>Ga0268266_10000003_pt1 | contig 1701703 bp, 1669 predicted proteins | sample KBSS13metaG_FD_190356 | JGI IMG/M metagenome (GOLD analysis project Ga0268266, IMG submission 190356) | Switchgrass rhizosphere microbial communities from Kellogg Biological Station, Michigan, USA - KBS S1-3 metaG (SPAdes) (version 2) | ecosystem: Host-associated > Plants > Roots >... | reverse complement strand
GTTGCGCACCGAGCGCGGGTCCATGTCGGCCGGCGGCTCCATGGCCACGAAGCAGAGGAGCTGCAGCATGTGGTTCTGCAGCATGTCGCGCAGCGCGCCGTACTCGTCGTAGTAGGGCCAGCGGTCGCCCACGCCTTCGGTCTCGGCCACGGTGATCTGCACGTGGTCGATGGTCAGGTTGTTCCACAGCGGCTCGAAGAGCGTGTTGGCGAATCTGAGCGCGATCAGGTTCTGCACCGTCTCCTTGCCCAGGTAGTGGTCGATGCGGAAGATCCGGTCCTCGTTGAAGACGGCGCCCACCGCCTCGTTGACGTCGCGCGAGCTCTGCAGGTCGCGACCGATGGGCTTCTCCAGCACGATCCGGCTTTCCGGCAGGGCCAGGCCCGAGGCCGCCAGCGCCGCGCAGACCCGGCCGTAGAGGCTGGGCGAGATGGCCAGGAAGAACATCGGCCGCGAGGCGCCGTCGAGGTGCGGCTTGAGCTCGGCCGCGCCTTCGGCGGTCGTGGCGTCGCAGGCCACGTAGTCGAGCCGCCCGGCGAACCGGCCCCAGACGCCGTCGTCGATCGGCTCGGGCCGGGCATCGAGGATCTTGCGCGCCTGACCTACGAACTCCTCACGGCTCATCGTCGTGCGCGCGGTCGCCAGGATCCTGAAGTCCGGCGGCAGCAGGCCGTCGGCGTCGAGGAAATAGAGCGACGGCAGGAGCATCCGCCGCGACAGGTCGCCGGTGGCGCCGAACAGAACGATCGCGTCGGCCAGCGGCGTGTCAGCCAGCGGCGTGGGGGCCATCGGGCGTCACCTGTCTTTCAAGCGGTGGAAAAGGGCCGTGGAATAGCGCTGATTGCCAGGGGGATCGTCAAGGGCCGGGATGGCGACCAGGCGATCAAGCCGACCGGCCGGCGGGATCGAAGGCGCCGCTGGCGCGTTCGGAGATTGTCCTGGGGCGCGCGCTTATCATGTCCATTGAACACCTCACCCTCGTCCAACCGCCACCGAAGCCGCTCCGGCTGGAGGAGACCGCGCTGTTCCTCGACCTGGACGGCACGCTGGCGCCGATCGCCGCGCGCCCGCAGGACGTGCGTCCCGATCCGCGCCGCACGAGCCTGCTGGAGCGCCTGGCGCGCCGGCTGGATGGGCGCCTCGCGGTGGTCAGCGGGCGGACCCTGGCCGACGTCGACCGTATCCTGGAAGGCTGCGTCACCTCGGTCGCCGCCGTGCATGGCCTGGTCCGACGTGGGCCGGACGGCGTGCTGCGCGAAACCGCGCCCAACCCGCAGCTGCCCACAGCCGTGGCGGGCTTCCGCGCCTTCGCCGCGCGCGACAGCGGCCTGCTCGTGGAGGAGAAGGCGGGCCTCTCCGTCGCGCTGCATTTCCGGCAGGCCGCGGCCTGCGCCGAGGCGGCGCGGACCTGCGCCCGCGACCTCGCCCAACGCACCGGCCTGACCCTGCAGGAAGGCGACATGGTCGAGGAGCTGCGCACGCCGGGCGACAGCAAGGGCGACAGCGTCCGCGCCTTCATGGCCGCGGCGCCCTTCGCCGGCGCGGCGCCGGTGTTCGTCGGGGACGACGTGACCGACGAGGCGGGCTTCAAGGCCGCCCAGGCGCTGGCCGGCGCCGGCGTGCGCATCGGCGCGTCGCGCGCCACGTCGGCGCGGTACAGCCTGGACGATGTCGAGGCGGCTCTGGAATGGCTGGAGGCCGCCGCATGAGCCGGCTGATCGTCGTCTCCAACCGCGTGAACCCGCCGCACGCCGCCGGCGAGGAGACGGTCGGCGGCCTGGCCATGGCGCTGTCCGCGGCGCTTCGAGAATATTCCGGCCTGTGGTTCGGTTGGAGCGGCAAGACCGTGCCGGCCTTCACCGGCGCGCTGGACATCCAGACCCAGGACGGCGTCACCACCGCGGTTGTCGACCTCGAGGAGGCCGACCGCGACGAGTACTACAACGGCTACGCCAACAAGACGCTCTGGCCGCTGTTCCACTACCGCAACGACCTGGCGGCCTATGACCGCGTCTACGGCGAGGGCTACAGCCGGGTGAACAAGCGGTTCGCCGAGACGCTGGCGCCGCTGATCGAGCCGGACGACCTGATCTGGGTGCACGACTATCACCTGATCCCGCTCGCCCGCGACCTGCGCAACCTGGGGATCAAGAACCGGATCGGCTTCTTCCTGCATATCCCCTGGCCGGCGCGGCAGGTGTTCACGGCGCTGCCCGGCCACGCGCTCTTGGCGCAGGCGATGTTCGACTACGACCTGGTGGGCTTCCAGACGACGGAGTTCCTGCAGGCGTTCGAGGAGTATGTGCTGAACGAGGCCGGCGGCTCGCAGCCTGAGCCCGGGCGGCTGAAGGCCTTCGGGCGCTCCTTGCAGGTCGGCGCCTTCCCGATCGGCATCGACGCGCCGGAATTCGCCCAGATGCTGAAGAGCGCCAAGGCACGGCGGATGCGCGACCTGATGACCGCCGCCACCGTGTTCCGCAACCTGGTGATCGGCGTCGACCGGCTCGACTACTCCAAGGGCCTGGAAGAGCGGTTCATGGGCTTCGAGCGGTTCCTCGCCGACAATCCGGACATGCGCCGCGAGGTGCTGATGCTGCAGATCGCGCCGGTCAGCCGCGAGAGTGTCGACGCCTATCAGGAGATCCGCGGCCGGCTGGACGCGCTCTCGGGCCGCATCAACGGGGAGTTCTCCGACGTCGACTGGAACCCGTTCCGCTATGTGAACAAGAACTACCGCCGAGACGAGCTGGCCGGCATCTACGGCGCGGCGCGGGTCGGGCTGGTGACGCCGCTGCGCGACGGCATGAACCTGGTCGCCAAGGAGTTCGTGGCGGCGCAGAACCCCGACGATCCGGGCGTCCTGATCCTGTCGCGGTTCGCGGGCGCGGCCCGGCAGCTCCGCCAGGCCCTGCTGGTCAACCCCAACAGCCCCGAGGAGATCGCCGACGCCTTGAAGCGGGCGCTGGCGATGGATAAGGCGGAGCGAATCCGCCGCTGGAGCGCTCTCTTCGAAACCGTCGAGCGCGAGGACGTCACGGCCTGGCGCGACGCCTTCGTGGGCACGCTGGCCGAGGCCAAGCAGCGGCGCCCGGCGCTGGCGAGCTGAGGAGCGACCCATGGCCGCCAAGCGCGGAGCCGACGCCAAGCAGCCCCTCGCCCGCTACCGCGCCATGCGCGACTTCTCCAAGACGGCCGAGCCCCGCGGGGCGGAAAAGACGAAGCCGTCGAACCGGCTTCGCTTCGTGATCCAGAAGCACGACGCCACCCGCCTGCACTTCGACTTCCGACTGGAGCTGGACGGGACCTTCAAGTCCTGGGCGGTGACGAAGGGCCCCTCGATGGACCCGCACGACCGAAGGCTGGCGGTCGAGGTCGAGGACCATCCGCTGGACTACGGCGACTTCGAGGGCACGATCCCCGAAGGCCAGTACGGCGGCGGCACGGTGATGCTGTGGGACCGCGGCTACTGGGCGCCGGAGCCCGGGACCGATCCGCACGAGGGCCTGAGGAAGGGCGACCTGAAGATCGTCATGGACGGCGAACGGCTGAAGGGCGGCTTCGTCCTGGTGCGCATGAAGCGCCGCGAGCGCGAGAAGAAGAACAACTGGCTCTTGATCAAGCACCATGACGCCTACGCCGTGGAGCATGACGGCATGGCGCTGGTGGAGGACGCCAAGACGTCTGTCGCCTCGGGCCGGACGATGGAGCAGATCGCTGCCGGCAAGGGCAAGGGCCCGACCCGCTTCATGACCGGCAAGGTTCGGGCTTCGGCGAAGCGTGTCTGGGACTCGAACAAGGGGGAGGCGGCGGAGAAACGCGCGGCGGCGCCGCTGCGCACGGCGCCGGCGCCCAAGCTGAAGGCCGCGGCCCTGCCCGGCTTCGTGGCGCCGCAGCTCGCAAAGTCGGTGGACCGGCCGCCGCAGGGCGCGGGCTGGGGCCACGAGATCAAATTCGACGGCTACCGGCTGCAGCTTCGCGTGGAGAACGGCCGCGCGACGCTCAAGACCCGCGCCGGCCTCGACTGGACCGCGAAGTTCAAGGAAATCGGCAGGGACGCCGAGGGCCTGGCCGACTGCCTGATCGACGGCGAAGCCTGCGCACTCGACGCCAACGGTTCCCCCGATTTCGCGGCCCTGCAGGCGGCGCTGTCGGACGGCAAGACCAGCGACCTGATCTTCTTCGCCTTCGACCTGCTGTTCGCCGAGGGCGCGGACCTGCGCGGCCTGCCGCTGCGCGAGCGCAAGGCGCGGCTGAAAGCCCTGCTGGCGGCGGCGCCCAAGGCCGCGAAACGCATACGCTACGTCGACCACTTCGAGATCGCCGGCGACGCGGTGCTGCAGTCGGCCTGCCGCATGTCGTTGGAGGGGATCGTGTCAAAGCAGCTCGACGCGCCCTATCGCTCCGACCGCAGCGGGAGCTGGCTGAAGTCCAAGTGCCGCGCCGGCCATGAAGTTGTGATCGGCGGCTGGACGGGCGAGACGGGCCAGCTTCGCTCGCTGCTGGTCGGCGTCCACCGCGGCGACAAGCTGGTCTATGTCGGGCGGGTCGGGACCGGCTTCGGCCGCGACAAGGTCGCCCGCGTGCTGCCGCGGCTTTCGAAGCTGGAGGCCGACAAAAGCCCCTTCTCCGGTGTCGGCGCGCCGCGCAAAGAGGCCGATGTACACTGGGCCAAGCCGGACCTGGTGGCGGAGATCGAGTTCGCGGGCTTCACCGCCTCGGGCATGGTGCGGCAGGGCGCGTTCAAGGCGCTGCGCGAAGACAAGCCGGCGGACGAGGTGGTGGCCGAGACGCCGCAGCCTGTCGAGAAGGCCGAGCTTGCGGAACCCGCGGCGAAAGCGAAGGCTGCGCCTGCGAAGAAGGCCGGACCACCGATCGTCATGGGCGTCACCCTTTCCAATCCCGACAAGGCGCTGTGGCCTGACGGAGGCGACGGCCGGCCGGTGACCAAGCGCGATCTCGCCGAATACCTGGAAGCCGTCGGCCCCTGGATGATGACACACATCAAGGGCCGCCCCTGCTCGATCATCCGCACGCCGGACGGGATCGAGGGTGACCAGCGGTTCTTCCAGCGGCACGTCGGCAAGGGCTCCTCGGCGCTGATCTCCGAGGTGAAGGTGTTCGGCGACCACAAGCCCTACCTTCAGATCGACCGCATCGAGGCCCTGGCTGCCCTGGCCCAGAGCGGAGCCACCGAGTTTCACCCCTGGAATTGCCAGCCCTTCCAGCCGGAGGTCCCCGGACGCCTGGTCTTCGACCTGGACCCGGACGAGAGCATCGGATTCGACCGGGTGGTCGAGGGCGCGCTGGAGGTGAAACGGCGGCTGGAGGCGCTGGGCCTCGTGGCCTTCTGCAAGACCACCGGCGGCAAGGGCCTGCACGTCGTCACGCCCCTCAAGGACGGAAAGGGCAAGATCGACTGGCCGACCGCCAAGCAGTTCGCCCAGGACGTCTGCCTGGCGATCGCCGCCGATCAGCCGGACCGCTACGTTGTCAACATGGCCAAGGCCAAGCGGGTGGGCCGGATCTTCCTGGACTATCTGCGCAACGACCGGCTTTCGACGGCGGTGGCGCCGCTATCGCCGCGCGCGCGGCCGGGCGCGCCGGTCTCGTTCCCGCTCACCTGGGATCAGGTGAAACCGGGGCTCGATCCCAAGGCCTACACGATCCGCACCGCCCCGGCCCTGCTCAAGAAGACCAAGGCCTGGGCCGACTATTGCGAGTCCGAGCAGCCTCTGGCGCCGGCGATCAAGACATTGAAAAGCCGCTAGCCCGTCAGCGCCGCGCACCCCTCGGTCGAGCACCGGGCAAACGCCTGCTGGACGCGAAAAACGCTCGTGAAATTACCCGTTTCGGGTAGGTCGCAAGGCCCCGCTTGGCGATTACGGCTCAGCCTTTAATGGCGCTCCACCGAACGATGTAATTCGATGCATCGGTATGAGTCGCAACATGAACGCCGCACCGCCGAAGCGACCCTCCGCGGGCGGCTTCATCGATCTTTCCCGGATCCGGACCCTGGTCGTCGACGACAATCCCAACGCCCGCGCCCTGCTGAGCGAGGTGCTGCGGGGCCTGGGCGTCGGCAAGGTGCACAACGCCGAGAGCGGTCAGGCCGCGATGGCGACGCTGCGGTTCAACGAAATCGACATCGTGTTCGCGGACATCGAGATGCCGAACCAGGACGGGCTCGCGTTCGTCCGCGAGCTGCGCCATGCGGCCAATCCCGCCATCGCCGGCGTCGTGGTGGTGATGGTTTCCGCCCAGGCCACCGCCGCAAGGGTGATGGAGGCCGGCGTCAGCGGCGCCGACAGCTTCCTCTGCAAGCCTTACAGCGTGTCAGCCCTCGTCCGATGCATGAACGAGGGGTTCGCCGGCCGCCGCTGGGCGCAATCCGAAGGCCGGCCGAAGGGCCTGGAGCCCAAGATCATCGACGCCTGAGCGCGCGGCTCATTCCATGTCGACGCCGGCGCTGCGCAGCCCGCGCACCAGCCGGCGCAGGTTCATGACGTTGACCTCCAGCATCTCGGTGCGCCGCGGGTCCTCGACGATGGCCGTCGGGACCACGATGCCGCCCTTGGCGCGCACGCACTGGCCGGTCTTGAGCATCTTGGCCACATGCCGCCGGGTGGTCTCGTAAGGCAGGCCCAGCATGGCGGAGAGCGCCAGCACGCTGACCGGCCGACGCATCTCGTCGGGCGGCGCCTTGTCGATCCCGTCATAGCCGCTCGATACGCGATCCAAGTGCGCCACATTGGCCTGCACCAGCGCGAGATTCACCAGCCCCGTCAGCAGCTCGCCATTGGAGAGCTCGCCGACCATCTTCAGCGACCGCAGGAGGTAGTCCGCGGACAGGCGCGCGACCAGGCGGCTCTTGTCCTCGCGATGCGGCGGCCCACCACCTTCGCCCGCGCCGGCCTGTGATTCCTCCGACACAGCCGTCCCCCGATCGCCTGTTCCCCGACGCCGATGTGGAACGATGGCCATCGACCGTCAATCGCCCGGCGATGTTGTCGCACCCCGTCGCCAGGCGCGCGCCGTCACCAGATGCGCACGCGCTTGTCCGGCGCGATATAGAGGGACTCTCCCGGCTTGACGCCGAAGGCCGCGTACCAGGCGTCGATGTTCCGCACCGGGCCGTTGACCCGATACTGCCGCGGCGAATGCGGGTCGCTGACTACCTGGCGGCGCACGGCGTCGTCGCGCACCTTGCCGCGCCAGGCCTGGGCCCAGCCCAGGAACACCCGCTGGTCGCCGGTCAGGCCGTCGATCACCGGCGCGGGCTTGCCCTTGAGGCTGGCGTGATAGGCGTCGAGGCCGAGCGTCAGGCCGCCCAGGTCGGCGATGTTCTCGCCCATGGTCAGGTCGCCGTTCACATGCGCGCCGGGCAGCGGCTCGTAGGCCGAGTACTGCGCGCCGAACACCTTGGCGCGGGCCTCGAAGGTCTTGGCGTCGGCCGGCGTCCACCAGTCGCGCAGCGTGCCCTTGGAATCGAACTTGCGGCCCTGGTCGTCGAAGCCGTGGGTCAGCTCGTGGCCGATCACCCCGCCCACCGCGCCGTAGTTGATCGCCGGGTCCGCGTTGGGATCGAAGATCGGCGGCTGCAGGATCACCGCCGGGAAGACGATGTCGATCAGCGAGCCGTTGTAGGCGTCGTTGGTCTGAGGCGTCATGCCCCAGTCCTGGCGGTCCACTGGCCCGTTCTGACGCGCGACATAGAAGGCCCAGTCGGCCTCGGCCGCGCGGCGCACGTTGCCGATCAGGTCGTCGTCGCGGATCGCGACCTTGGAGTAGTCGCGCGGCGCGTCGGGGTAGCCGACCTTGACGTTGTAGGCGGCGAGCTTCTTCAGGGCCTCGGTCTTGGTGGCCGGGCTCATCCAGTCGAGCTTCTGGATGCGGGCGCGGTAGGCGGTCTTCAGGTCGGCGACCAGGGCCTGGACCTTGGCCTTGGCCTCGGGGCCGAAATAGCGGGCGGTGTAGAGCTGGCCCACGGCCCAGCCCAGGTTGCCGAAGCGGTCGAAGCGGTCACCGGCGCCATAGTCGCCGCCGCTCACCGCATGCACGCCGCGCTTCCAGCGGGCCTGCTGCTCGGCCTGGCCGGACAGGGTCTTCAGCCGCATCTCGAAATAGGCGTCGGCGAAGGGCTTGGACAGGTTGGGCGAGGCGTTGTCGGCGACGCTGAACGCCAGCCACGCCTGCAGGACGTCCACCGGCGTCTCGGCGAAGATCGCCGCGATCTTCGGGAAGGCGGTCTTCTCGACCACCACCACCTTCTTCGGTTCGCCCAGTCCCGCTTCGGCCAGGAAGGCCCGCCACGGGAAGCCCGGCGCGACCTTCTCGAGCTCGGCCACGGTGTAGGGATTGTAGGTGGTGTCGGGATTGCGCTGTTGCGCCTTGGTCCAGCTCGCCTCGGCGATCTTCGTCTCCAGGGCGACGATGGCGGCGGCCTTGCCCTTGGCGTCGGGCCAGTCGAGCAGGGCCAGGAGCCTTTCGACGTAGGCCTGATAGGCGGCCTTCTTCTCGGCGAACGAGGCCTGCAGGTAGTAGTCGCGGTCGGGGAGGCCGAGGCCCGCCTGGCCCAGGTAGACCGCGTAGTGGGCGATGTCCTTGCTGTCGACGTCGAGGCCGATGCCGAAGGCCGAGCTCTCGAAGTCCTTCACGTGGCGGCCCATCAGAGCGCCCAGCCTGTCGCGGGTAGCCGCCGCGCGGATGGCGTCCAGCTCGGGGGTGATCGGCCTGGCGCTCAGGGCCTCGATCCGGCCCTCGTCCATGAAGGACTTGTAGAAGGCGCCGACCTTGCCCTCGACGGTCGTGGGCTCGTGGCCGGCGGCCTTGGCGCTGTCCTCCATGATGGCGTGCAGCCGCGCCTCGGCGACGTCGCTCTCGAGGATCCGCAGGCTCATACCGGGCTTGTCGGCGGGGATCGGCGTTCGGTCGAGCCAGGCGCCGTTGGCGTAGCGGAAGAAGTCGTCGCCGGGCTTGGTGGCCTTGTCCATCGCGGTGAGGTCAAAGCCCCAGGCGCCGTACTTGAGCGGCGCGGGCTCGGCGGCCAGCGCACGGCCGGCGGTGAGCGCCACGATGACGGCCAAGGCCGTTGCGGATTTCGACACTGGGAGACGCCCCTCGATTGTTCGGATCGGCGCGAGAGCATCACCGCGGACTGCGCCGGTCAAGGCGCTGGCCCGGGCAGGTCAGGCGAGACACAATCGCGCAACAGCCGCGTCCTAGAGAGCGGGAAAACCATGGGGGGACCACAGATGATCGTTCGCCGCTTTCTGGCCGCCAGCGCGCTTGTTCTGGGCGTTTTGAGCCTGCCGTCCGCCGGTTTCGCGCAAGACGGCGGGCCGACCGCGAAGATCAAACAGGGCGCGCTGCAGGGCGCCGTTGTCGAGGGCGTCGAAGAGTTCTGGGGTATCCCCTACGCCGCGCCGCCAGTGGGCGACCTGCGCTGGAAGCCGCCGGCCGCCGCCCGGCCCTGGACCGGGACGCGCGACGCGACCAAGGCCGGCCCCTCGTGCCAGCCCAGCCAGAAGGGCGAGTACACGGAAGACTGCCTGTTCGCCAACGTTACCCGGCCCGCCGGGACCAAGCCCGGCGCCAAGCTGCCGGTCTATGTCTGGATCCACGGCGGCGGTTTCACCATCGGCTCGGCCACCGGGGCCTTCGGGGCTCAGACCGACGGCATCCAGTTCGCCAAGGACGGGATCATCACCGTCTCGGTGAGCTACCGCCTGGGCCGCGCCGGCTGGTTCGCCCATCCGGCGCTCTGCAAGGAGGGTCCCTGCGGCAACTACGGCTACATGGACCAGATCGCCGCGCTGAAGTGGGTGCAGGCCAATATCGCCAGCTTCGGCGGCGACCCGAAGAACGTGACGATCGGCGGCGAGAGCGCCGGCGGCATCTCGGTGCTGGAACTGATGCTGGCGCCCGACGCGCGCGGCCTCTTCCAGAAGGCGATCGGCGAGTCGAGCTTCGGCCGGCTGGAGCCGATGTCGATGGCCGACGCCCAGGCCGCCGGGGTGAAGGCCGCGGCCCTGGCCGGGGTCACCGGAACCGACGCCGCGGCCGCGGCGGCGCTGCGCAAGGCCCCGCTCTCGGCCATGCCCTACTCCGGCCCCTTCACCAGCCGCGCGGGCCCGATCCTCGACGGCCGCTATGTGCAGAGCGGGATCGCCGAGGGCTTCGCCGCCGGCAAGCAGGCCAAGGTTCCGCTCTTGATCGGCGGCAACTCCAACGAGGCCAGCCTCTTCCGCCCAGAAGCCGCCGCCCTCGACGCCATCCCCGAGGCCCGCAGGGCCGCCGCCATGGCCGCCTTCGACCCGAAGGGCGAAGGCAACAAGGCGCAGATCGTCAACGACATGGCGACGCGCCAGTACATCACCGAGCCGGACCGCGCGATCAGCCGGCTGCACTCCAAGGCCGGCCAGCCGGTCTACGCCTACTACTTCGGCTATGTGTCGCCGACGATGAAGGCGCGTGCGCCCTATGGCGCGGGCCACACCTTCGAGATCAAGTTCGCCTTCGCCGGGCCCAAGCAGCAGTTCGCGCCGGAGGACCTGGCGCTCGCCAAGTCGGTCAACGCCTACTGGGCGTCCTTCATCAAGAGCGGCAATCCGGACAGCGCCGGCGGCCCGGCCTGGCCGAAGTTCGCGCCGGCCGAGACCTTCATGGAGTTCACGCCGGCCGGCGCGGCGGTCCCGCACGAGCACTTCCTGAAGGCCCAGCTCGACTGGCAGGAAGACAATGTGAAGGCCGGCGGCGGCGCCTCGCCGACGTCGCCGAAGTAGCTACTGCGTGTAGCCGTCGATCACATAGACCCGCGAGGTGGAGGTGGCGTCGCGGATCGGCAGGATGGCCTGGTAGGCGGCCGACGAGCGCCAGGCGAGCGCCGCGGCGCGGTCTGGGAATTCCAGGATCACGACGCGGGCCGGCGGATCGCCCTCGATGGCCTCGCTCGCGCCGCTGCGCACGATGTAGCGGCCGCCGAAGGGCCCGAGCGTCGGCGGCACCTGGACGGAATAGGTCTGGAATTTCTCCAGGTCCTTCACCCAGATTTCGTTGACCACATAGGCCGGCATGCCGCGCTCCTTCGTTTCCGACTGAGTACGTTCTAACCCAGTCGTTCCCGGCTTGTCCGGGTGACCCATCCCGATGTGCTTCTTCATCGGATGAAGTGAGCGTGTTGGGCTGGGTGGCCCGGACGAGCCGGGCCATGACGGAGAGTAGCAGGTCGGCCTACGCCCGCTTCTTGGCCGGCGCGCGTTTGGCGGCGGGCTTCTTGGCGGCGGACCGGGCCGTCGCGGCCTTGCGCCGCTCGCCGCCGGACTGGCCGAGGCTGCGCTTGAGGGCCTCCATGAGGTCGATGACCTCGGCCTCCTTGGGCTCCTCCGGCGCCTTGATGGTGTGGCCCTTTTCCTTCTCCTTGATCAGGGCCCGCAGCGCGTCCTCGTAGCGGTCGTTGAACTGGCTGGGGTCGAAGGGGCCTTCGAGCTGGTCGATGATCTTGGCGGCGATGTCGATCATCTGGGCCGGCGGCTTGGCGGCCTTGATGTGCTCGAAGATTTCGTCGGCCTGGCGCACCTCGCGCTTGTTGCGGATGGTGTAGGCCAAGATGCCCTTGTCGCGCGGCTCCAGCGCCATCAGCCGCTCGCGCTGGTGCATGACCAGCCGGCCCAAGGCGACCTTGCCGGCCTTCTTCATCGCCTCGCGGATGACGGAGAAAGCCTCCACCGCCATGTCGCCGTCCGGCGCCAGGAAATAGGGGTCGTTCCAATAGAGGCGGTCGATGTCGGCGTCGTCGACGAAGCGCTCGATGTCGAGGGTGCGCGTCGTCTCCAGCCGGACGTTCTTGATCTCCTCGTCGGTGATGACGACGTAGTGGCCCTTCTCGATCTCGTAGCCCTTGACGATCTCGGAGCGCTCGACCGGGCCCTCCTCCGGATCGGTGGGGATCATCCGGATCCGGTTGTTGGTCTTCTTCGACAGCATGTTGAAGTGCACCTCGCCGGAGCGCGAAGTGGCCGTGTAGAGCGCCACCGGGCAGCTCACCAGGGAGAGCCGCAGGTAGCCCTGCCAGGTCGGACGAGTGGCCATGTGTCAGCGATCCCTTTGATACGAATCAGGAAACGCCGGTGGCGGCGATTCAGTTCGGCGCTACTTCAGCCCCAGCGTCGGCAAGGTGGCGGCCTGCTGGAAGTCGAGCTGGGGCTTGCGCAGGTTGGTGCGCACGCCGCTGGTGGCGCCGAACTCCATGAGCTGGTCCTTGGCGGGCGTGTAAGCGGGCCACGCCGTGTCGCCGCACTTGGGCGCGCCGGTCTTGGCGAAGCTGACCCAGCAGGCGTGCATCAGGGTTGCGACCGCCTGGTCCTTGGCGCTGACCATGCTCATCGGCGTGCGCCGGCCCCAGTATTCCCAGGCGTACTGGATTTCGTCGGCGTGGCTGGCGCGGGTCTTCGAAGGCGGGAAGCGCGAGCCGACGTAGGAGAAGTAGTAGAGCCAGGACGGCTTGCCCGACGCGGTCTGCGCCGCCACCCAGCGCGCCGCGCCGCCCATGATCCGGTCGGTGAAGATGGCGCGGGCCATCGCCTCGTCGCTGACAGCCGCTTCGTCCTTGTAGACCGCCCGCGCCACGGCCGGGATCGACGCCAGCGCCGGCGCCGGAAGCGGGCCGGGGCCCATCAGCGAGTCCTCGCCGGAGTTGGAGCCGATGATCAGCGGCACGTCGGGGACCCGGCCGGCGGCGAGCGCCTGCGAGCCCGTCTCAGTCATCAGCTTGCCGTCGATGAAGGGGCCGTAGTTGCTGCTGATCGGGACCAGCTTCTCGAAGGGGATGGCGCGCAGCTCGGCGGCGCTGTTCGCGGTGATGCCCGCCTTGCCGAGCGCGGCGACGTCGGCGGCCTCCTTGGCGGCGAGCGTGACCGGCGGGAACCAGCCGCCGCCGGACTCCACGATGGCCTTCTCGTAGAGCCCGTTGGCGGACGGCGTGGCCAGGAGGGCCAGGATGTCCATGCCGCCGGCGCTCTCGCCGAAGATGGTGACGTTCTTCGGGTCGCCGCCGAAGGCCGCGATGTTGCGCTGGACCCACTTCAGCGCCGCGATCTGGTCCATCTGGCCGTAGTTGCCGACCGGCTCGTTCGCTTTGGCGGCCTTGGTCAGCGCCGGGTGAGCGAAGTAGCCGAGCGCGCCCAGCCGGTAGTTGATGGTCACCACCACCACGCCGTCGCGGGCGAAGTTCTCGCCGCCATAGATCCAGCCCGCGCCCGTGCGGTTGCTGCCGCCGTGGATCCACACCATCACCGGCGCGCCCTTGGCCTTGGGCGGGGCGTAGACGTTGAGCTGCAGGCAGTCCTCGGAGACCGGGCCGTTTGCGCCGCCCGAGTTGGGCGTGCCGTCGGCGTTCATCGGCTGCGGGCAGGAGGGCCCCGGCTCGGCCGCCGCGCGCGGCGCGGTCCAGGGCTTCACGGGCTGCGGCGGCGCCCAGCGCAGCTCGCCCACCGGAGCGGCGGCGTAGGGGATGTTGCGGAAGACGTTGGCCTTGGCCTCGGCGACGCCGACCACCGCGCCCGTGTCGATCTTCACCGTCACAGGCTTGTCCGCCTGCGCGAGCGCCGAGCCCGCCAGCAGCATGGCGGCCAGCGCCAGCATCGCACCCGTTCGAACCATCTCATCCCCCTCGCCGACGCCCTGCCGATCGTGGCGCGAGCATCCGGCGCAGAGGGATGAGGGTCAAGGCTGAGGCCGGACTCGAGGCGCTTGACTCTTCCTGTTCACGTTCTAGAACAAAAGTGGAACGAAAGGAGTCCGGAAAGCCATGTCCGTTTTTCGCGGCCCCAGTCCGCGAGAGGGAGGGCTGAATGCCCTCAGGGCGAAGATCGCCGCCATCGAGGCGAGCGCGCGGCCGGACTCTGAATCTCTACCTTTCGGGGACGCGCGGGTCGACGGCTGCCTGCCCGGCGGCGGACTGCCGCTCGGCCGCTGGCACGAGATCGGCGGGACCGGGCTGGAGGTCGAGACTGCAGCCGCGCCTACAGCCTTCACCGCGCTCCTGGCCGCGCCGCTCGCCCAGCGGGGCGAGGTGGTCTGGGTGCTGCGCCGCGACGACCTCTGCGCCCCGGGCCTGCTGGGCCTGGGCTTTCCGCCGGAGAAGCTGATCCAGGTCTGCGCGCGCGACGAGGCCGAGGCCCTGTCGGTGATGGAAGACGCGCTCTCCACCGTCGGCGTCGCCGCCGTGGTCGGCGAGGTGGAAGCTGCGGACCTGACCGCCGGGCGGCGCCTGCAGCTCGCCTGCGAGAAGCGCCGCACCACCGGCTTCCTGATCCGCCGCCGGCCCTATGGCGGCCTGGCGAGGCGCGAGGCGACCGGCTCGGCGGCGGCCACCCGCTGGCGCATCGCCTCGGCCCCGTCCGAGCCGCCCGCGGGCGAGTTCGGGCTCGGCGCGCCACGGTTCGAGGCGGTGCTGGAACGCTGCCGCGGCGGGCGGACCGGAGCCTGGCTGTTCGAAGCCGCAAACGCCTATAGCTGGGAGAAGACGGGTGTCGCGCATCCTCTGCGCCTGGTCGCCGAGCTGGGCGATCGCCAACTGGCGCCGGCGCAACCCCTGCGCCGCGTCGCCTGACCCTGGCGCCTCCCCTGAAGGGAACACTTCGGGGGAGGTGGCGGCGAAGCCGACGGAGGGGGCGCAAGGCCCCAAGCTCAACGCCGGTCGTGTCGCGCCCCCTCCGTCTCGCCGCGTCCCGCGCCGATCCACCTCCCCCGTCGTCTGCGCGACAGGGGAGGAGCAAGCGCCCATCGCCCTCTTGGAGACCGTGCGCGCGGTGCGGCGGCTGGCGGCGGTGAGCTTCGAGGCCGCCGAGCTCGGCCTGCGTCCGGGCCAAAAAGCCACCGACGCCATGGCGCTGGTCCCGGAGCTGGTCACCGCCGAGGCCGAGCCGGAGGCCGACGCCACGGCGCTGACCGCGCTCGCCGACTGGTGCGTACGCTTCTCGCCGGCGGTGGCGATGGACGCCCCGGACGGCCTCTTCCTGGACGTGACCGGCGTCGACCACCTGTGGGACGGCGAAGCGCAGATGCTGGCCGACTTCCGCCGGCGCCTTGCCGCCAACGGCCTGCCGTTCCGCTGCGCCATCGCCGACACCCCAGGCGCGGCCTGGGCGCTGGCGCACTTCGGCGAGGACGGGGCGATCGCGCCGGCGGGTGGCCAGGGCGCGCTGCTGGAGCCGCTGCCGCCGGCGGCGCTGCGCCTGGAGACCGAGACCTGGGCGCAGATCGAGCGGCTGGGCCTGCGCAAGGTGGGCCAGCTGATGGCCATCCCGCGCGGCCCTTTCGCGCGGCGCTTCGGCAAGGCCGCCATGGCCCGGCTCGACCAGGCGCTGGGCCGCGAGCGCGAAGCGCTGACCTTCCGCCGCCCGCCGACGCCCTGGTTCGCCCGCCTCGCCTTCGCCGAGCCGATCAGCGCGCCGGAGGACATGGCCCGCGTCACCGCCGACGTGGTCGCCAAGCTCTGCGCACGGCTGGAGGCGCAAGGTCAGGGCGCGCGGCGCTTCGAGATCGCCTTCCACCGGGTGGACGGCAAGGCGCTCCCCTTAAGCATCGGCCTCTCCCTGCCCGGCCGCGACGCCAGGCGCATCGCCAAGCTGTTCGCGCCCCGGCTGGAGACCGTCGACCCGGGTTTCGGGATCGAGGTGGTGACGCTGGTCGCCCACGATGTCGAAGCCATCTCCGGGCGGCAGGCGCGGCTGGACAACGCCCGCGAGGCCACCGTCGAGGAGGGCCTGGCGCCCCTGGTCGACCGGTTGATCAACCGCCTGGGCGAGGACCGCGTCTGGCGCGCCACCCCGGTGGAGAGCCATGTGCCGGAGCTGGCCGCCGGCCGCGCCCGGCCGCTGGCCCCCTCGCCGCCGGCCCGGCCCTGGAACCGCGAGACGCCGCGGCCTGCCCGCCTCTTCCGCCGTCCCGAGCCGGTGGAGGCGGTGCTGGCGCTCACGCCTGACGACCCGCCGACCCAGTTCCGCTGGCGCGGCCAGCTGCATCGCGTGCGCCGCGCCGAGGGGCCTGAGCGGATCGGCGAGGAGTGGTGGAAGGGCGCGATCGAGGATGTGCGCGTGGGCCACGCCCGCGACTACTACCGCGTCGAGGACGAGGCGGGCGCACGCTTCTGGCTGTTCCGCGCCGGCCTCTACGGCGACCCGCAAACCCCGCCGAAATGGTGGATGCACGGCCTCTTCGGATAGGAGCTTTGGATGAAACCCAAGATCAGCCTGATCACCTTCGGCGTCCGCGACCTCGACCGGATGCTGGCCTTCTACCGGGACGGCCTAGGGCTGCCGCTGCACAACTACAAGCCCGGCGACGACATGGTGATGTTCCGCCTGGAGGGGACGTGGCTCGGCCTCTTCCCGCGCGACGAACTCGCCAAGGACGCCACGGTGTCGGTCGAGGGCTCCGGCTTCAGCGGCGTCGCCATCGCCCACAACGAGCCCTCCAAGGACGGCGTCGACCGCGTCTTCGCCGAGGCCCTGGCCGCCGGGGCGACCGCGGTCAAAAAGCCCGAGGACGTCTTCTGGGGCGGCTATTCCGGCTATTTCGCAGACCCGGAAGGCAACCTCTGGGAAGTCGCCTTCAATCCGTTCACGGACCTCACGTGAGCCTTCCCGAAAAAGTGCTCCCCCTCAGGGGGAGCTGTCCCGGAGGGACTGAGGGGGTTTCAGGCGCCAAGTCTGTGCGTGAGACCCCCTCCGTCAGCTTCGCTGACACCTCCCCCATTGGGGGAGGAGCGTTCACGTGACCCGCTACGCCGAGCTGCAGGCGGCCACCAACTTCTCGTTCCTGCGGGGCGCGTCGCATCCGGGCGAGCTGGTGGCTGGCGCCGACGCGCTCGGCATCGAGGCCATCGGGATCTGCGACCGCAATTCGTTGGCCGGCGTGGTGCGCGCCTGGTCGGCGAAGAAGGAGCTCAGGCAGGCCGGCTCGCAGATCCGCGACCTCACCGGCTGCCGGCTGGACTTCGCCGACGGGACGCCGAGCCTGCTCGTCTACCCCTCAGACCGCGAGGCCTATGGGCGGCTGACCCGCCTGCTCACCGTCGGCCAGCGGGCGGCGAAGAAGGGGCAGTGCGAGCTTTCCTGGCAGCATTTCCTCGACCACGCCGAGGGCCAGCTCGCCCTGGTGGTTCCGCCCGAGCGGCTGGACGAGGCCTTCGAGCGCGACCTCGCGCGGATCGCCGGCGAGCTTCGCGGATCGGTCTGGCTGGCGGCCGCGAGGCGTTATGGCCCGCGCGACCTGCATCGCCTGTCGCAGCTGGCGGCGCTCGCCCAGCAGTCCGGCGCGCCGATGGTCGCCACCAACGACGTGCTCTACCACGGCCCCGAACGCCGGGCCCTGCAGGACGTGCTGACCTGTATCCGCGAGACCTGCACGATCCAGGAGGCGGGCCTGAGGCTGCAGGCCAACGCCGAGCGCCATCTGAAGTCGCCGGAGGAGATGGCGCGCCTGTTCGCCAAGTTCCCCGGCGCCGTCGAGCGCAGCGTCGAGATCGCCGAGCGGATCGGCTTCGACCTCGGCCAACTCTCCTACGAATACCCCGACGAGCCGGTGCCGCCCGGCAAGACCGCCATCCAGCATCTGCGCGACCTGACCTGGGAAGGCGCGGCCTGGCGCTATCCGAAGGGCGTGCCGGAGAAGGTCTCCAAGCTCGTCGCCTACGAGCTCGACCTGATCGAGAAGCTGAATTTCCCCAACTACTTCCTGACTGTGCACGACATCGTCCGCCATGCGCGCGACGAGCTGAAGATCCTCTGCCAGGGCCGGGGCTCGGCGGCCAATTCCTGCGTCTGCTTCTGCCTGGGCGTCACCGCGGTCGACCCGACCAAGGAAGACCAGGACCTGCTGTTTTCCCGCTTCATCTCGGAGAACCGTGGGGAGCCGCCGGACATCGACGTCGACTTCGAGCACGAGCGGCGCGAGGAGGTGATGCAGTATGTCTACGAGCGGTACGGCCGCGACCGAGCGGCCATCGTCGCCACCGTCATCCACTATCGCCCGCGCATGGCGATCCGCCAGGTCGGCAAGGCGCTGGGCCTGACCGAAGACATCACGGCCGCCTTGGCCAACACCGTCTGGGGCAGCTATGGCGACAGCGTTCCCGACGACCACATCCGCCAGACCGGCATCGATCCGGACGCTCCTGAGATCCGCCGCGCGACCAGCCTGGCCGAGCAGCTTTTGGGCTTCCCGCGCCACCTGTCGCAGCACGTCGGCGGCTATGTGCTGACCAAGCGCAGGCTCGACGAGACCGTGCCGATCGGCAATGCGGCCATGAAGGACCGCACCTTCATCGAGTGGGACAAGGACGACATCGATGCGCTGGGCCTGATGAAGGTCGATGTCCTGGCGCTGGGCATGCTGACGGCGCTGAAGCGCAGCTTCGAGATGCTGCCGCCGCTGGAGGACGGCACGGTGGTCACCGACATCGCCCACATCCCCCAGGAGGACCCGGCCGTCTACGACATGCTCTGCAAGGCGGACTCGGTCGGCGTCTTCCAGGTGGAGAGCCGCGCACAGATGTCGATGCTGCCGCGCCTGAAACCGCGCAAGTTCTACGACCTGGTGATCGAGGTCGCCATCGTCCGCCCGGGCCCCATCCAGGGCGACATGGTGCATCCCTATCTGCGCCGCCGGGAGGGATCGGAGAAGGCGGAATACCCCGCGCCGTCCCCCGAACACGGGCCCCCGGACGAGCTGAAACACGTCCTTCTCAAGACCCATGGGGTGCCGCTGTTCCAGGAGCAGGCCATGCGGCTGGCGATCGAGGCGGCGAAGTTCACCGACGACGAGGCCGACGGCCTGCGCCGGTCCATGGCCACGTTCCGGGCGGATGGTCGGCTCTGGACCTACCGCGAGAAGTTCATCGAGGGCATGGCGCGGCGCGGCTATCAGCGCGACTTCGCCGAGCGCTGCTTCAAGCAGATCGAGGGCTTCGGCTCCTACGGCTTCCCGGAAAGCCATGCGATCAGCTTCGCGATCCTGGTCTACGTCTCGGCCTGGGTGAAGAAGCACCACCCCGAGGTGTTCTGCGCGAGCCTGCTGAACAGCCAGCCCATGGGCTTCTACCAGCCGGCCCAGCTGGTCCGCGACGCGCGCGAGCATGGCGTGGAGGTCCGCGCGCCGGACATCGTCGCCAGCGACTGGGACTGCACGCTCGAGCCGCCGGACGACCCGCGCACGCCCCGCCGCGCGCTGCGGCTCGGCCTCCGCCAGATCAAGGGCTTCCGGGAGGAAGAGGCGAAGGACTTCATGAAGCGCCGGGCGGAGGGCCTGTCGACGATGGAGGACTATGTCCTGCGCTCGGGCCTGTCGCGCCGCGGGCTGGAGCTGCTCGCCGAGGCCGACGCCTTCCGTTCGCTGGGGCTTTCCCGCCGCGAGGCCCTGTGGGCGGTGAAGGGCATGGCCGACGAGGTCGGGGCCGAGCGCAGCGCCCCGATCCTGGCCCGCCAGAGCGTCAAGGAAGCCCAGGTGCTGCTGCCCTTCATGAGCGCGCCCAAGGAGGTGGCCGAGGACTACCGCACCACCAGCCTGTCCTTGAAGGCGCACCCGGTCAGCTTCTTCCGCGAGGACCTGGCGCGGATGCGGGTGGTTCCCTGCGCGTCGCTGAAGGGGATGCGCGACCGCCGGCGGCTGTCGGTGGGCGGCCTGGTCCTGGTGCGCCAGCGGCCGGGCACCGCCAAGGGGGTGGTCTTCCTGACCCTGGAGGACGAGACCGGCATCGCCAACATCGTCTGCTGGAAGGACGCCTTCGACGCCAACCGCCGCCTGGTGATGAGCTCGTCCTTCCTGGTGGTGCACGGCCAGCTGCAGGTGGCGGGCGACGTCATCCACCTGGTGGCCGAACGCTTCACCGACCTGTCCGCGCGGCTGGGCGAGATGCGCGACCACGAGCAGGCCCCCGGCGCGGCCCCGCTCCCGCCGCACGCCAGGGTGCGGGGCGGCCTGATCCGCAGCCGCGACTTCCACTAGGCTTGGCGAAAGCGCCCCGGAACGCCATGCTCAAGCCATGGCGAAAGCACCCAAGCCCTCGAAGTCCGCAAAGCTTGGGGTCCCGCGCGGCCCCAACGCCGAACGGCGGGCCGCGACCCGGGCCAAGATCATGGAGGCGGCGGTCCGCTGCCTGGCCGAGTTCGGCTATGCCGCGACCTCCACGCCGCTCGTCGCCCAGCTCGCCAAGGTGAGCCGCGGCTCCCTGCTGCATCAGTTCCCGACCAAGGTGGACCTGATCCTGGGCGTCGCCGAGTACGCCAGCCGCGCCCGCGGCGCCGTGGTGCGTGAAAAGCTGGCGCCCTATCCGGACGGACCCGAACGGTTCCTGCAGGGCGTCGACGCGGTCTGGGCCTCGCTGCAGACGCCGGCCGCCATCGCGCTGATGGAGATCACCATCGCCACGCGCAGCGACCCGGAGCTCGCCGCGCGCTATCCGGAGTTCGCCGACGACCACGAAGCGCAGCTTCACCGCTCGCGCCGGCGCATGGCCGAATACCTGGGTGTGCCGGAGCGGACCCAGGAGATCGACAGCCTGGCGCACCTGACCCGCGCGGCGATCAATGGCCTGGCCATGGAGACGGTGTTCATCGGCCGTCCGACCGACGACGCGCTCAAGGCCCTGGACCTGCTGAAGGACATGCGCCGCCGGCTGATCAGCGAACTGCAGCCCAAGGGCAAATAGCTTGTAGTCTGCGTTGACCACAGATAGCGGCGACGCCTAAGCTTGCCGGTGAAGGGCTGCCCGGGGCCAGCTGGCGCAACTCGAAAAAATCGACCTGGCCGGGAGAAGACGCGTGTCCAAGGATCATCCGGATTCCGGTCGCAGGGCCGTGCTCATCGCCGGCGCCGCGTTCGCGGCGACCGCCGCGGCCGCCAGCCGGGCGAGCGCCCAGGCCCCGGCGCCGCCGGCCCGGCCGCCCGCAGGCCTCGCGGCCGGCGGCGGCTCCAGCAAGATCTTCCAGGTCACCAGCACCGCCTCCGGCAAGGTGCAGGGCATCGCCAACGGCCCGACCTGGGAATTCCGCGGCATCCCCTATGGCGCGCCGACGGGCGGCAAGAACCGTTTCATGCCACCGAAGAAGCCCGCGCCCTGGAAGGGCGTGCGCGAGTGCTTCGCCTACACCTCCGTCTGCCCGCAGACCCAGGCCGACATCCGCGGCGAGTACGGCCAGCTGATCATGTGGGACCGCCAGGTGGGCGGCATGGGCGAGGACTGCCTGTCGCTGAACGTCTGGACGACCACCGTCGACCGCGCGGCGAAGAAGCCGGTGTTCGTCTCCTTCCACGGCGGCGGCTTCGCCACGGGCTCCGGCAATGCCCCCGGCTTCGACGGCAAGAACCTCGCCTACTACGCCGACGCCGTGGTGGTGACGGTGAACCACCGGCTGGCCTCGTTCGGCTACACCAACCTGGTCGGCGCCGGCGCGCCCGAGGCCTTCAAATACGCGGGCGTTACCGGGGTGATGGACCTGATCGCCTCGCTGGAATGGGTGCGCGACAACATCGAGAACTTCGGTGGCGACCCGGGCCGGGTGATGATCTTCGGCCAATCGGGCGGCGGGGCGAAGACCTCGACGGTGCTGGCGATGCCGCCGGGAAAGGGGCTCTACCACCGCGCGGCGATCCAGTCGGGCGCGGCGCTGCGGCTGGTGACGCCCGAGGCCGGCGCGGCGACGGCCGAGAAGCTGGTGAAGCAGCTCGGCCTTTCGAAGTCCAACATCGCCGACATCCAGAAGCTGTCGTGGCAGCAGATCCTGGAGGCCCAGACCGTCGTCGGCGGCAACTTCTCGCCGGTGATCGGGACCGACGCCCTGCCCAACCACCCGTTCGATCCGGCCGCGCCGGCGGTCTCGGCGAACATCCCCGTCATCGTCTCGACGACGCTGGAGGACGCAGCGCTCGGCCTCACCAATTTCGACCTCACCGAGGATGGGCTGAAGGCGCTGCTGAACCAGCGGTTCGGCGGCAAGGGGACGGAGCTGTTGGCGCTCTACCGCAGGTACGACCCCATCGCGACGCCGTTCCTGATCCAGGCCCAGGCGCTGACCGATGCGGGCGGGCGGCGGGTGGCCTACACGCTGGCGGCGCGCAAGGCGGCGCAAGGCGCGGCGCCGGCCTACATGTACGAGTGGAACTGGCGCACGCCCGCCTACGACGGCAAGTTCGGCGCGGTGCACGGGATCGACGTTTCGGCCTCGTTCCATTCCTACCGCGACGGCTTCTTCGCAGGCTCCACCGCCGGCAAGAGGATGGCCGACCGGTTAGCATCGGCCTGGGCCGCCTTCGCCGCGACCGGCGACCCGAACAACGGCCACCTCCCGCCGTGGAAGCCCTATGACGACAAGGCCCGCGCCGTGATGATCTTCGACAACGACACGCGCCTGGACTTCAACCCGCGCGGCGAGATCCGGGCCTGGTGGGACGCCAACCCACCGCCGGCCGGCCCGCGCGGCTAACGGGAGCTCGATCGATGACGACCAAGTCCGACAGGTCCCTCAGCCGCCGCGACGTGATGCAGGCGGCGTCCCTGGCCGTGGCGGGCGCCGCGGCCGCGACCTCCGCGGCGGCCCAGACCAAGCCTGCGGCTTCGCCGCCGCCCGCGCGCGCGGCGGTGCTAGGCGGCGGCGGGGCGCCCGGCGGCATCTTCTGGACGGTGGAGACCACCGCCGGGAAGGTGCAGGGCATCGCCAACGGCAAGATCAAGGAGTTCAAGGGCATCCCCTATGGAGCCCCGACCGGCGGCGCCAACCGCTACATGCCGCCCAAGCCGCCGGTTCCCTGGAAGGGCGTGCGCGAGGCGATCGGCTATGGCCAGATCTCGCCGCAGACGCCCGCCGAGCTCTCCGCCGACTACGGCATGATGATCGGCTGGGACCGGCACGTGGGCCCGGGCGGGATGGGCGAGGACTGCCTGAACCTGAACGTCTGGACGCCCGGCGTGAACGACCACGCCAGGCGGCCGGTGCTGGTCTCGTTCCACGGCGGCGGCTGGGCCACCGGCTCCGGCAACGGGCCGATGTACGATGGGGCCCAGCTCGCCCGCTTCGGCGACGTGGTGGTGGTGACCGTGAACCACCGCCTGGCCGCCAACGGCTACGCCCACCTGACCGATCTCGGCGCGCCGGAGAGCTTCAAGTACGCCGGCGTTTGCGGGGTGATGGATATGGTCGCCTCGCTGAAATGGGTGGCGGCCAACATCGAGCGGTTCGGCGGCGACCCGAACCGGGTGATGATCTTCGGCCAGTCCGGCGGCGGCTCGAAGACCTCGACCCTGTTGGCGGTCCCGTCCGCCAAGGGGCTCTTCCACGCGGCCGCGGTGCAGTCGGGCTCGACGCTGCGCCAGGCGACCCGCGAGCAGGCCAGCGCCGAGAGCGCCAAGCTCCTGAAGGCGCTGGGCCTCTCCAAGGCCAATATCGCCAACATCCAGAAGGTCTCCTGGCAGAAGCTGCTGGAGGCCCAGGTGGCCAGCGGCGGGAACTTCCGCCCGGTGGTGGACGGAGAGGTCCTGCCGCACCATCCGTTCGACCCTGGCGCGCCGGAGGCCTCGGCGGACGTGCCGGTGATCGTCTCGACCACCCTGCACGACGCGGCCCTGCGGCTCAGCAACTTCGACCTCGACGAGGCGGGCCTGGCGGGCCTGTTCCGCCAGCGCTTCGGCCCCAAGAGCGACCAGATCCTGGCCGCCTATCGCCGCGAGAACTCGCGCCAGTCGCCCTATCTCGTGCAGGCCGAGGCCTTCACCGACGCCACCCGCGGCAACTCCATGCTGCAGGCCGAACGCAAGGCCGCCCTCGGCAAGGCGCCCGTCTACATGTACGTCTGGAAGTGGGCGACGCCGGCCTTCGACGGCAAGTTCGGCGCGGTGCACGGCCACGACGTGGACGCCTCGTTCCACCTGGTGCGCAACCCGATCGCCGGCGCCGGCACGGCCGACGGCCACCTGATGTCCGACCGCCTGGCCTCGACCTGGGTGGCCTTCGCCAAGACCGGCAATCCCAACAACGCCACGATCCCGGACTGGCCGGCCTACGACGCGCGCCGCCGCGCGACCATGGTGTTCGACAAGGACATGAAGGTCGTCGACGACTACCGCGGCGAGTTCGTCCGGATGATCGCCGACGCGGTCCCCAGCACGCCGGCGCCGAAGCGAGCCTAGCGGCCGGTTCGACCGATGTCGGGATGCCGTGATATGGGACGTCCTTCGGGCGGGAGGACATCCATGGCCGACAAAACACGACTGCTGATCGGAACCCGCAAGGGCGCCTGGTTCCTCGACAGCGGCTCCGACCGGGACGACTGGAGCCCGAAAGGCCCGCTGTTCCTGGGCCAGATCATCAACCACCTGGTCAGCGATCCGCGCGACCGCAAGGTCTTGCTGGCAGGCGCGTCCACCGGCCACCTGGGCCCGACGATCCAGCGCTCCATAGACGGCGGCGAGACCTGGACGGAGGCCGTCCGCCCGCCCGCCTTCGCCAGCGACCCGCATGGCCGTTCGGTGCACCACACCTTCTGGCTGGAACCGGGACACGCCAGCGAGCCGGGCGTCTGGTGGGCCGGGGCATCTCCGCAATCCTTGTTCCGCAGCGCGGACAATGGGGACACCTGGGAGGGCGTCGCAGGACTGAACGAGCATCCGAAGGTGCTGGACTGGTTCCCGCCGATGGACGAAGGCACGCCGGACGGCCCGATGATCGCGGGCATCGTCATCGACCCGCGAGACGCACGCCACATGTACCTCGCCACGCCGACGGCGGGCGTGCTGGAGACGGCCGACCAGGGCGCGACCTGGGCGCCGCTGAACGAGAACGTCCGATGCGACTACTTGCCGGACCCCTATCCGGAGTATGGCCAGGACGCCCACCAGATCGCGCTGTCGCCCACCAACGCCGACCGCATCTGGCAGCAGAACCACTGTGGGATCTATCGGCTCGACCGGCCCGGCAAACGATGGGACCGCATCGGCGATGCGATGCCGAGGGACGTGGGCGACATCGGCTTCTCGATCGTGCCGCATCCCCGTTGTGACCAGACCGCCTGGGTGTTCCCGATGGACGGCACGGAGGTGTGGCCGCGCGTCAGCCCTGGCGGTCGGCCGGCGGCTTACCGCACGCGCGACGGCGGCGCCTCCTGGGAGCGGCAGGACCGTGGGTTCCCCCGTGAGCAGGGCTGGTTCACGGTCAAGCGCCAGGCGATGTGCGGCGACGGCGCGGACCCGATGGGCCTCTACCTCGGCACGACGAGCGGCGAGATCTGGATGAGCGGCGACGAGGGCGAAAGCTGGCGCCAGATCGCCGCCCATCTGCCGGAGATCTATTCGGTCGTGGCCGCGCCGCTCTCGTGACTCAGGTCCTGATCCCCTCGCAGCTGACGTCCTACACCGGCGGCGTCACGCGGGTGGAGGCGACCGGCGCGACGGTGGCCGGCGTGCTCGACGACCTCGACCGCCGCTATCCCGGCCTGAAGTTCCGGGTGATCGACGAGCAGAACCGCGTGCGCAAGCACATGCGGATTTTCATCGGCCGGGAGGAGACCCGCCAGGTGACGACCGGGCTCCGTGACACCGACGAACTGCTCATCTTCGGGGCCTTGAGTGGGGGGTAGATCACGATCCTGGCTCTGGGCAGGGTGCGCGCCCCTAGACTCACCGGTCCACCCGCTCCGCTGAGCGTTCATGTTTTGTTCTCGATTTATGCAGATTGGCGCGCTAGTCTCTAGGTGCGCGCGATGGATGGTTTGCGAGACAGCTCCGAGACTCCACAATGAATGTTCTGCCTTGGGCGGGATTCGTCGCTGACTTCCCCGATGATCAGATCGAGGCTGGAGGCGATATCCAGGTGTATGGCGGGCGCAACGTCGCCGTGGCCTTGGGGGAGATCTTCGTAGGCCTTGGATGCAGCCGCATTTCGGAACCTTGGTCCGCCGGGGAAGTGGGCTGGGAGTTCGACTTCCAGTACCGCGACGGGAAGAACTTTTGGTGCAGGGTGCAATCGTTCCACCCAGTGTTCTGGCTGCTTTTTGAAGATCGATCGATCTCGGATGGGCAGGCCTATGTTGAACTCTGGCGAGGGCTTGGGAATGCGCTCGAGCGCGACTCAAGGTTCCAAAAAATACTTTGGCGCACTTTCAAGGATGGCCCGCCGGATTGGGATGAAGTTGAAGCGGCGAGCGAGCCGCCCACGCCATCTTTTGACGAGCAGTTTCCGCCTACAAGGATCAAAGCACGGGCTCAGCGTGCAAAGGTGTGGCCTTACATAGTCGGCGTCTGGCTCACGATGTCAGGCATTGGAACACCGCTATACGCCCTTGGAAGTCACAGCATATGGCGTCTAGTTAGGTATTCTATCGCCGGCATAATTCTTCTGATCATAGGATCATTCTTCCTATTTATAGCGATAAATCAGAACAAGGAGACTCCTTGGCCTTTCCGCCAAAGGCCGGCCCCTTGAGGCCCGTTACGGCTAATCTTGCCGACGGGTCACGGTTAGCGGCGACAACTAAGGTGCATGGCAGGACCTGGCGTATGAGCCCACGCCATAGCTGGACAGCCAGGCTGAGTGTTGGCTGTCCATCTGCAATTCGCTGGCGCGACGGAGGCGGGCGCCGGATCCCTAGAACCTGAGCGCCCTGGCCTCCTTCACGTGCGGCAGGCCCTGGATCTTCTCCAGCAGGGCCTCGCTCGGCGCCTGGTCGACGCCGACCAGGGCGATGGCGTCGTCGCCGGCTGAGACGCGGCCGAGGTTGAAGGTGGCGATGTTGACGCCGGCCTCGGCCAGCAGGCCGCCCAGGTTGCCGATGAAGCCGGGCTTATCGAGGTTGTTCACATAGAGCATGGTTGGGCCGAACGGGGCGTCGAGGTCCATGCCCTTGACCTCCACCACGCGCGGCGTGCCCGCCAGCACCGATCCGGCGAACGAGCGCTTGCCCTTCTCGGTGGTGACGGTGATGCGGATCAGGCTCTCGTAGATCGGCGAGTCTTCCTGACGGCTCTCGGAGACGGTGATGCCGCGCTCCTTCGCCACCGCCGGCGCCGAGACCATGTTGATCTCCGCCAGCATGGGCCGCATCACCCCGGCCAGCGCCGCGGCGGTCATCGGCTTGGCGTTCAGCTTCGCCACATCGCCCTCGTAGGCGATGTCGATGGCCTTGATCCCGAAGTCGACCATCTGGCCGGCGAAGCCGCCGAGCTTTTCGGCGAGCGCGATGAATGGCTTCAGGCGCGGCGCTTCCTCGGCGGTGACCGAGGGACTGTTCAGCGCATTGGTCACCGCGCCGGTCAGCAGGTAGTCGCTCATCTGCTCGGCGACCTGCAGGGCGACGTTCTCCTGGGCCTCGTTGGTCGAGGCGCCCAGGTGCGGGGTGGCGATGAAGTTATCGGCGCCGAACAGCGGGTTCTCCTTGGCCGGCTCCTCGACGAAGACGTCGAAGGCCGCGCCGCCCACGTGGCCCTCGTCAAGCAGCTTGCGCAGGGCGCGCTCGTCCACCAGGCCCCCGCGGGCGCAGTTGACGATCAGCACGCCCTTCTTGGTCTTGGTCAGGTTCTCGGCCGAAAGGATGTTGCGCGTCTTGTCGGTGAGCGGGGTGTGCAGGGTGATGATGTCCGCGCGGGCCAGGAGTTCGTCCAGCTCGACCTTCTCGACGCCGATCTCCACGGCGCGTTCCGGCGACAGGAAGGGGTCGTAGGCCACGACCTTCATCTTCAGGCCGAGCGCGCGGTCGGCGACGATCGAGCCGATGTTGCCGGCGCCGATCAGGCCCAGCGTCTTGGCGTAGAGCTCGACGCCCATGAAGCGGTTCTTCTCCCACTTGCCGGCCTGGGTGGAAACGTCGGCGGCGGGGAGCTGGCGGGCGAGCGCGAACATCATGGCGATGGCGTGCTCGGCGGTGGTGATGGAGTTGCCGAAGGGGGTGTTCATCACGACGATGCCGGCGGCCGTGGCCGAGGGGATGTCGACGTTGTCGACGCCGATGCCGGCGCGGCCGATGACCTTCATGTTCTTGGCCGCGGCGATGACGTCCTTATCGGCCTTGGTGGCGGAGCGGACGGCCAGGCCGTCGTAGTCGCCGATGATCTTCAGCAGGTCTTCCTTGGAGAGGCCAGTCTTCACGTCGGCGTCGACGCCGCGTTGCTTGAAGATGTCGACGGCGGCCGGGCTCAGTTTGTCGGCGATGAGAACGCGGGGCATGAGAGGTGTCTCTGTGCTGGGCCCCTCCCCCTTGCGGGGAGGGGTTGGGGTGGGGTGCAAGCGAGGCGAGGGCGGAGTTTCACCCCCATCCCCGACCCTTCCCCGCAAGGGGGAAGGGAGGCATGGATCAGGCGGCCTGAAGCTCGGAGATCGTGGCCGCGAAGGCCCAATCGAGCCACGGCGTCAGGGCGTCGAGGTCGGATGAGTCGACCGTGGCGCCGCACCAGATCCGCAGGCCGGGGGGCGCGTCGCGGTAGCCGCCGACGTCAAGCGCGACGCCCTCCTTCTCCAGCGCCGCGGCCAGCTTCTTGGCGAAGTCGGCCTGGGCGTCTTCGGAGAGCGAGGTGACGCGCGGGTCGATCACCTTCAGGCAGACCGAGGTGTTCGAGCGGATCGCAGGATCCTCGGCCAGGAAGGAGACCCAGCCGGTCTTCTGCACCCAGGACTCCAGCACGCCCAGGTTGGCGTCGGCGCGCCGCTGCATCTCGGTGAGGCCGCCGATGGAGGCCGCCCACTTGAGCGCATCGAGCGCGTCCTCGACCGCGAGCATCGAGGGCGTGTTGATGGTCGCGCCTTCGAAGAGGTCGAGGGTGACCTTGCCACCCTTGGTCATGCGGAAGAGCTTGGGCATGGGCCAGGGCGGGTTGTAGCTCTCGAGCCTGGCCACCGCGCGCGGCGACAGGATCAGGACGCCGTGCGCCGCCTCGCCGCCCAGCGCCTTTTGCCAGGAGAAGGTGACGACATCGAGCTTGGCCCAGTCGAGGGCTTGGGCGAAGGCGGCGCTGGTGGCGTCGCAGATCACCACGCCCTCGCGCTCGGCGGAGATGAAGTCGGCGTTGGGCACGCGCACGCCGGAGGTGGTGCCGTTCCAAGTGAACACCAGGTCGGCGTCGGGCCTGACCTTGCTCACGTCCGGCAGCTCGCCGTAGGGCGCGTCCAGAACCTCGGCTTCAAGCTTCAGCTGCTTGACGACGTCCGTCACCCAGTCCTTGCCAAAGCTTTCGAAGGCCAGCAGCTGCACCGGCCGCGCGCCAAGCATCGACCACATGGCCATCTCAACGGCGCCGGTATCCGACCCCGGCACGATGCCGATGAGGAAGTCGTCGGGGACCTCCAGCACCTCGCGGGTGCGGTCGATCGCCTCTTTCAGGCGCGCCTTGCCGGGCTTGGAGCGGTGCGAGCGCCCAAGGACCGCGTTCTGGAGATTTTCGGGGGCCCATCCAGGACGCTTGGCGCAGGGTCCGGATGAAAACTCGGGTCGCGCCGGCCGCATGGCCGGCTTAGCGGGGGTCGTCATAGCAATGTCTCCCATCCTTGCAGATGGACTGCGCCCCGTTGGGAGGGCGTGGCCCGCGGGCCAAAAGCCCGGGTTCGCCCCGCCGCGCAAGATAAAGTTTCTGGGAGCGGCTTTAAGCCACGCTGTCAGCGCACCTTTGCCGCCTGGCGGCGTCAGGCGACCGCGGCCATCCGCGCGCGGCGGCGCCAGGCCACCGCGGTGCCGACGATCAGGAAGAAGGTGATGCCCATGAAGTCGCCGTTGTTGACGATGGCATGGAAGCGGTCGTTCGGCTTCTCCGCCACGAAGTAGTAGGCATAGAGGCTGAATTGGGCGGCGTAGAGCAGCATCGCCCCGCCGAGCCACAGGCTGCCGTAGATCAGGACGACGGCCAGCAACGCCAAGGCGGCCATGCCGTCGATCACCAGTTCGGCGATCGGCTGGGCGGGAACCGGCAGGAAGGTTGTGGCGAGAATGGTTATCAGCAGGGTCGCCAGGACCACGCCGCCGCCCACGCGCTCGGGCACCCCGCCTTTCCAAAGGGAAAAGAGGCAACCCAGGAGGCCGAAGATCGAAATAGCCTGAGGCAGTAGCGAAGCTGGCATGATGAAGCGCCCCTAATACACATTAGAGGCGCCCCACCAGTTAACGTAAAGCAATGTGTGGTCGGTTAGCCCACTTCGCGCAGGCCGGTCGTCACCGTCTCGGCCAGGGCGGCCGGCTTGTTCTCGACGCCCGAGAGCTTCGTACGGATGCCCAGACGCAGCTTGGCTTCGTTCAGCTCGTTGTGCACGCCGACCATGGCGGTGCGCGCTTCGCTGAGCGCCTTGATCGCTTCGACCATCTTCACGGCCGCGTCGTCGGCGAACACCATCGAGGCGTTCACGTCCTTACGGGCCTTGAGCATTTCGCTCATCAGTTCGGAGGCTTCTGCCAGCGCGCCATCAACGGCCGCTTCGGTCACGAACAGCTTCTTCGCCACTCGCTGAGCCACAAACGCCTTTTCCATCACGGATCCCCTAACAAGGTGAACAACCACAATTTACGGTAAATGTAACCTTAAGCTTCGCGCAATCGATTCATGGGTTGTTAACCATATTTTTCTCCCCCGCGGGTTGTAACTGTGGCGCCAAGAGCACAGTTTCGGCCGGTTGACGCGGCGGGAGGTCCGCCTCGAACATTCCCCAACGAAGCGAAGCGTTAGGATTGTTCAGCTAGATCGAAGGTCCGTGCGGCCTTTGCGAAAGCCATGACTTCTACGAACGCCTCACCCGGCGCCCCTCCGACCGCCACCTTCCACGCGCGCGTAGCCGGCGTGGGCCTGGTCACGACCCTGGTGGTGCTGATCGCGGCCTGCCTGACGTTCATGCTGCAGCAGTGGGCGGTGGCGCGCACCCAGTCGCACCAGACCTTCGCAAACCTCGCCCAGATCACCGCGACCACCGCGGCCCCGGCGATCGCCTCACGGGACAAGGCGCTCATCCAGGCGCCGGTCGCAGCGCTCGCCGCCAGCAAGAACGTCCTCGCCGCGCGGCTGACGGCGCCGGACGGAAGCCTGCTGGCCGCCTACGACCGCGGCGTGAAGGCCGCGCCCGGCATGCCGACCGAGGTCATCCGCGCCGAGGTCGTCGCCGAGGGGCGTAGCGTTGGCGCGCTGGCGCTGACCGTGAAGCGACCGATGCTTTCGGCTCTGCTGCCGCAGTTCATCGCGCTCACCGCCGCCCTGCTGTTCGGCGGCATCGGCGTCGCCCTGTTCCTGGCCCGCGGCATGGCGCACCGGGTGATCGCACCGGTGCAGCGCCTGTCCGACGCCATGCACGAGGTGGCGGCCGGAGGCAGCTTCGAACCCATCGAGGTCAAGGCGCAGGACGAGCTGTTCCGCAGCCTGACCGCCAGCTTCAACCACCTGCTGGGCAAGCTCGGCGAGCGCGAGGAAGAGCTGAAGCGCGCGATGCGCGACCTGGAAAGCGCGCGCGACGCCGCCAACGCGGCCAACGTGCTGAAGACCCAGTTCCTGGCCAACATGAGCCACGAGATCCGCACCCCGCTCAACGGCGTGCTGGCCATGGCCGAGGTCATGTCCATGGGCGAGCTCGCCGACGTGCAGCGCGAGCGCCTGGGCATCATCCGCCAGTCCGGCAGCCTGCTGCTGGCGGTCCTCAACGATGTGCTCGACCTGTCGAAGATCGAGGCCGGCAAGCTCAGCCTGGTCCGCGAGGACTTCGACCTTGCACCCACCCTGAACGCCACGGCCGAGACCTTCCTGGTGCTGGCCAAGGGCAAGGGGCTCGATTTCGGCTTCACCATCAGCGACGCCGCCGAGGGCTGGTGGCGCGGCGACGCCGACCGGCTGCGCCAGATCGCCGGCAACCTGCTTTCGAACGCCGTCAAGTTCACGCCGCACGGCTCGGTGCAGGCCGCGGTCGACGTCAACGCCGAGACCGGCGCCCTGCGCCTGGTGGTCCGCGACACCGGCGTCGGCATCGCGCCGGAGAAGCTGCCGGCGCTGTTCGAGAAGTTCACCCAGGCCGACAACTCCGCGACCCGCCGGTTCGGCGGCACGGGCCTCGGCCTCGCCATCTGCCGCGAGCTGACCCAGATGATGGGCGGCTCCATCGACGTGGAAAGCCGCGAAGGCCACGGCTCCACCTTCACCGTCGAGCTGCCGCTGCCCCGCGGCGAGGCGGCGGACGAGATGGCGCGCGATGCGGTCGATGACACCGGCGAGCGCAACCTCCGCCTGCTGGCGGCCGAGGACAATCCCACCAACCAGCAGGTGCTGGCCGCTGTGATGGAGTCGCTCGGCATCGACATCGACATCGTCGCCGACGGCAAGCAGGCGGTCGAAGCCTGGAAGCACGGCGGCTACGATCTGGTGCTGATGGACATCCAGATGCCGGTGATGGACGGCATCGACGCGGCCCGCGCGATCCGCGGCATCGAGGTCGCCGAGCAGCGCAAGCGCACCCCGATCGTCGCGCTCACCGCCAACGCCCTCACCCACCAGGTCGAGGAATACATGGCCGCCGGCATGGACGGCCACGTGGCCAAGCCGATCGAGATCGCCAAGCTGTACGAGGCGATCAGCGCGGCCCTGACCGCCGCGGCCACCGGCGCCTCGGGCCGCACCCCGGCCGCCCAGGTCGCCTGACCGCCCGCTCGAGAACCTGAACGCAAAACAACGCACGGCTCAGGCCGGCGTCATTACGCCCATGGCTTCCTAGCCACCGTCACGGCCGACGTCCGGCCCGACGGTTAGGAGAACAGCCATGAAGAAGAAGACCCTCAGCCTGATCGGCGCGGCCTCGGCGCTCGCGCTGTCGGCGACCGCCGCGGCGGCCCAGCCCTACGGCGGATGGACCCCGATCAACGAGCGCCAGGCCCAGCTCGAACAGCGCATCGACCAGGGCGTCCGGCACGGCGGCCTGACGCGCTATGAGGCCCGCCAACTGCGCGGCGAGTTCCGCGACATCAAGCGCGTCGAGGCGCGCTACCGCGCGAACGGCCTGACCCGTTGGGAACGCGCCGACCTCGAGCGGCGGATGGACCGCCTGTCGGCGCAGATCGCCCAGGAACGCCACGACGGCCAGCGGCGCAACTAAGGCCCTAAGGCCGCGGCCTGCGTTCCCCGGAGCGTCAGGCCGCGAGCCGCAGCCGGCCTTCGAGCACGGTGACGGCGCGGCCGCGCAGCAGCACGCGGTCGCCGCGCACCTCGCAGTCCAGGTCGCCGCCCCGGCCGGGATAGGCCTGGTGGAAGGTCACCCGCGCGCGTCCGAGTTTCTCGGCGAACAGCGGAGCCAGGATGGTGTGCAGCGACCCGGTGGCCGGGTCCTCCGGGATGCCAGATCCTGGCGCGAAGAAGCGGTCGACGACGTCGTAGGCCGAGCCCGGATCGGCGAGCGCCGCCACGCCCACATTGCCACGGCCGCCGGTCGCGACGCTGGAGACCGCTTCCAGCGCGATGAGGTCAGGCGCGACGCCGCGAACCTGCGCCTCGTCCTTCAGGACGGCGATCAGGAAGGTGGAGGCCCAGACCTCCTGCGGCTCGACGCCCAGCGCCTCGGCGAGGCCGGCGGGGGTCTCGACCTGCCGCGGCGGCTGGCTCGGGAAATCCATCTCGTAGCCGTCACCCGCGCGCCGCACGATCAGCGGCCCGGACTTGGTCTCGAAGGTCAGCTCGTCGGACGCCACGCCCAGTTCGGACATCAGCACATGGGCCGAAGCCAGGGTCGCGTGGCCGCAGAGCGGGACTTCCAGCGCCGGCGTGAACCAGCGCAGGCCGTAGCGCCCGGGGTTGTCGGCCTTCAGCAGGAAAGCCGTCTCGGCCTGATTGTTCTCGGCGGCGAGGGCCTGCATCCAGTCGGCGTCCGGCCAGGCCTCGAACGGTTCGACCACGCAGGCCGGGTTGCCGCGGAAGGGCTGGGCGGCGAAGGCGTCGACGGTCCACTGGCGCACGGCAGGTCTCCTCGAAGGCGAAGCTTGCAGATAGCCCCGTCCAGGACTTAGGCAAGTGGCTAATTGGTCACAATGAGCTCCGGCCAGCGCGCCGTGGCCGAGGCCGAGGTGCGGGCGAAGCCGTTGGTGACACGCCGCGGGTTGGGCGCGAGCCGCAGGGCGAAGAGGTCGTCCAGGCCGAAGGGCGCCAGGACCGTCAGCCGCCCGTCCGCCTCCAGCCGCACGCCGACCGCGAACAGCGGGCTCACGAACCGCTCCAGGCAATCGGCGGTGCGGGTCAGCGGCGCATAGGCTTCGCCGAACTTGGCCTCGAACCACAGGTGTACCCGGGCCTGGTTGCGCACCTCCACCATGTCGCGGAGCGGCGGCTGGAAGGCCGCGGCCACGCGTCGGATCACGGCGTCCTCCGCCTCGTAGGAGGTGTCGGGGTCGAAGTAGCCGAGGTCGTAGTCCTTGATCCCATAGTCGGGGTCGCGGCCCGTGAGCTGGTTCAGGACTCGCTGGTAGATGGCCCCCGAGAAGATCAGCCAGTCCGGCAGATCGAGGTCGCGGGCCGTTTCCAGCACCTGCATGAGGCTCCGCGATCCGCGGACGATCCCTTCCAGGCGTTGTTCCAGCTCATCACCGCTCATGCCGTCCCCCAATCCTTGCCCCTGAGCGGCCAGCCGTGGTCCAGCGGCCCGTTCCCCGCGCCAAACCCTGGCGCCTGCAGCATCGCGCGATGCACATAGTCCCAAGCCCGCGCCGCGGCGGCCTCCAGCGACATCTGCTGGGCGAGGCCTGTCGCGCAGGCCGACGCAAGCGTGCAGCCGGTGCCGTGGGTGTGGCGGGTCTCGATCCGTTCGCCCTCGAAGACGGTCTCGCCGTAGGGGGTCATCAGCACATCGGTCACGCGGTCGCCCGGCACATGGCCGCCCTTCATCAGCACCGCCCCGGCGCCCAGCCTGAGCAGCGCCTCGCCCGCGCGGCGCAGGTCGTCGGTGGTCTCGACGGCCAGGCCGGTCAGCGCCTCGGCCTCCGGCGCGTTGGGCGTCAGCAGGGCCGCGCGCGGGACCAGCAGACGGCGCAGCGGGACGATGGCCTCGTCAGCCAGCAGCCGGGCCCCGCCCTTGGCGACCATCACCGGGTCGATCACCGCCGGCCGCGCCCAGGCGTCGAGGATCCCCGCGACGGCCTCCACGACCTCGGCGTCGCCCAGCATGCCGATCTTGATGACGTCGGCGCCGATGTCCTCCATCACCGCGCGCGCCTGGGCGACGATGACCTCGGGCGCGATGGGGTAGGCGGCGCTGACGCCGAGCGTGTTCTGCACCGTCACCGCGGTGATGGCGGTCGCCGCATAGCCGCCCAGCGCCGTCACGGTCTTGATGTCCGCCTGGATCCCGGCGCCGCCGCCGGAGTCGGATCCGGCGATGATCAGGACTCGGCCCATCGGTGTCATGGCTTCGATTAGCGCGGCGGGCTCCGATTTGCATCGGCCAATTCCGCGCTGGACCTCGCCTGAGCGATGGCGGTCCAGACCCGCAGGGCCTGGACGGTCTCGCGGATGTCGTGGACGCGCAGAGCGGCGACCCCGGCCGCGACGCCGGCGAGGGCGGCGGCGATCGAGCCGCCGAGTCGCTGATCCGCCGCCGCCCGGCGCCCACCATCCACCGCGCCGATGAAACTCTTGCGGCTGACCCCCAGCAGCACTGGGAAGCCCAACGCGACGATGCGGTCCAGCCCGGCCAGCAGCGGCAGGTTGTGGGCCAGCATGTGCTTGCCGAAGCCGATGCCCGGATCGAGCCAGATGCGTTCGCGCGCGACGCCGGCGGCGAGCGCGGCCTCGGCGCGCGCCGCCAGGAATTCCGCGACCTCGGCCACGACATCGTCGTAGCGCGGCTCGGCCTGCATGGTGCCCGGCTCGCCCTGCATGTGCATCAGGACGACGTCGCAGCCGAGCTCTACGGCGGTCGCCAGGCTTTCCGGCGCGTGGCGCAGGGCGGTGACGTCGTTCCACATCGCAGCCCCCGCCGCGACGGCGGCGCGGGCGACCGCGGGCTTCATGGTGTCGACGGAGATCGCCAGCGCGCTTTCGGCCCGGATCGCCTGGATCAGCGGCACGACGCGCGCGATCTCCTCGGCCTCAGACACCGGCGAGGCGCCCGGCCGGGTGGACTCGCCGCCGATGTCGAGCATGTCGGCGCCGTCGGCGATCAGCTTGCGCGCCCGGACCAGCGCCGCCTTGGGGTCGTCGAAACGCCCGCCGTCGGAGAAGCTGTCCGGCGTGACGTTGATCACGCCCATCACACGGATGGGACGGGTTGAGAGCGAAGCGGCCATCGCCGGCTTGATAAAGAAAAAGGGCGGCTCCGTCGCCGGAAGCCGCCCTTCGTCCGTTCAGTTCACTCGAACCTCAGGCCGGCTCGGGATCGGGCCGGGGCGAGATCGGCACGGCCACGGCCGGGCCGCTGGGGCGCTTGCTATCGACGTCCTCGCGGTTCGGGGCCACGCCCTTCAGCGCGCCGATCACCTCGTCGCCGCTCAGCGTCTCGTACTCGAGCAGCGCCTTGGCCAGCGTGTGCAGGTCGTCGAGCTTTTCCGTGAGGATCCGCTTGGCCTCGTCATAGCCGGCCTGGACCAGGCGCTTGACCTCGGCGTCGATGATGTTGGCGGTCTCTTCCGAGACGTTCTGGGTGCGCGACACCGAGTGGCCTAGGAACACCTCTTCCTGGTTGTCGCCGTAGGAGACGAAACCCAGCTTGTCCGAGTAACCCCAGCGGGTGACCATGTTGCGGGCCAGGCCCGTGGCCGCCTGGATGTCGCTGGAGGCGCCCGAGGTCACCTTGTCCTTGCCGAAGATGATCTCCTCGGCGACGCGGCCGCCCATCATGATCGCCAGGCGCGAGGTCATCTGCTCGAAGTTCATCGAGTAGCGGTCGCCTTCCGGCAGCTGCATCACCATGCCGAGCGCGCGGCCCCGCGGAATGATGGTCACCTTGTGCACTGGGTCCGCCGACGGGACCGTCAGGGCCACCAGGGCGTGGCCGCCCTCGTGGTAGGCGGTGTTGCGCTTTTCTTCCTCGGTCATGACCATGGACCGGCGCTCGGCGCCCATCATGACCTTGTCCTTGGCTTCCTCGAAGTCGCGCATGGTGACCATGCGGCGGTTCTTCCGCGCGGCCATCAGGGCGGCCTCGTTGACCAGGTTCGACAGGTCGGCGCCGGAGAAACCGGGGGTGCCGCGGGCGATGACCTTGGTCTCGACGTCTGCGGCCAGCGGCACGTTCTTCATGTGCACGCGCAGGATGCGCTCGCGGCCGTTCACGTCGGGGTTCGGCACGACCACCTGGCGGTCGAAGCGGCCGGGGCGCAGCAGCGCCGGGTCCAGCACGTCGGGGCGGTTGGTGGCGGCGATCAGGATGATGCCTTCGTTGGCCTCGAAGCCGTCCATCTCGACCAGCAGCTGGTTCAGCGTCTGCTCGCGCTCGTCGTTGCCGCCGCCGAGGCCCGCGCCACGGTGGCGACCGACCGCGTCGATTTCGTCGATGAAGATGATGCAGGGCGCGTTCTTCTTGGCCTGTTCGAACATGTCGCGCACGCGGCTCGCGCCGACGCCCACGAACATTTCCACGAAGTCCGAGCCGGAGATGGTGAAGAAGGGCACGCCCGCTTCACCCGCGATCGCGCGGGCGAGCAGGGTCTTGCCGGTGCCAGGTGGGCCGATCAGCAGGGCGCCCTTCGGAATCTTGCCGCCCAGGCGCTGGAACTTCTGCGGGTCCTTCAGGAAGTCGACGATCTCGACGACCTCTTCCTTGGCCTCTTCGACGCCGGCCACGTCCTCGAAGGTCACGCGGTTCTTGTTCTCGGTGAGCAGGCGGGCCTTGGACTTGCCGAAGCCCATCGCCCCGCGCGTGCCGCCCTGCATCTGGCGCATGAAGAAGATCCAGACGCCGACCAGCAGCAGGACCGGCAGCGCCTGCACCAGCACGCCGACCACCGTCAGCCCGCCGACCGGCTTGGCGGAGACGTTGACGCCGTGGGCGCGCAGTTCGTGCACCAGGTCGCCCTGGTCGGTCGGCGTATAGGCCGTGAAGGTCTTGTTCGACTGGTCGGTGATCACCACCGAGCCCTGACGCACCTCGGCGCTCTTGATCTCTCCGGCGTCCACCTTGTTCAGCATCTGGGAATAGGTGATCTCGCCGGCGCTGGCGGCCTTGCCGCCGCCGGTGACCATCGAATAGAGGCCGATCAGGACGACGACGATAACGCCCCAGATGGCAAGATTGCGCAGGTTCATCGGTTAGGACCGCCTCGGAAAAGGGCTTCGCGTCAGCCTGCAAGATAGGGGCCGAAACGCGGTTTCACCAGTTATCGGGCCGCAGCGCGACGGAAGACCGCGCCTTGACCACAAACGCAAAAGGCCGCGCCTAGATGACGCGGCCCCCTACATAGGCATGAATTTACTGAATTAAGCGCTACCGGGGAGCCGGCTTCTTCGGGGCGGCGATCAGGCCTTCGCGCTGGGCGCGCTTGCGGGCCAGCTTGCGCGCCCGGCGCACGGCTTCCGCCTTCTGGCGGGCGCGCTTTTCCGAGGGCTTCTCATAGTGGACGTGCCGCTTCATTTCGCGGAACGAGCCTTCGCGCTGCATCTTCTTCTTCAGCGCCTTGAGGGCTTGGTCGACGTTGTTGTCGCGGACGAAAATCTGAACCAGAGGTCTCTCTCCTGTTGATCGCTTCCCGCCCGGCCCCCTTGCTCCCAAGCTGGGGGCGGCGGCGAGCGAACAAAAAGAATATAGGTCCCGGAGACTGGGTGGCCTTCGGGATTGAGCGCGGCGAGATATCAGAAGAGGCCTGCGATGTCCACGGCGCACGCGCATCGAAATCCGGGTTAGGATGAGGCCATGAGCCAGAATGAGCCGGACTGGGCCGCCGAGACCGAACAGCAGCTGCTGGACGCGGCGTTGACGCTCGTGGCCGAGGAGGGTTGGACCTCGCGCCTGGCCACCATGGCCGGCGAGGCGTGCGGCCTGTCGGCGGGCGAGACCGAGCTCCTGCTGCCGCAGGGCCCCGCCGACCTCGCCGCCCTGCTCTCGCGCCGCCATGACGCGCGCGCGCTGGAAAAGCTGGCCGCCACCGATCCCACGACCCTGAAGATCCGCGAACGGATCGCGCGCGGCGTCGAGGCCCGCCTGGCAGCGGTCGCGGAAGACGAGACTGCCGTGCGCCGCCTGACCGGCTTCCTGACCCTGCCGCCGCACATGGCGCTGGGCGTGCGCCTGTCGTGGGAGAGCGCCGACGTCCTGTGGCGCTGGGCCGGCGACACCGCGACGGACGAGAACCACTACTCCAAGCGCGCGCTGCTGGCCGGCATCCTCAGCGGCGCGGTGGCGATCCAGCTCGCCTCGGGCCGCGACGCCGCGCTCGCCTTCACCGACCGGCGCATCGCCAACGTCATGGCCTTCGAGAAGTGGAAGGCGACCACGAAATTGAAGCCCTCGGCGATGATGGACGCCGTGGCCGCGTCGCTGGGGCGGATGCGGTTCGGCTAGAGCGGCTTCACTCGGTTGATGTGGCCCATCTTGCGGCCCGGGCGCGCGCCGCGCTTGCCATAGAGGTGCAGGCGGGTTTCCGGCTCTGCGGCGTATTTCGCCCAGGCGTCGGCCTCGTCGCCCAGCAGGTTCAGCATCTCGACCTGCGCGATCGCCTTGGTCGGGCCGAGCGGCCAGCCCGCGATGGCGCGGATGTGCTGCTCGAACTGGTCGACCTCGCAGCCGTCCTGCGTCCAGTGGCCGGTGTTGTGCACCCGCGGCGCGATCTCGTTCACCAGCAGGCGGCCGTCGGCCATCTCAAAGAGCTCGATGCCGATCACGCCCACGTAGTCGAGGCCGGCCAGGACGCGGGCTGCGATCCGTTCGGCCTGGTCGGTGAGCGCCGGCGTGGCGCGGGCGGGCGCCAGGCTGCGGCGCAGGATGCCGTGCTCATGGTGGTTCTCGGCCATGGGATAGATCGCGATCGAGCCGTCGCGGCCGCGGGCGGCGATCACCGACAGCTCGCGCACGAAGTTGGCGGCGGCTTCGACGATCACCGGAACCCCGCCCAGGGCTGCGAAGGCGGCGGCGGCTTCACCGGCATGCTCCACCCACCGCTGGCCCTTGCCGTCGTAACCCTCGCGCCGGGTCTTCATCAGCGCGGGCGCTCCGACGCGGGCCACCGCCTCGGCCGCCTCATCGCCTGAGTTGGCCGGGGCGAAGGCGACGGTCGGCGCGCCATTGGCGTTGAGGAAGGTCTTTTCCTCGAAGCGGTCCTGGGCGACGGCGAGCGCGCGCGAGCCCGGCGCCACCTCGACGCCGCGCGCGGCCAGCCAGGCCACCGAGGCGGCCGGAACGTTCTCGAACTCGTAGGTGACCAGGCCGGTCAGGCCCGCGAGGCCCGCCAGCGCCATCTCGTCGGCGTAGTCGGCGACGATGAGTTGCGCCGCGGCGCGGCCGGCTGGGCTATCGGCCTTCTTCTCCAGCACGACCACATCGAAGCCCAGCCGCGCGGCGGCGAGCGCCAGCATGCGGCCTAGCTGGCCCCCGCCCAGGATGCCGATGGTCGAGCCCGGCGCGAGCGGGAGTTCGAGCGGGCTCAAGCGTCCTCGACCGTCTCAGGGATGCCGTCGGTCTGGTTGGCGGTGAACCGCGCCAGCCGCTCGGCGATAGCGGCGTCGGAGAGCGCCAGGATCTTGGCCGCCATCAGGCCGGCGTTCTTGGCGCCCGCCTCGCCGATGGCGAGCGTGCCCACGGGGATGCCGGCCGGCATCTGGACGATAGAGAGCAGGCTATCCATGCCCTTTAGCGCCTTGGACTCGATCGGCACGCCCAGCACCGGCAACTCGGTCAACGAGGCGGTCATGCCGGGCAGGTGCGCGGCGCCGCCGGCCGCGGCGATGATCACCTTGAAGCCGGCGGCCTTGGCGCCCTTGGCGAAGGCGTACATCCGGTCGGGCGTGCGGTGGGCCGAGACCACCTTGGCCTCATAGCCCACGCCGAGGCTCTCCAGCATCTCCGCGGCGTGGCGCAGGATCGGCCAATCTGAGCGGCTGCCCATGATGATGGCGACGGGCGCGTGGCTGGCGCTCATGTCGTAACCGACCCCCTGCTCGAAGGGCGCGGAGTATAGGCGCCGACTTTGCAGGGGCAACCAAGGATGGCTAGATTCAGCGAAGTCATTCCGGCCTCGCTGATTCTGCCCCTTCGGACTTGAAGCCATGAAGATCACCGGCGCACGCAGCGAGCCCTTCTCGGCGATGCGACGACGCGCGCTCGCCCAGGCCGGCGCCCAGGTGCCGTCGACGAAGCCGGTCGACAGCACCGAATTCCTCGGCATCGGTGAGACGGAGATGACGCCGGCCGTGCGCGGCGCGGTCCAGACCCTGCTGGGCGAGATCGGCGACCTGCGCGGCGAGGTGGCCCGCCTGAAGGCGCGGCTGGCGGAGATCGAGGACCTGGCCGACCGCGATGCGCTGACCCCGCTACTCAACCGCCGCGCCCTGTTGCGCGAGCTCAGCCGGGTCCGCACCTTCGCACAGCGCTATGGCGCGCCGGCCAGCCTGGTCTATTTCGACCTCGACGACCTGAAGGGGGTCAACGACCGGCTGGGCCACGCCGCCGGCGACGCGGCGCTCAAGGCGGTGGCCGAGCGGTTGCTGGCCAATGTGCGCGAGAGCGACCTGGTGGGCCGCATGGGCGGGGACGAGTTCGCCGTGATCCTGGCCCAGGCCGACCACGCGACCGCCGAGGCCAAGGCCGCCTCGCTGGCCCGCGCCATCGAGGCCGAGCCGCTGCATTTCGGCGACTGGTCCGCGCCCCTGCACGTCTCCTGGGGCGTGCGCGAGATCACCCAGGACGCCGAGCCCGAGGCCCTGGTCGCCCAGGCCGACGCGGCCATGTACGCCCGCAAGCGCGAGCGGCGGTCGGCATAAGATCCTCCCCTTCTGGGGGAGGTGGCTCGGCGCGCAGCGCCGAGACGGAGGGGGTTTCATCCGCTGAGGATAGACCTGTGGGCTGCAACCCCCTCAGTCAGCTTCGCTGACAGCTCCCAAAAGGGGGCGCATCTTGAGCTCAGGCGATGATGTCGGGGTTCAGCTGATCCTCGATGCGCGTCATCTCGTCCTTGAGGGCGAGCTTCTTGCGCTTCAGCCGGGCGATCAGCAGCATGTCGGGCAGGGGCGTGAGCGCGATCGCCTGGATCGCCGCGTCGAGATCCGCGTGGTCCTGGCGAAGGTCCACGAGCCTGGCCTGCAAGGCCTCTTCGGACAGGTCGTCGTTCATGCCGGCGCTGATCCTAGCCCAGGGCGGCGGCCAGCGCAGCCAGCGCATCGGCCGGCGCGGGGTTGCCCCAGGCCTTCGAGGCGGCCTCCAGCGCCGCGAGCGCGTGCGCGCCGCCGCGGCCGTTGGTCATGGCTTCGAGAGCCTCCATCAACACCCGCTCCGCGCGAAGCTCAGCCGCCTTCACGTCTTCGCGCAGGCCCTCGCGGTCGCTGTCGGCAACCCCATCGAAGGCCGGCTTCAGCGCCCGGCGCACCTCGCGCAGGGGAACCAGCGCCAGGGCCTCCCAGCGCCGCGCGACGTCGGCGCCGCGGGCCAGCAAGGCGGGGTCGGCGGCCTCCGCCCACACCGCCCAGAGCAGCAGCGAGGTGTTCTGGCCGTATTGGTCCTGCAGGGCCAGGCAGGCCTCCGGCACGCCGGCTTGCGAATAGGCTTCGAGCGTCCAGTCCCAGAGCGCCATGCGTGTCAGGCCTCCGCCTTCAGGGGACCGCCCAGGGGTCCGACGTCCTGGCCCCAGCGCTTAACCGGGGTCCATGACAGTCCGAAGAGGTCGAGCGCGCGGCCCACCGACTGGTCCACCATCTCCTCGATCGTCGCGGGCTTGGCGTAGAAGGCCGGCAGCGGCGGGGCGATCACCGCGCCCATCTCGGCGAGCTTCACCAGGGTGCGCAGGTGGCCCAGGTGCAGGGGCGTCTCGCGCACCATCAGCACCAGCGGGCGGCGCTCCTTCAGCGTCACGTCGGCGGCGCGGGTCAGCAGCGACGAGGTCACGCCGCTGGCGATCTCGCTCATGGTGCGCACCGAGCAGGGCGCCACGATCATGCCGAGCGTGCGGAACGACCCCGAGGCGATCGACGCCCCGATGTCGGAGACCTTGTGGACGACGCCGGCCTTGGCGTTCACCTCGGCCGCGGACAGGCTGGTCTCCTGCGACAGGGTGAGCGCTGCGGCGCGGCTCATCACCAGGTGGGACTCGATCCCCAGCTCGCGGCAGGCGTCCAGCGCGCGCAGGCCATAGACGATCCCGGAGGCGCCGGAGACGCCGACCACCAGCCTCGCCTGCGCCTTGGTGGGCTGCTCGCTTTTCGGCATACCGGAGAGTTCCTAACTCACGAGCGACAGGCTTCGTCGCAGCTTCGCCGTCTGCAAACATATGTGATCTGACAGCGGCGCATAGCGGGTGTTCACTGCCGCCTCCAACAGCAAGGAGGCCACTCGTCATGGCGTTGGAAGCCCGGATCCGTGAACTCGGATCTCGCCACCAGTCCCTCGAAGAAGCCATTCAGGACGAACTGCGCAGGCCCGCCGCCGACGACATCAGACTCCAGGAGCTCAAGCGACAGAAACTCAAGCTGAAGGAAGAGATGGAAGCCCTGCGCGGTCAGCTGCACTAGCTTCCACTCGACGAGACCCCTCCCGTAATCGGGAGAGCTGAAGCCGGCAGCCAGCCGGCGAGGGCGGCAGGGCCTTATCGCAAGGACCCTGTCGCCCGCTTCGCTATCCGAAAGAAATCAGCCCGCCAGATCAGTCCTCGTCGTCGTGCTCGAGTTCCGGCTCGTGCTCGTGTTCGTCGTGGTCTGGTTCTTCGGCGAACACCGCGGCCGGCTTGACCTCCTCGACGACGCCCGTTTCCGAGGCCGGCATCAAGGTCGGGCCTTCCGGCTCGACGATGCCGCGGCGCTTGTCGTCCTTGGCCTTCTTCTCGGCCGCCTTTTTCACGACCGCATCCAGCTCGAGCTGGGTCGAGAGGCCCAGCGTCACCGGGTCGACCGGCTTGATGTTGGCCGAGTTCCAGTGCGTGCGGTTGCGCACCTGGTCGATGGTCGCCTTGGTGGTGCCAAGGATGCGGGCGAGCTGGGCGTCGGCCACTTCGGGGTGGTTGCGCAGGAACCAGGCGATGGCGTCCGGGCGGTCCTGGCGGCGCGAGACCGGCGTGTAGCGGGGCGCCTTCTTCTGCGGCTTCAGGTACTCGGCGTGGCGGCTCTTGAGCGCCACCAGCTTGTGCTTCGGGTTCTTCTCCGCCGCGTCCAGCTCCTCGCGGCTGAGCTGGCCGTTGGCGATCGGGTCGGCGCCGCGGATGTCGCGCGCCACTTCGCCGTCGGCGATGCCCTTCACCTCCAGGGGATGGAGCCCGCAGAAGTCGGCGATCTGTTCGAAGGTCAGGGAGGTGTTGTCCACCAGCCAGACGGCGGTCGCCTTCGGCATCAGGATGTCAGTGGTCATATCGAGTTTCCGTGCGTCGGAAATGAAGGCGCCCGGCCTTTCGGCCGGGCGGTGTGATGGGCGAACCTATAGGCCCCTTCCACGATTGAGGAAACGGGATTGTATGCCGCGCCCCTCAAAGGGCCCCTCAAGCCCTTGGCTCAGCTCCCGAAAATCCACCCGCCGGTCAGGGTGGAAAGCTGTACGCCGACCAGGATCATCTGGTTGCCGCCGCCGAAGTTGATGACCGTGTCGGCGCCCACCTGGCTCAGGCTGTAGGTCGTGCCGGGGTCCAGCATCACCCGGTCGCCCTCGGCCAGGTTGAAGTCCAGAACCCGGTCGATCCCGGCGTCCTGGCTGGTGTGGAAGATGTCCGCGCCGGAGCCGCCGACTTCGGTGTCGTTCCCGCGGTCGCCGGAGATGAAGTCATTGCCGGCCCCGCCGAACAGCACGTCGTCGCCCTGGCCGCCGCGCACCTGGTCGTTGCCGTCGCCACCGTCGAGGGTGTCGTTGCCGAGGTTGCCCCAGACGATATCGTCGCCGCCGTCGCCGGTCTGGATGTCGTTGTCCTTGCCGCCCACCACCCAGTCGTTGCCGCCTCCGCCGGAGAGGACGTCGTTGCCGGCGTTGCCGTTGATGTCGTCGAAGGCCGAGCCGCCGACGATGGAGTCGTTGCCGTCCTCGCCGCGCAGGTAGTTGGTTCCCTCGCCGCCACTGACGATGTCGTCGCCCCCGCCCGCCATGATGGTGTCGGCGCCGTCGCCCCCGCTGATGGTGTCGGCGTTGATACCACCGGCGATCTGGTCGTCGCCGGTCTCGCCGCTCAGCAGGGCCTTCCCGACCCCGGACAAGGCGCCCGACATGATGACGTCGTTGCCGGCTCCGCCCAGGATGGTGTCGAAGCCGCCCATGCCGTTCATCGTGTCGTTGCCGTCGGCCCCGAACAGGAAGTCGTCCATCGACGCTCCGGTAATCTTGTCGTCGCCCAGCATGATCGTGGCGAGCGCGCCATTGGGATCGCTGAAGAACGCCGTCGCGGACATGGAGAAGTCGGACAGGTCGAAGTGCAGGAAGCCGGCGACGTCCTCGCGGACGTGGGTGACCTCGCCGCCGGAGACAAATCGCTCCTGGCTCGAGTCGAACGAGAATGTACCGTAGGCCGTGTCGCGCGTTTCACCTGACGTACCGTAGATCAGGTTGGTGACGCCGAACTGATAGTGATTGGCGATGATGGGCGCGAAGCCCAGGTTGTTCATGTCGATGCCGAACCCGGCGCCGGCTACCAAAACAGCCACTGGATGCTCCCTTCCAATGCCGGCCCACGCTCACGGCCGATCAGGGACCTTGGCGGTTGGAAGGGTCGTCGCCCGGCGCTAGCCCAGCGTGCGGACTTGGGCCGCTGGTCCGGACTTCGATGCAGCCCCCCGGCCGGCACGTCCGTCGCGGGAGCTTAAGAAGCTCTAACTTCGCGGCACAAGCCCGCACACGCTGGGGGCGATATTATTAATAACTATTAGGATTTGCGCCGCGGACGGCCGCGCCCCGCCGTCAGTTCCCGAAGATCCATCCCGGAGACGCCGTCAGCGTCGAGAGCTGCACGCCCACCAGGATCATCTCGTTGCCGCCGCCGAAGTCGATCACCGTGTCAGCCCCCACCTGGCTCACCGTATAGGTCGTCCCAGGGTCCAGCATCACCCGGTCGCCCTCGGAGAGGTGGAAGTCGAGCACCTTGTCGATGCCCGCGTCCTGTGAGGTGTGGAAGATGTCCGCGCCGGCTCCGCCGCTCTCGGTGTCGTTCCCCCGGTCGCCGGAGATGAAGTCGTCGCCATTGCCGCCGGTCAGCGTGTCGTCGCCCTGGCCGCCGCGGACCTGGTCGTTGCCGTCGCCGCCGTCGAGGGTGTCGTTGCCAAGGTTGCCCCAGACCACGTCGTTGCCCGCGTCGCCGAACTGGACGTCGTCGTCCTTGCCGCCCACCACCCAGTCGTCGCCGTCGCCGCCGTGCAGGGTGTCGTTGCCCATATTGCCGTTGATGTCATCGAAGGCCGAGCCACCGGTGATCGAGTCGTTCCCGTTCTCGCCCCGCAGGTAGCTGGTTCCTTCGCCGCCCTGGATGGTGTCGTTGCCGTCGCCCGCCATGACCGTGTCAGCGCCAGCCCCACCCTGCAGGACATTGTCGAGGGCGTTGCCGGTGATGGAGTCGGAGCCCGAGCCGCCGATGGCGTTCTCGATGTCCGCGCCCTTCGCGATGGCCACGTCGCCGGTCAGGCCGCCGACGCTGGAGAAGTCGCCCTGCCGCAGGTCGATCGTCTGGGTGTTGGCGTAGCCGGAGAAGTCCAGGGTGTCGTTGCCGCCCGCGTCCCAAACCGCGAACACAGCCCTCGATGCGCTGGAGGTCAGCGAGTACCAGGGCGTGCCGGCCGTGGAATGGAAGCCGTAGATGGTGTCGCCGGTGCGGGTGCTCATGTTGGGCCCGTACTCGAGCTGGGCCGCGGCGATGTCGTCCAGCAGGGGCGCGGCGGAATAGATCCCCCCGTCGTTGCCGCCGGTGTTCGTCTCGCTGAAGTAGCTCATCACCGTGTACTGGCGGGAATCCTCGTAGTAGCTCGCGTTCGCCGCATAGGTGATGACCGTGTCGCCGTCGGCGTTGTAGTCGCTCGGGTGGTCCAGGCCGATCGCGTGACCGAGCTCGTGGACCAGCACCTGGCCGCCGTAGTTCCCGACCGTCGGATTGATGTTGTAACTCAGCGTCGAGTTGACCCAAACGTCGCCGGACGACGAGCCCGAGGCCGGGTTTCCGGGGAACATGGTGAAGGCGGCAGCCCCGTCGACGCCGGTGGTGTAGTCGCCGAACAGGATGGTCGCGCTATCCGAATAGGCGCCCTCGCCGGAGTTGCCGGAACCCACGCGCACGAAGTGGATGTTGGCCACATCGGACCAGGCCTTGAGCGCGAGTTCGGCCTCATTGATCTGGGCGGAATTGAACCGCGCGAAGCCGCCGGAGTCGTCGGGCATGCTGGCGGGCGCGCTCGCCCGGTAGGCGTAGGTCACCGTCGCGCCGACCCCCAGCGCCGCGGACCAGCCGGGTTCGCCGCGGACAATCTGATTGGCGGCCTGGTCGATCGTGTAGCTGGGCTTGCCGGCGACGGTGACGCCGGCCCGCTCGTCGGCGTTCAGGTAGAACTGCGCCCCCGGATCGCCGCCGATCAGAGTGGTGTCGGTCTGGATCGGATAGGGATCGATGTGCGCATCGTGATTGACCAGCCCGAGCGCGAAGGACTCGTCGTTGAACGCGGAAAGAGACTCGGACGGCATCTGAACATCCATACTCAAGCCATCCCTTTCAAAAGGTTACAGGAATGGGTGAATTTCGACAACCGCCGGACCTTGCGGCGCAACGGCGCACCGGTATCGGACGAATGCCGGCTCCTTCCCAGGCCGGCGGTCGCGGCGGCCGACCTGAGGCGCTCAGGCCGCGGTCGCCGCGTCATAGGCCGCCACATTCGACAACCCCATGAGGGCATCGGCGTCGAATGGCGCGGCGCTTTTTATATCGTTGTCGAAGTAGAGGTAGACGTCCAGCCCTCGCCGTCGCCAGTCGGCGATGCGCGCGGCCCAGGCGCGCAGTTCCTCCGGCGGATAGCGGCCGCGGTAGCGCCCGCCCGGACCATGCCCGCGGACATAGGCGAACGACGCAGTCGCCTCCCATGGCGAGGGCGCCGAATGGTGGTCGGAGATGCAAAGCGCCGCGTCGTGTTCGGCGAGGACCCTCATCACCGCCGGCTCGTACCAGGACGGATGGCGAAACTCGACGGTGCAGCGGCCGCGCTTGGACAGGAGATCGAGAAAGCGCGCCAGCCGCTCGTCATCGCGGCGGAGCATCGGCGGAAGCTGCACCAGCGCGGGGCCGAGCTTTTCGCCCAGCGGCGCCATACGGCCGAAGACCAGGTCCACGCTGGGGGCGCAATCGTTCAGCTTCTTGTTGTGGGTGATGAAGCGGCTGACCTTCCAGGCGAAGGTGAAGCCCGACGGCGCCCGGCGCGCCCATCCCTCGACCATCGGCTCGGACGGCAGGCGGTAGAAGCTGGCGTTGATCTCGGTCGTGTCGAAGCGGGTGGCATAATATTCCAGCCGCTCGCGGTCCTTTGTCCCGGGCGGATAGAAGGGTCCGGTCCAGTCCTTGTAGGTCCAGCCCGAACAGCCGATGCGCACGCAACCCATCGCAGCGGAATGCGAGGGACGCGACGTAGTTGCCGAGGCTTCAGCCCTTGCAGAGGCCCGCGTCGGCCATTGGCTCGGTGGCCTGCGACGCCTTGCGTCGCGCCTGCACGCCCGCCGCGAGGTCGTACAGCATCTGCACGGCGCTTTCCCAGCCCACGCAGGCGTCGGTGATCGACTGGCCGTAGACGAGCGGCTGGCCCGCGATCAGCGCCTGGCGTCCGGCGATAAGGTGGCTTTCCACCATGACACCCATGATCCGGCCCTCGCCGGCCGCGAGCTGGCCGCAGAGGTCGGCCACGACCTTGGGCTGGTTCTCATGGTCCTTGCCGCTGTTGGCGTGGCTCGCGTCCACCACGAGGCGCGGCGGCAGGCCGGCTTTGGAAAGCGCCGCCGCGGCCGCGGCGATGCTGGCGGCGTCATAGTTCGGCGTCCGGCCGCCGCGCAGCACGATGTGGCCGTCGTCGTTGCCGCGGGTGGCGGCGATGGCGGCCCGACCCTCCTTGGTGACCGCCAGGAAATGGTGCGGCTGGGCGGCCGCCAGGACGGCGTCCACCGCGATCTGCACGTCGCCGTTCGTGCCGTTCTTGAAGCCCACCGGGCAGGACAGGCCCGAGGCCATCTCGCGGTGGATCTGGCTCTCGGTCGTCCGCGCCCCGATCGCGCCCCAGGCCACCAGGTCGGCGATGTACTGCGGCGTCGTCACGTCCAGGAACTCGCAGGCCGCCGGCAGGCCGAAGGCGTTGACGTCGAGCAGCACGCGCCGCGCCAGCCGCAGCCCCTCGTTGATCCGGAAGCCGCCGTCCAGGCCCGGGTCGTTGATCAGCCCCTTCCAGCCCACCGTGGTGCGCGGCTTCTCGAAATAGACCCGCATCAGGATCTCGAGCTCGCCCGCGTGCCGCGCCCGCTCCGCCGCCAGCCGCCCGGCGTACTCGATCGCAGCCTTGGGATCGTGGATTGAACAGGGGCCGATCACCACCAGGAGGCGGTCATCCTGGCCGTGCAGGATGCGGTGCACCGCGCGGCGCGCCTCGCCCACCGTCTCGGCGATCATCGAGGTCGAAGGCGCCTCGCCGATCACCTGGGATGGCGGGTTCAGCGTCTCCAGGCGCTGGATGCGAAGGTCGTCTGTTGGCTGGGGATGCGACATGGCGGGCTCCGGAATTCTTGCGGGCGGGCGGCCATGAAAAAAGCCGCCAGGTCCCTGGCGGCTGGTGAAGGCTTCGGCTGGTGTTGATCTCAGGCCGAACGATCCTCCGCCGGCGCCAGGGGCGTCGGATAGCCGAAATACCAAAAGTAAAATTGGCTGGCGGCGAGGATCATCGCAAGTTCCTTAGCGCGCGGCTTGGCCGCTGTCACGTCTACAGCGGCACCCGGCCCAGGATGCGCAGGCCGTAGCCGCCAGAGCCCGGCAGGACGGTCTTGGACGAGGTCAGCAGGTTCATGTCGCGCACGCCGAGATCGATGAGGATCTGGGCGCCCACGCCATAGTCGCGCAGCACATTCTCGGTCTGGCTGACGTCCGGCTGGCCGTAGCGCTCCGACAGCCAGTTGGGGTTGGAGTCGCGGATGAACACCGCAGCCCCGGCGCCGTCGTAGTCGGCGATCGCCTGCAGGGCGCGCGGCACATAGTCCTTCCGCGCCTCCTTGTGGCCCAGCATGTCGGCGGCCATGTCGACGCGGTGCATTCGCACCAGGGTCGGCTTGTCGGGGTCGATCTTGCCCTTGGTCAGGACCACGTGCTCGGTGCCGTCCAGGATGTTGCGGTAGATGACCATCCGGAAGCGGCCGCCGTAGGTACTGTCGAACGGCGTCTCCAGCACCCGCTCCACCTGCCGCTCCGTGCGGCGGCGGTAGGCGATCAGGTCGGCGATGGCGCCGATCTTCAGGCCGTGCAGTTGGGCAAATGCGACCAGATCGGGAAGACGGGCCATCGAGCCGTCATCCTTCATCACCTCGCAGATCACGCCGGCCGGGTTGAGGCCCGCCATGCGGCTGATGTCGACGGCCGCCTCGGTGTGGCCGGCGCGGACCAGCACGCCGCCGTCCTTGGCGACCAGCGGGAAGACGTGGCCGGGCGAGACGATGTCGTCCGGGCCCTTGGTCGGGTCGACGGCCACCGCGATGGTGTGCGCCCGGTCGTGGGCGGAGATGCCGGTGGTGACGCCCTCGCGGGCCTCGATGGAGACGGTGAAGGCGGTGCCGTGGCCGGACTGGTTGTCGCTGGCCATCGGCGGCAGGCGGAGCTGGCGCGCCCGCTCGGCGGTGATCGACAGGCAGACCAGGCCACGGGCGTGCTTGGCCATGAAGTTGATCTGTTCCGGCGTCGCGAACTGCGCCGGGATGATGACGTCGCCCTCGTTCTCGCGGTCCTCGGCGTCGACCAGGATGTAGGGCCGGCCGTTGCGGGCGTCCTCGATGATGTCCTCGATGGGCGAGATCGCCGACACGAACGGATCGTCCTCGGGGGTCGAGCCGCCGGGCGGAACGAGATAGGGGCGTTTCATCGGGCGGCCCTCATTCTGGCGAACTCCATCACCTGGTCGGCGACGGTGGTGATCTGCCAGGCGTCCTTCGGCTGGCGGCACTCGCCGCCCTCGTCGAACAGGTTCGAAGCGTTCAGCGCGGCGCCGTAGGGCGTCGGCCAGCCTCGCATGGCATGTATGATCCCTCGCACCGCCATCAAGGTCGTGCCGCCGGCCTGGGCGCCGTCGGCGGTAATGATGATGCCGACGGGCTTGCCCTCGAAATAGGGCCGCGCGTCATTGCGGGTCAGCTCCAGGGTGTCGAGCGCATTCTTGACCACGCCGGAGAGCGAGCCGTGGTAGCCAGGCGTCGCCAGGACGATGCCGTCGGCCTCGCGCACCGCCGCGGCCAGCTCCACCTGCTCGGGGCTCGGGCCGGCCGGGCCGGGATTGAAGTGCGGCAGCCGCTCCAGGAACTCGCCGCCGAACAGCTTGGTCCGCGCGCCGGCGGCTTCCAGATGGCGCAAGGCCAGCGACAGCGCCCGCTCTGTCGTCGAGCCGGCCCGCGGCGTGCCGCCGACACCGACGATCAAGGGACCGCTCATGATGGCGTCTCCTCTCCCCCGAGCGAAGCGAGAGAGGGAGAGGCCGGGAGAGGGCGGTGCAGGCGAAGAGATCGCCCGCGATGGCGGCCCGAAGGCCTTCGGGGGGACGCCGGAGCGACGGCGAGCCGGAGCCGCCCTCTCCCGGCCCTCTCCCTCTCGGCTGCGCCGGGGGAGAGGAGGGCGTCGTTTGCCGAGCGCGTCACGACCGCTCCATCTCCGAAGCGAAGACCTTCTTCAGCTCAGTCTTCAGAATCTTGCCGTTGGCGTTGCGCGGCAGGGTTTCCGGCCAGAAGGCGATCTTCACCGGCACCTTGAAGGCCGCCAGCCGGGCGCGGACGAAGGCGCGCAACTCGCTCTCGGTGGCCACGCCGCCGGGCTTGAGGTGCACGACGGCCGCGGGCTCCTCGCCCAGCGTCTTGTGCGGGATGCCGACGAGGGCGGCGTCCATGACCGCGGGGTGGTCGTACAGCACGTTCTCCACCTCCACGCAGTAGATGTTCTCGCCGCCGCGGATCAGCATGTCCTTGGCCCGGTCGATGATGAACAGGAAGCCCTCTTCGTCGATGCGCGCAAGGTCGCCGGTGCGCAGCCAGCCGTCGACGAAGGTCTCGGCCGTGGCCTGCGGCTTGTTCCAGTAGCCCTTCACCACCTGGGGTCCCTTGACCCAGAGTTCGCCGACAACGCCTTCGGCCAGGATCGTCTTGCCATCGGCCGGATCGCGGATCTGCATCTCACCCACCGGCGCGGCGGGGCCGGCGCTGTCGGGGCGGTTCTCGTAGTCCTTGCCCAGGTGCGAGGTGAAGGTGGCGGTTGTTTCGGTCATGCCCCAGCCGTTGCCGGGCTGCGAGCCCGGAAATGTCTCGCCGATCCGGCGAACCAGCTCCGGCGCCGAGGGCGCGCCGCCATAGGTCACCGCCACCAGGGACGAAAGGTCGTACTTGCTGCGGGCCGGGTGCTCGATGAGCTGCCAGGCGATGGTCGGCACCCCGCCGGTGGAGCTGACCTTCTCGCGCTCGATCAGCCGCATGGCGGGCTCGGCGTCCCAGCGGCGCATCAGCACGATCTTGCCGCCGGCGTTCATCGTTGGGCCCAGCGTCGCCGACAGGCCGGTGGCGTGGAAGAACGGCACCACCAGCAGGGTCACCCGCTGAGGCAGCTTGTGCGGGTCGGTTTCCGGCAGGGGCTCGCCGGCGCGCAGGAAGTTGCGCATGGCCGAGATGCCCCCGGCCCCGATGTTGGAGGTCATGTTGCGGTGGGTGCCGAGCGCGCCCTTCGGCTTCCCGGTCGTCCCGGACGTGTAGAGGATGGTGGCGTCGTCCTCCGGCCCCATCTCGACCTCGGGCAGTGGCAGGTCGGGCAGGCTCGCCCAGCCGTTCACCTCGCCGATGACGTCCTCGAGCTTGGCCACCTTCGGATTCGAAGACGGTTCGGTCAGCCTCGAAACATAGACGCGGCTGAGATCACCCAGGGTTTCGAGAGAGTCGGTGATCCGGCCCAGCCGCTCGTCGTCGACGATGGCGACCTTGGTCCCGGAGTCGGCGAGGCCATACTCGAGCTCGGGCCCGGTCCACCAGGCGTTCAGCGGGGTGACGATGGCGCCTGCGAGGATGCCGGCGAAGAAGGCCACCGGCCATTCCGGCAGGTTGCGCATGATCACCGCGACCCGATCGCCCTTCTTCACCCCGTCGGCCTGCAGCTGGCGGGCGAGCGTGAGGGTGGCGCGGGCAAAGGCCTCGTAGGTGGCGCGGTCGTTCTCGTAGACCAGGAACTCGCGGTCCGGGAAGCCGCGGGCGTTCAGGAACACGTCGCGCAGGGTCGGCGGGGCGTTCTTCCAGACCCTGGTCGTGATGCCGCGGATCGGCATCTCCACGATCTCCAGCCGCTCGCCCGGCCCGGTCAGTCGCGCATGGGCTTCGGCGATGGACATCACGGGCCAGGTCGCGTCGGGCACTGTGGTCTTACTCCAAATACATCTGTCATCCCGGTCTTCGCGCACGCGAAGACCGGGACCCACGATCGCTAACCTCTCTGGATAGGGCGGTGTCAATGGGTCCCGGACAGCCGCTGGCGCGGCTTCCGGGATGACACGGAGGCTAAGCCGGCGCCTTCTCGCGGCGCTCCGAATAGGCCGCCTTCAGCTCGCCGAGCTCCTTGGCGTACTTCTCCTGGGCCGCCTCGCGCAGCTTGGGGATGTGGTAGGCCGGGAAGAGGTCGTTGTCGGGGCGGTAGTCCTTCAGCACCTGCTTGGCGACGGTGACCTTGTGCACCTCGGTCGGGCCGTCGGCGATGCCCATGACGAGCGAGCTGGTCACCATGTGCATGAAGGGCATCTCGTTGGAGACGCCCAGCGCGCCGTGCAGGTGCGCGGCCTTGGTGGCGATGTCGTTGTAGACCTTGGGCATCATCACCTTGATGGCGGCGATGTCCTTGCGGACCATCTGGTAGTCCTTGTGCTTGTCGATCAGCCAGGCGGTGCGCAGCACCATCAGGCGGAAGCTTTCCAGCGCGATCCAGCTCTCGGCGATGTCGGACTGCACCATCTGCAGGTCGGCGAGCTTGCCGTCGCGGGTGGTGCGGGAAACCGCGCGCTTGCACATCAGGTCGAGCGCGTTCTTGCAGGCGCCCACCGTGCGCATGGCGTGGTGCACGCGCCCGCCGCCCAGGCGCACCTGGGCGATCACGAAGGCCGCGCCGCGCTCGCCCAAGAGGGCGTCGTAGGGTAGGCGTACGTTGTTGTAACGGACGTAGCCCTCGTTGCCGCCGCCGATCTCGCCGCCGCCGCCGACCGCGACATTGCGCACGATCTCGACACCTGGCGTATCGGTGGGGACCAGGAAGATCGAGGTCCGCCGATAGGGGTCCTTGGCGTCGGGGTCGGTGACCGCGTAGAGCACGAGGACCTTGGAATAGCGCGCGTTGGTGGAGAACCACTTCTCGCCGTTGATCACCCACTCGTCCCCCTCCAGCACCGCGCGGGTCTTGAAGGTCAGCGGATCGGAGCCGCCGGTGGGCTCGCTCATCGAGAAGGCCGAGCGGATCTCGCCGTTCAAGAGCGGCCAGAGGTACTTCTCCTTCTGGGCGTCGGTGCCGTAGTGGGCGATGATCTCGGCGTTCCCGGAATCCGGCGCCTGGCAGCCGAAGACGGTGGGCGCCAGGCCATTGCGGCCCAGCTTCTCGTTCATCAGGCCGAGCTTGAGCTGGCCGTAGCCCTGGCCTCCGAGTTCGGGGCCGAGGTGGCAGGCCCAGAGGCCCTGGTCCTTCACCTTCTGCTGCAGCGGCTTGATGAACTTCTCGCGGCCGAGCTGGCCGTGGACGGGCATGCCCAGGTGGGACAGCGGCTCGACCTCCTCGGCCATGAAGTCCTCGATCCAGTCGAGCTTCTTCTGGAAGTCAGGATCGGTCTCGAAATCCCAGGCCATCGGCTTCTCCCAAGCGCTGATTTTTAGAATTATCGGTATGATTTCAGGCGTGGACCATTATCAAACGCTTGTTCGGACTCTGCAACGTCGCTGTGCGGTCAGGCTGCGACGGGCTCGCTGACGCCGAGGCCCGGGACGCGACGGCGCCAGCGGCGCAGCGGCCGCTCGATCAGCCACCAGGACAGCTCGGCCGTGACGAGGGTGAGCGCGACATAGGCGAGCGAGCGGGGCAGGATCGGCGCCGCGGCCAGGGTCGGAATGTAGGCCTTGGCGATCAGCGGCCAGAAGTAGTGGTAGACGTAGACGCCGTAGCTGATCTGGCCCAGGTGGCGCAGGGGCGCCCAGGCCAGCCAGTCGCTGCCAAGCCGCCGTTCAGGCTGCGAGCCCACCGCCACCGCATAGGCCGACGCCAGGTTCACGAAGCAGGCGCTGAGCACTCGCCGCGGCCAGTCGCCCGGCCCGAACGTGGCCAGCAGGACCGCCACGCCGGCCACGCCGACGACGAAGGTCCAGGGGCTGGTCGCCATGCGCCAGACGCGCCCGCCGCCCTTCGTCTGGATATGGGCCTGGGTCAGGCTGAGCAGGGCGCCGAGCGCCAAGCCGTCGATGTTCCCCGGCAGCAGAACCTGCGGGAAATTGCTCATGCGCGCCAGGCACAGGCCTGCGCGGTAAAGCGGCCCGAGCGCGATCAGCCCGACCACCGTCGGGATCAGGGCGCGCGTGGGCAACAGCAGCACGACCAGCGACCAGAGGAGGTAGAACTGCTCCTCCACCGCCAAGGTCCAAAGGTGGCCGACCGGCCCGAAGTCGCTGCGCGCGACCACCAGGAAATTGTAGAGGTAGAGGACGCACCACCACCAGTCCTGGCGCAGGTTCCCGATGTTCAGGATCCAGCCGACGGCGACGGCGAAATAGAGCGCCGGGGTCAGGCGAAGGAAGCGGCGCCAATAGAAGAGCGCGGTGGCCGCGCCCTTGCTCAGCGCCGAGTCCCGATAGCCCAGCAGGATGGTGGTGATCAGGTAGCCGCTGAGGACGAAGAACACCTTCACGCCGATGCCGCCGGCGCCCAGGGCCGAGGCGAAGGCCTGCGGCCCGAAATGCTGGAAGAGCACGAAGCCCACAGCCACGGCGCGCAAGCCGTCCAGCTTGGGCATATAGCTGGCGCTCGGCGCAGCGGTCGCGTCAGTCATCGATCCTCAGGCACACTGCGGCGGCGAGGCCCACGCATCGCGCCGATCGCCGCTAAAATCTACCCCCGCGGCCTTCACCGGCGGCGAAGCGGGCGGCGCCTTCCTGGGCCTGGCCGGAGCGCAGGGTCTCCATGCCGAACGCGATCTCCGCGGCCATCGCCTGGTCCCAGTCGAGCGACCATTGGCCGATGGCCGATCGGCGGTCGTTGCGCAGGCAAAGCTGCGGAAAGGCTGAGAGCTGGGCGGCCAGCTCCAGCGCCGCGTCCAGGGCGCCGCCCTTGGGCGCGAGGCGGTTGGCGAGGCCGATGTCGTAGGCTTCCTTGGCCTCCACCGGACGGCCGGTGAGGATCAGGTCCATGGCCCGCGACGCGCCGATCAGGCGCGGCAGCCGTACGGTGCCTAAGTCGATCAGCGGCACGCCGAAGCGGCGGCAGAAGACCCCGAAGACCGCGCCCTCGGCCGCGACCCGCAGGTCGGCCCAGCAGGCGACCTCCAGGCCGCCCGCCACCGCATGACCCTCAACCGCGGCGATCACCGGCTTGCCGAGCGCCAGCCGCGTGCAGCCCATGGGGCCGAGGTCGCCGTTGCGATGCACCGGGTTGCCGCGCCCTTCGGCCACGCCTTTCAGGTCGGCGCCTGCGCAGAAGGCTCCGCCGCGGCCCTGCAGGATCGCCACATCCAGGGCCTCGTCGGCGTCAAAGGCCTTGAAGGCGTCGTAGAGCTGTTGCGCCGTCGGGCCTCGACGGCGTTGCGGGCCTGCGGGCGCTCGATGGTGACGATCGCGGTCCGGCCCCGGACCTCGGTGCTGACGGTCTGCATGCGGCCTCTCCTTGGGTCGGGGCCCAAGCTGACGCTTGCGACGGGACGGAAGGCAAGGGAAAGACGAGGGGCAACGAAAGGACGCGCGATGGGCAAGGCCAAGGATCTGGGGTTCTCGAAGGACCGGCTGCAGCGGATCGAACGCCACCTGCAGGCCAAGTACGTCGATACCGGACGCTTCCCCTGCGCGCAGGTCGCGATCGCCCGCGATGGCGAGACGGTCTACGAGGCCTCGCTCGGCTGGGCCGACGTGGAGCGCAAAGTCCCGCTGAAGGACGACGCCGTCTTCCGGATCTATTCGATGACCAAGCCGATCGCCAGCGTCGCCCTGATGATGCTGGTCGAAGAGGGCTTGATCGCGCTGGACGATCCGGTCGCCAAGCACATCCCGGCCTGGAAGGACCTCGGGGTCTATGGCGCCGGGATCGGCCCGTTCCTGGCCACCCCGCCGGCGCGGCCGATGCAGGTGGTCGACCTGATGCGCCACACCTCGGGCCTGACCTACGGCTTCCAGAACCGCACCAATGTCGACGCGGCCTACCGCAAGCTGAAGGTGGGCGAGACCCACGGCGGCCACGACCTGGAGGGCTTCGTAGGCGAGCTCGCCAAGCTGCCGCTGGAGTTCTCGCCGGGCGAGGCCTGGAACTATTCCGTTTCCACCGACGTGGTGGGCTACCTGGTGCAGAAGGTGGCCGGAAAGCCGCTGGGCCAGGTGTTGCAGGAGCGCATCTTCGGCCCCCTGAAGATGATCGACACCGGCTTCTTCGTCCGCGAGGACCAGCGCGACCGCTTCACCGCCTGCTACAGCGCCTCGCCCACCGGGCCGATGGACCTGCAGGCCAGGCCGGCCGCCGAGCTGACCCTGAACGACGACCCCACGAAGAGCCCATACTTCAAGCCTCCGAAGCTGGAATCCGGCGGCGGCGGGCTGGTCTCGACCACCGCCGACTACCTGCGCTTCGCCAACATGCTGGCGAATGGCGGCGAGCTGGACGGGGCGCGGATCCTGTCGCCGATGACGCTGCGGCTGATGACCGTCAACCACCTGCCGGGCGGGGCAGACCTGACGCAGATGTCGCGGTCGCTGTTCTCTGAAAGCACCTATGCCGGCATCGGCTTCGGCCTGGGCTTCGCGGTGGTGTTCGACCCCCCGAAGACGCTGATCCCCGGCTCCAAGGGCGAGTTCTACTGGGGCGGCGCGGCCTCGACCGCCTTCTGGGTGGACCCGGTGGAGCATGTGACCGTGGTCTTCATGACCCAGCTCATGCCGTCCTCGGCCTGGCCGATCCGCCGCGAGCTGCGCACGCTCGTCTATTCCGCCCTCATGGATAGCCGGGCCTAGGCGCGGCCCGGTCAGGCGCCGGGCGCGCCCTCGGCGGCGAGCTCGCGCCGCTCGGCGTCGGTGATCGCCTCGCTCTCGTCCATCATCGGCTGGCCGAGCCCGGTGTCGGGCGCATCGGCGCTGGGCGTCACGTCGAGCATCCTCGACTTGCGCCAGCCGCCCCAGCGGTAGTAGGCGCCGGCCAGGATGAGGGTCGTGGTGCTGCCGATCGGGAAGCTGATCCAGATCGCGTTGGCGCCCAGGTAGGGCTCGAGGAACTGGGCCAGCGGCACCCGCACCACCCAGAGCGAGATGATCATCGCCAAGAGCGGCGGCCAGACCGCGCCGGTCGCCCGAACGATGCCGGAGAAGATGAAGGCCACCCCGAACGGGATGAAGGTCCAGAGCACGATCGAATTGATGTGCACGGCGATCGGCAGCGACGGGCTGGTCGACGGCAGGAAGGCCTGCAGCACCCAGGGATCCAGCGCATAGATGATCAGGATGGGCACGCCGGTGAACAGGATCGCGTAGCCCGCGCCGATCATCGCGACCCGCTCCACCCGGTCCATCCTGCCGGCGCCGACGTTCTGGGCGGCCATCGAAGAGACCGACGCTCCCAGCGCCATGGCCGGCATCTGGACATAGGTCCAGAGCTGGGTGGCGGCCCCATAAGCCGCCGAGGTGTGGACGCCGTAGGCGTTGACGAAGCTCATCATGGTCACCGCCGCCAGGCTGATGACGATCATCTGGAAGCCCATCGGCAGGCCCTTCACGAAGAGCTGGCGGATGATCTTCAGGTCCGGGATCAGCAGCCGCCATTCGCTGGGCCGGATCACGAGGATCGAGCGCTTGCGGTAGAGGTGGACCAGCATGATCGCCAGCGTGAAGGACTGGGCGACCAGGGTGGAGGTGGCCGACCCGGCGATGCCGAGCTTGGGGAACGGCCCGATGCCCATGATCAGCAGCGGGTTCAGCGTGATGTCGAGGCCGACCTGGACCAGGGCGAAATAGAACGGCGTCTTGGAGTCGCCGACGCCGCGCTGGGCCATCATCACGAAGCTGAAGAAGTACATGAACGGCATCGCCGCGAAGATCACCCGCAGGTAGGCGATGGCGTCGGCCCGCGCGTCGAGCGGCGTGCGCATGGCGTCGAGGATATGCGGGGTCAGGAGGCCGCCCGCCACGCCGACGCCCAGCGACAGCACGATGAAGAAGGTGGTGCAGGTGCCGACCACACGCTTGGCCAGGGCCTCGTCGCGGGCGCCGACCGCCTGGCCGATCATGATGTTCGCGGCCATCGAGACCCCGAACACGGCGCCCAGCATCAGGAAAAAGATCTGGTTGGAGTTCGAGGTGGCGGTCAGCGCCGCCTCGCCCAGGACGTGGCTGACCCAGACCGCGTTGGCCGAACCGTTCAGCGACTGCAGAATGTTGGAACCCAGCACCGGCAGGGAGAACAGGATCAGCGTCTTGCCGATCGGGCCGACGGTCAGGTCGGGACCGTCGCGGCGCCCCCCAAAGGCGGCAGGTGGGCCGCCGGGCGGGCCACGTCTCTGCGATCCTTGGTCAGCCCCGCTCATCGGTTGGGGATAGCCCTCAACCGCGCGTCACGCAAAGCGGCGCTTTTGCACACCCCGACGAAAAGAACTGACGAAGCGCGGCCTCAGGCGGCGGCCAGCGCGCTCTTCGCCCGGCCGTAGACCAGGTAGACCAGCACGCCGACGGCGTTCCAGACGAAGAAGAAGATCATCGTCTTCGCCGACAGGCTGGTGAACAGGTAGATGCAGCCCAGCACCGCCGCCGGGCCGATCAGCCAGACCAGCGGCGTCGAGAACGGACGCGACAGCTGCGGCGCGCGGCGGCGCAGGACCATCACCGCCAGCGCGGTCGCGATGAAGGCGCAGAGCGTGCCGGCGTTGGCGAGCGAGGCGATCTCGGACAGCGGCATGACGCCGGCGATCACCGCGGCGATCAGGCCGGTGAGGATGGTCACCGCCGAGGGCACCCCGCGCTTGTTCACCGAGGCCAGGCTGCGCGGCAGCAGGCCGTCGCGGGCCATGGCGAAGAACACCCGGCTCTGGCCGAACATGAAGACCATGATCACGGTCGGCAGGGCCACGACCGCGGCGCCGGCGATCAGCGCCGCCGCGGTCGGATGGTTGAGCTGGCGCAGCACGAAGGCCAGCGGCTCCGGGCTCTTGGAGAAGACGTCGAAGGGCGAGGCGCCGAGCGCGCAGGCCGCGACCACCATGTAGATCAAGGTGCAGAGCACCATGGAGCCGACGATGCCGATGGTCAGGTCGCGGCTGGGGTTCTTGGCCTCCTCGGCCGCCGTCGAGATGGCGTCGAAGCCGTAGAAGGCGAAGAAGATGATCGCGGCCGCGCCCATCACGCCGTACTTCTTGCCGTCGATCTCGTGGGCCCCGAAGCCGAAGGGCGAGAAGGGGTGGAAGTGGCTGGCGTCGAAGGCCGGCAGCGTCAGGGCCACGAAGCCCGCCAGCGCCACAAGCTTGATGATCACCAGGACGAAGTTGACCGTGGCGCTTTCCCGCGTGCCGACCAGCAGCATGCCGGTGACCACCAACGCGATGAAGGTGGCCGGCAGGTTGATGATGCCGCCCGCCTCGGGCCCGGCCAGCAGAGCCTTCGGCACGCCCCAGTGCGCCTGTTCGATCAGGCCCGCCGCGTAGCCCGCCCAGCCCACCGACACCGCGCTGCAGACCAGGGTGTACTCGAGGATCAGGCTCCAGCCGACCACCCAGGCGATCAGCTCGCCGAGGGTCATGTAGGAATAGGCATAGGCGCTGCCGGCCTGCGGGCTGAGGCTCGCCATCTCGGCGTAGCAGAGCGCCGCGCAGGCGCAGACGGCGCCGGCCACCGCGAAGGAGAGGATCACCGCAGGGCCGGCGAGGCCCGCCGCGACGCCGGTCAGGGTGTAGATTCCGGTGCCGATGATCGCGCCGACGCCCAGCGCGGTCAGATGATACCAGCTCAAGGTGCGCTTCAGGTGGTGGCCGCCCTCGGCGGGCGCGGCGAGCGCCATGGATTTGCGGCGCGTGACGAAGCTCATGGACGTCCCCCAGACAATGGCCGCGCACCATGGCCCGTGTCGACCGCCCTCGCCAAGGGGCGGTCGGCGTACGGCCTTCGCCGAACATGACAATCTTGAAATCAAGCTCAGGTGGATTCGGCCCCCTGAACGGTGTTAAGTTAAGGGGCTGATAGGCCTCCCGCGGATAGTTTCCGCCGCGAGTGCGAAAAGCCCACCTGGGAAGGAAATATGAGGATGATGTCTGCGCGAATTGGCGTGTTGGGTGCGGCGGTAAGCGCACTGCTGGTCTACGGCTGCTCGACCCACGGCGCTGCGGGCGTCGATCAGGTTCGCGGCGCGGCCGGGAACGACAGCCTGACGACCGCAGCCGGCGCGGCTTCGGCGGCTCCGGTCACTGTCGACAACTTCATGCTCGTGGACGCCCAGAACCTGGAAGCCCACGACCTCTATCGGCTGGCCGACGCCAAGGCGATCGTGCTGGTCTCCACCGGCAACGGCTGCCCGATCGCGCGATCGATGATGCCGGCGCTGAAGGCGCTGCGCGACAAGTACGCCGCCCAGGGCGTCGAGGTGATGCTGGTCGATTCCAACCTGCAGGACAGCCGCGACGCGATCGCCGCCGAGGCCAAGGAATATGGCATCGACATCCCGATCCTGATGGATAGCAACCAGCTGGTCGGCGAGGCGCTGGGCGTCACCCGCACCGCCGAGGTGTTCGTCATCGAGCCCAAGACCTGGCGCCTGGCCTACCGCGGCCCGCTGGACGACCGCTCCGACTATGGGATTTCGAAAGCCGCGACCAAGCAGTTCGCCGACGATGCGCTCTCCGCCGTGCTGGCCGGCAAGCCGGCCCCGGCCGCGACCCAGGCCTCCAAGGGCTGCCTCGTCGACTTCCCGTCGCGGACCAAGAAGGCCCAGATCAGCTACGTGAAGGACGTGGCCCCGATCCTGGAAGCCAAGTGCGTGTCCTGCCACCAGCAGGGCGGCATCGGCCCCTTCGCCATGAACAACTACGCCATGGTCAAGGGCTTCTCGCCGATGATCCGCGAGGTGATCCGCACTGACCGGATGCCGCCCTACAACGCCGATCCGCACGTGGGTAAGTTCTCGGACGATAAGAACCTGTCGCCGGCCGAGATCAAGACCCTGGTGCACTGGGTCGAGCAGGGCTCGCCGCGCGGCGAGGGCAAGGACCCGCTGGGCGCCAAGCCGCACGTCGCGCCGGAGTGGCCGCTGGGCAAGCCGGACCTCGTGCTGAACGTGCCGGCCTACACCATCCCCGCCTCGGGCGTGGTCGACTACCAGCACCCCTACGTCGTCAACCCGCTGACCGAGGGCAAGTGGCTCCGCGCCTCGACCGTGAAGGTCGAGCAGCGCCAGGGCGTGCACCACATCCTGACCGGCTACATGAACGAGGTTCCGACCGCCGGTAAGGCGTTCGAGGACAAGTGGGGCGTTTCGGTCGGCGGCTACGCCGTCGGCGCCGAATCCGAAATCGCGCCGAAGAACGTCGGCAGCTACATCCCGCCGGGCGGCGCCATCGGCATGCAGACGCACTACACGCCGTTCGGCAAGGAAGTGACCGACCACTCCCAGATCGCGCTCTACTTCTACAAGGACAACGAGAAGCCGCAGCTGGTGATGCACAACTCGGTCATCGCGGACAACACCATCGTCCTGCCGCCGAACGACGGGCATCACAAGGAAATCGCCTACCTTGAATTCCCGCACGACGCCCTGCTTTATTCGGCCTTCCCGCACGCCCATTACCGCGGCGCCTCGTCCGACCTGTGGATCCGCTATCCGGACGGCAAGGAAAAGCTCCTGCTTTCCCTGCCGCGTTACGACTTCAGCTGGCAGCGGGATTACACCTTCGCCGAGCCCATCAAGGTGCCGGCCGGCTCGAAGCTGGTTGCGCACTTCATCTACGACAACTCCAAGCGCAACCCGAACAACCCCGATCCGAATAAGACCGTGGTCTGGGGCGACCAGTCCTGGGAAGAGATGTTCTACGTGGCCCTGCGCTACCGCTGGACCGACGAGACCTCGGCCAAGATGCTGACCAGCTACGACGTGGACCTCAACAAGGACCGCCTGTTCGGCATGCTGGACGACAATCTGGACGGCAAGATCCAGAAGGCCGAACTCAAGGGCAAGATCGGCGAGCAGATCGCCAAGTACTTCGACGTGCTCGACAAGAACCACGACGGTGTGCTCGACGAGCAGGAATTCGCCGCCATGCAGCAGATGATGGGCCAGCGGCGCCGCGCAGACGCCGCGCCCGCCAAGCCGGCGGTCCCCGCGGCCGCGCCGGCCGCGGCGCCTTCGGGCGGCAAGTAGCCGATCGGCTAGAGGACTGAGATCGAGGCCCGGTGGAAACGCCGGGCCTTTTTCTTTGCTCGGCCGATACCTACTCCGGCCAGAGGTCCTGGATGTCGCCCTTGCGGTTCAGCATGCGGACCGCGCGCTTGACCACCGCCAGCAGGCGCTTGCGGCGCGCCATCTCGTCATAGGTCATCGCCCCGCGCGCCAGGCCCTCCAGCAGGAAGCGGCCGAGGTCGCGGCTGGTCTGGAAGCGCGGGTCGGCGCCGGCCTGGGCCAGGGCGCCGAAGCGGTCGCCGACCTGGGCGCGGTCGAAGGCCTCCTGCGACGCCGCCAGACGCGCGCGCAGCATCGGGTCGGTGCGGGCCGCCGCCTCCAGCTCGGCGAAGGCCACGAACGCCGGCTCGTGCAGCAGCGTCCAGTAGGCGTCGATGGCGGCTTCGGAGGCGTCCTGCCCCGGCGCGGCGGAGGCCTGGGCCGCCTCCTCGAAGAGGCGCGCGCGGGCGAGCTCGATGTGCTGGATCGCCGCCTCCACCAGCTCCTCGCGGGTGGCGAAGTGATAGAGCATCGCCCCGCGGGTCAGCTCCGCGGCCTCGGCGATCACCGCGTTCGTGGCGGCGTGATAGCCGATCTCGGCGAACAGCCGCATGGCCCCATCCAGGATGCGGGCGCGGGTTCGCTGCGACTTCGGCGTCGCACGCGCGGGATGGCGGCTGGCGTCCATGGACCTCAACTTGGCGCGACCTGGGAGGACGGGCCCCGTCCTAGCAAGTGTGGGCCCCGTGCCTAGCAAGTGTGGCCACGCCCGCGCCAGGGGAAGGGCGCGCCTTCGCAAAACCGACACGGAATCACGCCATAGGCGCCTGGAAACTGGGCGAAGCGGGGGCGCTTGTGACCGAAGCCGGAATCCGCCGTTACCGAAGCGTCTTCATTTCCGACGTCCACCTGGGCACCCGCGGCTGCCAGGCGGACCTGCTCCTCGACTTCATCCGCCACATGGAATGCGACACCCTCTATCTGGTGGGCGACATCGTCGACGGCTGGCGCATGGCCAAGAGCGGCTGGTACTGGCCGCAAGCGCACAACGACGTCGTTCAGAAGATCCTGCGCCTCGCGCGGAAGGGCGTCTCGGTGATCTATGTGCCCGGCAACCACGACGAGGTGATCCGCGACTTCTGCGGCGTGCACTTCGGCGGGGTCATCGTGGCGCGCGACGCCATCCACGAGACGGCCGACGGGCGGCGCTTCCTGGTCATGCACGGCGACGAGTTCGACGCGGTGGTGCAGCATGCCAAGTGGCTGGCGATGCTGGGCGACTGGGCCTACCGCACGCTCCTGGCCTCCAACACCCTGATCAACCGCGTTCGGCGGCGCCTCGGCTTCGGCTACTGGAGCTTCTCGGCCTTCGCCAAGACGCGGGTGAAGAAGGCCCTGCAGTTCATCGAGAACTTCGAGCAGGCGGTGGCCGAGGAGGCGCGCCGCCGGGGGGTCGACGGGGTGATCTGCGGCCACATCCACAAGGCCGAGAGCCGGATGATCGGCGACGTCGCGTACATCAACGACGGCGACTGGGTGGAGAGCTGCACCGCCCTGGTCGAGCATCCCGATGGCCGGCTCGAGATCCTCGAGTGGCCGAAGCTGCGCGGCGGCCTGCAGCCGTTCGGCGAGGGCGAAGAGCTGGGCCAACCGCTCGCCGCCTGATAGCAAAGGCTGCGCCACTCCATTGACACGACTGGGCGAACTCGTGACAGTGCGGCTGTCATGAAACCGCCAGCGTCCCCCCAGAATCTGCGCGACCGGCAGCGAGAGGAGACCCGCGAGGAGATCCTGCGCGCCGTGGGCCGCCAGCTCGAGGCCGGCCCGCTCGAAGAGCTCAGCTTCTCCGACATCGCCAAGGACGCCAAGGTCGGCGAGCGCACCGTCTATCGCTATTTCCCCACCAAGGAGGCGCTGCTGGGCGCCTTCTGGGCCTGGCTGCAGAGCCAGGCGGTGGCCCAGCCCGAGCCGCGCAAGCCGCCGCGCTCGCTCCCGCGCATCCGCGAGGCGATCAACGCGCCGCACGACGCCGGCCGGCCGATGCGCATCCTGCTCGCCACCGACGCCTGGGAGCCGCAGGTCAACGGCGTGGTGCGCACGCTCACCCGAGTGGTCGCCGAGCTGAAGGCCATGGGCCACGCCGTAGAGGTGATCAGCCCAGACCAGTTCAAGACCTTCCCGCTGCCCACCTATGCCGAGATCAAGGTCGCCATCGGCGTCTATGAGCCGGTGCAGGAACGCTTCAAGGCCTTCGAGCCGGAGGCCATCCACATCGCCACCGAGGGCCCGATCGGCCTGGCGGCGCGGCGCATCTGCGTAGAGTGGAAGCTGCCGTTCACGACGAGCTACCACACCCGCTTCCCGGAATATGTCTCGGCGCGCCTACCTTTGCCGCTGGCCGCCGGCTACGCCTATATGAAGTGGTTCCACAAGCCGTCGGGGCGGTTGATGGTGGCGACGCCCACCATGCGCGACGAGCTCTCGCAGCACGGCTTCCGCAACATCTCCTCCTGGTCGCGCGGCGTCGACACCGAGGCCTTCCACCCCGACCACGCCGGGAGACCGGATGTCTATGAGGGCCTGGCCCGGCCGATCTTCCTCAGCGTCGGGCGCGTGGCGGTGGAGAAGAACATCGAGGCCTTCCTCGGCCTCGACCTGCCGGGCACCAAGGTGGTGGTGGGCCCCGGCCCGCAGATGGACGAGTTGAAGGCCAAGTATCCCAAGACGGTGTTCACCGGCGCCAAGTCCGGCCAGGAGCTGGCGGCCTATTTCGCCGGCGCCGACGTCTTCGTCTTCCCGTCGCTCACCGACACCTTCGGCCTGGTGATTCTGGAGGCCATGGCGTCGGGCACGCCGGTGGCGGCCTATCCGGCGCCCGGGCCCATCGACATCATCCCGAACTCCGGCGCGGGCAAGCTCGCGGCCAGCGCCACCGAGGGCCTGCGCGAAGCCTGCCTGGAAGCGCTCACCCTCGACCGCAAGCAGGTCCGCGCCTTCGCCGAGAAATTCTCGTGGCGCGCCTGCGCCGAGGATTTCGTGCGCAACCTGCAGCCCTATCCCGAGCCGGAGAAGACCCGCTTCTGGCGGCGGCTTCGGCGCCTGGCCCGAGTTCGACGCCGGCGGCCGGAAGCGGCCTGAGCCCCATGCGCCTGCGCGCTTCCGCCGGGCTGGCGGCGATCCTCGCCGTCGCGCCCCTGTCGGCCCAAGCGGCGGACGACGGGACCACCGTGAGCCCGCTGACCGTCGTCGCGCCGACGCCGCTGGCCGGACCCGGCGTCGACGCCGACAAGTTGCCCGGCTCCACGGAGAGCCTGGACGCCGCGGACCTGCGCCGCGCGGGCTCGCTGGCCGTCACCGACGCCCTGGAGCAGCGCACGCCGGGCTTGAGCCTCAGCGACACCCAGGGCAACGGCTTCGCCCGCAACCTCAACTACCGCGGCTTCCAGGCCTCGCCGCTGCAGGGCACGCCGCAGGGCCTGGCGGTCTACATGGGCGGCGTGCGGCTGAACGAGGGCTTCGGCGACACGGTCAACTGGGACCTGGTCCCGGAGGTGGCGGTGGGCCGCATCGACCTCGTCACCGGCGACCCGGCGTTCGGACTGAACGCCCTGGGCGGCGCGGTCAGCCTGTCGATGAAGACCGGCGCCAGCGCGCCGGGCGGCTCGGCCAGCGTGCAGGGTGGCTCCTTCGGGCGAAGCTTCGGCTCGGTCGAATACGGCGCCCAAAAGGGGCCCTGGAGCGCCTATGTGGCCGTGGACGGCGGGCGCGAGGATGGCTGGCGGCGGCAGTCGCCGTCGGACCTGGCGCGAGCCTACGCCGACCTCGGTTGGGCTGAGGGTCACACCGAGCTGCACCTGGTGATCGCCGGCGGCGAGACCGACCTCGGCGTCGTGGGCCCCACGCCCGTCGACCTGCTCGCCCAGGACCGGCGCACCGTCTACACCTTCCCGCAGGCGACGCGGGACCGGAACGGCCTCGTTGCACTCAGCGGCGCGTTCAAGGCCTCGGACGCCTGGTCGCTGCAGGGCAGCCTCTACGGGCGCGCGTTCCGCCAGAACCACGTCGACGGCAACGACGGCAATTTCGAAGGCTGCACGCGCAACGCAGCGAGCCCGCTGTTCGGCACGCTCTGCGTCGAGGACGACGACTTCCCTGCAGCCATCCGCCCGCCGGCCGCCGCCTTCCAGGTGCTCGGAGCCGATGGGGCGCCAATAGGCTGCCCGCCGCTGGTCGCTGGCCAGAACCGGCTCTGCAACGGCGTGCCTTATGGCTCTCTCGACCGCACGCGCACGCGCACCGTCACCGACGGCGTCTCGGTACAGGCCGTGCGCAGCGCGCCGGTCTTTGGGCTCGGCAACCTCTTCGCCGTCGGCGCGAGCCTCGACCAGAGCCGCATCCGCTTCGGCGCGGACAGCACGCTGGCGCTGATCCAGCCGGACCTCAGCGTGCAGACCACCGGCCCGGTCCCGGGCATCGGCCAGATCATCCGCACCGCGGGCGCCATCGCCTACAACCCGGTGGACATCCACGCCACCAACGACGCCATCGGTCTCTACGCCACCGACACCCTCGACCTGACTGACCGGCTGTTCCTGACGCTGAGCGGGCGGTTCAACCGTGTGCGGATCGCCACCTCCGACCGGACCGGGAGCAGCCCCGACCTCAACGGCAAGCACAGCTTCGACCGCTTCAACCCGGCGGTTGGCCTGGCCTGGAAGGCGCTGGACAGCGTCACCCTCTACGGCGGTTACGCCGAGACCAATCGCGCGCCGACGCCGCTGGAACTCTCCTGCAGCAACCCGCTGAAGCCCTGCCTGCTGGAAAACGCCCTGGTCTCCGACCCGCCGCTGAGTCAGGTGGTGTCGAAGACCTGGCAGGCGGGCCTGCGCGGCGCGGGCGAGGCGGGCGGTGGGCGCTTCGACTGGCGGCTCGGCGCCTATCGCAGCGACAACGACAACGACATCGTGGCGCTGGCGAGCGCGATCCAGGGCCGCGGCTCCTACGCCAACGTGCCGCGCACGCGCCGGCAAGGCCTTGAGGCCGAGGTCAACTACCGTTCCACGCGCTGGATGGCCTACGCCTCGGCGAGCCACATCGAGGCCACCTACCGCTTCTCCGGCGACCTGCCCTCGCCCAACAGCCCCTTCGCCGACGACGACGGCAATGTGCAGGTGCGGCCGGGCGACCGCATCGGCGGCATCCCGCCGGAGCGCTTCAAGATCGGCGGCGATGTCTACCTGACGCCGACGATCACCATCGGCGCCGACATCCTGGGCGTCAGCGCCCAGCGCCGGGTCGGCGATGAGGGCAACCAGGACGGCAAGCTCCCGAGCTACTGGGTGGCCGGCGCGCACGCGAGCTGGGAGGTCGGCCACGGCGTCGAGCTGTTCGGGCGCGTCGACAACCTGTTCGACCGCAAGTACGCGACCTTCGGGACCTATTTCGAGACCGACGCGCTGGCGAACGTGCACCCCTCGCCGCTGCCGGACGACGCCGATCCCCGCACGGACTCGCCCGCGCCGCCGCGCGCGTTCAGCATCGGCCTGCGGGTCCGCTGGTAGGGGCGCAGGTCAGGGTCTATCTTTTCCTGAGCATAGTGGATGAAGGCTATGAGCGACGCCGTCGGCCCTGGCGATCTGGTTCTCTGCGTCAACGCCGCCCCAAACCATGCCACGGGAAGACCGGTGCCGCTCCGGGCCGGAGAGACCTACCGAGTCCTCGCGGTCATGGAATTCGCCTGCCCGTGCGGGCGTTCCGACGCGCTGCTCGACGTGGGCGTCGACTTCGCGTGGTGCCAGACGCGCTTCCGGCTGCTGCCAAAGCCCAAGGCCCAAGCCAAGACGCGCAAGGTTTCGGCGCCCAAGGAAAAGGAAACGATCCGCTGAACAGCCGACGGCGCGGCCGAGCCCGATCCGAAGAGACGCGGCTCAGCCGAAGCGGCCGGTGATGTAGTCGCTGGTCTTCTGGGTCGCGGGGCGGGTGAAGAGGCCGTCGGTCGAGCCGAACTCCACCAGCTCGCCCAGGTACATGAAGCCCGTGTAGTCGCTGACCCGCGCCGCCTGTCCCAGGTTGTGGGTGACGATGACGATGGTGTGGTCGGCCTTGAGCTGCATGACGGTCTCTTCCAGTCGGGCGCTGGAGATCGGGTCGAGCGCGGACGTGGGCTCGTCGAGCAGCAGGACCTCCGGCCGCACCGCGACGCCACGGGCGACGCACAGCCGCTGCTGCTGGCCGCCGGAGAGGCCGAGGCCCGGCCCTCGAAGCTTGTCCTTGACCTCGTCCCATAGGGCCGCGCGGGTGAGCGCTTCCTCAACGCGGGAGTCCATCTCGGCCTTGGAGAGGTTCTCGTAGAGCCGCACGCCGAAGGCCACGTTGTCGTAGATGGTCATCGGAAAGGGCGTCGGCTTCTGGAACACCATGCCGACGCGCGCGCGCAGCCGCGCCAGGTCGACGCCTGAGGCCAGGATGTTCTCGCCGTCGAGCATGATCTCGCCCTCGGCGCGCTGGCCCGGATAGAGGGCGTACATGCGGTTCAGGGTGCGTAGCAGGGTCGACTTTCCGCACCCGGACGGTCCGATCAGCGCCGTCGCCTTGTTCTTGGCGAAGGGGATCGAGACATTCTTCAGGGCGTGGCTCTTGCCGTAGTAGAAATTGAGGTTGCGGACGTCCACACGCACGTCGGCGCGATCGACATCGGCGATGCTGGTCTCGAATTCTGCCACGGCGGGATTGAGGGTGTTCACGAGCGTTTCTGCTCCCTGGCCACGATACGCGCGACGATGGTGACCGCAAGCACCGTGGCTGCGATCAGCAGAGCGCCGGCCCAGGCGAGCCTGCGCCAGTCGTCGTAAGCGCTCAGCGCGAAGTTGAAGATGACCACCGGCAGGTTGGCGGTGGGATGGCTCAGATTGAGCGAGAAGAACTGGTTGTTCAGCGCGGTGAACAGCAGGGGCGCGGTCTCCCCGCTGATCCGCGCGAAGGCGAGCAGGGCGCCGGTCAAAAGGCCGCTGCTGGCCGAGCGCCAGAGGATCTGGCGGATCACGAACGAGAAGGGTGCGCCTAGCGCGACGCCGGCCTCGCGCAGGGTGGCGGCCTGCAGCAGCAGCACGTCTTCGGTGGTGCGCACGATCACCGGCACGGCGAGCAGCGCCAGCGCCACCGCGCCTGCGAAGCCCGAGAAGGTGTGGAAGGGCGCGACCAGCCGTTCGTAGACGAACAGGCCGACGAGGATCGACGGCGCCGACAGGAGCACGTCGTTCAGGAACCGGATCACCGAACCGTAGCGCGAGCGCCCGCCGTACTCGGCGAGCCAGGTGCCCGCCAGGATGCCGAAGACCAGGGCCAGGACCATGGCCAGGAGGCACATCATGATCGAGCCCACGATGGCGTTGGCGAGGCCGCCGCGCGATCCCGGCGCGGGGGTCGAACGGATGAAGACGTCCAGGTTCAGTCCGCCGACGCCCTGGCTCAGCAGCGACCAGAGGATGGCGGCCAATGCGGCGAGCGCGACGGCGGTCACCACGACACAGAACACCTTGAAGGCGATGTCGGTGGTGCGCCGGCGCGCGATTTTCACCGCCGAGACGGTCATGACTTCACCGCCGAGGTGCGCAGCATCAGCCGGGCAAGGCCCAGCACGATGAAGGTGATGATGAAGAGCACCAGGCCGAGCGCGATGAGCGCGGCGGTGTGCATGGGGGTCGAGGCCTCGGTGAACTCATTGGCGATGGTCGAGGCGATGGTCGAGCCAGAGTCGAACATCGACTGCGGGAAGCCGTGCGAATTGCCGATGATGAAGGTGACGGCCATGGTCTCGCCGAGCGCACGGCCCAGGCCCAGCATCACCGCGCCGATCGCTCCGGTTCGGACGTAGGGCAGCGTCACCGACATCACCACCTCGGCGGTCGTGGCGCCCAGGCCGTAGGCGCTCTCGCGCACCGCGGCCGGCACCGTCAACAACAGCTCGCGCAGGGTGGCGGCCATGAACGGCAGGATCATGATCGCCAGGATAATCGAGGCCGACAGGATGCCCGATCCGTTGGGCACGCCGGTGGTCAGCTTTTCCAGCAAGGTTCCGGGCTTCGCCGCCGACATCAGCGGAAGTTGCACCCAGCGCGAAAACAGCGGCGCGAAGACGAACAGGCCCCACATGCCGTAGACGATCGAGGGGATGCCCGCGAGCAGCTCGACCGCCGTGCCGATCGGCCGGCGCAGCGGCGCGGGGCAAAGCTCGGTGAGGAAGAAGGCGACCCCGCCGGCGACCGGCAGGGCGAGGATCAGGGCCACCGCCGCGGTCACCAGGGTGCCGACGATCGGGCCCGCCGCGCCATAGACGTCCGTGACCGGATTCCAGGTGGCCGTGGTGAGGAAGCCGAAGCCGAACTTGCGGATCGCGGGCCAGCCGCCGATCAGCAGCGAGAACATCAAGCCGCCGAGGGCGACCAGCAGCGCGGTGGCGGCCGAGAAGCACAGCCCCTCGAAGACCTTGCCGATCGCCGCGCCGCGCGGCGCGGAGCGTCGGGCCGACCGGCCGGCTGGGGTAAGGACTGCGTCGGACATCGCCCTATCGAACTTGGTTTCTTCAGAGTCTGGCGGCGTGACCGCGAAGCCCTGCCGCCGCGTACGGCGGCAGGGCCCCTGATGGTCTTAGCGGTAGACCGGCTTGCCGTCAGGCCCGACGATCTTGGACCAGGACTTGCGGATCAGGTCCTTCACGGAGCCCGGGAGCGGCACGTAGTCGAGCTGGTTGGCCGCAGCGTCGCCGTTCTTGTAGGCCCAGTCGAAGAAGCTCAGCACTTCCTTGCCCTTGGCGGCGTCGGTCTGCTTGGTGTGCACCAGGATGAAGGTCGCCCCGGTGATCGGCCAGGCGTCGGCGCCCGGCTGGTCGAGCAGCAGCAGGTAGAAGCCCGGCGCAGACGCCCACTTGGCGTTGGCCGCGGCCGCTTCGAAGTTCTTGGCGGCCGGCGCGACGAAGACGCCGTTCTTGTTCTGCATCAGCGCGTAGGTCATGGAGTTCTGCTTGGCGTAGGCATACTCGACGTAGCCGATGGCGCCCGGGGTCTGCTTCACGAAGGCGGCGACGCCGTCGTTGCCCTTGCCGCCCAGGCCGACCGGCCATTGCACCGAGTCGTTACCGCCGACCTCGCTCGCCCAGTGCTGGGCCTTCATGCTGAGGTAGGTGGTGAAGAGGAAGGTGGTGCCCGAGCCGTCCGAGCGGTGCACGACCGTGATCGGCAGGTTCGGCAGGGTCACGCCCGGGTTCATCTTCACCAGGATCGGGTCGTTCCACTTCTTGATGGCGCCGCGGTAGATGTCCGCGAGGTTCGCGCCGGTCATCCGAAGCTGGCCGGGCTTGATCCCCGGCAGGTTCATCACCGGCACCACGCCGCCGATCACCGTCGGGAACATGGCCAGTCCGCCCGCGGCCAGGTCGTCCGGCTTCAGCGGCTTGTCGCTGGCTCCGAAATCGACGGTCGAGGCGTTGATCTGCTTGATGCCGCCGCCCGAGCCGATCGCCTGGTAGTTCAGGCTCGTGCCCGTGCCGGCCTTATATTGCTCCGCCCACTTGGCGTAGACCGGCGCCGGGAAAGTCGCGCCCGCGCCAGAAATGGTTCCGGCCGCGTTCGCCATCGTGGCCGCGCCGAGGATCAGGGCCGCGCTGAACGCCGCCCCTAGTTTCTTCAACATGGTTCTCTCCTGAAAAGAGCGCCCCATCCATGCCGCTCTCGGGCCGCTGATTAGCCGCCGCCGACGACAGTTTGGTGACAGCGGTAATCACTGCGACCGGACTGTCACGCGACCGTCACGCACTTGTCGGCCAGCCGTCATACAGCCCCGGTAAACCCAGCGCGGGCGGGGGGCTCGTTTCATTAGTGCGGCAATTGCCCTGCCCTCGAAATCAACGAGAGACGGGGATCCCACTATGAGCCTTCCGAAGAAGGACCTGGCGCATCGGCTCGCCAAGAGCGCATTCGTCGCGCTTCTGATGACGAGCGCGGCCACCGCCGCCATGGCCGCGCCAAAGAGCCACAAGCACGCTCACGCCAAGCCGCCCGCGGAGGATCCGCGCGATGCGAAGATGGCCGCGATGCAGGCGCAGATCGACGAGATGCGCGCGCAGATGGCCCAGATGGTCCAGGCCAAGAGCGCCGAGAACGACACCAAGGTCGCCGCGCTCCAGCAGCAGCTCGACACGGTCAACACCCAGCTCGCCGAAGTGAAGACCGCGCAGACCACCACCGACGCCGACATCATCACCCTGAAGGCGCCGCCGCCGGTCAGCGTAAGCTTGCCGAACGGCAAGCCGGCGTTCGCCAGCTCGGACGGCCGCTTCACTGCCAACATCCGCGCCATCGTCATGTTCGATGCGGGCAAATACTTCCAGAAGGACAACTTGCCGGCCCAGGTCACCAACCGCGACCTGAACGACGGCACCAACTTCCGCCGCGCCCGCTTCGGCATCGACGGCAAGCTGTTCAAGGACTTCGACTACGCCTTGATCTACGAGTTCGGCGGCTCCGGCGCCGAGGACACCGGCCACATCCAGGAAGCCTGGGTGCAGTACACCGGCTGGAAGCCCTGGCGTCTGAAAGTCGGCGCCTTCGAGCCGAACATCGGCCTGCAGGCGGCGGTCTCCACCAGCCAGATGATCATGATGGAGCGTCCGGCGCCGGCGGAAGTCGCGCGCAACGTGGCGGCCGGCGACAGCCGCAGCGCCATCCAGATCACCGGCAACGGCATCTGGGGTGAAGGCGACTCGGGCATCGCCACGCGCTGGTTCGCGTCGGCGGCGCTCACGGGCAACACCGTGGGGACGCTGAACTCCGCGGCGAGCGGCTTCACCGCCCAGCCGACGGACGAGCAGACCGGCATTATCGGCCGCTTCGCGCTCGCGCCGTTCAGCTCGACCGACTGGCAGGCCCACATCGCGATCAACGGCCAGTACGTGACCCAGCCCAACGACGCCGGCGCCTCGGTCACCCCGCGCTACCCGATCCAGCTTCGCGACCGGCCGGAACTGCGCATCGACGGCGCGCGCCTCGTCGACACCGGCGGCATCGACGCCAAGACCGCCTCGGTCATCGGCGGCGAGATCGGCTTCTCCGCCCACCAGTTCATGCTGGAAAGCGAGTACTTCGACTACAAGATCGAGCGCCGCAACACCGGCGTCGCCCAGCCGAGCAACCCCAGCTTCAACGGCTGGTACGTGCAAGGCGCCTGGGTGCTGACCGGCGAGAACCGCCCGTACAACCCCGCCGAAGCCCGCTTCGACGCGCCGAAGATGACCTACAACTTCAATCCGGCCGCGGGCACCTGGGGCGCCTTCGAGCTGGCGGCGCGCTACTCCGACCTCGACCTCAACTACCACGACTGCGGCGCGGGCCATGCGGTCCCGGCGTCGCCGGCGCCCTGCTTCGACGCCGTCCGCGGCGGCGAGCAGAAGATCTCGAGCATCGGGCTGAACTGGTACCTGAACCCGTCCATCCGCTTCATGTTCGACTACCTGCATGTGGACGTCGACCGCTTCAACGCCGCGGGCCTGCAGGTCGGCCAGAAGTACGACGCCATCGCCTGGCGAGGTCAGTTCACCTTCTAACGGCCTAGAATCCCCCGCGCCTCAAACGCCGCCGCGCCCCCCGCGGCGGCGTTCTTTTTTCTTCCTTTCCCGCTCGCGGGAAAGGGGGACCCCTCGCCCCGCTACGCGGGGGAGGAAGATCAGAGCAGGCGGCTGCGCATGGCCTGCGAGAGCAGGTCGATCAAGGTCACCGCGACGATGATCACGATCACGATGGCCGAGAGGTGCCGGTAGTCGAAGGCGTTCAGGGTCTCGAAGAGCAGCTGGCCGATGCCGCCCGCGCCGATCAGTCCGAGTACGGTGGCCGAGCGGGAGTTGGATTCGAACCGGTAGAGCGCATAGGACGTCCACAGCGGGGCCACCTGCGGGATCACCCCCCAGACCACCTCGTGCAGGGGCGCGGCGCCGGTGGCGCGCACGCCTTCGACCGGGCCCTTGTCGATGGACTCGACGGCCTCGGAGAACAGCTTGGCGAGCACGCCGCCGGTGTTGATCGCCAGCGCCATGACGCCGGCAAAGGGTCCCAGGCCCACCGCCACGATGAACAGCGTGCCGACCACCAGGTCCGGGATCGAACGCAGCAGGTTCATCAGCAGACGCATCGGCTGCTGCAGCCAGACCGGCGAGACGTTGCGCGCGCAGGCCAGGCCGAAGGGAATGGCGATCACCACCGCCAGCGCGGTGCCCCACATGGCGATCTGGATCGTCAGGATCATCTGGTGCACGTAGAGCGGCAGCAGGTCCCACTTCGGCTTCATGAAGTCGGCGGCGAACTCGCGCATGTTCGCCGCGTTGCTGAACAGCTTGCCGAAGTGGCCGATGTCCACCGGCCCGAAGCTGGCCAGCAGGATCACCACGACCACACCCCAGATCAGGATGTCGGGCAGGCGCTGGACGAGAGACCGCCGCGGCGGCTCCGGAATGGCGTCGGACGCCTGGCTCATCAGACGTCAGGCTCCTTGGCGCGTTTGGCGGCGGCCGCGGCGTGGATCTGGTCGAAGGCCGTCTGGGCGGCGGCGATCTTGGCCGCATCGCCGGTGCGGCGCGCCTCGGCCAGGGCGACGGCGGCCTGCATCTCGCGCACCGGATCCAGGTACGAGTTGTCCGCCGGCTTGAACCCGCCGTAGGCCAGGCCCTTCAGGACCGCCCGCTGCTTGTCGGCGACCGGCCCCGTGCCGGCGCCGTAGGTCAGGAAGAACTGGCGCATCTTCTCCTTGACCGCCGGGTCCAGGTCCTTGCGCGCGACGATCGAGGATTCCGGCAGCGGCGGCGAGGTCCAGATGACCTCGATGTTGGCGGCGTCCTTCGGCTTTTCCCGCTGGAAGAACAGGACGCCCACGCTGTTGTTGGTGGAGACGTCGAGCACGCCCTTGGCGACGGCGAAGGAGTTGGCCTGGTGGCTGGCCGAACGCACCGTCTTGAAGCATTTCGACGGCTCGATGCCCTTGGGCGTGAAGAGGTAGGCCATCGGCGCCAGGGTGCCGGACGTGGACTGCGGATCGCCCAGGCCGAAGGAATATTTCTTCCCGCAGGCCAGCACCTTGTCGAGGGTGATGCCGGAGCCCTTGTGCACGATGAGCACGGACTTGTAGGTGGCGTCGCCGCCGGCATCGATGACCCGGCCCAACACCTCGGCGTCGGCGCGGTTGACGGCGTCCAGCGCCGGCAGAGCGGAGAACCAGCCCACCTGCACCTGCTTGAAGCGCATGGCCTCGATCAGCGAGGTGTAGTTCGTGGCGAAGAACGGCTTCACCTTCACCCCGATCTGGGCGGACATGTCGTCCAGCAGCGGTTGCCACAGCGGGCCCATCGACGCCTGGTTTTCGGCCGACAGGATCGAGAAGGTGATCTCCTTCGGCTGGGCCTGGGTGGCTGGCTTCGGGCTGCAGGCGAACAGGCTGAGGGCCGCCGTGGCGACGCCCAGACCGCCAAGGACGCGGCGCGCGATCATTTGGGGGCTCCCTCCCAGAAGACGTCTTCGAATTCAGGACCGTAGATCTCTATGAGCTTGGGCGTCTCCAGCCCGCTGGCCGGGCCGTCGTAAGCGATCTTGCCGGCCTTCAGCGCCACCACCCGGTCGCAGTAGCGAAGCGCGTAATCGACCTGGTGCAGGGTGACGACCACGGTCAGGCCGTCCTGCTGGTTCAGGTCGCGTAGGTTCTCCATCACCTTGCGTGCGGCCACGGGATCGAGCGAGGCCACCGGCTCGTCGGCGAGGATGATCTTGGCCTTCTGGACGAGCGCGCGGGCGATGGCGCCGCGCTGCTGCTGGCCGCCGGAAAGCGTGTTGGCCCGCTGCGCGGCGTAGTCGGCCACGCCGACGCGGGCGAGCGCCGCCATGGCCGCGGTCTTGGTCTCGTCGGGCCACAGGCCGAGGATGCCGCGCCAGCCGTCGATCCGGCCGAGCGAGCCCAGGGCGACGTTGGTGAACAGCGACAGGCGGCCCACGAGGTTGAACTGCTGGAAGATGAAGCCGATCCGGGTGCGGACCTTGCGCACGCCCGAGCTGATCCGGCCGTTCTCCTGCACCGGTCCGCCGAAGGCCTCGATCCGGCCCTCGCCGCCGTCGATGGTCTGCAGGCCGGAAATCGAGCGCAGCAGGGTCGACTTGCCGGAGCCCGACGGCCCGATCAGCGCGATCATCTCGCCCTTGCGCACATCCAGAGAGACGGCGTCCAGCGCCCGGCGTGCGCCGAAGGTCTTGGAAGCCTTCCGAATAGACAGGACGGCGGCGTCAGGCATGAAGGACTGGATTCCCCGGTGAGCACGCGCAAGCCGAGCGATGCTCGCCCATCCCTTGCCTTGGCTTCATGGCACGCCCGCCCGCATCCGGTCTAGCGCAAGGGAATGGCTAACCATGCCTGTGGATAGAACTCTTTACATCCCGGTCTTATGACCCTATGTGGCGCGTTCCGGCGGACCCGATGTCCTGAAAAGCGCTGCTAACGCCGGATTGGGTTCAACTATCCGTTGGGGGTTACGTGAATTGCACACGTATCATACGCCCCTGGACCTGGTCCGTGATCGTTCACCGGAACGTCCTGTCGCTCTCGCGCGGCCGGACGCGGTAGCGGTCGCGGCGCGCTGGTTCCAGGACAATTTCAAAGGCGATGTGTTCTACGCCGTTAAGGCGAACCCTTCGCCCTGGGTGATCGAAACGCTCGCCGCCAACGGCGTGATGTCGTTCGACGTCGCCTCCATTCCCGAGATCGAGCTGGTGGCGGCGCATGCCGGCCCTGACGCGCGCATGGCCTTCATGCATCCGGTGAAGAGCCGGGCGGCGATCAAGCGCGCCTATCGCGAGTTCGGCGTGAAGACCTTCGCGCTCGACACCCACGAGGAGCTCGCCAAGATCCTCGACGCCACGGACGGGGCTGACGACCTGACCCTGGTCGTGCGCCTGGCGGTGAGCGCCGACGGCGCGGCCTATTCGCTGTCCGGCAAGTTCGGCGTCGAGACCCACGAGGCCGCGGCCCTGCTGCTGGCCGCGCGCCGCGCCACCCAGGATCGCCTGGGCGTCTCCTTCCATGTCGGCAGCCAGTGCATGCGGCCGACCGCGTTCCAGGCCGCCATGGCCCAGGCCAGCCGCGCCATTGTGCGCGCCGGCGTGATGGTCGACGTGGTCGACGTGGGCGGCGGATTCCCGAGCGTTTATCCGGGCATGGTTCCGCCCGACATGGCCGACTACGTGGACTCCATCCACCGCGGTTTCGCCGAGATGATGGTCCCCGAGGACACCGAGCTCTGGTGCGAGCCCGGCCGCGCGCTGGTCGCGGAAGCCTCGTCGATCCTCACCAAGGTCGAGCTGAAGAAGGGCGACGCGCTCTATCTGAACGACGGCAGCTACGGCAGCCTGTTCGACGCGACGCACGCTAAGTGGCCCTTTCCGGTGAAGCTGTTCCGCGGCGAAGACGGCGCCGCGGCGGAGGTGGAGGGCCCCCTGAAACCCTTTCGCTTCTACGGGCCGACCTGCGACAGCCTCGACCACATGCCGGGCCCGTTCTGGCTGCCGGAGGATGTCCGCGAGGGCGACTTCATCGAGATCGGCATGCTGGGCGCCTATGGCGTGGCGATGAACACCCGCTTCAACGGCTTCGGCGACGCCGAGACGGTGATCGTGGAAGACGCCCCGATGGCCTCGATGTTCGGGCTGGCGGACCGTTCGATCCGCCTGCCGCGCGAGCAGCTCGAGGAGCGGCGGGTCGTCGTGCGGTTCTCGCGTCCCAAGGGCGCGGCCGGCAAGAAGCGCCGCAGGCGGTAACAACCGACGTATTTTGCGTGTTAAAGGCGCGGCCGGTCGCTCCGTCCCGGTCGCGCCTTTCCTATGGACGGGCGATCACCTCTCAGAAGGGAACTTCCGAAGATGAACGCTGACGTTCAGAAATCGAACCGCAAGGCCGAGCTGCTGGCCAACACCGTCGAGCATGTGGCGATCGACCAGTACGACGCCCGGCCGGTGATCGACGCCATGCGCAAGATGAGCTTCACCAGCCGCGACACGGCGCGCGCCGCCGACATCTGGTCGATGAGCCTGGAGGACGCCGACTGCTCGACCTGGCTGACGCTGGCGGGCTCCACCTCGGCCGGCGGCTGCATGCACATCTACCGGGACATGCTGAAGTACGGGATGATCGACGTGGTCGTCTCGACCGGCGCCTCCATCGTCGACATGGATTTCTTCGAGGCGCTGGGCTTCAAGCACTACCAGGCGCAATCCAACGTCGACGACCGCGACCTGCGCGACCTCTACATCGATCGGATCTACGACACCTACATCGACGAGGAAGAGCTGCAGAACTGCGACGGCACGATCTACGAGATCTGCGAGATGCTGGAGCCGCGCCCCTATTCGAGCCGCGAATTCATCCACGAGATGGGCAAGTGGCTGGCGGCGGGCAACGCCAAGAAGCCGGGCTCGCTGATCCAGACAGCCTATGAAGAAGGCGTGCCGATCTTCTGCCCGGCGTTCACGGATTCGTCCGCCGGCTTTGGCCTCGTGAAGCATCAGGTCGAGCGGATGAAGGCTAAGCAGCCCTACCTGACCATCGACGCGGTGGCCGACTTCCGTGAGCTGACGGACATCAAGATCGCGGCCGGGGCCACCGGCCTCTTCATGGTCGGCGGCGGGGTGCCGAAGAACTTCGCGCAGGACACCGTGGTCTGCGCCGAGATCCTCGGCCACGAGGTCGACATGCACAAATACGCCGTGCAGATCACCGTGGCCGACGTGCGCGATGGCGCCTGCTCGTCCTCGACGCTCAAGGAGGCCTGCTCCTGGGGCAAGGTCGACGTCACCTGGGAGCAGATGGTGTTCGCCGAAGCCACCACCGTCGTGCCGCTGATCGCATCCGACGCTTGGCACCGCGGCTCCTGGAAGACCCGCAAGAAGCGCCGCTGGGCGAAGCTGTTCGCGAAATAGCGCCGAGCCTTCTCCCCTTGCGGGAGAAGGTGGCCTGCGAAGCAGGTCGGATGAGGGGTCGCACAATGCTGACCCGTAAGACGATGAGGGGCCGCGACGGAGATTCCGCGCGACCCCTCATCCGTCGGCCGACACCTTCTCCCGCAAGGGGAGAAGGCGCGTTGGCGCACCTATTCGCAGTAGACGCGGACCTTGGCGTCGCTGGAGTCGACGTCGACGGTCAGGTCGTTGAGGTGGCCGATCAGCTCCTCGAGGTTTTCCGGCTTGAGCTGGGCGATGTCGAAGGGCACGCCGTTCTTGGCGAGCTCTGCGTTGACCTGGTCGCGGGCGGCCGGTGGGATCAGGCTGGTCAGCCGCACACCGGCGCGCAGCAGCGCCATCGGCACTCGCACATTGACCTTGGTCGCGTCGCCGTGGACGTCGGCGTCCACCGTCACGCGCAGGTACTTCGGCGCAGCGTTGTGCCCGGGTCCGGCGCTGTAGGACGGCGCCGGCGCATCGGTGCGGTCGAGGGCCGACATCAGCCGTTCGGCTTCGTCGGCGTTGATCTTCCCGTCGGACAGCATCTGCAGGACGGAACGGCGGTCGTTGTTCATTGGGGGGCTCCTTAGAAGATCCGGATGCGAACGAGCGCATCGGGCGTGTCGAGGTCGACGACCGTGCCGCTCAGGCTGAGCAGCACGACGCCAACGGCCGCGACGGTGGCGAACGGCCGGACGTTGTAGGGTCGCGGGGCGAAGTAGAGCAGCGGCGCCAGCAACAGCGCGAAGGGCGCGAGCAGCAGGAACAGCAGCGTCAGCGGTAGCCATAGCCTCACCACTGTCCGAGACCGCGGCGCCGGGACAGGCCGGACCTGCGGAGGCCGCGGACTCGGGGGCGGGTTCGCATGACTGGCGCGCGCCTCCATGGCCGCGAAGCCGAAGTGGCGCAGAGCGCGTGGGGCGTAGATCATCAGCGGCCCTCCAGTTCAGAAATGGCTTGCTCGGCGGTGATCTCGCCGCGGGCCAGGCGCTCGAGGACCTCCTCGCGCCCGGGCTCGGGATCCACCTCGACGAATTCCAGGCTGGCGGCGATGCGGTTCAGCCGCGCTTTCACGGTGGGATAGGAGACGCCGAACACCTGTTCCATCTCCTTGATCGACCCGTGACTGCGCACAAAGGCCGCCACGAACACCTGGTCCTCCGCCGAGAGCTGCGCCAGGCGCGGCAGCTCGAAGGCGCCTTCGATGGCGATATCCTGTTCGGTCAGGCGCACCCGCTCCACGACGATCGGGCGACCACGGGTGAGCTCGCTGAGCGCATGCCAGTCTTGGGTTCTCGTGTCTTTCATGGCCACGATATTGATATTCTTAATTTGGAAGTCAATATTTTTAATTTCGGCCTGAATTTCTCACGGCGACCGCCTGCTGGCGGTTGAATCCGGCCGCCGGCTCTGCAACACCGAGGGCAGGTTCTGGAGGGCGTGGCATGGCGTGGAAAATGGCGATCGCGGCGGCGGCCGTGGCCGCGGTCGGAGCGGCGCAGGCGCCAGCCCCGGCGCCGAAGCCGGTCACCGGCGCCGCGCCCATGGCCACGACGCCGACGGTTCAGGGCTATCTCGGCGAGGCCGCCCCCGACACCTACAAGATCCTGCCGCCCGCGCCGGTCGCCGGCACCACCCGCTACGAAGCCGACCGCAGCGTCTACCTCGCCACCCGGTCGCTGAAGGACACGCCCCGCTGGGCCCTGGCCCAGAACGACGTCAACCAGTTCGCGATCCTGAAGGACCTGTCCTGCGCCATCGGCGTGGACCTGACCAAGGACAATGCGCCCAAGACCACCACCCTGCTCGCCCGCGTCGGGCGCGACGTGAGCCGGGCGACGGACCGCCCCAAGGACATCTACAAGCGCCAGCGGCCCTATCTGATCGACGAAGGCCCGACCTGTATCGAGAAGTCCGACCTGCTCTCGAAGAGCCCGGACTATCCGTCGGGCCATAACACCTGGGGCTGGACCGTTGGCCTGATCATGGCCGAGCTCGCGCCCGACCGGGCGACCGAGATCCTGGCCCGTGCCCGAGCGTTCGGCGAGGGCCGCCTGGTCTGCGGCGTGCACAATCTGAGCGCGGTGGAAGCCGGCCGGCTGAACGGCTCGATCGTGGTGGCGGGCCTCCACGGTTCCGAGGCGTTCCGCAAGGACCTGGAGGCCGTTCGCAAGGAAGTGGCGGCCGCCCGCAAGGCCGGGCCCGCGCCCGACCCGGCCGCCTGCGCCAAGGAAGCCGAAATCGTCGCCAAGTCGCCGTACTGACGCGCGGGGCTCAGATCCCCGCGTACCACTCGTAGCCGCGGTCTTCCCAGAAGCCGCCCTTGCCGCGGCCGAGCTGGGCGAAGTCCTCCACGGCCTCGAGCCGCATGATGTACTTCGCCTGCTTGTAGCCGAGCTGGCGCTCCACCCGTAGGCGCAGCGGCGCGCCGTGCGCCACCGGAAGGGTCTTGTCGTTCATCGCGTAGGCCAGGATCGTCTGCGGGTGATAGGCGTCGATCAGGTCGATGCTCTCATAGTACTGCCCCGAGCCGTCCAGCGTCTGCTCCAGCGTGTCGCCGCAGTGGAAGACGATGTAGCGGGCGTTCTTCTTCAGCCCCGCCTGGTCGAGCAGCGGACCCAGCCGCGCGCCCTGCCACTTGGCGATCGACGACCATCCCTCCACGCAGTCATGGCGGGTGATCTGGGTGCGCGACGGCAGCGCGCGGAGCTGGTCGAGGCTGAGCGACAGCGGCCGCTCCACAAGGCCATCGACCACCAGGCGATAGTCCGCGAAGCCCTTGTCGCGCAGGGCGACGTAGTCGGCGTCGTCCGGGCTGATCGACCCGTTGGGCCGGAAGTCGGGCGATATGTCCTTCGACGTGAACTCGTGGGCCAAGGCCTTGCGGTCGACGACCAGCCGCTGCGCGCGCCGCGTCAGACCCTCGGCCTTCTGCAGGAAGCCGATGCCCTTGGGGTTGTTGGTGATCTTGTCGCAGGCGCCCAGGATCAGCGCCCCGCTTCCGGCCAAGGCGGCCTGCAGCCAGCCGCGGCGGTTCGTGGAAACGGTCATGCGGCGCCTCCGGTCTTGTCCGGCACGATGGCGTAGCGCCCCGTGATCATCGAGCGGATGTTGTTCCAGGTCCCGGACGCCACCACCATGAAAAGGTGCAGCAGCACGAAGCCCACGATGGTGAAGGCCGTCAGGAAGTGGATCGTCCGCGCGGACTGGCGGCCGCCGAAGAACTCCACCAGCCACGGCGCTGCGGCGTTGAAACCCGGCGACATGCAAAGGCCGGTCAGGACCATCAGCGGAAGGAGGATCAGGACGACACCGAGATAGGCGCCTTTCTGCAGGACGTTGTAGCGGCGCGCCTCCTCGCCCTTGGGGAACTTGAGCTGCGCGTGGGTGACGACCTCATGCCAGAGGTTCTTCGGCTTCACGTCGGCCTTGGTGGGCACGAGGTCCTTGGTGATGTGACCGCCGACCAGGCCCACCAGCCAGTAGATCAGCCCGTTGATCACGAAGAGCCAGGCGAAGAAGAAGTGCCAGTGCCGGCTGTCGGCGAGATCGCGGTAGCTGGGCACCGTCGCCCAGGACGGGAAGGCCACGGGCACGCGCGCGCCGACCTTGCCGGAGTAGCCGAGCACGCCGGTCGTATCGAACTTGGCCGAGCCGATCTGGGTGACGCCGATCATCCGGTCGCCCTTGTCCTCGGCGCCGATGGAGACCCAGGGATGGGCGAAGGTCGACTTCTGACCCCAGTAGAGCGCCGGGTGCGCGCCGAAGATGTTGAGGCCGCTCATCAAGAGCAGCGTCAGGGCGACGACGTTGATCCAGTGCGTCACGCGGGTGACCGCCCCGTGGCGGTAGACCAGGACCTTCTTGGCTTGAGCCATGCGCGAGGCTCCTCCCCGAGCCGCTCTCAAGTTTGACACACATCCCATTCGCGCACGAGGCGACCAAGGTTACAGCGACGGTGCTAGGCGGACCCGCCGGTCGCCCCTAATCTCCGCGCTCGGCCGGCGGGAGCAGACCTTGGGCGAAGCGGTGGAAGTCTGGCGGGGCGGCGTCGCGACCTGGGAATGCGACGCCATGGGCCACCTCAACGTCGGCTTCTACGTGGCCAAGGCCATGGAGGGTCTGGCCGGCCTCGCCGCCGAACTCGGCATGCCGCACGCCTTCGCGGCCGACGCGCGGGCCACCCTGATCGTCCGTGAACAACACATCCGCTTCCTGCGCGAGGCGCGGCCCAACGCCCCGCTGACCATGACCGGCGGTGTGATCGAGATGGCCGAGAGCGAGGCGCGGCTGCTCCTCCTGCTGCGCCATGCGTCAGGGGAAATCGCCGCCAGCTTCCAGACGCTGGTCAGCCACGCCACCGCTCAGGAAGGCCGGGCCTTTCCGTGGCCGCAGCGGGTGCTGAACCGCGCCGCGGCGCTCACCGTCGCGGTCCCACGGGAAGCCGCGCCGCGCAGCATCGGCCTGGATCCCGTGGAGAGCCGCGCCAGCCTCGCCCGGGCCGACGAGCTTGGCCTGCCGCGCACCGGCCTGGGCGTCGTGCGCGCCGCCGACTGCGACGTCTTCGGGCGGCTGCGCACGGAGGAGGTGATGGCCCGCATCTCCAGCGGCATCCCGCACATCGTCGGCGCGACACGGGCCGGCGGCGCGGCGCTGGAGTACCGGCTGCTCTCTCTCGAGTGGCCGCGGGCCGGCGATCGGGTGGAGCTGCGCTCCGGCGCTTCGGGCGGCGATGCCCGCTTCCGCAGATGGACCCACTGGCTGGTCGATCCGGACAACGGCCGCGCCTGGGCGTCCGCGGAGGCGATCGCCGTCTCCTTCGACCTGGAGACCCGCAAGATCGTGACGCTCAGCGACGAGGCGCTGGCGGAGGCCGACGCCCGGGTGATCGAGGGCCTGACGCTCTAGAGACCCACCGCCAACGTCAGGACTTCGCGCACGCGCTCCGGTCGCTCCATCGGCAGGAAGTGCGTCGTCCCCGGCAGGCTCTCGACCTGGATGCGGCGGTCCTGCGCCAGTTCCGCCTCGCGACCCTCCAGCCGGAAAGTCGAGGCCTCCTCCGCCCGCAGGATGCGGATCGGGCAGCGGCTTTGCCGGAAGGCGGCCCAGGCGTCGTAGTTGTGGGTGCGGAAGTTCGACGCCTCCCACTGCGGCGTGCAGGTCAGGGTCACCTGGCCGTCGCCGGTCTCACGGAAGCCCGCCTCGACATAGTCGGCGATCTGCTCGGCGCTCCAGGTCCTGAAGGCGCCGCGGCCCTCGTAGGCCTCGCGCACGGCGGCCTTGCTGGGGAAGGTCGCGCGCCGGCGGAGCGCGCCCTGCACCAGCGGCGATTCCGCGACCGCCTGGGGATTGGCCTGCATGTCGCCGGCCATCACCACCGGGTCGAAGAGCGCGAGCGCGCGGACCCGCTGCGGCTCTGCCGCGGCGGCCAGCAGGCTCGAGGTGCCGCCCATGGAATGGCCCGCCAGCACCACCGGCGCTTCGCAGGCCGCGTCCAGCAGCGCCAAGAGGTCGTCGCGGAACTCCAGCCAGCCCTGCCGGCCCTCGATCACCGTCGGCAGGGTGCTCGCGCCATGGCCGCGCAGGTCCAGGGCCAGGATCCGCAGGGCGCCCGCCAGCGGCTGCAGGATCGAGCGATAGGTCCGTCCGTTGAACCCGTTGGCGTGGGAGAAGACGATGTCCACCGGCCGGTCCTGCGGCCCGAAATCGAGCGCCGCCATCGCCCCGCCGCGCGCCGGCAGGGCGATCATCCGCTCGCGCGGCTGCGGATCGATCTCGGCGTCCATGACTTCCCCTCGTGACGCCTCCATATAGCTGGCGTCAGGCACAGGTGAAGAGATGAAGCTGGCGACCATCGGCTACGAGCGGGAGACCCAGCCCGCGGTGATCCAGAAGCTGAAGGACGCCGGCGTCGAGCTCTTGATCGACGTCCGCGCCGTGGCCTCGTCGCGGCGCGCCGGCTTCTCCAAGACCCTGCTGTCGGCGAGCCTGAACGAGGCGGGCATCGGCTATGTGCACCTTCGCCAGCTCGGCACGCCCAAGCCCGGCCGTGACGCCGCGCGAAAGGGGCGCATCGCCGAGATGCATCGGATCTTCGAGGATCACATGGCCGAGCCCGGGGCGCAGCTCGAGCTCGCCAAGGCCACAGACCTAGTCCGCGGCGACAAGAAGGTCGCCCTGCTCTGCTACGAAGCCGACGCCGCCGGCTGCCACCGCACGATCCTGGCCAAGCAGATCTGCGCGACGCTCGGCTGCGAGATCGAAGACCTCTAGCCCCGGCTCAGACTTCGAGCTCGGCGTCCGTCAGGTCGCAGCCGTTGAGATTGGCGGCGGTCATGTCGGCTTCCAGGAACCGCGCTCGGTTGGCGTGCGCGCCGCGCAGGTCGGCGTTGCGCAGGGTGGCTCGCGTGAAGTCGGTGCGCACGAAGCGCCCCTCGGCCACAGTCAAGGGCCCCAGCTTGGCCCCGCGCAGATCGGCGCGGGTGAAGGAGGCCCCGACCAGCTTGGCTCCCCGGAGGTCGGCGCCTTGCAGGTCGCAGCCGCGGAAATCACTGTTGGAGAGGTCGGCGCCCTGCAGCTGCACGCCCTGCATGTTGAGTCCGAAGAAGATGCAGTTGCGCGCGACCATGGCGGTGAGCCGGCGGTCCTTCAGCGAGCGCAGGGGTCGGAAGTCGCACTTGCTCACGTCGGTGACGCCGCCGCGCTCGCCGTTCGAGTCGCAATAGGCTTCGTGGTCGGCCAGCACCTGGTCGATCGGCCGGTCGTCGACGTAGGAGATCGCCGGCGGAGCGCGCAGCACGCCGCTCATGTCGACATCGTCGAGGGTGGCGCTCGACAGGTTCGCGCCGGTCAGCACGGCCCGCTTCATCGAGGCGCCCGAGAGGTCAGCGCCGGCGAGGTCGGCGCCGGTAAGGTCCGCCCCGTCGAGCACCGCGCGGGTCAGCTTGGCGCCGGCCATCTGGGCGCCGGAGAGGTTGGCGTCGGTGAAGTCGCTGGACATGGCGACTGCGCCGGTCATCTGCGCCCCGGCCAGGTTGGCGCCGGAGAGGATCGCGTAGTTCAGCTCGCCGGGCCGGTGCTCGTGGCGCAGGATCCGGAAGCCGTCGAGCTTGTCCTGAAGGGCGATGCGGCCCTCGCGCAGGTCGCACCCGGGCAGTTCGGCGCCGGCCAGGTTCGCGCCGCGCAGGCAGGCGCCGCGCAGGTCGGCCCGGCCGAGGTTGGCGCGCCGCAGGTCCGCGTCGCGCAGGTCCGCGCCGAACAGGATGCCGCGGCTGAGGTTGGCGCGGGCCAGGGTCGCGCCGTGGAAATTCGCCCCGGCGAAGTCCGCCTCGCGCAGATCGAGCCCTTCGAGCGTGCAGTTGGAGAGGTCGGCGTAGGTGAGGCTCAACCGCCGCCCGCCGGCGCGGCCGGCCAGATAGCGCTGGTGCGCCTCCACGGCCTCGCGAAGGGCCTGTGCGTCGAGGGCCAGGTGATGCGGTTGGGCTCGGGAAGACATGGGGGACCTTTGCGCGCTTCCAGGTTGCGCCACCCCGGCTTAAGGAACGGTTGCGCGAAGTCCCGCCGCGGCGGTTTTCAGAACCAGCCGCGCCGCTTGAACCACAGGATCGGACCGATCGCGGACAGCGCCATCAGGCTGAGCGCCATCGGATAACCGTAGGGCCAGGCCAGCTCCGGCATGTGGTGGAAGTTCATGCCGTAGACCGAGGCCACCAGGGTCGGCGGCATCAGGATCACCGCCGCCACCGAGAAGAACTTGATGATGCCGTTCTGCTCGATGTTGATCAGCCCCAACGCCGCGTCCAGCAGGAAGGCGATATGGCTCGACTGGAAGCCGGCGTGCTCGGTCAGCGATTGCCCGTCGCGCTGCAGTGAGCGCAGGTGCGCGCGGCAGTCCGGATCGTCGGCGATCTCGTGCGCCAGGGCGGCGAAGCTGAACAGCCGGGCCAGGCTGACCAGGCTGTTGCGGGTCATCGAGGTGAGCGACTGAGTGCGCGCCAGGTCGGTCAGCAGGGCCTCGAACTGCGCGCCCTTCGGCCGGCTGAAGATCGCTTGCGAGACCTTGTGCACTTCCTCGCCCGTGTGCTCGAGCAAGTCGGCCAGGCGCTCGATCGCCGCATCCAGCAGGTTGAACATCGCCACGGTGCCGGTGGTGATGCCCAGGCCGTGCGCCCGCTCGGCGAACAGGTCGAAGGCCTTCAGCTCGTTGTAGCGGATGGTGACCAGAAGGCCGTTCACCAGCACGAAGGTCACCGGCGCGTCGATCCGCCGGTCGTCCGGCTGGCGGGCCAGCAGGGTCGCCGTCATGAACGTCGCGCCGTCCGACTGGTAGAGCCGGCTGGAGGGCTCGATCTCGGCCATCTCCTCGCGGGTGGGCAGCTCGACGCCCAGAGCCGCCTCGACGGTCAGCTCCTCGGCGCGCGTCGGCGTCAGCAGGTCGAGCCAGAGCGCATCCTCCGGCGGACGCCAACCCTCCGTGGGCGACAGGACTTCGAGGTCTTCCGCCCCGCGCCGAAGAAGTCGCAGCATCTAGTGTCCCGCTTCCGAAGTTCGCCAGCGTTTGTGGCGGGGTTGGGCGAACTTCGGAAGCGATAAGGACACTAGCAAGCCCTTTGTTTCCTAGTGTGCTTGTCGGCTTTGAAGTTCGCTGCGGCGCACGACCCCGAACAAGTCGAACTTCAAAACCAGCACACTAGGTGCTCCGCAAACCAACGCCCCTAGTGGAGCGGGTTGCGGGACCCGTCAATTCGCCAGCGCCGGGCTATTGGTTGGCGTTGTCGCCGCGGGTCGCCTTGGCGATCAGGGCCGCGATGCGGTCGGTGGAGTCGGCCGCCTGGGTCAGCATCTGCAGCGGGCCCGAGTTGGGCCGCACGGCCGACGCCATCTGGCTCGCCGCGGACTGGGCCATGGCGATGGCGGTGTTCTCGGCGTTGGAAAGGCCCGTGGAGGCCAGGATCTTGGCCTTGGCGTCCTGGTAGATGAAGCCGTAGGTGGCGTAGGTCGAACCGCCGAGGTCGCGGTTGGGGTCGTACCAGACCTTCACCTCGCTCCAGTTGCCCTCCGGCGAGACGTCGACCAAGGTCACGTCCTTTTCCACCTTGCCGCGCGAGCCCTCGATCGGCGACCAGTTGGCGTGGGTGATCTGCACGATCCGGTCGGTCAGCACCTGGCTGACCACGGCCACGTGGCCCAGGCGCATGCGCTCGGTCGGCTTGAAGCAGAGCACCGCGCCGGCCTTAGGTTGGAAGCCCACGTCGTACTTGCCGATGGCCTGCTGCCACCAGGTATAGGCGTCGCCGAAGATCTGGATGCCAGAAATCAGGCGCGCAAAGGGCACGCATTGCCAATAGGTGTCCGCCATGGCGCCCGTGGTGGGCGCGAGGCTCATAACCGCCGCGACGGCGAGTGAACCCAGAAGGGTTCTCGTCCGTTTAAGCATGTTTTTTGGACTCCCCGACGCGAACTACGACGAGATAACCCTATCGTGCATTGAGTGAAAAGAGGGTTTAGGTGGCCGCGGCGCCTTGCCGCGAAGGGTCTATGTGCGTACGGCGTATGGCAGATCACCGAATAGTTGCGGTTAAGGTGAGTTGACAAACAAAATCCGCCAATTGATCCGGACCCACAAAGATACCAATCCCATGCGACATGTCTCTGGCGGGTTGCGTTGTCTGTTACCGCCTCACGTATAGCCTTCTAAATTCACCTTACCCCCGCTCGATGACTTGCGATCACAGCCTGCAATGGATTGAAACAAGAGCTTGTACGGATCGAACTGGTGTTCGCGCATGGGGCGAATTTCAAGGGCCGCCCGTTCACGAAATTGCGAGATAGGCGCCGGGCGCCTGAATCTCGCGCAAATCGGCAAGGCCCGCCCCGATTTGCGCGCCGCTGGATCAAAATCCCCGATAGGCTAGAAGGCTCGGGACACGGGCGTGAGGGACGAATTCATGGGTGATCTTGCGGCGCTGGCGACCCGCCCGGACGCCTGGATCGCGCTCGTGACCCTGATCGTCATGGAAGTCGTGCTCGGTATCGACAACCTGGTCTTCGTCTCGATCCTCTCGAACAAGCTGCCCGAGGCGAGCCGCGCCCGCGCCCGACGCATCGGCATCAGCCTGGCCCTGGTGCTGCGCCTGGCGTTGCTGTCCGGGATCGCGTTCATCGTCGGCCTGACCAAGCCGGTGCTGACCCTGCCCTTCGCCGTGCCATCCCTGGCCGACGGCCACCCGATGGTCGACCTGACCTTTTCCTGGCGCGACCTGATCCTGCTGGCCGGCGGCCTGTTCCTGGTCTGGAAGGCGACCAGCGAGATCCACCACACCGTCGACCCGGACGAGAGCGGCGACATGTTCGACAAGACGCCGGGCAAGGCGGCGGCCCTCGGCTTCGGCTCGGCCATCGTGCAGATCCTGGCCCTCGACATCGTCTTCTCCATCGACTCGATCCTGACGGCGGTCGGGATGACCGAGCACCTGCCGATCATGATGGCGGCGGTGATCATCGCCGTCGGCCTGATGCTGGTGGCGTCGGGTCCCCTGGCGCGGTTCATCCATGAGAACCCGAGCGTGGTGATGCTGGCGCTGGGCTTCCTGCTGATGATCGGGGCGACCCTGATCGCCGAGGGCTTCGGGGTGCACGTGCCCAAGGGCTACATCTATGCGGCGATGGCCTTCTCCGGCGGGGTCGAGGGGCTGAACATGGTCTCGCGCCGACGCCGCAAGGCGGCCAAGGCGGCGCCCTCGGACGAGCGCACCCTGCACTAGGCCGCACTGCGCAACCTCCGCCGCAAGACCGGCGTTCTCCTGGCTGCACGATGGAGAATGCCATGAGAGTCCAATTGATCGCCGCGGGCCTAGCGGCCGCCCTGCTGGCCGGCGCTTCGCCAGCCCTGGCTGAGGACAATGAAGCCGGCGTTCCGCTGACCCCCGCCGAAGCCGCCGGGACCTGGACCATCGAGTCGGCCGGCCACGCGCTCTGCACGGTGACGCTGAGCGCCTCCCATACGGTCAGGACGTCGGCCAGTTGCAGCGAATATTTCCCCGCCAGCCCTACAGCCTGGCAGCCCACGAAGGACGGCATGGCGCTGACCGACGCCAGCGGCCAGGCGAACATCGCCTTCCACCGCTGGAGCAACAGCCTGTTCGTCTCGCACCGCGCGAGCGGCGTCGACATCCAGCTTCGCCGCGGCGGCCCCGGCCAGATAGGCCAAGGGCTTCCTGGCTAAGAAGGTTTGGCCGGCTAAAGGAAGCTGTAGGGGTCGATGTCGATGGCGACGCGGATCGAGGCCGGCGGCTTCACCCGCGCGCGCCAGGTCGCCATGTATGCCGAAAGGTCCACCGTCCGATCCGCGCGGACCAGGAAGCGCTTGCGCCGCCGCCCCCGGATCAGGCCGAGCGGCGCGTCCGCCGGGCCGTAGACCTCCACGCCCGCCGAGTTCGGCGCGGCCTGGGCCATCACCTGGACGAAGCTTTCCAGCTGCACGGGATCGAGGCCCGAGACGATAACCGCCGCCAGCCGCCCGAACGGCGGCAGGCCCGCCAGCTCCCGCTCGGCCATTTCGGCGGCCACGAAGGCGTCGCGGTCCTGCGCCTTCAGCGCCTGCATCACCGCATGCTCCGGGGCCCAGGTCTGCAAGAGAGCGCGGCCCGGTCGGTCCTTGCGCCCGGCGCGACCGGTGGCCTGGGCGAGAAGCTGGTAGGTCCGCTCCGCCGCGCGCAGGTCGCCGCCGCGCAGGCCGAGGTCCGCGTCGACCACGCCCACCAGGGTCAGGTTCGGGAAGTTGTGCCCCTTGGCCGCCGCCTGGGTGGCGACGAGGATGTCGATATGCCCGTCGGCCATGGCCTCGATCAGGCGGCGAGCCTCGCGCGCGTCGAACACGGTGTCGGACGAGAACACCGACACCCGCGCCTGCGGGAACAGACTCCGCGCTTCCTCCTCCACCCGCTCCACGCCTGGGCCGATCGAGACCAGGCTGTCGTGCGCGCCGCAGTGGGGGCAGGCCTTGGGCTTGGGCATGGAGAAGCCGGTCAGATGGCAGACCAGCCGGCCGGAGTACCGATGCTCCACCAGCCAGCTGTCGGTGTCCGGAGCGGTCATCCGCTCGCCGCAGGCCTTGCAGAGCACCAGGGGCGCATAGCCCCGGCGATTGAGGAACAGGAGGGTCTGCTCGCCCCTCGCGAAGGTCTCGCCCATGGCCCGCACCAGGGCCGGCGAGAGCCAGCGGCCGTGGTCGGGCGGCGCCTCGCGAAGGTCAATCAGCTCGATGTCCGGCAGTAGCGCGGTCCCGTGGCGCGACGACAGCCGCAGCCAGCGGTAGCGGCCCTGCTCGGCGTTGCGCAGGCTCTCCAACGACGGCGTCGCCGAGGCCAGCACCACCGCGGCGTCCTCGATCTTGCCCCGCGCCACGGCCAGATCGCGGGCGTGGTAGATGAAGCCCTCCTCCTGCTTGAAGGAGGCGTCGTGCTCCTCGTCGACGACGATCAGCTTCAGCTTCTGGAACGGCAGGAAAAGCGCCGAACGCGCGCCCACCACGATGCGGCAGGCGCCCGTCGCCACCGCCTCCCAGACGCGGCGGCGGGCCGGCGGTGCGACGTCGGAGTGCCATTCGCCGGGCATGGCGCCGAACCGCTCCGCCACCCGCGCGATCACCGCCTGGGTGAGAGCGATCTCCGGCAGCAGGATCAGCACCTGGGCTTGCGGGTCGGCGGCGAGCGCGGCCGCCGCGGCCTCCAGATAGACCTCCGTTTTGCCCGAGCCGGTCACGCCGTCCAGCAGGGCGACGTTGAACCCGCCTTCGCCGAGCATGGCTTTCAGCGCTTCCGCCGCGGCGGCCTGGCTGGCGTTGAGCGCCGCACCTGGTCGCGAGGGGTCGGGCGGGTCGAAGCGCGCCACAGCCTCCACCAGGCGCACGGCCAGCACACCCTCGTCGATCAGCGCCTTGACCACGCCGGAAGACACACCGGCCGCGCGCGCCAGCTCCGGCGGGCTGAGCGCCTGCGCCGCGGCGGCGACGTCGAGCACCTTGGTCCTGGCCGGCGTCGCCCGGGCAGGCGCAACGCCGGTGGCTTCCACGATTCGCACCGGCTTGGGCTTTGGAGCCCGTGCGCCGCGCAGGGCGATGGCCAGCGGCTGGCCCGGCCAGTCGACGGAATAGCGCGCCGCCCACTGCACGAACTCCACGGTGCCCGGCGGCAGGCGCGGCTCCTCCAGCAACCCTTCCAGCGGCTTCAGCGGCCGGTTGCCGCCGGCGGCTTCGCGCAGTCCCACGACCACGCCCCGCAGCAGGCGCGGCCCCAGCGGCGCGGCCACCTGGTCGCCCAGTTTGAGCGCCATGCCGTCCGGCTCGGCGTAGTCGAACGCCTCGGGCAGCGGCATGGGCAGGAGAACGGAAGCGATACGGGCCATCTAGAGCCTTTTGCGCCGACGCCGCCTGCCGCTACAAGCGGGCAAACAAAGAAGGTCCCCTTTCGATGCAGCTCTTCCTCGACACCACCGACGTCGCCGTCCTGAAGGACCTGGCCATGACCGGCCTGGTGGATGGCGTCACCACCAACCCGACCCTGATCGCCAAGTCCGGCCGGCCGATGCTGCAGGTCATCAAGGAGATCTGCGAGGCGGTGGACGGGCCCGTGAGCGCCGAGGTGGCCGCCATGGACACGGCCGGCATGCTCGACGAGGGCCGCAAGCTCGCATCCATCGCGCCCAACGTGGTGGTAAAGGTGCCCCTGACCCGCGACGGCCTGATCGCCACCCGCGAGTTCGCTCACGAGGGCATCGCCACCAACGTAACCCTGTGCTTTTCCGCGGCCCAGGCCCTGCTCGCCGCCAAGGCCGGCGCCAGCTACATCAGCCCGTTCATCGGCCGCCTCGACGACCACGGCGCCGACGGCATGGACCTGATCGTCGAGATCCGCGCGATCTACGACAACTATGACTTCGACACCGAGATCCTGGCTGCCTCGATCCGCAGTCCGGCGCATGTGACCACCGCGGCGCTCGCCGGCGCCGACTGCGCGACCATCCCGCCCGACGTCTTCAACGCCCTCTTCAAGCACCCGTTAACCGAACGGGGTCTTGATCAGTTCATGAGCGACTGGGCCAAGACCGGACAGTCGATCCTGTAGCCGCGCGTTCCCAGGCGAAGCCGTCCGGGAGAGCGCCGAGTGAAACTTTGGGGGCGCACATGGACGGGTCGCAGGGCGGACTGGAAGAGGCCCGGCTGGAGCCTTCGTCCGTACGGCGCTTCCTGTCGGACAATCCGCAGTTCCTGACCGGCGACCACGGCTTGCTGGACGAATTGGGACTGCGGGTCGCCGTCGGCAACGTCGTGGACTTCGGGCCCGCCGCGCTCGCCCGCGTCCACGCCGCCCACCAGCGCGAGGCCAGCCAGCGGCAGCACCTCGAGGAGACGGCGCGGGCCAACTTCTCGGCCCAGGCCCAGACCCACGGCGCGGTCGTGGACCTGTTGGACGCCCGCAACCACTCCGACCTCGCCCGCCGCGTCGACGACCTGGCGAAGCAGCGCTTTGGCCTGGCCGCCGGCATCGTCGCCCTGGAGACCGAGGGCCATCCGCCCATGGGCTGGAAGATGCTGGTCGAAGGCCAGGTGGACATGATCCTGAGCGGCCCGCAGCGACTGGCCCGCATGGGCTTCGCCCCCACGGCGCTGGGCCTGTTCGGCGCCGAGGCCGAGACGATCAAGTCGATGGCCATGGTGCGCATGGCGATCTGGGAGCCGTCGCGGCAGGGCCTGCTGGCCTTCGGCTCGGCCGATCCGCAAGGCTTCACCGAGGACATGGGGACCGAGCTCGTGGCCTTCCTGGCCCGGGTGGTCGAGCGAACCGCCGAGCGCTGGCCGATCCTGTGACGGCCGCCAAATGACCGCCCGCGAGGCTCTGGCGCTCTGGCTGGAGCACTTGGCCCACGAGCGCCGGTCCTCGCCGCGCACGCTGGAGGCCTACGGCTTCGCGGCCGGCCGCTACATCGGGTTCCTGGAACAGCACCGCGGCGAGGCAGTCTCGCTCGCCGCCCTGGGCTCCGTCACCGCCGGCGAGATCCGCGCCTGGCTGGCCCACCTGCGCCAGGGCGAGCATCCGCTGTCGCCGCGCTCGCTCAGCCAGGCGCTCTCGGCCATCCGCAGCTTCCACGGCTTCCTGGACCGCCGGCTGGACACGCCCAACGCCGCCATCGCCCTGGTCCGCGGCCCGCGCGTGCGGCCCGGCGCGCCACGGCCGGTCAGCGAGGACCAGGCGCGCGGCCTGATCGCCGAGCCCGGCCTCGACCCGGACCGCGAGGACTGGGAAGCCGCGCGCGACGAGGCGGTGCTGACCCTGCTCTATGGCTGCGGCCTGCGAATCTCCGAGGCCCTGTCGTTGAAGCGGTCCGACGCCCCCTTGCCCGAGTCCTTGCGCATCCTCGGCAAGGGCTCGAAGATCCGGATCGTCCCGGTGCTGCCCGCCGTCCGTGAGGCTGTCGAGGCCTATCTCGCGGAGATGCCCTTCGTGGTGGAGCCGGGCGAGGCCCTGTTCCGCGCAAAGCGCGGCGGGCCGCTCAGTCCGCGCCACGTGCAGGCCACGGTGCAAATCCTGCGCAGCCGCCTGGGCCTACCCGATAGCGCGACGCCGCACGCCTTGCGCCACTCCTTCGCGACGCACCTGCTGGGCGCTGGCGCGGACCTGCGGTCGATCCAGGAACTTCTCGGCCACGCCTCGCTGTCGACGACCCAGCGCTACACCCAGGTCGATGCGGCGGCCCTGCTCAGCGCCTATTCGAAGGCGCATCCTCACGCTTAGCCGGGCTGGCTTGCGGCCTGGCGCCCGGCGGCGGGTTCGGATTGTCCAGCGCCGCCGTGCCGTAGGCAACCATCAGCACCGGGCAACCGTCCTGCCGTCGATCGACGGCGTAGATCAGCGCGCCCTTGGGCAGGTCGCCCAGCTTCTCGGCGACGGGGCGGCCGAAGCGGTCCACGATCTTCACCGTCGCATCGTTGCACCGTTCGGGCACTCTATAGAGGTTTGGCGTCCGCTCGGCGATCGGCGGCGGCGCCACCCTGGCCGGGACATCGTTGGCAGGCGGCGCCGCCACCGCCGCGACGGCGAGGGCGGCGAGGATCACCGGCCCGCCTCCACCGCGCAGAGCATGGGTTCCGGATAGTCGGCCCACTTGCGCAGGCCGCGGGCCGGGCGGTCGCCGTGACGGTAGAGCGCGGCCGGCTGCACATACGAAACTTCCATCTGCCCGATGTTGCCGATGCAGTTGGTCGCCTTGCGGCGCTGGAGCTGAAGCTGCACGAAATCGCCCTTGGCGGGCGGGACGACGGCGGGCGGCTGGGCCTGGGGCGCCGCGGCTGACAATTGGGCGGCGAGGAGAAGGGCGATCATGGCGCTGGCCTCCGTATCGCTGGAATTGGCGGGAAGCTGACACTCCAACCCCCGTTCGCCAAGTTAAGTTTCCCTCACGAGCCGCAGCCACGCCACGTCAGAGCCGGGATCGCGGCCGTGCTCGGCGCACAGGAAGCCCTCGCGCTCGTAGAAGGCCTGGGCGCGGCGGTTGGGCGCCTGCACCTTCAGCGAAAGCGGCCCGTCCGCGACGGCGGCCATGTGGTCGAGGAGAGCCTTGCCGACGCCGCGCCCGCGCACCTCCACATAGAGCGAATGGATGAAGTTCTGCGGCCGGTAGAAGCCGGCGACGCCGAGCAGCCGCCCGTCCTCCGCGGCGACATAGACCTCCTCCTCGACGGCGGCGCGCAGGAAGTCCTCGCGGCGGTGCCGCTCCGGCGGCAGCCAGGTGAAGGTCTCGCGCAGCACGCGCACGTAGAGGTCCGCACAGGCGCCAAGCTCCTCCGGCCTCGCGCGGCGCACCTCCACTTGGCGGCTAGGCCTGCATCGTCCACCCCTCGACGCCCATGGCCGCCTGGCGCAGCGCTTCGGAGCGGGTGGGGTGTGGGTGGCACGTGCGGGCCACGTCCTCGGAGGCCGCGCGGAACTCCATGGCCACGCAGTACTCGGCGACCATCTCTGAGACCGACGGCCCGATCAGGTGCGCGCCCAGGACCTCGTCGGTGACCGCATCGGCGAGCACCTTCACGAAGCCCTCGGTCTCGTGGTTGATCTTGGCGCGGCTGTTGGCGGTGAAGGGAAACTTGCCCACCTTGTAGGCTCGGCCCTCGGCCTTCAGCTCCTCCTCGGTCTTGCCGACCCAGGCGACTTCGGGCGCGGTGTAGATCACGCTGGGGATGATCCCGTAGTTCACGTGGCCGGCCTTGCCCGCAATGGTTTCGATGCAGGCCACCGCCTCGTCCTCGGCCTTGTGCGCCAGCATCGGCCCATGGGTCACGTCGCCGATCGCCCAGACGCCGGGCGCCGAGGTCTTCCAGTGGTCGGTCTCGATGAAGCCGCGCTTGTCCGGCGTGATCCCGACGGTCTCCAGGCCCAGGCCGTCGGTATAGGGCTTGCGGCCGATCGCCAGCAGCACGTAGTCGGCTTCCAGCGTCTCCGCCGCACCGCCGGCCACCGGCTCGACGGTCAGCGAGACACCGGACTTCGACGCCTTGGCGCCGGTCACCTTGCTGGAAAGCTTGAAGGTCATCCCCTGCTTGGTGAGCGAGCGCTGGAAGGTCTTGGCCATCTCGGCATCCATGCCGGGGCAGATGCGGTCGAGGAACTCCACGACCGTCACCTGGGCGCCCAGCCTGCGCCACACCGAGCCCAGCTCCAGCCCGATGATTCCGGCCCCGATCACCAGCAGGGTCTTCGGAACCTCCGGCAGCGAGAGCGCGCCGGTGGAATCGACGATCCGCTTCTGGTCGACCTCGACCCCCGCCAGGCCGGACGGCAGCGAGCCGGTGGCGATCACGATGTCCTTGACCTCATGGGTCTCGGTCTTGCCGTCGTCGCCGGTCACCTCGACCTTGCCGGCGCCCGCGATCCGGCCGGTCCCGCGCAGCCAGTCGACCTTGTTCTTCCGGAAGAGGAACTCGATCCCCTTGGTAAGCTGGCCGACCGAGACGTCCTTCTGGGCCATCATCTGGGTCAGGTTCAGCTTGGGCTTCACCTCGATGCCAAGTTCGGCGAAGTGGTTGGCCGCGGCGTCGTACATCTCCGAGGCGTGCAGCAGGGCCTTGGACGGCATGCAGCCGACGTTCAGGCACGTGCCGCCCAGCGTCGCGCCGCCGTCGATCCCCTTGTCGACGCAGGCGACCTTCAAGCCCAGTTGGCCGGCCCGGATCGCGGCGTTGTAGCCGCCCGGCCCGCCGCCGATGATGATGACGTCGTATTGAGCCATGAAGTCCGCGCCCGATGATGAGGAAGTGCGGGCTCAGATATAGGCGTTTTGAGCCCGAAGCGAGGGGCCTAGCCGGCGGATTCGGGCGATGGAGCCTTGCTCTTCGCCGGCTGCTGCTCGACCCACCAGATCAGCGCGAGGATGAGCACCAGAATCGCCAGACGCGCATAGTCGAAGCCCGGCGTCACGGCCCCGAACACCTCTCGGTAGGCGTCGCCGTGCTGCATGAGCTGCTGCAGCCCGAAATTGACCGCGATGGCCACGACATAGAGCGCCAGGGCCGAGCGTCTGGCCACCAGGCTCACCGCGGCCGCCAGCAGGATCAGGATCGCCGCGAACCAGACCAGGAGCTGCCAGACGGGTGTGTCGCGCCAGAGCGGCGCCATCGTGGCCGCCGCGCCGGAGGTCGGATGGATCAGCCCCGCGCGATAGGCGACGAAAGCCAGCAGCGGAAAGCCGCTCGACGCCGCCTGCAGCAGCAGCGCGAGCGCCAGCAGCACACGAAGCCAGATCATCGCTCAGCCTCCCCGTGGCCGGGAAATCTGCGCCGCCGGACGTCGGCCGTCGACCCCTAGAGGTCGAGCAAGAGGCGCTGCGGATCCTCGATGGCTTCCTTCACATGCACCAGGAAGGTCACCGCGCCCTGGCCGTCGACCACCCGGTGGTCGTAGCTCAGCGCCAGGTACATCATCGGCCGGATCACCACCTGGCCGCCCACCGCCATCGGCCGGTCCTGGATCTTGTGCATGCCCAGGATGCCCGACTGCGGGGCGTTCAGGATCGGCGTCGACATCAGCGAGCCGTAGATGCCGCCGTTGGTGATGCTGAACGTCCCGCCCTGCAGGTCCTCCAGCGCCAGGTCGCCGTCGCGCGCCTTCTTGGCCAGCGCGCCGATGCCCTTTTCGATGTCGGCGAGGCTCAGCACGTCAGCGTCGCGCAGCACCGGCACCACCAGGCCACGTTCGGTGCCGACCGCAACGCCGATGTCGTAGTGGTTCTTGTAGATCAGGTCCTGGCCGTCGATCTCGGCGTTCACCGCCGGGACCATCTTCAGCGCGTGGGTCACGGCGCGGACGAAGAAACTCATGAAGCCCAGCTTCACGCCGTGGGTCTTTTCGAAGGCGTCCTTGTACTGGGCGCGCATCGCCATCACCGCGCTCATGTCCACCTCGTTGAAGGTGGTCAGCATGGCGGCGCTGTTCTGAGCTTCCTTCAGCCGCCGCGCGATGGTCTGGCGAAGGCGGGTCATGCGGACCCGCTCCTCGCGCTCGTGGATCTCGCGCGGGCCGGCCGGGGCCGGCGCGGGCGGCGGGGCCTTGGCGCGGGCGTCGAGCGCAGCCAGCGCGTCGCCCTTGGTGATGCGGCCGTCCTTGCCGCTGCCGGGAATCGCGGCGGGATCGAGCTTGTTCTCGGCGACCACGCGCTGGGCCGACGGCGCCAGCACCGGCTCGGCCGCGGCAGGCTTCGCCGGCGCAGGCGCGGGTTCCGGAGCCTTGGCCGGCGCGGGAGCCGGCGCGGCGGCCTTCGCCGGTTCGGGGGCCGGCGCGGGCGCGGCAGCCGGAGCCGGCTTGGCCTCGCCCTTCGGCGCAGCGGCGCCTTCGGTGATCTTCCCGAGGACCGCGCCCGGTTCGACCGTCGCGCCCTCTTCCGCAGAAATCTCCGAAAGCGTGCCGTCGGACGGCGCCGCCACCTCCAGGCTCACCTTGTCGGTTTCCAGCTCGACCAGGATCTCATCCTTGCGCACCGCATCGCCGGCCTTCTTGGTCCAGCGCGCCACCGTGGCTTCGGTGACGGACTCGCCCAACGCTGGCGTCATGATGTCGGCCATAGGGGATGCGCTCCTTGAGATTCTTCAGTCGGACTTTAGGCGAAGGCTTCCGTCAGGAACGTCTCGAGTTCCTTCAGGTGGCGGGTCATCAGGCCGGCGGCGGTTGACGCCGAAGCGGGGCGGCCGACGTAGCGGGCGCGCTTGGACTTCACCGACAGCCGCTCCAGCGTCAGCTCCAGCCACGGATCGACGAAGGTCCAGCCGCCCATGTTCTTGGGCTCTTCCTGGCACCAGACCAGCTCGGCGTTCTTGAAGCGCTTCAGCTCGTTCGACAGCGACTTCAGCGGCCAGGGATAGAACTGCTCAAGGCGCAGCACATAGACGTCGTCGCGGCCGGTCTTGGCCCGATGGTCGATCAGGTCGAAGTAGACCTTGCCCGAGCAGACGATCACCCGGGTGATCTTGTCGTCGGGCTTCAGCACGATGCCGCCGACGTCCATGCCGGCCTCGGCCCCGTCGACCATCACGCGATGGAAGCTGGTGCCCTCGGCCATGTCGGAGAGCAGCGAGACCGCTCGCTTGTGGCGCAGCAGGCTCTTCGGGGTCATGACGATCAGCGGCTTCCTGAACTCGCGGATCATCTGGCGGCGCAGGACGTGGAAGTAGTTGGCCGGCGTCGAGGCGTTGACGACCTGCATGTTGTCCTCGGCGCAGCTCTGCAGGTAGCGCTCCAGGCGCGCGGAGGAGTGCTCCGGCCCCTGGCCCTCGTAGCCGTGCGGCAGCAGCATGACGAGGCCGCTCATCCGCAGCCATTTGCGCTCGCCCGACGAGATGAACTGGTCGACGACCACCTGGGCGCCGTTGGCGAAGTCGCCGAACTGGGCTTCCCACATGGCGAGCGTGTTGGGGTCAGTGAGCGAGAATCCGTACTCGAAGCCCAGCACCGCTTCCTCCGACAGCGCCGAGTTCAGCGCCTCGAAGTGCGCCTGGCCGGGGCCGAGGTTGCGCAGCGGGAAATAGGTCTCTTCGGTGAGCTGGTCGACGATGCCGGAGTGGCGCTGGGTGAACGTGCCGCGGATCGAATCCTGGCCCGACAGGCGCACCGGATAGCCCTGGTCCAGCAGCGTCGCGAAGGCGAGCGCCTCGGCGGTCGACCAGTCGATGCCCTCGCCCTTGTCGATGGCCTCGCGGCGGCCTGCGATGACCCGTTCGACGGTCTTGTGGACGCTGACCCGCCCGGGGACCGTGGTGATCTTGTGGCCCAGGTCGAGGAGCTTCTGTTTCGGCACGCCGGTGACGCCGCTCTCTTCCGAGCCCGGCAGCTTGAGCCCCGACCACTTGCCGTCCAGCCAGTCGGCCTTGTCGGCGTGATAGGTCTTGCCGCTGTCGAACTCCTTGTCGAGGAAGGCGTCGAACTCGCTGATCCAGCCATCGACCTCGGCCTGGGTGGCGGCGCCCTCGGCGACCAGCCGCGCGGCGTAGAGGTCGCGGACGTTCGGGTGGTCCTTGATCTTCGCGTACATCAAGGGCTGAGTCATCGTCGGGTCGTCACCCTCGTTGTGACCGAACCGGCGGTAGCAGAACATGTCGATGACCACGTCCTTGCCGAACTGCTGGCGGTACTCGGTGGCGACCTTCGCGGCGAACACCACGGCTTCCGGATCGTCGCCGTTGGCGTGGAAGATCGGCGCCTCGACCATCAGCGCCACATCGGACGGATAGGGTGAGGAGCGGCTGTTCTTCGGGCTGGTGGTGAAGCCGATCTGGTTGTTGACGATGAAGTGGACCGAGCCGCCCACGCCGTAGCCACGCAGGCCCGAGAGCGCGAAGCACTCGGCCACCACGCCCTGGCCCGCGAAGGCCGCGTCGCCGTGCATAAGGAGCGGCAGCACATGGCCACGGCCGGCATCCGGCGTCTGGCGAAGGGTGAAAGCCTGCTTGGCGCGCGCCTTGCCGATCACCACCGGGTTGACGATCTCCAGGTGGCTGGGGTTGGCGGTCAGCGACAGGTGCACCGAGTTGCCATCGAACTCACGGTCCGACGAAGCGCCCAGGTGGTACTTCACGTCGCCCGAGCCCTCGACGTCGGAGGGGAGCGACGAGCCGCCCTGGAACTCGTGGAAGATCACCTGGTAGGGCTTGCCCATCACCGCGGCGAGCACGTTCAGGCGGCCGCGGTGCGGCATGCCGATGATGATGTCCTTCACGCCCAAGGCGCCGCCACGCTTGATGATCTGCTCCAGCGCAGGCACCAGGCTCTCGCCGCCGTCCAGGCCGAAGCGCTTGGTGCCGGGGAAGCGGCGGTGCAGGAACTTCTCGAAGCCCTCGGTCTCGATCAGCTTCTTCAGGATGGCGACCTTGCCCTCCTTGGTGAAGACGATCTCCTTGTCGCGGCCCTCGATACGGGCCTGCAGCCAGGCCTTCTCCTTGGGGTCGGAGATGTGCATGTACTGCACGCCGACGTTGCCGCAGTAGGTGCGCCGCACGATCTCCAGGATCTCGCGGATCGTCGCTGTCTCCAGCCCCAGCACGAAGTCGAGGAAGATCGGCCGGTCGTAGTCGGCCTCGGAGAAGCCGTAGGTCGCCGGATCGAGCTCGGAGGCGTCGCCGGGCGTGGTGGCGATGCCGAGCGGATCAAGGTTGGCCTTCAGGTGGCCGCGCATCCGGTAGGCGCGGATCATCATGATGGCGCGCAGGGAATCCAGCGTCGCGGCGCGGACCGCGTCGGTGGAAGCAGCGGGCGCCGCGGCCGGAGCCGCCGCGGTAGCGGCGCGTTCGGCGATCTTCGCGCCCAACTTGGCTTCCACCGCCGGCCACATGCCGTCGAGCGCCGACAGCCAGTCCGGCCGCGCGGGCGGGGCGGCGCGTTGCGTCCAGGCCGGTTGGGCCGGGGCGCGGGCCACGTCGCCGGCGCTGTCGTGCAGGGAGGCGAAGAAGGCGCGCCACGACGGCTCGACGGAGTTCGGATCCGCCGACCATTTTGCATAGAGGTCTTCCACGAAGGCCGCGTTGCCGCCGTAGAGGAAGGAGGTCTCGGCGAGAACCTCGTTGATCAGACCTGCGTCGTCCGCCATTTCGTCCGCTTTCCCGAGCGGGACCGCGGAGCTTCTGAGGAGGAGCCGAGCGCGGACCGCTCTACACGCTAAATTGCTACCTCAAGCGCCCTTGAGCACCTCGAGCAGGGTCTCGCCGAGCTTCGCCGGAGATGGGGAGACGCGGATGCCCGCGGCTTCCATCGCGGCGATCTTGTCCTCGGCTCCGCCCTTGCCGCCGGAGATGATCGCGCCCGCGTGACCCATGCGCCGCCCAGGCGGTGCGGTGCGTCCCGCGATGAAGCCGACCATAGGCTTCTTAGTTGCTGAACTTTTAATGAACTCAGCGGCGTCTTCCTCGCCCGACCCGCCGATCTCGCCGATCATGATGATCGACTCGGTCTCCGGGTCCTTCAGGAACAGGTCGAGCATGTCGATGAACTCGGTCCCCTTGACCGGGTCGCCGCCGATGCCCACGGCCGAGGACTGGCCGAGGCCCACCTGAGTGGTCTGGAACACGGCCTCATAGGTAAGGGTGCCGGAGCGAGAGACAACGCCCACCGAGCCCTTCTTGAATATGTTGCCCGGCATGATGCCTATTTTGCATTCATTCGGGGTGAGCACGCCCGGGCAATTGGGCCCGATCAGCCTGGATTTCGAGCCGCAGAGCGAGCGCTTCACCTTGACCATGTCGGCCACCGGGATGCCCTCGGTGATGCAGATGATCAGCGGGACCTCCGCATCGATCGCTTCCAGGATCGAGTCCGCGGCGAAGGGCGGCGGGACATAGATCACGCTGGCGTCCGCGCCGGTTTGGCGCACCGCCTCGCCCACGGTGTTGAACACCGGCAGCCCGATGTGCGTCTGGCCGCCTTTGCCGGGGGTCACGCCGCCGACCATCTTCGTCCCGTAGGCGATCGCCTGCTCGCTGTGGAACGTCCCCTGGGCGCCGGTGATGCCCTGGCAGATGACGCGGGTGTCTTTGTTGATCAGGATCGACATCGGTTGCGGCGGCTCACATCGTGGGAACGGCGAAGGCGAGGAGGTTCAACCCCTTGCCTTCCTGGATGACCGCCACATTGGCGCGGCCGGAGCGGAGAAGATCCTTGGCTTCGGAGTCTCCGGGTTTCGAGACGACCGCGTGCGCGCCGCCGTTGTCGGTGAACACGTAGCCGTTGCGGCCCGCCGCGCTGAGGGCCGGCTCGGCAGGCACCGCCGCCCAGGCGGCGAAGTCGCCCGCAAGGCCGGCGTCGACCGGGCCCGTAGTGGCGACGGCGCAGAAGCGCATGTCAGCGGTCGAGCCACCCAGCGGCAGCTGCTTGTGGCCGACGACCATGAGGGTCAGGCCGGCCGCGGAGGACTTCATCCGGCCCTGCGCTTCCTGCACCGCGATCCCGGCGCCGAGCTGCTGGAGCATGGCGTCGGGGATCGGCTGCCAGCCGTCGCCGTCGGCGGCGGCCAGCACGGCCGGCGTCTGCGCCCCGGTCTTCACGCACAGCGCCTGATAGGCGTCGAACAGGGGCTCGGCCCGCGCGGCCGACGCGGCGAGGCCGGTCAGCCCCAGCGCCAGGGCGACCGCCGTGAGCCTCATGCCGCGGCGTCCCGCACGGCCTTGACGATCTTCTCGGCGCCGTCCGAGAGGTCGTTGGCGGCGATGACGTTGAGGCCGCTCTCGTTGATGATCTTCTTACCGAGCTCGGCGTTGGTGCCTTCCAACCGCACGACAAGCGGCACCTTCAGCCCCACCTGCTTCACCGCGGCGACCACGCCCATGGCGAGGATGTCGCAGCGGGCGATGCCGCCGAAGATGTTCACCAGGATGCCCTTCACGTTGGGGTCGGCGATGATGATCTTGAACGCCGCCGTCACCTTGGCCTCGTCGGCGCCGCCGCCCACGTCCAGGAAGTTGGCCGGCTCCGCGCCGTAGAGCTTGATGATGTCCATCGTCGCCATGGCCAGGCCGGCGCCGTTGACCATGCAGCCGATCTCGCCGTCCAGCGCGATGTAGGAGAGGTCGAACTTCGACGCCTCGATCTCCTTGGGGTCCTCCTCCGTCTCGTCGCGCAGCTCGCGGATTTCGGGATGGCGGAAGAGGGCGTTATCGTCGAACGACACCTTGGCGTCGAGGACGCGGAGCTGGTCGTCCGCGGTGACGATCAGTGGATTGACCTCCAGCATCGCCATGTCCTTGGCGACGAAGGCCGCATAGAGCTGGCCGAGCAGCTTGCCCGCCTGCTTGGAAAGGTCGCCCTTCAGCGCCAGCGCCTCGGCCAGCATCAGGCCGTGATGCGGCCAGACGCCCGTCGCCGGGTCGATGGAGAAGGTGATGATCTTGTCGGGGGTCGAGTGGGCGACCTCCTCGATGTCCATTCCGCCCTCGGTCGAGGCCACGACCGAGACGCGCGACGTCTCGCGGTCGACCAGCAGCGAGAGGTACAGTTCGCGCGCGATGGCCGCGCCCTCCTCGATGTAGAGGCGGTTGACCTGCTTGCCCTTGGGACCCGTCTGGTGCGTGACCAGCACGCGGCCCAGCATCTCGGCGGCGTTGGTCTTCACGTCCTCGACCGACTTCACGACACGGACGCCGCCCTTGGCCTCGGGGCCCAGGCCTTCGAACCGGCCCTTGCCGCGCCCGCCGGCGTGGATCTGCGACTTCACGACGAAGACCGGCCCGCCCAGCTTCTCGGCGGCCTGCACGGCCTCGTCGACGGTGAAGGCGGGGTAGCCCCGCGGGACCGCCACGCCGAACTCGGAGAGGACGGCTTTGGCTTGGTGCTCGTGGATGTTCATGAGGCTCGGTGCAGCTCTTGGGGGGACGCTGGCGATTGTCGCCTCGCCTCAGCGGCGAGTGGCGGGGTTATAGGCGCCGCTCCAGGGGATGACAACCGCGCGAGGGTCGTAAAACCCCGGTCTCTAACCGGCGCCTTCAAAGGCGGCCGTGGCGCGCCGTTCGAGCTTGCCCCAGCCGACCCGCGCGCCGTGCAGCGCCGCGTCGATCGACTTCACCACCACGTAGTACATGAGCTGGCGGTAGCCGAAGCGCTGGATCGGCATCCAGACCAGGTCGGCCCAGGGCGCGCGGCGCTCCAAGGCCATGCCGACCGTGCCCGCCGACAGGTCCAGGAAGATGAAGGCGGCCCAGAAGAACAGCGGCCGGTAGAGGTTGTCCGGCGTCCATTCCACCGGATGGAAGGCCCAGGCGTAGATCCCGGAGATCAGGCTCCAGACGACGGCCAGGTCGACGAGCGGCGCGATGGCGGTGAGGATGATCTGGAACAGCCAGATCTGCGGCAGGGCGACGAAGCCCAGCACCGGGCGCTTCACGTCGAACAGGGCCGCGCGGTGCTTGTAGATGCATTGCAGGGTGCCGAACGACCAGCGGAAGCGCTGCTTGAGGAGGCCGGCCACGGTTTCCGGCGCCTCGGTGTAGGCGCGCGCCTCGGGGTCGAACTCGACCCGCCAGCCGGCCCGCTGCATGGCGAGCGTCAGGTCCTGGTCCTCGGCGAGCGTGTCGTCGGGATAGCCGCCCAAGGCCTCCAGCGCCGCGCGCCGCCACGCGCCCACCGCGCCCGGCACCACGGTCACCGCGCCCAGCGCCGCCAGCGCCCGGCGCTCCAGGTTCTGGGCGGTGACATACTCCAGCGCCTGCCAGCGGGTGATCAGGTTGCGGCGGTTGCCCACCAGGGCGTTGCCGGCCACCGCGCCCACCGCCGGATCGACGAACCAGCGGGCCAGCTTGGCGAGCGTGTCGGACGGGAACAGCGTGTCGGCGTCCAGCGCCACGACCACGTCGCCGCTGGCCTTGCTGAGGCCGCGGTTCAGCGCGCGCGCCTTGCCGCCGTTGTCGAAGGCCATCAGCGTCACGCGCGGCTCGTCGGCGAAGGCGCGGCGGACCACCTCGGCGGTGTGGTCCTGCGAGCCGTCGTCCAGCACCAGCACCTCGATCCGCGCCCAGTTGGACGCCAGGATGCGGCGCACGGAGGACTCGATCACCTTCTCCTCGTTGAAGCAGGGGATCAGCACGCTGATCAGCGGCCCCGTCGCCGGATCCAGCATCGGCGGGGTCCGCTTGCCGATCCGCGCCCGGTGGACCAGCGCGAGGATGCCCAGCAGCAGCAGCCGCGCGACGCCCAGCACGATAGCCACCACGAACAAGGTCTGCAGCGCGATCTGCACCCCATGGAAGAAGCCGAAGCCCATCCGGTCGAGCAGCAGTTCGAAGGAGTTGCGGCTGGTGGGCGGCAGCACCTCGGCGGGCGTCATCCCGGCCAGGTCGCCGATGGTGACGAGCTTGTAGCCGTGCGCGCGCAGCGCATCGATCAGCGCCGGCAGGGCCTCCACCGTGCGGCTGCGGTCGCCGCCGCTGTCGTGCAGCAGCACGACCTGGCCCGGCCGCGCGGTGTCCTTCAGGCGCGAGAGCACCACGTCGAGGATGTGCTGCGGCGTCTGGGCGCTGGGATGGTCCCAGTCATCGGGGTCGATCCGCAGGCCTACGGAGAGGTAGCCCTGGGTCTGGGCGGCCAGCAGCGGCGCCACCTCGCGCGGCGTCGACGGCTCCGCGTCGCCGAAGTAGGGCGGCCGGAAAAGGCGCATCGAGCGGCCGGTGATGGTCTCGAAGAGCCGCTGGGTGGCCGAGAGCTCCACCGCGGTCTGGGCGGTCGGCACCTTGGAGATGTCCGGATGGGTCCAGGTGTGGTTGCCGACGTTGTGGCCCTCGCGAACCTCGCGGGCGACCAGACCGGGCTTGGCGGCCATGTTCTTGCCGATGACGAAGAAGGTGGCCGGCGCCTTCTTGGCCTTGAGGATGTCGAGGATCTTCGGCGTCCAGCGCCCGTCCGGCCCGTCGTCGAAGGTGATCGCGACCCAGCCCGGGTGGAAGCCGTAGCGCTGGATCACATAGGAGGTCGGCATGACCTCGTAGTTCTCGCCGCTGATCAGGCCGGTGTCGGAATCGATCTCCAGCGAGCGGCGGCCGGGCGTCGGGATGTTCTCGACGTGCAGCACCTCGCCGGAGCCGTCGAAGTCCACGTCGACGCCGGGCTTCAGCACCTCCAGCCCCTCGGCCTTGGCCTGGCCGTAGTCGTGGCGCAGCACCTGCCAGTCGAGCTGGTCCTCGCCGCCCATCCGCCACAGCGCATAGCCCAGCGGCCGGAAGCCGTCGGCGACCTTGATCTGGTTGAACAGCGTCGGGGCGTCGAGGAACCAGACCACATGCTTGCGGCCCAGGTCGTCCTGGTAGCCGAAGGTCGGGTTGAGGGCGTTCTCGTCCATCTCGACCTGCGCCTCAGCGTCATGCGCCTTCTGCGTGGCCTCGTTGAAGAGGATGGTCTCGGCCGCGGCCTTGTTCTTCGGGCCCTTCAGCGTCCAGTCGTAGCCGTAGGCGCCCAGCGCCAGGATGGTCTTGGCCGGATCCAGCGTCTCCATCCGCTTGGCGAGCGTCGCCTCGAACCAGTCCTGCCCCGCCGCCGGCCCGGGTTCTCCGCCGCCCCAGTGCTGGTCGTAGGCCATCAGCACGACGGCGTCCGAGACGTCCTGCAGCGCCCGGATCGGGAAATCGTCGTCCGCGAACGGCGTGGTCACCCAGACCTCGCGCCCCGACGGCTTCAGCGCCGCGCGCGCCTGGGCGATGAAGCCCGGATAGGCCTTGGCCCCGGCCGGCGACAAGCTCTCGAAGTCGAGGACGTAGCCGGCGTAGCCGCGCTTTTGCGCCTCGGAGACCAGGTGGGCGACGAGGTCGGCGCGCGCTTTGCGGCTGGCCAGCAGGGCGTCGGCCATGGGGCCGTTCCAGGTGTGCCCGGCGGTGTTGTAGTTGAAGACCCCCGGCAGGATCGACGGCGGCCGCTTGGCCGAGGCGATGATCGCGCGCGCCTGAGGGTCGGAGGTGATCGCAAGCTTCCCGTCGGCGCTGGCGAGCGCGATCCACTGCGGGGAGACCACGTCGAGCTGGTCGATATGGTCGGCCAGGGATTCCCGCGAACTCTCGTCCCACGAGACGTAGAACCCCACCGACAGCGGTCGGGCCGGCCCGCCGGCGGTGGCGGCGCTGCGCGGATGCGGGATGCGGTTCCACTGCGCCTTGCCCTTGAGCTTGTGCGCGGTCTCGACGTGCAGGGCCGACAGAACCTGCGGGTCCTTCAGTGTCAGGTTCGGCAGACGCGGCGCGAAGGCCAGGGTGGCGAAGAAGCCCGCGACCAGCAGGGCCAGGAACGAAGCTGCCAGGCCGCCGATCAGACGCACGCGCCGCGCGCGGCGCCCGGTCGGGTCGTGGAAAACGAGATCGGCCATGAGATGGCGGGCGGCCCAAGGTGAATCGGCCCGTCTTATGCCTTGCCGCGATGGCCGAAGCTAGGCGGCCGCGCGTCGCCGCCTACGGAGCGTTCCGGCGTCTACCCGAAGAAGGCGGTCCATAGGGTCCGGCCCGGGATGAAGGCGATGAACAGGTTCACCGCGAAGCCGCCGTAGAAGAGGCCCATCATTGCGCGCCGATGGCGGCTCACGTCATGACGCCGGGCCCACATCACCGCCAGTGGCAGGATGATCAACGTCCAGCCGGTGAAGAGGTGCAGGATCGAGAACCGCCCGTGGTTCAGGCTGGTGATGAAGAGCGAGGAGCCGGCCACAAGCGAGACCAGGCCGATCCAGCTCCAGCCGGCGATACGGTGGAAGGTCCGCCCCTTGCGCCGGGTCATCAGGACCGCGCCCACCGCCAGAGCGGCGAGCGCGCCGGCCAGGTGCAGCTTGATCGCCAGCGGCAGGGCCGCCAGCAACGCCCAGTCCGGCGCGTGCGGCCGCGCCTGCGAGGCGAGCAGGGCGACGCCGTCCAGGTGGGGGCCGATGGCCGCGCCTACGACCACGACGACAGCGGCCGCGGCTGCGCCGAGGCGGCGGCCGCTGCTCCAGGCTCGGCGCGGCGTTTGCGAAACAGAAGACATCCTTTATCTCCGAAGGCTCAGCGGCGTGGCCGCGTCGGCTTCGGGTTCTGGGGACGGTGATCGCGATGGGCAAAGGCCGATGCGTCAGCTGACAGCCCCGCTTCGCGATCCGCCGCGCGCCGCCGCTGACGCTTCGCGAACGGCAGCCGTCCAAACGGCCTTCCGGGCGGGCGACTGATGGCCGGCCTGCCGCGCTTCCTCACCTGGGGCCCCTACGAGAACCTTCGCGGCTGGACGCGGGGCCTGCTGGTCACGCTCGCCGCGGCGGCGTTCATGGCGCTGGCCGGCGCCTTTGGTTCCGACTCCGCGCCGATCGTCCCGCGCTTCGCCTACTGGCTCGCGCTGATGCTGCTCGGCTGGCTCTGGGGCGCCTTCGTCTCGCGCTTCGTCTTCAACCGCCTTGCGCCCTCGAACTGGCTGTGGCTGCGGGTCATCGGCTCGTCGCTGGCGATCGCTGTCCCGTTCTCGGCAGTCGTCGCCTATGCAGGGGTGCTGGTCTTCGACAACCACTACTCGGCCTTGACGATCCCAGGCCTCGTCGCCTCGGTGACCGCTGTCACCCTGGTGATGGTTTCGATCAACGTGCTGATCGACCGCGAGTCCAGCGGCGTCACGTCCGCCAATGCCGAGCCGCCGAAGTTCCTGGAGCGCCTGCCGCTCAAGCTGCGCGGCGCCGAAGTCTGGGCCGTCGAGGCCGAGGACCACTACCTGCGCCTGCACACCTCCAAGGGCCAGGACCTGATCCTGATGCGCCTCTCCGACGCCATCGCCGAGCTCGAGGGCATCGAGGGCGCGCAAACGCACCGCTCCTGGTGGGTGGCGCGCGACGCCATCACCGGCGCCGTGCGCGGCGACGGCCGCGCGACGCTGACGCTGAAGGACGGGGCCGAGGCGCCGGTCAGCCGCAGCTACGCCCGCCTGCTGCGCGAGCGGAACTGGATCTAGCGGCCCCCGATCTCGGCTTGGGCGCGCCGGGCCAACCATTGCTCCCGCGTCTGGCCCCAGGACTCCACGACACTGTCCTCGTAGGGCGCGGGCAACTTGGTCGGCCCCAGAAGGGTCGAACCCAGCCGCTTGGCCACCGCCTGCGACGCCCGGTTCTCCGGCTCGATGGTGTGGATCGCCTCGGTCCAGCCCAGCACCTCGAAGGCGTAGTCCATGCAGGCCGCGGCGCCCTCCGTCGCATAGCCCTTGCCCCACGCGGCGCGCGACAGGCCCCAGCCGACCTCGGTCCCCGGCCAGCCCTCCGGCTGCCACGGGCCCAGCCGCCCGACCCAGCGGCCGGAGGACTTCTCGATCACCGAGAACATCGAGAAGCCGCGGATCGTCCAGGCGCCCGCCACCGAGCAGAGCCCGCGCCAGGCCACCGAGCGCGGCTGCACCCCGCCCAGGTGGCGCATGCTCTCCTCGTCGCCGGCGAAGTCGGCCCACGCGTCGAAGTCTTCCGCGGCGGGCGCGCGCAGGATGAGGCGTTCTGTCTCAAGAATTGGCGCTAGCGTAACGGTCATAATTCAGGCTCATATTGTGACGGGGAGAGATCGGAGCGGGGGCCGTCAGCTTAGCCGTGGGCGCGGCGGGCAGGCCAGCGTTCCATTCGTCGAGGGACCCGGTTGGGCTGGGATCTCGCACGATGACGTCTGAACACCATCACGACTATCGACCGGCGGCCAGGCGCCGCGGGGGCCGGCACGTCCTGTTCGCCGGCGTGGCCGGAGCCTGCGTGCTGGGCGCGGGGCTCGGTCTCTGGGCGAGGCCCTCGATGGAGGAACGCCAAGCAGTGGTGAAGCTGGCCTCCGCGCCGGCCACGGCGGTCATCCGCCAGCTGCAGATCGTCGTCGAGGACGGCCCGGCCCCGCTGGGCGCGCCGATCGAGGTGCTGTCGAAGGCTTCGACGCCGCCGGCCCGCATCGCCCCGCCCGCGCCCGAGCCCCTCGTCCTCCAGGGCCCGACGGCGCCGCCGCAAGGCCTCGTCCGTGTCGACGCCGTGAGCCCGCCGCCGCCGCCCCGGCCAGCGGTGAGGATGGCCGCGCCGGCGGCTCCCGCGCCGCTCGCCCCGCTGAAGCTGCAGGCAGCCAAGGCCAAGCCGAGGCCGATTGCGCCGCCGGCGCGCCTCGCCCCGGTTCGCGTCGCCAAGGCGCCGCCGCCCCCCGCGAAGGCCACGCACAAGGTCGAACTCGCCCGCGCCGAGGCCGCCAGGGCGGCGGCGCACAGGGTCGAGATCGCTCGCGCCGAGGCGACGAAGGCGGCGGTGCGCAAAGTCGAGCTGGCCCGCACGGAAGCCAGGGCGAAGGCGGCGAAGGCGGCCGCGCACAAGGTCGAGCTGGCGCGCGCCGAGGCGGCCAAGGCTGCGCGGCAGGAACAGCTGCGTCTGGCCCAGGCGGAAGCCCGTGGCCGCGCCGAGGCTCGGGCGGAAGCACGCGCGGAAGCCAAGGCGCAGGCCCTGGCCCAAACCCGTCTCGCCGCCGCCCGCGCCCGTGTGCAACTGGCCAAGCTGGCCCGGGCGCCCGCCCGCGCCGCGCCCGCCAAGACCAGGCCCCATGAGCAGCCGGTGGAGCTGGCGCGTTACGAACGCCGGGCCAAGTCAAGGCGCGAGCCGCCGGTGCAGCATCTGCCGGTGAAGGCCCGCAAGGCGCCGCGGGCGGTCGCGCCCGCCTGGCGCCGCCCGCCGCCTGTGATGGCCCCGCAACCGCGCGAGGACGGGCTGATGAAGGTCTCGACGACCCCGCGCTGCAGCGGCGCGCACCCCTGTGTGGATCCCACCCTGGGCGCCGCGGAGCGGCAGCTCGCCCGAGCCTATCAGGGCGCCCGCGCCGCCGGGGTGTCCGACGCCCAGCTCCAGCGCCAGCAGCAGCGCTGGCAGGCCGCCCGTTCGACCCGCGAGGCGTCGTGGGCCGTACGCGACCGCTATCTGGCGCGGATCGCCGAGCTGAACGGCATGGCGCACGACGCCCGGCCCGACGGGTACTGAAGGCGCGCCTTAAGCGAAAAGCCGCCTTCGCCTTTGCAACCGCGGAGTCCGCCAGGGGTTAGGGCTCGCTAGGGACGCTGCAGAGGCTCTTCGCCATGACGACTGACCCCGAGCCGTGGGCCGGCGCCACCTATCGCGGTTTCTCCGGCCCCGCGCCGTCCGCGCCGGCGCCCACCCGCTCCGCCAGTTCGTGGCCCATCCCGCGCCCGGTCGCCATCGGCATCGCCGGCGCGCTGGCGCTCGGGCTGATCGGCGGCATCTGGGCCAGGCCCGACCTCGCGCAGCCGCGCGCCAGCGCCCCGATGCGCGCGGTCACCTCCGAAGAGGACGCCACGCCGGCCAGGGTCAATATCGAACTGAACGCCGTGCCGCCGCCGCAGACGGTGAAGCCTGTGGGCCGGCTCGACGTCCTGCCGCCCGGCGCCGCCGGCAGCGCTCCGCGCGCCCTGCCTATCACCGCCGACCCCGGGACGACCGACCCGTCCGCGCGCTTCGTGCAGATCCCGCCCCGTCTCGTGCAGGTGGACAGCGCCGGGCCGCTGCCCGCGCCGCCGGTGGCGGCCGATCCCTGCCAGGCGTCCCGCGGCGCGGCCCACATGGTCTGCGCCGATCCGGACCTCGCCGCCGCCGATCGCGAGCTGAACCGCGCCTACCGCCGCGCGCTGCGCTCCGGCGTCCCGCCCGAGCAGCTGCGCGACGAGCAGCGCGACTGGCTGGCGATCCGCGAGGACGCCGCGCGCCGGTCGCCGCGCGCGGTCGCCGGCATCTATGAGCAGCGGATCGACGAGCTGAACCGGATCGCCGACGACGGCGGCGATCCGGGCTAGGGCCCTTAGCCCAGCATGTCCTTCACAGTGTCGCGCTCGCCTACCAGCTCGGTGTTGGTGATGGCGATCTTCGACTTGGCGAAGTCGTTCATCTCGTAGCTGTCGATCACTTCGTGGCCGGTGGCGGTGGTCTTCACCGGCATGCCGGCCCAGACACCCGGGTCGAAGCCGTAGCGGCCTTCGCTGGCCACCGCGACGGAGTGGACCTTGCCCACCGTGGTCAAGTCGCGGACGTGGTCCACGAGCGCATTGGCCGCCGAGGCCGCCGAGCTCTGGCCGCGGGCGTCGATGATCGCCGCGCCGCGCTTGCCGACCGTCGGCAGGTATTCGTTCTTCAGCCAGGCGTCGTCGCCGATCACCTCGGCGGCGGGCTTGCCGCCGATCTTGGCGTGGGTGAAGTCGGCGAACATGGTCGGCGAGTGGTTGCCGTAGATGAACAGGTCCGACACCTGGTCGATGGCGACGCCGGCCTTCTTGGCCAGCAACGCACGGCCGCGGTTCTCGTCCAGCCGGACCATGGCGGTGAAGCGGTCCTTCGGCAGGCGCTTGGCCTGGTTGGCGGCGATCATCACGTTGGTGTTGCAGGGGTTGCCGACCACCGCGATGCGGGCGTCGTCGGCGGCCACAGCGTCGATCGACTTGCCCTGGGCCACGAAGATCTTGCCGTTGTCCTTTAGCAGGTCGGCGCGCTCCATGCCGGGGCCGCGGGGCTTGGAGCCGACCAGCAGGCACCAGTTCGCGTCCTTGAACGCCACGTCCGCTTCGCCCGTCAGCACCATGTCGTTGAGCAGCGGGAAGGCGCAGTCTTCCAGCTCCATCGCCACGCCCTTCAGCGCCTTCTGCGGGCCTTCGACGGGAATCTCCAGGAGCTGCAGGATCAACGGCTGGTCGGCGCCGAACATCTGGCCCGAGGCGATGCGGAACAAGAGCGCGTAGCCGATGTTGCCCGCCGCGCCGGTGACCGCCACGCGGATCGGTGTCTTCGCCATGCTGCTGCTCCTGATGAAACGGGGGGATTGCTGCGGCGGGGCTCTAGCCCAGCGGCGGGCATGCTGCAATGCCGCACGCAGAAACGAGACCTGCCGCCTCCAGCTCGGCGGCGGGAAACGAAGCTTGGCGCGACAGGGCGCGGCGTGTTCCCTTGTCGCGTGTTCGAAATCGACCCCGCATTCCTGGCGACGTCTGAGGCCATCGGCGACCTGGCGCTCTGCCACCTGCGCCTCCAGTCCGACGCGCGATTTCCGTGGATCGTGCTGATCCCCCGCATCGCGAACGCCCAGGAGATCGAACATCTGGCGGAGGGCGAGCGGGACGTACTGGTGGAGGAAATCCTGCGGGCCGGCGCGGCGGTGCGCGCCGTCGCCGAGGCGATGGGGCGGCCGGCGACCAAGCTCAACGTCGCCCAGCTCGGCAACATCACCCCGCAACTGCATGTGCATGTGCTGGCGAGGCGTCCTGACGATGCGGCCTGGCCCGCGCCGGTCTGGGGCTTCGGTGTCGCCGAGGCCTATGGGCCTGCGGCGCTTGAAGCGGCGCTCGCCGCAGCGCGGATCACGCTCGGGCTATAGGCCCCCTCCGTCACCTGCGGTGACACCTCCCCCGAAGTGTTCCCTTCGGGGGAGGAGCGATGCGCCTCTCGCTCCTCCCCTGCACCGCAGAGTGCGGAGGAGGTGGCGGCGAAGCCGACGGAGGGGGCGACGCGCGCCTAGTACGGTCCGGTTCTTCTCAGGCTCACCGAGCGGCGCTGCCCGGCCTCGGTCAGCTCGCCGGTCCAGTGGCCGGCCCCTCCATCGTGCAGCACGACCACCGTGGTCGGCGCCCCCGCCGCGGGCGTGAACCGCAGGGTAAGGTCGCTTCCTTGCCGCTGCATGTCGTCCACCAGTCCGGAGGCGTTCAAGGCGCCCTTGCGCCGGACGTCGCGCCAGACGCCCTCCAGCCGGTCGCGGCGGTCGACGATCTGCAAGGAATAGAGGTCCTGGCCACCCGCGCTCATCGTCCAGCCGCCGTCGAGCGGCCCCTGGAAGCCCTCGGCCGAGGCGAAGGACGAGCGGATGCGGTTCTCATAGGCCATGTCGCGCACCGTGGGCGGCGAGTCCGGGGTCTTTCCGGTCTCTTCGAGATGCACGGGGGCGGTGAGCTTCGGCCTCGCCAACGGACGTTCGGGGGCGGCGCCGCTCTGCAGGGCCGGCTCGGCCTCGGCCGAGGGGCGAGGCTCGCTTGCCACGTCCGGCTCGTCCTCGTCACCTGGAGCCCGGCCGTGCTGATCCAGCAGCGAGCCGATCACGTCCGGCGACGCGGGCTGAGGCGGCGGCTGGGGCGGAGCCTGGCCCCAGGCGGGCGCCGCCAGGCTAGCGGCGAACAGCGCGGAGAGGATGCGGAGCCGCATCGGCGCTCAAGCCTCGTGTGCGGCGATGGCGTCCGCCACCGCGATCAGCCGCTGCGCCTGGGCCAGGTGCAGCCGCTCGACCATGCGTCCCTCGACCTTGATAACGCCCTTGTCGGCGTTTTCGCTCAGATCGAAGGCCCGGGCGACCGTCTGCGCCCAGGCCACGGCGTCCGGCTCGGGCGAGAAGGCGCGGTTGGCGATCTCCAGGTGCGTGGGGTGGATCAGGCTCTTGCCGTCGAAGCCGAGGTCGGCGCCCTGCCGGCACTCGCGCTCCAGGCCGGCGAGGTCGGGGATGTCGTTGTAGACCCCGTCCAGGATGTCGAGGCCATGGGCGCGGGCGGCCATGACGCTTAGCGCCAGGGCCGGCAGCAGCGGCGCGCGGTCAGGGCCCGGCCTGCAGCGCATCTCCTTGACCAGGTCGTTGGTCCCGATCACCCAGCAGGCGACGCCCTCGGTCGCCGACGCGCGGCCCAGCGCATCCAGCGCAACGACCGCCTTGCAGGTCTCGATCATCGCCCACAGCGGCGTGGCGGCGCCCAGCGCCTTGCGGCAGGCGGCGAGGTCGTCAGGGGATCCGGCCTTGGGGACCAGCACGGCGTCCGGCGCGGCCTGCGCCGCCGCGGCCAGGTCGGCGGCGCCCCAGGGCGTGTCGAGGCCATTGGCGCGGATCACCAGCTCGCGCGGGCCGAAGCCGCCGGCGCGCACCGCCTCGCAGGCCAGCGCGCGGGCCGCCGCCTTGGCCTCCGGCGCCACGGAGTCCTCCAGGTCGAGGATCACCACGTCGCAGGCGAGCGTGCGCGCCTTCTCGATCGCGCGCGCGTTCGAGCCCGGCAGGTAAAGCACGCTTCGGCGCGGTCTGGCGGCGGCCGCTGTCATTTGCGCTCCTTCGCGCATGGATATCCGCCAGTCTTAGCGGTTAGGGTGGGCAGATGACCACACGCTACGATCCAGGGGCGCGCAACGTGCTGGGCGGCGAGCTGCAGCCCTGCTCGGTCGATCCCGTCACCGGCTTCTTCCGCAACGGCTGCTGCGAGACCAGCCACGAGGACGTCGGCCTGCACACCGTCTGCGCGGTGATGACCGCCGAGTTCCTGGCCTTCAGCCGCGCGGCGGGCAACGACCTGTCGACGCCGGTTCCAGACTCGGCCTTCCCGGGCCTGAAGCCCGGCGACCGCTGGTGCCTCTGCGCGCCGCGCTGGAAAGAGGCCCTGGACGCCGGCGCCGCGCCGCAGCTGGTGCTCGAGGCCACGCACGAGGAAACGCTCGCCATCGTGCCGCTTGGCGTCCTCAAGGACTACGCGGTGGAGGCTTAACTCCTACCTCCCCCGCGAAGCGGCGGGATGGTGGAGGGAGCGAGCTGCAGAATCCTAGGAGCGAAATCGATCCGCGGTACGGGCGGCTTGCCCCCTCCACCACTCGCTCTTCCCCCGGCTCGACGCGGGGGTCGGCGAGCGGTCCCCTCCCGCCATTGCTACCGCAATGGGGAAGGTAGCAGCGGATACTCCGCCTCGAGCCGGTAGTGCGCCTGCTCCGACCCCAGGAAACTGGAATAGAGGCCGAAGCTTCCCATGCGGATCGGCGGCGATTTCACCAGGTTGTTGGCCTGGATCCAGGCCGCGACCTCCACCGGATCGGCGTGGCGCAGGTAGGCGAGCGTAACGTGCGGGCGGTAGTGGCGGCCCTCCGCCTTCAGACCGGCACGGCGCGCCGCGGTTTCGCAGGCCTTGGCGAGGCGCCGCAGGGGCTCGCTCTCGGCGACGCCCGCCCAGATGGCGTGGATGTCCGGGCCGTCGCCGAAGGCCCCGACGCCGGCCAGTTCGATTTCGAAGGCCTGGCCTCGGACGCTCGAAAGCTCCGCGTCCAGGTCGCGCGCGACGTCCTCGCGCACCTCGCCGAAAAACCGGAGGGTCAGGTGCAGGCTGTCCAGTGGGCGCCAGCGCGCGCCTTCGACGCCGGCCTGGCGCCGCGCGAGCGCCTGGCCGATCTCCTGCGGAATCTGCAATGCGGCGAAGAGCCGGATCATGGCCTTAACTAGCCCACCCGCCGACGCGCCGCCACGACGGCCCCAAACCCCTGAAACCCTTAACAAGAGCTTGACCAAGAAGGCCTTGCTTCCGCCGCACGCCACCCCGATATTTCAGGAGCGTCCAATCCGGACGTTCAGATTAAGGGCTTTGCTCAAATGAGCGACTTCAACCGCGGCTACGCGCGCTCGGTCCCGACGGACCGCGCCGACATGTCGGTTGACGTGGGCCTCCGCAGTTTCATGCTCGGGGTCTACAACAAGGTCGGCCTGGGCCTTGTGCTGTCGGCCGCGCTGGCGTGGCTGACCGGCTCCTTCGCACCGGTCCGCGACATGATGTTCACCGTGGCCAACGGCCGGGTGGGCTACTCAATCCTCGGCATGGTGGTGGCCTTCGCGCCGCTGGCCGTGCTGCTGTTCACCGGCTTCGCGCAGAAAAACGTTACGCCGAAGTCGGCGGGCATCACCTACTGGACCGTGGTCAGCCTGATCGGCGCCTCTCTGGGCGTCCTCGTGCTGCGCTACACCGGGACCTCGATCGCCCAGACCTTCCTGCTGACGGCCACGGCCTTCGGCGGCCTGTCGCTGGTGGGCTACACCACCAAGCGCGACCTGACCGGCATGGGCAGCTTCCTGATCATGGGTGTGTGGGGCCTCCTGGGCGCCATGCTGATCAACATCTTCCTGCAGAACTCGATGATGGCGCTCATCGTCAACGTTCTGGGCGTGCTGATCTTCGCGGGCCTGATCGCCTACGACACGCAGCGCCTGAAGATGACCTACTACCAGCTGGCCGGGAACGAGGCTGGCATGAGCGTGGCGACCAGCTACGGCGCGCTCAGCCTCTACCTGGACTTCATCAACCTCTTCCAGTTCCTGCTCGCCCTGTTCGGCAACCGCCGCTAGGCGCAGGCCTGAGGTTTCAAGGATCGGCCCCGGCGGGAAACCTCCGGGGCCTTTTCTTTAGTCCACCACCTTGAAGCGGCCGCGGTCGAAGAAGCGCAGGACCTGCTCGAGGTCGTGGCCACGGCGCAGGATCATGCCTCCTTGGCCGATCACGGCCCAGGCGCCCTGGCGGCGGGCCAGTGCCGGGCGCTTCTCGATCCGGTAGAGCGGGGCCTCGGAGCTGCGCTTGTAGACCGAGAAGACCGCCGATTCCGAAAGCCCATCGATGGCGTAGTCGCGCCACTCGCCGGCGGAGACCATTCGGCCATAGAGGGAAAGCAGGCGGGTCAGCTCGCGCCGCTCGAAGAAGACGATCGCCTGACGCGGCGACGCGTAGGACGTGTCGAAAGCCATTGACCGGAGCCTAGACCGAATCAGCGGCGAGCCGCCAGTGGCGCTGTGACAGCCGCAATGGCTCTGCCGCGAAATGACCTTATTCCCGACCCGCGAGCGCCTGATGAGGCGCCGATATTGGCATTGTCGGTTGGTCAGTGACGTTGGTCCCGGATCCTGAACAGCCCCCCCAGCCCCCCTGGATCGGCGGCTTGGCCAACCGGCGCTATAGATCTCCTCCAAATGCGAACCCCCGCGGGTGCTCTCCAGCCGCGGGGGTTTTCGCGTTCTGGCCCTGGCCGTCGGGCGATCAGGTCTTCGGCTCGTCCGCCGCCAGGACGCGGCCGCCGCGGCCGGCCTGCAGGATCACCACGGTCTTCAGGCCCTCGTCAGCCGGGGGCAGCCGGAAGGCCACCGGCTTGCCGCGCCAGGCGCCCAGCCGCTTCAGCTCGCGCACCACATTGCGGCTCGGGATGGTCTGGCCCTTGTTGTCACCGCTCTTGACCGCGACGTCCTGCTGCCTCGGGTCGTAGCGGACCAGCCAGACCTCGCCACCTCCCTTGGGGGCGCGGGCCGAACCCACATAGACCCGCTTGTCCTCGACGAAATGGATCTGCGGCGGGTCGCGGCGCTGCCGGGCGGCCTCGGCGACCAGCTTGTCGATGCGGTCCGTCTTGGTGCCGGCGGCCTGGGCTGTCCCGTCCACCACCACCTGAGGCGTGTAGGGCTCGCGCAGGGCGAGCTTCGCCACATAGGCCTTCTGGCGCTCGTCGAACTCCGGCTTGGCGAAGGTGTCGGCCCAGCCGAGGTAGTCCCAGTAGTCGACGGAAAAGGTCAGCGCGATGACGTTGGGCCGGTCCGCGAGCTTGGCCACATAAGCATTGGCCTCGCCACAGGAGGCGCAGCCCTGGGCGGTGTAAAGCTCGACCACGACAGGCGGTTTGGCCGCCGCTGCCGTAGGCAAGGCAATTGTGGGCAGGGCGAGCAGGCCCAGGCTGAAAAGCGCGGCTTTCCGCATCGCTCCGGGCTTAAGCGGACTTCCCCGCCCTGTAAATTGCAACAAGGCGTGAGGACTCCTCTCCCCGCCCAGCGAGAGGGAGAGGGTGGGTGAGGCGGCTTCGTCGCCGCCACGCCGCCGCCCTCTCCCGACCTCTCCCGACCTCTCCCTCTCGGCTCCGCCGGGGGAGAGGCGATTCAGGCGGCCTGCCGCGCGAGGTTGCGCAGCACGTAGTTCAGGACGCCGCCGTTCTTGAAGTACTCAAGCTCCGTGGGCGTATCGATCCGGCAGCGCACCGGGAAGCGGGCGATCCGGCCGTCCGAGGGGCGGTACATCTCGATGGTCAGCTGGCGGCGCGGCGACAGGTCGGCCAGGCCGCGGATGGTGACGATCTCCTCACCGGTCAGGCCGAGCTTGTGCCAGCCTTCCTGCAGGAACTGCAGCGGCAGCACGCCCATGCCGACCAGGTTCGAGCGGTGGATGCGTTCGAAGCTTTCCGCGACCACGGCGCGGACGCCCAGGAGCTTGGTGCCCTTGGCCGCCCAGTCGCGCGACGAGCCGGTGCCGTATTCCTTGCCCGCGAACACCACCAAGTGGCGGCCCTCGGACTGGTAGCGCATGGCCGCGTCGTAGATCGACATCACGTCGCCCGAGGGGAAGTGCTTGGTCATCCCGCCCTCGATCTCGGGCGTGATGCGGTTGCGGATGCGGATGTTGGCGAAGGTGCCGCGCATCATCACTTCGTGGTTGCCGCGGCGCGCGCCGTAGGAGTTGAACTCCGAGGTCGGCACCTGACGGTCGCGGAGGTAGACGCCCGCCGGCGACGTCACCTTGATCGAGCCGGCCGGCGAAATGTGGTCGGTGGTGATCGAGTCGCCGAACACCGCCAGCACACGCGCCTCCACCAGGTCGGTGACCGGCGAGGGCTCCATGGACATGTCCTGGAAGTAGGGCGGGTTCTGGACATAGGTCGAACCCATGTCCCAGCCGTACGTCTGGCCCCCCTCGACCTTGATGCCCTGCCAGGCCTTGTCGCCCTTGAAGACGTCGGCGTAGCGGGTGGCGAACATCTTGTGGGTGACGAACTTGCGCTGCAGGACCGCGATCTCCTCGGTCGTGGGCCAGATGTCCTTCAGGTAGACCGGCTTGCCGCCCTTGCCCTCGCCCAGCGGCTCGGTGGTGAGGTCGATCTGCATGGAGCCGGCGAGCGCATAGGCCACCACCAGCGGCGGCGAGGCCAGGTAGTTGGCGCGCACGTCGGGATTCACCCGGCCTTCGAAATTGCGGTTGCCCGAGAGCACGCTGACGGCGACCAGGTCGCCCTTCTGCACCGCGTCCGAAATCGGCTCCGGCAGAGGGCCGGAGTTGCCGATGCAGGTGGTGCAGCCGTAGCCCACCAGGTTGAAGCCCAGGGCATCGAGGCCCTTGGTCAGGCCGGCGGCCTTCAGATAGTCGGTGACCACCTGGCTTCCGGGCGCCAGAGACGTCTTCACCCAGGGCTTCACCTTCAGGCCCAGCTCGACGGCCTTCTTGGCCACCAGGCCCGCGGCGATCAGCACGCTGGGGTTGGAGGTGTTGGTGCAGGAGGTGATGGCGGCGATCACCACGTCCCCGTGGCCGACGTCGAAGTTCGCGCCCTCGACCTTCACGCGGGTCGCCATGTCGTCGTGCTTGCCGAAGTCGCCGGCCAGCGCGGCCTTGAACTCCACGGCGGCGTTGGTCAGCACCACGCGGTCCTGCGGGCGCTTCGGCCCGGCCAGCGACGGCAGCACCGAGCCGAGGTCCAGCTCCAGGATGTCGGAGAACACCGGGTCGGGATCGGTCGGCTCGCGCCAGATGCCCTGCTCCTTGGCGTAGGCCTCGACGAGCTGGACGCGATGCGGGTCACGGCCCGTGGCGGTCAGGTAGTCGATGGTCGAGCGGGTGACCGGGAAGAAGCCGCAGGTCGCGCCGTATTCGGGGGCCATGTTGGCGATGGTCGCCTGGTCCTCGATGGTCATCTTGGCGAGGCCCGGGCCGTAGAACTCCACGAACTTGCCGACCACGCCCTTCTTGCGGAGCATCTGGGTGACGGTCAGCACCAGGTCGGTGGCCGTCGCGCCCTCGGGCATGGCGCCCTCCAGCTTGAAGCCGATCACCTCGGGGATCAGCATCGGGATCGGCTGGCCCAGCATGGCGGCTTCCGCCTCGATGCCGCCGACGCCCCAGCCCAGGACCGACAGGCCGTTGACCATCGTGGTGTGGCTGTCGGTGCCGACCACGGTGTCGGGATAGGCCACCGGGTGGCCGCCCTCGTCGTTCACCCAGACGGTCTGCGCCAGGTACTCAAGGTTCACCTGGTGACAGATCCCGGTGCCGGGCGGCACCACGCGGAAGTTGTTGAAGGCCGAGGAGCCCCAGCGCAGGAAGCGGTAGCGCTCCATGTTGCGCTCGTACTCGCGCTCGACGTTCTCGCCGAAGGCCTTGGCGGTGCCGAAGTAGTCCACCATCACCGAGTGGTCGATCACGAGATCGACGGGATTCAGCGGATTGATCTTCTCGGGATTGGCGCCCAGGTGGGTCATGGCGTCCCGCATGGCGGCGAGGTCGACCACCGCCGGCACGCCGGTGAAATCCTGCATCAGCACGCGGGCGGGGCGGAAGCTGATCTCGTGCTCGACGGAGCCCTTGTTGTCGACCCAGGCGGCGATCGCCTGCAGGTCGTCGCGGCCGACCGACTGGCCGTCTTCGTTGCGCAGCAGGTTCTCGAGCAGCACCTTCATGGAGATCGGCAGGCGCGAGACGCCGGAAAGTCCAGCTTCCTCGGCGGCGCGAAGGCTGTAGTAAGCGTAGGTCTTGTCGCCCACCACGAGCTCGCGGCGGGTTTTCAGGCTGTCAGCTGACGCCATTTGGGGAGATCCTCTCTCTGTTCCCGGCCGCATCACGCCAGCCCCGCAGGTCGCGCGCTTTGAGCGGACACACAGCGTCCGGTCCAGCGCGGCGAGGGTCCTCCGAGGCGACGGCGGCCGCGCGCTACATAGCCCCCAGAGTCTTACGCGTCCATGCACGGCCAAGCCCAAGCTCGATACCTATTGAGGCGGCGGCGTGATCGACCGGCTTGAGCTGAACGACGTGGCCGTGCGGCGCGGCGGCCGGCAGCTGTTTTCCGGCCTTTCGCTGACGCTGAAAGCCGGCGAGGCCTGCGCGCTGACCGGCGCGAACGGGGCCGGCAAAACGAGCCTGCTGCGCGCCGTCGCCGGCCTGGTGGGCCTGGAGGCCGGCGAGATCGCGTTCGGCGGCGCGGAGCCCACCGAGGCGCGGGGCGCGGGCCTGCACCTGGTCGGCCACCAGGACGGGCTGAAGCCGGCGCGCACGACCCGCGAGGAACTCGCCTTCTGGAGCGTCTGGAGCGGCGGGTCCGCAGGGTCGGCTGAGGAGGCCGCGGGCGCTCTCGATCTCACCGCCCTCCTCGACCTCGAGGTGCGGCGGCTGTCGGCCGGGCAGAGGCGCCGGCTGGCGCTGGCCCGGCTGCTCGCCGCGCCGCGGCCGCTCTGGCTGCTGGACGAGCCGCTCAGCCCGCTGGACGCCGGCTGGCGCTCGCGGTTCGGCGCGATGATGCGCTCCCACCTGGCCGGCGGCGGCCTGATCCTGGCGGCGGTGCACGACCCGCTGCCGATCGAGGCCAAGGTTCTGGAGATCGGGGCATGACCGGGCGTCACGCACCCTCTCCTCTCCCCCCGCGAAGCGGAGAGGGAGAGCGCAGGGAGAGGGCGGCGCGATCGCTCCCCCGCTCCAAGGGTCGCTCGCGGGCCCTCGCGCGCCCGCTTGCCGGAACAGCGACGCCGGCGCCGCCCTCTCCCAGCCTCTCCCACTCCCGCTTCGCTCGGGGGAGAGGAGCGCTATGAGCCGGCTTGGCGCCCTCCTGGCCCGCGAGACGGCGCTCGCCTGGGGCCGCGGCGGCGGGCCGCTGGTCAGCGTCGGCTTCTACGCCGGCGTCGCCACCCTTCTGCCGCTGGCCATCGGCCCGGAAGCCGAGCGGCTGGCGGCCGTGGCGCCCGGCGCGGCTTGGGTGGCCTTGGCGCTCGCGTCCCTGCTCTCCCTCGATCGGCTGTTCGAGCGCGACTACGAGGATGGCGCCCTCGACCACCTGGCCCTGTCGCCGGTTCCGCTGGAGCTGACCTGCGCGGTCAAGTGCGCGGGCCAGTGGCTGGCCACCGGCGCGCCGCTGGCGCTGGCCGCCCCGATCGCCGCCATCGCACTCGGCGCGCCGCTGGCGCTCACCCCGCTGATCTTCGTCTGCGCCCTGGTGGGCGGCCTGGCGTTCGCCTTCACCGGAGGGATCGGCGCGGCCTTGAGCCTCGGCGCGCGGCGGGGCGGCCTGCTGACCGCGGTGATCGTGCTGCCGCTCTTCGTGCCGCCGGTGATCTTCGGCGGCGGGGCGCTCGCGGCCTTCGCCGGCGGCCTGCCGTGGGCGCCGGGCCTGGCCCTGCTCTGCGCCTATGGCGCCGCGGCCGTCGCGCTCGGCCCGCTGGCCATGGCCGCAGCCTGCCGCAACGCGCTCTCCTGAGGGCGCTTAAGTCCGCGTCGAGATTACCAAAGCTTCACTTCGCATGGCGCCGTTTCGCCAATATCCGGCATGACGGTAAGCTCCACCTTTCGGAACAGGAGACGCCGATGTCGCGGGCATGGATGGGTTACCTCGCTGGGACGGCCTTCGTCCTTTCGGCGGCTGGCGCCGCCACGGCGTTCGCGCAGACCGGCAAGGCCGGCGAGCCCGGCGCTCAGAAGCACGTCGAGGAGCGGACGGTGATCATCCGTGGCGACGAGGGGGACCGCGACCACAGCGAGCGGCGGGTGATCATCCGCCGCGGAGGCGAGGACCCGAGCGAACACCTGCGCACCATGCTGCAGCTGAAGCCCTCCCAGGAGGCCGCGCTGGCGGCCTATGTCGCGGCCGTCCGGCCAGAGCATCGTCACGACCACATGATGGAGCTCAGCGACCACGGCGACGCCAGGACGACGCCGCAGCGGCTCGCCGAGATGGAAGCCCGCCTGGCGGAACAGGCTGCTCAGGGCCACGCCCGCATCGAGGCGACGCGCAGGTTCTACGACCAGCTCGAGCCGTCGCAGAAGAAGGTGTTCGACGAGCTGCCGATGCTGATGCTGGGTCCGATGGGGCCGATGATGCCCATGGGGCCCATGAAGGTGATGGTGAACATGCCCGCCATGCCGCCGGTCCCGCCTGTGCCCCCGATCGCCCCGCGGCCGCCACCGCCGCCGCGCTCCTAAGGCTCGCTTGCCGGGACCGTGCTCGGCGGTCTAAGCCCGAAGCATGATCCCGGCGCCCGCCTTCCTGACGAACCCTGAGCGGTTCATGGCCTTCTCGCGGTGGGCCGCGCCGATGTTCGGGGGGATCGCCGTTGTGCTGGCCGTAGCCGGCCTGTGGCTCGGCTGGAGCGCGCCGCCCGACTACCAGCAGGGCGCGACCGTGCGGATCATGTTCATCCACGTGCCGGCCGCGATCATCTGCGAGGTGATCTACGCCTTCCTGGCCGGGGCCAGCCTGCTGGCGCTGGTGTTCCGTCACATGCTGGCCGACTGCGCCGCCCAGGCCGCGGCCCCCCTGGGCGCGGGCTTCACCCTGCTGGCGCTGGTGACGGGATCGCTCTGGGGCCGGCCGATGTGGGGAACCTGGTGGGTCTGGGACGCGCGGCTGACCTCGGTCCTGATCCTCTTCCTGCTCTACATCGCCTACCTCGCGCTCCGGGCCTCGCTGGACGACGAGGCCAAGGCCGCGCGTAGCGCCGCCATCCTGGCCATGGTCGGGGTGGTCGTGCTGCCGATCATCCACTTCAGCGTCTACTGGTGGAACAGCCTGCACCAGGGCAGCTCGATGTTCACCAAGGGCGCGCTGGCGCCGGTCTACGCCTATCCGCTGTTCACGATGCTGCTCGCCTACCTGTCGGCCTTCGGATCGCTCTGGCTGGTGCGGATCCGCGGCGAGGTCTGGCGGCGCCGAGCCGAAGCTGCGGCCTTGCGCATGGCGCGGGCTTGAAGAGGGCCAGTTGATGCCGGATCTCGACCTCGGCAAGTACGCGGGCTTCATCTGGCCGGCCTACGCCATCACCGCGACGGTGTTCGCGGTGATGATCGGCGCGTCGCTCCACCACGCCCGGCGCTGGCGGGCGCGGGCCGAGGCCCTGAGTGCTCAGGCCTCCAACACTCAGGGGACACGCAAATGACCCGCTGGCTGGCCGCCCTTCCGCTGGCCGTCCTGGCGGCGCTCGCGATCCTCTTCGCGACCTACGCCCTGCACCACGATCCGCACGTGATCCCCAAGGCCTTGGTCGGCAAGACCATGCCGGACCTGACGCTGGCCAGCCTCGACGACGGCCAGTCGGTGCGCCTGCGGGACTCGCTCAAACAGGGTCCGGTGCTGGTGAACTTCTTCGCCTCCTGGTGCGGCCCCTGCCAGCTCGAACAGCCCGCCTTGCTCAGCCTCAAGGCCCAAGGTGTCCACGTCATCGGCGTCAACTACGAGGATGTGCCGCCGCGCGGCTCTCCGCAGGCCGCCCAGACCTTCCTGGCGAGACTGGGCGACCCTTATGCGCATCGCGTGGTCGACCCCGACGGCCGGGCCGGCATCGAGTTCGGTCTCACCGGCGTGCCCGAAACCTATCTGGTGGCGCCGGACGGCAAGATCCTGGCGAAGTACACCAACCTCAACGAGGCCGACGCGCGGGCCCTGGCCCGGCGGGTGTTAACCGGGCGTTGACCGCCAGACGGCAGATTGGCCCGGCGTTAACCATAAGCCGAGCCGCCCGCCGTGACTCCGATCCGCCCCAACGCCTTGCCCGTGCAGCCGCCCGCGAACCCTGCGGCCGATGCTGCGCGCCAGGCGGCGCAGCGGGCGTTCTTCGCCGCAGCGATGGGGCGTCCCGCAGCTGCGCCGGCGGCGCAAACCGCCTCGCCCGCGCAGGTCTCGCCCGCGGCTCAGCCCGTAGCGATCCAGGCCGTCGCGCCCTCAGAAGCGCCGGCCCGCATCCCGCGCCCTGGATCGATTCTCGACATACGTGTCTGAGTTACAGCCGCGCTTTTGCTTAAGCCGTTAATCTAATTAACTTTCCGAAATCAGGAACGGACCCAGCAAATCCGTGTTTGCTGACTCATGGAAACCCGCGAACAGCGCATCTACGAGGAGGCCGCTGCGCTCTGGCGCGAGCTGTTCGAGGAGCCGCCGCCCGTCCGGACCGATGGGCCGCGGCTGCTGGAGATGATCACCCGCAACCTCGAGGATCCGTCCTACCAGCGCCTGCGCTCGCCGTTCCTGCGGCCCTCGACCATCGTCGGGCCCGGGCAACCCAAGGACGAGCGCGCCCTTCGGGGCTAGGCGGCTTTCTTCTTGGTCTTCTTGCCGCCCTTGTGGCCCTTGCCGGTCTTGGCCGGCTTCGGCGCCTTCGCCTTGGCCGGCTTGACGGCCGCCTTCGAGGCCGGGGCCGCGCCCTTGGCCAGATCGTGAAGCAGGGTGACGAAGGCCGCGCGCCGCCCGCCGCCTGAGATCAGCTTCAGCAGCCGGGCGTCCGCCGCCGCCATCTTCGGCCGGGCTTCGGCGAGCGCGGCGCGCCCGTCTTCGGTCAGGCGCACGGCGTTGGCGCGGCCGTCCAGGGTCGAGCGCTCCCGTTCCAGGAGGTTCTTGCCCATCATCCGCCGCGCCATGTCGGCGAGGGTCGAGCGGTCGATGCCGGTGATCCGCACAAGGTCGGCCTGGGTCGCGCCCTCCCGCTCGTCGGCGGCGGCGAGCACCGCGAACTGACGCTGGGTGATCGCGCCGTCGCCGAACTCTTCGGCATAGATGTCGAGCGCACGCTGCAGCGCGCGGTGCAGGAGGTGGCTCGGCGACTGGTCCAAGGCGGCGACGCCGCCCTTCACGCCTGATTTCGACTTGGCCATCGGACGTCCCCCGCAAGGCTTGACCAGAAACTAGGGGTCGATTGCGTCGATTTAATTACAGACGATCCGTGGGCGGCGCAGCGCACGTTCTAGGGAGCGTCCGTCGGCGGCTTCGGCTCGCCTGGAACATCGTCCGGCATATGCTTCATCATCAGCGGCGCCTGGCTGAGCGCGAAGATGAAGATCAGGATCGGCACGCCGGGAAACTTGAAGAAGCCCCAGGTGATCGTGCTCTGGGTGCGCCAGACCGCCTCGTTGGCTACGGCGAGCGCGAAGAAGAACAGGGCGTAGCGCAGGGTGAGCGTGCGGACCACCGGGTCGGGCAGGTGGAAGGCGTCGCCCATCAGCGCCTTCAGCGGGTTCTTGCCGCGCAGGGCGCCGGTGATCAGGAACAGGCCGAAGGCGGTGTAGAGGATGGTCGGCTTGACCTTGATGAAGCGCTCGTCGTGGAAAAAGATCGTCAGGCCCCCGAAGATCAGCCCAAGGACCGCGGTCACCAGCGGCATCGGCGCGAGGCGCCGCTCGAACACCAGGCCGACCGCCAGCGCCAGGACCGACCCGCCGACGATCGCCCAGCTCGCGGTGACCGCGCTGCGGCTGGCGACGAGGGTGATCAGGAAGACCACCAGGCCGGCGTAGTCGACGAACCAGCGCACCCACTTGGGCACGCTGCGCACCGGGGCCTCGCTCGTCATTGCGCCGGCTCCGCCAGCCCCACCAGCGAGCGGGCGAAGGCGCGGGCGTCGAAGGGCTGCAGGTCGTCGATCCCCTCGCCCACGCCGATCAGCTTGATCGGGCTGTCCGACGCCTGGGCGACGGGCACCAGCACGCCGCCGCGCGCCGTGCCGTCCAGCTTGGTCATGACGATGCCGGAGACCCCGATCTGGTTGCCGAAGATGTTCTCCTGGGCGAGCGCGTTGCGCCCGACCGTGGCGTCGAGCACCAGCAGGGTCTCGTGCGGCGCGTCCGGATCGAGCTTCTTCACGACGCGGATGATCTTCAGGAGCTCGTCCATCAGCCCCTGCTTGTTCTGCAGCCGGCCGGCGGTGTCGATCAGCACCACGTCGTAGTTCTGCGCCTTCGCCCGCTCCACCGCCTCGAAGGCCAGGCCCGCGGCGTCGGAGTTCATTGGACGCGACATGAAGTCGGCCTTAGCCCGCTCGGCCCAGACTTTGAGCTGCTCGACGGCGGCGGCGCGGAAGGTGTCGCCGGCCACCACCAGCACCTTGGCGCCCCGCGCGGTGAGGTCGGCGGCGATCTTGCCCAGCGTCGTGGTCTTGCCCGAGCCGTTCACCCCGATGAACAGGACGATGTAGGGCCTGGGCCCCGATAGCGCGTCGAAGGTCCCCTGCCGCGCGGAGAGCTCGTCGCCGATCGCGGCGGCCAGGGATTCCTTGATCTCCTCCTCGCCGACACTCTTGCCGAACTTTTCGTCGGAGAAGCGCTGGGTGATGCGCGCGGCGGAGTGCGGGCCGAGGTCGGCCTCGATCAGCATCTCCTCCAGTTCGTCGAGCTTGGCCTGGTCGAGCGGGGCCTTGGCCACGAAGACTTGGGTGATCTGCTCGCTCATCTGCTTGGAGGAGCGGGTGAGCCCCTCGGTCAGGCGCGAGAACCAGCCACGTTTGGGTTCGGTCATGAGCGGGCTTCTAGCGGGCCACTTGCACGCCGTCACGCACCCTTCCACGGTGCGGCTTCATGGACCGACTCGCGGCCACCCTTACCGTACTGGACTACGCCGCCGTGGCGGTGTTCGGCGCGACCGGCGCCCTGGCCGCGGCCCGGCGCAAGCACGACATCGTCACCTTCGGCTTCTTCGCCGCGGTGACCGGCGTGGGCGGCGGCACGCTGCGCGACCTCCTGATCGGCGCGCCGGTGTTCTGGGTCGGCCGACCGGGCTACGTCATCGCCTGCCTGGCGGCGGCCGTGGCGGTGTGGGTGCTTGGCCCTCGTCCGTTCCGCGGCAGCCTTTTTGACCTGGCTCGACGCCTTCGGCATGGCCGCCTATGCGGTGGTGGGCGCGCTTAAGGCCAGCTCGCTCGGCGTACCGCCCTTCTCCGCTGTGGTGATGGGCGTGCTGACCGCGACCTTCGGCGGCGTCATCCGCGACGTCCTGGCGCACGAACCGTCGGTGCTGCTGCAGCGGGAGCTCTACGTCACCCCGGCGCTGGCCGGCGCCGGCGCCTTCGTGATCCTGGGCCTGGTGGGCACGCCGACCATCCCGGCCGGCATCGCGGGCTTCGTGATCGCGCTCAGCATCCGGGCGGGCGCGATCCTCTGGAAATGGGCCCTGCCCGGCTTCGGCGGGGCCCTGCCGGAGGACGACCGCTAGCCGCTTCAATTCAGCTGGGAAACGGTGAAGCCTCATTTTGGCGCCGATGGGCCATCAGTGCTGTCGGCCAAGCCATGATGAAGCGCGCCCTTCCCCTGCTGATGATCTTCCTGACCGTCGCGAGCGCGGCGCACGCGCAGGGCGGCGGAGGCCATCGTGGCGGAGGCGGCGGCGGTCGTGGCGGCGGCAAGGGCGGCCAGTCGCAGGCCCAGTCGCCGGCTCCGTCCGCGGCCAAGGCGTTCACCCAGCCTGAGATCACCGGCGTCGTGAAGACCATCGATCCCGCGACCGGACGGGTCACCATAGCCTATGAGGCGGTCGAGGCCCTGGGCTGGCCTGCCGGAACCCAGCCCTTCGCGACGGCCAAGAGCGACCTGCTGAAGGACCTGACGGTCGGCGAGAAGGTGCGCTTCAGGCTGGAAAGCCAGCAGATCGTAACGGTGCGGCCGTTCTGACGGACGCGGCGTCCTAAGCCTTCGGCGGCCAGGTGTCGGTATCGTGGTCGGGATGCTGGCAGGACGCGACGCTCGCCAGGTGCGCCGCGGCGCGGGGTTCGTCCTCGGCGTGCTCCGGCAGGGCCGCGAGGACTGCGAAGTCGGCCACTCGAGCCTGCGACGCGAGCTGCTCGGCGAACTGGATCTCGCGGGGACGGTCGAGTGCGCCGACCGCGAGGCCGATGTGGGCGCCCTCGTATTCGAAGGTCAGCGGCGTTCCGCATTCGCCGCAGAAGCCGCGGCGCACCTTGTTGGAACTCTGGAACCGCCTTGGCTCCCCTCGGCTCCAGACAAGATCGGCCGTCGCGGCCGAGACGTAGGGCCCGAAGAGGCCGCCGGTCGCCTTCTGGCACATCCGGCAATGGCAGATGGAGGCCTCGCCCAACTGGCCCTCGACGCGGAAGCGGATCGCCCCGCACTGGCAGCCGCCGGTCCAGCTCACTCGGCCGCCTCCAGCACCAGCGCGTGGGCCAGCACGCGGCGTCCGTCGTGGCCAGTGACCGTCAGCCCGACGACCTCGCCCACCTGACCGTTTCCAACGAAGGCGATCTCGGTGAAGTCCTCGGCGCGGGCGACGCCCCCCTCACCAAGGTCGGCACGCTCCACCAGGCCCACTACCGTGCGGCCGACCTGACGCTGCAGGTGGCGCGCGAGCGCGGCCTCTCCGGCGGCGCGCAGGCGGGCGGCGCGGGCCTTGACCGCCGCGCGGGCCACCGCCGGCATCCGCGCGGCGGGCGTGCCGGGCCGCGGGCTGAACGGGAAGACGTGCAGGAACGACAGGCCCGCCTCCTCGACCAGCGAAAGCGTGTTCTCGAACATCGCCTCGGTCTCGGTCGGAAAGCCCGCGATCAGGTCGGCGCCAAAGGCGGTGTCGGGGCGCACGGCGCGAACGGCGGCCACGAGCCGAAGGGCGTCGGCGCGGCTGTGGCGGCGCTTCATCCGCTTGAGGATCATGTCATCGCCGGCCTGCAGTGACAGGTGCAGGTAGGGCATCAGCCGCGGCTCGGTCGCCAGGCAGTGCATCAGGTCCGGATCGATCTCGGCCGCGTCGATCGACGACAGCCGAAGCCGCGGCAGCTCCGGAACCAGCTTCAGGATCCGCGCGACCAGTTGGCCCAGCGTCGGCTGCCCGGGCAGGTCGGCGCCCCAGCTCGTCACGTCGACGCCGGTCAGCACCACCTCGCGGTAGCCCTGCGCGGCCAGTCGCTTGACCTGCGCCACAACCTCGCCGGCGGCCGCCGAGCGCGAGTTCCCGCGGCCATAGGGGATGATGCAGAAGGTGCAGCGGTGGTCGCAGCCGTTCTGCACCTCGACATAGGCCCGCGCCCGGTCCTTCAGCCCGTCGATCAGATGCCCGGCGGTCTCGCGCACGCTCATGATGTCGTTGACGCGGACGCGACCGAGTTCCGGCTGTGGGACGTAGGCCCCGGCGGCGCTCTTCTCCGCATTGCCGAGCACGAGGTCGACCTCGTCCATGGCGGCGAAGGCGGCCGGGTCGATCTGGGCCGCGCAGCCGGTGACGATCAGCTTGGCGCCCGGACGTTCGCGGCGCGCCTTGCGGATCGCCTGGCGGGCCTGGCGCACCGCCTCGCCGGTCACCGCGCAGGTGTTGAAGACGATGGCGTCGGAAAGCCCGTCGGCGGCGGCCTGCTTGCGGATGATCTCGCTCTCGTAGGCGTTCAGCCGGCAGCCGAACGTCACGACGTCCACGTCGTCTGTAGCGGGAACGCTCATGGCAGCTCGCCCGTGAAGTCGACGGCGGCCGGGCCGGTCATGATCACATGGTCGTCGTCGCGCCATTCGATGAGCAGCTCACCGCCGTCCAGCACCAGGGTCGCGGTGCGGTCGGTCAAGTCGCGGCGGGCGGCGGCGACCAGGGCCGCGCAGGCGCCCGTGCCGCAGGCCTGGGTCAGCCCGGCGCCGCGTTCCCACACCCGCAGCCGGATGCGGTCGCGCCCGAGCACCTGGGCGAAGCCGACGTTCACCTGCTCGGGGAACAGCGGATGATGCTCGACCATCGGCCCCGCCGTGGCGATCGGCGCGGCGTCGATGTCCTGAGTGAAGAACACCACGTGCGGATTGCCCATGGAGACACAGCCCGGCGCGGTCGAAAGCGCCGCGTGCGGATAGAGCGTCACGTCCAGAGAGCGCGTGTCCTGCTCGCGGGCCAGCGGAATGTCGCGCCAGTCCAGGCCCGGCTTGCCCATGTCGACGCTGACCAGGCGTTCGCCGGCGCGGGTGGCGATCAGGGTGCCCGCCTTGGTCTCGATCACCGCGCGGTCCTGGCCGGACGCCTGCATCAGGAGCCAGCCGACGCAGCGCGTGCCGTTGCCGCAGGCCGAGACCTCCTCGCCGTCCGAGTTCCAGAACCGCACGCGGGCGTCGACGCCCTCGCCGGGCCGCGGCGGCTCGATGGCGATGAGCTGGTCGCAGCCGATCCCGCTCGCCCGGTCGGCGATGGCGCGCACGTCCGCCGCGCTCGGCGCGAAGGGCGCGCTGCGGGCTTCGACCACGACGAAGTCGTTGCCGAGCCCGTTCATCTTGAGGAACGGACGGCTCATGGCCGCGGACATATAGGCGAAGACGGCCCTCAAGGCACGCGGGAGGAGACAGGGACGTTCCAGCGCAGCTAGAAACGCGGGCATGAAGAGCCTGATCTGCGCCCTGGCGGCGCTCGCCCTTAGCCCCCTCGCCGCTCACGCCCAGGCGCCCAAGGCCGCGGGCGCGCCCGACCCCTTCCAGTGGCTGGAGGACATCGACGCCCCGCGCGCCATGACCTGGGTCGAGGGTCAGAACGCCAAGACGTCGAAACGGCTGGAGGCGGACCCGCGCTACGAGACGTTCCGCACCGAGGCGCACGCGATCTTCACCGCCGAGGACCGCATCGCCACGCCGCACTTCAGGGCCGGCGGCGTCGACAACTTCTGGCAGGACGCGGGCCACGTGCACGGGATTTGGCGCCACGCGACGCTCGGCTCCTACCGCACGGCGAGACCGGAGTGGCGGACGTTGCTCGACCTCGACGCCCTGTCGAAGGCCGAGGGCAAGAACTGGATCTGGAAGGGGGCGACCTGCCTGAGGCCTGCGCAGACCCTGTGCCTCGTGCGGCTCTCCGACGGCGGCAGCGACGCGGTCGAGCTCCGCGAGTTCGACGCCGCGGCCGGCAAGTTCGTCGAGGGCGGCTTCCACTTCGCCAACGGCAAGCAGAACGTCAGCTGGATCGACCGCGACAGCCTGATCGTCAGCCGCGAGTGGGCCAAGGGCGACGTCACGACCTCCGGCTACGCCTACATCGTCAAGATCGTGAAGCGCGGCGGCGAACCGGTGGAAGTGGCCCGCGGCGTCAAGACCGATGTCGGTGTGCAGGGCGAGGTGCTGACCGGCGACGGCGGCCACGCGGACGGCATCCTGATCCAGCGCGGCGAGACCTTCTACGAGCGGCAGTACAGCCTGCTCGGCGACAAGGGCGCGACGCCGCTTCCCCTGCCGAAGAAGATCGAGTTCGACACGTACGTCGACGGCCAGGTGGTCTTCCAGCTCAAGGAGGCCTGGAAGGGCTTCGCGGCCGGGACGGTGATCAGCTACGACCTGGCCGAGCTGAAGCGCGATCCCGCCGCCGCCAAGCCGCAGCTCATCTTCCAGCCCGGCTCGCACGATGCGGTGCAGACCGTCGACAGCACGAAGGACCGCCTGGCCATCGTCCTGCTGCGCGACGTGAAGGGCGCCGTCGACGTCTACGACCACAAGGCCGGCGTCTGGCTGGGTCACAGCCTGCCGCTGCCCAAGGACGCCAACATCAACGAGGTCGACGCCTCGGGCGACGACAATCAGCTCTTCTTCACCGCGGAGGGCTTCCTCGACCCGACCTCGCTGTGGATCGCCGACGCCGGCGCCTTCACCGCCGCGAAGGTGAAGACCCTTCCGGCCCGCTTCGACGCCTCCAGGGACGTGGTCGAACAGCACTGGGCGACGTCCTCGGACGGAACGAAGATCCCCTACTTCCTGGTGCGGCCGAAGGGCATGAAGCTCGACGGCTCCACGCCGACGTTGATGTACGGCTACGGCGGGTTCGAGATCGCCAAGCCGCCGGTCTACCTGCCGGAGATGGGCAAGATCTGGCTGAAGCGCGGCGGCGCCTACGTCATCGCCAACATCCGCGGCGGCGGCGAGTTCGGGCCGGCCTGGCACGACAGCGTGCTGCGCGAGAAGCGCCAGCTCGCCTTCGACGATTTCGCGGCCGTGGCGAAGGACCTCATCGCCCACAAATACACCTCGCCGCGCCGGCTCGGGATCTATGGCAGGTCCAACGGCGGGGTGCTGACCAGCGTCTCCATGACCCAGCATCCGGAGCTCTGGAACGCCATCGTCATCGAGAGCCCGCTGATCGACATGCTGCGTTACAACCACCTGTCGGCGGGCGCCTCATGGGTGGCGGAATACGGCGATCCGGACGTGCCGGCCGACCGTGAATTCATCGCGAAGTACTCGGCCTACCAGAACCTCAAGCCCGGCGTGAAATACCCGGAGGCCTTCATCAACACCAATACGCGGGACGACCGGGTGCACCCGGGGCATCCGCGCAAGTACGCCGCCATGCTCGAGCAGATGGGGATCCCCTACCTCTACTACGAGCAGACCTTCGGCGGGCACGCCAACGACGCCGACCCCGAGCTCAACGCCCGCCGCTGGGCCAGACACTACGTCTACCTGGCGCAGAAGCTGATGGATTGAGCCCTCAGACGGCAGGCGCGCGCCGCCATTCAACGGCGAGGTCGGGCTCGCGGAAGGCGAAGCGCCTGAGGTGGGTTTCGACCACCTGCTCCAAGCGCTCCAGGCCGCCGGCTTCGTCCGCATGGGCCCAGAGCATGAAGGTCTCCGGCGCGGCGCGCAGGCCGATCTTGCCAGCCTCGAAGACGATCTCGCCTTCCCGCTCTCCGTAAGTGGCGGGCACGCGATGACCGAAGTGCTTGCAGAGCTGGATCATGTATCGGCGCGCGTTGGGCGTGCGGATTGTCGCGGTGGACTTCATCGCGAACGCCCTCAGCTCTTCTCGATGGCGACCGCCATGTCGTCGATCATCGAGACGATGCGGTCGATCTCCTCGGGCGTGATCGGCCGGCGCGAGAGGCGCTGGCCCAGCGCCATGCCGAGGTTGTTCATGGCGCGGGCGATGCGCGGGCGGGTGGAGTCCGCGCCCTCGGCGGCCTCAGCCATGCGGCCGAAGACGGCGTCGACGCCGGCCTGGTTCTGCGTCAGCGCCTCGCGACCCGCGTCCGTCGCCTCATAGAGCTTGCGGCCGGCCTCGCCGATGACGGGCTGGATGAAGCCTTCGTCCTCGAGCAGGGCGAGCGTCGGATAGATCACGCCGGGGGAAGGCCGATAGGCGCCGCCGGTGCGGTCTTCCAGCTCCTTGATCAGCTCGTAGCCGTGACGCGCCTGCTCGGCGAGCAGGGCCAGGACCACGAAGCGGAGGTCGCCGTGTTCCAGGAAGCGGCCGATGCGGCCTCCGCGATGGCGGCCATGCGCCCCATGCCGGCCCATGTGGCCCGCCCAGGGATGGCGGCCGCGGTGTTCGTCCCGGCCGCCGTGGAAGTGATGGTGTCTGTGCATAACGATAAGCCCCCTCCTTTGTCGGGGCATTATCGATATATCTAAACCGCATCGGTGCTGCAAGCGTATTTCGATATGTCTAAACTATTTTGTCGTCGCTGCGGGAAACGCCTGCTTGCAGAGCTCGTCGCCGAAGCCGTCGGAGAGCTGTTCCTCCGCCTTGGCCATGACCACCACCGCCACGCTGCGCCCGACGACGGTCTGGCCGACCTGGTAGTCGGCGACGACGGCGCCGGAGTTGATGTCCACCAGCCTGGCCGAGCCGCGCAGGACGTTGGCGCCGGCGACGATGGCGGTCATCACCGCGTTGGACTTGTCCAGCCGGTCGACCTTGGCCTCGAGCCGGACCGGCCGGTCGCCGGCCAGGCACTTGTCGAGCTTGGCCTGCACGTGCTCGCGGAAGATCCCGTCGAACTTGGGGCTGACCTTCACGGTGTCGGAGACGGTGAGCTTGATCTCGGTGACCTTGAGGTGGTTCGCCTCGCCCGCGGCGAGCGGGGTGACCGCCGAGCTGCGGGACAGGCTCATGCAGCCGCTCAGGGCCGTGGAAACGGCGAGTGCGGCGGCGGTGGCGATTACGGTCTTGGTCATGGCTTGGCCCCCCTTTTGGCCGGCTAAATGTCCTTGAGAGTTTCGGCGATAAGCTTGCCTTCGACACTACGGTTGGAGCCGGCGCGCCAGGCGACGACGATCTCGCGGCTGGCGTGGCCCGGCGCGATGGGGCGCACGGCGACCGAGGCCGGGTCGGTCAGGCCGGCGTCCACCGCCATGGCCGGCAGGAAGGTCACGCCCAGGCCCGAGCCCACCATCTGCACGAGGGTCGGGAGCGAGGTGGCCGCGAAACTCTCCTCCCCCGAGGCCGTCTTCGGCGGCTTCAGCCCGCAGGCGGCCAGCGCGTGCTCGCGCAGGCAGTGGCCGTCCTCCAGGAGAATGATGTCCTCCTGCTCCAGGGCCTGAGGATCGGCGGACTTCAGGCGCGCCAGCGGATGGCCGGCCGGCATGGCGGCCAAGAGTTCGTCGTCGGAGACGTGCGCCCAGTTCAGGCCATGCATGTCGAACGGCAGGGCGACCAGGGCGGCGTCGAGCTGGCCCGCCTTCAGCGCCGCGATCAGCCGCTGGGTCAGGTCCTCGCGCAGATAGAGCCGGAGCTTGGGGAACCGCTCGCGCAGCAGCGGCAGGGCGCGCGGCAGCAGGAACGGCGCGACCGTCGGGATGACGCCCAGGCGGAAGCGGCCGGTGAGGGGCTGGCCGGCGTTCTTGGCCGCCTCCACAAGCTCCTCGGTCTCGTTGAGGATGACGGTCGCGCGGCGCAGCGCCTCCTCGCCCACCGCGGTCAGGATCACGCCGGAGCGCGCGCGGTCGACCACCGGCGCGCCCAGCGTGCGCTCCAGCTCCTGGATGCCGGAGGAGAGCGTGGGCTGGGTGACGTGGGCGGCCTCGGCGGCGCGGCCGAAGCTGCCCTGCTCGGCGAGAAGCTTCAGGTACTGCAGCTGTCGAAGGGTGGGGAGCATAGAGGTAAGATAGACCCGATCTATCCAAAATCCATAGGCAATCGATTGGCTATTGGATCGCGGCGGCCCCATTTCCCAGTCCGACGACGCGGCGCCGCTCCCCGGGCGCCGCGCGGCCCTGAAAACTGGAGATGACTATGCTGACCGTTGGCCAAACCCTGCCCGACTTCAAGATCGTCGGCGTGAAGCCCGGCTTCATGCGCCACGAACAGGATGGCGAGAGCGCCTTCGAGACCCTGACCAAGGAAAGCTTCCCCGGTCAGTGGAAGGTGATCTTCTTCTATCCCAAGGACTTCACCTTCGTCTGTCCGACCGAGATCGCCGAGTTCGCGCGGCTGAACCCGCAGTTCGCCGAGCGCGACGCGGTGGTGCTGGGCGGCTCGACCGACAACGAGCATTCCAAGCTCGGCTGGCGGCGTGAGCACCCGGACCTGCATAACCTGCCGATCTGGAACTTCGCCGATAGCGCCGGCAAGTTCGCGAGCGCCCTGGGCGTCCTGAACGACGAGGAAGGCGTGGCCTATCGCGCCACCTTCGTGGTCGACCCCGATAACGTGGTCCAGCACGTCTACGTCACCAACCTCAACGTCGGCCGCAATCCGCAGGACACGCTGCGCGTGCTCGACGCCCTGCAGACCGACGAACTCTGCCCCTGCAACCGCGCGGTCGGTGGCGACACCCTGAAGGCGGCTTAAGGCCGTTGCGAGCGGGAGGGCGTTTGCGCCCTCCCGTGTCCTCATTCATTCGGAGAATTCCATGTCCCTCGACGCCCTGCGCGAGACCTTGCCCGCCTACGCCAAGGACCTCAGCCTGAACCTGTCCAGCCTGGCCGCGGAGACCCTACTCACCGACCAGCAGAAGTGGGGCGCCTTCGTCGCCTCCGCCCACGCCGCCGGCGCGCCGGCGGTGATCACCGCGGTCGAAGCGGCCGCCGCCGAAGCCGGCCTCTCGGGCGAAGCCATTACTGCCGCCAAGGCCGCGGCCGCGATCATGGGCATGAACAACGTCTACTATCGCGCCACGCACCTGCTCACGAACAAGGAGTACGCGACCCTGCCGGCGCGGCTGCGCATGAACGTGCTGGCCAACCCCGGCGTCGAGAAGGCCGACTTCGAGCTCTGGTCGACGGCGGTTTCGGCTGTGAACGGCTGCGGCATGTGCCTCGACGCCCACGAGGCGGAGCTGAAGAAGCACGGCGTCACCGCCCAGCAGATCCAGGCGGCCCTGCGCATCGCCGCCGTGGTCAACGCCGTCAGCCAGGTCCTGATCGGCGAGGCGGCGTTGGCGGCGTAATTCGCTAGTCCGGCTTGCCGGTCTCGACGGCCTTCTTAAGCCGGGCGAGCTGCTCGCCCAGCACGAAATCGACGGGGGCGGCCAGGGTTTCGGCCAGGCCGCCCTTGGCGTAGCCGCCGACGTCATAGGTCATCACCACGTCTGTGCCGCCGGGCGACGGCTTGAGCGTCACACCCAGATGGCCGGACGCGCCGGTGAACTGCATCGGGCCCAGAGCGCCGAACAACCGAAGCTGCTTCGCCTCGTCGGCGTAGACGATGCTCATGTGGCGCACCGCACCCTTCTTCAGCCGCTCGCAGAAGCAGCCCGACGGGTCGAACGCCAGGTTTTTGGCGTCGCCGGACCAGGTGTGTTTGGGATTCCACCAGCGGGCGGGATGCATCAGCCCATCCCAGACCTTGGCCGGCGTGGCGGCGATGGTCGCCTTCTCGGTCACCTCGAACCCGGCGGCGGATTTGTCGGTCACCTCGGCGCTCGCGGCGCCGGCGGCCAGCGCCCCTAACGTCAAGAAAGCCAGGGCGATCGCCGCGACAGTCAGCATCTTCATCGGATTTGCCCCTTAAGCCCGCTCGAAGCTTAGCGGCGCGCCCCAGAAGGCTTCAACCAAACTCGACTGCGCGCCGGGACGACCGGTCGTCAAAAAGCGGCGAACGCCGTCGTGGCCCGGATCGAACTCGCCGTGGCGCTCGAAGTAGCGGGCCAGGGCGTCGGCGGTGGCCTGCGGCTGGTGAATCAGCGGCGTGCCGGGCGGTAGCGCCTCGCGGAACAGGTCGGCCACGATCTCGTAGTGGGTGCAACCAAGGATCGCCCGGTCCGGCGGGCGGCCGATCCGCGTCGTGATCGCCTTCACATGCCCCTGGATCGCGGCGGCCAGTTCGTCGCGCGGCGCGCCCTGTTCGATCAGGCCGGCGAGCTCGGGGCAGGGCTGGGAGAATACCGCCACGTCCTGGCGGCGCTTGTCGATCTCGATCTCGTAGACGCGGCTCGCGGTGGTCGCCGGCGTCGAGAACACCGCCAGGATGTCGAGCTTCTCGACCTTGTCGCCCCGCCGCTCCGCCTCGTGCTCCCAGGGCAGGCCCGTCGCCGCCTCGATGGTCGGCACGATGATGCCCAGCACGTTCACCGGCCGGCCGAGCTGTCGGCGATAGCCAGGCAGCCAGGTCTGCTGCAGGCGGCGCAGCGCGATGCCCGAGGCGGTGTTGCAGGCCAGCACGATCAGGTCGCAGCCCTCGGCGAACAGCCGCTCGCAACCGGCCCGCGTCAGGTCGACGATCTCCTCGCCCGGCCGGCCGCCGTAAGGGGTGTTGGCCTGGTCGGCCAGGTAGACGAAATCGGCCTTCGGGAAGCGCTCCACGAGCTTGTGGTGGACCGAAAGCCCGCCCACGCCGGAATCGAACACGCCGATGGCCATGCGCCGGTGTTAGCGGGCGGCAGGGAGGCTGTCACCCATCGCCGCGACAGCGCGACCCCGGTTGCCTTACCGGCGCCGCCGGGCTGCAATGCGGAGCAGCGAAGCGGGGAGAGTCGGATGTCGGGACTTGGCGAGCTTGACCGCCGCGGCCTGTTGCTGGGAGCCTCGGGCCTGGGGCTTCTTGGCCTCGGCGGCTGCGCCACGACAGGCGCGGCAAGCGCGCCAAGCGCTGCGCCGGCCGTCCCCTTCGCCGACCGCCGCCTGCCGATCCTGCCGGTGCACGCCCAAATGGACCGGCTGTTCGACATCACCGTCTGCCTCAGGCCGTTCCGGGCGCAGGGGCCGCGCCTCGACACCGAGCAGGTCGGCGACACCCTGGTGGTGCACAACTACGGTCACGGCGGTTCCGGCTGGTCGCTTTCGTGGGGCTCCGGCACCCTGGCGGTGCGCAAGGCCATGGCGTCGAGCCCCGGCGAGATCGCGGTCGTGGGCTGCGGCGCCATCGGGCTCAGCGCCGCGATCCTGGCCCAGGAAGCCGGCGCGAAGGTCACCATCTACGCCAAGGACCTGCTGCCCGACGCCCGGTCCGCCCGGGCCACCGGGAGCTGGACGCCGGATAGCCGCATCGCCCTCGCCGACAAGGTCGACGCCGGTTTTCCGGCCCTCTGGGAGGAGATGGCGCGCATCTCGTTCAAGCGTTACCGGCGCTACCTCGGCCTGCCGGGAACCCCCGTCGAGTGGCGCGACCACTATGTCCTCCTCGATCCGGAGCCCGCGACGCCTCCGCCGTCCGCTAGCGGCGGTCCGCCGCCCCTCGAGTTCGCCGAGTACATGGACCGGCTGGCCGACATCTCGCCGCGCCACCACCCCATGCCGCCAGGGTCGACGCCGTTTCCGACCGCCCAGGTGCGCTATGCGCCGCAGTTGCAGTTCAACGTCGCCGACTATAGCCACACCCTGATGGCCGACTTCCTGGCGGCGGGCGGCCATGTCGCGCACCGCGAATTCCGCAGCCTGGGCGAACTCGCGACCCTCAAGGAGAAGGTGGTGATCAACTGCCCGGGCTACGGCGCCCGCGCGCTCTGCCGCGACGAGAGCGTGACGCCGGTCCGCGGCCAGATCGCCTGGCTGGTCCCGCAGCCGGAGGTCACCTACGGCCTCTACTACAACGGCGTGGGCATGCTTTCGCGGCGGGACGGGATCGTCGTCCAGGCGCTCTGGGGCGGCGACATGTTCGGCTACGGAAACGACCACGAGGTCATCGACCGGGCCGAGGCGGAACGCGGAGTGAAGACGCTGGCCGAGCTCTACAGCCGCATCAAGAGCTGAGCCTTGTGCGGCGCAGCAATTTCAAATTGACAGCATTGTCATTCTGACATACTGAGTATTTCGATCCCTGACCCAGCGATCGGACCCGACGCCGGCGCTCCTGCGCGAGCCTGGCGGCGGCCGTTCGCGTCCCCGAACTGGACTGCCCCGATGACCGCCCGCCGCGCCCTTTCCGACCAGCTTCCCGGCACAGTCGCCGCCATCGCCCTGGAGATCGACGTCCAGACCGCGCTCGCGCTTTCGCGCGCGACCACCCGCGCGGTGACCCGGATTTCGCCGCAGGCGCACCTCGCCATCGTGGACGAGCTGAAAGCGGAGGCGGAGCTGCACGAGGCCCAGGGCGGACCGGTCGCCGACATGGTCGCCACCCTGCTCCAAGGCCACCTCGACCAACTCAAGTGAACGAGAAGCGCGCCATGCGGGTCAACCTCCAGGCCCGCGCCGCCGCCGCCGAGCAGCGCCGCGCCCGCACCCGCGAGCGCCTGCTGGACGCCGCCGAAGCCGTGGTGGCCGAAAAGGGCCTCGAGGCGGCGTCGGTCGAGGAGATCGTCCGCGGCGCCGATGTGTCCCGCGGCACCTTCTACAACTACTTCCCGACCTCGGCGGACCTGATCCATGCCTTGAACCTGCGGGTCGCCGCGCATCTCGACGACCGGCTCGAGGGCCTCATCTTCCAATCGGGCGATCCGGCGACGCGGATGGCGGCCGCCTTCCATGCCGTCCTGGCCGCCTGCCTCGACGATCCGGTGCGCGGTTGGGTCGCCTTCCAGCTCGCGGGCTCGCGGGCGCCTCGCCAGCGTTCCTTCGAGGCGCGGTTCGCAGCCCTCTATGAGCAGGGTGTCGCCTGTGGCCAGTTCCGCGAGATCGACATGGCAGCCGCTTGCACCGTCGCTTTCGGCGCCATGCGGATGGCCCAACGCGACGCGGTGGCGGGCGGGGCGGCGCCCGTCCAGGCGGTCCAGGTGATCGCCCTGATCCTGGCGGCCTTCGGTCTGCCCTATGAAGAGGCCGAGCGCATCAGCCGCGACGAGGCCGTCGCGGCGCGCGGGCGGTAACATTACACGCGCGTCATGTGACGCCGCCGGGGATATCTCTAAGGTCGCGCCGACCTGACGATCCTTGCGGAGCCTCCATGCAACGGCGCACCTTCCTCACAGTTTCATCCGCCATGGCCGCAGCCTCCATGCTTCCAGTCAGCGCCCGCGCCCAATCGTCCGAGCCAGGGGGCGCCGACGTCCTGACCCGGCCCTGGACCGGGCCCTACGGCGGCGTGCCGCCTTTCGACCAGGTGAGGGTCGCGGACTTCCGCGCCGCCTGGGACAGGGCGATGACCGAGGAGTTGGCGGAGATCGACGCCATCGCCGACAGCGCCGCGGCGCCCACTTTCGAGAACACCATCGGAGCCCTGGAGCGCGTCGGCCAGGCCGGCGACCGCGTGGGGACGATCTACAACATCTGGACCGGTACGCTCTCGACGCCGGAGTTGCGGACCATCGAGCAGGAGGTCGAGCCGAAGCTCGCCGCCCACAACGACAGGATCCTGCAGAACGAGAAGCTCTTCAAACGCATCGAGGCCGTCTACGAGGGCCGCGAGAAGGCCGGCCTGACGCCGGAGCAGCAGCGGCTGACCTGGGTGCGTTGGAACGCCTTCGTCCGCGCCGGGGCCAAGCTGTCGCCGGCCGCCAAGGCCCGGGTGGCGGAGATCAACAAGGAGCTCGCAGGGCTCTTCACCACCTTCAACCAGAACCTGCTGGCCGACGAGACGGACTATGTCCTCTACCTCGACGAGAAGGACCTGACCGGCCTGCCCCACGACGTGCGCGAGGCCGCCGCCCAGGCCGCGAAGGAGCAGGGCAAGGCGGGCCAGTACGCGATCCTCAACACCCGCTCGTCGATGGATCCGTTCCTGACCTATTCGGACCGGCGCGACCTGCGCGAGAAGGTCTGGCGCACCTTCTACGCCCGCGGCGACAACGGCGACGCCCACGACAACAATGCCGGCATCAAGCAGATCCTCAAACTGCGCGCCGAACGGGCGAAGCTGCGCGGCTATCCGACCCACGCCCACTGGCGGCTGGACGACGCCATGGCCAAGACGCCCGACCGCGCCATGGACCTGATGATGCGCGTCTGGCCTGCGGCGGTCGCCCGCGTCCACCAGGAGGTGGCCGAGATGCAGGCCGTCGCCGACAGGGAGCCGGCCCAAGCTGGTGGGGGCAAGATCAAGATCGCCCCTTGGGACTACCGCTACTACGCCGAGAAGGTGCGAGCTGAGCGCTACGCCCTCGATATGAACGAGGTGAAGCCGTACCTGCAGCTCGAGAAGCTGCGTGAAGGCATGCACTGGGCGGCGGGCCAGCTCTACGGCTTCGAGTTCACGCCGATCTCCGACGTGCCGGTGCAGCACCCCGACGTGCGCGTCTGGAAGGTGACCCGCGGCGGCGAGCTGATCGGCCTCTGGTACTTCGATCCCTATGCGCGGACCGGCAAGCGCTCCGGCGCCTGGATGAACGCCTACCGCGCCCAGCAGAAGTACGAAGGCAAGATCGCCACCATCGTCTCCAACAACGCCAACTTCGTGAAGGGCGCGCCCGGCCAGCCGGTGCTGGTCTCCTGGGACGACGGCGTCACCATGTTCCACGAGTTCGGCCACGCCCTGCACGGCCTGAACTCCGACGTCACCTATCCGAGCCTCTCCGGCACGCGGGTGGCGCGCGATTATGTGGAATTCCCCTCGCAGCTCAACGAGAACTGGCTGCCGACGCCGCAGGTGCTGAACCGCTTCGCCCTGCACTATCAGACCGGCAAGCCGATCCCCGCCGACCTGGTCGCCAAGATCAACAAGGCCCACACCTTCCGCCAGGGCTTCGACGTCACCGAGTACCTGTCCTCGGCGCTGATCGACATGAAGCTGCACCTGGCCGGCGACGCCGACATCGACCCGCGCGCCTTCGAGAAGGACGAGCTCGCCAAGCTGGGCATGCCCGCCGAGCTGCCGATGCGCCACCGCACCCCGCAGTTCCAGCACATCTTCGCCTCGGACGGCTATTCGGCCGGCTACTACTCCTACCTCTGGAGCGAGGTGCTGGACCACGACGCCTTCGAGGCCTTCACCGAGAAAGGCGGCCCCTACGACAAGGCGGTCGCCAAGCGGCTGCACGACAACATCATGAAGGTCGGCAACACCGTCGATCCGGCCGTCCAGTACCGCGCCTTCCGCGGCCGCGACCCGGACGTGAAGGCCTATCTGCGCGACAAGGGCTTCCCGACCTAGGGTGGCGGGCTGGCGCTTCGCACGCCGGGATTGTCAGCCACCACGCCGTCGCATAACGTCGTTTTGAACTCATTGCCGGGGAGGCGGCCATGGACGACGCGGAAGCCATGTCCCACTTGGTGGCGATCCGGCGGGGCTGGGACGACCGGCGACGCGTCCAGGCGCTGGCGGACTACCGGGCCTTCCTTTCCAAAGCCGCGGCGCGGACCGCAGGCTCAGCCCGCCCAAGCCTCGACGTGGACGAACTGTGGCACGCCCATATCCTGAGCACGCGCAGCTACAGCGACTACTGCCTCAGCCGCTTCGGCCGCTACATCCACCATCAATCCGGGCTCCATGCCGACGAGCGGGAGGCCCTGTCGCTCCGCCTGGATGGCGAGCTGCCTGCGGTGCTCGCACGGGCCGCCGCGGCGGCGGATTCGTGCCGCGCGCCCGACGCTGAAGGTGGCGCACCCCTGCGGTCAGCCGATTGCGGCGCCGAGGATCCCGCGCCGGAGGAGCCGGAGCCGCCGCACATCGCGCGGCTGGCCAACTGCGGCGACGACGAGGTCCCGGAGCCGGACCCCGGACACGACGACGGGCCGACGGCCCGGTCGCGGCCTTGGCGCGACGCGCCGATCACCGCCTTCCAGCACTAGCCGGCGCGCTCCCCGCCATGGCCCGCGCCCCCGCCTACGCACGATGGTGGACGGCGGCGACCGCCGGCCAGCCCGCCACACCCCAGCCGATCGGCGGGAAGGGCCACATACCGGCGGCCTACATCCGGCGCGCCCTGGACGAACACATCTCCAACCGCAAGCCGATCGCGGGCCAGCTACGCGTGACCGGCTACGAGATCACCGGCGACCTGCGCCTGGAGACCCTGACGGCCGGCCTCTCGATCTTCTTCGAGTACTGCCGGTTCAAGGGCGACGTGTTCGTCTGGCGGATGCAGAAGCTGCAGACCCTGAGCTTCTCGAACTCGGTGTTCGAGCGCGGCGTGGACGCCCGCGGCAGCCAGATGGATGGCAACTTCCTGTGCCGCATGACCGAGTTCAAAGGCCCGGTCCTGGCGCGTGACATGCGGATCGGCAGCACGGCGGACTTCAGCGGGGCGAAGGTCTTCTGCGAGGCGGGGACGGGCAGCACCATCGACGGCGACGGCCTGGGCCTCTCGCGCACCGCCGCCAACGCCCTCTACTGGCGGCGGGCAGCCTTCAACGACACGGCGCGGCTGGTGCTGCGCGACGCCAAGGTCGCCTCCTTCGTCCACGACATCGGCGCGACCGGCTGGGCGGATGGCTGGCCGAAGACCGGCAAGCTGGTGCTGGACGGTTTCACCTACGACCGGCTGGACGACTGCGACGCCAAGGACACCCTGCGCTGGCTCGCCCTGCAGCCGCCCAAGCCCGTGGTGACCAGCGCCTACGCCACGCTCGCCCGCGGGTTCCTGAAGCTCCACAAGCGCCACGAAGCCGAGGTGATCCTGGCGGAGCTGAAGCGCCGCGAAGTGGCCAGCATGCAAAACGGCGCGCGCAAGGTCGCCTTCACCGTCGTCTACGCCGCCATCGGCTACGGCCAGCGGCCAAGCCGCGCCCTGCTTATCTTCGCCGCGCTGTTCCTGATCCATTGGGGCGCGGTCAACGCGCTCAGCGATCAACGGATGTTCGCGCCCGCCGTCGACAAGACCGCCTTCGAAGCCTGCCTTGAGGGGCCGGGCAAGGACTGCGGCAAGACGCTGCAGAGCTGGAAGACCGTCAGGAGCGAGGGCAAGACCTACCGCGTGCCGGCGCGATATCCGGACCTGAACCCGCTGGAATTCTCCATCGAGTCCTTCCTGCCGATGATCCAGTTCAACCAGCGCGCCTATTGGGACGTGGACGAGCCGGTGCTGCGGTTCCTGCTGAACACCCTGGCGGCGCTGGGACTCTTCCTCGGCGGCCTGTTCGTCGGCAGCATCTCGGGCCTGCTCACCCCGAAGCTGCCCTCCGAGTAGAGCCGATCACCCGAAGAGGTCGGCCTGCGGCGCGGGCGTGGTCTTGGGCGGCGCGGGCGTGGTCTTGGGCGGCGCGGGTTCGAGCACCTTGGCGCCCTCGATGGCCAGCAGCTTGACCTTGGTGTTGACGCCGCCGCGCGCCGAGAAGCCGCCGAGCTTGCCGTTCGCCGCGGTGACGCGGTGGCAGGGCACCACGATCGGCCAGGGGTTCTGGCCCAAGGCCGCGCCGACGTCGCGGGCCAGGAGCTTGTCGCCCAGCTTCAACGCGATCTCGCCGTAGGTCAGGGTCTCGCCCGGCGGGATGGCGCGGGCGATCTCGTAGACGCGGGCGTTGAAATCCGGCACGCGGCCGATGTCGAGCGGGACGTCCAGCAAGTCGACCTTTTCGCCGCGCATGAGGGCGCGGATGCCCTCGATCGTCGGCGCCAGGCTCTCCGGCGGCTCGCCCTCGACGATCCCGGGAAAGCGTCGCTCGAAGCTGCGCCGATTGTTCCCAGGATCGCGCTCCGGCAGGTGCACGCCGACCAGGCGATGGCGGTCGTTCCAGGCGATCCCCGCCCAGCCGATTTCGGTTTCGAAGAGGGTGTATTGGGTCATGGCGTGAATATAGGGCCGTTCGCGGAGATCGGCTGGCGGCTTTCGGACATCGATGCGCGAGATCCTCCCCCAGGGCGAAGCCCGATAGGGGGAGGTGGCTCGGCGCGAAGCGGCGAGACGGAGGGGGTTTCATCCGCAACCGATGGACCGGTGGGCTTGAACCCCCTCAGTCAGCTTCGCTGACAGCTCCCCCTAAGGGGTGAGCATCTATGGCGCTTGTCCTTGACACGCCTGGACCGGCAGGCTCGCCTCTGACCATGAGGTTCAAGGGCGGGTGATGCATTATTTGCGATCGACGGCGCTGATCATGGCGATCATGTCCGCGGTCATGGCGTTCACAGGGCACTTCATCGTTGCCAGCATCTGCGCGGCTTCGGTGCTCGCGTGGCTGTTCTTGGACCGTCGCGACCTTAGAGCGTTTCTACTCGAGCGCAGCCGCAAAACCAGCGTTCGCGCCGCATTCGAGAAAGCGCCTAACGACCCCCTTCCTTGACCTCTCCGCCCTGTTAGGCGCATAAGCGCGCCCTTCCGGCGCCAACCTCGGTCAGCGCCCTCCACCGCCACGACCCCCATCACTACATGGGACGAGGGCGGCGAGGCCCCCCGTCGACGCAATCGTCCACGGGGGTCGACTGCGTTTGGGCTTTAGGAGTGGATATTGTTTGACGCACTGACAGATCGGCTCTCCGGCGTCTTCGATCGCCTCAGCGGTCGCGGCGTTCTGTCGGAGAAGGACGTCGACGAGGCGATGCGCGAGGTGCGCGTGGCCCTGCTCGAGGCCGACGTCGCCCTGCCGGTCGTGCGCGAGTTCATCGAGAAGGCCAAGGAGCGCGCCACCGGCGAGGCGGTGATCCGCTCGGTGCGGCCAGCCGACCAGGTCGTGAAGATCACCTACGACGGCCTGGTCGAGATGCTCGGCGGCGAGGGTGAGTCGGAAGGCCTCAATCTTTCGCTGAACCCGCCGACGGTCATCATGATGGCCGGCCTGCAGGGCTCGGGTAAGACCACCACCGCCGGCAAGCTGGCGCTGCGCCTGGCCAAGGACCGCAAGCGCGTCCTCCTGGCCTCGCTCGACACCCGCCGCCCGGCCGCCATGGAGCAGCTCGCGACCCTGGCCAAGCTGGCCGAGGTCGACAGCCTGCCGATCGTCGCCGGCCAGACCGCGCCGGACATCGCGCGGCGCGCGCTGCAATCGGCGAAGCTGCAGGGCTTCGACGTCGTCATCCTCGACACCGCCGGGCGCACCACGCTCGACGAGCAGATGATGAGCGAGGCGGCCGAGATCGCGCGGATCGCCAATCCGTCCGAGACCCTGCTGGTCGCCGACGCGCTCACCGGCCAGGACGCGGTGCGCACGGCCAAGGCCTTCCACGAGCGCCTGCCGCTGACCGGCCTGGTGCTGACGCGCGCCGACGGCGACGGGCGCGGCGGCGCGGCGCTCTCTATGCGCGCGGTCACTGGCCTGCCGATCAAGTTCCTGGGCGTGTCGGAAAAGATCGACGGCTTGGAGGCCTTCGACGCCGCCCGCGTCGCCGGCCGCATCCTGGGCCAGGGCGACATCGTGGCCCTGGTCGAGAAGGCCACCGAGGAGCTGGACGTCGCCAAGGCCGAGGCCATGGCCAAGCGCCTCGCCAAGGGCCAGTTCGACCTCGACATGATGGCCGAGCAGCTTCAGCAGATGAAGCGCATGGGCGGCATGGAAGGCTTGATGGGCATGTTGCCCGGGGTCCAGAAGATCAAGAAGCAGATCGCCGAGGCCAACATCAACGACAAGATGGTCGACCGCCAGGCGGCGATCATCTCCTCCATGACCAAGCTCGAGCGCAAGAAGCCCGACATTCTGGCGGCCTCGCGCAAGCGCCGCATCGCCGCGGGCGCGGGCGTCGACGTGGCCGAGGTCAACCGACTGCTCAAGCAGCACCGCCAGATGGCCGACGCCTTCAAGATGATGAGCAAGGGCGGCGGCAAGGGCTTCGCCCAGATGGCCCAGATGCTGGGCGGCATGGGCGGCGGCGGCATGGACCGCCTGAAGACCATGGGCGGCGGCAAACTAAACGCGATGCCGTCCGAGAAAGAGATCGAGGAGATGGCCGCCAGGCTGCAGGCCGGCGGCGGTCCGAAATTACCTGGCCTGGGTGGCTTGCCCGGCCTCAACCCCTTCAAGAAATAAGCTGAAAGATCAAAGGACTAGAAAATGCTGAAGATCCGTCTCGCCCGTGGCGGCGCCAAGAAGCGCCCCTACTATTCGATCGTCGTCGCCGACAGCCACTCGCCCCGCGATGGCCGTTTCATCGAGAAGGTGGGCTCCTACAACCCGCTCCTGAAGAAGGACGATCCGAACCGGGTGGTCCTGAAGGTCGAGCGCATCCAGGAGTGGATGAGCAAGGGCGCCCAGCCCACCGACCGCGTCGCGCGCGAGCTCGGCAAGCTCGACCTCGTGAAGTGGGAACACGGCAACAACCCGAACAAGGGCCAGCCGGGAACCAAGGCCAAGGAACGCGCGGAAGAGCGCGCCCAGCGCGAGGCCGACCGCGCCGCCGCCCTGGAAGAAGCCAAGAACAACCCGCCGCCGGCCCCCGAGCCGGAACCGGCCGTGGAAGAGGCGCCTGCTGCTGAAGAACCGGCCGCCGAGGCCGCCGCCGAAGAGGCTCCGACTGCCGAAGCCGCGGCTGAAGAAGCGCCGGCCGCCGAGGCCGCGCCTGCGGAAGAAGCCGCCACCGAAGCCGCTCCGGCTGAAGAGCCCGCCGCGGAAGCCGGCGAAGAAAAGACCGAAGGCTAAGAGAGGTCTCCTTCTCCCCTTGCGGGAGAAGGTGGCCCGCGCAGCGGGTCGGATGAGGGGTCTCTCGAACCTTGCGGATGAGTTCATCGCCGCCCGCGCCGAGGGCGCGGTGCGACCCCTCATCCGTCAGCCTGCGGCTGACACCTTCTCCCGCAAGGGGAGAAGGACCCGATGAGTGACGACCTCATTTTAGTGGGCCGCGTGGCCGGTGCCTTTGGGGTGAAGGGCGAGGTCCGCATTACCAGCTTCACGGCCGAGCCGATGGCGCTGGTGGACTACAAGACCCTGCTGCGTGAGGACGGCCAGCCCGCCCTCACGCTGACCGGAGGCCGCGCAGCCAAGGGCGGCGTGGTCGTCCGCGCCAAGGAAATCGAGACCCGCGAGCAGGCCGAGGCCGCCCGCGGCCTTCGCCTCTACATCCCCCGCGCCGTCCTGCCGGAGCCCGACGAGGACGAATTCTACGTCGCCGACCTGATCGGCATGGACGTGGTGAGCCTGGAGGGCGATCTCCTGGGCAGGGTGCGCTCGGTCCGCGACTTCGGCGCCGGCGACCTGCTGGAAGTGGCGCCGATCGCGGGCGAAAGCTGGTGGCTGCCATTCACCAAGGACGCCGTGCCCGAGGTCCAGATGGACGCCGGCCGCGTCGTCGCCGTACGGCCCGACGAGGTCGAATAGGCCGCACCGCGGTCGGCCTCCGTAATACCCCTTAAGGAGTTCCGCTAGATCGCGGCGACTCAGCGCGGTCTCTAAGCCTGTCCTCAGAAGCCGAGACCGAACCGCATCGCAACCACCGGCTACGGGACCGATCTTCTCAAAGGCGGCGGAAGCGCACCCTTCCGCCGCCTTCCGCGTGTCTAAGGCCAGGCCTCAGGTCTTGGGCTTGCGCATCCGCATCAGGCCTTCCTGCGCGCAGCTCGCGACCAGCACGCCATCCGACGCCCGATAGATGTAGCCGAGGTTAAAGCCGCGGCCGCTCGACGCTGAGGGGCTCTCCTGCTGATACAGGTGCCATTGATTGAAGTCGGTCGGCCGGTGAAACCACATGGCGTGGTCGAGGCTCGCCGTCTGGACGCCGGGGGTGCGCCAGCTCACGCCGTGCGGCCGGATGGAGGTGCCGAGCAGGCTCATGTCCGACGCATAGGCCAGGATCACCTGGTGCATGCGCGGATCGTCGCCGATCGGGTCCTTGGCGCGGAACCACACCTGTTGGGACGGCTCGCGCGGGGCGGGCGTCACGACGTCGAACCGGCCGCCAACCGTGCGCATCTCGATCGGCTCGTGACGGTCGATCCAGTCCTCATCCGCCGCTCCCGACGCCAGCGCCTTGCGCTGCTCGGCGTCGCTCGCGACTTCTTGCGGCGCCGGCGCCGCCGGCATGTCGCTCTGGTGCTCGAAGCCCTCTTCGACGGTCTGGAACGAGGCGGCCAGGTTGAAGATCTGCTGGCCGTGCTGGACGGCGATCACCCGGCGGGTCGTGAAGCTGCCGCCATCGCGGCTGCGGTCGACCTCGAAGACGATGGGGATCGAGGGATCGCCGGGCCGGATGAAGTAGCAGTGCAGCGAATGGCAGATGCGGTCCTCGACCGTCTCATAGGCCGCCAGCAGCGACTGCGCGATCACCTGGCCGCCGTAGATGCGCTGACGTTGGTCGGCGTCGGGCGTCGTGCCGCGGAAGAGGTTCACCTCCAGGCGCTCGAGGCCGAGCGTCTCGACGAGGGTCATGGTGGTGTCCATCAAAAGTCCGCGATGCTGCAACTGCGAAGGCGCAGGGGATACGCCCCGCCCGACGGACCCGCAACCCGAGGCTACTTGCGCATCCGCATGAGGCCCTCTTGGGCGACGGAGGCCACCAGGGTCCCGTCCTCGGCGTAGATCGCGCCGCGGATCAGGCCACGGCCGTCCGACGCCGACGGACTGTCGTGGGCGTAGAGGTGCCACTGGTTGAAGTCTGTCGGCCGGTGGAACCACATGGCGTGGTCCAGGCTGGCCGACTGGAACCCGGGCGTCTGCCAATGCACGCCGTAGGGCCGCATCGCCGTGGACAAGAGGTTCATGTCCGAGGCGTAAGCCAGGATCACCTGATGCATGTGCGCGTCGTCGCCGATCGGCGACGCGCAGCGGAACCAGTTCTGCGCCACCGGCTCCTTGGGTCCGCCCTGCCAGTAAGTGCGTGCGTCCTGCGAGCGCATCTCGATCGGCTGCGGCCGCGACAGCCAGCGCTTGGCCTCTTCCGGCGCGTTCTTCATGGCCTCGCGCATCATTTCCATCTGGTCGGGCAGCTCCGACCAGTGGGGGCCGGGCGGTCGCGCGGTCTGGTGTTCGAAGCCCTCTTCGGCGTCCTTGAACGAGGCGGCCAGGTTGAAGATCTGCTTGCCGTGCTGGATCGCCACGACGCGCCGCGTGGTGAAGCTGCCGCCGTCGCGGCTGCGATCGACCTCGAAGACGATCGGGACCGTCGGGTCGCCCGGGCGGATGAAGTAGCAGTGGAGCGAGTGGCACACCCGCGTCTCGATGGTCTCGTAGGCCGCCAGCAGCGACTGGGCGATCACCTGGCCGCCGAAGATTCGCCCGGGCCGGCTGTCTGGGGTCGTGCCGCGGAACAGGTTCTCCTCGATCCGCTCGAGCTGAAGCGTCTCGACGAGGGTTTCGTCCTGGCCCTGGGTCTCGGGAATCTCGCTCATGCGGCGCCGGTTACGCGCGGCGGCGGCAGGGCGCAAGACCCGTCCCAGGCTTGACGGACCTGGGCTCCAGCGGGCTTTAGACGCCGCCATGCCGTTCGACGCCACCGTGCTGACCATGTTTCCGGAGGCCTTTCCGGGCCCGCTGGGCGTCTCGCTGATCGGGACCGCCTGGCGCGAGCAAGGGCTTTGGGCCTTGGAAACAGTGGACATTCGGGACTTTTCCAAGGATAAGCGCGGCTTCCTCGACGACACCCCCGCGGGTGGCGGTCCTGGACAGGTGATGCGGGCGGACGTGATCGCCTCTGCGCTGGACAGCGTGGAGCGGCGCGGGCGTCCGCTTTTGTACATGAGCGCCCGGGGCCGGCCCCTGACCCAGGCGCGGGTGCGCGAGTGGGCCGAAGGGCCGGGACTGATCGTCCTGTGCGGTCGGTTCGAAGGGGTGGATCAACGGGTCATCGAGGCTCGCGGGTTCGAGGAGGTCGCCGTGGGCGACGCGGTCCTGGCCGGTGGCGAGGCGGCGGCGCTGGTGGCGATCGAGGCGTGCGTACGGCTCGTCCCCGGTGTGTTGGGGCAGGCCGAGAGCTTGAGTGAAGAAAGCTTCGAGGACGGGCTCCTCGAGCATCCGCAGTACACGCGACCGCGGACGTTCGAAGGGCTCGACATCCCCGAAGTCCTGCTGAGCGGCCACCACAAGGAGATCTCCCGGTGGCGGTCGGCTAAGCGGGAAGAGACCACGCGGGAGCGGCGGCCGGACTTGTGGGCGCGGCGACCCGCCAATCAACAGGCAAAGGGCGATTAAGCCCAGTAAGGACGAAGACCATGAACGTGATCGAGACCCTCGAGAAGGAAGAGGCCGACCGCCTCCTCGCGACCCGCAAGATCCCCGACTTCCAGCCCGGCGACACCGTGCGCGTGAACGTCAAGATCAAGGAAGGCGAGCGCGAGCGCGTCCAGGCCTATGAGGGCGTCTGCATCGCCCGCGGCGGCCAGGGCATCAACGAGAGCTTCACCGTGCGCAAGATCAGCTTCGGCGAAGGCGTCGAGCGGCTGTTTCCGGTGATGAGCCCGATGATCGAATCCATCGAGGTGAAGCGCCGCGGCGTCGTGCGTCGCGCCAAGCTCTATTACCTGCGCGACCGCCGCGGGAAGTCGGCGCGTATCGCGGAACGGCAGATGCAGGCCCGCGAAGAAGCGCCGCCCGAGACCACCGAAGCCTAAGCGCTTCGACCTCAAGCGAATTCGAGCGGCGGCCGCAGCGATGCGGCCGCCGCTTTCGTATCAGGCCGCGCCTTGCGGAAACTGCGGCAGGCCGTCGTCGATCAGCGTCCAGGGCAGCTTGGAGCTGACCCAGATATGCGAGCCGGGCGCGAGCGCGGCCGCATCGTCCAGCGTCGTCAGCGACACCGCGATCCAGGGCCCGTCCTGCGGCTCGGCGAAGACCGGCGTGCCGCAACGTGTGCAGGACAGGCGGTGCAGCCGCTGCGATGAGGCCCAGCGGGTCGTCTCGCCGGAGCGCTCCACGTCCGCGTCGTTGAACAGCGCCCGTGCGAAATAGGGACCACCGGTCGCGCGCTGGCAATTGCGGCAATGGCAGAGCCGTACGTTGATCGGCTCGGCTGCCGCCCTCCACCGCACCTGGCCGCAAAGGCAACCGCCGGTGTAAGGCGCACTCACGCCGCGCGGCCCTCGCGGATGTAATGGGTGAAGCCGTCCACGAGGTGGTCGAACATCAGCCGCATCCGGCGGCTGGCCCGCAGGTTCTCATGCATGACGATCCAGACGCCGAGGTTGAAGACCACGACGTTGGGCATCACCCGCACCAGGCCGTAGCGGCGCGCGATGGTCGGCTGGCAGACGCCGATGCCGTAGCCGGCGCGCAGGAAGGCCAGTTGCGCCAGGTCGCTGTCCGAGCGGAAGTCGAAGGTCTCGCGGCTGACGTCGATCTGCATCCCCGCCAGGTCCTTGATGCTGCGCGCGGGGCCGTCGAACCCGATGATCGTGTGCTCGTCGAGGTCCTCCATGCTTCCCGGCCGGCCGTGGCAGTCCAGGTAGTCCTGTGTGGCGTAGAACCCGAGCTGCACCTCACCCACCTTCTTGGCGACCAGGGCGTTCTGGGTCGGCGGCGCCATGCGCACGGCGATGTCGGCCTCGCGGCGCGACAGGTCGTCGACCACGTCTGACATCATCAGCTCGATGATGATGCCGGGGTGCTGGCGACGGAAGTCGGTGAGGATTGGCGGCAGCACCTCGGCGCCGACCATCTGGCTGGCGGTGATGCGGATCGAGCCGGTCAGCGAGTCCGCGGCCCCCGACGCGTCACGCACCGCGGCGGAGGCCGCGGCGGCCATATCGTGCAGGTGCGGTTTCAGCTCCAGCGCCAGGTCGGTGGGTTGCAAACCCCGGGGGCTGCGCAGGAAGAGCGGCGAGCCCAGGCGCTGCTCCAGGCTCTCGATATGGCGCCCCAGCGTCGGCTGCGTCAGGCCGCGCAGCTTGGCCGCGGCGGACAGCGTGCCGGCCTCCAGCACCGCGTGGAGGCTTTGGAAGAGGTCCCAGTCGTTCGGTCCAGGCATGCGCTACTGAATAGCTGCTCCAGGGAAATCGGCAATTCTGTTGAGGCCCCGTCGGCCGCATCTTGGCGTAACAGAGATAGGAGACTTCCCGTGCAGACCAAGGGCGAGGCGCAAACTGCGCTGGTGATCGGAGCGACCGGGGGCGTCGGCGGGGCGGTGGCCGAGCGGCTGCTAGCCGAGGGCTGGCGCGTACGCGCACTCAACCGCGACCCCGATCGCGCGCGCCGCACCTCGGGTCGACCAGGCCTGGAGTGGGTCAAGGGCGACGCCATGATCGAGGCGGATGTGGTGGCGGCCGCCCAGGGCGTGCAGCTCCTGATCCACGGCGCCAATCCGCCCGCCTACCGCAACTGGGCGGGCTTGCAGCTTCCGATGCTGAACGCCAGCATCGCTGCGGCCAGGGCCGCCGACGTGCGGCTGGTCTTCCCCGGCACGGTCTACAACTACGGCCCTGACTCCTTCCCGAACCTCACCGAGGCCTCGGCGCAGCATCCGGTGACCCGCAAGGGCGCGATCCGCGTGCAGATGGAAGAGGCCCTCGCCCGCGCGTCGGCTGAGGACGGCCTGCGCGTCCTGATCGTCCGCTGCGGCGACTTCTTCGGGCCCAAGCCCGGCAACAACTGGCTGAGCCAGGGCCTCGTGAAGCCGGGCAAGCCGATCTCGGCGGTCAGCTACCCCGGGCCCTTCGAGGTGGCCCACAGCTGGGCCTACCTGCCGGACGTCGCCGAGATCATGGTGCGGCTGGCGCTCGACGGGGCCAACCTCGCCCCCTTCGAGACCTTCCACATGCGCGGCCACACCCAGACGGGGGCGGAGCTGATCGCGGGCCTGCAGGCCGCCGCCGGCCGCAAGCTCGCCGTCAGCCGCCTGCCCTGGTTTGCGATCCGCGCCATGGCCCCCTTCAACGAGACGTTCCGCGAGATGCTCGAGATGCGCTACCTCTGGGAAGGGCCGGTGCTGCTCGACAACGCCAGGCTGGTCGCGCGTCTGGGCGCTGAGCCGCACACCCCGCTGGCGGACGCCCTGCGCACCGCCCTGGCCGGCATGGGCGCCCTGCCGCGGCCGGCGGAGGCGCTGGCTGCCTAGGAGGTATCCAGTCCCCGCTTCCGTCGGCTAGGTTGCCGCATCTCCACGGGGCCTTGAGCAGATGCTGCGGAACCTGGCGCGCCTGTCGGCGGCTCTCGCGCTCTTCCTTTCGGCCAACGTGGCTGGCGCGCAGGCGCCGCCGCCACCCGCCGGCCCCGGCGTCGCGATCTCCGACCTGATCGGTCGAGATCCAGCGGCCGTCCGGGCGCGCCTTGTGGACGTCGCAGCCGGTTGGCCCGTGCCGCCGGCCTTCCAGATCGCGACGGCGGACGGAGTGCTGACCCTCATCAGCGTCGCCGACCTCACCGTGGATCCCGTCCTGGCGCAGCGGATGGCCGCGTTCCGCACATCCGGCGACCCACCCGCCGCCGGCGCCTACCTGCTGTGCGAAGCCTCGCTGATCCAGGGCGATGGGTCGCGGACGCCGGGCGATTCACTGGTGCTGACGTTTCGCGACGGTCGCCTGGAGTCCGTCGCGCAGCCGGCCAAGATCGCCGTCCCACCACCTCCGCCCTACACGGACCGCAAGGCCCAGCTCGCCTACATCCGCCGGCCGGTGAGCTCGCCGTTCATCGCGCGCTTCGGCGAACTGCCCCTGGAGGACGGCACCGGCTTCCTGTCGCGGATGCCGAAGGCCGTGCTCGCTCCGGACGACCGCCTGAGCGCCGCCTGCTCGCCTGCGCCGGCGCCGTCGCCCGCAATCCCGCACGCCCGTCACGAGGGGTTGAGCGCCAGCGACATGCAGGGCCTGGCGATCCTGCCGTTCGCGATCACCCTGCCGGGAATGAACCGCCAGAGGGTCGCCGCGCGAAGGGATGGCGCGGCGCTGCTGGCGATGGTGCGCGTCGGCGAGCCATTGGGCGCCGCACCCGAGACATTCGCCGCGACGCACAAGGGCGTCCGCGCCTACCCGGTGGCGCAGGGCGACTACGCGGTCCTCAGCCTCGACATGGGCGCCTATCCGGGACGCAATCTCACGAACTTCAATGACGTCGCCCTGGTCGGCGTGAGGCGGGGCCGTATCGCGTGGATCGCGCCGCCCGCCAGTCTCGGACCGCACGCCGCCCTGCTCTGCCTGGACGAGCACGGGGTCCCCAACACGCCGCGGCGTGGCTGCAGCGGCTGGGGCCACTTCTCTCCCTAGGGAAGGAAATTGCGCCGCGGACCCGCAAAATGCGGCGCCGCAGCACTAGACGTGCGCGGGGTCGCGGACCTACATGCCACGCATGCCCGGCAAGACCCTCTATGACAAGATTTGGGACGAACACGTCGTTACCCCTTCCAAGCAAACCGAGGGGCAGGACGGCGAGGCGATCCTCTACATCGACCTGCACCTGATCCATGAGGTGACCACGCCGCAGGCCTTCGCCGGCCTTCGCGCGGCCAAGCGGCCTGTGCGCCGGCCCGACCGCACCCTGGCCGTGGCTGACCACAACGTGCCGACCGAGGGGCAGGCCCTGGGCGTCGCCGCCGTCGCCGACGACGAGGCGCGCCTGCAGCTCCAGACCCTGGAGCGCAACGTCAAGGAACACGGGATCGAGTTCTTCCCGATGGGCGACGTGCGGAACGGCATCGTCCATGTGGTCGGGCCCGAACAGGGCCGCACCCAGCCCGGCATGACCATCGTATGCGGTGACAGCCACACCTCCACGCACGGCGCCTTCGGGGCGCTGGCGCACGGCATAGGCACGTCCGAAGTCGAGCATGTGCTGGCCACCCAGACCCTGCGCCAGAAGAAGGCCAAGAACTTCCGCGTCACCATCGAGGGCGAACCGATCCCCGGTGTCGGCGCCAAGGACTACGCGCTGGCGGTGATCGGCGAGATCGGCACCGCCGGCGGCACGGGCTACGTCATCGAGTATGCGGGCTCCGCGGTGCGTGCGCTGTCGATGGAAGGGCGCATGACGCTCTGCAACCTGACCATCGAGGCCGGCGCGCGGGCGGGGCTGGTGGCGCCCGACGAGACCACATTCGACTACCTGCGCGGCCGACCGTCCGCGCCCAAGGGCGGAGCCTGGGAAATGGCCCTGCCCTACTGGAGGAGCTTCTTCTCCGATCCCGACGCCACGTTCGATCGGGAGATCACGATCGACGCGGCCAGGATCGCCCCGCTGGTCACCTGGGGCACCAGCCCGGAGGACGTGATCGCGGTGACCGACCGGGTGCCGGACCCGGCGAGTTTCTCTCATCCCGACAAGCGCGCCTCCGCCGAACGCGCACTGGAGTACATGGGCCTGGAGGCCGGCCAGCCGATCGCCGACGCCAAGGTCGACGTGGTGTTCATCGGCTCCTGCACCAACAGCCGGATCGAGGACCTGCGCGCCGCGGCGAAGATCGTAGAGGGCCGCAAGGTTGCGGACCACGTGCGGGCCATGGTGGTCCCAGGCTCCGGCCTCGTGCGCGCCCAGGCCGAGGAAGAGGGCCTCGACGAGGTCTTCCTGGCGGCCGGCTTCGAGTGGCGCGAGCCCGGCTGCTCGATGTGCCTGGCCATGAACCCCGACAAGGTGCCGCCCGGCCAGCGCTGCGCGTCCACTTCCAACCGCAACTTCGAGGGCCGCCAGGGCCGCGCGGGACGCACCCACCTGATGAGCCCGGTGATGGCCGCCGCCGCCGCGATTTCCGGCCACATCGTCGACGTGCGGGACTTCCTGTGATCGTCGCCCTGGACCATGTCGCCCTGGCGGTCCGCGACCTGGACGCCGCGGTCGACGGCTACCGGCGGATGCTGGGCCGCGAGCCCAACTGGATCGGCGGCGACGGCGGGGCGCGCCACGCCTGGTTCCAGTTTCCGAACATGGCGCTCGACATCATCACCGCGCAGGGCGAGGGCGCGTTCGGGGACCAGATGCGCGCGCATCTCGACGCGCACGGCGAAGGCGTCTGGGCGCTGGCCTTCACGGCTGAAGACCTCGAGGGAACGCAGAAGCTGCTCGCCCGCCGCGGTGTGCGCGCCACGCCGCCGTCCCTCACCCGCTCGACCCACGACGACGGCCGCAGGCGCTACTGGCTGGGATCCAACGCCCACCCGCGAGACACCGCGGGCCTGCAGGTCCTGCTGATCGCCCCGCCGCGCGACGGCGGCCCGTGGCCGCTTTCCGAGCCCGCCGGCGACGGGGCGGTGGAGAAGCTCGACCACGTCGTGATCCGCACGCCGAACGCGGAACGGGCGCTGGCGATCTACGGCGCCAAGCTCGGCCTCGACCTGCGGCTCGACCGAAGCAACGAAGGCTGGGGCGCGCGGCAAATGTTCTTCAAGGCCGGCGACACGGTTGTGGAATTCGGCGCCAGCCTGAAAGCCCCCGCCTCCGACGATCCCGACACCTTCGGCGGTCTGGCCTGGCGGGTGGCCGATCCGCAGGCGGCCCAGGCCCGCATCGCCGCCGCCGGCTTCGACGTCTCCGAGGTGCGGACCGGCCGCAAGCCGGGCACCCACGTCTTCACGGTGCGCGACGCCCCGGCCGGCGTGCCGACCCTGATGCTCAGCGCCGAACCGGTTCCGGAGCCCGCCTGATGGACGCCTTCACCCGCCTGGACGCCAGGATCGCGCCGCTGCCCCTAGCCAACATCGACACCGACCAGATCATCCCCAAGCAGTTCCTGAAGACCGTGGAGCGCGAGGGCCTGGCGAAGGGCCTGTTCTACGACCTGCGCTTCGACGGCGACGGCAGGCCGCGGCCGGACTTCGTGCTGAACCGGCCGGAGTACAAGGGCGCGGGGGTGCTGGTGGCCGGCGACAATTTCGGCTGCGGATCGAGCCGCGAGCACGCGCCCTGGGCGCTGATGGACTTCGGGATCCGCTGCGTGGTCTCCACCAGCTTCGCCGATATCTTCTATTCCAATTGTTTCCAGAACGGCCTCCTGCCCGTGGTGTTGAAGGCCGACGAGGTGCAGGCGCTGATGGAGGAGGCCAAGGGCGGCAACCACCTCGTCACCGTCGACCTGGAAGCCCAGACCGTCGTCTCGCCCTCAGGCCGGACCTTCGCCTTCGAGATCGACCCGCAGCGTAAGGACAAGATGCTGAGGGGACTCGACGCCATCGGGGAGACCCTGCAGGCCGCGCCCGACATCGACGTCTACGAAATGAAGCGCGCGCTCAGCCGGCCGTGGTTGGAGGACGCATGACCATCCTCATCGCAGGCACGTTCCGCGTGCCGCCGGAGAACCTCGACGGCTTCCGGCCGCACATGGAGAAGATGCTGGCCGCCAGCCGCGCCGAAGCCGGGTGTCTCACCTATTCCTACGCGGTCGATGTCGCCGAGCCGGGGCTGATCCGCGTCTTCGAGGCCTGGGCGGACCAGGCCTCGATCGACGCCCACCTGCAGGCGCCGCACATGGCCGCGTGGCGCGCCGCCTGGCCGGATGCGGGCGCAGGGGATCGCAAGCTGTCGATCTATGAGGTCGCCGCCGAACGGGCGCTCTGACCCGCCCGGCGGCGCCTAAGACTTAGCGCGGCGTGGTCGGCGCCGAAGCCGGTTCGTTCGAAGACCTCTTCTTCTTTTTCGACTTGGTATCGGTTGCCGGAGCGGCGGCTTCATCCTTGCTGCCGGCCGCCGTGGTCGCCGAGGCGTCCGTGCCGGCAGGCGCGCCGGCGCTCGAACCCACTTCCGAATTGGGGCTCGCGCGGTCCTTCGCGACGTCTGAGGCGTGTTCGTCGCCCTGGCTGTTCTGCCGGGCCGCCTCGGCCGCCGCCGACGGAGAGCCCGCCGGAGTTGACGGGTTCGGCGTCTGGGCTGTCGCCGCGACGGCCAATGCAAGGCCGCCGACAAGGCTGATCAGGGCGATTGGGGTATGGCGCATTTGCGTTCCTCTCTCTCCCGTCCGTAAGCCGGACGCGTGGGTGGTCCCCGCCGACGCCCGACAAGGGTTGAGGCCGAAAGTGGTTAAAAGGCGGCGCTCGGAGGGCTTCCCCCGGGCGCGGGCTTCACCTACGAGGGCGCCTTAACCTGCGTGAGAGCCCGAATGACCGACCTGCTGCTTCTGCCTGGCGATGGGATCGGACCCGAAGTGACCGCTCAGGTGCGTCGCGTGGCCGCGGCGATCGCGCCCGACCTTTCCCTCGACGAGCGTCCGTTCGGCGGGATCAGCTTCGACCAGCTCGGCTCCCCGCTGACCGACGAGACCCTGGCTGCCGCCAAGGCGTCCAGGGCGGTGCTGATGGGCGCCGTGGGCGGGCCGAAGTGGAAGGATGCGCCGCGCGACAAGCGCCCAGAGGCCGGGCTCCTGGGGCTGCGCGCCGGCATGGGCGTCTTCGCCAACCTGCGGCCCGCGCTCTGCTTCCAGCCGCTGGCCGACGCCTCCAGCCTGAAGCGCGAGCTGGTCGAAGGCCTGGACTTCATGATCGTCCGCGAGCTCACCGGCGGCGTCTACTTCGGCCAGCCGCGGTTCATCGAGGATCTTCCGGGCGGCGGCCGGCGCGGCGTCGACACCCAGGTCTACACCACCGCCGAGATCGAACGGATCGCGCGGGTGGCCTTCGAGCTGGCGCGCGGGCGCCGCAACAAGGTCTCCAGCGCCGAGAAATCCAACGTCATGGAGACCGGCCTCCTGTGGCGCGAGGTGGTCACCGACCTGCACGCCCGTGAGTACGCCGACGTCCAGCTGGAGCACATCCTGGCCGACAACGCCGCCATGCAGATCGTCAAGAACCCCAAGCAATTCGACGTCATGGTCACCGACAACCTGTTCGGCGACATCCTGTCGGACGCGGCGGCCCAGCTCACCGGCTCGCTGGGGATGCTGCCGTCGGCGGCCCTGGGCGCGCCCGGGACGCCGGGCCTCTACGAGCCGATCCACGGCTCGGCGCCGGACATCGCCGGCAAGGGGATCGCCAATCCGCTGGCGGCCATCCTGTCGTTCGAGATGGCGCTGCGCTGGTCGCTGGACCGCGGCGAGCTGGCCGGGAAGCTGTTCGCCGCCGTCAACCGGGCGCTGGAGAAGGGCGCGCGGACGCCGGACCTTGGCGGGACGCTTACCACCGTCCAGATGGGGGACGCGGTGTTGGCGGAGCTCTAGCCGCCACTAGTGCATTGGCATGGCGGCTGTCCCGTCGGACCAGCTGGGCACCCTGACGAAGAAGACGCTGACCGGATCCAGGTCGTCGGGACCGCCCATGACCGGCGAGCCCTTGAAATTGGCGCCCACCGCCGCCGCGTCGGTCCGCAGGAAATAGAACATCACGTGCGGCATGTTGTGGGCGCCGTTGTCGGTCAGGTAGGCGTCCTTCGACATCATGTAGCTCATCGAACCCGTCGCGGGCGCGCCCACGCCCTTGGCCCAGCCCGCCTTGGTTCGAGACAGCAGTTCGGCGGTGGGCGCGCCAGCGATCACCCAGCGGGTGAGCTCCAGATAGGGCGGCAGCACCGTCCGCGCGGCGGCGGCGTTGAGACAGATCGGCGAGCGGTTCTTCGGGTTCCAGAACTCGGGGTCCTTGAAGCCGGCGGCCCAGCTGCGCTCGACCAGGCAGACGAAGCCGTTCTTGCCCTTCGCCGCCGTCTCGTAGCCGGCCGGGCCTAGCGTCAGCACCTCGGCGCCGTCGGAGATCGACGGCGGCGCGGCGCTGCGGGCAAGGGCGGCCTCTTCCGCCGCCATGGCGACCCGGAAGGCGTCCAGGCTCGCCGGGCGCGGATAGGCGGCTTTCGGCGCCTCGGCGGCGACCGCGCCAGACGCCATCACCAGCGCCGCCGCGCCGATGGCCCACGTGAACCTCATCCTGAACATAGCCCCGGCCTCGCATTAGTTCACCAGATAGCAAACTGTTAGCTATCTCCCGGTGGGTGTCAACCGAGGGTCAAAGGACCAGCCGCCAGGTCTCGCTGACCTCGGCCGCCCCGAAGTCGTCGTGCGTCCAGGTCTTCTCCAGTTGGAAGCCCTGCTGGGCGTAGATGGCGCGGGCGGCGGTCAACACGGCGTGGGTCCAGAGCACAATCTCGCGATAGCCGGCGGCGCGGGCAAAGCTAACGCATTCCTCAACCAGGCGCTTGCCGAGGCCCAGCCCGCGCGCCGCGGGCTCCAGCATCAGGAGGCGCAGGCGTGCGACGCCGGGGGCCTCGTCCTTCACGAGGAAGACGCAGCCCAGCCGCTCGCCGCCTCGCTCAGCGATCCAGCAGCGCTCCAACGCCGCGTCGTGGCCGTCCAGGAAATCCGCGCAGATCCGCGCCGTCACCGCCTCGATGTGGCCATTCCAGCCGTACTCACGCGCATAGTTCAGGCCATGGCGCTCGGTGATCCAGCCCATGTCGCCGGTGCGGTGCGGGCGCAGAATCACCGGATCGGCGGGTGCGGCGCCCAGCAGCTCTTCGACCTCGGCCATCGCCCCGGCGAGCCTACGCCGGCCCTCGCTGGAAAGGCCGCCGATCATGCCTTCGACCAGGGCCGCGGAGCGCTGGTCGAAGGGCGGGAAGACCTCCGCCCCGTGGTCGGTCAGCCGCAGGACGGCGCTTCGGCCGTCCGTCGCCGAGCGCTCGCGCGCCACGACGCCGTCGCGCTCGAGCCTGGCCAGGATGCGGCTCAAGTAGCCCGCGTCGAGGCCGGTGATCTCGCCGACCTGCTTGGCGGTGACGCCTTCCCCCTTGGCGACCTCATACAGCACGCGGCCCTCGGCCACGGTGTAGGGCGTCCCGAGGTAGCCCTTCTCCAGCACGCCTATGGCGCGGGTGTAGAAGCGGTTGAATCGGCGGACGGCCGCGACGGGATCGAGGACTTCGGCGGACATGGCGTACTCTCCTGAGCCGCCAGCAAATCCAGATTAGTTGACGGAGTCAAATATATTCGAGGTCAAGGCCTCGCGGGCCGCTTCGATTGTGCGGGCGACGTCGGCCTCGCTGGTGCGCCAGTTGCAGACGCTGACCCGCATGCAGCGGCGACCGCGCCAGGTGACGCCGCCGAAGAAGGCTTCCCCGCCAGCGTTGAGCGTGGCGATCACCTGGTCGGTGCGCCGGTCGTGGTCGGCTTCGCTGGCGCCGGGCGATGGGTCGCGGAAGCCCAGCAGGCCCTGGATCAGCGTCGGCGCCGCCACGACTTCCGCGCCCGGCAAGGCGCCGATGCCGGCGACGATCGCCGCGGCGTGGCCGCAGGTGCGCTCGACCAGGGCTGCGAGACCTTCCCGTCCGAGCTCGCGCAGGGCCGCGTAGATCGCAAAGCCCCGCGCGCGGCGCGAGAACTCCGGGTTCCAGTCGATCTGGTCGCGCGCGGCGCCGCCGGCCGGCAGGTAGCTGGTGGAAAGCGTCATGGCCGCGCGGTGCGCCAGGGCGTCACGCACGAAGGCGATGCCGGAATCGTAGGGCACGTTCAGGTACTTGTGGGCGTCGGTGGTCCAGGAGTCGCAAAGCTCGAGCCCGCGGGCCAGGTCGCAGTAGCGGGGACTCGCCTTGGCCCACAGCCCGAAGGCGCCGTCCACATGGGTCCAGGCGCCCGCGGCCCGCGCCATCGGGGCCAGGTCCTCGAAGGCGTCGAACGTCGCGCAGTTCAGCTCGCCGGCCTGCAGCACCACGATAGCGGGATCATCCGACGCGGCGAGCGCGGCCTCTAGGGTCGACGGCGACAGCCGCCCGTCCCCGTCGACCGGCAAGGCCTCGATGGAGTCCGACCCCAGCCCGAGGAACCGCACGGCGCGGTCGACCGAGCCGTGGCGGTCGGCGTTGGCCAGGATACGCAGCCGCGCCGCGCCGTTCAGGCCCTTGCGCTCCACATCCCAGCCGCGGTCGCGCAGCAGCGCGTGCCGCGCGGCGGCCAGGCAGGTCACGTGCGCCATCTGCGTGCCGGTGGTGAAGCCCACGCTGGTCCCTTGCGGCAGGCCAAAGATCTCGGTCAGCCAGCCCGCCGCCACCTCCTCGACCACCGAGGCGGCGGGCGCGCAGGCGTGGATGCCGGCGTTCTGGTCCCAGACGGTGGTCAGCCAGTCGGCGGCCATGGCCGCCGGGGTGCCCCCGCCGATCACCCAGGCGAAGAACCGCGCGCTCTGCGACCCCAGCAGCCCGCCGGCGGTGTCGGCCACGAGCTCGTCGATCACCTGGACAGCGTCGACGCCGCGGTCGGCCAGCGGCCGGCCCAGCCGCGCGCGCATCTGGGCCAACGAGGCCGTCGTGGCGACCGAGCGGCTGTCGAGGCCATCGAGCCAGGCGAAGGCGTGCTCCGCGGCGCGCGTCAGGGCCGTGCGTTCGGGCGTCTTGGTCGGCATCGCGGTCCTCCAGGCGCCGGAAATGGGTGGCGCTATAAGGGTAAGTCAACGGGTCAACCTTGACAGTTGGCAGGGGTGTTTGCGTTGCCGGCCTCGCGGCGGCATGTTCGCCCCGAACACCCGATCGTCCGCGCAAGGGGAGCTGCCATGGCCCATTGGCTCGTGAAATCTGAGCCCGCGAAGTACAGTTTCGGGGACCTCTCGCGGGACGGCAAGACCATCTGGGACGGCGTGCGCAACAACGCCGCGGCCCTGCATCTCAAGGCCATGAAGCGCGGCGAGGAGGTGTTCTATTATCACTCGCAGGAGGGCCTCGCGGTGGTCGGTATCGCCACGGTGGTGCGCGAGGCGTTCCCCGACCCGAGCGACGCCACCGGCCGCTTTGTCGCCGTCGAGCTCGCGCCGGCACGCGCCCTTCGCAAGCCGGTGACCCTGGCCGACATCAAGGCCAATCCGGCGCTGGCCGGCATGACCATGCTGCGCGAATTCCGCCTCTCAGTCTCGCCGGTGAAGCCGGACGAGTGGATCGAGATCCTGGCGATGGCCGGAGAGCGCTGAGCCCTACTTGGCAGGCGTCGGATCAGGCCCGGTCCAGGTCCAGCCGGAGATCTTCCAGGCGGCGCCCACCTTCTTCATCGCGAAGGTCATCTGCGCCGGCTCGTGCATGGCGACGCCCTTCTGCTTGAAGCTGTAGGTCGCGTCGAAGATCACATAGGTCGCGGACCCCGAGACGACCTCGCGCGTCGCCTTGCCGAGCGCGACGGCCTCGTTGGTTATTCCGGCGGCCTTGTCGTTCTTGGCCAGGTCCGCGGCCCAGGCCCCAAACGCCTTCGGCCCCTGCCAGATAAACGGCGGGACCTCATCGATGATCGTGACGCCGGAGGCCAGGTGGGTCGCCCCCGCGGTCTTCGCATCGCCCTTGTTGAAGGCGTCGATGAACTGATGCGCCGTCGCCTCCAGCTGTGCATTGGCGGCTATGGCGGTCGCCGGCGCCGCGGCCAGTAAGGCCAGGCCGAGAATGAAAGTCTTCATGGAAGTCCCCATCGAATTGGCGAACAGTGTTCGGCTAGCACCGTTAAGCAGGAACCGCCATTGAGAATGCCGGCAGTCAACTCCCGGGCAACCGTCATAGAACATCGTTGTCGGAGCGGGGTCGAGGCGCGTAGCGTGCCGGCGCCAAGGGGGCCACAGCTATGACCACGCTCGAACGCGCGCCGACGCGCCGCTATCACAATCCGATCATGGACAGCAGCCGCTGGGACGGGCTCGCGATCCGGCCGGACGACATCGTCATCGCCACCTATCCGAAGTGCGGCACCACCTGGACCCAGCGGATCGTCGACCTGCTGGTCTTCCAGGACCCGGCGCCGCGGCCGATCATGGACACCTCCGTCTGGCTCGACTCGCGGATCTTCGGATCGCTCGACGAGAACCTCGAGACGTTGGAAGCGCAGCGGCATCGTCGGTTCATCAAGAGCCACCTGCCGTTCGACGCCCTGCCGATCTACGACACGGTGAAATACATCCATGTCGCGCGCGACGGCCGCGACGCCTTCATCTCCTGGCACAACCACGTCCGAGGGTTCACGCCGGAATCGAAGATGAAGATCGGCATGATCATCATGAACGACCCTCTGCTGGCGCCGCTGATGGCCGGCGGACCGCCGCCGGAGACGCCGGAGGATCCGCAGGCCTTTTTCCAGACCTGGATCGCCGAGGCCGAGGGTGAGCCGAAGACGGGGCCGGGCGCGAACCTCGGCTACTTCGATTTCGAGAACACCTACTGGGGCGAGCGGCGGCGCGAGAACATGCTGTTCGTCCACTACAACGACCTGAAGGCCGACCTGCCGGGCGAGATGCGACGGATCTCCGACTTCCTGGAGATCGACACCCCGGCCGACCGGCTGCCGGCCCTGGCGCAGGCCGCGGGGTTCGAGGCGATGTCGGCCAATGGCGAGGCGCTGCTGCCGCATATCGGCGAGCACTTCGATCATGGCGCCAAGCGCTTCCTGAACAAGGGCACCAACGGCCGCTGGCGCGACGTCCTGACCGCCGCCGACCTCGAGCGCTATGAGGCGGCGTTCCGGCGCAAGGTGTCGCCGGCCTGCGCCGACTGGCTGGAGCATGGCCGGCTGGGCGCGGGCGACCCGCGTGCGGCGACGGACTGACCCGACCCTAGACCTCGATCGTCATCTGCGTCTGGGTGACAAGCGCCATCAGCTTGCCCTCGTCGTTGGTGATCCGCGTTGTCCAGACGCTGGAGCGGCGGCCGATGTGCAGCGGCGTCGCCTCGCCGGTCACCGTGGAGCCCACCGGCGCGCCGCGGAAGAAGTTGGTCTTGCTCTCAAGCGTCGTGGTGCGCGTGCCCGGCGCCAGGTTGAGCACCCCGCCGATCGCCCCCAGCGCATCGGCGAACGCCATGTAGGCCCCGCCGTGCAGGATGCCGCCGGAGGTGCAGAGGTCGTCGCGCACCGTCATGCGGCCGACCACGCGGGTCTTCTCGCGCGTCACGATCTCCACGCCCATCAAGTCGGAGAAGGGCATGCCGGTCGAGGGATGTGGCGCATCGGCCATGATGGGTCCGTTTCTCGCTGAACGTGGGTTGCGGAGCGCGAGCCTAGCCGCCATCTCAGCCAATCTTAAGGGCGGATGAGTATCGCTTTCTTGCTAGCAGGCGGCCCAAGGGGTACGGGACGCTCCCTCAAGACCAAGGAGAATTGCGATGGGTTACCGGGTGGCCGTCGTCGGCGCCACGGGCAATGTGGGCCGCGAAATGCTGAACATCCTCGAGGAAGTGAACTTCCCCGTGGACAAGATTCACGCGATCGCTTCCCGCAAATCCATCGGCGTGGAAGTCAATTTCGGCGATCAGATCGTCCGCTGCGAGGACATCGAACAGTTCGACTTCAGCCGCGTCGACATCGTGCTGATGAGCGTCTCGGGCGCCTTCTCCAAGGAATGGTCGCCGAAGATCGGCGCCGCCGGTCCGATCGTCATCGACAACTCCTCGGCCTTCCGGATGGACCCGGACGTGCCGCTGGTGGTGCCGGAGGTGAACCCGGACGACGTCGAGTGGGCGGACCGCAAGAACATCATCGCCAACCCGAACTGCTCGACGGCGCAGCTCGTCGTCGCCCTGAAGCCGCTGCATGACGCGGCGAAGATCAAGCGCGTGGTCGTGTCGACCTACCAGTCGGTCTCCGGCGCCGGCAAGGAAGGCATGGACGAGCTGTTCGACCAGACGAAGAACGTCTTCGTCCTGGGCGCGACGCCGCCGAAGACCTTCCCCAAGCAGATCGCGTTCAACGTCATCCCCTTCATCGGCGCCTTCAAGGACGACGGCTACACCGACGAAGAGCAGAAGATGTGGAACGAGACCCACAAGATGCTCGACCCCGACATCGCGCTCACGGTCACCTGCGTGCGGGTGCCGGTGATGGTCGGCCACTCCGAGAGCGTGAACATCGAGTTCCACGAGCATCTAGACGAGGACGAGGCGCGTGACATCCTGCGCGACGCGCCGGGCATCCTGGTCATCGATAAGCGCGACCCCACCGGCTACATGACGCCGAAGGAAGCCCAGGGCGAGTTCCCGGTCTTCGTCAGCCGCATCCGTAACGATCCGACGGTCGCCAATGGGCTCAACATCTGGGTGGTCGCCGACAACCTGCGGAAAGGCGCGGCACTGAACGCCGTGCAGATCGCAGAGCTCCTCCACGAGCGCGGCCTGATCCGCCAAAAAGCCCTCGCCTGACGCCATGACCCAGTCCGCGCCCGGCGAATCCCGCCTGGCGCTGGGGGCGGGACTCGGCTGCTACCTCATCTGGGGCATCGTCCCCCTCGTGTTCCAGGCCATGGGCAAGCTGGGCGTCTCCTCGTGGGAGATCCTGGCCAACCGCACGGTCTGGGCCGTGCCGATGGCGCTCGTCTTCGTGCTGGTGGCGAAACAGGGCCGCGAGGTTCTGGCGCTCCTCAAGACGCCACGCACCATGGCCTGGCTGACGTTCTCCGCCGCGCTGATCGCCGCCAACTGGTCGATCTACATCTGGGCGGTGAACTCCGGCCGGGTGCTGGAGACCAGCCTGGGCTACTACATCAACCCGCTGCTCGCCATGGCGGCCGGCGCGCTGATCTTCAACGAGCGGATCGACCGGCTGGGTGCGGTGGCCATCGCGCTCGCCGCGGTCGGCGTCGCCGTGCAGGCGATCGCTATCGGTGGCCTGCCGCTGGTTTCGCTGGCGCTCGCCTTCAGCTTCGGCGCCTATGGGATCGTGCGCAAACGGGTGACCGCCTCGGCCCAGGCCGGCCTGCTGATCGAGTGCCTGCTGCTGGTCGGCCCGGGCCTCGCCTATGTGCTCTGGCTGCAGCACGCCGGCCTCGGCCACCTCGGCGCGAGCCTGCCGGCCACCGCCTGGCTGCTGGCCTGCGGGCCGATCACGGCTGTGCCGTTGGTGCTGTTTTCCTGGGCGGCTCGTCGCATCCCGCTGTCCACCCTGGGCTTCCTGCAGTTCATCGGTCCGACCATCGCCTTCGTGATCGGAGTTGTGCAGGGTGAGTCCTTCACACCGCTGCGGGCCGCGTCCTTCGTCTTCATCTGGGGCGGCGCCGCGGTCTTCGCTTTCGCGGCCTGGCGCCGATCGCGGCCGGAGCTTCGGGCGACCGCCATGGTCGAGCCGGCCGAGTAGACGCACCCCGGCGTTCGCGCTCGCGGGCCTGCTGGCCGCCTTGGCGCTTTCGCGGCCCGCTGACGCCGTCGCGCCGGACCCGACCCAGGTCGCCCGGGTGTTCGCCCGCCAGACGCAACCGGTCACCGCCAGCGTCCACCTGATCTATAAGCCCAACCCGACCGACCCGCCCTTCGAGGGCAACGTCGTGGTGATCGAGCAGGCCAAGGGGCTGGTGGTCGTAGACGCCGGCGGCTCGCCGGCCTCGGGCCGGGCGGCGGTCGCGGAGATCCGCAAGCTCTCGAAGAAGCCGGTGCGCTGGCTGATCTACACCCACTACCACGGCGACCATAACCTCGGCGCCGGCGCCTTCCGGGAGGCCTGGCCCCGCCTGACCATCGTCTCCACGGTCAAGACCCGGGAGAACATGACCGGGCCGCCGATGGCCTATGTGGCGAACTACGCGAAATCCTATGGCGACATGGCCGACTACGCCGCCGAACAGGCGGCGAACCCCAAGCTGCCGCAGGGCGCGCGCGACGGCTGGGCGCGCACCGCCGCGGCCGGCCCCGGCATGGTCGCCGGCTACACAGGCATGAGCGTCTATCCGGCTGATCGGACCTTCACCGAGCGTTTCTCGATTCCCGACCGCGAGGCGCCCGTAGAGGTGATGTTCCTGGGCCGGGGCAACACCGACGGCGACGCCGTGGTCTGGGCGCCGAAGCAGCGCGTCGTAGCCTCCGGTGACCTCGTGGTGGCGCCGATCCCCTACGCCGCCCACACCTATCCGGGCGAGTGGGTCGCGACGCTCCGCAAGCTCGAGGCCCTGGACTTCGCCTACCTGATCCCCGGCCACGGCCCGGCGATGACGGATCGGGCCTACGTGGAGAAGGTCGTCGCGGCGCTGGAGGCGGTCCGCGCCCAAGTCGCGCCGCTCGCCAAGGCGGACGTGCCGCTGGCCGAGGTGCGAAAGCGCGTCGACCTCACTGCCATGAAGGCCGGCTTCACCGGCGACGACCCCTGGCTGAAGTCGCTGATCGACGCCGTCTTCACCGCCGACCTGATCGGCAACGCCTACAGGGAAGCCCGCGGCGAGGCGGTGGTCCAGGGCAAGGGCTGAAGGGGCGGCGCGGCGCCGTCACAAAGCCTTCGCGAGCCGACGGCAGAACCTAGCGGTTCAGCGCCACTCGCCGCCGACGATTTGCAATTGCGTCTCGTCGCCCAACGCGAGCTACTTCCAGAGTGGCCAGGCTTGGGGAGGCTTTGCATGCGCCGGATTCGCGCTCTGTTGTTCGTCGGCCTGCTGGGTGCGGCGGGTTTCGCCACCATGGCGCTAGGCGCCGATCAGACGCCCCAGCCGCGAAAGATCGGCGAGGCCACCACGGCGCTGCCCGGCCCGACGCGGGGCGGCTTCGACCTGCCGAACGGCTGGCGGATCACGCCGGCCGGCCAGCGGGTCGCCGACCTGAACGACCTGGTGCTCAAGATGGTCGCCTCGCCGGACGGCAAGGTGATCGTCGCGGGCCACTCCGGCTACCTGCCGCACGGCCTCACCGTCATCGACGCCAAGACACACAAGGTCGTCCAGGAGGTCCCGCTGAAGACCACCTGGCTGGGCTTGGCCTGGTCGGGCGACGGCCACACCCTCTACGTCTCCGGCGGCAACGCGAACGGGGAGAAGAAGATCGAGGCTTCCCTCGCGCCGATCTACGCGCTCGCCTACCGCAATGGCCGGCTGGACCCCAAGCCGGTGGCGACCTTCGTCGACGACAGCGTTCCCTTGGACAAGACCTGGTGGTCGGGCGTCCATTCCGACACCAAGCGCGGCCTGGTCTGGGCCGCCAACCGCGGCACCTCGATGGCCGCCACCGATGTCGTGGCCTTCGACGCCAAGACCGGCGCGATCCGGAAGCGCGTCCACGTCGGCGTCAGCCCCTACGAGCTTGCGCTCACCCCCGACGGCCGGCGGCTCTTCGTCTCCAACTGGGGCGACAAGAGCGTCAGCGTCGTCGACGTCGCGAGCCTGAAGGTGATCAAGACGATCCCGGTCGGTTTCAACCCGAACGACATGGTGCTGGCGGCGGACGGGCGGCTGTTCGTGGCCTGCTCCAACGAGAACACCGTCTATGTGATCGACAGCCGCACGCTGGAGGTGCTGGAGACCATCTCGACCTCGCTCTATCCCAAGGCGCCGGAGGGCTCGACACCCAACGCGCTCGCGATCGACGCCAAGCGGCGCCTGCTCTTCGTCGCCAACGCTGACAACAACGACGTAGCGGTGGTCGACATCCACGACCCCACGCGCAGCACGGTCGCGGGCTTCGTCCCGGCCGGTTGGTATCCCTCCGCCGTCACCCTCGCCGAGGCGGGCCAGGCGCTCTACGTCGGCGTGACCAAGGGCGAGGAAGGCCACGCCACGCTGAAGGGGCCGACCAGCCCGCTCGCCTCGAAGTTCGGCGGCGATGAGACGATCAAGACCCTGCAGAAAAGCAGCGTCGAGCGCCTGCCCCTGGCGCAGTTGAAGGCCAAGCTCGCCGGCTACACGCGGCAGGTCTACGCCAACACGCCCTACAACGATGCCCTGCTTGCGGCCGCCCGACCGGCGGCGGCGCCCTCGATCATGCCCAGCAAGGTCGGCGAGGGTTCGCCGATCAAGCACGTCATCTACATCATCAAGGAAAACCGCACCTACGATCAGGTCTACGGCGACCTGCCGCACACCAACGGCGATCCGCGCCTAGCGATTTTCGGGCGGCAGATCACGCCCAACCAGCACGCCATGTCCGAGCAGTTCGCCACCTTCGACAACTGCTACGCCGACGGCGACGTCAGCCAGGACGGCCACTCGTGGGCCAACGCAGCCTACGCCACCGACCAGAACGAGAAGTCCTGGCCGGCCAACTACGGCGGCCACGCCCAGGCCAGCAACCGCTCGATGGCCTACATGCCCTCCAGCGGCTATCTGTGGGACGCCGCGCGGCGCAAGGGCCTGACCTATCGCAGCTATGGCGAGTATGCGACGCGCGCCTCAACGGGCGAGCCGATGTCCAGCGTGCCGGGCGCCAACGGCCTGATCGGCCACGTCTCGCCGAACTACCTGCAGAACCGCGTACGCGACACGGAGAACGCCAAGGTCTTCCTCGACGAGTTCGCAGGGTACGAGGCGAACTTCGACAGCCGCGACCCGGAGAAGCGCCTGCCCAACTACATCGTCATGTCCATGCAAGAGAACCACACCCACGGAACCGACCCGAAGTCGTTCACGCCCCGGGCCATGGTCGCCAATCAGGACTTCGCCCTGGGCCAGATGATCGAGCGGCTGACCCACAGCCGCTACTGGCCGCAGATGGCGATCTTCATCATGGAGGACGACGCCCAGGACGGCCCCGACCACGTCGACGCGCGGCGCACCGCCTGCCTGGTCATCAGCCCTTACATCAAGCGGGGCGTGGTCGACTCCACGCTCTACACGACGAGCTCCATGGTGCGGTCCATCGAGCTCCTGTTGGGCATGCCCCCGCTCAGCCAGTACGACGCCGCGGCCACGCCGTACTATGCGGCCTTCGGCGTGACGGCGGACCTGACGCCGTTCAAGGGCCTGCCGGCCCAGTGGGACGTCAACGAGAAGAATTCGCCGACCGCCTACGGCGCCCGCGAAAGCGCCAGGATGGACTTCGCCGAAGCCGACGAGGCGCCCATGCACCGGCTGAACGAGATCATCTGGAAAAGCGTCAAGGGCGCAAACTCGCCGATGCCGCCCCCCGTCCACCGATATCGGGCGGTGACCGGCCCGGGGAGCTGACAGCCGAGCGCGCTAGAGGGACGCGTAGGCGGCTTCGATCAACCGCTTCGGCCGGTGGTCGCCGAGCAGGTCGGTGGACTGCTTGTTCATCACATAGGCCCCGGCCAGCCTGCGCTCCGGGTCGGCGAACGCGCAGGAGCCGCCCCAGCCGGAATGGCCGAAGGTGGCGTTCCCGGGGCCCCAGGGATGAACGGCTTCGTTGCGCATGAAGCCCGCCGCCCAGCTCATCTCGAAGGGCAGCACCAGGTCCTGGCCGCGGATGCGCTGGCGCGTCGCCTCGGCGATCAGCGCCGGGGACAGGATGTCGTCGCCGTCAAGCCAGCCGTCGTTCGCCAAGGCGCCCATCAGCCGGGCCAGCGCCAGCGACGTGCAATGGCCGTTGGCCGACGGGATCTCCATGCGCCGCCACTCCGCCTGGCTGCGCCCGCCGGGCTGCGACCAGGGCGTCAGGAAGGCCGCGCGCGTGGCGTCGTTCAGATGGCCGAAGTCGGGCAGGGCGCTCGGCCGCTGCAGCTCGGCGACCCGGGCGAACTCTGCGTCCGGAAGGCCGATCCAGAGGTCGAGACCGAAGGGCCGCGCCAGGTCTTCGCGCAGCGCCGTCCCCATGGTGCGGCCTTCGACCCGCTTGAAGATCTCGCCCGTCAGATAGCCGAAGGTGATGGGGTGGTAGCCGCTGGCCGTACCCGGCGGCCAGATCGGCGCCATGGCTGCGAGCTTGGCGCAGATCGCGTCCCAGTCGAACCACAGGGACGGGTCCATCTGGTCGGGAAACCCCGGCAGCCCCTCCTGGTGCGACATGACTTGTTCGATGGTGATCGAAGCTTTGCCGTTCGCCGCAAACTCCGGCCATACCGAGGCGACCGTCTGCCCGTAGTCGAGCTTTCCCTGGTCCACGAGCCGCGCGATCAGCAGGGCCGCGATGGCCTTGGTGGTCGAGAATATGGGCGTCAGGGTCGCTGCGTCGAAGGGTTTCGCCCGCGCGCGGTCGGCCCAACCGGCCCAGATGTCCAGCACCACCTCGCCGGCCTCCACCAGGGTGAAGCGCGCGCCCAGCTCCTCGCCCGCGTCGAAGTTGGCGGCGAAGGCGTCCTTCACCGCGGCGAAGCGGGCGGGCGCGGAGCCGGCGATCTCGACCATGGGGCCTCCAGGCTTGGGGTCAGGGCGCTCTATACCGCGCGGGCCGGCGCGGCTAGGCTCGCCAACGCGGCCGACGGGGCGGCCGTGCTCCTTGGGGGTTTCGCCTTGCGCCCAACGGCCCTCCCGTGACCGCGCACGCGATCGGAGGCGGACGGCGCCATACGTCGCGCAGCGTGGCCGCAGCCCTGGCGTTCTGCTTCGTGGCGGCCATGTGCGAGGGCCTGGACATCCAGGCGGCCGGCGTCGCGGCCGGCGGGATCAAGACGGCCTTCGAGCCGACGCCGGCCGAGCTTGGGATGTTCCTTTCCGCCGGCAACTTCGGCCTGCTGTTCGGCGCTGTGGCCGGCGGACGGCTCGCCGACCGCGTGGGGCGAAAGGCGGTGCTGGTCACCTCCATCGCCCTCTTCGGCCTCTGTTCGGCCGTCACCGGCCTCGCCTGGGACATGCCGTCGCTGATCACGGCCCGCGTCCTGACCGGCCTCGGCCTGGGCGGCGCCATGCCGAACCTGATCGCGCTCGCCGCCGACATGAGCCCAGACCGGTCCCGCAACAGCGCCATCGCGCTGACCTACATCGGCATGCCGCTCGGCGGCGCGGTGGCCAGTTCGATCATCTTCCTCGTGCCCACCACGCAATGGCGGGCGGTGTTCATGCTGGGGGCGATCGCGCCCCTGATCATCGGCCCGATGATGGCCTGGCTGCTGCCCGGCGGGCGGCCCGCGCAGCACGAGCCGGCATCGGGCGGGGTCGTCGTGACCGGCTTCCGCGCCATCTTCGCCCACGGGCGGCTGCCGCGGACGCTCTTGCTCTGGCTGGCCCTCCTGCTGACCAACCTGACGCTGCACCTGATGCTGAGCTGGCTGCCGCTGCTGCTGCAGGGGCGTGGGCTGTCGAAGAGCGAGGCGGCCCTGGCCCAGATCGGCTTCAACGCCGGCGGAGCCGCCGCGGCCCTGCTGGCGGGCGTCCTGCTCGACACCCGCTGGCGGCGCGCCAGCCTCGTCGTCAGCGTGGTGACCCTGCCGACCGCCCTCTTCCTGCTCAGCACGGCGCCGCCGATCATGGTGGAGATGTTCGCGCTCGCGGTCCTGCTGGGCGCCGGCATCCTGGCCTCATCGGTCGTCCTCTATGGCGTCTCCGGCGGCCTCTATCCGCGCCAGGCGCGCGGCGCGGGCATCGGGGCGGCGGTCGGCGTCGGGCGGTTCGGCTCATTGGCCGGCCCGACCTTCGCAGCGCTGCTGCTGGCGGCCGGCCGAAGCCCACAGGAGATCCTCGCCAGCGTGCTGCCGATCGTCGTGGCCTGCGGGGTCTGCGTCCTGGCGCTGGCCTGGCGGGCGCGCGACCACGACGGCGGCGTGGTCGCGGCGGCCTAAGCCCGCGGCATTACAGCACTTCGATCCGCAAAGGCGCCGTCGGGCGCACCAGCCGCTGGCCCAGCGCCACGATAGGAAGCTCCGGCGCGCGCCAGTCCTGAGCCGCCCGGGCGGCTTCGCTGGCTGCGCTGGCCGCGCGCTCGGCGGCGGCGGCGGGGTCCATGCCTTGGACCAAGCCCGCTCCGAAGCTCGCGGTCACCAGATCGCCGGTGCCGCTCAAGGCTTGCCGCAGCCGTGGATGGGCGAAGAGCGTCGCGTCGCCGGGGCGCACCAGCAGGAGGCCGATCTCGTCGGGCCGGGCCGGCACGGAGGTGACAAGGGCCGGCTTGCCCAGCCGCCGCGCCGCCTCGACCGCGCCTTTCGCGTCCTCGATCGGGGCGCCCGCTAGGTGGCCGAGCTCCCAGAGGTTCGGCGTGATCCAGTCGGCCAGGGGCACGAGCCGGCTCGCCACCGCCTCGGCCACCGCGGCGCTGACATAGAGGCCCTTGGGCGTATCGCCGAGGATCGGGTCGACCACCACTACAGGCGCCCGGCTCGCCGCCGCCTGCACCCGCACCAGCGCCTCCGCCGCGACCTCGACTTGCTCGGCCAGCGAGAAGTGGCCCGTGATGATGAGGTCGACCATGCCGAACAGGGCGTCGGCCTCCACGTCCGCCAGCATCTGGCCGAACAGCTCCGGCGGCGTCGCCTGGCCGTGCGCGCCGCGCGCCGGGTTGCGACCCAGCATCACGGTGGGCACCAGGACCGGGTCGATGCCGTGCGCCGCCAGCAGATACTGCTGCGCCGCCCCGCCGATCCGGCTGGCCGCCACGAACGAGGAAAGGACGAGCGCCAAGGGCATGGCGCTCACCCCTACAGGCTTGAGCCTAGTACCGGTAGTGGTCGGGCTTGAACGGGCCCTGGGTCGGAACGCCGATGTACTCGGCCTGGTCCTTGGAGAGTTGCGTCAGCTTCGCGCCCAGCTTGGCCAGGTGCAGCATGGCGACCTTCTCGTCGAGGTGCTTGGGCAGGGTGTAGACCTGGGTCTGGTACTTGCCGCCGTTCTGCCAAAGCTCGATCTGGGCCAGCGTCTGGTTAGTGAACGAGGCGCTCATCACGAAGCTCGGGTGGCCAGTGGCGTTGCCGAGGTTCACCAGGCGGCCCTCCGACAGCACGATGATCTTCTTGCCGTCCGGGAATTCCACGTGGTGGACCTGCGGCTTGATCTCGTCCCACTTGAAGTTGCGCAGGCCCGCGATCTGGATCTCGGAATCGAAGTGGCCGATGTTGGCGACGATGGCGTTGTTCTTCATCGCCCGCATGTGGTCGACGGTGAGCACGTCCTTGTTGCCGGTGGCGGTGACGAAGATATCGGCCTTGGCCGCCACGTCCTCGACGGTCACCACCTCATAGCCTTCCATCGCCGCCTGCAGGGCGCAGATCGGATCGACCTCGGTGACCATCACCCGCGCGCCGCCGTTGCGCAGTGAGGCCGCTGAGCCCTTGCCCACGTCGCCGTAGCCCAGCACGACCGCGGTCTTGCCGGCCAGCATGACGTCGGTGCCGCGGCGGATGGCGTCCACCAGGCTTTCACGGCAGCCGTAGAGGTTGTCGAACTTCGACTTGGTCACGCTGTCGTTGACGTTGATCGCCGGGAACGGCAGCTCGCCGCGCTCGGCCATCTGGTAGAGGCGGTGCACGCCCGTGGTGGTCTCTTCCGACACGCCCTTGATGGCCGCGCGGATCGCCGAATAGAAGCCGGGCTTCTCCTTCAGGTAGCGCTTCATCACCGTGTAGAGCGCTTCCTCTTCCTCGTTCTGCGGGTTGTTGAGGATCGAGGGATCCTTCTCGGCCTTGGGGCCGAGCACGCAGAGCAGGGTGGCGTCGCCGCCGTCGTCGAGGATCAGGTTCGGGTAGCCGCCATCGTGCCACTCGAAGATCTTGTGGGCGTACTCCCAGTACTCGACCAGGGTCTCGCCCTTGATCGCGAAGACCGGGGTGCCCTTGGCGGCGATGGCCGCGGCGGCGTGGTCCTGGGTCGAGAAGATGTTGCACGAAGCCCAGCGGACCTCGGCGCCCAGGGCCTGCAGGGTCTCGATCAGCACGCCGGTCTGGATGGTCATGTGCAGGGAGCCGGCGATGCGGGCTTCCTTCAGCGGCTGGTCCTTGCCGAACTCGGCGCGGACGGCCATCAGGCCGGGCATCTCGGTCTCGGCGATGTCGAGTTCCTTGCGGCCCCAGTCGGCGAGCGCGATGTCCTTGACGACGTAGTCGGTCATTTCAGTCCTCGGAGCGGGGGAATTGGCTGGCCGCTCTATAGCGACGCGGCCGCTCCAAGGCAAGAAATCATATAAAGACTTCTTTATATCTCTGTCAGCGCCAGAACCGGTCGGCCTCGACAAGCCGGTTCGCCGCCTTGCCGGCCTGATCGATGAGCGTCGGCTTGGCGGCCGCCTTGCGGCCCACGATCTCGCCGGCCGCAAAGGCGGCGTCGGCTGGCAGGCCAAGGGCCATCATCAACGGCTCGGCGGTGACCAGGTCGTTGAGCGCGCCCAGCACTTCTTGCAGGTCCTTCACTTCGCGAAGGTAGCGCTTCACGCGTTTGCGGCCGTAGAGGCCGGCGAACGCCTCGACCGCATAGCGCAGCTTCTTCGCCTCGATGCGCAGGTGATGGCGCGCTGTGTCGTCGGCGCCCGCGGCGGCCGCGCGGCGCCCCGCGAGCCGCTTGTGATGCCGCTTCAGAGCCCGGCCTGCGAAGCCTTTGACGCCGGCCTGGGCCGCGGCGCCGTCGCGCCAGGCGCCGGTCTCCACCCAGGCGGTGACGTTGATCATCAGCGCACGGAATCGCTCCGAGGCAGCTGTCTTGGCGGCCCGCGCCCAGGCGCGGCGTCGCGCGACCTCGATGGCCGTGTGCAGCGCCTCAACGCCCGGAGGACGCTCGGCGCCCGTCTCCGCCGCGTGCAGGGTTTCGTCGGCGAAGACGTCGAGGTTACGGACCTTGTCGCAGGCATGCGCCAGCCACCTGAGGTCGGCCTTGACCGCCTCCAGCCCGTCGTCCTGCAACGCCGGCTTGAACGTGCTGAGCGCGCTGCGCAGGCGCCGCGCCCCGACGCGCAGCTGATGCACCGCCTCCGCGCCAGGCGAAGCGCGGAGGCTTGCCGCATTGGCCGCGATCTGCGCGAGCGCGTGACCCGCGACCGCCTCGAACGCCTCGCCGACCGTGCAGGCCTTCGACAGCTCGACGGTCCCGCTGTGGCGCGGCGCGCCCGGCGGTTCGCCCGAGACAAGCGCGTGGCCGCGGTCGGCCTTGCTCTCGAAGGTCAGGTAGAGCGGCGCGACCGCCGAAAGCTCGCGCGCCAGCTGGAAGAGCGCGGCGGGCGGGCCGGATTTCAGCTCCAGCTCCACCTCGCAGATCGGGGTCTTCTGGTCGCCGCCGCTGACCTCGCCCTGGTCGAGGGCCAACTCGATCTCCGCGTCGTGATAGCGAAACGAGCGCTGCCGGCGGCTGACGCGCACGTTGAACACCGGACGCAGGTCCGCGCCCTTCGGCGCCAGCGAGGGCAGGGGGCCCAGTTCCGGATCGGGGGCGAGGCCCTCGATCGGCGCCTCGTGCTCCTCGCGCACCAGGCCCTCGCCACGCTTCAGGGTCTGGACGCGGCGGCCTTCGTGCTCGCGGACACGCAGGGATGCGCCGGCCTTCTGCAGGACGAGGTCCGGCGTGTCGAAATAGACGCTGATCAGCTCGCGGCTCTCGTCGTCGCCCGCGGGCGCCGCCGCCAGCACGGCGGCCAGGCCCTCCGGGCCGCAGGCGAACTTGAGCTCGATCTCACGATCCTCGCCCGTCATCTTCCACCGCCGGTTGCCGTCGCGCCGCGCAGCACGCTATGTCGGCCAGCCGCCAGCCCGCCGGAGCCTCCGATGAACGCGCACGTCCCACCGTTCGATGCCGCCAACCCGCGCCACGACTGGACGCTGGACGAGATCGAGGCCCTGTTCGAACTGCCGTTCACCGAGCTCATCTTCCGTGCGGCGGAGGTCCACCGGCGCTGGTTCGACCCGGCGGAAGTCCAACTCTCGCAGTTGCTGTCCGTCAAGACCGGCGGTTGTCCGGAGAACTGCGGCTACTGCAGTCAGTCGCAGCATTTCAAGACCGCGACCACCGCCTCCAAGCTAATGGAGGCCGACGCCGTGATCGCCGCGGCGGCCGAGGCCAAGGCCGGCGGGGCGCAGCGCTTCTGCATGGGTGCGGCCTGGCGCGACGTGAAGGATCGGGACCTGCCGAAGGTGGCCGCGATGATCTCCGGCGTGAAGGCGCTGGGGCTCGAGACCTGTGCGACGCTCGGCATGCTGACGGCCGACCAGGCCAAGGCGCTGAAGGCGGCCGGCCTCGACTTCTACAACCACAACCTCGACACCGGTCCGGATTACTACGATCAGGTTGTCACCACCCGGACCTACCAGGACCGGCTCGACACCCTGGCCCACGTCCGCGACGCCGGCATGTCCACCTGCTGCGGCGGCATCGTCGGCATGGGGGAGACCCGGCGAGACCGGGCGGGGCTTTTGCACCAGCTCGCGATCCTGCGCCAACACCCGGAAAGCCTGCCGATCAACGACCTGATGCCGATCCCCGGCACGCCGCTCGGCGGTTCGACGCCGGTCGATGGCCTGGAGTTCGTGCGGATGATCGCGGTGGCGCGCCTGGTCTGCCCGCAGTCGGTGGTGCGGATCGCCGCGGGCCGCGAGCACATGTCCAGAGAGCTGCAGTCGCTGTGCTTCCTGGCCGGCGCCAACTCGATCTTCGTCGGCGCGCGCCTGCTGACCACCAACAATCCGGGCCGCAACGCCGACGACAGCCTGCTGGCCGACCTGAAGATGCGGCCGATGACGAAGGCGACGGCGGCCGTCTCCTAGCCGCAGACCACCGTCCGCACGGCCCGGGTCAGCAGCGCCAACTCCGCGTCGGAGGTCACGAAGGGGGGCGTCAGGTAGACGACCTTGCCCATCGGCCGGATCCAGGCGCCCAGCTCGGCCAAGCGGCGGCAATAGTCCTGCACCGGGACCGGCGCCTCGAACTCCACGACGCCGATAGCGCCGCGGGTGCGCACGTCGACGACCCCGGGCGCGGCTCGGCAGGGCTCCAGCCCCTCGGCCAGGGCCGCCCCGACCCGTGCCACATCGGCGCGCCAAGCGCCGGTCTCGAAGAGGTCGAGCGAGGCGTTGGCGGCCGCGCAGGCCAAGGGGTTCCCCATGTAGGTCGGGCCATGCATCAGGGCCGCGCCGGGGTCGTCCGACCAGAAGGCGTCGAATATCTTGCGGCTGGCGATGGCGGCCGACAGAGGCAGGGTCCCGCCGGTCAGCGCCTTGGAGAGGGTCACGATGTCCGGGACGACGTCCGCGCCCGCGCAGGCGAAGAGGTCGCCGGTCCGGCCAAAGCCCACGAAGATCTCGTCGAAGATCAGCAGCACGCCGTGGGCGTCGGCCGCCTTGCGCAGGCGGCGCAGGACCTCGTCGTCGTGGAACAGCATGCCGCCGGCGCCCTGCACCCGCGGCTCCACGACGATGGCCGCGATCTCGCGCCCCCGTTCCGCCAACAGCCGCTCGAAGGCGGAGGCCGATGCTTCGTCCACCGGAAGCGCTGTCACGATCTGCGCGGGCAGCACGCCCGCGAACAGGCCGTGCATACCCTCCTCGGGGTCGCAGATGGTCATCGTGGCCAGGGTGTCGCCGTGATAGCCGCCGAGGAAGGAGACGAACCGCGTGCGGCCCTCCACGCCGCGGTTCACCCAGTACTGGATCGCCATCTTCATCGCGATCTCCACCGAGACCGAGCCGGACTCCGCGAGGAACACGTGATCGAGATCGCCGGGCAGCGCCTTGGCCAGGCGCGCGGCCAGCCGATAGGCGGGCGCGTGGGCGAGGCCGCCGAACATCAGGTGCGGCGCGGCCTCGAGCTGGGCCTGCACGGCGGCGCGGATGTGCGGGTGGTTGTAGCCGTGGCAGGCAGTCCACCAGGAGGCGATGCCGTCGACCAGTTCGCGCCCGTCTTCGAGGATCAGCCGCGCCCCCTCCGTGCGGGCCACCGCCAGCGGCGGTGCGGCGGCCTTCATCTGGCAATAGGGCCGCCAGACGTGCGGCGCGCCTTCGGAAAGCCAAGCGGGCTGGTCGTTCACGGTACTCGCTCCGGTCGCGCGCCGGGACACCGGCTTTCGCAGCGCACCGGCCTAAGGCATAGGAGCGCCGTGAGCGACACCCTTACCCGCTTCGCGCAGGCGAAAATCGACGGCCTGGCGGCGCGAAGCCTCGCACGCGCCACCCGGCAGACCCATCGGCAAGACGGCGTCTGGGTCGAGCGGGACGGCCGGCGGCTGATCTCGTTTTCCTGCAACGACTACCTGGGGCTCTCGCATCATCCGGCGGTGAAGGCCGCGGCGATTGAAGCGATCGAACTCTATGGCGCGGGCGCGGGGGCCTCGCGCCTCGTCACCGGCGACCATCCGCTCTACGCGCGCCTCGAGGCGAAGCTCGCTGCGCTCAAGGGCTGCGAGGCGGCCTGCGTCTTCGGCTCGGGCTACCTCGCCAACAGCGGCATCATCCCGACCTTCGTCGGCTCCGGCGACCTGATCGCGGTCGACGAGCTGGCCCACGCCTGCATCTGGGCCGGCGCGCAGCTCAGCGGCGCCGAGATCCTGACGTTTCGGCACAACGACGTAGCAGACCTTGAGGCCAAGCTCGAAGCGCCCCGGCCGAGCGCGACGCGCGCGCTGATCGCCACCGACGGCGTATTCTCCATGGACGGCGACATCGCTCCGCTCGACGCCTTGAGCGCGCTTGCTCAGCGCCACGACGCGTGGCTGCTGGTGGACGACGCCCACGGGCTCGGTGTGGTCGGCGACGGCGCAGGCGCGGCGTCGCTGTTCCCCGGGGCGCACATCGACCTGCAGATGGGCACGCTTTCCAAGGCGGTCGGCGGCTACGGCGGTTATGTGTGCGCGACGCGGCCGGTGATCGACCTCATCAAGATGCGGGCGCGCACGCTGGTCTATACGACCGGCCTGCCGCCGGCCTCGGCAGCGGCCGCCCTGGCCGCGCTCGACGTCATCGAGACGGACCCGGACCGCGTGGCCGCGCCGCTGGCCAAGGCGCGCCGGTTCACCGCGGCGCTGAACCTGCCGGAAGCCCAGAGCGCTATCGTACCGATTATCCTGGGCGCAGCCGAGACGGCGCTCGCCGCCTCAGCGGACCTGGAAGCCCAGGGCCTGGTGGTCGCGGCGATCCGCCCGCCAACGGTGCCGGAGGGCACGGCGCGCCTGCGCGTCGCCTTCGCCGCCGGACACCCGAACGAGGCTGTCGATCGGCTGGCCGACGCTGTGCGGCCCTGGCTGGCGCGATGAGCGCCGCCCAAGTCTTCGTCGCCGGCAGTCATACCGACGTCGGCAAGACCTTCGTCGCCTGCGCCCTGGCCCGCGCAGCCCGCGCCGCGGGCCTCAGCGTCGAGGCCCTGAAGCCCATCGCCAGCGGTTTCGACGCCGCCGACTGGGGCGCGAGCGACCCGGGCCGCCTGCTCGCGGCCCTCGGCCGGCCGCTCGATGAGGCGGAGCTCGACCGCATCACGCCCTGGAGGTTCGAGACGCCGTTGGCCCCGCCGATGGCGGCGGCGTTGGAAGGACAATCGCTACCGCTACAGCCGGTCACCGACCTTTGCCGGGCGCGGCTGGCCGAAACCCGGGCGGACCTGTTCATCCTGGAAGGCGTCGGCGGGCTGATGTCGCCCCTGGCCGACGACGCCACCGGGCTCGACCTGATGCTGACGCTCGGCCTCCCGGTCGTCCTGGTCGGCGGCGGCTACCTCGGCGCGATCAGTCATACTTTGACGGCCCTCGAAGTGTTGCGGGCGCGACGCCAGGCGGTCCGGGCCATCGTGGTCAGCCAGGACGCCCAGCCCGACGCGCCCGACTTCGCCGCGACGGTAGGGCTGATCGCGGACCACGCCGCCGGAACGCCGGTGGTCGCGGCGCCGCGGGATGGCTCCATGGACTGGGCGCGGGACCTTCTGGCGCACGTCATGTCGGGCGCGGCCTAGCCGCAGCGTCCTAGGGACCCTATCTGCGGAGCTCAGGGGGACGCGTGCAGCCGATCATTTCCATCAAGGGCCTGTCGAAGACCTACGCCGGCGGCTTCCAGGCGCTGAAGAACGTCGACCTGGAGATCGCCAAGGGCGAGATCTTCGCGCTGCTGGGCCCAAACGGCGCCGGCAAGACGACGCTGATCGGCATCACCTGCGGCATCGTCAACCCGACGTCGGGCACGGTGACCGCCGACGGCCACGACATCATCAAGGACTACCGCGCCGCGCGCGCCAAGATCGGTCTGGTCCCGCAGGAGCTTTCCACCGACGCCTTCGAGACGGTCTGGGCCACGGTCAACTTCAGCCGCGGCCTGTTCGGCAAGCCGAAGAACACCGCCTATGTCGAAAAGGTGCTGCGCGACCTCAGCCTGTGGGACAAGAAGGACGCCAAGATCATGGCGCTGTCCGGCGGCATGAAGCGCCGTGTGATGATCGCCAAGGCGCTCAGCCATGAGCCGCAGATCCTGTTCCTCGACGAACCCACCGCGGGCGTCGACGTCGAGCTGCGGCGCGACATGTGGGAGATGGTCCGCGGCCTGCGCGAAAGCGGCGTCACCATCATCCTGACCACCCACTACATCGAGGAGGCCGAGGAAATGGCCGACCGGATCGGGGTGATCTCCAAGGGCGAGCTGATCGTGGTCGAGGAGAAGGCCGAGCTGATGCGCAAGCTCGGCAAGAAGCAGCTCACCCTGCACCTGCAGGAACCGCTGGCGGCGGTGCCCACCGGGCTGAACGGCTACGACCTGGCGCTGGCCAACGACGGGGCGGAGCTCGTCTACACCTTCGACGCCCAGGCCGAGAACACCGGCATCGCGGGCCTGCTGCGCCAGCTCAACGAGCGGGGCGTGGACTTCAAGGACCTGCAGACCGAGCAGAGTTCGCTGGAAGAGATCTTCGTCAACCTGGTGAATGCCCGCCCATGAGCCAGCTTGGCCTGAACCCGTATGCGATCCGCGCCATCTACCGCTTCGAGATGGCCCGGACCTTCCGCACCATCGTGCAGTCGATCGCCGCCCCGGTGATCTCGACCTCGCTCTATTTCATCGTGTTCGGCGCGGCGATCGGCTCGCGGATGGCGAAGATCGACGGCGTTTCCTACGGCGCCTTCATCGTGCCGGGCCTGATCATGCTGTCGATTCTGACCGAGAGCATCTCCAACGGCTCCTTCGGCATCTACATGCCCAAGTGGTCGGGGACGATCTACGAGATGCTGTCCGCGCCGGTGTCGGCGTTCGAGGTCGTGCTGGGCTATGTGGGCGCGGCGGCTTCGAAGTCGGTGATGCTGGGCTCGATCATTCTGGTCACCGCCAGACTTTTCGTGCCGTTCGAGATTCTGCATCCATTCTGGGCGCTGGCCTTCCTGGTGCTGACCTCGGTGACCTTCAGCCTGTTCGGCTTCATCCTGGGCATCTGGGCCGACGGCTTCGAGAAGCTGCAGATCGTGCCCCTGATGGTGATCACGCCCCTGACCTTCCTGGGCGGGAGCTTCTACTCGATCAACATGCTCCCGCCGTTCTGGGCCAAGGTCGCCCTGTTCAACCCGGTGGTCTACCTGGTGAGCGGCTTCCGCTGGAGCTTCTACGGCGTCTCAGACGTGCAGGTCGGCGTCAGCCTGGGGATGACCGTGCTCTTCATGCTGATCTGCCTGGGCGGCATCTGGCAGATCTTCCGCACCGGCTGGCGGCTGAAGACCTGAGGCCTACTCGTCCTCATCGAAGCGGGCGCTGACCAGTTGCTGGAGGGCGGCCACGGCGGCGTCGGCTTCGGCGCCTTCGGCCTCGATCTCGATGCAGCAGCCGGGGCCGGCGGCCAGCATCATCAGGCCCATGATCGAGCGGGCGTCGACGGTCTGGCCGTCCTTGGAGACCCGCACCTCGGCGTCGAAGCCCGAGGCCAGCTTCACGAACTTGGCCGAGGCGCGGGCGTGCAGGCCGCGCTTGTTGACGATCTCGACGGTGCGGGAGGCCCCCTCGCTCACCGCGGTCGGCTCACTTCTCGCCGGCCAGGACGTAGGACGCCACCGAGATGTACTTGCGGCCGGCCTCCTGGGCGCAGGCCACAGCGTCTTCCAGGCTCTGGCGGGCGCGGACGCTGGCGAGCTTGATCAGCATCGGCAGGTTCAGTCCGGCGATCACCTCGGCCTTGGTCTGCTCCATCACCGAGATCGCCAGGTTGGACGGCGTGCCGCCGAACATGTCGGTGAGCAGAATGACGCCGGAGCCGGTGTCGACGCGCCCGCAGGCCGCCAGGATGTCCTTGCGGCGGCGCTCCATGTCGTCTTCCGGCCCGATGCAAATGGCCTCGACCGCAGCCTGCGGGCCGACCACATGCTCCATGGCGAAGACGAATTCCTCCGCCAGCCGCCCGTGCGTGACGATCACGAGCCCGATCATACGAAAGCTTCCAAGGGTATCCCCACCCGCGCGGTTAATCCCGTCCCGCGAGCCGTGCTAAATACGCCTCTTGTGCGCCGCGTCAAAGTGGCTGAGCGCGCGACTGAGTTTCGCAGGCGCCGAGGATTCCCGTGGATCGAGCTCGATCCGCGGGATCGCGACCCCCAGGATATCCTCGAACCGCGGCTCCGGAATCCGCTCCGGCGCGCCGCAGCGCACGCAGAGCGCCACCTCTGCAAGCGGCAGCGAACTGACCGCCACCACCTCCAGGCCGCGGACTTCCAGGAGCCCGGCCAGGATGTCCGGCGCACGGCCGAACGCGCGGCCACCGGATATCCACAGCGCCACGCGGTCGTCGGCCACCAGCCGGAAGCCGACGTCCAGGCACCGCAGCGCCAGGTCGCTCTTGCCCGCCCCGGCCGGGCCCTCGATCAGCACGCCGCGCCACGCGCCGCCCAGGCGCTGGGCGATCAGCCCGGCGTGCCGGATCACGGCCGGGCTTCCGGCAGCATCAAGAGGAAGACCGCGCCCAGCACCTTGCCGTCGACGACCCGGTTCTGGGCCCGCAGCGTGCCGCCGTGCGCCTCGGCGATCTGGCGGGCGATCGAAAGGCCGAGGCCCGAGTTGATCCCGAAGGCCGTCCCCTTGGGCCGCGAGGTGTAGAAGCGCTCGAAGATGGTCTCCAGGTTCTCCGGCGGGATGCCCGGCCCGGAGTCGGAGACCGTGGCGATCGCCCGGCCGGCTGCGCGCTGCAGGGCCACGTCCACGCGCCCGCCGGGAGGGCTGAAGGAGCGGGCGTTGTCGATCAGGTTGCGGAACACCTGGCCCAGCGAACCTTCGCGGCCCGACACGATGACGCGCTCCAGGCCGCCCGACGGATGGAAGCGCACGGTCACGTCGCCGGGTTTCGCGGTGGCCTGGTAGAGGCCCACGATGTCGCCGACCAGCTTTTCCAGGTCGATGGGCTTGGGCGCGTCGCGGGACAGCTCGGCGTCCAGGCGCGAGGCGTTGGAGATGTCGGTGACCAGGCGGTCGAGGCGCTGGACGTCGTTCTTCAGGATGCGCAGCAGCCGATCGCGAGCCGCGGGCTCGGTGACCAGGTCCAGGGTCTCCACCGCCGAACGCAGCGAGGTCAGCGGGTTCTTGATCTCGTGGGCCACGTCGGCGGCGAAGCTCTCGATGGCGTCCATCCGCTCCGAGAGCGCGTGGGTCATGTCCTCGAGGCTGCGGGCGAGGTCGCCGAGCTCGTCGTTGCGGCGCGCCAGGTCGGGGAGCGAGATCGCCCGGGCGCCGGCCAGCCGCACCCGGTCCGCGGCGCGCGCCAGGCGCAGCACCGGCTGGGCGATCAACTGGGTCAGCAGCAGGGACGAGGCCAGCGTGACCGCGATAGCGATCAGGATGAAAGGGATCAGGGCGCGGCGCTCGCGCGCGATGATCGCGTCCACGTCGTTGGCCTCCAACGTCAGCACGCCCAGCACGGCCTGGACGTGCTGGATGGGGATGGAGACCGAGACCACGCGGTCGCCGTTCTCGGCGCGGCGCAGGCCGGCGACATGCTGCCCGCGCAGGGCCTTCATGACCTCGGCCTTCAGGGCGGCGCGCGCTTCCTGCGCCGCGGCCCCCCGCGGCTCCGGACGCCGCAGGTCCAGCGACACCCCGCCGCCGTCCCGCGGGCGGGCGGGCGGTAGGAGGCGCTGCTCTACCCGGTCGGCCACCAGCTCGCTGTCGGAAACCGGGTTGCCCTGGATGTCGAACAGCCGCGCGCGCTGCGTCTTGGGGTTAGCGAGCATCTGCAGCACAAGGCTCGCGTAGCTGGGGTCCATCATCGGCTGCGGCTCGCCCACCGTTGCGGCCTGGTCGATGATCGCGGCCATCAGCTCGCCCTGGGTGGTCAGGCTGTCGATCCGCGCGTTGACAAGGCCCTGGCGCAGCTCGTTGAGCACCAGGGCGCCCACGATGAGCACCGCTAGGCCCAGGACGTTGAGCGCGATGATCAGCTGGCCGAGCCGGGTTCCAGGCAGCCAGCGGCGACGAGAGCGCCGCGCGCCCTTCCGGTCGCCTTTCCGGGGATCGGCCCGCCGATCAGGTTTCGCGGTATCGGTATCCGACGCCATAGAGGGTTTCGATCGCGTCGAACTCCGGGTCCACATCGCGGAACTTCTTGCGCATGCGCTTGATGTGGCTGTCGATGGTGCGGTCATCGACATAGACCTGATCGTCGTAGGCCGCGTCCATCAGGTTGTCGCGGCTCTTCACGAAGCCGGGACGCTGGGCCAGGGACTGCAGGAGCAGGAACTCGGTCACCGTCAGCTTCACCGGCTTGCCTTCCCACAGGCAGTCGTGGCGGGCGGGATCGAGGGTGAGCTTGCCGCGCTTGATGGCCCGCGAGCCGCCGTCCGCCGCCACGGGCGCCTGCGGCTCCTCGCCCTCGACGCCAGCGCGGCGCAGTACGGCCTTCACCCGCTCGATCAGGAGGCGCTGGCTGAACGGCTTGTGCATGTAGTCGTCGGCGCCGAGGTTGAAGCCCAGGATCTCGTCGATCTCCTCGTCCTTGGACGTCAGGATGATCACCGGCATGTCGGAGGTCCGGCGAAGGCGGCGCAGCACCTCCATCCCGTCCATCCGCGGCATCTTCACGTCCAGGATCGCCAGGTCCGGCGGATCGTTCTCCAGCGCGGCGAGCCCCGAGGCGCCGTCATAGTAGGCCTTCACGGTGTGGCCGTGGCTTTCCAGCGCGAGGCTGACCGACGTGACGATGTTTTCGTCATCGTCCACCAGGGTGATCTTGGCCATTTGAGTGCGTTGGCTCCTTTAACTCGTCGGTGAAGCTAGTCATCCCGCACCATGGCCTCAATGGGGCGCGATGCGACGGTCAATAGGACCTTAAAGCTTCGCTCCTAGGCTCCGGTTCACTTGGGAGCGGCAGATGCCCGGCGAAGACGTTCATTTCGAGATATTTGTTCGACGCTATCCGGATAGCACCTGGGCCTTGAAAATGGCCACCGGCGTGCGCACGACCGCCCTCGATGCGGCCAAGGAGATGGTCGACAAGGGTGAGGTGGCCGCCGCGCGGGTGATGCGCGAGACGCTCGACCCCGACACCGGTGAATTCCACTCGCTCACGATCCTGATGCTGGGCGTCCCGGAGCGGCCTCGTAAGGTGAAGGTTCCGGAGGCCACCGAGCCGCTCTGCGTCGCGCCCCAGGACCTCTACACCTGCCACGCCCGCGAGCGGATCGGACGGCTGTTCGAGGTCTGGCTGCAGCGCCGCGACGCCACGCCCTTCGAACTTCTGCACCGCCCGGACCTCGTCGAGCAGCTCGAGGCGAGCGGGGTGGAGATCCAGCACGCCATCCAGAAGATCGCCGTCCCCGAGGCGCACGCGCGCGGGACCTCGGTCGCCGAGATGACCCGCTCTTTCAAGAGCCTGGGGGAGCGCGCCATCGAGCGGCTGATGCGCGATGCGCGCAAGGGCCTGCCCACGGTGACGCCCGAGACCTTCGCCAAGACCGCCGCCCAGCTCGCCAAGGACCCGGAGGGCGCCTATCGCCTGGGCTGCGCGGTCGCCGCCAGCCTCGCCCCGGCCCAGAGTTGGAGCGAGAAGGTGGGGCTGCTGCTCGACCTCGCCGACGCCGCCCCGCCGGCCGGATCCGCCCGTACCCTGGCGCTCTCGGTGATCGCCCAGCCGCTGGAGGAGATCGTCGGCTGCCAGAAGGGTCTCGACAATGTGGTGGGCGGCGGCCTCGACCTCGGCGCGCGGCTGGCCGCCATGAGCCGGCTCGCCGCCGCCGATGTGGTCGACCAGCTCGTCAAGATCGAGCCGCGGGTCGCCAAGGTGATGCCGGAGCTCTCGGTGCGCGCCAAGCGGCTTGCCGGCTGGCTCACCTGCGAGGACTTCATGGGGGTGCGCGCGGCCATCGGCCAACGCATCCTGAGCGACCTGGGCGGTCAGCGCCGCCTGCGCCCCACCGATCCGGTCAGCGAAATCGAGCTGATCCGCGGCCTGGCCATGGCGCTCACCGCCGCGGCCGGCAAGCTGCTGCCGCTGGACAACGTGCAAGCCGCCTTCTCGGCGCGTTCGAAGATGCTGGTCACCCGCGACTTCGTCGACGTCTACATCGGTGAGGACCGCACGGCCTATGAGGAGGCGACCGCGCTGATCTGGCTGACCGAGAACATCATCGGCGGCGGCAACAAGCGCGAGGCCGGCCGCTGGCTGAGCTCGCTGGTCTTCGGCCTGCGCTTCGAGACCGAGATCCGTGAGGTTGAGAACCAGCCCGCTCAGCGTCTGGCGGAACTCGCCAAGCTGCAGCGCGCCGTCGCCCGCTGCGGCCTGGTGGAGGAGACCTACCGCCCGATCCAGGAAAAGCTCGGCGAACTCGGCGGCCTGATCGAGGCCGAAGCACGACTGGTCGCCTCGACGCTCAAGGCCCAGGCCCCGGCGTTGAACCGGCTCACCGTGCTCCTGAAGCTCGCCTGCGGAGAAACCGGCCCGCTGGGTCCGGTCGCCGACCGCGCCCGCGCCGAGGCCCTGAAGCTCGCCCGCAACGACGAGACCCGCGCCGAACTCTCCGGCGCCCCGGACCGCGTCGACGCCATCCGCGACCTGCTGAAGCACGCGTCGCTCGCGGCCTAGAGACCAAGCACCGCCTTCAAGGCTTCCGCGACCTTGCCGACATCCGGGTCCGCCATGCCGGGATAGAGCGGTAGCGACAGGCAGCGGGCGTACCAGGCCTCCGCGCCCGGCAGGTCCAGGTCGCCGTAGCGGGCGCGGTAGTAGGGCTGGCGGTGGACGGGGATGTAGTGGACCTGGGTTCCGACACCACATTCACGAAGGGCCTCGACGGCGGCGCGGCGGCTGACGCCGGCGGCCTCGAAATCTATCAGCACGCACATCAGGTGCAGGACCGGGTCGCTCCAGGCGGGGCGGGCGGCGATCCGGACGACCGGGGCCAGCGGCGCGAGCGCGACCTCGTAGGCCTTGGCGAGCGCCCGGCGCCGCGCGGCGAAACGGTCGAGCTTGACGAGCTGCGAGAGGCCGAGGGCGCAGAGGATGTCGGGCAGGCGGTAGTTGAAGCCCGGCTCCGGCATCTCGTACCACCAGGGATCGGCGCCGGCCGGGCGCACCATGCCGTGGCTGCGCAGGATGCGCAGGCGCTCGGCCAGGCGGGCGTCGTTGGTGGTGACCATGCCGCCTTCGCCGGTGGCGATGGTCTTCACGGGGTGAAAGGAGAAGGTGGCCATGGCGGAGTGGCGCGCGTCGCCCACCCGCTCGGCGACATTGCCGAAGGTCATGGTGGAGCCGAGCGCATGCGGCGCGTCCTCGACCAGCACCGCGCCAGCCTGACCGGCGAGGGCGGCGAGCCCCGGGAGGTCGGCCACGTCGCCGCGCAGGTGCACCGGCAGGACCGCGCGCAGGCGTCGGTCGCCGACGCGGGCCAGGGCTTCGGCGAGGGTCTCCGGCGTCATCAAGCCGCTGTCGGGATCGACATCGGCGAACACCACCTCGGCGCCGACGTAGCGGGCGCAGTTGGCGGTCGCCAGGAAGGTGATCGAGGGCGCGATGACGGCCTCGCCCGGCTGGACCTCCAGCGCCAGCATCGCCAGGTGCAGAGCGGCCGTCCCGTTGGCGCAGGCCACGGCGTGGCGCGCGCCGACCTTCTCGGCGAAGGCAGTCTCGAAGGCCTCAACGGTCGGGCCGGTGGTCAGGAAGTCGGCCTTGAGGGCCTCGACCACGGCTTCGATATCGTCGTCCTCGATGGTCTGGCGACCGTAGGGGAGGACCGCGTTGGCCATGCCTAGTCCTGCGCCCGCCGGCGGCGGCGCGGCGCGGCGTCCTCGAGCAGGGCCAGGAGGCCGTCGCCGCTCAGCCAGTCGTCGTTGGTGTCGCTGGCGTAGCTGAAGCCGTCGGCGAGGGGGGCGCCCTTCAGCCCGCCGCGGGTGTATTCCACGAAGGCCGGCTCGATGGCGTAGCGGTCACCGAGGTCGAGCCCGGTGCGCGCGTCGTCCGCCGAGATCATCATCTCGTGCAGCTTCTCGCCCGGGCGGATGCCCACGACCTTGATCGGCAGGTTCGGCGCCATGGCGGCCGCCAGATCGGTCATCTTCATCGAGGGAATCTTCGGCACGAAAATCTCGCCGCCGCTCATCATGCCGAGCGAGGAGAGCACGAAGTCGACGCCTTCGTTGAGGGTGATCCAGAAGCGGGTCATCCGGGTGTCGGTGATCGGCAGCTCCGTCGCGCCCTTGGCGATCAGCCGCTGGAAGAGCGGGGCCACCGAGCCGCGAGAGCCCACCACGTTGCCGTAACGCACCACCGAAAAGCGCGTGCCGATGTCGCCCGAGAGGTTATTGGCCGCCACGAAGGTCTTGTCCGAGGCGAGCTTGGTCGCGCCGTAGAGGTTGATCGGGTTGCAGGCCTTGTCGGTGGAGAGCGCGATCACCTGCTTCACCCGGTTGGTCAGGCAGGCCCAGACGACGTTCTCCGCGCCCAGCACGTTGGTGTGGATGCATTCGGAGGGGTTGTACTCCGCCGCCGGCACCTGCTTCAGCGCCGCGGCATGGATGATGACGTCGACGCCGCGGGTGGCCAGGATCAGCCGCTCGCGATCGCGCACGTCGCCCAGGAAGAAGCGCAGGCACGCCATCTTCTCCGGGGGGAAGCGTTCGGCGAGGTCGGCGACCATCTCGCTCTGCTTCAGCTCGTCGCGCGAATAGACGATCAGCTTGCGGGGATGGCTGCGGGTCAGCACCGTCTCGACGAACCGCCGCCCGAAGGAGCCGGTGCCGCCGGTGACGAGGATGACCTTGCCGTCGAGGTCGAGACTGGTCGGCGCAAATCGGCCCAAGGCGCGCTCCGGTAAGGCGGCGAATCTTTGTCGTCCAGGGTGGTTGTGGCGCAGGCGCGTAAAGAGACCGCTAACCATAATGGCCGACAGGTGAGCCCCGTGAGACGCCGCGACCTGCTAGCCCTGATGCTCCTGACCGCCATGCCGGTCGTCGGGCAGGCGAGGGCGGCCGAAGAAAAGAAGAAGAAGTCCGGTGGCCCGAACTACATCCCGCTGGACACGCTCACCGGCGCCACCAACCGCCCCGGCGGCCGGCGCGGGGTGATGACCGTGGACTGCGGCCTCGACGTGCCGGACGGGAAGCTTCGGCAACGCGCCACGATTTCGCTGCCGCGGCTGCGGGCGGCCTACGTGCAGGTCGTGCTGATCTACGCCGCGGGCCTGCCGCCGGGAGCCGCCCCCAACGTCGACTTCATCGCCCGCGAGCTGCAGCGGCAGACCGACCTTGTGCTGGGCCAGCGCGGCGCGAAGCTGCTGATCGGCGCCGTGGTGGTGAACTGAGTTCAAAGATGCTCCCCCTCTGGGGGAGCTGTCGCCGGAGGCGACTGAGGGGGTTGCTGCCCGCGGCGCCGGAGATGAAACCCCCTCCGGCCCTCTGGGCCACCTCCCCCAAAGGGGGAGGACCTTGGCGGCCTCGTCACATCGCCGAGATGCCGCCATCGAGCTTGAGCTCGGCGCCGGTCATGAACTTGCTCTCGTCGGAGGCCAGGTAGAGGCAGGCGTTGGCGATGTCGTCCGGCTCGCCGATGTGGCCGAGCGGCACCTGGCGGCCGAGCTTGGCCTCGGCCTCCTCCTTGCCGAACCGCTGGCGAAGCGGGTCGAGGATCGGGGTGTCGATGAAGGTCGGGTGGATCGAGTTCGAGCGGATATCCAGCCCCTGCTTGGCGCAGTGCAGCGCGATGCCCTTGGAGAGCAGCCAGACCGCGGCTTTCGACGCGTTGTAGGACGGCGAGTTGTGCGCGGCGATCAGGCCCGCGATCGAGGAGATGTTGACGATCGAGCCCGGCTGGTGGGCGCGCATGTACTTGAGCGCGTGCTTGGTCCCCAGGAAGACTGAGTCGACGTTGACGCTCATCACCTTCTTCCAGTCGTCGAAGGAGAGGCTCTCGATGTCGCCGCCCAGGCTGATGCCGGCGTTGTTCACCAGGACCGAGATGCCGCCCATGGCCTCGTCGGCCTCCTCGAGCGCGAAGACCCACTGCTCTTCCTTGGTGACGTCCAGCGGAAAGGCGAAGGCCGTGCCGTCCCCATGCGCGGCGTTCAGCTCGGCGGCGACCGCCTTGGCGCCGTCGAGGTTGATGTCGGCCACCGACACCTTGGCGCCCTCCGCCGCCAGCTTGCGGGCCATGGCCGCGCCCAGCCCCTGCGCCCCGCCGGTGATGAAGGCCTTCTTGCCCGCGACCCGTCCTGCCATCTGATCCTCTTGTCTGTCTGGTTGCGGCCTGTCGTTGCCAAGTGTCTGCGGCCTACTTCGATTTCGGGAACTTCGGCTTCGGCTTTTTCGGGCGCGGCGGATCGACGGCTCCGCACTGCAGAGCCGCGGCGTCGATGAACTTCGCCATCTCGATATCGAGCTCGGTCACGCCGCCCGCATCGTGAGTGGTGAGCAGGATGTCGACCTTGCTGTAGACGTTGCTCCACTCCGGATGGTGGTCGAGCTTTTCGGCCTGCATGGCCACGCGGGTCATGAACCCGAAGGCGCGGCTGAAGTCGCCGAACACCACTTGGCGGCGGATGGCGTCGCGCTCGCCCGGCGCAGCGGCCCAGACCGGCAGGCGGTCCAGCGCCGAGGCCAGCGGGATCTTCTTCGGCCGGCTCATTCCACCGCCTCCGCGCCGAATCTCAGCCCGGTCGCCTCGGCGAGTTCTGCCAGGGTCTGGTCGACGTCCACCACCTTGATCGCCTTCATACCCAGGGCCGCCGCGGGCTTGCAGTTGATGCCCAGGTCGTCGAGGTAGACGCAGGCCCTGGGCTCGACCGCCAGCAGTTCGCACATCATCAGATAGATCCTGGGGTCCGGCTTGCGTACGCCCGCCTTGGAGCTTTCGATGATCGCGTCGAACAGCGGCATCACCTGGGCCATGGCGCCGGCTGCGCGCTGGCCTTCGTCCTGGCCGGGGCTGTGCATCGAGACCACGTTGTTGGTGATGCAGCCGACCTTGAAGTGCTGTTTGCAGGCCTTCAGCGCCGCCACCATCCGCGGCCGCAGCTCCCCCGACAGCTTCGGCAGAACCTCGGCGCCGCGCAGCGGGTGGCCGAGCGCGGTGGATTCTTCCAGAAACAGGCGATCGAAGCCCGCCGCGTCGATCTCATTGCGTTCGAACAGCGCCCAGGCGTTGCCGTCGGGATTGGTCGAGTTGACCTTGCGGACCAGGTCCTTCGGCAGCCCCTTCTCGGCCTCCAGGCGGTTGAAGGCCTCGAACGGCGAGGACGTGAAAACCCCGCCGAAGTCCCAGATCACCGCCTCGATACCTGCCTTGGCCGCCATGCCGCGCTCCGCCTTGGATGAGGCGGCGGACGCTAGAGACGCGGACGCGGACGTGCAAGTAAGGCGCATGCTTCCCTATCGCCTGCCGAGGCCGCTGCGACTGGCCCTCTATACCCTCGCCACCGCGATCCTGCTCTACCTGTGCCTCGCGCCCAGCCAGGACCTGCCGAAGGTCAACCTGTGGGACAAGGAGGAGCACGCCGCCGCCTGGCTGGTGCTGAGCGCCACCGGCCTGATCCTCTCCCCGCACCGGCCGCGGGCCATCGCCACCTTCGCCTTCGGCCTCGGCGTGTTCGTGGAGATCGCCCAGTGGGCGATGGGCTTCGGCCGCGACGCCGACTGGCACGACGTGGCCGCCGACTGCGTGGGGATCGTCACAGCCTACCTGCTCTATCTGCCGATCTGGCTGTGGGCGCACCGCCGCCGATGACCCCGCGCCATCGCCCCTGGGAAGACGCCGCCGACTTCCAGATCGGCCTGAAACCCATCGCGCCCGACGACTGGCTCGAGGGCGGCGAGGCCGATCCGGCTGCGCGCAAGGACGCCCTGTTCGCCTCGCGGCGCGAGTTGGTCTGGGCGGAGGCCGACGGCTCGCGCCCTGGGCAGGCCGAGGCCCTGGAGCTGGTCGAGGCCGCGCTGGGCCCGGCGACCGTCGCGCGGGACCTGCCGCCGCTCTATGCCGCCGCCCGCCGCGTGCCGGACGACCTGTGCCTGATGGAGAAGCGCGACGGGCAGTGGCGGCTGACGGCCTTGTCTCTCTCGGCCGGCAGCTTCTTCACCGCCGAGGAGGTGATCGGGCGCAGCCTCGCCGAGCTGCACGGCCCGGTGACCGGCTTCGCCGAGCGCTTCCTGGTGCGCGTTCAGCGGATCTTCGAGGGGCTGCGGCCGGACCTGGTGCTCGAGCGCCGCAACTGGACGGTGCTGAACTCCAACGAGCTGCACACGCCCTCGGCCGCGCCAATTCGTGCGACGATCGGCGAGATCGAGCCGTCGCAGGCGGGCCAGAGCCTCCACCTGCGGGTCGAGCGCCAGACCCTGCGGCGGCTGCCGCGCACCGGCGGCGCGCTCTTCACCATCCGGGTGTGGCTCGCGCCGCTGGCCAGCCTCGCCGCCGATCCCGACCGGCTCGACGCCTTTGCACGCGCCTGGCGCTCGGCGACGCCGGAACTGCGCGCCTACAAGCGCTTCGACCTCTATGACGATCTGGTCGAATGCTTCCTTCGCCACCCTCGATCCGCCTGAACTTCGGAGCGCCGATGCCTTCGCCCGCCGCACCCTTCATCTACCTGGCGACGCCCTGCTACGGCGGGGTGCTGCACCTGCACTTCATGCAGTCGGTGCTGGCCCTGCAGGAGGCTTGCCGCGACCGTGGGATCGGGCTGCACATCGACCTCATGGGCGGCGACGCCCTGATCACCCGCGCGCGCAGCCGGCTGGCGGCGCGGTTCCTGGCGTACGCGCAGGCGACGCACATCCTGTTTATCGACGCCGACATCGGCTTCGCGCCCGAGAACGTCTTCCGCCTGCTGGAGGCCGACAAGCCGCTGATCGCCGCCGTCTGCCCGCTGAAGTTCATCGACTGGGAAAAGGCCCGCGCGGCCGCGAAGGCCGGGGCGCCCGATCTGATGGCCGCCTCGCTGGGCTATGTGGTCCGCTTCATCCCGACGCCCGACCACTCCGTCGAGGTCGAGAACGGCATCGCCAAGGTCGCCTATGGCGGCACCGGCTTCCTGATGATCCGCCGCGAGGCCATGCAGCAACTCGTCGACGCCCACCCCGAACTGCGGGCCAAGATGGGCGACATGGGCGACCGGCTGGCCGGTGAGGCGGTCATGGTGTTCGAGACTATGATCGAGCCGGAGACCGGTCAGTACCTCTCGGAGGACTACGCCTTCTGTCGGCGCTGGCATGACCTGGGCGGAGAGATCTGGGCCGACATGGAGGCCCGGCTGACGCACGTCGGGGCCGCAGCCTATACGGGCAGCCTGGTGCAGGCGATGCGGGTCGGAACGCCTTAGCGGCGATGCAGGACGATGGCTGTGCTGGTGCGCTCGACGCGGACCGGCGCGTAGGCCTGCAGGCGGCGCAGCACGTCCTGCTCGCTATCGGTGACCAGTACGCCGGAGAAGCGCAGGGACGCCGTGCCGGCGTCGGCGGTGCGCACGGGGATCGCAAACCGGCGGCTTAGGTCCGCGGCGACCTCGGAGAGCGGCTGGTCGCGGTAGATCAGCTGGCCGCTGGTCCAGGCGAAGGCCGCTTCCGGATCGGAAACCTTGAGGACCGAGCCTACCTCGCCCTCGATGTGGGTCAGCTCCTGGCCGACCGTGACCCGCAGGGGCTCGCCCTCCGGCGCGTTCACTGGGCGCACCTCGACCACGCCCCGGCGCACGGTCAGCCGGACCTTGTCGGCGCGATGGCGCAGGTTGAACTCGGTGCCGACCACGCGCACCTGCCGGTCGCCGACCGAGATCAGGAACGGGCGGTCAGGGTCGTGGGCGACGTCGAACGTCGCTTCCGCATCCGCCATCCGCACCCGGCGCGCGCCGCGCTCCAGCCTGACGGTGATGTTCGAGGCGGCGTTCAGACGGATCCGGGTGCCGTCCGCCAGCACGATCTGGCGGGTCTCGCCGGGGGCCGTGCCGTAAGCCTGGGTGGAGACGCTGGAAGCCGGCCAAAGCCCGACGCCGACCGCGACAACCAAGCCCGCGGCGATCGCCAGCCCGCCGCCGAACAGCGCCCTGCGGCTCGCGCCCCGGGAACGGCCGCGTCGCCGCGCCGCCAGCAGCGGTCGGCCGCCAAGCTCGCGGGTCACCGGCGCATAGTCGAGATCGACCCAAAGGCTCTCGAGGCGCTCGTAGGCCTGGGCGTTCGCGGGCGAGGCCCCCAGCCAGCGTTCGAACGCGCGCCAATCGTCGCTGCTCGCGGTCTCGCCCTGGAGGCGCACGAACCAGGTCGCGGCCTCTTCGGCCACGCCGCCGGTCGTCGGGAACTCCTCGGTCCTGCTCATCGACCCCTTGCCTGCGGGCCGCAGACCGGTCCGCTCTCGATGAGATGACGCCACGGCGCGGCGCACGCCTCCAAATAACACGTTCGCAGATTCACGGCAGCCGGCTCAGAAGGTGCTTCAGGGCGGTCATCATGTGCTTTTCCACGGCGCTCCTGGAGATGCCGAGCGCAGCCGCCACCTCGGGGTGGCTGAGCCCCTCGAACTTGTGCATGCGGAAGACCCTCTGGGTTTGCGGGCTGAGCTCTTCGAGGGCCACGGCGAGCTGGGCGAGACGCTGGCGCGCCGCCACCGCGGCCTCGGCGCTAGGCTCGAGCGAGACCTCCTCGTTCCCCACCCGCACGGTCTGGCTGTCCAGCCAGGCCCCGTCGCGGTTCGCCGTGCGCCGCTCGCCACGCAGCCGGTCGAGCATCAGGTTCGAACCGAGGCGGTAGAGATAGGCCACGGGGTTCTGGATGTCGGCCGGCTGAGAAAGGCTCGACAGGCGCACATAGATGTCCTGCACCAGGTCCTCCGCGGCGGAGGCCGAACGCAGCCGCACCGTGAAGAACCGGACGAGGTCCGCGCGGCGCTCCAGATAAAGCGCGATCAGCGCCGAGCCGCCTTGTTCCTGCAATCCCAAACGTTCCCTACGCCACGCGGCTTGAGTTACAGAGCCACCATGCGGCGGGTCGCGCCCGGCGCCAATGGCCGCCATGCGACGCCTTGGCCCCCATCGGACTGTTCCCAGCCCCCGGCGGCGCAGGTATGAGGGCGGATGCACGCGTCGACAGGGGGTCCATTGCGTCGAAGTTCCACCCCGCGCCCCGTGCGCCAAGCCCAGGCTCTCGCGGCCGACGCTCCGGCGCTCGAGCTGGGCGTGGTCATCCCGACCTTCAAGGAAGCCCCGAACGTCGCCCCCCTGCTGGCCAAGCTCGAGGCGGCGCTGGTCGGGGTGGCTTGGCAGGCGATCTTCGTCGACGACGACTCACCCGACGGCACGGCCGCGGTTGTCAAGGCGATCGCCGCTCGGGACCCGCGCGTCATCTGCCTGCACCGCATCGGGCGGCGCGGCCTGGCCGGCGCGGTGATCGAGGGCGCCATGGCCAGCGCCGCTCCCTTCGTCGCGGTGATCGACGGCGACCTGCAGCACGACGAGAGCCTGTTGCCTCAGATGCTCAAGATCCTGCAGGCCGACAAGGCCGACGTCGTCGTCGGCAGCCGCTACCTGGCCGGCCCCGGATCCGACGCGAGCGCGCTGGGCGCCGGGCGCGAAGCGGGCAGCCGGCTCGCCAACTGGCTGGGCAAGCGCGTGCTACGCGCCGAGGTCACCGATCCGATGAGCGGCTTCTTCATGATCCGCCGCGAGCTGGTGCAGGCCGTCGCCCCGACGCTCGCCACCGCGGGCTTCAAGGTGCTGTTCGACATCCTGGCGTCGCAGAAGACCGCGCCGCGCTACGTCGAGCTGCCCTACGAGTTCCGTGCGCGGGTGGCCGGCGACAGCAAGCTCGATAAGGGCGTGGTCATCCAGTACCTCGGCCTCCTGCTGGCCAAGCTCAGCCGCGACCTGATCTCACCGCGCTTCATCATGTTCGCCCTGGTCGGCGCGAGCGGGGTGGTGGTGCACCTCGTGATCCTGCGCTCGATGCTGCACTACGGCTTCTCGGCCGCGCAGCTGACCGCCGCGCTCGGCGCCATGACCTGGAACTTCCTGATCAACAACCAGGTCACCTACCGCGACAAGCGCAAGCGCGGGCTGGGGCTGCTGGTCGGCTACTTCAAGTTCGTCCTGCTCTGCAGCGTGCCGCTGGCCGCCAATGTCGCCGTCGCCACCATGGTCTATGAGCGGGGGCCGTCCTGGTGGGTGGCCGGCGTCGCAGGCGCCATCGTCGCCGCAGTCTGGAACTACGTCACGACCTCCCGGGCGGTGTGGTGACGACCGCGGCGTCGGGTTGGCGCCGCGGCGTCCTTTGGCTGGCCCTGGGGCTGACCGGCCTTCGCCTGCTGGCAGCCGGGACCATCCATCTCACCGAGGACGAGGCCTACTACCGTCTGTGGGCCCAGCACCTGCAGTTCGGCTACCTCGACCACCCGCCGATGATCGCCTGGTGGATCCGGCTGGGCGAGCTGATCGCCGGCGACACGCCGCTGGGCGTCAGGCTGATCCCGGTGCTGGGCAGCGGCCTCTCGACCTGGCTGATCGGCGACCTGACGCGGCGGCTCGGCGCGGAGCCGCGCACCGCCTTTCGCGCCGCGCTCTGGTACAACGCCACCCTGACCGTCTGCCTGGGCGGCATGCTGGCGATCCCCGATGCGGCGGCGAGTCTGTTCTGGACCGTCACCCTGTGGGCCCTGGCGCGGTTCTGGGCGAGCCGCCGGGCCGTCTGGTGGCTCGCCGCCGGCGCAGCGGCGGGGCTGGCCGTGCTTTCGAAATACTCCGGCCTCTTCCTGGCGCCGGGGGTCCTGCTCTGGCTGCTGCTGGTTCCCGGCGGACGAGCTGAGCTGCGCAAGCCCGGGCCGTGGCTGGCGGCGGTGCTGGCGGCGTGCATCTTCGCCGTCAACATCGCCTGGAACGCCCAGCACCACTGGCTGACCTTCAGCAAGCAGTTCGGGCGCGTCGCGGCGGGCGGCTTCTCGCCGGAGCATCTGGCGGAACTCCTGGGCGCGCAGTTCCTGCTGTTCACGCCAATCATGGCCGTCTACGCGATCGGCGGCGTCGGGCGGGCCTGGCGCGAGCGGGCCGACGTAGGCGCCGTCCAGTTGGCGCTGCCGGTCGTCACTGCCGCGCCATTCGCGGCCTACCTCCTGATCCACAGCCTGCACGATCGCGTGCAGGACCACTGGCCCGCGCCGCTCTTCGGGGCGTTCGCGATCTGCGCCGCAGTCGCGGCCGATCGGTCCGGTGGGTCGCCGGGCTGGCGGCTGGCGCGCAGGCTTGCGCCGGCGATCGGCTTCGTGATCGCCGCGGCGGCCTTCATGCTCGTGGCGCTCCCGTCGCCGACGCCGCTCGGCCGGCTGGATCCGACCTTGGCCTTGCGCGGTTGGCCGCTGTTCGCCGCGGACGTCGAGCGGCTGAGGGCCCGAACGGGCGCCGCCTGGGTCGGCACCGAGAGCTATGGCGTCTACGCACAGCTGAATGCCGAAGGACGCGTGACCTCGCCCCTGCTGCAGGTGGTCGACCGCGAACGTTATTGGGCGGCCGATCCCCGCCGGCCGGACTTCACGCGCCCGGGCTTGGTGGTCGATCTCTCGCGGCGGATGATCTCGGCGGAGCTGCCGCGCTGCTTCACCCACGTCCAGCCGGTGGCCGACATCCCCCGCGCCGGCGGCCCCGGACGCAACCAACTCTATAGCGCCTACCTGGTGTCGGGACCGAAGCGGGACGTCTGGACCCGAGGCTGCCCCGACCAGATCTCGCCCGGTGTGTGGCGCTAGAAGCTCCGCGTCAGGCCGAGGCCGAAGGTGCGGGGGCGAAGCGGAGTCGACTGGCTGGCCCGCGCCCGGCTGAACGGGTTGCCGTAGGCGAAGGTGTTGCCCGTCTCGTCGGCGACGTTGTCGACGTAGGCGGTGGCGCGCCAGACCGCCGTGCTGAGCGCGCCGGCGACGCGGCCAGAGGCGTAGCCGCCCATGCTGCTGCCCGAGCCGCCGTCGAAGGTCAGGAAGGAGTGGCCGACATAGGCCACCTGCGCCGAGGCCTCCGCGTCGAACCGGCCGATCCGCCAGCGGTAGCGAACGTCGGCCGCGCCCATGTCGTACGGCACGCCCGGCAGACCGATGTCGCGCCGGGCGGGGAAGACATCGAACGCCCGGTTGATCTGCGGGTCCTCGACGAGGGCGTTGGCGCGGATCTGCAGGTGGGCGTTCGGCCGCCAGACGGCCTCGGCTTCGACACCGGTGTTGGAGCCGTCGCCGATATTGACGGTCATCGGCAGGCCCGACGCGAGGCGCTGGTCCGTCTGCAGCCGCCGCCAGTCGGCGTGGAAGATGGCGCCGCGCAGGATGAGCTTGTGGTCGAAGAGCGGCACGCCCGCGCCGATCTCGTAGCTCCACAGGTAGTCCGGCCTGAAGCGCGCCGCCACCGGCTCGATCAGCCCGCCGCCCGCGGCCGCCGGGATATTGAAGCCGCCCGCGCGGTAGCCTTCCTGCACCTGGGCGTAGATCACGACGTCCGGGGTGGCCGCGAAGCTCAGGCGCACCTTGGGCGCCACGCCGCGATCGGTCAGCCGCCCGTCGATCGGCGCCAGAGGGCTGGCGGCGATGTTGAAGTCGCCGGCGCGGGTCTCGACCCGGGTGGCGAACCACCGCGCGCCCACGGTGGCGGTCAGACGCGGGGTGACGTCGTAGGAGAGGTCGCCGTAGACGGCGCCTTCCGACAGCTCGTCGTGGCGGCGGTAGATCGACCGCGCGGGCTCCGGCGGGGTCACGCCCACCAGGTCCGCGGCGTCCCGCTCGTCGGTGTAGGAGGCGAACGCGCCCACCAGCCAGCGGAAAGGCCCGGGCGCGTTCGAGGACAGCAGGCCCTCGGCCACCCACAGCCGGCTGCGTTTGTCCTCGTCGAAGGCGCCGCCGGTCCGCGATCCTCCGGCGCCGCGGAACGCCCCGGTGGCGTCGTAGCGGGCGCCCAAGGTGTGGTCGATGTAGGCGGCCGAGATCTTCAGGTCGGCGACCCCGCCGGTGTGGAAGGCGGTCGCCCCGATCTCCGAGAACCGCGTGTTGTTGGGCTCGCGCACACTGGCCTGGCGGGTCAGAGGGCCGTCCGAGCCTTGCGCATACTGGCTGTCGGCGGTGACGATCTCCTGGTGGGCCACGCCGACCTCCACGCGCCAGCCGTCCGGCAGGTCGGCGAGGGCCGCGATACGCCCGCCGTAGCGGCGGCTGTGGTTGACGTTGGAGAGGCCGAGGACGGGGTTGTCGATGTAGCCGCCGCGCTCGTCGCTGTAGCCCACCGCCCGGAGGGCGGCCTTCCCGCCGGCCAGCGGCAGGTTGGCCATGGCCTCGGCGCCGGCAGACGGCGCGCCGTGCTGCCCCAACGCACCCTCCACCGACACAGCTGCGGAGAAGGCCGTGGGGTCCGGCTTGGCCGTGACCATCCGGACGATCCCGCCCATGGAGCCCGAGCCATAGAGCGTGCCCTGCGGCCCGCGCAGCACCTCCACGCGCTCGATGTCGGCCAGCCGCAGGTCCGGGTCGGGGGCGTTGTAGGTGATCGGCACGTCGTCGAGATAGAGGCCGACGGTCGACTGGGTCTTGCCGGTGAACGAGCCGTCCGACAGGCCGCGGACGAAGATCTTGTTGCGGCCGGAGCCGAGGTTGGTCACCGCCACCCCGACGGCCTGGGCCGCCACATCGTCGAAGCTCTTGCCGCCGAGCCCGCGCAAGTCATCGCCGGTCAGCACGCTGATCGCCGAGGCGCTGCGGATCAGCAGCTCGGGCCGCTTTTCCGCCGTGACCACCAGCTCGTCGAGGCGCGGCGCCTCATAGGCGACGGTCTCGAGCCTTTGCTGCGGCGCGGCGACGATCGGCCGCCCGACGACGCGGAAGCTCTGTGGATCGAGGCGCTCGAAGCCGCAGCCCGGCGGCAGCAAGCCGGCAAGAGCTGCGGCCGGCGTCATCGATCCCGACACCGCGCGTGACGTTCCGCCGCACCCGTGGGCCGGCAGCCCGCCCACCGAAACGCCGCCCTGCACGGCGAAGCGGATCAGCGCCGCCTGCAGCGGCTCGGCCGGCAGGCGGAAGGATCGCTTCTCGGCCGCGCCGGCCTGGCCCGGCGCAACCGCGCACAGAGCGGCGAGCGCGCAGGCGGCGACAACCGCCGCCTGCCTGCCGGCGTCGCGCACGCTGAGGCGATCGTCCTTGTGCGGCGTCATCCGAACGTCAGTTCCCCGCGATCGAGGCGACCAGATCAATGCAAAGAAGTCCATTGGACTTGCTCGAGCCTTCGGTCGCGGGCTCGGAGAACCTGATCGCGCACGACCGCGACGCCTGCCGCACGCAGATTGTCGAGAGCCTTCGAAGGGCGCCCAGGTATGACGATCCCTATCGGCACTGGCTGTTGAGCGAGGTGCTGCCGGCGCCGGTCGCGCAGGCCATGGCCGGCCTGCCGTTTCCGGCGCCGACGCTGAACGGCGTTTCGGGCTCGCGCGAAATCCACAACAACACCCGCCGCTACGTGGACGCTGAGGCCATTGCCGCGCACCCCGCCTGCCGCGCCGTCGCCGAAGCTTTCCAGCACCCGCTGACGGTCGCCGCGGTCGAGGACGTGACCGGCGCGCGGCTCGACGGCTGCTGCCTGCGGATCGAATACGCGCAGGACACCGACGGCTTCTGGCTGCAGCCCCACACCGATCTCGGCGTCAAGAAGTTCACCCTGCTCTACTACCTCGGCCCGGACGGCGTGCCCGATCTCGGCACGGACCTCTATGTGGACGCCAAGACCTGGTCGCACCGCGCGCCCTTTACGCCCGGCGCGGCGCTCGCCTTCACGCCGTCGGACCGCACGTGGCATGGCTTCGAGCCGCGGTCCATCCCGGTGGTCCGCAAGTCGCTGATCGTCAACTACGTGACCGAAGACTGGCGGGCGCGCGAACAGCTCGCCTACCCCGACCGGCCGGTGCGCAGCCGCCGCGCGCCCTGACGGTCGGCTAGGCCACGACGGGCAGGGTGACGATCGCCGTCACCCCATCGCCAGGATTCGAGGCCAGCTCGATGTCGCCGCCGTGGGCGCGGGCCGTGGACCGGGCGATCGGCAGGCCCAGCCCGACACCGCCGTTGTCGAGATTGCGCGAGGCGTCGGTGCGGTAGAACGGCTGGAACACGCGGCCGAGCTCGTCGGCGGAGAGGCCGGGGCCCTTGTCCTTGACGGTGACGACGGCCTGCTCGCCCTCGCGCCGCACGTCGATCCGCGCCTCGCCGCCGTACTTCATCGCGTTGTCGACGAGGTTGGAGAACAGCCGCTGCAGGGCGATCGGATCGCCGTCGACAGTCACCGGACGCCCGTCGACGATCTCCACCTGGCCGCCGACCATGGCCGCGTCGTCGGCTACGCACTCGATCAAGGACAGCAGGTCGAGTTTCTCGCGACGGCGCGGCGCGCCCTCGTCGCGAATGAAGGCGAGCACCCCGCCGATCATCTGCTCCATCTGGTCGATGTCGGAGAGGATCGACTCCTTGATGGGCGCCGGCGCGGCCTCCAGCTTGAAGCGAATGCGCGCCAGCGGCGTGCGCAGGTCGTGACTGATCGCCCCAACCATGGCGGTGCGGTCGAGGATGTAGCGCTTCAGCCGGGCCTGCATCTCGTTGAAGGCCTGGGCGGCGGCGCCGACCTCGGCGGGGCCCTTCAAAGTCATCTGTGGCGCATGCGGGTCGCGCCCCAGGGTCTCAGCGGCCTCGGCGAAGCGCCGCAGCGGGGCGGAGATCCGCCGCGAGAACAGGTAGCCGGCCGAGGCGACCAATAGGAAGCCGCCCAGCAGCCAGGCGGACGCCTCCATCTGCCAGGTCGACGGGAAGGCCTCCGGCGTCGAGCGCACCACCGTCCAAGTCCCGTCGTCCTGCTGCAGAGCCGCGGAGAAATCGCCGAAGATCGGCAGCTCCGGCGCCCCGCCGAAGCGGCGGAAACCGAAGCGCCCGCGCCAGGGCTCCTCCGGGCGGCCATCGGGCCCCAGGCCGGCGCCGGCCGGCTCGGCCCCCGGCTCGCGGTCAACCTCGAACGGTGAGGCGCCCATCGGGCCGCCGCGGTCGCGGCCGCGCGGCGGCGCGCCGCCGGTCACCGCTCGTCGCAGGCGCCAGATCGGCGAGGCGTTCTGCTCTTCCAGGCGCACCCGCGCCTCCGGCGCGCCGAGCGCGTGCGCCAGGGCGGCTAACGTCCGCTCATGCTCGCGGTGCGGGGCGACCAGCTCCAACGGCAGGGCCGTCGCGGCGGTGCGGACCATCGGCCGGCCGAAGCGGGTCTTCAGCGGGCCGCCGCGGATCGCGGCGGCGACGTCGGCCACCCGGTAGACCGGCGGGCGCGGCGGCGGCAACAGGATGATGACGCCGAAGCTGATCGCCTGGGCGACCAGCAGGCTGGCGACCAGCAGGACGACGAGTTGCAGGCCGATCGGCGCCCGCGGCCAGGGGCGGCGAGCCTCCGCCGACCCGGCTGGGCTCACGCCCGCGTCACCTTCGCGTCGAACAGATAGCCGGCGCCCCGGTAGGTCTTGATGATCTCGCCTTCCACCGAGGCGTGCAGCTTGCGCCGCAGGCGGCTGATCTGGACGTCGACGGCGCGGTCGAAGACCTCGGTCTGCGAACCGCGCGCCTGTTCGAGCAGCTGGTCGCGCGACAGGATGCGCTGCGGGTTCTCCAGGAACACGCTGAGCAGCGAAAACTCACCGCCGGTGAGCAGGATCGTCGTGCCGTTCGGCGCGCGAAGCTGGCGGCGCAGGGTGTCCACAACGAAGCCCTGGAAGTGATAGGTCTTGCCGCGCCGCGGCGCGCCGCCCCGCACCTCATCCAGGCGGCGGAACACCGCCCGCACCCGGGCCAAGAGCTCCCGCGGGCTGCAGGGCTTCGGCAGGTAGTCGTCGGCGCCGAGCTCCAGGCCCAGCACGCGGTCCACCTCGTCGCCCATGGCGCTCAGCATCACGATGGCCGGGCCGCCGGTTTCCGTCAGCCGCCGGCAGATGGAGAGCCCGTCCTCGCCCGGCAGCATGACGTCGAGCACGATCAGGTCGATGGGCGCGGAGGCCAGCGCCTGCTCCATGCTGGCCGCGTCGCTGGCCATGTGGAGCTGATAGCCGTGCTCGCGCAGGTATCCCGCCACCTGTTCGCGCATCGAGGAGTCGTCATCGACGACCAGGATGTGGCGGGCGGGAAGGACGTTGGCTTGCTGAGTGTTCATGGCCTCTCCTTCTCCACCATTGTGGCGCCGCAACTACGGCCACGCCACATTCCTTGTCGCGATGCCCCGACCTGCGCGGTTCAGCCCCTCGGCGGGGGCCCTTCGAAGCCGCGACGGCCCCAACCGCCGCGACCTGGGCCGCCGTGGCCGTGACCGCCATGCTGCATGCGCTGGAGCGCGTCGAACACCTGGCGCTGCTGCGGGTCAAGCGCGGCGTAGAAGGCGCGGACCTTTTCGCTGCGCTCCTGGCGCGCGCGGGCATGGTCGGCCTCGCGCCGCGCCATCTCGTCGAGCCGCTGCGGCGTGGTCAGCGTCTCGGGCGGCGGACCTTGCCGACGAAGATCCGGGCGTTCCGACTTCGGACCCGGCGGCCCATGCCGCTGCAGGAAGGACGCGAGCGCCGGCTCCTGGTCGGGGCGCAGGCGAAGGACGGTCTTCAGGTCCTGCGCCCGCTGGGCCTCATGCGCCTCGCGCATCGCCTGGAAGCGGGCGGCGTCAGGATGCGGGCGTTGCGGCGCAGGCTGCGCCAAGGCCGGCGCGGACCCCGCGGCGCCGACGGCGATCACCGCGCAGAGGAGCGCGGTTCGGAGGGTCGATCTCATCAATAGGCTTCCCCAGGTTCTTGACGGCGGCTTGATCGCACGGGTCGGGGCCAGGGGAATTTCGGAACGCGCGACGCGGTGGACATTGCGCCGAAACAGACGCGCGCCGTCGTCGGGCCCGTTCTAGGCCCGGCCGCCGGGGTCAGGCCGTAACCGCCTGGGTGGTCTGGGCGGCGGCGTTCGCGCCGCCGTGGTGGTGAGCCGACCGGAAGGCGTCGATGGCCGAGCTCAGCTCGCTGGCGCTGAGCTTGCCGTCTCCGTCGGAGTCCAGTCCGCCGATGGCCGAGGCCAAGGTGTCGGCCGAGCCTTGCTTCACGCCGGCTTGGATCTCGTCGGCGCTGAGTTCTCCGTCTCCATCGGTGTCGAGGTCGGTGAGCATCTGGCTCGCCAGGTCGTTGCTACTGGCCCCGGCATGGTGGGCGTGATGCCCGTGGTGCGCGTGCTGCGCCTGCTGGGGACCGCCAGCGGCCTTCTGGGCGTCGAGGGCGCTGGTAAGCTCGCTGTCGCTGATCTGGCCGTCGCCGTTGGTGTCGAGCTTGGCGAAGGCCTGGCCAAGGGCGTCCTGGGGCGCGTCCGCGCCCGCGGTGGTGTCCTGGCCCAGCGCCTGCTCGACTTCGTCGAGGCTGAGCGAGCCGTCGCCGTTGGTGTCGGCCGCGCCGATGACCTTCGCCGCGATGTCCGAACTTGAAGGCGGCGCCTCCTGCGTCGACAGCAGGGACGACAGGGTGTTCGAGGCGAACTGTGCGGCGCTGAGGCCGCCGGACGGCTGGGGCGCCGCGGCGGAGGGCGCAGACGCGTCATCGGCGCCCGGCAGGTCTTGCCCGGTGGCGGTTCCGCGCTGCTGAAGCAGCATTCCGAGCAGGCGTTGCGCCTCGCCCCCTCCGTAAGCTGTTGGAGTTGAAGATATTTGCATCTAAGCCTCACTGAAGTTTCATGGGCGCGCGGCGATTTGCGCTCCCGAAGAAGCCGTCGCGCAGCTATGACGATGCAAATTCGAGGGACGCCGCTTCGTGGCCCGTTTGTGTCGGTCTTCGATGCAACGGTGAAACGATAAGCGGGCTCCCACCGGCCGGCCGATGCAAATTGGCGGACGGGAGCCATTCGTAGGACACAATCGTGCTCAATCGATCGGTCCGCCGTAGGGGATGCTGGTAGAAATGACTGGGTATTTTTCGCCGAACGCCGCCGAGTCTGCGTCCGACGCCCGGCGTTGGACGCGAATCCTGCGATTCGGCCCGCCCCTGGTCAGCCTGACGGCGCTGGTCTGGGCCAGTCAGGCGTTCGCCCAGACGACGATCAGCACCGAGACAACCGCGCCCGTCGCGACCGCGACCACCGGCGACCTCACCATCAGCTCCAGCGGTACGATCAAGCCGGCCTCGGGCGTCGCGGTGACCATCAACAGCAACAACGTCGTCAACAATTCCGGCGTGATCCAATTCCAGGACAAGGACAACGTCACCGGCGTCGTGATCCAGGGCGGCCACACCGGCTCGCTGATCAACAACAACACCATCGAGGTCGACGACACCTCGACCACCACCACCGATTCCAACGGCATCGTTCACGGGCCGTTCGCCAAGGGGACGAACCGGATCGGCGTACAGGTCGTGGGTCCTGGCGACTTCACCGGCCCGATCAGCAACGCCGCGGGCGGCGTGATCACGGTGAAGGGCGACAATTCCTACGGCATCTCGGTCGAGACCAACATGGTCGGAAACCTGTCCAATCTGGGCTCGCTGAGCATCGCGGGCCTGAACAGCATCGGCATCCGCACCACCGGCAAGATCACTGGCGACGTGACCCTGGGCGGGACGGTCGCCGCGGGCGGCCCCGGCACCCAGGCTGTCAACCTGGGCAACGACGTTTCCGGAGCCCTGCTGATCAATGGGGCCGTGTCGTCGAGCGGCTATCGCTACACCACCCGCAGCACCGACCCGAACTTCCTGAAGCTGCTCACCGCCGACGACCTGCTGCAGGGCGGTCCCACCGTCACGGTGGCCGGCAACGTCGGCAAGGGTATCCTGGTCGATTCCACCTCGACCACCGACTCCAGCGGCGTGGTGACCACGGTCGCCGGCTCGATCACCTCCTCCGGCGCCGCGCCGGCGCTGATCGTAGGCGCCGTCGGCCGTGACGTGAATGTCGGGAACGTGGGCACGGGCGTCGATGCCTTCGGGATCGAGGTCAAGGGCTCGGTGGCCGGCGCCGGCGTCTACGACAATGTGAGCGCCCAGGGCGTCCAGCTCGGCGTCGCGAACGGCGGGGCGGTCACCACGGGCGGCGGCGTGCGGGTGACCGGCGTCATCAGCGCCTCTTCCTACGCCGCCAGCGCCACGGCGCTGCAGATCAATTCCGGCGTCTCCGCTCCGGTGCTGCGCAACGAAGGCCAGATCACCGCGATCATGAACTCCGACGCCGCGGGCGCCAGCTCACGGGCAATCGATATCGGGATCGGCGCCCAGACAGCCACGCTGCAGAACACCGGGACGATCACCGCCGCGGTGGCCGGCCAGAAGGCCGACGGCATCGTGATCAGCGACAAGTCCGGCACGCTGGCCGAGATCGAGAACACCGGCAGCATCGTGGTCTCGCGGACCTTCACCGACCTGACCCAGGCGGTGACGGGCAAGGACATCGCGATGGACCTGTCCAACAACGCGAGCGGTGTCCACCTCATCCAGTCGCTGGCGAGCAGCACAGCCACGGCGCCGCAGATCAGCGGCGCCGTGACGCTGGGATCGGGCAACGACCGCGTCGAGATCCTGGCCGGCACGCTCACCGGCGACCTCAGCCTCGGCGCCGGGGCCAACACGCTCACCATCGACGGTGGAGCGACGGTGGCCGGCGCGCTGACTGCGCAGGGCGGCACGCTTGGCCTGACGGTCGGCACGGGCACGCTGCGGATGAACAGCCCGAGCCAGCTTTCGCTGACCAGCCTGTCGCTGGGGGCCGGCTCGAGCACGATCTTCACGGTCGACCCCAAGACCAACAGCGCCACCAAGTTCGACGTCGCCGGCGGCGCCAACATCGCGAGCGGCGCCAAGATCGGCCTGCGGCTGAACAACATCCTGCAGACCAGCGCGACCTACACCCTGGTGCGGGCCAATTCGCTGAACGCCGGGATCATCGATTCCAGCCTGCTGGGCAGCGTGCCGTTCCTCTACGATTCCAGCCTGAAGACCGACACCTCTGCGGGGACCCTCACCGCGACCCTCTCGCGCAAGACCGCCGAGCAGCTCGGCCTGCCGTCGACCATCGCGGGGGCCTACGAGCCGATTATCCAGAACATCGGCAAGGACGCCGGCCTCGAAGGCGCCCTCCTGGCCCAGACCACGCGCTCGGGCCTGCTCGGCCTCTACAACCAGCTGCTTCCGAACCACTCGGCCAGCCTGTTCAACACCGCCGCGGCCAGCCTCGAGTCCTTCTCGCGTCCGCTCGACAACCGCCAGGACCCCGAGGGCGGCGGCTTCTGGCTGGAAGAGACCAACCTCGGGCTGTTCTCCAACGGCAGTTCGGATGACCCGGGCTACAAGGCTTGGAGCATCGGCGCGGTCGGCGGCTACGAGCTGCCGCGCACGCGCTTCGGCATCCTGGGCGCGACCTTTGGCGCGAGTTCCAACCAGATCTATCCGGACAACACCGACTCCGCCGAAGACCTGCATGCGACCCTGATGGACGCCGGCGTCTATTGGCGGACGGCGCGCGGCGGCTTCGCGGCCGACGTCAAGCTGGGCGGCAACTACATGCGCGTGACCAGCGACCGGGTGATCGAGATCCTGGGCGGCGACGGCCTGGCCGTGTCGCGCACCGCCAACGCCCGCTGGAGCGCCTACGGCTTCAACGCCCACGGCATGGTGAGCTATGAGAAGCGCTACGGTCGCTACTACATCCGCCCGCAGGCCAATCTCGACTACGTGAGCCTTATGGAAGGCGCCTACACCGAAAGCGGCGGCGGCGACGGCATGGACCTGGCGGTCAAGTCGCGCACCAGCTCCCGCCTGGCGGCCTTCGCCGGCGTCGCGGTCGGCGCGACCTACGGCCCGGACAACTCCTGGGGCCCCGAGGTGCTGATCGGCTACAAGGGCGTGGCCACCGAGAACCTGGGCGTGACGACCGCCCGCTTCGTGGCCGGCGGCGACAGCTTCGCCCTGCGCTCCGAGGATCTGTCCGGCCAGGGCGCTTCGGCGCACATCTCGCTGAAGGGCGAGAACGGCTCGGGCGGCTTCGCGATGGAGACCGGCGCCGAGGCCCGCGACGGCCTGACGATCTACGACCTCAAGCTCGCCGGCCACGTACAGTTCTAGGCGCCGCCCGCGCCCGCGCGGCTATCGCGTGCGGCCGGGAACCAGCGGCTCGACACCGGCCGCCAGGGCGACGCGGACGGCCGTCGACAGGCTGCGGGCCTCGAGCTTGTCCATTACGTTGGCCCGATAGATCTCGACCGTGCGGCCGCTGATGTCGAGCTCGTAGGCGATCAGCTTGTTGGGCAGGCCCGCCAGGAGACCCTGCATCACCTGCATTTCGCGGTTCGTCAGCTTGGCGACCTGCTCGCGCGCCCGGGCCGTCATGACGCGGTCCTCGGTCGTGGCCTCGAGCTTGGCGAAGGCGTCGCCGACAGCCTGCATGAGGGCGTCGTTCAGGTAGGGCTTTTCCAGGAACTCGAAGGCGCCGTTCTTCATCGCCTGGACGGCGGTGGACACGTCGCCCCGTCCGGTCAGCACAATGACGGGAAAGGTCACGCCGCGGGCGACAAGCTGCTGCTGCACCTCGATGCCGTCCATCTGCGGCATGTGGATATCCAGCAGGATGCAGGCGGGGACGGTGTCGTCCAGCGCATCGAGGAACGCCACACCCGAGGGGTGCGCCCGGACCGTGTAGCCGGCGCTCTCCAGGAGCAGGCTCGCCGACTCACGAACGTCATCGTCGTCGTCGACGATGTGCACGATCCGTCTACTCGGCATGGCTGAGGTCCTTCGTGGCGGCCGGAACGGTGAAGCGGAAATCGGCGCCGCCGTCGCGTGACTCCTCCAGCCACATGCGGCCGCCGTGCGCCTCGACGATGCGGCGGCAAATCGAAAGCCCGACGCCCATGCCGCTAGTTTTGGTCGAAAGGAACGGCGAAAACAACTGTTTGGCGATCTCCGGCGAAATGCCCGGTCCGGTATCCTTCACAGAGATCTCGGCCATGCCCCGGCGCGCTGTCGTGGCGATGGTCAGCACATGCGGCGGCGGGGCGTCCTTCATGGCCTCGGCGGCGTTGCGCACCAGGTTCACCAGGATCTGCTGCAGCTGGATCCGGTCGGCGAGCACCCGCCGGGCCCGCGGCGAGAACTGGAACCGCACCTCGATCGCCTCGGCCTTGGCGTCCGGCGCACCGAGCGCGACAGCATCCTCAATGAGCGGCTGCAGCGCCTCGATGCGGGCATCGGCCTCGCCGCGAGCTATGAAGTCGCGCAGGCGCCGGACGATCTCGCCGGCCCGAACGGCCTGTCCCTCGGCCTGCTCGGCGGCGCGCACCACCCGCGCACGCCCGGCGTCGTCCAGCGCCTGGCCGCCATCCCGCAGCATCAGCTTCAGGGCCCCCACGGAATTGCCGATCGCCGTCAGCGGCTGGTTCAGCTCATGCGCCAGGGCCGCGGCCATCTCGCCCATGGCGCTCAGGCGCGAGACATGGGCCAACTCGGAGCGGAGCTGCGCCAGGTGGTCGCCGCGCAGGGCGAGCTCCCGCTGCGCGCGCCGCTCGTCGGTGACGTCCCGATAGATGCCGATCGTCCGGACGTGCGCGCCCTGCGGCGAATAGAAGAACCGCCGAACGCCGTGGAAGTCGCGGACCTCCCCGTCGGCGCGGCGCATCTGCACATCGTCTAGCTGCTGCGGGCGATGCGCCGCGATATCGGCGTCGCGCCCCGGATCGGCGGAGACCACCATGTCGCGCAGCTTGTTGAGGTCGCCGCCAAGCCCGCCCGGAGGCAGGCCGAGCAGCTTTTCGAACCCCTCTTCGGCGATCAACTTGCCGGTCTCGAGGTCCGCGTCGGCGATCCCCAGGTCGTAGGCGCCCACCGCGAGCCGAAGCCGTTCCTGGCTTTCCTGCAGCGAGGCGGCGGCGAGCTTCAGGTCGGTGATGTCGGTGATCGTGCCCACGATCCGGGCGTCATCGTCCTTGCCCGCGTCCTGCCGCACCCAATGGATGGAGACCCAGCGGTCCTCGCCGCTCTTCGTCACGTGCCGGGCCTCGCCGCGCCACTCGCCGTGCTTGCGGATCGCCTCACGCGTCTCGTCGCGCCGGGCGACGCCGTCGGGAATGAAGAACTCGCCCGGCCGGCGCCCCAAGGCCTCGGCGGCGGTCCAGCCGTAGAAGGCCTCGCAGGCTGGCGGCCAGTACCGGATCCGTCCGTGGCCATCGACCACGACCACCGTCGATCGCTCCAGGGCGCCGGCGAGATTGTCGCGCTCGGTCCGCTCCCGGCCCAGGGTCTGGGCGACCCAGAAGGCCATGAACAGCAGCGCGCAGGCGGTGAGCTCGATGATCAACAGCATACGGACATCGGGTCCGTAGAGCCCGGTCCGCACGCCGACGTTCGCCAGGGACCCGATGCCGACAGGAACGAGCGCGACCGGCGTCAGCAGTCGCGCCATCCGCGCCCGCTCGTCACGGCCGTAGAACAGGCGAAGCCAGCCGGTGTCGCGCATCACGAGGAGGACGCCGATACAAAGTCCGCCAACGGCGAAGCTGGTGTTCAGCGCGATGCGCAGGTCCTGACGAAGAACTGAAAGGTGCGACGGGTCCTGCAGGGCGTAGGGCAGGAGCGAGGCGCTGGCGATGAGCGCGCCCAGGCTGGCGGCCGCCACGGCCAGGAGCCTGATCCTTCTGGATCTCACCTTCGCACCGAGCAGCGCCAGCGCGAAGAGCGCGATGACCACGCAGGTGAGAAGGCTGGGCCGCCCCGGCCAGCGCGGGTGCGGCGACTGGCTGAGCACCGCGTCGCGATAGAGGGCTAGATCCAGGGGGAGTCCGCGCTGGGTCAGGTCCGCCCAGAGCCAGACGACGCAGGCCGCCAGCAAGGGCGCCGCGGCGAGGCGGGATGCGGGACCGTGTCCAGCGGCGGCCGCGGCCAGGCCCGCGGCGCCAAGGATCAAGGCGACGGCGGTTTGCGGCTGCAGGGCGAGCGAGCCGACGAAAACCGAAGTGAGCGGCACGGCGCCGATCTGCCAGCCAACCAAGGCGGCGAGCGCGATGGCCGCGACACCAAACGCGATGAATACCGTAATTCGTTCCGGCGACCGCAACCCCGGCGCGAGCCCCAAACTCCTGCCCATCAACGCCCCCGCCCAATCAAGCAAGCTGGGCACAACCCCGGCGTTCAATCCAGGGTGATTGTTGTCGCAGTCGCTAAAAGTCGCGAAAATCTATCTTGCGGTTTCTGCTTTGGCGCTCAGCTGCCGCGGTTTGAGACTTGCTGAACACCTGACGCCGATCACAGACAACGCGATCCGTAGAACCCCTAGGTTGGGGGTCCGGCAGGCGATCCATACGCTTCCGGGTCCCCGGTCCGCATCCCGCGCCGGGCGGAAAGGATCCGGCCCCGTGCCGACAACCTCGACCCCGCAGGCGAGCGCCATCGTTGTCGTCAAGGACGCCGCCCTGGCATCGTCGCTGGAAATGGCTCTGCAGGCCGGCGGCTTCCAGGCGATCGTTCACGATCCCGGCCGCGGCCTGGCCAATCTGCCGCTCGACGCCGCGATGACCCTGATCGTCGAGGATCGGGTGCTGATCCCCAATCCCGCGGTGTTCGTCGAGCGGCTGCGGTCGCGCCCCTGGCTTGGGCTGGTGGTCCTGGTCGCCGGCGACGCCGGCGCCCTGCCCGCGGGCCTGGTGGGCGCGGACCGCGTGACGATCCTGGAGATGCCGTTCCTGGGCGCCGATCTGATCGCCGCGATCCACGCTGTCTGGCCCTGAGGGGGCCTAGAAGCGCCGCAGGCGGATGGTGACGAACTGGTCGTCGGCGATGTGGTTGAAGGCGGCCTTGGTGAACTTCGGCCCGTGCAGGCCCAGCGGCGCGTCGCGGGAGAAACCGATGTCCTCGCGGGGGATGCCGAAGAGGCCGCGATTGACCTTGTGGTCGTCGTTTTCGTCGTGGAACGCCTGCACCGCGTAGACGCCGGGCGGCACGTCGGTGAGCGTCACGATGGTCTCGCCCTCATGCGCCGGCGCCTCGCCGCCGAAAATGCAGTTGTCGGTGAGGAAGGTGCCGGACGTGCAGAGTTCGACGCGCACGTGCCCTTGAGACGAACGCACGTTCTCCAGCCGCACGACCACCGAGCCGGGGGGCTGGGCCGACGCGGGCGCGGCGGCTCCCAGGAAAAAGGCCAGTGAAGCCAGGATGGAGAGCAGAACTCGCAAGATCGGTGTCCTCAGCACTCCAGCCCATGTATTGCGCCCGCCGCAGGATTGAAGCCCCCTTGGCGCAGAACACTCTTTCCAATCAGGCATCAAAGGGGGTTCGCGCGCCCGCCCCGGCCCCTAGCCCGCTATTGGCCACCTAGCCCGGATCGGATTTGACGAAAAGGCGTCGCCTTGCCGCGCCGGTTTCCGATGGTTCCGGGTTTCCTCTGGATGAGACGCCGCCGGCTCCTATATTCCGCAACCTGACGGATTGCGGGGCGGGACTCGACTTGGCGAATTCTTGGAGTCATCGGATCGTTCGACCCTTGGCGCGGCCGCTGATCGGCCTTGGCGTGACGCCCAACCAGATCACCGGCTTCCACCTGGGCCTGGGCCTGGGGATCGTCGCGGCGATGATCTGGGGCACGCCGCAGGCCAATCTGTGGGCGGGCGTCGCGTGGCTGGCCGCCTGCCTGCTGGACCGCCTGGACGGCGAAGTGGCGCGGATCGGCAATATGACGAGCGCAGCGGGGCATCGGTTCGACGACTTCGTCGACACCGTCCTGAGCTCGCTCTACTTCCTGGGTCTGGGCCTTGGCCTCCGAGATGCGCCCCACGGCTGGTTGGCGGTCGCCGCCGGCGCCTTGGCCTGCGTCGCCCAGTTCACCCTGAACCGCGTGGCGGAGGCCTATGACAGCCAGGCCGAGGGCGGCGACAGAATCCTGGCCAGCCGCTGGGGTTTCGACGCCGACGACGGGCTCTATCTTCTGGGGCCCCTGCTGTGGTTCCCGGCGCCTGTCCGGCTGGCCGCCGTCGTGCTGGCCGCCCTGGCGACGACCGGCTTCCTCCTGCTGTTCCTGCGACGGCTGGCCCGGCAAAGGCGCGAACTGGCGGGGCGCGGCTAGATCTCGGCGATCGCCGCCACCAGGTCGTCGAAGTCGCTGTCTTCGAGGGCGCCGATGCAGCCGATGCGGAAGGTGGCCGTGTCCGTCAGCTTCCCCGGATAGATCACCAGGTCCCGGGCCGCGAGGCGCGCATAGAACGCCTCGAAATCGAAGGGCGGGCCGGGTCGGGGGCGGAAGGTGGCGATGATCGGCGCCTGCAGGGCGCGGTCGAGGTAGAGCGGATAACCCAAGGCCTCCAGCCCCGAGACGAGCCGGTCGAGCCGCCGCCGATAACGGGCCAGCCGCGCAGCCGGGCCGCCTTCGGCCTCCAGCAAGCGCAGCGCCTCGACGAGGCCCGCGACCACCTGCACCGGCGGGGTGAAGCGCCACTGGCCGTCGCGCTCGAAGCCCCGCCACTGGGCGTGCAGGTCCAGCGACAGGGACGGATTGCGGCCGGCGGCGGCCTCGAGAACCGGGCGCTCGATCAGGGCGAAGCCAATCCCCGGCGGGCCTTCCAGGCACTTGTTGCTGGACGCCAGGACCGCCGCCACGGGTGTCGCCGTCAGGTCGATGGGCAGGGCGCCGAAGCTCGCCATGGCGTCGACGATCAGCGACCGCCCGGCCCGGCGCACGACGTCGGCGACCTGATCCAGCGGGTTCAGCAGGCCGGTGGTGGTCTCGCAATGGACCAGGCTGACATGGCTGATGCGTGGGTCCGCCGCCAGGGCCGCGGACAGCCTGGCCACGTCCACGGCCTCGTGGTCCGCGTGGTCGAGCGTCTCGACATCGAGGCCCAGGCCCCGCGCGATGGCCGTTATGCGCCGGCCATAGGCCCCGTTGACCAGGGCCAGCAGCTTGTCGCCGCGTCCGACCAACGTGCCCACCGCCGCTTCCAGGATGAAGGTGCCGCTGCCCTGCAGGGGGACCGCGACATGGGTCCCGGCGCCCTTCGCCACGTCCAGCAGCCGTTGGCGCAGTTCGGCGGTCAGGGCGATGAAGTCCGCATCGCGCGAGCCCCAGTCGGCGGCCATCGCCTCGCGCACCCTCCGGTCGGTGGTCAGCGGTCCAGGCGTGAACAGCCGCTTGGTCATGGAGCCGCCTGCGGCCGGGTCACGAACGCCTTGAACCGCCGGGCGACGTCGGCCGGCGCCACGGTCGGCCGCCCGAGCGTCTCCATCGAACCGGGCGCGATCCGCACGTGGACCATCGCGGGCCCGCCGAATGCCTTGGCCGCGGCGTAGGCCTCCTTGAAGCCATCCAGGCTGTCGCATGACGCGGCGTAGCGGTAGCCGCAGGCGAGCGCGACGTTGGCGAAGTCCACGCCCGCGCTCACCGTCGCCTGTCCGCCCGTGGAATCGTGGACGCCGTTGTCCAGGAGGACATGGAGCAGGCCCGCGGGCCGGTAGGCGCCCACTGTCGCGAGCGTGCCCAGCTTCATCAGCGACGCGCCGTCTCCGTCCAGCACCACCACCGGCCGGGCCGAGTTGAGCGCCAGGCCCAGTCCCATGCCCAAAGCGCCGCCCATCGAGCCCACCTGGTAGAGGTGCTGGTCCCGGTCATCGAGGGTGAAGAGCTCGCGCCCGCACTTGCCGGTGGTGGCGATCACCGCGGCCTCCGGCGAGACGATCTGCAGAAAAGCCTCCAGCACCTGCGCCCGGCTGGGCCGCGCCCCGCCCGCTTCGCGCCGGTCGCGCTGGCCCGGGGCCTGCGGCGCAAGCGGTGTCTGGTTCAGCGCGCTGTCCTGGACGTCGCCCTTGCGCATGACCCAGGCTGCCGGAAGGCCCGTCGCCTCCATCGCCGCGACGGCCGAGGCGAAGGCCGGGGCCAGCGCTTCGGGCGTGTTGGGGAAGGGCTGCGGCGGCAAGCCAATCAGGCGCAGAAGGTCGTGGGTGATCTGGCCCATCAGCTCGTGCTGCGGCTCATCCTTCAGGCCCGGCTCGCCCCGCCAGGTGGTGACGAACAGGGTCGGGATACGGAACGGCGCGTTCAGCGAGGTCAGCGGATTGACGGCGTTGCCCAGGCCGGAATTCTGGCACATCACCACGGTGTTGCGCCCGGCCAGCCAGGCGCCGGCGGCGATCGCCACCGCCTCGCCCTCGCTGGCGGCGCCCACATAGGCCAGGTCCCGCGCCGACAGCACCCCGTTGATCAGGGGCGTGAGGAAGCTGCAGGGCACGCCCGTGTAGAAGTCGAAGCCGGCCCGACCGGCTTCGCCGAGAAAGCTGTCCGCGGTGATCATCGCGAGGGCATATCGCCAAGCCGGGGTGACGCCAACCTACCGCCCTTCAGGTGAAGTTGCGGGCTTCGGCCAGGTCCGGCAGGGTGTCCACGTCCAGCCAGTGGCCGGAGAAGACGTAGAGCTTCACCTGATGCCGCCCCGCCAGCCGGGTGAGCAGCAGCGGCATGTCCGCCGTCTCCGCCAGGCCCTCGGCGCGCAGGCGTTCGATCTCCTCGCGCAGCCAGACCGACCCCTGTGCGCTGAAGCGCACCAGGCCGATCCATTCTCCGGCCATCAGCTCCCCGTCGACCTCGGGGCCCATTGCCGCCAGGTCCGGCGGCGGATCGTCGATGTAGTCGGGCGACGGCGGCCGGTCGCCGGCCACCAGGTCGCGCACGCGGCCATCGCCGTGGCCGACGCGACCCAGCGCATCGACCGCCACCACGATGTCGCCCGGCGTGGCCAGCAAGCCGGTCAGGATATAGTTGCGGAAGAGGATGTCCCCATAGGAGACCAGCACCTCGCCCGTCAGGCGGCTCTCCGCGGCGATCAGCGACTGGACTTCGCCGGTTTCCGCGTAGCGGTCGTTGTCGAACACCTCGGCGCCCACCGGCGTCACGGCGGCCTTGCCGTAGCCCCGCACGACGCTGATGTCGCGCACGCCGGCCGCGGCGAAGCTGTCCATCTGCCGGCGCAGCAGGGAGCGGCCACGGATGTCCGCCAGGCACTTCGGCTGGTCGCCGGAGCCTACCTGGCCCGCGGCCGCCAGGATGATGGCGCGCGTCGGCAACGTGGCCGGCAGGTAGCGCCGTTCGGCAGCCTCCAGCTCGGCGTTGGCCGTCAGGCTGAAGATGTCCTTCACGCTGGCGACGCGGCCCTCCACCTCCAGCAGGCCCTCTTCGTCATGGATGCGCTGCGCCGTGGCCCGCATGGCCGAGATCGAGGACCGCAACAGATGGTTGGCCCAGATCACCGCGTTGATCCCGGCGCGGCGGAAGCTCTCGGTCGGCGTCGCGTAGTACATGGTGGGCACGATCACCACCGGCGAGCGACGGCCCCATCGCTCTGTGAAGTCCAGGATCTCGCTGGCCGTCGGCAGCTTGGAATGGATCAGGATCGCGTCGGCTCCGGCGGCGTGATACGCCTCGGCCCGCCGCAGCGCCTCTTCCATGCCGCGCCCGGAAATCAGCGCCTCTACGCGCGCCACGACCGTGAAGTCGTCATCGGTCTGGCTGTCCTTGGCTGCGCGCAGGCGGCCGCAGAACTCCTCAATGTCCGCCAGCGGCTGGGCCTCGCCGATGAACGAGTTGGTCTTGGGGAACAACTTGTCCTCGATGCAGACCCCGGCGACGCCCCGTTCGCCCAGCTTGCGCACCAGGCGCCGCACATTGTTGAAGTTGCCGTAGCCGGTGTCGCCGTCCACCAGGATCGGGATCGAGGCCGCGTCGGCCATGTACTCCAGCACATCGAGGACCTGGGTCCAGGACGCCTCGTTGGAATCCCGCAGGCCCAGGCTGGCGGAGATGGTGAGACCCGAACCCCACAGCGCCTGGAAGCCCGCCTCCTCGGCGATCTTGGCCGACAGGCCGTTGTGCGCCTCCATCAGGAAGGACAGCGACGGTCCGGTCAGCACCTCGCGCAGCCGCGCGAACTTGGACAACGGGCGCGGCGTCAGCCGGCCCGGGGCGGCGGGCTCCGCCGGCTGGTCCACGGACGACGCGTCAGGGGAATCTTTCAAGGGCGGCCTCTCTCGCCAATTGCGGCGCGCAACGGAATAGAGAGAATAGATAGTGTGCGGACGGCAATTTGCGGAAATGTCATTGGATCGGCAAAAAAGTTTCACGGCAATTCTGCTGGCCGCGGGCGTTGGACGCCGTCTGGGCCGACCGGAACCGGCGCCGAAGGTGCTGCTGGAGTTCGGTGGCCGCAGCCTGCTTGATCGCCACTTCGAGGCCTTGGCCGCGGCCGGCGTCGGCGAGGCGGTGATCGTGGTCGGCTTCCAGGCCGGCCAGATCGAAGCCGCGGTCGCGGCGCTCGATCCGCCGTTCAGGGTCACGCTGAGGCACAATCCACGCTTCACCGAAGGCAGCGTGGTCTCCCTGGCCGCGGCCGGGTCGGTCCTGCGCTCCGGCGGGACGACCGTGCTGATGGACGGCGATGTGCTCTACGACCACGCCATGCTGCGCCGCCTGCGCGACGGCGGGGCCGAGAACAGCCTCCTAGTGGACCGCGAGCTGGAGCCCGGCGACGAGCCGGTGAAGCTCTGTTTCGACGAGGCCGGTCGCATCGTCGACTTCCGCAAGCGGCCGGAAAACCCCGGCGTCTGGCACGGTGAGTCGGTGGGCTTCTTCCGCTTCTCGCCGGTTACGGCCCTGGAGCTGGCCGAACGCTGCGACTGGTACGTCCAGAACGCTCCGCACCTTGAATATGAGGAGGCGATCCGCGATCTGATGTTGGCCGACCCCGGCCGCTTCGGCGCCGAGGACGTCACCGACCTCGCCTGGACCGAGATCGATTTCGAGGAGGATGTGGTGAAGGCGCGCGAGGTGATCCTGCCGCAACTGGAGGCCCTGGTTTGAACGCCGTGACCCTGTCGAGGTCGGAAGCGCCGCTCGACGAGGCGACTCTTGCTGCCTACGCCCGCCAGGGCTGGTGCATGGTCCCCGGCTTCTATGGATCGGCCGAAGCCGCCGAGTTGGTGCGCTGGACGGACGAGGTCTCCGCCCTGCCGGAAACGCCCGGCCGTCACATGGTCTATCACGAGAAGAGCCTGCTCGATCCGGACGCCAGGGTGGTCCAGCGCATCGAGGACTTCTGTCCCTATCACTCGGGCTTCGACGCCGAGATCCGCGGGGGCCGGATGGCGCAGGCGGTCGAACAGTTGCTCGGCGAGCCCGCGACGCTGTTCAAGGAGAAGATCAATTTCAAGATGCCCGGCGGCGCGGGGTTCGAACCACATCAGGACCAGCAGGCCGGCTGGTCGGTGTTCGCCCCGATGTTCGTCACGGCCCTGGTCTGCATCGACCCCGCGACGCTCGCCAACGGCTGCCTCGAGATGGCCGACGCGCCGCGCTTCGCGGGCCTGATCGGCCAGGAGTGGGAACCGCTGACGCCGCAGGAGATGGCGGGCTTTGCGCTGCAGCCCCTGCCGGCGGAACCTGGCGACGTGGTGTTCTTCGACAGCTACGTGCCGCACGCTTCGAAGCCGAACCTGACCGACACCGCGCGCCGCGCGCTCTACGTCACCTACAACAGGGCCTCGGACGGCGACCACCGGGCGAAATACTTCGCCGACAAGCGCGCCGCCTTCCCGCCTGACATCGAGCGCTCGCCCGGCCAGGAATACCGCTTCCGCGTCTAGACGAGAGGCTGCGGCTTCGGCTCCTGCCGCCGTTTCGCGGTGAGCTCCAGGTACTGCCAGGCCAGCACCGCGGGCAGCCCGAGCGCGAGATCCTTGGCGCGGCGCAGCAGGGACACCGCCAGGGTCGCTTCGGCGGTCAGGCCGAACAGGGGCGCGATCAGCACATAGGCGCCCTCCTGGAAGCCAAGCGCGCCGGGGCTCAGGAAGGCCACGCTTTTCACCGCCGCGATCAGGCTTTCCATCGTCAGCACCTTCCAGAGCGCCACCTCCACGCCCATCAGCTTCAGCGCCAGCCAGGTCCCAACGCCGCTCCAGATCCAGCCCACGCTGTGCAACAGGCCGCTCGCCAACACGCGCCCGGGCTGGGCATAGATGTCCCGCAGGACCGCCTTGATGGCGTCGGTGCGCTCGCGCGTGTCCTTCAGCCACCGCGCGCCGAGGGCGCCGATCATATCCAGGCCGCGCGCCTGCAAGGCCACGAAGGCCGCGAGCCCCACGGCGCCGGCGGCGAAGGCGGCGGCCAGGGTCCACAGAAGCTGATGCGCGGCGGTGGCGTGGGACAGGATCGCCACCAGCATGGCCACCCCGAACAGGGTGTAGAACAGCTGCGACGCCATTTCGGTGGTCAGGTCAGCGATCTGCGACCCAATGGCCAGGGGCTCGGAGACCCCTCGCCGGCGCACGGCGGCGATGCCCACCACCAGGCCGCCGACCTGCGAGAACGGCAGGACGTCCGAGGCCGACTCCCGCGCCAAGCGTCCCCAGGGAAACAGCAGCCAGCGGCGCGGGCCGCTGCCGGGCGCCACCGTCCACCACGCCCAGCCCACGGGCAGGAAGCCGATCAGGTTGTAGGCGCAGTACTGCGCGAAGCCCGCGGGTCCGACCCGCGCCACGGCGTTCCAGACCCCATCGACGCCGACCCACAGCACGGTCGCGACAGTGATCGCCAGGCCCAGCACCAGGGCGACGGCGACGCCGATCGTCCAACGGCTCATCGCAGGCCCCGTTCAGCGGTCATGGATTGGTTTCGCTGGCGCACCCGACACGATTCGAACGTGTGACCTTTGCCTTCGGAGGGCAACGCTCTATCCAGCTGAGCTACGGGTGCGTTTCCAGCGGAGGCTTCCTCTAGCCGAAAGCCCCGTGGGCCGCAAACGGCAAGCGCCTCAGCCTTTGACGCTGTCCCAGAAGGTCTTGGCCTTGCCGGCGAAATTGGCGTTCTTCGGATGCTGGGCCTCGGTGGAGAGGCCGGCGAATTCGCGCAGCAGCTCCTTCTGGCGGGCCGTCAGCTTGGCCGGTGTCTCGATGAACAGCTCGACCACCAGGTCACCGCGGTCGCGCGAACGAAGCGACGGCATGCCGCGGCCCTTCAGCCGCACCGTGCGTCCGGTCTGCGCGCCCTCGGGCACCTTGACCGAAAGCTTGCAGTTGCCGTCGCAGTTCTCGCCGCCCAGGAGGCAGGGCGCTTCGATCTCGCCGCCGAGCGCCGCCACCGCCATGGGCACGGGCACGGTGCACAGCAGGTCCAGTCCGTCGCGCTCGAAGAGCTCGTGCGGCTTCACCGAGATGAAGATGTAGAGGTCGCCGCGCGGCCCGCCGTTGGTCCCGCCATCGCCTTCACCGGCAAGTCTTATGCGCGCGCCGTCGTCGACGCCGGCCGGGATGCGCACCGAGAGCGTCCGCTCGCGGCGCACCTGGCCCATGCCGCGGCAGTCGCTGCAGGGGTCGAGCACCAGACGGCCGGAGCCGCCGCAGCGCGGGCAGGCGCGCTCGATGGAGAAGAAGCCCTGCGTGGCTCGCACGCGGCCGGCGCCGCCGCAGGCGTTGCAGGTGGTCGGGCTGGTGCCGGGCTTGGCGCCCGAGCCGGAGCAGGTCTCGCAGGTCAGAGCCGCCGGTACGACGATCTCGACCTCGGCCGAGGCATAAGCCTGTTCCAGGGTGATCTCGAGATCGTAGCGCAGGTCCTGGCCGCGGGCGGGGCCGCTGCGCTGCTGGCCGCCGCGGCGGCCGCCGAACATGTCGCCGAAGACGTCGCCGAACACCTCGTTGAAGATGTCGCCCACGTCGTGGAACTGGGCGCCGCCCCCCATGCCATTTGGCCCGCCGCCGGAACCGTTGACGCCGGCATGGCCGAAGCGGTCGTAGGCCGCGCGCTTCTGCGGATCGGACAGGACCGAATAGGCCTCGTTGATTTCCTTGAAGCGGCCGCTGGCGTCCTCGCAACCGCCGTTGCGGTCGGGATGGTGCTCCATGGCGAGCTTGCGGAAGGACGCCTTCAGCGCGCCCGCATCGCAGCTTCGCTCGACACCCAGGATTTCATAGTAGTCGCGCATCAAACTTTCAGGCGTTTGAAGTGTGGCTGTTGGGAAGGTGGGCAGACCCCCGCCCGGCTACAAGGTCCAAAATCCGGAAGAACTTGGCCGAGCGGGCGGGGGCCCCTAGTCGCGCAGAAGCGGCGGCGACGTCCCCAGTGCCGCTTTCATCGCACTGGGGTGTCTGAGCCGCCATGGGGCAGGTTGTCACGCCGACTTCTTGTGGTCGTCGCCGTCGACTTCCTCGAACTCGGCGTCGACCACGTCTTCGCCGCCGTGGCCCTGGGCGTGCGCCGCGTCCTCGTCGGATGCAGGGCCTTCGCCGCCGGAGCTCTGCTGGGCGTTGTACATCGCCTCGCCCAGCTTCATCGACGCCTGGATCAGCGTCTGGGTCTTCGTCGAGATCGCCTCCGCGTCATCGCCGTCGACCACGCTCTTCAAGTCGTCGAGCGCCGTCTGGATCGCCGAACGCTCAGCCTCGCCGACCTTGTCGCCGTGCTCGGCCAGGGCCTTCTCGGTGGAGTGGATCACCGCATCGGCCTGGTTCTTGGCCTCGACGCCAGCCTTGCGCTTCTCGTCCTCGGCCTTGTTGGATTCGGCTTCCTTGACCATGGCCTCGATGTCCGCGTCGGAGAGGCCGCCGTTGGCCTGGATACGGATCGACTGTTCCTTGTTGGTCGCCTTGTCGCGGGCGGACACGTTGACGATGCCGTTGGCGTCGATGTCGAAGGTCACCTCGACCTGCGGCACGCCGCGCGGCGCCGGCGGGATGCCGACCAGGTCGAACTGGCCCAGCATCTTGTTGTCCTGCGCCATCGGCCGTTCGCCCTGGAACACCCGGATGGTCACCGCCGACTGGTTGTCGTCGGCCGTGGAGAAGGTCTGCGACCGCTTGGTCGGGATCGTGGTGTTGCGCTCGATCAGCGGGGTGAACACGCCGCCCAGCGTCTCGATGCCCAGCGTCAGCGGGGTGACGTCGAGCAGCAGCACGTCCTTGACGTCGCCTTGCAGCACGCCGGCCTGCACCGCCGCGCCCAGCGCCACGACTTCGTCGGGGTTCACGCCGGTGTGCGGCTCACGGCCGAAGAAGCTCTTCACCGTCTCCACGACCTTGGGCATGCGGGTCATGCCGCCGACCAGGATCACCTCGTCGATGTCCGACTTCTTCAGCCCCGCGTCCTTCAGCGCCTGTTCGCAGGGGCCGATGGTCTTGGCGACCAGGTCTTCGACCAGCCCTTCCAGCTTGGCGCGGGAGAGCTTGATGTTGAGGTGCAGCGGGCCGCTTGCGTTCATCGAGATGAACGGCAGGTTCAGCTCGTACTGCGTGGTGAAGGAGAGCTCCTTCTTGGCCTTTTCCGCCTCTTCCTTGAGGCGCTGCAGGGCGAGCTTGTCCTTGCGCAGGTCGACGCCCTGCTCCTTCTTGAACTCGTCGGCCAGGTAGTCGACGACGCGAAGGTCGAAGTCCTCACCGCCCAGGAAGGTGTCGCCGTTGGTCGACTTCACCTCGAAGACGCCGTCGCCGATCTCCAGGATCGACACGTCGAAGGTGCCGCCGCCCAGGTCGTAGACCGCGATCTTCTTGCCTTCGTTCTTCTCAAGCCCGTAGGCGAGCGCCGCGGCGGTCGGCTCGTTGATGATCCGCAGGACTTCCAGCCCCGCGATCTTGCCCGCGTCCTTGGTGGCCTGGCGCTGGGCGTCGTTGAAGTAGGCCGGGACGGTGATGACCGCCTTTTCGACCTTCTCGCCGAGGTGCTGCTCGGCGGCTTCCTTCATCTTCTGCAGAATGAAGGCGGACACCTGTTGCGGCGAATAGTCCTTGCCCTGAGCCTTCACCCACGCGTCGCCGTTCGGGCCCTTGACGATCTCGTAGGGCACCATGCCCTTGTCCTTCTCCACCATCGGGTCGGTCATCTGGCGGCCGATCAGGCGCTTGATGGCGAACAGGGTGTTGGACGGGTTGGTCACGGCCTGGCGCTTGGCGGGCTGGCCCACCAGGCGCTCGCCGTCCTCCAGGAAGGCGACGACGGACGGCGTGGTGCGGGCGCCTTCGGCGTTCTCGATCACCTTCGGCGTCTTGCCGTCCATGATCGCGACGCACGAATTGGTCGTGCCGAGGTCGATACCGATAATCTTGCTCATTGAGAGTCTAGCTCGCTCCTTGTTGGCGGACGCTACCGATAAGCCTTCTGATGAAGCGCCTTTGGTTTTGCAACGTCCCCGGTTCGATCAGGTCTCCGCCGCGTCCACGGTTCAGGTTTCCCTGTGCGGAACCCGGCGTCGCAAGCCGATATGGGGTAACTGACGGTCGTCGCAAGGGTGAAAGTCCCCAATCTCGTCAGGGACATGACTCGAAATGACGCCTGACGCCTAGCGAAAAGCTTGGCATTTCTAGGTTTCGGAACCCTTCATGGCCTTACGCCGTCACTTTGACACCCTGCGCCAGGGCGCCGCAGGATCGCCGCGACGACGGAAACCCTAGCGGAGGCTGTTAAGAAGATGGTCACTCTAACTCGCGCCGAAGGCACCTGGGTCGGCGATCTGGACCTGACCCGGCGCTCCATCGCGCTGGCGCTCGCCGGCGGCTACGCCGTGGCGGCGTTCTCGGCGGAGGCCGACCCGATCCACACCGACGAGAAGGGTCTGGTCACCGCGACAGTCGAGATCCAGACCTCCGATCGCAAGATCCCAGCCTACCTCGCCCGGCCCGCCGCCAAGGGTAAGCATCCGGTGGTGTTCGTGAACTCCGAGGTCTTCGGCGTCCACGAGTGGGTGAAGGACATCTGCCGCCGCCTCGCCAAGGCGGGCTACGTCGCGCTCGCGCCCGACCTCTTCGTCCGCACCGGCGACCCGTCGAAGACCACCGACATGAAGGTGGTGATGGACATCGTGAAGGCGCAGCCCGAGCCGCAGGTGCTGGGCGACACCACCGCCTCGCTGAAATGGCTGGCCGCCCAGCCTTTCGCCGACATGAAGCGGCTCGGCGTCACCGGCTTCTGCTGGGGCGGCGGCGCGACCTGGCGCTGCTGCGAGACCTTCCCGGAGTTCAAGGCGGGCGTGGCCTGGTACGGCCCGCTGAAGGCCGGCCCCTATCCGCGCACCCCGCCGCTCGACGGCGTCAAGGACTTGAAGTGTCCCGTTCTCGGCCTCTACGGCGGCCAGGACAAGGGCATCCCGCAGCCCGACATCGAGGCCATGCGCGAGGCGATCAAGGCCAATGGCAAGCAGGCCGAGATCATCGTCTATCCGGACGCCCAGCACGGGTTCCTGGCCGACTACCGCCCCAGCTACAACGCGGAAGCCTCGGCCGATGCGTGGAAGAAGATGCTGGCCTTCTTCAAGGCCCACGGCGTGGCGTGACGCCGCAGCGGGCCGCCGACCCTAGTGCGGCGGCTCTTCCTGCGGCGGGGCGGCGTTCTGGATGATGTCGCCCAGCTTGTCCGAGGGCAGCTTCGGCGGGGCCGGCGGCGCGGCGCCGGTCGGGGTCGCTTCGCCCGCGGCGGCGAGCTTGGCCGCCGCGCGGGCTTCCTTGTCGGCGAGCTGCTGGGCTTTTTCTTCCGGCGTCAGCTCGGGCGGCGGCGGCGGACCCTCGATCCGTTCCTGACTGAGTGGCGTCGCCTCGGTGGCCACGATCGGCGCGGCGCCGTTGGATCCACCATCCGCGGAGCGCTCGCCCGGCATGCGGCCGCGCTGCGGGGCGTTGATAGCGCCGAGCGTGAAGGCGGAAACGGCGACGAGCACGATCAGGCCGGCGACGACCTGCAGCACGCGATGAGGCATGGACCACTGCATGGCGCGGACCCTAATGCGCCCGCCCCGCCAGTGAAAGCCTGTGCAAAACCGCGAACCGGCCCAGGCAAAGTAAACGCCCCTTAACCATCCGCCCGCCAAACAGGATCGATTGGATTCTGTGGGAGTGGTTCGGGCATGGCGCGGGTGGCGCGGAAGACCGGCATGGCCTTGGTTTGGCACATCGCGGGCCTGGCCTGGAGCCATCCGGCGACGGCGCGGCTGCGCGGTGGGGTGACGGCCGCCGCCGGCGCGGCTCTGGCCATCGCCTTCCTCACCTACAACGCCGCGGACCCCAGCCTGAACGCCGCCAGCGTGGCCCAACCCACCAACGCGCTCGGGGCGCCCGGCGCGGTGATGGCCGACATCGGGGTGCAGTCCTTAGGTATCGCCTCGGCGCTCGCCGTCCTGGCCATCGTGGTGCTGGGTCTCTGCCGCGCAGCCTCGTCGGAGCCCGCGGCGGGACGCCTGCACCTTCGCCTGCGGGCGCTGGCGGGGGCGGCCGGCGTCCTGGCGCTCGCCGCCGCCCTGGCCTGGCCGGCGCCGCCGGTAACCTGGCCGCTCGCCAAGGGCCTCGGCGGTTTCTGGGGCGACGCCCTGCTCGGCGGCCTCACCCGCTTGATCGCCTACGTCCATATCCCGCTCGCCCAGGCGATCGCCGCCCTGTTGTTCGCGGCCGGCGGCCTGGTCGCCATGGCCTACGCCGTCGGCCTGCGGCCCAGCGAGCTGCGCGGCCTCGGCGAGTGGCTGGCCGCGGCGCTGACGCCCAAGCCGAAGGCTGTCGCCCGACCGGAGCGCGCCACCCGCGTCGCCACCCGCGCCCGGCCCGAAGGCATCCCCGACGCCGCGCTGGATCCCGCGCCGGCCGCGACGCTGGCCGAAGCCGGCGAAGGCCCCAAGGTCAAGCCGCCGAAGCTGGCGCCCAAGGAATCCAGCCGCGAGCAGCGCGAGGCGCAGTCCACCTTCGACTTCGTGCGCCCGGGCGGCTTCGCGCTTCCCGAGCTCTCCATGCTGGCCAAGCCCAAGCCGCGCGCGGCGCAGTTCGACGAAGGCGCGCTTCGCCAGAACGCCCAGCTCCTGGAAAGCGTGCTGGCCGAGTTCGGCGTGCGCGGCCAGGTCGACCAGATCCGCCCAGGCCCGGTCGTCACCCTCTATGAGCTGGTGCCCGCCGCCGGCGTGAAGTCGGCCCGCGTGGTGGCGCTCTCCGACGACATTGCGCGCTCCATGAGCGTGGCGGCCTGCCGCGTCTCGGTGGTGCCGGGCCGCAACGCCATCGGCATCGAGCTGCCCAACCAGAAGCGCGAGACGGTCTACCTGCGCGACCTTCTGGCCTCGTCGGAATACGAGCGCGGCGGCCAGTCCCTGCCCATGGCGCTGGGCGAGACCATCGGCGGTGAGCCCTACATCGCCGACCTAGCGCGCATGCCCCACCTCTTGATCGCCGGCACCACCGGCTCGGGCAAGTCGGTGGGCGTCAACGCCATGATCCTGTCGATCCTCTACCGCCTGCCGCCGGACCAGTGCCGGATGATCATGATCGATCCGAAGATGTTGGAACTCAGCGTCTACGACGGCATCCCGCACCTGCTGGCGCCCGTCGTCACCGATCCGAAGAAGGCCATCGTCGCGCTCAAGTGGACCGTGCGCGAGATGGAGGACCGCTACCGCCGCATGTCGAAGATCGGCGTGCGCAACGTTGCCTCCTACAACGAACGCGCCAAGGAGGCGGCCTCCAAGGGCGAGCATTTCGAGCGCACCGTGCAGACCGGCTTCGACGACACCGGGCGGCCGATCTACGAGAGCGAGAAGATCACGCCGGAGCCCATGCCCTACCTGGTCGTGGTGATCGACGAGGTCGCCGACTTGATGATGGTGGCCGGCAAGGACATCGAGGGCGCGGTGCAGCGGCTGGCGCAGATGGCGCGGGCCGCCGGCATCCACCTGATCATGGCCACCCAGCGCCCGTCGGTGGACGTGATCACCGGCACCATCAAGGCCAACTTCCCGACCCGGATCTCCTTTCAGGTCACCTCGAAGATCGACAGCCGCACGATCCTGGGCGAACAGGGGGCCGAACAGCTCCTGGGCCAGGGCGACCAGCTCTACATGGCCGGCGGCGGACGCATCACCCGCTTGCACGGACCCTTCGTCAGCGATGGAGAGGTGGAGGCGGTCGCCAAGTTCCTGCGCGAGCAGGGCCAGCCGCAATACCTTGAGGAGGTCACCGCCGGCGGCGAGGAGGAGGCCGAGAGCGGCGACTTCGGCTTTGGCGGCGAGGGCGGCGAGAGCAACGACCTCTACGACCGCGCCGTCGCTGTGGTCACCCGCGACGGCAAGGCCTCCACCAGCTACATCCAGCGGCGCCTGCAGATCGGCTACAACCGCGCCGCCTCGCTGATGGAGCGGATGGAGCAGGAAGGCGTGGTCGGCGCCGCCAACCACGCCGGCAAGCGCGAGATCCTGGTCAGCGCGGCGCCCTAGGATCCGGCTTGCCGGCGGCGAGCTCCAGCGCCGCCCCTAGCCTCTCGGATGATCGGCCAGAGAGCCGAACGGATCTGGGATCGTGCGCCCGGTCTCCAGGAGGGTCTTGAGGTTCGAGAGCACCGCAGGCCAACCCTGGGCGACGTCGTTGCGCGCCTTTTCGCTCAAGTCCGAGTGGGTGACGGTGAGCTTCACCTTTCCCCCGACGTCCTCGATGTCGAAGACGCATCGGTTGGTGGTGTCGGGATTGCCCTCCTGGCCGGGAACCTCCCAGGTCGTCACCAGGCGGCGCGGTGGTTCGCTCTCCAGCACGTCGCCCACCACGTCCGGTGACTTGCCGGGCAGGCGGTGCTCCCAGCGCGAGCCGACCTTCCAGTCGGAGACGTTCTCGCGCTCCCAGTAGCTGGCGCTGATCTTGGCGTCGGTGAGCGCTTCCCAGACCTTCTCCGGCGTCGAGACGATGTAGGTGACATAGACGTAGGTGTGCTTAGCCATCGGGGTCTCCTTCGAGGCGTTGCTTGAGGCCGGCCAGCGCGTCCAGGCGCGGCCGTTCGAACTTTGCGATCCAGCGCGTCCCGATCTCGTGGATCGGCACGGCGTTCAGGTAGTGCAGCTTCTCCCGGCCGCTGCGGACGGTGGCGACCAGGTTCGCGGCCTCCAGCACCGCGAGATGCTGGCTGACCGCCTGGCGGGTCATGTCCAGGCGCGACGCGAGCGCGCCCAGGGTCTGGCCTTCGTGCTCATGCAACAGGTCCAGCAGCCGCCGGCGGCTCGCATCCGCCAAGGCCTTGAAGACCCGATCCATGCCGTCGGTCATGGACTACAGTATGCAAGCAGATACTTGCATGTCAAGCGCCTGAGGTTTCAACGACGCCGGCGGCCGCCCGGCTTGTGGCCCTTGGTCATGGGGTCCGGCTTCGTCGGCAGATCCGGGCCGGCGGCGCCGCGGTAGCGCTCCTGGCTGGAGCCCAGGCCCATGCGGCCGGGCTGCTGCTCGGTAAGCGCGCTCTCGCCGGACTTCAGCCGCGCGATGGCCTCGGCCAGCAGCTCGGCCGTCTCGTGATCGCCGTCCGCGGCCGCCTGGGCGCGGCGGACTTCAAGTTGTTGGATTGCATTCATGGCGGAATGATACGCCTGCCGAACCGATCGCGGGGAGTTCAACGATGCATCTAAGACGCCTGGGCCTGGCCGCCGTTCTGTCCGCGGCGATCGCGCCGTCCGGCGCGCTGGCCGCGGCGAATTGCGACCTTCCGCGCGACCTGCGGCCCGCGCCCGTCCTCAGCCCGCCGCCGAGCGAGGTCCAGGCCGGTGTCGTCAACGCCTACTATCTGCTGGCGATGACCTGGTCGCCGGAGTGGTGCCGCACCAATGGCGAGGGCGACACCGCCCAGCGCCTGCAGTGCGACGGCGAGGCGCGCGGCTTCGTCCTGCATGGCCTTTGGCCGAACGGCGTCGCCAAGCCCTACCCGCGCTATTGCCGGCCGGTCGGCGGCCTCGACGCCCAGACGGTGCGGGAGATGTTCTGCCGAACGCCGTCGCCGGAGCTGCTGCAGCACGAGTGGCAGGCGCACGGGTCCTGCGCCTGGCCGGACGCCAAGGCCTATTTCCAGCAGGAGGCGGCGCTCTACGACCGGGTCGCCATGCCGCACATCGAAGCGATCCCCCGTAGCGAACTGAGCGCCGGCGCCTTGCGGCGGGCCTTCGTCGCCGCGAACCCCTGGCTGCGGCCGCAGAACATCTTCGTCGGCGTCGATAAGGGCGGCCGATTGAAGGAGGTGCGCCTCTGCTACGACCTCAGGTTCAAGCCGATGGCCTGCATGGGCGGGGTGGGAACGCCCGACGTCGTGCGCATCCGGCTGACGCCCAGCCGGTCGGGCGCCTTCTAGCGGCTCAAGCGTTTCGCCATGCCCAGTCATCCTGCGGCCACGATGCGCCGCCAGTCTCAAGGCCGATGAGGAACCCTTCCATGACCACGCGCCGCCGGCTCCTGGCGCTGGCCGCTGCGGCCGCCGCGATCCCGCCGGTCCACGCCTCGGCCGCCGCCCAGCCGCCTGCGCTGGCCCCCGACGACCAGGCCCTGGTCGACCGCGCGGTCGCCTATCTGCAGGGCCTTTCCGAAGCGCGCGGCCGCTTCGTGCAGACTGACGGGCGCGGGGCGACCAGCCATGGCGAGCTCTTCCTGAAGCGCCCCGGCAAGGCGCGCTTCGCCTACGATCCGCCGTCCGGCCTGCTGGTGGTGAGCGACGGTGGGACCGTCAACGTGGCCGACAGCCGGCTGAAGACCTTCGAGTCCTACCCCTTGGGAGCGACGCCGCTGTCGCTGTTCCTGGCGAAGACCATCCGGCTCGACCGCGGCGTGCAGGTGACCCGCGTCGACCGTGCTGCCGACGGCTTCACCATCACTGCGCGCGACGGCAAGAGGGCCACCGCCGGCCAGATCGCCATGACCTTCACCAATGCGCCCATCGCCCTGGCGAGCTGGGCGATCACCGACGCCCAGGGGCGCACCACGCGGGTCCAGATCTCCGGCCTGCAGGCGACCAGCGGCCTGGACCCTTCGCTCTTCGTCCTGAAGGACCCCCGCCCGAAGAACGTCGGACGCGGAAAGCTGTGATGAATTCGTCACGAGCAAGGAGTTAACGCCTCGTCGCTTGACTTTAGTGCCGCCTGTGGCCCTAATGCCACTACGCCATTGGCGCGACGATCGCGCCGACGGAGTCCGTGCCGGAATCTATCCCCTCCCGGCGGCGGCATGAGAGACCCACTGAACGCCCGGGCTTCTCCAGTGCCCGGGCGTCTCTTTGTCCGCCTGTCGGCGGGCTCACCCACAGCCATTCCCATCCCCATCTGCGGCGCTTAAGGGAGCCCGATGCGCCTTCGAATTTGCACCTGGAACGTCAACTCCGTCCGCCTGCGCCACGAGCAGGCCGCGCGCTTTGTGCGCGAGCAGGCGCCCGACGTCCTGTGCATGCAGGAGATCAAGTGCCGCGAGGGCGAGTTCCCGCGCGAGGCCTTCGTCGAGATGGGCCTGCCGCACCTGAAGATCGCCGGCCAGAAGGGCTGGCACGGGGTGGCGATCGCCTCGCGCTTGCCCATCGAGGACCCTGAGCCCCTGGACGTCTGCCGCGAGGGCCATGCACGCTGCGTTGGCGTGAAGGTCGCAGGCGTGGAGATCCAGAACTTCTACATCCCAGCGGGCGGCGACGTCGCCGACCGCGCGGAGAACCCCAAGTTCGACCACAAGCTCGACTTCTACGAGAAGCTGACGGCCGAGATGGCGCGCCGCGACCCCAAGGCGCCGCTGGCCATCGTCGGCGACCTGAACGTGGCGCCCGGCGAGAACGACGTCTGGAACCACAGGTACATGTCGAAGATCGTCAGCCACACGCCGGTGGAGGTCGAGGCGATGGCGGCGCTGCACGCGTCGCTGGGCTTCATCGACCTGACCCGTGAAGCCTATCCCGAGCCGCGGAAGCTGGCGTCCTGGTGGAGCTACCGGGCGCAGGACTTCCGCGTCTCCAACCGCGGCCTGCGCCTGGACCACATCCTGGTGACGCCCGGGCTTCGCGACGCGGCTTTCCGGCTGGGCTCAGCCGCCGCGCGCATCCACGACGACGTCCGCGAGTGGGAACGCCCCAGCGACCACGCGCCGGTGTCGGCGGACCTGGTGCTTTAAGGCGCCAGCCGGTAGCCACCCGCTTCGGTTAGCAGGAGTTTGGCGTTCGCCGGATCCGACTCGATCTTCTGGCGCAGGCGGTAGACGTGGGTTTCCAGCGTGTGGGTGGTGACGCCGGCGTTGTAGCCCCAGACCTCGGCCAGCAGCTCCTCGCGCGACACCGGCTTTTCGCCGGCGCGGTAGAGGTACTTCAGGATGTTGGTCTCCTTCTCCGTCAGGCGGATCTTCTTGCCCTGCGGATCGATCAGCATCTTGGCGGCCGGGCGGAACTCGTAGGCGCCCAGGCGGAAGACCGCGCCCTCGGAGTGCTCGTAGTCGCGCAGCTGCACACGGATGCGGGCCAGCAGCACGGCGAACTTGTAGGGCTTGGTCACATAGTCGTTGGCGCCGGCGTCCAGGCCCTGGACGGTCTCGTCGTCCGCGGCCGCGGCGGTCAGCATGATCACCGGTGTCGCGATCCCGCTCTCGCGGATACGGCGGCAGGCCTCGCGGCCGTCGAAGTCGGGCAGGTCGACGTCGAGCAGGATCAGGTCGGGGCGCTCGGTCTGCGCCAGGCGCACGCCCTCGCCGGCCGTGGCGGCCTCAAGGGTCGTGAAGTCCTCGGCCTGGAGCTGTTCGGCGACCGCTCCGCGAAGGTCCGCGTCGTCATCGACGATGAGGAGGGTCTTGCGTTGAGCCATGGCGAGGGACCATGCACCGTATCGAGGCTCGCGGGCAAAGGGATTTGGGACAAGACCGATGATCTTCACAGCCACCGCCGACGGCTGGCTCGATGTGGGAGGCCGCCGCGTGCGCTGCGCGCTGGGCAAATCCGGCGTGAAGCCGGCGGCGGAAAAACGCGAGGGCGACCTGGCCTCCCCGGCCGGCGTCTGGCCGATCCGCCGTGTGCTCTATCGCCCGGATAAGGGCGACGCGCCGCAGACGCGCCTGCCCGCGGAGGCGCTGTCGCCCGACGACGGCTGGTGCGACGATGCCCACGACCCCGACTACAACCGCCCGATCAAGCTGCCGCACGCCGGCAGCTTCGAGAAGATGTGGCGTGACGACGGGCTCTACGACCTGGTGGTCGTGCTCGGCCACAACGACGACCCGCCCAAGGCGCCGATGGGCTCGTGCATCTTCCTGCACCTCGCCCGCGAGGGCTATCTGCCCACCGAAGGTTGCGTGGCGGTGACGCGCGCTGACCTGGAGGCCCTGCTGGCGCAGGCTCGGCCCGGCGACGCTGTCGAGATCCGAGAGGCCTAGGACCGCTCGCCAAAGACCGCCGAGCCGACACGGACGCTGGTGGCGCCCAAGGCGATCGCGGTCTCGAAGTCGTCGCTCATGCCCATCGACAGCTTCGCAAGCCCGTTGCGCCCAGCGATCTTGGCCAGCAGGGCGAAATGCGGCCCGGCCGGCTCGTCGACCGGCGGGATGCACATCAGCCCCTCGGGCTCCAGGCCGTAGGTGCTTCGTGCGGCGGCGATGAAAGCGTCGGCCTCGCGCGGGATCACTCCGGCCTTCTGCGGCTCTTCGCCGGTGTTCACCTGCACGTAAAGGCGCGGGCGGCGTCCCTGGGACTGCACCTCGTCAGCCAGGACCCTGGCCAGCTTCTCCCGGTCGAGGGTCTCGATGACGTCGAAGAGGGCCACCGCCTCGGCGGCCTTGTTGCTCTGCAGGGGCCCGATCAGGTGCAGCTCGAGGGCTGCGCGGCGCTCGGCCCAGCGGCTCTGCGCCTCCTGCACGCGGTTTTCGCCGAACACCCGCTGGCCCGCCGCCAGCACCGGCGCCACGGCCTCCCACGGCTGCATCTTCGAGACCGCGACCAGGGTCACGTCCGAGGACGCGCGGCCTGCCGCTTGCGCCGCACGGGCGATCCGGGCCACGACGTCGGCGTAGGCAGCGGCGGGATCGACGGGAGGCGTGGCCATTTCCGAGGGTTTCTGGACCTTGGCGAGAACTGCCTGGTTCCTAGGGCGCCATGCCGCCCTGAGAAAGGGGGCCGCCTTGAGAAAGGGGGCCGCACGCCTGCCGGCACTGCTCTTCTTCACCGACCCGCAGCGCACGCCGGACCTGGAGGCGATCGCCGAACGTCTGCCGCGTGGCGCGGCGGTGGTCTTCCGCGCGTTCGGGGCGGCGGACGCTGAGGCGCAAGGACTACGGCTGCGCGCGATCTGTCGTCGCCGTGGGCTGACGCTGCTGGTCGGCGCGGATGCGGGCCTGGCGGCGTGGATGGGCGCCGACGGCGTGCACCTGCCCGAACGTCTGGCCCATCGCGCGCGGCGCCTGAAGGCGGCTCACCCCGGCTGGATGGTCACCGCCGCAGCGCATTCGGCCCTGGCCGCGCGCCGTGCGCTCGCAGCCGGCGCGGACGCCGCGGTGGTTTCCGCGGCCTTCGCCAGCCGCAGCGCCTCGGCCGGCGCGCCGATCGGCCCGGTCCGCGTGGCCTTGCTGGTCCGCGAGGCGAAGGGTCCGGTCTACGCGCTGGGCGGTGTCAGCAACAAAACGGCCCGCCGTCTGAGGGACGCGGGCCTGGTCGGTCTGGCGGCCGTGGGCGCCTTTAGAACTTGAACTTGGTCTCGAGCTGGACGCGCGGCTGGCCCGGATCGACGCCCGCGGGCTTTGGACCCGGCGTGACCTGCTCCTCACCGAGCGCCAAGCTACCGCCGACGCGCAGCGAGGGCGTGATCCGATAAAAGGCCCCGGCTTGGATGTCGTTGGCGGTGGCGGCGCGCGCCTCCGGCTGCTGCATGTTGAGCATCACGCCCCAGTGGCCCTTCGCCGCATCCCATTTCAGGGTCTGGGACCCGGGCGCGATGGGCGAGGTCTCCGTGTGGACCGTGAAGTCCATGGGCTTGGACTTGCCGTCGGCCGCCTGCGCAGCCGCACTCGCCGCCCCGAATAGGGCGGTCGTGACGACCAGCAACGCGAACTTGCGGACGGACATGTCCAACATATAGCCCCTCGGGGCCGTGTTCGCACCCTAGGGTTTCCCCGCAGGTCAACACGGCAGAGGTCGATTAAAGAAGCGCGCGGGGCGAGGTCAACCGACTCCGCCGCCGCAGGCCCGGATTGCGACGAAGAACCTCGGCGCCTGTGGCGGCAGGGCCACGCGATTCCTGTTTGGCGACTGACACGGCGTTGTTATAGAGGGCGCGGCGCGGGGCGGCGCCGTGGCGCTTTGTCGGCGCGGCGGAAATCTATTGGAGACGGATACATATGCCGTTTGTGCGCGGTACCTGGATGCGTGGCGTAGCGTTGAGCGCCTTGGCCGTCGCCCTGGCGGGCGTGGCGGGTTGTTCCCATGTCATGCATCCGTTCGGCGGCGGCAATGGCCCGCGAACCACCTCGGCCAGCGGCACGGGCGGCGCGATCGCCGTCAATAGCTACCTGTGGAGCGCCACGCTGGCGACGTTGTCGTTCATGCCGCTGGCCTCGGCCGATCCCTACGGCGGCGTGGTGATCACCGACTGGTACACCAATCCCGAAAAGCCGGATGAGCGGTTCAAGGTCACCGTCTACATCCTGGACGCGCGCCTGCGCGCCGACGGGCTGAACGTGGCGGTGTTCAAGCAGAACAAGGACGCCAGTGGCAACTGGGTCGACGCCCCGTCGGCCACCCAGACCGAGACGGACTTCGAGAACGCGATCCTGACCAAGGCGCGCCAGCTTCGACTTTCGAACCTCAAGGGCTGATCAGCCTTACGATCGTTCGTTTGTCGGCGCTCTCCTGCGTGGGGCGTTGACGGGAAGTCCAACCCCGGTCCAAAGCCTCACCCAATGGCACGCTACAATCCCAAGGAAACTGAGCCCAAATGGCGCAAGGCCTGGGCTGACGCCGACGCCTTCCGCGCGGTGATGGAGCCCGGTCGGCCCAAGTACTACGTGCTGGAGATGTTCCCCTATCCGTCGGGGCGCCTGCACATGGGCCATGTGCGCAACTATTCGCTGGGCGACGTGATCGCCCGCTTCAAGCGCGCCCGCGGCTTTTCCGTCTTGCACCCGATGGGCTGGGACGCCTTTGGCCTGCCCGCCGAGAACGCCGCCATCGAGCGCGGCGTCGACCCCAAGGGCTGGACCTACGAGAACATCGACCGGATGCGCGCCGAGCTGAAGGAGCTGGGCCTGTCGATCGACTGGTCGCGCGAATTCGCCACCTGCGACGTCGCCTACTACGGCCAGCAGCAGGCGCTGTTCCTGGACCTGTTCGCCCGCGGCCTGATCTACCGCAAGGAAGGCATGGTCAACTGGGACCCCGTCGACCAGACGGTGCTGGCCAACGAGCAGGTCGTCGACGGCCGCGGCTGGCGCTCCGGCGCGGTGGTCGAGAAGCGCAAGCTGAACCAGTGGTTCATGCGCATCACCGACTACGCCGACCAGCTGACCGACGACCTGGCGACCCTGGACCGCTGGCCCGAGAAGGTCCGGGTGATGCAGGAGAACTGGATCGGCCGGTCGAAGGGCCTGAAGTTCTCGTTCGATTTTGCCGGGGCCTCGCCGAGTGGGTTCGACAGCGGCCTGGAGGTCTACACGACGCGCCCGGACACGCTCTATGGCGCGAGCTTCGTCGGCATCGCGCCCGACCATCCGCTGGCCGAGCAGGTCGCCGCCGCCGATCCGGGGGCGGCCGCCTTCATCGCTGAGTGCAAGAAGGGCGGCGCGAGCCAGGCCGAGATCGACACCGCCGAGAAGATCGGCTTCGACACCGGCCTGCGGGTGAAGCACCCGTTCGATCCGAGCTGGGAGCTGCCGGTCTGGATCGCCAACTTCATCCTGATGGACTACGGCACGGGCGCGATCTTCGCCTGCCCGGCGCACGACCAGCGCGACCTGGATTTCGCCCGCAAATACAATCTGCCGGTGAAGCCTGTCGTCCTGCCGCCGGGCGAGGACCCCGCGACCTTCGACGTCGGCGACGAGGCCTATGTCGGGCCGGGGACCATCTTCCACTCCGACTTCCTGGACGGTTTGGACATCGAGCCCGCCAAGGCCGCGGCCATCGCGCGGATCGAAGCCCAGGGCAAGGGCGAGGGCGCGACGGTCTATCGCCTGCGCGATTGGGGCGTGGCCCGCCAGCGCGCCTGGGGCTGCCCGGTGCCGATGGTCCACTGCGCCAAGGACGGCGTCGTCCCGCTGCCCAAGTCGGCCCTGCCGGTGGCGCTGCCCGACGATCTGGAGTTCGGCGAGCCGGGTAACGCGCTCGACCGACACCCGACCTGGAAACACACCAGCTGTCCCAAATGCGGCGGGCCGGCGACGCGCGAGACCGATACGCTGGACACCTTCGTCGACAGCTCCTGGTACTTCGCCCGCTTCGCCAACCCGCACGCCGCGGAGCCGATCGACAAGGCGGCTTGCGACTACTGGTTGCCGGTCGACCAGTACATCGGCGGCATCGAGCACGCGGTGCTGCACCTGCTCTACGCGCGGTTCATGACCAAGGCTCTGGCCGACGACGGCCAACTCTCGGTCCGCGAGCCTTTCGCCGGCCTCTTCACCCAGGGCATGGTCACCCACGAGACCTACCGCAAGCAGAGCGGCGAGTGGGTCGAACCGCGCGAGATCGAGATCGTCGCCGAGGGCAAGGCCCGCCGCGCCCGCCTGCTGGAGAACGGCGCGGAGGTGGTGATCGGCGACGTCGAGAAGATGTCGAAGTCCAAGCGAAACACTGTGGCGCCGGAGGAGATCTTCGACGTCTACGGCGTCGACGCCGCGCGCCTCTTCGTGCTTTCCGACAGCCCGCCGGAGCGCGACGCCATGTGGTCGAACGCCGGCGTCCAAGGCGCCTGGCGGTTCGTGAACCGGGTCTGGGAGGAGTTCGACAGCCAGCCGGCCGCCGCGGGCGGCGGCGGCCCAGGTGGGGATGGGGCGGCCGACGAGGCGGCGACCGCCGTGCGCCGCGCGACGCACAAGCTCACCAAGCAGGTGACCGAGGCGATTGAGGGCTTCCGGTTCAATTCCGGCATCGCGCGGCTTTACGAGTTCCTGAACCTGCTGAAGGCCAATCCGGCCAAGGACGCCTCGGCCGCCCTTCTGGCCGCGCGCCAGGAGGCGCTGTCGGTGCTGGCGCGGCTGATCGCGCCCTTCACGCCGCACCTGGCGGAAGAATGCTGGGTTCGCGTCGGCGGACAGGGCATGGTGGCCATGGCGCCGTGGCCCAGCTTCGACCCGGCGCTCACCGAGGACGCCGTGCGCGTCCTGCCGGTGCAGGTGAACGGCAAGCGCCGGGGCGAAATCTCCGCGCCGGCCGGAGCCTCTGCGGCCGACGTGGAGAAGATCGTGCTTGACGACCCCGAGATCGCACGGCGCCTTGAGGGCCTGACCATCCGCAAGGTGATCGTGGTGCCCGACCGCATCGTCAACATCGTGGCCGCCTGATGCGCCGCTTCCTCGCCCTGGCGCTCGTAGGCGCCGGCCTCAGCCTGGCCGGTTGTGGATTCACGCCGCTCTACGCCCAGCGGGGCGTGGTCTCGAACCTCGCGGCGATCGACGTGACCGCGCCGCAGGGCCGCACCGGCTTCCTGCTGCGCCAGCACCTGGACGACGCCTTCGCGAAGAACCGCAGCGGACCGGCGAAATACTCGATGCGGCTGGCGCTCTCCGAGGCGCGCTATCCGCGCGGCATCCGCACGGACAACGTCGCCACCCGCTACGAATATGTGCTGACCGCCGACTATACGCTGGCCAACCTGCCGGCTGGCGACGTGGCCAAGACCGGTCGGGTGCGCGTCGAGCTGACCTACGATTCCGCCGATCAGCCCTATGCCTCGATTGCCGCCCAGCAGGACGCCCAGGACCGCGCCGCCGAGGAAGCCGCGCGGCGCATCCAGCTTGAGCTCGCGGCCTGGCTGGCGACGGGCGAGCCTACGGCCACGACGCCCAAGAACGTCATCCCGCCGAAGTCCTCAGGGAACCCGCGGAAAGGCTGAGGGCATGATCCTCGGCAAGCGGCCCGACATCGAACGTTTCCTGCGGCAGCCGGACCCGCAGGTCCGCGCCGCCCTGATCTACGGCCGCGACCTGGGCGTCGTGCGCGAGCGCGGCCAGGAGCTGGCCGGCCGCATCGCCAAGGACCCCACCGACCCCTTCGACGTGGCCCAGCTCACCGACGGCGACCTCGATGGCGACGCCGGCCGGCTGGAGGGCGAGCTCGCGGCCCAGTCGCTGATGGGCGGCCGAAGGCTCGTTCGCCTGCGTCTCGGGACCGAGAAGGCGGGGCCGGACCGTATCGCTGCCGAGGCCCTGACGCGTCACGCGGCGGGCGAGCTCAATCCCGACGCCTTCCTGCTGATCGAGGCCGGCGCCCTCGGCCGCGACTCCGCACTGCGCAAGGCCGCCGAGAAGGCGCCGGGCGCGGCGGCCATCCCCTGCTATGAGGACGAGCCCGGCGACGTGGCCCGCCAGGTGCGCGAGTCGCTCACCAAGGACAACCTGTCGCTCAATGCCGACGCCCTGGCGCTCTTCGTGGCGCGCATGCCCAAGGAGCGGGGCGTCGCGCGCCAGGAGATCGAGCGTCTGGCCCTTTTCCTCGGCCCGGGCAGCGGGACAGTCGCCACGCCCGCCGACCTGGAGCCCTTCCTGGGCGTCGAGCCGGAAGCCTCACTGGCTGACGCCGCCGCGGATGCCTTCGGAGGGCGGATCGCCGACGCTCAGGCGGGCCTGCGCCGCGCCGCCCAGGAGGGCGAGGCCGGTCCCGCCGCGGTCCGCGCCATGGGAATGCATCTCGGCCGCCTGCGCCGTACGCTCACCCTGGCCAAGAGCGGCGCCGGCCTGCAGGAGGCGGCCAAGGCCTCCGGCGTCTTCTGGAAGCAGGAGCGTGAGTTCCTGCGACAGGCGCGATCCTGGACGCTGGACGAGCTTGACCGCATCCAGCCCGAGATCCTGAACGCCGACCGCCTGTGCAAGACCGCGGGCTCGCCGGACCACCTCATCGCCGAGCGCCTTGCCCTGGCCGTCGCCGGGCGCGCGCGGCGGCTCGGACTCTAGCAGCGCGCTTGCCGCGGCCGACGAAGGGCTGAATACTCCATCCCGTAGTCAGCGATGACCGCAGGTGCTTTGGGAGGGCTCCGATGGTTGCGACGGGATGGAAGGCGATCGCCCTGGCGACGGTCCTGGGGGCGACGGTCTTGGGCCTGACCGCCCTGCCCGGCCTCGCCGCGGCCCAGGCCCCACTACCGCCGAAGACCGGCTACAAGCCGCCACGCACCGCCGACGGCCATCCGGACCTGCAGGGCGTCTGGAGCAACGCGGCGATCACCCGCCTGGAGCGCAACCCGCGCTACAGCAGCAACCTGGTGATGACAGAGGCCGAGGCCCACAAGGTCGAGGCCAAGAACCAGGCCCAGATCGACCTCGGCAACAAGCCGACCGACCCGAACGCCAAGGTCACCGACCTGCCCGCCGACTGTTCCGGCGGCCGCGGCACTGACTGCAACTACAACGCCGCCTGGACCGATCCGGGCAGCGTGGTGATGCGGGTCAACGGCCAGCCGCGCAACGGCTTCATCACCACCACCGCAGACGGCCGCGTGCCGATGCGCAAGGATGTGCGCGTAAATCCCTTCGGCCGCACGTTGCGGGCCGGGATGAACCCCAGCGACAATCCAGAAACCCGCGCGCTCGGCGAGCGCTGCCTGCTGTCGTTCGGCAACTCCTCCGGCCCAGTGATGCTGCCGGGGCTCTACAACAACACCTACCAGTTCGTGCAGACCAAGGATCAGGTCGTCATCGACGTGGAGATGGTCCACGACGCGCGGATCGTGCGGCTGAACGCGACCCAGCACCTGCCGGCGTCGGTCAGGCCCTGGATGGGAGATTCGATCGGCCACTGGGAGGGCGACACCCTGGTGATCGAGACGACCAACTTCCATCCCGAGCAGGTCTTCCGCGGCGCGTCGGAACACCTGAAGGTCACGGAGCGGCTGACGCTGGTGGGCAAGGACCGGCTGCACTACGCCTTCTGGGTGGAGGACCCGACCGTCTTCGCCCAGCCTTGGGGCGGCGAGTACGAGTTCGCGCGGTCTAAGGGGCCGGTCTACGAATACGCCTGCCACGAAGGCAACTACGGCCTGATGGGCATCCTGCAGGGCGCGCGGGAGGAAGACCGCACCGGCGTGAAGACTGCGCCGACCAACATCGACCAGCACGCCAAGGCGGCGGACGACGAGGGTGGCGAGGGCTAGTCGCGCACTTGCGAGTACACGAAGCAGTCGCTGGGTTCGTCCGGGGCGCTGTAGCCCGCCTTGCGCAGGATCCCCTCGCTCGCGTAGCCGCAGTTCTCCGCCAGGCGGGCCGAGGCGTAGTTCTCCACCTCGATGATGAGCTGCAGCCGGTGGCACTCCGGATGCTCCTCGAATAAGAGGTCGGAGAAGAGCCGCAGGGCCTCCGAAGCGTAGCCCTTCCCGCGATCCTCCTCATCGTGGAGGATGTAGCCGATCTCGTAGCCGTGGATGCAGGCCCCCGACGGGTAGAACTGCAGGGTGCCGATCAGCCGGCCGTTGTCGCCCTCGACGACGCTCTCGATGGCGCAGGCGCCGTAGTCCTTCGTCCAGAAGCCGGTCTTGTCGTAAACCTCCCGCGCCCGCACCGGATCGGTCAGCGGCTCGGTGATCGACAACGTGAACTTGTGCGCCACGGCGGCCTTCAGGTCGCGCACCCCGATGGTGCGCAGCCGCACCTTCTTCCCCTCGGCGAGCATCATTGGCGGGTCAGCCTCCGGCAGAGCTCGTCGAGCTGTTCGAGCGTTGCATATTTGATCTTGAGCTCGCCCGCGCCGCCGCGGTCGAGGATGTCGACGGTCATGCCCAAGACCTCCTCCAGGTCGGCCTCGAGGGCCGCGGTGTCGGTGTCCTTCGGCGCGCGGCGCGGGCCGGAACCCTTCTTCGAGCCTTCGCCCTTGCCCTTCGCCAGGGCCTCGGCGTCGCGGACGGAAAGCCCTTTCTCGACAATGGTTTGCGCGAGCGCCTCGGGATAGGCGGCGCTAAGGATGGCCCGCGCATGCCCGGCGGTCAGGCGGCCGAACAGCACATGGTCCTGCACGCTCTCCGGCAGTTGCAGCAGGCGCAGCGTGTTGGCCACGTGGCTGCGCGACTTGCCGACCGCGGTCGCGGCCTTGTCCTGGGTGTAGGCCATCCGGCGCATCAGGGAGGCGTAGGCCTGCGCCTCCTCCATGGCGTTGAGGTCCTCGCGCTGGACGTTCTCGACCACCGCGATCTCGAAGGCCTTGTCGTCGTCGAGGACGCGGATCAGCGCCGGGATCGCGGTGAGGCCCGCCTGCTGCGCGGCGCGCCAACGGCGCTCGCCGGCGACGATCTCGTACTCGCCGGCGGTCTTCGGCGACGGCCGCACCAGGATCGGCTGCAGGACGCCCTTGTCGCGGATCGAGGCTTCCAGCTCGCCGATCTCCGCCTCCGAGAAATGCCGCCGCGGCTGGTCGGGGTTGCGGTGGACGAGCTCGATCGGGATTTCGCGCGCGCCCTCGCTCTGCGAGCCCGGCGCCTGGCCCTCGCCGGCGTCGTCCAGCAGGGCCGAAAGCCCCCGGCCCAATCCTCTGCGGCCCTCGGCCATCGAAATCTCCCGCCCCCTCTTTCGACTACGCCGCCACTTTGCGGCGGGCGCGCTCGCGCAACACCACTTCGCGCGCGAGCCGCAGGTACGCCTGGCTCCCCGCGCACTTCAGATCGTAGACCAGCGCCGGCTTGCCGAAGGACGGCGCCTCGGACACGCGCACGTTCCGCGGAATCACCGTCTGGTAGACCGTCTCCCCGAAATGCGACCGAACGTCGTCGCCCACCTGGGCCGAGAGCCCGTTGCGGCGATCGAACATTGTCAGCACGATCCCCTGGATCTCCAGCTTCGGATTGAGGCTCGCGCGGACCATCTCGATGGTGCGCATGAGCTGGCTCAGGCCCTCGAGCGCGAAGAACTCGCACTGCAGCGGCACCAGCACCGCGTCCGCCGCGGCCATGGCGTTGACGGTCAGCAGGTTCAGCGACGGCGGGCAGTCGATCAGGACGTAGGTGTAGGCGCCGGTCTCGCGCACCGCGTCCAGCGCGTCCTTCAGCTTGTAGGAACGTCGCTGCTGCTGGGCCAACTCCATCTCGACGCCGGAGAGGTCGGGATCGGACGGCGCGATGTGCAGGCCCGGAACCGTCGTCTTTACAACGGCTTCCAGCAGCGTCTTCTCGCCCATCAGAACGTCGTAGAGGGTGTGCTTGCGCTGCGCGTGCGGGATGCCGAGGCCCGTCGAGGCGTTGCCCTGCGGGTCGGAGTCGACCAGCAGCACCTTCTCACCGACCGCCGCGAGCGCCGTGCCGAGGTTGATGGCGGTGGTGGTCTTGCCCACACCGCCCTTCTGGTTGGCGACCACCAGGACGCGGAGCGGACGGTCAGACTTTACGGGCACGGCCAAGCCTCTTCACGCGGACTATCCGACCTCGGAGATCACTCTTTGACGGCACGACGTCGGCCTCATATTCCCAATATCTAGCAGCTTCCTCCATTTCGGACACAACATCTTGCCCCTTCAGGAACAGACCTGTCGCGCCCGATTGCAGGTATGGCCGGGCATACCCGAGCAGGCGATGGAGCGGCGCACAAGCCCGCGCCGTGACGATCTCCACAGCTAGATCGAGGTTTTCCGCACGCGCGTTGTGGACGGTGGCCGGAAGCTGCAACGCCAGCGTGACCTCGCCCAGGAACTTACAGCGCTTGGTCATGCTTTCCACGAGGTCGACGTGGAAGCCCAGGACGCCCTTGCCGAGGATCGCCAGCACCAGGCCGGGCAGGCCCGCGCCAGCCCCAAGGTCGGCCCACGCTCGCGCCTCGGGAGCTAGCTTCAGAAGCTGGGCGGAATCCCAGGCGTGCCGCGACCAGAAGTCGGGCAGGGTCGCCGGGCCCACCAGGTTCATCACCTCATTGCGCTCCGCCAGCATGATGCGGAAGCGCTCGAGGTCGGCCATCTGCGAGGGCGTCGCACCGCTGACGGCGGCGAAGCCTTCAGCATCCATCAGGGCCGCGGCCTCAGGCGGCGCGGCGGCGGACATGGGCCAGCAGGGCGGTCAGGGCTCCGGGCGTCACGCCCTCGATGCGCGCCGCCTGGCCGAGTGTCAGCGGCTTGACGGCGTTAAGCTTTTCCCGCGCCTCGTTGGAAAGCCCGCCGACCAGGGCGTAGTCGAGGGTGGACGGCAGGACAAGGTCTTCGTCGCGGCGGAAGGCGGCGACGTCGGCGGCCTGGCGGTCGAGGTAGCCGGCGTAGGCGGCGTCGATCTCGACCTGCTCGCGCACCGCCGGCGCCCAGGCGGCGATCTGCGGCCAGACATGGGCCAGGTCGTCGAAGGCGATGGTCGGATAGGCCAGCAGTTCGGTGAGGTTGCGGCGCTGGCCGTCGGCCTTCACCGGCAGTCCGGCCTTCTCGGCCTGGGAGGGCGTCAGCGTCAGGCTGGCAGCCGTCGCGCGGGCCTCGGCGAGCGCCGCGGCCTTGTTGGCGAAGGCCTTTGCCCGTCGAGAGCCCACCACACCCAGCGCCTCGCCCTTGGCGGTCAGCCGCTGGTCGGCGTTGTCGGCGCGCAGGATCAGCCGGAACTCCGCGCGGCTCGTGAACATCCGATAGGGCTCGGTGACCCCGCGGGTGACCAGGTCGTCGATCAGCACGCCGATGTAGGCCTCGTCGCGCGCGAAGGCCGCGGGATCGGCCCCTGACGCCGCGCGGGCGGCATTGAGACCCGCCACGAGCCCCTGGGCGCCCGCTTCCTCGTAGCCGGTCGTGCCGTTGATCTGGCCGGCGAGATAGAGCCCCGGCAGGCGCTTGGCCTCCAACGTCGGATAGAGCTCGCGCGGGTCCACGTAGTCGTACTCGATGGCGTAGCCGTAGCGCTTCACGGCCACCGCCTCGAGGCCAGGCATGGTGCGCAGGAAGAGGTCCTGGGTCTCTTCAGAGACCGAGGTCGAAACGCCGTTCGGATAGACCGTGTCGTCGTCCAGCCCCTCAGGCTCCAGGAACACCTGATGGCTGGTCTTGTCGGCGAAGCGAACGACCTTGTCTTCGATAGACGGGCAATAACGCGGGCCGATCCCGGTCGCCCGACCCCCGTAGACCGCCGACTCGCCCAGGCGCTCGGCGATGATCTTGTGCGTCTCGGCGGTCGTGTAGGTGATGCCGCACTCGATCTGCGGCGTCGCGATGGCCTCCGTCAGGAAGGAGAACGGCACGGGCTCGGCATCGGCGGCCTGCATTTCCAGGCGGTCCCAGGCGATGGTCCGCCCGTCGAGGCGCGCCGGGGTGCCGGTCTTCAACCGCCCCATCCGCAGCCCCGATGCGTAAAGCCGGTCGGAGAGGCCTATAGCGGGCGCGTCGCCCACCCGGCCGGCCGGGATGCGCTGCTCGCCCCGGTGGATCACGCCCTTGAGGAAGGTGCCGGTGGTCAGTACGACGCGGCCCGCGCGATAGCCCCGGCCGCTCGCGCCCAGGACGCCGACTACGACACCGTCGTCGAGGATGAGATCCTCGACCGCCTCGGCGATGATCGTCAGGTTCGGCGTGGCCGCCAGCTCAGCCTGCATCGCCTCGCGGTAGAGCCGCCGGTCGATTTGCGAGCGCGGCCCGCGCACCGCAGCGCCCTTGGAGCGGTTCAGCAGGCGGAACTGGATGCCCGCCTTGTCTCCCAGCCGGCCCATCAGCCCGTCCAGGGCGTCGATCTCGCGGACAAGATGGCCCTTGCCCAACCCGCCGATGGCCGGGTTGCAGCTCATCTCGCCGATGGTCTCGAGTTTGTGGGTCAGCAGCAGGGTCCGCGCGCCGAACCGCGCCGACGCCGCCGCGGCCTCGCAGCCGGCGTGTCCGCCCCCGATGATGATCACATCCCAAGTCATGTCGGCCAGCTCATGAGCGGCTGCATATAGTCGAACGGCCGCGGTGTTTCACGTGAAACACTATTTGCCGATGCAAAAGGTCGCGAAGATGCGGCCGAGCACCTCATCGGGGTCGATCCGGCCGGTGATCCGGTCCAGCGCCCGCGCGGCCAGCCGCACATCTTCGGCGGCCAACTCCAGGGCTTCGTCTTCGGCGAGAGCCTGGCGCAGGCGCTGAGCGGCCTCGTTGAGCAGCTCCCGGTGCCGCAGCCGGGTCGCGGCGGGCGGTTCGCCGCCGGCCAGGGCCTCGACCACGCGATCGGTCAGCGTCTGCTTCAGCCAGGCCATGTCGCTGGGGCCACGCGCGGTCACCTCGGACGCCGGCAGGCCCATCCGTCGCGCCACTTCCGCCGCCCAGGCGCCGGCGGGCCCGGTAGGGAGGTCACGTTTGGTGATCAGGCAGAGATCGCCATCGCCCACCTCGTCCGGCAAGCCCGGCAGTTCGGCGATGGAGCCGTCGACGAGCCACAACCGCAGGTCCGCCCCTTCGGCCCAGGCCCTGGCGCGGCGAACGCCCTCGCTCTCGATCTCGTCGTCAGTGTCTCGAAGGCCCGCGGTGTCGGCCATCAGCACCTTGTAGCCGCCCAGCACGATCGGGACCTCGATGACGTCGCGGGTCGTACCGGGCGTCGCTGTCACGATGGCTGCGTCGCGGCCGACCAAGGCGTTCAACAGCGTGCTCTTGCCGGCGTTGGGCGCGCCGACCAGCGCGATGCGAAAGCCCTCCCGCACGCGCTCGCCCCGTTCGGCGTCGGCCGCCGCGGCCTCCAGTTCGTCGGCCAGGCGCTGCAGGACCGGGCGGGCGCGGGCGGCGACATCGGTCGGCAACTCCTCGTCGGGGAAATCGACGGCCGCCTCCAGCAGGGCGGACGCCTCCGTGAGGCTGTCGCGCCAGCGGGCCTGCACCTCGGAAAGCCGGCCCCCAAGCTGGTCCAGGGCCTGCCGTCGCTGGCCCTCCGTCTCCGCGTCGATCAGGTCGGCGACACCCTCCGCCTGCGCAAGGTCGAGCTTGCCGTGCTCGAAGGCGCGGCGGGTGAACTCTCCAGGCTCGGCGAGGCGCAAGCTCAGGGCCGCCAGGGCTTCGACCAGCGCGCCCACCACCGCCGGGCCGCCGTGCACGTGGAATTCGGCGCTGTCCTCGCCGGTGTAGCTGTTCGGGCCGGGCAGCCAGAGCACCAGGGCGTCGTCGATCGCGGTCCCCTCGCCGTCCCGCAGGCGCCGCAAGCTCGCCCGCCGCGCTGCGGGAAGCCGCCCGGCCAGCGCCCTGACCGCTTCGGCGCTGCGCGGACCCGACAATCGCACCACCGCGACCGCCGCACGGCCCGCGGCCGTGGCGGGCGCAAAGATGGTGTCGCTCATTTCTTCGGGGCGGCCGCGTTCATGCCCACTTCCATCAGCTTGCGGAACTGCTCCTGGGCGCCGGCGCCGAAGCTCATCCAGTTCTTCACCAGCTCGTCGGGCGAGATCATCGCCATGTTCGCGTCGATCCGCTTCTTCATCTCGTCGACCAGATGTTCGTTCAGCGCGCTCACGTCCGGCATGCCCATGAACCGCCGGGCCTCCTCCGGCGTGCAGTCCACCTCGATTGTCATCTTCATGGCGAATTCCCCGCCGCAGACTTCCCGGTTCAGGTTTCTGGGGCTCAATTGCATATGGCCGTGGAGCGGCCTCGCGCGCTAGTAGCCCGGGAGAACAAAGCCACCGCAACCACGGGAGCACAGTGATGGGCGAGCGCACGACGATCACCACCAAGGACGGGTCCTTCAGCGCCTACGTCACCCGGCCCGGCCGATCGCCGGCGCCCGCGGTGGTGGTGATCCAGGAGATCTTCGGCGTGAACCAGGTGATGCGCGACATCACCGACGGCCTGGCTGCCCAAGGCTATCTCGCCATCTGCCCCGACCTCTTCTGGCGGATCGAGCCCGACATCGACATCACAGACAAATCGGAGGCCGAGTGGAAACGGGCCTTCGAACTCTTCAACGCCTTCGACGTGGAGGCCGGCGTCGGCGACATCGCCGCGACCATCGCCCATATCCGCAAGGACTCGGGCTGCAACGGCAAGGTCGGCGCGGTCGGCTACTGCCTGGGCGGCCAGCTCGCCTTCCTGACCGCCACTCGCACCGACGCCGACGCCTCGGTCTCCTACTACGGCGTGGGCCTGGAGAACCGGGTGGCCGAAGCGGAGAAACTGACCCATCCGCTGCTGATGCACATCGCCGAGGAGGACCAGTTCGTGCCCAAGGCCGCACAGGCTGTGATCCTGGCGGCCCTGAAGGACCACCCCGACATCGAGGTCCACACCTATCCCGGCTGCGACCACGCCTTCGCGCGCGAGGGTGGCGAGCACTACAACGCCGAGGCCGCCAAGCTCGCCAATGGCCGCACCCTCACGTTCTTCCAAAGGACGCTGGGCTGATGCGCGCAATCCGTTTCGAGAAGACCGGCGGCCCGGACGTCCTGCAGCTCGTCGAGGTCGCGACTCCAAAGCCGGGGCCCGGCCAGATCCTCGTCCGCCACGAGGCGGTGGGGATCAACTTCATCGACACCTACCAGCGCTCGGGTCTCTACCCGATGAAGCTGCCTTCGGGCCTTGGCTCCGAGGCGGCGGGCGTCGTGGAGGCGGTGGGCGACGGCGTCGCCCGCTTTAAGGTCGGCGACCTGGCCGCCTATGCCGGGACGCCCGGCGCCTATGCCGACGCCAATGTTGTCGCGGCCGAGCGGGCGGTAAAGGTCCCGGCCGGCGTCGACGCCCGCACCGCGGCCGCGGCCCTGCTCAAGGGCATGACCGTCGAGTTCCTGATCCGCCGGCTGCACAGGGTGGAAGCCGGCGAGACGATCCTGGTCCACGCCGCCGCCGGCGGGGTGGGCCAGATCATGGTGCAGTGGGCCAAGGCCCTCGGCGCTGTGGTGATCGGCACGGTGGGGTCCGATGCGAAGGCGGCCCGGGTCCGTGAGCTCGGCGCCGACCACGTGATCCTCTACCGCGACGCAGACGTGGCCTCCGAGGTCCGGCGGATCACCGGCGGCAAGGGCGTGCCCGTCGCCTACGACGCCGTGGGCAAGGACACCTTCGAGGGCACGCTGAAGAGCCTGGCCAGGCGCGGCCTCTTCGTGAGCTTCGGCAACGCGTCCGGCCCGCCGCCGCCGATCGAAGCTCGCCAGCTGATGCTGGGCGGCTCCCTGTTCTTCACCCGCCCCACCATGGGCGATTACCAGCAGACCACGGCCGAACTCGACGCCAGCGCCGCGGCCCTTTTCGAAATGATCGGCTCGGGCAAGGTGAAGATCGAGATCGGCCAGACCTTCTCGCTCGCCGAAGCGCGCAAGGCCCACGAAGCCCTGGAAAGCCGCGCCACGATCGGCGCGAGCCTGCTCATCCCCTGACAGCAAAACGCCGCCGATCCTTCCGGACTGGCGGCGCTCTGTTTCACGTGAAACACAAGTAGTGCTGGTATGGCCGGAAAGGCCTCGCGCCCTACGTGTTCATCGACTGGAAGAATTCCTCGTTGGTCTTCGACGAACGGAGCTTGTCGAGCAGGAACTCGATGGCGTCCTGGGCGCCCATGGGACCGAGGATCCGACGCAGGATGTAGGTCTTGGTCAGGTGCTCCTTGGGCGTGATCAGTTCCTCCTTGCGGGTGCCGGACTTGATCACGTCGATGGCCGGATAGACCCGCTTGTCGGCGACCTTGCGGTCCAGCACGATTTCCGAGTTACCGGTGCCCTTGAACTCCTCGAAGATCACCTCGTCCATCCGGCTGCCGGTATCGATCAGAGCGGTGGCGATGATGGTCAGCGAGCCGCCTTCCTCGATATTCCGGGCCGCGCCGAAGAAGCGCTTCGGGCGCTGCAGGGCGTTGGCGTCGACACCGCCGGTCAGCACCTTGCCGGACGACGGCACGACGGTGTTGTAGGCGCGGCCGAGACGGGTCACGGAGTCCAGCAGGATCACCACGTCGCGCTTGTGCTCGACCAGGCGCTTGGCTTTTTCGATAACCATTTCCGCGACTTGCACGTGGCGGGTAGCCGGTTCGTCGAAGGTCGAGGAAATCACCTCGCCCTTCACCGTGCGCTGCATGTCGGTGACTTCTTCCGGGCGCTCGTCGATCAAGAGCACGATCAGGTAGCACTCGGGGTGGTTGGTTTCGATCGACTTGGCGATGTTCTGCAGCATCACAGTCTTGCCGACCCGCGGCGGGGCGGTGATCAGGCAGCGCTGACCCTTGCCGAGCGGCGCTACGATGTCGATCACCCGGCCGGAGCGGTCTTTCAGGGTCGGGTCGTCGATCTCCATCCGCAGGCGCTGGTCCGGATAGAGCGGCGTCAGGTTGTCGAACAGCACCTTGTGGCGAACGTTCTCGGGGTTTTCGAAGTTGGTCAGGTCGACCTTCACCAGCGCGAAGTAGCGCTCGCCTTCGCGCGGGGCCCGGATGGCGCCGTCGACCGAGTCGCCAGTGCGCAGGCCGAACTTCCGGATCTGCGAGGGGCTGACGTAGATGTCGTCGGGGCCCGGCAGGTAGTTGGCTTCCGGCGAGCGCAGGAAGCCAAAGCCGTCCTGAACGACCTCGAGCGTCCCCGACCCGGAGATTTCGACACCCTCCTCGGCCAGGGTCTTGAGGATCGCGAACATCATGTCCTGCTTACGCATGGAGTTGGCGTTCTCGACCTCGAAGAGCTCGGCGAAGGCCAGCAGGTCGGCGGGCGACTTGTCCTTCAGCTCCTGCAGGCTCATGCGGGTGAGCCCCATGGAAGCGATGGTGTTGGCGATCTCGGACGGCTCTTCCGGTTCGGCCGGGGCGTCGGCGGCAGCTTCAGCGCCGGCTTCCGCAACAGCGGTTTCGACCGCTTCGGCTTCCTCGGGAGCGTTTTCCGGGGCGTTGGTTTCGGTATTTTCGTCTTGCATTGAATTCACTCGTTTCGCCCGCAGGCCGGACGGACTCCGGGCGCGGGCTTCTTGGAGGATGTGGACGCGGGGTCCGCGTCGTTGTGATTGTCTTCGTGGGGGCCGAACCGCTTGCGGCGTCGAGGCGCGCGAGGGCCGGAGATAAGGCGGGGCGCACCCTTGTCGGGGATGCGTAGGTCGATCGGAACCACAGTCGGCGCCCCGGGTCAAGGATTCCGACGTCGCGCCGCGCCCCGGGACCGCGTCTAGGGGTGTCCGAACTCGGTGGTGACGGCCAGCACCATGATAATCGCCGCCAGGAACGGCAGCTCGTTGGTCATCCGCCAGAACTTCGCGGGGTGGTCGCGGCGACCGGCGACGAAGCCCTTGCGCGCGCGGCTTAGATAGTGATGCCAGCCGGTCATGAAAACCACGCCGGCCAGCTTGGTCAGCATCCAGGGCTCCAGCAGGAACCGGCAGCCGTCGCCGTGACGGTGGGCGTCCACCCAGATCAGCAGCAGGCCGAACAGCCAGGCCATGGCCATCGCCGGATTCATGATGATCCGCAGCAGCTTGCCTTCCCAGACCTGGAAATGGCCGTCGAAGACGCTGCCGGGCGGCGCGGTCTCGGTGTGGTAGGCGAAGAGGCGCGGCAGGTAGAGCAGACCGGCCATCCACGCGATCACCGCCAGGATGTGCAGGCCCCGCAGGAGATCGTAGCTGCCGTCGAAGGTCATGCCGCCTTCCCCACCTGCGATTGGCCTGTCCGCAGCGCACATTTCGCATGGCCGGCCGGACAGCGCCAAGGCCCGTGGGGCGCGACGCCGCCTTCGCGGCCGACGGCCTCGCGAACCGCGCGGGCCAGCTCGGCGATGAAATCCGGCGCAACGCCCGGCGTTGGAGCTCGGAGGTAGGGCTTACAGCCGACCTCTTTCGCCAGGTGCGCGTACTCGTGGTCGAGCTCCACCAGGGTCTCCACATGCTCGGAGACGAAGGCGATCGGGGCGATCAGCACGCCCTTGCCCTCGGCGCCGGCGCGGCGGATCTCGTCGTCGGTCGACGGCGCCAGCCATTGCAGCCGGCCCACCCGGCTCTGGAAGCAGACCCGCCAGTCGGCAAGCTCCGGCAATTGGGCGGCGATCGCCTCGGCCAGCGCCTCGACCTGCGCTCGGTAGGGGTCGCCGCCGTCCACGATCTTCTGCGGCAGGCCGTGGGCCGAGAACAGCAGCCGCACACCCGTCGGATGACCGGCTGCGGCCCAGGTCTTGCGGATCGCCGCGACGTGGGTTTCCACCAGCCCGCGCGCTGTCGGGTAGCAGCAGATCGTCCGTGTACGGCCCGATCCTCGATAGACCGCCAGCCAGTCCTTGAACGACGAGCCCGTCGTGGTGGTCGAATACTGCGGATAGAGCGGCAGCAGCACGATCTCATCCGGCGCAAAGGCGGCCACGGCCGCCGCGGTCTCCCGGGCGAACGGCTTCCAGTAGCGCATGGCGATGAAACAGCGTGCGTCGACTTGCGGATCGGCGGCCTTCAACGCCGCTTCCAGCGCCATGGCCTGGCCCTGGGTTTCCGGCAGCAGCGGCGATGCGCCGCCCATGATCGCGTAGTTCGCCTGGGCTACCTTCTCCCGGGTGGCGGAGATCAGCGCAGCGAGCGGATAGCGCGCGATCGCCGGCAGGGTGATGATGGCCGGATCTCGGAACAGGTTGAAAAGAAACGGCTTTACGGACTCCAGCCGGTCCGGCCCGCCCAGGTTGAACAGGACGACGGCGAGCTTCACGCCGCCGCCACGGCCTTCATCGGCTTGCCGGTCACCCGCTCCAGAACACGCGCGATATTGGCGATCGGCGTGTCGGGCATCACCCCGTGGCCGAGGTTGAAGATGTAGGGCCCGCCGCTCCACTGGGCGAGCAGGGCTTCGACGCGCGCGTCCATCGCCGGGCCGCCGGCGCGCAGCAAGAGATTGTCGAGTGCGCCCTGAATGGTCTTGCCGTCCGCCTGCAGCCGCCGGCCGAGCTCGGCGCTGGCCTGGGTGTCGAGCGCCACGCCTTCCACCGGCACGGCCTTGGAATAGGTTTCGACCAGGGCGCCGGCCCCGCGGGGGAAGCCGATGAAGGGGGCGGTGACACCGGCGGCTCGCACCTGCTCGACGATGGCGCGATGCGGCCGGATGACGATGCGCTCGAAGACGTCCTCGGCCAGGCCCTCGGCCCAGCTCTCGAAGATCTTCAGTGCCTGGGCGCCAGACCGCGCCTGCATGATCAGGTAGCGCGCCGTGGCGTCGATCAGCACGTCCAGCAGAGCATCCAGCTTCTCGGGGTGCTCATAGGCGAAGGTCCGCGCAACTTCGCGATTCGAGCCGCGGCCCTCGATCATATAGGTGGCCACCGTCCACGGTCCGCCGGCGAAACCGATGAGCGCCCGTTCCGGCTCCAGCTCGGCGCGCACCCGCTCCAGGGTTTCGCCGACGGCTGACAGCCGCGATGTCGAAGCCTCGACCTGGTCCGCCAGGGCCGAGATCGAAGGCAACTCGCCGAGCCTCGGACCTTCGCCGGCTTCGAACCACAGGTCCTGACCCAGAGCGCGCGGGATCAGCAGGATGTCGGCGAAGACGATCGCGGCATCGAACGGGAAGCGCCGCACTGGCTGCAGTGTGACCTCCGCGGCCATCTCGGGCGTCATCGCGAGCGTGATGAAGTCGCCCGCCTTGGCTCGCAGCTCGCGGTATTCCGGCAGGCAGCGACCGGCCTGGCGCATGAACCACACCGGCGGCCGGTCCAGGGTTTCGCCGCCAAGGGCGCGCAGCAGCCGCGGGGTCTCGCTCATAGGGACCTTAAATCGCCTCTGGGCCCAAGTCTCAAGCCCAAGCCCTGGATCGGTGCCCCGTCTGCTCTTCTTCCTTCTCTCTAAGGTTTTAGAAAAAGGATTGGGATGGAGGCGATAGGGCCTGTCGAGGGCGTGGACAAACCCGGCCGCCCCTGCGGCCCTGCAGCTCTTTTCCCCAAGCCGTCCGCCGAGGCCACGGGCCATCCCCAGCCATGTGGATAGCGGGGACACCACGCCAAGGCCGCTGACAGCCTTAAGGTTTCGTTAAGACATTCGGGGACGGGGCCGGCGCCGATCGGTCCGTCCCGATCCTGTCGACAGCGGCGCACCGCGTCCGATCTGGTGGGCCGCCCATGTGGGTTAACAGACCGTAAACGCCGCTTTTCATCCCGCCCATACATGGGGACCGCCCGGACCCGCTCGACGCACGCCGTCTATCCCCAATCCGGTCCGCGTTCGCTAAGACTGCTCCACAGGATCTGTCCCCAGCCATTTTCGCCAAGGCCGCCCGTGACCACGCCCGCTACAAGGCTCGCCACCTATTTCCACGTTCACCTGGTGTCGGACTCGACCGGCGAGACGCTGAACGCGATGGCGCGCGCGGTCTGCGCCCGCTTCGACAACGTTCTCCCGATCGAGCACATCTATGCGCTGGTCCGCTCGCAGCGCCAGCTGGACCGTGCGCTCGGCGACATCGAGGAAGCGCCGGGCGTCGTGATCCACACCATCGTCGACGACGGCCTGCGCCAGGCGCTCGAGGAAGGCTGCCGGCGGATGGACATGCTCTGCATCCCGGCGCTCGACCCGCTCGTTTCAGCCATGTCGCGCTACCTCGGCTATTCGACGACGACCCGGGTTGGCGCGCACCTTCGGCTCGACAACGACTACTTCAACCGCATGGACGCGCTGAACTACGCCATCGGCCACGACGACGGCCAGGGCGGGCAGGATCTGGAGCAGGCTGACGTGATCCTGGTCGGCGTGTCGCGGACCTCGAAGACGCCGACCTGCATCTACCTGGCGCACCGCGGCGTCCGGGCCGGCAACGTGCCGCTGGTGCCGGGCCGGCCGATCCCGGAGAAGCTGTTCGATCTGAAGACCACGCTCGTGGTCGGGCTGTCCATCTCGCCCGACCGGCTGATCCAGATCCGCCGCAACCGCCTCCTCAGCCTCAAGGAAAACCGCGAGTCGACCTACATCGACGTCGACGCCGTACGCGACGAGATCGTGCAGGCGCGCCGGCTCTACGAGCGCCAGGGCTGGCCGGTGATCGACGTGACCCGCCGCTCGGTCGAGGAGACGGCCGCGGCGGTGCTCAACCTGCTGCACGGCGGCCATGGCCAGGTCGAGGTGCTGGGTTGAGCCCAGGCGTGATCCTCGCTTCGAAGAGCGCGACCCGCCGCGCCGTGCTCGACGGCGCGGGCGTCGCCTACGAGGCGGCTGGCTCCGGCGTGGATGAAGACGCGGCCAAGGCCGAGCTGCTGGCCAAGGGCGCGAGCCCGCGCGAGATCGCCGGCGCGCTGGCCGAACGCAAGGCGCTCGCGGTTTCGGCCGGACGCGGCGAACTGGTGATCGGCGCCGACCAGACGCTGGAGTTCGAGGGCCGTCTTTACGACAAGGTCGAAACCGTCGCGGCGGCGCGCGAGCGGCTGAGGGCGATGCGCGGCCGTCCGCACCAGCTGCATTCGGCCGTGGTCGTCGCCAGGCACGGCGCCGCCGTCTGGCGCGAAATGGAGAGCGCCACCCTGACCATGCGGGATTTCTCCGATCAGTTCCTCGAGGACTATCTCGCCGTCGAAGGCGAGGCGGCTCTGGGCTCCGTCGGCTGCTACCGGCTCGAGGGGCCAGGCGTGCAGCTCTTCTCCGACATTCAGGGCGACTACTTCACCATCCTTGGGCTGCCGCTCATAGGCCTGCTGGACCTGTTGCGGCGGGAAGGCGTTCTGCGGCCATGACCAGACCGATCACCGGCGCCACGGCCGTCGCCGGCGTGGCCGGTTCGCCCATCACCCACTCCTTGAGCCCACTGATCCACAATGCGTGGATCGGGGCCGCGGGCCTCGACGCGGTCTATGTGGCCTTCGCGCCGCCGCCGGATCGGTTCGGCCATTTCGCCGAGGGCCTGCGCGGCGGCGCGGTGCGCGGCCTGAACGTCACCCTGCCCTTCAAGGAGGCGGCGCTGAGCGTCGCCCACGAGGTCGGCGAGCGCGCCGAGCGGGCAGGCGCGGCGAACCTGCTGATCTTCAATGAGGACGGCTCCATCGTGGCCGATAACGTCGACGGGCTGGGTCTGCTCGGCGCGCTCCAAGCTCAGGCGCCCGGCTTCGATCCCGAGGCGGGACCGGTGGTGGTGATGGGCGCGGGCGGCGCGGCGCGGGGCGCGGCCTCGGCGCTGGTGATGGCCGGCGCGCCCGAGGTGCGCCTGGTCAACCGAACCCTGGCCCGCGCCGAGCTGGTGGCCGGGGCAGTGGGCGGACCTGCCCGCGCCTATCCGCTCGGCGAGGCCGCGAAGGCCTTCGACGGCGCGAGCCTGGTGGTCAACGCCACCTCGGTCGGGATCGCCAGCGACGACGCCCTCGACCTGCCGCTTGAGGGCATCCCGGCCGGCGCGGTGATGATGGACATGACCTACAAGCCCCTGATCACGCCCTTCCTGGCGCGCGCCCGCGAGCTTGGCCACCCGATCGTCGACGGGTTGGAGATGCTGGTCCGCCAGGCCGCGCCGTCCTTCGAGGCCTTCTTCGGCCGCGTGCCGCCGGAAGGCGTGGACGTCCGCGCTCTGTGCATCGCGGCCCTTGAGGCGAAAGTCTCGTGATCCTGATCGGCCTCACAGGCTCCATCGGCATGGGCAAGTCGACGACCGCGGCCATGTTCCGCAACGCTGGCGTGCCCGTCTATGACGCCGACGCCGCGGTGCACGACCTATATGACCAAGGCGGTGCGGCGGTGGGCCCGGTGGGCGAGGCGTTCCCCGGCGTCGTCAAGGACGGGCGAGTCGACCGCGAAGCCCTGCGCCAGGCCGTGCTCGGCAACCCCGAGGCCCTGAAGCGGCTGAACGCCATCGTCCACCCGCTGGTCGGCCGCGACCGCATCGGCTTCTTCCAGAAGGCCGAGGCCGACGGCGCCGATATGGTGGTGCTGGACATCCCGCTGCTATTCGAGACCGGCGGCCACGCCAACGTCGACGCCGTGGTGGTGGCGAGCGCGCCCGCGGAGATGCAGCGCGAACGGGTGCTCGCCCGTCCCGGCATGACGCCCGAGCGCCTCGACGCCATCCTGGCGCAGCAGGTCGCCGACGCCGAGAAGCGCGCCCGCGCGCACTTCGTCGTCGACACCTCGCGCGGGCTGGAGCCGGCGCGCGAACAGGTCGCGGAGATCATCGCCACCATGCGTGATCCCCAGAAGAGACCGCCCCGCGACCGAACGGCCGGTTGAACACACGACCCGAAGCGGGTCATGAAAGGTCATGGCGCGCGAGATCGTCCTCGACACGGAAACCACCGGCTTCGAACCCACCATGGGCCACCGGATGGTGGAAATCGCCTGCCTGGAGATCGACGACTTCGTGCCGACGGGCCGCAGCTTCCACACCTACATCGACCCCTGCCGCGACATGCCGCCGGACGCGGAACGCGTGCATGGGCTTTCGAGCGCCTTCCTGCGGGGCAAACCGCGGTTCGAGCACCCCGAGGTGGTCGACGCCTTCCTGGATTTCGTCGGCGACGCGCCGCTGATCGCCCACAACGCCGGCTTCGACCGGACGTTCATCAATCACGAGCTCGGCGTCATCAACCGCCACCCGATCCACGAGGACCGCTGGATCGACACCCTGGCGCTGGCCCGCATGCGCTTCCCCGGCATGCACAACTCTCTGGATTCGCTCTGCAAGCGCTTCAAGATCTCGCTGTCCGAACGGGAGAAGCACGGCGCGCTGGTCGACGCAAAGCTGCTGGCGGCGGTCTATCTGGAGCTGAAGGGCGGCCGCGAGCGGCGGCTCGACCTCACCACCGCAGCCATGGTCACCGCCGTGGCGGCGGCGACCCGCAACGCCTATGGCGCGCGTCCCCGCCCGCTGGCCCCGCGCTCAACCGAGGAAGAGCGCCTGGTCCACGCCAGTTTCATCCGCGACACGGTGAAGAACGACCAGCTATGGATGAAATTCGGGCTGGGTTAGCTCCCCCAGCGGAGAGCAACCATCGCTAGGCGTGCCCGACCTGGCCGCCCTGCTCCGCCTTGCGCGCGGCATAAACGCCGGCGAAGTCGATGGGGTCCAGCAGGAACGGCGGATAGCCACCGTCGGAGGTCACGTCCGCGATGATCCGCCGCGCGAAGGGGAAGAGGTAGCGCGGGCACTCGATCAGCAGCACCGGCTCCATGTCCTCAGCGCTGACGCCGGCGATCTGGAAGACGCCGCCGTACATCAGCTCGACCACGAAGATCGCGCCGTCGTCGCGGCTGGCCTTGGCGGAGAGCTTCAGGTCGACCTCGTAGTAGCCGTCGTCGCGGCCGCGGGCGTTCATCTCGACGCCCAGGTCGATCTGCGGCTGGGCCGCGCCGCCACGCAGCGACTCCGGCGCGCGGGGGTTTTCGAACGACAGGTCTCGGATGAACTGCGCCAGGATGCGGATGCCGGGGCCGTCGCCGCCCAGCAGGCCCTCGGGGGCGGATTCGGTAGCGCCTGCGCCGGCGTCGGTATCGGTCATAGTTCAGCTAAATCCGTGGTAGAACGACGAGGGGATCGCGTCTGGTCGGGCGGCCGGGCTAACATGGCGCCCCGGGTGATGCAACGCCGCCCCTGACGGGCGCGTTGCTTCGTCCTATATTGGTTGCATCGCCCCTGGGCGGAACCCCCGAAGGGCTCATCGTTGCAAGTGCTCGAGCTGATCATCTTCGCAGGCCTCGCGGCCATCGTCCTCTACCAGCTCTATGCAGTGCTGGGACGGCGCGTGGGCCGGCAGCCGGAGGACTCGCCCGCCGTCCCGACCACGGCGACGGCGGTGGATCGTGCGCCGGACGCGCCGGCCCTGACCACCGACGACGACGATGACGGGGTGGCCCTGACCGGCCTGGCCGCCGTGAAGGCCAAGGATCCTAGCTTCGACGTCAGCCGCTTCCTCGGCGGCGCCAAGGCGGCCTACGAGATGATCGTGAAGGCCTTCGCCGCCGGCGACCGGGGCAAACTGCGTGACTTGCTGGCGCCGCCGGTCATGGCCGGCTTCGACACAGCTATCGCCGCGCGCGAGGCCGAGAACCGTACCGAGACCGTGGAATTCCTGCACGCGCCGCGCGCCGACCTGGAAAAGGTCGAGGTGGTGGGCGCCGACCTGGCGCGGGTGACCGTGCGCTTCCTCGCCGAATTCCGCAGCCGCACCAAGGGCCCGGAAGGCGAAGGCGTCGACGACCGGCGCACCGCCGAACTCTGGACCTTCGAGCGGCACCTCAAGAGCCGCGATCCGAACTGGCTGCTGATCCACGTCGACGCCGCGGAGGCCTGACCTCCCGTGCAGTGGCGACTCCTCGGCGCGGCGCTCGCCGTGCTCAGCCTGGCCGCCTGCGCCACCGCCCCGCCCAGCTACCCGGTCCGGAACCGCCCGCCGCCCTTTCGGCCTGAGCCTGGGCCTGAGGCGCCGCCGGCGCTGCGCATCCTGCCGCTAAGCGCGCTCAAGGGCTGGGCGGCCGAGGACCATGCCGCGGCTCTGGCGGTGTTCCGCGACACCTGCGGCGCGGCGCGCGATCCGCTGATGGCCCAGGTCTGCCGCAGCGCCCGCGCCATCGGCCCGCTCGACCGCGAACAGTCGCGCCGATTCTTCGAGGCGCATTTCCGCGCCGAGGCCGAGCCTGGCGACGGCGTGCTCACCGCCTATTTCGCACCCGAGTACCCGGCGCGCCGCAAGCCTGACGCCGAGTTCAGCGCGCCGCTGCGTCCCAAGCCCGCCGACCTGAAGCCGGTGGATGCCGGGCTTTTCGATCCGAACCAGGCCGGCCGGCCTGGCGCCGCGCGCGATCCGGGCGACGGCCTGCTTGAGCCCTACCCCGACCGCGCCGCCATCGAGGCGACACCAACCGACAAGGCCCTGGCCTGGTTGCGGCCGGAGGACCTGTTCTTCCTGCAGATCCAGGGGTCCGGCGTGCTCATCTTCGAGAGCGGCAAGCGGATGAAGGCGCTCTACGCCGCCAACAACGGCCGCCCGTTCGTGGGTGTCGCGAACGTCATGCGCGACCGCGGCCTGCTCGCCGCCGACAATACCTCCGCCGAGTCGATCCGAAGCTGGCTCGCGGACCATCGCGGCCCGGACGCCGATGCGATCATGCAGCTCAATCCGCGCTACGCCTTTTTCGGTCTGGCCCCGGACGACGGCCGCCAGCCCGTCGGCTCGGCGAACGTGGCCCTGTCGCCGGGCCGCGCGCTGGCCGTCGATCCGGCCTTCCATGCCATGGGCGACCTCTTCTGGATCGACGCGGAGGCCCCGATCCTCAAGGGCGCCTTCCCGACCTACCGTCGCCTCGCGCTCGCGCTGGACACCGGCGGCGCGATCAAGGGCGACGTCCGCGCCGACCTCTACATGGGCCTGGGTGCGGCGGCGGGCGTCGAGGCCGGGCGCGTGCGGCACACCCTGCGCCTCTACCGCCTGGTCCCGAAGGACATCGCCCCGTGAAGCGACCGCTGAAACCCGAGGAGCGGCACATCTGGGGGCTGGTCGCCTCGACGGTGCATCCGCTGCCGGGCCGCGGTACGCCGACCGCCTCGCAGGAAGCCGCGCGAACCGAGGTCGCCGCGCGCATCGCACCGCCCAAGCCGCCCAGCCGTCCCGCAAGGCCTCGCGAGGTCCTCGATGGCATCGAGCCCAACCGCCGCCACCGCATCGCCCGCGAGCGCGAGGACATCGGCGCGCGGCTCGACCTGCACGGCCTCGACCAGGACCGGGCGCGGAGCGTCCTCGACGCCTTCCTGACCCGCGCGTGGAACGACGGTTGGCGCGCCGTGCTGGTGATCACCGGCAAGGGGGTGCAGGGCGACGGCGTTCTCAAGCGGCGCGCGCCCGAATGGCTGGCCGCACCGCACCTGGCGCACATCGTGGCCGGCATCTCGGACGCCGCCCGCCACCATGGCGGCGAGGGTGCGCTCTACGTGGCGCTGAAGCGCAAGCCGCGGGCCTAGAAGAAGCGCCCTCTCCCCTTGCGGGAGAAGGATCAGGTCTTCCGCGCGGCCTTCTCGTCGAGGCCGGAGGTCCCTTCGCGCGCTTCCAGCTTGGTGGCCACCTCGTCCAGCGAAACACCGGCGGCGGCCAGCACCACCAGCCAGTGGTAGATCAGGTCCGCGCTCTCGGCGGCCAGCGCGGCTTTGTCGCCCTGCGTCGCGGCGATGATAGCTTCGATCGCCTCCTCGCCCAGCTTCTTGCCCGCCAGCGACGGGTCGGCGAGCAGCTTCGCGGTGTAGGAGGTGCTCGGGTCGCCGCCCTTGCGGTGCTCGATCACCTCGGTCAGGCGCGCGAGGACTTCGGCGAAGCGGCTCATGCGGCAGTCTCCGTCAGGCGCACGGGAATGCGGGCGTCGGCCATGGCGTGCTTCACCTCGTCGATCGAGACCTCGCCGAAATGGAAGATCGAGGCCGCCAGCACGGCGTCGGCGCCTCCCCGGGTGACCGCGTCCACCATGTGCTGCGCATGGCCGGCGCCGCCCGAGGCGATCACCGGCACCGAGACCGCGCCGCTCACCGCCTTCAGCAGGTCCAGGTCGTAGCCGGTCTTGGCGCCGTCACGGTCCATGGAGGTGAGCAGGATCTCGCCCGCGCCGCGACCAACCGCCTCGACGGCGTAGTCCACGACGCTGAGGCCCGTGTCGTTGCGCCCGCCGTAGGTGAAGACGCGCCAGGCGTCCCCGACCTTCTTGGCGTCGATGGCCACCACGGTCGCCTGGCTGCCGAAGGCGTCGGCGCAGCCGGCGATCAGGTCGCGGTTCTCCACCGCCGCGGTGTTGATAGAGATCTTGTCGGCCCCGGCCAGCAGCAGCCGTCGCGCGTCTTCCACCTTGCGGATGCCGCCGCCCACCGAAAGTGGCATGAAGCAGACGTCGGCGGTGCGGGCGACCACGTCGAGGATCGTCCCGCGGTTCTCGTTGCTGGCGGTGATGTCGAGGAACATCAGCTCGTCGGCGCCGGCGGCGTCGTAGGCGCGGGCCTGCTCCACCGGATCGCCCGCGTCGCGCAGGCTCAGGAACTGCACGCCCTTCACAACCCGGCCGTCCTTGACGTCCAGGCAGGGGATGACGCGTACGCGCAAGGTCATGCAGCGGCCTGCAGCGCGGCGTCAGGGACGATGGTCCCGGCGTAGAGCGCGCGGCCCAGGACAGCGCCGGCGATCTCGACGCCCTTGCGAGCGCGCAGCTTCACGATGTCGTCCACCGAGGCCAGGCCGCCGGCGGCGATCAGCGGGATCGAGACGGCGTCGGCGATCTGGCCGAACACCTCGACGTTAAAGCCTTCGAGCGTGCCGTCGCGGTCGATGTCGGTGACGATCAGGGCGCCCACGCCCGCATCCTCGAAGCGTCGCGCCACGGTCAGCGCGTCGAGGTCGCTGTCCTCCAGCCACCCCTGCACCGCGACCTTGCCCTTGCGCACATCGACGCTGACGGCGATCTGCTCGGGCCAGGCCTTGGCGGCCTCGCGCACCAGGTCGGGATCGCGCACAGCGACCGTGCCCAGGATCACGCGGCTGACGCCGCCTTCGATCCAGTGCTCGATGTCGGCCATCGTGCGGATGCCGCCGCCGAGCTGCACGGGGATCGAGACGGCGTTCAGGATGGCTTCGACCGCGGCGCCGTTGATGGACTGCCCTTGGGCCGAGCCGTTCAGGTCCACCACATGGATCCAGTGGAAGCCGGCGTCCGCCCAGGCGCGGGCCTGGGCGGCTGGCGAGTCGTTGAACACCGTCGCCGTGGCGAAATCCCCATGGACCACGCGCACGCAGCTTCCGTCCTTCAGGTCGATGGCGGGGTAGAGGATCACGGTCGCCACTCCAGGAAGCGCGCGAGAAGGGAAAGGCCGGAGGCTTGCGACTTCTCCGGGTGGAACTGGACGCCGGCCACATTGCCGCGGGCGACTGCCGCGGGGAACCGTTCGCCGTGCTGCACATAGGCCGCCACGTCCGCCTCGTCCTTCGGGAAAAAAGCGAAGGAGTGGGTGAAATAGACCGTCTGGCCTTCTTTTGAGGCGGCGGGGGCCTTGAGGCCGGCCAGCAGCGGCTGGTCGGTGACGTCCGTCACGTTGTTCCAGCCCATGTGCGGGATCTTGATGGCGGGGTCGTCGCTCGAGAGCTCGCGGACGTCGCCCGCGATCCAGTCGAGGCCCGGCGTCTCGCCGAACTCCAGGCCGCGCGAGGCGAGGAGTTGCATGCCCACGCAGATGCCGAGGAACGGCGCGCCCTTGCCGTGCACCGCCTCGGTCATGGCCTCGATCACCCCGGACCGCGCTTCCAGGGCCGACATGCAGGCCGCAAAGGCGCCGACGCCCGGCAGCACGATGCGGTCGGCGACGGCGATGACGTCCGGATCGTCGGTGACCACGATCTCGCTCGTCCCGTCCGCGGCGCGGATCAGAGCCTTTTCGGCCGAGCGAAGGTTGCCCGACCCGTAGTTGATCAGGGCGACGCTCTGCATAGGGGAATTCCTAGAGCACGCCCTTGGTGGAAGGTGCGTGGCCGTGGGTCTTGGGATCGATCTCGACGGCATGGCGCAGCGAGCGCGCCAACGCCTTGAAGCCGCTCTCGGCGATGTGGTGGGAGTTGCTCCCGTAGAGGGTCTCCAGGTGCACGCAGGCGCCGCAGTTCATGGCGAACGCGTGGTGGAATTCCTTGAACAGTTCGGTGTCCATATCACCCACCTTCGGGGTCTTATATGACACGTTCCAGATCAGATACGGCCGGTTGGACAGGTCGATGGCGCAGCGCGTCAGGGTCTCGTCCATCGGGATGTAGGCGTGGCCGAACCGGCGAACGCCCTTGAAGCCGTCCAGCGCCTGTCTGAACGCCTCCCCGAGCACGATGCCGGTGTCCTCCACCGTGTGGTGCATGTCGATGTGCAGGTCGCCCTTGGTCTCGACCGTGGCGTCGAAGCCGCCGTGCCGGATGAAGCTCTCCAGCATGTGGTCGAAGAAGCCGATGCCGGTGGAGACCTTGGACTCGCCCGAGCCGTCCAGATCGAGCACGATCCGGATCTGGGTCTCCTTGGTGTTGCGGACAACCTCCGCCTTGCGGCTCATCATCAATATCCCTTGGCGGCCGCGAGCTCTTTCAACGAGACAAGCGGCCGCGGGCCGTAGTGCGAAATGACCTCGGCCGCCGCGAGGCTGGCGAGCTGGCCGCATTGCTGCAGCGGCCGCCCCCGCGAAAGGCCGAACATGAAACCGGCTGCGTATTGGTCGCCGGCGCCGGTCGTGTCCACGATTTTCTCCACCGGCTCGGCCTTCACGGTCAGCCGCTCGCCCTGACTGAGGATCACCGAGCCCGCCTCGCCGCGGGTGATGGCCGCCAGTTTCACGTGTGGACGCAGGGCCTCGACGGCTTGGTCGAAGTCGTCGGTTTCGAATAGCGCCAGGATCTCGGTCTCGTTGGCGAACAGGAGGTCGACCTGGCCTTCGATGAAGCCCATCAGCCCCGCGCGGTGGCGCTCGACCACGAAGCCGTCGGACAGCGTCAGCGCGATCATCCGCCCGGCCCCATGCGCCAGGGCCGCAGCCTTGGCGAAGGCGCGCCGCGCCGCTTCGGCGTCGAATAGGTAGCCTTCGAGGTAGACGATCTTGGCCGCCTCTACGATGTCGGCCTCTACGTCCGAATCGGTGAACTCCACCGAGGCGCCCAGGAAGGTGCACATGGTGCGCTGCGCGTCGGGCGTGACGTTGATCATGCTGATCGCCGTGCCCGGGCCGCCCAGTAGGGGCGCGTTCTCGAACCGCGCGCCGATGGCGCCCATGTCGTGGCGAAAGACCTCGCCCAGCCAGTCGTCGGCGACCTTGCCCATGAAGGCGCCCCTGCCGCCGAAGCTCGCCAGCCCCGCCACGGTGTTGGCCGCCGATCCGCCGGAGGTCTCCACGCCCGCCGCCATCTTGGCGTAGAGCGCCGCCGACTGAGCCTGGTCGACCAGCATCATGGCGCCCTTGTCGAGGCCGTTTTCGCCCAGGAAGGCGTCGGTCGCGGGCGCGATCACGTCGACGATGGCGTTGCCGATCGCGGCGACGTCGTAGAGGTCTGGCATTGCAGGGCTTTCAGGCGGGAGCGGCGAGGCCGGGCTTACAGAATATCGGCGAGCGCGGCAATGTGAGGGACAGGCGCTGAGATTTTCTGAAAATCCGAATGTCGGACCGCCCGCGCGCCCGCACGTCCTTCCTTCGACCACACCGCGGCGAGGTCGCCCCGGTGCAAGCCAACACAGGTCAACGCAAGGAGAGCGCCAATGCGCGTCATGTTCATTGTCACTTCGTCCGCCCAGCCCGCGCCCCCCACGCCGGAGCTGCTTGACGCCATGCACATCATGGCGGTCCGCGAGATCGCCGCGGGGCGGATGATCGACGACGGCGGCCTGATGCCGCTGGACATGGGCGCGCGGATCACCAACGCGCGGGGCAAGATCTCCGTGATCGACGGGCCGTTCGCCGAGACGAAGGAGGTCGTCGGCGGCTACGCGGTCTTCGAGGTGAAGGACCGCGACGAGGCCGTGGAGCTCGGGGTGGCGTTCATGCAGCTCCACGTCGACCACATGCCGGGCTGGGACGGTGTCCTGGAAATGCGCGAGGTGGCCGGCTCGCAGACCCGGCCTATCGCCCGATGAACAGATGCCGGCTGGGGCAGAGGTCGCCTACGATGCAGTCCTCGCACTTCGGCCGGCGAGCCACGCAGACGTAGCGGCCGTGCAGGATCAGCCAGTGGTGGGCGCGGGTCTTCAGCTCGTCCGGGACGATGGCCATGAGCTGGGCTTCCACCTGGTCGGGCGTCTTGCCGGTCGCAAGCCCCAGGCGGTGGGAGACCCGGAAGACGTGGGTGTCGACGGCGATGGCCGGCTCGATGCGCAGCTCGTTCAGCACCACCGACGCGGTCTTGCGGCCCACGCCCGGCAAGGCCTGCAGGGCCTCGCGGTTCAACGGGACCTCGCCGCCGTACTGCTCGACCAGGATGCGCGAGAGCGCGATGACGTTCTTGGCCTTCATGTTGTAGAGGCCGATCGACGAGATGAACGGCTTCAGCCCCGCCTCGCCCAGGGCCAGCATCTTCTGCGGCGTGTCGGCCACCTTGAAGAGCCTGTCGGTGGCCTTGTTGACCGAGACGTCGGTGGCCTGGGCCGAGAGCGCCACGGCGACCACCAGGGTGAAGGGGCTCGCGTAGTCCAGCTCGGTGCGCGGGTCGCTCTCCTGGTCCTCGAACCGGCGGAAGATCTCGGCGATGCGCGCCTGCTCGGCCGGCTTCAGGCGCGGCGTGCGGACCGGCGCTTTGCGGGACGCCGATTTTCGAGGTTGGAGAGGCTTGGCCATGCGACGGGCAACATGGCCGCCGAGCCCTCTTCCGCCAAGGCGGTTTCCAGGCCTATCTTCCGCTGCACATGCCCGGCCAGACCTACATGGACGCGGTGATTACGCCGCACCGCTCGCTCTCGGACCGCGGGTTCATCATCCTGATCAGCGTCGTGACCCTGGCCAACTGCGCCTCGGCGGCGGTCTTCGTCTACATGGGCGCGATCTTCGTGCCGTTCTTCCTGGGCATCGACGTGCTGGCGGTGATCGTGGCCTTCATGGCGAGCTTCCGCGCCGCGCGGCGGGTCGAGCGGGTGCAGGTGACCGCCCGCGACATCGTCGTGACGCATGAGGCGCCCAACTGGACCAAGGTGGTCTGGGAAAGCCCGACGGCCTTTACCCGCGTCGCCGTGGAGACGGAAGAAGACCGAACAGTCGGCCTGCGGCTGGCGCTTTCCGGCAAGGAGGTCGCCGTCGCCCAGGCGCTCAGCCCCCGCGAGCGCGGTGAGTTCGCCAAGGCGCTGCAGCAGGCGATCCGCGAGGCGCGGCTGGAGCGCGGCTAGCCGGGCCTGGCCGGTGGGTCGACCTTGATGATCTGGTCGAACACCAGCGTCCACTTGCCGCCGCGCCGCTGCCAGATCCGCACATAGTGGCCGCGGCCCTCCGCCCAGCGGGCGTCGCCGTAGGTCCAGGCGAGGTCGCCGGCCTTGGACGCGCTGCCGCCGAGCGGGCCGAAGGCGATGGTCCGGGCGCGGGTCGAGAGCTCCTTGGTGACCGCTTCGGGGTGCGTCGCGGGCCCCGCGGCGGAGCCCTGGACACGGGCGTCCGGAGAGAGGACCGCCTTGTAGGCCGAGACCGCGTCGGTCTTGGCGCGGGCGGCCAGCGTCATCTCCGCGGCGCGGACCTGGTCCATGGCGGCGCCGGGCGCGACCGGTTTGGCGTCGCCCGGCGGCAGCGCCAGGGGCGCGGCTTCTGCTCCGGCGGCCGAGCCGCCGTCGGCCTCAACGCCGCCGTCATAGACCCACTTCCAGCCGCCGCCCGGCCGCCGGGTCCAGACGGTGAAGTAGAAGATCCCCGCCGGCTTGCCGTTCACGGTCGCAGGGCCGGTGGTGAAGCCGAGGTCGCCGGAGCGGGCGACGCCAGCGTAGTTCGGCCACCAGTTCAGCAGCGTCCCGCCCTCCTTCGGCGTCTTGCCGGGCGGCCGGGCGCCGTAGACCGCCTTGGCCAGCAAGGGATCGGGCGCGAAGACGATCGCGTCATCGGTCATGAATTCCAGGAAGCTGGGTCCGACGCCCACCTCGCCGGCGCGGGCGGCGAAGGCCCGCTCGGCGGCGATGACGGGCCCCGGATCGGACGGGGCGGTCGGCGCGGCCATCGCGCCAAACGCCGCCAGGCTGGCCGCGGCGAGCGCCGCTGGAAATCGCTTCAAGTCCGAAGGTCTCCCCTTACTCCATGCAAGCTTGCCTGAATCGAGCCGGAGCGTCTCGCCGTCCCGCGACAAACGGCGACCAGGCCGCGACCGGCGTCACGACGGCGGTTGCGCCCGCGAGGCTTGGCGTCAAGATGTCGACCAATGGTCTTCACCGACGCCGAGATCGAGCGCTACGCCCGCCACCTGGTCCTGCGGGAGGTCGGCGGCCCCGGGCAGCAGAAGCTGAAAGCCGCCAGCGCGCTGATCGTCGGCGCCGGCGGCCTGGGCTCGCCGGCGGCGCTCTACCTGGCCGCGGCCGGGGTCGGGAAACTCATCCTGCTGGATCCCGATATCGTCGACCTGTCCAACCTGCAGCGCCAGATCCTGTTCACCGAGGCGGACGTGGGCCGGCCGAAGGCGGAAGCCGGCGCGGACCGGCTGTCGGCGCTCAATCCGCACATCTTCATCGCCGGCCCGTCGGAAGCCTTCGACGCGGACAACGCCGATCGGCTGGTCGAGGCCGTCGATCTGGTGCTCGACGGCACCGACGACTTCGCCGTCCGCTACGCGGTCAACGCCGCCTGCGTGCGGCACGGCAAGCCGCTGATCTCGGGGGCGATTGGCCGCTGGACGGGACAGGTGGGAGTGTTCGGCGGCCAACCCTGCTACCGCTGCCTGGTCCCGGAGACCCCGCCGGACGCGGAGACCTGCGTGGCCGTAGGTGTGGTCGGCGCGCTGGCCGGCGTGATCGGCTCGATGATGGCGCTGGAGACGATCAAGCTGATCGCCGGAGCCGGCGAGCCGCTGCTTGGGCGGCTGATGATCTACGACGCGCTCTCGGCGGAGACCCGGACAGTGAAGGTGGGCGCCGACCCGGACTGCCCCGTGTGCGGCGAAGGGCGCTGACCTTCAGGACGGGTCGACAAGGCGCGCTGGCCTCAGGCCGTGGAGACTGTTGCCCAGGAACCAGTCCTGCGCGCACCGGAAGTCGTCTGGCGCAAGCTCGGCCTCGACCGTCTGGCCGGTGGCGATCAGGGCCGCGCGCAACACGCCCGGCAGAGCGCCGGCGCCCAAGGGCGGGGTGAGGAGGCGGCCATCCCTCTGCAGGAACAGGCTGTTGCGCGATCCGTCGGCGACGGCGCCGTCGCGATTGAGCAGCAGCGCCTCGTCGAGGCCCTCGGCCACCGCTTCGGCGAAGGCCTGTTCGTGCCGCTCGCGGCGGGTGGTCTTGTGCCGCAGGAATGGATCGGCGGCGTCCAGGCAGGCCGTGGCAAGGGCGACCCGCAGGGGCCTGTCCGGACTGGCCTCGAGAGGCTGAGCGGCGATCTCGAAGGCGCCGCTTCGAGACAGAGCCACCCGCACCCGGCGGTCTCGCGGGTCCCAAGCCTGAGCGCGCTGCGCCAGCTCACCGGCGAGCGCTGCGCCGCTGAACTCGAAGCCGAGCCTTTCGGCTGAGGCCGCGAGACGACCGAGGTGCGCCTGCATGCGGACGAAGCCCTGCTCCGCCGACCACCGGAACGTCTCGATGAGGCCGAAATCGGCGGCGAGGCCAACAAGGGCGTGGGCTTTCAGCAGGGCCTCGTCGTATTCCGCGTCCGGATCGGAATCGGCCACGACGCCGCCGCCGACGCCATAGCGGCCCACGCCCCCTGCGGTGAGCGTCGCGGTGCGGATGGCGACGTTGAAGGCCATGTCCCCACCGGGCCGGATCACGCCGATGGCGCCCGTGTAGACGCCGCGCGGTTCGGCCTCCAGCGCCGCGATCACCTCCGCCGCGCGGACCTTCGGCGCCCCGACCACCGAGCCGCAGGGGAAGAGCGCCGCCATGCGCTCGCGCAGGCCCGTGTGCGGCGCCAGCCGGGCGCTGACGGTCGAGGTCATGGCGTGGAAGGTCGGATAGGTTTCGACGGCGAACAGCGTCGGCGTGATCACCCCGCCCGGCAGGCTGACCCGGGCCAGGTCGTTGCGCAGCAGGTCGACGATCATCAGGTTTTCGGCCCGCTGCTTGGGGTCGGCGGCCAGCCCGTCGCGCGCGGCCGCGTCGGCCAGGGGATCGGCGCCGCGGGCGGTTGTGCCCTTCATGGGTCGGGTGGTTGCCTGCCCGTCCCGCACCTCGACGAACAGCTCCGGCGAGACAGAGAGGATCGTCCGATCCGCCAGCGCGACCAACGCGCCGTGCGCCACGGGTTGGCGAACGCGGAGCGCGGCGTAGAGCGACAGCGGCGATCCGCCGAAACGGAACGAAACCGGGAAGGTCAGATTGACCTGGTAGACGTCGCCGGCGCGGATCAGGCGGAGGATCTCCTGCGTGCGGGCGGCGTGGGCGTCGCGATCGTGTCCGAATTCCAGACTGGTGATCGGCTCCGCCGGGGGCGCCTCCGCAAAGGCGCGATCTAGAGCCCGCGCGTCAACCGGGCGCGGCGCCTGAAAAAGCCCGAACCACATCAGGGGTGTGTCCCGCACAGGCGGCGTCAATCCAGCTAGTGCGGGCTCCAGGGCGTAGCCGAGCTCGTAGGAGAAGAAGGCCGCGGCATGCAGGCCGCGACTCAGCCCCGCCTCGAGCGCCGCGAAGGCCGCGTCGAGCGCCTCGCTTCGGTCGCAACGGACAATGCCGATGGGATCGCGGTAGAGCCAGGCCGGCGCGGCGCGGTTCAGCCGGTCTTCGAGCAGCACGAAGGGCGCAACGAGGCCGGCGAGCGGCCCCCTATCGCGGCTGCCGCAGGGCGCCTCCCTGTCCGGCATTCCGGATCACATCATCGATGGGATCACCCGGTCCGGCGGCTTGTGGCCGTCCATCCAGGTGCGGATGTTGATGATCACCTTTTCGCCCATGTCGACCCGCCCCTCGAGGGTGGCCGAGCCCATGTGGGGCAGGAGGACGGCGTTGGGCAGGTGCAGCAGCTTCGGATTGATCTTGGGTTCGAACTCGAAGACATCGAGGCCTGCGCCGGCGATGGCGTTTGACTTGAGCAGCTCGGCCAGGGCCGTCTCGTCGATGATCTCGCCGCGGGCGGTGTTGATCAGGATGGCGTGCGGCTGCAGCAGCTTCAGCCGCCGGGCCGACAGTAGATGATAGGTGGCCGGCGTGTGCGGCGAGTGCACGGAGATGATGTCCATCCGGGCCAGCATCTGGTCGAGACTGTCCCAATAGGTGGCGCCCAGCTCCTCGGCGATCCGCGGGCTCACCGGCTTTCGGTTGTGGTAGTGGATCTGCAGCCCGAAGGCGCGGGCGCGGCGCGCGACCGCCTGGCCGATCCGGCCCATGCCGATGATCCCCAACCGCTTGCCGGTGATCCGGTGGCCCATCATCCAGGTGGGCGTCCAGCCGGTGAAGTCGCCGGCCTGGGTGAGGTTCGCGCCTTCGACGATCCGCCGGGTCACGGCCATGATCAGCGCCAGGGTCAGGTCGGCGGTGTCCTCGGTCAGCACGCCCGGCGTGTTGGTGACGGTGATCCCGCGCGCATTGGCGGCGACGACGTCCACGTGCTCGATGCCCACCCCGAAATTGGCGATCAGCTTCAGCTTCGGCCCAGCCTTGGCCAGCAAGGCTTCGTCGATCTTGTCGGTGATGGTGGGGGCCAGCACGTCGGCGCGCGACACCGCGTCGGTGAGCTGGGCGCGGGTCAGCGGCGCGTCGGTCAGGTTGAGTTCGGTGTCGAACAGCTCACGCATCCGCGTCTCCACCGGATCGGGGAGCTTTCGCGTGACGATGACTTTCGGCTTGCGGGCTGCCATGGGTGTCTTGAGATTGGGGTGTGACTTGAAATTGAGGGTGGCGTGAAGAGGGAGCGTTTCCGGCGCCGCTTCGTCGGCGCGTCCTGTTGTGCGCAACCTCTAGCAAAGGCGCCATGGCCGGCCAAGGCGAGGCTCGTGAATTGGTGAAGACGCAAAGGCGGCTGCTGCAAAGCGCGGCGCTCGCCCTGACGGCGGTGCTGACGCTCGCGGCAGGCGCGATGGCGGCGGCCCCTGAGCGGCAGACGCCGTCCGGCATGCCGGTGCCGCGCTATGTGTCGCTGAAGTTCGACAAGGTGAACGCCCGCGCGGGCCCGGGCGACGACTACCGCCTGCTCTGGGTCTACCGGGTGCGCGGCCTGCCGCTGCAGGTGGTGGCCGAGACCGCCGAGTGGCGCCGGGTGTGCGATCCGGAGGGCGCGCTGGCCTGGGTGCACAAGCGCACCACCGACGGGCGACGCATGACCATGAACACGCAAACCGCCTCGGTGGCCCTGCTGCAGAAGCCCAAGGACGGGGCCAAGCCCGCGGCCTATCTGAACCCGCGCGCCCTGGCCGCGTTGGACCGCTGCCGCAAGGGTTGGTGCCGCGTGCGCGCCGACCACGCCTCCGGTTGGGTGCGCGATACGAACCTCTGGGGCGCCACGGACGCACCCCAGTGCCGCCCGCAGGGACATTGAGCTCCCATAACATTGAGCAAGGGGTTCGGCTCTGCTACGGCCAGACCCCTTGAAAAGACGGAACGGCAGATGACGGACCCCAAGGCCAAGGACCACTACAGCTTCGACGAGCTCATGACCTGCGCTCGGGGCGAGATGTATGGGCCCGGCAACGCCCAGCTGCCGGCGCCGCCCATGCTGCTGTTCGACCGCATCACCCGCATCGACGACACGGGCGGCGCCCACGGCAAGGGCTATATCGAGGCCGAATTCGACATCCGGCCGGACCTTTGGTTCTTCGGCTGCCACTTCCTGGGCGACCCCGTCATGCCCGGCAGCCTCGGCCTCGACGCGCTCTGGCAGCTCGTCGGCTTCTACCTGGGCTGGATCGGCGGCAAGGGCCGCGGGCGAGCGCTCGGCTGCGGCGAGGTGAGGTTCGATGGCGAGGTGACGCCGACGATCAAGAAGGTCACCTATAAGATCGACATGAAGCGCGTGATCAATCGCCGCCTGGTGCTCGGAATCGGCGACGGGGTGTTGGAAGCCGACGGCAAGCCCATCTATAGCGCGACCGACCTGCGGGTCGGTCTATACCAGCGGCCCTGACGGGCTCGAATTCGGAAGGAAGCCATGCGCCGCGTCGTGGTCACCGGGATGGGTGTCGTCTCCTCGATCGGCAACAACGCCAACGAGGTCCTGGCTTCCTTGCGCGAGGCCAAGTCGGGCGTGGTCGCCGCGCCGGAGTACGCCGAGCTCGGCTTCCGCTGCCAGGTCCACGCCCCACCGGTCATCGACTGGGAGTCCATGGTCGACCGCCGCGCCGCGCGGTTCCTGGCCCAGGGCACAGCCTTCGGCCACATCGCCATGGAACAGGCCATCGCCGACTCCGGCCTGGAAGAGGGCGAGGTGTCCAACGAGAAGACCGGCCTGATCGTGGGCTCCGGCGGCGCCTCGACTCGCGCGATCGTTGAAGCCGCCGAGACGACGAAGACGCGCGGCCCGAAGCGCGTTGGCCCCTTCGCGGTGCCCAAGGCGATGAGCTCCGGCCCCTCGGCGACGCTGTCCACCTGGTTCAAGATCAAGGGCCTGAACTTCTCCATTTCCTCGGCCTGCGCCACCTCGGCCCACTGCATCGGGGTCGGCTACGAGCAGATCCTCATGGGCAAGCAGGACATCGTCTTCGCTGGCGGCGTCGAGGAGATCGACTGGACGCTGAGCGTCCTGTTCGACGCTATGGGCGCCATGAGCTCCAACTTCAACGACCGCCCGGCCGTGGCCAGCCGCGCCTACGACAAGGACCGCGACGGCTTCGTCATCGCCGGCGGCGGCGCGGTGGTGGTGCTGGAGGAGTATGAGCACGCCAAGGCCCGCGGGGCGAAGATCTACGGCGAGATCGTGGGCTACGCCGCCAACTCCGACGGCTACGACATGGTGGCGCCGTCGGGCGAGGGCGCGGTGCGCTGCATGAAGCTCGCCATGGCGACGATCGGCGGGCGGACCATCGACTACCTGAACCCGCACGGCACCTCGACCCCCGTGGGTGACTCGAAAGAAATGGGCGCCGTGCGCGCGGTGTTCGGCGACAAGCCGCCGCTGATCTCGTCCACCAAGTCGCTCACCGGCCACAGCCTCGGCGCGGCCGGCGCGCAGGAGGCGATCTACTGCCTCCTGATGCTCAACAACGGCTTTGCCGCCAAGAGCGCCAACATCGAAACCCTCGACCCGGAATTCGCCGACCTTCCGATCCTGCTCGAGCGCTCCGACAAGCCGCTGGAGACGGTGATGTCCAACAGCTTCGGCTTCGGCGGCACCAATGGGTGCTTGGTGATGGCCAAGGTCTGATTTCCCTCCCTTAATGGGGAGGGTGGCGAGCGAAGCGAGACGGGTTGGGCGACCGCGCTCGAACGCTGACGCCGCGTTCCATCCCACACTTCCCCACCCTGACCGCTGCGCGGTCTGTCCCTCCCCATTAAGGGAGGGAAGACTTGCCCTGCGCCGTCGCGGCAGCCACAAACCTCCCAGCGAAACGACGGGAGACGCCACGTGGCCGACGAGTACCAGATGCCGAAGGGCGATCTCATGCGCGGCAAGCGGGGGGTCGTCACCGGGGTCGCCAACCACCAGTCCATCGCCTGGGGCATCGCCAGCCAACTCGCCGCCCAAGGCGCGGAGATGGCCTTCCTGCACCTGCCGGGCATGGAGCGCCGCGTGCAACCGCTTGCCGACAGCATAGGGGTCAAGGTGCTGGCGCCGGTCGACGTGACCGACGACGCCTCGATGGACGCGGCCTTCGAGACGGTGAAGCAGGCGTTCGGCCAGATCGACTTCTTCGTCCACGCCATCGCCTTCGCCAACAAGGACGAGCTCAAGGGCTCGTTCGTGGACAACACCACACGCGAAGGCTTCCTGCGCGCCCTCGACATCTCGGCCTTCAGCTTCGTGGACTGCGCACGCCGCGCGTCGGCCCTGATGCCGGAGGCCGGCGGCTCGATCCTGACCCTCACCTACATGGGCTCGGAGCGGGCGATCCCGAACTACAACACCATGGGCGTCGCCAAGGCGGCGCTGGAGGCCTCGGTGCGCTATGCGGCTCGCGACCTGGGGCCAAGGCGCATCCGCGTGAACGCCCTGTCGCCCGGCGCGATGAAGACCCTGTCACTGGCGGGCATCTCCGGTGGGCGCGGCATGCTGTCGAAGGGCCGCGCGCTTTCGGCGATGCAGGAGGACACGTCCATGGAGGGCGTCGCCGGCGCAGCGCTCTGGCTGCTGTCGGACCTGGGGCTGTCGACCACGGGCGAGGTGGTGCACGTCGACGCCGGTTTCCACATCATGGGATTCCGCGAGGAAGAGGCGGGAGCCTGAGCCGATGAGCGCCGCCGACGCCGATGTGATCATCGCCGGCGCGGGCATCGCGGGCGCGACTCTGGCGCTGGCGCTGAACCAGGCGGGGCTGACGCCCGTCTTGATCGACCCGGTGGTGTTCGACGCCCAGGTCGCGCCGACCTTCGACGGCCGCGCCTCGGCCATCGCCTATGCGGCCTTCCGGCAATGGCGCACGCTGGGCCTCGGCGAGGCGCTGGCCCCGCACGCCCAGCGGATCGAACAGATCCTGGTGACCGACGGGCAGACGCCGGGCGCGGCGGCGCATGGTCCCACGCCCTTCTTCCTGCGCTTCGATTCCGCGGAGATCGCCGACAGTTCCGACGGCGAGCCGCTGGGCTACCTGCTGGAGAACCGACACATTCGCGCCGCGTTGGCCGCCGCGGTGATGGATGCCGGGATCGAGGTGCTGGCCCCGGCCAAGGTGGCGCGCGCCGCCTTTGGTGCGCGGGAGGCGGTGGTGACCCTGGCCGACGGCCGCGAGCTCCGTGCGCCGGTCGCCGTGGGCGCGGAAGGCCGCGGCTCGGTGATCCGGACGGAGGCCGGCATCGGCGCCATCGGCTGGGACTATCCGCAGACCGGCGTCGTCGCCACCGTGCGCCTGGAGCGGCCGCACGAGGGCGTGGCGCACGAATACTTCCTGCCGGGCGGGCCCTTCGCCATCCTGCCGCTCACCGACAACCGCGCGAGCCTGGTCTGGACCGAGAGCCGCAGCCGCGGCGCGGCGTTGAAGACCGCGCGGCCGGAGATCTTCCACACCCACCTGATGCGCCGGTTCGGCGACTTCCTGGGACGTGTCAGCGTCGAGGGGCCGGTCTTCACCTATCCGCTCAGCCTGCAGCTCGCCGAACGCTTCGTCGCGCCCCGCGCCGCCTTGCTCGGCGACGCCGCCCACGGCGTGCACCCGATCGCCGGCCAGGGCCTGAACCTGGGCCTGAAGGGCGCGGCGGCGCTCGCCGAGGTTCTGGTCGAGGCCTCGCGCCTGGGCGAGGACATCGGCTCGGAGGCCGTGCTGGAGCGCTACGCCGCCTGGCGCCGCTTCGACACCGTCACCCTCTCGGCCGGCATGGACGCCTTCGTGCGCCTGTTCTCCAACGACAACCCCCTGCTGCGCCTGGCCCGCGGCGCCGGCATGGCCGCCGTCAACCGCATCGGCCCGGCAAGGCGGTTCTTTATGACCGAGGCCGGCGGCGCGGTCGGGGACCTGCCGCGGCTGCTCAGGGGCGAGGCGATCTAGGCCGCATGCGTCCGATCCTCCCGCTACTGGCCGCGATCTTCCTGCTGTCTACGAGCGTCCCCGCGAATGCCGCAGCGCCCTCGGCAAACGTCGACGACACGTCCCGAACCGCCGTCATGTCGGCCTTCGGTCCCGAGCTCACCGCCCTGCTCCAGGCCACCACCGACAAGCACGAGGTCACCCTCGGCGGGACGGTGTTCACCACCGGCGTGCTCGAGGGAAAGCCGGTGGTGCTGTTCCAGAGCGGCATGAGCCTGGTCAACGCGGCCATGACCACCCAGCGCGCGCTCGACCGCTTCCACGTGAGCCGCATCGTCTTTTCCGGCATCGCGGGCGGCGTCGATCCGGGGCTCGACGTCGGCGATGTCGTGGCGCCGGCTCAGTGGAGTCAGTACCTGGAGAGCGTCATGGCGCGGGAGGACTCCCCCGGCCATTTCGCCCCACCGCCGGGCGAGCCGCTGGTCGGGGCGCCGTTCGGGATGATCTATCCCAAGGCTGTGGCGATGCCCCGTGCCGGCGGCCTGCCGGAGATGCGGCAGTGGTTCCCAGCGGACCCGGCCCTGCTGGCGACCGCCCAGCGGGTGGCCGCGCAGGTCGCGCTCAAGCGCTGCACCGACGCGGGCCGCTGCCTCGCCAGGCCGCCGCGCGTGGTGGTCGGCGGCAACGGCGTCTCCGGCCAGGCCTTTGTGGACAACGCCGCTCTGCGCGGCTGGGCGTTCGCGACCTTCGAGGCCAAGGTCCTGGACATGGAGAGCGCGGCGGTGGCCCAGGTGGCGCTTGCAAACGGCACGCCGTTCATCGCCTTCCGCAGCCTGTCGGACCTGGCGGGCGGCGACCCGGGGGCCAACCAGGCTCGCGTGTTCTTCCAGCTCGCCTCGGACAATTCCGCGGCGGTGGTGCGGGCTTTCGTGGCGGCCTTGCCCCAGGCCCCTTAAGGCTCAGCCATTCGCCAGGTAGACGAAGCGCAGCACGAACAGCGCCGCGAGCAGGAAGAGCAGCCAGTCGCTGGGCCGCGCCTGACCGCGCAAGAGCTTCAGGGCCGCATAGCTGGTGATGCCGAAGGCCAAGCCGTTGGCGATGGAATAGGTGAGCGGGATGGCCACCATCGTGAGGAAGGCCGGGATCGCCGCGCCGGGGTCGGCCCAGTCCACCTCGACGATCGCCCCGATCATCAGGGCGCCCACTAGGATAAGCGCCGGCGCGGTCGCCGCGCTGGGGATCGCCTGCACCAGGGGGGCAACGAAGAGGGTGATCAGGAACAGGACGCCGACCGTCACGCTGGTTAGGCCGGTGCGCCCCCCCGCCGCGACGCCGGAGGCGCTTTCGATATAGCTGGTCACCGTGCTGGTGCCGGCCAGGGCGCCGCCCATGGTGGCCACCGAATCGGCGATCAGGATGCGGTTCAGGCGCGGGATCTTGCCGGCCTCGTCCACCAGGCCCGCGCGCTTGGTCACCGCCACCAGGGTGCCGGTGTTGTCGAAGAAGTCGACGAACAGGAACACGAACACCACCTCCAGAAGGCTCAGGCCCAGGTTGCTCTTCAGGTTCAGCACGCCCGGAATGTCGAGCTTGAAGGCGGTCTGAGAGATCGCCGTCAGGCTGTAGGCGCCGGTCGGCGCATGCGCGAGACCCAGCGCCCAGCCGGCCGCGGCGGTGGCCAGGATGCCGATCAGCATGGCGCCCTTCACCCGCCAGGCCTGCAGGGCCCCGATCAGCAGCAGGCCGCCGATCGAGAGCGCGGCCGTGGGCTTGGTCAGGTCGCCCAGCGCGACCGCCGTGGCCGCATTGGGCATAATGATCCCGGCGTCGCGCAGCCCGATGAAGGCGATAAAGATGCCGACGCCGGCCGCCACCGCGGCGAACAGCGAGCGCGGGATGGCGTTCAGGATCAGCTGGCGCGCGCCGACGAGCGTCAGCACCAGAAAGGCCACGCCCGACAGGAAGACGCAGCCGAGCGCGGTCTCCCACGGGACGCCCATGCCCTTGACGACCGTGTAGGTGAAATAGGCGTTCAGCCCCATGCCGGGCGCCAGCGCCAGCGGGTAGTTGGCAATCAGACCCATCAGGAGGCTGCCGAACCCGGCCGCCAGGCAGGTGGCTGCGGCGACCGCCGCCACCGGCATCCCGGCGTCGCCGAGGATCGCGGGGTTCACCACCACGATGTAGGCCATGGTCAGGAAGGTCGTGACGCCCGCCAGCAGTTCGGTGCGCACGTCCGTCCCGTGGGCGCTCAGCCCGAAGATCCGTTCCAGCATTTTGACCCCCCGGTCAGGAATAGCGCGCCTCGGCTGTGGCCGGGCCGCGGACTTCGCCTAGCGCCCAGGCGACGTCGGTCAGGTATTCGTCGACCACCTGGGCATGGATCGGCGACAGCATCAGGTGCAGGCTCTTGGGCTCGGTGGTGACGCCGGTGAACCAGCCGCGCTCGCGCAGCTTCGACCAGAGAGCCACGCAGTCCACGTCGTCGCGGGTGAAGGCCAGGATGCCCAGTTGCGGATCGCCCAGCACGCGGAAGCCCAGCGCCTGCACGCCGGTCGCGATCCGCGCGCGGGCGTCTGTGACCTGGGCATGCTTGGCGCGGTAGCCCTCGACGCCCAGGAAGTTCATCACCGCCCAGGCCGCCGAGATCGCCCCGCCCGGCCGCGTGCCGGCCAACGTCGGGGTGACCATCCGCCCGCCCGGCCAGTCGCGGACGTCGAAGGTCATGAACCTCTGCAGCTCGGCGTCGCGGAAGAAGACGGTCGAGGCGCCCTTGGCGCAGTAGCCGTACTTATGCAGGTCGGCCGACATCGAGCGCACACCCGGAAGCTCGAAGTCGAAGGCCGGCACGTCGCCGCCGTTCATCCGCACGAAGGGCGCGATGTAGCCGCCGACGCAGGCGTCCACGTGCAGCCAGAGGTCCCGCGCCGCCGCCAGGTCCGAGAGCGCGCCGATCGGGTCGATCAGGCCGTAGGGGAAGTTGGGCGCCGAACCGACGATCATCACGGTCTGCACATCGGCCGCGGCACCGATCGCCGCGGGATCGGCCAAATAGTGCACGAGCGGCGTGCGGCGCACCTCGATCTCCATCAGCGCGCAGGCCTTGTCGAAGGCCGGGTGCGCCGAGCGCGGCAGGACGATGTTGAGCGCGCCGCCGACGCCCTTCTGCTTGCGGGCGAAGTCGCGGGCCGCCTTCACCGCCATGGTGATGGAGTCCGTGCCGCCGGAGGTGATGACCCCGCTGGCGCCGTCGGGGCCGTGCAGCAGGCCAAGGCCGAAACCCACGACCTCTTCCTCCATCCGCTTGAGGCTCGGGAAGGCGGCCGGCCCCAGGCCGTTCTCCGACTGGAAGAGGGCGTAGGCCTCCTTCTGCACCTGCTCGACGTCGGGGCCGGCGTTGAAGACGTAGACCGCGGCCTTGCCGTCGCGCCAGCGAACGTCGCCGGTGGCGGAGGCGAGCATCTGGGTCCGCAGCGCCGGCCAGTCGGTCCCGGCGGCCGGCAGCGAGCGCCTCACCCGCCGGTCTCGCTCTGCAGCGTGAACTTCGACGCCATCACGCACTTGGGCGCGTCGTGGTGGATCGACAGCGTCGACGGCTGCCCCACGCCCGGCACGAAGAACCACGAGCCGGCCTTCGAGACGACCGTCAGGGTCGCCGGGCTGGTGAACTGGCAGACCTTGTCGGTGGAAAAGCCCCGGCCGCCGCCGGACTTGATGTCCGAGCAGCTCGCGTCGCCGGCTGTCCGCCCGATCGTCACCCCGTCGTAGTCGAAGGTCTTGAGCGCGGTATAGCGCTTGGCCTGGAACTCGGCCTGGCTGAGCAACGGACAGGGCGGGCCCTTGATGTCCCAGGCCTTGGCGGTGGCGATGTTGGCGTCGCGGTCGCGGACGAACTGGAAGGTGACGAGGCCGATCGCGGCGGTCAGCACGACCACCGCGCCAATGACGTGGGCCATGCCGAACCGGCGCACGGCGCCATAGTCCCTAGTCGGCATCCGTGAGCTCGCGCCCCTCTTCCGGCAGCATGATCGGCACGCCATCGCGGATCGGATAGGCCAGCCGAGCCGAACGGCTGATCAGCTCGCCCTTGGCGCGGTCATACTCCAGCGGCCCATGGGTCACCGGGCAGACGAGGATCTCCAGAAGGCGCGGATCGACCTCTGCGTCTTGGTCAGCTGGCGGAGCGGCGTCGGTCATGCTCGGCAGTCCTACTGTTCCCGCCGCCCTACTGCAACGCGCGGCCCTCGTCGTCGCCGTCGTCCACCCCATCGATCTCCAGCAGGGTCGAGAGCGTCTCGAAGCGGCCGGATAGGGTCGGGGCCTCCAGCAGCGCCTGCTTTTCCGCGGGCTCGAACGGCAGGCCCATGGCGAGGCTGGTGACCAGAGCCTCCAGCGGCGCGGAGTGGGCGGTCTCCCAGTCGATGTCGAGCTCGCGGCGGTTCAGGTAGCGCTTCAGGGCGCGCGCGAAGCGGGCCCGCGCCGCCTCCGGCGCCTGGGCGGTGCTCTGGTCCTTCAGGTCGGTCTCGAAGCGGTCGTAGCGGGCGCGCAGCTGGCGGTAGGGCGTGTGGGCGAAGAGCTCCTCGCCGGCGTCGAAGCGGCAGACGCCAGTCAAGGTGATCAGGTAGCGGCCATCGGAGGTCTCAGCATAGCTGGTGACGCGGCCGGCGCAGCCGACTTCGGCGAGCTTCGGGCGTTCGCGGTCGCCGCCGGAGCGGGTCTGGATCATGCCGACGATGCGGTCGCCCCCCATCACGTCGTCGATCATGTTGAGGTAGCGCGGTTCGAAGATCTGCAGCGGCAGGTCGCCGCCCGGCAGCAGCATGGCGCCATCCAGGGGGAAGACCGGGATCAGCTGCGGCAGATCGGCGGTTCTGCGGTAGGCCGACATCTGATCTGCTCCCCGGCCGGTCAACTGAACAGGATGGCCGACAGGCGCCGGCGGCCGTTGCGCGCCACCTCGGACATCTGGCCCGCAGCCTCGAACACGGTGAGGAGCTGCTTTCGCGCCGCCTCGTCGTTCCAGGTGCGGTCCTTCTCGATGATGGTCAGGAGCTGGTCGGCCGCCTGGTCGAGCTTGTGGGCGCCGGCCAGCGCCTTGGCGAGTTCGAAGCGCGCCTCGTGGTCCTCGGGATCCTTGGCGAGCCGCGCCTCGAAGGCTGCGGTGTCCGACGGCGCCTCGGCGGCCAGCGCCAGGGCGGCGCGGACGCTGTCGAGGTCGGGGTCCTTGGCGTCGGGCGGCGCCATGTCGAGGACCTCCTGCGCCCGCTCGGCATCGCCGGAAGCCAGATAGACCTTGGCCATGCCGCCCAGCGCTTTCGCGTTCTGCGGATCGGCCTGCAGCACCTGGGCGTAGGCCTGGGCCGCACCGCCCATGTCGCCGAGGTCGAGGGACTCCTTGGCGAGCGCCAGCACCTCGTCGACCGGTGAGGGGCCGCCGCGGTTGCCCATCTTGGCGAGCTTGTCGACGAAGGCCTTCACCTGGCTGTCGGGCAGCGCGCCCATGAAGCCGTCCACCGGCCGGCCGTCGACGAAGGCGAAGACCGCCGGGATCGACTGCACGCGCAGCTGGCCTGCGTAAGCCGGGTTCTTGTCGATATCGACCTTGACCAGCTTCACCGCGCCCTTGGCTGCGGTGACCGCTTTCTCCAGCGCGGGGCCAAGCTGGCGGCAGGGTCCGCACCACGTCGCCCAGAAGTCGACGATAACGGGCTGGTCGCGGCTGGCGTCCAGAACGTCGGCGGCGAAACTCGCGTCCGTCGCGTCCTTGATGATGTCGCCTGCCGGCTTTCCGGCGGTTTCCCCGATCAGGCTCATGCCCAGGTCCTTAAAGCTCGATTTTCCAGAACGCCTCGTGGCCCAAGATGGTCCCGCAGTGCGACGGCTTCAACGCAGGTTTGATCAAACCTCTCCTCCTCCGTCATTCCCGGCCTTGTGCCGGGAACCCATACGCGCCGATGGCGGAGGTTGCGCACCGACGGGTGGCGCTCCCTCCGATAGCCTCGTGTCTACGGGTGGCCGGGACAAGCCCGGCCATGACGATCGCGGGAGGATTGCACCTAAGCTTCCACGACCTGCATAGCTTCGAAGTCCACAGACATCGGCGTCACGCCGACCGCACTCAGGAATTTCCGGAATCCCGCCTGGTCCACGCCGGTGGTGGCTGTGTTGACCAGCGGGTGGAAATTCACCCGGTCAGCTTCGCGCAAGTTTCGATCAAGCACGAAGCGTACCCGCCGGTCCGTGTCGTTCATCAAGGCGAAGGCCGTGACCGAGCCCGGTGTCACGCCCAGCACCGCTTCCATCAGCTCTGCGCTGCCGAACGACAGGCGGGCCGAGCCGATCACCGTATGAAGGCGCTTCAGGTCGATGACCGTGCGGTCTTGCGCCGAGATCAGCCAGAGCTGGCCCTTGGCGTCCTTGAGGAACAGGTTCTTGGTGTGGGCGCCCGGTATGGCCGCCTTGATCTCCTCGCCTTCGCCGACCCGGAAGACGGCGAGATGCTCGTGGGTCACATGCTCGACGCCCAGGCTGTCCAGCAGGGCGATCAGGTCGGCGCGGGTCTTCATGGCCGGCGTTTCATAGCGGAACTGGACGCGAAGGCGACCCGCTGCTTTAGGGTCGCGGGTGTCCTAGTGAGGTTGTCCATGGAACTGGAGTGCTATCCCACCACAGAGCGGCCGCCGGAGATCGTGCCCGGCCGCCAGAGCCGCGCCTGGATGGACGCCTTCCACGCCCGCCACGCCTACCGCTGCTTGCCGCTCAACATGGCCAACACCTCGGGCTGGGAGATCCTCTGCCCGGTCTCGTTCACCGCGGAGTGGAACGGCGGCATCCGCCAGGAGGACATCACCCTTCGGTCCGACAATCCGAACCCAGACTTCCACCGGCTGGTCTCCAGCCACTTCAGCCACGGGGTGGTGACCTTCCATCCCGGCTACCTGTTCCGCACGCCGCCCGGCTGGTCGATGATGGCCATGGGCTCGCCCAACCACGTCAAGGACGGCATCCAGCCGCTAGCCGGCGTGGTCGAGACCGACTGGCTGCCATTTCCCTTTACGATGAACTGGCTCTTCACCCGACCCGGCCAGGTGCGCTTCGAGAAGGGCGAGCCCTTCTGCTTCATCACGCTCCTGCAGGACAAGCCGCTGCATGAGATCCAGCCGGTGATCCGACGCATGGATTCCAATCCCGAGCTTCGCCACCAGTACGACGTCTGGGAGAAGCACCGCAGCGAGTTTAACCAACGGATCTTCCGCCAGGACCCGGAGGCCACCAAGGAGGCCTGGCAGCGCTACTACTTCAAGGGCGAGTACCCGGAAGAGGTCGCGCCGGCCCGCGAGGACCACGTCAACAAGCGCCGACTGAAGGAGCCCCGGTTCGGCCGCTGAATCGGGCCGGCGGATTCGCCGCGGCGCTCCCGCCGACAGGGCGGCTTGCCAAGGATTGGGGCGTCTGCCATAAGCCGCCTCTCGAATTTTCGGGGCGCCCGCGACGCGGTCAGACCTCGAGGAGCGCGGGCGTAGCTCAGTGGTAGAGCACAACCTTGCCAAGGTTGGGGTCGAGAGTTCGAATCTCTTCGCCCGCTCCAAATTTCCGCAAATCATGTCATCGAGATCGGCGGCCCTGACCCGGGCCGCCGGCGGCGCGCCTTAAGCCGCGATCGAAGGGCCAGCCATGACGCACGATCCTGCCCTCGAGGCGCACGAACACGCCGAACACGCCGAGCATGCGGCCCACGAGCACGATCCCTTCATCAGCCGGGTGTCGATCACCATCGCGGTGCTGGCGGTGCTCGCGGCAGGCGTCGGCAGCCTGGAAACCATCGAGGCCGGCGGGGCGATCACCGCGGCCAGCGAGGCGGTGCTCTCGCAGGACAAGGCCACCGACGCCTGGAACGAGTACCAGGCTGACAGCCTGAAGAAGCACCTTTACGGCATCGCCGCCGACAACGGCGGGGCGAGGGCCGAGAAGTACGCCGAGACCGCCAAGGAACAGACCGGCAAACAGGCGGAGATCAAGAAGACCGCCCAGGAAGACGAGACCGAGCGCGACAAGCTGATGGCCGAAAGCCGCAGGCACGAGCATCGCCACCACTGGCTGACGGCGGCGGCGACCATGGTCGAGATCGGCATCGCCATCTGCACGGTGGCGATCATCACCCGGCGCAAGGCCTTCTGGCTGGGCTCGCTGGCCCTGGGCGTCCTGGGCCTCGTGCTGTTCGGCGCCGCTTACCTGCTCTGAACAAGATACTCCCCTAGAAGGGGAGGACCTTATTTCGCCGCGGGGTACTGGATGCGCGGCCGCAGGTTGTCGACCACGGCATGGGCGTCGAAGGCGCGCGGGTCGTCCGCGGGCTTGGCGCCTTTGTGGGTGACAATCTCGGCCGTAGCCTCGAAGTTCTCCACGGTGCGGACGTCCACCCGGTCAGCCCAGAAGGGATCGCCGTACCACGGGTCCCAGGTGCGCCAGCCGAAGCCGCGCCCGCGGAACCGCCAGGACGGGCGCCAGTAGCCGAAGCCCGGGCCATACCAGGGATGGTAGAGCGGGTCCGGCTCGACGTAGGTCCGGGCGTTGCGGTCGGTCTGACGGTCCACGATGGCGAACCAGTCGTCGCCGTTCTGCAGGGTCAGCTCCGCGGCGCGGAACAAGAGGTAGCCTTCGACGGTCTCCCGTGAGGTCATCGAGTTGCCGGAGAAGTTGACCCGCCAGCGGTTAGGTTCGATGCGGGTTTCCGAATAGCCGCCCGAGGTCGCTGAGCCTCGGACGTTCGGTTGATAGGGCGTGGCCGTTTCGCAGGCGGCGAGGCCTGTCGCCAGGACCAGGACGGTGGCGAGAGCTGCGGAAATCTTGCTCATCTGGATGTCTCGAAACGAAGGGGCCCTCGAAGGGAGTATCCCACTTCGCACAACACATGGCTGCAATTGTGGTTGCGCTGTTTCACAACTGTGAAGCTGCGTTGCCGATCAGGCGCTTCCGGTCGCCAGGCCATAGATGATTTTCCCCGCCGCGCCGAACAGCAGGATCGCCGTGGCGGCCAGCTGGATGAAGAAGCCGGGCGCGCGCCGGGAAGCCTCGGCGATATAGCCCTGGGCGTAGATCACCCGGCCGACGATCCAGACCACGCCGAGGGCGGCGGCCACGAGCTCGTTCCAGTAGATGGCGAACAACCACAGGCCCGCCAGGAAGATCGGCAGCCATTCCAAGGTGTTGTAATGGACGCGGATGGTCCGCTCCAGGAGCGGGTCGCCGGTCATCGCGGGCGCCGCGATGCCGGTCTTCCCGCGCGCCTGGCCGACGCGAAGGCTCATCCAGAAATAGGTGAGGACGGCCAGGATCGTCACCAGCGCCGTCCAGCGATGCGCCAACATGAGAGTTCCCCCCAAGACGGCGAATGAAGCTTCGCCTTGGGCCGCGAGCTTGGCACGTATCGGGTCCCGTCGGGAACTGGTTACGCGCCGACGGGCGTTTAGTCCGGCGACGGCCCGATGGGAGGACGCCGATGCACGCCGATTCCACCGCGATCAGCGAGATCGACTACGACGCCGAGCGGGCCAAGCTGCTGGTGCGCTTCGCGAGCGGCGAACGCTACGTCTATGTGGGCGTGCCCGACGAGATTCACCGCTCCTTCGTGGCGGCGGACTCGAAGGGCCGCTTCTTCCAGCTCCACGTCCGTGGCCGCTATCCGTTCAACAGGCTGGACAGCTAGCCGCCCACCCGCTTGTCGCGCTGCGCCTTCACCCGCAGGCGAAGGGCGTTGAGCTTGATGAAGCCCGCCGCGTCGCGGTGGTCGTAGGCCACGGCGCCCTCTTCGAAGGTCACCAGCTCCTGATCGTAGAGCGAGTAGGGGCTGGTGCGGCCGATGATGGTGACGTTGCCCTTGTAGAGCTTCACCTTGACCTGTCCCTCGACCATGGCCTGCGACTGGTCGATGGCGACCTGCAGCATCTCCCGCTCCGGCGCGAACCAGAAGCCGTTGTAGATCAGGCTCGCGTACCTGGGCATCAGCTCGTCCTTCAGGTGCATCGAGCCGCGGTCGAGCGTGATGGACTCGATGCCGCGGTGCGCGCCCAGCAGAATCGTGCCGCCGGGCGTCTCGTAGACGCCGCGCGACTTCATGCCGACGAAGCGGTTCTCGACCAGGTCCAGGCGGCCGACGCCATTGTCGTGGCCGAGCTCGTTCAGCTTGGCGAGCAGGGCGGCGGGCGACAGCTTCTGGCCGTCGATGGCGACCGGATCGCCCTTCACGAAGTCCATGGTGAAGACGGTCGGCTTGTCCGGCGCGTCCTCGGGCGCGATGGTCCGCTGGTGGACGAACTCCGGCGCCTCGACGGCCGGATCCTCCAGCACCTTACCCTCCGAGGAGGAGTGCAGCAGGTTCGCGTCGACGCTGAAGGGCGCTTCGCCGCGCTTGTCCTTGGTGATCGGGATCTGGTGCTTCTCGGCGAAGTCGAGCAGGGCCTCGCGGCTCTTGAAATCCCACTCGCGCCAGGGGGCCACGACCCGGATGTCCGGCTCCAGCGCATAGTAGGCGAGCTCGAAACGCACCTGGTCGTTGCCCTTGCCGGTGGCGCCGTGGGCCACCGCGTCGGCGCCGATCCGCCGGGCGATCTCGATCTGCTTCTTGGCGATCAGCGGCCGCGCGATCGAGGTGCCGAGCAGGTACTGGCCCTCGTAGACCGTGTTGGCGCGGAACATCGGGAAGACGTAGTCGCGGACGAACTCCTCGCGCACGTCCTCGACGAAGGCGTATTCCGGCTTCACGCCGAGGGTGATGGCCTTGGCGCGCGCGGGCTCGACCTCCTCGCCCTGGCCAAGGTCGGCTGTGAAGGTCGCCACCTCCGCGCCCAGCTCGGTCTGCAGCCACTTGACGATGGTGGAGCTGTCGAGCCCGCCGGAATAGGCGAGCACGACCTTCTTGACGGGCTTGTCGGCCATGGGGGCGGCGATGTCCTGGAGAGCTAGGGGAAGAAGCGGTCGCGCGCCTTTAAGGGCGAACGGGCCTCAAGTTCAAGAGACGGTGTTCAGGGCTTGAGCGCGTCGGCCAGCCATCGCAGGTGCAGCAGCGCCAGCAGGGACGCCGAAACCGCCCGCACGCCGAACACGACGAATGCCATCTCCTCGGAGGCGCCGCGGGCCTGCAGGGCGAGCCAGAGGCTGGCCAGGAAGCTCGCCGCCGGCAGCAGCCAGATCACCAGGGCGCGGGGCGACTGGCCGCCCAGGAAGCGAAGACGGGGGCGATCGGCCGTCTGGCCCCAGGCCTGGCGAGAGGCGCCGAACATGATGGCGAGCGCGACCACCCACAGGGCGTCGCCCGCGTAGGCGCCGACAACGCTCCAGGGCGCATCCGCCAGCACGGCCTAGACCGTCACCTGCGTTCCGAGCTCCACCACCCGGCCTGGCGGGATCTTGTAGAAGTCGGTGGGGTTGGCGGCGTTCTTCATCAGGAAGATGAACAGCTTGTCCTGCCACATGGGCATGCCCGACTGCGCCGAGGGCACCACTGAGCGCCTGCCCAAGAAGAAGCTGGTGGCCATGATGTCGAACTTGAGGCCGAGCTTGCGGCACAGGCCCAGCGCCTTGGGCAGGTTCGGGCTCTCCATGAAGCCGTAGGAGATGATCACCTTCTTGAAATCCTCGTTCACCGGCTCGATGCGCACGCGGTTGTCGTCGGCGACGCGCGGCGTCTCGGCGGTCTCGATGGTCAGGACGATGTTCTTCTCGTGCAAGACCTTGTTGTGCTTGAGATTGTGCATCAGGGCGACCGGAGCCATCGAGGCGTCGGAGGTCAGGAAGATCGCCGTGCCGGGCGCGCGGTGCGGAGCGCGAGCCTTCAGGATCTCGGAGAGCTCGATCAGGGGCACGCTGTCGCGGCGGGTCTTGTCGGTGAGGATCTGCGCGCCGCGCGTCCAGGTCCACATGATCACCACCATGGCGGTGCCCAGCACCAGCGGCAGCCAAGCACCGTCGGGAATCTTCAGCAGGTTCGAGGAAATGAAGACCATGTCCACAGCGCCGAATCCGCCGGCCGCGAGGATCGCCAGCCACAGGGGACGCCTCCACATGAAACGGACGATCACGAAGAACAGCAGGGTGTCGACGAACATCGCCCCGGTTACGGCGATGCCGTAGGCGGCGCCCAGATTTGATGACGTGCGGAACATGAACAGCAGCACCAGGACCCCGATCATCAGGGCGGTGTTGACCTGCGGCACGTAGATCTGACCGGCCTGGGTCTCCGACGTCCGCAGGATTGAGATGCGTGGAAACAGGCCCAACTGAACTGCCTGCTGGGTCATCGAGAAGGCCCCGGTGATGACCGCCTGAGAGGCGATCACTGAAGCGCAGTTGGCCAGGATCAGCACCGGCCAGTAGATGGCCTGCGGGATCATCCGATAGAACGGGTCCACGTGCGCAGCCGGGTGGTGGATCACCAGGGCGCCCTGGCCGAGGTAGTTCAGCAGCAAGGCGGGCAGCACGAAGAAGATCCAGGCGGCGCGGATCGGGGTTTTACCAAAGTGGCCCATATCGGCGTAGAGCGCTTCGGCGCCGGTGACCGCCAGGAAAACGCTGCCAAGGATGACGAATCCCAGGAAGCCGTTATCGATCAGGAAGATGATCCCGTAGTGCGGGGACAGCGCCCGGAAGATCGTGGGGTCCTCGATGATGTGATAGACGCCCAGCCCCGCGAGGACCAGGAACCATAGGGCGCAGATCGGCCCGAAGTACCGGGCCACGCTGGCGGTGCCCTTCGCCTGAATCAGGAAGAGGGCGATCAGGATGCCGGCCGAGATCGGGACCGTCAGCTTGGCCACCTCGTGGGGCACGCCTGGGGCGTCGCGCACGCCCTCGACGGCCGAGAGGACCGACATCGCGGGCGTGATGATGCCGTCGCCGTAGAAGAGCGCTGCGCCAATCATTCCCAGCAGCAGGACCCAGCCGGACCGTCGCGGGACGAACCGCTGGGCCAGGGCCATCAGCGCCAGCGTACCGCCTTCGCCCTTGTTGTCCGCGCGCATCAAGAAGACGACGTACTTCACCGTCACGATCAGGATCAGCGCCCAGGTGACCAGCGAGACCACGCCGAGCACCGCCAGTTCCGGCGAGACCGTGGCGCGGCTATGACGCAGGGCTTCGCGCATGGCGTAGAGCGGGCTGGTCCCGATGTCGCCGAACACGACGCCCATCGAGCCCAACGCCAGCGCCCAGAAACTCTCTTTTTTATGCGGGGAGCGATGCGACTCCTCGGACGCCTCTGTGGCGCCCACAGCCGGATCAGCCATCCAAAATCTCCGGGAACGTAACCATTGTTCCCTTGTGGCGGCCCGATGCCGTCTTGCGGCGGGCGCGTACACCCATTCCGGACCCCGTTCAATGGCGCGTCCCCTGGCGGTTGAGGGAACGGCGACGCTTTTCCTTGAATGCCGGTGGGCTGGCCCTAGTTTCGCCGGACGACTTGGGAGGCGGTGATGGATCGCAGATTGGCGCTGGTGACCGGGGCCTCGGCCGGCATCGGTGCGGCATTCGCGCGCATCCTGGCCAGCCACGGTTACGACCTGGCGCTGACCGCGCGCCGCGCCGAACGCCTGGACAAGCTCGCCGAGGAGATCTCGCTGCGTTACGGCGTCGAGGCGCTCACCGTCGCTGCCGACCTCGCCGAGGCCGAGGCCCCTGGGCAGATCCTGGATTTCCTGACCGCCCACGGCCGCACAGTCGATGCGCTCGTCAACAACGCCGGCTACGGCCTGCCGGGCGCCTACGCCAACACCCGCTGGGAGGACCAGCGCGCGCTGATGCAGGTGATGATGACGGCGCCCGCCGAGCTCGCGCACCGCGTGCTGCCCGGCATGATCCATCGCCGGTTCGGGCGGATCGTGAACGTCGCCTCCCTTGCCGGGCTGATCCCCGGCTCGGCCGGCGCGACGCTCTATGGGGCGACCAAGGCCTTCATGGTCAGCTTTTCCCAGAGCCTGCATTTGGAGGCCGAGGCCCACGGCGTGCATGTGAGCGCGCTCTGCCCCGGCTTCACCTACTCCGAGTTCCACGACGTCAACGGCACGCGCGCGCAGCTCACCCAGGCGACGCCGCCGTGGCTTTGGCTGGGCGCCGACGAGGTGGCGGCGGCCGGCTACGAGGCGGTGGAGGCCAACCGTCCGATCTGCGTGCCCGGAGCGCCGAACAAGGCCATCGCGGCGATCGCCAAGCTGATCCCCGACGACTGGGCGCTGGCGGTCATGGCCTCGCAGGGGCCGCGTTTCCGCAAGCTCTAACCCTAGTGCGCGTAGGGCGCCGCGGCCTCGGGGCGGATCAGGCCAGTGGTGGAATCGGCGATGCCGGCCAGCAGGAACTGCACCGCCATGGCGCAGAGGATCAGGCCCAGCACGCGCACGATGATCGATAGCCCGATCTTGCCGAGCAGCCGGCTCAGCAGAGGCGTCGCCAGGAATGACAGCAGGGTGGCGATCGAGACCGCGACGATCGCGCCGATCCCCATCGCCGCGCCGGTCAGGCCGTAGGGCTTGGCCTGGCTCGCGTAGATGATGACCGTCGAGATCGCGCCCGGGCCGATCAGGAGCGGCATGGCGAAGGGCACGATCATCTGCTCGACCCGGCGGCGGACATAGGTGCGGGTGTCGCCGGCCGTCGCCTCGGCGGCGGCGGAGAAGGTCGAGGTGAAGTCGTCGCCCACCATCTTCAGGCCCAGGATGAACAGGATCACCCCGCCGGCGATGCGGAAGGCCGGCAGCGAAATGCCGAAGAAGGCCAGGAGGCTGAGGCCGGAGAAGTAGAAGAAGGTCAGGAAGGCCGCGACGAAGATCGAGATGACGAGCGCGATCTGCGCACGTTCGCCGCTCTTGGCGCCTACGGTCGAGGCGGCGAACACCGGCACGTTGCCCACCGGGTCCAGAAGGGCGAACAGCGCCACGAAGAAGTTGACCGCGAAGTCCCAATGGATCATCCAGCGGTCTTAGCCCAAATCGCTGCGCGCGCCGAACCCCCGGTTGCGCGCCCTCATGCCCGGAGCCTTCCCATGGCCGCCGCTGCGCTTGCACAGCCCCCCGTCGAGGCCGATCCCCGCCTGATCGTGCCGCTGGACGTCCCCACCGCCGCCGAGGCCCGCGCCCTGGTCGCGGCCTTGGGCGACGCGGTCAGCTTCTACAAGGTGGGCCTCGAGCTCTTCGCCACCGACGGCATGGCGCTGGCCCGCGAGCTGAAGGCCCAGGACAAGCAGGTCTTCCTCGACTGGAAGCTGCATGACATCGGCACCACGGTGCAGCGCGCCGCCGCCGTCATCGCCCAGGCGGGCTGCGACTTCCTCACCGTCCATGGCGAGCCGCAGGTGATGGCGGCCGCTGTGCGCGGCCGGGGCGGCTCGAACCTCAAGATCCTGGCCGTCACGGTGCTGACCAGCCTCGACGACGAGGACCTGCACGAGATGGGCTATCCGCAGACCGTCCGCGCCCTGGCTGAACGGCGCATCCACCAGGCGATCGCCGCCGGCTGCGACGGGGTGATCTCCAGCCCTCGCGAGGCGGAGCTGGCGCGCGCGTTGGGGGGGCGCGATTTCCTGGTGGTGACTCCGGGCGTGCGGCCCGACTGGTCGGCCAAGAACGACCAGGCCCGCGCCGCGACCCCGCTCGACGCCTTGAAGGCCGGCGCCTCGCACATCGTCTGCGGCCGCCCGATCACCGCGGCCAACGACCCGCAGGCGGCCGCTCTGCGCGTCGCAGCGGAAATGGCCCAGGCGGGGTAGCTTTAGAAGTCGACGGCGATGCCCTTGCGCTCCCAGTCGCCGAAGCGGGTGGGCTCCGGACCCTTGGGGCCGCCCTGTTCCGGAAGCTTGGCGGCGGCCGCCGCGGCGGCGTGGCGAGCGTCGGCCTCCTCCAGCGCGCGGCGCGCGGCGTCGGTCAGAGGCTTGCCGGGGGCGGCGTTCGGTGGGTGGTCGTCCATCGCGTGAACTTAAGTTTTCATACGGTCGTGGCCAAGCGTTGCCTTGCTGGAAGAACCCTGATTTCTTCCCGCCACAACTTCACCTTGGGGGAGGTATTGCGCGTGAATCGACTGTCCCTGGCGTTCTTCAGCACGGGCGCCGTCTTCGTCCTGGGCGGCATGATCTGGGGCATGGTGATGGGTTCGTCCCAGGACTTCACCATGGCTCCGGCCCACGCCCACCTCAATCTCGTCGGCTGGGCCAGCCTGGCGCTGATGGGGACCTTCTACCAGCTCTCCGGCCGCGGCGGCCGGCTCGGCTGGATCAACTACATCCTGTCGACCGGCGGGGTCCTGGTGATGGTGCCGTTCCTGGCCCTGCTGCTCAGCGGCAAGCCGCAGTACGAAGGCGGCGTGATCGCGGGCTCGGTCCTGGCCGCGCTCGGTATGGCGACCTTCGTCTTCGTGGTCCTGACGAGCTGGCGGGACGCCAAGCCCGCCTGATGGCCGCCCTCTGACAGGGGGGCTTGCGTCGGCGGCCCGATGCGGGCACGCCGCGCGGCGTGACTGACATTGCCCCGAACGACGCCGCCGGACTGCCGGCCCGCGCCGCCGCTCTCGACCTCCTGACCGCAGCGCTCGGCAGCCGCGCCGGCATGGACGAGGGCCTGACCCATCCCGCGCTCGCCGCCCTCGACGGCCGCGACCGGGCCTTCGCGCGCGCTTTGGTCATGGCGACCCTGCGCCACCTCGGCCCGATCGACGCGGCGCTGCAGTCGAAGGTCCGCAAGCCGCCGCCGGACAAGGTGGTGCAAGTGCTGCGCCTCGGCGTGGCCCAGGCCTTCCTGCTGAAGACCCCGCCGCACGCCGCCGTGGGGACCTCTGTGGACCTGGTCGCCCAGGACCGCGGGCTTCAGATGTTCAAGGGCCTGGTGAACGCGGTGCTGCGCGGTCTGGTGCGCGAACCGCCGGTGCTGGACGACCCGGAGCTGCTGGCCCCGAGCTGGCTCTACGCCCGCTGGCGCGCGGCCTTCGGCCCCGACGCGGCGCGGCGGATCGCGGCGATCATCGCGCAGGAGCCTGCGACCGACCTGTCGCTGAAGGATCCGGACCGCGCCGCGGCCCTGTCCACCGAGCTGGGCGGCGAAATCCTGCCCGGCGGCACGATGCGGACGTCGCGTCGTGGCGACCTGGCGACCTGGCCGGGCTTCGCGGAAGGCGGCTGGTGGGTGCAGGACGCCTCGGCGGCGATCCCGGCGCGCCTGCTGGCCGTGCAGCCGGGCGAGACCGCCCTCGACCTCTGCGCCGCGCCGGGCGGCAAGACCCTGCAGCTCGCCGCGGCCGGCGCCCACGTCACCTCTGTCGACCGGTCCGCGCCACGACTGAAGCGGGTCGCCGAGAACCTGGCCCGCACCGGCCTTTCCGCCGAAACCATCGCCGCCGATGCCGCGACCTGGCCGGACAGGCGCACCTTCGACGCGGTGCTGCTGGACGCGCCCTGCTCGGCCACCGGAACCTTCCGCCGGCATCCCGACGTGCTCTGGGCGGCCAAGCCGAGCGATGTCGCGGGGCTCGCCGCCGTGCAGTCCAAGCTGTTGGACGCCGCGGCGCGGCGCACCAAGTCCGGCGGACGGCTGATCTATTGCGTCTGCTCCCTGGAGCCCGAGGAGGGCGAGGGCCAGGTTGCGGCCTTCCTGGGCCGCACGCCAGGGGTGACTCTCGACCCGATCGCCGCGGGCGAAGGCGGTGCGCCGGCCCCAAGCGTGCGGCCCGACGGGACGCTTCGCATCCTGCCGCACCACACCCCGGGCGGGACCGACGGCTTTTACGTCGCGCGCTTCCGCAAGGCCTGAGACCCGCGGCATCTGGCCCACGCCGCCGCATCACGGTATGCGGAGCCCATGGTCGAGCGCACGCCCCTCATCGCCCCTTCCATTCTGGCGGCGGACTTTGCGCGCCTCGGCGAAGAGGCCCGCGCCGTCGAGGCGGCCGGCGCCGATTGGCTGCACGTCGACGTGATGGACGGCCATTTCGTGCCGAACATCACCATCGGCCCGGAGGTGGTGAAGGCGCTGCGCCCGCACGTGAAGATCCCGATGGACGTCCATCTGATGATCTCGCCGGCCGATCCCTACCTGGAGGCCTTCCGCGCGGCGGGCGCCGACATTCTCAGCGTCCACCCGGAAGCCGGGCCGCACCTCAACCGCACGCTGAAGCGCATCCGCGAGCTGGGGGCCAAGGCCGGCGTGGTCTTCAACCCCTCGACCGATCCCAGCGTCATCCAGTGGATGATGGAGGACGTCGATCTGATCCTGGTCATGTCGATCAACCCCGGCTTCGGCGGCCAGAGCTTCATGACCTCGCAGCTCCGCAAGATCGAGGCGCTGCGCGAGATGATCGACGCGACGGGCCGCGATATCCCGCTGGAGGTCGACGGCGGGGTGACGCCGCAGACCGCGCCGCAGTGCGTGGCGGCCGGCGCCACCGCGCTCGTGGCCGGAACCGCCGTGTTCAAGGGCGGCGCCGCGGCCTACGCCGCCAACATCGCCGCACTGCGCGGCGGGTGAGCGGCGGGCGCGGAGCCGATGCCGGCCTCGGCCCTCGAGCGCATTCCCGGAGCCTACCCGCTCTACGCCGCCGCCATGGCCGTGCGGCGCCGGGTCGGGCTGGAGTGGGCCGCTTCGCCGCTGCATCACCTGCTGATCTCGGGGCCGAGACCGGACGGGCTAGGCGTCGCGCCGCGGGACCTGCGCCCGGCGGACCCTGAAGCTGGCCGCCGCATCCTGGCGGGCGCCTTCGTGCTCGATGGGCAGACGCTGAACGCCGGGGTGCGCGGCGACCCCTGGGACCGGCCAAGCCCCGGGCGTCGCTTCGCCGAAACCCTGCACGGCTTCGGCTGGCTCAAGGACTTGACCGCCCATGGCGACGCGGGCGCCTGGGAGGGCCTGCGCTTGACGTTGGCCTGGCGGCGATTGTTCGGCCGCTGGAACGCCTTTTCCTGGGACCCTCGGGTGCTGGAGCGGCGGGTGTTCAATCTGGCCTGCCAGCTGCGCGACCTGGCCGCGCCGGCCTCCGACGCCGAGGCCGATCAGATCGCCGCCGACCTCGCGAACCAGGGCCGCTTCCTGCTGGGAATCCGCGGCGAGCCCGCGCGGGGCGCTGAACGCGCCACCGCGGCCGCGGTGGCGGGCGCGGCGCTCGGCGGCCGGGCCGGCGCACAGCTCCTCGACAGGGCGCTGGTGCGGCTGTGCCACGTCCTACCGCGCAGCGTGACACCGGACGGCGGTCACGCGACGCGCAGCCCGCAAGCGGCGCTGGAGCTGCTCTTCGACCTCTCTACGCTCGACGACGCCCTGGCCCAGCGAAGGCTCGCCAGCCCCGACGAACTCATGCGCGCCCTGGACCGGCTGGCCGGGGCGGTGCGCTTCTTCACCCTGGCGGACGGCCGGCTGGCGGCCTTCCAGGGCGGGGAGGCGGCGCCCGCGGCCTACGTCGCCGCCGCCCGCGCGCAGGACGAGCTCGGGGAGCGCCCGACGCCTGCCGCCCGCAACGGCTATCACCGGCTGGAAGCGCGCTCGCTGCAGATCGTCGCCGACGCAGAGGCGCCGGCCGCCGGCGCCTGGAGCGTCGCCGCCTGCGCCCAGCCGCTGGCGATCGAGATCCTGGCGGGCGGCCGGCGGCTGATCGTGGGCTCCGGCTGGTCGCCGCAGACGGGCGGTCCGCAGGCGCTGCGCCTTGTCGACGCCGCCTCCACCGCCTCGGTCGCCGAGGTCTCCTGCGGCGCGCCGCTCGGCGGGTTCGCCGCCCGGGTGCTGGGGCCGCGGCTGACCGGCGCCTATGCGGTGGAGGATGTCCGCCGGCACGAGGCGCCGGGCGCGCTCTGGCTGGAGATGGCGCACGACGGCTGGGCGCGCCGCCTGAACCTGCGCCACGAGCGTCGGCTCTACCTCGACGTCGAGGCCGACGAGTTGCGCGGCGAGGACCGGCTGGTTCCGCTGGCTGCAAAGGGCGGGGCCGAGGGCCGGCGCTTCGTGCCCTTCGTGGTCCGCTTCCACCTGCATCCGCAGGTCAGCGCGCTGATCGCCCGCGACGCCAAGAGCGTCCTGCTCAAGGCGGAAGGCGAGGATGCGGGCTGGTGGCTGCGCAACGACGCCCTGGACGTGGCGCTGGAGCCCTCGGTCTACAGCCAGGACGGCGTGACCCGGCATGGGCAACAGATCGTCCTGCGCGGCCAGGCCAGGCTCGATTCCGGCGCCAGGGTGCGTTGGAAGCTGTCTGCGGCGGTAGATCGCGCCCCAGAAGGTCAAGTTGACGAGCCCCCGCCCGCGCCTTAAGCCGCGCCCATCCTTGCGTGACTGGCGATGAAGGTGGGCGACCACCGGGGAGCGCGATGGACCATAGACGCCGCTCGCCTGGGCATTTTCCCGCTTGAAGCCAGGAGAACGCCGTGCCCGCCGCCCCAGATTTCCCGCCCGTTCCCGACCGCGCTCCGATTAAACGCGCGCTGATCTCGGTCTCCGACAAGACCGGGCTCGTCGAGGCCGCCAAGCTGCTGGCCGAGCTCGGCGTGGAGTTGGTCTCCACCGGCGGCACGCGCAAGACGATCGCCGACGCCGGCCTGGCGGTGAAGGACATCTCCGACCTCACCGGCTTTCCGGAGATGATGGACGGGCGGGTGAAGACCCTGCACCCGATCGTGCATGGCGGCCTCCTGGGCGTCCGCGATGCGCCAGAGCACGCCAAGGCCATGACCGACCACGGGATCGGCGGCATCGACCTCGTCTACGTCAACCTCTACCCCTTCGAGTCCACGGTGGCCGGCGGCGCCGACTACGCCACCGCGGTCGAGAATATCGACATCGGGGGGCCGGCGATGATCCGATCGGCGGCCAAGAACCACGGCTATGTCGCCGTCTGCACCGAGATCGCCGACCTGCAGGAGGTGCTGGCCGAACTGCAGGCCGACGGGACCACGAGCCTGGAGCTGCGCAAGCGCCTCGCGGCGCGGGCCTATGCCCGCACGGCGGCCTATGACACGGCGATCAGCGCCTGGTTCGCCGACGCCCTCGGCGAGGCCTGGCCGAAGCGCCGCGCCTTCGCGGGCGAGCTGGTGCAGACCATGCGCTACGGCGAGAACCCGCACCAGGAGGCCGCCTTCTATCGCTTCGGCCATCCGCGCGTGGGCGTGGCGACGGCCCGCCAGCTGCAGGGCAAGGAGCTCAGCTACAACAACATCAACGACACCGACGCGGCCTTCGAACTGATCGCCGAGTTCGATCCTGCGGCCGGCCCGGCCTGCGCGATCATCAAGCACGCCAACCCCTGCGGCGTGGCCACCGGCAAGACCATGGTCGAGGCCTATGAGCGGGCGCTGGCCTGCGACCCGACCAGCGCCTTCGGCGGCATCATCGCCCTGAACGGCCGGCTGGACGCGGCGACGGCGACCGAGATCCTGAAGCTGCTGACCGAGGTGGTGATCGCGCCGGAGGCGGACGACGACGCCGTCTCTCTGTTCGCGAAAAAGAGGAACGTCCGTCTACTGACGACTGGAGGCTTGCCCGACCCGCTGGCGGCCGGCCTGACCTTCAAGTCGGTGGCCGGCGGCTTCCTGGTGCAGGGCCGTGACGACGCGCGCCTGGCGCCCGCCGACCTCAAGGTGGTGACCCGGCGCGCGCCGACCGACGCGGAGGTGCGCGACATGCTGTTCGCCTTCACCATCGCCAAGCATGTGAAGTCGAACGCCATCGTCTACGCCCGCGACGGCCAGACCCTGGGCGTCGGCGCGGGGCAGATGAACCGCAAGGACTCCGCCCGCATCGCCGCCCTGCGCGCCGACGACTTCGGCCTCGATCTCAGAGGCTCAGCCTGCGCGTCGGAAGCCTTCTTTCCGTTCCCGGACGGTCTGATCCAGGCGGCCAACGCCGGCTGCACGGCGGTGATCCAGCCCGGCGGCTCCATCGGCGACAAGGCGGTGATCGAAGCCGCCGACGAACGCGGCCTTGCCATGGTCTTCACCGGCGTGCGGGTGTTTAGGCACTAACGCTTCCGTTTCGGGCCCTCCGCGGCCAGCTCGCGCAGGGCGGCGTTGGCGATGGTCAGCTTGGCGAAGGTCCAGGCGCCGCCAGAGGCCTCGATGTCGTCGATGGTCCGCCGCGCGGCGCTGGTCTTCTCGCGGTGCAGGGCGGCCCAGGAGTTGGCCGCGTCCTTGGCCGCCTCCGCGTCCTCGCCAGCCTGCGCCCCGCCCGTGAAAGCCATGACCGTGCGGGTGAGCTCGGCCTGCTGGCTGAGCAGATCCTCGATCAGCCGACGCAGCGCCGTCCGCTCGAAGTTGTCGCCGACGGAATAGGCGCTGGCCGCCTGGCGCACGCGGTCGAAGCCGAAGGCTGCGCCGATCGCGTGATAGAGCCGCGCCACATGGGCCAAAGGCCAGCTCGAGGCCTCAGTGATGTCCACCAGGTCGCCGGCGGTGGTCAGCGGCTGCAGGATCGCCACGGCGCGGGCCTTGTCTTCCGGAGCGCCGGCCGACACCAGGTCTCGCACGCGAGCTTCCACGGAGCCCTGCTCGATCGGCGACAGGATGCCGGGCATGAGCCGACGCAGCGCCTTGAAGTCCGCGCCGTAGCGCGAGACTAGGCCGTCGACCTCCAGCTTTTCGCGCGCCGCACGGCGGGCGAGCCAGAAGGTCGCGCCGCGCAGCGCCGCGCTCATCCGGCGGAACAGCACCATCTGGCCGGCCGCCGGAGCCTTGTCGTCCAGCGCCTCCACCGAGGCCCAGAGCGCCGGGATCTCCAGCACCGCCTTGGCGGCCTCGTAGCCCGCAGTGAAGGCCTGGGCGTCGGCGCCCGCGGCCGGCATCAGCCGCGTGGGGAAGCTCGGGCCGCAGCGGTTGATCATGTCGTTGGCGACGACGGTGGCGATGATATCGCGGCGCAGCCGGTGGCGGCGCATCTGCTCGTCCCACTTGCGCAGCGGCTTGGGGAAGTAGTCGACCAGCAGGCGCTCGAAGAACGGGTCGTCCGCCGCGTCGCTGGCCACGATCTCGCGCTTCAGCTCCAGCTTGCCATAGGCCAGCAGCACCGCGTTCTCCGGCCGGGTCAGGCCCTTGCCGGCCTGCGCCCGCTCGGCGATCGCCGCCGCGTCGGGCAGGCCCTCGACCTGGCGGTCCAGCCGGCCCTTGTGCTCTAGTTCGGCCATGAACTGGGCATGCGGCAGAAGCTCGCCGACGGAGTCCATATCCATAAGCGAGAGCGCCAGCGTCTGGCCGTAGTTATGGGCCAGCACGTGGCGGGCGACGTCCTCGGTCATCGACTGCAGCAGGGTGTCGCGGCGCTTGCGGGTGAGCTCGTCCGTGCGCTCCAGCATGCCGGTGAGGATCTTGATGTTCACCTCATGGTCGGACGTGTCGACGCCGGCCGAGTTGTCGATGGCGTCGGTGTCGATCCGGCCCCCCGCCATGGCGTATTCGATCCGCCCGGCCTGGGTAAGGCCGAGGTTCGCACCTTCGCCCACCACCTTGACCCGCAGGTCGCTGCCGTTGATCCGCACCCCGTCGTTGGCCTTGTCGCCGACGTCGATGTTGGCCTCGGCCTTGGCCTTCACATAGGTGCCGATACCGCCGAGGTAGAGCAGCTCGGCCGGGGCCTTGAGGATCGCGTGGATCAGGTCGGCGGGCGACAGGCTGTCGGCCGAGACCTCCAGCATCGCCTTCACCTGCGCCGTCAGCGGGATCGACTTCAGGGTGCGGGCGAAGACGCCGCCGCCCTTGGAGATCAGCTTGCGGTCATAATCGTCCCAGGACGAGCGCGGCAGGGCGAACATCCGGTTCCGTTCGGTCCACGAGGTCGCCGGGTCCGGATCGGGATCCAGGAAGATGTGGCGGTGGTCGAAGGCGGCCAGTAGGCGGGTCTGCTTCGACAACAGCATGCCGTTGCCGAACACGTCGCCCGACATGTCGCCGCAGCCGACGACCGTGAAGGGCTCGGCCTGGATGTCCTTGCCGAGCTCGCGGAAGTGGCGCTTCACCGCCTCCCAGGCGCCGCGCGCGGTGATGCCCATGGCCTTGTGGTCGTAGCCGGCTGAGCCGCCCGAGGCGAAGGCGTCGCCCAGCCAGAAGCCGTAGTCCTCGGCCACGCCGTTGGCGATGTCGGAGAAGGTCGCCGTCCCCTTGTCGGCCGCGACCACCAGGTAGGGATCGTCGTCGTCGAAGGCGATCACGTCCTTGGGCGGGATGACCTTGCCGTCGGGCGCCAGGTTGTCGGTGATGTCGAGCAGGCCGTAGAGGAAGGTCTTGTAGGCGCTGACGCCCTCGGCGCGCACGGCGTCCGGCGAGCCGCCCTTCGGTAGCTGCTTGGGATAGAATCCGCCCTTCGAGCCCACCGGCACGATCACCGCGTTCTTCACCTGCTGGGCTTTCACCAGACCGAGCACTTCGGTGCGGAAGTCGTCGCGCCGGTCGCTCCAGCGCAGGCCGCCGCGGGCGACCGGCCCGAAGCGCAGATGCACGCCCTCGACGTTGACGCCCCAGACGAAGATTTCGCGGTGGGGTTTAGGCGCCGGCAGGTCGGCCAACTCGCCGCTCGCCACCTTGAACGAGATGTAGGGCTTGGGCCCGCCGTCCTCGCCGGGCTGGTAGAAGTTGGTGCGTTGGGTCGCGCCGACCAGCAAGGCCAGGCGGCGCAGCACGCGGTCGTGGTCCAGGCTCTCGACGGCCTGCAGCGCCTCGACGATCCGGGCCATCACGGCGTCGGCCTCAATGCGGCGTCGGTCGAGGCTGGCGCGCGTGGCCGGGTCGAACTTGGTCTGGAACAGCTCCAGGATCAGCCGCGCCACCTCCGGGTGGGCGGAGAGCGCCTCTTCCTGCACCCGCTGGCTGGGATCCAGCCCCGACTGCTGGCGGTGCCGGGCCAGAGCCCGGATGAGCGCCGCCTCGCGCCAGGGGATCGCCAGCTCCATGACCAGGCGATTGAAGCCGTCGTTCTCGGTGCGCCCGGTCCAGACCGCGACCACGGTGTCCTCGAAGGCGTCCTTGAGCTTGGCGAACACCAGCTCTGCGCCCAGCGGGTCCTCGATCTCGAAGTCGTGCACCCAGACAACCTGGCCCCCGGCGGGCGAGACCGGGAAGCCCGCTTCGGCGATGGCTTTCAGGCCCATGTTGTCGAGAATGGGCAGGACGTCGGCGAGGGGCGCCGGCTGTTCGGCGCGATAGAATTTGAAGCGGAACTGCAGCTCGTTGTCGTCAGCGCAGCGATAGGCGCGCACGCAGACCGACTGGCCGGACGCCAACCCCTCGATCACCGCCAGGTCGGCCAGCGCCTCTTCGGGATCGAACCGGTCGCGGTATCCCGCGGGGAAGGCGTCGGCGTAGCGGATCAACGTCGCCGCCACCTCCTGCGGCGCGCGGCCCGAGCCGCGGACAGCGGCTTCGAAGCGATCCTCCCAGGTCCGCGCCGCCTCGGTGATGGCGGTCTCCAGGACCTTCAGGTCCGGCTGGTCGTGCGCGCCGGGAGTGAAGCCGATGATGTAGTGCACGCGGGCCAGGGGCGCGTCGGAGAAGCTCGGATAGGAGGCCGACACCCGGCCGCGATAGGCGTCCGCCAGGATCCGGCCAGCCTTCGTGGCGAGCTCGGAATTGTAGTGGTCGCGCGGCAGGAACAGCAGCAGCGAGGCGAAGCGGTCGAAGGGATCGCGCCGCTCGAACAGCCGCACCCGCGGCCGGTCGTAGAGATGCAGGATGCCCAGGGCCTCGACGAGGAGGTCGTCCTCGGTCATCTGGAAGAGCTCGTCGCGCGGGTGGTTCTCGACGATGTTCTTGAGGCGCTTTTCATTGTGGCTGCCGGGCGCCATGGCCGCGCGCCGCACCACATTGCCGACCTTCTCGCGGATCAGCGGCACGGCCGTGGCCGGCTGGTCGTAGGCCTCGGCTGTGAACAGGCCCACGAAGCGGACCTCGCCGATCGGCCGGTCGCTGGCGTCGTAGCGCTTGATCCCGACGTAATCCATGTAGGCGCGGCGGTGGACGCGGCTCCTGACGTTGGACTTCGCCACGGTCAGCGCCGGGTCGGTCAGCAACCGGTCCTTGACCTTGCCCAGGAGGATCGCCGGCTCGTTGGCGCGGCGCAGCACCGTGCGCGCCGGATCGCGCAGCACGCCCAGCCCGTCCTTGGCCTGGTAGAGAGGCTCCTCCGGCGCGTAGTCGCCGTTCTTCAGCCGCGGGTACTCGTAGACCCGGGCGCCCAGGAACACGAACTGCGCGGCCTCGAGCCATTCCAGGAAGGCGACCTCCTCCGGATTGGCGCGGGTGGGATGCGCCTGAAGCTCCGCCAGCGTCTTGCCCATCAGCGCCTGCATCTGCGGGAAGTCATCGACCGCCGCGCGCACGTCCTTCAGGGTTTCGGTGACGCCTTGCACCAGCGCCGCCTCGCGGTCGCCGCCGACCCGGTCGAGGAAGACCTGGATCATCGATTCACGCCGCGGCGCGCCGGTCGCCCCGCGGACGCCGGACCGGTCCCGCTGGACCTTGACGATGGGGTGGAAGAGCGCGCGGACCGACAGGCCCTGCTCGGCGATCTCGCCCATGATCGAGTCGACCAGGAACGGCGCGTCGTCCTGCACGATCTCGAGGCGGTCGAGGGTCTCGGCGTTGATTGCCGGGACGATCCGGATCGTCGGGCCGCGGCCGCGGCGGCGTTCGCCGAACCGCCAGAAGTCGGCGAGGTTGGCGCCCAGATCGGCGGTCGAGAGCTCGGGAAGCTCGTCCGGCGCGGTGTCGGCGGCGGCCTGCTGGACGAAGGCCCGGGCGTTGGCGATCGCCGGGTCGCCCTTAAGGTTGGCAAGGACGGCTTTGGGAAGGGCTGAAGGGCTGGGGCCGCGGGTCACCGGGCGGCTCCAGAGAAGAGGCGACCTCCAGACACGAGGACGGCGCCGGAGGAGAGTGTCCGGCGCCGTTTGGTTCCACCGTGGGGGGGCGGCGGAACGCTCTCTGCTCGCTGCGTCCGCATGCTTGGGGGGGTGCGGAGGCAGCCGCCGAACCCTTTGGGCTCGGGGCTTACCTTAGATAGGGACCGAAAACGCAATTTGAAGTCCTTCGGTGTCGGAGGCGGATCAGGGTTGTTTCGCAGGCTGCCGCACACGCTTGGCGGCCGGTCCCCTCGAAGGTGGCGGATCGGCCTTGTCGGGGGGTTCGTTCGGCATCTTGTTCTTCAGTTGCTGCGGGTCGCCGTCCGCCGAAAGGATCACCGCGATCCACCGGCTGCCGTCGAACTGCGCCAGGACCACCATCGCCATGACCGTCAGCGGAGTGGACAGGAAGGCGCCCGTCACGCCCCAGATGGCGCTCCAGAACGCCAGGGACAACAGGACGATCACCGGGTCGATATTGAGGCTGCGTCCCTGCATCCGAGGATAGACGACGTTGCCGATCACGATGCCGATGATCTGCAGGACGACGAACAGGATGATGGCCTGGGTGTAACCGGGGAACTGGACCAGGGCGAAGAGCGGCGGGGCGACGCCGGCGAACACGCCGCCGGCCACCGGGATGTAGACCGCCAGGAAGATCAGGAAGGCCCAGAACAGGGCGTCGTGCAGTCCGACGGCGGCCATGGCGATCCAGGACAGGCCCGCCACCATCAGGCCGGTCACCGTCTGGACGAAGAGGTAGCGCTCGACGCCGTCGCGGATGCGCAGGAAGGCGACGACCGCATCCTGGCGCTCCTCGCGCACCGGGAAGAGGCCGATCGCCTTGCGCTCCCAGCCCTTCCGCGAAGCCAGGATGAAGGCGAGGTAGACGATCACGAAGAGCGCGGTCGAGGCGAAGTCCTGCACTGCGCGGGCCACGAGGCCCAGGTACTTGCTGGCGTCGAGCCCCTTGACGATGCTGAGCACGGTGGGCGGGTGGTCGACATGCGCCAGGCCGGACACCTGGGCGATCACCGCGTCGAGGCGTGGACCATACGCCACGAGTTGGGTCGCGAAGCCTGCGCCGTTCTCGGCTACGAAGAAGGCGGTGCCGCCAAACAATCCGAGCGCGATGACGATGGCCATGGGCATGGCGGCGCGTTTGGAGACGTGCGGCAGGCGATGCTGCAGGACCCTCGCGAAGCCGTCGATCATCACCGCCAGGAACATGGCGAGCGCCAGAGGCGTCAGGATGCCGGCCAGGGCGTAGAGGGTGGCCCCGCCCGCGATCACCGCCAGGATGACCAGCGCGTTGCGGGCGACGGAGGGTTCGTGCTCGGGCATGGAGGGCATTCGCGTGGCGCGCTGGATCGACTGTTCCCGGCGGCGGACCTGCCGTCAATTCGGGTCGGTCGTACCTCGCTTCGAGCACGATGGGGAGCGGTTTTGCCCGCCCGCTCCCCGAATGCGATGAAAGCCTTCCGGTTCTGCTAGCGAGGCGCCATCCGGATCGCGCCGTCCAGGCGGACGTCCTCGCCGTTGAAGTAGCTGTTGGTGATCATGGTCAGCGCCAACTGCGCATATTCCTCCGCGTTGCCCAGGCGCTTGGGGAACGGCACCGAGGCGGCTAGCGCCGCCTTCACCGGTTCCGGCGCGAACTGCATGAGCGGCGTGTTGAAGATGCCGGGCAGGATGGTGTTCACCCGGATGCCGTCGCCGGCCAGGTCGCGGGCGATCGGCAGGGTCATGCCGACCACGCCGCCCTTGGACGCCGAATAGGCCGCCTGGCCCATCTGGCCGTCCTCCGCCGCCACCGAGGCGGTGTTGACGATCGCGCCGCGCTCGCCGTCCTCCATCGGCTCCAGGTCCAGCATGCCCTTCGCCGACTTGGCGATGCAGCGGAAGGTGCCGACCAGATTGATCTGGATGATCAGGTTGAAGCTATCGAGCGGGAAGTGCTTGGTTTCGCCCGTCTGCTTGTCGCGGCTGGCCGTCTTGATGGCGTTGCCGGTGCCGGCGCAGTTGACCAGGATCCGCTCCTGGCCGTTTGCGGCGCGGGCTTTGGCGAAGGCGGCGTCGACCTCTTCTTCGGAGGTGACGTTGCACTTGCAGAAGACGCCGCCGACCTCCTTGGCCATGGCCTCGCCCTTCTCTTCGTTCATGTCGAAGATCGCGACCTTGACGCCCTGGGCGGCCAGCGCGCGGACGGTGGCGCCGCCCAGGCCGGACGCGCCGCCGGTGACGACCGCGGCGACGGAGGAATTGAGTTGCATGGACGTAGAGCTCCCGATCTCGTTATCTAGATGCCAGTCACCTGAGGCTTTAGCCCGATGAGCGGCCACGAAAAAGCGTCACCCCACGTCAATTCCGGGTTCGACCCGAACATTCCGCTGAGCCGCGAGCGGGCGCTGACGCCCTACGCCATGCGGCTGAACGAGCGGCGGGTGGCGCGCGGCTTCTGGCCGAAGATCCGCAAGGTCGCCGCCCACGTACCCTTCGCCTCGGAGGCGCTGGCCGTCTGGTACTGCGCCCGCGACGAGGAGACCCCGGTCGCCGCCAAGGGGATGATGCTGGCGGCCCTGGCCTATTTCGTGATGCCGGTGGACGCCATCCCCGACTTCATTGCCGGTGTCGGCTACACCGATGACGCCGCGGTCTTCGTCGCCGTGCTGTCGATCGTCGGCAAGAACCTGAAGCCCAAGCACCGCGAGGCGGCGCGGCTCGCGGTGGAGCGAATCCGGTCCGAGGCCTAGATGGGTCGTTGGCGACGGAACTCTGTCTTCCTCGTCCTGGTCGCCCTGATCATCGTTGTGGCCGTCAGCATGTACCGGGGGCGTCACGCGGACGCGGTCCGGTTCGCGCAGAACCGGGCGCACTACGAGGCTCTGGTGGCGCAGAGTCCCGCAGGACAGCCGCGCCTTCTCCGCTGGACTTGGAGCGAGACCGGCGCCGCGATCGGCGCGCAGATCTTGAAGGACCTGGTCTACGACGAGAGTGGCGAGATCGGCCGGCCCGCGCTCCCCACCGCGGTCTGGCGGGCTCGCGCCGACGGAAGGCTGCGCGCCATCGCCGCTGCAATGGACGCGAGGCGCGAGGACGACCGCATCGAAATTCAACCGATGGGCGGCCACTTCTACCTGGTGACCGAAACGATCCAGTAGGCGGCGGGCCTCAATCCACCGTCACCACCACCTTGCCCATGGCCTGGCGGCTGGCCAGGTGCGCAATCGCGTCGGCCGCCTTGGTGAGCGGGAAACGCTCCGAGACGTAGGGCTTGATCTTGCCCGCCGTGTACAGGTCAAGCAGCTCTGCGACGCTCTTCTGGTGCAGCTTCGGGTTCTTGCCGACCCAGGCGCCCCAGAAGACGCCGACGATGTCGCAGCCCTTCAACAGCGCCAGGTTCAGCGGGATCTTCGGGATGTCGCCGGCGGCGAAGCCCACCACCAGGTACTTGCCTTCCCAGGCGATGGAGCGGAGCGCCGGCTCGGCGTAGTCGCCCCCGATGGCGTCGTAGATCACGTCCGCGCCGTTCGGCCCGCAGGCCTGCTTGAACTGCTCGGCCAGCGCCTTCTGGCCGTCGCGGTCGAAGGGGCCGCGGCCGTAGACCACGCCGTCATCGGCGCCGTGGCGCTTGCAGAGGTCGACCTTCTCCTGGCTCGATGCCGCCGCGATCACCCGCGCGCCCATCTGCTTGCCGAGCTCCACCGCCGCCAGGCCCACGCCGCCGGCCGCGCCCAGCACCAGCAGGGTCTGACCCGGCTTCAGGTCGGCCCGGTCCTTCAGCGCGTGGTAGCTGGTGCCATAGGTCATGATGAAGGCCGCGGCGTCATCGAAGGGCATGGCGTCGGGGATTTTCACCAGCCGCGCCGCCTCCAGCGACAGCTCCTCGGCCATGCCGCCCCAGCCGGTGTTGCCCAGCACCCGGTCGCCCGGCTTGACGTGGGTCACGCCCTCGCCGACCGACTTCACGACGCCGGAGATCTCGCCGCCCGGCGCGAACGGCCGCGCGGGCTTGAACTGGTACTTGTCCTCGATGATCAGCACGTCGGGGAAGTTCACCCCGACCGCCTTCACCGACACCACCGCGAAGCCTGGCTTGGCCTCGGGCGAGGGCATGTCTTCCAGCACCAGGGTCTCGGGCCCGCCAACGGCCTTGCTCAACAGCGCCTTCATGTCCGCTCTCCCGGTGGGTTCTTTCGGTCGCGGACGCTAGCTCACGGCGAAGACGCGCGGAAGGCGCAAATCGAACGGACGTTTGAATCCGTGCGCTTAGAACCGTCGGGCTATGCCCGCGTAAATTTCGGCCTTGGGCGTCGCGCGATTGAGTCCGAGGTTGGCGCCCGCGTCGAGCTGAAGGGACTTGCCGATCGCAAAGGCCGCGGTGAGGTCGGCGCTGGCGCGGCGGATGGTTCCGGCCGGCTCGTCCTCGACCTCGCCCCAGAGCTCGGCGCCCAGGGTGGTCGGGCCGAAGGCGCGGCTGAGGCTGGCGACGCCGATCCAGGCCGCGTGAACGCCGCCGCCGGCCGCGTCGCGCAGGATGTCGACCTCCGGGGTCAGGCCCAGAGACACGGTGTCGCTGAGCGGCACGGCCATCGGCAGCCGCGCCCCGCCGGTCCAGCCGCCGGCGCCCAGGCCGTGCGTGGCCGTCGGCAGGGTGACGAAGCCCTGGGCGGAGACCGCGACGCCCTTGCCGTCGGGATCGGTGAGTGCGGCGAGGACCGCCAGGCTGGCGTCGCCTGTTCCGGTCGGCCTCTCGCCGCCCCGCGTGGTGTCGATGACCCAGGGCGACCAGCCGGCCTCGACCTCGACGCGCTTCGTCAAGCCGAGGCGCAGTTCCGTCGCGCCCAGTGTGTAGGTGTCCTCGCGGACGCCGCCGCTGCGCTGGAAGACCGCGTCGGCCAGGCCAACCTCGATCTGCAGGTGACCGGCGTCGACGATGCAGGGCGGCGTCGCCTTGCCTGGGCGCTGGGCGCAGAAGTCGCGCAGGTCCTGGGCGTGTGCGGTCGCGGCCGAAACGAGGGTGAAGCCAAGGGCGAAGATGATCAGGCTGCGCATCACGCGTCCCCCGGGTGCGTCGCCCTAGTCATCGCCGATTTGGCCGAAAGCGCCAGCTCGCCTATATTCCGCGACTTCCAGACAGGATGCTTCTCCCTTGGGCGTGACCCTCGACATCTCGCATGCGCCCAGTTCGCAGCCGCGCGCGGCGGCCAGGCCGAACCTTTCGGGGCTGACCCGGGCCGAGCTCGCCGCCGCCCTGATCGCGGCCGAGATCGTGCGGCCGGAGAAGGCCAAGATGCGGGCGAGCCAGCTCTGGCGCTGGATCCACCACTATGGCGTCACCGACTTCGCCGCGATGACAGACGTGGCCAAAGAGATGCGCGCCGCGCTGGCCGGGGCCTTCACCATCGCGCGGCCGGAGATCGTCGAGCGGCAGGTCTCCAAGGACGGCACGCGCAAGTGGCTGATCCGCACCGCGCCCGGCATCGAGGTGGAGACCGTCTACATCCCCGACGTCGGCCGGGCCGGCGCGCTCTGCGTCTCCAGCCAGGTCGGCTGTACGCTCAATTGCACCTTCTGCCACACCGGCACCCAGGCGCTGGTGCGCAACCTCACCGCCGCGGAAATCGTGGCCCAGGTGCAGGTGGCCCGCGACGATCTCGGCGAGTGGCCGTCGCCGAAAGAGGACCGCCGGCTCTCCAACGTCGTCTTCATGGGCATGGGCGAGCCGCTCTACAATCTCGACAACGTCGCCGCCGCCATCGACATCATCGCCGACAACGAGGGCATCGCGATCTCGCGCCGTCGGATCACGGTCTCGACCTCCGGCGTCGTGCCGGAGCTGCAGGCCCTGGGCGAGCGGACCCAGGCGATGCTGGCCATTTCGCTGCACGCCACCAACGACGCCCTGCGCGAAGAACTCGTGCCGCTCAACAAGAAGTACCCGATCGCCGAGCTTATGGCCGGCATCCGCGCCTATCCGGGCCTCGCCAACGCCAAGCGGGTGACCTTCGAGTACGTGATGCTGAAGGGCGTCAACGACAGCCCGGCCGAGGCCAAGGCGCTGGTCCAGCTCCTCAAGGGTATTCCGGCGAAGATCAACCTGATTCCGTTCAACCCCTGGCCGGGCAGCCCCTACGAGTGCTCCGACTGGGGGACCATCGAGGCCTTCGCCGCAATTCTCAACCGCGGCGGCTACGCCTCGCCGATCCGCACCCCGCGCGGCCGCGACATCCTGGCGGCCTGCGGCCAGCTCAAGAGCGAGAGCGAAAAGGTCCGCGCCAGTGTCCGGCGCAAGGCCGCCGCTGCGGACGTCGCGAACGGCTGACGCGGCTTTTACGAAAGCGCTGCGCCGCGTGCTATCGAGGGCCATCGTCCACGCAGGCGCCGCTTCATGACCGCATCTCTCCAGTCGCCGGAAATCCAGGCCTTCGCCACCGGGTTTCCGATCACCCTGCTGCACGCCGGGATCACGGTCGTGATCCTGTTCGCGGCCGCAGCGCTCTATGTGATGCTGACGCCGCACAAGGAGATCACCCTGATCCGCGACGGCAACGCCTCGGCGGCGGTGTCGCTGGGCGGGGTGCTGGTGGGGCTGGCCATACCGCTGGCCGTCTCGCTGAAGGCCTCGACGACGCTCATCGAGCTGGCGCTGTGGGGCGTGGCGATCACGCTCGTGCAACTGCTGATCTTCCGGCTCGTTGACCTGATCCTGCATGGCCTGCCCAAGCGGATCCAGGACGACGAGATGGCCGCCGCCGCCATGCTGGTGGGCGCCAAGCTCGCCACCGCCCTGATCCTCGCGGCCGCCGTCTCCGGCTGAGAGTAGGCGTCAGCGTATGCATTTCCCGAGGCTGCCCGACTGGCTGATCTACGCCGCCGTGGTGGTGGCGTTGCTGATCGCTGCGGTCGGCCGCCAGGCGCACCTTGATGCGCCCGCGGCGCCGCCACCGGCCACCGTCGCCGAGGGCGCGGCGCTCGGGCCCGCCTCGCCCTTCGACCCGGCCGTGGTGGTCGAGGTCGCCGACAAGACCCAGCCCGGAGCGGGCACTGCGTTCTCTATCGACGCCTCCGGCACCTGGGTCACCGCCCGCCACGTGGTCGAAGGCTGCGCCAAGGCCGCGATCGTCGTGGGACCGGGCCGCGGCGTCGAGGCGCAAGTCACCATCGACCCGACCGCCGAGACAGCCATCCTGACCACCGACGGCGGCGCGCCGCCGCTGCCCCTCGGACTTGCTGAGGGGCTGCATCGGGGCGAGCAGGCGTTCCACCTGGGCTTCCCGCAAGGGCGGCCCGGCGAGGCCAGCACGCGCCTGATCGGCCGCGAGAACCTCGTCGTGCAAGGCCGCGGTGCGCGCACCGAGCCGGTGCTGGTCTGGGCGGAGACCGGCCGGACCGACGGGCTGAAGGGCACGCTCGGCGGGCTATCCGGCGCGCCGGCTCTGGACGATCAAGGCCGGGTGGTGGGCGTCACCATCGCCGAGGCCCCGCGTCGCGGGCGCATCTACACCACCTCGCCGGAGACCACCGCGCGCACCCTGCTGGCCAGTGGCCGCAAGCTTTCGGAGCTGCCGGGGTCGCCGATCTCGGCGGACAATTACGGCCGTGTCGCCGACGAGCTGCGGCGCAACCTGCGGGTCGCTCAGGTGGTCTGCCTGACCTAAGCCCCCGCGCGCTTCTCGACGGCCGCGGCGTGCGCCGGCTGCTTGGCGGCCACGATCAGCACCAGAACGATGGCCAGGACGCCGATCCCCGCCGAATAGAGGAAGAAGACCAGGTAGCCCACCCCCAGCGCCTGCGGGCTGACCTGCGACTTCTCCATGGCGTGGATGTAGGCCTGGGGCGGCGTCGCGGCGAAGAGGTCCTTCACGCCGGCGAACAGGCCGCCCGAGTCCGCCGAGTGCGCCGAAGCCTCGACGATGCGGCCGGACTGCGAGGCGAGCAGCTTTCCGGGCAGTGAATAGAGCGAAGAGAAGAGCGCGTACTGGGTCGCCGTGAACCCCACCCGTGTCAGGCTCGACATGTAGGCGATCAGCACGGTGCCGGCGAAGGCGGAGGCGGCGTTCTCGATGCCGATGGCGATCAGCAGCGCCTGAAGGTCCGGCCCGACGACGGCGAGCCAGGCGAAGGCGAGGTGGCTGACGGGAGCGAGGAAGGCGCCAATCACCAGCGACCGCATCAGCCCCCAGCGCGCGACCGCGAACCCGCCTAGGAAGATCCCGACCATCGTCGCGACCGTGCCGAACACCTTCCGGACCTCGGCGATCTCGACCTTGGTGAAGCCGATGTCGAGGTAGAACGGGTTCATGATGTTGAGCACGAAGTCGGTCAGCCGGTAGAGGCAGATGAGCGCCAGGATGAGCCCGGCGATGCCGCCGTAACGGCTGAAGAAATCGCGCAGCGGATCGCCTAGGGCGGCGCTGAGATAGGCGCCGGGTCGGGTGCGCAGCCCCGGCGTCGGCATCGCCGCCACTACGATGATCGCCAGGCCGATCAGGAAGCCGCCAAGCTGGTAGAAGACGCCCCAGGGCTTTGCCGACCAGACCGCCTTGAGGGTATCCGCGGCGGCGGCTTGGCCGAGCCAGCTCAGCGTGGCCGAGAGAAGGCTCGCGTCCGCCGCCAGGCCCGATCCCAGGATCACCGCGCCCAGGATAAAGAGACCCAGCCTGACGACCCATTCCGGCGCCTCCAAGGCGGGGCGCGACGGGAGGCCCTCGACGTGGACGGGCCGGACCTGATGGGCGGCCTCGCGCGGGGCGCCCAGAACGCCCAGAACGCCGATCACCATCATCGCCGCCATCACCGCGTATGAGATGTGCCAGTTGAACTGCTCGGCCAGCACGAGCGGCACGGCGCCGGCCACGATGTAGGCGATGCGGTAGCCCCACTGGTAAGCCGCCGCCATGGCGCCTTGCTTCTCGACGGTCGCCGCCTCGATCCGCCAGGCGTCCACGACAATGTCCTGCGTCGCCCCGGCAAAACCGACGAAGACCGCGAAGAGGGCCATGGCGCCCAGCGCCGTCTTCGGGTCTGTCCCCGAGACGAACCAGAGGCCCAACATGATCAGCGCCTGGCAGACCAGCATCCACGATCGCCGGTGGCCCAACCACTTGGTTAGGCCCGGAATCTTGGTGCGGTCGACTAGCGGCGCCCAGAGGAACTTGGCCGAATAGGCCAGGGTCGCCAGGCTGAAGATGGCGATCACCTCCAGTGACAGGCCGGCGTCCCGCAGCCAGGCGGAAAGCGTGTCGAAGATCAGCAGGAATGGCAGGCCGGAGGCGAATCCCAGCGCCAGCATGACGACCGTCCGCCGCTCGGCGAACACGGCCAGGGCCGCGAGGGCGTTTGGCTTGCGTCTCGGCTCGGCCGCCTCGGCGTTCATCTAACGGTCCCGGCCCTTGCTGGAATCTACGAGCGTCGCCCGCCTGTAGGACCTTGGCGCGCGTCGCCGGCGCCGTCCACTAGCCGTGGCGCTTCGCTCGGAACGCCGCCTCCACCGACGGCATGACCAGCCAGCCGATGTCCTCGCCGATCATGTCCAGTTCCTTGGCGGTGCTGGACGAGACGTGCAGGAAGGGCGCATCGCAGATGAAGTGGACCATCGGGATCGACGGATCGATCCGCCCGGCCACGCCGTGCAGGTTGAACTCCTCGTTGAAGTCGCTGGCTTCGCGCAGTCCGCGCACGATGTGGGTCGCCCCGACACTCCGCGCATATCGGATCAGGCTCTGGTTGGCGTATTCGCCGATCTCCAGCGCGCCGTCGAACAGCCGGCCGTCGGGTTCCGCAGAGGCATCCGCCCAAAGCTCGGCGATCGACGAGCGGATCAGGCCGAGGCTGTGTTCGATGCCGAAGGCGCGCTGTTTCTTGACGTTGGTGCCGATGGCCACGTGCACCGCGTCGAAGGTCATCAGCGCCTTGCCGATGATGTCCAGGTGACCACGCGTTATCGGATCGAACGACCCGGCGTAGAGGCCCTTGGTTTTTGCCGGCTTGCGCATGCAGAGCCCCTCCCGCCGATCAGACCGCAAGGTTTCGACGAGCGCCGCCTCCGACGCAAGGTCGCGCTGCTCCTCCACCGATGGGGTGTTCCTGGAACCGACCCCAGAATTCCTTCGTTCCTAATACCTACTGAATGAGTAGGAATAAAACCGGGCGCTGAAGGAGCAGGCGAATGGCCTTGCCGAGCGGATTGGTCGAGTTCTCGAACGGGCGGGCGCCGCAAGGGGCCGTGGGCTTGGAGCGGTTGCTTCGGCCGGCGTGTGAGCGGCCGGAGTTCTCGGGGCGCGAGGTTTCGCTGGCGGTGCTGGAAGAACTCCACGCGCTGATGGCGGTCGGACCGGGCATGACCGGCGCCTCGCCGACGCGATTGCTGTTCGTCACCACGCCGCCGGCCAAGGCGAGGCTCGCCCAACGCCTGGCGCCGCGCGTGCGGGACGCGGCCCTGCTGGCGCCGGCCTGCGCGATCGTCACCTATGACCGGGAGTTCGCCGAACAGCTCCTCGCCTTCGTTGGCGATGGCGGGCCTGGCGGCTCGCATTTCGACACCCCCGGCACGCTCAGGGCCGCGGCCCTCCGCAACAGCGTGCTGCACGGCGCCTACCTCGCGCTTTCGGCGCGGGCCTTGGGCCTCGAGGCCGTCTTCATGCATGGCTTCGACGGGACGGTGGTGGCCCGCGAGTTCTTCCGCGCGCCCGGCTTGCGCGCGACCTTCGTGGCCGCGTTGGGCTATCCGCTCTCGCCGTCCTAGGCCTTCACCGCACGCGGAGCCTTTGGCGCCGCCGCCGCGGCCGTGCGAACCGTAGCGGCGCGGCGCCCGGTCCAGCGCGTCAGGACGGCGCGCAGGGCGTCGGGCGACATCGGCTTGACCAGGAAGTCGTTCATCCCGGCGGCGAGGCAGGCGTGGCGGTCGTCCTCGAAGGCGTTGGCGGTGAGCGCCACGATGGGCGTCGCCACGCCCAGGCCGCGGAGCGCGCGGGCGGTCTCCTCGCCCGTCAGGCCAGGCATCCGCATGTCCATCAGGATCAGGTCGTAGGCGCCGACCTTGACCGCCGCCAGCGCCTCGTCGCCGCCGCTGGCGTGGTCGATCTCGCAGCCCTCGCGGGTCAGCAGCGCGCGGGCCAGCAACGCGTTGATCGGATTGTCCTCGACCAGCAGCACCTTCTTGCCCGGCGCGGCGGCCGTCGCGATCCGCTCGTCCTCAACGCTGGCCGCCGAGGCCTGCTCGGCGCCGGCTGCGATCAGCACGCGCTCGGCGAGAGAGGCCCGCCGCAGGGGCTTGATCAGGTATCCGGCGAAGCCCGCGCGGCGGTAGCGGCCGATCAGGGCGCGCTCCTCGGGGGCCAGCAGGATGATGGCGCGCCGTTCGGGCGGCCGGCGCAGCAGGCGAGAGCCCGCGACCAGGGCGTGGTCCACCAGGATCACGTCGCCGAATTCCGTCAGGGCCGCGAGGGCCTCGGGGTCCGCGGCGGCGACCGCCTTGCCGCCGCACGCCGCGATCTGACGGCAGGCCGCTTCGCGCACGATGGCGTTGGGCGACGCCACCCCGACCTTGCGGCCGGCCAGCGGGGCGCTGGCTGAAGCGCCGGGCAAGGATCGGAACGGCGCCTCGAACCAGAACCGGGCGCCGCCCTCGGCGCGCGGCTCGACGCCAACCTCGCCGTCCATGGCTTGGGCGAGGCGGCGCGCGATGGCCAGGCCCAATCCGGTCCCGCCCATGCTGGCGTGCGTTGGGTCGGCTTGGGCGAAGGCTTCGAAGATGCGTTCACGCTGCGCGGCTGAGACGCCGGGGCCGGTGTCGTCGACGGTGAAGCGCAGGCGGCCTTTCGCGGGCTGGGCGACGCTCACCAGCACGCCGCCGGTTTCGGTGAACTTCACCGCATTGCCGGCGAAGTTCAGCAGGATCTGACGCAGGCGGCCCTCGTCGGCGCGGATCGCGCAGAGGTCCTTGGGCGCGGCCCAGGCGATCTCGACGCCTTTTTCCCGCGCTCGCGGCGACAGCAGTTCGCAGATCCCGCGCAGCAGGGATTCAACGTCGGTCTCCGCGGGATGCAGCTCGACCTTGCCGGCGCCGAGCTTGGCGAAGTCCAGCACGTCGTTGACCAGATTGAGCAGGTGCTCACCACAATCGCGGATCGCGGTCGCGTAGTCGCGTTGCTCGGCGGTCAGCTTGGTCGCCTCCAGCAGACGCGCCATCCCGAGCACGCCGTTCAGGGGCGTGCGGAACTCGTGGCTGAGCGAGGCGAGTTGCTCGGCGCTGATCTGGGCGCGCCGCGGTCTGCGCTCGGCGAGAGGTCTTGGAGGTCTCCGCATGACGCCTCCGATAGCCCAAAGGGGCTTAACGGTCGGTCAAGCGGAGGGGTGGGCCGCCATTTCGCGGACCAGGGCCAGCAGCGCCTGGCGGGCGCGGGGGTCTGCGATGGCGTTGAACGCCTGCAGGATCTCCAGCGCGCCGGGGCGCGACAGCGCCCGGAACACGTCCTCGTCGTCCTCGCGACCGGATGCTTCTTCGCCGACCAGCCAAGCGACGCTGGTCCCTAGCGCCTGGGCCGCGACCAGGAGAGTCGAGGCCGCCACCCGGTTCGCGCCGCGCTCGTACTTTTGCACTTGCTGAAAGGAAACGCCGAGGCGGTCAGCCAGATCGCTCTGGGACAGGCCGAGTTGCCGGCGGCGCGTGCGCATCCTGGCGCCGATCGCCAGCTCAAGCTGGGCGGTGCGGCCGGGATCCTTCGCATCCATGGCTGGCGCCTCCGTATGCGTCAGAGTGTAGCCGATCTGTCATCATCCTACGCCTTAAAGTAGACGGCGGCTTCAAGTCGTCGTTAAGTGTCGTGGCATGAGCGCGCGGGACATCATCTCGGAAGATCCGGTGGGACTGCTCACACCGCGCGAGCGCGATTGCTTGCGCCTGGTCGACCAGCACCTGTCCTCCAAGCAGATCGCCCGCCAGCTCGGCATGTCCAAGACCTCGGTGGATACCTATTGCGACCGCGCGCGCCGCAAGCTCGGCGTCGAGGACCGCTACGCTGCGGCGCGCCTCGCCCGGCAATTCGACGTTAACCATGTCCTGACCGTGTCAGGACAGGACGCGATCAGGACAGACGAGACCGTCAACCTCTGGCCGGATGAGCCGGCAGCAGAGGGGGCCTCCAATGGGCGACTGGCAGAACTTCGACAACCGGGCAGTGATCGGGCGGGCCTTGCGCCTTCGCCGGGAGATCGACGACTTCGAGGCCCGCTGGCCGACCGAAGCGGCGCGGGAGGAAACCCTTCCGACCTTCACCTGGGCGCAGCTGGAACGACAGCTTATCGACCTGGCGGCGACCCCGGCGCAGGCCAACATGGCGCGGCACCTGGTGTCGGGTACGCGGAAGCTCGCGCCTTTCAAACCTTCGGAAATGGTCTTGCGGGAAATCCTCTGCATGACCTGGGTGCTGCTGGACGAGAACTTCAAGCCCGATCCAGAACAGGCCTCGGCCGAAATGATCTAAGCCCCCTCGCCCGTCTGGGCGCGATCGTGGGGGTCGCGATCATCACCGCCCTGGCTTTCGGGGCGATGCTGGCGGGCCTCCACGCGCTCCAGGACCTCGGGCGAAATATTTTCCGGACCTGAACGGCTCCGAAACCATAACCCCGTAAATGATTGCAGCACGTGTCGTGACCGACCCGCGCAGGAGACAGCCTATGCTTAAGCAACGCCGCATGGTCGCCGAGCAAATCGCCGGCGCCCTCTTCGAGGCCGAGGCCGCCATCGACGCGGCTATCGCCAAGACCGCCGCCCTCACCGGCGTCATGCCGTCGCTCCGTAAGGAAGCCGGCGCCTCGGCCCTCATCGGCCAGGACGCCGTGGAACGCGCCAGCCAGGCGATCATGGCGCTCGCCGACGCCCGTCGCGCGATCGTCGAGACCCACAAAGAGCTTTCGATTGCCCAGACCCAGATCGGCCTCGGCGCCGTGATGGTCGGCGATCCGGGCACCAAGCCCCCGCCGATGTTCGCCAGCGATGAGCAGATTCAAGTCGGCCGACGCGCGATCCGCGCGGTGCGCGCCGCCTGATCAAGCGCGGGGCGGTTTCGCCCCGCATCGACCTCTGACAAAGTGGCCTCCGGTTTTGCGCCGGGGGCCATTTTCCTTTCATGCCCTACGAAATCCCCAAGTGGATTTGGGACGCGGCCGTCGTCCTGGTGCTCGGCTACGCAATCTGGCGCGGCGGGCGTGACGAGCGGGTCGCAGCCATCGCCCTTGCCGTCGGCGTGGTCCTGACGAAAGCCGTCTACAGTCATCATGGGCAGCAGACGGAGTGGGGTCTCCTGGTCGTGGACGCGGTCTTGCTCGCGGTCCTTGTCTGGATCGCTCTTGTCTCGTCCCGGTACTGGCCGATCTTCGCGGCGGCCTTTCAATTCCTTGCCGTCATCATCCACTTGGCGCGGATGGCTGATCCTTCCCTCAGTGGATGGGCCTACATCAGCGCGGAGATCATCTTCGGATACCTTCTGGCGGGCACGATCGCCCTCGGCACCCTGAACGCTTGGCGCGCCCGAGCCCCCGACAGCCAGATCTAAGGTGGTGGCGCCGCGCTCGGGCTCTGGGCCGCCGCCCCCTGCCCGCGCCAGCCGCCAAGCAACCGCCGCCACTCATGGAATGCGACGCCGACCGGATTGGCGGCGTCGGAGTCGTAGCCGGTGACGCCGAAGCGGTGGACGATCGCCGGGCCTTCCGCGGCGAAGGTGCCGAACAGGCGGTCCCAGACGATCAGGAGGCCGCCGAAGTTGCGGTTGATGTGGGCGCTCTCCAGGCTGTGGTGCACGCGATGGTGCGACGGAGTCACCAGCACCCATTCGAGCGGCCCGAGCCGCGGCGCCCATTCGCTGTGGACGCAGGCCTCCCAGATCAGCAACAGGCTGAAATAGACGCCGACCTGCAGAGGCGAGAAGCCGAGAAAACCCAGCGGGGCCCAGGACAGCCAGGTCAAGGAGAGCACATCGGTCCAGCCCTGGCGGACGGAGGTCAGGACGTTCAGGCGTTTGGCGGTGTGGTGCGGGAAGTGGCTGGCCCAGAACCACGGCACGTAATGGTTCAGCCGGTGCCAGACATAGTAGATCAGGTCCGCCAGCAGGATCGCCAGGACAGGCCCGCCGGGCAAGGATCCGAGGTCCAGGATGCGGTGGGAATAGCCGAAGCCGATAGCCAGGGCGGAAAGCGCAGCGCCGGCGACGCCGCTCACCGCCCAGCCGGCCGCGAGCCCGAGGCTCACCTCGGCGTCTCGCCACTCGTAAAGCTTTCGCGTCAGCCGCCAGTCAGCCAGCGCCTCAACGCAAACCAGGACGCCGACGAGGCCCAACAACAGCATGGCCGGGCCTCGTCCGCTGGAACGGCCTAGTCGCGGTCGCGACGCCGCAGACGCAGGGTCAGATAGCCGGCCCCGGCGACGGCCAGAACCGCGAGGCCCGGAAGTCCGGCCCCGAGCAGGGGCGCCGGCGCGCCGTTGGTCGGCACGGTCGTGCCCGCGACGCTCACGCCCGCCGCGACAAACGAGGCGACCGCAGCCAAGGTGGAAGCCGACAACAGAGTCTTCATTTGAGCACCCTCCAGCATTTCGTACTTAACAAACCATGACACGTGAGGCTTGGATGGACAACATTGTTCAGTGATCCACGGTCGCATGTCTAATCCGTCCCTGCCGAAGCCGAGCGCCTGGTCTTTTGCGGGCCTCGGCCGTCGACAGATCTATGCCGCGATCTTCACACTGCTGATCGCCAACGCGATGGCGGCCAAGGCAAGCTTGGCGATAGCGGACGTCGGGATCGTCAACGGGCTGATCAACGGCCTGGGCCTAAGCTGGGCGTTCTGGCTCTCCTTCGCGCTCTGCATCCGCCTGGCGTTGGCCGCGGAGGACCAGCCGGCGCGGACGACGGACCTGTGGGCGGCGGGCGCCTCGGTCGTCGCCGCCTTGGTTCCGCTGAGCCCGGCGAGCTCGCTGGCCGCCACGGCGGTCGGCCTGTTCGTCGCCCTCGACCGAGGCCAGGACCCGCGGCTGCGCGGCGCGGCGATGATCCTCGTGGCGATCGCCGTCCAGCTGCTCTGGAGCCGGCTGGTGATGCTGGTCTTCATCGCCCCGATCGCCGGCCTCGACGCCCATCTGGTCGGCCTGATCGTCGGAAGCCCGGTGCACGGCAATGTCGTCAGGTTCGTGCATGGCGTCGGCAGCGTGTCGATCCTGGGCGCCTGCACCTCGGTGCAGAACGCCTCGGTCGCGCTGATGCTGTTCGTGGCGATCGTCAGAAGCTTCCGGCCGCTGCCGGTCCCCTCGGAGATCGGCTACTTCCTGGGCGCCTTCCTGTCGGTGGTGGCGATCAACATCGCCCGGCTGGCGCTGATGGCGCAGAGCCTGGAGATGTTCCACCTGGTGCATGGCCCGGCTGGGGAGTCGGTGGTCAATATGATCATCACGGTGAACGGCCTGGGTTGGGCGGCGGTGAGCGTGCGACGTGAGATCCTCCGCTAGGCTTTGGGGCGCCGCGGCCGCCATCCTGTTGCTCAGCGTCTCCCTGAAGCTGGCGGTCGGCGCGCCGGCCGTGGTTCCGGAGAAGCCCGCGGTCCGGGTCGAGGCCCTGCGCCGTTTCCTCGCGACGACGCCGGCCGCGGACGTCGAGGCGGTCGCTTCAGGCCCGCCCGGTTCGCCCGCCAGCGGCTGGCGCTTCCAGGCGGCCGGCTGCCGAGCGGCGCTTTTCCCGTCGGAGAAGCGTGGCGCGATGGACAGCTTCGTCCGCGCGCGGGGACGCAGCAGCGACCGGGTGGCGTTCGTCTATCGCGGCCGGATCACCGCCGCGCGGCCGACCTGGGCGCTGGCGCGCGACGTGATCCTCTATCGCGCGACCAGCATGTTCTTTGGCGGCGCCGAGCCCGGCTATGTGGTCGTGACCTATGCGAAGACCTGCGCCGGCCCGCCTGGCCTGCCTTGGGATCGGATGCCGGCGATCTGAGCCCTGCGGCTAGCCCGTCATCAGCGGCGACCCGACGGCCGCGCCCGGCGCGATGCGGCGGTAGATCAGGGCCTCGGCGACGTGGACGCGGCGGACCGCGTCGGAGCCCTCCAGGTCGGCGATCGTGCGGGCGAGCCGCAGGGTGCGCGTCCAGCCGCGGGCGGTGAGCCCGCCGGCTTCCGCGGCGCGGGTCAGCAGGGTGCGGGCCGGCGCGTCGAGCCCGGCGATGGCCTCCAGCCAGTCGCCCTCCGCCCGCGCGTTCAGCGCCGCGGCCCCCTCGCCGCCGCCGGCTGCGCGCTCGGCCTGGGCGCCGCGGGCCTCGGCGACGCGGGCGGCCGCCTCCGCCGTGCCCTCGGCCGGCGCGGGAAGTGCGAGGTCGGCGGCGGTCACCGGCGGGACCTCAACCTGCAGGTCGATGCGGTCCATCAGCGGGCCAGAGATGCGGCCCTGGTAGTCGCTCTGGCAGCGGGGCGCGCGACCGCACGCGCCGCGACCGGGTCCGCCCAGGCCGCAGCGGCAGGGGTTCATCGCGGCCACCAGCTGCACGCGGGCGGGATAGCGCACGTGGGCGTTGGCGCGGGCCACGACGACCTCGCCCGTTTCGAGCGGCTGCCGAAGGGAGTCCAAGGCCTGGGCGGAGAACTCCGGCAGCTCATCCAGGAACAGCACGCCATTGTGCGCCAGGCTCACCTCGCCGGGCTTGGCCTTCAGGCCGCCGCCGGTCAGCGCCGCCATGCTCGCCGAATGGTGCGGGTTGCGGAACGGCCGCGCGCGGGTCTGCGCGCCCTTGGCGATCAGGCCGGCCACCGAATGGATCATCGAGGTCTCGAGCAGCTCCTCCGGCGTCAGCGGCGGCAAGAGGCCGGGAAGCCGCGCGGCCATCATCGACTTGCCCGATCCCGGCGGCCCGACGAAGGCCAGGTTGTGGCCGCCGGCCGCGGCGATCTCCAATGCCCGCTTGGCGTTCTCCTGCCCCTTCACCTCGCGCAGGTCCGGGACGCGCTCCGGATCGCGCATCGGGCCGGGCTTCGGCGCCGACAGGATCTGCGTGCCCCGGAAGTGGTTCACGAGCGCGATCAGCGACGGCGCCGCCAGCACCCGCGTCTCCCCGGCCCACGCCGCCTCCGCGCCGCAGGCCTCCGGGCAGATGAGGCCAAGTCCCATGGCGCCGGCCGCCACCGCCGCCGGAAGCGCGCCGGACACCGCGGCGATCCGTCCGTCCAGGGAAAGCTCGCCCACGGCGGCCCAGTCGGCCAGCGCGTCCGGCGGCACGATGCCCATGGCCGCCATGACCGCGAGCGCGATCGGCAGGTCGTAATGGCTGCCCACCTTCGGCAGGTCGGCCGGGGCCAGGTTGACGATGATCCGCTTGCCCGGCATCGCGAGCCCCAGGCCCATGAAGGCGGCGCGAACCCGCTCGCGGCTTTCCGCGACCGCCTTGTCGCCAAGTCCGACCACGATGAAGGCGAACTCGCCGCCGGTCAGCTGGGTCTCCACGTCCACGCGCCGCGCCTCGACGCCTTCGAACGCCACCGTCACCACCCGCGCGGCCATGCCCCCCAACCCCTTGTGGTCAAGCTCCACTTATCCACAACAACCAGCACGGCGAACGGGCCAGATCAAGAACAAAAATGGAACCTATCAAGAAAGCGAGACATTTCCGCGACTTAAAAGACTTCCGCCGGCGAACGGCTAGGCCTGAGCGCGGATCGTCTCCACACGGCGCCAAAGGATGTCCGCGGCGTCGATCCCGGTGAAGGTCTTCAGGGCCACGGCGCCGGTCGGCGAGGTGACGTTGATCTCGGTCAGGTAGTCTCCGATCACATCGATGCCCACGAACAAAAGGCCGCGGCGCTTCAGTTCGGGGCCGATGGTCTCGCAGATCTCGCGGTCGCGGGCGGTCAGCTCCACGGCCTCGGCGCGGCCGCCCACGGCCAGGTTGGAGCGGATCTGGCCCTTCTGCGGCACGCGGTTGATCGCGCCCACGGCCTCGCCGTCGACCAGCAGGATGCGCTTGTCGCCCTTGGTCACCGACGGCAGGAACTTCTGCAGGATCACCGGCTCGGGGCTGAGCTGGGCGTGGATCTCCAGCAGGGCGTCGAGATTTGGGTCCTCGGCCAGGTGGCGCGTCACGCCGGAGCCGCCACGCCCGTTCAGCGGCTTCAGCACCACGTCGCCGTGACGGCGGCGGAAGTCGGCGATGGCCTCGCGGTCGTTGCTGATCAGGGTGGGCGGCTGCAGGCCCGGGAAGTCGGTAACGAACAGCTTCTCGGGCGCGTTCCGCACCTCCACCGGATCGTTCACCACCAGGGTCTTGGGATGCACCTTCTCCAGGAAGAAGGTGGAGTCGATGTAGTTCATGTCGAACGGCGGATCCTGGCGCAGCAGGATCACGTCGAAGTCCGCGAGGTCGGCGCGACGGGACGGTCCCAGCCGGGCGTGGTCGCCCACCGTGCGCTGGACCGTGACATCGCGCCCGCGGACGGAGACGCGGCCCTCGTCCATGGCGAGCGTGTCGGTGGTGTAGACGAACAGGCTGTGGCCGCGCGCCTGGGCGGTCTCCATCATCAGGAAGGTCGTGTCGCCCTCGATGTTGATCCCCTCGATGGGATCCATCTGCACCGCGACCTTCAGAGACATGGAGAACTCCCGACAGCCAAGGGCTCGCACATAGGCCGCGCGGAGGCCCAGCGCTAGTTCAGCTGCAGCCTGACCCGCTCGCGCTGCGCCCGGGCCGCGAGCGCGGCCCCGCCGTCGAGGGCGGTGGCGCGAGCGAGCGCCTCCAGCGATCCGGCCAGCGCGCCCTGGCCTTCGCGGGCGGCGGCGACGTCCAGCCAGGGGCGGTGGTCCTGCGGGTCCAAGAGCGCCCTGCGCAGGGCCGAGCGCTCGGCGCGGTCGAAGTCGCGGGCCTGGCTGGCGCGGGCGTAGATGGTGTTCTGCAGGCGGAGCAGGACGGCGCGGTCGCTCACCGGCGCCATCAGCCGGTCCAGCCGGTCGGCGACGTTGGGCGTCAGGCCCGCGTGCAGGGCGCGGCGCGTCAGCTCCGACGGCAGCACCACGCGGCCCTCCGAGAACGGATCGAGCGCCAGCGGCCCTTCCTCGGTCTCGATGCGCAGCAGGAAATGGCCCGGGAAGTCGACGCCCTGCACCGTCAGTCCGCACTTGCGCGCGGTGTGCAGGTAGAAGACGCCCAGCGCCACGGCCAGGCCCTTGCGCCGCTCGGCCACCGCCAGGATGTCGGCGTTGTCCGGGTCGTCATATGTGAGCAGGTCGCCCGCCAGGCGCAGGTCGCCGGCCATGGCCTCGGCCAGGGCCTCCTCGGCGCTCTCCTGCTTCAGGCGTTGCGCCAGGCGTTCGACGCCCGCCGCGCCCAGCTCGCGCGCCGTCTGCGGGTCGCGGCTGGGGTCCTCGTGGATGGCGCAAGCGATCGCCGCCTCCAGCAACGGGAAGTCGCCGTCGGCCGCCGCACCGGCGCCCAGCAGGATGGATTCAGCCTCCTCGCGGCCCATGCTACGCCGGTCTACTCCCTCAGCCGCCCTTCCAGGCGTCGGGAATATGCCTAGGAAGCTTGCCGGGCGCGAGCGCTATGAGGTCCAGTCGCACCGAGGCGCCGGCAAGGCGTGGCCGCCCGGCCACGACGGCCATCCCGGCGCGCCGCAGCCGGGCCCGCTGATCGAGGGTGACGGTCTCCAGCGCGGCCATCAGGCTGGTGCGCCGCTTGACCTCGACGACCGCCAGCACCTTGCCGCGCAAGGCCAGCAGATCGATCTCCGCCTGCCGCGTGCGCAGCCGAAAGCCGAGGATGCGGTAGCCCTTGGCCATCAGCCAGACGGCGGCCAGCACCTCGGCGCGGCGGCCGGAGAGCCGCGAGGCGGTTCCGCGCGCCTGGCGCACGCCGCTCATCGGCCTGCTCTCAGGGCCATGGCCCGCTGGTAGACGTCGCGGCGCGAAAGCCCCAGCGCCTTGGCCACCTCGGCCGCGGCCTCCGCCGGGCGCAGGCGGGTGAGCGCGTCGGCGAGCGCCGTGTCGATGTCGCCGGCGGTCGCCTCGACCTCGTGGCCCGGCCCTACCAGTATGACCAGCTCGCCCTTGGGCGCCTCGAACTGCGGATCGGCGGCGAGGTCGGGAAGCGGGCCGCGCACGATGGTCTCGTAGAGTTTCGTCAGCTCACGGCAGACCACGGCCTCGCGCGGCCCGAACACGGCGGCCATGTCGGCGAGGCTGGCGGCCAGCCGCGACCCGCCCTCGAAGAAGATCAGCGTCGCGCGGATCGGGCTGAACTCCTCGAGGAAGGTGCGCCGCGCCGCGGACTTCGGGGGCGGGAAGCCCGCGAACAGGAAGCGGTCGGTGGGCAGGCCGGCCGCGGAGAGCCCGGCCAGCAGGGCCGAAGCGCCGGGGATCGGGAAGACGGCCACGCCCTGCGCCGCGGCTTCCCGTACGAGCCTGTAGCCGGGGTCGGAGACCAGCGGCGTGCCGGCGTCGGAGATCAGGGCCACCCGCTTTCCCTGCGCCAGCGCCGCCATCGCCTTGGGCCGCGTGCGCTCGGCGCCGTGCTCGTCGTAGCGCTCCAGCTTGGCCGATAGTCCGTAGGCGGACAGCAGCTTCCCCGCGACACGGGTGTCCTCGGCCAGCACCAGGTCGGCGGCGGCCAGGACGTCCAGCGCACGCAGCGTGATGTCGCGCAGGTTGCCGATCGGCGTCGCCACCACATAGAGCCCCGGCGCAAGCGGCGCGTCGTCGAGCTTCGGCGGTGGGATGCCCCTGGCCATGGCCGGAGGGTTCGCCGCTCCGCGGCAAGAACGCAAGCGCCTAGCGCCGCTCCCGCCCGCGATCGCGAGGGGACGAGGTCGACGTGCGCCATCCGGGGGACCGGCGATCTCCTCTCCCCCGAGCGAAGCGAAGAGAGGGAGAGGACAAAGCAGAGGGCGGCGCGGCCCTCTCCCTACCCTCTCCCTCTCGCTGCGCGGGGGAGAGGAGGGTTGGGCGTCAGCCGGTATCGACCAGCGCAGGGCCCGGGGCGGCTCGGCCTGCCGGCAGCGTCAGCACCAGCTCGCCCGAGAGGCCCATGTCGGAAGCGACGCGCTGGGCGATCAGCTCGACGGGGGTGTCGGCGAAACCGTCGCCCTGGGCGGCTTCGTGGAGGCGGGCGTCGAGATCATCGCCGAGGATTTCGTATTCTTCGGCGTCGCCCTCGCTCTCGTTCCAGATGAGGCGGTTGAGGAGATTGCGGACGCGGGTCTGGTGGCGCTCGGCCGGGGTGGGCGGCGCGTCCGGCGCTAGATGGCGCGCGGCGCGAGCGGCCTGGTCGCGGCGATCGGCGAACTCGGTCTCCTCGCGGTCCAGGCGCGCGGCGTCGCGCTCCAGCTTGGCGTCGAGCGCCAGCGTCAGGCGCACCGCGCGTGAGGTCTTGTTGAAGGCCCCGACCAGGCGCTCGGTGTCAGCCGGGTCCTCGGCGGCCTCGGCCTGGCGCGCCAGCTCGCGGGCCAGCCTCAGGCCGAGCTCGGCGAGTTCGCCCAGCATGGCCTCCACACGGGCCTGTTTCTCGGGATTGCGCGCCACGAACAAAAAGAGAACATATGGCGTGGCCGGATGTCAAATTTTGAGTGGGAAATTTGCGGGGGGGTGGTCGCTTGGGGCGCGCAACGGGTCCAAAGCCGGGGCTTGTCGCGACCTACGGCGCCGCCCTCTCCCAGCCTCTCCCACAGGGCTGCGCCCTTGGGAGAGGGGCTTGATTGTTGTTCATGTTATGTTCTAGCCTGCGCCTCTCCCAGGCGCGGAGCGCCGTGGGAGAGGTTGGGAGAGGGCGGCGCGGGCGCGGGGGCCCGGCGCTCTCGTTGGATCAAGGGCCTTCGTGGGCAGGATCGTCTCCGTGGATTCGAAGCTGCGCCGGGATCGGGCGCGGCGGCTGCGGCGAGATCAGACCGGCGCGGAGGCCAGGCTGTGGGAAGCGCTGCGAGGCGGTCGGCTCGACGGCTGGAAATGGCGGCGGCAGGTTCCAGTCGGACCGTTCATCGTCGACTTCGTCTGTCTCGACGCGGCGATTGCGGTCGAGGTCGATGGCGGGATCCACGCGGAGCAGGCGGATCGCGACGCGCGCCGGGACGCCTGCCTGCGGGCGCTGGGTCTTCAGGTGCTGCGGTTCTGGAATGGCGAGGTGTCGGCGGATTTCGACGGCGTTTGCCGGGCGATCCTCAGCGCTTGTCGCGAGACCGATCCGCGACGGCGTGGGCGCCGGGTTGATCGGCGAAGGTGAGGTTGCGTTTCGGGAGCCAGCCGGGTCCAAGGCTGGGGCTGTGGCCATTGCCTACGCCGCCCTCTCCCAGCCTCTCCCACAGGGCTGCGCCCTTGGGAGAGGGGCTTGATTGGCTGCTCCTCTCCCAGGCGCGGAGCGCGTGGGAGAGGTTGGGAGAGGGCGGGCGCGGGCGGAGGGGCCCGGCGCTCTTGTTGGATCAAGGGCCTTCGTGATCACCGACGCGGCCTGTTCTAGGCCGCCAGTTCGCGGGTCAGGCGGTCCAGCACGAGCCGGCCGGCGGGGGTGGCGCGCAGGCGGTGCGGGTCGTCGGCGAGCAGGCCGAGGGCAATCAGGTCGGCGACGGTCGCGGACGCGATCTGCAGGGCGGCGACCTCCTCGCGCGCGACGCCCTCGGTGATCCGCAGGCCGCTCAGCAGGCGCTCCTGGGCGACCTCGCGCGGACCCAGCGCCTCGCGGGTCGCGAAGCCGGACCCGGTCTCGGCGACGCGGGCGATGTAGTCGGCGGGCCGGGCCGCGGCGTAGGTCGCCTGGCGCGCGCCATCCGCGGTGATCCGCCCATGCGCCCCGGGGCCGGCGCCGACGTAGTCCTCGCCGGTCCAGTAGACGAGGTTGTGGCGCGAGCGGGCCGCGGCGCCGCGGGCGTGGTTGGAGACCTCATAGGCTTCGAAGCCGGCCGCCTGCAGGACCTCCTGGGTGACGTCGAAGAGCTCCGCGCCGGCTTCCGCGTCCGGCGGCGTGAAGACGCCCCGGCGCACCGCGTGGTCGAAGGCGGTGCCGGCCTCGATGGTGAGTTGGTAGGGCGACACGTGCTCGGCGCCGAGCCCGATGGCGGCGCGCAGTTCCTCGGCCCAGGCCTGCGGCGTCTGGCCGGGCCGCGCGTAGATCAGGTCGACCGAAAGGCGTGGAAAGGCCTTCGCCGCGGCTCGCGCCGCGCGAACGGCGCTCGCGGCGTCGTGGTTACGGCCGAGGAACGTCAGCGCCGCGTCGTCCAGCGACTGCAGGCCGAGCGAGAGGCGGTTCACGCCCGCCGCGGCGAAGGCCGCGAAGCGCTCGGCCTCCGCGTCCGTCGGATTGGCCTCCAGCGTCACCTCCAGGTCCTCGGCGGGTGTCCAGAGGCGCCGCGCGGCCGCGACGATCTCGCCGGCCCAGGCCGGGTCCATCAGCGAAGGCGTGCCGCCCCCGAAGAAGACCGAGACCAGCTCGCGCGGCCCGGTGAGCGCGGCCTGCGCCTCCAGGTCGGCGACGATGGCTCGGGCAAGCGCCGCCGGCTCCTCGCCCTTGCGGTCCTTGAAGACGTTGAAGTCGCAATAGGGGCAGATGCGCGCGCAGTAGGGCCAGTGGACATAGACCCCCAATTTGGGGCTCGTCACAGAAGCGCGGCCTTCAGCTTGGCGAAGGCGCGGGCCCGATGGCTCATGCCGTCCTTGGCGGCGGGATCCATCTCGCCGAAGGTCAGCTCGCCGCCCTGCGGCACGAAGATCGGGTCGTAGCCGAAGCCGCGGTCGCCGCGCGGCGGGAAGGTCAGCGTCCCGTCGACGCGGCCTTCGACCACCACGGCGGGGCCGCCCGGCCAGGCGACGGCCAGCGCGCTGGTGAACCAGGCGGTGAAGTCGCGGGCCTGGGCTTCCTCCAGCCGCTCCTCGACCTTGGCCATGGCGACCGAGAAATCGCGGCCGGGGCCGGCCCAGCGCGCCGAATAGATGCCGGGCGCCCCTTCAAGGGCCGTGACCGACAGGCCGGAATCGTCCGCCAGGGCGATGAGCCCGCTCGCCTCCGCCGCCGCGCGGGCCTTCAGGAGCGCATTGCCGACGAAGCTCGTCTCGGTCTCGTCCGGCTCGGCCAGGCCGAGCTCGCCAGCGCTCACCAGGACGAACCGGTTGTCGAGGATTTCGGCCAGCTCACGGGCCTTGCCGGGATTGTGGGTCGCCACCACCAGCCGCGTCCCGGGCTCCAGCTTCAGCGCCATGGATTTAAGGCCTCCTTTACCGGAGGCGGACCATAGACCCGCCCCGCTCTGTTGCATTGCGAAAGTTTAATATCGTGACTCGATGTTAATTTGATCGCTTTTCGATGCGAGCGTATTGACTGTCGACATCGGGGTCGCTGTTGGCCCCGATTTTTGCGCTGCACCGCAGCATGAGTAAGAAGGACCAAGACCATGTTCAATTCCGTCATGCGGACGTTCGACAAGATCGCGCTTCCCGTGTTCCTGATGCTGGCCATCACTCCGATGCTGGCTGTCGCCGCCGCCGCTTCGATCCACTAGGCTTATCGCCTTGCGGTTCGTCCGACCCGCTCCAGCTGTCGCCACACCCCAGGGCGCAGCCCGGGCGGGTCTTGGCGTCGACAGCGACCGGGGAGGATATTGGATGCGCGCGCTCGGGCCGGGGTCGGTCTCCAGCTTCCTGAAGATCATCCTCGACGTCGTCTTCGCCGCCCTCTGGATCAGCCTGGGCGCTGTGGGCCTGGCGATGCTCGCCGCCCTGCTGTTCAGCTTCAATCCCGACCTGTTTCCCGCCGTCATGAGCGCCGAGGCGGCGACCGTGGCGCGCAACGGGCCGCTGCTGGCCGGCACCCTGCTGGTCGCGGGCCTCTCGATCGGCGGCGTGCTGGTGATCGTCCACTCCCTGCGCCGGATCTTCGTGACGCTCACCGCCGGCGACCCCTTCCATCCGCACAACGTCAAGCGCCTGCGCCTGATCGGCCTGATGCTGGCCGCGCTCGAGCTTGGCCGCTACGCCGTCTGGGGCCTGATGCCGATGTTCCCGGGGCTGAAGCGCGACGAGCCGCACTTCAACCTCACCGCCTGGTTCTCGGTCCTGGTGGTCTTCGTCCTGGCCGAGGTGTTTCGCGAGGGCGCACGGCTGCGCCGCGAAGCCGAGCTGACGATCTGAGGGGCGCTGGACCATGCCGATCCGGGTTCAACTCGACCGCGTCCTTCTGGAACGGCGCATGTCGCTGACCGAGCTCGCCGACCGCGTCGGCGTCACTATCGCCAACCTGTCGATCCTGAAGACCGGCAAGGCGCGGGCGGTGCGGTTCTCGACGCTGGCCGCCCTCTGCCGCGAGCTGGAATGCCAGCCGGGCGAGTTGCTGCTCTATGAGGCCGGCCCCTCCGACGACGTCCCCGAGGACGACGACCCCGCCTGAACCGTATGCGGCGTTGCAGCGCAGGTGCCAAGCGTCACCGTGGAAAGCCTTGCAGCATCAAGGGGAGGTCCCTATATGCACCGCACAATGCTGCGCTGCACACAGGGCGGCGCAGCACGAAGGAGTGTCGCCATGACCGCTGCGTTTGAACGCTTCCTGGACGCCCTGTTCGCGCCGCTCGCTCGCGAGCTGGCCCGGATGCCGGCGTCGGCCTTCCGCCACCTGCTGGCCGGCCTCTAAGGAAACCAGAGCACGACCGGCGGCGAATTACCCGCCGGTCGCCGCTTTCTGCAGGGCGACCAGTTCGCCGATCCCCTTGCGGGCCAGGGAAAACAGGGCCTCGAACTCCGCTTCCGAGAAGCCGCGCTTCTCGCCGGTGGCCTGGATCTCCACGATATCGCCGTGACCGGTCAGGACGAAGTTGGCGTCCGCTTCGGCGTTGGAGTCCTCCTCATATTCCAGATCGAGCACCGGGGTTCCGTTGAACACCCCGCAACTGATCGCCGCGACCTGGTCGAGGATCGGGTCGGTCGCGATCACCCCCTCGTCCAGCAGGTATTTGGTGGCCAGGCGCAGCGCCACCCAGGCGCCGGTGACCGAGGCCGTGCGCGTGCCGCCGTCCGCCTGGATGACATCGCAGTCGACCGAGATCTGCCGCTCGCCCAGCGCCTTCAGGTCGACGACCGCGCGCAGGGAGCGGCCGATCAGCCGCTGGATCTCCTGGGTCCGCCCCGACTGCTTGCCCTGCGCCGCCTCGCGCCGGCCCCGCGTATGGGTCGCGCGCGGCAGCATGCCGTACTCGGCGGTGACCCAGCCCTGGCCCTTGCCGCGCAGGAAGCCGGGCACGCCCTCCTCGAGGCTCGCGGTCACCAGCACCTTGGTGTGACCGAAGGACACTAGGCAGGAGCCCTCCGCATAGCGGTTGACGCCGGTTTCCAGGGTGACGGGGCGCAAGGTGTCGGCAAGGCGCTCGGACGGACGCATGTCTTAGGTGACTCCTGGATACGCTGGGCGGCTTGCGCAGGCTGAGGCCGCGCTTATCCTAGATCGAAGAGGTCCAGTCCATGGACGCCAGCACGACGCATCGCCGACGAATTAAGTGAGCAGCCCCCTCTTCGCCCGCGGCCCATCCCTGGCCGAGCTCGACGAACGCGCGCGCGACATCTTCCGGCGCATCGTGGAGAGCTATCTGGAGACCGGGGAGCCCGTGGGGTCGCGCACCCTGTCCAAGGGCGGCCTGCCGCTGTCGCCCGCCTCGATCCGCAACACCATGCAGGACCTGACCCAGCTGGGCCTGCTGGGCGCGCCGCACGTCAGCGCCGGCCGCCTGCCGACCCACGCAGGCCTGCGCCTCTTCGTGGATGGCCTCCTGGAAGTGGGCGACGTCGGGGCCGACGAGCGCCAGGCGATCGAGGCCCGGCTGCACGCCCACGGCCGCAACTTCGAAGACGCGCTGAACGAGGCTAGCGCCATCCTGTCTGGGCTCGCCGGCGGGGCGGGCGTGGTCGTGACGCCCAACCGCGACGCGGGCGTCAAGCACGTGGAGTTCATCTCGCTGGGCGTCGAGCGGACGCTGGCGATCATGGTGTTCGCCGACGGCACGGTGGAGAACCGGCTGATCCGACTGCCCGCCGGGGTGACGCCCTCGGCGCTCACCGAGGCTTCCAACTTCCTGAACGCCCGCCTGCGCGGCCGCACCCTGGTGGAGGCCAAGGTCGACCTGAGGGCCGACCTCGACCGGGCGCGCCGCGAGCTCGACGCCACCGCCGCGCGGCTGGTGGAGGACGGACTGGCCGCGTGGAGCGGCGGCGAGGCCGAGGACCGCGCCCTGATCGTCCGCGGCCGGGCGAACCTCTTGGAAGAGGCCGGCGCCGCCGACGACCTGGAGCGGGTCCGTTCCCTCTTCGAGGATCTGGAGCAGAAGGAGCAGCTCATCCAGCTCCTGGACGGCGTGCGCGAGGGCCAGGGCGTGCGCATCTTCATCGGCGCGGAAACCCGGCTGTTCTCGCTTTCGGGTTCCGCTGTGATCGCAGCCCCCTATATGACGGGGTCGCAAAGGGTGCTGGGCGCGATCGGCGTGATCGGCCCCGCCCGCCTGAACTATGCCCGGATCATCCCGTTGGTAGACTATACCGCCCGGGTGCTGGGCCAGGTGATGAACGCTTAAAGAGACGAAAGACCAATGTCCGAAGACGATAACCGCCAGGGCCCCGACGCAGCCGACGCCTTCATCGCCGAGCAGGCGGAAGGCGAGCTTGCCGCCCTGAAGCAGGAGACCGCGGCGCTCAAGGAGCAGATCCTGCGCTACGCGGCCGAGGCGGAGAACACCAAGCGCCGCGCCGAGCGCGAAGCCAACGACGCCCGCGCCTACGCCATCCAGAAGTTCGCCCGCGACCTCTTAGGGGTCGCCGACAACCTGGCGCGCGCGCTCGCCCACGAACCGGCGGCGGGCGACGATCCCCTGGTGAAGAACTTCGTGCTCGGCGTGGAGATGACCGAGAAGGAGCTCCTGGGCGCTTTCGAGCGCAATGGCCTGAAGCGCATCCTGCCGCCGAAGGGCGAGAAGTTCGACCCGCACCAGCACCAGGCGATGACCGAGGTGGCGGGGACCGAGGTCGCCCCCGGCCGCATCGTGGAAGTGATGCAGCCGGGCTACGAACTGCTCGGCCGGCTGGTCCGCCCGGCCATGGTCGTGGTGGCTGCCAAGGACGGCGCCGAAGCCGCGCCGCCCCAGGCGAATGGGGCCGGTCCGAACCCCTATGGCGCCGCTGACGAGGCCGATCCGGGCGGGGCTGTCGATCGGCGCGCCTGACGGCTTGCGCGCCCCTTCCAAGCCCCCGGAAATTCGCTAATGTCGCAAGTCCCTTCCAGTCGGGGGGCGCAGGCTGCGAATCGCACCTGCGCGGTGCGGTTCGGACATAGACATGAAGCTGACGATCGAGCGCGCGGCGCTGCTGAAGGCGTTGGGGCACGTGCAGAGCGCTGTTGAGCGCCGCAACACCATCCCGATCCTGTCCAACGTGCTGTTGTCGGCCGAGCGCGACCGGCTGACCTTCTCGGCCACCGACCTCGACATGGAGATCATCGACTCGGCCCTGGCCCAGGTGGACCAGCCCGGCCAGATCACGGCGCCGGCCCACACCCTCTATGAGATCGTCCGCAAGCTGCCCGAGGGCGCCGACGTGGTGCTGAGCTTCACCGGCGAGGACCCGCGCCTGACCGTCTCGGCGGGGCGCAGCCGCTTCAACCTGCCGGTGCTGCCGGCCGGCGATTTCCCCGTGATGAGCTCCGACGGGCTCTCCGGCCGCCTGGCCGTGGACGTGACCGACCTGATCCGGCTGATCGACAAGACCCGCTTCGCCATCTCCGCGGAGGAGACCCGCTATTATCTGAACGGCCTCTACCTCCACACCGTGGTCGAGGACGGCCAGCCGAAGCTGCGCGCCGTGGCGACCGACGGCAGCCGCCTGGCGCTAGCCGAGATGATGGCCCCGGAGGGCGCCTCGGGCGCACCGGGCGTCATCGTGCCGCGCAAGACGATCAACGAGGCGCGGCGCCTTCTGGAGGACGCCGGCGAGCAGGTGGAGCTGCAGATCAGCCCGCAGAAGGTGCGCTTCGACTTCGGCGGCGCGGCGCTCACCTCCAAGGTGATCGACGGCACCTTCCCCGACTATCCGCGGGTGATCCCCAAGGACAACAACCGCATCGTGCTGGTCGACTCCAAGCTGTTCGCCCAGGCCGTCGACCGCGTCGCCACCATCTCGGCCGAGAAGAGCCGCTCGGTGCGCATGGCTGTGGAAGGCGGCAAGTGCGTGCTGACCGTGCGCAACATGGAGGCCGGCCAGGCCGTCGAGGAACTGGAGCTCGACTACGACGGCGACCCCTTCGAGCTGTCGTTCAACGCCCGCTACCTGCTGGACATCACCGACCAGATCTCCGGCGAGATGGCCGAGCTGCGGTTCGGCGGGCCGAACGATCCGGCGCTGGTCCTCGATCCCCAGGACGCCGACGTCCAGTACATCCTGATGCCGCTTCGCGTCTGATCTGCGCCGGCGGTCTCGCGCCCTGCGGGAACCGCCTTCGCCGGCCTGGAGCTTGGCCTTAGACTTGCAGCCTTGACGGGATCGATATCGAGGGTGTCCGAATAGGGCGCGGCTCGGAATTCATCCACGGTGGGGAAGAGCATGGTCGCCAAGCAGGCCGCCGCGACGCTCGAGGACATCAGCCGCGACGCCATGGCGGCGGACCTGACGGCCGAGGAGCGACAAGCCTGGATCGAGGACGGCCTTGCCTGCCTTCGGGAGCACGGCGCCCTCGTGCTCCGCAAAGCGATCCCGCCGGAGGTCATCCGCGCGGTGAACGACGAGTTCCGCGTCCGCCACGACGTCCACATGGCGCCCGGCCAGAAGAAGCTGTTCCGCCGGTTCCAGAGCGACCCGCTGCGGGCGCAGGTGCCCACCGCGGTGAAGGGCCCGGTGGCGGATCCGCGCTTCTTCGCGCCGCCGTCCGTGCTGGCGCTGGCCCGCGAGCTCGTCGGCGACGACTTCATCATCGGCGACATGGGCGTGGTGATCTCGCACGGCGGGGCCACCAAGCAGGAGATCCACCGCGACTCGAGCCCGCTGTTCGACGGGGCGGAAATGGACCTCGACCTGCCGATGTTCTGCCTGATGGTGCTGGTGCCGCTGCTCGACGTGACGGTCGAGATGGGCCCGACCGAGTACTGGCCGGGCAGTCACCGCATCAAGGACACCGACAGCGTCACGGCAAATCCGCCGATCCAGATTCCGGTGGAGGCGGGGACGGTCTGCCTCCACGACTCGCGCCTGGTGCACCGCGGCGGCCGCAACGAGGCCGGGCCTGTCCGTCCGTTGCTGTACTTCGGCTTCCACCGCAACTGGCACTTCGACAACGACGGCTTCGATTACAAGCCGCAGATCCGCATCAACGAGACCATGCTCGCCCGCCTGCCCGAAGAGCACCGGCGGCGGTTCCGCTGGGCGTTGCACCTCAACCGTGTCGAGAGCGTCTCCGAATTCACCCGCCTGTGGACGCGCCGCATCCACCGCAGCCTGACCGGCCAAGGGTACATCTGATGACCGGCGGGAAGCGGCCGGACGTCGTGCGCGCCGCTCCAGGGCCGGATGTGACGGGCGAGGCGCAGGCGGCCTGGCTCGCGGACGCCGCCGAGAGTTTCCGCAGCAATGGCGTGATCGTTCTGCGCGGGGCCATCCCGCGTCCTGGGATCGCGGCCGTGGCGGAAGCGCTCAAGGGCCGCGCCCTGAAGGGTGACGTGGTCGACGACCGTCCGTTCCAGCCCGCGCCCTTGCGGCCGCGGATCCCTGTCGTGCTGGAAGGGCCGTTCGCCGATCCTGCGGTCTTCGCCCCGCCATCCGCGCTGGCCCTGGCGCGAAGCCTATTGGGCGAGGAGATCATCGTGGGCGAAATCGGCGTCGTGGCCTCGCGCCCCGGCGACGGCCCCCACGCCGCCCGCCGCGCCGCCATTTCCCTGTTCGGCGGCCTCGATGTGGAACGCGACGTTCCGCCCGCGGCGGTGACCATGCTGGCGCCCCTGGGCGAGGTCGCGCCGGGCGCCGGGTTTCCGGAGTACTGGGTGGGGAGCCACCGGGCCCGCGACGGCGCGACGGCCGTGACCGCTGCTCCGTTCCAGCCGGCCTTCGAGCCCGGCGCCGTCGTGATGTCCGACTGGCGCACGCTCTATCGCGCCGGCCCAAACACCTCCGGCGCAACGCAGCTGGCCTACTACGTCTCCTTCCAGCGCAAGTGGCTGCTTTCGCTTTCGGGCTCCGAATACAAGCCGGGCCTGCGCCTCTCGGCCGCGACGCTGAAGCGGCTGCCGCAGGCCTACCATCCGCTGGTCGCCTGGGCCCTGCATGACAACAAGACCGATGACGTGTCGGAGTTCGCGCACCTCTGGCTGGGCCGCGTCTTCAAAAACCTGCGGGCCGCGACCGGCCGCTAGGGCTTTCGAGCCGTCAGGCGCCCCTATCGCGAAGGCCCGGCGTGGCCTTAGACTTGCAGGCTTAAGGGGATCGATACCGCGGGTGTCCAAAGAGGAGTCACTCGGGATTTTTCCAAGGTGGGGGACGGCATGGCAGCCGTGAAGCGGGCCGCGAAGGCCGGGGCTGAAAAAGTCGGGCCTGAAAGGGTCGGGCTTGAAAGGGTCGGGGACGTCGTCCGCGACGCCCTGCGGCCGGACATGACCCCCTCGGAGCAGGCCGCCTGGGTCGAGGACGCGGCGAGTTGCGTGCGGCGCAACGGCGGCATCGTCCTGCGCGACGCCATTCCGAAGTCTGTGCTCGACGCCGTGCTGGAAGACTTCAAGGTCCGCCACGACGTCCACATGGCGCCGGGCCAGAAGAAGCTCTATCGCCGCTTCCAGTCCGACCCGCTGCGCGCCCAGGTGCCGATCGCCATCGACGGCCCCGCCGCCAATCCGGCGTTCTTCGCCCCGCCGTCGGTGACCGCGCTCGCCCGCAAGCTGATGGGCGAGGACCTGATCATCGGCGAGATGGGTGTGGTGATCTCCCACGCGGGGGCCGGCCCGCAGGAGATCCACCGCGACAGCCATTTCCTGTTCGGCGGCATCGACACGGAGATGGACCTGCCGCCCTTCGCCATGACCCTGCTGGTCCCGCTGCTGGACGTGACCGAAGGGATGGGCCCGACGGAGTTCTGGCCGGGCACGCATCTGATCCGCGACGAAACCCCCGAAGGCCCGCCGCAGCGCGCGGTGGTGAGCGCGGGCTCCGTGACCTTCATCGACTCCCGCGTCCTGCATCGCGGCGGCGCCAACGTCACCGGCCCGGTGCGTCCGACGGCCTACTTCAGCTTCCACCGGCCCTGGTACGTCGAGAAGTTCGGCTACGAGGAAAAGCCGCAGGTGCGCGTGACGCCGGCGATGCTGCAACGCCTGCCGGAAGCCTACCGGCCGCTGTTTTCCTGGGCCCTGCACCTGAACCGCACCGACAGCGTGCAGGAGTTCGTCTACCGCTGGACGGGGCGCATCCGCCGCCGCCTGCTGAAGCTCAAAGGCGCCTGACCGGGCCGACCTGACGGGGGCCTAGTGGCCGTGCGAGCCTTCGTAGACGCCTGGCGCCAAGAGCTCGTCTTCCGGCCCCTCGGTCCCGCGCGCCAGCACGAAGCGGCGGTCGCAGTAGGTGCATTCGACGAAATCGGCCTCGCCCATCTCCAGATAGACCCGCGGGTGGCCCAGCGCGCCGCCGACGCCATCGCAGGCCACGCGCTTGGAGCGCACCACGATCACCTCCGGCGGCGGGATGGCCTGGGGCTCGCCCGGCGAGGCGGCCGCCTGCGGCGGTTTGACCTTGCGGCCGGCCTTGGTCGGAGCTTTGCGAGCCATCTCTGAAACGTCCTTGTTGGCCGCCCGGATTGTGATGGGCGCCGCGCGCGCCTAGGTATGCGAGCGCGGCTTTCGCCGTCAATCGACGGTAAGGGTTTGGGCGGCAGAGTTGGCGACGGGATGAGTATGGACCTTCCGGACTACGCGATCGAGGCCAAGGGCCTGGTCAAGACCTACGCCGCCACCAAGACGACGCCCGAGATGCAGGCCCTGCGGGGCATCGACCTGGCGATCCCGCGGGGCTCGATCTTCGGCCTTTTGGGCCCCAACGGCGCCGGCAAATCGACCTTCATCAACATCCTGGCCGGCCTTTGCCGCAAGACCGCCGGCACGGTGAGCATCTGGGGCCGCGACATCGACGAGCGCCCCCGCGACGCCCGCGCCGCCATCGGCGTGGTGCCGCAGGAGATCGCCGCCGACCCCTTCTTCACGCCCCGGGAATCGCTGGAGGTCGCCGCGGGCATGTACGCCGTGCCGCCGTCCGAACGCCGCACGATGGAGCTGCTCAATGCGCTGGGCCTCGGCGACAAGGCCAACGCCTACGTCCGCCAGCTTTCCGGCGGCATGAAGCGCCGCCTGATGGTGGCCAAGGCCATGGTGCACAATCCGCCGGTGCTGATCCTCGACGAGCCCACCGCCGGGGTCGACGTCGAGCTGCGCCGCCAGCTCTGGGCCTATGTGCTGGAGCTGAACCGCAAGGGCGTGACCATCGTGCTCACCACCCACTACCTGGAGGAGGCCCAGGAGCTCTGCGACCAGATCGCCATCGTCAACCGCGGGCAGGTGGTGGCGTGCGAGGCCACCTCGACGCTCCTCAACCGGATGGACACCCGCAAGGTGCTGGTGACGCCGCAGGAGCCGATGACCGAGGCGCCGGCGCTCAGCGGCTTCGACACCGCGCTGCTGCCCTCCGGCGGCTTCTCGGTCAGCTACCGCACCGGGCAGTCCAGCGTCGAGCAGGTGCTGGCCGCGATCCGCGCCGCCGGCCTGCACATCAAGGACATTTCCACCGAGGACCCCGACCTCGAGGACGTCTTCGTCTCCCTGACCTACGCCGCGCCGGAGCCGGTGGCGTAACCTTCCCTCCCTTAATGGGGAGGGTGGCGAGCGTTAGCGAGACGGGTGGGGACGTGTGGGCCGGATCGCCGAGTCAGCGATTGAGGGCGACCGCCCCACCCGACCTCGGCTTCGCCTCGGCCACCCTCCCCATTAAGGGAGGGAAGTGAGGCTCCCGATGTCCGCCCACCTGTAGGCCACCTCATAGAGCAGCCGCCCGCCGGGGCCCGGCTCCTGCCGCGGAGCTTCCGCCACGCCGCCGAGATGCTCGTAGAAGCCGCGTGCGCGGATGTTGTCGCGCAGCACCGAGATCATCAGCGAGGCGGCGCCCTGGGCCGCCAGCGCCCGCGCCGTCTCGACCATCAGCTGCGCGCCCAGCCCGCGGCCCTGCGCCTGGCGCAGCACGTAGAGGGTGGCGATCTCCGCCTCGCCGGGCGTGGTGCGCCGCGAGGGGCCGCCCTGGGCGTAGGCGACCAGGCCATAGCGGTCGGCGGCGGCCAGGGTGATACTGGTTCCCGGCTCGGTCAGCGCACGGCGGAAGCGCCTGGTGAACCCCGGCTCGCTCATCCGCGCCAGGAAGGCGTCCGGCAGCAGCCCACGGTAGGTCTCGCGCCACGAGGTCACGTGGACGCGCGCCAGGTCCTCGGCGTCCGACGGTCCCGCGGGGAAGACCACGAAGCTCAAAGCGGCCGAAGCTCCACCAGATGCTGCATCCATCCACAGCTTGGGCCTGTTCGGCGCATGTTCAAGGGGTCGCGAGGGGCTGACGGGACTCGGCGTGGCCGCTAGCCTGCCCACCTTGAACGCTCAAGCCACCATAGATCTGGCCGCCACCGCCCTGCCCGATCCGTCGGCCGGCGCCTCGCCGGTGATGGCGCAGTATTTCGAAGCCAAGACGCGCCAGCCCGACGCGCTGGTGTTCTTCCGCATGGGCGACTTCTACGAGCTGTTCTTCGAGGACGCCGCCAAGGCCTCGGCCGCGCTCGGCATCACGCTCACCGCCCGCGGCCAGCACGGCGGCAATCCGATCCCGATGTGCGGCGTGCCGGTGCACGCGGCGGAGGCCTATCTCGCCAAGCTGATCCGCGCCGGCTTCAAGGTCGCCGTCTGCGAGCAGATGGAGAACCCGGCGGAGGCCAGGAAGCGCGGCTCCAAGTCGGTGGTCCACCGCGACGTGGTGCGCGTCGTGACCCCCGGAACGCTCACCGAGGAAGGCCTGCTCGACGCCCGCGGCGCGAACCGGCTGGCGGCCATCGCGGTGCGGGGCGGGCAGGCCGCGGTGGCCAGTGTCGAGCTTTCCACCGGCGAGGTGGAGTGCCTGGGAACAAGCGTCGCGGGCCTCGCCTCGGCGCTGGCGGCGCTCGGTCCCTCGGAGATCCTGGTCCCCGACCGGCTGTTCGTCGACGAACAGGTTTCCCAGGCCCTGAAGTCCGCCGGCGGCTTCGTCCAGCCGCTGCCCCAGGCGCTGGCCGAGCCCGCAGCCTCCGAGGCGCGGCTGAAGCGGCTCTATGGCGTCGAGACCCTGGACGGCTTCGGGGCGCTCTCGGGCGCGGAGGTCTCGGCGCTCGGCTTGATCGCCGCGCACCTGGAGACCACCCAGGCCGGCAAGCTGCCGGCGCTGTCGGCCCCCCGCCGCGCCGGCGAGGCCGACGTCATGGCCATCGATCCGGCGACGCGGACCAGCCTGGAGATCGAGAAGGCCACGTCGGGATCGCGCGAAGGCTCGCTGCTGGCGGCCATCGACCGCACGGTGACGGCGCCCGGCGCGCGCCTGCTGGCGGCGCGGCTGGCGCGGCCGTTGCTCGACCCGGCCGCCATCGACGCGCGCCTCGATGCGGTCGCCTGGTTTTGCGAGCACCGCGCGCAGCGACAGAAGCTGCGCGAGGCGCTGAAGGGCCTGGGCGACATGGCGCGTGCGCTCTCGCGCCTCGCGCTCGGCCGCGGGGGGCCGCGCGACCTCGGGGCGTTGCGCGACGGCCTGGCGATCGGCGAGGCGGTCACCGGCCTCTTCGCCGCGACCAAGGACCCGCTGGTCCAGCCGCCGACCGAGGTGACCGAGGCGCTGCGGGCGCTCACCCCGACGCTGCATCCGGACCTCGCCCAGTTCCGCGCCCTGCTGGCCGAGGGCCTCGGCGACGACCTGCCGTCCCTGGCCCGTGACGGCGGTTTCGTGAAGGAGGGCGTCCGCCCAGAGCTCGACCAGGCCCGCGCGCTTCGCGACGACAGCCGCCTGGTGATCCTGCAGCTCGAGGCGCGGCTGGCGTCGGAGAGCGGCGTGGCGCTCAAGGTCCGCCACAACGCCGTGCTGGGCTATTTCGTCGAGACCACCGCCAAGGCCGCCGAGCCGCTGTTCGCCGCGCCCTTGAACGCCACCTTCATCCATCGCCAGACGCTCGCCAACCAGGTCCGCTTCACCACCGTCGAGCTGGCCGAGCTGGACGCCAAGATCGCCCAGGCCGCCGAGCGGGCGCTGGCCATCGAGCTCGACACCTTCGAGGCCTGGCGCGCCGCCGCCATCGAGGTCGCTGAGGCCATCCAGGCCGCCGCCGCCGCCGCCGCCCGGCTCGACGTCGCCTCCGCCGTCGCCGAGTGGGCGGAGGACTTGGGCGCGTCGCGTCCGACCGTCGACCGCTCCACCGCCTTCGAGGCGGAGGCCGCGCGTCATCCGGTGGTGGAGAACGCGGTGCGCCGCGCGGGCGAGGCCTTCACGCCCAACGACTGCCGCCTGGACGGGGCGGGCGCCGGCGGGCCGAGGCTGGCCCTGGTCACCGGCCCGAACATGGCCGGCAAGTCGACCTTCCTGCGCCAGAACGCGCTTCTGGCCGTCCTCGCCCAGGCGGGCTGCTTCGTGCCCGCCAAGCGCCTGCGCCTGGGCGTCGTCGACCGGCTGTTCAGCCGCGTGGGCGCGGGCGACGACCTGGCCCGCGGCCGCTCGACCTTCATGGCCGAGATGGTCGAGACCGCCGCCATCCTCACTCAGGCGACCCCGCGGTCCTTCGTGATCCTCGACGAGATCGGCCGCGGCACCGCGACCTACGACGGTCTCGCCATCGCCTGGGCCTGCGCCGAAGCCCTGCACGAGACCAACCGCTGCCGCGCGCTCTTCGCGACGCACTACCATGAGCTCGCCGTGCTGGAGCAGCGGCTGGCCTTCGTGGCCAACCTGTCGCTGAAGGCCAAGGAGTGGAACGGCGAGCTGATCTTCCTGCACGAGGCCGGGCCAGGCCCCGCCGACCGCAGCTATGGCGTGCAGGTGGCCAAGCTGGCGGGCGTCCCTGCGCCGGTGGTGTCGCGGGCCAAGGACGTGCTGGAGCGCCTGGAGCGCGAGGCGGGCGCACCGGCCCATCTCGACGACCTGCCGCTGTTCGCGGCCAGCGCACCGGGCGTCGCCGAGCGATCCGGCCCGAGCCCCGCCGAGGAGGCCCTGCGCATCATGGACCCCGACGGCATGAGCCCGCGCGAGGCGATGGACGCGCTCTACCGGCTGAAGGGGCTGCTGACCTAGCCGTGCCGATCCCCGCGACCACCGGCGCTTTCGCCATCGTGCCCTGCAACGACCTGCCGGGCGCCTTGCCGTTCTGGGAGCGGCTGGGATTCGAGCGCACCGGCGGCGACGCGCAATACTACATCCTGACCGGCTGGGGCTGCGAGGTGCACCTCACCCAGGCCGGCGAGGGGCCCTGGCGGGTCCCGGAAGAGCACAATCCCTTCGGCGTCTTCATCCGCACGCCGGACGTGGACGCCATCGCCGCGCGGGTCGACGACCTGATCATCCGGCCGGGCGGCGTGCCGCGCCATCGCGAGTGGGGCCTCTACGAATTCGGCGTCGCCGGCCCCGACGGCCTGCTGGTCCGGATCGGCTGGCCCTCGCGGTTGATGGGCGCCTGACCGTTCCGAGGTAATTTCGGCATCTGCCAAAATAACGCTTGCGCCGATCGCATAGTTCGGTATTTTGCTTTTTAGCGAAATACAAAACATCAACCGCCGAGCGTCATGTCCGAAGTCTACAAAGCCCTGGGCGACCCGACCCGCCGCCGCATCCTCGAACTCCTGCGGGAGCGCGAGATGAGCGCCGGCGAGATCGCCGAGAACTTCCAGCTCGCCAAGCCCACCCTCAGCGGCCACTTCGCCGTGCTGCGCGAGGCGGGGCTGGTGACGCCGGAGAAGACCGGGACGACGATCATCTACCGGCTGAACGTCTCGGTGCTCGAAGAAGCCCTGATGGCCCTGATGGACGCCTTCAAGTTCCAGGGGACCCAGCCACGGGCGACAGCCGCCGCCAAACCTCGCAAGGGAGAAAGCTGATGCGCATCACCAGCGCCACCTGGATCGCGACCGTGCTGGTCGCCGCCAGCGCCGTGGTCGGCGTCTGGGCCTGGACGGCCCTGCCCGGCGGCGTGCCGGTCAACTACCTCGGCGTCGACGGCCACCGGCATGTGGCGACCTCGCGCTCGGCCTTCGCCCTGATCCCGCTGATCGCCGCCTTCGTCACCGCGACCCTCACGCTCGCCCCGACGCTCGGCGCCCGCAACGCCGTGGAGCGCGCCGCCAAGCCCTTCGACATGATCCTGATCGGCGTCGCGGGGCTCATGCTGGTCATCGAGGTCGCCCTGATCGGTAGGGCGATGGACCCTGCGTTCAACGTCATGCGTCCGGCGGCCATCGCCAGCGGCGTGCTGCTGCTGGGCGTCGGCAATTACCTCGGCAAGGCGCGCCAGAACGCGATCGTGGGCCTGAAGACGCCCTGGACGCTGGCCGACGCGACGGTCTGGGACAAGACCCACCGCTTCACCGGCCGCGGCATGGTGCTGGGCGGCCTCGTCCTGATCGCGCTGGGCTTCGTCCTGCACGACGGCAATGCGCTCGGCCTGGCGATCGGCGCCTGCACCGCCGCGCCGGTCCTGGCCGGCGTCGTCCAGTCCTGGAGCCTGGCCCACCGCACGCAGCGCGGCTGACGCGACAAGCTAGCAGCGGGTTAGGACAAGGCGTCCTATATGCCGCTGATGCCGCCCCGCCTTCGCCCGACCCGCCTGGAATACGTCGTCGACGGCATTCGGCTGCGCGCCCAGCTTTCGGCCGCCGCCCTGGAGGCTTCCGGCGACGACGCGGCCCAGCGCAAGGCCGCGCTGGAGATCCTCAAGCAGGCGCTCTTCCGCGGCCGGATGATCGCCAAGGAGCGGCTGGAGAACGGCGCCGGCGGAATCGAGACCGCCCGCCTGCTCTCCGGGGTCACCGACGAGGTGATCACCGCGCTCTGGGACTTCACCACCGTCCACGTGTTCCGCGCCCGTAATCCGACCGAGGGCGAGCGCTTGGCGCTGATGGCCGTGGGCGGGTATGGCCGCGGCACGCTCGCGCCCTTCTCCGACCTCGATCTCCTGTTCGTGCGGCCCTACAAGCAGACTGCCCACGCCGAGAGCGTGATCGAATACATGCTCTACGCGCTCTGGGACCTGGGCTTCAAGGTCGGCCACGCTTCCAGGACCATCGAAGAGTGTGTGAAGCTCGCCCGCGAGGATTTCACCATCCGCACCTCGATCCTCGAGGCGCGCCGCCTGGCCGGCGACGAGAAGCTGGCCGCCGACCTGATCAAGCGCTTCCAGAACGAGGTGGTGAAGGGCACCGGCGCCGAGTTCGTCGCCGCCAAGCTGCGCGAGCGCGACGAGCGCCACGCGCGCGCCGGGGCCAGCCGCTACATGGTCGAGCCCAACATCAAGGAGGGCAAGGGCGGGCTGCGCGACCTCAACACCCTCTTCTGGATCGCCCAGTACCTGCACCCGGGCCAGTCGATCGAGCGGGTGATGCAGCTCGAGATGTTCGAGCGGCGCGAGGTGCGCGCCTTTATCCAGGCCTTCGACTTCCTGTGGGCTGTCCGCGCCCACCTGCACTTCACCACCGGCCGGCCGGAGGAGCGGCTGACCTTCGACCTGCAGCCGGAGATCGCGCGGCGAATGGGCTATGGCGACCGCGGCGACGCCCCGGCCGTGGAGCGGTTCATGCGGCGCTACTTCCTGATCGCCAAGGAGGTCGGCGCGCTCACCCGCGTCTTCGCCGCCAAGCTGGAGGCCGAGCGGGTGAAGGTGGCGCCGCGCGGCCTCTCGCGCCTGCTGCCGAGCCGCAGGCCCAAGCGCAAGCCCCTGGACGAGCCCGGCTTCCATGAGGTGAGCGGGCGGTTGAACATCGACAGCCCGGAGATCTTCGAGCGCGACCCGGTGAACCTGCTGCGGATGTTCCGGATCGCTGACGAACGCAACCTCGACCTGCACCCCGACGCCTTCACGGCCGCGACGCGCTCCCTGCCGCTGATCACCTCGGCGGTGCGCCGCGACCGGCATGCCGCCAAGGTCTTCCTGCAGGTCCTGGCCCACGGCCGCGACCCGCAACGCACCCTGACGCTGATGACCGAGGCCGGCGTGCTCGGGCGCTACCTGCCGGAGTTCGGGCGGATCGTCGCCCAGATGCAGTTCAACATGTACCACTCCTACACGGTGGACGAGCACACCCTGCGGGCCGTGGGGATCATCGCCGACATCGCCGCCGGCCGATTCGCCGAGGACCATCCGCTGTCCACCGCCATCATGCCGCTGATCGCCGACCGCGAGGCGCTGTTCCTGGCCATGCTGCTGCACGACACCGGCAAGGGCGGGGCCGGCGGCCAGGAGAAGGCCGGCGCGCGGGCCGCACGCTCGGCCTGCGAGCGGCTGGGGATCGAGCGCTCGAAGATCGAGCTCGTGGCCTGGCTGGTCGAGCACCACCTGGTGATGAGCGACTACGCCCAGAAGCGCGACATCTCCGACCCGCGCACGGTCACCGACTTCGCCCGCATCGTGGAGACGCCGGAGCGCCTGCGCCTGCTGCTGGTGCTGACCACGGCCGACATCCGCGCCGTCGGGCCGGGCGTCTGGAACGGCTGGAAGGGCCAGCTGATGCGCGAGCTCTATGGGGCGACCGAGGCGGTGTTCCGCGGCGGTCGCGGCTCCGACAGCGCCGCGGCGCTGCGGCGCTACCACGAGAACGCCGCGTATGACGCCCGCGTGCGCGTCGCCAAGGCCGACCCCGCCTCGGAGGCCTGGGCCGACGCCATGGAGGACGCCTACTTCTCAGCCTTCACGGAAGGCGAGGTCCTGGCCCACGCCGCGCTCTCGCGCCGCGCGGCGAACGGAGCCGCCGCGGAGGGCCGCGTCCGGGTCGACCGCAACGCCGCCGAAGTGGTGGTCGCCACCACCGACCGGCCGCGCCTCTTCGTCGACCTGGCCGCCGCGATCACCGAGGCCGGCGCCAACGTGCTGGGCGCGCGGGTCTTCACCTCGCGCACCGGCCAGGCGCTGGACGTCTTCTACGTGCAGGACGTCACCGGCCAGCCCTACGGCGCCGACAACGCCCGCTCGCTGGCGCGGCTGATCGAAAGCCTGGAAGCCGCCGCCCGCGGCGAGCCCCTGCCGCGCGAGACGCGCCGCTCGCCGGACCTCGGCCGCGCCGCCGCCTTCTCGATCACGCCGGCGGTCACCTTGGACAACGAGGCCTCGGAGACCTCGACGGTGGTGGAGGCTTCGGGCCGCGACCGTCCGGGCCTGCTGGCCGCGCTCGCCCGCACCATCGCCGACGCGGGGCTCTCGATCCTCTCGGCGCACATCGACGGCTATGGCGAGCGCGCGGTCGACGCCTTCTACGTGACCGGCCCGGACGGCGGGAAGCTCACCGACGGGCGCAAGGGCAACGCGCTCAAGGCCGCGCTGGTCGCGGTGATCAACGACCAGGACCGCGACGAAGGCCGCCGCTCCACCCTGCAGCGCGCCCGGGCCAGCGTCGCGCGTTGACAAGCTGACATACGGGCGTAATTTTTCCAGACTACAGACGTAATCACGCGTTGGCGCCGACGCGCCGGTCGGCGCCGAAACAAGCGTGGCCGCCGCATAGGCGCCACGAAGTGGGGCTTGGCTAAGCTTTGCGACCGGGCTCGATCAGACAGTCCGGCGATCCTGGGGGGCGACGTGCGCAGTCGAGTGAGTTTCGTCCTGTCCGCCGCCTTGAGCGCGGCCGCCGTCCAGGCCCAGGCCCAAACGTCAGACACGCCGGCCCAGACCGCGCCGGCCAAGGCTCCGCCGGCCAAGGGCAAGGCTCCCGGCAAGACGGTGGACGCGATCACGGTCACCGGCGCGTCCCAAAACGGAATCCGCACCTCGATCGACCGACGCAGCTATGGGATCGCGACGGACCTGCAGACCACGACCGGTTCGATCAGCGACGCGCTCAAGAACATCCCCTCGGTCGAGGTGGACGTGCAGGGCAACGTCTCCCTGCGCGGCGACACCAACGTCACCATCCTGATCGACGGCAAGCCGTCGGGCATGTTCAAGGGCGCGAGCGCCGCGCAGGCGCTGCAGGCGATGCCGGCGGACTCCATCGAACGGGTGGAGGTGATCACCAATCCCTCGGCGGCCCTGTCTCCGGAGGGTTCGGCCGGCGTCATCAACCTGATCACCAAGACCACGCGGAAGCCCGGCAAGTCAGGGTCGCTCCGCCTCAACGTCGGCACCGGCGGCCGGTACAACGGCGGGGCCACGGCGGCCTACAACTCCAACAAGCTGACCGTGACGGCCGACATCGGCGCGCGGCGCGACGCCCAGACCGGGCACGGCTATGACGCGCGCACGATCCTCGACGGCGCCGGCAATGTGCTCAGCTCCAGCACCACCCAATGGCGCCAGAAGGGCTACGCAGAGCAGCGCAACGCGCGCACGAGCATCGACTACGACCTCGACGACAAGACGCGGCTGAGCGGCGAGGCGCGCTATTCGCATTTCGGGGTCGATGTCGGCGGCCCGCAGGCCTTCGTCGGCCTTGGCCCGGCCGGCGAAACGGTCAGCCGCTTCGACCAACGGTTCGCCGCCAACATCGGCCACGACACCGAAGCGGTCCAGGCCACCCTGCGCCGCAAGTTCGCCGGCGACGACCACGACCTGGTGGTCAACGTCTCGCGCGAACGCACCGACGAGGACCGCACGAACGCCTTCGACCAGGTCATCACCCTGCCAGCGCCGTCGGAGCTCCTGACCGGCCAGCGCAGCAAGACGTCGCTGACGCTCAGCGAGGCCAAGGCCGACTACACGAGCCCGCTGCCCGGCGAGGCCAAGCTGAAGGCCGGCTACGACCTGCGGGTCGACCAGAACGACTACGACAACACCGGCCAGCGGGGGACGAGCCCGGGAGGCCTGGGTCCCGATCCGAGCCAGACCAATCTGTTCTTCTACAAGCAGACCATCAACGCCGCCTACGTCACCTATGAGCGGCCGTTCGGCGACTGGACCGTGCTGGGCGGCCTTCGCCTCGAGGAGGTCGGCCTCGACCTCAACCAGGCCACGTCGCACCTCGCGCGCAGCACCGACTATTTCAAGATCTACCCGTCCCTGCACGTCGCCTACCGCTTCGCGGACGACCAGCAGCTGATCCTCAGCTATTCCAAGCGTGTCCAGCGGCCGAACCCGCAGGACCTCAACCCGTTCGTGGTGGAGAACGACGCGCTCAGCTTCCGCGCCGGCAATCCCAACCTGCAGCCGCAGATCACCAACTCGTTCGAGGCCGGCTACCAGTACAAGTCCGGCGGGACGCTCTATCTCGGCACGCTCTACTACCGGCAGAACGAGCACGGCGTGACCGACGTGGTCACCAGCCTCGGCAACGGCGTCCTGCTGACGACCAAGGCGAACCTGAGCGAAAGCAAGGCCGCCGGTCTCGAGCTGGTCGCCAACGGGCGCCTGACCAAGACCCTAAGCTACAATGTCTCGACCAACTTCTACTGGAACCAAATCGACGCGACAGGTCAGGGCCTCGACCAGCTCCTCGATTTCTCGGGCCGGCGGTCGGCGTTCACGGTGGGCGGCCGGGGCAGCCTGACCTGGCAGGCGACGCCCAAGGACATGTTCCAGCTCAGCGCCAATCTAAACGCCAAGCGGCTGACGCCGCAGGGCTACATCGATCCGAACTTCGTGACCTTCCTGGGCTATCGCCACAAGTTCAACGACAGCCTCTCGGCCGTGGTGACCGTGCAGGACGTCCTGGGCAGCGTCCGTTTCCGCCAGATCGTCGACACGCCCGTCCTGCAGGACCGCAACGTCGCCAAGCCAGATGTGCAGGCCGTCTTCCTCGGCCTGACCTGGACCTTCGGCGCGCCGAACAAGCGTGGGCACGACACCGGCTTCGACTTCGGCCCTCCGCCTGGGCAGTAGCCAGGCCTCGCAACAAGCTTGGCCGCTAGGGTGATGCCCCTACTGTTCCCCTTTGATGGTCATCGCCCGGCTTGTCCGGGCGACCCATGAACACCAGGTCGTGCAAGTCGACCCACGGCGGCGTCACTGCGTACCCCTCAGCGTCGAGATCATGGGTGGCCCGGACAAGCCGGGCCATGACGGAAAATACTTATAACTCTGAGTCCGGACCCTAGGCCGCCGCCAGCACCGCGCCCTCGGCCGCGGGACCGCGCTCCGGCGGGCGGAAGAAGGCGGCGAGCAGCAGGACGGCGACCGCCGCCATGCCGGTCGGGACCAGGAACAGGCTGCGGTAGTCGACCTTGCCCGCGGCGTCGGTCCAATGGGCGATCAGGCTCGGGAAGAGGAAGCTCGCGCCGACATTGCCGATGCCAAGGATCAGGAGATTGAACAGGCCCTGGGCGCTGGAGCGGACGTCCTTGGGGAAGACCGCGTCCACGAAGATGTACACGGTGGCGAAGAAGAAGGCGTAGCAGACGCCGTGGAGGAGCTGCACGGCGACGATGGTCGCCACGCTGTCGGCGAAGAAGGCGAAGACGAAGAAGCGCGCGGCGTGGCCCAGGATGCCGATGATCATGGTGGTCTTCCAGCCCAGCCGGGCGAGCACGCCGCCCAGGATGAACATGGTCACGATCTCGGCGAGCTGGCCCAGGCTCAGCACGATCATCGACAGGTTTCCGGCGATGCCCACGCGGTTGGTCAGGAAGTTATCGGCCATCACGAAATAGCCGTTGTGGATCACGCTATCGATGAAGGTGACCAGGAACAGCACGCCCACGAACGGCACGCCCAGCAGCTTGATCGCCTCGCGCCAGGCCAGCGGATCGGCGCCCTTCGCGTCGCGCTTGGGCGGCGTATGCGGCAGGGTCAGGCTGTAGGCGGCCAGCGCGAGCGAGACGATCGCGGCGACCAGGAAGATCCAGCGCACCTGCGCCGCGTCGGCTTTGGCGCCCAGCAGGAAGACGAACGGCCAGCTCACCAGCACCCAGCCGACCGTGCCGCCCATGCGGATCGCGCCGAAATCCTTGGCCGGGTCCTTCAGGTTGGCGAAGGCGATGGAGTTGGAGACCGACAGGGTCGGCACATAGAGCAGGCTGAAGATCAGGTAGGCCGTGAAGAACGGCCAGAAGCTGGTCAGGAAGGCGCAGGCCGCCAGGGCCAGACCGCTCAGTGCGTGGCTGCCGGCCATGAACCGCTCGGCCGCGAAGTTGCGGTCCGCGAACTGGTTCGAGAAGAAGATCCCGGCCACCGAGGCGATGCCCCAGGCGCTGCCGACCAGGGACTGCTGCCAGGGCGAGAACCCCAGCATGCCCATGTAGGGGAAGAGCTTGGGCGCCCAGGCGCCCCAGACCGCCAGCTGCAGCACCATCATCAGAAAAAGCCGCACCTGGACCGTCATCTTCGCCTCCCCTCAGCGTGAGTCTCAATGCCCCGCTTGGCGCATCGATTGCACAGTTGCGGCCGAAGCGCACCTGCCGCGATCCGATCGGCGAACGCCGGGCTTCCGGTGTGGTTTGACCTCTCCGGCCGCCTGCGCCAAGTTCCGGCGAAACTCATGGTTCGCGGGGGGTGACCAGTATGGCGCAGCTAAGTGAGGCGCCGCCGCCTTTGCGTATCGGGTTCGTGGGCTCGGGCTTCATCGCCAAGTTCCACGCGAAGAGCTTCCAGTCGGTCCGCCACGCCCAGATCACCGGCGTCTTCAGCCCGACGGCCGTCAATCGCGAGGCCCTGGCCCAGGCCGTCAACGACGCCGAGCTCGGCCCCTGCCGCGCGCACGCCGACCTGGAAAGCCTGCTGAGCGCGCCCGACGTCGATGCGATCTGGCTGCTGGCCCCCAATGACCAGCGGCTGGAGGTCATGCGCGCCATCCACGCGGCGGTGAAGTCCGGCCGCTCCAAGGTCCGCGCCATCGCCTGCGAGAAGCCGCTTGGCCGCACCCTGGCGGAGGCCCGCGAGGTGCTGCGGTTGGCTGAGGACGCCGGCCTCGCCCACGGCTACCTGGAGAACCAGGTGTTCGCGAGCGCGGTCGAGCGCGGCAAGGAGATCATCTGGCGCCGCGCCGTCCCCGCCTCGGGCCGACCCTATCTCGCCCGCGCGGCGGAGGAGCACTCCGGCCCGCACGAGCCGTGGTTCTGGCAGGGCGCGCGCCAGGGCGGCGGGGTGATGAGCGACATGATGTGTCACTCTGTCGAGGTGGGGCGCTTCCTGCTGACCGCCCCGAACGCCGCGCGCAACACCCTGACGGTCAAGGCTGTCCAAGGCTCGGTCGGCTACCTCAAGTGGACCCAGGACCGCTACGCCAAGTCGCTGGCCCGCGACTTCAAGGGCGTGGAGATGCAGGCCCATCCGGTGGAGGACTTCGCCCGCGCGACCATCACCCTTGAAGACGAGACCGGCCAGGAGCTGATCGTCGAGGCCTCCACCTCCTGGTCCTATGTGGGCCCGGGCCTGCGGATCGACCTGGCGCTGCTGGGACCCGAGTACGCGATGGAGTTCTCGTCGCTGAACCCCAGCCTGAAGGTCTTCCTGTCGCGCGCCATCACCGGCGGCCAGGGCGAGGACCTGGTGGAGAAGCAGAACGCCGAGCAGGGCCAGATGCCGATCGTCGAGGACGAAGCCGGGACCTACGGCTACATCGGCGAGAACCGCCACATGGTCGACTGCTTCCGGCATGGCCGCACGCCCATCGAGACCTTCGAGGACGGCGTCGAGGTCACCAAGATGGTGATGGCGCTCTACAAGTCCGCCGAGACCGGATCGGTGGTCCGGCTGCCCGACGAATCCCTGGAAACCTACGTTCCCGCGCCGGCGCGGACCGGAGCCTAGCGAATGGCGAGCGACACCTACGACGTGATCATCGTCGGTTCCGGCGCCGGCGGCGGGATGAGCGCCTACCACCTGACCAAGTCGGGCATGAAGGTGCTGATGCTGGAGGCCGGCCGCGACTACGACCCGCGGGTCGAGACGCCGATGTTCAACATCAATGCCGAGGCGCCGCTGCGCGGGGTCGGCACGCCGGACAAGCCCTTCGGCTTCTACGACGCCACGGTCGACGGCGGATGGGAGGTGCCGAACGAGCCCTACACCGTGGCCGAGGGCTCCGAGCCCTTCATCTGGTGGCGCCCGCGGATGCTCGGCGGCCGGACCAACCACTGGGGCCGCATCTCGCTGCGCTTCGGCCCGCTGGACTTCAAGCCGCGCGAACGCGACGGCCTGGGCCACGACTGGCCGATCACCTACGACGACATGGCGCCCTGGTACGACAGGACTGAGAAGCTGATCGGGGTCACCGGCGCCCATCCGCCCATGAACCTCACCAACACGCCGGACTCGCCGCCCGGCTGCCTGCTCGAACCTGCGCCGCCGCGGGCGTTCGAAGTCTTCTACGAGCGGGCGTTCCGGGCGATGAACATCCCGGTGATTCCGATGCATGGCGCGGTGGTCACCAGCCCGATGGAAGGGCGCAACACCTGCCTTTTCGCCACGCCGTGCGGGCGCGGCTGCGCCATCGGGGCCAACTTCCAGTCGACCACCGTGCTCATCCCGCCGGCCATGGCGACCAAGAACCTGACCATCCGCACCAACGCCCTGGTCTATCAGGTGGACCTGGGCCGCGACGGCAAGGCCCAGGGCGTCACCTTCGTCGACCGCAAGACGGGCGAGCACCACTCGGTCACCGCCAAGGCCGTCGTCCTGGCCGCGGGTTCCGGCGAGACGGCGCGCATCCTGCTGAACTCCAAGTCGTCGAAGTTCCCCGACGGCCTGTGCAACACCCACGGCATGGTCGGCCGCTACCTGATGGACTCGGTGGGCCTGAACGTCACCGGCCACTTCCCGGCCCTGGAAGGCCTGCCGCCCACCAACGACGACGGCAACGGCGTCGAGCACACCTATGTGCCGTGGTGGGGCTACGACAAGCACAAGGAGCTGGGCTTCCCGCGCGGCTACCACATCGAGATCGGCGGCGGCCGGCAGATGCCCTCGATGGGCATGGGCTCGCTGGTGGGCGACCACCTCGACCTGGTCGGCGACGACCTGCGCGGGGCGCTGCGCCGCAAGTACGGCTCGACGATCAGCTTCAACGGCCGGGGCGAGATGATCCCCAACGACGACTGCTACTGCGAGCTCGATCCGGTGACCAAGGACAAGTGGGGCATTCCGGTGCTGCGCTTCCACTGGAAGTGGGGTGAGAGCGAGACGAAGCAGGCCGCGCACATGGTCACGACCTTCCTGGAGGTGATCGACCGTCTGGGCGGCAAGCCCACCAAGCCGCCAGAGAGGGACGGCCGCAAGGCGATCTCCAAGGGCGGCGAGATGATCCACGAGATCGGCACCGCGCGGATGGGCCACGACGAGACGGACTCGGTGGTCAACCAGTACGGCCAGACCTGGGCGGTCCCGAACCTCTTCGTGATGGACGGAGCGGTGATGGTCTCCAGCCCGGACAAGAACCCCACGCTGTCGATCATCGCGCTCGCCTGGCGCTCCGCCGACAACCTGGCGACCATCGCCAAGCAGGGGGCCCTATGAGCGACGCACCGCAAACCCCCGAGACGGAACCCTACGTCTCGAAGATCGACCGCCGCACGGCCCTGGCCTGGGTGGGCGTGGTGGGCGCGGCGACCGTCGCCGGCGCCGGCGTGGTCGTCTATGGCCCGATGAAGGGCGGCGAGCCCGTCCGGCGCGGCTACGGCACCGATCCCAAGCTGGCCAAGCCCGAGAAGGCGCCGTGGTCGCGGATCATGATCCCGTCGCAGCTCCAGACCGCCGCGATCCTGGCCGACTTCATCCTGCCGGCCAGCGGCGCGGCGCCGTCGGCCAGCGCGCTCGGGATCCCCGACTTCATCGACGAGTGGGTGAGCGCACCCTATCCGGACCAGGTGAAGGACCGCCCCGTCGTCCTGAACGGGTTGAACGCGCTCAGCGCCAAGGTGCTGAAGGCCAGCGCCGCCGATCGCGCCGCGGCCCTGAAGGCGCTGCCGGCCGCCACCGACCCGCTGACCAAGGCGTTCTGGAAGAAGTTCCGTGGGCTGACGATCGGCGCCTACTACACCACCGAGGCCGGGTTCAAGGACATCGGCTACATCGGCAACGTGGCGCGCGCGTCCGATCCCGGTCCGTCGGCCGAGGTGAAGGCGGCGCTGGAACGCGAACTCCAGAAGCTCGGTCTTTAGGTCAGTATTTTTAAGAAGGATGACGGCGATGAAAACCCTGGCGCTTGGACTCTGCATCGCCGCCCTCGCCGCAGGCGCGTTTGCGCAGGGCAAGCCCGCTGCCGACAACACGCTGACGCCGGCCGAAAAGGCGGCGGGGTGGAAGCTGCTCTTCGACGGCAAGGACACCGCCGGCTGGCGGGGGTTCAAGACGCCGGCGCCGGACGCCGGCTGGCATGTGAAGGACGGCGCGCTCAGCCCCGACCCCAAGACGTCGAAGGACCTGGTGACCAAGCAGGACTTCGAAAGCTTCGACCTTACGTTCGACTGGCGGATCAGCCCGAAGGGCAACTCCGGCGTGATCTATCACGTCATCCCGGTGGGCGATGAGACCTACGAGAGCGGGCCGGAGTACCAGCTCCTGGACAACGCCCGCGGCGAGCCGCCGCTGGAGCGCGCGGGTTCGCTCTTCGCCCTGGTGGCCCCCTCGGTCGACGTGCCCAAGCCGGTCGGCGAGTTCAACCACTCGCGCCTGCTGGTCGACCACGGCAAGGTGCAGCACTGGCTGAACGGGACCAAGGTCGCCGAGTACGAGATCGGCTCAGCGGACTTCAAGGCGCGTGTCGCCAAGTCGAAGTTCACCCGCTGGCCACAGTTCGCCACCGGCAAGAGCGGCGCCATCGCCCTGCAGAACCACGGCGACGACGTGGCCTTCAAGAACATCAAGATCCGGGTCCTGAAGTAGGGCACCCGCGCCAAAATGCAGCGCGCGCCGGCCGGAGCCGCGCGCTAGTTTGCGCCCTGTGAGTCGCCCCATCCGCCGAGACGCCGCTTCCGTGACCGACACTCCGCGAACCGCGCCGGTGAGGAAGGCCCCGGGGATGCTGCGCTCCTCGGCGATCTACTCGGGGCTGACTCTGGTCAGCCGCTTCCTGGGGCTGGCGCGCGACCTGGTGATCACCGCGCGCCTCGGCGGGGCGGGCAACATCGCGGGCGACGCCTACTACACCGCGCTGACCTTCCCGAACCTGTTCCGGCGGATGTTCGCCGAGGGCGCCTTCGCCGCGGCCTTCGTGCCGGACTATTCGAAGCGCCTGGCCGGCGAGGGCGAGGAGGCCGCCGACAAGTTCGCCGCCGACGCCCTGGTCACCATGGCCGCGGCGATGATCGCCATCACGGTCGCCTGCCAGCTCGCCATGCCCTGGCTGATGCGGGTCTACAGCTACGGCTTCCTGGACAATCCGGAGAAGTTCAAGCTGGCGGTGATCCTGACCCAGATCACCATGCCCTACCTGCCCTGCATGGTGATCGCCGCCCTCTTCGCCGGCATCCTGCAGGCCCGCGGCCGGTTCATCATCTACGGCCTCTACCCGACGATCCTGAACGTGGTGATGCTGATCGCCGTCCTGCCGCAGAAGGACCCGACGCGGGCGGCCTATGCGGCCTCGATCGGGGTGATCGTGGCGGGCATCGGCCAGGCGGCGCTCTGCTGGTGGGGCGCGCACAAGACCGGCGCGCGGATCAATCCGAAGAGTCTGAAGCTGACGCCGCCGATCAAGGCGTTGATCCGGCGCATGGTGCCGGGCGTGATCGCGTCGAGCGCCACCCAGATCAACCTCTTCATCTCGGCCATGCTGGCGAGCCAGGTGCCCGGCATGCGGGTGTGGCTGAACATCGCCGAGCGGTTCTACCAGCTGCCGCTCAGCCTGGTGGGCGTGGCCATCGGCGTGGCCCTGCTGCCCCGGCTCTCGACCGCGTTGCAGAAGAAGGACCACGACGACGCCAACGCGGCCATGGACCAGGCGGTGGTCTTCGGCCTGGCGCTCAGCCTGCCGGCCGCCGCGGCGCTCATGGCCATGCCGGGCTACCTCTGCGAGGGGCTGTTCTCGCGCGGCCATTTCACGCCCGCCGACGCGGCGCACTCGGCCCAGCTGCTTTTCCACTACGGCTGGGGCGTGCCGGCCTTCGTGCTGATCAAGATCCTGCAGCCGGCCTTCTTCGCCCGCGGCGACACGCGCCGGCCGATGAACTACTCGCTGATCTCGGTGGCGGTGAACATCGCGCTGGGCGTCGGGCTCTTCTTCACCATCGGCTTCGCTGGCATCGCCGCCTCCACCGCCGCGGCGTCCTGGGTGACGGTCGCCCAGATGGTCGTGCGGCTCTGGCGCGACGACACCTGGCGGCCCTCGGCGCGCGCCACGGGCAAGATCGTCCGCGTGGCGGCGGCCTGCCTGGGCATCGGCGTGGCCTTGGCCACGGCCTCCCATTTCCGCGCGGTCCTGGAGTCGCCGCTGGCCGGGTTCCACTACGCCAAGGAGGTCACGGTGTTGCTGGTCTGCCTGGGCGGCGCGATCCTCTATCCGGCATTGTTGTTCGCGTTCGGGGGCGTCACCCCCGCCGAGGCGCGCGCGGCGCTCAGCCGGCGCAGGGGCGAGGCGGGTCCGGTCGCCTCCGGCTTGCCGTAGGGCGGGCTCGGCGCTATTTCCCCGCCCATGACTTCGGGCTTCCAGACTTGGCGATGGCGTTGAGCCGCTAACCCGCTCTCACCTCGGGCCTTGCGCCCGCACGCCCTCTAGCCTCAGAAGCCTGTCCCATGACCGACCAAGCTCCGGCTCCCTACGCGGGCCCGCAACGCGTGCTCTCCGGCGTCCAGCCGTCCGGTGACCTGCATCTCGGCAACTACCTCGGCGCCCTGGTGAAGTTCGCGCGCCTGCAGCACCAGATCGAGACCTTCATCTTCGTCGCCGACCTGCACGCCATCACCGCCTGGCAGGACCCGGCGAAGCTGAAGGACCAGGTCCGCGAGATCGCCGCCGCCTACCTGGCCACCGGCCTCGACCCGAAGGTCGCCACCATCTTCGCCCAGTCCGCCGTGCCGGCCCACGCCGAGCTCGCCTGGGTGTTCAACTGCGTGGCGCGCCTCGGCTGGCTCGACCGGATGACCCAGTTCAAGGACAAGGCCGGCAAGCACAAGGAGCGCGAGAGCGTCGGGCTCTACACCTACCCGGTGCTGCAGGCCGCCGACATCCTGGTCTACAAGGCGACGCAGGTGCCGGTGGGCGAGGACCAGCGCCAGCACCTGGAGCTGACCCGCGACATCGCCGCGAAGTTCAACCACGACTTCGAGGCCCCGGGCTTCTTCCCGCTGCCGGACGCGCTCACCCAAGGACCCGGCGCGCGGATCATGAGCCTGCGCGACGGCTCGGTGAAGATGTCCAAGTCCGACCCCTCGGACAATTCGCGGATCAACCTGACCGACGACGCCGACACCATCGCCCAGAAGATCCGCAAGGCGCGAACCGACGCCGACGTCCTGCCGGAGAAGCTGGAGGACCTGGCCGGCCGCGCCGAGGCGCAGAACCTGATCGGGGTCTACGCCGCGCTCTCCGGCCGCGAGGCGCAGGACGTCCTGACCGAGTTCGCCGGCCAGGGCTTCGGCGCTTTCAAGCCGAAGCTCGCGGACCTCGCCGTCTCCGTGATGGGGCCGATCGGCGGCGAGATGCGCCGCCTGCTCAGCGATCCCGCGGAGATCGACCGCATCCTCGGCGCCGGCGCCGAACGCGCCCGCGAGGTCGCCGCCCCAGTCCTGGCGGACGTGAAGCGCATCGTGGGCTACTGGGCCGGCTGACCTTGCCTCCGGGCTGAAGGCGCCGCACCGTCCGCGCCCATGACCTCGACCAGCAAGCGCAAGTTCCTCGTCGTCGCCGACGACACGCCGGAGTTCCAGGCGGCCCTGCGCTTCGCCTGCCGCCGCGCGCGCTCCACCGGCGGCCACGTGGCCCTGCTTCGGGTGATCGAGCCGGAATATTTCGAGCACTGGTCGGGCGTGCGCGAGGAGATCGAACGCCAGGCGCGCGAAGAGGCCGAGGCCGTGCTGCAGAAGTCCGCCGAATTCGTCCAGGCCGAGACCGGCCTGCCGCCGGAGTTCCTGATCAAGCACGCCGAGAACGTCCGCGCGGCCTTGCGCGAGGTGATCGGCTCCGACCCGGCCATCAAAATCCTGGTGCTGGCCGCGGCGGTCGGCGGGCGCGGCCCTGGACCCCTGGTGGCCTCCCTGGCCAAGGAAGGCGTGACGTGGGGCGCGCGCAAGGTGCCGGTGACGCTGGTGCCGGGCGACCTCACCGATGAAGAGATCGCCGACCTGGCGTGACTTGCGCCCCAGGCGCCGCGGCGCCACATCTGCCCCATGTTCATCCAGACCGAAGCCACGCCGAACCCCGAGGTGCTGAAGTTCCTGCCCGGCCGCGAGGTCATGGGCGAAGGCACGCGCGACTTCCGCGACGCGGAAGCAGCGGCGGTTTCCACGCTCGCGACAGAACTTTTCGGCATCGAGGGCGTCACCCGCGTCTTCTTCGGCCCGGACTTCCTGACGGTCGGCAAGGCCGAGACCCACGCCTGGAGCCACCTGAAGGCGCCGATCCTGGCGGCCATCATGGACCACTTCACGTCGGGCCAGCCGCTGTTCGCCGGCGCCGACGACAGCGCCGGCGGGCATGACGAGGGCGTCTACGAGGGCGAGACCGCGCAGATCGTGGCCGAGATCAAGGACCTGCTGGACACCCGCATCCGCCCGGCCGTGGCCCAGGACGGCGGCGACATCTTGTTCTCGCGCTTCGACGACAAGACCGGCGTCGTCTACCTGAACATGCGCGGGGCCTGCTCGGGCTGCCCGTCCTCCTCGGCGACGCTGAAGGCCGGGGTCGAGAACATGCTCAAGCACTACGTCCCGGAAGTGACGGCGGTCGAACAAACCCTCTAGAGCCCGTAGGCCGAGCCGCGGCCGGTCTGCTATCTGCCTCCCAATGATCGCGCTCGGGTTCGACACCTGCCTCTCTGCCTGCTCGGTCGCGGTCGTCGATGGCGAGCGTGTGCTGGCCTGCGCGCGCGAGGTCATGGCGCGCGGCCACCAGGAGCGCCTTGCCCCGATGGTCCAGCAGGTGATGGCCAAGGCCGGCCTGCGCTTCGACCAACTCGCCCGCATCGGCGTCACCGTGGGCCCCGGCTCCTTCACCGGCCTTCGGGTGGGCATCGCCTTCGCCAAGGGCCTGGCCCTGGCGCTGGACCGGCCGACGGTCGGGGTCGGAACCTTGGCCGCGCTGGCCGCCCACGCTCAGGGCCTGGTCTTCCCCGCCATCGACGCCCGGCGCGGCCAGCTCTACCTGCAGGCCTTCGAGGACGGCCGCGCCCTGATGGCGCCCGACGCCCTGACCGTGGAGGCCGCCGCCGCCCGCATCGCCGAGCTCTCGATGGGCCGGCCCTTCACGCTCACCGGCTCGGGCGCCGCCCTGCTGGCCGACCTCAATCCCGACGCGGCGATCCTGCCGGCCGAGGGCGCCGACGCCCGCGACGTCGCGCGCCTGACCGTGCTCCGCCAGCCCACGCCGCTGAAGCCGCTCTACCTGCGCGCCCCGGACGCCAAGCTGCCCGCATGAAGCTGACCCGCGCCACGGCGGCCGAGTGCGAGGCCATGGCCGCCGTCCACGCCGAGGCCTTTCCCGCCTCCTGGCGCGAGGACGAGTTCGAGGACCTGCTGGAGGGCGAGGGCATCTATGGCTTCCTGGCCGCCGACGAGGCCGCGCCGCTGGGCGTCATCCTCTGCCGCGTGGCCGGCGGCGAGATGGAGGTGCTGACGATCGGGGTGGCGCCTGCCGCGCGGCGCAAGGGCGTCGCCCGCGCCCTGCTGGCCGCCGCCCTGCCGCCGGCGCGCGAACTCCAGGCCGCCGAGGTTTTCCTGGAGGTGGCCGTCGACAACGATCCGGCCATCGCGCTCTACGACGGCCTCGGATTCCGCAAGGCCGGCCTGCGCAAGGCCTACTACAACCGCGGCGCGCAAGGGTTTGTGGACGCCCTGGTGATGCGTCTCGACCTTAACGCGGCCGCCGCTTAAGCCTATCCTGCAACAAACGAGGACCCGGGAGCCCTTCTTGTCGGACCGCATCGAAAAGCTCTGCGTCGAGAAGGGTATGCGCATGACCGAGCAGCGCCGCGTCATCGCGCGCGTGCTGTCCGAGGCCCACGATCACCCCGACGTCGAGGAGCTGCACCGACGCGCCCACGCCGTCGATCCGCACATCTCGATCGCCACGGTCTATCGGACCGTGCGGCTGTTCGACGAGGCCGGGATCATCACCCGCCACGACTTCCGCGACGGCCGCTCCCGCTACGAGGAGCACCCCGACCAGCACCACGACCACCTGATCGACATGAAGACCGGCAAGGTCGTGGAGTTCATGGACGCCGAGATCGAGGCCCTGCAGGAGGCCATCGCCAAGAAGCTCGGCTACAAGCTCGTCGACCACCGCCTCGAGCTCTACGGCATGCCGATCGAGGAGTGATGAGCGGCAAGGCTGCGCCGCCGCGCCTCTCCCTTCGGCTCCGCCGAGGCAGAGGAGCGCCACTGAACTTGCGCCTCTCTGCCTCGAACCCCATAACCCCAGCCATGTCCGGTCCCGCGCCAGCGAAGCGCCTCTTCATCAAGACCTACGGCTGTCAGATGAACGTCTACGACAGCGAGCGGATGGCCGATGTCCTGTCGCCGCTGGGCTATGCGCTGACCGACAGCCCGGACAGCGCCGACCTGGTGGTGCTCAACACCTGCCACATCCGCGAAAAGGCCACCGAGAAGGTCTATTCCGAGCTCGGCAAGCTGAAGGAGATGCGCGAGGAGCGCTTGGCCGAGGGTGGGGCGCGGATGACTATCGCCGTCGCCGGCTGTGTCGCCCAGGCCGAGGGCGAGGAGATCATGCGCCGCCAGCCGGCGGTGGACCTGGTCGTCGGCCCGCAGGCCTATCACCAGCTTCCGGAGCTGATCGCCCGCACCCACCGCGCCCGGGGCGAGCGCCTGTCGGCGGATTTCGCGCCGGAGGACAAGTTCGACGCGCTGGCGCCCACCGCTCGCCACGCCACCGGCGTCACCGCCTTCCTCACCGTGCAGGAGGGTTGCGACAAGTTCTGCACCTTCTGCGTGGTGCCCTACACGCGTGGGCCCGAGTGGTCGCGCAGGCCTGAGGCCATCGAGGCGGAGGCCCGCGACCTGGCCGCCCAGGGCGTGCGCGAGGTCACCCTGCTGGGCCAGAACGTCAACGCCTACGCCGGTGACGGCGGGCTGGCGGGACTGGTCCGCCGGCTGGCCGCGATCCCCGGCCTCGACCGCATCCGCTACACGACCAGCCACCCGCGCGACATGGACGACGCCCTGATCGCCGCCCACGCCGAGGTCGAGGCCCTGATGCCTTATCTGCACCTGCCGGTGCAATCGGGTTCGGACCGCATCCTGAAGGCCATGAACCGGGCGCACACGGCCGACAGCTACCTGCGCCTGATCGAGAAGATCCGGGCGGCGCGGCCCGACATGGCGATCTCGGGCGATTTCATCGTGGGCTTCCCGGGCGAACGGGAGAGCGACTTCGAGGCGACGCTGAACCTGGTCCGCGAGGTCGGCTACGCCACGGCCTTCATCTTCAAGTATTCGCGCCGCCCCGGCACGCCGGCGGCCGCCATGCCCGGCCAGGTGGACGAGGCGGTGAAGGATGAGCGGCTGGCGCGCCTCAACGCCCTGCTCGACGAACAGGCCCGCGGGTTCAACGCGGCCCAGGTCGGCAAGGTGTTGCCGGTGCTCTTCGAGCGGCCCGGCCGTCATCCCGGCCAGCTCATCGGCCGCAGCCCCTATCTGCAGGCGGTCCACGCGACCGCGCCGGATCGCTTGATCGGCCAGATCGTTCCGGTTCGCATCGAGGCCGCCGCCCGGATGAGCCTGGCCGGCGCGCTTACGGAGCTGGAGACCGCGTGAGCCGGGCGCCCGAATTCATCACCCTGTCCGACGCCGCGTCCCGCGCGGTGGCCGGCGCCAACTCCCGCCACGCCGCCCTGATCGAGGACGCCTTCGACGTGCTGGTCGAGACACCCGGCGGCGGCGTGTCGCTGACCGGCGACGCCAAGGGCCGCGCCGCGGCCAAGAAGGCGGTGCAGGCGATCGCCGCGCGCGCCGACCAGGGGCTGGAGATCGGCGAGGCCGACGTGCGCGTGGCCATCGGCAATGTGCGCTCCGGCAGCGCGGGCGCCGGCGCCCTGCCGGTCGGCCGCCGCGGCCAGGTGGCCCCCAAGACGAAGACGCAGGCCGAATATCTGCAGGCGCTCTCCAAGTGCGAGCTGGTCTTCGGCCTCGGCCCGGCCGGCACCGGCAAGACCTTCCTGGCGGTCGCGCACGGCGCGGGCCTCCTGCTGCGCGGCGAGGTCGACCGGTTGATCGTCAGCCGCCCGGCGGTGGAGGCCGGCGAGCGCCTTGGCTTCCTGCCCGGCGACCTGACCGAGAAGGTCGACCCCTACATGGCGCCGGTCTGGGAGGCGCTCACCGACATCCTGGGCGCCGAGCAGCTTCGCCGCCGCCGCGAGAAAGGCGAGATCGAGGTCGCGCCCATCGCCTTCCTGCGCGGCCGCACCCTGGCCCACGCCTTCGTTATCGTCGACGAGGCGCAGAACGCCACCCGCCTGCAGATGAAGATGGTGCTGACCCGCCTGGGCGAGGGCGCGCGCATGGTGGTCACCGGCGACCCGACCCAGATCGACCTCGTCAACGTCCGCGACTCCGGCCTGGCGCACGCGGTCGGGTTGCTGGAGGGCGTCAAGGGCATCGGCGTCACCCGCTTCTCGGCCGAGGACGTGGTGCGCCACCCGCTGGTCGAGCGCATCGTGCGCGCCTACGACGCCGACGCGGCCAAGGCTGGACGCGCGATTTGATCGATATCGAGATCGAGGACGCAGCCTGGACCCAAGCCCTGCCGCAGGCCGAGGCGCTGGTCCGCAGCGCGACCGAGGCGACCCTGGAGTCGGAGGGCGCGGTCGGCGAGGGCGTGAGCCTGCTGCTTACCGACGACGAGACCGTGCGCGGCCTCAACGCCCGGTTCCGCGCGCAGGACAGGCCGACAAACGTGCTGTCCTTTCCGGCCCCGCAGAATCCTGAGCGTTTTCTGGGCGACGTCGCGCTGGCGCACGGCGTCTGCGCCCGCGAAGCCCAAGAACAGGGCAAGCCGCTGGCGCACCACCTGCAGCATCTGGTGGCGCATGGGGTGCTGCACCTCTTAGGATATGACCATATGAACGACGCCGAGGCCGAAGAGATGGAGGGCCTCGAGCGCGCGGTGCTGGCCGGCCTGGGGATCCCCGATCCCTATTCCACCGGCGAGGGAGACCATGACCGACCCCGTCCCATCGCCTGAACCGCACCACCGGAACCGGGGCGTGCTGTCGCTGTTCGACCGTTTCCGGTCCCGACCGACGCCGGCGACGGCCTCGACGCCCGAGCCGCCGACGGCGGCCACCGGCGAGCTGGTCAGCCAGGCGCGCGCCTTCCAGGACCTGCGCGTCGAGGACGTCATGAAGCCCCGGGCCGACATCGTGGCGGTGGCCAAGGACTGCAGCTTCGCCGAGCTGACCGAGCGCTTCGTTCAGGCCGAGCACAGCCGCATGCCGGTCTACAAGGAGACCCTCGACGAGCCGGTGGGCGTGGTTCACGTCAAGGACGTCTTCAAGCTGCTGGCCCGCAAGACCCGCAAGCCGCGCCCCGACGACAAGGTGCTCTCCGGCCGCCACAACCTGGTGCGCCAGGTGCTCTATGTCCCGGCCTCGATGCGGGCCTCGGAGCTGCTGGGCCAGATGCGCGCCGAGCAGACCCACATGGCCTTGATCATCGACGAGTTCGGCGGCACCGACGGCCTCGTCACCCTGGAGGACCTGCTCGAGACCCTGGTGGGCGACATCTCCGACGAGCACGACGACGCCGTGGAGGACGGTGGCGCGCCGATCGTCGAAGACGGCGACGGCTGGGTCGCCGACGGGCGCACGCCCCTGGAGGACCTGGAAAGCGCCATCGGCGACGGCGTCGACCTGGCCCCGCCGGATCTCGATGAGGAGATCGACACCGTGGCCGGCCTGGTCAACGCCCTGGCCGGGCGCGTTCCGCAGCGCCGCGAGGTGATCGACCACCCGGGCGGCTTCGCCATCGAGGTGATCTCCGCCGACCCGCGCCGGGTGAAGCGGGTGCGCGTGCGCCGCATGGCGCCGCTCCGTCCCGCGACCGACTTCTGACCGCGCCGATGACCTGGTCGCGCGGATGGGTTGCGCGGGGCCTCGCCCTCCTGTCCGGTATCGCCGCGGGCCTGGCCCATCCGCCGTTCGGCGTGCTGCCGGGCCTGCTCGGCTACGCGCTGCTGCTGGCGCTCATCGACGCCGACGGCCCGCGCCCGCTGCGCTCGGCCGTGTTCCGCGGCTGGCTGGGCGGCGTCGGCTATTTCTCGGTCGGCGTCTGGTGGATCACCGAGCCCTTCATGGTGGACGCCAAGGAGCAGGGCTGGATGGCGCCCTTCGCCCTGGTGCTGATGGCCGCCGGCCTGGCGCTGTTCTGGGCCCTGGCGGCCCTCGCCTACCGGGCGCTCAAGACCCGCGGCGTCGCCAAGGTGCTGGTGTTCGCGGGCTGCCTGGCCGGGTTCGAGTGGCTGCGCGGCAACGTCCTGTCGGGCTTTCCCTGGGACCTGCCGGGCGAGACCTGGCGGGCCGGCTCGGCGCCCTCGCAGGCGGCCTCGGTGGTCGGCGCCTACGGCCTGACCTGGATCACCGTCGCCATCGCCGCAGCCCCCGCCGTGCTGGCCCTCAAGTCGAACTGGCGTCCAAAGGCGGCCGCCGTGGCCGTCGCGGCGGCGTCGCTGGCCAGCCTCTACGCCTTCGGCCTGGGCCGGATCGAGCACGCGGCGAAGCCCGGGCCGCGCGCCCCGATCGTCCGCGTCGTCCAGGCCGACATCGACCAGAAGGACAAGTGGCGCCCCGAGAACCTCGGCCTGATCTTCGACACCTATGTCGGCATGACCACGCACAAGGGGCCGCGCCAGCCGGATATCGTGATCTGGCCGGAAGGCGCCCTGCCGGCGGTGATCGACGAGCTGATCGCGCCGGGCTCGCCCTATGCCGCGCGGCTGCGGGACGCCGTGGCGCCGGGCCAGACCCTGCTGATGGGCGCCAACCGCGCCCAGCCCGGGCCGAACAGCGCGATGCGATACTTCAACAGCCTGGTCGCCTTCCGCCGCGAGGCCGACGGCCTGCGGGTCACCGGCGTCTACGACAAGCACCACCTGGTGCCCTTCGGCGAGTACATGCCGCTGGGTGAGCTCGCCACCAAGGTGGGCTTCCGCAGCCTCGTGCACATGCCCGACGACTTCACCGCCGGCCCGCCGTCCGCGCCGATCACCCCCTGGGGCGCGCCGCCGGTGCAGGTGCTGATCTGCTACGAGGCGCTGTTTCCCGGCGTGACCCGGGCGGGCGCCGCGCGCACGGGCCTGCGCCCGGCCTGGATCCTCAATGTTTCCAACGACGCCTGGTTCGGCGTGACCTCCGGCCCGCTGCAGCATCTGAACATCGCCAGCTACCGGGCCATCGAGGAAGGCCTGCCGATCGTGCGCGCCACGCCCACCGGCGTCTCTGCGGTCATCGACGCCTACGGACGGATCGCCCCGGGCGCCCGGCTGGGCCTTGGAGGCCTGGGTGTAATTGACGCACCCCTGCCTCCGTCCCTAGAGCTTACGCCGTATACAAGGGCCGGAGATACCTATTTTGGGTTCCTCCTCCTATTGTCTGGCTTAATCGCCGTGGCCTATCGTGTTCGCTGACCATGGTTTTGATCGCTTCGAGGCAGCATTTGTCACTCCGCTTGTCCGGCGACGGTTTCGGGAAGTTGCATGGACAAGTCTGAGGAGCCCGATCGAGGCCCGAACCCTATCGACCGGCACGTGGGCCTGCGCATCCGCATGCGGCGTAAGGAGCTCGGGATCAGCCAGGAGAAGCTGGCGGAATCCATCGGACTGACGTTCCAGCAGGTGCAGAAGTACGAACGCGCCGCCAACCGGGTGAGCGCGTCCAAGCTGTGGGAGATGTCCCGCGCGCTGACCACCAACATCAGCTACTTCTACGAAGGGCTGGGTGACGGCGTGGAGATGGTCGGCTCGAACCTGCCGCGCGAGACCCTGCAGGACTTCCTGCTGACGCCCGAGGGCATGGAGCTGGCCACCATCTTTCCGAAGGTTCCGAAGGGCCGGGTGCGTCGCAAGATCCTCGACCTCGTCCGCGCCATGGCCGGCGAGCCGGACGTTTCCGAAGACTGACGGCCGCTTCGCTCCCGAGCGCGCTTAACCTTACCGAGTCAACGCGCGCTTGCGGGGACATAAAGATTTCTTTATGTGCTTGCCGACCTCATTCGAGCGGCGGCCGCGTATGTCCGGCCGCCCCGTCTTTTCCCGGAGACCAGCGCCGTGAGCCGTTCCAACTACATCTTCACGTCTGAAAGCGTCTCCGAGGGGCACCCCGACAAGGTGGCCGACCGGATCTCCGACACCGTCGTCGACGCCTTCCTGAGCGCCGAGCCGGAGGCCCGCGTGGCCTGCGAAACCCTGGTGACCACCAACCGCATCGTGCTGGCCGGCGAAGTCCGCGCCGGGCGGCCGGGCGGCTCCAAGGCCGAGAGCAAGGCGCTCACTCGCGACATCATCAAGTCGCTGGAGCCGAAGGTTCGGCAGGCGATCAAGGACATCGGCTACGAGCAGAAGGGCTTCCACTGGGCCAAGGCCAAGTACGCCTGCCACCTGCATGCGCAGTCGGCGCACATCGCCCAGGGCGTCGACGCCAACGACAAGAAGGACGAGGGCGCGGGCGACCAGGGCATCATGTTCGGCTACGCCTGCGACGAGACGCCGTCGCTCATGCCGGCCACCCTGCAATACTCCCACGACATCCTGCGCAAGCTCGCCGAGGTCCGCCATTCGGGCGAGTGCCACGTGCTGGAGCCGGACGCCAAGAGCCAGGTCACCCTGCGCTATGAGGACGGCCGCCCCGTCGAGGTGCTGCAGATCGTCGTCTCGACCCAGCACAAGAAGCGCATCGGCCTGCACATCGCCACGCCCAAGCGCATCGAGCAGGTCATCCGGCCCTACGTGGAAAGCGTGTTCCCCGCCGGCCTGATCACCAAGAAGACCAAGTGGCACGTCAACCCGACCGGGCGCTTCGAGATCGGCGGGCCGGACGGCGACGCGGGCCTGACCGGCCGCAAGATCATCGTCGACACCTACGGCGGCGCGGCCCCGCACGGCGGCGGCGCCTTCTCCGGCAAGGACCCGACCAAGGTCGACCGCTCCGCCGCCTACGCCTGCCGCTACCTGGCCAAGAACGTCGTGGCCGCCGGCCTGGCGCGCAAGTGCACCATCCAGATCAGCTATGCGATCGGCGTGGCCCAGCCGCTCAGCTTCTACGTCGACCTGCACAACACCGGCGAGATCGACCCGGCCAAGCTGGAGCTCGCCCTGCCGGAGATGATCGGCGGCGCCACGCCGCGCGCCATCCGCGAGCACCTGGGCCTCAACAAGCCGATCTACGCCCGCACCGCGGCCTACGGCCACTTCGGCCGCCAGCCCGACAACGAGGGCGGCTTCTCCTGGGAACGCCCGGACCTCGCCGAAGAGCTGAAGAAGCTGGCCTAGCGCCAACCCCTTCTCCACGACAGGGCACGCTCTGCGCCTCCGTGCGTTTCCTTCGCGAAACGGCATGAGGCTTCACCATGATCCCGACCCTGGGCGCGCTTGCTGGGATGGCCCTCCTCACGGCGGCGGCGGCGCCGCCTCAGCTTGAGAAGGCCTTCCACGGCACGATCGTGTCGACCTATCCGGACGGCCGCACAGCCAAGCTGTGGATGAAGCCGGACGGCAATTTCACCTCCATGGGCCGTCGGCACGACCGCCACCGCGGCCGCTGGTCCCTGAAGGGCGACAAGGTCTGCTTCAAGCGCGGCCTGTTCGGCTATTGCACGGCGCTTCCCACCGACAGCGTCTTCACCACCAAGGCGGTCACCGGGGAGCAGATCAAGGTGCGGCTGGTGCCTGGGCGCGCCGGCGAGACGGAGGGCTGAGCGGCTGCAGGCCCGTCGTCCTCCGCTGCGCGCCGAACCCCGCGTGACCAGCCTGTCGACGCGCCCCTGGGCTTGGCTTTTGGCGCGTCTGAGAGCGCTGGAGGCGCGGACCCTCATCGCCATCATGCTGATCGCCGCCGCCTTGCTCGCCTTCCTGCGGCTCGGCGACGCCGTTCGGGCTGGCCGGACCCTCGACCTCGACCGGCGCATCATCCTGGCGCTCCGCGACCCGCAGAATCCGGCCCAGCCCATCGGATCGTTCTGGACGCGGGACCTCCTCCACGACCTGACCGCGCTCGGCGGCGTGGCGACGCTCACCCTGGCCGTGGTGGTGGCGACCATCTTCCTCTGGGTCAATCGACGCAGGCGGCACGCATTGGTGCTGTTGGGCACGGTGCTCGCCGCGACCGTCGTGGGCGAGCTGGTCAAGGCTTCCTATCATCGGCCAAGACCGGACCTCGTGGCCTATGGCGACTATTTCTCCGAATCCAGCTTTCCGAGCGGCCACAGCAACATCGCCACCGTGGTCTGGATGACGCTCGCCCTCATCACCGCCAGCCTGGAGCGCACGCGGATCGGCAAGGCGACGGCGTTCATCGTCTGCGGTTTCATCTGCCTGACCGCCGGCGCGGCCCGGGTCTATTTCGGCGTCCATTGGCCGAGCGACGTGCTGGGCGGCTGGATCCTGGGTTCGGGCTGGGCGTTGGCCGCCTGGATCGCCCTCGGCGCGTGGAAAGAAAGACCCCGCGGCTGAGTCGCGCTAGACGGGCGCGATGACGGATCCCGCCCACCCGCCGCTGCGCTCCTACGGCCGCCTCAAGACGCGCACCATCAAGCCGCGCCAGGCCGCGCTGATGGAGACCCTGCTGCCGACCCTGCGCCCGCCGCCCGAGCCCTTCGACCCCCGCGCGCTGAAGCCGGACGCGGCCGAGATCTGGCTGGAGATCGGCTTCGGCGGCGGCGAGCACATGGCCGCCCAGGCCGCGCGCCGGCCCGACGTGCTGGTGATCGGCGCCGAGCCCTTCCAGAACGGGGTGGCGAGCGCGCTGCGCCACATCGATGAGGGGGGGCTCTCCAACGTCCGCGTGCTCGACGGCGACGCCCGCGAGCTGATGGCCCATCTGCCGGACGAAAGCCTCGACCGGGTCTTCGTGCTGTTTCCCGACCCGTGGCCGAAGTCGCGGCACAACAAGCGCCGGATCGTCCAGGCCGAGACGGTGGCCGAGTTCGCCCGCCTGCTGAAGCCGGGCGGTAAGCTGCGCTTCGCCAGCGACTGGGCCGACTACGTGGACTGGAGCCTCGAGCGGTTCCTGAAGAACCCCGCCTTCCGCTGGACGGCCGACGAGGCGGCCGACTGGCGCGCCCCGCCCGCCGACCACATCACCACGCGCTACGAGGAAAAGCGCCTGGGCGACTGCGCGCCGGTCTTCCTCGATTTCGTGCGGGTCTAGCTGGCGTCTTTGTAGCGCTGGATCGAGGCGCGGATCAGGTCGGCGGTCTGCTCGGGCTCGGCCCAGCCGGTGATCTTCACCGACTTGCCCTTTTCCAGGTCCTTGTAGTGCTGGAAGAAGTGGGCGATCTGCTCGGTCAGGATGCCGGGCAGGCTGCGCCACGAGTCCACGCCCGTGTAGAACGGGTGCAGCGCGTCGACCGGCACTGCCAGCACCTTCTCGTCGCCGCCCGCCTCGTCGGTCATCATCAGGGTGCCGATCGGCCGCGCGCGGATGATCGCGCCCGGCACGACCGGGGTCTGGCCCACGACCATGATGTCCATCGGGTCGCCGTCGTCGGCGAGGGTGTGCGGGATGAAACCGTAGTTGCCCGGATAGAACATCGCCGTGTGCAGGAAGCGGTCGACGAAGAGGGCGCCCGATTCCTTGTCGATCTCGTATTTCACCGGCTCGCCGCCCTGCGGGATCTCGATGATGGCGTTGACGTCATAGGGCGGGTTCACGCCGACGGGGATCTTGGAGAGGTCCATGGGAGAAGGGCCTTTGAAAACGGGGGGAGCGTTCGGCGCGCTCTTTGGACCATCGCGGGTTAAGGAAAAAGGCCTCACGCGCCGAGGCGCGCGAATTCTCTCCGCCGCGCCCCTGGCATAGGGTTGCGGCGCGCCGATCTCGCCGGAGGGGCCATGTCCGAACCCGCCAGTCCGCAATCCGCGTCGGTCCGGGTGCTCGCCCTGGCCGGCAGCCTACGCCAGGCGTCCTACAACCGCGCCCTGTTGCGCGCCGCGCAGGCGCTCGCGCCGGAGGGGATGACCATCGAAGCCTTCGATCTCATCGCCGTGCCGCTCTACAACGGCGACGTCGAAGCCCAGGGCGAGCCCGAGGGCGTGGCGGCGATGAAGGCGGCGATCGTGGCGGCCGACAGCGTCCTCTTCGTGACGCCGGAGTACAATCACGGCGTTCCTGGGGTGATGAAGAACGCCCTGGACTGGGCCTCGCGCCCGCCGCGCACCGCGCCGCTCGGCGGCAAGGCCGTGGGGATCATCGGCGCCTCGCCCGGCCAGACCGGCAGCGCGCGGGGCCAGAGCCAGCTTCGCCAGGCCTTCGAGTTCACCAACTCCTACTGCATGCCCCAGCCGGAAGTGCTGGTCTTCCGCGCCCACGAGAAGTTCGACGCCGAGGGCCGGCTGACCGACGAAGGAACCGCGAAATTCCTGGGACTCTACCTGGAGGCGTTCCGGGCGTGGACGCTGCGGTTCAAGGCGGGGTGAGGGGATCGGCGCCCAACCCTGGCCGTCGCCTCTACCCCCGCGAAGCGGAGAGGGAGAGGATAAGGGAGAGGGCGGCGCCGCGCTCGGGTGATCCCACGCGGTGATGCCGCTGGCCCGGGCGGTCCCTCGATCCACCCGGAGCACGCGCCGAAAATCCTCCGCCGCCCTCTCCCTCTCGGGCTTCGCCCGGGGAGAGGCGGGGCGGCGGCTTGCCCCGGCTTAAATCTCATGGCTGCCAGTTTGCCTGCGGGTCTCGGCCTCTCAAGGACGAGCGCACAGCGCTCGCCGCCGCGCGGCCGGCCAGAGGCCGGTCCTTGACAGGCCGAGGCCCGCAGGCTCGCATCATGACCATGAGGTAGAAGCCCAGGAGGGCATCTAAAGATGCCTGTCCCACCAGCCTTCGTTCTTCTGGAAATCGCGATAGAGCCCAAATCTAAGGAAGATCAGGAGAAGCTCGGCGTCGGGCTGACCAGGCTGATCTCGGAAGATCCGTCGTTTGTCGTTCGGGTCGATGCGGAGTCGGGCCAGACAATCGTCGCTGGATCGAGTGAGCAACTTTTGGACGCCAAGATCGGCGTCTTGAAACACGTCTATGGCGTCGACCTCAATGTTGGCGCTCCGCAGGTCGCCTATCGGGAGACACTCGGTCGTCGCGCCGAGGTGGAGTACACGCACAAGCGGATCGTCGCGGGTGGGATCGGCGAGTTTGCCCGCGTCAAGCTTGTGTTCGAGCCCGGTGAACCGAACTCCGGCGCGGTCGCTGAAAGCCGAGCGGAAGCCGCCCCTCTGACATTTGTAGTCGGCGCTCTGAGGGGCGTTGAAGCGGCGGCCCAGGACGGGTTGATCGCGGGCTTCCCCGTCATAGACTTCGAGGCGATTCTGACCGACGTCGTCTATCACGACCTGGATTCCTCAGCGCTAACCTTTGAGATCGCGGCTCGGGGGGCGTTCAAGAAGCTTCGCGAGGAAGGTGCGCCGATCCTTCTCGAGCCCGTCATGCGGGTCGAGGTGCTGACGCCCGACGAATACATGGGCGACGTCATCGGCGATCTGAACAGCCGCCGGGGCCAGGTCCAGGGCGCGGAAACCCGCGGCAAAGCCCAGATGGTCACCGCCTTCGTGCCGCTGGCCAGCATGTTCGGCTACTTCAACACACTGCGGTCCTTCTCACAGGGTCGCGCCGACTTCTCAATGGCATACAGTCACTACGCGCCCATCCCGCGGTTCGCGGAGCCCGATCCTGACTTCAGCCCTGCTATCGGCATGCGACTCCGCGCCTGAGTCGAAAGGGCTGACAAACCCCGCCCAAGCGCCTATATTCCTCTCAACATCGTCCGTTAGCGCTGTATGGCGCCTACGAGCGGCGGGCTCCGGCCCGGCCGCTTTTTTCTTTGCCGGAGCCAGGCCGAAGCCCATGCGTGGGAAGACCGCCGAAGACCTGAACCTCCTGGAGCTGCTCGACCCCGTGGCCGAGGCGGCGGGCTACGCCATCGTGCGCCTGCGCCTGATGGGCGGCGAGCATGCGCGCCGGCTGCAGATCATGGCCGAGCGCCCCTCGGACGGTGAGATGAACGTCGAGGACTGCGCGCGGCTCTCGCGGGCGATCTCGGAGATCATGGACGCCGCCGACCCGATCAGCGGCGAATACACCCTCGAGGTGTCCTCGCCGGGCGTCGACCGGCCGCTGACCCGGCTCTCGGACTTCGAGGCCTACCAGGGCTACGAGGCGCGCATCGAGCTCGACCGGCTGGCCGAGGGCCGCAAGCGCTTCAAGGGCGTGCTGGCCGGCGTTGACGAGGGCCAGGTCGCCGTCGACCTCGAGGGCGAGGAGGAGACCGCGCTGATCCCGTTCTCGTGGATCGTCGAGGCCAAGCTCGTGCTCACCGAGCAACTGATGAAGCGGGGCGCCGAGACGCGCGCGGCCCGCCTGCAAACCGACAACCAACAACAGACTTCCGACTAAGAGGGACACCCCATGAGCCTTACCGGCATTTCCGCCAACCGGCTTGAGCTGCTGCAGATCGCCGATGCGGTCGCGCGCGAAAAGTCCATCGACCGCGAGATCGTCATCGAAGCGATCGAAGAGGCGATCCAGAAGGGCGCCCGCGCCCGCTACGGCGCCGAGCACGACATCCGGGTCAACATCGACCAGAAGACCGGCGAGGTCACCGTCAAACGGGTGCAGACCGTGGTGGCCGACGACGCCAACTACGGCACCGTCGTGGGCGAGGACGGCGAGGAGACCCCCGCCGAGGAGCCGCAGGGCATCATCCGGCTCTCCGACGCCAAGCGCACCGATAAGGACGCGGTGGTCGGCAAGACCTACGAGGAAATCCTGCCGCCCTTCGAGTTCGGCCGCGTGCAGACCCAGATGGCCCGCCAGGTGGTGACCGGAAAGGTCCGCGAGGCCGAGCGCGAGCGCCAGTACGAGGAGTTCAAGGACCGCGTGGGCGAGATCGTCAACGGCGTGGTCAAGCGGGTCGAGTACGGCAACATCGTCGTCGACCTGGGCCGCGGCGAAGGCATTGCCCGCCGTGACCAGTCGATCCCGCGCGAGAACTTCAACATCGGCGACCGGATCCGCTGCTACATCTACGACGTCCGCCGCGAGACCAAGGGCCCGCAGATCCTGCTTTCCCGCGCGCACGGCGGCTTCATGGCCAAGCTGTTCGCCCAGGAAGTGCCGGAGGTCTACGATGGGGTCATCGAGATCCGCGCCGTGGCCCGCGACCCGGGCAGCCGCGCCAAGATGGCGGTGGTCTCCAACGACTCGTCCATCGACCCGGTCGGCGCCTGCGTCGGCATGCGCGGCTCGCGCGTGCAGGCTGTCGTCGCCGAGCTGCAGGGCGAGAAGATCGACATCATCCAGTGGAGCCCGGACGAGGCGACCTTCATCGTCAACGCGCTGGCGCCGGCCGAAGTCTCCAAGGTCGTCATGGACGAGGAGGACGAGCGGGTCGAAGTGGTCGTGCCGGATGAGCAGCTTTCGCTGGCCATCGGTCGTCGCGGCCAGAACGTCCGTCTTGCAAGCCAACTGACGGGTTGGCAAATCGACATCATGACCGAGAGCCAGGAGAGCGAGCGCCGCCAGCGCGAGTTCGCCGAGCGCACCGCCCTCTTCCAGGAAGCCCTGGACGTGGACGAGGTGATCGCCCAGCTCCTGGTCACCGAAGGCTTCGCGACCGTCGAGGACGTGGCCTACGTCGACGTCTCGGAGATCGCCTCCATCGAGGGCTTCGACGAGGACACCGGCGCCGAGATCCAGGCGCGGGCCACCGACTACCTCGACAAGATCGCCGCCGAGTACGACGCCAAGCGCGTCGAACTGGGCGTCGAGGACGCTCTCCTGGAGATCGAGGGCGTCACCCTGCCGATCGCCGTGGCGCTTGGCGAAGGCGACGTGAAGACCGTCGAGAACCTGGCCGACCTGGTGCCTGACGACCTGCGCGGCTGGTTCGAGACCAGGAACGGCGAGCGGGTCCGCGAGCCGGGCATTCTGGAGTCCTTCGGGCTGGAGCCAGCCGACGCCGAGGCGCTCATCATGCGCGCCCGCGTGGCCATGGGCTGGGTCGAGGCGCCGCCGGAGCCCGAGGTGGAGGACGAGCCCATCGAGGAGACTGAAGCCTACGCCGAAGCTGAAGCCGCCGGCGAGGCCCAGGACGCCTGATAGGGCCCGCAGAGCGGGACCAAGAAAATGTAGCCACGGAAAACACGGAAAGCGCACGGAATGAAAGGGCAGCCGACCTCCGCGTTCGCTCGGACTCCTTCCGCTGTCCGTGTTTTCCGTGGCCATTTCTTTCGCCTTCGGCGGGGTGCGAAATGACGGCGCCTGCAACGCTGGCCGCCGCCGAGCGTGAGCGTCGCGACATCGTCACCGGCGAGGTGATGGACGAGGCGCGGCTGATCCGCTTCGTGGCGGGACCGGACGGCGCCGTGGTTCCGGACCTGGCGCGCAAGCTGCCCGGGCGGGGCCTGTGGGTCGCCGCCGACCGCGCCTCGGTCGAGACGGCCGCGAGGAAGGGTCTGTTCGCCCGCGCCGCCAAGGCCAAGGTCCAGGCGCCGCCGGACCTCGCGAATCTGGTCGAAACGCTGCTCAAGCGCCGGCTTTTGTCCGGCCTGGGGCTTGCGCGCCGGGCGGGCGACCTTACCTCGGGGTTCGAAAAGGTCTCGGCCGCGATCACCGCGGGCAAGGCCGCATGGCTGATCGAGGCGTCGGACGGCGCCGCGGACGGCCGCCGCAAGCTCTGGGCCAAGACCCGCAAGCTCTCCCCGCCGACGCCGGTTTTCGGCGTCTTCAGCGCCGAGGAATTGGGTTTGGCCTTAGGCGCGGAGAATGTGATACACACCGCCTTCCTTGCGGGGCGAGCCGCCGATCGTTGGGCGCAGGACGCGCACCGGTTGGCGGGCTTCTGTCCGCTCCTTCCTGAGAGTTGGCGCGAGGAGCCTTAGAGGCGAACGGGGCCGCAAGGTCCCGCCGCGTCTGCATTTGTTATCTATCCCTTTGGCCGGACCGCCGGCTGACGAGTAAAGCGAGCGCATGAGCGACGAGAACAACAACGGCCGCACTCCCGCCCCCGGCGGGCGCCAGCCCCTGACCCTGAAGCCCCGCGGGGCCGGATCGGTCAGCGCCGGCACGGTGAAGCAGAGCTTCAGCCATGGCCGTTCCAAGACTGTGGTCGTCGAGACCAAGCGCGCCCGCACGCACCAGCCGGGCGGCGGCAACCTTGCTGCGCCCTCGTCCGCCGAAAAGCGCCTGTTCGAGCCGCGGCCCGCGCCGCCGGCCGCCCCGCGTCCCGCGGGCGCGCCGCACGACGGCCTTTCCGCCGAGGAGCGCGCCGCGCGCCAGCGCGCCATCGAGCTCGCCCAGGAACGCCAGGCCGCCGAGCGCGCCCGCGCCGAGGAACGGGCGCGCGCCGAGGCCGCCGCCGCGGCCGCCCGCGCCCCGGCCCCGACGCCCGCGCCGGCCGCGCCCGCGCCTCCGGTCGCCGAGGCGCCGGCCGCTGCCGCGCCGAAGCCCGTCGAGGCTCCGCCGCCTCCGCCCGCCCCTGTGGCCGCTGCGCCGGCGGCTCCGGCCGCGCCCGCCGCCCCGCGCCCGACGCAGGCGACCGGCGCTGGCCAGACGCGCACCTATCAGCCGTCGGCCGACCGCAGAGACGACCGCGCCAGCACCACGACCTACCGGCCCGACCGCTCGCGCTTCGAAGGCACCAGCTTCAACCAGCGCGCCCCGCGCCCGGACGACCGCGGCCCGCCGCGCGACGACCGCGGTCCGCGCCCGACCTCCGATCGCGACGACCGCGGCCCGCGCCCGTCCGGCGACACCGTGCGCTACTCGGCCCTGGCTCCGCGCCCGGCCGGCCCGCGTCCGGGCGGCCCCGGCGCCCGTGGTCCCGGCGGTCCCCGCGTCGGCCCGGCGGCTCCGCCGGCCACGCCCGAGATCCAGCGCGCCACCCGCCAGGCCCCGCGGCCCGGCGGCGCGGCGATGGACCGCCGTCCCGACGACGACGACGGCGGCCGCAAGGGCGGCGCGCCCGCCTCCAAGGCGATCAGCCGCGCCAAGGGCGCCCCGCAGCGCCGCGAAGGCCGCCTGACGATCCAAGCGGTGGCCGGCGACGACGAGGGCGCCGTCGACCGGATGCGTTCGCTGGCCTCGGTCCGCCGGGCGCGCGAACGGGAACGCGAGAAGCGCAAGGGCGGCGGCCAGGAAGCGGCCCGCGCGGCCCGCGAGGTCGTCATCCCCGACGTGATCACGGTGGCCGAACTCGCCAACCGCATGGCCACGCGCGCCGCGGACGTGATCAAGTTCCTGATGCGTCAGGGCGTGATGCTGAAGGGCGGCGACGTCATCGACAATGACACCGCCGAGCTGGTGGCCACCGAATTCGGCCACACGGTGCGGCGCGTGTCCGAAGCAGACGTCGAAGAGGGCTTCATCGGCGCCGAGGACGTGGACGACCATCAGGTCACCCGGCCGCCGGTGGTCACGATCATGGGCCACGTCGACCATGGCAAGACCAGCCTACTGGACGCCCTGCGTTCCACCGACGTGGTGTCGGGCGAGCACGGCGGGATCACCCAGCACATCGGCGCCTATCAGGTTCGCCTGGAAGATGGCCAGCGAGTCACCTTCCTCGACACGCCTGGTCACGCGGCTTTCTCGGCCATGCGGATGCGTGGCGCGACCGTCACCGACATCGTTGTCCTGGTGGTGGCCGCCGACGACGGCGTGATGCCCCAGACCATCGAGGCCATCAATCACGCCAAGGCGGCCGGCGCGCCGATCATCGTGGCCATCAACAAGATGGACAAGCCGGGCGCCGACCCGACCCGGGTGATCAACGAGCTGCTGCAGCACGAGATCGTCGTGGAAAGCCTCGGCGGCGACACCCAGGCCGTCGAGGTCTCGGCCAAGGAAAAGACCGGCCTCGACAGCCTGCTCGAAGCCATCCTCCTGCAGGCCGAAGTCCTCGATCTGAAGGCCAATCCCGATCGCGTCGCCGACGGCGTCGTGATCGAAGCCAAGCTCGACCGCGGGCGTGGCGCCGTCTCCACGGTGCTCGTCAAGCGCGGGACCCTGCGGCGCGGCGACATCGTCGTGGCCGGCGACCACTGGGGCAAGGTCCGCGCCCTGCTCAACGAACGCGAGGAGCAGGTCTCCGAAGCCGGGCCGTCGGTGCCGGTGGAAGTCCTCGGGCTCGACGGAACGCCGGCCCCCGGAGATCCCTTCGCCGTGGTGGAGAGCGAGGCCCGCGCCCGCGAGCTCACCACCTACCGCGCCCGCGTGAAGCGCGAGAAGGCCGGCGCGCCTGCGCAAGGCAACAGCCTGGCCGAGATGATGGCCAAGATCACCGACAAGAAGGCGTCCGAGCTGCCGCTGGTGATCAAGGCCGACGTGCAGGGTTCGACCGAGGCCATCGTCGGCGCGCTCGACAAGATCGCCACGGACGAGGTCCGTGCGCGGATCATCCTCTCCGGCGCCGGCGCGATCAGCGAAAGCGACGTCATGCTGGCCAAGGGTGCGGGCTCCGCGATCCTCGGCTTCAACGTCCGCGCCTCGAAACAGGCCCGCGACTTGGCCGAGCGCGAGGGCGTGGAGATCCGCTACTACGCGATCATCTACGACCTGATCGACGACATCAAAGGCGTGCTCTCGGGCATGCTGGCCCCGATCCAGCGCGAGACCTTCCTCGGCAACGCCGAGGTGCTGCAGGCCTTCGACATCTCCAAGGTCGGCCGCGTCGCCGGCTGCCGGGTCACCGAAGGCGTCGTCCGCAAAGGCGCGCGCGTCCGGATCGTCCGCGCCGACGTGGTGGTGCTCGAGCTGGGCACCCTGCAGACGCTCAAGCGCTTCAAGGACGAGGTCAACGAGGTGCAGTCCGGCCAGGAATGCGGCATGGCCTTCGCCGGCTTCCAGGACATCAAGCCCGGCGACACCATCGAGTGCTTCAGCCTCGAAGAGGTCAAGCGGACGCTCTAGCGCCCTACCTCCCCCGCCGCTGCGCGGGGGAGGTAGGCTTGGTGCTCCCGCGCCGCCGCCGTTTTCGCCACCTTTCGCCGTGTCTCAAACCGTGGTTCGCTCGCCGCCAAACGGGGGAGTGAACGACCATGACCATCGCCGCGAGCCAGGCGCAGAGCCGGCCATCCCGCATCCTCACCGCCATCCTGAGCGGCGGCCTGATCGCGGGCGTCTTCGACTTCTGCGTGGCCTGCGCGGAATCCGGCCTGCCGCCGATGACCATCGGCAAGGCCGTGGCCCGGGGCTGGTTTGGCAAGGCGGCGATGAAGGGCGGGGACGACGTCGCCCTGATCGGCATCGCCTCGCACTTCGGCCTCATGCTGTGTTTCGCGGCGGCCTTCGTGCTGGTCTCGCTGCGGGCGCCGGTCCTGCGGCGGCTGTTCTTCGTGACCGGGCCGGTCTACGGCGCGGCGATCTTCCTCTTCATGCGCTACGTCGTCCTGCCGCTCTCGGCCGCCGGCTTTTCCATGCCCAAGCCGCCGGTGCTCTACTACGAGTTCGCCGGCCACATGTTCCTGGTGGGCCTGGTGATCGCCGGCGCGGCGCGGATGTTGCTCGGCAAGGACTGAGGTCAGGAACGTCGTGATCTCGCCCTCATGACGGGCTATGCCTAGGCCATGCGCGCCCTTCTGATCAGCCTCATGGCCCTCGCCCTCGCCGCCTGCGCCTCGGCCCAGAAGCTGGGCGCGGCCAACGACGTCCACGCCCTGCTGGTCTCGATCCGCGACAACGACAGCGCGACCTTCGACGCCCACGTGGACCACGAGGCGCTGAAGCGGGAGCTGCACGACAAGCTCGCCGAGCGCCTGGCGCGCAACGAGAAGGTGAAGGGCCTCTCGGCCCTGCTCGGCCCGTCGGTGATCGATTTCGCCGACCAGGCCCTGGTCCAGCCCAAGACCTTCCGGATGGTGGCCGAGCAGTACGGCTACAAGGCCGACACCAAGATCCCCAATCCGCTGGTGATCGCCCAGGCGCTGAAGACCCTGCCGGACGGCCGGGTCTGTGCGACCAAGAAGAAGGACGGCCCCTGCGTGCTGACCTTCACCAAGGAGGCCGGCGCCTGGAAGCTGACCAGCTTCGACGGCGATTTTTCCACCCTGCGCATCAAGCTCTGATCGGCCTAAGCTTCGCCGCTGCGTCAAACCCGGGGGCGACGATGAGCTATGAGGCGGCCCTGGCGGGCTTCGAGAAGTTCGAGTTCACCGACGGGCCCTACACGCGGCCGGTCTACCGCAAGGGCTCCGGCCCCGCGGTCATCGTCATCCACGAGATCCCCGGCCTGCATCCGCTGGTCCTGCGCTTCGCCGACCATGTCGCGCAAGCCGGGATGACCGCCTGGTGCCCGAGCCTGTTCGGAACCCCGGGCAAGCCGGTCAGCCGCGGCTATGCCCTCGCCTCGATGTTCGGCGCCGTCTGCATCCGCCGCGAGTTCACCGTCTGGTCGACGGAGCGGTCGAGCCCCATCGTCGAGTGGCTGCGCGCGCTCGCGCGCAAGGCGCACGCGGAGTGCGGCGGCAAGGGCGTGGGCGCGGTCGGCATGTGCTTCACCGGCGGCTTCGCGCTGGCCATGATGACCGAGCCGTCGGTGGTGGCGCCGGTGCTCTCGCAGCCGTCCATGCCGGCGGTCGCGGGTTCGAAGAAGCGGGCCGCGGGTTTCGACGCCTCGCCCGCCGAGGTGGCCTGCGCCAAGCGCCGTTTCGCGGACGAGGACCTCTCGATGATCGGCCTGCGCTACAAGAGCGACGCCCTGGTCCCCGACGCCCGCTTCGAGTCCTACCGCCGCGAGTTCGGCGAGCGCTTCGAGGCGATCGAACTGGACGACGCGGACGCCGCGCCCGCGCCCATTCCGCCGCACTCGGTCCTGACCCTGCACCTGAAGGCGGACGGCCCGTCCAAGGCCGCCGAGGACCGCGTCCTGGAATTCTTCCGCCAGCGCACCGGCGCCTGACGCCGAGCTCCACGTCGGTATGACCCGGTCATACCGCCCGCCCTCCGTCGACTCGTCGACCAATGATGCTCTCGCCTGCGGCGTGGAGCCACACTGACGCGCCACTGTCCCATCGCTAACGTCTTGAAGACGCCTATGAAAGCGCTGCTGTCCCGGCATGCTCGTGTATCCCGACGAATTGAAGCGCCTGCGTGAGGCGCGCGCCCTGACGCAGGAAGCGCTGGCGGCGAAGTGCGGCCTGAGCCGCAAGACCATCCAGCGGATCGAGCGTGGCGATGTGGTGCGCGACGAGACCCTGGCCTTCATCGCCGGCGCGCTCGGCGTTGCCGTCAACGAGTTCGCCGACAACACAGCCGACAGCCGGACGCCGCTCGGCCAGCTCGGCCTGCGACATGTGCGCTCCGGCAAGCACGTGCTGAACCACCTGGCCCAGACCGACGTCGGCCGCATCGATTGCGACGTGGACGCCGATGGGGAGATCCTCGAGCCGCTCGCCCGCCTGGTGACCCAGCTTCAGGGGCTGATGCGTGAGAGCTGGGGCGCGCCGCGTCCGCCGATCAGCGAGCTGCCGCTGCTCGCGCGCCTGCAGGCCATCGCGCAGATGAACGACAGCCTGACGCGCTTGGAGCGCGCGGGCGTGCGGCTCTTCATGGGGCACTACTACCGCTATGCGGTGGTCAAGCTGGGGCTGGCGGATTTCAGCGGTCGCGACCAGCGCCGCCCCGTGGTGCTGACGCGCCTGCACCTGGCGCTGTCGAAGCGCGAACGGCTGATGGTCCCGATCGACAGCGAATGGCGGGGCGGCGGCGAGGCCCTGGACGACCTGACCCCGCAGTCCGACTTCCTGACGACCTCCGACGAGGCCCTGGTGCTGCTCTATCCCAAGCCGCCGTTGGCAGCCGCCGGCGACGACGGCGAGGGCTACATCGACGGCGCCTTCGATGTCGTGAGGCGGTGACGCTGGACTCCGGCCGCCGCCGGCCCTAGAAGCGCGCCCTTCCCTGCGTCGGCGCGTCCGATCCGCGTCCCAGGCTTAGCGAGCTAACGATGAAACGCCCCGTCACTTCCGGCCGCCAAGCGCCGCGCGGCCCCTCCCAACGCCAGCTTCGCGCCGGCGAGTTGGTGCGCCATGCCCTGGTCGACATCCTGCGCGCCCAGGAGATCACCGACCCCGACATCGCCGGCGTCTCCGTCACCCTGACCGAGGTGCGGATGAGCCCGGACCTGCGCCACGCCACGGTCTTCGTCGAGCCCCTGGGCGGAGGCGAGCAGGCGGTGATCGTGGTCAAGGCGCTGAACCGCCACCACAAGTTCCTGCGCGGCCGCCTGGGCCACGCCATCGACATGAAGTTCACGCCCGCGCTCAAGTTCCTGCACGACGACACCTTCGACGAGGCCGCGCGGATGACCCGCCTGTTCGCCGATCCGCGGGTCGCCCAGGACCTGACCCCGTCCGAGCCGTCCGATAGCTGGAAGGACGACGAGTAGTGGCGCGGCGCCGCAAGGGCGACGCGGTCTCCGGCTGGATCTGCCTCGACAAGCCCTACGACCTGACCTCGACCCACGCCGTCAGCCGCGTGCGGCGCGCCTTCAACGCCCAGAAGGCGGGCCATGCCGGCACGCTGGACCCGCTGGCCACCGGCATCCTGCCGATCGCGCTCGGCGAGGCGACCAAGACCGTCCCGTTCCTGGTGGACGCCGACAAGGCCTACCGTTTCACCATCGCCTGGGGCCGCACCACCGCCACCCACGACCGCGAGGGCGAGACGATCGCCCAGTCCGACGTGCGGCCAACCGTCGAGCAGGTCGAGGCCGCCCTGCCCGCCTTCGTCGGCGAGATCAGCCAGGTCCCGCCGGCCTATTCGGCGATCAAGGTCGACGGCGAGCGCGCCTACGACCTGGCCCGCGCCGGCGAGACCGTCGAGCTCGCGCCGCGTATCGTGACTGTCCACGCGGCCCGCGTGGCCGAGGCGCCGGACGCCGATCACGTCACGCTGGAGATCGAGTGCGGCAAGGGCACCTACGTCCGCGCCATCGCCCGCGACCTGGCCGAGATGCTCGGCGCCTGCGGCCATGTCAGCGCGCTTCGCCGCACCCGAGTGGGCGGGTTCACCGAGCAATCTGCGGTGACGCTGGAATTGCTTGAGGATTTGGGGTATGGACCCCGCCAGTCGGAGCTATTGCTTCCGGTCGAGACCGCCCTGGACGACATCCCGGAGCTGGCCGTGACCGCCGAAGACGCTTTCCGGCTGAAGCAGGGACGCGCTATCGTTCTCGTTCCCCGACAGGTTGAAGCGTTGAAAGCCAGGCTCAAGCCGGGCTCGCGCGTCGTTTCAGCCATGGCGGGCGGATCGATCGTCGCCCTCTGCGAGATGCGTGCGGGTCGGCTCGAACCTTCGCGGGTCTTTCATCTGGACAAGAGCGGAGACTGACCGATGTCGATTACGGCCGAACGCAAAGCCGAAGTGATCAAGACCCATGCCCGCGGCGACGCGGATACGGGCAGCGCCGAAGTGCAAGTGGCGATCATGTCCGAACGGATCGCCAACCTCACCGAGCACTTCAAGACCCACAAGAAGGACAACCACTCGCGCCGGGGCCTGCTGAAGCTGGTCTCCGCCCGCCGGTCGCTCCTCGACCACCTGAAGAAGTCCGACGCGGACCGCTATCAGAAGCTGATCGAGACGCTCGGCCTGCGGCGCTAGTCATTCCGAGCCCGGGCCGGCCATCCGCCGGTTCCGGGCTCAGTCATTTCAAACGCCGCTCCTCCGCAACAGGCCGGGGGACCCGATGCGGCACTGGCGGGCTCGCAAGTTGAGGCCGCCGCACACGCCGAGGGCTCCAAAGAAGTCCTCATCGCCTGTTCAATTGGAGAGGATTTCGGAAGCCCGACACCAAGGACCGAACCTGATCCGTCCCCGCCGGGAATACGCCCGCGGGATAGAAAGAAGCGAAAATGTTCGACATCAAGAGAAAGACCATCGAGTGGGGCGGCAAGACGCTGACGCTCGAAACCGGCCGCATGGCCCGTCAGGCCGACGGCTCCGTCCTGGCCACCTACGGCGAGACCATGGTCCTGGCGACCGCCGTCTTCGCCAAGAGCGCGAAGCCCGGTCAGGACTTCTTCCCGCTCACCGTGAACTACCAGGAGAAGTTCTACGCCGCGGGCAAGATCCCGGGCTCCTTCCCCCGCCGTGAAGCGGCGCCGAGCCAGAAGGAAACCCTGACCAGCCGCCTGATCGACCGTCCGATCCGCCCGCTGTTCGTCAAGGGCTTCAAGAACGAAGTGCAGGTCGTCTGCACCGTGCTGGCCCACGACCTCGAGAACGACCCGGACATCGTGGCCCTGGTGGCCGCTTCCGCCGCCCTGGTCATCTCCGGCGCGCCCTTCATGGGCCCGATCGGCGGCGCCCGCGTCGGCTACGTGAACGGCGAGTACGTCCTCAACCCGACGCTGGACGAGATGAAGGACAGCCGGATGGACCTGGTGGTCGCCGGCACCCAGGACGCGGTCATGATGGTCGAGTCCGAGATCCAGGAGATGACCGAGGACGAAGTGCTGAAGGGGGTGATGTTCGCCCACGCCGGCATGCAGCCCGTCATCGACGCGATCATCGAGCTGGCCGAACACTCCGCCAAGGAGCCCTTCGACTTCCAGCCGGAAGACACCGACGCCATCAAGGCGGAGATGAAGAAGGCCGTCGGCAAGGATCTCGCCGCCGCCTTCAAGATCCCGGCGAAGCTGGAGCGCCAGGACGCGGTCGCCGCGGCCAAGGCCAAGGCCACCGAGAAGTTCGGCAAGTCCGACGAGAACCCGGCGGGCATCAGCCCCGACAAGCTGGGCGCGGTCTTCAAGGAGCTTGAGGCCGACGTCGTCCGCCGCAACATCCTGGACACCGGCATCCGGATCGACGGCCGCAAGGTCGACCAAGTCCGCCAGATCGTCTCGGAAGTGGGCGTTCTCAGCCGCGCTCACGGCTCGGCGCTGTTCACCCGCGGCGAGACCCAGGCCCTGGTCGTGGCCACGCTCGGCACCGGCGACGACGAACAGCTCATCGATGCCCTCGAGGGCAAGTACTATGAGAAGTTCATGCTGCACTACAATTTCCCGCCCTTCTCGGTCGGGGAAACGGGCCGCATGGGCGCGCCGGGCCGCCGCGAAGTCGGCCACGGCAAGCTGGCGTGGCGGGCGATCCGCCCGATGCTGCCGAGCGTCGAGGAGTTCCCCTACACGATCCGCCTGGTCTCGGAGATCTTCGAGTCCAACGGCTCGTCCTCGATGGCCTCGGTCTGCGGCTCCTCGCTGGCCCTGATGGACGCGGGCGTGCCCCTGAAGAAGCCGGTCTCCGGCATCGCCATGGGCCTGATCCTGGAAAGCGACGGCTTCGCCGTCCTGTCCGACATCCTGGGCGACGAGGACCACCTCGGCGACATGGACTTCAAGGTGGCCGGTACGCACGACGGCATCACCTCGCTGCAGATGGACATCAAGATCGCCGGCATCACCGAGGAGATCATGAAGCAGGCGCTCGCCCAGGCTAAGGGCGGCCGAGAGCACATCCTCGGCGAGATGAACAAGGCCATGGAGGCGCCCCGCGCCGAGCTGGGCGAGTTCGCGCCGAAGATCGAGACCATCAAGATCCCGGTCGACAAGATCCGCGAAGTGATCGGTTCGGGCGGCAAGGTGATCCGCGAGATCACCGCCGAGACCGGCGCCAAGATCGATATCGGCGAAGACGGCACGATCAAGATCGCGGCCGCCGAGCAGTCGAAGATCGACGCGGCCAAGGAGTGGATCAAGTCGATCGCGTCGGAGCCGGAAGTCGGCCAGATCTACACCGGCAAGGTGGTCAAGATCGTCGACTTCGGCGCCTTCGTGAACTTCTTCGGCGCGAAGGACGGCCTGGTGCACGTCAGCCAGATCGCCAACGAGCGCGTGAACAAGGTCTCCGACGTCCTCACCGAGGGCCAGTCCGTGAAGGTGAAGCTCCTGGGCTTCGACGATCGCGGCAAGACCCGCCTGTCGATGAAGATCGTCGACCAGGAAACCGGCGAAGACCTGTCGGCCAAGCAAGAGCAGCCGGAAGGCGCGGACGCCTAAGCGTCCAGCCCACCGCTGAGAAGCCCGGGCGGCTGCAGCAATGCAGCCGCCCTTTTTCTTATGGCTGTCTGCCTTACGCCGGCTCGCCGACCTTGACGCCGTAACGAGGGGCCGGGTGGGCGTTGGAGAGGTTGGGGCTCATCGCCAGCCGGGCGGTCTGGAAGGCGTCCCACTGGGCCGGGTCGAGCAGCGACGGGATGGTCACCAGCTCGCCCTTGTCGAGGCCGGCCAGGGCCGCGTCCACCAGTTCGTCCACGTCCATGGTTCGGGCCGGGTCGAGGTCCGCCGGGTTGCGGCCCGAGCGTTCCCAGATTTCGGTGCGCGTGGCGCCCGGCAGCACGGCCTGAAGCTTCACGCCGGCGCCGCCGATCTCCTCGTTGAGGCCCTGGGTGAGGTAGAGGACGAAGGCCTTGGTCGCGCCGTAGACCACGCTGCGGTACTCGGGCAGCAGCCCCACGACCGAGCCGACATTGACGATCGTGCCATGGCCGCGCTTCACGAAGGCCGCGCCGGCGGCGTTGGCCAATCGAGTCACCGCGACGACGTTGAGGTCGATCAGGCTCTCCAGCTTGTCCGCATCGCTTTCGACAAAGGTCCCGAAGCTCGCCGCGCCGGCATTGTTGACCAGCAGGGTGATGGCCTCGTCGCTGCGCAGCCGCGCCTCCAGCCGGCCCAGCGACGCCTTGTCGGTGAGGTCGGTCTGCAGCACCTCGACCTTCACGCCGGTCTCGGCGCGCAGCCGAACCGCCAGCGCTTCCAGCCGCGCTGCGTCACGGGCGGCCAGTAGTAGGTCGTAGCCGCGCCGCGCCAGGCGGTCGGCATAGGTCGCGCCGATGCCGGCCGAGGCTCCAGTGATCAGGGCCACGCCCTTCGTCTCGTTGCTCATCTCGAATTCTCCCAGGCGCTTGATTGCCGCCGCGCAGCCTAGCTGGGAAGGTAAGTTGCAAAGTGCAAGTGACTCGCTACATTAAATGCATGAGCCGCTCCGATTTCACCGACAACGTCTGTCCCGTGGCGCGCACGGTCGCCCGCGTCGGCGACGTGTGGAGCCTGATGGTGCTGCGCGACGCCTTCCTGGGGCGCACCCGTTTCGACGAGTTCCGGCGCAGCCTGGGCGTGGCGCCGAACATCCTGACGGATCGGCTGAACCGGCTGGTGGACGCGGGCCTCCTGGAACGCCGCCGCTACAGCGAACGTCCGCCCCGCGACGAATATCTGCTGACGGAGATGGGCCGCGACTTCCAGCCGGTCGTGGACGCGATCAAGGCCTTCGGCGAGCGGCGCCTGCCGCGGGAAGCGCTCTAGCGGTTCTTACGCGCTGCGTAGCGGGCGTCGCGCTTAGCCTGCGCCTCGGCCTTGGTGAGCTGCTTGCGTTCCTTGCGCGCCCCGCGCTTTTCGGCCAGGGCGGCTTCCTGGGCGGCGGCGATCGCCGCGTGATCGGCGGCCGCGGCGTCGGCGGCGGCCTGCCGGGTCGCCTCCTTTTCGTCGGCGCGCGCGGTCCGCACCTCATGGAGCTCGGCCTTGAGCTCGGCGTCGCGCAGGGCGGCCCGCTGCTCGAACAGCGGATCGGTGACGGTGGGCTTGGGTTTCAGCTTGGCCAGCAGGGCGGCCTTGGCGTCGGCGGCGGCGGACAGGCGATCGGTCAGGCCGGAGCCTTTGAGGTCTCTTGCGGACATGGACAGCTTTTCGGGTGGGTCGCCGCGATTTGCGCGACGCACCACCCTACAGCATTTCGCCCTTAGCCGCGCAGCTTCCGCAGCAGGGCGTCGGTGTCGCGCGCGATCGCCGGATCCTCGGCCTTCAGGGACTCGATGCGGCGCACAGCATGCAGGACGGTCGTGTGGTCGCGCCCGCCGAACCGCCGGCCGATATCGGGCAGGGACCGCGTGGTGATCTGCTTGGCCAGCCACATGGCCACCTGCCGCGGCCTCGCCACAGCGCGCGCGCGCCGCTCGGAGATCAGGTCGGCCTGCTTCAGCCCGTAGTGCTCGGCGACGATCTTCTGGATCTGGTCGACGGTCACCTTGCGCTCGTTGCACGACAGGTGCGGGCGAAGGATGGTCTGCGCCTCGTCCAGGGTCAGCCGCGCCAGGTCGCCGCCCACGCGGGCCACCAGGGTGTTCAGCGCGCCTTCCAGCTCACGCACGCTGTCGGTGAAGCGGTCGGCCAGGAACTGCATCACCTCAGGCTTGGCCGAGGGCAGGAAGCCGCCCTGCTGGGCCAGGGTCTGCAGCTTGCGGTCCAGGATGCCCAGCCGCAGCGTCCGGTCGGCCGGCTCGATGCCGCAGACCAGGCCGGCCTGCAGGTGCGAGCGCAGTCGCGGCTCCATCTCCGACAGCTCGGTCGGCGAGCGGTCGGCGGTCATCACCACCCGGCGGCCGTCTTCCACCAGGGCGATCAGGGTGTGGAACAGTTCTTCCTGGGTCGAAGTCTTGCCCGCCACGAAATGCACGTCGTCGATCAGCAGGAGGTCGGCGTTGCGCAGCTCGTCCTTGAAGGCCGCGGTCTGCTTGTCCTGCAGGGCGCGCACGAAGGTGGTGGTGAACCGCTCGGCTGTCAGATGCACCACGCGCTTGGTGGGTTCGTTGCGCATGGCCTCCCAGGCCAGCGCGTTCAGCAGGTGGGTTTTCCCGAAACCGTAGGGCCCGTGGAACATCACCGGGTTGAAGTGGCCGTCCGACCAGGACGCCACACGCCGGGCCACGGCGAAGGCGAACTCGTTCGAGGGGCCGGCGACGAAGGTGTCGAAGGAGAAACGGTCCTGCAAGCCGAGCAGGCGGCCCTGGCGCGCGGCGGCCGGGGCGACCTCGGCCTCGATCTCGAAGACCTCCGGCGTGGCCGGTTGCGCCATGGCCGGCAGGGCCGGCGTCGGCAGGGTCGCGGCGACCGCCGCCGGCGCGCCGGAATCGAACTCCATGCGCGACTTCAGGTCGAGCCGGCGGCCGAGCGGATCGTTCTGCGCCCACAGCTCACCGATCCGGCGCCAGGCATGGCGGGCGATCCAGTCGCGGGCGACTCCTGTGGCGGCGACCAGGCAAACTTCATCCCCGGTCTCCCTCAACGCCGCCTGGCCAAGCCAGGAGCCAAACGTCGCTTCGCCCAGTTCGCGCTTGAGGACCAAACAGGTCTTCGTCCACACGATTCCGGCCGGTGCGCTCGCCATAGCTCCCGCAGCCCCCCCGCTCACCATTCTCGCCAACCCCGTCCACCGCTCGGCGGTCGCTGCCCCACGTAGCGCCCGCGCCATTTTCCCAATGCAAACAGGCTCTTATCCGGCGAACGCTTGCGCTTCGCCGGCGCCCCGTTTTGATCCGGGATCAGATGCAAGACGCCTGTAAGGAAGCTGACACTAATCGGGGCCCGAGGCCGGTCAACGGTGATTCTTCGGCGCTCCAAGCGATATTTCAATTGACACGCGCTGAGCCCTTTTCGGGCCAAGGAAAACGCTGACCGGCGTTCCGTGCGCTGAGTAGATTCGCCGCATCGGTCGCACCCCGGCAATGCCCTCAAACACGAAAACGGCGCCCCGAAGGGCGCCGTTTGCAATGTTAAATCCCGATGGGAGAAGCGGGTCTTCGCCGCCTCGTCGGCCAGGTCAGGCGGCCGACATCTTGCGCAGGGCGGCGGCCAGGCGCGAAACCTTCCGCGAGCCGGTGTTCTTGTGCACCACGCCCTTGGACACGGCGCGCATCAGCTCCGACTGGGCCTTCACGAACGCGTCCTTGGCGACCGCGGCGTCGCCCGAGGTCAGGGCCTCGTCGAACTTGCGCAGGAAGGTGCGCACGCGCGAGCGGCGGGCGGTGTTGACTTCGGTGCGGCGGGCGATCTTGCGGACCGCTTTCTTGGAGCCGGGCGTATTGGCCATTCTGCTGGATGCTCTTCAAGCGAACGCGCCCGGCGGGCCGGGCGGAGGAAAATTGGAGGCGCGGATATACGGGAGCCGAGGCGGCGGGTCAATGGACGGCGCAGGGAATCTGAAGCCCCCCCGCGCCGCCCTCGCCTACTTCCCGGTGAACTTCGCCGGGCGCTTCTCGACGAAGGCCGCCATGCCTTCCTTCTGGTCGTCGAAGGCGAACAGCGAATGGAATAGCCGCCGCTCCATCTTCACGCCCTGGCTGAGCGGCGTCTCGTAGGCGGCGTTGACCAGCTCCTTGGCGATCATCACCGAATTGGGCGACAGGGCGGCGATCTTCTTGGCCGCTTCCATGGCGGTGGAAATGAGCTCGGCGGCCGGCACGACGCGGCTGACCAGGCCGCAGCGCTCAGCCTCTCCGGCGTCCATCATCCGGGCGGTCAGCACCATGTCCATGGCCTTCGACTTGCCGGCGAAGCGGGTCAGCCGCTGGGTGCCGCCGGCGCCCGGAATGACGCCCAGGTTGATCTCCGGCTGGCCGAACTTGGCGGTGTCGGCGGCGATGATGAAGTCGCACATCATGGCCAGCTCGCAGCCGCCGCCCAGGGCATAGCCTGCGACCGCGGCGATCACCGGCTTGCGGCAGCGGGTCACCCGCTCCCAATTCCGCGTGATGAAGTCCTCGGTGAAGACCTCGGCGTAGCTCTTCGACGCCATCTCCTTGATGTCCGCGCCGGCCGCGAACGCCCGCTCGGAGCCGGTGATCACCACACAGCGGACCGAGGCGTCGGCCTCGGTCTCGTCGAGCACCTGGGTCAGCTCGTCCATCAGGGTGGCGTTCAGCGCGTTGAGCGCCTCGGGGCGGTTCAGCCGGACCAGGGTCACGGCGTCGTGCCGCTCGACGATCAGGGTCTGAAGGCTCATCGGGGGCTCCTGCGCGGTTGAGCCGCCGCCTTAAGGCCCCGTGACGGAATAGCCAAGGGCCCTCAGCCGCGCCGGCACGCCATCGGGCCCCAGCAGGTGGCCGATGCCGACCACCACCACCGTGCGCCCGCGGCCCTTCAGCCGGGCGTCCAGGATCTTGGTCCAGCGGGCGTTGCGGTCGGTGACCAGGCGGCGGAAGAGGCCGGGGGTCGTTTTGCGGATCGGCTCCAGGGCCTCGCGGTCGAGCGCGGCCAGGTCGCCGTCGGTCCAGGCCTTCACCAGGATCTGGAACTCGTCGGGCTTCTCGTCCATCTCGTGCAGGGTCTCGCGCAGCGAGGCGATCTGCTCGTCCATCGCCCCGCCGGACAGCAGCGCGATCTGTTCGGCGGGGGTCTCGAAGGCGCGGCGCGTGGCCTTGGGCGTGGCCATGGCGGCGATGGTCTTCTCGACGCCGGACGCCGCGTCCGCGCCGAGCCGCCGGTAGGCGCCGCCGGCCAGGGCGATCTCCGCCAGCCAGGGCTGCAGGCGGTCGAGCAGGACCGGCGAGACGTCATAGGCCGCGGCCACCTTGCTCATCAGGGCCGCGTCCTGCGGCGGCAAGAGCTTGAACAGCGACTGGTCGGGCGGCAGGACGCCGGCCTTGGTGGCCAGGGACGCCGTCAGGGCCTCGCTCTGGGCGTCGATCGGCAGCTCGAACCAGATGTCGTTGGCGGCCATCAGGGCGCGGTCCAGCGCGGGCGGCGTCCAGTCCAGGCCGTGCGGCAGGATGTGCACCGATCCGAACAGCACCAGCTCCGAGTTCTTGTCCCGCACCACCCAGACCGGCGGCTCGGCGCAGGCCGATCCCGCCACGGCCAGGGCGGCCACGGCGGCGGCGAGGGCGCTCCAGAGGCGGCTCATACCTGGCAGACCGGGCAGTAGAAGGTCGAACGCCCGGCCTGGACCTTGCGCGAGATCACGCCGACGCAAGGGTCGTTCAGGCAAGGCTCGCCCTCGCGGTCATAGACCCGGAAGCGATGCTGGAAGTAGCCCAGCGCCCCGTCCGTCTGGGCGAAGTCGCGCAGCGTCGAGCCGCCGGCCGCGATGGCTTCGGTGAGGACCGCGCGGATGTCGGCGACGAGCTTCACAAGCCGCGGCTTCGAGATCTTGCCGGCCGCCTTGAAGGGCGAGATGCGCGCACGATTCAGCGCCTCGCAGACATAGATGTTGCCCAGCCCGGCCACGATCCGCTGGTCGAGCAACAAGGTCTTTGGGCCCTGCTTGCGGCCGGTGAAGGCCGCCTTCAGGTGCTCGGCGTCGAAGTCCTCGGACAGCGGCTCGGGGCCGAGGCCCGCGAACCATGGATGCAGGTGCATCGTGGCGGTGTTGACCAGCGCCATGTAGCCGAACCGGCGAGGGTCATAGTAGGTCACCCGCGCGCCGACGTCGGTCTCGAAGACGATGTGGGCGTGCTTGGGATCGGGGTCGGCGGCGTAGTGGAATTCGCCCGGCCGTTCGGCGCCTTCAGGTCGCGCGATCTCGAAACGGCCGCTCATGCCCAGGTGCATGACCAGCGTGTCCTCGCGGTCGAGCATGGCCAGCAGGTACTTGGCCCGCCGCGCCAGGCGGGTGACCGTGGCGCCCGTCAGCACCTGCACGAAGTTCAGCGGCAGCGGGAACCGCAGGTCGGGGCGCCTGGCCTCCACGCGGGCCAGCCGGTGGCCTTCCAGCACGGGCGCCAGGCCGCCTCGCACCGTCTCGACCTCGGGCAGTTCAGGCATTGTCACGGCTTGGCACGCTCCGGCGCGCGCGCCAAGGGCCTTGGAGCCCTGCTGGCCTGGGGCTAAGACGCAACCCCATGACCGGACCTGCCGCCACCTTCGGCTTCCGCGACGTGGATCCGAACGACAAGCCCGGCCTGGTCCGAGGCGTGTTCGACCGCGTGGCCCGCCGCTACGACCTGATGAACGACCTCATGAGCGGCGGCGTGCACCGGCTCTGGAAGGACGCCGTGGCGGCTCGGCTCAACCCGCAGCCCGGCGAGACCATCGTCGACTGCGCGGGCGGCACCGGCGACATGGCGCGGCGCTTCTCGAAGATGGCCCGGCGCGCTCAACTGCGCCGCGGCGGCGCGGACGCCAAGGTCGTGGTGGTCGACTACAACGCCGAGATGATCGCCGCCGGCCGCGCCAAGGGCGGCGAGCCGGAGATGTGCTGGGCGGTGGGCGACGCCCAGCGCCTGCCGCTGCCGGACGCCAGCGCCGAGGCCTATGTGATCTCCTTCGGCATCCGCAATGTCACCGACATCTCCGCGGCGCTGCGCGAAGCGCGCCGCGTGCTGAAGCCGGGCGGCCGGTTCCTTTGCCTGGAGTTCTCGCGGCCCGTCACCGAGGCGCTGCAGAGGGCCTACGACGCCTATTCCTTCAAGGTGATCCCGGAGATCGGCGCGCGGGTGGCCAACGACCGCGAGGCCTACCAGTACTTGGTGGAGAGCATCCGCCGCTTCCCGGACCAGCGGCGCTTCGCGGCCATGATCGGCGAGGCCGGCTTTTCCCGCGTCGACTACACCAACTTCGCCGGCGGCGTGGCGGCCCTGCACACCGGCCGGGTGATCTGAGCACATGAGCGGGCCGGTCCCTTGTCAGGTTTAGGCGCGTTCGGCCGCCTGGTGGGCGCAGCCTGGACGCTGGTCCGCAACGACGCCCTTTTGCCGCGCGAGCTCGAAGCGCTCTATCCGCCGTCGGTCAGCGCGCTGGCCAAGACGCTGCGGCTATTCGCCGGTTCCGGCGCGCGCAACGGGCGGCCGGGCGAGCGGCTGGCCCGCTCGTTCGAGGGCATGGGGCCGGTGGCGATCAAGCTGGGCCAGGTGCTGTCGACCCGCGGCGACTTCCTGGGGCGCGAGTTCGCCGAGGACCTGGCGCGGCTGAAGGACCGCCTGGAGCCGTTCCCGACCGACGTTGCGCGCGCGGAGGTGGAGCGCACGCTCGGCCGTTCGGTCGAGAGCCTTTTCGCCGAATTCGGCGCGCCGATCGCCGCGGCCTCGCTCGCCCAGGCGCACGAGGCCAAGCTGCTGGACGGGCGCAAGGTCGCGGTGAAGGTGCTGCGGCCCGGCATCGAGCGGCAGGTCGCCGAGGACGCCGAGGGCCTGACCCTGGCCGCCCGGCTTATCGACCGCTGGATCCCGCCGGCGCGCCGCCTGGAGCCCAAGGCCTTCGCCGAGACGGTGATCCGCGCCACCCTGCTGGAGCTCGACCTGCGGCTCGAGGCCGCCGGCGCTGACGAGCTGCGCGAGGTCATGGCCCTGGACGGCTACATGTCTGCGCCTCAGGTCGTATGGGAGGGCGTCGGCAAGCGGGCGCTGACCATGGAATGGGCCAGGGGCTGGCCGCTCTCCGATCCCGCGGCCCTGACCCAGCCCGGCCTCGACCGCCAGGCGGCCGCCGACAACCTGATCCGCGCCTTCCTGTCCCAGGCCCTCGACCACGGCGTCTTCCACGCCGACCTGCACGAGGGCAACCTGTTCGTCGCCGCCCCGGCGCAGCTCGCCGCCGTCGATTTCGGAATCATCGGGCGCATCGGCCCGGCCGAGCGCCGCTACCTGGCCGAGATCCTCTGGGGCTTCCTCAACAAGGACTACGAGGGCGTCGCGCGCACCCATTTCAACGCGGGCTACGTTCCAGCCCATCACAGCGTGGCGGCCTTCGCCCAGGCGCTGCGCGCCGTGGCCGAGCCGGTGTTCGGCCGCCCGGCGTCGGAGGTGCCGATGAGCCGGGTGCTGGTCCAGCTTTTCGAGATCACCGCCCTCTACGAAATGCACCTGCGGCCCGAACTGGTCTTGCTGCAGAAGACCATGACCATGGTCGAAGGCGTCGCGCGCCGCATCCAGCCGGACCACGACATCTGGAAGGCCGCCGACCCGGTCGTGCGGCGCTGGATGGCCCGCGAGCTGTCGCCCGTGGAACGCATCAAGCGCTTCGCCGACGAGGCCGCCACGGCGCTGCGCAACCTCGCCAAGCTGATCGAGAACCCGCCAACCGCGAGGATCGAGGTGCGCCAGCCGGCCCACGAGCGGTCCGCGCTCCTCTGGTTCGCGATCGGCGCGGTGGTCTCCGGCGCGGCGTTCCTGGCCGCCGCGCTCTGGCTCTAGGCGTCCCTGACTCAATCTTCGAGGTCGTTGGCTTAGGCGCAACCAACATCCGCTCATCCCCGCGAAAGCGGGGATGAGCGGTATTGAATACGGACTCAGTCAGGCCTGGTCGTCGGAGCTCTTCGACCGGCGCGAGGCCTGGCGATGCTCCTCGCGGTCCTTCTGCTTTTCCCAGTAGGCCATGCCGTCGTCCGGCTTGAACATGGTGCGCGGCGCGCCGTCCTTGCTGGCCACGGCGAAGACGTTGCCCTTGGGGTCGTAGAAGAGGGTGTCGCCGTTCTTGCGGGTGAGCGTCAGGGTGCCCTTGGGCGGATGGCCCACGAAGGCGTGCGCCTTGCTCACGTACTGATCCAGCGAGCGGGCGCCGAAGGCCTCGCCATTGCGCTCGAAGGCGCGCTGAGCGCCTTCCTCCGCGGAGTTGCGCCGGCTCGGCGCCCACACCGGCTTGCCGTCGTCGGCCGAGGCCACGACGTCCTTGCGGTGGTCGACCGATGACCCGCCGTCATTGCCACGGTCGGACCCATAAGACCGCTCCGGCGCGCTGGCGCTGGCCATCTGTGTGCCCGCCGCCTGCTTGCTGACCGCGGACGGCCCGTTGTCGCAGGCGCTGAGCAGCGCCATCGCGGAAATCCCCAGCGCCACGGTCAGCGCCGACTTCAACCCACCCATCGTTCTCTCTCCAAAAAACAGCAGAGCTTGCGAACAAAGAAAGAACAGACTGAAACAGTTGTCGAGTCGAATCTTGGCGGATGTGCCGCGCGGCCCCATCTGGCATAAGGCGTTCGCGCGTCGCATGAGGGGCGAAGGCCTTGGCCGAAAAGCGGATTCTCCTGATCGTGGGCGGCGGGATCGCGGCCTATAAAAGCCTCGAACTCACCCGCCTCCTGCGCAAGGCAGGCGTGGCCGTACGTCCGATCCTGACGAAGGCCGGGGCCGAGTTCGTGACCCCGCTGTCGCTCTCGGCGCTCGCCGAGGACAAGGTCTATTCCGAGCTGTTCTCACTCACCGACGAAGCCGAGATGGGCCATATCGAGCTCTCCCGCTCCGCCGACCTGGTGGTCGTCGCCCCCGCCACCGCCGACCTGATGGCCAAGGCCGCCCAGGGCCTGGCCAGCGATCTGGCGTCGACGACCCTCCTGGCCACCGACAAGCCGGTGCTGATGGCGCCGGCGATGAACGTGCGGATGTGGGAGCACGCCGCGACCCGGCGGAACCTCGCGATCCTGCGCGCCGACGGCGTCACCTTCGTCGGGCCCGACGAAGGCGCCATGGCGTGCGGCGAGTATGGCCCGGGCCGGATGGCCGAGCCGCCGGCGATCTTCGAGGCGATCATGGCCATGCTCGGCGGGACCGCGTGTCCCCTGGCCGGCAAGCGGGCGCTGGTCACCGCCGGCCCGACTGTCGAGGCCATAGATCCCGTACGGATGCTGACCAATCGCTCCTCGGGCAAGCAGGGCTACGCCATCGCCTCGGCGCTCGCGGCCCTGGGCGCCGAGGTGACGCTGGTCAGCGGCCCGACGGCGCTTGCGGCGCCGGCCGGGGTCAAGCGCGTCGACGTGGAAAGCGCCCGCGACATGCTGGCGGCCTGCGAGGCGGCCCTACCGGCGGACGTCGCCGTCTGCGTGGCGGCGGTCGCGGACTGGAGGCCGGCCGACGCCAGCACGGGCAAGATCAAGAAGACCGGCAAGGCGGCGAAACCCATCGCCCTCGTGGAAAACCCGGACATACTTGCTGCTCTGTCGAAGGATGCTCGCCGCCCACGCCTCGTGATCGGCTTCGCCGCCGAGACCAATGACCTCGAGGCGCACGCCAAGGCCAAGCTCGCCAAGAAGGGCTGCGACTGGATTGTCGCCAACGACGTCAGCATCGCGGGCACTATGGGCGGCGACCAGAACGCCGTCGCCCTCGTCAGCGCCGACGGAATCGAGCGATGGGAGCGGATGGCCAAGGGCGAGGTGGCGCGCCGCCTGGCCGAGCGCATCGCCGCCCAATTCGCCTAAGGAAGCTTCTCCCGTGAATCCGACCGTCCCGATCGTCCGCCTGCCGCACGGCGAGGGCCTGCCGTTGCCGGCCTATGAGACCGCCCAGGCGGCCGGCATGGACCTGCGCGCCGCGGTGCCCGACGACGAGCCCCTGACCTTGCGCCCCGGCTCGCGCTTCCCGGTGCCGACCGGGCTGGCCTTCGCCCTGCCGCCGGGCTTCGAGGGCCAGGTGCGCCCGCGCTCCGGGCTGGCGTTCAAGCACGGCGTCACCTGCCTGAACACACCGGGCACGGTGGACGCCGACTATCGCGGCGAGGTGAAGGTGATCCTGATCAACCTCGGCGAGGAGGACTTCGTCATCCGCCGCGGCGAACGGATCGCCCAACTGGTCATCGCGCCGGTGGTCCAGGCCGTCTGGTCGGAGGTGGCCAGCCTCGACGACACCGCCCGCGGCGCCGGCGGCTTCGGCTCCACCGGACGCTGAGGCGCCCATGAGCGAGCCCGCCAAGAAGCGACTGCCGCTGCGCTGGCTGACGCTGGCGGAGTTCGTGGGCATCGTGGCCGTGGCCATCGCCGCCCTGGGCTACTGGGACAGCCATCGCGAGCGGACCCAGACCGAGCGGGAGCGCGCGGCCGAGGCGCGGGAAAAGGCGCAGGAAAAGAAGGCCGAGGCCCAGGCGGGGGCGCTCAAGCTCTCCTTCCTGATGACCGCCACGCCGGAGGCCGACGGCGAGCGCCTGCGGCTCACAAGCGTCCATTCCGAGCAGGTCATCCAGACCCAGGCGCTCAGCTTCCCAAGCGCCATCCGCGGCGACGCAGTGCAGACCACAGGCAATCCGCGCATCGAGGCCGGTTGGTTCGACGCAGGCCTCGCCAAGGCCGAGCGCCGCGCCAAGCAGCATCAGGGCCGGCTGCCGGTGGGCGTTGTCACGGTGTTCATCGAGGACGGCCAGACCAAGACCGACCGCGCCATCTACCTGATCGGCTACAGCCTGCACCCGCGCGTTCTGCGCGCCGATCGCGTGGAGATGGAGGGCCTGTCGCTGGTCCGCCGCGGGGTCGGCGAGGACCTGCAGGGCGCCGTCGACGGCCTCTGGGCGCGCCAGGCCCCGCCGCCCAACCCATGACCGGGCCGGACCTCGCCACGGCGAACTACCGCCTCGCGCCCCTGTCGCCCGCCGACCGCGACGACCTCTTCGCCCATCTCTCCGATGCCGCGACCGTCGAGCACATGGACATCGAGCCCCTGGTCGACCTGGCGGCGGCGGACGCGGTGATCGCCTGGGCCATGGGGCTGTCCGGCTCCGGCGACGGCATGCGCTGGGCGATCCGCGACCGGCACGGCGCCTTCGTGGGCACAGCGGGCTTCAATGCGCTGGTCCGCGAGCGCGGCGCCCGCGGCGAGGTCGCCTATGACGTGCTGCGCGCCCGTTGGCGCCAGGGCGTGATGCGCGAAGTGCTGCCCGCGCTTTTGGCCCACGGCTTCGGGCCGCTCGGCCTGCGCCGGATCGAGGCCATGGTCACGCCGGGCAATACCGCCTCGGCCGCCCTGCTCGAAGGCCACGGCTTCCTGCGCGAGGCGGTGCTGCGTGACTATGCCTTCTGGAAGGGCCGCTACTGGGACCAGTGGCTCTACGCGCGCCTGGCGGGCTAGACTTCAGGGGTCCGGCGGGGCTTCGAAGCCGCGGAGGTTCTCCTCGATGGCCTGGGCCAGCGCCAGGGTGCGGGCGTCGTTGTTCAGGGCGCCGATCAGCTGCACGCCCACCGGCAGGCCGTCGGCGGCCGGGCCGATCGGGATGGCGGTGGCCGGCAGGCGCAGCGCGGTCGCCAGCGAGATCCAGTTCAGCATCGAGACGTAGGGGATCGCCGCGCCGTCCGACAGCGTCAGCCTGCGCCGGCCGAACGGGCGGTGGTCGTGCGCGAAGGCGGTCACCGGCGTGATCGGGGCCAGGATCGCATCGAAGCGGGTAAACACCTCGGCGATCTCGTGGCGCAGGCGGGCGCGCACCGCGTCGGCCGCCATCCACTCGCGATGCGTGGCCGTGTAGGCCAACGTCATGGCCGCGTTTGAGGTTGGCCCGGCGCCGCGCCCCATCTGCCAGCGGGCCCAGCCGCGCATTCGCTCCATCGCCCGGATCGTCGCCGGCGGCATGTCCTCGCCCAGCACCGCGCCCAGCAGGACCTGGTAGGCGCCCATCAGGCTTGGCATGTGGACCGGCGAGGGGATCGGGGTGACCTCCGCGCCCGCCGCGCTCAGCTCGCCGGCGAAGCCCTCGATGGCGCTGCGCACCTGACCGTCGAGGGGGAAGCTCGCCTCGTCCAGCCAGAGCGCGATCCGCGCTTCCTTCAGGTCGGCGGGCGCCGCCTTGGCCGCCATTCGCCCGCCCTCGATCACCGACAGCAGCAGGCGCAGGTCGCGGGCCGAGCGGGCCATCGGGCCGACAACGTTGAGGTCCCGCTCGCTCCATGAGCCGGGCGAGGGCGGCACGTGGCCGTGCTGGTCGACGAGGCCCCAGGTGGGCTTGTGGCTGAACACGCCGCAGAAGCTCGCAGGGATGCGCAGCGACCCGCCGATGTCCGAGCCGATTTCCAGCGCCGAGACCCCTGCGGCCAGCGCCGCCGCCGCGCCGCCCGAGGAGCCGCCGGTGGTCCGCGTCCCGTCCCACGGATTGTTGGTCGTCCCGTAGAGGGCGTTGAAGGTCTGCCAGTCGCCGGCCATCACCGGGGTGTTGGTCTTGCCCCAGATCACCGCCCCGGCGTGCCTGGCGTGGCGCACGGTCGCGGCGTCCTCCGCCTGGCGGATGCGCAGGTGGCGCAGCCCCGAGGAGGCCGGCATCCCCACGACGTCGAGCGTGTCCTTCACGGTCATCGGCAGGCCGGCCAGGACGCCCAGGGTCTCGCCCCGCGCGCGCAGTTCGTCGATCGCCCGCGCGCGCTCCAGCGCCCGCTCCAGATCGACGGCCACCACGGCGTTCAGGCGGACATGGGTCTGCTCATGCCGCGCGAGGGAGGCCTTCAGGAGTTCGAGGGACGAAACCCGCTTGCTGCTCAGCGCCGCGAGCTGGTCGGTGGCGTCGCGCTTGAGGAGTTCCTCCATGCGCTAGCTCCTCCCGGAGAAGCCCAGGACGTCGCGCATGTCGTACTGGCCGGGCGCCCGGCCGAAGACCCAGCGCGCGGCGACGATGGCGCCCCTGGCGAACAGGCCGCGGTCGCGGGCGGAATGGGAGAGGGTGAAGCTCTCGTCCTCGGCGATGAAGCTGACGCTGTGCTCGCCCACGATCCCGCCGCCGCGGACCACCGAGAAGCCGATCTCGCCGGGCGTGCGGGCGCCGGTGATGCCGTCGCGGCCGCGCTTGGCGACGCTGGCCAGCGGCACGCCGCGGCCGCGGGCGGCGGCCTCGCCCAGCATCAGGGCCGCGCCGGAGGGCGCATCGATCTTGCGGCGATGGTGGGCCTCGAAGACCTCGATGTCGTAGGCCTCGGGGCCGAGCCGGCGCGCCGTCTGCTCGACGAAGCCCAGCATCATGTTGAGGCCGAGGGAGAAGTTGCCGGCCCGCACGATGGCGACCTTCCGGGCGGCGGCTTCGATGATTGCGATCTGGCCGGGCTCGAAGCCGGTGGCGCCGAGCAGCAGGGCCGGGCCGCCGCGCCCCGCGCAGACCTCCGCCAGCGCGGTCGAGGCGGCGGGCGTGCTGAAGTCGACGACGACGTCGGCGGCGGCCAGGGCGGAGTCCTGCCCGACGAGGCCCTCGCCGCTGACCCCTGGCCGGTCGAAGCGGGCGGCCAGCACCAGGCCCGGCTCGGCGAGCACGGCCTGGGACATGGCCTGGCCCATGCGGCCGAGCGCGCCGGCGACGGCGATCCGGATCGGGGCGGCGTCGGTCGAGGGGCTGGGCAGCGTCGTCACTCCGGCGGGTCGGGCACGCGAGGCGCTAGTCTCGCGAGCCGGCCCGCCGGGTCAAGCTCAGGCTGCGACGGTCTCCAGCAGACGGTCCCAGCTGGTGTTCTTGACGCTGGCCCGCGCGCTCATCCGCTCGGTCCACCCCAGCAGGGGCGAGCCGGCCAGGAGGTCGGCGCCCTCCGGGGTCTGGTTGAAGATCTCCAGGTGCGGATAGGCGAAGAGGTCGGCCAGCGACAACGCCGCGCCGGCGAAATAGGGCTTGGCGCCGAGGATGTCCTCGAGCGCGGCGACGCAGGTCCTGGCCATCGGCAGGGCGTCGGCCACCACGGCCTCGTCCACCGGCATGCCGAACCGCGGCTTGACCACCCGGTTGAAGCCGATGCCGGCGCTGATCGAAGGCATCACGTACCAGTCGACGATGTTCATCACCTGGTTCATCCGCGCCTGGGCGCGCGGATCGGCGGGCGTCAGGCTGGGCCCGTCGAACGCCTGGTCGATATAGCGGGCGATGGCCTGGGCTTCGTAGAGCTTGAAATCGCCGTGCTCGATCGCCGGGATGCGGCCGAACGGGTGGCGGGCGAGGTGCTCGGGCGACTTGGTGACGCCGGGCCCGAAGGTCATGGCGGCCAGCCGATAGGGCGCGCCCTTCTCTTCGCAGACCAGCAGCGGAATGCGGACATAGGGGCTGCCGGGAATGCCGTGGACGATGAGGGTCGACATGGAGGTCTCCTTGCTCCGAGCGTGGGTGAGATCAGGCGCTGGCGACGGTCTTGAAGCTTTCGAGGATCGCGCCCCAGCCGCCGTCCATGGAGGCGCGGGTCTGTTTCGCGGCGTCGCTGTCGCCGAAGCGCTCGAGGTCGCGATGCTCGAAGTCCACGCGGGTTTCGCCTTCGCCGACCGCGGTGAAGCGCACCTCCACCTCGGTGAGCAGGCTGGGGTCGTAGGCCCACTCGCCGGTGATCCGCCAGGCGAGTAGCAGGCGCGTCGGCGGCTCCCAGGCCAGGACGTCGCCCCACAGGTTCTCCGAACCGTCCTCGTGCAGGCCGTACCAGCGGCCGCCGACGCCGGGCTCGAGCATGGCGGTCTTCAGCGGCGACGAGCCGATGTAGTGGGTCTTCGGCCACCAGCTGTCGAAGCCCGAGGTGAAGACCTGGAACGCCTTTTCCGGCGTGGCGCGTACCGTGAAGGTCTTCTTGATCGCGGCGGGCTTGATGGTGGTCTGGCTCACGGCTTGTCCTCGATTGCAGGGGTGTCGTCGCGGTCGGCCTCGCGCTCGACCGCGGCCTTGAAGGCGTCGAGGGCGGTGTCCCAGAACTGATCGAGCCACGCTCGGATCTGGCCGAGGCCCTTCGGGTCGATCTGATAGACGCGGCGCGCGCCCTCCGGCCGATCGGTGACCAAGCCGGCCTCCTTCAGGACCTTCAGATGCTGGGAGACGGCCGGCCGGCTGACCGGCAGGCCCTGAGCCAGGTCGCCCACGGCAAGCGGCCCGCGCGCGAGGCGTTCGAACACCTCGCGGCGGGTTGGGTCGGCCAGGGCGGCGAAGGCTCTTGCGTTAGTCATGACTTACGGTAAGTCCAGACTAACGCCATTGTCAACCGGGTGCGGCTGACGGGGGAACCTTGGAAAGGGAGATTGGAGGGGTCGGACTTCCGCCGCCCCTCCCGTCCCTGGGTCTTACTTCTTCGGCAGCATCTTCTTGATGTCGGCCTGGGTGGCGTTGATCGTCGCCGCGCCGCCTTGGACGCCGAGCTTGTTGGTGTCGACCGTGAAGGTGTCGGCGCCCATCTTGATGGTCGCGACGCCGGCCTTGACGGCGCTCACCTCACCGATGATCGCCCCGGTCGAGTCCTTCACCGACATGCCGCTGGTGACTTCGGTGGCGGCTCCGGCGTTGGCCGCCGTGTTGGCGCCCGTTCCCGTGGCCGCGGCCGGCGGGCTGGGTTCGGTGCTGGTGGGCGCAGCACTGGACGGCGGCTGCGCCGCGGCCTGGCTGGCGGCGCCGGACGATGGCGATTGCGCCAGCACCGGAGTGGCCAGGGCGATCGCAGCCGTCAGGGCCGCGTAGGGCAAGATCTTGGGCATGATGTCTCCCGCATTTCACAAGCCCCCAGCCAGCGACACACAAGCGCCTTTGGATGGCGAAGGTTCCCCGCCTGCGCGCGTTCGTCGCAGGCGCAAAAACGGCCAAGCTCGACCGAGGTTGTTTCAGAGGTCCCGGCTCTGTAGGTTCGCAGGCCTCATCGTAACCGACGCCCTGAAGGACCCGCCGCCGCCATGAGCGACGCCGAGAAACGCACCTTTACCGACGAGGAAGCGCTCAACTTCCACCGGTATCCGACGCCTGGAAAGATCGCGATCGCCGCCACCAAGCCGATGGCGACCCAGCGCGACCTCAGCCTGGCCTACTCGCCGGGGGTCGCCGTGCCCGTGCTGGCCATCGCCGCCGATCCGGACGCCGCCTACGACTACACTTCCAAGGGCAACCTGGTGGCGGTGATCTCCAACGGCACCGCCATCCTGGGCCTGGGCAACCTGGGCGCGCTCGCCTCCAAGCCGGTGATGGAAGGCAAGGGCGTGCTCTTCAAGCGCTTCGCCGACGTCGACGCCATCGACGTGGAGGTCGCCGCCACCGATCCCGACGAGATCATCACGGTCGTCAAGAACATCGGCCTGACCTACGGCGGCATCAACCTGGAGGACATCAAGAGCCCCGAGTGTTTCCGCATCGAGACGGAGCTGCAGGAGCTCCTCGACATTCCGGTCTTCCATGACGACCAGCACGGCACCGCGATCATCTCCGCCGCCGGCCTGATCAACGCCTGCCACATCACCGGGCGCGACATCGCAAGCGTGAAGGTGGTGCTGAACGGCCCGGGCGCGGCGGGGATCGCCACGCTGGAGCTGATCAAGGCCATGGGCGTGAAGCCCGACAACGTCATCGCCGTGGACCGCAAGGGCGTGCTCTGGCGCGGCCGGTCGGAGGACATGAACCAGTGGAAATCGGCCCACGCGGTCGATACGCCCCATCGGACGCTGGCCGAGGCCCTGGCCGGCGCGGATGTCTTCATCGGCCTTTCGGCCAAGGGCGCCCTCGACGGCGAACTGGTGAAGACCATGGCCGCCAAGCCGATCATCTTCGCCATGGCCAATCCCGATCCGGAGATCACCCCGGAAGAGGTCTATGCCGTGCGGCCCGACGCCATCGTCGCCACCGGCCGGTCGGATTACCCGAACCAGATCAACAACGTGCTGGGGTTCCCCTACATCTTCCGCGGCGCGCTCGACGTGCGGGCGCGGCGGGTGAACATGGAGATGAAGATCGCCTGCGCCAACGCGCTGGCCATGCTGGCCCGCGAGGACGTGCCGGACGAGGTCGCCGCCGCCTACCACGGCCTGCAGCTGAAGTTCGGGCCCGAGTACATCATCCCGACGCCGTTCGATCCGCGGCTGATCTCCTACATCCCGCCCTTCGTCGCCCAGGCGGCCATGGACACCGGCGTGGCCCGCAAGCCGATCGAGGACATGGACGTCTATCGCGCCAGCCTCGCCCAGCGGCTCGATCCGACGGCGGCCTTCCTGCAGAAGCTGCAGGGCGCGGTGCTGTCGGGTCCGAAGAAGCGGGTGGTGTTCGCCGAGGGCGAGGAGCCCAGCGTGATCCGCGCGGCCTATGCCTTCCAGATGGCCGGCCTCGGCTCGGCGATCCTGGTCGGGCGCGAGGACCTGGTGCACGCGAATATGCGCGGCGTCGGCCTCGATCCTTCGGACGTGAAAATCGAGATCGTCAACGCCCGGGTCTCCGACAAGAACGCCGAATATGTGGACTACCTCTACGCCCGCCTGCAGCGGGAGGGCTTCCTTCGCCGCGACGTGCAGCGGCTGATCAACCAGGACCGCAACGCCTTCGCCGCGGCCATGGTCGCCCTGGGCCACGCCGACGGCATGGTGACCGGCGTCACCCGCTCCTTCGACCAGGTGTTGGAGGAGGTCCTGCGGGTCATCGACCCGGCGCCGGACGGCCGCGTGATCGGCATGAGCGTGGTCCTCGCCAAGGGCCGCACCCTGTTCATCGCCGACACCAGCGTGACCGAGATGCCCGAGGCCGAGGACCTGGTGGAGATCGCCAAGGAAGCCGCCCGCGCCGTCCGCACCCTGGGCTACGAGCCCCGCGTAGCCTTCATGAGCTACTCGACCTTCGGCAATCCCATGGGCCTGCGCTCGGAGAAGGTGCGCGAGGCCGTGGCGCTGCTGGACCAGCTCGACGGCGTCGACTTCGAGTACGAGGGCGAGATGCCGCCGGAGCTGGCGCTGGAGCCCGAGGCGCGGGTCAACTACCCGTTCATGCGGCTCTCCGGCCCGGCCAATGTGCTGATCATGCCGGCCATCCATTCGGCGGCCATCTCGACCCAGCTCATCCAGTCACTGGGCGGCGCCACGGTGATCGGCCCGATCCTTCTGGGCCTCAACCGCGCGGTGCAGATCTGCCCGCTGTCGGCCTCGGTCTCGAAGATCCTGCACATGGCCACGGTCTGCGCCTACGACCGCCCGCTGGTGGAGATCGACGCCTAGCATCCGCCTGTCGCCCCGGTTTTCGCGAAGCGAAAGACGGGGACCCATAACGCCAGACTCTGCGGACAGCCGCTGACGCGCCTTCCGGGATGACACCGAAGTTGCTATTGGGCGCGCCCCGCCAGGAGCGCCACCGTGACAGGGTCCCTCAGCCTCGGCATCGACTTCGGCACGACCAACACGGTCGTGGCGCTGGCCGACGCGGCCGGGCCGGCGCACCTCGTCCGCTTCCCCGCGCCGGAAGGTGAGCTGTTCGCCTTCCGGAGCTGCCTCTCGTTCCACGCGGGCGACAGACCCAACGACCGCGCCATCGCCGCCGGGCCCTGGGCCATCGAAGCCTACGTCGAAGACCCGGCCGAGACCCGCTTCATCCAATCCTTCAAGAGCTTCGCGGCCTCGGAGAGCTTCACCGAGACCCAGATCCTCGGCCGCCGCTTCCGCTTCGAGGACCTGCTGTCGACCTTCCTCCTGAAGCTGCGCGCCTACGCCGACGCGGCCATGGTCGACCTGCCGCAACGGGTGATCGTCGGCCGGCCGGTGACCTTTGCCGGCGGCGCGCCCAGCGAGCCGCTGGCCTTGTCGCGCTATGAGACCGCCTTCGAGCGGATGGGCTTCACCGAGATCCTCTATGCCTACGAACCGGTCGGCGCGGCCTTCTTCTTCGCCCGCGAGCTCGACCATGACGCCACCGTGCTGGTGGGCGACTTCGGCGGCGGCACCTCGGACTTCTCGATCATCCGCTTCGAACGGGAAGCCGGCGAGATCCGCGCCATTCCCCTCGGCCGCTCCGGCGTTGGCGTGGCGGGCGACGCCTTCGACTACCGGATCATCGACAACCTGGTCTCCCCGGCGCTCGGCAAGGGGTCGAGCTATCTGAGCTTCGGCAAGACCTTGCCGGTGCCCAACCGTTACTATTCGGCCTTCGCCCGCTGGGACCAGCTCGCCCTGATGCGCGCCAGCCGCGACATGCGGGAGATCCGCGCCCTGGTGCGCGAGGCGACCGAGCCCGAGAAGATCCAACGCCTGGTCGAGACCCTGGACGAGAACTACGGCTACCAGCTCTACCGCTCGGTCTCGCGGCTGAAGGAGGCGTTGTCGGTGGAGGAGGTCGCGGAGTTCCGCTTCGAGGCCGGCTCGATCTCGCTCAAGGGCGGGGTGAAGCGCGCGACCTTCGAGCGCTGGATCGCCCCGGAGCTGGCGCGGATCGAGACGGCCGTCGACGAGGCCCTGGCCAGCGCCAAGCTCGCGCCTGACGGCGTCGATCGCATCTTCCTGACCGGCGGTTCGTCCCTGGTGCCGGCGGTCCGCGCCATCTTCCATCGCCGCTTCGACCCCGGCCGCATCGAAACCGGAGCCGAGCTGGAATCCATCGCCTCGGGGCTGGCGCTGATGGGCCGCGAACGCGATCTTTCCCGCTGGACCACGCGGTCCCACGCTGGAGGCGCCCCGTGACCGGCTTCGTCGCCCTGCTCCGCGCGGTGAACGTCGGCGGCACGGGCAAGCTGCCCATGACCGATCTCGAGGCCCTGTGCGAGAAGGCCGGCTTCACCGGCGTCCGCACCTTCATCGCCAGCGGCAACGTGGTGTTCGCGAGCCCCCGGTCGGAGGCTGAGGTCAAGGCGACGCTGGAGGCGCGGCTGGCGGACTATGCCGGCAAGCCTATCCCGGTGATGGTCCGCACGGCGGCCGAGATGGCGGCTGTGCGCGACTCCAATCCTTTTCCGAAAGCCCCGCCCAACCGCACGGTCGCCGTCTTCCTCGATGCGCCGCCGCCCGCCGACGCCGCCGAGAAGGCGGTAGGCGGACAGAGCGAGGTCCTCGCGCTCGGCAAGCGCGAACTCTACGTCTACTACCCTGACGGCATGGGCCAGTCGAAGCTGCGGATCCCCGCCGCCGCCACGGGCACCGCGCGCAACATGAACACCGTCGCCAAGCTGGCCGAGATGGCCGCCGATCTTCAGGAATAGAGAGCCGTCATGATCCTCATCGGCCACTACGACAGCCCCTTCGTCCGCCGCGTCGCGATCGCCCTGCGGATGTACGCCATGCCCTACGAGCATCGCGCCTGGTCGGTGTTCTCGCAGGCCTCGGAGATCGCCGCCTACAACCCGCTGAAACGCGTGCCGACCCTGGTGCTGGATGACGGCGAGGTGCTGATCGAAAGCGCAGCGATCCTCGACTGGCTGGATGAACTCGCCGGCCCGCAGAAGGCGTTGATCGCCCAGGCGGGCGCCGAGCGGCGTCAGGCGCTGAAGGTCTGCGCCCTGGCCAGCGGCCTGAACGACAAGGCCGTCAGCCTCGTCTACGAGCGCGCGGTCCATGGCCGCGAGACGCCGCTCTGGGTCGAGCGCTGCCGCTCGCAGATCGGCGGGGTGCTGGAGGCGCTCGAGGCCGACCGCGCCGCGCGACCCGGGCCCTGGTGGTTCGGCGAGCGGATCAACCACGCCGACATCGCCGTCGGCTGCAGCCTGCGCTTCCTGGGCGAGGCGCATCCGGAGGTCTTCGACGAGACCCTGTGGCCGGCGCTGACCGCCCACGCCGCGGCCTGCGAGGCGCTGCCGGACTTCGCCGCGGTGGTCCTGCCGTTCTTCATCGCGCCCCCAAAGGCCTAGGCCAGGGCCGCGATCGCCTCGTCGGCCGCCCGCAGGCCGCTCTCCCAGGCGCCGTGCACGGTGGAGTAGAGGTGCGCGTGGGTGGCCTCGCCGGCGAAGAACAGGCGCCCGTCCACCGGCCGCGCCAGCACCGCGCGGTCGCCGGCGTGGCCGGGCAGGGCGTGGGAGTAGGCGCCCAGCGCCCAGGGATCGCTGGCCCAGGCCGTCTCGGCCAGCGGATGCAGGCCGCGGCGGAAGTCCGACCCCATCAGCGCGCCGAGCTCCTCGATGACGAAGGCGGTCATGGCGCCCTTTCCCTTGGCCTCCAGACCCCGCGCGCAGCGCCCGCCCAGGAAGGCTTCGATGTAGGGCCGCCCGAAGGGTCGCAGGTGGTAGCTGGCGGTCTCGGTGCGGTCGGGATGGCCGAACAGGTGGCCTTCGACCGGCAAAGCTGCCGGCTCGTCGAGGCCCAGGAACACCTTGTCAGCCAGGCCCAGCGGCAGGCCGGCGGCCGCCTCGACCTTGTCGGGAAGGCTGGGCGAAAAGGTCAGGCGTCCGGTCGCCAGCGTTGACGTCGGTATGCAGATCACCATCGCGCGGGCCGTCATCCGGCCCTTGGCGGTATCCAACACGACGTCCGACCCGTCGTGGCGGACCGTCGTCACCGCGCAGTCGGTGACGATCGCCTCCCCCTCGGCGAAGTGGGCGATGGCCGCGCCGTAGCCCTGCGCCACCCGCCAGTTGACGCCGGAGTCCTCATAGGCCGCGAAATCGAGCGTCGAGACCTGATCGAACTCCGCGCCGTTGTAGTAGCTGGAGAAGGCGTCGATCAGGACGTTCCAGCGGCCGCTCGGCTCGAAGAAATCCGACCCCGGCCGATCAACCCCGTGGGCCGCCGCCGCGTGCAGCCGATCCTCGAAGGCGTTGAGCGCGTCGCGATAGTCGCGCTGGTCCTGCGGCGGGAAGTTCTTGTTGAAGGACTGCCGCATCCAGTGCGGCGGCGAGCGATCGAGGGTGAAGCCGGCCTGCTGGATGGGTTCGGCCAGCGGGTTCCTGTCCGCCGAGTGCACCCAGCCCGCGCCGCAGTCCACCGGCAGGCCCGGCTGCGCCAGGACGGTGTGGGCCCGCCCGCCGACCCTCGATCGCGCTTCCAGCGCCACCGCCGAGAGCCCCGCCGCCGACAGCCGGCGCAAGGCCGCGATGCCCGCCGCGCCCGCGCCCACCACCACGACGTCGAACCTGTCCGGCATTTAAGAATCCCTTCGTCCCTCCCTTGATGGGGAGGGTGGCGAGCGTAGCGAGACGGGTGGGGCAGTCGCGTCCACGCGCGGGCTCGGCACACCGGCCCAGACATCCCCACCCTGGCCGCTTCGCGGCCTGTCCCTCCCCATTAAGGGAGGGAAGTCATTTTCTTAAAGTGGGCGAGTCCAGGTCGAGCCTGTCGACCGGGATGACCTCCAGGTCGGGGCGTTTGGCCTTGAGCGCATCGGCGAAGGCCTTGGCGTCGCCGGCGATGATCACGCTGGCCTGGGCGGGGTTCATCACCCGGCCGGCGAAGGCCTGCACCTGGGCGGGCGTCACCGCCTCCACCTTGGCGGTGTAGTGGGTGATCTCGTCCAGCGGCACGCCATAGAGCGCGAGGTTGCCCAGGATGTCGGCCAGCCCGCCGGTGGTCGCGAGGCGGCGGCCGTAGCTTCCGACCAGGTTGGATTCGCGCGCCTTGATCTCGTCGGCGCTCGCCGCCGTCGTGGCCATGGAGGTCATCTGCTCGGCGATCAGGTCCAGCACCTGCGGGGCGGTCTCGTTCTTGGTCTGGGCCGCGGCCCGGAACGAGCCGGTCTGCAGGTTGGCGCTGAGGTTCGACGAGGCCCCGTAGGACAGCCCGCGCTTGATGCGGATCTCCAGGTTGAGCCTCGAGGAATAGCCGCCGCCCAGCAGAGTGTTGGCGACGATGCCCGGATAGTAGTCGGGATCGCTGCGCCGGATGCCAGTCTTGGCGAGGTTCACCGCCGCCTGGCCGGTCCCCGGCAGGTCGATGACGATGGCGCGCGGCTTGCCCGAGGGCGTGATGGCCGGCGGGGCGGGCAGGGGCGTGGCCGGCCTGGCCCAGCCGCCGAACGCCTTCTCGGCGAGCGTGAACCCCTGTTCGGGCGTGATGTCGCCGGTCATGACCAGGATGGCGTTGTCCGGCCGGAACCAGGCCTTGTGCAGGGCCGAGAGGTCGCCCGGCCTGATCTTGGCGATTGAGGCCGGCGTGCCGGTGGCGACGTGGCCGAAGGGCGTGCCGGCGAACACCACGGGGGCGGCGGCGAAGGCGGAGACCGAGCCCGGCTCCTGGTAGGCCACGCGCAGGCCGTCCAGCGACTGCGCCCGCTGCCGGTCCAGCTCCTCGGCGGCGAAGGCCGGGTTGCGGGTGACGTCGGCCATGATCGCCATGCCGGTCTGCAGCTTGTCGGGCATGGCGTTGAGGGTGACGGAGCTGGCCTCCAGGTTGGCGCCGGATTCCAGGGTCGCGCCGAGCGCTTCCACCTGGCGGGCGATGGTCTGGGCGGACCGCGTCCTGGTGCCTTCGGTCAGCATGTCGGCGGTCATGCCGGCCACGCCGGCCAGCCCCGGCGGATCAGCCCAGCCGCCGGTCTTCAGCGTCAGGTCGGCTGTGACCAACGGCAGGTCCGACGAGTGCGCCACGATCACCTTCAGCCCGTTGGCGAGCGTCCGCTCGACGGGCTTGGGAAGCACCGGGGCGACGGGCGCGCCGACCGGCGGCGGCGCCTCGCGCTGGCCTTCCGGCGCGAGCGCGAACACCGGGCCGGCGTAGGTGGCCACCGTCTTGGGCGGCGCGGGCTCGGCGGGCGGCGCCTCGCCCTTCGGCCGCTCGCTCTCGGGGCGGTAGCGGATGGTCATGCGAAGCTGCGGGTCGAGGTATTTCTGCGCGACGCGCTGTACGTCGGCGGCGGTCACCGCCTGCAGGTCGGCGAGCTCGGTGTTGGCCTTGGCGGCGTCGCCGTTGATGCGCAGCGCATAGCCGAGCGCAAAGCCCCGGCCATCGATGGTCTCGCGTTCGCGCAGCTTGCCGGTCACCAGCTCGTTCTTGGCCTCGTCCAGCTCGGCCTTGGTCGGCGGAGCCTCGCGCAGGCGCTTCACCTCGGCCAGCAGCGCGGTCTCGCCTTCGGCGATCGTGTGGCCCGAGGCCATGACTGCGCCCACCACGAAGCTGCCCGGCTGGGCCGGCAGGTCGGCGTTGGAATAGATCTCGGCGGCCACCTGCTTTTCGTAGACCAGGCTGTCGTACAGCCGCGAGGACTTGCCGGCCGACAGGATGGCGTCCAGCACCTTCAGCGCCGGCGCGTCGGGGTCCGACGCCTTCACGCCCAGCCAGCTGATCGCCACCGCCGGCAGCGGCACGTTCGGGCCATAGCCGTCATAGACGCCCGGCCCGGTGCGCCGCGGCTCCACCGCCGTCACCCGCTTCATGCCCTCGGCGGGGTTCTTCAGGGCGCCCAGGTACTTGTCGACCCAGGCGTTGAGCTGCGCCTCGTCGAAGTTGCCGACCACGATCAGGGCGGCGTTGTCGGGGCGGTAGTATTCCTGGTGGAAGGCGCGCACGTCGTCGATGGTGGCGGCGTCCAGCTGCTCGATCGAGCCGATGCCGGGCCGATGATAGGGGTGAACCTTGTAGGTCGCCTGTGGCACGTAGAGGGCGAACAGCCGCCCGTACGGCGAGGCTAGGACCCGCTGGCGCAGCTCCTCCTTCACCACGTCCCGCTCGGATTTGAAGTTGGTCTCGTCGATGACCAGCGAACCCATCCGCTCGGACTCGGCCCAGATCAACCGCTGCAGGTGGTTGGCCGGGACGACCTCGAAATAGTTGGTGAAGTCGTCGTAGGTCGAGGCGTTGTTCGTCCCGCCCACGTCCTCGGTCAGCCGGTCGAAGCTCTCGGCCGGAAGGTCCTTGGTGGCCTTGAACATCATGTGCTCGAAAAGGTGGGCGAAGCCGGAGCGGCCCTGCGGGTCGTCCTTGGAGCCGACGCCGTACCAGACCTGCACCGTCACGTTGGGCGTCGAGCGGTCGAGCGAGGTCAGCACCTGCAGCCCGTTCGCCAGCGTCCGCTGCTTGTAGACGATCGGCGGGACCTTGCTGGCCGCGACGGGCTTGGCGGCGGGCGCCTTGGGCGCGGCCAGGGCGGGGGCGGCCAGCGATAGGGAAGCGAGGAGGGCGAGCGCGCGGCAGGCTTGGCGGATCATAGGCATCCTGAGCAAAGGCGTGAGCCGCACAGCCTTAGCACCCCCGGCGGCTTGGGAAAGCTTACGCCTTCGTCATCCGCGCGCCGCGGGCGATCTGCAGACTTGCCTAGATGTTCTGCGAAATTGCAGACTGTAACGATGTTCGACTGGAACGATCTGAAGCCCTTCCTGGCCGTCGCCCGTGGCGGCTCAACCCTGGCGGCGGCCAAGGCGCTCGGCGTGAACCAGACCACGGTCGCGCGGCGGATCGAGGCGCTGGAAGCCGCGCTTTCGCTGAAGCTCTTCGAGCGCGGCCAGTCGGGCAGCCGCCTGACCGAGGCCGGGCGCGACCTGATGGCCGAGGCCGAGAAGGTCGAGCAGGCCGCCAAGGCGCTGCAGACCCGCGCCGAGACCCACGGCCGCGGCCTGTCGGGCACGCTGCGGGTCACCAGCATCGAGCTCCTGGCCAACACCGCGCTCACCACCGGCATCGCGGAGTTCCGGCAGCTTCATCCGGAGGTGCAGGTCGACGTGCTGATCTCGGACGAGCGGCTCGACATCGAGGCCGGCGAGGCCGACATCGCCATCCGCTTCAGCGAGGACATGCCGAGCTCCAACCTCGTCGCGCGGCGGATCGCCGACTATCCCTCCGCGCTGTTCTGCAGCCGCGACTACGCGGCGCGCAGGGGCGCTCCGGCGACGCTGGCGGAGCTTTGCGGTCACGACCTCATCGGCGGCGACGGCGTGCTGGCCGGGCTGCCGACGCTGGTCTGGATGTTCGATCAAGCCGGCGGCAAGGCGCCGTCCCTGCGGTCGAACTCGCTCAGCCACATGGTCTACGCCGTCAAGGCGGGCCTGGGGATCGCGCCGCTGCCCTGCGCGGTGGCCGACGGCGACCCGAACCTGGTGCGCTGCTCGGACCTCATCGACACGGCGCGGGCGCCGGCCTGGCTGGTGACGCGCCGCGAGCTGAAGGACACGCCGCGGGTGCGCGCCTTCATCGACTTCATCGTGCCCTACCTGCGGCGCCGGGCGGCGCTGACTAACCCACCAGCCTGACCAGCATCTTGCCGCTGTTCTGGCCCTCCATCAGCCCGATCAGGGCGGCGGGCGCGGCGGCGATCCCGTCCATCACCGTCTCCTGGTACTTGACCTTGCCCGCCTTCAGCCAGCCGGCCATGTCGCGCTGGAAGTCGCCGTAGAGATGCATGAAGTCGGGCGCCACGAAGCCCCGCAGCATCACCCGCGCATAGATGATGTTCGACAGGTTCGACACCGCCGAGTGGCCGGAGTTGTAGCCGGAGATGAAGCCGCAGACGGGGATGCGCCCGAGCGTGTTCATCCGCCGGAGCGCGGCCTCCAAGTGGTCGCCGCCGACGTTGTCGAAATAGACGTCGAGGCCCTTGGGCGTGGCCGCCTCCAGCGCCTGGCGGATCGGCTCCTGCTTGTAGTTGATCACAGCGTCCAGCCCGACCTCGTCGCGCAGCCATTGGGCCTTGTCGTGCGAGCCGGTGGAGCCCACCACGTAGCAGCCCTTGATCTTGGCGATCTGGGCCGCGACCGAGCCGACCGCCCCCGCCGCGGTCGAGACGAAGACCTGCTCGCCGTCCTTGAGTTGGCCGATGTGCAGGAGGCCGCCATAAGCCGTGAAGCCGGTGCCGCCCAGCGCATGCATGTGCACGGTCAGCGGCAGGTCGGGGTCGGGCGTGAGCTTGGTCAGGCCCTTGCCGTCGGAGGTGAAGTACTCCCGGAAGCCCAGGCGGTTGGTGACCAGGTCGCCGACCGAAAAGCCGTCGAGCTTCGACTGCACGACCCGGCCCAGCGCGCCGCCCATCATCGCCTCGTCCAGCGCCTGGCCCGAGGTCAACCTCGGTCGCATGGCCGGATCGACCGACATGTAGAGGTTCTCCACCAGCACCTCGCCGTCCGCCGCATCGGCCACGTCCCGCTCCACCAGGGCGAAGTTGGCGGGCGTCGGCGCGCCGCTCGGGCGCTGCACGAGATGGATTTCACGGCTCTTGGGCATGATCGGGCTCCGGAAATGAGAGGTTCAAATATCGCGACGTTAGAGCACGTCTCCCCAGCCTAGTCGCCGCGCCGCCGCGTAAGCGAGCTTGTCGCGCTTGGGGACGAGGCGCTGCTCCGTCGTACCGTCCAGGGCGCATAACTTGAGCGCGATGCCGGGCTTGGCGGTGCGGGCGGGGGCGAGGATGCGGGGCCGGGCCGGCATGGCCGCGATCCCAGGCCGAGCGGCGACCAGGTAGCTGAACCGCTCGTCCTCGAAGGGGGCATCGGCGCCCTTGGCCAGGCGGTGGTCGCGGCTGCGGGGCAGGCGCACGCTGAAGTGACACCAGTCCTCGCCGACCAGCGGGCAGGCCGCGGCGTGCGGGCAAGGCGCCAGCACCGCCGCGCCGGCGGCGATCAGGGCGCTGCGGGCCGCCAGAATCCGGGCATAGCCGGCGGGCGTACCGGGCTCGACCAGGGCCAGGATCCCGCCGCAGGCGCTCCACAATTCGCTGATGACCGAAGCTTGCCGGTCTGGCGCGATCTCGGCGAGGGCGTAGCTCGCCACGACGAGGTCGGCGCGCGGCCAGGCCTCCGGCGCGGTGAGGTCGGCGCGGCGCGCATCGGCGCCCTGCAGCGCCGCTGGCCCATCGGACGCCAGCTGGGCGGCCAGCGCCAGGAAAGGCGGGCTGGCGTCCAGCCAGGTCGCCGTGTCCAGGCCCGGCCATACCGCGCAGGCCGCCCAACTCGCCGCGGCGGTTCCCGAGCCCGCGTCCAGCAGCGACTTGGGCGCATAGCCCGGCGCCCGCCGCGCCGCCTCGGCCAGCACCGCCGAACAGGCCGCGTAGGTCGCGGGCAGCCGAGTCAGGGCGTAGGCCAGCGCGTCGTCGGCCTCTCGGATCACCCCCGCCGATGGCCGGCCGGCGCGGTAGGCCTCGGACGTCCGGGCGGCGCGCTCGGCCAGGCCCTTGCGCGGCACACCCTCCAGGCCGCGGTCGAGCGCGGCGCGCAGGGCGGCCGGCAGGTCAGGGCTCATGGCGCCGGGGTGGGCGGCGTTTGGCCAGGCCCCTGGGCGCGGGCCACCGACTCGCGGCGCAGCGCCAGCAGCGCCATGGGCACGTTCTGTCGGAGGGCCAGCCTGGCGATCCAGCCCGGGACGGAGAACGGCGCGGCCACCCGGGCCTCATAGGTCACCTGGGTCTCGTCGCCGTGCTGGGTCAGCAGCCACTCGCCCTCCAGGACCTTCAGGTCGCCGCCGACCCGGCGGAAGGTCATCCGCCGGGGCGCCTCGAAGTCCTCGCGGAAGACGCTGCGCACCGAGGGGATGAAGGTCATCTTGCTGACCTGCTCGCGGATGTCCCAGCGGCCCTGCGGGTCGCGCTCGAGGATGCGGCAGCTCTTCAGGTTGGCGACCATCCTCGGGGCGAGGTCGCAGTCGGTCATCACACTCCAGATCGCCTCCGGCGGGGCGGCGATGTCGATGGCCGCGCGGATGCGCCCGGACGAGCCGTCGGGGTCGGGCGTCACCTCCGCGTAGGGACGCCCGCGGTCGAGCTGGGCCTGGGCCTTGGGCGGCAGTTCGAAGGCCGCGGCCGGCCAGGCGGCGGCGAGCAACGCCATGACGAGGAGCACGCGCATGGCTGTCGGCTTCCCGGTCAGACCCTCAGGCCGTCGCCGGCTTCTTGGCGAGCTCGTCGAGAACCTTCGGGTCGGCCAGGGCCGCCGGGTCGCCGAGGTCGCTCTCGCCCGCTGCGGCCTTGCGCAGCACGCGGCGCACCACGGCGCCAGCCTTGTCGCGCGGCAGGGCCGACAGGAAGCGCACCGCCTGCGGCGCCGCCGCCGGTCCGATCTCACGGCGGACGAGGCCCTTCAGGTCGGCTTCCAGGATGTCGACGTGCCGCGTGTCGGGGGTGGCGACCACATAGGCGTGGACGCCGTCGGCGGCGGCGACGGCGCAGGCCTCAGCCACCCCGTCATGGGTTTCCAGCAGGCGGCCGAGCTCGACAAGATCGACCTGCGTCCCCGCCAGGGTAACCAGATCCGGCCCCTCGCCGCCGGCGCGGTTGCGCACCAGGTCGTCGACCACGGCAGGATCGGCCAGCGTCGAGGTGTCGCCCAGGTTGGCGATGTCGCCCTCCGCGACCTTGCGCAGGATCCGGCGCATGATCTTGCCCGAGCGCGTCTTGGGCAGGCCCGGCGCGAACTGGATCACATCGGGCGAGGCGAAGGGGCCGATCTCGCGGCGCACCCAGTTGCGCAGCTCGGGCTCCAGGGCCGAGGTGATCTCCACGCCGGCCTTCAGGGTCACGAAGCAGTAGATGCCCTGACCCTTGATCTCGTGCGGATAGCCCACGACGGCGGCCTCGGCGACCTTGGGGTCGGCCACCAGCGCGCTCTCGATCTCGGCCGTGCCCAGCCGGTGGCCGGAGACGTTGATCACGTCGTCCACGCGCCCGGTGATCCAGTAGTAGCCGTCGGCGTCGCGCCGCGCCCCGTCGCCGGTGAAGTACTTGCCGGGATAGGTGGTGAAATATGTCGAGATGAAGCGGTCGTGGTCGCCATAGACCGTGCGCATCTGGCCGGGCCAGCTGTCGGTGAGGCAGAGGTTTCCGTTGATGGCGCCTTCCAGGACCTTGCCGTCGGCGTCCACCAGCTGCGGCTTCACGCCGGGCAGGGGCTTGGCGCAGGAGCCGGGCTTCAGCGCCGTCGCCCCAGGCAGCGGGCTCATCAGGCAGGCGCCGGTCTCGGTCTGCCACCAGGTGTCGACGATCGGGCAGCGGCCTTCGCCGACCACGCGATGGTACCAGAGCCAGGCCTCGGGATTGATCGGCTCGCCCACCGTGCCCAGCAGGCGGATCGACTTGCGCGAGGTCCGCGTCACCGGTCCGTCGCCCTCGCGCATCAGGGCGCGGATGGCGGTCGGCGCGGTGTAGAAGATTTCCACCTTGTGCTTGTCGCAGACCTCCCAGAACCGCGACGATGTCGGGTAGTTCGGGACGCCCTCGAACATCACCGAGGTCGCCGCATTGGCCAGCGGCCCGTAGACCACGTAGCTGTGCCCGGTGACCCAGCCGACATCCGCCGTGCACCAGAAGACCTCGCCCGGCCGATAGTCGAAGACCAGCTCATGGGTGTGCGCGGCCCAGGTCAGATAGCCGCCGGTGGTGTGCAGCACGCCCTTGGGCTTTCCAGTCGAGCCGGAGGTGTAGAGGATGAAGAGCGGGTCCTCGGCGTTCATCGGTTCGGGATCGCACTGGTCCGACACCGTGGCCTTCACGTCGGAATAGAAGACGTCGCGCCCGTCGGTCATCGGCACGTCGGCCTTGGTGCGGCGGACCACGATGACGTCCGTGACGCCCGGGCAGCTGGTCAGCGCCTCGTCGACGTTCTTCTTCAGCGGCACCGGCTTGCCGCCGCGCAGGCCCTCGTCGGCGGTGATGACGATCCTGCTGTCACAGTCCTGGATGCGCCCGGCGATGCTGTCCGGCGAAAAGCCGCCGAAGATCACCGAATGGATCGCCCCGATCCGGGCGCAGGCCAGCATGGCGTAGGCCGCCTGCGGGATCATCGGCAGGTAGATGGTGACGCGGTCGCCTTTCCTGACGCCCTTGGCCTTCAGCACATTGGCCATCCGGCAGACTTCGGAATGCAGCTGGCCGTAGCTGATCAGGTCGCTGGTCTGGCCGTCGTCGCTCTCCCAGATGAAGGCGGTCTGGTCGGCGCGCTGCGGCAGGTGGCGGTCGATGCAGTTGACCGAGACGTTCAGCACGCCGTCGGCGTACCAGCGCACCCGGAAGTCCTTGGCGTCGAAGGAGACGTCCTTCACCTGGGTGAAGGGCTTGATCCAGTCGAGGCGTTTCGCGACCTCGGTCCAATAGCCGTCGGGATCGCTCTCGACCCGGGCCACGGCGGCGTCATAGGCCGCGGCGTTCATCAGGGCGTTCTTCGCCCAGGCCTCGGGGACCGGAAAGACTTCGTTGTCGGACACCGCGCGTACTCCCGATTAAGGCCGTCCTAAAGGGAGTATGCGGAGAGGGCAGGCCGGCGCAACAACCCCCCACAATAACTCTCAGAAACAAACCTGCGGCCCCGCTTGCCCCGCCCGGCGAGCGCCGCCATGGTCCGGCGCATGCTTCGCCAGGGATTTTTCGCCGCGCTCTGCGGTTTCGCGCTCGCGTTGGCCGGCTGCAGCTTGGATGCGAAGGGCGACGCGGCGAAGGCGGTCGCTGGTTTCCTCGCCGCCGCCAAGGCTGACGACACCACGGCATTCGAAGCCGCCCTCGACCGGCCGGCGCTACGGATCGACCTGCGCGACCAGCTGGCCGCGCTCGCCAAGTCCTCGGGCCTCGACGTCAACGGCGGCCCCTCCGAATTCGCCATGGACCGGATGATCACCCCGCAGCTCGTCCGCCGCGCCGAGGCCGGGACCGGCCTGCCCGACGCGCCCACGGCCGATCAGATCGCCCCGGCACTGAAAACGGTCGAGAAGGGCAAGGTCTGTCTGCAGGACGCCGCCAAGACCCGCTGCCTCCTGACCTTCGCCAAGTCCGGCAAGGCCTGGCGGCTGGTGGGCATGCAGGCGACGGATCATCCGCCGCGGCCCTAGCCCTCGCGCCGACAAGCGCATATGCGAGGCGCGATGGATTTCACGAGGCTTGGCCCATGCTGCTGCACCTCTCGACCTGGCAAGAGATCGAGGACTACCTGAAGCGCTCGAAGACGGTGGTGATCCCCATCGGCTCCAATGAGCAGCACGGGCCGACGGGCCTCTTGGGCACCGACTGGCTCTGCCCGGAGATCATCGCCCACGAGGCGCAGAAGACCGCCGACCTCCTGGTCGCGCCCACCTTCAACATCGGCATGGCCCAGCACCACCTGGGTTTCCCCGGCACCATCGCGCTGCGCCCCTCGACCTTCATGGCGGCGATCGGCGACTGGTGCCGCAGCCTGGGCCTCGCCGGCTTCGAGAAGCTCTATTTCCTGAACGGCCACGGCGGCAACGTCGCCACTATCGATGCGGCCTTCTCCGAGCTCTACGCGGAGGCCACCTATAGCCAGCGCAACCGCGGCTTCGCCTGCAAGCAGAAGAACTGGTGGGAGCTGAAGGGCGTGCTCAGCCTCGCCAACCGCCAGTTCCCGACCGGCCACGGCAGCCACGCCACGCCGTCCGAGATCGCGGTCACCCAGTGGGCCTATCCCGACGCCATCAAGTCCGCCAACTATGCGCCGCAGATCGCCCCAACCGGCCCGATCCGCGAGGCCCTCGACTTCCGCGCCCGCTACCCCGACGGCCGCATGGGCTCCGACCCCGGCCAGGCGAGCCCGGAAAAGGGTGGCGAACTGGTGGCGGCCGCGGTCGCCGGCCTGATCGAGGACGTGGCGGCGTTCAGCGCGGAAACGGCGCCAGTTTGATCTTCCTTTCCCATTTCTGGGAAAGGGGGACCGTCGGCCGAAGAGCCGATGGTGGATAGGGCGAGCCGCAAGCTCCGCGCCTGAGGCTCTCCCTCTCCACGGCTCGCTCTTCGGCGAGCGGTTCCCCTCTCCCGCTTTGCGGGAAAGGAAGATCAGACCGTCACCACGTCCCCGTCCTTCACCTGCACAGGCCACGGCGTGAGATGCAGCCCCACGCACGGCGTGGTCGCGCCGACGCCGTCGAGGGTGAAGAGGCCGCCGTGGCCGGAGCACAGGATGTGGTCGCCGGTCCGCGTCAGGTAGCGCTCGTCCAGCACGCCCAGCGGCCAGCCGGCGTGCGGGCAGTTGTCCACATAGCCCAGCACCGTCTCGCCCTTGCGCACCACGAAGCCCGCGAAGAGGCGGCTGTCGGCGCGGAACCGGAAGCCCTTCGAGCCCGGGTCCGCCAGGTCCGCCAGGGCGCAGAGCCGCTGGCCCGCGGCCGGCCGGGCCGGGTTGTCGCTAGAGCGTTCCAATGGACGCGCGGAAGCCGCGGATCTCGACGCGCTCGAACAAGCCCGCGGTCTGGTAGGGGTCGGCGGCGTTGAACGCCTTCACCGCCGCGCGGCCGGCGACGTCCAGCACGAACAGCGAGCCGGCCATTCCGTCGGCCTCGTCAAGCATCGGGCCGGCCAGCTTCACCTGCGCCAGGTTCTCGCGGACGTAAGCGAGGTGCGCCTCGCGGGTGGCCATGCGCAGGTCCAGCGAATTGGGCTTGTCGAAGCAGGCCAGCATGAAGAGCGGCATCGTCTATTCCTCGCGAAGGGGTCGGGAGAGCAGGCCGCGGATGGCGTCGTCGACTCCCACCTCGCCGGCCAGGATAGCGGCCGTGGCCTCGCAGATGGGGACATCGACGCCGAGCTTGGCGGCGAGCTGGCGCACCGCCGGCGCGGAGGCTACGCCCTCCGCCACCGAGAGCTTGCCGGCCAGCGCGTCGTCCAGCGTCTGGCCACGCCCCAGCGCCAGGCCCACGCTCATGTTGCGCGACTGCGGGCTGGAGCAGGTCAGCACCAGGTCGCCCAGGCCGCAGAGCCCGGCCACGGTCTCGGCCTCGCCGCCCAGCGCCACGGCCAGGCGCGTCAGCTCGGAAAAGCCGCGGGTGATCAGCGCGGCGTGGGCGCTGCGGCCGAGGCCGCGGCCCTCGACGACGCCGCAGGCGATGGCCAGCACGTTCTTCACCGCGCCGCCGGCCTCGGCGCCGATCATGTCGGTGGCGAAGTAGGGCCGGAAGGTCGGCGTGGCGATCAGCTCCGCCAGCTCCTCGGCGCAGCCCGGATCGGGGCAGGCCAGGGTGACGGCGGTGGGCAGGCCGCGCGCCACCTCGCCGGCGAAGCTCGGGCCGGACAGCACCGCCGGCGCGGCCTGCGGGATGGTCTCGGCCAACACCTCCGTCATCAGCTTCAGCGACCCCTGCTCGACGCCCTTGGCGCAAAGCAGGATTTGCAGCCCCTCGCGGACGTGCGGCGCGAAGGCGCTGAGCGTGGCGCGCAGGTGCTGGGCCGGCGTCACGGCCAGGATGAGGTCGCTCTCGGCCAGGCCGGCGAGGTTGGCGGTCGCGCGGATGCTGGGGTCGAGGTCGACGCCCGGCAGGAAGCTGGTGTTCTCGTGGCTGCGGTTGACGCTCGCCACCACGTCGGCCTCGCGCGCCCAGAGCGTGGTCTCCAGCCCCGCCCGCGCGCAGACCTGGGCCAGCGCCGTGCCCCAGGCGCCGCCGCCGATGACCCCAGCCTTGGTCATGCTTTCGCTCCCTTGCGGCCGGGGACGTGCGTCGGGTTGGCGCTGGCCGCCGCCTCGTCCAACGGCCAGCGGGGCCTTGCGGGTGCGTCGAGCGGGTCGGAAAGGCCGAGCGCCAACCGCTCGGCGCCGGCCAGCGCGATCATCGCGGCGTTATCGGTGCAGTAGGCGAGTGGCGGGGCGGTGAAGGAAAAGCCCCGTGCTTCCGCGGTCGCCTGCAGCCGTTCCCGCACCGCACGGTTGGCCGCGACCCCACCGGCCACCACGAAGCGCAGGCCTTGGCCCGCATGGGCCGTGGCGTAGGCGGCCATGGCGCGGTCGCTCCGCTCGGCAAGCTGGGTCGCGATGGCGGCCTGGACGGCGGCGGCCAGGTCGGCGCGTTCGGCGTCGGTCGTCAGGCCCTCGGCGATCCGCGCGGCGGCGGTCTTCAGGCCCGAGAACGAGAAGTCGCAATCCTTGCGGCCCAGGAGCATGCGCGGCAGCACGAACCGCTCAGGGTCGCCCTGTTGCGCCAGGGCCTCCAGCGCCGGGCCGCCGGGGTAGGGCAGGCCCAGCGTCTTGGCGATCTTGTCGAAGGCCTCGCCGGCCGCATCGTCGATCGTCGAGCCCAAGCGGCGGCAGGCGCCCACGCCCTCGACCGCCAGGAGCTGGCAGTGCCCGCCGGAGACCAGCAGCAGCAGGAAGGGATAGCCGACATCGGCCGCCAGCCGCGCCGAGACGGCGTGGCCCTCCAGGTGGTTCACCGCCACCAGCGGCAGACCGCGCGCCAGCGCCACCGCCTTGCCAAAGGACAGGCCCACCATCACCCCGCCGACCAGGCCGGGCCCGGCCGTGGCCGCGACGCCGGTCAGGGCCTCGAAGCCTACGCCCGCCTCCGAAAGCGCGCGGGCCGCGATGCCGTCGATGCTCTCCACATGCGCTCGCGCCGCGATCTCCGGCACCACCCCGCCAAACGGCGCATGGGCGGCGATCTGGCTGGCGATGATCGAGGACAGCACCTCCACCGCCCCCTCGGGCCCACGGCGCACCACCGCCGCGGCGGTCTCGTCGCAGCTGGTCTCCAGGCCGAGGACAAGTTGAGGGCCCAAGCTTGTGTTGATGAAGGTCATCCGGTTGCCGGGGGTCGCCCGCTCCTGTAGCAGGCGCATTCCACCCGCCCGAGGTAGACCGCCGCCCGTGCCCACGCAACCGCCCGCCCAGAAAGCTCAGGTGCGGATCGGCGCCCGTGGGTCGAAGCTGTCGCTGGCCCAGGCGGGCCATATGCAGCGCCGCATCGCCGCCGCCCTGGGCGCGGACCCCGAGGACGCCGCCGCGGTCGAGCGCGTCGCCCCGCTGATCGTCATCACCACCACCGGCGACCGCGTTCAGGACCGTCGCCTGCTGGAGATCGGCGGCAAGGGCATGTTCACCAAGGAGATCGAGGAGGCGCTGCTGGAGGGCCGCATCGACTGCGCCGTCCACTCGCTGAAGGACATGCCGGCGCTCCTGCCTGAGGGCCTGTGCATCGCCGCCATTCCCGAGCGCGAGGACCCGCGCGACGCCTTCCTGAGCCCCAAGGCTGACCGACTGGAGGATCTTCCCCAAGGCGCGGTGCTCGGCACCGCCAGCCTGCGCCGGCAGGCGCAGATGCTGCATCGCCGGCCCGATCTCGACGTCCACATGCTGCGCGGCAATGTCGACACGCGGCTGGCCAAGCTGCAGGCCGGCGACGCCGACGCCATCCTGCTGGCCTTCGCGGGCCTGAAGCGCCTTGGGCTCGGACACCTGCCGCAGAGCCTGATCGATCCCGTGGAGTGCCCGCCCGCGCCGGGCCAGGGCGCGCTCGCCATCGAGACCCGCGTCGGCGACTGCGACGCACCCTGGGTGCAGGCCATCAAGCACGCGCCGACCGCCATTGCGGTGGCGGCCGAGCGCGGTGCGCTCGCGGCGCTGGAAGGCTCCTGCAAGACCGCCATCGGGGCGCACGCCTGGTTCGAAGGCGCGCACCTGAAGCTGATCGTCGAGGCGCTCTCGACCGACGGCCGCGCCCGGTTCCGTCACGCGGGCGAAGCGGACCTCACCGAGCTGGCCGATCCGGAAGCGTCGGCCCGCGACCTCGGCCTGTCGCTCGGCGCGGCGGTGAAGGCCGAAGCCGGCGACGCGATCGCGATTTAAGCGAGTTGACCGCCCATTCGGCCTTCGCCGATGAGCGGAGGCTAGCGCGACATCCAGGGTTTCGACTTCGACGACGAGTGCGCGGCGGCCGCCTGCTCGCGCTGGAACTTGCCGCCGCGCGGGGGCTTCGGCCGCGCGGCGATGGCCGCCTTCTTCAGGCGCAGCGCCCGCTGGATCGGGGTCTCGTCCGGCGGCGGGTGTTGGTCATCGGCCATGGCGGGCTCCGGTGGGCCTGAGGCTCTGCCGCAGATAGGCGGCGTAGCTCGGCGTGTCGGTCGTGTGGATGTCGTCGACGCGCCAGTGACCCCTTATGGCCGCCAAGTCCAGCCGTACGGTGCGCGGGTCGCCCAGGTTGCGGAACCGCGCGGTCGCCTGGGCGCGCCCGCCGGCCACGCCCGACACCGTCACCTCGAGCCGCGAGATGCGGAAGTCCTGGCAGTCGCAGATCGGGTCGCCGTCCAGCGCGCCGACTTCGCCGGCGGGCGTTTGCGCCGCGGCCTGGCGGATGAGGCGCAAGAGGCCGGGCGAGAAGGTCGCCGGCGCCCGGCGGCCCAGGTAGTCGGGTCCCTTGCCATGGTAGGCGCCGTAGAGCCCGCGCACGAACCTCGCGGCGTCGCCGGCGTCCTGCGCCCGGGCCAGCGAGGGCGCCAGGAGAACGAGGGCGGCGAGGGCGGATCGGGCGGCGCGCACGGCGATCTCCTGAGGGGCGGACAGATCGGCGCAGGCCGAACACGGTTTGCGGAAGGTTAAGGCCTTCTGCGCTATTAGTTCCATATGGCTCGCCGTCGTCAGAGAATCTGGATCACCCGCGCCCAGCCCGGCGCGGACGCCACCGCCGAACGCGTGCGAGCGCTGGGGCACGAGGCGATCATCGCCCCGCTGCTGGCGGTTCGGGCGCTTGACGATGTGCACGTCGACCTGACCGGCGTCGCCGCGCTCGCCTTCACAAGCGCCAACGGCGTGCGCGCCTTCTCCGACATCTGCGGCGAGCGCGCGCTGCGGGTCTTCGCCGTGGGCGCCGCGACCGCCCAGGCGGCGCGCGCGGCGGGGTTCAAGCTGGTGCTCTCCGCCGATGGGGACGTCGACGCCCTGGCCGAGGGCATCGCGCTGCGCCGCACCGAGCTGCGCGGGGCCGTGCTGCATCCCGGCGCCGCCGAACCGGCCGGCGACCTCTCCGGCGCCCTTGAGAAGCACGGCGTCGTGGCGCGTCATCTGATCCTCTACGAGACCGCGCCGGTGAAGCTCGCCGACGACGTCGCCAAGACCCTGGTCCAGGCCGACGCCGCCCTGCTGCACTCGCCACGCGCGGCCCAGGTCCTGGCCTCGGTCCTGAAAGCCCATCCGGCGCCGAAGCTGCGCGCGCTCGGCCTTTCGAAAGCGGTGGTGAAGCCGCTCGCCCGCGTCTCGCTGGCCGCCAAGGTCTTCCCGCCGATGCCGCTCGAAGGCGCCCTGCTCAATCTGATAGACCGCACCCCATGACGTCGCCGTCCGACACGCCAGAGGTCACCGCGCCGAAGGACCCGGCCGCCTATCGCCCGAAGCCGCTGCTGGGCGTGACCTTCTGGGCCATGGTCGCCTTCGCCGTGCTCTGCGTCTTGGCCGGCGTGGCGATCGCCAACCTCGGGCCGCGCTGGTTGGCCGGCAGGTCCGCGCCGAGCGCCGCCACGCCGCCGACCGCCGCTGAACCCGCCGCCCCGTCGCCGGCCGCGGCGGCGACCGCCTCGCCCGCGGCGCTGCCGCCCGCGCCCGCAATCTCACCCGATGTCGAGCGCCTTGGCGCGCGGGTGACGCGGCTGGAGACGCAGCAGGCGCACGCCTCCCAGGCCGCCGCCGCGGCGCTGGCGGCTTCCGTGGTCGTGGAGGCCGCGCAGGGGTCCGCCCCGTTCGCCGAGGAGCTCGCCGCCTTCCGCGCGCTCTCGCCGCCCTCGCCCGAACTGCAGTCCCTGGAGCGCCTGGCCCAGACCGGCGCGCCCAGCCGCATCGCGCTGGCCGCCAGCTTCCCGGACTATGCGGCCCGCGCCGCCAGCGCCGCGCGCGCGCCGGGCGACAAGGCCGGCCTGGGCGACCGCATCGTCTACGCCCTGTCGCGCATCGTCAGCCTGCGCCGGGTGGGCGACGTGCCGGGCGATGGCGTCGACGCGCTTTTGGCCCGGGCCGAACGCGAGGTCGAGGACGGCGACCTCGACCGGGCGCTGCGCACCCTCGACCGCCTGCCGCCGAACGCCCGCGAGGCCATCGCGCCCTGGCGCGGCCGCGCCGAACGCCGCGCGGAGATCGACCGCAACGCCCAGGCGCTGCGCGCCGGCGCCCTGCAGGCCTTGGCGGTTGAGGCCCGAGGGGGCGCATGATCCGCGCCAGCCTGGTCATCCTGATCTTCGCGGCCGCGGCCGTCGCCATCCTCGCCCTGACCGGCGACGCGGGCCACGCCAGCGTGGTCTGGCTGGGCTGGCGCGCCGACATGACGGCCGCTGCTGCGGCTCTGATCGTGATGTTCGCCTCTCTGGTCTTCACGGTCGGCTGGCGGACGCTGCTGTGGATCCTGGCCGCGCCCCGCCGCGCCGAACGGACCCGCGCCGAGAACCGCCGCCGCCAGGCCAACGAGACGCTGACCCGCGGCTTCCTGGCCGCCGCCGCCGGCGATGGCTCCGAGGCCAGGCGCCTCGCCCAGAAAGCGGCCGACCTCGCCGACGAGACGCCGGGCCTGGTGCGCGTGCTGGCCGCCCAGGCCGCCGAAGCCGCCGGCGACGCGCCCGCCGCCGAGGCCGCCTACGCGGCCATGCTGGGCTTCCCGGAAATGCGGCTGGCCGGACACAAGGGGCTGATGCAGCTCGCGCTGGCCCAGGGCGAACGCGAGACCGCGCTGCGCCACGCCCAGGAGGCCTTCAACGAGACCCGCAGCGCCCGCTGGGCCTGGCGCGCGCTCCTGGAAGCCCGCCTCGACGACGCCGAATGGAGCGCGGGCCTGGAACTCGTCAAGAACGCCCTCGACCGCAAGATCGTCCCGCCGGTCACCGCCGAGCGCGCCCGCGCCGCCCTGCTGGCCGCGCTGGCCGCCCAGCTCGAGACCGCCACCGAGCCCAAGGCCCGCGGCCAGGCCGTCGACAGCGCCGTCGAGGCCGCCAAGCTGCAGCCCGGCTTCGCGCCGGGCGTGGTGATGGCCGCGCGCCTGTTGGCCGCCGACGGCAAGGTCGGCCGCGCCCAGGCGACGCTGGAGAACGCCTGGAAGGTCGCTCCGCACCCCGCCCTCTGGCTCGCCTACCGTGACCTGAAGACCGCCGAGACCCCGCGCGAGCGCGCCGACCGGCTGATGGCGCTGGCCGCCCAGAACCCGGGCCATCGCGAGAGCCGCATCCTCAATGTCGAGCGCGCGCTCATCGTCGGCGACGCGGCCCAGGCGCGCGGCGCCATGGGGACGCTGGAGAGCGAGCCGGTCACCGCCCGCATCGCGGGCCTGCGCGCCCGCGTCGCCTTCGCCTCCGGCCAGCCGGACGAGGCGCGGCTGTGGCTCGCCCAGGGGATGAGCGCGCCGCAGGAGCCGGACTGGTCCGACCTCGACCCCGAGGGCCGCGCCTTCGCTTACAAGGCCTCCGACTGGGCGCGCCTGGTCATGACCTACGCCGAGACCGGCGAGCTGATCCACCCGCGGCACGAACGTCACGAACGCGCGCTGAGCGAGCTGCCGGAGCTGCCGATCGCCTATGCGGATTCCGCCCCGTTCCTCACCGCCGACGGCCTGGAGCCCGCGCCCTATCCGGTGGACGATCAGGGCTACGATGACGACGATGAGCCGATGGCGCAGGACGCGCCGCCTGCGCGCCGTCGCCGCGCCGTCCGTGGCCGCTTGGCGAGCGGGCCGAGAGCCGCTAAATAGGCGCTCCTTCGCGGCCGGCCCTTGTCCGACCGCAACCGGAAGGCCCATGGGCCGCCTTAGCTCAGCCGGTAGAGCGGCGCATTCGTAATGCGTAGGTCAGGTGTTCGAGTCACCTAGGCGGCACCATCCCTTCCAATAGGAAATCCCCGGGGATACGCGCGAAAGCGCGTTAGCTCGGTCGCCGCTTGGGTCCACGCTGGGTGTGGCTTCCAGAAGGGACCGGCTAAGCAGTCACGGCTTGCCTCAATAACCTGCGTCTGTGGGACGCCCCTATCCAAGGCAGACTTGTTGACCTCTTAGTCTGTCGGGCCCAACGGCGCTGGCCTGGGGATTTTAGCGCCACGACTGACCTCGCCGCTGCGTTGCAAGCCAGCATGGCGCTTCCCAAAGATGTTTCCGGCTCCTAGCGTGACGTCAATCTCGGGGGCGACATCGCATGCAGGCGAATCCAAGGACGGTCGACGCGCTGTTCAACTCACAGTGCCGCTATGTCGTGCCGATGTTCCAGCGCCTCTACGTGTGGGGCGAGAACCCGCAGTGGAGCACGCTATGGGAGGACATCGCTGAGAAGGCTGCGCTCCGGCGCGAGGGTAAGAAATCCAATCCGCACTATCTCGGCGCTCTCATCGTGGAGGGCGTGAAGCCGTCCTCAGCGCGCGAGGTGACGCGCCTGCTTGTGATTGACGGACAACAGCGCCTCACGACCCTTCAGATCCTTCTCTGCGCGTTCCGTGATTTCGCGAAGTCGCAAGGCTGGACCTCGCTTGAGCGCAAGGCAAACAGGTACCTTGAGAATCCTGACGCGGACGTGATGGAGAAGCCCGAGGAGGAAATATTCAAGATCTGGCCGACGGTACTCAATCGAGAGATCTTCTCAAATATCGTCAAGGCCGGTTCGAAAGTCGCGGTAGAAGAGGCCTATCCGCTTACTCGGATGAAGTACAAACGCCGGCCGGAGCTTCGTAGTCCGCTAGTTGAGGCTTATCTATATTTCTACGATCGGATTGATCAGTGGACTTCAAGCGCCGTGGCTGAAAGCGGCAAACCGGCGGAGGAATGCGTCTTCTCGCTCCTCCAGGCGATTCAGCAGGACTTCTGCGTCGTGGAGATCGCCCTATCAGATGGTGATGATAGCCAAGAGATCTTCTATTCCTTGAACTCACAAGGCCGCCCGCTTTCGCAATCTGACCTTCTCCGCAGTCTGATCTTCATGCGTGCGGAGAAGGAACACGAGGATCGCGATGCATTGTTCGCTGATTTCTGGGGCGCCTTCGAAACGACGTACTGGAGCACGGAAGTCAAACGAGGCGGACGGACCTACACCCGGCTGGACCTTGCCCTCAGGCATTTCCTGACAGTCAAAACCGGGGATTTGATCGACGCGCGCAGGGTGAACGAGGACTATCGTCGATGGATCGCATCTAGTCCCCCTCCTTACCCTTCGGTAAGGGCCGAGCTGACAGATTTCACGAGATACACGACGGCGTTCCAGGGGCTGGATGCCGACTTTGCGGGCGCGCGGAGTTCCGACATAGGCCGCGTACTCCAGGACTTCGACGTCTCGACCGCTATACCGCTGGTGTTGTTCCTTCGTCTGGAGGCGGGGCTAAGTCCTGAACAGCTGGCAGACAACATCGAGTTGGTTCAGTCCTTCATCGTCCGGCGCGCCCTCCTTGGTGAGGAGAATAAGGAATACAATAAGCTCTTCGTTGAAGTGGCGGCCTCGTTGCGGGGAGTCGACGCCCCAGAAGTTTCCGTAGCGCTAGCCGCCAAGCTGCTCTCTGGCGGCGGGACAACTCGAACATGGCCCTCGGATGAGAGGGTCATTGAGGCTGCGATCAGAGATTCAGTCTACGATCGCCTGAAGGCCCCAGCGTTGCGGATCATCCTAGAGCGCCTCGAATTGTCGCTAAGAGGCAAGAAGTCGGAGCAGGATGCCGTCGAACCCGGGCTGCAAATCGAACACGTCATGCCGAGGAGCTGGGCGGCCAATTGGCTGCTTCAAGGCGAGAAGATCGAACCGCTGCACATGTCCGTCCCGTACTTGCTTGATGCGGAACAGTCTGATCTCGCGATGGCAGTTCGGGCGAGGAACAGCGCCGTCAACTCGCTGGGAAACCTCACCCTTCTGAACAAGTACTTGAACCCCGCCGCCAGCAACGGGGGGTTCAGCCTGAAATGTGAAGAATATCGCCATTCTGTTCTGAGATTGAACCGTCACTTCGACGGGAAGACCGAGTGGGACGAGCAAGCTATCCGAGCGCGGGGTAAGGTGATGGGTGAGGCGATCTGCAAGATCTGGCCGCGCCCGCAAATTGTCGCCGCCGAAGCACCCGTTCTGGAACAAGCCTTGGAAGGCTAGCGCTCATCCTGCCATAGGCATTCGAACGATCAGACGACCAGCAACATCTCCGATAGCGCGTCGAGCTCGCTTTTGGCGTCGCGCCACGCTGGCATATGGCGATCGAGGAGCGCGTAGAAGCGAGGGCTGTGGTTGTGTTCTTCGAGGTGGCAAAGCTCGTGCAGAAGGACGTACTCCACGCAATGAACCGGTGCTTTGACTAGCGCCGGGTTCAGCGTCACGGCTCCCCTTGGCGAACAACTCCCCCAGTAGCGTTTCATTCTGAGGAGCTTGACGGGCGGCGCAGCGGACACCCACGACAGCTCGCCGGCCATACGCTCCAGCCTGGCGGTGAAGTAGCTCTTGGCGCGTTGCCGGTACCATCGAACCAGAGCAATGCGCACCGCATCGGCATCGGGCGTCGGGAGGGCGACCTCCAAGCGGCCACCCACGAGGCGCACCGAGGAAGCGCCTGCGTCGGCTGTCTTCAGCGCCAGTTTATACCGGCGGCCTAGGTAGAAGTGCGTCTCACCGCTCTGATAGTCGCGCGGTAGGGCGTGGCGACGATACTCTTCGAAGCGTCCAATGTGATCCATGACCCATCGGGCGCGCTTCTGCATGCCCGTCCGGATCGCGCTCTCCGAGGTGCCAATGGGCACCTCGACCATAACCGTCCCGCTGGGCTCGACATGAATTCGCAGCTTGGCGGTAATGCGGTTGGTTTCGCGCACCTCATAGTTCGTGGACCGATCTCCGTATCGAAGCGTCAGTCGCACTATGCAGGCTCCCGCGAGAGCCCGACGCGCGTCACCTCAACCACTTGGTCGGTGATCGCTTTCGCCAAATCCAGCCCTGTGAGCGAGAACAGCCGAGGCAGAATCGCCTTGCGGATGGCAGCCTCGATGTTCGCCGGATTTAGGGAGTTCTCAGCGACCGCGGTCTGGACCATGCGGTCGATGTCCAGTGCGGTGCCTGTGAAATTCTCCACGTCGGCTCCGAGGGCGCGCTGGTCGCCGATGGCGAGGCGAATGATCCCGAAGTAAGCGGTGGCGTGGCGGTTGCCGCTCAAGCTGACCGGGGTGCCATCGACCCGCTGCTGGGCGATCTGCTCTTCGATGTCCTTGAAGATCGTGTACTGCCGCAGCGGGTAGTCGAAGAGGGCGGACGCCTCCGCGATGGCCGCCTTCAGGAGCTCTGAGAAATGCTTCTGTGCGTACGGGTCCTCGACCAAATCCTGCTCGATCGTGCGGGTCAGGCGGGTCCGAATGATATCGGTCTCGTTTCGCGTCTTCTCTTCGCTCCACTCCTCCAGCGGCGTCGGCTTCGCGAGGTCGTTCACGACTAGCAGCCGGCCATCCGCGGCCACATCCTCGCCGATGACATAGCGGTCCACGATCTTGCGAATCTGGTCTTCATACGCGCTGAAATCGACCGTCTCGTGCGCGTCTTGCTTCGCCATGCGGCGAAGGTTGGTAAAGAACTTCAGGTCGCGTTTGTAGGTCGCGATCTGAGCCTCTGAGAACGCGCCGTCCTCGAAGAACGACCGCGACGACAAGGCCACCCGCAAGCAGAGTCCGAACTCGGTCAGCGCCGCATAGAAATCCTCCCGGACCTTCTGATGCACATCGAGAGGCTGCCCGTCTTCGCTGTCGTCATACTTGGGAACCAGGACCTGGCGATACTGCTCGATGTCGCTGCGGTTTCGCACGTCCGCGAAGACTGCCCACAGGGCGTCGTGGAGGGCGGGCAGGCGCTTATATTCGGTGCTGACGTTAGTATAGAGCCCCTCGATATCGTCGATATCGAAGCCACCCTGGGTCTTGTCGGCCAGGTCCTGATACTCGGTTAGCGCGGCGTCCAACTCGGGCAAGATGCCTCGGTAGTCGATGAGCAAGCCGAACTTCTTCTGTTCGTGAAGGCGGTTCACGCGAGCGATCGCCTGGATCAGGTTGTGCTGTTTCAGCGGCTTATCGATGTAGAGCACCGCGTTCCGCGGCTCGTCGAAGCCCGTCAAGAGCTTGTCCACAACGATAAGCAGGTCCGGTCGGCCTTCCGTCGAGAAGTCCTCGATCACCTGGCGCTCATAGGCTTCCGCGTCGCCACGAACGTTGTCCATCCACCACTGAAGGACTTCGGGAAGCTCGGACTCATCGACTTCTTCGTGCCCTTCGCGCGTGTCAGGTGATGAGATCACGATGGCGCTGGTCACCAAGCCGGTCGCATCCAAAGCCTTCTTGTAGCGGATCGCCGAGAGCTTGCTGTCGGTCGCGATCTGCCCCTTCAGCCCAAGGTCGAGCTCTTTGAAGTTCGTGTTGAAGTGGACCGCGATATCCCAGGCGATCAGGTCGATGCGATTGCTCGATCCGTAGACTGGCCCCTTCTTGCCGTACTTGGCCTTGAGGTCACTCTTCTGCTCGTCTGAGAGCCCGAGGGTGATCTTCTCGAACCAATTGTCGATGGCGGCATCGTTGACGTCGAGCACCGGCCGCCGCTCCTCATAGAGCAGGGGCGTAACGGTGCCGTCGGCGACCGCGTCGCGCATCGTGTAAGCGTGGATGATCCGGCCGAACTTACTGGCGGTCTTGTCGTCCTTCAGCAGGGGCGTGCCTGTGAAGGCAATGTAGCTCGCGTTAGGAAGCGCGCGGCGCATCCTCTCGTGGTTCTCGCCGCCCTGACTGCGGTGCCCCTCGTCGATCAGGACAATCAGATCGGCGCTGTCGTTGCGGCATTCGGGCAGCTTCGACGCGCTGGCGAACTTGTTGACGATCGTGAAAATGATGCGCTCGGCGCCTTTGCCGATCCGGCGGGCCAGGTCCCGACCTGACGAGACCTTCGCCTTCGCGCCCTCCTTATCAGCGACCTCAGACCCAAAGGCGCCGCCGGTAAGGAAGTTGCCGGCCAATTGCTTCTCAAGGTCGCGCCGATCCGTGACGACGATGACCCGGCTGTTCTTGAGGGAGTCGTTGAGCAGCAGGGCCTTGCAGAGCAGCACCATGGTGAAGCTCTTGCCGGAGCCGGTGGTGTGCCAGATGACACCCCCCTCGCGTCCGCCATCCGGCCGCACGGTGTTCACCCGTTCAAGCAATGCCTTGATGCTGAAATACTGCTGGTGACGCGCGGCGATCTTGCCCGCCTTCCGGTCAAAGAAGACGAACGAGCGCGTGAAGTCGAGAAGGCGATCTCGCGCACAGAGGCTCATAAGCAGGCGGTCCTGTTCGGTGACCGCCTGCTCCTCGCTCCACAAGCTAGTGAAATGCGTGCGAACATCCGACAGCCGGTCGCGCAGCAGCGCCTCCCGCGGATCAGCCTCTAGCGCTTGGTTCTTGATGCTCTTGAAGTGCGCTTCGTCGAGAACCTCTTCCCGCCAGCGCGCCCAGAACTTCTTCGGCGTCTTGGTGGTGCCGTAGCGGCCGTCGGTCATGCCGATCGAGATCAGCAGCTGAGCGTAGGCGAAGAGCTGAGGGATTTCGTCCTGGCCCTGGTTTCGGATGGTCTGGCTGATGCCCTCATCGACCATCGACTTGTTGGGATTGCCGCTGTCGGGCCGTTTCGCCTCGATGACCAGAAACGGGATGCCGTTCACATACCCCACGATATCCGGCCGCCGAGTGTGGGTGCCCGCGGTCGACAGCACCTCAACTTCTTCGGTGGCGGTGAAGCGATTGGCCAGAGGCCGCTGCCAGTCGATGATCGGCACGGTAACGCTGTGACGCTTGCCGCCAACAAATTCCGTCACGGTCACGCCGAGCGTCAGCGCGTTGTAGAGCCGCTCGTTGGCCGTCAGCAGTCCCTCATTGAGCATCGGCGACGACAGTTCCCGCACGATCTGGTCGATGGCGTTCGTCGAGAGCGGGTAGGTCTTGCCCTTGTAGTCGAAGGTGCGCCGGCGCAGCTCCTCGACCAGAACCGTGGTCAGCAGCACGCCCTGGTTTCCGCCGCGGGCCGCCAGGCATTCGGCTGGAGGCATGTAGTCCCAGCCCATCACGCAAAGGGTCGCTAGCGCGGGCAGATGCGAGGAGTAGATTTCAGCCGTGTCGGGGGCGGCGGTCATGGCGCGGCGACCTTCTTAGCGCGCGGCTTGCGCGTCTTCGGTGTAGCCGGCTTGGGCGGCGACTTGTCCGGGATGAAGCAGAGTTCGGCCTCGATCCCCATGACTTGGAGATCCTTGAAGGCGCGCCGCAAGCTGATGCGCGAGAAGAGCGGCAGGTTCTTGGACTTGTCGCCAGGCGCCTTCGTCGTGACGACACCGAACACGACCTTCATCTTGTCGTCGTCCAGGGGCTTGTGAAACGCCGCGTCAGCGCCCGCAGGGGCCTTCTTGGTGATGAGCGCCTTCAGTCGGGCCTTCGCCTTTGGCTCGTCACGGATCAGCCAGACCGAGTTGACCCCCTGGTTAAACAGGTGGCTCAACGATCCCGACAGGGTCTTCAGCTTGATGTGGTGAAGCACCGCCGCGCCGTCGAGCACTTCGAACAGGTCACACGGTTCGACGGCCTTCTGTCCAGCCGGCGCGATGCTCGTTGTGTCGAGGCACAAGCGCGCAGCGGTGGCCGCCGCCTTGTTGTAGGCGCCCTCACTCGCGTGGTTGTAGTCGGGCAAGTTCGTGGCCGCGATCTTGGGATCGAGATAGGCCTTCAGGTCGTCGATGAACGACTGCTTGACCTCGTACCACTGGCCTTCGCGCAGGTGGTAGGCAACGCCGTTGTGCTCCGTGTCGAACAGCAGGCAGCGCAGAATCTTGTAATCCGCGTGGGTGATTGACCCGTCTTCGTTGGTGACCAGAAGGCGGTGCTTTTTCAGGTCGTCCAGCGTCAGCGCTGCGAGGTTCTGAGCATGGTCATCGAGGTACTGGAAGTAGTCGCCGATGCCGGCATCGTCCGTGATCTTGCCGCCACCGGCTCCGGCGTAGCTCACACGGAAGTTGGAATTGAAGTCCTGGATCTCCGGGACCGTCAGCACGACGCCGTCGTCCTTGGCATGGAGCGCGTCGAGCAGCTTGCCATTGAGCACCTTGCTGATCGCCGGATCGCGCACTGGCGACACGTTCAGCAGAGCCGGGAAGCTCGTGGCGTAAGTGTTCTTGCCGTAGAGGTCGAGCAGTGTGGCGCACACCGCCGAAAGATCGCCGGACGCCTTGTCCGTGCTGATCCGTACATTCGCGGCGCCGGTGATGTTGCGGCAGAGGTCCTTCAGCGCAGGGTCCTTCACCTTGCCGGTCAGGCTCTTCAGGATCGTGCTGTCTTGATCGAAGTCGAACAGGGTCAGGTCACCGGGCGTCGGAAGCTGGATACGCTGTCGCTTGGCGCCGCTGGGCTGCAGGATGTCGGTGCTGCGGATCAGGTCGGGATCGACAGCGTTCAGCGTGACCCGAAGGCCGAAGTCGTGCTCGTACTTTTCGTCGTCGAGGTAGTGGCTCACGTGGCCGAAGGAGAGCGCGAACCAACGGCTCTTGACGCTAAGGAACACCAGCGCGCCCTTGGACATCTGCTCCAGCTTGGCGGCCAGGCCGAAATAGCCAGCCCACCAGATCGGCCTGGGATCTGTGTCGAGGACATAGAGCACCGCGCCCTCAGGCAGGCCCTTGCCCTTGATGGTGTCGACGAGAGCGTGGCCGGCTTTCAGCGCATCGGCCGGCGCCTTCACGTCCGACTTCAGCAGGAAGATCGAGAACGACCGGCTTTTGTTGCCCCCCTTGCTCATGCCGCCTCACTTTCCGCCAGCTTGATCCGGCGCTTCCCCGTCAGCAGCTGCTGCATCAGGGCGGCTTTCTCATCGCGAAGTGCGGCGAGTTGGCTTGTCTGGCGGTGCAAACTCACCTCGGCGGTGCGAATGACTTCGCCAACGGCTCGTTGCTCAGCCAACTCGGGCACCGTCAGCGGTGCCTCCTCGATTGCGCCCACGGTCAAACCAAACCGCGTCGCGCCATTGGCGCGGGACGCGAAGTATTGGCGGCTCGCTGGATGTTCCAGGAGATACTTGAGGAACTGGCCGTCTGCTTTCCTGGGGCGGATGATGGCCAGGTGATAGCCACAAACCAAATCCGGACTGGTCGAGGCTACATAACTCGGAACGGCGATATCTTGCGGTGTTTCGGAGTCCTTAGTGATCAAGACGTCGCCTACATGCAATCTGAACCGCCGAATTTGAGCGGATGACGCTGTTGCAGCCATGAACGTCCGGTCGGCCTCGATGCGGTCTGAGGCGTAGACATCAGTGTAGTTGCACAGACGCACCGGGTGCTCGCTCGGACGGGACTTCTTGTCGACATTGGAGACGATGATCTCCGCCATGCTGGAGAGCCGCTGGGGGGCCCAAGCTGGGGCGAACCCCGGCAGGCGGCGCTCGCCGGTCAGCAGCGCCTGCATCAGAGCGACCTTCTGCTGGTGGGCGTTGGCGATCAAGGCCTCGGTCGCTTCAATTGCCCGGTCCCAAGTCGACAGAATGTTCGCTATGCGGCCTCTCTCGTGCGGTGGGGGCAGCAAGATCGGCAGCGCCTTCAACAAGCCAGCCGAAAGGTTCTTTTGAGAGCCGTCGTTTGCGAGATTTCGGATTTCATCGTAGCGGGCAGCAAGATTTTGAAGCAAAAATGATGCATCTTCTGCGGTAGCTGTGATGATCGCCGCACAAGCCTGATTGGTGGCGGCGTCAATCTTCAACTGGGAAACCCGACCTCGGGTTTTTCCTTGCCCATACATGGCCAAGAGCAACGTCCCGGCGGGAAATACTTTAGCCGCGGAGCTCTTCAGACCAGCGTCGCTTATGTGCTCCCTCGTGGATTTAACAGGCCCATCGCCGATTTCTCCAGTCGTCACCCAAGGGATAGTTCCGTTCCAGAACTGCGGATTGCTGCGATCAGGCGTGCCGCCCGAAGTGATCTTCGCAAACCTGCCAAGACTGATGCTGCGCCACCCTTCGGGGATCGAGTCGGGTGCTGATTGCTGGCGCTTGATATCGACACCCTCAATGGCGTCGGATTGCCCATCGGGCCTGATGATCAGTTCGCTAGCCATCAGTAGCCCAACTCTTTCAGGTAACCGTCCATCTTGGCCTCAAGCTCCTCCAGCTCCGCCTTGAGGCGCAGTCGCTCGGCGCGGACAGCCACCAAATCGATCTCCACCCCTTCCTCGAAGGTGTCGACGTAGCGGGGGATGTTGAGGTTGAAGTCATTGCCGGCGATCTCCTCCGGCGTTGCCATGTGAGCGTACTTCGGCGCCGAGGCGCGGGAATGGTAGGTCTCGACGATCTTTCGGATGTTGCCGTCGGTGAGCTGGTTCTGGTTCTTTCCCGACCTGAACTCACGCGATGCGTCGATAAAGAGTACGTCGCGGTCAGACTTCGACTTCCGCAGAATCAGGATCGCAGCAGGGATGCCCGTTCCGTAAAACAGCTTCTCCGGAAGCCCGATCACGGCATCGAGGAGGTTCTCTTCGATCAGCTTGCGGCGAATGACGCCCTCGCTGCCGCCCCGGAACAGGACGCCGTGGGGAGCCACAACAGCCATGCGGCCCGTGCGTGGCTTCATCGTCTCCACCATGTGGAGAATGAAAGCGTAGTCGGCCTTGGTCTTCGGCGGCAGGCCACGCCGGAACCGGCCGAAGCGATCGAGAGCAGCCGCGTCCTGGCCCCACTTGTCGAGGCTGAATGGCGGATTGGCCACCACCACGTCGAAGTGCTTCAGCGTGTCCTCACCGTCGAGGAGCTTGGGGTTCCGGAGCGTGTCGCCCCATTCGATCCGGTGGTTGTCCTCGCCGTGGAGAAACATGTTCATCTTGGCGAGCGCCCAGGTACTGCCGATCGATTCTTGGCCGTAGAGCGCGTACTTGCGAGATCCCGTCTTCGCCTGCACCTGGCGACCGCACTTCATAAGCAGGGAGCCGGAGCCGCAAGTAGGATCGCACGCCTCGTCGCCCTCCTGCATGTCCATGATCTCCGCCATCAGCTCGGAGACCTCCGGGGGCGTGTAGAATTCACCGGCCTTCCGACCGGCGTCTGAAGCGAAGTTTTTGATCAGGAATTCGTAGGCGTTGCCGATCACGTCCAGATTGCCGATGCGGCTGGGCCGCATGTTGAGTTCTGGCTTGGCGAAATCCTCTAGCAGCTGGCGCAGCAGATCGTTCTTCTGCTTCTCCTCGCCCAGCTTGTTGGAGTTGAAACTGATGTCCTGAAAGACGTCCCGCAGCTTGCCGATGTTAGCGTCTTCGATGGCGTGCAGGGCCTTGTCTATGCGCTCCCCGTTTCCTGGCTCATGCCGGCGCTCATAGAGCGCATAGAAGCTGGCATCTGACGGGAGTACGAAGCGCTCGCTGCGCATCAGCTCTTCGATCAGCTCGGGCGCGTCGCCGTACTCCTTCTTGTAGTTGTCGTAGTGGTCGCGCCAGACGTCGCTGATGTACTTCAAAAACAACAGCGTCAGCACGTAATCCTTGTAGATGTCGGCGGCGACGGTCCCACGGAACGTGTCGCAGGCGGACCACACCGCCTTGTTCACCTGATCCTGGCTGATGGCCTCGGGCATACTCACTCCTTGATTTTCTGGCGCAGCCCGGCGGCGAGCGCGTCCATCTGGCGTTGGCGAAGGTCGATGAGGGCAGAGAGCACATGCTTCTCGTGCCGGACGGCGTCAGCGAGGGCCGCAATCGCGGCCTGTTGGGCGAGCGGCGGCCTGACAACCTCGAGCCGCTCGATCACCTCGCGACGGATGTTCAGGATGTGCGAGCCGGTGGCCTCGCGCTGAAAGTACTCCTGGGCGGGCGCCTGATTGATCTGCCAGGCGAGAAAGCCCGGATCGATGTCCGGGGCCCGGACCCGGATGACGAAGAAATGCGGAGAGCAAACGGCCGGCCGCGGCACGTCGTTTAGCGCCACCGCGTAGTTCCGCGTCCCTCGCGTGGAGAAGATCACGTCGCCAGGCCGAAGCAACTCGGTCTTGCGGGCCGGCGGTAGCTCGACCGCCCTCAGTCCCGACCAATCCACGCCCCCGTCCGGATCGACATTTCGCATCTGGACGACGGCGATCTCGCCTGCCGGCAGCTCGTCGACGGCCGACCGCAGAGGGTGGCCCGCGGCGATGTCGGCGACGTCCCCCAGTGCGGCGGTCAAATGTGCATCAAGAGCGATCACGCAAACAGCGTAGGGATCGCGCAGAGACGTGTCAAGGAAAGATTTGCATGATGCTCATTGATGCAAAGCCAACGAGTCCCTGGACGATGCCGATGACTAAGCCCGAGCCGCGCGAACTGACCAACTGGGTCAGCGCTAGCGGTTCCCCACAGGAGGGGGATGCGAGGTCAGGCCTCAGCCCGCGCATCGGCGCGCAGTTCCCAGCATCTTATATGATGCACGGGAATACCTGGTGCATTCAGCAAAATTGAATCACAGAGGTATTCATGAAAGAATTCATGCGTCGCTCACTGGCGCTCTTCCTTGCAATATTGCATTGGTTCGCCTTCGACATCGTCACGCTTTTCTTTGGCTTTATAGCCACCTACGCCTTCAAGTTTGCGGCGGCGGGTCTGGAGATCGCAGCATTTCTTGCGGCTATCGCTGTGGCGGCAGTCGTTGTGATCCTGCTCTTCCCGCTGGTGTTCTTCCGACTTCCCGCCAAGGCCAAGGTTGCGAGCTACGCCCTGGTGTTGCCCATTCTCCTTGCTCTGGCCGGGACCATCGGTCCGCTGGCTGAGGCGTACAAGCGCACGCCTTCAGGCGTGTGGGAGGCGAAGGCCGAAGCGGAAGCGGCTGCGGTTCAGAAGGACCGTGATCACAAGGAGGCGGAGCAAGCCCGCCAGGCGAAGGCGCGTCATGACGAAGAGAACGTCCTCAGGGAGGACCTGAGGTACATCGCCGCCGCCCAGGAGAAGGTTCAGGGCTGCATCAACTGGCGGGGCCAGGTCCCGTCATTGGTTCGGTACGTAAAGAAGTCTCTGCACAACCCCCGCTCATTCGAGCACGTCCACTCCGAGATGAGGCTTCTGGGCGACAACCCCCTCACGGGCGTTCCTGTGATCGTGATGGAGTACCGGGCGGAGAACGGCTTCGGCGCGATCCGAACAGCGGCGGTCACCGCCAAGATTGTCCCGGACGATTGCTCTGTTCAGTCGGCCGAGTTCGGCGAGGACTAGCTCCCCGCCGCAATCCGAATGCATCCTCAGATCGCCGCGGTGGAACACCTACAAAAACATCGCCTTCCGCACCTTCACTAGCGCCCGACCCGGCCCCTCAACCCAAGCCCCTGCGACCACCGTCGCGGGGGCTTTTTCTTTGTCCAGAAAGGAACCCAGCGATGATCTCGATCTCAACTCGCGAGTCGATCACTGCCGCGCTAACCAACCGCAAACTCGATGCAGAACTCCGCGCTCTGATCGGCCTCCGCGCCTGGCAGCTGGATGTCGAGCGCCAACGCCCCCTCAACGACACCATCCGGTTTGTGGTCATCCAGCCGGGCGACACACCGGAAATCATCCACGCGGTCGTGGGCTTCCCGATCACGTGGGACCAGGCGGAACAGCCGGGCTACGAGTGGATGGAAGACCACGGCTCCTGGTTCGAGCTCGCGTACGTCCTGACGGATGATTTCGGCCTGCTGGTCTTTGTCGCCGAAGATCCCGGCACGAACTTCAATCTGCTGTTCAACTGTCTCGCGGTGGCTGACCGACCGCCGTCATGGGAGAACAAAACATGAATATAGGCCGCCTCTAGCTGGGCCTCAAACCAATCCATCCCGAGCCCCGTGACCACCGTCGCGCGGGCTTTTTTGTTGCCCGAAAGGAGCCTGCAAGTGCTTTCCCTAACCCTCTGCGCCGCTGTCGCCGGCGCGCGAGACGATCGCGAGATCGACCCCGATCTGTGCGCCCTGATCGGACGGCGCGCTTTGCTGCTCTGCGTCGCGCACGACCGGCCACTTGGTGAAGATGTCCGGTTCGTTGTCGTCGAAGGCGGCGACAGCCTGGAGATCATCAACCAGGCGCTCGGCTTCCCCATCACGGGGGATGATGCCGAGGAGCCCAGCTACGAGTGGATCGAGGATCACGGCCTGTGGTTCGAGATCGCTTACGGACGCCGGGGCGACCACCGCACCTTCGTCTTTGTCGAGAATGGCCCGGGCATAGAACTTGGTCTTCACTACCTCTGCCTCGCTTGCTTCTGGCCGAGAACGACGAGCCCTGCCAATGAGGCGGCTGGTCGGTCTGCTGATGCTGGCTATCGTCTTCGCCATCGCCAAAGCCATCATGATCGGGCTCGCGATCGCGCTCTTCCTAGTGTTGGCCTATGCCTTCCTCACCCGGCCTGTCGAGACGCTCCTGTTTATCGGAGTGCTTGCTTTGGTCTGCGTCGCGATGGCCCGACCCACCGCCAGCATCATCACCCTTGGCGTTGTCAGCGTTGTGGCGATGGTGGCTGACGCCCGAGCGAAGGGGCGACGCCAGCCGGTATTGAGCGACAGCCGCGAACACCACTGAACGTAGGATCGAGCCGAGAACCCTCAGCAGAGCGCCTTCCGCTGTGGGCTTCTCGGCTTCCTACGCAAAGCGCTTCCGCAAGGAGGAAGTCCGGCGTGGCTTCTAAGGGCCTCTAGCTAGCTTCTGGCGTGGGCATAAGGTCTTCGCGCCCCCGCAATAAGAACTCATCAGGAGCGAGGCCGATTTATTTAAATAACTTCCGCGCCTATTGACACACATATACTATACAGGAAGAAGGAGGGCGGCGCCTCTCGCTGAGATGGCGCACCTATTACGAGCCAAGTGGCCAGCGTAGCTCCCGACGACCGGACAGGAGCTGTGTCTTCCGCAATGTGCGGGCCCAAACGGTCCACATTTCACTGCGAGAAGACTCATGTCTCAGGATTCCAGTTCTCCCAAGAAGCCCCACCCCCGCACACTCATGGTGCCTGGGCTCCAACCTAACCAAGAGGAGGCCCGGCCTAGCGGCCCGGTTGAAAGCGGCAAAAGGGGCGCTTCGGCTCCGACACCCCTTTCGCCCCTTTCCCCTCCTTCCGAGCCCGAGCCCGCGGGGGAACCGCCTCTGCCGCTCGATGCCGCGGACGAGGGAGATGACATCTACACGCCCGCTCCGAAGCAGAACCCTGTCGTTGAGGCTCTAAGGGCATCCGGCCTCTATCAGCATGCGCTGGGCGAGGGGCGGCACCGGGTAAGCTGCCCCTGGGCTGCGGAGCATCCGGAAGGACCGTCGCCTCAGGCGGTCTATTCTGAGCCAGACGCGGCAAACCCCATTGGTGTGTTTCGGTGTGTCCATACGCACGTCGAGCGACGCGACGCCGGCACCTTGGTTGAGCATCTACGGCTCATGCCGGGTGCGGCCCGCGCCAAGCCGCGTATCCGAGTGGCGCCCGGCGAACTGCACCGGGCCTCCAAAAGGGCGGAACAACTGCTCGCGGCGGACGGAGCTTTCTTTCATGCCGGCGGTCCGATTACCCGGATCGTAGAGAAAGCCGGCGGCGCAGTCGTTTCCGAGCAGGTCAACGAGCACACGCTCTCGGCCGTCCTCTCCTCGAAGTGCGATTGGGAAAGGAGGCGCGGGAACGAGTGGGTTCGCTGCGACCCGCCCGGTGAGGTGGTGAGGAGCGTGATGAGCCGGCAGGACCGCGAGCATCTCCAGATGATTACGGGGCTGGCGCGGCAACCCTTCTTTGCTCCTGACCGGACGCTCGTCACCGCCTCGGGCTACAACGCGGGGACGGGGATCTACGGCGCGTTCGAGAGCCGAGACTACTCGCTCGACGAGCTGACCAGGGACCAGGCCGAAACGGCTCTTCAATATCTGAAATGGCTCATCAAGGAGTTCCCGTTCGAGTCGAAGGAGGATAGGTCGGCCGCCCTGGGCGCGATGCTCACGGCGGCAATCCGCCCGTCCCTTCCGCAAGCGCCAGCCTTCAACATCACGGCCACCCGACCGGGCAGCGGGAAGAGCTATCTCGCCAAGCTGATCGCGCTCGTCGCCGGTCCGGGCGAGCCCCACAGCACCAGCTATCCCAGCACGGCGGAAGAGGCGGCCAAGATGGTTCTGGCCATGCTGCTGGAGAAGCCCGCCACCATCCTGTTCGACGATATGCAGACGAACTGGAAGTCATTCGGAGCGCTCAACAGGGCGTTGACCAGCCCGACCACGACCGAGCGCCTGCTACGCTCGAACCGAACGGCCACGGCCAACACGAACGTGCTCTTTCTCGGGACGGGCAACAACGTCAGGCCCGAGCGGGACATGCGCCGCCGTGTGGTGTCGATCCGACTGGCGCCGGAGGACGAGACGCCCGCACTTCGCAGTTATCGGTCTGAAAAGCCGCTGGACCACCTGCGGAAGCATCGAACCGCCGTGGTCAAGGCTGCGCTGACGATCATCGGTGCGTACCAAGCCGCGGGAGAGGTCACAGAGGCGCCTGCGCTTGAGGCTTTCGATGTGTGGGGTGCTCTTTGTCGCCAGCCGCTCCTCTGGCTGGGCGAGCGCGATCCTGCGACGAGCCTAGTCCGACAACTTGCCGAAGAATCCCAAGAAGACGGGTTCGGGGACTTTCTCGACGCTTGGCACCAGTGCTTCAGGTCGGACTCTGTGACGGTCAGGAAGGTCGTGGACAGGGCCGAACATGATCAAGCGCTCGGAGATGCCCTGGCTGAGTTGCCAGTCATGGATGGCCGACACGTGAACCCCGGAAAGCTCGGCTGGTACCTCCGGAACAACTGCGGCCGACGAGCGAACCGGCTGGAGCTTGAGGTTGGTGACCTCAAAGAGCGGAAGTCCTGGAAGGTCGTGAGCCACCGGCCCGCCCACTAGCCTCGAACCGCCCCGGCCCGTCGCAAAGGGGGTGAAAAGGGGGGCGCGATTCGCGTCCTCCCACCTCCCGCCGGCGGACCTCCGGTGGCCCTGAGAAGTGCCGCCCTTGGGCGTCCAGCACCTCCAGGTACCTCCCCCATCTCCGCCCCAGCGCGCCGCCCCTGCGGCTGCCTCTGGGGCCGCCTAGCCCCCTCAAACCACCCCAGCCCCGCCGCGCCCGTCGCGGTCCCTGGCGCCTGCGCGCCGATCCTCAATATCGAAAGGACATGACTATGCCCAAGGCTAGACTCGACGCCGCCTTTGCCGCCGCCGCCCAATGTGCGCCCGGCAAGGCCAAGACCGACTACTATGATGAGACCACCACCGGCTTCCTGTTGGAGGTCCGCAGCAGCGGCGGAAAGACGTATCACCTTCGTTACACCGACCAGGGCGGATGCCTGAAGCAGTTCAAGATCGGTCGCTATCAGGACATCAAATTCGCGGACGCCCGGAAGAAGGCGGAGAAGCTCCGATCCGAGGTCGTCTTAGGCGGAGACCCTTCGGCGAAGAAGGCGGAGGCCAAAGCTGTACCGCTCTATATCGAGTTGGCCGATCAGCACCTCGCCGAGGCGGAGACGCACCAGCGGTCCTACAAGACGACCGAAATGTACGTACGCCGCCACATCCTGCCGAAGTGGGGCAAGACCAAACTGAACGATATTAACGCCCGCGATGTGGCTCAGTGGCTCAGCGAGAAGCGCGCCGAAGGGCTCGCGCCGGCTACGGTTGAGAAGATCAGAGTCATCTTCGGCCGGTCGTTCGAGCTCGGCTCCCGTTGGGGCGTGCCGGGCTGCGACAAGAACCCGGCGCGCGGCATCCCCAGGAAGCCTCTCAACAACGCTCGGAATCGCTACTTGACTGCGCAGGAGGCCGCCCGGCTACGGGAGGCGGTCGCGGCGTCCCAGAACCCCCAGCTGCAGCACATTGTGGGTCTGTTGCTGCTGACGGGGGCTCGGGTGCGTGAACTGCTCGACGCCCGGTGGGAACATGTCGACGTCGAGCGGAAGGCGTGGCTCATCCCGACGAGCAAGACCGGCAGGTCGCGGCACGTTCCGCTTCCCGAGGACGCTCTGGCGATCATCGCGAGCCTGCCGCGCTACAAGGATTGCCCGTGGCTGGTGCCGAACCCCGACACCCTCAAGCCGTTCGTGTCCATCAAGCACGGCTGGCAGCGGGCGATCCGGGTGGCGAGGCTGCCGGGCCTGCGGATCCACGATCTGAGGCACTCGGCGGCGTCGTTCATGGTCAACAGCGGGATCGACCTGTTTGCGGTGGGCAAGGTGCTGGGCCACGCCAGCGTCCAGTCGACCCAAAGGTACTCGCACCTCGCTAACGACACGCTGCTCGCGGCCGTCGAGGCTGGCGCGAAAAGACAAAAGGCCGCTTGAGCCTGCTGAGCCCCTAAAGAGAAAGCCCCCGGATCGCTCCGGGGGCTCCATCTCTTTTTTTCGGTTTGACCGGCGCCTGTCAGTCGATGTCGAGGGCAGCTCGCGTCCGGTTCAGGCCGCCCTTCTTCTCCCACAACCCCTTGCGATTGCGCGCAGCGGTCTGAGTGATCCCTAGAGCCTTCGACGCGCGATTATAGCCGGCGCCGTCGTCGAACAGCCGGTAGAGGATCTCGACGCCGCGTTCGGTCAGGTTGGCGCCGTCCTTGTTACGGTCGTCGCGGCACTGCTCCAGCGTCGGCACCTTGAAGACCTTGGGCAGGCTCGCCGCGTTCGCAACCAGTTTCGCCTTGAGCGCGTCGATGGTCTTGTTGACGTGGTCCAGCAGCTCCGCGCGAGTGCTTTCGAGGGCGAGGGCGATAGCCGTGTCAGTAGTGGTCATTGGAAAACCCTGTTCTCCGTTTGGAAATGACGCCGCCAACGATGTTGGCAGCGGCTCCACACCGCGTGTGAAGCACCCCCTGTCTACATATTGTAGACTCGTGCGTCAATGCCTGCACGTGCGTAAGGATTTGAGCGGTGCCCCACTCGATGACACGTGGGCCTCACGCCTAATTTGAGGAAAAAGCATGTTTGACTATCAGAGGCAGGCCGAGGTGCGCCGGCTGCTTTTCCGATACGTTGAGAGCCCGTCCCTTCGTCATCTCCGAGACCCGAAGCAGATCGACCGCTTAGCTGAGGAAATCCTCTCTGCTGTCGACCGCACGCCGTCCGTCTGGGCGAAATGGGACGCGGCGCGCGGAGAGCTGCTGAAGGCCGCCGCGAAGACGTGGATACCAATCGAGGATCTAGCGGCGTTCCTGAATGGCTTGCCGGGACCTCACCTGACCCAGACCGACGTCGCTCAGCGGCTCAGGGCCTTTCAGGAGGAGCCGTATGCGGACCTCTATCCCGACGAGCGGGTGAAGGACGCTTGCTTGGCCCGCTACGCCGCCGAATTGGAGGCCGGAACGGAACTGCCGGCTATTGTCGGCGCCCTTCAGGAATTCGCTGTCGAGGAAGAAGACCGCCTGGACCGCGAGCAGCGGGAGCGATGGCGGACGCAGCAGGAGGCAGATCGCCTGGCGCTGGAGCGCCGCTTCCTGTCGGGCGCCGACTGCAAGTGGACGCTCCTGGAAGGGTCGAAGGCGGTCTTCATGCGCAGGAACGGCCGCGCCTTTCGCCTGTCGCCCACCAAAGAGAAGCGATGGGAGCTGCACCGGATCGAGGAGCCGACAGACGCGGGCGATCTGCTCGGGGTCTATGCGACGCGCGGCGCGGCAAACAAGGTCATCGACAAGATGGCCTATGAGCCGGAGCGGCGCTGATCGGGGGCATGTCTGCAGGTATGGCGCAGGTCGATTTTTTCGCCGTTCCCACGCTAACGCGCTTAAACTAGGTAGCGTCCGAACCGTCCGCGTCGGCCTGTCTGGGAAGGCGGTGGGTGGTGGTGAAGATTGGGCCTCAGATTTGGCCTAACCGCATATGTCCGCTCAGCTTTTCCCGGCGGCCTGACTAGAATTCGTAATGCGTAGGTCAGGTGTTCGAGTCACCTAGGCGGCACCATCCTTCTCCCTGCGATCTCACCCCTGCCGGTGGAACTCGAAGGTCGAGACCGGGAGCAGGACCGCGATCAGCGAGTAGCTGGTGAAGCCGCGGGCGGCGAGCCATGCCTTTGACGGCGGATAGATCAGGAAATGGCTCTGCAGCTTCTGCAGCCGCGACAGCGCCGCCAGGTTCGCGACGCCCTTCTCGAAGCCTTCGAAGTCGTCCAGGGCGAAGATCGTCTCGGGGGTGACCAACCCGTCGAGCAGGGCCAGGTCGTCGGGCTGCAGCCGTCCGTCCAGGAAGACGAAGTCGCAGGCGCCCTCCATCGACTTCAGCATGTCGGTGCTGGTGGTCTTGGGGAACTGGCGAAGCTGCGTACGCCCGTCCCACGGGATCGGCATGGCGTTGCTGGCGTCGCAGGTGAAGACCTCGCCGGGCGCGTCCTGGTCGTCCAGGCCGCTGGCCATGGCCACGGCGCTCTTGCCGATGAAGGTGCCGACCTCGACGACCCGCCTCGGCTGGAAGTGGCGCGCCAGGCTGTAGAGGCACCAGGCTGCGGGCAGGGCGGTCGAGCCGGTGTCATATTCCGCCTGGGCGCGCAGGGCCTCGAGGCCGTTCAGGCGGGCGATCAGGCGTGATTTCTCGACGCCGCGTTCCTCGTCGGCCGCCAGCACGGCGTCCCAGAAGACATCGCTGAGCAGCCGGGGCGAAAGGCGGATCTTGGCGGCCATGGCGCGGCGGGTCGCCGGGGCGTCGGCCCTAGAGCTTCACCTTGGCGACCTGGCCGCCCTTCAGCACCACGCGACGCATGATCGCCACGTCGCGGCCCGCCGCGCCCGGCGTCACCGGCTTGGCGACGGTGATCACGAACCAGGCGCCGTCGGGCAGGCCGGAGAAGGCGAAGTGGTTCTGGGCGTCGCAGGTCACCCGGCGCACGAAGGCCGAATAGTCCTGGCTGCGCTCCGGCGGGGTGCGGCCGCGCACCTCGGCGGCCGGCAGGGCCGCGGCCTTGTCGGAGTTGTAGAGCACCATCATGCGGGCCTTCACCCACGGCGTCTCCGGCGTCAGGATCACCGGCGCGTTGGCGCAGGTGAAGGCCTGGCCCGACTGGCCATAGGTGAGCTGGCCGTCGATGCCGCCCTTGCCGGGCGCCTGCGACCAGGCGAAGTCGGCCGCGCGGAAGGCGGCTGTGCCGCCGGCCGCGGCTGACGGCGGGCTGGCGGCCGGGGCGGACGGCGTCGGCCCGCCGGGGCTCGCGCAAGCGCTGAGCAGGAGGGCGGCCCCCATGGCGCCGGCAAGACGTGCGTTCATCGAAAACCTCCCCCAATTAACCTCGACTAGAATTGCACGCCCGGCGCCTCGGCGAAAGCGGCTGCGCCGCAGATGCGAATCTCAGCCTCCGCGGATCAGCCGTCTACGGACGGTGCCCTCGCTCCAGTGGTTCTCCTGCGCGCGCTGCAGGCGGATAGCGGAGCGGGCCGCGGCCTGCAGGGCTTCCAGCGTCGGGGCCGGCCCGAGCTCGCCGGCGATGGCGTCGAGCCGCCCGGCCAGCACCTTGCTGCGCGCCGCCTGCTCGCCCAGCGACAGCGCCGCCTCCAGCGCCAGGCAGGTCGCGCCGATGGCGGGCACGATCGAGCCGGCCACGCCGACCAGGTTGACCAGCCAATGCGGCCCTTCGTGGCCGAACAGCGACAGGCCCGCGGTGCTCAGCACATACGACACCAGCACGACCATCAGGACCGTGAAGCTGCCGTTCTCCAGCTGGTGGATGCGATGCGAGACGTGGCCGTTGATCTTCGACTGGCCGCGGTGATAGGCGGCCTGGCCGGTGATCAGCTCGTCGATGGCCCAGCGGCCCCAGAGCCTCACCCGCTCGGCGTCGAAGGCGCCGCTGGGCAGTCCGGCCTCGCGCCGGATGCGCCGCGCCCGCGGGCTGCTGGCCAGCATGTTGGAGCCGTGCGGCGCGGTGTTGACCCCCAGCGTCCAGGCCACGCGCTCCAGCCGCAGGTCTTCCGCCAGGCGCCGCGCCTCGCCCCAGCGCTGGTGGCGGCGGCCGCGCTCGGCCCCCATCCAGACCCAGAAGGCGCCAGCGGCAAGCGCCAGTTCGAGCAGGACCATGGCAAGCTCGGTCTCCTCGAAGAGGCTGCCGATCGTGCCGGCGATGGTGGCCAGGATCGCGACGCCCAGCAGGATGACCTGGTGCGAGCGGTGCACGGCGCCCAGGTGGCTCGCCTCGGCGTCGGCCGCGACGTGCGCCTGGGTCAGCCAGACGAAGCCGGGCTCGGCGGCGAGGTCGCCCGGCAGCGGCACGGCCTCGAAGGGCTCCGCCGACCCGCCCAGGGTCCTGCGGAAGATCGCGTAGGCGCGCCAGTGGCGGAAGAACCGGCGGTTGGGCGCGGTCTCCGGCGGCGGCTCGGGGCGGTGGGGCTCGGCGCGCAGGCCCAGGTCGTGCAGCGCCTCCTGTATCGTCTGCGGCGTGGCCTTGCGGACCAGTGGCTCGCGCCCGAGGCGAAGCTCGTCCAGGAACTCCAGGAAGCCGAAGTCCTCGTCCAGGTGCTCGGGCCGGATCAGCCACAGGCGATTGGCCTCGCCCGGCTTGATCCAGAGCACCGGGATGCCGTGCTCCAGCGCCAGCCGCACTGCGTCCGCCGTGCCGCCCGCCCCGCGCGCGTGCTCGCCGGTCCAGACGACCACCAGCAGGTCGGCCGCCCCGATCAGCCAGCGGGTCTGGGCCAGGTAGGGGTTGCGGCCGAGCGCCTCGGTGGCGCGCCCGTCCAGCCAGGCGCCCGAGTCCATCAGGGCCGCCGCGCCGCCCTCGACCGTGTCGTCCAGGAACGGGAAGACCGCATGCACCGGGCCGAGCCCCGCGGCCTTCCAGGCTTCCGCCGCGAGCAGGTCGGCGCCCGGGGCCAGGCCGGTGACCAGCCGCGCGTCGCCGACGCCGGCTTGCGCCAGGAGGGCGAAGGCGTTCTCCAGCCCCGCCCAGGCCTGCGCCGGGTCGCCGAGGTCTTCGGGACGATTGTGGCCGGCGAAGGCGACCTGGATGAACTGCAGCCGCGGCAGGGCGGGCTGGGCGGCCTTCGCCTTGCCGCCGCGGACCCGGGCGCCAGGCCCGCGTACAGGCGCGCGGCGCCGGGGCAGGTCCACCTCGGTCATCGGGGGCGCATCCTCACGTCGCGCGCTCGCTCATGCGGTCAGGCCGCGGCCGGTCAGTAGGGAACGTCGTCGGCCGCCTGGACGACCTTGGCCTTCTTCTTTTTGACCGGCTTGGGCGCGTCGGCCGCGGCCGGATCGGTCGCCGCGGCGGCCGCGGGGTCCGTCGCCGCCGGCGCGGCTGCGGGGGCGGAGGCCTTCTGCAGGTTCGACGGCGGGGCCGTGGGCAGCAGGGCGACCATGGCGCGCGACTCCGGGTGCGCCTTGGGCCGCAACAATCCGGACGTGGTCACCCCGACGCCGGCGACGATCAGCACCAGCAGGGAAATGCCCACGTACATCGCCGTGCGGCGGCGCCGCGCGGGGACCAGGGCCGCGGCGTCGGCGTCCATGGCCTCGTCGAGCTCGAGGGCGGCCTTGGCTTCCTCGAAGGAGGCCGGCTCGGTGGCCAGCACGGTCGGGGCCGGCTTGGGCGCGGGCTTTGCGGCGACCTTGTCGGGCAGCGGGCGGGCGACCTTCAGCTTGCGGGTCAGCGCCGTCACCGGGCCAGCTTCCTCGACGGCGGCCGGCGGCGCGGCGAATTCCGTCGGCGCCTCGACGACCACGTCACGGGTGGCGTTCTCGATCCGCTGGCTGAGCTGCTGGATCGCCACTTCCCAGTCGGCGAAGAAGTCGATCCACTGGCGGGTGGCGAACTCGTAGGCGAAGGCCTCGTTCGGCGTCACGTCCTCAATGCGCAGCGGCACGACGATCAGCTTGCTCTGGCTGGCCAGCGCCAGCTCCTTGTTCATCTCTTCGGAATTGTTCGAGTTGGCCGTGAAGACCAGCAGCATGATCTTCGCCTGGCGGATGGCGCGGACGATGGCCACCTGGAAGTTCTCGCCGGGCTGGATGTCCCGCGATGAGATCCAGCACTTGAAGCCGCGCGTCTCCAGCGCCTGACAAAGCGTCATGGCGACGCGGTGGTCCTGCGACGCAAAGCTGATGAATATACTGGCGGTCATTGCCCTGTGGCCCTGCGTCCCGAAAACCGGCGTTGTTCAGTATCCGTTAAGGTCATCACTGAGCAAGCCGATTCTCCTTTTGAGTGTCCCCAATTGGTTAACGGGCCAGGGTAAAGCTTAACAGGCGCTCGCAGTGCGGTGTTCGAGGGGCGCGATACTCGCCTGGGCCACGAGCCGGGACGACAAGGCGGCCAATCCGTGCCATGCGGAGGAGACGCTATGTCGCGGGCGTTGCGGCGAATATCGCCGCCGGCCGCCGTGCAACGAGACTGTTAGAGAACGTCCATGAGAACCTTGTCCAAGACCCTTTTCGCCGCTGCGCTCGCCTGCGCCGCCTCGCCGGCCCTCGCCCAAAAGGCGCCCGCGTCTGCAGCGGCCGTCACGCCCACGGCGTCCGACATCCGCTGCATGCTGGCGATGGGCGCGATCGCCTCGAATCCCAACTCACGCCAGGCCGCGACCCTGGGCGCCTACTATTTCCAGGGCCGGATCAGCGCCCGGGCGCCGACGCTGGACCTGCCCAGCGCGATGAAGGCGGAGGTTGCCCGCCTCGACCAGGCGACGATGCAGAACGAGGCCAAGCGTTGCGTGGCCCTGGTCAACCAGGCCTCCCAGACGATGCAGACCGTGCAGGCGGCCTTCGCGAAGCCTGTCGCCGTCCCGCCGACCGGCGCCGCCCCGGCCGCGCCGACGCCCAAATAGCCGCCGCTAGTTGGCGGGCGCCGCGGCCGTCAGGGCCGCGCCGATCTCGTCGTGCAGCACCAGGTCGGCGAAGCCGTCCAGGTCGGTCGGCTCGCGGTTGACGATCGCCAGGCGCGCGCCGTTGCGCTTGGCCAAGACCGGGAAGCCCGCCGCCGGGTGCACAACCAGGGACGAGCCGAGCACCAGGAAGACGTCGCACTCCAGGCTCGCGGCCTCGGCTCGGGCCATGGGCTCGGCCGGCATCGCCTGGCCGAAGGAGATGGTGGCGGTCTTCACCAGCCCGCCGCAGCGGCGGCAGTAGGGAATTTCGCCGGCCTTCAGGAAGCTGTCCTTCAGTTCCTCCAGCTCATGCCGCTCGCCGCAGTCCAGGCACTTGGCGTAGCTGGCGTTTCCGTGCAGCTCGATCACCTTGTCGGCCGGCACGCCGGAGTCCTGGTGCAGGTTGTCGACGTTCTGGGTGATCACGGCGGTGGCGGTTCCACGCTCGATCAGGCGCGCCACCGCGAAGTGGCCGGCGTTGGGCGCGCGGCCGACCCAGCCGGCGCGGCCTGAGAAGGCGCGCTCCCAGGCCTCGCGGCGCTTGGCGGGGTCCGATACGAAGTCCTGGAAGTAGATCGGCTTCATCTTGCTCCACACCCCGCCGGGGCTGCGGAAGTCGGGGATGCCGGACTCGGTCGAGATGCCGGCGCCGGTGAACACCACCATGCGGCGGGCGTCGGCGATCAGCCGGGCGAGGTCGGCGCGGGTGGCGCGAGGCATGGCCTCATCTTGGCGCAACCGCAGGGGGCGAGGCCAGGGCCTTGCGGCGTCGCCTTGCACGATTGGGCCGGCCCGGCTCGGTCAGGGGATGCCAGGCAATAGGCCGGGCCGGCCCGCGGCCCGCTCGGCGGGGGAGGCGGCCGAGGGGCCGCCCGGTCAACCGGCGGCCGCCCTGCCGGGTTCCGAACAGAGCGGATATGTCAGGCGGGCGGGTCCGCGAAGGCGGCGAGGAGCTGGGCCTCGCTCAAACCCTCGACCGAGATCCGCTTCAGCCGCGCCGCCTGCCCCGACAGCAACGACAGGGCCGACTTCGGCCGCCCGAGCGCCTTGGCGAGGAGCGCGATCACGGCGGCGTTGGCTTGGCCGTCAGCCGCCGCGGCCGCCACCCGCACCTTCAACACGAGGCGTCCGGCCTCGTCGCGCGTCCAGCCCTCGACCGCGTCGCGTCCGCCGCGCGGAGTGACGCGGACGGTGAGGCTCGGCGGCCTAGCCAAGGGCCGTGATGACGGGCCTGAAGAGCAGCGGCAAGAGGTAGAGGCGGATGCCCTGGATCACCAGGAGGACGACGATCGGGCTGATGTCCACGCCGCCGAGCGGCGGAATCACCCGCTGCACGGGCCGCAGGACCCACGCCGTCACCGCGTCCAGGAAGCGGGCGAACTGGTAGACGAAGCGGTTGCGCAGGTTGATCACGTCGAAGGCCACCAGCCATGACAGGACCGCGCTGATGATGATCGCGAGCACCAGCAGGCCCAGCAGGTTGTCGACGATGAAGTAGAGAAAGCTGCCCATGGCGCCGGTTCTATCGGGCTTTGCTGAGCTGGCAAAGCCACGCCTACCGCGCCGCGACACCGCAGCGCCGCAACCCGGCTTGACAGAGCCCGGCCCAAAAGGGTTATTCCGCGCCTTCCTGGGAATTCCCTGGGGGCCGTAGCTCAGTTGGTAGAGCGCCTCGTTCGCAATGAGGAGGTCAGGGGTTCGACTCCCCTCGGCTCCACCAGGAGCTTCCCCCAAGCCGTCCGCTTCGATCGATAGGGCCGCGCCGCGGCCTCATCGCCGTTCCCTGGGCCGGCGATACGAATCCTAAATCGCTCTATGCGATTGTCCAGAATCGGAACAACCCTAGGGTAGGGTGCACATAACGGTTCCCCGGGGGATGACCGGATATGCGGCTTCTCGGCCTGTGCTTCAGCAGTTCGGTCGCGGGCGTGGGCGCGCACCATGACGGGGCGCTGGTCCTGGTTTCCTACATCGTTGCGGTGGTCGCGTCGTTCACGGCCCTCGACATGGCTGAGCGGCTGCGTGTCGCTTCGCGCCCCGCCCGCCGGTTCTGGCACCTGGGCTCGGCGCTGGTGCTGGGCGGCGGCGTCTGGTCGATGCACTTCATCGCGATGCTGGCCTACCGCACGCCCTTCGAGGCGAGCTACGATCCGGGACTGACCGTGCTTTCGGGCGCGATCGCCATGGCCGCGGTCGCCGCTGGGTTGCAGGTCCTCGGCGACCGCGCGACCCTGCTGCGCATCCTGGGCGGCGGAACCCTGGTCGGCCTCGGCGTGGCGGTCATGCACTACATGGGCATGAGCGCCATGCGGCTGCCGGGCGTGATCTACTACCGGCCCGGCCTCTTCGCGCTCTCGATCCTGATCGCCGTCGCCGCCTGCACCATCGCCCTGTGGCTGGCGGTGTCGCTGCGCACCGCCAAGCAGCGGGCCGTCGCGGCCCTGGTCATGGCGGTGGCGATCTGCGGCATGCACTTCACCGGCATGGCCGGAACGGTGCTTGTCGCAACGCCCGGCCTGGCCGCGACCGCCGGGGGGCTGGTTTCCGGCTCCCTGCTCTCGGCGACCATCGTCACGGGCGTCGCCCTGGTCCTTGGGATCGCGCTGATGTGCGCCTACCTCGACCGTCGGCTGGAGGCCCGATCCCTCGCCGAAGCCGAGCGATTACGGGCCGTCAACGAAGACCTGGAGTCGGCCGTCCAGTCCCGCACCGCCGACCTGACCACGGCGCTCAAGGCCCTGGACGAACAACGCCGGCGCGCCGAGGCGGCCAACGGCGCCAAGTCCGACTTCCTGGCCAGCATGAGCCATGAGCTGCGCACGCCGCTCAACGCCGTGATCGGCTTCGCCGAGACCCTGCGCATGGGGCGCGACGGCGCGGCGCTTACCGAGCATCAGACCGAGGCGATCGACCAGATCCACACCGCCGGCCGCCACCTGCTGGCCCTGATCGAGGAGGTGCTGGACTTCGCGAAGATCGAGAGCGGCAAGCTTTCGGTCTCGATGGAGACCATCGACGCCCCGGCTGTGGCCTCTAGCCTTCTCGCCAGCTTCAAGCCGTCCGCCGACCGCGCCCAGGTGAGCCTGGCGCTTGCCCCGGCGGCGGACCTCGTTGCGGTCTGCGCCGACCATCTGCGGTTGCGGCAAACGCTCTCGAACCTGATCTCCAACGCCATCAAGTATAATCGGCCCGGCGGCTCGGTGACCGTGGACGTCAGCGCCGCGAATGGGCGCGTCCTGCTGCGCGTGGCGGACACCGGCCTGGGCATTCCGGCCGGACGCATGGCGGACCTCTTCGAGCCGTTCGAGCGGCTCGGGCGCGAGAGCACCGGCGTCGAGGGCGCGGGCCTCGGCTTGGCGCTCACCCGCCGCCTGGTCGAGGCCATGGGCGGCGAATTGCGCGTGGAGAGCCGAGAGTCGGTGGGTTCGACCTTCACCATCGACCTGCCGGCCGCTGCGCACGGGGCCGTACTGGCGTCTTCGCCGCAGGCCCCGGGACAGGTCCCGGCCCAGCCCGCGCCGGAGGCCAAGGTGCTCTACATCGAGGACAACGCCTCCAACATCCGCCTGATGCGCCATATCGCCGATGCGCTCGGCGGCTTGGACCTGCACGTGGCCGAACATCCGCTGGAGGGGCTGGTGATGGCCGCCCAGCTCCGCCCGGACATCATCCTGCTGGACATCAACCTGCCTGGCATGGACGGCTTCCAGGTCAAGGCGCGGCTGCAGGCCGATCCGGCCACGCGCGACATCCCGGTGATCGCGCTTTCGGCGAACGTGCTGAGCGACACCGTGGAGCGCGGCAAGGCCTCGGGCTTCCGCGGCTACCTGACCAAGCCGATCAACATCGAGGCGCTCATCGCCGCCATGTGGGCGGCCCTGGAGCCGGCCGCCTCAACCAACGCCGGCGGCGACGAGGCGGTCGCCGTCAGGTCGAGGCGCTGAACGCCCCTTCCGGGCGGATCGGGCGGTACCAGGCCTCGACGAAGGCGAAGGCGCCGAAGGCGACGAGGCCCAGCGCCACCAGGCTCAACATCAGGTCGCCGAGCAGGTGCGCGTGCAACGACCACAGCGCGCCGCCGACCCCTCGGGCCTCCGAGGCGCGGGCGTCCCAGCCGGCGATGAGCATGAAGAAGCCCACCGGCAGCATGGCGACGCCGCGCCCGAAATAGCCGACCCGCGCAAGCTTGCCCGCCCAGGCCGCGGTCCTGGCGTCGCACTTGAGCGTCGAGCCGAAATTGTCGACCACCGCGCGGATGGCGTTGCCGAGACCGCAGGCGATGATGAAGATGCCGAGCGCGATGATCAGCGTGGTTCCCATCGGCCAGGTCATCACCGCGGCCACCGTCTCTCGGGTCTTGGCCTGTTCGCCGCGGTGACGGATGTCGTGCAGGGCGTCGATCAGGTCGAAGATCGAGGCGGCCATGGCGCCGTAGATCAGGCCGCTCAGCGCCTGCCCGGCGCGGCTGCCGAGCGCCTGCAGGCTGCGCCCCTGCTGGTCGGCGTCGAGCAAGGACTGCAGGCCCCGCCAGCCGGCGAAGCCCCACAGCCCGACGCCGGTGAACCACAGCAACAGGACGCCCAGCCGCCAGTGCGCCCAGGCCTCCAGCGCCCCCAGCGCGCCGCGGGTGTGCGGCGCCAGGCCGACGGCGGCCAGCAGCGCGATCGCCCCGATGCTGAGGTAGACGATCCCGCGCGCCATGTAGCCCATGCGCGCCGCCATCTCCGCGGTCGCGCCCCAGGGCGAGGTCGAGAAGCGCCGCTTCAGGCGCGCGATCACCCGGATCGGCGGGCGGCTACGGATGGTCGCGGCAGGCTGCCCGTCCATGACGCGGCGCTAGTGCGCGTCGTCCCAGTTGGCGGCGGCGCGGGCGTCGACCACCAGGGGCACGGAGAGCGACACCGCCGGCTCCGGGGCCTTTTCCATGACCCGCTTGGCGACCGCGATCACCGCATCGGCCTCCGCTTCCGGCGCCTCGAAGATCAGTTCGTCGTGCACCTGCAGCAGCATCTTGGCCTTCAGGCCTGCCTCGCGCAGGGCGCCCGGCATCCGCACCATGGCCCGGCGGATCACGTCGGCGGCGGCGCCCTGGATCGGCGCGTTGATCGCCGCGCGGTCGGCGAAGGACCGTTCCGCCTGCGACTTCCCCTGGGCCGCCGGGATGAAGACCTTGCGGCCGAAGATGGTGGTGACGAAGCCTTCGGAGCGCACCTGGCGCTGCATGCGGTCCATGTAGGTGCGGATGCCGGGGAAGCGCTCGAAGTAGGTCTTGATGTAGGCGCCGGCTTCCTCCCGCGGGATCGAGAGCTGGTTGGCCAGGCCGAAGGCCGAGATGCCGTAGACGATGCCGAAGTTGATCGCCTTGGCGCGGCGGCGCGTCTCCGCCGGCATCCCCTCGACCGGCACGCCGAACATCTCCGAGGCGGTCATCGCGTGGATGTCGAGGCCCTCGGCGAAGGCCCGCTTGAGCTGCGGGATGTCGCCGATGTGGGCCAGCAGCCGAAGCTCGATCTGCGAATAGTCGGCGCTGATCAGCACATGGCCCGGTTCGGCGATGAAGGCTTTGCGGATCTTGCGGCCTTCCTCGGTGCGGACCGGGATGTTCTGCAGGTTGGGGTCCGAGGAGGCCAGCCGCCCCGTGGTCGCCGCCGCCAGGGAATAGGAGGTGTGCACGCGTCCCGTCTTCGGATGGATCGCGTCCACCAGGGTGTCGGTGTAGGTGCCCTTCAGCTTGGAAAGCTGCCGCCAGTCCAGGATGATGCGCGGCAGTTCATGGCCCTGGGCGGCCAGGTCCTCCAGCATGGAGGCGTCGGTGGACTGCGCGCCCGTGGCGGTGCTGCGCTTGGAGTCGAGGCCCATCTCGGTGAACAGCAGGTCGCCGATCTGCTTGGGGCTGCCCAGGTTGAACGGCCGCCCGGCCGCCTTGTGGGCCTGGGCCTCCAGCTCACCCATCCGGTTGGCGAAGTCGTAGGACAGCCTGCGAAGCTGGTCCGGATCGACCTTGACCCCTTCCAGCTCCATGCCGACCAGCACCTTCGGCATCGGCCGTTCCAGCGTCTCGTAGACGGTGGTCATCCGCTCGTGCGACAGCCGCGGCCGCATGTGCTCCCACAGACGCAGCGTGATGTCGGCGTCCTCGGCCGCGTAGCAGGTCGCGGCGCTGAGCTCGACGTGCTTGAAGCTCTTCTGCGATTTGCCCGTGCCCGTGACGGTCTTGTACTGGATCGGCTCGTGCTCGAGCACGCGCTTGGACATCTCGTCCAGGCCGTACTTGTTGTGCAGGCCGCCCTCCAGGGCGAAGGCCAGCAGCATGGTGTCGTCGATCGGCGAGACGTCGACTCCGTAGCGGCGCAGGACCGCCATGTCGTACTTGGCGTTGTGGCCGATCTTCAGCACGCTGGGGTCTTCCAAGAGCGGCTTCAGCTTGGCGATCGCCGTCTCCAGCGGCACCTGCTCGATGTCCGCCGGCGCCTCCAGCGCCAGGCCACCCTCGTGCTCGTGGGCGTGGCCGACGGGGATGTAGCAGGCCTGGCCCGGCGCGATGGCGAGGGAGATGCCGCAGAGATTGGCCGCGCTCTGCGACAGCGCGTCGGTCTCGGTGTCGAATGCGATGGCGCCGGCGGCGCGGGCGCGCGCGATCCAGGCGTCGAGGGTCGCTTCGTCGCGGACGCAGGCATAGACGCTGGTGTCGATGGGCGCATGGACCGGCCGGGCGGGTCCGCTTGCGGCCATCTCGGCGACCGCCGCCTGCACCGCCGCCTCGCGGCCCGGCGCCATGGCGTCGGTCACCCGGCGCGCCAGGGTGCGGAACTCCAGCTTCTCCAGGAAGTCCTGCAGGACGGCCGGATCGGGGTCCTTCACCGCCAGGTCGTCGACCGGCTCCGGCAGCGGCGTGTCGCAGTCGAGCTGCACGAGTTGCCGCGACAGGCGGATCTGGTCGGCGAAGTCGATCAGGGTCTGGCGGCGCTTCTCCTGCTTGATCTCGCCGGCGCGGGCCAGCAGCGTATCCAGGTCGCCGTACTCGGTGATCAGGGCCGAGGCGGTCTTGATCCCGATCCCCGGCGCGCCCGGCACGTTGTCGACGCTGTCGCCGCACAGGGCTTGGACGTCGACCACCTTGTCGGGCGTCACGCCGAACTTGTCGAACACCTGCTCGGCGCCGATCTTCAGGTTCGGCGTCTTCATGGTGTCGAGCATCGACACCTTGGGCCCGACCAGCTGCATCAGGTCCTTGTCGGACGAGACGATCACCACCTCGCCGCCCAGGTCGCGCACCTTGCAGGCGTAGGCGGCGATGATGTCGTCGGCCTCGTAGCCGCCGAGCTCCAGGCAGGGCACGCCGAACGCCCGCGTCGCCTCGCGCACCAGCGGGAACTGTGGGACCAGGTCCTCCGGCGGAGGCGGCCGATGGGCCTTGTACTGGTCGTAGAGCTTGTTGCGGAACGTCACCTCGGACTTGTCGAACACCACCGCCAGGTGGGTCGGCGCGTCCGCCTGCGCCTTCATGTCCACCAGCAGCTTCCACAGCATGTTGCAGAAGCCGGAAACCGCGCCCACCGGCAGGCCGTCCGACTTGCGCGTCAGCGGCGGCAGCGCATGGAACGCCCGAAAGATGAAGCCCGAGCCGTCCACCAGATAGAGGCGCACGTTGGGCCCATCCTGCGTCGGCTCGCGCGGGATCTCGCCAAGGGTCTGCGGGGCGGCGTCGAGGATGTCGGTCATGGCCCCAAGATAGGCGCGGCGCGCCCCGAGGTCATCTCCTCCAAAGAGCTGTCATCCCGGTTTCGCGCAGCGAAGACGGGGACCCATGACCTCAAGCGCTCGGGATGATGTGCAGCGTCGCCGCCGCTCCCAATCTTCACCGGTCGCGTTCATGGGTCCCGGACAGCCGCTGGCGCGGCTTCCGGGATGACACCCGGGTTATCCCCCGAACCGCTTGTTCAGGTTCGCCAGGCCTTCGGTCATGAACGGGTCGACCTTGCCGTCGGCCAGATAGGCCTTCACGGCATTGGCGAGGTGCGCGTAGACGCCGGCGAACGGCCGCGCGCCGGAGCTGACGCGCCGCACGCCCAGCTCCTGCAGCCGGGCCGCCGGCGACAGGCCCTTGATCAGCATCATGTTCAGGGGCGCGTCGATCGCCTTGGCCAGGCGGCCGATCAGGGCGTCGTCGGTCGGGCCGGGCACGAAGACGCCGCTGGCCCCGGCGCGGCTGTAGAGCTCGGCGCGCCGCACGGTCTCGGTCTCCGCGGCTTCGCCCTCGAAGAGCTGACGAAGGTAGGTGTCGATGCGCGCGTTGATGAACAGGCTGACGCCGGCGGCGTCCGCCGCCTTGCGGGCCGCCTCGATCTTGCGGGCGTGCAGGTCCGGGTCGCGCGAGCCGTCCTCCAGGTTGATCCCCACGGCGCCCGCCCCGATCACCGCCTTGATGTTGTCGGCCAGCTTGCCGAGGTCGTCGGTGTAGCCGCCCTCGACGTCGGCGGTCACCGGCACGGAGACCACGCGGGCCACGGCCGAGACCGTGGAGAGCAGGTTTTCGAGGGGCAGGATGTCGCCGTCCGGATAGCCGTGCGCCCAGGCGACGGCCGCCGATGAGGTCGCGACGGCCTTGGCGCCGGCGTCCTCCATCACCGCGGCGCTGGCGGCGTCCCAGGCGTTCGGCAGGACCAGGATGTCGGGGCCCTTGTGCAGCCCGGCGAAAGTCTCGGCCTTGGTCTTCTGGTCCATCGCGCGCTCCCTGTGCAGCCAATAGACGTAGATATGTGGACGTCTGTGACAACCGCTCGCGGAAACTGGACATCGATGACTGCTGCCAGGGTGTGTCAGCAGCCCAAGGTCAATTCGACGAACACCTTCGGCCCGCTTCGCGCCCACCGGCGAAACCGGCTATGACCCCGCCGTGACCGCCACGGCCCTCTCCCGACTGACCCTGACCGACTTCCGGTCCTACGCGCGGGCCGACCTGGCGCTGGACGGCCGCCCGGTCTTCCTGGTCGGGCCCAACGGTGCGGGGAAGACCAACCTCCTGGAAGCCGTCAGCCTGTTCACGCCGGGGCGTGGCCTGCGCGGGGCGAGCCTCGCCGAGGTCGGCCGCCGTCTGCCGGGCGAGGCCCAGGGCCGCGTCTGGGCGGTCTCGGCGGTGGTCTCGGCTAACGGCGAGGCGACCCAGCTCGGGACCGGCGTCGAGACGGCCGGCGCGGCGCGCCGCACCGTGCGGATCGAAGGCGAGACCGTCCCGCCCGGCCGGCTTGCCGACCACCTGCGCCAGGTCTGGCTGACGCCCGCCCAGGACCGCCTGTTCCTGGAGGGCGCGGCGGAGCGGCGGCGCTTCTTCGACCGGCTGGTGTTCGCCGCCATCCCGCGCCACGCCGCCCACGCCCAGGCCTACGAGCGCGCACAGCGCGAGCGGATGCGCCTGCTGACCGACGCGCGGGACAGCGGGACGGCGCCTGACGCCGCCTGGCTGGACGCCCTGGAAGCTCGCCTCGCCGAGGCCGGCGCCCTGATGGCCGAGGCGCGCGCCACGACCCTTGCCGCCCTGCAGGCCGAGATCGACGGGCGGGGGATGCGGCCCTTCCCGCAGGCCCGCCTGTCGCTAACCGGCGAGTGGGAGCAGATGGCCGCGCCAAACGCGCAAGGGGGCGGCTCCGAGATCGCCGACATCGAGGCCAGACTGGCCCGCGCGCTGGCCGCCGCCCGCGAGCGCGACGCCGCCGCCGGGCGCGCGCTCACCGGTCCGCACCGCGGCGACCTGGCGGTGGTCCACGTCGAAAAGGACCGCCCCGCCGCCGAATGCTCCACCGGCGAGCAGAAGGCGCTGATCCTGAACCTGGTCCTGGCCCAGGCTGCCCGCCTGGCTCGCGCCGAGGGCTCGCCCAGCCCGGTTCTCCTGCTGGACGAAGTCGCCGCCCACCTCGACCGCCGCCGCCGCGGCGCGCTGTTCGACGAGATCGAGGCGCTCGGCCTGCAGGCCTTCCTCACCGGGACCGACGAGCACCTGTTCGAGGGCCTGACCGGCCGCGCTCAGGGCGTCCGCGTCGAAGGCGCGGAGCTCGCGCCGCTGCCGTAGCTGTCGACCGCCTGCAGCAGCTCGGAAACCAGCGTACGCTCGGTCTCGCTCAGTTCCGGCCGCCAGACGTCGAAGATCAGCACCACCCGCAGCCGTTCGGCGTTCCGGTTCCAGGCCTCGTGCTCGATGCTGTCGTCGAACAGGCAGGCCTGGCCCTCGACCCAGGGCCGCGTCTCGGATCCCACGCGCATGGCGCAGCCCTCCGGCACGATCAGCGGCAGATGGCAGATGTAGCGGACATTGGTGAAGCCGTGGTGCGGCGTGATGTGCGCGCCGGGCCGCAGCAGCGAGAACAGCACCGACGGCGTGCGGCCGGGGATCCTGCACAGCGGCGCGGCCTCCAGTGCGGCCATGGTCGCCGGGCAGCGCGAGGCGTTTTTGGGGACCGGGCTGCCGCCTTTCCAGAGGTAGAAGGCGCTCCAGCTCGGATTGCCCAGCATGCCGTGGTCGTCGAAGAACGGCCGGTTGGGGTCGGCCTGCACATAGGGCTCGAAGGCGGAGTCCTCCTCCAACACCTTCAAGAGTTCCGAGCGGATATCGCCCGTGGCGGCCTCGATACGGTCCATCCAGGGGAAGTCGGCCCGCTCGGCGTACTGAATGTTGGGCAGCTCGGGGAAGTAGAAGCCCCTCGGCTCCTGGACGAACAGCTGCCGCCGGCCGAGCAGCAGGTCGAGGGATCGCTGGACGCGGCGGCCCTGCGCGGTGTCGAGGGCGCGGCCGGCCATGGCGTCGTCGAGATGCTGCTCATAGAGGCGCGCGTAGTGGGCGCGCATGTGATGGGCGCGTCCGACCTCGGTCTCCATGCCGGGCTCGACCGTTCTCGCCGTGGCGACGATCTGCAGCACCGTGTCGTAGTAGGCGGTGGCGGCGCGCGCGTCGCCGGCGGCGGCATGATGGTCGGCCATCATCAGGGTGGCGCGAAGGTCACGGGGATCCAGCGCCAGCGCCTGCTGCAGGGCGGCGCGCTCGGCGGCCGGATCGCCCAGGCGGTTGTGCGCCATCGCCAGCCCGAGCCACACGGCCGGCGCCGCCTCGCCCGTCGTGACGATCGCCTCGAATGCCGCCCGGGCTTCCGCCAGCCGACCCTCGCGCAATGCCCGCGCCCCGTCGCGCCAGAGCGCCTGGAGATCCGTCCCGGAGACATTCTGGGAGAACGACGTCATGCGGGTATTGAGGGCGGCCGCCATCGAGGGTCAAGGCGGGCCCGGCGTCGCAATCGGAAGATGCGAAATTTGTGCGTGAACGCCCAGGCGAACGCGGAAAATCGTCGCGCATGCCCAGGGTCTGACCAGGCGTCCACGGCGTGCGCGCGAAAGCGGCAAAAGGATGCAGAATCAGCGCGCAATCCCTATATAAGGCGGTGAAAATCGCCGCCGGCCCGAGGTCGCGGCGCCGGGCGCGCGGGCCGCGCCGATGCGAGCGGCCGGGCCGCCCCAGCTGGATATGAGATGAGCGAAGAAAACGACGACATTCATGGCCCTCAATCTGCTCATGGTCAGGGCCCGACGCCGGACAACAACGGCCAGGACGACTACGGCGCGGAGAGCATCAAGGTCCTGAAAGGCCTCGATGCGGTGCGCAAGCGCCCGGGCATGTACATCGGCGACACCGACGACGGTTCAGGCCTGCACCACATGGTCTATGAGGTGGTCGACAACGCCATCGACGAGACCCTGGCCGGCTGGGCGACACGGGTCGAGGTGATCCTCAACGCCGACGGCTCGGTGACGGTGACCGACGACGGCCGCGGCATCCCGGTGGATATCCACGAGGGCGAGGGCATCTCGGCGGCCGAGGTCATCATGACCCAGCTGCACGCCGGCGGTAAATTCGACCAGAACTCCTACAAGGTCTCCGGCGGCCTGCACGGCGTCGGCGTCTCCGTCGTCAACGCGCTCTCGCAGTTCCTGCGGCTGAAGATCTATCGCGGCGGCAAGTCCTACGAGATGGAGTTCCGGCACGGCGATTCCGTCGCGCCGCTGAAGGAGACCGGCGTCGCTCCCTTGCGGGAAAACGGCGAGCCCCTGTCGGGCACCGAGGTCACCTTCCTGCCGTCCACCGACACCTTCGCCTTCATCGACTTCGACCGCCACACGCTGGAACACCGGCTGCGCGAACTCGCCTTCCTGAACTCCGGCGTGACCATCTGGCTGAAGGACCACCGCGGGGCCGAGCCCTTCGAGGAGGTCATGCACTACGAGGGCGGCGTGGAGGCCTTCGTGCGCCACCTCGACAAGGCCAAGACCGCGCTGCTCAAGGCCCCGATCGTCATCCGCGGCAGGCGCGAGAACGTCGAGATCGACCTGTCCCTCTGGTGGAACGACAGCTACCACGAGAACGTCCTGTGCTTCACCAACAACATCCCGCAGCGTGACGGCGGGACCCACCTGGCGGCCTTCCGCTCGGCGTTGACACGGATCATCACCGGCTATGCCGAGAGCTCCGGCGCGGCGAAACGCGAGAAGGTCTCGGTCGGCGGCGAGGACGCGCGCGAGGGCCTGACCTGCGTGCTGTCGGTCAAGGTGCCGGACCCGAAGTTCTCCTCCCAGACCAAGGACAAGCTGGTCTCCTCCGAGGTCCGCCCGGCGGTGGAAGGCCTGGTGCAGGAAGGCCTCGGCTCCTGGTTCGAGGAGCATCCCAACGAAGCGCGCCTGATCGTGCAGAAGATCGCCGAGGCCGCCGCCGCCCGCGAGGCCGCCCGCAAGGCCCGCGAGCTCACCCGGCGCAAGTCGGCGCTCGATATCTCCTCGCTCCCCGGCAAGCTCGCCGACTGCGCGGAGAAGGACCCGGCCAAGTCGGAGATCTTCATCGTCGAGGGGGATTCCGCCGGCGGCTCGGCCAAGCAGGCCCGCAACCGCGACAACCAGGCGATCCTCCCCCTGCGCGGCAAGATCCTGAACGTCGAGCGCGCCCGCTTCGACAAGATGCTGGGCTCCGAACAGATCGGCACCCTGATCACCGCGCTCGGCGCCGGCATCGGCAGCGAGGACTTCGATATCGAGAAGATCCGCTACCACAAGATCGTGCTGATGACCGACGCCGACGTCGACGGCGCCCACATCCGCACCCTGCTGCTCACCTTCTTCTACCGGCAGATGAAGGAGGTGATCGACCGCGGCTACCTCTATATCGCCCAGCCGCCGCTCTATAAGGCGTCGAAGGGTAAGTCGGTCCGCTACCTGAAGGACGACGCCGAGCTCGAGATCTACCTGATCGACGAGGGCACGGACGGCGCCACCCTGGACCTCTCCAACGGCGAGCGGATCACCGGCGCCGACCTCCTGGCGATGGTGCAGACCGCGCGTGGGGCCAAGGCCAATGTCGAGCGGCTCGCCGCCCGCGCGCCGGCCTTCGCCATCGAGCAGGCGGCGCTGGCCGGCCTGCTGGCCGAAGGTGGCGACCCCGCCAAGGCCGCCGCGCGCCTCGACCTCTACGCCGAGGAGGGCGACGGCGCCTGGACCGGCGCCCCCGGCGAGGCGAACAGCTTCGTCTTCTCCCGCGTGAAGCGCGGCGTCTCCGAACGGATCGTGCTGGACGAACTGCTGCTGCACGCCGCCGACGCGCGTCGCCTGGCCGAGCGCTCGAAGGAGCTGGCGGAGATCTTCGCCGGACGGGCGACCTACACCCGCCGGGACAAGGCGACGGTGGTCCGCGGACCCATCGACCTGGTCAACGCAGTGATGGACAACGGCCGCAAGGGCCTCTCCATCCAGCGCTACAAGGGCCTGGGCGAAATGAACGCCGACCAGCTCTGGGAGACGACGCTCGACGCCAACGCCCGCACCCTGCTGCAGGTGAAGGTCAACCACGCCGACGACGCCGGCGACATGTTCGCCCGCCTGATGGGCGACCTGGTCGAGCCCCGCCGCGAGTTCATCCAGGAAAACGCCCTCGACGCCGAGGTGGACGTCTAGCGCCGCGCGAATGGCCGTCCTCGTCCTCGGCGGCTACGGCCTCATTGGGTCGGCAATTGTCGACCGTCTGATCGAGGACGGCGTCGCGGTGATCGGCCTCGGGCGCGACACGGCCGCCGCCGAGCGCCGCTGGCCGCGGGCGACGTGGCGACGCGCGGATCTGGCGCGGCTCGCGACGCCGGAGGCCTGGCGTGCGATCCTGGCTGACGTTGAGGTGGTGGTGAACGCCGCCGGCGCGCTGCAGCAGGGCCTGAAGGATGACCTGACCGCCGTTCAGGACCGATCGATGCGAGCACTCTACGTCGCTGCGCAAGAGGCCGGCGTCCGCCGGATTGTCCAGATCTCAGCGGTCGGCGCGGCGGCGGACGCGCCCCTGGCGTTCCTGAGGACCAAGGGCGTCGCCGACGCGGCGTTGCGAGCGAGCGGCCTGGACTACGTCATTCTACGCCCCGCCCTGGTGGTCGCGCCCGCGGCCTATGGCGGGACCGCCTTGCTCCGTGGCCTCGCCGCCTTTCCCCTGCTGTCGCCCCTGGTCTTTCCGCGCCGTCCCGTTCAGACGGTTTGGGTCGGCGACGTCGCGGACGCCGTCGCGGCGGCGGTTGCAGGTCGGATCGCGTCCGGCGCCGTCCTCGACCTCGCCGAACAGCCGACCCGCACGCTCGCCGACACGGTCAGGCTGCTCCGCGCCTGGCTGGGCCTTCCGCCGGTTCCGGTCGTCGCCTTGCCTGGCGTCGTCGCCAGTCTGGCGGCGCTGGCGGCCGACCTGCTCGGCTGGCTCGGGTGGCGGTCGCCGCTGCGTTCCACCGCCATGGCGGTGATGCGGACGGGCGTCTTAGGCGACGGCGACGCGACGCCCTACCTCGGGCGCAGCTTCAGGACCCTGCCGGAAACCCTGGCCGCCATGCCGGCCAGTCCCCAGGAGCTATGGTTCGCTCGCCTATGGCTCCTCAAGCCGGTCATCATCGGCATGCTCGCGCTGTTCTGGCTGGCCTCAGGCCTGATCGGGGCCGTCCACGCCTCAGGCGCCGCGGCCGTGCTGACCGAGCGCGGGACGCCCGAGGGCCTGGCGCGCCTCGCCGTCTGTTCAGGCGCCGCCCTCGATGTCGCGCTCGGCGCGGCGGTGCTGTTCCGTCCTCTCGCGCGCGTCGCGCTGACCGGCATGGCCTGGGTCAGCCTGGCCTATATGGTTGGAGCCGGCCTGCTCGCGCCGGACCTGTGGCTCGATCCCCTCGGGCCGATGGTGAAGGCGGTTCCGGGCCTGGTCCTCGTTCTGGTCGGCCTGGCGGTTCTGGACGAGCGCTGATGCCTTGGATCGACCTCCTGCGCTGGCTGCATGTGATCGGGGCCACCGTCCTGCTCGGTACCGGCGCGGGGATCGCCTTCTTCATGCTGATGGCCGTGCGGACGCGGCGGCCCGACCTGATCGCCCACGTCGCCCAGACGGTCGTCGTGGCGGATCTCCTGTTCACCGCCACCGCCGTCATACTCCAGCCGATCACCGGCGCCCTGCTGGCGCATGCCCTGCGCTGGCCGATCGCCCACGGCTGGATCGCGCTGTCGCTCGGCCTCTATGTGGTGACCGGCGCCTTCTGGCTTCCCGTCATCTGGATCCAGGTCCGCCTGCGCGATCTGGCCCGCGAGGCCGTGCTGCGCGACGCGCCCATGCCGCCCCGCTTCGATCGGCTCTACCGCGTCTGGTTCGCCTGCGGCTTCCCGGCCTTCGCCGCGGTCCTGGCGATCGTCTGGCTGATGCTGACGCGCCCGCCGCTTGCCTGGCCCTGAGCGGGCTACTCCGCCGCGAGGTCGATATCGCCCACCAGGCTGCGGAGCGCCGCGGCGTGGGCGGCGAAGGCTTTGCGGCCCGCGGGGCTGAGCGCCAGCCAGGTGCGTTGCCGGCCGTCGGAGGCGGCCTTGCGCACGGCCACGTAGCCGGTCTCCTCCAGCACCTTCACGTGCTTCGAGAGCACGGACTCCGAGACGTCGAGCATCTCGCGCACCGTGGCGAAGTCGACCGTCTGGGCCGCCGCCAGCATGGCGCAGATCTGCAGGCGCAGGGGCGCATGGATGACGGGATCGAGGGCGGTCGGCATCAGGACTCCACGCCCAGGTCGCGCCGGTAGGCCTTCTCCCAGAGCCGACCCTTGACCGTCACCAGCCCGGCGAGAAACACCCCGCCCACGGCGCAGACGCCGTGAACGCCGGTCGTGCGGCTTACCCAGACGCAGGCGAGGAACACTGCCGCGAAGGTCGCCGCGGCCCCGACCGCCACCCATCGCGTGCGGCCCGCGCGGTAGCCCGGGATCCACATGCCCGTGTGCCGCCGGTAGGCTGCGATCAGGAGTCCAATTCCCACCACGGCCAGGATCTCGTAGCCGAACACCCAGGGCAGGGGCAGGTCCTGCACGGCCAGGAGACCGCCGATCAGCAGGCCCAGCGCCGGATGATACCAAGCCGGCGCCTTGGCGCGCTCGGCCATCTGGCGATTGGCGCTGGCGATCGCTGCAAGCGCATTCAACCGTTCACGTTCACTGATATGGGACACGACGCACCTCACTTTCCAAAATGGAAAGTATCATCACTTTCCAAGTCGTCAAGTGACTGTGCTATAGGCGCCGCGCGCCCAGGCTGACTTTTCCGCCACGGTTCGGCGCGGGATGTCCGTTTCAGTCTCGCCACACAAGACGGATTTGTGTCGCCGGCGCTAGTTTGCCGACACACGCCGCCGTCGATTCGGCGCGCATTCGGGAAGGGGCTCCTCATGAACACTCGCAGCTCGCGCCGCAGGGCGCTCGTCGCCGGCACGGCGCTCGCGGCCACCGTCTTCGCCGGCGCCGCCGGCGCGGCGCGCGCCCAGTCCACGGCGCCGGCCAGCGCCACCGACCTCGCCGAAGTGATCGTCACCGCCCAGAAGCGGGCCGAGAACATCAACGACGTGCCGGAGTCGGTCACCGCGATCAGCGGCGAGAAGCTCGACGTCATCCGCTCGTCGGGCGGCGACATCCGCGTGCTGTCGGCGCGGGTGCCCAGCCTCGTCCTGGAATCCAGTTTCGGCCGCACCTTCCCGCGGCCCTACATCCGCGGCCTCGGCAACACCGACTTCGACCTCAACGCCTCGCAGCCGGTCTCCTTCGTCTACGATGAAGTGGTCCTCGAAAACCCGATCCTCAAAGGCCTGCCGCTGTTCGACATCGACCAGGTGGAAGTGCTGCGCGGGCCGCAGGGCACGCTCTTCGGCCGCAACACGCCCGCCGGCGTGTTGAAGTTCGACTCCGCCAAGCCCACCCAGACCTTCGGCGGCTACGCCCAGGCGTCCTACGGCACGTATGGCACGGCGAACCTCGAAGGCGCCGTCTCCGGGCCGCTCATCCCGGGCGTGCTGGCCGGCCGCATCTCGGCCCTCTACCAGCACCGCGACGACTGGATCGACAACACCTTCACCCACAAGAACAACGCCACCGGCGGCTATGACGAATACGCCCTGCGCGGCCAGCTGCTGTTCACCCCGAACGAGCAATTCACCGCGCTCGCCAACGTCCACTACATGCACCTGGACGGCACGCCGCAGATCTTCCGCGCCAACATCATCCAACCGGGGACCAACGACTTCGTGCCTGGGTTCGACCCGGAGAAGATCGCCCAGGACGCCCAGACGCGCTCCTTCCAGAAGGTCGAGCTCAGCGGCGCCAACCTGAAGCTGACCTACGACCTCGGCGGCCCGGTGCTGACCTCGGTCACCGGCTACGAACACGCCAAGGTGCTGAGCCACGGCGATATCGACGGCGGCTTCGGGGCCTCCTTCGCCCCGCCGTTCGGCCCGGGCTTCATCCCGTTCCCGTCGGAAAGCGCCGACGGGCTGCCCTATCACGCCCAATGGAGCGAGGAGCTGCGCGTGGCCCAGACCATGGGCGACCTCAGCTACACGGTCGGCACCTTCTACTTCTTCGAAGACGCGAAGATCGACAGCTTCGACTACAACACCCTGGCCGGCGGCGCGCTCGACGGCGCGGCCCAGCAGCACCAGAAGACCAAGTCCTGGGCGCTGTTCGGCAACGCCGACTACAAGCTCACGCCGGAGTGGACGGTGGGCGGCGGCCTTCGCTACTCGAACGACGAGAAGGACTTCACCGCCCAGCGCTTCATCTCGCCGATCGGCGGCGGCCCCATCGGCCCGCTCACCACCAGCCCGTCCAGCGACGAGGTCAGCTTCAACCTCAACACCACCTACGCGCTGAACTCCGACGTCAACCTCTACGCCCGCGTGGCCAAGGGCTACCGCGCGCCTTCCATCCAGGGCCGCCTCCTGTTTGGCGACACCATCTCGGTCGCCGGCAAGGAGACCAACATGTCCTACGAGGGTGGCGTGAAGGGCGACTTCTTCGAACGCCGCCTGCGCCTCGACGCCGACGTCTTCTATTACCGCGTCAGCGACCTGCAGCTCACCGCGGTGGGCGGGGGCGCCAACTTCAACCGCCTGATCAACGCCAAGCACGCCGACGGCTACGGCTTCGAGTTCAACGCCGAGGCGCGGCCGATCGAGCACCTGACGCTGACCGCCGGCCTCTCCTACAACCACACCGAGATCGACGACCCGACCCTGGCGACCCAGCCCTGCGGCGCGCCCTGCACCGTGCTCGATCCCCCCGGCGCAGCGCCGGGCACGGTGAACATCGACGGCAACAGCCTGCCCAACGCGCCGCGCTGGGTCAGCAACGTCACCGCCAGCTATTCCATCCCCTTCGGCACGGGCGAGCTCTTCGCCTTCACCGACTGGGCCTACCGCTCGAAGGTCAACTTCTTCCTCTATGAATCGCGGGAGTTCAGCAGCGACTACCTGCTGGAGGGCGGCCTGCGCGTCGGCTACCGCGCTGCCGGCGGCAAGTGGGAGGCGGCGGTCTTCGGCCGCAACATCACCAACCACATCTCCCTGGAAGGGGCGATCGACTTCGATAACCTGACCGGCTTCATCAACGACCCGCGCACCTGGGGCGTCGAGGTGAAGACGACGTTCTGAGGATCAAGATGCTCCCCCTTGGGGGAGCTGTCAGCGAAGCTGACTGAGGGGGTTTCATCAACCGATCGCGGTGGCTGGAACCCCCTCCGGCGCTTCGCGCCACCTCCCCCTGTGGGGGAGGAGCTTAGCCTGCGAAACCGCCCACGACCTGCAGCACCGCTTGCCCATAGCGGGCGAGCTTGCCTTCGCCGACGCCGTTGATGCGCTCGAGCGCTGCGCGGGAGCCCGGCTTCAGAGCCGCGATCTCGGCGAGCGTTCGGTCGTGGAAGATCACATAGGGCGGCACGTGCTGGCTCTTGGCCTCGCCTGAGCGCCAGGCCCGCAGCGCCTCGAACAGCGGCTGGTCGGCGGGCGCCAGCGCCAGGCTCTCGCGCCCTTTGCGGCCTCGCCGCGCCTTGGCCGGCGCCTCGGCGCGGGTCTGGATCATCACCCGCCGCTCGCCGCGGAACACGCGCTTGACCGCCTCGGCGTCGCCGACGCCCACCAGCGGGCGGCCGTCGTTGGGGTCCTCGCGCAACAGGCCCTCGAACAACAGCTGCTCGACCAGGTCGCGCCAGGCGTTGGCCGACAGCTCCTGGCCGATGCCCCAGGTCGACAGCGACGCCTCGTGGTCGGTGACGTCCTTGGTCTTGCCGAGCAGATGGTCGACCAGCCGTCCGCGTCCGAACCGCCCGGCCAGCCGATGGGCGGCCGACAGCGCCTTCTGAGCGGCCTCGGTCGCGTCGCTGGTGTCGATCTGGCCGGTGCAGACGTCGCACTGGCCGCAGGCCTCGACGCCTTCTTCGCCGAAGTAGCGGCGCACGGTGGCCGCGCGGCAGCCGGTCCCGTCCAGCATGGCGTAGAGCTGGCGAACCTTGGCGACCTGCGCCTGCTTGACCGCCGGCTCCATCTCCCGCTCGCCGATGCGGCGCAGCGCCCAGCTCATGTCGGCCGCGCCATAGAGGGTGATGCCTTCGGCCAGGTCGCCGTCGCGTCCGGCCCGGCCGATCTCCTGCCAATAGGCCTCGATGGCGGCCGGCGGATCGGCGTGGATCACGAAGCGGACGTCGGGCTTGTCGACCCCCATGCCGAAGGCGATCGTCGCCACCATCACCGCTGCGTCCGCCTGCAGGAACTGCTCCAGCCGGTCGCTGCGCACCTGCCGTTCCAGCCCCGCGTGATAGGCGAGCGCCGGCACGCCCGCGTCGCGGAGCGCCTGGGCCAGCTTCTCCGTCCCGTCGCGCGAACCGGCATAGACCACGCCGGACTTGCCCGGCCGCGCGGTCACCAGCTCAACGACCCGCTTGTGCGCCGCGCCGCGCTTGCGCTCGGCCGACAGCACAAGCTCCGGCCGCGCGAAGCTGGCCACGAACTCGGGCGAGTCCTCCAGCCGCAGCTCGGCGCGGATGTCGTCGCGGGTGCGGGCGTCGGCGGTGGCGGTCACCGCGAGGCGCGGGACGTTGGGGAAGAGCTCGGCGAGCCGTCCCAGCATCCGGTACTCGGGCCGGAAGTCGTGGCCCCACTGGCTGACGCAGTGGGCCTCGTCGATGGCGATCAGCGCCAGCGGCGTGCGCGCCAGCCGCTCCAGCATCCAGGGCTGCATCAGCCCCTCGGGCGAGACGTAGAGCAGGTCGAGCTCGCCGGCCTCGATCCGTCGCCAGGTCCCGGCCTTCCCCTCGGGATCGATGTTGGAATCCAGCCGCGCTGCGGCCACGCCGGACTGCTGCAGTCCCGCCACCTGGTCGGCCATGAGCGCGATCAGCGGCGAGACCACCAGGCCCAGCCCCGGCCGGATCAGGCTGGGGATCTGGTAGCAGAGGCTCTTGCCCCCGCCGGTCGGCAGCACCGCCATGGCGCTCCTGCCCGCCAGCACCTCGGCGATCACGTCCCCCTGCATCCCGCGGAACTCCGCGTGCCCAAACGTCCGGCGCAGGATCTCGCGGGCCTCGGACAGGGGATCGGACGCGGGCTCGGCGACGGCGGACAGCATGGCGCTTTTATGGGGCCGACTCGGCGTGATTGCGATGCGGCGGACTAGAAAAACATCTGACGGCCTGAGCGGCGGGCGCTTCGCGAAGAATGGCCACGGAAAACACGGAAAGAGCACCCAAGGCGCTCCGGCCGTCGAAGCCGTTGGATCGATCGAGTGCGCGCGAATCGCGCGCTTCAATCCGGCTCAAACCTCCGGCTCGTTCAGCCCCTCCCGTGCTCTTTCCGTGTTTTCCGTGGCTAAAAAAGTGGGAGCCTCCCCCGACGCGAAGGGCCGTTTCGCCTAGTTCGGCGTCGCGTCCATCCGGCTGATGGTCAGGTTGCGGGACCAGTGCGCGCCCATGCGGTTGACGAACTGCGCGGGCCGGTCGGCCAGGACCTCGGTCTCCAGCCACAGGCGCTTCAGGTGGCGGATCTTGCCCGCCGCGCGGTCGTCCTCGTAAGCCGTGCGCCCGTGCAGCACGTGATAGTTGTTGATGAACTGCATGTCGCCGGGGTGGAAATCCATGATCACGGAATAGTCGCCGCCCTCGGCCTGGTCCTGCATCCAGGCCAGCGCCTCGATGGCCTTGTCGGTCAGGCGCGGTGCGTCCGCATGGCGCTGCGAGGCCAGGACGTAGGGCCGGATCAGGCGGATGAAGAGCCGCTCGGCATGGCGGGTGAAGACCGGCATCAGGTACCAGCCGGGCTTCCCGGGCGCCTGCTCGCCGCGATAGTCGAAGGGCTGCGGCTTGTAGAGCTCGGCCGCCAGGTCCGGGCGCTCGCGGACCAGGCGGTTGTGCAGGGCCACCGAGTTGCAGACCGCCGAAAGCCCGCCGGAAATCCCGGTCTGCAGGCACATCAGCCCGACGAGGTCCGAGCCGTCGCAGTGGAAGTCCAGGCCGACGAGTCCGATCTCGTTGCCGCGCACCGTGGGATCGTCCTTGGGCTTGCCGTGGTCGGTGACGTCGCCCAGCAGGTGGCCCTTGGCGTTCTGCGGCCAGGGCCGGCCGAGGTGCGCCCCGACGCCCCAATAGGCCATGCTCATCTCGTCGTTCGACCAGCGCTCTCGCGGCAGGCCGCGGATGCGCACGAAGCCGCGCCCGTCGATCAGCTCACGCTCGATGGCCTTCAGCCGCGGACCGAGCGTCGGCAGCGGGAACTCCGCCTTGCCGATCTTCAGGAAATCGTCGGAGACGCCGAACGCGTGCTGCACGGCCTCCTCCAGCTCGTCGACCTCCGCCGGCGACAGATGCTCGGTCCATTGCGTGGGGTCGGCCACGTCCTTGGCCGTCCACTCGCAGGCGCTCTCCAGGACCTGCGGCTTGAACCCGGTGACATCGTTCATGGCGCTTAGCTCCTATTCCGCGGCCCCAATTCTATTCGGCAGCGAGGGCCGCCGGCCCGGCCTGGGCGCCGCGCAGCAGGCGGCCGGGCAGGGCGTCGGTGGGCTCGCCGTCGCGGTAGGTGACCTGGCCGGCCACGATGGTCGCCACATAGCCCTGCGCCCGCTGGATCAGCCGCCGTCCGCCGGTCGGAAGGTCGTGGGCGACGCTGGGCGCCATCAGCTTCAGGCGGCCGTAGTCGATGACGTTCAGGTCGGCGCGGTAGCCGGCCTGAACCAACCCACGATCGAAAAGCCCAACCGTCTCGGCGGTGTCGCGGCACTGCGCCTTGACCATGTGCTCGAGGGAAAGCTTCGGGCCCCGGGTGCGGTCGCGGGTCCAGTGGACGATGTTGGTGGTCGGAAAGCTGCCGTCGCAGATCATGCCGACATGCGCCCCGCCGTCCGAAAGGCCGGGGACGACGCAGTCGTGCTGCAGCATCTGATAGGCGGGATCGAGGCTGTCCTGCGCATAGTTCAGCAGTGGCAGGTAGAGCATGCCGCGCCCGCCGCCTTCACCGCCGTCCAGCATGTGGTCCAGCGCCACGGCGCGCGGATCGGCGCCGCGGGCCTCGGCGATCGCGGCGACGGAGGTCGCGGGCGTCGGCTCATAGTCGGGGCTGTCGAGGCCGAGCGGGAAGATGCGCTCCCAGGCCCGGGCCGGCGAGAGGCCCGGCGCGCGGCCGCTGTCCGGCTCGTCGGCCAGCAGGCGGACGCGGAAGTCCGGATCGCGCAGGCGCGCGATGCGCTCGCTAAACGTCAGGTTCGAGATCTCGCGATAGGTCGGATAGGTGCTGAACGGGTTGGCGGTCAGCTCGAAGCCGAACAGCACGCCCACCGGCCGGGTCGCCACCTGGGCGCGGATCTGCAGGCCCGCCGCCTTGGCCGCCGACATCTGCTCCAGCATGAAGCGCCACTGCTCCGGATCGCGCGGGCTCTGCAGCAGCGAGAACGACAGCGGCCGCCCGGACGCCTCGACGATCCGCCGCAGCATGGCGAACTCCTCGGCCGGGTCGTTGAAGTCGGAGACCACCTGCAGCACGCCCTTGCCGGCCCCGTTGTTGGCCGCCGCCATGCCCATGGCGATGCCCGTCAGCTCGTCCTCCCCGGCGGTGAGCGTGGCGATCGGCGAGCCGTCCGAGGAGCGATGGTTCAGCGTCCGCGAGGTGCCGAAGCCGATGGCTCCGGCCTCCATCGCGCGCTTGGCGATCGCCGCCATGGCGTGGATGTCGGCCGCCGTCGCCGGCTCGCGGTTGACCCCGCGCTCGCCCATCACGAACACCCGCAGCGCCGCGTGCGGCAGCTGGCTGCCGATGTCCACGTCGAAGCGCCGCTTCGACAGGCCGTCGAGATAGTCGGGATAGCTCTCCCAGTTCCAGGGCAGGCCTTCGCTCAGCACCGGGAACGGGATGTCCTCGACGCCTTCCATCAGGCGGATCAGCCGGTCGTGGTCGGCTGGTTTGCAGGGCGCAAAACCGACGCCGCAGTTGCCCATCACCACCGTGGTCACCCCGTGCCAGGACGAGGGCTGCATCCGCTCGTCCCAGGTGGCCTGGCCGTCGTAGTGGGTGTGGATGTCGACGAAGCCCGGCGTCACCACCTGGCCCCGGGCGTCGATCTCCTCGGCCCCGGCGCCCGCGACCTTGCCCACCGCGGCGATCGCGCCGTCCTTGACCGCCACGTCGGCCTCGAAGGCCGGAGCGCCGGTCCCGTCGACCACGCTGCCGCCCCGGATCACCAGGTCGTAGGCCTTTTCCATCGTGGGCTCCCTGGAGCTTGGCAGTCTTCGCTGCTTGCCGAACGAGTTTGCCGCCTGCCGCAGGGGGATGGTCAAGCGCCTTCGCGAGACCCCGTGCAGGCGGTCACGAAGGATTCACCGCCTTTGTTCCCCGGCCATTAAGCTGAACAAGCTACACCATAGGCCTCGCGCAAGATTGGTTGAGGGGCCCATCGTGACGCTGAAGACCACCCTGGCCGTCGCCGTCGCGGCGCTCGTCGCGGTGAGCGTGCTTATCCTCGCAGGCCGCGTCGGCCACGCCGAACCCAAGTCGCAGATCGACCAGATCGAGGTCGGGCGCAGCTAGCGCCCACGCATCTCCCCCGCGAACGAGAGGGAGAGGAGATTGCGGCCTCGCCGCAGCTAGCGTTTGGCCTGCGCCTGCGCCTGCGCCTGCGCCTGCGCCTGCGCCTGCGCCTGCGCCTGCGCCTGCGCTTTGGCCACGGCGGGCGGTCCCGCGCATCCGGCCAGCAGCGAGCCGTCGGGCAAGGTCACTTCCGCCGAATAGCTGTAGCGCGTGTCGCTCACCCCGTCCGAGCAGAGGCTCGAATAGAGGTGCACCTTCAGGCTCTGGCCATCAGGTGTCGCCGCGGACCAGGACACCTCTCCCGGCTGGATGACGGCGCCGGGCGCCGTGGCGACGATCTGCGGCTGGCCTGGACGGTCGAAGGTGAACTGCAGGCCGCGGATCTTCAGGCCCCAGGCCGGGTCGACGCCGACCGCGTCCATCGGCTGAGCCGCATTGATCACCGCCTCCGGCGGCGGGCCCGGCGCCATCGGCTCCTGGGCCTTGCCGCAGGCGCTGAGCGCGAGGGCCGTGACGGCGAGCAGGGTCAACCGGCGCATGCGTTCAGTCCTTCAGGATCGGGCGACGCAGGGTAGACTCCTTTGCGATGAATCGGGCGCCCTTCTCGTTTTATGAGTTCTTCGCCGGCGGCGGCATGGCGCGGCTGGGGCTGGGCGAGGCCTGGGCGTGCGCCTTCGCCAACGATTTCGACCCCGCCAAGGCCGCGACCTATCGGGCGAACTTCGCCGATGCGGCGGCGCATTTCCACGAGGGCGATGTCTGGAAGCTGGACGCCGCCGGCCTGCCGGGCGTGGCGGACCTCGCCTGGGCGTCGAGCCCCTGCCAGGACTTCAGCCTGGCTGGCGCGCGGGCGGGGCTGGCCGGCGGCCGCTCCTCGGCCTTCTTCGGTTTCTGGCGGCTGATCGAGGGTCTGGGCGCCCAGCGCCGCGCGCCCCGGACCGTCGTCATCGAGAACGTCAGCGGCCTGCTGACCTCGCACGGCGGCCGCGACTTCACGGCCCTGGGTGAAGCGCTGGCCGCGCAGGGCTACTGGTTCGGCGCGCTGGAGATCGACGCGGCGGCCTTCCTGCCCCAGTCGCGGCCCCGGGTCTTCGTGATCGCCACGCGCGAGCCACCGCCGCCTCACCTGACGGGCGCGAGCCCCTTCCACACCCGCGCCGTCCGCGCCGCCGCCGAAGCCCTGCCGGGCGCCGTCGCCGACCGCTGGGTCTGGTGGCGGACCGGGGAGCCGCCCCGCCGCAACACGGACCTCGCGGCCATTCTCGAACCCGACGGCGCGGTCCCCTGGCACGACGCCGCGCGAACGCAGCTCTGGCTCAGCCTCATGGCGCCCCTGCACCGCGCGCGCATCGACGCCCTGAAGGCCGGCGGCGGGCGCGCGGTCGGGGCGGTGTTTCGGCGCATGCGCCTCGACCAGGGCGTCCGCGTGCAGCGGGCCGAGGCGCGCTTCGACGGCCTGGCCGGCTGCCTGCGCACCCCGCGCGGCGGCTCCTCGCGCCAGGTGATCGTCGTGGTCGAGGACGGCCAGGTGCGGACCCGCCTGCTGACCCCGCGCGAGGCCGCCCGCCTGATGGGGCTTCCCGACAGCTACCGCCTGCCGGCCGCGGCAACGACGGCGCTGCACGTCGCGGGCGACGGCGTGGCGGTCCCGGTCGTGCGCTGGCTGGCGCAGGCGATCCTGGAGCCCCTGCTTTCGGGTGCTAGAGCCGAGGCCCCGCCATCTCGGGCCGCACGGGGAAGTCGGTGACGATCGCCTTGCCGTCGGAGAGCGCCACCACCGAGTGAGCCGTGTCCGGCGGCACGACGGCCACCATGCCTGGCCCGGCGACGCGGGTCTCCTCGCCGATGGTCACCTGAAGTTCGCCTTCCAGCACCTGCCAGACCTCTTCCTGCTCGTGGCTGTGGGCGTGGATGTCGGCGCCCTTGGCGAACTCCCAGTGGGCGAACGTCAGCGTCGGCGAATGGAAATAGCGGCCGAGCCAGCCCGGCCGGCGTTCGTCCTGCGGCAGGTCGTGGGTATCCAGGAACGGCATTTCCGGCTCCTCGGCGCCTGCCGATCCTAACACAGCGGCCCCTTCCAATCCTTCCGGGAAGCCTTAGGTTCGGCGCACGAAGGGCAGATTTCCCCGAAGGGTTCTAGCAACATGGCCGACGCCACCCCCGACAAGGTCTATGACGCCGCGCGCTACGAGCGCGCCGGCCGGGGCAAGATCTTCGACTCCATCCTCGACACCATCGGCGACACCCCGCTGGTCCGCCTGCCGCGGCTCACGGCGGCGCTGAAGCCCAAGGGCGAGGTTGTCGCCAAGCTCGAGTTCTTCAACCCGATCGCCTCGGTGAAGGACCGCATCGGCGTGGCCATGGTCGAGTACCTGGAGGCCAAGGGCGTGCTGAAGCCCGGCGGCATGATCGTCGAGCCGACCAGCGGCAACACCGGCATCGCGCTCGCCTTCGTGGCGGCGGCCAAGGGCTACAAGCTGACCCTGGTCATGCCCGAGAGCATGTCGATGGAGCGGCGCAAGATGCTGCTGATCCTGGGCGCCAAGCTCGAGCTCACCCCGGCCGAACGCGGCATGGCCGGCGCCGTCGCCCGCGCCAAGGAGATCGTGGAGGCGACGCCCGGCGCGGTGATGCCGCAGCAGTTCGACAACGTCGCCAACCCCCTGATCCACCGCGTCTCCACCGCCCAGGAGATCTGGAACGACACCGAGGGCCGCGTCGATGCGGTGATCTCCGGCGTCGGAACGGGCGGCACCATCACCGGTGTCGGCCAGGTGCTGAAGGCCAAGAAGCCCTCGGTGCGGATGATCGCCGTCGAGCCGGAGACCTCGGCCATCCTCTCCGGCGGCCCGCCCGGCCCGCACAAGATCCAGGGCATCGGCGCGGGCTTCGTGCCCTCGATCCTCGACCGCGGGGTGATCGACGAGGTGGTGCAGGTCTCCAACGACGACAGCTTCGCCATGGCGCGGCGAGTCGCGGCCGAGGAAGGCATCCCGGTCGGCATCTCCTCCGGCGCGGCCCTGACGGCCGCCTTCGACGTCGCCAGCCGCGACGAGATGAAGGGCAAGCTGATCGTCACCATCATCCCGAGCTTCGCCGAACGCTACGTCTCGACGGCGCTGTTCGAAGGGCTTTGACCTTCCTCTCCCGCGACGCGGGAGAGGGGGACCGCTCGCCGCAGAGCGAGCGGTGGAGAGGGCAGGCGGCCACGCAGCGCCTGGGGCTTGCCCTTCCCACCGTCCGCTCTTCGCTTCGCTCGGCCGACGGTCCCCCCTTCCCATGAATGGGAAGGGAAGCACCGACGTCTTCTCCGAGGAGAAACGCTCGGCGGTCATGCGCCGGGTCAAGGGCAAGGACACCTCGCCCGAGCTTGCGGTCCGCAAGGCCCTCACCGCGCTCGGCGCACGCTACCGCCTGCACCGCCCCGACCTGCCGGGAAAGCCGGACATTGTCCTGCCGGGCCGGAAGCTGGCGATCTTCGTCCATGGCTGCTTCTGGCACGGCCACGACTGCGCGCGCGGCGCCCGCGTGCCGAAGCAGAACCGCGACTACTGGCTGGGCAAGGTCGCCCGGAACCGCACCCGCGACGCCAAAAGCCAGGAGGCTCTGGTCGCCCTCGGCTGGCGCGTCGAGACGATCTGGGAATGCGAGCTGAAGGACACGGAAGGCCTGGACCACCGGCTCCGCGAGCTACTACTCGCCGCCTAGCGACCACCGAATAAGCGCCTGAAAAAGCCTGGCTTCGAGCTCCCCGGCGAGCCGCCTCGCCGGGGCGCTCGAAGCTCAACGAAGTCGCCTTCCGTCTCGCCGATGAAGAAGCCGCACAGGCTCTCGGCAAGGCGCGGTGGAAGGTCAAAAACCACGTCGACGCGGGCGCCCGCGGTATCCTCAGCCTCCTGCTCCGCGAAGGTCTTGTCCCGCAGGCCGACAAATCCGTCGGGCGGCGCGCCTGCAACTTCAAGGTCGAACGCGCCTTTGTCGCCGCCGTCGTGCGCAACGGACCAGACTTCCCGGCCGCCCGCGAAACCTCGCGCTTCGCTGGCCATGACGCGTTCGTCGATGGCGCAGCTGACCACCATTCCAAGCTCGGACAGGGCCGCCAGCGGCGCTCGCGCCGGGAAGCCGTAGTTGTTGCAGGCGACCACCAGCCAGCCGTTGGGAAGCTGTGTCAGCCCGTAGCCATTCAGGAAAACATCGACGTCGCCATCCTCACCGGTCTCGGTCAGACCCAGGCGCTCCAGGAGATCGGCCTTGCCGATGTCCTTGGTCGCCACGAACGCATGAGAAAACCCCACCCCAATCCTCCTCAATGAGAGGTTGAAGCTCTACCGTAGTCGCCACATGCGATCAAGAACAAAAACGGAACTAAGCCGCCGCCACCACCTCTTCCACCACGATCTCCGTCTTCACCGAATTGGCGATGAAGCAGATGTGGTGGGCGGCGTGGTGCATCTGGTCGCGCTCGGCCTGCGTGGGCTGGCGGCCCTGGTAGGCGATCTGCGGGTGAAGCGTCACCTGGCTCACCCACATCTCGCCGTCGTCGCGCTTGCTCATCACGCCCACGGCCTCGTCGCGGTAGTGGGTCACGAGAAAGCCGGCCTCGCGGGCGATGTGGAGGAAGCTCAGCATGTGGCAGGTGTTGATCGCGCCCACCAGCATCTCCTCCGGGTCCACCGCGCCGGCCACCGCCCACTTGTTGCCGACCACGTGTGGCGAGGCCGTGCCGGGCGCTTCGAAGCCCGAGCCGAAGGTCACCGAATGGCCGCGGCTGTAGCGGCCGTTGGCGAAGTCGGCGCCCGCTTCCAGGCTCCAGTCGGACGTGGCGCGGTAGGTCGCCATCGGAAGTCCTCCGTCAGAACGCCTCGGGCCCCAGCGCCATCAGCGTCTCGGCCCCGGTCTTCAGCTTGGCCAGGCGGCCGCTCGTCTCCGGCAGCACGCGGGCGATGTAGTAGCGGCCGACCGCCAGCTTCTCGGAATAGATCGGGTCGCTCGCGCCGCCGGCGATCTTGCCGAAAGCGGTCTTGGCCATCAGGCACCACATGTAGGCAACCGCCGTCAGGCCGAAAAGGTGCAGGTAGTCCGTGGAGGCGGCGCCCGCGTTGTCGGGGTTGGCGAGCCCGTTCTGCATCAGCCACATCGTGGCCTCCTGCAGCTCCGCCTTGGCCTTGGCCAGCGCCGCAGTGAACGGCTTCATGTCCGCCTGGCCCTCGTTGGCCTCCACGAAGGCGTCGAGCTCGGCGAAGAAGCCCATCACGCCGCGCCCGCCGTCGGCGGCCAGTTTGCGGCCCACCAGGTCCAGCGCCTGGATGCCGTTTGTCCCCTCGTAGATCAGGGCGATCCGGCAATCGCGCAGGTACTGGCTGACCGGGAAGTGCTCGGTGAAGCCCGACCCGCCGTGCACCTGCATGGCGTCGGAGCAGACCTGGAACCCGCGGTCGGTGAGGAAGCCCTTCAGCACCGGGGTCATCAGCGCCATGTAGTCGTGGCCCTTCTGGCGCACGGCCTCGTCCGGGCTGGCGTCGGCCAGGTCGCCGTGCAGCGCTGTCCAGAACAGGAAGGCCCGGCCGCCCTCGATGATCGCCTTGGCGTCCATCAGCATCCGGCGGATGTCGGGGTGGACTATGATCGGGTCGGCCGGCCCGTCGGGGTTCTTCGGCCCGGTCAGCGAGCGGCCCTGCAGGCGCTCCTTGGCGAAGGTCGCGGCGGCTTGGTAGGCGGCCTCGGCCTGGGCCACGCCCTGCATGCCGACGCCCAGGCGGGCCTCGTTCATCATGATGAACATGATCGACAGGCCACGGTTCTCCTCGCCGATCAGCCAGCCGGTCGCCTCCTCGTGGCTGATCACGCAGGTGGCGTTGCCGTGGATGCCCATCTTCTCTTCCAGGCCCAGGCACTTGACCGCGTTGCGCTCGCCCGGATTGCCGTCCTTGTCCGGGATGAACTTCGGGACGATGAACAGGCTGATGCCGCGGGTCCCGGCCGGCGCGCCCTCGATCCGCGCCAGCACCAGGTGGACGATGTTCTCGGTCAGGTCGTGCTCACCGGCGGAAATCCAGATCTTCTGGCCGGAGATCTTGTAGGTCCCGTCGGCTTGCGGAACCGCCTTGGTGCGGATCAACCCCAGGTCGGTGCCGCACTGCGGCTCGGTCAGGTTCATCGTCCCGCCCCACTGGAACGAAGCCAGTTTCGGCAGGTAGGTGTCCTTCTGTTCCTGGGTTCCGGCCGCGTGGATCGCCGAATAGGCGCCGTGGGTCAGCCCCGGATACATGGAAAAGGCCATGTTCGCCGCCGAACTCATCTCGGAGAAGGCCAGGTTCACCACATGGGGAAGGCCCTGACCGCCATAGGCTGGGTCGGAGCCCAGGCCCGGCCAGCCGCCGTCGACCAGTTGCCGGTAGGCCTCCTTGAAGCCCTTGGGCGTGGTGACCGTGAAGTCCGCCTTCCAGTGGCAGCCTTCCTTGTCGCCGACGCTGTTCAGGGGCGCCAGCACCTCGCCGGTGAAGCGGCCGGCCTCCTCCAGGATCTGGTCGACCGTGTCCATCGAGGCGTCGGCGAACGCCGGCAGGTTGGCGTAGCGTTCAAGCTCGAGGACGTCGCGCAACAGGAAGGCATAGTCGCGCACGGGCGGCTGGTAGGGCATGGCGGTACTCCGGTCGCGAGGTCAGGCGAGTCGGTCGGCCGGGCAGCTACTTCGCTTCGCTGTGTTCCATGCCGTCGAGCCTGCGACGCAGCATCTGATCGTAGTCGGCCGCGCGCGGCAAGAGGTCGGGGCGGGTCTCGGCCAGGCGCTTTTCCATCGCCTGGCAGCCGGCCTTGAGCTGCTCGATGGCGCCGTCGATGTCGATCTTCTGCTGCTCCAGGACGACGATGCGCTCCTGGAACTTGCGCAGCGACTTGGCCGCCTGCTGGGCGCCGCTGTCGTCGGCTTCGTAGAGGTCGAGGATCTCGCCGATCTCGGCCAGCGCCAGCCCCACGCGCTTGCCCTGCAGGATGAGCTGCAGCCGTGCGCGGTCCTTGTAGGAGTAGACGCGGTTGAGGCCGTCGCGGGCCGGCGCCAAGAGGCCCTTGTCCTCATAGAAGCGCAGGGCGCGCGGCGTGCATTGGAATTCCAGGCAGAGCTGGCGGATCGTGAAGGTGCGGTGCGGGCGGCGTAGGTCCGTGGGCATGGGGAGGTCCTCCCTGGACAGGCTTTTATGCCTAACAGCCTAGGGCGACGTTTCCGTTTACGTCAAGGTGATCGTCGATCACTTTACGTAACCCGGTCGCCCGGGGCGCCTTACCTCGGCCGGGAGCCGTCGTCCGCGGCGTTCCAGTCCAGCAGCATCGCCCGGATCAGCGCTTCGGAACCCAGCAGGTCGACGCCACCCGATTTGAGCCCGAGGATCCGGTCGGTGATGGCTTCCTCGGCGCGGACGCGGTCGACGATCATCCGCAGCGCCGCCTCCACGTCGGTCTCGGCGGTCGCCATCGCGGTGACCACCAGGGCGCGACGCCCGTTGCTCAGCCACAGCAGGGTATCGGCGGCGACGCGGGGATCGCCGGCGTCGAACACGCCCTCGGCCTCGCCCTGTTCGATGATCGCGGTGAGCGCCGGGGCCAGTACGGCGAACGCCGCCTCGACGATGCGGTGGTAGAGCACCGCGTTCTCGGGCTTCAGCAGGGTGGTGAACATGGCCCGCAGCTCAGGGAGATGTTCGCGCTTCCAGTCGCGGCTGAGCGCCAGCAGGCGGTTGAGCCGTTGCAACGCGTCCAGGCTGTGGTCGGACCGCAGCGCCTGGATGAAGCCAAGGCTGTCGCGCGCGAAGCCGGCGGCGATCGCCTCCAGCAGGTCCTCCTTGGATCGGAAGTGATGATAGAAGGCGCCCTTCGAGAGGCCCGTCGCGGAGATCACGTCGTTGATGGTGGTCCGCTCGTAGCCGCGGGTGAGGAACAGCCCCTGCGCGCAGGCGATCAGTTCAGCGCGGCGCACCGCCGGCGCCTTGAGCACGCGCCCCTTGCGCATCTGCTCCGCCTTGACCTGGACGTCCGCCAACCGCCTGGCCCTTTCCATCCTAGTTTGCAGACCGACCGCCGGTCTGTTAGATTATCCGATCCCCAAGCCTTACGGAAGGCCTATCCATGGTCCAGGCGCCCGCGACCCCGGCCTACCGGCTGAACCAGCCGCTCCCATTCAATATCGCCGCCGCGGCCTTCAAGGCCGATCCTTTGCCAACGTTCGCGGCGATGCGCGCGGCCGGCCCGGTGATCCCGATCAAGCTGCCGTTCGTCGGTCGCGTCTGGGTCACGACCACGCATGCGGCGACGCTGGCGATGGTCAAGGACAACGAGCTCTTCGTTCAGGAGGGCCGCCACGCCGGCAAGTCGGGCGTCCCTGGCGTGCAGTGGTGGATGCCGAGCTCGCTCAAGGCCATCACCAACAGCATGCTGCAGAAGGACGAGCCGGACCATCGGCGGCTGCGCAAGCTGGTCGACGCCGCCTTCGCCCGGCGCGACGTCCTGGCCATGCGCGGCGCCATCGACCGGATCGCCGACTCAATCCTCGACCGCTTCGAGGGCCACGAGAGCGTCGACCTGGCCGCTGAGTTCTCCCGGCGGCTCCCGCTGGCGGTGATCGCGGAGCTGCTCGGCCTGCCGCCGCATGATCGTGATGAGTTCGCCGACATCGCCCGCCGCGCGCTCTCGCTCACCAACACCGTCAGCATGATCCTCGCCATGCCCGCGCTCAGCCGGATGATCGACTATGTGCGCGCCCAGGTGGAGACCGCCCGGCGCGACCCGCGGCCCGGCCTGATCGGCGAGCTGATCCGCGCCGAGGAGCAGGGCGACAAGCTCGACGAGAACGAACTGCTGTCGATGGTCGTGCTGCTGCTGATCGCCGGCTTCGAGACCACCACCCACCTGATCTCCGACAGCGTGCTGGCGCTTGAACAGCATCCCGACCAGAAGGCCTGGGTGCTGGCCGACCCGGCGGCTCGCATGGAGCGGGCGGTGGAGGAGCTGGCGCGGTTCTCCTCGCCGGTGCAGAGCACCAAGCCGCGCTATGTGGCGCGGGATACCGACTTCTTCGGCCAACCGCTGGCGCGCGGCGAGCTGATCATGGCGCTGGTGGCCGCGGCCAACGCCGATCCGGCGGTGTTCGAGGCGCCCGACCGGCTCGACCTCGACCGCTTCCCCAACCCGCATCTGGTGTTCAGCTCGGGCGTCCACTTCTGCCTGGGCCAGCAGCTGGCCCGCGTGGAGACCCAGTCGGCCCTGACGCGGCTCTACGCCCGCTTCCCGGACTTGGCGCTGGCCTCACCCGACCCTGTCGAGTGGATCGAGCGCCTGGGCGTCCACGGACCCAAGAGCCTGCCGCTGCGCCTCGGCGTCGCCGCACGGCGCCTGGCGGCCTAGGCCGCGACCAGCTCGCCCGCCAGCGCCTTCTCGATCAGGGCGACGGTGCGCCCGACGCCGAAGATCGCCACGAAGGAGCCGAAGCGCGGCCCCTGGCTCTGGCCCAACAGCACCTCGTAGAGGGCGGAGAACCAGGCGCGCAACGGCTCGAAGCCGGCCGCCTTGCCGACCTCGAAGACCTCGTTCTGGATCGCCTCGGCGTCCGCGCCGGCCGGCAGCGCCTTCAACTTGCCGACCAGCGCCTCCATCGCCCCGCGCTCGCGCGCGTCGGGCGCCCGGAACGTCTTCGCGGGCTTCACGAAGTCCTCGTAGTAGTTGATCGCATAGCCCGCGAGCTGGTCCAGCACCGGCTCGCTCTGCGGCGTGGCGCCGGGGATGTAGCGCTCCAGGAACCCCCACAGGATGTCCTTGGTCGAGGCGTCCGCCGCCGACACCAGGTTCAGCAGCAGCGAGAAGCTGACCGGCGACCCGCGCTCCGGCGGCGCGCCGCGGTGGACGTGCCAGGCGGGGTTGTCGATCGCCGGCCCGTTGGTGCCTTCAGCCCGGGCGCGGTTGTAGGCGTCGAGCTGCTGCAGATATTCGTCCGTCGCCTTCGGGATGACGTCGAAATAGAGCCGCTTCGCCGACTTCGGCGACTGGTACATGTAGTAGGCCAGGCTCTCCGGCGTGCCGTAGCGCAGCCACTCCTCCATGGTCAGGCCGTTGCCCTTGGACTTGGAGATCTTCTGGTTGTTCTCGTCCATGAAGAGCTCGTAGTGGAAGGCCTCCGGCGGCTCGCCGCCCAGGGCCTTCACGATCCGGTTCGAGACGCGGACCGAGTCCACCAGGTCCTTGCCGCTCATCTCGTAGTCGACGGAAAGCGCCGTCCAGCGGGCCGCCCAGTCAGGCCGCCACTGCAGCTTCACGTGGCCGCCGGTCACCGGGACCTCGGTCAGGGTCCCGTCCTCGTCGGGGAAGACGATCGTGCCCTTCTCGACGTTGCGCTCCAGCGTCGGCGCCTGCAGCACGCGGCCCGACGTCGGGCTGATCGGCAGGAAGGGCGAATAGGTGGCGCGCCGCTCTTCGCCCAGGGTCGGCAGCATGATCGCCTGCACCGCGTCGAACCGCTGCAGGATGCGCAGCAGCACCTCGTCCAGGCGGCCGGACTTGTAGGTCTCGGTCGAGGACATGAAGGTGTAGTCGAAGCCGAAGCCGTCGAGGAAGGCGCGCAGGCGGGCGTTGTTGTGCGCCCCGAAACTCTCGTACTCGCCGAAGGGATCGCGCACCGAGGTGACCGGCTTGTCGCGGTCCTCCTCCAGCATCGCCTTGTTGGGCACGTTGTCGGGGATCTTCCGGAAGCCGTCCATGTCGTCGGAGAAGACGATGAGCTGGCTGGGGATCGCGTCTTCGGTCAGCGCCCGGAACGCGGTGCGAACCATCGTCGGCCGCGCGGCCTCGCCGAAGGTGCCCATGTGCGGCAGGCCCGACGCGCCATAGCCGCACTGGAAGATCACCGGCTTGGCCAGGGCCGGCAGGGTGCGCACGGCCTCGTCGAACTTGCCCTGCGCGAACAGCGCCGCGGCGAGGTCGCGCTCGGCGTCGGTCAGGCGCAGGCGAAGGAGGCGCTCCAGCAGCAGCCGCGCCTGCTCGAAAGGCCAGCTCTTGGCGTCACGCGCCTGGGCCGAAAGCCCGTGCAGATTGGGTTGGGAAGACATGGCGCTTGCGGGTACCGCCCCGGGTCGGCCCGCTCAAGCGGAGTTTTGCGGCGCCGTCACGAAGCTGCGCTATGTTCGCCCCATGATCCGACGCCTCGCTCCGCTCTCCGCCGCCCTTGGGGCTGTCCTCGCGCTTTGCGCCTGCAGCAAGCCCGCGCCCAAGCCCGAGGCGGCCAAGACGCTGACCTTTTCCATCGTCTCCACCGAGGCGACCCAGACCCAGATGCAAGAGTGGGGGCCGTTCCTGAAGGACATGGAGACGGCCACCGGCATGACGGTGAAGCCGTTTTTCGGCTCCAACTATTCCGCCCTGGTCGAGGCGATGCGCTTCAAGCAGTCGGACCTCGGCTGGTTCACCAACCAGTCGGGCCTGGAGGCCGTACGCCGCGCGGGCGGGGAGGTCTTCGCCCGCACCACCCATCCCAACGGCCAGGACGGCTACCAGGGCGTGATCATCGTCAAGAAGGGCTCGGGCATCACGCTGGAGCGCCTCCTGAAGTGCGACCACAGCCTCGACTTCGGCATGGGCGACGCCAAGTCCACCTCGGGCACGCTGGCGCCCAACACCTACCTCTTCGGCCCGCGCGGCATCGATCCGGTGAAGTGCTTCAAGACCGTCCGCTCGGCCAGCGCCGAAGCCAACCTCTATTCGGTCGGGACCGGCACCATTCCCGCGGCCACCGACAACACCCGCTCCATGGACCGCCTGGCGGTGATCGGCACGCCCCAGGCCAAGAAGGTGATGGACAGCCTGCAGGTGATCTGGACCTCGCCGACCATCCCGGAAGACCCGATGATCTGGCGCGCCGACCTCGACCCGGCGGTGAAGGCCAAGGTCGCCAGGTTCATCTTCGCCTATGGAGTCGGCGACAGCGAGGAGGCCAAACGCCAGCGCGCGATCCTCGAGCGCATCCAGACCGGCCCCTTCAAGCACGCCGACAACTTCCACCTCCTGCCGGTTCGCGAGATGGAGGCGACGGGCGAACTGGTGCAGGCCAGGGCCAAGGGCGACCCGGCGGCCATGGCCGCGGCGCAAGCCAAGCTCGACGCGGTGAAGAAGGAACAGGCGGCGCACCCGCCGACCTGAGCGCGCTAGGCGGCGCCGTCGCTCAGCAGGAAGTGGCCGCGGAGCGCCGCGAACGGCTGGCTGCGGTCCTCCTGCCAGGCCTCCACATGCACGTTGGCGATCCGGCGGCCGACCTTGCGCAGGTCGGCCCGCGCATAGGAGGTCAGCGCCCGGCCGGGCCGCAGGTACTCGATGGTGATGTCGATGGTCTTGTGGACACGTGGCGAGGGCTGGGCGACCGAGAGCTGCGCCAGCGCCGTCATCTCCAGGAACGCCCCGATCACCCCGCCGTGCAGGGCCGGCAGGAAGGTGTTTCCGACCAGGTGCTTGGAGAACGGCAGGACGGCCGTCATCTCGTCGCCCGCCAGCTCCGCGCGCATGCCGAGGAAGCGCACATAGGGCACGCGCTGCAGGAAGGTCTCGAGGTCGGCGGCGGCCAGGCTCATGGGCGCGGCCGGTTCAGCACGAAGGCGGCCTGCGCCGTGGCGACCAGGTCGCTGCGGTCCACGTCCCACGCCTCGGCGCGGACGAAGCCGATGGTGCGGGTGAGCTTGTAGCAATGGGCCTCGGCGACGACGCCGGTGCGCGGCGCGGCCGGGCGCATGTAGTCGATCCTCAGGTCCAGGGTGGCGGTGGAGAAGGCCTCCGTTCCCGCCGCGGCGGCCATCGCCAGGCCGCAGGTGTGGTCCAGCAGGCTGGTGACCACGCCGCCGGCGATCACCTGGGCGTCAGGGTCGCCGACCAGGTCTTCGCGCCAGGGGACCTCGATGGAGCCGCGGGCGGTGTCGACGGAGACCAGGCGGAAGCCCAGCGAGGCGGCTTGCGGAACGGTGGCGGCCATGTGCTCCGCCATCTGTCGGACGGCTTCGGGGACTTCGCTCATCCGAGCGGGGTAGGGCGGAACCCGCCTCGGGGTCAATCGCCGCCAGCGCAGCATCGACGTGGCGCGGGCGGCGCAGGGCGGCTCTTAGCGGGCGAAGGTCGAGACGTAGGCGATGACGGCGGCCATCAGCGGCGTGGCCGCCATGGCGAAGTTGGCGAAACCCAGGAAGGGGGAAGCGGCTTTGGTCATGACGGTCCTCGTTGGTGTTTTGGCGGTGGGCGCCGGCTGGCGTCCTGACGAGGATCGATATAGGCAACGAGCGCAGCGAATACTTGTTAAGTCTTGGTCATGACGTCGATTTAACATGATGACGACTTGGTAAGGTTGCGTCTCCACGTATCCGGCTTAGATGCGAGACCATGATCCGACCGCAGGACCTGCTCTGCCCGAAGCCTGAGGGGCTCTATTGCGCGCCTGGCGATTTCTACATCGACCCGGTGCGCCCGGTGGCGCGCGCGGTGATCACCCACGGCCACGCCGACCACGCGCGCGCCGGCCACGGCGCGGTGCTGGCGACGCCGGAGACGCTCGACATCATGGCCGAGCGCTACGGCCTCGACTTCGCCGCCTCGCGCCAGGCCGCGGCCTACGGCGAGGCCGTGCCGCGCGACGACGTCGAGGTGACCCTCGTCCCGGCCGGCCATGTGCTGGGCTCGGCCCAGGCGGTGGTCCGCTGGAAGGGCCTGACCATGGTGGTCTCCGGGGATTACAAGCGAAGACGAGACCCGACATGTGCGGCCTTCGAGCCCGTGCCCTGCGACGTCTTCATCTCCGAGGCCACCTTCGGCCTGCCCGTCTTCCGCCATCCCGACGACCGCGAGGAGATCGCCCGCCTGTTGCGCTCGGTCGCGCAGTTTCCGGAGCGCAGCCACCTGATCGGGGCCTATGCGCTCGGCAAGGCCCAGCGGATCATCCGTCTGCTGCGCGAGGCCGGCTGGGACCGGACGATCTACGTTCACGGTGCGCTGGAGCGGCTGAACGCCCTCTATGAGCGCCACGGCGTCGACCTTGGCCCGCTCGAGCCCGCGACCACGGGCAAGAAGCAGGACTTCGAGGGCCAGATCATCATCGCCCCGCCGTCCGCCACCCAGGACCGCTGGAGCCGCCGCTTCCCCGATCCGGTGACCGCCTTCGCCTCCGGCTGGATGCAGGTTCGCGCCCGCGCGCGCCAGCGCGGCGTCGAGCTGCCGCTGGTGATCTCCGACCACGCCGACTGGGACGAGCTCACCGCCACCGTCGACGAACTGCGCCCCGGCGAACTCTGGATCACCCACGGCCGCGAGGAGGCGCTGGCGCGCTGGGCCGAGATGCACGGCGTCCCGGCGCGAGCGCTGGCGCTGGTCGGCTACGAGGAAGAGGATGACGACTAGGTGCGCGCCTTCGCCGAACTTCTCGACCGGCTGTCGCTGACCGGGTCGCGCAACGCCAAGCTGACCCTGGTGCGCGACTATCTGCGCGAGACGCCGGACCCCGACCGTGGCTGGGCGCTGGCGGCGCTGACCGGCGACCTGTCGTTCGACGCGGCCAAGCCCGCCTTCATCCGCAAGGCGGTGGAAGAGCGGATGGATCCGCAGCTGTTCTGGTGGTCCTACGACTACGTCGGCGACCTGGCCGAGACCGTGGCCCTGGTCTGGCCCGCGCGGCCGGGCGCCAACCGCGAGCCGGAGCTGTCGGAGGTGGTCGATGCGCTGCGCGGCGCGACGCGCGCGGAGGTGCAGCGGCTGATCGAGGGCTGGCTCGACGCCCTGCAGCCCACCGGCCGCTGGGCGCTCCTGAAGCTGATGACCGGCGGCCTTCGCGTGGGCCTGACCGCGCGCCTCGCCAAGCGCGCCGCCGCCGAGATGGGCGCCGAGCCGGTGCCCGTCGCCGAGGTCGAGGAGATCTGGCACGCCCTGCACCCGCCCTACGACGACCTCTTCGCCTGGCTGGAAGGTCGATCCGAGCGACCCTCGTCGGAAAATTCGGGCCGCTTCCGCCCTGCCATGCTGGCCCAGGCGATCGACGAGGCGGTGGACTTCGCCAAGCTCGACCCCGCCGACTACGCGGCCGAGTGGAAGTGGGACGGCATCCGCGTGCAGGCGGTGAACGAGGGCGGGGTGCGCAGGCTCTACACCCGCACCGGCGACGACATCTCGCGCACCTTCCCGGACATCGTCGACGCGCTTTCCGCCGAAGGCGTGATCGACGGCGAGCTGCTGGTGATGCGCGACGGCAAGGTCGCGAGCTTCGCCGACCTGCAGCAGCGGCTGAACCGCAAGGCCGTGGACGCCGGGCTGCTGGCGAATTTCCCGGCCGCCATCCGCGCCTACGACATCCTGGCCGAAGGCGCGGATGACACCCGCCCCTTGAGCTTCGCCGAGCGCCGCAAGCGGCTGGAGGCCTTCGTGGCCAAGGAGAAGAGCCCGCGCATCGACCTCTCTCCCCTGCAGCCCTTCGAAAGCTGGGCGGAACTCGCCGCCCTGCGCGCCGATCCGCCGGCCGGCGACCCTCAGATCGCCGAGGGCCTGATGCTGAAGCGCTGGGACTCGATCTACGAGGCCGGCCGCCCGAAGGGGCCGTGGTTCAAGTGGAAGCGCGACCCGTTCCTGATCGACGCGGTGCTGATGTACGCCCAGCGTGGCCACGGCAAGCGCTCGAGCTTCTATTCCGACTACACCTTCGGGGTGTGGACCGAGGACGACGGCGGGGCGCGCGTGCTGACGCCGGTCGGCAAGGCCTATTTCGGCTTCACCGACGAGGAACTGAAGCAGATCGACAAGTTCGTGCGCGACCATACGATCGAGCGCTTCGGGCCGGTTCGCTCGGTCCGCGCCGAGCCGCACGCGGGCCTGGTCTTCGAGGTCGCCTTCGAGGGGCTGCAGCGCTCCACCCGCCACAAGTCCGGCGTCGCCATGCGCTTCCCGCGCATCAACCGCATCCGCTGGGACAAGCCGCCGGGCGAGGCCGACGAGCTGGTCACCCTGGAGCGGATGCTGGTTCAGATGGAGGGGCGCTAGGGCTTTCCCAACCGCTCATCCCGGGATGAGCGGGCTGAAATCAATATCTTGAGGGGAAACCGGATCTTGAGGGAAACCCGGACGCCCCGGCCGAGGTGTGACGTCTCGGGCCGGGGCGATCTCTCGGGTCAGCGACTGGATAGCCGGCCGTTGAGGTATCTTAGGTTACGCACCATGCGGGCCCGGGGTGGCCTTGCATGGCAAGAGCCACCCTAGCATCGAGGCTGGGCGGTGACAAATGTGCACGCAAACGGACACGGCGCGGCCCTTGACGCTCTCCTCGTCAGGGCCGCGCTCGGCCGGACACAACGTGCGAGTTGGGCTCAGGAAACACGCCGTGCCGCCGTTGACCTGCGGGCTCGTGCAAGCCCTCGGGTCACGGCAATGACGTTCCAGCTTGGCGGCTTCCCTAGGTCGCGCGCGAAAAAAACTTCAATAGGCGGCGTAGAGCGTGATCCCGAGGGTCGTGGGCCGCTGCGGCGTGATCTGGCGCGCCTGGCTCGGGTTGAACTGATTGCCGAAGGCGAAGGTGTCGCTGAACGCGTTGGTCGGGTTGGTCACGAAGATCTGCGCGCCCTTGCCGCCCCGCTTCACCTCGGCCAGCAGCTTGGTCCGCACGTAGCCGCCCATCTCCGGAAAGCCGGTCGAGAACACCACGTGCGAGCGCCCGACATAGGCCGTCTCGCCCGCCAGCCGCATCTGCCAGCCGTTGCCCAGCGTCCGCTCGTAGCCGACGAAGGCGCCGCCGGAGAACGGCGGGGCGTTGGGCAGGCCGTTGATCAGGATCGACAGGAAATTGATGTTGGGGTTCGAGGTTCTGGTCATGGTGTAGCGGCCGTTCACCTCGAAGGAGAAGCCGTTGTCGGCCCGGTAGCCGATCTCGGTCTCGATGCCGCGCACGTCGGCGTCGCCGGCGTTGGTCGTGTAGGGGATGCCGGATTCGCGGTACTGGTCGGTCTGGATGTCGTTCCAGCGGTCGTAGTAGATCGCCGAGTTCATCGACAGGCGCTTGTCGAAGGCCTGCAGCTTCAGGCCGATCTCGTAGTTGCGCAGCCGGTCCGGCGCATAGACCGCCTGCACCGCCGGCAGGGGTTCAGGCCCGCCGGAGTTGAAGCCGCCCGCCCGGTAGCCCTCCGAATAGACCGCATAGAGCAGGTTTCCGTGCGGCAGCTCGTACTGCAGCGAGATCTTCGGCGCGAAGCTCGAGAACCGCGCCGAGCGATCGAGGTTGCGCTGCTGGAAGCTCTCGATCTCCGAGATGACCTGCGAGCGGGTGTGGGTCGAGATGGTGAAAACCCGGCCGCCGACCGCCAGGGTGAAGTTGTGCGGCAGGGCGTAGGAGGCCTCGCCGTAGGCCGCGATCTCGTCGATCCGGTCATGCCGGTTGTCGCTATAGGCCGTCTGGTCGGGCCCGGTCGCCGGGTGCGCCAGGAAGACCGCCGGCGAATGCTCGCTCGTGCTCGACCCATAGACGCCCACCAGCCACTGGAAGGGGCCGGTGCCGCGCGAGGTGAGGTACAGATCCTCCACCAGCATGGTGGTGCTGGTCCGCTCGAAATAGCTCGAGGTGACCGCGTTGCGGGTGAACTCGTCCTGCGAGGCGGTGGCGTCGTACAGGCTGCCGTAGGCGTGCTGGACAATGCCGCTCGACGAGGTGAGCTCGCCCCAGCTCCACGCCCGCTTCACCTGCGCCGTCCACAGCGAGATGTCGTTGGTGTGCGGTTCGCGGATGCGATTGTCCCGCGTCAGGCCCTGCCCCTCGGCGGTGTACTGGGTGTCGTCCGAGCGCAGGTGCTGGTCCGCCCCGGTCAAGAGGATCGTCCAGTCGTCGTGCGGCTCCATCAGCACGGAGATCCGCGCGCCCTTTCGCTCGGTGCGGTTGGCGTCGCGCTTGCCCAGCAGCACGTCGTCCAGATAGCCGCCGTCGATCTGGTCGTAGGCCGTGATGCGTACGCCCAGCCGGTCTTCCCGGATCGGCAGGTTGATGTAGGCCTCGGCCGCGCCGCTCGGCGAGCCGCGGTCGGTGAGGGCCGCGGTCAGGCTCACCTCGGCCGACCTCTCGTGGAGGTTCGGCTTGTTGGAGATGATCCGGTAGATGCCGCTCAGGAACCCCGCGCCGTAGAGCGCGCCCTGCGGCCCGCGGGCGATCTCCACCCGCTGCACGTCGGCCAGCCTCAGGTCCGGGTCGGGCGCGTTGTAGTTGAGCGGGATGTCGTCGAGGTAGGTCGCCACCGTCGAGCGGGCGCGGCCGGTGTAGGCCCCGTCCGACAGGCCCCGCAGCAACAGCTTGTCGCGGGCCGGGCCCAGGTTGGTGGACAGCATGCTGAGCCGCGCCGCGCCCTCGGCCGCGTCGCTGGCTCCGCTGGGATAGAGCTCCGAGCCGCTGACCGCGGTGATCGCCACGGCGAGCTGCCGGGGGTTGCGCACCCGCTTGGTCGCCGTGACCAGCAATTCGGAGACAGCTGGCGGTGGTGCGACCGGCTTGGCGGCGGCGTGGCTGACCGCAGAGACCTGGATGGTGTTCGGCGCGATCTCTTTCCAGGCGCAGGGGGCGTTGCTCAGCAGGCGGTTCAGCGCCTGGTCGACCGTCAGCGAGGCCGAGAAGCCTGGGGCGTTGCCGGCGCAGGCCGACGCGCCGACCAGGGTGATGTTGGCCTGCTGGGCCAGGTCCAGCAGCGCCTCGGCATAGGGCTTGGGCTCGATGCGAAAGCGGACGAGCACGGACGCGGCCTGGGCCGATCCCGCACAGCCCATCGCAATCGCGACAAGCGCGGCCCCGGCCGCGAGTTCCCGACGCCCCAGAATCGTAGTCCCGCCTTACTTGCGAAGCAGCGTTAGCCCCTGGGCGGAAGGTACCGTTCTAATGGGCAGCATCAAGGACAGTCGCATCATCACCGAGCGCGGATCATCCAGAACGATCACGCCGGTGATGGGAATGGCGCCGAGTTCGGGGTCGCCGATCTCGATCTGCTCGGGGAATTGCCGGTTCAAGTCGGCCACGACTTCGCTCAGCGGCTCGTCGCGATAGACCAGGCGGCCGGCCCGCCAGCTGAAGGCTTCGGCCGGATCGACGAAGCGGGCCTGCTCGACGCCGGCGGCGCTGACGTCCAGCCGCTGTCCCGGCGTCAGCGAGTAGACGCGGTCGGCCGACGCGGACGGCCGCACCTCGACCTTGCCGCGCGCCACGGTGACCGAAAGCGCCCCCTTGCGGTTGCGCACATCGAACTGGGTGCCGACCACGCGCACCATCCGCCCGCCCGCCGCGACGGTGAAGGGCCGCGACTTGTCGGAGACCACGTCGAAGATCGCCTCGCCCTCGTCCAGCGCCACGCGCCGCTCGGAGCGTTCGAACATCACCCGCAGGCGGCTCTCGGCGTTCATGTCGATGACCGAGCCGTCCGCAAGGGTGAACCGCTGGCGCTGCCCGCGCGCGGTGACGAGCGCCTGGACCGCGGGTGCGCTGGTGAGCGTCGGCAGGACTACGGCCGCCAGCCCGGCGGCGACGCCCACGCCGCCCGCGCCCACCAGCCACCGCCGCGACGGGCCGCGCGCGGCGGCCCGGCGCCGGGCGGGCGAGGCCAGCTCGGCCTGCACGTTGTCCGCGGCCGCGTCGAATTCGTGCCAGACCGACAGAGCCGCCTGGTAGGCCGGCCGGTTCTGCGGCGAGGCGTCCAGCCAGGCCTCGAACGCCAGCCCGTCGCCTTCGGCCACGTCGTCGCGCTGAAGACGCGCCAGCCAGGCGGCGGCCTCGTCTATCGCGCGGTCCGAGAGCGTCGGAATGCTGGTCATCGGTTTAATCGCCCGGTCTGCGCCGACTGCGACAGACATCCAATGAGACGGCGCCGCAGGCCTATCTCCCTAGGTCGGTGGTGAAATTCCCGCCCGTTCACGGCGCCAGCCTCCGGATCAGCGCCTTCATCGCGGCCTGGATGTGCTGCTCGACCATCTTGCGCGAGACGCCCATCGCGTCGGCGGTCTGGGCCTGGGTCAGGCCCTCCAGCTTGTGCAGCCGGAACGCGCGGCCCATCTGCGGCGGCAGGGCGGCGACCGCATCGGCCAGCTGGCGCGTGCGCTCGCGGCTGACCATCGCCTGGTCGGCCGCAGGCTCGTCCACCACGTCCTCGCCGCCCAGGGTCGGGCGCGTGTCGCTGCGCCACTCGTTCTCCCGACGCAGAGTCCGCTGCCGCGAGCGGGCCTGGTCGACCAGCAGATTGGCCGCCATGCGGTAGAGCAGCGGGCCTGGCGAGCGCACCTCGGTCCCGGGCTCGATCGCCGCGACCTTCACATAGAGGTCCTGGACCAGGTCCTCCGCCAGGCTCATCGACCGCGTCCTGGCGGCCAGGAACAGGATCAGGCTCTGGCGTTTCTCGAGGAAGGCGCGGACCAGCGGCCTATCGTCGCCGGCGCGGTTGGACGGCTCAGAGGACGCCACGGACGGTTCCCATTTCTCAATGGCGGCGCACGATTGCGAAGCGCGGGGTATGGCTCAGCGCGCGCAATTAGCCAACCGGGGAAGCCGGCGGCGGCCACAGGTCCTCGTCCGCCAGGAACTGCGCCAGGTCCCCGCCGGAGAACAGGACGCCGCGAATCCCCGCCCGCAGCGCCGCCTCCAGGTCCGACGGCTTGTCGCCGATCAGCACCGAGGCGGGCTTGTCGATCGGCCACTCGCTGAGCGCGCGCAGGATCATCCCGGGGTTCGGCTTGCGGTCCGGCGGATCGGGGTGGCGATAGGCGTCCAGCGGTGCGTCCGGGTGCTGCGGCGCATGGTAGAAGGCGTCGATGTGGCCGCCGGCCGTCGCCAGGTCCTCGACCATGCGCGCGTGCAGGGCGTGCATGTCCGCCTCGCTGTAGAAGCCGCGCCCGACCCCCGACTGGTTGGTCACCACGATCACCAGCCAACCCGCCCGGTTGAACGCCGCCACCGTCGCCCTGGCGCCCTTGATCCAGCGGAAGTCCTCCCAGCGGTGGACATAGCCCTGGTCCTCGTTCAGCACCCCGTCGCGGTCGAGGAACAGCGCGGGGCGAAGCGAACTGGCTGGCGAGGTTTCAGGCACGTCGCGACTATAGCGGCGCAGGCCGTGTCGAGGCGATTTCAAAAAGCCCGGATCGCTGTCTAAGGTCGCTTGCTCAGCTTTCGAGGTCTCCGCTTGCCAACGTCTCCGCCCGCCGTCCTGACGCTCGACGACCTGCGGGTGGATTTCGACACCTACGACGCCACCGTCCACGCCGTGCGCGGCGTCTCGCTCTCGATCCCGCGGGGCGAGACCCTGGGCGTGGTCGGCGAGAGCGGCTCGGGCAAGAGCCAGACCTTCATGGCGGTGATGGGCCTGCTCGCCCGCAACGGCCGCGCCTCGGGCTCGGCGAAGTTCCTCGGGACCGAGCTCCTGGACCTCAAGCCCCGCGAGCTGAACCGCATCCGCGGCTCGAAGATGACCATGATCTTCCAGGACCCGCTGACGGCGCTGACGCCGCATGTGCGCATCGGCGAGCAGATCGCCGAGCCGCTTCGCCTGCACCAGGGCCTCTCCGACCGCGACGCCACCGCCCGCGCCAGACTGTGGCTCGAGAAGGTCCGCATTCCCGACGCCGCTCAGCGTCTGCGGCAGTATCCGCACGAGCTTTCCGGAGGCATGCGCCAGCGGGTGATGATCGCCGCGGCTATGGCCGGCGGGCCCGAGCTGCTGATCGCCGACGAGCCCACCACGGCGCTCGACGTCACGGTGCAGGCCGAGATCCTCGACCTGATGGCCGAGCTGCAGCGCGAGACCGGGACCGCCATGGTGCTGATCACCCACGACATGGGGGTCATCGCGCGCCTCGCCGACCGGGTCTGCGTGATGAAGGACGGCGCCTTCGTCGAGGAAGGCTCGGCCGCGCAGATCTTCGCCGCGCCCAAAACCGACTACACCCGCGCCCTCCTGGCGGCGATCCCCAGGCTCGACCGCGAAGACCGGGGCGGCCGGCCGGTGCTGGCGCCGGCACAGGCCGACGCCCCGGTGGTGGTCGAGGGCCGGGATGTGAAGGTCTGGTTCCCGATCCGCCCGGGCTGGTTCGGCGCGCCGAAGATGCTGCGCGCCGTCGACGGCGTGGATTTCTTAGTGCGTCAGGGCGAGACGCTCGGCGTGGTCGGCGAGAGCGGCTCGGGCAAGTCGACCCTGGCGCGCGCGGTGCTGAACCTGATCCCGGCCACCGAGGGCGCCGTCACCCTGATGGGCCGCGACATCACTCACGCCGAGCGGGCGGCGATGCAGTCCGCGCGCAAGGATATCCAGATCGTCTTCCAGGATCCCCTGGCCAGCCTCGACCCGCGGGTGACCATCGGCGATTCCATCGCCGAGCCGCTGCAGGTCTTCCGCCGCGACCTGAGCCGCGCCGAACGCGACGCCGAGGTCGCGGCCATGATGGCCCGGGTGGAGCTCGACCCCTCGCTGATCAACCGCTACCCGCACGAGCTGTCCGGCGGCCAGAACCAGCGGGTCGGCATCGCCCGCGCCATGATCCTCAAGCCCCGGCTGGTGATCTGCGACGAGGCGGTTTCGGCCCTCGATGTCTCGATCCGAGCCCAGATCATCGACCTCCTCATCGCGCTGCAGAAGGAAATGGGCCTGGCGATGATCTTCATCAGCCACGACCTGGCGGTGGTGCGCGAGATCAGCCACCGGGTTCTGGTGCTCTACCTCGGCCGCGTGGTGGAGACCGCCGACCGCGAGCGGATCTACAAGGCGCCGCAACACCCGTATACGAAGGCCCTGCTTTCGGCTGCGCCGATCCCGGACCCGGCCGTCGAGCGCACCCGCATGCGCGTGAAACTGGCTGGCGAGCCGCCCAGCCCGACCGACCCGCGCGCCGCCCTGCGCTTCCTGCCCTCGCGCCTGCCGGTGGATCCGAACGCGCCGATCCTGCCGCCGGAGCTGAGGGAGATCGCGCCCGGCCACATGGTCGCCGAATTCGACCCACCGGCCGAAGCGGCCTAAGAGCCGAACCGTGGCGAAGATCACCCCCGTCCTGATGTCCGGCGGCGCCGGCACGCGGCTCTGGCCCCTGTCGCGGCGCGCCCGGCCCAAGCAGTTCCACGCCCTCGGCGGCGATCGGACGCTGATCCAGGACACGGCCCTCCGCTTCACGACCGACGCCTTTGGCCCGCCGATGGTGATCTGCAACGCCGCCCACGCCGACCTGGTGCGCGAGCAGCTCGCGGCGGTGGGCGTCACGCCCCGCGCCCTGGTCCTGGAGCCGGAAGGCCGCAATACCGCCGCCGCCGCCGTGATCGCCGCCGCGGCCAGCGAGCCCGGCGAACTGGTCCTGCTGCTCAGCGCCGACGCGCGGGTGAACGATCCCGCCGCCCTGCGCGCGGCGATCGCGCTCGGCGCCCCGGCCGCGCAGGCCGGCGCCCTGGTGATCTTCGGGATCACGCCGACCGCGCCCGAGACGGGCTACGGCTACATCCGCGCCGCGGCCGGCGAAGGCGCCGTGCGCAAGGTGGCCGAATTCGTCGAAAAGCCGGACCTGGCGACCGCGCAGCGCTACGTCGCCGACCCGGCCTACAGCTGGAACGCCGGCATCTTCCTGTTCCGCGCCGACGCCTTCCTGGCCGAGGCGCGGCGGGTCGCGGGCGACCTGACCGCCGCGGCTGAGGCCGCCCTGGCGCAGGCGTCGCGCACGACCGGCGCGATCCACCTCGGCGAGGCCTTCCGCCAGGTTCCCTCGGCGCCGGTCGACGTCGCGGTCTTCGAGCAGACCGACAAGGCGCAGGTGGTTTCCGCCGACATCGGCTGGAGCGACGTCGGGACCTACGGCGCGCTCTGGGCGGAGGCCGCCAAGAGCGCCACCGGCGATGTGATCCAGGGCCCCGTGATCGCGGCTGACGCCGCCAACTGCCTCGCCATCTCCGACGGCCCGGTCGTCGTCCTCGCCGGCGTCGAGGACCTGGCGGTGATCGTCGAGAACGGCGTCGTCCTGGTCACCCGCCGCGATGCGCCGGGCGCGGTGCGCGCCGCCGTCGAGGCCGTCCGCAAAGCCGGCCGCGAGGACCTCCTCTAGACGCTGCATTGCAGCAGGACGGCCCCGCCGTTAGGTTGCGCCCCTTTTCCGACCCCATTCAGGCCTTCCGGCGCTCCCATGACCCTCGCTTTCGACGACATCCTCGCGGCCCGAGACCGGCTGCAGGGTCACATTGAGCGCACGCCCTGCCGCCGGTCGCGCACCCTGTCGGAGATCACCGGCGCCGAGGTGTGGGTGAAGTTCGAGAACCTGCAGTTCACCGCGGCCTACAAGGAGCGCGGCGCGCTGAACAAGCTGCTGCAGCTCACCGAGGCCGAGAAGAAGCGCGGCGTGATCGCCGCCTCGGCCGGCAACCACAGCCAGGGCCTGGCCTACCACGCCGCGCGCCTGGGCATCCCGGTGACCATCGTCATGCCGCGCGCGACGCCCTTCGTGAAGGTGCAGCAGACCCGCGCCCACGGCGCCGAGGTGGTGATCGACGGCGAGGGTTACGACGAGGCCTCGGCCAGCGCCATGACCCTGCGCGACGAGCGCGACCTCGTGTTCGTCCATCCGTTCAACGACCTGGACGTCATGGCCGGCCAGGGCACGGTGGCGCTGGAGATGCTGGAGGACGCCCCGGACCTCGAGGTTTTGCCGGTGCCGATCGGCGGCGGCGGGCTGATCGCCGGCATGGCGACCGCCGCCAAGCACGTGAAGCCGCAGATCAAGGTCGTGGGCCTGGAGCCCGCCATGTACCCGTCCTTCACCGCCCGGATGCGCGGCGTGAACGTCGGCGCGAGCTCCGGCGGGGCGACCATCGCCGAGGGCATCGCCGTCAAGCAGGTGGGCGACGTGAGCTACGGCGTGGCGCGGCCATTGGTCGACGAGGTGCTCTTGATCGAGGAGCCGTTCTTCGAGCGCGCGGTGGCCCTCTACTGCAACGTCGAGAAGACCGTGACCGAGGGCGCGGGGGCCGCCTCCCTGGCCGCGCTACTGGCCTTCCCCGAGCGGTTCCGTGGCAAGAAGTGCGGCCTGGTGATCACCGGCGGCAACATCGACACCCGCCTCCTGGCCTCGGTCCTGACCCGCGAACTGGTCCGCGAGCAGCGGATCGTCAGTCTACGGATCATCGGCGACGACCGGCCCGGCCTGCTGGCCACGGTTTCGCGCATCATCGGCGACATGGGCGCCAACATCATCGAGGTGGCGCACAACCGCCTGGCCCTGGACGTGCCGGCCAAGGGCGCGGAGTTCGACCTGCTGATCGAGACCCGCGACGCCCAGCATACGCAAGAGATCATGGATGCCCTGCGGGAAGCAGGCTATCCGCCCCGCGCCGTCTGAGAGGCTGGCCTATATGTTCCGTATCCTGATGATTTCCTTCGCCGCCCTGGCGCTGGCGGCCTGCCATCCGAAGCCGCAGGCCGCCGGTCCGGCCACGCCTGAGCAGGCCGCAGCGGCCAAGGCCTTCCTGGCCAACAACGCCAAACAGCCCGGCGTCGTCACCCTGCCCGACGGCCTGCAGTACAAGATCCTCAAGTCGGGGCCGGCCACGGGCAACAAGCCGCACCTCAACGACGAGGTGAAGGTCAACTACGAGGGCAAGCTGGTCGACGGGACGGTCTTCGACAGCTCCTACGAGCGCGGCCAGCCTGCCGCCATGCCGCTCAAGGGCCTCGTGAAGGCCTGGCAGGAGGCCCTGCAGCAGATGCGCCCGGGCGACGTCTGGATGCTCTACGTCCCGCCGGAGCTCGGCTACGGCGCAGAAGGCCAGGGCCCGATCCCCGGCGGCGCGGTGCTGATCTTCAAGATCGAGCTGATCGACTTCCTGCCCGGCCCCGGCAGCGTCGAACGCGGCTGACGGCTTCTTCCTTTGAGGCGGCGCCGCTACGGGTCTATGGCTGCCGGCCATGAACAGCCTCGGCCCCGCGCGCGACATCCTTGAGACCCTGGTCGGGTTCGACACCACCTCACGGCATTCGAACCTCGCCCTGATCGAGTGGGTGGAAGCCTACCTCGACGGCCACGGCGTGCCGCACCGCCGGGTGCCCAACGCCGACGGGACCAAGTCCAACCTGCTGGCCACCGTCGGCCCGGCGGTCGAGGGCGGCGCGGTGCTCTCCGGCCACACCGACGTGGTGCCGGTGGACGGTCAGGCCTGGAGCTCAGATCCCTTTTCCATCGTCGAGCGGGACGGCCGGCTCTACGGCCGCGGGACCTGCGACATGAAGGGCTTCCTCGCCCTGGCCCTGGCCGCCGTTCCCGACCTGGTGGCCGCGAAGCCGCGCCGGCCGGTGCACCTGGCCTTCTCCTACGACGAGGAGATCGGCTGCCTGGGCGCGCCGGCGATGATCGAGGTGATCCGCCGCGAGCTGCCGGCGCCGGCCTTCGTCGTCGTGGGCGAACCCACCGACATGGTCGCCGTCAACGGCCACAAGGGCATCTCCTACTTCGATGTGACGGTGACCGGCCACGAGGCGCATTCCAGCCTGACCCATCTCGGCGTCTCGGCGGTCATGGAGGCCGTCAAGCTGATGGCCTCGCTGCGCGACCTTGCCGAGCGGCTGGAGCGCGACGCCGATCCGGCCTCGCCCTTCACGCCCAAGGGCGCGACCTTGACCATCGGCGTGGTGCACGGCGGCACCGCCGGCAACATCCTGGCCCGCGAGTGCAAGTTCCTGTTCGACCTGCGCTGCCCGCCGGGGCTCGATCCCGACGCCGTGCTGGCGCCGTTCTTCGCCCAGGCCCAGGCGCTCGACGCCGAGCTCAAGGCCCGCGCTCCGGAGGCCGGCGTCAAGGTCAGGAGCCATCCGCACGTGCCGGGCTTCGCGCCGGAGCCGGCGGGCGCGGCCGAGGCGTTCGCGCGGCGGCTCGCGGGCGACAACGGCCCGCCGCGCGCGGTCTCCTATGCGGCGGAGGCCGGCCAATTCCAGCGCGCCGGCTTCTCCACAGTCCTCTGCGGTCCCGGCTCGATCGAGCAGGCCCATCAGCCGGACGAGTTCGTGGAGATCTCCCAGATGGAGCGCGGCCGCGCCTTCATGCGCCGTCTGGCGGAGTGGGCGGCGCAATCCTCTACCCCCGCGTAGCGAAGAGGCCAAACCTCTCCCCCCGCGAAGCGGAGAGGGAGAGGGTAGGGAGAGGGCGGCGCGGCGTGTCCGCCGCCGAAGCGGTGATCCAAGATCTGCGGGCGCCTTGTGCTCTGGGCTACGCTCTCCCGCTCTTCGGGGGAGAGGACTTCTTCTGGATGAAGGCGCGGCGAAGCAGCAGGTCGAAGGGGTTCCAGCTCATGGCCCGCGCGATCTTCCAGGCGCTCGCCGTCCGCAGCGCCTGAGCCTCGCGCCGGGCCTCCAGCGCCACGCCGATGTTGCGGATCCCCGAGGCCAGCCCGCGCACCGGCGTGACGATCTCGCCGCGCGTCGCGTGGCGGGCGAACAGCACGACGGTCGCCAGGATGTGCAGCGGCAGGGTCAGCCAGAACAGCACCGCCGGCGTGTCCTTCACGAAGACCCAGAAGCGGTTGCGGGTGCCATGGAAGACGGCGAAGTCGCTGCGCCGCCCGCCGCTCGACGCCGAGCCCACATGGCTGACCACGGCGTCGGGCACCAGCAGGGTGGGCTCGCCCACCAGCCGCAGCCGGTAGCCCAGGTCGACGTCCTCGCAGTAGCAGAACAGCCGCTCGTCGAAGCCGCCCAGCACCACGAAGAGCTCGCGCTCGATCAGCATCGCCCCGCCGCAGGCGGAGAACACCCAACCCGGTTCCATCGGACCCGGGTCCTTGTGGGTGTAGCCGCCGCGGAACGGATAGCCGGCCAGCGACATCACATCGCCCAGCCCGTCGAGCCGGCCCGGGTCGTCGGCCATCAGCTGGCGCGAGGCGAAGGCGTGCACCCGCGGATTGGCCTTCGCCGCCTGGATCAGCCGCTCCAGCCAGTCGGGTTCGGGGAAGGCGTCGGGGTTGAGCAGCGCCAGCCAGCGGCCGTGCGCCGCACGCGCGCCCTGGTTCACCGCCGCGGCGAAACCCAGGTTCTCCGCGTTCTCGATCAGGCGGATCGACCGGTCCGCCTCGGCCGCCGCCTGGGCGGTCCGGTCGCTCGACGCATTGTCGACGAGGATGATCTCATAGCTCGTGAAGGTCTGGGCGCGCACGGCGGCCAGGCACTTCGCCAGCGTCGGCCCGCTTTCGTAGACCACGATGACCAGGCTGACCTTGGGGGGTATGCGCGCCGAAGAAGGGTTGTGTTTCGCCCCGCCGCGCGCCATCGGGAAGACTGCTCCGCTCACTTCGAGTCGTCACGACGATGATTACGCCGCTGGCCTTGGCCGAGGTCCTGCTTATCACGCCCAAGCGCCATGGCGATGCGCGGGGCTGGTTCGCCGAAACCTGGAGCCGCGAGTCGCTCGCCAAGGCCGGCGTGCACGCCGACTTCGTGCAGGACAACCAGGCCTTCAACGCCAAGGCCGGCACCCTGCGGGGGCTGCATTTCCAGCAGGCGCCGCATCCGCAGGCCAAGTTGGTCCGCGTGCTGCGGGGCGCGATCTACGATGTGGCGGTCGATGTGCGGATCGGTTCCGCGACCTACGGCCAGTGGGTCGGCGCCGAGCTGACCGCGCAGAGCGGCGAACAGCTCTTCGTGCCGCGCGGCTTCGCCCACGGCTACGTCACCCTGACCGACGATTGCGAGCTGTTCTACAAGGTCGACGGCCTCTATGCGCCGCAGACCGAGGGCGGGGTCATCTGGAACGATCCCGACCTCGCCATCGACTGGCCGCTCAAGGGCGAGCCCATCCTGTCCGACAAGGACAAGCTCCTGCCGCGTCTCAAGGACCTGATTCCGGTGAAGTTCTAGGCCAGCCACTCTGCAATGACGCCGGCCTCGGCCTCGCTCCGCAGGCGCGTCGCGCGCAGTGCGGCGAAGCGGCCGGCGTCCAGAAGTTTGCCCAGCGCCCAGACCGCCGCGCCGCGCACCAGCGGCGAGGGATCGTCCAGCAACCGCTCCGCCTCGGCCGCCAGCGCCGGCTCGCCGGAATTGCCGATCGCATAGAGCACATTGCGCACGAAGCGGTCGCGGCCGATCCGCTTGACCGGGCTCCTGGCGAAGAGCGCGCGGAAGGCCGCGTCGTCCAGGCGCGACAGCTCGGCCAGCGAGGGCGCGCGCAGCGCCTCGCGGGCTTGCAGCTTCTGCTCGGCGGCGACCGCGGCGAACTTGTTCCAGGGGCACACCGCCAGGCAGTCGTCGCAGCCATAGATCCGGTTGCCGAGCGCCTCGCGGAACTCGGCCGGGATCGGCCCCTTCAGCTCGATCGTCAGGTAGGAGATGCAGCGCCGCGCATCGAGCTGGAAGGGCGCGGCGAAGGCCTTCGTCGGGCAGATGTCGAGGCAGGCCCGGCAGGTCCCGCAATGCATGGCCTCCGGGGCGTCCGCCGCCAGCTCCAGGGTGGTCAGGATCGACCCCAGGAACAGCCACGAGCCGAAGTCCTGCGACACCAGGTTGGTGTGCTTGCCCTGCCAGCCCAGCCCCGCCTGCTCGGCCAGCGGCTTTTCCAGCAGAGGCGCCGTGTCGACGAAGACCTTGAGCTCGCCGCCGAACTTGCCCTGCAGCCAGCGGCCGAGCGCCTTCAGCCGGCTCTTGATCAGCTCATGGTAGTCGTCGCCCTGGGCGTAGACGCTGATCGCGCCTTTCGTGGGTTCCTTCAGCACCGCCAGCGGATCGTGGTCCGGGCCATAGTTGACGCCCAGCACGACCGCCGAGCGGGCGTCGGCCCACATCGCCTGCGGATGCGCCCGCCGCTCCGCCGTCTCCGCCAGCCAGCCCATCTCGCCGTGCCGCCCGGCCGCGATGAACTCGGCCAGCCGCGCGCCGGCGGGCCAGGCGTCCTGAAGCGTCGTGAAGCGGCAGAGGTCGAAACCGAGGGCGAGCGCCTCAGTACGGATCAGGTCGGTCGTATCAGAAGTCGAGGTCGTCATAGTGCGTGGCGGGGGCCAGGCCCGGCCAGCGATCCGTCAGCAGCGGCCGGAAACACGGCCGGGATTTCAGCTTCATGTACCAGGTCTTAGCCGCGGGAAAGCCCGTCCAGGGCATGTCGCCGCAATAGTCGATCACCGACAGGTGGGCCGCAGCCGCGAAGTCGGCGAGCGACAGCTTGCGCCCCGCCAGCCATTCGCGCTCCTGAAGGAGCTTCTCGATGTAGAACATGTGGTTGCGCAGGCCCTCGCGGCCCTGGCGCAGGTTGGCGAGATCCGGCGCGCCCATGCCCAGCAGGCGTTTCTCCAGCTTCTCGTGCAGGATGTAGCCGCCGGCCTCGAACTGGAACTTGCCGTCGAACCACTGCAGGAGCCGCCGCGCCTCGGCCCGCTCGGCCGGCTCGCGGCCCAGCAGCGCCGGCTCCGGCGCGGTCTCCTCCAGGTGGTCGAGGATCGCGCGGTTTTCGCAGAGCACCAGCCGCTCGTCGCCGTCGCCTTCCACCAGCACCGGCAAGAGGCCCGACGGGTTCATCGCCGTCAGCTCCTTGGGCCGCTCCCAGTAGCGGACCTGGACCTCCGTGAAGGGCAGCCGCTTCTCGCCCAGCGCCAGGCGCACCTGGCGGGAGGCGGGGTCCAGCGGGAAATGGTGCAGGGTGCGGTTCATGCGGCGGCGGAACGTCAGGGGACGCCCCAATGAGCGCCCGACCCGTTAAGGGCGCGTTTACTAGGTTTCAGCGGCGCTCGTCTTTGCCGCTTTTGTTTCCGCGAAGGCGCCGCCGTGCGGCTCCGCCCGCCCCCGCGGATCGGCGTGGATGATGATGTCGGCCGAGGGGAATTCGGCGAGCAGGCGCTTCTCGGCGGCCACGATCACCTGGTGCGCCGCTTCAAGAGTCAGCTCCGGGTCGAGGTCCACGTGCATCTGCATGTGGACGAAAGGCCCCGACGCACGCGTGCGCAGCTGGTGGACGTCGGTCAGCCGGCGGTCCTGGGTCATCAGAGCGACGATCCTGGCCCGCACCTCGTCGGGGAGCTCGTGGTCCATGAGCTGCCCCGACGCCTCGCGGAACACGCTGACCGCGCCCCAGAGCAGCAGGGCCGCGATGGCCAGCGCCGCGACCGCGTCGAACCGCCCGGCGCCGAACCAGGCCGCGGCGCCGATGCCCGCGAGCGCGATGAAGTTGGAGGCGAGGTCGGCGGCGTAGTGCGCCCGGTCGCCGGACACCGCCACCGACGAGGTCTGGCGCAGCACGCGCCCCTGGGCGGTCACCAGCAGGAACGTCAGGACGATGGAGGCCGCCATCACCGCGATCGCCCAGCCGCTCGCCTGGATCGGATGCGGCGTCATCAGGTCGCCGACCGCCTCGCGGCCGATCAGGGCGGCGGAGGCGAAGACCAGGCCCGCCTGCACCAGGCTTGCGAACCCCTCGGCCTTGCCATGGCCGTACCGGTGCTCCGCGTCGGGCGGCGCGACCGCGTAGCGCACGGCGTAGAAGGTGATGAGCGAGGCCAGCAGGTCGAGCCCCGAGTCGGCCGCCGAGGCCAGCAGCGCCAGCGATCCGGACGCCACCCAGGCCACCACCTTAATCGTCACCAGCACCGCGGCCGTCGCCACCGAATAGAGCGTCACCCGCCGGGTGAGGGCGGCCGTCTCGGCGGCGGGCATGGTGGGGACGGACGTCATCCGCTCAGATAACACTTCCCTCCCCTTTATGGGGAGGGTGGCGAGCGCAGCGAGACGGGTGGGGAAGCGTGGCCGGAGTTCTGAGCCAGTGCTTGAACGCAACTGCCCCACCCGACCTCGGCTCCGCCTCGGCCACCCTCCCCATCAAGGGAGGGAAGGGCTCATGCCGCCTGCCGCGGCATCGGCCCCACATAGCGCGACTGCGGGCGGATCAGGCGGCCGCCGGCGAGCTGTTCGCGGGCGTGGGCGATCCAGCCTGCGACCCGGCCGGTGGCGAACACGCAGGTGAAGGCCGACGGCGGGTAGTCCAGCGCCTCAAGCAACAGGGCGGTGTAGAACTCGACATTGGTGTCGAGCGGCCGGTTCGGCTTCTTCTCCTTGAGGATCGCCAGGGCCGCGGCCTCCACGGCTTCGGCGAAGGCCAGCCGCCCCGGCATGATGTTGGAGCCTTCGGTCAGGCGGCGCACGGCGGCCTTCAGCGCGTCGGCGCGCGGGTCGCGCACCCGGTAGACCCGGTGGCCGAAGCCCATCAGCCGGTCACCGCGCGCCAGCGCCGCCCCGATCCAGGCCCGCGCGTTCTCCGGCTCGCCGATAGCGTCCAGCATCTCGATCACCGGGCCCGGCGCGCCGCCGTGCAGCGGCCCTTTGAGCGCGCTGATCCCGCCCAGCACCGCCGAGGTAAGGCCGGCCTGGGTCGAGGCGATGACCCGGGCGGCGAAGGTCGAGGCGTTCAGCCCGTGGTCGCTCACCGTCACCAGATAGGTGTCGAGGGCGTCGATCTCGGCGCGGCTGGCGGGCTTGCCGCGCAGCATCCGAAGCGTGTCGGCGGCATGGCCGAGCGCCAGGTCCGGCCGCACCGGCGCCTCGCCCGCCTTCGCGCGCACCACCGCGGCGGTGAACACCGAAGGCGCGGCCGTCAGCCGCAGCGCGACCTTCAGATCGTCGCCGTCCGCCAGCCGCGCGGTCAGCGCCCGCATCGCCTCGATCGGCGTGCGGTCCAGGAGCCCTGTGTCGAGCGCCGAGACCTCGGCGAAAACCTCCAGCCGCGCCGCGGCCAGGGCCGGCGCCAGGTCGTCCGGCAGGTTCTCGAAGAAGCCGTCCCACAGGAGGCGCGTCACCGCCTCGAAGGTCGTGCGCCCGGCCAGCTCGTCCAGCGACCGTCCGCGGATGATCAGCCGTCCCGCCTTGCCGTCGACCTCCGACAGCACGGTGTCCGCGGCGACGACGTCTTCCAATCCGTCCGACATGACCGGTCTCCAGTTCCTGCTGCTCAGTTCGCGCTTGCCCGGCATCAGAAATGAACTCAGACTGGGTTCGTCAATCTTGATCAATATAATCAACCTATGCCCGCAGCTGCCGACTGGATCGCCGCCGAGGACGCTCGGGACCGCCTGGGGGTGCGTCCGCAGACGCTCTACGCCTATGTGAGCCGCGGCCGCGTGCAGGTGCGGCCCGACCCGCGTGACCCGCGCCGCAGCCTCTATCGCGCCGCCGACATCGCGGCCCTGGCCCAGCGCAAGTCGCGCAGCCGCAAGGTCTCCGACGTGGCGGCCGGGGCCATCGCCTGGGGCGAGCCGGTGCTGTCGTCCGAGATCACCACCGTCGCGGGCGGGCGGCTGTTCTACCGCGGCCGCGACGCCATCCGCCTGGCCGAGACCGAGACTCTGGAGTCCGTGGCCCGCCTGCTGCGCGGCGGCCACGGCGCGGCGCTGAAGCGCACCGAGCGGCCCGACCCGCCGCGCCATCCCGACATGCGCACGCGGTCATACCTCGCCTTGGCCGCCCGCGCCGGGACCGATCCGCCGGCCCGCGGCCGCAACGCCCTAGTGCTGGCGGTGGAGGCCGCGACCCTGCTGGACGTATTGGCCGACGCGGTGGCGGGCGAGGTCGGCGGCGGGGCGATCCACAACCGCCTGGCGCTAGCCTGGGGTCTCGGCCCCGGCGGGCCGGGCGCGGACCTGATCCGCCGCTTCCTGGTGCTGGTCGCCGACCACGAGCTGAACCCGTCCGCCTTCGCCGCGCGGGTGGCGGCCTCGACCGGCGCCTCGCTCGCGGCCGCGGCGCTCGCCGGCCTTGCGACCCTTTCTGGCCCGCGCCACGGCGGCGCCACCCAGGCCGTGCGCACCTTCGCCGCCGAAGCCGCCCAGCTCGGCCCGCGCCAGGCCATCGCCAACCGGCTGGTCGAGGACCGCGCCCTGCCGGGCTTCGGCCATATGCTCTATCCCGACGACGACCCGCGCGCGGCGGCGCTGCTGGAGCGGTTCGCGCCCCCGCCGGAGCTCAAGGCCCTCCAGGAGGCGGTGCTGGCGGTCACCGGCCTGGCCCCCAACGTCGACTTCGCCCTGATGGCCGGCTGCGAGGCGCTTCGCCTGCCGCACGATGCGCCCTTCGCCCTCTTCTCGGTGGCCCGCTGCGCCGGCTGGATCGCCCACGCCATCGAGCAGGGCCAGGCCGACACCCTGATCCGCCCCCGCGCCCGCTACGTCGGCCCCGAGCCGGAGTTCAGCTAACCTTCCTCCCGCCGCTAAAGTGGGGGAGGTAGGGTCCGGCTTCGAACAGGCTTTGCGCAGCTACCCCAACCTAGCGCCAATCACGCGGAAGCATAAGAATAGCGAACATCTCCCCTGCTCTCACCGCGTCTGGTACGGGTGGAAGATGTAGTCCTTGGCCTTCACGGCCACGTGGCAGGACTGCCCGCAGTCGGCCAGCGCGGCGTCAGGCGAGAACGTCTGGGCCTTGGGGTCGTAGTTGAACACCGCATAGCCCCAGCCGCCGGTCTTCGGGAACCGCTTGCTGTCCTTCTCCATGAGGAAGGCCTGGCTGTAGGTGTCCGGCACGTCGACGACGAAGGGCGCCTCCGTGCTCTTCTTCGGCTTCCACTGCAGCTTCGCGATCTTCGCCCCTTCCGGGAACGGCTTGCCGTTGCCGGGAACGCCGGAGCGGTAGGCCTGGATCATGGCGGGATTGGCGACGATCACCTTCAGGACGTCGTCCTGGTGGGCGGAGGACACCACGGTCCAGTCCTCATATCCCTTGAAGTCGGCGAACTTGATCCCGCCCGGCGAGACCAGGGCGTACTTGTCCTGGGCGCCGATCGCCCGGGCGCCGAGGACGAGGAACGCGGTCGCGGCGACGGCGAGGGTGAGCTGGGCTTTACGCTTCATGACGGACCCCTTCTGTTTCGTCGCGGACGCGCTTGCTCGCCCGGCGACCTGAACGTCAAAGCCTGTGCGATGGGAACGCGGCTTTCCGGGTCTTCCCCGATCGGGGCCGTACACACGCAGGCGGCCGGGAATAACAGCGTTTCTCCAGGCCCAATCGGCGCACGCCGGGCGAAGCTTGTCTAGGGTCGATGTCGCGGCCCGAGCGTCCTGACCACGCCCACGCAGACCAGCGCCTGGCCGGCGAAATAGAGCCCCCAGACCGCAAACCCCACCCAGCCGGGCGCGACCCCGGCCAGCGGCCCCATGCGCGCGAAGATCAGAAGGTCGGAGACCACGAACATCGCCGCGCCCGCCGCCACCCAGGTTCGCGGGAAGCGGCTCAGCCAGGCGCTGGCCGCCATGGCGCCCAGGCCCGTGGCGTAGAGCGCCACGCCGGGCGCGCCGGCCCGGTCCGCGGGCAGGCTGTAGGCGAGCGCCACGGTCGCCGTCACGAACACCGCGGCGATGATCCAGTCGAAAAGCCTCAGGCCGGGGCGCCGATTCCTCTGATAGAGCCCGATCGCCATCAGGTGCCCGGTCAGGAACGCCCCGCCGCCCACCACGAAACCGCCGGGTCCCAGCAGCACATCGCCCGCCGCCCCGAACGCCATCACCAGCGCCACCAGCCACCCGTCCAGGCTTCGCGCCCTCAGCGCGGCGTAGACCGCCAGCAACCCCACGCCCGCGCCCTTCCAGGCCAGGCTCGCTGCTTCGCTCAGCGCCAGGTGGTCCGCCGCCAGGTAGCTCACACCCGCGAGGATCGCCGCCGCCAGCACGGCGCGCGCCGCCGTTTCCCGTCCCGTCATCCACGCCCCCGATTCCGCTCCGGCGAGACTAGGGCGGCGCCGCAGGTTGCGCCACGCGCGCAGCCAAGCTCCCCAAACGCCCATTGACGAACGAAGCCCTTGCCCTCAAACCGCGCGGCAACTGCAAAAACCCACCCCAATGGAGGCCCTCATGCGCGTCGGCGTGCCCCGCGAGATCAAGCCGGACGAGTACCGTGTCGGGCTTACGCCCACCGCCGTGCGCGAATACGTCAGCCACGGGCATGAGGTGCTGGTGGAAAAGGGCGCGGGCGCCGGCGCCGGCTATCCGGACGAGGCCTACACCCGGGCGGGCGCGAAGGTCGCCGCCGACGCGGACGCAGTGTTCGCAGGCTCGGAGCTGATCGTGAAGGTCAAGGAACCGCAGCCCGTCGAGTGGGCGCGCCTGACCGACAAGCACATCCTCTTCACCTATCTGCACCTGGCGCCCGACCCGGCCCAGGCGGATGGCCTCCTGGCCTCGGGCTGCGCGGCGATCGCCTACGAGACCGTGACCGACGCAGCCGGCGGCCTGCCGCTGCTCGCGCCGATGTCGGAAGTCGCCGGCCGCATCGCGGTCTTTTCCGCGGGCGAGACCCTGCTGAAGCACAACGGCGGCATGGGCCTCTTGCTTTCCGGGGTGCCCGGCGTGCCGCCGGCCCGCATCGTCGTCCTGGGCGGCGGCGTGGTCGGCATGAACGCCGCGCGCATGGCCGCGGGCCTCGGCGCCGAGGTGGTCATCGTCGAGCGCTCGATCCCGCGCATGCGCGAGCTCGACAACATGTTCCAGGGCCGCATCCTGACCCGCTACTCGACCCAGGACGCGGTGGACGAGGAGATCCTGAAGGCCGACGTGGTGATCGGCGCGGTGCTGACCGCGGGCGCCTCGGCCCCGAAAATGATCCGCAAGGCGGACCTCAAGAAGATGAAGCCGGGCTCGGTGCTGGTCGACGTCTCCATCGACCAGGGCGGCTGCTTCGAGACCTCGCGGCCCACCACCCACGCCGACCCGACCTACACCGTCGACGGCGTCGTCCACTACTGCGTGGCCAACATGCCGGGCGCGGCGCCGCGCACGTCGTCGGAGGCGCTGGTCCACGCGACCCTCTCCTTCGGCCTGGCGCTGGCCGACCACGGCCTGGACGCGCTCAAGAAGGACAAGCACCTGGCCCGGGGCCTCAATGTGCTGAAGGGCCAGCTCACCCACCCGGCCGTGGCCGAGGCGCTGGGCAAGCCGTTCGTCGACCCCTACCGCGCGTGGGTCTGATCGCCTCTCGCCAGGCGAAGCCTAGAGGGAGAGGGTAGGGAGAGGGCGGCTCGTGGGAACACAGTCCGCCGGCGGCCAGTCGAGGGCCCTCGCCTCACCGTTGCGAGACACAAATCTATCCCAGCCGCCCTCTCCCGGCCTCTCCCTCTCGGCTTCGCCGGGGGAGAGGAGCCGCTGGCCCAGAGGTAGCGCGATCCCGCCTGGCGCGCCTAGACGGCCGCGGCGGTCGGGCGCACGGCGGCGATCTGCGCATGGGCGACGGTGACGGCCGTCCCCGGATTGGCTGGCGCGACCTCCACTTCGGCCTCGAGCTGCCTGGCCAGGGCTTCCACAATGCTTGTCCCGAGGCCCGGCTTGGCGTGCGCCGGGTCCTTCGGCATGCCTATGCCGTCGTCGGTGACGGACAGGGACCAGTTCGGGCCGTGAGCCTGGTAATCGATCATGATCTTTCCGGCTCGACCGTCCGGGAAGGCGTGCTTCAGTGCGTTGATGACCAGCTCCGTGACGATCAGCCCGAGGCTGACGGAGACATTGGGCTTCACGGCGCTGTCGTCGGCGGTCACTTCGATGGAGAGCTGCTCGGGGTCGTGGATCATCGACGCCCCCAGGCTCTGGCAGAGCTGCTTGAAGTAGGGACGAAGTTCGACAGCCTCCAGCGTCGACGCCACAAGCTGCTGCTGGACCGAGGCGACGGACATGACGCGCTCGTGGGCCTCCTGGAGGTGGCTGCGGACCTCCTCGGACTGTACCTTCCGGGCGCTTTGCAGGATGACGCTGGAGATAATCTGGAGACTGTTGGCCACCCGGTGCTGAAGCTCGCGAAGGAGGATGGCCTTCTCGCGGATCAGGTCGTCCTTGACCCTTTCGGCATGGCGCGCGTCCGTGACGTCGGTGACCGTCAGGAGCAAGCGAACCTGGTCCGCATCGTACGCTAGGGCGTGGGCTTTGAGCACCAGCTGGCGAGGGTCCCGGCCGTCCGCTTCTAGGTCCATTTCGTAGGCTTCGACAGACGCGCGTCCGGAGATCGTCGCGGTGAGCAGGGAGCGAAGCCGGCGCACATCCCATTCCCCCTCACCGAGGGAGAATACCGACTGGCCCGCGACGCTGGCCGGATCGATATGGAAGGCGCTGCAGAAGGACGCGCTGGCTGCGATCACGTTCAAGTCGCCGTCCAGCAGGAGCAGCGGCGCGTCGGACGAATCCACCAAAGCCATGGCCAGCGTGAGCAGGACTTCAGGACGAGCAGGAGGCTGGTCGGTCATGACCACCCCTTCCGTGAGTTTTCGGAGGCTCGCGAAGCGAAAGCCGTACCCGGCAGAGTATCAAGCGATGGCCCGGTGTTCCGTTGCACCATTGTCGCTGTTACTGGAGCTTATCACAGGACAGCTCAACCTTGGCGTTTATCTTGCCGGCGCGCCGCTTATTCCGTCGATGGCCGCCCGGCCTCGCCCGCGATTAGGGGATTGGGCCCATCGGGACTATATTGAAGCCTAGTGCGCCGTCGGGCGGGCGCCGCCACTCAAGCGGTCGAGCCCCCGCGATTTGGCCACCGGTCTTCGAGCCAGTCTCATGTCCCTGCTGTTCATTGCCTCGGCGCTCTGCGTCGCGGCGGCTATCCTCGCGCCCGCGGTCGTCAAGCTGCTGCCGGCGCGCCGGCGATGAGCGTCGAGCCGGAGTTCCCCAAAACCCCCTTCTTCTCGCCGCGCAACGTGCCGCTCTGGGCGGGCCTAGTGATGATCGGGATCGTGATCGGCATCGTCCTGTGGCAGCACTGACCGCCACGCCGGACGATCTGCGCCGCGAGAACACCTACCTGCGCGAGCGGATCGCGCAGCTCACGGCCGACGTCACCGACCTGTCGGCGGAAAATCAGCGCCTGCGCGAGGAGCGCGAGCGGCTGCACGGCCGCCAGGCGACGCGCCGGCCCGACCCTTTGAGCGGGGGCCAGTCATGAACCTTCTGGACTGGTTCGGCGCCGGCGGCGTCACCCCCGCCCAGGTGCGGGCGGAGATCTGGCGCCTGGGGACGCGCCACCGGGGCGAGCCCCTCGACGGCGCGCTCAGGGAACTGCGGGATCCGCAGATCTCCGCAGACCACGCCAGCCTGCTCAAGGCCTGCGTCCAGCATCTTCGGCGCAGCTGAGCCGGAACGCCGCGATGCCCGTCCTTCCCGGCCTCGAAACCGCACAGACGTTGGCCCAGGCCATCGTCGACACCATCCATGAGCCGCTGGTGGTGCTGGACGCGCGCTTGAACGTGGTGGTGGCGAGCCGGGCCTTCTACGAGACCTTCAAGGTCGATCCCGCCCACACTCAGGGTCGGTCGCTTTACAGCCTGGGCGACGGCCAGTGGAACATCCCGGCGCTTCGCCTGCTGCTGGAAACGGTGATCCCCGAGCGCGCGGCCATGGACGGTTTCGAGGTCACGCACGACTTCCCCGGGCTGGGCGTGCGGACCATGCTGCTGAACGCCCGCAAGGTGATCTTCGACGCCAGTTCCGAGATCGCGATCCTGCTGGCCTTCACCGACGTCACCGTACAGAGAGCCATCGACCGCGTCCGGGACGACCTGCATGAAAAGACGGAGGGCCTGCTGCGCGATAAGCAGGTTCTGCTCCAGGAGATGGAGCACCGGGTCGCCAACAGCCTGCAGATCATCGCCAGCATCCTGTTGCTGAAGGCCCGCATGGTCACCTCGGAGGAGACCCGCCGGCACCTGCGCGACGCCCATCAGCGGGTGATGTCGGTCGCCAGCGTGCAGTCGCATCTCCACGCCACGGACGGGGTCGAGCAGATCGAGGTCGGCGGCTACCTCACCAAGCTCTGCGAGAGCCTGGCCGGCTCGATGATCGGCGAGAACCAGCCGATCGTGCTCACGGTCGTGGCGGACGGCGGCAAGATCGGCTCGGCCCAGGCCGTCAGCATGGGCCTGATCGTCACCGAGCTGGTGATAAATGCGCTGAAATACGCCTTCCCCGTCGACACGCCCGGGTCCCTGGTCATGGTCACCTATGAGAGCCGAGGCGCGGACTGGAGGCTGGTCGTCTCAGACAACGGCGTCGGCAAGGACGTCCAGGAGGCGACGGATCCGAAGGGTGGCCTTGGCACGGTGATCGTGCGCGCGCTCGTCAAGCAGCTCGAGGCGCGGATGGAGGTCGTGGACACGACCGGCGGGCTTTGCGTGGCGGTCACCCACGCGACCTTCACGTCCAACATGCCGCAAGCGGCCTAGCCGGGCGGGCGGCGCTCTCTCCCCTCGCGTTCCCGCAATATCGCCGTAACATTGGCGAGCGCCCTTAGGCAGCGGCCACGAGACGACGGGCTAACGGGAGGAACCGACCATGTGCGACGACGAGATCCATCAGTTCGAAGGCACGATCCTCGCGCCGGGGACCAAGCTAAACCGGCGGGACTTCGGCCTGTCGGCCGCCGCGGCGGCCAGTCTGGCCGCCTCCGTGGCCCATGCCCAGGCGACGGTCACCGAGAAGGACGTCGACATCAAGACGCCCGACGGTACCTGCGATGCCGCCGTCTTCTATCCGCAGGGCAAGGGTAAGTGGCCGGCGGTGCTGATCTGGACGGACATCGGCGGGCTGCGCCCGGCCTTCCGCGACATGGGCCGCCGGCTGGCCGCCCAGGGCTATGTCGTGCTCGTGCCCAACCCCTTCTACCGCAAGGGCCGCGCGCCTGGGGTCACCGAGGGCCTGGACTTCTCGAAGCCGGAGGACCGCCCGAAGTTCATGGCGCTCGCCGGCTCGATCAGCGGCCCGAACGCTGTCGAGAGCGACGCGCCGACCTTCTTCGCCTGGCTCGACGCCCAGCCGCAGGTGGACAAGAAGAAGAAGGGCGGGACCCAGGGCTATTGCATGGGCGGCCCGCTGGTCTACCGCACCGCCGCGGCCCTGCCGGACCGGGTCGGCGCGGCCGGCACCTTCCACGGCGGGGGCCTCGTCACCCAGACGCCGGCCAGCCCGCACCTGCTCATCCCCAAGATGAAGGCCGAGGTCTATTCCGCCGTCGCCGCCAACGATGACCAGCGCGCGCCCACCGACAAGGACGTGCTCAAGAAGGCCTTCGCCGACGCCGGCAAGAAGGCGGTGGTCGAGGTCTACGACGGCTGCAACCACGGTTGGTGCGTCAAGGGCAGCGCCGTCTACAACGAGGCAGGCGCCGAGCGGGCCTGGGCCAAGCTCACCGACCTCTACAAGCGCAACCTCGTCTAGCGGCGGTTCAGAGCTTCCATCGCGCCAACGCCTCGTAGTGCGGCCGCGCCTGGTCGGCGATCCTCTTGAGGTCGTCGGTCAGGGGCGGCGCAGCGGTTTGCGCAGGCGCCTCGAACCCCGTCGAGCGCTCCACCGCCTCGTACCAGGCGGGCGCCCAGACCCCGTCGCTCTCCCGCCGTCCCGCCGGCCAGCTCAGCATTTGATCTGTATACGGAATATCCAGAGCCGCACACAGGGCGCCCAGCATCCTCGCGGGATCCGCCAGCACGTCGACACCCTCGACCACCGGCGGCGCGCGCCCCAGCCGCTCGGCCTCGCGGTCGAACAGCTCCCGCTGCCGCACCACTCCGATGTCCTCCAGCGTGACATCCGTCCGTTTACGGACATATGACGCCAGCACCGCCGCCGGATCGCGGATCAGGAAGCCGTTGCGGCACGCCGCCGTCCAGTCCAGGCCGAAGCCCGGCAGCATGTGGTGGCTCATCTGCTTCTGGTAGTAGACCGCGGCCGGCTCGTCGCTCGTCAGCGCGCGCGCGACCTCCCGCCAGTCCCGAGCCTGCGAGGCCAGCACCTCCTCTCGCATCGGATGGTCCAGTCCCGTCTCGGCGAGGTAGGCGGCGTAGAAGGGCTCGTCGACCACCGCGCAGTCGGCCCGATTCTCGAAGCTGCGCATCATCGCGGTCGAGATATTGCGCGGCCCCGACCACATAGCGATCCGCACCGTCACGCCACATCAGCGTCCTTCAGCGCCTCGTAGAGTCCCCGCAGCCGTGCGGTCACGGGCCCCGGCAGCGCCGCCGGCAGCGCCTGGCCGTCCACCGCCCGCACCGGCGTCAGCCCGCCGAAGGTGCCGGTGACGAAGGCCTCGTCGGCCCCGCGCAGGTCGGCCGGCGGGAAGTGGCCGAGCTCGATCGGGATGCCGTTCGCCTCGCAGAGCGCGATGACGTTGGCGCGCGTGACGCCATTGAAGCAGAAGTGCCCGGTCGAGGTCCGCACCCGCCCGTTCTTCACCCAGAAGAGGTTGGTGGCGTTGCAGCTCGAGACATGGCCGCCGGGGTCGAGCATCACCGCCTCGTCAGCGCCGGCCTCGATCGCCTCGAGAAGGGCGGTGATCAGGCTCAGCCGCGAGTGGCTGTTCAGGCGCATGTCGAACATCTCCGCCGGCGTGCAGCGGACGGAGACGGTGGCCAGCGACAGACCCTGAGTGACGATCGTCGGCGATGGCTCCTTGTATTCGGCTGTGATCACGATGGTGGGCTTGCCCAACCAGTTGCGCGGGTCCTGGTTGGCCGCAGCCTTCTCGCCCCGCGTCACCATCAGTCGAAGATGCGCGCCGTGCCGCATCGCGTTGGCGTCGACCGTCCGTCGGATCTCGGCGGTCAGAGCCTCGCGGGTCAGGCCGATGTCGAGCTTGATGCGTTCAAGGCCCCAGTAGAGGCGGTCGAGGTGCGCCTGCAGGAAGACCAGCCCGCCCTTGTGCAACCGCAGGCCCTCCCATACGCCGTCGCCCAGCACAAAGCCGGCGTCGAAGACCGACACCTTGGCCTCGGCGCGCGGCACGAGGGCTCCGTTGACGTAGATCTTCAGGTCCGCGTTGCGCGGGTCGACGGCGAAATCCTGACTTCCGGCCATGGTCACCGTTCTAGGGGCCGACATAGAGTGAGGCCAGAGCGGAGGCGAAGACATGGCGAGCGGCATCGGCGGATCGACGGCGGAGACCGAACTGGCGGCGCTGAACCCTTGGGCGAACCCCGCGCCCGCGATCACGGCGGCCGAGCGATTGGAGCGCCTGGCCCGAGCCCAGGCCCTGATGGGCGAGATCGGCGCTGACGCGATCATCGTCGGGGCGGGCGCTTCGCTGCGCTATTTCGCCGGCGTCGGCTGGAACGCCACGGAGCGGCTGGTGGCTATGGTCCTTCCACGGGCTGGCGGACCCACCATGATCGGCCCGCGGTTCGAACTCGGCTCGCTGCAAGCGTCGTTGGGCGTCGAGGCCGAGATCGCGCTCTGGGAAGAGCACGAAAGCCCCTATGCGCTGACCGCCGAGGTCCTGACCAAGCTTGGGGCGAAGACGCTCGCCATCGATCCGGCCCTGCCGTTCTTCGCCTTCGACGGCCTGCGGCTCGCCGCGCCCGGCGTGGCGCTGGTGAACGCCTCGCCGATCGTCGACGGCTGCCGGATGATCAAGTCGCCGGCCGAGCTGGCGCTGATGAGCCAGGCGAAGGCCATGACGCTGGAGGTTCATCGCCGGGCCGCGCGCATCCTGGCAGAAGGGATCACCACCACCGCCGTGCGCCGTTTCATCGACCAGGCGCACCGGGCGCTCGGCGCCGACGACGGCTCGTCCTTCTGCGCCGTACAGTTCGGCGTCGCCACCGCCTATCCGCACGGCCTGCCCGGCGAGCAGACGCTGGCGAAGGGCGACATCGTGCTGATCGACACCGGCTGCCGGGTGCAGGGCTACAATTCCGACATCACCCGCACCTATGTCTTCGGCGAGGCCAGCCCGGAGCAACGGCGGGTCTGGGAGGTGGAGAAGCGCGCCCAGGCCGCGGCCTTCGCGGCGGTGAAGCCCGGCGTCCCTTGCGAACAAATCGACGCGGCGGCGCGCAAGGTGCTGGCGGAGGCCGGCTTCAGCCCCGACTACGAGCTTCCCGGCCTGCCGCACCGCACAGGCCACGGCATCGGCCTGTCAATTCATGAGGCGCCCTATCTGGTGCGCGGCGACAAGACCCCGCTGCAGCCCGGCATGTGCTTTTCCGACGAGCCGATGATCGTCATCCCCGACACCTTCGGCGTGCGGCTCGAGGACCATTTCCATGTCACGGAAGCCGGCGCGGCCTGGTTCACCGAGCCGCAGCCCAGCCTCGACGAGCCCTTCGGGCCGGAGCGGCGCAACGCTTGAGCTTGGTCGGGTGACGGGCTAGGCGGCGGCCCAGGCGCGGGGATCGAGCGCTTCGGGATCGTCGAGCGCCATCTCGTCCCAGTCGAGGTCCGGCGGCGGGCTCATGGCCGCGGCGATCACGGCGGACATCTCGGCAGCTGAGGCCACGCCCACCAGCACCGCCGACGCTTCCGGACGTGAAAGCGCGAAGCCCAGCGCCGCCTGCAGCGGATCGGACCGGCCCTCGGCGATCAGGCGGCGCGCGCGGCTGATCCGCCCGGCGGCGGCCTTCAAGTGGTTCGGCGCGCGGTCGGGCGGCAGGAACAGCAGGCCGTTCAGGAAGATCGAGCGCAGGTGCACCTCGATATCCATGCCGGCGAGTTCGGAGAGCGTCCCGTCGATCAGCATCCGCTGGTCGAGCAGGGAGGCCGGCGCCTGCACGATGTCCGGCTTGAAGCGGCGGGCCAGGCCGACCGGATCGTCGGACGCGTAGACCGAGACGCCGATCTTGTGGCAGAGGCCTTCGCCCTTCAGCCGGCGCAGTCGCTCCCAGAGCTCCGCGCCGTGGGTGCTGAAGAGGTCGGTGGCCGACGGCGCCAGGATCGCATCGACCTGGGAGACGCCCAGGCGCGCGAACTGGGCGCGGATTTCGCTCTCCACCAGGTCCGGGCCACGGTCGGGGCGAACGGTGGTGACGGTCAGGCGGAACGGCTGGGGCTTGGGCAACACCTGGCCAAGCGTGATCTCAGCCGAGCTCGGATGGCGACCCACCTCGAGGAAGGGGAGGCCCGAACGCGCGGCGATGGCGAGGATTTCCCGCGCCTCGGCGTCCCGCGGACGACCGCGGGCGCCGGCCTGTTGGTCGAGGCCGAACTGCCCGGACCCAAGGCCCAGCTTTTTGATCGGTGCGGTCATCTCTACGCGGGCGACTTGGAGCAGTTCCTATGAGCCGCCATCTTGGGCCTATGATGCCTAAGAAGCCGTATCCAGGACCTTTCCAGGGGGTTAAAAATTGACCGAGCGCGACCCTCTGCCCGAGTGGCCCCTGTTCGGTATGACCGACGACGTTCGGCCGACCTTGCGGCAGCTGCGCGATGCCGCTCAGGCCTGTACGCTCGCCACCTTGATCGAGGTGGAGGGCGGCGGTCCGAGACCGGTCGGAACCCAGATGGTCTTCGCCCCGGGCGTCACCGCGGGCTACTTCTCCGGCGGCTGCGTGGAGTCAGACGTCGCCGACCACGCCTTCGCCTGCCTGGAGGACGGCGAGCCTCGGACGCTCGTTTATGGCGAGGGCAGCCCTTGGCCCGACATTCAGCTCCTCTGCGGGGCGCGGATCGAGATCTTCCTGGAGCGGGTCGCCCACGACGACGACGCGCTGGCCGAGCTGCTGGACGCGCATGAGGAGCGTCGGGCCGTCGTCTGGGTGAGCGACGGCCGGGCCAGGGAATGCGGCGCCGATATCTCGCCCTGGCCCGAGGTCCAGGTCGTCCGTCACCACGAGCCGACGCCGCGCCTGATCGTGGTCGGCGGCGATCCGACCGCGCTCGCCATCGCCCAACTCGGCGCGCAGTCGGAGCTGGAGACCACGTTGGTCCGCCCCAAGGGTCCGCCCGCAGGCCCGCCGATCCCCGGCGTCGCCTATCGCCGCGACGAACCCGACGTCGCCTTCGCCGCCATCGGCGTCGACGAATGGACGGCGATCGCGATCGCCACCCACGACCTGGAAACCGACCGCGCCGCGCTGCGCGCGGCCCTGCCGTCGGACGCCGGCTACGTCGGCCTCTTGGGCGCGCGTCGGCGGATCGCCGACCGGCTCGCGCCGCTCCGCGCCGACGGCGCGTCCGAGGAGATGTTCGCCAAGCTGCACGCTCCCATCGGGCTCGATATCGGCGGCAAGGCGCCCTGGGAGGTCGCCGTCTCGGTGGTCGGCGAGATCATGGCCCTGCGCTATGCGCGCGACAGCGGCAACACCTCGACCACGACGCCCGCTGGCGCAGCATCCGCCCCCGCCAGCCTGCGGAGCAGCGCGTCGGACGCGGCGAAGACGCTGACCAGGGAAGAGTCCTGATCGCGGTAGGGCCGCACGCTCAACCCGCCATCGGCATGGGTCAGCTTGGCGCGCATCCAGTGCTCGCGGGAGCCATTGGCGGCCAGCGGCTGCTCCAGGCGCGCCGTGAGCGTCACCGGCTCGGTCGGCGCGCCCTGGTAGGCGGAAAGGATCGGCCGCAGGAACATCTCGGCGCAGACAAAGGCCGAGGCCGGATTGCCGGGCAGGCCCAGCATCCGCCGCCCGTCACCCAGCACCCCGAAGAAGGTCGGCTTGCCGGGCCGAACGTTGACGCTCTCGACCCGCAGCGACAGGCCGAGCGCCTCGCCGGCCGCGCGCACGAGGTCGTGGTCGCCGACCGAAGCGCCGCCCACCGTCACCACCAGGTCGGCGTCCGCGGCGCGTAGCGCCTCGATTACTGCGTCGAGGTCGTCGCGCACCGGCTTGGCGCGGATCGCCGTCCCGCCCCAGCCCTCGATCATGGCGGCGAGCGCCGGCACGCCGGAATCGTAGATCTGGAACGGGCCGGGCTTGGCGGGCGCCTCGACAATTTCCTCACCAGTAGAGAGCAGCGCCACGCGGGGGCGGGCATGGACGGAGACTTCCGCCCGGCCCGCCGAGGCGGCCAGCGAAAGCCGCCAGGGATCGATGCGGACTCCGCGCGTCAGCAGCGCCGATCCGGCCTGGAAGTCTCCACCGGCCGGCCGGATGAAGTGGCCCGCGTCGACCGCAGGCATTCGCACCGCCTCGCCCAGGCGTTCGGCGTTCTCCTGAATGACGATGGCGTCGCAGCTGGCGGGCACGGCCGCCCCGGTGAAGATCCGCACCGTTTCACCAGGGCCGACCGCGCCTTCGAACCCGTGACCCGCGGCGCTCTCGCCCACGATTTTCAGCGTGCCCGGGCAGTCGGCTGCCCGCACCGCCCAGCCGTCCATGGCCGATGCGGCGAACGGCGGCTGGTCGCGCACCGCCGTCACATCCTCGGCCAGCACCCGGCCGATCGACTGCGCCAGGGACACCGCCTCGGTCGGCAGGACGGCGATCTCGGCGAGCATCGCAACCCGCGCGGCATCGACCGTCATGAGCTTCACGCCCGCCAGTCCCCGCTCTTGCCGCCGGTCTTGGAGACCAGCCGCACGGCCTCGATGACCATGCCCTTCTCGGCCGCCTTCAGCATGTCGTAGAGGGTCAGGCAGGCCACGGAGACCGCGGTCAGCGCCTCCATCTCGACCCCGGTCGGCCCGGTTGTCTTCACTCGCGCGGTGACCGCCAGCCCGCCGTCGGCGGCCTCCACGCGCACCTCGACCTTGGACAGCGCCAGTGGGTGGCACATGGGGATCAGGTCGGAGGTCTTCTTGGCCGCCATGACGCCGGCGATCTCGGCCACGGCGCGCACGTCACCCTTCTGGCCCTCGCCGGACATGGCCAGCGCCAAGGTCGCCGGTGACATGCGCAGGAACCCTTCCGCCACCGCCTCACGCGCCGTGGAGGCCTTGCCGGAGACATCGACCATCCGCGCGCGGCCAGTCTCGTCCAAGTGGGTGAGCTTGCTCACGTCTCGATGAGCCCTAGCTTTCCAAGAGTCGGGGCATCAGCTCGACCATGTTGCAGGGGCCATGGCGGCTGTCGAGCTGCGCGGAAATCACCTTGTCCCAGCCATCCTTCACCGCCCCGTTCGAGCCCGGCAGGCAGAAGACGAACACCCCGCGTACGATCCCGGCCGTGGCCCGCGACTGCAGGGTCGAGAGCCCCACCGACTGGTAGCTGACCAGGTGGAAGATGACCGAGAAGCCGTCGAGCTTCTTGTCGAACAGCGGCTCAACGGCCTCCGGCGTCACGTCCCGGCCGGTGATGCCGGTGCCGCCGGTGGTGACGATCGCCTCGACGAAGCCCGAGGCGACCCAGGCCTCGATCTTCTCGCGGATATCCACGACCGAGTCGCGCACGATGGCTTTGTCGGCAAGCTCGTGGCCCGCGGCCTTCACCCGTTCCGCCAGCACGTGGCCGGAGGTGTCGCTTTCCTCGTCGCGGGTGTCGGAAATGGTCAGGACGGCGATGCGCACGGGCTTGATCGCCTGACTGGTGTCGACCCGGCCGCCGGGATTGAGGGCGTTCATTTCGAGGTCTCCTTATCCCACCGGGCCAGGTCGGCGTGGTCGCGGTCGTGCGGTTCGATCCAGCGCGCGCCATCCGGCCCATGCTCCTTCTTCCAGAAGGGCGCCTGCGACTTCAAGTAGTCCATCAGGAAGTCGCAGGCCTCGAAGGCCGCGCGGCGATGGCGGGCCGCCGTCGCCACGAACACCACCGCATCACCTGGGGCGATCTTCCCGGCGCGGTGCAGGATCATGAGGTCGTCGAGGCCAAAGCGGGCGCGCGCCTTGTCGGCGATCTTGCCGATCTCGGCCTCGGTGAAGCCCGGATAGGCTTCCAGCTCGAGGATCGTGGTCGACCCCGCCTCGGCGCGGGCCAGGCCGGTGAAGGTCGCCACCGCGCCGACCTCGGAGCGGCCGCGGCAGAAATCGCTGAGCAGCGCGCCCGGGTCGAACGGGTCGTAGGTAAGCCGGATCATCCGCCGCTCATCGGCGGCAGGAAGGCGACCTCGGTGGCGGCGTTCAGGAACGCCTCGCCGCGCACGATCACCTGGTCGAGCGCCACCTGCACGCCGCGTCCGCCGAGCGCTTCGCCAAGCGCCGGGTCGTCGGCGGCGAGCCGGGCGCGCAGGGCCGACAGCGAGGGGCTCTCGACTTGCCGCTCACGCCAGCCGGCCACGTCGCTGAGGCGCCCGAACAGCAGGACGCGGGCCACCTCTAGCCCCCGGTCGTCGACATGTGCCGAGCCACCGCAGGCGGGGCGGCGCGGTCGATATGGAAGTCGTGGCCCTTGGGCTTGGTGTCGACCGCCAGGCGGATCGCCTCGACCAGGTCGGCGTCGGAGCCGCCGCCCCGCAACACCGCACGCAGGTCGGCGGCGTCTTCCTGGCCAAGGCAGGTGTGCAGCGTTCCCGTGCAGGTCAGGCGCACGCGATTGCAGGCCTCGCAGAAATTGTGGCTGAGCGGCGTGATGAAGCCGAGGCGGCCGCCGGTCTCGGCCACCTCCACATAGCGCGCTGGACCGCCCGTGCTGAGCGGCAGGTCAGTCAGGGTCCAGAAGCTTTCGAGCTGCGCCCTCAGCGAGGTGAGCGACAGGTACTGGTCCGTGCGGTCCACCTCGATCTCACCCATCGGCATGGTCTCGATCAGAGTCATGTCGAAGCCGCGGCCATGCGCCCACCGGATCATGTCGGGCAGTTCGGCGGCGTTGTCGTCCTTCAGCGCCACGGCGTTGATCTTGACCTTCAGGCCCGCGGCCTGGGCGGCGTCGAGGCCGGCCAGCACCTTGGAAAGGTCCCCGCCGCGGGTGAGCGTGCGGAAGAGATCCGGTCTTAGCGTGTCGAGCGAGACGTTGATCCGTCGCACGCCGGCCTGGGCCAGAGGCTCGGCGAACTCCGCCAGGCGCGTGCCATTGGTGGTCAGCGTCAGTTCCTGCAGCGCGCCGGACTTCAAGTGGCGCGACAGCCCCTCGACGAAGGTCATCAAGCCCTTGCGGACCAGGGGCTCGCCGCCGGTGATCCGCAGCTTGCGGGTTCCCAGGCCGATGAAGGCCACGGCGATCCGGTCGAGCTCCTCCAGCGTCAGCACCTGGGCCTTCGGCAGGAAGGTCATGTGCTCGCTCATGCAGTAGACACAGCGCAGGTCGCAGCGGTCCGTGACCGACACGCGCAGATAGGTCACCGTGCGGCCAAGGCTGTCGGTGAGCGCGCGGGGGCCTTGCGGCGATGCGGAGTCGTAGGGCGTCATGCGACCGCAAACATAGAGAGGATAAGGCCTTGGTGACAGGGGCGCCGTTCGGGGCCGCCTTCGAGGCGGTGGTGCTGGCCGCCGGCCTCGGCTCGCGGTTCGGGGGCAAGAAGCTGCTGGCCGCGTGGGACGAAGGCGTCCTGCTGGAGGGCGCGCTCGCCGCCGCCTTCGCCGCCCCGGTGCGCAGCGTCACCGTCGTGATCGGCGCCGAGGGCAAGGCCATCGCGGCGGCGGCCCGCGCTTTCGACCCGCGCACCCTGGTGATCCACGCCCGTGACTATGCGGAGGGCATGGCAGCCTCGCTGCGGACCGGCGTCGCCAGCCTGCCGGACGACGCCGACGGCGCGTTCATCTTCCTCGGCGACATGCCGCGGGTGCCGACCGCCGTGCTGCAACGGATGGCCGATGCGGTCATCGCGGGCGCGGAGGCTGCGGCGCCGGTCTTCGAGCACCGGCGCGGCAATCCCGTGCTGATCGCCCGCAGCCTGTTTCCCCAGCTCCTCGCCCTGACCGGCGACGCGGGCGCGCGCGGCGTTTTGCAGGACCTGGGCGATCGCCTTGCCCTGGTGCAGAGCCCGGACGACGGCGTGCTTTTCGACGTGGACGTGCCCGAGGATCTCGGACGCGACCTGCCTCAGGCCTGAGCCCCGGCGCGCGCGCCGAGCGCCAGGTCGTCGGCGTGGACGACGGGGCCCGAGGTGAAGCCCAGGACGGCCTCGATGGCCTCGCTCTTCAGGCCACAGATCTTCGCGGCGTCACCGGCCTCATAGCGGACCAGGCCGCGGGCGATCTCCTCGCCGGCCTCGTCGCGGATGACCACGGCGTCGCCCTTGTCGAAGCGGCCTTCGGCCCACCGGACGCCGGCCGCCAGCAGGCTCTTGCCGCGCCGGACCGCATCGGCCGCGCCCGCATCCACGATCAGCGCGCCGGCCGGGGCCAAGGACCCCGCGATCCAGGCCTTGTAGGCAGCGGCAGGCGTCGTGGACGGTTCGATGATGGTCGAACGCTCTCCGTCCTCCACCGCCTGCAGCGGCGAAGGCCGGCTACCCAGCGTGATCACCGTGGCGCAGCCGGCGGCGCTGGCGATCCGCGCGGCTGAGAGCTTGGTGGCCATCCCGCCGGTGCCGACGCCCGCGGCCAGGTTCGCGCCGCCGGCCATGGCCTCGATCTGCGGGGTCAGCCGCGCGACCCGCGGCAGATGCTCTGCGGCCGGATCGCGGCGCGGATCGGCGGTGTAGAGGCCGTCGACATCGGAGAGCAGCACCAGCAGATCGGCGCCGATCATCTGGGCGACGCGGGCCGACAGGCGGTCATTGTCGCCGAACTTGATCTCTTCGGTGACCACCGTATCGTTCTCGTTGACCACCGGCACGACGCCTAGCCCCAGCAGGGCCTCGACGGTGGCCCGAGCGTTCAGCCAGCGGCGGCGCACCTCGGTGTCGTCGCGGGTCAGCAGCACCTGTGCGGCGGCGATCCCATGCGGCTCCAGGGCTTCCTCCCAGGCGCGCATCAGGGCCGACTGGCCGGCGGCGGCAGCAGCCTGCTTCTCGGGCAGGGTGAGCGCCCGCTTTGGGAGATTGAGGCGGCGGCGGCCCAGCGCGACCGCGCCGGAGGAGACCACCAGCACCTGCTGGCCTCGGGCGCGGACGCGGGCGAGGTCAGCGGCGAAGGCGGCCAGCCAATGGCGATCGGCGCCATCCTCACCGACCAGCAGGGCAGACCCGACCTTGACGACGATGCGGCGCGCGTCCGCGAGGCCCGTCACGGCGCCCAGTCCTCTGGGACCTCGCCGCGCGCGGCCATGGCGTCGGCGGCTTCCTCACCCTTGCGTTCGCGGACCAGGGCGTAGGCCTCGCGCAGGAGCTCGACGACCCCTTCGCCGGACACGCCGGAGACCTGCCGCACCTTCGCGCCGGACGCCTTGGCCAGCGCCTTAGCCTTCGCCTTGCGGGTGTCTGCGTCCAGGGCGTCGACCTTGGAGAGCGCCAGGATCTCGGTCTTGTCGCCCAGCTCCTCGCCGTAGTTCTCCAGTTCGTGGCGGACGGTCCGCCAGGCGGCGACCACGTCATCCTGCGTGCCGTCGACCAGGTGGATCAGGGTCGCCGTGCGCTCCACGTGGCCCAGGAAGCGCACGCCCAGGCCAGCGCCCTCGCTGGCGCCTTCGATCAGGCCGGGGATGTCGGCCAGGATGAAGCGCTCGCCCACCGACAGGTCGACCATGCCGAGGTTGGGCGCGAGCGTCGTGAACGGATAGTCGGCGATCTTCGGCTTCGCAGCGCTGGCCGCCGCCAGGAAAGTGGACTTGCCGGCGTTGGGCAGGCCCACCAGGCCCACGTCGGCGATCAGCTTGAGCCGCAGCCAGATCCAGCGCTCCTCGCCGTCCTGGCCGGGATTGGCGTGGCGCGGCGCCTGGTTCACCGGGCCCTTGAAGTGGGTGTTGCCGAAGCCGCCATTGCCGCCCTTCAGCAGCCGCACCCGCTTGCCGGCCTGATCGAGGTCGAGCAGCAAGGTCTCCTTGTCCTCGTCGAACACCTGGGTGCCGACCGGCACGCGCAGCACGGCGTCCTCGCCGTTGGCGCCATGTCGGTTGCGTCCCATGCCGTGGACGCCGGTCTCGGCCTTGAAGTGCTGGTGGTAGCGGAAGTCGATCAGGGTGTTCAGGCCGTCGACCGCCTCGATCCAGACGTCGCCGCCCTTGCCGCCGTCGCCGCCGTCCGGGCCGCCGTACTCGATGTACTTCTCCCGCCGAAACGACACGGCGCCGCCGCCGCCGTTGCCGGAGCGGATGTAGATCTTGCACTCGTCTAGAAACTTCATGACGCGGGGGCCTTAGCACGAAAGCGGCGCGCCCTCTCCTCTCGCAAGGAGAAGGCGCGCCTTTGGCATCAGGCCAGCCAGACCATCATGCGGGTCGGCACATCGGCTCGCCCCCGGGCGACGGAGGGCCGCCGCTCGATGTCGCCGGTGTAGAGGAAGCCAGCCTTGCACAGGACCTGCCCCGACGCCGGGTTGTCGGCGAAGTGCCCGGCGACGACCAGGTGCTTGCGCCAGTCGCGCTTGACCCACTTCAGAGCCGCGCGCGACGCCTCGGTGGCGTAGCCGCGGTTCCAGAACGGGCGACCGATCCAGAAGCCCAGCTCGGGCCGTTCGCCGGCCTTCACGCCCACGCCGCCGACCACGCCGAAGACGTGGTGCTCGATCACCCAGCAGGCCTCACGGTCCCACTCGGTCTTCTGGGCTCGGGCTATGAACGCCTCGGCATCAGCCACGGTGTAGGGATGCGGGATATTCCCGGTCATCCCGGCCACGTTGAGGTCGGACGCCAGCGCCGCGATCTGGGCGGCGTCGGTCGCCACCGGCCCACGCAGGACCAGCCGTTCCGTCGAGACGACAGGAGTCACTTCAATCGCGCACATCTTCTACCTCCCGGCCCTCTGGTGGGGCCCAAAACGAAAGCGGGGAGCCCGGCTGACCGGACTCCCCGCTTAGGTTCGTCTGCCCGGTTCAGCCCTGAAGGCGAAACCGGAGAAAGGCGGTTTCGCTACTTGGTCTTGGTGTTCATCTGGTCGGCCGCGGCGGTGGCCGGCACGACGGTCACGTAGGTTCGGTCGTCACGCTTGGTGATGAACTTCACGGCGCCAGTCGCCGTGGCGAAGAGGGTGTGGTCGCGGCCAAGGCCCACATTGTCGCCCGGCCAGAACTTGGTGCCGCGCTGACGCACGAGGATGTTGCCGGCGAGCACCGCTTCACCACCGAACTTCTTCACGCCGAGACGCTGACCGGCGGAATCGCGCCCGTTGCGCGAGGAGCCGCCCGATTTCTTGTGAGCCATTGCGCTCTCCTAACCTAAGAGCCGGCCTTACTTGGCCGACTTGTCCTTCGTCGGAGCCGCGGCGGCCTTCTTCGGCGCAGCAGCCTTCTTGTCGTCCTTCGCGGCGGCGGCCTTGGCAGGCGCGGCCTTCTTGGCGGCGGCCGGCTTGGCTACCGCCTTCGCAGCGGGCTTTGCCTCAACCTTGGCTGCCGGAGCCTTCTTCGGCGCGGCGGCGGGCTTGGCTTCGGCCTTCGCAGCCGGCGCGGCCTTGGCTTCCGGTTCAGCCGCCTTGGGAGCGGGCTTCGGCGCGGCGGGCTTGGCGGCCTTCGCCGGCTTCGCAGCCACCACCTTCGGCGTCTGGACCTTCGCGGCCGCGGCGGCCTCGAGCTGGGCCTGCGGGCTGACGTAGACCAGGCCGCGGGCGCGCGCGTCGAGTTCGCCCTTGGTGGTCAGGTCGACCTTGCCGTCCCACTTGGTCTCCTTGCCATCGGCGCCGGTGACGCCAACCACCCGCAGCACGGTCTCATGCTGGCGATGACCCCGCGTGCGACGATAGCCCTGGCGACGGATCTTCTTGAAGATCTTCACCTTCTCGCCCTTGCGGGTTTCGATCAGGGTCGCGGACACAGAAGCGCCGGCCACGGTCGGAGCGCCGACAACGACCGCGTCGCCTTCGCCCACCATCAGCACGTCGCCGAAGGCCACATTGGCGCCGGGCTCACCAGCCAGCTTCTCGACGACCATCAGGTCGCCGGGAGAAACCCGGTACTGCTTGCCGCCGGTCTTGATCACCGCGTACATCGTTCGCGCCTTCGAAATCACTGTGTTTGTGCAAAACGGAATGCGCCCGCGAGATGGCCCGCGGGCGAGAGCGGCGGACTTATACGCATGGCGGCCGAGGTGTCAACGCGAGAGGCCGCCTCGGGAACGAACTAAGCCGCCGCGGCCCGGCGCCGGCGAAGCGCAGCGCCCACGCCGAAGAAGCCGATGATCATGATCGCCCACGTAGCCGGTTCTGGGATTCCGCCGGGCGGCGTGACGACCGGCGGGGGCAGCAGCGGCGGTCCGGGCGGCTGGTCTGGCGGAGGCGGCAAGACAGGCGGGACGACCGGCGGTTGATCGGGCGGAACGACGGGCGGCTGCGTGGGCGGACCGACCGGTGGCTGGGTCGGCGGACCGACCGGAGGTTGCCCCGGGCCGCCAGGACCCCCAGGCCCACCCGGGCCTCCCGGACCGCCGGTGGGCGATACGAAGCCGCCGACTGGCGTGACGCCCGGCCCGCCGGGAGGCGTGAAGTCACCGGGTGTGAAAGTGTCGCCCACCACGGGCGGGAAGGTCGAGACGGCAGGCGCCACGTCCGCCACGTCGACGCCGGGCGCTTCCGGGCCGGCCAGAGCCGCCAGCATCGTCTCCGGCGCTTCGGGGACCGGTGCGCCCGGGATCGGCGTCACCATCGCTTCGTGCGTCCCGCAGGCCTTCGGCCGCAGGATGTAGCGGGTGCGATGCTCGTAGGCCTTCATGCGGCCCGCCACGGCGACCTTGTGGACCTTGTGCCGCCGCTTCGGGACCACGTGGCGGACCTTGTGGACGGCGGTGTGCGGCTTGGCGCGGTGCGGATGCGGCACGTGACGCGCCGCGACGGCAATCCGCTCGAAGCAGTCGGTCAGCGGATTTGCGCTTGCGGGCGAGGCGTCCAGTCCGACGACGGCCACCAAGGCGGAGAGGGCGGCAAGGCGCAGGCCACGCACGCTCGGAACGAAACTACGCGTCACTGTGAGGCCGCCATCTTCGCGGCCACAAGCCCGTCCATCTGGACCGATCCCCAGCCACCAGAGCACTCTGGTGTTTGTTTAAGGAAGTATAAACCACCTTACTCAAGCTTAACGAGATATGAATGGGCCGGCTCTGCGGAAAGTTCCAGCGCTTGCGCTCAACGGGCGAAATTCTGTGGACCGCCCGAGGGGAGAGCGGCGATCCGGACCCCGCAGCCGCGCCGATCCGCCGCAGGCGCCGGCCGCTCCCTTCGCGTCCTAGATCGCTGGCCGGCAGGTCCGCCGGCGCAGGGAAGCGCCGGCTCCGAACATGCCGGCGATCAAGAGCAGCCACGTCGATGGCTCCGGCAAGCTCGGCGCTGCGCCTACGAGGCCGGTCGGCGGCGTAGAGTCGGTCAGGCCCGGTTGGGCCGCCGTCGGGTCGACCGCCGACCTACCCTGCGAGAGATTCCGCGCGAGCTCGTCGGCCTCGCCGGGCGCAAAGGACATCGGCGGCGCGCCGCGGGCGGACGGCACGGCCGGCCCCCTGGACGGAAAGCCGGCGAAGGCGAAACCGCTGGCGAACCGAAGGCCGACGGCTCCGTCGGTGGAGGCCTGCGTGTCCGCCAACGTCGGGGGAAACGCCGAGCCTGGCAGGCTGGGGAAGCCGCCGCCGGCCGTGGCTAGAAGGTCGGCGGCGCGCGCGGCCGACGAGTCGGTGGGATCAGCGATGACGCCAAGGCCCCGGGCCGGGACCGGAGCCCCGACATCGGGATAGGCCGCACAGGCGCGCGGCTGTTTGACCATCACGGTCAGGATCGGACGGCTGTCGTCCGGCGGCGGAAGCCCGTCCATCTCGGGGTTGCTCGCCGGGACGTGGGCTACACGGGGCGTGACCGGCGTGCGCGCCGGCCGGTCATTCAACACGACGGGCACCATGTCGAAGCACTCGTCGGAGGACAGGCCCAGGCCCGCGATTCCGCCGGTGTCACCGGCGCGGGCCGCCCCCGACGCCGCGAAAATGACCGCCGCGAAGGCGAGACCGCAGACCGGCCGTCCAGGTCGCCTTGCGATCGTGTCGGCCGCGCCTCCAGCCTTGCGGCGCTTTGATTCGAACAACCCGATCGCGGACATCGACCAACCCAAACTGAACGAATTCCCGAACCTGAACGGACGCCAAATCGCTGAACCGTGGCCGAAGTTCCGTCGCCGCGCCGGCGCACAATCGCCCGCGCCTTAACCCTCCTTTGGCGATTGCGTGGGATGCACGGTCATGGGGTCGTTTCCCGCGACCCGCGCCAGATCGGACGGTTTCACGTGGCCGGCGCTCACGAGCGCATTTATCGGAGCCTGCGCGGTCTGGAAAGGACCGCCTCGACGAGCCGCGTCCTGAACCTGGCCGCCGTCGCCGTGCGCAATGTGGGAAACCCGGAACACACCGAGCGGCCGCTCTTCAAGAGCCCGGTCCTGAACGGCGCTGTGATCCTGAAACACCGTCTGCGCCAGGACGAAGCCAACCTGTTCGACGGGCTCGCGCGGACCGCCACCAAGCTGATCGTGCCCTTCGACCGCACCGACCTGTCGCTGGGCGGCCGCGCGGTGTTCGTGCGCGAGAGGGGCTGGCTGCCCATGCTGCGCGAGCTGCGCGGCGGTCCCGACGACATGGCGCGCGATGTCGAGATCCTGGAAGCGCTGGATCATCTGCCCTCGCTCGACCCCTTCCTGCTGCGCGAGCATCTGAAGCGCCTCGGCTATGAGGTCAGCCCCAGCTATTTCGACATCTCGCCAGGCGACGTCGAGCGCATGCAGCGCTTCGTCGGCGGCGAGATCGCCCGACTCATCGAGCTCGCCTACGGCGGCGCAGGCAGCGGCGGCGCCACGGGCCGCCTGGTCGAGGCCTTGCTCTCGTCCAAGACCGACGAGCGGTTGGAGCCGCTCCGGCTGACGTTGCAGCTCGAAGGCGAGAGCTATCGCGAGGGCATCTTCAGTTGGAAGGGCTTCCTCTATTACAAATGGGTGCTGAACACGCTGTGGCCGCGGCTGAAGGACGTGCTGTCGGAAGTGGCCCGTGTGAAGGTCGTGGGCCCACGCGAGCGTGAGCTGATGGTCGTGATCGAGGAGACCAAGGTGCGCCTGCGCGCCTCGATGGAGGCCCAGGTCAAGGCGGTCATGGGCTATCTGAAGACCTATGATGGGGTCTTCCAGCAGCTCACCGACGGCAACGCCGTGGCCTTCCGCGACTTCCTGCTGAAGTCTCCCGAAATGTTCATGGCGTTGGGCGAGGGAGCCGGCACGGTCAGCCATGTGGCGAGCTTCTGGCGTTACCGGTTCCCGGAAGGAAAGCCGCTGATCGCGCCCATGGCGGAGCTGCTGGAAATCCTGCAGGATTTCGAGGCCGGCCTCGGCGAGCCGCACCCCCTGAGCTACGCAGCCTGACAACGACCGAGGCGGAACCTTCGGCCGCGAGCCGGCTTCCACCTTCTGCAATGGCCAAGCTGATCACCGTCGCGCCCGATGCGCGCGCCGCCGTCCTGCGCGATACGCAACGGCTGAAGATGACCCGTTCCGCGCACGCCTATGTCCGCGGCTCGACCCTGAAGTTCTACGAGTGGCTGGAAGGCAGCGCCGGCAAGGTTCCCGAAGGGCCATCCGTGTGGATCTGCGGCGATTGCCATTCGGGCAATCTGGGGCCCGTCGCCAGTATGCGCGGGCAGGTGGCCGTGCAGATCCGGGATCTCGACCAGACGGTGATCGGCAATCCCGCCCATGACCTGATCCGGCTGGGCCTTTCGCTGGCGACCGCAGCGCGCGGCTCGAACCTGCCGGGCGTCACCACGGCTCTGATGCTTGAGCACATGGTCGAGGGTTACGAGGCGGGGCTTGAAGGCGAGACGCTCGCGCCCGACGTGGAAACCACGCCCAAGGAGGTGCGCCGCGTGCTGCGCCAGGCGCTGCGGCGGCGATGGAAGCATCTGGCCCGCGAGCGGATCAAGGACACTCGCCCGGCCATCCCGCTCGGGAAGCGTTTCTGGCCCCTCTCCGAGGAGGAACGCGAGGCCTTCAAGGGCTTGGCGGCCAATGAGGACCTGCGCGGCCTGGTGACCAGCCTGCAGCATCGCCCCGGCGACGCCGGCATCGAAGTCCTCGACGGCGCCTACTGGATGAAGGGCTGCAGTTCGCTCGGCCGCTTGCGTTACGCCCTGCTGGTCGGCGTGGAGGGCGAAAACGGCAAACAGGAGATCGTGCTGATCGACATCAAGGAAGCCGTGACCGCGGCCGCGCCTCACGCCGCCGACGCGAAGATGCCGAGCGACAACGCCAAACGCGTCGTCGCCGGCGCCAGGGCGCTGTCGCCGTTCCTCGGGCGGCGGATGCTGGCCGGCAAGCTGCTGCGGAGATCCGTCGTGATCCGCGAACTCGCCCCGCAGGACCTGAAACTGGACATCGAACGTCTGAGCCGCGCGGAAGCGGTGCGCGCCGCACACTACCTTGCGCTGGTGGTCGGCCGGGCCCACGCCCGGCAGATGGACGCGCCGACCAAGGCGGCGTGGCGCGCGGAGCTGGCCCGCAACCGTTCGTCGACCCTGGATGCGCCCTCATGGCTCTGGGCGGCGATCGTCGAACTGATCCAGAGCCATGAGGCGGCGTATCTGGATCACTGCCGCCGTTACGCCCTCCAGGATCGCGCGGCCTGATAACCCTACCGCGACATCTGATCTCTAGGCGGCTTGGCCCACTCGGCGTAGCTTAGGCGTCGAGGGACGGCTAAGGAGCTGTCACAATGCGACGTCTGGGGGCGCCTATCTTCACCCTGGCTGTGGCGGCGGTTGCGGGACCGTCGACCGCGGCGAATCTGGAAGCCTCGGCCTGGGCCGTCACGCCCGACGAAGCCCAGTGCCACACCGATTTCGAGCTGGTCGCGCGATCCGGCGCCGTGGCGCCCGTGACCCTGATCTCCGATGGAGAGCACGTGGCGCTGCGCTTCACCAAAGAAGGCGTGCCGAGCCAGGCCTTCCTGCCGATCCGAGTCGACCAGAAGCCTTTCGCCAACCTCGTGCAGCGCACCGGCGAGGAGGGCCTCGCGACCATGGGGCTGAGCGACGAGACCCTGGCGGCCATGCGGCACGGCAAGACCCTCCAGATCGCCTGGCTGGGCGACGAAGCGATGAGCGCCTCGCTTGCCGGCGCGGCGCAGGGCCTCGCCGACCTCAAGACCTGCGGAGCCCAGGTCGCCGGGCAACACCGCGCCCACGAAGCGGAGCTGGAAACCCAGCGGGCCAGGGCGGCCGCCGACGCCCGGGCCAGGGCGCTCGCCGACGAGCAGCTTGCCGCCGCCCGCGCCCAGACCGCCGCGGCTGAGGCGGTGCGCCAGCGCGCCGCCGCGGAGGCCGACGAGCTCGCCGCCCAGGCCGAGCAGCAGCGCGCCATGGCCGAGGGCGAACGGCAGCGCCTGCTCGCCGAGCAGAACCGCCAGCGCGCGATCGCCGCCCAGCAGCAATACTACTCGGCCTACTACGGCGACCGTCAGCCGGCGCCGCCGGAACCGGCGCCCTGGGGGTATTACCGGCCCTACTACCCGCGCTGACCGCGGCGGCGCTTGCGTCGCCGGCGCGCTACGGCGAAGGTCCCGCTCCTTCAGTTCCGGAGTTCCCCGTGCGCCGCTTCCCGTCCCTCGTCGGCTCGGCCCTGATCCTCGCCGCCGCCTCCGCACAAGCCCAGCCGCAGCCCGCCGAACACGTCCTGCTGCATCAGATCGCGGGCGAAGTCTCCGCCGAGCGGCAGCACGCCATCATCGCCAAACTGGTCTCCTTCGGCACGCGCCACACGCTCTCCGACACCAAGTCCGACACCCGCGGCATCGGCGCGGCGCGGCGCTGGATCGCCGGCCAGTTCAGCGCGATGTCCAAGGACTGCGGCGGATGCCTGACCGTCGAGACGCCCTCGCAGGTGTTCACCGGCCGGCGCGTCCCCAATCCGACCGAGGTCATGGACGTGCTGGCGATCCAGCGCGGGACCACCGATCCCGACCGGGTGATCGTCATCTCCGGCCATCTGGACAGCCGCGTCACCGACGTCATGAACGCCACCGCCGATGCGCCCGGCGCCAACGACGACGCCTCCGGGGTGGCCGCGGTGATGGAGGCCGCCCGCGTGCTCTCCAAGCACCGGTTCCCGGCCACCCTGGTGTTCGCCGCCCTCTCCGGCGAGGAGCAGGGCCTCTACGGCGGCAAGGTGCTGGCCGACTACGCCAAGGCCAAGGGCTGGCGTGTGGAGGCCGACCTCAACAACGACATCGTCGGCAATTCCGAGGGCGTCAACGGCGTGCGCGAGACCAACCGCGTGCGGGTGTTCTCCGAAGGGACCAAGACCGTCGAGACGCCGGCCGAGGCCGACAAGCGGCGCTACAACGGCGGCGAGGTCGACAGCCCTTCGCGGCAGATCGCCCGGTTCATGGACGGTCTGGCCGACCGCTATCTCGGCAACTTCAGGGTCACCATGGTCTATCGCACGGACCGTTTCAGCCGCGGCGGCGACCAGGTCGAGATGCTGAAGGCCGGCTTCCCGTCGGTGCGGGTCACCGAAGCCAACGAGAACTACACCCGCCAGCACCAGGACCTGCGCACCGAAAGCGGGGTCCGCTACGGCGACGTGATCGAAGGGGTGGACTTCGCCTACCTGGCCAACGTCACCCGCCTGAACGGCATCTCCATGGCGGCGCTGGCCTCCGCGCCCGCCCCTCCGACGCGTGTGGACATCGCCGGCGCTGTCTCGGCCGACACGACCGTCACCTGGACGCCGTCGGCGGATGCCTCGCGCTACCGCCTCTGGTGGCGGTCCACCACCGACCCGCAGTGGCGCTACAGCCGCGAAGCTGCCCCGACCGGCAAGGCCGTGCTCAAGGACGTCAATATCGACGACTGGTTCTTCGGGGTCAGCGCGGTGGGCGCCGACGGCTGGGAGAGCCCGGTCGTGTTCCCGGGCGCCGCCGGGAGTTGGGCGCACGAAGAACCGCCGCCGGCGAAGGCCCCCTAGCCGAAGGCCGCGTTGCTATCTGTAGTGATGGTGGTGGTGCACCACGTGGTGATGCACGACGTGATGGCGATGATGGTGGCGCATCGGATGGGCCGACACGCCGCTGGCCGACAGCGCAAGAGCGACAGTGGCGGCGAACGCCAGGGTGACGAGTTTCAAGGCTGACCTCCCAAGTCTCTGCGGATCCCTGAGTCGACATTCGGACACAGGCGGCCAGGGGCGTCCAGCCCGATGCGGGCAGGTCGGTAACCTCGGCTTGACGGGTTATGGCCTAGCTTCCGACGGCAATCGGGGCACGAGCTGAGATGACGTTTCATGCGCGCGCACGACGAGGCCTGATCGCAGCCGCCGGCCTGCTGAGCGCCTCCCAGGCGCATGCGGCGATCTACGCCGTGGTCCCCGCGGGGGCCGACGCGATCGCCGTGATCGATCCCACCGCCGTCGAGCGGGTGGACGGCCAACCCTTTGTGCGGCGCGCCTGGAACGTGACCGTCAAGCGTAGCCTTTTGGCCGAAGGCCCGCCGCAGCCCGGCTATGTGCGCATGCAGAGCGACTACGACTGCGTCCAGCGGCGGGTCCGCTGGCGCACCTTCTCGGTCTATTCGCGGTTTGGCGCCCTGGTCATGCAGAAGGACAACGACGACGAGGCCTGGTCCCCCGCGCCGGACGGCAGCGAGGAAGGCGCGAGCCTGCGGGTCATCTGCCAGAACGACCCCGGCCGCTCGGCGGTCGCCGCCAAGTCGATCAGCCAGGTGGTGATCGGCCTCATGCAGGCCTGGGACGCCGAAGCGCCGTTGCCGCCGCTGCAGACTCCAGAGCCCGCGGCGAAGAAGAAGTCCGCGCACCGGGACAAGGCGGCCCCGCGCCGCTAGACCTTTCCCCTTCGTGGGGGTCCATTCGTGGGCGGGACGCCGGCTTGAAGATATCGATCGTCGCCATCGGAAGGCTTCCGCGATCGCCGGAGACCGAGCTCGTGAAGACCTATGTCGACCGCGCCGGTGCGGCGGGCCGCGGGTTGGGGCTTGGGCCGGTGGAGGTGGTCGAGGTCGAGAGCCGCAAGCCCGGCAAGGCGGCCGAGGCCGAAGCTCTGCGGTCGCACCTGGCCGACGCCCATGTCATCGCCTGCGACGAGCATGGCCAGGCGCGCCCCAGCCGGGCTTTCGCCGAAGAGATCGCCACCCTGCGCGACCGCGGCGTGCGCCGGCTGGTCTTCCTGATCGGCGGGGCCGATGGGCTCGAGGCCGAGCTCCTCGCTCGCGCCAACGGGAAGCTGGCCTTTGGTCCGCAGACCTGGCCGCATGCGCTGGCGCGCGTCATGTTGTCCGAACAGGTTTATCGGGCGGTCACAATCCTGGCCGGTTCGCCCTATCATCGGGACTGAATGAAGCGCGCGCTGATCCTGCCTGCGAGCCTGACCGCCCTCACCCTGGGGGCGGTGGCCGTGGCGGCGACCGCTCCGCGCCTGGCGCGGCTGAACATCGAAGAGACCGAGCTTTCGGCCGAGAAGGCTCACAACATGAGCCAGCTCGCTCGCCTGCTGACGGTTCTGGAAGAGCTGCGCCGCGACCCGCCGCCGGCGTTGCTGGTGTCTTCGAAGGACGCCAAGGATGCAGTGCGCGCTGCGATCCTGGTCAAGGCCATCACGCCGGAGCTGCAGGCCCGCGCCATGGGCTATGCGCAGGAGGCCGGCGAGATGATGCGCCAGCGGCGCCTGGCCGCCGTCGAGAGCGAGGCCCTGTTCACCAATGAGAGCCGGCTGGCCGAGGCGAGCCCACCGCCGGCTCTGCGCGGCCCCGCCGCCCCCGCGCTCAGCGAGACGGCCATCAGCCCGCCGCAAACCCTGACTAGTCCTGCGCCCGGCCCCATCGTGAAGCGTTTCGGCGAGGCGCTTTCGAGCGGCGGCCGCTCCAACGGCCTGACCTTCGCCGCGCCCGGCGGAGCCAAGGTCGCCAGCCCCGGCCCGGGGTCCGTTCAATATGTAGGCCCCGTAAAGGGATGGGGCGTGATCTTGATATTAAGACTGGCGGGCGGATACCATCTGGTGCTTGCTGGCTTGGACAGGGCGTCCGTCTCGGTCGGGCAATCTGTCGCGGCGGGTCAGGCTGTCGGATGGATGCCGGATGGTCGACAATCTTCCGTCGGCGGGGCGCCCGGTGGCGGGGACGGTGAAAAAGCCTCCAGGGAACTCTACCTGGAGGTCCGGGAACAAGGCGCGCCAGTCGACCCGGGGCGCTGGCTGAACAAAGCGGGCTGAGCGCGCTTTAGCGTTCGAGAGGGGCTCGTTCATCACGCGGCGTCCAGCCTGGACCCCGCAAGGGAGCCTACGGCAGGCGATGAAGAAGTACCTCCTGATCGGCGTTTCGGCTTTCGTGCTCGGCGCGGGCTCCATGGCCTACGTGAGCCAGCACGCGATGGCCGCGGCCACGCCCAAGGCCAACACCTATCGCATGCTCGGCCTGTTCGGCGACGTGCTCGACACGGTCGAGCGCCAGTACGTCACCCCGGTCGACGACACCAAGCTGATCCACGCCGCGCTCGACGGCATGCTGACCTCCCTCGACCCGCACTCCGGCTATCTCGACCCCGAAGGCTTCGACGACATGCGCGACCAGACGCGCGGCGAGTACGGCGGCCTGGGCCTGGAAGTCACCACCGAGGACGGCGTGGTCAAGGTGATCTCGCCGATCGACGACACCCCGGCAGCCAAGGCCGGCATCAAGCCCGGCGACTACATCACCGCCGTCAACGGCGACAGCGTGCTGGGCCTTTCGGTCAGCGACGCCGTCAAGCAGATGCGCGGCAAGCCGGGCGAGACGGTGACGCTCACCATCGCCCGCGAGAAGTCCGATCCCTTCGACGTGAAGGTGGTCCGCGAGATCATCAAGCAGAAGACCGCCACGGCCAAGCTCGACGGCGACTACGGCGTGCTGCGCATCTCCGGCTTCGACGAGAAGACCACCGACGAGGCGCAGGCCGCCTTCGCCGAGATTCACGCCAAGAACCCCAAGATGAAGGGCCTGATCCTCGACCTGCGCCGCAATCCCGGCGGCCTGCTCGACCAAGCGGTCGGCGTCTCGGATCTGTTCCTGGAAGGCGGCGAGATCGTCAGCCAACGCGGCCGCGATCCGCGCGACGTGGAGCGCTACAACGCCCGTCCGGGCGACATCACCAACGGGCTGCCCATGGTGGTGCTGATCGACTCGGGCACGGCTTCGGCCGCCGAGATCGTCGCCGGCGCCCTGCAGGACCGCAAGCGCGCCGAGATCGTCGGCCTGACCAGCTTCGGCAAGGGCTCGGTGCAGACGGTGATCCCGCTGCGCGGCGGCATGGACGGAGCGCTGAAATTGACGACTGCGCGCTACTACACGCCGTCCGGCCGCTCGATCCAGAAGACGGGCATCGAGCCGGACCTGGAGGTCGCCTCGACCAAGGACGAGGCCCAGACGATCGCCAACCACGCCTACCAGTTCTCGGAAGCGTCGTTCAAAAACGCCCTGAACGCCGAAGAGGGCAAGGTCCGCCGGGCGCCGCACGCGCCGGCCGAGGCCCCGCCGGACAACTTCGACGTCAAGAAGGACTTCCAGATGGCCCGCGCCGAGGACGTCCTGCACTACGGTTCGGTGGCGGCGACCCCGAAGCTGGCGAAGCCCACGGCGAAGCTCGCGGAAATCTACTCCAAGGCCAAGGTCGCCGAAGCCAAGGTCCCCGCACCGGCCCCGAAGTAGGCTCGAGACGCCAAGGCGGGCGGCGGCAAATCCGCACAGCTGCCGCCGTCGCCTGAAAATCGCGCGCCACACGGCCAGATGGGAAGTCCTCGTTAACCCTGTTTTGGGACCCTGTGCTTCGAGGAGCACCCAAGACGTTGGCCACGATCGCCCTTCCGCGCATTTCCGTTCCGGGTTTCGACCTTGGGCGAGCCAAGGCTCTGGCGCCGTACGCGGGTCCGGGCGCGGCGGCCCTGGGCCTGATCGCCGCCATCGTCATTCTGTTGAAGCTGCTGGGCCCCGCGAACCATGATCCCGATCGGGTCAGGGTGTCGCTCCACTCGGCCCTGGCGCACGCGCCACAGGGCTGGCGCGAGACGCTGGCTCCGTTCAAGGGACCGGCCCACGTCGACCAGGACGTGATCCGCCTCTCCGAACGTCCGCTGCCGTTGATGGGGAGCCCGAGCTGGCGGCGCGGCGTCGCCATTCCGCCGCCGGCCCCCGGCGCACCGCTGCCCGCCGCGCCGATCGCCGGCTTCTTCGCGCCCGGTCCGGCCGGGCCGCTGCCGATCATCGCCCAGGACGGCCGCACGCCGTTCGAAGCCTATCGCCGCCCCTTCCTCAGCAACGGACGGCCCAGGATCGCGCTCATCATCGGCGGCCTCGGCCTCAACGAACGGGCGACCACCGCGGCGATCGAGACCCTGCCGCCGGAGATCACCCTGTCCTTCACGCCGTACGCCGAGGGCCTGCAGGGCTGGATCGACATGGCCCGCGCCCATGGCCACGAGGTGCTGCTCGAGGCTCCCATGGAGCCTATCGACTATCCGGACAACGATCCGGGCCCCTACACCTTGATGTCGGGCGCGCAGGGCCCCGAGACGGTGCGCAAGCTGGAGTGGATCCTGTCGCGCGCCACCGGCTATTGCGGTGTCACGAACTACCTGGGCTCGCGCTTCCTGGCCTCCGACGGCGCCTACCAGACCTTCGCCAGCGCCGTGCGCGGTCGCGGGCTGGCCTTCATCGACGATGGCTCCGCGGCGCGGCGGTCCGGCGGCGGACTGGTGCGCGGCTCCGCCGAGCGCGTGATCGACGACCAGCTCAACCAGACCGCCATCGACCAACAGCTCCTGGCGTTGGAGGGCGGCGCCCTGCAGCGCGGCCAGGCGCTGGGCGCGGGCTTCGCCTATCCCGTGACCCTGGAAAAGGTGGCGCAATGGGCCCATGCGCTCGACCAGCGTGGATTCCAGCTCGCGCCGGCCTCGGCGATGACGCGCCAATAGGCTAGAACTCCGGGCGCATGAGCCAGGACCTCGAACTCTATCGGCCGAACGTCGGCGTGGTCCTGTTCCATCCGGACGGCCGCGTATGGCTGGGCCGCCGCGTCGGGACCCCCGGGCCGCACAACTGGCAGTTCCCGCAGGGCGGGATCGACCCCGGCGAAGATCTGGAGACCGCCGCTCGGCGAGAGCTGGCCGAGGAAACGGGCGCGAGCCGGGCGACCTTCCTAGGGCGCACCGAGGGCTGGGTCGCCTACGACTTCCCGCCCGGCCACAACAGCGCCAAGGCGATGCGCGGCTGGAAGGGCCAGAAGCAGCTCTGGTTCGCCTTTCGCTTCGACGGCCACGACGAGGACTTCAACCTTGAGGCCCATCCGCCAGCGGAGTTCGACGCCTGGCGCTGGGCCTTCCTGGCCGAGGCCGCCGAACTGATCGTGCCCTTCAAGCGCGCCGCCTACGAGCGCGTCGTCGAAGCCTTCGGCAGCTTCGCGGCCAACCCCAGCCGCGCCCAACGGATTTCTGAATGACAGCGATAGTGATGGTGCACGGCGCCTTTTGCGGCGGCTGGGCGTTCGAGCGATTCCGCACGCCGTTCGAGGCTGCTGGGTTCCAGGTGATCGCGCCCGACCTGCGCGGCCACGGCGCGGATGAGCCGGCCGAGGCGGTCATTGGAGTCTCCATGGCCGACTATGCCGCGGACATCGCAAGGCTCTGCGCCGCCCTGCCGGAGCCTCCGGTGCTGCTTGGCCACTCGATGGGCGGCCTCGTTGCCCAGTTGGCCGCGCGCAAGACGAACCTGACGGCCCTGGTGCTGCTGGCGCCTTCGCCGCCGTGGGGCGTGGGCGCGACGAGCCTTGAGGAGGCGGCGACCGCCTTCGGCGTGCAGATGCTGGGCCCGTTTTCTTCTGGCGCCCTGCAGCCTGACCGCAGCCTGATGCGCGCCTACAGCCTCGACCGCGTGCCCAAGGCCGAGCGCGAGGCCGCCGTCGCGCGGCTGCGGCCCGAAAGCGCGCAGGCGGTGCGCGAAACCCTGAACTGGTGGCTGGACCCGTTCATGACCACGAGCCTCGGGCCGGGCGCCCCGGCCGCGCCTGCGCTGGTGATCAGCGGCGAGGGCGACGTCGTGCATTCCCCCGGCACCGCGCGGGCCGTCGCCGATCGCCTGGGCGCGACCTTCAAGACCATGCCCGGCATGAGCCACTGGCTGGTCGGCGAACCCGGGTGGGAGGCCGTGGCGAAGTCGGCGCTGAGCTGGCTTGAGGAGACCGTCAGCCTCGCCGCTTGAGCGCGAGCCGCACGAGCCCCGCGAAGGCGACCAGGGCCCAGGAGCCCTCCATCACCGTCGACGAGAGGTTGAAGTCGGCGACCAGCAATGAGACCAGGATCAGGCCCGCCCCGATCAGATTGGCGAGCAGCGACCAGGCGCCCTTGGGGTCCAGCCGCCCGAGCGCCGCGCCGGCGTAGGCCACCAGGATCATCAGGACGCCCGCGAGCCCCGCGGCGTCCGTCCAGCTCATCCGAGCTTGCGTTCTTGGTAGTAGATCTCGCCCGTCGAGAACTTGGGGTTCAGCGGCGTGTCGTCAGGTTTGGTGGCGGTCGTGAAGTTGACCGCCACTGACGCCGTCGCCTCCAGATGCTCCCAGGACTTCTGCACGCGCTTCACGCCGTCAGCGTTCACCGAGACGTAATTGGCCTGCAGGATCAGCTCGGGCTGGTGCAGGAACGACCAGACGTTCAGTGCACTGACGATCGGCTTCTCGCCGCCAATGGCGTAGTGCACCTCGCCGCGGCAGACGTCCTTGTTGACGCCCACCGGGAACATGGTGACGGAGTAGTTCTTGTCGCCGCCCAGCGGGATGGTCCAGGTGCCGTCACGGCGGTTCAGCTTGAAGCCGTTGGCCTTGGCCAGGTCGTCCAGCTTGCCGCCGCGCACCAGCGGCACGCAGACTTTCTCGATGATGTTCAGGATCACGGCGCCGTCGCCGGTCGTGGGCAAGGTCGGCGGGGCTTCGGCGGTCGGAGCCGGCGCGCTGGCGTCCGGCGCGGCCGTTGGCGGCGCGGCGGTCGTGGGGGCGGCCGTCGTCGGAGCCGCAGGCGCTTGCGGGGTCGCGGCGGGCGGAGTGGTGGAGGGAGCGGCCGGCGGGGCCGGAGGCGTGGCGGAGGGCGCCGGTTGCGTAGCCGGCGCGGCGGGCGTCTGCGCCTCGGCCGCGGGCGCGAGGGCCGCGGCTAGGATCAAGCTGGCGAGGGCGATGCGCATCTAGATAATCCCTGACTTATCGGCGGGCCATAAAACGGGACCATAGCGGCAGACGCAAGGCCCCGCGATGGCAAAATTACACCTATAATTTAGCTCGCTTCAACCGCGTGTTCCGCCAGGACTGTAAATCCGTCCGGCGTAACATCGGCAAAGCCGCCGCGCACTTCGAAGACCTTCACATGGCCGTCATTGTGCACGGTCACCGGCCCTTCTTTCAGGGCGGTCATGAACGGCGCGTGACCGGCCAGGACGCCGAAGTCGCCATCGGAGCCCGGTGCATCCACCTGGTCGACGAGCCCCGAAAAGAGCTCGCGCTCCGGCGAGACCAGCGAGAAGTGCAACTTGTCGGCCATCGATCCCTACGCTTCCGCCGCCAGTTGCTCGGCCTTGCGCACCGCGTCCTCGATGGTGCCGACGTTGTAGAAGGCGGCCTCCGGCAGGTGGTCGTACTCGCCGTCCACCACCGCCTTGAACGAGCGGATGGTGTCTTCCAGGCTGACCAGCACGCCGGGCGTGTTGGTGAACTGCTCGGCCACGTGGAAGGGCTGCGAGAGGAAGCGCTGGATCTTCCGGGCGCGGGCCACGGTCAGCTTGTCCTCTTCCGACAGCTCATCCATGCCCAGGATGGCGATGATGTCCTTCAGGGCCTTGTAGGCCTGCAGGGTCTCCTGCACGCGGCGGGCGACGGTGTAGTGCTCCTCGCCGATCACCAGCGGGTCCATGATCCGCGAGGTGGAGTCGAGCGGGTCCACCGCCGGGAAGATCGCCTGGGCGGCGATGTCGCGGCTGAGCACGGTGGTCGCGTCCAGGTGGGCGAACGAGGTCGCCGGCGCCGGGTCGGTCATGTCGTCGGCCGGCACGTAGATGGCCTGCACCGAGGTGATCGAGCCCTTGTTGGTCGAGGTGATCCGCTCCTGCAGGTTGCCCATCTCGGTGGCCAGGGTCGGCTGGTAGCCCACGGCCGAGGGGATGCGGCCCAGGAGCGCCGACACCTCGGCGCCCGCCTGGGTGAAGCGGAAGATATTGTCCACGAACAGCAGCACGTCCTTGCCTTCCTGGTCGCGGAAGTACTCCGCCTGGGCCAGGCCGGTCAGGGCGACGCGGGCGCGGGCGCCCGGCGGTTCGTTCATCTGGCCGTAGACCAGGGCGCACTTGGAGCCTTCGGTCGAGCCGTTGTTTTCCTTGGGGTCCACGTTGACCTTGGACTCGATCATCTCGTGGTAGAGGTCGTTGCCTTCGCGGGTCCGCTCGCCGACGCCCGCCAGCACCGAATAGCCGCCGTAGGCCTTGGCGATGTTGTTGATCAGCTCCTGCATGGTCACCGTCTTGCCGACGCCGGCGCCGCCGAACAGGCCGATCTTGCCGCCCTTGGTGTAGGGGCAGAGCAGGTCGATGACCTTGATGCCGGTCACGAGCACTTCGGCCGCCGTCGACTGCTCGGCGAACGAGGGGGCTTCGCGGTGGATCGAGGAGGTGAAGGTCTGGGCGATCGGGCCGGCTTCGTCGATAGGGTCGCCGATGACGTTCATGATGCGGCCAAGCGTTGCCGGCCCCACCGGAACGGTGATCGGGCGGCCGGTGTCGACCACCGGCTGACCGCGGGTCAGGCCTTCGGTGGTGTCCATGGCGATGGCGCGCACGGTGTTCTCGCCGAGGTGCTGGGCGACTTCGAACACCAGTCGGAACGGCGCGCCGGTCCGCTGGTCGGTGTTGGTGGTTTCCAGCGCGCTCTGGATCGCCGGCAGGTGGCCTTCGAACTCGACGTCGACGACGGCGCCGATGATCTGCACCAGGCGGCCGGTGGCGACGCCCTTGGCGGCGATCGCGGGGGTCTTGGCGGCGGCCTTTGCGGGGGCCTTCGCGGCCGGCTTCTTCGCGGCGGGCTTCTTGGCGGCGGTGGTCGTGGCCATGGGATCCAGTTCTTTCGGTCTAGAGCGCTTCGGCGCCGGAGATGATCTCGATCAGCTCCTTGGTGATCTGCGCCTGGCGTGAGCGGTTGTATTGCAGGGTGAGCGCCGAGATCATGTCCCCGGCGTTGCGGGTCGCGTTGTCCATCGCGGTCATCTGGGCCGCGTAGAAGCCGGCTTGGTTCTCCAGCGTCGCGGAGAAGATCTGGGTGGTGATATTCCGCGGCAGCAGGGTCTCGAGGATGCTCTCCTCGTCCGGCTCGTATTCGTAGACGGCCCCCTTCAGGTCCACCGGCTTGGCGCTCGACTGCACCTCGGCCGGAATCAGCTGAAGCGCGGTCGGCGTCTGGGTGACCACGGATTTGAACTTCGAGAAGAACAGGGTGACGACGTCGACGTCGCCTTTCTCGAACAGCTCGCGCACCTTGGCGGAGACCTCTTCGGCCACCGCCAGCGAGGGGTTGCCGCCGACCTCGAAGGCGCCGACCGAGCGGTCAAGGCGCTTCAGCTGATCGCGCGCCTTGCGGCCCACGGTCAGGATGCGGACGTCCTTGCCCTCGGAGAGCAGGCGGTTGATCCGCTCGCGCGCGGCGCGGACGATGGAGGAGTTGAAGCCCCCAGCCAGGCCGCGGTCCGAGGTCGCCACCACGATCAGGTGGCGCTGGTCCGAACCGGTGCCGACCAGGAGCTTCGGGGCGCCTTCGCCCGAGACCCCAGCCGCCAGGTTGGCGATCACCGCGGCCATGCGCTCGGCATAAGGCCGCGCGTTCTGGGCGGCGTCCTGGCTGCGGCGCAGCTTCGCCGCCGCCACCATCTGCAGCGCCTTCGTGATCTTCTGCGTGGCTTTCACGCTTCCGATCCGATTGCGCATCTCCTTGAGGCTGGCCATCGCCTAATCCCTGCTCCCTTGCGCCGATGCTTAGGCGAAGGTTTCGGCGAAGGCGGCCAGGACGGACTTCAGATCGTCTTCGACGTTCTTGATGTCCTTCTCGGTGCGGATCTTGTCGAGCATGCCCTGGTGCTTGCTGTGCAGGTGGGCCAGGAGTTCGCTCTCGAAGCGGCGGACCTGGTTCACGGCGATGCGATCGAGGTAGCCGCGGGTGCCGGCGTAGATCACGGCCACCTGCTCCTCGACGCTGAGCGGCGAGTATTGCGGCTGCTTCAGGAGCTCGGTCAGGCGCTCTCCGCGCGCGAGCTGGCGCTGCGTCGTGGCGTCGAGGTCGGAGCCGAACTTCGCGAAGGCGGCCATTTCCCGGTACTGGGCGAGCTCGCCCTTGATGGGCCCAGCCGCGGTCTTCATCGCCTTGATCTGGGCGGACGAACCCACGCGGCTCACGCTGATGCCGACGTTCACCGCCGGCCGGATGCCTTGGAAGAAGAGGTCCGTCTCGAGGAAGATCTGGCCGTCGGTGATCGAGATCACGTTGGTCGGAATGTAGGCCGAGACGTCGTTGGCCTGGGTCTCGATCAGCGGCAGCGCCGTCAGCGAGCCCGAGCCATTGTCCTCGTTCAGCTTCGCCGCGCGCTCCAGCAGGCGGCTATGCAGGTAGAACACGTCGCCCGGATAGGCTTCGCGGCCCGGCGGGCGGCGCAGCAGCAGCGACATCTGGCGGTAGGCGACAGCCTGCTTGGAAAGGTCGTCGTAGATGATCACGGCGTGCATGCCGTTGTCGCGGAACCACTCGCCCATGGCGCAGCCGGAGAATGGCGCCAGGAACTGCAACGGGGCCGGCTCCGACGCCGTCGCGGAGACGACGATGGTGTAGTCCAGCGCGCCGCGCTCCTCGAGCGTCTTGACGATCTGGGCGACGGTCGAGCGCTTCTGGCCGATGGCGACGTAGATGCAGTAGAGCTTGGCGCTCTCGTCCGTGCCGGCGTTGATCGACTTCTGGTTCAGGATGGTGTCGATCGCGACCGCGGTTTTGCCGGTCTGGCGGTCGCCGATGATCAGCTCGCGCTGGCCGCGGCCGACCGGGATCAGGGTGTCGATGGCCTTCAGGCCCGTCTGCACCGGCTCGTGCACGGACTTCCGCGGGATGATGCCCGGAGCCTTCACGTCCACCCGGCGGCGCTCGGCCACATTGGTGAGCGGGCCCTTGCCGTCGATCGGTTCGCCCAGCGGGTTCACCACCCGGCCCAGCAGGCCCTTGCCCACCGGCACGTCCACGATCTCGCCCAGGCGGCGGACTTCGTCGCCTTCCGAGATGGCGCGGTCTTCGCCGAAGATCACGACGCCGACGTTGTCGCGCTCGAGGTTCAGGGCCATGCCCTTCACCCCGGCCTTGGGGAACTCGACCATCTCGCCGGCCTGGACGTTGTCGAGGCCGAAGATGCGGGCGATGCCGTCGCCGACCGACAGCACCTTGCCGACGTCCGAGACGTCAGCCTCTTCGCCGAAATTGGCGATCTGCGACTTGAGAATGGCCGAGATTTCGGCGGCGCGGATATCCATGGATCTTACGCTCTCTTGAGGGCGAATTTCAGGGAGTCGAGCTTCGACCTGAGCGAAGCGTCGAACAGACGGGAGCCGACCTGCACCTTGATCCCGCCCAGGATGGCGGGGTCGACGCGGGTCTCGATTTCAGGGTCCTTGCCGAGCGCCTGGCGGAGCGCCGCGGCGACACCCTTGGCCTGGGCGGCGGTGAGCGCCACGGCCGTGGTCACCTCGGCGGAGACGGCGCCGCGGGCCTTGGCCGACAGGGCTTCGTAGCCGGTGATGACCGACGGCAGGGCGGCGACGCGGCCGTTGGCGGCCAGAAGCCCCAGGAATTTCTTGGTGGTGGCGTTGAACTTCGCCTTGTCGGCGATGGCGGAAAGGCCGCGGCCCTTCTCCTCGGCGCCGAACGCCGGCGAGCCCACGAGCACCCGGAAATCCTGGCTCTCGGCCAGCGCCTTCTTGAGCGATTTCAGGTCGGCTTCGACAGCCGCAACCCGCTTCTCATCGCTCGCCAGATCGAACAGGGCCTGCGCGTAGCGGTCGCCCACATTCGATGCCTTTGAATCGTCCGCCACTTAAGTGTCCGCCCGGTGCGTCTAGGGAGCCGCCGCGGTAATCTCCGCTGCAGCCTTAAAGGCTTGAAAGCGCTTGGAAAAAGCACATCGGGCGCAAAGGCCTCAAAGACCCCTGGCCCAAAGCCGCGCGCCTGATAGCACGCGACCTCCCGCGCCGCAACACGGGGCGACCCGACGAATAGTCACGGGGTCCGTGCTTCCCGCGGTCGCCGCGGGCTCGGCCAAAGAAAAGGGCGCCGGTCCGAAGACCGGCGCCCTCAAGTTCAGAAGCTCGACAACAGAGCTGCTGGGAGATCGAAAGCCAGGCCTACTGCTTGGCGAGTTGCGAGCTGCCGGTGCGGGCGACCGCGACGCTGTTGCAGGCGCCGAGGCGGGCGTCGTCCATGGCCTTCACGCCGGTGAAGGACGTGATCGTGCCGACGTTCGATGCGACCGTCTTGCAGGCGCCGCTCGAGAAGGTTTCGGAGGTGGCCGCGCTGGCGATGCAGGTGTCGCCTTCGCATTTGAACATCGCGCCGCCGGCGATGAACTTCACCGGCTGGGTGACGGCGGTCTGCAACTTGGCGACCACGGGCTCGGCGGCGAAAGCCGGGGCGGCGGACAGGGTGGCGACGGCGGCGCACGCGGCCGCAAGGGTAAGGAGCTTCATGTGAGGCCCTCCAACAGTTCGGGGAGTGGCGGCGCCTCTGCTCAAGACACCGGCCCTGTCCGCCGCGTAGGCTCGCTTCGGGTATCCCCACCCTAGGCGCGCTGCGAACTGAGCAACGCTAAGATAACAGTGTTAAGATCAACCGCAACCGCTATTTTCGCACAACGGGTATGCACGAATGTCGTGGAACGCGGTCGCCCCGGACGAGCGCGGCGCGCCTAACGGCTTAGCCGCCCGCGGCCTTGATCGCAGCGTCGATCTCGTCGAGCGAATGGAAACCGGGCTCCATCGCCTTGCCGTTGATGACGAAGGTGGGCGTCGAGTTGACGTGGTCGTCGCGGACGTGGCGCTCGACGCGGTCATTCAGCCCTTGGATCGCCTTTTCGTCATTGATGCACTTGTTGAAGCTGTCCTCGGTCATGCCGACCGACTTGGCGATGTCGACCAGGGTCTCGCGCGGCGCCTGGAAGGCCTGCTCCTGATTCTTGAAGATCGCATCGTTGACCGCGAAGTATTTGTCCTTGCCGGCGCACCGCGCGACCAGGAAGCCGGAGGCCGCCACCGCGACTTCAGGGCCGGCGCCCACCAGCATCTCGCGGAACACATAATGGATCTTGTTGGTGTCGATGTATTTCGCCTTGAAGGCCGGATAGACCTCCTTCTGCCACTTGGCGCATACCGGGCAGCCGACCGAGGCGTACTCCACGACGGTGATCTTGGCCTGCGCATTACCCATGCTCATGTCGTCCGGCAGGGCGCCGGCCGCGCCGCCGGTCTTGGGCGAACAGGCCGCAAGGCTCATCACCGCCAGCGCCGACAACAGCGCAACCTTGATCCGCAACATCTTCAAACCTACCCCTCCAGGGACCGCCGCCCGAGCCTTAGACGCTCGGCGGGGAATGTGACCGAAGCTTGGCTTCGAAGGAAGCCTCCGGACGCCGCTTTGGCCCCCTCAAAGCCCGCCGTTCATATCTCGTCAATCTTGTCGCGCGCTTGTCTGCCTTCAGTTATGGGTCGGCCCGGGTCGGGGTGACCTTCGAGACCTAGGACGACGAGCTTATGGCGAAGGCGCAGCCGCCGCGCGGCGGAGCGGCCAGCGGGCCAGAGGGCCCCCGACCGGGCCGCTCGCCCCTCCAGGCGCTGATCTACTGGACCCTGGTGCTGGGCGTCTGGGGCCTGATCTTCGTGGTGGCCTTCTTCGCGGTCTTCTCGGTCGACCTGCCCGACACCTCCAAGCTCTACGACGTCAAGCGCCAGCCGTCGGTTTCCTACCTCGACCGATCGGGAGGCCTGGTGGCCGTTCGCGGCAGCCAGTACGCCCCGCCTGTCGACCTCGACAAGCTGCCGCCCTACGTGCCCAAGGCCTTCGTGGCCATCGAGGACCGCTGGTTCTACTGGCACTTCGGCTTCAACCCCTGGGGCATCGTCCGCAGCCAGGTCTACGACTGGACGCACCGCGGCGGCGGGCCCTTGCGCGGCGGCTCGACGATCACCCAGCAGCTCGCGCGCAACCTCTTCCTGACGCCGAACCAGACCTATCGCCGCAAGGCGCAGGAGCTGATCCTGGCGATCTGGCTGGAGGCCAAGTTCTCTAAGAAGCAGATCCTCGAACTCTATCTGAACCGGGTCTATTTCGGGGCCGGCGCCTATGGCATCGAGGCCGCCAGCCAACGTTATTTCGGCAAGCCGGCCTCGCAACTGACGCTGGGCGAGAGCGCCCTGCTGGCCGGACTAATGAAGGGGCCTTCGCGCTATTCGCCGGTGGCGGCCACCGACCGCTCGGCGCGGCGCGCGACCATCGTGCTCGACGAGATGGTCCGCATCCACGCCATCACGCCCGAACAGCGCGACCAGGCGTTCGCGACCAAGGTGCGGGTCAACCCGGTGCTGGCGAACCAGCGGGCGCAGTACTTCACCGACTGGGTGGACGACCAGGTCCGCCAACTGGTCGGCGAGCCCACCGAGGACCTGGTGGTCGAGACCACCTTGGACCTGCCGCTGCAGGCCTCCGCGGAGCAGTCGGTGCAGGCGGGCGTCGCCGGCGCCAAGGCGCAAGGCGTGCAGCAGGCGGCGCTGATCTCCCTCGACGGCGAGGGCCGCATCCGCGCCTATGTCGGCGGCATCAACTACCTGCAGAGCCAGTTCGACCGGGCGACTCAGGCGAGGCGACAAGCCGGTTCGTCGTGGAAACCCTTCGTCTACCTGACCGCCATGGAGGCCGGGCGCACGCCCGAGACACCGGTGGTCGATGAACCGATCACCATCGGCAACTGGACGCCGCGCAACTACACCGGCCGCTACCTAGGGCCGATCACCCTGGAGGTGGCGCTCAAGGAATCCATCAACACCGTGGCGGCCCGGCTCGCCAACGAGGTCGGGACCACCAATGTGGCGGCCACGGCGCGCAGGCTGGGAATCACCTCGCCGATCCAGGTCGAGCCTTCCATGGCGCTCGGCGCGGTGGAGGTCAGCCCCCTGGAAATGGCCCAGGCCTATGCGCCGTTCTCCAACGGCGGGGTGTTCGCCCGAGGCTACGCCATCGAGCGCATCCGCACGGCCACCGGACGGGTGCTCTACGACCACGGGGTCGGCGCCCAGCAGCGGCGCGCGGTGATCGGACAGCCGGCGCTCTCCTACATGATCCACATGATGCGCGGGGTGATCGCCTCGGGCACCGGTACGCGCGCGGCGGTCAAGGGCTACGACCTGGCCGGCAAGACCGGCACCACCAGCGACTACCGCGACGCCTGGTTCATCGGCTACACGGGCGGCTTCGTCACTGCCGTCTGGGTCGGCAAGGACGACAACACGCCGATGCGCAAGGTGACCGGCGGCGGCGCGCCGGCGGCCATATGGCACGACTACATGACCCAGGCCCTGCCGCGGCTGAACGTCCAGCCGATTCCCGGCGCCGACTTCGCCCCGCCGCCGCAAGAGGACACGGGCGGACCGCTGGACGCCCTGATGAACGGCGTGAACGACCTGCTGCACGGCGACCACGAGGCCGAGGTCCCGCCGCCACAGCCGCAGGCCCAGCGCTACCCCGACGAGGCGCCGCACTAGCCGTGACGGTGGCGGGCGCGACGCTGCGGGTGGCGCGGTCGACCGACAGGATGGCAGAGGTAACCGCCTTCTACGTCGACGGCCTCGGACTGCAGAAGCTGGCCGCTTTCGAGGACCACGCGGGTTTCGACGGCGTAGTGCTGGGCGGTCGCGAGGCGCCCTATCATCTCGAATTTACGCGTCGGCGCGGCCATGCCTCCGGCGCCACGCCAGACCCGGAGAGCCTGCTGGTCTTTTACCTGCCGGACCTGGGCGCGTGGGAGGCGGCGGTGGCGCGCCTGCGCGCCTTGGGGGCCCGGCCAGTGCAATCGCAGAATCCCTACTGGGACCGCGAGGGTCTGACCTTCGAGGATCCGGATGGCTTTCGCGTGGTCCTGCAGAACGCGGCCTGGCCGCTCTGAAGCCTAGCGCCCGAAGGCGTGCAGCCGGGCGCCCTCGGCGCGGAGCCAGTCGCGGTGCGGCTTGGCCTCGCCGACCAGGGCTTTCACGTGAGCCCAGAAGCGCGGGCCGTGGTTCAGCTCCAGGAGATGGGCGCATTCGTGGGCGGCGACATAGTCGGCGACCTCATAGGGCGCGAGCGCCAAGCGCCAGGAATAGCGGATCGCCGCCGGACCGCCACGGATGCCGGGCCGGCACGAGCCCCAGCGGCCCTTGGCGTCGGCGACCGTCACCTTCGGCGGCGGCGCGCCCAGCATTGCGGCGTAGACCTCCGTGCGCTCTCCCAGCACGGCCAGGGCGCGCTTCTTGAGAATCAGGATCACAGCGCGGGCATAGCCTTCGCCGTCACCCATGGCGGTGATCCGCGCGGGTTCGCCGCCGGCGGCGGGGATCCACTTCGCCCGGCCGCCGCCGGCCTCCAGGCGCACCGGCTCGCCGAACACCTCCAGCGTCAGGCCGGGATGCAGCGGCGTGGCGGCCGGCAGCTCGGCGATGCGCTGTGCGATCCAGCCGGCGCGCTCGCGGGCGAAGGCGGCCGCTTCGGGAAGCCGGCGCTGGGAGGGCGCGGTGGCCACGATCTCGCGGCGCGTGCGGTCAAGGCGTAGCGACACGCGGCGCGCGCGGCGGTTCACCTTCAGGGTTACGGGCGTGCCGGCCACCTCCAGCCGGTCGCCATCGGCGGGGGCGCGGCCGAAGAGACTCATGGGGTGGAATCTAGGCGGCCTTGGTCCGTTTCGGTAGGGCGCCATTGGCCGCCGTGCGCGCCAAAGTCACCTCGGCTTCCCAGATCACGCTGCGCACGCGCGGATAGATCTCATTGCGGAACCGGGCGCCGTTGAAGACGCCGTAGTGGCCGACGTGCGGTTGCACATAGTCCTGCTTCAGCTCGACCGGCAGGCCCGAGCAGAGATCGTGCGCCGCCTGGGTCTGGCCGATGCCGGAGATGTCGTCGTTTTCGCCCTCGACGGTGAGCAGGGAGATGTCGGTGATCAGCTCCGGCCGCACCAGACGGCCGCGGTGCTCGAGTTCGCCCTTCGGCAGCAGGTAGCGCTGGAACACCACGTCGACGGTCTGGAGGTAGAACTCCTCGGTGAGGTCGAGCACGGCCAGGTACTCGTCGTAGAACTCCAGATGCCGCTCGGCGCTATCGCCGTCGCCATCCATCAGCTGGCGCAGGTAGCGCAGGTGCGCCTCCTGGTGCTTCTCGAGGTTCATCGACATGAAGCTGGCGAGCTGGACGAAGCCCGGATAGACGCGCCGGCCCATGCCCGGATAGGGGCCTGGCACCGTGTCGATCATGTGCGACTGGAACCAGGTGAACGGTTTTTCCTCGGCCAGCTTGTTGGTGACCGTGGGCGACAGACGCGCGTCGATCGGCGAACCCATAAAGGTCATCGAGCCTGGCCGGCTCTCGTCACCGTCCTCGGCCATCAAGGCGGCGGCGGCCAGCACCGGCGGGCCGGGCTGGCAGACCGCGACGACGTGCGGGCGCGGGCCCAGCACCTGCAGCATGGTGCGGATGTGGTCGATGTAGTCGTGGAAGTCGAAGCGGCCGTCGAGCACCGGCACGTCGCGGGCGTTCGACCATTCGGTGATGTAGACCTCGTGGTCCTGCAGGAAGGCCTGCACCGTGCCGCGCAACAGCGTGGCGTAGTGGCCGGAGAGCGGCGCTGCGATCAGTACAGCTGGTTCGCGGGTGCGGCGCCCGGCGCGTCGCATGTCGGCCATATCGCGGGCGAAATGGGTGAGCTTGCACCAGGGGCTCGACCAGACCTCGGTCGGGCGCACCCGCACGACCTGGCCGTCGATCTCGACCGTGTCGATGCCCCAGGCCGGCTTTCCGTAGCGGCGGGTCAGGTTCGCGAACAGGTCGGCGTTGGCGTAGAGGCGACGGCCGACCTCGCTATCACGGGCCGGATTGAGCGGCGAGGACCAGAAGTCCCGCGTCAGCAGCGCGGCGGTCCGCAGCGGCTGGGAGGCGTAGAAGCCGGCTTCATAGAGGGAGTACAGCATGCCCCATCCTTTGTGCGCCGCAACATAACACCTGAACCGTTAACCGGGTCCATACCCAAAGATCGAGCTCTACTGTCGCAGGCTCGAGCTCGGGGCGCTTCAACAGGATTGGGCGTGCGGGCCGTGGCTCATGGCCGCCTCGATCTTCGCGGTCATGGCCTGGGGGCTGTCGCCGTAGGGGATGACGCAGACGAAGTCTCCGGTTGGGCTCATCAGATAGGTAATGGTCGAATGGTTCACCTGGTAGCCCGGCCCGTCACCGGCCTTCTGGTAGAAGACATGGTAGGCCCCGGCCGCGCCCGCCACCTGCTGCGGTGTGCCCGTCAGGCCGATCGCGTGGCGCGGAAAGGACGTGTTCGACAGGTAGTTGGCCATCACCTTGGGCGTGTCGCGGTCCGGGTCGACCGAGATGAACACCGTCTGAAAGTCGTCCGCCTTCGGCCCCAGCAGCTTCTCGGTCTGGCCGAGCGCCAGCAGCGTCGTTGGGCAGGCCTCCGGGCAGTAGGTGAAACCGAAGAAGACCGCGCTCCACTTACGCTTCAGTATATCGGCGTCGACCTTGCGCCCGGTCTGGTCGACGAGCTGGAAGGGCCCGCCGATCGCGGCGGCCGGCTTTTGGCCGCCGAGGATGCCGCCCTTCACGGCAAGGCCGGTGATCGCGGCAAAGGCCAGGGCCAGCAGGGCGAGGACGGCCCAGACAGTGCGGCTCATGACGCGTTCCACTCCTAATCGCCGCTTTGGGGCTCGTCAGGGCGCGGCGGGCGCGCGATCCTGTGGGCGCCATGGCCAAACCAAGGACGCCTACCACCGCGGCGACACAGCCCCGTCTCGATAGGACCGGGACCGCCGCCATGCAAGGCGACGGCTCGCGCACCGGGATCGCGCCGGACGGGATCGAGCCCGGCGACGACTGGTCAGAAGGTGCGATCCATCGCGGCCGCCTGCGGGTCCGCACCCTGGTGACCCTGCGCTGGCTGGTGGCGGCCGGCGAGGTGACGGTGCTGCTGCTGGTCATGATGATGGGCTTTCACGCGCCCTACGTGCTCTGCTTCATCATCGTGGGCGCAGCCGCGTGGCTGAACCTGCTGACCGGGGTGGCCACCCCAGGACAGCGTGTGTTCGGCGACCGGGAGGCCGCCGTCCAGCTCGGCATAGACATCCTGCAGATCAGTCTGCTGCTCTTCCTGACCGGCGGCACCTCGAACCCGTTCCTCCTGATGCTGATCGCGCCGGTCACCCTGGCCGCCGCCACCCTGCCGCTTCGCCAGCTGCTGACGCTGGGCGTTCTGGCCGCCGCGGCTTCGGTCATCCTGGCGTTCTTCGCCCTGCCGCTGCCGCAGGCGACGGGCATGGCGGTGCAGATCCCGCAGAGCTTCCGGATCGGCGCGGCGCTCGCCAATATCGCCGGGGTGGCGCTGACGGCGGGCTACGTCCGCCAGGCCGCCGTCGAGTCGGCGCGCATGGCGCTGGCGCTTGACGTGACCCAGGCCGTGCTGGCGCGCGAGCAGCGGCTTTCGGCCCTGGGCGCCCTGGCGGCGGCCGCCGCGCACGAGCTAGGCACCCCGCTCGCCACCATCTCCATTGTCGCCAAGGAGCTCGGCCGGGAGGCCCCGACCGACGCGGTGCGCGAGGATGCCGAGCTGCTGGTCTCCCAGGCTGAGCGTTGCCGCGAGATCCTGCACCGGCTCACCGCGACGCCGGACGCGGCCGCCGACCAGGTCCACGAGCGGCTGTCGCTGCGCCAGCTCGTCCAGGAGGTGATCGAGCCGCACGCGGGCGTCAAAGGCGTGCGCGTGGAGGCGATCGTCACCGGGGCCAAGGGCATGAGGACCCCAGACATCCGCCGGATGCCGGAGATCACCCACGCCTTCACCTCCTTCGTGGAGAACGCCGTGGACTTCGCCGCCTCGGAAATCCTGGTCTCAGCCCGCTTCGATGCCGACACGATCTCGATGGAGGTCCGAGACGACGGCCCCGGGTTTTCGGCCGACGTGCTGGCCAAGCTCGGCGAGCCCTATGTGACCACGCGGCCCGGCGCCGAAGGCTCCCGCACCGGCCACATCGGCATGGGGCTCGGTTTCTTCATCGCCAAGACGCTTTTGGAACGAACAGGGGCGGTTGTGACCTTTCAGAACGGCAGGCCGCACGGCGCCGTCGTGGCGGCCCGCTGGCCCCGTTCGAAGATCGAAGCCGGCGCTTTGTGAGTTCCGGCTTGCCCCGAGGGCGCCACCTGCGACAGGATGACGCACACGTCAGAGTTTAGGGAGCCCCACCGGTTGGGGATCGCCGCATGACCGACCTTTCCGCCGACGTCGCCGCCCTTTCGGACAAATCGCTTCTGGTGCTCGACGATGACGCGCCGCTGCGCACCCGCCTGGGCCGCGCCCTCGAGCAGCGCGGATTCGAGCCAACCCTGGTCGGCAGCGTCTCCGAGGCGCTGGCCTCTGTGCGCAGCCACGCGCCGGCATTCGCGGTGCTGGACATGCGCCTGGAGGACGGCACGGGCCTGAAGGTCGTGGAGGCCGTGCGCGACGCCCGGCCTGACGCCAAGATCATCATGCTGACCGGCTACGGCAACATCGCGACCGCGGTGCAGGCGGTGAAGGCCGGGGCCGTGGACTACCTATCCAAGCCCGCCGACGCCGATGACGTGGTCCGCGCCCTGCTGGCCCGCGGCGACACCGCGCCCGCTCCGCCCGAAAACCCCATGAGCGCTGACCGGGTCCGCTGGGAGCACATCCAGCGCATCTACGAGCTCTGCAACCACAACGTCTCGGAAACCGCGCGCCGCCTCAACATGCACCGGCGCACCCTGCAGCGGATTCTGGCGAAACGCGCGCCGCGCTAGGCGGCGCGCGAGGTGCGGTCGGGAGCGATAGTCACCGACTGGCGGATGATGGCGTCGAGCCGATCGCGCAGCTCGCGGCCCTGGTCGCTCAGCTGGATCACGTGGCTGCGCCCGTCGTCGGGGTTGAGATAGGCCTCGAGCAGGCCGAGCGCCGGGGCCTGCGCCCATTCCGAGCCCTTGGGCCCCAGCGCGCGCAGGCTGCGCGAGGCGGTCGACTGGGTGAGCTTCGCGACGGTCGCCACCTCCTGGACCGTCAGGCCCTCGTTCTCAGCGGCGTATAGGAAGGCGATCACCTCGTTGACGCTGACGCGCGCGTCGAGCGACTTGAAGAGGTGCAGAGCCTGCAGGAGGGCGTTGCGCGCGCGCACGGCGGTCAGCCTTCGCCGTAGCGGGCGAGCGCCGCGCCGGGCGTACGCGCGGGAGCGCGGCCAAGGGCCAGCGCCTTGCGCTGACGCCGCTCGCGCATGGCCAGTGTCGCGCCGGGATAGCTGTCCCGGATCAGTTTCAGCAGGCTCTCGAGGCGCTTCTGATGATCGGCGGCCTCGACGAAGTCATCGACGTTGAGCTCGATGGAGATCTGTCCGCAAAGCTTCATGGCCTCCCCTCCGGATTGCTTTTCAGAAGCATCGGAGCGGTGACGCGGTCGATCACGCCGTATTCGACCAAGGCTGCAAATCCTGAGGCCAAGTGCAGTCAGTGCTGCAAGTGGCGCGTTTCCCACGACGAGCGGCGTCGCTCCTCACCGCATCTTGGCCTAGTCTGAAGCCGATGTAGCGACGCGGAGGGCGTCTTTTGGATAGCGTTGTCGGCCAGACCAACGTCCGCCGGCCTGCGGCGGGCCGGCCGCTGTTCGACCGCTACCTCGGCGCCAACATCGCGCTCTGGGTGCTGACCTACCTCTTGATCACCGCCCGCGTGGTGGTGGGCATGGAGACGCCGCTCTGGCGCATCCTCGACATGTGCGTGCGCCGCGCCGGCGTCTGCGCCGCCGCCATCCTGTTCTGCATCCTGATCCAGCGCGTGCTGCAGCGGACTCGCGACTGGCCGTTCCCGCGCCGGGTCGCCCTGGCGGCGGTCCTGTCAGTGGTCGGGTGCTGCTACTGGACGGTCTGCAACCACATCGCCTTCTATGTGATCGCGCCCTACATGCCCTGGACCGAGAGCTTCCAGAACTGGCTGCTGGCCGCCGTCCCGTCCTTTTCGGTGCTGATCTGGTCGTTCATCGCCTGGTGCGCGATCGTCTTCGCCATGGACTACGACCAGCAGGCGCGCGAGCAGAGCCTGCGGCTGGTGGAGGCCCAGGCCCTGGCCGCCGAGAGCCAGAACCAGATGCTGCGCTACCAGATCAACCCGCACTTCCTGTTCAACACTCTGAACGCGCTCTCCTCGCTGATCCTGCAGAAGGACTTCGCCCGGGCCGAGCGGATGGTGCTGTCGCTGTCCAACTTCCTGCGCGCCTCGCTGGAGAAGACGCCGGGCGACAAGGCCACACTCGCCGAGGAGTTCGAAGCGCAGCGGCAGTATCTCGCGATCGAGCAAGAGCGGTTCGGCGACAGGCTGCGCCTCTCCGAGACCCTGCCAGCGGAGCTCCGGGACGCCCTCGCGCCCGGCCTGATCCTCCAGCCGCTGATCGAGAACGCCGTGAAGTACGGGGTCGCGCGCACGACGCGCCCGGTGGCCGTGGAAATCTCCGCCGAGACGCGAGGGGCGAAGCTGCTGCTGGCCGTACAGGACGACGCGGTCCCCGACATCGCCGACGCGCCCTCGACCCTGGGCGTGGGGTTGGCGAACGTGCGCCGAAGGCTGCAGGTGCTCTACGGCGACGCCGGCGTGCTGACCTGCGGCCCGCGCCCCGGCGGCGGTTTTTCCGCCACGGTCGAACTTCCCCTGGAGCGGCGGCCATGAGCGGGCTTCGGGTGCTGGTCGTCGACGACGAGCCCTTGGCCCGGCGGCGGCTGGAAATCCTGCTGCGCGACCACGACGACGTAGAACTGGTCGGCGCGGCCTCCGACGGGCTCGCGGCGCGGCGGATGATCGGCGAGCTGAAGCCGCAGGTCGTGCTGCTGGACATCAAGATGCCGGGGCTCACCGGGCTGGAGGTCCTGGACGCGCTCGGCGAGGCCGCGCCGATCGTGATCTTCGTCACCGCCTTCGACCGCTTCGCCCTCGACGCCTTCGAGCGGGCCGCCTTCGACTACCTGCTGAAGCCCGTGGAGCCCGCGCGGCTGGCGGCCTCGCTCATCCGCGCCCGCGAAGCCCTGGCCGAACGGGCCGCCGCTGAGCGCGTGGAGGAGCTGGAGGAGGTGCTGCGGAACCTGCGCAGCGGTCCCGCGCCGGCCGCCGCCCCCAGCACCTTCGATCGCGAGATCTGGATCCAGGAGCGGGGCGGGCGCATCAGCCTGCCCGTGGCGGCGATCGACTGGGTGGCGGCCGAGCGCGACTACGTCCGCATCCACGCGGGCGCCCGCAGTTTCCTGGTCCGCCAGTCGATCAGCGCGTTGGCCGCCCGTCTCGACCCGAAGGTCTTCGTGCGTGTGCACCGCTCGGCCCTGGTGCGCGCCGAGCGCATCGTGCGGGTGCGCCACGCGGGCGGTCGCGGCGCAGTGATCCTCTCCACCGGCGCCGAGGTGGCGGTTTCGCGGCGCCACATGGGGGCGCTCAAGGCGCTGACCCGGAACCCGCCGGCCTATTCCAGCGTCAACGCCTGAACGCCGGCCGCGCGCAGCGCCGCCAGCCGCCCGAAGGCCAGGGTCAACGCCTTGCGGCGCGCGCCGACCAGCGGGGCGACCGGCGCCTCGCGCAGCACCGCGCCGCCGAAGCCGTCGGCGACGATCAGGCCCGGCTCCTCGGGCAGGATCTCCCGCGGGAATTCCGGCGCAACCGCGAAGGCGAAGGCGTCGCAGTAGGGCTGGTACTCGTGCCATTTCTGGTCGGTGCGGAAATCCTCGAGGCTCGACTTCACTTCGACGATGAAGATTTCGCCCCGCCGCCCCAGCGCCATCAGGTCGGCGCGGCGGCCGTTGGGCAAGGTCACCTCGGCCAGCGGCGCGTAGCCGAGCGCGGTCAGCAGGCGCCCGGCTCCGCGGGTGACCGCGGCGGTGGTCTCGGGCCGCGATACGGTGACGATGGTGACGGTGGCGTCCACGTCGCCAGATTGTTCCGGCTTCGTTCTTGATGCAAGGCCCAGGCTGCGCCTGAAACGCGAAACATTGCGGCAATTTCCGTTGAGCAGTGGACACCTACGGGGCTGTCGTTATGGTTGCAGCCGCTGGAATGGTTCCGGGCGTGGCGTTTTCTCCATTCCCTGCGTCCGGAACACCTGCCCCCGGCCTCGATCAAGGCCGGGGGCGCCAACCACTCCCAAGCTAACCAGGGCCGTCCGCGGCCAGCGCTTCGAGCTCCTCGATCCGCTGCTGATAGAGGCTGCGCATGGCCTGCGGTGACCGACGTGCAGCGTCCTCGCGCAGGTCCAGCCAATCGCCCTGCTCGGCCCGCAGTTCATCCTGCGGGACGCCGGCCGCCAGCGCCCCGGCATAGGCGCGGGTCATCCGCCGATCCTGCGCGGCGAGGTCCGGATCGTCGCAGATCATTTGCTGGGCATAGGAGCGCGCATAGCGGCAGTCGAAGGAGGGACGAATGCTGGGCGCCGGCGCTTGCGCCGCCGCAACGCTCGCGCGGTCAGATGCGGACGCTGCGGGCGGCGCGGCCGCCACGGCCTGGTCAGGCTCGGCGGGCAGGTCGCGCAGGACCTTGGCCAGGGTGTCGCCGATCGGATCGGCGTCTTCGCGTCGCCTTGCGCCCGGCGCAGCCGGGACAGGCGAACCGCGTGGGGCCAGCGAGGCGGTGGCGACGGGCTTGGAGTTGGCCGCGGCTGTGACGGGCGGCGGCGCTTCGGCCGGCCGCGGCGGGCCGTCGGCCCCCCGGCGCATCCAAGCCGCCCCGCCGCCCACGATCAGGACCAGGGCCGTGACGCCCGCCGCCAAGGGCCAGTTCGAGCGGCGGTCGCGGGGCTCGTCGTTGAACCATTCGCCCTGGTAGACTTCCGGCGCTTCGGCGCTCAGGTCGTCGTCGGCCGGGTAGGCCGCCATCTCGCTCGGCGGCTCCGGCGCGCGCGCGTCAGCCATCCTTGGGGTGTCGTCCGCATAGGTCCGGAAGCCCAGGAACTTATCCTGAGGCGACGGCTCGCCCGAATCCGCTGCCGACATGGACGGTGCTCGCTTGTCAGGCCCCTCGCCTGAGTAAGTCCGGACAAGCGGGTTGGTTGCTACGGCTTAGCCGCGCGCGGGCAGCGGGAATTCCAGGCGCCCGACGTCGAAGCCGAGCTGCTTGATGCGGGCCAGCGCCTGGGTGCGGATGGCGGCCGGCAGGGTTGGCCGCTGAGACATCAGCCACAGATATTTGCCGTCGTGGGTGGCCAGGATCAGCCAGCCGTCGTCCGGCCGCTGGTCGAGCACCCAGTACTCCTGGGACACCAGGCCGCCGAAGAAGCTCATCTTGAACTTGGCGTTGGAGATCGGGTCGGCGACCCGCGCCCTGGCTTTCCACTCCGAGAGCGGGCCGTCGGGCGAGCCCTTGTGGCACGCCTGCACCACCGCGAAGCCCTCGCCGGCGCGCGTCCAGTCGGAGGTCCCGGCCTGGCATCCGCGCTGGGTCATGTTCGGCAGGCGCGCGACTTCGTACCAGCGGCCGACGATCTTGGTCAGTTCGACGTGCGGCACGGGCGCCGGCATCGCTTCGGCGGCGGCGGGTAGGGCCGCGCCAAGGGCGGCCGCAGCGGCCAGTATCACGGTCAGGCGTTTCAGCATGGGCCGCTGCATAACTTTGTGCTGTGACAATTGAAACGCCCGCGATGGGGTCGCGGGCGCCGCATATAGACGCAAGATAACCATGCCTTTTTCGAGGCGCTACGTCAGCTTTGCAACAGACGGCGTCACTCGGCGGCGAGCGATACGGCCTTGCCCCGGTCCTTGAAGTTGATCGCCTGGAGATAGCGGATGCCGTCCTCGGCGATGTCGTCGCCGACCGTCCGTTCGCCCTCGGCCGCCAGCTCGTCCATGTCGACATACATGGCGTAGAAGCCGCGCGTGCGCTCGGTGATCAGGCTGGCCTGCAGCAGGGTCTTGATCAAAACCCGGAAGACGTTGGTCTCGCCCTTGAACTTCCGGGTCGGGTCGCGCTCCTTGCGGCGCTGGACGATGTCGGCGATCACCCGGTCCGGATCCAGGTCGAACATGCCGTAGATCTCGGCCATCTGGCGCGGATCGCCGCGATCGAAGAGCAGCGACTGGGCGCAGTGGGCGGTCCAGTCCTCGACCATGTTGCGCTCGGCCTCGGTGAGCTTCGGAATGGTCCGGTCGGCCCAGATCTTCCCGAACTTGTGGTGGAAGGCCTCGTCGGTCATGACCAGCTGGAAGAGCTTGCGCGCCACCGGGTCGCGGTTGTTGCGATAACCATTGGCGAAAGCCCCCATCGCCAGGCCCTCGACCAGCATCTGCATGCCGACGATCTTCTTGTAGACCTCCGGCGCCTCGATGATCTCGACCAGCAGGCTCTTCAACGCCGCGCCGCACTCGGTGGGCCGGCCCCAGCGGGTCTTGATGTACTTGGCGAAGGCCGTGACGTGGCGGGCCTCCTCGCGGGTCTGGTTGGCCGCGTATTCCTGGGCGCCCTGGTCGTAGAGCACATGGCAGAGGCTGGCCGAGAGGTTCAGCGCGCCCTGCTCGCCGTGCAGGATCGAGGAGAAGCCGCGAAGCTGCATGTAGTTGATGAAAGCGATCTTCTGCTTCGGGTCGGTGAGCGTGGCCGCCACGTAGGGCAGACGCAGGACCGGGTTCTGCTCCTCCGGCGTCATCGCCTCGTTCTCGAGGTCGAAGGGCTCGTCGAAGTCGATGTATTTCTTGTCGAGCGGATCCCAGAAGTGATCATGGGTCGCGCTGATGATCTTGTCGAAGGCAGTCGAGCGCTCGCCGTAGCGATCGAGCGTCAGCATGGACTCGAAGTCGTCCGGCGCCACCGCGCCATACATCGCGTCCTTGGTGATGTTGCCGTCGGCCATTGGTCGTTTCCCTCGGGCTCGTTCCTGAACCTCGTTCAGGCAAGGATCGCCCCACAAGCCGCCGCCGTCAAAGAAAAGCGTTCCAGCAAGCGCGCGCCCTCCTCTAGGCTGAAGCTTCGGGGGAGCCATGCCAGACGAGCACGATCGCCAGCCGCCGGGGCGCGACGACGACCGCGCGGAGCTGCGCGCGCGCGTCATCGATCAGGCGCCGGCGGTGTTCGTGACCCTGGTCAGCGTGCTGGTGGGTTTGGTGCTGTCTGACCTGGTGACCGAGGCCCGTTCGCGCATGCACCTCTGGCCGCTGGACTTCATGGCGGTGCGCACCTGGGGCCAGCTCCTCTCCAATGGGACTTCGGCGCTCAGCGTCTGGATCGTGCTCGCCCACCTGGGCATAGCGCGGCGGCGGGTGCCGCATCTGACGGAGACCGTCACCGCCTTCGCGCCACCGATAATCCTCCTGGCCGCCACCAGCTATGTGGGCCGCCCGCAGATCTGGCCCTGGTTCTACGGCGCGAGCGCCTATCTGGTCACCGCGCTGGTGTCCGACACCCTGAACGTGCGGCTGACGATGGACCAGGCGGCCGGCGGACGGTTCAGGCGCCTGCTACATCCCCTGGGCCATCACCTGGTGATCTACTTCGGCGCACCCGCCTATCTGGCGGGAGCGATCCTCGACCAGCGCGGCCTGTTGCCGCCGGCGCTGGAATTGGCTCTGGCGCTCGCGCCGGTTCCCGCCGCGCTGCTGCTCACCTGGATGTTCTTCCGCGACTGGCGGGCGGCGGTGGAGGGCGATTGACGGGCTGGAATCGAAACGCCCGCCGAGGCTTCCCTCGGCGGGCGTCAGAAGCGCAGGTCGGACGAGGACCTATTCGGCGGCGATCAGCACCTTGCTGAGGGCCCTGTCCTTGAAGTTGATCTCCTGGAGGTACTTGATGCCCTGCTCGGCGATGTCGTCGCCGACCATCTTGTCGCCCTCACTCTTCAGCTCGTCGATGTCGACGTAGGTCGCATAGAAGGCCTTGGTGCGGTCGGTGATGATGCCGGCGTTGAGCAGGGTCTTCACCAACACCCGGAAGATGTTGGTGGCTTCCTTCATGTCCTCGCGCCGGCTCTCGTCGTTGATCAGCTTGCCCATCTCCTCGATCACCCGGTTCGGATCGAGGCCGAATTCCTCGTAGAGGCCGACGTTCTGGGTCGGCGCCACCAGGTTGAAGAGCAGCGTCTGGAAGCAGTGGGCGGCCCACAGCTCGATGATCTCGTGCTCGGCCTCGGTCAGGTGCGGGATGGTCCGGTCGGCCCAGATCTTCCCGAACTTGTGGTGGAAGGCCTCATCGGTCATCACCAGCTGGGTCAGCTTCTTGGCCAGCGGGTCGTTGGTCTCGTTGAAGATCGTGGCGAAGGCGCCCATGGCCAGGCCCTCGACCAGCATCTGCATGCCGATGATCTTCTTGTAGACCTCCGGCGCGTGGATGATCTCCACCAGCAGATCCTTCAGGATCGGGCCGCATTCCACCGGCCGGCCCCAGCGGGCCTTGATGTACTTGGCGAAGGCGGTGACGTGGCGGGCCTCTTCACGGGTCTGGTTGGCGGCGTATTCCTGTGCGCCCTGGTCCTTCAGTACATGGCAGAGGCTGGCCGACAGGTTCAGCGCGCCCTGTTCGCCGTGCAGGATCGAGGAGAACGTGCGCAGCGTCGACGCATTGGCGAAGCGGATGATGTTCGCCTCGGTCTTCAGGTGGTCGCGCACATAGTCGAGCTGCAGCGCCCCGTGGAATTTCTCCGGCAGGATCATGACCTTTTCCATGTCCAGCGGCTCGGAGAAGTCGATGTACTTGGCGTCGAGCGGATCCCAGAAATGGTCGTGGGTCGCCGAGATGATCTTGTCGAAGGCGGTCGAGCGCGCGCCGTAGCGGTCCAGCTCCAGCATGGACTCGAAATCGTCCGGCGCGACGGCGTCGTAGATCAGGTCCTTGGTGATGTTGCCGTCGGCGGCCATGGGGTCTCGCTCCTGCGGGTTGCTTCCGGGACCATGGCATCTGAACGGTGCTTAGTCAACGAAGGTGACGCCAGCGTCACCTTTGAGAAAGCTTAGCCGGCGGAGGCCTCGATGGCGTCGATGTCGGCGTCGGAGAGGCCGAGGTGGTGGCCGATCTCGTGGACCAGGACGTGGCTGACCAGTTCCTCCAGCGTGACCTCGCCGCGCTCGGCCCACTCGTCGAGGATGGGCCGGCGATAGAGGAAGATCATCGAGGGCTGGGCTGCGGGCCCGAAGCCGTCGCGGTGGCCGATGTCTACACCTTGATAGAGGCCCGTCAGGCCGAAGGAGTCTTCGATCCCCAGCTCGTCCAGCACCTCGTCCGACGGAAAGTCATCGACGCGGAACACGACATTCCCGGTAAGCTTGCGAAAGCTGGCCGGCAGCGCCTGGAACGCGGCCGAAGCGATCGCCGCGAGGTCGTCCAACGAGGGCGCCTTTCCGAACGCCGCCGGCTCCTGAGGCGGCTCACTCATCGGGCATGACGATGTGCGGGGCGTCCGGCGGGCGCACCTCGAAGAGGCCGATGTCCAGCGGCTGTTGCGGCTCGATCGGGCGCAGCGGCTGGCCGGCGATGGCGCGCAGGGTCGCGGGATCGAGCGGCTGGGCGGCGCGGCGGGCCTTGCGCGCCTGGGGCGTCTCGATCGGCCGCTCGGCCGTGCCGATCCGCCAGTAGGAGACCATCAGCCGCCAGGCCGTGCGCGGCGGCGCGCCTGCCGGCTTGGGCCAGCGCCGACCGTCCTCGTTGGTCGGCTCGACGCGCTCCGTCCGCTGTCCCGGCAGGATTTGTTCGGCGAGCCGACGCCAGGGCTCGTCCAGCAACCCGCCATAGGCCTGGACTGCGGCATCCCGCGTGGCGAAGGCCGGGCCGGTTGGATCGGTTACGAAGACCACCGGCTCGCCGGCCACGCCCAGCGCCTCGCGTTCGCGCACCGCGTGGCCCAGCGGGCTCGCAAGCGCCTGCTCCGCATTGACCGCCACGGGATAGAGGATCGCCGTCATGGTTCCGGCTTGGGCTCCGCTCATGCGCCAACATAGCCTATCTTCCGAGAACGCGGCGCGGATGCGGCGAGGTCCGGCTGAGCTTAGTGTGCGAAGGAGGTGATTCGCCGGAGCGTGGCCGAAGCGGGGATGGACGCCCAACATTTGATCCTGGCGGCGGCGGCGGGCGCGGTGTCGCTCGCGATCTGCGCGGTGCTGTGGGCGCTGGCGCAGCGGCGCCGGGCGCAGGACAGCATCGCCGTGGTGACCGCCCGGCTGGCCAGCATCGAGCAGCGCGCCGAAGCCGCCCAGGCCTCGGCGGAGGCCTTCGATTCCGCCCTGCTGGCGGTGGAGGACGGCCGCGCTCTTCTGGCTTCGGGCGAAGAGTCGCTGGCGGTCTGCGCCGAGGCCCTGGGCGTGCCGGAGGCCGAGCCCCAGGCGATCGTCAACGCCCTGATGCGCGCCGACCCGGACCACGCGCGGCGGCTGCGCGCGCTGTTCGAGCGCGGCGAGGCCTGCGCCTTCGAGGTGCAGGGCGAGGGCGGACTGGTGGCCGTGGAAGGCCGTGCGGCCGGCGCGCTCGCCTGGTTGCGGCTCTCCGCGGCGGTCGGCGAGGACCAGGGCCTGCCCACGGCGCCCCGCTTCGCCGCGTTGCTGAATGCGCGCGCCAACCCGGCCTGGATCGCCGCTGCCGACGGCTCGCCGGTCTGGGTCAACAGCGCCTGGCTGAAGGCCGTGGACGCCGCCAGCCTGGACGAGGCGGCGGCCCGCGGCGCGGCTTTCGACCGCTCGGCCGACGCGCTCGCCAGCGAGGCGGCCAATCTCGGCCAGAGGCGCGACCAGATCCGCTGGTCCACCGTCGCCGGCAAGCGGCGCGCCTTCCACATCACCGCCCAGCCCCTGGAAGGTGGCGGGGTCGGCGTCTGGACTGAGGACGTCACCGAGCAGGAGGAGCTTCGCGAGCGCCTGAAACGCAACATCGAGGCGCACGACGAGACCCTGAACCACATCGCCGACGCTGTGGCGGTGTTCTCCCAGACCAAGAAGCTGATCTTCCACAATACGGCCTTCGCCGAACTGTGGGGGTTGGAGCCCGCATGGCTGGCCGAACAGCCCAGCCACTCGGAGGTGCTGGACCGTCTGCGCCAGCGCCGCCGCCTGCCGGAGACCGCCGACTACGCCAAGTGGAAGGCCGGTGAGCTCGACCGCTACGAACAGCTGGCCGCCGGTCCGGACGACCTCTGGAGCGTGCCGGACGGCCGCACGCTGAAGGTGGTGCGCCAGCCGCACCCGATGGGCGGCCTCCTGCTGCTGTTCAGCGACATCACAGACGAACTGAAGCTGAAGACCCAGTACAACGCGCTGATCCAGGTGCAGCAGGCGACGCTGGACAAGCTGTCGGACGCCGTCGTCGTGTTCGGCTCGGACGGTCGGTTGCGGCTGCACAACGAGGCCTTCGCGCGCTTCTGGAACGTGACGCCCGCCCAGATCGAGGCGGCCGGCGATTTCGAGGGCGTGGTCGAGCTCTGCATCCCCAAGCTCCATGACATGGGCTTCTGGCGCGAACTGAAGGGCCGCGTCGCCGATCCCGACCCGCAGGCCCGCGCGCCCACCACGGGCGAGGTGAAGACCTCCGACAGCCGCATCGTGGTCTACCAGTCGCGGCCCCTGCCGGACGGGGCGACGTTGATCGCGTTCACCGACGTCACCGACGCCCGCAAGTTGGAAGGCGCGCTCGCCGCCAAGGAGCAGGCGCTCACCGATGCCGAGCGGCTGAAGCGCGACTTCGTGGGCAATGTCTCCTATGAGCTGCGCACCCCGCTCACCACCATCATCGGCTATTCCGAGCTCCTGGAACGCTCCGGCGAGGCGTTGTCGGAACGCGGGCGGAGCCACGCCGCGGCGGTGAAGTCGGCCGCGACGCAGCTTGCCCGTTCCATCGACGACGTCCTCGACATGGCGCAGATCGACGCGGATGAAATGGCGCTGGACCTGGAGGACGTGCGCGTCTGCGACCTGCTCACCGCCCAGCAGCAGCGCTGGGCCGCCGAGGCCGAGGCCGCCAGCGTCAAGATCGTTGTCGAGTGCCCCGACGACATCGGCCTGATCCGCGGCGACCAGCGCAGGCTGGCGCAGATCATCGAGCACCTGGTCGAAAACGCGCTTGGCCAGACGCCGCCCGGCGGGACTGTGACCATGGGCGCCAAGAAGGCGCTGGGCGAGATCCAGCTCCATGTTTCCGACACCGGGCGCGGCATCCCATTCCATGTCCAGGCGCACATCTTCGACCGCTTCATCGGCCGCGAACGCGGCGGCCCGGGCCTCAGCCTGGCGCTGGTCAAGGCGCTGACCGAGCTGCACGGCGGCTGGGTGGCGCTGGAGAGCGAACCGGGCGCGGGCGCCACCTTCACCTGCCACTTGCCGGAAGAGGCGCAGGCCGCGGCGGCCCAGCCGGAACTGGGCCTGCGGGCCTAGCGGGCTGGCCTTAGGCCCGCCATCAGCACATCGATCAGCCGCCGCGCACTGGCTTCCCACTCCGGCTGGTCGTAGCCATAGCTGACCCCGATCAGCATCCGGTAGAGGTCGTCGGGGCCGATGTCGGCGCGGATATCGCCGTCTGCGATAGCGGCGCGCGCCAGCCGGTTCATCGCCTCGGAAATCGCCGCGCCAGAGGAGGCGTAAAGCGCCGAGCCCTCACCGGGCGAGGCCTGCAGCGCCGGTGCGATCACCCGCTTGGTCACCATGTAGTCGACGAGCTGATGCAGCCAGGCCTCGAGCGCCTCTCCTGGCGGCTTGCTCGCCAACAGCGCCTCGGCCGAGGCCGAGAGTTGATCCACCCCGCGCCGGTAGACGGCAGCCAGCAGGGCGTCGCGCGTCGGGAAGTGACGGTAGAGCGTGCCGATGCCCACGCCGGCGCGCTGGGCGATCTCCTCGAGCGGCACATCGGCGCCGACGCTGTTGAAGGCCGCCTTGGCCGCCTCCAGCAACTGCTCGCGATTTCGCAGGCTGTCGGCCCGCGGCTTCCGCACCTTTTCGTTCTCGACGCCCAAAACCGGCCCTTGAAAAACGGAGGAAGCCTCCGTATTTAACCGGAGGTCACCTCCGCTTCATATAGCGTAGGCCCGGTCCCTGACAATCACTCGATCCCTGGAGACATTCCCATGATCGCATCCTTTGGCGCCAAGTCGACGACGGACGAGGTGCTCGCGGGCGTAGACCTTTCTGGCAAACGTATCCTAGTGACTGGCGTCTCGGCCGGCCTCGGCGTCGAGACCGCCCGCGCCCTGGCCGGCCACGGCGCGCAGGTGGTTGGCGCGGCTCGCGACCTCGACAAGGCGTACAAGGCCACCGAGCAGGTCCGCGCCCAGGCGGCGAACGGCGGCGGGATCGAGCTCGTCGAGCTCGATCTCGCCTCGCTGGCCAGCGTGCGCGCCTGCGCCGACAGGCTGGTCGCCGACGGCAAGCCGTTCGACGTCGTCATCGCCAACGCCGGCGTCATGGCGACGCCCTTCGGCAAGACGGCCGACGGTTTCGAGACGCAATTCGGCACCAACCACCTGGGCCACTTCGTCCTCGTCAACCGCATCGCCTCGCTGATGCAGCCCGGCTCGCGCCTGGTGAACCTGTCGTCCTCGGGCCATCGGTTCTCCGACGTCGACCTGGACGACCCGAACTTCGACCACACGCCCTATGCCGAGTTCGTGGCCTATGGTCGGTCCAAGACGGCCAACATCCTGTTCGCCGTGGAGTTCGACCGCCGCCACAAGGCGCACGGCGTCCGGGCAGTGGCCGTCCACCCAGGCGGCATCCAGACCGAGCTCGGCCGCTACATGACGCCTGGCGTCATGCAGGCGATGATCGATTCCATCGCCGCCCAGGCCGCCGAGGGCCAGCCCGCCTTCGAGTGGAAGACCATTCCGCAGGGCGCGGCCACCTCCTGTTGGGCCGCCGTCGTGGCGCCGGCCGACACCGTCGGCGGTCTTTACTGCGAAGACTGCCATGTGGCCGAGCCGACCGACGCGGGCCTCGACTTCCGGGGCGGCATCCGCGCCTATGCTCTGGATCCGGAACGCGCCAAGGCGCTCTGGGCCAAGAGCGAGGAGATGGTCGGCGAGCGGTTCTAGCGCTTGCCACCAGTGTCCCGATCGTCTTGCGTGGGGAGCGGCTCAAGTCGTTCCCCGCAAAGGAGACGGACATGAAGACCTTCCTCGCGCTCTACATGGGCAAGCCCACGCTGGAGCCGGTCGCGCAGCCCGACCCGGTGACCATCCAGAAGGGATTGGCGGCCTGGACCCAGTGGATGACCGACCACGCCGCGGACGTCGTCGGGACCGGCGGGCCGGTCGGGACCACCAAGCGGGTCTCGAAGGCCGGGATAGCCGACACTCACAACGCGGTCGCGGGCTACGTCATCGTCCGCGCCGAGTCGCACGAGGCCGCGGCGCGGATGTTCGAGAACCATCCGCACTTCGCGATCTTCCCCGGCGATTCCGTGGAGGTCATGGAGCAGATGCCAATCCCCGGCGGCTGAACCGGGCGGGCTCGGGGAACAACCTCTGCCGGCCGGCGTTTGGGCCTCGCTTCGGTGAACTGACCGAACCGGAAAACGCCAGCTGGAGAGCTTGCCGTGCGATCGATCCTTTTGATGTTCCTGGGCGTCCCCCTGCCGATCATCCTGCTCCTCGCGTTCTGCACCCACCACTTCTGAACCGGGAGCCACCGATGGAACGCGATCTTAGCCACGGCGCGATCACCGACCTCGCCCACGCGCCGGAAGAAGCCCAGTCGGCGGTATCCTGGGGCGCGATCCTGGCCGGCGCCGTCGCCGCCCTCGCCCTCTCGTTCGTTCTGCTGGCGCTCGCCACGGGGTTCGGCTTGCAGATGGCCTCGCCCTGGCCCGGCGCACGGCCGACGTCCGAGGGCTTCACGCCCATCGCGGGTTCAGTCCTCGTCGCGATCCAGGTGCTCGCGGCCGGCCTCGGCGGCTATCTCGCCGGTCGGCTTCGCACCCGCTGGACCCATCTGCATGGTCATGAAGTCCACTTCCGAGATACCGCTCACGGCCTGCTGGTCTGGGCGGTGAGCACGGTGGCCGGCGTGATCCTCGCCACGGCCGTGGTCGCGCCTGCCGCCGGTCAGGCGGGCGCTGTCGCAGCCGCGGCGGTCGCTGTCCAGGCTTCTGCGCCTGCGACGGCTGACACGACCGCACCCGCAACGCCCGATCCCGCGATCGTCCGCTTAGAGGCCGAGCGGGCCAAGAACGTTGCGGCGCAGATGGCGCTCTTCATGGGTGTCGGCCTGCTGCTCAGCGCCTTCATCGCCAGCGTCGCCGCGGCGATCGGCGGCCTGCGGCGCGACGACATGCACGTCCATTACTGGACCGAACGGGCGCGAGCCTGAGGCGTAACACCTGCGCCGCACTGACGCCCCAATACGCTGTTATGTGGGAATCAGTTCAACCTTGGTATCGGCCGCATCCCGCGAGGGCGGCGGCTTTCCGGGCGTGGGGGCGCTGGGAGCTAGGATACGATGGCGCAGGTCTCGGCGCTGTTGGGAAGCATCGCAGGATGGGCCTCCGCCCATCCGATACCGTTGCTCGGCGCTTGCACGGCGCTCGGCCTGGCCTTGATGCTGACGTCCGCGCGCAAGGGCTAGCGCCGGCCCGCGCCTAGCGCTTGATCGTATTCTTCACATCGCCGGTCGCCGACTCGCCGGCGAACTTGTCCCTCTCGCCGTCGTGCTCAAGCGCGTAGTTGCGGGTCAGATGGCCGACCGTCGACTCCACCTGTCCGGTGGCCTTCTGCACGATCCCGTTGCGGTGATCCCTGTCGCAGGCCGCCGTCGCTATGGCAGCCATGGCGAAGGCGGCGACGAGCGCCGGAGCGGTGTTCGACATGACAGAAAACCCGGAGGTCCGCCTCGGATGTGGGCGAGATGCTAACGGCCGGGGGAGCGACGGGTTCAACAGGAATGCGAGCTGGCGCCCTCACCCCGGACGCCCAAGCTTCAGCCTAGTGCTGGCTCTCCGGCATGCGCACCACCAGGCCATCCAAGGCGTCGCTGACCTTGATCTGGCAGGAGAGGCGGGAATTGTCCTCGACGTTCTCGGCGAAGTCGAGCATCGACTCCTCCATGGCCGATTTCTCGCCGGTCTTCGAGCGCCAGGCCTCGTCGACATAGACATGGCAGGTGGCGCAGGCGCAGGCCCCGCCGCAGTCGGCGTCGATGCCTGGCACGTTGTTCTTCACCGCGCCTTCCATGACGGTGAGCCCGTTCTTCACGTCGATGACGTGCTCGGTTCCGTCGTGCTCGATGTAGGTAATCTTCGCCATAAACCCCTCGGACCGACTTTCTAGCGCCGCTACGCGGCGACCTCTTTCATGGAAATGGACGGGTCTGCAAGTCTGGCCTTGTCCACGGCTTTGCGTCCCCCAATGAGCTGTTTGCCCATCATGAATTCCGGCGGCGAGTTGATCGCCTCCACGGATTGGACCAGATCGCCCTTCAGGTGGAACACCGCGAACTTGGCTGTGGCGGGGTCGCCGCGCACCAGGATCTCGTCCACATCGAAGGCGTAGCCGGCGATCTGCAGCTTCAGGTCATACTGGTCCGACCACTGCCACGGGACCTCGCCGGGCGGGGCTGCGCGGCCGACGATGGCGCTGGCCGCCTGCTTGGCCCCTTCCAGCGCATTGGGCACGCTCTCCATGCGGAACATGCGCCCATAGATCGGCATCGGCCGGTGCGCGACGTCGCCGATGGCATAGATCGCCGGGTCAGAGGTTCGGGCTTCGATGTCGACCACCACGCCGCGCGCGACCTCCAGGCCGCAGTCGCGGGCGATCTCGTCGTTGGGCGCAGCGCCCACGCCAACCACCGCGGCGTCGCAGGCGAGGGTGCGACCGTCGGAGAGCGTCACGCCGGTGACGTGGCCGTCCTTGCCCTCGAAGGCGGTGACGCTTGCACCCAATTCGAAGGTCACGCCATGCCGCTCGTGGTAGGCCTTGAAGAAGCTGGAGAGCGCCTCGCAGGCGACGCGGGCCAGCAGCCGGTCCTCGCGCTCCAGCACGACGACCTCGGCGCCCAGCGCCCGGCCTGACGCGGCGACCTCCAGGCCGATGTAGCCGCCGCCCACCACCGCCAGCCGTTTGCCCGGCCCGACCGTCGCCTTCAGGTGCTCAGCGTCTGCGGCCGTGCGCAGGAACATCACGCCGTCCAGGTCAGCGCCAGGGATCGGCAAGGCGATAGCCCGCGCGCCAGTGGCGAGGATCAGGGCGTCGTAGGAGACCTCGGACCCGTCGGAGAGGGCGACGGTCTTGGCGCCTCGGTTCAGCGACAGGGCCCGCGTCGAAGGCCGAAAGTCGATGTTGTGCTCGGCATAGAACTCGACCGGCTTCAGCGCGAGCGAGTCCGCGTCCGCCTCTCCCTTCAGCCAGGCCTTGGAGAGCGGCGGGCGCTGGTAGGGCGGGATCGGCTCCTCACCCACCAGGGTGATCGGACCCTCATGGCCGTACTGGCGCAGCAAGGCCGCGGCCGTGCCGCCCGCATGGCCGGCGCCCAGGATCACCACATGTGCCGCCTGATCGCTCATCTCCATCCCCGATGCCGAAAAGTGACACGCGCGTCAACTTGGATGCCGAGGTCGGCGGCGAGGTTCCCGGCAAGGCGCCTCGCCACCCGATAGGCCTCAGCCGGCCGCCTTAACCCGGCCGATCCAGTCGTCGACGCTGCGTTCCAGCACCGTCAGCGGCACCGAGCCCTCGCCGACCACCAGATCGTCATACGCCTTGATGTCGAACTTGGGACCGAGCTCGCGCTCCGCCTTGTGGCGTAGCTCCATGATCTTCAGCATGCCGATCTTGTAGCCGGTCGCCTGGCCCGGAAGGGTGATGTAGCGGCGGACCTCGGACCGCGCCTGGTTGGGCGGGCGGCGGCCGGTCTTGACCATGTAGTCGACGGCCTGGTCCTCGGTCCAACCCTCGGCGTGGATGCCGGTGTCGGTGACCAGACGCGCGGCGCGGAACAGCTCGGCGTCCAGCCGGAAGAAGTCCGACGCCACGTCCGGATAGGCGCCCATCTCCTTGCAGAGCGCCTCGGTGTAGAGCGCCCAGCCCTCGCCGTAGGCCACATAGCGGTAGCCGGCGCGGAACTTCGGGATGCCCTTCTGCCGCACCTGGATGTCGCCCTGCATCACGTGGCCCGGGATGCCCTCGTGGCACATCAGGTCGGTGATGTTGGCCGGATCGTCGGTGACGCCGAGCATGTGGATGTAGACCCGGCCCGGGCGCACGCCGTCGGGGCTGGGTCCCGCCGCGTGCGCGGCGCCGCCGGCCACCTCGCTGAACGAGGGCTCGCGGACCACCTCGGCCTTGTAGACTGGCAGATTGTTGAAGAAGCTGGGCAGCAGGCTGCGATTGTGGGCCACCGCCTCGTTGTAGCGGCGCAGGTAGTCGGCGCGGATCGCGTCGGTCCAGGGCGTCGGCGGGAACTGCTTGGCCCGCTCGTCATAGTAGGCCTGGCGGTCCTTGAACCCGGCCGACTGCGCGAGCTTGTCCTGCTCGGCCTCGATGCGCTTGACCTCCGACAGGCCGAGCTCATGCACCTGTTCCGGCGTCAGGTCGGTGGTGGTGTTCAGCTTCAGGGCCGCTGCGTACCAGTCGAGCCCGCCCGGCAGGGAAACCGCGCCCGTCTTGCCTGACGGGGCCTTCGGCAGGTCGGCTTGGGCCCAGGCGACGACGCGGCCGTAGGGCGCCTTCAGGCCGAGCAGCGCCGCGCGCGCGTCGGCGGTCAGGGCCTCGGCCTCGGCCTGGGTGATCTTGCCGGCCGCCTGCAGCTTGCCGACCTTGGTCTTGACGTCGGCCCACAAGGGCGAGTCCGGGCCCGAGGCGTCGAAGGGCTGGCCGGAGACCATCTGCCGGCTACCCGAAATCACCCGCTCGATCTCGAACTTAGGGGCGCGGACGCCCTTCGCGTCGGCCTTGCGGCTTTCCGCGATCGCCACGTCCAGGGTCGGGCCGATAGCGCGCAGTCGCGCGATGTAGGCCTTCATGCCCTCAGCGTCGCTGGCGACGTGGGTGTTGATCAGGAAGTTCGGCAGCTCGGAGTGAACCGAGTAGAGGAAGGAATAAAACGGCGGCTGGTAGCTGCGGAACTTGTAGGTCAGCTCTGCGCGATCGAGTTCCAGGGCCCACATGTCGTAGCTGGCCTGCGAGGCCGGCGGCAGCTTGGCGCGGTCGAACTGCGCCTTCATTCGCGCGACGCTGCCACGCCGCCATTCGAGCAGCTTCAGCTGGCCGGCGTCGCTGATGTCGTCGAGGCGGTCCATGCCCTGCTTGGAGCCCAGCCGGGTGGCGAGCTGCGGCCGCTGCGCCAGCTCCTGCTCGAACTCCTTGTCGAGGAAGGCGGTGAACCGCGCCGCCTCAGTGGCCTGATCGCCCTGGGCGAAGGCGGGCGGCGCCATCATCACCACCGGCGCGCCTGCCAGCGCCAAGGCCATCACGAACCCGAAACCCGTCAATCTACGCAAGACCAACCCCCCGTTTGAACTGCGCGCAACAGAGCGTCGAAACGCCGGCGTGACAATGGGGGTGACTCGCGATCCGGCTCACACCACGCGGTCTGCCAGCATCTTCTTCACCTCCGCGATGGCCTTGGCGGGATTCAAACCCTTCGGGCAGACCTGGGCGCAGTTCATGATCGTGTGGCAGCGGTAGAGCTTGAAGGGGTCTTCCAACGCATCCAGGCGCTCGCCGGTCGCCTCGTCTCTGGAGTCGATCAGCCAGCGGTAGGACTGCAAGAGCGTCGCGGGGCCCAGGTACTTGTCCTGGTTCCACCAATAGCTCGGGCAGGAGGTGGTGCAGCAGGCGCACAGGATGCACTCGTAGAGGCCGTCCAGCTTTTCGCGGTCTTCTGGCGACTGGATCCATTCCTTCTGCGGCTCCGGCGTTTCGGTGTGCAGCCAGGGCTCGATGGAGGCGTACTGCGCGTAGAACATGGTCAGGTCGGGAACCAGGTCCTTCATCACCGGCATGTGCGGCAGCGGGCTGATCTGCACGTCGCGGCCCGGGACCTCTTCCCAGCCGTGGGTGCAGGCGAGCGTGTTGCGGCCGCCGATGTTCATGGCGCAGGAGCCGCAGACGCCCTCGCGGCAGGACCGGCGGAACGCCAGCGTCGGGTCCATGGTGTTCTTGATGTGGATCAGGACGTCGAGGACCATCGGGCCGCAGGCCTCGACGTCGACGTCGTAGGTGTCCCAGCGCGGGTTCTCCGTCCCCTCCGGATCGTAGCGATAGACGCGGAAGGTCTTGGTCTTCTTCGCGCCGTCCGGGGCCGGATGGTGGTGGCCCTTCTGGACCTTGGAGTTCTTCGGGAGGGTGAGCTGAACCATGGGTGCGGTCCCTAGACTTCTTTGGGTTCGGCGGTCTTCCGCCCGAGGATGATGACGCCGTGGTGGCCGTCGTGGTTGGTGGAGACCAGGCGGATCTCCTCGATGCCGGCCTCGTTGCAGAGGCGGATCACCTTCGACATGTCGTAGTCGTACATCAGGATCTGGCCGACCGGCAGGCGCTGGGCCCAGAGCTGCTGGCGCTGCTTCTGGAAGAGCTTCTTGATGCCCTTCTCTTCCGGCCAGACGTGGCTGCGCTCGCGCCAGACGGTGAGCTGCAGGCTGATCACCCCGCCCGGCGCCAGGCGCGCGAGAAGCTGTTCGAAGATCTCCAGGCCCCGCTCGGGCGGGATGTGCTGGAAGACGATGAAGCTGTTGATCCAGTCGAACGGCCCGTCGGGCAGCTCGCCGACGTAGCTGACCTTGCTGCCGCGCTTGCGGGCGAGCTCCAGCATGCCCGGCGAGATGTCCACGCCGGTGACTTGGTCGGCGTACTTCAGCATCGCCTCCGCCAGACGGCCGACGCCGCAGCCGAAATCGAGCGCCCGGCCGCTGGGCGGCTCGCCGATCAACTTGCTGAGGTCGGCGGCGATCGGGTCGATGTGGAAGGCGCCGGAGGCGTAGAACTCCTCCACCCGCTCCGGCGTGAGGTTCTCCGTCAGGAAATTCGGGTGGCTGATGACGCCCCAATAGGGATTGCTCTGGCCGAGCTCGCGCCAGTCCGCGTCGGTGTCCCGACCGAGAAGGGCGTCTTCAACGCCAGGCATGCATGAACACCCTGTTGTGCTTCCAATAGAGTTCCGGCGCGCGCCAGTGCGGCTTGGTCACCGGATGGCCGGTCATCTCGACGCGCTTGAAGCCCAGGTCGCGGGCCATGCCCTCCAGGCAGCGCCGGTTGGGCGCCCAGAAGTTGGTCGGGTCTCCGCCCAGGTCGGAGCCCTCGTAGTAGCGCATCACCGGCCAGGGCAGGACGTCGAGCGCGGTGCAGGTCTCGACGACCAGCATCTCGCCGGTTACCGAGGCCGCGTGCTCCAGGCACTGCATCGGGTCCTTCACGTGGTAGAGCACGCCGAGGAAGAGGACGACGTCGAAGGTCCCGACCGCTTGCGGTGACAGGTCCTGCACGTCGGCGTCTCGAGTCTCGACCTTGGAGCGCAGGCGCTGGTGGGCGTAGTCGAAGCCCGCCTTGGTTCCCCATCCGGCGCCAGACCAGCAGAAGTGGTCGGTGGCCAGGACCTGCGCGGCTCCACGCCGTTCGGCCTCGAAGGAGAAAAAGCCGTCCCAGGCGCCGATATCGAGCACGCGCTTGCCGGCCACCCCGTGCTTGAACACCACGTCGGCCTCGGTCTTCAGCACCTCGGCCGACTTCACGCCCGGCGTGCTCTCGCCGCCCGGCAGGCTCAGCGAGTGGAACCAGTTGATGGCCGGGGCCGTCTGGGCGTCCATCTGGGACCCGTCCATCGCCGGCTCAGTACACCCGCGCCTTCGGCGGGAACGGCGCTATGTCGTTGGTCATGGTGTAGTCGTGGACCGGGCGGTAATCGATCTTCACCTTGCCGGTCGCGTCGTCGAACCAGGCGAGCGTGTGCTTCATCCAGGTCTTGTCGTTGCGGTCCGGGAAGTCTTCCCGGGCATGGGCGCCACGGCTTTCCTGACGGTTGTTGGCGCCGACCACCGTGACCACGGCCTGGCCGATCAGGTTGTCGAGCTCCAGGGTCTCCATCAGGTCGGTGTTCCAGATCATCCCACGGTCGGCGACGGAGAGGTCCTTGCGCTTCTTCTGCACCACCTCCAGGCGCTTGACGCCGGAGACCAGGCTCTCGCCGGTGCGGAACACCGCGGCGTCCTCCTGCATTGCCTGCTGCATCTCCAGCCGCAGCGCCGCCGTCGAGGTCTTGCCCGAGGCGTTGCGCAGGCGGTCGAACCGCGCGAGGTGGCCGTCCGTCATGGACGGCTTCAGCTCCGGCTGGGTGTCGCCGGCCTTGATGGTGTCGGCGGCCCTAAGCGCCGCGGAGCGCCCGAAGACCACCAGGTCGATCAGCGAATTGGAGCCGAGGCGGTTCGCGCCGTGGACGCTGACGCAAGCCGCCTCGCCCACCGCCATCAGGCCCGGCACCACCTTGTCTGGATCGCGGCCGGCCTTGGTGACCACCTCCGAGTAGAAGTTCGTGGGCACGCCGCCCATGTTGTAGTGCACCGTCGGCAGCACCGGGATCGGCTCCTTGGTCACGTCGACGCCGGCGAAGATGCGGGCGCTTTCCGAGATGCCGGGCAGCCGCTCGTGCAGGATCTTCGGATCCAGGTGATCGAGGTGCAGGTTGATGTGGTCCTTCTTCGGACCCACGCCGCGGCCCTCGCGGATCTCGATGGTCATAGCGCGGCTGACCATGTCGCGCGGCGCCAGGTCCTTCACCGACGGCGCATAGCGCTCCATGAACCGTTCGCCCTCGGAGTTGGTCAGGTAGCCGCCCTCGCCGCGCGCGCCCTCGGTGATCAGGCATCCCGCGCCATAGATCCCCGTCGGGTGGAACTGCACGAACTCCATGTCCTGCAGCGGCAGGCCGGCGCGCAGCACCATGCCGCCCCCGTCGCCGGTGCAGGTGTGGGCCGAGGTGCAGGAGAAGTAGGCCCGGCCGTAGCCGCCGGTCGCCAGGATCACCAGCTGCGACTGGAAACGATGCAGGGTCCCGTCGTCCAGCTTCCAGGCGGTGACGCCGCGGCAGACGCCTTCGTCCATGATCAGGTCCAGGGCGAAGAACTCGATGAAGAACTCGGTCTCCTTGGCGAGCGCCTGGCCGTACATGGTGTGCAGCATGGCGTGGCCGGTGCGGTCGGCCGCCGCGCAGGTGCGCTGGATCGGCGCCTCGCCGAAGTTGCGGGTCATGCCGCCAAAGGCGCGCTGGTAGATCTTGCCGTCCGGCGTGCGCGAGAACGGCACGCCCCAGTGTTCCAACTCGTAGACCGCGGCCGGAGCGTTTCGGACCAGGTATTCGATGGCGTCCTGGTCGCCCAGCCAGTCCGACCCCTTGACGGTGTCGTACATGTGCCAGCGCCAGTCATCCTCGCCCATGTTGCCGAGACTGGCGGAGATGCCGCCCTGGGCGGCCACGGTGTGCGAGCGGGTCGGGAAGACCTTGGAGATGCAGGCGGTCTTCAGGCCCGCCGCAGCGCAGCCCAGCGCCGCGCGCAGGCCCGAACCGCCCGCGCCCACGACGACGACGTCATACTTGTGATCGATGAATTGGTAGGACGCCATGGATCAGTAGGCTCCGCCGCTCAGCGCGACCTTGAGGATCGAGAAGATCGCCAGCGCGCCGGCAAGGCCGCAGACGAAGAGGTTGAGGATCAGCAGGGCCGACTTGGTCAGGGTCTTGTGGATGTAGTCCTCGACCACCACCCGCAGCCCGGCCTGCATGTGCCAGAAGCTGATCGCCAGCGTCAGCACCGTGAGCACCGCGTTCAGCGGGTTCTGCACCCAGCGGACCGCGAAGGCGTAGTCCCCGGCGCAGAGCTGCAGGACGCCATAGACCGCCCAGACGATCAGCGGGACCAGCGCGATCGAGGTCACGCGCTCGGAGATCCAGGCGCCGACACCGTGCTTGGCCGAGCCCAGGCCGCGGGCGCGCGAAAGAGGCGTGCGATAGCTGGACATCAGAGCGCCCCCGTCATGCCGGCGATGCCCCAGACCGCCAAGGTGGCCGCCGCGGCGAAGGCGAACACCACCACGGCCGAGGCGTTGGCCGACTTCACGTCGAGGCCGTGACCGGTGTCCCACACCAGGTGCCGGATGCCGTTGGCCAGGTGGTAGAAGAGGCAGAGCGTCAGGCCGAACATCACGAAGAGGCCGGGCCAAGAGCCCATCAGCCCCTTGAACGTCGCATAGGCCTGCGGCCCGGAGGCCAGCGAGACCGCCCAGGCCGCGGCGATCAGGACGCCGACATAGAGCGCGCAGCCGGTCACCCGGTGCAGGATCGAGGTCGCCATGGTGATGTGCCAGCGCCAGACCTGCAGGTGCGGCGACAGCGGCTTTTCTCGGGGTGTGCGGGCGGCGTCCGTCATCTGGTCTCTGCGCCTGGTTCCTGTCCGGAGGTGGGTCCGCTTTTAAGCGCCGCGCGGGGGGTGTCAACGAAGCGGGGTCGGATCGCGCGCTCAACCGCGAGGTGCTTCCTAGGATGCAAGACCATTCCTTCGGGTTTGACGAAGTGTTGCCGTTCAAAGTCTTGGAGACAATGCGTTGTTGCTGTAGCCTTCCTTCGTGAAAGGCGAAGGATGCGGTTCGACCTCGTCGACCTGAAGCTGTTCTGCGAGGTGGCGGACGCGGGCTCCATCACCGCCGGCGCCGAACGCTGCGCCCTGGCGCTGGCCGCGGCCTCGACGCGCATCCGCAGCATGGAGCAGAGCCTGGGCGCTGCGCTTTTGACCCGCTCGCGGCAGGGCGTGGTCCCGACGCCCGCGGGCCTGACCCTGCTGAAGCACGCCCGCGCCATGCTGGACCAGAGCGCGCGGCTGAGGGAGGACCTGGGCGCCTACGCCGGCGGGATGTCCGGCGAGGTCCGGCTGCTGGCCAACACCAACGCCCTCACCGAATTCCTGCCGGAGGCGCTGTCGGCCTTCCTCGCCGACCACCCGCACATCAGCGTCGACCTGGAGGAGCGGCTTTCCGACGAGATCGTCGGCCTGGTGGCGGAGGGCGTGGCCGACGCCGGGATCGTGGCCGGCACGGTCGACATGGGCTCGCTCACCACCTACCCGTTCCGCTCCGACCGCTTCGTCGTGGTGACGGCCAAGGGCCATCCGCTCGCGCAGCGCGGCCCGGTGAATTTCGCACAGGTGCTGGACTACGACTTCGTCGGCCTCGACCGGACAAGCTCCCTGCAGCGGTTCCTGGCCGGCAAGGCGGCGCGCGAGGGCCGTCCGCTGCGCCTGCGCGTGCAGCTTCGCAGCTTCGACGCGGTCTGCCGGCTGGTGGAGTGCGGCGTGGGCGTCGGCGTCGTGCCCCAGACCACGGCCGCGCGGGCGGCCAAGACCATGCAGCTCGCGATCACCGACCTGGCCGACGACTGGGCGCTGCGCGAGCTCACCATCGTGGTCCGGGCCGGCGGCGAACTGCGGCCCTACGCCAAGGCGCTGGTGGACAGCCTGCGAGCCTAGGCCTGGGTGATCAGCTTGTCGGCGAACACCTTCCAGGCGGGGCTGAAGTAGAGCGCCATCGACGTCGTCTGGATCAGCGCGATCCAGATCACCCCCGCGATGTAGGCCGGATGCAGCCGCCGTCGCGTGACCAGGTCGTAGGCGCCGACGCCCAGGATGAGCAGCGTCGTGCAGACGTAGAGCGACCCCCAGGTCTGGAGCAGGTCGGTCCCCGTCATGCCCAACGCAAAGAGCCAGCGGGCGAACCCCGCGTCGGCGATGCTGAGCGTGGAGAGCAGCGCCAGCCGTTTGTGAATTGGCGCGACATTGCGGAAGGCGACCGCCGCGCCGATCAGCCCGACGAAGCCCACGATGTCGGTGAACTGGATGGCGACGAAGGCCGGGTCATAAGCCGGCGTGCCGATCTTGGCGTGATCAGCGATCAGGGCCGTCACAGGACCGACGACGGCCATCACGCCGGCCAGGCCGATCATGGCGAGCCCGAGCTTGCGGTGGATGGCGACCCGCTTGGTGCGGATCAGCAGGATCTGCACTGTGAACAGCGCCAGCCAGCCCATGAAGGCCGCGGCATGGACATGGACGATCGGCGGATAGGGCTTTTCGTGCCCCTGGACGTGCTTGAGGATCTCCGGGCCGAAGCCGGCCAGGATGCCGAACCAGATCAGCCCAGCGTAGAGCAGGAAGAAGTTGCGGTCCAAGGGATGGTTCGGGGCGAAGCCGCCGGCCGCGTCGGGGCGCAGGCGGCGCACGTTCGGGCTCGTCGTCGATGCCGTCATGTCCGCCGCCCTTTGCCGCCCCCGCGAAGCCCGGACGCTAGGCGCGGGGAGGAAGCCTGGCCATTGAACATTTTTGCCTGCGGCCGCGGTCAGGCGGCCTCCGCCAGCCAGTCGGCGGAGCGCATTTCCTCCAGGCGTGAGGCGGTGCGCTCGAACTCGAAGCTGCCGTCGCCGGCCGGGTAGAGTTCGGCCGGCTGGCCCTCGGCCAATACGATCAGCCGCGCATGGGCCTCGTAGAGCGCGTCGATCAGGATCACGAAGCGGCGGGCCTCCTCGCGGCGGTTGGCGGCGAGCCGGGGCACATCCTCCAGGAAGACGGTGTGGAAACGCGCCGCCAGGGCCACGTAGTCGTTGGGGCCCAGCGCCACCGAGCAGAGGCTGGCGAAGCTCGCCCGCACCAGGCCGCCTGAGGCATGCGGCAGGGTGATCTTGCGGCCCAGCACCTCAAGGGTCGCGCCGCTCTCCTCCTCGCCGCCCAGCATGTCTTGCCAGAGGGCGTCGAAGGATCGCCGGTTGTCCGGGTCGGCCGGCGAAAACCAGGTCCCCGCGGCGCGCAGCCGGTCGAGGCGATAGTCGTGGCCGCCCGCGACCGAGACCACCTCCAGCCGCTGCTTCAGGAGGTCGATGAAGGGCAGGAAGAGCTGGCGGTTGATGCCGTCCTTGTAGAGCGCGTCCGGTTCCCGGTTGGAGGTGGCGACCAGGGTGACGCCGCGGGCGAACAAGGCCTCGAACAGCCGTCCCAGGATCATGGCGTCGGCGATGTCGGTCACCTGGAACTCGTCGAAACAGAGCAGCCGCGCTTCGTCGGCGACCACGTCGGCCACCGGCGGGATCGGATCGTCGCCCTTGTGCTGGCCGAAGCGCGCCTTGCGGGCGGCTGGGTCGCCGCTGCGCCACTCGCCGATCAGCCGATGGACCTCGCCCATGAAGACGTGGAAGTGCGTGCGGCGCTTCTTCTCGACGGCGACGGCCTCGAAGAAGAGGTCCATCAGCATCGACTTCCCCCGGCCGACCGGCCCCCAGAGGTAGACGCCGCGCTGGGACTCCGGCTTGCGGAACAGGGCCTTCAGGCCGTTGGTCGCCGGCGCGCCGGCGAGGTCGGCTTCCAGTCGAAGCAGGGCGCGAAGGCCGGCCGCCTGCGCGGGATCGGGCTGGATGTCGCCGCCGGCGAGACGGGCGTCGTAGGCAGCTTGCAGCGCGGAGGCCATGCGCCCCGCCTAGCGGCCGCACGGCGGTTGCGCAAGGAACAGCCCGACCGCCCAGGGGTTTGATTCACGCCCCACAAGAAGGAGACATCCCATGGCGGACGACGATCGCATGTTCGATCCCTCGCAGACCCAGGTGAACCGCGGCCGCGAGCAAGGCCTCGGCGTCGGCCAGCGCGAGCTCAGCCGGCAACGCGATCCGGATCAGATGCCGCAGACGCCTCTGGACCTGGACGCCGACGACGACGAACTGCGCAGCGAACCGGGTGGCGAGGCTGCGGTGCTGCACGCCAACCATGCGACGCGCGGCGCGAAGCCCGACCGCTCCTCCGGCCCGAAGACTCGGGCCGCCACCAAGGACCAGATCAGCCGGCGGCTCTAACCCATCGTCGGGATCACGAAGGCCGAGTCCTCGCTGAGCCCTTCGGGCCAGCGGGCGGTGACGGTCTTCACCTTGGTGTAGAAGCGGACGCCTTCCATGCCATGCTGGTTGGTGTCGCCGAAGGCCGAGCGCTTCCAGCCGCCGAAGGTGTGGTAGGCCACCGGCACCGGGATCGGCACATTGATGCCGACCATGCCGACGTTGACGCGGGCGGCGAACTCGCGCGCGGCGCGGCCGTTGCGGGTGAAGATTGCGACGCCATTGCCGTACTGGTGGTTGGACGGCAGGGCCACGGCCTCCTCGAAGGTCTCGGCGCGGACCATCTGCAGCACGGGGCCGAAGATCTCGTCCTGGTAGGTGCGCATCTCGGCCTTCACGTGGTCGAACATCGACGGGCCGATGAAGAAGCCCTTGTCGTAGCCCTGCAGCGAGAAGCCGCGGCCGTCGACCACCAGTTCGGCGCCTTCCTCGACGCCCAGTTGGATGTAGTCGCTAACCCGGCGGCGGTGCGCGGCCGTGACCACCGGGCCGTACTGCGCGGCCGCATCGGTGGAGACGCCGACCTTCAGGGTCTCGATCTCCGCCAGCATCTTCTCGCGGAAGGCCTCGGCGGTCTTCTGACCGACCGGGACGACCACCGGTAGCGCCATGCAGCGCTCGCCGGCCGAACCGAAGGCCGCGCCGGAGATGTCCTTCACCGCCTGGTCGAGGTCGGCGTCGGGCATCACGATGCCGTGGTTCTTGGCGCCGCCCATGGCCTGGACACGCTTCCCGTTCGCGGTGCCGCGGCTGTAGACGTAATGGGCGATGTCGGAGGAGCCCACGAAGCTCACCGCCTTGATGTCCGGGTGCTCGAGGATGGCGTCCACCGAAACCTTGTCGCCGTGCACGACGTTCAGCACGCCCTTGGGCGCGCCGGCCTCCATCATCAGCTCGGCCAGGCGCACCGGCACCGACGGGTCCTTCTCCGACGGCTTCAGGATGAAGGTGTTCCCGACCGCGATGGCGATGCCGAACATCCACATCGGGATCATCGCCGGGAAGTTGAAGGGCGTGATGCCCGCGACCACGCCCAGCGGCTGGCGCATGGAATAGACATCGATGCCGGGGCCGGCGCCTTCGGTGTATTCGCCCTTGAGCGCGTGCGGGATGCCGCAGGCGAACTCGATCACCTCCAGGCCGCGCTGCACGTCGCCCTTCGAGTCGGCGATCACCTTGCCGTGCTCGGAGGAGAGCATCTCGGCGAGCTCGTTCATGTTGGCCTCGACGAGGCGCTTGAAGTCGAACATGACCCGCGCGCGCCGTTGCGGATTGACCAGCGACCAGACCTGCTGGGCGCGGGCGGCCGAGGCCACCGCGGCGTCCATCTCCTCCACCGTGGCCAGCGCCACGCGCGCCTGCACCTCGCCGGTGTTGGGATTGAAGATCTCCCCGTAGCGGCCGGAGGTTCCTTTGACGGCCGAGCCGTCGATGAAGTGGGTGATTTCGCGCATGGCCGCGATTTAGACCCAGAAGCCGCCCACGCCTAGGGTGGTGAGCGCGCTTTTCGCCAAGCGCCGATATGCGCGTGAGCGGAGCGCTTGCCCACTGCGCCAGCGCCAGCGCATCCTCGCGCCATGACGGCTGCTTCGCCCGCCCAGACCTTGAGCCCTGCGCGGCGGCGCGATCACATCATCGACGTGCTGATCGCCGAACGCGCGCCGAAGCTGGCCGCCAGCTTCGCCTGGCCGGTTCTGAGGCCCCTGCTCTATGCCTTCCTCGACTACGCCAAGGCCCGAAGGATGGCCGACGCGATCGCACCCCTGCCCGGCCGCAGCGGCCTGGAGCACGTTTCGAAACTGCTCAGCGTGCAGGTGAGCGCCACCGGGCTTGAGCGAATCCCGCGCCAGGGCCGCGCCATCGTGGTCTGCAACCATCCCACCGGCATCGCCGACGGGATCGCGGTCTATGACGCGTTGAAGGCCATCCGGCCTGACGTCTGCTTCTACGCCAACTCGGACGCCCACCGCGTCTCTCCGGGCTTCATCGACGTGCTGATCCCGGTGGAATGGGTCGAGGCCAAGCGGACGCGGGAGCGGACGCGCGAAACCCTGATGCTGACCCGCGAGGCGATGGAAGCCGAGCGCTGCCTGGTGATCTTTCCGTCCGGTCGGCTGGCGCGCCACCAGCCGGGCGGCAAGCTCGCCGACCCGCCCTGGGCGCCGTCGGCGGTTTCGCTGGCGCGCAAGTACGAGGCGCCGGTGGTTCCGATCCATGTGGCGGGGCCCTGGTCGGGGCTGTTCCACATCTTCGACCGCTTCTCCGGCGAACTGCGGGACATCACCCTCTTCCACGAACTCCTGAACAAGCAGGGCCGCGCCTTTTCGCTGACCGTGGGCGCGCCTATCGCCCCTGACACGCTTGAGGGCGAACCGACCGAGGCGATCGGCCGGCTGAAGGCCTATGTCGAGGAGGCGCTGCCTGCAGATCCGGGCCGGCCCTTCGCATGATCTTGGCCGACGAGGCGGCGACGGCGCGGCTGGGCGCGGCGATCGCGCGGGCCCTGCGGACCGGCGAGGCCGTATGCCTCTCCGGGCCGCTGGGCGCCGGCAAGTCGACCCTGGCGCGCGCCCTGATCCGCGTCCTGACGACACCGGATGAGGACGTGCCTTCGCCGACCTTCACCCTCGTGCAGTTCTATGAGGGCCCTCGCCTGAAGGTCGCCCATTTCGACCTCTATCGGCTGACCAGCCCGGACGAGGCCTATGAGATCGGGCTCGACGAGGCGCTCGACGACGGGGCGGCTGTGATCGAGTGGCCGGAACGGCTGGAAGGCCGCCTTCCAGCGGATCGACTCGATATAGAGATCGGGCTCCTGGACGCTGGCCGCGCCGTGCGGTTGACGGCGCACGGGGCGTGGGAAGGACGGCGGATTGAACCCTGAGCGTGAGGCCCAGAAGGCGCGGTTCCTGGCGGAGCACGGCCTGGCGGCGGCGCGGCGCGAGCCGCTGACCGGCGACGCCTCGACGCGCAGCTATGAGCGCCTCCATCCGCCGGGCGGCCCTAGCCTGATTTTCATGGACCAGCCGCCGGCCGTAGAGAGCGAACCCTGCCCGCCGCACGCCGACGCCGCCGAGCGCCGGGCGCGGGGCTACAACGCCCTGGCCAGGCTGGCGGCCGGCCGGGTGGACGCCTTCATCGCCATCGCCGGCTGGCTGCGCGCACAGGGGCTCTCGGCGCCCGCGATCGTCGCCGCGGACCCCGCCGCCGGCCTGGCGGTGCTGGAGGACCTGGGCGACGCTCTCTTCGCGCGGCTGATCGAACAGGGCCAGGACGAGGCCCCGCTCTACGACGGCGCCATCGCCACGCTCGCCCGCATGCACGCGGTCGAGCCGCCGCCGGTGTTGACCTATGACGGTGCGAGCTGGCCGCTGCTCACCTACGACGACCTGGCGCTGAAGACCGGCGGCGAGATCATCCTGGAATGGCTGCCGAGGCTGAAGCCGGAGCTGTCGTTTGGCGCCGACGCCCTCGCCGCCTGGGAGGCGATCTGGGCGCCGATCCGGCGGCGTGGCGAGGCGGGCGCCCGCGTCTTCTGCCACCGCGACTACCACGCCGAGAACCTGATCTGGCTGCCGGAGCGCGCCGATCCTGCGCGCGTGGGCCTGCTCGACTTCCAGGACGCGCTGAAGGCGCATCCCGCCTGGGACATGTCGATGCTGCTACACGACGCCCGCCGCGACGTTTCGGCGGACATCGAAGCGCGCTCGCTCACCCGCTACTTCGACCTCAAGCCCGAAGTGGACCGGGCTCAATTCCTGGCCGACTACCATGCGCTGGGGGCGCTCAACGTCGTGCGGATCATCGGCATCTTCGCGCGGCTGGTGACGCGGGACGGCAAGCCGCGCTACGCAGCCTTCATGCCGCGCCTGTGGACCTATCTGGACCGCTGCCTCGCCGATCCGCAGCTTGCGCCGCTCGCCGCGTGGATGGACCGCCACGTCCCGCGCGAGTCACGAAGGTGACCGGCCCTACCGTCGCGATGGTCCTGGCCGCGGGGCTCGGCACGCGGATGCGGCCGCTGACCGACACGATCCCCAAGGCGTTGATTTCGGTGGCCGGGCGGCCCCTGATCGACCGGGTGCTGGACAAGCTGGTCGAGGCCGGCGTCACCCTGGCCGTGGTCAACGTCCATCACTTCGCCGACCAAATGGAAGCGCACCTGTTGCGGCGGAATGACCTCGAGATCCTGTTTTCCGACGAGCGGGGCGCATTGCTCGACTCCGGCGGCGGGATCCAGCACGCCCGCGGCCTGCTGGGCGACGACCCGATCTTCCTGGCCAACATCGACTCGCTGTGGATCGAAGGCGCGACCCCGGCGCTCGAAGCCCTGAAGGCCGCCTGGGACCCCGCACGCATGGACCTGCTGCTGCTGCTCGTTGCGCGCGGCCACGGCATCGGCTTCGAGGGTCCGCAGGGCTTCTTCATGGACGCCGAGGGCCGCCTGACCCATTCGACCTCGTCCGACGTCGTCACGCCCTACGCCAACGTCGGGTTCGGGATCATGAAGCCCCAGGCGCTGGACGATCAGCCGAGGACAGGCGCCTTCAGCATCTATCCGACGTGGCGTCGGCTGCAGGCCGAGGGCCGGCTCTATGGCGTGCCGATGGACGCCTTTTGGATGCACGTCGGCGATCCGGCCGCGCGCGACGCGGCCGAGGCGCGGATCAAATGACGGCGCCGTTCGAGCGGGGTGGCGCGCGCTGGTTCACGATCCCGGCGCACCGGCCGTTCGCGGAAGACCTGGCGACCGGCCTCTATGCAGCCCTCGCCCCGCAGGGTCCCGAGGCGCTGTCCCAGGCCCTGGTGCTGACGCCCACCCGACGTGGCGCCCGTGCGCTGGCCGACGCCTTCGTCGGCGCCGCGGGCGGCCGCGCGGTGCTGCCGCCGCAGCTTCGGCCGCTGGGCGACCTCGACGAGGGCGAGCCGCCGTTCGAGCCGGGCGACATCGCCCTCGACCTGCCCGCCGCAATTGACCCTCTTCGCCGGCGCTTCGAGCTGACGCGGCTGGTGGCCGAGCTTGAGCATCTGGTCCCGGGCGGCATCCGCACCGCCGGCGGCGCCCTCGACCTCGCCGACGCGCTCGGCCGCTTCTTCGATGGGCTGGAGATCGAAGAAGCGCGGGTGACGGGCGAACTCGGCGGCCTCGTCGCCGGGGAGTTGGCGGAGCACTGGGAGGTCTCGCGGGCCTTTCTCGAACAGGCGCTGCAGTTGTGGCCGGCACGGCTGGAGGCGCTGGGCGCGCTGGACGTCAGCGAACGGCGGGTGAGGCTTCTGCGGCGGCTGGCCGACCGCTGGATGCACGCACCGCCGCAGGGCGTCCTGGTGGCCGCCGGCTCGACCGGCACCGCGCCCGCGACCCGCGCGCTGCTGATCGCCATCGCGCAGGCGCCGCGCGGCGCGGTCGTGCTGCCCGGCCTCGACATGGACCTCAGCGGCAAGGCCTGGGCCAAGGTCGGCGAGGATGTGCAGCACCCGCAATGCGCGCTGTGGCGGCTCCTGGACGCCGCGCGGATCAGCCGTGACCAGGTCGAGATCTGGCCGGCCTCGCGAGAGGAGCGACAGGCCGAGCGCTGGCGGCGTCGCCTGGTCAACGAGGCCCTGCGTCCGGCGGAGGAAACGGCCGACTGGCTGCACGTGATCGAGACGCTGGAGGACGAGCAGAAAGGCGCGGTGGCGGCAGGCCTCGGCGGCCTGTCGCTGGCCAGCGCGCGTACGGAGGAAGAGGCGGCGACCGTCGCTGCGCTTCTTCTGCGCGAGGCGCTCGAAACCCCGGGGCGGACAGCGGCGCTGGTGACGCCCGACCAGACCATGGCGCGTCGCGTTTCGGCCAAGCTCGCACGCTGGGGCGTGGTTCCGGACAGTTCGGCCGGCGAGAGCCTGGCCGGATCACCCTGCGGGGTGCTCGCCGGGCTCATGGCGCGCGCGGCGGTCGATGCGGTGGATCCGGTCGTCCTGCTGGGCCTGGTCAAGCACCCCTATGCGCGGCTGGGCGATTCGACCGGCCTGGAGCGGACCGGCCTGCGCGGTCCCAAGGCCCGTGACTGGGCCACGATCCGCGCGCGCCTCCACGCCAAAGCCGCCGCCGCCCTGCCGCAGGCGGCGCGGCTGGAGGAAATCGTCTTGCGGCTGGCCTGGCGTGACGAACGCGATGCGCCGTCGGTGGCCGCGGGGCGGATCGCAGCCGCGATGGAAGCCTTGGCGGCCGACGCGCACGGCGACACCGGCGACCTTTGGGCCGGGCCCGGCGGCGAGGCGATGGCGCGGCTGTTCTCCGCGTTGATCACCGAAGGCGAGACCCTGCCGCTCGTCACGCCCCGCGAGTTCGCCGATCTGCTGCGCCGGTTGATGGAGGGCGAGACCCTGCGCACGGGCGGCGCAACCCACCCTCGCCTGCGCATCCTGGGCGCCATCGAGGCGCGCCTGGTGCGGGCCGACCGGCTGGTGCTGGCGGGGCTTGAGGAAACCGTCTGGCCAGCCGCGGCGGCGACCGACCCGTTCCTGTCGCGGCCGATGCGCGAAGCCTTGGGCCTGCCCTCGCCGGAGCGGCGGATCGGGCTTTCGGCGCACGACTTCGCGCAGGCCGCCTGCGCGCCCGAGGTGGTGCTCTTGCACACCGAGCGCCGCGACGGCGCGCCGACCGTGAAATCGCGCTGGCTCTGGCGGCTGGAGACACTGGCCAAGGGCGCCGGCTTGGTGATCCCCGAGCGCCGCGAGGCGCTGGACTGGGCGGCCGCCCTGGACGCGCCGGGGCCTTATACGCCCTACGCCCGCCCGTCGCCGCGACCGCCGGTGGCGGACCGTCCCGACAAGCTGTTCGTAACGCGGGTCGAGACCTTGACGCGCGACCCCTACGCCGTGTGGGCGCGCGACATCCTCAAGCTCTTCGCGCTGCCGCGGCCGGACGAGGAGGTCGAGGCCCGCGCCCGCGGCACCGCGATCCACGCGGCGTTCGAGCGCTTCGTCCTCGACCATCCCGACGACCTGCCCGCGAACGCGGCGGAGATCTTCCGGGGCCTTTACCTCGACGCGCTCGAGCATGCGGGCATGCCTCGCGACGCGCTGGCCAGGGAGACGGCGCTGGCCGGCGAGGCGGCGCGATGGGTCGCCGACCTGGAGGCCGGCCGCCGAGCCGACGGCCGCACCCTGCACGTCGAGCAGGAGGGACGCATCACCATCCCGATCGCCGGGCGCGCCTTCACGCTCTCGGCCAAGGCCGACCGCATCGAGGTGAGTCCGCAGGGCTTCGGCCACGTGCTTGACTACAAGACGGGCCGGGCCCCTTCGGTGAAGATGGTGCGGACAGGGTTCTCGCCGCAATTGACCCTGACCGCGGCGATCATGGCGCGCGGAGGCTTCGAGGCCGTGGGGCGCGTCGCGCCGGGCGAGCTCACCTACCTCGAGGTCACCGGACGCAAGCCGCCTGGACGCGAGGAGGTGCGCGCCGCGCCGGACGGCGACAACGACAGCGTGTTGAACAGTCGCGATGCGGCCGAGCAGGCCATGGCGGGCCTGGAACGGCTGATCGAGCAGTTCTCCGATCCCGAACGTGGCTACACCTCGCGGACGGCCCCGCAGTTCGTGAAGCTCTATGTCTCCGACTACGACCATCTGGCGCGCGTCTTCGAATGGTCCAACAGCGGTGAGGACGACGAATGAGCATCGTCGACCTGGCCGACTATCGGCGCGACCCGCAGGAGGAAGCCGCCGACCCGACGCTCTCGGTGTTCGTCACCGCCAACGCCGGATCGGGCAAGACCAAGACCCTCATCGACCGCGTCGCGCGCCTGCTGCTCGCCAAGGCGAAGCCCGAGACGATCCTCTGCGTCACCTACACCAAAGCCGCGGCGTCGGAGATGCAGCGCCGGCTGTTCCAGGTGCTGGGCGAATGGTCGGTCGCGAGCGACGCGAAGCTGCGCGAAGACCTGGGCAAGCTGCGCTCACGACGGCCCGACAGTTTCGACGCCCGCGACCTGTCGGAAGCGCGGAGCCTGTTCGCCGCCGCGCTGGAGACGCCCGGCGGTCTGAAGATCCAGACGATCCACGCCTTCTGCGAGAAGGTGCTGCGCCGGTTTCCACTGGAGGCGGGCGTGACGCCGACCTTCAAGGTGCTGGACGATCCGGCCCAGGCGGCGGTCGCCGCGGCGGCGCGCCGGATGGTGGCGCACCACGTCCTGGCCGTGCCGGGCGATCTTGCCGACGCCTATGGTCGGCTGTCCGTCGCCCTCGACTTCCGGCGCTTCCAGGCGATGTTCGGCGAGTTCGAAGCCCGCCGCGGCGCACTCGCCGAATTCCTGAGCGATGGCCTGGCTGAAGCGATCGGCTGGATCTGGCGCGCCGTCGATGTTCCGCCGGGCGTCGATCCCGCCGACCTGGGCGCCGCGGCGATCGCCGACCTGCCGCGCCGCGTCTATCGGCGCGCCGCGGAGACCCTGGAGCTTGGCTCCGACACCGACGTCCGCCGCGCCGCTGCTTTGCGGTCGTTGGCCGACGCCCAGCACCCGGAGTTCGACGACGCGGTTGCGTTGTTTTTCACCAAGGACGGGCCGGCCAAGTGGATCGACGGCCGCACGGCGTCGAAGCGGCTGAAAGACAATCCGACCGTCCAGAGCCTGTTGCTCGCCGAGCAGGCGCGGTTGGAGCTGGCGCGCGAGCGCATGCGGGCCGCGCAGGTCGGCCGCGACAGCGTCGACGCGATCTCGCTCGCGCACGCCTATCTGCAGGCTTACGAGATCGAGAAGCGGGCAACCGGGGCGCTGGACTTCGGCGATCTGGTCGACCGGACCTGCCGGCTGCTGCACGACCGGCCGGCGGCGGCCTGGGTGCTCTACAAGCTCGACGGCGGCATTGACCACATCCTGCTGGACGAGGCGCAGGACACCGCACCGGACCAGTGGGCGATTGTCGATGCGCTGACAGAGGAGTTCTTCGCCGGAGCCGGCGCGCGCGCCGCCGAACGCCTGCGGCGCGCGCTATTCGTGGTCGGCGACGAGAAGCAGTCGATCTACTCGTTCCAGGGCGCGCGGCCGGAGCTGCTCCGTGAGAAGTTCGAGTTCCACCGAGACCGGGCGAGCGGCGCGGGGATGCGGCTGAAGCGGCTGGACCTGCTCACGTCCTGGCGGTCGACGCCGGAGGTCCTGTCATTCGTCGATACGGTGTTCGCGCCTCCGCACTTGGCCGGCGCGATCCAGACCGGCGGCGAGGTCCGGCACGAGGTCGCCCCGCCGCGGGTCGACCACGCTGGCTGCGTCGATGTCTGGGACCTGGAGATCGACCGCACGCCCGAGCAGCGCGAGGCCTGGGAACTGCCGCTTGACGTGGCGGCGGAGGACAACGCCAACCGGCGCCTGGCGCGACGGATCTCCCGCGAGATCGAAGCCCTGATCGCACGCCGCGATAGCGTCTTCGACAAGGAACGCCGCGTCTGGCGTCCCGCGCACGCAGGCGACGTCCTGGTCCTGGTGCGCCGGCGTGGCGCGCTGTTCGAAGAGATCCTGCGCGCGTTGAAACATCAGCGCCTGCCGGTGGCCGGCGCCGACCGTCTTTCGCTCTCCAGCCACATCATCTTCGACGACCTCCTGGCGCTGGCCCGGTTTGCGCTCTTCCCCAGCGACGAGCTGACGCTCGCGGCTCTGCTGAAGAGCCCATTCTGCGGGCTGGACGACGACGACCTCTACGCCCTGGCGCACGGACGCGCCCAGAACCTCTGGACGATCCTGCGGGCCAGGGCGGACGACGACACGCTGGTTGGCCGAGCCGCGGCGTTCCTGGAGCTGGCGCGGGAAACCGGGCGCATCGCGCGCCCGTTCGAGTTCTTCGTGCGCCTGACCGAGCATGTCGGACCCGACGGCGCCTCCATGCGCCAGCGTCTGCTCACCCGCCTGGGCGACGAAGCCAGGGATGCGCTGGACGAATTCATGAGCCAGGTCCTGGCGGCCGAAGCCCGCGGCGCCCACGACCTCGAAACCCTGACTGACGAGCTCGCCGGGCTGGAGATCGTCGTCAAACGCGAGATGGACGCCGACCGCGGCGAGGTTCGCGTGATGACGGCCCATGGCGCGAAGGGGCTCGAGGCGCCCATCGTGATCCTGCCCGAGACCTTGCCGCTGCCGCCGCGGCCGACGCCGCTGATGCGCATCGCCCATTCGGGCCGGACGGGCTTCCTGTGGTGCCCGTCCTCAAAGGGCGACTGCCCGATTACAGCGGAGGCGCGGGCGGCGCGCGCGGCGCGCGAGGAGGCGGAGGCCTATCGCCTGCTCTACGTGGCGCTGACGCGGGCGCGCGATCGGCTGATCCTCTGCGGACGGCGGCACGAGCGCACCGACCCCGACAAGATCAAGGGCTGGTGGGGCGCGATCCGCGAGGCGCTCTCGGCGGCGGGCGTCGCGGAACGGGTGCGGACGATCGAGACCGAGGACGGCCCAGTGCGCCGGTTCGGACCCGACCCGCGGCCGGCCCCAGCCGGCGACCGCGCTCGCGTCGCGCCCACGGCCTTGCCCCCTTGGGCCCGCGCCGCGGCGCAAGCCGAAGCTTTCGCCCGCTATGCCTCGCCCTCGGACCTGGGCCAGGGCGCGCGCATCGCCGCGCCCTCGCCGCTGGCCGCCGTCGGCGGGCTGGGGCGTTTCCGGCGCGGCGACCTGATCCACCGGTTGTTGCAGGTCCTGCCGGATCTGCCGGCCGGGGACTGGGCCGAGGGCGCGCGCGCCCTGCTGGCCCGCGAGCGCGACCTCTCCGACGCCCAGCGCGCGGAGATGACCGCCGCGGCCCTGTCGGTGCTGCAGGATGCCCGCTTCGCCGAGGTGTTCGGCCCCGGCAGCCGCGCCGAGGTCGCCATCGCCGGATCCGCCGCCGCCCTGCCGCCAGGACTGAAGATTTCAGGCCGGATCGACCGGCTGGTGGTGCTGCCGGACCGCGTGCTGGTCGCCGACTTCAAGACCAATCGGCCCTCGCCAGCACGGGTGGAAGACGCCGATCCGGCCTATTTGCGTCAGATGGCGATCTACGCCGCGGTGCTCGCCGAAGTGTTCCCCGGCCGCGCGATCGAGGCGGCGCTGGTCTGGACGGATGGTCCGAAGCTGATGCCGATCACAGAAAACTTGCTCGCCCAAAGCCTTGCCGAGCTAGGGCGTAGCGGTTGATACCAGGGCAGGGGCCGCCTACATCGGCGGATCAAGAGGCGCCAGCCCGCGCTTGAAAGGGCTGACGCGTAAGGAGATTTCCATGAGCACCGTGAAGGTCACCGACGAATCCTTCGAAAAGGACGTCCTGCAGGCCTCTGGACCGGTTCTGGTCGACTTCTGGGCCGAATGGTGCGGCCCCTGCAAGCAGATCGCGCCAGCCCTGGAGCAGATCGCCGACGAGCTCGGCGCGCAGGTGACGGTGGCCAAGCTGAACATCGAAGAAAGCCCGACCACGCCCTCGCGCTACGGCGTGCGCGGCATCCCCACCATGATGCTGTTCAAGGGCGGCCAGATGGCCTCCATGAAGGTCGGCGCCATGCCCAAGCAGAAGATCCTGGAATGGCTCAACGAGGCCGGTGTCGCCGCCGCAGCCTAAGGGCGCCGTTCCGGTAGACCAGGGAACCGCCTGCGCCTCGGCGCGGGCGGTTTTTCTTTGCGCGGTTAGGTCGGCCAGGTTTCTGGGCTCATGGCCAGCACCTCGCCGGCGAAATGCAGGCCGCCGCAAATCAGGACGTGGGGCGCGGGGCCGGCGCCGTCCAGGGCCTTGCGCACGCCTTCGGTGACGTCGGCCACCGGCTCGGCCGAGAGGCCCGCCAGGCGCGCGGCCTCGGCCAGGTCGCCTGGCGTCGCGGCGTTGGGGGAGTCGAAGGTGGTCGTGAAGACCTTCGGGTGCATCTCGGCGAAGGGGCGGAAGTAGCCTTCGGAGTCCTTGCGGGCGAACATGCCGGTGACCAGCACCAGCGGGCGTGGGTCACGGTCGACCAGGCGCGATGCGGCTTCGGCGAGCGCCCGCCCCGCATGCGGATTGTGCCCCCCGTCGAGCCAGAGATCCGAACCTCGCGCCTTGGCGAGCTCGGCCAGCGGCCCCTTGGTCAGGCGCTGGAACCTGGCCGGCCAGACAGCCGACGACACGCCCCGGCCCAGTTCGTCCTCGCCGATGTCGTGGTCGAAGGTCAGCGCCGCGGCGACGGCCAGGCCGGCGTTCTCGAATTGGTAGCCGCCGAACAGGCTGGGCGCCGGCAGGTCCAGCAAGCGATCCGGCATCTGCACCATCAGCCGGCCGCGCTCCTCCCAGGCGTCGAAGTCGCGGCCCATCAGGAACAGCGGCGCCATGCGGTCGTCGGCCTCGCGCTCGATCATCTCCAGCGCCTCGTCAGGCTGGCGGGCGACGACGGCGGGCCGGCCGCGTTTGATGATCCCGGCCTTCTCCCAGGCGATCTTGGAGAGCTCCGGGCCCAGCATCTCCAGGTGATCGTAGTCGACGGGGGTGATCACGCTGACGGCCGGGGCGTCGAAGATGTTGGTGGCGTCGAAGCGGCCGCCCAGGCCCACCTCGACCAGGCAGATGTCGGCCGGGGTCTCGGCGAAAGCCTCGATGGCCAGCACGGTGGTGATCTCGAAGAAGCTGATCGGCTCGCTTCCATTGGCGGCCTCCAGCCGGTCGGTGAGCTCCTCCAGCCGCTCGTCGCTGATCAGCTTGCCGGCGACGCGGATGCGCTCGGCGAAACGCACAAGGTGTGGCGAGGTGATCGCGTGGACCTTGAGCCCTTGCGCTTCGGCGATGGCGCGCAGGTAGGCGACGGTCGAGCCCTTGCCATTGGTGCCGGCCACATGGATCACCGGCGGCAGCCGTCGCTCGGGGTGGCCCAACGCGGCCAGCAGGCGCTCGACGCGGCCAGTCGTCAGGTCGATCAGGCTCGGGTGGTTGGCGCGCAGGCGCTGGATGACCGCGTCCGAGGCGCGGATGGGGTCGTGGTCCAGCACGGGAGGCGCGTCAGGCGGCGGGAAGGCGGGCCCGCCCCATCATCAGGGTCTTGAGGATCGAGCTCAGCACGGCGCGCAGCTCGCCGCGCGGCACCACGCGGTCGACCATGCCGCGCTCCACCTGGAACTCAGCGCGCTGGAAGCCCGGCGGCAAGGTCTCGCGGATGGTCTGCTCGATCACCCGACGGCCCGCGAAGCCGATCAGGGCGTTGGGCTCAGCCAGGTGGACGTCGCCCAGCATGGCGTAGGAGGCCATGACGCCGCCCGTCGTGGGGTCGGTGAGCACGACCACGTAAGGCAGGCCGGCGGCCTTCACCTCGTTCACGGCGAGCGTCGTACGCGCCATCTGCATCAGCGAGAGCGTACCCTCCTGCATCCGCGCCCCGCCGCTGGCGGTGAATATCACGAAGGGGACCTCGCGCTTCACGGCTTCCTTGGCGGCGGTGATGAAGGCCTCGCCGACCGCCACGCTCAGCGAGCCGCCCATGAAGGCGAAATCCTGTACGGCCACCACCGCCGGCTGGCCCATGATGTGGCCATAGCCGATGGCCAGCGCGTCGGGCTCGCCGCTCGCCTTGCGCGCCGCTTTCAGGCGCTCGGGATAGGGCTTGACGTCGGGGAACTTCAGCGGGTCGTCGGCGATCACCGGTGTGGAAATCCGCTCGAACTTGCCGTCGTCGAAGGTGTAGCGCAGCCGGGCGTGGGCCCCGATGCGCATGTGGTGGCCGGACGGCGTGACCCAGAGCGCAGCCTCGAGGTCCGGGCGATAGATCATTTCCCCGGTATCGGGGCACTTCACCCAGAGGTTCTCAGGCGTCTCGCGCTTGGAGAATGCGTTACGGACGCCAGGCGCGATCCGCGACAGCCAGCCGGTCCGTTCTCTCGGGGCGGCGGGAGGCCGCCCTGGCTTGTCGTTTCTCTGTTCAGCCATCGCCATGGTTCTAGACCGTCGTTTGGCCGACTCGCGCGGAGCGGACAGCCTTAGACAAGGAATTCACTTTGGAAAGAACCCGCGCGGTCACGTCTTCGTTCATATCCAGAGCTTCGGCGACTTCGTCCACAAGAGCCGAACCCACCACGACGGCGTCGGAGACCCGCCCTATAGCGGAGGCTCTTTCCAGAGTCTTGATCCCGAAGCCCACGGCGACTGGCAGGCCGGACGCCTTGCGAACCCGTTCGACGTGCGGCGCGACCGCCGCGGCGTCGGCTTCCTTGACCCCGGTCACGCCGGCCACCGAGACATAATAGACGAATCCCGAGGTGCGCTTGACCACCACCTTGAGGCGCTCGTCGTCGGTGGTGGGCGTCGCCAGGCGGATCAGCGAGACGCCGGCGGCGTCCAGGGCGTCGGCCAGCGGCCCGGCCTCTTCCGGCGGGCAATCCACCACGATCAGGCCGTCGACGCCGGCGGCGGCCGCGGCGTTCGCGAAGGCCTCGAAGCCCCAGGTCACCAGTGGGTTCATATAGCCCATCAGGACCAGCGGGGTGGTCGTGTCGTGGCCCCGGAAACCGCGGGCCAGGTCGAGCGTGCCGGCCAGCGTCATGCCCTTGGCGAGCGCCCGCTGGGCCGCGCGCTGGATAGGCGGCCCCTCGGCCATGGGATCGGAGAACGGGAAGCCGAGCTCGATCAGGTCGGCGCCGGCCGCGGGCAACCCCTTCAGGATCGCCGCGGCCGTGGCGGCGTCGGGATCGCCGGCCATCACATAGGCCACAAAGGCCGCGCGGCCTTCCGCCTTGAGCGCGGCGAAGCGGGCGTCGATGCGGGCCTTGGTCAAGCGTCTTGCCCCAGGCGCGCAGCGACGGTGGCGACGTCCTTGTCGCCGCGGCCGGAGAGGTTCAGCACCACGATCCCATCCTTGCCGACGTCCTTGACGATCTGCGGCAGGCGGGCGAGCGCGTGGCTGGATTCCAAGGCGGGAATGATGCCTTCGAGGCGCGAGCAGAGCTGGAAGGCCGCCAGCGCCTCGTCGTCCGTCGCGGTCAGGTAGGTCGCGCGGCCTACCTCGTAGAGCCAGCTGTGCTCCGGCCCGATGCCTGGATAGTCGAGGCCGGCGGAGATCGAGTGGGCCTCGGTGATCTGCCCTTCCGGATCCTGGATCAGGTAGGTCTTGTTGCCGTGCAGTACGCCCGGACGGCCGCCGTTGATCGCCGCGGCGTGCTTGTCAGTGCCCAGGCCGTGACCCGACGCTTCGACGCCGATGATCTTCACGCCCTCGTCGTTGAGGAAGGGGTGGAAGAGGCCGATGGCGTTCGACCCGCCGCCGACGCAGGCCACCACGGCATCCGGCAGGCGACCTTCCATCTCCAGGATCTGGGCGCGGCTTTCGACGCCGATCACCGCTTGGAAGTCGCGGACCATCACCGGATAGGGATGCGGGCCGGCCGCCGAGCCGATCAGGTAGTAGGTGTCCTCGACATTGGTCACCCAATCCCGCAGGGCTTCGTTCATGGCGTCCTTGAGCGTGGCGGAGCCGGAGGTCACCGGCCGCACCTCGGCGCCCAGCAGGTTCATGCGGAAGACGTTGGGCTTCTGCCGCTCGACGTCGACGGCGCCCATGTAGACCACGCAGGGCAGGCCGAAGCGGGCGCAGACCGTGGCGGTGGCGACCCCATGCTGGCCGGCGCCGGTCTCGGCGATGATCCTGGTCTTGCCCATCCGCATGGCCAGGAGGATCTGGCCCATGCAGTTGTTGATCTTGTGCGCGCCGGTGTGGTTCAGCTCCTCGCGCTTGAAGTAGATCTTGGCGCCGCCGTAGTGGGCAGTGAGCCGCTCGGCGAAATAGAGCGGGCTGGGGCGCCCGACGTAGTGTTTCAGGAATCCGCCGAGCTCGGCCTGGAAGCCCGCGTCGGCCTTGGCGGCGCTGTAGGCCGCGTCCAGCTCGTGGACCAGCGGCATCAGGGTTTCTGGCACATAGCGGCCGCCGAAGTCGCCGAAGCGCCCGTCAGCGTCCGGATAGGCCGTATAGTCGTTGGGCTTGGCAGACACGTTCATAGGTCTGTTTAAGTCGGGCGTCAGACGCGTTTGGCGGCGTCGAGGAACGCCCGGATCAAGGCGGGGTCCTTTAGTCCGGCTCCGCGTTCCACGCCAGAGGAAACGTCCAGCAGGGGCGCGCCGGATTGCTGCACGGCCTCGGCAAGGTTCCAAGGATCAAGGCCGCCCGCGAGAAACCAGGGCCGCTGGAAGCGTCGCCCGGCTAGCAGGGTCCAATCGAAGGGTGAGCCCAGGCCGCCGGGTCGCTCGGCGTCCTTCGGGGGCTTGGTTTCGAACATCAGATGCTCGACCACCAGCTCGAAGTCCGCAGCGGCGGCGAGGTCGGCGGCCTCGGCGACCGGCACGACCTTGACGATCCCGGCGCCGGCGCGCTGTGCGATGGCGCGCGCGCGGGCAGGCGACTCCTTGCCGTGCAACTGGATCAGATCAGGCTTCAGAGTCTGGGCGATGCGGTCGACCTCGGCGTCGCTGGGGTCGACCATCACGGCCACGACCTTGGCCTTGCCCCGCGCGGGCTGAGCCAACCGCCACGCCGCGTCGGGGGCGACATTGCGCGGGCTCTTGTCGAAGAACATGAAGCCCAGGTATGCGGCGGCGCCTTCCAGCGCCGCGGCCACGGCCTCAGGGGTGCTGATCCCGCAGATCTTGGTCTGGACGCCCATGGCTGCGGATTAGGGCGTTCGGGCGGCCGGCCGCAAGGGCGGGCTCAGGGCTGCCGGGCCTTCAGGAGGTCACGGATCTCGATCAGCAGCGCCTCCTGCGGCGGCGGCGCGGGCTTCGCCTCGGGCGGTGTCGCGGCGTCTTTGCGGCGGATAGCGTTCACGCCCTTGACCATCAGGAACACCACCCAGGCGACGATCAGGAACTTGATCACCGTGTTCAGGAACAGGCCGTACTGGATCGCCACCAGTTCGTTGGCCTTGGTCGCCGGATCGTCGGGCTTCAGCACCCACTGCAGCTTGGCGAAATCGATACCGGACAACAGCAAGCCGATCGGCGGCATGACCACGTTGTCGACCAGGCTTTTGACAATGTCGTTGAACGCCGCGCCGATGATCACACCGACCGCCAGGTCGATGACGTTGCCGCGAGCGATGAACTCCCGGAACTCGCCAAAGATTCCGAGGCGGGTCTTCACGGGATCGGTCATGGCCGGCCTATTCGTCGGTGAGGTTGAGCCGCTCGCGCAGCTCCTTGCCGCTCTTGAAGAACGGAACGTGCTTGGCGCGCACATCCACCGGCTCGCCGGTGCGTGGATTGCGGCCGGCGCGGGCGTCGCGCGAGCGGACCGACAGGGCGCCAAAGCCGCGCAGCTCCACCCGGCCGCCGGTTTCCAGCGCCTGGATCATCCGTTCGAGAACCACGCCGACCACGCGCTCGATGTCGCGTTGAGTCAGGTGAGGGTTCTCCTCGGCGAGTTTGGCGATCAGCTCGGATTTGATCATGCGGCCCCCTCGAACCGCGGTGACCATGGGCGAGTCCGCCTTTGTATTCAAGGCGCAAAAAGGGTTTACACGTCTATACAGTCAAGCTTTCACCTCAGCAGGCGCCCGCAACTTTGGCGAGAAATGCTGACTAGATGAGCAACTTAACCGGGTTGGGCGGGCGCTCGCACGAGAGTGTCGACATCCCGCAGCTTGCGGATCGCCAGGTTGGCCGCCATGGCCTCGGCCGCGCTGATCTCCGGCGCCACCGCCTTCTGGTCGACCGTGAAGACCGCGACAGCGCCTTCCAGCCTCGAGCTGCGATCAATCTCGTGGCCGGCCACCTTGTCGATCCCGCTCGGGCCGCGGACCGAATAGCCCTTGCCGCCATCCGGCAGGACGATCTCGGTGCGTGAGCGGGTGTAGGACGGATAGGCGATGGCGTAGGGCGCGTCGCGGTTCGGTCCCGGCTCGCGGCGCTGGAAGAGGCGCGGCACGCCGCCCGTCGCCACACGGAATTCGCGCACGCCGCCGAGGTCTTGGTTGGTGCGCCAGTCGAGGTCGGTGTTGCCGGTCAGCTCGACGATGAAGAAGCCCCTCGTCGGATCGTCGCGCCAGGTCACCTGTTCGATGTCGGTGCCGCCGTTCAGGTTGGCGTACTGCTGGCGGAAGGCGCGCTCGAAGTCGGCGCGCGGCGCCCGGGCCAGGGTTGCGCGCATGGAGTTGGCGAGCACGCCGCTGGCCGTCAGGGTCACGTGGATCGTGGCCGGCATGTCCAGGCCCTTGGAGGTGTCATAGCGCGTGACGGTGTCCAGGGTCGGCACGTTGATCTGGCGCTCGACGATGGCCTCCAGCGGCGCGCCTTCGGCGCGGACCGGCAGGCCCCAGTGATGCGGCGGCGGATGCATCGCCTGGAAGTCCCGGTCGCCCGTGCGCGTGCCGTCGAGCCAGTAGGATTCGCCGGCGATCTTCACCCGCACGATCACGTGGTTGAAGGTCGCCAGCGCCGGCGGCAGCTCGTTGATCCCGTCGCCGGCTTGCAGGTTCACCAGCACCGGTTCGGCGTCGAAGCCCAGGCGCTTGAGGATCGCCAGCAACAGCGCCGTCTTGGCCTTGCAATCCCCGAAACGACGCGCCCAGGTGTCGTCGGCGTTGGCCGGGACGTAGCCGCCCTCGCCCATGCCGATGAAGAAGTAGCGGGTCTTGTCCTCGACCAGTTGCAGGGCGGCGAAGGCGCGGGCTTTGGGATCGGTCGTCTTGGCGGCGATCGCATCGGCCTCGGCGTTGATCGGCGAGGTTTCAGGGATGGTCGAGGCCTTGGCGTAGAGCGGCGCCATCAGCTTCGAGATCTCGTTCCAGCTCTGGTAGCTGGTGACCTCCAATTGGCCGACCCTGCGGAACCGCAGCGGCGCCCCTAGCGGCGGCTTCGGGGCGACGACGTTGCTCTGGTCGAAGGTCAGCACCTTGCGGCCGTCCTTGGCGCTCAGGGCCGGCGCGTCGAAGCCCGGCAGCGCCTTCCACTGCACCGCCACGTCCTTGGGCCAGGACACCACCGCGCGATAGCGGCCGGCCACGCCGGCGAAGGAGAGCTGCTCGGCGTCAAAGGAGTGGCCCTGGACCACGGGGTCGGCGTGGACGCGGGTGTAGGCGAAGTCGAGGATGTCGCCGGTCTGCAGCCCATCGATCTGCCGCGTGGCGGTGATCCGGCCGTCCAGGCTCGCCTGCTCGAGATTGGTCTCGCGCCGCAGGACCAGGATCGCCTTCTGGTCCTCCAGGAGGTCGATCGTCTTGCCGCCGCGGATGATCTTCAGCGCGTGGAAGGTGACGCTCTCGGTGTCGGGGCTCCAGATCACGCTCATCGATTTCACGCCCGCGAGGCCTTCAGGCTTGAGGATCCGTATGACGCGGCGGTTGTAGTAGGTGTCTCCGGAGGGATCGAGGCGGCTCTGGTGGTCGTCGAGCAGCAACTGCACCGCCGGCGCGCCTTCTTCCGGGGGCGCGGGCGGGATTTCGGCGACGTTCACCCAGGCCGGCGGCGGCGCGAAGGCCGGCTTGTCGGCGGCGAGGACGGGAAACGCGCAGGCGACCGCGGCCAGCACTGAACAGACAGCCAGACGTAACGACAAGATGGACGCTCCCGACGCGCCGCACCGGCGCTTGGTCCCACGATAGGGCGGAAGCGTAAAAAGAAAACGGCGGACCGGTTTTCCGATCCGCCGCTTCGTTTCTCGAATGCAATCGAGCTTCGAGCTTAGTCCTTCTGGGCCTTCTCGCGCAGGGCCGCGCCCAGGATGTCGCCGAGCGAGGCGCCCGAGTCCGAAGCGCCGAACTTTTCGATCGCTTCCTTCTCTTCGGCCATTTCCAGCGCCTTCACCGACAGGGACACGCGGCGGGCGGCCTTGTCGACGTTGGAGACCTGGGCGTCCAGGCGGTCGCCGACGGCGAACCGTTCCGGCCGCTGGTCCGCCCGGTCACGCGACAGGTCGGACTTGCGGATGAAGGCCGTCATCGGCGCGTCGTCCTCGCCGAACTTCACTTCGATGCCGCCCGAGGTGATCTCGGTGACGGTGACGGTGACGGTCTGGCCCTTGCGGTAGGTGTCGCCCTGCATCGGGTCGCCGGCCAGCTGCTTGATGCCGAGCGAGATGCGTTCCTTCTCGACGTCGACGTCCAGCACCTTGGCCTTGACCATGTCGCCCTTGTTGTACTTGGCGATGGCTTCTTCGCCGGGCACGGCCCAGTCGAGATCCGACAGGTGCACCATGCCGTCGATGTCGTTGTCGAGGCCGATGAACAGGCCGAACTCGGTGGCGTTCTTGACCTCGCCTTCGACAGTCGAGCCGATCGGGTGAGCCGCCAGGAAGGCGTCCCACGGATTGGCCATGGCCTGCTTGAGGCCGAGCGAGACGCGGCGCTTGGACGGATCGACGTCCAGCACGACCACTTCCACTTCCTGGGAAGTGGAGACGATCTTTCCGGGATGGACGTTCTTCTTGGTCCAGGACATTTCCGAGACGTGCACCAGGCCCTCGACACCGGGCTCCAGCTCCACGAAGGCGCCGTAGTCGGTGATGTTGGTGATGCGGCCGGTGAACTTGGCGCCCACCGGGTACTTGGCTTCCACGCCGTCCCACGGGTCGGACTGGAGCTGCTTCATGCCGAGCGAGATGCGCTGGGTGTCGGGGTTGATCTTGACGATCTGCACCTTGACCGTGTCGCCCACCGCCAGCACCTGGCTCGGGTGGTTGACGCGCTTCCAGCTCATGTCGGTGACGTGCAGCAGGCCGTCGATGCCGCCGAGGTCCACGAACGCGCCGTAGTCGGTGATGTTCTTGACCACGCCTTCGCGGACTTCACCTTCCTGCAGTTGCGAGACCAGCTCGGTGCGCTGTTCGGCGCGGGCTTCTTCCAAGATGGCGCGGCGCGAGACGACGATGTTGCCGCGCGGGCGGTCCATCTTGAGAATCGCGAAGGGCTGTTCGCGACCCATGAGCGGGCCGACGTCACGGACGGGGCGGATGTCGACCTGGCTGCCGGGCAGGAAGGCCGAGGCGCCGCCGAGGTCGACGGTGAAGCCGCCCTTCACGCGGCCGACGATCGCGCCCATGACCGGCTCGTTGCGCTCATAGACGGCTTCCAGGCGGGTCCAGGCTTCCTCGCGGCGGGCCTTGTCGCGCGACAGGACGGCTTCGCCCATGGCGTTCTCGACGCGCTCGAGGAAGACCTCGACGGTGTCGCCGACCTTGATCGGGTCCTTGCCCTCTTCGTCGCCGAATTCCTTCAGCGACACGCGGCCTTCGGTCTTCAGACCGACGTCGATGATCGCGATGTCCTTTTCGATCGCCACGACCTTGCCGTGGACAACCTGGCCTTCCATGAAGTCGCGGCCGCCCATGGACTCGTCGAGCAGCGCCGCAAAGTCGGCCTGGGAGGGATTTAGGCTCATATCGTCAGCCATAGTGTTCTTTCGTCTTTCGAATGACGTGCGGTCCGCGCAGCAGCAGCTGTCGGACGGAATCCCCACGTCGGGTTAGGGGTTGAACCGAAGACGCGAGGCATACCCCGCGCTAAGTGAATCTGCCCGCAGCCGTACGAGGGAAGGACGCGTTGGGATTGCTCAGGCGGACGAAGAGATCCACCTGGCGCGCGCCGCCTCGACGATGCGGCGGGCCGCATCGGCGGCCTGCGATATACTCATTTCGGAGGTGTCCAGCAAGACGGCGTCGGGGGCGCGGGCCATCGGCGCGGTCTCACGGCCCCCGTCGCGGGCGTCCCGGCGGCGGATATCCTCCAGCACCTCCTCGTAGGTCACCGCCTCGCCCTGGCCCTTGAGCTGGCTCCAGCGGCGGTGGGCGCGGACTTCCGGCGTCGCGGTGACGAAGAGCTTGGCCGGCGCCTCCGGGGCGATGACCGTGCCGATGTCGCGCCCGTCGAGAACGGCGCCGCCCTCCTGCAGGGCGAAGGTGCGCTGGAACTCCATCAGCGCGTTGCGCACCCGCGGATGCACCGCCACCCGGCTGGCGAGCTCGCCCGCCTCGCGGGTGCGCAGCGCCGGGTCGTCGAGCTGGTCGGCGGTGAGCATCGCCGCGGCGGCGCAGGCGGCCGCCTCATCGTCCAGGTCCTCGTGCGCCTTCTTCATCAGCACGCCAACGCAGCGGTAGAGCAGGCCGGTGTCGAGCATCGGCAGGTCGTAGGCCTTGGCCAGGCTCCCGGCGATCGTCCCCTTGCCCGAGGCCGCCGGGCCGTCCACCGCGATCACGAAGAAGGCCGGCCGGTCGCTGGCGTATTCGCTCATGTCGGGTCGCCGCTCGAGATTCGGGACGGCCGAGCCGCCCTCTCCCTGCCCTCTCCCTCTCGCTGCGCGGGGGAGAGGCGGCGCGTTTCCTCTCGCCCCGCGAAGCGGAGAGGGAGAGGGTGGGGAGAGGGCCGGCTCATGCGGCGATCTCGGCGCCGAGCTGGCGCATGAGGTCGAAGAAGCCGGGGAAGCTGGTGGCGATCATTCCGGGTTCGTCGACGGCGACGGGGGCGTCGGAGGCGAGGCCGAGGATCAGGTGGCTCATGGCGATGCGGTGGTCGCCGTGGGTGGTGACGCGGGCGCCGCCGGCGACGGGGTGGTTGGCGCGCACGGAGCCCACCACCGTCAGGCTGTCGGGGCCTTCCTCGACGCCGACGCCGCAGGCCGAGAGCCCGGCGGCCATCAGCGCGATGCGGTCGCTTTCCTTGACCCGCATCTCGCCGATGCCGCGCATGACGGTGGGGCCCGACGCGAAGGCCGCGGCCACCGCCAGGATCGGATATTCGTCGATCATCGAGGGCGCGCGCTCGGGCGGCACGTCGACGCCGGCGAGCTCGGAATAACGGGCGGTGACGTCGGCGACCGTCTCGCCGCCCTCCTCGCGCACGTTGGTGACGGAGAGGTCGGCGCCCATGTCGCCCAGGGTCTCCAGCAGGCCGATGCGCAAGGGATTGAGCAGCATCCCCTCGACGGTGACCTCCGAGCCCGGGACGATCAGGGCGGCGACCAGCGCGAAGGCCGCCGAGGACGGGTCGCCCGGCACGCGCACCTTCGCGCCGCTCAGCGCCTGGCCGCCGGGCAGGACGATGCGGCGGCCGGAGCCTTCCCCAGTGACCAGCACCTCCGCCCCGAAGGCGCGCAGCATGCGTTCGGTGTGGTCGCGGGTGGCCTCGGGCTCGAAGACCTCGGCGCCGCCGTCGGCGTGCAGGCCGGCCAGCAGCACGGCGGACTTCACCTGGGCGGAGGGCTCGGGCAGGCGGTAGGCGATGCGCTTGAGGCCGCCGCCCTGCAGCGTCAGCGGCAGGCGCCCGCCGGCCCGGCAGATCCAGCGCGCGCCCATTTCGCCCAGGGGCCTGAGCACCCGGTTCATCGGCCGTCCGCGCAGGGAGGCGTCGCCGGTGAAGGTGGCCGCCAGGTCGAAGCCGGCCGCGGCGCCCATGATCAGCCGCACCCCGGTGCCGGCGTTGCCGCAGTCCACGACGTCGGCGGGCTCCGAAAAGCCGCCCTGGCCGGTCACCCGCCAATGCCCGCCCCCGTGTTCGCTTGGGCCCAGCCGCTCGACGCCCGCGCCGAAGGCCGCCATGGCCGCGGCCGTGCGCTTGACGTCCTCGCCTTCCAGGAGGCCCTCGACCTCGGTCACGCCACGGGCGAGCGCGCCCAGGATGAGCGCGCGGTGCGAGATGGATTTGTCCCCCGGCGCGCGCAGTTTGCCCTTCAGCGGGCCTCCACGGGTTGCCGTCATCTCAGCCGCGCCGGACGCGGCCGCCGGGGCGGTCACTTTCGCCGCCGTCATCTTGTGGAAACGAGCCTCCGCGGGCTTGCGGTTTCGAGAGGGGGGTTTGCTTTTGACAGCGCCTCCCGTGCGTGGCAAGGGAGCCCGCTTCGCAACCGCGACCCCCACATATCTCAAGGACCATCGCCTTTGGCCAATCCCGAGCTGGGCTCCAAGCAAGTCTGCCCCAACTGCCAAGCGAAATTCTACGACCTCACCAAGCGCCCGGCGCACTGCCCCAAGTGCGACACCGAGTTCGATCCTGACGAGGCCGTGCGCAACCGCCGCGTCCGCGCCCGGGCCGTCACGCCCGAGCCCGAGGCCGAGGAGGAGCGCGACGACCAGGTGAAGGGCGACACCGACGCCGAGGACGAGGAAGAGGAAGAAGAGGTCGTCACGCCCGAGCTCGACGAGGTGATCGACGATCCGGTGCTGGCCGCCGACGACGACGACGACGAGGCCGAGCCGGCGCCCGCGGTCTCCGAGGACCTGGGCGAGTTCACCGACGAGGAAGAGGTCGAGGACGACGCCGACGTGCCGTTCCTGGAAGAGGACGAGGACGACGAGTTCGACGAGACCGAGATAGAAGGCCTGCCCGGCGAGGGCGAAGACGACCGCTAATTCAGCCGCGACGAAAAACCCCGAAAGCCGGGGTTGATCGCATGAGGCTGTTTGAATAGGTTCCGCGCCTTCCCGGCAGCCGCCCTGGCGGTCAGACGGGAAGACCCGAGACCTTGGGGCTATAGCTCAGCTGGTAGAGCGCTTGAATGGCATTCAAGAGGTCAGCGGTTCGACTCCGCTTAGCTCCACCATGAAGGCCCGCCGGGAAACCGGCGGGCCTTCGCCTTTTGGGGGTCGGCGCTTCTGACTCAAAGTTGACGTTCGTAAGGTCTGCACTTGGCCTCAAGCGAGCGAGGATGACCGCGTCAGCGTCGCCACGATCTGTCGAAGCGCCCCCAAGACCCTATATGCGCGGGATGATCCCGCTTTCGGTCCTCGACCTTTCACCCATCGTCCAGGGCGGCAGCCCCGGCCAGTCCCTTCGCGCCAGCCGAGATCTGGCCCAGGCCGCCGAGCGGCTGGGCTTCCAGCGCTATTGGCTGGCCGAGCACCACAACATGACGGGCATCGCCAGCGCCGCGACGGCCGTGGCCCTGGCCTATGTCGGCGATGGCACCTCGACCATCCGCCTGGGCGCCGGCGGGGTCATGCTGCCGAACCATGCGCCGCTGATCATCGCCGAACAGTTCGGCACGCTCGACGCGCTCTACCCGGGGCGGATCGATCTGGGCGTCGGCCGCGCGCCCGGGACGGACCAGCTCACCGCCCGCGCGCTGCGCCGAAACCTGGCCGGCGGCGTCGATCAGTTCCCGCAGGACGTGCTCGAGCTGATGGCCTTCCTGGACGATCCGCAACCGGGGCAGGCGATCCGCGCCGTGCCGGGCTATGGCTCCAAGGTGCCGGTGTGGATCCTGGGCTCCAGCCTCTACGGCGCGCAGCTCGCCGCGGCGCTGGGGCTGCCGTTCGCCTTCGCCTCGCACTTTGCGCCGGCCATGCTGGACCAGGCCGCCCAGATCTATCGGTCACAGTTCAAGCCGTCGCAGTTCAGGGCGCGGCCACACCTGATGCTGGGCCTGAACCTCGTGGCCGCCGATACCGACGCCGAGGCGCGGTTCCTGTTCACCTCCCTGCAGCAGGCCTTCGTGAATCTGCACCGCGGCCAACCAGGCCCGCTGCCGCCGCCGATCGACGACGTGAACGGCGAGTTGGCGGGCACGGTCGCGGCCGGATCGCCGCTGTCCAAGGCCGTGGTCGGCGGTCTGGAGACGGTGCGCGCCGGCATGGAGCGCTTCGTCGCCGACCATCAGCCGGACGAGATCATCATCACCGCCCAGGTCTTCGACCAGGCCAGACGGATCCGGTCGCTGGAGATCGCCGGCGCCGCGCGCGACGCCCTGGCGATGGCCGCCTGAGCAAGGATCATGGCGCGCATCTTCATCACAGGCAGCACCGACGGCCTTGGCCGGGCCGCGGCCGAGCAGCTGATCGCCGGCGGTCACGACGTGGTCCTGCACGCGCGCTCCGAGGCGCGGGCCACTGAGATTTCCGAGTTCGCCGGCAAGGCCTTCGGCTTGGTGGTCGGCGATCTGGCCAGCGCCGGCGACACCGCGAAGGTCGCCGACCAGGTGAATCGGCTGGGCCGCATGGATGCGGTGATCCACAACGCCGGCGTCTATCTCCAGAGCCAACGCGGCGGCACCCCGGAGGGTCATGCCGTGACCTTCGCGGTCAACACCCTCGCGCCCTACCAACTCACCGCCCTGATGGCCCGACCGGGCCGGCTGATCTATCTGAGCAGCGGTCTGCACCGGGGCGGCGGAGGGCGGCCGCGCGACCTGGACTGGACCGAGCGGGCTTGGGACGCCGCCCGCGCCTACGCCGAGTCCAAGCTGCACGTGGTGGCCTTGGCCTTTGCGCTCAGCCGCCGATGGCCGGACGTGATCAGCCAGGCCGTCGATCCGGGCTGGGTGCGCACACGGATGGGCGGCCCCGCCGCGCCCGTCGATCTTCCGACCGGCGCCCGAACCCAGGCATGGCTGGCCTCCAGCGACGATCCGGCGGCCAAGGTCTCCGGACGATACTGGCATCACATGCGTCAGGCCGAAGCTGCGCCGGAGGCGAGTGACACGCAGTATCAGGGCGCCTTGCTTGGTCAGCTCGCCGAGATCACTGGCGTGGCCCTGCCAGCCTAGGCTGGGTCGAGTGACTGCTTTCGGAAGCCGAACCAAGGTCCGCATCTGGCGCTCAGGCGTCGCTCGCTACGCACGGTCGCGATGGGCCGCTGTCGCGGAGCTTGCCCGGTCCCGGATGAGCCCGGCGAGCAGGCCCATCCCTAGCCACGTGCCCAGGATCGGACTTGGCCCAACGCCCATGAATGGGACCGGGAATGCGCCGAGGAACGGGGCCAGCGTGCACACGCCGAGGCAGGCCGTAAGCGCGGCCGCGGCAAGGCGTAGGTCGGGGGCCGCTCGGCGCGTGGCGAGCCCGGGAGCCATCGCCGTGGCGATGAGCGAGGCCAGCGAAGCCAGGGCGAGGAAGGGCGAAGCCTGGGTCGCGAGGCCGAGGATTCCTTCGACCTCCGGCACAGGCGCCAGCGGATCCGGCCGGAGCCAGGCAACGGCGGCCAGACCGACGGAGGCCGCGACGACCACGACCCTGGCGAGCGCGGGCCCCGCGCCACGAAGCGCAACGAGGGCGGCGGCGGCAAGCGCGGTCGCCTGGGAGGCGTCGGGCTGCAGGACGAGCAGTACGAGAGAGGCCAACGCCGCGCCCCAGCGCCAGAGGCCGTGAGCGCAGGACAGAGCTACGACCAGCGTCGGCAGCACCAGCATCGCTGCGTTCAACCGCAGGGGGCCGGTCTCGATCCAGCGATGCACCCCGTGAAGGCCGTCACCGAGGAAGGTGGCCGCCAGCGCCGCTGGCGCGGCGACGAGCAGGACCGGGAGCCAGCCGGGGCGGGCGCGGACGGCCAGGCCAACGGCCGCCAGGGCGCCGACGAGCCAGGCGGCCAGGTTGCGTAGCCAGATGGCCGAGGGAATGTCGCTGAGGGCGCAGACCAGGCCGCCGAGCACGACCGCGGACAGGGAGGCGGCGGCGAAGATCGTGATCAGGCGCATTGATGCGGTCTGTGATGTCAGGTTCCGGCCCGCGGGCCAAGGTCTCCTCCTGGCGCAAAGTGGAGGTCCATTTTGCTCGTCGACCGCCACTCGCCGCAAACTCAGACCGTGATGACCTAGGCAGTCTTGTCCCTTAGGGCGCGGCGTTGCGTGCTTCCGCGACGACGCGTTCGATGGCCTCGGTCACGGCGCCGGGCTTCTGGAGCATGATCGCGTGGCCGGAGTCCGGGACGCGGACATAGGACGCACGCGACGAAAGGGCGGCCAGGTCCCTGTGACCGCGCTCGATCTCGGCCTGGACGGCAGGGATTTCCTTGAGGACGTCCGGCGGCGCGCCGGGGATGGCAAGGACGCCCGAGCCGAGCACGATCATGGGTGTGGTCCCGTAGCTCCGCCGGGGGTTGATCGCGAGCTTGGCGTTGCGGTCGCGCTGCTCGAAGTCCGAGAGGTAGGTCTGCCAATAGTGGGGATCGCGCGTCCAGGCGCTGAGGGCCTCGCGGATCGGCTTGGGGTATCCGGCGCGCTGGACGGCGCAGGGCGGCGGCGTGTCGCCCTGGGGCTTCGCCTTCAGAGCGTCGACGCATTGCCGGACTGAGGCGAAGCCCTTGAGGTCCGACCGGTCCGAATAGGCCATCAGGTTCGGGGCGGCGCGATGGAGCCGCTCCTGCTGATCGGGGTTGGCCGGGTCGACAAGCACCAGGCCCTTGGTCCGACCCGGGTTGCGGTCGGCGAACAGCAGCGACTCCAGGCCGCCCTGGGAATGGCCGACCAGTACGAGGGGGCCGGTCACGCCGCCGGCCTGCAGGGCCTGCTCCAGGTCGGCTTCGATGTGGACGATGTCCTGCGGCTCGGGGCTCGCGTCGCTGAAGCCGTTTCCGGCGCGGTCCCAGCTACAGACGCGCGTCGTGCGTGCGACCGCCGGCTGCACCTTGTACCAGCTGATGGACCACGCGGCCGCGCCGGCGCTCAGGATCACGGTGGGGCTGCCCTGCCCCATGCAGACGAGGTTGATGCGGCGGCCCATCGCCATCGGCACACCGTGGGGCGAGGACCAAGCCGCGAGGGGTCCGGCGACCTGCGATCCGCTCGGCGTAGGCTGTGCGCCGGCGCGGGTCGCGAGACAGGCGACCAGGACGGCCGGCAGCAAGCCTGGTCTATGCATCCGGCGCTCCGCGTGAAATCCGAATTGATCCAACCCCGACGCGCGCGTCAATCGCGGTCGGGTCGCCGCCGTGACGATTTGTTCGCTTTTTGTTCCACTCCTTTCCTTCCCTCTGCTACCCTCCCGGCCATGCCGAGCCCCTACCGCCGTGACGCCGCGCGCCTGAAGGCGGAGATCGTGGCGCGGGTGGAGGCGGGCGAGGCTCAGCGGGCGATCTGCGCCGCGCCGGGGATGGCGGGCGCACAGACGGTGCGCAACTGGGCGAAGGCCGACGCCGGGTTCGCCGAGGCGCTGGCGGCGGCGCGGCGGCGGGGGGATTGGGTGCGGCTGTGGGGCTTCGACGCGGCCAAGGCCGCGGCGTTCCTGGCGCGGTCGCGGGCCGGGGAAGGCGTCCATGCGCTGTTGGGCGCGCCGGGGATGCCGACGCGCAGGCAGTATGACCGCTGGCGCGCTTCGCAGCCGGCGTTCGCGCAAGCCGCGTTCGCGCTGTTGAAGCGCCGGGACGCGGGGCTGGGGGAGCGCGGGCGGGCCCGGCGGCGGGACTTCGACCCGGCGCTGGCCGACCGGATCATCGTGGGGCTGCACGCCGGGCTGCCTCGGGGGCTTCGGCTGGAAGACGTGCTGGCGGCCGATCCGGCGCTGCCGTGCAAGCCTGTGCTGCGGCGCTGGCGGCGCGAACAGCCGCAGTTCGACCGGGTGCTGCGGATGATCTTTTCCGCCTGGCGGGCGCGGCGCGGGGCTCTGACGCCCGTGCCGGATTTCCTGGTCGAGGACATCTGTTCGCACATCCTGGAGGGCGGCTCGTTCGCGAGCTTCGAGCGCCTGCCGGCGCGCCGTCGCGCCAGACGCTGCGGCGCTGGCTGAAGAACGACCTGCGCTTCGCCGACGAGGTGGCCTGGGCCTGCGAAGGGCGCGACGAGCTGTTCGACGAACTGATCTATGAGACGGCGCGGCGGACCCCGCCGGGGCCGCTGGCCGAGATGAAGCGGGCGATCGGGCCGCTGTCCCGCCAGCAGACCCGCCTGCGCCACCGGCCGGGGGCCCTGCATCGGCGGCGGGAGGAGCCCGCGGGTTGATGCTCGGCCGTCGCGCTCCGGCGGTGCGCGGAGCGGCCCTCTCCTCGGTCCTCTCCCTCTCGGCTTCGCCGGGGGAGAGGAAGCTTCGCTTCATGGCGCCAATTCTGCGGCGAAACGGGGCCTCCGCGGCCCCAAGAATGCCCCACGACTCGAGGAGTCAAAGGGGCCAGGGGCGTTCGACCGGTAGCCCTGTCCGCGTATTTGGATGGAGGCCCCATGCCCGCCCAGCTTTATCCGGGCTCCAGCACAGCGGCTTCCACCCAGGCGGCGGATCCCGGCGCGGCGGCGACGCTGCGCGTGCGCGGGCGCAGCATCATGGCGCTGGTCATCGCGCCGGAGCCGCCGTTCGGCGACTGGTTCGCGGCCCTGGACGAGCAGATGCGCCGCACCGCCGGTTTCTTCGCCGACCGGCCGGTGGTCGTCGACCTGGCCGCGGTGCTCGAGAACGCCGGGCGCGACGCCGTCGCGGTGGCGCTGGAGGGGATCGAGGAACGCGGCCTGCGGGTGATCGGCGCCGAGGGCGTCGCGCCGAACCTGCTGGTCGGCACGCGGTGGGCGCGGCTGGCGACCAGCCTGCACGGACGCGACGTGGCCCAGGCGCCGCGGGCGGACCCGCGGGCAGGCGCGGCGGCCGCGCCGCCGCCCGCGCCGTCGCTGCTGGTCGACCGGCCGGTGCGCTCCGGCCAGTCGGTCGTCTTCGAGGACGGCGACATCATCGTCGTCGGCGCCGTGGCCTCGGGCGCGGAGGTGATCGCCGGCGGCTCGATCCATGTCTACGGGCCCTTGCGGGGCCGCGCGCTGGCGGGGCTCAAGACGGGCGCGGAGGCCCGCATCTTCTGCCGGCGGCTGGAGGCCGAGCTGGTGGGCGTGGACCAGTTCTACCGCACCGCCGAGCACTGGGGCCCGGGCCTGCACGGCCGCTGCGTCCAGGTGCGGTGCGACCGCGGCGCGCTGCAGCTTTCGGCGCTCGATTGAAGGGAAGCTCGCCCACGTGGCGGGGGAAGGAACGGTGAGTGAGATGAGCAAGGTCGTGGTCGTCACGTCGGGAAAGGGCGGGGTCGGGAAAACCACCTCGTCGGCGTCGCTGGGCGCAGCGCTGGCCCAGGAGGGCCACAAGGTCGTGGTGATCGACTTCGACGTCGGCCTGCGCAACCTGGACCTGGTGATGGGGGCGGAACGGCGGGTGGTCTTCGACCTGGTCAATGTGGTGCAGGGCGACGCGAAGCTCCCGCAGGCGCTGATCCGAGACAAGCGGGTGGAGACGCTCTACCTGCTGCCGGCCTCGCAGACCCGCGACAAGGAGGCGCTGACCGAAGAGGGCGTGGGCCGGGTGATCGACGACCTGCGCGAAAGCTTCGACTGGATCGTCTGCGACAGCCCGGCGGGGATCGAGAAGGGCGCCACTCTGGCCATGCGGTTCGCCGACCTGGCGGTGGTGGTGACCAACCCGGAAGTCTCCTCGGTGCGGGACTCCGACCGCATCATCGGCATGCTGGATTCCAAGACCCGGCGCGCGGAGCATGGCGAGCGGCTGGAAAAGCAGCTGCTGCTGACGCGCTACGATCCGGCGCGCGCCGCCCGCGGCGAGATGATGAAGGTGGAGGACGTGCTGGAGATCCTGGCGATCCCGCTCTTGGGGATCATCGCCGAGAGCCCCGACGTGCTGACCGCGTCGAACGTGGGCTGCCCGGTGACGCTGCACAATCCGGCGTCCGCGGCCGCGCGCGCCTACCGCGACGCCGCGCGCAGGCTGCTGGGCGAGACCATCGCGGTGGAGGCGCCGCAGGCGCGGCGAGGGTTCATGAGCCGCCTCTTCGGGCGGAAGGCGGCGGCATGAACTTCCTGAACCTCTTCGCGCGGGGACGCCGTTCCGCGCCGGTGGCCCGCGAGCGGCTGCAGGTGCTGCTGGCGCACGAGCGCGGCCTGGCGGGCGGCGCCGACCTGGCCGCCGTGCTGCAGCAGGAGATCCTGGCGGTGATCGCCAAGCACATCCCGATCGACCGCGACCGGGTGGTGGTCAAGCTCGACCGGGGCGACCAGGTCTCCACCCTGGAGATCGACATCGAGATGCCCGAGGCCGCGCTCGCCGGCCATTGAGCGCGCGCAAGGGGCCGGCTCGCTCTAGTGCAACCGCGCCACGTCGATCACCAGCCGCACGAGCTCTGGCACGCTGTGCAGGCCGATCTTCTTCATCATGGCGGCGCGGTACGACTCCACGGTGCGTGGACTGATGCTGAGACGTCGCGCGACCATCTTGTTGGACTCCCCTTCCAGGAGGCCGTCGAGGACTTCCTGTTCGCGGTGGGTGAGCCTGGCGAGCGCCGCGCGCTGAGCGCTCTGCGTCACCGCCCGCGCGTCCACCTCCAGGACAGAGCGCACGGCGCCCAGCAGGGCCTCGTCGCCATACGGCCGTTCGAGGACGGTGGCCGCGCCGGCCTTCATCGCCTTCACGGCCTGAAAAGCGTCGCCGCCCTCGGCGATCATGATGGCCGGGAAGGCGACGCGCCCCTGGCCCAGGCAGCGAAGGAATTCGAAGGCGTCCATGCCCGGCGGCTGGAGGCTCGCGATGACGCACCCCGGCGGCAGACCGTCGCTGGCGTCCAGGAAGTCGCCGACGTTGTCGAAGGCGCGGGACGGGAAGCCGGCGGTGGTCAGGAGCGACGTCAACGCCTGCTTCGTCGGGCCATCCTCCTTGACGATGTAGACCTCGGAGGCGGGCGACACTAGGAGGCCCACCCGGCGCCGCGCGCCGCCAGCGCCGCGACGATCGAGTCCTGCCAATCGGCGACGTCGCCCAGCCTGCGCCAATCCTGCGCGCTGGCGTTCAGCTGAAGCGTCAGAGTCGCGTCGCCGCACGCCTCCGCGGAGCCCTCGATCGCGTCGGCCCGGGCGCGACACTGCTGGGCGGTCATCATGGCGTCCTGCCGCCGTCCGGCCCGTCTCTTTGAAGGTAAAATCGTTCGCATTGGCGCCTCAGATCGGCGCTCCATGCAAAGGTTCAGAAATCTCCTGCGTGATCTTCTTTCGCTAGACATGCACCGCCCTCGAAGGCGCCCCGCCGAATTCTTCTGGCACGCCGAGGCCAAGGTCGTTTGTCGTGGAGAGCACTTAGCGACAATATGAATTCATCAGAGAGACCGGGCCGCTATACAACAGAGGTTGCAGGGCGGTTGCACACGTATAGGGTGAGATATGACCAGGTTCTCCCCGGACAACGCGCTGCTGCGCTCGCTTTCGGCGGCAGACCTCGACGCGCTCGAGCCGCACCTGACGCTGATGGACCTGAAGACCGGGGCGGTCCTCTACGAGATGGAGGATGCGGTCGACTGGGTCTACCTGCCGGAAATCGGGCTGCTGTCGCTGATCACGGTGATGGTGACCGGGGCGGCGCTGGAAACCTCCATCGTCGGGCGCGAAGGCGGCGTCGGTTTCATCGAGGCGCTCGGCAGCGGGACGATGTTCAGCCGGGTCATCGTGCAGGTGCCGGGCCGGGCCCACCGGGTGCGCGCCGGCGCCTACCGCCAGGCGTTCGACGCCAGCGCCGCCATGCGCCAGGCGGTGCACCAGCAGATCGAGCTGTTGCAGGCCGAGGGCCGCCAGGCGATCGCCTGCCACGGGCTGCACGACGTGAAGCCGCGCTTCAACCGCTGGCTCCTGGAGTGTCAGGATCTGGCCGGCGGGATGAAGATCATGCCCCTGAAGCAGGAATTCCTGGCGGTGATGCTCGGGGTCTCGCGCACCACCGTCACGCGGATCGCCCTGGAGGCCCAGCAGCTCGGGCTCCTGAAATATACCCGCGGCTCGGTGGAGATCCTGGACCGGGCCGGCCTGGAAAATGGCGCCTGCGAATGCCGCGCCTCGGTGCAGCATATGCGCCGTGAGCTGGAGCCCGACAGCGTGCTCGCCTCGGCGCTCGCGCCTGCCAAGGCCTAGGCGGCAGGTCGGGCGCGGGCGGGCGATGGTATCGCTGGGGGCGCGAGCCCCCCGCGGGGCTGCTTTTGGGGAGTGTGACGATGCGAATGTGCGGAACCGCGCCGCGCCGCCTGCGGGTGGCCTTGGCGCTCTGCGTCGCGCTGGCCGGCCTGGCGCCGGCGGCGGGGGCGCAGGAGGCCGCGGCGGCGGCAGAAAAGATCGTCGTGCCGCTGGGCGCCACGGCGATGGTCGACGATCCTTGTCCGCCCCGGCCGCCGGCCCCCATCGTGAGCCTGCCCGAGCCGGGGAAGCCGGCGGTCTATGCGGAGGCGAAGGTGCTGGCCGCCTCCCAGCGCTATGAGGCCTGGCGGGCGGCCAACGACTGGGCGGCGCTCTGCCGCTACCGGGCGGAGAACCGCAGCGCGGCGGCCGGCGGGCGTCCGCGGGCGGTGTTCATGGGCGACTCCATCACCGAGTTTTGGAAGGCCTACGACCCCGGCTTCTTCACCGGCGGCGTGCTGGACCGGGGCGTGAGCGGCCAGACCACGCCGCAGATGGTGGTGCGGTTCTATCCGGACGTGGTGCGCCTGAAGCCCAGGGTCGTGCACATCATGGCCGGGACCAACGACCTGGCCGGCAACACCGGGCCCACCAGCGAGGAAGCGTTCAAGGCCAACATCGAGGCCATGGTCGACCTGGCCAGGGCCAACGGGATCAAGGTGGTGCTGGGAAGCATCCCGCCGGCCAAGCGGTTCTCCTGGCGCCCGGGGCTGACGCCCGCGGCCAAGGTGCGCGAGCTGAACGCCTGGCTGAAGGGCTTCGCCGCCAGCCGCGGGGCGACCTACGCGGACTACTACGCCGTGCTGGCCGACACCGACGGGGGGTTGAAGGCCGAGTACACCACCGACGGCGTGCATCCGGCGACGGCGGGCTATGCGGCGATGAAGCCGGTGGCCGAGCGGGCGCTGGCGCAGGCGGAGCGGCGCTAAGGGCGCAGCGCCATTCGCCGCCGGTTCGGCTAGGATCGCGGCATGCGATTCCCGCGCCTTTCCGCCGTCGCCGCCTTGCTGAGCCTCGCGCTCTGGGCGTGCGACGAGGGCAAGCCGCGCAATCCGCCGCCCGACCCGTTCGCCGGGCCGCTCTCGCCGCCGCAGGCCGAGGCGGGCGCGCCGAAGAAGGGGCAGTCGGAGGGCCTGCCGAAGCGAGCCGAACCCGCCGACTTCACCTTCGACCACATCGGACAGGCGTTCGACCCGCTGAACCACAAGCCGGCGCGCACGGCGCGGGGTCGGGCGATCGCCTTCGACGGCTTTGCCTTCGACCCGGTGCGCAAGATCCCGGGCCACGGGGTCGACGTGGTGGTGGACGGCAAGGCCTACGGGGCGGCCTACGGCAAGGCGCGGCCGGACGTGGCCGGCTACTTCAAGGCTGCGGTGCTGACCGACGTGGGGTTCACCCTGACCCTACCGGCCAGGAGCCTGGCGGTCGGGCCGCACACCGCCTCGATCCGGGTGCTGTCGAGCGACGGAACGGCCTACTTCCAGGGCCCGCCGATCGCCTTCGAGGTGGAATAGGCGCCCCCGGCCCGGCGCATTGAATAGGCGCGGGGCGATCCCCATTTTGTTCCTTGTCCGGTCAGGTCGCGCCGCTTCTGGGCGGCCAGGCCGGAGAGTCGCTTTCGACAAGGACTCTTGAGGATGAACAGGTCGGTACTCTTCGACAGCCCGTTTCTATTGGGCTTCGAGCACACCCGTAGTCTCATCGAGCGCGCCGCCAAGGCGGCGGCCGAGGGCTATCCCCCCTACAACGTGGAGGATCGCGGAGACGGCGGGATTCGTATCACCCTGGCCGTAGCCGGCTTTTCGCCGGACCAGCTGGAGGTGAGCGTCGAGGACCGGCAGTTGACGGTCATGGGCAAGCGCGACGGAAACGCCGCCCGGCCCGAGGACGCCTTCCTGCATCGCGGCATAGCCGCGCGTGGGTTCATCCGCAGCTTCGTCCTGGCCGATGGCATGGTCGTTGAAGAGGCAAGCCTCGAACACGGCCTGTTGCACATAGATCTGGCCCGGCCAGAGCCCGAAAAGCGGGTGATCCAGGTGCCAATCCGCACCCGGAGCTGAGCAAGACCCTAAGTGTTCAAAACGGGACGTCCGGATGTCCGGCGGTCCCAAGACATCGAACGGCCGGCTGAACCGGCGACCGTTCGAGGCGTTGAGTTTTACGGAGGTGGTCATGATGACGCCTATTCTTTCGACTGAAGCCTTTGCCGCCCTTGGCGCGCCCGACCTCGTCTATGTGCGCCCGGTGAGCGGAGCGGAGATCCTGGCCAGCGTGCCGTCCGCCCAGGTGCAGGGCTTCGAGCTGAGCCCCGAGCAGACCCTCTATGCGGTCCACCGCGCCGACGGCGAACGCCTGGCGGTGCTGACGGATCGCGACAGCGCGGTCGCCGCGGCGCTCGCCCACGAACTGGCGCCGGTGTCGGTGCACTAACGACAATCTTCCCTCCCTTAACGGGGAGGGACAGGCCGCAAGGCGGCCAGGGTGGGGAGTTGTGGGCCGGAGTGCTGAGTCAGCGCCGGGACGCGACCACCCCACCCGTCTCGCTCATGCTCGCCACCCTCAAGGGAGGGGAATCAGGCCGCTGACGGCCTTGAAGCCTGGACCGGATCCTGAACAAGCAGGGCGTGGATGGCGTCGGCGGTGCGGGCCTGGCGCAGTTGCTGGCGCAGTTCCGACTGGCGCAGCAGCCGCGAGACGCGGGCCAGGGCGCGCAGGTGCTCGACCCCCGTCGATTCCTTCGGCGCGAAGAGGGCGAAGATCAGGTCGACCGGCTGGTCGTCCACGGCGTCGAACTCCACCGCGTGATCCAGCCGCACGAAGACGCCGCGCAGGCGGGTCAGGCCCTCCAGGCGCGCGTGCGGCGCGGCCACGCCGTGGCCGACGCCCGTCGAGCCGGCCTGCTCGCGGTCGGTGAGCGCGTCCAGCACGTCGCCGGCGTCGAGGCCGAAGTTGCGCGCGGCGATCTCGGCGATGACGGCGAGGGCCTGGCGCTTGTTGGCGGCGCTCACGCGGAGCGCGATCGCGTTGCGATCAAGTAGGTCGCCGATCTGCATGATGTCTCAAAGCGCTCGCATTGTTTCGGACCAATCCCCCTGACGGCCCGTAACTGAACGATATTCCCAAGCGTTCCTAGATTTCGGCGGTTCCAACCGGAGCAGCCCCGTTCGCCTTGGTGCGTTGGGGATCGATCCAGCCGATGTTGCCGTCGGGCCGGCGATATACCACGGACAATCCGCCATGCGCTGCGTTCCTGAACACGATTGTTTGAGATTCGGTCAGGTCGAGCTCAAGCACCGCCATGGAAACGGTCATCAGCTCGATCGGCGTCTCGGTTTCGGCGATGACCATCGGCTCGGGGAAGGTCGCGGCCCCGACGTCGAAGTCTTCGGCCTCGTCGTCGTCCGGCGCCTGCAGGACGTAGTAGGCCGCGGTCTCCGCCTGGCGGGCGAGCGCCTGCGGATGGTGGTCCTTCAGCCGGTTCTTGTAGCGGCGGATGCGCTTGGTGAGCCGCGCGATCGCCGCGTCGAAGGCCATGTGGGCGTCGCCGCCCAGGCCCTGGGTGGTCAGTTGCTGGCCCGAGGCCAGGGTGACGGCGCAGTCCACCCGGAAGGAGTGACCTTCCCGGCTGACGACCACGTCGGCGCCGCCGCCTTCGCGATCGAAGAACTTGCCGATGCTGGAGGAGATTTCGTCGGAGACCCGCGTACGCAGGGCCTCGCCGACGTCGACGTGTTTGCCGGTGACTTGGACTTGCATGTGAAGATCAACGCGCCCGGGGCGAGAAGGTGTCAAGCCACCGACAGGGTCTCCAGGAGCTGGATCGCCACCCGGGCGATCAAGTTCGCGGCAATGACCAGGACGCCGCCGCTCAGCACCGCCAGCGCATAGCCCAGGAGCGCCAGGAAGCCGTCGCGCTGCACCAGGGCCAAGGCCAGCACGCTGACCGAGGCGGCCGGCAGCATGTTGCCGAGCGGGATCGGCAGGATCAGCACCACGGCCAGCACCGTGCAGACGAGGCCGATGGCCCTCTGGCCCCAGACGCTGAACAGGAACAGCAGGCGCGGGCGCGACAGCGCCTCGGCGCGCTCCAGCCAGCGCAACACCTTGGGAAGGCCCCGCTTCAGGTCGGCCGTGGCGACGGTCTGGGCGCGCACCTTGGCGGGCAGCCACGGCGCCCCGGCCCCGAACATCAGCTGGGGCGCGAGCAGCACCAGCGGCGCGCCGAGCAGGGTCGTGCTGCCCGGCGGCAGCGGCAGGATGCAGAAGAGGCCGAAGATCAGCAGCAGGGCGCCCATCGCCCGGCCGCCGACGCGGGCCATGAGTTCGCCCACGGAAAGCGAGGGCTGCGGCCGCTCAGAAAGCTCCCGCAGGATTTCGGAAAGCGGCTGGCGGGCGTCGGGGTCGATGGGCATCGCTCCTCATCTGGGGGGTTACGCTGCGGCGGCCAAGAGAAAACGCGCGAGATGCGGCCCTGGGCGCCTTCGCCTCTCGCCCAAGCGTCAGCGAGAGAGGGAGAGGGCGGCTGGGCCGTTGCTCGCCCGAAGCGGCGGCTCAATAGGAGTCTCGGACAACCGCCGGGCTGGCCCGGCCTTCCGAGCCGCCCTCTCCCGACCTCTCCCTCTCGAGCTTCGCTCGGGGAGAGGAGGTTGCTAGGCGGTTTCCTTCAGGCGTCGGCGGCGCTCGACCGACGAGGGAATGCGCATGGCTTCGCGGTACTTGGCGACGGTGCGCCGGGCGATGTCGACGCCGGCTTCCTTGAGGATATCGACGATGGCGTCGTCGGAATGGACGTCGCGCTCGCTGGCCTCGCTCTCGATGAGCTGGCGGATCTTGTGGCGCACGCTCTCGGCCGAGTGGGCCTCGCCCCCCTCGGTCGCCTGGATGGCCGAGGTGAAGAAGAACTTCATCTCGAAGACGCCGCGCGGGGTGGCCAGGTACTTGTTGGAGGTCACCCGGCTGACGGTCGACTCGTGCATGCCGATGGCGTCGGCGACGGTCTTCAGGTTCAGGGGGCGCAGGTGCTCGACGCCATAGGCGAGGAAGGCGTCCTGCTGGCGCACGATCTCGGAGGAGACCTTGAGGATGGTCTTGGCCCGCTGGTCGAGGCTCTTGACCAGCCAGCTCGCCTGGGCCGCGCAGTCGGAGACGAAGGTCTTTTCCTGGTCGGTGCGCGCGGAGGCCGAGACGCGGGCGTGGTAGCGCTGGTCGACCAGCAGCCGCGGCAGGGTGTCGGAGTTGAGCTCGACGTGCCACAGGCCGCCCAGGCCCTCGCGGACATAGACGTCGGGGACGACGGCCTGCACCGGTTCGCCGCCGAAGGCCGCGCCGGGCCGGGGCGTCAGCGCCCGCAGCTCGGCCACCATCTCGCGCAGGTCCTCGTCGTCGACCTCGCAGGCGCGCTTCAGGGCGGCCATGTCGCGCTTGGCCAGCAGCGGCAGGTTGTCGAGCAAGGCGGCCATGGCCGGGTCGTAGCGGTTGCGGTCCTTGAGCTGGATCGCCAGGCATTCCTGGACGTCGCGGGCGCAGACGCCCACCGGCTCGAAGCCCTGCAAGGTCGCCAGCACGCGCTCGAGGAGGTCGACGCCGCAGCCCAGGCGCTCGGCCAGCTCCGGCAGCTCGGCGCGCAGGTAGCCGCCCTCGTCGACGGCGTCGATCATCACGCTGGCGGCGGCGGCCTCGGCGCCCTTCAGGCCCGAGGCGGAAAGCTGGTCGTGCAGGTGCTCGTTGAGGGTCTTGTCGCGCGTCATCGCGCCTCCGAGGCCCTCGAGGTCACCGTCGAAGGCGGCGCCGCCGCGGCTGGCCTTGGACCAGTCGACCGAGGCGCCGGCGTCGGCCGCGCCCATGCCGTGATCGTGTTCCGCGTCGCCGGTGACCCGCTCGCCGGGCGAGGCTTCGTCGTGGGACGTATCCAGCTCGGCGCGGGCGCCGGCGTCGTCCATGCGGTCGGCGGAGACCTCGCCGGCGGCCTCGACGGGCGCCTCGGCGTCCGGCTCGGCGTCGCGTTCGTCCCGCTGGAGCAACGGGTTGCGCTCCAGTTCGGCGTCCACGAAGGCTTCCAGCTCGAGATTCGACAGCTGCAGCAGCTTGATCGCCTGCTGCAGCTGCGGCGTGATGACCAGACCCTGGCCCTGCCGAATCTCTAGCCGCGCACTGAGCGCCAAAGCAGTCCCCTTTTTGGCCCTTGGCCTGTTTCTTGCTGGGAACCTTAGCGGTGCGAAGACCACCGATTAGTTAATCCCCGGCGCTCCGCTCGAAATTGCGAAGCGGCGGATTGGCGCGGGCGCGCGGCTGGTCCACCATGCGGCTGTCAGCAGACTGGCAGGACATCCATGCGACGCGCCGACCGGCTCTTCCAGATCATCCAGGTGCTGCGGCGCTCGCGCCGGCCGGTGACCGCCGACGCCATGGCCGCGGAGCTGGAGACCTCCAAGCGCACCATCTACCGCGACATCGCCGACCTGATGGGCCAGCGGGTGCCGATCCGCGGCGAGGCGGGCGTGGGCTATGTGCTGGACGGCGGCTTCGACCTGCCGCCGCTGATGCTGACCCCGGACGAGATCGAGGCGGCGGTGCTGGGCGCGCAGTGGGTGGCCGGACGCGGCGACCCGGCGCTGGCCCGCGCCGCCCTGGACCTGATCGCCAAGATCGGCGCGGCTGTGCCCGAGCGGCTGCGGCCGTTCGCCCTGGAGCCCGCGGCGCGCGCCGCCCCACGCTGGAACATTGCCCCCGACGGCCTCGACATGGCGCTGGTGCGCCACGCCATCCGCGGCGGCCGCAAGATCGCGCTGACCTATCGCGACGAGCAGGAGCGGGTGAGCGAGCGGATCGTCTGGCCCTTCGCGGTCGGCTATCACGAGACGGTCCGCCTGCTGGTCGCCTGGTGCGAGCTGCGCACCGACTTCCGCAGCTTCCGCACCGACCGGGTGACCGGGGCGGAGTTCCTGGAGGCGCGCTACCCCGAGCGCCCGGCGACGCTGCGGGCGCGGTGGCGCAAGGCGATGAACGAGAAATACGCGGCGATGGGTGAGCGCGGCGAGCGCGAGGCGCCGGGTTGGAACCGCCTCTCCCCCGAGCGCAGCGAGAGAGGGAGAGGGTAGGGAGAGGGCGGCGCAGGCCAACGGGCCGGCTGCGAGGCGCCTCGGTCCAGCGACGGTGAAGCCGAAAGGTCGAGCCGCCCTCTCCCTACCCTCTCCCTCTCGCTGCGCGGGGGAGAGGAGGCTCAGGCGAAGGTGTCGCCCAGGTAGACGCGGCGGACTTCCGGATCATCGACGATCTCGTCGGGGCGGCCCTCGAACAGCACCTCGCCGGCGTGGATGATCGAGGCGCGGTCGATGATGTCGAGGGTCTCGCGCACGTTGTGGTCGGTGATCAGGATGCCGATGCCGCGGCGCTTCAGGTAGGCGATCACCTCGCGGATGTCGGCGATGGCGAGCGGGTCAATGCCGGCGAAGGGCTCGTCCAGCAGCATGAACGAGGGCTCGGACGCCAACGCGCGGGCGATCTCGACGCGGCGGCGCTCACCACCGGAGAGCGAGATGGCGGGCGCGTTCCTCAGGTGCTCGATGTGCAGCTCTTCCAGGAGCTCGGTGACCACCGCCCGGGCGCGCTTCTTGTCACGCTCGCGCAGCTCGACCACCGCCATGACGTTCTCGCCGACGCTCATGCCGCGGAAGATCGAGGTCTCCTGGGGCAGGTAGCCGATGCCCATGCGGGCGCGCTGGTACATGGGCTGGGCGGTGACGTTCTCGCCGTCGAGGTAGATCGCACCGTAGTCGGCCGGGATCAGGCCGGTGATCATGTAGAAGCAGGTGGTCTTGCCCGCGCCGTTGGGGCCGAGCAGGCCCGCGACCTCGCCGCGGCCCAGGCGCAGGGACACGCCCTTCACGACCGGGCGGCCGCGGAACGACTTGCCGATGTTGTCCACCACCAGGCCTTCGCCGGCGAGGCCCGGACGGATGTCGAAACGTTCCGGCTTCAAGACGTTCACCTGGCAGGCCCGCCGATCACGGGCGGGTCTTGTCCTTCGACTGATCGGACGGGTTTCCCGAGTCCTTCGGGTAGAAGACGCCGCGCGGGCGGTCCTTGGCGTTGCGGCCCTTGCCGCTGCCCTCCACGCGCCCTTCGCCGGTCTGGGTGTTGTAGACCATGCGGGTGCCGCGCATGACGTTCTGGCCTTCGACGGCGATCACGTCGCCGGTGACCGTGAGCGTGGTGCTGGAGGCGTCGTAGAAGGCCGCGTCGCCGCGCACGCGCCGCGTCGGGGTCACGAAATAGACCGAGCCCTTGGCGTCGATGGTGGCGAGATCGCCGCAGCCCCCGCCGCCCGTGGCGCCCGCCTGCTTCGGCCCGCCCTTGGTGATGGTCATATGCGCGGTCATGACGTCGGCCCGCAGGCGCAGGTTGCCCTGCAGCGCCTCGGCCGAGCCGCGCCAGGTGGAGCTGCAGTCGGCGTTGTGGCTTTCGGCCTCGTCCGAGACGATGTCGATCGGCGCCTTGGAGTCGCCCAGCTGGGCCGCGGCCGGCACAGCGGCCGTGAGGGCCGCGGCAGACGCTGCGATTGCGATCAGGCCTCTCATTTGCGGTCTCAGCCTCATTTCGGGTTCAGGACGGTGTGAACGCCGCCTTTGAAGACCATGCGCGCGCCCTTGTCATAGACGCCATAGGACTTCGCCTGGATTTCTCCAAGCGGCCCAGCCCCGTGAATGGGACCTGAACCGACCAGTTCGCCGGTGCGGGTGTCGAACAGCGACTCCGCGGTGTCGAAGGCCGCCGTGGCGCCGGCGAGGCGCACGCCGCCGCTCACCTCCAGCTTGCGGGTGTCCTCGTGGTAGACGCCTTTCGCGGCGGTGATCCGCAAGGGGTCGGGGCCCTGGTCGTCGAGCACCAGGGCGGGTTTGTCGAGATAGACCTTCTGGAAGTCCTGGGCGTCGCGGGTGGCCGTGGCGGCGATCAGGACATAGGGGCGGCCTCGCTCGTCGCGCCCGACGAAGCGCGGGTTCACCAGCCGGATCGGATCGTTGGTCGAGGCCGGATGCGACGGCTGGGCGGTGAAGCTGTTGTAGGCCACGGTCGCGGCGAGGGCGGCGAGGATCAGGCCGATCAGGGTCGGCAGGACAATGCGCAGGACATGGATGAACCGTGAGCGCCGCCGCCAGCGCTGGATCGACGCCCGGCGGGCCGGGGCGCTGATCATGGTGATGTCCGAAACCGCCATCGCCCTGCGCCGTCAGGAATGGGCGAAGATGTCGACGTCTTCCCAGCCGGCGACGTCGAGCAGGGCGCGCTGCGGCAGGAAGTCGAAGCAGGCCCGCGCCAGGCCGTCGCGCCGCTCGCGCACCAGCATCTCGTCGAGACGGGCGCGCAGGGCGTGCAGGTGCAGGACGTCGGACGCCGCGTAGGCCACCTGCTCCTCGCTGAGCTTGGCCGCGCCCCAGTCCGAGCTCTGCTGCGCCTTGGAGAGGTCGATGCCGAGCAGCTCCTTCGTCACGTCCTTGAGGCCGTGGCGGTCGGTGTAGGTGCGGGCCAGCCGCGACGCGATCTTGGTGCAGTAGACAGGGGCCGTCACCACGCCAAGGTGAAGCCAGAACATGGCGATATCAAAGCGGCCGAAATGGAAGATCTTGGTCACCGACGAGTCGGTGAGCAGGCGTTTGAGGTTCGGCGCGTCGTAGGTCGAGCGGTCCAGCCGCACCACGTGGGCGTCGCCATTGCCGTCGGAGAGCTGCACGACGCAGAGCGGGTCGCGGCCGAGCCGAAGGCCCATGGTCTCCGAGTCGATGGCGACGGCGCTGGCGCCGTCCAGCGCGCCGGGCGGCAGGTCGCCTTCATGCAGGAAGGTGGTCACCTTGTTCACACTGCTCCGCCGAACCCATCCGGCCCTCACTATAGAGAGTCGGACGCCGCCTAAGTAAGCACCGGCGAAGGTCCGCCAATAGAGGACCGCCCGAATTCGGGGTTCGCGGAGGGTGTGGCGTCCCCGAGTGGGGAATTCGCCACACCGCCCACGGATGGCGCCCAGGAAAGGCCTTGCGCCATTCCATCCCCACGGATGGTGCCCAGGAAAGGACTCGAACCTTCACGGCCGTTAAGCCACTGGCACCTGAAGCCAGCGCGTCTACCAATTCCGCCACCTGGGCCCGATCCGTCGGATCGCGCGAGGCGGCTTCCTTAAAGCCCTGCCTCAAGCGGGTCAACGGCTGGTGTCAGCGTCCGATTGCAGCGGCGGGCGGCATCGTCTATCGGCAGGGCCATGCAGAACCTCGTCACTGTCTTCGGCGGATCCGGTTTCATCGGCGCGCAGGCCGTGCGCCAGCTCGCCAAAGCCGGCTGGCGGATCCGGGTCGCGGTGCGCAATCCGGCGGCCGCCTACGCCATGCGCCTGCACGGCGACGTGGGCCAGATCGACATCGTCCAGGCCAATGTCCGCAACGAGCCGTCGCTGCGCCGTGCGCTGTCGGGCGCGACGGCGGCGGTGAACCTGGTGGCGGTGATGCATGAGAGCGGGCGCCAGGGCTTCCAGGCCCTGCACGTGATGGGCGCACGCAACGTCGCGGCCGCCGCCAAGGCCGAGGGCGTCGGGCGCATGGTGCAGATGTCGGCCCTGGGCGCCGACCCGAACTCCGAGTCGAAGTACGCCCGCACGAAGGCTGAGGGCGAGGCCGCGGTGCGCGAGATCTATCCGGACGCCGTGGTGGTGCGGCCGTCCATCGTCTTCGGGCCTGAGGACGCCTTCTTCAACCGCTTCGCCGCCATGGCGCAGGTGAGCCCGGCGCTGCCGCTGATCGGCGGCGGCCATACCCGCTTCCAGCCGGTGTTCGTGGGCGATGTCGGCAAGGCGCTCGCCCGCGCCGCCGCCTCGGCCGACACGGCCGGGCAGACCTATGAGCTTGGCGGCCCGGCGGTGTTCAGCTTCAAGCAGCTGATGGAGCTGATGCTGGCGGAGATCGGCAAGCGGCGCCTGCTTCTGCCGCTGCCGTGGCCCGTCGCGCGGCTGATCGGGGCCGGCGGGGACCTGGCCGGCATGCTGGTCACGCCGCCGATCACCTCCGACCAGGTGAAGCTGCTGAAGACCGACAACGTGGTCAGCGGCGCCTACCCGGGCCTGGCCGAGCTCGGCATCACGCCCACTACGCTGGAGGCGGTGCTGCCGGAATATCTCTACCGCTACCGCAAGGGCGGCCAGTACGCCGACCAGGAAGACCGCGAGCTGGCGGCGATCTAAAAGGTTCATCCTCACCGGCGATCAACGGTATATGCTCACCCAAAAATTTGGGGGAGTGAGCATGGGCGAGACCGCGGCCGCGTGGCCGGCCAAGACACGCGAAATCCAGAACCACCACATGGATTCCAGGGTGTGGAACGACTTCGCGTTCCGCGACGACGACATCATCGTCTCGACCTACGCCAAGGCCGGCACGACCTGGACCCAGCAGATCATCAGCCAGCTGATCTTCCAGGGCGACGAGAGCGTCGCGGTCAACGAGATCTCCCCGTGGTGGGACATGCGGGTAATTCCGCCCGAGGTCCGCGCCTCGGTCATGGCCCAGACGCACCGCCGGGTGATCAAGACCCACCTGCCGGTCGACGCGCTCGTGATGTCGCCCAAGGCCAAGTACGTCTATGTCGCCCGCGACGGGCGCGACGTGGTGTGGAGCCTCTATAACCACCACTCGCACTTCAGGCCCGAGACCTACGACATGTTCAATGGGACGCCCGGCCTGGTGGGCGAGCCCCTGCCGCGGCCGGATCCCGACATCCTGAGCTACTTCAGGACGTGGCTGGAGCGGGACGGCTATCCGTTCTGGTCCTTCTGGGAGAACACCGCGACCTGGTGGGCGGCGCGCAACGCACCCAACGTGAAGCTGTTGCACTTCAACAACCTCAAGGCCGACCTGGCCGGCGAGATGCGGGCGATGGCCGAGTTCCTGGAGATCGAGATCCCGGCCGAACGGTGGCCGACGCTGGTCGAGCACTGCACCTTCGCCCACATGAAGACCCACGCCGACCGCTACGCGCCGCTGGGCGGCATGCCTTGGGAAGGCGGCGGCGAGACCTTCATCAACAAGGGCGTCAACGGCCGCTGGCGCGACGTGCTGAGCCCCGCCGACAGCCTGGCCTACGAGCAGATGGCCGAGGAGAAGCTGGGCGCGGCGTGCGCCCATTGGCTGAAGACTGGGGAACTCTAGGGCGGATCGAGATTCGTTTTGGCGAATGGCCCTGCCGGCTCCTCTCCCCCTTGCGGGGAGAGGTCGGGTGTGGGGGTGTCAGCTCCGCGTTTGAGGGGCCCGGACGCCAGGCTCACAGCCGGCGCCCCCACCCCTAGCCCCTCCCCGCGAGGGGGAGGGGAAATGGTCCACCGCGAATTCTGTTGAATATCGGTCCGTCCTAGCTCCGCATCACCAGCAGCAGGCCCACCGCGCCGATGGCGATGCGCAGCCAGCCGAAGGGCGCGTAGCCGCGGCGCGTGACGATGGCCAGCATCGCCCGGATCACCGCCAGGGCGACGATGAAGGAGACCACGAAACCGATGGCCACCAGGCCCATGTGGCCGTCGGCGAGTTCGTGGCGGTTCTTCCAGGCGTCGACGGTAAAGGCCCCGGCCATCACCGGAATGGCCAGGAAGAAGGAGAACTCCGCCGCCGCCCGCTTCTCCACGCCCATCAACATGGAGCCCACGATGGTGGCGCCGGAGCGGGAGACGCCGGGGATCAGGGCCAGGCACTGGAAGAAGCCGACGGCCAGCGACGTCCAGAGCGGCAGGGCCATGGCGTCGTTGCGGGTCGGATGCGGCGCGAAGCGGTCGATCAAGAGCAGCACCACGCCGCCGATGATCAGCGAGATGCAGATCACCTTCGGGCTCTCGAACAGCACCTGCTTGATCATGTCGTGGAAGGCGAAGCCAAGGATGGCCGCCGGGATGAAGGCCACCAGGACGCTCAGCGCAAAGCGCCGCGCACGTGGATCCGACGGCAGCCGCAGGACCACGTTCCACAGCCGGGCGAAATAGAGCGCCACCACCGCCAGGATCGCGCCCAGCTGGATCAGCACGATGAAGGTGTCCCAGTTGGCGTCCGGGAGGCCCAGCGCCTGCTTGGTCAGGAGCAGCATGCCCGTGGAGGAGACCGGAATGAACTCCGTCAAGCCTTCGACGACGCCAAGGATGACGGCGTAGATCCAGTCGGACATCTCGTTCCCCGAAATCGGCCCCGCCCCAACGCGGTCTGGCGCCGTGCGTTCAGGAATGGGGAACTATGGTGAAGAAGGCGTTTATTGGGCCTTTCCGCTCGCCGCCGCAAAGTGCGGCGTATATCCCTGTCGCGAGAACGGCAGTTGGGAACGACGGCATGGCGTCGGCGGAGGTCCGCCAACCGGATGTGAGCGCGGATGTGCAGGCCGCCCTGCAGCGGGGCGACCGGGTCGGCGCGCTCGCGCTGGTCGTCGACGCCGAGCGCGCGGCGCCGCGGGACATCGGGCTGAAGCTGCAGCGCGCCATGGTCAGCCGCGCGCTGGGCGACCTGCCCGGCGCGCTGGCGGCGCTGGAAGAGGCGCTGCAAATCGACCCCTACGACTATGTGGCCCTGCTCTCGAAGGGCGCGGTGATCGAGCGCATGCACGGCGAGCGCGAGGCGATGGCGGTCTACAAGAACGCGCTCTCCATCGCCCCGCCGGACGACGAGCTGCCAGCGCCGCTGAAGGCGCCGACCGAGCGCGCGCGCCGGGTGGTGGCCGACACCATGGCCGCGCTGGAGGCGCACCTGAAGGCGCGCACCGACGCGGTGAAGGCCGACTGCTCGGACGCGGCGCGGCGGCGGTTCGATGAGAGCGTCGGCATCCTTTCGGGCCGCGCGCGGGTCTACAACCAGGAGCCCCTGCTGCTGCACTATCCGCGGCTGCCGGCGATCCCCTTCTACGAGCGGTCGCTGTTCCCCTGGCTTCCCGAGCTGGAGGCGGCGACCGAGACGATCCGCGGCGAGCTGGAGGGCGCGCTGGAAGCGGCGAAGGACGACTTCGCCCCCTACATCGCCTACCCCAAGGACGCGCCGGTCAACCAGTGGGGCGAGCTCAACCATTCGAAGCGGTGGAGCTCCTTCTTCCTGTGGAAGGACGGGACGCGGCAGGACGCGGCCTGCCAGCTCTGCCCGAAGACCGCCGCCCTGCTGGAAAGCCTGCCGATGGCGCGCCAGCCGGGCTATGCGCCGACCGCCATGTTCTCGGCCCTGCAGGCGAACACGCGGATCCCGGCGCACACCGGCTCCACCAATGTGCGCCTGCTCTGCCACCTGCCGCTCATCCTGCCCGGCCCGGCGCGCTTCCGGGTGGGCGCGGAGACCCGCGAGTGGAAGATGGGGGAGGCCTGGGTGTTCGACGACACCATCGAGCACGAGGCCTGGAACGACGCTGACCAGCTGCGCGTGATCCTGATCTTCGACGTCTGGAACCCCTTCCTCGACGAGGGCGAGCGCGAGCTGGTCAACGCCCTGCTGGCCGCGCGGAAAGAGTTCTTCGCGCCGTAAGTGGAGCGCGGGGCGAACATTCTTGAGGGTTTGATCTTGATAGGGAAGCCTGGAGCCCGCTTCCGACCCCTTAGCCCCTTCATGGCCTGAGCATCTTGCTGGCGGATTCTGCTAACTTGCTCTCCCATGAGCAATCGCTCCCTCCTCATCGCTTCCTATGTCGTTCTCCACGTCGCCCCGCTCTACGCGGTGTTTGCGATAGTAGTCGGCGCGATGGGAAGTGACCCGCGCTTGCTGTTGGCGCCGGTATTCGTGCTGTTCGCGCCGGCCGGGGCCTACATCGCCTCCTACCGATGCCGCATCTGTGGGCGGCAGGTCTTTACGAAGGAGACGCTCAAGGCCGCACCGGGCGGCCTCAGACGAGTGCCGGTCTACTTGTTTCGCCATTGTCCCGAGTGCGGCGCCGAACTTTGAAGCGCACCAATCGCCGGGCGCTGGAAGGCAGCTCCCCACCCGTTGTGGAGGTTCCGCGGCCCTGCTCCTCTCCCACGGCGCTGGCGCGCCTGGGAGAGGAGCAGGCTAGAACGAACATAGATCCATTGGCGACACGGAGCGCCGCGCCTAGCTGAACTCCGGCTCGGGGCCGACATAGCGCACGGGGAGGCGGACGTCGCGTAAGGCTGGACTCCGGCGCGCAAGGCGGATTTCGTTTGGGTTCGCGGCGCCGAGACGCCCGCCCAAAGTGAGGACGCCCCCATGTCGGACTACAAGCTCCTGATCAACGGCCGCCTGACGGCCGGCGATGCTGAGATGTCGGTGATCAACCCGGCGACCGAGGAGCCGGTGGCGAGCTGCGCGTGCGCCTCCAAGGCCCAGCTCGACGCGGCGGTGGCCGCGGCCAAGGCGGCCTTCCCGGCGTGGAGCCGGACGACGATGGACGAGCGCCGCGCGGTGCTGGTCGCCATCGCCGATGCGATCCAGGCCAATGTCGGCGACCTGGCGCGCCTCCTGACCCAGGAGCAGGGCAAGCCGCTGGCCGACGCCACGGGGGAGGTCTTCGGCGCCTCGGCCTTCTTCCGCTATTTCGCGAGCCTGGATCTGCCGGCCAAGGTGGTCACCGACGACGCCACCAGCCGCATCGAGGTGCGCCGCAAGCCCCTGGGCGTGGTGGGCTGCATCGTGCCGTGGAACTTCCCGATCATCCTGATGGCCTTCAAGGTCCCCGCCGCGCTGCTGGCCGGCAACACGGTGATCGTGAAGCCCGCGCCGACCACGCCGCTGACGACGCTGAAGATCGGCGAGCTGATCAAGGACCTGGTCCCGCCGGGCGTGGTCAACATCATCGCCGACGGGGGCGAGCTGGGCGGCGAGATGACCAAGCATCCCGACATCCGCAAGATCAGCTTCACCGGCTCCACCGAGACCGGCAAGAAGGTGATGGCGAGCGCCGCGGACGCGCTGAAGCGCGTGTCGCTGGAGCTGGGCGGCAACGACGCCCTGATCGTGCTGGACGACGTCGACGTGAAGGACACCGCGCCCAAGGTCTATGGCGCGGCGATGCAGAACGCCGGACAGGTGTGCATCGCAGCCAAGCGCATCTACGTCCACGAGAGCATGTACGACGCCATGTGCGACGAGCTCGCCAAGTGCGCCGAGGCCGCGGTGGTCGGCGACGGGCTGGAGCAGGGCACCCAGATGGGCCCGCTGCAGAACAGGCAGCAGTTCGAAAAGGTGCTGGGCTTCATCGAGAGCGCGAAGAAGGACGGCAAGATCATCGCCGGCGGCGGGCGCAAGGGCGAGAAGGGCTACTTCATCAACCCGACCATCGTGCGCGACATCACCGACGGGACCAAGCTGGTCGACGAGGAGCAGTTCGGCCCGGTGATGCCGGTGATCAAATACTCCGACCCGGCCGACGCGCTCCGGCGGGCCAACGCCTCGATCTACGGCCTGGGGGGCTCGATCTGGGCCAAGGACACCGAGCGCGCCTGGGACCTGGCGACGGAGATGGAGTCGGGCTCGGTGTGGGTGAACAAGCACGCCGACATCCAGCCGCACCTGCCGTTCGGCGGCGCCAAGTTCTCTGGCGTGGGCAGCGAACTGGGCGAGGAGGGCCTGAAGGAATTCACCCAGGTCCAGGTCCTGAACATGGCGCGCTGAGAGCGGGGCGCTGGCGCCGAGTAGATCGCGCCGGGTTAGCCTGGCCTGCCCCGGAAATGTCTCGGCGACTCCGCGCCTAGGCCAGCTTTTCCCGCTGGCGCCGCAGCGCGGTTCCCGCGCCGAGGAAACCTACCAATGCCAGCGCCCAGGACTGAGGTTCTGGAACACCCTCGGTGATGGCCACAGGCGCAAAGGCGATCGTCAGCTGGCCGGGTGTCACGTTGTCAGAGGAAAGTCGTCCGGCGTGTGATTGTCGACGTAGGTCATGCTGAAGCTGACGCCGGAGAACGAGAAACTGCTGTTGGTAAAGTTCGCCACCCTTCCGAACCCCAAGGCGCCGCTTGTAGCCGACGAGTTCTGGATTCCGGGCAGGAGGAAGTCCCCCTCTGTTCCGAGCAGTTCGAAGGTCCCCGTGCTGAAAGCGGTGGCGCCGAGATCGGGCGCAAAATTCCCCCGAATCCACTCGTCTGCGCCGAAGATGTCACCGTCCGAGACGGTTACGCGGCCCTGGTTGGCAAAGGTGATCGTACCCTCGATCGTATCGCCGACGTTCACCGCGACGGGTCCGCCGGGCAGTGGGATTATCAGATTGTGACTTACCCCGTCGATCATGCTGGGGTCGAGGTCGACAACGCCGTTGTACTGAATGACCGCGGCGGCGGCCGATGTGCCAATGGCGGCGAACGCCATCGCGAGGAACGCAAACCCTACTCGCACTGAAATCCTCCCAGGGTTGATTGCTTAGGTTGGCGCATCTTTGCATTGTGGGCAACGGCAGGCAGGCAATTGTTCTGCTGGCACGCCCGTGTCGGGGCTTGTCCTGTGGATTAGGCGTTCGACCGCCTAATGCCGTTCGAGATTTCACGGGGACAAGAGAGAGCGCCGCCGGGCGGGGACCCGGCGGCGCAGACGCTGACACAGAGCTGGAGGGCTCTTGATGTTGGCAGGCGCCGGCGTTGGGGCCGGTCGCCTGCGGGGATGCGGCGCACCGCATCCCGTCCGCCGAACCGTTGGGAGCGCGGCGGGCTCACCGGCCAAGTTACGCAGGCCGCCGAGAGTGTCTAAGGAGCGCCGTCCCAGAGGGAGACAGGGCGGCGCCTTCGTTCAGGGAGGCTGCAATGGCGGCGCCAGCCGACGGCGCCGAACCGGGGCAGGCGGCTAGAGCACGCAATCGGCCAGCCCGTCGCGGCGGACGGTCCCGGCGGCGGCGGCGATGTGGCCGCCCCGGCGCTGGATGTAGGGGCCGGGTTTCGCGGCTTTCCAGGCGAGCGGCTTGGGGATGATGGCGGCGAGGCGCGCGGCCTGGGCCGGGCTGAGGCGCGCGGCGCTGGTGCGGAAGTTGGCCTGGGCCGCGGCCTCGGCGCCGTAGACGCCCGGGCCCCATTCGATGGAGTTCAGATAGACCTCCATGATCCGCGGCTTGCCCCAGATCGCCTCGATCAGCACCGTGAACCAGGTCTCCAGGCCCTTGCGCACCCAGTCGCGGTGCGGCCAGAGGAAGACGTTCTTGGCGGTCTGCTGGCTGATGGTCGAGCCGCCGCGGATCTTCTTGCCCGCCTCGTTGTGGGCCATGGCCTTCTGGATGGCGTTGAAGTCGAAGCCGTGGTGCTCGCAGAAGCGCGCGTCCTCGGCGCCGATGACGCTGCGCACGAGCTGGGGCGAGATCTGGCGCAGCGGGACCCAGCGGCGGTCGAAGCCGTGGCCCTGGAACATCCGCTCGACCATCAGGAAGGTCATCGGCGGCGGCACGAAGCGGTAGACGGCGACCACCACGATCGGTCCGGCGAAGATGAAGGCCGCCACGCCGATCACCGCCCAGCGGAACAGCCGGCCGATCGGGCCGCGGCGCTTGGGCTGAGAGGGCGGGCGACGGGGTGCGGAGCGTCTGGCCAAACAGGCGTCCTTGCCTTGACCTAAGGGCGTGGTGGATAGCTGCCGTGCGCCGCAGCGGCGCGTCAAGCGGGAGCCTCTCGAGCATGGACGTCAGCGAAGCCGTCGCCCGGCGCGTCTCGATCCGCGCCTTTAGGACTGACCCGGTGCCCGGCGAGGTGGTGGCCGACCTCCTGCTGCGCGCGGCCCAGGCGCCGTCGGGCGGCAACCTGCAGCCGTGGCGGGTCTACGCCGTCGCCGGCGAGCCGCTGGCGCAGTTCAAGGCGCTGGTGGCGGCTAATCCGTTCGGCGAGGAGTCGGAGTACGACGTCTATCCGCCCAACCTCTGGGAGCCGTTCCGCACGCGCCGGTTCCAGAACGGCGAGGACCTCTACGCGACGATCGGCATCCCGCGCGAGGACAAGCCCGCGCGGCTGCGCCAGCTCGCCCGGAACGGCGAGTTCTTCGGGGCGCCGGTGGGGCTTTTCTTCTGCCTCGACCGCAAGCTCGGACCGCCGCAGTGGGCGGACCTGGGCATGTACATGCAGAACGTCATGCTGCTGGCGGTGGAGCGAGGGCTGGACACCTGCCCGCAGGAATACTGGGCGCGTTATCCGAAGACGGTGGCCGCCTTCGTGGGCCTGCCCGACGACCACATGGTGTTCTCCGGAATGGCGCTCGGCTATCGTGATCCCGACCATCCGATCAACACCCTGAAGGCCAGCCGCGACGCCTTCGAGCTGTGGGGCGAGCTGCGCGGATTCGACTAGGGCGGGAGTGTCAGGAGCCGCCTTGTCAGGCCGCCGATTTCCAAGCATCACCTTGGCATGCCCAGCGTGAAGTCGGACCGCCCGTTGATCGCCCTCGTCCTCGGGTTCGTCGTGCTGGCCGCCGCGGTGCTGGGCGTCATCGCGCTGGTGGGCGAGCAGCAGCGCAGCTTCGGCCTGGTCACCCACACGCTGCGGGTCGAGAACCAGCTCACCTTGGTGCTGGCCAGGGTGGAGGACGCCGAGACCGGGCAGCGCGGCTATCTGCTCACCGGCCGGCGCGACTACCTGGAGCCCTACGACGCGGCGCTCTCGCGCCTGGACCGCGACTTCGACGCCCTGGACGCGATGGTGGCTGACAACCGGCCGCAGGCCGTGCGGGCGCGGCGGCTGCGCGCGCTGGCCGACGCGCGGGAGACGTCGATCCGACAGGTTCTGGAAACCTACGAGCGGGGAGACGCGGCCGGCGCGGTCGCGGTGATCCGCGAGGGTCGCGGCAAGGCGCTGATGGACCAGATCCGCGCCGTCGTGCGCGAAATGCGAGCCGAGGAGGAGCGCCTGCTAGCCGCGCGCACCGCCGAGCTCCGCCTGCAGACCGGCCTGGTCACGGCGGCCCTGGCCCTGGCGACGATGGTGACCCTGGGGCTCGGGATCATCGCCTTCCGTGACGGCCGCAAACGGCTGGTGGACGCGGAGGTCGCCCGCGAGCACCTGCAGGCCCTGAACGCCAAGCTCGTCGCCGAGGCCGCCAGCCGCGAGGCCGCCGAGGACCAGGTCCGCCAGATGCAGAAGATGGAGGCGATCGGCCAGCTCACCGGCGGCATCGCCCACGACTTCAACAACATGCTGGCCATCGTCATCGGCTCGCTGGATTTGGCCAAGCGGCGGCTGACCGACGACCTGCGCCGCGCCGAGACCTGCATCGACAACGCCCTGGACGGCGCCCAGCGCGCGGCCCAGCTCACCGGCCGCCTGCTGGCCTTCTCGCGCCAGCAGCCCCTGGCGCCCAGGGTGCTGGACGCCAACAAGCTGGTGGGCGGGATGTCGGAGATGCTGCGCCGCTCGGTCGGCGAGCAGCTTCGGGTCGAAACCGTGCTGGCGGGCGGGCTGTGGAACACCTTCGTCGATCCCGGCCAGCTCGAGAGCGCCATCCTCAACCTCTGCGTCAACGCCCGCGACGCCATGCCGGACGGCGGCAAGCTGACGCTGGAGACGGGCAACGCGCACCTGGACGACGCCTACGCCGCCGGCCACGCCGAGGTCGCCGCCGGCCAATATGTCATGGTCTCGGTCACCGACACCGGCGCAGGCATGCCGCCGGAGGTCGCCGCACGGGCCTTCGATCCGTTCTACACGACCAAGGGCGTGGGCCGCGGCACCGGCCTGGGGCTCAGCCAGGTGCATGGCTTCGTCAAGCAGTCCGGCGGCCACGTGAAGATCTATTCCGAGCCCGGCGTCGGCACGACGGTGAAACTCTACCTGCCGCGCAGCCAGTCGGCCGTCGCCGCCGCGAGCGCCGCGGCCGCGCCGATCGAGACGCTGCGCGCGGTGGGTGAGGAGATCGTGCTCGTGGTCGAGGACGAGGACCGCGTGCGCCACCTCTCGGTCGATGCCCTGCGGGACCTGGGCTACACCGTGGTGCAAGCGTCCGATGCGGCCCAGGCGCTGGCGGTGCTGGAGATGCAGCCACGGGTGGACCTCCTGTTCACCGACATCGTCATGCCCGACATGAACGGCCGCCGCCTGGCCGATGAGGCGGTGCAGCGCCGCCCCGAGCTGAAGGTGCTCTACACCACCGGCTATACGAGGAACGCCATCGTCCACAACGGCATGCTCGACGCCGACGTGGCCTTCCTGCCCAAGCCCTTCACCTTCGAGCAGCTGGCGCTGAAGGTGCGCCAGGTGCTGGACGGGGAAGGCGCCAACCGGCCGGTCTAGGTTGGGATTCCTCTCCCCCGCGAAGCGAGAGGGAGAGGGTAGGGAGAGGGCGGCTCAGGCGTGTATGCCGTCAGGCCTTCGTCGAGGGCCATCGGGTTCAACGCCGGCGCGGTGGTACAGCCCAGCCGCCCTCTCCCTGCCCTCTCCCTCTCTCGCTACGCTCGGGGGAGAGGGAAGATTCAGGCCGCGGATGCGGCCGACATCGCGACGGCTTCGGAAACCGCGTCGATGAAGGCGTCGGCGTTGGCGCGGGCGGCCTGAACGCCGCCGACGCCCTCGGCTTCCAGGCCGTCGAAGCCGCCGCCGATCGAGAACAACGCGCGGAACGCCTCCTTCTCCAGCAGCGCGGTGGGCAGGAACTCCACGCCGTGTTCGCGAAGCTGCTGGATGACGCTTTTCAGCGAGCGGGTGCGGATCGCCGCCGGCACGCGGGTGAGCAGGCCGCGGTGCATCAGCGGCCGGCCGCCGCGGCGTCCGAACTCGCGCACCATGTCGGCCGCCTTGATGGCCTCGACGGCCTCGATCTGCGAACCGGTCAGCGGGGTCAGCACCAGGTCGGGCCGCATGGCGGTGAAGGACATGGCGCCTGCGATCGAGCCCTCGGTGTCGAGGATCATCCAGTCGGGATCACGTCGCTTGGCGTCGCGCACCGCGTCGCGGATGTCCTGGCTCGTGGGCGCGGGGTGGACGGTGATGCGGTCGGGGCGATCCGGCAGGGTGGTCCAGCGGACCAGCGGCTTGTTGGGGTCGGAGTCGATGATCGCCACCCGATGGCCCTGCTCGGCCAGGCCAAGCGCCAGCACCAGCGCCGCCGTGGTCTTCCCGGCGCCTCCCTTCGGGCTGATGAATGCGACGACCGGCACGCGCGTCCTCGACGTGATCCCTGAGCTATTTCGTACGCATAAGGCATAATTCCGTCCCGTGTCGGGTCGGAAAGCGGCGCTCCGCCGAATCCCCTATCCGCCGGAGCCGGCGGCTCCCGGGCGCTCAGAGCGCGAAGGAGAACCCGCCGTTCACCGGGTAGACCTGGCCGGTGATCCAGCTCGAGGCGTCCGAGGCCAGGAACTGCACCATGTTGGCGATGTCGTCCGGGCGGCCCGGGCGGCGGATGATGTACTTCTCGAGCGTCCGCTTCAGCCGTTCGGGGTCGCCGTTCAGCGTGCGTTCGACAGCCGGCGTTGCGGTAAGCGCGATGGCAACGGAGTTGGCGGTGATTCCGTAGCGGCCCATCGAGCGGGCCACCGAGCGCATGAAGCCCGCCGCGCCGGCCTTGGCCCCCGCATAGATCTCCAGGCCGGCGTCGCCCCAGCGGCTGGCGTCGGAGATGACGGTGATGATCCGCCCCGGCGCCTGGCGCTCCAGCATCCCCGGGATCACCGCGGCGGTGCAGTTCATCACGCCATAGAGGTTGACGCCGATGAAGCTGTTCCAGACCTCCGGGCCGGTCTCCCAGAACGGCTTGCCGAGCTCGGCCGAAGGGTTGGCGCCGGCGTTGCCCGCGTTGTTGACCAAGATGCCGATGACGCCGAGGTCCGCCGCAGCCTTGGCGACCATCGCCTTGACCGCGGCATGGTCGGAGACGTCGCATTGCAGGGCCAACGCCTTGCCGCCGGCGGCGCGGATCTCGTCGGCCACCGCCTCGGCGCGATCCAGCACATAGTCGTTGACGACGACCCCGCCGCTGCCAAGCGCGGCGGCGAGCTGCAGGGCGACCTGGCGCCCGACGCCCTGGCCCGCCCCGGTGACGAGCGCGACCCGCCCGCCCAGATCGAGGATGTCGGTCATGAGGTTCCTCCCGGTTTTCTTGTTCTGAAGCGCCTGTTCCAAGACCTCTAGCCGGGTTGACGTGAGGGACGGCGAGCCCGCGCGAACCTAAATCCGCCGGCGCTAGGGTCCGGACCCAATTCGATCTGCGAAAAACCAATAGCTTAGCGACAACAATATCCGCTCATCCCCGCGGAAGCGGGGACCGAGGCGTTTTGTTACGGCGTCACTGCCGCTCAGACCTCGCCAAGCCCCCAGCAAACACGGAAAAACCTGGGTCCCGCTTTCGCGGGGATGAGCGGTATTGAGTACGGCCCTAGGCCGCGACCGCTCCCGCCGCTGTGAACGCGGCTGTGTGGGCGGCGGCGCTGAGCAGCTGGGCCAGCTGGACGCCATAGAGCACGGCGAGCTGCTGCTGCGCCTCGGGCGCCAGGGTGACAAAGCCGTCGGGGCCGAGCTGCGAGAGGGCCAGGCGCTCCCCCTCGCCGAAGATCCGCTTCAGGTGGATTCGCGAGACGCCGAACCGCCTGGCCAGGGCGGCGAGCGCGATCGGCCCGGAGCGCTTCGGGGGGAAGGCGCCGTCCTCCGCGGTTTCGATCAGGAACCAGACGAGCTGCGAGCCCGCGTGGTGATGCAGGAAGGCGGCGATGAACGGCAGCGTCGGCGCGCCGCCGCTTTCGGCGGAGGTGACCAGGCCCTGGGTGTGGATGCGGGCGAAGGCCTTCAGGACCGGCGGTTCGTGCAGGCGATCGAGAAGGGCCCCCACCGCCGGCTCAATCACGCGTGCGGCCTCCAGCGCGACACGGAGCTGGGCTTCCCAGCCGGCGATGAAGGCGGGCGTCACGGCGTAGGCCGTGGCCGCGCCGCCGCGGCCCCGCGCCGCGGGCGCCACGTAGCCCAGATGCTCGAGGAACTGCATGAGGCTTCGCGCACGGCCCGGGCTCAGCAGGCCCGACTGAACGCAGATGGCCTTCAGCTTGGGCAGGGTCAGCTCACCTTCCGCATACAGATGGAAGGCGCACATCGCCGCCACGTAGCGGCCGGCGTCCTTGAAGATGCTGTCGAGCGCCCGGTCGCGGGCGGCGAGCGCCGACATGCCGCCCGCCATCGCGCCAGCGGCCTGGGTGAAGCGCGGGCTGGCCATCACTTCGCCGAGGGCGGCCATCGGATCGCGCCAGCGGTTCATCGCCGCGAACTCAGGCGTCTGGATCAGGGCTGAACTCCCCTGGGGAACAAGGTTCCGGGACAAAGCAGCCCAGCTTGCCGCTGTCCAGCAGCTTAGGGGTGCAGCGGGACCGCCTTACCGTCCCTGGAAGTCCGCCGGGCGTTTTTCGAGGAAGGAGGTCATGCCTTCCTTGAAGTCCTGGGTGCGGATGAGCTGCAGGAACTGCAGGTAGACGTGGTGGACGTGGTCGTTGAACGTCTCCTCCAGGCCCATGCGCATCAGCCGCTTGGCGGACTGCACGGCGAGCGGGGCGTTGGCGGCGATCTCGGCGGCGATGGCGCGGGCGCGGGGCATCAGCTCGGCGTCGGGGACGACTTCGCTGGCGAGACCGAGCGCCAGGCTCTCGGCGGCCGACAGGGTGCGGCCGGTGAAGATCAGCTCGGCAGCCTTCGACCAACCGACCAGGCGTGGCAAGAGCCAGGTGCCGCCGCTCTCCGGCACCACACCGCGCTTGACGAAGGCGGCGGCGAGCTTGGCGCCCTGCGCCATAATCCGGATGTCGCAGCCGAGCGCGGTGTCCAGCCCATAGCCGGCCGCGGCGCCGTTCAAGGCGCAGATCGTCGGCTTGTCCAGGGCGAACAGGATAGTCGGCGGGGTGTTACGCAGGTCGAGGTTCACCGAAACCGCCTGCTGTTGCTTTTCCGAGCCGATGCCCGAGCCCTGGGTCGCGTCGACCAAGTCGAGGCCGGCGCAGAAGGCCCGACCCGTCCCGGTGAGGATCACCACGCGGACCTTGGGGTCGGCGTTGGCCTCGAGCAGGCGCTGGCTGACGCTCGCCAGCATGGGGCCGGAGATGGTGTTCAGCCGCTCGGGGCGGTTGAGGGTGATGACGGCGATCCCGTCGGCAACCTCATAGAGGACTTCGGCGCCCGGATCGGAGGGCGCCCGATCGGCGGTGGGCTTGGCCAGCGTCTCGCTCATGTCATCTCTCCAGGGCAGGCTGCGGACGAAGCTAAGCGCGTTCGAAGGACCCTGGGCAAGCCGCTTGGCTCGGTCAGGTCGCCGACCTGGCGATGAAGCGAAGCTTCGCCGTCGCCTTGAAGGCGCCAGGCGTCCTGCTACTCTGAGGCGAACTTGAGGGGGAAATTGCGGTGCGGCGTTCAGCGGTGACGGTCGGGCTTGTGGCGGCGCTTTGCCTAGGCGGGCAGGCGCGGGCGGGTGTCTACGGCGACGACCTCGCCAAGTGCCTGGTGAGGTCCGCCTCGCCGTCGGACGTCTCGGTCTTCATGGTCTGGCTCTACTCGGCGATGAGCCTCGAGCCGTCGGTGAAGGTCTATTCGTCGATGACCGACGCCCAGCGGGACGCCGCGACCAAGCGCGCGGCCGAGCTCTTCCAGCGCATGATGGTCGTCGACTGCCGCAAGGAAACGGTGGCGGCGATCAAGTACGAGGGCGTGAGCTCGCTCGAAACCGGCTTCCGGGTCTTCGGCGAGGTGGCGGGGCGCGGTCTCTTCGGAAGTCCCGAGGTGGCGCAGAGCATGCAGAAAATGTCGTCCTACGTGGACAGGTCGAAATTCGAGGCCTTGGCCAAGGAAGCGGGCCTGCCGGCGGCGGCCGCGCCGAAGTAGCCGCCTAGCCCTCGACCTCGCCCACGCCCGCTTCGCCGTCCTCGCAACCCCAGGCGACGCGCTTGGCGTCCGGCGTGATGGCGAGCGCGGTGATCGCGGCGCCCTTTTCGGCCTTCAGGGGCACGATCCTCTGGCCGGTCACGTCGCAGGCCCAGACGCGGCCGTCGTCGAGCCCGGCGGCGACCCAGGGCAGGCCCGGCGTCGCGGCCACGCAGGTCACCATGGCGGCCTCGTCATAGCCGATCTCGGCGGCCTGCTTGCCCATCGGCCCGGTGGCGCCGGCGAACGGCCAGACCACGACGCCGTTGGCGCCGGAGGTGGCCATCAGGTTCCCCTTGCTGAGGAAGGCCAGGCTCTTCGGCTTGGCCGGATAGCCGCCCATGCGCATGTTCTTCTCGTCGGCGACCCGCCAGCCGTGGAGCTGGTTCTCCTGCATGGCGCTGATCAGGAACTTGCCGTCCGGGCTCCAGACGCAGGCCACGTGGCTGCCCGCCCAGGCGAGCTTGCCCGGCTTCTGGGCCTCGATGCGGGCGTACCAGAGCCAGACCCCGCCATAGGTGGCCGCCGCCAGCCGGCGGCCCTTGGGCTCGAAGGCGAGGTCGGCGACCGAGCGCTCGTGGGCGAAGGCCCGGGCGAAGGCCGGGTCGGCGGTGTCGCGGACGTGGATGTCGCGGCCGGTGGCGAAGGCGACGAGGCCCGAGGCCGAGCTCGCGGCCACCGCGTCGATCCATTTTCCGGGCAGGCTGGCGATTTCCTGGGCGCCGGGTTCCTGCGCGCTGGGCGCCCGCGACCAGGCCACGCGCCCATCGTCGCCGCCGGTGACGATCCCTTCGCCGGACGGGTGCGGGGCGGCGGCCAGCACCGCGCCGTCATGCGCCTGCACGCCGCCGCCGTCTTCGAAGCGCACCGTCCCGTCGCCGAGCGCGAAGATCGCCTTGGCCTCCCTGTCGAAGGTGACCGCTGTTACGTAGGCGTCGAAGGCGAAGGCATGGCTCATGGGCGTCTGCCTAGATCGGCGCTTCGGGCTTTACAACGCCGTGGCGGCTTGCCAATGGTCACCGGACTCTTAAACGACCGGGCGGCCAGAACCGCCCCAGGGAAGGAATCTACGCATGGGTGCAAAGCTGGGCGGCCAAGGAGGCGGGCGTTTCGACCTCGGCCAGAACAGCGACATCAACGTCACGCCCTTCGTGGACGTGATGCTGGTGCTCCTCATCATCTTCATGGTGGCGATCCCCGCCGCGACGGTGTCGATCAAGCTCGACCTGCCGCCGGCCATTCCGCCGCCGCCCGGCACCAAGGTGAAGGAACCGGTGCTGATCAACATCCAGGCCGGCGGCGGCATCTTCATCGGCGAAACGCCGACCAGCCTCGCGGGCCTGACGGCGGACCTGTCGCGCAAGCTGACGGCCGACGACCCGACCCTTCCGCCCACGCAACAGCGCGTCTACATCCGCGCCGACAAGCAGGTCCGCTACGGCGACTTCATGTCGGTGATGAACGACCTGCAGGGCAACGGCTTCTACCAGGTCGCGCTGATCAACGAAGAGATCTGACCGGCCCATCCGGTTCGACGAGAAAGAGCCCGCCCGGGAAACCTGGCGGGCTTCTTTCCGGCCAGTGTTTTTCACAGATGTAATTTTCCAGCTTTACTTCGCGCCGAGCCAGGCGTTCCCTCAAGCGTGCGCGGCCGGCGCGCCGCGCCTTTAAGGAGGTAGGCGAATGGCTGGCAGGCTCATCCAGGCGGGCTCCCCGAGGTTCCGGCTCAACCAGAACAGCGAGATCAATGTCACGCCGTTCGTCGATGTGATGATGGTCCTGTTGATCGTCTTCATGGTGGCGCTTCCGGTGGCCACCACCTCGCTGAAGGTGGATATGCCGCCCGCAGGCAAGAGCGCCGGAGCCGAGCCGACCTACGTCTCGCTGCAGAAGGACGGCGCGCTATTCATCGGCGCGACCCCCACCAGCCTCGCCGCCTTGCCGGTGGACCTGAGAGCGACGATCGGCGGACCGGATCCCACCGCGCAACGGGTCTATGTGCGGGCCGACCGGGGCGTTCGCTATGGGGCGTTCATGCAGGTCGTCAGCCGCCTGCACGCCAGCGGCTATCACGCGGTCGGACTGATCAACGAGACGCTCTGATCCCGATTTTCTTATGGAATCTTGATTAATCGGGCGGCAACCGTGTCGACCTAGCGTGTGCGGATGGTCTGGAGACCTCGCAAACGCCGGCGCCCCCCGCCGAAGTGGAACCCGCTGGAAATCACGGTCGGGGACGAACGTCACCATGGCCGGTTCCGGATGGAAAACGAGGAAGTCGTGCTCGAGTGGCGCGACGGCCGGGTCAGCGAGCCCTGCGGCCTGGTCCGCGCCGACGTGTTGGCCGCCTATCGCCTGCGCCTGCTGGTCTCGGGCATCTCGTTCCCGGGTCATTCCAAGACGCTTGACCGCCGCGGCGGACGCAAGCGCCCGATCGCCTAGGCGACGCAGGCCTCGAAGCCTTCGCGCAGCTTGGCCTCGTCGAGGTTGCGGCCGATGAACACCAGGCGGGAGTAGCGGTCGGCGCCGTCGCGCCACGGACCCTGGAAGTCGCCTTCGAGGATCATGTGCACGGCCTGGAAGACCAGGCGACGGTCCTCGCCCGCCACGTCGAGGATGCCCTTGGCGCGCAGGATGTCGGGGCCCTGCGCCTGCAGCACCTCGTTCAGCCACGCGGTCACCTTGTTGGCGCTGAGCGGCTTGTGGGCCGTCAGCGAGACGCCGCGGATGCCGCTCGCCTCGATGTCGTGGCCGTGGTGGTCGTGCCCGTGGTGATCGTGATCGTGGTGGTCGTGACCATGATGATCATGGTCGCAGTCGTCGTCGTGCACGTGCCCGGGCTCGCCGTGCGCGGGATTGAGGAAGTCCGGCTCGATCTCCTCGATGCGCGCCAGGTCGAAGGAGCCGCGCCCCAGCACCTGGTCCAGCGGCACGTTGGAGCGCTGGGCGCGGTGGATCGGGGCCAGCGGGTTCAGCCGCCGGATCATGCGTTCCACCTCGGCCAGTTCCGCCTCGGTGACGAGGTCGGTCTTGTTGAGGATGATCTGGTCGGCGAAGGCCACCTGCTCGGCGGCCTCCTTACTATCGGCCAGACGCAGCGGCAGGTGCTTGGCGTCGACCACGGCGGTCACGCTGTCGAGCTGCGTCTTCGCGCGCACGTCGTCGTCGACGAAGAAGGTCTGGGCGACCGGGCCGGGGTCGGCCAGGCCGGTCGTCTCGATGATGATCGCGTCGAAGCCGCCCTTGCGCTTCATCAGGCCGGAAACGACCCGGATCAGGTCGCCGCGCACCGTGCAGCAGACGCAGCCGTTGTTCATCTCGAAGACCTCTTCGTCGGCGCCGACGATCAGGTCGTTGTCGATGCCGACCTCGCCGAACTCGTTGACGATGACGGCGTAGCGCTTGCCGTGGTCCTCGGAGAGGATGCGGTTCAGCAGCGTGGTCTTGCCGGCGCCGAGATAGCCGGTGAGCACGGTGACGGGGGTCTTGCCAGGGGTCTTGACGGGGGCGATGGCGTTCATGGCCGCACACTTAGTGTCTGCGCGCCTCCGATGGAACAGGCGTGGTCGACAGGGCCAAGCCCACGGGGGCGTGACTTGACCGCAGGCGCTTCGTCGCCGATCTGAGGTGTGTGTCGCAAAAAGCGTTGAGTGCTCGATGATTAGATTGGCGTCAGGCCGGCGACGGTTGCGGCGGAATGGCTGGAAGCGGCCGCTGACCTTCGCCATGGCGTCCGTCGTGCTGGTCGCCGTGGGCGTCGGCGGCTGGGCGACCGCGACGCACGTGTTCGCCTCCAAGGTCGCCTACACCAAGGCAGCCTACGCGCAGGGCGCGACCCCGGCGGTTGCGCGGATCGCGCCGCCGGCCCCGACCGAATTCCAGACCGAGATCGAGCGGCTGTCCAAGACCTATGGTGAGCCGGTGGGGATCGCGGTCAGCGAGGTGGCGAAGGGCTGGACCGCCTCGGCCCTGGGCGACGAGGTCTTCCCGCAGCAGAGCGTCTCCAAGCTCTGGGTGGCGCTGAGCGTGCTGCAGGCGGTGGACCGCGGCCAACTGCGGCTCGACCAGACGGTGACCATGCTGCCGGAAGACCGCAGCGTCTTCTACCAGCCGATCACCCGGAAGATCCGCGGGCCGAACGGGTTCTCCATCACGCTCGCCGACCTGATGCGCAACGCGCTGATCGAGAGCGACAACGCCGCCAACGACCGGCTGGTCCGTGAGCTGGGCGGCGCGCAGGCGGTGACCCGCACCATCGCCGACAAGCGCCTGCACGGCGTGGCGGTCGGCGGCACCGAGCGCGACATGCAGACCCGCACCGCCGGCCTGACCTGGCGGCCGGAGTACGGCCAGACCTGGATCTTCAAGCAGGCCCGCGCCCAGCTCCCGGACGAGGTCCGCGACCAGGCGCTGGCGGCCTATCTGGCCAACCCGCCGGACGGGGCGACCCCGAACGGCATCGTCACCTCGCTGGCGGCGCTGAAGCGGGGTGAACTGCTCAGCCCGTCCTCGACCGACTTCATGCTGCAGCTGATGGGCGAGGCCCGGACCGGGACGATGCGCCTGCGCGCGGGCCTCGCGCCCGGCTGGAGCCTGGCGCACAAGACCGGCACCGGCCCCGACTGGCGCGGCGCCTCGGTGGGCATCAACGACGTGGGCCTGCTCACCGCGCCCGACGGACGCACCTTCGCCGTGGCCGTGATGATCCGCCAGACCAAGCAGGGCGCCGAGGCGCGGCACCGCCTGATGCGCAACGTGGCCCATGCGGTCGAGGCCTACTGGCAGGCCGGCGAGGCCCCGCCGGGCGGCGAGACGCCGGTGCTGGCCGCGGGCCTGTGACGAGGCGTCCTAGCCGCCGGCGGCGGAGCTGTCGCTGACGTGGCCCTTCACCAGCTTCAGATGGATGGCCGTGCCCATCAGGTCCTTGGCGTCGACGCCCTTCTCCGGGTCCTGCGGGAAGGCCTGGCAGAAGCTCATCGGCAGGGTCGGCGGCTTGGTCTGGCGCAGGCAGACCTTCTCGCCCTTTTCGGTCCACTTGCCGGCCAGCGGATTGCCCCGGCGGCTGAGCCCCGTCCAGGTGCCGTCCGGCGACAGCCAGATCTTCTGGGACCGGCCGTCCGGATAGACGGACATGACGGTGTTGCCGAAGGCCGTGGCCACGCGGGCCGAGGGGTCGGCCGCCTGGGCGGCGAAGGCCGCGAAGGCGAGTGTCGCGCCGGAAACGAGGGCGGGAATGGCGAGGGCGATCTTGTTCATGGGGCCTGCAACGGCTGAGCCGTCCAAAAGGGTTCAACACGGGATGTTGAGCGTTCTTCGCGTGAACCGGAGCTGAAGAGCCTTGGGCTCAGTTGGGCAGGGCCGTGGCGGCAGCCTCGGCGGAAGTCAGCCCGCCCTCGACGCGGGCGTCGTGGCCGCACCAGGCATGCACCTTCTGGCAGACCGGGCAGCGAAACGAACGCGGCTCGACGATCGAGGCGAGCTCGAAGTCCTGGGTGCGGTGGCCGGTGGGAACCGCGGCGCCGGTCGTCGGGCAGTCGATGATGATCCTGGGCATGCAACCCTAACGGATTCAGAGGGATAAGGTTGCCTGGCGTGCGCCGGAGCCTAGAAGCCCGGCGGGCGCACGAAGCCGCCGAACTCCCGTTCCGCGAGGGCCGCGAAGCCCAGCGTCGTGCGGTCCTCGAGGTAGGGGCCGATCACCTGGGCGCCGAACGGCAGGCCGGCCTTGGTGCGCCCCACCGGGATCGCGGTGGCGGGCAGATTGCCCAGCGTGGCGATGCCCGCCCAGGCGAGCTGGGCGAAGTAGGGCGTGGGCTCGCCGTTCAGGGTCAGCGTACGCTTGGCCGGGTCGGGCTGGTCGGTGTGCGGGAAGGCCGCGGAGCCGTGCACCGGCGCCAGGATGACGTCGACCTCCTCGAACAGGGCGGCCCACTGGCGGCGGACGCCGCCCTGAGCGTCCAGCAGCGCCATCCATTCGTGCGACGAGATCGGCTGGGCGCCCGGCTGGCCGCGCGACATGGCCGCCATCAGGAGGCCGTTGTAGATCCCGTGCGAGCCGGCGAGGTCGGGCAGACGTTCGTTGGCGCGGGAAACCTTCGCCCCCAGCTTGCCGAGCCGGTCGGCCAGGCCGTTCAGCCCTGCCTTCACCTCGTCGTCGACGCCGGCCAGCGGGTGATGGTCGATCACCAGGACGCGGTAGTCCGCCAGGCGCGTGTGGCGGGCGGGCGGCAGGGCCAGGCGGTAGCCCCGGGCCTCGTCCACATCGGGCCCGGCAAGAACGTCCAGGGCCAGCTCGAGATCGGCAGCGCTGCGGGCCAGGGGCCCCACCACGGCCAGGACAATTCCCGCGCCCTCGCCGACCATGGGCGGGGCGTGGCCACGCTGCGGGATCAGGTTGTAGCTCGGCTTGTGGCCATAGACGCCGCAGAAGTGGGCCGGGTTGCGGATCGAGCCGCCGATGTCGGAGCCGAACTCCAGCGGGACCATCCCGGCCGCCAGCGCCGCCGCCCCGCCGCCGGAGGAGCCGCCGGGCGTGCGGGTCGCGTCCCAGGGGTTGCCGGTGCGCCCGTAGACCGGGTTGAAGCTCTGGAAGTCGGCCAACGCCACGGGGATGTTGGTCTTGCCGAGGATCACCGCGCCGGCCGCCTTCAGCCGCGAGACGCCCACCGAGTCGGAGGGCGCGACCCAGCCCTTGGCATGCTCGAAGCCCCAGGTGGTCGGCAGGCCGGCAACGTTGTGGGATTCCTTCACCGTCATCGGCAGGCCGAGCAGGGGGCGGCGCTCGCCGCGGGCCAGGGCGGCGTCGGCGGCCTTGGCGGCGTCGCGGGCGCGGTCGAAGTCGCGGACCACCACGGCGTTGATCGGCCCGTCGCGGGCCTCGATGCGGGCGATGGCCTCCTCGGCCAGCTCCAGGGCGCTGAGCCGCCGCGCGGCCAGGGCGGCGACCAGGTCGGCGGCGGTGGCGTCGAGGGTGTCGCGGCTCAGGATCTCGGACATGGCGGATCTCCGTTCGACCGCGATGGGATCATCGCGGCGGCGCGGAGTCCACTACCTCCCCCGCGAAGCGGCGGGAGGTCCCCCTCCCCATTTCATGGGGCGGGTAGCGGTGGGTCAGACCACCTGGCCGCCGGCCTGGGTGCGGTGGGGGCTGTCGACGGCCCAGATCTTCTCGATGTTGTAGAAGCTGCGCACCTCGGGCCGGAACAGGTGGATGATCACGTCGCCGGTGTCGATCAGCACCCAGTCGCAATGCGGCAGTCCCTCGACGCGCGCACGGCCGTAGCCTTCGTCCTTGAGGGCGCGCAGAAGGTGGTCGGCCATGGCGCCGACATGGCGGTGCGAACGCCCGGAGGCGACCACCAGGCCGTCGGCGACGGCGGACTTGCCCTTGAGATCGATGAACACGACGTCCTGCGCCTTGTCGTCGTCTAGACGGGCCAGGATCATGTCCTCCAGAGCGGCGACGCGCTGCTGGGGGTCCTTGGAGGACGAGACGCCCTCCTGCGCACGCGGCGCAGTTTCACGGTTCAGCGGGGTGCTCCTTTGATGTCCTCGCGAGCCTGACCCTAGCACGGGCAAGGGGCCGGGTCAGCCGCCGATCAAGGCCGCAGGCGCTTCATGCGTTCACGAAGCGCTGTGGAGCTCTGGAAATTCAACGGTCCGCGCAGGAAGACCCAGGCTGGCGGGGTCGATCCCGGCAGGGTCGCGGCCTGCTGCGAGGGACGGCGGAAGCGCGCGAACCGCCGGGCGGCGGGCGAGAAGCGGCTCTTCAGCGAGATCCACGGCCGCGAGATCACCGCCACCGGCACCTCGCGCATGATCTGCGTCCAGCCGCGCCAGCGGTGGAAGCTCGCCAGGCTGTCGGCGCCCATGATCCAGACGAACTTCACGCCCGGGAACCGCGCCTTCAGCGCGCGCACGGTGTCGATGGTGTAGGCGCTGCCCAGCCGGCGCTCCAGGTCGCTGACGATCATGCCGGGGCCGCGGGCGTGGGCCCGGGCGCCGGCCATGCGCTCGGCGAGGTCGGCGGTCTCGTGGTTCGACTTCAGCGGGTTTTGCGGCGAGACCAGCCAGATGACCCGGTCGAGCTTCAGCCGCCGGCGCGCGGTCTCGGCCACGTGGGCGTGGCCCTCGTGCGACGGATTGAACGACCCGCCGTAGAGGCCCACGCGCATGCCGGGCGTCAGATGGAATCCGAGCCGCAGGGCGGCCGGATGTCCCCCGTCAGGGACGCGTCTGGCCGGTCCCGCGGACCACATATTTGTAGGTTGTGAGCTGTTCCGCGCCGACCGGCCCCCGGGCGTGCAGGCGGTCGGTGGCGATGCCGATCTCGGCCCCGAAGCCGAACTCCGCCCCGTCGGCGAACTGGGTGGAGGCGTTGATCAGCACGATGGCGCTGTCGACCAGCGCGGCGAAGCGTTCGGCCGCGATCCCGTCCTCGGCGACGATGGCGTCAGTGTGGGCCGAGCCGTGGGCGGCGATGTGGGCCGCAGCGCCGTCGACGCCGTCCACCACCGCGACGCTCATGATCGGGGCGAGGTACTCGGTTCCCCAGTCTTCGGTGGTCGCCTCGGCCATGCCGGGGACGAGGCTGCGGGCGCGGGCGTCGCCGCGCAGCTCGCAGCCGGCGTCCGCCAGGGCCTGGGCGACCGGCGGCAGCAGCCGCTGGGCGTCGGCGGAATCGACTAGCAGGCTCTCGGCCGCGCCGCAGACCGAGACGCGGCGCAGCTTGGCGTTGACGGTGATGGCGACGGCCTTCTCCAGGTCGGCGCTGGCGTGCAGGAAGACGTGGTTGACGCCCTCCAGGTGACCCAGCACCGGCGCGCGCGCCTCGGCCTGCACCCGGGCCACGAGGCTCTTGCCGCCCCGAGGGATGATCAGGTCCACGGCGCCGTCCAGCCCGCCCAGGATCAGGCCCACCGCGGTGCGATCGGCGGTGCGCACGGCCTGGACGCAGGCGGCGGGCAGGCCGGCGGCGGCCAGGCCCTTGGCGACCGCGGCGTGGATGGCGAGGTTCGAAGCCAGGCATTCCGAGCCGCCGCGCAGGATCGCCGCGTTGCCCGAGCGCACGCAAAGCGCCGCGGCGTCGGCGGTCACGTTGGGCCGGCTCTCGTAGATGATGGCGATGACGCCGATGGGCGTGCGCACGCGGGCGATGTCGAGGCCGTTGGGCCGGTCCCAACGATCCATCTCGGCGCCCAGCGGGTCGCGGATGGCCGCGACGGTCTCCAGCCCCTTGGCCATGGCCTCGACGCGGGCGGCGTCGAGCATCAGGCGGTCGACCATGGCCGGCGCGAGGCCCGCGGCCCTGGCGTCGGCCACGTCGCGGGCGTTGGCGGCGAGGATGGCCTCGGCGTCGGCGCGCACGGCGTCGGCCATGGCGGCGATGGCGCGGGTGCGGGTCTGCGCGTCGGCCAGGCGCAGGGCCGCGGCGGCCTGCTTGGCCTCGCGTCCCATCGTGCTCATCTGCGCCGGCAAGCTCACGCCCGCGTCGTCCATCCGCACCCCATATGCTCAGACTGAGCCTTACCTAGCCGGTTTGTGACGGCCAGGGCTAGGCCTTGACGAACGGCAGGCTGGTGGTGGCGGGCTGGCCCATGGCGAGGAGGGCGTTGGCCACGGCCGGCGCGATCACCGGCACGCCGGGCTCGCCGACCCCGCTGGGCGGGTTCCCGGAGGGCAGGATGTAGGTCTCCACCGTCGGCGCCTCGTTGTGGCGCAGCACGCGGTAGGCGTCGAAGTTCCGCTCCACCACGGCCCCGTCCTTCAGGGTGACCTTGCCGAAGAGGGCCGCGGAGAGGCCATAGCAGGTGCCGCCTTCCATCTGTGCGGCGATCTGATCGGGAGCGATCGCGGTGCCGCAGTCGATGGCGGTGACCACCCGGCCGACCCGCGGCTGGCCGTTCTCCAGCTTCACCTCGGCGACCTGGGCCACCACGGAGCCGAAGCTCTCGTGCACCGCGACGCCGCGGGTCCAGCCGGTGGGCGCGGGCGTTCCCCAACCGGCCTTCTCGGCGGCGAGGTTCAGCACCGCCAGATGCCGGTTCGCGCCGGCCTTGGCGTAGAGGGCGCGACGGTAGTCGACCGGGTCCTTGCCGGCCTTGCGCGCCAGCTGGTCGATGGTGTGCTCCATGACGAAGGCCGTGTGGGTCGCGCCCACCGAGCGCCACCAGAGCACCGGCACGTTGATGTCGGGATGGATCGCCTGGGCGTCGACGACAGGCGTCGCCTTCAGGTAGGGCGAGTCCTTGGCCCCCTCGACCGCCGAGGCGTCGAGGCCGCCGCCGCCCATGGGCGAGCCCTTCTGCAGCGACTGGGCGACGATGCGGTGGCGCCAGGTCGCGGGGTAGCCGTCCTTGTCGACGGAGACGCGCACGGCGTGGTGCACCATCGGGCGGAAATAGCCCGCCGACATGTCGTCTTCCCGCGTCCAGACCAGCTTCACCGGTCGGCCCTTGCCCACATGCTTGGCGATGTGGACGCACTCGGCGACATAATCGGACTGGAAGTTGGCGCGGCGGCCGAAGCTGCCGCCGGCGGCCAGGGTCTCGATCTCAATGGCGCCCGGCAGGTTGCCGACGATCTTGGCGGTGTTGAGCTGGTCCAGCGTCGGGATCTGCGAGCCGTGGATCAGCTTGGCCGAATTGCCGTCGACGATGGCCACGCAGTTCATCGGCTCCATGGCGGCGTGCGCCAGGAACGGGAAGTCGTAGGTCGTCTCGACGGCGGGCATCGCCGAGGCCGCGCTGGCCGCCTCGCCGCGTGTTCCGAACGGGTACCACTTCAGCTTGGAATCGGGCGGGGCCTTGCCGGCGCCCAGCGCGGTCCATTCGGCGTGCAGCTGGTCGGAGCTGTGGGCCTCGGCCTTGGCCTCGTCCCACTTCACGACGACGGCGTCGCGGCCCTTGCGGGCGGCCCAGGTGTTGTCGGCGACCACGGCGACGCCGGTGGGGATCTGGAAGACGTCCACCACGCCGGGGACCTGCCGGGCGGCCGCGGCGTCGAACGAGGCGACCTTGGCCCCGAACCTGGGGGCGTGGGCCACCATGGCGGTCAGCATCCTGGGCAGGTGGACGTCCTGGGTGAACCGCGCGCTCCCGGTGCTCTTGGCGACCGAATCCTTGCGCCGCACGCGGTCGGTGCCGATCAGGGTGAAGGCCTTGGGATCCTTCAGGACCGGCTTCTGCGGCGGGGTCACCTTGGCGGCGGCGGCCAGCAGTTCGCCGAAGTGGGCCTGCTTGCCGCTCTTGGCGTGGGCGACGACGCCGTTCTGGACCGTGATCTCGCCCGCCGGCGCGTTCCAGGTGGTCGCCGCGGCCTGGACGAACATCGCGCGGGCCGCCGCGCCGGCGGCGCGCAGCTGCGGCCAGGAGTTGGAGATCGCCGAGGAGCCGCCGGTGCCCTGCATGCCGAAGCCGCTGTTGGCGTAGGCCGAGGCGTTGGCCGGCGCCTGCACGACCTTCAGGGTGTCCCAGTTGGCGTCCATCTCCTCGGCGGCGATGGCGGCGAGGCCCGCATGGTTCCCCTGGCCGAACTCGATGTGCTTGGAGACCACGGTCACCGACCCGTCGGGCGAAACCTTGATGAACGGGCCGAAGGCGCCGAAGTCGTGCTTGGCGCCCACCGCCATGATCCTGCCGAGCGTGCTGGGCGAGCAGCCGACGAGCAGGGCGCCGCCGGCCAGGGTCGCGCCGATGCCCAGAGCCTGGCGGCGGGTCGGCGCGGCGATCCGCGGAGCCGTCTGGGGTGTTTTGAAGAACTGGTTCATGGCGCGCTCCTCAAGCCTTGGCCGTCGCCGGCTGGCCGGAGGCTTCCCTGATGGCCGCGTGGATGCGCTGGTAGGTGCCGCAGCGGCAGATGTTGCCGCTCATGGCCGCGTCGATCTCCGCGTCGGTGGGCTTGGGCGTCTTGGCCAGCAGGGCCGCGGCGCTCATCAGCTGGCCGGACTGGCAGTAGCCGCACTGCGGCACGTCGTTCTTGATCCAGGCGACCTGCAGGGGATGCTGGCCGCCGAGGCTCTCGATGGTGGTGATCTTGGCGGCGGCCAGGGCGGCGATCGGCGTCGAGCACGAGCGGATCGGCTGGCCGTCGGCCAGCACGGTGCAGGCCCCGCACTGGGCGATGCCGCAACCGAACTTCGAGCCGGTGAGGCCCAGTTCGTCGCGCAACACCCACAGGAGCGGGGTGTCGGGCGCCGCGGTCACCTGCACGGCCTTGCCGTTCACATCGAGCGTGGTGGTCATGTCGGGGTCCCTTGGGCGCCTGCGGGCTTCGCCCTATCCTAACGCTGTTCAGACCGAGCCGTAAATGTGGGCCGTGGCGTCGGCGCCCGGGCTCGGCTAGTCATGCGGCGCTCGCCCCGGGGACATCGCATGGACGCCTTTCCCGCCTTCTTCCCGCTCTCCGGCAAGACCGTGGTCATCGCCGGCGCGGGCGAGGCGGCGGAGGCCAAGGTGCGGCTGTTCGAGGGCTCGCCCGCGATCCTGCGCAGGCTGGATGGCGAGGCGGCGCTGAACCCGGACTCCTACGCGGGCGCAGCGCTGGCTTTCGTGGGTTCGGCCGACGACGCCTTCGCCGAGGCTGCGGCCGGCGCGGCGCGCGCGGCCCATGTGCCAGTGAACGTGGTCGACCGGCCGCGGCTTTGCGACTTCACCACGCCTGCGCTCATCGACCGCGGCGAGGTGGTGGCGGCGATCGGCACCGGCGGCGCCTCGCCGATGCTGGCGACGCTGCTGCGCCACGACATGGAGACGCGCGTGCCGCCGGGCGCGGGGCGGGTGGCGGCGCTCTTCGCCGGCCTGCAGGACGAGGTCCGCAAGGCCCTGCCCGAGCCGCACCGCCGCCGCGCCTTCCTGCGCGCCGCCTTGACCGGGCCGGCGGCGGAAGCGGCGATGCGCGGCGACCAGGCGCTGGCCATCAAGCTGCTGCGCGAGGCCCTGTCGCGCGACCTGCCGGGCGCGGGGATGGTGCAGTTCATCGACGCGCGGGGACCGGCCGACCTACTGACGCTGCGGGCGGCGCGGGCGCTGGCGGCGGCCGACGTGCTGGTCTGCGACGCCGATGTGCATGCGGAGGTGCTGGAACTGGCGCGCCGCGACGCCGAGCGGACCGGGCCGCAGAGCCCTGAGCGCCTGGCCGAGCTCGCCGCCCAGGGCCAGCGGGTGGCGCGGCTGATCGTCGGGACCGCCTGGCGCACCGAGCAGGCGGCCCTGACCGAGGCCGGCGTCGAGACCGAGGTCTTGCCGATCGCCAGCTAGTTTTACCCGGGCAATATTGACTCCCGTATTTATCCGGGTAAAAGCCGCGCTCCGCGTGGAGCTCGCCCGATGCCCAGTCCCTTTCCGCAAGCCAAGCAGGCCGCCGTCGAGCGCGCCTTGCTGGCGGCGTTCGGCACGGCGGAGCTCGACGGCGCGCAGCCGATCCGTGGCGGCCTGAGCGGCGCGGGCGTCTGGCGCATCCGCGTGGGCGGTATCGCCTATCTGCTGCGCATCGAAAGCGCGCGCGACGAGTTGCGCGACCCGGTGCGCGGCCATGCCTGCATGCGCACGGCCGCGGCCGCCTTCCTGGCCCCGCGCGTGCGCTATGCCGACGCCGAAGACGGCGTGGCGATCAGCGACTACGTCGTCCCGCGCTCGCTGGCGCTAGACTATCCCGGCGCCGGGCACGGCCTGGTGGTGGAGGTGGCGCAGGCCGTGCGCCTGCTGCACGAAACGCCAGCCTTTCCGCCGCTGGTCGACTACCTGACCGGCATGGACGGCCTGCTGGCGGTCCATCGCGGGCTCGACATCCTGGAGCCGGACGCGACGGCGGAGCTGTTCAACCGCTACGGCGAGCTGCGCGGCGCCTATCGGACGCGGGAGAGCGACCTGGTCTCCAGCCACAACGACCTCAATCCCGGCAACGTGCTCTACGACGGGGCGCGGCTGTGGCTGGTCGACTGGGAAGCGGCGTTCCTGGCGGACCGCTATGTGGACCTCGCCACCGTCGCCAACTGGTTCACCGGCGACGCGGCGGGCGAGGCGGCGCTGCTCTCGACCTACTTCGGAGGGCCGCCGGAGCCCGAGCAGCGCGCGCGGTTCCACCTGATGCGCCTGGTGAACCACGTCTTCATGGGCGCGATCTTCCTGAACACCGCGGTGATGGAGCGGCCGGGCGAGCGGCTCGACGACCGCACGCTGCAGGGGCCGAGCCTCGAAGCCCTGCGCCAGCAGCTTCGGACCGGCGACTTCGACATGCTGGCCTGGGACAATCGCATCGCCTACGGCAAGGCGCGCTTAGCGGCGGCCCTGGAGGGCCTGCGGGCGCCAGCCTGCGCAGCCGCGCTGGCGCGGCTGGCGGCCTAGCGGGTCAGCGAGCGGTCCTTGGTCTCCGGCAGCAGGAAGAGCGTCACCACCACCGACACCAGGGTGAAGGCGAAGGGGTACCAGAGGCCGGAATAGATGTTGCCCACGGCCGCCACGATGGCGAAGGCGGTGAACGGCACGAACCCGCCGACCCAGCCGGTGCCGATGTGGTAGGGCAGCGACATGGCCGTGTAGCGGATCCGCGTGGGGAACAGCTCCACCAGGCAGGCGGCGATCGGCCCGAAGAGGGCGGTGGCGGCGATCACGAAGACCAGCATCACGGCGAAGGCGCCGGGCAGGTTCATCCGCATCGGATCGGCCTTGGCGGGGTAGCCGGCGCGGGCCAGGCCCTCCTTGATCTTGCCCTCGACGCTGATCTTGACCGCCTTGGCGACGTCCTTGGGCAGGCCGCGGGCATCCAGCGAGGAGATGGTCGCCATGCCCACGCGCACCATGGCCGGCTGCCCGGCGGGCGCCGCCTGGTTGACGTAGGAGACCCCGGCGTTGGCGAGCGCGCTCTTGGCGATGTCGCAGGACGAGGTGAAGGAGGCCTTGCCCACCGGGTCGAACTGCAGGGAGCAGTCGGCCGGGTCGGCGATGACGGTGGCGGGCGCGCGGGCCTGCGCCTCGGCCAGCGCCGGGTTGAGGGTGGCGGCCAGCATGTGGAAGCCCGGGAAGTAGGCGACCAGCATCAGCGTCATGCCGAACAGCATCACGGGCTTGCGGCCGACCTTGTCGGAGAGCCAGCCGAAGACGACGTAGCCGATGGCGCTGACGGCGGTGGCGGCCATCATCAGGGCGTTGATGGTCGCCGGGTCGACCTTCAGGAACTTCTCCATGAAGGTCTGGACGTAGAAGAAGGCCGTGTACCAGACGGCTCCTTGCGCGAACATCATCGAGGTGAGCGCGAGCAGCACGGTCTTGAGGTTCTTCCACTGGCCGAAGGCCTCGGCGTAGGGCGCGGTCGAGGCCTTGCCTTCGGCCTTCATGGCGGCGAAGGCCGGGCTCTCGGAGAGCTTCAGACGCATGTAGATCGAGACGGCCAGCAGGCCCGCGGAGAACAGGAAGGGGATGCGCCAGCCCCAGGCGTCGAAGGCCGTGGGGCCGAAGAGCTTGCCCAGCGTCAGGCGGGTCAGCAGGATCACCAGCAAGGCGCCGAAGAGGCCGAAGGCGGCCGAGGTCTGGATCCAGCCGGTGGAACGGCCGCGGGCGCCGGAGGGCGCATGCTCGGCGACGTAGATCGCGGCGCCGCCATACTCGCCGCCGAGCGCGAAGCCCTGCACGATGCGCATGAGCAGCAGGAGGATCGGCGCGGCGATGCCGACCGTGGCGTAGCTGGGCAAGAGGCCGATGGCGACGGTCGCGCCGCCCATCAGCATCACGGTCACCAGGAAGGCGCCCTTGCGGCCCACCCGGTCGCCGATGCGGCCGAAGACGAGCGCGCCGATCGGCCGGAAGGCGAAGCCCGCGCCGAAGAGGGCCAGGGCGGCGATATAGCCGGCCGTTTCGTTGAGGCCGGAGAAGAAGGTCTTGGAGATGACCTGGGTCAGGCTGCCGAAGACGAAGAAGTCGTACCACTCGAAGGTGGTCCCGGCGGACGAGGCGGCCACCACGGTTCGCAGGCTGGCGCCCTTGACCGGCGCCGTCGCGATCTCAGCGGCGATCTCCGCCATGCTCTAGTTCCTCCCCGGACTCTCAGGACGGAGGATTTAGCAGCTTCGCGCTCGTCAGTAAGGCCTCCTCTCCCCGCGAGCGGGGAGAGGGCAGGGTGAGGGCCGGCTCGTGAGAGGGTGATCCGCCGTTGGTTCAGCCAGCGTCCGCCGCGTCGCTGCGTTCCCCACCACAGGCGTCAAGAATAGCCAGACAGACGCCGTCGCGATTGGTCAGCACCGCAGCGTTTGCGAAACGGATGACGGTCAGGCCCAACCTGTTGAGGTAGGCCGTGCGGCGCGCATCGTAGTCGGCCTGTTCGGCGTGCTGCGATCCGTCGAGTTCAACGACAAGGGCGGCTTCGACGCAGAGGAAGTCGACGATGTAGGGACCGCGGGGGACCTGGCGTCTCCATTTCCAACCGCCCAGGCGGCGGTCGCGAAGGACGTTCCAAAGGCGAGCCTCGGCGTCGGTGTCGTCACGACGCATGGCGCGGGCGCGCGATACGGGCTTCGGGTCCTTCAGGGTTCGGATCTTGCCCATGAGGTCAGCCTGGGGTGGTTGTGGCGGCGCGGCCAGTGGGGCCTTTGGGCGACCCGCGGGAGAGACGGGTGGGACCCAGCCGGCCCTCACCCTACCCTCTCCCCGCGAGCGGGGAGAGGAGGTATTTCAGCAGGTCTTGTGCTTGGGATTGCCGGCGATGGCGGGCAGGGCGTGGATGTAGGCGCCGATGGCGGCGAGGTCGGCTTCGCCGAGCTGGCTGGTGGAGGCGACGACGTCCTTCATGCCCTCGGGCTCGTTGAAGCACTTGTCGGTCCCCGACTTCAGGAAGTCGGCGATGTCGGTCTCGCTCCAGTCGCCGATGCCGTCCTTGTGGGGCGTGATGTTGCTGGCGAAGCGGCCGCCGGCCTCAAGGTTCGGGGCGCCGGCGTAGAGCTTGGCGTCCTCGACGCCGCCCAGCGCATTGCGCGGAGTGTGGCACTCGGCGCAGTGGGCCGGACCTTCGGAGAGGTAGGCGCCGCGGTTCCAGGCCGCCGTGTGCTTGGGATCGGCCGTGAACTCGTGCGGCTTGAAGTAGAGCAGCTTCCAGAAGCCCACGGCGGGCCGCAGGCTGTAGGGGAACTTGAGCTCGTGCGGGGCGGTGGGCGTCGCCACCGCCGGAAGGGTCTTGAGGTAGGCGAAGAGGTCGCGCACGTCCGACGTCTTCATCAGGCTGTAGGCCCCGTAGGGGAAGGCCGGATAGAGGTGTTCGCCATGCCGGCCCGTGCCGCGCTTCATGGCGTTCGCGAACTCGAGCTCGGTCCAGGCGCCGATGCCGTACTTGGGGTCCGGCGTGATGTTGGGCGTGACGAAGGTCCCGAAGGGCGACTTCAGCTTCAGCCCGCCGGCCAGGCGCTTGCGGTCGTCCTGGCCGGGCGTGGCGTGGCAGGCCGAGCAGTTGCCGGCGATGAACATGGTCTCGCCGTTGGCGAGGTCCGGATGATAGCCGGCGGCGATCTCCGAGGCGGGCAGCTTCTTGGGCGCGGTGAGGAACCACAGGGCGACGAGCACCACGAGGGCGATCACGCCCACGACGATCAAACCGCGCCTAAGCATTTGCGCCCCCCGCTGTGTCCGCCCTTGAACGCCCGAAGGCGCGTCAGGCCTTCTTTTTCTTCATGCGATAGACGTCGTGGCAGGACTTGCAGGTGTCGCCCAAGGCCTTGAACGCCGGCTTGAAGCCGTCGGCGTCCTTGGCCTTCTCCGCCGCGATCGCCAGCGTGCCCATCTCGGCCAGGCGCTTGTCGAAGTCCGCGCGGTTTTGCCAGATCTTCGGGTCGGCTTCCGTCTTGGGGTCGGTGGCGCTGTTGGCCGGATAGAGGCCCTTCAGTTTCTTGGCGTCGGCCGAGACGCCGTCCATCAGCGTCTTCACCTTGGCGGCGTCGAAGCCGGCCGCCGAGTTCAAGGCGCTGGCTTCCTTCATCGACTGGCCGACGTGCTTCATCGTGGCCTGACGCTCCTCGACCGGGCTGCCCGCGGACGCGGCGGCGCAGGCGACGGAGACGGCGAGGCCGAGACCCGCGATCGCGGCCCAGGCGACAGTTCGAGAACGCTGCATTCAAAGCTCCGGAGTGCGCCCGCGGCGGGCGGGCGTGAGGTTGGTCGTGATCGAGGCCCCAAGGCGAAGCAGAGCTAGCATCGCCTCATTCGGCCCTCAACCTTTCAGGCTCATCAGGTAGTCGGCGATGGCCTTGGCGGAGGCTTCGTCGCTGGCCCCCGGGTAGTCCATCTTGTTGCCGGGGATCGCCTTGGCGGGATCGAGGATGAAGGCCTTCAGGGTCTCGGCGTCCCAGACGGTGGTCGAGGCCTTCATGGCGTCGGAATAGTCGAAGTCGGCGACGCTGCCGGCCTTGCGGCCGCCGATGTTGAAGAGGTTCGGTCCCAGCGATGGCCGGGCGCCCGCGGTGCTCTCATGGCAGGCCTGGCAGACGGCGAAGTCGGCGGGCGGCGTGGCGGCGGGCGCCGGCGCCGGCGGCTGGGCGAGGGCGGCGGTCGCAGCGGCGGCCGCGGCGATCAGGGCGGCGGCGGCGTACCGGCGTTTCGAAGACATGGGGGCGAAGGGCATGCGGTTTCCTTGGGCCACGGTTCGCCGCAGCCTTAGCATCGGTTCGCGCGCGGTTGGAAGGCTTAGGCCGCTTCGGTGTTCGCCGCCGGTTCGGCGGGCGCGCTGAGGCGGGCGATTTCGCGCAGCAGGACGCCGGGCGAAATCGGCTTGCCGACGACGCCGTCCATGCCGGCGTCGAGATAGGCGCGGCGCTGGTGGGCGAGGACATTGGCAGTGAGCGCCACGATCGGCGTGCGGGCGGCGTTCCCGCCGAGCGCGCGGATCCGCCGGGCGGCCTCCAGGCCGTCGATGCCCGGCATCTGCACGTCCATCAGGATCAGGTGGAAGTCGCCGCGCTGGGCGGCCTCCACGCCGAGGTAGCCGTCCTCGGCGGTGACGACGCTGGCGCCGAGGCTCTCCAGGAGCTTGGTGGCGATCATCCGGTTGGTGGGATTGTCCTCCACGACCAGGACCTTCAGGCCGTCGAGCACCGGCTCCAAGGTGTCGACGGTCTCGACCGCGGCGGCGGTCGGCTCGGCCGATACTTCCAGCCAGAAGGTCGAGCCCACGCCCTCCTCCGAGGTGAAGCCCACGGCGCCGGACATCATCTCGGCCAGCTTCTTGGTGATGGCCAGGCCCAGGCCCGAGCCGCCGAACTTGCGGGTGGTCGAGGCGTCGCCCTGGTCGAAGCGCTGGAAGACGCGGTCCTGGGCGTGGGCCGGGATGCCGACGCCGGTGTCGATCACGTCGAAGCGCAGGAAGCCCGGGCGCGGGCTGTGGCAGCGCACGGTGACCGAGCCGCGCTCGGTGAACTTCACCGCATTGCCCACCAGGTTGAACAGCGCCTGGCGCACGCGCACCGGGTCGGCGCGCACCCAGCCCAGGGCGGGGTCGGCGTCGAGCTGCAGGATCAGCCCCTTGCCCTCGGCCTGCGGCCGCAGCAGGCGCACGACGCCCTCCAGCACGGCCCTGGGCTCGATGGCGTCATAGGCCAGCTCCAGGTGGCCGGCTTCGATCTTCGAGAAGTCGATGACGTCGTTGAGCAGCTCGGCCAGCATCTGGCCGCAGGACAGGGCCTCGTCCAGCATGTGGCGGCCGTCCTCGGTGAGCTTCTCGGCTTTCAGGAGATGCAGGACGCCCAGCACGCCGTTCATCGGCGTGCGGATCTCGTGGCTCATGTTGGCCAGGAAGGCGGACTTGGCCTCGGCGCCGGCCTCGGCGGCCCGCTGGGCCTCCAGCAGCGCGATCTCCTGGCGCTTGCGCACGTCGAAGTCCTGGATCAGGCCAACCGCCTTCAGCCAACGACCGCCCTTGCCGACCTTCAGGTGGTGCGAGACGCGGATCCAGCGGGTCTCGCCGTCCGGGCGCACGATGCGCGCGTCGAAGGCGCCGGAGTGGCCGCCGCCGGTGTGCAGCGAGCGGAAGGATTCGCGCACGTGCGGCAGGTCGTCGGGGTGGAAGCCCGGGAAGCGCAGCTGGGTGGCTTCGGTGTAGCCGGCCTCGCTCTGGCCGGTGAGCCGCACGAACTCCGGGGAGGCCCAGAACGTCTTGGCCACGTGGTCGATCTCGTAGACGCCAGCCTCGGCCGCCTCGAGGGCGACGGCCAGGCGCTGGGCGCTGGCGTGGGCCTCGCGCTCGGCGCGCCGCATGCGCAGCTCGCCACGCCGCGCCTTGTCGCGCGCCTTGGCCAGCTCAGTGATGTTCTCGGAGATGCCGCGCAGCGCGAAGACGCCGCCGGGGCGCGGCTCGGTGCGGAAGGTGGCCCGCCACGAGGTCCAGCGGCCGGCGACCTTCATGCGGTGTTCCAGGGTCGCGCCTTCGCCGCTCTGGACGGCCGCGCCCATCACCGCGGCGGTGCGCGCGCGGTCGGCGGGGTGCACGATCTCGTAGAAGCGGTCGGGCGTGCTGATGTCTTCCTGCGCGAGCCGGGTCAGAGAGAGCAGGTCGCGTGACCACTCGATGCGGTTTTCCTGTGGTTCGTAGACCCAGGTGCCGATGCCGGCGGATTCGCTGAGCAGGCGGCGCGTGCGGCGCGTCTCTTCCAATTCCTCGGCGCGCGCCCGCTGTTCGGTCGCGTCGCGCAGGACGCCGATGAACTCGCCGTTCGGCATCTTCTGCGTGCGGGCGGCGAACCAGAGATAGTCGCCATCCTTTGTCCGCATGCGAACCTCGCGCTCAGACACGCCGCCCGGCGGCATGGCCCGGAATCGATCGATCACCCCGTCGCGGTCGTCCGGGTGGGTGAACTCGATCGCCGGCTTGCCGATCACGTCGGCTTCCGTCCAGCCCAGCACCCGGGTCCAGGCGGGGTTGATCAACCTGTGGATTCCGCGATCGCTGACGACATGCATCAGGTCGCCGCTCGCCTCGAACAGCGAGCGGATCATCTCAGCTTTGTTGGCCGCGCTTGGCGCGCTTTTACCGGCCATGGACGTTCTGCCCCCCCAGACTCGGGCGCAGAACCTAACGTGCAGTCGTAAACGTAACGTTGGTCGTCCGGGCGGCCCGATGTCGCGGTCCGAAGGCCTTCCCTTACCCGCGAAACGGGGGAGGGGAACCGCTCGCCGAGTGCAGCGAAGAGCGAGTGGTGGAGAGGGAAGGCCCCAAGCTCAGAGCTTGCGGCTTGCCCTATCCACCATCGGCTCTTCGGCCGATGGTCCCCCTTTCCCAAGACTGGGAAAGGAAGATGGGCGGCAGGCCTAGAACGCGTTTTCGCCAGTGATCGCGCGGCCCAGGATGAGAGCGTGGACGTCGTGGGCGCCTTCGTAGGTGTTGACGGTTTCCAGGTTCGCCGCGTGGCGCATCACGTGGTACTCGCCCGAAATGCCGTTGCCGCCGTGGATGTCGCGGGCCTCGCGGGCGATGGCCAGCGCCTTGCCGCAGTTGTTGCGCTTCATCAGGCTGATGGCTTCCGGCACCCAGGCGCCTTCGTCGATCAGGCGGCCGAGCGCCAGCGCCCCTTCGAAGCCGAGCGCGATCTCGGTCTGCATGTCGGCGAGCTTCTTCTGGACGAGTTGCCGCGCGGCCAGCGGCTTGCCGAACACCTTGCGGGTCTGGGTGTATTCGCGCGACGCGTGCAGACAGAACTCCGCGGCCCCCATGGCGCCCCAGGCGATGCCGTAGCGCGCCTTGTTCAGGCAGGAGAACGGCCCGCGCAGGCCCGAGACGTTGGGCAGCATCATGTCCTCGGGCACGAAGACGTCGGCCAGCGCGATCTCGCCGGTCACGGACGCGCGCAGCGAGAGCTTGTTCATGATCTTCGGCGTCGCGAAGCCCTCGGAGCCGCGGTCGACCAGGAAGCCGCGAATGACGCCGTCCAGCTTGGCCCAGACGAGCGCCACATCGCTCACCGGCGAATTGGTGATCCACATCTTCGAGCCGTTCAGCACGTAGCCGCCGTCGACCTGTCTGGCGACCGTGCGCATCGAGGCGGGGTCGGACCCGCCGTCGGCCTCGGTCAGGCCGAAGCAGCCGATGATCTCGCCCTTCGCCATGCCGGGCAGGTACTTCATCCGCTGCTCTTCGGAGCCGAAGGCGTAGATCGGGTACATGACCAGCGACGACTGCACGCTCATGGCCGAGCGGTAGCCGGAGTCCACCGCCTCGATCTCACGGGCGATCAGGCCGTAGGCCACGTGGTTGACCTCGGCGCAGCCGTATTTCTCCGGGAGCGTCGGGCCGAGGAACCCCAGTTCGCCCATCTCGGTCATGATCTCGCGGTCGAAGCGCTCCTCGGCGAAGGCGGAGACCACGCGCGGCAGCAGCTTCTCGCGGGCGTAGGCGCGGGCCGCCTCCCAGACCATGCGCTCGTCCTCGGAGAGGCGCGAGGCGAGGTCCAGGGGATCGTCCCAGCGGAAGGTCTTCTGCTCGGCGGCCGTATCGAGGGGCATCGAAAATCTCCAGAAAGAATGCGGCGCCTTATGACTGGTCTTCAGGACCCTGTGTAGACGCCCGACCGCTTTTCCAGGAACGAGTCGCGGGATTCCTTCACACGCGCGCCCAGAGCATCGCGCCGATCCGGGGCGGCGTCGAATCGTGCGCGGATTTTGCAAATCATTCTCATTGCCAAGTCTGTGAGGGCTTATTAAGAACGACTCGCAATCTCAACTCGCAGGGACGGGGGAGTTCGGGCAATGCGTGGCGTTTCGGTGGGCGTGGTGGGCTATCGCAAGGCGCGGCCGAAAAGGCTGGGCCTGGCGATGGTGGCCGGGGCGGCGAGCCTCTGCGGAGCCGCGCACGCCGCCGACGCGGACGGCGCCGGGACCGTCGCCGGCGTGACGGTGGTGGGCGAGGCGGCGCCCCTCAACCGCGACACCGGCCTCGCCGTCCTGGCCTCGACCGTGCAGGACACGCCCCAGGCGATCAGCGTGATCACCAGCGCCCAGCTCAAGGCCCAGGGGATCAACACCCTGGAAGGCGCGCTGCGCAACGTGCCGGGCATCACCATCGCCATCGGCGAAGGCGGCACGCTGTCGGGCGACCAGTTCAAGATCCGCGGCTTCGACGCCAAGGACGACGTCTATGTCGATGGCCTCCGCGACTTCGGCGCCTATACCCGCGACAGCTTCAACTACGAGGAGGTCCAGGTCCTGAAAGGCCCGTCGGGGGCCATGTTCGGGCGCGGCACGACAGGCGGGGCGATCAACACGATCTCGAAACAGCCCAAGCTCGACGATTTCACCACTGTCGACGCCTACGTGGGCGACGGCGACTACTATCGCGCGCTCGCCGACATCAATCACAGGCTCGGCGACACCAGCGCGGCGCGGCTGACCCTGATGGGCAACAACGCCGGCGTCGTCGACCGCGACGAGGTCTATTCGCGGCGGTGGGGCGCGGCGCTCACCCTGGGTTTCGGCCTGGGCACGGACACCAGGCTGACGGTCAGCGCGCTTCACCAGCACAACCACCAGCGTCCCGACTACGGCGTCACCATCGTGCAGCGGCCGGGCGACGTCATCGCCCTGCCCGCGACGGAATACGACGTGGGCGTGAGCCGTTCGAACTTCCTGGGCTTCAGGAACGACGTCGACCGCTCCGACACCGACATGCTGACCGTGCGGTTCAGCCATAAGGTCAGCGACAGGGTCAGCCTGACCTCGGACACGCGATACGCGGTCTACAGCCGCTACTTCCAGTACACGACGCTTGACCAGTGCAGCGCGGCCTGCACGGCGGCGCTGTTCGACAACAACCCCGCGACGATCGCCAACGGCGGCATCGGGGGCCAGGGCCCGTACGACATGGACGCCTGGGGCCTGCAGAACATCTCGACCGCGCGGTTCGACTACAACCTCGGCCCGTTGAAGAACCAGGCGATCCTAGGGGTCGACCTGTCGCGCCAGTCGAACGACAAGACGTTCTTCGTCTACACCTTGCCGTCGCCGTTCACGACGCGGCCCTCGATCCCACATCCGATCGACCGGCCGAACCCGATCTTCCCGACGGGCTACCAGGTGCTGCGCGCCATCCCCGGCCAGAACATCGCCTGCCCCTCGGCGACGGCGAACTGCACGACGGTGGTGAACGGCGTGACGGTGTTCACCAACACCCTGGGCTCGGCGACGGAGAAGAGCAGCGGCGAGTCCACCGATGCGGCGATCTTCCTGACCGATCGGCTGTGGCTGACCGACACCCTATCGGTCATCGGCAGTTACCGGCTCGACCGGTACGAAGCCGAGCTGAACTCGCTCTTGTTCAACAACACGACCACGAACCTGAAGGTGAAACCGAACCTGAAAAGCCCGCGGGCCAGCGTGGTGTGGGAGCCGGACGGCGACCAGACCTACTACGTCTCCTGGGGCAGGTCGCAGACCCCGCAGGGCACGTCGGTGGTGGGCGCCGGGGCGAACCTGGCGGTCTCGACGAAGGACCTCGCGCCCGAGGAAAGCGAGATCTGGGAAGCCGGCGCAAAGGCCCGCGTGCCGGGCACGATGCTGTCGGCGACCGCCTCGATCTTCGACGTCAAGAAGAACAACGCCCTGCAGGTCGATCCGGCGACCGGCTTCCTGCAGGCCCAGTCAGGGGAGCGGCAGGAGGTGAAGGGGATCGAGCTCGGGCTCACGGGAAGGATCACCGAGGCCTGGACGGTGAGCGCCGGCTACACCTACCTCGACGCCAAGATCAAAGAGTCCTTCGCCAACTGCGCCGTGCCGACGTCAACGGCGGGCGCGCCGACCGGCATCGTCTGCCCGGTGGGCGCGACGGCGGCGATCCCGGTGCTCAACACCGTGGCCGTGGGCCAGCAGGTCACCTTCGTGCCGAAGACCTCGGCCAGCCTGTTCACGACCTACGACCTCTCGCGCTGGATCGAAGGCCTTTCGGTCGGCGGCGACGTGACCTACCAGTCGAAGCTGCCGGTGGGCTACACGGCGCGCAGCGTCAGCTTCACGGACCGCGCGACGCTGACGCCGCTGCGCATCTCCGAGGTCCCGGACAACGTCACCATCGACGCCTATGCGGCCTACCAGACGGGCCGCTACCGGTTCGCGGTGAACCTCTACAACCTGGCCGACCGGCTGAACTATTCGCAGGCCTTCGGCAACCGCGCGACGCCGTCGGCCGGGCGCACGGTGATCTTTTCGGTGGGCGCAAGCTTCTAGCGTCCGCCATTCGAGGCTAGGAGCGGCCCATGCTGCTGCACATCGAGGGCGTGCTTTCGCCCGACCAGGTCGCCCGCTGCCGCGAAACGCTGCAGACCCAGGACTGGGTCGACGGGCGGGTGACCGCGGGCGAGCAGTCGGTGCTGGCCAAGCGCAACCTGCAGGTCCCGGAGGACGCGCCGGCGGCGCGCGAGCTCGGTGAGCTGATCCTCTCGGTGCTCGGCCGCAATCCGCAGTTCGTCTCGGCGGCCCTGCCCCTGCGGGTCTTCCCCCCGCTGTTCAACCGATACGACGAGGGCATGGCCTTCGACACCCACGTCGACAACACCATCCGCTTCGCGGGCCCGGTGCGGTTCCGCACGGATCTGTCGGCGACCCTCTTCCTGACGGACCCCGCGGACTACGACGGCGGCGAACTGATCGTGGAGGACACCTACGGCGAGCACGCGGTGAAGCTCGCGGCGGGCGACATGATCCTCTATCCGGCGTCCAGCCTGCACAGGGTGGCGCCGATCACCCGCGGCTCGCGCTGGGCCGCGTTCTTCTGGGTGCAGTCGATGGTCCGCGCCGATGCGCAGCGGGCCCTGCTCTACGACCTCGACAACGCCATCCAGGCGCTGAGCGCCCAGGTCGGCCAGGACGACACCTCGGTGGTCAGCCTGACGGGGATCTACAACAACCTGCTCAGGATGTGGGCCGAGGTCTAGGCGCATCGCGCCGGAAGACGCGGTCGAGCGCCAGAGGGCCGGAACCGCCGACGACCAGCGCCGCCAGCGCCGCAAGGTAGAGCAGGTCGGTTTCATAGCCGGGCTGGCCGAAATGGGCGCCGCTCGCGGTCACCGACTGCAGTTTGATCGACGAGAAGCCGTTCGGCAGGTGGACGGTGACGATGGCTACGATCAGGACCGCCGCCATGGGCAGGCTCGCGAGCGGGATGAAGGCGCCGACCAACACGAGAAAGCCGCCGACCAGTTCGACGACGATCGTCGCCCAGGACATCATCCACGGCATCGGCGTGCCGATCGCCTGCAGGATGTCCGCGAAGTGTTCCGGGCCGCGCGCCAGCTTCGCATAGCCATGCTGCATGAAGCCGTAGCCGACGATCAGGCGGAGCGGCAGGGCGTACCAGCCGGCGGGGACGGGCAGGCGGAAGGCCAGGTCGGCGGGGCGCAGGGCGGCAAGGCTCATGCCTGTCATTCGCCCGCCGGCGCGGATCGTTACGCCTGCCTGAGCTTCAGTCTGCGGCCGCGGCGGCGCAGCCACATGACGAGGCCGCTCACGGCCAGGACCAGAGGCGCCAAGCCGGCCGCGGTTATGATCAGCCGCCAGGCGAGGCCCATGTCGGTCCCATCGTGGAGGCGGCGCACCCAGCGCGAGAAGGGATCCGGGCCGCCTTCACCGCCGCGGGCGGGTCCCGCGCCGCCCCGGCCGGCTTTCACCTCGCCGCTGGCGTCGTCGACGCGGATCGTGCGGGAGGGCGCGGCGCCGGCCGGCTGCAGCTCGATGCGCCAGGCGGGCGCCTTGCCCTGCTGCGGCAGGTTCAGGCTGGCCAGCGCCGCACCGGGCGCCTCGGCGCGCGCGGCCGCCACCGCCTGGTCGACGGACAGGCGTGGCGCGGCGAGCGGCGGGGCGTAGCGCGGGTCGCCACGGGCCGGGCGCTGGCCCATGCCGCCGCCGTTGGGCGCCGGCGCGCCGACCAGGGCGTGGCTGGTCTGCGGGAAGGAGATGTAGACGCCGGTGATCGACAGCGCCGCCAGCGGCAGGCAGACCCAGAACCCGACCGTGTGGTGCAGGTTGAAGAGGGTGGACGGGCTGCGCCGCCAGCGCAGGCCCTTCAGCGGGTCGGCGTGGCGGGGCCACCAGAGCCAGAGCCCGGTGGCGGAGCTGACGAACATCGCCCAGCCCAGCCAGCCCACCACCTTGCGCCCGACGCCGGGGATCAGCAGCTGGCCGTGCAGGCGGTGGATGACCATGGTGGCGGTGTCGGCGATCTCGGCGGTGGCCAGCACCTTGGCGGTCGGCGGGTCGATCCAGGCGTTCAGGGTTCGCGGCCGCCCGTTGGCGCCGGGCGGGCCGTCGATACGGCCGACGGCCACGACCGGATCGCCGGGCTTCTGCGGCAGGCGCAGCTGGGTGAGCGCGGCGTGGCCGGCGAAGGCGCCCTGAGCCGCGGCGGCATAGGCCGAGGGGGGCTGGCTGGCCTCCGGCCCACTGACGGCATAGCGCGCGGCGTAGAGGCTGTGGTCGAGGGCGTCGTGCCAGACCAGCAAGGCGCCGGAGGCGCTCAACGGGACCAGCACCACCATCAGGCCGACCCCCAGCCACAGGTGGAGGGTGAGCCAGATGCGGCGCAGGCGCGCCATCAGCGAGTGGGTCATGAAATGTCCTGGACGCGGAATGGCGGCGCTATGTCTTGCTAATGCGAGCCATTCGCAAAAACAAGGGGTGGCAACCAAGGCGGCGCGGCGGTGTTCCCTCTCCGTAGAGTTTGCTGAAGAGCGCCGAGCATGCCCGCGACGAACGTCTTCGAAATCGCCCGCCCCTTTGCCTGGCTCGCGGCCTTCGCCTTCCTGGTCGGCTTCGTCAGCTATCTGGCGCTGGGCCGCCCGGCCGCGGCAGCCGCCCAGCACGCGCAACGGGGTGCGATCGTCGCCTCGGGCCCGTCCTCGCAGGACTGGAACCTGCCCAAGCGCATCTAGGCGCCGCGCGCCACGAACCAGCCGTTGCGGAAGCCTTCGTGCGCCTTGCCATAGAGGAAGGGCTGGCCTTCCGGCGTCGTGAACGCGCCGCCGGCCGCCTCGAGCACCGCGTGTCCGGCCGCCGTGTCCCACTCCATCGTCGGCCCATGCCGCGGATAGATGTCGGCAGAGCCCTCGGCGATGCGGCAGAGCTTGATCGAGGAGTCCATCGGCTCGCGCAGGTCGAAGCCGTACTCCGCCGCCAGCCTGTCGGCCGTCTCGGGCTTCATGGTGTGGCTGATCAGGGCGATGGCCGCCCCTTTCGGCCAGGGGCGCGCGCGGACCGGCCGCGGAGCCACGCCCTTCAGGCGCTTCAGCACGCCGCCGCCCGCCGTGTACCAGGTCTCGCCCGACGGCGGGGCGCTGACGGCGCCGGCCACCGGGCGGCCGTTCTCGACGAGGCCGATGTTGACGGTGAAGTGCGGGTCGCCGCGCACGAAGGCCTTGGTGCCATCCAGGGGGTCGACCAGGAAGAAGCGCGGGCCGATGGCGTCGGGCGTGCCGAACTCGCTGGCGTCCTCTTCAGAGATCACCGGCACGTCGGGGAAGCGTTCGGCCAGCGCTTTCAGGATCAGGGCCTCGCCCTGCCGGTCGGCCTCGGTGACCGGGCTCTCGTCGGACTTATGCGATACGGCCAAGCCGCTGCGCCACAGGGGCAGGATCAGGGCGGCCGCGGCTTCGCAGATGTCGGCCAGTTCGGCCCCGATGTCGTTCATGCTCGCACGGCTCCCCAGGCGCGCTGTCTTATGGTCCGCCTGCGGTTTTCCAAAGGCTCAAATCACCGCAAGGTCGGATTCATGACGCAAGCGCCCGCGCCCCACGCCCCCGACAGCTTACCGCTCCGCCCGGCCGAACTGGCCGCCTACCTGGCGGCGCGGATGTGCCACGACTTCATCAGCCCGGCGAGCGCCATCGTCTCGGGCCTGGACCTGCTGGAGGACCCCACGGCCCAGGACATGCGCGACGACGCCATGAGCCTGATCGCCTCCTCGGCGCGCAAATTGGCGGACCTGCTGGCGTTCACGCGGGTGGCCTTCGGCGCCTCGGCCTCGGCCGAGACCTTCGACGTCCGTGAGCTGGAAAAGCTGGCGCAGGGTGTCTTCGCCCACATGCGCGCCGAGCTGGACTGGCAGGTGACGCCTGCGGCGGTGACCAAGCCCGCGGCCCGCACGCTCTTGAACCTGGCGCAGATGGCCGGCGCGGCCCTGCCGACCGGCGGCGTGGCCAAGGTCCGCGCCGTGGAGGAGGGCGCGACGGTGGCCATCGCGGTTGAGGCGGCGGGGCCCCGCGCGCGGCTGCGGCCCGAGGTCCTGGCCGGCCTGCGCGGCGAGGGGCCGGGCGAGGGGCTGCACGGCCATTGGGTGCAGGCGCGCTACGTCCACCTGTTCGTGGGCGACGCCGGCGGGCGGGTCTTCGCCGATGTCAGCGACGAAAAAGTCGTGCTGGGCGCGGCCGTTCCGGTCTGATCCGCTTCGCGTCCATGTCCCGCTGCGAGCCTCTGCGTCAGCCGGATACGAAGCCGCCGGGATGGCGCAATCCCAGGGCCGCAGTTCGCCGCAAAATGTGATTCGGCAGGACGGTCGCCGAACCTCCGGCCAAGTCGGGTCACGGAGGGGGGATCAGCGGTGGCGAGCAATACCTTGCACATGGTCGTGGCCACGCCCTGCTACGGCGGGGTGGTCACGCAGCGTTACATGCAGTCGGTCTGCGGGCTGATGCTGGCGGCGACGCATGACAACATCACGGTGACGCTGGAGCTGCTGGGCAACGACTCCATGATCACCCGCGCGCGCAACAGCCTGGTGGCCACCGCGCTCGACAATACCGACGCCACCCATCTGATGTTCATCGACGCCGACATCGGCTTCTCGCCCACCCAGATCGGCCGGATGCTGCGCTTCGACCGCGACGTGGTCGCCGGCATGTATCCGCTGAAGATCGTCCACTACGACGAAGGCGTACTGGAACGGGTGGCGGCGGGCGAGGCGCTGGAGACGGCGCAGATCCGCTACGTCGGCGCGCCCTACGCCGAGTGCGAGCGGCGCCAGGAGGCGGGCTTCGTCACCGCCGAGTTCGCCGGCACCGGCTTCATGCTGATCAAGCGTGCGGCGCTCGAGAAGATGATCCAGGCCTATCCGGAGCTGCGCTACCGCGCGGTCCACGACCGGGCGCGGCCGCGCATGAGCGAAAACCAGTACGCCCTGTTCGAAGGCATGATCGACCCTGACAACGGCGACTATCTCAGCGAGGACTATGCCTTCTGCCGCCGCTGGCGGGCGATCGGCGGCGAGGTCTGGCTCGATACCCGCAGCAAGCTGATGCACGTCGGCCCCCGAGAGTTCGCGGGCGACGCCGAGCTGCGCTACGGCCTTTAGCGGCCCTGCGCCTTGGCCGCCTGCAGCCGCCGGCCGACCTCCGGACCATGGAAGCGGCCAGGCGCGGCGACGACGCAGGAAACCCGGCCCTTGCGCACCGTCACCACCGCCCCATGACCGACGCCGGGTTCGAAGATGGTCGTGCGCCCGCCGCTGGTGACCTCGACCGCACCGGCGGCGTCGAACTGGCAGGCCGTGTAGTGCGAGGAGTCGAAGACGTTGGCCTCCGGCACGGCGGCGCATTCCACGTCGCCGATCTGGTAGGCGAAGCGCGCGCCGCGATAGGTGAAGGGCGGCGGCGGCTTGGCTCCGCGCACGGCGGGCGACAGCTGGGGCGCGACAGGGCAGGCGGGCCCCACCGCCGTCCATTCGGCGCGCAGGCTGCGGTGGTCGCGCCAGGTTGAATAGCCGACGGTGATCGGGATGCCGGCCACGGCCAGCAGCAGGACGACGATGCCAAGGGTCTTCAGGCGGGCGAGCACGCGGCCTCACGATCTGACTTACGATCGTAATAAAGCACACATGTAATATGTACGTCGAGGGCCTGTCGAGCGCGCGAGCCTCCACCGGTCCTTAACCAACGCGGCGCGACAACGGCGCATGGTTAAAGAGCCCTCAGCCCCGAAGCTCTGCCTGGTCGTCGACGACAGCCGCGTGATCCGCAAGGTCGCGCGCCGCATCCTCGAGGACCTGGGCCTGGAGGTGGCGGAGGCCGGCGACGGCATCGAGGCGCTGGCGTGGGTGCGCGCGGCGGTTCCCGACGTGATCCTGCTCGACTGGCACATGCCGGTGATGAACGGGATGGAGTTCCTGAGCCGCCTGCGCCAGGAACCGCAGGGCGGCTCGGCCAAGGTGGTGTTCTGCTCGGTGGAGAACGACCTCGACCGCATCCGCACCGCGCTCGACAGCGGCGCCGACGAATACATCATGAAGCCGTTCGACGGAGAGATCGTGGCCTCGAAGCTGTCGCTGGTGGGGGTGTTGTGACCCCGCAAGACCGCGAGCTCGTCGCCCGCCTCTGCGCCGACCGCGCGGGCCTGAGGGTCGATCCCGACAAGGGCTATGTGCTGGAAAACCGCCTGGGGCCGGTGGCCCGGCGCGAGGGCTTCGCCTCGGTGCATGAGTTCGTGAGCGCGGTGCGGGATCGCGACGAGGAGCGGCTGATCTGGGCGGCCGTGGAGGCCATGTCGCCGGCGGAGACCACCTTCTTCCGGGAACCGGCGACCTTCGATCGGATCGTGGGCGAGGCCCTGCCGGAACTGGCGCGGCGGCGCGAGGGCGGAACGCTCAGGCTGTGGGCGGCGGCCTGCGGCGCCGGGCAGGAGGTCTACTCCCTGGCCATGGCGCTGGACGAAAGCGCGCCGGCTGGCGTGACGATCGAGATCTTCGCCTCCGACCTCAGCGATCGGCGGCTGGAGAAGGCGCAGGCCGGGCTCTACAGCCAGTTCGAGGTGCAGCGCGGCCTCTCGGCCCGGCGTCTGGTGCGGCATTTCGAGAGCCGCGACGACAGCTTCGTCCTCTCGCCGCGGGTGCGCCAGATGGTGCGCTGGCGCCGGGTCAACCTGATGGAGGACCTGGGTCGCCTGGGCCAGTTCGACCTGGTGCTCTGCCGCAACCTGCTGGGCTATCTGCTGGAGGACGCCCGCGCGCGCGTGCTGGCCGGCCTGCAGGGCGCTCTGGCCCCGGGCGGCTGGCTGGTGCTGGGCGAGACCGAGGCCGCGCCCGGCCTCGATGCGGCGGACAACCGGCCAGGATTCCACATGCGGGTGGCGCCGCGCGCCGCCTAGGACGCGCGCAAGACGAAGGCCCCGCCGCAAGCGACGGGGCCTTCTTCAGATCTGTAGCCTTGGACGTTTAGTGCGGCTTGGCGTCGTTCGCCGTGTCGGTGACCGCGTGGCCCGTGGCCGAGACGTCCTTGCCGGCGCCCGCGACGGTGTTGCAGGCGGCGACGGCCATGCTGGCGGCCAGGACGGCGAAAAGCATGATCTTGCGCATATTGAACTCTCCGGGGGGTTGAAATCTCGCCCCGTAACAACGCTCAAGCTGCGGCCTGGTTCCCTCCGCCGGACGCGGCGTCGGCCGGCCGGGTTCCGTCGGCCGACGGGGTCGGGAAGAGCAGCCGCGCGGTGAGGCCGCCGCGGTCGTTGCGCACCAGCTCCGAACGCCCGCGCAGCTGACGGGCGAAGGCGGTCATCAGGGTGCGGCCGACGCCGGAGGAGGCGAGCGCGTCGTCGCCCGCCTTGCCGTCGTCGGCGATTTCCAGCTCGGCTTCCTCGCCGCGGACGCGGAAGGAGAGCGTCAGGGTCCCGCCGCGTGCGGCGAAAGCGTGCTTCTGGGCGTTGGTGATCGCTTCGACGGCGAACAGCGCCAAGGGCGCCAGCCGATCCGGGTCGATGACCAGGGCGTCGACGGACAGCTCCGTGCGCACGGCCGGGCCATGGCTGATCTCGCCGGCCACGAGCTGGGCGGTGAGTTCCTCGAGGAAGGGCCGCAGGTCCACCCGCTTCAGGTCGGGGCCCTGGTAGAGGGCGCGATAGATGAGCGCGAGCGCGGTGATCCGCTGGCGGGTGTCCGACATGGCGGCCCGCGCCGCCGGGTCGGTCAGCGAGCGCTGCTGCATGTTCAGCAGGGAGGAAATGACCTGCAGGTTGTTCTTCACCCGGTGGTGGATCTCCCGCATCAGGGCGTCCTTCTGCGCCAGGGAGTCGCGCAAGGAGGCGTCTCGCCCGACGATGGCGTCGGCCATGTCCTCCAGGGTTTCGGCGAGATCGCGGATCTCAGGCGGCATCTGCTCGGCCTGCACCGGGCGCACGCTGAGGCGGCCGCGCGCGTAGAGGGCGGCGATGCGCTGCAGGTAGCTGATCCAGCGCACCACGACCCTGTCGGTCACCGCGCTCACCGCGACGAGAGCCAGGAAGAAGGTCAGCAACGGGAAGAGGATGCCGGAGAGCGGGTTCAGCCACGCCCAGGACAGCAGCCCCGGCGAGCGCGCCGACAGCACCACATAGACCTCGTTGCTGGCCACCGGGGCGGCCGAGAACACGCGCTTGGCGCCCTGGGTGTCCTTTCCGTACCAGACGTAGGCGCCCTTCTGCCGGACCTGGCCGCGCCAGCCCGCGGGCAGCGGCGGGAAGGCCCTGGGGTCGGTCTGGTTGATGTAGCGGCCGGCCGCGTCGGCGAGCGCGACGTCGGAATGCGCCGGCAGGGTCGGATCGGTGACCGACGGTTCGAGGCTGGCGAGCGTTATGGCGGCTGCGAAGGCGCCGTCGAACTCTCCCCGCGCGCCCTCCGCGGGCACGGCGGCCAGGATCGAAGGCTCGGTGGCGTAGGCGGAGCCGGGGTCGCGGGTGATCACCAGGCTGTCGCCGCGGGCCAGGCGCTGGAACCAGGGCCGGGCGGCGCGCTGCGGATCGTCCGGCACATCGCTGGCGGCGCAGTCGACGCGGCCGCGGCGGTCGAAGCGGACCAGGTTGGCGTAGCCGGGGATCCGGCGGGTCACCTCCGCCAGCCGGTCGGCGCAGGCATAACCCACCGCCCCGGGGGCGAGCGTCTGCAGCAGGATGCCCGCGCCCTCCATCCGGGTGCGCGCGGTGGCGGCGCTGCGCTCGGCGGCGAAACCGAGGTTCTGGCGCAGCGTGACCTGTTCGCGGTTGAAGGCGATGACGGACTGGGCGCCCCCCAGCACCAGGACGGGCAGGAGCGCGGCGGCGAGCGCCGCCGTGAGGCGCACCCTGATCGTGCTCAGCGAACCCCCGCGCAATCCGGAAAAGGGGGGCATGCCGGTCATGAAGGGGCGGTTCCCGTCCTCAACGGACGGTGCTTAGCCGCTCCGCGTCCGCCAGGATAGCCCGCATGGCGTCTCCCGCCGACGCGCCGTCGCGGTCGTAGGAGCCCTCTTCCAGGATCACGTGAAGGGCGCGCCGCGCACGGCTCACACGGCTCTTCACCGTGCCGACGGCGCAATTGCAGATCTCGGCGGCCTCTTCGTAGGCGAAGCCGCCGGCGCCGACGAGGATCAGCGCCTCGCGCTGCTCGGCCGGCAACATCGCCAGGCCCTGGCGCAGTTCGTCCAGCGCCACCGGGGCCTCCGGATCGTCCACCGCCACCAGGGTCCGTTCGGCGGCCTCCTGGTCGAGCTGGCTCTGGCGCCACGAGCGGCGCTTCTCGGAATAGAACTGGTTGCGCAGGATCATGAAGGTCCAGGCCTTCATGTTGGTGCCCATCTGGAAGCTGGCGCGCGCGTCCCAGGCCTTCATCATCGCGTCCTGCGCCAGATCGTCGGCGGCAGCGGGATCGCCGCAAAGCGTGCGGGCGAAGGCGCGCAGGTGCGGGATGAGCTGGACAAGCTCGCGCTTGAACGCCTCATCGTCCGCGGCGGAGCGCGGGGGCCGGGCGGCGATGGGGTCTGACATCAACCGTTCTCCGCGGTCTTGCTGTCGTGCCGGCGAAGGATTTCGAGGAACTCGTCCGGCACGTCCTCGTTGACGACGTCGTCGAACATCTGACGCAGGCGCACGCCGATCGCCTGCTGGCGGAGGCGCGCCTCATCGAGCGCTGCGGACGGCTTGCGCGGGTCCGGTGTGGGCATTTTTTCGATCATACTGTCGGCGTGCCGCTTTCGCGAAGGCCGCCCCCTCTTGGCATTCTCGTCGCCCATCAACGCTCCGCTACGCTCAGGGTTCCCAATCTCGCGCCGCGCAAGATGCTGAAAACCCGCTCGTTTGGGAACAAGTTCCCCATTGTAGCGTTTTTGCACCATGATCGGGACGTGTCGGGGAACGCCTCGGGATGCCCGCTCTTATGGATCGCGTTACCAAGTCAACGTCAAAGGGAGGGGTCACCCCTTGAGTCTGCTAGCCCGCCTCGCGCCACACCTGCCCTACGTTCGGCGCTACGCCCGCGCCCTTACCGGTGACCAGACGACGGGCGACCACTATGTCCGCGTCGCGCTCGAAGCCCTAGCGGCCGGGGAGCGGACCCTGGAAGCCAGCCTGACCCCCCGCGTCGCTCTCTACCATGTGTTCCACGCAATCTGGTGCAGCTCCGGCGCCCAGCTCGAAGCCCCGCAGGACGACCCCAACGAGAGCGATGACACCACGCGCAGGCTGATGCGCATCGCGCCGCGCTCGCGCCAGGCGTTCCTGCTCACCGCGCTCGAGGGCTTCACGCCCTCGGAAGCCGCGCAGATCCTCGACGCCGACTTCGCCGAGGTCGAACAGCTGATCGCCGAGGCCCAGGCCGAGATCGACGCCGAACTGGCCACCGACGTGCTGATCATCGAGGACGAGCCGGTCATCGCCGCCGACATCGAAGCCCTGGTCAAGGAACTCGGCCATACGGTGATCGACATCGCCGCCACCCGCACCGAGGCGGTGGACGCGGTCAGCCGCAAGACGCCGGGCTTGGTGCTGGCCGACATCCAGCTCGCCGACGGATCCTCCGGGATCGACGCGGTGAAGGACATCCTGGGCCGCTTCAACGTGCCGGTGATCTTCATCACCGCCTTTCCCGAGCGGTTGCTGACCGGCGAGCGTCCGGAGCCGACCTTCCTGATCACCAAGCCGTTCCAGCCGGAGACAGTGAAGGCCGCCATCGGCCAGGCGCTGTTCTTCCATCCGCGCAAAGCCGCCAAGCAGGCAGCCTAGGCGGAACGGGCCGCCAGGCTCCACGTTTCGAGAAGGGCGTCGCGGACATCCGCGGCGCCCTTTTTCGTTGAGGAGAGAACCGATGTTGGGTTGGGCTCTGGTGTTCGCGGTCCTGGCGATCCTGGCCGGCGTGCTGGGGTTCGTCGCCCTGGCGGGCCTGGCGGCGACGATCGCCAAGGTGCTGTTCGTGGTGTTCCTGGTCCTGCTGGTCGTCAACTTCGTGATCCGCGCCTTCCGGGGCCAGTCGGTCGTCTAGGCGCCTCGGCGAGCGCAGATACAGAAAGGGCCGCCCCGGACAGGGCGGCCCTTTTGCCATTCCTACACGCCGGCTACTGCGGCGCGGTGTGGTCTGTCCCCGGCGGCGGCGTGACGGCGGCGGGTTCCGGCGCGTTGAAGGTCTTGGCCCCGGCGCCGGGGCGGCCGTTGTCCGAGGTGGCCGAGGCCAGGCTCGGCGCCTTCCAGGTCCAGGCCAGGAACAGGCCGATGCCGGCCAAGAGGGTGCTGAACAGCAGCACCCAGACCATGTGCCGCCCGAAGCGGCCCTGGCGGGCGCGGGTGGCGTTGAGGACCGTATGGCCCTGTTCGTCGCCGGCAGGTGTCGAGGACTCGGCCATGACAGGCTCCTTACTGAGACGGGAAATAGCTGAACGGGCCGGTCGCCGGGCGGCTGGAAACTTGGCTGGCCGGATGGACCAGCGAGCCGACGAGCCCGCTGGCCAGCGCCAGGCCCGCCACGGCGCAGAGCACGGCAAGCCGACGCCGCTGCGCCTGCTCGCGATGGGTGGGCGTCTTCAGGAGCACGGGCCCGTGGCGGTCGGAGAAGCTGGACTGCATGTTCAGACGCCTCCACGCCTGACCCGCGGGCCGACGGCCCTTCAGGCGAAAAACGTCCGCCCGGCCCCGACGTTCCGCCTGGCCGCAGCCCCATGGCGAAGCTTTTTCGAATTTGCTTTGGAATCAACAAGATAACCGGGGGTCGGGACCCGCCTTGAAATTCCATAAAAAAAGTTACCGGCGTTCGGAACGCAAGTCGCCGCTCTGAGTTCTTAGACGTGCGGAGGCGGCGACGCCCCCCCCGACTTGAGACCGGCGACCATGCCGGTCTGCCGTCTCCGCACCCCTTTTCTCGATGATGCACAACCTGGGCGGCTCCTCGGAGCCGCCCATTCTTTTTGCTTCATGTATGGGGGCGCCTCCTCGGCGCCGCCCGCCCATTCTTTTTGACCGGTCAGGCTGGGGCCAAGTGCAGGACCACGTCCACGCGGCGCCGGAGCGGCCGGGCCTTGCCGCTGGCGGTGACCGCGCCGGTCTCGCCGGCGGCGGAAACCTTGAATTCACCGGCCGGCAGTCCGGCCGCCGCGAGCGCCGCGGTGACGGACTGGGCACGGCGCTTGGAGAGCTCCAGATTGGAGTCCGCGTCGCCGCCGATGTTGTCGGAGAGGCCCAGGACGTCGATGCTCGCCACCTTGCAGGGCCTGCTCTGCGCGGCCGCGGCCTTGATCACCGCCTGGCCCTCCTTGGTCACCTCCGCCGAGAAGGATTCAAAATAGATCTGTACGGTCTGGTCGGCGCAGCGCGGCCCGTCGGCCTTCACGATCCGCTCGCGGCCCGTCAGGTGCATGGTGGAGCATCCGGCGAGCGCGACCGCCAGGATCATCGCCGCTCCCGCCGTCGTCCTGCGAATGGTCATGGTTCGAGCCCTCCCAACATACGACAAAGGGCGGCCGGACAATTCCGACCGCCCTCGCCGATCACGGGTAGCAGGTGCGCCCTAGCGTGGGCTGCCGTCTTCCCAGAAATACCGGCCGGTGGCGGAGTCGTAGTAATAGTACCGCCCGGCGCGCTCGTCATAGTACTGGCGGTGGCCGCCCGGCGAGGCGCCGCAGCCGCCCTGGTCATGACAGCCCTTCACGGCGCCCGCCGCCGCGCCCAGGGCGCCGCCGATCAGGGCGCCGGTGGCGGCGTTGCCGGAGCCGGTGTTGTTGCCGATCACCGCGCCGGCCACGGCGCCGATCGCGGCGCCGCCGAGCGTGGTGTTGGTGGTGTGGGGGTCGTCGGCGCAAGCGCAAAGCAGCGCGCCAGCCCCGGCGAGGGCGATCAGTGGCTTGAACATCATAGGTCAGGCTCTCCTTGCTTGTCCCCTGCCGGCCAAACGCCGCGCCAGCGGGGCAGTTCCGCGAAGCACTCCCAGCCGGCGCATAGTGTGGCTTTCAGGAACCGCCGTCATCCCCCGCCGTTGGACAAGCACAAGCTTGAACGGAGCCCCTCCAATGGTTGACGCACGTGTCGACGCCGATGACCGAACCGCCGCCATGAACCGGGCGGCCGACCTGGACGCCAAGGAAGCCCGCGCGGACATCCGCGAGGCCTACGACCGGGGCCGCAAGGATGAGCGGGCCAGCCGCCGGCGCCATCCGATCTTCATGACCTTCCTGTTCGTCGCCGCCATCTGCGGCGTCGTGCTGGTGGCGCTGGCCGCCGTGAGCGGCTCCTTCAGCCGCGGCGGCGACGTCGCCGACCAGAGCCTGCAAAGCGCCGTCAACACGGCCGAGCCCCAGGTGCGCGACGCCGCGAGCCAGGCCGGCCAGTCCTTGCGTGACGCCGGCCAGGCTGCCAAAGCCAAGGCTGACAACGCCGCCAAATAGGATCGAGCCATTGGGGGCGATGCAGGGCGTCAGGACCGTCGAGGTGGTGGCCAACATCGCCTCGGGCAGCGTCGGCAAGGACGCGCCGGCGGAAATCGAGAAGATCCTCGCCGACCACGGGCTGACGCCGCACGTCTGGGCGCCGGAGACCGGCGACCTGGAGCAGTGCCTGCGCAAGGCCGTCGGCGCCGCGCCGGACCTCCTGATCATCCTGGCCGGCGACGGGACCGCGCGGGCGGCGGCCGAGATGGCCGGCCCTGATGGCCCGGTGATCGCGCCGCTGCCGGGCGGCACCATGAACATGCTGCCGCATGCGATCTATGGCGTGCGGCCCTGGCAGATGGCGCTTTCGATCGCGCTGGACCAGGGCTTCGAGCGGCCGATCGGCGGCGGCCAGATCGACGGGCACAGCTTCCTGGTGGCCGCGATCCTGGGGCCGCCGGCCCTGTGGCAGACCGCGCGCGAGGCGGCGCGGGCCGGACAGGCGAGGAAGGCCTGGATGGCCGCCCGCCGTGCGATGCGGCGGGCCTTTACCGGGCGGCTGCGCTACCTGCTGGACGGCGGGCAGCGCGAGAAGGCCGAGGCGCTGGTCTTCATGTGCCCGCTGACCTCGCGGGTGATGAACGACGACGAGGCGGCCCTGGAGTGCGCGGCGCTCGACGTGCAGGACGTGCGCGCCGCCTTCCGCCTGGGCTTCCACGCGCTGACCGGCGATTGGCGCGAGGCGCCCGGCGTCGAGGTCGAGCGCTGCGAGCTGGGGCGGGTGTGGTCGGCGCACGGCATCCCCGCCTTGCTCGACGGCGAGGCGGTGCGGCTGAAGACCCTCACGGAAGTGCGCTACACCCCTAAGGTCGCCCGCATCCTGGCGATCCCGAAGGACGTCTGAAAGCCGGCATGACAGTCCGCCTCGCGCACCTCTCCGACATCCATTTCGGCGGCGAGAACGCAGCTGCGGTGGCCGCGGCGACGGAGATGCTGAACGCCCAGGCCTTCGACCTGGTGGTGGTGACCGGCGACCTCACCCGCTACGCCGAGGTGGCTGAATTCGAGGCCGCGGCCGCCTGGCTTCAGAAAATCGAGGCGCCGAAGCTGGTGACGCCAGGCAACCACGATGCGCCCTACCTGGCCTGGGCGCAGCGCGTCTTCGCGCCGTTCCGTCGCTATGAGCATGCCATCGGCCCCGCCCCGTCGCAGATCTATCTCAGCGACGCGTTCGCGGTGCGCGGCCTGAACACCGCGCGCGGCGCCCAGCCCCGGCTCAACTGGTCGAAGGGCCAGATCTCCAAGCGCCAGGTCGGCGCCGCGGTCGACTGGTTCGAGCGCTCAGCCCCGCAATGCGTGCGGATCGTGGCCTGCCACCATCCGCTGACCGAGATGATCGGCGGGCCGATGACCGGCCGCGTCTGGGGCGGCGAGGCGGCGGCGCGGGACTTCGCCGAGGCCGGCGTCGACCTGGTGCTGTCGGGGCACATCCACGCGCCCTTCACCTGGCCCTATCCGTTCGGCGACGGGAAGACCTATGCGGTGGGGGCGGGCACCCTCTCGGTGCGCGAGCGCGGCGTGCCGGCCGGGTTCAACGTGATCGAAATAGAAAGGGCGGCGATACGGATCGCCGCCCTCGCGTGGACAGGCTCGCACTACGAGCCCTATCGCACCTGGTCGCTGGATCGCCGCTTAAGCTAGAGCGATGTGCCCCGGCCGCCGCGCACAAAGTTCATGATCAGCGAGACCACGAACAGCACGAGGAAGACGTAGAAGGCGATCTTGGCGATGCCGATGGCGGCGCCGGCGATCGTGGTGAAGCCGAGCACGCCGGCGATCAACGCGACCACCAGGAAAGTCAGAGCCCAACCGAGCATGGGGTTTTCTCCATTCGCGCCTTGATGGCGCTATCGATGGAGTCAACGTTGCGGCGGCGGGAGCTGTTCCACGCTAGCGCTTCGGCGGCGCGGCGCGGGGGGCGAAAAGGCCGGCGATGACCGCGCTGAGGATGCGCGGGTTGCGGATCACGACGGCGGCGGCCGCGCCCACCACACCCACGGCCACCAGCGGGCGCTCGCGCGCCAGGTCGATGAGCTGGGCGGTGAGGTTCTTGCTGTCGCCCTTGGCAGGCTTGGGGCGGGCCTTGCGGGTGAGCAGGAAGGCCAGGATCAGCGCGATCAGGGCCACGATCCCGGCCACCGCGGCCGAGGCCCAGGCCGGGCCCACGATGTCGCGCAGCCCCGCATAGAGCGCGAAGCTGAGCGCCACGATGCAGACCGCGGCGGCCGCCGCGATGGCGGCGAAGGCCGCGACCAGCCCTACGAACTTCCTGAAGATGACAGCCCCCTGGCCGCTAAGACGATCAGCGGCGCGAAGAGGCTGCGGAAAGCAGGAGGCCGATCAGGACGCCGACGCCGAGCGCCGCGCCGGTGGCGGCCAGCGGCCGTTCCTTCACGCGTTCGGTGACGTATTGCTGGGCCTGGTCGATCTGCTGGCCGGCGGTGTCGGTGTAGGCGCGGCTCTGGGCGCGGAGCTGCTCGATGCCCTCGGCCACGGCGCGCTCGATGCGCTTGGCGGCGTCGGCGAAGGAGCGTTGCGCCTCGCTGGACAGCTTGGTGGCTTGGTCGGTGGCGGAGTTGACCGCGTTGCGGGCTTCGTCGGCGGCATGGTCAACGGCGTTCGCGGGCATAGGAAAGTCTCCGAAGGGTGGCCCCCGGCGAGCGACGGGGAGGTGTAGGCCTGAACGTCACCCACCCTAGCCGGTTCCCGCCTTGGCCGCAAAGGCGTGACCATTCGGCGGCAGGCCCCCCGGGCGCAAACGCCGCCTGCTCCGCACGGTTCCTGTCGCGAAGCCGCACGCGGGGCCCTATGTTCGCTGGATGACATCTCGTGAGCACCGCCACAGCGAAGAGCACCGGCGGCTGGAGCTTGCCCTCCAGGTGGCGGGGCTGGGCGAGTTCGAGTGGGACATGGCGGAAGGCGTGTTCGTGGTCAGCGAGCGGATGGCCGCGATCACCGGCTTCCCGCCCGGCCCGATGCCGGCCAAGGGCACCAAGGCGCTCGAACCCTTCATCCATCCCGACGACCGGGCGGCGTTCCGTGCGCGGAAGGACGAGCAGCGTCCGGGCGGCGGCCAGTACGAGTTCGAGTTCCGCCATATCCGGCCCGACGACGGTCGGACGGTCTGGGTGCGGGTGGCCAGCGTGCTGTCGCGCGACGCGGAGGGCCGCCCGTCGAGCGCCACCGGCATCGTCGAGGACATCACCCCCCACAAACTGGAAGAGGCGCAACGCCAGACCCTGATGGCCGAGCTCGACCACCGGGTGAAGAACGTGCTGGCGACGGTGCAGTCGCTGGCCATCCAGACGGCGCGGCGCACCACCTCGCTGGAGGGGTTCCTGCAGAACTTCGGCGGCCGGCTGAAGGCCATGGCCTCGGCCAACGAACTGCTCACCGCCGCCCGCTGGCGCGGCGCCGCCATCGACCATTTGGCCGCGGCCGAGCTCGGGGCCCTGGCGCCCGGCCAGACGGCGTGGGACGGGCCGGAGCTCTTCCTGACGCCCAGGGCCGCCAATGCGCTGGCGCTCGGACTGCACGAGCTGGCGGCCAATGCGGTGAAGTTCGGGGCGCTGTCGGTGGAGACCGGGCGCGTGGACCTGCGCTGGGCGCGGCAGGGCGACGGCGGTTTCGAACTCATCTGGACGGAGACGGGCGGCCCCACCGTCACGCCGCCGACGCGGCGCGGCTTCGGCGCCACCCTCCTGGAGCAGGTGACCAGCCGGGAGCTGAACGGCGAAACCGCCATCGACTTCCGCCCCGCCGGCGTGCAGGCGCGGTTGAAGGCCGGTCCCGCCGCCGTCGCGCCGCGGCCGGAGACGACGCCCGAGGCTCCGCGGATCGCCGAGACGGTGGCCACGTCCAGCGGCCCGACCAACCTGCGCGGCGCGCGGGTGCTGATCGTCGAGGACGCCGTGCTCCTGGCCATGGAGCTGGAGACCGGCCTTTCCGACGCCGGGGCGCGGGTGATCGGGCCCGCCTATGAGCTCGAGGAAGCGCTAGCCCTGCTGGACCAGTCGATCGACGCGGCCGTGCTCGACGCCAACCTCAACGGCCATTCGGTGACGCCGGTGGCCCAGGCGCTGGCGGCCCGCGGCGTGCCCTTCGTCTTCGCGACCGGCTACGGCGACGCCGGCGGCGCGCCCGGCGACTTCGACGCCCCGGTGATCCGCAAGCCCTATGACGTGACCCAGGTCGCCGCGGCCGTGGCCGAACTGCTGCAGGTCAAGACGCCGCACCCCGAAACCACCCCCTGAGACAAGGCGCCGCCTCGCCGCGGCGCGGACCTGGACGGTAGGGTTGCGCTCAGGAGGGCCTGCGGTTCTTCGCAGGGGCCGGACCGGCGGCCTCAGGACCTCGCCCGAGTCAGGCGACCCTTGAGCTTCCTCGTACGGTCCGCGGCAGAGGTCGCGGACCGGCCGTCCCCCTCAGATGATCCCCCTAAATCACGCCGGCGGTCCGCAGCTCGGCCAAGCGGTCGTCAGAGCAACCCGCGCGGGCCTTCAGCACCTCGTCCGTGTGCGCCCCCAGCGCCGGCCCGGGCCAGCGCACCGAGCCCGGCGTGCGGGAGAGCCTTGGGAAGGCGTTCTGCATGCGGATCGGTCCGAACACCGGGTGCTCGGTGCTGACGATGGTCTCGCGGGCCTGGTACTGCGGGTCCGCAAGCATGTCGGGTGCGCGGAAGACGCGGCTGGCCGGCACGCCCTTGGCCTCGAGCAGGGTCAGGAGGTCGGCGAGCGCGAAGGTCGAGGTCCAGTCGGCGATGATCGCGTCGAGCTCGTTCTGGTTCACCCCGCGCGAGGCGTGGTCGACGAACTTCGGGTCGGTCTTCAGGTCCGGCCGGCCCATGGCCTCGGTGAGCCGGGCGTAGACGGTGTCGCCGTTGCCGCCGATCAGGATCAGCTCGCCGCCGGCGCAGGGATAGGCGTTGGACGGCGCGATGCCCGGCAGGACCGAGCCGGAGCGCTCGCGAACGTAGCCGGTGATGTCGTACTCGGTGACCAGATTCTCCATGACCGCCAGCACGCTCTCGTAGAGGGCCGCGTCGATCACCTGGCCCCGGCCGGTGCGCTCGCGCTCGTGCAGGGCCATGGTGATGCCCATGACCGCATGCATGGCCGCCAGGCTGTCGCCGATGGAGATGCCGGCCCGCGCCGGGGGCCGGTCGGGCTCGCCCGTCACGTAACGCAGGCCGCCCATGGCCTCGCCGATCAGGCCGTAGCCGGCGCGCTGCGAATAGGGTCCGGTCTGGCCGAACCCGGATACCCGGGCCATCACCAGCTTGGGATTGTCGGCGCTGAGCTGCTCGTAGGACAGACCCCACTTCTCCATCGCGCCTGGCCGGAAGTTCTCGATCACCACGTCGGCCTGGGCGATCAGCGCCTTGGCGATCGCCTGGCCGTCCGGCGTGCGCAGGTCGAGGCCGACGGACTTCTTGTTGCGGCCGATCACCGGCCACCAGGGCGAGTGGCCCTTGGGCAGGCTGCGCCCCCACTGGCGCATGGGATCGCCCACCTTGGGGTCTTCGATCTTGATCACCTCGGCGCCGAAATCGCCCAGGATCTGGCCCGCGAAGGGCCCCGCGATCAGGGTGCCCATCTCGATCACCACGAGGTCGGCGAGGGGGCCGGTTGCAGCCGTCATCGATCTCTTCCCCTCATCGTTCGCGCAGCTTCCAGCCGGGGTGGACGCCCGGCGCCCTGCGGCGTAAGGCGCAGGCCATGACCGCCTATATCTTCGATCCGCCGCCCGTGACCACCGTCCCCGTCGCGGGGCAGGACGCGGCGTTCCCTGTGCGCCGCATCCTGTGCGTCGGGCGCAACTACGCCGCCCACCGGCGCGAGATGGGGGGCGACGAACGCGATCCGCCGTTCTTCTTCGCCAAGCCGGCCGACGCCATCGTGCCGCCGGGCGAGAACCCCGTCTATCCGCCTAAGACCGCCAACCTGCACCACGAGATCGAGCTGGTGGTGGCGCTGAAGGCCGGCGGCAAGGACGTGCCGGCCGACAAGGCGCTGGACCTGATCTTCGGCTACGCCGTGGGCGTCGACATGACCCGGCGCGACCTGCAGAACGCCGCCAAGGACAAGGGCCAGCCCTGGGAAGCCGCCAAGGGCTTCGACGACTCGGCGCCGATCTCGGCGATCAAGCCGTGGACCGGCGCCCCGCCGCAGGGCCGCATCACGCTTTCGGTCAACGGCCAGATCCGACAGGACGCCACGGTCGCCGACATGATCTGGGCGACGGCGGAGATCGTCGCCGAGGCGTCAAGGCTCTGGACGCTCGCGCCAGGCGACCTGATCTACACCGGCACGCCCGAGGGCGTCGGGCCGCTGGTCCGCGGCGACCGCGTCGCCGGCGAGATCGACGGCGTGGGCGCGCTCAGCTTCGAGGTGATCTGATGGGCTTCACCCTCTACTCAGCCTGGCGCGCCACCGCGCCCTATCGGGTGCGCATCGGGCTCGCGCTGAAGGGCGTCCCTTACGACTACTCGCCCCTCGACCTGGTCCGCGGCGACCAGCGCTCGCCGCAGTACGCCCAGGTGAACCGCCAGGGTCTGACGCCGGCGCTGGACATCGGCGAGATGGTGCTGACCCAGAGCCTGGCGATCCTGGAGTGGCTGGAGGAGGAGTATCCGGACCCGCCGATCCTGCCCAAGGCCGCGCTCGACCGGCAGGTGGTCCGCACCATGGCGCTGATCATCGCCTGCGACATCCACCCGCTGAACAACACCCGGATCGGACGGAAGCTCAACAAGATGGGCATCGACCAGGCCGGCATCCTCGAGTGGACGCAGGGCTGGATCAAGGACGGCTTCGACGCCCTGGAGCCGATGGTCGAGCGCTACGGCCAGGGCTTCGCCTTCGGCAAGACGCCGACCATCGCCGACTGCTGCCTGATCCCGCAGGTCTATTCGGCGAACCGCTACGAAGTGGACCTCACGCCCTATCCCTCGATCCGCGCGGCGGCCGAGCGGGCGGCCGAGCACCCGGCCTTCCAGGCGGCGCACCCGAACAAGCAGCCTGACGCGGTGGTCGCCTGATGCTCGACGATCTGAAGGCCAACAACCGCGCCTGGGCCGCGCGCATGGTCGAGGCCGATCCCGGCTTCTTCAAGCGGCTCGAGGGCCAGCAGGCGCCCGAGTACCTGTGGATCGGCTGCTCCGACAGCCGGGTGCCGGCCAACGAGATCGTCGACCTGGATCCCGGCGAGCTGTTCGTGCACCGCAACGTGGCGAACCTCGCCCCGCCGCAGGACGCGAACTACCTGAGCGTGCTGCAGTTCGCGATCGACGTGATCAAGGTCAAGCACGTCATGGTCGTGGGCCACTACGGCTGCGGCGGCATCGCCGCGGCGGTGGACGGCAAGCGGCGCGGCCTGGTCGACCACTGGCTGCACCCGATCCGCGAGGTCTGCCACGACCACCGCCATGAGCTGGACGCGATCCCCGAAGAGCGCGCGCGGCTCGACCGGCTCTGCGAGCTTAACGTCATCCGGCAGGTGAAGAACGTCGCCTCCGACGTCTTCGTGCAGGACGCCTGGGCGCGTGGACAGCAGGTCTGCGTCCACGGCTGGGTCTATTCGCTGGCCACCGGAATCGTGAACGATCTGGGCGTCACCGTGGGCGGCCTGGCGGACCTGGAGAAGCTCGGCTAGCCGCCCTTCACCTGCACCCGCGCCTTGGCCCGGCGTCCCGCGCCGTCGATCACCGTCACGGTGTAGAAGCCCGCGCCACGCGGGCGCCAGATGACCCGCTCGCTGACCGGATCGGGTGCAAGCGGCGCGCCGTCCACATACCAGCTCAGCCGCTCGCCGCCGGCCGCCAGGGCCAGGCCGCGCGCCTTGGGCCCGAAGCCGGCGACCTGCACAGTGGCCTGGTCCGGCGGGAAGATCAGCCGAGGCCCCGTCCCTTCCGGCTGCAGGGTGGCGAGGGCCGGCGGGGCGGCGTCGGGCGCGATGGGCCGCGGCGCGGCGCTCGGCGCGCCCAGGAGATCGGCGGTCTGGAACAGCAGCGGCAGGGCCACGTCGCGCCCGGTAAGCCCGCCCCGCGCCCCGCCGTCCGCGCGGCCGGTCCAGACGATCACCACTTCGCCGCCCACGATTCCGGCAGCGAGCGCGTCGCGGAAGCCGTAGGAGGTGCCCGTCTTGAAGGCCATGGCCGGGCGACCGACCGTTAGGCTGGCGGGGCTGGAGCCGGCCGGCGGGGCGGTTTCGCGCAGGATGCCCAGCACTTGCTCCGCGGCCGCGGCCTGCACCAGCCGCCGACCGCGATCATGGCGGCGCTGGGCGGCCTGCGCCTCCGTCCAGGCGAGCGGCTTGGCGATCCCGCCGTCGCCCAGGGCGGCGTAGAGCACCGCCAGGTCGCGCAGGCTGATGCCGACGCCCCCGAGCGCGATGGCGAGGCCGGCCTCGCGGGTCTGGGCCTGCGGGCGGTCGAGCGTCACTCCGACGCCAGCCAGGCGAGCCTCGAAGGCGCCCGGCCCGACCTTCGCCAGCGTCGCCACCGCCGGCATGTTCAGCGATTGGGCGAGCGCGTCGCGGGCGCTGACCTTGTCGTGGAACACCCGGTCGAAGTTCTCCGGCTGGTAGTCCGCGAAGCGTCGCGGGCTGTCGTCGATCTCGGTCTCCGGCGCGGCGATGCCGTCCTCGAAGGCGAAGGCGTAGATGAAGGGCTTCAGCGTCGAGCCCGGAGAGCGGTGGGCGCGGGTCATGTCGATCCAGCCGCCCGGCGTGGACAGCCCGCTGGAGCCGACCAGGGCGCGGACCGCGCGGCCTTCGATGTCCACCACCATGATCGCCACGTCGGCGTCCGGGCCCTGGGCCACGGCGGCCGCATGGGCCAGAGGCTCCAGCCGCGCCTGCAGCCGGGCGTCCAGGGTGGAGACGACCGTGGCGGTCTGCGCCGGGGCGGCGCGGGCGAGCTCGCGGGTGGCGTGCCAGGCCAGCGAGGGGAACACCGCGCGGCCGGGCAGGGGCTCGACGGCGGCTTCCGCGGCGGTCGCGGGCGCGATCTGGCCGGCGCGGACCAGCTTGGCCAGCATGGCGCGGCGCGCCGCCTTGGCGGCGGCGGGCTTGCGGTCCGGGCGGCGCGCCTCTGGCGATTGCGGAAGCGCGATCAGCAGGGCCTGCTCGCCGTCGGTCAGGGCGTCGGGTTCGTGGCCGAAATAGGCGAGGCTGGCGGCGCGCACGCCCTCCAGATTGCCGCCGTAGGGGGCGAGCGTGAGGTAGAGGGCCAGGATCTGGCGCTTTGAGAAACGCGCCTCGAGCTGCACGGCGCGGACCATCTCGATCGCCTTCGAGGCCAGGGTCCGCGGACGGGGTTCGAGCAGGCGGGCGGTCTGCATGGTGAGCGTCGAGGCGCCGGAAACCGCGTGTCCGTGCACGGCGGCGGACGCCGCGGCGCGGGCCAGCGCCGCCGGATCGACGCCGGGGTGGACCCAGAAGCGGGCGTCCTCCACGGCCACCACACGCTTCAGGAAGGCCGGGTCGGTGCGTTCGAGGTCGGCCCGCAGCCGCCAGCGGCCGTCCTCCACCGGCAGGGCCCGCAGCCAGTTCCCCTGGCGGTCCAGCACGACGGGCGAGGCGCTGAGCGCGCGCGCCAGGTCGGGCGGAAACGCCAGGTCGAGGCCGATGAGCAGCGTCTCCACCGCGAGCACGGCGACGAGCGCCAGCGTCAGGCCCCTGGCGGCCAGGGTCGCGCCCGCAAGCGAAGGCCTCGCGGCCATGCTCAGGCTCCGGGCGCGATGGCCGTGCGGCGCGCGCCGGTCCGCGCCCCGATGGCCGGGCGGTACATGTCGCGGGCTTCGGCGCCGGGCAGCAGGAACTCACCGGGGGTCACCGCGCGGGCGATGTAGGCGAAGGCGAACTCCTTGTGCCCGGGCAGCGCCATGGCGGCCACGAAGCGGTCGTCGCGCGCCTCCTGCACACTGGCCGCGCTGAGCTTGCCCAGGAACTTGAAGGGGCCGTCCTTGGCGTCGGCCTCGCTGAGCACGGTCTCGACCTCGAAGCCGGCGGGCAGAGGATCGTCGACGACCAGGGCGGTGGCGCGGGCCAGGCTGGAGCGGCCGGAGACCAGCACGATCACCCGGTCGCCCTGGCGCAGCTTGGCCGGATCGACGCTCTCGCCGCGGAAGGTGAAGAGCTGCTTGGCGAGCGTGAGGCCGTTGGCGCTTGGCGCGGGCGCCGAGACGGGCGCGCCTGTGACGGTGACGGTGCGCCAGAGCACGCCAGTCCCCTGGTTCGCGAACCGCGCGGCGGCCAGCCGCCCGACCGCCCAGCGCGGCGCGCCGCTCGCCGAAGCCAGCGGGGTTGCGCCCTGGGCGGCGATGCGGGCCGGGCCCGAGGCCTTGAGCATGGCGTGGGCGGCCTGCAGCAGGCGCGCCTGTTCCTGGGTGTTGAGGGCGTCGGGGTTCTTGACCGCGTTCTCCAGGCGGGCCTGGAGCTGGCGCGCCGTGCCGGTTTCACCGGCCTCGTAGGCGAGCGCCACGATGGCGGAGAGGTCGCGCAGCGGGCTCTGGTACCAGTCGCTCTCTTCCTTGTAGCCCAGGGCGGCGACCGCCTGGGCGAAGCCGGAGCGGGCGCGGGCGTGGTCGCCCATCAGCGCGAGGCCCGCGGCGACCTGGGCGCGGGCCAGAGGCGAGGCCTCGGACTTCATCTGCACGTCGTGCCACCAGCGCAGCCGGGGCAGGTCGCCCTGGCCGCCCTTGGCCATCACATAGAGGGCGTAGGCCGAGGCGCGCCGGCGCATGGTGGCGGTGGCGGCCTTAGACCGCTCCTTGGAGTCGGCCCACCAGTCCGGATAGGTCATCCGATAGCCGACGGAGGCGTAGCCGTCGGGGCGCGAGACGAGCCGCATCGCCGAGAGCGCGCGGTCGATCGCATCCTGCGGCACCGGCGCGCCCATGCGCCTGGCGTCGATCAGGAAGTCGGTGGCGTAGGCCCCCAGCCAGGGATCGGCCTCGGCGTCGCCGACGCGCCAGAGGCCGAAGGCGCCGTCCAGGCTCTGGCGATCCACCAGCCTGCCGATCGCCTGGTTGAGGCCGGCGTTGCTGCGCCGGACCTTGGGATCGGGCGAGACTTCGGCGGCGTAGAGCAGGGGATAGGCGCCGGAGACCAGCTGCTCGGTGCAGCCGTAGGGGTAACGCGCCAGGGCCTTGGCGATGGGCGCGGGGTCGAAGCCGCGGAAGGGCGAGTAGCTGACCTCAAGCGTCGCGTCGCCCGCCGCCAGGCCCGCCAGCAGGTCGGAGGTGGGCGTGTAGCTCTCGCCGGGCCTCTGGAGCGCGAGCGTCGTGCGGGTGACCTGGCCCCAGCCGAGCCTAGTCTGGATCGGATAGTCCCGGCCGGTCGAGAAGCCTGGGCCCGTGACCCGGAAGCCGACCTTGCCGATCCCGGCGGCGCGCGGCGCCAGGAACGGGATGCGCTCGACGATCCGCTGGCCCAGCGCGAGCTGGAAGAGCTTGCGGAAGGTCGCGGTCGGGCCGCCTTGAGAGGCGAGGCTCGCGAGATAGGCGCCGGGCCTGCCCTCGAGATTGTGCAGCTCCAGCGTGGCGAACGCCCTGTCGCCGGGCGCGAGGAAGCGCGGGAGGTTGAGGTCGGCCACCACGGCCTCGCGGACCGTCAGCGGCTTCGACGCGCCGCCCACCGCGTCGTCAGTCCAGACCACCGCCATCAGCCGAAGCTCGCCGTTGAAGTCCGGCGCGGGGAGGTGGACGACGGCGTGGCCGGAGGCGTCGGTCTCGACCAGGCCCGACCACAGGGCGACGGTGCGAATCGGCGTGGTGGTCAGGCCTTCGCCGCCCACCTCGTCGGACCCGAAGTTGACGTTGGCCGGGGCGCCGAGGTTGGGGTCGAGCAGCCGGCCATAGTCGTCGCGGTAGTTCAGGCTGAGCGCGCGCTTGCCGAAGTACCATTTGATCGGATCGGGGCTCTGGAACCGGGTGATCCGCAAGATGCCCTCGTCGACGGCGGCGAGCGTCACGCGCGCCTTGCCGCGGAAGCCAGCGCCCTTGATGGTCAAGGGCACGTCCAGCATGGCCTTCGAGCCCGCCTTCACCGGCGTGCCGATGGCGACGTCCAGCTTGCGGGTGGCGGCGTCCAGCGGGACGTAGATCACCCCCAGCGCGCGGCGGGGCTTGGGCGTGGTCGCCGGATCGCGCGGCTGGATCACGCTCACCAGCACATAGGCGCCGCCGCCCCAGGCCGCGTTGGTCTTCAGGCGCACGGTGGTCCCGTTCGCGCCGACCGCGACGTTGCGGAAGTCGATCAGCCGGTCGGTGGCCACGGCGACCTGCGCCTCGCCGGCGTAGGGCGCCTTCAACGTCACCTCGACCGTGTCACCCTGCTTGTAGGCGCGGGTCCCGGCGCTGACGCGGGCGACGTCGGGCGCCTCGACATCCTTGGCCGGCTCGCCCCAGCCCGAGGCGAAGCGGATGACGCTCCTGGCGCCGCCGGGGCTCGCGAGCTCCAGGCGGTAGTCGCCCCAGCCCAGGCGCCTGGCGATACGCGCCGGTCCGCCCGCGCCGACGTCGAGGACGCCGCGCTGGATCACCACGTCGCGGCTCGATCGGCGCCACTGCCAGCGGCCATCCTGGCGGAACCAGTCGTAGTTCCAGGTCTCGCTGATCAGGCTGTAGGTGACGCCGGGCGCGGCGATCCGCCGGCCAAAGGCGTCCGCGGCGATGACGTCCAGCGTCACCTTCGGCTCGCCGCGCGAACTGGAGTCGCCCAGGTCGACGTGGGCGCCCAGATAGAGCGGCGCGGTCCTGACCTTGAACTTCACGGCCTCGCGGACCGGCCGCCCGCCGGGCTCGAAGACCGAGGCGGTGAGCGCGGCTTCCAGCGGCTGGCTGACGCCCTGGGCGGCGAAGGTCGGCAGGTGCAGAGTGGCCCGGCCCTCTCCGTCGGTGACCGTGCGGTCGAGGTCGAGGAACTTTTCCTGGAAGGGTGCGCGCTGGTCGCCCCATTCGTAGCCCTTGAACTGCGGGAAGGGATCCGGATCGGCGCGCAGACGGGCCTCGCCCTGGGTCTGCAGGGCGGCGCCGGCCGCCCCGTAGAGGAAGCGGGCGTTGACGTCGACGGCCCGGGTCTCGGCCCCGGTGACCGGCATGGCTTCCCTGCCCTGCAAGGTCACCGCCAGCCGCTGCGGGGCGAAGTCCTGCACCTCGAAGGCGAGCGAGCCCGCGGGCTTCTCGGCGCCGTCGAGCTCGACACTAGCGGTCCACTGGCCGCGCGGCGCGGTCTTGGGCAGGACGAGGTCGGCGGCGGCCGCGCCCAGGGGCGTCGACTCGAACCGGTAGCGGATGAACTCGACGCCGGAGGGACGGCGGATGACGATGGCGCCCTTGCGGTCCTTGACCGCGCGGGTTTCGCGGTCGCGCAGCAGGGCGTTGAGGTGGGCCGTCTCGCCCGGCCGATAGATGCCGCGATCGCCATAGAGGTAGGCGTCGACAGCCCCGGCCGCGGCCCGCGCGTCGTCGCCCGCGCTGCGCCCGCCGACGCCCTGGCGCGACAGGTCGACCGGCGCGCGGTCGAGGTCGAGCGCCGCCAGGTCACCCTGCGGCCCATAGACCATCACCATCTTGGCCTTGCCGCCGCCCTCGCCGACCAGCAGCGGGCGGTCGAAACGCACCCGCCCGGCGGCGTCCGACTTGCCCTCCGCAAGGTCCTCGCCGTTGCGGGCCACCAGCGCCACGCGCAGGCCCCCAAGGGGCTTGGCGCTGTTCAGCGAGCGGACCACGACGTCGAGGCCGTCGGAACCGTCGTACGCGGTGAGCGCCATGTCGGTGAACATCACCCAGCGGCGGGCCTGGGCCGGCGGGTTGGGGTCGTAGCCTTCGTCCTCGCCCCCTTCGTCGTCGCTGGCGGCGGAGGTCCTGGGCTTCAGGGCCCGCGCGCCGGAGGCGTCCTTGGCCTTGATGAGGTAGCCGCCAGGCTTCATCTCCTTCAGCACCGCGCCGAGCGGGAAGACGGTGGTGACCCGCTGGCCTGGGTCGCCCTTCACCGCGACCAGTCCCTTCCAGACGAGGCGGCCCTCCATGCCCGGGGTGTCATTGCCGTAGTCGCCGGCGTATTCGCCCTCGCCGGTCGGGTCGGGGGCGCTGATCGACTTCCGGACCAGGTTGCGGTCGACCACTCGCCAGACCTCGACACGCAGGCGGCTGACGTTGACGGTCTCGACGCCCACGCCATCGGATTCCTCACGCGGCAGGATCACGCCGCCGCCGGCGAAACCGACGAAGGGCGGCTTCTCGCCGAAGTCGAAGGCCACCTCGGCGTTGTCCGTCAGGGTGTCGCCGCCGAGCGCGGGCAGGCCCTTGAGGAGGGTGATTTTGCGGTCGGCGAAACCCAGGCCCGCCACACAGAGCTCGTCGCCCTTGGCGGAGACCGCGGGCTTCACGCCCGGGTCGGGGGCGACCAGGACGAAGTCGCCGTAGGCGCGCGCGGGATCTAACGCGCGGCTGAACTGGACGCAGGCCAGGGGCTCCTTGCCCGAGCTGTCGATGCGAGAGCGCCACACGGCGAAGCCCTCGGGGCGCGGGGCGCCGGGCCGCGCCGCGCCAGCCGCCCGCGGCTTGCCGAACAGGGACCAGAGGCCGCCCGCCTCGGCCCGCGCCTGTGCGGCGCCGGAGGGCTTGGCGATACCGTGGAAGACCTGGGCCGAGAGCAGGCCGCCGGCGAAGGCCACAAGTATGAACGCGATGACCGGCAGGGCAGGCAGGCGATGCGCCCGCAGGCGGGCCAGCCACGACCCACTGGATGACGACGCGCCCTCGCCATCCGACGGACCGCCTTCAGCCATCGCCCCCTCCGCATGCCCAGCCCGCGCAGGGGACGCCAGTCGCGGCGGACCGTCAATCGCAATGCGTGGCGCGAGCCGCGACGCCGACGAGGTTTCCGGTGAGTTAAGTATAGGTGAGGTGAATCAAAGATTTACCGTCCTTCGTAACTTATTCATTTACGCTGATCGGCGATTTTCTACCCGAATTCTTAGGAATCGGGTGTCCAGATGCGAAATCGTTTCGACCCAGTCAGCCTGTTCAGGGCCATCCGGCGTTTCGCGGCGAACAAGGCCGGCGTCAGCGCCGTGACCTTCGCCATTTCCTTCTCGGTGCTGGCGCCGATGACGATGGGCGTCTTCGACATCTATCAGATGAACGGCCAGCGCGGGAAACTGCAGGACGCCCTGGACGCCGCGGCGCTCTATGCGGCGCGCTCCACCGCCACCACGACCAAGGACATCGACATCATCGGTGACAAGGCGCTGGCGGCGAACCTGAAGCTGATCCCGGGGGCCACGCTGCAGTCGTCCAACTTCGTGCTCGACACGACGGGCGACGCCAAGGTGGTGGCCGTGGCCTCGGTGCGGGTGCCGGCGCTGGCGCCCGACGCCTTCGTGCACAACCCGGTGACCGTGAACACCACGGTGACCCGCGCTGGCAACAACCTCGAAGTCGCCCTGGTGCTCGACAACTCGAACTCGATGGGCCAAGGCACGAACCCGTCGATCGTCGCGCTGAGATCAGCCGCCACGCAACTGGTGGACCTCGTCGTCTCCGACACGCAGAGCCCCTACTATTCGAAGGTCTCGATCATTCCGTACGGCAACGGCGTGAATGTGGGGACCTATGCCGCGACGGCGCGTGGCGCCATCTTGGCCGCGAACAACGTGGCTTGCACGGGCGGCTTGAACGGCCTGGGTTGTCCGAACTACACCTACAAGAACCCGTCCAACCAGAACAAGACCCTGGCCTCCAGCACCTGTGTCAGCGAACGCACTGGGCCTGAGGCCTATACCGACGCCTCTCCGGCGACGGCCAAGGTCGGCTTCAACTATCCCGCGGCCGCGAGCAGCAACCCCTGCATCTCCGCGCAGATGGCGCCGCTCTCCAGCGACAAGACCGCTATCCACACCGCGATCAACAATCTGACGGCCTGCTGCTCGACCGGCGGCCACATCGGGGTCGCGTGGGGCTGGTACACGCTGTCGCCGAACTGGAACACCGTGTTCACCGGCAACGCTGCTCCGGCCGCCTACGGCGCGCCGCACACGATCAAGGCGCTCGTGCTGATGACCGACGGTGAATACAATTCCGTCTACTGCAAGGGCGTCATCGCCCAGGACTCGACCAGCGGCAGCGGTAACACCAGCGACCACATCAACTGCAACGGCACGAACGGCAAGGACGCCTACCAGCAGGCTCAGGCCCTGTGCGACGCCATGAAGGCCCCGCCCAACAACGTCGTCATCTACACGGTGGGGCTGAACGTGCTGGCCAAGCCGCAGGCGCAGGACCTGGTCAACAAGTGCGCCACCGACGCCAAGCACGTCTATCTGCCGGCGGACGGCACGGCGATGACCGCCGCCTTCAACCAGATCGCCGCCGACCTGCAGAGGCTGCGGCTCTCACAATAGGGCCTGAACCTTCAAGGACCTCTCGCACCCCTCCCTGCCTCGCAGGGAGGGGTTTTCGTTTGAGGCTCAGGCGAGCTTGATCTCGCGCAGCCGCTCCTGGAGGAACTCGTCGGCGGTGATCGAGACCGGATAGTTGTCCGGGTGCGCCGGGTCGATGCAGCCCGGCAGGGTCTTGATCTCGTAGTCCGAGTTGAAGTGCAGGAAGAAGGGCGTGGAGTAGCGCGGCACGCCTCTGCGCTCCGGCGCCGGATTGACCACCCGGTGGGTGGTGGACGGCAGGCGGTTGTTGGTCAGCCGCTGCAGCATGTCGCCGATGTTGCAGACCAGCGAGCCCGGCGGCGGGTTGATCGCCAGCCATTGGCCGTCACGGTCCAGAACCTCCAAGCCCGCCTCCTCGGCGCCGAGCAAGAGGGTGATGACGTTGATGTCCTCGTGCGCGGCTGCGCGGATGTGCGGGCCGTCGAACGGAACCGGCGGGTAGTGCAGCAGGCGCAGGATCGAGTTGCCGAAGTCGACGGTCGGATCGAAGAAGTGGCGCTCGAGGCCCAGGTAGGTGGCGATCGCCTCCAGCACCTTCAGGCCCATGGCGTCGAGCGCGCCATAGAGCCAGCCCACCGTCTCGTGGAACTCCGCCACCTCGGCGTCCGGCCAGACGTTGTCGGCCATGTGGCTGCGGAAGGGGTGGCCCGGCGGCAGGTCGCGGCCGACGTGCCAGAACTCCTTGAGGTCGTAGTTGGTCTCGCCCTTGGCGGTCTCGACGCCGAAGGGCGTGTAACCGCGCTGGCCGCCGACCGGCAGCTTGTATTTCAGCTTCTGCGCTTCCGGCAGGGCGAAGAATTTCTTGGCGGCCGCGAGCGCCGCGTCGATGCGCGCCTGCGGAATGCCGTGGTCGCAGATCACCGCGAAGCCGAAGCGGGCGAAAGAGGCGCCGAGCTGGTCGGAGAAATGGGAGAAGTCGCGGCTGAACTCCGTGAAGGAGACGGGCGCGATGCGGGGCGGAAGGGTTTGGGCCTGGCTCATTCCCCAAGGTCTACACCCGCTCCTCCTCGGCTTCCAACCGCTCGGCGCTGTCGCGCCGGGGCTCGGCGAGCTGGGGGGCGTCCTCCAGGTCTTCTTCCTCGGCGATCCGCTTCATTTCGGCGCGCAGCAGGCGTTCGGTGGTCTCGCGGCTGTCGCGCGCGGCCATGATATAGTTCTCCTCCTCGCCGGCGATCGGGGCCAGCTGGCGGAAGAAGACGTCGTCCTGCTCGCGGAACAGGTCCGCGGCCCGGTTGGCGCGCCGCTCGCTGAGGCCGAGGTTCAAGAGCGCCTTGCGGCCCAGGTTGAGCGCGCTCTCGAAGGTCTCGCGCTCGACCTCGACGTTGGGGGTCTTCAGGAGCTCGTAGGCATGGCGTCGGTCCCAGGCGCGGGCCAGCATCTTCAGGTTGGGGAACAGCTCGTGGGCGGCCTCGACCATCTCCGAGGCCTTGTCGCGGTCGTCGATGGCCACGATCAGCAGCTTGGCCTTGTCGGCGCCGGCGGTGCGCAGCAGGTCCATTCGGCTGGCGTCGCCGTAGTGCACCTTCCAGCCGAAGCGGCGGATGACCTCGATCTGCTCGATCGATGAGTCCAGCAGCACGACCCTGAAGTTGTTGGCCAGGAGGAGGCGGGTGGCGATCTGGCCGAAGCGGCCGAACCCGGCGACGATGACGTCCGGCGAGGCTTCGTCGAAGGGCACGTTCTCCGGCTCGTCGCGGTCTTCGGCGCGGCTCAGCACCAGGCGGTCGTAGGCGGCGGAAAGCAGCGGCGTGGCGGCCATGGAGACGGCGACGACGGCGGTGAGCAGGTGGGCGAGCTCGGCGCTCATCACCCGCGCGCCCAGCACGAAGCCCAGCAGGACGAACGCGAACTCGCCGCCCTGGGCGAGGGCGACGCCGGTGGAGAGCGCGGTGCGGTGCGGCGTGCGGAAAAGCCGGGCCGCGCCATACATGGCCACGACCTTGAGCGCCATCAGGCCGAGCACGAGCCCCACGATCAGCAGGAAGTTGTTCCGCACCAGCTGCAGGTCGAGGCCGGCGCCGACGGTGATGAAAAACAGGCCCAGCAGGAGGCCTCGGAACGGCTCGATGTCGGTCTCGAGCTCGCGGCGGAACTCGCTTTCGGCCAGCACGACCCCGGCCAGGAAGGCGCCGAGCGCCGGCGACAGACCCACCAGCTCCATCAGGGCGGCGACCGCGACCACCAGCAAGAGGGTCGAGGCGGTGAAGATCTCCCGCAGCCGGGCCGCGGCGATGAACCGGAACACCGGCTGGGTGAGATATCGCCCGCCGACCACCACAGCCGCCACCGCGGCCATCTGGGCCAGGGCCTGCATCCAGCCGGGCAGGGCGCCGAGCAGGCTGGTCGAATGACTGACCGTCGGGGTCATGACGCCAGCCGGCGTGAGCAGCGGCAGCAGGGCGAAGAGCGGGATCACCGCCAGGTCCTGGAACAGCAGGACGCCGAAGGAAGCCTCGCCGACCGGGCCCTGGCGCAGGCCTTTCTCCTCCAGGCTCTGCAGGACGATGGCGGTGGACGACATGGCCAGGATCAGGCCGACGGCCGCGCCGACCCGCCAGTCGAGGCCGAAAGCGAGCGAGGCCGCCGCGATCAGGGCGCCGGTGCCCAGCACCTGCGCCAGGCCGAGGCCGAAAATGGTGGTGCGCATCTTCCAGAGCAGCGCCGGGCGGACCTCGAGGCCGATCAGGAAGAGCAGGATGACGACGCCAAACTCGGCGAAGCGCTGCACCTCGCCGGGCGCGCCCACCAGGTTCAGCAGGAACGGCCCGATCAGCACGCCCGCGATCAGGTAGCCCAGCACCGAGCCCAGGCCGAGCCGCTTGGCGATCGGCACCGACAAGACGCCGGCGGCCAGATAGACCAGGGCCTGGATCAGCAGGGTGTTGGCGTGCATGCCCGCAATGGACGGCGCCTTTGGTCGGCTTGCACGCAATTTTTCTGACGCCCGCGGTTCTCAATTGCTGCGCCGCGGCGTAACAGGGCGGGCATGGCCAGCAAGACAGTGGACGGCGCCGCCCAGGCGCTCGCGGGCGTGCTCTTCGACGGCATGACCATCATGGCAGGCGGCTTCGGCCTCTGCGGAATTCCCGAGAACCTGATCGCGGCGATCCGCGAGGCGGGGGTGAAGGACCTGACGGTCGTCTCCAACAACTGCGGGGTCGACGACTTCGGGCTGGGGATCCTGCTGGCCGGCGGCCAGATCAGGAAGATGATCTCCAGCTACGTGGGCGAGAACAAGCTGTTCGCCGAGCTCTACCTCTCCGGCAAGCTGGAGCTGGAGTTCAATCCGCAGGGCACGCTCGCCGAACGCATACGGGCAGGCGGAGCCGGTATCCCCGCGTTCTTCACCAAGACCGGCGTCGGCACCCTGGTGGCCGAGGGCAAGGAAGTCCGCGAGTTCGACGGCGAAAGCTATGTGATGGAGCGCGGGCTGACCGCGGACCTGTCCATCGTCAAGGCGTGGAAGGGCGACCACGAGGGCAACCTCGTCTACCGGCTGACCGCGCGGAACTTCAACCCGATGATGGCCACGGCCGGCAAGGTGACCATCGCCGAGGTGGAACAGCTCGTGGAGACCGGCACGCTGGACAAGGACAACATCCACACGCCCGGCATCTACGTCGACCGCATCTTCCAGGGCGCGCACTTCGAGAAGCGCATCGAGCAGCTGACCACCCGCGCCAAGGAAGCCGTCTGATGAGCTGGACCCGCGAACAGATCGCCGCGCGCGCCGCCACCGAGCTGCGCGACGGCTTCTATGTGAACCTCGGCATCGGCATCCCGACCCTGGTCGCCAACTACATCCCGACCGGCGTCCACGTGACCCTGCAGAGCGAGAACGGCATGCTGGGCATGGGGCCGTTCCCCTACGAGGGCGAGGCCGACCCGGACCTGATCAACGCCGGCAAGCAGACGATCACCGAGCTGCCGAGCTCGTCCTATTTCAGCTCGGCCGACAGCTTCGCCATGATCCGAGGCGGGCACATCGACCTGTCGATCCTGGGCGCGATGCAGGTGGCGGCCAACGGCGACCTCGCCAACTGGATGGTGCCCGGCAAGATGGTCAAGGGGATGGGCGGGGCCATGGACCTGGTGGCCGGCGTCAAGCGCGTGGTCGTGGTCATGGAGCACACCGAGAAGTCCGGCGCGCCGAAGCTGGTCAAGGCCTGCACCCTGCCGCTGACCGGCCAGGGCGTGGTCGACCTGGTGATCACCGAGCTTGGGGTGTTCGACGTCAGCCGCGGCAAGGCGCCGCTAAGCCTGGTCGAGCTGGCCCCCGGCGTGACGGTGGACGAGGTCAAGGCCAAGACCGAGGCGCCGTTCGAGGTGATGGTCGAGGCGTAGCCTCCGGCTCTGGAGCGGCGCTTGACCAAGTCCGGCCCCGGAGCAATCTGGCCGGCATGGGGCTTGGTCGCAATCTCGTCGGGTGGCCGAACGCCAGCGCCTTGGTTGGCGCGCTCGCGCTCGCCACTGTCTCGGAACCGGCGGTAGCTGCCGTTCGCTGCGGTGGGCCCTCATCAAACCAGGTCGAAGTTCAGCGCGAACAAGTCGCTGCCAAAGCCAAAGAACTCGAGGTAGTGTCGACCTCGACGCACGGCGACGGAATGTTCGGGTTCGCGGCGGCCCAATTGGCAATCTACGGACCTGACTGCCGCATATTGTTCCAGAAGAGCTTCGGCGTCTCGACTGAGGTCCGCTTCGAAACCCGGCGACTCGGCACAGTGCCCGTCCTAGTCGTCACCGCTCTGCAGCCCGGCGGATCAGGCGACAACTTCGAGCATCTCGTCCTGGCCTACGATGACGGCATTCGCCCCTTGGCGCCGATGGATCTGCAACACAGCAATATGGGCGGCTTCTTCATCGGCGAGCTCGGGAGGGGCCGCGGGCCCGGATTGGTTCTTTGGGACGCAATATGGGAGGATGGCGCGCACTACTCGCCGCATCGCTATCGCGTGACCACCTATCGGTGGCGAGCTGAGAGCGTCGCGAACTCGCGATGGCGCCCGGGCGCTTTCCTGGGGCCTAGCGAGGTGATGACGAAGCAGCGCCTCGATCCGGACCCGGACGCCGTTGCTCGGGCTCTCGGATTGGGCTTTCGCGATCTGACAAAGCCACGGCGCTTCAGATACTCGGACGCCGCTCGCTGCGAGAACAACCAGCCAGACCCATCTCTTTGCCAGCCGCCTCGGTAACCAGCGACGTCGCCCGTGCGTATAGCTAGGTGACCCTCGACCTCACCAATGGCATTCTTGACCCATGAAAACCCGACTGTTCGCCGCGCTCGCCGCTTCCGTCCTGATGATCTCCGACGCCGCGCCGGCGGCGGCCGCGGCGCTGAAGACCGCCGTGTTCGCCGGCGGCTGCTTCTGGTCGGCGGAGCACGACATCCAGCACACGCCTGGTGTGAAGGACGTGGTGGTGGGCTACGCCGGCGGCGCGACCAAGAACCCGACCTACGAGAATCACGCCGGCTTCCTGGAATCGATCAAGGTCACCTACGACCCGGCGGTGATCAGCTATCCGCAGCTGGTCAACGCCTTCTTCCACCACATCGACCCGACCGACCCCAACGGCCAGATCTGCGACCAGGGCCCGTCCTACCGCACGGCGATCTTCGCGGCCGACGCCACCGAGAAGGCCCAGGCCGAGCAGGTGAAGGCGCAGATCGGCAAGGAGCTGGGCGCGAACGTGCGCACCATGGTGCTGCCCGCCACCACGTTCTGGATGGGCGAGGGCTATCACCAGAACTACGCCGAGAAGAACCCGGCGGCCTACATGGCCTATCGCGTCGGCTGCGGCCGCGACCGGACCCTGCGGGTCATCTGGGGGAAGGGCTGACCTTCAGCCCGTTGGCCACGACCCGGTCGCCCGGCCGCCATTGCGGCGACGGATAGCCGGTTTTGGGATCGCGCGGCCGGGGCTGGAAGCCTTCGCCCACGAACATGTCGAGGGTGCGCCGGCGCTTGCGGTCGATCCAGATGTGGTCGATCTCCGGCTCCAGCACGCGGGTGAAGTCGCGCGCCATCTCGGTGTCGAACCAGCCCTCATAGGCGACCGCGAGCACACGCTGGCCCGTGGCGGGCGTCAGCGGGGCGCTGGCCTCGGCTTGGTTGCCGGCCTCGGTCCCGCGCAGCCAGATCTTCAGCGGCGGGGCCAACGGTTCGCGCAGGTAGGCGCGGCCGTAGTAGGCGAAGGCGTAGTAGAGGAAGCGGTTGTTGACCGCGATGGCGCTTAGGCCCGCCGGGCTCTCGACGCGGGCGCGGCGCACGATGACCTCGGCGGTCTGGTCCCAGCCACGGGCGCGCTTGGCGCTGTTGGAGACCCCCAGCCTGTCGCCGAGGCTCGGCGAAACGACGAGGACGAGGAAGGCCGCGGCGACGGCGGCCTGAATGACGAAGGCCGCGATCAGGGTGCGCCGCGCGCGCCAGCGGATCAGCCAGGCGGCGACCAGGATCGCGCCGGATATGTAGCTCGCCCCCGACCAATTGGCGTTGGCCCGGCTGACGAAGGCCTGCAGCGCCACCAGCGCGATCGGCGGCAGGGTGAAGCAGAGCAGCGTCAGGTCCGCGGGCTCCAGCCGTCGGCGCCAGGCCAGCAGGCCCCCGCCGACGATCAGCACAGCGAACGGAATCGGCCCGAACACCAGGAACTGGGTGACCAGGAATTCTCCGAGCTCGGCCGGATGGAAGAGGCTGGCGGCGCCCCAGTGGGCGTCGGCGGCGGTGTGCTGGACGGTGGCGAATCCGTGGGCGGCGTTCCAGGCGAGGTTGGGCGCCAGAACCAGGGCCAGCGCGCCGACCGCCAGCGCCGCCGATCCGGTCGACCAGCTTCGCCGTGCGCTGGCCGAGAGCGCCAGGTGCAGGCCCATGCCGATCACAGCGTAGGCCGCGGCGTACTTGCTGAGGAAGGCCAGGCCCAGGGCCGCGCCAAGGCCGGCCGCGAGCCCCAGCCGCCGCGCGCCGCCCGCCCCCTGGAAGGACACATAGGCCAGCAGCGTCAGGCCCAGGAAGAACAGCAGCGGCGCGTCGGTGGCGACCACCGCCGCCGAGAGCTGGATGCCTGGCGTGAGGGCATAGAGCGCCGCGCCCGCCAGGGCCACGCGGGAGCTGTAGAGCCTGCGCGCGATCGCGAAGACCAGGAGCGTCGCGCCGGCCTGGAACAGCACCGCCGGCAGGCGCACCCACGGCTCGGCGTCGCCGCCGAACGCCGTCGTCGCCCAGATCGCCCAGGCGATCATCGGCGGCTTCGAATAGTAGCCGAAGGCCAGCGTGCGCGACCAAAGCCAGTACTGAGCCTCGTCGGGATAGAGCTCGAGCGGCGTACGGAAGAGGGCGATCAGCCGCGCGAACGTCAGGGCCGTCGTCAGAAGGATCGCCGCCCGCGCATCGGCGTCCAGGTCCCTGGGTCTCGTCGCATCCGGAGTCTTGGCGCCTCGCATCGCGGCCGACCCTAGCCGCATCCGGGCTTGCGCCGGAAGGCGCGGTGCGACACTGCAACGCAAGTGTGTCCTCGACTACACGCCCGTTTCCGAAGTGTGTCGAATGTAATAAAACTGTTACCGCCCGAAGCCATGTTGCCTCATATGTGGCGTACGGAAATCAGCGACGGCAGGGGTTGCCGGCGTGGGATTCCGCAGGGGGATTGAATGCAGTTGAAACTAAGCCGCGCGCTTTGCGCGACGACGGCCTTGGCGACGGGCGTGCTTCTGGCCGGCCAGGCGTTGGCGCAATCCACGGGTTCGGCGGTCGTCGAGGAGCTGGTGGTCACGGGGGCCACGGGCCCGCGTTCGATGGACGGCATCCTGGCGCAGGTCGCGCCGAAGACGAAGACCACCATCGACCAGCAGTTCATCGCCAAGCAGATGCCGGGCCAGACGATCGCGGAAACGCTGAACGTCGTCCCGGGCTACAACTTCACCAACAACGACCCCTACGGGAACTCGGGCGGCAACATCCGCCTGCGCAGCTTCGACGGCGCGCGGATCTCGCTGCAGTGGGACGGCATCCAGCTGAACGACAGCGGCAACTACGCCATCTTCACCAACCAGATCGGCGATTCCGAGATCATCAGCACGGCTGAGGTCTCGCAGGGCACCACCGACGTCGACAGCCCGACGGCGTCGGCCGTGGGCGGCGCCATCAACTACCGGACCAAGGTTCCGGACAAGACGATGGGCGCGCACATCAACCTGAGCGTCGGCACCGACAGCTACACCCGCGAGTATGGGGAATTTGACACCGGCGAGGTCGGGCCCTGGGGCACGCGCGCCTTCATTACCGCCTCGCACACCGAATACGACAAGTTCAAGGGGACCGGCTCGCTGGTGAAAGACCAGTTCAACGCCCAGGTCTACCAGCCGCTGCGCGACAACGGCGACTTCGTCCGGGTCATGGTTCACTGGAACAAGAACCGGAACAACTTCTACCGAAACCCGACGCTCGCCCAGTACCAGCAGTTCGGCTACACCTTCGACGAAGACCAGAAATGCACCCTGCCGACGCCGGTGGCGGGTACGGCGCAGAACGCCACGACCCAGTCGACGATCGTGGACTTCACGGGCAGCATCGTCGCCAACACGAGCTGCACCAACTACGCCAACGTCCGGATCAACCCATCGAACACGGGCAACATCCGCGGGCAGTTCAAGTACCACGTCCTCGACAACCTGATCTTCACCTTCGACCCCAGCTTCCAGTACGTGCTGGCGAACGGCGGCGGGTTCACGGTGGTGTCGGAGACGGACAACCGCCTGCGCGGCGCGGCCGGCCCGGCGGCGCCGGGGCGTGACCTGAACGGCGACGGCGACACGCTGGACAGCGTGGCGCTCTACACGCCGAACAACACGAACACCCGCCGCTACGGCCTCAACTCGTCGATCATCTACGACCTGAACGCCGATCATCACTTCCGCCTGGCCTATTCGCTCGACTACGCCCGCCACCGCCAGACCGGCGAGTTCACCTCGCTGAACCAGAGCGGCGACCCGGCCAATGTGTTCGGCGGCAAGGACGGCCAGGGTCCGAAGATCGCGACCAACGACGGCAGCTTCCTGCGCGGCCGCGACCGCTTCTCGATCGCCCAGCTGAACATGGTCGCCGCCGAGTACTTCGGCCGGTTCATGGACCAGAAGGTGGAGGTCCGTCTGGGCGTCCGCGCGCCGTTCTTCAAGCGCGACCTGAACCAGTTCTGCTATTCGCAGAACGGCTCGACGACCGTGCTCTGCACCACCCAGCCGGTGACCACGGTGCTGGCCAACGGCAACGTGCAGTTCGCCGGCAACACCAACCAGTTCATCCGGCCGTACTCGACGACCAAGAAGTACGACAAGGTGCTGCCGGCCGTCGGCGCCACCTACCGCTTCGACGAGGCGAACAGCGTCTACGGCAGCTATGCCGAGGGCCTGTCGGTTCCGCGAACGGACAACCTCTACACGATCACCCGCGCGGCGGACGGATCGCTGCAGAATCCGGGCGTGCAGCCGGAGACCACCAAGACCTTCGAGATCGGCTACCGCTACACGACCAACCGCCTGCTGGCCTCGGTGGCGCTCTACACCACCGAGTTCCAGAACCGCATCGCGTCCTCCTTCGACCAGGACCTGAACGTCTTCATCGACCGCAACATCGGCTCGGTGGATATCCGCGGCGTAGACGGCGGCGTGGTGTTCAACGCGACCGACAATCTCACCTACATCGGCAACATCTCGTACAACGACAGTGAGGTGAAATCGAACAGCCCGCTGTCGGGCGGCCTCTTCCTGCCGATCAAGGGCAAGAAGGTCGTGGAGACGCCGGACTGGAAGGTGTTCCAACGCGCCGACTGGAATGTGACCGACCTGATCAGCGTCGGCGTCCAGATGGAATACGTCGGCAAGCGCTACTCGACCGACGTGAACGACCAATTCGCCAAGGCCTACACGACCTGGGACGCAGACATGCGGATCAAGCTGCCCTTCTGGGGCGGCGACAAGGTCTACGTGCAGGCCAACGTGAAGAATATCGCCGACGTGAAGTACCTGGGCTCGATCTCGACGCAGACCAACGCGATCAATCTTCCGGGCTCGAACGGCTTTGCGCCGACCTACGTGCCGGGCTCGCCCCGCACGTTCCTTGTCACCCTGCACGCGGACTTCTAGCGCCGAGCTAGAACCACCCGTCAGGGCCGAAAATTTGTGACGAGGGCGGACTGCGGTCCGCCCTCAGGCACGGCTGCCATCATGGAGGCGCCGGCGCCACACTTTCGCGCGACTCCACACATTGTAGCAAAACCGTCACCAACAGCCGCGATTTGCACGCTATAGGCGCTTTATACGCGCTTTACAGACAGCGAACCCGTCCGGGGGACGGTTTCGGGGCGTCAATGAGGGGTAGCACATGCAAATCAAGTTCAACCGCGCCTTGTGCGCGAGCACCGCGCTGGTCACGGGCCTTCTCCTGGCCGGCCAGGCGCTGGCGCAATCGACCGCCAGCCAGGTGCAAGAGGTCATCGTCACTGGCGCCCGCGGGCTGCCGACGGTCGCCGGCGTGATCAGCCAGGTCCGGGAAGCCAAGGACGAATCGATCGTCAACCACGAGTTCTTCGAGCGGCAGCAAGCGGGCCAGAACTTCGCCCAGCTGATCAACCTGCTGCCCGGCGTGAACTATTCGTCCGAGGACGCCACCGGCAACCTCTCGGGCGACCTGCGCATCCACGCCTTCGACGGCAACCACATCAGCGTCACGATCGACGGCGTTCCGGTCAACGACAGCGGCAACTACGCGATCTTTCCCGGCGAATACCTGACGCAGGAACTGATCGACCACATCACCGTCAACATGGGCGCGACCTCGGTCGACAGCCCGACGGCCTCGGCGGTGGGCGGCTCGGTCGACATCGTCTCGAAGGTCCCGACGAAAGACCGTGAACTGATCTTCCAACCCACCGTCGGCAGCGACAATTTCCAGCGCTACTACGTCGAGGGCCAGTCCGGCGAGTTCGGCCCCTGGGGCACACGGTTCTACCTGGCCGGGAACTATGACCACGCCGACAAGTGGGTCGGCGCCGGCGACCTGATGAAGGAAGGGCTCGACGCGCGGATCTATCAGCCGCTGAAGGGCACCGACTTCGTCAGCCTCTCGGCCAGCTACACCGTCGAGCACAACTACTTCTACGACACCTCCTCGCCGGCCCAGTTCGACCAGGCCGCCCTCGGCGTCGGCAAGAACAACCTCGACTACAACACTTTCTGGGCGCCGCCGACCGCGCGCGCCGGCGTGGTCGACACCCCGCCGATGGGCACGGGGCCGCTGATCAACAAGGGCTCCACCCCCGGCTTCAACCAGGGCAATGACCCGTTCGGCGGCGGCCTGGAAGGCAACTACTGGGCGTTGCACCCGAACCCGGTGATCTTCGGGACGATCCGCGGCGCGTCGAAGTTCTCGATCACCGACAACCTGACCTTCACCTTCGACCCCTCGTTCTTCTACACCCTGGCCAACGGCGGCGGCGTGTTCGCCACCAGCGAAAGCGATCCGCGCCTGAAGGGGAACAACCTGGCCTCGAAGGGCGTCGACTTGAACGGCGACGGCGACACGCTGGACACGGTCAACCTGTATGGCCCCAGCAACACCAACACCCGCCGCTACGGCCTGTCGACCTCGCTGCTGTGGGACGTGAACGAACACCATCACCTGCAGCTCGGCTACACCTTCGACGACGCCCATCACCGCCAGACCGGCGAGCTGGGCTACATCGACCCGGTGACCGGCCAGCCGGGCTCGATCTTCGGCGGCAAGGAGGGCTGGGGCTCGACCCAGGTCAAGACGGCCGACGGCAGCATCCTGCGGACCCGCGACCGCGCCTCGGTCGCCATGCTGAACCAGGTGGCCGTGAACTACATCGGCCAGTTCATGGACGACCGGCTGCACGTGAACATCGGCGTGCGCGATCCCTACTTCAAACGCGAACTGAACCAGTTCTGCTACACCTATAACGGCACGACGGTGCAGTGCGACTCGGTCGACCCGGCCCTGGTGCAGGCCGCGCTCGCCAAGGACATCGCGGCCCTGCAGGCCAACCCGAAGCTGGCTGCGGCGGCCAACCTCAGCCAGCTGCTGCTGGGCAAGGCGACCGGTATCAACAACGACACGGTCCTCGGCCTGCCGAACTTCCGCATGCCGTTCCGCCAGACCGTGAACTACAACAAGGTCCTGCCGAACGCGGGCGTCACCTACCGGATCAACGACGACCAACTGGTCTACGCGACCTACGCCAAGGGCTTTTCGGCGCCGAAGACGGACGATCTCTATTCGAGCACGCTCGCGGTCGTGGCTCCGGAAAGCAGCGACAGCTACGCCGCCGGCTGGCGCTACCAGACGTCGCGGATCACGACCTCCTTCAGCCTCTGGGACGTCGATTACCACAACCGCATCGTGCAATCGTTCGACCCGACCGACCCGTCGGTCAGCATCGACCGCAACATCGGCGAGGTGCAGATCTACGGCGCCGACCTGGAAGCCGGCGCCCAGCCCACCGAGCATCTCTCGCTCTATGCGTCGGCCGAATTCATGAAGAGCGACGTGAAGAGCAACGAGGCCGTCTCCGCGGTCGGCGGCGTGGCCTTCTCCCTGCCCACCAAGGGCAAGGAGCTGGTGCTGTCGCCCGACACGACGATCTCGGCGCGCGGCCAGTACGATTTCGGCTGGCTGACGACGGGCCTGCAGCTCAAGTATTCGTCGAAGCGCTACGTGGACGACATGAACACCGCGTTCCTGCCGGACTACACGACGCTGAACTTCGACGCCCGCCTGCCGATCACCTGGTGGGGCGCGCAGAACACCTATCTGCAGCTCAATCTCTACAACCTGACGAACACGCGCTATCCGACGCGCGTCTCGTCGATCACCAACGCCAACAACGTGGTGGTGGGCAACACGACGATCTTCGGGAAGTCCTACTTCTACACCTACGACGCGCCGCGCAGCGTTCAGCTGACGCTGCACGCGCAGTTCTAGCCGACAGACTCGGTTCCAGATCGAAAGGGCGGTCCGGCGACGGGCCGCCCTTTTTCTTGCGCCCAGCTCGCGCGCCTTGACGTTGGGCGCCCGCGCGGCCATCTGCGCGCGTCCGCTGCAGCAGAGAGCCCGATGACCGTCACCGTTCCCGCCGAATGGGCGCCGCACAGGGCCATGTGGCTGGGTTTCCCCAGCCATGCGGAGCTGTGGGAAGACGACCTAGCCGCCGCCCAGGCCGAGGTTGCGGCGCTGGCCCGAGCGCTGGCCGGGCCGGGCGGCGAACGCGTCCGGCTGATGACCGGGTCCGCCGAAGGAGCCGCCGACGCGCGCCGGCTGCTGGGCGAGGCGGCGGAGGTGGAAATCGTCACCGGAGCCTTCGGCGACATCTGGCTGCGGGACACCGGGCCGATCTTCGCCAAAGGGCCGCAGGGCCTTGTCGCCCAGGGTTTCCGCTTCAACGGCTGGGGCGGCAAGTACCAGTTGCCACATGACGACAGCGTGGCCGGCCAGATCGCGGCCGCGGCGGATGTGGCGCTGGACGAATTCGGCTTCATCCTGGAGGGCGGAGCGCTCGACCACGACGGCGAGGGCGCCGTGCTGACCACCGGCCAATGCCTGCTCAACTCCAACCGCAACCCGGGCTGGACGGAGGCGGACGCCGAGGCCGCCTTGGCGCAGGCGCTGGGCGCGAAGAAGGTGCTGTGGCTGGGCGAAGGCCTGGCTAACGACCACACCGACGGCCACGTGGACAACCTGGCGCGCTTCGTGGCGCCGGGCGTCGTGGCCTGCCCGGTGGCCTGGGGCCGTGGCGACCCGAACGCGGCGGCCTATGACGACGCGGCGCGCCGGCTGTCGGGCATGACGGACGCGGCCGGGCGGCCGATCAAGGTGATGCGCATCCCCTCGCCGGGCTGGATCGACAACGTCAGCGGGGGCAGCGGCCCCGCGCCGGCCAGCCATATGAATTTCCTGATCGCCAACAGCGCAGTGATCGTGCCCATCTACGCCGAGCAGCCGGGCGCCTTCGCGGTGCAGGCGTTGGAGCACCTGTTCCCCGGCCGCCAGGTGATCGGCCTGCCGTCGACGGCGATCCTGACCGGCGGCGGCTCGTTCCACTGCATCACCCAGCAGGAGCCCGCCTGATGACGCGCAAAATCTCGGTGGCGGCGATCCAGGCGAGCTACGGCCTGGATCTTGAGCGCAACATCGCGCGCACCGCCGAGCTGATCCGCGAGGCGGCGGCCAAGGGCGCCCAGGTGATCCTGCCGCCGGAGCTGTTCCAGGGTCCCTATTTCTGCGTCGCCCAGGAGGAGCGCTGGTTCAAGGAGGCGCATCCCTGGCGGGAGCATCCCTGCGTCACCGCGCTCGCGCCGCTGGCCCAAGAACTGGGCGTCGTCCTGCCGATCTCGATCTTCGAGCGCGAGGGCCCGCACTATTTCAACAGCCTGGTGATGGCCGACGCGGACGGCTCGCTGATGGGCGTCTACCGCAAGAGCCATATCCCCGACGGCCCGGGCTACATGGAGAAGTACTACTTCCGCCCCGGCGACACGGGCTTCAAGGTCTGGGACAGCCGCTTTGGGCGCCTGGGCGTCGGGATCTGCTGGGACCAGTGGTACCCCGAGGCCGCGCGGGCCATGGCCCTGATGGGCGCAGAGGCCTTGCTCTATCCGACGGCGATCGGCTCGGAGCCGCACGATCCGACGCTGGACACCGCCGCGCCCTGGCGGCGTGCGATGCAGGGCCATGCGGTTTCCAACGTGATCCCGGTGGTGGGCGCCAACCGCACGGGCTTCGAGCCCTGGGACGGCTATCCGAATGGCGGCCAGCTCTTCTATGGCTCCAGCTTCATCTCCGATCACCGTGGCGACCTGGCCGCGGCCTTCGGGCGCGAGGACGAGGGGGTGCTCATCGCGGAATTCGACCTGGACTTCCTGGCCACGCACCGCGCGGCCTGGGGCTTCTTCCGCGACCGGCGGCCGGACCTCTACGGAGCCCTGACGCAGGGGCGGCCGGCTTGATCGAGACCGAGCGACTCGTCATACGGCCGCCCTTGGACCGCGACCGCCCGGCGATCGCGGCGATCAACGGCGACCCCGAGGTGGGCGCGTGGCTGGCTTCGACCCTGACGCGCGAGGAGAGCGACGCCATGGTCGACCGCGTCCTGGCGCACATCGAGGAACACGGCTTCGGCTTCTGGGTCGCCGAGCGCAAGGCGGACCGCGCGGTGATCGGCCTCATCGGCCTGATCGCGATGGGCGAGGACCTCCCGCCTGGGCCGGCCGTCGAGGCGGGCTGGCGGCTTTCGCCCACGACCTGGGGCAAGGGCTATGCGACCGAGGGCGCGCAGGCGGTGGTGGACTGGGCCTTCGATCAGCTCGACGCGCCGGAAGTCGTGGCGATCACGGCGCGCAGCAATCTCAGGTCACAGGCGGTGATGCGGCGGATCGGCATGGTCGCCGAGCCTTGGCGCGACTTCGACCACCCGCGGCTGGCCGACGACCATCCGTTGCGGCCGCACGTGACCTTCTCGGCGCGGCGCTAGCCGCTGGACGAACCCTATCGGCGGCTGCTTGGTTGTGGAGGCTTACCCCACGGAGGTCGCCGCCATGGACGCCAAGACCGAAACCCTTACGTCGGCCGCCGAGCTCGCCCGCCGCAGCCCGGTCCGCTTTCCCAACGAAAGCGCCGAATATCGCGCCGCGCGCACCGAGCTGCTGCGCGAAGAGATCGAGCTTCGCCGTCATCTCGAGCGGGTGGCCGCCCAGCGCCGCGCATTGCCGCCTGGCGGGGAGGTGCGGGGCGACTACCGCTTCGAGGGCGAAGACGGCCCGACTGACTTCGCGGGCCTGTTCAAGGACAAGGAGACCTTGGGCGTCTACAGCTTCATGTTCGGGCCGCAGCGCGAGCGGCCCTGCCCGATGTGCACCGCGCTGCTCGGCCCGCTCGACGGCAACGCCGCAGACCTCGATCAGCGCATGTCGCTGGTGGTGGTGGCGCGCTCGCCGATCGAGCGGCTGGTCGCCTTCAAGCGGGAGCGCGGCTGGCGCAACCTGCGGCTCTACAGCGACCTCAACGACAACTATTCGAAGGACTATTTCGGCCTACTGCCGGACGGTTCGGAGATCCCGGCCTTCAACGTCTTCACCCGGCGCGACGGGACCATCCGCCACTTCTGGTCCGGCGAGATGACCGGCGACGCGGCCGATCCCGGCCAGGACCCGCGGGGCGCGCCCGACCTGCCGCCGCTCTGGAACTTCCTGGACATGACGCCGGAGGGCCGCGGCGGCGACTGGTATCCCAGCCTGGACTACCGATAGGCCTCGCACGCCTTGGGCGGTGTAGCGGGCGCCGCGGAGAGCTCGGCCTTGGCCGCCTTCAGGTCGGCCACGAACTGAGGGTCGGCGTGGAGGCGTGCGACCATCGCGGCGGCCAGCTCGCGCCCCGCGGCCACGTCGCTGGCGAAATGCACGCCGCAGACCACGCGGCTCTGGCCGATCTCGCGGCCGGCGACCATGAGGTCGCTGGCCTTGGCGGGCTGGATCTCCGCCAGGATCAGGGCCCAGGACCAGCCGGCCATGGAGTGGCCTGACGGGTAGGAGGCGTTGGTCTCCATCCACTTTTCGCGCGGCACGCAGATCGGCCGGGTGTCGCCGAGCGGCGGGCGCTTGCGGTCGTAGAAGTCCTTGGGCGGCGTGCCGACCGTGCGCACGTCGAGCTCGACGCGGTGCAGCAGGCGCTGGGTCGCGGGCGTCGCCGCCTCGCCGATCTCGCGGCCGAGCGCGCAGGAGAAGCGGTGCATGGCCCCGCCCGTCCAGAGGTCGTTATCGGCCTGCGCCAGCTTCCAGCGCGCGGAGCCGTCGAGGGCGCGGGTCTGCTCGTAGATGGCGCGGTCGGCCCGGCCCTGGGCGCCGTCGGCCGCCGGCGGAGGCCCCAGGATCGCCTTGCCGTCCAGGTCGCCCGGCCGCAGGTAGCCGGTCAGCCTGGTGGGCACGGGCTGGGCCATCGAGAGGTCGGCGGGCGGCGGCGGGGGCGCAGCCACGGTGCAGGCGGCAAGCGCCAGCAGGGCGGCCGCGCCGCAGCTTAAGCGTCGGATCAAAGGGTCCTCGTCGTCAGGCGCGCAGCACGGTCTTGCCGTTCTTGATCACCGTGGCGTTGCGGTCCTTAACACGGGCTTCGAAGGAGATGACCGAACCATCCTTCCACAGGTCGACGGTGATGGTGTCGCCCGGGAAGACCGGGGCCGAGAAGCGCGCCTGGTGGCTCGCGATCTGGTCGGGGTCGTAGCCGGTGATCGCCTGCAGGACGGCGCGGCAGGTGATGCCGTAGGTGCAGAGCCCGTGCAGGATCGGCCGCGGGAAGCCTGAGCGCTTGGCGCTGTCGGGGTCGGAGTGCAGCGGGTTGCGGTCGCCGTTCAGGCGGTAGAGCAGGGCCTGGTCCTCGCGGGTGGCGATATCGACGGAGAGGTCGGCCTTGCGCGTTGGCACCTCGTGCGGCTCGGGCTGGCCCTCGGAGGGGCCGCCGAAGCCGCCGTCGCCGCGCGCGAAGGTCGAGCCGGTCAGGGTGGCGACCTTCTCGCCGGCCTCGTCGGTCCAGACGGTCTCGTTGATGATGACCGCGCCCTTGTCCTTGCCCTTGTCAAAGGCGCCGATCGTGCGGCCCTGGGCGGTGAAGGTCCCCGATGTCGGCAGCGGCTTGTGCAGCTCCACCTTCTGCTCGCCGTGCACGACCATCAGGAAGTTGATGACGCTCGCCCGATGGCCCGGCTTCTGCTCGACCTGGTCGCCGCCGCGCGGCGGACGCCCGCCCGCGGCCGCCAGGACCGTGGCGGCGGTCGGCACGACCTTGAGGTTCTTCTCGTAAACGAAGGCGAGCTCGTCCTCGTTCATCGGGTCGCGGCCCAGGCCCACGCCCAGCGCATAGAGCATCACGTCCTTGTCGCCGTAGGTGAAGGTGCGCGGCGCGGTCTTCTGATCGAGGATGTCCGGGTAGAAGATGGGCACGAATATTCCTCCGATTTTATGGGGCCGGCTCTGATGGCCGCTCGACAATGGCGGCGATCAAAGCCCCAGCGCGGCACAGGCGCAAGCGGCTCCCGGCCGCATTTGCGGGGCCGGGCCTGATCGGCTAGAAGCGGCGACTTCCCGCCGGGAGCCCATGCGCGCCCTGCGGTCCTCAAGTCACGCAAGGCGCTTCTATGACGACCACCTCTGTCCAGCAGGGCCAGATCACCGGCAACGTCCTCTTCTACACCCAGCCGGAGCCGCTTTCGCCGGAACTGCATGGCAAGCTGGGCGTCAAGAACATGGACGGCCCGTTCGGCTTCGCGAAGGCCGGCCACGCGATCCCGCTGACCGTGGGCGAGTTTCCGCTGGCCGCGGTGACCGGCCCGATCATCTTCGTGGGCGACGAGAAACTGCCGATCGCGGTGATGGGCCTGAACGCCGGCGACAACATGTTCCTGCGCGGCGACGGCCTGTTCGAGCCGGGCATCTACATCCCCGCCTATATCCGCCGCTATCCGTTCGTCTTCGCCAACGACGACAACGCCAAGCAGATGGTGCTGTGCATCGACCGCGGCGCGGAATTTGTGGTCGACAAGGACTTCGACCAGCCGTTCTTCGACGCCGATGGCCAACCCAGCCAGTACACGAAGAACTGCATCGAGTTCTGCAACAACTTCGAGATCGAGCGGCAGCGTACGCAGAGCTTCGTGCAGATCTTGAAGGACCTCGACCTGTTCGAGACCAAGACCGCCACCTTCACCATGGCCAACGGCGACGGCACCATGGGCGAGCCGCAGAAGATCGCCGACTATTTCGGCGTCTCGGAAGAGAAGCTGAACGCGCTGCCCACCGAGAAGCTGCTCGAGATCCGCGCCAACGGCGCGCTGGCCCAGATCTACGCGCACCTGGTGTCGCTGGTGGGCTGGGACCGCCTGGTCGCCCTGGCGCTCGCCCGGGCCACTGCGCCGCAAGCGGCGAACGCTTAAGCTACCGCGCGAAGACGCTCCGCGTCAGGCACGAGAAGACCAGCCGGCCCGCCTCGTCGAGGAGGTCGTGCTGGGCGATGATGATGCCCTTGCCGTCGCCGACGGGGTCCTTGGCCATGATGGTCATGCGTCCGCGCAAGAGCTCGCCGGCCGGCGGGTTGCGCACCCAGCGCAGCGCGTCGACGCCCAGCCGCTTGGTCTGCGGCCAGTCGGTGTGGGCGACCGCGTCCAGCTTGGCCCAGATTGCATAGACCATGGCGTCAGGCGCGCCGCGCTCCACCGCCCAGCCGGGCGTGAAGCCGGTGACGAAGAGCTGCAGGGCCTCCGGCTCCACCGCGGCCGCGCCCAACGACACCACCTGGCCGATCTGGATGTCGTCGAAAGAGGCTGGCACGGCGGGCGGGTCCTTCTGCTGTCCGCGGGCGGAAACGCCGATGATGGCCGTGCGCCGCGGGCGAAGTCGAGCGTCGCTTTGCGTCGCCCCTCGCGCGGCGCCATATAGCGCCCGGTAACCGACAAGGCCGGCGGACCGAATAGCTGCCGTAATCGACAGGGCGTATTGGGCGATGATGCGGTTGGCGGCTGGCGTATTCCTCGCCTTCACCTTGGCGATCGGCGCGGCGGCGGCCCAACCCGGCGCGGGCCAGACGGGCCCTGCGCGCCACGTTCAGGCCGAGCTTGTCTCCCAGCGCCAGGGGATCGCGCCCGGCGAGACCATCCACATCGCGCTGCGCCAGCAGATCGAGAAGGGCTGGCACACCTATTGGCGCAACTCCGGCGATTCCGGCGAGGCGACGCGGATCAAGTGGGAGCTGCCGGCCGGCTGGCAGGCGTCCGACTTCATCTGGCCGACGCCGCGGCGTGTGCCGGTCGGGCCGCTGATGAACTACGGCTACGAGGACGAGGTGCTGCTGCCCGTGGCCCTGACGGCGCCGGCGAGCGCCAAGCCGGGCGGGCAGGTCACGCTTAAAGCCAAGGCCTCGTTCCTGGTCTGCGCCGAGATCTGCGTGCCGGAGGACGACGACCTCACCCTGACGCTGCCGGTGACGCCGACGCCCTCGCCGCAGGACCCCAAGTGGGGCGGGATCATCGACAAGACCCTGGAGGCGGCGCCCAAGCCCGCGGGCCTCTCGGCGGTGTTCCAGCCGCGCGGCGCCGGCGTGGCTTTGGCGGTCACCGGGGCTGCACTGAAGGGTGCGAACCTCGCCGACGCCTATTTCTATCCTTTCGAATCCACGGTCATCGACCACGCCAAGCCGCAGGCCATCGAGCGAGGTCCTGAAGGCCTGACGCTCACGCTTTCGCCCGGCTATGGCTTCCAGGGCGGCCGTAGCCCCGCGCGCCTGGCCGGCGTGCTGGCCGTGGGCGACAAGGCCTACGAGATCGACGCTGCGCCGGGCGCGCCGCCACCGGGCGCCTCCGGCCTCGGCCCGCCGCCGGCCGCTAAGGGGCTTGGGCGCGCGGGCGGCGCCGACCTGGGCCTGGCCGCCGCGGCGCTGTTCGCCCTGCTGGGCGGGCTGATCCTCAACCTGATGCCCTGCGTCTTCCCGATCCTGGCGATGAAGGCCGCCTCGCTCGCCGGCCACGGCGGCGGCGACCATGCGGAGGCCCGCAAGCAGGGGCTGGCGTTCGGGGCCGGCGCCGTCGTGACCTTCCTGGCGCTGGCGGGCGTGCTGATCGCGCTGAAGGCGGCGGGCTCGACGATCGGCTGGGGCTTCCAGCTGCAGTCGCCGCCGGTGGTGGCGGTCCTGGCGCTCCTGATGCTGGCCGTGGCCTTGAACCTTTCGGGCCTGTTCGAGGTCGGGACCTCGCTGCAGGGGGCGGGCTCGGGCCTGGCGAGCCGCGGCGGGGCGTTGGGCGCCTTCTTCACCGGCGCTCTGGCCGTGGTGGTGGCCGCCCCCTGCACGGCGCCCTTCATGGGCCCGGCGCTGGGCTGGGCGCTGACCCAGACCGAGGCCGCCGCGCTCACCGTCTTCCTGGCCCTGGGGATCGGCTTCGCCGCGCCCTTCGTGCTGGTCGCCTTCGCGCCGGCGCTGCTGTCGCGCCTGCCCAAGCCCGGGCCGTGGATGGAGGTGTTCCGCAAGGCGCTGGCCTTCCCGATGTACGGCGCAGCGGCGTGGCTGGCCTGGGTGCTGGCGCAGCAGGCCGGGGCGGAAGACCTCGCCAAGCTGTTCGCGGCCGCCGTGGTGGTGGCGCTGGCGGCCTGGCTGGCGGGCCTGGCCCAGCGTCGCGCGGCGATGGGCGGCAAGCCCGTCGTCCTGACGGCGGGCGCGGGCCTGCTGGCGGCCCTCGCGGTCGCCGCGGTGGTCTGGCCGCAGGACAAGGCCGCGGACCTGCAGTCGGAGGCCTACAGCCCTGCCCGGCTCGCCGAGCTGCGCGCGCAGGGTCGGCCGGTGTTCGTCAACTACACCGCCGCCTGGTGCGTCTCCTGCCAGGTCAACGACAAGGTGGCGCTCTCGACCCACCAAGTTCAGCAGGCGTTCGCGCGCCACAAGGTCGCCTACTTGAAGGCCGATTGGACGAAGCGCGACGCCACCATCGCCGCCGATCTGGCCGCCCACGGCCGGGCAGGCGTTCCGCTCTACCTGGTCTATGGAACCAAGGGCGGCGACGGCGTTATCCTGCCGTCAATTCTGACGCCGGATATCGTGGTCAAGGCGGTCGAGTCCGCCGATCCGGGCTAGAGTTGGCCCGGGTTAGAGTGGAAAGGAGCTTCGCGATGATCCTTCGCCGCACGCTTCTCGCCGCCGCCGTCTCGCTCGGCCTGGCGGCGCCCGCCTTCGCCCTGCCGCAGCTCGGCCAGTCCGCGCCGGCCTTCAAGGCCAAGGACGCGCAGGGCCACGAGCGCTCGCTCGCCGAGTTCGCCGGCAAGACGGTGGTGCTGGAGTGGACCAACTCCGGCTGCCCCTATGTCGGCAAGCACTATGGCTCCGGGACCATGCAGGCCCTGCAGCGCAAGGAGACGGCCGACGGCGTGGTCTGGCTGACCGTGGCCTCCTCGGCGCCCGACATGCAGGGCTATTTCACGGGTCCGACCGCGCGGGCCTGGGCGACCAAGGAGCACTGGGCCGGGACCGCCATCCTGCTCGACAGCGCCGGCGTCATCGGGCGCGCGTACGGGGCCAAGAACACCCCGCACATGTTCATCATCGATAAGGCCGGCAAGGTCGCCTACATGGGCGGCATCGACGACCGGCCTTATGCCGATCCGGAGAGCCTGAAGGGCGCGAAGCCCTACGTCGCCCTGGCGCTGGCCGACCTGAAGGCCGGCCGGCCGGTGGCCACGCCGGTGTCCCAGCCCTATGGCTGCAGCGTGAAGTACAATTCCGCCGACTAACGGATTCTTGGGGGACGCGTGACCGACCTGACCGCCGCCTGGGCGCGCCTGATGACAGCCGCCGCGGCCGCCGAGGACCGGCGCATCGTCTCCCTGTTCGACGCCGAGCCGGACCGGCTCGGCCGCCTGACCCTGGCCGCCGCCGGGCTGGAGCTCGACCTTTCCAAGCAGCCCTGGTCGCTGGCGGACGCCGAGGCGGGCGTGGCGTTGGCGAAGGCCGCCGGCGTCGAGGCCGCGCGCGAGCGCCTGTTTGGCGGCGAGGCGGTGAACGCCTCCGAGGGCCGCGCGGCCCTGCACATGGCGCTGCGCGCGCCGAAGGGCTCGGATTTCACGGCCCAGGGCGAGCCGGTGTCGGGCGAGGTCGAGGCGACGCGCGGTCGCGTGCTGGACTTTGCGACGCGGGTGCGCGCCGGCGTGGTGAAGGGCGCGACGGGACGGCCGTTCCGCTCGATCGTGCACATCGGCATCGGCGGCTCGGACTTCGGGCCGCGGCTGGTCTGGGAGGCCTTGCGGCCTGTCGGCTCGGTGATCGACGTGCGCTTCATCGCCAACGTCGACCCGGCGGAGGCGGCCTTCGCGCTGGAGGGCCTGGATCCCGCGCAGACCCTGGTGGTGATCGTCTCCAAGACCTTCACGACGCAGGAGACCATGACCAACGCCCACGCCGCGCGCGCCTGGCTGCGCGCCGCGCTGGGGCCGGCGGGCGATGCGCACCTGGTGGCGGTCTCCACCGCGCTCGACCACGTGGCCGCGTTCGGCGTGCCGTCCCAGCAGGTGTTCGGCTTCCGCGACTGGGTGGGTGGCCGCTATTCGGTGTGGTCGGCGGTAGGCCTGTCCTGCGCCATCGGCCTGGGGCCCGAGGCGTTCGAGCGGCTGCTGGCCGGGGCCGCGGCCATGGACGAGCATTTCCGCACCGCGCCGCTCGGCGAGAACGCGCCGGTGCTGCTGGCGCTCGCCCATGTCTTCAACCGCAACGGCCTGGGGCGGCCGGTGCGCGCGGTGGTGCCCTACGCCCAGCGGCTGCACCTGCTCGCCAACTTCCTGCAGCAGCTCGAGATGGAATCGAACGGCAAGCGGGTCACCGCCCAGGGCCGGCCGGTGGCGCATGCCACCGCGGCGGCGGTGTTCGGCGACGCGGGCACCAATGTGCAGCACGCCTTCTTCCAGCTCATGCACCAAGGGACCGAGGTGATCCCGGTCGACTTCATCGCGGTGCGCGAGGCTTCCGAGGGCGATCCGGCGGCGCAGCGTATCCTGCTCTCCAACGCCATCGCCCAGGCCGAGGCCCTGATGGTCGGTCGCGGCGAGGACGAGGTGCGCGCCGAACTGGCGGCGAAGGGCCTGGCGCCCGCCGAGATCGACACCCTGGCTCCGCAGCGCACCTTCCCCGGCGATCGGCCGTCCGCCTTCATCCTGCTGGATCGGCTCGATCCCGAGCGGCTGGGCGCGCTGCTCGCGCTCTATGAACACAAGACCTTCGTCGAAGGCGTGCTCTGGGACATCAACAGCTTCGACCAGTGGGGCGTGGAGCTGGGCAAGAGCCTGGCCACCAAGGTGTTGGGCGAGCTGGAGGGCGGCCCGGCGGGCGCGCACGATCCCTCGACGGCCGCGTTGATCGCGCGCCTGGGCGGCTGACTCGCTTTGTTCACGATCCTCCGCTATGAGCCCGTCCCCATGAGCGGCTTCGCGCATCACCACGGCCATCACCATCCGACCCTCGCGGGTTCGGGACGGGATCGTTTGGCCTAGAAGCGACCCCTCCGAGCCCCGCATCCGCGGACGGGGCTCGATGAATTCCAGCTCCGTCCGTCGCCTCCTTCACCAGGACCCCGACGATGGACAGCATCCCCACAGAAATCGCTTCCTTGAGCGCGCGCCCGGCAACCGCTAAGCGCGAGCCCATGAGCTCAGACGCCGCCCGCCCCGAAGCCCGATCCCCGCGCGGCTTCATCGACCGTCGCGCCCGCGACCTGACCGCCGACCGGAAGATCCTGGCCGCGGTGGCCGAGGTCTATGAGCGCTACGGCTTCGAGGCGCTGGACACCGGGGCGTTCGAATACGCCGACGCGCTGGGCAAGTTCCTGCCCGACGCCGACCGGCCGAACGAGGGCGTCTTCGCCCTGCAGGACGACGACGAGCAGTGGATGGCGCTGCGCTACGACCTGACCGCCCCGCTGGCCCGCTTCGCCGCCCAGAACTGGGAGACCCTGCCGAAGCCCTTCCGCCGCTACGCCTTCGGGCCGGTGTGGCGCAACGAAAAGCCGGGGCCGGGGCGCTACCGCGAGTTCGTGCAGTGCGACGCCGACACGGTGGGCTCGGCGCGCCCGGAGGCCGACGCGGAGATCATCGCGATGGCGGTGGCTGGGCTGGAAGCCGCTGGACTGCCGGCCGGCTCGGCTGTGGTGAAGATCAACAACCGCAAGCTTCTCAACGGCCTGATGTCCGCGGCCGGGGTGACCAGCGAAGCGCAGAAGCTGGTGGTGCTGCGCGCCGTCGACAAGCTGGACCGTCTGGGTCCGGACGGGGTGCGCCTGCTGCTGGGCGAAGGCCGCAAGGACGAGTCCGGCGACTTCACCAAGGGCGCGGGGCTGAACGCGGCGGCGGCCGAGCGGGTGCTGGCGTTCACGGCGGCCGGCGCTGGCGGGCGCAGCGCGACCCTGGACGCGCTTTCGAGCGTGGTCGGAGGATCGGCGGAGGGCGACGAAGGGCTGGCGGAACTGGCAGCGATCGACGCGGCGCTGTCCAGCATGGGCGTCGGCGCGGATCGCGCGACGTTCGACCCGTCGGTGGTCCGTGGGCTGGAATACTACACCGGCGCGGTGTTCGAGGCGGAGCTGCTTCTTCAGACGACGGACGAACGGGGCCAGCCGATGCGGTTCGGCTCGATCGGCGGCGGCGGGCGTTACGACGACCTGGTGGCGCGGTTCACCGGCGAGCGGACGCCGGCGACCGGCTTCTCGTTCGGCGTGACGCGGCTGGCGGCGGCGTTGCGCGCCGCGGGCCGCGACCTGGCGGCGGATGCGCGCGGCCCGGTGGTGGTGCTGGTGCTCGATCAGGCCCGCATGGCCGACTACATGGCCGTGGCGGGGGAGCTGCGCGCGGCGGGCCTCGCCGCGGAGGTCTATCTCGGGACCTCCGGCATGCGGCCGCAGATGAAGTACGCCGACCGGCGGCTGTCGCCCGTGGCGGTGATCATGGGCGGGGACGAGTTCGCAGCCGGCACGGCGACGCTGAAGGACCTCGACCTCGGCCGCGAGCTGGCGTCGGGGGTCACCGACAACGCCGCCTGGCGCGCCGAGCGTCCCGGCCAGATGACCGTGCCGCGCGGCGAACTGGTCGAAGCGGTGCGCAGAATCGTGGACGCGCAACAATGAGGACCGAACCGCCGGTTCCGCCGCAGGCTCTGGCGGCGATCCGCAGCGCCTTCGCCGCCGCGGGCGCGACGCCGGTGGACGCCCCGATCCTGCAGCCGCTGAACCTGCTCCTGGACCTGGCCGGAGAGGCGATGCGCGCGCGGCTTTTCGTGGTGCAGGCGGAGGGCGGCGAGGAGGCCTGCCTGCGTCCCGACTTCACGGTCGCGGTGGCGCGGCAGCACCTCGACAGCGGCGTCAAGGCCGGGCGCTACTTCTACGAAGGGCCGGCCTTTCGTTCGGCCCCGGAAGGCGAGCGCCCGGAGGAGTTCGTGCAACTGGGCGTGGAGCTGTTCGCGCCCGGCGGCGGGACGACGGTTGAGGCCGACGCGGAGATCGCGGGCCTGGCCTGGCGCGCCGCGGCGGCGGGCGGGCGGGACGACCTGACGCTGTGGCTGGGCGACGTGGGCTTGTTCGCGGCCTTCATCGAGTCGCTGTCTCTTCCCGGCGCCCTGGCTGCGCGGCTGAAGCGTGTCGCGGGCCGGCCGCGGCTGCTGAACGCCGAGCTGCTGCGGGCCGGCGAGGACGCGCCCGTCGCGAGCGGCGGCCAGCTTGCGGCGATGCTGTCCGGCCTCGGCGAGGCCCAGGCGGCGGCTCTCCTGGAAGAGGTCTGGGTGCTGGCCGGCGTGGACCCGGTCGGCGGCCGCGGCCCGGGCGAGATCGCCCACCGGCTGGTGCGCCGCGCCGAAGCCGCTTCGGCCCCGGCGCTGACCCAGGCCCAGGCGCTGGCGATCCGCGCCTTCATGGGGATCTCCGAGACGCCAGCCGCAGGGCTGAAGCAGGTCCGCGCGCTCGCCGGCAAGACCAAGGGCCTCGACGCGGCCTTGGCCGACTGGGAGACGCGGCTGGCCGGACTCAAGGGTGTTCCGGCCGATCGGATGCGGTTCGCCCCGGCCCTGGGTCACGCCTTCGACTACTACGATGGCCTCACCTTCGAGGTGCGGAGCGCCGCCTTGGGCGACGACCGGCCGGTGGCCTCGGGCGGCCGCTATGACGGCCTGCTGGCCCGGCTCGGCGGATCACGGGCGACGCGGGCGGTCGGCTGCGTGGTGCGGCCCTGGCGCGCGTTTTCGGGAGGCGAGGCGTGAGCGAGCCCCTGATCATCGCCGTGCCCTCGAAGGGCCGGCTGAAGGAGCAGGTCGAGGCCTGGCTCGCCGATTGCGGGCTGGACCTCGCCGTCAGCGGCGGGGCGCGGGGCTATCTGGCGAGCCTGAGGGGCCTGCCGGGCGCGCAGGTGCGGCTCCTGTCGGCCGCCGACATCGCCGATGCGCTGGGCGCGGGCGAGGCGCACATCGGGGTCACCGGCGAGGACCTGCTGCGCGAGCGCGGCGACCTGGAGAGCCGGGTCCTGCTGCTGAGACCGTTGGGCTTCGGCCGCGCCGACCTGGTGGTGGCCGCGCCGAAGAGCTGGCTCGACGTCGACACCATGGCCGACCTGGAGGAGGTGGCGCACGACTATCTGGCGCGCACCGGCCGGCGCCTGCGGGTGGCCACCAAGTACCTGGTGCAGACGCGCAGCTTCTTCGCCCGCCACGGGGTGGTCGACTATCGGATCACCGAATCGGGCGGGGCCACGGAAGGCGCGCCGGCGGCCGGGGCGGCCGAGCTGGTGGTCGACATCACCACCACGGGCGCGACGCTGGCCGCCAACGGGCTGAAAGTGCTCGCCGACGGCCTGATCCTGAAGAGCCAGGCGCAGCTCGCCGCCAGCCTGAAGGCGGCCTGGAGCGCCGATCAGCTGGCGACGGCCGAACGGCTGCTGCGCGCGGTCGAGGCCCGGGCCGCGGCGCTGACCAGCGCCACTCTGGTGTGGCCGGCGGCTGGAGACGCCGCCGAAGCCATGGTCGTGGACCGGCTGGTGGCGGGCGGCGCGTCGCGCCGGCCCAATGGCCTGATGGTCGAGACCGCCCGCGCCGCGGACGCCGCCGCGGCCCTCACGGCCGCCGGGCTGGGGCCGGTGACCGCGTCGCAGCCGGAGTTCGTCTTCGACGTCGACTGCCCCTCTTTCGCAGAGCTGAAACACCGCGTTCTTTGACCGCTCCGTCAAAAGACGGTGTAAAATTGCAAAGCCTCGCGAAAAACTGATCCCACCATGCGCGTTCCGGGTCCTCGCGCCGTTGACTCGGGCAGGAAATTGCCGTTCCTTCATCCACGCGAGAGACACGAAGGCGCAAGACCTTGGATCTCCGGCGTTTCGGGGAGGAAACGCCCGCTCTAATCAGAGCGACTGCTCAAATAAGGCCCGTTGCGATTATCCCCCGCAGCGGGCCAAATTTTTGCCCGGAGCCCAGTTTTGACGATTGAGTCAAAACTGGGCCGAGACGATCACCAGATCCGCACGCGGTCGGCCGGGGCGACGTACATCCCGTCGCCAGACTTCAGCCCGAAGGCTTCGTAGAAGGCGTCGATGTTGCGCATCGGCACATCCACGCGGGCGCGTTCCGGCGAGTGCGGGTCGGAGACCAGTTGCTGGCGCAGCGCGTCGTCACGGGTCTTGCCCCGCCACACCTGCGCCCAGCCCAGGAACACCCGCTGGTCGCCGGTCAGGCCGTCGACGATGGGCGCCGGCTGGCCGTGCAAGGAGGTGTGGTAGGCGTCGAGCGCCAGCAGCAGACCGCCCAGGTCGGCGATGTTCTCGCCCATGGTCAGGTCGCCGTTGATCTTGGCGCCCGGCAGCACCTCGAAGGCGCCGTACTGCTTGCCGAGCTTGGCCGCCTGGACTTCGAACTTCTTGGCGTCCTCGGCGGTCCACCAATCGGTCAGCCGGCCGGTCCCGTCGTAGCGGCGGCCCTGGTCGTCGAAGCCGTGGGTGGTCTCGTGGCCGATCACCCCGCCGATGGCGCCGTAGTTGATCGCCGTGTCGCCGTCCGGATCGAAGAACGGCGGCTGCAGGATCGCGGCCGGGAAGACGATCTCGTTGCCGGTCGGGTTGTAGTAGGCGTTGATCGTCGGCGGCGTCATGCCCCACTCGGAGCGGTCCACCGGCCCGCCGAGCCGCCCGACCCGGAAGTCCCAGTCGAAGGTCACGGCGCGGTTGACGTTGCCGTAGAGGTCGCCATCCTTGATCGTCAGGCCGGAATAGTCGCGCCACTTATCGGGGTAGCCGATCTTGACGGTGAAGGCGGCGAGCTTCTCCAGCGCCTTGGCCTTGGTCGGCTGGCTCATCCAGTCCAGGCGCTCGATGCGGCCCTTCATGGCGGTGCGGATGTCGCCCACCAGGGCCAGCATCTTGGCCTTGCTCTCCGGCGGGAAGTAGGCCTGGACATAGAGCTTGCCCAGCGCCTCGCCCACGTTACCGTCGACGAGCTGGACGCCGCGCTTCCAGCGGGGCCGCTGCTCCTGCTGACCGGTCAGCACCTTACCGCGGAACTCGAAGCGGGCGTCGGCGAAGGGCTTGGAGAGGTAGGGCGAGGCCTGGTCGGCGAGGTTGAAGGCCTGCCAGGCCTTGAGCGTGGCCAGCGGGGTCTTGTCGAACAGGGCCGCGATCTTCGGGAAGGCGGTGTTCTCCTGGGCCACGACATGGGTCGCCTTGGAGAGGCCCGCGCCGGCCATGAAGGCGGGCCAGTCGAAGCCGGGGGCCAGGCCCGAGAGCTTCGCCGTCTCGTAGGCGTTATACATCTTGTTGTCGTCGCGCTGCTCGGCGCGGCTCCAGGAGACCTTGGCGATCTCGGTCTCGAGCGCGACGATCGCCTTGGCGTTGGCGGCGGGCTCCGGCCACTTGGCGAGCGTCAGCATCCTGGCGACATAGGCCTCGTACTTGGCCTTCTGCGGGGCGAAACCGGCCTCGAGGTAGTAGTCGCGGTCGGGCAGGCCCAGGCCCGCCTGGTTCAGGTAGACCGCGTAGTGGTCCGGGTCCTTGCCGTCCACCTGCACGGAGGCCGCGAAGATCGAGCCACCGAAGACGTGCTGGGCCTTACCCATGGCGCGGGCGACGTCGGCCTTGGTCTTCTCGGCCCTGATGGCGGCTAGGTCGGCGGCCATCGGCTTGGCGCCGAGCGCGTTGACCTGCGGCTCGGCCATGAAGCTGCGGTAGAGCGCGCCCACCTTGGCCTGGTCGCCGGTCGCGCCCTTGTCGGCGGCGGTCTTCTCCAGCAGCACGTGCAGGCGGCTCTGGGAGAGCTCGTTCAGCGCATCGAAGGCGCCGTAGCTCGTGCGGTCGGCGGGGATCGCGAGCGCTTTGACATAGCCGCCGTTGGCGTACTGGAAGAAGTCCTGGCCGGGCGTCACCGAGGTGTCGCGCCCGGAGAGGTCGAAACCCCAGGTTCCCAGGCGGGCGGCCTTGGAGAGGTCTTGCACCGGGGCGGCCGCGGTCGGCGTCGCCGCCGCCTTTGTCGCCGCAGCCTGGGGCTGGGCCAGACTCGGGCCGGCGGCCAGGAGGGCGCCCGCCGCGGCGGCGCACAGCCAATAGGTCTTCATTGGAGGAAGCTTTCGATGAGTTGACGTGGCGCGACCATGCCTCGGCGCGGCGGTGTTAGGACGTTACATTTTGGTCAGAAAGTGACGCCGCCTCAGTGACGCATCGCCGCCATGGCCGGCGGGCCCATGCCGGCGCTGACCGCGAAGGCGACCTTGAGCTTCGCGCCGCTGGCGAAGGTGAGGGTGGCGGGCGCCTGGTCGCCGGGCTTCAGGGTCTTCTTCAGGCCGATCAGCATCAGGTGATAGGCGCCGGGGCCGAAGGTCGCCTGGCCGCCGGCCGGGACCGCGACGCGCGTTTCCGCCTTCATCGACATCACCCCGCCGGTCATGGCCGAGGAGTGCATCTCGACCCGCTCGGCCAGCGGGCTTTCGACCTTGACCAGGGCGTCGGCCGAGCGGCCGTGATTGGCGAGCACCATGTAGCCGATGCCGTTCGTGCCGGCGGCGGCCGGGCGGCTCCAGGGCTGCAGGACCTCGACCTGCGCCGCAGCGCCGGCGACCGCGGGGGCGGCAAGGACTGCGATAGCCGCGAACAGGCTGACGGATTTCATGAGGTAGCCTCCGATGGCGATCAGTAGGTGTACTTGAGGTCGACGATCAACGTCCGTTGCGGGAACGGATGGAAGAGGACGTAGGACCGGTCGTTCAGGTTGGTGACGCCGAGGCCCGCGGCCAGGTGGTCGTTCAGCCGGTAGCGGGCGTGAGCGTCGACCACGAAGAAGGCGCCGAAGCCCTGATAGGTGTTGGCGTAGTGGTCGCTGTTGTCGATCGTCGCGAACGAGCGGTCGCTGTAGCGGGCGGCGAGGGTGAGATCGAGCTTCGGCGTCGGCGAATAGGTGGCGACCGCCGCGCCGCGCCAGCGCGGGAGCTGCGGCAGGCGCTTGCCGACCGCGGCCGGGAAGGCGGCGTCCTTCTCGATCTCGGTGTCGACGTAGGTGATCCAGCCGGAGAGCTCGAGGCCAGGGATCAGCACGTCCTTCTGATGGCCGACCACCTCCACGCCGGTGGCGCGCGTGCGGTCGATGTTCTGCACGAAGCTGGCGGTGAAGGTCCCGAGCGGTGCGGTCTGCGAAAGCAGGGTGTTGTGAATGCGCTCGTCGAAGACCGATACCCTTAAGGAACCGTCGGACCAGGCCCGCTCGGCCGAGAGCTCGCTGGAGAGCGCGTGCTCCGGCTTCAGGTTGGGGTTGGGCACGGAGATGATCGAGCCCGTGGTGACCGCCTGATAGAGCTCGCTCACCGTAGGGAAGCGGTTGGCGATGGCGATCGAGCCCTTGAAGGTCCAGTCCTGGTTCGGCGACCAGGCCAGGACGGCCTTGGGCGAGAAGGCGTCGTCGCTGAGAGTGGGTTGGCGGACGTTGAGCGCCGGCGAGGCCGAGACGTTCAGGCCGTCGTAGGCTCGCCACCACTCGTAGCGTCCGCCGATCGTCAGCTTCAGTCGCGGGTTGATCGACCAGACGTCCTGCGCCCAGAGCGCCTGCGTGCGCGTGCGGCCTTCACTGGTCGCCTGCAGCGCGCCGGGCGAGCCCGCGAGCCAGTCGGCAAGGGCGTACTTCGGATTGTCCAGCCGGAAGCTGTCGTGGTGCGCGCCGAAGGTCACGGTGTGGGCCGCATCCGGCCGCCACTTGCCGTTGGCGTCGAGGGTGTACCAGCCGGTGTCGTCCAGCTGGGCGTAGGTTCCCGCACCGCCTGTGAAGCCGCCCGGCAGGGCCGCCGTCGGCGTCCTCTGGTGGCTCTCGAGGTAGTCGAAGGTCGTGGCCGTCAGGTCGAAATCGAAGACGCCGTCGGTGTGCGAACTCAGCGACAGGCCCTGGGCCAGCTGGGTCTCGTCGAGGTGGTAGACACCATTGGAGAAGCTGGCCGCCGAGATGTTGTAGGCGCGACCGCCGATGTTCAAAGCCCCGGCGTAGACGGGATCGCCCGCGGCGTCGCGCAGGTAGCTGTTCACCGTCGAGCGGTCGTTGCTGACGAACAGGCCGAAGGTATAGGCCGCCGTGAGGCTGGGCGTGACGTCCCAGGTCAGCCGCCCCGAGGCGTTGTCCTGCACCTGGTGCTCCAGCCCGCTCGATCCGAGCACGACGATGGGGGCGCCGGTCCGGTTGGCGTCGTTGAAGGCGCCGGTGACCGGCTGGCCCGAGCTGGAGGGCAGGCCGGGAACGGTGGCGGTGACGTAGGTGAGAGGCTGGGCGCGCGTGTCCAGGTGGTTGTAGCTCAGCCGGAAGGCGAAGAGGCCGACGCGGTCGCCGATATCGGCGGCGAAGCGGCCGGTCCCGTAGGTCTTGTCGTCCCCGTACTTGGAGAACGACTGGCTGGCGCCCTGCGCCTCCGCGTGGGCTTCCAGGCCGCTCGGCATGCGGGTGACGAAGGTTACGACGCTGCCGATGGAGTTGCCGGCGAAGGCTGCCGAGAAGGGGCCGTTCAGCACATCGACGCGGGCCACGGCGTCCGGCGTGATCAGGCCCCATTTGGGCGAGGCGCTGGTGTTGTTGTTGCCGATCAGGGCCGAGATCAGGATCCCATCGACATAGAGGAGCGTGCGCGCCGAGGCGCCGACGCCCGACGTGCGGGTGGTGATCGGCGACTGGGTGTCGCCGATGTGCCTTTGGCGGATCAGCACGTTGGGCACGTAGCGCAGCACGTCTTCGGGGGTGACCATGCTGATGGTCCGCGCCACGTCCTCGGCGGTGACGGTCGAGGTGGTGTTGGGCACGTCGGTCAGGTTGGCGATCGACGACGGAGCGGTGACCGTGACGGTTGAGACCGTGCCCGCGGGCCGGTCGCCCTCGTCGTCGGCCGCGAACGCCGCGGTGGGAAGGGCGCACAGGGCGGCGCCGGCGAGAAGGGCGCAGCGCAGCGCCGGATGGCAGAGGGTCATGTTGGATCCTGAACAGCAGGCATGGGCGTGCGCCCTCGCGGGCGCGGCTCAGACGGTCTGGTTCAGGCGGTGGGCGGACCCTGTCCGGGTGGGCGGGGCGGTGCGCGGGCGCGGGGCTGGAGCAACGGCGCGGCCGTCGCGTGCTCGACGCGGGCGATTTCATAGGCGACCGGCTGGACGGCCAGCTCGGGCGTTGTCACGCAGGCCATGGCGGCGGCCAGGCAGTCCTGGCAGGGCATGCCGCCGAACGCCTTGCCGGGCGAGGGCTGGTCATGCGTCGTCAGCGCCGCGGTCCCCGTCGACGTGCAAATGACCTGGGCGGCCTGCGAGCCGGGCCGGGCCATGGCGGCGGCCGGAATCAGCGCCTGAACCATCAGCGCGAACACGGCGAAGAGCGCGCAGAGCGCCCTTCGATAGTGCCTGGCGTTGTGGCGGGCGGGAGACATGGCGGCCCTACCTACGCCGATGCCGCGATTTCTCAAGCCCGCCGGGCTGCGCCATAGTCGCGAAGGCCTATCTGGAGATCGACCCTATCTGGAGATTGCATGACGCCCCACGTTGAACCCGGCGCCTACAAGGACGTGGTCCTGTTCCTGGCGACCGCCGGCGTGGTGGTGCCGCTGTTCCGCCGCTGGAAGGTCTCGCCGATCCTCGGCTTCCTGCTCGCCGGCGTCCTCCTGGGCCCCTTCGGCCTCGGCAGCCTGGCGGACGAGGCGCCGTGGCTGAAGGCCTTCACCATCGACAACCCCGACGAGGTGGCGCAGCTCGCCGAGTTCGGGGTGGTGTTCCTGCTGTTCATGATCGGGCTGGAGCTCTCCTGGGAGCGGCTGCGCGCAATGCGCAGGTTCGTGTTCGGCCTGGGGGCGGCGCAGGTGGCGCTCAGCCTGACGATCACCGCCGGCGTGGCGCTGGCGATGGGCGCGGGACTGGGCGCGGCGATCGCCATCGGGGCCTCGCTGGCGCTGTCTTCGACCGCCATCGTGATGCCGATCCTGGCCGAGCAGAAGCGGCAGCATTCGCTGGCTGGGCGCGCGACGTTCTCGGTGCTGCTGTTCCAGGACCTGGCGGTGGCGCCGATCCTGGTGACCCTGACCCTGCTCGGCCGGCGCGGCGGGCCGACGCTGTCCCCCGACCTGCTGCTGGCCTTTGCGCCTGCGGTCCTGGGGATCGTCGGTCTGCTGGTGGCGGGACGGCTCTTCCTGCGGCCGATGATGCGCTCGGTGGCGCGCGCCAAGAGCGAGGAGCTGTTCGTCGCGGCCTGCCTGCTGGTGGTGATCGGCGCCGGGTTGGTCAGCGCGCTCACCGGACTTTCCATGGCGCTGGGCGCCTTCATCGCCGGTCTGCTCCTGGCCGAGACCGAGTTCCGTCACGAGGTCGAGGTGACGATCGAGCCCTTCAAGGGCCTGCTGCTTGGCCTCTTCTTCGTCTCCATCGGCATCAGCCTGAACGTGCCCCTGCTGCTGGCGCGGCCGGCCGAGGTGCTGGGCGCGGCGGCGGGCCTGACGGTGGTCAACGGGCTGGTGGTGTTCACGCTCAGCAAGCTCTTCCGGCTGCGCACGCGCGCGGCGGTGGAGGCGGCGCTGCTGCTGGCCGGAGCCGGCGAGTTCGCCTTCGTCATCCTGGGCCAGGCGATGGAGGAGAAGCTGGTCGACCGCACGGTGGGCCAGGCCTTGCTGGTGGCCGCCACCCTGTCGATGGTCTCCATCCCATTCCTGGCCGCGCTGGGCGCGCGGGTCGGTGGACGCCGCGTGTCGCCGGCTGACCTGCCCGAGGCGGTCGGGGAAGCATCGCTGGAGCCGCGCGTGCTGATCGCCGGCTACGGGCGCGTGGGCCGTCTGGTCGGCGAGATGCTGCGCCGGCACGACATCGGCTGGGTGGCGGTGGAGCACGACGCCAAGCTGGTCGAAGCCGCCCGCCGCGCCGGCGAGGTGCTGTACTTCGGCGATGCGGCCCGGCCGGACTTCCTGGCCCGCTGTGGCCTGGCTGAGGCGCCGGCGCTGGTGGTGACCATGGACGACCCGGACGGGGCGGAGGCGATTGTGTCGGTGGCCCGTTCGATGCGTCCCGACCTGACCATCGTGGCCCGCGCTCGCGACGCGCGCCACGCCCAGCGGCTCTACGATCTCGGCGCCACCGACGCGGTCCCCGAGACGGTGGAGGCGAGCCTGCAGCTCTCCGAGGCCCTGCTGGTCGAGATCGGCGTGCCGATGGGTCTGGTGATCGCCTCGATCCACGAGCGGCGCGACGAGTTCCGCAAGGCTCTGAACCGGCCCGATGCGCTGGGTGGCCGCACCCGCGCGCGGCAGGCGAATCGGGGGGCCTGAAACGGCGCCGGAAAGGCGCCGAAAAATAGTCCGCCCTCGGCTTGCGGCGGGAACCAAGCGGCGCCGTCTACGTTGCAGGATCAGCGCGTATGGGGCGCGGATCAGTATAGGGGCGTGGATGTTGCTGCGCGGAGGCGAAATCCGGATGGAGAGGCTCGGCTTCTCCGTATGTCGGAAACCGACTTACCGCCTGCGGCAATGGTGCAAATTTACAAGTTCTTCCAAGGTTATCCGCGATGTTTAGCGCCAGGTCTTGAGCCGTGGTCGCTTCAGGCGGATAGGTTGTTAGAGAAACGGAAGACTGACGGGCGCCGGACACGTCAGTCTTCCTGTCGAGCACGCGATCAACTTGCGACATAGCGTTGATCCGTGAGGCGATATTCGTATAGCGTCCGGTTAGGGTTGGGGTCCGAGAGATTGGGGTTCGAGTGTGGCTTCGGTGACACTTACGCAACCTCCGGGCCTTGATATAAGAAAAGCTGGGTCAATTGGCCGCAGCACTGAGGGCAACGAGAGGGCTCTGATTATGAAGTTCAAACTCCTGGCAGGGGCCGCCTTGGCCGCGGTGTTCGCGGCGTCCGGCGCCGTTGCGCAAGTCGGATGGTATGGGGCGGCCGACATCGGCTACCACTGGCCTGAAGGCATCAAGGCCGACTCCTCCAACCTGGCCGCCAACGGCATCAAGTACACCTGGCGCTTCAACCAGCAGGATGACTGGGCCGGCTTCGCCCGTCTCGGCTATCAGTTCAACGAACACTGGCGCGTCGAGCTCGAAGCCGGCTATCGCCCCGGCGACATCGATTCGGTGCGCGGCGGCACGACCCAGTCGATCGTCGGCCTCTGCACCCCGGGCGTCGTGCGCACGGCCGCCGCCCCGAACTGCGGCTCGCCGAATGGCAAGATCGAATCCTGGACCGTCATGGGCAATGTCCTCTACGACATCGGCCCGGACTGGATGATCGACCCCTTCGTCGGGGCCGGTGTCGGCGTCCACCACGTCAACATGTCGGTTGACGGCCAGTTCTCCAACGTGACGGGCGTCATCACGCCGTTGAGCGGCGCGAACCCCGCCATCCAGAACCTGCACATCGACGACAGCGACACGACCTTCGCGTGGCAAGTCATCGGCGGCCTGGCCTGGAAGGCGACCGATCGCCTGCACGTCGACGCGACCTACCGCTACCTCAGCGGGTCGGACGGCAACTTCACCTCGACGGGCACCGCGGCGCTTCAGCCCGGCACCTTCTCGGGCAAGTACCGCGACAGCTCGGTGACCTTGGGCCTGCGCTATTCCTTCGCGCCGCCGCCCCCGCCGCCGCCGCCCCCTCCGCCCCCTCCGCCTCCGCCTCCGCCGCCTCCCCCGCCGCCGCCTCCGCCCCCGCCGCCTCCGGCGCCGGCCTATGAGGCCAAGCAGTTCATCGTCTACTTCCCGTTCGATCAGTACATCCTGACGCCGGAAGCCCAGTCGGTGGTCCAGGAAGCGGCGAACTACGCGTCCGCCGGTCACGCCACCAAGGTCGTGGTCGTCGGTCACACCGACACCTCCGGCTCGGCGGCCTACAACGTCCGCCTGTCGGAACGCCGCGCCAAGGCCGTCGCCGACGCCCTGGTCGGGATGGGCGTCGCCCAGACCGCCCTGTCGGTCGACTGGAAGGGTGAAACCGCTCCGGCGGTCGCCACCGGCGACGGTGTGAAGGAACCGCTGAACCGCCGCTCGACGATCGACATCAACTTCTGATCTCGATCACCGAAGGTTCGGTGAGACGTCTGGAGCCCGGCCGAAAGGCCGGGCTCCTTTCGTTTGGGGGCCGCCCTTCGTTCCAGCCTCACCGTTTCCTCGGGGCGCCGCTTCCACACCCCTGACGCGCGCCCGCAGGCGCCGCTCAGCCGCGCCGCGTGCGGTCGAGATCTCGCGCCTCCAGCCGCCAGGCCGCCGACCCTTCACAGTCTCGTGAGCGGGGGTGCGACGTCATGCGCCAAGTGCTTGATCTGTCGAGGGCGCAGGCGTCCGTTAACCTTTGGTTTACGAAAAAATCTGGGGGCCGAAGAGGCCGCCTCATTGACGAGTCATTAGGACGGGTGCCCCATATGTAGGTTGCTTGGGCGAACGGCCCACAACATCTTGGGTTGGCCTGGGGGGCTGGCTCTTTAGGGGCATAGGTCAGGGACGATGAGCGAAGCGGCGAAAGTTGGGATTGCCGAGGGATCGGAACGGGTTGCGGAGACGCACGTGCGCCCGCAGCTGCAGCTGGTCAGGAAGGTCGAGGTCGATCGGTCGCGCGACGCGCTGCTGACCGACTTCGGCAAGACCACCCTGGAAGACCGCTATCTGCTGGCGGGCGAGAGCTACCAGGACATGTTCGCACGGGTGGCGACGGCCTATGCCGACGACGCCGACCATGCGCAGCGGGTCTATGACTACATCTCCAAGCTCTGGTTCATGCCCTCGACGCCGGTGCTGTCGAACGGCGGGGCCGGCCGCGGCCTGCCGATCTCCTGCTTCCTGAACGCGGTGCCCGATAGCCTGGAAGGCATCCAGAGCGTCTGGAACGAGAACGTCCACCTGGCCTCGAACGGCGGCGGCATCGGCACCTACTGGGGCGGCGTGCGCTCGATCGGCGAGAAGGTGAAGGGCGCGGGCCAGACCAGCGGCATCATCCCCTTCATCCGCGTCATGGATTCGCTGACGCTGGCGATCAGCCAGGGCTCCCTGCGCCGCGGCTCGGCGGCGGTCTACCTCGACATTCACCACCCGGAGATCGAGGAGTTCCTGGAGATCCGCAAGCCCTCGGGCGACTTCAACCGCAAGTCCCTGAACCTGCACCACGGCATCTCGATTACCGACGAGTTCATGGAGGCCGTGCGCGACGGGGCCATGTTCGGCCTGCGCTCGCCCAAGACCAAGGACGTCGTCCGCGAGGTCGACGCCCGCTCGCTCTGGCAGAAGATCCTCGAGATCCGCCTGCAGACCGGCGAGCCCTACCTGATCTTCGCCGACACCGTGAACCGCGCCATGCCGCAGCATCAGCGCGAGCTCGGTCTCAGCGTGCGCCAGTCGAACCTCTGCTCCGAGATCATGCTGCACACCGGCAAGGATCACCTGGGCAATGAGCGGACCGCGGTCTGCTGCCTGTCGAGCGTGAACGCCGAGACCTTCCTGGAGTGGCGCGACCATCCGACCTTCATCGAAGACGTCATGCGCTTCCTGGACAACGTGCTGCAGGACTTCATCGACCGCGCGCCGCCGGAGATGGCCAACGCCGTCTACGCCGCCAAGCGCGAACGCTCGGTGGGCCTGGGCCTGATGGGTTTCCACACCTTCCTGCAAGCCCAGAACGTGCCGTTCGAGAGCGCGCTCGCGAAGAGCTGGAACATGCGGCTCTTCAAGACCCTGCGCCGCCAGTGCGACGCGGCCTCGCGGACGCTCGCCGCCGAGCGCGGCGCCTGCCCCGACGCCGAGGAGCGCGGGATGATGGAGCGCTTCAGCCACAAGCTCGCCATCGCGCCGACCGCCTCGATCTCGATCATCTGCGGTGGCACGTCGGCCGGCATCGAGCCGATCCCGGCCAACATCTACAGCCACAAGACGTTGTCGGGCACCTTTGCGGTGAAGAACCCTTATCTGGAGAAGCTCCTCGACCAGACCGGCCACAACACGCCGGCCGTCTGGGACTCGATCCTGGAGAACGAAGGCTCGGTCCAGCACCTTGATTTCTTGACCCAAGACGACAAGGACGTGTATAAAACCGCGTTCGAGATCGATCAGCGTTGGGTCGTCGAGTTGGCGGCCGATAGAACGCCAGAAGTCTGCCAGTCTCAATCGATCAACATCTTCCTCCCGGGGGACGTGGAGAAGTGGGATTTGCACATGTTGCACTGGCAGGCGTGGGAGCGCGGCTGCAAATCTCTATATTACTTGCGATCGAAGTCGGTGCAGCGGGCGTCGCACGCCGGCGGCGAGAAGGCCGAGGCGGTCGACCTGTCGGGCGCGGCGAAGACCGACTACGAGGAATGCCTCGCCTGCCAGTGAGGCGTTTCACTTGGGCGTTAAGGTAATACGCCGGCGCCTGTGGGGCGGGCGCCTGTCTAGCGATGTCTTTCGGGTCCGTGGCACGGCTTATGCAGGCCGCAGATTTGACTCGCCGAAGCTTAGGGACCCCCCTAGGCTGCTGTCGGGGAACCGCAATTCGGTTGGCGGCTTTCGCCAGATAGCGATGGGCCGCGCGCCATAAGAGTTGCGGGCTGGGGAGAGAAGACGATGCGGCCGCTGGCTCTTATGGCCACCGTCCTGACATTCGCCGCGGCAGGCGCCGCCGGCGCCCAGAACACTTCTCCCGTTTATCCCTACAACACGCCGGCCGCGTCGCAGCAGGCGCTCCTGGGCCAGCTGCGCGGCTTCCAGGGGCATGACGACCAGATCTCCACGCTCGCGCTGCTCAACGACGCGGCCTTCGCGCCGAAGACGGCGTCGAGCGACGTCGACCCGATCAGCCGGCTGATCGAGCGCGAGGGCTACCAGCCCGGCGCCGGGATCGTGCGCTGGATGACCGGTACGACCCAGCTCTCGACCGCGCCGGGCGGCGCGGTGGACAGCCTGCGCGTCAGCGTGGGCGGCGAGATCGGCGGTCTGCGCGGCCTGCCGCTGAACCTCGCCAACGCGCAATACAACGCCGACGCCTACGAGGTCGCGCTGACCCGTGACTGGCCGGCGGCGCTCGCCTTCGACGCCAAGGGCTTCGGCGTCGACCTGACCCCGCACGCGGGCGTCGGCGTCACCAACATCGGCGGCTCGGCCGAGGCGGGGGCGACGCTGCGCCTGACCCAGCGCGACGCCAGCGTCAGCCAGCGCCTGCACGCCATGGGCGTGAAGGACGGCTCGAGCTTCGGCGACCGCGGCCGCTGGTACCTGTTCGCCGCGGCCAGTGGGCGGGCCGTGGGCCTGAACGTGCTGCATGGCGACAACGGCTGGGACCGCGCCGGCTGGACCACCGACCAGACCTCGACCCTGATCGGCGACGCCCAGCTCGGCGTCGGCTTCCGCAAGGGGCCGATGCAGACCTCGCTGGGCTACATCCACCGCGAGGTGAAGGGCGCCCACCAGCTCTGGGGCGTCGAGAACCACGACGATTCGCTGGTCGCCTTCTCCCTGCAGATCCGTCCGGGCAAGTAGGCCCAGGGCTCAATCCAAAAGTTGTCATCTCGGACGGCCGTCAGGCCGAGCCGGGACCCAGGAGCAACCGCACAGACTGAACACCCCCGGCTCTCCGCTTCGCTGCGGCCGGGATGACGGAGCTTTTTCAGCACAGTCTGGAGGTCAGCCCTCCCAGCCGTCCACGAACGGGAACCGTTCCGCCCAGAAGGCGGCGAGGCGCGGCTCGGCGTCGACATGGCGGGCGATTTCGCCCAGGCGCGGGGCGGCGGCGTAGAAGGCCGAGCGGCGCGGGCCCCAGCGGGACACCACGGCCAGGTAGAGGTCGAGGACCGAGATCGCCTCGCCCAGCATGAAGCGCCCGGCCGGCTGGGCCTGCATCTCCATCATCGTCCAGCAGGCGCTGATCCGCGCGGCGGTGCGCTCGCGCAGCACGGTCTCGTGGGCCTTGTCGGCGGCGAGGCGGGTGATGTCGTCGCGGATCCAGTAGAGGGCGTAGATCTGGGCCGAGATGTAGGCCATCCAGCGCAGGAACCTGGGCCGCAGCGGCGAATCCCACGCGGGCGCGAGGCCCGAGCCCGGATGGCTGTCGGCGAGCTGGATCAGGATCGCCGCGCTCTCGGTCATCAGCTCGCCGGACGGGAGGACCAGCGCCGGCACCTGGCGCAGTGGATTGATCCGCGCCATCTCCTCGGCCGCCGCCGCATCCTCCCACACCGCGCGCTCGACCACGCGGTAGGGCTCGCCCAGCAGCGTCAGCGCCGCCTCCACCGGCGTCGAGCCCGAGCCCGCCGCGCCATAGACCAGATATCCGTCGCTCATGACTGTCCCCAGGCTTGTTCACAAGATGTTGGGTGGGTGCGCCAACTTGGCGCTAGATATGGTTTCCGATCGGTGGCTAACTTCGAGCCTCAGCATCCGCAAGCGTCCGGGATTCCGCAACCGTGTCCTCCAACATCCGCACCCTGCCTGGCCTGCTCACCCCCTCGGCGGCCTACAAGCCGTTCCGCTATCCCTGGGCCTACGAGTTCTGGAAGAAGCAGCAGCAGGTCCACTGGATGCCCGAGGAGGTGCCGCTGGGCGAGGACCTCAAGGACTGGGCGTCCAAGCTCAACGACCGCGAGCGCAACCTGCTGACCCAGATCTTCCGGTTCTTCACCCAGTCGGACGTCGAGGTGAACGACAACTACATGGAGCGCTACGCCCGCGTCTTCAAACCGACCGAGATCAAGATGATGCTGGCGGCGTTCTCCAACATGGAGACCATCCACATCGCCGCCTACGCCCTGCTGCTCGAGACGATCGGCATGCCGGACAGTGAGTTCACGGCCTTCCTCGACTACCAGGCCATGCGCGACAAGCACGACTACATGCAGCAGTTCGGGGTCGACACCGACGCCGACATCGCCCGCACGCTGGCCATGTTCGGCGGCTTCACCGAGGGGCTGCAGCTCTTCGCCAGCTTCGCCATGCTGATGAACTTCCCGCGCCACAACAAGATGAAGGGCATGGGCCAGATCGTCAGCTGGTCGGTGCGCGACGAGAGCCTGCACTGCGAGGGGATGATCAAGGTCTACCACGCCTTCAAGGCCGAGACGGCTTGCGTGACCAAGGCCGTGGCCGACGACATCGTCGACTGCTGCAAGACCGTCGTGGGCCTGGAGGACAAGTTCATCGACCTGGCCTTCGAGGCCGGCGAGGTGCAGGGCATGACCCCCGACGACATCAAGAAATACATCCGCTTCATCGCCGACTGGCGCCTGCGCCAGCTCGCGCTGCCGGAGGTCTACGGCGTGAAGGAAAACCCGCTGCCCTGGCTGCAGTCGATGCTGAGCGGCGTGGAACACGCCAACTTCTTCGAGGCGCGCAGCACGGAGTACTCCAAGGCCGCGACCCGCGGCCAATGGCACGGCAACGACGGTGTGTGGGCGAGCTTCGATGCGGTGCAGGCGAAGCGGGCCGCGGAGGTCGGGGCGGCGGAGTGACCTATTTCTTCGCCGGTTTGACGATCGAGACGTCGACGACCTCCGCCGTGTAGATCGCACTCAATCCCGTTCGCGCGTCGATCACGGCGACGTCTCCATCAAGGCCGTCGTGCGGCTGGGTCTTCACAAGCCAGCGCCTCCCGTCGCGGGTCACCTGGAGCGGACCTCGCGCGAGGGATTCCTTGCCGAGGACCTGCTTCGCTATCTCCGTCGCTTCGGCCGCCGACCCGACGGGATGAAGGGGTTGGCACGCGACTGTCGCCGCGGCAGCGAAAACGACGACCGCAGCGACGCTCGTTCGCTTCATCTCGATGCCCCCGTTCCTGGTTCTCACGATGGATGCGAGCCTCCCGGCCTCGGCAAGTCAAGGACGCGCACGGCGTGCGCGCCGCGCGGCGGCCGGCCTGCGGCCGGTCCTTGAGTTGCCGAGACCGGCAGGCAGAAGGGCTGCCATGAGATCAATGGCGGGTGTGGCTCGGGCCGCCCCTGACTCATTGGCGAAGTTCGGATGGGCCGCTCTTAGGCGCGAGCGAATTCGGGCGTCGTCAGCGTGCTTGGCTGCAGGTGCAGGAGGCCTAGCGCAGATCAGCTCGAAGCTCTCGCACGCCGCGTCCGAGCCGTTGGCGGAGCAGTGCGCGCAGCGTGGCGCCGTCAACATAGCCGACCTGGCCGGCGATGGTGTCGAGGTCGAGGTGGCTGCCATGGATCAGATTCTGGGCGCGCTCGACGCGCAGGTCCTGGAAGTATGAGAGGGGCGATTTGCCGAGGACCTCCTGGCACTTGCGCTGCAGGGAGCGGGGGCTGGTCGCCAGCGCGGTGGCGGCCTTCTGAAGATCGAAGCCCTCCTGCAGCCGGCCGCGGGCCCATTGCTCGAAGCGCAGGATCAGGGGGTCGGCCTGGGCTAGGTGGTTCGGGATGATGTAGGAGGCCTGCGAGGATCGCACGTCGGCGAGAAGGTAGCGGGCCACGACGCCGGCAAGCTCCGGGCTCGCCTTGCGGATCAGCCAGAGCGCCAGGTCGAGGTGCCCCAGCGCCGCCCCTGCGGTGGCGCCAATATCGGTCGGCACGAGCATCCGGGATTCATTGAGGCGAACCGTGGGATAGCGCTGCCGGAATAGCGGCGCGAGCCACCAGGTGGTGGTCGCTTCCCGGTGATCGAGCAGCCCGGATTCGGCGATGACGAAGGTGCCCACACAGGAGGCCGCGATCTGGGCGCCGGCCCCCTGCCACTTGAGGATCTGAGCGCCAGCGTCGCGGACATCCGGCCGCTCAAGGGCCGGGATCAGCAGCTCCGGCGTGGTTGCGCCCAGGGCCGGAACGATCACCCAGTCCGGCTTAAGGTCTGCCGGCACGGGCTGCACGGGGACGCCGAGGCCGCCCGCGGACTGCACCTTGCGGCGCACTCCCACGACTGAAATCTCGAAGGGAGCATCCTGCCCCTGCCGAACCGCCAGGTTGTTGGCCACGCGGAAGCCGTCGAGCACGGCTGTCAGCCCGAGGTCGAAGGCACCTTCAAGGGCGAGTACGGCGATTCGCATGGCGCAAACGATCTCAATGGGGGGATTTGCGACATTACCGACAGGCGATGGCCGGGGCCAGTCGGATCGTCCGCCGGGCCGTCAGGCATGAGCGAAGATGGCCGCGGCGATAACCACGGTGGCGGCACAGCCCGCCAGGAACGCCAGGGTGCGGACGACCGGAACGCCCGCGGCATAGACCACGTAGTGGATGAGCCGGGCGCCGAGATAGACCTGTGACGCCAGGATGGTCGCCGACGTGCTGACGCCTATCAAAGCGGTGATGACCACGAGCGGCGCGAACACTGCGAGGTTCTCCACCGCATTGGCGTGGGCGCGGCGCGCGCGCTCGGCCCAGGCCGGGTCCGCCGCGAACGAGGGGTCCGGATTGGCTAGCGTCCGGGCGGGACCGCGAGTCGCCATCCGCGCCAGCGTATAGGGAATCCACATGAGAGCCGTCGCGGTGGCGACGAGGGTGAGGGCAAAGAGCTCGGGAGTCGGCTTCATCGCGGAATGGCCTCCTGCGTCTTGGATTGTCGAAGTGATCCCATCGACTGACAGGGCCGTAGGCTAAGACTGTCGTCCGAATCTTCAACAGTCGTAAACGACATCTTTCGGCGCGTTTACGCCAAGATATGCCGAACATCGGCCCTGGCGCAAATGATCCGAAAATTGGCAGGTACGACAATACCGCCCAGCGCGTGCTGCAGCTAAATCCTAGCCATCAACCACTTCGGCCAGGAGATTTCCCATGAAGGTTTTCGCGATCGGTGCGATCACAACGCCACCCACCCCCGAGCAGCGGGACGAGATCCTAAAATCGGAAGTGCCGGCGACCCTGCAGCACTATCTGGACGGCAAGATCGAGCAGTTCTGGTTCCGATCCGACCGGGTCGGTGTTGTCTTCTACATGGACGTGGAGTCCGTCGAAGACGCCAAGGCCGAGGTGGGCAAGCTGCCGCTGACTGAAGCTGGGTACATGACCTACGAGTTTATTCCCGTCGGCCCGCTGACCCCGCTCGGCCGCCTGATCCAGCCCAAGTAACCGCCAAGGCGCCGTCGGCCGGACTCGCAGTCCGAACGGCGGCCAAGCGCCACCAGCGGTGGCCCTTGGATTCGATCATTCCGCCGGCGGCGAGGGTCAATTAAGCGCGACGCGCGCCGACGGAGGTCCGCGACTCGCAAGATGTTCGCTAAATGTTCTCAATTCGGGTCGACCTGGGCTATACTCCCGCCATGCCCTTCGCCTCGCCCTATGACCGCCCCGCGCTGAAGTCCGAGATCGTCGCCCGGGTCGCCAAGGGGGAGAAAGTGAAGGCGATCTGCTCCGAACCGGGGATGCCGTGCGCGGGGAGCGTCCAGGTATGGCGGCGGGCCGATGCGTCGTTCCGCGAGGCGCTGGCGGACGCGCAGCGGCGTGGCGACTGGCTGCGGCGGCTGGCGTTCGACGAGGGCGTGGCGGAAGCGTTCCTCGTGCGGGTACGGGCCGGGGAGCGGATCCGGGACCTGTTGGACAAGCCGGGGATGCCGACGCAGCGGGCCTACGCGCACTGGCGGCGCACGCAAGGGTCGTTCCAGGCGGAGCTCTGGCGGCTGCGCGGGGTGCGCTACGCGCGCCATTCGGGGACGACTCATTCGCGCTGGCGGGCGTTCGACCCGGCGGTGGCGGACAAGATGCTGGTGCGGGTGGCGCGCGGGGAGCCCTGGCGGCGGATGCTGGAGATCGATCCCTCGATGCCCTCACGGGTGGTGGTCTATCGCTGGCGCAGCGAGGAGCCGGAGTGGGAGCGGGCGCTGCAGATCGCCTTTGACGTGGGGCGTCGCGTGCGGCGGGCCGCCGAGGCGCGGGCGCGGTGCTCGCCGGAGGTGGCCGACGAGATCGGCGCGCGCATCGTGGTGGGCGGCTCTTTGCGCAGCGTGGCGGCGGAGGACCTACGGATGCCGTGCGCCAACACGCTCTATGCCTGGGTTCGGCGCTACCCGGACTTCGCGCGCGAGGTGGAGCGGGCGTGCGAGATCCGCGAGTGGGGGCTGAACGACCTGATGGTCGACATCGCTCAGCGCAACGGGCCGTTCCGCCTGGCGGCGACCAAGCGGCAGGCCGCGCCGCTGCAGCTTCGCGTCAACCAGCTTACCAAGCGGCCGGGGTGGAAGCGGGCGCGGGCCGCATGACGCCTGCGCGCCGGGGCGGTTCGGCTGTAACGTCGGCGCGTGAAACGAGGCGCGCGGAGCCGCGTTCGGGGGGCTATCCCATCGGCGGAGAGGTTGAGATGACCGGAAAGATGACCAACGTCCTGTGGTTCGACCACGGCGAGGCCCGCAAGGCGGCGGAGTTCTACGCGAGCGTCTTTCCGGACAGCCACGTGGGCGCGGCCATGAGCGCGCCCGGCGACTTTCCCGGCGGCCGGTCGGGCGTCGAGCTGACGGTGGAGTTCACGGTGCTGGGCGTCCCGTTCATGGGGCTGAACGGCGGGCCCAGCTTCAAGCCGAACGAGTCGGTCTCGTTCATGGTCGAGACCGAGGACCAGGCCGAGACGGACAGGTACTGGAACGCCATCGTCGGCGCCGGCGGCGAAGAAAGCCAATGCGGCTGGTGCAAGGACCGCTGGGGATTTTCCTGGCAGATCACGCCGCGCGCCCTGAACGAGGGGACGGCCGATCCCAACCCGGCCGTCGCCAAGCGGGTGTTCGAGGCCATGATGACCATGCAGAAGATCGACGTGGCGGCGATCGAGGCCGCCCGGCGGGGCGACGGCTGAGCGCGTCGGCCTGGGCCGGCGGCGCGTCCGTCAGTCCCGCAGGATCTTGGCCATCGCCTTGCCCTTGGCGAGCTCGTCGATGAGCTTGTCGAGGCAGCGGATCTCGCGCATCAGCGGCTCGGCGACCTCCTCGACGCGCACGCCGCAGACCACGCCCTTGATGTTGGCCCGCGCCGGGTTCAGGCGCGGCGCCTCGGCGAAGAAGGTCTGGAAGTCGGTCTTCCTGGCGATCTGGGCGTCGAGCTCAGCCTGGCTGAGGCCGGTCAGCCAGCGGACGATCTCGTCGACCTCGGCCTTGGTGCGTCCCTTGCGCTCGGCCTTGGCGACGTAGAGCGGATAGACGCTGGCGAAGCTGGTTGTGAAGATGCGGTGCTGGGTCATCGCGATCCGATCCGCCTGAGCTGGCGTGCTGGAAAGGACTAGCACGTTCCACGGCCCCGGCGGAGGCCGGCGGGCGGCCCGACGGTCCCGCACGGTCAGACGCGGATGACGATGTGGCGGCGGTCGAGGATGTAGCCCAGCAGCCAGCAGAGCAGCATGTAGGCGATGGCGCAGAGCAGGGAGCCGAGCGGGCCGGGGGCGAGCGCCTGGAAGGGGTCCATGCCGATCCAGTCGTAGAGGCCGGTATTTGAAAGGCCGACGCCCGACGCTCCGGCATTGGGCGCGACCCGGATCAGGCCCAGGGTGACCACGAAGAGCTCCGAGAACAGGTAGATCGCCAGCGGGTTGCGGCCGAACACCTCGAAGAAGCGGGTGACCGGGTTGGGCGCGCGGCCCTCGAGGAGGGCGGCGAGCGCGGCCAGCACCACGAGGTCGCTGCCGACGGTCAAGAGGACGAAGCTGCTGGTCCAGAGCTTCTTGGCGATCGGGAAGAGCGGGCTCCAGGCCAGGCCGATGAGCGCCAGGACGACGCCGGCCAGCGCCATGCGCAGGACCGCGCGCCGCGGGTCCTGCGCGGCCGTGAGGAACCGCGCGGCGAGGTAGCCCGCGATCACGTTGACGGTGGCCGGCAAGGTCCCCAGCAAGCCCTCCGGGTCGAAGCCGCCGTCGCGGCGGTAGAGGTGGCTTGGGCCGAGCACCAGCAGGTCCAGCCGCGTGCCGGCGTTGCCGAGCTTGGAGAACGGATCGGCCGGGTCGCCGAAGGCCAGCAGCAGGGCCCAGTAGCCGAGCAGCAGCAGGGCCGAGAGGGCCACGAGCCGCCACGGCGTCAGGTAGCGGACGGCGAAGGCGGCCAGCAGGTAGCAGAGCGCGATCCTCTGCAGGACGCCCATCACCCGGGTGTCGGCGAAGGGCATCAGCTGCCAGGCGCCGCCCTCCTTATGCACGAAGGGGTACCAGTACATCAGGAAGCCCAGCAGGAAGATCAGGCCCGCGCGCTTGAGGACCTTGGCCGCGAAGGCGGGGCCGGTCGCCGGCCTGCGGAAGGCGAAGGCCATGGCGCAGCCGACGGCGAACAGGAACGCCGGGAAGACCCAGTCGGCGGCGGTGAAGCCGAACCACTTGGCGTGCACCAGCCAGGGATAGGGCGCGGCGCCCGCGCCCGGCGTGTTGACGACGATCATCAGGCAGACCGCCAGCCCGCGGAAGACATCGAGAGCGAGGAAGCGGGGCGCGGGCGGCTGCGGCATGGCCAGGTCCTGGGCTGGCGACTCAATCTTCATCTAAGACCGTCATCGCCCGGCTCGTCCGGGCGACCCATGAACACCGGATTGCGCAAGCATACCTGCGGCGGCGCCGCTGAACGACCTTCAACGCAGAGATCATGGGTGGCCCGGACAAGCCGGGCCATGACGATCAATAGTAGATGCAACGCCGTGATTGACCCTCCACGCTAGGCTTCTTCCAGCCGGGCGAGCAGGCCGCGCACCGAGCGAATCGGGTCGGCCGGGACCTGGCGGCTGTAGGCGGTGTCGCGCTCGACCCAGGCCTGGTCCCAGGCCGCGATGCCGGCCACGACCGCCTGCTCGTCGAAGGGGCCGGCCCCCGCCGCCTTGAGGGCGTCCAGGAACTGCGACCAGCGCGGCAGGTAGTAGTCGCGATAGAGCCCCTGCCAGGCCTTCGACGCGTAGTCGGCGAGGTTTCCCTGCCCGCCCCAGACGGTGACCTGGGCCTTGGCGTTCAGCACATAGGCGCGGGCCTCCTGCGGCGTGTCGCCATAGGCGCGGGCCTCGTCGATCCAGGTGGCCAGCGTCTCGGCGCGCACGCCTAGCAGGGCGTCGAGCGCCAGCGCCAGGTTCTCGACCTTGCGCCGCGCGGCATCGCCGGCGGCGGCGTCGCCGCGACGGTAGGCGGCCACGGCCCGGATCAGGAGGAGGTCGATCTCCTCGCTGGCGAGGTGGCGGGCGGCGTCGGTGAGGTCGACGACGAACAGCGGCTCGTGGGCGAAGCCGGGCGCGAGCGCGGCGAGGGCGCCGACGGCGGCGGCGAGCTTGGCGCGGTCGCCGGGATGGCCCTCGAACTGGACGATCGTCGCGGTCGGTCGCTTGAAGAAGAGGTAGGCGCCGGCCCGGTCATGCCACCAGCGCGGCGTCCAGTAGCGGGTGGAATAGGCGCCGTCGACCAGGGTCCCCAGCGCGGCCTCGAGCTCAGGGGTCGTGCGGCCATAGCGGGACCTGGCCCAGGTCGAGAGCCAGGCCGCGCGCGACGCCCCGCCCGCGTTCCAGGCCAGGTCGTAGGCGGCCTCGTAGACGATGGCGTTGTTGTTCAGCCCCTCGGGGAAGAGGCCGAAGCCCGCCAGCGCCTTGGCGCCGGGGTCCGCCGCCACGCCCGAGAGGTCGGCGCGGTAGTAGTCGAGATCGCCGTAGAGCGGATTGCTGCCGCCGTAGTTGTGCGCATAGCCGTAGATCCACGGCTTGCCGCCGAAGCTCCGGGCCTTTCGCCAGATGTCCGGATAGCGGTCGTTGCCGATGTCGAGGATCATCAGGCGGTCGTCCGGGACCTGGCTCAGGTAGGCGGCGATGGCCTCGGCGTCCCAGAACTTCTGGTCGGCCCCGAACAGCCAGCCCTGCATAACCCAGACCGCGTCGGGACGGGTGGCGCGGAAGGCCTCGTGGATCGCCTTGCCGTAGGCGGCGAGGCGCCGCGCCTTCAGGGCGGGATCGACGGCGGCCTTGGCCGGCGCGGTGCGGCCGGTCGCGTCGTCGAAGGCGCTGCCGCCATCCGAGCCGTCCTCGGCGATGGGCGGGGTCATCTCGTTGAAGGAGTCGGCGAGGTAGTAGGTCCCCGCGCCGTAGGTCTGCGTGTAAAGCGCCAGGAACCGCGCCGCGAGATGGGCGAACAGCGGGTCTGTCGGATCGAGCCAGTAGGTCTCGTGGAAGCCCGGCCCCCCGCGCATCCGGTAGATGCGGGCCTTGGGGTTCTTGAGCGCGAAGGCCTTGGGCACATAGCCGCCGAACGCCGGCAGGATCGGGTCCATGCCGAGCGCGCGCATCCGGGCCAGGATCTGGCGCTGCAGGTCGCGCTTCTTGTCGATCCAGGCGGCGGGCAGGGGCGCGCGGTAGCCCTCGATGTTGCCCATCCGCTGCCAGGGCGTGAAGGCCGGGCCGGAGAAGTAGCCGGCGAGCTCGGCTTTCGAGAGGCCCGCCTCGCGCCAGAGCGCGCGCCAGACGAATTCCTGCCCCTCCATGGCCAGCGGCATGTCGATCCCGTGGACCGCCATCCAGTCGATCTCGCGGCTCCAGCGCGGCCAACCCCACCAGGGCGTGGTGTAGCCAAAGGTGCAGGTGTTGAGGTAGGCGCGGTGGCGGAAGGGGCTTTCGACGCGGCCGGTGGCGAGGTCCGGGAGCCGCGCGTGCAGGGCCACGCGGTCGCCGTCCCAGCTGATGTGGGCGAGGCCGGCGTCGCGCAGGGACGCGTAGGCGCCGCGCACCAGGGCGACCGGCGTGTCCCCGCGCACCGAGAGCTTTCCGCCGCGGGTTTCGGCGGCGTACCAGGGCCGCGACCCCGCCTGCGATGCGGTCTCGAGCGTGAGCGAGATGTTTCGCGCGGCGGGCCCGAAGAGCCGCGCCAGGGCGGCGCGGGCGGCGCCCGGGTCGGCGCGGCGGGCCTGGACGCGGGCCGGGAAGGTCGAGGCGAAGAGCCAGGCGGCGACGGATCGTGTGAGCGCCTGGCGACGCGACAGGGACTTTGGACCGATCATCCTGGCGGTGCGCCCTCGAGCGATGCTGACACCGGCCTCTGGACAAGCGCCGGCACACGACCTGACGTGGCTCGCGCGCCGGCGTCAATGTTGCGGCCTCGCCGCCGCCTGGCTCAACGCTTGCGGGCGGCCTCGACCAGCGCGGCGATGGCCCAGCGCCGGACCTCCGCGGCCTCCGTGTCCGACAATCGCAGGACGTCCCGCGTGACGACGAAGCTTTCTGTCCCGATCACAATTGAGAGGGCGGAGACGAGCTTGCGGAAGGATCGCGGGTCGAGGCTCGGCCGCGACGGCTCCAGCGCCGTCTCGATCAGAGGCGAGCGGCGGTTCTGGCGGGCCGGAAGGTCGTCGGGCGCATCGTCGCGCACGCTGCGCTCCAGGATCCGCGCCAACATGAGCCGCAAGGGCGCCTCGTTCTGGCGGATCATGGTCTCGAACGCGCCGTCGACCTTCCAGAGGCGGTCGACGGGATCGGTCGGCGAGGCGGAGTCCAGCACGCCGGCGTCGGGCGCGGCGACGTGGAGCGAGGCCTCGAGCAGCAGCGCCTCGATGCTCGCGAAATAGCGGTAGGCGGTGGCTCGGGACACCAGCGCCGCCTCGGCGACGTCGTCGAGGCCGGGCCGCCGGCCCTCGCGAACCAGGCGCGCCGCGGCGTCGAGCAGGTCCTTGCGCGTGCGCTGCTTCTGGTTCGACCGACTGGTTGGCGCCGATTTGGCCACCTCAGTCCTGCGGCAACTGCTGGAGGATGGAGGCCAGGTCCACCCAGACATTCTCGCGCCTTATGTCCCCGGCGTCGGTGAACTCGATGACGTGCAGCAGGCGGAACGCCAGGTCACGGTCGCGCCCGTCGAGGCCGAAGGGGCGGCCGGGCGCCTTGCCTCGCCACACGCTGTCGTCGACCAGGAAGTCCGCGCCGTAGAGTCGGCGCAGGCAACTGACTTGGCCGTCGGAGAGATCGGCGAACAGAGCCTCGTAGAAGCCGCGGGCTCCGGCGCGCCCGTGGGTTGGGCCGCCCGGCCAGCCCACGATGTCGTGCTCGGCGTCCTCGGCGAGCGTGGCGAGCACGCCTTGGATGTTGTCGCTCGCTTCGTAGCCGAAGTGTTCGTCCATCTTCCGGTCCATCTGTTCCGGGGTGAGTGGCATGTGAGCTCCTGCAATGGGCCGGACGCTGAAGGCAGCGCGCCCGTGAGCACGCTATTTAATGAGATCATTGTCTCATGACAAGATCAGTTTATCGCAGGCGCGAGCGGGGGAGCCGTCGCTCGAACAAGGCAAAGGGCCTGGGTCCCGCTTTCGCGGGGACGGGCGGGACCTGGAACGCAGGCGGGCTAGAACCCCGAGGGCGGCTTCGCGTCGGAGCCCGGGGCGGCGGCCGGCGCGGGGTTCGAGTTGAGGTTCCTGGCCATGTAGGCGGAGATCGTGGCCTGCTCCTCGGCGGTCATCTCGGCGCCGGCGCTCTGCATCTTGGCGATCTCGGTGTCCCACTCCGCAGGCGTGTAGCGGGCGAAGGCGAACTGCGAGGCGTCGTGGCAGGCCGTGCAGACGCGCAGGACGACATCCTTGCCGGGGCCGGCGGGCAGGGCGTCTTCGGGGGATTGCGAAGGCGGCGGCGTCGCGGACGGCGATGGCTGCTGGGCCAGGACGGGGCCGACCAGGGCGATGCAGGCGGTGGCCGCAGCGGCGGCGAGGAGGGTCCGAGCATTCATCCGGCAAGGGTTAGCCTATGCCGCGGCGAACCGGAACGCTCAGAAGATGCCGACCGCGCCGTCCGCCCAGATCAGCAGGACCGCCGCGAGGATCGCCAGGCCGACGGCGGCGCGGTAGCGTACGTCGCGCACCTTCCAGAGGGTGAGCTCCAGCAGGGCGCCCGCGCCGATCAGCAGGCCGGCGGCGAAGGCGAAGTCGCTCGGCGTCCAGGCCACCTGGCGGGTGAACTGCATCGCCACCCAGGGCAGCAGGAGGAGCGCGGCCACCGCGCCCCAGCCGGCGAGCCGCCAGGGGTTCAGCGCCGAGCGGGCCTGCGCGGCGTCAGTCGGCACCGGGCTTGCCCTTCTGAGGCGCCGGAGCCGCGGCGGGGGTCGCGGCCGCCGTCGGCTTGGCGGCGGCCTCGGCGGCCAGCTTCTCGGCGCGCCGCGCTCCCGCAAGGATCGCCGGCAGGGCGTAGTTGCCCTCGTGGCAGGCGTATTCGTAGACGATGCCCTTCAGCGGATAGAAGTTGTACTCGCCGCCCCAGGGCGCATCCCAGACGTCCGGATCCTCGACCTGGAAGCGGTACGTCAGCCGGGTGGGCGACACGCGGGTGAACCACTCGGTCACCTTCATGTTCTTCCACGAGCCCGCGAGCTGCTGGCGTTCGGGGATGTTGGTGGTTTCGACCACCAGGGTCTCGCCCTCGTACCAGCCGATGGAATCGCCCATCCAGGGCCGCACCCCGTCGGTGCGGTGCTGGCTGTTCAGCCGCACGATGCGGCTGTCGTGGATCAGTTCGACGTCGATCACCACGTGGTCCGGCGTCTGCACGATCTGATAGTTGTTGTTGTAGTAGCCGTTTGGCAGCATCGGCGGCCCGGCGTTGCGCCCGAAGCCCATGATGCAGCGGTCGCCCAGGCCCCGGACCTCATAGCTGTCGTAGCTGTCGCGATAGGGTGGCGGGCTGGGCGCGCCCTTCTTGCGGGGCGGGAACTGGCCGTTGGCGGTGGTCAGGATCGAGCTGCGGTACTCGCCGTTCACCGTCATGATGTGGGTGCCCGGGTCGATCCAGAAGGTGTTGTAGCCGCCCACGTCGCCGCCGGCCGCGGCGAAGTCCGGCCGGATTTTCAGGAGCTCCGACTTCTGGGCCTCGGCCTGGATCTGCTCGGTGGTCTTGCTCTGGTCGGTGGGCATGTCGGCTTCGGCGAGCGCCGCGGCCCAGACCTTCTCCATGGCCTTGGCTTCGGCGGCCGTCAGCCTCCCCTTGTCGGAGATGCGCGGGTTGCGGGTCAGCGGCGTCAGCGTCGCGTTCGACCAGTAGCCGGAGATGTCCGCCCGGCCCCAGGAGGTCTTGGGCGGCGACCAGCCCGGCGGGCGGATGCTGGGGTCGGCGGCCGGCGCTGGGTCGGGCCTGGGTGCGGACGGGGCGGCCTGAGCGGCGCCGGCCAGGGCGAAGGCTGCGAGGGTGAAAGCCAATGCGTTGCGCATGATCTGACCTACCCGTGATCGTTGACCTCCGATCATCATACGTCAGGCGTGACGCAAGGAAACAGGCTTGGAGGATGACTGGCGGCTGACTCGGATCTGATCTACCCATGGTGGCGTTCTTCCTTGTAACACCCTAGGAATTGCCGACGGATTGGGGTTTGGCTCAGTGTCGAGGCCGATGGAGGACCCGGAGACGCGTTACCGGGGCGGATGGTGGCGGGGATGGCGCGGCGTCAGCCGGCGCCCTGCCCGCGTGGCGGTGGCGGCGTGACCACGCCCTTGCCCCGCATGATCTCGGCCGGGCTGGAGGCTTCGCTCGAGCAGTTCAGCGACCCTCATCTGCTGGCGGCTGGAAAGGTCAACCTGATCTCGCTTGAGGCCATCCAGGCGCGGCTCGGCCCGCGCTGGGCGTTCAAGCGCGACCAGGTCTACGGCTTCACCGACCGGGTGCTCGAGCGCGGGATCGGTGCGGACGGGATCTATCTGCGCATCTCCGACACCGACTTCTTCATCGCCCATCCGGAGCTGGGGCGCACCGCCGGCCAGGCGGCCTGCCTGCGTTGCCTGCGCGAGGTGCTCAATCATTTCCTCGGCGACGACCAGATGGCCGCGACCAGCGTGCTGCAGGTCACCCGGATCGGCGCCGGCGCGCTCGAAGCGCGGATGACGGAGCTCGCAACCGGCGTCGCGGGCGACGTCGGACCTGCCGAGCCCGAAGCCGTCAGCGAGATGGCTGCCGCGCCCGCCAAGACGCCGGCGCCTGGCGCCGAGGGGAGCGGCGGCAGCGCCCTGGCGCAATGGACCCCATTCGACTGCGCCGACGGCCGGCGGCTGAGGGTCTCGGCGACCCTGCAGCCGGTCTACGAGCTGAAGGGGTTCACCCGCATCGGCTTTCGGATGAAGCGGCGGGTGATCGTCATGCAGACCGACGAGGAGCTGTCCCAGCCGGAGATCGCGGCGCTCTCGGCGGTGGACCTGCTGCGGGTCGACGTGGCGACAATCCTGCGCGGGGTCGACCGGCTGAAGGCCGACGGCGACAAGGAGAGCCCGCTCAGCCTGATCGTGCCGCTGTCGTTCATCAGCCTGTCCGGCCAGCGCGGGCGGACCGAGCTGGTGAAGCACCTGAAGGCGGCGGGCGAGCTCGTCCGCATGGGGATCATCTGCGAGATCTGCGACATCGAGGGCGTGCCGCCAGGGATGCTGCTGGCGGCCGCCTCGCTCGTAAAGCCGTTCACCCTGCTGGTGGCGGGCCTCCTGTTGGCGCCCACGCCGGCGGTCGTGCGCCACCTGCCCGGCGCCGGCCTGCAAGCCCTGTCCTTCGAATGCCCGCCCGGGCTCGGCGACGCGGAATTCGTCGGCTGGGCGAGCACAGCGATCGGCGCCGCCAAGCAGATGACGAGGTCGGTGATGGTCTATGGCGCGGAGTCCACGGCCCGCCTCAGCACCCTGGCCTCGCTGGGCGCCACCCACGCCAGCCTCGGCGTCTAGGGCGAGCGGCGTTCCGCCACTGGTAGTTCTCCGTAGGTAGTTCGCACAGCTCGAAAGAAAACGCGGGTCCGCCAAAATCGTGGGCATGTCGCAGAAGGCGGCGCGAGGAGGCCTCCATGGGGACCATCAACGTCTATGTGCGCGATCTCGGCGATGCGTGCTGGCGCACGATGACCTTGCCGGTGAGCATCCAGGCGGCGGTGACGCTGGCCAGCGCCGCGCGCACCCTCAACCTCGCCGACCAGGTGCGGCTGAACCCAGCCGCCCCGACGGTTCCGACGGGCCCGGGCGTCGACCTGCGCGTCTGACGACGCGGCGCCGGCCCGCGACGGGCGCGATCAGCGCTTCTGCGGCGATGCCGTCCTGACGATCTGAATCTCGCGCACCTCGTCCGTGTAGACGATGGTCCGGCCGTTCTTGGCGCTGACGTAGACGGTGGCCGTCTCGCCGCCACTGGAGGCGCTGACCTCCCAGGCGCCGGGCTTGCGGACCACCTTGAAGGGCCCCGCGGCGCGCGGCGAGCCGATCAGGGCGGCCTGGGCGGCGGCGATCGCCTGCTCGGACGTGGAGACCGCATGGCCGCGCCCGCCGCAGGCGGCCGTGAGCGCCAGGATCGCAAGGCTCAATGTCCCAAACCGCCGCGCCATCCGCGCCTCCCGCCGGTGAATCGCAGGGCTCGATGCGAGGCCTCGCGCCGACGCAAGTCAAGGCACCCTTCGACCGGCATCGAAACACAGGGGCCGGCCGTCGCGGCAGGATGTGCGTCATGACCTCCCGGATCGAGACGAGCCGCCTGCCCAGCCGTCGCGACGCCGGGAAGCTCGGTGCGGCCGCCGCCATTCTGCTGGCGAGCGGCCGCATTGCCGACGCCAGCCCCGCGAAAGCCTCCATGAAACTGACCTGCTTCATCCGCTACCAGATCGACCCGTTCCAGAAGGAGGCCTTCCGGGCCTACGCCGAGGCCTGGGGGCGGATCATCCCGCGCTGCGGCGGCCACCTTGTGGGCTACTTCCTGCCCGCCGAGGGCACCAACGACATCGGCTGGGGGCTGATCGCCTTCGACAGCCTGGCGGCCTACGAGACCTATCGCGCGCGGTTGCGGACCGATCCGGAGGCCATGGCCAACTTCGCCGCGGCGCAGTCCAAGCGCTTCGTGCTGCGCGAGGAGCGGACCTTCGTGGAGATCGTTGGCGGCACGTTCGAGGTTTCGGCGGCCGCGGCCTGAGGCGACGGCCGTCCGTTCGTCGCGGGCAAACGCTCAAACGCCGCAGGGCGGTCGGCGCCGGCGGAAAACGGCGGAACAATGATGTGCGATTACAGATGGAGCCGTCCTTGAAGCCTCTTCTCGCGCCCGCCGTCCTCGCCCTGCTCCTGGCCGCCTCAGGCGCCCGGGCCGCTGCGCCCGCGCCTTACATCGCCGCCGCGATCGCCGATCCGGCCCGCCCGAAGGCCGACCAGACCGCCGACGCGATCCGCGAACCGGCCGCCACCCTGGCCTTCGCGGGCGTCAAGCCGGGGATGACGGTCGCCGAGTTGTTCCCCGGCGGCGGCTACTTCACGCGCCTCTTGAGCGACATCGTCGGGCCGAGGGGCCGGATCCTCGGCATCGAGAACGCCGGCTGGAAAAGCGCGGTCAAGGCCGACCAGCAGATGCTGACCGAGGCCGGCCGGACCAATGTGCAGCTGGACGTGGAGCCCTTCGGCCAGTTCAACCTGCCGCAGAAGGTCGACGTCTTCTGGATCACCCAGAACTATCACGACCTCAAGATTCCCAAGTACGGCGCCGTCGACATGGCGGATTTCAACCGCCGGGTCTTCCAGGCGCTCAAGCCGGGCGGCGTCTACATGATCCTCGACCACGAGGCGAACCCGGGCACGACGCTGGCGCAGATCGCCGACCTGCACCGCGTGGAGAAGTCCGAGGTGATCCGCGAGGTCACCGCCGCCGGGTTCAAGCTGGCGGGCGAGGGCAGGTTCCTGAACCGCCCCGGCGACGATCACACCAAGACGATCTTCGACCCGGCGATCCAGGGCAAGACCGACCAGTACGCGCTGAAGTTCGTCAAGCCGAAGGCCTGAGAGGCGAGCGCCGCACGCAATAAGACCGCTCCGTGTCGGAATCGACACCGGCAGGCAAACTGCCGGGTGTGAAATGGCTGAGTGAGTTCCCCGCCCGACGCGCCCCTGACCCTGACCTTCCGCTGCCCGAAGGCTCTGGAAGGGCTGGTCCCGCCGCCGGTCCCCGCGGCGGCCGGCATCCCCGACTGGTTCAAGGCCATGCCGCAGCGGGCGTTCAGCGGCCTGGTCGCGGGCGAGGATGATACCGTCAAGCGGTGCCCGCCCTTCGTCGACGCCATGACCTGCGGCTTCCTGATGCCGCTGATCTGCGACCTTCGCGTCGAGAACGGCGAGTTCACCTGGGAGGTCGACCTGCCGCAGGACCGCGAGACGGCCTTCGCGCGGGCGCCGATCGGACTCCATGACTCCGGCCAGGTGGCGGGCACGCCGCTGTTCGAGGACGACCGATTCCTGCTCAAGTTCCACAACCTCTGGACCATCGAGGCGCCGGAGGGCTACGCGCTGCTCTTCACCCATCCGGTCAACCGCTTCGACCTGCCGTTCACGACGCTCACCGGCCTGGTGGACTGCGATCGCTACCGCGACGCCTGGATCCACTTCCCGGCGCATTGGCGCGACGAGGGCTTTTGCGGCGTCCTGCCGAAGGGGACGCCGGTGGCGCAGGTCATCCCCGTGAAGCGCGACACCTGGGCCATGCGCACGGCGGCCTTCACCGACGACGAGGCGCAGCGAACCGCGGAGACCATGGCCGCCGTCGCCCGCGAAAAAGGCGTCTATCGCCGGCAGTTCCGGGCCTAGGCGTTCGCGACGCCCAGGAATTTCGCCGCGGCGCTGGGGCGCAGGAAGAGGCGGCCGCGTGGGGTGGCGGCCAGCGCCAGGACGGCCTGGCCGGCGAGGCGCGGGTCGGCGCCGGCGGCGACGCGCAGGGCGGCCTCGCCCGCGTCTCGCTTGCCCATTTCCAGCAGGCACTTGGCAAGTTCGATCCGGGCCGCCGCGTCGTCGGGACGCGCGTCCAGCACCGCGCGGTAGAGCTCGGCCGCGGCGGCCTGATCGCCCTCCTGCGCGAGAACGGCGGCCAGGCCCACCTGGGCGTCGCGCCGCTCTGGGGCCTGGGCTCGAACGGCCTCGAAGATCGCGCGCGCCCCGGCGCGGTCGCCCAGCTTGAGCCGCAGGTAGGCGAGGCCGACCTTGAGGACCTGGGCGTCGGCGGAGAGCGCCAGGCCCGCCTCGAACGCGGCCGCCGCCTCGTCTGTGCGCCCGTGGGCTGCGAGCTGGTCGCCGAGCTCCAGGAAGGCCTGCGGCCACGGCGGGCGGCGCGCGGTCGCCTGGCGCAGTTGGGCCAGGGCCTCGTCGATCCGCCCGACGCCAGCCAACGCGCGGGCCAGCAGGGTCTCGACGGCCGGATCGCCGCTGCGCCGGGCCGCGCGCTGCAGGGGCTCGATCGCCTCGGCGGGACGGTCCTGCATGAGCAGCGCCGCGCCCAGCAGCCGGCCGGCCATCACATTCAGCCGTTCCGACTTCAGCACCTGGGCGGCGAGGCGCTCGGCCTCGTCGGGCCGGCCGAGGCGCAGGGCCTGCTCGGCCGCCGCCAGCGCCGCGCTGTGCGGACCGGGCCGGGCATCAATGGAGGGCGCTGGCTTGGGCATCGCTCTCGGCAATTCGGCGAAACGGTATGCTGGCGGCACGCTTCGCAGAGGCCGAGGCCCATGTCCATCGCGAGCCCGCGCAACGGCTTCCCGAACCGCGTTCGAGCGAGCAAACTAGGCCTCAACCGGGCGTTTGAACCCGGAGGAGGAGCATCCATGAACACCGCCGGCTTTTCGGCCCTGTCGGGCGCCTGCGCCGTCGCCGCCGTCCTGGCTTTCGTCCCCTTGTCTTCGTGGGCTGGGCCCGCGGCAAGCGCCCCGGACATCTCCGGCTATTGGTCCAATTCGACGCTGACGCCGATGACCCGCGACGCCAAGCTGGGCGACCGGCCGGCCTATTCGGCCGCCGAGACCAAGGCGCTGGAGGACGAGGAGAGCCGCCAGGTGGCGGTCGGCAACAAGCCCACCGATCCCAACGCGCCGGTCAACGCGCCCAACGGCCTGGAGAGCAAGCCCTCCTTCGTGGCGGCCGGTGGAGACGTCGGTGGCTACAACCGTGGCTGGCTCGATCCCGGGCACACGGTGATGCGGGTGGCCGGCGAGCCGCGCACCTCGCTGATCACCACCAAGAACGGGCAGATCCCGGCGCGCAAGAGCGGCCAGGTCACGGATTCGCCCTACGGCGCAGACGCCGGGGAGGGCAGCCGCGGGCCGCTGGGTTCGTTCGACAACCCGGAGAACCGGCCGATCGGCGAGCGGTGCATCATCGGCTTCGGCCGCAACGCCGGGCCGCCGATGTTCCCCAACGGCTTCTACAACAACAACTACCACATCGTTCAGACCAAGGACGCGGTGGCGATCGAGGTGGAGATGGTGCACGACACGCGGATCGTGCGGCTGAACGCCAAGCACCGCACCGACGGCCTGCGGCCCTGGTTCGGCGACTCGATCGGCTGGTGGGACGGCGACACCCTGGTCGTGGAGACCACGAACATCCCGCAGGCCCAGGCCTTCATGGGCGCCTGGAAGGACCTGAAGATCACCGAGCGCTTCACGCGCACGCCCAAGAACCGGCTGCACTACAGGTTCACGGTGAGCGATCCGTCGTCGTGGGATCAGCCGTGGGGCGGCGAGTACGAGTTCGCCCCGCTGAGCGGCATCCTCTACGAGTACGCCTGCCACGAGGGGAACTACGCGCTTCCCGGCATCCTGGCCGGCGCGCGTTCGGCGGAGCATGACCGCGCCGCCGGGGCCAAGGGGGCGAGCGGGGCGAACTAGGCGCTTCGCAAGGCGGACGCATCCGAAGCTCGACTGTCGCGTTCACAGCCGGACGCTGACGACAGGAATCGGACGATGGACAAGCTCTTCGCACGGTTTGCGAACGCCACGGCGCGGATCACCGGCAGTCCGATCGCCTTCCTGACCTGCGTGGCGGCGGTCCTGCTCTGGGCGGCCACGGGGCCGGTGTTCAAGTTCTCCGAGACCTGGCAGCTGGTGATCAACACCGGCACGACGATCGTCACCTTCCTAATGGTGTTCCTGATCCAGAACACCCAGAACCGCGACGGTGCGGCGATCCAGACCAAGCTCGACGAACTGATCCGCGCCTCGGACGCCGAAGACGAGTTCATGGGCATCGAGAAGCTCACCGACCAGGAGCTCGATCGCCTGCACGAGAAGTGCGCACGCATGTCGCGTTCGACCCAGCGGCTGTTGAAGAAGGCTCAGGCCGAACGGAAATCCCGCGAAACCTCGCGCGGGGCGGCCGTATCCAAGGCCAAGGAGGCCCCCGCCAAGCGGCCGGGCACGGCAGCGAGGCGCTGAGGTGGCCGAGACCGACCAGGCGCTGGAGGTCGGCCGCGAACTGGCGGACCACGTCAGCGAATCAGTCGATGCGATCGCCCGGGTCCACGAGGAACACTACCAATCCGCCTCGACCCTGCAGCGCGCCTTCGACGGCGTCACAGAGCGCCTGGCGCGGCCGATGTTCGTGGCCCTGCTGGTCGCGGGCCTCGCAGGCTGGATAGGATTCGCGCTCCTCCGCGCGGGGGACAATCTGGCCGACCCTGCTTTCGCGTGGCTGGAACTGGCGGGCACGTTGATCGCTCTGGTCGTGGCGATGCTGATCCTCGTGACCCAACGCCGGCAGGACCGGCTCTCGGAGCGACGGGCGCAGCTGACGCTGGAACTGGCGGTGCTGGCCGACCGCAAGAACGCGAAGATCATCTCTCTCTTGGAAGAGCTGCGCCGCGATGCGCCGGGCCTGCGCGACCGCCACGATGCGGAGTCGGCCGAGATGGCCAAGCCGGCGGACCCGGAAACGGTGCTGGCCGCGCTGGACGAACGCGCCGCGGCAAGCGGCGGCGCCCAGAAGCCGGTGGGCTAACCCACGAGCACCCATTCGGCGACGTAGGCGTGGGCCTTGCGCGCCAGCGCCGGCGGGCCGGAGAAGTAGAACTCGCTGCCGAACCAGCTGCGGCGCTCGCGCCAGACCAGCTCGCCAGTGTCTTCGGTGCGCAGGATCTCCCGCAGGCGCTCCCGCTTGGCGGCGGGGACGAAGGCGACGTAGGTGGCTTCACTCATGGCTTAAATCCAGCTTCGGCGGTCCCGCGCGGCAGATTGGCTGAGTCGCGCCGATCTGTTTCGTCCGAATGCGCCGTTTTCTCCGTGACCTGTGGACGCGGGCTGGAAGGCGCTCCGGCTGGAACGATCTCATGGCGCGGGGATTCTGAGGTCCGAAGGAGAACCCACGATGTCAAAGCGCGAACTGATCGAACCGAACGCCGGCGACAAGCGATACGCCCGGCGCGACGAGAAGGGCCATTTCACCGAGGACCAGACCGATGTCGGGCGTTCGGCCGCGGCCGATCAACGCCAACATTCAAAGACGCCCGCCAAGCCGGGTGAAGGTGATCGCGGCGACCGGCGGGGCTGAGGCCAAGAGGCTCCCGGATCGGGTGGGCGACCCGGGAGCGCTCGAGGATGCTTTGACCCGCCAGGATCAGTCGCCTCGAGCAGATGACGCCGCCAAGCGCCGGGCGCCTCAGCCGGCCGCGGCGTCGGGCGCCGCCTTGTCCGCAGCCGCGCGGGCGCCGGGCGTGGTCCAGCGGTCGATGGCGGCCAGGAGCTGCGGCAGGTTGATCGGCTTGCCCAGGTGGTCGTCCATCCCGGCCTCGCGGCAGCGGGCGACCTGCTCGGGCAGCACGTTGGCGGTCATGGCGACGATGGGCGTGGCCGCGGCGTCGCGGTCGCGCAGGTCGCGGATGCGGCGGGTGGCGGTCAGGCCGTCCATGACCGGCATCTGCATGTCCATCAGGATGATGTCGTAGCGCCCGCGGCCCATGGCCTCGATCGCCTCGGCGCCGTCGCAGGCGGTGTCGATCTCGATCCCGAAGGGCGTGAGGAGCGTGGTCAGGAGTTCGCGGTTGACGGCGTTGTCCTCGACCACCAGGGCGCGGATCGGCCGGTCGAAGGCGGCGGTGTCGGCGTCGGGCTCGGCGGCGGCGGTCCAGTCGCCGGCCAGTGGCAGGTCGACCTCCAGCCAGAAGGTCGAGCCCTTGCCGACGGCGCTGGACACCCCGATGCGGCCGGCCATCGCCTCGACGATCTCCTTGGAGATCGCCAGGCCCAGGCCCGTGCCGCCGAAGCGGCGCGAGACCGAGGCGTCGGCCTGGGTGAAGCGGGTGAAGAGCGCGCCGATCTGATCCTCGTCGATGCCGATCCCAGTGTCGCGGACCTCGACGCGCAAGCGGCAGAGGTCGCCGTGCAGCGCGTGGGTCAGGCCAAGCTCCAGGCCGCCCTCGCGGGTGAACTTCACGGCGTTGGAGAGGAAGTTGAGCAGCACCTGGCGCAGGCGCGGCGCGTCGCCGATCAGGGCGGGCGCGCTCTCGTCGATGCGGCTGGTCAGCGTCAGCCCCTTGGCCTGCGCCTGCTCGGTGACGATGGCGGCGGCCGAGCGCGCCATGGCCGCGGGGTCGAAGGGCTCCGGATCGAGCTCGAAGGCGCCGGCCTCCAGCTTGGAGAAGTCCAGCACGTCGCCGATGACACCCAGCAGGGTCTGGCTGGCGTCGTGGATCAGCCCGACCTGGCGCGCGTCCTCGGCGGCCAGGGACTTGGAGTGGCGAAGGACGCCCGCGAAGCCGAGAATGGCCGTGAGCGGGGTGCGCAGCTCGTGGGTCATGTTGGCGAGGAAGTCGGTCTTGGCGGCCGCGGCGGCTTCGGAACGGGCCAGCGCCTCCTTCAGCTCGGCCTCCAGCGCCTTCCTGTGCGTGACGTCGCGCGAGACGCCGAGGATCCGGCCCGATCCGTCGTTCAGCCGCGAGAAGGTCGTCTCGGCCCAGATGGTCGCGCCGTCCTTGGCGAAGACGCGGTACTCCATGGTCTGGGGGCCTGACGCCTCCGTCACCGAATCGATGAACTTCTGGACGGCGATCGTGTCGTCCGGGTGCATGTAGGTGTAGTTCGGCGTGACCAGCAGCTCGCCCGGCGCGAAGCCCAGGATCTTCTCGATGGAGGGCGAGACGTAGAGCCGCCTGTTGTCGTGGGAGGCGAGCGAGATGACGTCGGTGACATTGTCGGCCAGCAGGCGGTAGCTCTGCTCGCTGTCGCGCAAGGCCTGGGTGGCCTGCTCGTAGCGGCGGCGCGCGGCGATGGTCTGGCGCGCGCTCGAGAGGGCGAAGAACACCGTGACCACCAACATCAGCCAGACGGGCCAGGGCTGGGAGATCGCCGGGCTCGGCCAGGCCAGCGGCGTGACCAGCAGGGCGGCGGCGGGGATGACCCCGGCCAGAAGGTAGCCCGCGCGCGACTGGTAGGCGTGGACCTGGGCGAACCCCATCATCGAGAGCCAGATCACCACGCCGCAGAGGGCGCCGGCCGCCGTTCCAGTGCGCCAGAGCAGGGCACCCAGCAGGCCCCAGCCGAAGACGCCGGCGACCAGGCAGGCCACATGCTGCAGCCGCTTCTCCCAGCCGACCGGAATCCCTAAGAACTGGTCGCGGGTCACCACCCAGCTGACCATGTCGATGCCGCCCACCAGCACCGCCCAGGCCGCGCAGATTTGCCAGGGCAGGAAAGCCAGGGTCACCAGCGCGACCCCGGCGATGGCCGCGATACGCGGCGCGATCGTCGCGCGCGCGCCGGCCGCCATCTCGTCGAGTCCACCGTCCAGGAAGGTGAAAGCCGTCATGATCCCCCTCGGGCGAGGGTGGATCATCCCAGACAACGATTAACTCCGCCTAAGCTTTGGCCAAAAGGCCGTGGCGCCGCGGCTACTTCGGCTTCTTGAAGCGCAGCAGGAACTGGTCGGTCTTGCCGCGGACCGAGGGGTGGAAGACGAACTTCGAGTGGTCGTCGGCCGGGTTCGCCAGGATCTTGCTCTCACCGTCGAGCTTGAAGCCGGCGGCCAGGACGTCGGCCTTGACCCTTTCCTCCTCGATGCGGTGGCGGCCCTCCGTCCCGGCGATGCCGGTCCCCGCCGCGTCGGCGTGGTCGAGGATCACGTAGACGCCGCCGGGTTTCAGCGCGGCGAACACCTGCTTGTTGAAACCGGGCACGTCGGCGGGACCCATGAACTTGTCGTAGAGGTCGTGGTAGTTCTGGCGGATGAAGACCGCGTTCAGGCCCTTGGGCAGGTCCATGGCGTTCACCGGCGGGGTCGAGACGACGACGTTGGCGTAGGCCGGGTCGGATGCCGTCTTGGTCAGGAGGCCTACGACCTCCGGGTGCGCCTTGACGATTTCCGACGGCATCACGGCATAGAGTTTGCCCTTCGGCCCGGCGGCCTGGCTGAGCGCGCGGACGAAGCGGCCGGCGACGATGTCGGCCACCTTGTCGCCGGGCTTGACCCCGATGAAGGCGATGACCTCCGGCGCCTTCATGGCCGGATCGGTGAGCGCGTCGGCGTTGGCGGGCGGCTGGGCGAACGTTGCGACAGGCGCGGCGAGCGTGAAGGCGAAGGCCGCGGCGGCGGCGATCAGCAGGCGGCGAGACATGGGTGCTTCCTCGTTATTCTGAAGCTTGAGCTTGCACCCGATCGCGGCGCCCGGCTAGGCCGCCGCGGTCGAGCGTGAGCGGGCGGGCAGGAAGCGCGGGTTGCGCACCAGGCCGGCGCTGACCAGGGCGACCAGCAGGCCCACCGGGAAGATCTCCGCGAAGGTCTCCAGCATCCGCAGGAACGGGTTGGCGTAGACGCGGCGCATCTCCTCGGCCTCGGCCACCGCCTTCGCGTAGGCCGCGCCGGTGACGCCGGCCGCGCGCTTGGCCGCCAGGATCTGGGCCGTGTACTGGTCCATGAAGGTGTAGTGGGTGGCGAAGAGATAGCCCTCCCACACGGCGACGTAGGCGAGGCCCGCGATGGCGGCGATACCGAGGCCCAGGCCGAAGGCCGTGCGGAACTTGATCACCCCGCCCAGCGCCTGGTCGCGGTGCTGCTTGACGCCCACCAGGATCGACGACAGCGCCACCAGCATGATCAAGTAGCCGAGCCAGAGGCTAGAGTGCGGCGCGCCTCCGCCCGACGCGAAGATCGTGCCGATGATGCCGGCGATGATGACGAGGCCAGAGATCAGGCCATAGGTGAGGATGATGCGGATCATGGCGGCCCCCTGCTGCCGTGGGTTCAAGATGACCGGCAGGATGCGGCGGCGGCGCGGGCCGGGCTATCGCCCAAAGGGGTGAGATCGTGCGTCACGCGGCCGGTTTCGGGGAGCCGGCTCAGGGGATGAGGTCCAGCTCGCGCGCCTTGCCCACCGCCTGGGTCCGGCGGCTGACGGCCAGCTTCTCGAAGAGGTGGGCGACATGGGTCTTCACCGTGTTGGGCGACAAGCCGAGCGTGCGGGCGATCTCCTTGTTGGATTGGCCGGCCGCCAGCCGCTCCAGGACCTTGACCTCCTGGCCGGTCAGGCCGAGCGACGCGAGCGCCGCGGCGTTGCGCTGGAACGGGCCGGGCGCCCCGCGCCGCGTCAGCCTCCAGCCCAACCAGACCCCGCCCGCGGCGAAGGCGACGCCCACGACGGTGACGTAGATCTGCAGCGGGAAGGCGCGCACCAGGTACTGGTACTGCAGCCACTGCAGGGCGAAGCCGCCCGCGGCGAGCACCAGCGCCCAGATCAGGATCGTGCGGATCATGCGGCGATGGTGCGGCATCGCGCGTCAGCGTCAACCATAGCGCTCTTCAGGGGTCCGGGCCGCCGGCCGTGCGCCAGAACTCGGCGAGGCCGACGCCCGCGAAGATTTCGTCGAGGCGGCCGGTCTTGCGCAACGGCGCCATGAACGGATGGAACAGGAAGGGCGTCTCCGCCTCGCCGTGGATCGGGAAGCGGCTGTTGTGGATGAACTGGCGGCTGCGGTCGACGCGCAGCGCGCCGGCGTCCAGGTAGGCGCCGCGCGCCAGTTCCAGCGCCTGGTCGAATTCGCCGAGCCGGGCCAGCAAGACCATCGAGTTGCAGGCGTAGCCCAGGCCCTGTCGGCCCAGGGCGACCAACGCCGTCGCGGCCGCGCGGCGGGCCGGCGCGGTCGGGGCGAGCAGGGCGTCGAGTGTCCGGCCGAGCGCTGCGTATTCCTCGGTCTCGTCGGGCGGCCGCGACGGGTCGTTGAGCCAGGTCCTGGCGTCGGCGTCCCGCTTCCAGGCGACCAGCAGCCAAAAGCGGTCCCAGAAGCCCGCGATCTGCTCGGGCCAGATGGCGATGAGACGCGCGGCCAGGGCCTCGGCGCCCTGGAAGCCGCCGGTGTAGGTCCGCATCACGCAAAGCTGGTGGTTGGTGTAGAGCTCCAGGGGATCGAGGGCCTGGGCGCGCGCCATGCCCTGCTCCGCGGCGTGGAGCCGGCCCGTGGCGAAGAGGAACAGGCTGCGCCAGCCGATCAGGTTCGCGTCGGTCGGCGAGAGGCTGAGGCCGCGCGAGAGGCCGGCGTCGATCTCGGCCCAATGACCGCGGGTCGGGGTCATCTCGGCGATGACGCCGTGGGCGGCGCCGTTGCGCGGATCGAGCGCCAGTGCGCGGCGCGCCGCCTGCCGGCCAAGCTCGAAGCCCCGTTGCTGGTCCGGCAAGGGCTCGAGGTAGCCGTTGCGCCAGTAGTTGCGGGCGAGCTCGAACCAGGCCGCGGCGAAGTTCGGGGAGCGCTCGACCGCCTGCAGCAACAGCGCATTGCCGCGCTGCAGGCTCTCCGGCGTATGGACGCCGGTCGCCTGCCGGCCCTTCAGGTAGAGCTCGTAGGCGATGGGGTCGATGGCCTGGGCGGCGAGGGCGCCGACGGCGCTGAGCTTGATCTTGAGGGCCGCGGCGACCTGGGCGGCCACCTCGTCCTCGATCTGCAGGCCCTGGCCGAGGTCGCGGTCGTAGCGCTCTGACCACAGCACCTGGCGGGTGGCGACGTCGTTCAGGCGGGCGTTGACCCGCAGCCGCTGGCCGTCGCGCAGCACCGAGCCGTCGAGCAGGTAGTCCGCGCCCAGGGCCTGGCCCGCCTTCGCCTTGGCCGCGCCGCGGAAGGTGAAGCTGGAGGAGCCGGCGATGACGCGCATCCCGCCCTGGCGGACCAGGGCGTCGAGGATGTCCTCGGAGAGGCCGCCCGCGAAATAGCCCATCTGCGGATCGGGGCTGAGGTTCTCGAAGGCGAGCACGGCGACCAGCGGGTCGGGCTTCGGGCGGGCCTTGAGCGCGCGGTAGCCGACGAATGCGCCGGCTCCGATCGCCGCCAGGCCGGCGACGCCGCCCACGATCAGGCTCCGGCGGCCGAACGCCGCGCCGTCAGAGGCGGCCCGCGCATCCGACGGGTCGCCGACCAGCAGGCGGTAGCCGACCCTCGGCACCGTCTCGACCACGAAGGCCGGCGGAGCGGTCAGGTCGGCCAGCCGGCGGGCCTTGGCGATGGCGCGGTCGATCGCGTCCTCGCCGACCACGCGGCCCTCCCAACAGCGGTCGATCAGGGTCCCGCGCGAGACCACCTGGCCCTGCGCCTGGGCGAGCGCCAGCAGCACCTGCAGGACGCGCGGCTCGGCGATCGTGGGCGTGGCGCCGGGCGCGCAGACCTCGCGGGTGGAGGGACGCACCTCAAGGGCGCCCAGCCGGATCGGCGCGGCGGCGGCCAGGTCGATGGGGTCGGTCGGGGACGAACTCACCGGCGAAACATCGGGGATCGGTCGGCGTCCGGGCGGACCGGCGTCCTGCCGGACGGGGCAGACCGCGGGCCTGATGAGGGCCTCGCCGAACCGGTGAGCCAGAACCTCACGGAGCCGATCATGAACCGCAACGCCCTCATCTCTCGCGCCTTGGCCGTAGTCTGCCTGACCGCGGCCGCCCTGCCCAGCGCGGCCCAGCCGCTCGAGGTGAAGCAGGTCTTCACCTGGGACAACACCCAGGTGATCCGCCAGGCCCGGATCGACCGCACCGGCCTCGACCTCAACTCGCCCAAGGACATGGCGACACTGCTCGGCCGTATCGATCGCGCGGCCGACGGCGTCTGCGGCGGCGCGCCGGCGGGGACCTCGGACTATGCCCGCAAGGCTTTCGCGGACTGCCGCGCCGACGCCGTTTCCGGCGCCGTGCGGACGCTGAAGAGCCGAGGCCTCACCGCCCTGGCCGCGGGCCGCAGCGCCGAACAGCTCGCGCGGCGCTGAGCGCCGACATCTGGCCTCAGGCGTGGGCGCGGCGGCGCATGGGCTCGGCGGTGAAGACGCGCGGCGCTGCGGCCTGGGAAGCGCGCAGGGCGACCTCCATCTCGTCGGCCGGCATGGGGCGGGCGAACCAGTAGCCCTGCATCCGCTCGCAACCGGCGGCGCGCAGCAGGATCGCCTGGGACTCGTCCTCGACGCCCTCGGCCACGATGCGCACGCCGAGCGAGCGGGCGGCATAGAGCATGGAGCCCACCAGCTTGCCGACGCGCGCGTCCTTGGCGACGTCGCAGATCAGCGAGCGGTCGAGCTTCACGGTCTGGATCGGCAGATGCATGAGCGCGCGCAGGTTCGAGTAGCCGGTGCCGAAGTCGTCCAGCGCGATGCGGATGCCCTTGGCCGACAGCCGCTCGATGTGGCGGCGCGAGAGCGCCAGGTCGCGCAGCAGGAAGGTCTCGGTGATCTCGACGGTGAGCGCGGTGGCGGGAAGGTCGGTGCCGGCCAGCCGGCCGATGAACTTGCGCGAGAAGCTGGGGTCCAGGAGGTCACGCGGCGAGACGTTGAACGAGACGACCTCGATCAGGCCTTCGGCGACCCAGGGCGCGGCGCGCGCGCAGCCGGCCTCGAAGACCGCTTCGTCGATCTCGCCGATCAGGCCCAACTCCTCGGCGATCGGCACGAAGGCGGCGGGTGAGAGCAGGCCCTGGTCGGGGTGACGCCAGCGGGCCAGGACCTCGACGCCGACGATGCGGCCGTCGGCGGAGTCGACCACCGGCTGGAACCAGGGCTCGATCTCCCCGGCGGGGATGGCGCGGCGAAGCTCGGCCTCCAGCGTGCGGCGGTACTGGTTCTCGGCGCGCAGCTCGGCGTCGAACGCCGACCAGCGCCGGCCGCCCTGGGTCTTGACGCGGTAGAGCGCCATGTCGGCAAACCGCTGCAGGTCGCCGGCGTCGGCGGCGTCGTCGGGGAAGACCGCCACGCCGACCGAGGCGCCGGGCGAGATCTGGCGGCCGTAGATCGCGTGCGGCTGGGCGAGCACCGCCACCAGGCGCTCGGCGCGTCGCGCGGTGTCGGGATCGGCGGAGATCAGGGCGAACTCGTCGCCACCCAGGCGCGCCACCAGCTCGCCCTGGCCGGCGTCGGCGCGCAGCCGCTCGCCCACCTCGGCCAGAAAGAGGTCGCCGGCGTGGTGGCCCAGGGTGTCGTTCAGGTGCTTGAAGCGGTCGAGGTCGATGACGTAGAGGCCGACGCGCCCGCCGTTCGCGCCTGCCGCGGCCAGGCGCTCGACGAGGGCGGTGGTGAAGGCGCCGCGGTTGACCAGGCCGGTCAGGGAATCGGTCTGCGCCAGGCGCAGCGTCTGCTCCCGCTCGGATTCCAGCTCGGCGACGCGGGCCTCGAGGTCCACAAGCTTCTGGGCGCGATCGGGCACGGCGGGGCAGCCTCGGGCTCTTAGGGAGTGTCCCCGCCTTCTAGCTTGGCCGAGCCGAACGCCCCGTTAAGCGACAGGCTTAACGGATGCCATGTCGCAGGCCCCGGGCGGCGCGCTAACCCGCGCCGGCGGGTGCGGGCTCGGCCGGAACCTCGATCTGGTTTTCCCATTTGGCGACTACGGCGGCGGCCACGGTGTTGCCGACCACGTTGGTGGCCGAGCGGCCCATGTCGAGCAGGTGGTCGACGGCCAGGATCAGCAGCAGTCCGGCCTCCGGGAGGCGGAAGAAGGTCAGGGTGGCGGCGATCACCACCAGCGAGGCGCGCGGCACCCCGGCCATGCCCTTGGAGGTGACCATCAGGAGCAGCAGCATGGTGATCTGCTGGGCGACGGTCAGGTGCACGCCGTAGACCTGGGCGATGAACAGCGTCGCGAAGGTGCAGTACATCATCGAGCCGTCGAGGTTGAACGAGTAACCGAGCGGCAGGACGAAACTCGCCACGCGCTTGCGGACGCCCCAGGCTTCCAGCGCCTGCAAGGTGCCAGGATAGGCGGCCTCCGAGGAGGCGGTGGAGAAGGCCAGTAGCGCCGGCTCCCGCACGGCGGCCATCAGCTTCAGCGCCCGCGGCCCGACGATAAGGGTCACCACCGCGATCAGGAGCGCCCAGAGCACGCCAAGCGACAGGTAGAAACCGCCGACGAACTTGGCGTAGGTGGCCAGAACGCCGATGCCTTGGGTGGCGATGGTGGCCGCCAGCGCCGCGAAGATCGCCAAGGGCGCGGTGCGCATCACATAGCCGGTCACCTTCAGCATGATCGAGGCGATCTGCTCGACCAGGGCCAGCACCTGCGGTGCGCGGTCGTCGAGGGCGGCGATGGCCGAGCCCACGAACACCGAGAAGACCACGATCTGCAGGATCTCGTTGTCGGCCATGGCCTGGATGATCGAGGCCGGCACGATGTGCGGGATGAACGCCTTCAGCGTGAACTTGGTCATGTCCACCGCGGCGCCGGCCTTGCTCGCGTCGGGCATGGGCAGCGACAGGCCCGAGCCCGGCTGCAGCAGGTGGACCATGATCAGGCCGATGGTCAGGGAGACGATCGAGGCGCAGACGAACCAGCCCAGGGCCTTGATCCCGACGCGGCCGATGCTGGCGGAGTCCTCCATGTGGGCGATACCGGCCACCAGGGTGGAGAAGACCAGCGGGGCGATGATCATCTTGATCAGCCGCAGGAAGACGTCGGTGACGATCGAGAGGTTCTCGGCCACCACCTTGGCCGAGGCCGGCGCCATGTACTGATTGACCGCCCACCCGACGGCCACGCCCAGCACCATGGCCGAAACGATGAGGATCGTGAAAAGGCGATTCATGCGGGTCCCGGCCAAGCCAACGAGTCCGCCTTTGTGGCCGGGAAGCCAGGCCGCGTCCATCCTGGCGAACGCCCTCACGCGGGGGCGATCGGGCCGGCGCCCAAGGAGGCTGCACCGTCTGCCACTCCCCATCGCGGGACGGGATGGTTATAAGGCGCGATGACATCGAAGACAGACGCAGCCGGCATCGTGGACCGGCTAGAACAAGAATACCGCAAGACGGTCGAGGCCCTGCGGGGCGCCCTCAAGCAATTCCTGGCCGGCGGCCCGCCGCCGGACCCCGCGGTCCGCGCCGCGGGCGTGTTCACCTATCCGGAGCTGCGGCTCAACTGGCCGGCCGGCCAGCCCTTCCCGCGGATCGGGCGGGCCTATGCGCGGATCGGCGCGCCTGGGCGCTATGCGATCACCGTGACGCGTCCGGACCTGTTCCGCGACTACCTGGTCGAGCAGCTCAGCCTCCTGGCCCAGGACTTCAAAGTGGAGATCGAGGTCGGCCGCTCGAACCAGGAGATGCCGTTCCCCTACGTCCTGGACGGTCAGGCGGACATCGAGCTCGCCGACATCGGCGCCTCCGAGATCGCCCGGCACTTCCCGACGACGGAGCTGGCCTACATCGGCGACGAGATCGCCGACGGCTCCTGGGCCTACAACCTCGACCGGCCGCGGCCGCTGTCGCTGTTCGACGGGCTGCGCACCGACTTCTCGCTGGCGAGGCTGACGCACTACACCGGCACGCCCGCCGAGCATGTGCAGCAGTACATCCTCTTCACCAACTACCACCGCTACGTCGACGAGTTCGTCCGCTGGGGCTGCCAGCAGCTGCGGTCCGGCGGGCCCTACACCGCCCTGTCGGCGGCCGGTAACGTGATGGTCACCGCCGACACGCCGGAGGCGGAGGCCACGGTCAACGCCGCTGCGTGGCGGCGCCACCAGATGCCGGCCTACCACCTGATGGCCGAGGGCCGGGCGGGCGTCACCCTGGTCAACATCGGCGTCGGGCCTTCGAACGCCAAGACGATCTGCGACCACCTGGCGGTGCTGCGTCCGCAGGCCTGGCTGATGATCGGTCACTGCGGCGGCCTGCGCGGCAGCCAGACCATCGGCGACTACGTCCTGGGCCACGCCTACCTGCGCGATGACCACGTGCTGGACGAGGTGCTGCCGCCGGAGATCCCGATCCCGCCGATCGCCGAGATGCAGGTGGCGCTGAACCGCGCCGCCGAGATCGTGACCGGCGAGACCGGCGAGGTGCTGAAGCGGCGCCTGCGCACCGGCACGATCGTCACCACCGACGACCGCAACTGGGAGCTCCGCTACTCGTCGAGCGCGCTTCGGTTCAACCAGAGCCGGGCGGTCGCCATCGACATGGAAAGCGCCACCATCGCCGCCCAGGGCTATCGCTTCCGGGTGCCCTACGGGACCCTTCTCTGCGTCTCGGACAAGCCGCTGCATGGGGAGATCAAGCTGCCGGGCCAGGCCAACGCCTTCTACGATCGGGCGATCGGCCAGCACCTGCAGATCGGGGTGGCGACCATGGACCTGCTCCGTGAAGAGGGGCCGCGGCTGCACTCCCGCAAGCTGCGGAGCTTCGACGAGCCGCCGTTCCGGTAGGGCTCCCGGATCGCCTGCGAAGGCGCTATCTACACGCCAGGGTCGTACCCGATCGCATCGGGCGCGAGCGTTTCAGATTCGCAAGATTGCACGCCTGTTTCAACGCCCGGCCCCGATCGATATCGAGGCGACGAATTGTGGCCGCGCCGGCAGGGATGGATCGATCGCCTGTGCACAGGGGCTGCTGGTCGATTTGCGCCGTATCATCCGGATTTCAGGGCTGAATTGTCCCGGGCCAACCGTGTTTCACGGGTCACACTGTGACGTTTTGACGTGCGATTTATGATTTTGTTATGGCGCAGTCGCGACGGGTTGGCCAACGGTCATGATCAACTAGGACACGAACCTGTCTCGACTACGGAGAGAACGAATGCGCATGAACGTCACCAATCGCGGTGTGCTGCTGAGTACGACGCTGCTCGCCGGGCTGGCGATGGCGGGGGGCGCTCTGGCCCAGGCGACACAACCGGCGCCGCCGACTCAGGTCGGTGAGCTGGTAGTCACAGGCTCGCGCATCCCGCGTCCGAACCTCGATCAGCCGACGCCTGTGGCGGTGCTCTCCAACCAGACGATCGAGAACGCCGGGCCGCAGAGCCTGGGCGACATCATCACCCAACTGCCGTCGGTCGGCTTCGGCGGCGCGCTGCGCGCGAACTCCAACAACTTCGGCGGCGGCCCGGGCGCGGGCATCAGCTCGATCGACCTGCGCAATCTGGGCGTGCAGCGCACCCTAGTGCTGGTGGACGGCCAGCGGCACGTGGCCGGTGACATCTTCTCGAACGCGGTCGACATCAACTCGATTCCGCCGGCCCTGGTGGATCACGTCGAAGTGGTGACCGGCGGCGCCTCGGCCATCTATGGCTCGGACGCGGTCAGCGGTGTCGTGAACATCATCCTGAAGAAGAAGTTCGAGGGCATCCAGGCCGACGCCCAGTACGGCGCTTACGACGGCGGCTTCGGCGCCAAGCGCAGCGCCTCGATCACCGCGGGCAGGACCTTCCTCGACGGCCGTCTGAACATCGCGGTGACCGGCTTCTACAGCAAGGAAGACGTGGTCAACGCCACCGACTTGAAGGCGGCGCACAACTACGGCCGGATCACCAACCCGAACGACGTCGCGCCGGGCACGTTCGACCCGACCTTCTATTCCAGCGGCCCGTCGATCAAGAACGACGGCATCCCCGACACCCTCTACGTTCCGAACCTCGGCAGCGACCTGGTGACGCCGAACGGGGTGCTGCTGAATGCCAATACCTTCGCCCCCCAGTTCTCGTTCGATAAGGCGGGCCACCTGGTTCCGGTGCCAGCGCGGAGCGGCTTCAACAGCTTCGCGTTCGCCCAGCTGCCGGCCAACTGCCAAGACTGCTACTTCGCCGACGACTTCACCCAGCTCGCCTCACCCACGGAAGCCAAGGGCGCCAACTTCCGGGGGAACTTCGACATCACCGGTCATCTGCATGCCTCGCTCGACGCGAAGTTCGTGCAGACCGACACCAGCAACACGGTCCAGCCGTCGTTCTCCTTCGGCGACTTCCAGCTCGCGCCCGACAACGCCTTCATCTCGCCTGAGCTGCGCACCGCGCTCGCCGGCACCGCGGCGGGTGACTATCCCTTCATCGGCAAGTTCCTGAACGCCGGCCGCTCCGAGGACATCCGCCGCCGAACCTACCGGGTGGTGGCTGGCTTGGGCGGCGACTTCGACGCCAAGTTCGCGACGATCAGCTGGGACGGCGCGCTGAACTACGGCGAGACGGACAGCCACTTCGTCAACAACGACCTGGAGATCACCGAGAACTTCAACGCGGCTCTGGACTCGGTCATCAACCCGGCGACCGGCCAGCCGGCCTGCCGCATCAACGTGCCGTCGGCCCCGCAGACCGGGATCGGCTCCGGCGCTCTCAACAAGGGTTCCTGCGTCCCCTACAATCCCTTCGGCCTGTCCAGCCAGGTGAATAGCGCCGCGGCGCTCGCCTATTCCTTCGGCGCCTTCGCGACCGACGACACCCTGACGCAGGAGGTCGCCAACCTGAACGCCAACTTTGACACTAGCCGGTTCTTCAACCTGCAGGGCGGTCCGGTGAGCGTCGCGGTCGGCGCCGAATACCGTCGCGAGCACACCAAGGAAACCAACGATCCGTTCCTGCTTGCCGGCAACACCGAGAACCTGGCCAGCAACTCGGGCGGCGGCTACCACGTCTCGGAAGGCTACGTCGAAGTCAGCCTGCCGGTGTTCAAGGACTTCGCGCCGCTGCTGCAGGAGTTGACCCTCGACGCAGCCTACCGCGGCGCGAGCTACAGCACCGTAGGCTACGCCGATGCCTACATGCTCAAGGGCACCTACAAGCCGGTGAACTGGCTTGCCCTGCGCACCACCTACTCGCAGGCCATTCGGGCGCCGAACATCACCGAGGCCTTCTCGCCGTCGAGCTCCGGCTTCTTCAACGTCGCCGACCCATGCTCTGCCGAGAATATCGGCAACAACGTCAACTACGCGAAGAACTGCGCGGCGGCGGGCATCCCGACCGGGTTCAAGGCCAACACCAACGCCTCGATCGTCGGCGTCTCGTCCGGCAACCCGAACCTCGATCCCGAGCGTTCGATCAGCTATACGGGCGGCTTCGTGCTGCAGCCCCCGATGATCCCGAGCCTGGCGATCACGCTCGATTACTACTCGATCAAGATCAAGGACGCGATCAGCCTGGTCGCGGCCCAGGACGTGATCAACAACTGCTTCGGTTCGAGCGCGGGCCTGGACCAGAACTTCTGCAGCCTGCTGGGCCGCGGCGCGGACCACAACATCAACTTCGTAAGCACGACCTACGTCAACGCCTCGAAGCTGTTCACCGACGGCTATGAACTCCAGGTCAGCTATGCGACCGACGTCGCGCCGCTGACCCAGATGTGGCGCTACACCCAAGGCCTGGATGGGCGGATGTCGTTCAACCTGCAGGCCGACTACGTCGCGCACATGCGGAACTTCCCGTTCCAGAACAACCCCAGCCAGGTTCACATCCTGGAAGGGGTGGTGGCCTCCAACCTCGACGAGGGCACGCCGCACCTGAAGGGCCTGGCAGACGTCACCTACAAACAGGGCCCGCTCAGCCTGACGTGGCAGACCCGCTACATCGGCAAGGGCGCCCTCTTCAACCGCGACGCCACCGCCGCCGATCACTCGGAATCGCGGAGCATTCCGTTCGCGGAAGCGACCTTCTATCACAACATCTCCGCCCGCTATCGCCTGAGCGGCGGCCTGGACGGCCTGGAAGTGTTCGGCGGCGTGAACAACGTGTTCGGCGAAGAGCCGCCGTTCACGGTAATCGGCACCGGCCAGGACCTGGCCTACGACATCGGCCGCTTCGCCTTCATCGGCGTCAAGTACCGCCATTAGGACACGGCTTCGAAGCCAAGACTAACGGTGAAGGGCGGTCCTCGCGGGCCGCCCTTCGTCGTTTGAAGGCGCCCTCGATTTGGCCATCGAGTCCGGCTAGATGGGGCCATGACACGGCACATCGACTTCGACGGCATCGAGAACTTCCGCGACTTCGGCGGCTATGACACCGCCGCGGGCCGGACCGTGAAGCGCGGCCTGCTCTACCGCTCCGCCAACCACGCCTACGCCACCGACGCGGACCTCGAGCGCATGCGCGATTTAGGCCTGGCCGCGATTGTCGACCTGCGGCGCACCGAAGAGCGGACCCGCGAACCCTCCAAGCGCTGGCCGGGCTTCGGCGCGGCGGTGGTGGAAAACGACATCCTCTCCGACCACATGGACTGGACGGAGGCGATGAAGGGCGTCGAGGTCAACGCCCAGTGGTTCCTGGACGACGGCATGGGCTACTACCGCCGCGCGCCGTTCGAGGCGCGGCACATCGACCTTTTCAGCCGCTACTTCCGCACCCTGGCGGAGGCCGACGGAGCGATCGTCGTCCACTGCGCGGCGGGCAAGGACCGCACCGGCCTGATCTGCGCGCTCACCCATCACGTGCTGGGCGTGCATCCCGACGACATCATGGCCGACTACCTGCTGACCAACGACGAGAGCCGGCTGGCGCGCAAGATGGCCTTCCTGGGCCCCTGGCTGCGCGACACGGTCGGCAAGACGGTGGACGAGGCCGGGCTACGCGTCGCGGTCTCGGTGAACCCCGCCTACCTGGAGACCGCGTTCGGCGTCATCCGCGAGGCGCACGGCTCGATCGACGGCTACCTGGGCGAGGTCTTGGGCGTCGACGCGGACCTCCGTGAGCGGCTACAAGCGCGGCTCCTCGCCTAAGCTTCAGGACCCGCAGCATGCAGAGCTTCCAGCCGCCCCGTCGCATCCTGATGGGGCCGGGTCCCTCCGACGTGAGCCCGCGGGTGCTGAGCGCGCTCGCCCGTCCGACGATCGGCCACCTGGACCCCGAGTTCCAGGCGCTGATGGAGGAGATCAAGGGCGCGCTCCAGCGGCTGTTCAACGCGCCGGACCACGCCTGCGTCCCACTGCCCGCGCCGGGCACGGCGGGCATGGAGGCGGGCATGATGAACCTCCTGGAGCCCGGCGACCGGGCGGTGATCGCCGTCAACGGCGCCTTCGGCGGGCGCATGGCCGACATGGCGGGCCGCGCCGGCGCGAGCGTCGTCACCGTCGACCACGATTGGGGCCAGCCGGTGGATGCGGCCCGCGTCGAGGCCGCGCTTTCCGAAGCGCCGACCAAGGTTCTGGCCTTCGTGCACGCCGAGACCTCGACCGGCGCGCGCAGCGACGCGGCGAGCCTCTGCGCCGTCGCCCGCAGGCACGGGGCGCTGTCGGTGGTCGACTGCGTGACCTCGCTGGGCGGCATCGTCGTCGACGTGGCGGGCTGGGACGCCGACGTGGTCTATTCGGGGACCCAGAAGTGCCTGTCGGCGCCGCCGGGGCTGTCGCCCATCGCGCTCTCCAAGCGTGCCCAGGCGGCCATTTCCGGACGCAAGGAAAAGGTCCGCAACTGGCTTTTGGATTTCAACCTGCTGATGAGCTACTGGGGCGGCCCTGATGGAAGCGGGGGCGGCGGCCGGACCTACCATCACACCGCCCCGATCAACGCGCTCTACGGCCTGCACGAGGCGCTGGTGGCGATCTTCGAGGAGGGCCAGCAGGCCGCCGTGGTGCGCCACGCGCGGATGCACGAGGCCTTCGTGGCGGGGATCGAGGCCGCGGGCCTGTCGATGCTGGTGGCGCCCGCTCACCGCTTGCCGCAGCTCAACACCGTGATCGTGCCGGACGGCGTCGACGAGACGGCCGTTCGCGCGCATGTGCTCAAGGCCTGGGACCTGGAGATCGGCGCGGGCCTGGGGCCGCTGAAGGGCAAGGTCTGGCGGATCGGGCTGATGGGCGCCTCGGCCAGCCCCTGGCACGTGCGCCTGTGCCTGACCGCGCTCTGCGAGGCGCTGGCGGCGCAGGGTTTCACGGCCGACGCCAAGGCGGCCCTCGCCGCGGTCGACTCCAAGCTGGCCTAGCGCCGCCTCGGAAAAGTCGGCAACGTCTTCCAGACCGCGCGTCAGACGCGGATGCATGGAAGGCGACACCTTGACCGAATCCACCCCGCTTGAGGTCCATGGCGTTTCATCGGTGGTCGATCCGCCGATCGTTTCGGAGCTCGGCGGGGACGGCAAGCTGACCCGCGGCGGCGTCGCCTGGTCGGTCTTCGAGGGCGGCCGGGACCCCTACGTCATCCTGGTGACGATCTTCATCTTCATGCCCTACGTCTCGGCCACCATGGTCGGCGATCCGGTGAAGGGTCAGGAGCTGATCTCGCGGTTCCAGCAGTACACAGGTTGGATCGTCATGGCGTCGGCGCCTTTCCTGGGCGCCTCGATCGACAAGCTGGGCCCGCGGAAACCCTGGCTGGCGGTCGCCGTGATCGCCATGGTCCCGCTGATCTTCTCGCTCTGGTTCGCCAAGCCGGATGGCGGCGGGCTGACGATCCTGGCCACCATGACCATCTCCATGGTGATCGGCGTGCTGTTCGCCTTTTCCGAGGTGCTGCACAACTCGATGCTGATCCGCGCGGCGGGGTTGAAGGGCGCGCACAGCGCCTCAGGCCTGGCGCTGTCGCTGGGAAACGCCGCCTCGGTGGTGGCGCTTGCCTTCACCGCCTGGGCCTTCGCACTTCCCGGCAAGGTAGCCTGGAGCTGGGTGCCGCATGCGCCGCTGTTCGGTCTGAACCCGGCGACTCATGAACCCGAGCGGGTCGTGGCGATCCTGTCGGCGGCGATCCTGGCTCTGGGCGCGATCCCAATCTTCCTGTTCACGCCGGACGCGCCAAAGACCGGGACGCCGACCTTGAAGGCCTTCAAGGAGGGCGCGGCCGACCTCTGGGGCATGCTGACGACCGTGTCCCAGTACAAGGACGCGGTGATCTATCTGGGCTCTCGGATGCTGTTCGTCGACGGGATGAACGGCGTGCTGTTCTTCTACGGCGTGCTCGCGGCCGGGGTGATGAAGTGGGGTCCGCTGGACCTGCTGGCCAGCGGCATCATCGGCAGCGTGATCGCCACCGTCGGCGGCCAGGTCGGGCGCTGGCTCGACCACAACATCGGGCCGAAGAACGCGCTGCGGATCGAGATCTTCATGACGATCATCGCGCTGACCGGCATGCTCGGGATGGCGCCGGACAAGATCCTCTACTTCTGGTCCTACGACGCCGCCGCGCACGCGCCGCTATGGGACGGACCGGTGTTCCGCACCCTGCCCAGCGCGATCTTCCTGCTGATCGGCTTCACCAATTCGATCTTCATCACGGCTCAGTACGCCTCGGCGCGCACCGCGCTGACGCGGCTGACCCCGCCGGCCCTGACGGGCGCGTTTTTCGGGGTCTATGCGCTCGCAGGCGTGGCGACGGCCTGGTTGGCGCCGACCCTGGTCAACATTGGCACGCGCGTGACGCACAGCCAGCAAGGCGGCTTCGCCAGCATCATCCTGCTGCTGGCCGTCGGCCTGTTCGGGCTGCTGTTCGTGCGCGGCGGCGGCCGCGAGGCCTAGCAGGTCGCGCAGATCACCGCCCCGCCCTGCCGCGGCTTCAGGTAATAGGTGTCGTTGAAGACCATCGGCGCGGGGATGATGTACTGCAGCGGCGAGGTGAAGGTGTACTGCACGTCGGCCTGGATCACGCTGTCGCCGGCCGTCAGGAAGTTGGCCGGGAAGCCCGCGACCGTCGCGGTCTTGGTGAAGGCGGTCATGCCGTGGCCCTGGCTCCAAGTCACCTTCGGGATCGCGTTGGTGTCCGCCGTCACATTGGTGATCCGCATCTTCAGCGTCGTGGCGGGAAACGGCGCCATGATCGCGTTTCCCACCGTGTAGATGTCGGTGAGGTCGGTGGTGCTGATCGTGCCCGACTGAGCCACCAGGTCGGCGACCACCGAAGCCGAGTGCGCGGCGCGGCGCTCGGCCATCATGGCGATGCTGAGCTCGGCCAGGCCGCAATAGGTCAGGATCAGGATCGGCGCGATCAGGGCGAACTCCACGGCCGCGACGCCGCGCCGGTCGCAGAAGAAGCGGCTCAGGTGCATTTGGCCCCCTGAGGAGGATTGGCGTTGTAGGGCTCGTTGCGGAACGCCGTGGTGCTGAACAGCCGCCGCGAGCCGGCGCCGGTATTGTCGAGGGCGACGTTCAGGAGTGGCGTGAACAGCTGCCAGTCGAAGAAGGCGCGCACCAGCACGATGTCGCCGGGCTGGCCGGGCGAAAAGCAGGGCGCCGTCGGATGAGTGGCGTCGAAATAGGTCGCGGGCGGCGGGGGCGCGGTGGCCAGGCCGTTGAAGCTGGCGAAGGTCTGCACCTCCACGACAAGCTGGCTTGAGCACTGGCTGCTGAGCCAGGTCATATTGCTGCAAACCAGGGCCTTGAAGCCGGCGGCGCTTGTGTCGGGCTGGGTGAGCGAGGTCTGGAAACGGCCGGTGCGGATCTCGCGCGACGCGGCCTGGGTCGCGCCATCCAGCGTGGTGATGACCAGCATCACCAGGCCGAGCTCCAGGACGCCGAACACCAGCATCAGCAGCGGCAGGCTGACCAGGGCGAACTCCACCGCCGTGACGCCGCGCTCGGCGCGGGCGAAGCGTCGCGTGAACCGCTGCAGGCGTGAAAGGAAGGGTGGGCGCACGGGATCCCTCTGAGTTCCAGATAGGAAGATAGCGCGCCTTGGATAATCGACATTTAATCAACGAAAGAAATAACTCGCAGATGCGTTGCTCTATATCAGCATGTAAATTTTCTGGAATATAGGGTTAACGCTGGGTAACCAAGAAATATCGATTCGTGAATACGTGTCGTTTACTGGGGATTAAGCGAGACGTGCGATCTTCGGGGTGCATTTGGGGCGAGCAGGCGGAAAAGCTTGAGGCCCGCGTCACTGTTCGCTCAAGAAGGAGATCAAGATGTCCAAGTTCGTTTCGCGCTTTCTGAAGGACGAATCCGGCGCCACGGCCATCGAATATGGCCTGATCGCCGCGCTCATCGCCGTCGTGCTGGTGACCGCGCTCGGCACCCTCGGCACCAATCTGTCGGGCACGTTCGACAAGGTCGCCCAGAAGGTCCAGTAGACGCCTTCAAACGCCGCGTAAGAGAACAACCCCCCGGCGGATCCCGCCGGGGGGTTTTCTTTGTTTAGCGGCGTCGAAGCCGACGTCTATTCGATTCAGGAGCGCTGCCTTGTGGTGGTGCAGATCAACATCCGTGCGGCCCGCCTTAAGTGTTAATAACGATTCAGTATATCCATAAATTTCATCCGGTAATTTCACCCGGCATTAAGTGAGAGTGGCTAGCCTGCGTCCTGCAAATACGGGCGAACAGGCCAACGCTTGGAGCCCCAAAAGACGCCAAGCTTTGGTCAAAGGAGATCAATTATGTCGAAGTTCGTTACGCGTTTTCTCAAGGACGAATCCGGCGCGACGGCCATCGAATACGGCCTGATCGCCGCCCTCATCGCCGTGGTGCTGGTCACCGCGCTCGGCACCCTGGGCACCAACCTGTCCGGCACGTTCAACAAGGTCGCCGGCGACCTGCCTTCGCCGTAAATCGCGGCGAAAGCGTTTCCTGCAGAGGCCCCGACGGCCAAGCCGTCGGGGCCTTTTCTTTGAGCGGGGCGTGAACGGTCGATTCACCAGCCCCATTCATACTGACGCGCTACGGAGTTGCGCGATGTTCCACGACCTGCAGACCCTTCTGTTGCTGATCTTCCCCGTGCTGGTGATCGTCGCCGGCCTGCGCGATGCGGCGACCTACACCATCCCCAACTGGATCTCGGTTGCGCTCGCCGTGGCCTTCCCATTCGCCGCCGTGGCCCTGGACCTGCCGATGCACGTGATCCTTTTGCAGCTCGGCGTGGGCGCCCTGGCCCTGGTGGTCGGGATCGCGATGTATTCCGTGAAGTGGATCGGCGGCGGCGACGCCAAGCTGTTCGCGGCCGCGGCCCTGTGGATCGGCTGGCCGTCGACCGTGCTGTTCCTGGGCATGACCGGGGTGGCCGGCGGCGTGCTCGCCGTCACCCTTCTGGGCCTGCGCTCGGCGATGGTGCGGCCCTTCATGCCGGCCGGCCCCGGCTGGTTCGCGCGCCTGGTCGAGCCCGGCCAGAAGGTGCCCTACGGCATGGCCATCGCGGCGGGCGCCCTGATGGCCTTCCCGCACGCGGCGCTCCTCGACCACTATTGATCCTCAAGCTTGCGGCGGTTGCGGCGCGAGCGCGGATGCGACTAGGAGAAAGCGTCTCCTTTTTCTCGTTCGCGAAGGCGCCCAGATGTCCGACGTGATCCTCGCCAGCGCCGCCGGCCCGACCATCCCGATTCACGCGCTCGCCGAGGGCGAGCTCGCCGCCGCGCTCGAGGCGGCCGCGGCGTTCGCCAAGGCCTTCGCCGGCCTCTCCGAGTTCAAGGCCAAGGCCGGCCAGGTGCTGGTGATCCCCGACGCCGGGGGCGCGATCGCCGAAGTCTGGTTCGGCCTGGGCGCGACGCCCGACGTCATGGGCTTCCGCACGCTGGCGGCCAAGCTGCCGGCCGGGACCTACCGCATCGCGCGCGCGCCGCAGGACCTGGCCGCCGAGCAGATCGCGCTCGCGTTCGCGCTCGGGAGCTACAGGTTCGACCGCTATAAGACCCATGGCGGCGAGCGCGCCAAGCTGCTCGCCGAAGGGGTCGACGTCGCCGAGCTCACCCACATCGCCCACGCCTGCGCGCTCGCCCGCGACATGGTCAACACGCCGGCCAACGACATGGGCCCGCTGCAGCTCGAGACCATCGCCCGCGAGATCGCCGAGCAGCATTCGGCCCAGATCACCGTCATCACCGGCGAGGGGCTGCTGGAGGCGAACTACCCGGCGGTGCATGCGGTCGGGCGCGCGGCGGACCCGGCTCGCGCGCCACGCATGATCGAGCTGAGCTGGGGTGCGAAGAGCAAACCGCTGGTTTGCCTGGTGGGCAAGGGCGTGGTGTTCGACACCGGCGGCCTCGACATCAAGCCCTCGGCCGGCATGCGGCAGATGAAGAAGGACATGGGCGGGGCGGCGCATGCGCTGGCGCTTGGGCGGATGATCATGGCCGCCAAGCTGCCGGTGCGCTTGGCCGTGTTGCTGCCGGTGGTGGAGAACGCCATCTCCGGCGACGCCATGCGGCCGGGCGATGTCCTCAGTTCGCGCAAGGGACTCTCGATCGAGGTGGGCAACACCGACGCCGAGGGCCGGCTGATCCTGGCCGATGCGCTCACCCGCGCGGGCGAGCTGGAGCCGGCGCTGACCATCGACCTGGCGACCCTGACCGGCGCGGCGCGGGTGGCGTTGGGGCCGCAGCTGCCGCCGTTCTACACGGACGACGAGGACCTGGCCGCCGACATCGAGCGAGCCGCCAGGGCGGTCTGCGACCCCCTGTGGCGCATGCCGCTCTGGAAGGGCTACGCCGATGCGCTCGACAGCGACGTGGCGGAGATCAAGAACGACCCGGACGGATGGGCGCAGGCGGGCTCGGTGACCGCGGCGCTCTTCCTGCAGCGGTTCGCGCCGGCCGGGCCGTGGGTTCACCTCGACATCTTCGCCTGGAATCCGCGCAACCGGCCGGGCTTCCCCGCCGGGGCGGAGGCGCAGGCGATCCGCGGGCTCTACCGCATGATCCGGGACCGCTTCGCATGACGGACGTGCTGGAGGATGCGCGCGTGACCCCCTTGAGGGACGGCGTCGCCAGCCGCTCGCTGGAGGGCCTCGTCAGGGCCGAGGTCTATCTCGATCCGAAGGCGATGGTCTGCGCGGTTCCGGCCGCGGGCGTCCACCGCGCGCCGGACCTTGCATCCGAGCAGATGGATCAAGTGCTGTTCGGCGAGGTCTTCGAGGCGATCGAGGAGGAGGCCGGCGGCTTCGTCTGGGGCCAGGCGCGCCGCGACGGCTATGTGGGCTTCGTGGCCGCCGCCGCGCTCGCCGCGCCCGCGCCGGAGCCGACCCATCGCGTCTCGGCGGTGCGCACCTATGCCTTCGCCGAGCCCAGCATCAAGAGCCGCGCCTTCGGCCCCTACTCGATGAACGCCCTGGTCGCGGTGGAGGCGCAGGAGGGCCGGCTCTGCAAGGTGGCGGGCGCGGGCTGGATGGCCGCCGAGCACCTTTCGCCGGTCGGCGTCTTCGAGACAGACCCGGCCGGGGTGGCCGAACGCTTTCTGGGCGCGCCCTATCTGTGGGGCGGGCGCGAGAGCCTGGGCCTCGACTGCTCCGGCCTGGTGCAGGCGGCGCTGTTCGCCTGCGGCCTGGCCTGCCCGCGGGACGCCGACCAGCAGGCGAGCCTGGGCCACGAGATCGCGCGCGAGGAGTTCGGCCGCGGCGACCTGGTGTTCTGGCGCGGCCACGTGGCGATCGGCCTGGACGAGGCCCGCGTCGTGCACGCCAACGGCCACCACATGATGGTGGCGATCGAGCCCTTGGAGACCGCGCTCGGGCGGATCGAGGCCGCTGGGGTGGGCAAGCCGACCGCCTTCCGCCGGCTCTAGCGCCGTGCGTTGCGCTCTCTTCGGCCTGGCGCTCGGCCTGGCCGCAATCGCCGGGCCGGTCGCGGCGGAGGACGTGGCGCTCACCTTCGACGATCTGCCGACCATGGCGCTCTCGCCCAACACCGACTACGCGACCGTAACGACGCACGAACTGCTGAGCGGGCTGAAGCGCCATCGGATCCCGGCCATCGGCTTCGTCAACGAGAGCAAGCTCGAGGCGCGCGACAAGCCGGAGCGGATCGCGCTGCTCAAGGCCTGGCTCGACGCCGGGATGGACCTCGGCAACCACACCTACTCGCACCCGCACTTCTCGACCGACGCCGCCGCCGAGATCGCCGACACCGCCAAGGGCGAGGTGGTGACCCGCGCGCTGATGGCCGAGCGGCATCGCGCGCCGCACTGGTTCCGCCATCCGTTCCTGGAGACCGGAGCGAGCGAGGCGGCGCGCAAGACCTTCGAGGCCTGGCTCACGGCCCACGGCTATCATGTGGCGCCGGTCTCGATGGAGAACTCCGACTGGCTGTTCGCCTTGCCCTACGACGAGGCCGTGCTGAAGGGCGATGCGGCCGAAGCCGCGCGGATCCGCAAGGCCTACCTGGATTTCACCGCCGAGGTGGTTCCCTGGTACCGGCAGGCGGCTCTGGATGTGCTGGGGCGCCGGCCGAAGTTCGTCTTCCTGCTGCACGCGACGCGGCTCAACGCTGACAGCGTCGACGCGCTCGCCGACATCCTGAAGGCCAACGACCTGAAGCCGGTGACCCTGCAGCGTGCGATGACCGACCCGGCCTACGCCATGGCCGAGGATGCGGTGGGCGCGAACGGCAACCAATGGGTCAGCCGCTGGGCGATCACGCTGAGGAAGGCCATGCCCTGGAGCACGCTGCCGAAGCCGCCCGCCGACATCGCGGCGATCGACGCGCGGCTGGAGGGGGCTGCAGGCCGGCCCGCAGCGCCGAGTAAGCCGGTTCCCTGACCCAATACCGCTTATCCCCGCGGGGATGAGCGGATTTTGTTATTTCTTTGCGGGCGGCGCCGGCGAAGCGGCCGAGGCGGCAGGCTGGGCGGGGGCGGGAGCCGCGCCCGTCGGGCCGCCCGCGCCAGCCGCAGGGGTCGCGGTCGATCCGGTGGCGGCAGGCTTGCCGGCTTCCGTCGCGCCGGGCGCAGGGGCCGCGCCCGCAGCCGGGGCCGCGCCGGCGGCCGGAGCGGCAGCCGCCGCCGCGGCGGGGTTCGGCGCCGGGATCGGCAGGGTCGAGCCCTGGGTGTGCAGGTAGGCGATGATGTTGATGCGGTCCTGCTGCTGCTTCAGGCCCACGAAGGTCATCTTGGTGCCGTTGACGTAGGCCTGCGGGCTCTTGATGAACTCGTAGATGTGCTCGTAGTCCCAGATCGGCGTCTTGGCCGCGAAGGCCTTCATGCCGTCCGAGTAGGTGAAACCCGGCTCGCTGGCGGGCTTGCGGCCGACCACGCCCATCAGGTCCGGGCCGGTGCCGTTGGCGGTGAGGCTGTGGCAGGACTGGCACTTGGCGAACACGGCCTGGCCGGCGGCCACGTCGGCGGTCTTCAGCACCGTGCCCCAGTCGGGCGGAACCTCAGGCGCGGCGCCGCCGGCGGCCTCTTCCTGGACCTCGACCTTGAAGCCGGGCTTGGCGACCTTTTCCTGGCTGAACACGCCGCCGGAGAGCTGCACGAGCCCGGCGATAACGAAGCAGGTGGCCAGCACGGCGCCGGCGTACTTATTGAAGGTCAGATCGCTCATCGTCCCGGAATCGGCCCTCTACACGGCCGGCTCGGACGGCCGGCGAAAGCGCGGGAATCCCGCCCCTTGTTGCGTCCGGCTCTCTTACACGCTACCGGCGCTCGCGCAACCGCCCAAGCGTCGCCGAAGGCTCGCCCTGCACGACAATGAACCCCATCGTCCTGATCCCCGCGCGGATGGCCGCGACCCGGCTGCCCGGCAAGCCGCTCGCGGACATCGGCGGCGTACCGATGATCGTCCGCGTGCTGCGCCAGGCCGAGGCCGCCGGCGTCGGGCCCGTAGCGGTGGCGGCAGGCGATGCGGAGATCGTGGATGCGGTGCAGGCGGCAGGCGGCCGCGCCGTCCTGACCGATCCCGACCTGCCCTCCGGAAGCGACCGGATCGTGGCCGCGCTGGGCGAGCTGGACCCGCACGGGCGCCACGACGTGGTGATCAACCTGCAGGGCGACATCCCCTTCGTGCGGCCGCACGCCGTGGCCGCCGTCGCGCGCCTCCTGGAGGCCCAGCCGAGCTGTGACCTGTCCACCGTGATGGTGGCCGAGGCGGACCCTGGCGAGCGCACCAATCCGGACATCCCAAAGGTGGTGGCCGCCATGCAGCCGGATGGGCGATCGGCGCGGGCGCTCTATTTCACGCGCTCGGTGCTTTATGGCGACGCTCCGGTCTGGCTGCATCACGGCATCTACGGCTTCCGCCGCGCCGCGCTGGAGCGGTTCTGCGCCGCGCCGCCGTCGCCCCTGGAGCGCCGCGAGCGGCTGGAGCAGCTGCGCGCGCTCGAGCTCGGCATGTCGATCTGGGCGGCGGTGATCGACGAGGCGCCGATCTCGGTGGATAACCCCGCCGACCTCGAACGCGCCCGGGCGCATGCGAAAGGACTGTCATGAGCCAGGGGAGCGTGAGTGGGGGGCGGATCGCCTTCCAGGGAGAGTTGGGCGCCAACAGCCACGAGGCCTGCATGGCCGCGTACCCGACGATGGAGCCGGTCCCGCACGCCACCTTCGAGGACGCCTTCGAGGCGGTGAAGTCCGGCGACTGCCAGCTCGGCATGATCCCCGTGGAGAACTCGGTGGCGGGCCGGGTGGCCGACGTGCATCACCTGCTGCCCTCGTCGGGGCTGACGATCATCGGCGAGCGGTTCAAGCCGATCCACTTCCAGCTGATGGCCAACCCCGGCGCGAGCCTGGAGACGATCAAGACCGTCGCCAGCATGCCGATCGCGCTCGCCCAATGCCGCAAGACCGTCCGGCGCCTGAAGCTGAAGACCGAGGGCGTCGGCGACACGGCGGGCGCCGCGCGGATGCTCAGCCAGAACCCCGATCCGACGCGCGCGGCGATTTCGCCGGCGCTGGCGGCTGAGATCTACGGCCTGGAGATCCTCGCCCGCGACATCGAGGACGAGCACCACAACACCACCCGCTTCCTGATCATGACGGCGGACAGGTCTCCCGCGCCGCCGCCGTTCACCGAGCCGTGCATCACCAGCTTCGTCTTCCGCGTCCGCAACCTGCCGGCGGCGCTCTACAAGGCCATGGGCGGGTTCGCGACCAACGGCGTAAACATCTCCAAGCTGGAGAGCTACATGGAGAACGGCGCCTGGACGGCGACCTTCTTCTACGCCGAGGCCGACGGCCGCCCCGAAGACCGCGGGCTGGCGCTGGCCTTCGACGAGCTGAAGTTCTTTTCCGACGAGTTCAAGGTGCTGGGGGTCTATCCGGCCGACCCGTTCCGCACCCGGGGCTAACCCTCCTCGACCCAGGCCTTGATGAGCTGGTGGGCGATGGCGAGTTTGTTGGGGGCGGCCACGCCGTCGAGCTTGCCGGCGATCAGGTCGCGGGCCTCGGCGCGGGTGAACCAGCGGACTTCGGAGAGTTCGGTCTGGTCGGGCGCGCCTTCCTCGTCCTCGACCTCGGCGATCAGGCCGATCATCAGGGACGACGGGTAGGGCCAGGGCTGGGTCGAATGATAGCGGACCTTGACCGCGTGCAGGCCGGCCTCCTCGTTCAGCTCGCGCGCGCAGGCCTCCTCGATGCTTTCGCCGGGCTCGAGGAAGCCGGCGAGGGCGGAGAACATGCCCTTGGGCCAGGCCTCCTGGCGGCCCAGCATGCAGCGGTCGCCGTGATAGGGCAGCATGATCACCACCGGGTCGGTGCGCGGGAAGTGCTCCGCTTCACAGGCCGGGCACTTGCGCTTCCAGCCGCCGTCCATGGCCTCGCTGGGCTGGCCGCAGACCGCGCAGTGGCGGTGGCGGCGGCGCCATTCGAACATCTGCTTGGCGGTGGCCATGATGGCGGCGTCGGTGGGCGGCAGCCTGAGCGCCACGGCGCGCAGGTCCTCGAAGGCGCCGAACCCCTGCAGCGGCCCGTCGCCGGGATCGGCCGTGTCCTCCAGGTCGACGGCGAAGACCGCGGTGTCCTTCCAGAGACCCATGAACAGGAGCCGCTCCGTCCCGCCGGCGAGCTCGGCGACCAGTTTGGCCGGCAGGTAGGCGATCTGCACGCCGCCGTCCTTGGCCGGCTCGACGAACGGGCGGCCGTTCCAGAGCGCCAGGCCCAGGGAGTCCGGCGCGGCGAGCTGTTCGGCGATCCACTCCGGCTTTGCCCGCCGGTCGCTGGCGCGATCCAGGGGGTTGCCGGCGAAGGTGTTCTGGAAGGCGTCTAGGGGCATGGCGGGCTTCTAGCGCGCCGATGCGCCGCCGTCATGCCCGCGACGAGGGCTGGGCGGTGGCTCCTTCCGCGCCCGGCGGCTAAGCTCGCCGCAAAAAGGGGAGGGACCACCATGAACCGCATCGCAGCCGCCGCGCTGGCGTTGAGCGCCTGGGCGCTAAGCGGCGCCGGCGCCCAGGCTCAGCCGCCCGCGCCCCAACGGCCGTCGTTCGACGTCCACGCGCCCATCGACCCGACGCGGGGCGACGCGCTTTCCAGCCCGAGCTACCACGGGGCGGAAGTGCTGGCGTTCGTGGGCGTGAAGCCCGGCTGGAGGATGGCCGACATCTTCCCCGGCCGCTTCACCACCGCCTTCGCCAAGGCCGTGGGGCCGAAGGGCAAGGTCTACGGCTTCATGCCGGACGAGATCCTCAAGGTGCACCCCGGCATCGTCGAGCTGAAGGCCGCCCGCGCCAAGGACCCGGCCTGGGCGGGCGTCATCCCGCTCGCCGGGCCGATGAACGACATGGCCCTGCCGGAGGGGCTGGACGCGGTGTTCATCCGCCAGAACTACCACGACCTGCATGTGCGCTTCCTGGGCCCGGCCGACGTGCCGGCCTTCAACCGCAAGGTTTTCGCGGCGCTGAAGCCCGGCGGGGTCTTCGTGATCATCGACCATGTCGCCCCGGCCGGCATGGACGAAACCGCCGCGACCAATCGCCTGCACCGCATCGATCCCGCCATCGTGAAGGCCGAGGTGGAGGCCGCGGGGTTCAAGTTCGACGGCGAGAGCAAGGCGCTGGCCGACTCCGGCGACGACCACACCCACATGGTCCTGGAGACCTCGGTCCTCGGGAAGACCGACCAGTTCATGTACCGGTTCAGGAAGCCTAGGTAGGGATCGCCATTTTCTGCGCGGCGGCGCCCTATGCAAACGCCCCGCGCCCGCCCACATCGAAGCCGCACTGCCCGCCTTCAGGAGTTTGAGCCCATGTCCGACGCGCCCGCCTATGTCCCGCCCAAGGTCTGGACCTGGAACAAGGAGAACGGCGGCCGCTTCGCCAATATTAACCGCCCGATCGCCGGGCCGACGCACGACAAGGTGCTGCCGGTCGGCCGCCATCCGCTGCAGCTCTATTCGCTGGGCACGCCCAACGGGGTGAAGGTGACGGTGATGCTGGAGGAGCTGCTGGCGATCGGCCACCAGGGCGCCGAGTACGACGCCTGGCTGATCAACATCGGCGCGGGCGACCAGTTCGGCTCCGGTTTCGTCGAGGTGAACCCCAACTCCAAGATCCCGGCGCTTCTGGACCGCAGCGGCCCGAAGCCGATCCGGGTGTTCGAGTCCGGCGCGATCCTTCTCTACCTGGCTGAGAAGTTCGGCGAGTTCCTGCCGACCGAGCCGGCCGCGCGCGCCGAGTGCCTGTCGTGGCTGATGTGGCTGATGGGCTCCGCGCCCTTCCTGGGCGGTGGGTTCGGCCACTTCTACGCCTATGCGCCGTTCAAGATCGAATACGCCATCGACCGCTACGCCATGGAGGTGAAGCGCCAGCTCGATGTGCTGGACCGCCGCCTGGGCGAGAGCCGCTTCCTGGCGGGCGAAGACTACACCATCGCCGACATGGCGACCTGGCCCTGGTACGGCGCCCTGGTGAAGGGCGCGGTCTACGAGGCCGGCGAGTTCCTGAGCGTGAAGGACTACAAGAACGTCCTGCGCTGGACCGACGAGATCGGCGCGCGGCCGGCGGTGAAGCGCGGGCGGATGGTCAACCGCACCTTCGGCGACCCGGCGGGCCAGCTGCATGAGCGGCACGAGGCCAGCGACTTCGACACCAAGACCGCCGACAAGCTGGCCCCCGCCGCGGCGGGGTGAGCTCCGCCGCCTGATTTTCGGGCTGGACGCTGCGCCGCACGCGAGGGGACTTCCCTTCGCGGCCGCGCTGCGCGACAGTCGCGGTGCTGGCGAAATGACGGGCGCCGGCGTGTGATGCTGCCAGGCGCCCGAGAGTCCACCGATGCCGGAAGTCAATCTCTCCACCCTTCGCGACCGCGAGCTTCGCCAGCTGCTGGATTCCGCGCGGCAACGGGGGCAGGCCTCGCTTTCCTACATGATCCTGCAGGAGATGGAGGCGCGCCGCACGAACGGCGGGCGCGAGACGGCGGGCCGCAGGTCTTCTGCGCGGCGCCCGGCCGAGCCGCGGGTCGTGGCCGTGGACCTGGGCGACCCGCTGGAGCGGCGGGACGAGTTCGCCGAGGACGACTGGGACGATCCCGCCGTGGCGCAGCCGTTGCTGCAAGGCGAGCCGGCGGCGACGGCGGAGGAGCCGCCGCTTCGCATGGAGCGATCCCAGGCGCCGGGCCGCCCGCCGCCGCCTGCGCCGAAGGTGCGCTCGCGCTCGCGCAGCGGCTGGGGCGCGCTGCTCTTCGCCTGCGGCCTGGCGCTGGGCCTGGCCGGGGGCTGGAAGGCGGCCGAGTACGCCTATGCGCCGCGGCTGGCGAAGGTGGCTGTCGCCGAGCAGCCGGCCGCGCCGCCGGTCCAGGCCGCGCCCGTCGCCGCCGCGCCCACCGCCCCGCCGAAAACCGCCATCCCGGCGGCGCCGCTCCCGCCGGTCGACACGACCGCGGAGGCTCCGCCGCCCGCCGCCCAGCCCGCGCCCGAGACGCCGGCGCCCGCCGCGACACCGCCGCCGCCCGCAGCCGAGCCCGAACAGGTTGCGCCCGCCGCTGTCGCGGAGGCGGCCCCGAAGGCGACGCATTGCGCCGCGGAGCTGAAGTCGGCCGACCGGACGATCTGCGGCGATCCCAAGCTGCAGCGGCTGCAACGCGAGCTGCGGCAGGCCTACGCCGAGGCCCTGGAGGCGCACGAAGACCGCGATCTGCTGCGCCAGCGCCAGCTCGCCTGGGCCGACGCGCGCGACACTGTCACCGATCCGGACCGCTTGGCGCGGCTCTACGAGGAGCGCATCCGCAAGCTCAACGCCGCGACCGCCGAGGCCCTGCGGCAGAAATAGCTCAGGCCGGCGCGCGCACGCCGAAGCGCTGGGCGGCGCGGACCTTGGCCTTCTGGGCCTCCGTCTCGCGGTCGCGCGGCGGGGCGTGAGTCTCCAAGCCATGCAGCAGGCGGTGGCCGGCCTCGAACACGTCCTCGATCGCGGCGTTGAACGCCGCCTCGTTGGCCTTCGACGGCGCATTGAAGCCCGTCAGCTTGCGCACGAACTGCAAGGCGGCGGCGCGGATCTCCTCGTCGGTCGCCGGCGGGTCGAAATTGAACAGGGTCTTGATGTTGCGGCACATGGCGGCGGGCCTCTCCGATGCGGCTACGACCCCTGAAACATGAGGCGATCCCGCGGCGGCGCAAGGGCCGGCGTCGGCCCCGCGTCACGCCGCACCCTTGCCTCCGCCCCCTCGATCCGCCATATCCCCGCGCGGAGATCGGCGGCGGACGGGCGCCTCGCCAACCTGGTCAGGGCCGGAAGGCAGCAGCCACAACGAATCACGCTCCGGGTCGTCGTTCGGTCTCCACCTTCCGCTTTCAACCATCCGGCAGGCCTTCAACTTTCGCGTGGCGCGGAGGGTGACGGCGCCCTTACATGCGCTCATGGCCGACGAAGACGACCTTCCCCCGAACGACGAGGCGCTGCTGCCGGACGGGCCGCCGGCCGGCGACATGTTCGGCGGCAAACCGACCCTGAGCGACGACGCTTCGGCGGCCTACACCGTCATCGCACGCAAGTACCGGCCCAAGACCTTCGACGACCTCTATGGCCAGGAGGCCATGGTCCGGACGCTGAAGAACGCCTTCGCCTCCGGCCGCATCGCGCATGCCTTCATGCTGACCGGCGTGCGCGGGGTCGGGAAGACCACGACGGCGCGGCTGTTGGCCCGGGCGCTGAACTACGAGAGCGAGACGATCCACGAGCCGACGCTCGATCTGTCCGTCGAGGGCGTCCACTGCCGCGAGATCATCGAGGGGCGGCACATGGACGTGCTGGAACTCGACGCGGCCTCGCGCACCAAGGTGGACGAGATGCGGGAACTCCTGGACGGGGTGCGCTACGCCCCCGTCTCGGCGCGCTACAAGGTCTACATCATCGACGAAGTGCACATGCTCTCGACGCAGTCGTTCAATGCGCTGCTGAAGACGCTGGAAGAGCCGCCGCCGCACGCCAAGTTCATCTTCGCCACCACCGAGATCCGCAAGGTGCCGGTGACCATCCTGTCGCGCACCCAGCGCTTCGACCTGCGCCGCGTCGAGCCCGAGGTGATCGTCAAGAACCTGGAGATGATCTCCGAGGCCGAGGGGGCGCGGGTGGAGGCCGACGGGCTGATGCTGATCGCGCGCGCCGCCGAGGGCAGCGTGCGCGACGCCCAGTCGATGCTCGACCAGGCCATCGTCCAGGCCGAGCCCGGCCAGACGATCACCGCCGCCCAGATCCGCGACATGCTGGGGCTCGCCGACCGGGCGCAGACGATCAGCCTGTTCGAGCAGGTGATGCGGGGCGAGGCGGGGCCGGCGATCGAAACCTTCCGCACGCTCTACGGCTACGGCGCCAACCCCGACCAGGTGATGCTGGACCTGCTGGACCACTGCCATGGCGCGTCGGTCGCCAAGGCGATCGGGCCGCAGGCCCTGATCATGCCGAAGGACCAGGCGCAGCGCCTGGCGGCGGTGGGGGCGGCGGTCTCGGCCGGAACGCTGTCGCGGCTCTGGCAGCTCACGCTCAAGGCCTATGAGGAGGTGCGGCGCGCGCCCGACGCGGCGGCGGCGGCCGACATGGCGCTGATCCGGCTGGCCTACGCCGCTGACCTGCCGGGGCCGGAAGAAGCGCTGAAGCGCCTGCAGGCCGGCGATGCGCCATCCGCGCCGCCGCCGGGCGGCCCGTCCGGCGGCGGTGGCGGTGGGTCTGTAGCGTCCGGCGGCGGATCGACCTCGGCGGTGGCGCGCAGCATCCCCCAGCCTCAGCCCCAGACCACGAGCGAACCTGTCGCCGTGCTCAACACCTTCGAGGACATGCTGGCGCTGATCGAAAAGAAGCGCGACATCGCGCTGAAGCTCGACGTGGAGCGCTATGTGCGGCCGATCAGCTTCCGGCCCGGCGCGATCGAGTACGAGCCCGCACCCGGCGCGCCGCCGAACCTGGCGCAGCGGCTGGTCGGGCGGCTGAAGGACTGGACGGGCGAACGGTGGCTGATCGCCGCCCAGGGCGGCGGCGGCGCCGAGAGCCTCTGGGAGCGTCAGAAGCGTGAGGAGCGCGAGGTCCGCGCCCAGATCGAGCAGGACCCCTTCGTGCTGGCGGTGATGAAGACCTTCCCGGGCGCCGAGATCGTGGGGGTGCGCACCCTGCCGCAAGCCGAGGCGCCCGAAGGCACCGCGGTCGAGCCGGAGGACGGCGATGAGGACTAGCTACAGCAGCGCCGTCATCCCGGACGGCCGGCAAGGCCGAGCCGGGACCCAGGAGCAACCGCACAGCCTGAGGCCCTGGGTCCCGGCTCTCCGCTTCGCTGCGGCCGGGATGACGGGTCTTTTGATGGCGGGCTCGGCGTTCGCTCAACCGCGCCCGCAGCTTCTCGATGAACCCGTCGCCATCGCGCCGGGGTTCGACGCGCACATGCTGATCGTGAACCTGCCGCCGGCGGGCGACGGGCCGCTGACCACGGCGGGGCAGGCCGGGCACCGCCATCCCGCCTCGACCTACGCCTATGTGGCGAAGGGCGCGGTGATCTCGCGGCTGGGCGATGGGGCGGAGAGGCGCTTCGAGGTCGGCCAAGCGTGGTCTGAAACGCCGCTGCAGGCGCACTATATCGTCAACGCCAGCCGCACCGAACCGGCCCAGCTCGTGGTCGTCCAGATCACCAAGAGCGGGACCAAGGTGCTGACCGAGCCGCTGCCGAAGTGAAAGGACGGGCGAAATGAAAGACCTCTCCTCGCTGATGAAGCAGGCGCAGGCCATGCAGCAGAAGCTGGGCGACGCCCAGGACAAGATCGCCGCCCTGGTGCTGGAAGGCACGTCGGGCGGCGGCATGGTCAAGGTGACGCTGAAGGGCACGGGCGAACTCGTGCGCGTCGACATCGACGAGAGCCTGATGGCGCCCGGCGAGGCCGAGATGGTCGCCGACCTGGTGGTCGCCGCCCACGCCGACGCCAAGCGGCAGCTCGACGCCCAGCAGGCCGAGGTGATGAAGCAGGCCGCGGGGCCGTTCGCCGGCATGCCGGGCATGCCGAAGTTCTGACTTGGCCGCTTCCGCCGGACCCGAGATCGAGCGGCTGATCGGCCTGCTCTCCAAGCTGCCGGGGCTGGGCCCGCGTTCGGCGCGGCGCGCGGCGCTGGCGCTTTTGAAGCGGCGCGACCAGCTCCTGGCGCCCCTGGCCGACGCCCTGGCCGAGGCCGCCGCGCGGGTGAAGGTCTGCTCGACCTGCGGCTCGCTGGACACGCAGGACCCCTGCGCGATCTGCTCGGACAGCCATCGCGACCAGAGCCTGATCTGCGTGGTCGAGGAGGTGGGCGCGCTCTGGGCCATGGAGCGGGCGAGCGCCTTTCGCGGGCGCTACCACGTGCTGGGTGGGCTGCTCTCGGCGCTGGACGGCGTGGGGCCCGAGGCGCTGCGCGTGAACGGGCTGCTGGGCCGCGCGTCGCAGGGCGAGGTGCGCGAGGTGATCCTGGCCCTGCCGGCGACCGTCGACGGCCAGACGACCGCCCACTATCTCGCCGAGCGCCTGGCCCAGGCGAACGTGTCGGTGACCATGCTGGCCCGGGGGGTGCCCGTGGGCGGCGAACTCGACTGGCTGGACGACGGCACCATCGCCCAGGCCATGCGGGCGAGGCGGCCGGCCTGATCTTCCTTTCCCAATTTTGGGAAAGGGGGACTATCGGCCGACCCCGGCCTTGTGCCGGGGGAAGAGCCGATGGTGGAAAGGGCAAGCCGCAAGCTCGGCGGGTGAGGCCTTCCCTCTCCACCACTCGCTCTTCGGCGAGCGGTTCCCCTCTCCCGCTCCGCGGGAAAGGAAGAAGATGTCGCCCCGACTCACTCCCTGCGCTAAGAACGCAACATGAACGGGTTGCTGATCCTCGCCGTCGTGTCCGCGCTCGCCGCGATCGGGGCGGTCGCCTGGGCGCTTAAGGAGCGCATGCGGGCGGCCGAAGCGGAGCTGCGGGTCGAGATGCTGCGCGAGCAGGCCGACCTGGTCAGCGCCCAGGTCGCCCAGTCCGCGACCGGCGTCGCCGAGGCGATCCTCCGGAAGAACGAGGAGGCGATCCACAACCGCGAGCAGCTCGCCCAGGCGAGGCTCGAGGCGCAACTCAAGCCTGTCGCCGAGACTCTGCAGAAGTTTCAGGAACAGGTCGCGGCCGTCGAGAAGGTGCGCGCCGAAGAGACCGGAGGCCTGAAAGAGCAGATCGCCGCCATGCTGGCCGCTTCGACGGCGACGCAGGACGAGGCGCGCAAGCTTTCGGCGGCGCTTAGGCGCGGGGCGGGCGTGCAGGGGCGCTGGGGCGAGCAGACCCTGCGAAACGTGCTGGAGGCCGCGGGCCTCTCGCACCGCTACGATTTCGACGAGCAGACCACGACCGACACCGAGGAAGGCCGCCGGCGGCCGGACGTGACGGTTCGCCTGCCGGGCGGCGGCGTCTTCGTCATCGACGCCAAGTGCTCGCTGAACGCCTTCCTGGAGATGCAGGATGCGACCGACGAAGCCAGCCGCGAGGCCTGCGGCCTGCGCCACGTGCAGAGCGTGCGCGGCCACGTCCAGGGGCTGTCGGCCAAGGCCTACTGGGACCAGTTCGACAACTCGCCGGACTTCGTAGCGATGTTCGTGCCGCTGGACTCGGCGATGGCCGCGGCGCTCGACCGCGCGCCGGACCTGATGACCGAGGCGATGGACAAACGGGTGGTGATCGTCACGCCGACCACCCTCTTTGCGCTCTGCAAGGCGGTGGTCTACGGCTGGCGGGTCGAGGAGCAGGCGGCCAACGCCCAGAAGGTCGCCGAGCTGGGGCGCGAACTCTACAAGCGCATCGCCGTGATGGGCGGTCACGCCGGCTCGGTCGGCAAGGCGCTGGAAACGGCCGTGGCCAAGTACAACCAGTTCGTGGGCAGCCTGGAGACCCAGGTGCTGACCCAGGCGCGCCGCTTCGAGGAGCTGAAGGTCGACCACGAGGGCCGCAAGGTCGAGCCGCTGGAGTCGCTCGACACCGCCGTGCGGCCGCTGGCCAAGCTCTCGCAGGAAACCCCGCCGCAGGTGCGGCTGGTGGCTGGCGACGAGGGTTGAGACTCTTCGTCTCCTACCTTGACGGTCGGGTATTGCGATCCTAACTCGGCGGCATGGCCTTGAGAGACATACTCGTCGTTCCCGATCCGCGCCTGAAGCAGGTGTCGAAGCCCGTCGATGCGGTCGATGACGACCTGCGCGCGCTGATGGACGACATGCTTGAGACCATGTACGCGGCGCCCGGCATCGGCCTGGCCGCGATCCAGATCGGCGTGCCCAAGCGGGTGATCGTCATGGACATCGCCCGTCAGGACGAGCCCAAGGAGCCGCGCTACTTCGTCAATCCGGAGATCCTCTGGGCGTCGGAAGAGACCGCGCCCTACGAGGAAGGCTGCCTGTCTGTGCCGGAGATCTACGACGAGGTCGAGCGCCCCGCGCGGGTGAAGATCCGCTACCTCAACTACCAGGGCGAGACGATCGAGGAGGACGCCGAAGGCCTGTTCGCGGTCTGCATCCAGCACGAGATGGATCACCTGGACGGCGTGCTGTTCATCGACCACCTGTCGCGTCTGAAGCGCGAGCAGGCGGTGAAGAAGGTCAAGAAGCAGGCGAAGGCGGCTTAGCGGCCGCTCCTCCCCTTTTGGGGGAGGTGGCGCGAAGCGCCGGAGGGGGTTTGCTGAGGCTCCCCCTCAGTCAGCTTCGCTGACAGCTCCCCCAGAGGGGGAGCAGCTCATCAGTTCTGAGCCTTGTCCTTGGCCTTGTTGAGGGCCGCGTCGGTCTTCTCGCCGGCGTCCTTGGCTCCGGCCTTCAGCTTGTCGCCAGCGTCGGCGGCGCCCGCCTTCAGCTTCTCGCCGGCCTGGTCGGCGGCGACCTTGGTCTTGGCGGCGGCTTCGCTGGCGCCCTGCTTGATGTCCGCGCCGAGCTCCTTCACCGCCGGCGTCGCGGCGACGTCCTTGGCGGCGGCGCCCACTTCCGAGCCCACCGCCTTCAGATCGGCGGACGTCTTCTCCTGGGTGGGCTTCGAGCAGGCGGCGACCGCCAGCCAGACCCCGAGAATGATGGCGAGATGGGAGTTACGCATGGGGACCTCCACTAGGGCACGTTAACCAACGGTTAAGCTTACCCTGAGTTCCCGGCCTTTGCGCGCCTTCTCCCCCACAGGTAGAAGCGCGCGATGCGTCTCGCCTTCCTGGGAACCCCCGACTTCGCGCTCGCCGCCCTTCGCCGCCTCGTGGCGGCGGGCCACGAGATCGCCTGCGTCTATTCCCAGCCGCCGGCGCCGCGCGGACGCGGACACACCCTGCAGCCGTCGCCGGTGCACGCCTTCGCCCTGGAGCGCGGCCTGCCGGTGCGGACGCCGGTGTCCATGCGCGACCCGGGCGAGATCTTCGCCTTCCAGGCCCTGGAGGTGGACGCCGCGGTGGTGGTCGCCTTCGGCCAGATCCTGCCGGCGGAGGTGCTGGACGCGCCGCTCCTGGGCTCGTTCAACCTTCACGGCTCGCTCTTGCCGCGCTGGCGCGGAGCCGCGCCGATCCAGCGTGCGGTGATGGCCGGCGACCCGGTGACCGGCGTCGAGGTGATGCGGATGACGGAAGGGCTCGACGAGGGGCCGGTTCTGGCCTCCGAGACGCTGCGGATCGGCCCGCTCGACACCGCCGGCACGGTGCATGACCGGATGGCGGCGATCGGCGCGGAGCTGCTCGCACGGACCTTGCCGGAGATCGAGGCCGGGACCGCCATCGAGACGCCGCAGGCTGAGGAGGGCGCGACCTACGCCAAGAAGATCCGCCCGAAGGAAGCGCGGATCGTCTGGACCAAGCCCGGTGTCGAGATCGACCGCAAGATCCGCGGCCTGTCGCCCTTTCCCGGCGCCTGGTTCCAGCTGCCCGGCGACAAGGGCCCGGTGCGCGTGAAGGCGCTGCTGTCGGCCCACGAGGACGCGGAAGGCCCGCCCGGCCAGGTGCTGGACGACCGGCTGCTGGTGGGGACGGGCGAGGGCGCCGTGCGGCTGTTGCGGGTGCAGCGCGAGGGCCGCGGGCCGCAGGACGCCGAGGCGTTCCTGCGCGGCCAGCCTGTGACCCCTGGAACGATGCTGGGCTGATGCCGCGCTATCGCCTGCTCCTGGAATACGACGGCGGCCCTTACAATGGCTTCCAGGCCCAGGCCGACCAGCCGACGGTTCAGGCCTCGCTGGAGCGTGCGGTGAAGGCCTTCTGCGGCCAGACCCTGCGGGTGGCTGCGGCCGGGCGCACCGACACCGGCGTCCATGCGACGGGCCAAGTCGCCCATGTCGATCTCGAAAGGGACTGGCCGGCCGAGACGGTGCGCAATGCGCTGAACGCCCATCTGCGGGGCGAGCCGATCGTGGTGCTGGCCGCGGAGGTCGCGCCGGAGGGCTGGCACGCGCGGTTCTCGGCGACCGAGCGGCGCTACCGCTACCGCATCCTCAACCGTGTTAGCCCGCCCGCCCTGGAGCGGGGCCACGTCTGGCACGTGAAGGCGCCGCTGGACGCCGAGGCCATGCACGCCGCAGCGCAGGTATTGATAGGCCTGCACGACTTCACGACCTTCCGCGACGTGGCCTGCCAGGCGAAGTCGCCGGTCAAGACGCTGGACGTCGCGAACGTCAGCCGCGCGGGCGACGAGGTGGCGCTGGTGTTCGAGGCCCGCTCCTTCCTGCACCGCCAGGTCCGCTCGATGACCGGCTCCCTCGCCGAGGTGGGCCTGGGCCGCTGGACCGCCGACGACCTGAAGGCCGCCCTGGAGGCCAAGGACCGCAAGGCCTGCGGGACCGTCGCGCCGGCGGACGGGCTTTACCTGACGGGCGTGAGCTATCCGGACGGATAGGTCAGCCGTCGTCCACCGCGAACGTCTGGAAGTAGCGCTCGATGAGGCGTTCGTAGACGGCCTGGAGCTGGAGGATTTCGGCGACGGGGGCGGCTTCGTCGACCTGGTGCATGGTCTTGCCGACCAGGCCCAGTTCGACCACGGGGCAGAGGGCGCGGATGAACCGGGCGTCCGACGTGCCGCCGGAGGTGGAGAGCTCGGGCGTGCGGCCCACGGTCTCGTAGACCGCCGCGGCCACCAGGTCGGTGAAGGGGCCGGGCTCGGTCAGGAAAGCCTCGCCGCTGATCTGTGGAACGACCGAGATCGTCCCGGCGAAATCCCGGGACGCGGCGTCGGCCTCCTCGGCGATCCAGTCGGCCAGGTCCTGACCGGTGTGGTGCGGGTTGAAGCGGATGTTGAGCCGCGCCTTGGCGGTTCCGGGAATGACGTTGGTGGCGGTGTTCGGCACGTCGATCTGGGTGATCTCGAGGTTCGACGGCTGGAACTCCGGGTAGCCGCGGTCCAGCACCCGGTCCTGCAGGCGCAGCAGCAGTTGCAGCAGCACCGGCACCGGATTGGCCGCGCGATGCGGATAGGCGACGTGGCCCTGCACGCCCTGGACGGTGATCTCGGCGTTGATCGAGCCGCGGCGGCCGACCTTGATCATGTCGCCGAACAGCTCGGCGGAGGTGGGCTCGCCAACCACGCAATGGTCGATGACCTCGTCCTCGATGCCCAGGGCCTCGACGACCATGCGCGTGCCGTGGGTCGCCACGCCCTCCTCGTCGCCGGTGATCAGGAAGGAGAGCGACCCCGTGACCTGGCCGGCCTCGATGGCCTTGGCGGCGGCGGCCGCGAAGGCCGCGATGGCCGACTTCATGTCGACCGCGCCGCGGCCCAGCAGCACGCCGTCGACCACCTCGGCCTCGAAGGCGTCACGGCTCCAGGCCTCGGCGTCGCCGACCGGCACCACGTCGGTGTGGCCGGCGAAGCAGAGGTTGGGCGCCGAGGTCCCGTAGCGGGCGTAGAGGTTCTCGATCACACCGAACTTCATGCGACGGCAGGAAAAGCCGAGGTCCCTCAGCGTGGCCTCGACCAGGTCCATGGCCCCGGCGTCGGCCGGCGTCACCGAAGGCCGGCGGATCAGCTCCCGCGTCAGGTTGACCGCGTCGATCAAGCTCGCCCCCGAAATCCGCTCTCGCTAAGGTCCGCCCCCGTCCTAGACCGGAATGAGCCCATGCCCAAGATCGACATCGCCTCGGCCCCGACGCGCTTCGGGACCGGCTACCCGCCGCCGTTCGACGCGCCCTGCCTGGACCGCAGGCGCTGGAAGCTGGGCGACGCGGCCGGGCTGACCCAGTTCGGCGTCAACTTGCAGCGCCTCGCCCCCGGCGTCTGGTCGAGCCAGCGGCACTGGCATACCGCCGAGGACGAGTTCGTCTGGATCGTCTCCGGCGAGGTGGTGCTGGTCACCGACGAGGGCGAGCAGGTGCTGCGGGCCGGCGACTGCGCGGGCTTCCCCGCCGGCGCGCCCAACGGCCACCACCTGCAGAACCGCTCGAACGAGGAGGCTGTGGTGCTGGAGGTGGGCTCCCGGCGCGAGGCCGAGGACGGCTGCGACTATCCGGACATCGACCTGATGCTGAAGCCCGGCGAGACGGAATACAGCCACAAGGATGGAACCCCCTACACGGACACCCGCACGGCGCGGAGCCGCTAGGAGTCAGAGGGCCTCGGGGCGATCGTAGGCGAAGAGTTGCTGGGCGACCTGGTTGAAGCGCCAGGGCGCGCCTTCGCCGTCGCGATCGAGGATCCAGACCACGTCGAAGCGGTCGTCCGGCCAGTCCCTGGGGCACGGCACATCCGGGCCGGCGATGGCCACCGTCAGGCGAATAAGGTGGCTGTGGTGCCAGGAGATCAGCACCGGCCCCTCCGCGGCGAGGACGGCGGGCGCCAAGGTCTTTTCCTCGCCGTCGGCATGTTCGTGGTTGATCTTGATGCCGAGCAGGGCGGCGAGCGGCTCGACCGTGTGCTGAGCGCGCAGGCTGGGGCTCTTGGGCGTGGCGGCCGAGGCGAAGATCGATTTCGGGGTCGAGATCGGAGAGCCCGGCGGCAGGCCCTCGGCGGGGGCGAAGAAGCGCACCAGCGCGCCGGCCCGCTGCCAGCCGCGCACCGTCAGGTGGTGCTTGGCGTGGGAGCCGTCGGGCGCGACGCTGCGGTCGGGGCTGCCGTCGTGGTGCTTCTCGGCGTGGCGAATGAGCATGATCCTCTGCATGTCGCCGACTGGTTCCTCCGAGGATAATCCGTACGCGCCCGATCCTATTACGTTTGATGGCCGAATTCGGAGCCGGACGCCATCGTCAGTCTCCGGACGGCGAACGTTGACATCCCACCGGCCAGCATGTCCGATCGGCCACGCTTGGGGGACTGGATGTTGAGCCGACTCTTGACGCGGCTTGGGGTTTTGGCGGCGGCCCTGGTGCTGGCCCTGCCCGGCTGCGCCTCCACGGCGCCCCAGGCGCCCGCGACCGTTCACCGCATCGTCGCGGTGGGGGATCTGCATGGCGACTTCGCCGCCTGGCGGGCCATCGCCCAAGCCGCCGGGCTCGAGGACAGCCGCGGGCGCTGGACCGGCGGTGCGACCGTCTTCGTCCAGACCGGCGACGTGGTCGATCGCGGGCCCGACGGGCTGAAGATAATCCAGGACCTGATGCGGCTGCAGCGCGAAGCGCCGCGGGCCAATGGGCGAGTCGTGACCCTTGTGGGCAACCACGAAGCCATGAACGTGACCGGCGACCTGCGGTACGTCTCGGCCGCCGACTTCGCCGCCTATGCCGACGCCAACTCCGAGCGGGTGCGCCAGCAGACCTATCTGGCCAACAAGGCGCAGCTCGAGGCCATCTACCGCGAAAAGGACCCGGCGATGAGCAGCGAGGCTGTCAAGGCAGCCTGGCTCGCGGCGACGCCGCCCGGCGCCCTGGAGCATCAGGCGGCTTGGCGGCCGGACGGGGCGATCGGGCGCTGGGTCGTCGGCAACCCCGCCGTGGCCCTGATCGACGGCAACCTTTTCCTGCACGGCGGGATCGGGCCGGCCTACGCCCACGTCCCGCTGGACGAGATCAACCGCAAGGTCGCCGCCGCCCTGACCGCCCAGTCGGCGGCGCCCGAGGCGATCATCAACGACCCGGCCGGCCCGCTCTGGTACCGCGGCCTGGTCATCCCCGAGCCGCCGCCCGCGCCGGCCGCGGAGGGCGCTACGCCTGCGCCCGCCCCGCCGAGCGTCGCCGAGCAGCTCGACGTGGCGCTGACTGGGTTCGGCGCCAAGCGGATGGTGATCGGCCATACGCCGATCCTGTCGGGCATCGCGGTGCTGGAGGGCGGGCGGCTGGTGCGCATCGACACCGGCATCTCCTCGGCCTTCGGCGGCAAGCTCACCTACCTCGAAATCCTCGACGGAAACCTCGTCCCGCACGATGTCGCGCGGCCGGGTCCGGCGCAGAAGGGAACGCCATGAAGCCCACGATCCTCGCGGTCGCCGCTGCGGCCGCCGCGCTCTTGGCAAGCGCCGCAGCCGGCCCAGCCGCCGCGGCCAAGCCGAAGCCGCTGTTCGCCAGCGACGAGCCAATCCACCTGACGATCAAGGGCCCGGTCGGCAAGCTGCCGCGCGGCGGCTCTGGCGACCTGACGGCCCCGGGCTCACTCAGCGTCCAGGGCTCGGCCCCGGAGACCTTGCCGATCAAGCTTTCCACCCGCGGGATCACGCGCCGCCAAGCCGACGTCTGCGCCTTCCCGCCGCTTCGGGTCGAGTTCACCGACAAGCCGCCCGCGACCTCGCTGTTCAGGGGCCAGAAGCGCCTGAAGCTGGTCACCCACTGCCAGCCGCAAGCCAGCTTCCAACAGTATGTGCTGCTCGAGTACGCCGCCTACCGCATGTACAATCTCCTGACCCCGGTCAGTTTCGACGCGCGCCTGGCGACCATCGATTATGTGGACCCGGCGGGACGTCCGATCACGACGCGGGTGGGCTACTTCATCGAGGACGTCGACGACGTCGCCAAGCGCAACGACCTGGAGCGGCTGAAGACCAAGGACAAGCTGCTGATCGCCCAGCTCAACGCCCACGACGCCGAGCGTTTCGCCTTCTTCCAGTACATGATCGGCAACCTGGACTGGGCGATGACCGCGGGGCCGGCGGGCACAGACTGCTGCCACAACTCGCGTCCGCTGGGCGCGGCGGGGGCGACCACGAACCTCACACCCACGCCCTACGACTTCGACTTTTCCGGCATGGTCGATGCGCCCTATGCGACGCCGCCGGCCGGGATCAAGCTGGCGAACGTGCGCATACGGAAGTACCGCGGCTTCTGCCGGCTGAACGCCGAGGCGCCTGGCGCGGCCGCAGAGTTCACCGCGCACAAGGCCGCGATCCTGGCGGTGCTCGACAAGACGCCGCAGCTCGACGACTCCAGCCGCAAGAAGGCCTCGGCCTACCTGGCGCCGTTCTTCGACCAGATCGGCAATCCGGCGGAGCTGGCCAAGCTCACCCAGGGCTGCCTGGGATGAGGCGGGTCGGCGGCACGATCTACTGGCTTCCGCTGGCGCTGCTGCTGCTCGCGCCGGCCGTGGCGATGGCGCAGACTCCGGGGCTGTTCGACGCTGCGAGCGGCAAGCTGCAAGCCGTGGGTTGGGAAGGCTTCCGCGACACCAAGTTCATGACCGAGTCGATCGGCGCCCTGGTGCTGGCCATCGCGCTCGGCGCGGTGATCGGCTTCCACCCGACGACGCGGCGCACGGTGGACCGCCTGAGCGAAATCGACATGCCGAAGGTGTTCATCATGTATGCCTTCATCGCCGCGGTGATCGGCGTGACCGTGCGCGAGTTCGGCATGGTGATCGGGGTGGTGGTGTTCGGCATCGGCGGGCTGATCCGCTTCCGCACCGACACCGGCTCGACGCGCGACACCGGCCGGCTGATCGTCGTGACCTTGACCGGCCTGGTCGCGGGTCTAGGCCTGCCGCACTTCGCGGTGATCACCACGGTCTTCGCCTTCCTGCTGATCTTCCTCTTCGACTCCGCCCCGGCCTGCCGGGTGAAGATCGGCGCCCTGCCCGTGGACCGGCTGCACGAGAGCGCCGACGCCTACCGCCAGGTGCTGCACGTCCACCGCTGCAAGCTGATCGCCGAGCACAAGTCGGCGGCGAAGGAGCGGGTGGAGTTCGTGTTCCGCCTGCACCGCAGCGTCACCCGCGACCGCCTGCACGCCGCGCTCAGCGACCTGCCGCCGGAACTGCGCGGCGACATCGACTGGGAGATCGAGTAGGCGGCCTAGTCGCGCAGCAGCTCGTTGATCGACGTCTTGGACCGGGTGCGCTCGTCCACGGTCTTCATGATCACGGCGCAGTAGGTGGATGGCATGCCCTCGTGCGGGCTGGGGCGCGAGCCGGACATGATCACCGAATAGGGCGGGACCTCGCCTGTGATCACCGCGCCGGTCTTGCGGTCGACGATGGGCGTGGTGGAGGTCAGGTAGACGCCCATGGAAAGCACGCTGCCCTCGCGCACGATGACGCCCTCGGCCACTTCGGAGCGGGCGCCGATGAAGCAGTTGTCCTCGATGATCGTGGGGTTGGCCTGCAGGGGCTCCAGAACCCCGCCGATGCCGGCGCCGCCGGAGATGTGGCAGTGCTTGCCGATCTGGGCGCAGGAGCCGACCGTGGCCCAGGTGTCGACCATGGTCCCTTCGTCGACGTAGGCGCCGATGTTGACGAAGGAGGGTGTCAGCACCGCGCCCTTGGCGATGAAGCTGCCCTTGCGCACGACCGTGCCGGGCAGGCAGCGGAAGCCCGCCGCCTCGAAGCGCGCGGCGTCCCAGCCGGTGAACTTCAGCGGGGCCTTGTCCCAGTAGGGGCCGGGCGCGTCGGCCTGGACGAGCGCGTTGGGCGTCAGGCGGAAGAACAGCAGGATCGCCTGCTTGGCCCACTGGTGGGTGACCCAGGTCCCGTCGGCCTCGCGGCTGGCGACGCGCAGGGTTCCGGCGTCCAGGCGCTCGATGGTCTCCAGCACGGCCTCGCGCACGGCGCCCTTGGTGTCGTGGGTGATCGCATCGCGCTCTTCCCAGGCGGCCTCGATGACGCGTTGCAGGTCTTGATGCATCAGGCGGCTTCCCGGACGAGGGCGCCGTTCAGGAAGGACGCCAGGTTGTCGGTCTTGTAGCGGATGAAAGGGGCGGCGGAGGCCGGCGCGTCTGGGCCGACCAGGACCGTGGTCATGCCGAGCTCGGCGGCCGGCTCGAGGTTGCGCTCGCTGTCCTCGAAAAAGGCGGTGACCGTGGGGTCGATGCCGTGGGCCGCGTCGATGGCCTCGAAGGCCACGCGGCTGGGCTTGGGCACGTAGGACGAGAGCGCAATGTGGAAGACGTCATGGAACAGGTGGGCGAGGCCCAGGCGCTCCAGCACGCGCGCGGCGTGGACGTCGTTGGCGTTGGTGAAGATCAGCCGGCGGCCGGGCAAGCGCTCGATGGCCGCCACGAGCTGCGGGTTGTGCGCCAGGCTCTCCAGCGGCAGGTCGTCGAACATGGCGTGGTACTCGGCCGGATCGACGCCGTGGTGCTCGATGAGCCCGCCCAGAGTCAGGCCGTATTCGGCGAGGTACTTCTTCTGCAGCCGGTAGGCCTCGTCGCGCGGGAGGCCGGTGAGGCGTTCGACGTAGTCGGTCATCCGCCGCTCGATCTCACCCATGAAGCCGGAGGAGGCGGGATAGAGGGTGTTGTCCAGGTCGAAGAGCCAGGTGTCGACGTGGGTCAGGTCGGCGGTGGGGTCGGCGGTCATTCGCAGACGAGCGTGCCCGCCCCGTGCTCGGTGAAGAGCTCGACCAGCATGGCGTGCGGGCGGCGTCCATCGAGGATGACCACGGCGCCGACGCCGGCCTCGACCGCGGCGATGGCGGTCTCGAGCTTGGGGATCATGCCGCCGGTGGCGACCCCAGTCTCGATGGCCGCTCGGGCCTCGACGACGGTCATCTGGCGGATCAGTTCGCCGTCCTTGTCGAGCACGCCGGCCACGTCGGTGAGCAGCAGCATGCGCTTGGCGTTCAGCGCCCCGGCCAGCGCGCCCGCCACCGTGTCGGCGTTGATGTTGTAGGTCTGGCCGTCTTCGGCGACGCCGATCGGGGCGACGACGGGGATGTAGTCCTCGTCGGCGTAGATCAAGGCCTCGATCAGCTTCGGGTCCACGCGCTTGGGATCGCCCACGAAGCCCAGGTCGACCATCTTTTCGATCTCGCTGTCGGGGTCTTTCTTGGTGCGGGTCACCTTCTCGACGGTGATCAGCCGCGCGTCCTTGCCGGAGAGGCCCACGCCGCGCACGTCGGCTTCCTTGCCGGCCAGCGTGATCCAGTTGGCGATCTCCTTGTTGATCGCGCCGGAGAGGACCATCTCGGCCACCTCCATGGTCGCCTCGTCGGTGACCCGCAGTCCGTCGATGAAGGTCGACTTGACGCCGGCGCGCTCCAGCATGGCGGAGATCTGCGGCCCGCCGCCATGCACGATCACCGGGTGGACGCCCAGCATCTTCAAGAGCACCGCGTCGGCGGCGAACAGCTTGGCGACCTGCTCCTCGCCCATGGCGTGGCCGCCGTACTTGATGACCACGGTCTCGCGGTCGTAGCGCTGGATGTAGGGCAGGGCTTCGGCAAGCGTCTTGGCCGTCGCCCATCCTTCGCCTTGAGTCTCGCCCTGGTCGGAAGAATTTGGGGTCACGGCGCCCAGCTCTCGATCGTTCGGAGCGCTCCGATAGCGGAGCGCGCGCCCCCTGTCACCTTCACGCAGGCCTTGCTAAGCCTGCAGCGAAGCTTTGGGCCGAGGGAGTCGCATGCGGATTTCAGGTGTTGTGACGGCGGCGCTGGCCGCCCTTTTGAACTTGGGGGCGATGGCGGCGGGCGCTCAGGCCGCGACCGTGGCGGTGAGCGCCGAGCGGCTGCTCGACGTAGCGACGGGCAAGTACGTGGAAAAGCCGCTGCTGGTGATCGTCGACGGGCGGATCAGCGCGGTGGAGCATCAGGGCGATGCGGTCCCGGCCGGCGCGACGCGGGTGGATCTGCCCGGCGTGACCCTGCTGCCCGGCCTGATCGACATGCACGTGCACCTGACGTCCTCGCCGCTCTACGGCGGCTACAACTACCTGCAGTACACCGACAGCTTCTGGCCGGTGATCGCCACGCGCCACGCCAAGGATACGCTTGAGGCCGGCTTCACCACCGTGCGCAACGTGGGCTCCGACCGGTTCGACGACGTGGGCCTGCGCCAGGGCATCGAGGAGGGCTTCGTCGAAGGCCCGCGGATCGTCACCGCCACCTACGCCATCGGCTCGACCGGCGGCCACTGCGACTCGACCTTCTTCCCGCCGTCGATGAAGCAGAAGGGCGACGCGGTCATCGACACGCCCGACGAGGGTCGCCAGATGGTCCGCCAGCTGCACAAGTACGGCGCCCAGGTGATCAAGATCTGCGCCACCGGCGGGGTGTTCAGCCACGGCGACACGCCTGGCGCCCAGCAACTCACCCTCGAAGAGATCAAGGCCATCGTCGACGAGGCCCACCGCACCGGCATGCGGGTGGCGGCCCACGCCCACGGCGCCGACGGCATCAAGGCCGCGATCTTGGGCGGGGTCGACACCATCGAGCACGCCAGCCTGGTGGACGACGAGGGCATCAAGCTCGCCATCGCGCACGGCGCCTACTTCGGCATGGACATCTACAACACCGACTACACTCAGGCCGAGGGCAAGAAGAACGGCGTCCTGGAGGAGAACCTGCAGAAGGACCGCGATATCGGCGAGATCCAGCGGCAGAATTTCCGCAAGGCGCTGAAGGCCGGGGTGAAGATGATCTTCTCCTCGGACGCCGGCGTCTATCCGCACGGGACCAACGCCAGGCAGTTCGCGGTGATGGTGCGCTATGGGGCGACGCCCTTGCAGGCGATCCAGACCGCGACCGTGACCGCCGCGCAGGCGCTGGACCGGGTCAAGGACGTGGGCCAGGCGACGCCCGGTCACTTCGGCGACCTGGTGGGCGTGAAGGGCGACCCCTTGAGCGACGTGACTGTGCTGGAGCACCCGGTCTTCGTGATGAAGGGGGGCGAGGTGGTGAAGCGAGTCCCGTGACGCCGCGCCTGGCCTGGGCGGCGCTGGCCCTGCTGGCGGCGCCCTGCGCCTGGGCGGCCTACGCCTGCGGCTGGCAGCTGGTCAGTTTCACGGGTTTCGCGGTCCGCCTCGACGACGACCTGCCGGGCGAGGCCTGGCGTCAGATCGGCTTCACTGCGCTGCAGATGATCGCCATCGCCGCGGCCCTGCTGGTGGCCTGGCAGGGCGCGCAACAAGCGCGCTGGCGCAAGGCCTGGCTGGCGCTGGCCGTGGCGTGGCTGGCGTCCGCCCCGACCTTCTGGTCGCTGACCGAGAGCCTGCTGCCGGTCCGCTGACCGTCAGATCGAGCGGGCGACAACTTCCTTCATGATCTCGCTGGTGCCGCCGTAGATGCGCTGGACGCGGGCGTCGCGCCACAGACGGGCGATCGGGTACTCGTTCATGTAGCCGGCGCCGCCGTGCAGCTGCAGGGCCGCGTCGCAGACTTCCCATTGCAGCTCGGTGTGGAAGAGCTTGGCGGCCGAGGCCTCGGCGGCGGTGAGCTTCTTTTCGAGGTGACGGGCCATGCACCAGTCGAGGTGCGCCCAGCCGGCCTGCAGCTTGGCCTTGAGGCCCGCGAGCGTGAACCGCGTGTTCTGGAAGTCGAAGACCTTCTGCTTGAAGGCGGTGCGCTCCTTGGTGAACTTCACCGCCTCGTCGAAGGCGCGCTGGGCGCCCGCCTGGCCGGCGATGGCGATCTGCAGCCGCTCCTGCGGGAGCTGGTTCATCAGATAGGCGAAGCCCTTGCCCTCTTCGCCTAGGCAGTTGGTGATCGGCACGCGGCAGTCCTCGAAGAACAGCTCCGAGGTGTCGGCGGAGTTCTGGCCCACCTTGTCGAGGTTGCGGCCGCGCTTGAAGCCGGCCCGGTCGCCCTCCACCAGGATCAGCGAGATGCCCTTGGAACCCTGGGTCGGGTCGGTCTTGGCGACGACGACGATGAGGTCGGCGCTCTGGCCGTTGGTGATGTAGGTCTTGGAGCCGGAGACCACGTAGTGGTTGCCGTCCCGGATGGCCGTGGTGCGCACGCCCTGCAGGTCGGAGCCCGCGCCCGGCTCGGTCATGGCGATGGCGGTGATCACCTCGCCGGAGACCATACCCGGCAGCCAGCGCTTCTTCTGCTCTTCCGAGCCGTAGTTGATGATGTAGTCGACGACGATGTCGGACTGCAGGGTGATGCCGGCGGACGAGCCCGCGTAGGAAAGCTCCTCGCCGACCACGGCGTTGTAGCGATAGTCCGCGCCGAGGCCGCCGTATTCCTCCGGCACCTGCGGGCAGAGCAGGCCCGCCTCGCCCGCCGCCAACCAGAAGGCGCGGTCGACGACGCCGTCTTCCTCCCAGCGGTCGAGGTTGGGGATCAGCGCCTTGTCGTAGAACTTCCGCACCTGGTCGCGGAAGAGGTTGAGGTCGGCGTCATAGACGGTGCGGGTGTCGGTCTGGAGCATGGGGCGTGTCTCGAAGCGGGGCTATCCTTTTGCTGTCATCCCGGACGGCCTGCAAGGCCGATCCAGGACCCAGGAGCAACCGCACAGCTTGAACACCTGGGTCCCGGCTCTCCGCTTTGCTGCGGCCGGGATGACGGGGAATGTATCTGGCCCTTCGCTAGACCGCGCAGGCCGCGACGATCTCGGCGCGCAGTTCCGGGATGCCCTGGCCCTTCTCGGCGGAGGTGGCGAGGACGCGGGGGAAGGCGGCGGGGCGCTTGGCGATGGCGGCAAGCGTCCTTGCGGTGACCGCCTCGACCTCGGAGGCCTTCAGCTTGTCGGCCTTGGTCAGCACGATCTGGTAGGAGACGGCGGCGGTGTCGAAGGCGTCCAGCGCTTCCTTGTCGACGTCCTTCAGGCCATGGCGGCTGTCGATCAGGAGGTAGGCGCGCTTCAGGTTCGGGCGGCCGCGCAGGTAGTCGCGGCCGAGGTTCTGGAACTTCTTCACGTCGCCGCGGGAGGCGCGGGCGAAGCCGTAACCGGGCAGGTCGACGAGGCGCAGCTTTCCGTCGGCGACGAAGAAGTTCACCTCGCGGGTGCGGCCGGGCGAGTTGGAGGCGCGCGCCAGGTGCAGGCGCCCGGCCACCGCGTTGATCAAGGTGCTCTTGCCCACGTTGGAGCGGCCGGCGAAGGCCACCTCCGGCAGGTCGGCGGGCGGGAGGCCCGCGATGTTCACGGCCCCCATCATGAAGCTGACCTCGTGGGCGAAGAGGACGCGCGCCGCCTCCAGGGCGTCGGCGTCGAAGGGCTCGCTCACCGCCGCCGGCTCATGTGGAAGCCTTGCCCGTCAGGCGCGCGATGAGCTGGTCGATCGGATTGTCGACCTTGAAGCGGCGCATCATCACGTACTGCTGGATCGTGGTCAGCACGTTGGACCAGGTCCAGTAGATCAGGAGGCCCACGGCGAAGGGGGCCATGATGAACATGAACACCCACGGCATGAGTTGGAAGATCTTCTGCTGGGCCGGGTCGATGCCGGTCTGCGGGCTCATCGAGGTGGTGAGCCACATGGTGACGCCGTAGCAGAGCGGCAGCAGGCCCAGGTGCAGGGTGCCGTCGAGGATCGGGCCGATGAGCGGGGCGTGCGCCGGGTTCCAGGGGATCAGGCCGAACAGGTTCCAGATGGTGGTCGGGTCGCGCGCGCTGAGGTCGTCGATCCAGCCCATGAACGAGGCGTGGCGCATCTCGATGGTCACCGAGAGCACCTTGTAGAGCGAGAAGAAGACCGGGATCTGCAGGAGAATCGGCAGGCAGCCGGCCAGCGGATTGACCTTCTCCCGCTGGTAGAGCGCCATGATCTCCTGCTGCTGCTTCGCCGGATCGTCCTTGAACCGCTTGCGGACGTCCTCCATCAGCGGCTGGACCTTCTTCATCTTGGTCATCGACTCGTACTGTTTCTGGGCGATCGGGAAGAAGGCCAGGCGCACGGCGACGGTGAGCAGCAGGATGGCGATGCCGAAGCTGCCCACATAGTGGAAGATGAAGTCGAGGAAGGCGAAGATCGGGCGGGTGAAGAACCAGAACATCCCCCAGTCGACCGCGTCGTCGAAGTGGGCGATGCCGAGCTTGGCCTGATAGTCCTTGAGCAGCGGCACGGTCTTGGCGCCGGCGAAGAGGTGCTGGGTCGAGGTCATCTGGCGGCCGGGCGCGACGGTGAACGGCGCGCCGGTGTAGTTCGCCTCATAGACGTCGAGCCCCTGGGCCTTGGCGTCGCGGTAGACCGCGTGGATCCGCTCGCCCGGATTGGGGATCAGGGCCGCCAGCCAGTACATATCGGTAATGCCGGTCCAGGCGCCGGAGGAGTCGAACTGCTCGGTGAGGCCGCCGCCCTTCTGCAGGTCCTTGTACTTGAAGGCGCGCACCCGCCCGTCGAGCCAGCCGATCGTGCCTTCGTGCACGATGCCGGACTTGCCGATGTGGGGCGGCACCCCCTGGCGCTGCACCGAGCCGTAGGGGGCGAGCGTCACCGGGATCGTCCCGGTGTTGGCCACCGTGTCGGTGAGGGTGAACATGTAGTTGTCGTCCACCTCGATCCGCCGCGTGAACGTCAGGCCCTGGCCATTGGCGTAGGTCAGCACCAGCGGCTGGCCGGGCGCGAGGGTGGAGCCCTGTGACAGGGTCCACTCAGTGGTGGGGCTGGGCAGGCCCGGCACGTTCTGGCCGACCCAGCCGAAGTCGACGAACCAGGGGAAGGCGGTGCCTTCGGGCCGCAGCATCTCGACGGGCGGCGAGTCCTTGGCGGTGGTCTGGCGGTACTTGATGAGGAAGAGGTCGTCGAGGCGCGCGCCGCGCAGGGAGATCGAGCCCTTCAGCGCCGGCGTCGCCACCGGCACGCGGACGCTGGCGGCCAGCGCCGCGGCGCGGGTGACCGCCCGCGGGGCGGTGAGAGCCGGCGCCCCGGCCTGTTGGGCCGCCGCGGCGGCGGGCGGGTGGGCCCGCAGTTCCGCCTGACGGCGCTTGGCCGCGGGGTCGACCACCCATACCTGGTAGATGACGAACAGGATCGCGGCGCAGACGCCGAAGATCAGCAGGTTGCGGTTTTCTTCGGACATGCGGAGGCGGCGGCTCAATCTGAGGAGGGCGGGGCGTGTGCAGTGTCGCGCATGCGACCATCGCCGTCGGCGGCGAGCCTTAACAGCGCGCTTTTCACATCGTCAAGCAAACGCGGCCAGGGGCGGGTGGTCACACCGCCGCGGGCGACGAACACATAGTCGAAACCTGGGGAGGCCAATGCCGGAAGCAAGAGGCGCGCGGCCTCGCGCAGGCGGCGCTTGGCTCGGTTGCGCTCGACGGCCCCGCCGATGCGCTTGGTGGCGGTGAAGCCTGCGCGGACGAGGGGTTCCCCCTCTTGCTCTACACCGTCTCTGGGGCGGGCCTGGACCAGCACCGCGCCGCGCGCGCAATGGGCGGCCTGCGCGCAGGCCAGAAAGTCCGGGCGCTTCTTCAGGCGTTCGATTTTAAGGACGGCGTCGGACACAGCCGACACCATAACCCGATCCGGTCTTAGGCGCTCAGGCGCTTGCGGCCCTTGGCGCGGCGGCGGGCCAGCACCTTCTGTCCGTTCTTGGTGGACATGCGCAGACGGAAGCCGTGGCGACGGGCGCGGACGAGACGGGAAGGCTGGAAAGTCCGCTTCACGGAAGGCTCCGGGGGTCGAAAATCGAGCGGCGGTGGATAGTGGACGCGGGGCGCGGTGTCAACCTTGGGGCTTCCACCGTGTCATTCCTGTTTCGCGTGAGCGAAGATCGGGACCCATACGCGACGACAATCCGAGGTTGGGCATCACACGTCGCGTTCCTGGGTCCCGGACAAGCCGCTGGCGCGGCTTTTCGGGATGACAGCGAGAGTTGGAGGGCATCGTCTGATGCCCCCCGCCCATTGATTTCACGGATGATGGGAGCCTTGGGGCCTGGGCAAGTCAAGGAGCGGCCCCCGGCCGCCCGCTGAGCGGCGCGCTTTTCGCGCGTCCTTGAGTTGCCCAGGCCCCAAGGCAAGCTCGCCGCCATGAAATCCAAGCCGAGTTGTGGCGGGCCGCTAGCGATCCGACGGTTCTCGGCGGATCGAGGTCCAGTAAGCGTCGGCAACGTCCTCGTCGATCAGGACCGGCGCCGAGCTCTGTGGGTAGAGCCGGTCGCGGCCGTCCTTGCGAGGGCCGGATATCCAGAAATAGGCGCCAGTCTCCACTTCGAAATAGTTGGCCTTGAACCCCCGGCCACCGAGGCGCTGGAAGGTGCGCCCGCGATAGGTCAGGGACGCGCCGCTTTTCGAGAAGGTGACGCGACCGATCCAGGCCGGTCCATTCAGGCCGGAGGACTTGTCCTCCACGTACATGATCCGCGTGCGGTGACTACTCATAGATCCGGTCGCACCACGGTTTTGCCGATCACCTTGCGGTCGGCGAGTGAGTCGAAGGCGGCGCGCCAGTCGTCGAGCGCGAATTCCGCGTCGACGCGGGGCTTCACCTTGCCGTCCTCGGCGAGCTTCCAGATGGCTTCGTTGTTCTCGCGGCCCTTCTGGGGGAACTGGCGGCCGAACTCGCCGGCGCGGACGCCCATGACCGAGAAGCCCTTGATGAGGGCGATGTTGACCGGCAGCACCGGCAGGCGGCCGGAGGTGAAGCCGATCGAGAGGATACGGCCGCCGAAGGCGATGCAGCGGATACTCTCGTCGAAGACGTCGCCGCCGACGGGGTCGTAGATCACGTCCGCGCCCTTGGCGCCGGTGAGCGCCTTCACCCGCTCGCGGAAGCCGTTGGTGACGTTGACGGTGGCGTCGGGGGCGTATTCGGCGGCGATGACCGCGAGCTTGTGGTCGGAGGCCGAGGCGGCGATCACCCTGGCGCCCATGACCTGGGCGAGGTCGACGGCGGCCAGGCCCACGCCGCCAGCCGCGCCGTGGACCAGGGCCCACTCGCCGGGCTGCAGCCGTGCGCAGCGTTCGAAGGCGACATAGGCGGTGAGGTAGGCCACCGCGTAGCCGGCGGCTTGGCTGAAGGAGAGGGTGTCGGGCTTGCGGCGCAGGCCGGCGGCCGGGAGCACGGCATACTCCGCCATGCCGCCGCGACCGCCGCCGGCCACGGGATCGCCGACCTCGAAGGCTGTGACGCCCTCGCCTAGGGTGTCGATCTCGCCGGCCAGCTCCATGCCGGGCGTGAAGGGGACCGGCGGCTTGTGCTGGTGCTCGCCGCGGGTCTGCATCAGGTCGGGGAAGTTCACGGCCGCGGCGCGGACGCGGATGCGCACCTCGCCGGGACCGGGCTCGGGGACCGGGACCGCCTTGACGACGCAGCCGGCGTAGTCGGGGGCCAGGCGCTCGACGACCAGGGCTTTCATCATCCGACGATCCGTCCTTCGAAGCCTTCACGGACCAGGCCCCCGATCTCGCGGCAGGCGACGTCGGCGGCCGGGACCGCGCCGGTGAAGGCGGTGAAGGCGTGGGCCAGGCTGTCGTAGCAGCGGTAGACGGTGGGCACGCCGGCCTCCTTCAGCCGCCGCGCATAGGCCTCGCCCTGGTCGAGCAGGGGATCGAAGCCGGCGGTGACGACGATGGCGGGCGCAAGGCCGGCCAGGCTCACGGCCTTGAGCGGCGACAGGCGCGGGTCGGCGGGATTGTCGCCGGGGCCGATGTAGTGGCCCATGGACCAGTCCATGACCGCCTTGCTGAGCGGGAAGGCGTCCGCATAGGTTGTCACCGAGGCGCTCTCGCAGGTGACGTCGGCGCCGGGATAGATGAGGAGCTGCAGCACCGGCTGCGGCTCGCCGGCGCGCTTGAGGTCCTGGCAGACCACGGCGGCGAGGTTGCCGCCCCAGGAGTCGCCACCGATGGCCGCCTGGGCGACGGGCGCGCCGAAGCGTTCGGCGTTGTCGCGGCCGTAGCGGTAGGCCGCGAGCATGTCCTCGAGCCCCGCCGGGAAGCGATGCTCCGGCGCCAGGCGATAGTCCACGGAGAGCACCGGCCCGCGGCCCGTCGCGGCCAGGATGGTGCAGAAGGTGTGGCAGGTTTCCAGGTCGCCCAGCACGCCGCCGCCGAAGTGGGCGTAGACCATCAAGGGCGCGTCGGGGTCCTGCGCGTGCGGCCGGTAGAGGCGCGCCGGGATCATGCCGGCAGGCCCGGGAATGGTCAGGGGCTCGGCGCTGACGCCCGGTTCCGGCGTCCCGGTCAGGAGGGCGCTTAGACGCGCCGAGGCGCGGCGGGCTTCTTCGGGCGAGAGCGTCGGGATCGGCGGTTCGCCGCGGGCCTGGGCGGCGACGAACTGCAGCCGCGGGTCGAGCGTGCGGCCGCCCTTGTAGACCACGCCGCCGCCGGACATCAGGCGCAGCACGGGCGTGGGCAGGCTCAGGACCTTGCGGAGGACGAGCCGCTTCGTGGCCATGCTCGGCATGTCAGGCGGGCGCCTTGGGCAGACCCTTCAGGCCGCTGAGGATCATGGTGACGGCGAACTGGGTCGCGCCGGCCGTGTCGATGGGGCGGCGTTCCAGCATCTTGTCGCCAACCTCGCGGGCGATGGCGATGCAGGCGGCGGCCATGTAGTCGGGGTCCGCGAAGGGGCCCTTGCGCTCGGCGATGTCCTCGGACATCGCGTCGCGGATCTCGGCGAAGACGGCGGCCATCTCGGGCGTCTCGCCCTGGACGTGCAGGTGCGGCTCGCCGGCCGGGCGCCGCGCCGCCCAGTTGGCGTGCTCGTCGGCGATGAAGTCGAAATAGGCGCTGATCGCGCGGTGGACGAACTCCTCGAAGGAGTAGCCCTTTCCCCGCAGGCTCTTGAGGATCGGGGCGAAGCGCCGCGCGCCGTCGTCGGCCAGGGCGGCGAACACCTCCTCCTTGGAGCGGTAGTAGTTGTAGAAGGTCCCCGCCGCGAGGCCGGTGCGGCGGATGATGTCGCGCACCGTGGCCGTCTCGTAGCCCAGCTCTCCGAACACCTCGCGGGCCGCGTCGAGGATCGCCTGGCGGTTGGCGACCTTGGTCTGCTCGCGCTTGCCGGGATTGAGGTATGCGACTTGGGACATCGGACTCTGCAACGGACTCAAAAGTGACGCGCGTCACTCTAGAGACGCCGCGACGGAAATCAAACCACAGCTAAGCCTTGGGATCTTCCTTTCCCGTGAAACGGGAGAGGGAAAGCCCCAGGCGCGGAGCTTGCGGCTTGCCCTTTCCACCATCGGCTCTTCGGCCGACGGTCCCCCTTTCCCAAGATTGGGAAAGGAAGGTCACACCGTGCGCTGGGCGCGATCCTTTTCGTTGGCGGAGCGGATGGCCCCGCGGGCGGCCTCCCATTCCACGTCGCCCCATTCGGCCAGGCGGTTGAAGCCGCCGCCGCTCTTCAGGTGCGAGCCGCCGTCGATGGCGATGGTCTGGCCATTCACATAGGCCGAGCCCGGGTCGAGCAGGTAGACGGCGAGGTTGGCGAGCTCGCGCATCTCGCCGTTGCGGTTCAGGGGGATGGTCGGGTCGGCCGGCGGGGCGGGCGCGGCGCCGCCGGCCTCGGCGCTGCCGGGGTTGAGCCGCGCCCAGGCGCCCTCGGTCGGGAAGGGACCGGGCGCGATGGCGTTGAAGCGGATGCCGCGGTTGCCCCACTCGACCGCCAGCGACTGGGTCATGACGTTCAGCCCCGCCTTGGACATCGCCGAAGGCACGGTGAAGGGCCCGCCGTTCCAGACCCAGGTGGTCAGGATCGAGACCACCGAGGCGTGCTTGCCTTCCTTAAGCCAGCGCTTGCCACATTCCAGAGTCACGAAGAAGGAGCCGCGGAAGACGATGTTGGCGATGGCGTCGAAGCCGCGGGCCGAGAGGTCCTCGGTGCGGCTGATGAAGTTGCCGGCGGCGTTGTTGATGAGCCCGGTCAGCGGCCCGTCCGCCCAGACGGTCTCGACCATCTCGGCGATGGCTTCCGGGACACGGATGTCGCAGGCGACGCCCACGCACTTGCCGCCGCCCTTCGCTGCAGGGTGCGCGTCGGTCAGCTCCTTCGCGGTAGCCTCCACGACGCCGCCGCGACGGCCGCAGATGTAGACGTCCGCGCCCAGCATCACGCAGGCCTCGGCCATGACCTTGCCCAGGCCCGTGCCGCCGCCGGTGATCAGGATCCGCTGGCCCTTCATCAGGCCGGGACGGAACATCAGGTCGTCCATGGAGAGTTCAGCCATCGAGGTTCCCTTCCGCTTTGGCTGAGATCGGACGCCCCTGACCCTAGGTCGGTCAACGGCTGAATGCGGACGGGCCGGTCAGGCGACGCGCTCAATGAGCGCCATGGCGGCAGCCGGCGCGCGGACCTTCCCCTCGTGGATGACGAAGGCGTAGACATCGCGCGGCGTCCTGGGCGCGGAATGCGCGGCGTCGACCATGGGCAGGTCGCCCGGCGCGCCGCCCGCGGCGAATTCCTTGAAGCGGCCGGCCCAGAGGTCGAGCTTGTCGGCCGGATAGGCGGTCTCGACGTCGTCGGAGCCGGTCTGCAGGCGGGCGTAGACCAGGTCGCCGCTGACGTCGGGGATCAGCGGATAGTCGAAGTGGTCGGCCAGGCAGACGGTGACGCCGTACTTGCGGACCAGCGCGATGAACTCCGGCGTCATGAAGCTCGCGTGGCGCGGCTCGACCACGTGGGCCAGCGGCAGGCCGTCCTGGGTCTTGGGGAGCAGCTTCAGGAAGGCCTCGAAGTCGTCGGGATCGAACTTCTTGGTTCCCATGAATTGCCACAGGATCGGGCCCAGCCGGTCGCCGAGCTCCGACAGGCCCTGGTTCAGGAACCTGTCCATGCTCTCGCCCATCTCGCCCAGGACCTTGCGATTGGTGCAGAAGCGGGAGGCCTTGACCGCGAACTTGAAGCCGTCCGGCGTGGCGGCGCGCCACTTGGCCCAGCTGTCGGGCTTGAAGCTCGAGTAGTAGGTGCCGTTGATCTCGATGGCGGTGAGGTGGCTGGCGGCATAGCTGAGCTCGTCGGCGTGCTTCAGGCCCGGCGGGTAGAAGACGCCGCGCCAGGGCTCGAAGGTCCAGCCGCCGATACCGAAACGGATTTTGCCACTGTCAGCCATAGGGTTCTCCCGCACGGAGGGGCACCCTAATCGCGGCGGAAAACGTTCTCAAGATGTTCTCTACTTGCGCCTTCAGCGCGGCCGCAAACCCACGGCGGCCATGCCCACGAAGATCGCGAGCACGACGCCGGCCCAAAGCGGGGGTAGCCCGAGAAGACTGGCCAAGGCGACGCCTCTCTCGCTACTTCCGTTGCGCCGCGGTCTTGTCGCGGGCCGCCTTGAACTCAGAGCCGGGCTTCCATTCAGGCCACTCGCGCGAGTTGGCGAGCTGCTGGCCGAGGTCGAAGCCGATGGTCAGGTCGTTCGCCATGCCCGAAAGGTCCCAGTTGGGGTCGAACTCGTCGGCGGGCTGGTGGTAGCGGTCGCGGGTGTAGGCCTCGCGGGCCGCCTTGCCGGCCTCCACGCCGCCCTTCACCAGGTCGGGGCCGGATCCGAAGGAAAGCGCCGGCAGGCCTTGCTTGGCGAAGGAGAAGTGGTCCGAGCGGAAGAAGCTGCCCGCCTCGGGGCGGCTGTCCTTGGTGAAGGTCCGCCCGTGCGCCTTGGAGACGGCGATGAGGTCGTCCTGCAGGGTGAGGCCCGCGTCGCCCGAGGTGGAGATGTCCTTGGCCGGGCCGTTCACCGCCGCGCCGTCCATGTTGATGTTCGCGACCGTGGTGGCGAGCGGATAGAGCGGGTTGGTCGCGTAGTACTCCGAGCCCAAGAGGCCCTTCTCTTCCGCCGTGACCGCCATGAACTGCACCGTGCGCTCGGTGCGCGGCGCATGGGCGAAGGCGCGGCCGAGCTCGATCAGGCCGGAGACGCCGGAGGCGTTGTCCACGGCGCCGTTGTAGATCCGGTCGCCCTTGGCGTCAGGCAGGCCCACGCCCAGGTGGTCCCAATGGGCGGTGTAGATGATCCGCTCGTCGGGATGCTTGGTCCCCGGCAGCACGCCCACGACGTTGTGGCTGACCACCTTCTTGGCGTCGACGGCGAAGTCGGTGGAGAAGGTGACGCCCTTCAGCGTGACCGGCTTGAACTCGCGGGTCTGGGCTTCCTTCTTCAGCGCCTCGAAGTCGAGGCCGGCCTTCTTGAAGAGCTCGACGGTGGTGTCGCGCTGCACCCAGGCCTCGATCGGCGCGTGGACCTTGGACGGGTCCTTGCGGATGATGTCGAAGACCGAGTTGGTGTTGGAGTTCTTGACCGTGTTCCAGCCGTAGGAGGCCGGCCCCGTCTCGTGGATCACGATGAAGCCCAGCGCGCCCTGGCGGGCCGCCTCCTCGTACTTGTAGGTCCAGCGGCCGTAGTAGGTCATGGCCTTGCCGCCGAAGTCACCCTTGCCGGTCTCGTAGTCGGGGTCGTTGACGAGAACGAGCGCGATCTTGCCGTGCAGGTCGACGCCCTTGAAGTCGTCCCACTTGCGCTCCGGCGCGCTCACGCCGTAGCCCACGAAGACCACCGGAGCGTCCTTGACGGAGATGTGCGTGGCGCCGGTCTGGGCCGCGCGGATGGCGATCTCCTGGCCCTGCTTCCAGCTCTCCGCGACGCCGTTCACCTTCACGGTGGCGGTCACCGGGCCCTTGGTGTCGAACTGGGCCAGCGGCACGTTCTGGGTCCAGGACCGGCCGCCGGACTTCAGCTTGTCGCCGCCCGGCTGCAGGCCGTCGGCCTTGAACTGCTGGGTGATGTAGGCGACCGCCTTGGTCTCGCCAGGCGTGGCCGGGCCGCGGCCCTCGAAGGCGTCGGAGGCCAAGACCTTGATGTGCTCGGAAAGCCTGGCGGGGTCGATGTGCGGGTCGGGGGCGGCGAAGGCGGTAGAGGCGAGGGCGCAGACAGCAACGCTCAACAGAAGCTTTTTCATCGATCACTCGAAAAGGGGAAGGTGAAGCTGGCGGGGACCCTAATGGCGCGCGGCGGCCACGGCTAGGCCAGGTTGGAACGACGCCGGTCGATGAACACCTCGATGCCGTCGAGCACGCGCTGTAGGCCGAACTCGAAGCTGCGGATGTGGTCGGGACCGGCTTCCTGGGCGGCCTTATAGGCCTGGCCGACGCGCACGGTGGTCGGATATCGCTCGGGCTCGACCAGGCCCTTCAGCAGCTCCTCGTTCAGCGCCCACCACTGCTCGTCGGTCATGCCGCTCTGCTGCTCGACCTCGCGGGCCTCCAGCGCCGCGCGCACGGCGCCGCGCACATAGTCGCCGATCAGGGTGGTGATGAGGTCCATCTCCAGCTCGTCGAGACCCAGGCCGTCGATCGCCTGCAAGGTCGCCTCGACGCGGGCCAGCACGCGGGGCCCAAGCGGCGGGCGGTGCACGCCGACCTGGATGGTCCAGGGGTGGCGCTGGGCGCGGGCCCAGCCCTGGCGGGCGACGTGCTCCAGCCGGGCGCGCCAGTCGGAGAGACCGCCGTCGGCGAATTCGTCCTCGCCGGCGACCCGGTCCAGCATCAGGTCGATCAGCTCGGCCTTGGAGGGCACATAGGTGTAGAGCGACATGGCCGAGAGCCCCAGCGTCTCGGCCACGCGGCGGATGGAAAGCGCCGCCAGGCCCTCAGCGTCGGCCAGCGCGATGGCGGCCTGCACCACCTCGTCGACGGAATGCCGCGGCTTCGGCCCGCGCCGGCCCGCGCCGGGCACGCCCCACAGAAGCGCGATGCTGCGCCGCGGGTCGCCGCGGCCGGTGAATTCCGTCGCCATGTCCCCCCACGTTGCACACAGAATAACACTTTACAACATACGGAGTTTCGCTAAGAGGAGGCCCGGCTAGTGTGCCGGACTTGAAGTTCGCCCGGTTGCGGGATCGAACGCAGAGCGAACTTCAAGTCCATAAGGCACACTAGAGACCAATGTTTTCTTCTGGCGTGGCGCAAAGATTCCGAAATTCGCTCAGGCCCGCCATCAAGCGTTTGCGAATTTCGGAATCGCCACGCCAGGGGCCCGAAGAGGCGCCGGCTCGGGCGCGTCGCCATCACTGGGCTTGTGTGTTCATGTCGTTAGACGTCCCGTTCGGGACCCTGCATCCATTGTCGCCGATGGCGGCGACTAGGGGCGGGCTCTCAAGTCATCCTGCCGACCAATCGCGAAAACAGCGCATGCGTTCCGCCGTCTCCGCCGCCGTTCTGGCCTGCCTTGCGCTTGGCGCCTGCGCTCACGTGCGCCCCGCCGACGTGCGCCTGCCGCAGGCCTTCGAAGCGCCCCAAGGCGCGGCGCGGGGGGGCGCGGCGCCGGCCGGGGCGGTCGACCTCGACCGCTGGTGGCTAGCGTTCGACGATCCGCAGCTCACCGGCCTGATCGAACAGGCGCTGGCCCGCAACCCCGACGCCCGCAGCGCGGCGGCTCGGCTGAGCGAGGCCCGCGCCAACGGCGTCGAGGCCCTGGTCCACTTCCTGCCGCAGGGCGACGTCACCGGCTCCACGCGGCGGACCGACACCCATCAGCTGGCCGGCACGGTCTTCAACTTCCCGGGCTTCTCCTCCAGCGGCGTGTCCGACGCCTCGGCGGTGAACTTCAACGTGAGTTGGGAGGTGGACATCTTCGGCCGCTTCTTCGCCGCGCGGAAAGCCGTGAACGGCGACCTGGCGGCGGCCCGCTTCGACTATGAGGGGACGCGCGCCAGCCTGGCCGCCAATGTCGCCGACGCCTATTTCCAGGCCCGCGGCCTGGCGATCCAGCTCGAGGACGCCCGCGAGACCGCAAGGATCGAGCGCGAGCTCTACGACACCGCGACCAAGCGCGCTCACGTGGGGATCGGCGCGAGCTCCGACGCCGACCGCGTGGCGGGCGACCTGGCCCAGGCCGAGGCCCAGGCGCGGGGCCTGGAAGCCGAGCTGCAGGCGCAGCGGCGCACGATCCTGATCCTCGCCGGCCGCACCATCGAGCCCACCGCCAACGTCGCGGTCGAGGCCAGCGTCGGCGCCCTGCCGGCGATTCCGGACTCGATCCCGAGCGAGCTCCTGAAGCGTCGCCCCGACGTGCGCGAGGCTGAGGCGCGGGTGGCGGGCCAGGCGGGCCGCTCCGACGCCGACATCCTGGCCTTCCTGCCGACGCTGAACTTCACGCCGGGCCTGGGCTGGCAGAAGCAGAGCCAGCCGGGCTTCTCGACGACCGTCCGAACGGTGGTGACGGGCGGCAGCTTCACCCAGCCGCTGCTGTCGATCCCCAAGCTGATGGCCGAGCTGAAGGCCCAGAACGCGCGGACCGAGCAGGCGGTGATCGCCTATGAAAAGGCCGTGCAGACCGCGTTCTCGGAGTCCGAGGGCGCGCTGGTGCGGCTGGACGCGGACCGCAAGCGCGTGGCCCTGCTGACCGACGGCGAGGCCCGCGCCCAGCGCGGCTACCAGGCCTCGAAACTGGGCTACGACCGCGGGCTCATCGACCTGCAGACGACGCTCAGCACCGAGCAATCGTGGCGGGCCACCCGCTCGCAACTCACCGCGGCCCAGGTGCAGGCGGCTCGCCGCACCGTCCAGGCCTACAAGGCGCTCGGCGGCGGCTGGCCCGCCGGACGCTTCCCCACTGACAAGCAGGCCCGCTGAGACGTGACCCGCATGAAACCCGCCCTCATCCTCCTGCCGCTGATGGCCGCCCTGTCGCTGGGGCTCGCCGGCTGTCAAAAGCCGAAGGCCAAGACCACCGAGGCGCAGCTCGCCCGCGCCGTACGCGTGGTGCAGATCCAGCCGCAGCCGATCACCGGCGCGCTTGCCGCCTCCGGCGACCTGATGCCGCGCGAGGAAGCCGCCGTCTACGCCGAGGTCGCGGGCTACCGCGTCGCGCGCGTGCTGGTCGACGTCGGCGATCACGTGAGGAAGGGCCAGACCCTGGTCGAGCTCGACCCGGCGATGATCCAGGCGCAACTCCTCCAGGCGCAGGCCCAGGCCGCCCAGGCCGAGGCCAACGCCCTGCAGGCCGAGGACCAGGCGACCCGCGTGAAGGACCTCGACGACAAGGGCGTGCTGAGCCAGGAAGCCATCGATCAGCGGCGCTACCAGGCGCGCGCCGCGCGGGCTACCGCCAACGCTCAGGCGGCGGCGCTGAAGGACGTACGCACCCGGGCCAACAAGCTGGCGGTCACCGCGCCGGTGGGCGGCGTGGTGCTGGAGCGCACGGTGCGGCCGGGCGACATGTCGTCGACCGCGAGCGCGACCCCGTGGTTCCGGCTGGCGCGCGATGGCGAGATCGAGCTCAACGCCCAGCTTTCCGAAAACGACCTGGCCCGGATCAAGCCCGGCCAGCATGCCCAGGTGACCCTGCCCTCCGGCGTGGTTGTCCCCGGCGTCGTGCGCCTCGTCAGCCCGCAGATCGACCCACAGACCAAGCTGGGCGCCGTGCGCATCCACCTGCCGGTCAGCCCCGAAATCCGCGCCGGGGGCTTCGGCCGCGCGGTGTTCACCGACGTCACCGGCATGTCGCTGGCCGTGCCCGAGACCGCCGTGCGCTACGACGCCGACGGCGCCGCGGTGATGGTGGTGGGGCCCAACAACCGGGTGCAGCGCGCCCTCGTCCAGACCGGCCAGCGCGGCGGCGGGCTGGTGCAGCTCCTGAAGGGGCCGCCGGCCGGCACGCGGGTCGTCCAGAACGCCGCGGCCTTCCTGCTCGACGGCGATCTCATCAAGCCTTCCGACGCCGGCGCCATGGTCCCGGCGACCACCGCCCAGGCCGCCCGCAAATGAGCGAACCGCACCACCAACGCCGCTTCGCAATCTCCGCCTGGGCGATCCGAAACCCGGTCCCGGTCGCGGTGCTGTTCCTGGGCCTGCTGCTGGCCGGGGTGATCTCCTACACCGGCCTGCCGGTGAAGCAGTACCCGAACATCCAGTTCCCGGTGATCGCCGTCACGGTCACCCAGAACGGCGCCGCGCCGGCGGAGATGGAGACCCAGATCACCCGGCCGGTGGAAGATGCGCTGGCCAGCGTCACCGGGGTCAAGAACGTGCAGTCGGTGGTGACCCAGGGCGTGTCCACGACCTCGATGCAGTTCGAGATCGGCGAGAACCTGCAGAAGAAGACCGACGATGTCCGCTCGGCGATCGCCCAGGCGCGCGCGGTGCTGCCGCGCGACATCGACGAGCCCATCGTCCAGCAGATCGAGATCGACGACGCCGCCCCGATCCTGACCTACGCGGTCTCGGCGCCGGCCATGAGCGACGACGCGCTCTCCTGGTTCATTGACGACACCATGTCGCGCGAGCTGCAGAGCGCCAAGGGCGTGGCCCGTGTGACCCGTGTCGGCGGGGTGAGCCGCGAGATCAATGTGGTGGTGAACGCCGACCGGCTGGCCGCCCACGGCCTGACGGCGATGCAGGTGAACAACGCCCTGCGCGGGTTCCAGACCGACGCGCCCGGTGGGCGGGTGAACGTCGGCGGCCGCGAGCAGACGCTGCGGGTGTTTTCCAATGTCGCCTCGGTGGCGCAGCTGCGCGACCTGAACATCCCGATCGGCGGCGGCAAGTTCGTGAAGCTCGCCGACGTGGCCGACATCGGCGATGGGGCCTCCGAGGTGCGCGGCTTCGCGCGGCTGAACGGGCGGCCCGTGGTGGGCTTCCAGGTCTCCAAGACCAAGGAGGCCAGCGACGTCGTCACCGAAGACGCGGTCATCAAGACCCTGGCGCAACTCGAGAAATCGCACCCGGGCGTGAAGTTCACCAAGATCTTCTCCTCGGTCGACCAGACACGGGAGACCTTCAAGGCCACCCAGCACGTGCTGGGCGAGGGGATGTTCCTGGCCGCGCTGGTGGTGTTCTTCTTCCTGCGCGACTGGCGCGCGACGCTGATCACCGCGGTGGCCATGCCCATCTCGCTGATCCCGACCTTCGCGGCGATGAAGCTGTTCGGCTTCTCGCTGAACATGGTGACCCTGCTGGCGCTGACCCTGGTGGTCGGCATCCTGGTCGACGACGCCATCGTCGAGATCGAGAACATCGAAAAGCGCGTGGCCCGCGGGGCGAGGCCCTACCAGGCGGCGCTCGAGGGGGCCGACGCCATCGGCCTGGCCGTGGTGGCGACCACCATGGCGATCGTGGTGGTGTTCACGCCGGTCAGCTTCATGCCGGGCATCCCCGGCCAGTTCTTCAAGGAGTTCGGCCTCACCGTCTCGGTGGCGGTGCTGTTCTCGCTGCTCGTGGCGCGCCTGGTGACGCCGCTGATGGCCGCCTACTTCCTGAAGGCCAACATCCACGCCCATCCGCGCAAGCCCTTCGAAGGCTTCTACCGCAACGTGCTGGAGTGGGCGCTCGCCCACCGGATCGTCTCCTGCATCGTCGGCTTCATCATGTTCCTGGCGTCGCTGACGCTGTTCCCGTTCCTGCCGCAGGGCTTCCAGCCGGCCGGCGATCCGGACTTCATCTATGTCGACATCCAGGGCCCGCCGGGCGCCTCGGCCAGCGACATGGAAGACACGGCGCGGCGGATCAACGACCTGTTCCGCAGCCAGGGCGACGTCACGGACGTCTTCATACAGATCGGCTCGACCGTCTCGACCTTCGGCCCCGGCTCCGGCGGCGCGGGCGGTGGCGACCTGCGCAGCGGCACGGCCACGGTGCTGCTGAACCCGAAGCGCCACCACTCCGGCGACTTCATCAAGAACCAGCTGCGCGATGGCCTGCGGGCCATTCCGGACGCGCGCCTGACCTTCCTCGACTTCCAGGGCGCGGCCGGCTTCCAGCAGATCCTGACCGGCGACAATCCGGCCAACCTGCAGGCGGCGGCCCGAGAGCTGGAGAAGGAGATGCGGGGCCTGCCGCAACTGGCCGACCCGCACCCGGCCAAGCCGCCCGAGGCGCCGGAGATCGTCATCACGCCGAAGCCCGAGGAGGCCGCGCGCCTGGGCGTATCGTCCGACACCTTGGCCACAATTGTGCGCGTGGCCACCGTGGGCGACATCGACGCCAACGTCGCCAAGTACAACGAGGGCGAGCGGCGGATCCCGATCCGCGTGCGCCTGCCGCAGAACGCGCGCGCCGACATCCAGCGGATCGCCTCGCTCAGGGTCCCGACCGCGTCCGGCGGCTCGACAACGCTCGACAGCGTGGCGAGCATTGACTTCGAGGCCGGTCCCGCGCGCATCGACCGGCTCAACCGCGAACGGCAGCTGACCGTGAAGGCCGAGCTGAACGGCGTCGAGATGGGCGTGGCCCAGAAGGCGGTGAACAACCTGCCGATCATGAAGCACCTGCCGCCCGGCGTGCGGCCCGCGGCGATCGGCAACCAGCAGGCCATGGCGGAACTGTTCGGCGGCTTCCTGATCGCCATTTTCGCCGGCGTCTCGATGATCTACGGCGTGCTGGTGCTGCTGTTCCGCAGCTTCTTCAAGCCGGCGGTGATTCTCTCGGCCCTGCCGTTGGCGGTGGGCGGGGCGTTCATCGGCCTGCTGGTCTTCCAGCTCTCGCTGTCGATCCCCTCGCTGATCGGATTCCTGATGCTGCTGGGCTTGGCGGCGAAGAACTCGATCCTGCTGGTCGAGTACGCCATCGAGCGCGAGCGCGAGGGTCATACCCAGAAAGAGGCCCTGCTGGAGGCCTGCCGCGAGCGGGCCCGGCCGATCATCATGACCACCGTGGCCATGGCCGCGGGCATGCTGCCGACGGCGCTGGCGCTGGAGAAGGGCGCGGAGTTCCGCCAGCCGATGGCCGTGGCGGTCATCGGCGGCCTGATCACCTCGACCATCCTGTCGCTGGTGCTGGTGCCGGTGGTCTATGAATTCATCGACGACTTCGAGCAGTGGCTGAAGCCGAAGCTCGCCAAGCTGGTGACGCCGCGCGAGCATCTGACGCCCGCGCCGGAGGATCGGCTCTAGGCCTTCAAGGCTTGAGACCGGGCGCGGGCCGGGCGGCGCGCAGGATGAAGGCCAGGATCACGGCCATGGCCTCGTAGAGTTCGACCGGGATCTCGGTCTCCACCTCGACGTGCGCGAGCGCCTCGGCCAGCGGCGCGTTGGTCTCCAGCGGCACGCCGTGGGCGCGGGCCGTCTCGACGATCCGCTCACCGAGCGCGCCGCGACCGACCGCGACCACCTTGGGCGCGTGCGGCGCCTCGTAACGCAGGGCGACGGCGAGCGGGCGCTTCTCGCTCATGACGTGCGGTCCAGGAAGCTGCCGGGCGGCGGCGGAGCCGGCGCGTGCGGCGCGCCGCCGTGGATGACCACCTCGGCGGGCAAGGCCTGGGCGAGCGCGGGCGCCTCGCGGCGCAGCGCTTCGAGCGCCTGCGGCCGCTCCGCCCAGACCGTCACCGAGGCCCGCTCGCCCGCGAGCCCGAGGTGTACGTGCACCGGGCCGAGCGGCTCGACGTCGATGGAGAAACGCAGCCGCCAGCCGGGGACGAACTCGCCGGCGCCCTCATGGCCGTCGCGCTGCACCTCGAACTGGGCGACGGAAGTCCCCTGCGGCGTCACCAGCGGCAGCTCGAACAGCCAGGTCGCGCCCGGGCCGTCCGGTGCGGAGGCGAGCTGGTGGAGGGTCTGGCGGGCTACGGCCTGTTCGACCTCGCCCTGCAGGCGCGCGGCGATCGTGGGCGCCTCGGCGTCCTTGGGCAGGGTCGCAGAGGTCGCCGGCTGGGCGGCCAGAGCCGCGCCCCGCACGGGCGGCGGCGGAGCTTTCGGAGGTGGTTGGGGCGCCGCCTCGCCGCCGCGCGCCGCAGTCAGCGCTGCGCCCAGCCGCAGCAGCGCGGCCTTCAGGTCCGGCGGCGGGTCCGCGGTTTCGGCGAGATGAGCTTCGAGGAAGAGGCCCGACTGGGCCACGGCGCGCATCACCGTCTCGGTCGTCAGCGGGCCATCGAGCGGCAGGCGCAGGGCCAGCACCTGGGCGATGGCGGCCCGGATCGGCGCGGGCAGGTCGGGCGACGCGGCGGCCTGCGCCAGATCGGCGAACAGCGGAGCGAGGCTGCCCTGACGGCCCGCCGCCGCGGCGCGGGCGAGGTCGAGCGCAGCTGTCGCGGGTGGCGGCCGCGCCTGCGGGGCCGACGTCTCAGTTGCAGCCTCGGCGACGGCGCCCAACGCCTTGGCCAGCTCCGCCTCGGCGGCGGCGAGGACCTCGGCGCGCAGGGCTGCGGCCACGGGACCGATGGGCGGGACGCTCATGACGGGATGAGACGCGCGCGAAGCATGGGGCGCAAGGCTAGGCTACGGCCATGAAGCGCGGCTTAAGGCTCCCCTGGCCAAGCTTCCGCAGCGGCGCCTATGCTTCGCTCCAGGGTTGCGGGAGGGTGCGATGGACGGGGTTTCGGTGAGCAAGGCGATCGGGGCCGGCTTCGGCCTGATCGCGCGGCGGCCCATGGCGGTGCTGGTCTGGATGGCGGCCTATCTGCTGATCGGCGTGCTGCCGCATCTGGGCGTGATGGCGCTGATCCTGCCGCAATGGATGCAGATGATGCGGGAGGTCGCCAGCTCCGCGGCGTCGCACGCCCCGATGCCGCCTACGGCGATGATGCAGGCCCAGATGGGCATGATGCAGCTGCAGCCCATCGCCTGGCTGGTCGGGGTGGCGAGCCAGGCGATCCTGCTGAGCGCGGTCTATCGGGCGGTGCTGTTCCCGGAGGACAGCCGCTACTTCTATCTGCGGCTCGGCAGCCGCGAGCTGTGGGTGGGCCTGGTGATCCTGGTGCTGATCGTGATGGCCGGCCTGCTGATCTTCGCCATCGCCTTGCCCGTCGGCATCGCCTCGGCGATCCTGGGCGTGGTGGCGCGCGACACCCCGCCCGTGGCGCTGGTGATCGTGCTGCTCGTCCTGGTCGCGGTCGGCTTTTTCCTCTGGGTGCTGATCCGGCTCTCGCTGGCCACGACGATGAGCTTCGCCGACCGCAGCTTCAGGCTCTACGAGTCCTGGAGCCTGACCCATGGTCAGGCAGGAAGCATCTTCCTCGTGGCCCTGGTGCTGGTGGTCATCGCCTGGATCGCGGAGATGGTTCTGGGTGGCGTCGCGATCAGCGCGCTGGGCGGCGTCTATGGGCTGCAGCGGCTGGCGGGATGGTTCCAGCACCCGACGTTCAACCTTGCCGTGGCCATGCCCTGGCTGGCCGGCGGCGTCCTGGCCGTCACGGTCTTCTCGACCCTGTTCTTCGTGCTATTCGGCGCGGCCTGGGCGGAGATCTATCGCGAGCTGTCGGAGCCGGCCGCCGCCTAGATTTCGCCGCGGATCACCCGGGCGAAGAGTTCGGGATCGACATTGCCGCCGGAGAGCACGACGCCGACGGTCTTGCCCCGCGACTCGACCTTGCCGGCCAGCAGGGCCGCCAGCGCCGCTATGCCGCCGGGCTCGACGACCAGCTTCAGGGTCGTGAAGGCGTAGCGCATGGCCTCGGTGACCTCGGCGTCGGTGACGTCGACCGCGCCCGTGAGATTGTGCTTCAGCATCGGGAAGTTGATCACCCCCGGCGCGGGGCTCTCCAGGGCGTCGCAGAGTGAGCGGCCGGTCGGCTTGATGGTGACGCGCTCGCCGGCCTTCAGCGACAGCGCCAGGTCGTCGAAGCCGGTCGGCTCGACGCCCCAGAACTGGGTCTTCGGCGAGAGGGTGCGGATGGCCTCCGAGACGCCGGCCATCAGGCCGCCGCCGCTCGCCGGCGTCAGGACGAGGTCGAAGCTCGCGCCCAGGGTCTCGGCCTGGCCGACCATCTCCAGGCCCGCCGTGCCTTGTCCCGCGATGATGTGCGGGTCGTCGAAGGCCGGAACCACGACCGCGCCACGGCTGGCGGCGATCTCGGCGGCGATCGCCTCGCGGCTTTCCTTCAGGCGGTCGTAGAGCCGGATCTCGGCGCCGTAACCGCGCGTGTTGGCGACCTTCATGGCAGGTGCGTCGGACGGCATGACGATCAGGGCGGGCATGCCGAGCAGCTTCGCCGCCAGCGCCACGCCCTGCGCGTGGTTGCCGGAGGAAAAGGCGACGACGCCACGCTGGCGCTCGTCCGGGGAAAGCTGGACCAGGCGGTTGTAGGCGCCGCGGAACTTGAAGGCCCCGACCCGCTGCAGGGTCTCGAGCTTCATCAGGACGCGCGCGCCCAGGCGTTCGTTGAGCGCCGGGCTCTCGACCAGCGGCGTCTCGACCGCATGGCCTTTGATCCGCGCGGCGGCGGCCTCGATGTCGGCGAAGGTCACGCTCACCGGCCCGCTCATTTGGCGAAGACCATGGCGTCGTCGGCGAAGGCCTTGAACTCCAGGGCGTTGCCGGAGGGGTCGAGGAAGAACATCGTCGACTGCTCCCCAGCCTCGCCCTTGAAGCGCGTGTGCGGCGCGATGACGAAGGCCGTCCCGGCGGCCATCAGCCGCTCAGCCAGCGCCTCCCAGTCGGCGGGCTTAAGGATCGCGCCGAAGTGGCGGACCGGCACGTCGTGGCCGTCGACGGCGTTGGTGGCCTTGTGGTCGACCTCGTCGGGCGCGAGGTGGGCCACGATCTGGTGGCCATGGAAGTCGAAGTCGATCCACTCGTCGCTGGAGCGGCCCTCGGGACAGCCCAGCAGCCCGCCGTAGAAGGCGCGGGCCTCGGCGAGATCGCGGACCGGGAAGGCGAGGTGAAAGCGCGGAATGTCCATGGCCGCCTGATAGCGCACACACCTTCGTTGCGGAACCGGCTCCATTCTTGCGCTCGCGCGGAGTCATTCTCGATGACACACTCAAGGTCGACGTCGCATCTAGTGGCGCGCTGATGAAGCCGCGTCGGAGTTAATTTCACTATGGCTCAGTTGCCAATTGAAATCCTGGCTAAGCATTCATTTGGAAAGGTAATGTTGTATGTGGTTGGCGTTTTCGCCGGCTTGTGTTTATACTATGCGGCGCCAAATATATACTATTTCGGAATTGAAGATTTTCTTGAGAAGAGCAAATACGCATGGGCGTGGTTGGCTGGCAGCGTAACCGCTGGACCTGCAATTCTGGTAACAGCGCTATTGATATCCTTTAATTTTATGCGTCGAGACGGAATCGCGATTGAAGTGAAGGGGGGATTTCTAAAAATATATCTTACTTTTCCCAGAAGTTATGCATTGCATGACGTAGTTTCGGCAGAGGCCGCAAGATACAACACTATAGATCTTCACTTGCGTGACGGGCGATCAATTTCTTTGAACGTAGTTACGACGCAAGAAACCAACACCGAGATTGCTAACCGAATTTCCGGGCTCTCCAGAAGCGGTGCCGCGCGAGGGGTTGAGACGGACGCGGCCCTGGTCTAAACACCCGCCGCGCCCGGTTCGCCGGCGCTACAATCGATCCCAGCCAGACGCCGAGCACCTGTCGAAGGGCGGCTGGTCTTCTCCCGGCAGGTGGAGGGATCGTACCCATGGCCAATGTGACGGTGATCGGCGCCCAGTGGGGCGACGAGGGCAAGGGCAAGCTCGTCGACTGGCTGTCGAACCGCGCCGACGTCGTGGTGCGCTTCCAGGGCGGGCACAACGCCGGCCACACGCTGGTGGTCGGCAACCAGGTCTACAAGCTCTCGCTCCTGCCCTCGGGCGTGGTGCAAGGCAAACTTTCGGTCATTGGAAATGGCGTCGTGGTCGACCCGTGGCACCTGCTGGAAGAGATCGCCAAGCTGGGCGGCCAGGGCGTGGCGATCGGGCCGGACCTGCTGATCCTGGCCGACAACGCCTGCCTGATCCTGCCGCTGCACCGCGACCTCGACCAGGCGCGCGAGGCCGCGGCGGTCAACAAGATCGGCACCACCGGGCGCGGCATCGGCCCGGCCTACGAGGACAAGGTGGGTCGCCGCGCGATCCGGGTCGCGGACCTGGCCGACCGCGAGGCGCTGGAAGCCAAGATCGATCGCCTGCTCGCGCACCACGCGCCGCTGCGCCGCGGCCTGGGCCTGCCGGAGGCCGACGGGGCGGCCCTGCTGGCGGAGCTGGAGCGCCTTGCGCCGCTCATCCTGCCGTTCGCCAAGCCCGCTTGGCTGCTGCTCAACGACCTGGTGAAGTCCGGCAAGCGGGTGCTGTTCGAGGGCGCGCAAGGGGCGCTGCTGGACGTCGACCACGGCACCTATCCCTACGTGACCTCATCCAACACGGTGGCCGGCCAGGCCGCTGCGGGCGCGGGGCTTGGGCCGAAGGGACCGGGCTATGTGCTGGGCATCGTCAAGGCCTACACCACCCGCGTCGGCGAGGGGCCGTTCCCGACCGAGCTCACCGACGAGGTCGGCCAGCACCTGGGCACGGTCGGGCGCGAGTTCGGCACGGTGACGGGCAGGAGCCGCCGCTGCGGCTGGTTCGACGCGGCGCTGGTGCGCCAGTCGGTGGCGCTGAACGGCATCAGCGGCATCGCGCTGACCAAGCTCGACGTGCTCGACGGCCTGCCGACGCTGAAGATCTGCACCGGCTACAAGCTGGGCGACCAGACGTTCAGCTACCTGCCCGCGGGCCTGAAGGCGCAGGCCGCGCTGACGCCGGTCTATGAGGAGATGGAGGGCTGGCGCGAGACCACCCAGGGCGCGCGGACCTGGCGCGACCTGCCGGCCAGCGCGGTGAAGTACGTGCGCCGGATCGAGGAGCTGATCGGCGCGCCGGTGGCGCTGCTTTCCACGAGCCCGGAGCGGGACGACACCATCCTGATGCGCGACCCGTTCCAGGATTGAATTTCCGCAGGATTTCCGGCTGTCGAACGGCGTTACCGTCAAGGCGTTCTTTACCAGCGGCGGGGTAGCGTCTTCGAGACTTCCGGAGCCGCCGCCTTGTTCAATACCGACGCCAAGATCATCCAACGCATGGCTCCCCTGCTGCAGCGGGTGTTGATCCTCGATCCGCAGCCGGTCGGGTCGCGCCTGATCGGCGACCTGATGCGCGACATCGCCCGCTCGCAGATCTGGGTGGCCGACACGCCGGCCAAGGCGATGCGCCTGGCCGCGACCTGCGACCCGCAGATCGTCTTCGCCGACCTTGGCCCCAAGCCCGTGGATGGCGTGGCCTTCACCCGCGACCTGCGCCGCAGCAATCTCGCCAGCCGCTACGCGCCGGTGATCATGGTGACAGGCCAGGCGACCGCAGCGGGCATCCTCTCCGCTCGCGACGGCGGGGTGCATGAGTTCCTGCGCAAGCCCTTCACCCTGAAGGATCTGCTGCGCCGGCTGGAAGCGGTGACGCTTCGCCAGCGCGACTGGGTCGAGGCGGTGGATTACGTCGGCCCCGACCGGCGGCGGTTCAACTCCGGCGACTATACCGGCGCCCTGAAGCGCCGCTCCGACACCCGTGCGACGCCGGACGCCGAAAAGCTCGCTCAGGCGCTGAAGATCCTCCGCTCGGCGATTGGGGCGGTGGACAGCGATCCCAAGCAGGCGATGCGTTCGATGCAGGCCCAGGTCGCCGACCTGCGCAAATGCGGCATGAGCGTCGCGGACCTGAAGCTGACCACGGCGGCCATCGACTTCGGTCGCTACGTCGACGAGATCGAGAAAAAGGGCCCGCCCTTCGACGCGGCCGAGCTGACGCTGAAGGCCGCCCCGTTGCTCGCCTACATGCCCAAGGAAGAAGCCGTCGCCGCCTGAGGCCGCCGCGCCGTTGACCCGGCCCACGGCTTAGGTCTCATCTCCCGCCAAGTGTCGCGGGGGAATTGCATGTCATCGCTGGAGACTTGGAGCCGAGCTTTGGCGCTGGTGTCGATGCTGTGCATCCCAGCCGCGAGTCTGGCGCAACAACCGCAGGCGATGGACGCGACCTTCGCCGAGCACCAGAAGGCCTGGACGACCAAGCCGGAGTTCTCGAGCCCGCTGGTCGATCACCTGCCGGCCTCGACGCCGGGCGGCGTTCCGAGCCCGCGCGACGTGCTGGGTCACGACATCGGCGCACCCCGGGTGCTCGATCACTACGCGGACATCCTGAAGTACTACCGAGCGCTCGCCGCCAAGTCGGCGCGGGTGAAGATCGTCGAGACCGGCAAGACCGAGGAAGGCCGCGCGACCGTCGTCGTGCTGATCTCGTCGGACGAGAACATGGCCGGGCTGGAGGTCAACCGGAAGAACCTCGCCCGCCTGGCCGATCCGCGCGGCCTGAGCGAGGCCGAAGCCCGCGAGATCATCGCGCAGACGAAACCCATGTATCTGGCGCTCGGCGGCCTGCACTCGGCCGAGACCGGGCCGCCGGAAATGCTGATGGAGTTGGCCTATCGGCTGGTCACCGAGGACAGCCCGCAAATCCAGCAGATCCGCAAGAACGTCATCGTCGGCATCAACCCGGCCACCGACCCGGATGGCCGTGACCGCTACGCCGACTGGTACTACCGCAACAAGATCGACGACACCGACGACCTGAACCCGGTTCCCGGCGCGCCCTACTGGGGCAAGTACATCTTCCACGACAACAACCGGGACATTAACTACACCGGCCTTAGCGCACGGAATCTGCTCGATTTTTATCTGCAATGGCATCCGCCGGTGATGCACGACCTGCACGAGTCCAAGCCGTTCCTCTACACCTTCTCCGGCCAGGCGCCGCAGAACCCGGCGCTGGATCCGATCCTGTTCGCCGAGATGCCGTGGATCGCCAACTTCGAGATGGCCCAGCTCTCCGGCTACGGCATGCCGGGCGTCTGGACCCACGGCTACGTGGACGAGTGGTCGCCGGGCTACGTGGGCTTCATGTCCACCAACCACAACGGCCTCTTCAAGATGTACGAGACCTTCGGCAACGGCGGGGCGACGACGGAGCTTCGCCACGTCAAGCCGGTGGGCGGGCCAGGCCAGGACGTCCACCAGGGCGACGACACCAGCCGCGAATGGTTCCGCCCGCAGCCGGCCTACAAGACCGTCGAGTGGTCGATGCGCAACAACACCAACTACATGGAGACCGGCGTGCTGACCGGCATGTCCGCGGTGGCGTCCAACCCGCAGCTCATCGTCGAGAACTTCTACAGGATGAGCCGCAACTCGATCGAAGCCGGCCGCAAGGAGGCGCCCTACGCCTTCATCATCCCGGGGGACCAACCGGACATGACCCGCGCCGCGCTGGTTGTGAACCTGTTGCGCATGCAGGGGATCGAGGTGGGCCGCACGACCGGGCCGCTGGAACTGAAGGAGGGCAAGTTCCCGGCGGGGTCCTTCATCGTCAAGCGTGACCAGCCCTATGGGCGCCTCGCCAAGATCCTGCTGGAAAAGCAGACCTTCCCCGACAACAAGCTGCGCACCTACGACGACAGCGCCTGGTCGATGGGAATGATGGCGCATGTGAAGGTGACGCCGAGCGCGGACCTGAAGGCGCTGGACGCGGCGACGACGCCGGTCGACCAGGACCGGCCGCAGGGCTCGATCGGCGGCGCCGGAGCGCCGGCCTACGCCGTGCTCGACTACGGATCGATCAACCTGGCGACCCTGCGCTACCGACTGAAGGGAGAATCTGTGCGGATCGCCGAGGCGGGCTTCAAGGCCGGCGACCAGCAGATTCCGGCCGGCTCGTTCATCGTCGACGGCCGTTCGTACGAGAAGCTGAAGGCGGCGGTCATTCCGCTCGGGCTGACGGCAGTGGCGCTGAGCGAGAAGCCGACGGTGGCGACGCATGAGGCGGCGCTGCCTAGGCTCGCGGTCTATTCCACCTGGGGTTCGACCCAGAACGTCGGCTGGGTGCGCTACGCCTTCGACCAATTCGAGACCCCCTACGACCTGATCTTCAAGGACGAGGTCCGCAGGGGCGGCTTGCGGGCGAAGTACGACGTGATTGTCGTGCCGAGCCAGGGCCGCTCGTCCAAGAACTTCGTCTTCGACCTGCCGATGACCGGCAGGCCGCTGCCCTACACCAAGACCGCCGAATACCCGACGCAGGGCGCCTATGGCTCATCCAGCGACATCCGCGGCGGCATGGGCCTCGCGGGCCTGGAGGAGCTGCGGAAGTTCGTCGCCGACGGCGGGACGCTGATAACCTTGGGTGAAGCCAGCGCCGTGCCGGCGGAGTTCGGCCTCACGCCGCAGGTGGAGGTCACCCGGCCGACCAAGGCCTTCTACGCGCCGGGGCCGATCGTGACGGCCAAGGTGCTGAAGCCCGCGAACCCGATCTTCTACGGCTACACCGAGCCTACGACCACGGTGCGCTGGGCCTCGACGGCGCTGCTGTCGCTGCCGATCCGCGACCAGCAAAACGTGCTGATGAGCTTCCCCGGCGGCGACAAGGCCGTGCAGAGCGGGGTGATGGTCGGCGCCTCGGAGGTGAAGGACCGCCCGGCGATCGTCGACCTGCCCGTGGGCTCGGGCCAGGTGGTGATGTTCATGACCAACCCGGTCTACCGCTGGCAGAACTTCGGCGAGTACCGGATGCTCTACAACGCGCTGTTCTCATACAAAGACCTGCGCACGGGCCTGGGCGGCCCGCCGGTGATCCCCGACCCGAACGCCAGGGACGACGACAAGAAGGACGCGGAGGAAAAGCCGGAAGGCTAGGCCTTGGTCCTGAAGCTCGGCGCTGCGGCGCTTCGGCGAGAAATGGCCACGGAAAACACGGAAAGGGGCTCAACTCCGACAGTCGCGGCAGGTTGAATCGCGCGCTTTGCGCGCAACATCCTCCTCGAAGGAAGCTCGCTTCTTATCCGTGCTCTTTCCGTGTTTTCCGTGGCCATTCTTTTCAGGCGCGCCGCGGGCAAAAAGAAAGCCGCCTTGCGGCGGCTTCCTCAGAGTTCGTTGTTGCGAGGCTTAGGCGTCGACGAGGTGGCGTTCCTCGGCGGCGGCCTTCATCGACTTCTGAAGCTTCTCGAAGGCGCGGACCTCGATCTGGCGGACCCGCTCGCGGCTGACGCCATATTGCGAGGCGAGCTCTTCCAGGGTGGTCGGTTCGTCCTTCAGGCGGCGCTCGGTCAGGATGTGCCGCTCGCGGTCGGTGAGCTCGGTCATGGCCTCTTCGAGGAGGCTCATGCGGATGGTCTTCTCCTGATCATCGGCGACCACGGTCTCCTGGCTCGGCGTCTTGTCGTCGACCAGCCAGTCCTGCCACTCGCTCTCGCTGTCCGCGCGCATCGGCGAGTTCAGCGAGGCATCGCCGCCGGAGAGGCGACGGTTCATGGAGATGACTTCCTCGTCCAGCACGCCAAGCTTGGTGGCGATGGTCGACACCTGGTCGGGATGCAGGTCGCCCTCCTGCAGGGCCGAGATCTCGCTCTTGGCCTTGCGCAGGTTGAAGAACAGCTTCTTCTGGGCCGCGGTGGTGCCCATTTTCACCAGGCTCCACGAGCGCAGGATGTATTCCTGGATCGAGGCGCGAATCCACCACATGGCGTAGGTCGCCAGGCGGAAGCCCTTGTCGGGGTCGAACTTCTTTACCGCCTGCATCAGGCCGACGTTGCCTTCGGAGATCACCTCGCCGATCGGCAGGCCGTAGCCGCGGTAGCCCATGGCGATCTTGGCCACAAGGCGCAGGTGGCTGGTCACCAGACGGTGGGCGGCGTCGGGGTCTTCGTGTTCCTGCCAGCGCTTGGCCAGCATGAATTCTTCGTCCTTGGCCAGCATCGGAAACTTGCGGATCTCGGACAGGTATCGGCTGAGACCGCCATCCGGCGACATCACAGCTAAGGCGCTTGCGGCCATGGTTTTATCCCCTCAATTCCTGGACGTCCGGGCCGGCGCGCCTGGCGCGCAAATTCCCGTCCGCCCCCCTCAACATCCTAGATAAGTACGAGGTTGCGGCGGCGGAAGGGCTGGAAGTACGGTCTGAATGTCCGACTGCTCTAGTGGGACTTTCTAGTCCTGGAAGTTGGCGCCATCAAGGCGATGGTTTCTCACAAGGTCCGTAGATTCCTTGCATCTTCGCTGGCCATCCCTCGGCTGAAGCGATCAGGAGAACAGCTTCCGGAAGCCGATCCGCCAAGTGCGGCCGAGCGGGTCGATATAGGCCGGCTGGAAGCTGAGCGGGGTGACGCCGTTGGCGCCGCGCACCTCGACCCGCTGGTCGAAGATGTTGCTCACCGAGAGCGTAACCCGCGCCCCGTTCAGGAAGGGGACCTTCTCGATCAGCGTCTTGCGCTGGCTGAGGTCGGCGAAGAGCCGGGCGTTCACCTTCACGATGCCGGAGAAGTCGAGGTCGCCCAGCGGGCCGACGCCGCCGCGGACCGAGGTGCCGCTCTTCCAGTCGGCGTTGAGCTCCGCGCCATAGCCGCGCTCGGCGATGTTGATCTGCGCCTGGATCTCCTGGCGGGGCTGGCCGCCCAGGCCGCCCAGCGAGGCGCCGTCCAGGAAGTCGAGCAGCGGGCCGCCCGGCCGGACCAGGTAGTCGTTATCGAAATAGACCGTGTGGAAGAGCGAGATCCGCAACCGGCCGTCCTGCGCGCCGCCGCGGCCGCCACGGCCCCCGCCGCCCAACCCGCCGCCAGGCCCGCCACCGCCAGACCCGCCGCCGCCGGGGCCGCGGCCCGCGAAGCCCGCGCCGCCAAAACCGCCAGGCGGCGGACCGTCGGGTGGGGGCGCGGCGCCCGCGTCGGGCGGTCCGCCTGGAGCCGGGCCCTGGCCGTCGGGCGCGCCGGGTGGCGGCAGGCCTTCGGCCCGTCTGGGCTGGGGTCCGGCGCCGCGGGGAAGCACGCGCCGAAGCTGGCCGAGCGCGCCGCCGCGCGGCTGGGTGGCGGTGACCGGGCCGATCGGGCGCGAATAGTCGAAGCCCCATTTCAGCGAGCTGATGTCCTGGCGCGCGAAGTTGACCGGCCGGTAGTCGACCTCGGTCAGCTCGCCGTCGGCGTCGCGGGTGAAGCGGTCGGGAAAGGCCGCCTCGATGTCCGCTGTCGCCGCCGGGAAGGTGGCGATCGGGTCGTGGACGTGGATCTCGTTGTAGTCCGCCCGGAAGATCAGCTGCTGGCTCTGGAACGGCTGGTAGGTGACGCGGACCGAGACCCGGTCGCGCTTGTCGGCCGTGAGGTCCGGGTTGCCGCCGGAGACCTGGGCGACGTCCACCGTCTGGCCGGTGACGTAGTCGAAGATGCGCGTGCCAGGCGTCAGCTGCAGCGGCGCGCCGAGCTGCTGCTGAGTGGGCGCGGCCTGGTCGCGCAGATGCGAGGCGAGGATGCTGAGGCCCGTGAACGGGGTCCAGTGCACACCGTAGCCGACCGTCGTCAGGGTCCCGAAGTCGGAGAGTTGGTCGACGGCCACGTGGGCGTTCAGGTTGATGTCGCCCAGCCACGGCAGGACGTTCTGCTTCTTGCTGGTGACCGGCACGTCGACGCTGGCCTGGGCGTTCAAGGTCGAGCGCGAGAAGTCGAGCGACTGGGCGACGCCCGAGCGCATGGACTGCGAGGAGAAGTCGGCCCCGGTCGCACCGACGCGAAAGCTGGTCCGGACCTGGCCGGTCGGCAGGGTGAGGATCGGCCCGGAGGCGATGAACTGGACGTTGCCGGTATCCGACTTGGAGCGGCCGGTGTCGCGGGCGCGGCGGGCGAGCAGGTCGGGCGGGATCGGGCCGGTGGGCGTCACGACGACCGCGCCGGCGAAGACCGCCGCCTGCAGGGCGGTGGCGTCGAGGCCGCCGTCGTTCTCGTTGCGGCTGTCGGCGTGGTCGTAGTTGCCGGTGAGCGCCAGGCGCCATTTGGCGAGGTCGCGGTTCAGGCTGACGCCAAGATGGCCGGTCCAGCCGCTGGAGTCCTGGTTCAGCGGGCCGAATCCGGTCGCCAGGCGGTCGACCTCGTCGCCGGCCGGCGTCATCAGACCGACGCTCGGCAGGCCGCGCACGGAATTGCTGGTCGTGGCCTCGAACGTGCCGTTCACCGTCGCGCTGATGTTGGCGAAGATCGGCTGGGTCAGGACCGCGTTGGCGGAGACCTTCTGGCTCTCCGCGACCAGGGTGCGGAAGCGCCGGTCGTCGACGGGATTTCCAGCCAGGTCGAGGGTCGGCGAAGTGGCCAGCGGGATGACGCCCCGGTCGGCCTCGGTGAGCGAGGCCTGGGGGTTGTACTTCAGGTCGAGGTTCATCCGACGTTCGCCGGAGATGCGGGTGACGCCGGCCTCGGCCTGGCCGGCCGCCGCCCCGCCGGCCGTGGTCGCCCCGCCCACGATGTCGGCGAGCTCGGAGCCGTAGTGATCCTTCAGCACGATGTTGACGACGCGCTGATTGGCGGAGAAGCCGTACTTCAGCGCGGCCTCCTCCGGCAGGATATCGACCCGCAGGATCGCCTCGGTGGGCAGGTTGCGGATCTCGTTGAAGCCGGAGATGCGGCGGCCGTTGACCAGGATGGCGGGACCCTCGCCGCCGCGGCCGGAGTTGCCGCCGATCTCCGGGCCCAGCTCGTCCAGGAGGTCCGTGATGGTGCTGACGCCGTAGGCCGCGACGTCTTCCGGCGCGAGCTGCAGGTCGGGCTTGATGTCGCCCACGACCTCACCCGGTTGCCGCTGGTCGGCGGTGATGACCAGCTCGGAGACGGTGTTCGGCTTAGGTGTCGGCTTCTTGGCCTCGGCGGCCGCCGGCGGCGCCGCGACGGCGGCTGAGGCATACAGCAGCGCCGCCAGGCTGGCGCCGGCGGCGAGCACCGTGGCCAGGCCGGCCGGTTGGGGCCGTTGCGGGTCTCCAAGGATCACGAGCAGCTCATTCGCAGGCGAGGCCGATGCGGCCCGCCGATTCCCCCAAGAAAGGCTCAGCTGCCTTCGTGGCCGCTGAGCCCGACCAAATGAGGGCCGTATTATTGCCTTGCGATTACGCCTCGTAAGTCGCTGGCCGCGGATGAAATGCGTCACAGGGCCTCGAGCAGCGCCTCAAGGGCCGCCATGTCCGGCGGCAGCGGGCTCTCGAAGCGCAGGGTCTCGCCGGTGATCGGGTGGCGGAAGCCGAGGACCGCGGCATGCAGCGCCTGGCGGGTCAGGCCGGCCTGGGCGATCGCCACGCGCACCTTCTCGGCCGGTGGGCCTGAGCCGTAGGTCGGGTCGCCCAGGCAGGGCGCGCCGACCGAGGCCAGGTGCACGCGAATCTGGTGGGTGCGGCCGGTCTCCAGCGTGCAGGCGACGCGGGCGGCCAGCGGCTTCTCGGCCGGGCCGAAGATGCGGTCGACAGCGTAGTGGGTGACAGCGTGGCGGCCGCCGGACTTCACCAGGGCCATCTTCTTGCGGTCGCTGGACGAGCGGGCGATAGCGCCCTCGATCGTCCCCTTGGCCGCGCCGCGTGGCGCGCCGCGGGTCAGCGCGATATAGACGCGCTCGATGTCGTGGGCGGCGAAGAGGGCCGAGAGCCCCTGGTGCGCCGCGTCGGTTTTGGCGGCCACGATGACGCCGGAGGTGTCCTTGTCGATGCGGTGGACGATCCCCGGCCGCGCCACGCCGCCGATGCCGGAAAGGCTGTCGCCGCAGTGGCGCAACAGGGCGTTGACCAGGGTGCCGCTGGCGCTGCCCGGCGCGGGATGGACCGCCATGCCGGCGGGCTTGTCGACGACGATCAGGTAGGCGTCTTCGAACAGCACGCTGAGCGGAATGGCTTCGGGCCTTGGCTCTGCGGCGACCGGCGGCGGGATCTCCAGGCGATAGTCGCCGGGCTGGGCCTTGGCTGAAGCGTCGGCGACAGGCGCGCCGTTGCGGCTGACGCGGCCCTCCGCGATCAGCGCCTGGATGCGGGCCCGGGACATCTCCGGCAGGAGGTCGGCGAGCAGCTTGTCCGTTCGGCCCACGGCCTGCTCCGCCGTCACGGCCAACAGCCGGACGCCGAAGACCTCGCCCTCGTCGGCGCCTTCGTCAGCCTCATAGTCGGTCTCTGGGTCGGCCTCAGAGGCCATGCTTCTCGCTGGCGCCTTCCTCGTGGCCGGTGATGGAGCCCTCGGTGAAGAGGTATTCCTTGAGCTGCTCATTCACCTCCGCGTCGTTGCGCCGGATCCATTCGAGCACCATCGAAGCATGTTCCAACTCCTCGCGGGCGTTGTGCAGCAGGATGGCCTTAAGGCTCGGATCGTCGCAGTCGTCGGCCCGCTGGCGGTACCAGTCGACGGCCTCGAACTCCTCGATCAGCGAGGTGATGGCGTAGTGCAGGTTGAGGGTCTCTCGACGCAATTTCTCGCGCGGCACGTGCAGGACTTCGCTGGACACGGGGACGGGTCCTCCTGTGATATTCAGCACGTCTAATAGGAGCGCGCGCAGGCAAGCGCGAGGCCGTGGGGGACGAAATATGCGGATCGACAGGCGCAGGGCGCTGGCGTTGCTGGGACTGGGCGCGGCCGCGCCGGCGGCTGGCGCGGCGGCCAGGGACGCGGTCAGCTTCCGGCACGGCGTGGCCTCCGGCGATCCGCTGCAGGACCGGGTGATCCTCTGGACCCGGGTCACGCCGCAGGGGGCGGGCGATGTGGCCTACCGCTGGAGCCTCAATCCGATCGACCGCCGGGCCGGCGGCGCCAAGCGTGGTGAGGGCGTTACCGGCGCCGACCGCGACTTCACCATCAAGGTGGACGTGAGCGGCCTCGATCCGGGCCGCGCCTACACGTTCGAGTTCGAGGCCGGCGGCGTGAAATCGCCGATGGGCCGCACCCGCACGCTGCCCGAAGGGCCGACGAAGGACGCGGTGCTGGCGGTCTGCACCTGCGCGCTCTATCCGAACGGCTACTTCAACGCCTACGGCGCGATCGCCGGCCTGCCGCGTGTCGACGCGGTGGTCCACCTGGGTGACTACATCTACGAGTACGGCGGTCCGGGCTCCTACGGGATGGACTCGACGGTGGCGGTCGAGCGACCGCACGATCCGCCGCACGAGTGCCTGAGCCTTGGCGACTACCGCCGCCGCCACGCGCAGTACAAGTCCGACCCGCAACTCCAGGCCGCCCATGCGCGGGCGCCCTGGATAGCGGTCTGGGACGACCATGAGACGGCCAACGACAGCTGGATGGGCGGGGCGGAGAACCACCAGCCGGCCAGCGAGGGCGACTGGAACGTTCGCAAGGCGGCGGCGATCAAGGCCTATTACGAATGGATGCCGATCCGCGAGCCGGAGGGCGGCGGCTTCGCCATCAACCGCAGCTTCGACTTCGGCGATGTGGCCAGCCTGTTCATGCTGGAGACCCGGCTGACCGCCCGCGACCACCAGCTCTATCCCGACAAGGAGATGCCGGCCGAGCCCACGGCGGCGGAGCTGACCGCGTTCAAGAAGCGGCTGGCGGACCCTTCCCGCAAGATGATGTCGGCGGGTCAGGAGACCTGGCTGGAAAGGGGCATGGCCGAGTCGGTGAAGTCCGGCCGGCGCTGGCAGGTGCTGGGCAATGAGGTGGTGATGGCGCGGCTCTTCACCCCGCCGATCCACAAGTACATGAGCGAGCCGGCCTACGAGGCCGCCAAGGCGGAGCTGTCGCGCTCGGGTGTGAACCGGTTGGCTCGCATCGAAGCCAATGCGGCGCGAGGCCTGCCCTGGGGCACGGACATGTGGGACGGCTATCCCGCCGACCGCCAGCGGCTCTACGGCCTGATCCAGAAGGCGCGCGCCAACGCCGTGGTGCTGGCCGGCGACAGCCACGCCTTCTGGGCCAATGAGCTCTATGACGCCGAGACCGGCGGCAAGCGCGTGGCCGTGGAGTTCGGGACGACGGCGATCACCAGCCCCGGACCGGGCGAGCCAATCGCCGCGATCCCGCTGGGCGACATCTTCGCCAAGTACAATCGTGAGGTCGTGTTCAACAACCAGACGGCCAAGGGCTTCGTGCTGCTGACGCTGACCCACACCCAGGCGACGGCGGAGATGATGGCGGTCTCGACGATCCGCGAGAAGGCCTACAAGACCAAGGCGATCGCGACCTACCGCGTGACGCCGGGCGCGAGCGGGGTTTCGGCGCTGAAGGCGGTCTAGCGCCGCTCGAGCGCCAGCCGTACGCCGAAGCCCAGGAATACACCGCCGGTCACCCGGTCGAGCCAGCGCACCACGCCCGCGTGCTTCAGGACGCCCGCGATCGGGCGGGTCGCGCCGATCAGGCAGGCCGACCAGGTGAAGCCCAGGATCGCGTGGATCACCGCCAGCAGGAAGATGAAGGGCGCCGGCGCGACGCCGGCCGGGAGAAACTGCGGCAGGAACGAGACGTAGAAGACGCCCACCTTGGGGTTCAGCAGGTTGGTGAGCAGGCCGCGGCGCATCCAGGTGAGATTGCCGCCCGCCGGGGCCGCGGCGGCTGCGGCGGCCAGGTCGATGCGCGCGCGGGGCTTGAAGATCAGGTTCAGGCCCAACCAGACAAGGTAGGCCGCGCCCGCCCATTTCAGCACGTTGAACGCCGCCGCCGAGGCCGCGAGCAGGGCGCCCAGGCCGAGCGCCACGGCCGTCCCCCAGACGAGGCAGCCGCAGATGATGCCGATCGCCGCCAGCGCCGCGCGCCTGGGTCCTTCAACCGCGGCGGTGCGCAGGATCATGGCCGTGTCGAGCCCGGGCAGCAGGGTGAAGAGGCTGGCCGCGACGACGAAGGCCGAGAGCGACTGGGCGACTGTCACGGCCGGTCCACCAGCTTGCCGCCCTCGATGGCGCGGTAGAAGCAGGACCGCGCTCCGGTGTGGCAGGCGCCGCCATCGCCCTGGGGGCGGACCTTCAGCCAGACCGCGTCCTGGTCGCAGTCGATGCGCGCCTCGACGACCTGCTGGATCTGGCCGCTGGTCGCGCCCTTATGCCAGAGCTCGCCTCGCGAGCGGCTGAAGTAGTGCGCCTCGCCGGTCTCGAGTGTCCTGGACAGCGCCTCGGCGTTCATCCACGCGAACATCAGCACCTCGCCGGTGTCGGCGTGGGTGGCGATCGCGGCGATCAGGCCGGCGGCGTCGAAGCGGGGCGCGAGCGCAGCGCCATGCTCCAGGGCGTGCTTGTCGGGCGCAGTGGGGAAGGTCGCAGTCATGCGCACCATATGGCGCCGCCGGCCGTCGCCGCGCTAGTCGGTCGCCAGGACTTCAAGCGTGCTTGCCGCCCAAGGCGCAGCGTTCGGCCCCGTCGGGGTCGCGGTCGGCGAGGAACGACCAGGCTTCCCGCGTCCAGCGCGCGTCGGCCAGCGCATTGTGCCGCCCACCGGACTGGTGCGGCAGCTCCAGGTCCCCGAGCTCGATCGCCCATTGCTTGATATCCAGGCAGAGCTGGGGAAAGCGGAAGGGCAGTTCCGCCGTGCCGCCGAACAGCCAGCTGAAGACGATCCAGTCGTGGGCGGGGAAATACCCCCAGAAGACCGGGTTCTCGTCGTGCTCGGTGAAGCGGCGAACCGCATAGCCCATCTCCTCCTGGCTCATTCCGCCGCCTTCGAGTTGCGGGCGGACGTTCTGTTGCGTCCAGAGGCTGGCCTTGGACCAGTCGACCTCACTGCACTCGGCGTAGAACTCGCGGCCGTCCTCCGCCACCAGGCCCAGGCTGATCAGGTCGAGGATCGGCGGCCGCTCGATGTACTCGGTGTCGATCCAGTACTTCATCTGCCTGTCGTCCTCCCCCGCGCGGCGGCTTGCCGGTTTGGTGGGGCCGCAGCCGAGTGAGGCACAAGCGCGAACCACGGTGCGGCTCGAGGTTGTCGCGCGATGGCGCGGCAATAGGCAGGCCGCGGGATATGGCGCAACGCCCCCGAGCCGGGCTAGCCTCGCCGGCGATGAGCCTCAAGGACCGGATCAAGGCCCGCGTCACCGCCATGGACGCGGCCGTCCGGCCCTGGGCCCAGCACTCGAAGGCGCGCGCCTTCGCCTACGAGTTCCTGCTGTTCGGCCTGAAGCAGGCCTGGGCCTGCCTGTTCGGCGCGGCGATGCTGGCGCTGATCATCGGCACCCACTTCGCCTGGCCGGCCCATGCGCCGCTCGCCCGCTACGACTTCCTGGTGCTGGGGGCGGTCGCGATCCAGGCGCTGCTGCTGGCGACCCGGCTGGAGCGCTGGGACGAGGCGGCTGTCATCCTGATCTTCCACGTGGTCGGCACCTGCATGGAGATCTTCAAGACGGCGCACGGCTCATGGATCTACCCGGAGCCCAGCATCTTGCGGATCGGCGGCGTGCCGCTGTTCTCGGGGTTCATGTACGGCGCCATCGGCTCCTACATCGCGCGCGCCATGCGGCTCTTCGAGATCCGATTCATCAACTGGCCGCCGCATTGGGCGCCCTGGGCGCTGGCGCTGGCGAGCTACGTGAACTTCTTCACGCACCACTATGTGGTCGACATCCGCTGGGGGCTCTATGCGGCGTCGGTGGTGATGTTCGCGCGGGCCTGGTTCACCTTCACGCCGGACCGCACGGCGCGGCGGATGCCGGTGCTGCTGGGCCTGGTGCTGGTCGCGCTGTTCATCTGGTTCGCCGAGAACATCGGCACCTTCACCTCGGCCTGGATCTATCCCAGCCAGAGGCACGGCTGGGCGCTGGTGCCGATCGGCAAGCTGGGCGCCTGGTACCTGCTGATCCTGCTGAGCTTCGTGCTGGTCACCATCGTCCACCGGCCGCTGGCGCCCGGCGAGGGCGAGCATACGAACCCGCTGACGTGAAAACTCCGTCGTCATTCCCGGCCTTGTGCCGGGAACCCATGATCACGGCGCGCCCAGGAGGAGATGCGGCGCTGCGATGCGCCAACTGCATCCTCAGAGTTCATAGGTTCCCGGCACAAGGCCGGGAATGACGAACTATGATCGCGCGGACTTTGTGGCCGCTACTTGCGGTTCACGAAGTCCAGGAAGCGTTGGCGCAGGGTCGGGTCGGTCTTGAAGACGCCGGTGAACTGGGTGGTGATGGTCGAGACGTGGCGGTGGTGGACGCCGCGGGTCGACATGCACTGGTGGTTGGCGTCGATCAGGACGGCGACGCCGGCGGGCCGGAGGCTGTCGGTGATGGCGTCGGCGATCTGCTGGGTCATGGTCTCCTGGGTCTGGAGACGCTTGGCGAAGATCTCGACCACGCGGGCGATCTTGGAGATGCCGACCACGCGGTTGGTCGGCATGTAGGCCACGTAGGCCTTGCCCAGGAACGGCGCCATGTGGTGCTCGCAGTGGCTCTCCACCTCGATCTCGCGCAGCATGACGATGTCGTCGTAGCCCTGCACGTCCTCGAAGGTGCGCGACAGCTCCTTCGCCGGATCGGCCTGGTAGCCCTCGAACCATTCGGCGTAGGCGTCGACGACACGCTTGGGGGTGTCGATGACCCCTTCCCGGCGCGGGTCGTCCCCGGCCCAGGCGATGAGGGTGCGGACCGCGTCCATCGCTTCCTCTCGCGAGGGGCGCTTCACGGCTTCAAGATCAAGATCGGTCGACCCGATCAGGGTTCGGTCGCTTCTGGCGTCCATGGCTGCAGAGGTTCTTTCCGGGGCTGAGTTGCGCCGGGACGAAGGTCCCGGAAATGACGCGTGGCCACCCTTCGTTGGATGGAAAGGCCGCCCAAAGGTTCCTTTGGGGGTTCCCGTGGCTTCTCGATCCTACGATCTGTATATGGGCCGGACCGGCCCTCGGGCAACCGTCACGCTGCGTCAGTTTTCAAGAGACCCAAGAGCCGACATGTCGCTCACCCTGTACGACACCATGGCCCGCGCCAAGCGGCCCTTCGTCCCCAAGGATCCCCGGCGGGTGACGATGTATGTCTGTGGGCCGACGGTCTACAACTACAGCCACATCGGCAATTTCCGGCCGGTGGTGGTGTTCGACGTGCTGTTCCGTCTGCTGCGCCGGCTCTACGGCGAAGCCGCCGTGCGCTATGCGGCCAACGTCACCGACGTGGACGACAAGATCAACGCCAAGGCCGCCGAGGAAGGCGTGCCGATTACGACGATCACCGACCGCTACCTGGCCGCCTACAACGCCGACGCCGCGGCGCTCGGGGCGCTTGCGCCGACCGTCCAGCCGCGGGCGACTGAGACGATGGATGCGATCATCGCGATGATCGGGCGGCTGGTTCACAACAACTCGGCCTACGCCGCCGAGGGCCATGTGCTCTTCGACACCCAGGCGTTCAGCGACTACGGCAAGCTGTCGGGGCGGCCGCTAGACGAGATGGTCGCCGGCGCCCGCGTCGAGGTCGCCCCCTACAAGCGCCATCCGGCCGATTTCGTGCTCTGGAAGCCGTCGAAGCCCGGCGAGCCGGAGTGGGAGAGCCCGTGGGGTCCCGGTCGTCCCGGTTGGCACATCGAGTGCTCGGCGATGATCGAGCAGGAGCTGGGCCTACCCATCGACATCCATGGCGGCGGCATCGACCTGGTGTTTCCGCATCACGAGAACGAACTCGCCCAGGGCGTCTGCGACGGCCACCACCACGAGAGTTACGCCAACTACTGGCTGCACAACGGCTTCCTGAACATGGCCGACGAGAAGATGTCGAAGAGCCTGGGCAACGTCGCCCTGGCTCACGACCTGCTCGAGCAGCAGCCGGGCGAGGCGATCCGCTGGGCGCTCCTGGGCGCGCACTATCGACAGCCGCTGTCCTGGACCGACGAGGCCCTGGTGCAGGCGCGCAACTCCCTGGACCACCTCTACGGCGTGCTGGGTCGCGCGCGGCACATCGCGCCCGGCGGCAGCTCGGCGCTGGCCGAAGACCAGCTCGCGCCCCTGCTGGACGACCTGAACACGCCCGCGGCGATGGCGGAGCTGAAGCGGCTGGCGGGCGAGCTGGACGCAGCGGTGCGCAAGGGCCTGCCGGCCGCCTCGCAGCTGAAACAGGACCTGATGGCGCTGGCCGAGGTCATGGGGTTCCTGCGGGCCGAGCCGCAGGCCTGGTTCCAGGGCGGCGCCGACGAGGGGCTGAAGGCGAAGATCGACGCCCTGATCTCCGCGCGAGACGCCGCCCGCGTCGCCAAGGACTGGAGCGAAGCCGACCGCATCCGCGCGGAGCTCACCGCGTTGAATGTGGAAGTGATGGACGGGCCCGCCGGGGCGACCTGGCGGATAAAGGAGCAGGCCTGATGCCGATCGCACCGCCGCCGCCGCTGAAATCGGGCCTCTTCGGGCGCGGCGGCGCCCCGCGTGCTCCCAAAACGACCCCGACCGGCGCGCCGCCGCCCAAGCCGCCGCCCGGCGTGCGCATCGAGCACCGTATCGGCATCAACGCCCCCGCCGAGGTGATCTGGGAGGTGATCTCCGACCTGTCGTCCTGGTCGCAGTGGAACAAGCTCTATCCGAAGGCCTCCGGCCAGATCCGCATCGGCGGCCAGCTTGAGCTCACCCTGGAGCTGCCGGGGCAGAAACCGCAGGAGATCAAGCCCACGGTGCTGGAGTGGGTGCCCAACGAGCAGCTCCATTGGCGGCTCACAATGGTGGGCGGGATGGTCAGGACCACGCGGTTCTTCGAGATCGAGAGCCTGGCGGCGGAAAGCTGCATCGTCTCCAACGGCGAGCTGTTCGCGGGCCTGATGGGGCCGTCGGTGGCCAAGCGCATGGGGCGATCCGTCTACCGCGCCTTCGCCCAGATGGACGAGGACCTGAAGGCCCGCGCCGAGCTGCTCTGGGCGCGCCGCAGGGGCTCTTAAGCCAAGCTTCCATCGGCCGCGTCGCCTCGATGGGGCGAGGGCGCCGTGCAGCCAAGGTCGAACTCGGCGGCGTGCCAGCAGGTTGAGGAGGCAAAGGAGCCCTGTCATGGACACGCCGAGAGGCCTTCGCAAACCGCATCACTACGCCGAGATCATGCCGCCCTTGCTCGCTTTCCTGGGCGTGGCGGCGGCGACCTTCTACGCCTTCGCGCACATCGCTCGGACGACCGCCGGGCTTTAGGCCTGACGCCCGAATAGCGGGTCGGAGACGCTGGGCTGGCCATCCTCGCAATGCCCGGCGAGACGCCATTGGAAGCTCGGCGCTTCCTTGCAGGTCACGACGAAGTCGTACCAGTTATGGCTGGACCTCAGGTCCCAGTCGTCCATTGCAGACGCGCCGGGGGCCACGCGATGCGTCCGGGGCGGGGCGTTGAGATAGGCCATGGAGCGAACCTCCATGGTCACCGGCGCGGGGCCCCCATTGTGCAGGGCGATGCGGAACTTGCGTTCGTGCGGCAGGTAGAACCCGGTCGTCGCCGCGCCTCCCTCTGAAGTCCTCTCGCCGGCGTACCGCCGAAAAAAGCCGTTCGGTCCGTGCAGAGAAAGGTCGTAGGGCCCGGCGGCGAGCGGGATGTGATCGGTCAGATATCCGCCTCGGCCGGTCTCGACCGTATAGAAGCGCGGCTCCCCGCCGCCCGCCTGATAGAGGCCGAGCACGATGCCCGCTCCGCCGGTATTCGCGACGCTCAGTTCGATCCCGCCGTCGCGCCGGTGAGCCGCCACCTGGAACTCATACGGCAGCGGTCGGGCCGGGCGCCCGCCGGGTTCCTGGCGCGGGTGGCCTTGCGCGGCCGCGGGCGGCATGGGGAAGGGCAGGGTCTTCGCCTTGGCGGCCCGGGCCGGCAGGTGCGCGGCGTCGGGAAGTTCGTGGGGCGGGCCGTTCGGATTGGCGAAGTCGAAGAGGCTGGTGAGGTCGCCGCAGACCGTGCGCCGCCACTTGCTGATGTGCGGCTCCTCGACCCCGAAGCGGGCTTCCAGGAAGCGGATCACCGAGGTGTGGTCGTGCACCTGGGAGTTGACGAAGCCGCCCTTGCTCCAGGGCGAGACCACGATCATCGGCACGCGCGGACCGAGGCCCACGGGCTCGCCGTGATAGTCCTCGTGCGTGGTGGCGACCGTGCTTTTGCCGGCGGCCGCGCCGACCGGCGGCACGGGCGGCGGCATGTGATCGAAGAAGCCGTCGTTCTCGTCGTAGTTCAGGATGAAGACGGTCTTGGCCCAGACCTTCGGATTGGACGCCAGCGCCGCGATCAGCCGCGCGGTCAGGTACTCGCCGTCCGAGGGGCTCGCCTGCGGGTGCTCGCAGAGCCGGAAGTTGGGGACGATCCAGGAGACCTGCGGCAGGCGGTCGGCGGCGACGTCGGCGGCGAACTGCGCCACCAGATGGCTGCCGTCGGAGTCCTTGGCGTTCTCCGGCGTCGAGCCCGGCGACCAGGCGCGGCCGCGTTGGTAGAGGACCGAATCCGGCCCGATGCCGCGGAAGTTCACGAAGTACGAGAGGCCGTTGTCGCCGTAGTTCTCGAACTCCTGGTAGACGCGCCAGGAGACGCCGGCCGCCTGCAGACGCTCGGCGTAGGTGGGCCAGGTGAGGCCTTTGAATTCCGGCGAGTCCAGTTTCGGGTCGGCGTTGTTGTTCTTCTCCTCCGGCGGGTTCTTGATGACAATCTCGCTGGCGTCGCCGGCCGTCAGGCCGCTGGTGCCGCTGAACAGGAAGAGCCGGTTCGGATTGGTCGGGCCGAAGATCGAGCAGTAGTAGGCGTCGCAGACCGTGAAGGCGTCGGCGAGCGCGTAGTAGAACGGGATGTCGGCGCGGGTGAAGTAGCCCATGGTCAGCGCGCCCTTGGTCGGGATCCAGGCGTCGTGGTGCTTCCAGAGCGCGTGGCTGCCCTTCCAGCTGTGATCGAGGCTGAACATGGACTCGGCGCGCGTGGCGCTGGTGTCGAGGTGGAACGGGCCTACCGTCCCGACGCCGCCCTTGCCCGGCTGCTTCCAGACTGGCTCGCCGGAGGGCAGGGTCAGAGGCCGCGGATCGCCATAACCGCGAACCCCGCGCATCGTGCCGAAGTAGTGGTCGAAGCTGCGGTTCTCCTGCATCAGGATGACCACGTGCTCGACATCCTTGATGGTGCCGGTCACCCGGTTGGCGGGGAGCGCGAGCGCCCTGGCCACGGCCGGCGGCAAGGCCGCGGCTCCGATCGCTGCGCCCGCGGCCAATTGCAGGAACGCCCTGCGGTCGCTCGATCCGTCGGTCATCGATTCCCCCCGTCGCCCTGTTCTCGCGAGAATAGCGGAACTCATGCGACGCGCCGATAAACCTGCAGGCCCGTTCCTCCCCCTCGACGCCTGGGCTGTGCGTTGTGTAGGTTGACTACATAACGCCTTGCCGGGCCGCTTCGAGAATCGCCATGATCCCCCGACGCTTTCACCTTCTCGCAGCGGCGCTGTTCGGCGGATTGCTGGCGCTTGCGCCAGCCGACGCCCTGGCGGCCGAGACGCAGGTCGCGGTGGCCGCCAACTTCACCGAGCCGGCCAAGGAGATCGCCGCGGCGTTCAAGGCGGCCAGCGGGCACACCGCGGTCTTGAGCTTCGGCTCGTCGGGCCAGTTCTACGCCCAGATCTCGCACGGTGCGCCCTACGAGGTGTTCCTATCCGCCGACGCGGACCGGCCGGCGGCCGCCGAGCGCGACGGGCTGGGCGTCCCCGGCACGCGGTTCACCTACGCCGTCGGCCGGCTGGTGCTCTATTCGAAGACGCCCGGCCTTGTGGACGGCGCGGGCGCAGTGCTGCGCGGTGGCAAGTTCAACAAGCTCTCGATCGCCGATCCCACGGCCGCGCCCTACGGAACCGCAGCGGTGCAGACCATGACCAAGCTCGGCGTCTATGACGCCCTGAAGCCCAAGATCGTGAAGGGCGGGTCCATCACCCAGGCCTACCAGTTCGTCGACACCGGGGCTGCGGACCTGGGCTTCGTGGCCCTGTCGCAGGTGGTCAACGTTTCCGGTGGGTCGCGCTGGGTCGTGCCGGCGGCCGATCACGCACCCATCGATCAGCAGGCGATCCTGCTCTACACCGCCCAGAACAACGCTGCTGCCAAGGCCTTCCTGGCCTTCCTCAGGACCCCGGCCGCGGTCGCGATCATCAAGAAGTACGGCTACGAGGTGAATTAGCGGGTGGGCGAGGTCGTCTGGACGACGCTGAGGCTGGCGGGGCTGACGACCGTCCTGTTGCTGATCCTCGCCACCCCGATCGCCTGGTGGCTGGCGCGACGCCGCGCCTGGTGGAAGGAGATCGTGGCCGCGATCACCACGCTTCCGATCATCCTGCCGCCGTCGGTGCTGGGCTTCTACCTCTTGCTCGCGCTCGCGCCGCAGAGCCCGCTCATGAGCCTCCTGCATCCGTTCGGAGTCCGCACCCTGGCCTTCACCTTCACGGGCCTGGTGATCGGCTCGATGGTTTATTCCCTGCCGTTCGCGGTGCAGCCGCTGCGCGCAGCCTTCGAGGCCATGGGGCCAAGGCCAATGGAGGTGGCCGCAACGCTGCGGGCCTCGCCGCTCGACGCCTTCGCGACCGTCGCCCTGCCGCTGGCCAGGCGCGGCTTCCTGACCGCCGCGATCCTGGTTTTCGCCCACACCATCGGCGAGTTCGGCGTGGTGTTGATGATCGGCGGCGGCATCCCAGGCAAGACGGAGGTGATCTCGGTGCGCATCTACCAGCTCGTCGAGTCTCTGAAGTACGGCGAGGCTCACCTGCTGGCGGCCGGTGTTGTGGTCTTCTCGTTCACGGCCCTGCTGGCGCTGCTGCTGCTCGATCGCCGCGCGGAGGCGCAAAGCCGGTGAGCGAGGTCATCGAAGGGCTGTTCGCGGGCCGGGTCGGCGGCTTCGCGCTGGACGCGGCGTTCAGCTTTCCGGCTGAGGGGATCACCGCGCTCAGCGGGCCGTCAGGGGCGGGCAAAAGCACGCTGCTGCGCTGCATCGCGGGCCTCACGCGGCTCGACGGCCGCCTCAGCGTGGCCGGCGAGGTCTGGCAGGACGGGCGAAGCTTCCTTGCGACGCACCGGCGGCCGATCGGCGTGGTCTTCCAGGAGCCGAGCCTGCTGGCCCACCTGTCGGTGCGCGGCAACCTGACCTACGGGGCCAGGCGCAGCCCGGCGAAGGCCGATGTGGGGTTCGAGGACACGGTCGAACTCCTGGGGCTCGGCGCCCTGCTGGCGCGCTCGACGGCCAACCTCTCGGGCGGCGAGCGGCAGCGGGTGGCGTTGGGCCGGGCGCTGCTGTCCCAGCCGCGGCTGCTCCTGATGGACGAGCCGCTGTCCAGCCTGGACGCCGCCAGCAAGGCCGAGATCCTGCCCTATCTCGAGCGCCTGCACCGGACGCTGGCGATCCCGGCGCTCTACATCAGCCACGACGCCGGCGAGATCGCGCGCCTGGCCGACCGCGTGCTGTTCATGGACACCGGCAGGATTCTGTCCGCAACCCCGGCTTCGCCGTCCGACAAGGCGCTGGCCGGCCTCTCCGCGAAGCAGCGCGACGCCCTGGCGCTCGCCGCGCTGAAGGCAGGCCTGACGCCGGACAGCTAGCCGGGTGCGACACGCAGGAAGGCGCCGGAGAACCGCAGACCGATCGCCAGCAGGATGAGGCCGCCCGCGCCCACCACGGCGGCGTGCAGCATCCAGAACTGGCTCGCGCTCAGGGTCTCGTAGAGCGCGCCCATACGTCCGCTGATCGTACTGCCCAGGAACACCGACAGCGAATAGACGCCGATCATGGTGGCGTTCACCTGCGCCGGCGCCGCGCGTGAGAAGAGCGCGGTCATGGTGGGCGTGAAATAGAGCCAGCCCAGGTTCGAGGCGAAGTGGAAGACCACCGCCCACATCAAGGGCGAGCGGCCATGGGCGTCGGTCAAGAGCGGCGCGCCGGCCAGCCACAGGGTCGAGGCGCCGAAGATGAAGCAGCCGATAGCCGCCTTGACGAACTCGTTCGGCTCGATCCCGCGGGCGGCTTGCCAGCGCCAGAAGAGCAGCATCGGCGGCAGGCAGACGAAGGGGGCCAGGCCGTCCAGCGCCTGTAGCCAAGGCACCGGCACGGTGAAGGCGCCGACCTGCAGCTCGACGTGGTCACGGACCCACAGGTTATAGGTGTTCCAGACCTGGCTCTGGGCGACCCAGAAGCAGGCGGCGACCGGGATCAGGCCGAGCAGCAGGAGCACCAGCCGGCGCTCCTTGGGTGACAGCGGGGAGCGGGCGGCCTTCGGTCCGGCAAGCCTGTCGGGCGGCAGCTCGCCCTGGCCGGCCAGGTAGATGGCGAGGCCGACCAGCATGCCGAAACCTGCGAAGGCGAAGGCCGCGTGCCAGCCGAACCGCTGACCCAGGACGCCGGTCAGGATCGGGGCGATGAAAGCGCCCAGGTTGATCATCGAGGCATAGAGCTGGAATGCGACGACGCGCCGGCGGTCATCGGGCGCATAGAGCTCGCCGACCTGCGGCTGCAGGTTGCCGCGCAGGCAACCGGCCCCGAGGATCAGGCACAGCATGGCCACCAGGAACGACTGGTCGAAGGCCATGCAGAAGTGGCCGGCGGTCATCAGGATCGCGCCCAGCGCCACGGTTTTGCGGCGGCCCAGCACCCGGTCGCCGAGCGCGCCGCCAAGCGAGGGCGTGAAGTAGACCAGGCCGACATAGAGGCCGAAAATCTGGGTCGCCAGCGCCTGGGTCGAAAGCGGCCCGGTGACGCCTTCGATAATCGCCCGGAACTGCGCGAAGCCAGCGATCTTCTCGACGTGCCCTGGCAGCAGCAGCTGGCCCACCATGTAGAGGGTGAGCAGGGCCTGCATCCCGTGGAAGGAGATCCGGTCCCAGAGCTCGGTTCCCGCCAGGACCACGAGACCGCGCGGATGGCCGAACAGCTCGCGCCGGTCAGTCTGGACGTCGGTCTCGCCGGTGATCGTGGTCATGTCGCCCCCGCGCGCCGAGCTTGGCCCGGCGATGCGGCGCTGGCAACGCGGCTAGAAGCTCTTGCTGATCCCGCCGAAGACGCCGCGGCGGGGCCCGAACTGCGGCGCGCCCACGCCGACGCCGGAGCCGTCGCGGATCTCGTACGTCTTGTCGAAGACGTTGATCACGTCGAGGCGCAGGGTCATGCCGCCCGCCACGTCGAGCTCCTGCGCCAGGCCCAGGTTGACCTGGGTGTAACCGGGGACGTGGGCGCCGTTCGGAACGTCGCCGTCCTTCCGCAGGCCGGAGCCGTAGAGCAGGTCGGCCGACACCCGCGTGCCGGTGTCGAACCGGTAGGATGCGCCGGCCGAGGCCGTGTAGGTCTGGTCGTGATCCAGGTAGATGAACTGGTTGTGGATCACCGCCAGGTCGCCGGGGTCGAAGTTGAACTGGCTGGTGACGATGTCCTTGCCCTTGGCCTGCGAGATGGCGAGGTTCGCGTAGGCCGTCAGGGGCCCGTGCGCATAGTTGGCGCTGAACTCGACGCCCTTGGCGTAGCCCTCGCGGTAGTTGAACGGGGTCAGGATGATCGGGGCGCCGAACTGGCCTTCGTCGATCAGGTTCTTGGCCTTCTTGTAGTAGGCGTCGACGCCGAGGGTCAGACCGCCCAGCTTCTGCTCCACGCCGAGGTCGAAGTAGTCGTCGCGTTCGGTCTTGGGCAGATCGTTCTGATCGCCCGGCGCCTGGGCGCTGGTGCCGACGAACTTCGTGAAGCTCTCGGTCGCGACCAGCTCGAACGGCGGCGGCGAGAAGAAGCGGGAATAGCCGGCGTGGAAGGTCGTGCCCTCCATCGGGATCCAGACCAGATTCACCCGCGGCGAGAGCTGGTTTTCGTGCCGGAAGGCGTCCAGCTGGTCGAAGCGGACGCCGTAGTTGAGCGTCAGGGTGTCGGCCAGCTTCCATTCGTCCTGCAGATAGACCGAATAGGTCCAGGCGGTCGCCTTGCTGTCGTCGACGATGGCGATCGGGCCGGCGCCGACCTGGTTTCCGGCGTCGTCGAGCTGGAACACCTGGGAGTTGGTCTTGCTGGTGGTGCGGTCGGTGGAGACGATCAGGCCGCTGCGCAGGGTATGCGCGTCGGTGAGCTTGTAGACGCCCTCCAGCTGGACGCCGAAGGAGGTGTCGGTCTTTTTCGCCGCCTGGGCGATGCCGTTGAACAGCAGCTCGCCCGTGACGTCGGGGGTGTATCGCAGCTCCGAATAGCGGCCAAATACCGAGGCCTGGCCAGTGAACCTCTCCGTGGTGAACAGGTAGCTGACGATGGCGTAGGTCGTGCCTTCGCGCTGGCGCTGGTTCAACGCCTCCGAGGCGATGTCCGTGACGCCGTTCACGTTGAAGCCAAGGTCGGGGTGCAGGCCCGAGACATTGGGGATCTGGAAGCTCTGCTGCGAGGTCCCGGCGATCAACGAGACGCGGCTCTGGTCGTCGATGATGTGATCGAGATAGCCGAACGCCTGGTACTGGTCGGAGTGGTCGTGCAGCGGGGTCGCGCGCCCGTCCGGGCTCTCGATGCCGACATCGGTGCCAGTGTAGCTCCCGGAGACGAAGCCGCTGGTCGAGCCGGAGGAGCCGCCGTACTCGAAGCTCGGGACGACCAGGCCGTGGCTGCCGCCATAGATCGAGACCTCGCCGCCGTTCTTGAAGCCGCTCTTGGTGGTGATGTTGACGATGCCGGCGGTCCGCAGGCCGTACTGCGCCGGCAGCGCGCCGGTGATCAGGTCGATGTTCGAGGCCAGCCGGGGCGACAGCGTCTGGCCGAACACCTGCAGGCCCTCGGGCAGGATGACGTTGTTGAGGCGGAACTGGATGTTGCCGTGGTCGCCCCGGATGTGCAGTTGGCCGAAGCTGTCCTGGGCCGCGCCGGGGGCTTGGAGAATCACCTGATTGAGCTGGGTGTTGGCGCCGGCCGGCAGGTTGTCGATGAAGGCCTGCGGCAGGGAATAGGTGCTCGCGCCCAGCGCCGGCTCCACCGTCGAGCGCGCGGCGTCGAGGCGGGCGGCCGTGACGACGATTTCCGAAACCTCGCCAGCGGCCGGCGCCTTGGCCGGCGAGGCGGCGGGGGCCTGCTGTGCGAACGCCGAGGTGGTCAGGAAAAGGGTCGCTGTCGCGACGCCGCACAGGAGCGAGTTTCGACGCATGGAGACTTCCCGCGGGAGGCTGACGGACGTTTTTGATGCGGTCGAGGCGACCGGCGACGATGCTGTTACATTATATCGTAACAGCACGACAAGACGTTTTATGCGCGGCTTGCCGGCAGGGCGTGGCGGGCGCTGCCGCCGGGAGGCTCGTCAGACCTCCAGCCGGTCGTCCGGGCGCGCGACGAGGGCGTAGAGGACGGGCATCAGGAAGACGCTGATGAGCAGTCGGGTGAAGAGGCCGCTGACGATGACGAGGGCGAACGGCCGCTGCGAATCCGTGCCGACGCCGGTCGCGAGCGCGGCCGGCGCGAGGCCCAGCGCCGCCACGAGGGCCGTCATCGTGATCGGCCGCAGCCGCAGGATCGCCCCTTCGCGGACCGCGGCTGCGAGCGGCATGCCGTCGCGGCGCAGCTCGTTGACGTAGGAAATATAGACAACGGCGGTCTGCACGGAGACGCCGAACAAGGCCAGGAATCCGATTCCCGAGGAGACCGAGAATGGCGTGCCGGTGAGCCACAGGGCCAGGATGCCGCCGACCGGCGCGGACAGCACGACGCCGGCGATGGTTATGAGCGGGAACTTGAAGTTCGCGTAGAGCGTGAACAGCAGGAGGAAGATCAGGAACAAGGTCAGCGGAAGGATCAGTTTCAGCTCATCGCGCGACGCCACATATTCCGTGTAGTCCCCGCCCCAGTCGGCGCGATAGCCCTGCGGCAGGGGCACCTGCTGCTTGACCTTGCCGATCGCGTCCTCGACGGCGCCGGCCAGATCGCGGCCCTCCACGGAGAACTGCACGCCGATGTAACGGGAGTTGTTCTCGCGGTAGATAAAGGCCGCGCCGTTGGTCACCGAAATATCGGCGAGCTCCTTCAAGGGGATCTGCTGGCCGCCGGGGGTCGCCACCAGGATCGAGCCGATCTTGTCGGGGTTGTCGCGGTACTGCTCCTCAAGGCGCACGACCAGGTCGAACTGCTTCTCCCGCTGCACCACCTGGGTGGCGACGTCGCCGCCGATGGCGGTCTGCACCAGGGCGTTGATGTCGGCGACGTTGACGCCGTAGCGCGCGATCTTGGCGCGGTCGACCTTGATGGTGAGACTGGGCTGGCCGAGCTCCTGGACCAGGGTCACGTCCTTGATGCCGCGCACGTGCTGCAGGACCTGCTTGATCGCTTTGCCCTTGGTCTCCAGCGTCTTCAGGTCCGGGCCGAAGACCTTCACCGCGAGCGCGCTCTTCAGGCCGGTTTCGGCCTCGTCGACCGCATCCTCGGCCGGCTGGGTGTAATTGAAGGTGATGCCGGGGAAGGCCTCCAGCTTCTTGTTGATGGCGGCGATGAGCTGGGCCTTGTTGCGATAGGGGCCCGCCCACTCCGAATAGGGTTTCAGCCCCACGAAGAACTCGACGTTGAAGAAGCCCGTGGGGTCGGTGCCGTCGTCGGGCCGGCCGAGCTCCGAGGCGACCGTGGTGACTTCCGGGAAGCTCTTCAGGATCGCGCGCACCTTGGGCGCGACCTTGGCGCTTTCATCGAAGGAAATGGTGTAGGGCATGGTCGCGCGGACCCACAGGGCGCCCTCGTCGAGTTGCGGCATGAACTCGGCGCCGACGAGTGGTGTGATCAACAGGGTCGCGGCCAGTACGCCGGCCGCCACCCAGAGCGTCCCCCAGCGATGCTCGAGACAAAAATCGAGGCCCTTGGCGTAGCGGTCCTTGAGCCACTCGAAAGGTCGGTTGGTCCGCTCGCGCACGTTGTGCCGCATCAGCCAGGCGCAGAGCACCGGCAGCAGCAGCAAGGTCACCAGCAGCGCCCCGATCAGGCCGAAGATCATGGTGTCGGCCATGGGCCTGAACAGGGTGCCGGACGGACCCGACAGGACATAGATCGGCAGGAAGCTGACCACGATGACCGCCACCGCATAGACGAGCGGCCGGTCAACTTCGGCCGCGGCCTCGCGGATGATTTCGTGGATGGTCGCGGGCGAGCCTTTGCGCAGCGCGATCTGGCGGAAGATGTTCTCGACCATCACGACCGCGCCATCGACCAATATACCGAAGTCGATCGCCCCGATGGACAAGAGGTTGGCCGACGCCTTCTGGATGTTCAGGCAGGTGAAGGCGAACAGCAGCGCCAGCGGGATGGTGGCCGCCACGATCAGCCCCGCGCGGAAGTCGTAGAGGAAGAAGATCAGCACCACGACCACCAGGATCATGCCGCGCAGAAGGTTTGCCTCCACAACGCCGGTGGTGAAGTTGATCAGGTCGGTCCGGTCGTAGAACGGCACGACCTTCACGTCCTTCGGCAGGACGTGCTGGTTGAGGTCGCGGACCTTGGCGGTGACGCCTTTCAGCACCTCCTGCGTCTTCTCGCCGGTGCGCAGCATGATCACGCCCTCGACGGCGTCATCCTGGGTCTCGAAGCCGAATTCGCCGAGCCGCGGTGCGATGCCGATCACCGCCCGCCCGACATCCTTGACCAGCACCGGCACGCCGTCGTGGACGGCCAGGACCACGTTGCCGATATCCTCCAGCGTCTCGAGGCGCCCGACGCCGCGGACGTAGTAGAACTGGCCGCCCTGCGAATAGAAGCCGCCGCCGGCGTTGGCGTTGTTGGCGGCGAGCGCGGTTTGCACCTGGCTGACGGTGAGGCCCACGCCCGCCAGCTTGTCCGGGTCGAAGAGCACCTGGTACTGCATCTCCCCGCCGCCGAAGCCGCTGTCGTCGGCGACGCCGGGCACGGCCTTGAGGGCCGGCTCCACCACCCAGTCCTCGAAGGTCTTCAGCTCCATCGGCGAGCGGTCGGTGCTCTGCAGCACGTAGCGGTAGATCAGCCCCGAGGGCGAGGTCAGCGGCGAGACGGACGGCTTCACGCCGTCGGGCAGGCTGAGGTCGCCGATGCGGTTGAACACCTCCTGGCGCGCTGCGTTGCGGTCGGTCCCGTCCTTGTAGGTGATCACCACGTCCGAAAGGCCGTAGAGCGAGATCGAGCGCGTAACCGTCGCGCCCGGCAGTCCGTTCATCTCGATCTCGGAAGGCACGGTGATCAGCCGCTCGACCTCCTCGGATGTGTGGCCAGGCCACTGGGTGATCAGCTCGACCATCGGTGGCGACAGATCGGGATAGGCGTCCACGGGCAGCCGCTGCAGCGACCAGACGCCCAGCCCGATCAGGATCAGGGTCATCAGGACCACGAGCCACGGCTGGCGCAGGCCCGCGGTCACCACCCGGTTCATCACCGAGGGCGCGCGTGGCGCGGGCGCGACGTCCGGCGCTGTTGGCGGCGCGGCTTCGCTCACTGGTTCTGCATGAACTGCACGAAGACGCCGCCGTCGCCCACGACACGGTCGCCGGGCTGCAGGCCGGTCGGAATCTCGTACTGGTCGCCGCTCCGGTAGCCGAGGGTCACGCGCCGGCGGGCAAAGCCGCGCGCCTGGGCGACAAAGACGAAGGGCAGGTTCTCATCGTCGCGCAGGATCGCCGACACCGGCGCCAGCAGCCCGCTACTGGCCTGCCGCGACTGGAGGCGGACCCGCACGTACATCTGCTTCTTCAGCAGCCCGCCGGGATTGGCGACGACCACGCGAGCTGCCACCGCGCGGGTGTCCGGGTTGACCAGGGCCGCCAGGTTATCGACCGTGCCGGTCAAGCTGGCGGAGCCGACGCCCGTCTCGATTTCGGCCGGATCGCCGACCCTGACCGAGGCCAGGTCCGAAACGGAGATCTGAGCCATCACCCAGACCTTCGACAGGTTGGCGACGGTGAAGGCCGGCGTGGTTCCGGCCTGAAGCAGCTGTCCCGGGGTGATCAGCTTTTCGACCACCGTGCCGGCGATCGGCGCGCGAATAGCGCCTTCGATGTGGCTGATCGGCCGGCCGGCCTGGATGTCCTTGATCGCCTTGGGATCGACTTTCAGCCCCTGCAGGGCCTGGAGCGCGGCGTCCCGGTCGGCCGCGGCGTTGACCGCGTCGGTTTCGGCCTGCTGGGCCTCCCGTGCGGAGATCCCGTTGTGCTGCGCCAGGTCCTTGTCGGCGTCGGCGAGTTGACGCGTCGTGCGCGCGGTCGCGACCGCCTTGGCGTAGGCGCCGGTGGCGGCGGCGAAGTCGGGAGAATCGACCATCGCCAGGGCCTGGCCGGCGGCCACCTGCTGACCCGGGGCAACCAGCAGGCGGGTGACCAGGCCCGAAATCGGTGACGTCACGCTGGTGGACTGGTCGTTGTCGAAATCCACGATGCCGGGCGCTTCTATCGTCTTGTGGAAGTCGGCCGGCGTCACCGTCACCAGGCGGATGTGCTGCAACTGCGCCGCGGTGAGGGCGACGTTCTGCGGCTTGGCGTCAGCCGGCGGCCCGGCGTCCGGTTTGGCGCCGCACGCGCTGAGCGCGGCAAGCGTCATTGCCGCCAGGGCGCAGGCCGCCACGGCCCGGGAAGGCGATCTAGTTTGCATGGGCATCCTTGGCGAGTTCGGCCTCGGAAAGGCCGGCCCCAGAAAGATCGGGGCGGCGCCACCATCCGCCGCCGAGCGCCTGATAGAGCGCGACGGTGTCGGTGAAGCGGGCGGCCTGGGCCTGCACGAGGCCGATGCGGGCCTGCTGGTAGCCCTGCTCGGCGCTCAGCAGCGAAAGGTAGCTGGCGTAGCCCGCACGGTACTGGCGTTGCGAGAGGTCGAGCGTGCGTTTCGCAGCGTCGGCGGCGGCCGCCGCGGCCTTGAGGCCCTCGGCGTCCTGCTCGATGGCCGCGAGGGTGTCGGCGACGTTCTGGACGGCGGTCAGCACCGTGCTGCGATATTGCTCCGCCGACTGCTGGTAGGCGGCCTTCGCGGCGCGCTCCTGGTGCAGCAGGGCGCCGCCCTGGAAGATCGGCGCGGTGACCGCGGCGCCCAGGTCCCAGAAGCCGTTTCCCGAGTGGAACACGCGGCCGATCTCCAAGGCGGACGAACCGGCGTCGCCGGTGAGCTGGAAGTTCGGCAGTCGATTGGCCTCCGCGACCCCGATCTGAGCGCTGGCGGCGTGCAGATTGGCCTGCGCCTGACGAACGTCGGGACGTTGCGTCACCAGGGTGGAGGGCAGGCTGAGCGGCAGGTCGGCCGGCAGCGTCAGGCTTTCCAGCGTGAAGCGGCCCTCCGGCGCTTCTGTCGGGAAGCGGCCGGTCAGCACGGCGATCAGGTCGTGCTGCTGGGCCGATTGCTTGAGCAGTGGCGGAAGCGCGGCCCTGGCCTGGGCGAGCTGGCTTTCCTGGGCGGCGAGGTCGAGGCCGCCGGCGTAGCCCTTGGACACCTGCAGTCGCAGGATATCGATCATCTTGGTGTTGATGTCGACGAGCTCGCGCGTGGCGTCGATCTGGGCGTTGATCGCCGCGTCCTGGATCGCGGCGTTGGCCACATTGGTGGTCAGGGTCAGGTCGGCCGCCAGCATCTGGAACCGGCTCGCCTCCTCCTGGGCCCTGGCGCCTTCGACCGTGCGCCGCGTCAAGCCAAAGACGTCGGGCGCATAGGAGATGCTCACCTGCGGCGTGAAGAGGTTGTACTGGGAGGCGTTGTTGCTGGGCGTGGGCGCGATGTCGGCAGACTGCCGCGTCCGGGTCGCCGAGGCGCCGGCGGTGACCGCGGGGAAGAAGGCGCCACGCTGCGCGAGCGTGGTCTCGTGAGCCTGGCGCAACGCGGCCTGGGCGGCCTTGAGATCGGGATTGGCCTTCAGCGCCTGGACGATCAGGTCGTTGAGGGGCTGGGAATGGAAGAGCGTCCACCAGTCGCCGGGCAGGTCCGCTTCGCCAACGAACCGCTGCGCCGCGCCTCCGGCGATCGCCGGGACGGCCGCCGTGGTGGGGAGCGGCCGCGTGACATAGGCGCTGACCGAGGGCGGGGGCGGTGTCTTGAAGTCCGGCCCTACTGCGCAGGCGCCCATCAGCAGCAAGGCCAGGACAGCGGGCGTGGCGCCGCGGCCTGATCTTGTCCGGTAAAGAGATGGGGCGATGGCGGACACCTAGGCGAGAGGCGCCAGGCCGGCGACGGCTTTCGTCATGATCTCATCCGCCGAATTGAAAGTGCGTTGTTATATTATAGCAGCTAGACCGCAAAAGCCTTTCGCGCGGCGCTATGGCCACAAAGAGGTCGCAGGGTTTCATTCGGGCAACGTTGGCGCCTCGGCCTGCGATTTGACTCAGGCGTCGCGGACCCCGATCTAGGGGCCATGATCGACGACCTCTACTCGGCGAAACTGCTGGCGCTCGCAGCGAACATGCCGCGCGTGGGCCGTCTGGCTGCGCCGCACGCCAGCGTCGAGAAGATCGCCAAGCTCTGCGGCAGCCGCGTCGTCGTGGACGTGACGGTGGAGGGCGACCGCGTCATCGACTTCGCCCAGGACGTGAAGGCCTGCGCGCTTGGCCAGGCTGCGGCCTCGGTGCTGGGCTCACAGGTGATCGGCGCCAGCCTTTCGGAGCTGGAAGTGGCTCGTAACCAGTTCCGTGCTATGTTGAAGGACGGCGCACCCGCGCCCGATGGACGTTTTTCGGACCTGGCCATGCTCGCCCCGGTGAAGGACTACCCGGCCCGCCACGCCTCGACGCTGCTTGCGTTCGAGGCCGTGACCGAGGCTGTCCGGACTGCGACCACGATTTGCGGGCGAACTAGCCCCGCCGGCGCAGCTTGATCCTCCGCTAGGCGCAGCGTAATCGCTGCACCCACAGCGAGATCACTGTAGCCGGCATGAACCTCTACGAACGCTGCGTCAGGGGCGCGCTCCGCGCCTACAAGCTGACGCTCTCGCCGCTGATCGGGCGGCAATGCCGGTTCCTTCCGACCTGTTCGGAATACGCCGCGGACGTCCTGATCAGCCACGGCCCGTGGCGAGGCGCAATGCTCGCCGGCCACAGGCTGTGTCGTTGTCATCCCTGGGGCGGAGGTTCGGGCTACGACCCGGCGCCGCCCCCGCGCCAAGCGGCGCGCAAGCGGACCTGAAGAACATGATCGACCTGATTTTCCCCGACGGCTCGAAACGCCAGTACGACGACGGCGCGACGGGCAAGGACGTAGCCGCCTCCATCGCGCCCTCGCTCGCCAAGCGCGCGGCGCTGATCAAGCTGGACGGCCAGCTCTATGACGTGGACCGGCCGCTGCCGCACGGCGGCCACTTCGAGATCCTCTCGCGCGACAGCCTCGAAGCGCTGGAGACGCTGCGCCACGACGCCAGCCACGTGATGGCCGAGGCGGTGCAGGAACTGTTCCCCGGCACGCAGGTGACGATCGGCCCGTCGATCGAGGACGGCTTCTACTACGACTTCGCCCGCGACGAGCCGTTCAGCCTGGACGACCTGGCGAAGATCGAGCAGCGGATGAAGGAGATCGTGGACCGCGACGAGCCGATCGCCCGCGAAGTCTGGAGCCGCGACGAGGCGGTGGCCCACTTCAAGTCCATCGGCGAGGCCTACAAGGCCGAGATCATCGAGGGCATCCCGGCCGGCGAGGACGTCAGCGTCTATCGTCAGGGGAACTGGAAGGACCTCTGCCGCGGGCCGCACTTCCCGTCGACGAAGTTCGTGGGCAAGGCGTTCAAGCTGACGAAGCTGGCCGGCGCCTACTGGCGTGGCGACCATCGCAACGCGCAACTCCAGCGCATCTACGGCACGGCCTGGGCGTCGGAGGCCGATCTCGAAGCCTACCTCCACCGCATCGAGGAGGCCGAGAAGCGCGACCACCGCAAGATCGGCCGGGCCATGGACCTCTTCCACCTGCAGGAAGAGGCCAAGGGGATGATCTTCTGGCACCCGAAGGGCTGGACGCTCTACCGCACGGTCGAGGCCTACATGCGCCGCCGGCTGGACGACGACGGCTACGTCGAGGTCAAGGCGCCCCAGATCATGGACCGGGAGCTCTGGGAGAAGTCCGGCCACTGGCAGAAGTTCGGCCACGCCATGTTCACGTGCGAGACCGAGGAAGGCGAGGTCCTGGCCGTCAAGCCGATGAACTGCCCGGGCCACGTGCAGATCTTCAACCACGGCCAGAAGAGCTACCGCGACCTGCCGCTGCGGATGGCGGAGTTCGGGGCCTGCCACCGCTATGAACCGTCGGGCGCCCTGCACGGCATCTTCCGCCTGCGCGCCTTCACCCAGGACGACGCGCACATCTTCTGCCGCGAGGACCAGATCGAGGAAGAGTCGACGAAGTTCGTGCGCCTGTTGGAGAGCGTCTACCGCGACTGCGGCATGGAGCTGGACTCGGTGAAGCTGGCGCTCCGCCCCGAGCTGCGGTTCGGCACGGACGAGATCTGGGACATCGCCGAGAAGAAGCTGGAGCGGGCGGCGATCGCGGCCGGCTGCCACGTCGAGATGCTGCCCGGCGAGGGCGCCTTCTACGGCCCGAAGCTGGAGTTCCACCTACGCGACGCGATCGGGCGGACGTGGCAGTGCGGCACGCTGCAGCTCGACTATGTGCTGCCCGAGCGCCTGGACGCCGAATATGTCGCCGAGGATGGCTCGAAGCAGCGGCCGGTGATGCTGCACCGGGCGATCTGCGGCTCGGTGGAGCGGTTCCTGGGCGTGATGATCGAGAATTTCGCCGGTGCCTTCCCGCTCTGGTTAGCTCCCGTTCAGGTTGTCGTGGCCACGATCACGTCGGATGCCGACGACTACGCCCGTCAGGCGGCGGCGGCGCTGAAGGCCAAGGGGCTGCGGGTGGAACTCGATCTGCGGAACGAGAAGATCAACTACAAGGTCCGCGAGCACAGCCTGGCGAAGGTTCCGGTGCTGGCCGTCGTGGGCCGGCGGGAGGCCGAACTCGGGCAGGTCGCGCTGCGCCGGCTGGGCTCCGACGGGCAGCAGGTCGTGGACCTCTCGGCAGCGGCGAACACGCTTGCCTTGGAGGCGAGTCCGCCTGATCTTTCCGCCAAGGCTGGGCTCGCCGATTCACCGCCCCCGCGCGCCGTCGGGGCCCTGGAGGCTGGATGAACGGGATCGCCGCACCGATCGTCGCTCAAGAACCTGCGTCGGCGCCGGACTTCCTCTCCACGCGCCGCACGGTCTCCGTGGTCATGGTCGTGTACATGACCGGCGCCGCCCTGGACGAGAGCATCGAGCGGGTGCTGAAGGACCCGCTGATCGATGAGTTCGTTATCGTCGACAACGGGTCTTCGGGCGCGGACGCGGCGGGGCTGCGCGCGCTTGCCGACCGGGACCCGCGGGTCGTGCTGCTGAGCGGTCACGGCAACGTCGGCTTCGCGCGCGGCGCCAATCTCGGCGCGCGGGCGGCGCGCGGCGACCTCTTGGTGTTCCTGAACCCCGACGCCTTCCTGCAGCCGCGCTGCATCGCCGAACTGGTGCGCGAGATCGAAGGTCGGCCCGTGCCGACCATCGTGGGCGGCCGGGTGCTCAACTCCGACCTCACCGAACAGCGGGGTGCGCGACGCGGCGACATCACGCTCATGGCCGCGATCCTGTCGGTCAGCCAACTCGCCCAGCGAGTGCCGGCCTGGCGGCGTCACGAGGTGCATTGGGAGGGCGAGCCGGTCCCGGACCAGGCGATGGCCGTTCCCACCATCTCCGGCGCCTGCTTCTGCCTGCGCCGGGAGGACTTCGACTGCCTGCAGGGCTTCGACGAGAAGTATTTCCTGCACGTGGAGGACGTCGATCTCTGCTGGCGGGTGCGCCAGATGGGCGGCCGCGTGTTGTTCCACCCCAAGGCCGAGGTGATCCACCTGGGCCACACCAGCCAGACGAGCCCCCTGCGCGTCGAGTTCCACAAGGGCGTCGGTCTCGCTCGCTACTTCCGCAAGCGGGCGCAGGGCCTGGTCGGCTGGCTGGCCGCCTGCCTGCTGTCGCCGGTGGTGGTGGGCGCCGCGGTCGTGCGGCCGCTGATGTGGCGGTTCCGGGGCCGCGCCGGCTAGATCATGGCAGGTCCTCTTCTGCGAAAGCTCGCGGGGTTCGCACCGCCCGGCGCCCGGCGCGCGGTGGCGGGCGCCCTCGTCGACCTGAAGAGCCTGCCTGCGCGGCTCTCCGATCCGACGCGCCGGGCCGAGCCCTGGTCGTTCGTGCACAACGTCGGCAACGGCGACTTCCAGGCGATCGGCGCGATGCTGCTGCGCAACCTGCAGGATCACGCGGGCCTTCGGCCGCAGGATCAGGTTCTCGACATCGGCTGCGGCAACGGCCGGGTGGCCGCCCAGCTCTCGCCGATCCTGCGCGACACAGGCGGCTACATCGGGTTCGACATTTCGCGGCGGGGCATCCGGGCCTGCCGGCGGCTGTTCGCCGGCCAGCCGCACATGACCTTCCAGCACCTCGACGTCTGGAACAGCGAATACAACCCCGGCGGCAAGGTCGCGGAGATCGACGCAGTCTTCCCGGCGCCGGCCGACTCCATCGATCTGGCCTTCGCCACCTCGGTCTTCACCCACATGAAGCTGGCGCCGGTGAAGCGCTACCTTGCGGAGACGGCGCGCGTGCTGCGGCCCGGCGGGCGGATCGCCTTCACCGCATTTGCGCTGGAGACGGGCCGCGAGGCCTCGGCGGAATTTCCCTTCCAGCCGTTCGATGCAACCTCGGCGGCGGTCGACCTGCGCTATCCCGAACGCGCCACGGCGCACCGGCGCGAGGCCCTGGAGGCGGCGGTCGCCGAAGCCGGCCTGCAGGTCGCCGAGGTGCTGCGCGGCTATTGGGCTCCGGGCCACCAGTACGATGGCGGCCAGGACCTGTTCCTGGCCGTGAAGCCCTAGGCGACGGGGGCCGGGAACACGCCGGCGCGGCTGACGAAGGCCGCCGGTGGCTTGCCGAGGATGGTCGCCATCCACTTGGCCGTGGCGATCAGGCCCGGCAGGTCGTAGCCCGTCTCGAAGCCGGCCCGCTCCAGCATGTAGACCAGGTCCTCGGTGCCGATGTTGCCGGTGGCGTCCGGTGCGAAGGGGCAGCCGCCCAGGCCGCCGCAGCTCGCGTCCAGCACATCGACCCCCGCCTCGACGCTGGCGTAGGCGTTGGCGAGGCCGGTGTTGCGAGTGTCGTGGAAGTGCATCCGCAGTTTTTGGTTCGGGGCGGCCAGCCTTGTCGCCTCGATGCGGCGGCGGACCAGCCAGGGGTCGGCGACGCCGATGGTGTCGGCGAGCGCGATCTCGGCGACGCCGGAATCGGCGGCGGCGCGGACGATGCGCAGCACCTGCTCCTCGGAGACCTCGCCGTCGAAGGGGCAGCCGAAGGCCACCGAGACGGTCACGGTGATCGGCGGGCCGCCCTCGGCCTTCTGGCGTGCGGCGATCACCTGCATGGCGGCGACCTGCTCGGCGGCTGAGGCGCCCTGGTTGCGGATGCCGAACCCGTCGGTGGCGCAGACCACGACATTGGCCTCGTCGCAGCCGGCGGCGACGCAGCGGTCCCAGCCGCGCTCGTTCAGCACCAGGCCGATGCGCGACTGGCCGGCCAGCTTCGGCAGGGCGGCGGAGATCTCCTCGGCGCCTTCCATCTGCGGCACGCGTTTGGGATTGACGAAGGACACCGTCTCGATCCGCCGCGCGCCAGCGGCCTCCAGGCGGCCGATGAACTCCAGCTTCTGGCTGACGTTCAGCGACATCTTTTCGTTCTGGAGGCCGTCGCGGGGACCGACCTCGACGATCTCGATGGGGCGGCTCACGGCTGGGCTCCAGAGTTGGCGGGCGTCGCCGCCTCGTAGACACGCAGGGTCATCTTCTTCCCGTCGGAATAGTCCAGACCTTTCACGGTGGCCACCAGATGGGCCTGCGCGCCGTAGGCTGAAAGGGCCTTGTGAAAATCGGCCTCCTCCCGCTGCTCGACGACGGCGGGGCGATGCTCGGCGATCGCCTGGGCGGCGTCCTCAGGCCCGGCGAGCTCGGTGGGGGTGCCGAGCGCGAAGACAAGGCTGGGTTCGGCATAGCCGGCGACGGTGACCGGCGCGTCGGCGATGCCCTGTTCGGGCAGGAGTTGGGCCTTCTCCATCACCCGTTCGGTGCGCGCCGAGAGCCAGAGCGGGTTCAGCCGCGGCGCAAGGCCGGCGGCGAGCGCGGCGTGTCCGGCGAGGCCCAGGCCGACCGCGCCTACGACGGCGGCGGCGGGCGCGCGGCGGACCAGCAGGTAGCCGCCGGCCAGCCCAGCGCCGGCCAGCAGCAGGGCGGCGAGGCCGGCCGCCGGAATGTCGCTGGCGTCGCCGTAGAGCTTGACGAGGTAGAAGCAGCCGGCCGAGAGCGCCACGCCGAAGAAGCCGGCCAGAACCGCGCCCGCCCAGCGCGGGCGCTTGCCAACCTCCTGCGTCAGGGCGGCGGCGGCCAGCCAGGCGATCGCGCCATAGGTCGGCAGGGTGTAGTGCACGAGCTTGGTCGGCATGGCCTCGAAGAGAAGCCAGGCCGGGATCAGCCAGCAGAGCGCGAACTTCACGCCGGGCTCCCGCCAGCGGTGGACGGCCGTCACGACCGCAGCTGGCAGCATCAGTGTCATCGGGAACATCAGGAGCGGCGCTAGGAGCGTGTGGTAGCCCGGTGGTGCGCCGTGGGTCTCCTGGCCGCCGGCGAGCTTCGGGGCGAGGTCGCCGGCGAGCGCCGCGGTCCAGAACCCGCCGTCGGTGGCGACGGTGACCGCGCCGGCCCAGGGCCCGACGATGGCGATGACGAGGATCACACCCCAGGCCCAGTTGAGCCGGACGAGCCAGGCCGGCCGGCGGTCGAAGACCACGAGGGCGACGATGGTGAGCGCCGCCACCAGGGGCGCGATTGGGCCCTTCACCAGCGTGCCCAGCGCGATGCCGAGCCAGAAGAGCAGCCAAGCCCGGCGGCCGGCGGGCGGCCCGTCGCGAGCCTCGGCATAGAGGCGGGCCAGCGCCGCGAGCGCCAGGGTCGTGGCGCCGCAGAGCACCGCATCGGTCTTGGCGATCAGCGCCTCGGTGGAGAGCAGAAAGGTCGTGCCCAGCATGGCGCCGGCCAAGAGGCCCGCCGACGGGCCGAAGAAGGCGCTGGCGCCCCAGGCGCACGCCGCCGCGGCCAGCATCGCGCCCAGCAGGCTGGGGATGCGGTAGGCCCAGATGTCTCGGGCCTCTGGGCTGGATAACAGGGAGACGCTGGCGGCCTGCAGCCAGTGGATGCCCACCGGCTTCTTGAAGCGCGGCTCGTCCTGGTAGCGGATCACCACGAAGTCGCGGGTCTCCAGCATCTGAGCGGTGGCCTGGGCGAAGCGCGATTCGTCCCGGTCGAGGGGCGGGACGGCCAGCAAGCCAGGCAGGCCGGCCAGAAATGCGACCAGCGCCGCCATAGCCGGACCCCGCCAGCCGCGGCTGAGGCGCGCCAATTCACCGTCGAGCGTCATCGTTGCGGTGATAGCACGATCCTTCCCAAGGCCAGCTTTTCCGGTATGGGAGGCGAATGGCCCGCATCGCCGCTTCCGCCGCACCCGAGATTTCGGTGGTTGTCCCCGTGTTCGACGAGGAGGGCGCGGCGCCCGCGCTCGCCCGCGAGATCGCCGCCGCCTTCAAGGGCCGCAGCTATGAGATGGTCTTCGTCGACGACGCCAGCCGAGACGGCACGCGCACGGCGTTGAAAGCCTTGGCGGCCGAGATCCCGCAGCTGCGCGTCCTGGCCCACCGCAAGAATTCGGGCCAGAGCCGCGCCGTCCGCTCCGGCATCCTGGGTGCACGGGGCTCGATCATCGTCACCTTGGACGGCGATGGCCAGAACGACCCGGCTGACGCGCCCGGCCTGGTGGACGTGCTGCAGGCGGGACCGCCGGACCTAGCCCTGGTCGGCGGTGAACGGGTGAAACGCCAGGACAGCTACGCCAAGAAGATCGCCTCGCGGGTCGGTAACGGGGTGCGCCGCCGGCTGCTCAACGACACCGCGACCGACACCGGCTGCGGGCTGAAGGCGTTCCGGCGCGAAGCGTTCCTGCGGCTCCCCTATTTCGACCACATCCACCGCTACCTTCCGGCGCTGATGCGGCGCGAGGGCTACCAGATCGCCTTCCGCCCGGTGAACCATCGCCACCGCCAGACCGGCGCGTCGAAGTACACCAACCTGGGAAGGCTCTGGGCCTCGCTGTCGGACCTGTTCGGGGTGATCTGGCTGCAGTCCCGCGCCCGCAATCCCGGCGGCGTCGACGAGGTCTAGGTCAGGGCGGAGAGGATCAGGACCACGACCGAGACGTCGATGAAGCGGAAAAGGACTTGCAGCATGGACCGGGCCCGGATCGAGGATCTTGGGCATGGTTAAGCAAGACCGGCGCCAGCTCCGGCTGGCTCGTCTATAAGGGGACGATGGCCCTCTTCTTCGACGCCGAATGGTTCGACGCGCGCCTGGGCGAGCGCGGGCTTTCACGCGAGGTGCTGGCGGCCGGCGCAGGCCTCAGCGCCGAGGACCTGGCGCTGGTGTTCAAGGATCAGCGGGAGCTTTCGGCCGGGCAGGTGGCGATCTTTGCCGAGCTGCTGGGCGTTCCCGCCACAGACGTCGCCTCGCACGCCGGCGTCTCGACGCCGCTGCCGGGACAGGCAGGCGGGTCGCGGCGCTGGAGCGGCGCCTGGCGGCGCTGGAGGCGGAAGTGGCGCGCCTGAAGGGCGGCTAGATCTTGGTCTTGGCCGCGCGGCCCTTGGGCGCGCGGCGGTCCTTTGAGCCGGACCATTCGGTGCGGTTGTAGGTGTGTTTGGCTTCGTCGATCACCGAGGCGCCGGCGCGCAGGCCACGGCGTTCGCCGATCAGCTGGGCCTCGATAGAGGCGGCGCCGGCGGCTGGCGTCTTCGGCGGGATGGTCCGCGCGGAGCCGACCGGGACGGGCAGACCTGGCGCGGCGTTTTCCGCTCCGCCCTCAAGGTCGTCGACGACCTCCGCCGCTGACTTGCGGGTCCGGCGGACGTTGGGCGATCGGCGCAGCGGATCGATCGGCGAGGTCATGGCGTCATCTATGCAGGACCCGGGCCAGGCGTCGAGTTCGCCCTTAGCGCTTGCCGGCCAGTTTCTCGATCTGGGCCTGCATCTCCTCCATCTGCTTGCGCAGGCCGGCGAGCGCCTCGTCGGCCGGCGCCGCGGCGGGCTCGGCTTTCGGCGCGGCGGCGGGCGAGGGCGGCGGGGTGTCGGCCTTGGCGTAGGCGAACGGCGAGAACATCTTCATCGCCCGGTCGAACAGCGCCAGGTTCTGCCGCACCTGCTCGTCGAAGGCGCCGACGCCCGGCGTGTGGCCCATCGCCTGGAACTGCTTGCGCATCCGCTCCTGCTGCTCGGTGAAACTGGCCAGCGACAGCTCCAGGTAGCTCGGCAGGAAGGCCTGCATGGAGTTGCCGTAGAAGCCGATCAGCTGACGGAGGAACTGGATCGGCAGCAGGCTTTGCCCTTGCTGGCTTTCCTCCTCGAAGATGATCTGGGTCAGGACGGAGCGGGTGATGTCTTCGTTGGTCTTGGCGTCGTAGACCACGAAATCGACGTTCTGCTTCACCATCTCGGACAGATGCTCGAGGGTGACGTAACTCGAGGAGGCGGTGTTGTAGAGCCGCCGGTTGGCGTACTTCTTGATGACGACGCGCTCGCCGGGGGCGGCGCTATCCTGGCTGTCGGCCATCCCTGATCCTTTTGCCGGGTCCTTGAAGAGAGGTCGCGGACCCACGGTTTCTGCACCGCAGTATCGCGGATGCGAGGCGAATGGCAATCGGCGCGAACGCGAGCGGGCTTGCGGAAAATCGAGCGCGTCCCAATAGATGGGGAAGGGCCGTCTTTTCCGCCGTCAGGGAACACCCGCCATGAGCGACATCGTCATCGTCTCCGCCGCCCGCACGCCGGTCGGCTCGTTCAACGGGGCGCTTTCCAGCCTGCCCGCCCACGAACTCGGCAAGATCGCCATCCTGGCCGCCGTCGAGCGCGCCGGCATCCTGGCGTCCGACGTGGACGAGGTGATCATGGGCCAGGTGCTGCAGGCCGGCCAGGGCCAGGGCCCGGCGCGCCAGGCCTCCATCAACGCCGGCATCCCGGTGGAGACCCCGGCCTGGAGCCTCAATCAGCTCTGCGGGTCGGGCCTTCGCGCCGTCGCCCTGGGCGCCCAGCAGATCATGGACGGCTCGGCCGACATCGTCATCGCCGGCGGCCAAGAGAGCATGAGCCAGGCGCCGCACGCCCAGAACCTGCGGACCGGCCAGAAGATGGGCGACCTGGCTTTCGTCGACACCATGATCAAGGACGGCCTCTGGGACGCCTTCCACGGCTATCACATGGGCCAGACGGCCGAGAACATCGCCGCGCGCTGGCAGATCACCCGCGAGGACCAGGACAAATTCGCCGTCGCCTCGCAGAACAAGGCCGAGGCCGCACAGAAGGGCGGCAAGTTTGAAGGCGAGATCGCGCCGGTCACCGTCAAGGGCCGCAAGGGCGACACGGTCGTCGACCAGGACGAGTTCATCCGCCACGGCGTGACGCTCGAATCGATCTCCGGTCTTCGGCCTGCCTTCAACAAGGAAGGCTCGGTCACCGCCGCCAACGCCTCGGGCCTGAACGACGGGGCGGCCGCCCTGGTGCTGATGAGCGCGGACGAAGCCAAGAAGCGCGGCCTGAAGCCGCTGGCGCGCATCGCGTCCTGGGCCAACGCGGGCGTCGATCCGGAGATCATGGGCACCGGCCCGATCCCGGCCAGCCGCAAGGCGCTGGAGCGGGCCGGCTGGACGGTCGCCGACCTCGACCTGGTGGAATCCAACGAGGCCTTCGCGGCGCAGTCGATCTGCGTGGTCCGCGACCTGGGCCTCGACCCGGCGAAGGTCAACGTCAACGGCGGGGCCATCGCGATCGGTCACCCGATCGGGGCGTCGGGCGCGCGGATCCTGACCACGCTGCTGCATGAGATGAAGCGCACGGACGCATCCAAGGGCCTCGCCACGCTTTGCGTCGGCGGCGGCATGGGCGTGGCCATGTGCGTCGAGAAGATCTGAGGTTGACGGAGCGCCGGAACAACCGGGGCCCGACCATAGGGAGACAGGCAGAATGGCCAGAGTGGCGCTGGTCACGGGTGGAACCCGTGGCATCGGACGGGCGATCGTCGAACGGCTGACCGCCGACGGCGTCAAGGTCGCCGCGGGCTACTCCGGCAACGACGCCGCGGCCGAGGCGCTGAAGCGCGAGACCGGCGCGATGGTCATCAAGGGCAACGTCGGCAACTTCGCCGACTGTCAGCACGCGGTCGCCGCGGTGACCGCCGAGCTTGGCCCCATCGATATCCTGGTGAACAACGCCGGCATCACCCGCGACGGGGTCTTCCACCGGATGAACTCCGAGCAGTGGAGCGAGGTGATCCGGGTGAACATGGATTCGCTCTTCAACATGACCCGCCAGGTGATCGAGGGCATGCGCGAGCGCGAGTGGGGCCGGATCATCAACATCTCCTCGATCAACGGCCAGAAGGGGCAGGTCGGCCAGACCAACTATTCCGCGGCCAAGGCGGGGATGATCGGCTTCTCCAAGGCGCTGGCGTTGGAGAACGCCAAGAAGGGGGTGACGGTGAACGTCATCGCCCCCGGCTACATCGACACCGAGATGGTGCAGGCGGTGCCCGCCAAGGTGCTGGAAGGCATCATCGGGCAGATTCCGGTGGGTCGGCTGGGCCGCGGAGACGAGATCGCCGACATGGTGGCCTTCCTGGCCGGCGAGCGGGCCGGTTATGTGACCGGAACGACACTGTCGCTGAACGGCGGACAGTACCTGGTCGGTTAGAAGACCCGCGTCTGGTGAGCGCCGTACGCCGGTCCAAAAAGCGCCCTACTCGCTCGGCATCCCATTGGGCGTCATGACGGCCAAGCCACGGGCTTCTGCACCCATTCGTTCGAAGGCGGTCTGCATGGCCACGCTTTGCGCCGCTGTTGGGTTCGCCCAGCCGGCCCTGGCGGGACCCGTGGAGAGCCTGCGCGAGGGCTTGTTCGGCCACCGGCCGGCCGACGGGCGGCAGTTCCCGGCCCCGCCGATCGCCCGTTACGTCACCGAGGACGGCGACGCCTTCACCCTGGACCGGACCCAGGCCAAGCCGCTGCTGAAGTTCGAGAACAGCTACGAGGTCTGGGCGCTGCAGCCGCAGCCCGGTCCGCGCGGCGACACCATCTACAAGAACGACCTGGGCGAGCCGGTGCTGCGCGCGACCCGGCTGGGCGGGGTGACCCTATTCACCGACCAGCGGCCGGGCGGCTCGGCCGCGGCGCTCTCCGGGGCGGGAAGCCCGCTGCGGCTGGCGATCATGGGTCCACAGGCGCTGTTCGAGCGCCTGGCGCTGGCCAGCGCGCGGGCCAGCCGCGCGGCGCGCAGGCTGATCCCCTTCGAGGCCGAGGCCACGCCGACCTCGTCCGCGCTGATCGCCGACAGCGCCATGGTGACCAGCGAGGCGGTGGTGCGGATGACCAAGAACTCCGGCACGCGGCGCATGCTCGACCGTATCCTGAAGGTGCGCCTGGTGTCCGGCCGCGAGCCTGACGCAGAACTGGCGCAAGGCGTGCTGGAAGTCACGGTCGCCCCGACGCAGGGCCTCGCGGGCCGGCCGTCGTCAGACCGCATCGTCCACGTGGCGCAGACCTTCCACTAGCCGCCTAGCCGCTGCCGGTCTTGCGGAACACCCAGATCTCGCCGACCTCGCCGAACGGAATCCGCGTGGGGTCCGGCGTCAGGCCCTCGGCCGCGGCGAGCGGCGTAGGGTCGGCGATGTAGTACGTCAACCGCTCGGGCGAGCGGCGCACCACCGCCCCGCGGGCGTCGACCTCCACGTACTCGATCACCTGGTCGAAGCGGCCGACCGCCTCACGGAAACTCCGTTCACGGATGAACAGCACCAATCGGCCGCCGCTTGGCGTCGGATGATCGAACACCGGGCGGGTCGGATCGTCCGGTGGCGGCAGGCGCATGAACTCGACGAGCGGCAGGTGGAAGGCGGCGATCCCGCCGGTCTTCAGGTGCCGGGCCGCCGTGGCGAAGGTGTTGCGCCAGGCCGCCCCGCGCGGCACGTGCGCCAGGGTGAAAAAGGGACAGATGACCAGGTCGAAGGTACGCTTCAGGTCGAGTGCGGTCATGTCGCCGCGCTTCAGCTCGACGCGGGCTGCAAGCGCGGGATCGAGTTCGCGCCGCTTGGCGCTGGCCTGGGCCAGCATGGCGGGTGCGATGTCGACGCCCGTGACGCTGAAGCCCCGTTCGGCGAGGGCGAAAGCCAGGCGGCCGGTGCCGGTCCCCAGCTCGAGGACGGAAGCGCCGTCCTGGGCGAGGCCGGCGTATACGTCAACGTCGCCGCCGATGCGCGGGTCGGCCCCGGTGACGGTGTCGTAAAAGGCGGCGCTCAATCCGCGTTCGGCGTAGTAGGGGCGCACCGGCGCCATGTGCCAACCTCTCGCCGCCTTACGGAAACGTCATCTCGACCGGCGTTGCGTCGAACTGACCGTGGGGCCAAATAACATCAGGACCAAGCTCGACTACGAGCTTTTGGGGGAGCCAGACAACCGTGACCCGACTGAAGTCCCGCCTCGCACGCGCCGCCTTGATCGTATTGGCGCCGCTGATCGTCGCCGGCTGCGGCATCAACACCATCCCGACCAAGGAAGAGGCCGCCAAGGCGCAGTGGGCCGAGGTGCAGAACCAGTACCAGCGCCGCAGCGATCTGATCCCGAACCTGGTGAACACCGTCAAGGGCTATGCCGCCCAGGAGAAGAGCGTTCTCGTCGAGGTGACGGAGGCCCGCGCCTCGGCCACCCAGGTGAAGGTCGACGCCTCGACGATCACCAATCCGGCGCAGTTCCAGCAGTTCGAGCAGGCGCAGGACAGGCTGAGCGGCGTGCTCGGCCGGTTGATGATGATCCAGGAGCGCTATCCGGACCTGAAGTCGAACCAGAACTTCCTGGCCCTGCAGAGCCAGCTCGAGGGCACCGAGAACCGGATCGCCATCGCGCGGCGCGACTACAACCAGTCGGTCCAGGATTTCAACACGACGCTTAGGACCTTCCCGCAGGTGTTCTACGCCAAGACCATGTACTCGAGCTCCAAGCCGATGGTGCTGTTCTCAGCGACCGCCCAGGCGCAGAGCGCGCCCACGGTGAGCTTCGACACCACCCCGCCGCCGGCCCCGGCCGGCGCGGCGCCCGGCAGCCCGCCGCCCGCGGCCCCGGCGACCAAGTGACGAACCCCCCTAGGGCCCTCCTCCGTCGCGGGGGAGGGCTGCTGGTCGCCGTGCTGGCCGTGTTCGCGTTTGCGGGCGCGGCGCTGGCGGCGCCGCCGAAGTTCCCGGCGCTGACCGGCCGGGTCGTCGACAACGCCCACCTGTTGTCGCCCGAAACGGCGCAGAAGCTGGATGGCGAGCTTGCCAATCTGGAGGCGCAGACCGGCCATCAGGTGGTCGTGGCGACGGTGCCCGACCTGCAAGGTCACGAGATCGAGGACTACGGCTACCAGCTGGGCCGCGCTTGGCAGCTCGGGCGCAAGGGGGTCAACGACGGGGCGATCCTGTTGGTGGCGCCCTCCGAGCACAAGGTCCGCATCGAGGTGGGCTATGGCCTGGAGCCGGTGCTGACCGACGCGCTGACCAGCGTCATCCTGCAGGAAAAGGTGCTGCCGCAATTCAAGCAGGGCCGCATGGAGCAGGGCGTCGTCGACGGCGCCGAGGCGATCATCGCCCAGGTCGGCCTGCCCGAAGACCAGGCCAAGGCCAACGCCGCACAGGCCGCCGAGCGGCCCGTAGCCCAGGTCCGGGACAACGGCGGCGTGCGGCCGCACATCCCGGTGATCTTCATCATACTGATCATCTTCTGGGTGATCTCCGGCCTGCTGCGCGCCGGCGGGCGCCGCGGCGGGCTGGGCGGCCTGTGGTGGCTGCCGTTCCTGTTCATGGGCGGCGGGCGCGGCGGCGGCTGGGGCGGAGGCGGCGGCGGCGGTGGCTGGAGCGGCGGGGGAGGCGGCGGCTTCTCCGGCGGCGGCGGGTCGTTCGGCGGCGGCGGATCCTCGGGGAGCTGGTGATGAAGGCCCTATCTCCTTCCGACCTCGCGGCCATCGAGGCCGCCGTGCGCCAGGCCGAGGCCCGCACCACCGGCGAGATCTATTGCGTGGTGACCGAGGAGAGCTCGCACTATGGCGAGACCGCCATCGCCTGGGGCGCCGGCGTGGCGCTGCTGGGTCCTGCGATCCTGCTGCTGGGCGGGGTGCACGTAACGATCCCGGATGTGTTCGCCACGTGGAGCGCGTCGGACGTGGGCGCGGCGATCGAGTCCGCCGTACGCCGGGCGCTGATTGGCGCGGTCGCCCTGCAAGCGGTTCTGTTTATCGTAACCGCAGCCCTGGTCTCGATCCCGCCGGTGCGTCGCGCTCTGACGCCCAAGAGCCTCAAGCGCCTGAGGGTCCAGCGGCGCGCGGCAGAGCAGTTCGTCGCCAAGAACCTGCACCTGACCAAGGAGCGGACCGGCGTCCTGATCTTCGTCTCGCTGGGCGAGCGGATGGCCGAACTGATCGCCGACGACGGCATAGCCGACCACGTCGAACCGCACGTCTGGGATCGCGCCATGGCGGCGCTCACCGAAGGCCTCAAGCGGGGCCAGCCAGAGGCCGGTTTCGCCGCGGCGGTGGGGCTGTGCGCCGACGTCCTGGCCGAGAAGTTCCCCGCGCGTCCCGACGGCAACCCCAATGAGCTGCCCGACGCGGTGGTGGTGCTGCCCAAGCCCTAGGAAGAAGGCGACCCGTCAAGCCCGGTTGAGGCGATCCGCCGCACAGCTGGGGACAAAGCGAAACCGCAGTTCTTCTGGTATTGCCGCACCCGCGCGACAGCTACAGATTGTGGCCCGGTTGGGCGGGAAACGCGAAGCCGGTGAACGGTAAGGCCAAGGACTTCGGAGGCGGAGACCCGATCGTGCGGCCAGCGGCCGACGCGGCGTCGCTTGGCATGGCCTTCATCATGGAGGTCCAGCCCAACGGCGCGCGCCGCTTCGTGTTCGCCGGCCCTCGCTGCCTGGGCGTGAACGGCGTCGAGGGCGTGGCCGCGATGGCCGATCCGCTGCTGCTCTACAATATGATCCTGCCCGAGCACCGCGCGGCCTTCGACGACGCTGAGGCCCAGGCCCGCGCCGATCGCCGGTCCTTCGACGTCGAGGTCGCGATGCGGCGCGCCGACGGCGAGGTGCGTTGGCACCGTTTCGCCGCCATACCTCGCGAGCAGCCCGACGGGATCTTCCTGTGGGACGGGCTGCAGGTCGACGTCACCGATCGTCGTGAGATGGCCGCCGCCCTGCTGGAGCAGCGCCGGCGGCTGGAGGTCGCGGTCGAGGCGACGGGCTTGGGCTTCTGGGAGTGGGACATCGAGGCGGGCAAGGTCATCTGGTCGGAGCGCAACAAGGCCTTGTTCGGTCTTCCAGCCGACGCGGAGCTGACCGTCCAGCGCTATCTCGAGCTGGTTCACCCTGACGACCTCGAGAAGGTGCGCGAGGCCTTCGTCGCGGCCCGCGACCGGCCCGAGGGCGGCGACTATTCCATCGAGCATCGCGTCGTGACGCCGAAAGGGGAGACCCGCTGGATCCATTCGAATGCTCGTGTGGCGACCAATGAGGCCGGGGAGGCGCGGCTTGTGGTCGGCACCTCGCTCGACATCACCGAGCGCAAGGCCGCCGAGGAGCGCCGCTCGCTGCTGATGGGGGAGCTGGCGCACCGGGCGAAGAACGGCATCGCAGTCGTCATGGCGATCGTGGCCCAGACCGCCCGCGGCCAGGAGACCGTCGAAGGCTTCGAGGCGCTGCTGACGGCCCGCCTGCAGGCCATGGCCAATTCGCAGGACCTGGTCACCGCCTCTGGCGGCCGGCCGGTCAGTCTGGCGGATGTGATCAGCATATCCGTCGCGCCCTTCGGCCAGACCCGCTTCGACCTCGATCCGGCCCTGGGCGGGATCACCGTGCGTGGCGACATCGCCGCGGGCATGGGCCTGTTGTTGCACGAGATGGCGACCAACGCGGTGAAGTACGGCGCCCTCTCCAACCGGGTCGGGCGAGTGGCGATCACGGTCGACGCGGCCTCGGAAGGGCGTGCGGCCTTCGCCTGGCGCGAGACGGCCGGGCCGCCCGTGGCTCTGTCGAACAGCCAGGGCTTCGGCACCCGGCTCCTCAACCAGGTGCTGCGCAATCAGGGCGGCGACGTCACCTTCGCCTTCGAGCCGGAAGGCTTCCGGGCCCGAGTCGAATTTCCGACCGTTAGGTAGCTAGACTACATAACGCTCTTGTCTTGCTGGAATAGGCGGTGCGGCTCTAGAATTCAGCAAGATCACCGGAGGGCGGTATGGCTATCAAGCTCAACGTCAACGACAAGGTCATGGAGGCCGATGTCGATCCGGACACTCCGCTGCTCTGGACGCTTCGCGACAGCCTGGGAATCCTCGGTCCCAAATACGGCTGCGGGGTCGGCGCCTGCGGAGCCTGCACCGTGCACATCGACGGCAAGCCGGCGCGCAGCTGCGTGACCCCGACCAGCTCGGTCGGCGCGGCCAAGGTCACCACCATCGAGGCCATGGCGGCCCACCCGATCGGCAAGAAGGTGCAGGCCGCCTGGATGGAGCTGGACGTGGCCCAGTGCGGCTACTGCCAGCCCGGCCAGATCATGGCCGCCACGGCGCTCCTGGCGAAGACGCCGAAGCCCTCCGACGCGGACATCGACTCGGCGATGACCAACATCTGCCGCTGCGCCACCTACACGCGCATCCGCGCGGCCATCAAGCAGGCCTCCGGCCAGCCCGTGAAGGCGTGAACGCTATGACCCTCGAACTGACCGGCGCCTCGCGGCGCGACCTTCTGAAGGCTTCCGTCGTCGGCGGCGGCCTCGTCCTGTCCTTCAACATCGCGGCCAAGGCCGAGGCGGCGGAAACCGCCGGCGCCCAGTCGCTGAACGCCTATGTGCGCATCGCACCGAACGGCATCGTCACGATCATGGCGAAAAACCCGGAGATCGGGCAGGGCGTGAAGACCTCGCTGCCCATGATGATCGCCGAGGAGCTGGACGTCGCCTGGGAGAACGTCCGCATCGAGCAGGCGGACAACGACCCGAAGCTCTACACGCGCCAATTCGCCGGCGGCAGCTTGGCGACCCCGATGAACTACGACGACCTGCGCCGGGTGGGCGCGGTGGCGCGCGCCATGCTGGTGAACGCCGCGGCGACCGCTTGGAACTGCCCGGCGGGCGAATGCCGCACGGATTCCGGCAAGGTGATCCACGTCTCGACGGGCCGTAAGGCCACCTACGGCTCGCTGGCCGGCCAGTGCGCCGGTGTCGCCGCGCCCGATCCCAAGACCGTGCCGCTGAAGGACCCCAAGACCTACAAGATCATCGGCAAGTCGATCCCGCAGTACGACGTCGCCAAGATCGTCAAGGGCGAGCCGATGTTCGGCATCGACGTCCGCGTGCCCGGAATGCTCTACGCGACCTTCGAGAAGGCGCCGGTGTTTGGGGCCAAGGTGGCGAGCGCCGACCTCGACGCGGCCCGCGCGGTGAAGGGCGTCAAGAAGGTCTTCGTCGTCGACGGCGGGACCAAGCTCGACGGCCTGCTGCCCGGCGTGGCGGTGGTGGCCGATAGCTGGTGGGCGGCGCGCAAGGGCCGCAACGCGCTGAAGATCCAATGGGCCGACCATCCGACGGCGCAACAGAGCACGGCCGGCTTCGACAAGCAGGCCGCCGAATTCGCCGCCGGCGCCCCGCAGACGAACCTGCGCAAGGACGGCGACGTCGACGCGGCGCTGAAGGGCGCGGCCAAGAGCGTCGAGGCGGCCTACGCCTATCCCTTCCTGGCGCACGCGCCGCTGGAGCCGCAGAACTGCACGGCGAGCTTCAAGGACGGCAAGATGGAGATCTGGGCGCCGAGCCAGAACCCGGAGCCCGGCCGCCAGCTCGTGGCCACGACGCTGGGCCTCAAGCCGGACGACATCACCGTCCACATGACCCGCTGCGGCGGGGGCTTCGGCCGCCGGCTCTCCAACGACTACATGGTGGAGGCCGCTTGGATCGCGCGCGAAGCCGGGGCTCCGGTGAAGCTCCTGTGGACGCGCGAAGACGACATGCACCACGACTTCTACCGGCCCGCCGGCTACCACTACTTCAAGGGCGGCGTGGACGCGCAGGGCAACGTGGTGGCCTGGCAGGATCACTTCGTGACCCTGGGCGACGGGACCAAGGTGGCCTCCAGCGCAGGCATGGGCGGGACCGAGTTCCCGAGCCGCTTCGTGCCCAACTGCAAGATCGACCAGTCGATCATCCAGACCGCGGTGCCGACCGGCCCGCTGCGGGCCCCGGGCTCCAACGCCATCGCCTTCGTCAACCAGAGCTTCATCGACGAGCTGGCGCATGCGGCGGGCGCCGATCCGCTGGCCTTCCGCATGAAGCTCCTGGGCGACAAGCCGATGGTGGGCGAAGGCCCCTCCGGCTACAACGCCGCGCGTATGCGCGGCGTCCTGGCCGCGGTGGAGAAGATGTCCGGCTGGGCCAACCGTGGGAAGCTGCCCAAGGGCACGGGCATGGGCGTCGCCTTCCACTACAGCCACGCTGGCTACTTCGCCGAGGTGGTGCAGGCCTCCGTCGCCGCCAACGGGACGGTGAAGCCGCAGAAGGTGTGGATCGCCGCCGACGTGGGCCGCCAGATCGTCAACCCGGCAGGCGCGCTGAACCAGGTGCAGGGCGCGGCGATCGAGGGCCTCTCGCACGCCATGTTCCAGAAGATCACCATCGTGGGCGGGGCGGCCAAGCAGTCGAACTTCGTCGACTATCCGCTGCTCAAGATGGCCGACGCGCCGGCGGTGGAGGTGAAGTTCGTGATCACCGACTACCCGCCGACCGGCCTGGGCGAGCCTGCCCTGCCGCCGGTGATCCCAGCACTCTGCAACGCTATCTTCGCCGCCACCGGCAAGCGCATCCGCAGCCTGCCGATCGACAAGAGCCAGCTGAAGACCTGATCGCTTCAGATCCTCCCCCTCAGGGAGGTGGCGCGCAGCGCCGGAGGGCTTCGCTGACAGCTCCCCCTGAGGGGGAGCATCTTGTGGCGTCGACGCTTGCAACGGCATGATGTTCCCGAGGCGGCGTCAGACCGCTCGTTCGAACGGGGACGCCACGTGCAGAAGCTTCTGATCGCCAATCGCGGCGAGATCGCCGTCCGGATCGCGCGCACCGCCGCGGAGATGGGCGTGCCGACGGTGGCGGTGTTCTCCGAGGACGACGCGGCTTCGCTGCACACCCGCAAGGTCGACGAGACCCTGGCTCTGAAGGGCTCCGGCCCGGCGGCATATCTCGACATCGACCAAATCGTGGCTGCAGCCAAGACAAGCGGCTGCGACGCCGTCCATCCGGGCTATGGCTTCCTGTCGGAGAACGCCGCCTTCGCGCGCGCCTGCGCCGATGCGGGGCTGACCTTCGTGGGGCCGACTCCGGAGACGCTGGAGCTGTTCGGCGACAAGGGGCGTGCGCGGGCGCTGGCGCAGCAGTGTGGCGTACCGGTGTTGCCGGGCACGGACGGGCCGACGACGTTGAAGGACGCCGAGGCCTTCTTCGCGAGCCTCGGCAAGGGCGGGGCGGTGATGGTCAAGGCGGTGGCCGGCGGCGGCGGGCGTGGCATGCGGCCCGTGATGCAGCCCTCGGACCTGCCGGCCGCCTACGAGCGCTGCGCCTCGGAGGCCAAGGCGGCGTTCGGCAATGGCGACCTCTATGTCGAGCAATTTCTGCCCCGCGCTCGGCACATCGAGGTGCAGATCGCGGGCGACGGGACCAGCGTCAGCCACCTCTGGGACCGCGAGTGCAGCCTGCAGCGCCAGCGCCAGAAGGTGGTCGAGATCGCGCCGGCCGACATGCTGCCCATGGGCTTGCGCGAGCAGCTCTTCGCCGCCGGCGTCAGCCTGGGCGAGGCGGCGGGCTACAAGAGCCTGGGGACGATGGAGTTCCTGGTCGAGGGCGAGCGCTTCGTCTTCATCGAGGGCAATGCTCGCCTGCAGGTGGAGCACACGGTCACCGAGGAGGTTACGGGCCTCGACCTGGTGCGGCTGCAGTTGCAGATCGCAGCCGGCCGTTCATTGGCCGAACTGCGCCTGACCCAGGGCGACGTGCCGGCGCCGCGCGGGCACGCGGTGCAGGTCCGGGTGAACCTGGAGACCATGGCGGCGGACGGCTCGGCCAAGCCGGCGGGCGGGGTGCTTACGGCGTTCGAGCCGCCGTCCGGGCCCGGCGTTCGAGTCGACGGCTTCGGCTACGCGGGCTACCGCACCAGCACGCGGTTCGACAGCCTGCTCGCCAAGCTGATCGTGCACGCGGGCGCGGGCGGCCTGTCGCGTGCGGTCGCCAAGGCCTATCGCGCGCTCAGCGAATTCCGCATCGAGGGCTCGGCCACCAACATCGCCTTCCTGCAGAACCTGCTGGCCCTGCCGGCGGTGGCCGCGGGCGAGGTCCACACCCGCTTCATCGAAGAGCACATGGGCGGGCTGGCCGGCGCGCCGGAGGCTCATCCGAAGCTCTATTTCGATGCGGCCGCTCGCGGCGCCGCGCCGGCGGCGTCGGCGAAGGTGGGCTACCAGGTCGACGCTGTGGACCCGCTGGCTGTCCTGGCGCTCGGCAAGCAGGAAATCGATCAGCCTACGGAGGAAGAAGAGCCGGAAGGTCCGGAGGGGACCAAGCCGCTGCGCGCACCGTTGCAGGGCACGGTGATCAACGTCTCGGCGGCGGTGGGCGACACGGTGCGCGCCGGCCAGGCGCTGATGATCATGGAAGCCATGAAGATGGAGCACGTGATCGCCGCCGAGGTCTCCGGGATCGTGCGGCAGGTCACGGTCGCCGCCGGCGACACTGTCTTCGAGGGCCATCCCCTGGCCTTCCTGGAGGAAGCCGAGATCGAAGGCGGCGCGGGCGGCGAGGAGGAGGCGGTCGACCTTGACCATATCCGCCCCGACCTGGCCGAGGTGCTGGAGCGTCACGCCCTGACCCTGGACGCGGCGCGGCCCGATGCGGTGGCCCGGCGGCGCAAGACCGGCCAGCGCACGGCGCGGGAGAACGTCGAGGACCTGGTCGATCCCGGCAGCTTCGTCGAGTACGGGCCGCTGGTGGTGGCCGCGCGCCGTCGCCGGCATAGCCTGGACGAGCTGATCCGCACCACCCAGGCCGACGGCATGATCATGGGCTGGGCCAGCGTCAACGGCGACCGCTTCGCCGAGGACAAGGCGCGCACGGCGGTGCTCTCCTACGACTACACCGTGCTGGCTGGCACCCAGGGCGCGAACAACCACTGGAAGCTCGACCGGATGAGCGAGCTGATCCATCGCTGGCGGACGCCGACTGTGTTCTTCACCGAGGGCGGCGGCGGGCGGCCCGGCGACACCGAGGGCGGCGGCTTCACCCGCGGCTTCGAGTTCTGGGGCAAGCTGTCGGGCGCCGTGCCGCTGGTGGGCGTGAACTCCGGCCGCTGCTTCGCCGGCAACGCAGCCATCCTCGGCTGCTGCGACGTGATCATCGCGACCAAGGACTCGGCGCTCGGCATGGGCGGGCCGGCGATGGTGGAGGGCGGTGGCCTGGGCGTCTTCCGGCCCGAAGAGATCGGCCCGATCAAGGTGATGCAGGCCAACGGCACTATCGACATCCTGGTGGAGGACGAGGTGGAGGCCGTGCAGGTCGCCAAGAAATACCTCTCCTACTTCCAGGGGCCGGTCGCCGACTGGTCGTGCGCCGACCAGCGGCTCCTGCGCCGCTCGATCCCGGAGAACCGCCTGCGCGTCTACGACATCCGCAAGCTGATCGAGACGATCGCCGACGACGGCAGCGTCCTGGAACTGCGGCCCAAGTTCGGCCTGGCCATGGTCACCGCCTTCATCCGCGTCGAGGGCCGGCCGATGGGCGTCTTCGCCAACAATCCCATGCATCTCGGCGGCGCGATCGACTCGGACGCCTCGGACAAGGCCGCGCGGTTCCTGCAGCTCTGCGAGGCCTTCGACATCCCCGTGCTGTCGCTCTCCGACACGCCCGGCAACATGGTGGGACCGGAGGCGGAGAAGACCGGCCTGATCCGCCACTGCTCGCGACTCTTCGTGATCGGGGCCAACCTGACCGTGCCGATCTTCTCGGTGATCCTGCGCAAGTCCTATGGCCTGGGCGCCATCGCCATGACCGGCGGCAGCTACCAGGCCGCGATGTTCTGCGTCTCCTGGCCCACCGGCGAGTTCGGCGGCATGGGCCTGGAGGGCTCGGTGAAGCTGGGCTACCGCAACGAACTGGCGGCCATCGAGGACCCGGTGGCGCGCAAGGCCAAGTTCGACGAGATGGTCGCCGCGGCCTACGCCAGCGGCAAGGCCATGGCCCGCGGCTCGCACCCGGCGCTGGATGACGTCATCGACCCGGCCGACACGCGGCGTTGGATCATGGCCGGCCTGAAGACCCTGCCGCCGGTCCCGCCGCGCACGGAGAAGAAACTGAGGTGGGTGGATAGCTGGTGAGCGGCACGGACGAGCTGCAGTGGCTGATGAATTGGTACGCCGCCCAGTGCGATGACGAATGGGAGCATCGCTGGGGCGTCGAGATCGGGACGCTGGACAATCCGGGCTGGAGCCTCAGGGTCGATCTGGTCGGGACCGACCTGGAAGGACGTGAATTTCCGCGGTTGGCTCGCGGCCTCGAAAGCGAGGCGAGCTGGAGCGTCTGCTGGATGGAAAAGGACAGGTTTCACGCCGCTTGCGGTGCGAAGGATCTGGCGGAGGTGCTCGGTACTTTCCGACGGTGGGCTGATTCCGGACCTTCTCCCCTTGCGGGAGAAGGTGGCGGCGAAGCCGACGGATGAGGGGTCGCCCTGCGCTCTCGGCGCGAGTCGCCTGACCGCCGCCTCGGAGATTCTGAGAAACGCCTCATCCGACCCGCCGCGCGCGCCACCTTCTCCCGCAAGGGGAGAAGGACGCCTGATGAAAGCTCGCCGATGGATGGTATTCTTAGGCCAGATGAAGGGGCGATCCATGAGCCAGTTCACGCGGCGCACGGCGCTGAGCTTCGGAGTCGCAGCGGCGCTCGCGCCCGACGCTTTCGCCCAGGTTACCACCGAGGGGCGCGCCAATGTCCCCGGCGGGACGATCTGGTGGAAGAAGGTGGGATCGGGCTCGAAGCCGCCGCTGCTTACCCTGCACGGCGGGCCGGGCGCGGGGCACAACTATCTGCTGCCGCTGGCGGCGCTGGCCGACGACCGGCCGGTGATCTTCTACGACCAGCTCGGATGCGGGAAGGCCGACAGCCCGGCCGACGAGAAGATCTACACGATCCAGCGTTCGGTCGACGAGGTGGACGCGGTGCGCAAGGCGCTTGGCCTCGACCGCATCGTGCTGTTTGGCCACTCCTGGGGCTCGATGCTGGCCATCGAGTACCTGTGCCAGGGACGCGGCGCGGGCGTTGAGAAGCTGATCCTGGGCGGGGCCCTGGCCAGCGTGCCCCAGGCCAACGCCGGCCAGATGCGGCTGATAGAGCAGATGCCGAACGGCGCCGGGGCGCGGATGCATGCGCTGGAGAAGGCGCACAAGGAGAACACACCTGAGTACCAGGCGCTCACGGAGCAGTTCTATAAGCTGCACGTCTGCCGCGCCGATCCGCCGCCGCCCGAGTTCCTGGCGTCGGGCAAGAACCTCGAGACCTCGATCGCCTACCGCGTGATGAACGGTCCCAACGAGTTCACCATCGTGGGCGTGATCAAGGATTGGGACCGACGCAAGGACCTCGGCCGCATCAAGCTGCCGACCCTGATCACCACGGGCGAATACGACGAGGTGACGCTCGACTGCCACGAGACGATCCACCGGGCGATCAAGGGATCGACGCTGGAGATCTTCAAGGACTGCAGCCACATGACCATGAACGAGCAGCCGGCGAAGTACGTGGCGTCGCTTCGGCGGTTCCTGGCCTGAGGCTCAGTGCGGGACGTAGGTCCGCAGCACGTCCTCAATGATCCGTTCGAGTTGGCCCAGCGTGTTGCAGGTCTTCGCAACGTGGGTGAAGCGCTGGTAGCGGTACATGACGCTGTCGCCCTGACCCCAGTAGCTCTCGGGCTCCGGGTTTAGCCAGATCACCGCCCGCGCCCGCTGCTGGATCAGATGCATCAGGTCGAGCCGCGGGTCGGCGAAGTTGGAGCGGCCGTCGCCTAAGAAGATCACCGTAGTGTGGCGGTCGACGCGGTCGATGTGGTTTTCGACGAAGTCCTCCAGCGCCTTGCCGTAGTCGGTCTGCTGGAAGCCGATGGTCTGCAGCACCTTGAGGATCGCGCCCTCGACGCCGTTCTCGTCGAGGATGGCATTCACCGGGATCAGCCGGCCGGAAAAGGCGAACGCGTCCAGGTGATCGACCACGTCGTTCAGGCTGTAGAGGAAGGTCAGGAGGAACTGGGCGGCGGCGGCCACCGACTTCGACACGTCGCAGATCGCCACGATGGACGGCTTGTCGACCTTCTTGATCTTCCACTCGATCTCGAAGGGCACGCCGCCGTGGGCCATGGATTTGCGCAGGGTCTTGCGGACATCCAGGTGGCCCTTGTTGGCGGTATGGCGGCGGCGCGAGTAGCGGTCGGCCAGGCGCTTGGCCATGCGCTTGACCAGCGCCTGCATCATGGCCAGGTCGACCGGGTCGATGCCGCCGTCGGCGTTCAGCGCCTTCTTGGCCAGCATCTCCTCGCGCAGCGCCTTGCCGGAGCCGGCGGCGTAGAGCTCGTGCTGGCGCTCGACAAAGCGCTGGGCCTGCGCGGCCAGCGCCTTCTTCGCCGCGTCCAGGCGGTCGGCGCGGCCGCCCCCGTCCGGCAACTTGCGGGCGTTGGCGATGATTTGCTCGATCTGCGCCAAGCCCATCTCGTCCAGCAGCCGGCGGGTCATGCGGCTGCGCTGCGTGGAAAGCCGGATCTCGGCGACGCCGGCGCGCTCGGCGGCGGCCTCCATCGCCTGGGCCACGGCGGCCGTGTCACCCTGCAGCAGCATCTGGGCGAGCGGCGAGCCTTCCGCGGCGCTGTCGTCGGACGGGCCGCCTTCGGCCTCGCGCGGCTCAGGCGGCGGGGGCAGGTCGAGGATGTCGCGGGTGAAGAAGGTCTCGAAGGTCTCGTCGAAGCGGGCGACCTCGTCGCGGGATTTGGCGAGCGTGGCGCAGAGCGCGTCCTTGAAGAGCTCGCGGTCGGCGTAGCCCACGGTCGCCGCCGTGCGCGCCGCATCGATCGCTTCGGCGGGCGAGACCTTCACGTCGGCCGCCCGCAGCGCTCTCAGGAACTCCTCGAGGGTGTGCTGCATGGCCTCAAGCCCGCTCATCCCGGCGAAGGCCGGGATCCAGATGGGATAGCTGGGATGCGGGTTCGAACAGCTCAGCAGCAAACCAAGCCATATCGGCGCTCGGCGATCTGGATCCCGGCCTTCGCCGGGATGAGCGGTAGATGGGGATATGGCTCACGGCTACCTGCGGTGCATCAGCTCGACGATCTGGGGTTCGACGGCAACGATGTCCTGCTCGAACTTCAGGATCACGTTCAGGGTGTCGCGCACCATCGCCGGCTCCAGGCTGTCGGCGTGCAGCAGGACGAGCGCGCGGGCCCAGTCGACGGTCTCGGAGATCGAGGGCGCCTTGCGCAGGTCCAGCGTGCGCAGGGATTGCACGAAGGCCACGAGCTGGTTGGTCAGGTTCTGCTCGATGCCGGGCACGCGGGTGGCGACGATGCGCTCCTCCAGCGCGGCCTCCGGCAGCGGGATGTGCAGGTGCAGGCAGCGGCGCTTCAGCGCGTCGCCCAGGTCGCGGACGTTGTTGGAGGTCAGGAACACCAGCGGCGGGGTCTTGGCGACGATAACCCCAAGCTCCGGCACCGAGACCTGGTAGGCCGACAGCACCTCCAGCAGGAAAGCCTCGAAGGCCTCGTCCGACTTGTCGATCTCGTCGATCAGCAGGACACAGCCATCGTCCTGACGCAGCGCCTGCATCAGCGGCCGGGGCTCCAGGAAGGGCTCGGAGAAGAAGAGGTCGCCCATGCCGTGCAGGCGATCCATGGCGGCGTCCATGTCAGGCGCGTCGGCGAGCGCCGAGCCCATCCGGTCCTTGAGGATCTGGGTGTAGAGGAGCTGCTTGCCGTACTTCCACTCGTAGAGCGCCTTGGATTCGTCCAGGCCCTCGTAGCACTGCATGCGGATGAGCGGCTTGGCGAGCAGGCGGGCGGTGGAGAGCGCGAGCTCGGTCTTGCCGACGCCGGCGGAGCCTTCCACCAGGATCGGCTTTTGCAGGTTCACGGCCATGTAGAGGGCGGTCGCGATGCGGCGCGAGGCGATATAGCCCACGCTGCCCAGGCCCTCCACCAGGGCGTCGACCGAAGCGAACGGATCGGCGGCGGCGCGCGTGGCCACCGGCGGGGAAATGGTCAAAGTCTCGAACTTTCAAATGGTACGTTGAAAGCCCCGATTGTGCCGAAGGCGGCCGCCCAGGGCAAATGCCTTAGGGCCAGTAGCTCGCCTGGCCGGTCACCACGCGGCGCATGTAGTCCACCGCCTTGGGCCATTTGGGCGACTTCGGCGGCGGAACGATCGGCGACGAGGGCGGGAAATAGTCGCCGTGGTCGTAGCCCAGTCCCTGCGGGATCGGCTCCTCAAAGACCGGCGGCGCATAGGGCGGCTTGGGCCCGGCGCGGCCGAGCGCGGCCTCCCAGGGGCTGTCGTTGTAGCCCAGGAGCACATCGGAAATGAAGTCGCCGGCTGGGTAGGCGAGTTGCAGCACCTTGTCGGACATCGAGGAGAGCACGCAGATCCGCCCGGCGTTCTGTTCGGCCCGCAGGTACTGGCCGGCCAGGCAGTCGTCGTCGACGGCGCCCGCGGCGATGCAGACCTGGGTCGCGGGCCGGTCCATGTTCTGGATCGCCTCCAGCAACACCCGGCCGCCCAGGCTGTGGGAAATGAAGGAGATCGAATTCGCGCCCGGGAACACCCGGTTGCAGTAGGCGGCGATGTGGCGGCCGGAGGTCACCGCGTGGGCGGCTTCCCAGGGGTAGTCGACCACCGGCAGCCAGAAGTCGCCGGGCCACAGGACGCCGAAGAAGCGGTAGTTGGGCGCCAGGTTCAGGTTGTCTTCCAGGGCCGCCAGAGAGCCCACGCCGTGCGGCCGCGAGACGTTGAAGCCGTGGATCGCCAGCACCACGTCACGCCCGGCGACCCAGGTCGCCGTATCGTTGTCGCTCACGAGGCCATAGGCGAGCGGCGTGACGCTCGGATCGCAGTCCACCGCCTTGGGCGGCTGCACCGAGCCGCCCCGGTCATGGGTCCGAAGGGTGACGAAGCGGGTCACCTCAGAGCTTCTTGGCGGCCTTGAGCGCGTTCATGGCCGATGAGAGCGCGCCGGTCAGATCCTTGGCGACCGGGGCCAGCGGGACGGCCAACAGGCCCACCGCGAGCACGGTCCAGAGGTCCGGGGGATTTTCGCCGGTCGTGCCCTTCCAGAGCAACCAGGCGACATAGGCCAGGCCCAGGCAGATCGCGCCAGCCAGGACCCGGCACCAGTTGCGGTATTGCTGGTCGGCGGCCTCATAGGCGGCGTCCAGCAGAGCGTCGATCGTCGCGTTCATCCGCCCCAGGACATTGAGATCGGAGTCGGTGAGCTTCGTCCCCTTCTCGAGCTTGACGATCGCCGCGGTGAGGGCGGTCGCGTTGACGTGGCTGGCCTGGGCGACCTGCGGCGCGTTCGCCGAATTGAGGCCGAGCTTGATCAGGGCCTGGGCCTTGGCCTTCTGGTCGGCCTTGGCGACGCCGCCGACCCAGCTGGCGCGCACCACCGGCCACCAGCCGTCGGAGCCCAGCGCATTGTCCAGCGCCGCGCTGAATGGCGTGAGCGCGCTGCGGATATGGCCGCAGCCGATGTTGGAGGCCCCGCCCCAGAACGCTTTGGTGCTGTCCAGCAGGCCGAAGGCGGCGGTGGAGAGCGCGCCAAGGCCGGCGAGCGCCGCGCCCAGGTCGGCCAGGCTGATGAGGTTCTCGGCCATCGCATCCCCCGGTTGAATCCTCGGTTTGGATGCAACCGGCGGAACGAGGGTTTGTCAATCGCCGCGAGGGATGTGTCGCTAGACGTCGAACTCCACGCCCTGCGCCAGCGGCAGGGTGCGGCCGTAGTTCACCGTGTTGGTGGCGCGGCGCATGTAGGCCTTCCAGGAGTCCGAGCCGGCCTCGCGGCCGCCGCCGGTCTCCTTCTCGCCGCCGAACGCCCCGCCGATCTCGGCGCCCGAGGGGCCGATGTTGACGTTGGCGATGCCGCAGTCTGAGCCGTTGGCCGAGGTGAAGAGTTCGGCCTCGCGCACGTCGTTGGTGAAGATCGAGGACGACAGGCCCTGGGGCACGTCGTTCTGCAGGCGGATGGCGTCGGCCAGCTCGGAATAGCGCAGGACGTAGAGGATCGGGGCGAAGGTTTCGCGGCGAACCACCTCGGCTTGCTCCGGCATCTCGACGAGCGCAGGACGGACGTAGGCCGCGTCCGGGCAGCCGGGGACTTCCACGGCGTCGCCACCGGTCACCTGGCCGCCGGCCTTGCGGGCGTCGGCGAGCGCACGCTGCATCGCTTCGAAGGCTGGCAGGTCGATCAAGGGGCCGACGAGGGTTCCAGCCTGGCGCGGATCGCCGACGGGGACCGAGCCATAGGCCGCCTTCAGCCGCGGCAGGAAGGCTTCGTATAGGCTGTCGTGGATGAAGAGCCGCCGCAGCGTCGTGCAGCGCTGGCCGGCGGTGCCCATGGCCGCGAAGGCGACGCCGCGCAGGGTGAGGTCAAGGTCCGCGGTGGGTGCGACGATGGCGGCGTTGTTTCCGCCGAGCTCCAGCAGGGCGCGGGCGAAGCGCGCGGCCAGCTTGGGCGCGACGGCGCGGCCCATGGTTGTGGAGCCGGTGGCCGAAACCAGCGGGACCTTCGGGTGGTCGACCATGGCCTCGCCGACCTCGCGGCCGCCGATGATCACGGCCGAAAGACTCTTGGGCGCTGTGCCGAACTTCGCGCAAGCGCGATCGAACAGCGCCTGGACGGCGAGCGCGGTGAGCGGGGTCTTCTCGGACGGCTTCCAGACCACGGCGTCGCCGCACACGAAGGCCAGGGCGGCGTTCCACGACCAGACCGCGACCGGGAAGTTGAAGGCGGAGATCACGCCCACCACGCCGATGGGGTGCCAGGTTTCCATCATCCGGTGCTCGGCGCGCTCGGTTGCGAGCGTCAGGCCGAAGAGCTGCCGCGACAGGCCGGTGGCATAGTCGCAGATGTCGATCATCTCCTGAACTTCGCCGTTGGCCTCGGAGACGATCTTGCCGGCCTCCAGGGTCACCAGCTTGGCGAGGTCGGCCTTGGCGGCGCGCAGCTCCTCACCCAGCAGGCGGACCAGTTCGCCGCGGCGCGGGGCGGGCGTCGCGCGCCAGGACAGGTAAGCCTCGTGGGCAGCCTCGACGGCGGCGGCCACGGCCTGCGGGCTGGTGTCGTGCACCTCGCCGATCGTCTCGCCGGTGACGGGCGAGCGTACCGCGCGCTCGCCGCCGGTCCAGAGAGCCTCGGGAACGCCCAGGCGGCCCAGCACCTCGGCGGCTTCGGCTCGCGCGGAGCCGATCTTGGTCTGTACGGTCATGGTCTCTTACTCGGCGGCGGCGCGCAGCGCTTGCGGCTCTGTAGCGTAGAAGCGTCCGAAGCGGTTCGCCAGGAAGTCGGCGAGCGGAATGTCCTCCTGCCGGATGAAGCCGGTCTGCGGCAGCTCGCCGTCGGCCAGCATGTCGAGCACGGCGCAGACGGCGCCGGCGGTGGTGATCTGGATGGCGCTCTTCATCTCGCCGCCGACGGGCTGGGCGAAGACCTTGTTGACGTAGGTCTCCTGCATCAGCCGGCCGTCCTTCAGTCCACTGACGGTCACGAAGACGATGACCACGTCCTGCAGGGTGGCTGGGACCGCGTTTTCCAGGATGTCCTTCAGCAGCGGTCGGCGGTTGCGCAGGCCCAGGTCGTTGAGCAGCGCCTTCATGATCGCCGCGTGGCCGGGGTAGCGGATGGTGCGGTAGTTGAGGTTGCGCACCTTGCCTTCGAGCGTCTGGCACAGCGTGCCCAGGCCGCCCGAGGTGTTGAAGGCTTCGTAGGTCACGCCGTCGAGGGAGAATTCCTCGCACTCCTCCAGCGCCGGCACCTCGCGCAGGCGGCCCTCGACGATTGCCTCGCAGGGCTCGCAGTACTCGTTGATCACCCCATCGGTGGACCAGGTGAGGTTGTAGTTGAGCGCGTTGGAAGGATAGCGCGGCAGGGCGCCGACGCGCAGGCGCACGTCGTGCAGTTCCTCGAAGTGCTTGCAGAGGTCCCAGGCGGCGATGGTGATGAAACCGGGAGCCAGGCCGCACTGCGGGATGAAGGCGGTGTCGGAGTCCTTGGCGAGGTCGCGGACAACGCGGCTGGCGGCCACGTCCTCGGTAAGGTCGAGGTAATGCGCGCCCGCGGCCTTGGCGGCCTGGGCCACGACCGTCGTCAAGTGGTAGGGCGCAGCGTTGACCACGGCGAACGCGCCGGCGAGCGCCGCGGCGAGCTTCTCCGGGTCGTCGATCGCCATGGCTGTCGTCCTGGCGCGGGAGTCGACGCCGGCCAGCGCCTCGGCGCTCTGGTCGATCACCAGCATCTCATAGTCGCCCGAGCCCGCCAGCAGGCTTGCGATGGTGGAGCCGATCTTGCCGGCTCCGACGACGGCGGCCTTGCGCATGAGTGTCTTCCTCCAAAACGTGTCTCCGGGAGGATGATTCGAGGCGGCGTCGCTTTCAATTCGCATTTCGGCGATATCGATGGCATATTTAGGCAAATCGACTGCAGCATCCGGCGAAACGACGAATATGGACGACCTCGACGAGAACCTGCTGGCTCGCCTGCGAGAGAATGCGCGCGCGCCCGTCGCCGAACTCGCCCGGGCGCTCGGCCTCTCGCGGACCACCGTCCAGAGCCGGTTGGCGCGCCTGGAACGCTCCGGCGTGATCGCCGGCTACGCCGTGAAGCTGTCGGAGGCGCGGCAGGCGGCGCTCATCCACGCCTTCGTCATGCTGACCGTCGAGCCGAAGCAGGCGGCGGCCGTCACCGCGGCGCTTCGCCGGATGCCAGGGGTGCGCAAGCTACAGTCGGTCAGCGGCCCGGCCGACATGATCGCCGCCGTCGAGGCGCCCAACGTCGGAGAGATGGACGCCCTGATCGATGAGATCGGGGCGCTGCGCGGGGTCGAACGGACCAATTCGTCGATCGTGCTGGCGACCAAGTTCGACCGCTGAGCCTTGGCCTCCACGGGCTTCGCCCTCCACGGGCTTCGCGACGGTCAGCGGCCGGCGGCGAGCGCGTTATGTACGTCGGTCGCTGCGATCGCGCCCTCGCCCTGGGCGACTGAGATCTGGTTCAAACCTCTGACGAGATCCCCGGCGGCGTAGAGGCCCGGCACGGAGGTTTCCTGATGCGCCCCCACGATGAGCCGGCCGGTCCCATCGCGTCGGGCCCCGGCGTCCACGGCCAGCGACGCGCGCGGCGTCACGCCCAGGGCCGAATAGACGGCGTCGAACGCCTGCGGCCCGCCCGGGCCGAAGCACAGCGCCGAGATGCGCCGCCGATCCAGCACGACGCTCTCGATGGGCGTCTCGATCAAGCCCACGCCGGCGGTCTTGAGCTTCCGGCGCTCGGCCCGCGTCAGGTCCGCGCGGGCCCCGGTGTGGATCAGGCAGATGTGCGGCGAATAGGTGGTGAGGAACCGCGCCTCGCGGGCGGCATGCGCGCCGCTGCCAATCACCGCCACGCGGTTGCCGATCACCTCATAGCCGTCGCAGATCGGGCAAACCCGGACGAGACCCAGCCGCACCGCTTCGTCGGCGCCCGGAATCTCCGGCTCATTGTCGATGACGCCGGTCGCCAGGATCACCTTGCGGGCGTCGACCCGTCCGTTCGCGGTTTCGAGCCGAAAGCGCCCCTTGAGCCTCCGTAGCCCCTGGACATGCCCGCTGCGGATCTCCGCGCCATAGGCTTCCGCCTGGCGGCGCATCCGCCCAAGCAGCGCTTTGCCGCCGATTCCGCCCGGGAATCCCGGGTGGTTATGGCTACGGGGAATCCAGCCTGCCCGGCTGCCGCCAGCGTCCAGGACACGGAAGCTTCGCCGGAAGCGCGCCAGATAGATCGCCGCAGTCAGCCCCGCAGGCCCGGCGCCGACCACCGCGCAGTCCAGAAGCGGCTGATTTTTCGAGATTTTCGCCACCGTACGCTCCGTAAACCCGCCCTCAACACACGGTTGCTAAGCTCCAGGGTCAGTCGGAGCGCTCGTGTCCAATGAAATCGCTTTCGCGTCGGTTCCTGATCAGCGTCGGCCTCATGTCGCTGGTCATGACGGTGCTTGGCACCCTCGGCGCCTTTGTCGTCTTCGAACGCGAGCTGTCCAACCGGCAGATCGGCTACCTCACGGACTATGTCCGAGAGCGCAGCAGCAATGTCGATCGGCGCTTCTCCAACCTCTCGACCCTGCACAAGGCCGCCGCCGAGGAGCTCGAGCAGCGGATGAACCACATGTCGGACGCCCAGGTGGCGCAGCAGGCGGACGCCTACTTCCCGGTGCAGGCCGACGGCACCCGCCGCAGCCGCTCGAAGTACTTCGACGGCGTGATGGAGGACGGCGACTACACCTACGGCATGGGCGCCTTCGTGGGCCACGCCAAGGACGTGCCGCCGCAGGAGATGAAGGCGCTCGTGGCGGCCTTCAAACTGGTGGCCGGCTTCGGCCAGGCCGCGCGGCGCGAATACGACAACTTCTACTTCTTCACGCCTTGGCAGACGCGGCTCGTCATGTACGGCCCCGACCGCCCGGATCACCTGATGTTCTACCGCCACGAGGCGCCCGCCGACCTCAGCATCGCCGCCGAGGAGATGGCGCGGATCACCCTGCCGCAGTTCGACCCGCAGCGGGTGACGCGCTGCACCAACCTGCAACGGCTGATCCAGGACAACGTGGGCAAGCGGCTGGCGACGGCCTGCCTGACGCCGGCCTATGTGAACGGCCGCTACGTGGGCTCGTTCGGCTCGTCCATGGAGCTGACCCACTTCTTCCTGAGCGCGCTGAACAATACGCCGAGCGGCGCCTCGCCGCTGATCGTGACCTCGAAGGGCGAGCTGATCGCCTACCCGGGCTTCACCGACCAGTCCAAGGCGCCTGAGAAGACCCTGGCGGCCTACGAAAAACGCTTCAGCCTGCAGAAGCTGGTCGGCGAGATCGCCAAGGACGGCCGCGCGAACGGGGTGATTGACAGTCCCGACGGCCGCCAGATCGTGGCCTTCGGCCGCCTGAACGGCCCCAACTGGTACCTGCTGCTCACCTATCCCAAGGCCGAGATGATGGCCTCGGCCCTGCGCTCGGCGGCCTGGGTGCTGCTGATCGGCGGGGTCGCCTCGGCGCTGCAGGCGCTGGCGGTGGTGCTGATGGCGCGCAGCAGCATCGTGCGCCCGGTCGAGCGGCTGGCAGCCTCCTGCGAGCCGGAAGCCTTCGGTCTCACCCAGCGTCCGGACGTTCGCGACGTCGAGCGCCGCAAGGACGAGATCGGCGTGCTGGCGACGGCGCTGCGCACCGAGCGCGAAAAGACCGTGGCGGTCATGGCGTCGCTGGAGGACCGCGTCAGCGAACGCACCGCCCAGCTGGAGCGGGCCAACACCGAGAAGTCGCGCTTCCTGGCCAATATGAGCCACGAACTGCGCACCCCGCTGAACGGCGTCATCGCCATCTCCGAAACCCTGGCCGGCAAGCAGACGACGGCCAAGGGCCGCGAGCTTGCCGAGCTGATCGTCTCGTCGGGGCGGTTGCTGGAGCGGGTGCTGACCGACATCCTGGACTTCTCGAAGATCGAGGCCGGCGAAATCTCGCTGGCCCGCGACGAATTCAGCATGCAGCGCCTGGTGGGCGGCATCGCCGAGCTGCACCGCGCCTCGGCGCAGGGCAAGGGGCTGGCCTTCCGCTGGACGGTGGCGAGCGAGGCGGAGGGCCGCTTCGCGGGCGACACCGTGCGGATCACACAGGTGCTCTCGAACCTGCTCTCCAACGCGGTGAAGTTCACCGAGGCCGGCGAGGTCGCGCTCGAGGTCATCGCCTACGGCGACGAGGTCCGCTTCCAGGTTTCCGACACCGGCATCGGCTTCGACGAGGAAACGGGCGCGCGCCTGTTCCGGCGCTTCGAGCAGGCCGACGCCTCGATCCGCCGCCGGTTCGGCGGCACGGGGCTGGGTCTCGCGATCAGCCGCTCGCTCATCGAGCTCATGGGCGGCCGCATCGTGGTGCAGTCGACGCCCGGCCGCGGTTCCACCTTCTCGGTCTATGTGCCCCTGGAGCGCCTGGAAGGCGAAGCGGCCGAAGAGGGTGGCGATCAGGCGCCGGTGCTCGACATCGCCGGCTGCCGGGTGCTGGTCGCCGAGGACCATCCGACCAACCAGAAGGTCGTGGAGCTGATCCTGGAGTCGGTGGGCGTCAGCCCGACGATCGTCGAGAACGGCCAGCAGGCCATCGACCTCCTGAAGACCGAGCGCTTCGACGTGGTCCTGATGGACATGCAGATGCCGGAGCTCGACGGCCTGTCGGCGACGATTATGCTGCGCGAGTACGAGCGCGAGACCGGAGCCAAGCGCACCCCGGTGATCATGCTGACCGCCAACGCGCTCGACGAGCACATCCGCTCCAGCCACGAGGCCGGGGCCGACCTGCACCTCTCCAAGCCGATTCACGCCCAGGCCCTGATCGAAAGCATCATGAACGCCATCAGCGCCGAGCCGGCGGCCGAAGCGCCCTCGAGCGCCGTCGCCTAGGGCGCGTTCAGGTAGATCGGGTTCCCGAGCAGCCAGAGCTTGCCGTCCGGTCCGCGCACCTCGACGCGGAGCCAGTGGCGCCGTCCGTCGCCAGACAGTTCGAAGCTGCGGGTCTCGTCGTCGCCGGCCAAAGCCGCGTCGGCGAGCTTGGGTTTGGGGCCGTCGCCGACCAGGCCCAGCGAACCGCCGGCCGCGTGCGCCACGCGGATCGTGAAGCGGACCGGCGCGCCGGCCGGAGCTGGGAGCGCGTCGCCCATCTCCGCCTTGCCACCGCCCGCCTCCGCCGTAACCTCCAGGCGCCGATCGCGGCTGCCGGTGACGTCGACGAAGACATGGCCCGCGCGGATCGCCGCCAGGACCGCCGGTTGCGACAGCTCCGCGGCGTGGACCACGGTGGTGGGATAGCCGATCGCCGAGGGCTTTCCCGGATCGAGGTCGGCGTCGTGGTTATCTGAGCCGCCGACGGCGGTGATGCGCAAGCCCGCGTTGAGTCTCGCCTCCCAGAACGGGATGCCGGAGAGCGGCGGGTCGGCGCGGCCGGCGTCGACCGCCTCGATGGCCTGGACACGGCTGAAGTCGGTGTTCGCGACCGTCCAGCCGCAGCCCATGCAGGCCTCGCCGGACGGCAGGGCCGGGTGATTGATGGAGATCAGACCGCCGGCCTTCTCCACCTGCGCCTGGATCGCCGCGAGGGTTGGCGCGCGCGGCGAGCCAAGCTGGAAGTCCATCGGCGCTGTGGGGCCCCAGACATTCGCATGGCCCTGGAAGGTGGTGATCTCCCGCCCGGGGATCACCAACAGTTCGTCGAAGTAGGGGGCAAGTTCGCGCAGGGCGTCGTTCTGCGAGGTCGCGTTGTGGTCGGTGACGGCGATGAAGTCGAGGTCGCGGGCGTGCGCCGCCTCCAGCGTGCGGAATACCGGGCAGGGGACGCGCACGCCGCGCTGGGAGGCGCAGGCGCCGTCCGAGTGAGCGGTGTGCATGTGCAGGTCGCCGCGGTACCAGCCGGGGCCGGCCTTGATCGGCGCGGCGCTGAAGCCTGCGAAGGCCGGACCGCGCTCGAAACGGACGTGGGCGGTGTAGCGGGCCTCAGCGCCCGCCCGCAGGTTGGGCACGCCCAGAACCAGCTTCCAGACGCCGGCCGGCAGCGGCCCCGGCAGGTAGGAGGGCGTGGCGTCGGCGTCCGAGATCGTGAAGCTCTGCTTGTTGCCGCCGCTCCAGCCGCGGAACCGTTGCGGGTCGCGGACGCCCAGGTCGATCACCGACTTCTGGTCCTTGCCGGTGTAGACGAAGTCGACGGTCAGACGCGTGGCCCCGGCGGGCACACGGAACGGGACCTCGCGGTAGGTCTGGTGGTCGGCGTGCGTGAGGACGCCGGTGAGGATAAGGTCCTGAGCGGCGCCTGGCGTCGCGAAGAGGAAGACAATGGACGACGCCAGCGCCCAAAAGATCCTTCTCCCCTTGTGGTGGGAGAAGGTGGCGGCCGCAGGCTGACGGATGAGGGGTTTCGCTGGCATTGGAGACGCTTCCTAGGCCTCGATTGTGAACGGCCTGCGCGACCCCTCATCCGACCTGCTTCGCAGGCCACCTTCTCCCGCAAGGGAGAAGGGCCATCCGGTCCCTGTCAGGGCTCCTCGTTGGAAAACACGATCGTCCCCGAGGCGGCGAACATGCCGCCGACGCCGTGCGCGATGCTGATCTTCGCGCCCGGTACCTGGGCCGGGGCGATGCCGCGCATCTGCCGCACGCTCTCCTGCAGGGCGTACATGCCGTACATGCCGGAGTGCATGTAGGAGAGCCCGCCGCCGTTGGTGTTGAGCGGCAGCTTGCCTCCGGCTTTACCTTCAGTAGGGGGCGCGGTGTTGCGGTCGTTGATGAAGCCCGCCGCCTCGCCTGGCTTGCAGAAACCGAGGTCCTCAAGGCCATAGAGCGGTAGGTGGGCGAAGGCGTCGTAGATCATCAGGTGATCGACGTCCCCGTGCTTGATGCCGGCTTCGTCGAACGCCTTTTTGCCGGAGACCCGGAAGGCCTTGGAGGAGGTGAAGTCCTCCATCTGGCTGACCATCGGCGTCTCGACGCTCTCGCCGGTCCCCAGGATGTAGACGGGCTTTTGCGGGAAGTCCTTGGCCCGCTCGGCCGAGGTCAGGACCAGCGCCCCGCCGCCGTCGGTGACCAGGCAGCACATCAGCTTGGTGAAGGGCCAGGCGATCATGTCGGACTTCAGCACGTCCTCGACAGTGATGGGATCCTTGAAGCTGGCGCGCGGATTCTTCGCCGCCCATTCGCGCTGGACGACCGCCACCATCGCCAGGTCTTCGACGGTGTAGCCGCGGGCCTTCAGGTAGCGGAGCACGGGAACCGTGAACATGGTCGGCGGACCCATCGGGCCGTAGGGCATCTCGAACTGGCCCGCGAGGCTGGAGGCCGCGCGGCCGAAGCCGCCGGCTCCGACGCGGCTACGTCCGCTTTCGCCGTGGGTGATCAGGACGGTGTTGCAGAGCCCCTCGTTGATCGCCGCGGCCGCGTGGCGGACGTGCAGCATGAACGAGCAGCCGCCGACGCTGGTGCCGTCCGCATAGGTGGGCGTGATGCCCATGTAGTGGGCGAGGTCGACGGGGCTGATGCCGGCGGTGGCGACGCCGTCGATGTCCTTGGGCTTCAGGCCGCAGTCGGCCAGCGCGTTCAGCGCCGCGTCGGCGTGCAGGCCGATCACCGAAACGTCGGGGATCTTGCCCATCTGGGTGGTCTCGGCGGCGCCGACGACCGCAATCGATTTCTGTTTCATCGGTCTCAGCCTTTCGCCGGTTCGAAGAGCGGAAGGGAGATGTCGTCGGTCTGCTTGGCGAAGCTGACCTGCACCGGCATGTCGAGTTGCAACGCCTCGGGCGTCTGCGGGCAGCCCACGATGTTGGTCATCATCTGCGGGCCCTCGGCCAGCTTCACGACCGCGATGGCGTAGGGCTCGGTCCCCATGTCGGGGCGCGGGCGCATGTTGATCACATAGGACCAGAGCACGCCCTTGCCGCTGGCCGCGTAGTCCTCGACCTTGCGGCTGCCGCACTTGGGGCAAAAGGGCCGCGGCGGAAAATAGCTCCCGCCGTCGCATTCGGTGCAGCGCTGCAGGCGAAGCTCGCCGGCCTTGCATCCTTCCCAGAAATGCCGGGTCTCCGGCGTGGGCTCAGGCAACATCCGTGGTGGCATGTTTGAAATCCGTCCCGGTCAAAATCGCTGAAAAATCCCTCCAGGCGCGGGCGCGCTTCGAGGGAGGCGCAGCAAAGCCGACCCGGGGCGGCTTGTCACCCGTCCGTGGCGGATTCCGGCGTCACGCCGAAGATTTCGCGGAAGGCTTCCAGACCGCGCGGCGTGAAGTTCACCAGGCGAGTGCCCGGTTCGCGCGACGCCCAGCCCAGGCCGTAGAAGCGGTCGAGCAAGGCCGCGCCGAGCGCGCCGGCCAGGTGGGTGCGCCGCACGCTCCAGTCCAGGCAGCCCTTGCAGAGTGGCCGGCGCGAGGTGGCGAGGCCCGCGACGTCCAGGCCCAGCGCCTCCATGAAGGTGCGGCCGGTGGCGGTCAGGGTGAGCGTGTCATCCGCCTCGATCACGAAGCCGCGGGCCACCAGGTGCTCCAGCATGCTGACCGCCAGCTCGCCGGCGAGGTGGTCGTAGCAGACCCGCGCACGGCGCAGCGCCGGCTCCTTTGGGCCGGTGCGGACGCGGGTATGGCCGGTGCGGGCGGCCAGCCCCATCAGGGCTTCGAGCACGCCCGCAACGTCCTCGCCGGAGAGCGCATAGTAGCGGTGGCGGCCCTGCTTTCGCTGCGTGAGCAGGCCGCCGGCCTCCAGGCGCGAAAGGTGGGAGCTGGCGGTCTGGGCGGTGACGCCGGCCTCGCGGGCCAGCTCGCCGGCGGTGAGGGCCTGTCCGGCGAGCAGGGCGGTCAACATGTTGGCGCGGGCAGGATCACCGACCAGGGCGCCGATGGTGGCGATGTCAGGGCCAACTTTCATGGTTCTATGATAGCCGAACCATGGCTGCTCCGCCATGGGCGAGCTTTCGAGAGCGCTCGAAGCTTTGCGCCGCTAGTCGACGACCATGTCGGCCGCGCCGGGCGGCGGGGCTCGCACGGGGCGAAGCAGCAAGAGGCTGGGCGCCAGCAACAGGCAGCCGATGGCCATGCCGCCGAACAGGGCGTCGTAGCTGATCATCGTGCCCTGGCGGGTGACCTCGCCATTGAGGGCGGTAAGGCCCTGGACCGACTGCAGGTTCAGGAAGGACGGGAGCGCCCAGCGGACCACCGGATCGGTGATGGTGATGTGCTCGGTCAGGCCTGAGTGGGCGATGGCGGCGTCGCGGATCAGCATGGCTTGCAGCAGCGAGATGCCGGCGCTGGACCCCAGGCTGCGGGCCATGGTGGAGACGATCGTGCCCTCCGTGCGATGGATCGGCGCGAGCTTGGCGTAGGCCAGGGTGTTAAGCGGGGCGAACAGCAGGCCGGTGCCGAGCCCCTGGACGAAGCCCGCGATCTCGATGGGCCTGGGCGTCATGGCGAGGTCGAATTGACCCATCTGCCAGAGCGCCAGGCTGGACAGAAGGACGCCGACCAGCAGTACGGTGCGCGGCCCGAACCGCGCGACCAGCATCGGCACGGCCAGGAAGGCGATCAGCGAGCCGACGCCGCGGGTCATGCTGGCGACGCCGGCCTGCAGGGCGGAGTAGCCGAGCAGGGTCTGCATCATCGAGGGCAGCAGTGCGCTCGTCGAGAACAGCAGCACGCCCACGAACATGCCGAAGAGGGTGGTGCCGACGAAGTTGCCGTCCTTGGCGAGGTCGCGGTGGAAGAAGGGGTGCTCGGCGGTGATCGTCTGGACGATGAAGACGTAGAGCCCGGCCAGGCAGATGGCGGTCTCGATCCAGATCTCCTTGGAGTCGAACCAGTCCTGGGTCGGGCCGCGGTCGACGAGGAGCTGGAAGCCGCCGATGAACAGCACGAGGGCGCCGAAGCCCAGGAAGTCGAAGGGCCGCTCCCGCCCGCCCTCGTCGGTGTCCATGAACGTCCAGATGCCGAGGAAAGCCAGGATGCCGATCGGCACGTTGATGTAGAAGACCCAGCGCCAGGAGAGGTTTTCGGTCAGCCAGCCGCCCAGCGTCGGGCCTATGATCGGCCCTAGGATGACCGCGGCGCTCCAGATGCTCATCACCCGCGGGATCATCCGCTGCGGGTAGATATCGAGCATCACGGTCTGCGAGAGCGGGATCAGCGAGGCGCCGGCGACGCCCTGGATGAGCCGGAAGATGACGATCTCCGGCAGGCTGGTGGCGATGCCGCAGAGGATCGAGGCGACGGTGAAGCCCGCGATCGAGGCCAGGAACATGGTCTTGCGGCCGATCTTCATCGACAGCCAACCGGACAGCGGCGTCATGATCGCCGTGGCGATGATGTAGGACGTCAGCACCCAGACGATCTGGTCCTGCGCCGCCGATACGCTGCCCTGGATGTGCGGCAGGGCGACGTTGGCGATGGTCTGGTCCAGGGTGTTCATCAGCGTCGCCAGCATCAGGGCGCCGGTGATCGGGATACGGTTGGCGACGTCCTTCGCTGATGCCATCGCCGGGCCCTAGACCAGCGAGACCGAGAGCTTGCGCCGCTCGGTCGAGGCGCGCAGTTCCGCCCAGATGGCCTCTTCGCGCGCCGTGTCTCCGGCCTTCTCCGCGGCGATGTGCGCCTGGATCAAGCGGGCGCGCAGGCGGGCGTTCTCGGCGCGCAGGGCGGAGAGGTTGAGGCTGGCTTCCGCGGCGATGTCGTCGAGCAGCGCGGCCAGGGCGCGGTTTTCCTGCACGAGGTTCTCCGCGGCGCCGTCCCAGACCTCGGCGGCCAATGCCAGCAGCATGGAGGACAGCCCCAGCGCGCTCGCACGCTCGGCATCGGGGACGTCGGGGGCGGCGTTGCGGACCAGCAGGGCCGCGAGTTCGGACAGGACGGAAGGAACCTCTGGCGTCATAGCCGTCCCATCACCTTCAGGATCGCCCGGTCCTGGGCGTTCAGCAGCCACCAGGCGGGATAGACCATGATCGGTTCGCGATTGCCGCCGTCGATGAAGGCGCGCGCCGAGCCCACCCAGATGCCCTGGCCCTTCACGCAGTTGAACAGGGTCCACCAGTGCAGGGCGACGGGATCGGCGACGAGACCGCTCGCCTGTTCCCAGAACATGATCGCCTGCGCCTTGGGAACCAGGCCCCCGGCCAGGCCGCGCCCGAACTCCCAGATCGGGTTGAAGCCCCAGGCCAGGTCCTCCAGCGGGTCGCCCAGGTGAGCCATCTCCCAGTCGAGCACGCCATGGATCTCGCCGGCCTCGTCGTAGAGGAAGTTGCCGGTGCGATAGTCGCCGTGCACCACCGAGAGCTTCTGGGCGCCCGGCGGCGGGTTGGCGCGCAGCCAGCGGATGGCGGCCCTGGCGATCGGCTGCGGCTCAGCCTCGTCCGAGTCGAAGATCGCCTCCCAGTGGTCGAGTTCACGCCGCCAGGCCGCGTCGAGGGCGGGAGGCTCCATCACCGAGGTCAGGCCCATCGCCTGCGGATCGGCGCGGGCGATCTCGCCGAGAATCGTCCACTTGCGCCGGGCGACGTTCGGCAGAACAGCCTCGTAGCCGCCGGCGAACAGGAGCTGCGGCGAGGCCTGGAAGCCGGTCAGCTCCTCGGCGATGAAGAAAGGGTGGTCGAGGGCGTCGTCCGCCTCCTCCAGCCACAGCATCCTTGGAACCGGCACCGCCGATCCGTGGAAGGCGCGGTAGGCCTCGAACTCCACGCGCCGCTCGGTGTCGATCAGGCTCGCGGGCGGGTCGCGGCGCAGGATCAGCTTGCGCTCGTGGGCCTGGCCGGCCTCGCGGTAAGAGAGGCGGAACCGGTAGGTCTCGCGCGACGCGCCGCCGGAGATCCGCTCAAGCGCGCTCACCGCCACCTCCGACGCCGAGGGGAGCCGGCCAGCGATATAGTCGGCGAGCCGAGGCTCGAGAGGATGGCTCACCCGGTCTCAGCTCAGCTTGAAGCGGATCGGCAGGCGCTTGGGGCCGTTCACGAACACCGACTCGCTCATGGCCGGGGCGCCGTCCAGCGACAGCTCCGAGAGGCGCGGCAGAAGCTCCTCCCAGAGGATGCGCATCTCCATCTTGGCCAGGTGCTGGCCCAGGCACAGGTGCGCGCCGTAGCCGAAGGCCAGGTGCTTGTTGGGCTTGCGGTCGACGCGGAAGGCCTGGGGATCTTCGAACACCGCCTCATCGCGGTTGCCCGAGGCGTAGCAGAGCATCAGCCAGTCGCCCTTCTTCATGTCGCGCCCGGCGAACTCGGTGTCGGCGGTGGCTGTGCGCATGAAGGTCTTCACCGGCGTCGTCCAGCGGATCGACTCGTCGACCAGGGACGGGATCAGCGAGAGGTCCGCCTTGACCTTGGCGAGCTCGCCCGGGTTCTCGGCCAGCGCCCACATGGCGCCGGCGGTCGAGGACGAGGTGGTGTCGTGCCCGGCGGTCGCGACGATGATGTAGTAGCTCATCGCCTCCAGGTCGCTGATCGGCTGGCCGTCGATGGTTGAGTTGGCGATCAGACTCGCGAGGTCCTCGGTGGGATGCGCACGCTTGGTCTCGGACAGCGCCCGGAAATAGTTCGAGAAGTCGATGATCACGCCGAAGTCGAAGTCGCGCTCCTCCACCGGCTTGTCGCCATCGCGGCCGAGCTCCGGGTCGGAGGCGCCGAACAGCTCCTGGGTGAGCTTCAGCATGCGGGGCTCGTCCTGCTCCGGCACGCCCATGATGCTCATGATGACGTGCAGCGGGTAGTGCAGGGCGACCTCGTTGACGAAGTCGCAGCGGCCTGCGCTCGCCGCCATCTTCTCGACCGCGGCCTTGGCGATCACCCGGATCTGGTCCTCCAGGCGGCGCAGGTTCTGCGGCATGAACCAGCCCTGGGTCAGGGCGCGGTATTTGGGGTGATCGGGGGCGTCCATATGGATCAGGGTGCGCAACAGGTGCGGACTGCCGCCCATCATCTCGCGGACCTTCTTGTCGCCCGCCTGGCCGATCAGGGTCGGGGAGCGGTCGCCGTTGTGGAAGAGGTCGTTCTGCCGGCTGATCTCCAGGATGTCCTCGTGGCGGGTGACCACCCAGAACGGATCGACGCCCTCGATCTCGGCGACGCCCAGCGGCTCATTGGCGCGCAGCCAGCGATAGGTTTCGTGGATCCGGCCGTCGGCATAGGCCCCGGGCAGGACCAAGGTCTCCGCCATGGATTGCGGGATGCGGTGGTCGGCAGCGGTCATCACGCTCATCGGACGCTCCCCTTGTGTTCTTCTTGTCTTGCTCACTTGATACGCCTCGGAAGCGGGTCGCAAGCGTGACGGCGCGTAAACGGGAACTCCGTGAAGTGAGGGAATGGGGATGCTGACCAAGGGCGACGACTTCCCGATCCACCAGACGCCGGAGCCGATCGCCTATTCCGGCTCGGACCGGAATTTCTACGACCGCTACTTCTTCAACGGCTATTCGCCGGACGGCTCGGAGTTCATCGCGGTGGCGTTCGGGGTCTATCCGGCGCTGAACGTCGCCGACGCCCACGTCTCGATCATCCGCGACAACGTCCAGCGTTGCCTGCACGCCTCCCGTATCCTGGGCATGGAGCGGATGGACCTGACCGTGGGGCCGGTCCGGATCAAGGTCATCGAGCCGCTGCAGACGCTCAAGGTGACGCTGGAGCGCGCCGAGGGCCTCGCGCTCGATCTCACCTTCGAGGGGCGTTCGTTCCCGATCGAGGAGCCGCGCTTTACCCGCCGCAACGGGCCGCGGATGTTCATGGACTACACGCGCCTGACGCAGAACGTGCGGGTCGCGGGATGGACCGAGGTCGATGGCGACCGGCGCGAGACGGGAACCGGCTGGACCGGTACGCGCGACCGGTCCTGGGGCATCCGCCCGGTGGGCGCGCCGGACCCGCAGCCGACGCCGGGCGCAGGCCTGGCCGGCTTCTTCTGGCAATGGACGCCGATCAACTTCGCCGACCGATCCATCTTCTTCCACGTCAACGCCGACACCGAGGGCAAGCCCTGGAATACGCGCGCGGTCATCCTGCCGGACGGCGCCGGCGCGGAAGGCGGCTGGCACTCTGACGTCCCGCGCATGGAGGAGGTGACGATCAAGCCCGGGACGCGCCACGCCTTGGGCGGGACGCTGAAGATCCCGTTGGAGCAGGGCGAGGCCACGGTGCGGCTTGAGCCCCTGAAGGCGCCGGGTGGCGTCTTCCTGATGCGCGGCATCGGCTACGGCGGCGAGTGGCGGCACGGCGGGCTGAAGGGCGAGCTGGTGGTCGCGCGCGAGGACATCGACCTCAGCGCCGTCGACATGGCCGCGCCGGAGAACTGGCACATCCAGGCCATCTCGAAGGCTGTGATGGAGGCCCCCGGCGAGCCGGCGCGCGAGGGCGTCGGCATCTTCGAGCAACTGATCGCAGGACCCTACCGGCCCTACGGCATTTGACGCGCTAGTGCTTGCCGAAGACGTGAGCCAGGCGGGCGACCGCCGGCAGCATCAGGGCGCCCAGCAGGCAGGGGAAGATGAAGAGGATCAGCGGCACGGTCAGCTTGGCCGAAAGCGCCAGCGCCTTCTCCTCCGCCCGCAGCATCCGCTTGGAGCGCATGTCCTGCGAGAAGACGGTCAGGGTTTCGCCAAGGCTGGTGCCCATCTCCTCGGCCTGCCGCAGCATGGTGGCGAGCTGGCGCGCGTCGTCGATGCCCAGGCGGTCTGCGAAGGCGGACCAGGCGTCCTTCCGCGACTTGCCGGCGCGCAGCTCCAGGACCAGGAAGCGCAGGTGGACGGTCAGCGTCGGGTAGCGGCGCACCAGCTCTTCGGTCACGCGCGTCACCGCCGCGTCCAGGCTGAGGCCCGCCTCGACCGACGCCACCAGCAGGTCCAGCAGGTCGGGGAAGCCGTCGGAATATTCCCGCTCGCGCTTGGTTCGGCGGACCTTCAGGACCTGATCGGGGCCGAGGATCGCGGCGCCGGCCATGGCGGCGGCGGCCGAGATGCCCATCATGCCGGCCTTGCCGCCGACCAGCACCGGCAGCAGCAGGATCACGCCCAGGGTCGCGAGGGCGAGAGCTGCGGCGCGCAGGCCCAGGTAGATGACGGGCGCCTCGCGGTTGTAGAAGCCGGCCTGCATCAGGCGCGAGCGCAGCACCGACAGTTTGGCCGGGTCGCGCACGGCGCTCTGCTGGCCGAGACGGCGCACGGCGCCCGTGAGCTGGCCGCCGATGAAGCCGCCGCGGTTGCGCCGCGAAGTGCGCGCCATCTCGATCTGGCCGCCGCCCGCGCCTTGCATCCGGCCGCGGCGGATCGCACGGAGGCGAAGCTCGGTGGCCATCAGCCAGGCCCCGCCGCCGACCCCGGCCAGGACCAGGAGACCGCCCAGCATCGAGACGACGTTCTGGATCTGCAGCCCACCCATCGGCCTAGAGCCTCAGATCGATCATGCGGCGCATGACCATGTTGCCGACGAACATCCAGAATCCCAGGATCACCAGGCCCCACTTCACAATCGGCTCGTGGATCACGTCGCCGTAGAAGTGTGGCGATGAGATCATGATGAAGCCCATGGCGATGAACGGCGCGGCCGTCAGGATGAGCGCCGAGGCGCGGCCTTCGGAGGAGGCCGCCTTGATCTTCAGGCGCATCTTGTGGCGGTCGCGAACGGTCGCGGCATTGAGCTTGAGAAGGCCGGTGAGGTTGCCGCCGGCGCGCTCCTGCAGGCGCACGGTGGCGGCGAAGAGGTCGACGTCAGGGTGCTGGCAGCGCTCCGACATCCGCGCGACGGCCTGCTCCATGGTCGCGCCGTAGGCGATCTCGTCGGCCGCCATGCCGAATTCCGAGCCGATCGGATCGACCATCTCGCGGCCGACCAGTGAAATGGCGGTGGGCACCGGGTGGCCGGCCTCGAGGCTTCGCACGATGATCTCCAGCGCCTGCGGCAGCTGGTGGCCCAGCGCCTTGGCGCGCTGGCCGACCTTGAATTTCAGGAAGGCGATGGGCCCGCCGATCCCCATGACGACGACACCGGGGACGAACATCACCAGGTTCTTGGTCAGGAAGACGGCCGCGGCGCCGCCGGCGAGCGCTGCGCCGAGCACGTAGAGCGTCCACTTCTTGGGGTCGTAGGCGACGCCGGAGGCGACGATCAGGTCGGAGAGCCAGCGCAGGCGCTTGCCGCGTTCGCCGGCGGCGTTCAGGCCACGCTGCTTGCGCAGCTCCATCACCAGCGCCGACACGCCATCGACCCGCTCGGCGACCTTCAGGCGCTTGTTCACCTTGCGCTTCTGGGTGGCGACTGTGAGCAGGCCGATCGCCGCCTGCCCGGCGGTGAAGACCGCCGCGAAGATCAGGATCAGGAAGATGATGTTGGTGTCGAACTTCATGACGCGCCAAGCACCTTGGTGGGGTCGAAGTTGGCGGTGTCATAGGCGATGCCGCGCCGCTTCATCTCGTCCAGGCAGCGCGGGCGGAGGCCGGTGGCCCGGAACTCACCGTGCACGGTGCCGTCGGCGTCGGTATGGGTGCGGTTGAAGGTGAAGATGTCCTGCATCTGCACCACCTGGCCCTCCATGCCGGTGATTTCGGTGACGTGCGTCACCTTCCGCTTGCCGTCGGCCAGGCGCATCACCTGGATGATCAGCCCGATGGCCGAGGCGATCTGCTGGCGCATGGCGTCGGGGCTGATGGACAGCCCGCCCATGGCGATCATCTGCTCGAGGCGGCCGATGGCCTCGCGCGGGTTGTTGGCGTGGATGGTGGCCATCGAGCCTTCGTGGCCGGTGTTCATGGCCTGCAGCATGTCAAAGGCCTCGTCGGCCCGGACTTCGCCCAGGATCACGCGGTCGGGGCGCATCCGCAGCGCGTTCTTGACCAGCTCGCGCTGACGGATCTCGCCCTTGCCCTCGATGTTGGGCGGGCGGGTCTCCAGGCGCACAACGTGCGGCTGCTGCAGCTGCAGCTCCGCGGCGTCCTCGATCGTGATCAGGCGCTCGCCGTGGCTGATGGCGGCGGAAAGCGCGTTCAGGAGCGTGGTCTTGCCGGAGCCGGTACCGCCGGAGATCACCGTCGACACGCGAGCCTTGACGGCGCCGTGCACGAAATCGGCGAGCTCGATGGGCATGGCGTTCAGTTCCACCAGGCGCTCGAGGGTCAGCGGCTTCTTGGAGAACTTCCGGATCGAGACGGCCGCGCCGTCGATGGCGATCGGCGAGATGGCCGCGTTCACGCGGCTGCCGTCGGCGAGGCGGGCGTCGACCATCGGCTGGCTCTCGTCGATCCGCCGGCCGACGGCGGCCACGATGCGGTTGACGATGCGGAGCAGGTGGTCGTTGTCGCGGAAATGGACGGGCGTCAGCTCCAGCTCGCCGCGCCGCTCCACATAGACCTGGAACGGCCCGTTGATCAGGATGTCGTTGATGCTGTCGTCCTTGAGCAGGGGCTCGAGCGGGCCCAGGCCCACCATCTCGTCATAGATCGACGAGCCGAGTTCCTGCAGGTCGGCGGTGGTGAGCGCCATGCGTTCGTCGCGTGCGAAGTCGGCGACCAGGCGCATTACTTCGCGGCGCAGGTCCGCCTCGTCCAGCTTGTCCAGCTTGGCGAGGTCCAGCTCCTCGATCAGCCGGCCGTGCAGGCGCAGGCGGATGTCCAGTTGGGACGGCGGCGCGCCCTTGGCCGTCGCGGCGGGCCGGGGCGCCGGCTCAGGCGTGGGTCGGGGCGCGGGGGCGGCGGCCACCGCCGGCTGGGCGGGCGTCGGCGCGGCGGCCGGCGAGGGCTGCGCGGGAGTCGAATTGGGGAGCGAAAAGCGGCCCATCAGGCGGCCCGGCTGTCTTTGCCGACACGCGCCGCGGGCTCGGCCGCGAGGCGATTGACCAGCACCTGGACATCCTTGACGATCTTGGACTTCGGCCGGTGGGTGGCGATCGGGCCGCCCAGGTTCACCGAGGCGGCAGCCGCCTCCCAGTCGGAGCTGACCCCGCCTTCGGCCTTGCGCTGCAGCGCGCGCTCGGCCTCGGCCATGGAGGGCGCAGGACCGAACATGCGGCCGGCCAGGCGGTTCAGCACGATGCGCGGCTTCTTGCCGGAGCCGATGCCCCGTTCGATCTCGTCGGACAGCGAACGGGCGGCCAGCAGGGCGGGAACCGTGAGCTCGGACACCACCAGGACCTCGTCGCAGCCGCTCAGCGCCTGGATGGTCCAAGGACGGCGGTGGCGCGGGATGTCCAGAACCACCCACTCATAGGTCTCGCAGGCGACCTCCAGCAGCCGCAGGACGGCCTCGGCCGGAACGGCGTCGAAGGCCTCCGGGTCGCGGGGCGCGGCCAGCAGGTCGAGCTGCTTGGTGACCGGCGTGACGAAGGCCTGCAGCATGGACGCGTCGAGCTTGTCCGACGCGCGGGCGAGCTCGCCCAGGCGCATCGCGGCGCTCGAGCCGAGATAGGCGGCCGCCGAGCCGTCGGCGAAATTGAGGTCGATCAGGCAGACGCTCTTGTCCTTGCCCGTGCGCGCGCAGAGCTGGGTGGCGATCTCGACAGAAAGGGTGGTGGCGCCCGATCCGCCAACGGCGCCGGTCACCGCCCAGGCGCGGGCGATGTCGCCGCTCGACGGCATGGCGGCGGGCGCCGCGGCGACGGGCGACTTGGCCTCCAGGAGCGTGGTGATCGCGTGCTCGGCGGCTTCATTCGTGAACGGAGCATCGAGGACGTCCGACCGTTCCAGGCGCAAGAGCGCGCGGACGACGGCGGTCGCCAGGTGCGAGCCGACCATCAGGACGGGCGGCGGAGCCGGGCAGAGCGCCAGCGCCTGGATGCCCGCGGCCAGCGCCGGGCCGCCCCAGGCGTCGGCGTCGATAACGACGAGGTCGGCGTCGGCGATCCCGACGCCGATCAGGCGGTCAAGACCGCCCGTTTCCAGGATCGCGCCCTCCAGCGGCCCCTTGGCAAGCTCCGGCATTGCGCCGCCGATCGCCAGAACGCGGCGACCAATGAGGGCCTGAACACTCATAACCTTCTACTTTCCGGAGGCAGGGACGATGGGAGCGATGGAACCACGCAGTTGCGGTTTGGAAGGGTCGGACGTCGGAGCTGCCTTGGCGGAGGCCGCGGCGGCCGGCGCGGTCGCCGGAGGCGGCGCGTCGGGCAGCATGTCGCCGCGGGTGTCGCGGTACATCGGCTTGTCGTAGGGCTCGCCCTTCAGCAGCAGATCGGCGACGGTCGGCTCGGCCCCGGCGATCATCTTGGTCTTCGCCGCGTCGAGGTCGGCCTGGTCGACCACGTGCGGGGTCACGACGATGAGCAGCTCGGTCTCGTTGCGCTGCCAGCGGGTGGAGCGGAAGAGCGCGCTCAGGATCGGGATCTCGCCCAGGCCGGGGACCTGGCGCACGGCGTTCTGATAGCCGTGCTGGTAGAGGCCGCCGATCGACAGGGACTCGCCGTTCTTGAGCTCGACCGTGGTGCTGGTGCGCCGCACGGTGAGCGCCGGAATGGTCAGGCCGTTCAGCGAGATGGTGTTGGTCGGGTCGAGCTGGCTGACCTCAGGCGCAACGACCAGCTTGATCGTGCCGTCGTCCTGCACCGTGGGGGTGAAGTCAAGCTTGACGCCGTAAGGGCGGAACTCGATGGTCACCAGGTTCTGGCCGGCCGGCACGGGGAACGGGAATTCGCCGCCCGCCAGGAAGCTCGCCTTTTCGCCCGACATCGCCACCAGATTGGGGCGCGCGAGAGTATGAACGATGCCCTTCTCCTCCAGCGCCTGCAGCTGGGCGTCGATCAGGGTGTGGCCGGAATGGCCGGTCAGGCGAAGGACCCCTTCGGGCGAGGAGTTGCCGATCAGGCCGGTGCCGAATGAAAAGTTGAAGGAGCCGTTGCTGATGGTCGCGGCCAACCCGAGGTCATGCTCGGCGGAGCGGTTGGCCTCGAGGATGCGGACTTCCAGCACCACTTGCGAGTTCTTCACGCGCAGCATCGAGGTCACGCCGTCGGGCGAGAAGCCGTCGGCGATGGCCTTGGCGCGGAGCGCCACGCCGGAGTTGGTGACGTGGCCGGTCAGGATGACGCCCTGACCCAAGCTGTCGACCTGGATGTGTTCGTTCGGCAGCGCCTGGGCCAGATCCTGTTCCAGGGTCTTGGCGTCGGAGCCGACGCGCACGTCGATGACTTCCTGCAGCCGCCCGCCCGGCCCGTAGACCAGCAGGTTGGTGGAGCCGAGCTCGATGCCGCGGACATAGAAGCTGCGATCGGTGGTGGCGACCACCTCGGCGATGTCCGGCTGGGCGACGATGATCTTGGTCGCCGGCTGGTCGAGCCGGAACGACAGGGACTTGTCGCGCGGCACGGAAATGACGCGGGTCGGCGCGGATTCGCTGGGCAAGGCGTCGGCGAAGGCCGGGGCGGCGGTCGCCCCGGCGGTCAGGAGCGCGACGCTGGCGCAAAGCGCCGTGGCCAGTTTACGGGACATGGTCATGGGCTCCTGGGAGATCACGAGGGCCGGCTGGAACTGGCGATCGTGCTGGTGGTCGGCGCAGCGGCAGGCGCAGCGGGCGCGGCTGCCGGCGCCGGCTTCGGTGCGCGCGGCGTGTGGCCGCCCTTGGTTTCACTCGCCACGATTTCGATGAGCGCCGGGCGCGGGGGCGCGGCGGCGGCGATGCGACGGGGGGCGAAGGCGCGGACCGGGGCCGCAGCGCCGCCGCCGCTGACGAAATTGGCGGCGCGCATGGGTGCGGCCATGGCGATCTCGGTCGAACCGGTCTTGCGCAGCGCCAGCGAGAGCTTGCCGAGGTCGGCGGCCACCGCCAGTTTCTGGGCGTCGGGGACGCTGACTTCCAGCGTCGCGGTCGACGGCGTCGCCGGCTTGTTGGAGGTCAGGTCGGCGTTCAGGTCCACGCCGAGCACGCGGACGTCCTGGATCACGATTTCGGAGACGTAGCTGCGGGTCTGGGCCTGGGGCGTCAGGTCGCGCATCAGCACGACGTCGACCCGGTCGCCCGGCAGCGCATGGCCGCCGACGCCAGTGACGTCGGAAACCTTGACCGTATAGGCGCGGAAGCCGTCGGAGATCTCGGCGGCGATCGAGGCGCGGGCGCCCGGTCCTGACAGCATCGACGGCAGCAGGGCCTGGCGCGCGGCGACCGGGGTCAGCGCCACCGGCGGTCCGCCGCCATCCTGGGCCAGCACCTGGGCCACGGTCGAGAAGGCGCCTTCCGGCACTGCGCTCGACGGGAGCTTGATGATCCCGATCTTGCTGGCGTCCAGCTTGTCGCCGAACTTCATGGGCGCCTTGGCCACGACGACCGGGACGCCAGCTACCTCCTGGGTCGCCTTCGCCGAAGCGGCGTTCGGCAACATGGTCTTCGCCACGACGAGGGCGGCTAGACCGAAGACGGCGCAAGCGCCGAGGCTGACAATGGTGACGACGCGCATGATTTGACCATTCGCCGAGAAAGCTTTTTCAGATCGTGACCTTAGCGATCGGACACTTGCGATATCGCCAACAAACGAGGTGAATTGGCCCTTAAGCCTGATGAACGGGCGCGCGGGGTCTGGCGGCTGTCCCGGAACGCGCTAGGCTCCGCGCCCGTCCCGGTCGGGCCGCCGGGCGCACACGCCACGAACCTTGCGGAGAAGAACGATGAAGATGCGCCGGCTGGGAACCTCGGGCCTGAAGGTCAGCGAGGTCGGATTGGGCTGCAACAACTTCGGAATGCGGATCGACCAGAAGGCGACGCAGGCGGTGGTCGACGCGGCCCTGGACTCAGGGATCACGCTTTTCGACACGGCCGACATCTATGGCGGCACGAAGTCCGAGGAGTTCCTCGGCAAGGCGCTCGGCAAGCGGCGCGGCGACATCGTGCTGGCCACAAAGTTCGGCATGCGGATCGGCGACGACGATCGGCGCAAGGGCGGTTCGCGCCGCTGGATCATGCGCGCGGTGGAAGACAGCCTGGCGCGGCTGGGAACCGACTGGATCGATCTTTACCAATTCCACGCGCCAGACCCGGACACCCCGATCGACGAGACCCTGCGCGCGCTGGACGACCTCGTGACCCAGGGCAAGGTCCGCTACATCGGCAACTCCAATTTCAGTGGCTGGCAGATCGCGGATGCTGACTGGACCGCCGCCGGCGCCACGCGGTTCGTGTCGGCCCAGAACCAGTTCTCGCTCCTGGAACGCAAGGTGGCGTTCGAGGTGCTGCCAGCCTGCGAACACTTCGGCCTGGGCTTCCTGCCGTTCTTCCCGCTGGCCTCTGGCCTGCTGAGCGGCAAGTACAAGCGCGGCGAGAAGCCGCCCGAGGGTACGCGGCTGGCGGCCTGGGGCTCGCGCGGCGCGGCGGCGCTCAGCGACAAGAACTTCGACAAGGTCGAGAAACTGACCGACTGGGCGCACGAGCGCGGCCACACCATTCTGGAGCTGGCCTTCGCCTGGCTGCTCGGCCACGAGGTGGTGTCCTCGGTGATCGCCGGCGCGACCTCGGCCGAGCAGGTGAAGACCAACGCCGCCACCGCCGGCTGGTCACTGACGCCGGAAGAGGTCAAGGAGGTCGGCGACCTGATCGCCTGAGCCGGACACCCATGTACGACCTCCTGAAAGGCCTGCGGGTGGTGGAAGGCGCGGCGTTCGTCGCGGCGCCGACCTGCGGGCTCTACCTGGCGCAGATGGGCGCCGAGGTGATCCGCTTCGACAACATCGGCGGCGGCCCGGACTTCCGCCGCTGGCCGCTCGCCGAGAATGGGTCGAGCCTCTATTGGGAAGGGCTGAACAAGGGCAAGAAGTCGGTCGCCCTGGACCTGACCCGCCCGGCTGGCCGCGAAATCGCTCAGCGGCTCGCTACGTCCCCCGGCGAGGACGCCGGCCTCTTCGTCACCAACTTCCCGGTGGATGGCTTCCTCTCTTACGAGACGCTGAAAGCGTTGCGCGACGACCTGGTCTGCGTGCGGGTGATGGGCTGGGCGGACGGCTCGCAGGGCATGGACTACACCATCAACTCTGCGCTCGGCCTGCCGCTGATGACCGGGCCCGCAGACGATCCACGGCCGGTGAACCACGTGCTGGCGGCCTGGGACCTGCTCACCGGGGCCTATTGCGCCTTCGGGCTGGTGTCGGCGCTGCTGTCTCGGATGCGCACGGGCGAAGGGCGGGAGATCCGCTGCCCGCTCTCCGACATCGGGGCCGCGACCATGGCGAACCTGGGCTTCACGGCCGAGACCCAGCTTTCGGGGCGCCAGAGGCCGCGGATGGGCAACGACATCTTCGGCGCCTTCGGGCGGGACTTCACGACACGCGACGGTCAGACCCTGATGCTGCTGGCGATCACGCCCAAGCAGTGGAGCAAGGCGCTGGATGTGCTGGGCCTCGCGGGGGAAGTCGCCGCGCTGGAGACCGAGCTCGGCGTCTCCTTCGCCGCCGACGAGGGCCTGCGGTTCACCCATCGGGCACGACTCTATCCGCTGTTCGAGCGCGCCTTCGCGCTGCGCACGGCGGGCGAGCTCGGGCCGGCCTTCGACGCCGGCGGCGTCACCTGGGGAGCCTATCAGCCGCTGGAGGCGGCGCTGGAAGACCCGCGGCTCTTCAAGGGCAACCCGGTGTTCCAGGAGGTGCGCCATCCGAGCGGCCTGAGCTATCCTGCGCCAGGCGCCATGGCGACGATCCCGCAGGATCTGCGCGGTGACGTCCGCCCGGCCCCGAGTCTCGGTCAGCACACGGACGAGATCCTTGCCGACCTGCTCGGGATGGACAGTGGCGAGGTCGCACGTCTGCATGACGCGGGCGTGGTGGCGGGAGCTGAAGGACGATGAAGGCGCTGACCCTTGCCTTGGCCGTGGCGGCCCTGCTGATCGGCCGCCCCGCGGCGGCGGCCGACTACCATACGCCACGCAACGCCGTCGGTCAGCCGGACCTGCAGGGTGTCTGGAACACCCACTTCATCCTGCCGATGGAGGCGTCGCCCGACATGCCGAGCTTGACCTTGCCGGAAGCCGAGGCGGCGGCCTACGCCCGCAAGCTCTCCGCCGAGGCCGGCAAGCTGGCGATCTTCGCCCAGGATCCCGAGGTGGCGGAGATCCGCAGCGACGAGAGCCGCTCGAGCCTCGCGATCGTCCGCGGCCAGCGGCGCACACGCCAGGTGGTGCAGCCCGCCGATGGCATGCTGCCGTTGACCCGCGGCGCCCGCGGCCAGATGCGATTCATCGAGCAAGCCCTGCGCACCCAGGCCGAACCGCCGTTCTCCAAGGACGACCCTGAGGTGAGGCCGAACTGGGAGCGTTGCGTCGTCGGCTGGGGACAGCCGCCGGTGGTCAGCACCGGGGACATCAATCCGCGCCAGATCGTTCAGACCAAGGACGCGGTGGTGATCCTGAGCGAATACGGCCCGGACCTGCGCATCATCCCTTTCACGGACAAGCACGGCCCCCTGCTGCAGGCCTCGGCGCTGGGCGACGCGATCGCGCACTGGGAGGGCGACACCCTGGTGATCGAGACGATCGGCATGCCGGCGAAGGACGCGATCCGCCCGTTCCCGACGTTGTTCGTGCCGGCCAGCGCCAAGGTGATCGAGCGCTACACCCGGGTGTCCAAGACCGAGCTGCTCTACCAGTACACGGTGATCGATCCCTCGATCTACACAGGTCCGTGGCTCGCGGAATATTCGCTCTTCGCCAGCCCCAGGTCGCTCTACGAATTCGCCTGCCACGAGGGCAACTATTCGCTGCCCAACATCCTGGCGGGCGCGCGCCAGCAGGAACGGCAAAGCCAAGCGTCCAAGAGCCGATAACATCCAAAGCTCCGCCGCGCCGAACATCCCGCGCCTGCGGGCCCGCAAGATTGCGGCGCTTCATGGAGGCTCCCTGGGATGCGCGTAACGAGAGCCGCCGGGCGTCATGCGGTCTATTACGTGGCAGGTAATGGCGTTGAGCCGCAGGTCCGCCAAGATCGGGGCTGAAAGGATGCGCCCATGAGCCAAGCCTTCTCAGCGCCGGCCGTCGGGCCGCTTCTCCGGGACTGGCGGGCGCGCCGCCGCCGCAGCCAGCTCGACCTGGCGCTCGACGCCGGAGTCTCGACGCGCCACCTGAGCTTCGTCGAGACCGGCCGCGCCCGGCCCAGCCGCGAGATGGTGCTGCAGCTGGCCGAGCAGCTCGAGGTGCCGCTGCGCGCGCGCAACGTCCTGCTGCTCTCCGCCGGCTATGCGCCGGCCTATGCCGAACGGGCGCTCGACGACCCGGCGCTCTCCGGCGCGCGGCGGGCCATCGAACTGGTGCTGGCGGGCCACGAGCCCTATCCGGCCCTGGTGTTCGACCGCTGCTGGAACGTGATCGCCACGAACAACGCGGTTGGGATGCTGCTGGAGGGCGCCGATCCAAGCCTGACCACCGGCACGGTGAACGCGCTGCGCCTGGCGCTGCATCCGTCCGGGCTCGCGCCCCGGATCGCGAACCTGAGCCAATGGCGCGCCCACCTGCTGCACAACCTGCGCGCCCAGATCGAGGCGACCGCCGATGCCGCGCTGATCGCGCTGGAAGCCGAGGTCGCGGCCTATCCAGTGGCCGATCCGGGCGAGGCGAACGCCGACGACCTAGGCGGCGTGGCTGTGCCGCTGCGCCTGCGGACCGCCTCCGGCATCCTGACCTTCATCAGCACGACGACGGTGTTCGGCACGCCGCGCGACGTGACGCTGGCGGAACTGGCCCTGGAAACCTTCTTGCCGGCCGACGAGGCGACGGCGGCGGCGTTACGCTAGGCGGCCGTCAGCTTCACGAGCAGCGCGCCCTCGCTGACCTGGGCGCCAAGTGCGACCGCCAGCTCTTCGACCTTGCCATCGAAGGGCGCCGTAAGGGCGTGCTCCATCTTCATGGCTTCCAGGGTCAAGAGCGACTGGCCCTTGGTCACGGCCTGGCCGGCCTTGACCGAAAGCTGGGTGACCCTGCCGGGCATGGGCGAGCGCACCTGGCCGTCGGTGGCCGCGCCCAGGTCGTCGGCGGCCGGCGGGTGGGCCGCGAAGACGAAGGCCTCGCCGGACTCGAAGACCACGATCTCGTCGTCGTCAGTCAGCAGCACGGCGCGCCCGGCGCCAGTTTCGCCGGCCCGCGCCATGACGGGCTTGCCGCCCAGGAACAGGCGGACCGAGGTTTCCGGCTCGGCGTTCAGGCGGAAGCCTGTGAGGTCGCGCCAGGGCGAGGGCGTCGGATCGGCGGTCTCGTCCACCACCATCGCGGCGTCGGCGGCGGCCGAAAGGGCGGCGGGCGAAGGCTCCGGCGCGGCGGTCAGGTCCGCGAGGTTGCGCTCGATGAAGCCGGTGTCGAGGTCGCCGGCGATGAAGTCGGGCGCCTCCAGGCAGCGGGCCAGGAAGCCGGCGTTGGTCTTCACCGGCCAGACTTCGACCCCGTCGCAAGCCTCCGCGAGTTCGGCCAGAGCCAACTCGCGGGTCTCGGCGTGAGCGATCAGCTTGGCGATCATCGGGTCGTAGAAGGGCGTAACCTCGCCGCCCTCCTCGACTCCCGTATCGGCGCGCACAGTTGGCGGCAGGGCGAAGTGTTCCAGCACGCCGGTCGACGGCAGGAAGCCGTTCGCCGGGCTTTCGGCATAGAGCCGCGCCTCCACCGCGTGGCCGGTCAGGCCGATGGCCGCCTGCTTCAGCGGCAGGGGTTCGCCCGCCGCCACCCGGAACTGCCACTCGACGAGGTCGAGGCCGGTGACCATCTCGGTCACCGGATGCTCCACCTGCAGGCGGGTGTTCATCTCCATGAACCAGATGCGGTCGGGGCGCAGGCCTTGACTGGCGTCGGCGATGAACTCGACGGTGCCGGCGCCGACATAGTTCACCGCCTTGGCGGCCTTCACCGCGGCCTCGGTGACCGCCTTGCGGGTCTTGGCGTCCATGCCTGGCGCAGGCGCTTCCTCGATCACCTTCTGGTGGCGCCGTTGCAGGGAGCAGTCGCGCTCGTAGAGGTGGACGACGTTGCCGTGACTATCCCCGAACACCTGCACCTCGATGTGACGCGGGCGGGTGACATAGGTCTCGAGCAGCACCCGGTCGTCGCCGAACGACGCCTTGGCTTCGCGCCGCGCGGCGCCGAGCGCGGCTTCGAAGCCCGCCGCGTCGTCGACCCGGCGCATGCCCTTGCCGCCGCCGCCGGCCACTGCCTTGATCAGGACCGGGAAGCCGATGCGAGCGGCCTCCTTGGCGAGCGTGGCCTCGGACTGGTCCTCGCCGAGATAGCCGGGTGTCACCGGTACGCCGGCCTTCTGCATCAGGGCCTTGGCGGCGTCCTTCAGTCCCATGGCGCGGATCGCGGCGCTTGGCGGGCCGATCCAGATCAGGCCCGCGGCCGCCACGGCGTCGGCGAAGTCGGCGTTCTCCGACAGGAAGCCGTAGCCGGGGTGAATCGCCTCGGCGCCGGTGGCTCTGGCCGCGGCGATGATCTTCTCGGGCACAAGGTAGCTCTCGCGCGCCGCGGCTGGGCCGATCAGCACGGCGCGGTCGGCGTCGGCCACGTGGGCGGCGCCCGCGTCGGCCTCGGAATAGACGGCGATGGTCTCCAGGCCCATGCGGCGGGCGGTGGCGAAGACCCGGCGGGCGATCTCGCCGCGATTGGCGACCAGGACGGATTTGAACATCTGGCTGGTCCTCAATGCGCCGTGGCCAGGCCGACGATCACCAGGGCCCCGATCAGGAGCCCGAAGGCGATGCTCGAGCCGATGAACAGCAGGAACATGCGGATCAGGGTCCCGATCGCGCTGATCTTGTAGGCGCCGCGCATGTGCAGGAACAGGTGCACTGGCGACAGCCAAAGCAGCTCCGAGCCCCAGTTCACCACCGTGCCCAGCAAGAAGACGACGGTCAGTAGCAGGCCCTGGAAAGACAGGGAGTGCATCGCGAAAATCAGGTGATCGTAGACGTAGACGTTCCGCTTGAAGAGGAAGAGCACGCTCAGCATCAAGGCCGCGATCGGCAGCATCAGCACGGCGAACTTCTGACCCCAGTCAACCACGGCGGCGAAGAAGGCCTCCTGGTGGTCGAGCGAGAACATCAGGCGCTCCTTCAGCCACGCGGACGCCTTCGCGTCGCCGAGCTGGACGTCCATGTTCTTGCGCATTTCGGGGCTGAGGATCTTCGCCGCTTCGGGGCTGTTGGGCGTCGCGAGCTTGAACTGTTCGCGGTTCCTCGAGATGTCGAGCGACCCCGCGAAGAACACCATCAGCAGGACGATCAGGAAGATGCGGAAGGGTGGCACCTGCACGGCGCGGTGGCCGTCGAGGTAGTCGCGGGTGAGTTTGCCGGGCCGCAGGATCAGCCGCGGGAAGGTCTGCCAGATGCGGCCGTCGAGATCGACGAGACCCTCAATGGCCTCCCAGGTCAGCTTCCAGATCGAGCGATGGTATTCCTCGCCGCGCTGGCCGCAGTTGTAGCACCAGGCGCCGGCCAGCGTGGTCTTGCAGTTGGGGCAGGGCGTGCCGAGCGGCAGGCTGTACTTGGCCGCACGCTTGGCCTCGGTCGCGACCGTGTCGGCCGTCGCCGCCTCCAGGATGTTGTCCCCCGTCGCCATGGCTACATCCGAAACACGCCGAAGCGCGTCTCCGGGATCGGCGCGTTCAGCGAGGCGGAGATCGACAGGCCCAGGACGTCGCGGGTCTGGGCGGGGTCGATGACGCCGTCGTCCCAAAGGCGCGCGGTCGCGAAGTAGGGATTGCCTTCGTCCTCATACTTCTGGCGGACGGGCGCCTTGAAGGCCTCCTCCTCGGCCGGAGTCCACTTGTCGGCGTCGCGATTGACGGTGGCGAGCACGCTGGCCGCCTGCTCGCCGCCCATCACGCTGATGCGGCTGTTGGGCCAGGTCCACAGGAACCGCGGCGAGTAGGCCCGCCCGCACATGCCGTAGTTGCCGGCCCCGAAGGAGCCGCCGATCAGCACGGTGAACTTCGGAACCTCGGCGCTGGCCACGGCCGTCACCAGCTTGGCGCCGTCCTTGGCGATGCCGCCGGCCTCGTACTTCCCGCCCACCATGAAGCCGGAGATGTTCTGCAGGAAGATCAGCGGAATCTTCCGTTTGCAGGCGAGCTCGATGAAGTGGGCGCCCTTGAGCGCACTCTCCGAGAACAGCACCCCGTTATTGGCCAGGATCGCGACGGGATAGCCCCAGATGCGGGCGAAACCGGTGACCAGCGTGGTCCCGTAGAGCGCCTTGAACTCGTCGAAGGCGCTGTCGTCGACGATGCGGGCGATGACCTCGTGCACGTCGTAGGGCGCGCGCACGTCGGAGGGCACGATGCCGTAGAGTTCCTGCGGATCGAAGGCGGGCGGCCGCGGCTCGGCGACATCCATGTCGATACGCTTGGTGGTGTTCAGGTTGGCCACGATGTTGCGCACGATCGCCAGCGCGTGCTCGTCGTCGTTGGCGACATGGTCGACCACGCCGGATCTTCGGCCATGGGTGTCGGCGCCGCCCAACTCCTCGGCCGAGATCACCTCGCCGGTGGCGGCCTTCACCAGCGGCGGGCCACCCAAAAAGATCGTGCCCTGGCCGCGGACGATCACGGTCTCGTCGCTCATCGCCGGGACATAGGCCCCGCCAGCGGTGCAGGAGCCCATGACGCAGGCGATCTGCGCCAGGCCCTCGGCGCTCATCCGCGCCTGATTGAAGAAGATGCGCCCGAAGTGGTCGCGGTCGGGGAAGACGTCCGACTGGAAGGGCAGGTTCGCGCCCCCCGAGTCGACGAGGTAGACGCAGGGCAGCTTGTTCTGCAGCGCGATCTCCTGCGCGCGTAGGTGCTTCTTGACGGTCAGCGGATAGTAGACTCCGCCCTTCACGGTGGCGTCGTTGGCGACGATCATCACCTCGCGGCCGGACACGCGGCCGATGCCGGTGATCAGGCCCGCCGCCGGCGCCTCGTCGCCATAGAGGCCGTTCGCGGCGAGCTGGCCCACCTCCAGGAACGGCGAGCCGGCGTCGACCAAGCGCATCACCCGGTCGCGCGGCAGCAGCTTGCCGCGGCTGACGTGGCGCTTGCGGCTCTCCTCCGGTCCGCCGAGCGCGGCCTTGCCCGCCCGTTCGCGCAGCTCCGCGACCAGGGACCGGTTCAGCTTGGCGTTGGCGGCGTAGGCCTTGGAAGTGGTGTCGACGGCGCTCTTGAGCTTCCTCATGCCGTCTTTTCCAGCACCAGGTTCAGTTCCGCAATCATCGCCTCACGCATGGCGAACTTTTGCACCTTGCCGGTGACGGTCGTGGGAAAGCCTTCCACGAATTTGATGTGCCGTGGAATCTTGTAGTGGGCGATCTGACCCTTGCAGAAGTCGCGCACCGCCTCGGGCGTCAGCGATTCGCCCGCCTTGAGCACGATCCAGGCGCAAAGCTCCTCGCCGTACTTCGTGTCCGGAACCCCGATCACCTGCACGTCCTGGATGGCCGGGTGACGGTAGAGGAACTCCTCGATCTCCCGCGGATAGACGTTTTCGCCGCCGCGGATGACCATGTCCTTGATGCGGCCGACGATGTTGCCACAGCCGTCGGCGTCGAGGGTCGCGAGGTCGCCGGTGTGCATCCAGCCCTGCCGGATCGCCTCGGCGGTCTTCTCCGCGTCGTCCCAGTAGCCCAGCATGACCGAATAACCGCGGGTGCAGAGTTCGCCCGTCGTGCCGCGCGGGACGACGCGGCCAGCCTCGTCGACGACCTTCACCTCCAGGTGCGGGTGGACGTGACCCACCGTGGAGACACGGACCTCGAGGCTGTCGTGCGCGCCGGACTGGAAGCTGACGGGCGAGGTCTCGGTCATGCCGTAGGCGATGGTCACCTGCGGCATGTGCATCCTGTCGATCACCTGGCGCATAACCTCGATGGGGCAGGGCGAGCCGGCCATGATGCCGGTGCGCAGGCTGGAGAGGTCGAACTGGCCGAACCGCTCGTGACCCAGGATGGCGATGAACATGGTCGGGACGCCGTAGAGCGCCTGGCAGGCTTCGGCGTCGACGGCTTCCAGCACGGCCAGCGGGTCGAAGCCCTCCGACGGATAGACCATGGTCGCGGCATGGGTGATGCAGCCCAGGTTGCCCATCACCATGCCGAAGCAGTGATAGAGCGGCACCGGGATGCAGAGCCGCTCGCCCGGCGCGAGCCCGATGGCCTCGGCGACGAAGTAGCCGTTGTTGAGGATGTTGTGGTGGCTGAGCGTCGCGCCCTTCGGAAAGCCCGTCGTGCCGCTGGTGAACTGGATGTTGATCGGGTCGTCGAACTGCAAGGTCGGACCGATCTCGGCGAGGCGCGCGCGGTCCGCGGCGGTCCCGGCGTCGCAGGCCTGGTGGAAAGCGAGGCAGCCGGCGTGCTCCAATTCGCCCAGCGTGATGACCACGCGAAGGGCGGGCAGGCGCTTGGACTGCAGGTCGCCGGGCCGCGCGCCGGAGAGCTCCGGCGCGAGCTCGCGCAGCATGGCCAGGTACTCGCTCGTCTTGTGGGCGACGGCCGTGACCAGGGCTTTGCAGCCCACCTTGTTCAGCGCGTACTCGGCCTCGCTCAGCCGATAGGCCGGGTTGATGTTGACCAGGATCAGGCCCGCCTTGGCGGTGGCGAACTGGGTGACCGCCCACTCCGCGCAGTTGGGCGCCCAGACGCCGATCCGGTCGCCCGGCTCGAGGCCCAGCGCCAGCAGGCCCGACGCCAGCGCGTCGACGCGTTCCTTCAGCTCCGCGTAGGACCAGCGAATCTTCTGATGGCGCGAGATCAGCGCCGGAACGTCCGGATGCGCGGCGCAGGTCGCATCGAAACAGTCGCCGATCGTCTGGCCCAGCAGCGGTTTGTCGCTGACGCCGCTCACGTAGCTCAGGTCAGTCACCGCGCCCTCCCGCTCTCTGTCGCGAACCCTATTCACTTCCCTCCCGCTCGTCATTCCCGGCCTTGTGCCAGGAACCCATGATCGCGAAGCGCTCAGGCAAATCTCCGGATGCGGTGTCCATAGGTTCCCGGGACTAGCCCGAGAATGGCGGTTGAGGGGTTGGCTCTCGCGGGGTCAGGCGCCACAGATGGCCGCGTGAGCGAGACCTTTCCTGAAATCCGCGAGGCGGTGCGCCGGCTGTGCGCGCGGTTTCCCGGCGCCTACTGGCGGGCGCTGGACCGTGAGCGGACCTATCCGACCGAGTTCGTGGCCGCGCTGACCGAGGCGGGCTTCCTGTCGGTGCTGATCCCCGAGGAATATGGCGGCTCGGGCCTCGGCCTCGGCGCGGGCTGCGCGGTGCTGGAGGAGATTCATCGCTCGGGTGGCAACGGCGGCGCCTGCCACGCCCAGATGTACACCATGGGCGTCGTGCTGCGGCACGGCTCGTCGGCGCAGAAGCAGGCCTACCTGCCGAAGATCGCCTCGGGCGAGCTGCGCCTGCAGGCCTTCGGCGTCACCGAACCCGACGCCGGGACCGACACGACGCGGATCACCACCTTCGCCCGGCGCGACGGCGACCACTATGTGATCAGCGGCAAGAAGCTGTGGATCAGCCGCGCCGAGCACTCCGACCTGATGGTCCTGCTCTGCCGCACCACGCCGCGCGACCAAGCGGCCAAGCCATCCGACGGCATGAGCGTGCTGCTGGTCGACATGCGCGAGGCGGTGGGCAACGGCCTGACGATCCGCCCGGTCCGCACCATGCTGAACCACGCCACGACAGAGCTCTTCTTCGAGGACCTTCGCGTCCCGGCCGCGAACCTGATCGGCGAGGAGGGCAAGGGCTTCCGCTACATCCTCGACGGCATGAACGCCGAGCGCATCCTGATCGCCGCGGAATGCATCGGCGACGCGAAGTTCTTCATCGACCGCGCCTCGGCCTATGCGAGCGAGCGTCAGGTGTTCGGCCGCCCGATCGGCGTGAACCAGGGCGTGCAGTTCCCGATCGCGCGCGCCTACGTCCAGATGACCGCCGCTTCGCTGATGGTCGACCACGCCGCGGCCCTGTTCGAGGCCGGGGCGCCCTGCGGGACCGAGGCCAACATGGCCAAGCTCACGGCGTCGGAAGCCTCGTGGTACGCCGCCGACATGGCGGTCCAGACCCACGGCGGCTTTGGCTTCGCCGAGGAGTACGACATCGAGCGCAAGTTCCGCGAAACCCGCCTCTACCAGGTGGCGCCGATCTCCACGAACCTCATCCTCTCCCATGTGGCCACCCACGTGCTGGACCTGCCGAAGAGCTTCTAGTGCCGCAAACCATCCTGCTCACCGAGCCCATGCCAGGCGTCGCCGTGGTGGCCTTCAACCGGCCCGAGGTCGCCAACGCCTTGTCGACCCTGATGGGCGAGGAACTGCTGCTTGCCTGGACCGAACTCGCGGCCCGCGGGGACCTGCGCTGTGTGGTGCTGACCGGCGAGGGCCGCCACTTCCAGGCCGGCGCGGACCTCAAGGAACGCAACGGCATGACCGACGAGGCCTGGGCCGCCCAGCACCGGGTCTTCGAGGCGATGGTGCGGGCGCAGCTCTCAGTCCCCGTGCCGATCATCGCGGCGGTGAACGGCGCGGCCATGGGCGGCGGTTGCGAGATGACGCTGGCCTGCGACTTCGCCTACGCTTCGGAGACCGCGCGGTTCGGCCTGCCGGAAGTTGGCCTTGGCATCATGCCGGGCCTGGGCGGCACCCAACTCCTTCGCCGCTGCGCGGGCGAGCGCCGGGCCATCGAGCTGCTGACCACGGGCCGGCCGTTCACCGCGGCCCAGGCGTTGGAGTACGGGGTCGTCAACGGCGTCACCGCGCCGGAGGCCCTGATGGAGACGGTGATGGCCGTCGCCGCCGAGATCGCGGCCAAGGCTCCGCTGTCGGTCCGCGCGCTGAAGCACGTGGTCCACGAGGGCCACTCGCTCGACCTCGCCGCGGCGATGGAGATGGAGCTCTCCGCCTACAACCGGCTCTTTAAGACGGCCGACCGCCGCGAGGGTGTCGCCAGCTTCAACGAAAAGCGCACGCCGACCTTCAAGGGCGAATAGCCGCCAAACCTTCCGCGAAACGACCAATACGGCCGCCCGGCGCGAGCGGCTCGATTACCGAAAATACACGTGTATTTTCATTCAGAGTACATTTGTATCATGGAGTCCGTAACCCGAACCCCATGAGCTGAACATGACCCGCAAGATCCTCGCCCTGAGCGCCCTCAGCCTGGCCGCGCTCGCGCTCCCCGCCGCGGCGCAGTCTCACGCGGTGCGCCCCGGCTTCTCCTTCGACCCCACCAAAGTCGTGTCCTACACGAGCGTGCCCTACGCCGACCTCGACCTGACCTCGGAAGCCGGTGCGAGGACGATGCTGGAGCGGATCCAGGCGGCCGCCGACGCGGTCTGCGGCGGCGCGGCCAACAAGACCTCGAAGGCGGAAAAGGAGGCCTATCAGGACTGCCACGCCATCGCGGTCGCGGGCGCCGTTTCGAAGCTGCGTAGCCCGACCCTGTCGCGCCTGGCGGCCGGCGACTGGCGCGAACGCGCAGCCCGATAGCTAGTCGCCGCCCTTCGTCCGGTAGTCTCCGAAGGCCGCGTCGCGGGCGTCGAGCGCCTGCGAGACGCCGTCGCGGAACCGGGCGAAGGTCTCGCGGCTGGAGGCGGTGGTGAGCGCCAGCGCCTGGATCTCGGCGCCGGCCCGGATCGCGGCGCGCAGGCCCATGATCTCCATGGCTCGGTGTACCGAGCGCTTGTTCATCTGCTGCACGTCGGTGGGGATCTTGGCGACCCGCTCGGCCATGGCCAGCACCTCGGCCTCGAGACGTTCGGCCGGGAAGGCGCGGTTGGCGAAGCCGACGCGGACAGCCTCCAGTCCGTCGATGGCGTCGCCGGTCAGCATCATCTCCATGGCTGGGCGCAGGCCGCATAGCCAGGGATGGAACTGGTTGTCCGGTGGGCTCATCATCCGGACCGGCGGGTAGCCGATCTGGGCGTCTTCGGCGACGTAGACGAGGTCGCAGGCCGTCGCGAGCTCTGAACCGCCCGCCAGGCACCAGCCGTGCACCTGGGCGATCACCGGTTTGGCCAGGTCCCAGACGCGGAAGCAGCCCTCGACCACGTGACGCGACCAGTGCCCGGCGCCGGCGGCGGTGTGGAACGGATAGGGCGGCGCGGCCCCACCGCCCAGGTCGTAGCCGGCCGAGAAGCAGCTGCCGGCGCCGCGCAGGATGGTCACCCGCACGTCCGGATCGTTGTCGGCGGCCTCCAGGGCCTCGAAGACCTTGGCCCGCAGATCGTTGGAGAGCGCGTTGCGCTTCTCCGGCCGGTTGAGCGTCAGGCGCCGGACGAAGGGCGCGGGATCGTCGATCAGCAGGACGTCGGGCATGGGCGGATCCTCTCGTCCGCGACCTTGGCGGTGGACGGCGGCGGAGGAAAGTGCGGTGGCGTTTCCGCGTCCCCGGTGGTTTCCTCGAAAGCCATAGGAGGACGCGGCATGGGAGTGGACCGGCGTGAGGCGATGCTCGCGGGATTGGCGGCCTGGGCGGGGTCCGCAATGAGCGCGCAAGCCGCCCCGGACCCGCTTTCCGGAGACGCGCTCTACGCCGACGTGAAGGCCTATGCGGCGCTGGGCGAGCACCGCACTGGTACCGGCGGCGACGCGGCGACCACGGCGTGGATGGAGCGGTCGCTGAGGACCGCCGGCTATGTGGTCGAGCGGCAGGGCTTCGAGTATCCGGTCTTCGACCTTGCGCGCTGCGAACTGCAGTTGGGCGGCCGCAGCATCGACAGCTTTCCCTATTGGACGCCGGGGACCACGCCGCCGGCCGGCGTCTCCGGGCCCTTGTCGCTGACCGGCGGCCGGGGAAAGGTCGCTCTGGCGATCCTGCCGCCCGGTGCGGGCGGCGGGCTGGGCGCGCCGCCACCGGCGGAGATAACGGCGGCCGTCGCCAGCGGCGCAGTCGCTGTGATCGCGGCCACGGAAAGTCCCCTGGGCGAGCTTTCGGTCCTCAACCGCAACCCGAAGGCCGAGCCCTGGCCGGTCCCGGTCCTGCTGGTCGCCGGGCGCGAGGGCGACGCCCTGCGGTCGGCCGCGGCGGCGGGCGAGGCCGCGACGGTGCGGCTGACGGGCCGCACGGTGGTGCGAACGGCGCACAATGTGATCGGCCGCCGCAAGCGGCCCGGCAAGGCCCTGGTGATCTCGACGCCGAAGAGCGGCTGGCTGCGCTGCGCCGGCGAGCGCGGCTCGGGGATCGCCATCTGGCTGGGCCTGGCCCGCTGGCTGGCCGCGGAGACCGACCACAACCTCATGGTTGTCGCCTCGTCCGGCCATGAGTTCGACGGCTACGGCGCCCATCAGTTCACCGAGGCCCTGGCGCCCAAGCCCGCCGACACCAAACTGTGGCTGGCGATCGGGGCCAATGTGGCGGCCTACGATTTCGCGCTGAAGGACGGGACGATCGTCCGCCAGCCAGGGCCGCAGGCGGGGCGGATCCTGGCCTGCAGCGACGCGCTGATGGCGCGCGCTACGGACGCCTTCGCCGGTCAGCCGGGCTATTCGCAGCCGGTGGACATCGACAAGCGCAAGCCGCCGGGCGAACTCGCCCACTTCCAGGAGCTCGGCTACTCGCCGCTGATCGGCCTCGTCGCGCTCCATCCGCTGCACCATACCCGGCGGGACCTCCCCGACGTCACCGACGGAGCGATGCTGGAGCCGGTGGCGCGGGGCCTGCAAGCTGTGCTGCGCCAGGCCTAGGCTCTGGACCGCGACCGCGAACTTTGGTTCGTGGACTTCCGATGAGGATGCCGCTGCCCGATGCCGCGCTGATCGCCCGCAAGGCCGGGATCGTGCGCGCGCTGAAGCGTCTCGTGCCGGGTGAGGGCGTGATCGGCGACCCGGCAGGCCTGATCCCGTTCCAGTCCGACGGCCTCTCGGCCTATCGTCAGACCCCGCTCGCGGTCGTGCTGCCGGAGACCACAGCCCAGGTCTCCGCGGTGCTGGCCTGGTGCCAGGCCAATGGCGTGAAGGTGGTGCCGCGCGGGGCCGGGACCTCGCTCTCGGGCGGCGCCCTTCCGCTGCAGGACGGCATCGTGCTCGGCATGGCCAAGTTCAACCGCATCCTGGAGGTCGACTACGCCAATCGCTGCGCCGTCGTGCAGCCGGGGGTCACCAACCTCGCCATTACCGGCGCGGTGGAGGCGGACGGCTTCTACTACGCCCCCGATCCGTCGAGCCAGATCGCCTGCACCATCGGCGGCAATGTCGCGGAGAACTCCGGCGGGGTGCACTGCCTGAAGTACGGGCTCACCACCAACAACCTGCTCGGCTGCGAGATCGTGCTGATGAGCGGCGAGGTGGTGCGCCTGGGCGGCAAGGGGTTCGACGCGGCAGGCTACGATCTGCTGGGCGTGGTGACCGGATCGGAGGGCCTTCTGGGCGTGGTCACCGAAGTGACTGTCCGTCTACTGACGAAGCCGCAGACCGCGCGCGCGATGCTGCTGGGGTTCGGTTCGGTGGAGGCGGCGGGCGCCACCGTCGCCGACGTCATCGCCGCCGGCGTGATCCCGGCAGGCATGGAGATGATGGACCGCCCAGCGATCGTCGCGGCTGAGGCCTTCGTGGGCGCCGGCTATCCGACGAAGGCCGAGGCCTTGTTGATCGTCGAGCTGGATGGGCCGGAGGCCGAATGCGCCGAGCTGTCCGGCCATGTGGCCGAGCTGGCCAAGGCGCGCGGCGCTACCACGATACGCACGTCCGAGAGCGAGGCCGAGCGGCTGGCGTTCTGGGCGGGACGCAAGGCGGCGTTCCCGGCTGTGGGCCGGATCTCGCCCGACTACTACTGCATGGACGGTACGATCCCGCGCCGTCAGTTGCCGCACGTGCTGAGCGCCATCACCCAGATGGGGCTGGAGTACGGCCTGGGCGTCGCCAACGTCTTCCACGCCGGCGACGGCAACCTGCACCCCCTGATCCTCTACGACGCCGACAAGCCGGGGCAACTCGAAGCGGCGGAGGCCTTCGGCGCGGACATCCTGAGGCTCTGCGTGGCGGTGGGCGGCGTGCTGACCGGCGAGCACGGCGTAGGCGTCGAGAAGCGCGACCTGATGGGCGAGATGTTCAGCGAGACGGACTTGGCCTGCCAGCAGCGGGTGAAGTGCGCCTTCGACCCCGAACTGCTGCTGAACCCCGGCAAGGTGTTCCCCAGGCTGCACCGCTGCGCCGAGCTCGGCCGGGTGCACGTGCACCGCGGGGCAATGGCGTTTCCCGAGCTGCCGAGATTCTAGATGCTCGACCTCGCCACTCCGACCGAGAAGCCGAAGACCGCCGAGCAGGTCGCGCAGGTTGTCGCCGAGGCCGGCGCGGCGGGCCGCAGACTGGAGGTGGTCGGCGGCGGGACCAAGCGCGGGATCGGCGCGGTGCAGGGCGCGGACGCGGTCCTGAGCCTGGCCCGCCTGGCCAAGGTGATCGACTATGCGCCGGAGGAGCTGGTGCTGACGACCCAACCCGGCGTGAAGCTGGCGACGCTGGAAAAGCTGGTGGCTGCGCAGGGCCAGATGCTGCCCTTCGAGCCGCCGCATCTGGCGAAGCTCCTGGGCGCCAAGGGCCAGCCGACCCTGGGCGGGGCGCTGGCGGCGAACCTTTCGGGACCGCGCCGCATCCGGGCCGGCGCGGCGCGCGATCATTTCCTGGGGCTGCAGGCGGTGACCGGGCGGGGCGAGTTGGTGCGGGCCGGCGGGCGGGTGGTGAAGAATGTCACCGGCTACGACCTCAGCAAGCTGATGGCCGGCTCCTGGGGGACGTTGGCGGTCCTGACCGAGGTCACCATCAAGGTGCTGCCGGCGGCGCGGACCGAGCTCACCCTCCTGCTGTTCGGGCTCGACGACCAGCGGGCGGGCGAGGCGATGACCGCGGCGCTGAACGCCCCGGCCGAGGTCTCCGGCGCGGCCCATCTGCCGGCGGCCACCGCGGCGCGGCCGCCGCTGGGCGGGGAACTGGCGGTGACCGCGATCCGGCTGGAGGGCTTCGAGGCGTCTGTCGCGGCGCGAGGAGATCACCTGGTGAGGTTGCTGAAGCGCTTCGGGCGCGTCGAGCTGCTCGACGCCGGCCACAGCCGAGAATTCTGGGGGCAGGTCCGCGAGGTCGAGGCGCTTCACAAGGGCGAGGGACGGCTATGGCGGATCTCCGTTCCGCCGGCGGACGGCTGGCGGGTGGGAGAAGCGATTGCTGGCGCAGCGCTCTACGACTGGGGGGGCGGCCTGGTCTGGATGCAATCGGATGCTGACCCGACACAGGTGCGCGGCGTGGTCCGTGCGCTCGGCGGCCACGCGACGCTCTATCGCGGCGAGGGCCCGGCGTTCGAGCCGCTGAGCGGGCCGCTGGCGGCGCTCACCGCGCGCGTGAAGGCGGCCTTCGATCCGCTGGGCGTGCTCAATCCCGGGCGGTTGGGACAGGGCTGATGCAAACCGCCTTCACAGCCGGGCAGCTCGCCGATCCTGAGATCGCCGCCAGCCACACCGAGATCCGCAAGTGCGTGCACTGCGGCTTCTGCACCGCGACCTGCCCGACCTATGTGCTGCTCAGCGACGAGCGCGACAGTCCTCGCGGGCGGATCGAGCTGATCAAGGCGATGCTGGAGGACGGAGGGCCGCCCGCGAAGGAGACGGTCACGCATGTCGACCGCTGCCTCTCGTGCCTGGCGTGCAAGACCACCTGCCCGTCGGGCGTCGACTACGCCCAGCTCATAGACCACGGCCGCGCGCACATCGAGGCGCACTATCGCCGTCCGTTGCTGGAGCGGACGCTGCGGGCGCTGATCCCGGCGGTGCTGACGCGAACGGCCCGGCTGCGCGCGGCGCTGGCGCTGGGCCGCCTGGCGCGACCGCTGGCCCCGGTGTTCGAGGCGCTGCGGCTCCGCCCGCTGGCGGCGCTGCTCAGGCTCGTCCCGAAAGCCGCGACGCACTGGTCGCCGCGCTCGCTGCCGGCGGAAGGCGCCCGCCGCGGCCGGGTCGCCCTGCTGCAGGGCTGCGTCGAGCCGGCCATGGCGCCGTCGATCCGGGCGGCCGCCATGCGGCTGATCGCGCGGGCCGGTTTCGAGGTCGTGCTGGTCGAGGGCGAAGGCTGCTGCGGCGCCCTCTCTGAACACTTAGGCCGCGCCGACGAGGCGCGCGCCTTCGCCGTCGCCAATGTCGTCTCCTGGACCCGGGCCGGACCCTTCGACGCGATCGTCACCACGGCCGCGGGCTGCGGCACGACGCTCAAGGCCTACGGTCACCGGCTCTCCGGTGACGCCGATGCGGCCGACGTCGCCTCGCGGGCGCGGGACGTGCTGGAGTTCATCGAGGAGGTCGGCCTGCCGCCGGTCACGCGGCCCGGCGCAATGAGCGTCGCCTATCACGCACCCTGCTCGCTGCAGCACGGCCAGGGGATCAAGGACGGTCCGGCGGCGATGCTGGCGCAGGCGGGCTTCGAGCTCCGAGCGATCGCCGAGGGCCACCTCTGCTGCGGTTCGGCCGGGGTCTACAACATTCTGCAGCCGGAGCTGGCAGGGCGGCTGCGCGCGCGCAAGGCGGCCAACATCGCGCGCACCGGCGCAGCGCTCGTCGCGGCCGGCAACGTCGGCTGCATCGCGCAGATCGCGCCGGCCGTCAGCACACCTGTCATCCACCCGGTCGAGCTGCTCGACTGGGCGACCGGCGGGCCGAAGCCTCCGGGCCTCGCGCCTCAGATGGGCGCGTAGGCGTCGCTGAGCGGTTTTTCGCGCGGGATCGGCGCCTCGGCCCCGCCGGCGCCGCGGGGCGGACGGCGGGAGGTCACGAAGCTGTCCCAGTCTTCAGGGCCGTCACGGCGCGGACGCACGGGGCGGCGCAGGGATGTGCGGAGACGGGCGAGGAAGTGCTCGAGCGTCTCGTCAGAGCCCGTCAAGTCGGGTTTGAACTGTCGATCGGCCATGGGGCGCTCCTATACCCCAAACCGCGTCGAAACGCCACATCAACTCCTCAAAATTTGGTTAACGGCTGTGCCGTTGACGCCACTTGCGGCGCCCACCTACGGTCGCGGCCAACGCGCAAAGGGAAAACGCCATGAAGCTGCATGTCTCGATCGGCCCGAACCCTCGGATGGTGAAGATGTTTCTGGCCGAGAAGGGAATGCAAGTGCCCTTCGTGACCGTCGACCTGATGGGCGGTGAGAACCGGCGGCCCCCTTACAACGTTGCCGTCAATCCAGCCGGCCAGACGCCCTCGCTGGAACTGGACGACGGGACCTGCCTGACCGAGATCACCGCCATCTGCGAATACCTGGAAGAGCGCCAGCCGAGCCCGCCGCTGATCGGGACGACGGCCGAGGAGCGCGCCGAGACGCGGATGTGGACGCGCCGGGCGGACATCAAGGTCTGCGAGCCGATGGCCAACGGCTTCCGCTATTCCGAGGGCCTGGGGCTGTTCGAGAACCGCATGCGCTGCTTGCCGGAAGCGGCGGCCGGCCTGAAGGCCGTCGCCAAGGATGGCGAGCAGTGGCTGGAGGACAACTTCAAGGGCCCCTGGATCGCGGGCGACCGCTTCACCATGGCCGACATCCTGCTGTTCAGCTTCCTCGAATTCGGGGCGCAGGTCGGCCAGCCGCTGGACGCAGGGTTCGGCAAGCTCACCGAATGGTTCGGGCGCGTGAAGGCGAGGCCGAGCGCGGCGGCCAGCGCCTGATGGCGCCAATCCGCCGCCGGGGGGTTTGAGGCCTGATGGAGACCCTCCGCGGCACGGCCGACCCCAGCCTCGTCGACGAGGACACCGACGCCCATGCGGCGCCGCAGACGCCGGACGGCCTGCCGGTCCCGCGTCGCTATTGGTCGGTGGCGGCGATCTGGCTCGCCATGACCATGTCGGTGCTCGACGGCGCCATCGCCAATGTGGCGCTGCCAACCATCGCGGGCGAGCTGCACGCCAGCGCAGCCTCTTCGATCTGGATCGTCAACGCCTACCAGCTCGCCATCACCGTGACGCTGCTGCCGCTGGCGGCGCTAGGCGACCGGTTGGGCTATCGGCGGATCTACATGGCGGGCCTGGCGGTCTTCACCCTGGGCTCGCTCGGCTGTGCGCTGTCGCACACCCTGGAGAGCCTGACCGCGGCGCGGGTGCTGCAGGGCCTGGGCGCGGGCGGGATCATGAGCATCAACGCCGCTCTGGTGCGCTTCACCTATCCGAAGAAGTTCCTCGGCCGCGCCATGGGGCTGAACGCCCTCGTTATCTCGGTTTCCGCGGCGATCGGGCCGACCGTCGCCGCGGCCATCCTCGCCAAGGCGTCCTGGGAGTGGCTGTTCGCGATCAATGTGCCGATCGGGGTTGTCGCCATCGCGATCGGGCTGCGCAGCCTGCCGCACACGGTGGGCTCGCCGCGCAAGTTCGACTGGATCTCGGCGCTCCTGAACGCGGCCACCTTCGGCTTCCTGATCACCGGCGCCGAGAGCGTCGTGCGCGAGGGGCTGGCCTCCGGCCTTTCGAAGCTGGCCATAGGTGTCGTGGCCGGCGTCCTGCTCACCTGGCGGGAGGTCCGCCGCGAGGCGCCGCTGGTGCCGTTCGACCTGCTGCGGATCCCGATCTTCGGCCTGTCGATCCTGACCTCGATCGTCTCGTTCAGCGCCCAGATGATGGCTTACGTCGGCCTGCCGTTCTATTTCCAGAGCGTGCTGGGGCGCAGCGCCGTCGAGACGGGCCTCCTGATGACGCCCTGGCCGATGGCGGTGGGCATCGCCGCGCCTATCGCTGGACGCCTGGCCGACCGGCACCGGGCGGGGACGCTGGGCGGCATCGGGCTGGCGGTTTTCGCGCTCGGTCTCGGACTGCTCTCGATGGTTCACCCCGGTCAGACCAACTGGGACATTGCCTGGCGAATGGCGCTCTGCGGGCTGGGCTTCGGCTTCTTCCAGTCGCCCAACAACCGCGCGATGGTCACGGCCGCGCCCATGCACCGTAGCGGCGCGGCGGGCGGGGCGCTGGCGACCGCGCGGCTGCTCGGCCAGACCGCGGGCGCGGTGACGACGGCGCTGTTCTTCCACCTGGCCGGCACGAACGCGACGACAGCCGCGCTCGCGACGGCGTCCGGGCTGGCGGCCTTGGCCGCTCTGGTCAGCCTGTCCCGCCTGAAGCTCGCGCCGCGGCCGCGCCCGGACCCGCCCGACCAGATCGGCAACGTACCCGCGGGGCCCTAGCCCACGTTGCGGTCGCGGCCTTCCCAGTAGGGCTTGCGCAGCTCGCGGCGCAGGACCTTGCCGGACGCGTTGCGGGGGAGGACATCGATGAAGTCCACCGACTTGGGCGCCTTGTAGGCGGCGATCCGCTCGCGGGCCCAGGCGATCACCGCTTGCGGCTCCGGCGCGCCGTCGGGGGCGGGCACCACGATGACCTTGACCGCCTCGCCCCAGCGCTCGTCCGGCACGCCGATGACGGCGGCGTCGGCGACGCCCGGACAGCCCAGGATCGCGTTCTCCACCTCGGCCGGATAGACGTTCTCGCCGCCCGAGACGATCATGTCCTTCACGCGGTCGTGGACGAAGATGTAGCCCTCGGCGTCGCGGTAGCCGGCGTCGCCGGTCTTCAGCCAGCGGTCGGCGGAGACCGTATCGGCCGTAGCCTCTGGCCGGTTCCAGTAGCCGGCCATGACCATTCCGCCCCAGATGGCGATCTCGCCGATTTCGCCGACCCCGACCTCGTTCCCGTCGTCGTCCTGGATGCGCACGGCCATCTGCGGCCAGGGTCGGCCGCAAGAGCGCATGAGCTCGCCGCGGTGTTCGCTAGGCGTCAGGAAGGTGCCGGCGCCGGTGGACTCGGTCATGCCGTAGAATTGGATGAAGCCGCAGCCGAAGCGCGCGGTGGCGGCGGCCAGCACGGCCTCGCTGATCGGCGAGGCGCCGTAGGCCACGCTCTTCAGGCTGGAAAGGTCGGCGCCTTCGATCTCCGGCGCCTGGAGGATCATGTTGATCATCGCCGGGACGAGGAAGATGTGCGCCACCCGCTCGGCCTCGATCAGCTTCAGCACGGCGGCCGGGCTGAACTCCGGTAGCAGGATCACGCGGCCGCCGGCCGCGAGGCCCGAGAAGCTGATGTTGGTCCCGGCCACGTGGAACAGCGGCATGACGATCAGCACGGTGTCTTCAGGGGCGTAGTCGAAGCCCTCCACCTGGCTGCGCAGCTCCAGGAAGGCGGCGTAGTTGCGGTTGTCGAGCCGCACGCCCTTGGGCAGGCCGGTGGTGCCGGAGGTGTAGAGCTGCAGCACGTCGTCGCTCGCGACCGGCGCCGTGAGCGTGGTGGGCTGAGCGGCGTCGCGCAGGGCCTCGTAGCTTTCGAACCCGTCGCAGGCCTCGCGTACGCCGATCAACCGGATCGGGCGGTCGACCTGGCTGACCACCAGCTCCGCCGTGGCGAAGAATTCCGGCGTGACGAAGAACAGGTCCGCGCCCGAGTCCTGCAGGATGAAGGCGATCTCGGGCACGGCCAGCCGCGCGTTGATCGGCGCCAGGCACACCCGCGCCTTCGCGGCGCCGAAGAAGATCTCGAAGAAGGCCTCGTGGCTGCGGCCGAGCCAGGCGATGCGGTCGCCGGGTTTGGCGCCCGCCCGGATCAGCAGGCTCGCGACCTGTCCGGCGCGGCGGTCGAGCTCGGCGTAGGAAAGGCTGCGGCCCTCGCATTGAACGGCGATGCGCTCGCCCCGCTGCGCGGCGTGCACGCGGGGAACGTCGGCGAGGAATTCGATCGTCGTCTGGCTCATGGGCCGAATTGCTAGCCGAAATCAGCGCAGCTTCAAGCGAACGAAGGCCATGGCGCCATGCGGGTCGTCGCCATAGGCGGGGTCGAGCGCGCCGGGAATGAAGTTGAAGGCATAGAGGCCGCCGATGCCGAAGCTCAGGTGCTCGGCGATCGGCCAGTCGCGCACCGCGCCCAGCGACATCTTGCCCACCGTATAGGTCGGGCCATGACGGCCGCCGAGCGTGGTCAGCTCGTCGTTCTCCACCCGCTCCGCACGGCTGAAGATGGTCCAGGCGGCGTTGGGCTTCAGCGCGCTTTCCAGCACCCAGGCGTCGAGGTCGATCCCTTCGCTGGAGCGGCGGCCCCAGGCCGCGGTGGTCGACCACCAGCCCTTGTCGCCGAACGGTACGGTGTAGATGGCGCTGGCCGAGAACTTGCGCTGGTTGACGTCGGGTTCGAGCTGTTCGGGGCTCTTCTCGTAGGCGGTGGAGGCCTGCAGCGACCAGTTGGCCGTCGGGTTCCAGGACAGGCGGACGGCGGCGGAGTCGAGCTTCGGCGTCTCGATGTCGTAGCGATGCTGGTCCGGCTCACGGCCCTTGTAGGCCGAGGCCTCCAGCTTCCAGTCGCCGTGCACGAATCCTGCGGTCACCACGCCGAAGGTGATGTGGGTGGAGTCCAGCCAATGGTGGCTGATCGGCGCCTCGGGACTGTCCATGATCGACATCCGATGCATGAAGGCCGGCGGCCCGAAGGCGGGCTCGCCGGGCAGGCCCACATAGATGAAGGCGCTGTCCGTGGCCGAGAGCTTGCGGCTGTAGCTCGCCGACAGCTCCATGAAGAGGTCGTGCGGGTGCTGCCGGTCGACCAGCGGGGTCTTGCCGTCGGCGGTCTCGCCGGTGGCCAGCAGCAGGGGATAGCCGCGCGGGCCCATGAACGGATCGGGGCTGACCATGGCGCGCAGTTGCAGGGTCCCGACGTCGCCGACCGGGCGCTGGGCCATGGCCATCAGCATGCCGGACACGAAGCTCTTCTCGTCGCCGCGGGGACCGTCCTGCTTGTCGTAGACCCCGTTCAGCACACCGTGCACCATCACCATCCAGGGGCCGCGCGTCAGATGCAGGCCCTCGTGCGTCGAGGCGTCCGGCTGCCAGGCCGTGCCGGAGGCTTCGCGGGTCATGGCGTAGGGGCCGAGAGCGCCGGTCATGGCGTGGCCCATGTCCATGCCAGGCATGTCGCCATGCGACATATCCATGTGCGCCATATCCATGCCGGCCATGTCATGGCCGCTCTGCGGAGGCGGCGGGTCCGTCTGGGCATGGCCCATCGTCGAATGGTCCATCTTTGAGTGGTCCATCCCGGGCGTCGCCGGCGTCTCCTGGGCGAATGCAGCGCGCGCGAAGGCGATGACGAGCGCGGTCGTCGCGAAGCCGAGCTTCATCGGGCGCCGCGTTCGAGGAGCTGGATGAGTTCCGAGGCCTTCCGCCGCTGTTCAGCCTTGTCGCCGCTGACGATCGCGCCCTCGATGCAGTGGCCCAGATGCTCCTTCAGCATCTCGGTCTCCACCCGCACCAGGGCGGCGCGCACGGCCTGCACCTGGGTGAGGACGTCGATGCAGTAACGGTCTTCCTCGACCATCCGGACGATGCCGCGCACCTGGCCTTCGATGCGATTGAGGCGATTGAGCAGCTTCGGTTTGTTTTCGCGTTCCATGCAGGCTCCTTGCAGGCAGCGAAATATACCCATGGGGGGTAATTGCAATATCTTTCGTGCGGACTAGTTATAACAACAGATTATGCCCTATGGGGGTATATTGGCGCGGCGCCTGCGGGCCCCGCGTTCTCGAAGGAGACTCGCATGACCACCTCGGATCGGCGGGCCGTCCTCTACCGGACGGCGACGCTGGAACATCTCTGCCCCTACGGGCTGAAGGCCAAGGATCTCCTGCGGCGTCACGGCTTTTCGGTGGACGACCGGCTCCTGCGGACGCGGGAGGAGGTGGAGGCGTTCAAGGCCGCGCAGGGCGTGACGACGACCCCGCAGGCCTTCATCGCCGGCAAGCGGATCGGCGGCTATGACGACTTGCGCCGGTATTTCGGGGGCAAGGCGCGCGACCCGAAGGCGGCAACCTACACGCCGGTGCTCGCGACCTTCGCCGGCGCGGCGCTCATGGCCCTGGCCGCGAGCCACCGCGCGTTCGGAACGCCGCTCACGGGCCAGGCGGGCGTGTGGTTCATCGCCTTCAGCATGGTCGCGCTCGCCGCGCTGAAGCTGCGCGACGTGGAGAGCTTCTCCACTCTGTTCCTGAACTACGACCTGCTCGCAAGGCGGTGGCCGCCCTACGGCTACGTCTATCCGTTCGCCGAGCTGGCGGCGGGCGGGTTGATGGCGGCCGGCGCGCTCACCTGGCTCTCGGCGCCGGTCGCACTCCTCATCGGCGGCGTCGGGACGGTATCGGTCTTCAAGGCCGTCTATATCGACAAGCGCGAGCTCAAGTGCGCCTGCGTCGGCGGCGACAGCAAGGCGCCGCTCGGCTTTGTCTCCCTGACCGAGAACCTGATGATGGTCGGCATGGCGGTCTGGATGCTGGTGATGTCCTAGCCGCGCCTCGGCTTGGTAGCCAATTTTCTTAACAGATCGCCGGTAAGCCAGCACATCGTTTTCCTCGGGACCTCCCCGCGTGTTCGCTGTCCTGACCTGCATCTTCGTCCAGCACGATCTGCGCCTGGTGGCCGTCGCCGCGATCATCTGCGTGGTCGCGTCCGGCACCGCCTTCGTCTTCCACGGCCGTGCGATGAGGGCCTCTGGCGGCCTTGGCCGCGCCTGGCTAGCCCTTACGGGGCTGGTGGCCGGCTCCGGCGTGTGGGCGACCCATTTCATGGCGATGCTGGCCTATCAGCCCAGCCTGCAGATCGGCTACGACCTTCCCTTGACCGCCGCCTCCCTGGTCGCCGCCGTGATCGGCATGGGGAGCGGCTTCGCGCTCGCCGCGCGGCGCGGCCGCGACAGGGCGCTGGTCGGCGGGGCGCTGACCGGATGCAGCGTGGCTGTCATGCACTACATGGGCATCGCGGCGATCCGGACCCAGGCGCACCTGACCTGGGACTTGCGCTACGTCGCCGCCTCGATCGTGATCGGGGCGCTTGGCGGCATGGCGGCCTTTTCGGCGCGCGACCGCGTGAAGGGACGCTGGGCCTGGGCGCCGCCAGCGGGCCTGCTGGTGTTGGGGATCGTTGGCCTGCATTTCACGGCGATGACCGCCATCAGCCTGCTGCCGGACTCGACCCTCGCCGTCCCCGCCGAGGTGATGAACCGCGACGGCCTGGCGGTGGCGACGGTGGCTCTCACCGGCATGATCCTGGCCGCCGCGGCCAGCCTGATGTCGATGGAGCGCCTGGGCCACAACAATACCATGACCAGCCTGAGGCGCGCGCTCGACGCGGTCCCAGGCGGCCTCGCCCTGTACGACTCAGCCGAGCGTCTGCGGGTCTGGAACGAACCCTTCGCACGGCTGATGGAAAGCTGCGGCGCGAGCGTCGCGGTGGGAGCCTCCCGTCGCGGCCTTATCGAGGCGGCGGCCCGTAGCGGCTGGTTCGCCGAGGCAGACGACGAACCGGCGGCGGTGGTCGACGAACTGGAAGCGCGCGTACGCCCGGGCTTGTCGGAGTGGCGCATACCCGACGGGCGCTGGATCCGGCATCAGGCCTTCAGGGCCGCTGACGGCGGCGCGGTCACCATGCTCACCGATGTCACCGAGCAAAAGGAGAGCGCGGTGGCCATGGCCGCGGCCCGCGATGCGGCCGAGGCGGCGAACCGCGCGAAGAGCGCCTTCCTCGCCAACATGAGCCACGAGATCCGCACGCCGCTGAACGGCGTTCTGGGTATCGCCGAGGTCCTGCAGCGCACCGAGCTTACAGCCGATCAGCGCGAGCTGATGGGCGTCATCCAGCAATCCGGAGGCCGCTTGAACGAGCTGCTCTCCGACCTTCTGGACCTGGCCAAGATCGACGCCGGGATGGCGGAACTGCGGCCGGAGCCGGTCGAGCTCGACGAGATCGCCCAGGCCATGCGCAAGCTGTTCGCAGACCGCGCCGCCGAAAAGGGCCTGGCGTTCGAGGTCAATGTCGGCCCGGGCGCGGAGGCCGAGGTGGCGTGCGACCCGCTGCGGCTTCGCCAGATCCTGACCAACCTGATCGGCAACGCGATCAAGTTCACCGAAGCCGGCGAGGTGGTCCTGAGCATCGCGCGCAACGGCGACCTCCTGCGTTTCGAAGTCCGAGACACCGGCCCGGGCCTCGACGGCGACTCCAGCGCCCTTTTCGAACGCTTCCGCCAGGCCGACAGCTCGGCGACCCGCAAGCACGGCGGCGTCGGCCTGGGCCTGCCGATCTGCAACGAGTATGTGCGCATGATGGGCGGCGAGCTGACCTGCGAGAGCGCGCCGGGCCGGGGCGCGGCTTTCTCGTTCGAGGTCGAGCTTCCGGCGCTGGTTCCGATTGCCCGTCCGGCCTGGGCGGCGACCGAAGAGGCCTCCCACCTAGATCGGTTCAACGTGCTGGTGGTGGACGACAATCCGGTCAATCGCCAGGTGATGGAATTGATCCTCGGCAGCGTCGGCATCGCCCACGCCTCGGTTGAGGATGGGCTGCAGGCGGTCGAGGCGATGATGTCGGGCGGCTTCGACGCCGTGCTGATGGACATCCAGATGCCCGTCATGGACGGGCTGGAAGCCACCCGCCGCATCCGCGCCTGGGAGCGTGAAGCGGACCGTCCGCGCGCGCCGATCCTGATCGTCTCGGCCAACTGCCTGAAGGAGCACGTGGACGCCGGCCGCGCCGCGGGCGCCGACGCGCACCTGAACAAGCCGATCTCCGCGGGCGAGCTCCTGACGGCGCTCGAGGTCCAGATGTCGGCCGTTCGGGCGCGCGCCGCCGCCTAACGTCCGTCCACTGAGAACGCCATCAGCACGACGCCCGGCGTTCCCGACCGGCCCTGGTAGCCGGAATTCACATAGACCATGCCGCCGGCGATGGTCGGGCCGGCGCCGTCCATGACCCCGCCCTTGGCCGGCTTGCCCGCGACGGTCGTGACCTCGGCGCTGGTGTCGTAGTCCCAGACCACCTTGCCGGTCTTGCTGTCATAGGCGCGGAAGCGACCGTTCATGGCGCCGGCGAAGACCAGGCCGGGCATGGCGGTCACCGCCTGGGAGATGGCCGGATTGCAGAACGGGTTCTTCCAGGCGCAATCGAGCTTGGGGCTGGGCGTCGACCACAGCGGCTGGCCATCGGCGATGCGGAAGGCGTAGAGGCCGGGCAGGGGCTTCGGCACGAAGATGTCGGCGATGCCCACGTAGTAGTTTTCGCCGTCGGCGGCAGGGCCGAACTCGACGCCGCCCAGCGGGCCGCCGGCGCTCAGGCGATGCTCCCAGATCACCTTGCCCTTGGCGTCGGGGTCGAGGGCGTAGACCTGGCTCGACTTTTGTCCGACCAGGATCACCTGTTTGCCGCTCTTCAGCGTGTGCAGCACCGGCGCGACACCGAAGTCATGGTCCGGTCCGACGGCGGTCGGGCAGTTGGCGCGCGGCCTCGGCGGGTTGCAGCCGATAATGTAGTTGTCACCCATGGTGAGCTGGTTGGACCAGCGGATCGCGCCGGTCTTGATGTCGAGCGCCACCAAGGCGTCGGCGTTGGGCAGCGGCTGGTCGGTATAGCTGTCGCCGGTCGCGACGTAGACGAGGCCGCGCTTGGCGTCGACGGTCGGTGAGCCCCAGATCGCCGCGCCGGCCGGCCCATACATCTGCACGCCCTTGGCGTTCTTTCGGAAGGGCTTGGCCTCCGGGGACATGAAGGTCTCCCAGAGGACCTTGCCGGTGGCCGCGTCGACGGCGGCCACCGCGCCGCGGAACTTGCAGCACTCATAGTTGTCGTCGGTGGCGATAGCCTCCTCGGCCGACGACACCGGGATGTAGAGCCGCCCGCCGTGCAGCACCGGCGAGCCGGTCATCTGCACTTCCTGCTGGTTGTCGACGCGGCTCTTCCAGATCAGCTGGCCAGTCTCGGCGTCAAGGGCGTAGGCGGTCCGCTCGGTCCAGCCGGTGAGGTAGGCCGCGTAGCGGGCCTTGCCCTTTGCGTCCGGCAGCTTCCCGATAATCACGCTGGTCCGCGAGCCGCCGGGCACGTCGTAGCGCCAGTAAACGCAGCCGGTCTTGGCGTTCAGCGAATAGACCGCACCCGAGGCCGAGGTGAGGAAGATCCGCCCGCCCGCGACCGTCGCCTGGCCATTGCGGCTCCCCGCATAGGCGAAGGCCCATTTCAGCTTCAGTTTCGGCGCGTCAGTGGCCTTGAAGCCCGGCTTGGCCTGGAAGCGGTCCTGGATCAGTGCCGCGCCCCAGCCGTTCCAGCTCGGGCCATCGAGGCTAAAGGGCGCGGGCTTGTCCTTGCAGGCCGGCGCTTCCAGCGCGCCCGCGTCAAGGCCGCCGTCCTTGCGCGTCGACAGATAGGCCGCGACCGAGGCGATGTCGTGCGGCGCCATGCCGGCCGCCATCGGGCGCATCACGCCTTCCAGCAGGGCCGAGACGATGAAGGTGGGCGTGTTGGCGGCGACCGTCGCCTTGGCGGGCGTGCGGCCGCTGGGCGTGTCGTGACAGCTCGCGCACTTCTGCTGGTAGAGCTTCTCGCCCAGGACCGGGTCGCCGCCGGCCCCGGTGAACTGGCCCATGACGCCGTTGCTGCGCTCGGCCGCGGCCGCGCCTTCGCCGGGCGTGGGCGTGGGCTGGGCCTGGGCGGTAAGGCCGCAAGCCAGGATGAGGCCGAAGGCCGCCGCGGCGGCGGTCGCGTGCATCGAGGTCAAGGTCGGGCTCCCACTTTACGCCTCGAGCCTAGCCAGCTTAGTCTATGATGTAAACTAGTCTAAATACTGGCCCATGAAGCCGCTACCGTCCAGCTTGGCATGGCTCGGGCCGAGCGGCCGACAGGAAATTGGGTCGAGACCGAGCGTCTACTGCGGCGCGTCGGGGGCGCTCGGGGCACGGCAGTTGCGCTGCAAGCCAGCTGCAGTCCGCGGATCGAACCGCGGGTCACCGCCTTCGCCCGCCTGCAGGCGGCGGCAGTCGGTCGGGTCGAGCGCGCCGCCAAACCCCAGCCCAAGGCTCAGGCTCTGGCTGGCGTAGGGCGCGCCGCCATAGGGCGCGTAGCGTCCGCCGAACCGATTGCCGAAATGGGTTTCCCCAACCGCGATCGTGGCGGTCCCGGTCTTGCCGATCGGGATCTCGCTTTCGACATAGGCGCTGCGGTAGCCGCCCGACCCGGCAGATACGTCGAACATGCCGTGGATCTTGCGCGGCTCCGCGCCGGACGTGACGCCGCTGGCGCCATCCTTGGGCAGGGCCGCCGCCGGCGACGTCTTGAGATAGTCGTCGATCTGCTGGGCGACGGTGGGCGGCGCGCCAGCGCCCGACGCCGTAGCGACCGCTTCGGGATCGGCCGCCAGGGCGGGCGCCGCGAGCGCCGCGGCGATGATCACGAACGGCAGCAGTCGGGGGGCGGTCATGGCCCATTTATGCGCCGCCCATTGCTCCGGAATAAGGCGGACCCGCAATGCGACGGCAACACGGCGGCGCAAGGTTGCGCTTCGGCGTCGCCGGGCGTTTAAGTCGCCCGCCATAAGAGGCGCATAAACGAGCGCCGCAGCATTGTTGTCCTGGGGTTTTGCATGATCCAAAAGACGTTCGCCGCGCTGATCGCGCTTGGCTTTTCCGCGACCGCCGTCGTTGCCCAGCCCAGTCCGGGGAACAGTCCGCCGGCCGCCTCACGCGCGGCGCGCAACACCACCGACGAGCCGATGTCCAACAGTGGCAGCGTCGTGGAGCGGCGCTCGGAGCGCGGCGCCCAGGCCAGCGAGCGCAAGATCAGCGACTTCGATATCGCCACGGCGCCTGTCCAGGAGCAGGCGAAGACCTCGCGCCACACCGTGACCGTGGGCGGCCGGACCATTCCCTATACCGGGACCGCTGGCACGCTGACCCTGCGTGACGACGACGGCAAGCCGATCGCCAGCATGTTCTACGTGGCCTACACGGCCGACCGGGCGAAGGGCGAAGCCGAGCGGCCGGTGACCTTCCTCTACAACGGCGGCCCCGGCTCGGCCTCGCTGTTCATGCACATGGGCGCCGTGGGCCCGATGCACGTGAACACCGACTCGCCCAACGCTACGCATTCCGCGCCGTTCTCGATCGTCGAGAACCCGTACACCCTGCTGGACAAGTCGGACCTAGTGTTCCTCGACGCCATCGGCGCCGGCTACTCCCGTCCGCTCGGCGACACCAAGGGGACCGCCTTCTGGGGCGTCGATCAGGACATCGACGCCTTCGCGCGCGGCATCCAGCGCTATGTGACCATCAACCATCGCTGGAACTCGCCCAAGTTCCTGTTCGGCGAGAGCTATGGCACCACTCGCTCGGCCGGCTTGGTCTACGCGCTGCAGGAGCGCGGCCTGCAGTTCAACGGCGTGCTGCTGCTGTCGTCGGTGCTGAACTATGGCTCGCACAGCTCGGGCTTCGACCACAGCTACGTGAGCTACGTGCCGAGCTATGCGGCGACCGCCGTCTATTGGAAGAAGGCGCCGCAGCCGGCCGACCTCACCGCCTATCTCCAGGAGGTCCGCAACTGGGCTGCCGGCCCCTACCTGACCGCGCTGACCAAGGGCTCCAGCATCTCCGAGCAGGAGTTCGACGCCACCGCCAAGCAGCTCAGCGCCTACACGGGCCTGTCGGTCGACTTCATCAAGAAGGCGAACCTGCGAGTCGACCTCAGCCGCTTCCGCAAGGAGTTGCTGCGCGACCAGCACCGCACGCTCGGCCGCTACGACACCCGCTTCACGGGCATCGACGCCGACAACGCCGGCGAGGGCCCGGAATACGATTCCTCCGACACCGGCATCCACGGCGCCTACGTCGCGGCCCTGCATGACTGGATCGAGCAGGGGCTCGGCTACACGACCGAGCTCAACTACTGGCCGTCGGGCCCGGGCATCAACCAGGCCTGGGACTGGAAGCACAAGCCGCCGGGCGGCCAAAACGGCGGCGGCGGCCGCAAGGAGCCGGTAGCCAACACCGCCGCCGACCTCGGCATGGCGATCCGCGAGAATCCCCATCTGCTGGTCTTCTCGCTGAACGGCATCTACGACATGGCCACACCGTTCTTCGGCACCGAGTACGACATCGCCCACATGTGGCTGGACCCCAGCCTCAAGAACAACGTGCGCTTCGGCTACTATCCGTCCGGCCACATGGTCTATCTCAACCAGGACGCCATGAAGACGATGCGGGCTGATATCTCCCGGTTCTACGACGACGCCCTAGCCAAGCGCTGAGGGCCGCAGGACGAGGTTGTCGGCCCGCCGGTCCAGTTGTCTGGCGGGCCGTTAACCTTATTCGTGCGTTCGGCGGGAGTAATTCGCACGAGGTGCGAACAAGATTGACGAAAAGTTAAGATACTCACTTAGTCGCCGGACCACTGGCGGCTCGCGACCCACGTTCGGAAGCGTGTTCGGCAGACATGGCAACGTTGGGGTGCTGATATGAAATCTGGAAATCTGATAGGCGGAGCCGCCCTGGCGCTCGCCCTCACCATGGCCGGCCAGGCTTTCGCCACCGGCAACAACAATTCGCCGCCAGCCGGGCCGGTCCTCCTCGACCTTGCCGGCCAACCGGTCCCGCACACCTACACGCAATACACGGCCAGCTTCATCGCCGGGACCACGTCGACGGACCTCTCCTTCGCCTTCCGCGAAGACCCCGCGTTCATTTCGCTGGACGATGTGGTGCTCACCACCGGCGGCGGCCCGAACCTTGTGGTCAACGGCGGCTTCGAGTCGGGCGTGCTGGGCAACAACGCCCCCGTCGGCTGGACCTACCTCAACGTGTTCGGCGCCTCGGCGGCCGGTACGGTGCAGAGCAACAACCCGCACAGCGGCTCGAACAACTATTACGACGGCGCGGTCCAGGCCTATGACGCCATCACCCAGAACATCACCACGGTGATCGGCCAGACCTACAACCTGAGCTTCTGGCTGGACGACAACAGCGGCCTGACCACCTTCCAGCACCTCAGCACCAACGGCAATTCCACCGACAGCGGCGGTAACGGCATCGACCTGATCGTCTATGCTGGCGACGGCCTTCCGGTGCCGGCGGGACCCGGCGGCATTCCTGAGCCCGCGACCTGGGCGCTGATGCTGACCGGCTTCTTCAGCGCGGGCGCTATGCTGCGCAGCCGCCGCGGTGCCGTAACCGCCTAGGACCGCAAGCCCCTGATCGGGGGCCCCGCCGTGCAGGCCGCGGCGGGTTCGCGGGCCTTCGCACGTGGGGGTTGCGGCGCAAGCGCGACCGTAGGCACACTTCCCGCAATAGATATGGGGAGGACGCCTATGCGTAGAGTGCTTGTGGCCGCGGGCCTGGCAGCCCTGATCGGCCTTACCGCCTGTGATTCCAAGAAGGAGGAGGCCGCCGCACCCGCGGCGGCGGCCGCGCCGAAATACTTAGGCCGCTCGCAGCAGATGTATGCGGGCGAGGAGATGATCGCCAAGGTCGATGCCGGGACAATTTCGGTCGGCCCGGCCGGGACCCTGGCGATGCAAGCCACCGGCAGCGTGCCGTCGGCCGGCTACACCAAGGCCGCGTTCCTCAAGCGCATCAACGCGGGCGCGCCGAAGGACGGGATCTACGAGGTGGACGTGGTGGCGGACAAGCCCGCCACCGCCGCCGCGGTCGTCACGCCGATCGAGGTGAAGGGCGCCTGGGAAGGCTATCCGGCCGATCACCTGAAGGGCGTCCGGTTCATTTCGAAGACCAATTCGGTGGTGGCCATGCTGCCGGCCAGCTGACCCTTCGCGACCGCGGCCGTCGCTGCTAGGTTCGCGCCCAGCTCGGGTCTAGTCAGTGGCGCGGGCGGGGGGAACTTGGTGGCGTCGGACGCCTACACCGCGTCGGAACAGAAGCTGCGGGCGGCGCATCAGGCGCTGCTGCACACACGCGGCCTGCAACTCGATTTCACGACAGCGCCGCGACCGCCGCCGCCGGCCTGGCTGGACAGCGTGATCCGTGCGCTGGCGGAGCTCGCGCCGCTGTTCAAGTTCATCTTCTGGGGCGGCGTGGCGGTGGCCGCGGCCCTGATCCTCTGGTTCCTGATCCGCGAGGTCCTCGCCACCCGCTTCAAGCGCCGCGTCGACGAGCCGTCGCCGGCGGACTGGCGGCCGGAGGCCGGGCAGGCGCGCGCGTTGCTGGAAGAGGCCGACCGGCTGGCCGCTGCTGGCCGGTTCGGCGAGGCGATCCACCTGATCCTGTTCCGCAGCATCGACGACCTGGCGGGCCGCCGGCCGGGCCTGCTGCGTCCGGCGCTCACCAGCCGCGACATCGCGGGCCTGGAGCAGATGCCGCCCGCCGCCCGCGGCGCCTTCGCCCGTATCGCCGAGCGGGTGGAGCACAGCCTGTTCGGCGGACGGCCGATGGGCGCGGAGGACTTCGCACGGGCCCGCGGAGACTACGAGGCCTTCGCCTTCTCCGAGGGCTGGTCGTGAGCGCGACGCAGGCCGCCCCGGCGCGCCCGCCGGCCTTTTCGTCGCGCACGATCCTGGCGCTGGTCGCCGTGGGCCTGGTGTCGTTCTCGGGGCTGGCGGTCCTGGCGGCCTATGCGCCGGAGCTGCGCGGGGCGACCGATCCCGGCGCGCATGCGCTGTCGTCCTCGGCGGTGGGCTTCAGGGGCGCGACGGTGATGTTGCAGGCCGAGGGCGCGCCGGTGGTGGTCAGCCGCGCCGAGCCCAAGGCCATGAAGGCCGGCAGCCCGATCGTCCTGACTCCGACCATGGAGACCTCCGCCAAGGCGCTGACGCCCTTCGTGCAGCAGCCGCTGGTGATGATCGTGCTCCCCAAATGGCTGGCCGAGCCACAACCCCTGCATCCCGGCTTCGTCAGCAAGGCCGGCATCTCAGAGAACACCAACCACGCGACGGCTCTGCTGGCGGCGTTCGCGCCGCAGACCGTAGTGCAGCATCGGACCGGCGTGTCGCGGGGCGGAATCCACGGTCCGAACGATGCGCCGTCTTACCTGGGGCTCGGTCCCATCGACGGATTGCAGACCATCGCAGGGGACGGCTGGACGCCGATGATCCTCGACGAGCAGGGGCAGATGATCCTCGCCCGCTCCAAGACCAGCCCAAATGTCCTGGTGCTGGCCGAGCCGGACCTGGTCAACAATCAGGGTCTCGCCAATCTCGACACGGCGCGCGCGGGACTCTCGGTTCTGGATGTGCTGCGCGAGGGCGGCGGACTGCGCTTCGACGTGACTCTGAACGGTTTCAGCCGTGGGCGTGGCATCGGGCGGCTGATGCTCGAGCCGCCATGGCTGGCGGCGACGCTCTGCGGCGTGGCGGCAGCCCTGCTCATGGGCCTGCACGGCCTGGCGCGGTTCGGGCCGACGCGGGTGCGCGGTCGCGCGATCGCGCTCGGCAAGCGGGCGCTGGTCGACAATTCGGCAGGCCTGGTGCGGATGGCGCGCCGCGAGCACGAGCTCGCGCCCGCCTACGCGGCCCTCACCAAGGCGCTGGTCGGCAAGGTCGCGGGCGGCGGGGATCGCTCGCAGGCCGGCGCTGACAACGAACGCTGGCTGACCGAGCTGGCCCGCCAGCGTGGCGCGGCGGCCCCGGAAACCCTCACGGCCCAGGCCGAACAGGCGAGAACCCCGGACGACCTCCTGGCCGTCGGGCGCAGCCTCTATCACTGGCGATTGGAGATCACGCGTGAACGTCGATGAAGTGAGTGCGCTCGCCGCACGGGTGCGCGAGGAGATCGGCAAGGCCATCATCGGTCAGACCGAAACGGTCGACCTCCTGCTGACCGCGCTGTTCGCACGCGGCCACGTGCTGCTGGAAGGCGCGCCGGGCACGGCCAAGACCTTCCTGGCGCAGTGCTTTGCCCGCACGCTCACTCTGGACTTCGGGCGCATCCAGTTCACGCCCGACCTGATGCCCGCCGACATCATCGGGGCCAACCTGTTCAACTTCCAGACCTCCAGCTTCACCCTGAGCAAGGGCCCGGTGTTCTGCGAGCTGTTGCTGGCGGACGAGATCAACCGCACGCCGCCGAAGACCCAGGCCGCGCTCCTGGAAGCCATGCAGGAGCGGCAGGTGACCATCGACGGCAAGCCGCACAAGCTCAGCGACCGCTTCATGGTGGTGGCGACCCAGAACCCCTTGGAGCAGCAGGGCACCTATCCGCTGCCCGAGGCGCAGCTCGACCGCTTCCTGTTCAAACAGACCCTGGGCTATCCCAGCCGTGACGAGGAGCGCCGGATCGTCGCCACCTATGGCGCACAGAGCGGCCAGACGGCGCCCGCCGACATGGGCGTCGCTCCGGTGGTGAACGCCAAGACCCTGGCGGCGGCCAACGCCGCGGTCGGGGCGGTCAAGCTCAGCGAGGAGGTGGTGACCTACGTCCTCGACCTGGTCCGCTCGACGCGGGAGACCGCCGACCTGCAGAGCGGCGCCAGCCCCCGCAGCGCCGCCCAGCTGGCCCTCGCCGCGCGCGCCCGCGCCGCGCTGGACGGGCGCGACTACGTCATCCCCGACGACGTCAAGGCGCTGGCCCTGCCGGTGCTGCGCCACCGGGTGATCCTGTCGCCCGCCGCCGAGATCGAGGGCCGCCGCGCCGACGATGTGATCCAGGGGCTCGTCGACCAGGCCGCGGCGCCGCGCTGACGGCCATGCGGCTCTATCCCACCCGGCGTGCGATTGGCCTGGCCGCCTTGGGGGCGCCGGTCGCGCTGGGCGTCGCCCTGGCCGCGCCGCAGCTGTGGGGCCTAGCCGCCGCCTGGATCCTGATGACCGTCGGGCTCATGCTGGCCGACGCCCTTCTGGCCGCTCGGCCGTCGGCGCTCGGCCTCACCTACGCCGCGCCCCGCGTCATGGGCCTGGGCCGCGCCGAGGAGGCGACCGTCGAGGCCGCCTTCACGGGCGGCGGCCCGCCTGGGGTCGAGGTCGCCGTGGGCGTCAACGCGCGGTTGACCGCGAGCCCGGCGCGCCAGGGCCTCGCGCTCGCCGGCGGCTGGGGCAGGGCGCGCGTGTCGCTGACGCCCCTGCGGCGCGGCGACGGCCGGCTGGAGCAGGTCTGGGCGCGCTGGCGCGGCCCGCTCGGCCTGATCTGGCTGCAGCGCACCGAGGCGCCGGACCGCGCCATCGCCATCACCCCCGACGTCGAGCGGGTGAAGGACCAGGCGCTGCAGCTCTTCTCCCGCGACGCCCCGCTCGGCCTGAAGGCGCAGATCGAGACCGGCGAGGGCGGCGATTTCCACGCGCTTCGGGATTTCCAGACGGGCATGGACCTGCGGTCCATCGACTGGAAGCAGAGCGGGCGGCACGGCAAGCTGGTGGCCCGCGAGTTCCGAACCGAACGCAACCACCATGTCATCCTGGCCATCGACACCGGCCGGCTGATGAGCGCCCCCACCTCCAGCGGCCCGCGCGTCGACCAGGCGATCAACGCGGCCCTGCTGCTGGCCTTCGCAGGGCTGAAGATGGGCGACCGGGTCGGCCTCTTCGCCTTCGACGCCAAGCCCAGGGTCTCGAGCGGCGTGGTGGCCGGCGCCCAGGCCTTTCCGTTGATCCAGCGCCTCGCCGCCGGCATCGACTATTCGACCGAGGAGACCAATTTCACCCTCGGCCTGACGACCCTGGCCGGGCGTCTCGACCGCCGCGCCCTGGTGGTGATCTTCACCGATTTCGCCGACCCGACCAGCGCCGAGCTGATGCTGGAGAACGTCGGGCGGCTGATGCGCACTCACCTGGTGCTGTTCGTGGTGTTCCATGACGAGGAGCTGGAGGCGCTGGTGGAGGCTGAGCCGGTCGCGCCCGACGACGTCTCCCGCGCGGTGATCGCCGCGGGGCTACAGCGCCAGCGCGAGATCGTGGTGAGCCGGCTGCAGCGGGCGGGTGCGCGGCTGGTCGATGCGCGGGCCGAGGACCTCGGCATCACCCTGCTCAACGCCTACCTCGACGTGAAGCGGCGGGAGTTGATTTAGCGCCATGGCCGAACTTCAGCTCAAGAGCCACCGCTTCCGCGCCGAGCGCGAGGCCGACTGGCGGCGGCTGGAGGCCCTGCTCTCCCGCGCCGAGAAGGGCGGCGCGGCAAAGCTCAATCGCGACGAGCTCGTGGAGATGCCGGTGCTCTACCGCCAGGCGCTGTCGTCGCTCTCCATGGCCCGCGCCATCTCCCTCGACCAGGGCCTGATCGCCTACCTCGAGAGCCTCTGCACGCGCGCCTACTTCTTCGTCTATGGGACCCGCTCGCGGCCGCTGGAGCGGCTGGCGGGCTTCTTCGCCCACGAGTGGCCGCGCGCGGTCCAGGCCCTGTGGCGAGAGACTGCGGTGTCGGCGGCCCTAATGGCGCTCGGGACCGTCGGGGCCTTCGTGCTGGTCAGCCGCGATCCGGACTGGTTCTACGGGTTCGTCCCGCAGGCGCTGGCCGGTGGGCGCGACCCGGCCGCCACCACCAAGTTCCTGCGCGACACGCTCTACATGCCGGCGGACGCCCACCAGGCGCTGAGCACGCTGGCGGCGTTCCTGTTCACCCACAACTCGCAGATCTCGCTCTTCGCCTTCGCCCTCGGCTTCGCGCTCTGCCTGCCGACCGCCGGGCTGATGGTGTTCAATGGCGCGACCCTGGGCGCCTTCCTGGCGCTGTTCGCGAGCCGGGGCCTCGCGATCCAGGCCACCGGCTGGCTGATGATCCATGGCGTGACCGAGCTTTCGGCGGTGACCCTGGCCGGAGCCGCGGGTTTCTCCATCGGCTGGGCCGTGGCCTTTCCGGGCGAGCGGAGCCGCGTGGACGCCGCCGCCGACGCCGGCCGCCGCGGGGCTACCGTGATGGCCGGCGTCGTCGTCATGCTGTTCGTCGCCGGCCTGCTGGAAGGCTTCGCGCGCCAGCTGATCCGCGACGACATCGTCAGACTGTCGATCGCCGCGGCCAGCGCGGTCTTCTGGGGCCTCTATCTCTACCTGCCGCGCCGTGCGAGGCCGGCATGACCGCCGCCGCGACCCGCCCCGCGCCCCGCCGCCCGAGGCGTCCGCCTGACGACGGCTGGCGCGAGTTCGTCACGCCGGAGGGTGTCGACCTTCGCCTGCGGATCGGGACCTACGGCGAGCGCTGCGCGGCCTTCGTCATCGACGGATTTATCCTGCTGGGCATGCTGGTCGCCCTCACCCTGCTGGTGGCGTTGGCAGTCTGGCGCACCGGCACGACCTTCGGCGGCGAGGCCGCGACGGTGATCTGGCTCCTCGGCGCGTTCCTGCTGCGGAACTTCTACTTCATCGGCTTCGAGATGCGCCCGGCCTCCGCCACGCCGGGCAAGCGCGCGCTCGGCCTGCGGGTCATCGCCCGCGACGGCGGGCGGCTGACCGCCAACGCGGTCTTTGCGCGCAACGCCATGCGCGAGCTGGAGGTTTTCCTGCCGGCGAGCTTCCTGTTTGCCAGCGGCATGGGCGTGGATGCGGGCCTGGTGGTCCTGGGCGCTATCTGGAGCGGGGTGTTCGTGCTGTTCCCCCTGTTCAACCGCGACCGCCTGCGGCTGGGCGACCTGGCGGCCGGCACCATGGTCATCAAGGCGCCGCGCCGGGTGCTGCGGCCCGATCTGGCGAACGACGGCCCCGCGGTGGGCCATGGGCCGGTCTTTACCGAAGTCCAGCTCGACGCCTACGGCGTCAAGGAGCTGCACGTTCTGGAGGACGTGCTGCGCAGGGGCGACCGGCGTATCCTGGCGGAGGTGTCAACGCGTATCCGGGCCAAGATCGGCTGGGATGCGCCGTTGGAGGTTTCCGACCGGGCCTTCCTCAACGCCTACTACGCGGGCCTGCGCGGGCGGCTCGAAAGCCGCCTCCTGTTCGGCCATCGCCGCGCCGACAAGTTCGACCGGCCGTAAGCCGCGCGGCGGCTCAGTCGAAGATCGCCGCCAGGCCTTCGGGTCCGACGCCGTCCTTGATCTGCCGAAGGTCGACATAGAGCACCGCGGCGCCGACCGTACCGATCAAGGCGGCTCCGATGCCAATCAGCGGCCGCACAATCACCGCCTGCACGAGCGAAATGCCCGCTCCCGCGCCGACGCTCGCCGCCGAGCTGAACACGCCCGTCACCAGCTCCAGGATCAGCACGGCGACTATGTAGATCACGAAGAGGCCGAAGATCCGCCAGCGATTGCCGCGCGTGAGCTCCAGGCTGCGCCCGAACGATCCGAGGATGCCGGTCTGTTCGACGACATAGGCCGGCACGGCCACGCACCAGGCTATGCCCAGCATGATGCCGGGGACGACAAACAAGATCGTTCCGACGAAGACGCCGCCATAGAGCAGAATACCGATACCCAGCAGGGGCAGGAAACTGCGCAGGCCGACGCTCAGGCAATCCGCCAATCCCGCGCGGCGTCCATTCAGATCGGTGACCGTCCCATAGATGATGGTTCCCTGCAGGATCAAACCCAGCAGGCTGGCCGCCAGGCCGGCGACCGTCGGCTGCCAGGCGAAAAGCTGCCCGCGGTTGACGAAGCTCATCTGCAAAAGCCCGACCAGCAGTCCCGGTAGCCCCGCGAGCAGAGCGGCTAGAAAAAGAAAGGTCACAAAGTTGCGTCCCAGGACCTGGAAGAGCTGTTGAATCACCCGCCCGATGTCGAGTGCGCCGCCGCCCGTTGCTGTGCTGGCCGTCATGTCGATTGCCCCCGAATGTCCCGTTTCCCTTCGGTCAGGCTAGACCTCGGAATTGACGATTGCCAACGGCGAAGCGCGTGGGCCAGATGGTCGGCCGCGCGGCTTCGGAGAACGGCATGGACATCGGCGTCTTCATCCCGATCGGCAACAACGGCTGGCTCATCTCGGAGACCTCGCCGCAGTACATGCCGTCGTTCGAGCTGAACAAGACCGTGGTCCAGCGGGCCGAGGCCTATGGCTTCGACTTCGCGCTCTCGATGATCAAGCTGCGCGGCTTCGGTGGCAAGACGCAGTTCTGGGAGCACAACCTCGAAAGCTTCACCCTGATGGCCGGCCTGGCGGCCGTGACCAGCCGGATCAAGATCTTCGCGACCGCCGCGACGCTCACCATGCCGGCGCCCATCGTCGCGCGCATGGCGTCCACCATCGACTCGATCGCGCCAGGCCGCTTCGGCATCAACCTGATCACCGGTTGGCAGAAGGCCGAGTACGACCAGATGGGCCTGTGGCCAGGCGAGAGCCACTACAAGGACCGCTACAACTACCTCGCCGAATACGCGACCGTGCTGAAGGAGCTGATGGAAACCGGCGTCAGCGACTTCAAGGGCCAGTACCTGCAGATGAACGATTGCCGCGTCAGCCCGCGGCCGCACGGGGTGAAGATCATCTGCGCGGGTTCCAGCGACGAGGGCCTGGCCTTCACCGCTCAGTATGCGGACTATTCCTTCGCGCTGGGCAAGGGGACGAACACGCCCACTGCCTTCGCTCCGGTCAACACGCGGCTGGCGGCGGCCAAGGCCAAGACCGGGCGCGACGTCGGCTCCTACATCCTCTTCATGATCATCGCCGACGAGACGGACGAGAAGGCCATGGCCAAGTGGCGGCTCTACCGGGACGGCGCAGACCAGGAGGCCTTGGCATGGCTGACCAACCAGGCCGCGCCCAACGCCCAGGGCGGCACCTCGAACACCAACACCACCCAGCTCGCCGCGCCGGAGTCGGCGGTGAACCTCAACATGGGCACCCTGGTCGGGTCCTATGAGAGCGTGGCGCGCATGCTGGACGAGGTCGCTTCGGTGCCCGACACCGCCGGCGTGCTACTCACCTTCGACGACTTCGTGGAGGGCGTCGAAGCCTTCGGGACCAAGATCCAGCCCAAGATGAAGAGCCGAGCCGATGTCCGCTCAGCCGCCTAGACCCACCGTTCCAAGAGAGGGCGCGGTGACCCTTCCGGCCCGGCCGGAGAACCTTCCGATCAATCCGCGCGAGACGGCGCTGATCGTGGTCGACATGCAGAACGCCTACGCCTCGCGCGGCGGCTATCTCGACCTCGCGGGCTTCGACATCGAGGGTTCGGCCGCCGTGATCGACAAGATCGCGCTCGCGGTCGAGGCGGCGCGCAAGGCCGGCGTGACGGTGGTCTTCTTCCAGAACGGCTGGGACCCGAACTATGTGGAGGCCGGCGGCCCGGGCTCGCCCAACTGGTGGAAGTCCAACGCGCTGAAGACCATGCGCGAGCGGCCGGAGCTGGAGGGGACCCTGCTCGCCAAGGGCACCTGGGACTACGCCCTGGTCGACAAGCTGAAGCCTCAGGCGGCCGACATCGTCATCGAGAAGCCGCGCTACTCGGCCTTCTATAACACCGCGCTGGACTCCATGCTGCGCGCGCGGGGGATCCGGAACCTGGCCTTCTGCGGCATCGCCACCAACGTCTGCGTGGAATCGACCCTGCGCGACGGCTTCTTCCTCGAGTACTTCGGGGTGCTGCTGGAGGATGCGACGCACCAGGCGGGGCCGGCCTTCCTGCAGGAAGCCAGCGTCTACAACGTCGAGAAGTTCTTCGGCTGGGTATCCAACACCGCCGATTTCTGCGGGACCATCGGCCAGGCCCCGCCCAGCAGCTGAGTAGGAGCCACCCCCAATGACCAAGACCGTCGTCCTGCCGCCTGGGACCCAGACTCCGATCGCGCCGTTCTCGCCAGGGACCCTGGCTGACGGGGTGGTCTATGTCTCGGGCACGCTGGCCTTCGACAAGGACAACAACGTGGCCCACGTGGGCGACGCGGAAGGCCAGACCCGGCAGGTTCTGGAGACCATCAAGTCGGTGATCGAGACCGCCGGCGGGACGATGGACGACGTCACCATGAACCACATCTTCCTGAAGGACTGGGCCGACTATCCGATCATGAACAAGGTCTATGCGGAGTACTTCCCGGGCGACAAGCCGGCGCGGTTCTGCATCGTGTGCGGCCTAGTGCGGCCGGACTTCCTGGTGGAGATCGCCTCGATCGCCCACATCGGCAAGCGCTAGGGCGGTGGTTCAGACCGCACTCGGGCGCACCGCCGACCACGAGGTCGATCCGCAGTTCCTGACCCGCTGGTCGCCGCGCGCCTTCACCGGGGAGCCGATCCCGGACGAGGTGCTGATGTCGATGTTCGAGGCGGCGCGCTGGGCGCCCTCGGCGTTCAACGGCCAGCCCTGGCGCTTTGTCTATGCGCGGCGAGAGAAGCCGGACGACTGGATGCCGCTGTTCGGCGCGCTGATCGAGTACAATCAGGCCTGGGTGGCCGGCGCCTCGGTGCTGGCCTTCATCGCCTCGGACCGCTTCCGCCGGCGGCCCGACCACGAGCCGCAGCCCAATCGCAACCACAGCTTCGACGCCGGCGCGGCGTGGGGCTATCTCGCCTTGCAGGCCCAGAAGCTGGGCTGGGCCGCGCACGGCATGGCGGGCTTCCACAGCGATGCTGCGCATGAGGCGACCGGCCTGCCCGAGTCGGAGTTCCAGATCGACGCGGCCATCGCCATCGGGCGGGCGACCGACAAGTCCGTCCTGCCCGAGGCCTTCCAGGCCCGCGAGGTTCCTAGCCTGCGTGAGCCGGTCTCAAGCTTCGTCTTCGAAGGCCGCTTCCGGGCCTGAGCTATAGTCCAACGAAAAGCCCCCGGCCGTTGGGGGCCGAGGGCTATTGGCGCGACGGGCCATTGGATAGGGAAACCCGCCCCGCGAACCGAGAACGCCAACTTTCGGCGCCGGTTCCTGGGTTTCACGCGTGGCGTTAAGCTGGCGCGCTGGCCCCGGCCAGGTAGTCCATCTTGCCGAGCGGCACGCCCTTGCTGCGGAGCACGTCGTAGGCCGTGGTAATGTGGAACAGGAAGTTCGGCAGGGAGAAGGTGAGCAGGAAGCTCTGGCCGGTGAATTCCATGGTCCGCCCTGGGAAGGTCAGGACGACGGCGCGGTTCTCCTGGCCATCCACCTGCTTACGCTCGATGGTTTCGACGAAGGCGACGGTCTTGGCGATGCGCTCCTTCAGCTCGGCCCAGGTCGCCTCGTTGTCGGGCATCGACGGCGCCTCGACGCCGGCCAGCCGCGCGGCACCGCCCTTGGCGGCGTCGCTCGCGAACTGGATCTGGCGGGTGAAGTTCGCCATGCCGTGACCGAGGCTCGCCTCCATCAGCGTGGAGAGCTCGACGTGCTCGTCGGCCGCGAAGGTCTCGGCCTTGTTCATGAAGTGGGTGAGGTTGCGCAGCATCTGCAGGTAGACGGGGATCGAGGCGTCGAAGAGCGAAAGCGACACGGGCGTTTCTCCAATTGCGAAGCCTGTCAGATAGTGCGCGCCGCTACCCGCAACCACCCGCTGTCGCAACAACTTCACGAAGGTTATCGCTATGCGCTTCATCGACGCCGCCGAGGTTCGCGCGAACCTGACCTATGACGTGGCGATCCCGGCCGTTCGCGCGGCGATGATCGCGCTGTCGGCCGGCGAGACGCGCCAGCTCCTGCGCTCAATCCTGCATTTCGAGGACGGGCGGATGTTTGGCGTTATGCCCGGCGCGCTGGGCGAGGCCGCGCCCTTCGGCGCCAAGGTGCTAAGCGTCTTTCCCAAGAACTTCGAGGTTGGCCGGCCCTCCCACCAGGGCGTCGTGATGCTGTTCGATCCGGTGACCGGCGAGCTTTCCTGCATCGCGGAGGCCCGCGAGATCACTGCCGTGCGGACGGCCGCCGCAAGCGCAGTGGCGACCGACGCCCTGGCGCGGCCGGACGCCAGTCGCCTGGCCCTGCTGGGCTACGGCGAGCAGGCGGAGACGCACCTGCGGGCCATCGGCAAGGTGCGCGCCCTGGAGACGGTGACGGTCTGGGGCCGCTCGGCCGAGCGCGCGAAGGCTTTCGCCGAGCGCATGCGGACCGAGGCGGGCGTCGCCGTTGAGGTCGCTCCGAGCGCCGAGGCGGCGGTGGCCGAAGCCGACATCGTCTGCACCGTGACGCCGGCCGCCGAGCCGATCCTGAGGGGCGCGTGGCTGGCGCCCGGCGCCCACGTCAATATCGTGGGCTCCAGTTTCGCGGGCCCCGCCGAGGTGGACAACGACCTGGTCGTCCGCTCCCGCTTTGTCGCCGACTACCGCGAAGGCGTGCTGAAGCAGGGGGCCGAGTTCCTGCACGCCAAGGCCGCCGGCCTGGTCGGCGACGAGCATGTGGTGGGCGAGATCGGCGAGGTGCTGTCCGGCAAGCTGCCCGGCCGCCAGTCGGACGACCAGATCACGCTCTACAAGTCCCTCGGCCACATCGTGCAGGACCTGGTCAGCGTCCAGGCCCTGCTTGCCGTCCCGCCGCGCGCCTAGGTCCCGTTGGCGGCCAGCACGCGCAGGAAGTTGCCGCCCATGATCTTGGCGACCTCCGCCTGCGCCATGCCGTGCGCCAGCAGAGCCGCCGGGATCAGCGGCCAGTCGGCGTAGTCGCTGAACACCGGCATGTAGTTCGCGTCCATATCGGTCCCGATGGCCACGTGATCGACGCCGACCGCGTCCACCAGCCGCAGGATTGAACCCACCCAGTCGGCGACAGTTTTCTGGCCGATGCCAGAGGGCACCGAGCCCACGATCCCGCCGTGGCTCGTAACCAGTTTGGCGTGCTCGACGCTGACCAGCCGAGGATGGTCGATGTCCGGGCGCTTCAGGTTGGTGTGGGAGATCATCATCGGTCGGGTCGAGACATCGACCGCGTCGCGGGTGACGCCCAGTGAGGCATGCGCCAGATCGACGATGACCCCGGCCTTGTTCATCTCCTTCACGATCTGCTTGCCGACCGGCGTCAGGCCGGGGAAGCGCGGCGCCTCGGTCTGCGGGTCGCCGATCTGGTTGGGGTGATAGTGGACGATGGTGATCGAACGCACGCCGTCGGCGTGGGCGGTGTGGACGCGCTCAAGCCGGTCTTCGATGAAGTCGCCGCCTTCGACCGCGAAGACGCAGGCCGTGCGATGGGCCGCCTGCGCGCGGGCGATGTCCCTACCGTCGAGCCCCGGGGCGGCGTCGCCGCGGGCGACAAGGGCCTTCAAGGTCGCGATCTGGCGCTGGTAGTCCGACCAGGCCTCGCCGGGGTCGAACTCGCGGGCTGCGACCAGGCCCTTGGTCGGCGACTGCTCCAGCAGCACCGCGTCGGACACGCAGTTGAAGAGCACAGCGGTGACTTGGCCCGCCGTCATGTCGGCCAGGGCCTTGGCCTCGAACGGCGCGCCCATCGCCCGCGTGGTGGCGTTCTGGCGGGTCAGTCCGCGCAGGAAGAACCGGCCGGGGTGGGCGTGGACGTCCACCGACGGATGGATGTCGAGGAAGGTCACGCCGGCCTTGCGCTGGGCCTCGGTGAGCTTCAGCCCGTTGTCGCCACCCTTGGGATCGAAGATCTGCTGCGCGGCGGCAGGCCATGCGCCGGCCGCGAGCGCGCCGCCCAGGGCCGCGAAGGCGTCTCGGCGGGAAATCACGCGAGGGTCTCCAGCACCGAGCGCAGGATCGCCACCAGCCGCTCGATCTCCTCGGTGGAGACGATCAGCGGCGGCGACATGGCGATCGTGTCGCCGGTGGTGCGGATCAGCGCGCCAGCCTTCAGGGCCCTGACAAGGGTTTCGTAGCCACGCGCGCCGGGCGCGTCGGGTCGCGGCGCAAGTTCCACGGCCGCCATCAGGCCGATATTGCGGATGTCGATCACGTGCGGGCAGTCGCGTAGGTTGTGGACGGCGTCTTCCCAGACCGTGGAGAGGTCTGCGGCGCGCGTCAGCAGGCCTTCGCGCCTGTAGATGTCGAGGGTCGCGAAGCCCGCGGCGCAGGCCGCCGGGTGCCCGGAATAGGTGTAGCCGTGGAAGAGCTCCATGGCGTTCGCGGGGCCCTGCATCAGGGCGTCGTGCACGCTGCGGCTGGCGAACACCGCGCCCATGGGGAAGGCGCCATTGGTCACCCCCTTGGCCGTGGTAATCAGATCCGGCGTCACGCCGAAGAACTGGCTGGCGAAAGGCGCGCCCAGCCGGCCGAAGCCGGTGATCACCTCGTCGAAGATCAGCAGGATGCCGTGCTTGGTGCAGAGCCCGCGCAGGCGCTCCAGGTAGCCGACCGGCGGCGGCAACACACCGGCCGAGCCCGCCACCGGCTCGACGATCACCGCGGCGATGGTTTCGGCGCCATGCAGGGCGATCAACCGCTCCAGGTCGTCGGCCCTCTCGGCGCCGTGCGCCGGCTGGCCTCGCGAGAAGGCGTTCCGCTCCAGGTCCTGCGTATGCCGCAGGTGGTCGGAACCCGGCAGGGTCAGGAAGGCGCGGCGATTGTTGACCAGGCCGCCCACCGAGATGCCGCCGAAGCCTACCCCGTGGTAGCCCTTCTCGCGCCCGATCAGGCGGGTGCGCTGCCCCTCGCCGCGGGCGCGGTGGTAGGCGAGCGCGATCTTCAGCGCGGTGTCCACTGCCTCCGACCCGGAGTTGGCGAAGAAGATGCGGTCGAGGCCTTCGGGCGCCAGCTTGGCCAGCGCGGTGGCGAAATCGAAGGCCAGCGGATGGCCCATCTGGAAGGACGGGGCGTAGTCCAGGGTGAGGAGCTGCTGGCCGACCGCCGAGGCGATCTCCTCGCGGCCGTGGCCGGCGTTGACGCACCAGAGGCCCGCGCAGCCGTCGATCACGTCGCGGCCGTCTTCGGTGCGGTAGTACATGCCCTTGGCGGAGACCAGCAGGCGCGGGTCGCCCTTGAACTGGCGGTTGGCCGTGAACGGCATCCAGAAGGCGTCGAGGTCTGGCCGGTTCCGGATTCCTGGAATGTCGTTCATCGCCTCGCCCTTCTGCTTCACCGCCACGAAATCAGGTTCGGGGCGGCCCCGCCACAGGATTGCGCCGCGCCAACCGGCTTGACGCGGGCCGCGCCGCATGGCGAGCAATCGCGCGACGCGTGAACGCGCCGGCGGGAAGGCCATGCCGAAGATCCTGGCGATCGAAGACGATCCCACCACCGGGAAGGAAGTCGTGGCCGAACTGGAACAGCACGGCCACGAGGTCGAGTGGGTGGCCGACGGCCGCACCGGCCTGATCCGCGCGGTGAGCGGCGACTTCGACGCGGTGATCCTGGACCGCATGCTGCCGGGCCTCGACGGCCTGGCGATCGTGACGGTGATGCGCAACGCGGACGTCGACATCCCGGTCCTGATGGTGAGCGCGCTGTCCGACGTGGACGAGCGCATTCGCGGCCTGCGCGCCGGCGGCGATGACTACATGACCAAACCCTTCGCTTCCGAGGAACTGGCCGCGCGCCTGGAGGTGCTGCTGCGCAGACGGACAGCGGCGCCCCGGGAACTCAGCCTAACCGTCGGCGATCTCGAACTCGATCTGATCGCCCGCACCGCCCGGCGGGGCGGCCAGGAGATCCGCCTGATGCCCACCGAGTACAAACTGCTCGAATTCATGATGCGCAACTCGGGCCAGGTCCTCACCCGCACGATGATCTTCGAGGCGATCTGGGGTTATCACTTCGATCCGGGCACCAACCTGATCGATGTCCATCTGGGGCGGCTGCGGCGCAAGCTCGACCGCCCGGGCCTGGCGCCGCTCATCCACACCATCCGAGGCTCAGGCTATGCGCTCAATGCGCCTGCGTGAGCTCTGGCGGACCACGCCGTTCCGCCTGACGATGATGAACGGCGCGGTGTTTGCACTGGCCGTGATGGCGCTGCTCGGCCTGATCTACCTGCAGACCGCGGGCTACCTCGCCCGGCAGATCGACGGCATCGTGATCAGCGAGGGCCAGGCCCTGCGGCTCGGCGGCGCCGAGAAGTTGCCGGATCGGGTCAACCAGGCCGTCGCCTCCGACAGCCGCCACATCGAGTACTACGGCCTCTTCTCCGAAGACGGCGTCTGGATCGCCGGCAATGTCAGCTCCCTGCCGCCGGGCTTGCCGATCGACGGCAAGCCGCGCGAGATCCGCGAGAAGGGCCTGCAGCCCGGCGCGCGGGCCGCGATCGCCCGCCTGCCCTGGGGAGAGATTCTCTTCGTGGGCCACGACGCTCTGGTGCTGGCGGGCTTGCGGATGATCATGGTCAATGCGCTCGCCGTCAGTGGCGTGCTGATCCTGTTGTTCGGCCTGGCCGCCGCGGCCGCGCTCAGCATGGCGCCCCTGCGGCGCATCGAGGCGCTGCGCGAAGGCAGCCGCGCGGCGCTGAAGGGCGAGTTGGGCGTGCGCCTGCCCGTTTCGCGCCGGCGCGACGAAATCGACATGCTGGCCGGCGTCGCCAACGCCATGATGGACGAGACCGAACGCCTGCTCTGGGAGGTGAAGAGCGTCGGGGACAACGTGGCGCACGACTTGCGCACGCCGCTGAACCGCCTGCGGGCGCTGCTCTATCGCGCGACCCAGGAGACCAAACTCGAGGGCGCCGAGCGGCAGATGATCGACCAGGCGCTGGCCGAGACCGACGAGTTGCTGGACCGCTTCCGCGCCTTGCAGCGGATCGGAGAGATCGAACGGCGTAACCGCCAGGCCTTCTTCGAGCCGTCCCGGCTGGAGGACGTGATGCAACATGTCGTGGAGCTCCATGAGCCGTTGGCGGAAGAGCGCGGCGTGGCGCTGGAGATGGAGGCCGAACCGAATACGCCCTTGGTCTCGGCCGACCCGGCGCTGCTCTTCGAGGCGGTGAGCAACCTGGTGGACAATGCGCTGAAATTCACGCCGCGCGGCGGGCGGGTGCGCCTTCGGCTAACCGCCCAGGACCTGGGCCCGCGGATCGAGGTGATCGACAACGGCCCGGGCGTGCCGGAAGGCGAGCGGGGCGCAGTCCTCCAGCGCTTCTACCGCACCGAGCGCACGCGGTTGGAGCCGGGCTCCGGCCTGGGCCTGAGCATCGTGGCGGCTATCGCGCGGCTGCACCACTTCACCCTGTCGCTAGACGACGCCAAGCCGGGCCTGCGGGTTTCGCTCGACTGCTGGCAGCGCGGCCTGGAGGCGTGAGGCGGTGAGGGTGCTGCTGGGCAGCCTCGGAGCGCCGGACGCCTACCTCGCCAAGGCGCTGGGCGAGGCTGGCCATGTGGTGGAGACCGCCTCGGACCTGGCCGAGCTGATGCTGGCGGCGGATGGCGAGGACTACGATGCTGTGCTCCTCGAAGCGGCCAGCCTGGAAGACGTACAGATCCCGCCGCTCGCCGCGGCGGTCGGGCGCGGGCTCCTGGTGCTGCTGGTCGACGCGGCCACGCCGGCGGAAACCGCCCGGGCGCTGCGGGCAGGCGCCGACGCCTCCTTCGTGCGGCCGCTGCGCTTCATGGAGCTGGAGGCGCGGCTGCTGGCGCTCGCGCGCCTGAGGCAGGCCCAGCCGGCGGCGACGCAGACCCTGGCGCTCGATCCGGGCAGCCGCACCGCGCGCGCCGGCGGACGCAGCCTGGCGCTATCGATGCGGGAGTACGCCTTGCTCGACCACCTGGCTTCGCGCGCCGGCGAGGCGGTCGGCGCCGACCAGATCCTCGAGCACGTCTGGGGCCAGGGTTATGCCGGTCCCGATCGGGTCCGGACCGGCGTCGCCAGGCTGCGGGCCAAGCTCCGGGCCGCCTTCGGCGAGGACATGATCGACACGGTGCGTGGCCACGGCTACCGGCTCGACGCCAAGATGAAACTAATTTCATCGGGCTGACACGGCGGCTTTAGGCGGCGCGGCGCATCAGGGCCGCGTGCTGGCGAGCTCCGCCGGTCCTGCGCGTCGCCAGCCGCCCCCCAACGCGCGGGACCCCCCTTCAGCCAAACCCGGAGCGGGCTCCACCTTGAACGCCATCGTCCGCATCGCGCTGCAGCGCCCCTACACCTTCATCGTGATGGCGGTGCTGATCATGATCTTCGGCGTGATGGCCGCACTACGCACGCCGACCGACATCTTCCCGGAGATCAAGGTCCCCGTGATCGGCGTCGCCTTCAACTTCGCGGGCATGTCGTCGCGTGACATGTCGGACCGGATCGTGACGCAGTTCGAACGATTCCTGACGACCACCGTCAACGACGTGGAGCACACCGAAAGCACCTCGATCACCGGCATCGGGATCGTGAAGATCTTCTTCCAGCCCGGCGTCGACATCCGCACGGCGACGGCCCAGGTCGCGGCGACCGCCCAGACCTCCATCCGTCAGATGCCGGCCGGCGTCACGCCGCCCCTGGTCCTGAACTACTCCGCGGCTACGGTGCCGATCCTGCAGCTGGCCGATTCCGACAAGACGCTTTCCGAACAGAAGCTGTTCGACCTCTCTCAGGTCGTGATCCGGCCGGTGATCACCACGGTGCCGGGCGCGGCGACGCCCTATCCGTACGGCGGCCAGCTGCGCCAGATCCAGATCGACCTCGATCCGCAGGCCCTGCAGTCCAAGGGCATCTCGGCCAACGACGTGACCAACGCCCTGGCCGCGCAGAACCAGATCCTGCCGGTCGGCTTCGTGAAGATCGGCTCGTTCCAGTACAATGTGCGGCTGAACGACTCCGCCGAGACGATCGACAACCTCAACGACCTGCCGATCAAGACTGTCAACGGCACGACGATCTTCATCCGCGACGTGGGCCAGGTGCGCGACGGCGCTCCGCCGCAGACCAACATCGTTCACGTGAACGGCGGCCGCGCGGTGCTGTCGACGATCCTCAAGAACGGCTCGGCCTCGACGCTGGCCGTTGTGCAGGGGGTCAAGGACAAGCTGCCGGGCTTGGCCGAGCAGCTTCCCTCGACCTTCAAGATCACGGCGCTGAACGACCAGTCGCTGTTCGTGAAGGGCGCGATCTCCAGCGTCGTGAAGGAGGGCGCGATCGCCGCGGGCCTGACCAGCCTGATGATCCTGCTGTTCCTGGGCAGCTGGCGCTCGACCGTGATCATCGCGATCTCGATTCCGCTGGCGGTGCTGGCCGCGATCGCGGCGCTATCGGTCAGCGGCCAGACGCTGAACATCATGACGCTGGGCGGACTGGCGCTGGCCGTCGGCATCCTCGTGGATGATGCGACCGTCACGATCGAGAACATCAACTGGCACCTGGAACACGGCAAGGACGTGCGTACGGCGATCCTGGACGGCGCCAACCAGATTGTGACGCCGGCCTTCGTCTCCCTGCTCTGCATCTGCATCGTGTTCGTGCCGATGTTCATGCTGAAGGGCGTGGCGGGCTTCCTCTTCGTGCCCATGGCCATGTCGGTGGTCTACGCGATGATCGCCTCCTTCATCCTGTCGCGGACGCTGGTCCCGACCATGGCGATGTACCTGCTGAAGCCACACACGGCGCATCACGAGGCCGAGGCGCCGGTCTCGCGCAATCCGTTCGCGCGCTTCCAGCGGCGGTTCGAGGCGGGTTTCGCCCAGGTGCGCTCGGTCTATGCAGGCCTGCTGGAGCGCGCCATGGGCGCGCGGCGGCCGTTCCTCATCGGCTTCATGGCGGTGGTCCTGCTGTCGTTTGGGTTGGCGCCGTTCCTGGGCAGCAACTTCTTCCCGTCGGTGGACGCCGGCCAGATGACCATCCACGTCCGCGCGCCCGTCGGCACGCGGCTGGAGGACACCTCGCTGGAGTTCCGCCGCATCGAGAGCACGATCCGCCAGGTCGTCCCGGCCGGCGAGCTCAGCTCGATCGTCGACAACATCGGCATCCCGAACAGCTCCATCAACATGGTCTATTCGAACTCCGGCGTGATCGGCCCGCAGGACGGCGACATCTACGTCAGCCTGAAGGCGCATCACGGTCCGACGGCCGCCTATGTGAAGCGCCTGCGCGAGGTTCTGCCGCGCGAATATCCCGGCACCGCCTTCGCCTTCCTTCCGGCCGACATCGTCAGCCAGATTCTGAACTTCGGCTCGCCGGCGCCGATCGACCTGCAGGTCTCCGGCCCGAACGCCGACGCCAACCGCGCCTACGCCAACATGCTGCTGCGCAAGGTGCGCGAGATCCGCGGCCTGGCCGATGTGCGGATGCAGCAGCCGGAAGGCGGGCCGGAACTGCGGGTCGACGTCGACCGCACGCGCATCGCCCAGCTGGGTCTCTCAGAACGCGACGTGACCAACAGCCTGGTGACGACGCTCGCCGGTAGTTCGCAGGGCGCGCCGACTTATTGGGTCAATCCCAAGACCGGCGTTTCCTATCCGATCGTGGCGCAGACGCCGGAATACCGGCTGTTGTCGGTCGCCGGTCTGGAGGGCGTGCCGATCAACGGGGGGAGCACCGCGAACGGCCAGGCCCAGATCCTGGGCGGCCTGGGCGCCATCACCCGCGACTCCACGCCGGCGGTGTCCAGCCACTACAACGCCCAGCCGGTCATCGACATTTTCGCGACCACCCAGGACCGCGACCTGGGCTCGGTGACCCGCGACATCAACAAGGTCCTGAAGGACACGGCCAAGCAGCGTCCGAAGGGCGCGACGGTCACCCTTCGCGGGCAGATGGTGACCATGGACGCCGCCTTCTCGGGCCTGTTCTTCGGCCTCGCGGCGGCGATCGTGCTGATCTACCTGCTGATCGTCGTGAACTTCCAGTCGTGGCTGGACCCGTTCGTGATCATCACCGCCCTGCCGGCCGCGCTGGCCGGGATCATCTGGATCCTGTTCGCCACCGGCACGACGCTGTCCGTGCCGGCGCTGACCGGGGCGATCATGTGCATGGGGGTGGCGACGGCCAACTCCATCCTGGTCATCAGCTTCGCCCGTGAGCGGCTGGCGGCCACTGGTGACGCCGTCGTGGCCGCGACCGAGGCCGCCTTCACACGCTTCCGTCCCGTGGTCATGACGGCGCTCGCCATGATCATCGGCATGGCCCCCATGGCGCTGGGGCTCGGCGAAGGCGGCGAGCAGAACGCGCCCCTGGGCCGCGCGGTCATCGGCGGGCTGATCTTCGCGACCATCGCCACCCTGATGTTCGTCCCCGTCGTCTTCAGCCTCGTGCATGGCCGTCGAGCGCACGCCGTCGCGCCCGAGCCGCTTGCCGGAGAATCCTATGCCTGACCCCGTCGCGTCCCCCGTCTCGACGCGCCGCCTCAAGCTGGCCGGCGTGGCCGGCGTCTGCGTCGCCACGCTTGTGGTGGTCGTCGGCCTCGTCACCCGCGTTCACGCCGACCAGGACATGAAGACCTGGACCCGGGAGCAGTCGATCCCCACCATCGGCCTGGCCACGGTGGAGGGTGGCGGCGAGCGCCAGCTCGTGCTGCCCGGCGACGTGCAGGCGTTCAACACCGCACCGATCCACGCGCGGGTCAGCGGCTATCTGAAGCGCTGGTACGCCGACATCGGCACACCGGTGAAGGCCGGTCAGGTGCTGGCCGACGTCGATACCCCGGACCTCGACCAGCAGGTGCTGCAGGCGCGCGCCGACCTGGCCACCGCCCAGGCCAACCAGAGCCTGGCCGCCACCACCTCCAAGCGCTGGGAGAGCCTGGTGGCCCAGGATGCGGTCTCCAAGCAGGAGGCCGAGGAGAAGCTCGGCGACCTCACCGCCAAGACCTCGCTGGTCAACGCCGCGCGAGCCAACCTCAACCGGCTGCTGGCGCTTGAGTCCTTCAAGCGGATCACTGCGCCGTTCGATGGCGTGGTGACCACGCGCTCGACCGACATCGGCCAGCTCATCGCCGCCGGCAGCCCGACGGATCCGGCGCTGTTCACCGTGGCCGACCAGCGCAAGCTGCGGGTCTATGTGCGGGTGCCGCAGAACTATTCGGCGCTGATCCACAAGGGGCTGACCGGCGACCTGACGGTGCCCGAGTATCCGGGCCAGACCTTCAAGGCGGTCGTCGTGAACACCTCGCAGGCGGTGGGCGCGCAGAGCGGGGCCGAGCTGGTCGAACTGCAGCTCGACAACGCCGAGGGCCGCATCAAGTCCGGCGACTACGCCCAGGTCACCTTCGGCCTGATCTCGCCCGCCAACACGACGCGCATCCCAGTCACCGCGATCCAGTATCGACACCAAGGACCGGTGGTCGCCGTCGTCGGCGCGAACAACCACGTCAGCATCCGACCGGTGGTGGTCTCCCGCGACCTCGGCTCCACCGTCGAGATCGGCGCGGGCATCGCCGCCAGCGATCGCATCGTGGACAACCCGCCGGAGTCCCTCGTCGACGGTGACCTCGTGCGGATCGCCGGCGCCTCGGCGCAGAAGGCCGGCGCGTGAGGCCCATGGCCCGGGCCCGGCTGATCGCGACGGCGGCGATGGCCGCCGTGCTGGCCGGCTGTTCGCTGGCGCCGGCCTATTCACCGCCCGCGACGCCCATCGCGCCCGCGTTCAAGGAGCAGGGTCCATGGACGCCGGCGGCGCCGGCCGACGCCCAGGCGCGCGGCCAATGGTGGGCGATGTTCTCCGACCCGGTGCTCGACGACCTCGAGGCGCGCGCCGAACGGGCGAACCCCAGCCTCGCCGCGGCCGTCGCCGCCTATGATCAGGCGCGCGCGCTCGCGGCCCAGGCCCGCGCCGGGCTGGTCCCGGAGATCGACGGCAGCGCCTTGACCCAACGCCAGCGCCGCTCGGACAACGCGCCGCTGCGGGTCGGCGGCCCGGACGACTATTCGACCAACCAGGTCGGCGCGTCGGTCGCCTATGAGATCGACCTCTGGGGCCGCCTGCGCAATATCGCGTCCGGCGCCGGCGACCGTGCGCAGGCCAGCGAGGCGGATCTCCGCTCCATGCGCCTGAGCCTGCAGGCCGACCTGGCCGATGACTATCTCTCGCTGCGCGGCCTCGACGCCCAACTGCGCCTGCTGCAGGCGACGGTTGCGGCCTATGCGCGGGCCCTGGAGCTGACCCAGATCCTGCACAACGGCGGCAACGCGACCGGCCTGGATGTCGGACGCGCCCAGACCCAGCTCTCGACGGCCAAAGCGCAGCTCACCGACGTGACCGCCCAACGCGCCCTCTTGGAACACGCCATCGCCGCCCTGGTCGGCGAAAGCGCCTCGGCCTTCAGCCTCGCTCCGACCGAGGCCGCCCTGCCGCAGCCGAAGGTGGCGGTGAGCGCGCCCTCGACGCTCTTGCAGCGGCGTCCCGACATCGCTGCGGCCGAGCGGCGCGCGGCGGCGGCCAATGCGGACATCGGCGTCGCGCGCGCGGCGCTCTTCCCGGCGCTCACCCTCGACGGTTCGGCGGGGTGGCAGACAGCCGGCGGCGTCAACCTGCTCTCCGCCCCGAACACCTTCTGGATGGTCGGCCCGCAGCTCGTGGGCGCGATCTTCGACGGCGGCCGGCGGCGCGCCGGGGTGCGCGCCTCGCGCGCGGCATTCGACCAGGCGAGCGCCAACTACCGCGGCGTCGTGCTGAACGCCTTTCGGGACGTGGAGGACCAGATGGCGCTGGCGAACCGGCTGGCGGCCGAGGCCACGGACCAGGACGAGGCGGTGACCGCCGCGCGGCGCACCGAAGAGCTGGCCAACATCCGCTACCGCCAGGGCGTCGCCACCTATCTCGATGTGGTCACGGCCCAGACCGCGGCGCTGACCGCCGAGCAGGCGGCGATCCAGCTCAACACGCGCCGCCTGCAGGCCAGCGTGAACCTCACGCGCGCGTTGGGCGGCGCCTGGACCTGACGGGCCGCGCCCGCGGATGACTTCCGCCCAGGCGATCGTTACACCTCGGCGCGTCTCCCTTGAGTCTCCGCGCCGAAGGCCAATGACCGACATCACCTTGACCGGCGCGACGGCCGCGCAGCTGGCCTACCTTGGAGACGCGGCCCTCCGGGCGGGTGATATCGCAGTCGCCCAGGGCTTCTATCGGAACCTCGTCAGGACGGCCCCGAACTCCGCCTCGGCGCACGCGCGCCTGGGCCTTACCCTGCGTCCGACCGGCCGCGCGGCCATCATGCTCGACGCCATCGTCGCGCTGGAGCAGATTCCCGGCTCCAACCCCTTCGTCGGTGAAGGCATCGCGACCTGGCTGAAGCGGCCCGCGTTCGTGGCTGACCCGAAGTTCATGGCGCTGGCGTCGAAGGACCAGGAGATCGCGCCGGCGGGCGTGACCAACTGGCACTGGAACCTGCAGACGGTGCTCTGGGGCGCCCAGCAGGCCCGCAACCTGCCCGGCGATTTCGTCGAGCTCGGCGTCTTCCGCGGCCACACCACCCTCTTCCTGGCCGAGTACCTGGAGTTCGGCGCTTGGGACAAGCGCTGGTGGCTGTTCGACACCTTCGAAGGGATCCCCGACGACCAGGTCGATCCGGGCTGGGAGAAGGTCAACCGCGGCGCCTATGGCGGCACCTTCACCTTCGAGGAGGTGCGCGACCGCTTCGCCCCGTTCGGCAACATCACGGTCACCAAGGGCCGCGTGCCGGAGATCTTCGAGACGGTCTGTCCGGACCGGATCAGCTTCATGCACATCGATCTCAACAACTCGACGGCCGAGGTCGGCGCGCTGGACGCGCTCTACGAGCGGCTGACGCCGGGCGGGGTCATCGTCTTCGACGACTTCGGCTGGCAGGCGGCGCACGCCCAGTTCCGCGCCGAGAGCGACTGGTTCAGCTCGCGCGGCCTGGCGATCTTCCCGCTGGCCACGGGGCAGGGCCTGTTCGTCAAACCGCCCGCCTAGGGCTTCGCTCAGGACCCCGGGCGCTGGACGCAGAGCTCCGCGGCGGCGTGGAGCGCGGCGTGCAGAAGCCGCTTCTGCAGCGCGGCGCCCGCGCCTTCGACCGTGACCGCATGCCCGCTTTGCGGCGGGCCCTCGTGGATCGTCACGAGGGGATTATCAGCCAGCGCCTGACGGTCGGCCTGCGAGGTGAACGACGGCCACGCCGTCAACTTCCGGGGCGGGAGCAGCGGCAGGCCCCCCACGATGACGTCGGTGGGGACCGAGATTCCGGTGAGCAGATGGCGGTAGTCGCGGTTCTCCAGCGCCGCCGGAGCGATGCCGAAGACGCGCCAGAGGTAGGCTGCGATGGAGGCGTTGCGGGGATTGTCCGCCATGCGCTGGCGGGCGTCGGCCACAAAAGGCCAAAGGTCGCCGGTGGAGAAGAACGGCTCGACCGACACGCGGCGACAGATATTCGTCGCCTTGAGCCCGAAGGCCAGCAGGTTGCCGGTCGAGGCGCCCATGACCACGGTCGGCAGGCCGCGGAAGAGCAGGGCCAAGGCCTCCTCCATCCCCGCGGTCAGCTCCGGCAAGCCGGCGTCGGACCAAGGCACGCCCATGCCGGGCAAGTTGGCCACCACGACGCTGGCGCCCGGGAAAAGGTCGGCCAGGTCGTAGAGGTATTTCTCGTCCGGGAACGAGCCGTTCACGACCAGCAGGCAAGGCCGCGGCCGGTCGGTGTGGACCCGCCCCACGCACCCGAAGGTCCCGGCGCTGGTGCGGAGTTGCAGGAAGTCCATGGGCTAGGAGCGGACTCGTCTTGGCGGGGCGCGCCGGGGTTGATGGCGGCGGGCGCGGTCAGAGGTCAACTTGTCTCCAATGCGCCCTGCGTAGCCAATAGCTGAGTCGTCGCCGCGATCACCCAGACGGCTCTCATCGGTTTTGGCGGCCTCAGACGACGCCAAGGGCCCGGAACATGGGCAGGCGGGTCGCCTCGACATCCCTGAGGCGCGCGACCAGCTCCGCCTCGCCCTCTACCTGGCTGGTCAGCGCCTTGCCATCTTTTGTGATCTGCCCCCCGCTTCGCGCGAGGATCTCCCAGCCACGCCGCGCCGTTGCCTGGTGATCCAGCTTCTTGTCCCCGATCGCGGTGAGCGCCAGGAGGTCGATGAAAGCCACCCGAACGCCACCTCCGATGGCGCCGGCCGCGAGCTGGGAAACCGCGCTGTCAAAAGCGAGGCGCTTGACGACAGCCCGGTTGAGCGCCGGGGCTGTCCGCGCCGCCGGATCCTCGTCGACCATGGGGTGAACGGCTCCTGTGCCGATCAGCAGGCCCACGACCTTGAGGAGCGAACCGTCGATCGTGTCCGCAAAGGGCGAAAGCTGGGCAAGCTCATCAAAGGACTTCGGCCCTTGGGCCAGCGCGTCGGCGACGATCCCATAGACTTCGGGATCTCCCGCGAGCGATCCCATCGGAATGTTGAACTTGAAGCCCACCTGCTCCCGAGGCTGGATCAGGGCGAGGCGGACGCCGCGCAGAAGACGATCACGTTCGAGCGCGGCAAGAGCATTGGGGCCACGCACGAAGATGTCCCGGCGGAACCGGCGATTGTTGGCGTAGTCCAGAAGGGTTTCGCGCCAGACGGGATCGGTTTCGGCCTCGATCTGGCCTTGCATGGGCCGCGGCGCGGCCAGGCCGACCATATCGTCGGAGAAACTAGCGGCGGCGGCGAAGGTCAGACGCGCCTCGCCCAGTTCTCTGACCACATCGGTATGGAGGAAGGGATGGAAGTGGTCGTTGAGATACTCGTGGATCAGATAGGCCGGATCCAGCTTGAGCGCCGCTTCGATCGCCGCCTTTGCCTGCGGCGCGGCGCCGAAACCGCGCGCGCCCTGTTCAACGAGCTGCGCGGCGGCGCGAAACGCGTCGAGCGCACGCTCCCCCGGCGGCCCTTGCGCTCGATCGAAATAGGCTTTCACGAACCCGCGTAGCGGCATGAGCGGCGCCCAGCCGGGTAGAGTGTTATAGGAGACGGTGACCAGGCCGCCAGGCTTCAGATGGCGGTCGAGAATGCGCACGATGTGGGCGCGGTTCTCCGGGCTGACCCAACTCAGGATTCCGTGCAGAGCGATCACATCGCACTGGGGAATGCGTCCTTCCGGCAGGGCAAGGAGCTGCTCGAAGCTCAGGTCCTGGAAATCGACGTTGCCGAGCCCGGCGGACCTGGCCAGCGATTGCGCGTTGGCGATCTGGCCAGGGTTGAAGTCGATCCCGAAGAAGCGGATCGCCGGATTGGCCGCGGCGAGCAGGTTCAGCCCGTAGCCCTGACCGCAGCCAAGCTCCAGGTAGGTCGCCCCGGGCCCTAGTTGGGGCGGGCGGATACCCTGGCGCAGGCAGGCGAAGGCCATGTTCGCCGGGGCCATGTGGGGAAAGTACTTCCGGGTGTATTGGATCCCAGTGAAGTAGCCGTCCGACCAAACCGCCATCTTGCCTCCCACAAACTTGTGGGAACGACCATTCTGCACGGCCTCGGTTCGATGCAAGGGGCAAGTCGGCAACCGCCTAGGCGCCGCTGTCCTTGATCTGCGCGAACGCCATGCATCTGCAAGCCAAGATGAATGGCGGCGTCCGCAGTCAGCAGGCAACTCCGCTCTACTAAGTTCCTGTTTTGCTCAGGGTGACGGGTGCTCGGCTAGGTTGCTTCCCGTCCCATGGCGGATGGCGGAACGCTCGCCTGGCGCCAAGCAACTCGGTTTCCTAGAGTCCCAGGCAGATGTACTTTTCGATCATGTAGTCCTGCAGGCCGGAGCGGGCGCCCTCACGTCCCATCCCCGACTCCTTTACCCCGCCGAAGGGCGCGACCTCGGTGGTGACCAGGCCCTCGTTGACGGCGACGATGCCATACTCGAGCTGTTCGGAGACCCGGAACGCACGGCCGAGGTCCCTGGTGTAGAAATAGCACGCGAGGCCGAACTCCGTATCGTTGGCCATGCGGATCGCCTGCTCCTCGTCGGCGAACGGGAAGACCGGCGCGAGCGGGCCGAAGGTCTCCTCGCGCGCGACCAGGGCGTCGGCCGCCACGTCGACCATGACGGTCGGCTGGAAGAACGAGCCGCCGAGCGCGTGGCGGGCGCCGCCGATGACCAGCCGCGCGCCGCGCGCCAGTGCGTCGGCGATATGTTCCTCGACCTTGCGCACGGCCGCCTCGTCGATCAGTGGGCCTTGCTGTACGTCCGGTTCGGTCCCGGCCCCGACCTTCAGCATGTCGACCGCGGCGGCCAGTTTGGCGTTGAAAGCCTCATAGACGCTGTCGTGGACCAGGAAGCGGTTGGCGCAGACGCAGGTCTGGCCGCTGTTGCGGAACTTCGAGTCGATGGCGCCGGCCACCGCGCGGTCGAGGTCGGCGTCGGCGAAGACGATGAACGGCGCATTGCCTCCCAACTCCATCGACACCTTCTTCATGGTCGCCGCGGACTGAGCCATCAGCGTCTTGCCCACCGCCGTCGAGCCGGTGAACGTGACCTTTTTGACCGCCGGATGGCGGGTCAGCTCGCCGCCGATCTCCGCCGCGGAACCGGTGATGCAGTTGAAGACCCCGTCCGGGACGCCGGCCCGCTGGCAGAGCTCGCCCCAGGCCAGGGCGGAAAGCGGGGTCTGCGAGGCCGGCTTGATCACGATCGTGCAGCCGGCGGCGAGCGCCGCGCCCAGCTTGCGGGCGATCATCGAGGAAGGGAAATTCCACGGGGTGATCGCCGCCACCACGCCCACCGGCTCGCGGGTCGTCAGCACCCGGCGGTCCTTCCACGGTGAGGGGATGACGTCGCCGTAGGCCCGGCGGCCCTCCTCGGCGAACCACTGGACATAGGCCGCGCTGCCCCGGACCTCTCCGCGGGCCTCGGCCAGGGACTTGCCCTGCTCCGACGACAGGATCAGCGCCAGATCCTCCAGGTGTTCCAGCAAGAGGCCGCTCAGGGCGCGCAGGGTCGCGGCCCGCTCGCCGGCGGTCTGGGCGCGCCAGCCCGGTAGCGCGGCGGCGGCGGCTTCGATCGCCTCGCAGGTCTCCGCAGCGCCGAAACGGGGGACCTGTCCGATCACTTCGCCGGTGGCGGGATTGGCGACCGCGATCGACGCGGCGCCGGGCGGGACCCATCGGGCCCCGATGCGGTTTTCGAACCGCAGGAGGCCGGGATCGTTCAGGACGAGGGTCAATCTGGCCTCACAACGCCGCAGCGGCCCTCACGGCCGCCCGCTTTCAATGACGATCTTGATGTCGGTGTTTGGACGCGCCAGCGCTTCGAATGCTCCGGCGACGCCCGAGCGGCCGACCACGCTGCTGATGACGTGCGCCGCGTCGATGCGTCCGTCGGCTATGTGGGCCAGGGTGTCGGCAAATTCCTGGAACGTGTAGGCCGAGACGAAGCGCATGCTCAGCTGCTTGTTGATCGCCATGGACGGCTCGAAGCGGTCTTCTTCCATGCAGACCCCCGCGACAATGAGCTGGGCCCCGGGCGCTACGCCCTCGATGATCCCCTGCAGCACCCCTGGCACGCCGACGCATTCGAACACGATGGGCTTGCGCACCCGCTGCCCGAGATCCTGCGCGGCCTGGCGCTGCAGCAGCGACGGCGAGACGCCCAGCGGTCCCCAGTGGGTGTGCGGCGACTGGCCCGCGGGATCGACGATGACGTCGGCGCCCAGGCGCTCGGCCATGGCGCGCCGGGCGGGCGAGTAGTCGACGGCGACCACTGGACCAAACCCACGCGCCTTCAGTCCGGCGACCACCGCCAGCCCCACGGGCCCGCAGCCGATGACCATGCAGACGGAGTCGGCGTCGAGGGTCGCCTCCGCTACGGCGTGGGCGCCTACCGCGAAGGGTTCGACCATTGCCGCCGCCTGGCTAGAAAGGTGGTCCGGAACCGCCATCAGCATGGCCCCGTCGACGCAGATCTGTTCGCCGTAGCCGCCAGGGAAGCGGTTGGAGAAGCCCACCGTCTCGCGCCCGCCCGGCCCCGTCGCATACGGAAGGGCGACGACGCGCGCGCCCGGCTCGAAGCGGCGCTCCGCTCCCGGGCCGTAGGTCATGACCTCGCCGCAGAACTCGTGGCCGAAGATGAGGTCCTTCGCCGGATCGACTGGGTTGCTCCGGCCGGCCTTCCGAGCCACCTCGGCTCGCCGCTCGGCGTGGAGGTGGACGTGCAGGTCCGAGCCGCAGATCCCGCAGGCCAGGGTGCGCAGCAGGACCTGGCCAGGTCCCGGGACCGGGTCCTCGACCTCGGCGCAGATCAGCTGGCTGCTCCGCCGAACGACCGCCTGCATCTAGTCGCCTCCCTTGAATATCCGCGCGGCGATGGCGCCGCCGAGATCGCCAGTTCGCGCCGTCCCGCCGAGGTCCGGCGTCAGCGGTGCGCCGTCCGCCGTCAATGTCGCCTCGATGGCGGTGAGGATGGCGGCCGCCGCCTGCGGTTCGCCCAGGTGATCCAGCATCATGGCGGCCGACCAGATCTGGCCGATCGGATTGGCGATCCCCCGGCCGGCGATGTCCGGCGCCGAGCCGTGCACCGGCTCGAACATCGACGGATGCTCGCGCTCCGGATTGATGTTTGCCGACGGTGCGACGGCGATCGTGCCGGTCACGCCGGGGCCAAGGTCGGAGAGGATGTCGCCGAACAGGTTGCTGCCGACCACGACCTGGAATCGCTGCGGCTGCATGACGAAGCGCGCCGCCAGGATGTCGACGTGGTGTTGCGCGGTGGCGATGTCCGGATAGGTCGCGGCGACCGCGGCGAACCGCTCATCCCAGAACGGCATGGAATGATAGATGCCGTTCGACTTGGTGGCCGAGTCGACCTGGCGCTTGCCCAGCCGTCGGGCCAGCTCGAAGGCGTAGGTGATCGCCCGGTCGCAGCCGCGCCGCGTGAAGACAGCCGTCTGCAGCGCCATCTCCTGCGGAGTGCCCGCGAACTGGCGCCCGCCGAGCTGGGAGTACTCGCCCTCGCTGTTCTCGCGCACGATCCAGAAGTCGATGTCGCCGGGCTCGACGTCGCGCAGCGGCGACCGGACTCCGCGCAACAGCCGGACGGGGCGCAGGTTGATATATTGGTCGAAACTGCGCCGGATGGGGATCAGGAGACCCCAAAGCGAGATGTGGTCAGGGACCCCCGGAAAGCCTACGGCGCCCAGAAAAATCGCATCGTGGTCACGCAGCCGGTCGATGCCGTCGGCCGGCATCATCGCGCCGGTGGCCTTGTAGCTTTCGCAGCTCCAGTCGAAGGGCCGGAAGCGGACCTCGAAGCCGAACCGACCGGCGGCGGCCTCGAGCGCCCGCCGCCCCTCGACCATCACCTCCTTGCCGATCCCGTCGCCGGGAATGACGGCGATGTCGTAGCGTTTCATCTCAGGCCGCCCACTCTCTCGTTCCCTGCCGTCCGCGCTCGACAGGCCTACAGCCGATGATCGGACCCCATCCGGTCGAGCTTCCGAAGCAGGGCGGGCCACAGGTACTGGTCGGCGACGGGCTGCGGGTCGGAGGAGCCCTGCTCATGGGTCAGTTGCTGGACCGCTTGGTTGGGCGTCACCAGCGGCCGGTCGCCGGCCAGGGCCGCCACCTGCATCTCGCAGGCCCGCTCGAGCCGGTACATCCGCTGGAAGGCCGTGGCGATGCTGCCGCCGCAGGTCAGCGTGCCGTGGTTGCGCAGTATCATGAAGTTGCGGTCGCCCAGGTCGGCGACCAGGCGTGGACGCTCCTCGTGGTCGAGGGCCACCCCCTCATAGTCGTGATAGGCGAGCTGCCGGCAGATCAGCATGGCCTCCTGATGCAGCGGCAGGAGCCCCGCTTCCTGGCAGGAGACCCCCGTGCCTGCGACCGTATGCAGATGCATGACGCACTGGGCGTCTTCGCGGGCGGCATGCACCGCCGAGTGGATCGTGAAGCCGGCCGTGTTGATGGGATGCGGCGACGGCGCGACGATTTTGCCGTCGAGGTCCACCTTGACCAGCGAGGAGGCCGTGACCTCCTCGAACAGCAGGCCGAAGGGGTTGAGCAGGAAGTGATGCTCGGGGCCGGGAATGCGCACCGAGAGGTGGGTGTACAGCAGGTCGTCCCAGCCCATCATCGCCACCAGGCGATAGCAGGCCGCCAGGTCGCGCCGCAGGCGGGCTTCCGCCTCATTCTGGTCGGCTGGCATACTCGACGCCCTCCCTCACGCTTGGCCGTATATGCTGAATTCGCCCTTCCGGCGCCCACCGGTCTGGACGATACGGCGATGGTTGTAAATAGTGTAAGAAATGGTATCAATCGCTGCCGGCTGCGGCTCGTGACAATTGGGGTGGAGAAGAACCGATGCGCGCCGACCTGAAGACCGCCATCCTGACTCGCGAGGACCTGCCGGCCGACGTCACGCATCACCCCTATGATGCCCACGGTCTGCCGTTGATGGTCGAGCCCGCTTCGCCGTCGCTCTCCAGGGACCCTCTTGCGGTGCAGTCGTGGTTCGCGGAACATCACAAGACGCTGGAGGCCCTGTTGCGGACCTACGGCGGCGTCGTGCTACGCGGCTTCGCCATTCCCGACACCACGGCGTTCAACGCCATGATCCAGTGCTACGACACCGATCCCAACGGCTATGCTGGCGGTCTGACGCCACGCAAGAACATCGCCGGCAAGGTCTTCGAAGCCTCCCGCGTGCCGGCCGACCAGAAGATCATCCTGCATCAGGAAATGGGCTATCTCCCCAGTTTCCCGAAGATGGTCGCGTTCTATTGCCTGAAGCCGTCGGAGACCGGCGGCTGCACGACGATCGGCGACATGCGCCGGTTCCAGAAGCAGATCCCCGCGAACCTGCTGGACGCGGTGCACGAGCGCGGCGTCCTCTATCGGCGCAACTACCGCGCGCCGGGTCCAGTGAGCGATCCCCTGGTGGCGCTCTTCCGCCGCGAATGGACCGATGTCCTGCAGGTCGAGACGGCCGAACAGGCGGAGGAGGCTTGCCGCGCGGTGGGTTGCGAGGCGGTCTGGGAGGACGACGGGTCGCTCTCGATGCGCTACCGCTCAAGCGGGTTTGTGAACCACTCGGTGACCGGTGAGGAGGTCTGGTTCGCCCAGGTCCAGGGCATGCATTTCAACGAAGCCCGCCTGGCCCAGAACTACCACAAGCTCAACGCCGCCTTCCCGAGCGGTCGGCCGCGCCCGATCGAGATCCTGTTCGGCGACGGCGGCGACATCCCGGAGGACATGGTCACCCCGCTCTATGAGATTCTGGACGGGCTGGCGGTGAACCTGCCCTACGAGCACGGGGACTTCATGCTGCTCGACAACATCTACACCGCCCACGGCCGGCAGCCCTTCACCGGGACCCGGGACGTGCAGGTCGGCCTGGTGTTCTGACGACGCCAGCTCAGACCGCGAGGTCTTCGTAGGCCGCGCGCCGGATTTCCTCCCAAAGCGGGTAGGCGTCCTGCGGCATGAACTGGGTCATCATTACCAGGGCGAAGCCGTTCGGCCGGTCCACCCACATGGTCGTGCCGGCCGCGCCGCCCCAGCTGACCGCGCCGGCCGGCAGGTCGCCGTCGCGGACGGCCTCGGGCCGCACGATGCGCATGCCGGCCGCGAAACCGTCGCCGAGCAGAGTGAAGACGCCGGGCGGCGCCAGGTTCGAGCAGGCCAGGCGCACGGTCTTCGGCGCCATGATCCGCACGCCGTCAAGCTCGCCGTCGTTCAGCAGCATCGCGCAGAAGCGCAGGTAGTCCCGCGCGGTCGAGACCAGGCCGGCGCCGCCGGAGGGCATTCGGTCTGGCCGGGCGTAGGCGCTCTCCGCCGGAGCGTCCTCAACCACGAGCCGGCCCTCGATCAGGCGGTAGTTCGTCGCCAGCCGACGGAGCTTCTCGGCGGGCGCGTGGAAGCCGGTGTCGTTCATGCCGAGCGGGCCGAAGAGGCGTTCGCGCAGCACTTGCGGGAAGGGCTTGGCTTCCACCCGCTCGATGATCAGGCCCAAGAGGTCGAGCGCCACGCTGTAGTCCATGCGAACGCCCGGGTCGGCGCTGAGCGGCAGGGGCGCTAGGCGCGCGGCGAACGCCTCCAGGGTCGGGGGCGCGTTGGCCCATCCGTCGCGGGCCAGAACGAACGGCTCGACGCCATGCCGCCGATAGATCGAGGGCAGCAGCCCTTCCGGATTGATCCCGTAGGAGAGGCCGGCGGTGTGGGTCAGCAGATGGCGGATCAGGATCGGCCGCGCCGCCGGCCGGGTCTGGGTGGCGTCGTCGCCGGCGATCACGCGCATGGCCGCGAAGGTCGGCAGGACTTCGGAAATCTCCTGGTCGAGCCCCAGCCGGCCTTCGCCGATCAGGATCATCGCGGCGACGCCGGTCACCGGCTTGGTCATCGAGTAGATGCGGAAGATCGTGTCCTGATCGACGGCATCGGCGTGGTCGAAGGCCGGGCGCCCGAGATTGAGGTACTGCGTGGCGCCGTCACGCCGGACCGCCAACGAGATTCCCGCCACCCGGCCAGAGGCCACGTAGTCGTGGAGAACGACCGAGGTGCGCGGATATCCGCGGGCCGTCTGCGGGTCTCCGGACGCTATCGCGCTCAGACCGGCTCTCCGACGGCCGAGAGGGTTGGGCATTCAGGCGCCCGCGGGTCGGCCGCGCCGGTCTCGGCGCCCAGAAGGCGGATCATCGGGCGGCGCAGCAGAAGGGTGAAGCCGGCGGCGAGCGGGCCGCAGATCGCTGCCACCAGCGCCAGGCCCTGGCCCAGGTGCGCGCCACCGCCAAAGGCCTTCGCGGCGAGGACCGTGGCCGTCGGACCAAGCGCGATCCCGACCAAGGAGTTGGCGAGCAGACCCGCGGCCAGGAACTCGCCTTTCAGATGGGACGGGATCCCCCACTGCACGCAGATGAACGGCATCATGCCGGTCCCCATGATGCAGAACATGGCCGCGGCGTAGAACGCCAGGAAGGCGACGCCGCTCGGGGCCAGCGAGGCGGCGATGACCAGTGGGAAGCCCAGCAGAAGGCCACCGGTGAGCACCAGGATCGGCGCGTCGGTCCGCCCGCGCGCGCGCCAGACTTCCGCCACGCGCGGCGCGACGAGCATGCCCGAGACACCGAAGGTCATGCTGGCCAGGCCGATGCGGATGCCGGCGTCTCCGGTGGCCCAGTGGAACTGGCGCACCAGGTAGGTCGGCGCCCAGCCGCTCAGGCCATAGATCATGACCTGTCCGATGGCGGTGGCGATGAAGAACAGGAACGCCGCGAGATAGGGCCGGCTCAGCCAGGCGAAAGTCAGGCCCCTCACGTCGGGGGTCGGCGCGCGCTCCCGGACCGGTTCTCTTACCGTCAGCGCGATGATCGCGGCGAACAGGAAGGCGGGCGCCCCCACCAGGAAGAACACCGCCTGCCAGGGCTTCACGGAGCCCAGCAGCGGCAGCGCAAGGTGGTCCACATTGCCGATGGCGTTCACCACCAGCCCGCCCAGGATGTAGGAGCCGGTGGCGCCCAGCGCGCCCAGGGACATGAACACGCTGGTGGCCCGCGCCCGCCGCTCGGGCGGGAAGAGATCGGAGATCAGCGAGAGGCTCGTCGGCGTCAGCGCCGCCTCCCCGATCGCGACACCGATCCGCAGCAGGCACAGCACCCAGAAGCTGGTCGCGAGACCCGAGCCGAAGGTGCAGCTGCCCCAGATCAGCGCGGTGCCCACTAGCAGCCATTTACGGTTGCCGATATCTGCGACCCGCCCCAGCGGCAGGCCGACGAATGAGTAGAACACCGCGAAGGCGACCCCCATGAGCAGGCTGATCTGGGTGTCGGTGATATGCAGGTCGGCGCGCAGAGGCTCGACGAGCAGACCGAGGATCAGCCGGTCGACAAAGGCGACAATGTAGAGTGAGCCTAGGACGACCACGGCGTACCAGCCGCGCGCGACCTTGCGGGCGCTGTCCGAAGTCGTGGCAATCATGTGTGGAGTTCCCGTAGGGGGTCGCCGGCGGGACGCGGGGCGAGGCCGGCCTTGCGGTAGATCGCATCGATCACCGCCATGTTGGCGATCCCGTCGGCGCCCGGTGTGAGGATCGGCGCGCGTTCGCGGACGATCTTGGCCAGGGCCCTGGCCTGGAAGACATAGGTCGCGGGCTCGTCGAAACGGGTGGTGCGGGTCTCGCCGCCGGCCTCGACCGTCACGGTGACACCGGGGCGCGGCAGGAAGGGGTTGTCGCAGCGCAGCGTCCCGCGCTCGCCTTCCAGGGTGAACCAGGCCTCGAAGCGCTCCGCCTTGTGCGAGCACTCGAACTCGGCGGTCGCCCCGCCGGGAAACGCCAGGCTGACGTTCATGGCGCCGTCGATTTCGGGGGAAATCAAGGTAGGCGTCGCGGCGATCACGGCCGGCTCCTCGCCGACGCAGGCGCGCAGGAGGTTGATGCAGTAGGCGCCCAGATCCATCGTCGAGCCGCCGCCGAGTTCCGGCTGGAAGCGGATGTTGTCTGGGGCCATCCGCTCGCCGCGGATGTTCAGCCGCGCCGCCAGCTTGCGCGGCCGCCCCAGGACGCCGGAACGCACGGTGTCGCCGATCAACTGGGCGACGGGGTGGTAGCGGTAGTGGAAGGCCTCGATCAGCGGCAGGGCGGCCGCGTCGGCGGCCTCGACCATCCGTCGCGCCTCCTCGGCGTTCGACGCCAGCGGCTTCTCGCAGAGCACCGCCTTACCGGCCTCGACCGCACGGATCGTCCATTCGGCATGTAGGCTGTTGGGAAGCGGATTGTAGACGACTTCCACCCGCGGATCGTCGAGCAGCGCTTGGTAGTCGCCGTAGGAGCGCGGGATGTCGTGCTCGGCGGCATAGGCTGCGGCCCGGTCGGCGTCGCGGGAGGCGACGGCGACGACGGTGATCTCAGGCGTCACGCGCGCGGGGTCGATGAGCACGGCCTTGACGATCTGGGCGCAGCCGAGAATCCCCACCCGCACCGGCATCGCCGCTTCCCCCGTTCCGCGCCTGGGGGTTCGCTCCCCCTGTAGCGCATTGCTTATTATGAGCGAAATATTACACTACTTAATTGGCGATACAATGGCCGCTCCGCCTGTCCCGATTTCTCCTTTTCAAGGGCCCGAACCACCGTGACGGACACAGCAGCGCTCTTCCCGCCCAAGGCAGGCGCCGCCGAGGCGCGTATCGATTCCGGTCGCCTGCGCGGACGGATCGAAGGCGACCTCGCGGTGTTTCTAGGCGTGCCCTACGCCGCCCCGCCGGTGGGCCGGCTGCGCTGGCGCGCGCCGCAGCCCGTGGCGCCGTGGAAGGGCGTCCGCCCGGCCTTGGCGTTCGGCTTCGACTGTTTCCACGTGGAGGATCCCGGCGATCCCCTCGCCGGGACGCAAGCGCACAGCGAGGACTGCCTCACGCTCAATATCTGGAGGCCGGCCAAACGGCCCGCGCGACCGGCGCCGGTGCTGGTTTGGATCCACGGCGGCGGATTTACCAACGGCGCGGCGTCGGCCACGACCTACGACGGCGCGGCCTTTGCGCGGCGTGGGCTGGTGGTGGTCACGATCAACTACCGGCTGGGCCGCTTCGGGTTCTTCGCGCACCAGGCCCTGACGCGGGAGGCCGGCGGCAAACGGGTCGGCAACTTCGGCCTGATGGATCAGGTCGCGGCGCTCGAATGGGTTCGCCGCAACATCGCCGCCTTCGGGGGGGACCCCGGCCAGGTCACGATCATGGGCGAGTCGGCCGGCGGCTGGTCGGTGAACATGCTCATGAGTTCGCCGCCTGCCCGCGGCCTGTTCCACCGCGCGGTCGCGGAATCGGCGGGCGGACGCATCGGGACTTTCGGCAAGAGCCTGGTGTCCTGGCAGAAGGCCCAGGAGATCGGGGAAACCTTCGCCGCCCACCACGGCGTCGCGGGCGGCGACGCGGCGGCGCTGGCCGCGCTGCGGGCCCTGCCGGCCGAGGCGCTGCAGGTCGCGCCCTTCTTCATCGCGCCGCGCGAGACCTATTCGGGGCCCATGGTGGATGGCTGGCTGGTTCCGAAGGACCCTGGCGCGGCCTTCGCGGAGGGCGCGGTCGCGGCGGCGCCCTATCTGGTCGGCTGCAACTCGCGGGAAGTCGACGACATGGTCGAGGCCCGTCCGATGGCGGCGGCCTTGCTGAAAGACGCCGGTCCGGAGGCGGCCGCGGCGTTGGCCAGGGCCTACGGCGGCGCGGACGCGGCCGAAGCCGGCCTCATGGGCGACATCGTTTTCGTCGAGCCGGCGCGCTACACGGCGCGGTGCATGGCCGAGCGGAAAGCCGCGGCGCCGGTCTATCTCTATCGGTTCGGATATGTGCCCCAGGCCTATGCCGCGCAGCTCAAGGGCGCGGCGCACACCACCGAAGTGCCGTTCGTTTTCGGCAAGACCGGATCGGCCGACGCGCGCGACCTGGCGGTTGGCCGGATGATGAACGGCTACTGGGCGAACTTCGTGCGGTCCGGCGATCCCAACGGCGCCGGACTGGCGCCCTGGCCGCGCTTCGATCGAGCCAGCGAAGATCTGCTGTTCATCGAGCGCGACGGCTCCGCCCGAGCGGCGGCGGATCCCAAGGCCGGCATCCTGGACGCCCTGGCCGCCGCGCCGTTCGACCCGGCGTGAGGCTGTCCTCCAAAGCCTTCAAACGGCTTTCATCGGGCCCGCCCCGAGCTTTCGTGGGACCGGCGACACGGCCGCGACTTTCCGCGTGACAACTCGGGTGGACCGGATAATATAGGATAATAATTATGCGTAATGGGCGGATGAATGCGGGCGGTTCTCACCGAAGAGCAGGAGATGCTGAAGGCGACGGCGTCTCGCATCGCCGAGTCGGCCACGGTGACCCAGCCGAACGACCTGGCCCGGCTCGATCGTAAGGCGACCTGGCAAGCGCTTGCAGCGACGGGACTCCTGGGCATGCGGGTGCGCGACGAGGACGGCGCGCCCCTGACCTCGGTTGTCGAAGTGATGCTGGTGGCCCAGGGCCTGGCAGGTGCGATGGCGCCGACGCCGTTCGTCGGCGTCTGCCTCGCGGCGGACCTGCTGGCGCGCGCCGGTGCGCCGCAGGCCTGGCTGGACGACATCGCCGAAGGCCGAGCCCGCTGCAGCATCCTCCTGAGCCCCGGCCTCGACGGGTTGGCGAACACCGACGCGCTCGCGGGCGCCATCTGCATCGACGCCGAAGGCGCCGCCTACGGCCTGGCGCTGACCGCCGAGCGTCGTGTGGCGCGCATCGATCTCGCCGGCGCGATCGCTCTGGAGGGCGTTGACCTGACCCGTCCGCTCGGCGCGCTCGCCCCCGCCGCCGCCAAGCCGGAAATGGTTGGCGAGCCGCTTTCCGAGGCGGACATCCAGAGCTGGACCGCCCTGGCGCTCACCCTGGTCTGTGCAGACATCGTGGGCGTGCTGCAGACGGGGCTGCGGCGGCTCGTCGATTACACCAAGACGCGGATCCAGTACGGCGTCCCGATCGGCTCCTTCCAGGCGGTGCAGCACATGTGCGCCGAGATGCTTGTCGAGACCGAGGCGGCGGCCAGCACGACCAACTACGCCGCCTGGGCCGTCGACGCCCTGGACGCCGACGCCGGCCTGTTGGCCGCGCGCACGGCCAAGGCCTATTGCGCGCCCGTAGCCCAGCAGGTCGGCGAGATGCTGATGCAGGGATACGGCGGCATCGGCCAGGTCTGGGAGCATGAGGCCCACCTGCGGAACCGGCGGGCGATGTTCGACCGCAAGATTTTCGGCGACGAAGCCCACCAGCTGCTGGCGATCGCCGACGCGCGACTGGGGCGCGCCTGATGGATTACCACGAGACCACGGAAGAGCTCGCGTTCCGGACCCGGGTGCGCGAATGGCTGCTGGTCAATGCGCCGGAGAACTGGCGTGAGGAGGCCAAGACCGAAGAGCAGATGGGCGCGCTGCACAGGCGCTGGCAGCGCACCCTCTACGAGGGCGGCTTCGTCGGCCTGTCCTGGCCGGTGGAGTACGGCGGCCACGGCCTAACGGCGACCTATGAGGCCATCCTCAACGACGAGCTCGGCCGGGCCGACACGCCGCGCATCTCGTTCCACAATTACCTGGGCCGGGCGATCTTCACCTACGGAACCGAGGCGCAGAAGCAGCGCTTCCTGCCGCCCATGCTGCGCGGTGACATCCAGTGGTGCCAGGGCTTCAGTGAGCCGGGCGCAGGGTCCGACCTCGCCAACCTGCGGACCTACGCCGAGCTCAAGGGCGACCGCTATGTCGTGAACGGCCAGAAGTTGTGGACCAGCGGCGCGCAGCACGCCGACTGGTGCGTCTTGCTGGTGCGTACCGACAAAGACGCGGCCAAGCACCGGGGGATCACCTGCCTGCTCACCTCGGCGAAGTCGCCGGGGATCACCATCCGGCCGATCAAGATTTCCGACGGCGCGCCGGAAACCTGCGAGATGTTCTTCGACGACGTCGAAGTGCCGATCGACCAGCAGATCGGCGAGACCGGGGCCGGCTGGCGGATCGCCATGACGGTGCTGGCCTTCGAGCGGGGGCCCGGCGACATCGGCATGATCGCCACCTTCCAGACCGCGTTGCGTCGGCTCGAGGGCATCGCGGCCGACCGCGGGCTGCTGCAGGACCCCGAGACCCGCAAGGCCATCGCCCGGGTCTACGTCATCGGCGAGGCGCTGCGGCTCAACGTCGTCGAGCAGCTGTCGCAACGCAACGCGGGCAAGCCGCCTGGGCCCGAAGGCTCGGTGGCGCGGCTCCTGCTGACCAAGGCCGAGCAGGCGATGCGTACGCTGGAGCTTGAGCTCAGCGGCGCGGCGGCCTTCACGGAGCCCGGCGACACCAGCTTCGCCAGCTACCTGCGCTCGCGGACCATCAGCATCTTCGGCGGCACCTCGCAGATCCAGAAAAACATACTCGCCAACCAGGTTCTCGGGATGCCGCGGTAGTGCGTCCGCCGCGCCCAAGGGAGGGACGACATGGACTTTGAATGGAGACCGGAAGAGGCGGAGTTTCGTCACGACCTGAAGACCTTCCTCGAGGCCGAGCTGCCCGAAGACTTCGACGCCTTCTCGCTGGAGCCGCCGGAGCAGAAGAAGTTCTCCAAGGCGTTCGCCGCGAAGCTGGCCGAGCGCCGCTGGCTGACGCCCGCCTGGCCGCGCGAATATGGCGGCCTCGAGCAATCGCCGTGGCAGCAGCTCATCCTCAGTGAGGAGATGGTCGCCCACGGCGAGCCCCGGACGGCGCAGTACATGTGCGTCAACTGGGTCGGCCCGGCGCTGATCCTGGCCGGCACCGAGGAGCAGAAGCAGTACCACCTGCAGCGGATCAGCCGCGGCGACGTGGTCTGGTGCCAGGGCTTCTCCGAACCGGGAGCCGGCTCCGATCTCGCGGCGCTTCGCACCAAGGCGACCTGGGACGGTTCGGAATACGTAATTTCCGGCGAAAAAATTTGGACGTCCTACGCTGACACCGCCGACTACTGCTTCCTGCTGGCGCGGACCGATCCGGAAGCCAGCAAGCACAACGGCATCTCGATCTTCCTGGTGCCGACCGACGCGGCGGGCGTGACGATCAGCGAGATCCCCTCGATCTTCGCGCCGGGCACCTTCAACCAGTGTGTCTTCGACGACGTCCGCGCGCCGGAGTCCTGGCGGCTGGGGCCGGACAGCGGCGGCTGGCCGATCATCCGCAAGCTGCTGGTCAACGAGCGGGTCGGGGTGGCGCGGTTCCGGCGGGCCTCGTCGACCCTCGACCATGTCGCCAAGGCGGCCCTCGCGGCCGGCCTGCTCGACGATCCGATCATCTGCGAGGCGGTGGCCAAGGCCCAGGCCGCCTGCGACGCGGCCCGGGTGCTGATCTACCGCGTCGTCGACGAGCGGGCGAAGGGCCAGGCGCCCGACCTGACGGCCTATGTCTATCGGGTCGCCACGATCCGCGCGGAGAAGGCGGTCTATGAGGCGGCGCTGCAGGTGGAAGGCAGCGGCGGCCTCCTGAAGGGCAGCCACGGCGCCGCCCAGTTCGGCCACGCGCTCGCCTCCGGCGTGGCCACCGGCACCCTCGAAATGCAGTTGAACCTGATCGCGCGCGACGTGATCGGCGCGGCCCCAAGGTGATCCCATGGACATGCAGCTGAACGAAACCCAGCAGGCGATCTCAGATTCCTGCGCCCGACTGCTTGAACGCCGCGCGGGGCCGGCGCGGGCGCGCGCGCTGCGCAAGGCGGAGGACTTCGACCGCCTGCTTCTGACCGAGATGGAGGAAGCGGGCTTCCTCGACCTCTATGCCGAGCCCGACGCCGGCCCCCTGGTCGCGGCGCTGATCGTCGAATGGACGGCGCAGGCGGCGGGTCTGACACCGGTCGGCGCCCGCAGCCTGGTCGCGCCTTCGGTGGTCGACGGTCCTCTGCCGCCGGTCATCGCGGTGGCCGACCAGACGGGCCTGAACGCGGTGCGCTACGGCGCCGAGGCGGACATGCTGATCGTGCTCGACGGCGACGAGGCGACGGTGGCCCGACGCGGCGAGTTCACGGCCGAGACCGTGCGCTCGAAGTTCGGCTACCCGATGGCCAAGGTGACCGCGATCGGCGGCGCACCTCTCGCGCCCGGCGCCGGCGCGGTGGCGCGGCGTTGGTGGCGGATCGCCATCGCCGCGGAGATCGCGGGCTCGGCCCGCGCGGCCGTGGACCTGACCGTCCGCTACATGCGCGACCGCAGCCAGTTCGACCGGCCGATCGCCACCTACCAGGCGCTGCAGCACCGGATCGTGGAGTGCCACGTCGCGGTGGACGCGGCCCAGTGGGCGATGCGCGAGGCGGCCTTTCACGGCGCGCCCGCGGCGCTCGCCGCCAGCGCCGCCATCACCGCCTCGGAGGCCGCCCACCGGGTGTTCTTCGAGACCCACCAACTGACCGGCGCGATGGGCTTCACCACCGAATACGACCTCCACCTCTACACCATGCGCCTGCAGACCCTGCGCCTCGAGATGCAAGGCATGCGCGGCCACGCCCGCGACCTGGTCGCCGCGCGCTGGCCGGCGGCGAGCTGAGCGAACGGAGAGCCCCGGAATGTCCGCCTACGACGCCTTCACCACGGTCCTGGCCCGCAAGGAGGGACACGTGCTGACGGTGTCCCTCAACCGGCCGGCCCAGCGCAACGCCATCAACGGCGAGGTGCACAACGCTCTGCGCGAGATCCTGGAGTTGGCCGCCGAGGACGCCGAGGTGCGGGCGATCGTGCTGCGCGGGGAGGGCAAGGCCTTCTGCGCCGGCGGCGACGTCGGCACCATGGTGGGGGCCGAAGAGGGCGGCGCGACCAGCCCCGCGCTCGGCGTGCTCTCGACCCTCGACGCCACGCGGATGATCGACATGCTGCTGGCCGTGCGGCAGCCGATCGTCTGCGCGCTGCAGGGCTTCGCCATGGGCCTGGGGGCGACCATCGCGCTGCTCTGCGACGTGGTGGTGATGGCGGAGGACGCCGTGATCGCCGACACCCACGTGAACATCGGCCTGGTGGCCGGCGACGGCGGCGCGGTGCTCTGGCCGCTGCTGGAATCCTTCGCCGCCGCCAAATGGCACCTGATGACCGGCGAGCGGGTCAGCGGCCTCGACGCCGTCCGCCTGGGCCTCGCCCTGAAGGCGGTTCCGGCGGCCGAGCTCGACGACGAGGCCCAGCGCCTGGCGGCCCGGCTGGCGCAGGTCGCGCCCCTGGCTGTCCAGGGCACCAAGGCCACCCTCAACCGGGTCATCCGCGACCGCATCCATCTGCTGCTGGAGACCGGCCTGCTGCTGGAGGGCGCCACCATGGTCAGCGAGGACCATCACGAGGCGGCCACCGCCTTCCTGGGCAAGCGCCCCGCCGTGTTCACGGGCCGCTGAGCATGAGCATCGCAACGCTGGTGAAGACGGAGGCGTCGGCCCTCGACCGGCTGTTCACGCCCAAGTCGATCGCGATCATCGGCGCGTCCAACCGCATGCCGGGCATCGGCGGCTACGTCACCGCCAACATCGCCCGCGCCTTCTCCGGCCCGATCTATCCGGTCAATCCGCGCGAGCAGGAGATCCAGGGCCTCAAGGCCTATGCCGGCGTCGCCGAGCTGCCGCGCGACATCGACCTGGCCATGATCGTCGTGCCGGCCGACGGCGTGGCGGCGGTGCTGGAGGCCTGCGCGACGCAAGGGATCGGCGGCGCGGTGATCATCACCTCGGGCTTCGCCGAGGTCGGCGGCGCGGGCGTGGCCCTGCAGGCCGAGGTCGCCACGATCGTGGCGCGCACCGGCATTCGCGTCGTCGGCCCCAACTGCATCGGCTTCATGAACCTCGCCGACGGGGTGATGGCCAACTTCGTGATCGACCCGACCGATCCGCTGCCGCGCGGGGGGCCGGTCGCCCTGATCTCGCAGAGCGGCGGCCTGGGCGGCTACATGGTCCGCAAGGCCATCTATGCGGGCCTGAACCTCGGCTGGTTCGTCAGCACCGGCAACGAGGTCGACCTCAGCATCGCCGCCACCCTGCGCCATATCGTCGAGCGCGAGGACACCCGCGTCCTGCTCGGCGCCTGCGAGGGCCTGCACGATCTCGACTTGTTCATCGACACCGCCCTGCGCGCCGCCGAACTCGACAAGCCCTTCATCCTGCTGAAGGCCGGCCGCTCGGAAGAAGCCGCCCTGGCCGCCCAGGCCCACACCGGCTCGCTGGTCGGCTCCGCCGAGGCGTTCGATGCGGTCTGCCGGCAGTACGGCGTGTTCGTCGCCCACAGCCTGGAGGAGATGCTCGACCTGGGCGTGATCTTCCAGGGCGGCCGGCGCGCCAAGGGCCGCCGGGTCGGCATCATCACCGGCTCCGGCGGGGCCGGGGTGATCCTGGCCGACGCCTGCGTCCTGGAGGGCCTTGCGGTGCCGCTGCTGCCGGCGGCGGACCAGGCGGCGCTGCTCGAGCTGATGCCCAAGCCGTTCATGGGTTCGGTCGCCAATCCGGTGGACGTGACCGCCCAGGCGCTGGCCAAACCCGGCGCGTTCGAAGCCGTGCTGACCGGCGTGCCGGCCGGCGACGGGGTCGACATGATCGCGCCGGTCATCATCGGCAACCCGACCCATCCGGAGATGTACATCCGCGCGCACGCGACGACGCAGAAGCCGGTGGCGTTCGTCTCGACCCTTTTGCCGACCAGCCTGCTGGACGCCGGGATCGCCGCCTATACCGACCCGCGCCGCGCGGCGCACGCGCTCTCGGTCCTGGCCGCCTTCTCGCTGCGCAAGGCGCGCACCACCCGGCCGCCGACGCCGCCGGCTGACCCGGCGCGTATCGCCGCGGCGCGGGCGATCCTGCAGGCGCCGCGCGACGGCGACACCCTGATGGAGGTCGACGCCAAGACGCTGCTGGCGCTCTACGGCGCGCCGGTGACCCGCGAGGAGATGAGCCGCACGGCGGACGAGGCGGTCGCCGCCGCGGCACGGCTCGGCGGCAAGGTCGCGCTGAAGGTCATGTCCTACGCCCTGCCGCACAAATCGGATGTCGGCGGCGTCAGGCTGGGTCTTTCGGGCGACGACGAGGTCCGCGAGGGCTTCGCGGCTCTGCTGGCCGATGTCGCCCGCAACGCGCCCGGCGCACGGATCGAGGGCGTGCTGGTGCAGGCGATGGCGCCCGCCCGGCTGGAGATCCTCTGCGGCATGAAGCGCGATCTGGTGTTCGGCCCGATCGTCGCGGTCGGCCTGGGCGGCGTGCTGGTCGAGGTGCTGGGCCAGGCGGCGGTGATGCAGGCGCCGTTCGCGCCGGACGACGTGAAGGCCGCGCTGGCCGGGCTGCTCGGCGGGCGGCTGTTGTCGTCCGGACGGGGCCTCGGACCTGAGGAGCTGGATGCCGTGGTGCGCCTGGCCGTGGCCCTTGGCCGGGCGGCTCTCGAGCTGCCGGAGATTTCCGAAATCGACGTCAATCCGGTGCGGGTCGCCAATGGCGCGGCCGTGGCGGCGGACGCGCTTATCGTTGTGGGAGCTTCCTGATGGCCGCCGTCGCAGACTTCCTCGGTTTCCCGGCTGGCGGCGTCGCCGTCGTGACCGGCGTCGCCAGCGGGATCGGGCATCAGCTGGCGATCCAGCTCCTGGCCCAGAACCTCACGGTCATCGGCCTCGACATCAACCAGGCGGGGCTCGACGCGCTGGATCTCGGCGCCGGCTTTCATCCCCGCCTGCTGAACACCGCCGACAAGGACGCGGTCGACGCGCTGTTTCCCAAGCTGCGCGAGGAATTCGGGCCGATCGCCTACCTGGCCAACAACGCCGGCCCGCCAAGCTCGGCCCCGCTCTCCATCCAGGAGGGCCTGGCCCAGACGGCCGGCAGCGTCCAGATCATGACCGCCGCCTGGTCGAAGACCGCGCCGCCGCACGGCGCGGCGGTGGTCAACGTCGCATCCGTGGCCGGGACGCTCTCGGGCGGTCCGCCGCCGGCGGTCATCGCCGGACGCACCGGGGGCGCCATGGGCAACGGCTGGTATGGAGCCGGCAAGGCGGCGATCGCCGGCCTCACCCGCTTCCACGCGGTGATGGCCGCCGGCGCCTATCGCGCCAACGCCGTCGCGCCGGGGGTCATCGAGACCCCGCGCATCGGCGACCTCACCAAGGGCGCCTACGGCAAATTGATGATCGAGCGCTCGCCGCTAGGCCGGCTCGGCCAGCCCGACGAGGTGGCTCGGGTCATCGCCTTCCTGCTCAGCCCGGCGTCGTCGTTCGTGAACGGCGTCACCCTGACCATCGATGGCGGCGGCACCCTGGTCTACTGACGGCGGTGCGCTGCGTGCTCAGTAGACCGCGAGCGGGGTGTCTTCGCCGAGTTCCGCCAGGATGACCTTGCGGGAGCGCTGCATGTGGTAGCGCCAGATGGTCTCGGCGGCCTCGCCGTCGTGCGCGGCGATCATCTCGAGCAGTTGGGTGTGCCCGTTCAACGACGCCTTGTTGAGCGAGACCTGGTCGGGGCGGGCGCGGGCGATGAACCGCGTGAGATGACGCAGGTAGAGTTCGTCCAGCATGCCGACGAACAGGGCGAGCGTGATGTTGCCTGACTGGCGCATCAGGATGCGGTGGAATTCCGCGGCGGCGATCCCGAAGGCGCGGAAGTCGGTGAGATGCTCGCGCTCGTATTCGATGTGCTGGCGCAGCTCCTCCAGGTTTTCCTCGGTCCGATTGGTGGCCAGCTGATGGATCAGCGGCGGCTCGATGATCAGCCGGGCGTCGAACACCTCACGCAACGTCGCGCCGCGAATCTGCAACAGGATGCCGACGGATTTGGCCGCGGTGTCGTCGCGCGGAAGGCGAATCCGGGCCCCGCCGCGGGCGCCGCGCTTCACCTCGATGAGCGACTCCGCCTCCAGGATCCGGAAGGCCTCGCGCAGGGAGGCCCTGGAGACGTGGAACTCGACCATCAGGTCAGGCTCGGACGGCAGCGCGTCTCCGGACTTGAGCTCGCCCTGGACCACACGCTGGCGAATGGTCTCGGCGATCAGTTCGGCTGCTTTGGGAACCCGTATGGACCGCTCGGATCGAATGGCCTCGCCCGCCTCTAGCGCGATGGCTTTCTTTCTCAACCTGATTCCCTCAGTCTCTCGCTCCGGCTGGAGCAACCTCTGCGACCTGTGAACGCCTGTACGAATGGCCGAATTACACCGATTAGCCCACAAGCGACCCTGCGGCATCGACCGCCTAGGCGCAAGGGAGCGCAAAACGCCAACCCCAAGTTGAGCACCGGGCGGCCGAGGGCCACCAGCTGCCGCCGTGGATTCCGCCGCGCTGGCCCACGGGAAATCCGCATTCCAGGCGGCTGGGTCATACAGTATAATAATTGCGTGACAACAGCGGCCCGGGCCCCGACCCTGGAGACCACCATGACGCGGCGCGTCCTAGGGCCAATCGATATTGAGCGCGGCTGATCTTCCCATCTCCCTTGGTATCCGCGCCTCGTCGACCCGCCAAGTACGGTAGCCGAAATAGCGCTGGATATAGGCTAATATTTATGCTTTTTATCCTGTAAGGCGTCGTCTCGATCCGGCGGGGCGTTGCAGAGCAGATGCCGGTTAAGGGGGAAATCCATGGTCCAACTGGGTCGCAAAAGCCTAATGGCTGCGCTGTTGTCCGGCGTCGCCTTGACCGTCTTGCCATCGATCGCCGTCGCCGCGGACGCCGGCCGCGAAGTCGATGAGTTGATCGTCACCGCTCAGAAGCGCGAGGAGAACCTCAAGGACGTGCCGATCTCCATGACGGCGATCTCGTCGGCCGAGGTGAAGAAGGCGGGCCTCACGACCTTCATGGATCTGGAGCAGTATTCGCCCTCGGTGATCGTCAACAACAATGGCGACTCGCGGGTCGCGACGGTCAGCATCCGCGGGGTAGGGTCGTCGCAGGACCAGGGCAAGCAATCCTCGATCGGCATCTTCGTCGACGGCGTGTTCATGTCGCGGATCGGGATGGGGATCAGCGACCTGCTGGACATCGAGCGCGTGGAAGTCCTGCGCGGGCCGCAGGGCACCTTGTTCGGCATGAACACCGCGGCCGGGCTGATCAGCATCATCACGGCTCAGCCGAACGTGAACGAATTCCACGGCTACGCCGAGGGCGTGGTCGGCAACTACGACCGCGTCGAGGTGCGGGGCAGCGTCACCGGCCCGATCATTCCCGGGAAACTGGGCTTCAGCCTGGCCGGCTATTCGGTCGAGCGCTCGGGGATCGTCTACAACGCCACCCTGAAGCGGGACGTCGACGACCAGAAGAAGACCGGCATGAGGGGCAAGCTCCGCTACGTCGGCGACCACTTCGACTATACGCTGACCGGCGACGTGCAGCGCGAGAACGACGAATGCTGCGCCTATCTTTTCATCGCGCTGAAGCCGGGCGCCAACATCCTCGGCATCCCGGTCGCGCCGCTGGCGCCTCCCGGCTTCCCCTTCAGCCGCACCACCGTCACCAACCGCGTCAACACCAACCAGAACCGTGGCGGCGGCGTCTCGGGCGAGGGCAACTGGACGGTCTTCGGCGATAACGTCATCACCTCGGTCACCGCCTATCGGAACTGGACGATCTCAGCCGACAGCGACACCGACTCCCTGCCGCTCGACATCATCGACGGGTTGTTCGTCCACCAGCATCACACGCAGTTCAGCCAGGAACTGCGGCTCACCTCGCCTGCCGGGCAGAAGCTGGAATACGTGGCGGGCCTCTACTACTTCACGCACGAGGCGATCGATCACGAGTACGTCGGCATCAATGGGCTCGGGAAGCCGGGAACGGATGGCAGGGACACCATCGACTCCGATCACGTGGACACCTCGAAGGCGGTGTTCGCCAACCTGACCTACCATCTGACCCCGCAAGCCACGCTGGCCGCCGGCGCCCGCTACACCCAGGAAAATCAGAAGGTCGACTTCACTCAGCTTTCGAACAGCTTTGCCTTCGCCAACCTGGGCTTCATCCACAGCACCCGCGACGACAGCGCCACGACCTACACCCTCACCGGGAAGTACGACTGGACGCCGGACATCATGACCTACGTGACCTATGCCCGGGGCTTCAAGCCGGGCGGGTTCGATCTGACCCGGCTGCCGAACTACAACCACCTCCAGTTTGCCGCCGAGACCAACAACAATATCGAGATCGGCCTGAAGGCCTATCTGTTGGACCGGCGCGTGACGGTGACCACGGCGGCCTTCCACACCGACTACGACAACTTCCAGACCCTGGCCTTCGACGGCTTCAACCTGGTGACGACCAACGCCAAGAAGTTCGTCACCCAGGGCTTCGAGGCCGAGATCATCGCCAGGCCCATGGAAGGGCTGCGGCTGCAGGCGGCCTATGCCTACACCGACGCGACCTACAAGGACTTCAAGAACGGCCAATGCCCGGCCGGCTCTCCCACCCCGATCTGCGACCTGAGCGGCCGGCCGCTGTCCGAGGCGCCGAAGAACGCGTTCAACGGCTCAGTCGACTACAGTCACCCGCTGGGCGACTCCGGCTGGTCGGGCTTCGTGCGCGGCGAGCTCTCCTACAAGAGCAGCATGTTCCTGACCCAGGCGCTCGACCCGTTCCTGTTCCAGAAGGCCTACACCATCGTCAACGGCCGCATCGGGGTCGAGAGCCCCAAGGGGCTCAAGCTCGAGCTGTGGGCCCGCAACCTGTTCGACAAGGACTTCCTGCAGCTGGGCTTCAACGCGCCGGTGATCACCGGCGGCTACGCCGGCTTCCTCAACGAACCGCGGATGGTCGGGGGGCGCATCAGCCAGACCTTCTGAACCGCTTCCGCGAGCGACGGGAGAGCGCACTCGCAAGACCCATCTGCAGGCAAGACCGGCGGTGGGCGGCGAGGTGCGCGTCCGTGCGGGCGACGTTCACCGGGACATGGGCTTCACCCAGCGGGCGCCGCTGCTCTGTGCCGCGCTGTGGCCAGGTCGTTTTCGCCAAGGGCTGCGTCCTCAGCGGGATAGCTTCTTGCGCCGAAAGAGGCGCCGAAAGCCGCATTGAGACGCTGGTTGTCGCGGTTCTCGCGGGACCGGCCGGCTCGTTTGCGCGTGCGCCGCCGCCCACCAGGAGCGGAATATCGACGGTGGGTGGCGGTGCGAGTGGGATTCGAACCCACGTTAGGCTTTCACCTAAACACGCTTTCCAAGCGTGCGCCTTCAACCACTCGGCCACCGCACCTTACCCCTTCGAAGGCGCGGCCTTCGACGGAAGGCGCGTCATATAGAATGGGCGCTAGCCGGGCAAGCGGCGCTTCGCCGCCTGGGCCAGGCGAGCGGGGTCGAACAGCGAGGTCTTCTCCGACGCGGCGAGCTGGCGCTGCAGGCCCGGCGAGGCGGCGAGCCAGGCCGTGATGCGCCGCTCGGCGCCGGGCCGGCGCTCACGCAGCGCGGTCTGAAGGTCGTCCAGCCGTCGGTCGGCGGCGCGCAGGGCGGCGCGGGGCCTGGCGAGCGTCGGGCCGGCGAAGCGCTCGTCGATCATGCCGAGCCGGCTGCGGGCGCTCGCCACCATCACCACGGCGGTGGCCGGGTCGCCGGCCGCGGCGCTGACCTGGGCGGCCTTCAAGGCCCGACGCGCGTCGCCCATCAGCAGGGCTACGTCCACCGGCCGCCGCGCCTTGCCCGGGCAGGCGGCGGGGTCGAGGGCGCGGACGTAGGCCGCCAGCCCCTCCAGGACGGCCGGCGTCGGTTCCGGCCCGTCGAACTCCTCAGTGATCAGGCCATGGATGAAGGGTTCGAGCTTCTTCTCCGCCGGAACTTGACTGACCTTCAGCCTGGCCTTGGGGCCGGAAAGGTCGGGGATCGGCTTGGGGTCGTCGACGCCGTTGCCGCGGTGGGTGGAGAACAGCGAGTTGGTGACGTCCGCCGTGCCCGGCGCGCCGGACACGCCCGGGAACAGGAAGTCCGGGTTGTCACGCCCGTCGCGGTGGCAGGTCTCGCAGTTGATGCCCGCGCGCCCCGCCTGGCCGCCCAGCAGCACCGGCGTGCGGAAAGCCGCGCGGCCGATCTCGACCTTGGCGGCCTGAGCGGGGTCGGCGGGAACGCGCAGGCACTCGGTCGGCGTAGAGCCCAGGGCGCGCGCGGGGTCGGCGCGCTTGTCGACCCACAGCATTCCGCGGATCGGCGCATCGCCGAGGGCCGCGAGCGCGGAGGCGCCCGCGAACCCCGCGAGGACGAAGCCGAGCGCCGCTAGTTCTTTTGCGGGTCGCCGCCGGCGTCGATCCAACGGCGCAGCTCCTCGGCGTCAGCGCAGCCGTACGCGCAGAGTTTGTCCAGGCGGGCCAGCATCAGGCGCGCGCCGGCGATGTCTCCGCGGGCGGCCTTCAGCTCCCCGTAGTACTCGGTGGCGCCGATGTGCTTCGGGTCGATGGAGAGCGCCTGCTTGTAGTAGCCCTCGGCCTTGGCGTAGTCGCCCTTCTTGCGCCAGGTGTAGCCCTGGTAGGTCAGGATGTCGGGGTGCGGGCCGAAGGTGGCCGCCGCCTTGTCCAGCGACGCCAGCGCCTCGTCGTAGCGTCGCTCGTTGATCAGGCTCACGGCCTGCACATAGGCCGCGTCGCCGGCCTTGGCGCCGCCGAACAGCATCGAATGGTCGAGCATGGCGCTGGGCTTGGGCGCCGCCGTCTCGGACGGGGCCATGGCGCTCTGCACCGCCGACGAGACGGCCTTCAGGTTGGCCGCGTCGGCGCAGGTGTCGCCGCACGCCTGCGCCTTGGCGTTTAGCCAATCGAGCTCGCCCTGCGCCTTGGGGTCCTTGAGGTTGGCGAGGGCGATGCCCAGGCCGGCATGGACCTTGAAATCGTCGGGCGTCAGCTTCAGCGCCTTTTCATAGGCTCTGCGCGAGCCCTTCCAGTCGTTGGCGCCGGCCTTGGCCGCGCCCAGCACCATCCAGCCGCCGGGGTTCTTCGGCACGACGTCGGTGACATGCTCGGCGGCCTTGGCGGCCTCCTTGTATTGCTGCGCCTTCAGGGCCGCGACGGCCTTGGCGTACTCCACCGCCGGGTCGTAGCGTGGGCCGCTGGACCCCGGCAGGTCCTTGTCCATGTCGGCCGGCCGCGCCCCGCCGCCGCCCATGCCGCCGGCGCCGCCGGTCGCGAAGGCCACGCCGCCGCTCACGAGGAGGGCCATCGCCCCGCCGATCAGTGTGGATTTCAACGCCCGTTGCATGGGATCCTCCCTAACGTCGTTCTTGGAGCGAAGATTGGCATGGAAATTCCGCGGCGTCAGCTACCCTGAGGCGTGCAAGCCGGGGCGCGGATCACTATCTTTCGCACGACCGCAAGGAGGCCACATGTTCGGACGCAAGACGCTGGAAATGCCCACCCGGGAAACCGCCCTACCGGGCCGCGCGCACCCGATCCCGACGGCTGAGACCCACTTCATCAATGGGCGGCCGCTGAAGGGGCCCTATCCCGAAGGCCTGGAGACCGCCGTCTTCGCGATGGGCTGCTTCTGGGGCGAGGAGAAGAAGTTCTGGAGCCTGCCGGGCGTCTGGGTGACGGCGGTGGGCTATGTCGCGGGCCTGACGCCCAATCCGACCTACGAGGAGGTCTGCTCCGGCCGCACCGGCCACACCGAGGCGGTGCTGGTGGTCTACGATCCCAAGGTCATCACCTACCAGGCGCTGCTGAAGGTGTTCTGGGAAGGCCACGATCCCACCCAGGGCATGCGCCAGGGCAACGACATCGGCACCCAGTACCGCTCCGGCATCTATCCGGAGAACGACGCCCAGGCCGCCGCGGCCGAGGCGTCACGCGAGGCCTATCAGCAGGCGCTGAGCGCCAAGGGCTTCGGTAAGATCACCACCGAGATCGTCCCGGCCGGCGAGTTCTACTTCGCCGAGGATTATCACCAGCAGTACCTGGCCAAGAACCCGGCCGGCTATTGCGGCATCGGCGGCACCGGCGTGACCTGCCCGATCGGCGTGGGCGTCGAGGCCTGACGGCCATGACGCCGACGGCCCTGGAAGAGGCGGCGCTCGCGCTTCCTGGCGCAGAGCTGTCGGTCAAGTGGGGCGACGACCGGGTCTATTCGGTCGGCGGCAAGATGTTCGCCGCTACCGACGGGGCGGTGACCAACCTGTCCCTGAAGGTCAGCGACATCGCCTTCGAGGCCCTGGTCGCCAATGGCCGCGCCAAGCCGGCGCCCTACGCGGCGCGGTTCAAGTGGGTGATGTTCGACGACCTGGCGAAGCTGGATACGGCGGAGGGCAAGGCCTTGCTGAAGTCGGCCCACGCCCTGATCGCGGAGAAGCTGCCCCGCAAGCAGCGCGCAGCGCTGGGCCTGCCGGCTTGACGCGCGAGGGGATCGAGGCGGTCGCCATGGCCCTGCCGGCGGCGACCAAGGTCGTGCAGTGGGGCGGGTCGGACGTCTACAAGGTCGGCGGCAAGGTGTTCGCGATCTGCGGCCTGCGCGGCGGCCTGTCGTTCAAGGTGAGCGAGATCGGCTTCGTGGCCCTGACCGAGGGCGGCCCGGCCCGCCAGGCGCCCTATCTGCACAAGGGCTCGTGGGTGATCGTCGACCTGGACGCCGCGGACGACGCCGACATGACCGACTGGCTGACCAACGCCCACGGCCTGATCGCGGCGAAGCTGACCAAGGCTGCGAAGCTGGAGCTCGGCCTGGCCTAGGGGACCAGCGTCTCGTTGAACCGCACCGGCTCGCCGAGGTGCGGCGCGATCACCTGATCATCGCGCATGACGACAGTTCCGCGGATGATTGTCGCGGCGGGCCAGCCCTTGATCTCCATGCCGTCGAACGGCGTCCAGCCGACCCGGCTTGCCATCATGTCGTGTCGGAGGGTGCGGCGGGCCTTGAGGTCGACGATGGTCAGGTCGGCGTCGTAGCCCTCGGCGAGGCGGCCCTTGTCCGCGAGGCCGAAGAGGCGGTTCGCCCCATGGCTGGTGAGGTCGACCAGCCGCTCGAGCGTCAGCCGGCCGTCCGCGACATGGGTGAGCATCACCGGCAGCAGGGTCTGCACGCCGGGCATGCCGGAGGGCGAGGCGGGATAGGGCCGCGCCTTTTCTTCAGACGTGTGCGGGGCATGGTCGGACCCCAGCACGTCGACGACACCGTTGGCCAGGCCCTCCCAGAGCGCCGCGCGATGCTCGGCGCCCCGGATCGGCGGGTTCATCTGGGCATAACCCTTCAGGCGCTCGTAGGCCTCGGGGCCTTCGAGGGTGAGGTGTTGCGGGGTGAATTCGACGCTGGCGACGTCCTTGTGCGCCGCGAGGAAGGCGACCTCTTGCTTGGTCGTCACGTGCAGCACGTGGATGCGCTTGCCGAGCGCGGTGGCGATCCGCACCAGCCGTTCGGTGGACTGAATGGCCGACTGGGCGTCGCGCACCTCCGGATGGCTGGTCCAGTCACCGGTGCGCGCCAGCGGGCGGCGGTCAGCCAGGCGGTACTCGTCCTCGGAGTGGAAGGCCGCGCGGCGGTTCACGTGGCGCAGCACCTGCTCGATCCCCTCGTCGTCCTGCACCAGAAGCGTGCCGGTCGAGGCGCCCATGAACACCTTGATCCCACAGCAGCCGGGCAGGCGTTCCAGCTCGCCCAGCCAAGCGGCGTTCTCGTGGGTGCCGCCGACGTAGAAGGCGTGGTCGCAGTGCATCCGGCCCTTGGCGCGATCGAGCTTGTCGGCCAAGGCGTCCGGATCGGTGGTCGTGGGCTCGGTGTTGGGCATCTCAAAGACGGCCACGACGCCGCCCAGCACCGCGGCGCGGCTGCCGCTCTCCAGGTCTTCCTTCCACTCCAGGCCGGGCTCTCGGAAGTGCACCTGGGTGTCGATGACGCCGGGCATGATCGTCAGCCCCTTGGCGTCGAACACCTCGTCGGCGGAGGCCTGGGCAAGGTCGCCGACGGCGGCGATCTTGCCGCCACGCACACCCACGTCGGCCAAGCCGCGGCCCGCATGGTTCACAACCTCGCCGCCGCGGACGATCAGATCGTAGGTCTCAGGCATGGGTTCCGTCCGTGGCGGCCAGCAGGTCCTCGGCGGCTTGGCCCACCGTTTCGACCGATAGGTCCATCATGTGGCACAGCGCCTGGCCGAAGCTGGGATCGACCGCGCGGATCTGCTCGTAGGTGCGAGGACCACGGGCGACGCGGGTGTTGGCGCCCCACGGGCCGTAGAGCTGCTCGTCGGAGGGACCGAACAGGCCCAGCGTCGGCGCGCCGGCCGCGGCGGCCAGGTGCATGGTCCCGGAATCGTTGCCGATGAACAGGCGCGCCCGCTTCAAACAGGCGAAGGCCGTCAGCAGGTCGGTTCCCTCGGTCAGGTTGATGAACTGGTTGCGCTGGACAATGTCGCGCATGCCTTTGGCGAGCTTGGCGTCCTCCGGGCCGCCCAGCACCATCAACCGCCCGCCCTTCATCGGCCCTTGCGGGTCAAGCAGGCGCATGGCGACGCGGGAGAACCGCTCGATGGGCCAGGTCTTGCCCAGCCAGTTGGCGGCCGGCGCCAGAGCCAGGATCGGCCCGAAGCCGGCGGTCAGCTCCTCGGCGCGGGCCTCGGTCTCGGGCGAGGTGAAGATGTAGGGCGCCGCCGGATCGTCCTCGATCTTCAGGACTCGCGCGGCCTCGGTCACCTTGTGAACCGGCGGGCCGGATGTCTTGCGCCAGATCGCCCGGCGCTTGGTGCTGATGAACCTCGATAGGCCGGAGCCGCGCAGGTCGACGACCAGGCCCCAGCGAGTCGCGCGCACCTGCTGCCAGAGCTCGAACCAATGCCCGCCGCCCTTGGATTTCGGCATGACGATGATCCGCTCCAGCGTCGGAAGTTCCTCGAAGAGGGGCGCCGCGACCGGCCCGGCCACCACGGTGAAGCGGGCGTTCGGAATCTCGTCGGCCAGCCGTTTGAGCAGGCCGGAGGACAGCACGGCGTCGCCGATTCTATTCGACGTGATGAACAGGATGGGGAATGCGCCGCGGGCCATCGGGCCATCTATAGGATGCGGAACGCTGGCGCTCTACAGCCCGACGCCCCAAATTGCAGCGCATGACCGCAGCCCTGACCCATGCGCCCTTGCCCAGTCGCGCCCTCATCGCCGTGTCAGGCCCGGACTGGCGGGGTTTCCTGCAGGGGCTGATCACCCAGGATGTGGAGACGCTGGCGCCCGGCGAGGCGCGCTTCGGGGCGCTGCTGACGCCGCAGGGACGGTTGCTCTACGACCTCTTCGTGGTCGGCCGCGACGACGGCTGCTGGCTCGACGTGCTGGCTGAACATCGCGCGGCGATCTTGCAGCGGCTGGCGATGTACCGGCTGCGGGCCAAGGTAGACTTGGCGGCATCGGATCTCGCCGTCTCCGTTCTTTATTCCGCTCATCCCCGCGAAAGCGGGGACCCAGGCTTTCTTCCTGACGGCGCCTCGCCCAGCGGGGACGTCAGGGGCCTGAACAACAGAACAGAAAACGCCTGGGTCCCCGCTTTCGCGGGGATGAGCGGGTTCGTAAGGGATCCGCGCCTACCGGCCTTGGGCTGGCGCGGCTACGGCGCCGAGCCGCCGGCTGGCGCGCAGGTCGCAGACGAGGCCGCGCGTGAGGTCCAGAAGCTGGCGCTCGGCGTCCCGGGCCCGGTGGACTGGGGCTCGGACAGGACCTATCCGATCGAGGCCAACTTCGATCTTCTGAACGGCATCGACTTCAAGAAAGGCTGCTTCGTCGGCCAGGAAACCACCTCGCGCATGAAGCGCCGCGGCCAGGTGAAGAGCCGCATGCTGCCGATCGCTTTCGAAGGGCCGGCGCCGGCGGCGGGCGCGGAGGTGCTGGCGGGCGAGCTGCGCGCAGGTGTCGTGACCTCTGCCGGCGAGGGACGTGCGATTGCGCTCCTGCGGCTGGATCGTGCCGAGGGCGCAGCGCTGATGGTGGAGGGCCAGCCCGTCCGGGTGGAGCGGCCTGCCTGGTTCCTGGAGGCCCTGGGCGCCCAGCCCGCCTAGGCTTTCTGCGACAGTTCGAAGCCTTCGAAAGCCATCGAAACAGTCGCCCTTGCGGCGCGGCCCCGGCTCGGACGATTGTGCCGCCGATGGCTGAACCCCTGATCCGATGCGGCTGGCGCGGCATGGCCGGCGACCCGCTCTATGAGGCCTACCACGACAAGGAATGGGGCGTGCCGGAATACGATTCCCGCGCGCTCTGGGAGAAGCTGGTCCTCGACGGCTTCCAGGCCGGCCTCGCCTGGATCACCATTCTCCGCAAACGCGAGGCCTTTCGCGCGGCCTTCGAAAAGTTCGATCCGGAAAAGGTGGCCCGTTATGGCGAGGCCGACCGCGCGCGCCTGATGGCCGACGCAGGCATCATCCGCTCGAACGCCAAGATCGACGCGGCGATCAATTCGGCGAAGATCTACCTGGCCATGCGCGAGGCGGGCGAAGACTTCTCGCAATTCTGCTGGAGCTTCACCGGCGGCAAGCCGATCCAGAACCGCTGGGGCGAGGACGGCAACGTGCCGGCTCAGACGCCGCTCGCCGAGGAGATGTCAAAGGCGCTGAAGGCGAAGGGCTTCAAGTTCGTGGGGCCGGTGATCGTCTACGCCTGGATGCAGGCGGTGGGCATCGTTAACGACCATCAGACCACCTGCTTCCGGCACGATCAGATCCGGAAAATGGGCGCCTGATGGCTAGGGGTCCCTCGATGCTGCTCGAGAAGGCCTTTGTCGGCGGGCTGGTCTGTGGCGTTGACGAGGCCGGCCGCGGGCCGTGGGCCGGCCCGGTGAGCGCCGCGGCGGTGATCCTCAATCCGAAGAAGGCGCCCAAGGGCCTCGACGACTCCAAGAAGCTGTCGGCCAAGACCCGCGAGGCGCTGGAGCTGGAGATCAAGGCAAAGGCCGTGGCTTGGTGCGTCGGCTTCGCCTCGGTGGAGGAGATCGCCTCGCTCAACATCCTGCACGCGGCGGGGCTGGCCATGCGCCGGGCCGTCGAGGGGCTGTCGGTCGCGCCGGCCTTCGCCCTGGTGGACGGCAACTATCGTTTTTCCCTGCCGTGCGAGGTGAAGACGGTGGTCGGCGGCGACGGCAAGTCCAAGTCGATCGCCGCGGCCTCGATCCTGGCGAAGGTCGCCCGCGACCGGCTCATGATCGAGATGGACGAGCGCTATCCGGGCTACGGCTTCGCCAGCCACAAGGGCTATCACGCCGAGATCCACGTGGAGGCGTTGCGGACGCTTGGGCCCTGCGAGATCCACCGGCAGGGCTGGGCGCCGGTGAAGCTGGCGATGATGGGGCTCGATCCGCGCGGCGCGATCCAGGACGAGCTGCCGTTCGCAGATTGACCAACTGAATCAAGGTTGACGCTGGCCCGGCCCGCGGCGAGGCAGGGGCATGAGCGACGACATCCCCGACCTCGTGAAGGGCCTTCGGCTCCAGGCAGGCGCCTGCCGAAGCCTGGGCTCGCCCCTCAGCGGCGACCTGCTGGAGCGCGCGGCCGACGATTGGCTGGCCGGCGGGCCGGTGCGCCGCCTGCTGGAGCCCTGGGCGGAACTGGACCTCAAGGCCCAGTTCGACGCGGCGGTCGCCTTGCGTCTGATCAGCGCCTGGCATGAGCTGGCGTTATCGGGCGAGGACGCCGCGGTCGCCCAGGCCTATGCCCGGCTCGACGCCGAGCCCATCTGGACAGCCGTGGAGGTCGCCATGGTCTCGCATCGCGACCGGCTGGCCGCCTTCATGACGCATGAGCCCCAGACCAACGAGGTGCGCCGGTCGCTCTGTCTGGTGGGCGGCTTCCTGGAGATCGGCAAGGCGACCGCCCTGCCGATGCGCTGCTTTGAGACCGCCGCCAGCGCCGGACTGAACCTCTCCTGGGACCGCTACCGCTATCGCCTGGGCGAGGCCGCCTGGGGCGATCCGGCCGCGAAGGTCTCGATGGACGCCGACTGGACCGGGCCGGCCCCGCCGGTAGATGCGCCTGTCCAGGTGATCGAACGCGCCGCCTGCGACCGTCGGCCAACGGATCTCAAGGACCCCGACCAGCGCCGCCGCCTGATCGCTTACATCTGGGCCGACCAGGCCGAACGCCTGGCCCGGGCGAAGGCGGCCATAGAGGTCGCGCTGGCCAACGGCGTCGAGGTCGAGGCGGCCGACGCCGTGGATTGGACGCATCGCCGCGTGGCCCCCCGCGCCGGCGCTGTCACCGTCCTCTACCATTCGGTCTTCTGGCAATACATGCCGCCGAAGAGCCAGGCGGCGCTCGCCGCCCTGATCGGCGAGATCGGCGAAGCGGCGACCTCCGAAGCGCCCTTCGCCTGGCTGCGCATGGAGCCGCCGGAGAACGTGCCTCGGATGGAGGTGCGCCTCACCCTGTGGCCCGGCGGCGAGGAACGGATCCTGGCGGAGACCCATCCGCACGGCGCCTACGTGAACTGGCTCGCCGGCTGACGGCGTTACGCCAAGCTTACCTTAACCCGCCGCCCTTATGGTTTCCGCTCCCGCAGAACGCCGGAGTGAATGGGTGTCTTCGAACCACTACGACCTGATCGTGATCGGCTCCGGCCCGGCCGGGCGGCGCGGCGCGATCCAGGCGGCCAAGCTGAACAAGCGGGTGCTGGTGGTCGAGCGCGGGCGCCGCGTGGGCGGCGTGTCCGTCCACACCGGAACGATCCCTTCAAAGACCTTGCGCGAGACCGTGCTCAACCTGACCGGCTGGCGCGAGAGGGGCTTCTATGGCCGCGCCTACCGCGCCAAACAGCATATCGGCGCCGATGACCTGCGCCGCCGGCTCGACATCACCCTCGACCACGAGGTCGACGTGCTGGAGCATCAGTTCGCCCGCAATGGCGTCGAGACCGTCGAGGGCGCGGCGCGCTTCACCGGTTCGCATGGCGTGGCGGTGCAGAGCACGGCCGGCGTCGCCGATTACACCGCGGAGCGTTTCCTGATCGCCGTCGGCACGCGGCCCTATCGGCCGAGCCACATCGGCTTCGACGGCGAGAGCATCCTGGATTCCGACGAGATCCTCGAGATCGAGCGCATCCCGCGCCAGCTCGTGGTGGTTGGCGCGAGCGTCATCGGCGTCGAGTACGCGTCGATCTTCAGCGCGCTGGACGTGAAGGTGACGGTGGTCGAGCCGAACGATCACCTGCTGCCCTTCATCGACCGGGAGGTAGCCGACGAGTTCGTCCACGACCTGCGCGAGCGCGGCGTCGTGTTGCGTTTCGGGGCCAAGGTCGTCTCGGCCGAGGTCGAGGGCCCGCAGGCCTGCCGGGTGACGCTTTCCGACGACCGGGAGCTGCGCGCCGACATGGTGCTGTTCTCGGCGGGCCGCGAAGGTGCGACCGACAGCCTCGACCTCGCCGCCTGCGGCCTGGAGGCCGATGAGCGCGGTCGCCTGGCGGTGGACAAGGCCACCTTCCAGACCGCCGTCCCGCACATCTATGCGGCGGGCGACATCATCGGCTTCCCCAGCCTGGCCTCCACCTCGATGGAGCAGGGTCGGATCGCCGCCTGCCACGCCTTCGACGCCCCGGCCCACGCCGCGCCGGAGTTCTTCCCCTATGGCATCTATTCGGTGCCGGAGATCTCCACGATCGGCATAAGCGAGGAGCAGGCCCGCGAGCGCGGCATCGCCTACGAGTGCGGCGTGGCCAGGTTCCGCGAGACCAGCCGCGGCCACATCATGGGCATCGGTTCGGGCTTCATGAAGATGCTGTTCGCGCTGGAGACGCGCCGGCTGCTCGGTGTCCACATCGTGGGTGAGGGCGCGACCGAGCTGATCCACATCGGCCAGGCGGTGTTGAACCTCGAAGGCACGCTCGACTACTTCGTGGAGAACACCTTCAACTACCCGACGCTCGCCGAGGCCTACAAGGTGGCCGCGCTGGACGCCTGGAACCGCATGCCGAAGACCCAGCCCAGCCGCCAGGCTACGGTCCAGGCGCTCGACAAGGCGCGCCGCGCCGTCGGCGGTTAAGACCTCGTTCACCACGAACGGCAACGGGTCCTTCACCATGTAGCCCCAGGATTCTGACTCTGGGTTTTTCCAAGGGTCAGTCATGGGCGTTGCCGCCGACACCATCATTCTGGGCGATTGCCTGGAGGAGCTGAAGAAGCTTCCGGACCGGTCGGTAGACCTGGTTTTCGCCGATCCACCCTACAACCTGCAGCTCGGCGGCGACCTGCTGCGGCCGGACAACTCCAAGGTCGACGCGGTCGACGACGACTGGGACCAGTTCGAGAGCTTCGCGGCCTATGACGCCTTCACCAAGGCCTGGCTCAGCGAGTGCCGCCGCGTCTTGAAGGACGATGGCGCCCTGTGGGTGATCGGCAGCTATCACAACATCTTCCGCGTCGGCGCGACGCTGCAGGACCTGGGCTTCTGGATCCTCAACGACATCGTCTGGCGCAAGTCGAACCCGATGCCGAACTTCAAGGGGACGCGGTTCACCAACGCGCACGAGACCTTGATCTGGGCGACCAAGTCGAAGGGCGGCAAGCGCTACACCTTCAACTACGACGCCATGAAGATGGCCAATGACGAGCTGCAGATGCGCTCCGACTGGAGCCTGCCGCTGTGCACCGGCGAGGAACGGCTGAAGGACGATACGGGGGCCAAGGCCCATCCGACCCAGAAACCGGAGGCCCTGCTGCACCGCCTGATCCTCGCCTCGACGCGGCCCGGGGACGTGATCCTCGATCCCTTCTTCGGGACCGGCACCACCGGCGCGGCGGCCCGCCGGCTCAGCCGCCACTACATCGGCATCGAGCGGGAGGAGGCTTACGCCAAGCTCGCCAAGGCGCGGATCGCCAAGGTCATCCCGGCGACCGCCGAGGAGATGGTGGTCACCGGCTCCAAGAAGTCCGAGCCGCGCATCCCGTTCGGCCAGATCGTCGAGGCGGGCCTGCTGCGCGCCGGCGACGTGCTCTACGACGACAAGGGCCGCCACGCCGCGCGCGTCCGCGCCGACGGCAGCCTGGTGGTGGGCGACCTCTCAGGTTCGATCCACAAGGTCGGGGCGATGGTGCAGTCGCAGCCCGCCTGCAACGGCTGGACCTACTGGCACTTCAAGTCGGACAAGGGCCTGGCCCCCATCGACGTGCTGCGCGCCAAGGTGCGCAGCCAGATCGGCGCCTAGCAGCCAACAGTCCTTAGCGCGACGACAGCACGAACTCGTTGCCCTCGATGTCCTTGAAGGTCGCCGAGGTTCCCCAGCTCTCCTTGGTCGGTCCGCCGGTGAACTCGACACCGCGCGCGCTGAGCTGGCGATAGGTCGCCTCCACGTCGTCGCAGGCGAAGGCGCCGTTGAAGAAGCTGCCCACGCGGTCCTCCTGGCCGTCCGGCGTGAACAGCACGATCTGCGTCTGGCTCCCGCCGATGGCGAGCTCGATCCAGCGCTGCGGCCCCATCGGCTGATCGGTGACGACCCGAAAGCCCATCTTCTCGGTCCAGAACTTGAGCTGCGCATCCTGGTCGCGGCACGGCACGCCGGCGAACTTCAAGTAGGCGATCATGAGGGTCCTCCGCTTGTCCGCGGGTCCTTTGCCGCCTGATGCCGTCGGGCGACAAGTCGTTCAATAGATACTATAGCAACGATCATGACTCGCCCGCTCGCCGTCGATCCCTACGTCGTGGACGTCCTGATGCGCGACCTGGTCGGCCACGACCACACGCCTTCGGCCTTCCTTGTCTACCTGTGGCTCTGGGCGAGGACCGAGGGCGGGCGGCGGCGGTTCGCCGCCAGCCTTTCCGGCGTCGCGCAGCAAACCGGCCTCTCGAAGTCCTCGGTGCAGAACGCGGTGCGGCAGCTCAGCCGCCGGCGGCTGGTCGCCGTCAGCCGCGACGGGCCGACCACGCCGCCGGTCTACGAGGTCCTGACGCCTTGGATCCGGAGCTGACGCAAACGCGGCCATGAAGCCTTTTCCCCATCTTCTGCGTTCCCTCGCCGACGCAAGAAGAGGAGCTTCGCCATGGCCGCCACGGCCCAGGTCTCGCGGGTGATCCCAGCCGAACGCACAGAGGTGTGGGAAACCTTGACCTCACGCGAGGGTATGAAGGCCTACATGATGGGCGCCGACGTCGAGACCGACTGGTCGGTCGGCGGGCCGATCACCATGCACGGCAAGGTGGGCGGCAAGACCTTCGAGGATCACGGCGAGGTGCGATCCTTCTTGCCGGAGCGCCGTCTCAGCTACACCCACATCAGCTCGGCCGCGCCTGACGCGACCCATCTTGTGACGTTCGAGCTGACCCCCCGCGACGGCGGGACCGAGGTTACGGTGATCCAGGAGAACCTCAACGGCCGCGCGAGCCCGTCGGACGCCGAGCACCGCGCGCAGTACGAAAAGACCTGGGCGAAAATGCTCGAAGGCCTGGAAAAGGCCGTCGCTCACTAGAGCAGGTTCGCAAGTCCCGCGCGGGCGGCCTTCAGGAACACGCTGGGCAGGGCGTCGAGGTCGCGCCGCGGGCTCCAGATGACGCCGTCGCCGTCGGGGACCTCCGCGCGCAGCAGCCGCAGCGTCAGCGTGAAGTGGGTGAAGCCATGCTCCACCTCGCCGACCGCGCGCCAGTCGGCCTGGGCGGGCGCAGCGGCTAGGGCGTCGGTGTCGGACCACCGGGCGGTTCGCCAGTCGGATGTCGGCAGCGCCAGCATCCCGCCGAGCAAACCCTTCGGCGGACGCCGGACCAGCGCCACCTCGTCGCCTCTCGTGAGGACGTACGCCACGCCGTGGCGGTGCGGCCGCTCGGCCTTGGCGCTTCGGCGCGGGTAGGTTTCCGGAGCGCCGGTCGCCAGCGCCGCGCAATGCTCAGCCACCGGGCAGCGGTCGCAGAGCGGCGCCTTGGGCCGGCAGACGGTCGCACCGAGGTCCATCAGCGCCTGCGCCCAGTCGCCGGGACGCTCGTCGCGGACCAGTCCCCCCGCAAGCCGCCTCAGCTCCGGCTTGGCTTCAGGTAGAGGCGTCTCCACGGCGAACAGCCGGGCCACGACGCGCTCGACATTGCCGTCGACGACATTGGCCGGTTCATCGAAGGCGATCGCGGAGACGGCGGCGGCGGTGTACGGCCCCAGGCCCGGCAAGTCGCGCAGCCCGGCTTCGGTATCGGGGAAAACGCCGGCGTGACCTCGGGCCACGGCGCGTGCGCAGGCCAGGAGGTTGCGGGCGCGGGCGTAGTAGCCGAGCCCGGCCCAGCCGGCCATGACCTCGCCGTCCGCCTCCGCCGCGAGGTCGCCGACCGTCGGCCAGCGGGCGGTGAATTTCAGGAAGTAGGGCGCGGCATGCGGCACGGTGGTCTGCTGCAGCATGACCTCAGACAGCCACACCCGGTACGGATCGGCGCGAACCCCGGCCGCTCGCGCTTCGGGCCGCACGCGCCAGGGCAGGTCGCGGGCGTTGGCGTCGTACCAGGCCAGGAGCTGGGCGCGGAGGGCGTCGGCGTTCACGCCACCGACCTAGCACCGCCGCTCATCCGCGCGAAGGCGGGGCCCAAGCTGAATCGCCGCATGGATTCCCGCTTTCGCAGGAGCGCGCGGGGTTTAAGTTGCCGGTCATGCCCCGCCGCGACCTGCCCACACCGCAAGAGGCGCTCCGCATCCTGGCGGAGAAGCGCACCCGGCCGCAGCGCCGTCCGCCGCCACCGCTCGGCCGCGCCTTGAACCGGACCCTGAAGGAAATCGACGCCAAATTCGGCCAGGGCTCTGGCGCCCTTGAGGCGCGCTGGCGCGAGGTGGTCGGCGTCGAGGTCGCCAAGCGCACCGAGCCGGTGAAGCTGACCAAGGGGCGCAACGGTGGGCCTTCGTCGCTGGAGATCCGTGTCGCTGGGCCGGCGGCCGCCATCATTCAGCACCAGGCCCATGAAATCCTGGCGCGCGTGAACCTCTTCCTCGGGGCCGATGCGGTGCAGAAGCTGCGGATCGTCCAGGGGCCGCTGCAGAAGAAGCACGAGCCCGCGGCCAAGACCTCGCGGCGCCGACCGCCCCTGGACGCCGCGGCGGAAGCTGGTCTCGCCAAGGACCTGGCGCAGGCGCCGGAAGGCAAATTGAAAAGCGCGCTGATGGCGCTGGGGCGCGGCGTTCTGCGTCAACGCCGGGCGATTGACTAACAGATAAGGCAGCCGCATCGCCTTGTCGCCCGAGCGGCCCTGATGGGCGCAGGCGGGAATCGGGCTTTAATCCGGGGTCCAGGAGATCGTCGTTCGCATGCTTAGCCGCCGTTCCGCCGCCGCCGCCGTCCTGACTGTCGCCGCGGGCGCCTGCGCGGTGACGGTGGCGTTGGCGGCGCCTGCGCCCTTGCCGGATGACCTGTCGATGGGCAATCCGAAGGCCAAGATCCAGGTGATCGAGTACGCCTCTCTCTCCTGCCCGCATTGCGCGCACTTCAACGAGGCGGTCTTCCCGGCGCTCAAGGCCAAGTACATCGACACTGGAAAGGTGCGCTACACGCTCAAGGAGATGCTGACCGAGCCCGCCACGGTGGCGGCCGCCGGCTTCCTGATGGCTCGCTGCGCCGGGCCCGACAAATACTTCAAGGTCGTCGACGAGGTGTTCCGCAGCCAGCCCCGCTGGCAGAGCGGCTCGATCAAGCCGATCCTGCAGGAGATCGGCGCGGCCAACGGGCTGGACGCCGCAAAGTTCAACGCCTGCCTCCAGGACCAGGCGGCGATCGACGCGGTCACCGCCCGGGCCGAACGCGCCCAGCAGGACGGGGTCAACTCGACGCCCACCCTGTTCATCAACGGCAAGCGGATCGAGAACGTGCCGCTGACGCCGGCCGACCTCGACGCGGCCATCGCCTCGGCTACAGCAGGAGGCCGCTAGACCTCCCGTGCACTTCCATCGGCTGCGCCTTTCGGGCTTCAAGTCCTTCGTCGATCCGACCGAGTTCCGGATCGAACCCGGCGTCACCGGCGTCGTGGGCCCGAACGGCTGCGGCAAGTCGAACCTGCTGGAGGCGCTGCGCTGGGTGATGGGCGCCAACTCCGCCAAGGCCATGCGGGCCGGCGGCATGGACGACGTGATCTTCGCCGGCTCCGGCAACCGGCCCTCGCGCAACCACGCCGAGGTGGCGCTGACCATCGACAACGCTGACCGGCGCGCGCCCGCCGCCTTCAACGACCATCCGGTGCTGGAGGTGGTGCGCCGCATCGACCGCGGCGAGGGCTCGACCTACCGCATCAACGGCCGCGAGGTGCGCGCGCGAGACGTGCAGCTCCTGTTCGCCGACGCCTCCACCGGCTCGAACTCGCCGGCCCTGGTCCGGCAGGGGCAGATCTCCGAGCTGATCGCCGCCAAGCCGCAGAACCGCCGGATGATCCTGGAGGAGGCGGCCGGCGTCTCTGGTCTGCACTCGCGCCGCCACGAGGCCGAGCTTCGCCTGCGTGCCGCCGAAACCAACCTGGCGCGGCTGGAGGACGTGGCCCGCGAACTCGAGGCGACGCTGGGTCGGCTAAAGCGGGAAGCCCGCCAAGCGGAGCGCTACAAGAAGCTTTCCGCCGAGATCCGCGCCCTGCAGGGCGCTGTGCTCTATGCCCGCTGGGCGGAAGCGAGGACCGCCGCCGAGCGGCTGGGCGCGGAGGCCGCGGCTGCGATCCGTGCGGTGGAAGAAACGGCCGGCGCCGCCGCAGCCGCTACGACCCGCGCCGCGGCTGCGGAAGAGGCGATCAAGCCCCTGCGCGAGGCCGAAACCATCGCCGCGGCCATCCTGCACAAGCTCGCCATCGACAAGGACCGGCTGGACCGCGAGCACGAGGCGCACGCTGCCGAGCTCGAACGCCTGACCGGCGATCTCGCCCGCATCGACGCCGACCGGGCCCGGGAGGAACACATTGTCGAGGACGCCGACGCGGCGCTTCAGCGCCTAGCGGACGACCTCGCTGAGCTTGAGGCTGCGATCAAGTCGGCGCCTGAGCGCATTCCCGAACTGGAGGCCGCGGCGAAGGCCGCTGAGGCGGCCCGCGCCGCCGCGGATGCAGAGGTGGAAAGCCTGGCGGCTCAGGTGGCCGCCGATGAGGCCGTGCGTCAGGCCGCGACGCACCGTGTGGAAGAAGCTCAGATGCGGCTTTCCCGCACCCGCCGGGCGCTTGACCAGGCGCGGGACGAGCGGGAGGCGCTGGGCGTCACGGCCAATCCGCAGGCCGCTCAGGCGAAGGCCGAGCTGGACGCCGCCGAGGCCGCGCTCGCGGCGGCGCGGGCGGCCCTTGATGCGGCCGAAGAAGATCGCGCCGCCGGACAGGCCGCTGAGGCGGTGGCAAGGGAGGCCGCCCGCAAGCAAGACGAACAGCTCGGCCGCCTCACCGCCGAGGCGCGCGCCCTGGCGGCGCTCGTGGCCCAGGCTCGTCGCGGTGGCTTCGCGCCGGCCCTGGACTCCGTTTCGCCCGAGCGAGGCTACGAGATCGCACTCGCCGCCGCGCTCGGCGACGATCTCGACGCGGCCCTCGATCGCGCCGCGCCGGCCTTCTGGGGCGGCCGCGACGCCGCGCCGCCGGCCTGGCCCACGGGCGCGACACCGATGCTGGGCCTGGTGAAGGCGCCGGCGTCGCTGGGCGCCCGCCTGGCCTTCACCGCGCTGGTCGATCGCGCCGACGGCGACCGACTGCAGGCGCAGCTGGCCCCTGGTTGCCGCCTGGTCTCGCGGGAAGGCGACCTCTGGCGCTGGGACGGCTTCACCGCTCGCGCCGAGGCGCCGAAGCCGGCGGCCATCCGCCTGGAGCAGAAGACGCGCCTGGCCGAGGTCGAAACCGAGATCGAGGGCCTGACGCCCAAGGCCGAAGCCGCCCGCAAGGGGCTGGCCGATGCCGCCGCGCGACTCGCCGCCGACGAGGAGGCGCTGCGCGCCGCCCGGCGCGAGACGCCCGTCGCCGAGCAGCGCGCCGCCGCCGCTCGGATCGCGCTGGAGCGGTTCGATCGCGAAGCCGCCCGCAAGGAGGCTCATGCGGCTTCATTGGACGATGTCATTCGTCGCTTCGAGACAGAGCTGACCGAGCTTGAGCAGGCGCTCGCGACGGCTGAGGCGGCTGCTTCCTTCGAACCCGGCGAAGAGAACCTGACCGAGCGCCTGGCGGCGGCACGGGCCGCCGCCGGTCCTGCCCGGGAAGCCGCCGCCACCGCCCGAGCCGCCCTCGACGTCGAGGTCCGCGACCGGGACGGCCGGGCGCGGCGCCTGGAGCTGCTGACCGGCGACCGGGAGGATTGGGCCCGCCGATCGCAAGCCGCCGCCAAGCGCCTGGAAGCGCTGACTGCGGCGCGTGCGAAGGCAGAAGCAGAACTCGCCAAGGCCAAGGCCGCGCCGAAGACGCTGGAAACGCGCCGCGCGGCCCTGTTGGACGAACTGTCGGTCGCCGAGGCGCGGCGGTCGAAATCCTCCGACGCGCTGGCCGGCGCCGAACATGAACGGGCCGAAGCCGACCGGGCGCTGCGCGCTGCCGAGGCCGCGGCCTCCGAGGCTCGTGAGGTCCGCGCCAGCCTGGCCGCCCACGCCGAGGCGGCCGCCCAGCGGCTGACCGAGGTCTCCGAGCAGATTCGCGAGACCGCGCGGATCGAGCCGGAAGCGCTCGCCCAGAAGCTGGCGGACGAGGCTGTGGCCATTCCCACGGACGCCGGCGGGATCGAGGCGCACCTCTACAACCTGGAGCGTCAGCGCGATGCCATCGGTCCGGTGAACCTGCGCGCCGAGGAGGAAGCCGCCGAGCACGGCGCGCGACTGCAGACCATGCAGAGCGAGCGCTCTGACCTGACCGGCGCCATCGCCCGGCTGCGCCAGGGAATCGACGAGCTGAACGGCGAGGGCCGCGGGCGCCTTCTGGCCGCGTTCGAGGTGATCAACGAGCACTTCAAGACACTTTTCCAAGCGCTGTTCCAGGGCGGCCAGGCCGAGCTGCGGCTGGTCGAATCGGAGGATCCGCTGGAGGCGGGCCTGGAGATCTACGCTTGCCCGCCGGGCAAGCGCATGGCGACCATGAGCCTGATGAGCGGCGGCGAGCAGGCGCTGACCGCCACGGCGCTGATCTTCGCGGTCTTCCTCGCGCAGCCTTCGCCGATCTGCGTGCTGGACGAGGTCGACGCGCCTCTCGACGACGCCAACGTCGACCGGTTCTGCAACATGCTGGACGAGATGCGCCGTCGCACCGAGACGCGCTTCATCGCCATCACCCACAACCCAGTGACCATGGCGCGGATGGACCGGCTGTTCGGCGTCACCATGGGCGAGCGCGGCGTCTCGCAACTGGTGTCGGTCGATCTGCGTCAGGCGGAAGCGATGGCCGCCCAATAGGTCAAGGTGTGAGGCGGCTTGCCGGACCTTGTGTCGCGACCTCACAAATGACGTGCAAAAACAACGGATTATGCTGTGTTCGCCCAGTCTTGACGCGCCGCGGCGCCGTCTATAGGTTCCGCGCGACCTAAAAGCCCCCGCCGTGGCGGCCACGTCGCGGTCTTGAGGCCTTCCGACGTATGCCACACCCCAACGATCCGCCCGATGAGGCTCTCCGGAGCCTGGATCAGCGCTTGGGAGCGGCGGAGGCGGCCCAGGCCCGCAAGGTGAGTGGCGACACTCATGCGGCGATGGCGCGAGGTTACCGCTTCGTGGGGGAAGTGGTTGGCGGGGTGCTCGGGGGTGTCGGCCTAGGCTGGCTCTTGGATCGCTTCGCGCATACGGCGCCCTGGGGCGTGGTCGGCGGCCTGCTGATCGGCACGGGGTTTTCGATCTTCACCGCGGTCAGCGCCGCGGCGCGGGCGAGCAAAATTGAGATGGAGCGAGCGGCCCCCGCGCCGAGCGTTCCGGACGACGAGGACGAGGACTAAGGCCGCCCATGGCGAACCAACCCGCCATCGACCCGATGGAGCAGTTCGCGATCCACAAGATCGTGGACCTGCCGACGTTCCACATCGGCAAGCTGGCCGTCGACATGTCGATCACCAACTCGGTGGCCACGATGATCGCCGGCGCCATCCTGCTGGTGGTGTTCTTCGCGCTCACCGCGCGGCGCGAGATCGTGCCGAACCGCGGCCAGGCGACGGTCGAAGCGCTCTACAACATCATCGACCGCGTGCTGGTCGGCCCGATCCTCGGCCCTGAAGGCCGGCCCTACGTGCCCTACCTCTTCACCCTCTTCATGGTCATCCTGGTGCTGAACCTGATGAGCGTGGTGCTGGCGATCGGCAACATCGCGGGCCTCAGCCTGACCTTCGCCGTGACCTCCCAGCTCGCGGTGACCGCGACGCTCGCGGTGCTCACCTTCTTCAGCGTTTTCATACTGGGCTTCGTGAAGCATGGGCCGAAATTCCTGGGCCTGTTCTTCCCGTCGGGCATGGGTGTCGTCGGCGCGATCCTGATGGCCCCCATCGAGATGCTCTCTTACTTCGTGCGGCCGGTGACCCTGGCCATGCGTCTCTTCGGCAACATGCTGGGCGGTCACGTGGTGATGAGCCTGTTCGGGTCCTTCGTGGTGGCCCTGGCCATCGTCGGCCTCTCCGGCGGCATCGCCTCGCTGGCGTTCATCCCCAGCGCGCTTTCCTTCACGATGATCGTGGCGCTCACCGGCCTGGAGCTGGTGGTGGCGGTTCTGCAGGCCTTCGTCTTCGCGGCGCTGGCCACCGTCTATCTCAACGAGGTTGTGAACTTCGGTCACGGCCACTAACCCAAACCTGCCTTTCAAGAGGACTATCCGATGAACCCCGCTACGACCGTCCTGGACTTCCACACCTCCGCCAAGCTCATCGGCGCCGGCCTCGCGGCCATGGGCATGATCGGCGCCGGTGTCGGCCTGGGCGTCCTGTTCGGCAACTACCTGCAAGCCGCCATCCGCAACCCGGCGGGCGCCGCCAGCCAGCAGACCATGCTGTTCCTCGGCATGGCGCTGACCGAAACCATGGGCCTCTTCGCCTTCGTGGTCTCGCTGATCATCCTCTTCGGCTCCTAAGCCCTCCCTCAGAGACTGATCGCCGATGGCGACCCAGACCCAAGAAAGCACGGCGCCCGCGGAAGCCAAGTCCGCGGGCCTGCCTCAATTCGACCTGCAATGGTGGCCGGGCCAGATCGCCTGGTTCCTGATCATCTTCATCGCCATGTTGGTGTTCGTCCGCCTGTTCGCGGCGCCTCGCGTCGGCGGCACGATCGACGAACGCGAAGGCAAGATCGCGGGCGACATCGCTGACGCCCGGCGCATGAAGGACCAGGCTGAAGCCGAGGCCCAGACCGCCGCGGCCGAAACCGCGCAGGCCCGCGCCGCCGCCCAGCGCGTCGCCGCCGAGGCGCGGGCCAAGGCCCAGGCCGAGGTCGCCGCCAAACTGGCCGCGGAAGAAGCCAAGCTCGCAGAGAAGGGCGCCGAGGCCGAGGCCCGCATCAACGCGGCGCGCGACGCAGCCATGACCAATGTGGCCGGCATCGCCCGCGACACGGCAGGCGCCATCGTCGCCAAGCTGACGGGCCGCGCGGCCAGCGCGGCCGAACTGACCACCGCGACCCGGGGATCCTGACCGATGGAACTGTTTCAGGAAGCCCACTTCTGGGTCGGCGTCGCCTTCGTGGTGTTTCTGCTGATCCTGGTGTTCGCGGGCGTCCACAAGCTCGCCTGGAAGGCGCTCGGCGACGCCGGCGAGAAGGTCCGCGCCCAGCTCGACGAGGCCAATCGCCTGCGTGAGGAAGCCGAGGGCCTGCTGGCGCGTATCCACGCGGACCGGGAAGCCTCCGAGAAGCTCGCTGTCGAGATTCTGGCCAACGCCGAGGAGCAGGCCAAGCGCCTGCAGGTGGAAGCGCAGGAGCGGCTCGCCGAGCAGATCGAGCGGCGCGGCCAACTCGCCGAGCGTCGCATCGCCACCGCCGAGGCCCAGGCCGCGGCCGAGGTGAAGGCCGCCGCCGGCGAACTCGCCGCGCAGATGGCTGAGCAGGTGCTCACGGCCCGCATCGCCGGCGCCAAGAGCGACCCGCTGATCGACGCGGCCATCGGGCAACTCGCCGGCAAGCTGCAGTAGATTCGGCGAGAAACGCCCCGAAGCGCAGGCTTCGGCGCGTTTCCGTGTTCGGGATCGGAACGGCTAGGCCGCGCGGGCCTTGAGGCGACGGCCGAGGTAGCGGCGGCACCGGCCGGCGAAGCGGACCCGCTTCGGCAGGATCAGGCGCTCCAGCCGCAGATATTGTTGCCAGAACACCGGGATGATTTCCGGATCGCGGCGCATCAGGCGACGGATCGGGAACACCATTTTCGGGTGCGCCCGCTGCATGCGCAGGAACTGACGCTTGGCCTTGAAGGAGTTGCGCAGGACGATCATCAGGCCGATCACCAGCAGCGGCAGGCCGATGTGGCCCGGCAGCGGCGCCAGCACGAGGCCGGCGGCCATGATGATCCCGCCCAGCCCAAGCAGCAGCCAACGACCCACGCGCGAAGCCAGTTCGCGGGCGAATTCGTCGGAGGCGCGGTGAACGCGCAAGGAGGGCATGGCGAAAGTCACTGGAGCAAACCTGGAAGCACGCGACAGGCCCAAGGGGAGGTCGAACCGCCGCCGTGCAAGCCTGATATGCGAACGACATTTAGAGTCGTAAAGGCGCCAAGCCGTTAAATTTTTCTCACGTCAAGCTATTCCGCCGCCAATGGCGCCGGCGCCACACCTGTGTCGTCTGGGCGCCACGTCAATTTGGGCTTCCGCGCGGCCTGGGTCTCGTCGAGGCGGCGTAACGGCGCGAGGTACGGCGCGCCGGCGAAGCGCTCGGTGTCGCCGGCCTTGGCCGCCTTCGCCAGGGCCAGCAGCGCCTCGCAAAACCGGTCGAGCTCGCGCTTCGACTCGGTCTCGGTCGGCTCGATCAGCATCGCCCCGTGCACGACCAGCGGGAAGTACATGGTCATCGGATGGAAGCCTTCGTCGATCATGGCTTTGGCGAAATCCAGCGTGGTGACGCCGGTCCCGTCGAGCCAGGTGTCGTCGAACAGGGCCTCGTGCATGCAGGGCCCCTCCGGGAAGGCCGGCGTCATCTCGGCCGCGAGGCGGGCCTTGATGTAGTTGGCGTTCAGCACGGCGTCCTCGGCCACCTGGCGCAGCCCGTCCGAGCCGTGGCTGCGCATGTAGGCGTAGGCCCGGACGAACATGCCCATCTGGCCCTGGAAGGCGCTCATCCGGCCGAAGGCCTGGGCGGCGTCGCCCATGGCCTCCTCGACCAGCGTCAGGCCGTCCGCGCCGTGGACGATCCAGGGCGCCGGGGCGAAGGGGGCCAGGGCCTGCGAGAGGACCACCGGGCCTGCGCCTGGGCCGCCGCCGCCGTGCGGGGTGGAGAAGGTCTTGTGCAGGTTGATGTGCATGGCGTCGACGCCAAGGTCGCCGGGGCGGACCTTGCCGACGATCGCGTTGAAGTTCGCTCCGTCGCAGTAGAAGTAGGCTCCCGCATCGTGCGTGAGGCGGCTGATCTCAAGTATATCACACTCGAAAAGGCCGCAGGTGTTGGGGTTCGTGACCATGATCGCGGCGACGTCGGGGGCGAGCTTGGCGGCGAGGTCGGCCAGGTCGACGCGGCCGTCGGCGGTCTGGGCGATCTCGGTCACCGAGTAGCCGACGAAGGCGGCGGTGGCGGGGTTGGTGCCGTGGGCGGAGGTCGGCACCAGGACCCGGCGGCGGTGGCCGTGGCCGGCCGCCTCGTGGGCGGCGCGGATGGCCAGGAGGCCGCAGAGCTCGCCGTGCGCGCCGGCCTTGGGCGTCATGGCGACGGCGGGCATGCCGGTGAGCGTCTTCAGCCAGTGGGCCAGGCGGTCGATGAGCTCCAGTGCCCCCTGGGTCGTCGAGACCGGCTGCAGGGGGTGCAGGTCGGCGAAGCCGGCCAGGCGGGCCATCTTCTCGTTGAGCCGCGGGTTGTGCTTCATGGTGCACGAGCCCAGCGGATAAAGCGCCAGGTCGATGGCGTGGTTCTTCTGGGAAAGCCGCACGTAGTGGCGCAGCGTCTCGGGCTCGGAGAGGCCGGCCAGGCCGATCGGCGCGGCGCGCACCAGGTCGCCGAGATCGGAGGCGTCGTGCTCGGGCGGGTCGAGGTCGACGCCGGTCTTGTCCCAGCCGCCGAGCTCGAAGAGCAGCGGCTCGTCCTGCAGGAGGCCGCGACCGCCGGTCAGGGACTGGTGGCCGGAGGCGGCGCCCGCGGCGCCGGGCTGGGTCGGGCGGCCCACGCTGTTCATGCCGCTCATCGGGCGAGCCTCCGCTTCAGGGCGGCAGACAAGGCCGCGATGTCCTCGGACGTGGTGGTCTCGGTGGCGGCGAGCAGCAGGACGTCGTCCAGGCCCGCGTGCGGGTCGAGGCGCGAGTAGGGGACGCCGGCGACGATCCCCTCGGCCAGCAGGTCCTCGACCACCCGGGCCGCGTCCGGTACGCGCACGGCGATCTCGTTGAAGAAGCGCGGGGTCAGCACCTCGGCCACGCCGTCGAGCGCACCGGCGAGTTCGCGGGCGCGGCTGTGGTTCAGGGCGGCGAGCTGGCGCAGGCCGACCTCGCCCAGCAGCGACAGGTGGATGGTGAAGGCCAGAGCGCAGAGGCCGGAGTTGGTGCAGATGTTCGACGTCGCCTTCTCGCGGCGGATGTGCTGCTCGCGGGTGGACAGCGTCAGCACATAGCCGCGCCGGCCCTCGGCATCCACGGTCTCGCCGCAGAGGCGCCCGGGCATGGAGCGCACCAGCTTCTCGCGGCAGGCGAAGAGGCCGACGTAGGGACCGCCATAGTTCAGCGCATTGCCGATCGACTGGCCCTCGGCGACGGCGATGTCGGCGCCCATCTCGCCCGGCGATTTCAGGAGGCCGTAGGAGACCGCCTCGGTGGTGACCACGATCAGCAGCGCGCCGGCAGCGTGCGCGGCCTGCGCGATCCGCGTCACGTCGGTGACCACGCCGAAGACGTTGGGGGTCTGGACGACGACGCAGGCGGTCTCCGCGTCGATGGCCTCGATCACCGCGGCCTCGGCGTCGACGGCCGCGGCCAGGCGCTCGATGGTCATGCCCTCGGCGTGGGCAATGGTCTGGGTGGTGGCCGCATAGTGCGGATGGACGCCGCCGGAGAGCACGCCCTTCTTCCGGCGGGTGACCCTTTGCGCCATCATCACAGCTTCTGCGCAGGCCGTGGAGCCGTCGTACATCGAGGCGTTGGCGACCTCGAGGCCGGTGAGCGCGGCGACCTGGGTCTGGAACTCGAACAGCACCTGCAGCGTGCCCTGGGCGATCTCCGGCTGGTAGGGCGTGTAGCTGGTCAGGAACTCCGAGCGCTGGATGATGTGGTCGACGCTGGCCGGGACGTGGTGGCGGTAGGCGCCCGCTCCGCAGAAGAACGGCCCCGCGCCGGCCGGGCGGTTCATGGCGGCGAGCTGGGAAAGCTCGCGCTCGACGGCGAGCTCGCCGGCCCTGAGCGGCAGGTCGAAAAGGTCCTTGTTGCGCGCGGCGGCCGGCACGTCCCTGAACAGGGCGTCGATGTCGGGCGCGCCAATGACGCCGAGCATCTCGGCGCGATCGTCAGGCGTCAGGGGCAGGTAGCGCATTCAGGTCAATCCAAAAGAAGAAAGGATGGCCACGGAAAACACGGAAGGAGCAGGGAAGGCGTCCAGGATTTCGAGCTCGATGAATTGAACGACAGCGCGCGATGCGCGCGATTCAAACCTGGTTCGGGACTCATGCTCTCTTCGAACCCCTTCGTGCTCTTTCCGTGTTTTCCGTGGCCAATTCTTACAGGGTCTGCAGGAATTCTTCGTAGGCGTGGCGGTCCATGAGGGCGTCGACTTCGGCCGGGTTGGCGAGCTTGACCTTGGCGAACCAGCCGGCGGCCTCGGGGGCGGCGTTGACGGTCTCGGGCGCGCCGGCCAGGGCCGAGTTGGCCTCGATGACCTCGCCGGAGATGGGCGCATAGACGTCGGAGGCGGCCTTGACGCTCTCGACCACCGCGAAGCCGTCGCCCGCCTTCACGGTCTTGCCGACGTCGGGGGTCTCGACGAACACCACGTCGCCCAGCTGTTCGGCGGCGTAGGCGGTGATGCCGACGGTGGCGACGTCGCCGTCGACCTCAACCCACTCGTGATCCTTGGTGAAGCGCATGGGGTGTCTCCTAGAAGGCTGAAGGCGCGCCAGCGCCGTTATTTGAACCACCAAGGACACCAAGGACGCCAAGGGTACTCAGACCGGGCGAAACGCCTTGGTGAACTTGGCGGGCTTGGTGGTTGAAAGAGGGCGCCTGCGGCGCACTGGACGGGGCCATCGTCACGCCTTCCTCACGTAGCGGTGGGGGACGAAGGGGGCTTTTACGACCTCGCAGGCCTGGGGCTTGCCGCGGACGATGACCTTCAGCGGCGATCCGACGGTGGCGTGGGCGGGGGGGACGAAGCCGAGCGCGATGCCTTGCTTGAGGGTGGGCGAGAAGCCGCCGGAGGTGACGACGCCGATCACTGCGCCGGTGGCGTCGGCGATCTCGGCGCCCTCGCGGGCCGGGGCGCCTTCCAGCACCTTCAGCGCCACGCGGATGCGGGCCGGGCCGTCGGCCAGCTCCTTGACGATCCGCGCCGCGCCCGGGAAGTCGCGCTGCTCGCGGCGGTTCTTGTTGATGGCGAAGGTGAGGTCGGCCTCGACGGGACTGACCGTCTCGTCGAGGTCGTGGCCGTAGAGCGGCAGGCCGGCTTCGAGGCGCAGGCTGTCCCGCGCGCCCAGGCCGATCGGCTTCACCCGCGGGTCGGCGCAGAGCTTCATCCAGACGTCGTCGGCCGCCTCGCCCGGGACCGAGATCTCGTAGCCGTCCTCGCCGGTGTAGCCCGAGCGCGAGACGATCAGGTCGACGCCGAAGCCGGTGAGCAGGCGCACGTCCATGAACACCATCGAGGCGGCGTCGGGGACGTGGTGCTGGAAGACGGCGGCGGCCTCGGGGCCCTGGATGGCGATCAGCGCGCGGGTCTTCAGGCGCTCGATGGTCACCTGGCCGGCGAGCTCGCTCTCGATGACCTTGAAGTCGTTCTCCTTGCAGGCGCCGTTGACCACCACGAAGAGGCCGTCGTCGCCCGTGCCCTCGATCGAGACCGGCCGCGCGGCCATCAGGTCGTCGATGATCCCGCCGGTGCGGTTCAGCAGGACGGAGTACTTCTGCTTGCCGGCCTTGAGGTTGATGAAGTCGCCGGGGACCACCTCCTCGAAGGCGGCCAGCGGGGCGACGCCGCGCAGGCGGGCCTGGCCCATGTGGCTGACGTCGAACAGGCCCGCGTGCTCGCGGGTCCAAAGGTGCTCCTTCAGCACGCCTTCCGTGTACTGCACCGGCATGTCGTAGCCGGCGAAGGGGACCATGCGCGCGCCGAGCGCGATGTGCGCCGCGTGCAGCGGGGTGGTCTTGAGCGGGGCGTCTGTTTCGGGGGGCGTGGACAAGGCCGGGACTCCGCTGACGATGGGGCGGTCAGCGAAGGGGGATCAGACCCGCCGCATCCCGCGCCCCCGCTGTCCTTGGGCCTGAGAGATTTCGGACCGCCATTGGTTCGGCGCGTCCCCTGCTCCTTCGGCGGGCGGCCCCTTCGTCAGGGACGCCACTTTCCAGCGTGCATCAGCCCGTCGCGGTCCTTTTGCCTGAGCGTTTCCGGGGCGGTTGCGCCTTCGGCTCCGGGGCGGGTTCCGGTGAGGGAATCCGACCCGATCTCTCCCGCGAGAGTCGAGGGTGAGGGATGCGGGATGGTGGCGGGGGAGTCAAGGCGCGGCGGGTGGCGGTGGTCGCTTGGAACCCGGCCTTGGTCAAAGAGCGGGCGCTCCCAAGGTCCGCAATGGGTGGAAAACGGACGTTGTCGCCCTTAGTCCAGGCGCCGTAAATCGCCCGCGATGAAGTACGAGTCGGTTCACACCATCAGGGACTTCTACGACGGCGTTCGTAGCGGAACGGCCGACTTTAACGGGCTTCCACACTATTTCTCATGCCCGTTCGACGTCGCCGTTGACGACTACGCCGACGGCTTCCAGCTCTTTCCGGTCACGGCCGAGTTCATGGGTCGGGAACTGCAGCATTGGACGATCTATCGGACCTGGGAATCCAAGTTTCATCGCGGACTCGTCGCCCCAGAAACACACCCGGGACACGGCGGCATCGACGCCGAATATGACGAACTCGCCCGCTGGCTGGATGGTCTGATTGGGTCGCTTGAACCCCTTTCAGGGCTGCAACATGGAATATTTCGGCCGCTCAGCGATCAGGACAGCCTGCCCGCCGGCGTGCTCCGGAAATTGGAGGTCGGCTGGTCGCCGGTGTCCGCATAGGGTCGAACCCGGTCACGGGCTCGTCGCCCGGAACCGGACATTCCGCGATATTCTCGAAACCGGACTCGGTGAACGTCCGCAATGGGTGGAAAGGAGACCTTCGATACCCGGAGCTATTTGCTGTGGATGACGGATAAGACGCGGCCATTGGACTTGCAGATTTCGATCTCTGCGACGCCTCCGTCGAAGCCGGCCTTTAGACTGCCCTCGATGTGCCAGACGCCCATGCGAATTTTGGCCTTCAGGGGCATCTCGTTCTTAATTTGACCCGCTCCATAGATCGCCGAGAGGTAAATCCGAGCGACATCTAGAACGACTGACTCGCTCGCAACCATTCCATTTGCAGGCTGGTATTTTCGGACAGGATCGGCGCACCGAATGTCAGACTGGGCGACGGCAGAAGTGGCCAGCCCGGCTGACATAATGGCCCCGGCGGCAATAGTTGCGATCCTGCACATCACCGCGAGCTTAGCAGTGCTGACCTGCCCTGCAACCGGACCCGCCAAACGTCGCCTACGGGTCGAACCCGGTCACGGGTTCGTCGCCCGGAACCGGACATTCCGCGATATTCTCGAAACCGGACTCGGTGAACGTCCGCAATGGGTGGTGAGGGGACGTTCGCATGGTAGCGTCGCACTATGAGCACTGATGACGCCAAGACTGTAGCTGCGGGCGAGTGGGTCTACGACGGCGACACACCACAGCCGGTCCGTATTATCGCCCTTGCGTATGACCACTGGTACGAGATCGGCAAAGCTGATGACCAGTTAGAGCCGGACGAGGAGCCCACGGCACTGGGTCCGGATGGCGTTCTCTACTACGCCAGCTTCACGGGAGTGGACTCAGCCGGGTACCCCACAATCATCCAAGCAATGGGAGCTGCTCAGACCCGCGTAATGGCGCCGATTCAGTGGCATCGTCTGGACAGTGACCGGCGTATTCCCTGATGCAGACGCCCATAAGGTCCGCAATGGGTCGAACTCAGTCATCGCCTTAGCGCCACGGACCGGACATCGGCGCTCCGCCCTGAAGCGGACGCCGCGAATAACGGCGCAGGGTGGATTGCAGACGCTTCATTCGTCGCCGCAGACTTGGCCTAGGCAGAGCGGCCTAACTCACCTCGCCGCCCGTAGCGGTCGTTAATGCAGCGCATGGAAACTGCATGGATGAGAACTCGAACGACCATTGCGATTTGTGTCGCTTGCCTCGGCATCGAGGCATTCTCGGCGAACGCGGCTCTCGCGGCGGATCGCATCTCTTGTCTGCGAAAGCTGAGCTCGGCTGATCGCCAATTTGAGCAGGCGATTGGCGACAACCTTAGGGTCGTCTCGCGCGGCAGCACGGGTCGGGATCGCTTTCTGCTGACAAGCAACAGGGATGCGGCTGACGCCTGCAGTAAGCAGGGAGAGCGGACGATCTACTCAACTCTCGATTTGCCCGCGCGCGGCCAGACCTGGGTGGGGGCCAGCTTCGATTGCACGAGCCGAGCGGGCGTGAAGCGCGGCGATTTGCTGATCGGTAGGTTTGCCAAGTCGGGCTCGCCCGACGCGCTCGAAGCGTGGGTCGTCGACCGCGCAACCCGTCGCTTCGTACGCGTGCGAGGGGCTACTTGTCATAACTTCGATCGATAGCGGCGAATGTCCCCTACGGATCGCAAGCAGACATCGCTGCCGGCTTGACAGGTCGTGTCACCTAGGCGTTACTAGTCACCTCAAGGTGACAGGGGGCGAGGATGTCCGACGCCGATGAAGAACGCATCCTCGCCGACCTGCGCCGACGGGCGAAGCAGCGTGAGTGGCTGATCCTTTTGGTCGGCGTTGCGATGCTCGCGACTTTCCTGGGCTTGAGCCTCCGTATGATCGGCCAGCCGCTCCGGTGGCAGCCGATCGCCCTGCTGTTCGGAGCCGTAGCGCTGGTGGGCGCTGTCGGCATGACGGCGGCCTGGTGGGTGACCCGATTTCCGCCGGGAGCTCTCACCGCGCGCATGGTCCTGCGCCAGAGCGACCGTGTGCAGCGCCTCTTGTCGCGGTTCTATCTATTCTATCCCATTCTCATCGGCTTGATCGCCGTGGACGGGGCGCTCCTCGTCCAGCGCGTCCTGCACGGAGGTTGGAGGGTCCTGGACGTGACCGAGGGCTTGGTCTTCACGTTCTGCGCCCTCGTCTATGTGCCCTACCTCACGGGTTGGGGCGTGGGCCGAATGAGTCGGCTGATCTATGACGAAGAGCTTTTCCGCTCGTTCCGCACGCGGGGCTATATCGCCGGCTTCTGGAGCATCATGGCCGGGCTGCCGCTGATCCTCGCGCTCGGCCTGGCTCGGCCAGCGTGGGCGGTGGAGGCGTTGCCGGTCCTGATCGCCGTGGGCGTCTGCGTGCCCGCCGTGACCATCGCGCTTCTCAGCCGGCAGGCCGAGCGGGATGCCTGACGGGCGCCTCGTGGTCCACCTGAAGGCGGCGCGAACGGAGGCCGGGCTCACCCAGGCGGAGTTGGCGCTGATGGTGGGCGTCACCCGCAAGACGATCAACACCGTGGAGAACGGCGTCTTCGTCCCGTCGACCATCCTGGCGCTCGGCCTGGCGCGTGCGTTGGGCGTCACGGTGGAAGCGCTCTTCAGCCTGGCGCCAGATTCATAGGGAGGGCGGAGGTGACGCTCGGGGCGTCTTCGGCGTTGGATCGAGGGCCACGGGGCCAAGCCCGCGACCTACCTCCCCCGCGCAGCGGCGGGAGGGGGACCGTCGGCCGAAGAGCCGATGGTGGAGGGGGCGAGCCTCCGCCGCCGCCTCTCCGCGTCGATCAGCGCCTGCGCGTGCAGAAGCACGCCGTCTATCGCGCCGCCGAGGTCGCGGAAGATCCGGCCCGCCGGGATCCGGTGCACATGCACGCCCTGGCTCATCAGCCAGCGATCCCGCGCGGCGTCCTTCGCGCGGGCGTCTTCATCCCAATGGGTTGAGCCGTCTACCTCCACCGCCAAGCGCGCCGCGGGGCAGTAGAAGTCGAGGATGATCGAGCCGAACGGATGTTGCCGCCGGAACGTCGGCTTGTCCGGCGTGCGTCCGCGCAGCCGGCTCCGGAGCATGACTTCGGGCTCGGTCATGGTTTTGCGCATCGCCCGGGCGCGGTTCGTGATGAGTGTGCGGCGCATGGTTTGCCGGCGGCTTGCCCCCTCCACCACGCCCTCCCACCGGATCGCAGAGCGATCCGGCGCCCCCCTTGCTTCGCAAGCCACCCCCACAGGGGGTGGATCGGGCGCGGTCCCCCTCCCGCCGCGTCGCGGGGGAGGTAGATGACGTTCTCTATTTGTTCTTGCATTTGAGGCGGATTTATGCAAGGATCAGGCAGGGCATGGGGTTCCGCCTCGGCGGCTGAAACCCCCTCCACCGCTTCGCGGTCCCCCTCCCCTTGAGGGGGAGGAGCGGGGGCCGCGCGTTTCCACCGAATTCGAGGACATTCGCATGGGTCAGGGACCTGCGCCGCGCGGGCGCAAGTGGCTGCGCGAGAAGGCGGTGACGCCATGGTCGCCGAGGCTGGCGAAGGCGATCCTGGAGCGGGTGGCGCAGGGTGAGCTGCTGTACGTCGTGCTGCGCGAGGCAGGGATGCCGACGCCGCAGAGCGTGGGGCGGTGGGCGAAGGCCAGGCCCGAGTTCGGGGCCGCGCTGGCCAAGGCGCGGCTGGCGGGCGGGCGGTCGCCCGGCAAGGGCGGCGGGGTCTGGGGCTATTGCCAGGAGATGGCCGACGCGGTGTTCGAGCGGCTGAGCGAGGGCGAGAGCCTGACCTCGATCTGCGCCGACCCGACCATGCCGTCCATGTCGACGGTGTTCTATTGGCGCCGGCGCTTTCCCGAGTTCGACGAGGCGGTGCGCGTGGCGCGCGCGATCCAGGCCGAGCGGCTGTGCGACCTGGGCTGGGAGGCGGCGCAGGACGCGACGCCGGAGACCGCCTACCTGACGCACGTGCGGCTGACGCAGCTTCGCTGGACCTGCGGGGTGATGGCGCCGCGGGCCTATCGGCCGAGGCTGGTGGAGCCGGAGGGGCCGCGCGAGGAGCTGTCGATCCTGATGCGCAAGTTCACCATCGAGGAGGACCCGGCGACGGGGAAGAAGAAGGTGGTGGCCTGGTGCCCGGACCCGCAGACGGGCGAGGTGATCCGCGAAGACATGCGTCCCGACTGGCGCCCGCCGCCGGGATGCCAGCCGATGCCGGCGTGAGGGCGAGGCCAAGGCAAACTCGCTCTGGCGGACCCGCAAGGCGCGTCCAAAGCCCGCAAAGGGTGGAAAGCCTGCGTCGACCCGTGTTTGATGAGCTTCGCGCAGATCGCAAACGCTCATAGGCTTCCGGCAGGGGGCACGCCGTGAACAAACCGGAACCCGTCAACGACCCGGATCGACGGATCCTGCATCCGATATTCATCAGCTATGCGACCGCGGATCGCGCCGAGGCGCTGAAGGTCTGCAAGGCCATCGAACGCCGTGGAACCAGGTGCTGGGTTTCCATGCGCGACGTGCCGCCGGGCGCCAACTATCAGGAAGCGATCGTCCAGGCGATCCGCGACGCGGGGGCGATGGTCCTCGTGTTCTCGGAGGCCGCGAACAACAGCGACGAGATCAAGAAGGAGCTTTCGCTCGCCAGCCGTCATCATGTGCCGGTCATCGCGCTGAGGACGGCGGACGTCGAGCCGAGCGACGCGTTCGCCTACGAGCTTTCGACGCGCCAGTGGATCGACGCCTTCGAGGACTGGGACCGATCGATCGACGCGGTCGTCAGCCGCGTCGGGCAGATTGCCGAGGCCGAGCCGGTCTCCCCGACGCTTACGTCCCCCGCGACCGGCCGCCGCGCGGTCTCCTGGCGGCGTCCGTTCGCTATTGCGGCGGCCGCCGGCGTGGTGGCCTTGCTGGTCGCGGCCGGCGCCTGGTGGTGGCTGCGACCAGCCCCGGCGGCGGCGCACAGCATGGTGGTGCGCCTGTCCGGATTCCAACTCCTGTCGGCGGACTTGCCTGCAACCATCCGCGCCACCGTGGACGCCGAGATCGCCGCCGCGTTCAACGCCGATGGCGTTGTCGGCGTATCCACCGCCACAGCCCCCGCGCCAGGCTCGGCGCCCGCCTATGCGCTGGGCGGGACAATCCAGCGGGACGGTCAGACGATCCGCGTCATCACCCACCTGACCAACGAGCGGTCCGGCGCGACCCTGTGGGGCGAGACGTTCAACTACGACGGCAACGAGACCTCGAAGGTGCCGCGCCACATCGCCGTGGACGCCGGAAACGTGGTTCGCTGCGGACTGTTCGGCGCCTCCACCTACCGCAAAGCGCTGCCAGACACGGTCCTGCGGGACTACATGCAATTCTGCCGGGGCCATTGGAACCCCAATCTGGCGGACGGCCGCAAAGCGCTCGTTCCCGCCCAGCGCGTGGTCGCGGCCGTTCCGGACTTCTCCTGGGGCTGGGCGGCGGTCGCCGGCGGATACTGGAAAGTCGCCCTCAGCACGGACAACAGCGCACTTGCCGATGCGGCGCGAGCGAGCGGGCGTGAAGCCGCTGACCGCGGGATCGCCATCGACAGCCGCAACAGTGAAGCTATGTACATCAAGTCTGTGCTCCTCGATCGGCAGGACTGGATCGGGCGGGAGGCGCTGTTGACGCGCGCCGTGGCGGCCCGCCGGCTCGACTGCGGGTGCGAGCATCATCAATATGGCGCGATGCTGGCCGACGTGGGTCGCGTGGCCGACGCGGTCGAACAACTTCGCCAGGCCAACGACATGCTCGCCCTCTATGTCTACACGCCTCGCACCCTGGCCGATGCGCTTGTCGAGGCGGGCAAGGCCGAGGAGGCGAAGCCCTTCTTCGATGCGGCCATCCAACTGGCTCCGGATTCCGCATTCGTGAATCGCATCGCGGTGGCCAAGGCGACCGCGACGGGTGACATCGAAGCCCTGCTCGATCCCGCGCTGTCCTTGCCCGCAGAGCAGCGCGCGGCCTTGCTTATGGGCTATCGCGCCGTGAAATCGGGAAACGCCGGCGCCAAGGCGCAGGCTGTCCAGGCCCTGCTGGCGCTCCCCGAAAAACAGCAGAACGAGGCCGTCGCCAGGCTGCTCGGCGATCTCGGCGCGACCCACGACGCCTTCCGCATCGCCAGCCGGGTGGCGGCCAGGGCCTTCCACGGGCCGTCGTTGTTTTGGCACCCGAGCATGCGCGGCGCCCTGAGCGACCCGGGCTTTCCGGCCGTGGCGGCGCAACTTGGGTTGATGGACTACTGGAAGGCGAGCCACACCAAGCCCGACGCCTGCAGCGAACAAGGCCCGCCGCCGTTCTGCCGGATGATTTGATCCGCCTCCGGTAGAGCTGCAACCCCTGGGCGTCCAGGGGCCGGCGGTGTAAGCCCGGGGCATGGACTACGGCGACTACCTGCAACTGGACGCGCTCCTGAGCGCGCAGGCGACGCGGACGGAGGAGCACGACGAGCTCCTGTTCATCGTCATCCACCAGGCGACGGAGCTCTGGCTGAAGCTTTCGATCCACGAGATCCGCAGCGCGTGCGCAGACGTGGCGGGCGACGACCTGCGCTCGGCGTTCAAGACGCTGTCGCGGGTGGCGCGGATCCAGGCGCACATGATCCAGGCCTGGGAGATCCTGGCGACCATGACGCCCTTCGACTACTCGAACTTCCGCGAGGCGCTGGGGGCGAGCTCGGGGTTCCAGTCGTTCCAGTACCGGCAGCTCGAGTTCCTGCTGGGGGCGAAGGACGCGCGGATGCTGGAGATGCATGCCGCCGGCTCGCAGCGGCGCGGCGACCTGGAAGCCGTGCTGGCGGCCCCGAGCCTCTACGACGAGGCGCTGCGGCTCCTGGCGCGGCGGGGGTTTGCGATCCCCGCGGACCGGCTGGAGCGGGACTGGTCGCGCGCGTACGAAGCCAGCGAGGCGGTGGAAGCGGCGTGGCTCAAGGTCTACCGCAACACCGCGGACTACTGGGACCTCTACGAGCTGGGCGAGAAGCTGGTGGACCTGGAGTACCGCCTGCAGCAGTGGCGGTTCACCCACATGAAGACCGTCGAGCGGATCATCGGCTTCAAGCGCGGGACGGGCGGCTCGGAGGGGGTGAGCTATCTGGTGAAGGCGCTGGACCGCAAGCTGTTCCCGGAGCTGCTGACGCTGCGGACCGCGATGTAGCTCAGGACGGGATGTAGCCGGTCGAGACCAGCAACAGCGAGAGCGCCGCAAAGCCGCTGGAGGCGAGGAAGAGGGCCACGGCCCAGGGCGAGGGCGGCGCCTTTTGGGGGGTGGGGATGTGGGTCATGGCCCCTGCCTTCTCAGCCGTCTGAACGTCGGGCGAAGGATTGGAATCCGCGCCTTGAACGGCCGATGAACAGTGTTGTCAGGGTGATTGAACGGCGCTTAACCACGCCGGCGCGGCGCCGCTACATCCGCTCCGGCACGGCGATGCCGAGCAGGTCGAGCGCGGTCTCGAGCTGCTTCAGCGTCGTGGCCGCGATCGCCAGGCGCGAGGCGCGGGTCGCGGGCTCGGCGGTGAGGATCGGGCAGGCGGCGTAGAATTTCGAGAAGGCCTGGCTCAGGCGATAGGCGTGCTCGGCCACCGCGTTGGGGGCGCAGCGGTCGTAGGCCTCGGCGAGCGCGGTCTCGAAGGCGTCGAGCGTGAGGGTGAGCTCGCGCTCGGCAGGCTCGGCGACGGCGATCGGGCCGGGCGCGACGCCCTCTTCCTGGGCGCGGCGCAGCAGGGATTTCACCCGGACCGCCTGGTAGAGCAGGTAGGGGCCGGTCTTGCCCTCGAAGCTGGTGAAGCGGTCGAGGTCGAAGACGTAGGAGGTGCCGCGGAAGTTCTGCAGGTCGGCGAACTTCAGCGCCGCGACCGCGACCTTGCCGGCGATCTCCTCGAACTCGTCGGCGGGCAGGTCCTCGCCGAGGCCCGCCTCGTGCAGGCGCTCGCGGGCCTTTTCGCGGGTCATCTCGATCATGTCGGCGAGCTTGAGCACGCCGCCCTCGCGGGTCTTGAAGGGCTTGCCGTCGGTCCCGTTCATGGTGCCGAAGCCGACGTGCTGCAGCTCGCCCTCGGATGCGTAGCCGGCCAGGTAGGCGGCGCGGAAGACGATCTCGAAATGGTCGGCCTGGCGCTGGTCGACGCAGTAGATGACGAGGTCCGGGCGGAAGGACCGCTTGCGGTCCAGGATCGTGGCGAGGTCGGTCGTGCCGTACATCGCCGAGCCCTCGGATGAGACGACCAGCAGGGGCGGCAGCTCCTTCTTGTCGCCCTCGCGGACCACGCGGATGATCCGCGCGCCTTGGTCGTCGACCAGGAGGCCCTTGGCGTCGAGTTCCTCGACCATCGGGTCGATCAGGTCCTCGACGTCGCTCTCGCCCTTCCAGAGGTCGAAGTCGACGCCCAGCGCATGGAAGTCGCGCTCCAGGGCGACCTGGGTCACGTCCCGGAAGCGCTGCCACAGCGCGTAGTAGCCGGGCTGCTTGGCCTGCAGGCCGGCGGTGATCTTGCGGGCGCGGTCGCGGTAGGCGGTGTCGTCCTTCCCCCTGGCGGCGGCCTGCGGATAGAGCCGGTCGAGGTCGGCGAGGCTGACGGCGTCAAAGACGGCCGTATCGGCGGGTTCGCCGGCGTTCAGCGCGTCGACGGCCTTGGCGATGGCGGGGCTCTCGTCGCAGACCGCGCCGATCAGCAGGCCCATCTGGTAGCCCCAGTCGCCGAAGTGGGCGTCGCCGACGACGGTGTCGCCCCGGAAGCGATAGAGGCGCTTGATCGACTCCCCGATGATCGAGGCGCGCAGGTGGCCCACGTGCATGGGCTTGGCGACGTTGGGGCCGCCGTAGTCGACCAGCACGCGGCGGGCATGGGCGACCGTCTCGGCGCCCAGCCGCGGGTCGAGGGCGATCGCCTGGGCGCGCTCGGCGAGCGCCGCGTCGGTGAGCTTCAGGTTGATGAAGCCGGGCCCGGCGACCTCGACGGCGGCGAGGCGCGGGTCGGCGGCCAGCCGCTCGGCGACCGCGGTCGCGATCTCGCGCGGGTTCTTGCCCACGCGCTTGGCGGCGGCCAGCGCGCCGTTCGACTGGAAGTCGGCGAGGTCAGGGCGGTCGGAGGCGGTGACCCGGCCAAGCTCCGCGGGCAAGCCGAGCCCGGCGAAGGCGGCCTCGACCGCCTCCCCAAGACCGCTTTTCAGGTCGCTCATCGGCGGGGCGCAGCGTCCCCGGCCGCCACGGTCGTCGTGCCGGCGTTCACGCGGAAGCGCTTACCCTGGCGGTTGAACTCCGCCATCTGCGGCGTCACGTCGAAGCCCACCAGGACCTCGAAGTTGGCGCCCGAGGTGGTGGCCGCGCCGCGCGGAATGACGATGTTGGCGACGGAGTCGGTGACGTAGACCCGGTCCTTGTCGCCGAAGTTCACCGGCAGGTCGAAGTTCTGGCGCGCGATCACGTCGCGGTTCCGGTCGGTGACGGCGACCCAGTAGTGGTAGGTCTTGGCCGAGCCCTGTGCCTGCGGGCCTTTGCCGAGCTCGAACAGGATGTCCATCTCGACCTTGATCGGCTCGTCGTCCTTGTAGGCGCAGCCCGCCGAGATGCCCTGGATCTCGCCGGAGAAGCCGACGTCGGCCGAGGCCTCCTTGTCGCCCTTGAACTCCACGTAGCGGCCGGCGTCGTAGAGGGTCTTCACGAAGGGGCAGGGGCCGGCGTTGCGCAGCTGCGGCAGGGCGGCCTGGTTGTCGCCCCAGTCCTTGTCCTTCTTCTTTTTCTTGGCGTCTTCTTCCTGCTGCTTGCGCTCGTCGTCGCCGCCGCGGCCGGCGCCGCCAGGCCCGCCGGCGCCGGGATACTGGGCGTGGGCCGCGAAGGGGGCTGCGACCATGAAGGCTGCGGCGGTCAGCAGGATGAGGCGGCGCATGACGGGCGTCCGTGGCAAGAGGGCGCGAGGGGCTCGCGCGTAAGCCGCCCTAGTACAGCCTGGAGATTGCGGCGGCAACGCGGCTGGGCCCTGTCCCGATCGGCTCGAACCAAGCCGATCGGGCTGAACAGGGTCGTTGCTCATGTCTGGACCCCTTCCTGTCCCCTCACGATGTTGCATCGTGAGGGGAAGGGTTCTGGCGGCCACGCCCGCAACCCCTTACCCTGCGCGGCGATGTCGCAACCTTCCGCCACCCGACCGCCGCTGACCCTGCTGCTCGCCACGCCGCGTGGCTTCTGCGCCGGCGTCGACCGCGCGATCCTGATCGTCGAGAAGGCCATCGAGAAATATGGCGCGCCGGTCTATGTGCGCCACGAGATCGTCCACAACCGCCATGTTGTGGAGCGGCTGAAGGGCCTGGGCGCGATCTTCGTCGAGGAGCTGGAGGAATGCCCGGCGGACCGGCCGGTGGTGTTCTCCGCCCACGGGGTGCCCAAGACCGTGCCGGCCGAGGCCAAGGCGCGGCAAATGCTCTATCTCGACGCCACCTGCCCGCTGGTCTCCAAGGTGCATGTGGAGGCCGGCCGCCACTTCGAGGCCGGCCGCGAGATCGTGCTGATCGGCCACGCCGGCCACCCGGAGGTGGTGGGCACCCTGGGCCAGCTGCCGAAGGGCGCGGTGGCGCTGATCGAGACGCTGGAGGAGGCGCAGACCTTCGTTCCGCGCGACCCGGCCAACGTCGCCTTCATCACCCAGACGACGCTTTCGGTGGACGACACCGCCGAGATGGTGGCGGCGCTGCGGGCGCGCTTCCCGGACATCGCCGCGCCGCACAAGGAAGACATCTGCTACGCCACCACCAACCGCCAGGAGGCGGTGAAGGAGGTGGCGGCCCGGTGCGACGTCCTGCTGGTGCTGGGCAGCTCCAACTCCTCAAACTCCGTACGCCTGGCCGAGGTGGCGCGCCGCGCCGGGACCGAGGCCTATCTGATCGACGACGCCTCGGGGCTGAACATGGACTGGCTGGCGGGCGCGGCGGTGGTCGGCGTCACGGCGGGCGCGTCGGCGCCGGAGGTGCTGGTGCAGGGCCTGATCGAGCGCCTGAGCCAGAGCTTCGAGATCTCCATCGAAGAGATCGACGCCCAGCGCGAGACCGTGACCTTCAAGCTGCCGCGGGTCTTGGCCTAAGGGGCCGGCGGACGGGCGAGCGGGTGAATGTCCGAGAAGGGTGGATTTGGGACATCGGATTGTTGCCGACAAGCGGACCTTTGTCTGCGCACGGTCGTCCCACGAACGGGCGATGGGCTATTGTTCGCGAAGACGATCCGCTGCCAGTTGCGCCACTTGGTTCACCAATCTATCCGGCCCGCTAAGGGAGAGGCCAATATAGGTTTCTGCTTTGAGCGTGAGTGTCGCCAGCCAGCGTTGCCATTTCTCAGTTATGACCTCTTGAGAGCCACCGACGCCCCAAGAACCGCCGCGCCGCCTCGCGCCCACCTTTCGCAATGCCCAATGGACGGCTTCAATAGCTCGTTGGTCCGACTCATCTTCGCTGATTGAGACCGTAATCATAAAGCGCAGCCTAGTCCTCGCCCGCTCCCGATCAACGGCGGCCCACTCAACATGAAAACGGCCAGCGGTTTGGCGCCCTCAAACGGATTCTCCCAACGTCTCCGAAGGGTCGAGGGCGGGCTGAGCTTTGATGCGCCAAACGGACCGTCGCCACGCGATCCGGGAATGAAGACCTGCGGCGGGTCGCCTAAGGGTGGGAAGCGGATGCCGGCGAGACGAAGCCATTTTGGTCTCGAGGCCTCACATTCGTCCTCTTCGTAGGTGAGGACAGGAGACGTTCTCCTTTGGACGATTGATATGGATTGTCGCCGTCTTGCTGCGACCCTGGCTGCGATGAGCACCATCGGCTGGGCGGGCCTCGCCGAAACTCAAGAAGCGCCTGTCGCAGAACACTTCGCCTTCACGCACTACGAACGACTTTCAGGTTCCCGCCGGGTGTACGACGCCCAAGCGGACGCCGAACGCATGTTCCCGCCCGGTTCGAGCGTCGCGGAATTCGAACGGACGCTCACCGCCTCAGGGGCCAAGTGTGCGCACGGGACGGACCACGATGGGTCCTACTCTTCATGCATCTATGCCCCTCGCCGGCTCAGTATTGTTGAGACCGACTGGACCGTTAGCGCGCACCTCGACTCGCCTAATGGAGCCGTGAGATCGGTTCGCGTAACGCGCTACGTGACTGGTCCCTGAGCAGGCGCGACGGGCGCCTGAATGGGTCGAAAGCGGACGTCAGCCGTATCGGTGCAGATTGGCTGACGAGACGGCCTGCTGTTGGTCAACCGGAGTCAGCGCCGTGGAAACGCCTGATGCGGTCATCCGGGCTGCCTTTCCCGAGCAACCCGTCCCGAAGATCTTACTTCGCCGTCGCGAGGCCGCAGCAGGACGACGCCTGGCTGGAACTTGCCTGCCGAATTCAGGGACGGGCCTGGACTTCGGTGTCGTTGTTGGACTGGAGGATGACCGGCGACTCTCCGTCAGCCGGGGGCGTGACCGACTTCGGCGTCCGCGTGGGATCGAAGAGGAGGATGACGTGATGAAGGTGATCGAGGGCGGCGTTCAGATTGCGCTGCTTACGGATGATCTCATCGCTCGCCTCGTCCATCGCGTCCCTGCCGCTGACGGGCTCGATCTCGCGTTCGACGACGGGTAGCTCGCCCCAGACTTGGCGGTACTTTTTGACCAGGGCGTTGAGGACGACTTTGTGGGCCACAGCGGCCATACTGGCAGCGCATCTATGGTCAAGCTAGATGTTTGGTGTAGCGTTGCTCTTTGGCTCCCCGAAATCGCGACCTGATGACATTAGCGGCAAATCCGCGAGCGGCGCTCACGCAAGGGCAGACGGTTGAGGTCAGGTCAGACCCGCCCAAGTGGACTGACCAAGTCGTGGCGGTATCGTCGGGGCTATCGCTGCTCTTCACGGTCGTGCTGGCGATTTCCACAATCCTTCTATGGCGTGCCACCAAACGACTGGCTGTGGGTGCGGAACGACAAGCGGCCGATTTCAAAGCGTCCATTATTGAGAGCGCCAGGTCCGCTGCCGCAATGGAGAACGTCGCGACACACATGGCGATCAGTGCACAGGCTGCGTCCGATAGCGTCGCAGCGCTCAAGGAACGCACAGCACAACAAATGCGAGCTTACCTGAGCATTCACGTCGGATCGGCGACCTTTCAAGAGCGGGAAAAGGGACTGCTTTTTGAAGGCACGCCGAACATTTTGAACACCGGAGCGACGCCCGCTCATCACGTTCGATATCGCGCAAAAGCAGAAATCGTCCCCACAGCCTCCGTGGCCACCTTTCGCTATCCTCTAGATGGAGTGGAAACTGGCGGAGCGACTCTGAACGCGGGGCAGTCGTTTATCGCCAGCGCCGTGGTGGATCACTACATTGCCGACCAAGACGTTGAGCCAACCAAGCGTCTCGAAGGCCAGTGCCTCCTAGTCTGGGGCTCGGTAAGATACGAGGACATATTCGGCGAGAGCCATGAAACGGCGTTTGGGCTCGTCTATCGATGGCTCCCCGATGGATCGATATTTGGCCAGTGGACTGACGCACACAACGAGGCGACTTAGCGGATGACGTACGACGCCAACGGTAAGCACGAGATTTTCGAGCTTACTGATGCGGGATATCGCCAAGCCGACAAGATTGGAGGCGTTCGCCCATAGTTTGCATCCTCTTGGTGGCGCTGGAACGGCGCCGAAATAATCGGAAGCTGATCACTATGCGCGGGCTCCTTTTCATTCCATTCATCGCCATTGCGCTTTCCGGTTGCTCGCAAACGCCCCAGGAAAACCTCGCCCACGCATCGGTGAATTGCGATGTGGACGAAGCGAAGGCGGCTTTGGCTGCGAAAGCTGATGTCAATCTCCGAAACGACGGCGATACCCTGCTTTCCAACGCTGCGCGGTTCGGGTGCGCCGATGTAGCACGTGTTCTGATATCTGCCGGAGCCGATCCAAACGCCAGAAGCTCGCGCCTTCCCTCAAACCAAGCTGTTGGTGAGACGCCCCTGTACTTGGCGGCGATGGACAACCATTTGGATGTTGTAAAAATTCTCATCGCCGCAAAAGCGGATGTGAACGCCAAAAAACAGGGCGGCATAACGGCGCTGATGATCGCCGCACGCTACGGCCAACTGGAATCTGTTGAGGCCCTTGTTGCGGCGGGCGCGGACGTCAATTCGCGAGACGAAAACGGTCGAACCGCCCGCGACGAAGCCGAGTACAATCCCGACTTACCGTCGCACTTCGGCACCAAGGAAGCGCATGACGCGGTCGTTGGCTATCTGTCGGAGCACGGAGCTGCTCGACCAGCTTCCTAAGTGCCACCCCCCGGACCCCCCATTTGGCGCCCTAAAGGGCACCCTCAGAATTGGGTGTGTTTGCGCCATAAGGCCGGCGCAGCCCTGTGGGAGAGGTTGGGAGAGGGCGGCGCCGACAGCGGCGGCCTCACTCCGCTTGGACCCGTTGGCGCTCTCGGCGCGGTCGGATCCAACGCCACGACCGTCACCACCGCCCGCGCCGCCCTCTCCCAGCCTCTCCCACGGCGCTGACGCGCCTGGGAGAGGAGCCCCTTGGCCATGGGATCCCGCGTGAGCCCGTCCGGCCGACGTCACCCGATCACAAGGCGATTGCGCGCCCGTGGCTTTGCGCCTTCACTGACCGTTGGCGCGGGGGCGGGCATGTCAGGGCAGTCGGGCGGCTTTTCGCGCCGGGGTATGATCGTGGCCGGCGCCGCGGCGTCGGCGGCCTGGCCTGGCCTCGGCCGCGCGGCGGTTCCCTTCGAGCCCTATCTCAGCCTGCGGGAGACGGCGCGGCGGATCGCGAGGCGGGATCTGTCGCCGATCGACCTGACCCGCGACATGCTCGCCCGGATCGCCGCCGTCGACCCGGTGCTGAAGAGTTACGCCACGGTGATGGCCGATGGCGCCATGGCGGATGCGCAGGCCGCCGCCCGCGAGATCGCCGCCGGGCGCTATCGCGGGCCGCTGCACGGCGTCCCGATCGGCATCAAGGACCTGTGCTGGACCAAGGGCGTCCGCACCATGGGCGGGCTGGCGGTGCGGCGCGGGTTCGTGCCGCAGGAAGACGCGACGGTGGTGGCCCGGCTTCGCGCGGCGGGCGCGGTGGTGCTGGGCAAGCTGAACCTCTCCGAGGGCGCGGCGGCCGGCTACAACCCGGCCATGGACGTGCCCCTGAACCCGTGGAACCACGACCGTTGGCCGGGCCTGTCGTCCAGCGGCTCGGGCGTCGCGGTGGCGGCGGGCCTGTGCTTCGGCGCGGTGGGGACGGACACCGGCGGGTCGATCCGCATGCCGTCGTCCGCCAATGGCGTCGTGGGGCTGAAGCCCACCTATGGCCGCGTGAGCCGCTACGGGGTCATGGCCATGGCGGATTCGCTGGACCATGTCGGCCCGTTGGCGCGGGAGGTGGCGGACGCGGCGCTGATGTACGACGCCATGGCCGGGCATGACCCGCGCGATCCGACGTCGCTGGACGCGCCTGCGGCGAATGCGGCCAAGGCGCTGGGCGGCGGCGTGCGCGGGCTGCGCATCGGCCTGGACCGGGACTATGCGTTCAAGGGGATCGACGCGGGCGAGGCGCGCGCCCTCGAGGCCGCGCTGAAGGTGCTTGAGGGCGAGGGCGCGCGGATCGTCGAGGTGCGGATGCCCGACGTCTCGGACGCGCCGCAGTACTGGAGCGTGATCTGCGGCCATGAGATGGCGGCGGCCCACGCGGCGACCTATCCCGCGCGGGCCTCCGAGTACGGCCCCTATCTGCGCGCCATGCTGGCGGACGGGGCGGCGGTCACGCCGGAGCAGCTCGCGGCGGCGCGGCGGCGCCAGGCCGCCCTGACGGCGCAGCTGGACGCGCTGCTGGCCACGATCGACGTGCTTGCCGGTCCGGCGAGCGACAGCCCGGCCTGGCCGATCACCCACGCCCTGCAGGTGGGATCGCTCCAGGATTACCATCGGGCCTGGGGCGCGGCCCAGCCGCGCAGCGCGCAATTCATGATGCCGATGGACCTGGCGGGCGTCCCCGCGATCTGTGTGCCCTGCGGCTTCTCGGCGGACGGGCTGCCGTACAGCCTTCAGCTCACCGGGCGGCGTCTCAGCGAAGCGATGCTCTGCCGCGTCGCCTTTGCCTATGAACAGGCGACCGACTGGCGCCGCCGCCACCCTCCCGTCCAGGCGTAGTGTTTTGCCGGCGCGGGGGCCTCACCGTTCGTCCCTGCCGCACGGCCGGTCGTCACGCCGCCGGGCCGCCGGGCCCCCTGAGACCGCCGATCGGCCCTGGCTGGTGGCGGTGTCGACGGGGATCGGCGATCGACCTAGACATTGGGAATCCGAGGAGTCCGCGATGTTGAGACGCAACCTCCTGAAAGGCGCCGCCGCCCTGCCGCTGGCGATGGGCCTGGCGCCCGCCGCGGCGTTCGCCGCGCCGGCCACGCGGCATGGCTCGCGCAAGCGGGTGCGGCCGGGCGAACCGGGCTGGCCGGACGCCGCGGCCTGGGCGGGCCTGAGCACGGCGGTGGGCGGTCGGCTCGCGAAGATCGACTCGCCGTGGGCGGCGGCGGCCAAGGCGCCGGAGAGCCAAGAGACCGCGGCCCTGTTCAAGGCGGTGCGCAACAGCTTCCACAACAGCGAGGCCCCGGCCTTCACCCAGAGCCTGGGCTGGACGGACGCCTGGACGTCGAAGCCCAGCGAATATGCGGTGGCGGCCGAGAGCGCCGCCGACGTGGCCGCGGCGGTGAAGTTCGCCCGGGCGCACAATCTGCGGCTGGTCGTGAAGGGCGGCGGGCACAGCTACCTCGGCGGCTCCAACGCCCCGGACTCGCTGTTGGTCTGGACGAAGCCGATGCGGGCGATCGAGCTGCACGACAGCTTTGTCGGCAAGGGCTGCAAGGGCCCGGGCGAACCTGCGGTCAGCCTGGGCGCCGGCTGCATCTGGCTGGAAGCCTATGACGCGGTGACCACCAAGGCCGGCCGCTACGTCCAGGGCGGCGGCTGCACGACGGTGGGCGTGGCGGGGCTGGTGCAGGGCGGCGGGTTCGGAAGCTTCTCGAAGGGCTTCGGCACCGGGGCGGCGAACCTCTTGGAGGCCGAGGTGGTGACCGCCGACGGCCAGGTGCGGATCGCCAACGCCGCCACCAATCCGGAGCTCTTCTGGGCGCTGAAGGGCGGCGGCGGCGGGACGTTCGGGGTGGTGACGCGCCTGACGCTCAGGACTCACGAGCTGCCGGCGACCTTCGGGGCGGTGAACGCCGAGATCACCGCCGCAACGGACGAAGCCTACCGCGCCCTGGTCGAGCAGATGCTGAGCTTCTACCGGACGAGCCTCTTCAACCCGCACTGGGGCGAACAGATCCACTTCCGCTCGCGCCGGCGCCTGGGCGTCAGCATGGTCTTCCAGGGGCTCAGCCAGAAGGAGGCCGCCGCAGTCTGGCAACCGTTCTTCGACTGGCTGGCGGGGCGGAGCGGCGACTACACGTTCGGCAAGCCGCAGATCGCGGCCCTGCCGGCGCGGATGTTCTGGAACGGCGCGATCACGAAAAACCTGGCCGGCGTCGTGAAGCTGGACGACCGCACGGAGGTGACCCCCTACGCCTTCAAGGGCGTGCGCTATGTGTGGGACGGCGACGCAGGCCAGGCCGGGCAGATCATCCACGGCTACCAGTCCACGTGGCTGTCGAAGGACCTGCTGGAGCCGGCGCGCCGGGCGGCCCTGGTCGACGCCCTGATCCACGCCGCCAACGGCTGGAGCGTCTCGCTCCATTGCAACAAGGGCATCGCCGGGGCGACGCAGGCGGCGCAGGCGCGCACCCTCGAGACGGCGATGAACCCGGCGGTGGTCGACGCCTTCGCGCTCGCCATCACCGGCGGCGAGGAGCCGGCGGCCTATCCGGGCATAGCGGGCCACGAGCCGAACGCCGGCAAGGGGCGGATCGACGCCAAGCTGATGAAGGCCGCGTGGGGGCCGCTGCTGGCGCTGCGGGCGAAGCCGGCCTCCTACGTCTCGGAGACCGACTACTTCGAGGCCGATTGGCAGCAGGCGTTCTGGGGCGAGCACTATCCGCGCTTGAAAGAGATCAAGCGGCGCTACGACCCCGAGGGCCTGTTCTTCGTGCATCACAGCGTTGGCTGCGAGGGCTGGAGCGCGGACGGCTTCACGCGGGAGGCCTAGGGCCAATCGACATTCAACGGCGGTCGGAGGGGCTACCGTTTCCCCTCCCCCTCGCGGGAGGGGTTGAGGGGTGGGGGCGCCGGCTGTGAGCCGGAGCCCTGGCCCCTTAAGCGCCGAGCTGACACCCCCACACCCGGCCTCTCCCCGCAAGGGGGAGAGGAGTTGAGACCGCCCCTCGCGTCAGTGAAACGCGCCAGCGTCTGCACGGCGGGAGGCCTAAATCGCCGGCCGCGGTTGGGTTGGGCTTGAACCGCCGGGAGATCGGCCTAGGCTGACGTCTCCGGGCTGACGCGGGCGCCCGGCTAGGCGGTTCGCCGTCCAAGACCCGCTCCTTGCCATCCGGCTTCCGGCCGGAGGAGGAGCGCGATGTCTGAAGTTCGATCCCCAGCTTTTCAGGCGCCAGCTTTTCGGGTCGCCGTCGTCTGGCGCGGCGACCGCCAGGCGCGCGCCGAGGCCACCGCCGGGTCGAGCCGCCTCAGCGCGATCTTCGCCGCCCTCGAGGATGAGGGCGTGGCGGCAGAGCCCTGCGTCTGGTCGGAGGACCTGGACGAGGAGGTGCGCGACCAGCTGCGATCCGTCGACGGCGTCCTGGTCTGGGTGGACCCCATCGCCACGGCCACCGGCCAGCGGCGCGACCGCCTCGACGCCCTGCTTCGCGACGTCGCGGCGGCGGGGGCCTTCGTGAGCACCCATCCCGACGTGACCGCCAAGCTCGGCGTAAAGGCCGTGCTCTTCACCACCCGCGACCTCGGCTGGGGCGGCGACACCTGGCTCTACGCAAGCCATTCGGACTTCACGACCGGGTTTCCGGGCCGGCTGACCGGCGGGCCGCGGGTGCTGAAGCAGAACCGCGGAAACGGCGGGATCGGCGTCTGGAAGGTCGAGCTGCGGCCGGACGGGAACGTGCTCGTTCAGGAGGCGCGCGGCGGCGCGCAGGCGCGTACACTGACGATCGCCGCCTTCCTGGCCGAGCGGGCGGCGGACTTCGAGGACGGCGGCGCGCTGGTGGACCAGGCCTTTCAGCCGCGGCACCTGGACGGGATGGTCCGTTGCTACATGTCCGGCGACCGCGTCGTGGGCTTCGGCCACCAGTTCGTCCGTGCGCTGGCGCCGCCCGAGGCGGGCCCGGCGGGAACCCGGCTCTATTCCGGCCCGCAGGACCCTCGGTTCCAGGGCTTGCGAGCCAGGATGGAGCAGGACTGGACACCGGCCCTCATGCGTCGTCTGAAGATCCCGTCCGAGGCCTTGCCGGTCATCTGGGACGCCGACTTCCTGCTGGGGCCGCGGACCCCTGCCGGCGAGGACAGCTACGTGCTTTGCGAGATCAACGTGAGTTCGGTGTTTCCCGTGCCCGAGGAGGCGCCGGCGGCGTTGGCGAAGATGACGCGGGAGCGGCTCGCCGCCCGCAGCCGCGTCGTCGCGAATTGACCCTGGAAGACCTGAAAGTGGAGATTTCCATGACTGTGCCGACCCTTGACCGCCGCATGCTGCTCGGCGGCGCCGTACTTGCCACCACCGCCATCGCGACCACCGCCGCAGGCCAGCCCGCGGCCTCGCCCAGCTACACGCCGGCGCCCCTGCCGTTCGATCCCAAGGCCGTGCCCGGCCTTTCGGAGAAGCTGCTGACCAGCCATCACGACAACAACTACGTCGGGGCGGTGAAGCGCCTGGGCGCCATCCGCGCCGCGTTCGCCAAGCTCGATCCGGCGGCCGCTCCGGGTTTCGAGATCAACGGCCTGAAGCGCGAGGAGCTGATCGCCTGGAATTCGATGATCCTGCACGAGGCCTATTTCGACGGGCTGGGCGCCTCGGAGGCGGCGAGCCCACCGCTCGCGCGCGCCATCGAACGCGACTTCGGCAGCCATGACCGGTGGGCCGCCGAGTTCTCGGCCATGGGCAAGGCCCTGGGCGGCGGCTCCGGCTGGGTGCTGCTCACCTACAGCCGCCGCGACAACCGGCTGGTGAACACCTGGGCCGCGGACCACACGATGGTCCTCGCCGACGGCGCGCCGCTGCTGGCGCTCGACATGTACGAGCACGCCTATCAGATGGATTACGGGGCCAAGGCCGGGGACTACGTGAACGCCTTCATGAAGGCGTTCACCTGGCGCCACGCCAACAGCGCCTTCAAGCGCGCCGGCGGCGCCTGAGAGGCGCTCGTCATCGCTCGGTCTTCGTCCCGAAGGCTGAGCAGATGCGCCAAGATCCGCAGAACGTGGCCGGCCCTAATGGGTCGCCGCCCGGTCGAACACCAGCGCCTGCGAGAACTTCTGGCCCTTCCGGTTCGTACCTTCGTCCGTGATGGTCAGCCGTTTTCCATCCGGAGAAACGGCGCGCACGGCGACGCCCACGACCTTGCCGTCTCGCTTCTCTTCCGACCTGACGGTTCGGTCGTCGATCCGCACAGCATTCAAGCTGTCGTAGCTGGCGGAGCCCTTCATCGGATAATCCCGACCGTCATACCGGTAGGTGTAACTGACCTGCATGCCCTCGCCGCCGGCGTCGACGCCCGTCCAGCTGACCGAGACGCCTGCAGGCATAGCCTGATAGACGCGCGTCTGGCTCCGCCATCCCGGGCCAGGCGTGAAGGTCGACCGTTCGGAATTCAGCGTCCAGGTTCCCAGGATCGGATCTTCGGAAAGCGCGGCCGACGGGGGATCGCCGAAGAACCCCACGATGCGTTGGATGCGGCCGTCCCGCGCCATGTCGTAGATGTCCACCCCGTGGGTGACCTGCGACCCGTCAGGCTTGAGCAGGATCCATGTGACGCGCATGGCGCGGTGGTGCGTCTGCGGCGCGCTGCACTCGAAGTGCGTGCCTGGATACTGGCGCTGGAAGGTGGCGATCACGTCGCTGAGCGCTGCGCGGCCCTTCGCGAGCGTCGGTTCGGGATCGCTATAGACTCCGTCCGTCGCCCAGACCCGCGCCAGCAGGCGATCGCGGGCGCCTCGATCGGATATGCTCCAGGCGGCGCAATAGTCGGCCACCGCGGAGGCGGGCGTGAGAGGTTCGGTCGGCGCCGCCATGGCGGCGCAGGACGGGCCGAGGGCGGCGACAAGCACCCCGCAGGCGATGCGCAGTTCGTAACCAGGCCGTGGCATGTCTCCCCCCTTGCCGCAGACGATCAGACCGTAAGCGCCGAAGGTCCGCAACCGGTGGAAGGCGGACGTCGACTAACCGGGTGATGAAATCTGACTGCCGAGCTTTAGGCGGAGCCATCCTGAAATTCTCGAGAGCACCTCGGACAGGCGCGAGACGTCGCTGCTGTCGACCATCGCGTGGTCGTAGTCGGGATACTCCCAGTAGGTGAGATTGCCCCGATGACCCGTCGCGAACTGGTCCCGAAACGCTCTCGCTGACGATACGGGGTTGGATCTGTCGCGCGCGCCCTGGACCACCAGCAGAGCGCCCCTGGCTCTCAGGGCGTCCTCCCACAAATGCCGGTCGGCGATGTCCGCCCACCACCGCAGGGAATTCCCGCCCCAGACTTCCGGGCTCAACGGATTGCGACGAGCCCGTTCGAGCTGTGATGGCGCTTGCACCGCCAGCTCGGGCGGGATGACCTGGACGAAGGCGTCCCGGAACGGAATGCCGGTCGCGGACGAGAAGATGACGGAGGCGTCGGCGTTCACCCTGGCGGCAAGGATCTGGACGACCGCACCGCCCTCGGATCCGCCGAAGAGGACGAGCTTGCCGTTCCACCAAGCCGCCTTCTTCAGGCGCCCGATTACCGCGGAATAGTCTTCGACCCGCTGGGTGACCGTGTGGTGAGCCCAATAGGCCTGCGAACAATCGTCCTGACCGCCTGGCGCCGCACTCGGGGCCACTCCGTACTTCTCGACCGTGACGACCGTGAAGTCCGGCAGCAAGCTCTTCGCCGCCTCCACATTTCGATTGTTCACAACCGAAGCGCAGCCGGACCCCTGGGCGATGACCAGGATCCCCTGCTTGCCAGAGGCGCTCTGTCTGTCGAGGTACCAATCGATGGGAGGACCGCTTGGCCGCCCCAACGTGAAATGCGCGGGCGCGGCGGTCGCGCAGGACGCGACGGCCGTAACGATCAGTGGCAGCCACGACAGTCGAGGCATGTTCATCGGCGCTCCTGGAGCCCAATAGGCTCGGCGGCAAGCGTGGCCGTAGTCAGCCGGTCTGGCGCTCCCGCGCGCTGCGCCAGACCAATAGCGCCGCGTAGGGCAAGGCCGCGACCGCCAGGAGCACCGCGAACCCGGCGATCCCGTCCGGCGAGATCGAGACCTCGCCATGCGTCGTGGCGGTCGGCAGCGTCAGCGTCGGGTGGAAGGTCCCGCCCAGGGCCACCAGGGCGACGATCCCCAACGCCGGCCAGAGCGGCGCCGAGCGGCTGCGGTAGGCGAGGACGCCCAGGGTCCAGGCCAGCATCACCGGCAGGATCGCATGGCTGAAGAACATCATCCCGGCGGCGAACTCACTCAGCCACGCCGGCAGCGCGGCGGTCTGGCCTGCGCCATGCACCTGCTTCACGGTCATCACCACGCCCACCACGGTCAGCGCCGTGGTCGCCGCCAGCGCGAGCGCCGGGGCGATCAGGTAGGTCGCGAAGGGCGCCTTGCGCGCCCACGTCTGGAACTCGCGGCGTTCAATCATCGCGTCGGCCAGCATGTCGAAACTCCCTAGTCTGGAAAGCGCCCGGGTCTCCGCCTCGCGCGGATCGGTCATCGCCCGGCGCTCTTCGGCGATGAGGTCGTCCAGATGATCCCTCAGCTCGGCCAGGTAGCGGCGGGCCGGCCGGCGGCGCACTCCGCCGTCCAGCAGGCGCTGCCACAGGGGGTCAAACGAGGCCTGCACGCCCGCCTCCCACCAAGACCTGCTGCACTGCGCCGGTGATCTTCGACCAGAGCTCGGTGAGCTCGGTCAGCCGCGTCGCGCCCTTGGGCGACAGCGCGTAGTAGATGCGGCTGCGGCCCCCGACCGGGCGATGCTCGGAGGTTATGGCGCCGCTGCGCTCCAGCGCGTGCAGCACCGGATAGACCACGCCTTCGCCGAGGCTGACGACGTCGCCGGTCTCCTCGCGGATCGCCTGGACGATCTCGTAACCGTACATCTCGCGGCCCCGCAGCAGGCGCAGCACGAGCAGCTCCGGCACGCCGTTCATGAAACTGGGATTGCTCGTCGCCATTGCCGCGCGACCTTATGCCTAGAACCGAGAGGTATAATGCCTAGAGCTACGAGGTATGCAAGTCCGCTCTAAAGCCCGGCCGTCGCCAGCAGGGCGTCGACCGCGACCGGATCGTCGAACATCGCCAGTGCGGCGAACTCCCGAGTTCGGAGCGGACGATCGCTCCCGACATTTGGGTGGCCGTGGACGGTGTCAGGGGCGGACGCGCTGCAGGCGGATGGTCCAGGTCGTCACGCCGGCGGGCAGAGGGTTCGGATAGAGGGTCAGGCTGTCGCCGACCAGCTCGAAGCGCCGTTCGCGGGTGACCCCCACGGCGTTGGGCGAGTTGCCGTCCTCCAAGTGAAAGACGATGACGCCGCGCACCTCGTCCACCTCGTAACGGGCGCAGTAGACCACGGTGTTGTTGAACATGGCGCGCAGGTCCGCGTCCGTCGGGCCGGCCGGTCCCCAGCGCGGCCGGTCGGTGTCGCTGAACACCGTGCACATGCGGCCGGAGGGGTCGTAGATCATGTAGCCCGACGGATGGGCGCCCAGGTCCGGGTCGGTCCGGCTGGAGCCGTCGACGAGGCGCTGGCGGGTTTCGACGAGGCGCCAGGCGCCCGAGACGCGCGGCGCGCTCGTCGCGACCGGCGTCGCGGCGTGGATCGCCGACGCGGCGGCAAGGCCCGCCAGCGCGATGGCGAAGGGCAGGGTCTTGCGCATGATGAGCCGCCTCCCACCCCCTGGGTACGGGTCTTCGAGAGCGGCTGCAATGGAGGGTTAGGCGGCGTCGCCGAGAGACCTCGAGATCGCCGAGGGGCTTGCTCGCGATCCCGCCGTGGACCGATGCTCCACCCATGGCCAAAGCTCCCCTTCCGCTCCTCACCTTCGTCGATCGCGGCGCGTTCGAGGCGTGGCTGTCCGGCCAGGCCGCGGGCGCCGAGGGCGCATGGCTTCGTTTCGCCAAGCAGGGAGCGCCCGAGCAAACCATCGCCAAAAGCGTGGCCATCGACTGCGCGCTGGCCCATGGCTGGATCGACGGGCAACTCGGCCGGGTCGACGATCTCTACTTCAAGACCCGCTTCACGCCGCGCAGGCCTGCGAGCCCCTGGTCTCAGGCCAACAGGGAGCGCGCTGAACGGCTGATCGCGGATGGAAGGATGAAGCCTGAAGGTCTGGCCGAAGTGGAGCGCGCAAAAGCCGACGGTCGCTGGGACCGGGCCTATGCGCGCCAATCGGAAGCCGAGCCCGCCGCCGACCTGGAAGCCGCCCTGGACGCGCGTCCCTCGGCCCGCGTTCTGTTCGATGAGTTGGACGCGGCGAACAGATTCGCCGTGATCTATCGCGTCCAGCAAGCCCGGACGCCGGAGAAGCGCGCGTCGAAGATCGCGGAGTTGGTGGACATGCTGGCCCGCAGCGAAACAATTCATCCGCGCCGGAAGGCCAGGGGCGTCGGCTGAGGGCCAAGCCCGACCCCTCCCACGCCGGCGCGCGTGGGAGACGGGCGGTCGTGCCTGGGCTAGCGGGCCCGTGCGAGGACCGGATCGGCATCCTTCGCGGCGTAGGCGCGGCTGACCAGGGGCGCGTTCAGGCCGGCGACCGCGCGGGCGACGGACTGGCGGAAGCAGTCGTCGATGCGGCGGATGGTGTCGGCGTCGTTCCCGACGAAGGCGGGGCCCTGGGTGCACACGTCCGCGGCTGCGTGGCGGATGCGCTTGAGCATGAGGGCCGCGTCCGAACGGTTCGCGAGGTCGAGGTCGGCGTAGGCCACCGAGACGGTGGGCGGCGAAGGCTGAGGCCCGGCCTGCGCCGCGCCGGCCGCGACCAGAAGGGCGGCGGCGGTGAAGAAAAGCATGAGGGTCCTGGCGTGCATTTGCGTATCTCCCGACGTGTGAAGCCTCGCGGTGAGGCGATGCGCCATTGGGCTCGCCGGCGGGCCCGCGCCGCCAGGACCGCGGCCTGATCTTTCCCCGACCGATCCCCGACCTTTGCCGACCGGCGGTCGGCGGGGATTGCGCGGCGGGCGGGCGCGAGACCATGGTGGAGCTCTTAAGGAGGGGATCGCCGTGGACGCAGCCGCGACGCCGGAGGGCGAGGATCGCCGCATCGTGCTGGCGCGGCAGGCGCCGTTCCGCCTCGGCCGCGTGACCGTGCGGCCCGCCACCGGCGAGATCGCAGGCCCGGCCGGCCGCGCCATCCTGCAGCCACGGGTCATGCAGGTGCTGGTCGCCCTGGCGCGCGCCGATAGCCAGATCCTGACGCGGGACGACCTGGCCGAGAGCTGCTGGGAGGGGCGGATCGTGGGCGAGGATGCGCTCTCGCGCATCATCTCGAAGCTGCGTCGGGTGGGCGAGGGCGTCGGCCGCGACGGCTGGACGCTGGAGACTATACCCCGGGTCGGCTACCGCCTCGTGCCGGCGGGCCATGACGCGGACGCGGCCCTTCCGCCGGCCGCAGGACCAGGGACGAGGCCGCGCATCGGGAGGCGCGGGCTGATCGCCGGGGGCGGACTGGTGCTGGCTGCGGCTGCCGCGGGCGGGGTCGCGTGGCTCCGGATCCCTAGGGTCCCGAAGCAGGCCCAGGTGCTTTACCAGAAGGGCCTCGATGCGCTGAAGCCGGGGTTGCAGGCGGACAACGCCCAGGCGCAGGGCTTCCTTCGCGAGGCGGTCGCGCTCGCCCCCGACTACGCCGCCGCGTGGGGCGCGCTGGCGCTCGCCTATCAGGGCGCGCTGCTCTACACGGCCCCGCCGCGGCAGGCCGGGGTGCGGGCGCAGGCGGAGGCCGCCGCCCGCCGGGCGTTGGAGCTCGACCCGAACGAGCCGCAGGCCGCGGCCGCGCTGGCTCTGTTGGCGCAGTCGTGGCGCAACTGGACAGCGGTCGAAAAGCTCTACGAGCGGGCGCTTTCACTGCACGCCCGCGACCCGCAGGTGGAGTTCGTCTACGCGCGCCTGCTGCTGGAGACCGGGCGGCTCAAGGCCTCGGTCCCGCTGGCGGAGTCATCGGTCAAGGGCGACGAGTTCGCGGTCTGGCACCATCACACGCTTGGGTGCTGCCTGTGGGCCGCCGGGCGGTTGGAGGAGACCGAGCAGGTGCTGGCCAAGGCGCTCGCGCGATGGCCGCGGCACTACGCCCTGTGGTTCCTGCAATTGGCGATGCTGACCTACAGCGGCCGGGCCGACCAGGCGGTGGCCATGGGCGACGACCTCGCCAACCGGCCGATCAACATTCCGTTCGAGGACGTCGAGCTGAACGTGATGTGCGCCCGGGCGCTCGCGGGCCGCGGGGCCGCGGAGCTGCGCCGTGTGGCCGATGCGCAGCTGGCCGCGGCGAAACGGGGGATCGGCTACGCCGAAAACGCCATGTCCTACCTTTCGGCGGCGGGGTTCCTGGACGAGGCGTTTGGCGTCGCGAGCGCGATCTACCTCGGCGAGGACCTGGCCCGGATGGGCGCGCGCTTCGCCACCGGGACGTTCATCGTCGGAAAGCGGCGGCAAACGCACCACCTGTTCATGCCGCCGGCGGCGGCCATGCGCGCCGATCCCCGCTTCCGGCGGCTCGTGCAGGACATCGGGCTGGCGGACTACTGGCGCGCGTCGGGGCACGCGCCGGACGATCCGCGCTGGATGCCGGCCCACGCCTGATCTTTTCGGCAAGGGATCGCGCAGTCGACCCGAACCCGCCGTTTGATGTAGCTGGTTTCGTTCTCGTCTCACGAGCCTGAAGGGATAGGCGCCATGGCCGGCCGGGTCGCGTCGTGCAGTTGCGGACAGCTTCGCCTCACCTGCGAGGGCGAGCCGGTGCGCATCTCCATCTGCCACTGCCTGGAATGCCAGAAGCGCACGGGCGCGGTGTTCGCCACGCAGGCGCGCTTTCCCAGCGAATGCGTGACGATCGAGGGCCGCGCGACGCGATGGACGCGGGTCGGCGACAGCGGCGGGGCGGCCACCTTCGGCTTCTGTCCGGTGTGCGGCTCGACGGTCTACTGGGAGTTCCCAGGCTTCGTCACCGTGGCGGTGGGCGCGTTCGCCGACCCGAACTTCCCGCCGCCGACGGTCTCGGTCTACGAGGAGCGGCGCCACCCCTGGGCGCTCGCGGTCGAGGCGCTGCCGATGCAGCACGAGGTCTAGCCGGCCCCGGCTGGAGAAGGCCGGCCGCCTGCGATAGGTTCGGGATCATGCAACGCTCATCCCTTTTCCTGGCGGCGATCCTCCTGCTCGGAGCGTCCGCCCCGGCGACCCTCGCCGCAGCCCAGCCACCCGCCCATGCGCCGCGCGCCGCCAAGGGCGTCGGCGTGGTGACCGAGATCGACGCGAAGGAGGGGACCGTGACGCTCAAGCACGAGCCCATCCCCGCGCTGGGCTGGCCGTCCATGACCATGCCGTTCCGGGTGACGCCGCCGGCGCTGCTGGCCGGCCTGAAGGTCGGCGAGAAGATCGCGTTCGACACCAACGAGGGCAATGGCCTTCCGGAGATCACGGCGATCCGGAAGGCGGGGCGCTAGCCCAGGTTTTCCGGGATCAACCGCTCGACGATCACGCAGTCGCGCCACTCGCCGTCGAGCTTGCCGTGCTTTTCGTGCACGCCGATCTCCTTGAAGCCGGACCACGCCATCAGGTTCAGGCTGGCGCGGTTCTCCGGGAACACCCGCGAGAGCAGCTTCCAAAGTCCGTTGGCGCGCGAGGCGTCCACCAACGCCGCCATGGCGATGCGGCCGACGCCGGCGCCGCGCTGGTCGCGGCGGACATAGACCGAGAACTCGCCGATCCCCGCGTAACAGCACCGGTCTGCATAGGGGTGGGCGACGGCATAGCCCATGACCTCGCCGGCGTCGTCCTCGACCGATACGAACGCCTTGGCGTGATCGAACCAAGCCTCGATGTCGGACACCGACCGCGGCTCGGTCTCGAAGGTCCCGATCCGGTCCTCAATGCCCTGGTTGTAAATCGCGGTGATCGCCGGCGCGTCCTCGCGGCGCGCCGGCCGCGCCGATAGCGCCGGGCGCTTGCCCACCGAGCCTTCAGCCATGCACGCCTCCGCTTGACTCTTCTATTTTTCCCGAAATATAGAATGACACACCTGAGGGAGACACCGATGAAGCGTCTGCATCTGCATGTGAGCGTGCCCGATCTGGCCCAGTCCATCCAGTTCTACGAGACGCTGTTCGGCGCGCCGCCGACGGTGGTCAAGCCGGACTACGCCAAGTGGATGCTCGACGATCCGCGCGTGAACCTGGCGATCTCCCAGCGGGGCGCGGCGGTCGGCGTGGATCACGTGGGCATCCAGACGGACACGGCCGATGAGCTGGCCGAGCTGGCGGCGCGGCTGAAGGCCGCCGGTCAGAAGACCTTCGACGAGGCGGCCGCCACCTGCTGCTACGCGCGCTCGGACAAGTCATGGGTGAACGACCCCGCGGGCGTGCGGTGGGAGACCTTCTACACCTTCGGCGAGGCGACATCCTACGGCGAGGACGCCTCCGTCGCGGCGATGGCGGCGCCGGCCGACGCCGCGAGCGCGTGCTGCGGAAGCGCTCCGAAGGCCGCCAAGGCCTGCTGCTGATGGAAACCCAAACCGCCGTCGCGGCGCTGTCGGCGCTCGCCCATCCGGGCCGCCTGGAGGTCTTCCGGCTGCTCGTGCAGGCGGGCGCCGACGGGATGGCGGCGGGCGATATCGCGCGGGCCACCGGAAGCCTCGCAAACACGCTCTCGACGAACCTGAGCATCCTGGCCGGCGCCGGGCTGGTGGCGTCGCGGCGCGACGGCCGCTCGATCATCTATACGGCCGGCTACGACCGGATGCGCGAGCTGCTCGCTTTCCTCATGGAAGACTGCTGCGCCGGCAAGCCGGAGATCTGCGCCCCGCTCACGGCCATCGCCAGCCGAGCCTGCCGCGCCGAAGGCCGCACCTGCTGAACGGAGATCCACGATGAGCGAAGCCGCACGCGCCGCCTACAACGTCCTCTTCCTCTGTACCGGCAACTCGGCGCGTTCGATCATTGCCGAGGCCCTGCTGAACAAGCTCGGGCGGGGGAAGTTCAAGGCCTACTCGGCCGGGTCCTTCCCGAAGGGCGAGGTGAACCTGAACGCGCTGGCCATCGTCGAGAACCTGGGCTTTGACCGCACCGATTTCCGCTCGAAGTCCTGGGATGAGTTCGCCGCGCCGGGCGCGCCCGCCTTGGATTTCGTGTTCACCGTCTGCGACAATGCCGCCGGGGAGGCGTGCCCGATCTGGCCGGGCCAGCCGATGACCGCGCACTGGGGCGTCCCCGATCCCGCCGAGGTGGTCGGCACGCCCACCGAGATCGCGCTGGCTTTCGCCGACACGGCCCGCCAGCTCCGCAACCGGATCAGCCTGTTCGTCGAGCTGCCGCTTGCGGCGCTCGATCGCATGTCGCTGCAGCGCAGGCTGCAGGAGATCGGTCGGACGGACGACGCGCCGGCGACGCAAGTCTGAGATGGCGGATGCCAGCCTGGAGCCGCCGCTGGAGCGGTTCGCGTTTTCGCAGCGGCTGGCCGCGGAGCTGCTCGGCACGGCCTGGCTGCTCGCCACTGTGGTAGGCTCCGGGATCATGGCGCAGCGGCTTTCCGGCGGGAACGAGGCCGTGGCGCTGCTCGGCAACACGCTGGCGACCGGCGCCTCGCTGCTGGTGCTGATCACCGTCTTCGGGCCGGTCTCGGGCGCCCATTTCAATCCGGCCGTGTCGTTGGCGTTCCTGCTGCGCCGGGAACTGGAGCCGCGGGCCGCGGCGGCCTATGTCGCGGTCCAGCTGGTCGGCGCGGTGCTCGGCGTCTACGCGGCGCATGCGATGTTCGCCGAGCCGATTTTCCAGGTCTCGACGAAGCTGCGGGACGGGCCGGCGCAGGGGTTCTCGGAGTTCGTCGCCACCTTTGGCCTGCTGATGACGATCTTCGGGACGCTGCGTTTCCGGCCGCGGGCCACGCCCGCCGCCGTCGCCCTCTACATCACAGCCGCCTACTGGTTCACGGCCTCGACCTCGTTCGCCAACCCCGCCGTGACCGTGGCGAGGTCGTTGTCGGACACTTTCGCCGGGATCGCGCCCCACTCGGCGCCGCTGTTCATCGCCGCACAACTGGCGGCCGTGCCGTTCGCCTGGGGGCTCGGCGCCTGGCTGTTCAACGGGACCAGCAGGGCGCCAGGAAGAGCAGGTTGACGGGACGAGGGCGTCAGCGGCGGACGCGGCGCATCGTCGTGATCGGGACGGCCTTGTCGAGGACCTGGCCCTTCATGACGCCGTCGCCCCGGGCGGCCGGGCGGGCGTTGATGCGGCGCACGACGTCCATGCCGTCCACGACGTGGCCGAACACCGCGTAGCCCTGGCCGTCGGGATTGCGCCCCGGCCCGAAGTCGAGGCCCGGCGCCTTGCCGATGATGATGAAGAACTCGGACGTGGCCGTGCCCGGCGCGTCGCGGGCCATGGAGATCGCGCCGTCATCGTGCCGCAAGCCCGTGGCGCGGGTGGACTCGTGCGGGATCGGCGGCAGGGGCGACAGGGCGGGCTCTATTCCACCCTGGATGATCGACATCGGCATGTTGGGCTTGGGGTCGTTGCCAGGGCGCACGACGCGATAGAATTTCGCGCCCTTGTAGACGCCCTTGTCCACGTTGCGCAGGAAGTTGGCGGCCGTGTTCGGCGCATGGACAACGTCCAGCTCGACGACGATCCGGCCCTGCGGCGTCTCCATGGCGACCCGCGGCAGCGGCGCGGCGACCGCGGCGGACGCGAGCCCGGCGGCGGCGCTCAGCGCGACCGCGAGAAGCGCCAACCTGCGCCGCGCATCGCGCAGATGATGTTCCATTCGCCTTCCCCCCGGCGGTTCGTCGACCGTCACGGTAGGCGGACTCTCTGACGGTCGGCAATGCGTGGCGGGGAGACCTTGCTAAAGCCGGGCGCGGCGTATGCCGGAGTGCCAGGGTCATAGAGGTCCGCTACGGTTGCGCAGTCACGCAGGGAAAGGGCCGGCGCATGATCACCGTCTGGGGCGGACAGACCTCGCGATCGATCCGCGTCGTCTGGGTGCTGGAGGAGATGGGCCTTCCCTACCGCGTGCGGCAGGTGGACATGTTGGCCGCCGAGCAGGACCCCGAGTTCCTGGCGGTCAACCCCGCCGACTATATCCCGGCGATGCAGGACGGCGACGTCGTCATGGTCGAGTCCATCGCGATCATGGAGTACCTGATGGCCCGCTACGGGCCGACGCCGCTGGCGCCCACGCCGCAGAGTCCGACCTTTCCCGCCTACCAGCAGTTTCTGCATCTGGGCGAAGCCGGCCTTGCGACCCTGATGATGCCCGTTGTCGTCAGCCGCTTCATCGCGCCCGAGGCCGAGCGGGAGAACTGGGGCGCGGCCTGGTGTCTGCAGTCGTTCCAGAAGCGGCTGAAGCTGGTCAGCCAACGGCTTGCCAGCTCGCCCTACCTCGCCGGCGAGGCGTTCACCGCCGCCGACATCTCGGTGACCTACGCCCTGAACCTGGCCCAACGGAACTGCGGCGTCATCCTGGGCGACGCCGAACAGGCCTACCTCGCCCGCACCACGGGCCGGGACGCCTACAAGCGGGCCATGGCGCGTTCGCATGAGGGGGTGAACGCCTAAATCAGCGGCTATTTCGGCTGCGCCTCCGGGAGCTTGAGCATGCGGGCGAGCGCCATCGGCATGTCGGCGCGCGCCTTGGCCTGCTGCGGGGCGGAGACGGCGGGGTCGGCATAGGTGGCGAGCGGGGTCATGGGCACGTCGCGGCGGCCGACGGACTGCGCGGTGAGCGGCGTCTTGTCGCCCTTCAGGGCCTCGACCATGTTCTGGACGCCGCCGCTGCACAGCACCGGGTCGTCGCGGCGAAGGCTCGCCGTCCGCGCCTCGAGCTTGATCGCCTCGACGGCCAGATCGCGGCGGGTCACCTCCGGCAGGGCCAGCACATAGGTCCACAGCGCGGGGCGCCCGGCCAGGAGCTGGTCGATCCGGTGTCCCGGCGCGCTGGGATCGCCACAGCGCGGGGCGTCGATGAACATCTGCTGCAGGGCGTAGAGGCCGACGACGCCGGCGTAGCGCTTGAACGCCGCGGAATGGGGGTCGTTGGGGAACTTCACGCCCATCGTCCACATGTCGTCGAGATAGAGGAAGCTGTAGAAGACGCTGCCGCCCTGGACGATCTGCAGCTCCTCCCAATCCATGTTGCGGTTGACGTCGTCCAGGTTGGCGGCCGTCGCCAGGATGGCCCTGACCGCGGCGAAGTCGGCCTTCGACGCGGCCGTGTCGAGCTCGGCGCGGCGGGCCGGCATGGGGTTGGCCGCGACCTGGGCGGTGGGCGGGACGGTCGGAGCCGTCGGCGCGTCGTTCGCGGCGGGGCTCTGCGCGTGGGCCGGGGCGAGCGGGGTGAGGAGCAGGCTCGCGCAGAGGGCCGCGCCAAGGCGCCGAACAGCACTCATCCCACTTCCCCGTCGCGCGCCTGGATGTCGCTGGCATCTCGGAGGAGAATTCGGGCTCGCCGATGTCGGACGCGCCACATTGCGCAGCCACGCCGGGAAGGCGGCCTCGGGCGTGGCGTTTACAAACGGAATTACGCATGTAGTCTCCACGAGAGATTTACAGGAGTAATTCATGGAGCGATGGTTGGCGAGGGGCCTCAGCGGCGTGGCCGCCGTGGTGGTGGCCGTTGCGGTTTGCGCGGCCGGGCTGCAGGCGCTGGCGCAAACGCAGAGCTCGGCCGCGTTCGCGATCGCCGATCCCAAAGGTGTCGACGAGGAGGCGTTCGTCTCCATCAACGGCGCGGACCAGTGGGTGACGATCCGCGGGCGCGACCGGGCCAATCCGGTGATCCTGGTGGTCGGCGGCCTGGGGACCGACAGCCCCGGCGCGGTCGCAAGCCCCTTTCTCGGCGCGTTCCAGGGCTGGGAGCCCCGGTTCACCGTGGTGCAGTGGGACATGCGCGGCGCGGGCAAGACCTTCGCCAAGGCGGGAAGGGTGCTCGACCCCGACCTCGGCGTCGAGCTGCTCAGCCGCGACGCGCTGACGCTCACCGACGTCCTGCGCCAGAAGCTGGGCAAGCGCAGGATCGTACTGCTGGGCGTTGGCTTCGGCTCGACCCTGGCCGCGCGGCTGGCGCGCGACCACCCCGACCGCTACTCGGCCTATGTGGCCGCGGGACAGATCGCCGACCCGCGGATCGTCCGGGAGACCGCCGCGATCGCCCATGTCCGCAGCCTGGCCGAGGCCCGGGGCGACGCAGCCGCGCTGGCCGACCTGACGTTGGCCGGGCCGCATCCCTTCAGCGACTCTCCACGCGACCCGAAGAAGGTCGAAGCCTGGATGCGCGGGTCGACGCCGTTCCGTCCTCGCGTGCCGGCAGACCAGCGCCGCGACGTGCTGTCCGCGCCCCACTGGTCGATCACGGACGCACTGGCCATCCGGCTCGGGCAGGAGGCCAGCGAGGCGAAGTTCGGCAAGGCCTGGGCCGAGGCCTTCGACTACGCAGGCCTGCGCAGCGCCTATCGGGTCCCCGTCTTCCTGGTGCAGGGCGACAACGACTTCGACGCTCCGCTCGGCCTGTCCGAGGCCTGGCTCGACAAGGTCCAGGCGCCGGCCAAGTCGGTCACCGTGATCCCCGGCGCCGGCGACCACGCCCTGCAGACCGACCCGGACGTCTATGTGAAGGTGCTGCGCGAGCAGGTGCGGCCGTGGGCGATGAGAGCCCGGTAACCGCCGGGAAGGCTCGGCAGGGCCTCGCCCCCGCCACGCCGGCGACGGGCGTGGGCCACCCGGTGCGAGGATACCCGAGACGCCCGCGACCCTAACAATTCATAACACGGCGTCAAGCCAGGGAACGGGGACGAGGAAGGCTAGTTCTGATCCGGGGAAGGTTTCAGCTTCCGTCCTGTGGTTGAACCTGTCCCAAAACCGTCAGGTTCGCGCCTGAGGGCTTTGGGGGGTGGCCGACTACACTTCGTAACAATCACGCTCGACACGGGAATTTCGTCGCGAATGTCGGGTATGACACAGACGGGCAGTCAAAGTTTGAGCGGAGTTGGTGATTGTTCAGTGCGTAGGGGGCGTAGTTGCCGGTCTATCGTCTCTATTTCCTTGGCCCGAAGGGCCGGATCGAAGCGGTCACCGAAATTGTCGAGGAGTCCGATGGTCCGGCGGTCGAGGCCGCCGAGGCCTCGCGCCAGGGCCGCACGAGCGAGCTGTGGGACGGGGGCCGCCTGGTGAAGTCGTTCGACAGCGAGGGGGAGGACGCGTGATGCGCCGCAGACGCGGTCAGATCCGCGCAGGCCAGGTTTCGTCGGAGGGCGCGGCGTGCCCCAGGACATAGACCTCCACTTCGGCCGGCGCCTGCGCTGGCGACGACGGATGATGGACCTGACGCTGGCGGACGTGGCCCGCGGTTGCGGCGTCGGCTTCCAGCAGATCCAGAAATACGAGAGCGCGACCAACCACATGTCGGCCGCCATGCTCTGGAAGATCGCGTCCATCCTGGAGGTCGACGTGGCCTATTTCTACGAGGGCCTCGAACGGGCGGATTTCGAGTGCTCGGACGCGCGCCCTTCGCTGGGCGCGACAAGCCCTAGCTGAGCTGTTCGAAGGTGCGCCGGTAGCGTTTCAGGAAGGCGCGGCCGCGGGCGTGGGTGTCGTCGGCCCAGGTCTCGCGCTCCACGACCTGCAGGGCGCCGGTGGGCGCCGGCTCCAGGTGCAGGATGTCGCCGACGCGGACGTTGAGGGCCTGGACGGCGTCCTCGTCGAGGACCAGGGCCAGGCGTTCGCCGACTTGCTCGAGCTTGCAGGAAATCATGTGCGCGCTCCCTGAGGCAGGCCGAAGGCTAGCACAGGCGGCGCGCGCCGTCGCTTGACGACTCCTCGGGCCTCGCCCATCCGGGGCGGATGGCGGTCTACACCGACATCACCGACGAGGAGCTGGCCGAGCTTTTGGCCGACTTCGACCTGGGCGCGGCCCTGAGCCTGAAGGGCGTGGCCGAGGGGGTGGAGAACTCCAACTTCCTGCTGGAGACCGAAACCGGGCGGTACTTCCTCACGGTCTACGAGCGCCGCGTGAAGGCGGCTGACCTGCCGTTCTTCCTGGAGCTCCTGCGCTGGCTGGCGATGCACGGCTTCCCGAGCGCGACGCCGATTCCCGACCGCAGGGGCGAGATCCTGAAGACCGTGCGCGGCAAGCCTTGCGCCATCGTTTCGTTCCTCTCGGGCCTGGCGGTGCGCCGGCCGAGCGCGGCGCATTGCCGGGAGGCGGGCGCGGGCCTGGCCGAGCTGCACCTGGCGGCCGAGGGATTTCCGCGGACGCGAGCCAACGACCTGGGGCATGCGGCCTGGGCGCCCTTGTTCGCGCCACTCACCGAGGCGGCCGAAGGGCTGAAGCCGGGGCTGGCCGCGACCATATCGTCCGATCTCGAACTGTTGGCGGCGAAGTGGCCGGCGGCGCTGCCCGAGGGCGTGATCCATGCCGATTTCTTCCCCGACAACGTGTTCTTCAAGCAGGGGAAATTCGCCGGCGCCATCGACTTCTACTTCGCCTGCGTCGACGCCTTCGCCTATGACGTGGCGATCGCGCTGAACGCCTGGTGCTTCGAGCCGGACGGCAGTTTCAACATCACCTCGGCGCGGCAGCTGGTGGCGGGCTACGAGAGCCGCAGACCCTTGTCGGACCTCGAACGGTCGGCGTTGCCGGTGCTGGCGCACGGGGCGGCGATGCGCTTCTTCCTGACCCGGCTGCACGACTGGGGGGCGACGCCACAGGGCGCGCTGGTGCGGCCGAAGGACCCGCTGGAGTACGAGCGCAAGCTGGCGGTGCACCGCGCCTCGCCGGACCTGGTGCTGTTCGGCTCATGACCCCGCAGGTGATCATCCACACCGACGGCGCCTGCTCGGGCAATCCCGGGCCGGGGGGCTGGGGCGCGATCCTGCAGTACGGCGACAAGGCGCGTGAGCTGAGCGGCGGCGAACTGGCCACCACCAACAACCGAATGGAGCTGATGGCCGCCATCCAGGCGTTGGAGGCGCTGAAGAAGCCCTGCCGCGTCGAGCTGCACACCGACAGCCAGTACGTGATGAAGGGCATCTCGGAGTGGATCCACGGCTGGAAGCGGCGCGGCTGGCTGACCGCCGACAAGAAGCCGGTGAAGAACGACGACCTGTGGAAGCGGCTCGATCAAGCCCGGCTGCGCCACGAGGTCGACTGGCGCTGGGTCAAGGGCCACGCCGGCCACGAGCTCAACGAGCGGGCCGACGCGCTGGCCCGGCAGGGCATGGCCGACACCCTGGCGGCGCGCGTGTCGGGGTGAGGCCTTAGCGGTCGGCCTGGACCGCGGCGGCGACGTCGACGGAGAAGGCGCCGGTCATGCCCTCAATGGCGGTGTTGGTCATGACGACGACGCTGAGTTTGCGCGCCGGGTCGACGAACCAGCTGTGGCCGTAGACGCCGCCCCAGAGCCAGACGCCCTTGGAGTGGACGGAGCCGGTGAGCGCCGGGTCGAGATGCACCGCGCCGCCGAAGCCGAAGCCCCAGCCGGGGCCGTTGGTGACGATGGGCAACTCAGCCGTTTGGTTGGACATCATCTGGCGCGCGGTCTCAGGCGTGACCACGCCGCCGCCGCCGGTGCGGATCGCCTCCAGGAACGCAAGGAATTCGCGTGCGGTCCCTACCATGCCCGCGCCGCCGGAGGGGAAGGACGTCAGGTCGAAGGCGCGGCCCGGGGCGAAGCGGATGCCCGAGAGCTCGAAGAAGGGCACGGTGTAGGCCTCGCCCATGGGCACGGGTGGCGTCCCGTCGGCGTAGGCGACCGCCAGGCGCTGTGGGTCGGTGACGACGAAGCCGGTGTCGGACATGCCCAGCGGCGCGGCCACCCGCTCGGCGACGATGGCGGGCAGGGACTTGCCGGCCGCCTTTTCCAGCGCCGCGCCCAGGACGTCCATGGAGACGGAATAGAGCCAGGCCGCGCCGGGCGGATAGAAGAGGCCGGCCTCGACGACGCGGGCCAGTTCCTCGCCGAACGACAGGCCCGGCTGGTCCATGCCGTCGGAGACCCTGAGCTTCAGATAGGGGCCGTCGTCGGGCTGCATGAAGCCGTAGGAGAGGCCGGCGGTGTGGGTCAGGAGGTGGCGGATGGTGATGGCCGGCGCTTCGCCCGCGAGCCGCGGCTGGAAGTCCGGCAGCCAGCGGGTGACCGGGTCTTCCAGGGCGATGACGCCCGCCTCGACCAGGGCGAGCGCCGCGGCGGTGACCATGGGCTTGGTCAGCGAGGCCAGGCGGAAGATGGTGTCGTCGGCGACGGGCCGTCCGGCTTCACGGTCGGCGAGGCCCGCGTGGCGGCTGTAGGCGAGGCGCCCGTCATGCGAGACCAGGACGGTCGCGCCCACGATCCGCTGCTCGGCCAGCGCCTTGTCGACGGCCGCGTCGATGCGGACCGCGAGGCCCGTGTCCGTCGTCTCGCTCATGCTTCCGCTCCGCGCGCAGGTCCTATGGGGCGTTCAGCAGATAAGGCGACGGCTCCCAAGGTCAAACGCCGTGTTGCGGGCCTGCAATATAGTTCGATATCGAACTTGATTGATGCGCCGGCTTAGGTTAGCTTGTTCGAAGCTAAACTAGGTGTGCGACCATGGCTGCTGAACCGGAAGACCACCCCGACGTGCAGGTGTTCGACGAGATCCGCTACATCGAACATCTGGTGAGGACGGCGATCGCGCGCAAGTTGCCGGTGGGCCTCACCTATCCGCAATTCGAGGTGATGAACCTCTTGTCGCGACGCGGCGACGGGATCACGCCGCTGGATATCGCCCGCGCCCTTCAGATGACCAAGAGCTCGCTGACCAACACCTTGCAGCGGCTCTGCGCGCGCCAGCTCGTGCGGGTGGAGATCTGCGCCAACGACGGGCGGCGCAAGCGCATCTGGCTGACGCCGGAGGGCCGTCAGGCCTACGGCAAGTCGATGGCCGCGATCCGTCCACGGATGGAAAGCCTGCGTGACGGCTTCACCCAGAAGGAGTTCCGCGAGGCGCTGCCGTTCCTTCGCGCGCTGCGCACCTGGCTGGGCGAGACCAGCGACGCGGCCATGGCGCACCTGCACAAGGCGTAGGCGCGTCGGGCGGCGCAGGCTGTGCTATAGCGCTTCGGGGGCGGGTGTTCGCCCGCGCCGGAGCGGCTCATGGCAGACCTTAGCCTGCGAAACCCGGTCTTCGCGACCTATGCGATCGCCGCGTCCCTGATGATCCTGAAGGCCGTCGGCATGTCGTGGCTGACGGTTGTTCGGATGATGCAGGCCAAAGGGGGCTTCCGCGCGCCCGAGGACCTGCGCAAGACGCCGTTCAACCCCGATCCGAACCCCGGCCAGCTCGAGCCGAACGAACGGGTCGAGCGGGTGCGGCGCATCCAGATGAACGACCTGGAGAACCTGCCGTTCTTCCTGGCGGCGGGCTTCCTGTTCCTGTTCACCGACCCGTCCCTGACCGCGGCCCGATGGCTGTTCTACGGCTATGTGGCGACCCGCCTGGCGCACTTCGCGGCCTATATGACCGCCCAGACGCACGAGGTGCGGGCCGCCCTTTGGACGCCCGGCTCGCTGATCCTGATCTACATCACCGTGCGGGTGCTGCTGGGCGCCCTAGGCTACTGAGCCGCGCGCGGCGGACCGCAGGCCTCGCGGGTCAAGGCTCAAGGCCAAGGGCGCGATCGAGCTTCGGGTCGGCGATCGCTCGGGCCATGTCCCGGGCGGACTCGCCGGCGACGTTGCGGCGGTCGAGGTCGGCGCCGCGGCGGCGCAGCAAGGCGGCGGCCGCCGCCTGATGGCCCTCGATGCTCTTCATCAGTGCGGTTTCACCCTTCTCGTCGACGGCGTCGACCGCGACGCCGCGCGCCAGCAGGGCCGCCAGTTCCGCCGTGCGCCCGGCGGCCGCGGCGGCGCGAAGACGCTCCCCGGGGTCGGGTCGAACCGGCGCGGGCGCGAACCGGGCGTCGAGATTGGGAGCCGGTTCGAAGACGCGGCTCGCCGCTCCGCGCGCCTCGGGCGCCGGGACACGCTGGCCGGTCACAACCAGCTCCGAGACGCCCGGCTTGGCCGAAGGCGTGGGGGCGGACTCCGAAAGGTCCGCCGCCGTGGCGGCTGGCGCCGGCGGGGAGGCGCGGGCCGGCTGGGGTGGCTCGACCGCGCGCGCGGTGGGCGCCGCCCGAGCCTCCGGAGCCCGAGCCTCCGGAGCCCGCGGCGTGGTCGCGGGCGCTGGCGTGGCCCGCGCTGCCGGGGCTTCGCCGGTGGGACCCTTGTCGGTGGGGGCCAGGGCGCTTGGCGGAGTGGCTGGCGGTCGCGCCGCGACCGGGGGCTCGATGGTCGCCGGCAGATAGACCTGGCTGGCCAGGAAGACGCCGACGGCCGCGACGCCGGCCGCCGCCAGCCAGCCGCCCCGGCCCCAGCCGCCGCGCAGCTTCGCCGGGGCAGGCAAGCCCGGCGCTTCCGCCGGCTCGCGCGCGACGGCGGCCAGGACGCGCGCACGCCGCGCCGCACGGGCGTCGTCGTCGCTCAGCATGGCCTCGGCCTCGGCATAGGCCCTGTCCATCGGATCGGCGTCGTGATCAGACATAGGCCGACCTTTCGCCAGCGAGCGACTGCCGCAACTTGGCGCGGGCGTAGCGCAACCGGCTCTTGGCCGTTTCCACAGCCACACCGGTGACTTCGGCGATCTCCTCCAGGGAAAGTCCAGCCTGGGTGAAGAGGACGAAGGCGCCGCGCTGCTCCATAGGCAGGGCTTCGACGGCCGCGACGATCTCCTGCGCCAGCTCGCGCGACTGGACCTGCTCCAGGGGGTTCTGACCCGGATCGGGAACGCTCATCGCGGCCTCGTCGGACGCCGCCGCCAGCACGGCGACCTTCTGGCGGCGGAAGTGGTCCCAGGCCTTGCGGCGCGCAATGGTGAACAGCCAGGCGGGGAATCCGGACCTGGCGGGGTCGAACGCGGCGGCGTTGCGCGAGACGGCGATCCAGGTCTCCTGGTGCAGGTCCTCAGCGGCGTCGCCTTGCGCGCCGCCGAGGATGCGGCGCAGGAACAGGAAGCTGGCGCGGTCATATCGGTCATAGAGGCGGGCAAAGGCCTGGGGCTCGCCGGCGACGTGGGCGCGCAACAGCTCAGCGTCATCCGCGTCGTCGGGCTCCATCGGGACCAAGCCTAGCCTCGCCATGAGCCGGCGCGCAAAGGCTTACGGCCGGCCCGGCGGGTCGGGCGCATAGCCGTTCGACGGGAAGGGCTGTGGCCGGCGGCCCGGATCCGGCGCGGGCCGGATCACGCCAAGCGCGATCAGATTCTCGCGACTGTCGTACTCGATGCGGCGGATCAGTTCCGGATTGGCCGTCGCACGCTCGAAGGCGACGCGGGTCGTGACCGACCACTCGCGGGCCCCGTGCGCGGTGCCGAGCCGGTCGGCGCGCTGGGCGATGAAGGCGCTGTCCGCGGACGGCTTGGCGGCCGCCGCCGGGGCCGGAACACGTTGCCCGGTGACGACGAGCTCGGACACGCCGCCGGCCCCCCGCGTCTCGGGCCGGGCGTCCGCGATCGGGGCGGCCGGCTCCGGCGCCACGATGCGCTCGCGGAAGGCCGCGATGCCGATAACCCCGACATCGGCCGGTCGGCCGGTGCGCGCCGCATAGGACTTCGGCAAGGGCGTGAAGGCGAAGGCGGCGACCTCCGTGTCCGACTTGCGCCATCCGCTGACGTCGTAGGACTGGTAGGGGCCGAAGATGTAGCCGGTCTGGCCGTAGCCCGCCGTCTGGCCGGTGATGACGTTGACGCCGTCCACCGACATCACCACCAGCACGCGCCCGCCGGTGTGGTTGGTCACCCGCAGGCTGTAGCGAGCGCCGGCCTGTCCAGCGACGAACAGGCGCCCGTCGTGGCGCCAGACCTGCAGCGGTTGGCCCGTCTCGCGGTCGACGATCGTCAGGTCGACGAGGTCGGCGTAGCCCTGCGCCTTCGCGGCGCCGGAGCATCCGATCGCCGAGATCGCCAGGGCCAGCAGCGTCCGGCGTCGCAGGGACGTTCTGGCGGTTTCCGCGGTCGTCATGTGCGCCTCCCAAGGGTTCGACATGACGGACTACGCAGCTGGGCCGCGAACGGGGTTAGGCGGCCCGGAATTCTCTGCGCCGGGCGCGGCGTGGCTTACGGCTGGTCGGCGTAGATCTTGACCAGCCGGTAGAGGAAGTCCCGGCCCTCGTAGAGCGCGGTGACCCCGACGCGCTCGTTCAGGCCGTGGATATGGCCGAGGTCGGGCTCGTAGAAGATGCCGGAGACGCCGTAGGTCGGGATGCCGCCGGCCGTCAGCGCCTTGCCGTCGGTCGCGCCCGCCTGGAGGATCGGGACGACGGGCACGCCCGGCCACATCTCGGCCGACAGCTTCTCGATCGGACCCATGACCTGCGGCGTGAGCGGCGGGGCGGGCGCCTCGCCGCGCGGGCCGGTGGGCGCGGGCTGGGAGACCTTGACCTGTGGGTCGCCGATCAGCTCGACCAGCTTGTCGCGCACCGCCTCGCGGCTGACGCCCGGGAAGATGCGGCAGTTGATGTTGGCCGTGGCGCGCTGGGGCAGGGCGTTCTGGGCGTGGCCGGCCGAGAGCATGGTCGCCACGCAGGTGGTGCGCAGCATGGTGTGAAGGCCGGGGTCCTTCGACAGGATCGCGTCGGCCTTGGCGTCCTTGGGATTGGCCAGCAGGGCGGTCATGGCCGCGCCCTGCTCGCCGCCGACCACCTTGGACATCTTGGAAAGGTAGGCGCTGTTGCCGTCGTTGAGCATCACCGGGAATTCGTAGGCGCGGATCTTCTCGATGGCGTCGGCCAGGCGATAGATCGCGTTGTCCGGCACCGGGCGCGAGGAGTGGCCGCCGGGGTTGGTGACCTCCAGGGTGAAGCTCTGCGAGGTCTTCTCTCCGGCCTGGATGGTGTGGGCGATGCGCTTGCCGTTGTCGTCGAGTTGGCCGCCGGCTCCTTCGTTCAGCGCAAAGGCCGCGTCGATCAGGTCGCGCTTGTTCTGCACCAGCCAGGAGGCGCCGTTGAAATCGTTGAAGGTGCTGCCTTCCTCGCCGCAGGTGAGCGCCATCTTGATTGTGCGCTTGGGCTTGAAGGCCTCCTTCTTGTAGCGGATCAGGCTGTCGACCCAGATGGCCGCCTGGGCTTTGTCGTCGCTGGCGCCGCGGCCGTAGAAGTAGCCGCCTTCCTCGACGAGCTTGAAGGGATCGCGCGTCCAGTCCTCGCGCTTGGCCTCGACCACGTCGATGTGGGCCAAGAGGAGGATCGCCTTGGCCTTCGGGTCCGTGCCCGGATAGATGGCCACGAGGCCGCCGCTCTTGGGCCACTGCGGGGTCGAGAAATAGGTGAGGGCGCTGTCTGGGAAGCCCGCCGCCTTCAGGCGCGCGCCCATCTTCTGGGCGGCCTCGGTGCAACTTCCGACCGAGCCGGTGGTGTTGGTCTCGACAAGCTCCTTGTAGAGGCTGCGGAAGGCGACCTGGTCGGGGCGCTGCTGGGCCTGGGCGGCGCCGGCGAGCGCGGCTCCATTCAACGCGACGGCGGCGACGGCGAGCGCGCCGATGATTCTGGACATTGGTGACCCCCGATAAGTTGGCGGGACTATTTCAGGGGGCAGCGCGTGGGGCAAGCCGCGCGGCGTTGCCAGCCATTGAACAATCCCGGCGGCGACTCCTAAGCTCTGCATCCCTGGGGGAACTAGACGTGGCGACAAAGCACATTCTGGCGGGCGCAACGGCAAGCGTGGCTATCCTTGCTGCTGACGGCGCGTACGCAGTGGAATTCCGCTCGGACGTGCGGCTCAACGCCATCGAGATCCGAGCCAGTTCGACGTCCGATCCGGCGCCTGGTTCGAGAGCGTCGGTCTATCCATCCGCCGCGCGAAAGGCGGGAACTGACGGCGTCGTCGTGCTGGGCTGTCAGATCCAAGCTCAGGCGCGCTTCGGAGATTGCAAAGTCCTGGAGGAAGAACCCGCCGACGCTGGCTTTGCCGATGTCGCCATGGCCATCGCGCCTCGCATCCAGCAGGCCGTTCCAAAGGGGAAGGGCGGGGTCGCGACTGAGGGGCCGGCGATCGTTCCGTTCCGGTTCGTCATTGAGGAGAACGAGAGGCGGGTCGTATCCGACAAGGTAGTCTGGGAGCGGAAGCCCACGAAGATGGAGGGAGAGAAGGCGTACCCTCTCGTCGCGGGCGATATTGGGTACCAGGGTGTCGTGACCTTGGAATGCAAGCTTACGGCGGAAGGTTCGCTGACGGCGTGCCGCTCGCTGTTCGAGACCCCGTACGGCTACAAGTTCAAGGAGGCGGCGCTATCGCTCGTCCCGAAGTTCAAGGCGAGGACCACGTTGATAGACGGTTCGCCGCTTCCCAGTGGCGCCACGGTGCGAGTGCCGATGATTTTCATCCAGCCGCGCGCCTCGCACGGGCCGCCTAAGGCCCCACAACTCTAGCTGGGCGACGACCCCACTTTCGCGGCGCCAGTGTCGGGCCATGAGATCATGGTCGCAGGGACGTGCCCTGAGGGTCGGCATTTATGGAGGGTTTGCTCTCGCGGCTCCGGAGGGCGAAAGTGATGGCTCAGAGCGGGAGACCAAGCGTTGCGGGACGGCATCGAACAGACCTATCCGGACCTCCCCAGGCCGAAGCTCGCCTATCCGTTCGAGCGCGGACCGAAGCTGGGCGAGGCGATCGACGTGGCGCGGGGCCTGAAGTGGCTGCGCATGCCGCTGGGCGGGGCGCTAGCCTTCATCAACGTCTGGGCCGTCGAGGACGGTCACGGCTGGGCGGTCGTCGACACCGGCATGGGCGGCTCGGCCACCCAACACGCCTGGCGCGAGGCCTTCGCCGGACCCCTGACCGGCAAGCCGGTGAGCCGGGTGTTCGTCACCCACATGCATCCCGACCACATCGGCATGGCCGGCTGGCTGACCCGCAAGTACGACTGTCGGCTGTGGATCAGTCGGCTGGAGTTCCTGATGTGCCGCTCGCTGGCCGCCGACACCGGCCGCGAGGCGCCGGCCGACGCGCTGACCTTCTTCAAGGCCGCCGGCTGGGACGAGGAGGCGCTGGAGAACTACCGCGCCCGCTTCGGCGGGTTCGGCCGTGCGCTGCACGCCCTGCCGGACAGCTTCCAGCGCATTTCCGACGGCGACGAGATCAGGATCGGCGACCACCTGTGGCGCGTGGTGGTTGGCAGCGGCCACAGCCCCGAGCACGCCTGCCTGTGGTGTCCAGACCTGAACGTGATGATCACCGGAGACCAGGTGCTGCCGAAGATCTCCTCCAACGTCTCGGTGTTCCCGACCGAGCCGAACGGCGACCCCTTGACCGACTGGCTGACCTCGCTGGCGCGGATCAAGACCCGGGTGCCGGACGAGGTGCTGGTGCTGCCGGCGCACAACGACCCGTTCTTCGGCCTGCACGCGCGGATCGATCACCTGATCGGCGGCCACGAGCGCGGGCTGGCGCGGCTGCACGAGATGATCGCCCAGCCCAAGCGGGCGGTGGACGTGTTCCGCGCGCTCTTCCGACGGCAGATCGACGGCAACCTTCTGGGCCTGGCGACCGGCGAGAGCCTGGCGCACCTCAACTGCCTGATCGCCCGCGGCCAGGCGGTGAGGACGCGGGACGAACACGGCGTCGATTGGTATCAGGCGGCGGCGTAGCGCGTTGACGGCGGCAAGGAGGACGGCATGAGCCTTTCGGGCAAGACCCTGTTCGTGACCGGCGCGAGCCGGGGCATCGGCCTGGCCATCGCGCTGCGCGCCGCGGGTGACGGCGCCAACATCGCCATCGCCGCCAAGACCGCCGAGCCGCACCCGAAGCTGCCGGGGACGATCTACACGGCCGCGGAGGAGATCGAGAAGGCCGGCGGCAAGGCCCTGCCGCTGATCGTCGACGTCCGCGACGAGGATTCGGTGATGGCGGCGGTGGAGCAGACCGTCGGCAAGTTCGGCGGCATCGACATCTGCGTGAACAACGCCAGCGCCATCTCGCTCACCGGCACGCTCGCCACCGACATGAAGCGCTACGACCTGATGAACCAGATCAACGCGCGCGGGACCTACCTGACCTCCAAGGCCTGCATCCCGCACCTGAAGGCGAGCGCCAATCCGCACGTCTTGATGCTGTCGCCGCCGCTCGACATGGAGGCCAAGTGGTTCGCGGGGCACACGGCCTACACCATGGCGAAGTTCGGCATGAGCATGTGCGTGCTGGGCATGAGCGCGGAGTTCAAGGCCGACGGGATCGCCTTCAACGCGCTCTGGCCGCGGACCGGGATCGCGACGGCCGCCATCAGGTTCGCGCTCGCCGGCGACGAGGGCATGCGGCGCTGCCGCACCGTGGAGATCATGGCCGACGCCGCGCATGCGATCTTCGAGAAGAAGGCCCGCGAGTTCACCGGCCAGTTCCTGATCGACGACACCTTCCTCTACGGCGAAGGCGTGCGGGACTTCGAACAATACCGGGTCGACCCGACCATGCCGCTGATGCCCGACTTCTTCGTCCCCGACTGGATCCCGCCGCCGCCGGGCGTGAAGATCGGCGACGGGAGCCTCGCCCCCGCATGAGCGACGCCGCCGTCACCGTCCGCGTCGCCTCGCCGGCCGACACCTCCCTGATCCTGTCCTTCATCCGTGACCTCGCGGAATACGAGCGGCTGCTGCACGAGGTGGAGTGCACGGAGGCCGACCTGCGCCGCGACCTGTTCGGGGAGAACCCGCGGGCCTTCTGCGATATCGCCGAGGCTGGCGGCGTGCCGGTGGGCTTCGCCCTGTGGTTCTACAGCTACTCGACCTTCCGGGGCAGCGCGGGAATCTATCTGGAGGACCTGTTCGTCGTGCCGAGCGCGCGTGGCGGCGGGGCCGGCAAGGCGCTGTTGCGAAGGCTGGCCCAGCGCTGCGTCGAGGCGGACCTTGGGCGGCTGGAGTGGTCGGTGCTCGACTGGAACCAGCCCTCCATCGAGTTCTACGACAGCCTGGGCGCCATGACGAAGGACGGCTGGACGGTGCGCCGCCTCTATGGCGAGGCGCTCGAGAGCCTGGCGGCCTCATGAGCGCTCCGCCGAAAACCGTGCTGACGGCTTCGGCGGAAGAAGAAGCGGCGATCCGCGCCGCGGTGCGCGCCGCGCCGGGACGGACCGTGGCGGGGCCCGAGCACGTCGACGGGCTCCTGACGCTGCTCTCCGACCCGCGAGTTTCACAGCCGATCTACGACTTGCCGCGGCCGATCACGCGAGAGAGCGTGGCGCGCTGGGTGGCCGAGAGCGAGGCCCTGCGCCAGGAGGGCCGCTGCATCCTGGCGGTGAACCTCGACGAGGCCGGCGCCGTGGCGGGCTATTCGCGGATCACCGTCTGGCCCGAGCGTTCGTCGGCTGAGCTGGCGGGCGCGCGGCGCGCTGACCTGCAGAATTCCGGGGCGGGGCGGGCCGGCGTCGCCCAGTCGGCCGCCTGGATCTTCGAGGTGCTGGGCGTGCGGCTGATCGGACTGACGGCGGCGCTGGACAATGTAAGGTCGGCCAAGGCCATCGACGGCGCCGGCTTCAAGCGCATGGGCGAGTTGGAGAGCGTCAAACCGGACGGCGGCACGCGGCGCTCGCTCTACTGGGAACTGGCCCGCGACGAGTGGGTGCGGACGCATAGGTTGTAGGCGCAGATTGGCCGGCGCGCCCGGACGTGCAACCCTTGCGCGATCCGGGGGGCAGCCATGACCGACGAAACCGCCAAGCCGGCGCCGCAGCATGCGCTCGCGGTGCGTATCGCCATCGGGCTCGCGCAAGGCCTGGCGCTTTACTGGCTGGACCGGACCCACCAGCGCATCGAACAGGTCTGGCTGGGCGCGCTCCAACTCGCGGCTTGGCTGGCGCCGATCGTGGCGTTGGGGGCCTATGGAGCCACCCGGCGCCGGACGTTCCTGGTCTGGGTCGCCGCCGCCACGCTGATCGCCGCGGGCTTGGGCGGTTACGGCGCCTATGTGCGCGAGGGCCAGTTCGCCGCCGACTGGATGGCGCCCCCGATGGCGCTGTTCGTCGCGGCGGCGCTGTTCATCCTGCACCACCTGCTCCTGCCGGCAGAGGCCGAGCGCCGCTGGCGGGCCGGTTATGAGCGCTACTTCGATGACGGCTGGAAGGATGCCATCCGCCTGGCCCTGTCCGGCGTTTTCGTCGGCGCCCTGTGGGCGTTGCTCTTCCTGGGCGCTTCGTTGTTCCAGGTCATCGGCCTGGACTTCCTGGAGCGGCTGATCCGCCAAGAATGGTTCGCTTACCTGACCACCACCGTTTTCTTCGCGGTCGCCGTCCATGTGACCGACGTGCGCGCTGGGCTCGTGCGCGGTGCGCGCACCTTGGTGCTGACCCTGCTCGCCTGGCTGCTGCCGATCCTGACCCTCATCGCGGGCGGCTTTCTGCTCGCACTGCCGTTCACGGGGCTGAAGGTGCTGTGGGGCACCCACGCCGCCAGCGGAACCATGCTGGCCGCCTGCGCGGCCCTGATCGTCCTGATCAACGCCAATTACCAGGACGGCGAGGGCGACGGCTTCCCGCCGCGCTTCCTGCGCTGGGTCGGCCGGGCCGCCGGCGCGCTGCTGGCCCCGCTCGTGGCGTTGGCCGCCTATGGCGTGATGCTGCGCGTGGGGCAACACGGCCTGACGCCGTCGCGCATCTACGCCCTGGCCTGCGTGGTGGTGGCCGCCTGCTACGCGGCCGGATACGCTTGGGCGGCGTTTGCGAAGGGCGGCTGGCTGAAGCCGCTGGAGCTCACCAACTGGGTCACGGCCCAGGTCGCGGTGGCCGCGGTGCTGATCTTGTTCTCGCCGGTAGGCGATCCGGAGCGGTACTCGGTGGATTCACAGGTCGCCCGCCTGGCGTCCGGACGGATCAAGCCCGAGGCCTTCGACTACGGCTTCCTGCATTTTCGAAGTGGCCGTTGGGGCCGCGCGGCGCTGAAACGCCTTGAGGATCCAAAAGCCGCGCCACCGGGCGTCGCGGTGCTGGCCCTGGCAGAGCAGCGCAACAAATTCCCGACTGACGCGATCCCAGGAGTCGCGATCAGCAACGCTGAGAGGGCCAAGGTCATCCAGGCTGTGGGCGGCCCCCTTCCAGAGGGCTTCCTCACTCAGGTCTGGTCGTCAATCGACGATCCTGCATTCCTGTGCCGGAACGCTCCTGCGCCGTGCCCGGCGATTACTGTCGACCTCGGCCAAGGCCCGGGGCCGCAGGTGGTGGTGTTCTGGGTTGGACAGCGGTCCGTGTATGGTCTGCGTAGTGGCCACTGGGAGCGGATTGGCGAACTCACAGGCCCGAACTGTGGGGACGATATGAGCGACATCGCCCATGGTCGTTTTCGCGTGACGCCGCCGGAGATACGTCGCGATTTGGAGGTCGGGGGACGACGCCTGTCGTTTGTCCCACAGGTCCAATGTCCGCAGCAGGCCGTGGTGACTGGTGATGGCTACTACCAGAGTACGACAGTCCACGAAGACGTCACCGATGTAGCCATCGTCAAGCCGGCGCCGGCAAAGACGCACTAGTTCGTCAAGCCGGACGGGTCCGCCCGGCGCTCGCTCTACTGGGAGCTGGCGCGGGACGAGTGGGTGCGGACGCATAGGTTGTAACGGGCGCGGATCGCCCTAATCCAATCTTAGCTAATCCAATGGTTTATGATCCGGCCCGGCAACCCATCCGGGTAGGAGGCAGGCCATGTCGACCGTGACCCACAGCCGGCGGATCGTCAGCGACCATTTCGAGCCGGAAGAAGCCAACGATCCGAAGGCGCAGCGCCAGCTGCGCGGGAACCTGGAACAGATCGACTATGCCGCCTACGCCGCCAACAAGGCGGTGATGGGCGCGGCGCTCTCAGCGGTGGACGCCAAGCGGTTCGAGAACCTGGCGCGCGCGACAGCCGAGGCCCGCGCCCGGTGGGTGGCGACCGGGATCGCCTACACCGATGCCGGACGTGCGCCGCCGGCGGAGCAGATCGCGGAACTCGCCCGGCTGCGGTCGGCCTATGAGGAGCTGGCGCAGGTCTACGACGCCATGCGCCGGCTCGTGGAGCGCGGCTACATCACGTACTGAGGTTTCGGAGCTCAGAACCTCCCCCGCGAGCGGGGGAGGTGTCGCAAACGCGACGGAGGGGGCGTTGGGGCCGTGCGGAAGGCAGCGCCCCCTCCACCACTTCGTGGTCCCCCTCCCCCGCGAGCGGGGGAGGTTTCTTTTAGGCGTCGCCTACGCCGGCTGTTTCGCGGGTTGTTGGCTACCCGCCATCGGCGCGCGGTTCAGGTCGAAGAACTTGGGGGCCATCTTCGGGACGGCTTCCTTGAGGATGGAGTCCACCGTCCAGCCCTCTTCCTTGGTGACGGTCTCGATGGGCCGCGGCTGGGAGTAGAGGATGATGTTCTCGCCCGAGGCGCCGAAGATCTGGCCCGAGACGTTCGACGCGGCCGGGGCGACCATGGCGACGGAGAAGCGAGCCGGCTGGTCGGCGCGGATCTTCTCGGCCATCACCGCGCGCCGCGCCGCCGCGGCCTCGTCCTTGATCGGCACCGACTGGGTCATCCGCGTCCAGGCCACCGGCGCCAGGCAGTTGGAGCGCACGTTGTTGCGCGCGCCTTCCATGGCGATGATCCGCGAGAGGCCGGCGATGCCCATCTTGGCCGCGCCGTAGTTGGCCTGGCCGATGTTGCCGAAAAGGCCGCTGGTGGAGGTGAAGAACATGTAGGCCCCGTCGTTCTGTTCGCGGAACAGCTCGATGGTCGCGCGGGCCACGTTGAACGAGCCGCGCATGTGGACGGCGATCACCGCGTCCCAGTCCTGCTCGGTCATCTTGTGGAACATCACGTCGCGAAGGATGCCGGCCGGATTGATGACCGCGTGCAGGCCGCCGAACGTCTTCTTGGCGAGGTCCACCATGCCGTAGACGGCGTCGAGGTTGGTGACGCTGTCGGAGTTGGAGACGGCCTCGCCGCCGGCCGCGCGGATCTCCTCGCAGACCTTCTCGGCGGGACCGGCGGAGCCTTCGTCCTCGCCCTTGAGGCTGCCGCCCAGGTCGTTGACCACGACCTTCGCGCCCTCCTGAGCGGCGATCAGCGCGCAGTCGCGCCCGATGCCGTTGCCGCCGCCTGTAACCAGGACCACCTTGCCGTCTAAAGCGCCCATCGAACTATCTCCCTGAAAGTATGGGCCGACAGTTATTCGAGGCGATCCGCCTTGCGCAAGGCGGGAAAGAGCCAGGCCCAGGTTCCGGTGACGAGCATCGCGCCGATCCCGCCGAACAGGGCCGCGCCGACGGGACCCAGGAAGCGGGCGACGACGCCGCTCTCGAACTCGCCGAGCTCGTTGGAGGCGCCGATGAAGACCGAGGAGACGGCGGCGACGCGGCCGCGCATGGGGTCGGGCGTGACGAGCTGCACGAGCGTCTGGCGGACGTAGACGCTCAGCATGTCCGCGCCGCCGAGGACCGCCAGCGCGGCGACCGAGAGCCAGAGTGCGTGGGAAAGCGCGAAGACGCAGGTGGCGAGGCCGAAGGTCGCCACGCCGCCGAACATGAAGAGCCCGGCCTGGCTGCGGATCGGGTTGGCGGCCAGCGAGAGCGCCACGACAGTGGCCCCGATGGCCGGCCCGGCGCGCAGGATGCCGAAGCCCTGCGCGCCCACATGCAGGATGTCGCGGGCGAAGACGGGGAGCAGCGCGGTCGCCCCGCCCAGCAGGACCGCGAAAAGGTCCAGCGAGATGGCGCCGAAGACGATCTTCTGGCGCCAGACATAGGCCAGGCCCTCCTTCATCAGCGCCCAGCGCGAGCCGGGATTGACGACGGGCTGGCCGCTCTTGCGGATCAGGATCACCGCCAGCGCCGAGACCAGGTAAAGGCCGAAGGTGGTGAAGTAGGCGTAGCTGGTCGACTTGGCGACGAGGAAGCCGCCGGCCGCCGGGCCGATGATCGAGGCGGTCTGCCAGGCCAGCGAATTCCAGGCGATGGCGCGGGGCAGGAGCGCGCGCGGCACCAGCATGGGCCCGAGCGCGGTGTTGGCCGGGGCGAAGAAGGCGCGCGCGCAGCCGAACAGGAAGCCCACGAAAAGCAGCAGCGGGACCGAGGCCCAGCCCTGCCAGGTGGCGACGGCGAGCGTGAGCACCGTGCCGATCTCGCCCGCGAAGCAGAACAGCAGCACCTTCTTGCGGTCGTGGCGGTCGGCGGTCTCGCCGGCCGGCAGGGTCAGCAGGAAGACCGGGATGAAGGCGGCCAGGCCGATCATGCCGACCAGGAAGGCGCTTTCCTGCACCGAGCGGGTCTGGCGCGCGATGGCGTACATCTGCCAGCCCATGGCGACGGACTGGATCTGGGCGGCGAAGCTGCCGGTCCAGCGCGAGATCCAGAAAGCCAGGTAGTCGCGCTCCTTCAGGAGCGCGCGGGCCGAGGGGACGGTGTCGGGAGATGTCTCGGCCATGGGAGGCGCTGAAACTGCCCTGCGTTGGGGCGTGGGGCAACCGGCTTACCTCCCCCGCGCCGCCTGCCTCCCCCTCCCGCCATTGCTGCCGCAATGGGGGAGGTAGGATTGACGCAGAGGTCTTGGGGTCTTACCTGCGCGCCTTCCGTTGGCGGGCGAAAGGGCCCCTGACATGCAACTGCGACGACGCCGGGCTTAAAGCCTCCCTCGAACCGCTCGCCGGGCGGCGCATTGGCGCTCCGGCGACTCCTGTCGCACCCGCAGTCCAGTCTAGAGCCCATGACCCTACAGCCTTCCGCGCCGGCCCCGGCGCTCGTCATCCAAGCCGAACAGCCGCAGGACGGCCCGCGGGTCGACGCCCTGGTCGACCGCGCCTTTGGGCCCGGCCGCTTCACCAAGGTCTCCGAGCGGGTGCGCGAGTTCGCGACCTTCGCGCCGGAGCTGTCGGTCTGCGCCTGGTCGGGCGATCGCCTGCTGGGATGCGCGCGGATGTGGCGCGTGCGGGTGGGCGGCGAGGGGGTGACGTTCCTCGGCCCCTTCGCGGTCGAGCAGGGGGAGCGCAACGCGGGCTTCGGCGCGCGGATGATCGCACGGGCCTGCGAGGCGGCCGCCGAAGCCGGCGAGACCCATGTCGTCCTGGTCGGCGACGAGCCCTACTTCAGCCGCGTCGGCTTCTCGACGGCGGCCGGGGCAAAGGTGCGGATGCCCGGGCCGGTCGACCAACGCCGGGTGCTGGTCCGCGCGCTGACGCCGGACGCGGGGGAGCTGGCCGGGATGGTCGGGCCGCTCTGACCTTCCTTTCCCAATCTTGGGAAAGGGGGACCATCGGCCGAGCGAAGCGCAGAGCCGATGGTGGAAAGGGCAAGCAGCAAGCTCGGCATGTGAGGCCTTCCCTCTCCACCGCTCGCTCTTCGGCGAGCGGTCCCCCTCTCCCGCTGCGCGGGAAAGGAAGGGCGGCTTGAGGCCGGGGGCGGCGAGCCCTACCTTGACGACATGGCGGATTCCCCGGGCAAGGCCGGCCTCGATGGCGTGATCGCCGCGGCGAAACAGGCGCCCGGTCGTGGGCTGCCCCCCGTGCACCTGTGGAACCCGCCTCACTGCGGCGAGATCGACATCGTCATCCGCAAGGACGGCGTCTGGTTCCACGAGGGGACGCCGATCGGGCGCGAGGCGCTGGTGCGGCTGTTCTCGACGGTGCTGCGCAAGGACCCGGACGGCATCCACCTGGTGACGCCCGTCGAGAAGATGAAGATCACCGTCGAGGACGCGCCCTTCGTGGCGACCCGGGTCGATCGCGAGGGTGGGGCGCTGAAGTTCCTGACCAATGTCGGCGACGAGGTCGAGGCGGGGCCGGAGAACTACATCCGTGTCGAGATGGGCAAGGACGGCGAGCCGCGGCCCTACGTCCACGTGCGCCGCGGCCTGGAGGCGCTGATCGCGCGGCCGGTGTTCTATGAGCTGGTGGAGATGGCCGAGGAGCGCGACACGCCGGACGGCCCGACGCTGGGCGTGGCGTCGAACGGCGCCTGGTATCCCGTCGGGCCTGCACGGGCCCATCAACTGTGAGCCTGCGGGGCGGGCGCGGCGACCTTCGCGACTGGATCGGCGAGCATCTCGACCCGCTGGAGGCGCACGACCCCAAGCTGATCGGCGAGGTGCGTTCGGACTTCGACCTCTCCAAGGCCTATGGGCCGAACGAGCTCGACGGGCCGCTGACGCCGGCGGCGGTGCTGATCGGCCTGGTGGAGCGCGAGGCGGGCCTGTCGGTGATCCTGACCCGGCGGGCCGACACCCTGCGCCGCCACACCGGCCAGATCGCCCTGCCGGGCGGGCGGCGCGACCCCGGCGAGACGCCCTGGCAGACGGCGCTGCGCGAGGCGCATGAGGAGATCGGGCTGGAGCCGCGGTTCGTCAGCGTCGCGGGGCTGTCGACGCCCTACCGCACCGGCACCGGCTACCTGATCACGCCGGTGGTGGGCTTCGTGCGGCCGGGCTTCACGCTCACCGCCAATCCGGACGAGGTGGCCGACATCTTCGAGACGCCCTTCGGCTTCCTGATGGACCCGGCCAACCTGGAGGAGCATGAGCGCGAGCTCCCGAACGGCGAACGGCGGCGGTTCTACGCCTACACCCACGAGGACCGCTTCATCTGGGGCGCGACGGCGGGCATGCTGCGGGCGCTGTACGACCGCCTGTACGGAGCCGCCGTTGCCTAGGATCGTGCTCACCCGCCTGCTCCTGATGGCGCTGCCGTTCGTCATCTGGTTCGTCTGGCGCGAGGTCGCCCGGCGGACCGGCCGGCCCATGGGCTCGACCCCCTACGCCTGGCTGGTGGCGGCGGGCGCGGTGCTGGTCGGGCTGTCGCTGATCGGCACGGTGGTCTTCCACCCGGACAACCGCGACGAACGCTATGTGCCCGGCGAGGTCACCGCGAGCGGCGCGGTGACGCCCGGACACTTCGAGAAGGTCCCGGCCCCTAAATGAGCGAGACGATCGGCCAGCGGCCCTGGATGACGACGCCTGAGCTCGGCGCGGTGCTGGACGCCCTGGAGGCGGCGGGCGGGGCGGACTGCGCGCGCTTCGTCGGTGGCTGCGTGCGCAACACCATCATCGGCCGCCCGGTGGGCGACATCGACATCGCGACGCGGCTGACGCCGCAGGCGGTGACCGAGGCGCTGCAGGCGGCGAAGCTGAAGGCCGTGCCGACCGGCGTGGAGCATGGCACGGTCACCGCCGTCAGCGGCGGCCAGCCCTTCGAGATCACCACCCTGCGCCGCGACGTGGCGACCGATGGGCGCCGTGCGGTGGTGGCGTTCACCGACGACTGGACCCTGGACGCCCAGCGGCGGGACTTCACCCTGAACGCGCTCTATGCGCGGCGCGACGGCAGCCTGTTGGATCCGACCGGCCGGGGTCTGGCCGACGCGCGGGCCGGGCGGATCGTCTTCGTGGGCGACGCCGAGCAGCGGGTGCGGGAGGACTACCTGCGCATCCTGCGGTTCTTCCGGTTCCTGGCCTGGTACGGCTCCGGCCCGCCGGACGCCGCGGCGCTGGCGGCCTGCGAGACCCTGCGGGGGAACATCAAGACGCTGTCGGCGGAGCGGGTGTCGAAGGAGCTCCTGAAGCTGCTGGCCGCGCCCGACCCGCGCGAGACGGTGGGCCTGATGGCGCGGGTGGGCGTGCTGGGCGAGGTGCTGCCGGCGCCGATCGATCTGGCGCGGTTCGAGGGCCTGGTGGCGATCGAGGACGACCAGCTCTTCGAGACCGACGCGGTGCTGCGGCTGGCGGCCCTGTTGCCCGACGACCAGGTGGGCGCGACGCAGTTCGCCGAGCGGCTTCGCCTCTCCAACGCCGAGCGCGACCGGATCGTGGCGGCGCTGGCGCCGACGCCGGCCTTCAAGAGCTGGATGAGCCCCAGGGAGATCCGCCGCGCCCTCTACCACCTGGGGCCGCAGGCGTTTCGCGACCGCGCCAAGCTGGCGTGGGCCCGGTCGGGGCGCACGGCCACGACGCCGCAGTGGCGCGGCATGATCGCGCTGGGCGAAGGCTGGACGGCGCCGGCCTTCCCGCTGACCGGCGAGGACGTGATCGCCGCGGGCGTGCCCAAGGGCCCGATGGTCGGCCAGGTGCTGCGCGAGGTGGAGGACTGGTGGATCGACCACGACTTCATCGACGACAAGCTCTCGACCATCGAGAAGCTGAAGGCGGTGGCGCAGGGGATGGCGTTTTGAACCCCGCCAAGTTGAAATTGGGCATCCTCAAGACGGGTCGGCCGCCGTCGAGCTGCATCCCGCAGTTCGGAACCTATCCCGACATGTTCGAGCGGCTGCTGGGGCCGGAGGCCTACGACTACCGCGTCTACGCCGCCGACGAGGGCGAGTTGCCGCGGAGCCCGACCGAATGCGACGCCTATCTGGTCACCGGGGCGGCGGCCGGCGTCTACGAGCCGCTGCCGTGGATCGCGGCCGCTGAGGACTTCCTGCGCGCGGCCAGGGGCCAGGCGGCGCTGGTCGGGATCTGCTTCGGCCATCAGCTCATGGCCCAGGCCTTCGGCGGCCGGGTGATCAAGTCGCCCAAAGGCTGGGGCCTGGGCGAGCAGGACTATGAGATCAAGCTCCACGAGCCGTGGATGGATGCGGGCGTGACCAGCATCCGGCTGCCGGGGTCGCACCAGGACCAGGTGGTCGAGGCGCCGCCGGGCGCGCAGGTCTGGGCCGGCAGCGCGTTTTCGCCGCTGGGCGCGCTGGTCTGGCCGGGCGAGCGGGCGATGTCCCTGCAGCTGCACCCGGAATTCGAGCCGGCCTATGCGAGCGCGCTGATCGAGAACCGGCGCGGGAGTCTCTACGCGCCCGCCGAGGCCGACCGGGCGATCGCCAGCTACCGAGGCCCGGACGACCGCGCGCGGGTCGGCGGCTGGATCCGCAATTTCCTGAGCGCCGCAACGTAAGGCCGCTTCAGCGGTTTGATCCGCAGACCCCTAAAACGGAAGCGGACATGCGGCGCTGGAAACTCCTGATCATCGCGGCAAGCGCCGCGGCCGCGCTGGTGGTCGGCATCGGCAGCCGCCCGCAGCCGGAACAGGTCGATCTGCTCGCCTTCCTGACCAATGCCCTCAATGCCATTACTTAGACACATGAATTAAAAGACATGGTTAACGCCCGTTAACTATAAGCCGAAGGCCATCCCGTTAAGAAAAAGACGGATTGACTTTGATTCCAGCCTGCTGAATATAGTTTACGATTAGTAAACATGAGGTTGGGGTCATGCTTCGATCAGGTTGGGTCGCGCTGTGCGCGGCCGGGGTGGTGGCGACGGCGGGCCAGGCCGCCGCGACGGACATGTTCACCTTGGGGAACACCAACGGCGGCGACGGCGGGGTGACCCTGATGTCAGGCGGCGGCTTCGACGTGTTCGGGTCCGACAACGGGCACCCCGTGGGCTTCGGCGGCCCGATCGCCAACCTGACCAGCTATGTGGCGACGTCGGGCGTGGCCCAGACGCTGACGTTCGACTGGACCTACACGACCCACGATCTCTCAGGCGCGCAGTACGACCCGGGCGGCTACATCGTGAACGGCGTGCAGCACCAGGTGTCGCCCCTCAGCAGCGATCCGATCGAGTTCCTCAGCAGTTCCGGCCAGGTGACGCTGAACCTGGCGGCGGGCGACACCTACGGCTTCTACATCTTCTCGACGGACTCCGAGGCCGGCCGCGCCGACATCGCGGTGACGCCGGCGCGGGGAGCCCTGAACGCGGAATCCATCGCCGCCGTCCCCGAGCCCGCGACCTGGGCCCTGATGCTGACCGGCTTCCTCGGCCTCGGCCTGGCGCTGCGGCGGCGGCGGGCGGGATTGGCCGCCGCGGCCTGAAGCGGGCTAAGCCGTCGGGCGACCGGCGCCTCCGCCGCGGAGGCTCCGCCTTGCAGACTTCGATTCGACGATGGGCGGCGCGGGGCGCGGCCGTCTTCTGCCTCGCCTTCGCGGCCTTCCAGGTGGCGCTCGCCCTTGGCGCGCCGCTTGGCGACATCGCCTGGGGCGGCTCGACGCCGGTGCTGGCCGCCTCGATGCGTTGGGCGAGCGCCGCGGCAGCCGTCTATCTCCTCGTGGCGGCGGGTCTGATGGAGGCCCGCGCAGGCGACTGGGCCGGCGCCTGCCAGGGTGGTTGCCGTTCGCCTTCAACGTCTTCCTGGCGCTGCAACTCGCGCTGAACACCCTGGCCAACCTCGCGGCGAAGAGCGGGGCGGAGCGCTACGGCATGGGGGCGGCCTCGGCGGCAGGGTGCCTGCTTTGCCTCCTGGCCCTCGTTCCGGCGCGCAGGGCCTAGGGCCAGCGGACCAGGGGCGGCATGGAGGAGAGCAGGGTCTCGATGTTGGCGCCCTGCTTGAAGCCGAACATCGTGCCGCGGTCGTAGAGCAGGTTGAACTCCACATAGCGGCCGCGGCGGACGAGCTGCTCGTGGCGGTCGTCATCGGTCCACGGCTCGTTCATGCGGTGGCGGACGATCTTCGGATAGACGTCCAGGAAGGCCTCGCCGACCGCTCGGGTGAAGGCGAAGTCCTTCTCGAAGTCGCCGGAGTTGTGCTGGTCGTAGAAGATGCCGCCGACGCCGCGAGGCTCCTTGCGGTGCGGCAGGAAGAAGTACTCGTCGCACCAGGCCTTGTACTTGCCGTACCAGTCGGGATCGAAGGCGTCGCAGGCGCCGCGCATGGCGGCGTGGAAGAGGACGGCGTCGTCGGCTTCCTGGCTGCGCTGCTCGTCCAGGGTCGGCGTCAGGTCCGCGCCGCCGCCGAACCAGCTCTGCGCGGTCGACAGGAAGCGGGTGTTCATGTGCACGGTCGGCACCCGCGGGCTGCGCGGATGGACGATCAGGCTGATGCTGGCCGAGACATAGGAGGGGTCCTTGTCGGCGCCGGGCATGGTCGCGGCCATCTCCGGCGAGAATCGCGCGGCGGCGGCGGAGGTGTGCACCCCGGCCTTTTCGAAGAGGCGGCCGGTGAAGTGGCCGCCGATGCCGCCGCCGGTCCCGGTCTCCCGCGTCCAGGGGCGCATGTCGAAGCGGCCAGGCGGGTCCGGATAGAGCTCGTCCGGCGCCTCGTCCTCCAGGCGCTCGAGCTCGGCCACGATGCGCTGCTGCAGGGCCTCGAACCACGCCTTGGCGCGGGCGCGGCGCTCGAGCACTTCAGGGGGCAGTGAAGAAGGCGGTGACGTCATGGGGCGCTTGCTAGCCGGTCGGGGCGGTGGTTGGGAAGCCGTCGGTCTGCCGAAGCGCCTCGGAAAGCGCGATGGCGGCGCTGACCGTGACGTTCAGCGACCGGGCGCCGGGCGCGAGCGGGATGTAGAGGCGGGCGTCGGCGGCGGCATGAACCTCCTCCGGGACGCCGGCGCTCTCGCGGCCGAACAGCAGGGTGTCGCCCTGGCGGAATTCGAAGCCGTGCAGCGGCGCCGCGCCGCGGGTGGTGAAGAGCACGAGGCGGCCGGACTTCCGCTCCGGCGCCGAGAGGAAATCGGCCCAGCCGGCGTGCCGCGTGAGGCTCGCGAGCGCGCCGTAATCCATGGCCGCGCGGCGCACGCCGGCGTCGGAAAGCGGGAAGCCGCAGGGCTCGATCACGTCGACGGATACGTCCAGGCAGGCCCCCAGCCGCAAAGCCGCACCGAGGTTTTGCGGAATGTCCGGTTGAAAAAGGGCCAAACGCATTCTAAGCGAACCGCGACGGGTACGGCCGGGCTGGCAGACGAATCACGGAAGACGCCTCGCAGGGTTTCGCGGGGGCTTCCGTTCAGTGCGTCCTGGACGACCCCGTCGTGACAATTAGGCCCTTACCGGAGCGTCCGGCAGGGTTCAAAGACTTCAAGAGGCCCCGGACGTCGTCGGGGCTGCGAAACGAAGGGTAGCTTTGGTGGCTGACACCGTCGCGGGCGCAAATCCCGATCCGCATGTCTCTGGCGACGATCCCAATCGTCGTGACTTCATCCACATCGCCGCCGGCGTCGCCGCCGCGGGCCTGGTCGGGGGCCTGGCGTGGCCGTTCATCGACCAGATGAACCCCGCGGGCGACACCCTGGCGCTGGCTTCGATCGAGTTCGACCTCTCCAAGGTCACCGAAGGCCAGCAGGTGGTGGTGAAGTGGCGCGGCAAGCCGCTGTTCGTGCGCTACCGTACGCCCAAGGAAATCGAAGCTGCGATCAAGGACGATCACGCCGACCTGCGCGATCCGGCCACCGACGAAAGCCGCCACAAGCCCGGCAAGGCCCAGTACCTGGTCCTGATCGGCGTCTGCACCCACCTGGGCTGCGTGCCGACCTTCCAGGGCGGCGACTACGGCGGCTGGCTCTGCCCGTGCCACGGCTCGGTGTACGACACCTCCGGCCGCATCCGCCGAGGCCCCGCGCCGAAGAACCTCGAGGTTCCGGACTACGCCTTCCTTTCCGACTCCAAGATCAAGGTGGGCTGATCAGATGAGCGGACATTCGACCTACGAGCCGAAGACCGGCTTCGAGCGCTGGCTGGACACGCGGCTGCCGATCATCCGGTTCGCCAACGACACCATCGTCACCTTTCCGACCCCGAAGAATTTGAACTACTGGTGGACCTTCGGCGGTGTGCTGGCGATGATGCTGGGGATGCAGATCGTCACCGGGATCATCCTGGCGATGCATTACGTCCCCCACGTCGATTTCGCGTTCAATTCGGTCCAGCGGATCATGCGGGACGTCAACTACGGTTGGCTGATCCGCAACCTGCACGCCAACGGCGCGTCGATGTTCTTCCTGGCCGTCTACATCCACATCTTCAGGAACCTCTACTACGGCTCATACAAGGCGCCGCGGGAGGTGCTGTGGATCCTGGGGTGCATCATCTACCTGCTGATGATGGGCACGGCCTTCTTCGGCTACGTCCTGCCGTGGGGCCAGATGAGCTTCCACGGGGCGGTCGTGATCACCAACCTGATCGGCGCGGTGCCGATCGTGGGCCCGTCGATCACCACCTGGCTGTGGGGCGGCTTCGCGGTGGACGACCCGACGCTGAACCGCTTCTTCTCGCTGCACTACCTGCTGCCGTTCGTGATCGCCGGCGTCGTGGCGCTGCACATCTGGGCGCTGCATGTGCCCGGCAACAACAATCCGACCGGCGTGAACGTGAAGTCGCCGCAGGACACCGTCCCCTTCCACCCGTACTACACGGTGAAGGACGGCTTCGCGATTTCGGTCTTCCTGATCATCTACGCGGCCTTCGTCTTCTACATGCCCGACGCGCTGGGCGACGTGGCCAACTACGTGCCCGCCAACCCGCTGCAGACGCCGCAGCACATCGTGCCCGAATGGTACCTGTTGCCGTTCTACGCGATCCTGCGGGCGGTCCCGAACAAGCTGATGGGCGTCATCGCGATGGGCGGCGCCATCGCCACCCTGTTCGTCCTGCCGTGGCTGGACACGTCCAAGGTGCGCTCCATGCGCTATCGTCCGACGATCCGGCTCTGGTACTTCATTTTCATCCTGGACGCCCTGGTGCTGGGCATCTGCGGGGCGCACGCGCCCGACGAGCTCGTGATCCCCGGCGTCTCGGGCCTGCAGTTCCTCGATGCCGACCTCAACAGCTACGTGTGGCTGTCGCGGATCGCGGCGCTCTACTACTTCGCCTACTTCTGGGTGATCACCCCGCTTGTGGGCCTCACCGAGACACCGCTGCCGGTGCCGGAGTCGATCTCCGCCCCCGTCCTGTCGCATCCCGCCTCCGCGCCCGCCGGCGCCGTGGCGTCGCCTGAAAAGAGGGGTTGAGCCTGATGCTGCGCAAAGGTTTCGCGTTCGCGGCGCTCGGGCTTGCTCTCCTGGCCGGTCCGGCGTTCTCCGCCACGACCGAGAAGGAGCCCGCCGACGTCCACTGGTCGTTCGAAGGGCCGTTCGGCAAGTTCGACCAGCAACAGGTCCAGCGGGGCTACAAGGTCTATCGGGAGGTCTGCTCGGCCTGCCACTCGATGAACCTGCTCTACTTCCGCAACCTCGGGCAGAAGGGCGGACCGTTCTACGATCCGAAGTACCCGAACCCGAACAACAACCCGTATGTGAAGTCCCTGGCCCACGACATCACGGTCAAGGACGTCGACACGGACACCGGCGACGTGATCTCGCGGCCCGCCACGCCGGCCGACAAGTTCCCCGCGCCGTTCGCCAACGAATACGCCGCGCGGGCCTCGAACGGCGGCGCCCTGCCGCCGGACCTGTCGGTGATGGCCAAGGCGCGCGAAGGCGGCCCGGCCTACATCTATTCGATCCTCACCGGCTTCGTGGCCCCGCCGCACGGCATGACCGTGCCGGCCGGCAAGTACTACGACCCCTACATGCCGGGCGACATGGCGGCCTTCTGGACCGGCCCGAAGGACAAGATCCCGGAGGGCGGCTTCATCGCCATGCCGCCGCCGCTGGCGCCGGGCAAGGTGACCTTCGACGACGGCACGCCGTCGACGGTGCAGAACGAGGCCAAGGACGTGGCCGCCTTCCTGGCCTGGGCCGCCGAGCCCAAGGCCGAGGAGCGCAAGGCCTTCGGCCTGGGCGCGATGATCTATCTCCTGATCTTCGCGGGCCTGCTGTTCGCCAGCTACAAGAAGATCTGGCGGAACGTCTCGCACTAGGCGACGGCTTTCGAAGGACAGCGATGAGGGCCCCGGCGAACCGTCGGGGCCCTTTTCACATGAACAATCCCTAAGTTGCCTGGCTGGACCGGCGCGCCCATACGGCGCAGCTTCTGGACCGCAGGACTTGCCATGCCGACGTTCTCCCGCCTTCGAGGCCCAATTAGAGGTTCCGGCCCGCCCGCCGCGTGGCGCTGGCTGGCCGGCTACCTGGCCGTCTGGGGCGCGGCCACCGCCTACCTGGCCTTCAAGGGCGCCGACTGGACGTTCCCGTTCATCGCACTCGGCATCTTCGGGGGCGCGCTGACAGGGCTCGCCTTCGTGCTCACCCGCAACGCGCGGCCGCCGGCGATCCCGGTGCTGCGGCCCGGCGTGGAGCTGGCCGCGGTGCTGGGCTTCCTGGCGGCTTACGCGGTGGGATTCCTGGGCTTCGGCATGGGCGCCCTGCGCCACGCCATCCCCGCCGGGCGCGAGCAGGAGCTGCTGGTGCTGGCGGTGAAGCTTGTGGTCCACGTCGTGCTGCCGGTCGCGCTGTTGCTGGCGCTGGGGGCGCAGGTGCGGCCGCTCTTGCGCACCCACATCCGGCGGCCGGGCTTCTGGCCGCCGCTCGTGGTGTTGGGCCTGCTCATCCTGGCGCTCCTGAGCGTGGTCAGCCCGTCGCTGAAGCAGATCGCGGCCCTGCACGCCTCGGCCGCCACCCTCGCCTGGGCGGCGCCGGCGACCTTCGTCTGGCTCGCGCTGGAGGCGGGGCTCTGCGAGGAGTTCCTGTTCCGCGCGGTCCTCCAGTCCCGCCTGGGAGCCGTCTTGAAGACCGAGGTCGGCGCGGTGGTGGTCGGCGCCCTGCTGTTCGCGCTCGCTCACGTTCCCGGCCTCTTCCTGCGCGGCAATCCGGATGTGGACGGCTATTCCACCGACCTTTTGCAGGTGATCGCCTTCACGGTCGCCACCCTGTCGCCGATCGCGCTGCTGTTCGGGACGCTTTGGGCGCGGACCCGCAGCCTGCTCTTGATCGTGCTGCTGCACGCGGCGGTGGACGTGCTGCCGGGCGTCGCCGACTTCGTGAAGACCTGGGCAGGCTAGGGCGCGCCCAGCAGCAGCTTGCCGCCGGGGAAGTCGAACCGCAGGCGCCAGTGGGCGAGCAGCGGCGCGCCGATCTGGCCGATCAGCGCCGGGTCCTCGGCCTTGAGCAGGCCGGCCGGCAGGTTCTCCTGCAGCCCGCCGGCGAAGGAGAGCGCCCGCAGGCGGGGGCGTGAGATCCCGTAGGGATAGAGCTCCTTGGGTTTGGCCGCGCCGGGCGCGCTCGCCACCGCGTCGCTGATCCGAACGCCGACATCGGCGCCGGCGCCCGGCGTGAAGGCGCCAGTGCGCGCGTGCGCACCATCGGAAACCGATGCCGTGACCACCGGCCGTTCGGCGAGCCAGCCCATCGGCAGAACGATCTTCGAGTCGAAGCGCGGCGCGTGGGCGGGGTGCGAAAGCACGATACGGCAGGGCGAGAAGCTGACGTCCAATACGAAGGCCTTCAGCACGTCCGCGCCGATGACGCCGGCGATCGGGGTCGGAAGCGCACCGGTGCGCATGTCGAGGTCGGCGACGGCCACGGCCTGGCCCTCGACCGCCACGCCCGCCAGCCGCACCTCGCCGGTGAGCGCGGTCTCGGCGAAGCCCGCGGTCTGGGCCTGGGTCTCGGCCAGCAGGGTGTGCGGGGTGGCGGTGTCGAGGATGTAGTCGCCGCTCACGCCCATCACCTCGGCGGGCACGACGACGACGCCGTTCTCGAACCAGCACGCCGCCGCGGCGGCGCGGGCCGGGGTCGCGGCGGCGAGCGCCAGAAGGGCGAAAAGGGCGAGGCTTGAACGAGTCACAGGCAGATCACGCGAACGAGCATAGCCAAGGTCCGGAGATACGGCGACGGCGCCTTACGCTCGCCCAAACCCGACCTAGGATAAGGGTCATGGCCTTCACGCCCGCCTGGCGGAATTTCAAGCGCATGCAGGACCTGACGGTGACCGCCGCCAGCCTGATCTATGTCGCCGCGGCGATCGACGCCAACGCGCGCCTGCATGGCGGGCTGCCGGTGGTGCTGCGCTGGGTCGTGCTGTGGCCAGCCGCCTATCTCGGCTTTTCGCTGGCGATCCCGCTCTTGGTCGGGCCGATCAAGCGCTGGCTGACCAGGTACGTCTGGATGAGCTTCCAGGCGGGCTTCGGCCAGACGCCGGGGTCGGTGGTGGTGGGCGTGGCCCTGCTGCTGGGCGCGGGCCTCTTCATCTGGGAGGAGGTCGGCCGCGCGGCGCGGGCGGGCATGGTCGGCGCGAACGTCTTTTCAGCCTATGCCGCCGGTATCGGCATCCTGGCCGCCCAGGCGATCCTGGTGCGGGCGCTGGAGGACGTGCCGGACGTGCAGGCCAAGATCGTGGAGCGCTAGACTCGCCCCCTCTGTCACCTTCGGCGACACCTCCCCCGCCAGCGGGGGAGGAGCGAGAGGCGTCAAGCTCCTCCCCTGTCGCGAAGACGACTAGGGAGGTGTCAGCGAAGCTGACGGAGGGGGCGCTTGGTCGTCAGCTTTCCCCGCGCACGCCGCTGTTGCGGGAGAAGTGGGCGAGGGTGCGGAGTTTCGACAGGCGCGCGGAGTCCTCGTGGAAGCCGTTGGGGGCGACGAAGGCGTGGCCGGCCTCGTACATGTAGACCGGCAAGTCCGGGTGGGCGGCGCGGACCTTTTCGACGTCGTCGGGCGGGATCAGTTCGTCGATCTTGCCCAGGTGCAGGATGGTCGGGACCTGCGGCGTCTCGTCCAGGTAGTCGACGATCTGGCCGCCGTAGAAGGAGGCGACGGCGGCGAGGCCCGTGCAGCGGGCGGCCGCCAGCCAGGCGCTCGTGCCGCCGAAGCAGAAGCCCATCAGGAAGACCGGCGGCGCCAGCGCGTCGATCGCGGCCTGCACAAGATCCAGCACCTCCGCGCCCCAGCGGGTCTGCTCGCCGAAGCTCATCTGCCGGGCCATCAGGGCGGAGTCGCTGTCACGCTCCGCGAAGCCGGGCTGGAAGCGGGCGAAGAGGCTCGGGACCAGGGTCTCGTAGCCGAGCTCCGCGTAGTCGTCGGCGAGGCCGCGCAGGTGCGGCGTCACCCCCCAGATCGCGTGCAGGATGACGAGGCCCCCGCGCCGCGCGTCGGGCACGCCGGCCCGATAGGCGTCGAATTCGAAGCCGTCGCGGGCGCTGGCCAGGCGGACGGTCTCGCCCATCTGCGTCAGGCCTTGTCGAAGAGCTCGAGGGTGCGGTGGCGGGCGAGGTCGGCGGCCTCGGCGTTGTAGCGCTCCGGGCTCTCGTTGTTGAAGCCGTGGCCGGCGCCTTCGTAGATGTAGACGGCCGTGTCGGGGTGGTGCTCGCCCACCGCCTTGGCGACCTCGTCGGCCGGGATGCCGCCGTCGGTGCGGCCCAGGTGGACGATGGTCGGGCAGGCGAGCGGCAGGGCGGCGTTCGCCTGCACCATGCTGCCGTAGTAGCTGGAGGCGGCGGAGATGCCCTCGACCTTGCTGGCGGCCATCCAGGTCAGCGAACCGCCATAGCAGTAGCCGACCACGCAGACCTTCTCGCTCCCCGGCTTGGTATTAGGGCTCTTCAGGAAGTCGCGGCAGGCGGCGATGTCGCCCATGGCCTGGTCCATCGGCGTGCCCATGGCGTGCGCCACGCCGGCCTTGATGCCCTCGGGATCGTGGTGCGCCAGGAAGCACGGCTCGCGGCGGTCGAACATCGAGGGCGCGATCGCCTCGTAGCCCATCTTGGCCCAGCGGCCGACGTCGGCGCGGACGTATTCGTCGAGGCCGAAGATCTCCTGGATGACGATCACCCCGCCCTTGCGCGGGGTGAAGGCGGGCTCGTGGTAGGCGGAGAACTCGAAGGCGTCCGCCCCTGCGATCTTGATTGTCTCGCCCATGGTCGTTCTTCCCTCAGATTTTGAAGCTCAGCTCAGTTTTCCAAGAACCGTCATCCCGGACGGCCTGCAGGGCCGAGCCGGGACCCAGGGCGGCCGCATTGCCCATTCCCCTGGGTCCCGGCTCTCCGCTTCGCTGCGGCCGGGATGACGTGAGAGGGGCAGCTTCGATCCAGCCATGCCTCGTTAGACGTTGAAGCGGAAGTTCATCACGTCGCCGTCCTTGACGACATACTCCTTGCCTTCCTGGCGCAGCTTGCCGGCGTCGCGGGCGCCTGCCTCGCCCTTCAGACGGACGTAGTCGTCGAAGGCGATGGTCTCGGCGCGGATGAAGCCCTTCTCGAAGTCGGTGTGGATGACGCCGGCCGCCTGCGGGGCGGTGTCGCCCTTGTGGATGGTCCAGGCGCGCGCCTCCTTGGGGCCAGCGGTGAAGTAGGTCTGGAGGCCCAGCAGGTGGTAGGCCTCGCGGATCAGCTTGTTCAGGCCCGGCTCGGTGAGGCCGAGCGTCTCCAGGAACTCGCCGCGCTCGGCGGCGTCGAGCATGGCGATCTCGCTCTCGATCTGGGCGGAGATGACCACGTGGTCGGCCCCGTCGCGCTGGGCGCGCTCGGCGACCAGGCGGGACATGTCGTTGCCGGTGGCGGCGGAGGCCTCGTCGACGTTGGAGACGTAGAGGGCGGGTTTGGACGTCAGGAGCTGCAACATCCGCCAGGCCTTGTCGTCCTCGGCGGAGACCTGGGCCTTGCGGGCCGGGCGGCCGGCGTTGAGCTCGGTGAGCGCGAGCTGGACGAGGCGCAGGGTCTGGGCGCTTTCCTTGTCGCCGGCCTTGGCGCGCTTCTCGAGGTTGACGACGCGCTTCTCCAGGCTTTCGAGGTCGGCCAGCATCAGCTCGGTCTCGATGGTCTCCAGGTCGGCCAGCGGATCGACCTTGCCCTCCACGTGGGTGACGTCGTCGTCGATGAAGCAGCGGGTGACGAAGGCCACCGCGTCGGTGTCGCGGATGTTGGCCAGGAACTGGTTGCCCAGGCCCTCGCCCTTGGAGGCGCCGCGCACCAGGCCCGCCACGTCCACGAAGTTGATCCGCGCGGGGATGATCTCCTTGGAGCCGGCGATCTCGGCCAGCGCATCCAGGCGCGGCTCGGGCACCGCCACGTCGCCGACGTTCGGCTCGATGGTGCAGAACGGGTAGTTGGCGGCCTGCGCCGCGGCGGTCTGGGTGAGGGCGTTAAACAGGGTCGACTTGCCCACGTTGGGCAGGCCGACGATGGCGACTTTCAGGGCCATGCAAGTCTTTCGGAGAACGTGAAGGCGAACGGTCGGGCGACCTAGCACGGGCGCGGCGATTGCGACAGGGCAGGCTCGCGCGCAGGGCGAAGGGACTTGGCGCCGCCTTCCGGTCGTGCAGGGATATGGACTTGATTAGGCGGGATTTAGTTCATGCGTAAGTCGAAAGTCGCTGCACTGGCGGCGCTTGTCTTGCTGACGGCGGCGCCGGTCGGGGCGCAGGCGGCGCAAACCCTGTCGCTGTCGTTCACGGGCGTGACCGCGGGAATTACAAGCTCCGTCAGCCCGAACCTGTCGTTTCCCTCCACATCCACGGCGACGTTTGCCGGGCCGGTGACGATCGACCTGTCGATCGCCGACTATCTGGCCGATCCCTACGTCTCGGACTTCTCGATCCACTGGTGGCCAGCAGCCGCACCGCCCTTCACGACGGGTTGGTCCGCGACGGGCTCGCCCTCCTCCGTGGACTCGTTCACCAACAAGACGTTCTTTTCCACCGTCGATCTGAGTGAGACGGGTGGGTCGATCCACATCGTCCCAAGCGTGGGGTACGTCGGCTACTTCGATGGAGAGTTCATCCTCGACATCGACTACACGCTGCTCTTCCCGCACCCCCTGACGTCATCCTACGCCACCGACCTGGTCGGCGGGGTTGGCTCGGTCAATTTCAGTCTCAATCAAGAATATGACCCGAGCGTCGGCTATTACGACGGCGGCGGAGGAGGGCGTTTCCAGATCACCGGCGTGACGGCCGTCGCCAGCCCCGGCGTGCCGGAACCGGCTGTGTGGGCGTTGATGGTCGTGGGCTTCTTCAGCCTGGGTTTGGCGCTGCGGGCGCAACGCCGAAGGCTGCGGCTCGCCGCTTAGGTTCCAGGTCGCGCGGATCGGGCCTAGCGCGCGGGCTCGCGGTATGATCGGCTGAGGCTTCGCTTTCGCCGATCAGGAGGCCGCCATGCGCCGTTCAGCCTATCTCGCCGCCGTGTTCGTGCTTGCATCCGCCGCCCCCGCGCTCGCTGAAAAGCTGAGCGTGCCGATGGCGCTCGCCACCCCGACCGGCAAGGGCGCCGAGGTCGGGACCGTGACCTTCAACGACAGCAAGGGCGGGGTCTCGATCAAGCTCGACCTGCACGGCCTGCCGCCCGGCGAGCACGGCTTCCACGTCCACGAGAAGCCCTCGTGCGATCCGGCGACCGCCGCCGACGGCAAGGTGACGCCGGCCGGCGGGGCGGGCGCGCACCTCGACCCGGCCAAGACGGCGATGCACATGGGCCCGGCCGGCGAGGGCCACCTGGGCGACCTGCCGAAGGTGACGGTGGCCGCCGACGGCACCGCGAAGGAGACGCTAAAGGCCCCGCGCATCAAGAGCGTGGCCGAACTGCATGGCCACGCGCTGATGCTGCATGCGGGCGGCGACAACTATTCCGACCAGCCGGCGCCCCTGGGCGGCGGCGGCGCCCGGCTGGCCTGCGGCGTCGCGCCCTAGGCGCCGCGCGAGGCCGGTCAGGGCTGTGGGCGATCGGCGGTCGCCAGCCTGGCTTGCGCGTCGGCGAACATGGCCTTGAAGCGCGCATCGTCGCGGAGAGGATCCAAGTCCGGGTCGACGAGCGCGTGCTGCAGCTCGCTGTGGGTCGCCGTCGCCAGATAGGGCGCCAGCAGATCGTTGGCGCCTTCGACGTCGCCAAGGTGCAAGCTCAGCGCGCAGACGAGATTGTAGCGCATGCTCCGGTTTTCCGGATCGATCAGCAGGGCGCGGGCGATCCATTCGCGAGCCCGCGCGTGCTCGCCAAGGGCGGCCAGGGCGCTGGCGCCCATGCCCATGGCCTGGCCGTTGCTTTGATCGTCCGCGACCGCTCGCTCGGCGCGCTCCAGCGCCAGGCGAGCGCTGCGGAGTTCGCCCTCCCGGTCACCCACCGCAGCGTAGCAGGTGACCAGCATCCCGGGCGCTCCGAAGGAGGTCTCGCTGAGCGTCGCCGCCGCCTCGAAGAAGCGGATCGCATCGGACAGGCGCTGCTGCCGGAAACGGATAAAGGCCGCGCTGAAGTTGACGTCGTAGGACTCAGGGTCCAGGCGCAGCGCGAGCTCCAGCTCCGCGTCCGCCTCGTCGCGGCGTCCATAGGTATCGAGATGCCGGGCCTTCACGGCGTGAGGCTCCGCAAGGTTCGGATCGAGCGAGAGGGCGCGCTCGGCGGCGGCGAGGCCGTCATCGGACGCCCCGTGGCGGAAGTGCAGCGTCGTCTGGGCGAGCGCCATCAGGGCCCAGGCCTGGGCGTAGGCCGGGTCGATGCCGACGGCGCGGCGGGCGAGCCGCAGCAGCTCCTCAAGCCCGACGCGATCGCTGTTGCCGCTCACCCAGTGGCGCCGCGCCATCAGATAGAGGTTGTAGGCGTCGACATTGTCCGTGCCGCGCCGGCCGATCGCGGACTTCTCGGCGGGCAGCAGCTTGAGCCGGAGCGCGCTGACGATCGCCTGGGAAATCTCGTCCTGCAGGGCGAAGATGTCGGTGAGGTCGCGGTCGTACCGCTCGGCCCAGATGTGGCTGTCGGCGGCGCCTTCGATCAGCTGGGCGGTGATGCGTACGCGGTTCCCGGCCTTGCGGACGCTGCCTTCCAGCACATGGCTGACGCCAAGCTGCCGCACGATCTGGCGGACGTCGACGTGCTTGCCCTTGAACTGGAAGGCGCTGTTGCGCGACACCACCGAGAGCGAGGAGATATTGGACAGGTCGGTGATGATGTCTTCGCTGATGCCGTCGCTGAAGTATTCCTGTTCAGGATCGCCGCTCATGTTGGCGAAGGGCAGAACGCATACCGAATGCGAGCGGCCGGCCGGGCGAGGCCGGGGCTCCTGAACGTCGCTCGACTGAGGCCGGGCTTGGCCCGCATCGCCGCTCGACGTCAGGTCGGCGATGCTGCCGACGACCTTCAGCCAACCTGACGCCTGATGATCGCCGGTCCAGCCGGTGAGGTCGGCGCATTGGATCTGATCGAAGGGCATCGGCAGCCTGGCGCCGTCGACGGTGAGCTGGACCAGCTTGTGGTCGCCGCGCGCCCGCTCGGCTTCCGAACGGACCCACTCCGATCTTGCGGCGTCGGCCGACCAGATGACGACCACGGCCTTGGCGGACCGCAACCGCTCATCGATCACGTCGGCATAGGGGCGATGCGCCGGCAGCTCGTCGTCGCGCCAGACCTGGTAGCCCAGGCCGCGCAGGGCGTCGGCCACCTGTCGCGCCTGCGCTTCCGTAGAGCGCGCATAGGAGATGAAAACGTCCGACATACTGCGAGGGCGCCGCCTGATCGCCGCTGCGAACCCTAGCTAGGCCACGCCGCGGCGAGCAAGAGAAAGGTCAGTCGTTCCGGCCTTCAGGCTCCGACCCGCGCCCCCGGCCCAAGTCAGTTCCGCGCTCGCCCTCGTGGTTCGTCTCCACATCGATCGCGTCGCGGTCGTCGCGCCCACATTATGGAATGTTATAAAGTATAGAACATTATTGTCTTCAAGGATGCAGAGTCTACGTCAAAGAGAAATTGGATTCTCGCTTTGAACGCGAGTCCTATTTACATCATTGTCCCTGACAAATAGCTTTGAAATTGAGGCGAGAACTCGCCCAGCCGAGGGGCTCGGCTCAGGATTATGGGGGATTGCATGATTTCCAAACTTGCCGGAATCGCCGCGGGGGCGGCGATCACCTTGGCGCTGGCGTCCACGGCGCACGCGACCATCGTCGACATTTCCGCCACGGGCGGGCCAACGGTCGTCACCTTTGGGCCGGGGACCTATCAGGTCGAGTGGATCGGCGTGGCCGACGGCGGCGCCTTCGACGCCTGGAACCCGAGTTGCCCGACCGGGGATTGCACCGGAGGCTGGCGCGACGTGTTCCGCGCCAGCACCGATCCGGGCCCCAACCCGGAGCTCAGCGTCTTCTCGGTCGTCGGCCCGACCTACGCCACGGCGCTGGACGCGCTGGCCGGCTTCCAGTCGGCGCCTCAGATCCTCAACACCACCCTGACGTGGAACGGCTCCTTCTACGTGGACACCAACGACGAGCTCGTGCCACAGCCGCTGTTCGCGCAACTCGCTGGGCCGACGACGATCACTTTCACGGCCGGGGACGGGACGCGCAACGACAACTTCGGCGGCGTGTCGCTGAGGTTCACCGCCGTCCCCGAACCGGCGACCTGGGCGGTCATGCTCCTGGGCTTCGGCGGCATCGGGGCGACGCTGCGCACGCGCCGTCGAAGGGCTCTGGCCGCAGCCTGAGTTCAGAGCGCGCGGGCTGCGAGGTCGCGCCAGGTCTGGGCTTCCTTGCGGAAGTGGCCGCGCAGCTTGGTCATCCGCTTGTCCAGCTCGGTGACAATATCGCGCGCCTCGTCGCGGCGGCCGTTGCGCGCCATGAAGGCGGCGTAGCGGGCCAGCGCCTCGAAGCCGGGCATGCGCTCGGACGCCCATTGGAAGGCGCGGTCCGCCTCGTCGGTGCGGCCCAGGCCTGCGTAGGCGCGGGCCATGGCGAGGGCTGCGGGCGGGGTGCGGCCGTGGGCCTCGTCGTCGCCCAGCTTTTCCAGCACGGCGAGCGCGTCGGCGGGCCGGTTCAGCTCCAGCAGCGCCTTGGCGAGGCCGAGCAGGAGCGCTGGGTCGTCGGCGTGGACGCCCTGCGCGGCTGAGCGATAGAGCGCCTCGGCTTCGGCGTGGTGGCCCAGGTGGGCGGCGGCGTGGGCCAGGCGCGACTGGTTGCGCACCGTCGGCGTCTCGTCGCAGGCGGCCTTGGCCTCGCGGTACTCGCGGTTCGGGTCCAGGGTCTCGCGCGCGGCGCGGCTGACCCGCTGGGCGGTGGTTCCGCCGAAGATGTCCGGCACCACGTTGAGCGCGAAATAGACCAGGCCGCCCAGCGGCTGGAACATGATGATGATCCACAGCCAGAAGCTGTCGCGGCCGGTCCTGACGGCGTGCCAGCAGAGCAGGATCGCGATGCCGATGGAAAGCAGGAAGGCCGGGATCATTGCGGGCTGGCGTCCCCAGTCTTGCGCTCTTGGGCGAGCTTGCGCGGGTCGGCCTTCTCGGCGGGCGCCAGGCGCATGACCTCGGTCTGGTACTTCTCGTCTTCGCCCTGGGCCAGCAGGGGTGCGGCGTCGGCCAGCGCCTGGATCAGCGGCTCGACCCACTTGAGGTCGGCCTTGTGGAAGTCGGAGAGCACGTGGCCGTGCACCAGGGTCTTGTCGCCCGGGTGGCCGGTGCCCAGGCGCGCGCGGCGAAAGTAGGGGCCGACCTGCGAGGTGATCGAGCGCACGCCGTTGTTGCCGGCCGCGCCGCCGCCCGCCTTCATCCGGAAGCGTCCGGGGGCCAGGTCGATCTCGTCGTAGAACACCACCAGGTCGGCGGGATCCATCTTGTAGAACTTCAGCGCCTCGCCGACCGCGCGGCCGGCTTCGTTGTAGAAGGTCTGGGGTTTCAGGATCAGCGTCTTCACCGGGCCGTCCGGCGTTTCTATGGCGCCTTCGCAGGCAAAGCTCTGGAAGCGCGAACGCTGGGGGCCGAAGCCCCATCGGCGCGCGATCTCGTCCACGGCCATGAAGCCGATGTTGTGGCGGTTCTTGGCGTAGGTCGCGCCGGGATTGCCCAGGCCGGCGATGAGCAGCATGCGGACGCTCCGATCAGGACCGGAGCGGCGGGACTACTCCTCGCCGCCTTCGGACGCGGCTTCCTCGGCCGGCGCTTCTTCAGCCGCCGCTTCGGCGCCTTCAGCGGGCTCCTCGTCGACCACCTCGGCCATGGCGCCGGCGATGGTCGCCACCACGGTCGTCGGATCGATGGCGAACTCGACGTTGGCCGGCAGCTTCAGGTCCGAAACGCGGATCGTGGCGCCGATGTCGAGGCCGGTCAGGTCGACCGCCAGCTCTTCGGGGATGTGGTCGGCGGTGCAGGACACCAGGACGTCGTGCAGCACGACGTTGAGGGTGCCCCCGCGCTTGATGCCGGGCGCTTCCTCGTGGTGCGAGAAGTGCACGGGCACGCCGATCTTGATCTGCTGGTGCTCGTCGACCCGGTAGAGGTCGAAGTGCCACGGCTGGTCGGTGACCGGATGCATGTCCACCGCCTTGGCGATGACCTGCTGCTTTTCGGCGCCGTACTTCAGGGTCACCAGGTGGCCCAGCAGCTTGCCGGTGTAGAGCGCCTTGCGGAACTCGTTTTCCTTGACCGCGATGGCCACCGGGTCCTTGTCGCCGCCGTAGAGCACGCCGGGAACCATGCCGGAGCGGCGCGTGTCGCGGGCGTTGCCCGTGCCAGTCTTTTCGCGCACTTCGACGTTCAGAACGATATCGGCCATGGCCTTGCCTCAAAACGAAACCGCCGCGCGAAGTGCGCGCGGCGATACATAACACGACCGCGGGGGCCGAAAGGGTGCGCGTAGATACACAAAAGCCTCCGCCCGCGCAACGGGCGGAGGGCTCAAAATCTCAGCGCTTCTTCTTCTTCGCCGGGGCGGGCTTCACCTTGGTGGAGGCTTTCAGCAGCGCGGCCTCGGCGGCCGCCTGCTCGCGCGGGTCCACCGGCGGGGTGACGCCGACGAACTTCATCAGGCACTGGCCGGTGTCCACCAGCACGTGCTGACCGAGGCAGAAGACGTCCTCGTAGTGCGGCTTGGCCACCGCCAGGCACTGGTAGAGGTTGAGCTTGGACATGTTCAGGCAGTTGGCGGCGTTGCCCTCGGTCAGGATCGGCATGACCTGGGCCAGGCTGGCGTCGTCGGCATAGCCCAGGGCGGCGAGCGCGGCGACCGCCAGGCTGCGGATCACCATCGGCGTGTAGGGCGGGCTCACCGTGTCGCCGGTCAGCCCCATGGGCGCGCCGCCGGTGACGGCCAGCTGCAGGCGCGAGGTCTCGGCCACCTCGCCCAGGCCCGGCGTGGAGGAGAGCTGCTTGGCCAGCGCGAGGCGTCCGTCGCGCCCGGCGACCTCGCTCTTGGACCAGGCCTCGCGCTGCACGTCGTAGGCGGCCTGGCGCACCGAGCGGCCGGACTCGATCAGCTTGCGCCCGTCGGCGCCGAGCGCGTTCATCACCAGGCCCGCGGCGTTGGCCGAGCCCGCGAAGCCCACGGCGTAGGCCGGGTCCTTCATCACCTCGTAGGCGATGGTGCGGCGCTGTTCGGGGTCGGTGACGAACTTACGCACGCCGGCCACATAGGTTGGGTCCTGCAGGGCCACGACCGCGCCGTAGGCGATGGCGCCGCGCAGGAGCTGGGTCGGTTCGTAGGACTCGCCGGTCTTCAGGCCCTCGGCCACGGCGGCGCCGTCGGGGAAGGCCGGTGAGATGGTGGTGGCGCGGGTGATGTAGGCCCGGTAGGCGCTGGCCTGCTCGACCACGCGCGCGGAGAGGTTCACCGAGGGGATCACGACCACCGGCGGGGGCGGCGGAGGCGGCGGCGGGGCCGGGGCGGCGCAGCCGGCCAGGACGGCGGTCAGGACCAGCGTGGCCGCGAGGCCAGCGGCGCTTCGCCCCTGCGGGCGGCGGGCGGAAAGTGCAGAGATCATCGGAAGGCCTTCCCCACGAACGCGTGGCGACTCAACTAGATTCGTCCCCCGACGAGATTGTGGCCTCGCACAGTAAACGCCTCCTGAGCAAGCGTAGCCGCGCAGGAAAGCGGACTCTTGGCATGATCGGTAAAGGCGGCCCGCGGGCTCGACCAAGCTCTCGCGGCCTAGTCGTCCCTCAGGAACACATCCTCGATCTTGAGCCCGAAGATCTCGGCGATGCGGAAGGCGAGCGGCAGGGACGGATCGAACTTGTCGTTCTCGACGGCGTTGATCGAGTTGCGCGAGATGCCGACCTTTTCGGCGAGTTCGGCTTGGCTCCAGCCCTTCTCGGCCCGAAGGACGCGGATGCGGTTCTTCATCGCGGGGTCCGGGTCGATCGCGTCACCGCCGGGCCGTCCACCAGATCGCGTGGACGACGGCCGTTCCAACCCCCTGCAGCAAGACGATCGCGCAGAACCCGAGCGCCAGCGAGAGGACGACGACAGTTCCGTCCGCCGTCATCCCGGGATGGTTTGCGAACCTGCCGACGGCGGCGGTCGCGAAGTCCTTGAAGGGCGGCAGCACCAGCAGCAGCCCGAACGCGACCTGACCGGCCGGCGCGCCCCATTGCGCGGCGAACGCGGCGCCCGCCTTCTGCACTTCGTCCAGTCTGCGCTGGGCGCGGAACGAGAGGTAGTTGGCGTAGGTCATCACGAAGACCACCACCGCCGCGGTGATCAGGAGCGCCGCCGGCTGGCCGATCGTCTTGAGCCATGGAATGGCCGCGAGGAATGCCGCCGGGACGAGCACGACGGGCGAAAACCAGAGCGCGCCGCGCCCCATTCTTGGCGCTGCAGTCATGACATGTGTCCTTTTCTAAATGACAAACAAACTTGTCATACCTGGACCTGCGACGTCAAGACCCCCGCGTCGGCGCTCCGCGCGGCGGTGCTTGGTCTGGCTTGCCTAAGTGGCCGCGAACGCCATCGCCGGCGGCCGGCTCCAGCGCCAGGCGGCGAGGCCGTAGAGCGCCGCGGATATCGCGCCGGCCGCCGCCTCCAGGCCCATCATGCCGGTGACGCCATAGCGCGCGTCCGCCGCGCCCAGCACGAAGGTCATCACCACCACCGGCAGATTGCACAGGCTCCCCAGAAGCGCGCCGACGGTCCCGCCGCTGCTTGTCTTCAGCGCGCTGAAGATGACCCCGGCGACAGCCGCCCAGGCGAAGCCGAGCAGCACGTTGTTCAGGATGATGAAGGTCACGAAGCAGACCGGCGTCCGGGGCGCGAGCGCCATGGCCGCTTCGCCGACCGCGCAGAGCAGTCCGCCCCAGGCCAGCATCACCTGGGGCGATCGGCGATCGCAGAGGTAGCCGCCGATCAGGCAGCCCGGGACGCTGGCGAGACCGGCCAAGGCGCCGGTCGTCGTCGCCGTCAGGTCGGCGGAGGCGTGCCACTGAGACGACACCGACGACACCAGCCCGAGGAACGAGCCCAATCCCATGGGCAGGGTGACCGCCAGGATCACCAGCAGGCCCGAGCGGCTGACCGCCAGCGCTCTGACCTCACGCACGAGTTCCCGGCCGACGGCCCGTATCGGCAGCGCCGCGCCGGGCCTCGGCGTGCGGATGACCAGCATCGGCCACGCGCAGGCCAGCACCCACAGCACGATCGCGCCGGCCGCGGCGGCCATACCCACGTGGGAGGCGAGCCAGAGACCAAGCCCGCCGCCGATGCCGGTTCCGGCCAGGTTCCCGGCCTGGCTCCAGCCGGCGATCCGCCCGCGGACCGTGGGCTCGGCGGTCACCGCGATGGACGCCGCCTGGGCCACGATCCCGAGGTTGGCGAACACGCCGATGGCAAGCGCCAGGACGCTGAGCAGGCCGAGGTTGCCGGGCTGCAGCGGGATGACGGCGAAGGCGGCGATGCAGAGCGCCGACCCGACCGCGCTGATCAGGAACCACAGGCGCGGCTTCAGGCTGGTGTCGAGGACTGGGCCCGCGAGGATGCGCCAGGTCTCCGGCAGCAGACGCAGGCCGATCAGGCCGGCGATGGCGGCGACGGAAAACCCCTGCTTCGAGAGCACATAGCCCAGAGTGACGGTGATGAAGCCCTGGCTGGCGCCGCCGAGGCTGCCGGTGAAGGCGTAGAGCTGAGGCGCGATGGCGCGCCGGACCTCCGCTCGGTCCATGATCGTGAAGCGCCCCGTGTCATTGCCGGACGGGTCAGCGCCCGGCGCTCGTGGCGTGACCGCAGCCGCTGTCGATCCCGCGCGGCCTGACCCTGGCGCGCGGCCGACCTCGACGGCAATTGCACAAATTTGATCGGGTGGAGCGATCGCCGCCCGCGGGCCGCTAGTCGAACAGCTTCGACACCGATTCTTCGTTGGCGATGCGGCGGATGGCTTCGCCGATCAGCCTGTCGCAGCTCACGTAGCGGATCTTGCCGCCATCGCCGGCGCGGTCGGGCGGCGAGATGGAGTCGGTCATCACCAGCTCCTTGAGGATCGAGGCGTTGACCCGCTCCACCGCCGCGCCCGAGAGCACGCCGTGGGTGACGTAGGCCGAAACCTCTGCCGCGCCGTGGTCGACCAGGGCCTGGGCCGCGTTGGTCAGCGTGCCGCCGCCGTCGATCATGTCGTCGAACAGGATGCACCGGCGGCCGGAAACGTCGCCGATGATGTTGGCGACCTCGCTCTTGCCGGGGCCGGAGCGGCGCTTGTCGACGATGGAGAGCTCGGCGTTGAGCCGCGTGGCGACGGCCAGCGCCCGGACAACCCCGCCCACGTCGGGCGATACGATCATCAGTTCGCTGGTTTTCTTGTGATTGTCCTTGATGTCGGCGGCCAGGATCGGCGCGGACAGGAGGTTGTCGGTGGGGATGTCGAAGAAGCCCTGGATCTGGCCGGAGTGCAGATCCATCGTCAGCACGCGGTCTGCGCCGGCGCGGGTGATCAGGTTGGCGACCAGCTTGGCGGAGATCGGCGTGCGGCCGCCGGTCTTCCGGTCCTGCCGGGCGTAGCCGAAGTAGGGCATGACGGCCGTGATCCGCTTGGCCGAGGCGCGTTTCAGCGCGTCGATGCAGATCAAGAGCTCCATCAGGTTGTCGTTGGCCGGGTAGCTGGTCGACTGGATCACGAAGACGTCCTCGCCGCGGACGTTCTCGTCGATAGTGACCCAGACCTCGTTGTCGGCAAAGCGCTTCACCTGGGCCTTGGTCAGCGGCAGGTCGAGGTGGGAGGCCACGGCTTCGGCCAGCGTACGATTCGAGTTGCCGGCCAGCAGCTTCATCGGAACCCCGCGACACGAGTGAGCTTATGGGCGGGCCTTGTAGCAGCGAGACAGTGGGAGTCTATCCCCCGGAAGGCTCCAGCATGATCGCCGACATCAGCCGGCCGAAGTCGGGCTCGCCTTTGCGGAAGGCGCGGCGGTTGGAGAAGAAGTGCTCGGGCTCGGCGCAGGTGTCGCGCCCCAGCCATTCGCTCACCCCCACGCCCGCCGCGGCCAGGCGCCCGAGCACGAAGGCGGGCAGGTCGAACATGCGCTTGTCGCGGGCTTGCGCGGCGTGGAAGAAGCCCTCGTAGGCGGCGTTGGCCTGGACGAACTCTTCCAGGAACTCGAGGCCGACTTCGTAGGACTTGGGCCCGATGCAGGGGCCGACCGCGGCGCAGAGGCGCATGCGGCTCGCGCCCAGCTCCACCATCTGGGCGACGGTGGCCTCGACGATGCCGCCGAGCGCCCCGCGCCAGCCGGCGTGGGCGGCGGCGACCACGCGGGCCTGCGAGTCGACCAGCAGGATGGGCGCACAGTCGGCGGCGAGCGCGGCGCAGACCACGCCGGGCGTCACGCTGACCACGCCGTCGGCCTTGGGCGGTTCCTCCGGCCAGGGGCCGTCGGCCACCAAGGCGGTGGCGGAATGCGACTGGTAGACGGTGACGACCTGTTGAGCGTCGAACCAGGCGGCGCAGCGGCGGCGGTTTTCGCGGATGGCGCGGGGCTCGTCGTCGGAGCCGAGGCCGGTGTTCAGGCTGTCGTAGATGCCATCGGAGACGCCGCCGGCGCGCGTGAAGAAGGCGTGGCGGACGCCCTCTGCGGCGAGGAGCTTGGACTGAAGGACCGGCGGCCAACTCATGCGGCGTCCTCGAAAGCGGGCGGCGTCCAGTCCGGGGAATGAATCGCGCAGACCTTGAAGAGTTCGCCCATTTCGTCGGCGCCGACCAGCCGGTTCAACTGCCGGCCGATGACGCCCGAGCGGGTGGGCGCGGCGCGGACCAGGGCCTCGGCGCGCTCGCCGATGCCCATGCGGGCCAGGAAGGCGGCCTGGGTGAGGATCGCGGCCTGCGCGCCTTGCGCCTCCGCAGCGGCCATGACGGCCGGGAAATCGGCGTGGACCGTCAGATCGGCTTCGCCGGGGTTAGCCAGCGGGTCGACCTTCTGGTGGCGGCGGAGCGCCTGCAGGGTGTCGCCGAAGCCCGGCGCATCGCGGCCGTAGTCGATCAGGAGCGCCGCGCCGCCGTCGGCCGCGACGCGGGCGCCCAGCTCGGCGCCGAGCGCGGCCTGGGCCGCCGACTGCTCGTAGACCTGGCCCGGGGTCGCGTCGGGCAGCAGGGCGGCCGCGGGCGTCGGGATCAGGCCGAAGGCGAGCTCGCCGGCGCCATCGAGGCCGACCACCTGCTCGGCCCAGCCCACCGCCGTGCGCACGAACTGCCGGGCCGGCAGGCAGTCCAGGAGTTCGTTGGCGACCAGGATCAGCGGCGCGCCGGCGGGGACCTCCGCCAGACTGTCCGCCCACTGCACGTCCTCCGGCAACCGCTCGGCCTGCAGGTCGCGCAAGGGGCCGGAGGTCTCGACCAGCCAGACCTCGGCGGCCTCCAGGAACCCCGGCGCGTGGCGAAGCGTGCGCAGGACGTCGCTCATCAGCGTCCCGTCGCCGGGGCCCATTTCCACCAGCCGCACGGCGTCCGGCCGGCCAAGGAGCTCCCAGCTCGAGGCGGCCCAGACGCCGATCAGCTCGCCGAACATCTGGCTGACCAGGGGCGCGGTGATGAAGTCGCCGCCTTCGCCCAGCGCGGGCCGCGTGGCGTAGTAGCCGAAGTCCGGATCGTGCAGGCAGGCCGTCATGTACTGGGCGACGCTCAGTGGGCCGGCGGCGGCGATCTGCGCCGCCAGCCGATCACGCAGGCTCATGGGGCGGTGGACGAGGGAGCGCTGGGCTTGCCGAGGTCGGGGGTGGGCGCGAGATGCGCCTCTTTCACGGCCAGCGCCGGCGGCAGGGGCTCCTTCAGGCCGCGCCAGATCAGCCAGGCGCCGATCGCCACCATGGGCGCCGAGAGCATCATCCCCATGGTCAGGCCCAGCGGGAAGTGCGGCATATAGCTGTCGGGCTCACGCACGTTCTCCAGGCCGATGCGAATCAGGCCGTAGCCGACCAGGAAGACGCCCATGACCACGCCGCGGCGGTTCAGCCACTTCTTGCCGTGCGTCGCCCAGCGCAGGACGCAGAACAGCACCACGCCTTCCAGCGCCGCCTCGTAGAGCTGGCTCGGGTGGCGCGGTGAAGGGCCGGCGCCGGGGAAGACCATGCCCCAGGGGACGGTGGTCGGGCGGCCCCAGAGCTCGCCGTTGATGAAGTTGGCGATGCGGACCAGGAAGCCGCCGATCGGCTCGGCAGCGACGATCACGTCGCCGAGGCGCAGCGCGTCGATCTTCTTGGCGCGGGCGAAGGCCAGGCCTGCGACCAAAACGCCCAGGGCGCCGCCATGGAAGCTCATGCCGCCGTGCCACGTCTTCAGGATCTCGATGGGGTCGGTCCAGATCATCGAGGGCGTGTAGAAGAGCACGTGACCGAGACGGCCGCCGACGATCACGCCCAGCGTCAGCCACAGGATCAGGTCGTCGATCTGCTCGCCGGTCGCCGGCGGCGGACGGTGCGTCCAGAGCTTGGCGTTGCGAACGTTGTTCACGGTGTAGCGCCAGCCCAGGAGGATGGTCGCGACGTAGGCCAGCGCGTACCAGCGGATGGCGAAGGGCCCGATCTGGAAGAGCACCGGGTCGATGTTGGGGAAGGTCACGTTCGAAGCAGCTCCGGCGATCTGACGCTTACGCTTTAGAGGAGAAGCCCTTCGCTTTCACCCCTTTAGGGCCATATAAGGGATGTCGGCCGGCCTCTCGCCTGCCGCGTCAGAGTACGAGATGCAGACACAGAATCCCTTCCTCGACGAGATGGCCAAGCTCTCCACCGCGGCCATGGGCCTGGCGCAGGCCGCGGGCGAAGAGGCGAAGGCGGCGTTCCGCGCCCAGGCCGACCGCATGGCGGCCGAACTCGACCTCATCCGCCGCGACGACTACGACGCGCTGAAGGCCGAGGTGGCCGCGCTCCGCGCCGAGGTCGAGGCGCTGAAGGGCGCCAAGGCGGCCAAGGCCGCGAAACCCAAGGCGGGCGGCGCGAAGACTGGCGGCGCAGCCTGAACAAGCACCAAAACACGCGATTGTGGGCGTCCTACGGGAAGAACCGGATGACGACCGATGCGCGAAGCAGATTAGTTTCAGTATCGCAGGCGATTCGGGGGCGGCCGTCTGCTCCCCGCCCGCTGCGAAAGGATCATGGGTCCCATGGACATCAGCACGTCTGACGACAGCGTCCAGCTCGGCGCCGATCCGCTTGACGTCGTGGAGCATGTGCTCGCGGCGGAAAATCTACCCTTCGACCGCACCGAGGACGGTGACCTGGCCTTCTCCCTGGCCGGCGATTGGAAGGACTACGAGCTCTGGTTCGCCTGGCGGCCGGAGGGCGACTGCCTGCAACTCTGCCTCTCGATGGACCTGACGGTCCCCACCGCCCAGCGCGCGGCCGCCCAGGAGCTCATCGCCCAGGTCAACCCGCGTGTCTGGCTCGGCCACTTCGAGCTCTGGGAAGACGGCGAGGTCATCTTCCGGCACGGCATGGCGCTGATGACCGGCGAGCAGCCGAGCCTGGCCCAGGCCGCGGCGATGATCGACGTGGCCGTCGAGGGCGCGGACCGGTTCTACCCGGCCTTCGACTTCCTGGTGCAGGGCTCCAAGTCCCCCGCCGAGGCCATCGCGGCCTGCATGTTCGAGACCGTCGGCGAGGCCTAGCGACCGGTCCCCTCTCACTCGCATAGCGTAGGGAGAGGGCAGGTGAGGGCAGTCTCTCCCGCTGGTAAGGCGAGGCCCGGCTGCTATGGTCCTGGCTGGACCAACGGCGGACCCGCTTCTCACGAGCCGGCCCTCACCCTACCCTCTCTCCGCGAGCGGGGAGAGGAGTTGTTCTAGGATGACCACGCCGATCCTGATGCTGGGCGCCGGACGCATGGGCGGCGCCATCCTTGACGGGTGGGCGAGGGTCGAGGCCTACCCGCCCGCCGAACTGATCGTCGTCGATCCGCGGCCCTCCGAGGCGGCCCAGGCCGCCGGACGGGCGGGGGCGCAGCTCAATCCGCCCGACGCGGCGCTGGCCGCCGCCCAGACGGTGATCCTGGCCGTCAAGCCGCAGGTCTGGCGCGAGGCCGCGCAGCGCTATGCGTCCCTGCTGGGGGCGGACGCAGTGGTGGTCTCGATCGCCGCGGGCGTCATGTCGCAAGACATCGCCCAGGCGTTCGGAGGCCGCCGCGTCGCCCGCGTCATGCCGACCACGGCCGCGGCCATCGGCCAGGGCACGGCCAGCCTCTACGCCGAGGACCCGCAGGTCCGCGCGCGGGCGCGGGCGCTGTTCGAGCCCCTGGGCATCGTGGTGGACCTGGCCGACGAGGGCCAGATGCACGCGGCCACCGCGGTCTCGGGCTCGGGCCCGGCCTACCTCTACGCCTTCGTGGAGGCGCTGGAGGCCGCGGGCGCGGCGGCCGGCCTGCCGCCGAAGGACGCCAACCGCCTGGCGCGCTCAACCATCACAGGCGCCGCGGCCCTGCTGGCCGGAAGCGGCGCCGAGCCCGCCGATCTTCGCCGCCAGGTCACCTCGCCGGGCGGTACGACGGAGGCGGCGCTGAATGTGCTCCTGGGCGAGCATGGCCTGCCGCCGCTGCTGCGCGACGCGGTGGCCAAGGCCCTGCGCCGCTCGAAGGAGCTGGGCGCCTAGTCCAGCCGCGCCCCGCCCTGGCGCAGGGCCTCGGCGAAGCGCTCGAAGTGCTCGGCGCGCTGGAAGGGGTAGGACGAGGCGATGTAGGCGCCGGTGAGCGGGCCGCCGATCGCTTCCAGCCGTTCGAGGGCCGCCTGGCCGCGCCGGCGCTCGCCCAACCGTCCGCACAGGGCCACCTCGCGCTGCAGGGCGCGCAGGTTGTTGGGATTCTCGGCCAGCGCGCGGTCGAGGTGCATGCGCGCGCCGTCGAGGTCCTCGCGCAACAGGCTCCAGAGTCCAAGGTCGGCGTCGACCACGTCGCCGTGCAGGAACTTGGGATCGACGCGGAAGACCTGGCTCTGGACGGCGACGGCGGCCTCCAGGTCGCCGCCGAAGCCGAAGATGCAGCCGGAGAAATGCTGCGCCATGGCGGCGCTGGGGTTGAGGTCCAGGGCCTGCTCGGCGTGGAAGCGGGCCTTGCCATAGGCGCCCATGGCCCAGAGCTCTCCGGCGCTGGCCAGCGAGTGGCCCATCCAGTTGCTGGGATCGATGTCGATGGCGCGGCGCGCGGCCGCCAGCATGTCGTCGAAGAGCTGCTCCACCGAGCCCAGGTTGCCGCCCACCCAGCCCTTCAGCGCGGTCTCGAAGTGGATCAGCGAGATCAGGTTCCAGGACATCGGCAGGGCCGGGTCGAGGGCGGTGGCGGACCGAAGCTGTTCCAGGGCCTCGGCGAAGTCGTCCTGGTTGGGCCGGTTCAGCAGCGCCAGCGCCTTCAGCGTGTGGTCCCAGGCGGTGAAGTCCTCCGGGGGCTTGCGCAGGATGCGCCGCTGTTCGGCCGACTGCAGCTCGGGCGCGATGCGGCCGAACACCTCGCCGGCGATCTGCGCCTGCATCTCCAGGAGGTCGCCCACGTCGCGCTCGAAGCGGGCGGCCCAGAGTTGGGCGCCGGACTGGGCGTCGACGAGCTCGAGGCTGAGGCGGGCCTGGCGCGCGACGCGGTGGATGCGCCCGCCGATCGCATAGCGCGCGCCCAGCGCGCGGGCCCGCTGGTCGATCGGCAGGCCGCTGTGCGCCGGGTCGAAGGCCGCGTGGCGCGAGACGATCGGGAACAGCCGCCAGGAGGCCAGCTCCGACATCAGGTCTTCGGCCAGGCCATCCACGAAATAGGCGTCGTAGGGATCGGGAACCTCCTGCTGGAAGGGCAGGACCACGACCATCGGCCGGGCCATCACCTCGGCGACCCGCTCCGAACCGGCAGCCGGCGGGGCAGGCTCGCCGGGCGGGTCGGCCGCCACCTCGCCCACGAAGCGGAAGCCCTGGCCGTGAATGGTGCGGATCCAGCGCTGGGCGGAGCCGTCGTCGCCCAGCGCCTGGCGGGCGAACTTGATGCGGCTGGAGAGCGCCGACTCCGAGACGATGCGGCCGTCCCAGACCGCCTCGATGATCTCGTCCTTCGACACCATGCGTTCGCGCCGCTCGACCAGCAGGGTGAGGAGCGCGAAGACCTGCGGCTCGACCGCCACGCGCCCGCCGGCCCGGCGCAGCTCCACCTGGCCGGTATCGAGTTCGAAGTCGTCGAAACGGTAGATCATCGCGGCAGGGACACCTGGGTTGCTACGCTTGCAGCCGCAAGGGCGCGGCCGTGACGCTTAGGTTTGTGAAACGCGAAGGCGGACTGAGCGGCGGACCTTTGGGCGGCTCACGCCGCCCTCCGCAAAATCTCCCGGAAATCTCCAGAAGACCTTCAAGCACCGGTTTAGGGCCGTCGGTACGGATTGGCCAGTCGAGCGGGAATTGTCCCGCCGGAGCAAGTCAGGAGAACGAGGGATGCCTCTCGTGGATATCCAACTGATCAAGGGCGTCTTCGACGAGAGCGAGAAGCGCCGCATGATCGAAAAGGTCACCGACACCATGGTGGCCATCGAAGGCGAAGCCATGCGCGGCGTAACTTGGGTGCGCATCCAGGAGATCGCCAGCGGCGAGTGGGGCATCGGCGGCAAGGCCCCGAGCGCCAACGACATCAAGGCCATGCGCGGCGTGCGCTAGGCTTTGAGGGCCGCTGTTGCTCCTCCCCCCGACCGGCGGCGGCCCACCCCTTCTAAAAACCTGAGCGACAGGAAGCGGACCTAGTCCGCGCGTCGCCATTCCATGAAAGAAAACAACATGTCGAAGACCTTCACTCTGTTGACCACCGCGGCCTTGGCCTGCGGCCTGATCGCCTCCAGCGGCGTCGCCCGCGCGCAGCCCGGCCTGTCCGGCGAAGAGGCCGCGTCCGTCACGGTGCGCTACGCCGACCTCGACGTCGACCGGCCGGCGGGCGCGGAGATCCTGCTGCGGCGCATCACCCAGGCGGCGGGCCGCGTCTGCGGCGGCCAGCCGGACGCCCGCGCCTGGGGCCACACCCGGGCGTTCACCACCTGCCGTGACGCGACCGTCGCGCGCGCCGTGGCCCGTGTCGGGGCGCCGGCGCTCCTGGCGCGCCATCAAGAGCGGTTCGTGCTGGCCCAGCGTTGAGCAAGGCGAGGCTCCGGGCGGTCCTGGCGAGCCGCCCGGATGCCGAGCTGACGGCCTAGGGCGTCCTCGTCCTCGCCGGGCGGTGCTCGGCGGGCCGCCGCCAGATCTGCGACTCGCAGAACACCAGCAGGCATCCGTCCAGCTTCAGCGTGCCGTCCGGATTGATCCGCATGCTGGATTCGTAGGTCTTGCCGCTTTCGGGATCGTACATCTTGCCGCCGGTCCAGTAGCCGGCCTCGACCTGATGGAAGTCGTAGATGAACGGCAGGCCGACGAGGCTGCGGCCGCGCAGCCTGGGGTCGGGATTGGCGATGTCGCGGGCCGGTTGGCCGGACTCCTCGCGGGCGTGCCTCAGCCAGGTGATGACACCGCACATCCGCTCGCGCCGGTCGGCGCAGGGGCCGATCTCGATCTGGGTTTCGCTGTCGACCATCCAGGGGCCTTCGACGGGATCGGCGGCCAAGGCGGGCCCCGCCGCCAACGCAAGCACCGTGCCGAGAAGCGAGTTCCGCATGACCTGGTCTCCGTTCCCTGAGAACAGGTTGGCATTCCCGGCTGAACCGTCAATGAACGTTGTTATTCGGAGGCGCGCCCACACTTGCGGCCGCGCACCAGGAACGTCGCCCGCTTCGGCGAATGCACGACCTCGCGGGTGCGGACCTGCAAGCCCAGTTCGCGCAGCATCTCGGCCGCCGCCTTGGCGGTCTCGGCGCCCTTGCCGGGCGGCTCGAAGCGGCCTTCCGTACGGAAGTCGCGGATGGACAGCATCAGGTCGCCGCCGGGTTTCAGCACCCCGGCCATCTCCGCCAAGGCGCCTTGCTTGTCGGGCCACTGGTGGAACGAATTGACCGCGAACACAGCGTCGAAGCGTTCGTCCGGGAAGGGCAGCGCGCCAGCCTCGCCGCAGCGCAGGTCGAGGGCCGCGTCGCCCCGGTCGGCCCGCAGACGGCGGCGCGCGCGGGCCACCATCAGCTCGGAGTGGTCGATCCCGGCCACCAGGCCGAGCGGCCGGCTTCTGGCCAGCATCTCCAGCGCGTGGCCAGGGCCGAAGCCGATCTCCAGCACCGCGCCGCCAGGCGGAGGGTCGAGGGCGTCGACGGTGGCGCGGTTCTGCACCGCGTTCAGGCCTTCCATCAGCCAGCCCATCACGGCGCCGAGCGGGCCGCGCGGTAATTCCGCCTGATGCATGGGGAGCCTCATCGTGTCCGTCATGCCGCTAGTGGCCGCCGGTGAGGCGGTTGGAGGCGCCGTGAAGATGAATTCGGCGTCATCTTTGACACCGAGGGGGGTGACTAGCCCGGCAGCCGGACTACGGCGCGCAGGCCGCCGAGCGTCGAGCGCGACAAGGTGATGTCGCCGCCGTGGCCGCGGGCGACATCGCGGGCGATGGCGAGGCCCAGGCCCACGCCCTTGGTGTTCTGGTTGCGCGCCTCGTCCAGCCGGCCGAACGCCTTAAAGGCCTCTTCGTAGCGTTCCTCGGCGATGCCCGGACCGTCGTCGTCGACGGCGATCTCGACGCCGCCCGCCGCGCGGACCTCGGCGGAAACCTCGATGTGCTCGCCATGCACGGCGGCGTTCATCACCAGGTTGGAGAGGGCGCGCTTCAGCGCGTTGGGCCGGACCTTGGCGGTGAGCTCCGGGTCCGCGGCGACCTTGACCTGGGCGCCGGCCCGCACGGCGCCCTCGCTGACCTCTTCCAGCAGCTCGCGCAGGCGGATGGTCTCGACAGCCTCACCGCCCTCGCCGCGGGCGAAGGCCAGATACTCGTCGATCATGTGCTCCATCTCGGCGAGATCGCGCTTCATGGCGGCGTTGCGCTTGGAGGGCTCAGCGAGCGCCAGGGCCAGCTTCAGGCGCGTGAGCGGGGTGCGCAGGTCGTGGCTGACGGAGGCGAGCAGGGTGGTGCGCTGGTCGATGTGGCGCTGGATGCGGGCGCGCATGTCGAGGAAGGCGGTGGCCGCGCGGCGCACTTCCTTGGCGCCGTGCGGCTTGAAGGCCGGCACGTCGCCGCCGCGCCCGAAGGCCTCGGCCGCGTTGGCGAGCCGCTCGATGGCGCGCACCTGGTTGCGGATGAAGAGGATGGCGATGGTGGTCAGGAGGATCGTCGCGACCGTCATCCACAGGACAAAGATGTGGCCCTGGGTGGCGAAGGCGCGGTCGCGGGGCGCGAGCACGCGCATCACGCCGCCCGGCACGGCGACGCGGATGTCGACGTAGGCCGGGTAGCGGGTGGTGTCGAACCAGAAGGGCTGGTCCAGCCGCTCGGACAGCGCGCGGCGCAGAGACTGGTCGATGGGCGCGAGGAAGGGCTGGGCGAGCACCGGTTCGTCGCGCTGGGCGGCCGGCAGCTTGCGGCCGGGCTGCAGGGCGATGGAGAGGCTCATGGAGTCCTCCGCCCGCTTGGACAGCTTGGCGAAGGCCGCCGGGCTCGGGTCGTCGCGGTAGCTCTCCACGGCCCAGGCGATGTCCCCGGCCAGGCCCTCGGAGAGGCGGCTGGTCACCGTCTGCCAGTGGGCGTCGAAGAAGACGTAGGTGACCGCGATCTGCATGATCGCCACCGGCAGCACGATGATCAGCAGCGAGCGGCCGAACAGGGTCTTCGGCATCTGCCGCTTGATCCAGCGGCCGATCACGCGAGGCGAGCGGGCCATCCTACCTCCCCTGCGAAGCGGGGGAGGGGGACCGTCGGCCGAAGAGCCGATGGTGGAGGGGGCGAGTCGCAAGCTCGGCGCCGCGGGCGCATGAGGCGAGCGCCGAGCTCCCGGCTTGCCCTTCCCACCATCGGCTCTTCGGCCGACGGTCCCCCCTTCCCGTGAACGGGAAGGGTAGATTGTCACAGCGGGCCATCAGTCGGGCGCCAGTCGGTAGCCTATGCCGCGCACCGTCTGGAGGTAGCGCGGCGCCTTGGGGTCGGCCTCGATCTTACGCCGAAGCCGCGTCACCTGCACGTCGACCGCGCGGCCGGAGGGATCGACCGTGCCGCGCGCCAGCTCCAGGCGCTCGACCGGCTCGTCCGGCGTGCGGGCGAGCTGGCGCAGCAGCGCGACCTCGGCCTCGGTGAGCTTCACCGGCTCGCCGTTGCAGGTGAGCTCGCCGCGGTCCGGATCGAACTGGCAGTCGCCCAGCGACAGGGTCCCGCCGAGCGCCGGACGGTCCTGGGCGCGGCGCAGGATCGCCTCGATGCGCAGCAGCAGCTCTTCCGGCTCGAAGGGCTTGGCCAGGTAGTCGTCGGCGCCGAGCTTCAGGCCCTCGATGCGGTCGCCGGGCTCGCCCATGGCGGTGAGCATCAGGACCGGCGTGCGGCCGGCCGGCGCCTTCTGTTCGCGGAGCCAGCGGGTGAGCGAAAAGCCGTCCTCGCCCGGCATCATCACGTCGAAGACCGCCAGGTCGAAGTCGAGCGTCTCGACCAGCTTGCGGGCCGGCGCGCCGCCGGACGCGGCGGTCACGCGGAAGCCCGCGCGGGCCAGGTATTCCTTCAAAAGCTCGCGGATGCGATCGTCGTCGTCGACGATCAGCAGGTGGCGGGCGCGGGCTTGGCCGCTCATCGCCAGCCGCCATTTTGTTTGACGGGGCCGCCCTCGCAGGGTTCTAGAGGAGCCTTACGAAAGGAGGTCACCCTCTCATGTCTCTCGTTCCCTTCGACGACCGCGATGGATGGATCTGGCTGGACGGCCAGTTCGTGCCCTGGCGCGAGGCGACGGTGCACGTACTGACACACGGCCTGCACTACGCCTCGGCCGTGTTCGAGGGTGAGCGGATGTACGGGGGCGAAATCTACGAGCTGACGGCGCATACCGAGCGTCTGTTCCAGTCCGCCGAGATCCTCGACTTCCAGATCCCGTTCACGGTGGCCCAGATCGATCAGGCCTGCAAGGACACCTGCGCGAAGAACGGGCTGACGGACGCCTATGTGCGACCGATCGCCTGGCGCGGCTCGGAGATGATCGGGGTCTCGGCCCAGAACACCAAGATCCACGTGGCGGTCGCCTGCTGGGACTGGCCGAGCTATTTCAAGCCGGAAGAGAAGGCCAAGGGCATCCGCATGTGCTGGGCCAAGTACAAGCGCCCGTCGCCGGAGACCGAGCCGGTGCACGCCAAGGCGACCGGCCTCTACATGATCTGCACCATCTCCAAGCACGCCGCGGAGAAGGCCGGGTTCACCGACGCGATGATGCTCGACTACCGGGGCTACATCGCCGAGAGCACCGGCTCGAACGTGTTCTTCGTGGCTGATGGGGTGATCCACACGCCCACGCCCGACTGCTTCCTGAACGGCATCACCCGCCAGTCGGTGATCAAGCTCGCGAAACAGAAGGGCTTCGAGGTGGTCGAGCGCCACATCCGGCCCGAGGAACTCGCGAACTTCTCCGAGTGCTTCGTGACCGGCAGCGCGGCCGAGGTCACGCCGGTGGCGGAGATCGGCGAATACACCTTCAAGCCGGGCAACATCTCGCTCAGCCTGATGGACGACTACGCCAAGATGGTCCGGCGCGAGCTGGTAAGCGCCTAAGCGCCTCACCGGGGCGCGCGAGCAGCTTGGGCGCCGGCTTCGCGCCGGCGCCCATCGCCCTAGATCAGGTTGCTGTAGGGCCGCGGATGGGGCTCGCCCTGCGCCAGGAAGATCACGCCGGTGATGCAGCGGACCCCGTACCAGACCGCGCCCAGCACCAGCATCAGCTTGGCGAGGATGAGCAGCGGAATGCCGATCAGGATGAAGCTCAGGGGGATGCCCACGGCGAACATCATGCCGGCGATGACGCACCACACGAGGCCGATCCAGAAGGTGCGGATCAGGAAGGTGTAGTGGCTGCGCATCTCAGGCCCTGCCGAGGCTTGGCTGGCGTAGGCCAGGATCACGCCGACCACGGCGGTCAGGCCGCCGGTCGCAAAGCCCAGAAGGTAGAGCGCGTAGGCGACGGCCGGCATGGTCCGGTCTTCGGCGGCGCTGTAGTCGAGGTGCTCGGTCATCGGCTCCTAAGGTCCTCCCCGATGGGGATGATGCCCCAAATAGGTGGGAGCGCCAGAGGCGGATTCAAAGGCGCCGCCTAGGGCGTCAGGCGCGGACCAGGGTGACCTCGACGCCGGCGCCGACCGCGTCGGGGGCGAGCGCCAGGGGTTTTTCGACGCGAACCCGCGCCTGGGTGACCCGGGCGTCGGCGAGGCAGGCCCGCGCCAGGCGCTCGGCGAAGGTCTCGACCAGCTCGATGTGGCCTTGGGCGGCGATGCTGCGGGCGGCGTCGAGGATGGTTTCGTAATTCAAGGTCTCGGAGAGCCGGTGGGAGCCGGCCGTCGGCACGTCCAGCTCCACATCGACGACCAGCGGTTGCACGCGGCCGATCTCGTGGCGATAGACGCCGATCTCCGCCTGGACCTTCAGGCCGGTGACGAAGACCTTGGTCATGACGGTGCGCAGGGCCTCCGCCATCAGGGCTTGCCCGCCGAGCTTTGGCCCGCCAGATGCTGGCCGCCGTCCACCGCGATCATCTGGCCGGTCACCGACCGCGCATCGATCAGGTAGCGCAGGGCCTGGGCGATCTCGGCGGGCGCCACGGCGCGGCCCATGAGCGTCGTCTCGCACTCGGCGTCGAACGCCGCCTGGTCCTGGTGGATCGAGGGCAGGGTGGGCCCCGGGCCGATCCCGTTGACCCGGATGCGGGGCGCGAGCGCCTGGGCCAGCATCCGGGTGGCGTCCCAGAGCGCGGCCTTGCTGAGCGAGTACGAGAAGAAGTGCGGCGCGGGGTTCAGCACCCGCTGGTCCAATAGATTGACAATCAGGCCGTCGCGGTCCTGCGGCAGGCGCCGCGCGAACACCTGGGCCAGCACCAGGGGGCTCCTGAGGTTGGTCTCCATGTGCGCGTCCCAGGAGGCGCGGTTCATGTCGGCGAAAGCGTCCTCCTCGAAGACGCTCGCGGAGTTGACCAGCAGGGTGACCGGGCCGAGCTCGGCCTCGGCCTCGCCCACCAGGGCCACGGTGGTGGCCTCCTTGCGCAGGTCGCAGGCGAGAATGGCGGCCTTGCGGCCCCTAGCGCGGACCTCGGCGGCGGCGGCCTCGGCCTCGTCGTCGACGGCGCGGACGTGGATGGCGACGTCGTAGCCCGCCTCCGCGGCGCAGACGACCAGGGCCCGGCCGATCCGCCGCGCCCCGCCGGTGACCAGGGCCGCTCCGCGCTCAGCCATCTTGGCCCGCCCGGCTCATGCTCAGTCGAGCCGGCCGAACTCGACGAGGTTGAGGAGCGCGAAGATGATGACGGTGGCGGCGATGAGGTAGAGGGCCATGGGAACTCCGGCGGCGGGTCGCGTGCTTTGCGCTTTATCGACGCCCTGGCTCAGCCGCAAGCGGTTGTCCAAGCTGGACTGTCGCAGCCAACGTGCCGAGAATGACATAAGAAGCACATAAAGGGGGGACCTGATGCCGCTTGCGCCCATCGCCGCCGAGGCCTTCGCCAAGATCGCCGTCGGCATCGACCGTCCCGAGGACGTCGTCGTGGGCAAGGATGGCCGAGTCTTCGCCTCCGACCACCAGTGCGCGGTGGCCGAGATCTTCCCCGACGGGACGTTCAAGCGGATGGGGCCGCGCGGCGGCGCGCCCAACGGCCTCAACATGGACCGGCAGGGCCGGGTGCTGATCGCCAACTTCGGCATCTACGACCGCGAGGACGGGCCGCTGCAGCGGTTCGACCCGGCGACGGGGACGCACGAGACCCTGCTGGCGGACGTCGACGGCAAGCGGCTGACCTCGTCCAACTATCCGGTGATGGACGCGGCCGGGAACATCTGGTGCGCCAACTCCACCCACGCGGAGACCTGGCCGCAGGCGCTGGACGGGCGGGCCGACGGCTTCATCTTCGTGCTGCGGCCGGACGGCTCGTCAGGCGTCGTGGCCGAAGGCTTGCGCTTTCCCAACGGCCTGGCGCTGTCGGCGGGAGAAGACTTCCTCTACTGCGCCCAGACCAGCGCCGCCGACGTGCTGCGCTTCCCGATCCTGCCGGGCGGCAAGCTCGGACCGGGCGAGCGTCATGGGCCGGTGCTGGGCGAGCTCAACAAGCCCAACGAGCCGCCGCACGAGATGGAGACCCTGGGCTACACCGACGGCGTCGGCATGGACGCCGAGGGCAACCTCTGGGTCTGCCTGCCCGCCGCCAACAAGGTCGTGGCGATCACGCCCAAGCTTGAGGTGGTGACGGTGATCCACGACCCCTCGGGCGAGACGGTGAACCATCCGACCAACGTCACCTGGGGCGGACCCGACCTGAAGGATCTCTACATCGGCTCGATCCGGGCGAACTGGGTGGCCAAGGGCCGATCCCCGGTGGCCGGCGAGGCGCTGATCCATCAGCGGTGAGAAGCCAGGAAGGCGAGCTGACGCGACGTCATGGGCCTTCAATAGGGAATCTGGCTTCCCCACTTACCGTCGATCACTAGAATGGCGCGCGAAGCCGGCGGGGAGCCTCCGCCTGGCGATCCGCCAAAACCGAACGATCCGGGAGGACGTCATGCGCGAGTACCTCAAATTCTACATCGACGGAAAGTGGGTCGAGCCCACCGAGCTGAAGACGCTCGACGTCGAAAACCCCGCCACCGAAGAGGTCGTGGGCAAGATCGCACTCGGCAACGCCGCCGACGTGGACAAGGCCGTGAAGGCCGCCCGCAAGGCGTTCGCGACCTGGTCGCAGACCACCCGCGAAGAGCGGATCGAGGTGCTGGGCCGTATCCTGGCCGAGTACCAGAAGCGCTTCGGCGACCTGGCGACCGCGGTCACCGAGGAGATGGGCGCGCCGGCCTCGCTGGCGCAGCGCGCCCAGGTGCCGGTCGGCATGGGCCACCTGGCCACCGCCGTGGAGGTGCTGAAGACCTTCAAGTTCGAGGAAGACCGCGGCCCGACGATGATCGTCAAGGAGCCGATCGGTGTCTGCTCGTTCATCACCCCCTGGAACTGGCCGCTCAACCAGATCGTCTGCAAGGTGGCCCCGGCCATCGCGACGGGCTGCACCATGGTGCTGAAGCCCTCGGAAGTGGCGCCGTTCTCGGGGCAGATCTTCGCCGAGATCATGCATGCGGCCGGCGTGCCGGCGGGCGTGTTCAACATGATCCACGGCGACGGCCTGGGCGTGGGCGTGCCGCTCTCCAGCCATCCGGACGTGGACATGGTGTCCTTCACAGGCTCAACCCGGGCCGGGATCGAGGTGGCCAAGAACGCCGCGCCGACCGTCAAGCGCGTCGCCCAGGAGCTGGGCGGCAAGAGCCCGAACATCGTCCTGGACGACGACGCTTTCGCCAAGGGCGTCGGCCGTGGCGTCTCGACCATGATGACCAACTCCGGCCAGTCCTGTAACGCACCGACCCGGATGCTCGTCCCGAAGAAGCGCATGGACGAGGCGATCACGGTGGCGCGCGACACGGCGGCCCAGGTCACCGTCGGCGACCCGAACGGCAACAGCCAGCTCGGCCCGGTGGTCAGCCGCGTGCAGTTCGACAAGATCCAGAAGCTGATCCAGGCCGGCATCGACGAGGGCGCGACCCTGGTGATCGGCGGCACGGGCCGGCCGGAGGGGCTGGACAAGGGCTACTACGTGAAGCCCACGGTCTTCGCCAACGTGACCAACGACATGACCATCGCGCGCGAGGAGATCTTCGGCCCGGTGCTCTCGATCCTGGGCTACGACAGCGTCGACCAGGCGATCGAGATCGGCAACGACACCGAGTACGGCCTGGCGGCCTACGTCCAGGCGGCCGACATCAACGAGGCCCGCAAGGTCGCTTCGAAGCTGCGCGCCGGCCAGGTGTCGATCAACGGCGGCGGCGGCGACATGACCGCCCCGTTCGGCGGCTACAAGATGAGCGGCAACGGGCGCGAGTGGGGCGACTACGCCTTCCACGAGTTCCTGGAGACCAAGGCCGTCCTCGGCTATGCGCCGAAGCAGGCTGCGGAATAAGAACCCGCGCAGAGCTGACCAGGGGCCGCCCGCAAGGCGGCCCCATTTCTTTGGGCGCTATTCGCCCTCCAACCTTGCCCGCCGCGCCTGCGCCCAGGCGAGGATCGCCATGCCGGCGGCGGTGGAGAGCAGGGAGCCCGCGACCACGCCCAGGCGGACCTGCGCCGCGGCCGCCGCGTCGTCGATCGGGAAGGCGAGCTGGCCGATGAACAGGCTCATGGTGAAGCCGATCCCGCAGAGCAGCGACAGGCCGTAGAGCTCGACCCAGGTCGCGCCGGTGGGCCGGCGCGCCAGCTTCAGGCCGATGACCAGGGCGCTGGCCCCGAAGATGCCGATCTGCTTGCCGAAGAAGAGGCCGGCCGTGACGCCGAGCGCGATCGGCCCGAAGAGGTCGGAGAGGCCCAGGCCCGCCACAGAGAAGCCGGCCGCGGAGAAGGCGAAGAGCGGCAGGATCAGGAAGGCGACGTAAGGGTGCAGCCCCTCCATGAAGTCCTCGAGGACGCCGGGGCGGCCGGGCTTGCGGGCCTCCAGCGGGATGGTCGCCGCCGCCGCGACGCCGGCGAGCGATGTGGATATCCCAGACTTGAGGGTGAAGCCCCAAACCACGACGAAGCCCACGGCGTAGAGCAGGTAGGGCGCCTTTCGCCAGCGGCCGAGGAGCGCCATCAGGGCCAGCGCCACCACCGCCCCCAGCACCTCCATGATCCGCAGATGATCGGTGAAGAGCAGGCCGATCAGCCCCACCGCGCCCAGATCGTCGACGATGGCCAGCGTGAGCAGGAAGACCCGCAGGTTGGGGGGCAGCTTCGGCCCGGCGACGGCGAGGGCTGCGATGGCGAAGGCGATGTCGGTGGCGACCGGCACGGGCCAGCCTCGCGGCGCGCCGCCGGGTCCCATGTTGATCGCCAGGTAGATCAGGGCCGGGCCGACCATGCCGCCCAGCGCCGCGATCACGGGCAGGGCGAGGCGGCGCGGATTGGCGAGCTCGCCGCGGACGATCTCGTATTTGATCTCCAGGCCGACGACGAAGAAGAACACCGCCATCAGCCCTTCCTTGACCCAATCGAGGATCGGCAGGGTTTCGGTGAAGGCGCCGAGCTGGACGGTGAAGGGGGCGTGGATGAAGTCGAAATAGGCGCCCGACCAGGGCGAATTGGCGAGCGCGATGGCGGCCAGCGCGGCGGCCACCAGGATCACGCCGGAGGCGCTTTCGGTCTTCAGGAAATCGAGCGTGATCCGCTTGGCCATGGCTTCGGTTAGCATGGCTCGCGGCGCGCCGCTAAGGTATCCGAAAGCTGCTCGGCAGAGCGGCCGCGGAGGGACGAGATGCGACTGACCAAGCCCCGATTTGCCCCCTTGAGCGACGCCGAGCTGACGCCAGAACAGGCCGAGGCGCTGGAGCCGATGCGCCCGGGTCCGGTGCTGAATATCTTCCGCACGCTCGCCCATGCGCCGAAGGCGCTGGCGAGGTTCAACCAGTGGGGCGGCTATGTGCTGTCGCGGCGCAACGACCTACCCCCGCGCGAGCGGGAGATCGTGATCCTGCGCACCGGCTTCCTCTGCAAGTCCGGCTACGAGTGGACCCAGCACCACCGCATCGGCCTGCGCGAAGGCCTGACGGCGGACGAGATCGAGCGGATCAAGCAGGGCGCCGACGCCGGTTGGAGCGCGCCGGACGCGGCGCTGATCCGGGCCACCGACGAGCTGCATGCCGACCAGTTCATCGGCGAAGCCACCTGGGCGGAGCTCGGCAAGCACTTCAGCGACAAGCAGCGCATGGACGTGGTGTTCACGGCCGGCCAGTACACCCAGGTCTCGATGATGTTGAACACCTTCGGCGTGCAGCTCGACGAGGGCCAGACGCTCGATCCCGACCTGAAGGGGTTCTGACATGACGGGTCGGCTCGAGGGCAAGGTGGCGCTGGTGGTGGGCGCGGGCCAGACGCCGGGCGAGACGGTCGGCAACGGCCGCGCCATGGCCATGCTGTTCGCCCGCGAGGGCGCGAGCGTGGTCTGCGTCGATCGCATAGCCGACCGCGCTCAGGAGACCGTCGCCTTGATCCACGAGGAGGGCGGCGTCGCGTCGGCCCTGGCCGGCGACGTGGTCAAGGCCGCCGACTGCGCGAAGATCGTGGAGGCGGCCAGGGCCGAGCACGGCCGGCTCGACATCCTGATCAACAATGTCGGGATCGGTGGCGGCGACGCCCCGGCGCACCGGCTGGAGGAGGCCGCCTTCGACCGCATCCTGTCGGTGAACCTGAAGGGCATGTGGCTGACCATAAAAGCGGCCCTGCCGGTCATGCGCGAGCAGGGCGCCGGCGCGATCGTCAACATCTCGTCGCTCGCGGCGCGGGCCGGCGGCATTCAGCTCGCCTACGAGGTCTCCAAGGCGGGCGTGAATCGCCTGACCACCAGCGTCGCCCAGTCGAACGCTCGCTACGGCGTGCGCTGCAACGCCATCATGATGGGCTACATGGACACGCCCATGGCGGTGAGCGGCATCGCCAGCGCCACCGGCCGCCCGACCGCCGAAGTCCGCGCCGAGCGCGACGCGCGCGTGCCGCTGGGCGGGCGCATGGGCGACGGCTGGGACACCGCCTACGCGGCCCTGTTCCTGGCGTCCGACGAAGCCAAGTTCATCTCCGGGGCGATCCTGCCGGTGGACGGCGCGATGGGCGTGCGGATCGGGTAGACCGCGACGCCCCCTCCGACGGCTTCGCCGCCACCTCCCCCGACGTGCGCCCTTCGGGGGAGGAGCTATGCGCCCCTCGCTCCTACCCTGCACCGAAGAGTGCGGGGGAGGTGTCAGCGAAGCTGACGGAGCGGGGGTTCCTCAGTCGTGTGAGCCTTGCCCCTGGCGGGACGAGAGCGCATGTCGCAGCCATGCCGGTCGCCCCGTCCTATCGCCCCGAACCGCATTTCCAGGAGCTGGGGGCGGAGTTCGCCGATCCGGTGCGGGCGGAGGTGTTTCCGCAGACGACCTTAAGGTTCCGCAACGACCGTGCGGCGGCGACCGTCGGGCTCGAGACTCTGACGGACGACGAGTGGATCGCCCACTTCGGGCGCTTCGAGCCGCTGCCGGGCAATCTCGATCCACCGCTGGCGCAGCGATACCACGGCCATCAGTTCCGCGTTTACAACCCCGAGCTCGGCGATGGGCGCGGCTTCACCTTCGCCCAGGTGCGCGAGGTCGGAAGCGGCCGGTTGCTGGACCTGGGAACCAAGGGCTCCGGGCGCACGCCGTGGTCGCGGTCCGGCGACGGGCGGCTGACGCTGAAGGGCGGGGTGCGCGAGGTGCTGGCGACCGCCATGCTGGAGGCGCTGGGCGTGCCGACCAGCCGCTCGTTCTCGCTGATCGAGACTGGCGAAGAGCTGGAGCGCGGCGACGAGCCCAGCCCGACCCGCTCGGCGGTGCTGGTGCGGCTGTCCTGGAGCCACATCCGCTTCGGAAGCTTCCAGCGCCACGCCTTCTTCGAGCGGCCGGACCGGATCACCGCGCTCGTGGACCACGTGGTCGCCAACTACTACCCGGAGCTGGAGGGTGCGAACGACCGGCCGGTCGCGCTGCTGGAGGCGGTGGTCGGCCGCGCGGCGCGGCTGACGGCCCGCTGGATGGCCGCGGGCTTCGTCCACGGGGTGCTCAACACCGACAATATGAACATGACGGGGGAAAGCTTCGACTACGGCCCCTACCGCTTCCTGCCGCACAACGACCCGAACTTCACGGCAGCCTATTTCGACCACGCCGGACTCTACGCCTTCGGCCGCCAGCCGGAGGCGGTGTTCTGGAACCTGCAGCAGCTGGCCGGCGCGCTCAGCCTGGTGGCGACCAGCGAGGCGCTCGTCGAAGCGCTGAACGGCTTCGGGACCGCCTATCGCGCGGAGCTGACCGAAGCCATGCGGCGGCGGTTCGGGGTGATGAGCCGCGGGCCGGAGGAGGACGCGGCCTTCGTCCAGGCGGCGTTCCGCGCCTTCGCGCAAGGCGGCGAGCGGCTGCGCTGGGAACCGTTCTTCTTCGATTGGTTCTGCGGGCGGGAGGATCGTGCGCTCGGCGGCGTGCGGGGCGACCTCTACGAGGGCGAGGGCTTCGAAGAGTTCCGCCGGCTGCTGGGGACGTTCGAGCCGGACCGGCCGGAGCGGCTGGCCGATCCCTACTTCGCGAGGCCTGAGCCGGAGGAGCTGCTCGTGGGCGAGATCGAGGCGCTGTGGGCGCGGATCGCCGAGGGCGACGACTGGTCGGCGTTCGAGGCCAAGCTCGCGCGCATCGAGGCGGCGCGGGTGGCCTGGGGATTGGACGGCTAGGCCGCCGCGGCGACCTTCGGGCGTGACGCCCACTGCGCCAGGACGACGCCGGCCAGGGCGACGGCGGCGCCGGCGGCCTGCAGCGGGCCCAGCGCCTCGCCGAACAGGATCCAGCCCAGCCAGGCGGCGACGACCGGCTGGACCAGCACCACCACCGATGCCGTGGCCGTCGGCAGGCGGCCCATGGCCCAGGCGATGGAGCCCTGTCCCGCCACGTGCATCAGCCCAAGGCCCAGGCAGGCGGCCCAGCCGGCGAGGGCGGTCGGAATGATCTGCTCGCGCAGTGACAGGGCCGCGATCAGCATCAGCGGCAGGCCCACGACGCTGGACCAGAACATCAGCCGGCTCGCGCCCTCGGTCTTGCGGCCCTCGCTGATGGCCAGGAAGTAGAGGGCGTACCAGAGCGCCGTGGTCGCCGAGAAGGCGTCGCCGAGCGCCGGGTCGACCAGGTGGCCGCCGCCGCTCTTGCCCACCGCCATCATCCAGGCGCCGCCCACCGCCACGGCGACCGCCAGCAGGAAGAGGGCGCGCGGGCGCTGCTTGAGGAAGATCCAGGCGAAGGCGGTCACCACCACCGGCGTCAGGTTCGACAGCACCGTAGCGTTGGTGACCGAGGTGTATTTGATCCCGTAGTGCCAGAAGCCCAGGTCGAGGGCGAACATCACGCCGGCGACCATGGCGATCTTGGAGGGCCGGCCGAGCGGGCCGCTGGTCCGCCGGGTCATGATCGCCAGGAGCGGCATGGCGAAGGCCAGGCGCCAGAAGCCGGCCGCGGCGGGTCCGGTCTGGGTCAGGCGCACCAGGATCGGCGACAGGCCGATGACGCAGGCGCCGAACACCAGCACGCCGACGGCGCGCCAGCGCTCCGCGTTCGCGTCCGGCGTGGCCACGGCCTCGGTCAAAATCCCAGCTCCCGTCGAAGTTCGGCCGCCGTCATACCCGACGCGCGCAGTTCGCGCAGCGTCTGCGCCCTGTCGCGCTTGGCGAAGCGCTTGCCATCCGGGCCCGCGAGCAGGCGGTGGTGGCGGTAGACCGGCGTCGGCAGGGCCAGCAGGGCCTGCAGCAGGCGCTGGACGTGGGCCGCCTCGAAGAGGTCCTGGCCGCGGATCACGTGGGTGATCCCCTGCAGGGCGTCGTCGACCACGACCGCCAGGTGATAGGCGACGCCCACGTCCTTGCGGGCCAGGACGACGTCGCCGCCGAGCGCCGGGCGCGCGGCGATCACACCATGCTCGCCGCCGGGGCCCTGACCTTCCTCGAGGAAAGTGAGGCTGTCGAACCCGCCCAGCGTCCGCTCGGCGGCGTCCAGCGACAGCCGCCAGGCGTAGGGTTCGCCGGCCTCGACGCGGCGGACCTCTTCGTCGCGCGGCAGGGGCGCGCCGCGGAAGGCCTCCATGGCGCCATGCGGGGCGCTCTCGATGGCCTCGGCGATTTCGCGGCGGGTGCGGAAGCAGCGGTAGGTCAGGCCGCGTTCGGAGAGGTCGCGCAGCGCCGCGCCATAGTCGGCCATGTGGTCGGACTGCCGCCGGACGGGCCGTTCCCAATCGAGCCCGAGCCAGGCCAGGTCCTCATGGGTCGCGGCTTCGAATTCGGGGCGGCAGCGGGTGCGGTCGATGTCTTCGATGCGGAGGATGAAGCGGCCCTCAGCGGCGCGGGCGGCCTCGAAGGCGGTGAGGGCCGAAAAGGCGTGGCCCCGGTGCAGATGGCCGGTGGGCGAGGGCGCGAAGCGGGTGGTGAAGCTTGGAGCGGGGCGGGCGTCGGGCACCCGGCCGGTTTAGTCGTGCGGAAGGTGGGTCACCAGACCCATGTGCCGGAAGACCGCCCGCAGGAACGGCACTTCGCCACCGCAGGCCTGCTTTATGTGGTCGAACTGCTTGAAGCCGGCCATTTCGGCGAGGCCGTGGGCGGAGCACCAGGCGGCGGCGGTGACGAGCTCGATCTCGTGGGTGTCGCTGGGATCGGCGCCGGCCTCGACGAGGGTGTCGCGCACCTTGCAGTAGGCGCTGTCCTCGCCCTGCTGCATCTCTTCCGGCAGGGCTTCCTTGTCGCGAGCGGTGTCGTACATCACCCGGTAGAGCGCCGGATTTTCGCGGGCGAAGCAGACATAGGCCACGCCCAGGTTGTTCATGGCTTCGCGCGGCGAGGGGGCTTCGGCCTTCGCCTTGGCGAGCGCCTGGTCCAGCAGGGTCCAGCCCTCGTGGGCGACGGCTTCCAGAAGTTCGGTCTTGTCCTTGAAGTGGTGGTAGGGCGCCGCCGGGCTGACGCCGGCCTCGCGGGCCACGGCGCGGAGCGAAAGGGCGCTCGGGCCCTCGGCTTCCAGGAGACGGCTCGCCGCGTCGATCAGGGCGCGGCGCAGGTCGCCATGGTGATAGGGCCTAGCTTCGGCGGCTTGAGATTCTCTCATCGCTTCCTACCTTAAATCTCAATCTGGGCGCCGTAAAGATATCTTGACGCCGCTTAGATAAGTGTTATCTTAGCGCTGTTCAAATAAGAAACGCAGCCGCCTCCCCGCGGTTCAAACTTAAAGGTGTGTGTCATGTCTCTCGCAAGGTTCGAGCGGTTTTTCGACCGTCTCGCCCCCGCCCTGATCCTGTTCATGGGCTCCTCGATCGCCGCCGCGTTCGCCGTCGTCGCCATCTGATCCTCCCCGATCCCGGCCGACCGGAAAAGGGCCTCTCGCGGGCCCTTTTTCGTGGCCGGCGCGCGACGCAAGCTCATGCGAAAACGCATAGCCATACGGCGTAAATAGGTATCTAGGCATCGTTTAGATAAGTGCTATCTAAGCATCGTCCACATCGGACACGGCGGCCACCGGCCGTCCAACACAGAAAGGAACCAAGTCATGTCGATTTTCATGAACCGAATGCTGGACACGCTGGCGTCCTACGCGATCGTGGCCCTGGGCCTGACCCTGGCTGGCGCCACCGCCGGCATCGTCGGCGTCTAAGACCCAGATGCACTGCCGATAAGCCTCGCCCACTCACCTGACAGTGCGGCGAGGCCCCGGCTGCTCCGTGTCATGCTGCTCTCCGTCATGGAGATGTCTCCGAATCTTTCCTATAGTGCTGTCCATAGCGGGACAGCCCGAGCTTCCTGAACGGGCCCGTCGCCGCACAACGCGTCGCGAACAGGGGTCCCGTCTTCAGTTCACCAGCGTACGACATAGGCGCCCGGCGCCATCTGACCTCCCGCTCAGGGGAGGCGCGCCATGCAGGTGCTTAGCCGCCCGCCGTCCGGTTGGCCCGCGCTGGTGCTGAACGCCGATTTCCGGCCCCTCAGCTACTATCCGCTCTCGCTCTGGCCCTGGCAGGACGTCATCAAGGCGGTGTTCCTCGACCGCGTCGACGTGGTCTCGACCTACGACCAGATGGTCCACTCGCCCTCCTTCGAGATGAAGCTGCCGAGCGTCGTGTCGCTGAAGCAGTACGTGGCCCAGGACCGGCCGCCGGCCTTCACGCGGTTCAACCTCTTCCTGCGCGACGCCTTCACCTGCCAGTATTGCCACGCAGGCGAGGACCTGACCTTCGACCACGTGATCCCACGCTCGCGGGGCGGGCGCACGACGTGGGAGAACATCGTCACCGCCTGCGCGCGCTGCAACCTGACCAAGGGTGGGCGCACGCCGCGGGAGGCCGCGATGCACCCGCGCCGTGCGCCGCACCGGCCCTCGGCCTACGAGTTGCAGCAGCACGGCCGCAAGTTCCCGCCGCACCACCTGCATGAAAGCTGGCTCGACTACCTCTACTGGGACATCGAGCTGGAGGCCTAGAGCATCACCGTCTGGCTCCGTCGGCTGCGCTCAGGATGATGAGGCGGGCGTCGCGCAGGTCGTCCGCCACCAGGGGCAGGCGGCGGTTGAGGAAGAACAGGCCGTAGAGCCCGGTCTTCCGGTCGATCCAGGGATAGGTCCCCAGCATGCCGGGGCTGGAGGCCATGCCGCAGCGCCCGTCCGCGCCGACCGTTTCGCACCAGTTGCCGAGGGCATATTGCAGGCTCTTCCCTGCGGCCCCCGGCGGCACATAGCTCATCGCCTTGCCCGCCGTCTGGGCCGTTTCCATGGCGTCGATCGAAGCGGGTGACAGGATGCGCCGACCCTGAAAGGCGCCGCCCTCGGCGATCATTGTGAGGAAGGCGGCATAGTCTTCCGCCGTGGTGATGACCCCGCCCTGCAGGTTCGGATTGCGCACAGGGCCGGGCTGCGGCGGCTTGATCGCCGAGCTCCAGCGGGTGTGGGTCAGACCCAATGGGCGGCCGATCCGCTCGTCGAACAGGTCCGCCCAGCTTCGCCCCGTCGCCTGCTCGACCAGGGCACCCACGACCTGCAGGGAGGGCCCGCCGTATTTGAAGGTGGTTCCGGGCGGGTCCTCCAGCGGACGGGCGGCGATGAGCTCGGCCGATCGCGCCAAGGTGATGTCGGTCGGCTGGAGGACGTCGACCAGGTTCTTCAGGCCGCCCTGGCCGGCGGTGAACGACAGCAGTTGGCGCAGGGTGATCTTGCCGGCCTCGCCCGTGAACTGCGGCAGCCGCCGGCCGATCGGCTCGTCGAGAGAGAGCGTTCCCTCCTCGACCACCGTCATGGTCAGGGCCGCAGTCATCCACTTGGTCGCCGACTCGATGCGCAAGGCGGCGTCAGGTCGGATGTCGCCCACGTCCAGCCGGTAGAGGGTCTGGCCATGCTTCATGACGATGGCGGTGACGCCAGCGGCCCCATCCTTCTCAACGATCGTCTTCAGTTTCGCCTCCAGCTCCGGCGGTGGGGCCTGGGCGGCGGCAGCCGGCGTCGCGGCGATCAAGAGGCTGCAGAGACCGAGCGCGAGGCTGGCGGGCCTGAGGGCGGGGCATGTCATTCGGCTCAGCATGGTCCGAGCCCGTTCGCCGCGTGTGAGCCGCCTGTTGCGGAGTGTGACAAAGCGTAAGGCCCAAAAAGACCGACGCGGCCCGGGGTGGAGGCGGGCCGGACCGCGCCGGGTTGGCCGCCGACGCTCTCGGACCGGCGGCCAACAAGGTCTTGCGGTGGTTCAGACGTGGCGCCACGCGCCGGGCACAAATACCCAGCCGGCGGCCGTCTCCGCCCAATGCGGACCCACGAAGCGGAATCCCGGTCGGGCTTCCAGCCATCCGCCCTGGACCCAGACGTAGGTCGAGCCGGTCCAGCGCCAGTAGGGCGCGACCCAGACCCAGCCGGGTCGGACGGGTGGCGCGACGGCGATGGCGCGCGGCGGCGGCATGGGGGGTGGAATGACGCCGACCCAGACCGGCGAGCGCGGGTAGATCACAGCCGCCGGCGCGCCACGGTAGACGATCGCTGCGGCTGCATCGTTGGGCGCCGCGATCCCGGCCACGAGGCCTGCGGCCAGCAGGCCGGCTAGGAACGCCGGGAACGGGCCTCGCCGGGAAGAGGATGCACACATGGGAGTCTCCAAAAGGGGTGGGCGTCCGGCCGCCTGGGGGGAGTTGGGAGCGACCGGACGCCGCCGCGGCGATGGGCAGGGATGCCGCGGATCTCGATGGGCCTAGGGGTAGGTGACGGTCCCCGATTTCTCGGTGACGACCCCGGACGGATGGGCGACCGTGCGCGTGTAGCTAGCCGTCCCGTCGCCATTGTTATGCAGGCTGAGGCTGCGGCCGGCCTCGGGCCGGTTGTCGAAGGCGTAGGTGCGCGTGCTGTCGAACGTGCCGTCGCCATGGGAGGTGGTCCGGGTCGCCTTCACGCCCGTGCCGTAGGACGTCTGGTAGTTGCGGGTGACGGTCGCGCCACTGGAGGTGCGGTCCACATGGCGGGTCTCGACCGCGCGGCCGCCCCAGCCGCGCATGACGCGCACGTGGCCGTGCTCGCCGGCGAAGGACGGCGCGGCGGCGAGGGCTGCGATGGCGGCGGCGCCCGCTGCGAAGAGGATCTTGGATGGCATCGTCTAGGTTCCTGTGGGGTTGAATGACCCTCGATGGGGAGAGCATCGCCTGGCGCCGTAAGCCGCCGTTCTCCGTGTCATGACAAACGGTGACGGACTGTGACGGCGACGCCTCAGGACGGCGAAGGCGGGGCGCGGACGGGCAGGGGCCGCGCGGCGGGTTTGGCGCGGGATGAGCCGATGCGGACGGAGCGACCGCGCGGGGCGAGGGGCGCGCCGCCGGCGCTGTAAATGGTGTCCCAGCCTGGCGTCGTGTCGCCGTGCTCGGGCGCCACGCCGGCCGCGGAGGTCCGCGCACGATCGATGGCCTGCGGCGCGGCGGCCGCCAGGGCGCGCGGATCGGCCGGCGGCTTCAGCCGGTGACGGAAACCCGCGGCGGCGGGGAGGGCCGCGGCGAGGCTGAGGCCGGCCACGACGGCGGCCACGGCGGTTGAGGCGGGTTTCGGCATCTGGGCCTTCGGCGTCGGGTGGGCGCAGGAAGGCTCGCGGCCTCAGGTAAGGCCCAGGTGACCGGCGGGGTTCGAATGGTGACGAATTGTAACCCCGCGCTTTTCCGCCTTTTTTCGGTCCGCCGGCTGCGCCAGATACCGCCGCTTCGCAGAGTGCGTGGATCGCCTGATGGCCCAGAACACCGTGATCGCCGTCGTCGAGGACGATCCGGAAATCCGCGCGCTGATCGGCGGACTGCTGGCCCGTGAAGGCTTTGAAGCCATCGGTTGCGCCTCGGGCGACCTCCTCGACCGCACCCTGGCGCGGCGGCGCGTCGACCTCGTGGTGCTGGACCTGATGCTGCCGGGCGAGGATGGCCTGTCGATCTGCCGCCGGCTGCGCGGCGGGCCTGTCGAGGTTCCCGTGTTGATGGTGACGGCCAAGGCCGACGATGTCGACCGCGTAGTGGGCCTGGAGCTGGGCGCCGACGACTATCTGGCCAAGCCGTTCAACCCTCGGGAGCTGGTCGCTCGGGTGCGCGCGATCCTGCGGCGCACGCGCGACGCCCACCGGCCCCCGCTCACGCCGCCGGCCGAGGTCTTCCGCTTCGCCGGATGGACGCTGGATTCAGGTTCACGGCGGCTGGAGAACGCCGCCGGCGAGGCGGTGGAGCTGACGGGCGGGGAATTCGACCTGCTGATGGTCTTCCTCACCCATGCCCAGCGGGTGCTCAACCGCGAACAGCTGCTGGATTGGACCCGCGGCCGCTCCGCCGCCCCGTTCGACCGGACGATCGATGTCCAGCTCAGCCGGCTGCGCCGCAAGCTCGGCTGCGATGGCGCCTCCATCATCCGGACCGTGCGGGGCGGCGGCTACATGTTCGCCCCAGCGCTGGAGCGCTAGTGCGCCTGACGGCCGATAGCCTGGTCGTGCGGATCGGCGCGGCCTTCCTGGCCGGCGCCGTGGCCTTGCAGCTGGCGGTCCTGGTGGTGGTGTTCTGGCCCGGCGGGGCGGGCGCCCCGATGTTCTTCATGGCCTCGCCCGGCGAGGCCGCGGCCATGGCCACGGCGCTGGAGGAGGCGCCGCCCGACCTGCAGCCGACGATCGTGCGGGCGCTGAACAGCGGCCAGATGGCGGTCCGGCTGGAGGCGGCGCCGCAGGTCCGCGCGGGCGGCTCGCCGCGCGAGGGGACCCGGCTGAAGCGGATCTTCGCGCGCTACGACCAGGCTCTCGGCGGGCGGCCGTTCTGGGTGCAGACGCGGGCTGGCGCCAATGTGCGAACGCGGCGCGACGAGACCGTCGTCGCGGCCGGTCCGGTCCGCCTGGTGATCGGGCTGCGGACCGGTCAGGCAGTGGTGATCGAGCGTACGACGCCGGCGGTCCGACGCTTCTTCAACCGCGCCGCGATGGTCGGCGCCTCGGCCTTCGTCGTCCTGGCCCTTGTGCTGTTGGTGTGCCTGCAGCAGACCGCCCGGCCAGTCTCCGTCCTGGCGGGCGCGGCCCGTCGCTTCGCCCGGGATCTCTCGACGCCCGACCTGCCAGTGCGGGGCGCGCGCGAGATCAAGGACCTGTCCATCGCCTTCAACGAGATGAAGCGCACGATCCGCGGGCTGATCGACGACCGCACCCGCATGCTGGCAGCCATCGCGCACGATATGCGCACCTACCTGACCCGCCTGCGCCTGCGCGCCGAGTTCATAGACGACCCGGACCAGCAGGCCCGCGCGGTCGCCGACTTGGATGAGATGACGATGCTGCTGGACGACACCCTGACCTTCGCCCGCGAGGTCACGGCCTCCGGCGCGCCGCAAGATCACTCAGTCGACGTGGCGGCCGAGGCGCGCGCCATGGCCCAGGTTCGGCAGGCCTTGGGCCAGGACGTGGTGGCGGACATCGCACAAGACGAGGCGCTGAAGGTGCTCTGTGCGCCGCTGGCGCTGCGGCGCATGCTCGACAACCTGGTGGACAACGCCGTGCGCTACGCCGGCGGCGCGACACTGCGGGCTGGGCGGCGGGCGGGCGAGGTGGTTCTCGCGGTCGAAGACGACGGGCCGGGCGTGCCGCGCGAGGCCCTGGTCCGGCTGACGGCGCCGTTCGAACGGCTGGAAGCCTCGCGCGGGCGGCAGACCGGCGGCTCGGGCCTCGGGCTGGCCATCGTGAAGGGCCTGGCCGAGAGCCAGGGCGGTTCGTTCACGATCGCGAACCGGGCGGAGGGCGGGCTACGCGCCGAGGTCCGCTTGCCGGCGGCCCGGTCAGACTCCGGAACCGGCCTGGGACGATGAGCGCAAGCCGGCGTGGCGCACCGTCATTTCACCTGGCGTGCGGCCTTCCTTGAAGAGCAGGCCTCTCGCGCTTTCAGGCTACTGTCCGCGCCGGGCGGCGACAGCGGCGTGGAAGGCCGCCACCTCCTGGGCGTCGACCATGCCGTCGTGGTTGGCGTCGGTTCGGTCGAAGATCCGGAGCGAGCCGTTCATGAATTCGTCGCGGCTGATCCGGCCGTCGCCGTTGGCGTCCATGGCGCTCATAGCGGCTGCGCCGTCGCCCCCGCCGCCGCGCCCGTGGCGCAGCGCGCGCGGGGCATCAGCGGCGGTGAGATAGCCGTCGCCGTCGCGGTCCAGCTTCGTGAACGCCTTGCCGCGCGCTTCGATGAACTCGCTGCGTGAGATCCGGCCGTCGCCGTTGGTGTCGGCATTCTCGAACATCTGTGCGGCGTGAGGCCGGCGGGCGGCCTCGGCCGCGCGGATCGCCACGCCGGCGCAGCCGGTCGTGCAGAGGGCGAGAAGCGGGACGAGGGCGATGAAACGCATGATCTGGTTCCTGGAAGGCGGGAGGCATGGATTGCGTGGAGACAGGACGGCCGGCGCATGGTTGCGCTCCGCCGACCGTCCGCCCCCAACGGCCGCTAGAAGGCCGATCGGAGCCCGAGGAAGGCGGCGGTGGAGTTGAGGCCGCCGCGGTCGCCGACACCCTGGACGCCGGCGGTGAGCTCGACCCGGCCGGCAACCTGAGTCGTCAGGCCGGCGCCGTAGGTAAGGTAGGACCCGTCGGCCTTGAAGATCGGCGTCGTCCAGGTCACCGGCGCGCCGTTGGGGACCACCAGCAGCTGGCGGTCGCGGTCCAAGAGGTCGTCGTTGTGGCCGACCTCGACGTAGGGCCGGAACCTCATGTCCGCCGATGCGGGCGACAGGCGCAAGCCCACGGAGGCGACGAGGGTTTCCAGTTTCTGTGAGCCGAAGGTCAACCGGGTCGCGTCATCCCCCTGCTCGGAATAGCCGGCGATGCGCCCGTGGTCATAGCGAAGGGCGACCTTGGGCGTGATGCGAATGGAGCCGGCGACCAGATCGGCGCTGCCGCCGGCCGCCACGGCGAACCGCTCGCCGCCGGTCGAGCCGACCTCGTCCAGCACCGCGTGGCCGATGTCGATGCGGCGGTCGACGTCGTTGAAGTCGGTGTGGGCGTAGTCGGCCTCGGCCCAGCCCGTCAGGCGCCCCCAACGCTGCCGGCCGAAAACCCCCAGGCCAACGGTCTTGGCCTGGAAGCCGCCACCGTCGCCGCCGAAGTCACCGTCGGTCGTGGAGAAGGTGAGGGCCGCGCCCAGCATCGCGGTCGGCGACTGGGCGTAGGCGACCCCCAGGTTGGCGGCGGCGACCTCGCTGCCCAGGCCGATCTGCTGTGGCGCGCTGTTGATCCGCACGCTGTCGGCCGAGATCGCGCCGAAAGTCGTCCAGGTTCCGGGCGCGGCGGCGCGCAAACCGTCGATCTGCGCGGCCAGCACCTCGGCCTGGGTCTGGCCGGCGCCCTGGGCGACGTAGGAGAGCTGCCCGATCAGGGTCGGCGCCAACAGCACCGAAAGCACGCCCTGCGCCTCCATCTGCTGACCGGCGCCAGTGAAGTGGACGGAGTCGGTGAAGAGGTAGGTCTGGTTGGCGTTTGGGGTCACCAGCAGGGCCGGGGTGCACAGGTAGGCTTCGATCTTGCCCACGTTGCAGGCCTGGTCGGTGGTGTTGACGATGCCGTAGCGGGAAGGGTCGGCCTCGATCTGCGCCACCAGCTTATAGAGATCGAAGAACAGCACGTTCGGCTTCGCCGCGGCGAGCGCGCGCTTGTAGAGTTGGTTGTAGACGTCGAACTGCGGGATGCTCTCGGTGATCACCACCCCTGCGCCGGCGTCCTTGATCCGCGTCAGCTGCTCGGCCAGGGCGTTGGCCGCGCTGGTCAGGTCTTGGATGTCCCCGGCGGAATAGGCGGGGCCGTTGGCCAGGGTGGCGAACACGTCGTTGCCGCCCGCCACGATCATCACCAGGCTGTGGCTGTCGAGCGTCCCGCCGGAATTGAAGAAGTTGTCGACCTGGGTGACGACCGGCGTGCGGGTGATGTCGGGCCCACCGCGCTGGAGGGGAGATGTGACCGCGACGCGGGCGCCACCTTCGGCGTAGTTCGTGCCGGCGACGTTGTGTGGCGTCAGAGTAGGCAGTTTCAGGGCGTTGGTGACGAGCTCGTCCCACATCAGGTCGGGGTTCGTGGTGAAGGCGCCGGCCCCGGGCGGAGCCGAGGCGGCGTAGGCGCCGTTGTCGGACATGCTGTCGCCGAACACATAGACCGAGGTCAGGGGCGCGTCCGCGGCCATGGCCGCGCCGGCGCAGCCCAGCGCCAGCGCGCCGATCGCCGAGCCCGCGGCCAGGCGCGATGGAACGGCGCCCGATCGGCGTCGATGACGCGCGGCGGCGCCCGTGGACTTCGGATTGCGATGGCTCGGCATGAAGCGCTCCTCAAGATTGGGAGCGCGAAGGTTGGGGGGGCCGATCTCCCGGCTGTGAGCGGCCGGTGAGGAACTGTGACGAAGTGTGACGAAGGCGGATTCGCCCTGGAAGCTCGGATGTTCGCCCCTAGCCGCATCCGCTCAGAAGGCTGCAGCGGACCAGCTTTCCAATGTCCCAACCTGGCGGCGGCCGCCCTGCTGAAGCGGTGGTGGCGTTCGATCCCGGGCTAGTTCGCCCCCGGGCCGGCGCTCCTGGCCGCCGCTGCGGCCCGCTCGTGCTCCGCGGCGCGGGCTCCGGCGAGGATGCCGGGGAGCGCATAGTTGCCCTCGTTGCAGGCGTATTCGTAGATCACCCCGTGCATCGGCGAGAACTCGTACTCGCCGCCCCAGGGCTCGTCCCAGGACGTGGGCGCGCTCACCTTGAACGAATAGCGCAGCCGGTCCTTGGCGGTGCGCGTGAAGCGCTCGGTGATCTTCAGGTCCTTCCAGGCGCCCATGAAGGCCTGGGCCTGCGGGATGTTCGTGGTCTCCACGACCAGGGTGTCGCCGTCCCACCAGCCGATCGAGTCGCCGAACCAGGGCCGCACGTCGTCGGCGCGGTGCCTGGCGTTCAGCCACACGATCCGGGTGTCGTGGACCATCTCCACCTCGATCGCCACGGCGTCGGGGGTCTGCACGATGTTGTAGTCGTTGTTGTAGAAGCCGTTCGGCAACATCGGCGGCCCGACGTTGCCGCCGAACAGGATGCAGCGCTCGCTGAGCGGCCGGTTCTCCGGGTTGTCGAAGGAACCCACCGGGCCGCGGCTGCCCTCGCCGCCCGCGCTGTCATAGCCCGCGACGACGGCCGCAGCCGTCTTGCGCTTGGGCACTCGCCCGTCCTTGGTGGTGAGCAGGGACGTGCGCGGCTCGCCACCCACCCGCATCACCCGCGAGCCGGGATCGAGCCAACCTCGATTGTAGCCGCCGACGTCGCCGCCGGCGGCGACGAACGCCGGCTTGCTCTCCAGCCCGTTGGGCGCGTTGACCGGTGCGTTCGGGTCCGTGTTCTGGTTGCCGACGGCCACCTGGCGGGCTTCCTCGCCCTCGATGGCTTGCGTCTCCGCCGCCGTGTAGGCGAGCCGATCGCCGAGCTTGGGGTCGCGCACCAGCGGGGTCAGGGTCGCACTGGACCAATAGCCGCCGAGGTCAGGCTGGCCAAACGCCGTACGCGGCGCCTTGTAAGCGGCCTGCGCCCGAGGCGTCTGGGCCGAAGTCGCGAGCGGAGTCAGGACGGCGAGAGCGAGTGCGGCGAAACCGGTGAACTTCATCGTTAGGCCCCCCATGGCGACCGCAGGCGAGCGCGGCCTGTCTATGGGGTGAAATCTGCGCGCTCGAACTGCTTTCGAAAAGCGGTCAGTCCCGGCGGTCCTGCAGGAAGGCGATGCTGAGCAGCCACATGAGCAGAACGCCGGCGGCGCCGTTCACCAGGGCGAAGACGATCAACTGGCCGGTCATCAACGAGCTTCCCGTATCGATAGGCCGTCTTGTCCGTCGTTTTCGCCGCGGGTGAAAGCTGGGAGCTTTGCCTAGGTAGAACTACGGAGCGTCGTCACGCCGGCGGCGCCCGGTTCGCCGCCCGCGCGACCGCGCCCAGGGTGAGCTGCGCGGCGCTGAGCTGGTCCACCAGGCTGTCGAGCTCCCGATGCAGGACGACCAACAGAGAGACGGCGCGTTGGTGATCCTGCGCGGCGATCTCCTCGGCGGGAAGCGCCGCCAGCAGGTCGCCATCGTCGATCACCTGCACGATCGCCAGGATCTCGTACAGGCGGGAGAGTGCTTCATCGATCGCCTCGTCCTTGAAGTCGGCGGGCCGTTCGAGCGAGGTCATGGCGCCACGGCGGCTGCGTTCGCCCAAGCCCGCAGCGCCTGCTGCTGCTGAGGCGTAAGTTCCTCCACCGCGCCCAGGAACTCGGGCGGCGGGTCGCCCAACAGGATGGACGGGCAGCGGCCTTCGTAGTTGCCCAGGTTCGGGCGGTGCTGCTGGTAGCCGACCAGGGCCGCGAGCTCGGGCGAGAAGGTCCTGGCGACCTGCGGCGGATAGACCAGCCACTGGTTCTCGTAGGGTTTCAGCCAGCCCAGGCTGTAGCTGACGATCATGCCGCTGCGCGGCCGGTCCGTGAGGTTGGCCCCGCCGCCATGCAGGGTCGACCCCAGGAAAAGCAGGACGTCGCCAGAATCCATCTCGGCGTGGAGGGGCTCCTGGGCGCCGGAGCCGCCGATGTGGCTGCCCGGGTAGATGACCGTGGCGCCGTTCTCGCGGCGATAGGGCCCGAACGGCCACATCACGTTGATCAGGTACTCCATCTCGCCCTTGGCGCCGCCCCACATGTCCTCGTCCTTGTGCGGCGGTTGCGCCCGCTGGCCGGGGAAGATCTGCAGGGCCTGGGTCAGGTTGAGCTGGAAGCGGTCGCAGTAGGGACCCAGCACGGCCTCGGCGACCTCCAGGACCACCGGATGGCGGACGAAGGCCTCGGCATGGGCGGAGCGCTTGAGCACCCCGCCGAAGCGCTTGGTGCGCTCGCCGTAGAACAGGCCTTCGCAGAAGGCCGTGCGGGCGAAGCGCTCGGCGAGGTCGTCGGCGAGCCCCTGCACGCGCCTGACGTCGATGATGTCGCGCAGGATGCAGTAGCCATCGCGGCGCAGGTCGGCCAAGGCGCTGGCGGCGACGGGCGAGAGCCCCGGGTTCAGGGAGGGCTGCAGGGCGGGCTCAGGCTGCATGCCGGTCCTCCCAGGCCATGAGAACCGGGGTCGAGCGCCCGACGCGATCGCGGACGATGTCGAGGGTCGCAGGTGTGATGTCGATGGCGATCGCTCCCACCGTCACGCCGGCGTCCTCCCGCGGCAGGCCGAGCGGCGCGCAGTCCCAGCCCACCGCCAGGACGGCGTTGAGGTAGGGCACGTGGGTCATGCAGGTGTAGCGGTTGATCCCGCTCATCAGGGCGAACTCGACCACGCCGAGCAGCAGCGCCTGGCGCACCGGCCGCGGGTCCGCCAGGTCGGGCGCGGTGCAGAGCCGGGTGATCTCCCAGATGTCCGGCCCGCGCGGCACGCCGCGTTCGCAGAGATCGGGGAACACTTCCGACAGCAGATGCGGCGCGGTGGTCGGCAGCAGCCGCAGCGAACCCTGGTGCGCGCCCTGGTCGTCGATCTCGATCAGATAGACGGCCTCCTCGCCGTCGAACTGGTCGATCTCGAACTCGCCCTCGAAGACCGGCAGGCGCCAGCCCAGGCGATCGACGAAAACCCTTTTGCGGTCGCGGTGCATCTGCGAGAGCGCCGACGCGAACCGGCCCCGATCCTTGCCTGACACGGCGTGCAACATGTGTGATCCCCCTTTTCCCACCGGCGAGAGTGGGTCGGGGCGGCGCCGCGGCCTATTCCCCTGGTCAGGGGATATGGCCGCCTAGCGCAGGACGTCGGCGAAGGTGATCTGGGCCTCGAAGAGGGCGCGCACGACGAGCTCGGTGCGCGAGGCGACGCCGAACCGATGCTTGGCCATTTCGATGTGCTGGTGAACGGTGTCGCTAGAGATCCCGAGGAGCTGGGCGATGTGCCAGTCGCTCTTGCCCTGGGCGGCCAGGATCACGCAGTCGAACTGCCTCTGGGTGAGGCGCGGCGTGGGCAGGCCGGCGCCTCGGCAGGCCTTGACCTCGCCTTCCAGGCGCTGGATCCGCCGCGCGGCCTCGAAGGCGAAGCAGCCGACATATTGCGCCGCGGGCAGGGCGCGACGCGGCAGCTCCCCGCCGGTGGCGATCCCGAAGGAGCAGGAGCCGAGGAATTCGCCCGGGACGTTGACCGGGACCGTGAATCCCTCGGCCAGGCCGCAGGCGCCGGCCGCCTCGAGGATCTCCTCCTGGCGCGCGGTCAGCGGCAGGAGCGAGGGCAGATCCGACCAGAGGAAGGCCGCAGCCGACTTCTGGCAGGCGGCGAGCACGGGGTCGTCGGCGAAGTAGCCGCGCGCCGCGACCACCGCGTGCCAAGCTTCCGGATAGTCGACCACCTGGACCGCCCGTCCTTTCGCCGACGGGGTGATGAAGTGGACGTGATGGACGAGGGCGACGTAGTCGAAACCAAGGGCCTCGACGGTGTCGGTGAGGAGGGTTGCGAGGTCGCCCATTCGCGTCAGGCCGCGGGCCGAGCTTACAAACTGCTCGACATCGCTGAACGCGCTCATGGGGCGGCGGCGCTCATGGCTTGGAGGGCTTGTCGAGGTCGCCCAGCGCGCGCGTGTGGGCCAGCAGCGCCCGGCGCAGCGGCTTGCCGCGAACCCGGCGGTAGGCCTCCAGGAGTTCGAGCGCCCCATCCTCCGCCAGCAGGGCGTTGAGTTGGCGTAGGTCGTCCGAGGCGTGCTTGTTGTCGAGGCCGTCGGCCAGGTCCCCCAGCGGGCAGGCCAGGGCGTCGGCGATCTCGATCAGGCGCGAGAAGCTGATCCGGTTCGAGCCGCGCTCATACTTCTGGACCTGCTGGAAGGTGACCCCGACGCGCTCCGCCAAGGTCTGCTGTGACATGCCGACCGCGCGGCGGCGCTCGCGAATCCGTTGTCCGATCGCCACGTCGAGCCGGTGCGGCCCATCGCTGTTCGCTATGATGGCCAAGTCGCGTCCCCCTGGGGCGTAACTATCGGTCTTTCCGGCCAAAAAGTCATCAGGGGACTGCATTTCCGGCGGCGGCGCCTCCCGGCCTCGGTCCGAGCGAGCGCCGGGCTGCCGCGTCGTGGGCGTCGAAGGTGTGCCGGGCGATCCGCCGATAGCTGGAAAGCAAATCCGGTATGAGTTCGCGGAGTTCCAGAAGGAAATCAAAGGCCCCGGCGCGCGCCGCGATCACCTCGGCGGGCGCTTCCTCGCCCGGCGGGGTCGCGCGGACGGTCTGGTTGGTCTCGAAGACCGCGTCCAGGGTGAGGATCAGCTGCAACAGCACGAGATGGGTGCGCGCGCGCAGCTCGGCGTCGCGCAGGTCGAAAAGGGTCTCGCGGTTACGGTCATAAATCTCGGTTTCCCGCTGCGCGGCCATCAGAAAGCGCAGGGTGATCGGGCCGTAGGGGTCGCCTCGACCGCGGGACTCGTCGGCCAGGCGCAGGATGAGCTGCAGGGCCGCCAGGATCTCGCCGAACAGCATGGCCGCGCTCTGCTCGCGCTCGCGCCGGCGCAGGTGCTGCTCGACGCGGCCGGCCAGCAGCCCGCCGAGCGAGGCCAAGAGCGCTCCGACCGTGACGCCCATCAGGGTTTCCTGGCTTGGATCGAGATGCATGCCCGCGCCGCCCCGCTTTTCGCGCCTTCGCCCCTGTCGGCATGGGGCGGCGCCTTGGCCACGGAATCAAGGTTGCGCTTGCGCGGGCGGTCGATGGCCGTTGACGCCCCGCGGAGACGGACGGAACCTTCGCCGATGACCCACAAGCTGAAGCGGCTCGGCCTCGCTCTGCTCTTCGCGGCCCTCGCGCCAGCGGCCGCGCTCGGGGCCAAGCCCGCGAAGCCCGAGGCCGCGCCGGCGATCAGGTTCGAATGCCCCGACGGCTACCAGGTGAAGGAAGGGCTGAACGTCGATTTCCCGCACAAGGGCGAGATGCGCGCCTTCGTCGTAGTTCCGCCGACAGGCGCGAAGGGCCCGGCGCCGGTCTGGGTCCCGCTGACCGGCACGGTGGAGTCGACCAACGCGAACCTGACGGTGGCGCGCAGCGGCGCCAACGCGCTGATGGCGCAGAAGGGCTTCATGGTGATCGGCCCGGTGCGCAACTGCTCCAAGCAGGACCCCGCCGACTTCAGCCAGGCCTGCAACGGGCCGGGCAGGGATGGCTGGAACTGGATGCCCTGGCGCGAAGGCCGCGCGGGCGGACCGGCCGGCGAAAAGTGGAAGAACGACGCCGGCCCGGACGTGAGCTTCCTGGAGGCGGCGGTGAAGTGCGTCGGGACCAAATGGCCGCTGGACAGCCGACGTCTCTATGTGGGCGGCATCTCCTCCGGCGGCACGCTGACCAACCGCTCGCTGACCTTCGCCTCTGACTTCTGGGCGGGCGGGATGCCGATCTCCGGGGAATGGTACGTGAGCCGCGACGACGGGACGGCGCTGTCCTTCAACGACGCGCGCAAGGCGGTGGCTGACGCGCCGACCAAGGTCCACCAAGGCCGGGTCGGGCCGTTTCCCTTAAAGACCACGCTCGGGCCCATGATCGTGATAACCGTCTGGGGCGGCCAGAAGGACCTCTGGGACTGCGGCCCGCCGCTTGGGCTCTGCTCGGACTACCGGCCGACCACGCAGGCCGGCTCCAACTACTTCTCGAGCTTCAAGAACGTGGTGCACGTGGCCTGTTCGGCGACCCACGGCCACATGTGGCCGCAGGTGAACACCCAGGCCTTCAACCTCTGGGCGCTGACGACGCTGGCCTCCTACCCGAAGGGCTCGAAGCCGTCCGACTTCCACCTGACGCCGCCGCCGGAAGGCTATAGCTGCAAGCTCGGGCCGTTCACCGATCACTATCCGCAGGCGGGCGCCGACTAGTGCGAGAGGCCGTGAAGAAAAACTGGCGCCGCGAGACGTTCTTTTCGGCCGAGAAAGCCGTTGCGGCGTGACTCGGCCTAGGCTTCGACGTCACGCCGGGATTTGGGCGGCCTGCGAGCACCTGGGATGACCGAGCAGCATCGTCGCGCGGCGCATGAGATCAGCGGGGTGAAGACCCGCGCCATGACGGCTGCGGCGAAGATATTGGCCGCGCACGGGCGCGAGGCGCTGAGCCTGCGGGCGATCGCCGAGACCGCCCAGATCGGGATCGCCTCGATCTACCACTACTTCGCCAGCAAGGACGACCTCCTGCTCAGCCTGGCGTTGGGCGGCTTCGAGAGCCTGCGCCGGGCGATCGCCACGGCGAGCGACCACCACGAGGCCATCCGCCCGATCGGCCTTGGCGCGCAGGCCTACTTCGCCTTCGCCGGCGACAATCCCGAGCTGTTCGCCCTGATGTACGACGTCCAGATGATGGCGCGGCACGAGGCGCTGCGCGAGGCGGAGAACCAGGCGTTCCTGTCGTTCCGCGAGCTGGTGGCTTCCGACCCGCGGTTCCCGGCGGAGGCGGCGCCGAGCGTGGCCGCGGCGCTCTGGGCGCTGGGCCGCGGGATCGCCGCCATCACCTCCTCACAGCCCGACGGCAAGCTCACCGAGGAACAGTCGGACCTCATCTTCACCGGCGCGGGCCATCTGCTGAACCGCGACTAGGCCGCGGCTATTTCTTCGCCTTGCCCTTGGCCTTGCCGCCCTTGGCCGCCTTCTGGCCCGGCCAGGCGGTGTCGATCGGCAGGCCGGGATTGGCGGTGATCTTCAGGTCGGCGCAATGGTGATAGGTGAAGCGGCCGTCGGCATTGATGCCGTGCTCCTCCATGAACTGGATCACCTGCAGCGAGCAGTGGTCGCAGTTGATGTTGGGCAGCTTCAGGTCGGTCTCGAATTCCTGGCCCGGCTGGCGCACGTGATGCTCCCAAAGCCCGTCCACCAGGACCGGCGGCTTCGGGTTGGGATCGATCTTGCCCGAGACTGAGATCACCCGGCCGTTGGGGCCTTCCTTGGTCACGTCCTCGGGATCGGCCGGCAGCTCGGCGCGGTCCAGCACCGAGAGCGCCAGGCGGAAGTGGCCGGGGTGGTAGACGGTCTCCTTGACCTTGATGTGCAGCACCTCGCCGCCGGTCACGGGCGTGACCGCGCCGGTGGGCTTGCCGGGATTCGCGGTGGTCCCCCCGCAGGGGCCCATCTTTTGAGGGTCGCCGAGCTGGTTCTCCTCCAGCCACGAGGCGGGCTGCGCCAGGATGAAGTGGGCCGAGCCCACGGCCGGCGCGCCCAGGACCACGGCGCCTGCCGCCAGGGCGGCTGCGGCACGAAGCTTCATCTCAAATCTCCCCGACGATCTAAGCGCCGATTAGACGACGCACCCTGCGGAAGGGAACTGGAATCTGCGAAATGAAAAAGGCCCGGCGTTTGCGCGCCGGGCCTCCTTCGACCGATTAGCGCCGCCGGCTACTTGCCGCCGGTGGGCGCCGGCGCGGCGGCCGGCGTCGCCGCGGCCTCCTGATGGCGGCGCCCGCCGCTCATCATCTTCATGGCGACGGCCAGCTCTTCGCTGTCGATGGCGCCGTCATGGTTCTTGTCCAGCGCATCGAAGTTCTTCAGCAGATTCGCGCCGATCTGGCTTTGCGCCTTCAGCTCGGTCTTCTGGATCTTGCCGTCGATATTGGAGTCCAGCATCCCCATCAGGGCGCCTTGCTGCAGGCCCTGGTCGTAGTTCACCAGGTGGGCCGAGGTCTCGTCCATCCAGCGGTAGCGGATGCGGGTGAAGAACATCTCCTCCCAGGACTGGTCGCCCCAGACCACGGTCTTGTTCGGGTCGGGATTGGCCGGGTTCCGCTTGGAGTTGTCATAGATGTAGTGGGCGATCAGCTTGGAGCCCGCCGGCACCTTGATCGGCTCGGCGAAGGTGTAGTGGCGCTGCCAGCCGAAATCGAAGCGCGGCACGGAGAGCAGCAGCTTCTCCTTGCCGTCCGGATAGCGGATCCAGAGGTCCGACGCGGTGCCGCGATAGTGGGCGTGCGGGAAGGCCGAATAGAGCAGGGCGTCCTTCGGGAACTCCATATAGGCGACTTCCAGGTGATGCCCGTCGTTCGGCGGCAGCACGATCGCATTGTTCACGATCTGGGAGTTGTGCATGACAACTTCCGGCTTCTCGTTGTCCTTGTAGAAGTAGAGCGCGATCTTGGTCTTCTCGGTCACTTCCTTGCCGAACGGCGTGTAGTGGTTCTGGAAGCCGATGGCGCCGCCCGGCGGGATGTAGGTCCCGGCGTTGATCGGCGCGATCTCGCTCTCGGCGCCGACGGCGTAGCTGCCGACCGAGGCGCCCCACTTGTTCTCGAAGGCCTGCTGGCCCTCCTTCGGCGCCTCGGCCATGAAGCCGGTGAGCACGTGGTGCACGGCCTGGCGGGCGTCGACCTTGATGGTCGAGGCCTTCAGCCACTTGCCCTCGGTCAGCGGGTTCAGGACGAACGGGTGCTGGTAGTCGACGACGCCCGAGGCCGGGATCGTGTAGGACGGCACGTCGAGGATGACGTCCGGCTTGCCCAGCGGCCATTCGGCGGCGACCAGATGCTTGGAGCCCAGCGGGTCCTTGCCCTCGCCACGCGGCGCGCCCTGGTCGACCCAGTGGACGATGGTCTTCACTTCCTCGGCGCTGAGACGCTTGTCGTCGGAGAATTTCCCGACGTGCGGATCGGCGTGATAGGGCGGCATCCGGTCGGTGCGGATCACCTCGCGGATCATCGGCGAGAAGCCCTTCACCGTGGCGTAGTCCTTCATCGCGAAGGGACCGATGCCGCCTTCCTCGTGGCAGGCCACGCACTTGGCCTCGAGGATGGGCGCGACGTCCTTCACATAGGTCAGCTCGGCCTTCTGGCCGCGGGCCGGGAAGGCGATGGTCGCGCCCTTGCTGGTCGAGGCGGCCAAGGTGACCGGCTGGCCGGCCATCAGGGCGTCCAGCGCCTTGCCGGTCGAGGCGGCGTCGAGGGCGCCGTGGTAGGCGACCCGCCAGGTCTTCGGATCGATGACCACGACTTCCGCCGAGCGGGAAACGCCTAGGCTCTCGCCGACCAACTGGTAGCTGTCCATCATGATCGGGGTGTCGTAGCCGGCCTTCTGGCCCTCGGCCTGGATGGCCTCGCGGCTGTCCTTCAGGTTCGAGTTCAGCATCATGAACTCGACGCCCTTGGCGGCGTAGGCGGCCTTCAGGCTCTTCAGCGCCGGCGCCAGGCTACGCATCACCGCGTCGCCGTTCGACTGGGTGACGATCACCACCGCCTTGGCGTCGGCCAGGCGATAGAGCTCGTGGGCCTCCATGTTGGCGTCCACCAGCAGGAAGTTGTCGATCGTCGCCGCCTGCACGGCGGACGCCGGTTGGGCCGCCTGCGGCGCGTTCGCCGCCGGAGAGAACCCGTAGACCAGGAGCGCGCTCACCGCCGCCCCGAACACGCCAAGTCGCGCAGACATGCTTCCAAGCCCCTAGTTAGAACCCAATGCGCCGAAGCCCGGATAGGGCGGGCCGCAGATTGACAGCGGAGTCGCTACTGTCGAACCGTGTTCGGCAACTAAAATTTACGCAATACAGCGGCGGCTGGGCGCCTAGCGGCCCACGTAGGCCCAGCACTCGACCTCGACGCTGGCTCCGATCGCCAGGGATGCGGCGCCCGCGGCGGTGCGCGCCGGCAGGCGGCCGGGCTTGAAATAGCTCGTGTAGATCGCGTTGAAGGCCGCGAACTTGCTCATGTCGGTGAGCAGCACCGTGCATTTGACCACGTCGTCCATGCGCGCGCCGTGACGACCCAGGACCGCGGCCACGCCATCCATCGCGTGTCGGGCCTGGTCCTCGAAGCTCATGTCCTTGCCGGGTTCGAGACCGATCTGGCCGGAGACGATCAGGAAATCGCCGGCGCGGACCGCCTCGGAGAACGGTGCGCCCTCACGCGCGGCGGGGAAGTGCTGGGCCGGCGCGGCGTCGGCCGGCGCGGCGGAGAGCAACGCCAGGGCGGCGGTGGCGAGGACGGCGCGGATCGTCATGTGTTTCTCCGTATCCCGATCATCATGAGCCCGCGATGGCCGAAGATCGGCCTGTGCTCTTCGAACACGACCTCGAAGCCGGCCTGCTCCAGGCGATGGCGGTGGTTGTGCGAGAAGGAATTCTCCAAGCCGAAGGTGAAGGAGCCGTGCTGGGTCGCCAGGTCATGCTCCGGTGCGACCGGCTCGACCAGGGCGATGGCGGCGGGTGGGGCGGCGGCCAGCGCCTGCAGGAGGCCGTCGAAGGCCGCTTCCGAGAAATATTCAAGCACGCCGCCATTGGAGAGGAGGACCGTGCCGGGCTGCGGATGGGCCGCCAGCCAGGTGCGCGCGTCGGTGTTGATGAAGGCAAGCTTGCCGCCGGGTGGATGGCGCGAGGTCGCGTCGGCGACCACCGAGGCGTTGATGTCGAGGCCGATGGCTTGGGAAACGCCCGGCAAACGCTCGGCGCAATAGGCGAGCACCGCGCCCTCGCCCGCGCCGATCTCCACCAGCCGCGAGAAGCCTCCGTGGGCCTGCAGGACCGCGGCCAGGGTGTCGACGATCCCGGCGTGGTTTTCGCGGAACATCTTGAAGCGGTCTTCGGCGTAGCGGCTGAAGAAGCGGTCGCCGGACGCGCCCTTCCAGAAGGCCGCCAACACGTCTTCCACCGCGGCCGTGTCGCCCTTCGCCTTCGCCCGGCGCATGCGGGCGTAGACGATGGCCCGCTTGAGGCGAGCGGCGCGGGCGTTGTTGCGGCCGGCGTCGATCTCGCGGCCGAGTTCCGGGAACACGGCCTCCGCCGTGCGGCCGACGATCAGCTTCAGCGCATCGTTGGCCTTGCCCATGCGCCTAGCCGGTTACGGTGGGTCGCGAGGCGCCGGCGCCGTCGCGCCAGACCGCCAGGCAGCAGACCGCGTCGGGGCGCGAGAGCGGGATGAAGCGCAGGTCGGCCCGCGGGCCGCGCGGACGCCGATAGCCCACCGGCCGGCCCCTGGAGAGCCGCAGCGAGATCTGCAGGGGATCGAGCGCGAAGCCCTCGCCGGAGAGCTTCATGCGCGCCTCCTTGGCGGTCCAATAGGACAGGAAGCGCCGCACGCGCCGCGCCGGCGGCAGGCCCGCCAGCGCGGCCTGCTCTTCGCCAGTCATACAGAGGTCCGCCAGGCCGTCGATCTGGCCGCCCAGCCCGTCGGCCCGGTCCTCGACCTCGAGGTCGATGCCCACCTCGCCGCCGGCGCTGATGGCCACCACCGCGTGGGCGCCGGAGTGGGAGAGGTTGAAGCTGAGGTCGTGGCCGACCACGAAAGGCTTGCCGTCCGCGCCGACCGCGATCGGCACGTCCCGCGGGCTTAAGGCCAAGTGGGCGCCAAGGCGCGAGCGCAGATAGCCGCGCGCCCGGACGAAGCGATGGCGATCGCCCTCGAAGACGAACTCGGCGGCGCGCTTTCGCTCCTCATCGCTCAGCCAGCTCCAGGCGGCTTCGATGGCGATGTCCTCGTCGCCGTCCAGGCGGCATTCCCCGATGTCGACGGCGATGTCGTTCATGCCTGGCCCAGGGCGCCCCTGGCCCGGGCTTCCATCACCTCCGCCAGCGCCTCGGCTTCGCGCCCGCGCACCATTTCGAGGTGGCTGCAGTCGACCGTTGAGCGGGCGATCTTGGCCACGTCCATCAGCGCGTCCCACCCGAGGTAGGGATAGGCGGCCAGGATGCGCTTTTCGCGCAGGCCCATGGCCTTCGAGATGATCAGGCTGGCGGGCCCGTCATAGGGGCCGCCTTCGTAGTTCCGGGCCGCGGCGAACCAGGCGAGCTTGGCGCGCCGGCTGCGCGCGACGGTGGGCCGGACCGTGGCCAAGAGGTCGAGGGCCGCGCCCTTCAGGAAGCGATCGGCGAGATTGGCCTGCACACGGTCGCCGAAATAGCCCAGGCCGTGGTCGGCCAGCATGCCGACCTCGTGGCGCATGCGGTCGCCGGGCGAGAGCTTCACCGGCGCCGACATGGCGTCGGCGCTGCCGGCGCGCTTCACGAAGCCGGGCGCGAGCGTGTCGAGCAACACCAGTTCGGCCACCTGTTCGCCGTCGGCCACGAGCTGGCGGGCCATTTCGAAGGCCGTCTGCGCGCCCGCCGAATAGCCAGCCAGCAGGTAGGGGCCGTTGGGCTGGTGACCGCGGATGTAGCGGATGTTCTCGGCGGCCATCTCCTCGATGGTGGCGCGCGGGGCGTGGCCCAGGATGCCGCGGGTCTGGATGCCCACCACCTTGCGGTATTGGCCGAGCGCGGCGCCGAGGTCGGCGAGGTTGTTCACATTGCCGCCGGCGCCGCCGACGATGAAGTAAGGCGTCGGGCCATTCGCCGGCCCAGGGTGGATCACCGTGGTGGTGTCCCAGTCGTCGGCGGCGCCCGCGCCTTCTGAGGCGTTGCGGGTCTGGGCGCGGGTTTCCTCGATGATCTCGGCCAGGTCGCGGATCGTCGGGTGGGTGAACAGAGTCGAGATCGGCAGATCCGCGCGGAACTTGCGCCGGATGCGGTCGAACAGGCGCACGGCCATCAGCGAGTGGCCGCCGACGCTGAAGAAACTTTCCTCCACCGAGGCGATGGGGCGCTGCAGCAGGTCTGTCCAGATGGCCGCCAGCTCGGTCTCCATCTCGGTCTTCGGAGCGATCTCGCGCACGACCTCGGTCTCCTGCGCCATTTGCATCAGGAGCGCCTGGCGGTCGACTTTTCCGTGTACGGACAAGGGCAGGTCGGCGACCAGCGAGATACGGGCCGGCACCAGGTGGCGGGGCAGGCGCTCGCGGACCAGCTGGGTCAGGCGCGGGGCGGTCAGAGTGTCGTCGGCGCAGACCGCGAAGGCGACCAGGCGACCGCCGTCGGCGCCGGGTTCGTGCACCGCCACGGCCTGACGGACGCCCTCGATGTCCTGCAGCGTCGCCTCGACCTCGCCGAGCTCGATGCGGAAACCGCGGATCTTCACCTGGTTGTCGCGCCGGCCGAGGAACTCGATGGCGCCGTCCGGCAGCAGGCGGCAGTAGTCGCCGGTCCGGTAGAGGCGCGCATCCGGCGCGCCGGTGATGGTGTCGGGCACGAAGACCTGGGCGGTCAGCTCCGGCTGTTTGAGGTACTCGATGGCCACGCCGTCGCCGCCGACCGCCAGCTCGCCAGGCACGCCGGGCGGAACCAGGCGCATGTGCTCGTCGACCACATAGGCGGAGCTGTTCGCGATCGGGCGGCCGATCGGCACGGAGGATGAGCGCGCGTCGAAGTCGCCCGGCACGCGGTAGAAGGTGCTCCACACCGCGTTCTCGGTGGGGCCATAGACGTTGATCAGCGCGGTCTTCGGCAAGGCCGCGAGCGCGCGGTGGGTGTGCGAAACGCTGAGCGCCTCGCCGCCGATCATCAGCTCGTCGACCTCAGAGAGGATTTCCGGGCACTCGTCGATGATGGTGTTGAAGAGCGCCGGCGTCATCTGCAGCGTCGAGACGCCGGTCGCCTTCAAGAGCTCGCCAAACCGCGACAGCTCGGGAACCTGCTCCCAAGGCGGCACGACCAGGGTCCCGCCGTTCAAGAGCGCGCCCCAGATCTCGAACATCGAGATGTCGAAGCTGATGGGCGCCAGCAGCAGAAGGGTGCGGCTGTCGTCCAGCGGCGTGTAGTCGGCGCCGCGCACCAGGCGCGAGATGCCCCGCTGCGGGACCACCACGCCCTTGGGCGTCCCGGTCGAGCCCGAGGTGTAGATGATGTAGGCCGGGTCGGAGCCGCCTGCCGCGTTGTTCGCGTCGGCCGGGACCACGGTCGCCGGGTCCGGCTGGGCGCCATCCATCTCGATCACCACGACGCCCTCGGGCGCCTTGGCCCCGGTGAGGCCGGACAGGGTGAGCAGGGCCACGGGCTCGGCGTGCTCGAGGATCCGGCTGATCGCCGCGGGCGGCGAGGAGGGCGCGATGGGCACGTAGGCCGCGCCGGCCTTCAGCACGGCCAGCAGGGCCACGAGCAGGTCCAGCGAGCGCGGCAGCACGACGGCCACGGCGCCGCCGCGCCGCACGCCGGCCTGACGCAGGCGCCCGGCCCAGGCCTCGGAGAGCTGGTCGAGTTCGGCGTAGGAGACTTCGCGCGTGGGGATTGCGTCGGTGAGCCTGGCGACGACCTTGAGCGCGGTCTTGTCGGCGTGCGTCGCCGCGATTTCGCGGAACAGATCGGCGAGGCCGGCGTCACGCGGATAGGCGGTGGCCGCGCCGTTCCACTCGCCCAGCATCCGCGCGCGGTCCTCGGCGCCGATGGCGTCCAGGCTGCGGAGCGGAGCGCTCGGATCGGCCGCCGCCACGGCCAGCAGACGCAGGTATTCGTCCATCCGCCGGCGCATGCTGTCCTCGTCGAACAGCGCGGTGTTGAAGGTGCACTGCAGGGCGACGTCGGCGTTGGTCTCTACGAAGTTCAGGAAGATATCGAGGTTCTCGTAGGCGCGGCCCACCGAGCCGGCTTCGACCTCCAGGTCGGCGAAAGCCATGCGCTTGGCCGAGGGGTCGAGGTTGACGCCGACCGAGACCAGCGGCGCCCAGTCGGCGTCGCGGTGCGGCTGGATCTCCTGGACGAAAGAGACGAAGTCGAAGTTCTGGTGCTCCAGCGCGTCCAGCACCGAGGCGCCGATGCCGCGCAGGTGCGCGTCGAAGCCGCCGTCGAGGTCGGTCGACAGACGCAGCGGCAGGAAGTTCACGCAGTGGCCGACGAGGCTGGCGCCGCCCAGCAGCGGCTGGCCGGCGGCCGAGAAGCCGATGGCGTTGTCGGCCACGCCGGTGAGACGCGTGAGATAGGCCGCGAACCCGCCGATCAGCGAGGCGAAGAGGGTGGTGCCGTTGTCGAGCGCGGCCTTGCGAAGGCTCGCGACGACCGCGGGATCGAGCGGGATCTCCAGGCGTCGGGCGGAGTAGTCGCGCCGCTTCGGGCGCGGCCGGTCGGCCGGGAACTCCACGCGCGACAGGGCGCCGCCGTAGAGCTTCAGCCAGTAGTCGCGGGCCTCGGCGCGGGTCTCGCGCTGGTCCGGTTCGGCCAGGAAGGCAATGTAGTCGCCGAGTTGTTGAGCGGGCTCCAGCGCGGGCTCGCGACCGGCCTGGCGGGCCGCGTAGAGCTCGCCCAGGTCGCGCATCAGGATGCCGCAGGACCAGCCGTCGGCGACGACGTGGTGGACGGTGAGCAACAACAGGTGCTCGTCGGCCTTCAGCTTGAGGACATGGCAGCGGACGAGCGGCCCGTTGACCAGGTCGAAGGGCGTGGTGACCTGGGCGCGGCGCGCACGCTCGACCTGAGCGTCGTGGGCGTCACCCAGCACCGACGAGACGTCTTCCAGCGACAGGGGTACGTCGATCTGCGGGCGGATGGTCTGGGTCAGGCCGTCGCGGTCCGGGACCGAGCGCAGCGCCTCGTGGCGCTCGGCCATGTCGTTCAGCGCGCCCTTGAGCAGGGCAAGGTCGAACTTGCCGGTCAGCTTCAGCGTGCTGCAGAGGTTGTAGGAGCAGGACGCTTCGGGGCTGAACTGGGCCGAGACCCAGATCTCCTGCTGGCCGGTGGCCATGGGGATGCGGCGCACCGCATCCGGATCGCGGCCGTTCAACAGGCCTACGCCGATCAGCTTGCCGATGCTGGCGATGAAGGCGTCGCGGACCTTGGCCAGGTCCTCGTCGGTGTGCTCGGTCGTCAGGAAGATCGGCCGGCCTTCGTAGGTCAGGATCCCGCGGTTGCGCAGCTCGAAGAACAGGAGGTCGGAATACTCCTGGTGCTCGGTGAAGGTGACGCGCAGCACCGAGGCGAACTGCTCCACCTTGATGGGGGTCTTCACCTTGCGCATGTAGGCGTTGAGTTCGGCGGTCAGCTTGGCGGAGCGCGCGTTCAGGCGCTCCTGCAGGCCAGGGCCTTCCTTCTTCAGGTGCTCCAGCGTGGCTTTGGTGGCGGCCAGGGCCATCGGATGGCGCACGAAGGTGCCCGCGAACCAGGTCATGTCGGAGGTGGGCACGGAATCGTCGCCGAATTCCCACATCCCGCCGTCCAGCGTGTCCATGTAGAGGGCGCTGCCGGTCACGATGCCGATCGGCAGGCCGCCGCCGGCCACCTTTCCGTAGGTGGCGATGTCGGCGCGCACGCCGAAGATCGCCTGCGCGCCGCCCGGGTGCGAGCGGAAGCCGGTGACCATCTCGTCGAACAGCAGCGGGATGCCGAGCTCTTCGGTGATCTTGCGAAGCTGCTGCAGGTATTCCTTGGGCTGGTAGTCGGGGTTGCGGCTGCGGACCGGCTCGACCAGCACAAGGGCGATCTCGTCAGCGTTCTCGCGCAGGACGTTGAAGGCGTCGTCGTCGCCGTATTCCAGGACGATGGTGTTCTGGATCGCCTCGGCGGGGATGCCGGGGGCGCTGGGCACGGTGGTCTTGCGGCTTCCGGGGCCGGAGCCACGAACCTGCACCTCGTCGAAGATGCCGTGGTAGTGGCCGTCGAACTTGGCGATCTTGGACTTGCCCGTGACCGTGCGCGCCATGCGGATCGCGGCCAGCACGGCCTCCGAGCCGGTGTTGCAGAACGCCACGCGCTCCATGCCGGTCATTTCGGAGACCAGCTGGGCCACCTCGCCGGCCAGCACCGACTGCGGGCCGATGGCGAGCGTGCGGTCGAGCTGGGCCTTCACCGCCTCGACAACGAAGTCGGGCTGGTGGCCAAGCATGGTGACGCCGTAGCCGCAGACCAGGTCGATGTACTCGTTGCCGTCGACGTCCCAGATCTTGCAGCCCTTCGCCTGGTCGGAGAGGACCGGGTAGACCATCTCCTTCCAGCGCGAGCGGAAGCCCTGAACGGTGCGCGGGTCGGCGAGCACGTGGCGGTAGGCCTGCGCCTGCGCCTTGGCCTTGGGCGTGCGGCCGACCGTCGTGGCGACCAGGGCATCGATGTAGGCTTCCTGCTCGGGCGTCAGGCCCTGCAGCGCGGCCTTCTTGATGGTCGGCAGGCCCGGGCTGTCGCTGGCCTTGATCGAGGCGGGGCCGTCGGAGGACTGGGCCGCCGCGGCGGGCGCCGGCGGAGCTTCGACCTCGCCCAGCACTGCGTCAGCCGGCAGCTCCCTGTCGAGGTAGGCCGCCAGGGCGTCGAGCACCGGCGTGGTCTCCATCAGCTGGCGCGTCGTCATGCGCAGCTTGAAGGCCTTCTTGAAGGCGGCGTTGGCCTGGGTGAGGAACAGCGAGTCGAAGCCGAGTTCGAGGAAGGTGGCGTGGGCGTCGATGCGCTCCAGCGGCAGCCCGCTCAGCCGGCTGATGATCGCCTTGAGCTGCGCGAGCAGCTGCTCGTGGCGGTTGGCGTAGACCGGCGCGGCCGGCGCCGCCGGCGCGGTCTCGGCGGTTGCGCCGGCCGCGGGCGCGGCCAGCGCCGCGGCGGAGCCGCCGGTCCCCGCGGCGAAAGGCACGGCGTCGATCCACAGGCGGGTGCGTTCGAACGGATAGGTCGGCAGGGGCACGCGGCGGCGCGGCGCGTCGGCGTAGGCCGCCCAGTCGAGCTTGCCGCCGGCCAGCCAGAACTTGCCAAGCGCGCCCATCAGGAAGTCGGTGTCGGACGCGGTTTCCTGCGGGTGGCGGATGGTGGCGATGACGTCGTGGCCCGCGCCGCGCTTCGCATTCTGGCGCGTGAAGGTCGCGAGCGTCTGGCCGGGGCCGATTTCGAGGAAGATGCGCTCCGGCTCTTCCAGCAGGCGCGAGACGCCGTCCGCGAAGCGCACGGTCGAGCGCAGGTGGCGCACCCAGTAGTCAGGATCGGTCGCCTCTTCGTCGGTGATCCAGTCGCCGGTGACGTTGGAGAGGAACGGCAGCTTCGGCGCCTGCAGTGAAACGCGCCGGAAGTGGTCGCGGAAGTCGTCCAGGATGGGCTCGACCAGGGTCGAGTGGGCGGCCACGTTGATGTGCACGTGGCGGCTCTCGACGCCCTCGGCGGTGAGCACGTCGGCGAAGGCCTGGATGGTGTCGACGGGGCCGGCGACAACGCACTGTTCGTCGCGGTTGATGGCGGCGATGGACAGCTCGGCGGGCAGGCGGGTGCGCAGGGCCTCGGCGGCCAGCGGCACGCTCAGCATCGAGCCCGGCTCCAGGGTCTCGAATAGCCGGCCGCGGCACATGACGATGTCGATGGCTTCTTCCAGCGTGAACACGCCGGCCAGGCAGGCGGCCGTGTACTCGCCCATGCTGTGGCCGATCATGGCGCCGGGCTGGACGCCCCAGGCGAGCCAAGTCTGGGCCATGGCGTATTCGACGGCGAACAGAGCCGGCAGGGCGATGGAGGGCTGCTCCAGCGTCCCTTCCGTCTTCTGGATGATCCGGTTCAGCGACTTGCCGGTGCGCGCCTTGTAGATTGCGTCGCAGGCGTCGAGCGCCTCGCGGAACTTCGGTTGCGCCTTGTAGAGGTCGCGGGCCATGCCGGCGTACTGCGCGCCGCCGCCCGGGAACAGGAAGGCCACGGGCGGAGCTTCGGCCGCGCTCGACCCGCGCAGGACTTCGCCCGGCGCCATCTTGCGCAGCCTGGCGATAGCGTCGGCGCGGTCGGCGCAGATCGCCACGACGCGCTTCTCGAAACGGCGGCGGCCGGTCGCCAGCGTATGGGCGACGTCGGCGAGGTTGGCGTCTTCGTGGGCCTCGAGCCAGCCGGCGAGGTCGGTGCAGCGTTGGGCGAGTGCGGTCTCGGTGCGGGCGGAAAGCACCAGGATGTGCGGGCCCACGGCGGGCTTCGACGCCGGACGGACCGGCGCTTCCTCGATCAGCAGGTGGGCGTTGGTGCCGCCCAGGCCGAAGGAGCTGACGCCCGCCCGGCGGGGCCGCTTGCCGCGTTTCCAGTCGATGGCCTGCGAGGCCACATAGAAGGGCGAGTCGCAGAAGCCGATCCGCGGGTTCGGCTCGGTGAAGTTGAGGCTGGGCGGAATGACTTCGTTCTGCAACGCCAGCGCAGCCTTGATCAGGCCCGCGGCCGTCGCGCCGGCGTCCAGGTGGCCGATGTTGGTCTTCACCGAGCCGATGGCGCAGAAGGCGGAGTCCTCGCTCGTCGCCCGGAAGGCGCGGGTCAGGCCTTCCACCTCGATGGGGTCGCCCAGGATGGTGCCGGTGCCGTGCGCCTCGATCAGCGTGACGGTGTCGGCGGTCACGCCCGCCGCCTTGTGCGCCTCGGAGATGACCGCGGCCTGGCCGGAGACGCTGGGGGCGGTGAAGCCAGCCTTCGCCTCGCCGTCGTTGTTCACCGCCGAGCCGATCAGCACCGCGTAGATGTGGTCGCCGTCGGCGAGCGCCTCGTCCAGGCGTTTCAGCGCCACCATGGCGACGCCGCTGCCGCGCACCATCCCGTTGGCGTTCGCGTCGAAGGCGCGCAGCACGCCGTCGGGCGACAGCGGGCCGCCTTCCACGTAGCGATAGCCGACGCGGTTGGGCGCCAGCACCTTGGCGCCGCCGGCCAGGGCCAGGTCGCACTCGCCGCGGCGCAGGCTCTCGGCCGCCATGTGGATGGCGACGCCCGAGGTGGAGCAGGCGGTCTGGATGGTCATGGCCGGGCCGGTCAGGCCCAGGCGGTAGGCGATGTGGGTGACGGCGAAGTCCCGCTCGTTGCCGATGAGCATGTCGTATTCGGCCGCGTTCTCACGCAGGTCCGGATGGCTCATCAGGTTGTTGAGCAGGTAGGCGTTGCGGCCGACGCCGCCGAACACGCCCACGCGGCTGGAACCCTGCTTGGGGTCGATGCCGGCGTCCTCGAGCGCGGTCCAGGCGGCCTCCAGCATGATCCGCTGCTGCGGATCCATGAGCTGCGCCTCGCGCGGGTTGAAGCCGAAGAAGGCGGCGTCGAAGTCTTCCGCCTGGTCGAGCGGGAAGGCGGCGGCCACATAGTCCGGGTCGTCGAGCAGGGCCGGGTCCTCGCCGGCGGCGATCAGGTCCTCGCGGGTGATCGCCACGCGGCCGGAGCGGCCGGCCAGCACCATGTCCCAGAACGCGGGCACGTTCGCCGCGCCAGCGAAGCGGCCGGCCAGGCCGACGATGGCGATGCCGCCGTCGCTGGACTTCGGCTGGACGGGCGCGACTGCGGCGGCCGCCGTCTCTCCGCGCTGCCTGGCGATGCGGGCGATGTTCTCGACGGTGGGGCCGTCGAAGAACTCCGCGACGCTGAGCCTGAGGTCGCGCTGGCTGCGGCAGATCTCCAGGAAGCGCATCGCCAGCAGCGAGGTGCCGCCGAGCTCGAAGAAGCGGTCGTGGCGGCCGACCTTGTCGACGCCGATCAGCTCGCTCCAGGTGTCGGCGACGAAGCGCTCGAACTCGCCGCGCGGCGCGGCATAAGGCTTGTCCAGCGCCGGCCGCTCGCGCTTGGGCGCCTTCAGGGCCGCGCGGTCCAGCTTGCCCACGGCGGTGAGCGGCAGGGCCTTCAGCACGGCGCAGGACGACGGCGTCATGTAGACCGGCAGGCGCTCCTCGATCCAGGCGCGCAGCGCTGCGGCGTCCAGCGGGCGCTTGGGGTCGGCCGCGACGATCCAGGCGGCGATGCGCCGCTCGGCGGCCGTGGCGCCTTCGACGGTAACGGCGGCGTCGGCGATCCCCGGATAGCTTTTCAGGACATGCTCGATCTCGCCGAGCTCGATGCGGTGGCCGCCGATCTTGACCTGCGTGTCCCTGCGGCCGAGGTACTCGATGTCGCCGCTGGGCAGCATCCGCACCTGGTCGCCGGTGCGGTAGAGCCGGCCGCCGGGGACGTCCGCGCGCACGACGAAGCGCTCGGCGGTCAGCTCCGGACGGTTGTGGTAGCCGAGCGCCAGGCCCGCTCCGGCGATGCAGAGCTCGCCGGTTTCGCCGCGCTCCACCGGCTGCAGGTCGTCGTCGAGGATCGCGACCGCGGTGTTGCCGATGGGCCGCCCGATCGGCACGGAGGGCGCATCCGCCGGCAGGTCGCGCGGGATGCGGTAGCAGCACGCGAAGGTGGTGGTCTCGGTCGGGCCGTAGCCGTTGATCAGGGTGGCGCGCAGCTTGGCGTTGGCCTTGCGCACATGTTCCACCGAAAGCGCCTCGCCGCCGACCAGCAGTTCATCGACGCCGGCAAGCATCGCCAGGTCCGCGTCGACGACGGCGTTGAACACCGAGCTGGTCAGCCAAAGGGTGGTGATCCGCGCGCCTTCCAGCACCCCGCGCAGCCGCGCGAAGTCGGGAAGGCCGGCGTCGGGATAGATGACGCAGGTCCCGCCGTTCAGCAGGGCGCCCCAGATCTCGAAGGTCGCCGCGTCGAAGGAGACCGGCGCCATTTGCAGGATGCGGCGGCCGGGGCCGAGGTCGGCGTAGCTGGCGCCGATGGTCAGGCGCAGCACCGCGCGGTGCGGCGTCACCACGCCCTTCGGCTCGCCGGTCGAGCCCGATGTATAGATCAGATAGGCCGGATCGGCGGCGTCGACGGCCGGCAGGGCCACCGCGTCGGCCGCGGGCGGCGGCTCCGCGCCGATCTGGAAGACGCGCACGCCCTTCACGGCGAACGCCGGGTCGAGGCCGGGCGACAGCACGACCGCGCCGATGCCGCTGTCCTTCTGCATGAACTCGAGGCGCTGCCGCGGATAGGAGAGGTCGAGGGGCACATAGACGCCGCCCGCCATCAGGACGCCCAGCAGGGCGACCGGCACGTCAAAGTCCCGCTGCGTGGCCACGCCCACCCGGTCGCCGGGCTTCACGCCGCCCGCGACGAGCGTGCGCGCGAGGGCTTGCGCCCGGACGTCCAGTTCCGCGTAGGTCAGCTTCTCTGTCGGCGCGCCGTCGGCCCGGCCGATCGCCACCGCCACGGCCTTCGGCGTGCGGCGGACGCTGTTGCCGAACTCGGCGGGGATCGTCGATGCGCTGGGGTATGGCGGCTCATTGACCGTCCAGCCCAGATGACGCTTGGCGAAGTGGACGTTCACGCGCTGCACCCGAGAGTTGCGGATGCGCCAGCCGATCCAGCGTGCTGCCCAAGAAGCATCTTCGTGACCCCACCGTCGCCCATCTCTTTACCACGTAGAGTCACGTAGCCGAGATTGTATCGATCTCTCCCAAGTTCAAATATCGGAGTATGCGTAAAGAACTGGTGTGCTTTATCGATGCTTGACGTTGCAAGGGTAACAAGTAACCGATTGTAAATCATACCGCGAGGTCTGGCAGTCACCGGCTGCGCTGTTCGCGCGAATATTAATTGGGCGTTATTCAAGATTCCCGCGCCGGGTGAATGTTTCATTTCGAGACTCCGCACACGTGCGGAGCGAAACCTGTGCCATGGGCGAACAGATTTCAGGTGGCCGGCGCATTTGGCGGCACATGTTCGTCGATTCCGGTATGCGAACCGCGTCCAGGGCGATCGCGGAGCGGCGTGTCCGGACGAATTTTGCGAGATTTGGAGGCCCGGAAGGGCCCCGGAGATCAGGCTTCCTCGGCCGCCTTCAGGCGCGGCAACCAGGCCTGAAGCCAGGCCAGGGCGGCCAGATAGCTGCAGGCCGCAATCACCAGAAGTGGTGCGTAGCCCAGGCCCGCGCTGAGGATCTCGCCGGCCAGGAAGACGATGCCCATGCCCGCGAGGTTTCCGCAGAGCGCGCCGAAGCTGGTCACCGTGCCGACCCGGGCCTTCGGGATGATGTCGGCGATGGTCGAGAAAACGCTGACCGAGAAGCCCTGGTGCGCGGCGAGCGTCAGGCCGAGCAAGCCGGCGGCCGCCCAGGCGTTGTGCAAGTAGAGGGCCAGCGGCACGGGCGTGACCAGCAGGGCGCAGACCAGCATCATCCCCTTGCGCACGGTGTTGATGCTGAAACCCCGGGCCAGCAGCCGCGAGGCGATCCAGCCAGCGGTCAACGAGCCCAGCGCCGCCAGGGTGTAGACCACCGCCAGCGGTCCGCCGAGTTCGGCTACACTGAGGTGGAAGACCCTGTGGAAGAAGTCCGGCGCCCAGAAGAGCAGCAGCCACCAGACCTGGTCCGACAGAGCCTTGGCGCCGGCCACGCCCCAGGTGCGCCGGTCGCTCAGCAGCACCTTCAGCCCTGCCGCCGTCGCGCCGGCCGAGACCTTCACCGCCGGGCCTTGCGCGAACTTCACCCCGCGGGTGGCAAGGATCCAGAACAGGGTCCAGACGAGGCCGGCGACGCCCACCAGGATGAATGAACCTCGCCAGCCCGCCACGGCGGCCAGCAGCGGCAGCGCCAGCGGGGTCACGATGGCCCCCAGGTTCGCCGCTCCGTTGGAGATACCGAACGCCACCGAGCGCAGGCGCGGGGAGAAGAGCGCGCCTATGGTCTTCACGGACGCCGGCGTGCCCATCGACTCCGTCGCGCCCAGCGCAATGCGGGCGGCGGAGAACTGGCCCATGGTCATGGCCCAGCCATGCGCCATGGCCGAGAGGCTCCAGGCAAAGACACCGGCCGGGGTCGCCCACTTCACGCCCAGCCGGTCGACGATCCAGCCGGTCCCGACATAGGCCACGGCGGCGGAGAGCTGGAACAGCGAGGCGAGCCTGCCGTAGTCGGCGTCGCTCCAGCCCATGTCGGTTTCGATCAGGGGCTTCAGCACCGCGATCACCTGGCGGTCGACGTAGTTCAGGATGCCTGCGACGATCAGCAGGGCCAGCAGCACCCAGCGTCGCGCGGCGCTGACGCCCGAGCCAACCGGCAGGGCGTCGGCGGCGAGCGCAGCGGCCTCAGCCACGCGTCACCTGCTCCCCTTTCAGGACCAGGGGCACGGCGTTGCGGCGCAGCTGGCGCGTGCCGGGGTTGAGCATCACCTCGGGCGTGTACTGGGCGAGGTAAACTCGGCGCATCTTGTCGGTCTGATTGGCGCCGGTGGTGTGCAACAGGTGGCTCGAGAAGGCGACGACGCTGCCGGCCGGCACTTCCAGCACCACGCCGGGCTCATTGCCCTTCCAGCCGACCAGGTCGTTGGTCGCGGGCTGGCGCTCGTGCGGCAGGATCCAGTCGCGGGCGAGCGGCGTCTCCGAGAATGGCAGCACGCGCACCGTCCCGTTCTGCGCCGTCGCGTCGTCGAGCGGGCACCAGCAGGTGAGGTAGGGCGCGTGGTCCACCGGCCCGCCGTTGCCGACCACGTAACCCGAATCCTGGTGCCAGCCGAAGGGCAGGCCGCCCTCGGGACCCTTCACGACGTACTGATCGAAGAAGAAGTAGGCGTTGTCGCCGAGCGTGGCCCGGCAGACGTCGGCCATGACCTCGCTGAACAGCATTTTGCGGAGCGACGGCTCCTCGCGCTGGCACTCGTTGGCGAAATACCGCTTGCCGCGGTGGCTGATGCCGAGCGTGTCGACGCCCGCCTCGTCCATGCGGGCGTCCTCGCGGGCCACGAAGGCCGCGCACTGCTCGCGCAGCAGCTCCAGGAGCTCGCCCTCCAGGACGCGCTCGAAGACCGCATAGCCTTCCTTGGCGAACTGCTCGCGCTGCGGCTCGAAACCCATGGCCCTGCCTCTTTCGTTCCGATCATGCCATGGCGGCGGCCCCGAGGGGACCGCCGCCGACCGTCCTAGAAGTCCTTGCGCACGATGACGCCGGCGTAGCGGTCGTCGTCCCGCGGCACGAACCGCACGACGCCGGCCAGGGCGCCATAGGCGATGGCGGTGGAGTAGTGCTGGTTTCCGATGTTCTTGGCGACGCCGCGGATCGTCCAGCCGTTCTGCAGGCCGACCAGCGCCACGCTGGCGTTCCAGATGCCGTAGGCCTTCTGGACGGTGTCCGGGGTCTCGGCGAGCGAGAACTGCGTCTTGTCCTGGTAGCTGTAGTCGGTGGAGAAGCGCAGGTCCCAGGCGTCGAAGGGATGGGTGGTGTACTCGGCGTCGAGGTACGCCTTGTTCTTCGGCGCGAAAGGCAGCGGCTTGCCGTTGATGTTGCAGCTCACCGGCGCGCCCACCGGGCAGTTGAAGCTGTCGACCTTGGCGTCGCTATGGGTAAACGAGACGCCCAGCCGCAGGTCGCGGGTCGGGTGGATGGTGACGTCGCCCTCGACGCCCTTGGACGAGACCTTGCCGGCGTTGATCAGGCGGGTGACGAGGGCCGGCGGGTTGCCGGTCTGGTCGGTGAAGTTGGCCTGATAGTTGTCGTAGGTCTCGTCGTAGATCGCCAGGCTGCCCTGCAGCATGCCGTTGAAGGCGCTGCCCTTGATCCCGACCTCGTAAGCGACCGAGGTCTCCGGGTTCAGCGCGATCTCGTCGATCGCCTGCATGTTGAAGAAGGCGTTGTAGGCAGGCCCCTTATAGCCGCGCGAGACGGTGGCGTAGACCATCTGGTGGTCGTTGAGGTCGTACTGCAGGCCGACCCGGCCGCTCCAGCCGTCCTTGGTGGTGGAGCCCTTGGAGTGGTGGTCGGGGCGGATGCCGGTCAGGGCCACCAGGGTGGTGGAGACCCGGTCGTGATAGTAGTCCAGCTCGTCGCGGATGCCGCGCGCGCCCAGGATCATGTGCAGGTCGGGCGTGAAGTTGATGTTGCCCTCGCCGTAGATCGCATAGTTCTTCCCGTCGGTGCCGTAGTGGGCGACGCCGTTGTCGTTCAGGGTTGCGGGCGGGACGATGCGGGTCAGGGACCGCGAGTAGATCTCCTTGGTCTGGGCCTCCATGTAGTAGAGGCCGGCCACGTAGTCGAAGACCTCGCCCTTGGGTGAGGTGATGCGGAACTCCTGCGAGCGCTGGAAGAAGTCGACGATGCCGTCGTCGCGCGCTTCCGGGAAGGTGGCCGTCGGGATCGGCAGGGCGTCGAAGTCCTGGAACTGGTGGTTCTTCCAGATGCGGTAGCCGGTGATCGAGGTCAGCACGAAGCCGCCCACGTCCCAGTCGGCCTGCAGGCCGACGCCGGAGTTGCGGTCCTTCACCCAGGTGCCCAGACCGGCGACCGAGAGCTTGTTGTCGCGGTTGGGCGTCGTCACGCCGAAGGAGTTCAGCAGGGTCGCCAGCGCCGGGTTGGGCGTCACGATGTTGGTGGGATAGGCGACGCGGCTGGTGGCGATGAAGACGCCGTTGGGCGTGTCGTCCTTGCTCTGCGAACTATCGGCGCTGAGCGTCAGCTTCAGGTGGTCGATGGGCTCGGCGGTGAACTTCACGCGCACGCCGGAGCGGTCGTAGCCGTTGACCTTGGAGTTGCGCAGCACGTCGCGGACGTTGCCGTCGAAGTGGGCGCCAAGGACCGAGATCGAGCCCTCCAGCTTGTCCTTGATGATCGGCCCCGAGACCGAGGCCTTCAGGCGGTATTCGTTGCCGCTGTAGTAGGAGGCGTCGGCGTAGCCGTGCAGCTCGTCGGTCGGGTTCTTGGAGACGATGTTGACGACGCCGGCAGAGGCGTTCTTGCCGAACAGAGTGCCTTGCGGGCCGCGCAGCACCTCGATCCGTTCGACGTCGACGAGGTCGAGTGTCGACTGGCCGGGCCGCGCCAGCACCACGCCGTCCAGCACCGTCGAGACCGAAGGCTCGACCCCAGGCGAGGTGGTGATGGTGCCGAGCCCGCGCACGAAGACCGTGCGGTCCTTGTTGGAGGCGCCGGGACGGAATTCCACCGACGGCACCGCCGCGGAGAGGTCCTGCAGGTTGTTGAGGTTCTTGGCCGCGATCTCGGCGCCGCTGACGACGCTGACGGCGACCGGCACCTTGTTCAGCGACTCCTCGCGGAAGCGGGCGGTGACGGTCACCTCCTCGACGACCGCGGGGGCGGCGGCATCGGCGGCGACGGCCGCACCGGCATAGGCGCTGCCGCCGATGGCGGCGGTGGCGAGCAGCAAGGCGCGGAGCCCGGCGGCGCGGCGGCGAATGGCGTGAAGGTCGGTCATGTGCGGTTCCCCCATTTTCTCGTGTTCAGAGGCCGAGTTCGGCGATCTCGACGGCCCGTTTCTCACGCGCACTGATTTCCGCGGCGACGCCGATAGCGACCGCCGCAAGCCCGTCGGCCGCGGTCACCTCGACCGGACCAGCGCCGCGCACCGCGGCGTTGAATTTTTGATGCTCGTAGAAGGTCGAGCCGTGGTGGCTGCCGGCCTTCAACGCGGCGGCGTCGGTCTCGACGACCTGGCGCTCGACCCGCTTGGGATTGCGGAAACCGACGCGCGGCGAGAACACCAGCGCGCCTTCCGGGATGAAGACATCGAGGCGGGCCTTGTCGCCCACCGCGGTGATCTCCTCCTGGTTCGCCGCGCCCTCCGCGAACATCGACAGGTCGAGCATGGCGCGCACGCCGTTGGCGAAGTCGACGGTGGTGAAGCTGTTGTCGATGATGTCCGGACGCTGGCCGTCGTAGGTCTCGTCCAGGTGGTTCACGTCCATCGCGCCGGAGCAGTAGACGCGCACCGCCTCGGACCCGACGATGAGGCGCATCAGGTCGAAGAAGTGGCAGCACTTCTCGACCATGGTCCCGCCGGTGTTGCGGTTGAACCGGTTCCAGTCGCCGACCTTCTTGAGGAAAGGGAAGCGGTGCTCGCGGATCGACAGCATATGCAGGCGCCCGATCCGGCCTGCGTGCAGCTGGGCGATGAACTCGGCCACCGGCGGCATGTAGCGGTATTCCATGGCCGTCCAGAACGGGGCCGGCGACTGGGCGGCGCGCTCGGCGACCCAGCGCGCATCGGCGATGGTCGTGGCGAGCGGCTTCTCGCAGAGGATCGCGAGACCCGCGTCGAGCAGCGGCTCCAGCACCTTGCGATGGGTGAAGTTGGGGCTGGACACGATCACCGCATCCACCAGGCCGCTTTTTGCCAGGGCCGCGCTGTCGGGGAAGGCGGCGACCTTGTCCGCGCCGCCCCCGAGTTCGTCGCGCGCCAGGCCCAGGGACTGTTCCACGGGATCGGCGAGCGCCGTGACCACCGCGCCGGGGGTGATGGCGAGGTTACGGATGTGCTCGCGCGCCATCAGGCCGGCGCCGACAATGCCGTAGCGAACCGCGTCGCCGCGAACGTCGCCCAAGTCTCACTCCCCTAGTTCTTATATGACAGCGTTGTCTTATGCATGGTTTTCGCCCCGACTGGCCGTTCCGGCAAGCAGAAAGTCGCATTCGGCTGCGACGGGGAAGTCAGAAATTCTACTGCCCCAGTAGGAATTAACTGGGGGCGACGTCGGGTCAAGCCTCGGGTGGCGCTCAGGAATTTTCGTACGGCCTGCCGCGGGACGACCCGATCGCGTGGCGGTTGGCGGCCCTGGGCGGCGGCTTGTCCGGCGGCTGACCGGGGTTGCGCTTGGCCTCAGTTCGCCTTGACCGGCCTCTGTCCCGTAGGACAGAAGCGGACTCAAGCGGCCAGGGGCCCGTGCTCGATCTTCGGCAGGACGTGGCGGGCGAAGAGGTCCGCCTCGGCCGCGTGCGGATAGCCGGAGAGGATGAAGGCCTCGATCCCTAAGCTGCGATAATCGTTGAGTTTCGCCAGCACCTGGTCCGGGTCGCCGACGATGGCGGCGCCGCACCCGGAGCGGGCGCGGCCGACGCCGGTCCAGAGGCCAGCCTCCGCATAGCCGTCGTCCGAGGCGCTCTCACGCAGCGCGGCCTGGGCCTGGACGCCGGCGGAGGCGGAGTCGAGCGACTTGGCTCGGATCGCCTCGCCGGTGGCGGCGTCCAGCTTGGAGAGCAGGCGGTCGGCGGCCGCCCGGGCCTCGGCCTCGGTGTCGCGCACGATCATGTGGGCGCGATAGCCGAACTTCAGCGTGCGGCCGTACTTGGCGGCGCGCGCCTTCATGTCGTCGATGATCGCGGCCACGGTCTCGCGCTTGTCGGGCCACATGAGGAAGACGTCGCAGCCCTTGGCGGCCGCCTCGCGGGCGTCCTCCGACAGGCCCCCGAAGTAGAGCAGGGGCGCCTTGCCCGAGACGGTGGTGATCCGCGGCGGGTCGAGCTTCAGCTTCCAGAACTCGCCGTCGTGATCGAGCGGCTGGCCGTTCAGCATGGTCTTCAGGATGCTCATGGCCTCGACCGTGCGGGCGTAGCGCGGCGCGGACGCCAGCTTCTCTCCGGGCATGTCGGAGGAGATGATGTTGACGGTCAGCCGTCCGCCCAGCATTCGGTCGATGGTGGCGATCTGGCGGGCCAGTTGCGGCGGCCACATCTCGCCGATCCGCACGGCCATCAAGAGGCGCATGCGCCGCAGCATCGGCGCGATGCCGGCGGCGAAGGAGGTGGTGTCGATGCCGAGCTCGTAGCCCGACGGCAGCAGGATGTTGTCGAAGCCGCCGGCCTCCGCCTGGACGACGATGTCGCGGCAGTGCTCCCAGCTCGACTTCAGCATCGGGTCGGGCACGCCCAGGAACTCGTAGTCGTCGTCGCACAGGGCCGAGAACCAGCTGATTTCGCAGGGATTCCAGGACGTGGGCTGCTGGGTCATGGCAGGGGCTCCCCCATGGATGCGGTCAGGACGGCGTACCACTCGGCCCGCGTCCAGCGCGGGCGGAAGGCGTCGGGGATTTCGGCGATGCGGGCCGGCGTCTGCGAGCCGACGATCGGGATCGGCCGGGCCGGATGGGCCATGATCCAGCTATAGGCGGCCGCAGCGCGCGAGACACCGGCCTCGGCGGCCTTGGCGTCCAGAGCGGCGGCGACCGCGCGGGTGCGGTCGTCCTTCGGCTCGCCCAGACGCCCGCCGCCCATTGGCGACCACGCCAGCACGGTCAGGCCCCTGGCCATGGCCTGGTCCAGCACCCCGTCGAACAGCGGCCCGATGGCGAGCGGCGAGAACTCCGGCTGGATCGAGACGATCGGCAGCTTCAGGTGCGCGGCCAGGGCGTCGACCTGGCTCGCGGTGAAGTTCGAGACGCCGATCGCGCCGATCTTGCCGGCGGCGTGGGCCGCCTCCAGCGCGCGGGCGACCTCGGCCGGATGGGTCAGGAAGTCGGGGCGATGGATCTGCCAGAGCGCCACCCGTTCGACGCCCATCCGCTTCAGGGACGCGTCGATGGCCGAGGCCAGGTACTGGGCGCTGGAGTCGTAGGGGACGCCCATCACGATGCCGCCCTTGGTGGCGATCTGCATCTTCGGAGCAAGCGAGCGGTCGGCGGCCAGCACGCGGCCCAACAGCGCCTCGGCCGAGCCGAAGGCCTCGCCGTTGTCTGGGCCATAGATGTCGGCGGTGTCGAAAAGCGTGACGCCGGCGTCCAGTGCGGCCTGCACGCGCGAGCTGGCCGCGGTCACGTCGTCGCCGGCGAAGCGCCACATCCCCCACGCGACCGACGAGACGACGGGGCCACCCTCGTAGAGCGGCCGCGTGAGCGGAGGCGCAGGAAGTTCTGACATCGCTGTCATATTAGCCAGCCGGCGGGAGCCTGACAATGGCGGCGGACGCTTTGGATGCGCCTATTCGGGCGGCGGGGCGGCGGTTGAGGCGCGAAGCACCAGTTCGTGGGCGAGGCGGCGATGCACCGGATCCTCCCCACGCTCGAAGAGCAGGGTGGCGGCGGCGTAGGCCAGGTCGCGGGTGGGCTGGCGCACCGTGGTCAGCGGCGGCCAGAGCTGGCTCGCGAGCGCCGTGTCGTCGAAGCCGGCCACCGAGAGGTCCCGCGGCAGGGAAAGGCCCCGGCGGTGCGCGACCGTCAGCACGCCTGCCGCCATGTCGTCGTTGCTGGCGAAGATGGCGGTGGGCGGCTGGGGCAGATCCAGCATGATGTCGGCCGCGGCCTCGCCCGAGGCGAAGTCGAATGCGCCCTGGCGCACATACTTCGGTTCGAACTCGATCCCGGCGCGGTCCAGCGCGCGGCGATAGCCGAACAGGCGCAGGTCGCTGGCCGTGTGATTGGTGTGGCCGATGATGAAGCCGATCCTGCGGTGGCCGAGCGCGATCAGGTGGCTGGTCATTTCGTCGGCGGCCTGGACGTCGTCCATCGAGACCGAAGAGCTGCGGCCATGCTCGGTGCCGGGCGAGATGCGCACATAGGGGATCTTGCGCCGCTCAAGCTCGTCCAGCGCAGCGCTCGCGTCGGTGACCGGCGAGGAGAGGATCACGCCGTCGACCTGGGTCTGGTCGATCAGGCCGCCCACCTCCTCGGCCAGCAGGGGCGAGGCCGCGTCGCTGGGCTGGGCCAGGAGGCGCACGCCCTCCTCGATGCAGCGGGCCCAGACGCCGGTCTGGATCTGATGGATGTAGTGCGGGCTGTGGTTGTCGTAGATCAGCGCGATCTGGTAGCTGCGCCGGCCGGCCAGGGTCCGCGCCGCGGCGCTGGGGCGGAAGTTGAGCTCCGCGACGGCGGCCTCGACGCGAAGGCGCGTCTCCTCGGAGACGTAGCGCTCCTTGTTCAGCACGCGCGAGACGGTCTTCGTCGAGACCTTGGCGATCGCCGACACGTCCTTGATTGTCGCGCGCATGTCCGACCGTTTCCCCGCCGCGGGCTGATTTTCGCCTGTCCGATCTTCCGGCGCAATGTCCTCTTCGGACAGGCGGCGGACAGAACGCCCGCCCTACTCCCGCGCCGCCGCTCCGACCTTGGCGACCCGCAGAGAATTGGTGCCGCCGGAACGGCCGAAGGGCACGCCGGCCACCACCACGATCTCTTCGCCGCGCCGCGCCAGCCCGGCCCGCGACGCCAGCGAGGTGGCGCGCGCCACGGTCTCGGTCATCGTGAACGTGGGCTCGCAGACCAGCGGGTGGACGCCCCAGACCAGCGCCAGGCGCCGCGCGGTCTCCTCCGAGGGCGTCAGACCCAGGATGCCGCACTCGGGCCGTTGCCGGGCGATCCGCAGCGCCGTGGCGCCGGTGGTGGTGAAGGCCACGACGATGCTGGCCTCGATGGTCTCGGCGACCTGGCGCGCGGCCACCGAGATGGCGTCGGCGGAGGACTTCTCCGGCGTTGGGCGCATCGCCGGCCGGGTGGCGCGCAGGTCCTCGTCCCGTTCGGTGCGGCTGAGGATGCGGTCCATCATCTTCACGGTCTCGATGGGATAACGGCCAGTGGCGGTCTCGGCCGATAGCATCACCGCGTCGGCGCCGTCGAAGACCGCGGTGGCCACATCGGAGGCCTCGGCGCGGGTGGGCGAGGCGGCCTCGGTCATGCTCTCCATCATCTGGGTGGCGACGATCACCGGGCGGCCCCAGCGGTGGGCGGCGCGGATCAGCCGCTTCTGCACCAGCGGCACATCCTCCGGCGGCAGCTCCACGCCCAGGTCGCCGCGGGCCACCATCACTGCGTCCGACAAGCGCAGCACCTCGTCGATGTGCTCCAACGCCTGGGGCTTCTCGATCTTGGTCAGCAGCAGGGCGCGGCCGCCCACCAGCTCGCGAGCCTCGGCCACGTCCTCCGGCCGCTGCACGAAGGAAAGGCCGATGTACTCGACCCCGCAGTCGAGCGCGAAGGCGAGGTCGGCGCGGTCCTTGGCGGTCAGCGCGGGGATCGGCAGGGCCAGGCCCGGCAGGTTGACACCCTTGTGGTCGGATAGCCGCCCGCCGACGGTCACGCGGGTCTCCAGGGCCTCGTCGGTGCGGCGCACCACTTCGAGGCGGATCCGCCCGTCGTCCAGCAGCAGGGACGAGCCCGCGACCGCGGCGGCCATCAGCTCCGGATGCGGCAGCTGCACCCGCGCGCCGTCGCCCGGCTGGGGCAGGAGGTCCAGGCGGAAGGCGCGGCCCCACTGCAGCACCACGTGGCCGCCGGCGAAGCGGCCGACCCGCAGCTTTGGACCCTGCATGTCGGCGATGATGGCGATCGGGCGCTTTACGCGGCGCTCGGTCTTGCGGATCAGCTCGACGGCGGCGGCGTGATCCTCGTGCGCGCCATGGCTGAAGTTCAGCCGGAACACGTCAGCGCCGGCGCGGAACAGCTCTTCGATACGCTCGCCGCTGGCGCTGGCCGGGCCCAGCGTCGCGACGATCTTCATGCGGCGATGTCGAGGGGTCTCGGCCATGTCCCCTAATAGCGCGGTCCCGCGAAGGGACCAGCCAGAATGAAACACACGCCCAAAGATCACGTTTCGTGAGCGACCGCGTCGTTAACTATATTTGTGAGGGCGTTAACGATTACTACAAAAAATAAGCACGAAATTAACGTTAATGCTTCGTAAATAATTGGACCCGGCCTGCAAATTGCGTTTTGCTTCTCAAGGCTTACCGAGAAGGCGCACAGTGTCCCGATTTAAACGCCTCGCACCCTACTTCCTCGTCGGACCGATCAGCGGCCCGTTGCTTGCCGGGGTGGTCATTAACTTTCGGGGCGGTCGCCCGGTGCTGGCGGCGCTCTACGGCATAGCCCTGATCCAGTACGCGATCCTGCTGCCGGCGCTGATCGCCAAGCTCGGCCTGAAGTAGGCCCGCCCCGCCCGCCTGGGCGTCCGGTAGACATTTCCGCTCGCCTCGACTTGACCCCGGTTTCGAGATGCGACGGACACGAACCGGCCCAACTCACGCCCCGGACGGCCGCCAATATGCGTCCGTGCCGAGGTGGTTCTCCTCCCCCCAGCCTACCTCTCGCACAAAGAACGACGCCGCCAGGCTCAGCCCCCCCAGGCCTCGCGGCGCCGCCAACGGCTCCCCTGCTCCATCAGGGGAGCCGTCTTTCTGTCGGCCCATCCGGATTGGAACAAGCGGTCGCGACGGTCCGTTCTGGCCTTCTCGAACGGAGGACCCGACATGACCGGCCAGCAGCAACAGCACGATCCGACCAGGCAGACGCCTGAAGCGCCCCGGCCGCCGCAGCAGGGCAAGGACGTGGGCCCGAAGATTGGCCGCGAACAGCCCGGCCGCGGCCTGGACACCGGCGTCGACACCGGGGCGATCCAGCCCGGGGCCAGCGGCGACAGCGCCGCGCTCGACTAGGCAGAGCGGCGGGCGACCCACGCACGGGATGCGCCGCAGTGCGTTTTCAGTGTAAGACGCCGCTTCGCCGGCTCGGCTCGCGCCACGCCTTTCCCTGAACGGAGACAAGACCCATGGCGCGCAAGCCCAACTATCCCTTCGAGCGCATGGAGCGCGAACGCGCCAAGGCCGCCAAGGTGGCCGAGAAGGCCCGGCTCAAGGCCGAGCAGCGCGAGCGGGCGCGTCTGGAGGCCGGCGGCGCCCCGGCCGCGGATCCGGCCGACAGCGACGACCAGGCCTGATCCCGATGGCCGACGGCGCGATCTACAACCACGAGACCGTCTACCTGGACGGCGAGACCTTCAGTTCCTGCGAGTTCCGCGACTGCCGGCTGGTCTATTCGGGCGGCGAGCCGCCGGTGTTCCAGGACTGCCGCATCGACGATTGCGAGTGGAAGTTCGAGGACGCGGCCGGCCGCACCTTGGCGTTCCTGAAGGTGGTCTGGGGTGCGGGCGGCAAGGCCCCGGTTCAGGGTCTCATCAAGGAAATCACGGGCGGCGGCGGGCGCTAGCCGGCCACCGCCTTGGCGACCTCGGCGGCGATGTGGCTGCCGAACTCCTCACGCGAGTTGACGTTCGGCGTCTCGCCTTCCGGAACCGGCACGCCCAGGAAGTCGCAGAGCGGCGCCCAGCCGTCAGCCACGTGATAGACCAAGAGCCGGTCCGCCGGGATGACGGTGCGGACCTCGGCGTTGTGCGCCTTGTAGACCGAGATCAGGTGGTCCTTGTCGTGCATGCGGCCGTCGAACAGCTCGAAGATCACCTTGCCGATCATGCGCGGGAAGGGCGCGTTGGGGTCCATGCCCTCGCGCTCGGCGAAGATCGTCGCCTGGGTGGATTCGAACCAGTCGTCCGGGTCGCGCTCGGTCAGGATCACCTTGGCGGCCGGATAGGCGGCGGCCAGTTCCTTGTAGAAGGTCGCGTTGGGCCAATCGACGGTCGAATTGTAGCCTTTGAAGATCCGCTCCCAGTCGGCGTGCGTCGGATCGAGCGCCGCCTCGTACCACCAGTTGGGCGCGGCCGGATTCTTGAAGACCTCGACCATGTGGTAGCAAGGCCCAAGGCCGATCGCCTCCAGCGCGTGCTTGAGCGACAAGGTCCCCGTGCGGCCGAAGCCGGCCCCGATCACCGATAGTGTCATAAACGCCCCCGTCGATTGACGTCTGAGCACCTTGCGCCAGATCGCCCTGTTCGCTCAAGAACAGTGTTCGGATTGACTCGGTCCAGGGCCGGGCATTCAGTCACCCAGCCCGAAGGATGGAGGCTCCAAATGGCGAAGTTCGACAGCATCTTGGGCACGGTCGGGAACACGCCCGCCGTGCGCATCAACCGCTTGGGCCCGCCGGGCGTGGAGCTCTACGTCAAGGTCGAGGCCTTCAACCCGCTGGGCTCGGTCAAGGACCGCCTGGCGCTCGGCGTGATCGAGGCGGCCGAGAAGTCCGGCGAGCTGAAGCCCGGCCAGACGGTGATCGAGGCCACCAGCGGCAACACCGGCATCGGCCTGGCCATGGTCTGTGCGGCCAAGGGCTATCCCTTGGTGCTGACCATGCCGGAGAGCTTCTCGATCGAGCGGCGCCGGCTGATGCGCTTCCTAGGCGCCAAGGTGATCACGACGCCCGCCGCCCATCGCGCCACCGGCATGGTCGAGAAGACCAAGGAACTGGCCAAGGCGCACGGCTGGTTCATGACCCGCCAGTTCGAGAACGAGGCCAACCCGGACATCCATTCGCGGACCACCGCGGTCGAGATCCTCAAGGACTTCGACAAGCTGGACTATTGGGTCACCGGCTATGGCACCGGCGGCACACTGAAGGGCGTCGGGCGCGTGCTGCGCAAGGAGCGGCCGGACACCAAGATCGTGGTCTGCGAGCCGGCCGACGCGCCCCTGTTGGAAAGCGGCGAGGCCCAGGCGCGCAACGCCGACGGCACGCCGTCCGCCGGCCACCCCGCGTGGAAGCCGCACCCGATGCAGGGCTGGACGCCGGACTTCATCCCGAAGCTTACGGGCGAGGCGGTCGACCTGCACCTTATCGATCGGATGCTGCCGATCGCCGGACCGGACGCGCTGAAATGCAGCCACGACCTTGCCGAGAAGGAAGGCATCTTCGTCGGCATCACCTCAGGCGCGACGTTCGCGGGCGCGCTGAAGATCGCCGCCGAGGCCGCCAAGGGCTCGACTATCCTGGCCATGCTACCCGACACCGGCGAGCGCTACCTGTCGACGCCGCTATTCGCGGAGACTCCGGTGGAGATGACCGAGGAGGAGCTGTCGATATATCGGTCCACCCCGATGTTCGCCGAGCCGGCGCCCGCTTGACGGCGGCTTAGTGGCTTGCCCCGCCGTCGCGCGGCGGCCTGGCCTCGACCTGCGCCTGGTGCTTCAGGAGCGCCGCCTTCGCCGCCGGCTTAGCGACAGCGATCTGGTGGGCTGTCTGGAAGTTCTGCAGGCCGACGGCGAGCTGCAGCGAATAGTCCAGCGACTGACGCCCGGTGTCGAAGGGCGTCCCTGACGGGATGTTCTGGAACCAGCGCGAGACGGGCTGCCCGGGCGTCATCTGGCCCGCCGGCGCCTCGGCGGTGGCGTGGCAGGACAGGCAGGCGGAGATCTTGTTGTCCACCGGACCGTTCAGCCGGCCCTGGAAGCCCACGTGCGGCATGTGCACGGCCGGATTGATCCAGGTTTCCTGGAGCGGGCCGCTGCCGCTGTAGCCCGGGTCGTCGCCCCACATCTCGCCGACCGGGGCTACGTTGGTCCAGCCGGACCCTGCCGCGCCGCCGGGGCCGCCGCCGTAGACGAAGGTGCCGAACACCCAGCCGGTCTTGTTCGCCACGCGGGAGTCCTTCACCGCCACGTCGATCTGCAGCAGGCGCACCTGCAGCACCGCGCGCGGGTCGCTGGGCTTGGGCGTCGAGTTGTTCGGGTTGGCGTAGATGTAGGCCTGCCAGGTCGGCGCGCCCTGCAGGTAGGGGACCTGCGCCACCGATGCGGTGGTGAAGAGCAGCTTCGCCGCGACCGTGCCTTCCGGCATCGAGCCGCCCGCGGCGGCGTTCGGCGCGCCGTGGCTTTGCCAGACCTTGCCGATCGTGACCCCGCCGGGCGCGTTGTAGAATCCGACAGCGTAGTTGTTCCACTTCTTGGTCTGCTGCGGCGCGAGTTCGCCAGGCTGGGAGACCCGCTCGCGGGTCAGGCCGTGCAGGGGCTCGCGGCCGTTGGTCCCGAAGTCCTGCCACGGGGCGTTGTACCACTGGCGCACGGTGTTCAAGCTGGGATCGAAGCTGGTCTCCACGTCGGGCCTGACGTTGCCCTCGTAGAAATAGGCCAGGATCGCGCCGACGTACTGGTCCGGCTGGGTGGTCGGATCGAAGGCGAGCCACGGCTTCGTGTCCGTCGGCGCCGTCGACGGATAGGCCTGGGCGAGCTTGAAGACGTGGCCTGTCCAGCCGGGCGGCAGCGGGACCTTGGAATCGCAGAAGGGCGTGGTGGCCCCGTCGCAGGCCGGCGCGGGCTGCGCCTGCGCGCGCCCGGTCGAGTCCCCGAGCGCACCGGCGCCCAGCGCCGCGGCCAGACCCGTGACCGCAGCGATCGTCCTCTTGGAATTGTCCATGTCAGCCCCCGGCGAAACAGTGTTACGCGGGACCCTAGGCCCTACATCAAGGGTTGCAAGTCATAAATATGCACCTATGAGGCAAGGTCAGCGGAACACATAGATCCCTCCGGTGGCGCCCTGCGGCGCCTCTGCGAGGCCGCGAATCTCCAGCCGGGCGCGGCGCGCGCCGCACAGGCAACGCAGCCGGCTCTCCAAGTGCGCGGTGGCCTGACGCGCGAGGCCCTGGCCGACCCAGGGCTTGGGATCGATCACCGCCTCGCGCCCGCAGCGGCAGACCGCCCACAGGCTGGAGCGCGCAAGCAACGCCTGGTTCAGCCGCGGCCACGCCGGCCAGCTCTCTGTCCTGCGATAGGATGCGCCGTCCGCCATGTCCGCCTCCAGAAGTTCCCAGAGTGAACAAAAGCAGAACCTAGGGAGTCGTGCGAGTCCCTCAAGGCTGTGTTTTTGCGGGCCGCGCAACCGCGCGGCGAGGGGGGTCTAGATCTTCTCGCTGATCTTGATCGCGGCGCGGCAGCCGGTGCGGATCACCGCAGAGAGCAGGGCATATCCCGGCGCTTGCCGCGCGCCTTCCTCCACGGCGAGGTCGCGATGCGCCAGCTCCTCCTGGCGGAACTTGGCGAGTTCCGCGGCGAGGTCGGGATCGCGCTCGGCCAGTTCGGCGACCTGGTCGGCGTAGTGCTCCTCGATCACCGTCTCGACGGCGTCGGTGCAGGCGTGGGCGGCCTTGTCGCCCAGCAAGGCCGTGCCGGCGCCCAGCGCGAAGGCTGCGGCCCGCCAGACCGGGGCGAGCGCGGTCGGCCGCACGCGGCGCTCGGTCAGCAAGCGGTCGAAACGCGCCAGGTGTTCGGCCTCCTGGCTTTCCATCTCGGAGAGCTGGCCTGCGATCCGCTCGTGGCCGGTGGCCTCGCCCAGCACTGTGCGCTGGCCGCGGTAGATGGCGACGGCCGCCATCTCGCCGGCGTGGTCAACCCGCAGAATCTCGGCCATGCGAGCGGCCATGGCGCCTCGGCCCGGACGGGGCGGGACAGGCTTTTCGGTCATGCCTTGCTCCGCTCGCGGACCGCGGCTGCGACGCTCAGGGCGGTCAGGATCAGGGAGGCCACGGTATTCCAGCCCGCCATCGAGACCCCCAGCAGCCGCCACGCGGCCTGGTCGCAGGCCGGCATCTTCACGCCGCCGCCGTTCAGGAGGTCCTTCAGCGCCGCGGCGGTCACCGCCCCGCCGCCGGAGCAGCTCTGCGGCCCGGGCCAGAACTTCCACTCGACGCCCGCGTGGTAGCCGGCGATGCCCGCGCCGACGAGGAAGATCAGGGCCAGCACCCAGCACGTCGCCGCCCGCCAGCGCGGCCCACCGGGCAGGCGCACCAGAGCCATGGCGAGCGCGGCAAACCCGCCGGCGACCCAATAGACGGTGCGTTGCTTCAGGCAGAGCTCGCAGGGCGCTAGGCCGCCGAAGGTCTGGAAGGCGTGGGCGATGGCCAGCATCGCCGCCGAGGCGAGCAAGGCGCAGAACCGCCAGCGGTCGAGAAAGGGGCGAAGCAGGGTCTGCATCAGAGGCTCTATAGCCCGGCTGCAGCGCCTGGGCCTAGTGAGCGAACTTTAACGCCATGACCAGGCCCACGACCGCCACGGCCGCGGCGCTGGCCACCAACGCGAGGCGCTTCTCGACGAAGTTGCGGATCGGCTCGCCGTAGACCTTCAGCAGCAGGGCCTCGAGGGAAAACCGCAAGCCGCGCACCAGCACCGAAACGCCGATGAAGAGCGCGAAGTCCAGGTGGGCCAGGCCCGAGGCGATGGCGGTGATCTTGTAGGGAATCGGCACCGCGATTAGCAGGGCGCCCCATTGCGCGTACCAGGCCTGGAAGGATTCGTAGCTGCCGCCGGTCAGCGTCAGCAGCCACTTGCCCAACGGCTGCAGGAAGTAACCCACCGCATAGCCGCACGAACCTCCGGCGATCGAGCAGACCGTGGTGAGCAGGGCGTAGCGCATGGCCCGCCTGCGGTCGCCCAGCACCACCGGCATCAAGAGCACGTCCGGCGGGATCGGGAAGAACAGACCCTCGCAGAAGGCCATCGCGCCCAGCGCCAGCGGGGCGCGCGGCGAGGCGGCGAAGCCCATCACCCAGTCATAGGTCTTGCGAAGCATCGGTCATCCAGTTGTGGGCTCCGGCCCTGGCTAGCAGTACGCGGCGCAATTGTCTTGCCGGCGCCAATGAACAGTACACGGTGCCCTTTAAACGAGCATAACGATTCTTAATTCATCTAGAAGTTGAAGATATGTCTTGAGCGGTTCACGTTTCATCGGCATCTCAGCTGCGGGTTGGGGGACTTGGTTGGAGGTCCGTCTGTGAAACACCTTTCTATTGTCGCTCTCGCCGCCGGGGCGGTCCTTGCCGCCGGCGCGGCCCACGCCACCACATTCCTGGTGGACGCCATGGGTAACTCCTCGACCGATGGGGCCGCCTTGCCCACCATCTCCCTGACGTCGGGCGAGATCTTCCAGGTGCTGGTCGATCCGAACGACCTCTGGAGCGCAGGCCCCCTGCCGCGCTGGTCCAACGCCGACGGCCTGACGGGCAATCGGATTGCGACGGGTACGGATGAGTCCGGCGAGGCGGCCGGCACGCTGATCGGCCAGGACTTCGGCTTGTGGAGCCAGCACGGGCTCTCGGCGCCCTTCGGCACGCTGGTCGGCGAGATCAACGGGGTCTTCCACGTCCTGGGGACGAACTTCAGCGGCGCGGCCTGGGACACCGGCACGCTCAACCTCTACTATTGGGACTCCAACAACTTCGACAACACGGGCTCGGTCTCGGCCGATGTGACCGCCACCTCCGGCGTGGTGCCGGAGCCGGCGAGCTGGGCCATGATGATCATGGGCTTCGGCATGGCTGGCGCCATGTTCCGCCGTCGTCGCCTGATGGCGCAGGCCGCCTGATACTGCCCGCCATCGACGGCGCATTTGGCCGCTCACGCGTTTGGTGTGGGCGGCCATTGCTTTTCTGGCCGCCGCCTCTTGCAAGGGCGCTACCGCGAATTAGTTTCAGATGATACTAGTCGCGGCGGACAGGAGACAAACGCCATGGACACCCAGGCCAAGCCCCAAGGGCGCGACCTCTTCGAGAACCCGCTCGGCACCGACGGCTTCGAATTCGTCGAGTTCACCTCGCCGGAGCCGGAGCGGCTGAAGGGCCTTTTCGAGCTGATGGGCTTCACGGCGGTCTCCAAGCACCGCTCGAAGAACGTGTTGCGGTTCCGCCAGGGCGACATCAACTTCATCCTGAACATGGAGGCCTCCGGCCAGCCGGCCAACTTCCGCCAGGTGCACGGCCCCTCGGCCAACGCCATGGCCTTCCGCGTGAAGGACGCCGCCAAGGCGCTGAAGCTGGCCGTCGAGCGCGGGGCCAAGGCTGTCGTGGGGCCAGTCGGTCCGATGGAGCTGAACATCCCGGCCATCGAGGGGATCGGCGGTTCGAACCTCTACCTGGTCGACCGCTACGGGGCCCAGGAGATCTATGACGTCGACTTCGTGCCGATCCCGGGCGCGCAGGAGGCCGCGGCGAGGAACGCCAAGGGCCTGACCTACCTCGACCACCTGACCCACAACGTCCACCGTGGCAACATGGCCAAGTGGGCGGACTTCTACGAGCGCATCTTCAACTTCCGGGAGATCCGCTACTTCGACATCGAAGGCGCCCAGACCGGCCTGTTCTCCAAGGCGATGACCAGCCCGGACGGCAAGATTCGTATCCCGCTGAACGAGAGCCAGGACGAGCACTCGCAGATCGAGGAGTTCCTGCGCGACTACCACGGCGAGGGCATCCAGCACGTCGCGCTAGGGACCGACGACATCTTCGCCTCGGTCGAGACGATGCGCGAAAGCGGCGTGAAGTTCCAGGACACCATCGACAGCTACTACGAGCTCCTGGACGCCCGCGTGCCCGGCCATGGCGAGAACCTGCAGCGGCTGAAGGCCGACAAGATCCTGCTCGACGGCGCACCCACCGAGGGCCAGGGCCTGCTGCTGCAGATCTTCACCGAGAACATGATCGGTCCGATCTTCTTCGAGCTGATCCAGCGCAAGGGCAACGAGGGCTTCGGCGAGGGGAACTTCAAGGCGCTCTTCGAGTCCATCGAGCTCGACCAGATGCGCCGTGGGGTGCTGCCGCCCAAGGAGGCGTGAGCATGCCGGCCGCCTGGTCGCTGGTCCTCCACGGCGGGTCCGGCGTCATCGACCGCGCCGACCTGAGCCCCGAGCAGGACGCGGCCTATCGCGCGGTGCTGGCGCGGGCCGCCGAGGCGGGCGCGGCGGTGCTGCGGATCGGCGGAACGGCGCTGGACGCCGTCGAGGCCGCCATCCACGTCCTCGAGGACGACCCGCTGTTCAACGCCGGGCGCGGAGCGGTCTTCACCGCCGAGGGCCGGGTGGAGTTGGACGCGGCGATCATGGACGGGGCGACGCTGGAGGCCGGCGCGGTCGCAGGCGTCACCCGCGTGAAGAACCCGATCTCGGCCGCCCGCGCGGTCATGGAGCGCTCGCCGCATGTGCTCCTGATGGGCGAGGGCGCCGACGCCTTCGCCGCCGCGGAGGGCCTGGCCCGCGTCGAACCCAGCTACTTCTTCGTCGAACGTCGCTGGCGGGCGCTGGAAAAGCAGCTCGCCCGCGAAGGCCTGCCGATCCCGACGAGGCCCGCGGGCGCCTCGCGCGACGAGAGCCACGCGGCGCTTGCGCACGACGAGGGCAAGCGCGGCACCGTGGGCGTGGTGGCCCGCGACGTTCACGCCAGCATCGCGGCCGGCACCTCGACCGGCGGCACCACCGGCAAGCGCTGGGGCCGGGTGGGCGACAGCCCGCTGATCGGCGCCGGCACCTACGCCTCCAACCGCTCGGCCGCCGTCTCCGGCACCGGCGAGGGGGAATACTTCATCCGCCTGTCGGTCGCGCGTGACATCGCCGCGCTCGTCGAGCTGAAGGGCCTGCCCCTGCAGGCCGCGGTCGACCAGGTGATCCAGGGCGAGCTCACGACGCTGGGCGGCCAGGGCGGCGTCATCGCCGTCACGCCGGACGGACAAATGGCCTGGAGCTTCAACACCTCGGGCATGTACCGTGCCCGCATCGCCGACGGTCAGCCGCTGGCGGTGGCGATCTACAAGGACGAACCCTGATGGCCACTCGCAACTGGATCCCCGTCCGCGGCGCGCAAGGGCAGCACTCGCGCCAGGCCCACGCCGACATGCCGGCCGGCACCTATGAGCGCGAGATCTCCAAGGAGGGCTTCTTCGGCCCGGCCGCCTTCATCCACCACAAGCGCCCGCCCACCGGCTGGGTGAATTTCGAGGGCCCATTGCGGCCGCGGGCCTTCGACCTCAACGCGTTGAACGCCGCCGAGCCCAGCCCCTGGGCGGCCGGCAAGGTGCTCTACAACGCCGCCGTCGAGATCCGCTTCTGGAAGCTGGCCACGGCCATGCCTGCGCTGGCCCGCAACGCCGACGGCGATCAGCTGCTCTTCGTCCACCAGGGCGCGGGCGACCTCTTCTGCGACTACGGGCATCTGGCCTATGGCGCCGGCGACTACCTCTACCTGCCGCGCGGGACCATGTGGCGGCTCAGCCCCCGCGAGCCGACCGCGGTCCTGATGATCCAGGCGACCAACACCCACTACGGCCTGCCGGACAAGGGCCTGCTGGGCGGCCACGCACTGTTCGACCCCGCCATGCTGGAGACACCCGCGATCGACGAGGCGTTCAAGGACCATCAGGCGCAGGCCGGCGAGTTCCGCGTCGAAATCAAGAAGCGCGGCGAGGTCTCGACCGTCACCTATCCCTACAATCCGCTCGACGCGGTGGGCTGGCACGGCGACCTGGCGCCCGTCCGGTTGAACGTGAAGGACCTGCGGCCGGTCTCCAGCCACCGCTACCACCTGCCGCCGTCGGTCCACACGACCTTCCTCAGCGACCGCTTCGTGGTCTGCACCTTCGCGCCCAGGCCCTTCGAGACCGACCCCGGCGCGCTGAAGGTGCCGTTCTTCCACAACAACGACGACTTCGACGAGGTGCTGTTCTACCACGCCGGCGACTTCTTCAGCCGCGACCACATCGAGGCCGGGATGATGACCTTCCACCCGTCCGGCTTCACCCACGGCCCGCATCCCAAGGCGCTGAAGAACATGCTCTCCCAGCCGAAGCCCGCGACCGACGAGTATGCGGTGATGATCGACACCCGCGATCCGCTAGAGGTGGGCGATGCCGCGACCTCGGTCGAGAACCCGGCCTACGTCGACAGCTGGAAGGCCCCTTGAACTTCGCCGAAGACCTGGAAGCGGCCGCGCGCGAGGAACTGGAGCGCGCCTGCACCCTGGGCTGGAAGGAGCTCTCCGCCCACACCCCCTGGGGCGACACCTTCGAGGGCTTCACGCCGCAGGGCCGCGAGGTCTGCATCGAGCGCGGCTACCTCTGGGACGGCGAGCCGGGCGGCGATATTCGTGTCGAGGTCACCGTTTACGAGCCGCGCGCCTACGAAGAAGGCGTTACGCTGAACCGAACCATCGCCCGCGCCCCCGCGGCCTGACCCTGGAGAACCGATGAAGCTTGCGTCCCTGAAGGGCGGCCGCGACGGGCGGCTGGTGGTGGTCTCCAACGACCTCGCCTGGTTCACCGAGGCCCACCACATCGCCCCGACGCTGCAGGCGGCGCTGGATCATTGGGAGGGCTGCGCGCCGGCCCTGCGCGGCCTGGCGGAGAGCCTGGAGCACGGCGCCGTCCCGCAGGAGCGCTTCCACGAGCATCAGGCGGCGAGCCCCTTGCCGCGCGCCTATCAGTGGGCGGACGGCTCGGCCTATGTGAATCACGTGGCGCTGGTCCGGCAGGCGCGCGGCGCGGAGATGCCCGAAAGCTTCTGGACCGATCCGCTGATGTACCAGGGGGGCTCCGACGGGTTCCTGGGCCCCCGCGATCCGATCCCGCTTGCCGACGAAGCCTGGGGGCTGGACCTGGAAGGCGAGGTGGCGGTGGTCACCGGCGACGTGCCGCAGGGTGCGAGCCGCGAGCAGGCGCTGGCGGCGGTGCGGCTGGTGATGCTGTGCAACGACGTCTCCCTGCGCAACCTGATCCCGGGCGAGCTCGCCAAGAGCTTCGGCTTCTTCCAGTCCAAACCCGCCTCGGCCTTCTCGCCGGTGGCGGTGACGCCGGATTCCCTGCCGAACTGGAAGGACGGCAAGCTTTCCGGCGCCCTCTCGGTGGAACTGAACGGCAAGCCGCTGGGGGAGGCTGACGCCTCGGTCGACATGACCTTCGACTTCGGGACCTTGATCGCTCACGCGGCCAAGACGCGCGCGCTGTCGGCCGGCTCGATCGTGGGATCGGGCACGGTCTCCAACCGCGGCCCGGACGGCGGGCCCGGCAAGCCGGTCAGCGAGGGCGGCGTCGGCTATTCGTGCCTGGCCGAGATCCGCACCATCGAGACCATCGCCTCGGGCGCGCCGAAGACGCCGTTCCTCAGGGCCGGCGACACGGTGCGTATCGAGATGCGCGACGCCAAGCGCCACTCGATCTTCGGCGCCATCGAACAGGCGGTGGTCGCGGCATGAGCGCAAGGCGGCAGGGCGCGCGCAACAGCGAGGACGAGCTCGTCCTCGACGCCTACCTGCCCTATCGGCTGTCGGTCGCCTCGAACGCGGTGTCGGACCTGATCGCGCGGGCCTATCAGGACCGCTTCGGCCTGGCGGTGCCGCAGTGGCGGCTGATCTGCGTATTGGCGGAGGACGGCGGCCTGACCCAGGGCCAGCTCGTGGCGCGCACGGTCATGGACAAGGTGACGGTGAGCCGCGCGGCCCAGGGACTCTTGAAGCGCCGCCTGGTGGCGCGGTCCGAGCACCATGCGGACGGCCGCAGCCACGTGCTCACGCTGACGCGGGAAGGGGCCGGCCTCTATGCGGAGATCGCGCCCCTGGCGCTGGCCTACGAGGCCGCGCTGATCGCGGGGCTGGCGCCGGACGAGGTGGCCCTGCTGAAGCGGCTGCTCGCGCGCCTGCAATCGGCGGCGGGACAGCTCGCGGGAGACGCCGGTCCTGGCTAGCGGTCGGGGCTAGTGGACCAGGCTCTGCTCGCGCAGCACGCCCCAGCGATGCGACCCTTCGCCGAACGGCAGGTGAAAGCCGTAGGCGGCTCGCCTGCGCTCGTCGCGCCAGTTCTCCTCGAACGAGCAGATCAGGGCGGCCTGAAGCTCCTCGGGGATTTGGCGGGTATCGTGACCAAGCTGCTTGGCCACGGACTGGATCACCATCGCGCGGTGCGCTTCGCCGCCGAGCGAAAGGAGGGCCTCGCGAACGCGCTTGGCGAGCGTTTGGGTCGCTCGCACGGGCTTTTTGCCGGTGGCGTTTTCGGAGGGGGTTTCGTGCGTTTTCTGCATGACAGCTTTAAGCTGCACCCATCTCATTTAGCGCCGCATTAAAAAGCAGGTTGAATTCTAGGTTAATTCGCAACCTGGAATGGGCCTCAGCCAGGGCGGGACTCAGCCCAGTCCGGAGGCCTTGGCGACCTGGTAGACGATGAGCGCGGCGAGGTAGGCCAGCGCCGTCATATAGACCAGCATCACCGCCGGCCAGAGCCAGGAATTGGTCTCGCGCTTCACTACCCCGATGGTCGACGCGCACTGCGGGGCGAAAACGTACCAGGCCAGGAACGAGAGCCCGGTCGCGATCGACCAGTGATGGGAAAGCGTGGTGGCGAGCGCGCCCGGGGAGGCGTCGGCGTTGCCGATCGCATAGACGGTGCCCAGCGCCGCCACCGCCACCTCGCGCGCCGCGAAACCGGGGATCAGGGCCACGGTCATCTGCCAGTTGAAGCCGATGGGCGCGAGCAGCGGCTGGATCAGATGGCCGATCTGTCCGGCCAGGCTGTAGTTGATCGCCGGGTCCGTCGCCCCGGCCGGCGCGCCGGGGAAGGACGAGAAGAACCAGACCAGGATCATCAGCGGGAAGATGATCGTGCCCGCGCGGGTCAGGAAGATCTTGCCCCGCAGATAGAGGCTGCGCAGGACGTTCAGCGGATCGGGCGTCTTGTAGGCCGGCAGCTCCATCAGGAATGGCTCGACCGCGCCGCGCCAAAAGAGCCGCCGGGTGATGAACGAGACGCCGAGCGCGCTCAGGATGCCTGCCGCATAGAGCCCGAACATGACGAGCCCCTGCAGGCTGAGCAAGCCGGCCACCTTGATGTTGGGAATGAAGGACGAGATGATCAGGGTGTAGACCGGAATCCGGGCCGAGCAGGTCATCAGGGGCGCGACCATGATGGTGGTCAGGCGGTCGCGCTTGTTGTCGATCACCCGGGTCGCCATGATCCCCGGGATCGCGCAGGCGAAGCTGGAGAGCAGCGGGATGAAGGCGCGCCCATGCAGGCCGGCGCCGCCCATGATCCGGTCCATCAGGAAGGCCGCGCGGGCCATGTAGCCGAAGTCTTCCAGCAGGATGATGAAGAAGAACAGGACCAGGATCTGCGGCAGGAAGACCAGCACGCTGCCGACCCCGGAGATCAGGCCGTCGGTCAGGAAGCTGGTCAAAAGGCCGGGCGGCAGGTGCGCGGCCAGGAAGGCGCCAATGCCGGTGAAGCCATCGCCGATCAGGTCGCCGGCCGCCTTCGACCAGGTGAACACGGCCTGGAACATCACGAACAGCAGGGTGAGGAGGATCAGCAGGCCCGCCACGGGATGCAGCAGCACGCCATCCACCTTGCCGGTGAAGGTGTCGGGGCGCTCGGGCGGACGGACGTTGGCTTTCAGGATACGCTGTGCGTCGCGGTGGGCGTCGCGGATCTCGCCGGCGTCGGGTTCATGCCAGGTGTTGGCTTCGCCGAGCGTGCCGTCGGCGATCCTCGCCTCGACCTGGGCGACCAGGTCGTCGATGCCGCGCTTGCGAGTGGCGACCGTAGTGACGATCGGGCAGCCGATGTCGCGGGCCAGCCCTTCGAGGTCGATCCGCAGTCCCTGGCGCTGGGCGATGTCGTACATGTTGAGCGCCAGCACCATCGGCCGGCCCACCGCCTTCAGCTCAAGGATCAGCCGCAGCACCAGCCGCAGGTTGGTGGCGTCGGCCACGCAGACCAGGACGTCGGGCGCCTGTTCGCCGGCCAGCTTGCCCAGCACCGCGTCGCGGGTGACCATCTCGTCGGGGCTGCGCGCGCGCAGGGAATAGGTGCCGGGCAGGTCCAGGATGGAGAGCGACCGGCCGCTGGCGGTCGCCACCTGGCCCTCCTTCCGCTCGACGGTGACGCCAGCGTAGTTGGCGACCTTCTGGCGGCTGCCGGTGAGGGCGTTGAAGAGGGCGGTCTTGCCGGAGTTCGGATTGCCGACCAGGGCGACCCGGGCGGCGCGCAGCACGGCGTCGCTCATGTGCGCAAGACGGTGGGGGCGTCCAGCAGAACCCAGACGTCCTCCGCGTCGCGGCGGCGGAGCCCTATGCGCATGTCGTCGAGGCGCACGGCGATGGGGTCGCGCCAGATCGCGCCCTCGTGCAGCACCTGAACCCTCGCGCCCTCCACGAAGCCGAATTCCAGAAGCCGGCGCTGCAGCTCGTCCACCGCCACGCCGTGGTCGCCGGGATGGCTCTCGGCGCGGACGTCGACGATGACGCCGGCGTCGCCGGGCTTAGCTGCGCTCAGCCGGACCACCCGGCCTTTCGGCGGCGCCTCGGCGCAGGCGACCTTCGCAGGCTCGGCGGCCATGTCGTGCATTGGTTCTGACGCCCGGTACTGAACTCAGTTGCGAATAATTATCAGTTACGCCCGCGCCTGTCGATCCGCAAGGCCGCAGGCTGCGGCAGGCCTCGGTTGGCGACGCGCCCGCCGCCCGCTATAGGGGCGGACACGTGCCCGAGTGGTGGAATTGGTAGACGCGCCGGACTCAAAATCCGGTACCGCAAGGTGTGTCGGTTCGAGCCCGACCTCGGGCACCATCCACAGTCAGACCTTCATCGCCGGCTAGAGCAGCGTCCCTCGCAGGATGACCAGGGCCACGCTGAAGTAGATCACCAGGCCGGTGACATCGACGAGCGTGGCGACGAACGGGGCCGAGGCGCTGGCGGGGTCGAAGCCCAATCGCTTGAGCAGGAACGGCAGCATCGAGCCGCTCAGCGAGCCGAAGGTGACGATGCCGACCAGGCCGACACCGACCGTCAGCGCGATGAGCTGCCAGTGGACTCCGTAGTTGAAGATGCCGAGCTGCTGCCAGAGCCCGATGCGCGCCATCCCGATGACGCCCAGGATCGCGCCGAGCACCAGGCCCATCGGGATTTCGCGGACCGCGACCCGCCACCAGTCGCGCAGCCGAAGCTGGCCCAGCGCCAAAGCCCGGATCACCAGGGAGGTCGCCTGCGAGCCCGAGTTGCCGCCGGAGCTCATGATCAGCGGGATGAACAGGGTCAGGACCACCGCCTTCTCGAGCTCGGTCTCGAAGTGCTGCATGGCGCTGGCGGTCAGCATCTCGCTCAGGAAGAGCGCGCAGAGCCAGCCCGCGCGTTTGCGGATCATGCTGCGGAAGCCGATCTGCATGTAGGGCTCGACCGCGCCTTCGACGCCGCCGAACCGCTGCACGTCCTCGGTGCTCTCCGCCACAATAGCGTCGATCACGTCGTCGACCGTGACGATGCCCAGCACCTGGCGCCGCTCATTGAGCACCGGCGTCGCCAGGAGGTCGTGGACCGACACCAGGCGGGCCACCTCCTCGCGGTCGGTCTCGGCCGCCACGACCACCGGGTCACGGTAGGGCGCGACATCCAGGATGTTCTGCTTGGACGCGCCCATGATCAGCTGGCGCAGGGAGACCGTGCGAACCAGGGCCCGCGTGGCGGGATCGAGCACGCAGATCGTGTAGACCGTCTCTCGGGTCCGCTCGACGTCGCGGATATGCGCCAGGGTGTCGGCCACCGTCGCGGTCGCCGGCACGCTCACGAATTCGGTAGTCATGATGCTGCCCGCCGTCCCGGGCGGATAGGTCAGCAGCTGCTTGAGCGAGGCCGCCGTCTCGAAGTCGAGGTGCGCCAGCAGCGCCGTGCGGTCCTGGCCTTCCAGGTGGCGAAGCGTGTCGGCCGCCCGGTCGTCGGACATGCCGGCCAGGACGCGCCCGGCCAGCGGATCAGGCAGCGCGAGCAGGAGTTCGCCGGCCCGCGTCAGTTCCGGGCGGTCGAACACCTCCACGACACGCTCGAGCGGCAGGTGGGTCAGAACCTCGACGGCCCGGTCGACCTCCTCGTCGTTCAGGCGCGCGACGACGTCCGCGGCGTGCTCATTCTCGGCGACCCACCGGGCGCGGACGCCAACCGGTGCGGTGGTTTTGGTGTTGTGGGAGTTGGACATGGCTCACCTCGCGAGACGCCGCAAAGGCCGTCTCGGATCGAGCCTGCATCCAGGCCCTAGCGGGACAGCCTCGGCGGCGCGTTGGATCGACTACTGTCGCTGGGCATGGGGTTCGGACTTCCGTGGGATGCGGGTATCCCCCAGGGGAGGATGCTCGTAGGCGGCGAAATGATCCCGCCGGCCAAGTCTGTCAAGGCGTTTGTCGGGCGGTCACTTCGACGGTCAGATGGGAGAGCGACGGGAAGTCGGCCAGGCGCGCGCGGTAGTAGTCGCAGCCATGCGGCCGTTCTGTCGCGACCGTGACGATGGCGCCCAGATGACCTGGTCCAAGACGCCATAGGTGCAGGTCCGCCACATGGTCGCCGCCCGCCTCGATGGCCTCGCGCATCCTTTGGCCGAGCGTCCGGTCGGGGTTCATGTCGAGCAGGATCGCGCCAGTGTCGCGGATCAGGCTGACCGACCAACTGGCGATGACCAGGGCGCCGACGATCCCCGCCAGCGGGTCCATCCAGAGCCATCCGAACAGCCGCGCCAGGATCAGGCCGACGATCACCAGCACGGAGACGGCGGCGTCGGCGACGACGTGGACCACGGCGGCGCGCATGTTGTTGTCCCGGTGGTGGGCGCCATGACCGGCGTGATCGTGGTGATGATGATGGTCCTGCGCGCCGTGATCGTGGTCATGGTGGCCATGAGCGTGGTGGTGATGGCCGTGGTCATGTCCGCCGGCGCCGAGCAGCCACGCGCTGGCCAGGTTGACTCCGAGGCCGAGCACAGCGATCGGGATCGCTTCGCCGAAGTGGATCGGCACCGGCGAGAGGATCCTGGAGACCGCCTCGTAGCCGATCAGCAGCGCGATCATCGCCAGCACGATGGCGCTGGTGAAGCCGGCCAAGTCCCCCAGTTTGCCGGTGCCGAAGCTGAACCGCGGATCGTCCGCGTAGCGCCGTGCGAAGGTGTAGGCGAGGGCCGCCAGCAGCAGGGCCCCGGCGTGTGTGGACATGTGCAGCCCGTCCGCCACCAAGGCGATGGAGCCGAACGCGAGGCCGCCCGCGATCTCGAGCAGCATCATGGCGCCGCAGAGGATGATCACGAACCAGATGCGCCGCTCGTTGCGGTCGTGCGCGTCCCCGAGAAACACGTGGTCGTGGTGGAGACTCTCGAACGTCGGCCGGCTCTCAGGCATTTGGCGCCTCACAGGTACTTGGTGATCTCTTTGAACTCTTCGATCGCCGTCCGCGGCTCGCGCCCCTCGTCCTCGACGGCGTGGGCAAGGCAATGGTCGATGTGGTCGTGGACGAGCGTCTTCTTGGCGGCGGCGACCGCGCGCTCCACGGCGTGAAGCTGTTGGACGACGTCCATGCACGGTCGCTGGGACTCCATCATGCCGATGACGTTGCGCAGGTGGCCTTCGGCGCGTTTCAGGCGCTTGACGATGTCGGGATGAGTTTCGTGGACGACGTGTGCCATGCGCCTTGACCTATCCCCCGGGGGAGGATAGGTCAAGGTTAGCCTATCCTCCCCCCGAGGATAGGTTGTCATCAACACGACGCGCAGCCGTGCGGATTTGGAAACGCAAAGGCCGGAGGGGGCGATGATCCCGATGACGTCCAGGGTTGCAGGTCTCGCGGCCATCCTGCTCGCAGCCAGCCTGAGCGCGGTCGCGGCCCGGCCCGTGGCGGCGCAAGAGACGCCGTCCGATCCGGCGCCCGAAGCCTGGGCGGTGCATGGCCAGGCCACCGTGGTCGACCAGGCGACCTTCGCCTTCCGTTCCCCCTATCGCGGACTGAACAGCCTCGATCCCGGAACCCGCGGCAAGGAGACCGCCGACGTCACGCTTTACGTTGGCGCACGGCTTTGGCCGGGCCTGGAGGCCTGGATCAACCCCGAGTTCGACCAGGGCTTCGGATTGAGCAACACCTTGGGCGTCGCGGGCTTTCCGAGCGGCGAGGCCTACAAGGTCGGCATGGCCAGGCCCTATTTCCGGCTGCAACGGCTCTTCGTGCGCCAGACCATCGACCTCGGCGGCGCGCGCGAGAAGGTCGACGGCGACCTCAACCAGCTCGCCGGCGCGCACACGGCGGACCGTCTGGTGATCACCGCCGGCAAGTTCGGCGTACCCGACATCTTCGACACCAACCAATACGCGCACGATCCGCGTGGCGACTTCCTGAACTGGTCGCTGATCGACGCCGGCAGCTTCGACTACGCCGCCGACGCCTGGGGCTACACGGTGGGCGCGGCCGCGGAGTGGTACGTGGGCCGCTGGACCCTGCGCGGCGGGGTCTTCAACCTGTCGAAGGTTCCGAACAGCGAGCACCTGGAATACGGCTTCAGCCAGTTCCAGGGCATCGCCGAAGTCGAGGAACGCCACCAGCTCTGGGGCCGGCCGGGCAAGCTCAAGATCACCGGCTTCTTGAGCCGCGGCCGCATGGGGGCGTTCGATGACGCCGTAGCGCGGTCCGAGGCGAGCGGCGAGCCCGCCGACATCGCCGCGGTCCGGCGCTACCGGAGCCGCGATGGGGTGAGCTTCAACCTCGAGCAGGAGGTGGCGCACGGCGTCGGCGTCTTCGCGCACGGCGGCGTCGCCGGCGGAGACGTCGAGCCCTACGAGTTCTCGGACATCGATCGCACCCTCGCGGCCGGCCTGTCGGTGAAGGGGCAATCCTGGGGCCGGCCGCACGACACCTTTGGCGTCGCGGGCGTCGTCAACGACATCTCCCGCGCCCACGAGCGGTTCCTGGCTGCCGGCGGGACAGGCATCCTGGTCGGGGACGGGCGGTTGCCGCATCCAGGCGCGGAACAGATCGTCGAGACCTACTATGACGTCGCGGCCTACGGCCCGGCGCACGTCACCCTGGACTATCAGTTCGTGAGCCACCCCGCCTACAACCGCGACCGCGGTCCGGCATCGATCGTCGCCGCGCGATTGCACGCGCAGTTCTGAGCCCGCGGCCAGGCCGTAATCCACATCGATCCCTTATGCGGATCGGACGTAGGGAACCCGCAGTTTTCGGCCAGAATGGAGGTTCCCATGGCCAGCGACATCGCGGTTCCGTCCTCAGCGTCGGGATCGAACAGCCAAGGGCGCGTCTCGGGGCCGGCGACGCGGGCGTCGCCGATCGTCGGGTATGGCCTGAGCGTCCTGCTGGTGGCCGTCGCCACCGTGATCGCCTTCGTCGTCGACAACATCGTCCCGGCGTCGAACCTCTCGCTGGTCTATGTGCTGCCGGTGATCGTGGCGGCGCTGAGCTTCGGCTGGGGACCGGCGCTGATCTCGGCGATGCTGAGTGTCGCTGTCCTCGATTTTCTGTTCATCGAGCCGCGCATGTCGTTCCGGGTCGCGAGCCCGACCGACCTCTGGTCCCTGGGCCTGTTGCTGGTGGTGGCCGCCATTGCCAGCACCGTCGCCGCCCAGTCCCGCGGCCGTGCGCTCGCATCGCGCTGCGCGGCGCGCCAAGCCGAGGCGCTGCATGGCCTGGCGCACGCCGTCATCCAGGCCGAGCCGTCGACGGCCCTGATCAAGACGGCGGCCTCCGCGCTGAGCGGAATTTTCGATGTCCCGGCCGTGGTGTTGGCGGAGACGTCCGGAAAGCTGGCGCCCGCAGCGGCCAGCCGCGGGGCGAGGCTCACGCAGGACGAGGAGGAAGCCGCCCGGTGGGCGCTCGCCAACGACAAGCCGACGCGCGCGGAGACCTATCCGTTCGACCAGTCGTCGTTCGACTTCTGGCCCGTGCAGACCCCCGCCAACCACCGGCTGGTGCTGGGGGTGAAGCTCGCCGGAGCCCCGGATGGGCGACCGCAGGATCCCGGCCGCCAGATGGAGCTCGTAGCGGCCTATCTCGCCGCGGCCGCGATGGGCGGTGCAGCGGCGCGCCGGGCGACCTAGACCCCCATGGCCGTCAGGCCTGCGGCGCGACGCGCAGCATGTCGTCGGTGACGAAGCGGTAGCCGATCCCGGGCTCGGTCGTGATGATCTGCGGCTCGGAGGGGTCGTCTTCGATCTTCTGGCGAAGCTGGCCGATGAAGACGCGCAGGTACTGGGTGTCTTCAGCGTGGGCCGGACCCCAGATCGAGATCAGGAGGTCGCGGTGCTGCACCACCTTGCCGGCGTTCTTGGCCAGCTTGGCCAGCAGGTCGTACTCCCGGGGCGAGAGGTGGATGATCTCGTCGCCGCGGGTCACCAGCCGACGCGGGAAGTCGATGGTCAGCGCGCCCGACTTCACAATGGGCGGGGGCGCCTCCTGGGCGTGCGAGCGCTGCCGAAGCGCCGCACGCAGCCGCGCCAACAGCTCACCGACGCCGAAGGGCTTTTCCACATAGTCGTTGGCGCCGGCGTCCAGCGCTTCGATCTTCTCGGTCTCCCGGTCTCGGGCAGACAGGATGATGATCGGCTCCTGGTAGAACTCGCGCGCCTTGATCAGCACTTGGCGGCCATCCATGTCCGGCAGGCCAAGGTCGAGCACGACGGCGTCCGGCGCGGCGCGCGCGATCTCCCGGAGGCCTTCGGCGCCGGTGTCCGCCCGCAGCGGATCGAACCCCGCCGCTTCCAGCGCGGCGCGAAGGAAGCGGTGGATCTGGGCCTCGTCGTCGATGACCAGGACGCGGGGGCGATGCGCGCTCATGGGGTGACTTCGGTCCTTTGCGGCGACTTCGGCAGGCTGATCAGAACGCGGGTGCCGTGGTCGCCGTGGATCGGGCTGGCAGCGGCGATCCGTCCCCCCATGGCTTCGACAAAGCCCTTCGAGATGGACAGCCCAAGGCCCGCGCCCTTTGTCCGGTCGGTGGGCTCCTCCATGCGGCGGAACTTCTCGAAGACCCGCTCCAGCTCGGCGGTCGGGATGCCCTTGCCCTCGTCCTCGATGCTGATGACGACGTTGTTGCGGTCCTCGTAGGCCGCCAGGTCGATGGCCGTCTCGTCGGGGCTGTAGGCGATCGCGTTCTCGAGGATGTTGACCACCGCCTGCTCCAGGAGATTGGGGTCCAGCCGGACCGGCGGCAGGTCGGCGGGGAAGTCGCGCTCGACGTGGCGCTTGCCGAGGCGGCGCTCGACCCGCTCAGCGGCGCCGGCCAGCACGTCGCGCACGTCGATCCAGTCCTCGCGTATGTTGAGCCCGCCGCCTTCGAGCCGGGTCATGTCGAGCAGGTTGCCGACGTAGCGGTTGAGGCGCTCGGCCTCCTCCCGGACGCTTTGCAGCAGGTCCGCACGCGTGGCCGGCGGCATGCCCTCGCCGTATTCGATCATGGTGGTGGTCGAGCCCAGGACGGTCGAGAGCGGCGTGCGCAGGTCGTGGCTGATGGAGTTCAGCAGCGCGGCGCGGAAGCGGTCCGAGCGGCGCAGGGTCTCGGCCTCGACCGCCGCCAGCGCGAGATCCGCGCGCTCCAGGGCGACCGCACCCTGGTCGAGCAGGGCCATGACGAGTTTCTCCGCATCGGAGCCCGGCTTGATCGCGTCGGCCTCGACGCCAGCGACGCCGACTCGGTTGCGGACCCCCTGCAAGGGCCAGAAGGTCCAGCTGGTCTGCGGCAGGGTCCCGGTGCCGTGCCCCGCGGGCTCGCCCTTTTCCCAGGCCCAGCGGGCGGCCGCCATGGCCGCGGCGCCCAGCACCTCCAGCGCCGGCGCTCCGGCGACGGCGACGATCTCCTCGCCCTGGGGAAGCAGCACGATCGCCTTGGCGCCCGCCGCCGCCGAGGTCTGGTCGGCCAGGGCGTGGGCCGTGTCCTTCCGCGTCGCCGAGCCTGAGAGCCGGCGGCTCGAGGCCAGCAGGGAGGCGATGGCCGAGGCGCGGGACGACGTCTGGCGCGCCTGGTCGCGGATGCGGCCGGTCAGCCAGCCGGTGGTCATGGCGACGACGAAGAACACCGCAAAGGTCAGGACGTCCGTCGGATGGCCGATGACGAACGACAGCCGCGGCTCGAGAAAGAAGAAGTTGTAGACCAGGGCGGCGGCCGCCGCGGCGGTGACGGCGGGCCAGAGGCCGAAGGCGAAGCCGGCGCCCAGGACGCTCAGCAGGAAGATCATCGCCAGGTTGGCGCCCGTGGCGACCCGATCGAGCAGGCCGGCGACGCCCCCGGTCACCGCGACGAAGGCGAGCGCGCCCAGATGGCCGCGCCAGCTCGCCGTGCGGAACGACGGGATATCCACGAGCGGCGAGCGGCCATCCTCGTCGCCGCGTTCGGTCACCACATGCACCGCCGCGCCGCGCGCCTGGCGCAGGAGGGCCGTCGCCAGCGTGCGCCCCATCAGCTCGCGCCAGCGGCTGTCGCGCGACTTGCCGATGACGATCTGGGTGACGTTGTTGCGCCGCGCATAGGCCATCACCGAGGCGACGACATCGTCGCCGGTCAGGACGACCGTGGCGCCGCCCAGCTGCTCGGCGAGCTTCAGGGCCTCGCTGAGGCGTCCCTGGGCGGTCGGGGAGGGCGGCTTCTGGTTCGGCCGCTCGACGTGGGCGACCGTCCAGGGCGCATCCATCATCATGTCGGAAAGCCGCCGCGCGGCGCGCACCAGGGCGCTGGCCATAGCGTCGCCGCCGACCAGGACGACGATCCGCTCGCCCGCCGCCCACGGGCCCTCGACGCCTTTCTCGCGCATGGTGGCGACGAGCTGGTCGTCGACCGTCTGCGCCATGCGGCGCAGCGCCAGTTCGCGCAGCGCCGTGAGGTTCTCGGGCTTGAAGAAGTTGTCGGCGGCGAGGCGGGCGGTCTCCGGCACGTAGACCTTGCCGTCGGCCAGGCGCTCGCGAAGCTCGTCCGGTGTGATGTCGACGAGCTCGATGTCGTCGGCCCGGGACAATGCGGAGTCCGGCACGGTTTCGCGCTGCCGCGCGCCGGTGATGCGCAACACAACGTCAACCAGGCTCTCCAGGTGCTGGACGTTGAGCGTGGTCCAGACGTCGATGCCTGCGCCCAGCAGCTCCTCGACGTCCTGCCAACGCTTGGGGTGGCGCGACCCGGTGGCGTTGGAGTGGGCGTACTCGTCGACGATCAGCAGCTTCGGCCGCCGGGCCAGAGCGCCGTCGATGTCGAACTCCAGCAGGGTCCGACCCCTATATTCAATGGGCTTGCGCGGCAGCACCTCCAGGCCACGCAGCAGGGCCTCGGTTTCGCGCCGGCCGTGGCTCTCCACGACCCCGATGACCACATCCTCGCCGTCGGCCTTGCGGCGGCGCGCGGTGCGCAGCATCTCGTAGGTCTTGCCGACGCCCGGCGCCATGCCGAGGAACACCTTAAGGCGCCCCCGCTGGGCCTTGTTGGCCGCGGCGAGAAGCGCCTCTGGATCAGGCCGGCGGGGTTCTTCGGCGTGCATCGCAGCTCCCGCCTATCGCCCTTCAGCTCGCCGGCGGCGCCGACCGGACGGGCGCCGCGGCGTCCAGCGCCAGGTTGGCTTTTAGCACATTGACCGCCGGCTGGCCGAACACGCCCAGCCACGGACTCCTGGTCGAGGCGGCGATCGCCTTTTCGACCGCGGCGACCGGCACCCCGCGGGCCGCAGCGACGCGGGCGGCCTGGCGGTGGGCGTTGGCCGGGGAGATGTCCGGGTCGAGGCCGGAGCCGGAGGCGGTCACCGCGTCGGCCGGCACGGGCCCGGCGCCTTCGCCCTGCAGGGCCGCGGTGTCCTTGGCGACGCGCTTGGCGAGATCCGGGTTCATCGGCCCGAGGTTCGAGCCGGAGGAGCCTGAAGCATCATAGCCGTTGGTTCCCGCCGCCGAGGGCCGCGGATGCAGATACTGGGGCTTGGAGAAGTTCTGGGCGATCAGGGCCGAGCCGATCACCTGGCCTTTGGCGTCGCGGATCAGGCTGCCCTCCGCCTGCTCGGGGAAGGCGACGTGGGCGATGCCGGTGACGGCCAGCGGATAGCCGACGCCCAGCAGCAGGGTGAAGAAGAGCGTGGCGACGATGGCGGGGCGGATTTGGGCAAGCATGGCGGGTTCCTAGCGGGTCACGCGGGCAGCGGCCGGGGCGGTCACGCCAGGCCCACGCCTGACACGACGATGTCGATGAGCTTGATGCCGAGGAACGGCGCGACGATGCCGCCCAGGCCGTAGATCAGCAGGTTGCGCTGCAGGAGCTTGCCGGCGCCGATGGCGCGGTATTTCACGCCGCGCAGCGCCAGCGGGATGAGGGCCACAATCACCAGGGCGTTGAAGATCACCGCCGACAGGATCGCGCTCTTGGGGCTGTGCAGACCCATGATGTTGAGCGCGCCCAAGGCCGGCAGGGTGATGACGAACAGCGCCGGGATGATCGCGAAGTACTTGGCCACGTCGTTGGCGATCGAGAAGGTGGTGAGCGCCCCGCGGGTGATCAGCATCTGCTTTCCCACCTCGACGATCTCAATGACCTTGGTCGGGTCGCTGTCGAGGTCGACCATGTTGCCGGCCTCGCGGGCCGCCTGGGCGCCGGTCTGCATGGCGACCCCGACATCGGCCTGGGCGAGCGCCGGGGCGTCGTTGGCGCCGTCGCCGCACATCGCCACCAGCCGGCCACGGCCCTGCTCGTCGCGCATCAGCCGCAGCTTGTCCTCCGGCGTCGCCTCGGCGAGGAAGTCGTCGACGCCCGCTTCGGAGGCGATGGCCGCGGCTGTGACCGGGTTGTCGCCGGTGATCATCACCGTGCGCAAGCCCATGCGGCGCAGGTCCGCGAACCGCTCCTTCACGCCGGGCTTCACCACGTCCTTCAGGTGGATCACGCCGAACAGGATGCCGTTCTCGGAGACCGCCAGCGGCGTGCCGCCGGAGCGGGCGATGCGGTCGACGGCGGCGGTGAACTCGGCCGGCGCCTGGGCGGCCGCGAGGCCGGCGTCCTTGAGCACCGCGTCGACAGCGCCCTTGCGCCACCGCTCGGGGCCGGCGTCGAGGCCGGACTGGCGCGTGGTGGCGCTGAACGGGATCACCGTGGCGCCCTTCGGCGCCTCCAGGACCAGGCCCTGGTTGCGGGCGAGCTCGACGATGGAGCGGCCTTCCGGGGTGTCGTCGCCCAGCGAGGCGAGCAGGGTGGCGCGCAGCATCATCTCCGGACGCACGCCGGGCGCGGCGATCAGCTCGGTGGCCATGCGGTTGCCGAAGGTGATGGTGCCGGTCTTGTCGAGCAGCAGGGTGTCGACGTCGCCGGCGGCCTCGACCGCGCGGCCGGAGGTGGCGAGCACGTTGAACTTCAGGAGCCGGTCCATGCCGGCGATGCCGACCGCGGAGAGCAGGCCGCCGATGGTCGTCGGGATCAGGCAGATGAAGAGGGCGCCCAGCACCATCGGGTCGATCTTGACGCCCGAGTAGGTCCCGAGGCCCAGCAGCGTCACCACGGCGATCAGGAAGATCAGGGTCAGGCCCGCCAGCAGCACGGCGAGCGCGATCTCGTTGGGCGTCTTGCGGCGGTCGGCGCCCTCGACCATGGCGATCATCCGGTCGAGGAAGGTGGAGCCCGCCTCCGACGTGATGCGCACCTTCAGCCAGTCGGAGACCACGGTGGTGCCGCCGGTGACGGCCGAGCGGTCGCCGCCGCTTTCGCGGATGACGGGCGCGCTTTCGCCAGTGATAGCGGCCTCGTTCACCGAGGCGATGCCCTCGACGATCTCGCCGTCCGAAGGCACGACGTCGCCGGCTTCGACCAGCACGACATTGCCGGCCTTCAGCTCGTTGGCCGGGGTGAGCACCACCGCGCCGGCCGCGTTCAGCAGCTTGGCCTTGGTGGTCACCCGAGTGGCCCGCAGGCTGTCGGCGGCGGCCTTGCCGCGGCCCTCGGCGACGCTCTCGGCGAAATTGGCGAAGAGCACGGTCGCCCAGAGCCAGAGCGCGATCTGCAGGGCGAAGCCCCAGTCGCCGCCGTCCTTGACGGCCAGCAGGGTGGAGATGGTCGCCAGGACCGCGACGATCCAGGTGGCGAAGATCACCGGGTTGCCGGTCAGCTTGCGCGGATCGAGCTTGACGAAGGAGTCCTGGGCGGCGCGCCCGAGGATGGCGCCGGAGAAGCTGCCGACAAGGGTGGCGGCCTTGCGGCGGCTGTCGCCCCGGGATGCGGTTGCGGTGGTCATGTGAGGATGCCCAAAGCTTTCAACGGGTTTCAGCGGGCTGCGGCTACGGCTTGCAGCGCCTGGAAGTGCTCCACGATCGGGCCCAGCGCGAGGGCGGGGAAGAACTGCAGCCCACCCATGATCAGGATCACCCCGATCAAGAGGCCGACGAACAGCGGCCCGTCGGTGGGGAAGGTGCCGGCGGTGGCGCCGAGCTTGGGCTTCATCGCCATGGAGCCCGCGATGGCCAGCACGGGAATTGCGTAGGCGAAGCGGCCGAGCAGCATGGCGACGCCGAGCGTGGTGTTCCACCAGGGGGTGTTGGCGGAAAGGCCCGCGAAGGCCGAGCCGTTGTTCCCCGTCGCCGAGGAGTAGGCGTAGAGGATCTCCGACAGGCCATGGGCGCCGGGATTGGCCAGGCCCTTCAGCGCCACCGGCAGGACCGAGGCCACGCCAGAGAAGCCGAGGATCGACAGCGGCAGGATCAGCACCGCCAGCATGGCGAGCTTCACCTCCCGCGACTCGACCTTCTTGCCGAGATATTCCGGCGTACGCCCGACCATAAGGCCGGCCACGAAGACCGCGATCAGGGCCAGCACGATCATGCCGTAGAGGCCGGAGCCGACGCCGCCGGGGACGATCTCGCCCAGCTGGATCATGAACATGGCCACCCCGCCGCCGAGCGGCATCAGGCTGTCGTGCATGGCGTTGACGCCGCCGTCAGAGGCGCCGGTCGTCGCCGCGGTCCAGATGGCGGTGGAGGGCGCACCGAAGCGGACCTCCTTGCCTTCCATGTTCACGGAGGCGTCGGCGTGGGCGGCGACGAGGGCGGGCGCCGGCTGGGTCTCGGCGGCGTACACGACGCTGGCCGCGGCGAACACGAAGAGCGCCATGACGACCACCAGGGCGCGGGCGTCGCGCTTGGCCAGCACGATGCGGCCGAAGGCGACGACGCAGGCATAGCCCAGGACGTTCATCGCCACGATCTCCAGGAAGTTGGTGATCGGGTTGGGGTTCTCGAACGGATGCGCCGAGTTGGCGTTGAAGAGGCCGCCGCCGTTGGTGCCGAACTGCTTGATGGCTTCCTGGCTGGCGGTCGGGAACAGCGCGATCGTCTGCTTGCCGCCTTCCAGCGTTTGGGCGTTGACGTGGGCCAGCAGGGTCTGCGGCTCGCCCAGCGCCACGAAGGCGACGGCGAGGATCAGCGAGAACGGCAGCAGGATGTAGAGGCTGATCCGGGTCAGATCGACCCAGAAGTCGCCCAGGTTCTCGGCCCGATTGGCGGCGAAGGCCCGCGCCAGCGCCGCCGCGACCGCGATGCCGGCCGCCGCCGACAGGAAGTTGTGCGAGGTCAGTCCGGCCATCTGCGAGAAGGTCGAGACCACCTGCTCGGGCACGCAGGACTGCCAGTTCGTGTTGGTGACGAAGCTGATCGCGGTGTTGAACGACAGGTCCGGCGACAGGCCAGGGAACCCTTGCGGGTTGAGCGGCAGCAGGTTCTGGAACCGCAGGATCAGATAGAGCACGATGAAGCTGGCGACGCTGAACGCCAGGAAGCTCATGGCGTAGGCGATCCAGTTCTGGCCCTTCTCAGGCTTCACGCCGCAGACGGCGTAGACCATCCGCTCGACGGGCTTGAGCGCCGGATCCAGCCAGGTGCGCTGGCCTTGCCAGACGCGCGCCATGTAGGCGCCAAGCGGCCAGGCCAGGGCGACCGTGACCGCCAGCGTAAGGGCGATCTCGCCCCAGCCACGCGGCTCCATCAGAACTTCTCCGGACGAAGCAGGGCCGCGATCATGTAGCCGCCGATGACGAGGGCGCCGACGCCCCAGATGACGTTGGCCAGCATCAGATGCGCCTTAGGCCGTAGGCATAGGCTGCGAGAATCGCGAAGATCGCGACGCCGCCCAGGATGTAGATGATGTCGAGCATGCGACGCTCCGTCCTCAAGCTTAGGGACGGACGATACAAAGCCTCGGCATAAGGGCTCCATGTGGAAGCCCACGCCGGGTATCAAGGAAACATAAGGGCGGCCGGCCCCCTTATGGGCCGGCCTCGCCGGACGTCAGACCCGCTCGACGATGATCGCCGGCGCCATGCCGCCCGCGGCGCACATGGTGACGAGGCCGCGCTTGAGGTCGCGGCGCTCCAGCTCGTCGACGACGGTGCCGATCAGCATGGCGCCGGTGGCGCCGATGGGGTGACCGAGCGCCATGGCGCCGCCGTTCACATTGACCTTTTCACGGTCGAGCTTGAGGTCGCGGATGAACTTCTCGGCGACGACGGCGAAGGCCTCGTTGATTTCCCAGAGGTCAATGTCCTCGACGCTGAGACCGGCCTTGGCCAGCACCTTGCGGGCGGCCGGGACGGGCGCGTTCAGCATCAGGGTCGGGCTGTCGCCGACATTAGCCATGGCGACGATCCGTGCGCGCGGCTTGAGCCCGTGCTTGGCGGCGTAGTCGGCCGAGGCCATCAGCACCGCGCCGGCGCCATCGACCACGCCCGACGAATTGCCGGCATGGTGGAAGTGCTGGATCTTCAGGTCCGGATAGACCTGGTTGATCAGGCCCGCGAAGGTCGTGCCCTGCTTGTCGAGCGGCACATTGGCCATGGCCTCGAACGAAGGCTTGAGCGCCGAGAGGCCTTCCAGCGTGGTCTGCGGCCGCGGGAATTCCTCGCGGTCGAGGGCGAGCGAACCGTCTTCGCGATAGACGGGCACCAGGGCGCGGTCGAAGTGGCCGTTGCGGATCGCGTGGTCGGCGCGCTGCTGGCTGACGAGGGCGAGCTCGTCCAGCGCCTCGCGGCTGATGCCTTCCAGGGTGGCGATGGCGTCGGCGCAGACGCCCTGGTGCGACTGCGGGTGCTTGGCGCGAAGGCTGAGGTTGCCTGAGTCCATCAGCATCGGGCCGGCGTCCGGATCGCGCGGCGGAGCGCTGGAGGCGGTGTAGGACATCATCTCGGTGCCGCCGCCGATGACCAGGTCTTCCATGCCCGACATGATCTGGGCCGCGGCCAGGTTCACCGCGGTGATGCCGGAGCCGCAGTAGCGGTCGAGCGTGACGCCCGAGGCGCGTACGTCGTAGCCGGCGTCGAGCGCGGCCATGCGGCCGAGGTCGCCGCCCTGCTTGCCGCGCTGGGACGAGGTGCCCCAGATGATGTCGTCCACCTCGGCGGTGTTCAGGCCATTGCGCTCGGCCAGCGCCTTGAGGACCGTGGCGCCCAGGTGCTGCGGATGGTGGTCGGCGAGCGCGCCCTTGCCGACCTTGCCGATGCCGCGCGGCGTACGGCAGGCGTCGATGATGTAGGCTTCGGGCATGGTCTGATCTCCTTTGAGCCTACCCTCTACCCAAAGACGGGCCCGCGCCTAGTGTGTCGTCGCGTCAGGTCTAGTCCTCGCAGGCCTCTTCCATGGTCTTCATGTGCTCGCAGAGGACCTCGGTCTTGTCCGCCACCGGCTTGCCAGGAGGCAGCAGGGTGGTCGCCACCTCGGCGCCGCGGTCCAGCGTCATGTGCACCGGGCAGTGGCCGGCGACGTCGATCAGCCGCGCGCGCTGCGTCTCGTCGAGATCGCCTTCGAGCTCGATCTGCAGGCTGAAGGTGTCGCGCGCCTGGAGCGCCCCACGATGGTGTGTCACCCGCGCCCGGGCCTGGGTTAGCGGCCAGCCCTTGCGCTCGGCATAGAGGCGCATGGTCATGACGGTGCAGGAGCCGAGCGCCGCGCTCAGCAGGTCGAAGGGGTTCGGTCCGGAGCCGAGGCCGCCGGCCTTCTCGGGCTCATCGACCAGGATCGTCGCGGATCCTGAGCGGACCTGCACCTGGAAGCGGCCGACGCCCGTCAGGTCGACGACCACGGCCTCGCCATCGATGCCCGGGTTCGCTGCGTCTGCCGCCATGCCTTACTCCTCGGTTGAAACCGTCGGAGCCAGCGCCGTCGGCTTAACCTCAGATAGGCGACACCTTGGCGCAGCGCCATCTCGCTGACTTCAGAGCCCCGCCGGAGGCTCCGCCCGCAGGCGGCTGACCGGCGTCAGCACGGCGCGCTCGATCACCTCGGCCATGGCCTCGATGTCCACCTCGTCGAGATGGCGCAGCCACCACGACAGCAGGTTGAGCGTCGTTGAGACCAGGTGCGACAACAGAAGGTCGTCGATCGCGCCCTCGACCGGCCGCTGGCGGGCCATGGCCATGGTCGCCATCGTCTGGCGCAGCATCTCGGCGCGAACGGTCTCGCCAGAGCCGCCGGCCAGCAGGGCCTTGTAGATCGGCAACCGGTCGAAGACGAAGGCGCACATGGACCGGGCCGCCGCGCGGCGATCCTGCGCCAGCACCAGGGGCCGGACCTGCCGAAGGAAGTCCTGGATCAGCCGGTCGGCGACATCGGCCAGCAGGGCGTCCTTGTCCGTGTAATGCCGGAAGAAGGTGGCGTAGCCCACGCCGGCGCGGGCGGCGATCGCGCGCACCGTGATGGCGTCCAGCGGGCTCTCCTCCGCGAGCGCGGTCATGGCTTCCCGCAGGGCCTCGCGGGTTCGCACAACTCGAGCATCTGAAAGCGTTGACATCAGCGGGCAATCGTCCGTTATGATCCACTGTATATCGTAATTTAAGGCCGTTGTGGGCCTGTTGAGTCACGTCTGCCGATTGTGAGCGCGAGGCAAGCCGCCCGTGGCGCGGCGGAAGGGCGGAAAAGCGACTGGGGAGGTTGGGCGGATGAAGATCTCGAAGAAGACGGCCGGGGCGGGACTGACGGCGTTCGCGGCCGCTGCGGCGGCGCTGGCGATCGGCGGCGCATCGAAAGGCGTTTCCGTGGCGAGCGCGCAGAGCGCGCCCGCGGCGGGGCCGGCCACCGTCGACGACTTCCTGCTGGCCGACCAGAACCTGCTGGCCCGCCAGCTCTACCGGATGAGCGATGACAAGGCGGTGGTGCTGGTGAGCTACGCCAGCGGCGACGCGACCCTGCGCGCCGACGCCAAGGCGCTGATGGCGCTGAAGGCCGCCTACGCGGACAAGAAGGTCGACATGCTGGCCGTCGCCAGCCGCATCGGCGAGAAGCGCGACCCGGTGATCGCCGACGCCAAGGCCATCGGCCTCGATATGCCGATCCTGTTCGACTACGAACAGCTGGTCGGCGAGGAGCTGGGGATCACCCGCGCCGCGGAGGTCATCGTCATCGATCCGCGCGGCTGGACCGTCGCCTACCGTGGCCCGGTGGACGGGGCCAAGCCGGCGCTCGACGCCCTGGTCGCCGGCCAGAAGGTGGCGCTGACCAGCCGCCCCGCGAAGGGCCAGGTCATTGCCTTCCCCGAGCGAGCCAAGGCCGCGACCTTCGCCCAGATCTCCTATGCCAAGACCGTCGCCCCGATCATCCAGGCCAAGTGCGCCACCTGCCACCAGCCGGGCGGGATCGGGCCGATGCCGCTCAACACCTATGAGCAGATCAAGGGCTTCTCGCCGATGATCCGCGAGGTCATCCGCACCCACCGGATGCCGCCCTACCTGGCGGACGAGACGGTGGGGGCGTTCCAGGACGACGACCGCCTGACGCCGACGCAGATGAAGACGCTGGTGCACTGGATCGATGCCGGCTCGCCGCGCGGCGCGGGCGAAGACCCGCTGAAGAAGATCGCCTTCAAGGCTCCGGAGTGGCCGCTCGGCAAGCCCGACGTAATCCTGAACGTGCCGGCGGTGAAGATCCCGGCGAGCGGGATCATGGACTACCAGCACCCGGTCGTCGCCAACGCCATGGCCGAGGGCCGCTGGATGAAGGCCACGACCTTCCGCGTCACCGACCGCCAGGTCGTCCACCATATCCTGACGGGCGTCGTCGCCACCGACCACGCGGGCGACACCTTCTCGGAAAGCAACTGGGGCGCTTCGCTCGGGGGGTACGGCCCGGGCCGCGGCTCGAACATCCAGCCGGTCGACACCGGCGTCTGGGTGCCGCCGTCCGGCGGCGTGGGCTTCCAGAACCACTACACGCCCTACGGCCGCGAGACGACCGAGAAGACCCAGATGGGCATCTACTTCTACCCGAAGGGCCAGGAGCCGAAGTACGTGCTGCGCACCTTCGGCATCTTCGATTTCTCGATCGAGATTCCGCCGGGCGAGGAGCACCACCCGGAGACCAGCTACATCACCTTCCCGAAGGAGGCGATCCTCTACGGGATCACGCCGCACGCCCACATGCGCGGCAGCTCCACCCAGGTCTCAATCCTCTATCCGAACGGCAAGGAGGAGAAGCTGCTCTCCCTGCCGCGCTACAACTTCAACTGGCAGTACGAGTACTTCCTGAAGACGCCGCTGAAGGTGCCGGCGGGCTCCAAGATCGTCGCCAGGTGGACCTACGACAACTCGACCCGCAACCCGGGCAACCCCGACCCGACCAAGACGGTCTATTGGGGCGAGCAGACGTCGCAGGAGATGATGGCCACCTACCTGCACTACCGCTGGGTCGACGAGACCGTGAAGCACCAGACGCCGGAGTACGAGAAGATGCTCCAGGCCAACCTGATGATGGGTGTGCTGGACGATAATATGGACGGCAAGATCGAGCTCGCTGAGCTGAAGGGCGGCCCGCAGGGGCCGGCGACCATGCTGAAGAAGTACTTCGCGCTCATCGACACCAACCACGACGGCGCTCTCGAGCCGGAAGAGCTGGCGGCGGCGTCGAAGCTGCTGCCCAAGCGCGGTCCGGCAGCCAAGCCCGCGGACGCTCCGGCGCCCGGCCCGGCGGCCACGCCAGCGGTGGCCGCGACGGACTCCAAGGCCGCGCCTGGCGCTTCACGCTAAATCATCCGTCATCCCGGGCGGCCGAAGAGCCGGCCCGGGACCCAGGGGCGGCCGGCACAGCCTGAACCCCTGGGTCCCGGCTCTCCGCTACGCTCCGGCCGGGATGACGGGCTTATGGATGCGACGGCCCAGTCGGCGAGGATCAGGTGACCGGCGACGCCGCATTGGGCATGATGCGGCGCGTTCGATTCAAAAGAAGACATAGTTTCCGGGGGGATTTCCAAGTGTCGTCCATTCGTTCCTGGCTTTTCGGAGCCGCGCTCGCGGCCGCTTCGGCCGTCTCCGTCACCGCGCACGCCCAGGGGGCGCCGGACGGAGCCGCGATCTACGACACGCGCTGCAAGGCCTGCCATGACGGTGGCAACCCGCGCGCGCCGAACCGCGCCGACCTGGCCCAGCGTCCCGCGGCCGACATCGTCCACGCGCTCACCAGCGGCATCATGCAGCCGATGGCCCAAGGCCTCTCCGACGCCGACAAGCAGGCGGTCGCCACCTACCTGACCTCGGCCCAGACCTCGACCGCTGCAGCGGCTCCGGCCGCGCGCGGCGGCGGCGAAGGCCGTGAGATGCCGCAGGTGGCGGTGAAGACCGGGCCGATCGGCGTCGATCCCAAGTGCGCGTCGAACCCGCCGATCGTGGCGACGCCTGGCGACTGGGCCTCGACCGGCATCGACGACGCCGCCACCCGCTTCCAGCGGCGTCCCGGCCTGACCGCCGCCGACGTGCCTCGGCTGAAGGTGAAGTGGGCCTTCTCCATGACCGGCGGCGGCCAGCCGACGGTGGTCGGCGACTGGCTCTTTGTCACCAACCGCTCGGGCAAGTTCTACGCGATGGACGCGAAGACCGGCTGCGTCCGCTGGACGGTGGACGACCTTGTCTCGCGCACCACGCCAGAGGTCGTGAAGTCGTCGATCTCGCCGAGCGGCTGGGCGACCTTCGTCGGCCAGAGCGACCGTATCGTGCGCGCCTTCGACGCCCAGACCGGCAAGGAACTCTGGAGGAGCGCCGAGCTTGAGAAGCACCCGATCTCCGTCCTGACGGGCTCGCCGGTAGTGGTCGGCGACCGGCTGATCGTCCCGATCTCCTCGATCGAGGAGGCCGCAGCGATGAGCAAGAGCTACGCCTGCTGCACCTTCCGCGGCTCGGTGGCGGCGCTGGACCTCAAGACCGGCAAGCTGCTCTGGAAGACCGTGATGATCCCCGAGCCCTCGCAGAAGATCCGCGAGAAGGCGCCCGGCGTGCACGTGCAGGGCCCGGCGGGCGCGGCGATCTGGGCGGCGCCATCCATCGACCGCAAGCGCGGCCTGGCCTACGTGGTCACCGGCGACAGCTACACCGACGTCGACACCATCGGCGCCGACGCCATCGTGGCCGTCGACCTGAAGACCGGCGCGATCCGGTGGCGCCGCCAAGTCACCGAGAAGGATAACTTCGTGATGGGCTGCGGGCCGACGTCGCAGTCCGGCAACTGCCCCTCGCCGATGGGCCCCGACTACGACTTCGGCGCCACCCCGGTGCTGATGACGCTGAAGGGCGGCAAGCAGGTGCTGATCGCCGGCCAGAAGTCGGGCGCGGTCTATGGCCTCGACCCCGACACCGGCAAGCTGCTCTGGACCACGGTGGTGGGCGCGGGCTCGGCCCTGGGCGGCGTGGAATGGGGCATCGGCGCCAACGACACCCACGTGATCGTGCCGATCTCCGACCTCGCGCGCCTGTTCTCGGAAGGCCGTCCGGGCGCCGTGCCCGGCAAGCCCGGCGTCTATGCGCTGGATCCGGCCACCGGCAAGGTCGCCTGGTCGGCGCCTGCGCCCAACGCGCCCTGCGTCTACGCCAGCGACAAGGGCAAGCCGAGCCGCTGCGCCCGCGCCCAGCCGGCCGCGCCCGCCATCATGCCGGGGATCGTCTTCGAAGGCGCCCTCGACGGATGGTTCCGCGCCTACGACTCCAAGACCGGCAAGATCGTGTGGGAGGATTCCACCACCTCGCGGACCTATGACACCCTGAACGGGATCAAGGGTCAGCCCGGCGGCGGCATCGACGGCATGGGCCCGACCATCGCCAACGGCATGGTCTACATCCTGAGCGGCAACAACGGCGCCGCCCGGATCGGCTCCAACGGCGTCAACGTGCTGCTGGCCTACTCCGTCGACGGGAAATAGTGGAAGCGCGCCCTAGGGCGCCTTCCATCCGCCGCCGAGCGACTGGATCAGGGCGACGGCCGTGGTCTGGCGCTGGGCGGTCGACTGGGCGAGCGCGCGGCGCGCCTGGTAGGCGGCGGTCTGGGCGGTGACCACGGTCGTGTAGTCCACGGTGCCGGCCTTGTACTGATTGCTGACGATCTGCTCGGCCTGGTCGGCGGCGGCCGAGGCCTGGCGGCGCAGGTCGCTCTGCTGCGCCAGGATGCGGGTCGCGGCGAGCTGGTCCTCGACGTCCTGCAGGGCCTCCAGCACTGTCTCGCGGTACTGCGCCACCGCCTGGTCGTGCGTGGCCTTGGCCTGGTTCACCCGCGCCCGCCGCGCGCCGGCGTCGAAGAGCGTCTCGGCGATCGAAGCTCCATAGCTCCACAGCGAGTTCGAGCTCGAGAACAGATGGCCAAGCTCGCTGGCCGCGAAGCCGTAGGAGCCGGTCAGCGTAAGGTCGGGGAAGTAGGCCGCGGTCTGCACGCCGATCTGGGCGTTGGCGTTCTGCACCCGCCGCTCGGCCGCCGCGATGTCCGGACGGCGCTGCAGCAGGATGGAGGGGACGCCCGGCGGGACGTTGGGCACGGTCTCCGTCCACTCTGCGGGCGCGAGCGTGAAGTTGCCCGGCGCCTCGCCGGTCAGGACCGCGATGGCGTGCTCAAAGTTCGCGCGCTGCTGCTGGGCGCTCGCCAGATCGGCCTGGGCGTTGAAGAGCTGGGTCTGGGCCTGCAGCACGTCGCTCTTGGGCGCGATCGAGGCGTTGTAGCGGTTCTGGGTGATGGTCAGCGCGCGCTGGTAGGCGGCGACCGTCGCCTGGTCCATGGCGATCTCGGCGTCGATCTCGCGCAGGCCGAAGTAGTCGGTGGCGAGTTCGCCCTGGGCCGAGAGCTGGGCGGCGGCAAGGTCCGCGGCGCTGGCCTCGGCGAGCGCCTTGGAGCCCTCGATGGAGCGCCGGATGCGGCCCCAGACGTCGGGCTCCCAGGTGGCGCCGATGCTGGCGCGGTAGGTCGAGCGCGCGCCGCCGCCCCCTGAGCCGCCGGAGGTGCTGCCGTCGGGATTGACGATCAGGGTTCCCCCGCCGCCGCCGCTGCCGGAGCGCGTGCCGCTGCCGGTCAGGTTGACGGTTGGGAACAGCGAGGCGCGCTGCTCGCTGACCACCGCGCGGGCCTCGCGATAGGCGGCCTCGGCGGCGATGATGTTCTGGTTGGAGACCTGCACCTTGGCCGCCAGCGCGTTCAGCGTCGGATCACCGAAGAGCGTCCACCAGTCGCCGCGGTCCAGGGTGTCGGCGGGCGCCGCCGGCGACCAGCCGGCCGCCTCCTTGAAGGTCGGCGAGATCGGCGCGGATGGGCGCACATAGTTTGGCCCCACGGCGCAGCCGGCAAGCGCGGCGGCGCTCATCAGGACGAGGGCGGCGGAACGGAAGAGGGCGTGTTTCATGCGGGCTGAGCCTGGCCTTCGCCGCCGTGGCGGCTGAGGTAGCGCTCGTCCTTGCGGCGACGGCGCAGTTTGTCGATGTAGATGTAGACGACGGGCGTCGTGAGCAGGGTGAGCAGCTGGCTCGCGATCAGGCCGCCGATGATGGCGACACCCAGAGGCTGACGCAGTTCCGAGCCCTCGCCAAAGCCGATCGCCAGCGGTAGGGCGCCCAGGCCCGCGGCCATGGTGGTCATCAGGATCGGACGGAAGCGCAAGAGGCAGGCCTCGCGCACGGCGTCCTGGGCGGAGAGGTCGCGACTTCGCTGAGCGTCGAGCGCGAAGTCGATGATCAGGATGGCGTTCTTCTTCACCAGGCCGATCAGAAGGAAGATGCCGATCAGTGCGATGATCGAGAATTCCATCTTGAACAGCATCAGCGCCAGCAGCGCGCCAACGCCCGCCGAGGGCAGGGTGGAGAGCACGGTGATCGGGTGGATCAGGCTCTCATAAAGCACGCCCAGCACGATGTAGATCGCGATCAGGGCCGCGGTGATCAGCACCGGCTCCTGCTTCAGCTGCTCGGTGAAGCTGCGCGCGGTGCCTTGGAAGCTGCCGCGCACATTGTTGGGCATGCCGATGTCGGCCTCGGCCTGGGAAATGGCGGCCTGGGCGTCGCTCAGCGAGGCGCCGTCGGCGAGGTTGAAGGAGATCGTGGTGGCGAGCTCGGTGTCCTGGTGGTTCACCGATGCCGGCGTGGCTCGGTTGTAGAACTTGGCGATCGCGCCGATCGGGACCATTCGGCGGACGGTGGTGTTCAGCGCGCTGCCGGTGGACGGGTCGCGGGAGCCGGGATTGGCGGCCGTGGCGGCGGCCGAGCCGTTGGCCCCGGCGGCGGCGCCCGCGGCGCTCGCGGTTCCGCCCAGGGATGAACTTGCCTGGGTCGCCGCCTCGTTGGCGGCGGCCACGGCGGCGGCGCTCTGCGGGGCCGCCGTCACCGTGCCGGTGATCGCCGGCGTGGCCGCGCCGATCGAGCCGCTGGCCGGCACATAGACCCCCGTCAGCGCGTCCGGCGCGAGGCTGTACTGCGGCGCCATCTCCATGACCACGGTGTATTGGTTCAGGTCCTCGTAGATGTTGGCCACCTGCCGCTGGCCGAAGCTGTCGTAGAGGGCGTTGTCCACGTCGCGCATGTTGACGCCGAGCCTGGCGGCGGTGTCGCGATCGACGTCCACATAGGCCTCGACCCCGTTGTCCTGCTGGTCGGTGTTGACGTCGGTCATGACGTCGGTGTGGTCGGACATGGCGTCGTTCAGCTTCTGCGCCCAGGTCTTCAGGTCCTGGGCGTTGTCCGCCTTCAGCGTGTACTGATAGGTCGCGTTTGAGCTGCGGCCGCCCGCGCGGACGTCCTGCTGCGGGTTGAGAAAGAGGGTGACGCCGGTCACCTTGGCGAGCTGCGGGCGCAAGCGCATGATCACCGCCTGGCCGCCGTCCTTGCGCTGGCCGCGCGGCTTCAGGTCGACCGACAGGAACCCGCCGCCGGCCCGCCCGCCGCCGGTGAAGCCGACGACGGTCGAGACCGCCGGGTCCTTCATCAGGATCGCCACGAGCTGGCGCATCTTGCGGCCCATCTCCTCGGACGAGATCGACTGGTCGGCGCGCAGGCCGCCGTTCAGCCGTCCGGAATCCTGGGTCGGGAAGAAGCCCTTGGGGATGGCGGTGTAGAGATAGACGTTCAGCCCGATCACCGCGGCCAGGATCAGCATCATCAGCGGCTTGGCCGAGAGTGCGAAGTCGAGGCTGTGTTCGTAGCTGCGGTGCAGGGCGTCGAACCCGGCGGCGAAAATCCGCGAGACGCGCCCCGGCTTCTTCTCGTCGGACTTGGCCCGCAACAGGTAGGCGCACATCATCGGCGTCGTGGTGAGCGACAGCACCAGCGAGATCAGCACGGCTGCCGAGAGCGTCACCGCGAACTCGCGGAAGAGCCGCCCCACCTGGCCGCCCATGAACAGCAGCGGGATGAACACCGCGACGAGCGAAATGCTCATCGAGACCACGGTGAAACCCACCTCGCGTGCGCCGGTCAGCGCCGCCTGGAAGCGGCCCATGCCGTTTTCGAGGTGGCGGCTGGTGTTCTCCAGCACCACGATGGCGTCGTCGACGACGAAGCCGGACGCGACGGTCAGCGCCATCAGCGACAGATTATTGAGGCTGAAGCCCAGGAGGTACATCGCCCCGAAGGTGCCGAGCAGCGAGACCACGGTCGCCACCGCGGGGATCACCGTGGCGCGCGCGCTGCGCAGGAAGGCGCTGACCACGATCACCACCAGGATGGTGGCGATCAGCAGGGTGACCTCGATCTCCTTGAGCGAGGCGCGGATGCTGGTGGTGGCGTCGGACGCCACCTGGAGCTTCACGTCGCTGGGCAACTGAGCGGCCAGAAGGGGTAGGGTCGCGCGCACGCTGTTGACCGTCTGGATGACGTTGGCGCCCGGCTGTTGGGTGACCAGCACGACGATGGCGGGCTTGCCGTTGAAGAGGCCGATGGTGCGGGTGTCCTGCACGCTGTCGTTGACGGCGGCGATGTCGCGCAGGCGGATCGGGGCGTTGTTGCGATAGGCGATGATCAGGTCGCGGTAGTCGGCCGCCTTGGTGCCGCCGGTGTTGGTGTAGATCTGCAGCCGCCGGCCGACCTCGTCCTGCACCGTGCCCTTGGGCCGGTTGGCGTTGGCCGACTGGATGGCGGCGCGCACGTCCTCTAGGCTGACGCCCCAGCGGTTGAGCGCGAAGGGCGAGACTTCGACCCGCACGGCGGGCTGCGAGCCGCCACCGATCTCCACGTCCCCGACGCCGGTCACCTGCGAAAGGCGCTGCTGCACGATGTTGTTGACGCTGTCGTAGATCTGGCCGGGCGTCTTGGTGTCCGAGGTCAGCGCCAGGATGATCACCGGCGCGGCCGAGGGGTTGATCTTGCGGTAGGTCGGATTGCTGCGCAGCGTCGATGGAAGGTCGGTGCGGGCGGCGTTGATGGCGGCCTGCACCTCGCGCGCCGCGGCGTCGATGTTCTTGGAAAGGTCGAACTGCAGGCTGATCCGCGTCGAGCCGTTGGAGCTGGACGAGGTGATCTCGTTGACGCCGGCGATGGTGCCGAGCCTGCGTTCGAGCGGCGTGGCGACGCTGGAGGCCATGGTCTGCGGGCTGGCGCCGGGCAGGTTTGCCGATACCGACACCGCCGGGAAGTCGACGTTGGGAAGCGAGGCCACCGGCAACACCAGGAAGCCCGCGATCCCGGCCAGCGCCAGGCCGATGGTCAAAAGGACCGTCGCGATGGGCCGCTTGATGAAGGGGGCCGAGAGGTTCACCTGGCGACCTCCGGGTCTGGCCCGCCGTCAGGTTCGCCCTCCGCCGCGCCGGTGCGCTTCTTCGCCGGGGCCAGCTTGTCGAACCACAGGTAGACGACCGGCGTCGTGAAGATGGTGAGCAGCTGGCTTACGATCAGGCCGCCGAAGATCGCCAGGCCGAGCGGCCGGCGCAGCTCCGCGCCCTGGCCCATGCCCAGCATCAGCGGGATCGCGGCGAACAGGGCCGCCATGGTGGTCATCAGGATCGGGCGGAAGCGCAACAGGGCGGCCTGATGGATCGCCTCGCGCGGGCTCTTGCCCTGCTCGCGCTCCGCGTCGAGCGCGAAGTCGATCATCATGATGGCGTTCTTCTTCACGATGCCGATCAGCAGGATGATCCCGATGATTCCGATCACGCCCAGGTCGTTGCCGGTGAAGATCAGGGCCAAGAGGGCGCCGACGCCCGCCGAGGGCAGGGTGGAGAGGATCGTCAGGGGGTGGATGTAGCTCTCGTAGAGCACGCCCAGCACGATGTAGACGCAGACGACCGCCGCCAGGATCAGCCACAGCTCGTTGTTCAAACTGCGCTCGTAGGCGCCAGCCGCGCCCAGGAAGGTCATGGTGATGCCGTTGGGCTTGCCGGCCTTGTCGGCGACCTTGCGGATCTGGTCGACGGCCGAGCCGAGGGAGACACCGTTTCCGGTGTCGAAGCCGACGGTAGCGGCGGGGAACTGGGCGACGTGGCGCACCTGTAGCGGCGCGGTCTGCTCCTTGATGGAAGCCACCGCCGCCAGCGGCGTCGACCCGCCGGTGGACTGGAGCTGCACCGCGCCCAGGCCCTGCGGCGTGGCGTCGGACGGCCGCGATTCCAGGATCACCCGGTACTGGTTGGTCTCGGTGAAGATGGTCGAGACGATCCGCTGGCCGAACGCCGAATAGAGGGCGTCATCCACGGCGGCCGGCGTGATCGAGAGCCGGGCGGCGGTGTCGCGGTCGATGTTGACGAAGGCCGACAGCCCCTCGTCGGCCGCGTCGGTGGTGACGTTCTGGAGCTTCTTCTCCTTGGCCATGGCCGCGGCCAAGGTCACCGCCCAGGTCTTGACCTCCTGGGTGTTCGCGCCTTCGACGGAGACCCGGTACTGGGTCGGGCCGGACTCGGCGTCGACGGTCAGGTCCTGGGTCGGCTGCAGGAAGAGCTCGACGCCGGGGATCTTGGCCGCCCGCTCGCGCAGCCGCTGCATCAGCTTGGGCTGCGAGTCGTGGTTGGGCTTCAGGTTGATCAGCAGCTGGCCGTCGTTGATCGTCGAGTTGTTGGCTCCGTCGACGCCCACGAAGGACGACAGGTTGGCCACTGCCGGGTCCTGCAGGATCTCGTCGGCCACCTGCTGCTGCAGCTCGACCATGCGCGGATAGGAGACGGTCTGGGAGGCGTGCAGGCGGGCCTGGAGCTGGCCGGTGTCCTGCACCGGGAACAGGCCCTTGGGGATCACGACATAGAGCAGGACGGTCAGCACGAAGGTGGCGATCGCCACGACCAGGGTCGCCGTCTGGCGGTCCAGCACCCAGGTCAGCGCGCGGTCGTAGCGTTCGATGACGCGGTCGAACCAGGCCTGGGTCTTCTCGCCGAAGCTGCCGGGCTGGACGCCTTCGTGGGGCCGAAGCCAGCGCGCGGCCATCATCGGGGTCAGGGTCAGCGACACGACCGCCGAGATCAGGATGGTGACCGCGAGCGTGATGGCGAACTCGCGGAAGAGGCGGCCGACCACGTCACCCATGAAGAGCAGCGGGATCAGCACCGCGATCAACGAGACGGTCAGCGATATGATCGTGAAGCCGATCTGCCGGGCGCCCTTCAGCGCGGCCTCGAACGGGGGTTCGCCCTCTTCGACATGACGCGAGATGTTCTCCAGCATGACGATCGCGTCGTCGACCACGAAGCCGGTGGCGATAGTCAGAGCCATGAGGCTGAGGTTGTTCAGGCTGAAGCCCAGCAGGTAGGTGATCCCGCAGGTGCCGATCAGCGAGATCGGCACGGCCAGGCCGGCGATCACCGTCGCGCGCAGGCTGTGCAGGAAGAAGAAGATCACCAGCACCACCAGCACGACGGCCAGCAGCAGCTCCATCTCCACGTCGTGCACCGAGGCGCGGATGCCGGTGGTGCGGTCGGCCAGCACCGTCACCTTCACCGCCGGCGGCAGGGAGGCGGTAAGGTCCGGGAGTTGGGATTTGATGGCGTCGACGGTCTTGATGACGTTGGCGCCAGGCTGGCGCTGGACGTTGACGATGATCGCCGGCGTCTTGCCCGACCAGGCGCCCAGCCTGATGTTCTCCGCGCCCTCGATCACCTTGGCGACGTCCGACAGGCGCACCGAGCCGCCGTTGCGGGTGGCGATGATCAGGTTTTTGTAGTCATCGGCGGTGAGCAGCTGATCGTTGGCGTTGATCGAATAGCTTCGCGTCGGGCCTTCGAAGCTGCCCTTGGCGGAGTTGGCGTTGGCCGCGCTGATGGCGTTGCGCACGGTGGTCAGCGTCAGGCCGTAGGAGGCCAGCGAGTCGGTGTCGACCTGGATGCGCACGGCCGGGCGCATGCCGCCGCTCAGCGTCACCAGGCCCACGCCCGGCACCTGGCTGATCTTCTGGGCGAGCCGCGTGTTGACCAGGTTCTGCACGTCGGTCAGCGGCATGGTGTCGGAGGTCACCGCCAGCGACAGGACCGGCGCGTCGGCGGGGTTCACCTTGGCGTAGACCGGCGGGGCGGGCAGGTCGGCGGGGAGCAGCGTGCCGCCGGCGTTGATGGCCGCCTGCACCTCCTGTTCGGCCACGTCGAGGGTGGCGGCGAGCGTGAACTGCAGGGTGACGATCGAGGCGCCGGCGGAGCTGACCGAGGTCATCCGCTCGAGCCCCGACATCTGGCCGAACTGCCGCTCCAGGGGCGCAGTGACGGTCTGGGCCATGACCTCGGGGCTCGCGCCCGGATAGAGGGTCGAGACCTGGATCGTCGGATAGTCCACCTCGGGCAGGGCGGAGAGCGGCAGCAGCCGGAACCCGACGAGCCCGGCCAGCACGATCGCCAGCATGAGCAAGGCGGTCGCGACGGGTCGCATGATGAAGGGGCGTGACGGGTTCATCCGCTAAAGACCGCCGGAACTCTCTTAGCCGCCCGCCGGCTGCGGCCGGCGGGGCATCTTGGCGATGGCGGCCCTGCAGGGCGCGCTCAGCTTGTCCTCGTTCTGACGGATGCACATGAAGAGCTCGCGGCCCTCCAGGCCGGGGCAGACCTTGGCGTTGTCCGCCGCGCAGGCCTGACGCATGGCCTGGCGCGCCGCCATCATCTCCGGCGAGGGCGTGAAGCCGCCGCCTGCACCCGCACCGGCGCCCGCGCCCGCACCGGGCGCCGCGGGGGTGGCCGCAGCCGGTCCGCTGCGCGTCGTGGTGGTGGTGGTCGTCGTCGTGGCCGCCGCCGGAGCGCCGCCCGCGCCACCTCCGCCCCCGCCGGAGCGGCGGGGCATCTTGGCCATGGCGTCCTTGCAGGCCGCGCTCGCCTTGTCGGCGTTCTCGCGCAGGCACATGAAGGCCTCGCGGCCCTCCTGGCCCGGGCAGACCTTCTTCATGTCCGCGCCGCAGGCCTGGATCATCGCCGCCCGCGCGGCCGCCATTTCCGGCGAGGGCGGGTAGGCGCCGGCCGAACCGCCCGCCGCGCCGCCCGCGCCGCCGCCATAGCCGCCGGCGCTCGCGCCGCCGGATCCGCCGCCCGCGCCTCGGCCTCGGCCGGCGGCCATCGCCGCCTGGCAGGTCGCGCTGGCCTTGGCCTTGTTCTGGCGCAGGCACATGAAGGCGTCGCCGCCCTGTTTGCCGTTGCAGAGCTTCTTGATGTCGGCCGCGCAGGCGATCATCGGGCTCGGCCGGTCGCCGGGCAGGCTCACGCGGGCCCCTTCGGTCAGGCGGTCGCCGCCTTCGGTGATCACGCGCTCGCCAACGTTCAGGCCCTGGGTCAGGCTGGTGGTGGTCGGCGTGCCCGGGCCGCGCGTCACGGCGCGCTTCTTCACGGTCTTGTCGGGCTGGAGCACCCAGACGAAGTCGCCTTCAGGTCCGGTGCGGACCGCCGTCACCGGCACGACCACAACGTTGTGCAGGGTCTGCAGCGCGATCCGCACATTGACGAACTGGCTGGGGAACAGCTTCCCCTCGGTGTTGGGAAAGCGCGCCTTGGCCTTCACCGTGCCGGTGGTCGGGTCGACCTGGTTGTCGAGCGTCGAGAAGAAGCCCTGGTCCAGCACCACCGTCTTGGTGCGGTCGTAGGCCGTCACCGGAAGGCGGCCGTGATCGGCCTGGGTCTGCAGTTGCGGGACGCTGTCCTGGGGAATGGTGAACTCGACGTCGATCGGGGTGACCTCGGTGATGGTCGCCAGGCCCGTCGTGCTGCCGGCTCCGATGTAGTTGCCGAGGTCGACGGCGCGCAGGCCGATGCGGCCGCCCACCGGCGCCACGACGCGGCTGTAGCCGAGGTTGAGCTTGGCCGTGCCGACTGCGGCCCGGTCGGTCATCACCGTGCCTTCGAGCTGCTTGACCAGGGCGGCCTGGGTGTCGACGTCCTGGCGGGCGATGGAGTCCTGGGCGAGCAGGGTCTGGTCGCGCGCCAGCAGCACCTTGGCGTTGGCGAGCTGGGCTTCGTCGCGGGTGAGGTTACCTTGCGCCTGGAGCAGCGCCATCTGCAGCGGCCGCGGGTCGATCACCGCGATCGCCTGGCCCTTCTTGACCGTCTGGCCTTCCTTGAAGAGGATCTGGGTGATCACGCCGGAGACCTGCGGCGTCACCGTCACCGTCGCGGCGGGTGTCACCGTACCCAGGCCGTCCAGGGTGATCGGGATGTCCGAGGTCATGGCCGTCGCTACGCCCACGGTGGTCGAGGGCCGCCGCCGTCCGCCGCCGCCAAAGCCTCCGAAACCGCCTCCGCCGCCGGGCCCCCCGGCGCCGTCAGCGCTCTTGGAGCTGTGGGCGAGCGAGATCGCGAACCAGATCAGGCCGGCGAGCGCCGCCAGCACCAAGAGGATGATCAGGCCGCGCCAAAGGGGATGGCCTTCGCTTCTGGCCCAGAAGTTCTTGGCCCTTGCGCGGTTATCCATCGTTCCTCCGGGGTGACCTGCGGCCCGAGACGCTCAGTGACTGGGCGCTCCGCGGCGCAAGCTTCGCCATAACTGTTTTACCGACGGCGCCGTTCCACGCCAGCCGCGGGTGCGACGACGTTGAAAGCGTAACCTTGCCGTCCAACTAGGGCTTGCGGATGACAAGCGTCTTTCCGTCGTGCGTCCGAACCTTCCGGCGCTGCAACTGGGTGACGGCTTCGCAATGCGCGCCTCTCAGGCGGCCCTGACGTAAGGCGACGCTAGGCGGCGCCGGACCGAGGCGGACTTACCAGGTGCTGCTGCAGCGTAACGTGCTGACGCCCATGCGTGCGGCGTCAGGCTCGCCACCGCCTCGGCGACGACCGCCCCAGCCAGCTCGTGCTGCCGGTTATCCCGCGGCGGGCGTCCTAGCGGAAGGCGAAGCTGAGCTTGGCGCCGACGAACCGTCCGTGCGGGTCGACGCCGTAGGCCGAGCCGGCGTCGCCATGCCCGGGCTGCAGGCCGCAGAGGAAGCCGAAGGAGCCGGTGACGTCGCTCCTCCCGGAGAAGCGATGGTCGACCGCAGTTTTGGCGAAGACCGCGCTCTGCATGGCGTTGGTCTGCACGGCGGTAGGCGCGAGCGAGTCCAGCGGGTTGGCGAGGTCCGGCGCGGGTAGCGTCGCCGCGACCGGCGCCTTGACCGGCAGGACCGCCGCCGCAGTCACGCCGGCGCGATAGGGCGTGAGCTTGAGGGCAGGCGTCTCGGCGCGGGCCGCGCCTGCGGTCGCCAGGACGACGCCGGCCGCCAATCCGCAGAAGATCGTCTGTTGGCGCTTCAAGACCGCCTCCGCGCTCGCGCTCTGGGGCGTCCTTTAGACCACGCGTCTGCGGCCATTGCGAGGCGGCGTCTACGAAACAAGAACGCCCCCCGGGGTGGTTGAAGACCAAGGGGGCGTTCAAGGACGCGTCGAGCCCGGGGGGCCTTTCGCCTCACTAAGGTGACGCTGCCGCGGGATTACCACCTCAATCCCGACCCCGCCCTTAACTCTTGATTGCAAAAGAGATTCTTGCAGGTTTTGCGAGAGAGAGCCGTCCTATTGCGCGGCGCGCGCGGCATCGGCGGTCAGGCGGTCGATCTGCATGCGGATGTGGGCGGCCTCGGCGGCGGTGTTGGCCAGCGAAATGGCGCGGTCGAAGCTCTGCTTGGCCTCCACGTCGCGGCCGAGCTGCAGCAGGAAGGCGCCGCGGGTCCCGAAGAAGTAGAAGTAGCCCGAGAGCGCGGGTTCCAGCGGTTCGATGATCGCCAAGGCCTCGGCCGCGCCGCGCGCCTTGCTTACCGCCACCGCACGGTTCAGCGTCACCACCGGCGAGGGCTCGAGAAGCTCCAGCGCCGCATAGAGCTCGGCGATCGATTCCCAGTTGGTGTCCTCCGGGCGCGCGGCGCGGGCGTGGGTGGCGGCGATGGCGGCCTGGATCTGGTACTGGCCGGCGCGGCGGTGGCGCATGGCCTTGTCGATCAGGGCCAGGCCCTCGGCGATCATGTCGCGGCGCCAGAGCGTGCGGTCCTGGTCCTCCAGGAGCACGATCGCGCCGTCGGCGTCGAACCGCGCCGCGGCGCGGGCATGCTGCAGCAGCATCAGCGCGGTCAGGCCCATCACCTCCGGTTCGGTCTGGTAGAGCCGCTGCAGGAGGCGCGATAGCCGGATCGCCTCGTCGCAAAGCTGGGCGCGGAGCTCCGGCGCATCGGGGCCGGCCGAATAGCCTTCGTTGAACACCAGGTAGACCATGCGCATGACCGCGCCGAGCCGCTCGGCGCGCTCGACCGGCCCCGGCGCCTCGAAGGGCACCTCGGCCTTGGCGATGCGCGCCTTGGCGCGGGTGATCCGCTGCTCCATGGCCGCCTCGCCGACCAGGAAGGCGCGGGCGATCTGGCGAACGGAGAGGCCGGAGACGATGCGCAAGGCGAGCGCGATCTGCTGGGTCCCCGGCAGCTCCGGATGGCAGCAGATGAACATTAGCCGCAGGATGTCGTCGCGGTACTGGCTGCCGTCCAGCCGCTCGGCCATCGGCGTCTCGACGTCGTCGACGTCGGAGATCATCTCTTCGGGCGGCAGCTCGGTCTGGCGGCTGCGCTTGCGCACCCCGTCCAGCGCCGCGTTGCGCCCGACCATGATCAGCCAGGCCGCCGGGTCGCGCGGCGGGCCCTTGTCCGGCCAGGACTTCAGCGCCCGCAGGCAGGCCTCCTGGAAGGCCTCCTCGGCGGTGTCGAGGTCGCGGAAGTAGCGCAGCAGCGCGCCCACCGCCTGGGGACGAGCCGACGTCAGCGCCGCGTCGATCCAGGCGATGTCGTTCATCCCGCCGCGGCTCCTTCGGGCAGATGGCCGCGGTTGAAGACGAGCAGCGGACGGATCTCATAGGCGCCGCCCGGATTGGCCCGGCCGAGCTCGCCGGCGATCTCCAGCGCCTCTTCGAGGTCCGCGCAGTCGATGACGTAGAAGCCCAGGAGCTGTTCCTTGGTCTCGGCGAATGGGCCGTCGATCACCATCGGCGGATCGCTCTTGCGCAGGGTGGTGGCGGCGGTCGTCGGCATCAGGCGCAGGGACGGGCCGAGCTTGCCGCTCTTCTCCAGTTTTTCCTGCACGACGCCGAGCCGGGCCATGACCGCGTCGTCTTCCGCCTTCGACCAGGAGAAGACCATCTCTTCGGAGTTGTAGCAGAGCAGGGCGTAGAGCATCGCGGGCGGTTCCTCGTCGCGCTTAGGACGCCCAAGCCTAGCCGCCTCCGACAGGGTCCCGCAAAATAGTTCGCAGGCCGCTCTGTCATGGATTGTTGCGAAGCTTGCGCTGCGCGGCCGTTGACCGTCGCGTCGACGCCCCGCAAACCCCTGGTGTGAGCCCCGCCGCCCATCATCCGCCGCACCAGCACAACGGCCTCGGCATCGCCTACCGGGTGCTGGCCATGGCCTGCATGGCCTGCCTGTCGGCGATCGTGAAGTGGACCGGCCAGCGCGGCACGCCAGTCTTCGAGATCATCCTGTTTCGCAACCTCTTCGCCTTCGTTCCACTGCTGGCCTACGTCTGGCGGACGACCGGGTTTTCGGTGCTTAGGACCCAGCGTCCGATCGGCCACCTGACCCGCAGCGCCATCGGCGTCTTCGGCATGAGTTGCGGCTTCTCGGCGGTGCAATACCTGCCGCTCACCGAGTTCACCGCCATCAACTTCGCGGCCCCGCTGTTCATGACCGCGCTCTCGGCCCTGGTGCTGCACGAGGCGGTGGGACGCCATCGCTGGGGCGCGGTGGTGGTGGGCTTCCTGGGCGTCCTGATCATGGTGCGCCCGCAGCCCGGGCACATGAACCTGCTGGGGGTTTCGCTGGCGCTCGGTAGCGCGGCCGGCTCGGCCGGCGCCATGGTCGCGATCCGGCAGATCGCGGCGACCGAGAAGGGCCCGACCATCGTCTTCTACTTCACCCTGGCCGGCGCCCTGCTCGGGCTGGTGGGCTCGGCCTTCCACTGGGTGACCCCGGACCTGGCGACGCTGGGCCTCCTGGTGCTGGGCGGGCTGATCGGCGGGGTGGGACAGCTGCTGTTGACCGAGGCCCTGCGCGTCGCGCCGGTGGGCGTCGTGGCGCCCTTCGACTACACCCAGCTCGTCTGGGCCAGCGGCCTGGGCTTCCTGATCTGGGGTGAGCTGCCGCAGGCCGCGACGCTGGCCGGCGCCGTCGTCGTTGCGGCGAGCGGGGCCTACATCCTGCACCGCGAGCTCGCGCGCCGCCGCGCCGCAACGCCGCCCGTGCCGGCCTGACCCCCTGACGCGGCGGAAGCTTCGCGTTGACAGCCGCCGGTTGCGGGAGGAGTCTTCGCCTCAGAACGCCGGTACGCGGCGCAACATCCCCGCGCCGGCGACCAGGGAGCGAACCTGATGAAGCGGCTGATTGTTTGCGCGGCCGCGGCCGCCGCGCTGATGGTGGGGACCGAGGCCCGGGCGTCGGTCACGGTGATCGGCGGGGGCCTGGCCGAGGCCTGTTCCCGCGCAGCGCTCACCGGCAAGACGGAATACCGGTTCGAGGCGGCCTGCACCCAATCCATTGAGCAGGAGCAGCTCAACGCCCGCGACCGCGCCGGCACCTACGTCAACCGCGGCGTGCTGCGGATGCGCCGCCTGGATTTCGTGGCCGCGACCAAGGACTTCGACCAGGCGCTGAAGGTCAAGCCGGACCTTGGGGAGGCCTACGTCAACCGCGGCGCGGCCTCCATCGGCCAGCATCGCTTCGCCGACGGCCTGACCGACCTCAACAAGGGCCTGCAGCTCGGCGTCGAGGAGCCGGCCAAGGCCTACTACAACCGCGCCCTGGCCTTCGAAGGGCTCGACGACATCAAGTCCGCCTATTTCGACTACCAAAAGGCGCTAGAACTCAGCCCGGACTGGTCGGCCCCGAAGCAGGAGCTCGCCCGCTTCCACGTGGAGCGGAAGGACTAGCGTAGGGGTTGTTCAAGTCCCATGTCGGGGGGCAAAGGAGCATCGCCATGCGCGCCCTTGTTCTTGCCCTCGCTCTGGCCGCGGCGGCCGCGCCGGCGGCGGCTCAGGACTACCGCGGCATCGCGCTCAGCCAGGAGGCGGAGCGCATCGCCGCCGGCCAGGCCGCGCGCAGCCGCGATATTGTCACGACCAACGAACTCTCGACCCTGCAGGCGCAGGTCCAGAGCAACCAGGCGCTGAGCGACGTCGGCGCGCTGCGGGTGCGCCCAACGGTCCCGACCATTCCGCTCGGCCCCTACACGCCGGCGCCGCGGATCGACACGAGCAAGTTCGCCACGATCCCGGATGCCGAGCTGGCCGCCTCCAACGCGCGGGTTCGCGCGGCCGCCGACAACCGCCGCTGAGGCGGAGCGGTCGGACAAGCGCCGCGTTATAAGGCCGGGACGACGACAGCAGGGGTGACCCATGAAGTGGGAAGAGGGCGATGAGTCCGGGAATATCGAGGACCGCCGCGGCTTCGGGCCGGTGGCCGGCATCGGCGGGCTGGGCGTCGGCGGCGTCGTCCTGGCGCTGATCGGCTACTTCGTCTTCGGGATCAGCCCGTCCACGACACTGAATGCTGTGGATGCCGGCCGCGATCCGACCATGCCGCAGCAGCAGGTGGGCGCGCGCGGCGCGCCCACCGACCAGGGGGGACGCTTCGTCGACGTTATCGCCACCTCGGTGGACGAGGTGTGGACCCAGGTCTTCCGCGAAGCCGGCCGCACCTATCGCCCGCCGGCCGCGGAGGTGCTCTATGACCGCTCCACGGTCACCGGCTGCGGGCTCGGCCAGTCGGCGATGGGGCCGTTCTATTGTCCGCGGGATCACAAGGTCTACCTCGACCTCGCCTTCTGGCAGGAGCTCGACCAGCGGTTCGGCGCCTCGGGCGAAGCGGCGCGCGCCTATGTCATCGCCCACGAGATGGGCCACCACGTGCAGGCGCTGCTGGGCCAGGACCGGCAGGCGCGGCGCGAGGGCGCACAGGGCGCCGAGTCCGGCTCCGTGCGCCTCGAGCTGCAGGCCGATTGCTACGCGGGTGTCTGGGCGGCGCATGTCTCGGAGGTCACCGGCGGCAAGGTCGCCCTGGACCCGAAGGACATCGAGGACGGTCTGCGCGCCGCGGCCGCGGTCGGCGATGACACCCTGCAGCGCGAGACGACCGGCCAGGTGGTCCCCGACAGCTTCACCCACGGCACCTCGGCCCAGCGCATGCGCTGGTTCCGCGCCGGCGTGGACAGCGGCGACCCCGCCCAGTGCGACACCTTCAGCGCCGCGCGGCTCTAGGCGGCTAGCGCTTGCCGCGCCGCGCCTGTTCTTCGAGGTCGCGTTGCTGGGCGGTCGTCGGCAGCTCGTCGAGGGTGAGCTTGCCGTCGCCCTTCTTGTCCAGGCGCGCGAAGCGCCGGTCGGCGGCCGCCAGGAACTCCGCCTTGGTGATGCGGCCATCGATGTTGGTGTCGGCGGCGGTCACCGGTTCGGGCTCAGCGAACAGTCCGTAGGCGGCCGCACCGACCCAGCTCCGCCGGTCGCGGCGTCGGCTGTTCGGGTTGAGGTCCGGCAGCGGGCCCTTGGCGCCCACCTGCCCGGGGATTTCGCCCTGCTCGCCATGCGGCTGGCCGGTCCCCTGGACCAGGATCAGCTTCGCGCCGCCGTGGTCGCCGGGGCTGAGCGCGCCGAAACGCGGCGTGCCGGGTCCGTAGACGTCGGGCACAACCTTGTGCTCGTAGAAGCCGACCTCGGTCCCGTCCAGCACGCCGTTGCCGTCGGCGTCGAGCGCGTCGAAGAAGCCGGCGTGGTCGGCGCGGAACTCGGCCTTGTCGATCACACCGTCATGGTTGAGGTCGGCCTGCTTGAACCACAGCGCCACGGGATAGGGCTCGCCCGGCCGCCCGCGGTAGGGCTCGCCGCACGGACTGATGAAGAGCTGGGTGAAGCCGCCGACCAGGCGCGCGCCGCCCACCGTCTGGGCCGTGGCCGCGCCGGCCAGAAGCCCCAGGACTCCAAGCGCGACGATCGATCTGCGCATCCAGCCTTCCCCCGATTTGCGTAGAGTCTTGCCGTCCAACCGATGGCCGAAGCAAGGCCGCTCGGTTTCAGGGCGAAAGCTTAGGCGCCCAAGGCCGCTCGGTTTCAGGGCGAAAGCTTAGGCGCCCAAGGCCGCGGGCAGGGGCTCAAGGCCCAGGCAGACCGCCACGCAGCGCCGCGCCAAGAGCTCGCCCGGGTCGATAAATGGCGCGCGGACGTCCTTGGCGCTCATGACCAGCGGCGCTTCGGTGCAGCCGGCGATCACCGCCTCCGCGCCGCCGCCCACCAGGTCGGCCGCATAGCCCGCCATCTCGCGCTGGACCGCGGGGCCCAGGTCGCCGGCCTTGATCCTGTAGATCGTGGCCATGAACTCCTCCTGGCGCGCCGCGTCGAGCGCCACCAGCCCCATGGCTTGGGCGGCCAGGTACTCGCGGTAGAGCCGAAGGGCGCCCTTGGTGCCAAGCACGCCCACGCGCCGGGCGCCCAGGTCCCGGGCCGCCGTGGCGCCGGTCTCGATCAGGTCGATCAGCGGCAGGCCGCTTGCGCGCTGGATCAGGCTCGCGTGCGCGTGGGCGGTGTTGCAGGGCATGGCCAGCACCTCGGCGCCTGCGCCGGCCAGGGCTCCCGCCATCTCGGCCAGCACCGCGCCCGCGCCCGAACCGGCGACGTTGCGGTCCGGCACCTTGGGGTTCAGGTCCATCAGCACACGGATGTGGTCCTGGTCGCCCTTGGCCGGGGTGAAAGCCTGCAGCTGGCGCAGGAATTCCAGCGTCGCGGCGGGGCCCATGCCGCCTAGCACGCCCAACACCAGCGATGACGGAGGCGCTTCGTCGCTCATCCCCGAACTCATTCCAGGTGGCCGTCCAGCACCGACTGGTAACCGAACAGGCCCTGTGCTCCGCCGGTGTGGAGGAAGACCACCGTCTCGCCGTCGAAGGCGCCGGCGTTGGAGAGCGCGATCAGCCCCTTCATCGCCTTGCCGGTATAGACCGGGTCCAGGAGGATCGCGTCGGTTCGCGCCGCCAGCTTCAGGGCCTCGATCACCGCCTGGTCGACCAGGCCGTAGCCCGCGCCCACATAGTCGCAGTCGGCCACCACCATGTCGCGGGTCACTCGGTCCTTGTGGCCCAGCAGGTCCGCGGTCTCGACCGCCAGCTTGAAGACGTTGGCCTCCTGGGCTTCCTTAGGCGCGCGCACGCCGATGCCGAGGATCGGGATGTCGGCGCCCATCACCGCGATGCCGGCCACCAAGCCCGCGTGGGTGCCGGCGCTGCCGGTGGCGGTGACGATGCGGTCGATCTCCAGCCCCATCTCATTGGCCTGGGCGACCAGTTCGAGCGCGCATTCCACGTAGCCCAGCGCGCCGATGACGTTCGAGCCGCCGCCCGGGATGACGTAGGGCCGCCCGCCCCGCTCGGCGACCTCAGCCGCCACCAGGGCGAGTTGCTCGTTCATGTCGGTCCCGCCCGGCACGCGCCGGATCTTCGCGCCCATGAGCTCGTCCAGCAGGACATTGCCCGACTGGGTGTAGTCGATGGCGTTGGAGCCCGTGCGCTCCTCCAGGATGATCTCGCAGTCGAGGCCGAAGCGCGCCGCGGCGGCCGCGGTCTGGCGCACGTGGTTGGACTGCACAGCGCCCTGGGTGACCAAGGTGGTGGAGTCGTTGGCGAGCGCATCGCCCAGCAGGTACTCGAGCTTACGGGTCTTGTTGCCGCCGCCGGCCAAGCCCGTGCAGTCGTCGCGCTTTATCCAGAGGCTGGGGCCTCCGCCGGGCGAACCGGAGAGCGCCTCGCTCAGCCGCGGCAGCGGCTCCAACGGCGTGGGCAGGTGGGCGAAGCGGACGGGATTGAAGCGGGCGAGGTGCATGGCCCCCGCCTACATCGAAGCCGCGCTCGCGGCCAGACCCTAGGGCCGGATCTTCTTCGGCAGGGCGGCCGCCTCGGCCGGCGTGAGCCGCGTCCAGCTGTCGACGATGCAGCGGCTGCCGCGCACGCTAAGGTCGAGATCGATCTTTTTGCAGATGTAGCCCGATCCGCCGACCTGGCGCATGACGATGGGATCCGACGAAACCGCGGTCGCCAGGCAGTTGTTGCTCATGGTCGCGCGGTAGACCCACTTGCCGTTCACGTCGAAGTACATGGTGCGGCTGTCGCCGACCGTGTGGTTGCGGATATCCTGGCTCCGCACACAGGAGTCCTCGCCGCCCTTCGCGGCCTGGGCCGGCACGGCGAGAACGGCGGCTCCGGCTGCCGCGATCAGGCAAAGGGCGAACTTCATGAACGTACCTCCTAAGGCGGGCCTCGACCCTATCACGCCTGCGCTTGTTGCGGTGAACGGCCGCTGAACGCGTCGACCCGCGGCGTGCCTGGCGCGGCGAGGACGGCGACGATCTCGCAGGCCAGGCCGTCCCGTGCGAAGTCAAGGCGGGCTTCGCCGCCGAGGTCGGACTTCAGGCCGCGCTCAAGCAGGCGCGAGCCGAACCCGCGGGTCTTCGGGGCCGAGACCCTCGGCCCGCCGCGCTCGGTCCAGGTGAAGCCCAGGCGGCGGTCGGTGGGGTTCCAGGTCCAGAGGATCGCGACGGTTCCGCCGGGCGCCGAAAGCGACCCGTACTTGGCGGCGTTGGTGCCGAGCTCGTGCAGGGCCATGGCGACCGCGAGCGCGGCCTTGGGCTCCAGCCAGACATCCGGGCCTGTGATGTGGAAGCGCGAGTCCGCCTCGTCGTCGAAGGCTTCGGCGGCTTGGCGGACGATCTCGCCAAGATCGGCGCCCTGCCAGGTGCGCGCGGTGATCACGTCGTGCGCCTTGGACAGCGCGATCAGCCGGGCCATCAGGGCGTCCTTCGCCTGGCCGCCTTCCATCGGCGAGCGCAGGCTCTGCACCGCGATCGATTGCACCGTCGCGAGCGTGTTCTTCACCCGGTGGTTTAGCTCGTTGATCAGCAAGTCCTGGTGCGCCTCTATCCGGCGGCGCTCGGCAATCTCGCTCTGGGCCGCCTGGTAGAGCCGCGCGTTGTCGAGCGCGATGGCCGCCTGGGCGGCGATGCCCTTGACGATCCATTCGGCGCGCTCGGTGAAGACGCCGACCTCGGGATGGCCGAAGAAGAGGCCGCCGATCACCACGCCCGACCGGGACCTCACCGGCGTGGCCAGGTAGCTGCGCACCGGCAGGTGGCCCTTGGGCATGCCGCGGTGCGGGGCGTTGCGGCCATAGCGCGGGTCGGCGGTGATATCGGCCGAACGGACGACGCCGGTTCCCTCGAAGGTCGGCGCGAACACGTCGGTGTTGCGCGGCATGCCGAAGCGTTCGAACGACGAGCGCGGCGCGCCCGACAGGGAGAACAGCGTGTAGCTTTCGCCCTCTGGCCCGACGACATTGTAGAAGAAGGCCCCGAACCGGGCGCCGGTCAGCTCTACGCCGGCGTCGGTGACCGTCTGCACCACGGCGTCGAGCTCCAGCTCGGCGGCGATGGCCGCGCCGGTGGCGTTCAGGGTCTCCAGGACCCGCCGCTCGTCCTTCAGCCGCGCCTCACTCTCCAGGATCTTCCGTCGCCCACGACGCTCGTCGGCGACCGCGGCCAGCACCAGCATGGTGATCGCGATGATCGCCACGAACTGCTGGCTGAGCAGCAGGCGGGCGGCCGCGCCCGCGGGGACCGACGCGAAGGGGCCGACAGCCGCCTCGGCGCTCCACACCGCGAAGGCCGCCATGATGGCCAGGGCGGGCGCAGCGCCTTTGACGTTGAACGCCAGCGCCGGCCAGACCAGCACCGGGATCAGGTACCAGGTGGGCGTCGGCGTGAAGGGCGAGCGGATGAAGACGAAGTAGGCCGCGCCCGCCGTGACAGCCAGGCAGAGCGCCAGGTGCAGCGCGTGGCCGCGTGACATCCGCCAGGCTTCGAGGCGGCTCCAGGCCAGCAGCAGGGGCGAGACGATCAGCACGCCGCCGATGTTGCCGAGCACCCAGTTGACCATCGTCGTCGGGATTTGCGCGGCGGGCGTGCCGGTCAGCCAAAGCACAGGCATGGCGGGACCGGCCGAAAGCGCTGCGCTTGCCACGGCGGCGGCGGCCACGGCGACCACGTGTCCCAGTGTCGAAAGGGACGGGTCGAAGCTGCGCATCCGACGCAAGACGAGGGCCGGCGCGACGCCGCCCAGCACGGAGGCGCTGGCGATCAGGGTCGCCGCCCACAAGGGCTGGGGAGAGCCGAGGATGATCGCCGCCGCCAGCCGTCCGATCAGGATGCCGGGCCAAAGCCGCACGCCGCCCAGCACCAGGACGGCGAAGGCCAGGCCCGAGGCCGGCCAGATCGGCGTGCCGGCTCCCGGAACGACGCTCCAGGTCAGGCCGAAAATCGCGGCCGCGGCATAGGCGATCGAGAAAGCCGCGACCTTGAGGCTGTAGAGCGCGAGCGAACGGCCTACGGGCTGGCGCGTCAAAGCGCCGGCGTCCTCAGCCGTCACGGCGCGCCCCCGCATTGTAGGCAACCGACGCCACCCATAGCCCAATCCCGAAAGCCAAGCTTTCAACGCAGGCGGATTGCTCAGGTTCCCGCCGGCGCCTCCGCGAAACTGCCGCATTCCGGGGCGCAACGCCAAGCACGGAACAATTTGGGGCGCCGGAAAGACAGGTCGCCCCATGCGCGCTAAAGTGGCGCCGCTGGGGACGGGAGCGTCAGATGCCGAACCTCCGACGATACGGCCTGTTCCGGGTCGGCCGCCGCTGGTGCGTGGCCGGTGACGACAACACCAGGCTGGACTTTGCGACCTTGCGCGAGGCGGTGACCGCAGCTGACGGCCTGATCCGTAAGCACCGCGCCGCCGGCGACGCCTGCGAGGTCGTGGTGCAGGACCGCTCTGGACGGCTGGTCGCCTTGCCGGACGACGATCCGGACGCGCTCGCCAAGATTGCCGGCGCGATCCTCGCCGAGGGCCGCGCGCCGCCCCTGGTCCCGCGCCACCCCGGCGACCGGCCCGTCCTGCGGGAGTAGGACGCGCGCGGGCGCAAGAAAAATCGGCGGCGCGGGAATAAAGCCGCCCCTGCCGCGGTCTGGCTCCACGACACCGACGTCAGGAGCCAGAGATGAACGACAACAGCAACACCGGCGAGGATCGCCGCGGCTTCCTCAAGTGCATGGCCTGGGCCGGCACCGGCGCCCTCTGGACCGTCAGCGGCGGGCTTGCGAGCTCGATCAGCCTCGACCAGGCTGTCGCCGCCCCGGCGCGCGTCAAAACCTTCAGCTTCGTTCAGCTCAGCGACAGCCATGTGGGCTTCAACAAGCCCGCAAACCCGGACGCGGCCGCCACCTACCGCGAGGCGGTGGCCAAGGTGATCGCCATGCCGGTGAAGCCGGACTTCATCATCCACACCGGCGACATCACCCAGCTCTCCAAGGACCAGGAGTTCGATGACGCCGACCAGATCGTGAAAGCCGCCGGCCTCACCGTCTTCCACGTCCCCGGCGAGCACGACATGCTGGATGAAGGCGCGGGCAAGGCCTACCTCGACCGCTACGGCAAGGGTACGAAGGGCGCGGGCTGGTACAGCTTCGACCACCACGGCGTGCACTTCGTGGCCCTGATCAACGTCGTGAACCTCAAGCCCGGCGGCATGGGCAGCCTCGGCCCCGACCAGCTCGCCTGGCTAGAGAAGGACCTGGCCGGACGCTCGTCCTCGACGCCGATCGTGGTCTTCGCCCACATGCCGCTCTGGACGGTCTACGCCGACTGGGGCTGGGGCACAGACGACGCGGCCCAGGCGCTGACCTACCTCAAGCGGTTCGGGTCGGTGACGGTCCTCAACGGCCACATCCACCAGATCACCCAGAAGGTCGAAGGCAACATCGCCTTCCACACGGCTCGCTCGACGGCGTTCCCCCAGCCGGTCGGCGGGCAAGGTCCCTCGCCCGGGCCGCTGAAGGTGCCGACCGAGCAACTGCATTCGATGCTCGGCGTCACAACGGCGAGCTTCGTGCGGGGGACCGAACCCATCGCCCTGGTCGACGCCACCCTGGCCTGAGCGGCCGCCTTTCTTCCTCCCCAAGCCCTGGAATCCAAGATGTTCAAACACACCCTTCGCGCGAGCGCGCTGACGCTCGTCATGACTGTCTCGGCCGTGGGCGTCGGCGCTCTGGCCTGGGCGCCCGCATCGGCCGCTGCGCCCGCCGCGGCGGGCCCGGTCGTCAAGATCGACAATTTCGTCTTCGGGCCTGCCGCGCTGACCGTGACGCCCGGGACCACCGTCACCTGGATCAACCAGGACGACATCCCCCACACGGTCGCGGCCAGCGACAAGAGCTTCAAGTCGAAGGTGCTGGACACCGACGAGCGCTTCTCCTTCACCTTCACCAAGCCCGGGGAGTACGACTACTTCTGCTCGCTGCATCCGCATATGACGGGCAAGGTGATCGTGAAGGCGGGCTGACGGGGCGGGTTCGAGCGGGCGAGATGACCGGGCGAAAGCCATTCTTCAGGCCGCACCTGGCGTTCAGCCGCGGAACGCCTGGCGGAGCGTTGCCCGGCGCGCCGCAGCGGCCCCAGCCGGAACGGAGCCTCAGCGACGCCGAGGCCCGCCGGTTCCGCGAAGTGATCCTCCCGCACCTCGACAGCGCCTACAACTTCGCCCGCTACCTGGCGCGCGATCCGGTCGCGGCGGAGGACATCGTGCAGGAGGCCTTCCTGAAGGCTTTCCGCGCCTTTCCGAGCTTCCGCGGCGGGGAGCCCAAAGCCTGGCTGTTCGCCATCGTCCGCAACGGCTTCCTCGACTGGGCGGGCTCGGGCCGGCGCGCGGGTGGCGTGCTGGTGGACGAGGGCTCGCTCAGCCAGTCCCAAGCCGACGCGTTGACCAACGTCGCCGATCCCGATCAGCTGACGCCCGAGGCCGCGCTGGTCCGCCGCAAGGACGCCGAGACCCTGCGCGCGGTCATCGAGAACCTGCCCGAGCCGTTCCGCGAAACGCTGGTCCTGCGCGAGATGGAGGAGCTGTCCTACAAGGAAATCGCCGCCCTGACCGAGGCGCCCATTGGCACCGTCATGTCGCGCCTGGCCCGCGCACGGCAGATGCTCTGCGACATGCTGCTGCCGGAACAGAGCGGCGCGGTCGCGGGCCTGCGGGAGACCCAGCGATGAGCGCCTGTCCCGACCGCGAGATGCTGCTGCACGGCCTGCTCGACGGCGAGCTCGACGCCGTGAACGCGGCCGCTTGCGAAGCGCACCTGAAGACCTGCGAGGGCTGCCACGCGGAGTTCCTGCGGCTGCAGGCGCTCCGCGCCGCGGTCGCCGCGCCCGAGGTCGCGTACCGGGCGACACCGCGACTGCGCGCCAGCGTCGAGGCCGCGCTCGCCGCCGAGGCCGCGCCGGCCAAGCCTCGCCCGCTGCGCCGCGCCGCGCCCTGGGCGGGCGGCGCGCTCGGCGGCCTGATCGCCGCCTCGCTGGCTGTGCTGGCCATCGCCCCGCCGCTCACCGCGCCCGGCCTGGAGGCCCAGCTCGTGGATAGCCACGTCCGCTCTTTGCTGGCCGCCCACCTGACCGACGTCGGCACCTCGAACGAGCACGTGGTCAAGCCGTGGTTCAACGGCAAGGTCGACATCGCGCCGCCGGTGCCCGAGCTTTCGGCTGAGGGCTATCCGCTGGTCGGCGGCCGCCTGGACTATGTCGATGGCCGCGTCGTGCCGGCGATCGTCTACAAGCGCCACCTGCACACGGTGAACCTGTTCGTCTGGCCGGCCGGCCACGGCATCCTGGGCGCCGGCGACAAGGCCGTGCGCCGCGACGGCTACAGCGTCGTGGAATGGACCCGTGGCGGCCTGCGGTTCTCGGCGGTGTCCGACATCGGACTCGGCGACCTCAAGTCTTTCCGCGACGCCTATATCGCCAGCGCCGGGGCTACCGACCGCTGAACACCGCCTCGCGCTTCTCGACGAAGGCCTTGGCCGCCTCGCGGTGGTCGGCGGTGCTGGCGGAGTGGACGTGGTGGGTGACCTCCATGTCCATGCACTCGCCAGGGTCGCCGGCCATGGCGCGGTTCAGGTTTTCCTTCATGTAGCGGAAGCAGACAGCGGGCCCGGCGGCGAGGCGCCGGGCGATCTCCCCAGTCTTCGCGGCCAGCTCGTCGGCCTCCACGACCCAGTTGGTCAGGCCCAGGCGCAACGCTTCCTCGGCGCTCACCCGTTCGGAAAGGTAGTAGAGCTCGCGCGCCTTGGCCGAGCCCACGAGCTGGGTCAGGAAGTAGGTGCCGCCGTAGTCGCCGGCCAGGCCCACCTTGGCGAAGGCGGTGGTGAGGAAGGCGGTCTTTGCCATGATCCGCAGGTCGCAGGCCAGCGCCAGTGAGAAGCCCGCGCCGGCCGCCGCCCCGGGCAGGGCCGCGATGGTGGGCTTCGGAATGGAGAACAGCCGACCCGCCGTCTCGCGCTGGTTGACGCGCTGGCGGTGGATGGCCTGGTCGACCGACAGGCCGCCGCCGCCGGCCGCGTTGCGCTCGTTCATGCCCTTCACGTCGCCGCCGGCGCAGAAGCCCTGGCCCGCGCCGGTCAGCACGATGCAGCGAACGTCGTTGTCGAGCGTGGCCTCGCCGAGCTGGCGGGCCAACGCCTGGTTCATCTCGTCGCTCATGGCATTGCGCGCCTGCGGGCGGTTGAGCGTCAGGGTGAGCACGCCGCCGTCCAGGTCGGCCAGGAGGTCTTGAGTGCCGGTGTCGCGCGAGGCCATGGCGGGTCCTTCCCTTCGTTGTGACAGCGACCCTAGGCCTTGACGCGCACGGAACGGAAGCCTGTAGGCTTGAGCTTCACGACAGGAGCCGACCATGCGCCTTCGCCAGATCGCCCTCGTGGCCAAGGACCTCGCGGCAGCCGAGGCCGACATCCGCGCGATCCTCGGTCTCGACTACGCCTACGACGACCCTGGCGTCGGCAAGTTCGGCCTGAGGAACGGCGTCTTCCCGGTGGGCGAGACCTTCCTGGAGGTGGTCTCGCCGAAGCAGGAGGGGACCACGGCCGGCCGGCTCCTGGAGCGACGCGGCGGCGATGGCGGCTACATGGTGATCCTGCAGGTGCCGGACATCGAGGCGGCGCGGTCGCGCGTCAAGGCGGCGGGCGCGCGCATCGTCGAGCAGTGGGACCTGCACGACGGCAAGGTCGCCATGGCCCACATCCACCCGCGCGACATCGGCGGCGCCATCGTCTCGGTGGACTACATGGATCCGTGGGAGCGCTGGGAATGGGGCGGGCCGGCCTGGCGCGACCATGTGCGCACCGATACGTCGACCGCCATCGTGGGCGCCGAGCTGCAGGCGGAGGATCCGCAGGCTATGGCCAGTCGCTGGGCCGAGGTGCTGGGCCTGACGGCCGAGCCCGCGCCCGACGGCTGGCGCATCGGCATCGACGGCGGCGAGATCCGCTTCGTCCCCATCCGCGACGGGCGCGGCGAGGGCTTGGGCCGCTTCGACGTCGCCGTGCGCGACCCTGCCGCCGTCCGCGCCGCAGCCAAGGCGCGGGGCCGGCTCGAAGGCGAAGATGTCCTGTTGGCTGGAACCCGTGTGCGCCTGGCGCCAGCCTAGGGGCGGGCCTTGCCCACGGCTTCGCGCTCAGCCGCGCGGGCGCCCGCCAGGACATTGCTCATTGCATAGTTCCCCTCGTGACAGGCGAACTCGTAAAGCGTTGCGCCCGTCGCGACGAACGTCATTTCCGCGCGCCAGGGCCTGGCGAAGATCGCCGGGTCCTCGACCGTGAACTCGTATTTCAGCGCAGTGGGCGAGACGCGGGTGAACCGCTCGACCACGCGGGCGCCGGCGGTGAAGAAGAAAGGCGCCTGGCTGAGCGGGGCGTCCGCGCGCAGGTTGGTGGTCTCCACCACCAGAGTGTCCTTTTCCCAGCGACCGACGGAGTCGCCGGTCCAGGGCCGGATCTGGGCGGGCAGGTGCGCCGCGCCGATCCGGATGATCCGCAGTTCGTCGTTGTTCTCCGCCATGATCGCGATCTGGTCGCGGGTCTGCACGAAGCGGTAGTTTGCGTTGTAGGGCGAATTCAGCATGACGGGGCCCATAGCGCCCCAACTCGGCAGCAGGCAGCGGTCCCCTGCGACGGGCCGCGCCTCCGGGCCGTCGAAGGACTCGAGCTGGGCCTTGGCGAAGGCCGCCGCGCGGCGCTTGCCCTCAGCCGTGTAGGGCAGTTGGCCGTCGTCAGGGTCGACGAGCCAGGACGTGCGCAGCTCGCCGTCCACCCGGGCCAGGTGGGCGCCGTCCCACCACTCGCTCTGCGTCCCGCCGACATTGGCGGCCGTGCCCTCGGGGGCGTAGCCGGCCATCAGCTTGCGTTCGGCCGCCGCCGCCTCGGCGGGTTGCACGACCAGGGGCAGGAGCCCCGGCGCGCGTTGCAGCCGCGTCAGCGCGTTGTTGTTCCACACGCCGTTCAGGTCGGGCGCGCCATAGGCGTCGCGCGGCGCGCGAAAAGGCCGCGCGGCGCCGGCCGCTGGCAGCCCTAGGGCCACCACCACGGCGAAACCGAGCCACCTTGCCCCGATGGTCTTCGCGTCCATCATCGCCAGCCCCCAAAGACGGCTCATCGGAGGCCAGGCCGTCGCGCTCGTCAACCGCGGCCCCTTTCGCCGCGCGACGTTCGGGCCTAAGGTCCGCTCCTCCTCGGGGGGCCGCGCGAAGCGGCTGAGAGGCGGGTGATCCCGCGACCCGTCGAACCTGATCCGGGTCATGCCGGCGAAGGGAAGGAAGCGGTTCCGACCTGACGCCCGTGGCCTGTCCGCACGAGCGAGGCCGCACGCCATGAACAAGCCCACCGGAAACCTGGAACCCGCCGCCATCCCGACCGGCGAACGCCCGGGCTCGCGCAAGGTCTATCAGTCTGGGGTGCTGTGGCCCGACATCCGCGTGCCGTTCCGCGAGGTCGCGGTGCATCCGTCGGCCAACGAGCCGGCGCTGACCCTCTACGACCCGTCGGGCCCCTACACCGACCCGACCACGAGCATCGACATCGAGAAGGGCCTGTCGAAGACCCGCGAACCCTGGGTCGTCTCCCGCGGCGACATCGAGGTCGTGGAAAATCCCCGCGAAGTGAAGCCGGAGGACAACGGCTTTGCGAAAGGTGAGCACCTGGCGCCGCAGTTCAGCGCGCCGCGCCGCGTCTATCGCGCCCGCGCCGGCGCCAACGTGACCCAGCTCGAATACGCTCGTCGGGGGCTGATCACCCCTGAAATGGAATACGTCGCGATCCGCGAAAACCTGCGCCGCCAGTCCGGCGACTTCTGCATCCGCGACGGCGAGGATTTCGGCGCCGAAATCCCCGACCACTGCACGCCCGAGTTCGTCCGCGACGAGATCGCCCGCGGCCGCGCGATCATCCCGGCCAACATCAACCACACTGAACTCGAGCCGATGATCATCGGCCGCAACTTCCTGGTGAAGATCAACGCCAACATCGGCAATTCGGCGGTGCTGAGCCACGTGGCCGACGAGGTCGACAAGATGGTCTGGGCGATCCGCTGCGGCGCGGACACGGTCATGGACCTCTCCACCGGCCGCAACATCCACAACATCCGCGACTGGATCGTGCGCAACAGCCCCGTGCCGATCGGCACCGTGCCGATCTACCAGGCGCTGGAGAAGGTGAACGGCGTCGCCGAGGACCTGACCTGGGAGGTGTTCCGCGACACCCTGATCGAACAGGCCGAGCAGGGCGTCGACTACTTCACTATCCACGCGGGCGTGCGGCTGGCCTATGTGCCGCTCACCGCCAAGCGAGTGACGGGCATCGTCAGCCGGGGCGGCTCGATCATGGCCAAGTGGTGCCTCAGCCACCACAAGGAGAACTTCCTCTACGAGCACTTCGAAGACATCTGCGAAATCATGAAGGCCTACGACGTCTCGTTTTCGCTGGGCGACGGCCTGCGCCCCGGCTGCATCGCTGACGCCAACGACGCGGCCCAGTTCGGCGAACTCGAGACCCTGGGCGAGCTCACCCAGATCGCCTGGAAGCACAATGTGCAGGTGATGATCGAGGGCCCCGGCCACGTGCCGATGCACAAGATCAAGGCCAACATGGACAAGCAGCTGAAGACCTGCGGCGAGGCGCCCTTCTATACTCTAGGCCCGCTGACCACCGATGTCGCGCCTGGCTACGATCACATCACATCGGCCATCGGGGCGGCGATGATCGGCTGGTTCGGCACGGCGATGCTTTGCTACGTGACGCCGAAGGAGCACCTCGGCCTGCCCAACCGCGAGGACGTCAAGGTGGGCGTCATGACCTACAAGCTGGCCGCCCACGCCGCCGACCTCGCCAAGGGCCACCCGACCGCGCGCGCCTGGGACGACGCCATCAGCCGCGCCCGCTTCGAGTTCCGCTGGGAGGACCAGTTCAACCTCGGCATCGATCCGGAGACGGCGCGCGAATACCACGACGAAAGCCTGCCGAAGGAGGCGTTCAAGACCGCCCACTTCTGCTCCATGTGCGGCCCGAAATTCTGCTCGATGAAGATCAGCCAGGACATCCGCGACGCCGCACGCGGCCAGAACGATTTGGGCGAGAACGAGGTCGCCCTCGGCATGGAGCAGATGGCCGCCAAGTTCCATGACCTCGGCGGCGAGATCCAGGTGCCGGTGGCGCCGGCGGAGTAGGGGCCAGGGCGCGTGAGCGAGCCTCTTGAACTCTTTCCTGGCGCGAACGTCTCCGGTGCGGACCTCTCGACCTATGAGTGGGCCGAGCGGGACCTCGCCGACCTGGACCTGACGAACTGCACCCTCGTCGACGCCCAGCTCAGCGCGGTGATCCTGCAGGGCGCCAAGTTCACCGACTGCAAATTCACGCGGTGCCGCTTCGCCCACGCCGACCTGCGCGAGGCGGTCTTCACGCGCTGCAACTTCGCCGACCCGGACAGCCACTCGGGCGTCGAGATCGCGTTCTCTCAACTGGATCAGGCGCGCTTCGAGGCCTGCGACCTCTCCTTCGCCGACATCGATCGATCGAGCCTGTGGGCGGTGGCGTTCGCCCAGAGCAACCTGCGTGGCGCCCGCTTCCATCGCGCCGATTTCAGCCGCGCGTTCGGCGCCAAGGTGGTCAAGACGGCGGCCGCTTTCACCGGCTGCAACCTGGAGCTGGCGGACCTTTCGGACGCCCGGCTCGCGACCTGCGATCTCTCGGGATCGTCCCTGCGCGAGGCCGATCTCACCGACGCCGACATGACGGGCGCGGACCTTTCGAAATGCGATTTCTTCCAGGCCCTGACCGCCGGCGCGAAGCTGGCGGACGCCGACCTGCGCGGGGCCGAGGTCTCCGGCTTGAGCCTGGCCGCGCTCGGATCCTATGCCGGGATGAAGATCACGCTTTCCCAGCAGCACACTCTGCTGAGCGCCATGGGCCTGGACGTCTACGCGGATTAGTCGCGCTGCGGCGCCTTGGCCTGTTCGGGTTTCCAGACGCGCACGGCGACGGCGACGGTGACGGAGCCCAACACCGCGGTCGCGGCGCCCGCCCACTGGATCGCCGTCATGCCCTCGGCGGCATAGTGCCCGGCCAGGCCACCGCAGATCACCACCAGCGAGGCGGACGCCCAGTCGATGAGTTCCTTCTGCGTGATCATTGGACGGCCCCCGGGGACAATGGCTTTTCTTGGCTACTGCGACTCGCGCACTGAAGCGTGAGATGTCTTACCGAAACCCTGAGTTTGACCGCGATGCGGCATTGGGGCGCACGAGCCCGCCCGCTATAGGACGTCTGCCGCTCTTTTCCGCTTCCGCGAGACCGCCCATGGACGTCCAGGCCCTCACCAGCTTCGTCTCCGACCTGTGGCGCGAAGAGATCACCCCGGCGCTGGTTGACTACATCCGCATCCCGGCCAAGTCGCCGGATTTCGATCCGGATTGGGCGGGCCATGGCCACATCGATCGTGCGGTCGAGCACATGGCCGGCTGGGCGCGGGGCAAGCTGGCTGAGCTGCCCAACGCGACCCTGGAGATCGTGCGCCTGCCCGGCCGCACGCCGGTGATCCTGATCGAGGCGCCGGGCGAGGTGGACGACACCGTCCTGCTCTACGGCCACCTGGACAAGCAGCCGGAGATGACCGGCTGGTCGGAGGGCCTTGGCCCCTGGGAGCCGGTGATCCGCGGCGACAAGCTCTACGGCCGCGGCGGCGCCGACGACGGCTACGCCATCTACGCCTCGGTCGCCGCGCTGGTGGGTTTGGCCCGCCAGAAGGTGAAGCGGGCGCGATGCGTCGTGCTGATAGAAGCCTGCGAGGAAAGCGGCAGCTACGACCTGCCGTTCTACGTCGACCACCTGAAGGACCGCATCGGCTCGCCTTCGCTGGTGATCTGTCTGGACAGCGGCTGCGGCAACTACGACCAGATGTGGCTGACCACCTCGCTGCGCGGCTTGGCCGGCGGGCTGCTCACCGTGAACGTGCTTGAGGAGGGCGTGCACTCCGGCGACGCCTCGGGCATCGTGCCCGACAGCTTCCGCATCGCCCGCGCGCTGCTAAGCCGGCTTGAGGACCAGGCCACAGGCAAGATCCTGCCCGCGCCCTTCAACGTCGAGATCCCCGCCGACCGGCAGGCCCAGGCCAAGGTCGCCGCCAAAGCCCTGGGCGATGAGGTCTGGAAGAAGTTCCCCTTCGCGGGCTCCACCGCGCCGATCACCAAGGAAGGCGCCGAGCTGGTGCTGAACCGCACCTGGCGGCCGCAACTCGCGGTGGTGGGGGCCGACGGCCTGCCGGCGCCGGCGAACGCCGGCAATGTGCTGCGCCCGGTGACCGCGCTGAAACTCAGCGTGCGCATCCCGCCGACGGCAGACCCAGCCGCTTGCTCCAAGGCGCTCGCCGACACCTTGACCCTCGATCCGCCGCAGGGCGCCAAGGTCAGCTTCGACAGCAACCAGTCGAGTCCTGGCTGGAACGCTCCGCCGCTCGCGCCGTGGCTGGAAGCGGCGGTGCAGAAGGCGTCGCAGGCGACCTTCGGCCGCGAGGCGGCGCTGATGGGCGAGGGCGGCACCATTCCCTTCATCGGCATGCTGGGGGAGAAGTTCCCGCAGGCCCAGTTCGTGATCACCGGGGTGCTGGGGCCCCATTCCAACGCCCACGGCCCCAACGAATTCATCCACCTGCCGACCGGCGAGAAGGTGACCGCCGCCGCCGCCCTGATCCTCGCCGACCATGCCGATCGGTCTCGATAGCGCTGGGCGAACCCGCGACCTATCTGCAGCCGAGATCATCGGGGAGGCCGCGTGAAAGAGGTTCTGCAGATCGCGATGGAGCAGCTCTGGCGCCTGACGGTGGTTGGCCCGGCCTGGCTTCTGACCCCAGAGGGACGAAGGACCCTGTTCAGCGCAAAGACCCTGCGGCGCGTGCTCATGAGCCTGGCCTTCACCCTCATCCTGGTGGGCGTGGCTCAAACCCTGCCCTTCGACATTGCGCTGATCTTCGCCGGCGACGTCCTGACCTATGCCGAAGTCGCCGCCATCGTCTGGATCGCCACCGCCAACGGCGTGCTGACAGCGAGCCTGAAGTCCGCGACGCGCGCGGTCGGATCGATGCTCAGGCGCTTCGCCCGCGCCGGCTCGCGGGGACGGCGGGCCCCTGGGCGCGGCCGCAGGCCGAGGCGGCTCGCGCCGCCCGCCAACGACGATCGACCGGCAGAGCTCGACTGGGCGTTCGCCGCCTGAGGCATTGACCGTCTCTACTACATCTGTAATCTGCGATGAGGTTTACAGATGTAAGCGAGGTCGTCCGTGCGCCAGGCCAAGATCGTCCTGTCGCCCCGCGCGCGCCGCACCGTCGGCATCGCCGCGCTCGCGCTGACGGCGCTGGGCCTTCCGGCCTGGCTGGTGATCGGCACCTGGAACGAGCGCGCCACCCTGCGGCGGCAGTGGACCATCGCCGGACCCGCTTGTCCGATCGTCGCTAAGCCGGACCGCGCCGTGGTTGGCCGCCGCTCGCCGCAGTTCTTCACCTACCAGGGGATCCGTTTCGGTCGCCAATTCGGCGAAGTGAGCTGCGTCGCGCCGCCCGACGGCAATCCCCTCGATCCGAAGAGCTACGCGGTCTGCCAGTTCCCGATCCCCGCCATGGTCTCGGTGGACGCAGGCGCCGGTCCGGTGATCTTCCAGCCGGGGCCGGGACAGCGCGCCACGGTGACCGTGCGGCGCGGGAAGGTCTCCTGCGTGATGGGCGGTTGGTTCAAAGGCTGAGGCCGGACAACGGCCGCGCCGGGCGGCGCGGATTACAATGCGCATCCGACCTAGGAACGCTTCGCAGCTAGCCGGAGTTGTCCCGGCTATGAAGTTCTTTTTCCACGCAGAAGACGGTCAGGCCTTTCCGGACAACACCGGCACCGAGCTGCCTGGCCCCGAGGCCGCCCGCGTGGAGGCGGTGAGAATCGCCGCCCAGCTCCTCGAGCGGAGCCCGGAGGAGTTCTGGAAGGATCGCACCCTGCGCGTGGTCTGCGCCGACGACGGGGGCCTGACGCTGTTTTCCATCGAGGTCCTGGCGGTGGTGGCCGCCGCCTCGCCCGCCGCAAGCCCCCGATCCTAGAGGAGCGGGGGCCGTCGGCGTGTCACGGGAGACGGCGCTGCTTCGCTAAGGGACATGTCGCTTGCGGCGCCGCTGGCTCCCTGAACTCTGTCGTCTGTCGCCCGTTCCGGCGCCCGCGCGGATTCAACCGTCGGCAGGTATTCGCGCAAGGAAAGGGCCGCGTCCTAGCGGGGACGCGGCCCTGGTTCCCCAACGGAAGGGATGTGCCTACTGCGGCGGCGTCTGGGTCGGCGGCGGCGCGGCGGTCGTGGGCGCCGGAGCCGTCTGCACAGGAGCCGGCGTGCTGGCCGGCGGCGCGGCGGTCGGAGCCGCCTGGGCCGGCGGCAGATTTAGCACCAACGGCGGAGCCGCGGTCGACGAGGCGGCCGGAGCTTGGGCGCCGCCGCTATAGGGCTGCGGGCCGGCGGGCAGGGTCGCGGCGGCGTCCGAGCCGGCGCTGGTCGCGTTGCGGCTGACGGGGGCGGCGCGGGCCACGGCCGTCGTGCGGTGCATCACGATGGGCGAAGCGCTACGGGTCGTCGTGGTGGTCGTCGCGGCCTTGGCGGTCGGGGGCGGCGCGGAAGCCGTTGCGGCGGCGCCGGGAAGGGCAGCCTGCGGCGTGGACGCCTGCGCGAGTTGGTCATTGGCCGGAGCGACGCTCGTCGTCGTGGTTGTGGTGCTGGCCGAACCTGGGGTGAGCTGTGCCACGCCGGTGTCACGCGATTGGGTGTAGTACCAGCCGGCCGCGGCCACGCCGCCCAGCAGGATGATGCCGGCGGCGACCATCACCGGCGCGGTGTTGCTCTTGGCTCGCGTCGCGGTGGCATAGGTCGGGGTCCCGGCGAAGACACTTTCCTCGGGCTCGGTGCGCAGTTCCGGATCCATCGGTTCGAAAGCGAAGGCGCGTCCGGTGTCGGCCATGGCTGCTGAGTGTGGGGCCACGGACTGCGGGGTGGGCGCGATGCGCTGGTCCTCGTCCTCGTCAGCCGCGAAGCTGCGCGGCTCGGGCGCCACGCGGCTCACGCGGCCGGAGCCGAAGCCGCGGCGCTTCTTGTTACGCTCCCACGCGGGAACCGGCGCGAACATTGAGGATTCGGGGTCGCTGGTGGTCCGGTCGTCGTCCGGGTTGGCGGAAAAATCGCTAGGCATGGTCTGGTCCCTCCAGGGGAAAGTCTGAACAACCCAAACGGCAGCGGTAACCATGGGTTCCGCCTGTTGTGGGCATGGAGCTTCACCGTGAGAGAGCGTCGAAACCGGCGCGATTTCTGATGATCTCTGAACAATTCTCTTAATTTACAGAAATCTAGCTCGGCAGTTCGACGAGTCATCTAGGCCAAAAAGGCGAGTTTCCGGCGGCTGCGGCCCCGAAATGACCTTATTTCTCTAGCGCACGAGCGACTTTCGAAAACGTCAGGGTTTCCTTGACAACTGCTGCAATGTCAGGTGATACCTGACAGTCAGGAATGGCCTGACAAGGAGATCCCCATGGGGGAACCGAAACCCAAGCGTACTCAGGAAGAGATCAAGGCCCGCCGCAAGCTCGAGCGCAGCCTCGGGCGCAAGCTTCCGGCCGCCCTGCACTGCTCGTTCTGCGGCAAGTCCCAGCATCAGGTCGAGAAGCTGATCGCCGGGCCCTGGGTCTTCGTCTGCAACGAGTGCGTACGGCTCTGCGAAAGGATCCTCGACGGGTCGTACGCGCCGGACGGCACGACCTTCAAGCCGCTGGACCGGCCGACCGAGCAACTGCTCTCCCAGATGGGTTCGGTGAACTATGCCACCGACGCCAGCCGCGACTTCCTGCAGGGCATCGTAGATACGCTGCGCAAGCGCGAAGTGAGCTGGGCGGATATCGCCAACCAGTTGGGAATCTCCCGCCAGTCGGCCTGGGAGCGGTTTTCGTAAAGGTTCGATTAAGGATTTGTGGCCCGGACGCCTCGCTTCCGGGCCCGCCTCCCGCGGTGCGTCCAATCGCGCGCCGCTAGAACTTGACCGGGCGTCCGCCGCATCCGCAAGCTGAACCCCAAGTCGGAGGTTCGGATGGCGCTCAAGGCCAAGCTTCAGCAAGATTGGCGTTTCACGCGCGGGCTGAACCGGACGCTGAAGGCGGTGAAGTCGATCGCCGCCGACAGCGACAACCTGGTCTGCGACGACATCCAGGAGGCGGTCGACAGGTGGCGCGAGTCCAGCGCCATGACCTTCGAGGGCCGCACCGTCACCTATGGCGAACTCGACGCCATCGCCAACCGCTTCGCCCACTGGGGAAAGGGACTGAATCTGCGGCGTGGCCAGACGGTGGCGCTCTTCATGCCCAACCGGCTGGAGTACTTCGCGGTCTGGTACGGCCTGTCGAAGATCGGCGTGGTCACCGCGCTCATCAACAACCAGCTCTCCGGCCTCGCGCTCGCCCACTGCCTCAACATCTCCCAGGCGAGCTGCGTCATCGTCGATCCGGAAACCTCGCCGGTCTACGAGGCCGCCATCCCGCTCCTGGACAAGAGCCTGCCGCAGTGGATCCTGGGCCCGGCCCATGGCGCGCAGCGCGACCTCGGCCAGGCCCTGAAGAGCTGCAGCCAGCTGCCGCCCGATCGCAACGTCCGCGAGGACATCCGCGCCCGCGACACCGCCTTGCTTATCTTCACTTCGGGCACAACCGGCATGCCCAAGGCCGCCCGCATCACCCATGTGCGCGCCCAGCTCTACATGCGCGGGTTCGCCGGCGCGACGGGCGCCAAGGCGTCGGACCGCATCTATGTCGCCCTGCCGCTCTATCACGCCACCGGCGGGCTCTGCGCGCTGGGCGCGGCGCTCCTGACCGGCGGCTCGGTCTTCCTGCGCCGCCGCTTCTCGGCCACGCATTTTTGGGGCGAGGCGGCCGACGAGGGCTGCACCATGTTCGTCTACATCGGCGAGCTCTGCCGCTACCTGGTCAATCAGGCGCCCAGCGAGGACGAGAGCCGCCACAAGATCCGGCTGGCGTTCGGCAACGGGCTTAGGCCCGACATCTGGCCGGTGATGAAGCAGCGCTTCCACATCCCCGACATCCTGGAGTTCTACGGCTCGACCGAGGGCAACGTGTCGATGTTCAACTTCGACGGCCAGGAAGGCGCCGTCGGGCGGGTGCCCAAGTGGCTGCGCAAGCGCTTCAACGTGCGGCTCGTGCAGTTCGACGTGGAGACCGAGGAGCCGATCCGCGGGACCAACGGCCTGTGCATCGAGGCGGGCGCCGGCCAGATCGGCGAATGCATCGGCCACATCGGCGGCGACGCCCGCTCGGAGTACTCTGGCTACGTCGACAAGGCGGCGTCGGAGAAGAAGATCCTGCGCGACGTCTTCGAGAAGGGCGACGCCTGGTTCGCCACCGGCGACCTGATGAAGACCGACGCCGACGGCTACTTCTATTTCGTCGACCGGATCGGCGACACCTTCCGCTGGAAGGGCGAGAACGTCTCGACCACCGAGGTCGCCGAGCGCCTCCAGGGCTGTCCGGGCGTCAAGGAGGCCAACATCTACGGCGTCGAGGTGCCCGGCGCCGAGGGCCGCGCCGGCATGGCCGGCCTGGTTGTGGACCCCGAGTTCGACATCAAGGGCTTCGGCGAGGCGGTGGCCCGCGACCTGCCGGCCTACGCCCAGCCGCTGTTCGTCCGCATCCTGCCGGCAATCGAGACGACCGGCACCTTCAAGGCCCGCAAGATGGACCTGGTCGCCGACGGCTTCGACCCCGGCAAGATCAAGGGCCCGCTCTACTTCCACGACGCCAAGAAGGGCTATGTGAAGGTCACCAAGGGCGTCTACGAGAAGATCCTCGCCGGGACGGTGAAGATCTGATCGCCGCCTTCCTGGCGCAGTGATCGCCGGGCCGGCTATGGTGAGGCTTTCCAGATTCTGGTGAGCCGATGATTCCGTCCCGTCCTGTCCGCCTCCTCCTTCTCGCAGGCGCCGCCGCGCTGCTCGCAACCGCCGCCCAGGCCGGGGACGTCAAGGCCCAGAAGGCCCAGATCGACGCGGGCCTGGACAAGGCCTATCCGCACCTCGACGCCCTCTACAAGGACATCCACGAGCACCCCGAGCTCGCGATGCAGGAGACGCAGACCGCGGCCAAGCTGGCCAAGGAGATGCGCGCCCTGGGCTTCGAGGTCACCGAGCGCTTCGGCGGCACGGGCCTCGTCGCCATCTACAAGAACGGCCCGGGACCGCTCGTCATGGTCCGCACCGAACTCGACGCCCTCCCGATGGAGGAGAAGACCGGGCTGCCCTACGCCAGCCATGTGGTCGCCGACTACCGCGGCAAGCCCACGCCGGTGGACCACAGCTGCGGCCACGACATCCACATGGCCGCCTGGGTCGGCGCGGCCCAGCAGCTCGTCGCCATGAAGAGCCAGTGGCATGGCACCCTCATGTTCATCGGCCAACCCGCGGAGGAGACCACCGAGGGCGCGCGGGCGATGATCGCGGCCGGGCTCTTCCAGAAGTTCGGAAAGCCCGACGTCGGATTCGCCCAGCACGTGGGGCCGGCGCCCACGGCGACGCTCACCTATCGAGCGGGAATTTATAACACCGCCTCCGACTCCCTCGAAATTTTATTCAAGGGACGCGGGGCCCACGGCTCGACGCCGGACGTCTCGATCGACCCGGTGGTCGAGGCGGCGCGGTTCGTCGAGGGCGTGCAGACGGTGATCAGCCGCGAGAAGGAGCCGAACGCCTTCGGGGTGGTTTCGATCGGCTCGGTGCAGGCCGGCAGCGCCCCCAACATCATCCCCGACCAGGCGCTGGTCAGGGGCACGATCCGCACCCGCGACACCGCCGTGCGCCAGAAGATCCTCGACGGCATCACGCGGACGGCGAACGGCGCAGCCGCCATGTCCGGCGCGCCTGCGCCCGACGTGAAGTTCATCCCGGGCGGCAAGCTGCTGGTCAACGACCAGGCGGTGACCGACCGGACGGCCAAGGTGTTCAAGGCCGCGTTCGGCGAGCGGGCGGCCTACGAGCCCGCGCCCGGCAACCCCAGCGAGGACTATTCGGAGTTCATCGTGGCCGGCGTGCCGTCCCTCTTCTGGAGCTTCGGCGGGCTCGACCCGGCGGTGATCGCCGACGCCAGGGCCAAGGGCGTCCCCGTGCCCGCCAACCACACCCCGCAGTTCGCGCCGACGCCGGAGCCCACGATCCGCTTCGGGGTGGAGGCGATGACGCTGGCGGTGCTGAACTGGATGGGCTCCTAGTCGCCCCGCAGCGGCAGGCGGATGTGGGAGCGAAGGCCCTCGGGGGCGAAGTCCAGCGAGGCCTCGCCGCCGAGCTGGCCCTGCAGGCTGCGTTCGATGAGCCGCGAGCCGAACCCGCGGCGGGTGGGCCTGGCCACCGGGGGGCCGTCGCGCTCCGCCCAGTCGATCTCCAGCACCTGGCGGCCCGCCTCGCCGTGGACGCGCCAGGCGACGCAGACCTGGCCCACGCCGCTGGAAAGCGCGCCGTGCTTGGCGGCGTTGGTGGCCAGCTCGTGGAACAGCATGCCGAGCGCAAGCGCCTCGGCGGCCGCGAGCGCGACGGGCGGCCCCGTCAGGCGGTAGCGCTCCGGGCCGTAGGGCCGGAACTCCTGCTGCGCCACCTCGCGCAGGTCGGCGCTGCGCCAGTTGGTGGCGGTCAGGAGGTTGTGCGTCGCCGACAGCGCCATCAGCCGCGCCTCGAAGGCCTCGCGGAAGCCGGCCGGGTCGGCGTTGGTCCGCAGGGTCTGGTCGGCGATGGCCTGCACGGTGGAGAGCGTGTTCTTCACCCGATGGTTCAGCTCGTCCAGGAGCAGCTTCTGCTGGCGGTCGCCCAGCACCCGGTCGGTGACGTCGCTGCCCTCCACGAACACCCCCACCGACTCGCCGTCCGGGCCGGTGATCGGCTGGAAGATGAAGTCGAGGAAGCGCTCCTCCAGCGGCGCGTCCGGGGTCCGCTGCAGGCGCACGCTGGCGGCGCGATCGACGTGGGCGGTCTTGGTCCGCATGACGCTGCGCAGCAGCTCGGGGAAGCCCTGGTCGACGACCTCGGGCAGGGCCTCGGCGAGGGTGCGGCCCACCACCTGGCGATGGCCGATGAGCTGGAGGTAGGCGTGGTTCGCCTGGACGTAGACCAGGTCCTCGCCGGTCAGGACCGCCATGAAGCTGGGCGCCTGCATGAAGAGATTGCGCAGGCCGCGGGTCTCGGCGGCCAGGAGGTCGTTGATCGCGGTGATCTCCTGGGCGCGCCGGAAGAGGTCGCTTTCGCCGCGCGCCAGCTCGCCCGGGTCGGCGCCATAGGCGATGGTCTTCAGATGCTGCAGCTCGGTCACGTCGACGGCGTTCTGGGCCACGTAGGCGACCTCGCCGGCCTCGTCGAACAGCGGCATGTGCACGCATGACCAGTACTTCATCCGAAAGCCGCCGCCGGCCATGGGAATGGGATAGGCCGCCACCGGCAGGGTCTCGGCGACGCCGGTCACCAGCACGCGGCGCAGCGATTCCTCGATGAGCCGGCCGCCCTCGCCGGTGGGCGGGAAGGCCTCGAACACGTAGCGCCCGACGATCTCCTCGCGGGTGCGCTCGGTGCTGGCGCAGTAGGCGGCATTGGCTTCGACGTAGACGAGGTCGCGGTCCAGGATCATGTACTGGCCCGGCATGTGGCGGACGAGCTGCTCGAAATAGCGCAGCGGCACAGCCGGGCGAGCGATCGTGTCGGTAGTCTCCTCGACCAAGAATAGGTTCCCCCAAGGCCCCGCTAGAGAATGCGGCCGCACCGCTGTGGTTCCGCTTGGCGGCCGGGCCTGCGAGTGGCTCAGCGGATGAGGTTTGCCCCCTCCACCGTCGGCTCTTCGGCCGACGGTCCCGCTCCCGCCGCGTTGCGGGGGAGGTAGAGCCTGCGCGGCCGCGCTGACTCACCTATATTCGCCCCATGCCCGATGACGCACTGGCCGCCGCTCCGTTGAAGGGGGCGGCGCTGATCAAGGACGAGGTGAAGCGCCTGCCCGACAAGCCGGGCGTCTATCGGATGATGGGCGACGACGGCGAGGTGCTCTACGTCGGCAAGGCGCGGAGCCTGAAGAAGCGGGTGATCCAGTACGCCCAGGGGCGCTTCCACACCCAGCGCATCGCCCACATGGTCGACCTGACGCGCTCCATGGAGTTCGTCACCACCCGCACCGAGACCGACGCCCTGCTGCTCGAGATCAACCTGATCAAGCAGCTGAAGCCGCGCTTCAACGTCCTCTTGCGCGACGACAAGTCGTTCCCCGAGATCGTGATCCGCCGCGAGCATCCGGCGGCGCAGCTTCGCAAGCACCGCGGCGCCCACACCATCAAGGGCGACTACTTCGGCCCCTTCGCCAGCGCCTATTCGGTGAACAAGACGCTGAACACCCTGCAGAAGGCCTTCCTGCTGCGGTCGTGCTCAGACAGCGTCTACGAGAGCCGCACGCGGCCCTGCATGCTGCACCAGATCCGCCGCTGCTCGGCGCCCTGCACCGGGCTGATCAGCCTGGAGGACTACAACGGCCTGGTGGACGAGGCCGGCGACTTCCTGCGCGGCAAGTCCCGCGCGGTGATCAAGCGCATGGCCGACGAGATGCAGGCGCTTTCCGACGACATGGAGTTCGAGCGCGCCGCGCGCCTGCGCGACCGCATCCGCGCGCTCGCCTCCATCGCCCAGGAGCAGCAGATCAACCCCGAGACGGTGGACGAGGCCGACGTCTTCGCCCTCTTCGCCGAGGGCGGCCAGGCCTGCGTGCAGGTGTTCTTCTTCCGCGCCGGCCAGAACTGGGGCAACCGCGCCTACTTCCCCCGCGTCGACAAGTCCGACGAGGACCCCGACGTGATGGCGGCGTTCCTGGGCCAGTTCTACGACGACAAGCCGATCCCCAAGCTGATCCTGGTCAACCTCGAGCCGGCGGAGAAGGAGCTGTTGGCCGAGGCCTTCTGCATCAAGGGCGGGCGCAGGGTGGAGATCAGCCGCCCGCAGCGCGGCGAGAAGCGCCAGCTGGTGGAGCACGCCTTCACCAATTCGCGCGAGGCGCTGGGGCGGAAGATGGCCGAGAGCTCGGCCCAGACCAAGCTGCTGGCCGGCGTCTGCGAGGCCTTCGGCTTAGACGCGCCGCCGGAGCGGATCGAGGTCTACGACAACTCCCACATCATGGGGACCAACGCTGTGGGCGCGATGATCGTGGCCGGCCCCGAGGGCTTCCAGAAGAGCCAGTACCGCAAGTTCAACATCCGCGGCACGGACATCACCCCCGGCGACGACTTCGGGATGATGAAGGAGGTGCTGCGCCGCAGGTTCGGGCGGCTGGTCAAGGAAGAGGAGGAGGCGCTGCTGGAGGGCAAACCGGGCGCCGTGCGGCCCGACCTGGTGCTGATCGACGGCGGCATGGGCCAGATCAACGCGGTGATGGAGGTGCTGGCCGACCTGGGCGTCGACGACATCGCCGTGGTCGGCGTCGCCAAGGGCCCCGACCGCGACGCAGGCCTCGAGCGGTTCTTCATCCCCGGCAAGCCCTACTTCATGCTCGAGCCGAAGAGCCCGGTGCTTTACTACCTGCAGCGCCTGCGAGACGAGGCCCACCGCTTCGCCATCGGCACCCACCGCGCCAAGCGCTCCATCGAGATGAAGAAGAACCCCCTCGACGAGATCGAGGGCGTCGGCCCGGGGCGCAAGCGCGCCCTGCTGCACGCCTTCGGCTCAGCGCGCGGGGTGAGCCGCGCGAGCGTGGACGACCTCGCGAAGGTGGAGGGCGTGAGCCAGCCGCTGGCGGAACGGATCTATGGGTTTTTCAGGAAGGGGTGATGGCGGCTCTACGGCAGCCGCGGATATTGGCTCCCCGCCTCGCAATATGCGTTCTCACTGCCCTGGTAATCTCGGCTGTTCTTGCGCCGCCGAGCGCCAGGAAGCGATCATCTCAGATCACCAGCATGACAGCGGCCTCAAGACGACGCAGCAGTTGGTGAGTCAGTCCAGCGATGACTTAGAGGTGGCCAGCGGCCTTGGTCGTGTTGGTTGCCTTTGCCGTTGACTGGAACGAAATAGGAACATATACGGCTGACGGTAACTATGACGAAGGACGCACCGCCGGGTTCCGGCGGTTGACGTAGAGCGCGAAGCATCCACCCGCTAGCGCATTGCTCGCACCATGCCGCTCGGGCGCGAATGGGAGCGCGACGCCGCCCGAAGCATAGTTCAGAATGTTGCTCACGAGGGGCGCTACAGTGATTCCGGTTGTTGATCTTTTTGCCGGCGCCGGCGGATTTGGCATTGCCAGTCGGATCGTCGGCGCCGACCTGCGCCTCTCGGTCGAGATCGATCGCCGGGCGTGCGAAACGCTGCGTTTGAATGAAACTGACGATCGCCATTCCATTCACGAAGGTAGCGTGCTCGATCTAACCGGCGAGAACCTGCGTGAGATGGCCGGCATCACCTTGTCAGATCCGCTTGTGGTGATCGGTGGAGCGCCCTGCCAGCCCTTCTCGAAGAACGCCTATTGGACAGACCCGGGGACCGACTCGCGCCTTCGCCTAGCCTTCTATCGAGGTGACGAGACGGCTTACGAGCGACCGCCCTCGATCACCGAAGCGCGGCCCGACCATCGCCGCGATCTTCTCCTCGAGTTCGCACGCCTTACGATCGAGGCGAAGGCGGACGGGTTCGTGCTCGAAAACGTGCCTAGCATCTTCCATCCCCGAAACCGCCAGACGTTGCAGGCGTTCGTCGACACCATGAAAGAAGACGGGATGGAAATCTCAATCTTCAAAGGGAACAGTGCGGAGTTTGGGGTCCCGCAGAAGCGCGAGCGCATCTTCATCCTCGGGGCCCGGTCGCGGGCTCCGGAGCCGCCCGAGGTGACGCATGCCGAGCGGCCGTCGATCTTTCTCCAGCCCTTCATGACCGTGGGCGATGCGATAGGTGCATACGGCGGCGAAGAGTTTTTCGAACCAGAGGAGGTAGTCTCCGGTCGTTGGGCCGATCACCTCGCCCACGTGCCCCCAGGCTGGAACTATAAGGCCCACACGGCTTGGGCAGGCCATCCCAACCCGACCTTCGAAGCAGAGAGTCGCTTCTGGAACTTTCTGTTGAAGCTGCACCCCGAGAAGTTGTCTTGGACCGTGGCCGCATCGCCCGGCCCCTGGACCGGCCCTTTTCATTGGGAGACGCGCCGGTTGCGGACGCCGGAGTTGGCCGCGATCCAAAGCTTTCCTGAGGGCTATCGCTTCGCGGGGAATCGCCGCGACCGTGTGAAGCAGATCGGCAATGCGGTTCCGCCGAAGATGGCCGCCGCGGTTGTGGCCAAGGTTCTCGAGGCTATTGCGTGACCGCCCGGCACGCGGCGCTCAGTTGTGTTTCGCTGTTCAGCGGTTGTGGCGGCCTGGACCTTGGGCTGAAACGCGCTGGCTTCACGACGCTGGGCGCGGTCGACATGGACAAGGATTGCGTCGCCAGCTTCAAGGCCAACTTCCCTGAGACGGAGGTACGCTGCGAGGACATCGTCAACTGGCCCGAAGGTGACATGCAGAAGTGGCTTCGGCAATTCCAACGCCCAATCGCGCTGCTGGCTGCCGGCCCGCCGTGCCCTCCGTTCTCAAAGTCGCGCTTTTGGCGCACAGACCTCCCAAAAGGGTTCGCCGACCCGGCCGGCGCCGGAAGTTTTCGCGCCGTGTTGGCGGCAATTCGCACCGCGCGGCCGCTGGCGTTCCTAATTGAGAACGTGAAGGGCCTTACCTACCGCGGGAATCGCGCCGCGCTCGACTCCGTCGTGAAGGAGGCCGAGGGGCTGGGTTATTCGGTCAGCTGGACGGTGGTGAACGCAGCCAATTATGGCACACCGCAGCTCCGTGAGCGGTGCTTTGTGGTGGGACTCCTAGGCAGCGAGCCGTTCGAATTCCCGGCACCCACACACGCTAAGGAGCCGGAGGGAACAGACCTCGCTCGATGGGTGACAGCTGGTGACGTACTCAGCGACATTGACACCGAGGAGGCCGCAGACAAGTGGGGGCACACGGCCGGGGGCAGGTTCAAGCACCTCCTCGAGGAACTGCCGCCGGGCGAGAACTACCTCTACTTCACGGCTGAGCGGGGCTATCCGAACCCTCAATTCAAGTGGCGCTCGCGCTATTGGACGTACCTGCTGAAGCTCAGCCCTGACCTTCCGTCTTGGACAATCCAAGCCAAGCGCACAAACAACATGGGTCCGCTGCATTGGCGGAATCGGGTGCTGCGGATCGAGGAGGTGAGGCGGCTTCAGTCGTTCCCCGACGACTTCGCACTCTACGGTGATGTCAACAAGAAGTGGCGCCAGCTTGGCAACGCGGTCCCGCCGGTGCTGGCGGAAGCGATCGGTCGGGCCATCGCCGCGCAGCTTCGGAGCGCTGGCGCATGGGCGACGAAGGTAGCTTAGAGCTGCAGGGTGCCGAGGGAGCCAAGGCGCTCGTTCTGCCGATCGCCAACGACTTCAGCCCTGGTACTCCTGCTGAGAATCCGATCTCGCTGCAGGTCGTGTTGAAGCTCGTCAAAGATGCTTCCGGGCGAACGGCGCAGGCCGAAACAATCAGAGCGCACTACTTCGCGAACGCAGCCGCGAAGCAACCCGACGCCAAAGGTCGGCTTGCCCAGCAACTTCAGCTGTCCCGCAACGTCCTGATAGGCATGGATAGCTATGCGGTCTACGACGAGGCGGCCGCCGAACTCACCCCACTCGGCGAGGAGCTACTTGCAGCGGCATCGGAAGCGGACGCCGAACGGTTGTTCGCCAAGCATATCCTTCTCACGCTTCCCGGAATTGAAATCCTGCGCATTATCAAGGCGATGACTTCGAGTGGGCGGACGGTGAACAAGACCACGCTGGCCGATGAACTCAACCGACACGGCTTTGTGGGCAAGGCGGGCAAGCCCCTTTCGACGAACACCGCGAACCACTTGAAGCTGCTTTCCTGGCTGCGAAAGGCCGACGTGCTCCCCGAGGCTGGGTACGAGGTCAACGACGCCGTTGTGAGGTCGATCGCCGGCACCTCCATCGACGACGCAAACGAGGCGATTGGGCTCAACGATCGACAGAAGGTCTTCGCTGCGGCGCTGCGTCGTGATTTCGATCTGAACGGCCACCGGGACGTTTTCTCGAGGGACATCATCGCGATTTGCAAAGCGACACACTCGAACGTCTTCCGGCGGACGGACGATCTTCGGAGAGCGATTATTATTCCCCTGGTTCGAGAAGGATGGATCACCCACTCTGAGACGGCCGGCGGTCGAAGCGTCGGGCGTGGCAGAGGCGGGGCGTCTGGCACTGTGAGGGCGACCGAGCGGCTCGCCACCGTCGACCCGGCCTACCTAGGACTTGGTTCCCTCGCTGGCATTCCCGGAGAAGTTCGCCGGCACCTAAATCGGCCGCTCGACGAGATAATGGTCGAACTGAACAGCGACAACACTGGCGAGAAAGGCCTGGCGCTTGAGACGCTGGCCGTTCGCATCTTATACGAGCTCGGCTTAACACCGGTGGCGTTTCGCGAACGGGGCTCAGAGAACGACGGTGCCGAAGTAGATTTGATCGCGGAAGGTGCAGACACGCACTTCCATCGCTGGATGGTGCAGTGCAAGAATGTGTCGAAGGTGCACGTTGCTGCGCTCGCCAAAGAAGTCGGGATGGCGGTTATATATCGGGCGCAGGTGGTTTTGTTGATTACAACCGGGGAGTTCACGGCCACCGTCGTTCGAGATGCACGGCAACTAGCCGAAACTAGTGGCCTTCAGGCGATCCTGATCGATAAGACCGGCCTTGCTACCTACATCAAAGACGGTGCACCGGGGCTCTTTAGCCTGTTCGAGCACCGAGCCCGCGAAATCCTCGGTTGGAAGGTGCCTCAGCGGGGCATGAGGGCCGAAGAGTAGGGTTGTGACGGCCGTCGGCCGGCATTTTAGAGAAGGTTCTCAGACTCACCCGCTCACGAGGCTGATCGTTCCAAGTTTGCCGGGCTGAGCCAATCAGCCCGGCGTCCATGAGTTCCTACTTTGTTCTTGACTTCTCCACCCCTCCGTGCCACACTCCGGCTCGGCTCGTGAACTGCGCTTGAGGCGCAGCACTCCACCGCCGCTTCCTTTCCCAACCTGGCCGGTCCGGCGCGCGTTCGCGCGGGGGGCCTGAGCTCGCGGGTGTGTTTTGCATGGCTTCAGATGACGCGGCGGCGCTCGCCGACGGGGGCGGCGAGGCGGGGGCGGTTGCGGCCGCTCCGCGCGGCTATGTGCGGTTTTCGGCGACGGTGGCGCGGGAGGTGTGCCGGCGGGTGGCGGCGGGGGAGAGCCAGGTCTCGGTCTGCGCCGATGCGGCGATGCCGTCGCGGGCGACGCTGAAGCGCTGGGCGCGGGCGCATCCGCAGTTCGGGCGGATCTTCGACCGGGCCAAGGCGATGGCGCCGCGCAAGGCGCTGAGCGGCCAGGGCTTCTGCGCGGCGACGGCCGAGGAGGTTGTGGCCCGGGTGTCGCAGGGCGAGATGCTGAGCGCGGTCTGCGCCGATCCCGCCATGCCGTCGCTGCGCACCATCATGCGCTGGCGCTCCGACCATCCGGAGTTCGGCGAGGAGATGCGCCTGGCGCGCGAGGCGCTGGCCGAGCGGTTCAGCGACCTGGGCTGGACGATGGCGCTGGAGGCCACGCCGCAGACGGCGTTCCTGACGCAGGTGCGGCTGAAGCAGCTGCGCTGGACCGCCGCGGTGCTGGGGCCGCGGACGCATGCGCGGCTGAAGGCCGTCGCGCCGCCGGAGCCGCCGGAGACGCACACGGTGCTGTTGCGCCACTTCCGGATCGAGGAGGAGCCGGGGACGGGGCGGCAGCGGGTGGTGGGCTTCACGCCGGACCCCGACAGCATGGAGCCCGTGCGCACCAGCGAAGGGCCGTGGAAGGACCCGGTGGACCCTGTGGCCAAGGCGGCGGGCGTGCAGGCGCTGATCGAGGCGCGGGCGGTGGCGCGGCGGGTGTCGGCGCGCGAGGCGGCGGGGGATGATCCGGAGGGGTGGCGGTAGGGTTGAGGGCCGCTCCTCTCCCTGGGGCGCAGCCCCGAGGGAGAGGCTGGGAGAGGGCGGCGCCGTGAGCGGAGCGTCCGCTCCGGTTGGACCCGGCTGGCATTGGCGGCATCGGGTCCAAGGCCGCGCCCGGCGCAAGCGCCGCGCCGCCCTCTCCCAGCCTCTCCCACGATGCTTTCGCATCTGGGAGAGGAGCGGATATCCGCTACTTGCACATTTCCTTCTTGGCCATCTTGCCGTCGGGGCCGTGGCAATTGCCGGCCTTGTCCTTCTTGTAGCCAGCGGTGGCGGCGGCGGCCTTCATCGGCTTGCAGACCTCCATCTTGGCCATCTTGCCGTCGGCGGCGTGGCACTTGCCGGCCTTGTCGATCTTCTGAGCGTCCGCCGCGCCGGCCAGGCTCAAGGCAAAGGCGGCGGTGGCGATCATGGCGAGGGTGCGGCGCATCGTCGGTCTCCCAGGGGTTGATCAGGCGACGCTCCCACCGCTTAGCGGTTCCCGCAAGGCTTCGTTATGTGAAGGGGCTCAGCGCTGGGCCGGTTTCGAGGCGGCTTCTTCCTGGCGGGCGCCGGCCAGGATGTTGGGCAGGGAGTAGTTCCCCTCGTGGCAGGCGTGCTCGAACATCGGCTGGTCGGTGCGGACCCACGAGAACTCGCCGAGCCAGGGCTTCGAGAAGGTCTTCGGGTCGACGACGGTGAACTGGTAGTCGAGTTCGGTGGGCGAGACCCGGGTCAGGCGCTCGATCACCTTGGCGTCGCCGGGGACCAAGAGGGTCGGGAAGTTGTGGCGGCGGTTGGCGTCGGGCATGCCGACGGTCTCGATGACCAGGGTCGGGCCCTCCCAATGGGCGATCGAGTCGCCGAGCTGGGTGGGGAAGGCCGGGCCGTGGGCGGCGGCGTAGGGGACGATGCGCACGTCGTCGCCGTATTCCATGTGCAGCACGACGTGGTCGCGGGTCTGCACGATCTGCAGGCGGGTGCCGTAGTTGAGCGTGGTCATCGGCGGCGGGCCGACGCCGGAAAGGCAGCGTTCCGCGGCCGGGCGGTCCTCGGGGTTGTCGAGCGACGGGCGGGGCGGGCGCTGCACCTCCCGGCGGGCCTGCGGCGTATAGGGCAGCTTGCCGTCGGCGGGCTCGACCACCAGGCGGGTGCGCCGCTCGCCGCGCACCAGGGGGAAGCCGTCGAGGGCGCGCAGCAGGGCCGGCGCCTCGGGGTCCAGGCCGCGCTCGAAGCCGCCGGCCTCCAGCTCCGCGGCCGCGGCGGCCAGGGCCTTGGCCTCCCCCTCCGGCGCGACGAGGTTCGGGGTCTTGGACGTGGCCTCCATCACCAGCAGGTTGTTGGAGGCCCAGACGCCTTCGAGGCTCGGGTGGCCGTAGGCGGTGCGGGGCGGTCCCGCCGCCGCCGGGGTGGAAATGAGAGCGCAGGCCAGGAGGCCGATCGCCGCGCGCGCCGCCGTCACGAGGGCTCCTCCTCGACGAGTGGGACGGACGAGGAATCCCCGATCCGCCCCGCAGGCCAAGTGAACCTTTGTTCATTGAACGACGGTCGATAAGCCTTTCTAGGCGGCGGCGCGGAAGTCGCCCATCTGGGCGTCGTAGGCGCGCTGGAACGCCGGGCGCGAGGTGCAGCGCTCGACATAGGCCTTGAGCCGCGCGTCGGGGACCAGTTCGGGGATGATCCGCAGCACGGTCGTCATCATCAGGTCGCCGGCGGTGAAGCGCTCGCCGTCCAGGTAGGGCTTGTCGCCCAGCGCCCTGGCCAGCGCGTTCAGGCGATGCTGGGCGAAGTCCCGCGCGCCGGGCCGGCGCAGCTTGGCCCACTCCTGGTCGGCGTAGAAGAGCTCGATCGCGGCGACGTTCATGATGTGCGGCTCGACCGAGTTCAGGGCGGCGATCAGCCATTGCGTCGCCCGCGCCCGGGCGGCGGCGTCCTTCGGCAGCAGGGCCTCGCTGCGTTCGCCGATGTGCAGCACGATCGCGCCGGTCTCGAACAGCACGCGGCCGTCCTCCTCGAAGATCGGCACCTGGCCGAAGGGCTGCAGCGCGCGATAGTCGGGCTTGTCCTGGTCGCCCTGCTCCAGCAGGCGGGTGCGGTAGGGTAGGCCCGCCTCCTCCAGCGCCCAGCGAACGCGCAGGTCACGGACCTGGCCCTGGGCGAAGGGCGGAACCCAGTGGAAGGCGGAGATCGTGATCATGGCGTGTGCTCCTTGCTGATCGTCGCCGCGGCCTTCGTCCTGCCGCGGGCGTCCGACTTCAAGACGCGCGGCGGAGGCGGGAATCGACAGGGCGGCGCCGATTTCGCCCGCCCGCCTTGCGACGCCGGCTGCAACGCCGCCACAATTCCGGCGCGGGGGCTGGCGAAGCGGGAGCGGAGTTCAGCGCGAGGAACCGCCATGATTCTGGATCGACGCACCGTGATGGGCGCTGGGCTGGCCGCCGCCGCGGGGCCCGCGCTGGCAGCCGAGGCGCCGGCGGCGTTGGCGGCCTATGAGCGTGAGACGAAGGGCCGGATCGGCGTCTTCGCGCAGAACCTGGCGACCGGCGCCTTGCTGACCTGGCGGGCCGACGAGCGCTTCGTCATGTGCAGCACCTTCAAGGCCTCGCTGGCCGCCCTGGTGCTGAGCCGCGTCGACGCCGGCCAAGAGCGGCTGGAGCGGCAGGTCCGCTTCGGCGCCAAGGACCTCCTCGACTATGCGCCGGTCGCCAAGGCCAAGCTGGCGAAGGGCGCGATGACGGTGGGCGAGATGTGCGAGGGCGCGGTGGAGCTCAGCGACAACACCTGCGCCAACCTCTTGCTGGCCGAGGTCGGCGGGCCGGCGGCGCTGACCGCCTTCTGGCGCAGGACCGGGGATGCGGTCAGCCGCCTCGACCACAACGAGCCGGAGCTGAACCGCTCGCCGCCGGGCGACCCGCACGACACGACGACGCCCGCCGCCATGGCCAGGACCCTGCGCCGCCTGGCGCTGGGCGAGGTGCTGAAGCCCGCCTCGCGCGAGCGGCTGGTGGGCTGGATGGTCGACTGCAAGACCGGCGACAACCGGCTGCGCGGCGGCCTGCCCAGGGCCTGGCGGATCGGCGACAAGACCGGCAACAACGGCAAGGACGCCTCGGGCGACATCGCGCTCGCCTGGCCTAAACCGGGCGCGGAGCCGGTGCTGATCTGCGCCTACACACAGGGCGGCGCGCCGACGCCTGCGCAGATCGAGACGGTGTTCTCCGCGGTAGGCGGCATGGCCGCGGAGCTCTAGCCCCGTTGCGGACGTTTGAGATGGCTCAGCCTTGGCGTCCGCTTTGCCATAAGCTGAACCGGGCTCAGCCACAGGACTCCCGGAACACGCGGATGAAGTTGCCGCCCAGGATCTTGTCCAGGGCGGCCGCCTTGTAGCCGCGGCGCGCGAGGGCCCCGGCGAGAACGAGCATGCGATCAGAGCCGCCGATATCAGGGGCATAGACGGCGTCGAAATCCTGTGGCGCGCCGGCAGGCCGACCCCGGCTGCGATGGGCAAAGGCTCGGAGCCCCTCCAGGTAGGCGTCGCGCGGCGCGGGCTCGCCGTTCATGGGGTGATCGCTGCCGAAGCCGACCAGGTCGAGGCCGCCCACGTTCACCGCATGGTCGATGTGGTCCGCGATCGTCTCGACCGTGGGCCGCCGCTCCGCCGTCATCCAGAGCGTCATGTTGTAGACGCCGAAATAGCCGCCCTTGTCGGCGAGCGCGCGGATGACCGCATCCGACTTGTTGCGCAGGTTGGGATAGAGGGCCTGACAACCGGCGTGGGTGACGGCGGGCGGGCGCGTGCTCAGCGCGATGGCCTCCAGGGATGTGCGCTCGCCGCTGTGGGAGACGTCCACCATCACGCCAAGCCGGTTCATCTCAGGGATCACCGCTCGTCCGAGGTTCTTAAGGCCGCCGTTGGAGGGTTCGTTGTAGCCGTCGCCCAGGCTGTTGGCGTCGGTATAGGTAATCAGCAGCACGCGCAGTCCGGCCGCATGAAAGGCGCGCAGGTTCTCGAGGTTATCGTCCCCGTTGGAGATGCCACCCGAATCCAGGATGTCGGCGTTCTGGCTCGCCAGCACCACCGCGAACCGGCCGGCCGCCTTGGCGCGGGCGAAGTCGTCGGCCTTGAGCACCTTCAGGAACCGGCGGCCCGGATCGGCGAAGGCCGTCTCCCATCCGGCGAGCGCCCGCAGGGCGTTGGCCTTGCTGCGCGGGAAGGCGTCCAGATCGCAGACGCCGCCGGTCAGTCCTGCGGCGAGCGCCCGCCGCTCGTCGTCGCCCGGGCCGGCGGGCATCAGGGTGTCGAGCACGAGCGCGCGGTCATAGAGCGCCTGAACGTTGGAGACCTGCGTCGCCTCGCGGGCGGCGCAGGGCCAGGTCCCGCCCAGGGCCAGGGCGCCGGCCAGAACGCTCCGGCGGCTGGGACGCGTCATGCCGTCAGCATGCGCCGGATGTCCTGCGCCAGCCGCGTCGCCGTCTCCGGCGTCTGGTAGAGGGCATGGCCGCCCGGGTATTCCCGCACGACGATCCGCTCCCGGGGGAGCCGCGTGCGGGAGAAGACCTGGCGGGCCTGCGCGAAGAGGCTGGTCCGGTCGTAGTATCCGTTGGCGCTCAGCATGCGCATTTTGGGATTGGCTTCCATCTGTTCACGCATGAGCCGCCCCCAGTCGTTGCGCGCCTCGCCATTCGGGCCTTCGAAGGTCCAGCCGCCCGTGTCCGGCGCGGCGCTGCGGTAGGCCGACATCGGATAGGTCACCCCCAAGTCCTCGCGCATGTAGGTCTCGAAGAGGCGGCGCTCGCCGTCCTGCGGCGCCGCCGTCCGCCCCACCGGGGCCGTGCGCCGGCCGTCCAGCGGGTCGTCCAGGACGAATCCCCTGTCCTTCAACAAAAGCGTGGCGAAGGCGTCGTCGGAGAGCTCCAGGTCGTTCGCCAGATAGACCTCCGCGCGGATGGAGGTGCGAGCCTGCAATTCGCCGGCGATGCGCCGCCGCTCGGCCAGGGAAAGGTCCTGAACCCGGGCGAGGGCGGGGAGATAGACGCCCATCGCGAAAGCGTAGGCTTCGTCCGCCACCTCGCCATCGGTACGTCCGGCCCGCTCGATACGACCGTGGTAGAGCGCGGTCATCACCTGGGTCGGCAGGCTCGCGGCCTGCCCGATCACACCGGTCATTTCCCGGATCATGGTCGAGTTGGCGGTCATGATCACGCCGTCCAGGGGCGCGGTATGGCGCAGGTCCCACCCGATGCGCAGGGCGCGCACGCTGCCATAGCTTCCCCCCATCACGTAGCGTGGGCTAGCGTCCCGACCGTGGGCTTTCAGCCAGACGGCCATCAACTGCTCGATGGAGCGCGTGTCGCCGGTGATGTTGTAGAACCGGCTGCGATCCCCGCCCGGCAGGACGCGGGAAAAGCCCGTTTCGACCGGATCGACCAGCACCACGTCGGCCGCGTCCAGCAAGGCGTGCGGGTTATCGGTGAGCCGGGACTCACCGCTATCACCGTCCTCGGGGCGCGTGATCCGCCGCGGGCCCAACATGTGCATGTGATAGGCGCTCGACGCATTGCTGGGGCCACCCGCGAAGGCGAAGATCACGGGCCGCCTGCGTGGATCCCGCACCCGCGATCGCAGGTAACTCGTGGTGACGAGGCGCGCCGTCGGACGGCCGGCGTCGTCCGTCAGCAGCGTCGGCTCGACAACGGCCTCATAGATGAGGCGCTGTCCGTTGAAGACGCCCTCATGCTCGCTCGTGAAGCGGCGATCGAAAGCCGGCTCGGCCGCCGCCAAAGCGCCCACGCCCAGGCTGCCCAATCCCGCGCCCAACACGGCGCGACGCGACCATCCTGCCCCGTTCACCAGCCTCTCCCTCTTACACGGTATTACGCGCTAGCCGGTTGGGGCCACACAGCATCCCTCTTGGAGCGTCGAGGAGATCAACTCGCGCTGGCAAGTTGAGGGCGAGCAGAGGCGCCTCGGTTCGTCCGAAAACGTCACATCCACCTTCGCCCGCTGTGCGCCAGGAGCTGACATCGGGTTCGCCTGCGCCGCCGCCCGCCCGCGGGCGCCGGCTAGCTCGCGGGTCGCGTTCGTGCCAACCTTCGGGCTCGCCTGGAGCCCCTCGCCATGACTTCGAAGCTCGCCGCCGATCCGCGTATTGATCCTCGCCTGAAGGTCTTGTTCGGGGCCTGGCCCGACCGCCCGCCCGCTGGCGACATCGACAGCCGCGAGGCGCTGATCGCCGAGGCCAACACGCCCGAGGCGCTGGCAGGGGAGGCGGCGATGTCGGGCCTGTTCGACGCCTGCGACAATGAGGCCAACGCCCCGTCCGCCGGCCTCTCCATCCGCCGCGACAGCTTCGTCTCGGCGCCGGACGGCAACACGATCGAGGTCGCTATCATCCGTCCACAGGGCTCTGAGACGCTGCCGGGCATCGTCTACCTCCACGGCGGCGGAATGCAGACGATGTCCTGCTTCAACGGCTTGTATCAGGCCTGGGGCCGTATCATCGCCGCCCAGGGCGTGGCCGTCGTCATGGTGGACTTCCGCAACGCCCTTCGCCCATCATCCGCGCCGGAAGTCCTGCCCTTCCCAGCAGGGCTGAACGACTGCGCGTCAGGCGTGAGGTGGGTGGCCGCCAACGCGGCCGCGCTCGGCATCGATCCCGCCCGCATCGTGGTGGCCGGCGAGAGCGGCGGCGGCAATCTCACTCTGGCGACCGGACTGAAACTCCTCCGCGACGGCGATATCGGCCTGATCCAGGGCCTCTACGCCTTTTGCCCCTATATCGCCGGCATCTGGCCGAACCCCGACAATCCCTCATCGATCGAGAACAACGGCATCCTGCTCGAACTGCACAACAACCGCGGGGCCATGGCCTACGGCATCGAAGCGCTGGAGCGGCGAGACCCGCTGGCGTGGCCGGGCTTCGCCGTCGAGGCGGACGTGAAAGGCCTTCCGCCCACCGTCATAAGCGTGAACGAGTGCGATCCCTTGCGGGACGAGGGGGTGAATTTCTACCGCCTCCTCCTGCGTGCGGGAGTCCCCGCGCGGTGTCGGCAGGTGATGGGGACGATCCATGGCACAGAGATTTTCTCGATCGGGTGTCCGGAAATCAGCCGCGACGCCGCCGCGGACCTGGCGCGCTTCGCTCGCCTCTCCAGTTCTGCGTCACAGGCCCAAGACGCCCGAGAGCCCGAGTTGGCCTCTGCCTAGCGTAGTCTTCGTCACGCCCAAACCGGCGCGCCACATAGGAGACCTGAGGCGAACCGCAGGCGACGCTTAGGGTGATCGAGGTCCGCTCCCCACCCATTGCGGATCCCTGAGAACGCCTGTTTCGCGGAAGCCCAGACTGCACCGTCGCCATGGCCCTGGGCCCCGCCGTTCGCGGGGCATGAGCGGGTGTTGTTAGCGCGAAGGGTCCGTCGTCTCCAATCTCCAGGAAATCTCCAGACGGCCTCCAAGCGCCGCTCCGGGCGTCGCGCCTAATTGACGGCCCCTCGGGCGGGAGTGGTTTCCGCCGAGCCTGGAGATTTCGCAGTCCATGTCATCGGTCGCCGCCATCCAACCCTATCCCCGCCTGGCCGCCGTGGCCGCCGCCGTGCTGGTCGCGAGCGCCGCGCCGCCGGCCTGCGCGGCGGTCAACCTGATCGTCAACGGCGGCTTCGAGACGCCGGCGACGCCGACGGGGAGCTTCACCACCTACGGCGGCGGGGCGAACCTGGGGGGCTGGACCGTGACCGGGACCAACCGTTCCGCGGCCGTGCAGACGCTCAGCAACACCTATGCGGAGGGGCCGCTGACCTTCAATTCGTTCGCCGGCCAGGCGGCGCTGGACCTCTCGGGGCAGAACAACGCCGGCCCGACCTCGGGCGTCTTCCAGACGGTGGAGACCGTCGTGGGCCAGCGCTATGACCTCAGCTTCTGGGTCGGCAACGCGGCCGGCGGCGCGGGCGGCAACTACAAGCTGCCCAGCACGGTGAACCTGCAGATCAACGACGCTCCGGTCTCGCCCTTCACCAATTCGGACGCGACCCTGAACGGGGTGAACTGGCAGCTCTTCACCACCACCTTCTGGGCGACCAGCGACCACACCTCGATCGGCTTCTTCAACGGCACGCCCTTGGGAGACGCCTACACCGGGCTCGACAACGTCAGGCTGGTCGCGGGGATCCCCGAGCCGCAGTCCTGGGCGCTGATGATCCTGGGTTTCGGCGGCGTGGGGGGGATGCTGCGCTCGCGGCGGTGGTCGCGCGGCGCCGCGGCGGTCTAGGCTGGAACGGGAGGGCGGCGGCATGGCGCATCAGGCTGACTATCTCATCGTGGGAGCCGGCGCGGTCGGGATGATCTTCGCCGACCAGCTGCTGACCGAGACGGACGCGACGATCGCCATTGTCGACCGGCGGGCCACCCCCGGCGGTCACTGGAACGAGGCCTATCCGTTCGTCCGCCTGCACCAGCCGTCGGCCTACTATGGCGCGGGGTCGCGTGCCCTGGGGTGCGACCGGATCGAGACGACCGGCTTCAACCGGGGCAACTACGAGCTCGCGTCGGGCCACGAGGTGCTGAGCTACTTCGACGGCCTGATGCGCGAGCGGTTCCTGCCGTCGGGGCGCGTGCGGTACTTCCCGATGTCCGACTATCGCGGCGATGGGACCTTCGTCTCCCGCCTGACCGGAGAGGCGCAGCGGATCGAGGTCCGCCGCAAGCTGATCGACGCGACCTATATCGACACCCAGATCCCGGCGACCCACACGCCCTCGTTCCAGGTGGCGGACGGCGTGCAGGTGGTCGGCCCGAAGGACCTGCCGAAGGCGGCGCCGGCTGAGGGCCGCTATGTGATCCTGGGCGGCGGCAAGACAGCGATGGACGTCGGCGTCTGGCTCCTGCAGTCCGGCGTGGCGGCGCAGGCCATCCGCTGGGTGATCCCGCGCGACGCCTGGCTGATCAACCGCGACACCATCCAGCCGGGCGAGGCCTTCTTCCACCGCACGGGACTGGGACAGGCCTTGCAGCTCGAGGCGTCCGCCGAGGCCGCGTCGCTCGACGACCTGTTCGCGCGCCTGGAGCGGGACGGCCAGCTCATCCGCCTGGACCCGTCCGGGCCGGCCACCATGTATCGCGGCGCGACGATCTCGCCCGGCGAGATGGAGCTGCTGAGATCGATCAAGGACGTGGTGCGAAAGGGGCGCGTGCGGCGGCTCGAGACGACCGCCATCGTGCTGGAGGAAGGCTCCGTCGCGGCCGAGCCCGGGGATCTCTATGTGGACTGCACCGCCCGCGGCATCGCTTCGCGCCCGGCGGTTCCGATCTTCGCCGGCGACAGGATCACCATCCAGGCGGTCCGCGCCAACGTGGTCAGCCTCAGCGCCGCGGTGATCGCCCACGTCGAGGCAGCCTACGGAAGCGACGCGGAGAAGAACGGCCTCTGCGTCCCGATCCCCGTGGCGACCCGGCACTCGGAATGGCCGCGGCTGATGCTGCAGGACGTCCGCAACGCCCGGCGCTGGTCGGCGGACAAGGACCTGCGCCGCTGGGTCGCCGAGCACCGGCTCTCCGGACTGGGCGTCGGGGCCGGGATGGCCGCGCCGCCCGACGAGGTGCGGCAGGCCATCCTCCAGCGGATCCGCGAGGCTCGCCCGCGCGCCGAGGCCAACCTGGCGCGCCTGGCGGGGGAGGCCGAAGGGCGCGTGCTGGAGCCGGGCGCGCGGGGCGCTGCCTAGGGTTCAGACCCAGGAGGGTCTGGCGGTCAGCGCAGTCCGCCGCTGGCGACCAGGCGTTCGCCGGTGAGCCACCTGGAATCGTTGGAGGCCAAGAAGGCGACGATGTCGGCGATGTCGTCGGGCTGGCCCGTGCGGCCGAGCGGCGTCTGGGCGACAAAGCCGGCCTCGAAGTCCGAGCCGATAATGCCCTGCGAGCGGGTCCCCTCAGTCTCGACGACGCCAGGGTTCACCGAATTGACGCGGATTCCTCGCGGGGCGAGTTCGTTGGCCAGCACGCCGGTGATGGCGTCCACCGCGCCCTTGGTGGCGGTATAGACCGCCGAGTCCGCGGGGAAGAGTTCGGTGACAGCGGAGCCGATGTTGATGACGCTGCCCCCTTCGCCCAGGTGCTTTGCGGCGGCCTGGGTGGTGAGCAAGAGGCCGAGCACATTGATGTCGAACATCCGGTGGAAATGGTCTTCGGTGATGTCGGCGAGCGGCGCGAAGGCGTAGACGCCGGAGTTGTTCACCAGGATGTCGAGGCGGCCGTAGGCGGCGATGGCGGTGTCGACGAGGCTTTTGGCGTCGGCGGGCTTGGAGACGTCCCCATGGGCCGCGACCGCCTTGCCGCCGGCGGCGGTGATGGCGGCCACCACGGTGTCGGCGCCGGACTGGCTGGAGGCATAGTTGACGACGACCGAGGCGCCTTGGGCGGCGAGAGCCTTGGCGATGCCGGCGCCGATCCCCTTGGAGGCGCCGGTGACAATGGCGACCTTGCCTTGCAGGCGCAGGCCGTTGACGGCGGCGTCGGGACGGGTGGCGGTGATCTGGTTCATGAGATCGGTTCCTTTGAGGCTGCGTTGCGAGCGGACCGAAAGCGCGCAATGAGCCGCGCATCCGTTCTATAGTTCGGATAAATGGAACTATTGAACTTGGTTTCAAGTCACCCTACCTAAATTTCATGAGGCCGTTGGCGCACCCCGCTATCGAGGACATCCAGCTGGAGGGCATCCTGCATGCGCTCTCCGATCCCGTGCGCGTGTCGATCTTCACCAACATCGCGGGCAATGCGTGCGCCCAGACCTGTTCGGCGTTCGCCGAGGTCAATGATCGGGCGATCCCCAAGTCCTCGCTGTCCCACCACTTCAGGGTCCTGCGCGAGGCGGGCCTGATCCGGTCTGAACGCCAGGGCGTGGAAATGCGCAACACCTCGCGCTGCAGCGAGATCAACGAACGCTTCCCCGGCCTGTTGCCGGCGATCATCAACGCCCACGCCTTGCAAGCGGAGCGCGCGGACTAGGCGCAAGGGAGGCGACGCGTCGTCGTTGAGTGCGGGCCCTAGCTCCCGCCGAGCATTGCCCCGCGCGCGATTCTTTCCTCATCTGGCGGGCAACGACGCTCAGCGGAGGGAGGCGCGAACCATGTTCTCGCACATCATGATCGGCACCAACGACCTGGACCGGGCCAAGGCGTTCTATGACGCGCTCCTGGGCACGCTGGGCGTTCCGCCGGGGACCGTGGACCGGCATCGCGTCTTCTACCGGACCTCGACCGGGGTGCTTGGCGTCTCGCTGCCGATCGACGGGCAGCCCGCGACCTTCGCCAACGGCGGCACGATCGGCTTCGTCTGCAGCTCCGGCGAGCAGGCCGACGCCTGGCACGCCGCCGGGGTCGCCGCGGGCGGGACGTCCATCGAGGATCCGCCGGGCGTGCGCGAGGGCGGCTTCGGCAAGCTCTATCTCGCCTACCTGCGCGACCCCGACGGGAACAAGCTCTGCGGCCTTTGCCGGATGACCTGAGCGGCTGTCACACAGCCTTGCCAAGCTGGCCGAACGCGAGGCCAAATGCCGCGCGAAAATCGGGGAAACGAAGGGGTAGGGCGATGGCTGGAGATCGGGCGGGCCAAGTCGGGTCCGGACTGACACGGCGTGGGCTGATGGGCGCGGCGGCCGGGACCGCGGCCTTCGCGCTCGCCGGACCGACGCTGGGGGCCGCCCGGCGGCTGTCGCCCAGCGACAAGGTCAACATCGCGGTGATCGGCGCGGGCGGCAAGGGCGCCGACAACATGCTGCGCCTGCTGAGCCAGAACATCGTCGCCACCGTCGACGTCGACTATGACCATGTCCGCAAGAGCCTGGTCGACAAGACCGGCGCCGTGCCCGCCTACAAGCAGCCGCTGAAGGACGCCTACGACAAGGCCGCGCGCTTCGGCGACTACCGCAAGATGTTCGATGCGCAGAAGGACATCGACGCCGTCCTGATCGCCACGCCCGACCATCATCACGCGGTGGCCGCGCGCATGGCGATGGAGCGGGGCCTGCACGTCTACGTCCAGAAGCCGCTCACCTACACCATCGAGGAGAGCCGCAAGCTGCAGGCGCTGGCCAAGGCCAACCCGAAGATGGTGACCCAGATGGGCAACCAGGGGCACTCCGGGAATGACGGGCGGCGGGTCATCGAGCTGATCCGGGCGAACGTTATCGGGCCGGTGAGGGAGGTCCACGTCTGGACCAACCGGCCGGTCTGGCCGCAGGGGGTGAACAAGCCCGAGGCCGTGCCGGCGCCCGCCAGCCTCGACTGGCAGACCTGGCTGGGGCCCGCCGACGTCGACTGGGGCTACAACCCCGACTACGGCCACTTCAACTGGCGCGGCTGGACGCCGTTCGGCTCCGGCGCGCTGGGCGACATGGGCGCGCACCTGATCGACTTCCCGTTCTGGGCGCTTGATCCCGGCCTGCCGACCCGGGTGGAGACCCGCCACACCCGCTGGCCCGGCAACCCCAGCCTCTGGGACACCGCCAAGAAGCCCGCGGTGCTGACAGGCTATCCCGAGGCGACGCTCAGCCACTACGAGTTCGGCCATGCGAAAGGCGGGCCGCTGACCATGATCTGGTACGACGGCGGCCTGGAGCCGCCGACGCCGCGCGGCTTCCCCGCCAGCCTCAAGATGAGCGGCGACGGCGGGGTGCTGTTCGTGGGCTCCAAGGGCATGCTGATGCACGAGACCTACGGCGAGAAGCCGGTGCTGATCGGCGAGGGCCTGGACGAGGCGGCCGCCAAGGTCCCGCAGACCATCCCGCGCATCCAGGGCGGCATCGGCGGCCACGAGATGAACTGGATCCGCGCGATCCGCGGCGAGGAGAAGGTCTCCTGCCCGTTCGAATACGCCTGCCGCCTGAACGAGACGATGAACCTGGGCGTGGTGGCCATGCTGGCCGACCAGGCGATCGAGTACGACGGCGCCGCCGGGCGGATCACCAACCTGCCGGACGCCAACCGCTACCTCGGCCGGCAATACCGCAAGGGATGGGAACTGTGAGCCGCCTCGGAAAAAGAGAGCCACGGAAAACACAGAAAGCGGACGGAAGGGAAACCGCCCGGGCGCCCGGAGTTGATCGTCCGATCGCGCCCTTGGCGCGATCCGCTTTGGACGGTCTACGGAGCTTCAGCCTCCGTCCGCGCTCTTTGCGTGTTTTCCGTGGCTCAAGAAACCTGATCGCCGTCGCAGCGCTTCTTCTGGTGAGCGCACCCGCCATGGCCCAGCCGAAGCCGCAGGACACCGAGCAGTGGACGCCGGTCCCGCCGGTGGTGACGCCCACGCCGGCGCCGGAGAAGCCCGAGGCGCCGCCGTCCGACGCCATCGTGCTCTTCGACGGCAAGAACCTCGATGAGTGGGTCAACACCCGCGACAAGGCGCCGGCCGGCTGGAAGGTCGCGGGCGGGGTGATGACGGTCGAGAAGAAGGCCGGCAACATCGAGACCAAGCGGAGCTTCCGCAACTACCAGCTCCACCTGGAATGGCGGGTGCCGAAGGACGTCACGGGCTCGGGGCAGGGGCGCGGCAACTCCGGCGTCTTCCTGGCGTCCACCGGACCGGGCGACGCCGGCTACGAGCTGCAGATCCTCGACAGCTACAAGAACGAGACCTACGTCAACGGCCAGGCGGGCAGCCTCTACAAGCAGTACCCGCCGCTGGCCAACGCCAGCCGCAAGCCGGGCGAATGGCAGACCTATGACGTGATCTGGACGGCGCCGGTGTTCGCCGGCGACGGGACGGTGACCTCGCCGGCGCGGGTCACCGCCTTCCACAACGGCGTGCTGATCCAGAACGACGCGGTGCTGGCCGGCGAGACGCTGTTCATCGGCAAGCCGGTCTACAAGCCCTACACGTCGGCGCCCATCAAGCTGCAGGCGCACGGTGACCCGAGCCCGCCGCTGAGCTTCCGCAACATCTGGGTCCGCGAGCTGAAGTAGGCCGCCGCCCGTCCCGAAGAGGAACCCGTGCCGAACACCCATCGCGCTTCGCGAGGCGCCACCGCGCTCGCCCTGTTGCTGACCGTGACGCCCGGCGCCGGCGCCTGGTCGCAGACCCCGCCGGCCGCCGCGCCGTCGTTCCCGCCGGGCGCCGACTATGCCGGCGTCTATGGCAGCCACGCCGAGAACGAGCGGGTAAGCGCGCTCTGCGGCGCCAACCGCAACGCCAAGGACGGCTATTTCGCCAAGCCGCTCACGCCCGACCAGACCCGCGCGCCGATCGTGAAATCCAAGGGCGGCGTCGACGTCGAGGTGGTGGCGACGCTGGACCGCTCGGTGGGCATGGCCTTCCTGCCGGACGGCGCGATGCTGATCTCGCAGCGGGCCGGCGGCCTGCGCATCGTCAGCCCCAAGGGCGTGGTCTCCGCGCCGCTGAAGGGCGCGCCGGAGATCGCAGGCGTCATGGGCACCAGCAACACCGGCCCGGTGCTGGACCGCGACTTCGCGAAGAACCGCACAGTCTACTACGGCTACACCGCCGCCCCGCCGGCCAAGGGCGAACCCTTCGCCGGCAAGATCATGAAGGCGAAGCTGTCGGCGGACGGGACCGCGCTGGAGGACGCCAAGACCATCTTCGAGCAGCCCTGGCTGACGCCGCGCCGGCTGGTGCAGGCGCGGGACGGGAGCCTGCTGATCGCCTCGGGCGAGGTGGCCTCCGGTGGCCCCAACCCGCAGTCGATGACCGACCCGCGCGGCAAGATCCTGCGGATCAACGCCGACGGCTCGATCCCGAAGGACAATCCGTTCCTGAAGACCGCCGGGGCCAATCCCGCGCTCTACGCCACGGGCTTCCGCGACATCCAGGCGGCGGGGCTCAATCCGGCGACGGGCGAGCTGTGGGTCGGCGAGAACGAGCCCATGGGCGGCGACGAGCTCAACCGCATAGAGCCGGGCGGCAACTACGGCTTCCCGGTGATCAGCTACGGCCGCCAGAACTCCGGCGCCCTGATCGACGACGGCAAGACCGCGCAGGCCGGCATGGAGCAGCCGGTCTACTTCTGGACGCCGTCGATCGCGCCGTCGGGGCTGAGCTTCTATTCCGGCAAGGCCTTCCCGGCCTGGAGGGGCGACGTGCTGGTTGGCGCCATGTCCGGCCGCCAACTCGTCCGCCTGCAGATGAAGAACGGCCGGGTGGTCGGCGAGGAGAAGCTGCTCACCGACCGCTGCAAGCGCACCAAGGACGTCCAGCAGGGCCCCGACGGCCTCATCTATGTGATCACCGACGAGAGCCCGAGCGAGGTGCTGCGGCTGTCGCCGGCGAAGAAATAGGCGCGGACGGGCCCGCTTGGCCGCCCGGCCGATGATGAGGGTTGGGCTTAGATCGCGGCCGCGCGGAACCTGGCCTGGCGCCGGGCGCGGAGGCCGGCGCCGAGGCCGCCGAAGCCGACCAGCATCAGGGCCCAGGCGGCGGGCTCGGGAACCAGCCCCACGACACCGCCGCTGGGGATCGCGCCGATGTTGCTGATCTCGAAGGCCGGCGAGCTGGACGCGATCAGCACCGCGGTGATCGCCTGGTCGAAGGTGAAGGTATAGCGCCCGTTGGCGTTGGCCGCGCTCTGGTTGCCGTTGGCCAGGTCCGCCGCGGTCGTCGCCGCCGTGAGGTCGATCCCGGAGAAGGTCTGCGAGAAGCCGCCGGCGCCGGTGAAGGTGATGCTGTTGTAGGGGTCGAGCGAGCCGACATAGAAGCTGATCTCGCTGAGCGACGGGGTGGTCAGGGTGAAGGTCTCACCGGCGCCCACGCTCAGATACTGGCTGGTGTCGAACGTCGAGGCGGAGAACGCCGGCGCGGCGCCGGAGGAATTCGTTCCGGTCTGCACGCCCGCCGTGCCGCCGGTCGTGAAGCCGGCCGGGACGCTGATCGCCGGCCCGTTGAAATCCGTAACCAGGACCTCGCCGGGGTTCAGCGCCGTCTGATAGCTCGAGAAGGAAACGAAGGTGGCGGCGTGGGCCGCGCCGGCAGCCAGGCCGGCCAAGGCGACAGCGGAGGCCGCGATCGCTCCAGATACGCTCTTCATGCAACTCATCCCCAGTTTACGCTCACCGATCCGCGCGCGGCGGAGCGCCCCCTCGGGCTGAGGATCGCGCAGATCGGGGAAGCACGAGGGGCGGGTCAGAGTTCCGTCGCGTACTGATCTTTCATGCGATGCGTGAAATCTTATGCTGAAGCTCAGCAAGAAAATTTAATAGATCCCAACAATCGCCGATCACGTTACGTGAAATGGAACAGGATAAGCTTTGCCCTGTTCTGCAGGCGAAGCTGAAGGCGCTCCCGTCCCTTTGCCTCTCGGCTTCAATCGAAGCGCTCGCCGGTCCTCAAGGTGCAAACCGCCAGCGACGCCCAAGACGCCCCCGGTTGCCCCCGCGGCCGGGGGTTTTCTTGCGCCCGCGGCGAAGCCCGCCCGCGTCCTAGCCGGGGCTGGACACCGTCGCCGGGGCCGCCGCGTCGAAGGCTTCTTCGCTCAGCGTGTTGCGCGCGATCAAAAGGGTGCAGCCGAGATGGTCGCTGAGGTAGCTGTCTGTCGATCCCGACCACCAGCGCGCCAGGAAGCCCTGGTGATGATGGGCGACCACCACCAGGTCGGCGTCGACCTCCTTGGCCACGGCGCCTATGACCGGCGCGGGCTCACCGACGACGAGCTTGGCGACCGGGCTGTATCCGCGCGCCTCCATCCACGCGACGGCGCGCGCGAGCAGGTCCTTGTAGGTGTCGATCTGCTGGGCCACGGCGCCGCCGTAGACGCCCTCGGCCAGGCGGGTTCCCGAACTCTCCGGCACGACCGCCAGCAGGACGATCTGCGAGCAGCATTGCTTGGCCAGCAAGGCGCCCTCGCGAAGCGCCCGGGCGCCCTCGGCGGTGCCGTCGTAGGCGAGCAAGATCCGTCGGTACATCGTTTCCCCTTCGATCCCCACGCTCAGCGTACACCGTTCGCTCACGGCGCCGCCACTCACGACTGCGAAGGGCCGGCGCAGAGGCGCACACAAAAGGCCCCGACCTCGCGGCCGGGGCCTTCCGTCGCAGCGTGGCGGGGGGTGCTCCGCCGCGCTACGAGACGTTCTTAAGCGATCGCCAGCTCAGTGCGGCGGCGGCGCGCCATGGCGCCGATGCCGCCCATGCCGAGGATCATCATGGCCCAGGTCGCCGGCTCCGGAATGCCGCCGCCCGTCAGCGTGGCGCCGACGTCGCCGGTCTTGACCACATCGCCGGTCACCGCGGCCACGTCGACCACGAAGAAGATATTCTTGCCGCCGACCAGGTTGGAATCCAGCGTCAGCGCGCCGGGGCCGGTCACCGTGAACTGCAGGCTCTGGACGCCCAGGCTGCCGTTGTTGGTCGGCGGGCCCAGCCACTGGATTTCGTAGCCGAAGTCGCCGAACGAAGATTCGTGGTTCGTGCCGGAAGGCTGCACGGCGTTCACGCCGAAGGTGGAGGGCAAGCCCGAGACCGTGATGGTCGGATCGCCGACGAGGCTGAAGGCTTCATCAGGCTGGCCGGCCTGGTTGAAATAGACGTTGGTCGCCAGTTCGATGTCGAAGTTCAGGGTGCCGGTGCCCTGGCCGGTGACGTCGACCGTGCCGTAGTTCGAATAGCCGCAGCCGCTCGAGCAGCCGTCGACATTCAGGACATAGGTGGTGGCGCCGGCAGCGCCGGCCGTCGTTAGCGCCGCGGTCAAGGCCGCCAGCGCGATGGCGCCGCGAAACGTCTTCATTGAAGTCCCCAATTCGAGCGGCCACACGCCGCGTTGATCCAGTCGTCATTAAGGACCTTAAAGTAATTAATCCACAACGGTGTTCTCTTGGCAGGGGAATTAAGAATTTAACACCTGATAACATCCACAAACTAGAGCAAACATTTTCGATAACAATTGAGACGTTGCCAGAATTTGGTTGGCGAGTACCGGCTCACGGGCTATCGCCGAGGTAGAGTCTAGTAAGCGACATAGGTTCTGTCGCCCTGTGGAGTGCCGCGATGAATTCGGACGTCGTCCTTGAGATCATCGCCCTGGAGAGCCGCGAAACAGGCTTCGCGCAGCTTCAGACGGTCGAATGGCGGTATGGACGGCGCTGTTCGGCCCTGCTCACCGATCTCAACCAGCGCGGCCTGCTGGCCTGGGGCCTTCCGGGCACGGTCGCGCTTTCCATGCTGGGCAGCGCCCGGGCCGCGCAACTCGCGGTCTAGTTTCCCTCCCCCAGGCGGCGATTTCCTCCGCGCGCGGCGCGCGACCGGCTAAGCTCGCCGGAACGAAGCGCCAGCGGGCGCGCTGGATTCGGTCATGAAGTCGCTTCCCAACATCCTGACCTCCATGCGCCTGGTGCTGGCGCTGTTCATGTTCGTGGCCTTCGCGGCGGCGGCGGGTGCGGTGCCGGGGCTCTCCGACCACCTGACGCCGGAGACCCAGTTCGCCCTGCAGCGCTGGGCGATCTACGCCTTCGTCATCGCCGCGGTGACCGACTTCTTCGACGGCTGGCTGGCGCGCAAGATGGATGCGGTCAGCGTCTGGGGTGCGATCCTCGACCCGATCGGCGACAAGGTGCTGGTCTGCGGGGCGATCCTGGGCCTGATGGCGCTGGGCGGCGCCCAGCCGATGGTGCTCCTGCCCGGCGGCCTGATCCTGTTCCGCGAGTTCACGGTCAGCGCGCTGCGCGAAGTGGGCGCCGGCAAGGGGGTGAAGCTGCCCGTCACCCTGCTCGCCAAGTGGAAGACCACCCTGCAGCTCGTGGCGCTGACCCTGGAGCTGGTGGTGGGCGCCTGGGGCGCCTTCCCCTTCCTGCCGCAGGAGGCGGCGATCCAGGGCCCGGTGATCATCGCCGCCCACAGCCTCTTCTGGCTCGCCACCCTGGTGACGCTGATCACCGGCGCCCAGTACTGGGAACAGACCCGCAAGGCGCTGGAGGCCTAAGCGCGCGAGGCCCTGCGGTTCAGCCGACACGCGGTCGCGGTCCCCGGAGGCTCACGCCAAGATATGGATGACACCTTGGTCTACTAGATGGAGCGTGCATGTCGCCCCATCTACTGCGGGCTGGTGAGGCGCGGCGCGCCGGCGGGCCCCAACCGCCGCCTCGCCGCGCGTCGGCCTGCATGGGCATTGTGACAAGGAGGCCTCGTGAAGGACGTCGCAGTCGTCGGCTATTGCCGAACCGGAATCGCCAAGGCCTCGCGGGGGGCGCTGAACCTGACCCACGGGATTCCGTTGGCCGCACATGTCCTGAAAGCCGCGATCGAGAGGGCGGGCGTCGAGGCCGGCGAGGTCGAGGACGTGGTCATGGGCTGCGGCCTGCCGGAAGGCTACACGGGGCACAACATCGCCCGCACCTCGGCCCTCTGGGCGGGCTTTCCCGATAGCGTCCCGGGGGTCACCATCAACCGCTATTGCGGTTCGGGTCTGACGGCGGCGTCCATCGCGGCCAACCGCATCGCGACGGGCGAGGCCGATATCGTCATCGCCGCCGGCGTCGAGAGCATCAGCCTCACGCAGAGCCACCTGAACTTCAACGGCTTCTTCTACGAGCCGCTGCAGCAGAAGATGCCGGCCGTCTGGTGGTCCATGAACCAGACCGCGGATTTCGTGGCCACGAAGTACGGCATCGAGCGCGAAGCGCTGGATCGCTATGTGGTCGAGAGTCAGGCGCGGGTCGAGGCGGCGCGGGTCGCCGGCAAGTTCGCCGAAGAGATCACACCCTTTGCGACCACCATGCAGGTGACCGACAAGGCCACGGGGGAGACGCACGCGCAGGAAGTCACGCTCGACCACGATGAAGGACCGCGGCCGGGCACCACCCTGGAGGCGCTCGCGGCGCTGAAGCCGGTGTATCCGGGCGGTACGACCACCGCCGGCAACGCCTCGCAGCTGTCCGACGGCTCCGCGGCCGCGGTGATGATGGACGCCGACCTGGCGGCCCGGCGTGGCCTGCCGATCCTGGGCCTGTTCCGCGGCATGCAGCTCGCGGCCGTGGCGCCGGAGGAGATGAGCATCGCGATCACCCCGGCGATCCGCAAGCTGATGGGTCGCCACAAGCTGCAGATGGACGACGTCGCCCTCTGGGAGCTGCACGAGGCCTATGCGGTCACCACCCTCTACAACCAGGCCCAGCTGCAGACCCCCTGGCCGATCACCAACGTCAACGGCGGCGCCATCGCGCTCGGCCATCCCTACGGCATGTCGGGCGTCCGCTATCTGGGTCAAACCCTGATGGAGCTCGGCCGGCGCGGCGGCGGAAAGGCCGTCGTCGCGGTCTGCACCGCAGGCGGCATGGCCACGGCGGCGTTGCTGGAGCGCTGAGCCCCTCGACCGCCGCATCAGGCTCCGCCTTTCCTCGTTGGAAGGACGGATTTTGGTCCGCTGAGGAGTCCGCTTGTCAGCGATCGTTCGGCCTGATACTTAATAGATCACTTAACTAATGGAGTGAGCCCCGACCGATGGCCTTGACCCTCTACTACCACCCGCTGTCGTCCTTCTGCTGGAAGACGCTGATCGCCCTCTACGAGGCCGAGCTGCCGTTCGAGGCGCGGCTGGTGAACCTGGGCGACCCGGCCGACCGGGCGGCGTTCCAGGCGGTCTGGCCGCTGGCCAAATTTCCGGTGCTGCGGGACGAGGCGCGCGGCGAGACCGTGCCGGAGTCGTCGGTCGTGATCGACTATCTGGCGCAGCACTACCCGGCGGCGCGCGGCCTGGTTCCAGCCGATCCGGACGCGGCGCGCCAGGTTCACCTGAAGGACCGGCTGATCGACAACTACATCCACCTGCCGTTTCAGCAGATCGTCGGCGAGCGCATGCGCCCGGCGGGCGACAAGGATCCCTTCGGCGTCGAGCAGAACCGCGCGAAGGTAAGCGAGGGCTATGGCCTCATTCAGCCGATGATCGAAGGGCCCTGGGCCATGGGCGAGGCCTTCACGCTCGCCGACTGCGCGGCGCTGCCGGCGCTCTACTACGCCGACTACGCCGTCAGCCTCGACGCCTGGCCGGCCTTGCGGGCCTATCTCGATCGGCTGAAGGCGCGGCCCAGCGTGGCGCGCGTGCTGGCCGAGGCGGAGCCCTGGTTCCAGTACTTCCCGCTGAAGGACGGCTGATGGCCGCCGCCTCGCAGCTCGACCTGACCTTCCACGCGCTGGCTGACCCCGCGCGCCGCGCGATGCTCGAGCGGCTGAGCCGCGGGCCGGCCTCAGTCAGCGAGCTCGCCCAGCCGCTGGCGATGTCGCTGCCGGCCGTGGTGCAGCACCTGGCGGTGCTGCAGGCGAGCGGGCTCGTCGCGTCGGAGAAGGTCGGCCGGGTGCGCACCTGCCGCATGGAACCCGCCGCCATGAGCCTTGCCGAACACTGGATCAACCAACGCCGCACCGACTGGGAAGCCCGCCTGGACCGGCTCGGCGACTACCTCAGAAAGCATCCGCAGGGAGACCCGAAATGACCGCGACCGACATCCTCGTGCGCAGCGTGGCGCACGGCACGTTCACGATCGAGCGCACCTATCCGTCGGTGACGCCGCAGCGGGTGTATGACGCCTTCGCCACCGAGGCCGGCAAGGCGGCCTGGTTCGCCGGACCGGACGAGCGCTGGGACATCGTCGAGCGGGAGTTCGACTTCCGGGTCGGCGGCCGCGAGAGCCTGAAGGGGCGCTGGAAGAGCGGCATGGTCACCCACTTCCAGGCGACCTTCTGGGACATCGTGCCCGGCGAGCGGATCGTCTACGCCTATTCCATGCACCTGGACGGGCGGATGATCTCGGTGTCGCTGGCGACCTTCGAGTTCAAGGCCGTCGGTGGCGGCGCCAAGCTGATCATGACCGAGCAGGGCGCCTTCCTCGACGGCTACGACGACTGCGGCAGCCGGGAGCGCGGGAGCCGCGAGCTCGTGGAGAAGCTGAGCGCGTACCTGGAGGGGTGAGGGCGCGCCGGCCATCGACGTCATCCCGGACGGCCGAAGAGCCGATCCGGGACCCAGGGGCGACCGCATTGCCCATCCCCCTGGGTCCCGGCTCTCCGCTTCGCTGCGGCCGGGATGACGTTCTTTTGGTAAGGGGGTTCTAGGCCAGCGCCCGGTAACTGCCGGCCCAGAAGTCCTTGTGGAGCTGGGGCGGGTCGGGGCCGTCGAAGACGCGCTGGGTGAGCAGGATGCAGGTGAGGTCGCTGGGCGCGTCCATGTACCAGGACGTGCCGAAGCCGCCGGACCAGCCGAAGGCGCCGGGCCAGAGCCCGTCCCTGGAAGGCCAGGCCATCACCGACATGCCGTAGCCCCAGCCGTGGCCGGGGGTCAGGATCTCCTCGCCGCCCTTGGCCTGGGCGGCGGTGATGTGGTTGGCGGTCATCGCCTTCACCGAGGCCTCCGACAGCATCCGGCCGCCGGCATGGCGGCCGCCCGCCAGCAGCATCCGCGAGAAGGCCAGGAGGTCGTCGACCGTCGAGACCAGCCCTGAATCGCCCTCCGGGAACTTCGGCGGATGGGCGTAGCGGCTCCTGGGGCCGGAGACGTCGAAGAGGTCGAGCTTGCCGTTGTTCGGCATGTAGCCGGTCGAGAGGCGGTCGGACTTCTCAGGCGGGACGCCGAAGCCGGTGTCCTTCATGCCGAGCGGGCCGGTGATCCGTTCACGGACGAAGACGTCGAAGGGCTTGCCGGAAGCCCGCGCCACCAGGGCGCCCTGCACGTCCGAGCCGGTGGTGTAGAGCCACTGTTCGCCCGGCTGGGCCATCAGCGGCAGGGTCCCCAGGCGCTTGAGCCACTCGTCCAGGCCGTAGGGCATCTCGGGGTTGGGCATGCCGAAGCCGCAGATGCCGAGCCCGGCGATCGCCTTGTTGATCGGCAGCTTGTCGTCGAAGCTGATCCCCCAGCCGAGGCGGAAGGTGAGCGCATCCTCGACGGTGATCGGCCGGTGCGCCGGGACGGTGTCGTCGAGCGCGGCGTCCAGGCGCTTCAGCACCCGGCGGTCGGCGAGCTCGGGCAGCAGGCGGTCGACGGGCTCGTCGAGCCTGAGCTTGTCCTCGTCGACCAGCATCATGACCGCGGCCGCGGTCACCAGCTTGGTCATCGAGGCGATGCGGAAGATCGTGTCGCGCTGCATCGGCGGGCCATCGATGGCCTTGGCGCCCAGGACGATCGCCTGCGTCTCGCCGCCGCGGTCGAGCAGGGCCACGAGGCCGGGCGCGGAGCCCTTCGCCACGTGCTGCTGCAGGGTGGTCCTGAGGCCGGCGAGGCCCTGTGCGTTGAGCATCCTGCGTCCTTTCGCTTGCGCCACGCTCCGGTCGGGAAGGGTCGCGGCCGCGGCGGCCATCAGCGCCATCGCCAGGCGGCGGTTCGGTCCGGTCTCGATCATCGCGCCGCGTCCCTCGGAGGTTCCGAGCCTAGGACGTATCAGCGGGGCGCGATCCGACATCGCCGGCTCAGCACTCCGCCAGATTGACCGCCAGGCCGCCGAGCGAGGTCTCCTTGTAGACGTGGCTCATGTCGTCGCCGGTGCGCTTCATGGTGGCGATCACCTTGTCGAGGCTGACCGAGTGCTGGCCATCGCCAAGCAGGGCCAGGCGGCTGGCGTCGATCGCCTTCACCGCGCCCATGGCGTTGCGCTCGATGCAGGGAATCTGCACCAGGCCGCCGATCGGGTCGCAGGTGAGGCCCAGATTGTGCTCCATGCCGATCTCGGCGGCGTTCTCGATCTGGGCGTTGGTCGCGCCGAGCGCGGCGGTCAGCCCGGCGGCGGCCATGGAGCAGGCGACGCCCACCTCGCCCTGGCAGCCGACCTCGGCGCCGGAGATCGAGGCGTTCTTCTTGTAGAGCGCGCCGATGGCCGCGGCGGTGAGCAGGAAGGTGCGCCGCCCCTCCGCCGTGCCGTTGTGGAAGCGGTCGTAGTAGCGCAGCACCGCCGGCACGAGGCCCGCCGCGCCGTTGGTCGGAGCCGTCACGACACGCCCGCCGGCCGCGTTCTCCTCGTTCACGGCCAGGGCCCAGAGGTTCACCCAGTCCAGCGCCGCCAGCGGGTCGGCGATGCGCTTGTCGGCGTCGCACATCAGGCTCTGGTGAACCTGGAAGGCGCGGCGCTGCACCTTCAGGCCCCCGGGCAGGATGCCGTCGGTGCGCATGCCGCGGTCGATGCAGGCGTACATGGCGCCGGCGATCTCATCGAGGCCGGCGTCGATCTCGGCGTCGCTGCGCCGCGCGCGCTCGTTGGCGCGCATCAGCTCGGCGATGGTCAGGCCCGCTTTCGCCGCCAGCGCCAGCAGTTCCTCGCCCGAGTCGAACGGGTAGGGGACCTCGACCAGGGCGCCGGCCTCGGGCGGGGTGTTGCGGCCCATCTCGTCCTCGTCGCGCACGAAGCCGCCGCCGATGGAGAAGTAGGTGCGCTCGCCCAGGGCCTCGCCAGCGGCGTCGAAGGCGGTGAACTTCAGGCCGTTGGGATGCTGCGGCAGGCGGGTGCGGCCTTCCCAGAGGAGGTCGGTGGCCTCGTCGAAGGCGATCTTGCGGCGGCCTGCGAGGTTCAGCTTTCCGGCGGAGCGGACCTGCCCGATCACGCGGTCGGCCTCGTCGGGATCGAGGCCGCGCGGCTCGAAGCCGGCCAGGCCCAGGATCACCGCGCGGTCGGTGGCGTGGCCGCGGCCGGTGAGCGCCAGGGAGGCGTAGAGGGTGACGACGACCCGCGTCGTGCGGTCCGTCCGCTCGCCCAGCCAGCCTAGGAAGCGGTGGGCGGCGGTCATCGGGCCCATGGTGTGGGAGCTGGAGGGACCGATCCCCAGCTTGAAGAGGTCGAAGGCGCTGACGTTCATGGGCGCTGTGTAGCAGATGCCCCCCCGGCGCGAAGCGCGATGAGGGAAGGCCTTTCGTCAGCTCATCGCCGGGGCGGGGCCGGGCGGGTCGGGGGGCAGGGGGATGAACTCCTGGTCGTCGGCGTCGGGGAGCTTCATGCGGCCGGCGCGCCAGTCGGCCTTGGCCTGGGCGATGCGCTCCTGGGATGAGGCCACGAAGTTCCACTCGATGAACCGTTCGCCCACCGGCTCGCCGCCCAGCAGCATGACGATGGCGTCAGTCATGGCCGTGAAGAGCACCGATTGGCCGGGCGTCAGGATCGCCATCTGGCCGGCGTTGATCTGCCGGCCGTCCACCTCGACGACGCCTTGGGCGACGTAGGCGGCGCGTTCGGAATATTCGGGCGCGATGTCGGCCTGGCCGCCGGCCTTCAGCGCCCAGTGGACGTAGAACATCGGCGAGTGGGTCTTCACCTTGGCCTCGGCGCCGAAGGCCTTGCCGGCGATCAGCCGCGCCCAGAGCTTGCCGTCCGGGCTTTCGTAGGTGGGCAGGTCATCGACACCGTGATGGGCGAAGGCCGGATCGGTCTCCTCCGCCTCGGTGGGCAGCGCCACCCAGGCCTGGATGCCGTGCATCGTCCCGCCGTGGGCGCGCAGGTCCTCGAAGCGTTCCGAATGGGTGATGCCTGAGCCCGCGGTCATCCAGTTGACCTCGCCGGGATAGATCACCTCGGTCGTACCCACGCTGTCGCGGTGGGTCATGGAGCCTTCGAAGAGGTAGGAGACGGTCGAAAGGCCAATGTGCGGATGCGGGCGCACGTCGACGTTGCGCGGAAAGCCGGGCTGGAAGGCCGCGGGGCCCATGTGGTCGAAGAAGATGAACGGGCCGACCATGCGGTGCGAATGGAACGGCAGCACGCGGCCGACCTCGAACCCGCCGAGATCCTTGCGCCGCTGGTCGATGACGAGGTCGATCATGGCTACCTCCCCCGCGGAGCGGCGGGAGGGGGACCGCTCGCCGAAGAGCGAGCGGTGGAGGGGGCGAGCGGCCGGCGGTGCGTTTCGGTCATCCTAAGCTCCTTCGATGGGGCTTGCCCCCTCCACCATCGGCTCTTCCCCCGGCCCAAGGCCGGGGTCGGCCGACGGTCCCCCTCCCGCCGCTTTGCGGGGGAGGTGAGGTTTTCAGCCTTGCGCGCTCACATAGGGGCTGATCAAGCCCAGGGGTGCCGCGGTGGTGTTTTTCACCGAGCGGATGACGATGCGGCTTTCGATGTTGGAGACCAGGCCGAGGCTCAGGATGCGGTCGCGCAGGAACTCGTCGAAGGCGTGCATGTCGCGGGTCACCACCCGCAGCTCGTAGTCGGCCGAGCCGGTGACGGTGGCGCACTGCACCACTTCGGAGAGCTTGGTGATCGCGGTCTCGAAGGCGTCGAGGTTGTCGCGGGTCGGCAGGCTGAGCTTGACCGTGCAATAGACCTCGAAGCCCAGGCCCAGCTTCTCGCGGTCGAGGATGGTCACCCGGCGCTGGATGACGCCCGCGTCCTCCAGGCGCTTGATCCGCCGCCAGCACGGGCTGGAGGACAGGCCGACCCGCTCGGCGATCTCGGCGACCGAGAGGCCCGCGTCATGCTGGATGAGGTCGAGTATCTTGGCATCGACGGCGTCCAGGACCTCAGACAAGTTTTCCTCCCCCAGTGGCGCCTTATCGGCTCGGTTCGTGCCCCGGAACCCACCAGCGGGGGCACGCTTTTGGCAAGCAATTGCGGTGATCTTATATGATCTTCTAAAGCCCGCGCGAGGGGCTGAAGGAAGAAAATTGCGACGCGGCGCGACGAAGTGACATTCGACGGCACGTTTCTGCTCCTGCCTCGCCCAATTTCCGACCTCAACCGCCCACCGCCCCCGATTCTGCCCCCAACCTTCCCAGAGGGACCGGCCATGAAGACGCTGAAGAACAGTCGGCCTCTTAGCCTGCACATCCCCGAGCCGCGCTTCCGGCCGGGCGAGACGCCGGACTTTTCGAACCTCGCCATCGCCGAGGCGGGCGCGACGCGCCGGCCGCCGGTGGACACCGAGCCTAAGGACATGCGCGAGCTGGCCTATGGCCTGGTACGGGTGCTGAACAAGGACGGCGAGGCGGTCGGCCCCTGGAAGCCGGACATCGACGTCGAGACCATGAAGCGCGGCCTGCGCACCATGATGCTGACGCGGGTCTACGACGACCGGATGTACCGGGCCCAGCGCCAGGGCAAGACCAGCTTCTACATGAAGTGCACCGGCGAGGAGGCGGTCTCGATCGCCCAGGCCATGGTGCTGAACCACGACGACATGTGCTTCCCGACCTATCGCCAGCAGGGGATCCTGCTCGCCCGCGGCTACCCGATGGTCGAGATGATGAACCAGGTCTATTCCAACTCGCTCGACCCGATGAAGGGCCGCCAGCTGCCGGTGATGTACTCGTCCAAGGCGGACGGCTTCTTCACGATCTCGGGCAACCTCGGCACCCAGTTCACGCAAGCCGTCGGCTGGGCCATGGCCTCGGCGCTGAACGGCGACGACCGGATCGCCAGCGGCTACATCGGCGACGGCTCGACCGCCGAGGGCGACTTCCACCACGCGCTGACCTTCGCTTCGGTCTACCGCGCGCCGGTGATCCTCAACATTGTCAACAACCAGTGGGCCATCTCGTCCTTCCAGGGCATCGCCGGCGGGGAAGAGGCGCCCTTCGCCTCGCGGGCCATCGGCTACAACCTGCCGTCGCTCAGGGTCGACGGGAACGACTTCCTGGCGGTCTACGCCGCGACCCAATGGGCCGTGGAGCGGGCGCGGTCGAACCTGGGCGCGACCGTGATCGAGCACTTCACCTACCGCGCCGAAGGCCACTCGACGTCGGACGACCCGACCCGCTACCGCCCGGCCGAGGAGGCCAGGCTCTGGCCGCTGGGCGACCCCATCGAGCGGTTGAAGGGCCACCTGATCGCGCTCGGCCAATGGTCGGACGACCAGCAGCAGGCGCTGCACGAGGAGCTGGTCGAGGAGGTCCGCGCGGCCGGCAAGGAAAGCGAGGCGCACGGCACGCTGCACGCCGGCGATCGGCCAAGCATCAAGACCATGTTCGAGGACGTCTATAAGGAGATGGACTGGCGCCTGATCCGGCAGCGGCAGGAGCTCGGGGTCTGACCATGAACAAGCCTGTCACCAAGCCCGCCACGCCGCTCGTCGACCTGGGCGAGACGACCAAGATGAACATGATCCAGGCCATCAACTCGGCCATGGACGTGATGCTGGGGCGCGACCCCAACGTGCTCGTGTTCGGCGAGGACGTCGGCTACTTCGGCGGCGTCTTCCGCGCCACCGAGGGCCTGCAGAAGAAGCACGGCCTGAACCGCTGCTTCGACACGCCGATCGCCGAGGCCGGCCTGATCGGCACCGCCATCGGCATGGCCGCCTACGGCATGCGGCCCTGCGTCGAGATCCAGTTCGCCGACTACATCTATCCCGGCTACGACCAGATCGTCTCGGAAGCGGCGCGCCTGCGCTACCGCTCGGCCGGCGACTTCTGGTGCCCGATGACCATCCGCACGCCCTACGGCGGCGGCATCTTCGGCGGGCAGACCCACAGCCAGAGCCCGGAGGCGCTGTTCACCCACGTGGCCGGCATCAAGACGGTGATCCCGTCGACGCCCTACGACGCCAAGGGCCTCCTGATCGCGGCCATCGAGGACGACGACCCGGTGGTGATCTTCGAGCCCAAGCGGCTCTACAACGGCCCCTTCGACGGCAATCCGGACAACCCGGTGACGCCCTGGCAGAAGATCGAGGACAACAATGTCCCGGTCGGCCACTACACGGTGCCGCTCGGCAAGGCGCGGATCGCGCGCGCGGGCTCGGAGGTCACGGTGCTGGCCTACGGCACCATGGTGCACGTGGCGATCGCGGCGGCGGAGGCGGTTGGCGTCGACGCCGAGGTGGTCGACCTCCGCACCCTGTCGCCGGTGGACATCGACGCGATCTCGGCTTCCGTGAAGAAGACCGGGCGCTGCGTGATCGTGCACGAGGCGACGCGGACCTCGGGCTTCGGGGCCGAGCTGTCGGCCCTGGTGCAGGAGGCGTGCTTCTATCAGCTTGAGTCGCCGATCGAGCGGGTGACCGGCTGGGACACGCCCTATCCGCACGCCTTCGAATGGGAATACTTCCCCGGGCAGAAGCGCGTGGCTAAGGCGCTCAAGCGCGTGATGGAGGCTTAAGGACCCGTGGGACGTTTCGTCTTCAAGCTGCCCGACCTGGGCGAAGGCACCGCCGAGGCCGAGATCGTGGCCTGGCACGCCAAGGTGGGCGACATCGTGGGCGAGGACGCCCCGCTGGTCGACATGCTGACCGACAAGGCGACGGTGGAGATGACCTCGCCGGTGGCCGGCAAGCTGATTGAGGTGGCGGGCGTCGCGGGCGACATGGCCGCGGTCGGCAGCGCCATCGCGGTGTTCGAGGTCGAGGGCGCGGGCAACGCCAAGGCTGAAGCCGCCGCCCCGCCGCCCGCGCCGGCGCACCAGCCGGTTCCGGATGTGGCGGAAGTCGAGCAGACGCCGCCGCCCGCGCCGGCTCCCGAGCCGAAAGCCGCGCCGCAGCCGGCTCCGGTCGCCACGGCGCCGCGCGCGATCCCGAGCCGCGTCGAGGGCGAAAAGCCGCTCGCCTCGCCCGCCGTCCGCCGCCGGGCGGAAGACTTAGGGATCAAGCTCGGCCACGTCGCGGGCTCCGGCCCCGCAGGGCGGATCACCCACGAGGACCTCGACGCCTTCATCGCCTCGGGCGGCGGGTCGGGCGCCCCGCGCGCCCCCGGCCTCGCCAAGCGCACGGCGGTCGAGGAGGTGAAGGTCATCGGCATGCGCCGGGCCATCGCCAAGCAGATGCAGGAAAGCAAGCGCCGCATCCCGCACTTCGCCTATGTGGAAGAGGTGGACATGACGGAGCTCGAAGAGCTGCGCGTGCACCTGAACGCCACCAAGCGCGCCGACCAGCCGAAGCTGACCATGCTGCCGTTCATGATGCGGGCGCTGGTGCGGGTGCTGCCGGACTATCCGCAGATCAACGCGCGCTTCGACGACGAAGCGGGCGTCGTCCATCGCTATGCGCCCGTCCACATCGGCATCGCCACCCAGACCTCGAACGGGCTGGTGGTGCCGGTGGTCCGCCACGCCGAGACGCTGGACGTCTGGGCCTCGGCCACGGAGGTCGCCCGGGTCGCCGAGATCGCGCGCTCCGGCAAGGGGTCGAAGGAGGAGCTCTCCGGCTCGACCATCACCATCACCTCGCTGGGCCCGCTCGGCGGCATCGCCACCACGCCGGTGATCAACCACCCCGAGGTGGGCATCATCGGCCCGAACAAGATCGTCGACCGCCCGGTGATCCGCCACGGCCAGATCGCCGTGCGCAAGATGATGAACCTGTCGTCGTCCTTCGATCACCGGGTCGTGGACGGCTATGACGCGGCGGAGTTCATCCAGCGGGTGAAGGCCATGCTGGAACACCCCGCAACCCTGTTCATGGACTAGTCCTGTGGCCGAGACGATCACCACCCGCCTCTTGATCCTGGGCGGCGGACCGGGCGGCTATGTCGCCGCGATCCGCGCCGGCCAGCTCGGCATCGAGACGGTGCTGGTGGAGGGCGACCGGCTGGGCGGCACCTGCCTGATCCGCGGCTGCATCCCCTCCAAGGCGCTGATCCACGTGGCGTCGAAGTTCGAGGGCATGGTGGAGGCCGCGCACGGCGGCAAGGACGGCATCTCGCTGGGCGCCGCGCCGAAGCTCGACATGGGCCGGACGGTGGCCTGGAAGGAGACCGTGGTCGACAAGCTGAACGGCGGGGTCACCGCGCTGCTGAAGCGCGCCAAGACCCGCGTCATTTCGGGGTGGGGACGCTTTACGGATGCCAAGACCTGCCACGTCGAGACCGCCGACGGGCCGGTGACCATCAAGGCGGAGACGGTGATCCTGGCCGCGGGCTCGGTGGCCTCCGCCCTGCCGCACATCCCGTTTGGCGGCGACGTGATCTCGTCGACCGAGGCGCTGGACCTGACGACTTTGCCCAAGCGGCTGGCGGTGATCGGGGCGGGCTACATCGGCCTCGAGCTCGGCTCGGCGTTCCGCAAGTTCGGTTGCGACGTGACGGTGGTCGAGGCGCTGGACCGCATCCTGCCGCTCTACGACGAGCCGCTGACCAAGCCGGTGAAGGCCTGGCTGGAGAAGGCCGGCGTCACCCTGCACCTGTCGGCCAAGGCGACCGAGTGGGGGAAGGGCGAGCTCACCGTCGAGCAGGACGGCAAGACGCTGAAGATCCCCGCCGACAAGCTCCTGGTCACCGTCGGGCGCAAGCCCCGCACCGAGGGCTGGGGCCTGGAGGAGATGGGCGTCGACATGGCCGGGCCCTTCGTGAAGGTGAACGAGCGCATGCAGACCTCGATGAGCGGCGTCTACGCCATCGGCGACCTCGTCGGCGAGCCCATGCTGGAGCACAAGGCCGCCGCCCAGGCCCATGTCGCCGTCGAGGTGATCGCCGGCCAGAACCGCACCTTCGATCCCGCGACCATCGCGGCGGTCTGCTTCACCGAGCCGGAGATCGTCTCGGCGGGCCTGCTGCCCAAGGAGGCCGAGGCGGCCGGCCACGATCCGATGAGCGCCATCTTCCCCTTCTCGGCCAACGGCCGCGCGCTTTCCATGGAGGCCGGCGACACCGGCGGCTTCGTGCGCGTGGTGGCGCGGAAGTCCGACCATCGTGTGGTGGGGCTGCAGGCGGTCGGCGCCCACGTCTCCGAACTCTCCGGCGAGTTCGCCATGTCCATCGAAATGGGCGCGCGCCTGGAAGACTTCGCCGGGACCATCCACGTGCATCCGACGTTGTCGGAGACGGTGCATGAAGCGGCGCTAAGGGCGCTGGGGCACGCGGTGCATATTTAGGGGCGGCTGCACCGGGCCGGCTATATTGCGTTGGCCATCGCGGCCACGACCGCCACTATGAGGAAGACTGAACAGAGCGCCCCGACGCCTCCGACCAGGAACTTGCGCCGCCTGAAATCGGCAACCGTCCTGGACAGAGAATAGGAGGCTACGCCGATGAAGCAGAAGGCGATCACCCAGGACACCCGCACGCCGAAAATCTCAGACTCGATCATTTGATCTTCCCGTCCTTCGTCTCCGCGCGTGGCGTGTTCAGGACGCCGCAAACGGTGCGCTGAAAATCCTCGTAGGCTTCGCGCTCGTCTTCGGTGAGGGTCTTGCCTTCCTGATCGGAGGACTTGCCACTCATGCCGTTCGAGGTTCGTGTAACGAAGCTTAGGAAGCAAAAAGTTTACCGCAGAACGCCGGGCGACGCCAAACTCACCCGCCAGCACGCGAAGCAAGTCGGCGAACTTGTGGTGGCTTGGAACCGCCTTCAATCGACGCTCTTCCAGCTATTCTGGACGCTGCTGGCGCGAGACAATCACGCTCTCGCACATGGCATTTGGCATTGCATCCAAAGCGACAAGACCCAGCGCGAAATGCTGTTGGCGACGATCAAGGGGACGCGTGCCAAGGGAGAAAAAATGCGGGGCCATTTAGAATGGATCGTCAAAAAGACCGGCGAGCTAAGCCCCTACCGGAACGATGCCGCGCATACGGGCATCTTCTTCGCCTACCTACCGGACGGCCAAGGCGTAGTTCCAGATCTGATTGCATCGCGGAGAAACGCACTCGACCGACTGCTCAAAACCCCAGTCGACAGCTATTGGCGCATCGTGCGCGGCGATCTCGTCGCTCTGAATGCATTCGCGACCGCCATCTGGTCGCGTATCACCTTTCCCGACGAGATGACGCACGGTCCATTGCCGTCCAGACCTCGGTTGCGCGCTGCTCCAGAGAAAAATGCAAAAGGTGGCCCGGCGACTCGGCTTCGACGGAAAGCGCTGCCGAAATCCGCGCCTTCACCACTGAAACCGTAGCAGTGAATTCAGGCAACTCGATCCGCCGCAGCGCGTAGTCCCCCCATCGCCAACCCAACAGGACCCGCGCCATGGCCCTCACCGGACGCTGCCATTGCGGTCGCAACGCCTTCGAGGTGGACGGCGAGCTGCCGAAAAAGTTGACCCGCTGCACCTGCTCGTTCTGCTCGAAGCGGGGGCATCTCTACGCCTACTATCCGCCGGAGAGGTTCAAGGTGACCGAGGCGCTGAGCGACGCGGTCTACCGGTGGAACACCAGGCAGGTGGCGAACCACTTCTGCAGCGCCTGCGGCTGCGACCTCTATGCGGACAGCCCGGACTTCCAGCGCGACCGATCGTGGGACGGCAAGACGCAGCGCATCGCCGTAAACGCGCGGCTGTTCGACGACTTCGAGGCCGCCGACTGGCCGGTGACGGTGATCGACGGGAGGCGCCTGTGGTGAGGCGTAGGCGGGCTAGGCCGGCTTGGTGGGCGCCGCGTTCAGGAGCTGCGAGACCGCGGTAACCAGCTGCGCGGCGGCGAACGGCTTGGTGAGCAAGACGCTGTTGGGGACGCCGTTCACGGGCCATTCGTTGTCCGCGAAGCCGGTCATGTAGATCACGGGAATGTCTGGGTTGAGCTCCCGGGCGCGCTTGGCGATGTCCCAGCCGGTCACCTTCGACCCGAGGTTGATGTCCGTGACGAGCGCGCTGAAGGAGGCCCCTTCGGCTTCCAGCAGCGCAATGGCTTCGGCCGGCTTCGAGGCCGCCGTCGTGGCGAAGCCGCCGTCTTCGAGCGCGTCCTGGAGCGTGGGGTGGATGAGCGTCTCATCGTCCACGATCAGCACAGTTATGGCGTCGGCCATCCTCTTCCCCCTCGAAGCGCGCGCACCTCGAAGTGGCATCAACGCGGGGGCAAGATCAGCGTTCTCCGATTTTCGAAATTAAATCAGGGTTTCAGCTCGAGAGCTGCAAAGTGTTGCCTTCCCGACACTGCACGCATTGGTCGATGGACGGCTGCGGCGCCCTACTTGAGCGCCGCCCGCACCCCGTCGAAGAAGGCGTACCGCGCCGCGCTCAGCTCCTTGCCGGTGGCGTGCGGCCAGGCGGCGTTCTGGACGATGATCAGGTGCTCGTCTTTGAAGGTGGTCACCGACTGGCCGAAGATGCCGACCGCCTCGTAGGAGCCGTTGGGGCGGATCCACCAGAAGTAGCCGTAGCCGCCGGGGGGCGGCGTGCCGTTGTCGATCTCCACCTTGGTGGCGTCGGCGACCCACCAGGGCGGGACGATTTGCTTGCCGTTCGCCACGCCGCCGCCGGCGATGAACAGGCCCACGCGGGCGTAGTCGCGCAGGGTCATGGAGATGCAGCAGCCGCCGCGTTCCTGGCCGCCGGGATCGAGCATCCAGATGGCGTCCTGGCCCATGCCGTAGGGCTTCCAGATCTTTTCAGAGGCGTACTGCGCCAGGGTCTCGCCGGTCGCCTTGGAGACCAGCACGCCCACCAGGTCCGTCTCGCCGGTGTTGTAGTTGAACTTGGTCCCCGGTTCGTTGGCGCGCGGCAGCTTGCGCAGGTAGCTGACCATCGGGTTGACGCCCGGCTCCAGCACCGAATTGCCGGCCTGGGCCACGTCGGACTTCGGGTCGGTGTAGTCCTCGTTCCACTTCACGCCGGAGCTCATCATCAGCATCTGGCGGACGGTGACGCCCTCGTAGGCCGAGCCCTTCAGCTCGGGGATGTAGTCGGTGACGGGGGCGTTGATGCTCTTGATCTTGCCGTCCTGGATGGCCGCGCCGACCAGGGTCGAGGTCACCGACTTGGCGACTGAGAACGACGTCCAGCGGTCGGTGGGTTTGCGGCCGAGCGCGTACTTCTCCATGACGATCTTGCCGTCCTTCAGGACCAGCAGGCCGGAGACGCGGTAGGCCTTCATGTACTCGGCCGTCGTCCAGGTCTTGCCCTGGTAGGTGAAGGTGGGGTCGATCTGTTTCGCGGCCTTGGGCAGCGGGTGGACCTTGGTCCCGCGCTTGATGGTGTGGGTCTTGTAGATCTTCTCGATGGTCCGGTAGCCGGTCGCCTGCTGCTGCGGCGACCAGGTGAGGATCGAGGCGATCGGCTGCGGCTTCGACGCATCCAGCGCGACCTGCGCGTGGGCGGCGCCCGCCGCCAGGGCCAGCACGGCCGCCAATCCAACGATCTTACGCATATCTCGTCTCCCCAGACTTTGGGCGAAGGTAGAGCGCGTTCCGCGACGGACGGCAACGGCTGCCGCGCGGCGGCGGTCTTCACCACCAAGTACACCAAGGACACCAAGAGGCCCGGGCTCGTTCATCTCTATCGACTTGGTGAACTTGGTGATCTTGGTGGTTCAGGGAGACATCGCCGCTGCGCGGCATTCGGGTTTCACTTTCCGCGATCAGGCGTTAGGCAGCCGTATGGCCGAGTTCGATTTCGATGCGGTGGTCGTGGGGGCGGGCGCCGTGGGGCTGGCCTGCGGCTATGCGCTGGCCAGGCGCGGCCTGACGGTCGCGGTGCTGGAGCGCGAGGCGGCGATCGGCCAGGGCGTCTCGTCGCGCAATTCCGAGGTGATCCACGGCGGGCTCTACTATCCGACCGGCTCGCTGAAGGCGCGGCTGTGCGTGGCCGGCCGGCGCGCGCTCTACGCCTTCCTGGAAGCCCACCACGTGGACTTCGACCGCTGCGGCAAGATCGTGGTCGCTACGACGACCGACGAGGTGGGCCGCCTCGACGCGATCCTCGAGCAGGCGGTGACCAACGGCGTCGAGGGCATGGCGCGGCTGACCAAGGCCGAAGCCTTGGCGCTGGAGCCGGAGCTGAAGTGCGAAGGCGCGCTGATCTCGCCGCAGAGCGGGGTGTTCGACAGCCACGGCTACATGCTGGCCCTGCAGGGCGAGATCGAGTCCGCCGGCGGGGCGGTGGTGCTCTCGACGCCGTTCGAGGGCGCGGCGGCGCTGGCCGGCGGCGGCTTCAAGGTGCGGGCCGGCGGCGAGGAACCGGCGGAGCTCACCTGCCGCTACCTGGTCACCGCGCCGGGGCTGTCGGCGCAGGACGTGGCCGCGCAGATCGAGGGCTTCCCGAAGGCGAAGATCCCCAAGGGGCACTACGGCAAGGGGATGTACTTCCGGCTGACCGGCAAGGCGCCCTTCAGCCACCTCATCTATCCGCCGCCGATCCACGGGGCGCTCGGCACCCACTATCGCCGCGACCTAGGGGGGCAGGCGGTGTTCGGGCCGGACCTGACCTATGTCGAGGCGCTGGACTACAGCGTCGATCCGGCCGCCGAGCCGGCCTTCGCAAAGTACATCCGCAAGTTCTGGCCGGGATTGCCCGACGGCGCGCTGACCCCCGACTACGCTGGAATTCGGCCGAAGCTGCACGGGCCGGACGAGCCGCAGCCGGACTTCCAGCTCGACGGCGCGGAGGCGCACGGGCTGCCCGGCCTGATGGCGCTGTTCGGGATCGAGAGCCCGGGGCTCACGTCCTCGCTGGCGATCGGCGAGGAGGTGGCGGGACGGCTGGGGTTGTAACCGCCCCTGTCATCCCGGAAAGCGCGCAGCGCTTGTCCGGGACCCATGAACACGACGCTCTCAAACCAGGCGCTGACCCTCGGCGCATATGGGTCCCGGTCTTCGCGTGCCGCGAAACCGGGATGACAGTGGAGGGGTGGCCTTGCACACCTCGTCCTGTGGCGTCAGATGAGACCGCGTTCGAGGGGATTCCATCACATGGCGTTGCGACTGCTTGCGTTCCTGGCTGCGGCCGCCCTGGCCGCGACAACGGTCGCCGCCCAGACACCCGCACCGCCCTACAATCCCCTTGAGACCTTCGCGCCGCTGACGTTGCCGCAGCCGGCGACGGCGCTGCGCACCGGGGCGGGGACGCCGGGGCCGGCGTACTGGCAGAACCGCGTCGACTATTCGATCGATGCGAAGATCGACACCAAGGCCCACGTGCTGAGCGCCGAGGAGACGATCACCTACACGAACAACAGCCCCGACGCGCTGCCGTTCCTGTGGCTGCAGCTCGACCAGAACCTCTACCGCAAGGAGAGCCGCGGCTACGCGATGTCCGGCGGGCGGCGGATCGACCCGGCGCAGTCGACGAGCGGCTACGAGATCGAGGCGGTGAGCGTGGACCGCGGCGGACGGCCGGTTTCGGCGCCGTTCGTGGTCAGCGACACGCGCATGCGCGTCGACCTGCCGGCGGCGGTGAAGGCCGGTGGCGGCCAGGTGAAGCTGCGCATCCGCTACCACTATCTGGTGCCCGGCCTGTTCGGCGGGCGCACGGCCTGGAACACCAACAAGAACGGCGACATCTACGACATCGCCCAGTGGTATCCGCGGCTTGCGGTCTATGACGACCAGCGCGGCTGGGACACGCTGCCGTACCTCGCGAACGAGTTCTACCTGGAATACGGCGCGTTCGACTATTCGGTGACCGTGCCGGCCGACATGATCGTCGCGGGCTCCGGCGCGCTGACCAACCCGCAGGAGGTGCTGACGGCCGAGCAGCGCGCCCGCTTCGAGCGCGCGCGGGCCAGCGACAAGACCGTGCTGATCCGCACGCCGGAGGAGGTGGTGGCCACGCCCGCGCCGGGCGGCGCGACCAAGACCTGGCGCTTCCACATGGAGAACACCCGCGACGTGGCCTTCACGGCCAGCCGCGCCTTCGTCTGGGACGCCGCCCGGATCAACCTGCCCGACGGCAAGACGGCGATGGCGCAGTCGGTCTATCCGCCGGAGAGCGTCGGCGAGAACGCCTGGAGCCGCTCGACCGAATACATGAAGGACGCCGTCGAGCGCTTCTCCAAGCGCTGGTATCCGTACCCCTGGCCCAACGCGATCAACGTGGCGGGGCCGGCGACCGGCATGGAATATCCGGGCATCGTCTTCGACGGCATCACCGACAAGGCCAAGACGCTGTTCTTCATCAGCGCCCACGAGATCGGCCACGGCTGGTTCCCGATGATCGTCGGCTCCGACGAGCGCCGCGACGCCTGGATGGACGAGGGCATCAACACCTTCATCGACGTCTACGAATCCGACGACTTCGCCGGCGGGTTGTATGGGCCCAAGCGCGACGGCGAGTATGCGCCGGGGCCGGAGACGCCCGGCGACCAGATCGCGGCCCTGCTGAACGACGCGGAAGCGCCGGTGATCATGAGCCGCGCCGACACGGTGCGCGAGAAGTACCGCCACCCGGTGACCTACTTCAAAGCCGCGTTCGGGCTGACCCTGCTGCGCGAGGACATCCTGGGGCCGGAGCGGTTCGACCCGGCGTTCCGCAAGTACATCGCCGACTGGGCGTTCAAGCATCCCAAGCCCAGCGACTTCTTCCGGGCGATGGAGAGCGCCGGGGGCGAGGACCTGTCGTGGTTCTGGCGTGGCTATTTCCTGAACAACTGGACCCACGACCTGGCGGTCACAGACGTGAAGTACGTGGCGGGCGAGCCGTCGAACGGGGCGCAGGTGACGGTGCAGAACCTGGGGCGCCTGGTGCTACCGGCGACCCTGCGGGTGACCTATCGCAGCGGCGAAAAGCGGGAGGTCCGCATTCCGGTGGAAACCTGGATGCAGGGCGGGACCCACACCTTCACCCTGGACGGCGGCGGCGCGATCGCCGAGGCCACCGTCGACCCCGACCACCGCCTGCCCGACCGCGACCGCGCGAACAACAGCTTCAAGGTGAAGTAGAGGGGGCCACGCTCCCCCCCTTGGGGGAGGTGGCGCGAAGCGCCGGAGGGGGTTCGGCCCTCGGCGCTCGAAGGCCCCCTCAGTCAGCTTTGCTGACAGCTCCCCCAAAGGGGGAGCAGCGAGGTTTCGCTAGATCACGCCCACGACGCTCTCCAGCGCCTCGGCGGGCTGGGCGCCGTCGAGGTGGATGCGGGACCAGAGCGCCAGGAAGAGCAACGGCCAGCGGACGCCGTCGCCGCCGGCGGTGAAGGCGGCGGCCGCGTCGGGCTTGGCCTTTCTCACCGCTTCGACGTCGCCGATGCATGCGGCGATGTCGGCGGCGCGGGGCGCGATCCAGGCCTCGACCGGCACGGTGAACCCCTGCTTGCGGGCCCAGGGCTCGGCGGCGGGGCAGGCGCCCTCCAGCCACTTGCGCAGCAGCCATTTGCCGTAGCGGCCCTGGACCTTCATGCGGTCGGGAAGCCGGAAGGCGAAGCCCGCGACGTCGAGGTCGAGGAAGGGCGTGCGGCCCTCCAGGCCGTGGGCCATCAGGCAGCGGTCGAGCTTGAGCAGCAGGTCGTTGGGCAGCCAGGTGGCGATGTCGGCCCACTGCGCCTGCTGCAGGGGCGTGAGGCCGGGCGGGCCCTTGGCTTCGGCGCGCCAGCGGGCGAGGGCGGCCTCGTCTGCGCCGCGCGGCTCGGCGGGGCGGCCGCCCAGCCAGGCCGGGCGCAACGCGCGGCGATAGCGGCCGTAGCCGCCGAAGAGTTCGTCGCCGCCTTCGCCGGTGAGCACGACGGTGAGCGTCCCCTTGGCCGCCTCGGCCAGTTTGTAGGTCGGCAGGGTGGCGTAGTCCGCCGTGGGGTCGTCCAGCGCCCAGGCGACCTGCGGCGCGATCCGCCAGAAGTCGGCCTCGCCGAAGGTTGTCTCGCGCCAATCGAGGTTCAGCGCCTTGGCGACGCGCTCGGCCTGCGCCCGCTCGTCGGATGCGCCGGGCGCGTCGAAGCCGCAGGTGAAGGCGGTGACCGGCCGTTCGTTGAGCCGCGCCATCAGGGTCGCGATGGCCGCCGAGTCGATGCCGCCGGACAGGAACAGGCCGTAGGGCACGTCCGAACGCTGGTGGACGCGGACGGAGTCTTCGAGGATCGAGTCGAGCTGCTTCAGCAGTTCAACCTCACCCGCGACAGCGGGGGAGGGGGACCGCGAAGCGGTGGAGGGGGCCCTGGACTGGGCGCGATGTGGCGGCAGCGCCCCCTCCGTCACCTTCGGTGACACCTCCCCCGCTTTGCGGGGGAGGTTTTGGGGCAGCCAACCCTGCCGCCAGCCGGAGACGATGCGGCCGTTGCGGACTTCGACGACCTCGCCAGGGGCGAGGCGGCGCAGGCCGTGGAACATCGTCCGCGCGCCGAGGGTGTAGTTGAAGGCCAGCAGCTCGCGGGCGGCCTCCTCGTCGAGGGCCTTCTGCATCAGGCCGGCCGCGAAGAAGGCGCGGGGCTCGGAGGCGAAGGCCAGGCCGTCGGCGTGCTCCATGATGTAGAGCGGCTTGATGCCGAAGGGGTCGCGGGCCAGCCAGGTGCGCCCGTCGCCGCCGATCAGGCAGAGCGCATACATGCCGCGCAGGTGCTCGAAGGCCTTGGGGCCTTCGCGGGCGTAGATGTGCAGCAGGGGCTCGAAGTCGGAGCCGGTGGCGAGCGCGCCGGCCAGGCCGTGGTCCTGGGCCAGCTCGACGTAGTTGTAGATCTCGCCGTTGCCGATGACCGTCGAGCCGGCGGCGTGCAGCGGCTGCCAGCCGCCCTCCAGGTCGATGATCGACAGCCGGGCATGGGCCAGGGCCGCGGCGGGGGTCTCCTCGACGCGGACGCCGTCGGGGCCGCGGTGGGTCAGGGCCGCGATCATCGCCGGGACCCGGCGATCGGTCCCGCCCAACTGGCCCGCGATGCCGCACATCAGATCAGATCGCCCCGTAGTCTGAGAAGAGCGTCTTCCACTGACCGACCACGGCGGTCTCGGAAAACTCCGCGGCGACACGGCCGAGGCCGCGGGCCTTGAACCCGGCGGCGAGCTTGGGCTCGGCCAGCAGGCGGCGCACGCCGGCCGCCAGAGCGTCGGCGTCGTCGATCGGGACGAGGAGGCCGTCGCGCCCGTCCTCGATCAGCGCCTTGGGGCCCTGGCTGTCGGCGGCGACCACCGGCAGGCCGTGCGCCCAGGCCTGGATCACCACATTGCCGAGCGGCTCGTAGCGCGAGGGGAAAACGCAGACGTCCGCGGCCCGGTAGAGCGCCGAGGGGTCGGTGCGCCAGCCGAGGAACCGCACGCGGTCCTGCACGCCCAGGGCTTGCGCCATAGCCTTCAGCTTGGCCTCCAGCGGCCCGACGCCGGCGATCCAGAGCCAGGCGTCGGGAAGCTGGGCCAGCGCCTGCAGGCTGACGTCGTGCGCCTTGGACTCATGCAGGCGGCCCATGGCGAGCAGCAGCGGCGCGCCGGCCGGGGTCTCAAGGCTCGCGCGGTCGGCGGGCGCGCCGTGCGGGGGGGCGGCGGCGAAGTTGGGGATGCAGCGCACCCGGCCCGCGGGCCAGCCCTGGCTGACGATCCACTCGGCGATGTCCTCGGTGTTGGCCACCAGCTCGTCGAAACCGGCGTAGTATTTGAGGTTGTAGTAGCCGCCCAGCCGGCCGATCCGCGTCCAGGGGCCCTTGGGCGTATGGCGCGCCGCGCGGTTCATCCAGGCCAGCATGAGCTTGGCGCCCTGAAGCCGACCGTAGCCCGCCGCTGCGGTCTTGGTCAGGATGTCGATGGGGCCGCCGAAGCCCAGCACCTTCACCGGGATGCCGGCGGCCTTCAGCGCCGCCTCACGCCCCGCATGCCGGCGGATCGCCGCGGCCTGGGCGACGTCCGCGCGCCGCAGCGCGGTCAGCAGGTCGACGAAGTAGGTCTCCGCCCCGCCGTCCCCGGCCGTTCCCAGAAGGTGCAGCACGCTCATGTGTGCGGGGAACCTAGCGGTTCGGCGGGGCGGGCGCGAGAGGCGACGCCGGGCGAAGGCGCGGATGCGTGACTATGTTAGGGCTTGTCCATAGAGGGAGCGCCCATGCGACTGTTGCTGAACATCCTGTGGTTCATCTTCGGCGGCTGGATTTCCGGCACCCTGTGGCTGCTGGCCGGATGCATCCTGGCGATCACCGTCATCGGTCTGCCGTGGACGCCGGCGGCCTTCCGCATCGCGGGCTTCAGCTATTGGCCGTTCGGCAAGGTGGTGGTCGACCGCGATCCGGGCGCCACGAGCTTCCTTCTGAACGTGCTCTGGTTCTTGCTGGCCGGCTGGTGGCTGGCGCTGCACCACATCGTGCTGGCCGTCGGCCTGGCCGTGACCCTCATCGGCATCCCGTTCGCCTGGCAGCACCTGAAGCTGGCCATGCTGTCGCTGACGCCGGTCGGCAAGGGTGTGATCGAGGCCTGAACCTCAAAGAAGGGGTCTGCCGGACCCCGCCCGTTGGCAGGCGGAGGTCCGGCAGGTCTCAGCTGACGTGCGTCAGGACATCACGATGATGACGACGCGGCGGTTCTGGGCGCGGCCGTCCTTGGTGTTGTTTGGCGCGACGGGCGCGTCCTGCCCGTAGGAGATCGTCGCGATCCGGTTCAGCGCCACGCCCTGCTTGTTCAGGAACAGGCGAGCCGCCTCGGCGCGCTCTTCACCGAGCTTCTCGTTGTAGGTCGGGTTGCCGGTGGCGTCGGTGTGCCCCTGGATTTCCAGGTAGACGTTCTTGTTGTCCGTCTTCAGCCGCGTGGCGAGCTCGGTCAGGCGGGCCTGGGCCTCGTCCGACAGCTTGTGCACGTTGGTCGGGAACTTCACGCTGTCGTCCGACAGGGTGACGGCGTAGTCGAACTTGCCCTCGGCCAGCTTGCCCGCCGCGGTCGCCCGTTGCAGCGCGTCCTGGGCCGTCTTGTCGGTCGCGCCGAGGCGCGTGTCGACGTCGGTCAGGTGCGAATCGACGCTGGCGACCTTCGTGTCGACCGTCGCCACTTGTTCGTTCACGTATTTCTTGGTGGCGCAGCCGCCAAACGCGAGCGCGCTCAGCAGGAGTACGCCGCCAATCCCCAAAGTCCGTTGTGTTGCCTGTTGCATCTCGTTCCTCTCAGTCGCCAGTGGTTTCACCAAGGCGCCCGCCCCATTAACTAAAGTTCACGTGTTCTTGTTCAGCCTCGAAATATGGCGGAACGACGACGTGTCGCCTCACATCGCGCAGATTCAAGGGGAGGAGCCGGCCGCCATCTTCCTGACGCGGGGCCGTGCGAATCCTCCGACGGGAGTGGCCTTGGGCCAGCGATTGGGACCTCGATGACCAGGCGACCGCCCGGATACGCCGGACGAGCTGCGTGAGCCTAGGCCGCGCATCGGAAATGCCGCCCCCTGCGTCACGACCGGGGGCCGCGTCGGACACGCCCGCGCGGCGCGGGCTGGCGCGCCGCCACCGCCTGGTGATCGTGACCTTCAGCGTCGCCGCGCACCTGGGCATCCTGGCCGCCCTGCTGACCTTCCGCTCCGACCCGCCGCAGATGACGATCCCGGAGCCCGCGCCCATGCCGATCGCGCTGGTCGAGCTGCCGCCGCCGCCGAAGCCCGCCGCGCCGGAGCCGCCCGCGCCCAAGGCGCCCGACAAGCCGCCGCCGAAGCTGCATGTCAGCAAGCCCGCCCCGCCCGAGGTGACGCCGTTGCCGGTCAAGGCGGCGCCCAAGGCCACGACCGCGGCGATGGAGCTCTCCGAGGCGCAGATCGCGGGCGCCGCCACCGCGGGGTCCGGGGCCGGCGGCGGCGGGGAGTGCGACGTGGCCCACTGGCTGCAATCCGGCCTGCGCAAGGACGCGCGGGTGCAGGAGGCCCTGCACCGCGGGGCGCTCGGCCCCGGCTCGCTCAGCAAGGCGATCATGGTCTGGAACGGCGACTGGGTGCGCAGCCCCGGCGAGGACGGCGACGGCCTGGCCGTGATCCGCGAGGCGATCATGATGGAGATCCTCTCCGCGCCGGCCGCCTGCCGCGCGCAGCCGATGCGCGGTCTGATCCTGATCGCGCCGATGGAGGCCTCGGGCTCGGCCCGCATCGCGCTCGGTTCCGGCGAGTGGCGCTGGTCGGAGCTGCTGGTGCCGCGCGCGGGCGTCGCCGGCCACGGCATCCCGCCCCGCTAGCCTTTCCGGCGCTCAGTAGGCGCATGGGTCGAAGAGGACCCGTGGGGCGGTGAGGGCCAGCAGCTTCAGGTCGCCCGCAAAGGACCAGGTCTCGATGTATTCGAGGTCGGCGGCGATCCGCCGGCGCAGGCTTTCCTCGTCGTGGATCTCGCCTCTCAGCCCGCGGACCTGGGCGAGGCCGGTCAGGCCCGGCTTGGCCTGGAAGCGGTTGGCGTAGCCCGGCACCCGCTCAGCCCAGGCCGCGTCGTGGCTGAGCGCGTGCGGGCGCGGGCCCACCAGCGACATCTCGCCCTGCAGGACATTGATCAGCTGCGGCAGCTCGTCGAGGCTGAGCTTGCGCAGCACACGCCCGACCCGCGTCACCCGCGGATCGCCCCGGCGGGCCTGCTGGACCTCCGGGTCGCTGGCGGCCGCGGGGCGCATGGTGCGGAATTTGAGGATCGTGAAGCGCCGCCCCTGGAGGCCGGTGCGCGCCTGCCGGAACAGCACCTCGCCGGGCCCTTCCGCGCGGATCGCCGCGGCGATGAGCAGAAGCAACGGCAGGAACAGTAGCAGCGCGAGGCCCGCGACGACGACATCGAGGGCGCGCTTGCGCCGAGCGCCGGCCAGCACGTGCGGGCGAGCGCTCGGCGGGGCGCCGACTTGGGAAAGCTCGATGATGGACAAGGGTCTACCTGGATCTGAGGCGGAAAGGGGCGACCGCGCGAAGCGGCGCCCCCGTTTGACCTAGGCGTGCGCCCGGCGGCGGCGATAGCGAAGGTTGGCTCCCAGCCCGCCGAAGCCGAGGATCATCAGGGCCCAGCTCGCCGGCTCCGGCACGCCGAAGCTGGCGCCGCCGATTCCGCCGATCCGGATCTGGCGGATGTCGTCCACCGATCCGTTGGTGGCGATGCTGAAGAAGTCGATCTTTTCGCCGTTCGTCGCCTGGGCGTTGAAGAACCCGTTCGACGGGATGTCGAAGGTGTTCTGGAACTGCTGCCCGGCGGTGTCGAAGAAGGTGAGCGTCGCCTGGGTGGCCGTGCCGTTACCCACGAAGATCCGGAATTCCGCGTCGGTGAAGGCCTTGGCCGGGTCGGTCAGGTCGAAGCCCACGGTCTGGTTGGTCAGGCCGTTGAAGGTGAAGTTGGTGTTGATCAGGCCGTCGGCGCTCTCGACGCGGGCCTGGCCGCCGTTGCCCACGAGCACCTCGCCGCCGGTGATCGAGACTCCCGTCGCGGTCTGATTGGTGACGCCCTGGATCGTCAGGCCGTTGGGCGGATTGTTGTTGAAAAGGACGTTTTCGTCGGGCTGCAGCGTCCCGGCGCCTGTGCCGATGATCACCATCGCGCTGGCCGGCAGGGCAGCCGACACAGTCAGCGCAGCCGAAACGGCTGCCAATGTTACGCGCATGCTTTGAACTCCGGATCCCAAGATGGTCTGTCCCGCGCCGGCACAACCACCGCCCCGGGCCGCCGTTCCGCGCCAAATCGAGGTTTCTCGCGTGGCGTGAATCGATATGGATCGCCCGCCTTCGAGAGGGGCGAACCTGTTCATCCGCGAGTCATGCCGGGTCCCCCAGGGTCGCGCCGGGACACCTGGGTTGTGGCGTGCAGTTTGCAGCGGTGAGGAACGGTTGTGCTCGATCGATGCAGCGTGAGGTCGCCCGTGAAGTCCCCGGCCAGTCCGGACCAGGTCAGTGCGCATGTCGCGCGCCGGCTGGCCGCCCGACGCTCGGAACTCGGGCTGTCGCTGTCCGAGGTGTCCCGGCGCTGTGGCGTCTCGCTGCAGCAGATCCACCGCTACGAGATCGGCTCGAACATCATCTCCGCGCCGATGCTGTGGCAGCTCTCCAAGTGCCTGGAGGTCGATATCCACTACTTCTTCGAAGGTCTGGACAGCTAGGCGGGCGCTTGGGCGCCGGCGCCGCGCAACCGGCTTGAAGCCGACAATCCGAAACCCTATAACCCGCGGCTCTCGCGAGAGCCGCCTGCGGCTCCGTGCGGCTGGGTAGCTCAGATGGTTAGAGCGGTGGATTCATAACCCACAGGTCGGCGGTTCGATCCCGCCCCCAGCTACCACCTTCCTTCAGTTCTTTTCAGGCGGCGGCTCGATCTTGTCGGGCCGGTCGGGCGGCGGCGGGCCGGGTTTCTTCTCCTGGCCGCTGTTGCCCCATTGGCCGCCATAGACGGACGGGTCGTCTGGCGCGTTGGGCTTGGCCGGAGGCGGCGGCGTCGGTTGTTCGGGCATGACGAGCTCCTTCCCCGCCCTCTCAACGGTCGAGGGCGCCGATGGCTGCGTTCGGCGGGTGCGCCCCCAGCGCGCGCAGCTCTTGGAGGCAGCTCTTCGATGCGCTAACACTGAACCAAATGGTACAGTATGGATCCGCAAGCCTCGACGCCTCGTTCGCGGCCCTTTCCGACGCCACCCGGCGCGGGGTTCTGGAGCAGCTCGGGCGCTCGGATGCCTCGATCACAGAGCTTGCCGACAAGTTCCACATGACGCTCACGGGCATGAAGAAGCACGTCGGTGTCTTGGAGCAGGCGGGGCTCGTGACGACGGAGAAGATCGGGCGCGTGCGGACCTGCAGGCTCGGCCGACGCCGTCTCGAGGAGGAGGCGGCCTGGATCGCCGGGCACCGCCAGCTTTGGGACGCGCGCTTCGACGCCTTGGACAAGGTCGTCGAGGAATTGAAACGGAAGGAGAAGGTCGATGAATAGCCGCACAACCGCCGAGCGGACGTCGGACCGTGAGCTCGTCGCGACGCGAACCGTCGAGGGGCCCGCGCGCATCGTGTTCGAGGCGTGGACGAAGCCCGAGCTGATCATGCGGTGGTGGGCGCCGAAGTCGTTCGGGATATCCTTCCTGTCCTGCGAGACCGACGTTCGCACGGGGGGCTCATACCGGTTCGTGTTCGGTCACCCCGCCTCGGACCAGCCCATGGCCTTCTTCGGCCGGTACATCGAAGTCACGCCGCCCTCCCGCCTCGTCTGGACCAATGAGGAAGACCAGGATGGGGCGGTGACCACGGCGACCTTCGAGGAAAAGGACGGCAGGACACTGGTCGTCGTGCACGACCTCTATCCCTCGAAGGAAGCGCTCGACCGCGCCATCGCCTCCGGAAGCACGGGGGCGTGGCCCGAGCAGTTCGAGGCGTTGGACGACCTCCTCGCCACCCTGGGCGCGAGTGCCTGAGCAACGCGTGCTCCGAGGCCGGCGTCGCCAGCGATGAGCACGCCCTTCAGGCCGGCGTCGCCTCGCCCCACTCGTTCCAGGCGGCGATCTTCGGGGTCTTGGGCACGTACATGCTCTCCACCGGCCCGAGCGTGAAGCCGGCCGCGGCGATGGCGGTGGAGATCGGCCGGGTCAGGTGGCAGCCGCCGGCGATGCGCTTCCAGATCGGCTCGACGCGGCGCTGCCACCTGGCGACGCCCGGATCGGGCGCGAGGCCGTGCTCGCAGTAGAAGAGCCGGCCGCCCGGCTTCAGCACGCGGCGCGCCTCGGCGAGCGCCGCAGGCGGGGTGTGCACCGAGCAGAGGGTGAAGGTGCAGACGACGCTGTCGAAGCTCTTGTCCTCGAAGGGCAGGGCCTCGGCGGTCCCGTCCTCGACGGTGAGATCCAGGCGCGGGTCGCGGGGCGCGGCCAGGGCGGCGGCGCGCAGTTCGGCCGCCGGGTCGACGCCCACGATGCTGCTGACCTTTTCCGGATCGTAGTAGGCGAGGTTCAGGCCCATGCCGACGCCGAGCTCCAGCACCCGGCCGGTCGCCCGCGGCACGATCTTGGCCCGCTGGCGCATGATCGGCGAGGCCGAGCAGGCGCAGGTGAGCAGCCGGGGCAGGATGAAGCGGTCGTAGAACGAGGCCATGCCGCGGTCTCCTAGCGGGGGTCGTAGATCTTGGGCGCGGCGCCGAGCGCCACCGGCCCCAGCGTCGTGCGGCCCGCCTGGAAGTTGAGCGTCGCCTGGGCCACGTCGCCCGCGCCCTGCCGCGCCTGGGCGACGGCGGTGGCGGCCTGGGCGGCTTCCGGGGCGATGACGCCTTCCGCGCCCATAGCGCCCAGGGCGCGCGGGGCCTGGCGCAGGGTGACGTCGAGGACGCCGAGCAGCCGCCCGTTGCGGTCGACGGCCAGGCTGCCGGACTTGGACGCGAGCAGGGCGTCGCCGGCGGTGACGCTGGCGTCGCGCACGGTCAGGCTGCCGCCGGCGTCGGCCCAGTGGCGCACGGCCTGCGGCCAGTCGGGGCCGGCGAAGCTGGTCATGTTCGAAAGCGTCGAATTCCAGACGATGGAGATCGGCTTGTCGCCGGCCACACGGGCGAAGAGGCCGCTGAGCTGCGCCTTGCCATTGTCGAGGCGGGCGAAGACGCCGCCCTGGTTGTCGGGGCCGGCCCGCAGGTGGAATTCCACGCGGTCGGCGCTGGACAGCGCGAAGGGCTGAGCGCCCGGCGCGGGCGCGAAGCTCAGCTTGACGCCTTCGAAGGAGATGCTGGGCGGATGAGCGTCCAGGTGGGTCAGGCTGGCGCGGATCAGCTCGCCCTTCACCGCCACCGGCCCGCCCTGCGGCCGGATGAAGGTCAGCCCCTGCGGCGCGGCGATCAGCCAGTGGGTGATGGCGTGCATGAAGGCCTCGCCCTCAAGGCGCGGCGCCTCCAGCGCCCAGCCGGACGGCTCGCGGACGCGCACGTCGGTCAGGGTGACGTCCATGCGGAACGGATAGCCGCCGACCTGGCGGTCCTTCCAGGTGAGCTGCCAGCCGGCCTGGTTCAGTTCCTGGACGGCCAGGTCCATGCGCGCCTGCGCCTGGCCCTTGGCCCAGACCCACACCCCGCTCCAGGCCGCCACGGCGAGCGCCAGGGCGACGAACGGCAGATAGAGGCCCCATCGGCGGGGTTTGCGGGGCGCGGAGGGATCGTGCACAGACATCAGCGTCTCTTATAGCCGCGGGGCGGGATGTCGAACGAGCTTTGGGTCTTCGGCTATGGCTCGCTGATGTGGCGGCCCGGCTTTCCCTTCGCCGAGCGGGTCGCGGCCACGCTCCCGGGCCGGCGCCGCGCCTTCTGCATCTATTCCGTCCATCACCGCGGGACCTATGAGCGGCCGGGCCTGGTGTTGGGCCTGGCGCCTGGCGGCTCGGTGCGCGGCATGGCCTACCGCATCGACCCCGCCGCGTGGGGCAGTGTCTACGCCTATCTGCTCGAGCGCGAGCAGCCGACCGAGACCTATGTGGAGGCGCGCCGGTTCGTGCGGCTGGCCGACGGGCGGCGCGTGGAGGCGCTGGTCTTCCTCTCCGACATCCACCACCCGCAATGGGCCGGCGCGCTCAGCCTGGAGCGGCAGGCCGAGCTGATCGCCGGCGCGACGGGGCTTTCCGGGCGCAACGTCGACTACCTGCGCGACCTGGTGGAGCACCTCGGCCAGGAGGGCGTGCGCGACCGCGCGATGCAGGCGCTGCTGGCGCTGGTGGAGGCGCGGGCGCGCTAGAGCGGCAGGAGCGCCATCGAAGCGGTCTCGATGCGATCCTGCAGGATGCGCATGAACTCGGCGCGCTTCAGGCCCGGCGGGATCGGCTCCAGGTACTCGTAGACGATCGTGCCCGGCCGGCGCAGGACGCCGTGGGCCGGCCAGTGGACCCCGGCGTTGGTGGCCATGGGATGCACCTCGATGTCGAGCTCGCGGTAGAGGGCGGCGATGCCGGGCTTGTAGTCGCCGGGCACGCCGGGCGGCCCGCGGGTGCCTTCCGGGAAGATCACCAGCTGCCGCTCGTCGGCGAAGCGTTCCTTGGCGTCGGCGACCATCTTGCGCAGGGCCGTGGCGGCGCCCGCCCGGTCGACGGAGATCATCCGCGCCTTCTGGGCGTACCAGCCGAAGAACGGGATCCACATCAGCTCTTTCTTGGTGACGAAGCAGCTGTCGGGCAGCACCGCGAACTGGGCGAAGACGTCGAACATGCACTGGTGCTTGGGCGCGATCAGGGCGCGGGCCTTGGGCATGTACTGCTGGCCGCGGAACTCGACCCGGATGCCGCAGACCAGGCGCAGCAGCAGCATCACCCCGTTCGACCAGACCCGCCAGGAGCGGACCATCCAGATCCGCGGCCCCACGATCAGGGGCAGGATCAGCAGCACCCAGAACACGGACCACAGGTAGAACAGCGCCGCGAAGAGGTAGGATCGGACGAGCAGCAAGGTCAGTCCTTCTGAGGCGCCGCGGGCTCCGCGCGGGGGCCGAGCCCCAGCACCGCCTCGCGGCCGAGGATCGCCAGATACTTGCAATACTCCACGACCATCAAGCGCGCAGCGCGCGGCGAGCGCCACCAGCTGCGAGGCTTGAGGATCGCCGTCGGCACGGCGTAGCTCTGCAGGGTGACGGCCGGCGGGCGCAGGACCGCGCGCAGCTCCAGCATGGCGCGGGGCATGTGGTAGTCGCTGGTGACGACGATCAGGCTGTGGAAGCGCATGGCCTTGGCCCACTCGGCGGTCTCGCGCGCGTTGCCGACGGTGTCGACCGCGTTGAACCCTAGGTCCACGCAGCAGTCGTAGAGCCGGCGCACGGTGTTGGAAGCGGCGCGGAGCTGCTCGCGGGTCACCTCGCGGTTGACGCCGGAGACCAGGACGCGGCGGCCGCGGTGCTGGGCGAGCAGGTCCACGGCGGCGGCGATCCGCTCGTTGGAGTTGGCGCCGGTCAGGACGACGACGCCGTCGGCGGCCGGCGGGTCCGGCTGGGGCGTCGACTGCTGCACCCGCGCGGCGAAGGCCAGCAGGCCCGACACCCAGATCAGCGCGAGCACCAGGAGGGCGGCGAGGGACTTCATCGGGCCGGCGTCATTGCATGTCGCGGATCAGCCGCATGGCGGTGAGCTGGGCGACGCCGGCGGCGACGCCCGCGGCCAAGAGCGGGCAGGGCACGACGGCCAGGATGTCGCTCCAGGCCAGCGGCAGGGCCGGCGTCAAGCCCTGGCCGCCGCCGGCGATCCGGAGGATCGCCACCAGCAACCCGGCCGAGACGGCCCCGATCCCGCCCGCCAGCGCCGCCAGCCGCGCGAAGCGGACCTGGAAGAGGCGCGCGATGTAGTTGTCCTCCGCGCCGGACATGTGCAGCACCTCCACGACGTCGCGGCGGCTGGCCAGCCCCGCGCGGGTGGCGAAGGCGACGACGGCGGCGGCCGCGGCGGCGATCAGCAGGAAGACGCCGGCCCCCAGCCAGCGCACGAGCCGCCCGGCGCTGCGGATGTCCTTGATCCAGATGGAGTGGTCGTCGACCGTCGCGTCGATCCCCTGGGCCTTGAGCGCCGTGTTGAGCTGCTTGGCGTCGGCGGGGTGCTTGCGGTCGAGCGTCACCGCCACCAGGCGCGGCACCGGCAGGTCCTCCAGGTCGCTGATGTCGCCCAGCCAGGGACGGATCAGGTCGTAGGCCTTGGCGGGCTCGAGGGCGCGGGCCTCGGCGACGCCGGCGGTCCCGGCCAGGGTCTCGGTGGCGCGGATGGCGGCGGCGTCCGGGGTCTCGCCGCCGCGCGGGCGGACGATGACGGTCGCCTCGCCGGTGAGCTGGTTGGTCCAGCCGCGAGCGGCGCGGTCGCCGGCGATCACCCCCATGGCGGTCAGGCAGGCCAGGAAGCAGAGCACGGCGACCACGAAGATCAGCGAGACGTCGCGGGCCTCGCGCTCCGGCAGGAACGGCGCCGGGCGCCAGCGCATCGGGTCGAAGCGCTCGCTCATGGCGTCACGATCACGTGCGGCGAATGCGGACCCTGCGACGAAGGCCCTTGCGGCGGCCGCATGCTGATCCGTCCGCGCTCCAGGTGCAGGACTGGCCGCCCCGACCGGGCGATCAGGTCCTGGTCGTGGGTGGCGATGAGCACGGTGGTGCCCAGCCGGTTCAGCTCCACGAACAGGCGGAAGATGCGCAGGGCCATCTCCGGATCGACATTGCCGGTGGGCTCGTCGGCCAGCAGGATCTCGGGGCGGTTGACGACCGCGCGGGCGATGGCGAGCCGCTGACGCTCGCCGCCGGCCAGTGTGGGCGGCATCGCCTCCATATGAGCGCCCAGGCCCACCCAGCTCAAGAGCTCGGCCACGTCGGTGCGGTAGTCGGAGGGCTTGCGGCCGGCGATGCGCAGCGGCAGGGCGGCGTTGTCGAAGGCCGACAGGTGATCGAGCAGCAACAGGTCCTGGAACACCACCCCGATGCGGCGGCGAAGTTGCGGCCGCGCGCCGGCAGGCGCCTCGGCGACATCCTGGCCGAACAGGCTGACCTTTCCCTTCGACGGCCGCGCGGCCAGGTAGATCAGCCGCAGCAGCGAGGTCTTGCCGGCGCCCGACGGGCCGGTGACGAAATGGAACGAGCCGGGCGCCAGGGCGAAGTTGAGATCGCGCAGGATCTCGGGCCCCTTGCCATATCGCATGGAGACATCGTCGAAACGGACGACCTGTTCGGCGGTTCTGTTCGCCGGTACGGCGTCGGGGTTTCTGGACATGGAGGCCGAAATCGGCGACCTCGAACAAGAGGTTGCTGGAGCGTCCGATTCGACCGTCATGATACTGACCTGTCCAGAGTGCGCCACCAGCTATTTCGTGGATGACTCACGGATCTCTCCGGCTGGGCGGACGGTGAAATGCTCCAGCTGCGGCGCGCGCTGGACGGCGCGGCCCGACGCCCCGGAAGCCGCCGAAGAGGCCGAGCCGCCCCCCGCAGCCGCCGAGCGGGCGATCCCCGCCGACGATCTCGTCATCGAGGCGGCCGAGCCGAGGGCCAGTGCGCCGCTTGAGGCGCCGGTCTTCGCGCCGCGTCCGGCGTTCGCGGAGCGCGGGGGCCCCAAGGGCAGAGGAAATCTTGCGATCTGGGCAGGCGGCGCGGTCGTGGTCCTGGGCCTGGTGGTCGCCGCGGTCGTGTTCCGTGGCCAGGTGGTGAAGGTCTTGCCCGCGAGCCAGGGCGCCTACGCCGCCGTGGGCCTGCCGGTCAGCGCGCTGGCCATCGAGGACGTGCACGCCGAACCCACCTTCCAGGGCGGCCAGCCGGTGCTGGCGGTGAGCGGGCAGATCCGCAACAGCCGCGACGTGGCGGCGACCGCGCCCTCGCTGCGTGTCAGCCTGCTCGACAAGGCCGGCAAGCCGCTGACGATCAAGATGGCCAAGCCGATCGACGCCCTGGTCCCGGCCCGCGCGGTACGCCACTTCTCAATCGCCATCGTTGATCCGCCCGCCAGCCTGCACGACCTTGAGGTGACCTTCGAGACCGCCGCCCAGGCGAAGGCGGCCCCGCCGGCGACGGCGCGGGCGGCCGAGGCGATCCTCGGCGCACCGGAGCCCATCGACGCCAAGCCGCTGCCGCCCGGCAGCCCGGACGCCCTGCCGAAACATGACTGACGCCCCCGCTGTCCTGCTCTCCGAGACCGAGGTCGTGACCCGCGTGGACGCGCTGGCCCACGCCATCGCGCCCCACGTGGACAACGAGACCGTAGCGGTCTGCCTGCTGACCGGAGGCCTGTGGTTCTGCGCCGACCTGACCCGCGCACTGGCCCGGCTCGACAGGCACGTCGGCTTCGACGCCCTGTGGCTCGCCTCCTATGGCGACGCGCGGGCGAGCCTGGGGCGCTGCGAGGTGCGCGCAGACCTGCAGCGGCCGCTCGCCGGGCGCACGGCGCTGGTGGTCGACGACGTCTTCGACACCGGGCTTTCGCTGTCGGAGGCCGCGCGCCTGGTCCGCGACGCCGGGGCCGGCAAGGTCATGACCTGCGTCTTCGCCCGCAAGCCGTGGCCCACGAAGCGCGCCATCGAGCCGGACTTCGTCGCTTGGGAGGCGCCTGCCCGGTTTCTGGTCGGCTACGGCATGGACGCCGCCGGCGCCTATCGCGGACTGCCCTATATCGGCGCGCTGGACTGAAGCGGCGGCCCTGCCCATCCCGACCGCCTTGGCTCAGGGTGCCCGGGACGGGGGCGTGACGGTCCGGGGATCAGAACTTCTTTTCCAGGCCCAGCTTGATCGTCCGGCCGAGCGGATCGCCTGTCAGGGCGTCGTAGTTGATGTCGGTGCGGGCGAACGACGGGTCCTTGTCGAAGATGTTGTTGATCGCCAGCGTCACCTTCGTGTCGTGCGGCGCATCCCACAGCAGCGTCACGTCGTGCATGACCTGCGCCTTGATCTTATGCCCGGCGGTGACAATCCCCGACGGATTGGTCGGGGTGACGTAGATCGGGTTGAAGGTGAAGAGCGCCGACCGCTGGTCGACGTAGTGGTCTATGTAGCGGAGCTGGTAGTGCAGGTTGAACGGCCCGTGCGCATAGTTCAGCGCGAGCGTCCCTTTCCACTGAGGGATCGGGTAGGCGATCTGGCCGGAATTGAAGAAGCCGGCCGCTTCGAACGCCGGGATCGTCACCGTGCCGATCTGCAGGGCGCCGACTGAATACTTGTTGACGTGGGTGAAGAGGGCCGTGGTGGTCAGCTCTCCGCCCCACAGCTCGGGCCACTGATAGCTGAAGTCGAAGTCGATGCCGTCGGTCTTGACGTTCGGCCCGTTGATCGCCTGCAGATTGACGGCGACGACGCCCGGTCCGCAGGGGCCGTTGAAGACCAGGTGGGCGGCGATGAAGGCGGCAAGCGCGGCGTTGCCGCAGTTGTTCGCCCCGCTCGCCCCATTCGGGAAGACGGCGTTGATCACCGGCGTGAGCGGCTCGGAGGTGAGCACCTTCTGGAAGTCGTAGTTCCAGTAGTCGATCGTCCCGCGGAAACCGCCGGTCTCGAAGATGACGCCGACGCTGTAGACCGTCGCCGTCTCGGGTTCGAGCTTCGGGTTGCCGATCGTGGACACCGGGATGAAGGTCCCCAGCACCTGCTGCAGGTTGGTGGTGGGATTGGGAATCAGCGAGCCCTGCGGCGGCGCCCGGAAGGTGCTGCCGATCGAGCCGCGCAAGGCCAGCCATTCGTTCGCCTGCCACCGGATGCGGGCCTGCGGGTTGAAGGTGTCGCCGCCGAAGCTGCCGTAGTCCTCGTATCGGCCGGCCAGCTCGAGGACGAGGGTGCTGGTGATCGGGAGGCTGAGTTCGCCGAACCCGGCGAAGATATCCTGCTCGATGTTCACCGGAATGGAGACGGGTCCGAAGACGTTCGGGCCGGTGCCGGTGGTCACCGCCGGGTTGGGGTTCGACGGGAAGATGCAGTCGTTCAGCCCGACCGGCGGCACCGAGTTGGAGCAGGGTGAGATCAGTTCATTGCCGAACTGGCTGTAGTCGGTCTTGTAGTCGTTGCGTCGCCACTGGAAGCCGCCCGCCCATTTGATGCTGCCGCCCGGCAGCTTCCATCCGGGAAGGTCGCCCGACAGCACGGCGTCGAACTCGTACTCCTGGAAGTTCGTCTTGGCCCACTGGGTGGGCATGATCCAGTCGGCGAGCGCGGCGGTGTTGGCGAGCGAGGACACGAAGCCGGGATTGGTCAGTCCGCGGTTCGGCGCGCCCGGGATGCCGTTCGAGAACGGATTGAGCCACTGGCAGCCGCCGACGCCTGGCGTGCCCGTCTGATAGTTGCAGTTGGGACCGCCGAGGCCGCGCAGGGCGAGTTCCAGGCGGTCGGTCAGGCTGTCGCGCCCCTCGCCATAGGACTTGTAGCGGCCGTAGCTGAAGTTGAGGTCGTATTTGACGCCCTCGATGACGTCGCCCTTCAGGCCGACGTCGAACAGGATCTGGTCGTGCCAGTAGGGGCCGCCGACGCCATGCTCGTAGTTATAGAGCGGGTTGCCGCCGGTGAGGTACGGCCGGAAGGTCCCGATCACCATCAGCGCGCCGCCCGTGTTGGCCGGGAACTGTCCCGGGTTGGCGGCGATGTAGGCGGCGAAGCCGGGGTTGGTCACCGGCACGAAATAAGCCAGCGAGGACACCGGAGGTCCGCCGACCGTCAGCGCGGGAATGGTGCCGAAGCCCGCGGGCATCACCGCGAAGGGCACCGGCCGGGTCGTCACATATGAGGGCGAGGACTTGAAGAACGGCAGGTCGGTATAGCCGTAGGACGCGTCGAGATGCAGCTCGTGATGTTCGGCGAACTTCCAGTTGAGCTGGCCGAAGATCTGGTAGCGGTCTTCCTTCTCCTCGAGGTTGTCCCAGATCGAGTACTGCCCGCGGCAGCTCGTCCAGGGCAGCAGCGGCGCCGCGTTCGCGTTCGCGGTCGTGAGCTGTCCGCCAAGCGCGGTGCAGCCGAGGTCGAGGCGTCCGCCCGCAATGGGTATGCCGGTCGCCGTGGAGGGCGTGAAGCCCTCCGGGTTGCCCCCGCCGGTCCAGCCGCCCTCAGGGTTCAGGTCGTAGATCTTGTGCGCCCAGTTCTTGCCGAGCACGGGCAGCTCGGAGCGGTGTTGATAGCCGCCTGAGACCAGGACATCCCAGTCGCCGCCGACCTTTCCCCAGGTGAAATTGGCCGTCCAGTCGTTGCCCTTGGATCCGTCGATCCAGCGGTAGTCGCCGCCGACCTCCAGGCCGTCGAAACTGCGCTTGGTGATGAAGTTCACAACGCCGCCGATCGCGTCCGATCCGTAGGTCGCGGCCGCGCCGTCCTTGAGCACTTCTACCTGGGCGACGGCGGACAGAGGCAGGACGTTCGGGTCGGGCGCCAAGGCGAAGGCGAGCGGGAGGCGGTGGCCGTTGAACAGCGTCAGGGTCCGCTCGGGCCCGAGGCCGCGCAGGTTGACGGTCGAGGTGCCGTACTGACCTTGGCCGCGGCCGCCGGCCACGAACTGGTTCGACTCGCCGATCACCCCGGACGATTCCGGCAACTGCTTGATGACCTCGATGACGCTCGGCGCGCCTTGCTTCTTCAGCATGTCCTGCGTCACCACATCGACCGGAAGCGCGGCGGTCTTCGGCGTCCCGACAATGTACGAGCCGGTGACGACGACTTCGCTGACCTGGGGCGGCGTGGCCGGCGCCGCGTCCGCGGCGAAGGCCTGTGACGCGCCCAGCGCCAAGACAAGGGTCAGCGCCGAGCCGGCGCACAAATGGCTGCGGTTCATTTCGTCCTCCCGAGTCTGGAGTCCCGCCCTTGTCGCGAACGGTTCGATCTCTCAGACAACGACGTTATTTTTGCGCGCATCCTCGGCTGCGCGGAAGTAGAAATATTTCGGACGGGAAATATGCAGCCGCCCGCGGCGGTGACTTCCACTGTTGAATTCAAATAGATTATTGAAATTACGGCGTTATATTATGTCGGATCGAAAATATGTCCGCGAAGCGGTCTCCGGCGGCCCGCAAAACGGGGAGGTCCGGTGTGCCTAAGAAGACGCCAATCCGGCGGGCGATCGCGATGGAATCCGATTCCGCAGGGAGATCGGCCTTGGCGCGGGGTTATCAGGTGGCCTATTCCAGCGCGCTAGCCCTTATTCCGCCGCATCGTTGCGGCTTTCCCCGCGTTTCCCCGCCCAATGGAGCGACGATTTTGAAGATGTGCGCGGCCGCCATCGCGGCCTTGATGATCCTGGAGGGCTGCAGCCAAGGCGGCGGCTCGGCCGGCGGCGACCAGGGCAAGTTCGCCGGCCTGGACGGGGAGATCCTGAAGTGGCGCACCGACATCATGGCCTCCGACCCGCTCTGCAAGAGCACGGTCGCCGACCAGAAGTGCGAGAGCTTCGAGGTCGCCTGCAAGGCCGAACGCGAGCTGACGGTTGACGACAAGGCCAAGGGCGTCTCGGTGCGCGTGGTGGCCGCCATCACCTGGAACGGTTTCGACTCCAAGTTCCAGCACGCCCAGTCGGGCTCACGCACCGCAGAGTTCGACAAGTCGGCCTCCGGCTGGACCCGCGCCGAACACCCGCCGGTGAACATGAGCAGCTGCGCCGATCTCTGATCCGTCGGGCCACCGGCGACGGACGTCCGTCCGCGCCGTGGGTCTGAGAACGAAGTTCTCCGCGTAACCGACATGGCTGCATAAGCGGCCTCCAGATCGGCGATTTGCGGCAACGATGTCCCTCTTAAAAAATATTAATCGGAAGCCGCTCCCAGGCTGGAACCAAGCGCCCTGGTCACGGTTTGGGCGCCCAGGGACACTCTGGGTAAGGATCCGACGCTATGAAGAAGGCAGTACTTGCGGCCACAGTAACGGCCGCAATGTTTGGGGCTGTTTCGGCCGCCCAGGCGGCCATCGTTTTCACCTTCTCCCCGCCGGCCGCCGACGGCTCGTTCACCGGGACCTTCCACGACGAGGGGATCGTCAACGACGCGAGCGGAAGCTTCACCGACACCGGCGTCTTCACCTTGCCGGCCGGCATCGCCGGCGCCGACATCACCACCCAGTTCAACACCGACGTCTCCAACAACATCGACTTCTCCTCGGTGACGCTCAACGGGCAGCCCTTCGACATGACCCCGAACGGGCAGCACGAAGGCGGCTACATCCTCAACCTGCCGGTGGCGAGCGGCCCGCAGACCCTGGTGGTCAAAGGGACGAGCGGCGGCAACGGCTCGTTCGCCGGAACCATTTCGTTCGAACTGGCCTCGGCCGTGCCGGAGCCGGCGTCCTGGGCGCTGATGATCGTGGGCTTCGGCGGAACGGGCGCGGCGTTGCGCCGCCGGCGGGCGACCTCGGCGCTCGCCACGGCCTAAGGTGCGCTGAGCTGAGGCTGACGGCCGGCCATTGGCGCCGGCCGTCGGCGATCGCCGGATTTCACGCGCCGCCCATGGAACAGCCGCCGGCTCATGGTGTTTGTGGCAGCGAGGGACGCGACTACGCTACCGAGAGTAAGAATGCCGAGCTACCAACTCTACCTGTTCAACGAGAGAGGTCTCATCAAGGAGGCGGTCGCCTTCGACGTCGCGTCCGACAACGAGGCCCGCGAATACGTCGAGGACCAGCGCCAAGGCCCAACCGCCATGGAGCTGTGGAGCGGCGCACACGTCGTCGAGCAATACCCGGCGGTCGCCTAAGGCGTTACAGCCAGGGCGCGGCCTGCTCGCGGGCCAGCATGTCGTCGTAGCTGGGCCGCGGCCGCACGACGGCGAACTCCGACCCTTTCACCAGCACCTCAGGCGCCAGGAGGCGGCTGTTGTACTCGCTCGACATGGCCGCGCCGTAGGCGCCGGCGGTCATGAAGGCCACCAGGTCGCCGGCTTCCAGCGGCGGCAGCTCGCGGTCACGGGTGAAGGTGTCGCCCGTCTCGCAGATCGGCCCGACCACGTCATAGGCGACCGGCGCCCCGTCCCGCGGCTTCACCGGGCGGATGTCGTGATAGGCGTCGTACATGGCGGGCCGGAGCAGGTCGTTCATCGCCGCGTCCAGCACCAGGAACCTGCGGCCCTCCGGGCGGGCGTTGACGTGCAGCACGCGCGCCAGCAGCACGCCGGCGTTGGCGGCGATCATCCGCCCCGGCTCGAAGGCGAACTGGATGTCGAGGCCCTGCATCACGCGGGCGATCATCGCGGCGTAGTCCGCCGGCGCCGGCGGCGTCGGCTGGTTGAAATAGGGCGCGCCCAGGCCGCCCCCAAGGTCCAGCCGCTCGACGTGCAGGCCTTCGCCGCGCAGGCGCTCCACCAGGGCCCGCATCTTGCCGAACGCGGCCTCCATCGGGGCGAGGTCGGTGATCTGGCTGCCGATGTGGCAGGCCACGCCCACTGGGCGCACGCCGGCCATATTGGCGGCGTTGGCGTAGAGCCGCTCGGCCTCGGCGAGCGAGACGCCGAACTTGTTCTCCGCCTTGCCGGTGGAGATCTTGGCGTGGCCGCCGGCCTCGACGTCAGGATTGACCCGGATAGCGACCGTCGCGCGCCGGCCCATGCGCTGGGCGACGGCGTTGACCAGGTGCAGCTCCGGTTCGGACTCCAGGTTGATCTCGGCCACGCCCATCTCGAGGGCGTAGGCGACCTCGGCCTCGGTCTTGCCGACGCCGGAAAAGACGATCCGCTCCGGCGGGACGCCGGCCGCGATGGCCCGGCGGATCTCGCCTTCCGAGACCACATCGGCGCCCGCGCCGGCCTGGGCCAGGGTGCGCAACACCGCGACGTTGGAGTTGGCCTTCACGGCGAACGCGATCAGCGGGTCCTTCAGCCCCGCGCCGACCAGGGCGTCGCGCAGCACCGTGAAGTGCCGCTGCAGCGTGGCCGACGAATAGACATAGACCGGCGTGCCGACGGCCGCGGCGACCTTCGCCAGCGGCACGTCCTCGCAATAGAGCTCGCCCCCCTGAAGCTCGAAATGATTCATCGCGGATTGGCGAAGGGGTTCGGGAGCGCGCCCTGCGGCGGCTGGGCGTTCGGGTCCTGGCCCGAGCCGTCGATCGGCAGGGTGCGCGGCGGCGCCGGGTCGGTGGTGCGGTCGCGGGTGTCGACCGTGTCGACGGGACGCTGCGGGTCTTGCGCCTGGCGCCGCTGCTCCTCGGCCTGGCGGGCGGAGGAGTTGCCGCCCTTGGGCGAGGCGCCGGGTTTCTCGAGCTGGCCAAGCTTGCCGCAGGCGGCGATGGGCGCGCCGAGCGCCAGGAGGACCGCGCCGGTCCGGATTAGGGTGCGAAGGCTCATGCGAGGATTTCCTTCCAACGCTGGATCTGGCTGCGCACCTGGGCGGGTGCGGCGCCACCATAGCTCGTGCGGCTGGCCACCGATGCCTCCGGCGTCAGCACCTTGTAAACACCGTCGTTGATCCGCGGCTCCAGGGCCTGCAGGTCGGCGAGCGGCAGGTCGGCCAGGCCGCAACCCAGCCCCTCGGCCCGCTTCACCGCGGCCCCGGTGATGTGGTGGGCGTCGCGGAACGGCAGGTTGAGCTCGCGCACCAGCCAGTCGGCGAGGTCGGTGGCGGTGGAGAAGCCCGCGCCGGCGGCCTTCGCCATGTTTTCGACGGCGGGCTGCATGTCGGCGACCATCCCGGCCATGGCGCTCAGGGACAGCTCCAGCGCGTCGAAGGCCTCGAAGGTCGGGACCTTGTCCTCCTGCATGTCCTTCGAATAGGTCAGCGGCAGGCCCTTCATCACCACGGCGAGCTGGGTGAAGGCGCCCAGGAGGCGCCCCGCCTTGGCGCGCACCAGCTCGGCGGCGTCCGGGTTCTTCTTCTGCGGCATGATCGACGAGCCGGTGGTGAAGGCGTCGGTCAGGCGGATGAAGCCGAACTGCGGCGTCATCCAGATCACGATCTCCTCGGCCAGGCGCGAGAGGTGGATGGCGCAGATGGTGGCGGCGCCCAGCGCCTCCAGCGCGAAGTCGCGGTCGGCCACGGCGTCCAGCGAATTGGCGGCCGGCCGGTCGAAGCCCAGCGCCTTGGCGGTCTGGTCGCGGTCGATCGGGAAGGGCGAGCCGGCCAGCGCCGCGGCGCCCAGCGGGCTCTCGTTCATCCGCGCCCGGGCGTCGGCGAAGCGCGAGGCGTCGCGGCCGAACATCTCCACATAGGCCATCAGGTGGTGGCCGAAGGTCACCGGCTGGGCCGGCTGCAGGTGCGTGAAGCCGGGCATCAAGGTCGCCGCGTGGGGTTCGGCCTTGGCGACCAGCGCCTTCTGCAGCGTGCGGATCTGGCCATGCGTGCGGTCACAGGCGTCGCGCACCCACATGCGCAGGTCGAGCGCCACCTGGTCGTTGCGCGAGCGCGCCGTGTGCAGCCGCCCGGCCGGCGGGCCGATCAGCTCGCGCAGCCGCGCCTCCACGTTCATGTGGATGTCCTCGAACTCCTCGCGGAACGGGAAGGTCCCGGCGGCCATCTCGTCGGCGATGATCTTCAGGCCGGCCTGGATCGCCTCGGCGTCCTCGCTTGTAATGACCCCCGTCTTTTGCAACATCGCCGCGTGCGCGCGGGACCCCTCCAGGTCCTGGGCCGCCAAGCGGCGATCGAAGCCGATGGAGACGTTGATCGCCTGCATCAGTTCGGCCGGCTTGTCCGAGAAACGGCCGCCCCACATGGCCTGGCCCCCAGGGGCTTGGTTGGCTTGGGCCTGCCCCGAGGGCGGCGCCCTTCCCGGGGCGTCAGAGGAGTCTTTGGTCATATGAACGATCAGTCCGCGGCCAAGCCCAGGGGCGGGGTCCTGACATGGGCCCTCTGGGGCGCCGCTGCTATAGGCGTCGCGGCGGTTGTCTACATCATCGCGCAGTCCGCCTCCAAGCCGCCGGCGCAGGCGCCGGTCGCGGTGCCGACCGCCAGCGTCACGCATGACGTCGCCAAGAAGCTGGAGCACCCCGCCGACGGCAAGGCGCCGCCGGCCTACGCCTTCGTCGACGGGACGGGGAAAAAGGTCACCGCGGCCGACTTCAAGGGCAAGATCGTGGTCATGAACCTGTGGGCGACCTGGTGCGCGCCCTGCAAGCTGGAGATGCCCACCCTGGCGACGCTCGCCAAGGCCTACGCCGGCAAGCCTGTCGAGGTGGTCGCGGTCAGCATCGACAAGCCGGAAGCCGTGGACCAGGCCAAGGCCTTCATCGCCCAGCAGGCGCCGCTCGGCTTCTACAACGACCCGGAGGCCAAGCTGCCCTGGGCGCTGCAGCCGGCCGCCAACGGCATGCCGACGACGCTCATCCTGGGCAAGGACGGGCTGGAGCGCGGACGCATCTCCGGCGAGGCGGACTGGGCAGGGCCCGGCGCCAAGGCGGTGATCGACAAGCTGCTCGCCGAGAGCTGACCCAGGAGGATCAGGCGATCTGGCGGCTCTTGGCCGGCGTGGCCGCGCCGTCGGTGGTCAAGGCCCGCAGGAGGCTGACCAGCGAGCCGCGCGCATCGGGGGAAAGCCGTTCATAGGCCGCCAGCAGTTCCAGCGCGCCCGGCGTACGCATGCGCGTCAAGAGGTCGAGGTCGCCGGTCGTCTCCCGGTCCGGCCCGTCCAGCACGTCCATAAGGTCGACCACCCGGCACTTGAGCGCCCGCGCGATCTGGACCAGGCGCGAGAAGGAGATCCGGTTCGCGCCGTTCTCGTACTTCTGGATCTGCTGGAAGCTCACCCCGCACTGATCGGCCAGCGCCTCCTGAGAGATGCCGATGGTCCGGCGGCGTATCCGCACCGCGGCTCCCAGGGCCACATCCATGGGATCGGGAGCTTTCGTCGACGGGTCTGCCAATTACGATCCTCCGGCCGTTATTCTACGCGGAGCGATCCCCCCGGATCCCGCATTCCTAGCTCTACTATAGGTTAAGACTGTTGTTTCCGCACTGAAAAACCGTTTCAAAAAACATCGGTGCGACAATTTGCAACCGCGGCCGTACATGAGGCCGGGCCGCGACAAGCCCGCGCAGGGGGCGGCTCATTGTGCGCCCGGTTAAGCACTTGGTGACCGAAGCACGCCGAATTCGGGCCTGACGATTCACGCGGCCCACCACGGATTTCATGCGTACCATTCGCCTTCATCCGCCGTTTGATCACGGAGCGGCCCTGCGGGTTCCGCCGCCCAGCGACAAGGCGAGCTGGCGCACGCTGTGGCGCTGGCTGGGCGAGGAGGCCTGCGCGGTCGTGGAGAGCGCCGCAGTGCAGGTCCGCACCCCCGAAGGCCCGGTGATCGCCCGCTGCGGCGATTGGATCGTGCTCTCCCACTCGGGCTCGTTCCACGTCGCCCACGCCGCCCGGTCCTGCGACGCCTGACCCGCGCCAAGGCCGCCGCGATGCGCCATGATGGAGCCATGCCTGCGAGGTTCGAAAGCCTGTCCGACGCGCGCGCCTGGTACGAGGCGTGGCTGGGCGAGGCGGCCCTGCCGCTCTGGGCGGGCGCGGGCGTCGATCCGGTCGGCGGCCTCTTCCAGGAGACCCTGAGCGCCGAGGGCGCGCCCGTCGAGGCGCCGCGGCGGGCGCGGGCCCAGGCGCGGCAGGTGTTCGTCTTCGCCTCCGCCGTGACCGCTGGCTATGGCGCGCGGTGGCTGGCGACCGCCCGCACCGGCTGGGCGCGGTTCGCGGCGGCCTATCGGCGCCCCGACGGCCTGTTCATCAACCGCGCGGCGGCGGATGGGACGCCGCTCGACACCGAGGCCGACGTCTACGAGCAGGCCTTCGCCCTGCTGGCGATGGCGGCCCTGCAGGCCGCCGACCCCGCGGCCGGCGAGCTGGCCGGAGAGGCGGAGCGGACCTTGGCGGCGTTGGAGACCCGCCGAGCGCCATCCGGCGGCTTCCGCGAGAACGGGCCGCATCCTTACCAGGCCAATTGCCACATGCACCTCTTCGAGAGCGCGCTGGCTTGGGAGGCCGCGGGCGATGCGCGCTGGGCGGCGTTGTCCGACGAGATCGCGGGCCTGGCGACGACCCGGTTCATCGACGCCGACACCGGCGTGCTGCGGGAATTCTTCGACGCCGACTGGCAGGCGCTCCCCGGCGAGGCCGGCCTGGTCGAGCCGGGCCATCACTTTGAGTGGGCCTGGCTGCTGCAGCGGTGGGGCCTGGCGCGCGGCGAGCCCGCGGCCCGGTCGCTGGCGCGGCGGCTGTTCGAGAACGGGCTGCGCGGCGTCGATCCGCTGCGCGAGGTCGCGGTCAACGCGGTATGGGACGACTTTTCGCCCCGTGACGGATCGGCCCGCCTCTGGCCACAGACCGAGCACCTGAAGGCCGCCCTGGCCGTAGGGAGCGAGGCGCAGGCCCTGACGGCGGCGCGCGGCCTGGCGCAGTATCTGGACGTCCCCAAGCGCGGGGCCTGGCGCGACAAGCTGCGGCCGGACGGGACGTTCGTCGAGGAGCCGGCGCCGGCGACCTCGTTCTATCATCTGATGGTTGCGATCCTCGAGCTGTCGGCGCACGGACGTTCCGCCGCCTAAGCGACCGGCGGCATGCAACCGGCCGGGCCTCTATCGGTTCCTCCGCCGGGGCGCGTGAAGGAGCCCGTCATGGACCTGCAAAAGCCGACTTTCCAAGCCGTCGATCCCGCCACCGCGACGCCCGGGCGCAGCTATCCCGGCCACAGCGCCGAGGAGGCGCTACGGATCGCCCGACAGGTGCGTGGGGCTTTCGACGGCTGGCGGCGCACCGATATCGCCGAGCGGGCGGGGCTGATGCGCAAGGCCGGCGCGGTCCTGCGCGCCCGGCGCGACGAGTTCGCCGCCCTGATGACCGACGAGATGGGCAAGACGCTCACCGAGGGTCTGGCCGAGGTGGAGAAGTGCGCCGGCAACTGCGACTACTTCGCCGAGCACGCCGTCGCCTTCCTGGCCGAGCGTCCGGTGGACATGGGCGGGCCGAAGGCCAAGGTCGCCTTCCGGCCGCTCGGGACCATCCTGGCGGTGATGCCGTGGAACTTCCCCTTCTGGCAGGTCTTCCGCTTCGCCGCCCCGACCCTGATGGCCGGCAACACCGCGGTTCTGAAGCACGCGAGCAACGTGCCGGGCTGCGCGCTCGCCATCGAGGACGTGTTCCGCGAGGCGGGCTTCCCGGCCGACGTCTTCCGGACCCTCCTGATCCCGAGCCGCGACGTGCGCGCGGTGATCGAGGACGACGCCATCTCCGCCGTCAGCCTGACCGGCAGCGTGGACGCCGGCCGCCAGGTGGCCGCCCAGGCGGGCGGGGTGCTGAAGAAGTGCGTGCTCGAACTCGGCGGCAGCGACGCCTACGTGGTGCTGGAGGACGCTCACATCGAAGGCGCCGCCGAGGTCGCGGCCACCGCGCGGATGGTCAATGGCGGCCAGAGCTGCATCGCCGGCAAGCGCTTCATCGTGGTGAGCGAGATCCGCGAGGCCTTCGAGGAGGCGCTGGTCAAGGCGATGGCCGCCTACGCGATGGGCGACCCGCGGCAGGCTGCGACCAAGCTCGGGCCGATGCAGAGCGTCGCGGCGCGTGACGCGATCCACAAGCAGGTCGCCCAGAGCGTGGCCAAGGGCGCGCGCGTCCTGGCGGGCGGCGAGGTCCCCGACCGGCCGGGCGCCTGGTATCCGGCCACCGTGCTGACCGGCGTCTGCCCCGGCATGGCGGCCCACGACGAGGAGGTCTTCGGCCCCGTGGCCGCGGTGATCGAGGCGAGGGACGAGGCCGACGCTATCCGCATCGCAAACGACAGCCCCTTCGGCCTGGGCTCCGGCGTGCTGACCGGCGACGTGGCGCGCGGCGAGCGCATCGCCACCGAGGAGCTCGAAGCCGGCATGAGCTTCGTGAACCAGAACGTCCGCTCCGACAGCCGCCTGCCGTTCGGCGGCGTGAAGCACTCGGGCTTCGGCCGCGAATGCGCGGACTTCGGCATCCATGAGTTCGTGAACATCAAGACAGTGCTGGTGCACCCCGAGCCGCGGGCGCAGGGCGGGTCGGAGTAGGCGCCGGTGCTAGGATCCGGGCTCAATTGGAATTGCAAATAGCTCTGTCATCCCGGCCGCAGCGAAAGCGGAGCGCCGGGACCCAGGAGGATGGGCGATGCGGTCGCCCCTGGGTCCCGGCTCGGCCTGACGGCCGTCCGGGATGACGGAGTTTTTAAGCTGCTGATATTCTTATATTATAACTGGTTTTCGCCCTAGGCCGACAGGAAGTCGACGATCTCCTGGGCGCGGTGGCGCACGAGGCCCGAGGCCAGGACCCGCTCGCGGCCGTTGTGCGCCAAGGCCTCGCCCGCGTCGCTCTCGACCAGGCGGCCGACGACGTCGGCGATCCCCTGGGGCGCGGCGCGATCGTAGAGCGCGATCCCGTCCGGCCCGCCGAACTGGCGCTCGAGATCGGCGCTGAAGTCCGAGACGACCGCGGCGCCCGTCAGGGCCGCGTAGGTCGCCCGCTCGCAGGCGCCGTTTCCGGCGTTCAGGTTGATGACGATCCTGGCGTCGTCGTAGAGCGCCGCCATGTCCCTGAAGGGGACCCAGCCTTCCAGGAAGGTGACGTTGGGGCGCTCGCCCAGGGCCTCGCGCCAGCCCGGCCCGCTAATGGTGACCGGCAGGCCAGAGTGGGCCAGGGCCTCGACGATGCGCAGGCGGTCGAGCTGGCGCACATAGGTCAGGGGTTCGCGCATGAGGGCGACGAGCTGGTCGTCGAGCGCGGGGTCGGCGCCGAGGCGCGCGCCCAGCTGCATGGCGTCGGAGGTGGCGTTGAAGGCGTCGAGGAGCGAGGCCTCGCGGTGGGCCATCAGGCGGTCCACGACGCCCATCAGCAGGCGCTTTCCGACGCTCTCCTCCGCCTGTTCCCACAGGCGCTGCGGCCGACCGGTGAAGCTGGCGGCGATGAACACCGGCCGCGAGCGCGCCGCATAGGGCTTGGGCGGCCCCGGCGGTTCCTCCGCGCCCAGCAGCATTGTCGTCGCGCGGCCGGGCAACCGCAGGGCCTCGGCGAACCGCTGGTGGTTGTGATTCGAATAGATGGCGTGGCGGCCCTGGAGCACGCGGGCCAGGCTGTGCGGCGCGTAGATCGGATGGTCGAGCTGCCAGCCGACGAACTTGATCCCCAGCGCGTCGAACAGCGAGGCGCCGGTGTCGAGGGTGACGCCGCCGAAGAACGAGCTGAACGACACGCAGGCGTCGAAGCGTCCCTGCTGCAGCTCGCGGGCGAGCTCGACCGACGAGGCGACCCCGTCGACCACATGGATGGACTGGTCCGACACCACCGCCTCGTGGCCGAGTTCGGCGAAGCCGCGCCCCAGCGCCTCGACGAACTGGCTGTAGGCGTGGATGTCCGCGAACGGCTTGACCAGCAGCAGCTTCATCGGGAGAGCCTCGGGCGACTCGCGGCGCGGGCAAAGGCCCGGCTGGCCCGCCTAATCCCGGCTGTGGGCGAGGCGGCCGGCCAGATAGGTGGCCTCGATCGCGCGGTCGTCGCCGAGAATCGAGAGCACGAACAGCTTTTCGGCGATGGTCCGGGCCTTGCCGGTTCGACGGGCGAGCAGGGGCGTGGCGGCGAGGTCGAGGACCAGGAAGTCGGCCTCCTTGCCGGGCGCGAGGTTGCCCACCTTGTCGTCGATCCGCATGGCCCGCGCGCCGGCGAGCGTCGCCAGGTAGAAGGCGTGCATCGGGTCCAGCGCCTCGCCGCCGAGCTGGCCCACCTTGTAGGCCTCGCCCATCATGTGCAGCAGGGAGAAGCTGGCGCCCGCGCCGATGTCGGTGCCGAGGCCGACGGTGACGCCGCAGTCGCAGGCCTGTTTCAGGCTGAAGAGGCCGCTGCCGAGCAACAGGTTCGACGAGGGGCAGAAGGCGGCGGCCGCGCCTGCGCTCCGCATACGGCGCATGGCGTCGCCGCTCGTGTGGACGCAGTGAGCGAAGACCGAACGCGGCGTGACGAGGCCGTGGCGGGCGTAGACGTCGAGATAGTCGCGGCAGTCGGGGAAGAGCTCCCCGACGCGGGCGATCTCCTCCAGGTTCTCCGACATGTGGGTGTGGATCAGCACGTCCGGATGGGCCGCGGCGACCTCGCCGGCCATGGCGAGCTGGGCGTCGCTGGAGGTGACCGCGAAGCGCGGCGTCACCGCGTAGCCGAGGCGCCCGCGGCCCCGCCAGGCGCGGATCAGGGCCTCGGTGTCCGCCCGGCCGCTCTCCACCGTGTCGCGCAGGCCTTCGGGCGCGTGGCGGTCCATCAGCACCTTGCCGGCGACGATCCGCATGTCGCGGGCCAGCGCCGCCTCGAACAGAGCCTCGACCGAGGCTTTGTGGACCGTGCCGAACACCAGCGCGCTGGTGGTGCCGTTGCGCAGTAGCTCATCCAGGAAAAAGGCCGCGGCCTCGTCGGCGTGCGCCCGGTCGGCGAAGGCCTGCTCGGCGGGGAAGGTGTGGGTGTTGAGCCAGTCGAGGAGCTGGGAGCCCCAGGCGGCGACCACGTCGGTCTGCGGATAGTGGATGTGGGCGTCGACGAACCCCGGGGTGATCAGCCTTCCCGGGAAGTTGGTGACCGGCGTGTCGGGCGCCAGGTTCGGCGCAATGTCCGTGTACGCCCCAAAGGCTGTCACGTGGCCGTCCTCGACCACCAGCAGGCCGTCCGCGTGGAAGGCGAGGGCCTCGGCCGCCGGCGCCTGGCAGGGGTCGGCCAGCATGTGCAGCAGGGCCGCGCGGTAGGCGTGCCGGCTCACAGGCGCACCCGGATCTGGTCGGCCGGGGCGAGCTCGATCTCGTCGAGGTTCTCACCGGGTCCGGCGCGATCGATGACCAGAAAGTCGCTCTCGGCTTCCAGGGGCAGCAGGAAGTGGTGCCAGACGCCCGCGGCGTAGTTCACGCCCTGGTGCGCTTCGGCGCGGAAGACCCGGATCGCGCGGGGATCGAACCCGCCATAGGGCGCGACGGCGACGAGGAACGGGCGGCCCTGCAAGGGCATGAAGGCCTGGCTGCCCAGGGGATGGCGCTCGAAGATCTTGAGGACCGGCGGGTCGAGCGGTCGCGCGCGGAACAGGCTGACCACGGCGTGGCCGCCGTCCTCCGCGACATCGATCGCCGCCAAGTCGTCGAAGCGGATCGTGTAGCCGTAGTTGATCGGGACCTGCCGGACCCGGTCGGAGGCCTCGATGACCTCACCGAAGGGCGCGAAAGCCTCGGCGGTCAGCGGCTCGGGGGTCAGATCACGCATCAGCCGCCCGCCTTCGCGCCGGCCTTGATCCAGGCGCCGAGACTGGCGCGTTCGGCGTCGGTCATGCCGGTTTCGTTGTTCAGGGGCATGGAGTGGGTGCTCACGGCCCGCTCGTAGACCTTGGCGGCGGCGCGGGTCAGGCCGTCGTCGGTGTCGAGCCGCACGCCGTTGGGCGCCGCGGTGACGCCCTTGTGGGTCGGTGTCGCCGAATGGCAGGCGACGCAATGATGGTCGACCATGGCGCGGACCTGGGCGAACGCCGGGACCGGGGCTTCGGCGGGCGGGGGCGGCTTGGCGGTCTCGTTCAGCACGGCCACGGTGACGAAGGCCAGCGCCCCGAGGGCCAGGACGTCGAGGCGAAGCTGGCCCGCGTTCTTCAGGTTGAAGAAGTGGCGGATGGTCCAGCCGCTGATCCCCAGGCCCGCCAGCCACAGCCAGTTCAAGGGCGCCGAGACGATCATCGGGTAGTGGTTGCTGATCATGATGAACAGCACCGGCAGGGTCATGTAGTTGTTGTGGACGCTGCGCTGCTTGGCCTGCTTGCCGAGCGCCGGGTCGGGCGCCTCGCCGGCCAGCACCTGGGCCACGACCTTGCGCTGGTTGGGGATGATGATCAGGAAGACGTTGGCGGCCATCACCGTGCCGATGATCGCGCCCACGTGCATGAAGGCGCCGAGGTCGGAGAAGACCCGCGTCAGGCCCCAGGCGGCCGCCGTCAGCAGCAGGAACCAGACGACGCCGAAGACCCGCAAGTTGGCGCCCAGCGGCGAGCGGCAGAGCCCGTCGTAGACCAGCCAGCCGGCGGCCAGCGTGCCGATCCCCAGGCCGATCGCCTGCCAGCGGCTGAGCGCCATGCGGCTCGCGTCGATCAGGTTCACGTCGGCGCCGACGTAGAAGATCAGCGCCAGGAGCAGGAAGCCGGAGATCCAGGTGGTGTAGGCCTCCCACTTGAACCAGTGCAGCTCCTCCGGCATCCCGGCCGGCGCCACCATGAACTTCATCTGGTGGTAGAAACCGCCGGAATGGACGCTCCAGAGCTCGCCCGCGACCCCCTCCCGTTGCTCGGCGGGCGCCTTCAAGTGGCTGTCCAGCCACATGAAATAGAACGACGAGCCGATCCAGGCGATGCCGGCCACCAGGTGCAGCCAGCGGATCGCCAGATTGGCCCAGGCCCCCCAGTCTGACGTCACGCGGCGGGGTCCTCCGTGAGCTGAAGAAGCTCGGCGGCCAGCGCCACCGCGATCACCGCCGGCGCCTTGCTCTTCAGGCTCGGAATGCCGATCGGGCAGGTGAGGCGGGAAAGCTCGGCGTCGCCGAAGCCGTCCTTCCTCAGCCGGCTGTCGAAGCGCGCCCGCTTGGTGCGCGAGCCGATCAGGCCGAGGTAGGCGAAGTCGCCGCGCGCTAGCACCGCCTTGGTCAGGCGAAAGTCGAGGTCATGGCTGTGGGTGAAGATCGCGAACAGGGTCGCGGCCGGCGCGGCCTCGATGCAGGCCTCCAGCTCGTCCTCGCTGAGGATCGTCGCGTGCGTGCCGTCGGCCTCGGGGCGCAGGTCCTCGCGGCTCGCCAGCCATTCCAGGTCGAAGGGCAGGGGCGCGAAGGCCCGCGCCACGGCCTGGCCCACGTGGCCGGCGCCGAAGATAACCAGCTTGGGCCTGGCCGGCTGCATCAGCTCCGAGAGCCGGCGGACCTCGGGGATCGGCGCGCGGGGGCTGTTGTCGGCGGGGTCGTCGCCCGCCGGCGGCTGGACGGAGCGATCGAGGTCGCCACCCTCGATGTGGGCCTGCAGGCGGAAGGGCGCGCCACGGGCGCAGGCCTGGGCGGCGTCGGCGAGCCAGCCGAGGCTGTCCCCGTCGATGCGCTCGACCAGCAGGCGCACGCGGCCGCCGCAGCACTGGCCGAGCAGTGGGCCGAGCGGATAGTCCTGCAGCGCGTGGCGGCGCGCGTCCTGGGCCAGCAGCCGGCGCGCCTGGTCGAGCGCCTGGCGCTCCAGCGAGCCGCCGCCGATGGTGCCGGTGAAGCGGTCGGGCCAGACCAGCATCCGCGCGCCGATCTCCCGCGGCGTGGAGCCCTGCACGCCCACCACGCTGGCCATGGCCAGGGTCTCGCCCCGCCGCACGGCGCTCAGCGCCTGGCCGATCCACTCAGACATGGCCGGACCCCGCCCGTCCGCGCACGTCCTGCACCGCCGCCAGGATGCGCTCCGGCGTGGCCGGCGCGTCGAGGTCGGGCATGATCCTATGTGCGCCCACGCTCGCCACCGCGTCGGTCAGGGCCGAGAAGACCGAGATCGCCAGCATCAGCGGCGGCTCGCCGACGGCCTTGGAGCGGTGGATGGTGGCCTCGCGGTTCTCGCCCCGCTCCCAGATCGCCAGGTTGAAGACCTCCGGCCGGTCGCCCGCCGCGGGGATCTTGTAGGTCGAGGGCGCGTGGGTGCGTAGCCGCCCCTCGGCGTCGAAGACCAGCTCCTCGGTGGTCAGCCAGCCCATGCCCTGGATGAAGCCGCCCTCGATCTGGCCTGCGTCCACCGCCGGGTTCAGTGAGCGGCCGACGTCGTGCAGGATGTCGACGCGGGTCACCTTGTTCTCGCCGGTCAGGGTGTCGATCACCACCTCCGAACAGGCCGCGCCATAGGCGTAGTAGTAGAACGGGCGGCCCTGGTGGCGGGCGCGGTCGTAGTGGATCTGCGGGGTTCGGTAGTAGCCGGTGGACGACAACGAGATGCGCGCGAAATAGGCCCGCCGCACCAGCTCCGTGAAGGTGAGCCTGGTCGCGCCGGCGGTGACCCCGTCCGGGCCGAACGTCACCTCGGCGGGCTTGCAGCCAAACTCTTCCGCCGCGAAGGCGACCAGCCGCTGCTTGATGGTCTGCGCCGCGGCCTGGGCGGCCATGCCGTTCAAGTCGCTGCCGGAGGAGGCCGCGGTCGCCGAGGAGTTCGGCACCTTGTCGGTGCGCGTGGCGCTGATCTTCACCGCCTCCAGCGGGACCTGGAATTCGTGCGCGACGACCTGGGCGACCTTGACGTTCAGGCCCTGGCCCATCTCCGTCCCGCCGTGGTTCAGGTGGATCGAGCCGTCGGTGTAGACGTGCACCAGGGCGCCGGCCTGGTTCAGGTGGTTGGCGGTGAAGGAGATGCCGAACTTCACCGGGGTGAGCGAAAGCCCGCGCTTCAGGACCGGGTTGGCGGCGTTCCAGGCGCGGACCGCCTCGCGCCGCGCGCGGTAGTCGCAGGCGCCCTCAAGCTCGGTCATCAGCTCGTGGGCGACGCTGTCGGTGACCCGCTGGCCGTAGGGGGTCAAGTCGCCGGAGACGCCGTAGAGGTTGGCCAGGCGCACATCCAGCGGGTCCTTGCCGAGGCGAAGCGCGATCGCGTCCATCGCGCGCTCGATCCCCATCATGCCCTGCGGCCCGCCGAAGCCGCGGAAGGCGGTGTCGGAGACGGTGTTGGTGCGCAGGCGGTGGGAGACGATCTCGGCGGCCTGCAGGCAGTAGGCGTTGTCGGAGTGGAACATCGCCCGGTCGTTGATGGCGATGGAAAGGTCGGCGGAATGGCCGCAGCGCGCGGCCAGCTCGAAGGCCGCGCCGCGCAGGACGCCGTCCCCGTCGAAGCCCACTTCCCAGTCGGTGACAAAGGCGTGGCGCTTGCCGGTCATCACCATGTCGTCGTCGCGGTCGAGCCGCACCTTGGCCGGGCGGCCGGTCTTGGCGACCGCTAGCGCCGCCAGCGCCGCATACTGGATCGACTGGGTCTCCTTGCCGCCGAAGCCGCCGCCCATCCGGCGCACCTCGACCACCACGGCGTTGTCGCGCAGGCCCAGGCAGCGGGCGATCAGGTGCTGGGTCTCGGTCGGGTTCTGGGTGGAGGACCAGACGTGCAGGTCGCCGTCCTCGCCCGGCAGCACCAGCGCCACCTGGCCCTCGAGGTAGAAGTGGTCCTGGCCGCCGATCGCGAGCCTGCCGGAGAGCGCGTACGGGGCCGCGGCGATCGCCGCGCGGGCGTCGCCCAGGCGCATCACCTGGCTGTCCTCGATCAGCGCGTTGGCGGCGCGGGCGGCCTCGATGGTCAGCAGCGGCGGCAGGTCCTCGTACTCGACGACGGCCAGGGCGGCGGCGGCGCGGGCCTTGGGCAGGGTCTCGGCGGCGACCGCGAACAGCGGCTGGCCCAGGAAGCGCACCACGCCCTCGGGCAGCAGGGGCTCGTCGTTCTGCACCGGGCCGATCTCGTTGCGGCCCGGCACGTCGGCCGAAGTCAGGACGCAGACCACGCCCGGCGCGTCGCGGACGGCCGAGAGGTCAAGGCGGGTGACGCGGGCGTGGGCGCGTTCGCTCTGCCCGACGTGCAGGTGGAGCAGGCCCGCGGGTTCGGGCAGGTCGTCGATGTAGAGCGCCTCGCCCGCCACGTGCTTCTCGGCGCTGTCGTGGGCGATGGCGCTGTGGACCGCGCCGAGCGTGCGAAGGGCCGCGCCGCTGTCAGCCATGCGCCACCGCCTGGGCCTCGAGGACACGCGTCGCCGCCGCGCCTTCGCTCTCGAACCAGGCCCGAAGCAGCAGGTTCTGGGCGGCCTGCAGCCGGTAGCCGGCCGAGGCGCGCATGTCGTCGATGGGCTGGAAATCCTGGGCCAGGGCCGCGGCGGCGGTCCGCACCGCCTCCTCCGTCCACGGACGGCCCGTCAGCGCCGCTTCGCAGGCGGCCGCGCGCTTGGGAGTCGCGGCCATGCCGCCGAACGCGATGCGCGCATCGGTGACGCGGCCGGCCTCGACGCCGACGGATATGCCGGCGCAGACCGCCGAGATGTCCTGGTCGAAGCGCTTGGAGAGCTTGAAGGCCTTGAAGATACGGCCTTGCGCGAGCTTCGGGACGATCACCGCCTCGACGAACTCGCCCGGCCTCCGATCCTGCTTGCCGTAGGCGAGGAAGTAGGCCTCCAGCGGCAGCATCCGGCTCGCCTCGCCTTGGCGTAGCACCACGCTCGCGCCGGCGGCGATCAGGGCCGGGGGCATGTCACCGATGGGCGAGCCGTTGGCGATGTTGCCACAGACGGTGCCGAGGTTGCGGACCTGCAACCCGCCAAGCCGACGCAGGAGTTCGCCGAACTCCGGGTGCAGGCCGGCGAGCGTGGCTTGCGCGTCGACGTAGCGGACGCCCGCGCCGATGCGGATGGCGTCGCCCTGATCCTCGATGCGGAGAAGCTCGGCGACCTCGTTCAGGGATATCACCACAGGCAGCGAGCGATGCTGCTTGGTCACCCACAGTCCGACATCGGTGCCGCCGGCCAGGATCGTCGCGTCCGGATGGGCCGTGACGGCCCGCGCGAGGTCCCCGGCCGTCCGCGGCGCGAGGAACCGGCGGCCCTTATGCTCCAGCTCCAGCATCTCGGTGGGCTGGATCGCCTTGAGCTCGACGGCCAGCGCCTCGGCCAGGCGGGCGTCCGGGTCGGTCCCCATCGCCTGTCCCGCCGCCAGGATCGGGCCGTAGCCGGTGCAGCGGCAGAGGTTGCCGGCCAGGGCGTCCTTCAGGGTGGCCGTGTCGGTCGCCGCGCCCTCGCGTTGATGGGCGTAGAGGCTCATCACGAAGCCCGGCGTGCAGAAGCCGCACTGGCTGGCGTGGTTCGCCACCATCGCCTGCTGGACCGGGTGCAGCGCGCCATCCCGCTTCAGGCTCTCGACGGTGAACAGGGCCCGGCCGTCCAGCATGGGGGCGAACAGGATGCAGGCGTTGACCGCCCGGAACCGCACGCGGCCGCCCTCCAGTTCGCCCAGCACCGCGGTGCAGGCCCCGCAGTCGCCCTCGGCGCAGCCCTCCTTGGTCCCGGTGCGGCGCAGGTCGTAGCGCAGCAGGTTGAGCACCGTCAGCGTCGGGTCGATGTCGCGAAGTTCGCGGACCTCGCCATCCAGCAGGAATCGGATCGGCCTGCTCATCGTCAGCTGCCGCGGTAGGTGGAATAGCCGAAGGGGCTGACCAGCAGGGGCACGTGGTAGTCGCCGCCGGCCTCGGCGATCCCGAACTCGATGGCGACGGTCTCCAGGAACGCCGGGTCGGGCAGGGCGAGGCCGAGGCCGCGGTAGTAGGGCCCGACCTCGAACTCCAGGCGATAGGCGCCGGGCGTGAGCGCGTCCGCCGCGACCAGCGGCGAATCGCACCGGCCGTCGGCGTTGGTCCTGGCGCTCGTCACCACCGCGCCGTCGCGCATCAGGCGCAGGGCCACGCCTGTGGCGGGCCTGCCGTGGGCCGTGTCGAGGACGTGGGTGGTGAGGCCGCTCATGCGTCTTCCGTGATCGCCAGCCGCCCAGAGTCCGTCCAAGGGGCCGGAATTGCAACTCCCGGGGCTTCTTGCGACGCTGCGCGGCGCGCCACGCCAATTATGCGGTCAGACATGCCCAGAGATCCCTATCCTCGCGACCTCATCGGCTATGGCCGCGAGCCGCCGCACGCCGACTGGCCGGGCGGGGCGCGGATCGCGGTGCAGCTCGTGCTGAACTACGAGGAAGGCGGCGAGATGAGCGTCCTGCACGGCGACGCCCATTCCGAGACCTTCCTCTCCGACCTGATCAACCCGCCGGCCGTGGTCGGCGCGCGGCACATGAGCGTGGAGCAGGTCTACGACTATGGCGCGCGGGCCGGCGTCTGGCGGCTGCTGCGGCTCTTCGAGCGCTGCGGGGTGCCGGTGACGGTGTTCGGCGTCGCCATGGCGCTGGAGCGCAACCCCGCCGTGGTGGAGGCCTTCCTGGAGGCCGGTCACGAGATCGCCTCGCACGGCTGGCGCTGGATCAACTACCAGGAGGTGCCCGAGCGGGTGGAGCGCGAACACATGATCCGCGCCATCGACATCCACCGCCGGCTGACCGGCCAGGCGCCGCTGGGCTGGTACACCGGGCGCACCAGCCCCAACACGCGCCGGCTGGTGGCCGAGCAGGGCGGCTTCCTCTACGACGCCGACGACTATTCCGACGACCTGCCGTTCTGGTCGCGGCTGACGGCGCGGCCGCAGCTCATCGTGCCCTACACGCTGGAGGCCAACGACATGCGCTTCTCGGGCGGCGGCCTGGTCACCGGCGAGCAGTTCTTCAGCTACCTGAAGGACGCCTTCGACGTGCTCTACGTCGAAGGGGAGGAACGGCCGAAGATGCTTTCGGTGGGGCTGCACTGCCGCTTGGCCGGGCGGCCCGGCAAGCTCGCCGGCCTGGAGCGCTTCATCCGCTATGCCCAAGGCCACAAGGACGTCTGGTTCTGCCGCCGGGTCGAGATCGCGCGGCACTGGCACGAGCGGCATCCCTGTGCGGCCTAGCGACCTCACACACGCCGAGTTCATCGCCCGCTTCGGGCCGGTCTACGAGGCCTCGCCCTGGGTGGCGGAGGGCGTCTGGCCGGCGGTGGAAGCGGGCGGGCTGGACGACCCCGCGGCGCTCGCCGAGGCGATGCGCAAGGAGGTCGACGCCGCGCCGCGGGAGATGCAGCTCGCCCTGATCCGCGCCCACCCGGAGCTCGCGGGCCGCGCGCGGATGGCGGACGCCTCGGTCCGGGAGCAGGCCGGCGCCGGGCTCGACCAGTGCTCGCCCGCCGAGTTCGAGGCCTTCCAGCGGCTGAACGGCGCCTACAGCACCCGCTTCGGCTTTCCTTTCATCGTCGCGGTGAAGGGCCTGACCCGGGGCGACATCCTGGGGGCCTTCGAGGCGCGGCTCGCCAACGATCCGGAGACCGAGTTCGCCACCGCCATCGCCCAGATTCACCGGATCGCGGGCTTTCGCCTGGCCGACCTGACCTGAGGTATGCTGACCCGTGCCCGATGACCTTCGCCGCCGCTACGTCGACCTGGCCCAGCCCCGCCTGGGGTCGCAGGTCGTCTACGCCACCGACGACTTCTTCGCCGACAAGTCCCGGCTGATCGATCCGCGGCCGCCGGTCTGGCGCGAGGGCGAGTACGACGACAACGGCAAGTGGATGGATGGCTGGGAGAGTCGGCGAAAGCGCGTCCCCGGTCATGACTGGTGCGTGATCCGGCTGGGCGTGCCCGGCGAGGTCACGGGCTTCGAGGTCGACACCTCGCACTTCACCGGCAACTACCCGCCCGCGGCGATGATCGAGGTCTGCCGTTCGGAGGAGGCCGCGCCCGGCGATGACGCGCCTTGGGTCGCGGTGACGCCGCGCTTCGACCTGAAGGGCGACGACCGGGTGTTCATCCCGATCACGCGGGGTGAGCCGGTGACCCACGTGCGCCTGCACATCTACCCTGACGGAGGGGTGGCGCGGCTGCGGGTCTGGGGCCGCGTCCTGCCGGACTGGTCGAAGGTGGGCGCGGACGAGGAGATCGACCTGCTGGCGACCGCCAACGGCGGGCGCGGGATCATCGCCAACAACGAGCACTATGGCGTGGTGGCCAACCTCACCGCGCCCGGCCGCGGCGTGAACATGGGCGACGGCTGGGAGACGCGGCGGCGGCGTGAGCCCGGCCACGACTGGGCGGTGCTGGAGCTCGGCGCCTTCGGCCGCGTGGGGCGGGTGATCGTCGACACCGCCCACTTCAAGGGCAACTACCCCGACCGCTGCTCGATCCAGGCTTCGCCGCGCGCCCACGGCTCGCCCGAGGAGATCGCCGCCCAGGCCGAGCATTGGCCGGTGCTGCTGCCGGAGGTGAAGCTGCAGGCCGACACCGAGCACGCTTTTGCAAGCGAGCTGGCCGACATCGGTCCCGTGCGTTTCGTGCGCCTGAACATCTATCCCGACGGCGGGGTGAGCCGCCTGCGGGTCCTCGGCAGGCTGGCCCGCTAGGCCGCCGCCTCAAATACTCGAATCCCAAAAATCCGTCATCCCGGCCGCAGCGGAGCGGAGAGCCGGGACCCAGAGGTTCAGGCTGTGCGGTTGCTCCTGGGTCCCGGCTCGGCCTGTCGGCCGTCCGGGATGACCGAGATGCTTAACTCACTGATATATCTGATATTATCATTGGGTTTCACCACCTAGGCCGCCGCCTCCACGGGGCTCAGCATGTCCTGCGCCATCCGCCGCTGCAGCTCGGGCAGGGGGCTGGAGCGGCGCTGCTGCAGGTCGATATGGACCGCGGTGATCGCGCAGGTGGCGCAAAGTTCGCCCGTCTCGACGTTGTGCATGGCGTGGCGGAAGCGGATCACCCGGTCGCGCACTTCGACGAGCTCGGTCCAGACCTCGACGCTGTCGCCGGCCAGGAGCTCGCGCTTGAAGGTGGTGACCTGCTCGACCGTCGCCATGCCGCTGCGGCCCTCGCGCAGGTAGGTGGGCGTGATGCCGATCTGGACCAGCAGGTTCCAGCTCGCCTCGTCGAACTTGCCCGCATAGTGGACGTTGTTCATGTGGCCGAAGTGGTCGCAGTGCCAGCTGTAGACGGCCCCCCGATACGTCAGGAGCGTGTGCATCTCGATGTTCCTCGAATGTTGATACGCATCCGTATCGCGCTTTCCTTTTCGATGCAATACGGTACCGTATCAGAAAATCGGGGGCGGACGTGAGCAGCGCTGAGGGATCGCAGGACTGGGTGGCGGCGGGCCTCGACATCCTGGCCGAGGGCGGGATCGACCGCGTGCGGGTCGAGGTGGTGGCCCAGCGGCTGGGGGTGACCAAGGGCGGCTTCTACCGCCGCTTCCGCGATCGCCGCGCCCTGCTGGACGCCATCCTGGAGGACTGGACCGCGGGACGGCTGCAGGCGATCCAACGGCAGACGGAGCTCGGCGAAGAGACGGCGCGGGGCCGCCTGCGCGCGCTGATCCGACTGTTCTCCGCGCGCCTGAACCCGCAGGGCCTCTCGATCGAGCTGGCGATCCGGCAGTGGGCGCGCGCCGACGCCGCCGCGGCCGCCGCCGTGGCCCGCGTCGATGCGGTGCGGCTGGCGAGCGTCGCGGCGCTCTACGAACGGCTGGGGTTTCCGAAGATCGAGGCCGAGGCCCGCGGGGCGCTGCTCTACACCTTCATCTTCGGCCGCGGCCTGCTGTTCCTGGAAGTCGCGCCCGAGGATCGCGAGGCGATGATCGAGGCGGCCACCGCGGTCCTGGTCGACGTTGGGACGGTGGCCTAGGCCACCTCTCCTAGCGGCGCGGGCAGGCCGCCGGCTGCCGCGATGAAACCCGCGACCTCGCCCACGCCGACCAGACGCGTCAGGTCGGTGAAGACGTAGGGCCGATCGCCGCGGGCCTTGGCCGTGTCACTCTGCATGACGCCGAGGTCTGCACCCACATGCGGGGCGAGGTCGGTCTTGTTGATCACCAGAAGGTCCGAGCGGGTGATCGCCGGGCCGCCCTTGCGGGGGATCTTCTCTCCCTGGCAGACGCTGATCACATAGATCGTCAGGTCGGCGAGGTCCGGCGAGAAGGTGGCGGCCAGGTTGTCGCCGCCGCTCTCGATGAAGATCACGTCCAGGTCCGGGTGGCGCCGGTTCATTTCGGCGATGGCGGCAAGGTTGATCGAGGCGTCCTCGCGGATGGCGGTGTGAGGGCAGCCGCCGGTCTCGACGCCCAGGATGCGGTCCTCGGGGAGCGCCTGCAGGCGGTTGAGGATCAGGGCGTCTTCCTGGGTGTAGATGTCGTTGGTGACAACGGCGACGCTCCAGCGATCGCGCATCTGCTTGCAGAGTTTCTCGACCAAGGTGGTCTTGCCCGAGCCCACGGGGCCGCCGATGCCGACGCGCAGGGGTCCGTTCCTGGGGCTCGGGGGGCGGCCGCTCATGAGATGAAGAGCCTCATATCCAGGGTTTCGTGCCGCATGGCGGCGATGTCCGACAGGAGCGCCGCAGCGCCCAGGTCGTCGAGGGTCGAGGCCGCGGCGCGGGCGGCGGCGACCAGGATCACCGGCTCCAGCTCGGCGATCACGGCGACCCCGTCGGTCTGTCCCAGCGGCACGGCGCGGACCGCCACGCTGACGAGGTTCGCGGCGAAGGCATGCAGCCAGGCGGCGAGCGCGGCCTCCAGCGGAATGTTCGCCGTCGCCGAGACCGCGCCCACCGCGACGGGATAGGCCGCAGGACCGTTCACCACCGGCTGGCCCCAGGCGCGGGCGGCGACCAGGAAGGCCTCGCCCTGGCCGAGCGTTTCGCGGCGGCGCTCCAGCGAGGGCGCCAGCGCCTCGGCCAGTTCCACCACCTCGGCCAGGGACGCGGCGTCGCGGCCGGCCGCAGCGTCCCAGGCGGCCTTGAACAGCACCGCGTCGGTCCAGCCTGCGCCATGCTCGATCAGGCCGCAGATCCACGCCGACAGCGTGTGCGCGTCGGCGACCGTCCCGTCGCGGATGACGGCCTCGAGGCCGTGCGAGTAGCTGAACGCTCCCACCGGAAAGGCCGGCGACAGCCAGGTCAGGAGGCGCAGGAGGTGGGCCTCAGTGGTCATGGTGGTGATCTGACGGGCCGTGATCGTGATAGGCGCCGCCTTCCGGGTCGAAGGGCTCCTCGACCTCGCGGACCTTGGCGCCCTGGTGCTCGAGCATGTGGGCGATGACGTGGTCGCGGCGGATGAGGATGCGGTCTGCGTGCATCTGGGCGGCCAGGTGGCGGTTGCCGATATGCCAGGCAAGCCTTGTCAGGGCCTGTGGAGTCGCGGCGCGGACCTCCAGCAGGGGCTCGGGCTTGGCCACGACGAGCAGGATGCCGCCCCCGGCCAACACCAGCCCGTCGCCGTCGCGCAGGTGGGTCGCCCCGGCGAGGTCCAGCAGGTACTCGGTCCCGGATTGCGCCTTCAGCACGATGCGGCGGCGGTGGCGGCCGTCGTAGTCGAGCGCCACGCGGTCGATGGCCACGCCACTCCAGGCCTTGGCGGGCAGGACGTCGGTGATCGGATGCGGGTCCATCAGAACAGGAAGTACCGTTGGGCCATGGGCAGCACGTCGGCCGGTTCGCAGGTGAGGAGCTCGCCGTCCGCGCGGACTTCGTAGGTCTCCGGATCGACGTCGATCCGGGGCGTGGCGGAATTGTGGATCATCGAGGCCTTGGAGATGCCGCCCCGCACATTCTCGACGGCGACGAGCTCCTTCTCCAGGCCGAGCCGCCCGCGCAGGCCGTTCTCCGCGGCGAGCCTGGAGACGAAGGTCACGGACGAGCGGGTCAGCGACTTGCCGTAGGCCGCGAACATCGGACGGTAGTGGACCGGCTGCGGCGTCGGGATCGAGGCGTTGGGGTCGCCCATCGGCGCCGCGGCGATCGAGCCGCCGAGCAGCACGAGGTCCGGCTTCACGCCGAAGAAGGCGGGGTCCCACAGGACGAGGTCCGCGCGCTTGCCTTCCTCGACGCTGCCGATGTGGGTGTTCATGCCGTGGGCGATCGCGGGGTTGATGGTGTATTTGGCGATGTAGCGCTTGACCCGCGCGTTGTCCGCCTGGCTGTCGCCGGGGAGCCGTCCCCTCTGCTTCTTCATCTTGTCGGCGGTCTGCCAGGTGCGGATCAGCACCTCGCCGACCCGGCCCATGGCCTGGCTGTCGGAGGAGATGATCGAGAAGGCGCCGAGGTCGTGCAGGATATCCTCGGCGGCGATCGTCTCCTTGCGGATGCGGCTCTCGGCGAAGGCCACGTCCTCCGGGATCGACGGATCGAGGTGATGGCAGACCATCAGCATGTCGAGGTGCTCGGCCAGGGTGTTGCGCGTGTAGGGCCGGGTCGGGTTGGTGGACGAGGGGATGACGTTGGGGAGCGCCGCCACCTTGATGATGTCGGGCGCATGCCCGCCGCCGGCGCCCTCGGTGTGGAAGGCGTGGATGGTGCGGCCCTTCAGCGCCGCGACGGTGTCCTCGACGAAGCCGCTCTCGTTCAGGGTGTCGGTGTGGATCATCACCTGCACGTCGAGGTCGTCGCCCACGCCGAGGCAGCAGTCGATGGCGCCCGGCGTCGTGCCCCAGTCCTCGTGAAGCTTCAGCGCGCACGCGCCGGCGGCGACCTGTTCGACCAAAGCCTCCGGCAGGCTGGCGTTGCCCTTGCCCGAGAAGCCGATGTTCATGGGGAAGGCCTCGGCCGCCTCGATCATGCGGGCGAGGTGCCAGGGACCGGGCGTCGCCGTCGTGGCCTTCGTGCCGGTCGCGGGCCCCGTGCCGCCGCCCAGCATGCAGGTGACGCCGCTCATCAGCGCCTCTTCGATCTGCTGCGGGCAGATAAAATGGATGTGGCAATCCATGGCGCCGGCGGTGAGGATCTTGCCCTCGCCGGCGATGATTTCGGTCCCCGGCCCGATGACGATGTCGACGCCGCCCTGGGTGTCCGGATTGCCGGCCTTGCCGATCTTGGCGATCCGCCCGTCGCGCAGGCCCACGTCGGCCTTCACGATCCCCCAGTGGTCGACGATCAGGGCGTTGGTGATGACCGTGTCGACGGCGCCCTCGGCGCGGGTCATCTGCGATTGGCCCATCCCGTCGCGGATCACCTTGCCGCCGCCGAAGGTGACCTCCTCGCCATAGACCGTGAAGTCGCGCTCGACCTCGATGAAGAGCTCGGTGTCGGCCAGGCGCACGCGGTCGCCGACCGTGGGGCCGAACATGGCGGCATAGGTGGCGCGGGCGATCCGGGCGGGCATGTCAGAGCTCGCCCATCACGGCCTGGCGGAAGCCGAAGATGCGCCGCGCGCCGCCGAACGGGATCAGGGTCACCTCGCGCGCCTGGCCCGGCTCGAAGCGCACGGCAGTCCCGGCGGCGATGTCGAGGCGCATCCCGCGCGCGGCGGCCCGGTCGAAGTGCAGCGCCGGGTTGGTCTCAAAGAAGTGGTAGTGGCTGCCCACCTGGATCGGCCGGTCGCCGGTGTTGGCGACCTGCAGCGTGACCGCGGCGGCGCCGGCGTTCAGGTCCAGATCGCCCTCGACGGTGACGACTTCGCCCGGAATCATCGCGCGGCCCGCCGCCGCTCGCAGATGGCCAGCGCAACGGTCACCAGGCTCGCCACCGCCAAGACCGCCAAGTGGCCCGGCGAGGTGACGATGTGGCGCGCGACGGCGCCGAGGCTCATGGACGTGTGGTCGCCTGGATGGGCGAAGGCCGCGGTCGGCGCGAGGGCGATCGCGGTGAGCGCGGCGCGGCAAAGCATCGTCTTCATAGGCAGCTCCTCAGCGGATCGGGTGGTGGACGGTGACCAGCTTGGTGCCGTCGGGAAAGGTGGCCTCGACCTGGACGTCGTGGATCATCTCGGGGATGCCCTCCATGACCTGGGCGCGGGTGACGACGTGGGCCCCGGCCTCCATCAGCTCGGCGACCGTGCGGCCGTCGCGGGCGCCCTCGACCACGAAGTCGGTGATGAGCGCAACGGCCTCCGGATGGTTCAACTTCACCCCGCGCGCCAGCCGCTTGCGGGCGACCTCGGCGGCCATGGCGACGAGCAGCTTGTCCTTTTCGCGAGGGGTCAGGTTCATGGGCTAGAGCCGCCAGACGCGCGGCGGGTGTTCGCCGTCGCGCAGCGCGGCGATGGCCGGCAGCAGGGCGCGGCGAAGCGCGAGGCCGTCGCCTGCGACGATGCGGGCGAACAGCTTGCCGTCGAACGCGCTTGCGCCGCCGGCTGCGCCGATCGCGCGGCGGACAGGCGTCAGAAACCGCTGGACGTCGTCTGCGACCAGCAGCAGGGACGCAAACGCCCTGCCGCCGGCCAGGGTCGGCGCCAGGGCGGCGATCTCCGAGACCGGCCCCTCGAAGCGCAGGTCGTCGGCGAACACCAGGCGGCCCGCTCTGCGGATCCGCCAGCGGTCGCGCAGGGCGCCGCGCCGCACGGTCTCGCCCATGGCCGTGCGGCCCAGCACCACAGCCTCGACGGCGAGCAGGCGGGCGTCCGCCGCCAGGTCGGCCTGCAGGGCGCGCGACAGGGAGGCGCCGTCGAAGAGGATGGTCTCCTGCGGCAGCCAGTCGATCCGCGCGCCGGCCTCGGCGTTCAGGGCGACCGCGACCTCGGCGCGGCCGTCGCGGGCGCGATAGACCTTCTCGCACGCCTGGGTGGTCACGGTGAGCGCGGCGCCGGCCCCGGCCTCCACGCGCCAGCCCATCCGGTCGCCGCCGGTCAGGCCGCCCGAGGTGTTGATCAGCACCGCTTCCAGGCCGCGCGCCGCAGGGTCCGTGGGCAGACGGATCTTGGCGCAGCCGTCCTGGTAGAGGCGCGCCAGCCGGGTGCCGCCGGCCTCGGCCTTCACCGCGATGCGGCCCGCCCCGGCCGCGCGCTGCAGCGGCGGGTTGGCGTCGGCGGCGGAGGCGAGGTCCTGGATCACTGCGGTCGAGCCTGCCGGGGGCTTGGGCCCACAGTCCAGGGGAGGGCGCGCGCAGGCGGCCCGTCAAGCCCCGGCGCCCTTTTCCTGGGCGCCTCGATCGCCATTGCCTCGCGGGCAAACCGTAACCATTTCAAAGGTGCGGCCGCCCGACAGCAAAGTCGTAACGCTTGCCAAGTGAAATGGGCGGGTGTTTGATCCTCTCTCAAAGGCCCTACGCCGGCGAGCTGGCGGGAGGGCCTTTTCGATTCTGGAGGTTTCGTAGCCACCCATGTCCGCCAACAGGACATCCCACATCCGGCTCACCTCGCACCCGGGAACCGGGTCGGCGAGCCGCTTCCCGATCCATTGGGACGCGCCGACGGCGCGGGAGCGCGGGCCGGTCATCGCCACGCCGAACGCCGGCGCCGACCGCAACGCCGTGGGCGCCCACGGCGGCGCCTATTCGATTTACCGCGCGCTGGCAATCAGCTCCGGCGCCATGGCCGCCGAGACGCGGCCCGAGCTGCACAACACCCATCCGGTCGTGCCGATCGGCCCGCACGCCCAGTGGCATGAGCCCGGCAAGATCGTCAGCCTCGATCCCTGGGGCCACCGGGTCGCCGAGGACTTCGCGACCGAGCTGGCCGAGGGCGTCGACATCCGCCCGACCATCGCCATCACCAAGGCGCGGATCGACCTGCACGAGATCCATGACGCCATCGCCAGGGGCCGCCTGAAGGTCGACGGCAAGGTCGTCCACGAGAACGGCGACGTCGCGGTCACCAAGGCGGCCATCGACCCGGTCTGGTATCTGCCGGGCATCGCCGAGCGCTTCGAGGTCGAGGAGCAGCAGCTTCGCCGCACGCTCTTCGAACAGACCGGCGGCATGTATCCCGAGCTGGTGACGCGTCCCGACATCTCGGTCTTCCTGCCGCCGATCGGCGGGATCACCCTCTACATGTTCGGCGACCCGGCCCACCTCGGCGACAAGCGCTACACGCTCACCTGCCGGGTGCACGACGAGTGCAACGGCTCCGACGTGTTCGGCTCCGACATCTGCACCTGCCGCCCCTACCTGACGCACGGCATCGAGGAATGCGTCGCCCAGGCCCAGGCCGGCGGGACGGGGCTCATCGTCTACAACCGCAAGGAAGGCCGTGCGCTGGGCGAGGTGACCAAGTTCCTGGTCTACAACGCCCGCAAGCGCCAGCCGGGCGGCGACCAGGCGGCGACCTATTTCGAGCGCACCGAGTGCGTGGCGGGCGTGCAGGACGCGCGCTTCCAGCAGCTCATGCCGGACATCATCCACTGGCTGGGCATCCGCCGGATCGACCGGTTCGTGTCCATGTCCAACATGAAGTACGACGCCCTGGTGAAGGGCGGCGTCGAGATCGGCGAGCGCGTGCCGATCCCGGACTGGCTGGTGCCGGAGGACGCCTCGGTGGAGATGGAGGCCAAAAAGGCCGCCGGCTACTTCACGCCGGAGAAGCCGCCGTCCAAGGCCGACCTGAAGAAGGTCGTCGGCCGCGACCTCAAGGAATTCTGAAGTCCGATGTCGATGAGGCATCGATGAGCGACGTCGGCGATCGCGCCGAGGCCGAACGCTTGCTCTCGGCGGACGCTGTGCGCGATGCGGCGAACGCCATGTTCCGGCTGGCCCAGGCCAACGGCCTGCCGCAGTGGCGGATCGATCTGTCCCGGATGGCGGCGGCGGCCGACCTGACGGCCGAGATGGTGCGGGCCAACTATCCGGACCTGAAGGTCCCGTTCCACGCGCGGTGGCGGCATTTCAGCGCCGGCGGTCGCGACCTGTGGGCCGAGGCGGACAAGCCGGCGGATCCGGTGGAGCTCGGACGGGCGGCCTTCAACCTGGTGATCCCCTCGGTCCTGCTGGACGCCGGCGCGGGGGCCGGCTGGCGCTATCGCGATGCGACCGGAGCGGAACTGTCGCGCTCGGAAGGGCTCGGCGTGGCGTCGCTCAGGATGTGGCAGTCCGGCGCCCTGGACGACCTGGCCGCCGTGAGCGCGCCTTCGGTGGCGCAAGCCTTCCAAGTTTCGGACGACAATCCGCTGGTGGGCGTCGAGGGGCGCGCCGCCCTGCTGCGCCGCGTCGGACAGGCGGTGGGCCAACCGGCCCGGCTCTTCGACATCATGGCCGGGCGCGCGAAGCGGGGCGTTCTGGCGGCGCCGGATATCCTGGAGGTTCTCCTGCACGAGCTGGGGCCGATCTGGCCGGGCCGGCTGAAGCTGGCGGGCATGCCGCTCGGCGACTGCTGGGCCCATCCGCTGGGCGGGCGCGGGCTCGTGCCGCTTCACAAGCTTTCGCAATGGATGAGCTATTCGCTGATCGAGCCGCTGCAATGGGCCGGCATCAGGGTCGTCGACATCGACGGCCTGACGGGCCTGGCCGAATATCGGAACGGCGGGCTCTTCATCGACACGGGGGTGCTGCTGCTCCGGGACCCGGATGACGAGCGCATCGCCCATCCGGTGGACAGCCCCGTGGTCGTCGGCTGGCGATCGCTGACGGTGGCCCTGCTGGACCGCCTGGCGCCGATGGTGCGCGAACGGCTGGGCGTCGCGGCCGAGGACTTCCCGCTGGCCCGCGTGCTCGAGGGCGGCACCTGGGCGGCGGGACGCAGGATCGCGCGGGAGAAGCGCGCCGACGGCGGGCCGCCGCTGAAGATCATCAGCGACGGAACGGTTTTCTAGGGGCAGGACATGGCCATGAAGGGCGTCACCATCGTCGACCACCCGCTGGTGCAGCACAAGCTGACGCTGATGCGGAAGAAGGACACCTCGATCAAAAGCTTCCGCCAGCTGCTGAAGGAGATCGGCGGGCTGATCTGCTACGAGGTCACCCGCGACCTGCCGCTGGAGACCGTCGAGATCGAGACGCCGCTGCAGCCGATGTCCGCGCCCCAGCTGGCCGGCAAGAAGCTGGTGTTCGCTCCGATCCTGCGCTCCGGCATGGGGATGCTGGACGGCATGCTGGAGCTGGTCCCGGCCGCGCGGGTGGCGCACATCGGCCTCTACCGCGACCCGGCGACGCTGGAGTGCGTGGAGTACTACTTCAAGGCGCCGGCGGACCTCGCCGACCGGACCCTGGTGGTCATCGACCCGATGCTCGCCACCGGCAACACCGCGATCGCGGCCGTCGACCGTCTGAAGGAGGCCGGCGCGCGCAGCATCCGCATGGCCTGCCTGCTCGCCTCGCCGGAGGGGATTTCCAAGTTCCAGGGCCACCATCCGGGCGTCCGCATCTGGACCGCCGCGGTGGACGAGCGCCTCAACGACCACGGCTACATCCTGCCGGGCCTCGGCGATGCCGGCGACCGCATGTACGGGACGCGCTAGGCGGCCTTGTCGGCGCGGGCTTCGACGGTGCGGGCCAGCAGGGCGATCAGGTCGTCGGGGCGCAGCGGCTTGGCCAGGTGGCCGTCCATGCCGGCGGCCTTGGCGTCGGCGATGTGTTCGGGAAGCGCGTTGGCCGAGAGCGCCACGATCGGCGTGTGGCGGCGGCCCCGCACGGCCTCCAGCGCGCGGATCTCGCGCGCGGCGCTGAGGCCGTCCAGGACCGGCATCTGCAGGTCCATCAGGATCAGGTCGTAGTCGCCGCGCTCGGCGGCCTCCACGGCCTTGCGCCCATCCTCCACCAGGGTGAGGTCGACGCCGAACGGCTCCAGGATCAGCGAGATCACCGTGCGGTTGGTGGGATGGTCCTCGGCCACCAGCACCCGCATGGAGGAGACGTCGGCGTGGCCGTCCTCGTTGGCGGCGACGCCTTGCGCCTCGGCCGTGGTCGGCGGCAGCGGCAGGTCGACGCGGAAGACCGAACCTTCGCCGGGCTCGGAGGTGGCGGAGATCTCCCCGCCCATCATCTCGGCGAGCGAGCCGGAGATCGCCAGGCCCAGCCCCGAACCGCCGAAGCGTCGGGTGATGGAGCCGTCGGCCTGCTCGAAGCGGCTGAACAGCTTGGCCTGGAACTCCGGCGAGAAGCCGACGCCGGTGTCGCTCACGGTGAAGGTGACGCGGTCGTCCTGGCGCACGACCTTCATCGCCACCTTGCCCTCGGAGGTGAACTTCACCGCGTTGGAGAGTAGGTTCGAGAGGATCTGGGTGACCCGGACGTCGTCGCCCATGCACCAGCCCAGCGCGCCGTCGTCGATCTCGACCTCGAACGCCAGCCCCTTCTTCTCGGCGCTGGCCTCGTGCAGGGCCGCGATGGTGGCGACGCAATCGGCGAGGTCGAAGGGCGCGGGGTTGATCGGCAGCTGGCCGGCCTCGATGCGCGAGATGTCCAGGATGTCGGTCAGCACCTGTTCCAACAGCCGCCCGGACGAGCGCACCAGCTCGGCCATCTGCTGGCCGCGCTCGGTGGTCTGCTCCTTGGCCAGCACCTCGGAGAGCGCGATGACGCCGTTCAGCGGGGTGCGCAGCTCGTGGCTCATGTTGGCCAGGAAGTCGGTCTTGGCGGCGTTGGCGCGCTCGAGCTCGGCGGTGCGCGACTGAACGCGGTCCTCCAACTCGCCCAGGATCTGGTCGCCCCGCAGGCGCTCGTCGCGCAGCTTGCGGGCCAGCTGGCCGATCTCGTCGGGCCGCTTGGCGAGCGCGCCGGCGCCGACGGCCTTGGCGTCGCCCAGGGTGCGCAGGGGCTTGATCACCAGCCGGCGCACCATGCCGAACAGGATGGCCCCGCCGATCGCCACGATCAGGAACTTGCCGGCCAGGTTGGACATGAGCTCCGGCGAGGCGACGGCCTGGGCCTTGGCCTTGGGGAAGGCGACGAGCAGGATCCAGGACGGGCCGTCCAGATGGCCATAGGCCACCAGCATCTTGCCGTCGGGGCTCTCGACCACGCCGGTCGCCTTGCCCTGCGCCTGGACGCGCTCGACCAGGGGCGCCAGGCCGTAGGTCTGCTCCAGGGCCGCGACGGCCTTGGGATTGAGCGCGTCGGGCTTGTTGAAGCCCGGGAAGGCGACCAGTTCCCCTTTGTCCGAGGCGATCAGGCTGGTGGCGCCGGCGGGCGTGTTGCGCAGCACCTGAGTGAGGTACGAGCCCGCCATGATCGTGGTGCCCCAGGCGCCCACATAGCGGCCGTCGACGTAGACGGGGCTGACGCAGCCGGAGATCAGGGTCTTCTTGTCCTGCATCAGCGGCGAGAGCGGCGTGCAGCGCATCTGCCGGGAAGGGTCGTTCTGCGGCAGGGGATAGCTGCCCTGCTCGGTGTGGTCGAAGTCGATACCGCCGGGGGCGAGCCTGCGGAAATAGGAGAGCTTTTCCGGGCGGTGCGGCGCGAACAGGATCAGCCTGTCCTTGGGCGCCAGGAAGAAGAAGTTCTCGAACTTGGCGAGGTCGGATTCGCCGACCCGGTTCACCACCAGGGTGGCCGCCGTGAGCACCCGCTTATCCTGCGGCGTGAGGTCGTCCGCGTGGCCGATATAGGCGCCCACGCCGTAGATCGCGTCGCCGTTGGCGGTCTGCTCGCCGTCGAACAGGCTGTCGCGGCTGCGCCGGGTGCCGTCGCCCTTCTCAGGGTACCATTCATCGAAGCGCCGATCGACGTCGGGACCCGCGGGCGTCACCGCCAGCCGGCGGCGCAGGGCGTCGGTGGCGGCCGCCTGCTTGGCGCGCAGGCCGTCGAAGAGGTCTTCCTCGGTGCGGGTGCGCTCCTGGACGTAGAGCGCCAGGTCCGCGATGCGGTGCTTCTCGTCCTGGTGGCGATACGCCGTGTAGGTCACGAACGCGTCGACGAGCAGCAGAACGGTCATGCTGGCGATGAGGCCCGCCAGCAAAGTCGTGCCGATGGATCGGAAACGCATGCCCCGCACCTGCCACCCCGCCTTTCGCGGAATGGCCTACCAAGAAATGCTTTCCGAAGGCTTCCTCCGGGGAAATTTTCTCCGTCAGGTCGCCAGCTCGACCACCGCCAGCACCAGGCCGGCGATCCAGGCGGTCTCCAGGCCCATCACCGCAACCGGCCGCCAGCCCGCCGCGATCAGCGCCTTGAACGAGGTCTTCATGCCGAGCGCGGCGATGGCCACCACCAGGCACCAGCGGGAGATCTCGCTCGCCCCGTCTACGGCCGGTTTCGGCAGGAATCCCAGGCTGTTGAGCGCCACCAGGGCGGCGAAGCCGAACAGGAACGTCGGGATCGGCACCTTGGCGCCGGAGCGCCCGCCGCGGCCGCGCGACAGCACCAGGGCGATGGTCGCCACCACCGGCAACAGCATGGCGACCCGCAGCAGCTTCACGTAGGTCGCCACGTCCCCGGTCTTCTGGCTGATCATGTAGCCCGCGCCCACCACCTGGGCGACGTCGTGGATCGTGCCGCCCAGGAACAGGCCGGCGCGCTGGTGGTCGAGGCCGATGGCGGTGACCAGCATCGGATAGAGGATCATCGCGATGGTGGACAGCGTGGTGACGACCACCACCGCCAGGATGACGTCGCGCTCGCTCTCCTTGGTCTTCGGCAGCACCGAGGCGATGGCCAAGGCCGCCGAAGCGCCGCAGATGCCCACCGACCCGCCGGAGAGCACCCCGAAGGCGCGGCTGAGGCCCAGGAGGCGCGCCAGGCCCAGGCCCACCAGCAGCGTCGTGGTCACCCCCGCCACCACCATGGCGATGGGCACGGGCCCGAGCGCGATGATCTGCTCCACGGTGATCCGCGCGCCCAGCAGGGCGACGCCGGTCCTGAGCACGGCCTTGGAGGCGAACTCGATGCCGGGGATGCAGCGGCCTTCCTCGTGCAGGAAGTGGAAGGTCATGCCGAACAGGAGCGCGAACAGCATCACCGGCGCCTTGTAGTGGCTGGCGAGCCAGTCGGCGGCGAGCGCGATGGTCAGGGCGACGAGCAAGCCCGGATAGACCGAGCGGACGAAGGCTTCGACGTTGAGGCGCGGCCGGGGCGGCGCGGCGGTGACCGGCAGCCCCTCCATGCCGTCGAAGGACTGGAACATCTCGTGCGCCGCGGCTGCGTCCGTATCGATGTCCCGGATGATCATGATGGGCGGCCCCCGAACCTTACGCGGCGCAAGCTGCCGCGCTTTGCGGCGAAACGCCAGACAGCGCTGTCATAGGCGAAGCCGGGCAAGCGGCGCCGTAACCAATTCGTACCCTTGCTCGAATATCCTCCTGGGCCGCAACGGGTCCGCGAGGGGCGAAGCATGACGATCGGCGTCAACTATCCGAGCCCGGTGATGGTCAACGGCTACGCGTGCAAGAACTGCACGGACGTCGACTACGCCAAGAAGCACATCGATCCGGCGCACCCGAAGGACGGGCCGTTCGGGATCGACAAGGCCGACGCGAAATCCGCCAACCCGCCGGGCCGCGCGCCCGCCGTCACCTTCGGTGGCGCCTTGGCGAGCATGGCGGGCCCGCCGTCGCAAGGCGCGATGCCTCCGGCCGCCACCCAGGGTCTTCGTCTCGATGTTTCCGTCTAGGCCCCGGCGGCGGCGCTCGGCGTCCAGCGGATTTTGGACCTCAATAGCTTCTATGGGCCGCCCCTAGGGAAGCGCAACGACATATTCTCGTTATGCGGAACGGCTCCCGCCGCGACGATCCCGCCAGCAACGGCGAGGCGGGCGATGGCGGGATCCATAGGGGAGAAGATCGGCGAGGGCGCCATGGCGGAGGTCTACGTCTGGGCGCCGGGCCAGGTCCTGAAGCTGTTCAAGCCCGGGTTCCGGCGGCGGGTCGGCTGGTGGGAGGCGCAGATGACCCGCGCCGTCTTCGCGGCCGGCGGCCCGGCGCCGGAGGTGCTGGACGAGATGATCCTGGACGGGCGCTACGGCATCGTGATGCCACGCCTGCACGGACCGACCCTGCTGCAGCGCCTGCGGACCGGCGCCACGACGCCCGAAGAGGCCGGCACGACCCTCGCGGCCCTCGCCCTGGCCATTCAGAAGACGCCGACGCCGGCGGAGGTGCTGCCCGTGCGCCGCTACATGGAGGCCTCTCTGCAGCCCGGCGACGGCCAGATCCCCGATCATATCGCCGAAGGCGTCCTGGCCCTGATCGATCGCCTGCCGCTGGATGAAGGGCTCAGCCATTGTGACCTTCACCCCGGCAACGTCATCATGACGGCGGAAGGCCCGAAGCTCATCGACTGGACCGGAACAAAGCGCGGCGGCGCATCTCTCGACCTGGCCTGCTGCCACTTCCTCCTGACCGAGCTCACACCGGAAGGCTTCGGGGACGCGGCGCGGCAGAGCGCGCTGAACGGGGCCTTGCAGTGCGCCTACATGGCGCTGACCGGCATGTCCGCTGCGGCGCTGACGGCGGCCATCGACCTGCGCCTTCCCATAGTCCGGGTCTTCTTCCTGCTCGGTGCGGCCGCCCGCCCCGCCACGCGGGAGCGGCTTCTCGAGCGTCTCGAAGCCGACTTGTCGGCGTAGGTCTTACTCCAACAACCGCCGGACGGCTGCGGTCAGGGTGTCCTGGGCGCGCTTGGGCGTGAGGCCCTGTTCGCGGCGCAGGCGCGACCAGCTTTCGTAGCTGAGCAGGAGGTCGAGGATCTCCAGCTTGAGCTGGTCGCGCGCCACGGCCGGCGGAAGCTGGGCTTTCAGGATCTCGCGAAGGGCGGTGACCAGGCGGGCATTGTCGACATCGAGGAACTTCGAGCGGTAGCGGAACACCGTCGAGGCGCGCAGGAAGGGGCCCACCTTCTCGAAGGCCCAGCCCCGCCGCTCGATCAGCTCGACGACGCGCTCGCGCCAGTCCTGCGACTTGAAGGGCCGGCCGGCCACCTCGCGCAGCTCGGCGGCGATCACCACGGACATCTCGCGGTAGAGGCTGTCCATGTCCTGGAAGTGGCGGAAGACGGTGCGCAGGCCGACATCGGCCCGCTGGGCGACCTGCTCGGCGCTGGGGGACACTTCGCCGGCGTGGATGATTTCCAGCATGGCGGCGACGATCCGGGCGCGGTTGTCCTGGCCCCGCAGGCGGCGGCCATCGGTCGTCGGCTCGGGCTTTCGCGCCGGCGCTCGGCTCATGCGAACAACGGGCTGAGGCCGGAGGGCGTAAGGACCGCGTCGACCTGCGCCCGCGCGGCCGGGGCCAGGTCCGCCCGCGACTGGCGAAGCCAGCCCAGGCACTTGGCCTGGTAGGGGAAGGGCTGCTGGGTCCAGACCTGGCCGTCGACCTCGGTGGTGACCTCCGGGGCCTTGCCCGCCACGGCGGCGGCGTTGGCCAGCATGACCGCCGGGTAGACCCGCCCGATCTCCGCCAGCACGGCGCGCAGGGTGTCGGGCAGGGCGTCCAGCGACAGCCAGCCGTCCTCGGCCGGCTCGACGCCGGACTGGTCCTCCATCATCCCGACCCAGGCGGTGACCCGCGGCGCGATCTCCAGGGTGAGCTCCATCGGCGTGGGGTCGAACTCGGCGAGCTGGGTGAGCTGGCCGAACACCGCGAAGTCGCTCGCCGCCGGCCGTCGGCCCAGCAGGTAGGGCAGGTGGGTCAGGTGCGCCTCGAAAGCGGCCAGGAAGCGGCGGTAGCTCGCCTCGATCACCGGGCCGGTGACCGGGTTGGAGCCGACGTAGCGCAGCCGCCCGATCTGCCGTTCGGCGACCATGACGCCGCGCATCCGCAGCTCCTCGTCCGGCACGGTGAAGCCGCGCCAGCAGGGCAGGATCGCCGCGCCCTTGGCGATGTCCGGCGCATGGGCCCAGCGGTAGTGGAACATCGCCTTGGTCAGCCACTCGTCGGCGTAGTCCTCGATCAGCTCGTCGAGGAAGGCCAGCGCCGGGTCGGTGGGCACGACGCTGCGCCCGGCGTGCTCGCGCTCCAGCCTGCGGATGATCGGCGTCGAGTCGGTGACCGCCTGCAGCTCGCCGGCTTCGTCGGGCAGGTAGAAGGTCGGCAGCAGCGGCACCCTGGCCTGCGGCAGGCCGGCCAGCGCCGGCCCGCCGGGCGGCAGCAGGCGGTAGGGGATGCGCCGATAGCGCAGCACGCCCAGCATCTTGCGGGTGTAGGGCGAGCCGGGCGCGCCGGAGAGGGCGATGCGGTCGGTCATGGCGCGTCTCCGGGCTAGCGGAAGGTGCTGAGGCGGTCGGTGCGGCGGATGTCCTTCGCGCCCGCCGGCAGGCTCAGGAAGTCGCCATCATGACCCACACGGACGATTCCGTGGAAGATGTCGCGCGACTTGCCGAGCCACGGGCCTTCCAGGGCGGTGAACGGCAGCGGCGGGATGATGTGGGTGAAGAGCAGGTAGCGGACCTTCGCCCGCTCGGCGACGCCCGCCGCCTGCTCGGGAGTGGTGTGGTAGGACAGGATGTCGTGGGTGATGGCCGCCAGGTTGGTGCGCCCGGCCTTGACCGCCGCCTGGTGCTGCACGGCCACGAGGTTGGGCGCCAGGCCCTCGTGCACCAGCACATCCGCGCCCTTCGCGGCGGCCTCCAGGCGGGCTGAGGGCGCGGTGTCGCCGCTGACCACCACCGAGCGGCCCTTGTAGTCGAAGCGGTAGCCGACCGCGGGCTCCACCGGTTGGTGCTCCACGGGGAAGGCGGTGACCTTCAGGCCGCCGTCGTCGATCAGAACGACGTCGGGCGCCGCGCGGTCAGCGGTGAAGGGATGCGGCGCGCCGCCGAAGCCCGACGGCGGCACGACCACCGGCCCGTGGTGGGCGATGCGGTAGCCGCTGTCGAGGGCGTAGGCCTGCTGGAAGCCCGCCACCACCTGGTCGACGCCGGTCGGGCCGTAGACCGGCAGCGGCCTGGTGTTCTGGCCGCCGGCCCAGCGCTGCAGCAGAAGCTCGCCCAGGCCGTCGATGTGGTCGGAATGGAAATGGCTGAGGAAGACCGCCTCGATCCTGGTGGGCGGCAGGTTCATCAGCGCCAGGTTCTTCTGCGCGCCCGCGCCCACGTCGACGACGAAGAGGCGCCGGCCCGCCAGTACGGCCGTGCAGGGCCCCGCCCGCGTCGGGTCCGGCATCGGCGAGCCCGAGCCGCAGAGGCCGACGTGCAGCCCGTCGCCCAGGCCCGCGTAGGGATCGTCGCCCATGGCGTGGGCGTAGATCCGCGCCATGGCGGCCATGGCGATGCGGCCGCGGAAGGCGAAGGCTGCGGCGGCGAGCACCACCAGTCCCAGCACGACGAAGCGCGCGATCCGCCAGGCCTTCATGTCGCTCTTCCCCCGCTTGACGAGTCATATAGTGACACGCATATTGCCACTATATTCCGGTTAGGGCTGCAACAAGTCAATCGAGGAGCTCGCCGTGCGCGTCCTGAAGACCCCAGAGGACCGGTTCGCAGGCCTCGCCGACTGGCCCTATGCGCCGCGCTACGCCCACGTCATCGACCCCGACGGCACGGCGATGCAGATGCACTATGTGGACGAGGGCCCGCCCGACGGGCCGGTCGTGCTGCTGATGCACGGCGAGCCGTCCTGGGCCTATCTCTACCGGAAGGTCATCGCCGGGCTGGCCGCCGCCGGCTGCCGCGTGATCGCGCCGGACCTGATCGGCTTTGGCCGCTCCGACAAGCCCGCCGACCGTAACGACTACACCTATGAGCGCCACGTCGAGTGGACCGGCCAGTGGCTGGCGCAGATGGACCTCGCCGACATCACCCTCTTCTGCCAGGACTGGGGCGGGCTGATCGGGCTGCGGCTGGTCGCCGCCCATCCGGAGCAGTTCGCCGGCGTCGTGGCGGCCAACACCGGCCTGCCCGCCGGGACGGGCCTCTCCGAAGGCTTCCAGGCCTGGCTCAACTTCAGCCAGTCGGTTCCGACCCTGCCCATCGGCTTCATCCTGAACGGCGGCTGCGCGCGCGAGCTCTCGCCGGAGGAGATCGCCGCCTACGAGGCTCCGTTCCCCGACGAGAGCTACAAGGAGGGCGCGCGGCAGTTCCCCAAGCTGGTGCCGATCACGCCGAGCCACGCCTCGGTCGCCGAGAACCTGGCGGCCTGGGCGGTGCTCGAGCGCTTCGACAAGCCCTTCGTCACCGCCTTCAGCGACGGCGACGCGGTGACCCGCGGCGGCGAGGCGATCTTCCAGGCCCGGGTGCCGGGCGCGAAGGACCAGCCGCACGTCACCCTGCAGGGCGGCCATTTCCTGCAGGAAGACAGCCCCGCCGAGATCGTCGAGGTCATCAAGGGCATGGTGCAGCGCCGGCTGAAGGGCTTCTCGTGATGCAGGTCGTCAACGCGGTCATGCCGGACATGCAGCAGGCCGGCGCGTTCTTCGGCGCGGCCGAGGACGGGCCGTTCGTGATGGTCAACCTTTTGAAGTTCAAGCCGCGCGCCGAGTACGAGGACGGTTCCGACGCCGAGCTCTCCGGCCGCGAGGCCTACGCCCGCTATGGCGAAGAGGTGCGCAAGCTGGTCGAGGGTTTGGGCGGACGCATCCGCTATTCCGGCGCGGTCACCGGCCTTCTGCTCGGCGAGGTGGAGGAGCTTTGGGACATGGTGGCGCTGGCCGAATATCCGTCGCTCGCCGCCTTCCGCGCCATGGCCATGTCGCCGGAAATGCACGCCATCGAGCACCACCGCAAAGCCGGGCTCGCCGGCCAGCTCAACATCCGCACTAGGCCTTCGGCTGGCTTCTAGTTTCCTCTCCCTCTCGCTTCGCGGGGGAGAGGCGATAGTCGCAGCACGGTGCGGAAGCCGATGTGGTTCTCGCCGGTGTCGGTGGGGCCGGGCTGGCGGGCGGCGGGACGGTAGCGGTAGCAGTAGTTGGGCGAGCAGAGGAACGAGCCGCCCTTGATCACGTGCTTGCGCTGGCCGGGATCGCCGGGGTCGAAGGCGACGGTCTCGGTCGGTCCGGCGGGGTCGGATGCGCCGGCCGGGTCGAGGTTTGGCCTGTACCAGTCCTTGGCCCACTCCCAGACGTTGCCGGCCATGTCGTAGAGGCCGTAACCGTTGGGCGCGTAGCAGCCCACCGGCGCGGCCTGCGCCTTGTAGCCGTCGCCGCCCGAATCCAGCACCGGGAAAACGCCCTGCCAGACGTTGGCCTGGGGCTTCTTGTCGTCCAGCGGCTGGTCGCCCCACACGAAGCGGGTCGCGCCTTTCCCGCCCTGGGCGGCGTATTCCCACTCGGCCTCGGTGGGCAGGTCGCGGCCGAGCCAGCGGGCGTAGGCGAGCGCGTCGTCCCAGGCCACCTGCACCACCGGCCAGGCCTCGCGCCCGGCGATCGAACTGCCGGGACCCTGCGGATGGCGCCAGTCGGCGCCCTGGACCACGCGCCACCACTGGCTGGGATCTGAGCCGGCCGCCTGGTCGGAGCCGGCGAAGACGATGCCCGACGGCCTGAGCTGGTCGCCGTGGAGCTGCGGATAGGCCTTCGGGTCCAGCGGCCGCTCGGCCAGGGTCACGTAGCCGGTCGCCTTCACGAAGCGGGCGAAGTCGGCGTTGGTGACCTCGGTGCGGTCGATCCAGAACGAGCCGACGCGGGTTGCGCGCGGCGGGCCTTCCTCCGGCCGCATGGCGCGCGCGCCCATCTGGAAGGCGCCGCCCTTGATGAGCACCATGCCGGCCGTGGCGGGCGCAGGCTGGGCCGGCGGGCGGTCCGTCAGGCAGGCGGTGCGCGCCGCCGGCGTGGGTTGCGCGGCGCGCGGTCCGCAGGCGCTGAGCGCGAGGGCCGCCAGCACGAACGCCGCTGCGGCCCTCATGCGCGGCGCGTGCGTAGCGAGAGCGCCAGGAAGATCGCGGCTAGGATCACGGCCACGGGGCTCGCGAAATGCTCCGGCGGATGGTGGCCGCTCGCGGGCCGGCGCAATACCCAGCCCTGCAGGGCCATAAGCCCGCGCTCGACGATCACCAGGCTGAGGAACAGCGGCGTCAGCGGCCGGTAGCGCAGGGCCACCGCCAGCATGCCGAGGCCCAGCGCGAGCTGCGTCGCACCCTCCCAGGCGAAGACGCCGACCACCAGGTCGCGCCGGTCGCCCAGATCCAGCCCCGCGATCACGCCGGCCCCGCCGTCCGGCAGGAAGCTGTGGATCAGGCCCGGAACCAGGGTCAGCACCGCGGCCAGCCCCAGGAACCAGGGCGCGGCGGCGGCGCCCCGATACTGGTCGTTGGTCGACGGCGGCAGGAACGCCATGGATCGCCTCCCGATCAGTTGTCCCAGTAGATGTATTCCTCGCCCTTCCGCTGCGGGACGCCGCCCGGATGGTCGATGAACACCGGCCCTTGCAAGAGCGACGGCCACATCGGCTTGACGTTCTGTTTGTCCTGCGCGGCCAGCAGCGCCAGCATCGCCTTGGTCCGATCGGGCTGGGCCTTCGACAGCTCGTGCTGCTCGGTCGGGTCGGTGGAAAGGTCGTAGAGCCAGACCTTGTTCTGGGCCTCGCTCGACTGCAGCTTCCAGTCGCCCTCCAGCACCACCTTGTACTGGCCCGAGCGCCAGAACAGCGTCTGGTGCGGTCGCCCCTGCGCCTTGCCCTCGACGAAGGGCAATAGGTCGACGCCGTCGATCACCCGGTCCTTCGGCAGGGGCGCGCCGGCAGCCGCGGCGGCGGTGGCGAAGATGTCGATGTGGCCCACCGGATAGGCGAAGCGCGAGCCCGGCGCGATCTGCCCCGGCCAGCGCATGAAGAACGGCGCATGGATCCCGCCCTCGAAGAAGGTCGACTTCCAGCCGCGGTAGGGCTTGTTGATGTCCGGCAGGCCGATGTAGCCGGCGCCGCCGTTGTCGCTGGTGAAGATGACCAGGGTGTTCTGGTCCAGGCCCTGGTCCTTCAGGGTTTGCAGGATCTTGCCGACGTTGCGGTCGAGGTTGCGCACCATCGCCGCATAGACCCGCAGGCGGTGGTCCTTGATCTGGGGCAGGGCGTCATAGTCCGCCTTCGTCGCCTGCAGCGGCGTGTGGATCGCGTTCGGCGCGAAGTACATGAAGAACGGCCGGTTTTTGTTGGCCTTGATCGCCGCCACCGCCTCGTCGGCGAGGTAGTCGGTCATGTAGCCCTTGGGCTGGAACATCGGCGAGCCGTTGTACTGCACGGCGTAGGTCAGGTTCGGCCACAGGAAGCGGTCGATGGCGTCCCAGGGCTGCTTGGAATTCTCCACGCCCTTGTCGTGCTCGGGCAGGTACATCGAGGCGCCGGGGATGAAGCCCAGGCTCTCGTCGAAGCCCTGCTCCTCGGGCCGCGAACCCTTGGCGCCGCCCAGGTGCCATTTGCCGAACTGCAGGGTGTGGTAGCCCTGGGCCTTCAGCACCTCGGCTATGGTGATCTCGCTGGCCGGCACGGAGAGCGTGTTCACGGCGGCGGGCGTCGGCGCGGTGCTGCCGGGCGGCATGTCCTTCAGCCGGTCCTTGAAGAAGCGCGGCTTGACGATGGCGCCGGGCTCGGCCTCGGTGCCGACCATCTTCTCGAAGGCGACCGGGGCCGGCGTGAACTCGAAGCCGAAGCGGGTGGGGTAGCGGCCGGTCATGATCGCGGCCCGCGACGGCGCGCAGGTGGCGTTGCCCGTGTAGCCGTTGGCGAAGCTCACGCCCCCGTGGCCGATGGAGTCGATGTTGGGCGTGGGCACGGCCCCGCCGGCGACGCCGCCGCCGTTGAAGGTGATGTCGTTGAAGCCCATGTCGTCGGCCAGGATGAAGACCACGTTCGGCGGCCGCTTGCCGGCGGGCGGCGCGGCGGGTCCCTGCGCCCAGGTGACCGGATGGTTGGGCGCCACATGCGGCAGGCGCGCGTGCGCCACCATCGCCAGGATCGTCGCGCGGTTGGCCTGCGCCACGCCCAGCAGCACCGCGATCACCAGCACGATCGCCCCGAGCCAGGTCCAAAGCCTCATGGTTCCCTCCCGCCGGACGCGCCGCCTGTCTCGCGCAGGCAGGTCATGGCCGCTCCCGATCGGCACTATATATTGGCATTATGCGTGCCGCTAGATGCCGTTCGTCGAACGCGGCGCAGTCATTCCCGGAAGGGCTGGGCCGCCGCCCGCCAGGCGCGCATCGCGATCTCAGAAAGCGCGGCTCGGCAAGTCGGGATTCAGAATACTCCTTAAGAACGACCGCCAAATCGCAGGACTCGCCCAAACTTCGAATCGGCAATACATCTGTAGTCCACAGCTGCGCTCGTCTTAAATAAACTTAAGAATACTGATGTCGAAAGGTCAGGAGCTGCGCGATAATTAACCATGTTAGCAAGTCTTATTTAAACCACGAACGAAAAGCGCTATTCTCCAGGTTGTTGGAGTTTCCTGCCGCAGCTTAGTAGTAGCCCTAGCCTGGGGAGATGCGATGAGTTTGCCCGGCGTCCAGGATGTCGCGTTCGGTCCATTCCGCCTGTCGGTCCGTCAGCGCACGCTCTCGGACCGCGATGGGCCGGTGCCCTTGCCAAGCCGCGCGTTCGACGTCCTGGTGACCCTGATCGAGGCGCGCGCCTCGGTGATCACCAAGAAGGAGCTGATCGAGCGCGTGTGGGGGGACATCTCCGTCGAGGAGAACAATCTGCATGTGCAGATCTCTCACGTGCGCCGCGCGCTGGGCGTGGAGAACCGCTACATCGTCACCATTCCCGGCCGCGGCTACCGCTTCGTGGGCGAACTGCACGCGCCGTCGGCAGATTCGCGCAGCTTCCAGCCGGCCGGCGCGTCCGACCCGCGCGACGAGCGCAGCAACCTGCCCGCGCAGATGACCGCCCTGATCGGTCGCGAGCATGACCTGGCGGCCACCTGCGCCCTCTTCGCCTCGGCGCGGCTGGTGACGCTGGTCGGGCCGGGCGGGGTCGGCAAGACGAAGCTGGCGCTGGCCGCCGCCCGCGCCCTTTCGCGGCGGTTCGAGGCTGGCTGCTGGCTGGTGGACCTCGGGCCGGCGTCCGACGCCGCCCAGGCGCTGAGTGCGGTGGCGGCCGGCCTGAAGGTCGACGAACGCCCGGAGCGGAGCCTGCTCGAGAGCGTGGCCGACGCGCTCTACGACGGCGACGTCCTGCTGGTGCTCGACAATTGCGAGCATCTCCTGGAGGCGACAGGTGACCTGGCGGCGACCCTGCTGCAGCGCTGCCCGGGCCTGCGGATCCTCTGCACCAGCCAGGCCCCACTGGCCCTCGACGGCGAGCACGTGCGCCGGATCGCGCCCTTCGACCTGCCCCCGTCCTCGGACCCGATCACCGCGCAGGACGCGCTCGGCTACGACGCCGTGCGCCTGTTCGTGGAGCGGGCGGAAGCCGTGGACGGCCGTTTCGAGATCACCGACGCCACGGCGGCCAGCGTGGTCGAGATCTGCCGGCGGCTGGATGGCATCCCGCTCGCCATCGAGCTCGCCGCCGCCCGCGCCCCCCTGCTGGGCCTGGAGCCACTGCTGGCGCGCATCGCCGACAGCCTGGCCCTGCTCAGCGACGACCGGCGCGACCTGCCCGACCGGCACCGGACCCTGCGCGCCGCCATCGCCTGGAGCTACGGCCTGCTGCCGGAGCCGCAGCGTCACATCCTGCGCCGGCTCAGCATCTTCTCCGGCGGCTTCACCCTGGCCGCCGCCCAGGAGGTGGCCGCGGGCTCCGGCTTCGCGCCGTGGGAGGTGGTCCATGGCCTGGGCGCCCTGGTCCAGCGCTCGCTGATCACCACCGGGCCGGACCTCGTGCGGCCGCGTCACGGCATGCTCCAGGCGATGCGCGACTTCGCCCAGGAGCAGCCGGGGTTCGCTGAGGAGAAGCCGGAGATCGCGCGCCGGCATGCGGACTACTTCCTCGCGCTCGCCCAAGCGGCCAACAGCGACGGCGGCGACGCGAACGGCGACGAGGCCTCCGCCGCGCTTGCGCCCGAGATCGAGAACCTGCGCGCCGCCCTGGGCTGGGCGCTCTCGCCGGACGGCGACGGCGCGCTGGGGGCGGCCCTGGCCGTGGCCACCGCGCGGTTCTGGTCCGACACCGGCCTCCTGACCGAGCGGCGCACCTGGCTGGCCCGTGCGGCCGAGGCGCCTGGCGTCGAGGCCGCGATGCGCGATCGTCTCAGGGACCTGCTGGGGCCAGACCGCTCGGCCGCGGCGCCCGGCGACGGGGCGTCATCGCAGCTGCGGCACTAGGCGCCCAGGACCTTCACCAGCCCCATCTTCGCCAGTGTGCCCACGATCACCGCGGTGGTGTTGACGCCCAGGCGCCCGGCGGCGGCAAGCTCGCTCACCGACGCGGGCCCGCGTTCCAGGCGCGCGACGATCGGCGCCGTGTTCGCCTCCGACGCCTGCAGGCTGGTGAACAGCACGTGCCCGGCCAGCGCGCGGAAGGCGGCCATGTCCGCGCCCGGCTCCAGCGCCACGCGGACCGCCGGTTCGATCCGCCCGGTGGGATAGTGGGCGAAGATGTGGAACGGGTCCTGCGCCGCCGCCGAGGCCTTGGGCGCGGCCTGCGCCCAGGCCAGCTCCTCGGGGCTGTCCGTCAGCGCCAGGCGCCGCGCGTTCAGCTCCGCCCAGAGGTCCTGGTATTGCGCGAACACGACCGCCCAGTCGAAGGCCTGCTGGGCGCGCGCGCGGCCGGCGTCGCCCATCTTGCGGCGCAGCTCCGGCTGCTCGATCAGCGCCGTCAGCCGCTCGGCGAGCTCACCCAGGTCGACGGAGGTGGCCGAGGCGGCGGCCCAGCAATAGGCGTCATAGGTCATCAGGCCGCTTTCCAGGTGCGCCGCGGCCTCCGCCCCGAAGCCGCCCGGCCCGGGCGCCCAGGTGGGGATGCGGAACCCGTCGACCCCGTCGCGCACCGTCTCGCGATAGCCGTTCCAGTCGCTGACGACGCAGGGCAGGCCCGCCGCCATGGCCTCCAGCGGCGTGAGGCCGAAGGTCTCCTGGATGCCGTCGGACATCGAGACGAAGAGGTCGGCCGCGGCCCAGGCCTGCCGGCGCGCCCGGGCCTCGCGGCCGTCCACCGTGAGCGTGCGCACCAAGGGCGCGAAGGCGGCCGCGCCGCTGACATAGGCCTGGGCGATCTCCTCGTTGGGGGACCAGCCGCATTGCAGCAGCACGACGCGCTTGCCCGACCGCTCCGCCGCCGCCTGCAGCCCGTGGAAGATCGGGAAGGGGTGGGCCTTGCCGGTGAAGGTGAGGCGGCCGACGAAGAGGGCGACGACGTCGTCCGGGCCGATCCCCAGCGCCTCGCGCGCCTGGGCCGTCTCAGCCTCGCCGAACTGGAAGTCGGCGCAATGGACGCCCAGCGGGATGACCGGCAGCTGCGGCAGGGCCAGGCGCAGCTGCGGCCCAAGCTTCCAGCGCAGGTAGTCGGCCTGCGCCTCGTGGATCAGCCGCACCGTCTCCAGCACCGCCGCTGAGGTGCAGATCAGCGCGTCCCAGGGCGCGACGGGGGCGGTGAGCAGGTCGGCGATCATCGCCATGGTCCCGGCCGTGGCCGTCGTGTGGGTGACGCCGCAGAGGCTGAAGCGGCCGGGCCCCGCCCGCAGCCGCATGCGCGCGAAACCGTTCAGCGCCGGGTCGGCGAGGTAGAGCACCGCGCCGGCGTTGCTCAGCCCGTCGAGGTCGCGGCTTTTGATCCAGCGTGCGTCCGCCGCCGGGTCGATTTCCTGGACGAGCGCCTTGAAGGCTTCGGCCGAGCTCTCGGCGCCGGTGTAGCCGTAGACGGGCGCCTCGCCGCGCCCCTGCACGGCGGCGCGCAGGAAGCCGTGGCCCGCGACCTGGCGGCCCATCAGCCAGGGCCGGCGGATGTCGTAGCCGTCCGGCTCGAACCGGATCACCGCATTTGCCCGCGCCGTCGTCATCGGCCCCTTCTAGCCGGGGACCCCGGCAGGACAAGCCCTGCAGATGCGAACGGCGGCGGTTGCGCGTGGCGGCCCGGGAGGGACTCGAACCCCCGACCTTAGCTTTAGGAAAGCTCTGCTCTATCCGGCTGAGCTACCGGGCCACGCTGGTGAAATCGAAGGCTCGATTTCGCGCCTCGGATCGCACGGCAGGCGCAAAACGCCAAGCCGCCAATGATGACGGCGCTCGCGTCATGCGGGCGTTCGGTTGACTCGTCGCGAGCCATGCCGCCAGCCTTGCCGCTGCGAAGCGTGTGAGGTGGGTAATGCGTGGATTGTGGCGGGCTGCGGTGGGCGCGGCCATGGCGTGCGCCTTGGCCGGGCCGGCGGGCGCGGCGACGGTGATCTCGCACTACGAGGACGCCGGGGGATTGCGGCACTTCTGCGTTGCGGGATTGGATCCGTGCCCGCCCGACACCTTCCAACTCGGGGTTGATGTCGGTCGTACAACCGCCGCCGACATCTTTGCCCCAGGGACGTACCATTACAACCTTACGGTGGACCCCTCCGCGGTCTCGCACGTCAGCGTCGGGCTGCTGGATTTCGGATTCTACGATTTCTCGATCGACGGCGTCGCGCAGTTCGGTCCCGGCGGGACGGGCGACGGGATCGGACAGCTCGATGCGCTGAGCCCGCCGACACCGACGGCAACCGGCTTCGAGGGCGATTTCGTGATCCCGGAAAACTTCGATGTCACCACAGTCGTATCAGACAACGGTGTCGACCATGTCATGCGGCACGCGGCGATCTACCGCTTCGGCTTCGAAATCCAGGGTTGGACGCTCGGCCCGGCCGGAACGCCGTACGACCTGACGATCAGCCTGGTCCCCGAACCCGCGACCTGGGCGATGATGCTGCTGGGCTTCCTCGGCATGGGCGCGGCCCTGCGCCGCCGGCGCCGGTTCTGCGCCGCCTGACCTACCGAGGCGCGTGGGGCGCGTGCTAGCCTAGCCTCGGGCGTGCGAACGCCGCGGACGAGGGGACGGCGGCGGATGGGGTTCTTGCGCTATTTTCGCGTGCTCTACGTGCAGGTGTTGCTGGGCGTCGTGCTGGGCGTCGTGGTGGGGGCGCTGTGGCCGGATTTCGGCGCGGCGCTGAAGCCGCTGGGCGACGCCTTCATCAAGCTGATCAAGATGGCCGTCGCGCCGGTGATCTTCTGCACGGTCGCCGGCGGCATCGCGCGCATGGGCGACATCAAGTCGTTCGGCCGGCTGGGCGCGCGGACGCTGCTCTATTTCGAAGCCGTCTCGACCTTGGCGCTGGTGGTCGGCCTGGCGGTGGGCGAGGTCGTCCACCCCGGCCAGGGGTTCAATATCAACCCCGCGACCCTGGACCCGAAGGTCGCCGCCGAATACGCCGCCAAGGCCGCGCACGGGCAGGGCGTGGTCGACTACCTGCTGCACCTGATCCCAGAGACCTTCGTCGGCGCCTTCGCCGGCGGCGACCTCTTGCAGGTGCTGGTGATCGCGATCCTCAGCGGCTTTGCCTGCACGCGCATGGGTGAGTTCGGCGACCGGACAGCGGCGGTGCTCGACGATATCGCCAAGCTGTTCTTCGGCATCATCGGCGTGGTCGTGCGCCTGGCCCCCATCGGAGCCTTCGGCGCCATGGCCTTCACGATCGGCAAGTACGGCCTGGGGTCGCTGGTGAACCTGGGCGCCCTGATCGGCACGTTCTACCTGACCAGCCTGATCTTCGTGCTGGTGGTGCTGGGGACCATCGCGCGGCTCGCCGGCTTCTCGATCCTGAAGTTCCTGGCCTACATCCGCGAAGAGCTGCTGATCGTCTTCGGCGCCTCGTCGTCGGAGGCGGCCCTGCCGCTGATCATGGCCAAGCTGCAGCGGCTGGGCGCCGGCAAGGGCACCGTCGGCCTGGTGATCCCGACCGGCTACAGCTTCAACCTGGACGGCACCAACATCTACATGACGCTGGCCACCCTGTTCCTGGCGCAGGCCACCAACGTCCACCTGACGCTGACCCAGGAGCTCACCCTGCTGGGCGTCGCCATGCTGACGTCGAAGGGCGCGAGCGGGGTCGCCGGCGCGGGCTTCATCACGCTGGCCGCGACCCTGGCGGTGATCCCCGACCTGCCGATAGCCGCGCTGGCGCTGCTGGTGGGCGTCGACCGCTTCATGAGCGAGTGCCGCGCGCTGACCAACTTCGTCGGCAATGGCGTGGGCTGCCTGGTGATCGCCCGCTGGGAAGGCGACCTCGACCGCGAGAAGCTCACCGCCGAGCTGGACCGCGGCCCCGTCGACGAGGTGGCGATCCTGGAGCGCGTGGAACCGAGCTAGCCGACGGAGGCCGACGAGGCGTCAAAACGAAAACGCCCGGCGGTGAGGCCGGGCGCTCCGAAATAAATCCTCCCCCTGAGGGGGCGCGTCCGAACGTCAGGCCGCGACGGCCTTCACCAGCGACTTGTTCAGGATGCCGATGGCCGCGTCGCGGTCGATGCGCTCGATGGCGGCGACTTCGCGGGCCATGCGGTCCAGCGCGCTCTCATAGAGCTGGCGCTCGGAGTAGGACTGCTCCGGCTGGTTCTCGGCGCGGTGGAGGTCGCGCACCACCTCGGCGATGGAGATCAGGTCGCCGGAGTTGATCTTGGCTTCGTATTCCTGCGCCCGGCGCGACCACATGGTGCGCTTCACCCGCGCGCGGCCCTTCAGGGTGGTCAGCGCCTGGGTCACGACGTTGGTCTCGGCCAGCGCCCGCAGGCCCGCGGTGCGCGCCTTGGCCGTGGGAACCCGCAGCGTCATCTTTTCGTGGTCGAAGGTGATCACATAGACTTCGAGCTTCAGACCGGCGACTTCCTGGGTTTCGATCCCCTGCACCTGGCCGACGCCATGGGCGGGGTACACAACGTGGTCACCCACAGAGAAATCGTGACTGGTCTTGCTCATCAGAGACACCCTCTTGAAAATTCCTGGCCTGGATCAGGTTCGACCCGGCGACGCGGTTGCCCCAAGCGACAAAGCCCTGCTCTCCGCGAAACGATCGCGGCGGCAACGTCGGTTGGAGCGGATTTAACCTCTTAAAACACCCTTCGCCTGTCGGCGGAGCCATCCCTCCTGGATCGCGCCGCAATGGCGTTGCTTCTCGGTCGACACGAAGGGGCAAAAAGCGCCCAAGCACCATGTCGTCCGTAACGATAGCATAAAATTAAGCTGAATGAAAGGGTTGCCACGGCGGGCGGACCGCCACGGGAATCCCTCTCAGGACTGGCTCAGGAGCCGCGGCCGGGCTTCTCGGAGAAGTATTTCTCAAGCTTGCCGGTCTCGCGCTCGAACGCTTCGGCGTCGGCGGGCGGCTCGCCCTTCACGGTGATGTTCGGCCAGACCCGCGAATATTCCGAATTGATCCGCAGCCACTTGCCGTCCGGGTCGTCGTCGGTGTCCGGCTTGATGGCGTCGACCGGGCATTCCGGCTCGCAGACGCCGCAGTCGATGCACTCGTCCGGATTGATCGCCAGGAAGTTTTCGCCCTCGTAGAAGCAGTCGACCGGGCACACCTCCACGCAGTCCATGAACTTACATTTGATGCAGGGATCCATCACGATGTAGGTCATGGCGAGTGCGTTGGACTCCGTGCGCTTTCCCGAGATGTAGGGCGCGGGTTTTTCACGGCCAGGGGCGGGCTTGTCAATGCCGCCGCGAGCCTTGGCCCTACGAAGAAATCTCCAAGGGCGAATAGAGCGTGCGCGCTTCGGCGGGCGGGCCGCGGCGTTCGCCGAGCGCGGAGACCGTGATCGCGATCAGCTTGCCGCCGAAAGCGAAGACCAGGGCGTCGCCCACCTTCACGGGCCGGGCGCACTTGTCGAGGCGGGTCTCCTGGCCGGCGCGGGTCAGGCGCACGCGGCCCTCGTCGACGAACCTGGCGGCCAGCGAGCGGGTCTTGAAGAAGCGTGCGCGCCACAGCCACACGTCGGCCCGGGCGGACTCGTCCGTCACGGACGCGAGGTTCCGGTGCGGCGACGCCGGCGCGGACGGCGCGCGGGCGCGGGCTCGCCCTTCAGGGCGGCGAGCGCGGCGAACGGCGAGTGCGGCGCGATCGGCCTGTGCTCGACGGCGAACTCGCGCTCGAAGCGGCGGCGCCAGGCGGTGGCCTCGCCCTGGCGCTTGATGGCCGCGAAGCCCAGGCCCTTCAGGACCTCGCGGGCCTCGTCGGCGCTCCAGCCCAGCTCCTCGCGCGCCTGGTCGGAGAGGATGACCCCGCCACCCTGCTTGACGCCGGCCCGCAGCAGCTCGTCCAGCCGCTCAAGCTGTTCGACCGGGACGGCCAGGCGGCCGACCGCGCGCAGGCCGAAGGCGGCGAGCGCGCGCGGCGAGGGGACCTGCGCCGGCAGCCGGCTCAGCATGTCGGCGGCCGGCCGCCAGCCGGGGACATCGCGGGCCGACAGCGCCTGGGTCAGCGCCCGGGCCTCGGGCTTCAGGAGGACCGGCATGTAGATCGAGAACGCGCCCAGCCGCACGCCCAGGCCCCGCAGCGCCCGGCGCTCCACCTGGCTGAGCGCCCGGGTCTCGGCGCGCACCGCCGCGCGGTCCAGCACGCCGCCGGCCTCGATCAGCCGGAAGGCGAGGCCGCGGGCCAAGCCCTTGATCTTGCCGTCGGCCACCGCCGCCTCGAGCTTGCGCAGGCCCGCGAGCCTTCGGCCCGCCTCGCCGGTGACGAAGGCCTCCAGCCGCTGGGCCGCCCGCTGGCGCGCCGCGTCATGGCCGAGCTCGCCCAGCAGGCGCACGCGCGGCCGGAACGGCTCGCCGCCCGCCAGCACGCCCGCCGCCTCGCCCTTCCACAGCACCACGCCGTCGGGCGAGAGCGCGAAGGCCTCGTCCGGCTCCGCGGCAAGCTGGCCCAGGCGCCGGGCGATCTCCGGCCCGACCGCATGGGTCGCCGCCGCCCGCAGCGCCTTTTCCTCCAGCACCGAGGAGCCCTGCGCCGCCTCGAACTGCACGCCGGTCAGGCGCCCGACAAAGTGGCCCTCGACGGTCACCGCCCCATCGGCGGCGACGCCGGCCAGCATGTCCTCGCGCACCCGCAGGCCCCGCATCAGGGCGCTGGTCCGCCGGTCGACGAACCGGGCCATCAGCTTCTCGTGCAGGGTGTCGGAGAGCCGGTCCTCGAGGTTGCGCATCTTACCCTGCCAGCCGGCCGGGTCGGCCAGCCAGTCGGGGCGGTTGGCGACATAGGCGAGCGTGCGGACGCTGGAGAGGCGCGCGGCCAGGGTGTCGATCTCGCCGTCGGTGCGGTCGAGCTGGCCGTACTGGCGGGCGATCCAGTCCTCAGGGATGCGCTGCCGGCCGCTGGTCAGGTGCAGGAAGAATTCCTTGGCCAGGCCCATGTGCTCGTCGAGGGCGAGCTTGCGGAAGTCCGGCGTCTGGCAGCACTCCCACAGCCGCTCGATGGCGACCCGCCCGCGCGCCCGCTCGGCGACGTCGGGGTCCTGCGCGAGCCTTCGCAGCGTCGTCTCGTCCAGCGCCTCGGCGGAGAGCGTCAGGCCCTCGCGGTCCGGGGTCTTGGCAAGCGATTTCAGCAGGTTGGGCAAGGAACCGAAGTCGAGCTTGGAGTTGCGCCATTCCGCCCCGGTGACGGGCTCGAAGTGATGCTCCTCGACCGCGCGGACCAGGTCCTCGTCCATGTCCTCGGCCTCGCCGGTGACCCCGAAGGTCCCGTCGCGCTGATAGCGGCCGGCGCGCCCGGCGATCTGGCCGATCTCCTGCGGATAGAGGAAGCGCGTGCGCCTGCCGTCGAACTTGCGAAGCCCCGCGAAGGCCACATGGTCGACGTCCATGTTCAGCCCCATGCCGATGGCGTCGGTGGCCACCAGGAAGTCGACCTCGCCGGACTGGTAGAGGGCGACCTGGGCGTTGCGGGTGCGGGGCGACAGCGAGCCCATCACCACCGCCGCGCCGCCCCGCTGGCGGCGGATCAGCTCGGCGATGGCGTAGACCTGGTCGGCGCTGAACGCCACGACGGCGGAGCGGCGGGGCAGGCGGGTGAGCTTCTTTGGGCCGGCGTAGGTCAGGGAGCTGAACCGCTCGCGGGTGACGATCTCGGCGTGCGGCAGGAGGCGCCGGACCAGCGGCGCCATGGTCCCTGCGCCCAGCAGCATGGTCTCGGCCGTGCCGCGGGCGTGCAGCAGGCGATGGGTGAAGACGTGGCCGCGCTCGGGGTCGGCGCAGAGCTGGATCTCGTCCACCGCCAGGAACTCGACCTCGCGGCTGAGCGGCATGGCCTCGACGGTGCAGACCCAGTAGTGCGGCCGGGGCGGGACGATCTTCTCCTCGCCGGTGACCAGGGCCACGGCGCGCGGCCCGCGGACCTTGACGATGCGGTCGTAGATCTCGCGGGCCAGCAGGCGCAGAGGCAGGCCGATCATGCCCGAGGCGTGGCCCAGCATCCGCTCGACGGCCAGATGCGTCTTGCCCGTGTTGGTCGGGCCTAGCACCGCGACCAGTCTGGGAGGGGCCACACCTGTGGAGCGGTCGCTCATGTCTTGAACTTGGGGTCGCGAGGAGAGTCGGACAAGCGCAACTAAATGCGGCGAACGTCCGCAGGGTTCAGTCGGAAGCCGTACGGCAGCAGTTCCTCGACGGTGGCGCTGGCCGTCTCTCCGTCGCGCCCCACCGTCACCACCTCACAGCCGGGCGAGGCGAACTCGAAGATCTTCTGCCGGCAGCCGCCGCAGGGCCAGACGAGCCCGGGCAGGGACGAGGCGACATAGACCCGCTTCAGGCTCTTCGTCCCGCTCGTCACCGCCGCCGAGATCGCGCTGGCCTCGGCGCAGACCCCTTGCGGATAGGCGGCGTTCTCGACGTTGACGCCATAGTGAAGCTGCCCGTCCGCGCCCTCCACGGCCGCGGCCACCTGCACGCCGGAATAGGGCGCGTGCGCATGCGGCAGCAGCCGTCGAAGCTCGGCGGCGATCGCGGGCGTGTCGGTCATGGAGGGGAGGTCCCGAAACGAACTCAAGGGACGGGAGAGTCTAGGGCCGGCCGCCGCCTGCGTCCACCTCAGTCCAGGGTCCGCCGGTACCTCGCCATGGCAAGCGCGGTGACCACGCAGACGAAGGCGAGAAGCGCCAGGAGTTCGCGCCACATGTCGCCCAGGCCCTGGCCCTTCAGCAGGGCGCCGCGCACCACCCGCAGGAAGTGGGTGACAGGGATCGCTTCTCCAAGCACTTGAGCCCAGCCGGGCATTCCCTTGAATGGAAACATGAAACCGGAGAGCAGGATCGAGGGAAAGATATAGAAGATGCTGACCTGCATGGCCTGCAACTGCGATCGCGCGGCCGTCGAGATCAGGAAGCCCAGGGCCAGCGACCCCACGATGAAGAGCGCCACGCCGATCGACAGGCCCACCCAGCCGCCCTGCATCGGCACCCCGAACAGGAAGCGCGCCAGGATCAGGATCAGCACGGTCTGGACGAGACCGATGACCACATAGGGGGCGAGCTTGCCGCCCATCACCTCCAGGGGCTCGACGGGCGTGGCCAGCAGGGATTCCATCGTCCCGCGCTCGGTCTCGCGGGTGACGCTGAGCGCGGTCATCATCACCAGCGTCAGCGACAGGATCACGCCCAGGAGGCCCGGCACGATGTTGTATGCGGTGATGGCCTCGGGGTTGTAGCGGGCATGCACCACCACGTCGAAGGGCGGGGCGGCCTGGCCGCGGGGCAGGAGCGCACCCTTCAGGTCGTGCGCGAGCGCCTGCATGGGCAGGGCCGCGAGCGCCGCCACCGCCCCGCCGGTCGCCGAGGGGTCGGTGGCGTCGGCCTCGACCAGCACCTGGGCCCGGTCCCTGTCAGAGGCGCCGCCGCGCGCCACGCGCCGAGTGAAGTCGCCGGGGATGGTCACCGCGAACTGCACGCGCCCCTGACGGATCATCTCGTCGAGCTCGGCCGGCGAGCGGGCCTGGGCGGCCAGGTCGAAATAGGCGCTGTGGTGCAGGGCGCTGACGATCGAGCGGGCGAGCACGGTGTCCTCCTGCACCAGCACCGCGGTCGGCAGGTGGCGCGGCTCGGTGTTGATCGCATAGCCGAACAGCAGGAGCTGGATCACCGGCAGCCCCAGCATCAGCGCATAGGTCAGCCGGTCGCGGGTGAGCTGCTTGAACTCCTTGATCATCACCGCGGCGACGCGGGTTGCCGAAAACCCCTTCATGTCCGTTTGCTCCAGAAGGCGCGACCGGTAGCCCCTCCCCCTTGCGGGGAGGGGTTGGGGTGGGGGTGTCGGCGCGGCCCCCGAAGGCGCCCGGTAACTTGACTCCCAGCCTGCACCCCCACCCCCGCCCCCTCCCCGCAAGGGGGAGGGGAGAACGAAATCCCGCGGACGGATCGCTGGCCGCGCGCCAGTCCTTCGGAGGCTTGGTGAAGCAGGATCATGCGAAGTTGTCCTCCGCCTGGCCCATCAGCTTGATGAACACGTCTTCGAGCGTGGGCTCGACCTCGCTCCAGCGGTAGGGGGCCTTGCGCCAGGGCGCGATGGCGGCCTCCAGCGCCTTGCGGTCCGTGCCGCTCACGTGCACGGCCGTCCCGAAGGGCGCCACGGTGTCGACGCCGGGCCTGCCTTCGAGCTCGCGCGCGAGCTTGCCGACGTCAGGGCCTTCGCCGTGGAAGGTGACGAGGTGGGAGCCCTTCACCACCTCCTCGGCCGTGCCGCGGGCGATCAGCTTGCCGTAGCTGATGTAGGCGATCTCGTGGCAGCGCTCGGCCTCGTCCATGTAGTGGGTGGAGACCAGGACGGTCAGCCCCTGGTCGGCGAGGTCGTGGATCTTGTCCCAGAAGTCGCGGCGCGCCTTCGGGTCGACGCCGGCGGTGGGCTCGTCGAGCAGCAACAGCTTCGGCTCGTGAAGGGTCGCGGACGCCAGCGCCAGGCGCTGCTTCCAGCCTCCCGACAGCGAGCCCGCCAGCTGGTCGCGGCGGTTGGTCAGCCCCAGGCGATCGAGCGCGATCTTCACCCGCTCGGCGCGGCGGTCGAGGCCGTAGACGCGGGCCGTGAACTCCAGGTTCTCGGCGATGGTCAGGTCCTCGTAGAGCGAGAACCGCTGGGTCATGTAGCCGGTCTCGCGCTTGATCTGCTCGGACTGGCGGATGATGTCGAAGCCGAGGCAGGTCCCCGAGCCCGAGTCCGGCGTCAGCAGGCCGCAGAGCATCCGAAGCGTCGTCGTCTTGCCCGAGCCGTTGGGGCCCAGGAAGCCGCAGATCCGCCCCGTCTCGACCTGGATCGCGACGTCCTGCACGACGTGCTTGTCGCCGAAGCTCTTGTTCAGCCCGGTGACGTCGATGGCGAGGGTCACTTGCCTGTCCTCGTCTGGCCCGCTCCGGCGCTGAGCGGCTCGACATCCACCGGCTGGCCGGGGTTCAGCCGCACCGAGGGGTGCGCCTCGATCAGGTAGACCAGCCGGTCACGGGCCTCGCGGCTGTAGATCACCGGCGGGGTGAACTCGGGCCTGGGGCTGATGTAGGCGATCTTGGCGGTCAGGCCCTTGGCGCAGCCGTCGCAGCCGAAGCGCACCACGCCGCCCACGCGATAGGCGCTGAGCTGCGCCTCCGGCACGAAGAACCGCACCTTGATCCGCTCGTCGGGCAGCAGCGACAGGATCGGCTGGTTGGCTGGCGCCCATTCGCCCTGCTGGAAGAAGACGTCCTCGACGCGGGCGGGCGAGGGCGCGGAGGGCGCGATGTCGTTGAGGCGCGCGGCGGCGCCGGCAAGTCCGGCTTGCGCCTCGCTCACCCGCGCGTCGGCGGCGCGGATCTGGTCGATCCGCGAGCCCAAGGTTCCCACGCCGCGCTGCTTCTTCGCGGCCAGCACGGCGGCGTCGGCCGCCTGGGCGTTGGCCCTGGCGTCATCGAGGGCGGCCTTGGACTGGAAGCCCTTGGCGGCCAGGATCGAGACCCGGCGCAGGGCGGCGTCGGCGTCGCGGGCGCGGGCCTCGGCCGAGGCGATATTGGCGTCCAGCACCGCCAGCTCCAGCGGCCGCTGTCCCTTGCGCGCGTCGATGGCCTGGGCCTCGGCGTCAGCCACCTGGGCGGCGGCCTGGTTGCGCGCGGCGAGCGGTTGCTGCGGGTCGACCACGAAGAGCTTCGCGCCGCCGGCTACGTCCTGGCCGCGAACGACATACATCGCCCGCACCGTGCCGGCGATCGGCGAGGCGAGGTAGAGCGGCTCGCCCTCGATATAGCCGCTCAGCACGGCGGGGCGCCCGAACCTTGGGATCAGCACCAGGCCCACGATCACCGCCACAGCGACCAGCATCAGGACCGCGACGAGTAGCCTTTGACGGGTCATGCCGCGGCCTCCTTCGGCGTCATGCCGGCGATCATCGTCTCGACGTGCTGGCGCAGGAGCTTGCCGAGGTTGAACGGCTCGGCGCCCACGGGGACGAAGATCTCGCGCCAGATCACCGCGATCAGCATCGGCGAGACGATCTCGAGCGCGTAGGCGCGCGGATCGCCGGCCTTCACCTCGCCACGCCCCTGGGCGGCGCGGATCGCGCCTGCGAGCGCGCCCAGGATGTGGGCCACCAGGTCGTCGTGCCAGACCCGCGCGAGCTCCGGGAAGTTCCCCGCCTCGCCGATGACCATCTTCAGCACCCCGCCCACCGGCAGGGTCTCGACCAGCACCAGGATCCGCTCGGTGGCCTGCCGCAGCAGGTCGGCCAGCGGGCCGGGATGGGCGGCGATCATCGCGCGGACGATCTGGATGTTGGGCGCGATGGCCTGGTCCACCACGGCGCGGAACAGCTGCTCCTTGGTCTCGAAGTAGAGGTAGAGCGCGCCCTTGGACACGCCGGCGCGCTTGGCGATCTCCTCCAGCCGGGCGGCCGCGAAGCCGCGCTCGGCGAAGACCGCCATGGCCGCCTGGATGATCTCGCCGGGGCGGTCGGCCTTGCGGCGGCGGAACTTCGGCTCGCCGGGATCGAGCATGTCGCGTCTCTCTAATAACTGACCGGTCAGTTATTAGTACGAATAAGGCGATGAGGCAAGGCCGGCTGCGCCCAGGGCGTGGGGATTAATGAGCTGGGTGAAGGCGTGGAACGCGGGCGCAACGAATCAGGACCGAATCAGCGACCTCGCCTGATTCGGGATTTGTTCACCGCAACATATTGTATCCAAAGCAGCTTCGGGCACAAGCCTATGCTGAAGCTAGGACCGCAGCCGGTCCGCCAGCGCGCGGTACTCGGCGGCCTGGGCGTCGCGGCCCAGGGTCTCGTAGAAGACGGCCAGGTTATGCGCGGCCATGTAGCCGCCGCGGCCGGCCACCGCGCCTTCCAGGTCCGGGCGCTCGCCGATCTCCAGGCAGCGCTTCCAGGCCAGCTCCACCACTGGCAGGAAATGGTTCAGCGCTCGGTCCGGCTCCAGCGACGCCGCCTCCAGGTAGAGGTCGCCGATCGTGAAATAGAAGTCCGGGGAGTCGAGCCAGTCGCCCACGTGCGCGTCGGCGAGCGCCAGGGCCTCGCCCACCCGGCCGCTGGCCTTCAGCGCCATCAGCGCGCGCACCACCAGCGGGTGCCGATAGCCGGCGTCGCGCGGGGCCAGCCTCAGGGCCTCGGTGAAGCAGTTGGCGGCGTCGCCGGGCCGGTCGCGGGCCTGATGCTCCTTGGCGAGCTGGAACCAGAGGTAGGCGTCGAGTGGCGAGGATTCGATCGCCTGCTTCAGGAGAACCTCGTTGCGGTCGCCCTTCCTGGCCAGGTTGTCGGGCAGGTAGCCGTCGTGGCCGAGGGTCAGCGCGAGGCGTCGCCGGGGAAGCATGCTCACCGGCTGCTCGTGGATGCGGCCCTCGTAGCGAACGCCGCGCGGCAGGACGCGCGGGATCCACGTCTGGCCCACGCCCTCGACGCCCGCCATGTCGATGCGGCTCGCCACCTTCACGTCGCCCAGGAAGCCGCCTTCGCCGGCCGGGAGGGCCTGCGGCCCGAGCGCCTCCGCGCCCGCCTCGATCCACTCGTCGGCGTCGAGGATCAGGGTCCAGTCGCCCTCGGAGTGGTCCAAGGCCGCGTTGCGGGCGGCGGCGAAGTCGTCGCACCAGGCAAAGGTCTCGATCCGCGCGCCGGCGGCGGCGGCGATCTCACGCGTGCCGTCCACCGACCCGGTGTCCAGCACGAGCATGGCGTCGACGTGCGGCCGCGCGCTCTCCAGGGCCCGGGCGATGACGGCCGCCTCGTCCCTGGCGATCATCACCAAGACCAGCCGTGTCACGTCTTCGAATCCCCTGGTGGCGCGGCTCTAAGGCCTGGGAGTGTAGTGGGCTGGCTCGTCCGGTACAAAGCGCCATAGCCCACCGTTGCGCGACTGGGGCGCGCCCCATGGCGCTGCCGCGCGGCACGGCCTATTTCTACGGCATGGCGAACCGCAAAGCCCACGAACAGCGGATTGTGAAGGAAGCCCGCAGGATCGCGGAGACCGGCCGCCACAACGGGTGGTTCCACATCGCTTGGGAATTGCGCGATCAGGGCGAGCCCCTTGCTCTCGATGTGCTGGAGCGCGAGCCCCACCGCTCGGAGTTGGACAAGCGGTGTGCTGAAGTGCGACATGCCATGCACGGAGCGTCGAAGATCTAGGCTCCCAAGGCAGTAGCGAAGCCCGCGCAACCTTGACGCGGAGGCCGGCCTTCCTCTATATCGCCCGCTCTCGCGCGGGCCCGGCCCGCCGCGTCCCGTTCTCGCGAAGGTTTCTGATCCCATGTCGCGTCGCTGCGAACTCACCGGTGTCGGCCCGATGGTCGGCCACAATGTGAGCCACTCGAACATCAAGACGAAGCGCCGCTTCCTGCCCGCGCTGTCGCCCGCCACCCTGCAATCCGATGCGCTGGGCCAGTCGTTCCGGCTGCGGATCACCAATGCGGCCCTGCGCACGCTGGACCACCGCGGCGGCCTCGACGCCTTCCTGCTGAAGGCCGGCGACGACGAACTGTCGCCCAAGGCCCAGAAGATCAAGCGCCAGCTCAAGGCCAAGCTCGCCGAGCAGCCCGCGGCCTGATAGGCTCACCAAGTGTCGTTCCGGAAGGGGCCGCTGGAAACAGCGGCCCTTTCTCATTTCAGGGTTGCGTCGAACAATTTCACCAGCTCGACCCAGTGCCGCTCGGCGGCCTCCTTGTTGTAGACCGGCATGTCGGTGGGCACCCAGCCGTGCCTGGCGCCAGCCCAGATCGAGACCTCGGCGTCGAGCTCGGCGGCCTTGAAGGCGGCGGCCAGGCGCTCGCACTGCTCGGCGTCGAAGCTGCGGTCCTCGTCGGCGCCGGCGACCAGCACCTTGGCCTTCATTTTCGGAGCCAGGAGGTGCGGGCTGTCCTCGGCGTCGGTGGCCAGGTTGCCGCCGTGGAAAGAGGCCGCCGCGGCGATCCGCTCCGGGAACATGCCGGCCGCGCGCACCGCGATGCCGCCGCCCATGCAGTAGCCCGTGACCCCGACCTTGCCCGCCTTGGCCTTGGGCTGGGTCTCCAGCCACGCCAGGTAGACCGCGGTGTCCTGCATCTGCAGGTTCGCGTTGGTCGAGGCGCGCAGCTTGGCGAACAGCGCGCCCATCTCCGGGTCGCCGTTCCGGGCCTTGACGATGTCCAGCGGCGGATAGGGCCCGGCGCGCCAGAAGACGTCGGGCAGCAGGACGTAGTAGCCGGCCTCGGCCAACCGCTCGCCCATCTCGAACATGGCCGGGCGTATCGCGGGCGCGTCCATGTAGAGGATGACCGCCGGCCACGGACCGTCGCCCCCCGCTTCCGAGTTTGGGTCGGGCGTGAAGACGAAGGCGCGGGCGTCGCCGCCGTTCTCGCTCGAGTCGGGCATGGGGATCGAAACGTCGGTCTTCATGGGGCTACCTCCCGGAAATCGGCTTCCAGTCGAACGCGAGCAGCAGGGTTCGCTGGGATTTGGAAAAATTGTCGTCGGAAATCAGGTAGAAACGGACGCCGCCCGTCTTGTTGGGCAGGGCGGCGAGGCCCTCGAAATTGTCGACCGTGGCCGGCTTTTCGATCTTCCATTCGCCGAGCCGCTGACCGGCCGGGCCGCTGATGTGCAGGATGACCCGGTTGCCGCGTATCGGGTCGTAGGCGCGCAGCAGATAGGCGAGCCGGCCGCCCGAGATGGGCGCCACCGCGCTCAGCCCGTACTCCACCTTCTTCGGCACGGCGTGGTCGGGCGCGCAGCCGCCCTTGAGATGGCAGACGAACAGCTGGCCGCTCGCCTCGCCGCCCACCAGATAGGCGTCGGCCCCGGCCTGCGGATAGGTGGCCAGCGCCTCCATGCCGAGGTTGAAGGGGAACTTCACATTGGGCGAGGGCGCGAGCCGCGGCCGCCCGCCGCCGCGCGGATAGAGGAGGATGCGGTCGTGCTCTTCCAGGCTCACGATGCGGTCGCCGTTCGGGAACTCGGCGATGCCCTCGGAGTCGGACCATTCCTTGCCGCGGGCCTGGAGCGGCTCGCCGTCCTCGCCGATGAGCGGGGTCAGCCGCGCGTCGCGCACGCCCTGGAGGCGGCCGTCCGGCCCGAGCACGATGCGCGCTTCCAGGAGGTCGCCTTCGTCGCCGACCGCCAGCAGCCGCCCATCCGGCCAGACCTTCAGGTCCGACATGCCGTGCAGTCGCGAGGTGTCCGGCGAGGTCAGCCACAGGCCGCCCGCGTAGGCGAAGTTGTCGCACGGCGGGTCCTGCGGCTTGCGCACCGGGCAGACCACGTGGGTTTCCGAGCCATCCCGGTTCTGCGGGACGGGCTGGGCGTCGATGGCGATGCGCGGGCCGGCGGCGACGGGCCGGACCGGCAGGCTCGCGGCCTGATGGGCGCAGGCCATCAAAATCAATCCGCTCATCCCCGCGAAAGCGGGGACCCAGGCTCTCTTCGCGGCGGCGAGACATTTCGCGAGGCGGAAGGTCACCAGCTCAGAAACAGCAAAACACCGGGGTCCCCGCTTTCGCGGGGATGAGCGGGTGTTTGGGATCAAGCCACCGCCCTCCGGACTTCCTTGAAGGTGGAGCGGCGGGCCGGGCCGGATGGCCCCTGCGTGTTGGGCGGCGGCTGCAGGAGGCCGGCGTTGCGCCGGGTCATCCGCCGCGGCTCCTCCTCGAAGAGTTCGGCGAGCTGGTCGGTGATCGCGCCCGCCAGCTGCTCGACGTCGACGATGGTCACCGCACGGCGGTAGTAGCGGGTGACGTCGTGGCCGATGCCGATGGCGATCAGCTGCACCGGGCTCTTGCCCTCGATCTCGGCGATCACCTCGCGCAGGTGGCGCTCCAGGTAGTGGCCGGAGTTCACGGAAAGCGTCGAGTCGTCCACCGGCGCGCCGTCGGAGATCACCATCAGGATGCGCCGCGCCTCCTGGCGGCCGATCAGCCGCTGGTGCGCCCACATCAGGGCCTCGCCGTCGATGTTCTCCTTCAGCAGCCCCTCGCGCATCATCAGGCCGAGGTTGCGGCGCGCGCGGCGCCACGGCGCGTCGGCGGCCTTGTAGATGATGTGGCGCAGGTCGTTCAGCCGACCGGGCTGCGGCGGCTTGCCGGCCTTCAGCCAGTCCTCGCGCGACGAGCCGCCCTTCCAGGCGCGCGTCGTGAAGCCGAGGATCTCGGTCTTGACCCCGCAGCGCTCCAGGGTGCGCGCCAGGATGTCGGCGCAGACGGCGGCCACCATGATCGGGCGGCCTCGCATCGAGCCGGAGTTGTCGATCAGGATCGAGACCACCGTGTCGCGGAACTCGGTGTCCTGCTCCTCCTTGAAGGAGAGCGGCGCGGTGGGATCGACGATCACCCGCGTCAGCCGCGCCACGTCGAGGATCCCTTCCTCGAGGTCGAAGGCCCACGAGCGGTTCTGTTGGGCGAGCAGCTTGCGTTGCAGGCGGTTGGCCAGCCGGCTGACCACGTTGGACAGGCTCGCGAGCTGCTGGTCGAGGTAGGCGCGCAGCCGCGTCAGCTCCTCGGCGTCGCACAGCTCCTCGGCCGCCACGATCTCGTCGTGGGCCGTGGTGAAGACCCGGTAGGTGACCTGCTTGCCTTCGCCCTTCAGGTCCGGGCGGGCGGGCTGCTCGCCTTCGCCCATATCTGGCGGCTCGTCGGAATCCTCGGCGTCGGGATCGTCCTCCGCCTGCATCATCTGGCTGTCGGCGTCCTCGCTCTCGCGGTGGGTCGCCTCGTTCTCGTCCATCGAGGCCTGTTGCGGGGACTTGCCCTCGCCGTCGCCCTCGTCGTTGTCGTCGCCGGCCTCGGGTTCGCCCTCTTCGCCCGAGTCCTCGTCGCTGTCCGGCTGGTCCGGCGCGTCGGAGAGGTCGTCGCCCATCTTCAGGTCGCGGATGATGGCGCGCGCGATGCGGGCGAAGGTCTTCTGGTCCTGCACGGCCTCGGTCAGCCGGTCGAGGTCGGGCCCGGCCTTGGCCTCGATGTCGTCCTTGAACAGGTTGACCAGCGGCTGGGCCATGGCCGGCGGTTTCTCGCCGGTCAGCCGCTCGCGGACCATCAGCGAGACCACGTCGGCCAGCGGCGGGTTGGCCAGCGCCTCGATCTGGTTGAACGCCCGCTTGGCCCAGGCCTGCTCGTGCACGGCCTTCAGGTTCTCGCGAACCCCGCCCAGCGCATTGGCGCCGATGGCTTCCAGCCTGGCCTGCTCGATGCCGTCGTAGATCGGCTGGCCCTGCGCCGTCGAGGGCCGGGTCTTGGCGTGGGCGGCGGCGTCATGGTGGGCGATGCGCAACGCCATCTGGTCGGCGAAGCCGCGGATGCGCGCGGCGTCCACCGAGGTCAGGTCGCGCGGCGGATGCGGCAGCACGGCGCGGTTGCCGGAAAGCTGCGGCCCCTCGCCGGAATAGACGATCTCCAGGTCCGGCGACTCGGCCAGTGAGCGCGTCGCGTTGACCAGCGCGCGCTTGAAGGGCTCCAGGGGGCTTTCCGGGTTCTTGGCCATCGTCGTCGTCTTAGATCAGCGTGCGGGCCGGGCGAAACAAGGAAATCGCCCGCGATGACGAACCGGTGATCTTCGGAACGCCACGGCCAAGCCTGCGTTAGCCATGCCAGTCCGCGGGCTGCGGGCGGTTTTTCGGAGAGAGCGACATGCTCAAGTGGGCTTTGATCTTCGCCGTGGTGGCCCTGATCGCCGGCGGCCTCGGCTTCGGCGGCATCGCGGGCGCGGCGGCCGGCGTCGCCAAGATCCTGTTCTTCCTGTTCGTGGTCGGCTTCCTGGTGTTCCTGGTCCTCGGCCTGATGGCCGGGCGCAAGATCACTGGGAACTGACCTTCCCTCCCTTAATGGGGAGGGAGAGACCGCGAAGCGGTCAGGGTGGGGAAGTCGCGCTCAAGCGCTGGCTCGGCGCTCCGGCCCACACTTCCCCACCCGTCTCGCTTCGCTCGCCACCCTCCCCACGAAGGGGGAGGGAAACCCTACTTCTTCTTCGCCAGATAGGCCTTCGACTCCGCGTCGACGATCTCGACCAGGTTGCCCATCGCCAGGTTGGCGTCGATGAGGTGCAGGCCCCAGGCGGGGTTGACCACGCCGGCGGCCATGACGTCGCCGTTGATGTCGTCGGTGCGCGGGTCGGCCGGCACGGCGTTCACGTGGACTTCCAGGTAGCTGAAGCCGTTCTTCTCCACGCACTGGCCGGTCAAGAGGCCGGGGACCGAGACGAAGGGCGTCTTCGGATTCGGCTTGCCCTTCACCCAGGTGACGGTCGGGGCGCTGGAGTTGGCGATCTGCGAGCCGTTGGAGAGGTAGGCGTGGAACTCGCCCTTGCCGCCGGGCGCGAGGTTGGCCGGGTTGGCGCAGGCCGCGATCTGGGCGTCGGTCGGCGCCTTGCCGAACAGGCTGTTGGCCGGCGGCGGGATGGTGTCGCGGAAGCTCGCATAGGCGATGACGCAGCCGGTCTGGCTGGCCGAATGGCAGAGCGGGATCTGCTTGAAGAGGCCGGTATCCTTGCCCTTGTCGAGCGGCAGGCGCGTGCCCATCAGGATCGCCGAGACGATCTTGGCCTGCACCGGCTTGCCGTCGATCTCCTTGGCGATGAGCTGGGTGAGCACGCCCGAACCCTGGGAGTGGCCGATCAGCACCACGCCGCGGCCCTTGTTCTCGTGCGCCAGGTAGTAGTTCCAGGCGTCCAGCACGTCGTCATAGGAGGTCGTGCCCGCCGGCGGCCCGGGCGGCAGCGGCTTGCCGGCCTGCCGCGCGCGCAGCGCGGTCAGGGTGAACTGCCGATAGAGCGGGGCGTAGATGCGGCATTTCGAGCCGAACCGCGCGAGCTGCGCCTTCACCACGCCCAGTTCCTCCGGGCCCGGGTTCATGTCCGACAGCACGCCCGGATCGTTGGAGACGGTCGGATAAACGTAGAAGCAGTCGATGGGCGCCTTGGGGTCGGCCTTGAACGGCTCGACGCTCTCCGATCCGTCGGCCTTGACCACCGTGGTCGTCAGGTCGATCGCGCAGGCGTCGCCGGGCTTGCCGGTCCAGCACAGCCAGGTCTCCGGCTTCGAATAGTCGTTCTTCGGCAAAGCGGTCTGGGCGTGCGCGCTCAGCCCGGCCATCGCCAGCGCCGCGCTCATGGCAAGCGCGCTCAGCATCGTCCTGGACATCAAGTTCCCCCTCAAAATTCTTGTTAGGCAGCAATGCCTACAGGATCGCGCGAGGGCGTTGCGCGGTCCAGCCCCTTCCTTTCCCGCGAAGGGGGAGAGGGCCGGCGCCGTCACCAAAGCGTCATCCACCGCCCCTACGCCGTCACATCGAGCGGGAGAGCGCTTGGAGTAGCCGTCGGCATGAGCCTCGCGAAGCGTTTGCGCCTCTTCTTCCGCGTCCTGCCGGTCGTCGTTCTCCTGGCCGTCGTCAAGGCCGGCGTCCACGCGCTCGGCTGGGAGTTCATGCCGCTCGACGGCCTGGTGCCGAGCCTGATCGCGGGCTCGATCTTCCTCATCGGCTTCCTGCTCGCCCAGGTGCTCGGGGACTACCGCGAGGCCGAGCGCATGCCGGCCGACATCCGCACGGCCCTGGAGGCGATCCACGACGACGTGCTGTTCCTCGCGCGGCGCCAGCCCAGGGTCGACGTCGCCGGGTTCCGCGCCGCGCTTACCGGCATCGTCAGGGCGTTCGACGAGGGCCTCGGCCTCAAGAACGGCCACCGCAACCTCGGCCCCGCGATCGCCCGCGTGGACGGCTTGTCGGCCCTGTTCGCGGACCTGCAGGACCTCGATGTCTCCGAACGCTACATCGTGCGGCTGAAGGGCGGGCAGGACACCCTGCGCCACGCCTTCCTGCGCGTGGCCCACATCCAGAAGATGGAGTTCGTGCCCTCGGTGCACGTCCTGGTCCAGACGCTGGTGGGCGCCAGCCTGTTCGTCCTCTTGTTCCTGCGGACTTCGGACACCTGGGAGTCCATGCTGATCCTGATCTTCGTCGGCTACATGTTCGTCTATTCGCTGATGCTGATCAGCGAGCTCGACGAGCCGTTCCGCGAAGGCGAGGGCACGGTCGACGACGTCAGCCTGTTCCAGCTGCGCGAGTTCCTGGCGAAGATCGAGGCCGAGAGGCCCTAGGCCACCCGCACCCGCGCCGTGCTTTCCGGCAGATCCTGGCCGAAGGCGCGCTGGAAGAACTCGGCGACTGTGCCGCGCTCCAGCTCGTCGCACTTGTTCAGGAAGGTCATCCGGAATGCGAGCGCGATGTCGCCGTCGAAGATCTCGGCGTTCTGGGCCCAGGTGATCACGGTCCGCGGGCTCATGACGGTGGAGATGTCGCCGTTCATGAAGGCGTTGCGGGTCATGTCGGCGACCCGGACCATGGCGTTGATGGTCCGCTTGCCGTCGGCGGTGTTGTAGCTGGGCGCCTTGGCCAGCACGATCTCGGCCTCAACGTCGTGCGCGAGATAGTTCAGCGTCGTGACGATGGACCAGCGGTCCATCTGGCCTTGGTTGATCTGCTGGGTGCCGTGGTAGAGCCCGGTCGTGTCGCCCAGGCCGATGGTGTTGGTCGTGGCGAACAGGCGGAACCAGGGGTTCGGCCGGATGACGCGGTTCTGGTCGAGCAGGGTGAGCTTGCCGTGCGCCTCGAGCACCCGCTGGATCACGAACATCACGTCCGGTCGGCCGGCGTCGTACTCGTCGAAGACCAGCGCGATCGGCCGCTGGATCGCCCAGGGCAGCATGCCTTCGCGGAACTCGGTGACCTGCTTGCCGTCCTTCAGCACGATGGCGTCCTTGCCGACCAGGTCGATCCGCGACACGTGGCTGTCGAGGTTCACGCGGATCAGCGGCCAGTGCAGGCGCGCGGCGACCTGTTCGATGTGCGTCGACTTGCCCGTGCCGTGATAGCCCTGGACCATCACGCGGCGGTTGTGCGCGAAGCCGGCGACCAGCGCGCGCGTGGTCTCCGGGTCGAACTTGTAGGCCTCGTCCAGGTCCGGAACGTGCGGGTCGCGGGTGGTGAACGCCGGCGCCTTGGCGTCGAAGTCCACGCCGAACAGCTCACGCGTATTGACCTCGTGGTCGGGGACCAGAGTGAGCAGCTTGTCTTCTTCGGTGTCGAAAGCGGTCATGGCGCGGATCGATTACAGGCTTGCCGGGACGGAAGCAAACAGGTGTTTGTTATGGCGCAGGCGCCCGCGAGCGGCGCCGGGAGGTTCGCCATGCTGAAGGATGCAGACGCAGGATACCGCACGATCGAGGTCAAGCCGCAGCCGACCGGCTTCGGGGCGGAGATCACCGGGCTGGACCTTTCCAAGGCCCTGCCCGAGCCGGTGCTGGCGGAGGTGAAGACCGCCTGGGCCCGGCACGGGGTGGTCGCCTTCCCCGACCAGCCCATCGACCTGCACGCGCTGGAGGCTTTCACCCTGCAGATGGGCGGCTTCGGCCACGACCCCTACATCAAGCCGATGGAGGGCCATCCGAACGTGCTGGAGCTGCGCCGCGAGCCGGACGAGAAGGCGACAAACTTCGGCGCCGGCTGGCACTCCGACTGGAGCTTCCAGGAGAAGCCGCCCGCCGCCACCCTGCTGCATTCCAAGGTGATCCCGCCGGTCGGCGGCGACACCCTCTTCGTCGACGCCGCGCGGGCCTATGAGGCGCTGTCGCCCACCATGCAGCGGATGCTGGCGCCCCTGCAGGCGATCCACTCCGCCAAGCAGTCCTATGGCACGAAGGGCGTCTTCTCGAAGGACACCGAGAAGCGGACGATGCAGATCATCGTCTCGGAGGAGGCCGACGCCTCGCTGACCCACCCGCTGGTCCGCACCCATCCTCTAACTGGTCGAAAAGCGCTGTTCGTCTCGCCGGTCTACACCGTCGGCGTCGAGGACCTGACGCCCGAGGAGGCCAAGGCGATCCTGGGCTTCCTGTTCCAGCACCTGACCCAGGAGCAGTTCATCTACCGCCACCGCTGGCGCGAGCAGATGCTGCTGATGTGGGACAACCGCTGCACCATGCACTTCGCCGAGGGCGGCTACGACGGCCACCTGCGCCTGATGCACCGCACGACGGTGGCGGGGGATACGCCGGTCTAGCTCCACATCCGCTCATCCCCGCGAAAGCGGGGACCCAGGCGTTTTGTTACAGGACCACACCCCCGCGGAACATCTCCAAGCTCGCAACAGTGGAAAAAGCCTGGGTTCCCGCTTTCGCGGGGATGAGCGGAGTTGAGGGCGCCCGCGCGTTGAAGCTCGCTGACTTGCCTGTTTCAAGCGCCCCGCGGCGCCCAAACGCTCGTTTCGTGCGCGCATGAATTTTCCTGCGGACAAGCGGACTTAGGGGCGGCAATGTCCCGCCAAACGTCATTTGGGGGACATCCATGCGCAAGGGACTTCTGCTCGCCGCCGCGGCTTTCGGCGCGGTGCTGACCGCGGGCCAGGCCGGGGCGGCCGGAAAGCCGGAGATCGGCGACGCCGGCATCGAGCTCACCTCGATCAACCACGACCTCAAGCCGGGCGACGACTTCTGGGGCTACGTCAACGGCGGCTGGCAGAAGGGCCAGACCATCCCGTCCGACCGCTCCTACTGGGGCGACGCCGCGCGGCTGCGCGAGCAGGCGACGAACCGCGTGAAGGCCATCCTCGACGAGTCCGCCAAGGCCCCCAAGACCGAGGACGAGAAGAAGCTGGGCGCCCTCTACGCCGCCTACATGGACGAGGCGGGGATCGAGGCGAGGGGGATCGCGCCGCTCAAGCCGGACCTGGCGAAGATCGCCGCGCTGAAGACGCCGGCCGAGCTCGCCCGCTTCATGGCGACCTTCGAACGCGTCCAGCCGCTGACCTCGCTGGTCGCCAACCAGTCGATCTTCCCGGTCTCGCCGGGCGTCGGCGCGGACGCCAAGGACCCGACCAGGAACACCTTCGGCGTCGGCCAGGGCGGCCTGGGCCTGCCGGATCGCGACTACTACCTCTCGACCGCGCCCAAGATGGCCGAGGCGCGCGCGGCCTACCGCACCTACCTCACGACCCTCTTCACCCTGGTGGGCCAGAGCGAGCCGCAGGCCCGCGCCGACCGGGTGATCGCCTTCGAGACCGAACTCGCCAAGGGCCACTGGTCGCGCGTCGACCTGCGCGACTTCGACAAGACCTACAATCCCATGACCATCGCCGAGCTGGCCGCCAAGGCGCCGGGCTTCGACTGGGCGGGCTACTTCAAGACCCTGGGCGTTCCCGGCATCAATCCGGTCATCGTCGGCCAGCCGTCGGCCATGACCGCCTTCGCCAAGCTGGCCGCGGCGACGCCGATGGCGACCTGGCGCGACTATATGACCGCCCACGTGGCCAACGCCGAGGCGCCGTTCCTGACCAAGGCCTTCGTCGACGCCGACTTCGCCTTCCACGGCAAGGCGCTTTCCGGCGTGCCGGAGCTGCGCGCCCGCTGGAAGCGCGGCGTGGACCTGGTGAACCTCTCCATGGGCGACGCGGTCGGCCGCGAGTATGCGCGGCGCTATTTCCCGCCGGAGGCCAAGGCCCAGGTCGAGACCATGATCGGCGAGATCAAGGCCGCCTTCGACAGGCGCATCGACAAGCTCGCCTGGATGGCGCCGCAGACCAAGCTGCGCGCCAAGGCCAAGTTGGCGGCGCTGAAGGTCGAGGTCGGCTACCCCGACAAGTGGCGCGACTACTCGGCCCTGACCATGACGCCCGGCGACCTCTACGGGAACATGAAGCGCGCCGCGTCCTTCGAGCAGGACTACCAGTTCGGCAAGCTGAAGGTTCCGGTCGACCGTTCGGAATGGGGCTTCACCACCACGCCCCAGACGGTCAACGCCTACAACTACGGCTCGCTGCTGAAGCTGGCGTTCCCGGCCGGCTACGTCGCCCCACCGTTCTTCGACCCCGCCGCCGACCCGGCGGTGAACTACGGCGCGATCGGCTCGACCATCGGCCACGAGATCAGTCACAGCTTCGACGACCAGGGCGCCAAGCTCGACGAGAAGGGCCGGTTGATCACCTGGTGGACGCCCGCCGACAGCGCCGCCTTCGCCAAGTCCACAGGCGCGCTCGCCGACCAGTTCAGCGCCTACGAGCCGCTGCCGGGCGTCCACGTCCAGGGCCGCCTGACGCTGGGCGAGAACACCGGCGACCTGGGCGGCGTGGTGGCCGCGCTCGACGCCTATCACGCGAGCCTGGGCGGCAAGCCCGCGCCGGTGATCGACGGCCTGACCGGCGACCAGCGGTTCTTCATCGCCTACGCCCAGGCGCACCGCTGGATCTATCGCGACGACTTCCTGCGCCAGCTCCTGGCCACCGACCCGCACGGCGCCGACCCCTTCCGCGCCGACACGGTCCGCAACCTGGACGAATGGTACGTCGCCTTCGACGTGAAGCCGGGGGACAAGCTCTACCTGGCGCCGGAGGCGAGGGTGCGGATCTGGTGAACACGCTGCTCCCCCTCAGGGGGAGCTGTCAGCGAAGCTGACTGAGGGGGTTCAAGCCCCGGACTTTGAGGCTGGAACCCCCTCCGTCACGCCTCGCCGCGCTCGGCGCGCCACCTCCCCCTGAGGGGGAGGAGCGTTCAGCGTCGCGATTTTCCTGGCGGCGTCGCCGCCCGCGGCTTGGCGGCCGGCGGCGAGGTGCAGGTCGCGGCATGGATCTGCGCGGTCAGCTCGTTGTTGAGCTTGATCAGCCGGTGCACGTCATCCTGGATCTTCAGCAGGGCCTCGGCGTCCTTGTAGGTCTGCAGAGCCTGCTTGTCGGAGGCCGCCGCCGACACCTTTTGCCCCACCATGATCACCGACAGCAGGACCAGTTGCAGGAAGGTCTGGGCGATCCAGGCGACCAGCGCCGCGGTCCCCGCCTTGATGGCCTCGGGCAGGCTGATCAGCGCCAGGAGCGCGAAGGCGTAGGCGCACCACATGGTGCCCACCAGGTTGGTGATCAGGATGGCGACGCGGCCGTTGAAGCCGACGCGCTCGCTGTCGGTCGTGTGCGGACCGGCCTTGGCCCGCTCGGCGATCCTGGGGTTTGGGACGTGCTCGACGCTCATTTCTGCCCTCCGGAAGCGCCCGCAGGGGCGCGATAAACCTTGCCGGCCTTCATCACGAAGCCGACGCTCTTCAAGGCCGCGATGTCCTTCGTGGGATCGCCGGCCACGGCCGCCAGGTCGGCGAGGTAGCCGGGCTTGACCTGGCCGAGGCTCGCTTCGCGGCCAAGGATCTTCGCATTGGTCGCGGTCGCCGCGGTCAGGGCCTGCACGGGCGTCATGCCGTCCTTCACCATCCAGGCCAGCTCGCGCCAGCTTTCGCCGTGCGGGAAGACGCCGACGTCGGAGCCCGCGCCGATGGTCACGCCCACGCTCAGCGCCAGGCGGAAGGCGTGTTCGGCGGCGACCATGCCCGCCGTCGGCGGCGTCTTGCCCGGGACATAGTGCTGGAAATAGATCGAGGTCGCCTCGAGCGCGGTGAGCGTCGGCACATAGGCGACGCCCTTGGCCTTCATCAGCCGGAAGGTGGCCTCGCTCGCGCCGTAGCCGTGCTCGATGGTGTCGACGCCGGCGGTCACCGCATTGTGGATGCCCTCGTCGCTGGCGGCGTGCACCGCGACCGGCCGGCCCGAGGCGTGGGCCACCTGCACCGCCGCCGCCATCTCGGCCTCGGTGAGCGTCGGGCGCGTCGAGCCGTCGGGGCCGGTGCGGTAGTCGGCGTAGAGCTTGATCCAGTCGGCGCCCATGGCAGCCTGCTCGCGCACGGCGGCGACCATCTGGGCCTCGCCGCTCACCTCCTGAGCGCCCTGCGGTAGGTCGATGTCGGCGCGGAAGCCCTTCTTGGGCCCGTAAGACCCGGTGGCGACGATGGCGCGGGTGGCGACGAACAGGCGCGGGCCGGGCACGATCCCTTCGTCGATGGCGCGCTTGAGCTGCACGTCCGCGTCGCCCGCGCCCTCGGTGCCAAGGTCGCGCTCGGTGGTGAAGCCGCTCATCAGGGTCCGCGTCGCGTCGCGGCCGGCGCGCAGGACGCGGTAGGTCGGCGCCTCCTTCAGCACCTGGTCGTCCCAGACCACCTCGTTGTAGGCGTGCAACAGCAGGTGGGAGTGGAGCTCGATCAGCCCGGGGATCAGCGTCTGGCCGGGCAGGGCTATGACCTCCGCGCCGGGCGGCGCCTTGACCGACCCCTTCGGCCCGACGCCCACGATCCTGTCGCCCTCGACCGCCACCACCCAGCCGGCGTGCGGCTGGGCGTCGCCCGCGCTCCACACCGCCGCCGGCTCCAGGAGGTAGCGCCCGGGCTCGGCGGCGCGCGCCACCCCAGCCAGGGCCAGGATGGCAAGACTCCCTAAAACGACCTTCATGCGCCGAATTGACTCCTAATAAGGGCGTGATAGGGAACAATAAGGAACATCAGACGAGGCCCCGACTCCCCATGTCGGAAGAAGTCTACACCGTCGAGCAGTTCGCCGAGCGGCTGAAGCTGCACCCGAAAACCGTGCTGCGGTTCATCAGGGACGGCCGCCTGCGCGCGGTGAAGGTCGGCAAGTCCTACCGCATCCTGCGCGGCGACCTGGAGGCCATGACCGGCGCGGTCCTCGGCCAGAACCGGACCGGCGTGCGGGTGACCAGCATCGTCGACATGGGCGAGGTCTCGCCGGAGCGCGCGCAGCATGTCGCCCGCGCGCTGCCCGCCATGCGGATGGGCAAGGAGACGCCCAGCGACCCGATGAGCCTGGACGTAGCCTACGATCCGGCGACGCGAGCCCTGAAGGTGGTGATCGTGGGCTCGCCCGCGGACACCGCCACCATGCTGAAGATGATCGAAATCCTGGCGGACGTCTGACCATGTCCGCGATCTGGAAGACCCAAGAGGGCGGCGAGGCCGTGCGCGCCCGCTACGCCCAGTTCCTGCAGCACTGGCCGCAACCGTGCGAGCAGCTCCGCGTCCCCACGCGCCAGGGCGAGACCTTCGTGATCGCCAGCGGCCGGGCGGACGGGCCGGCGGTGGTGATGCTGCACGGCTCGGGGTCCAACTCCGTGGTCTGGATGCGCGACGCCGCCGTGCTGGGCGAGCGTTTCCGCATCTACGCGGTCGACATGATCGGCGAGCCGGGCCTGAGCGCCGAGGCGCGGCCGCCGCTGGCCTCGGGGGTCTACGCCGAGTGGCTGGGCGAGGTGCTGGCGGGCCTTGGCGTCGAGCGCGCGGCCCTGGTCGGCATCTCGCTCGGCGGCTGGCTGGCGCTCGAATACGCCACGAAGCATCCGCAGCGGGTGAGCGCGCTCGTCCTGCTCTGCCCGGGCGGCGTGGGGCGGCACCGGAACGTGCTGCTGTGGGCCGCACCCCTGCTGATGCTCGGACCCTGGGGCCGCCGCCGGTTCCTGCGGATCGTCGGCCTGCCCGAGCCGAAGACCGACGCCTCGCCGGTCGAGCGCGCCTTCGCCGAGTTCAACGCCAGCATCCACAAGGAATTCCGGGTGCGCCGCGAGCGGCTGCCGAGGTTTGCCGACGCCGCCCTGGCGCGGCTGACCATGCCGGTCCTGGCCATCCTCGGCAGGCGCGACGCCTTCATAGACTCGCCCGGGACCCGCGACCGGCTGGCGGCGCACGCGCCCCAGGCCGACATCCGCTACCTGCCCGACGCCGGCCACTTCTTGATGGGCCACACCGCCGACATCGACGCCTTCCTGCGCCGCGAGCTGGCGCCGTGAGCGTCCGGGAAATCGCCGGCGTGGCCGTCTTCGTCTGCCCGCCGGACGGCGCGTGCCTGGCGGAGGACCGCGCGCTCTCCGACCTGATCGGCGAGCTCTTCTCGACCGGCGCGCGGCTGGTCGCGATCCCGCTCGAGCGGCTCGGCCCAGACTTCCTGCGGCTCGCCTCCGGCGTGGCCGGCGCGGTGCTGCAGAAGCTGGTCAACTACCGTTTCCAGGTGGCGGTGGTCGGCGACATCTCCGCGCCCGCCGCCGCCAGCGTCCCGCTCCGCGACTTCATCCGCGAGTCCAACCGCGGCAAGACGGTGTGGTTCGTCGAGGACCTCGCGGCGCTGGAAGCGAAGCTCGCGGCGTCCAGCTAAGGCAGCGCATACGCCACCACCGCGTCGCCCTGGCGCTCCTCGTCCACCTTGGCCGAGCCGCCGGCGGCGATCACCACGTACTGCTTGCCGCCGACCTCATAGGTCATGGGCGTGGCGTGGGCGCTGGCCGGCAGGTCGGCGCTCCACAGCTCCTTGCCGGTCTCCGCCGAGAAGGCGCGCAGGGTGCGGTCCATGGTGCCGCCCTGGAAGACCAGGCCGCCCGCGGTGACGATCGGGCCGCCCAGCACCACCGAACCCTTGGCGATCCGGCCGACGCCGGGCGCGAGTTCCTCGAGCGCGCCCAGCGGCGTGCGCCAGACGATCTTGCCCGCGTCCAGGTCGACCGCCATCAGCTCGCCGAACGGCGGCTTGATGCAAGGCAGGCCGGACGGCGCGCGCAGCGGCTCGCGGCTCATGGCGTAGGGCGTTCCCATCTGCATGGTGGTCTCGGCGCGCAGATCGCCCTTGTCGCCCTTCACGTACTTGGTGGCCGGGATCATCCGCACCTTGGCCGGCAGGTTGGTGACCGAGACGATCAGCCGTCCGTGACGGCCGTCCCAGGCGAATCCGCTCCAGTTGATCCCGCCGACGTTACCGGGGATCGCCAGGATGCCGGCCTCGCTGGGCGGCGAGAACATCGAAGAGCCGCTGAGCGCATTGATCTGGTCGGCGCACCATTTGCGGTCCGCGTCGCTGATCGCCCAGACGTCGGCGGCCTTCAGCGCCTGCGGGACGAGGGGCGGAGTCGCCGTCGGAATCGGCTGAGTGGGCGAGCTCTTCTCGCCATAGAGGGTGCTCTGCGGGACCGGGCGTTCCTCCACCGGCAGCACCGGCTTGCCGGTCGCGGGGTCCAGCACATAGACCATGCCGGTCTTGTTCCCGGCGATCACCGCGGGCGTCATCCGGCCCTTCAGCCTGACCGTGGTCGCCAGGGGCGCGGCGGCGGTGTCATAGTCCCACAGGTCGTGGTGGACGAGCTGAAAGCCCCACCTCAGCTTGCCGGTCTTCACGTCCAGCGCCACCACTGAGTTGGCCCAGCGGTTGTCGCCGGGGCGCAGGCCGCCCCAGTAGTCGGGGCTGGCGCTGCCGGTCGGCACATAGACCAGATGGCGCTTGGGGTCGGCGCTCAGCACTGACCAGGCGTTGCCCGCGCCGGTGCTCCAGTCCTTGTCGGCGACGCCCTTGGGCCTCTCCAGCGGCGCCCAGGTCCAGAGCCGCTTGCCGGTGCGCGCGTCGTAGCCGCGCACGGCCCCGTCCGGCATGTCGGCCCGCGCATTGTCGTCGATCGCCGAGCCGACGACCACCACGCCATCCACCACGACCGGCGGCGAGGTCATGTGGTACTGGCCGGGACGGTAGCGGGCGACGTCGCGCAGGCTGACCTCGCCGTTCTCGCCGAAGCCGGGGCAGGGCTTCCCCGTCGCCGCGTCCACCGAGACCAGCCGCGCGTCCAACGTCGCCTCGTAAAGCCGAAGCGCGCAGGCGCGGCCTTTCGCAACCTTCGAATCACGCCAGGCAGCGAGCCCCCGGTTGATCAGGCCGTCGCCGTAGGGCTTGTCGCGGTCGAGCTTCGGGTCGTAGGCCCAGAGCTGCTTGCCGGTCGCCGGATCCAGCGCGATCACCCGGTTGAACGGCGTCGTCAGATAGAGCCGCCCGTCCATCATCAGGGGCGTCGTTTCGAACCCGCTGCGCGGGCCGCCGCCCTTCAGCTTGCCGGTGGAGATGTCGCCGGTGTGGAAGGTCCAGGCGGGCTTCAGGCTGGCGACGTTCGCCGGCGTCACCTGGGTCAGCGGCGAGAATCGCGTGCCCTGCAGGTCGCGCCCGTAGGCGCTCCACTCGTCGGCCTTCGCCAGCCGGACGCCGGTCAGCAGCACCGCCGCCGCGCCGGCCAATATGATCGTCTTTTGCATCTCGCTCGCTCACTCCACGAAGAAGGTTGGCGGCAAGATGATCGTGCGCCGCTGCGCCGCCACCGGCCAGGGACGACCGGCCCCGCCGCCGGTGCGTCCGGCGTCCGGCCGGGGACAAGCGGCGGGCGGCGAGGGACGAGCGGAAGAAAGCTCCTCCCCCGAAGGGAACACTTCGGGGGAGGGGGACCACGAAGTGGTGGAAGGGGCGCTGCCGGGGCGCCCGGCCGACGCCCCTCCGTCTCGCGCCGGCGGCGTGGTCCACCTTCCCCGTCCTCTTCGGGGGAGGAGCACTTGACGGGCGGACGCCCAGACCGTTTCTCGCTGGGCCTCATCCCGCCCGGAGATTCTCATGCAGACCCGCAGCATCGGTCCCTTCGAGGTGTCGGCCATCGGGCTCGGGTGCATGGGGCTCTCCCACGGCTACGGCCCGCCGACCGCGCGCGACCAGGCCGAGCGGGTGCTGCTGGGGGCGCTCGACGCCGGCTACACCTTCTTCGACACCGCCGCCGTCTATGGCCTGGGCCACAACGAGACCCTGGTCGGCGAGGTCCTGGGCTCGCACCGCGACAGGTTCACGCTGGCGTCCAAGTGCGGGATCACGGTCGGCGACGAGCGGCGTATCCACGGCAGCCCGGCGAATATCAAGGACACCTGCGAGCGCAGCCTCAGGCGCCTCAAGACCGAGGTCATCGACCTCTACTACCTGCATCGCTGGGACAAGCGCGTGCCCATCGAGGACAGCGTCGGCGCGCTCGCCGAGCTGGTGGCGGAGGGCAAGATCAGGGCGATCGGCCTCTCGGAGGTTTCCGCGCCGACGCTTCGCCGCGCCCACGCCACCCATCCGATCGCGGCCCTGCAGACCGAATACTCGCCCTGGACCCGCAACCCGGAGATCGCGGTGCTCGACGCCTGCCACGAGCTGGGCGTCACCTTCGTGGCCTTCTCGCCGGTGGGTCGCGGTTTCCTGGCCGGCGGCGCGCGCGACCCGGCCAAGTTCCAGGACGGCGACATGCGGATCGCCATGCCGCGCTTCCAGGGCGAGGCCTTCGCCGCCAACCTGGCGCTGCTCGAACGTTTCGAGGCGCTGGCGAAGGAGACGGGCTGCACGCCCGCCCAGCTCTGCCTCGCCTGGCTGATGAAGAAGGACCCGACCCTGGTCTCGATTCCCGGCACGACGCGGCCCAAGCACATGCGCGAAAACGCCGGCGCGGCTGACATCGAACTCTCCGACGAGACGGTCGCCCGTGTCGACGACCTGGTGAATGAGAAGACCGTCACCGGCTCGCGCTACCCGCCGGCTCTGCAGGCTTCCGTCGACACTGAGCGCCTGCCCGTCGACACACCGGCCTGAGCATCCGCCGTGTGCAGACATTCAGGATACGGAGTAAAAATACAGACCATTACTTATTGATATCAACGAAGTTCCCGAAATTCGACGCCGAATTGCATTTGATCTGCAACAAAACCTTCATTTGCATCTGACGGCGCAGCTCCCGAAGAAGCGGCCCCACGGACTGGCTCTGGTCCTCCCGCGCGGTGGGGCGGGCAAAAACGGGGATATTCATGATGCATTCGGCCTCGCGGATCGCGATCCGCAAGTCATGCCTGCGCCTTGGCGCAAGCTCCGCCCTGGCGCTCGCCGCCGCCCTCGCCGGGACACCCGCCTCTGCCGCCGCCGCCGCCGACGCCGCAGCGGCCGCCGCCGAGGGCGGGCCGGTTCACATAGACCCGGAAACCCCGGACTTCGGCCGCCAGGTCGACGAACTGGTGGTGACGGGCGCGAGCGGCGTGGTCGCCACGGCGCCGGTCAAGGCCTCGCTGGAGGCCACCGAGCCGCAGTCGATCATCGACCGCAAGGCCATCGACCAGTTCATCCCGGCGACCGCCGATTACACTCAGATCGTCAACCTCTCGCCCAGCGTCTCGGGCGCCTCGTTCAACGGCCCGGGCCTGGGCGAAGCCAAGACCGTGCTGCGCGGCTTCCAGGACGGCCAGTACAACATCACCTACGACGGCATCCCCTGGGGCGACGCCAACGGGCCGACCCACCACTCGACGTCCTTCTTCCCGTCCTCGACCATCGGCGCCGTCGTCGTCGACCGCGGGCCGGGCCAGGCCAGCCAGCTCGGCGTCGCCTCCTTCGGCGGCTCCATCAACCTGTTCTCGCCGGAGGTCAGCGATGAGCGCGGCGGCTCGCAGTCGGTGACCGGCGGCTCGTGGAACACCTGGATGTCGGTGACCAAGCTCAACACCGGCGACATCGACCAGATGAACGGCGCCCACGCCCTGTTCAACTTTCAGGAGCTGACCACCGACGGCGCGCTCACCCACTCGGGCGCCAAGGCCTACAACCAGCTGGTGCGCGCGGTCTTCCCGATCGTCGACAGCTGGAAGCTGACCGTGCTCGGGACCTGGAACCAGACCAAGGTCTACACGAACGACAACACGGGCGCGACGCTGCTGCAGACCCAGCTCTACGGCAAGAATTTCGGCCTGAGCACTGATCCGGCGAGCCCGACCTATTACAAGTACAACCAGGTCACCAAGCACACCTGGTTCAACTACGCCAAGCTGAACGGCGACGTGACCTCGACGCTGAAGCTCGAGAACACCCTCTATTCCTACTACTACAAGAACGACACGGAATCGGCGCTAGACCCGACGCTGTCGCCCACCGACATCGCCAACAAGACCGGGCTTGCGATCACCCAGGTCCCGGGCGGCAAGCCGGTCGTGAACGGCCACGTCCCCGGCTACACCAAGCTCAACGTCTACAAGATCTACGGCGACATCCTGCACCTCGACCAGGAGCTGCCCTTCGGCATGATCAAGGCCGGCGTCTGGCTGGAGACCGCCGACACCGGCCCGCGCGCCCGCTACGACTACGACGCCACCGCCAGCCTGGGCGTGACGCCCAGGGTCGTCGACTACCGCCAGAAGGCGCTGCCGGGCGTGCCGCAGTACCTGGAGTACCTGCAGAACTCCGGCTGGCATCAGTACGAGCCCTTCGTGGACTTCGAGTGGAAGGTGACGCCGCAGCTCACCGTCACACCCGGCATCAAGTACATGAACGAGGAAATCCACGTCGACGCCGACGTGAACCAGAAGTCCCGCCAGCCCTTCCACGACTCCAAGACCTTCTCGAAGACGCTCTACTTCCTGACCGCGAACTATAAGGTGCGGGACAACCTGGCGGTCTACGCCCAGTACGCGACGGGCTTCCTGGTCCCCGACATCAGCGTCACCCAGGTGACCAATCCGCAGCTCAGCCAGCTTGAGCCTCAGGAGTCGACCAACTACCAGGCCGGCCTCGTCTACCACGGCTCGCGCCTGACCGTGGACGCGGACGTCTACTACATCGACTTCAAGAACAAGCTGCAGACGGTGACCGTCACCGACCCGATCGCCGGCCTCGAAACCGTCAACTTCAACCTCGGCGGGGCGATCTACAAAGGGGTCGAGGGCACGGTGACCTTCCAGGCCGCCGACCACGTCTTCCTGTTCGCCAACGGCTCGATCAACTCGGCGAAGGCGCAGGGCGCCAGCACCACCATCGACGGCGTGCCGGTGACGATCGCGGGCGGCAAGCAGATCGCGGGCGCGCCCGAATCCACCGCCGCGGTGGGCGCCTACTACCAGGACGACAACTGGACGGCCTCGCTGGTCAACAAATACACCGGCCTGCAGTGGGGCGCCGAGGGCGAGCCTTCCGCCTACAAGATCCCCGGCTACAACTCGACCGACCTGACCCTGGTCTACCGCTTCGGGCGCTATCGCATCGAAGGGGCGGTCTACAACCTCCTCGACAGCCAGAAGTTCACCTCGATCAAGCCTGGCAAGACAGTCCCCTACGACCAGTACTACTTCCAGCCGGAGCGGAACTATCAGGTGTCCCTGAAGGTGAACTTCTGATGCTCCGCGCCTTCGTGATGATGGGCGCCTGCGCGTGCGTGCTGGCCGCGACGGCCGTCCCTGCAGCCGCCCAGACGACGGCGGAGCAAGCGCCCAAGCCGCCCCCGGTCTCGAAGTTCCTGAAGCCCGGCGACCTCGACCCGGCGCTGGTCCTGCCGCCGCCGCCCAAGGACGACGATCCGGCCGCCGTCGAGGGCCGCGCGGAGCTGCGCCGCATCGCCCAGGCCCGCACGCCCGAGCGACTGGCGCAGGCCAGGCACGACGACGAGGTGGAGGACGTGACCGCCATCGCCGACGTGCTGGGGCCGGCCTTCAGCCTCGAGCGGTTTCCGGCCACGGCGCGCCTCTTCGCCGATCTGCGCAACGAGGACAGCGTCGCGGCCAAGCAGGCCAAGGCCTTCTTCAAGCGCGAACGACCGTTCTTCTATGACCGCGAGCTCGACGTCTGCGACGACGGTCACGACAAGAAGAACAGCTACCCGAGCGGGCACGCGACCATGGGCTTCGCCGCCGCCGCCGTGCTCGCTGACCTGATGCCCGGCAACGCGCAGGTGATCCTCGCCCACACCTCCGACTATGTGGAGAGCCGGCTGGTCTGTGGCGTCCACTACCGCAGCGACCTGCAGGCCGGCCAGGTGCTGGGCAATGTGCTGGTGGCCCGGCTGATGACCAAGCCGGAATTCCGCGCCGAGATGGAGGCCGCCCGCGCGGAGCTGACCGCCGCGCACATCGCGCCCTAGAGCCCGCTTCGGCCGGCGCGGCCGATTTCGAGGGACGGAAGGCGTTTCGCCACCGCCTGCGTGGCGCTAAGCCTGCGCCTCCCCGCGACGGCGATTCCCGACGAGCCACATGACCTACACCCTCTACTACGCGCCCGGCACGGCCAGCATGGCGGTGCACTGGGCGCTGATCGAAATGGGCGTCCCCTTCAAGGCGGTCAGCCTGGACTTCGAGGCCGGCGAGCAGAAGCGCGCGAGCTATCTGAAGCTCAACCCGGCCGGCCGCGTGCCGACCCTGGTGGTCGACGGTGAGGCGCATGGCGAGTCCGCCGCGTTGCTGATGCTGCTGGCCGAGCGGCATCCCGGCGCCCAGCTCGCCCCGCCGCCGGGGGATCCGCGGCGCGCGAAATGGCTGGAGACCATGGTCTTCCTCGCCAACACCGTCTCGCCCGCCATGCGCGACTGGTTCTACGCCGACAAGGACGGCGATCCGGCCGGGGCCGCGGCCGTGCGCGACCTGGCGCGCCGCCGGATCGAGGGCGCCTGGGCGCGGCTCGACTTCGACCTGGGCGACGGGCGCCGCTACCTGATGGGCGAGGAGCCGGGGGCCGTCGACTTCCTGGCCGCCATGCTGATGCGCTGGTCGCGCAACATGGTGAAGCCCGCCAGCGAGTGGCCGGCGCTTCGGCCCTATGCGGCGCGGATGGCGGCGCTGCCCTCCTACGCCCAACTCTGCCAGCGCGAGGGCCTGACGCCCTGGCCGTGAGGGGTGACCCTCAACTAATCCAGGTATTTCATCAGCTTAAATGTTCCCGTCATCCCGGACGGCCGACAGGCCGAGCCGGGACCCAGGGGCAACCGCACAGCTCGAGCCCCTGGGTCCCGGCTCTCCGCTTCGCTACGGCCGGGATGACGGATTGTGGAGTTCAAGTGATTGGGTCCCTCAGCCAGGCTTCCGCCGCGTCGGCATTGCCAGGGCGGGCGGAATTGCGCCATCACTCGCTCAAGCGGGAGGGACATCATCATGCGTAGGGAAATGCTGGGCGCGCGCGCCTGGGCCTCGGTTGCGGCGCTGGCGGCGGCGCTGGCGTTGGGGATCGGAGGTCCGGTGGGCGCCGCGCCGGCCAAGGTCGCCGACCCCAAGGTCTCTTCGCTCGTCAAGGGCGACGCCGCCGCGCTGGGCTTCGACCCGGCGAAGCTGGCCGCGGCCGACGAGGGGCTGAAGGCCGACGTGGCCGCGGGGAAGATCGCCGGCGCCTACCTGCTGGTCGGCCGTCACGGCAAGGTCGCCTATGAAACATCCGCCGGGACGCAAGGGCCCGGCCAGACGACGCCGATCACCGACCAGACCATCTTCCGCGTCTTCTCGATGACCAAGCCGATCGTCTCGGTCACCGCCATGACCCTGGTGCAGGAGGGCAAGCTCGACCTCGACGCGCCGGTCTCCAAGTACCTGCCGGAGTACGCCAACCTGGCGGTCTGGCAGGCGGATGGGACGACCAAGCCCGCGACCCGGCCGATGCTGGTGCGCAACCTGATGAGCCACACCTCGGGCCTGATCTACGGCTTCATCCAGCCGACCACGCCGATCTCCCAGGCCTGGGCGGCCGGCGGCGAGAACAACGACAAGGTGACGACCCGCGAGTACGCCCGGGTGATCGCCAAGCTGCCGCTGCGCAGCGAGCCGGGGACGGCCTGGTACTATTCCCGTTCGACGGACGTGCTGGGCGCGGTGGTCGAGGTGGCCGGCGGCAAGCCGCTGGACGTGCTGGTCAAGGAACGGGTCACCGGGCCTCTGGGTATGACCGACACCGGCTTCGTGCAGCCGGAAAGCCAGCGCAAGCGCTTCGCCGAGCCGCTCAAGGCCGACCCGACCCTCTACTACGACTATGCCCGCAAGCCGTCCCTGCTGTCGGGCGGCGGCGGCATCTCGTCCACGGCCGAGGACTATCTGCGCTTCGTGCTGATGTTGGAGGGGAACGGCGAGTACAAGGGCGTGCGCATCCTGAAGCCCGAGACGCTGGCGCGCATGCGCCAGGACGAGACGACGCCGGAGATCCGCAAGGCCGGGCTCTTCTTCCCAGGGCCCGGCATGGGCTTCGGCCTGGGCTTCAGCCTGGTCACCGACGACAAGCTGCAACGGCCGGGCAACGGCACGTTCAGCTGGTGGGGCATCGCCGGCACCGAGTTCTGGGTCGACCCGAAGAACGACCTCTTCATGGTCTTCATGGTGCAGAACCGCGAGCGGGCGATGGAATACCAGCGCAAGAACCGCCAGTGGATCTACGACGCGCTGGTGAAGCCGTAGCAACCCATCCGCTCGTCATTCCCGGCCTTGTGCCGGGAACCCATGATCACAGCGCGCTCAAAGGGAGGCTTTGGCGACGCCCCGGCCGAACCCGCACTCTCGGAGTCTATAGGTTCCCGGCACAAGGCCGGGAATGACGAGCGGGGAGGGCGCGCGCGCTAAACCATCCCCGCCTTGCGCAGGGACTGGTAGGCCTTGATCACCCGCTGCAGGCGGTTCTCGCCGGCGCGGTCGCCGCCGTTGGCGTCGGGGTGCAGGCGGCGCACCAGCTCGGTGTAGCGCGCGCGGATCTTCGGCCCATCGGCGTTGGCGTCGAGGTCGAGGTCGGCCAAGGCGTTGCGCTCGATCTTTCCCAGGCGCCGGTCGTCCGCCTCGGGATTGGGCCGCCCGCCGTTCTTGCCGAACAGGTTGAAGGGGTCGCGATAGCCCTCGCCCTTGCGGAACTTGTTGGAGAAGGCGGCCGCCTCGCGCGACATGCGGCCGGCCTTCATCTCCCAGGTTGGCCGCCCGCCGGTGAACAGCTCGTCCTGCTGGCGCCGTCGGATCTCGCCCTCGCTCATGCCGGCGAAGAAGTTCCAATTGCGATTGTACTCGGCCGCATGCGGCTGACAGAACCAGTAGTGCTCGTTCAGCATGTCGCGGGATTTCGGCGCCCGCGCGGTCGCGGCCTTGCTGCAACCGGGGTGGTCGCAGGCCCGTTCGCCGGGCTTCAGCGCGTGCACGTCCTCGGCGCGCGCGTCCTCCTCTTCCGAGGGCGGGCGCACCCGGATGTCGACGAACCGGGGCTTGTATTGAAACGCGGCGGGCATCAGCCAAGTATGGAGCTGAGATAATCCCTTTCAAGAATTGAAGATCGGGCCGATGGGCGCCATATTCGATGCCATCCACAACAAACTCACATCCGCGTTCGCGCCCAGCCGGCTCGAGATCGAAGACGATTCAGCGCGCCACCACGGCCATGCGGGGGCGCGGCCGGAAGGCGAGAGCCACTTCAACGTGCTGATCGAGTCGGCGGCCTTCGCCGGCGCGCCGAAGGTCGCAAGGCAGCGCATGGTCTACCACGCGCTGGCCGAGGAACTGGCCGGGCCGCTGCACGCGCTCTCCATCAAGGCGCTGGCGCCGGGTGAAAACTAGAGACTAATCTAAACGGACGTTTGAAGCGCCGCCGCCGTGCGGCCCGACGCCATAGCCGGGAGGCTTCCGCTTGAAGACCACGATCACCGTGAACGGGGAGGCGCGGGCGCTCGACGTCGATCCGCGCACCACCCTGCTCGACGCCCTGCGCGAGACCCTGCACCTGACCGGCACCAAGAAGGGCTGCGACCATGGCCAGTGCGGGGCCTGCACGGTGCTGGTGGGCGGCATGCGGATCAATGCCTGCCTGTCGCTGGCGGTGATGCACGACGGCGATGCGGTCACCACCATCGAGGGGATCGGAACGGCCGACCGGCTGGCCCCAATCCAGCAGGCCTTCCTGACCGAGGACGCCTTCCAGTGCGGCTATTGCACGCCCGGCCAGATCTGCTCGGCGCTCGGCATGCTGGCCGAAGTGGCGGAGAACTGGCCGAGCCAGGAGACCACGGACCTGACCGCCCGCATCAAGCTCACCGACGACGAGCTTCGCGAACGGATGAGCGGCAACATCTGCCGCTGCTCGGCCTATCCGCAGATCGTGGCGGCCATCAAGTCGGTGGCGGGAGACCTGGCATGAGGCCCTTCACCTACGAGCGGGCGACGAGCGCCGAGGGCGCGGTGAAATCCGCCGCGGCGACGCCGGGCGCCCGGTTCATCGCAGGCGGCACCAACCTCTTGGACCTGATGAAGCTGGAGATCGAGACGCCGGCCCACCTGATCGACGTCGGCCGCCTGCCGATGGCGGCCATCGAGGACACGCCGGAGGGCGGCCTGCGGATCGGGGCCATGGCCAGCAACAGCCATACGGCGGCGGACGCGCGGGTCCGGGCCCGCTATCCGGTGCTGACCCACGCCATCGTCTCCGGCGGCTCGGGCCAGCTTCGCAACAAGGCCAGCGTCGGCGGCAACCTCCTGCAGCGCACCCGGTGCGCCTACTTCTACGACACCACCAAGCCCTGCAATAAGCGCCAGCCCGGCTCCGGCTGCGGGGCGCTGGAGGGGCTGAACCGCAACTCCGCGATCTTCGGCGCCAGCCACGCCTGCATCGCGACGCACCCCTCCGACATGGCCGTGGCGATGGTCGCGCTGGACGCCCGCGTCGAGACCCTGTCGCCGTCGGGCGAGGCGCGCGCCTTTCCGCTGATGGAGCTGCATCGGCTGCCCGGCGAAACGCCGGACGTCGAGACCCACCTGATCCCCGGCGAGCTGATCACCGCGGTGGTCCTGCCGCCGCCGCCGAAGGGCGGGCAGGCCTATCGCAAGGTCCGCGACCGCGCCTCCTACGCCGCGGGCCTGACCAGCGTGGCGGTGGCCGGCGGCGCCCTCGCCCTGGGCGCGGTGGCCCACAAGCCCTGGCGCGCCGCCGACGCCGAGGCCGCGCTGGCCGCCGGCGCCTCGCCCGCCGAGGCCATCGCCGCCGAGCTCAAGGGCGCCAGCGACAACGGCCGCAACGGCTTCAAGATCGATCTCGTCCGTCGCCTGGTCCCCGCGGCCATCGCCGAGGCGCGCGAACAAGGGAGGGGCGCATGAGCTCCGTCGACGACTGGGAAGCCACCAGCAATCCGGTCAAGGAGAACCGCGCCGGGATCATCGGCAAGGCGGTGGACCGCTACGAAGGCCCGCTGAAGGTCACCGGGACCGCGCCCTACGCCTACGAGGTCGAGCCCCCGTCGCCGCCGGCCTACGGCGTCATGCTCTCCGCACCGATCGCCAAGGGCCGGGTGGCCGAGATCGACACAGCCGCGGCCGAGGCCTCGCCCGGCGTCCTGCTGATCTGGACCCATCGCAACCGCCCCGCCCAGGGCCCGCGCCCGGAGCGGTATGACTTCTTCACCCCCTCGCCGCGGCCGGCGCTGGACACTGAGCGCGTGCATTACTTCGGCCAGCAGGTCGCCGTCGTGGTCGCCGACACCCTGGAGAACGCCCAGGCCGCGGCGGCGCTGGTGAAGCTCACCTTCGAGGAAGAGGCGCCGGCCACCGACATCCCGTCGCATCGCGACGAAGCCGTCCAGCCGCCCGGCGAGTCCGACGTCGAGATCGGCGACTTCGAAAAGGCTTTCGCCGCGGCTCCGGTTCAGATCGACGACGTCTGGCGCACGCCGCTGCAGAACCACTGCCAGATGGAGCCCTGCGCCACGACCGCCTGGTGGGACGGCGACCAGTGCACCGTCCACACCTCGGTGCAGATGGTGCGCTTCGCCCAGAACTCGCTCGCCGAGACCCTGATGGTGCCGCACAAGCACGTGCGCCTGCTCACCCGCTACGTGGGCGGCGGCTTCGGCGGCAAGGGCTCGTTCTACGAGGACCTGGTGCTGGCGGCGCTGGCGGCGCGCGAACTCGGTCGGCCGGTGAAGATCGCCTTCTCCCGCCAGCAGATGATGCACGGCACCGTCCACCGCCCGGCCACCGAGGTGCGCGTGCGCCTGGGCGCGACGCCGGACGGGCGGCTCACCGCCATGTCGCTGATGACCACCACCCACTGCGACCGGCGAGGCAACTTCACCGAGCACGCCTCGAACTTCGCGCGCAGCCTCTACGCGGCGCCGAACCGCCTGACCGGCCACCGCCTGATCCGCCTCGACCTGCCGGTGGCGAGCGCCATGCGCGCGCCCGGCGAGGCGTCGGGCACGCTCAGCCTGGAAGTGGCCATGGACGAGCTCGCCGAGAAGCTCGGCATGGATCCGATGGAGCTGCGCATCCTCAACGAGCCGGAGGCCGATCCGGAGACCGGCAAGCCGTTCTCGATCCGCCAGCTGGTGCGCTGCATGCGCGAGGGCGCGCAAGCGTTCGGCTGGGACAAACGCAACCCGACGCCGGGCCAGGTCCGCGAAGGCCGCTGGAATATCGGCCTCGGCATGGCCGCGGCGATCCGCGGCAACTTCCTCCTTCCCGCCAAGGCCAGCTTCACGGCCGACGCCGACGGGGTGATCACCGTCAAGCAGGGCATGACCGATATCGGCACCGGCACCTACACGGTCCTTGCGCAGATCGCCGCGGAGACGCTCGGCGTGCCGCTGGGCGACGTGCGCGTCGAGATCGGCGACTCCGAGCTGCCGCCCGCGCCCGGCTCCGGCGGCCAGTTCGGTGCGGCGACCGCGGGCTCCGCGGCGCTCGACGCCGGCATGAACCTGCGCAAGGCGATCACCGAGCTGGCGGTGGGCGACCCGGCCTCGCCGCTGTTCGGCGGCCCCTCCGAGCAGATCACCTTCCAGGACGGCGTCATCGCCATCGCCAACCGCTCCGAGCGGCTTTCCGAGCTGATCCGCCGCAACCGCCCCGAGGGCCTGACCGCCGAGGGCGAGATCCGCCCCGCCGCCGACGCGGCCAAGTGGAGCTCGCACACCTACGGCGCCCACTTCGTCGAGGTCGGCGTCGACGTGGTGACCGGCGAGGTGCGCACGCGCCGCATGCTGGGCGTCTTCGCCGCCGGCAGGATCCTCAACTGGAAGACGGCGCGCAGCCAGCTCACCGGCGGGATGATCTGGGGCGTCGGCTCGGCGCTCACCGAGGGCAATGCGGTGGACCCGCGCTACGGCTCGCTGATCAACCAGGACTTGGCGGGCTACCTGGTGCCGGTGCAGGCCGACATCGGCGAACTGGACGCGATCATGCTCGACGAGGTCGACGACAAGGCCAACCCCATGGGCATCAAGGGCGTGGGCGAACTCGGCATTTCAGGGGCCGGCGCGGCGGTCGCCAACGCCATCTACAACGCCTGCGGCGTCCGCGTGCGGGACTATCCGATCACCCCCGACAAGCTCCTGGCGGCGCTTCCTTAGCGAGCTCTCGCCACGTCAACTGCGTATAGAACGATATCTCGGTGACCCTTCTCCCCTTGTGGGAGAAGGTGGCAGCCGAAGGTTGACGGATGAGGGGTCGAAAGGCGGCGCAACGGCGATTTTGTCGAAATCGCATAGCCAGTCTGCGAAAATCACCACTACCGCCATGTCGCATCGGCCCTATCTCCCGCGTCTTGAAGACGTAGAGCTTCGAGACATCGAGAGGACGGGACATGAAACTGATATTGCCACTGGTCACCCTGGCGGGCGCGATCACCATACTTTTCAACAGCACGGCCGTCGCCGCGCTCAGCTACATCTAGCCGCCGACCTTGGCGCGCAGGTCGCCCAGCACCCGGGCCAGGTCGCCCTCGCGGAAGGGCTTCTGCAGCACCGGGGTGCCGCGGTCGACGTCGCGCAGGCCGGCGTCGCCGTAGCCGGTCGCAAACGCGAACGGGCAGCCGCGTTCGCGCAAGAGGTCGGCCACCGGAAAGATCGGCTGACCGCCCAGGTTCACATCCAGCACAGCGCAGTCGATGCCGCCCGCCTGGGCGAGCTCCGTCGCCTCGTCGAGGCGCGACGCGGGGCCCACGACGGTGCAGCCCATGTCGCTCAGCATGTCCTCGATCAGCATCGAGACCATCATCTCGTCCTCGACCACGAGTACGCGCAGCCCGTTCAGGTCGGCGATATCGGTCATTACTGGAAGCTCCCGGGCCGGCTGGTTCGTCGTCCGCTCACACGCAGAGCAACAGAGGTTGCGTCACACAATCAAGCGCCATCTTTCGTTGCGTCGACCAGGCGACGTTGCATCGCCTGGACGCGGAGTCGCCGACGGTCTTGCGGAACGCCACCACCCCTGAACGATCAACTCGCACGGTGAAGCTTGGTTCCCGCGCGCCGTCGCCTTGCTCAGTCGTCGTCGCGCCTGACCGGCGGCCAGATCTGCAGTCGGGTGATCCGGTTCACCTTGCGCTCCAGCACGCTGAATCGGTGGCCGTGGAAGGTGAAGGACTGGCCGGCGTCGGGAATGCGCCGCGCCTCGTGGATCAGCAGGCCGGCCACAGTGACCGCCTCGTCGTCGGGCAGTTCCCAGTTCATGGCGCGGTTGAGGTCGCGGATGGTCACCGCCCCGTCCACGCTGACCGAGCCGTCCTCGGCCGCCCGCACGCCAGGCACGGCCACGTCGTGCTCGTCCTCGATCTCGCCCACGATCTCCTCGAGGATGTCCTCGAGCGTCACCAGGCCCTGCAGGGCGCCGTACTCGTCGACCACCAGGGCGAAGTGGGTGCGGCGCTTCAGGAAGGCGGAGAGCTGGTCCTTCAGGCTGGTCGTCTCGGGGATGAACCAGGGCTCGCGGATGATGTCGGCCAGGCTGACCGCCTCCACCTTGCCGTCGGCCTCGGCGATCGCCTGCAGGAGGTCCTTGGCATGCAGCAGGCCCACGATGTTCTCCGGCTCGCCGCGGTAGAGCGGCAGGCGGCTGTGGGTGCTGTCGATGGCCTCGCTGAGGATCTGGCGGGGCGTGAGGTCCGCGTCGATCATCGAGATCTCGCGGCGGTGGACCATCACCTGGCTGACGTCCATCTCCGCCAGGTCCAGCACCCCGCCCAGCATCCAGCGGTCGTGGGTCTCCACCAGCCCTTCGGAGTGGTGGTATTCGACGGCGCCGCGGATCTCCTCGTGCGCGGCCAGCACGTCCATCTCCATGCCCAGGCGCACCCCGAACAGGCTGAGCGTGCGCCGCACGATGTACTGGATGGTGTAGATGATCGGGCCGAAAACCCGGACCACCAGCAGGGTCGGGCCGGACAGGAACCGCGCCACGTCGTCGGAGCGCAGGATCGCCAGCGTCTTCGGCAGCACCTCGGCGAAGACCAGCACCAGAACGGTCATCACGGCCGTGGCCGCTGCGACGCCCCATCCGCCCGGAATCGCTTTCGCGAAGACCTCGGTGGTCAGCGCCGAGGCCAGGATGTTGATCAGGTTGTTGCCCAGCAGCACCGCCCCGATCATCGTCTCACGGTCGGACAGCAGCTTGTTCACGCGGAAGGCTGCGCGGTCGCCCTCGCGTTCGAGTTGGTGCATTCGCGCGCGGCTCGCGCCGGTCAGTGCGGTCTCGGCGGCGGAGAATAGGGCCGAGATGGCCAGCAGGCCGAAGACCATGGGGGCCAGGGCCAGGATCGCGGCCATCAGGTCGCCCCTTCCTGTTGCAGGAATTCGCGCACGGCGCGCACCTCGACGTTCTTGGCGATGAAGGCGTCGCCCAGGCTGCGCGCCAGGATGAAGGTGAGCGACCCGCCCTCCGCCTTCTTGTCCTGGCTCATGTGGCGGAGCAGGCGCTTGGCGTCGAACGGATGGCCGGGCACCTCGGACAGCACCGTGGGCAGGCCGGCGGCCGCTAGGCTGGCCGTCGCGCGGCGCGCGTCGAGCGCGGTGCAGAGCCCCTGGGCGGCCGAGAAGCGGAAGGCCAGCGCCTGGCCGGCGGCCACCGCCTCGCCGTGCAGCAGGGCGCCGCCGTAGCCGGTCTCGGCCTCCAGCGCGTGGCCGAAGGTGTGGCCGAGGTTCAGGAGCGCGCGGCGGCCCTGCTCGGTCTCGTCCTCGGCGACGATCTCAGCCTTGATGGCGACGCAACGCGCGACGGCCTCGCTGAGCGCCTCGGGCTCGCGGGCCAGCACCCGCTCGCCGTTCGCCTCCAGCCATTCGAAGAACCGGAAGTCGCCCAGGAGCCCGTACTTGACCACCTCGGCGTAGCCGGCGCGCATCTCGCGCTCGGGCAGGGTGGCGAGCACATCCAGGTCCGCCAGCACCAGCCGGGGCTGGTGGAACGCGCCGATCAGGTTCTTGCCGCGCGGCGTGTCGATGGCCGTCTTGCCGCCCACGGAGGAATCCACCTGGGCCAGCAGGGTCGTGGGAATCTGCACGAAGTCGATGCCGCGCTTGTAGACGGCGGCGGCGAACCCTGCGAGGTCGCCCACCACCCCGCCGCCGAAGGCGGTGACCAGGTCGCCGCGGTCGAGCTCCAGCGCCAGCAGCCGGTCGGTGACGTCGGCGAGGCCATCGAAGCTCTTGGTCTCCTCGCCCGGCGGCACGACGATCGGCGAGACGGCGACGCCGGCCCGCTCCAGCGCGTGGGTCAGCGCCTGGCCGTGCAGCTTCCAGACCGTCTCGTCGCTGACGACGGCCGTGCGCCCGCGCTTCAGGAACGGCCCCATGAACTCGCCGGCGCGTTCGATCAGGCCGCCGCCGACCAGCACCTTGTAGCTGCGCGGCCCCAGCCCGACGGGGATCGTCCGCATCATGCCGTCTGATCCGCGAAATAGGTGGAGAGCGCCTTGATCACCTGCTCGACGGTGACGTGGTGCGCGTCGTCGCCGGTCTCCACCACGATGTCGGCCTGCGAATAGATCGGATAGCGCGCGTCGGCCTGGCCCTGCAGCACCGCCAGCGGGTCCTTGCCGGCCAGCAGCGGCCGGGTGTCCTTGCGCGAGACCCGCCGCGCCAGCACCTCGAGGTCGGCTTTCAGCCACACCGACACGGCCTTGGCCTTGATGACCTCGCGGGTCTGCTCGTTCATGAAGGCGCCGCCGCCGGTCGCCAGCACGTGCGGCGCCTGGTCCAGCAGCCGCGCGATCACCCGCCGCTCGCCCTCGCGGAAGGCGTCCTCGCCCAGGTCGACGAATATGTCGGAGATCGAACGGCCCGCAGCGGCCTCGACTTCCGCGTCGGCGTCGCGGAACGGCAGGTTCAGCGCGTTGGCCAGCCGGCGGCCCACGCTCGACTTGCCGACTCCCATCAAGCCCACGAGGGCGATGGTGCGGTGGCGCAGCGGTGCGAAGCGATCCATGAACGGTCAAGGCTTACACGAGCACACCCGCTCGCGCCAACATCGTGCGCCCGCTATGATCGCCGCATGCCGCGTTTGTCCTGCCTGCTCGCCGTCGCCCTGGTCCTAGCCGCGGGAGGCGCGGCGCGGGCGCAGGACCCGCCCGCCGCGCCGGACGGCCCGCCGCCGGCCCCGCTGGTCGCCCGGCCGGAGGGCGTCGCGGTCACCACGCTCGCCGCCCCCGACGCCTTCACCACGCCCGGCCGCGACACCGGCCTGCCGGCCACCCTCTGGCGCGGCGCCTCGGCCCAGACCGCCAAGACGGTGCTGCCCCTGCTGGCGGCCAAGCCCCTGTCGCCCGCCGCCGCGGCGCTCGCCCGCCGGGTGCTGGCGACGGGCGCGCCCGGGCCGCGCGGCGCCAGCGACGATCCGGCGCTGGCCGCGGCGCGCGCCAACGCGCTGATGTTCCAGGGCGATCCGAAGGCCGCCGCCGCCGTGCTGGCCCGCGCCCCCGGCGTCGACCGCAACGCCGACCTGGCGCGGGCGGCGGCCGAAAGCCTGCTGCTGTCCGGCGACGACAAGCGCGCCTGCCAGCTCGCCGAGGCCTTGAGCGTCGGGCGCGACGAGACCTATTGGCTGAAGCTTCGCACCTACTGCCAGGCGATCGCCGGCCAGACGGCGCAGGCCCAGCTCACCTTCGATCTCGTCCAGGCGCAGGTGAAGGACCCGACCTTCGCGCGGCTGATGGGCGCCAAGCTCGCCGGCGTCGGCAATCCCGGCGCGGCCTCGCTGCGCAATGGCCTCGACTACGCCCTGTCGCGCAGCCTGGGGCTCGACCTGGCGACGGCCAAGCCCTCGCCCGCGGTCGCGGCGGCGCTGGCGGGCGCGGACCCCGCGCCGCTTGCGCTCGATCCGTCCGCCGCGGCGCACGACGTGTCGCCGCTGGCCGAGGCCCTGGCGCGCGGCGAGCCGATCCGCGACGCCGCGATGGCGGCCCTCGTCGACGCTGCGGCCTCCACGGAGCCCAAGGCCCGCGCCCGGGGCCAGGCGGCGCTGCTCCTGGCCCTCGCCGTCTCGGGCGCCTCGACCCCCGAAGCCCGCGGACTGATGGCCGGCCTCAGCGTGCCGGAGGGCAAGGAACCGCTCGGCCGCGACCTCGCCCTTGAGGCCGCCGGCGCGCAGAAGCTGATGGGCGAGGCGGCGCTGCTGTCGCTCTGGACCTGCGCCGAATCCGGCGCGGCCGGCCCCTCCATCGGCGACCGGGTGCGGATCGTCCGCGCCCTGCATGCCGTGGGCCTCGACGCTGACGCCCGCGCCATCGCGCTGGAAGGTCTCTTGGCGCTGAAATGAGCGGGCAGGGAAGCGCCTGGGCTGAGGCCTTCCTCGAGATGATGTCGGTCGAGCGCGCCGCGGCCAGGAACACGCTGACCGCCTACACCCGCGATCTCAGCGACGCCGCCGGCTTCCTGGCCGGCCGCGGTCGCGACCTCTCCGACGCCTCGGCCGAGGACGTCGAGGCCTATTTCGCAGCCATGGGCGCGCGCGGGCTCGCGGCCTCCACGGCCTCCCGCCGGCGCGCGGCGGTCCGCCAGTTCTATCGTTTCGTGCTGGGCGAGGGCTGGCGCGCCGACGACCCCTCGCGCCGGGTCGAGGCGCCGCGCCAGGGCCGCAGCCTGCCCAAGGTGCTGAGCCGCGCCGAGGTCGACCGGCTGATCGCCGCGGCCGCCGCCCGCGACGGGGCGCAGGGGCTCAGGCTCGGTTGCATGATCGAGCTCGCCTACGCCTCGGGCCTGCGGATCTCCGAGCTCACCGGCCTGACGCTGGCGGCGCTGGCCCGCGATCCGGCCTATCTGATCGTCAAGGGCAAGGGCGGCAAGGAGCGGCTCGCCCCCCTGAACGACGCCGCCCGCACCGCGGTGAAGGCCTACCTGGAGGTCCGCCCGGGCTTCCTGCCGAAAGGCGCGAAGTCCAATCCCTGGCTCTTCCCCTCACGCGGCAAGGAAGGCCGCCTGACGCCGCGCCGCTTCGCCCAGCTTCTCGATGAGGCCGCCGCCGGCGCCGGGATCGACCCGGCCCGCGTCAGTCCGCACGTCCTGCGCCACGCCTTCGCCACCCACCTGCTGGAGGGCGGCGCGGACCTGCGCGTCGTGCAGACCCTGCTGGGCCACGCCGACATTGGCACCACCCAGATCTACACCCACGTCGCCGGCGACCGCCTGGCCGAGGTGGTGGCCACCAAGCACCCGCTGTCGCGCAGGCGCTGAGTCAAGCGAAGGCCGCCCCTCGCGGGACGGCCTTCCTCTCGGCTCGATCAGCCAGCCTTAGCCGGTGATCCGGTAACGGCCTTGCGCGTCCGGGCAGACGCGGACGTAGCGGTAGTCGCGGCCGTAGTTGTCGACCGGCGCGGCCGCGAGGCGGCAGCGCATGCGGGTGTAGTAGGCGTAGTCGTAGCGCCCGCTGCGCCAGCCGCGGTCTTCACGGTAAGCGATGGTGTCGTTGTAGCTGTAGTAGGGCCCGCGGCTGTCGCAGAGGTAGCGGTCATGCGAGTTGCCGATGGCTCCGCCGATCCCGGCGCCGACGACGCCGCCCAGCACCGCGCCCTCGGTCCGCACGCCGTGTCCGGCGACGTTGGAGCCGAGCGCCGCGCCGGCAAGCGCGCCGAGGATGGCGCCGGCCGTGGCCGAGCTATGGTCGTTGCGACAGCCGACGGCCGGGGCCACGTAGGCGCTCTCGCGCCCGTAGTAGGTCGCCGACGGCGGGGCGTAGGGACCCCAGCGGTCGGTGTCCCAGATCGGCGCGGGGCCGTAGACGCGGATATAGGCGCCGTAGCCGTAGCGGCGGTCGTAGTCGGCGCGCGCGCGTTCCCAGTTGGCGCGGCGGCGTTCGTAGTCCGCTCGGGCCGCCTGGTAGTCGGCGCGGTTCACCTCATAGGTGTCGCGGCGGGCGTCATAGGCGTCCTTGCGGGCCTCGTAGGCATCACGGTCGCGCTGATACTGGTCGCGGTCCTGCTGGTATTGCGGGGTGGGCTGGTACTGCGGCTGGGGCTGCTGGTACTGCGGGTCGCGCGGATAGTCCTGATATTGCTGCGCGAAGGCCGGCGCGGCCATCGCCAGCGCCAGGGCCGAAGCCATCCCGATCTTGCCGATCTTCAGGGGGGCGTTCATCTTGAAGTCTCCATTTCTCCTCCGAGGCGCTGGGCGGTGTCATCGCCAAGGTTCGCGCTCCGTCGGCTCCAACAACCCCGAAGCGGGCCGCGGGGTTGCATGCGGAACTCGGGGCCGCGGGCTCGCGCTCTTGTGACGAGGCGGCATCGCGCCTAATTTCCGCCCCCTCTCCGACCCGAAGGACGACGTTCCCCGCATGGCCGTGCATTACCTCGAGTTCGAGCGGCCGATCGCCGATCTCGAAGCCAAGATCGAGGAGCTTTCCAAGCTTTCGGAGACCGCCAGCGCCGGCGCCTTCGACGCCGAGATCGAGGCCTTGCGGGCCCGTGCGCAGGAAATGCGCCGCGACGCCTACTCCAAGCTCGACGCCTGGCAGAAGACCCAGGTCGCGCGTCACCCCGACCGGCCGCACTTCGTCGACTACGCCGCCGGACTGATCGACGAGTTCGTGGAGCTGCGCGGCGACCGCAAGTTCGCCGACGACCAGGCGATCATGGGTGGGCTTGGGCGCTTCCGCGGCCGGCCGGTGGTCGTGCTCGGCAACGAGAAGGGGCGCGAGACCATCACCCGCGTGAAGCACAATTTCGGCGCTGCGCGCCCGGAGGGCTACCGCAAGGCGATCCGCCTCATGGAGATGGCCGAGCGTTTCAACCTGCCGATCATCAGCTTCGTGGATACCGGCGGCGCGTATCCCGGCATGGCTTCGGAAGAACGCGGCGTCGCCGAGGCCATCGCGCGATCGACCGAAAAGAGCCTGCTGCTGGGCGTTCCGATGGTGGCGGTCATCACGGGCGAGGGCGCTTCAGGCGGGGCCATCGCGATCGCCTGCGGCAACCGCGTGCTGGCCCTTGAGCACGCCATCTACATGGTGATCTCGCCTGAGGGCGCCAATTCGATCCTCTGGCGCGGCGCCCGGACACCGGCCGATGCGGCCAACGCGATGAAGATCACCGCCCAGGATCTGCTCGGGCTGAGGATCGTCGATCGGATCATTCCCGAGCCGCCCGGCGGCGCGCATTCGGACCCCGCCGCCACGCTCAAGGCGGTCGGCGACGCGGTGGAGGAGGAACTGAAGGCGCTCGAAGGCCTCACTTCCGACGAGCTGCGCAAACAGCGCGCCGAGCGCTTCTACGCCATCGGCCGCGCCGGACTGCAATAGCCTACCTCCCCCGCGAAGCGGCGGGAGGGGGACCGCGTCCCGAAGAGGGCGTGGTGGAGGGGGCGAGCCGCATCCGCTGAATTTCAGCCGATCTATCCGCCGAGCGTGAAGCTTGCCCCCTCCACCATCGGCTCTTCGGCCGATGGTCCCCCTCCCACCGTCGCTGCCGCGACAGGGGAGGTAGCGCTTGCCTGACCTTGGGTTCGCCTGTTCAGTGTCATCCAAACAACTGTTTGGAGGGACGTCCCATGGCGCTGAAGACCCGGTTCACCGAACTGTTCGGCATCGAGCATCCCGTGGTGCAGGGCGGCATGCAGTGGGTGGGGCGCGCCGAGCTGGTGGCCGCGGTCGCCAACGGCGGGGGCCTGGGCTTCATCACCGCGCTGACCCAGCCGACGCCTGAGAAGCTCACCGAGGAGATCGCGCGGTGCCGGTCGCTGACCGACAAGCCGTTCGGCGTGAACCTGACGATCCTGCCGGCCATCAAGCCGCCGCCCTACGCCGAGTACCGCCAGGCGATCATCGAGGCGGGGATCAAGATCGTCGAGACGGCGGGCAACAAGCCCATCGAGCACGTCGAGGAGTTCAAGAAGCACGGGATCAAGGTGATCCATAAGTGCACCTCGGTCCGCCACGGCCTCTCGGCCGAGCGGATGGGCGTCGACGCCATCTCCATCGACGGGTTCGAGTGCGCCGGTCACCCCGGCGAGGACGACGTGCCGGGCCTGATCCTGATCCCGGCGGCCGCGGACAAGATCAAGATCCCGATGATCGCCTCGGGCGGCTTCGGCGACGCCCGCGGCCTGGTCGCCGCGCTGGCGCTCGGCGCCGAGGGCATCAACATGGGCACCCGCTTCATGGCCACCGTGGAGAGCCCGATCCACGAGAACATCAAGCAGCAGATCGTCGCCAACGACGAGCGGGCGACCGAGCTGATCTTCCGCACCATGCACAACACGTCCCGCGTGGCGAAGAACGTCATCTCCACTCAGGTGGTGGCCATGGAGAAGGACGGCGCCAAGTTCGAGGACGTGCGCGAACTGGTCGCCGGAACCCGCGGGCGCAGCGTCTACGAGGTCGGCGACAACGACGCCGGCATCTGGTCGGCGGGCCAGGTCCAGGGCCTGATCCACGACATCCCGACCTGCGCGGAGCTGATCCACCGCATCGTGCGCGAGGCCGAGGAGATCATCCACGCCCGCCTCGACCGCATGGCCGGCCTGCGCCAGATGGCGAACGCCTGACCTCACAAAAGAAACCGCCGCAGTCCTCGCGGACGACGGCGGCTGCTCCCCCCCGGAACGGCCGCGGCGCGACGGCGCCGGCGGCCGTTTGGTCTAGAACCTCGCGGTCAGGCCGAACTGGTAGTAGCGGCCGATCACGTCGTAGACGCCGATGCCCGTGGTCCCGAACGGCGGCTCCACATCGGCCACGTTGTGGACGATGAAGCGCGCCTGGGCGCCGGCGAAGGGCAGGCCCGTTCGCGCCGCATAGGGCGTCAGGTCGTAGGTGAACGCCAGGTCGTTCAGCCAGTACTCGTCCACCGTCAGCGGGAAACGGGTCTCACGCGTGAAGTCGTTGTTGAACTTCGAGCGCGCGATGTAGTTCAGCGTCCAGGTGAGCGAGAACGGGTTGCGGACGTACTCGGCCTCGAACTTGCCCTGGTACTTCGGCGTGCCGATCTCGCCCTGGTCGCGGTTGAGGTCGAAACCGAGGCCCGTCACCGACGTCTCCAGTCGCTTCAGGTGATAGAGATCGAACTTCATGTTCACCCGGCCCGGATCGCCGTTCCACAGGTTGGGCGCGAAGTCCGACAGCTCCAGGCGGTAGCTGGCGCCGCCGGTGAGGCCTTCGAAGTGGATGTAGCCGGCGTTGATGAAGCCCGTGGAAGGGCCGGCCGAGACCGCGCCGCCCGGACCCACGTCGCCCGCGCTGAGGATCTGGCCGGGCCGCACGCCGCCCGCCAGGCCCCGCTGGAACCGGCCGCAGGCGTCGGCGGGCCGGCTGGGCGAGTCGTAGCAAACCTGCAGGATCGAGGTCAGGTTGAAGTTGGCGATCGCATTGGTCAGGTCGATGTGCACCCAGTCGGCGTGCACCTCGAAGCTCGGCAGCCAGTGCGGCTGGTAGACCGCGCCGATCGTGTACTGGCTGGCCACTTCGTTCTTCAGGGTGGCGTTGCCCGCCGTGGTGCCCTGGACGGTCGCCGACTGCACCTGCGAGGTGAGCTGGAAGTTGGCCGGCAGGCCGGCGGCCTGGAAGTCGGCCGCGCAGTTGGCCGCCCGCGTCGCCGGGCTGGGGCCGGCGTTGATGTTGTTCTTGTCGCAGGGGTCGGTGGCGGTGAAGAAGCTGGTCGCCACCGGCAGCGAGGTCTCGGTGATCGCCGGCGCGCGGAACGAGCGGCTCTTCTGGGCCCGGAAGGTCAGGTCCTCGAAGGGCGCCCAGCGGCCGCCGTACTGCCAGGCCTTGTCGTTGCCGGCCACCGAGTTGTCGATTCTGCGGTAGGAGGCGTCGAACTCCAGGCGGCGCATGAACGGATAGCTGAAGTCCTTGCCGAACACCGGGATGCTGGTTTCGGCGTACCATTCGTTGGTGTGGAACTTGCCGCTAATGGCGGTGATCGCCGCTGAGCGGCCGATGCCCAGGCGCTGCGGCGTGTTCGGCTCGAACTCCGACTCCTCCCGGCGGTATTCCCAGCCGACCGCGGCGCTCAAGGGGCCCGCCGGCAGTTGCCAGATGTCGCCGCCGAAGTTGGCCTGGTAGTCGGTCTGCTTGATGGTGAAGTCGCTGACGAACTGCACCTGCACATAGTTCAGGGCCGCGGCGCTAGGCGCGCCCAGGCCGAACAGGTTCAGCGGCTGGCAGCCGGCGGCGCGGGCGGTCACATCGCGGCAGACGATGTTGCCGCTGGCGTCGCGGACCGCATCCACCGCCAGGGCGAACTTCGACTGGTCGATGTTCGGCGATTGGAAGCTGCCCTTGTTCTCGCCGAAGTTGGCCGAGGCGTTCCAGAAGTAGTGGTGGCCGCTGAGCTCGCCGTCGCCGTTGATCCCGAACACGCCGCGGTAGGTCTCGGATTCCGCGGAGGTCTTGTTGCTGCCGATATCGACCGAGGCGCGGTCGAGGAAGAACAGCTGGTCGCCGGGGGAGCGCGGGTCGCTCGGCAGCGGCGTCGGCTGGCCCAGGATCTGGGCGCGGGTCGCGGCGCTGAGGAACGGGTTCGCCGTCGAGAACTGCAGCGGCGCGGAAGTGCCGCCGAACAGCGAGGCGTTGAAGATCGGCTGGTTGAACGGCTCCACCGACTCGGCGTGCGCATAGAGCAGCTCGCTCGTCAGGTGGATGTTGTCCGTCAGGTCGAACTTCCCGAAGCCGTTCAGCACGTGGCGCTTCACCGGCGACTGAAGGGACGTCAGCTGCGCCAGGTTCAGGCCGTCGCCGCCGGACTCGATCGAAGCCTGGTAGAACTTGCCCTGGTTGTACGGGATCAGCGTGCCGTTCGGCGCGAACTGGGCCGGCACCCGCAGCAGCGGATTGCTCGGGTCGGGGATGGTCAGCTGGTTGGCCAGCGTCGCCCCGTTGTTGCGCCAGGGCAGGCCGCCCGTCGTCAGCTCGGAGATCCGTCGGTTGAAGATGATGATCTGGCCGGGGATGCCGTCCGTGCCGCTGGTGTTCGCGGGGTTGTTGGCGAAGGCGATCTGGCGGGCGGTGACGTCGCGGGCCGTGTAGGGCAGCGCCTTGGTCTCGTTGTACTCATAGGAGCCCATCAGGCTCAGGCGGCCGTCGAGGAACTTGTGGCCCCCCAGGATCCGGCCGCGCCAGCTCTCGGCGTCGCCCTTGTCCGAGACGCCGTAGAGGCCGTCGACCTCGAAGCCCTCATACTCGGTCTTGGTGATGATGTTGATGACCCCGGCGATCGCGTCCGAGCCATAGACGGCCGAGCCGCCGGCCTGGACCGTCTCGATGCGGTCCACCAGGCCGGTCGGGATGGAGTTCAGGTCAACCTGGCCGCCGGCCGAGGCGCCGGTGAAGATCGAGGCCGGGTTGCCGCCCACGAAGCGGCGGCCGTTCACCAGCACCAGGGTGCGGTTGGAGCCCAGGTTGAAGATGTTGACGAAGTTGCGGCCCGTGCCGAACGAGCCTTGGTCGCCCAGCGGGCTGATGGGGATGCCGGCCGAGGGCAGCTCGTTCAGCGCGTCGGCGACGTTGGTGAACCCCTTGCGGTCCATGGTCTCGCTGGTGATCACCTGGATCGGCTGCACCGAGGTCAGGTCGCTGCGCGGGATGCGCGAACCGGTGACGACGATCTCGCCGACCTCGACGTCCTTCACGGCCGCGGCCTTCACAGGCGCCTGCGCGGCGGCGATGCCGGGCGCGGCCAGGCAAGCCGCCGTCGCCACGGAAGCGAGCAGCATGGTTCGAAGCACGAATTGGCTGTTGGATTTCATTCGGTGGCCCCCCGGCCCTTGATCCGCGCGGAGGGTTCTCCGACGCAACGACGCCCCGGGTCCGCGGCGGCGCCCGGGCCTCGCGCAAGAAACTTGCGTCAATCGCTCCGAACGCGCCTGAAACCGGCGCGACGCGAAGCTGTCACGCGACTGTTACGCCCGCAACGGAAAGCGACGGGTTGATACATCCCTGACATCGTAGGGGAACAGTTTTCGCCGGCGACTGCGGTATTTCAGCCACATACCACTGCACGTTGTAGTCGGTGCGGTCTGAATTGTTACGCTCAGGTGTCGGGCGTGTTGCGGCGGCCGGCCAGGGCGCCGGGTCAGCGAATCCCGGCCAGCGCCTCGGAAAGCTCGTCGACGGCCTCCGGCGTGGTCGCCCAGGAGCACATGAAGCGCACCGAGCCGTCCGGGAAGCGGTAGGCGAACCAGCCCGCCGCGTGCAACCGGCCGAGGGTCGGCTCGTCCATCTCGACGAACACCCCGTTGGACTCCACGGCGTGGCGCAGCGGGAAGGGCATCCGTTCGGCCAGCCGCTGGGCCATGGCGTTGGCGTGGGCCGCGTGGCGCACAAAGGCGCCGTCCTCGAGCATGCCGATGAACGGCGCGGCCAGGTAGCGCGCCTTGGAGGGAAGCTGGCCGGCCTGCTTCAGGCGCGCGTCGAAGCGGCGGACGAGCGCGCGGTCGAAGATCACCACCGCTTCGGTCGGCGGCATGCCGGCCTTGGTCCCGCCGACCACCAGGACGTCGACGCCGGCCTTGCCGACCGCCTTCAGGTCAAAGCCGGCCGCCGCGGCGTTGGCCATCCGCGCGCCGTCGAGGTGGACGCCGAGTCCCTTGGCCTTGGCCGGGCCGGCCAGGCCGCTGAGCGCCTGGGCGGAATAGACCGTCCCGTATTCGGTGGCGTTGGTCAGCGACAGGGCCGCGGGCGACTGGCGGTAGGAGACGTCCGGCTCGGCGAGCGCGGCGGCGAGCGCCGCGGGCTCGATCCGCCCGGATGCGCCGGGCAGCGGGATCAGGCCCAGGCCCTGGCCGAAGAACCCCGGCGCGCCGGCCTCGTCGGTGCAGATGTGGGCGTGGACGTGGGCGGCCACCGCCTCGAACGGCCGGCAGAGCGCGGCCAGGGCTATGGCGTTGGCGGCGGTCCCCGAGCCCACGAACCGCACCTCGGCGTCGGCGTCCAGCAGGCCGCGCACCAGGTCGGCGGCGCGCGCGGTCACGGCGTCGGTCCCGTAGCCCGACGCGTAGCCGGTGTTGGCGGCGGCCAGCGCCGCCATGGCTTGCGGCGCGACGGGGGCGGCGTTGTCGGAGGCGAAGTCGTATCGGGCCATGGGTGCGGACCTAGCTCGCGGTCGCTTGCAGAATGTCGCAGAAGGTCGCCAGGTCGACGTTGCCGCCGGAGACCACCGCCACGATCGGCCCCTGGCCCGCCTCGCCGGTGAGCGCCGCCGCCAGTGGCAGGGCGCCTGCCCCCTCGGCGATGATCCGCGCCTTTTCGGCCATCAGCCGCATGGCGCGCCGCGTCTGGTCCAGGGTGACGACGATGTTGCCGTCCACCAGCGGCTTCATCCGCTCCCACATGCGCGGGAAGACGCTCTGGCCGCCGGCCCCGTCGACGAAGGAGGCCTGCCACTCCGGGAAGGTCTGCGGCGAGCCGGCGGCGAAGGACCTGGCCGCGGGCGCGGCGGTGTCGGGTTCGGCCGTCCAGACCTTGATGTCGGGCCGCAGCGCCTTGAGCGCGCTGCCGACGCCGGTGATCAGGCCGCCGCCGCCGACCCCGCCGATCACCGCGACCGCGTCCGGCGCGTCCTCCAGGATCTCGAGGCCCATCGTGGCGTGGCCGGCGATGAAATTGTGGTCGTCGAACGGGTGGATGAAGGTCCCCTCGACGCCGGGATAGGCGCGGTCGTCCAGCGCCTTCCAGGCCACCTCGTAGGGCACGGTCACCAGCCGCGCCCCCAGCGCCCGCATCCGCTCCAGCTTGGAGGCGGGCGCGGTCTCGATGGCGACCACGGTGCAGGGCGCGCCCGCCTTGCGCGCCGCATAGGCCACGCCCTGGCCGGCGTTGCCGGCGCTGATGGTCCAGACCCCCAGCGCGCGCTCGGCCTCGCTCAGCATGGCGACCGCGTTGGCCGCGCCCCGCAGCTTGTAGGCGTTGATCGGCTGCAGGTTTTCGAGCTTCAGCCGGATGTCCGGAAAGCCCGGCCCCAGCTCCAGCTTCACCAGCGGCGTGCGGATCGCCGTTCCCTCGATGCGTTTGGCCGCCGCGCGGATCTCGTCGAGCGCGATCGGGCGCACGGCCTCAAGGGTTTCGGGCATGGGGTTGGGCGTCCTTCCTCGACCGTGCGCTTGTTAGCGCAAATCGGCCGGGACGCCAGCTTGCCGCGGTTTCGAAAACCATTCGGCGCGGACCCGGCCGGCGGCCGGGCCCGCGCTCGAGGTCTAGGCCAGGGCGGGCTCGGCCGCCGCCGCTTGCGGATCGGCCTTCGTCGCCTCCCCGCGGATGAACGCCAGGATTTCAGGGTTCACGAGTTCCGGATGGGTCTGGAGACAGCCGTGCGGCAGGTCCTTGTAGGTCTTCAGCGTGCCGTTCTTCAGCAGCTTGACTGTCAGCGGCCCGGCGTCCGCGTAGGGCACGATCTGGTCGTCCTCGCTGTGGATCACCAGCACGGGCACGTCGATCGCCTTCAGGTCTTCGGTGAAGTCGGTCTCCGAGAAGGCCTTGATGCACTCGTACTGGCCCTTGATGCTGCCCATCATCCCCTGGCGCCACCAGTTGCGGATGAGGCCTTCCGAGACCTTCGCGCCCGGCCGGTTGAAGCCGTAGAACGGGCCGGTCGGGATATCGAGGTAGAGCTGGGCGCGATTGGCGGCCAGCGCGGCGCGGTATTGGTCGAACGCCTCGATCGGCGTTCCGCCCGGATTGGACTCCTTCTTGACCATCACCGGCGGCACCGCTTCGGCCAGCACGGCCTTGGCCACGCGGCCCGGCTCGGCGCGGGCGACATAGCGCGCGACCTCCCCGCCGCCGGTCGAATGGCCGATGTGGATGGCGTTCTTCAGGTCGAGGGCGGTGACCAGGGCGGCGACGTCGGCGGCATAGGTGTCCATCTCGTTGCCGCCGTCGGTCTGGTCGGACCGCCCGTGGCCGCGGCGGTCGTGGGCGATGACGCGATAGCCCTGGGCCAGGAAGAACATCATCTGGTTGTCCCAGTCGTCGGCGCTCAGCGGCCAGCCGTGGTGGAACACGATGGGCTGCGCGTCCTTGGAGCCCCAGTCCTTGTAGAAGATGCGGGCGCCGTCTTTGGCGGTGATGTAGGTCATGACGATGTGATCCTTCGCTGATTTGCCGGCCGGCAGGACCGGCGCTGCTCTCCCAACAGGCATCGCGGCCTCGAAGGCCGGTTTGAAGTCTTGAATGACTTGGGTCGTCTAAGGCGAGCGCCGGGGGAACGCTCGCCGAACAAGCTTAGCTGTGTTGTCTACCAGACCTCATCTTAGCGGCGCATGCGACGCCGTCGATTGGCGGACCTGTCACAATTCCGCACGTTCGTGTGATGGCGCCCAAAAGGTCAGCAGCCGCGCGCCCAGTCGCGCACTTCGTCGACGAACAGCTCCGGCTCCTCCATCGCGGCGAAGTGGCCGCCGCGCGGCATGTCGCTCCAGCGGACGATGTTGTAGGCCCGCTCGGCGAAGGACCGCGGCGGCGCCTGGTAGAGCGGCTCGCCGGGGAAGTTGGCGAAGGCGGTCGGCGTTTCGCAGCGCTCGCCGGGTTCGAAGGCGAGGCCGCCTTCCTCCACCAGGCCGCGGTAGTACCAGGCGCCCGTCGCGAAGCTGTCGGTCATCACATAGAGCATGATGTTGGTGAGGAGCCGGTCCTTCGGATAGGCCTCGTCCAGCGTCTTGCGGCTGAGGTCCGACCAGTCGTGGAAGCGCTCGGCGATCCAAGCGGCCTGGCCCACCGGATTGCCCGCGCCCATCCAGGCGATCGACTGGGGCTTTGAGACCTGCAGGCGGAAATAGGCGCCCATGATGTCCATGGCTCCGGCCTGGCGCGTCGCCCAGCCGATCTCCGCCTCGCCCTGCGGCCCGCCGTGCGGACGGAAGCCCAGCATGTTGAGGTGGATGGAGCGAGCGCTCGCCCCGTGGTCGCGGCCAAGCCAGGAGGTGACCATGGCGCCCCAGTCGCCGCCCTGCGCCAGATAGCTCTCGTAGCCCAGCACCTGCGTCATCAGGGTGTTGAAGAGCCGCGCCGTCGTCCGCTGGCCGACCGGCCGCGTGGGCTTCGAGGAGAAGCCGAAGCCGGGCAGGGACGGGACCACCAGGTCGAAGGCGTCCTCAGGCCTCCCGCCGAAGCGGCTCGGGAAGGCCAGCCTCTCGATCACCTGCCAGAACTCGTAGTGCGAGCCGGGCCAGCCGTGCGTGACGATCAGCGGCCGTCGGCCGCCGGCCTCGCCCACCACGTGCAGGAAGTGGATGTCGAAGTCCTCGATCCGCGCCGTGAACTGCGGAAAGCGGTTGAGGTCGGCGACCGCCACGCGCCAGTCGTAGGCGCTCGCCCAGTGCTCGCAGAGCGCCTTCAGGTAGCCGGCGTCGCAGCCGTAGGCCCAGCCGTCCGGAACCTGCGGGATCGGCGGCCAGGGATAGGCGCGCACCCGGGCCAGCACGGCCTCGACCTCAGCCTCGCTCCAGCTCACTTCGAACGGCTTGATCCCTGCCATGGCGGCCTCCCGGTCTGGCGCGAGACTTTCGGCTTGCCGCAAGGGCGGTCAAGCGCGGGCCTCATCTCCTCTCCCCCGCGAAGCGAGAGGGAGAGGGTAGGGAGAGGGCGACCCCAGCGATCAGGCCCCCGGCCGGATCCCGCGGGTCAGGGTGGCGTCCAGGCCGCGGTAGAGCTGGCGCGCGCCGCCGGGCGGCAGCATGCCGGCCAGCTCCAGGATCACCGCCCCGTGGATGGCCGCCCAGAACATCAGGCCGATCTGCTCGGGGTCGCCGCTCATCAGGCCCTCGGCCAGCGCGTCCTCGACATAGCCGGTCATGGTCTTCTGGGCCCGGCGCCCGGCCGCCACCAGCTCGGGGTACTTCTCCACGTGCGGCTGGTTGAAGTCGAACATCAGCTTGTAGGCGTGCGGGTGCTCCAGCGCGAAGGCCACATAGGCCTCGCCGACCGCGCTCCCGCGGGCATGGGCGCCGGTCACGCTTTCGCGCGCCCTTTCCAGGGCCTCGGCGAAGCGGTTGAAGCCGTTGGCGCGCACCGCGGCCAGGATGTCGTCCTTGTCCTCGAAGTAGCGGTAGGGGGTCATGGGCGACACCCCCAGCTCGGCGGCGAGCTGGCGCATGGTCACTGCGTCCGGCCCCCGTTCGGCGAACAGCCGCTCGGCCGCCTCGCACAGGCGCTCACGGAAATCGGCGACATCGGTATCGGAAAGGACGCGGGGCATGTGACTCGCAGAATTGCACGAAAAGACTTGCGCTTCGCCAGGTTTTACGAAATAAATTTACGTCGTAAATACTCGAGCCCTTCCCGCCCGTGCTGCGCGGGCGGACGAGAAGGGCTCGCAACGAAAGCGACGACCCTGCTCGTCCCGACCGGCTGGGGCCGGTCGGGGCAGGGTCTAGGAGGACGCCATGGACGGAAACGCGCGTATCAACCCCTATCTGGCCGGCAACTTCGCCCCCGTCCGCAGCGAGGACGACTTCGACCTGGCGGTGACCGGCGAGATCCCGAAGGGCCTGCGCGGGGCCCTGTTCCGCATCGGCCCGAACCCGCAGTTCGAGCCCCGCGACGCGGCCAGCCACCACTGGTTCGGCGGCGACGGCATGGTCCACGGCTTCTACGTCGAAGACGGCCGCGTGAAGTACCGCAACCGCTACGTCCGCACGCCCAAGTGGGAGCTGGAGCACGAGCACGGCCGCTCGCTGTTCGGCTCGATGGGCAACCCGATGACCACCGACTCGCTGGCCCAGGGCAACGAGGGCGGGGTGGCCAACACCAACATCCTCTTCCACGCCGGCAAGCTGATGGCGCTGGAGGAGGCGCACCATCCCTTCGAGATGGATCTGCGCACGCTGGAGTCGAAGGGCTACATGCGCCCCTACAAGGGCCGCGTCACCGCCCACCCGAAGATCGACGCCAAGACCGGCGAGATGGTCTGGTTCGGCTATGGCGTCGGCGACATGCCGCTCTCGGCCGGGATGAGCTACGGCGTCACCGCCGCCGACGGCGCGGTGATCCGCCGCGACGACTTCCAGGCGCCGTTCTCCGCCATGGTCCACGACTTCATGGTCACCGAGAACCATGTGCTGTTCCCGATCCTGCCGCTCACCGGCAGCCTGCAGCGGGCGATGAGCGGCCTGCCGCCCTTCGCCTGGGAGCCGGATAAGGGCAGCCACGTCGGTGTCATGCGCCGCGACGCCGACGTCTCCTCGATCCGCTGGTTCAACGCCCCGGCCTGCTACGTCTTCCACCCGCTGAACAGCTGGGAGGAGGGCGACAAGCTCTTCTGCGACGTGATGCGCTACGACGTGGCGCCCCTGTTCCCTAAGGCCGACGGCTCGCCCGGCGACAAGGCCAGCGCCCAGCTGGTCCGCTGGACCTTCGACCTGGCCGCCGCCTCCGACGCCATCAAGGAAGAGGTCCTCGACGACCTCGACGGCGAGTTCCCGCGCGTCGATCCGCGGGTGGAGACGCGCAAGCATCGCCACGGCTGGTACGCGGCCGATCCGACCGGCGCCAAGACCATCCGCCTCAACGCCATCGCCCACCTCGACCTTCAGACCGGCCAGCGGCAGGTCTACGAACTCGACGGCGGCGACGCGACCTCCGAGCCGGTCTTCGTGCCCCGCTCGGCGGACGCCCCCGAAGGCGACGGCTGGATCACCGCGGTGGTCTACCGCGCCGGCGAGGACCGCAGCGACTTCCTGGTCTTCGAGGCGCAGGACGTGGCCCGCGGCCCCATTGCGACCGCGCACATGCCCAGGCGGGTGCCCTTCGGCTTCCACGGCAACTGGGTGAGCTTCTAGGCGAACGAAGCGCCAGTCATCGAGGCTGGTGGCCATCCAGCTCCTCTCCCCCTTGCGGGGAGAGGTCGGGTGTGGGGGTGTCAGCACCGCGCTTGAGGGGCTAGGGCTCAAACCTCACAGCCGGCGCCCCCACCCCTTAACCCCTCCCCGCGAGGGGGAGGGGAAACGACATTGCGACCCGCCGCCGTGGACTCGCCGTGGTCGATGGCGTCAGCCGCTAGCGCCGCCCTACTCCTCCTCGCAGTCGACCTCGTCGACCAGGCGCTTCGATTGCCAAATCTCGATGACCGGCGCGCCCTCTTCGCAGAGCTCCTCGGCCTGTTCCGTGGCGGCCGCGTCGTTCGGCGCCTCCAGCCATTCCGCGCTCTTGATGCGGTGGTTGTGATCTACGCGATAGGCCCGATAGGTCGCCATGCCTGAACCCCCAAACTGACGCCTGGGAAAACGAGCAAACCGGCAAACGGTTGCGCTTGGACGAGCGCCCTAAACCAGCGCCCCGTGGCAGTGCTTGAACTTCTTGCCGGAGCCGCACGGGCAGGAGGCGTTGCGCCCGGTGTTTTCCCAGCCGTCGGGAAGCGCGGTGACCGGCAGGGCCTCGCGCTGTTCGGCGTTCAGCCCGTCGGGCAACAGGCCCATCTGCGCCACGTTCTCGCCGGTCAGGGGATCGAGGTGGACCTCCTGGAACAGGCCGGGCGGCGGCTGCGGCGGCGCCTCGAACTGGAACTCCACCGTCATCAGCCAGCGGGTGACGTTCTGGCGAAGGTCGACCAGCAGGCCCTCGAAGAGGGTGAAGGCCTCGGTCTTGTATTCGTTCAGCGGGTCGCGCTGGCCGTAGCCGCGCAGGCCGATGACGTTCCTCAGGTGGTCGAGGTGCATCAGGTGCTCGCGCCACTGCAGGTCGATCATCTGCAAGAGGAAGCTCTTCTCCACCGTGCGCATGTGGTCGCCGACCTGGGCGTCGCGCTCGGCGACGCGGGCGTCGGCGGCGGCGTTGATGCGCGCCTCGATCTCCTCGTTGGCGATGCCGTCCTCGGCCGCCCAGGCCTTGATCGGCAGCTCCAGGCCTAAGAACTCGCGCACATGGTGCTCCAGCCCCTCCACGTCCCACTGCTCGGCGTAGGCCTTGGGCGGCAGGTGGCGGGTGACGAAGTCCTCGATGGTGTCGCGGCGCATCTCGGCGATCACCTCGGAGAGGTCGCCGGAGGCCATGAACTCGGCGCGCTGCTCGAAGACCGCCTTGCGCTGGTCGTTCACGACGTCGTCGTATTTCAGCAGGTTCTTGCGGATCTCGTAGTTGCGCTGCTCGACGCGCTTCTGGGCGGTGGCGATGGCGCTGTTCAGCCACTTGTGGGTGATCGCCTCGCCTTCCTGCACGCCGAAGGTGCGCATGATCGAGTCCAGCCGCTCGCCGGCGAAGATGCGCAAAAGGTCGTCCTCGCAGGAGAGGAAGAACTTCGAGTGCCCCGGGTCGCCCTGGCGGCCGGTCCGGCCGCGCAGCTGGTTGTCGATCCGCCGGCTCTCGTGGCGCTCGGTGCCGAGCACGAAGAGGCCGCCGGCGGCCAGCGCGGTCGCCTTGCGGTCGGCGATCTGGGCCTCGACCTCTGACTTGTGCGCCAAAGCCATCTCCGGGGTCACCTCGACGCCCAGGTTCCGCTGCTCGTCACGCCACTGCATGACCTTCATGTCGACGTTGCCGCCGAGCTGGATGTCGGTGCCGCGGCCGGCCATGTTGGTGGCGATGGTCACCGCGCCCGGCACGCCGGCGTCGGCGACGATGGCGGCTTCCTGCTCGTGGTAGCGCGCGTTCAGCACATTGTGCGGGATGCCGGTCTGCTTCTTGCCGTCGATCTCGAACTTGTGGGCCTTGAGCAGCTCCGAAAGCTGCTCGGACTTCTCGATGGAGACCGTGCCCACCAGGATCGGCTGGCCGCGGCGATAGCAGTCCTCGATCAGGTTGATGATCGCCACGTGCTTCTCGGCGGCGGTGCGATAGACCTCGTCGTCGTCGTCGATCCGCACGACCGGGCGGTTGGTCGGGATCTCGGCCACGTCCATCTTGTAGATGTCGAGGAATTCCTGCGCCTCGGTCGCCGCCGTGCCGGTCATGCCCGACAGCTTCGAATAGAGGCGGAAGTAGTTCTGGATGGTCACCGAGGCCAGGGTCTGGTTCTCGGGCTGGATGACCGCGCCTTCCTTGGCCTCGATCGCCTGGTGCAGGCCTTCCGAAAGCCTGCGGCCATGCATCATGCGCCCGGTGAACTCGTCGATCAGGATCACCTCGCCGGCGCGGACGATGTAGTCCTTGTCGAGCTGGTAGAGCACGTTGGCGCGCAGCGCCTGGTTCACGTGGTGCACCGCCGAGACGTTGGCGGCGTCGTAGAGCCCGGCGGAATCCTCGGCCAGGTGGCCGCCCGCCATCAGCATCTCCTCGATCTTCTCCGAGCCTTCCTCGGTCAGGATCACCTGCCGCTGCTTCTCGTCGAAGTCGTAGGTCGTCTTGTCCTGGATCAGCTCTTTTACGAGCAGGTCGATGGTCTTGTAGAACTCGGATCGGTCCTCGGTGGGGCCGGAGATGATCAAGGGCGTGCGCGCCTCGTCGATCAGGATCGAGTCCACCTCGTCGACGATCGCGAAGTGGTGGCCCCGCTGGACCATCTCGCCCGCCTCGTAGACCAGGTTGTCGCGCAGGTAGTCGAAGCCGAACTCGTTGTTGGTGCCATAGGTGATGTCGGCGTTGTAGGCGGCCTGGCGCTGGCCTTGGCTCAGGCCGTGGACGATCACGCCCACCTCCAGGCCGAGGAAGCGGTAGACCTGGCCCATCCACTCGGCGTCGCGCTGCGCCAGGTAGTCGTTGACCGTGATCAGGTGCACGCCCTTGCCGGCCAGCGCGTTCAGATAGACCGGCGCCGTGGCGACCAGCGTCTTGCCTTCGCCCGTCCGCATCTCGGCGATGCCGCCCTGGTGCAGCACCATGCCGCCGACCAGCTGCACGTCGTAGTGGCGCTGCCCCAGCACCCGCCTCGCGGCCTCGCGGACCACGGCGAAGGCCTCTTCCAGAAGGTCGTCCAGCGTCGCGCCCTTGGCCAGCCGCTCGCGGAACTCGACGGTCTTGGCGGCCAGCTCGGCGTCGCTCAGCGCCTGGACCTTGGGCTCCAGCGCCGTGATCTTCTGGGCGCGCGCCTGCATCGCCTTGACCTTGCGGTCGTTGGAGGAGCCGAAGAACTGCTGGAAAATGCTCAAAGGGTGTATCCGTCCGGCGGCGATAAGGCCCTTCGCCCGCCGGGAAAAACCGCTGTCTATAGGGGCGCGCGAGACTTAAGCAGCAGGGGGCGCCAAGTCAACGCAACGCCCCTGTGGGGTGAGGTCGCGGGGAGGGGGGCGGTGCCAAGGATCCCGAACTCTGCCGGCCACCGGAAGCTCGCGTGCGGCGCTCGCCTGCTGTTAGCTTCCAGCTACGGTTGAGCTAGGGTCTCCCTATGGATTTGATCGCGAACCAGTCGAGCCTCCTCGCGTTGGGAAAGCTCAACGTCATCCTTGGCAAGAATGGCTGCGGGAAGAGCTTCTTGCTCAAGAACATGCAAGCCCAAGTGCAGCCTCAAGAAAATCTGGGTCAGGTTCGTTATATAAGTCCAGAGAGGGGTGGAATACTTCAATATGAACCAAATATTGAAGTAAATATAGGGAATAATCCGCTCTGGCTTCAAGACACCCGGCGAAATAATCAGGCACAGCAGTTTCGACAGCAGAGCGCGACTCTATTTCGTCGCCTTGAACTTCTCGTCCTGCGTGAGATTGAGCGGGAATCCTTTGATGAAGGATATGTTCCACACTCCTTTACGGACACAATTGAGAAGATCAATCAGCTGCTCGACCGAGTTCGGCTAGAACGAGATGTTGTGAAAGCGTTTAAGATCGTAGACCGCGATACAGGTCAAGAAACAACCCCACAAGACATCAGTAGCGGGGAATCTGAACTAATTTCCCTCGGTATCGAGATCCTATCCTTTGTGCGCGAGGCGGAGGTTGGAAAGCAGAATTTTCTCCTGATGGACGAGCCCGACGTTCATCTTCATCCAGATCTACAGGATCGATTGGCGCGTTTCATCATCGACACGCTAGCCGACAAGCCGGTGTCGGTGGTCGTCGCGACTCACAGCACCCCTCTTTTAGCAGGACTCTCAATAGATCCGGAGACGCGTCTCGCCTTTAAGCGCCGTGATCAGAATACCCTCACGTTCCGCTTGGTATCGGAAGTGGATCGAACGATCTTACCCATTTTTGGAGCCCATCCGCTTTCAAACATTTTCAATCAGGCACCTGTTCTCATTGTCGAGGGCGAGGACGATGAACGCCTTTGGCAGCAAGCTATCCGCTCAAGCAGGGGCCGAATTCGTCTCTTTCCTTGCGTCGCGACATCAGTGGACTTGTTCGGGGCTTTCGAGACCGAGGTGAATGCCCTGATGGACGCCGTCTATGACAATGCGATCGGGTTCTCGCTTCGTGATCGAGACCTCGGTGCCGAACAGTTGGATGACTTTGGCCACATCATAAGGATGAGGTTGAGTTGTCGCGCTGCGGAAAATCTTATGCTGAGCGATGAGGCACTCGCGCTCGCAGGAACGGATTGGACGAGCCTACAGTCGGCTTTAGGGCAATGGGCGCAGGCCAACACTACGCATCGCTACCAGGAGCAAGTGCTAGCTTTCATCGATGATGGCTTCGACCGAAAAGGCCACGATCTAAAAAACATCCGAAACATTCTCATCGGCTTGGTGAGCAGCAAGCCATGGGAGGTCTTGGTCGGTCAGGCAATCGCCGCTTTGGCGACCGATGATGGCCCGAGTAGCTCCGGCTCGCTTCGCAACTACTTGGGAGAGAAAGCGTGCGAACACATCCTCAAGCTGCCTCCCGCCGCGGCGCAGGAACTTCCGGCCGAAGCGAGCGGGGCGTTCCATCCGGTTTGAGGGCTGATCCGCCCCACGTCCGCATCTGACGCACCCCTGTGATCCACTGCGCGCCGCATGTTGGACGCGCTCACCATCACCGAGGCGGAGGCCGCGGGGCTCTCGGAGCTTGCGGCGCTGGACCTGGCCATGGCGCGCGACTTCGCCGCCCGCGCCCAGGCGGCCGAGGACCCGGAGACCGCCAGCGACCTCGCCCGCAGCTACCAGCGCATGGCGCGCTCCTACCGCCAGAGCCTGGCGCTGAAGGTCCGGCTGCAGGCCGACATCCAGCGCGCGGCGCGCGAGGCGCCGCCGTCCGTCCCGCGGCCGGAATTCCCAACCGTGGGCCGCACCCAGGCGGTGCGCCAGGCGGTCCAGCGGGTGATCTGGGCCGAGCACGAACCCACCGAGGCTGAGGCGCCCGAGGCTGACGCGGCCTGCGACCGGCTGTTCGACGAGCTCGAAGAGCGCCTCAGCCTGCTCGCCCGCGACAACCGCTTCGGCCTGGAGCCGCTGGACGACCAGGTCCGCGCGGTCTGCCGCGCGCTCGGCCTGGACGAGGCCCTGGCCCGCCGCTGGCGCGAGCTTCCCAATCCTGAGGACACCTTCCTCGATCCGCCGCCCGATCCCGCTGCGCCGCCGCCCTGGCGCGCCTCCGGATGAGGCCGGGCGCGCCGCAGGCGCTGCATTATTCAACCACCAAGGACACCAAGATCGCCAAGGGGCCGGCGCCTGTCGCCGGCGTCCGCGCCCGCATGGCCTCTTGGTGTCCTTGGTGTTCTTGGTGGTTCAACAAGATCAGCGCTGCGCGCCTAGGCCAGTTCCGCGAACAAGGCCGCCACATAGACCAGCATCAGCACCAGCGCCGCGACGGCGCTCAGGAGCTGCACCCACCGGCGGCGGCTGGCGAGGGCCAGTGCGCTGCCCGCGAAGAAGACCGCGTGGAAGATCAGGTTGGGCGTCGCCGGCAGGCGGCCGGTCAGCACCACGTCCTTGCTGACGCTCGACACCAGCAGCGCCATCAGCAGGCCGAAGAACCAGGTGCGGTGCTGGTTGAAGAAGGCTTCCTGGTCCTGCTCCTTGGATTGCGGGCCGGGCAGGACGAGCGCGGTCAGCAGGTACAGCATCACCGGCTGGGCCAGCACCACACAGAACTGCAGGAAGCTCCACGCGGCCTTGTCGCGCATGCCGAACATCGACCACCAGGTCTGCACCAGCACGACCATCAGGAACGCCGCCCAGATCGCCGCCGGGGCGTAGGTCTTCGTCTCGTGGCGCAGCTCCAGCCAGCGGGCGACCGCCGACAGCAGCTGGGTCATGCCGAGGCCCAGCACGATCGAGAGCAGGACCGACAGGTAGTCGAAGGCGTGCATGGGCCTTTCTCTATCCCGCCCGGCGGCCGGGACGAAGTTAAAGCGCCGCTGTCGGAACCGGCGCGCTCACCGAACGCTGTGGCGGTCTGCTTGAGAGGACCACCCCTTTGAAAACCCGACAAATCCTACCGGTCGCCTTGACCGTATCCGTGGCGATGCTCGCCGCCGCCTGTCAGAAGCCCGCGCCCCAGGTCGCCGCCGACGCCACCGCCACGACGACCGCGGCCGCACAAGACACGACCGCTGCGGCGACCAACGCCTCGGCCGCCGTCACCGACCCCGGCGGCGCGGTTTCGCCGCCCGAGGCCAACGGCGCGGTGAACGCCGACGCCAACAAGTCGAGCGACAGCGTCACCTCGGCCTCCAACTCCTTCACCGAGGGCCAGGCCAAGGGCCACATCGAAAACGCCGGCTATACCGACGTCACCGGCCTTCAGAAGACCAAGGACGGCCTGTGGACCGCCTCGGCCAAGATGAACGGCAAGACGGTCGGCGTCACCGTCGACTTCAAGGGCGCGGTCACCGCGAACTAGCCCGCCTCCGATCCCGCAACCTATTTCCCCATCCCAAGGAGACTTCCCATGGCCCAGGCCATCACCCGACTTTTCGACCGCTATGAAGACGCCACCGCCGCCGTGGCTGAGCTTGAGGCCGCCGGCGTGCCGCATCACGACATCAGCCTGATCGCTAACAACGCCGAAGGCCGCCACCTCTCCGAAGGCCGCCGCGACGGCGCGGCGGACCATGACGCGGCGGACGGCGCCGGCAAGGGCGCCACGACCGGCGGCATCCTGGGCGGCGGCGCGGGCCTCCTGGCCGGCCTCGGCATGCTGGCCATCCCGGGCCTGGGTCCGGTGGTCGCCGCCGGCTGGCTGGTTTCGACCGCGGTCGGCGCGGCGATCGGGGCCGCGGCGGGCGGCGTGGCCGGCGGCCTGCTGGGCGCGCTGAAGGACGCCGGGCACTCCGACGAGGAAGCCCACGTCTACGCCGAGGGCGTGCGCCGCGGCGGAACCCTGGTCAGCGTCCGCTGCGAAAGCGGCGACCACCGGGCGACCGCCGAGCGCGTGCTGAACGGCGGCGGCGGCATCGACGCCGCCACCCGCGGCGCCGACTATCGCGCCTCGGGCTGGGAGAGCTTCGACGGCTCGGCCGAGCCCTACAGTGCCGACCAGGTGCTGGCGGAACGCCGCGGCCGCTACCCCGAGGACCGCTCGTTCTCGAGCTCGGAAGCGACCGCGCCGGTCCAGAGCGATGACCTGCGCACCGAACCGGCGCGGGACGGCGGCTTTGCCGACCCGTCCGCGCGCCCGACAGACCCGACCGAACGCCGCGGCTTCTAAGCCAACCGCGCTACGGCCGAGACGGGAGGGCGCGCCTGGGGAACCGGGCGCGCTCTTTCGGCTGACGGCGGCGGATCAGTCCGGCTGGAACAGTTCGACCGGATTGCCCGACGGGTCGTCGAGCAGGATCTCGCTGCCGCCCAGGCCCACGACGATGTCGTTGCGGAAGTGGACGCCCGCCTTGCGGAGCCGGTCGACCTCGCCCTTCAGGTCGGGGGTGTTGAGGACGATGCGGGTCCAGCCGCCGGGGGCGGGGCGCTCGCCGTTGGGCATCGGCTGCGAGGCTCCGCCCGGCCCCGTCACCGGGCTCAGCAGCAGCTGCAGTCCGTTGCGGGAGAGGGCGGCGAAATAGGTCCCGGAGGCGAAGTCGACCTTGAAGCCGAGCTTGCCCGTATAGAAGGCCGTTGCCTGGGGCACGTCGCGGACAATGTAGCGGACCCTCACGGTCGCGGCGCCGTTCTTCGCGTAGTCCTCGCCATTCGCGCCGCTCGCCCCGGCGACGAACGCCAGGGCCAGGGCCAATGCGGTCGTTCTGAACATCGCGGGTTCCTCCTTGTCGCGCCACATTGCATCAATCCATCTTGATAGATCAAGTGAGATTGATGTATAGGAGGTCCATGAGCTTGCCGTCGCTTCACCCCGATGTCGGCCCGCCGGAGTTCCTTCAGCTCGCCGGCCACCCGCTGCGCTGGCGCCTGCTGGGCGAGCTGGCCCGCAGCGACCGGCTGGTGCACGAGCTGACCGGTCTGGTCGGCGAAGCCCAGAACCTGGTGTCCTATCACCTGGCCAAGCTGCGGGACGCCCGGCTGGTCTCCGCGAGGCGCAGCTCGGCGGACGGCCGGGACACCTATTATGGCCTCGACCTTGGGCGGGTCGGCGCCCTGCTGTCGGCCGCCGGCGGCGCGCTCCATCCCGGCCTTCGCCTCACGCCGCCGGCGCGCGACGCCGCCACGATCGCGCCCGTGAGCGTGCTGTTCCTCTGCACCGGCAACAGCGCCCGCTCGCAGATGGCCGAGGCCCTGGCCCGCGAGCTGTCGGGCGGCGCCATCGAGGCCTACAGCGCCGGCAGCCATCCGAAGCCCCTGCATCCCAACGCCGTGCGGGTGATGCGCGACGAGCACGGGCTCGACGTGGCCGGCCAGGCGTCCAAGCCGCTCGGCCTGTTCGCCGGCCGGGATTTCGACTGGGTGATCAGCCTGTGCGACCGGGTGCGCGAAGTCTGCCCCGAGTTTCCCGGCCGGCCCGAGGTCATCCACTGGAGCCTCGCCAATCCCGCGACCGGCGAGCCCGACGACGTCACCTATCCGCTGTTCCAGCAAACCGCGGCCGAGCTCGCCACCCGCATCGGGTTCCTGCTGGCCGCGCTGCCCGGTCGCCCATGCGAGGGAAAGACGGGCGAGGGAAAGACGGGCGAGGGAAGGAGAAGTCCATGACAGACCTCAACGAGATGGTCAGCGTCCGCTACATGGTCGACGACGTCGAGGCGGCGACCGCCTTCTACGTGAAGTTCCTCGGCTTCGAGGTCCTGACCAACTTCCCGCCGGCGTTCGCCGACGTCGCCCGCGGGCGGCTGCGGCTGCTGCTGAGCGGGCCGGCCAGCTCGGCGGGACGCCCCATGCCCGATGGCGTGAAGCCGGGCCCTGGCGGCTGGAACCGCATCCACCTCATCGTCGAGGATATCGAGGCCGAGGTCGCCCGCCTGCGCGCGGCGGGCGCCCCGTTCCGCAACGAGGTGCTGTCCGGGCCGGGCGGCAAGCAGGTGCTGCTGACCGATCCGTCGGGCAACCTCGTCGAGCTCTTCCAGCCCGCCGCCTTCAATCCGGCGCGCTAGAGGACCTCGAACAGGCCCGCCGCACCCATGCCGCCGCCGATGCACATGGAGACCACGACGTTCTTCGCCCCGCGGCGCTTGCCTTCCTGCAGGACGTGGCCCGCGAGCCGCGCGCCGGTCATGCCGAAGGGGTGGCCGATGGCGATGGAGCCGCCGTTGACGTTGTACTTCTCCGGGTCGATGCCCAGCTTGTCGCGGCTGTAGAGGCATTGGCTCGCGAAGGCCTCGTTCAGCTCCCAAAGGTCGATGTCGTCGATCTTCAGGCCGTGGCGTTCCAGAAGGCGCGGGATCGCGAAGACCGGGCCGATGCCCATCTCGTCGGGCTCGCAGCCGGCGACGGCCCAGCCCTTGAAGACGCCCATGGGGGCGAGGCCGCGCCGCTCGGCTTCCTTGGCCTCCATGATCACCACCGCGGCCGAGCCGTCGGAGAGCTGCGAGGCGTTGCCGGCGGTGATGTACTTGCCCGGACCCTTCACGGGCTCCAGCTTGGCCAGGCCCTCGGCGGTCGTGTCGGGTCGGTTGCACTCGTCGCGATTGACCACGTAGTCGACGATGGATTCCTCCTTCGTCTCCTTGTTGACCACCTTCATCTTGGTCTTCATCGGGACGATCTCGTCGGCGAACTTGTTGGCCTGCTGGGCGGCGGCCATGCGCCGCTGGCTCTCCAGAGAATACTCGTCCTGGGCCTCGCGGCTGACCTTGTAGCGCTCGGCCACAATGTCCGCGGTGTCGATCATCGGCATGAAGATCGCCGGGTACATCTCGGTCAGCTTCGGATCGAAGTTATCCTTGCCGGTGCCCATGTTGGGCATGGAGATCGTCTCCACGCCGCCCGCCACCACCACGTTGGCGCCGTCGTTGCGCACGAAGTTGGCGGCCATGCCGATGGTCTGCAGGCCGGACGAGCAGAAGCGGTTCACCGTCACGCCCGAGGTGGTGATCGGCAGGCCGGCCAAGAGCGAGGCCTGGCGCGCGACGTTGCCGCCGCCGTGCGCGACGTTGCCCATGAAGACGTCCTCGACGTCGGCGCCTTCGATGCCCGCCTTGGCGACGGCGTGCTTCACCGAGTGGGCGGCGATCGAGACGGTGGGGGTGATGTTGAAACCGCCGCGGGCGGACTTGGCCAGACCGGTGCGGGCGTATGAAACAATGACGGCTTCGCGCATTTTAAATGATCCTCCCAACAAATTGGTCTTGAGGCGCCTCTTGGGCCGGGCGCGGTCGGGGGCAACCTTTGCATCCCGCAGTGTAAATGGCTAGGGACGGGCGGCGCCTGGAATGGCGCTCCCATCCGCTTCTAGGGTGATCCGCATGGCCGCCGATCGGCCCATCCATCTCCCCATGCTGAAAGCTCTGCTGCTGGGCCTTTCGCTCGCCGCGGCGCTCAGCCTTGGCGCCTGCGGCAAGGGCGGCGGCGCCGAGACCGCGCCGGAGCGTGGCGACCGCGCCGCGGCCAAGGTGGACGGCAAGACGGTCTGGGCCTCCGACGTCAAGCGCGAGGCCGTGGCGCAAGGCCTGATCGGCGAGGGCGAGCCGCTGGACGTCTCCTCTGACCTCTTCCGGCGCGTTCTGGACGAGGTGGTCGACCAGCGCCTGCTGGCCGCCGAGGCCGTGCGCCGCAAGCTCGACAAGGACCCGACGGCGCAACGCCGCCTGGCCGCCGCCCGCGACCGGGTGCTGGGCGACATGCTGGTGGAAAGCGTCGTCTCCGACGCTGTCAACGACAGCGCGGTGAAGGGCCTCTACCAGGAGCAGCTCAAGCTCGCGAAGCGCTCCGAGGAGTTGCGCGCGCGTCAGATCGTGGTGCCCAGCGCCGCCGACGGCGAGGCGGTCCGCAAGCTGCTGGCCTCCGGCGCCTCCTTCGAGGCCCTGGCCATGGAGCGCTCCACCGACGCGGCCACCCGGTTCAACGGCGGCGACCTCGGCTACTTCACCGTCGACGTCATGCCAGAGGCCTACGAGGCGGCGCTGAAGACCGCGAGGCCTGGCCAGATCGTAGGTCCCTTCCAGGTCGACAACGGCTTCGCCCTGGTGAAGGTCGAGGACCGGCGCGACGAGCAGCCGATCACCCTGGAGGCCGCGCGCCCGCAGATCGTGCGCTTCCTGACCTACGACCAGATCCGCGATCTCTTGGAGAAGCTGCGTGGCCGCTCCAAGGTCCAGGTGATGGTCAAGACCGACACCCCCGCCCAGGCGATCCCGCCGGCCGACGCGCCGAAGGTTCCGCCGAATAGCGTCTCTGGGGCGCCTGCACCGACGGTGAGCAAATGACCCGCAAGCCCGCGCCGCCCCCGTCCAAGTCCAAGCCGTCCGCCGCGAAGAAGCCTGCCGCCGCCAAGGCGCTGGAGGCGGCCGCGCGCCCCGTCGAGGTGGTGGGCCAGACCCTGGAACGCGCCTTCGACCCGCTGGCCAGCGCCCTCAAGCGCGCGGCCCTGAAGCGCGCCGACCGCCAGGCCCAGCAGTTCGCCACCGCCGCGCCGCCTGCCGCGCCCGCCGCTCCGGGCAAGGGCGCCATGCCGGTCTCGCCGCTGGCCGTCCCGTTTCCGAAGATGCCGCCGATCGCCGGCGTGCAGATGGCGACCGCGCGGGCCGGCTTCTACAAGCACGAGCGCGACGACCTCCTGGTCATGACCTTCCCGGAGGGCGCGAGCTGCGCCGGGGTCTTCACCCGCCATGGCGTGGGCTCCGCGCCCGTCGACTGGTGCAAGCGCCACCTGGAGTCGACCAAGGGCGAGGGCGTCCGCGCCCTGGTGGTCAACGCCGGCTGCGCCAATTCCTTCACCGGCCGCCCCGGCGCCGACGCCGTGCGCCGCGTCTGCTCGGCCGCGGGCAAGCGCTTCGACTGCCGCCAGCGCGACGTGATGGTGGCCTCCACCGGCGTGATCGGCGTGCTGCTGGACGACGCCAAGATCGTCCCGCGCCTGGCGGACATCGAGCACCGCCTGACCGAGGACGGCTGGGCGGGCGCCGGACGCGCCATCATGACCACCGACACCTTCCCGAAGGGCGCGCACGCGGTGGCCGACATCGACGGGGTGAAGGTTCGGATCAGCGGCATCTGCAAGGGCTCCGGCATGATCGCGCCGGACATGGCGACCATGCTGGCCTTCGTGGTCACCGACGCTGCGATCTCGCCCGCGGCGCTGCAGAACCTCTGCAGTCTCTACACGCGCAACACCTTCAACGCGGTGACGGTGGACGGCGACCGCTCGACCAACGACACGCTGCTGCTCTTCGCCACCGGCAAGTCCGGCGCGCCGCGGATCAGCCGGGCCGGCGACCGGCGGCTGGCCGACTTCCGCGACAAGCTGGAGCACGTCCTGATGGACCTCGCCCAACAGCTCGTCCGCGACGGCGAGGGCGCGACCAAGTTCATCAAGGTCACCGTCACGGGCGCGGAGAGCCACGCCTCGGCGCGCAAGATCGCGCGCACGATCGCCGAGAGCCCGCTGGTCAAGACCGCATTCGCCGGCGAGGACGCCAACTGGGGCCGCATCGTCATGGCCGTCGGCCGGGCTGACGAGCCGGTCGACCGCGACTCGATGAGCGTGAAGTTCGGAAACCTGGTGGCCGCCCACGACGGCCTCGTCTCGCCGACGTACGACGAGGCCAAGATGAGCGCCTACATGAAGAAGGCCGAGCTGGAGGTCAGCGTCGACGTCGGCGTCGGCCGCGGCTCCGCCAGCATCTGGACCTGCGACCTCACAAAACGCTACGTCGAGATCAACGGCGACTACCGCAGCTAGGTCCGCCCGTTCTCACGGTTGAGCTTGTGCCGCCCTCTACGCTAGTCTGCGCCCAGTACAACTCCGGGGGGAGATTGCGTTGCGTTTTCTGGCGTTTCTGGCGGCCGGGTTCGGCGCCGCCTTCTCGGCCGCTGCGGCGCCTCCGCCATCGCCGCCGCCGTTGGAAGCCTATGGTCGTCTGCCGCTCGTCGCCGCCGTGGCGATGTCGCCGTCCGGTCAACGGATCGCAGCCGCCGTCGAGGCCAAGGACGGCAAGACCGTCGTTGTGCGCGATACGTCCGGCGCGCTCGTGGCGGGATTCACCTTCAAGATTTCGAAAATTCGCGGCCTGCAGTTCGCCGGCGAAGATCGTCTGATCATCTTCGAGGTGAGCGCGCCGACCCGGTACTACGAACGCGGCGACGTGATGGTCGTGGACCTGAAGACCAGGAAGTCGTTTCTCGTCTTCGTCGGATCCAATCAGGTGTGGAATTCGGTCTACGGCTGGCGCGGCGTACGCGAGGTCGACGGCCATTGGTACGGCTTCGCCGGTGGGATCAGCCGTTCCACCTATGGGTCGCTTCGCGAGGGAGCGTACTTCGCGGATCTCTATCGCGTCGACCTCGACACCGGGAAGCCGGAGCTGGTCAGCCGTTCGGAGCAGCGCCCGCGCGGCTGGCTGGTCGGCGCCCAGGGCCAGGTGTTGGCCAACGTCGTCTATGATCTGCAGGCCAAGCAATGGACGGTCTACGCTGGCGACGGTGTCAGCCGCCCCATCCTGCAGCGCAAGGGTGTGGACACCCTGGACATCGAAAGCCAGGGCCGCGCGCCGGGAACTATCGTGGTCAGCGAACGGGTCAACGATGCGACGAGCCTGCGCGAGGTCCGCCTGGATGGCCAAGGCGAAGGCAAGATTCTGTCCGAGGGCGAAGCCGCCACCGGGGCGCTGGTCGACCTCGACAGCCACCTCCTGATCGGCCTCAGCACGGTGCGGCAGCAGCAGCTGTTCGACCCCGTCCTTCAGAAGCGCATCGAAATCGCCCACGATGTGTTCCCTAGCGATCGCGCTCGCATCGTGTCCTTCAGCCGCAATTTCGATCGGATGATCTTCAACACCAGCGGTCCGCACAACGCCGGTCGTTACTGGCTGGTCGACGCGGTGAGCCGCCAAGCGAGCCCGGTGGGCGACCAGTATCCGGAGATCGCGCCGGACCAGGTCGGCCCAATGCGGCTCTTCACCTACAAGGCCGCCGATGGCCTGCCACTCGAAGGTGTCCTCACCCTGCCGCCCGGGCGCGCGTCCGCCAACCTGCCACTGATCGTCATGCCCCATGGTGGGCCGTTCGTCGCCGGCGACCAGCCGGAATTCGATTGGTGGGCTCAGGCATTTGCCTCGCGAGGCTATGCCGTGCTGCAGCCCAACTACCGCGGAAGCCTGGGATACGGCGATGCATTCCGAAGGGCAGGCGAAGGCGAGTTCGGCCACAAGATGCTGTCAGACATTTCCGACGGCATGACAGCGCTCGCATCCGCAGGGATCGCCGATCCGAAGCGCGCCTGCATTGTGGGGTGGAGCTATGGCGGTTACGCGGCGCTGGCCGGCGTCACCTTGCAACGCGGCCAATATCGATGCGCTGTCTCAATGGCCGGCGTCTCCGACGTGGACCAGATGATCTACTGGGATCGCGCTGAAACCAGCGCGACTGAGCGCTATTTCCTGCTCCGCCAATGGCACGACATGACCCACGTCGACGCCGGCGAAGGGGCGTCGATTTCGCCGCGTCGCGCCGCGGACAAGGCGGACGCCCCGGTGCTCCTCCTGCACGGCGAGAATGATGGCGTCGTTCCTATCGAGCAGAGCAAGATGATGCGCAGCGCTCTCGCAGGTGCCCGCAAACCCGTGGAGTTCGTTTCGCTAGGATCGGTGGGCCACGACTTGGATGACGAGAAGGAGCGTCAGAAGATGCTCGCGGCCAGCGTGGCCTTCGTGGAGAAGCACAATCCCGCGAACTAACGCCGACTAGCCAGCACCGCGGCCCGTTGTTTGGCCAGGTCCTGGCGGACGCGCAGCATGAGGGCCTTGAAGCGCGGATTGTTGCGAACGTTCGCCATGCTGAGCTGGTCCTCGAGCCAGACGCTGTCGTCGAACAGCCAGGGCGTTCGCCAGCCCTGCTTGATGACCCCCTCCAGCTCGTCCAGCGCCGCGTCGGTCTGGCCGCGCTCGGCGAAGACCTTCACCCGCGCGATCCGCCAGTCGTTCGGGCTGCGTTGGTCCGCGGCCGGCGCGGTCGCCGCCAGCACGCCATCGAGCAGCCGCGCGGCCTGCGCCTTGTCGCCGCCCGGCTGGTTCAGAAGGTGCGCCACCAGGATCGGCAGGTTGATGTCGGTGACCGCCACCGCCGCGTCCGGCCCCAGCATGTCCGGCCGCGCCTGGCGCAGGGCCGCCAGCGCCTCGTCCGTGCGCCCGAGCATGGCCGCGCCCTGGAAGACCACCATCGGCCAGAAGGGCTCCTTGCTCTTGGCCTGCAACGCCTTGCCGTAGGCCAGCATGCCGGCCCAGTCGCCGCGATCGGCGAATTCGCCGGCCTCGCCCAGCTCCTTGCCCGGCGAGGCGGTGATCGTGGCGATCGCCTTGTGGGCGTCAGCCTGCAGCCCGAGGTTCGTGTAGAGCCAGGACGCCTGCATGGCCATCAGAGGGTCGCCGTTCTGGCTCACGGCGGCCTTGAGCCAGGGCTCGGCCAGATCGAGGCGGCCGCCCTCGGCGAGCGCCATGCCGAGCTGGTAACGGGCCTCGGAGAAGTCCGGATAAAGCTCGGTCACCGAGCGGTACTGCCGCTGGCCTTCCTCGAGCCTGCCGACGCGGATCAGCGACTTGGCGTAGGACATCAGGGCCGAGCGGCTGAGCGGATCGGCGTCGACCGCGCGCTTGGCGGCGGCCAGCGCCTCCGGCGCCTTGCCGGTGTCGGCGAGGCGTCCGGCGAGCAACGTCAGCGCTTCGCTGTTGCGCGGATCGAGCGCCACGGCCTTGCGCACCGCCTCGTCGAAGGCCTTGTCGTAGCGCGCGCCGCCGATGCGGATGCCCAGCACCCGGTTCAGTGTCGCCTGGGCCAGCCAGACGTCCGACGACTTGGGGTCGAGCTGCAGGGCCTTGGCGACCGCCGCCTCGCTGACGCGCTGCGCCTCGGTGAAGTCCATGTCGAGGTGGTTCTGGGCGAGCGTGATCGTGGCGCGCGCATAGCCGGCGTAGGCCGCGGCGTTCTCCGGCTCCATGGTCATCAGCTGCTGGTAGCCGTCGCGGGCGATCTTCAGGTCCTCGAGGCCGCGGCGGCGCAGGTGCGCCCGCGAGGTGATCTCGAGCTGGTAGGCGGCCGGATCGCGCTTCAGGCCCGCGGCCTTGTTCTTGAGCTCCAGCTTGGTCTTCAGCGCCTCGGCCACCGCCTGGCCGATCTCCGACTGGATGGCGAACGCGTCGCCGACCTTGCGGTCATAGGTCTTGGACCAGACGTGGAAGCCGTCCTTGACGCTGATGAGCTGGGCGGTGACCCGAAGCCGGTCGCCCTCGCGCCGCACGCTGCCCTCGACAACGTGGGCGACGCCCAGCCGCTTGCCAACCTCGCGCAGGTCCTCGTTCTTGCCCTTGAAGTAGAAGGCGGAGGTGCGGCCGGCGACCTTCAGGTCGGGCACCTGGGCCAGGCTGTTGATGACCTCTTCCGTCAGGCCGTCGGCGAAATAGTCGCTGTCCTTCTCGGGGCTGAACATCACGAAGGGCAGGACGGCCACGGACTTATCCGGCGCGCCGGCGCCCAGGATCGTCGCCTTGCCGCCGCCCAGGTAGCCGCCGATCTGCGCGCCCGCCAGGCCCACCACCACGACCATGGCGGCGAGCAGCAGCATGTCCATCCGGCTGAGCTTGGGCCGCGGCGCGCCAGCCGGCGCGTCCGGCGTGACGGCGATCTCGCCGTCCGCCCGCCGCTCGAAGATCCAGGACACCAGCAGCACCACCGGCAGGCCGATGACCAGCAGGGCCAGAGCCAGGCTGGAGGTCCATTTCGGGAAGTCGAGGGTCTCGAAGATCGTCTTGACGACCTGGAAGACCGCCCACGCCGCGACGGTGTAGACGCCGGCCACGCGGATCACGTGGCGCCGCTTCAATTCGGCAAGGAATCCTTCGAACAACTTCAGCCCCCTGAGCCGGACTATCGCCCAACTCCGGCGCGGCGTGAAGCACCGCCAATCCGGTTCGATGAACCGGGGTCCGGAAACAAGGAAGGGCCCCGCGTCGCCGTGGAGCCCTTACTCAATGCCGGGGGTTCGAGCCTAGCGGTTCGACCAGACACCCGTGCGGCCGGAGGACTGGTTGCCGCCGCCGCGCTGCGGGCCCTTGAAGGCCGGACGGCCGCCGCCGGCCGGCTTCTTGTCACCGCCGCCATGGCTGCGCGCGGGCGCGCCTTCATGGCGATGGCCGCCGCCGTTTCCGCCGCCGTGGTTGCGGTTGCGCTTCGGCTGGTGGGCGCCGCGGTGCGGCTGGCCGCGGGTGTCGGCGCGGTCCGGCTTGCCGGCCGGCTCGGGCAGGGCCGCGGTGGCGGCGCCGAGCTGCTTGTCGTTGCGGCGGTCGAAGGACGGGATGGTCTGGCGCGTCACCTTCTGGATGTCGCGCAGCAGGTTGCGTTCGTCGTCCGAGCAGAAGGCCACCGCCGAGCCGTCGGCGCCGGCCCGCGCGGTGCGGCCGATCCGGTGGACGTAGCTCTCCGGCACGTTGGGCAGTTCGTACTGCACAACGTGGGTCACCGCGTCGATGTCGATGCCGCGGGCGGCGATGTCGGTGGCGACCAGGGCGCGGACCTTGCCGGCCTTGAAGTCGGCCAGAGCGCGCTCGCGCTGCCCCTGGCTCTTGTCGCCGTGGATCGAGGCCGCCTCGACGCCCACCTGCTCCAGGCCGCGCGCCACGCGATCGGCGCCGCGCTTGGTGCGGGTGAAGACGATGACGCGCTTGAAGCCGGCGTCGTCAAAGAGCTCGGCCAGCAGGGCGCGCTTGCGGGACTGCTCCACGAAGAGCACACGCTGGTTCACCTTCTCCACCGTCGTGGCCTGCGGGGTCACCGCGACGCGCAGCGGATCGTGCAGCAGCTCCGAGGCCAGCTTGCCGATCTCGGTCGGCATGGTGGCGGAGAAGAACAGGTTCTGGCGGACCTTCGGGATGTGGGCCACGATCTTGCGGATCGGCACCACGAAGCCCAGGTCGAGCATCTGGTCGGCCTCGTCGAGGACGAAGATCTCCACGCCGCGCAGGGTGATGGTCTTTTCCTGCAGGTGGTCGAGCAGGCGGCCGGGCGTGGCGACGAGGACGTCGACGCCGTTGGCCATGGCCTTGTGCTGGGCGCCGTACTTCACGCCGCCGAAGATCACGGCGACGGTGACGCCCATGTGCTTGCCGTAGGTGCGGAAGCTCTCGCCGATCTGGCTCGCGAGCTCGCGGGTGGGCGAGAGCACCAGGACGCGCGCGCCCTTGCGTTCCGGCTGCTTCCGTTCGGCGGCCAGGCGATGGAGGATGGGAAGGGCGAAGGCGGCGGTCTTGCCGGTGCCTGTCTGGGCGATGCCCTGCAGGTCGCGGCCGGCCATGACACCCGGGATCGCCTGCGCCTGGATGGGCGTGGGCTGGGTGTAGCCTTCCTGGGCCAGCGCCTTGAGCAGAGGGGCGGCGAGGCCGAAATCGGTAAATTGGGTCAACGAGGACTCTCAGATATGCGCCGAGCGCGCCCAATCGATCCATATCGAGGGCGCGGAGGTCGCGGGTCTTTGGGGAAGCGCCCCGCGTGATGGGCGATCTATGGATCTTACGGCGCTCGACAGGCTGGGCCTCGAATAGAGACCCCACGCGGCTGGAGCGCTGAGCACGTCATAGTTCGTGACGCAGCGTGCACATCGGCGTTCGCAGGTGCGAAGTCAACCCACGGCCGGGCTTTGCAGCGCGGCTGTTGCCTTTAGGGCGCAGGCGGCGACGGCGACTATCCCGAGGATCGCAGCTCCGGCTGGCCCAGGGCGGCGTCCGCGAAACCGGCGACAGGGGCGGCCGGTTCGCAGACGCTGAGCGTCACGTCCCCGGAGATGCCCATGTCGGCGACCACGCGGCGGGCCAGGGTCTCGATGGGCAGCGCTTCAAAGTCGGGGCTGAGCGCAGCCTCGTCCAGCCGGGCGTCCAAGTCCTCCCGCAGGATGTCGAATTCTTCGCTGTCGCCCTCGGACTCGTTCCAGAGCAGGCGATGGAGCAGCTTGCCGACCCGATCCTTGCGCGCCTCGGTCGGGGTCGGCGCACGCGCAGGCTGGGGTGCGAGCGCGGCGCGCGCGGCCTCCGCCCGGGCCGCCTCGGCCCCGACCCGTTCAGCCTCGCGGGCCTCGCGCGCCACGTCGCGGTCCAGCTTGAAATCCAGGGCCAGCGTCAGGCGCACGACACGCGAGACCTTCTGGAAGGCGTCGGCCAGCGCCACGGCCTGGTCGGCGTCCTCGCACTCGCGCGCCCGCACCGCGAGGTCCTTGGCGACCATGAGCCCCAGCTCGGCAAGCTCGCCCAGCATGGCCTCGGCCCGAGCCCGTTTCTGCGGTTCACATCCCATGAACAAAAAGAGAACACGGAGACCGGCTGGAAGTCAAATTTTATTGTGACCCTTGGGGTCTCGGACCGTCGCGAAGGGCCGCTTGTCGGCGCTATGCCAATGTCGGCGTCCGACCCTTAGCGGACCTATAAGGTTGATGCGCTATGCCTCTCCCCGCATTCGTTGCGCTTGGGAGCCTCAATGCGTCGCACGGCTATCGTTTTGGTGCTGCTTAGTGGATTGGGCGGGTGCCGGAACGAGGCATGTCCCACGTTGGTGACGTTGGCGCGCGCTGACCCCGTCGCAGACGCAAATGCAGCCGCTTCGCGCGGCGACCACCGGCTGTTGCTGCTGGGCGGCTACGTTGGGGTTGTGCCTGGGGCTGAAGGAACGACAGCACCGACAAGAATGCTGGAGGGCACCGGGGACATGAACACGGGTGCCTGCGAACGGATGCGTCCCATCGCCAAGAGTTATGCCTTTGCCTATAACCAGACCCTGCTGCGAGCAGGATTGTCCGTGCCAGCGGGCGCTGGGAGCATTGAAATACCCTGCCCGACGCCGAGGGCCGGGTACGTCTGTCACGTCACTCAGTTCAAGCCGGAAGGCAGCGTCCGCTAGCCACCCATCGCCGTCATTGGCGGCGTCCGCGTCACGGGCGCTGGAGGTCCGGTCCCTTCCGCTGAGGCGATGACCACGTTCGACCCCATAGCGCACGTTCAGCTCGCCCGGAGTTCGCCTCCGTCGGCGGCCTGGGATCGGCGAAGTCGGGACCAGTCGAGCAGGGCCAGGAAGACCGGACCGAGGCCCTGGCCGAGTTCCGTGAGCTCATACTCCACCCGCGGCGGCACCTCCGGATGGATCGTGCGGGCGACGACGCCGTCCTGCTCCAAGGCGCGCAGTTGCTGGATCAGCATCTTCTGGGAGATCTGGGGGATGGCGCGCCGAAGCTCCGAGAACCGCAGCACCGGCTCGCCGTAGAGATGGGCGACGATGAGCATCTTCCAGCGCCCCTCGAGGACGGAGATGGCGTCCTGCACGTCCTCCACGCAGTCGATTTTCGGGAGTTTGCGCGAGGTGAGGCGAGGATCGCCGTTCGGCCGAGCGGACATCAGGTTACCTCAGAGTGACCAAGTCACTTTTTCGTCCATTCTTGCCATATCGAGAGCGGTCCGCCTATGCCTGTGGCCTTTGCGGATTGTGAGGCCCGGATGCGAGCCTACCGTTTTGACAGCTTCGAGAACCTGGACGCGTTGCGTCTGCGAGACGAGGCCGATCCGCGACCACAGCGGGGTGAAGTGCTGGTGCGCGTTCGCGCCGTCTCGCTCAACTACCGTGACATCGCCATTCTGCGGGGCCGCTACCCGCGCAAGGCCGTGCCTGGCCTGATCCCGACCAGCGACGCGGCGGGCGAGATCGTGGCCATTGGCGAAGGCGTCAGGGCTTTCCAGGTCGGCGACCGGGTGATGGGCGCCTTTCATCCGCGCTGGTTCGGCGGCGAAATGCCCGCGACCATCCAAGGCGACACCTACGGCGCGGAGAGCGACGGCTGGCTCTGCGAACTCAAGGCCGTGAGCCAGGAGGCGGTGGTCCGCGTCCCGAAGACGCTTTCCGACGAAGAGGCCTGCACGCTGCCATGCGCGGGGCTCACCGCCTGGACGGCGCTGTCGGGGCCCACCCCGATCCGCGCCGGCCACACGGTGCTCGTTCAGGGGAGCGGTGGGGTCTCGATCTTCGCCCTGCAACTCGCGCGCGCGGTGGGAGCCACGGTGATCGCCACCACCTCGAGCGCATCGAAGTTGGAGCGACTTGAGGCGCTGGGCGCCTCAGCGGTCGTCAACTACCGGGAGGATTCGGACTGGGGCCGCAGCGTGCGAGCCTTGACCGGCGGCAGAGGCGTAGACCGGGTCGTCGAGGTCGGCGGGCCGGGCACGATCGGCCAGTCATTACGCGCGGTGGCCGTGGGGGGCGAGATCGCCTCCATCGGTTTCCTGAGCACCGATAATCCGGGAATTGACTTCTTCGAGTTGAAGATGAGCGGGGCGAGCTTCCGCAACATCGCCGTGGGCGACCGGGCCGCTCTGATGGAGCTCAGCCGTGCAGTCGCCGCAAGCGGGCTGAAGCCGATGGTCGATCGAGTCTTCGATTTCGACGAGGCTCGCGAGGCATTCAGTTACCTGGAAGGCGGGGAGCACCTCGGAAAAGTGGTGATCCGCTGCGGGAGCAAATGAGGGCGCTCCACCCATAGCGGACGTCACAGTGGCGACTACGGTTTCGACGCCTCGAGCAAAGCGCTCGATAAAACGCCGATCCTGTCCTGGCTTCGGTTCAGGGGCACGACCGGAGGCGCTTCTGACTGCTGGACGTGCGAGCGTAATCGTTGACTAGATGCGTCGGGGTCGTCGGGGGGCAGACATGACAACGCGGCGTAGGGTCTTGGCGGGCGGCGTGGCTATGGCGCTCGCGCCCGCCGCGGGAGCAGGGGCAGCCGCCGAGTTCGCAGAAGCTGACTATCGCCGAGCGATCGTCATAGACGGCCTGGGCAACATCGACGACCCGTGGTCGGCGCAGGACGCGACCGTGCTGTCGCCGCGGGCTCTCGCCAATCTGAAGATGTCGGGCCTAACGGCGGTGCACCAGACGGTCAATGACGCTGGCAATTTGCCCGACGCGTGGGAGCGAATGGTCGCCAACATCGCCCTCCTCGACCAGTGCATCGCAGACAACCCGGATGCCCTACTTCACGTGAGGAGCGTCGCCGACATCCGCCGGGCCAAACGCGAAGGCAAGACCGGCATGATCTACGGCGTACAGGACACCAGCCAGGTCGGCGTCGACCTGAACCGCGTGGCGCAGATGAAGGGCCTGGGGGTGCGGATCGTCCAGCTCACCTACAATCTGCGCAACCTCTCGGGCGACGGATCCCTCGAGCCAGGCAATGCCGGCATCTCGAAACTGGGGCGCGCGACCATCGCCCGCGTCGAGAAGGAGCGCTTGCTCGTCGACTTCAGCCACGGTGGCCAGCGCACGATCGCCGAAGGCCTGGATGCGACCACTCGGCCGCCGATCATCAGCCACACCGGCTGCCGCTCGCTGCACGACAATCCACGTAATGTTTGGGACGCGGAGATGACGGCCTGCGCAGACAAGGGCGGGGTCGTGGGCATCTACTGGATGCCGTTCCTCGTGCCGAACAGCAGGCCGACGGGCTCCGACCTGGTGCGACACATGGAGCATGCGCGCAACGTCTGCGGCGAGGACCATGTGAGCATCGGCACCGACGGGGTGGTGAACAGGACGGTGCTGGATGACAAGGCGCGTACCGCGCAGAAGGCCTTCTACGATCGGCGCGCCGCCATGGGTATCGCCGCACCGGGGGAAGGCCCTGACATCTTCAACATCGTCGCCGAGTGGGACGACGAGAAGCGCTTCAAGCACCTCGCGGACGGCCTAGCGCGGGCCGGATGGACCAGTACGCAGATCGACAAGGCTTTGGGCGGCAACCTGCTGCGGCTGTACGCCGAGACCTTCGGTTAGCTTCCAATCCAAGCAGCGCGGACCAGATGCGCACGCACGGCGCAAGGTCGATCGAGCTCGCGCGATCGCGGGGTGCAAAGAGCAGGCCTAACGACCGGCTTCGACCCGATGCGAGGTTGCGGCGCCTCTAGTCCGCTTGGCCTTTAGGTCTCGCCTTGCGGGGCCGAGCGGGGCAAGAGAAGCCATGCCGACCGAGCCCCCGCCGAAACCCATGCTGCTGGTCGCCGCCGCGGCCCTGGTGGACGCCGACGGGCGGGTGCTGATCTGCCAGCGGCCGGAGGGCAAGCAGCTCGCCGGCCTGTGGGAATTTCCCGGCGGGAAGGTCGAGGCGGGCGAGACGCCGGAAGCCTGCCTGATCCGCGAACTGCAGGAAGAACTCGGCATCGAGGTGACGCATGCCTGCCTCGCGCCCTTCGTCTTCGCGAGCCACGAATACGAAACCTTCCACCTGCTGATGCCGCTCTATCTGGTGCGCCGCTGGACGGGCCAGGTGACGGCCAGGGAGCACAAGGCGCTGGCCTGGGTCAGGCCCTCGAAGCTCGGCGACTACCCGATGCCGCCGGCCGACGGCCCCCTGGTCGCCTGGCTGCGCGATCTGATTTGATCGCGCGCCGGGGCGTTAGCGACCGGCTGGCTGCTCGCCCGCCCCGTCCTTGAAGGCTTCCTCGACCTCTTCCTTGGTGATCCGCGCCGAGGGATCGCCCTTCTGGTTCAGGTTCTGCTCTTCGGTGCCGTCGCCCATCATGCCGGGGTACTTGTCGTCGGGGTTGCCGGTCTGCGGATTGGCCATGGGAAGTCTCCTTGTGAGACTTGCTAACGGCTCGGCGTTGACGGCGTTCCGGCGAAGCTAGCGGCGGTAGCTGGCCTTGGTCACCGGCAGGCGGCGCGCCGGCGCGGGGGTGGCGCGCGTGGCGTCGACGACGCACTGGCCAGGCTCGATCATGGCGTGTTCGCCCAGGCAGTAGATGTCCTCGTAGTGCGGGCCGGCGCTGGCCAGGCACTGATAGAGGTTGAGCTTGGCGAGCCGCAGGCAGGAGCCGGAACGCGGCTCGTTCATCAGGCTGCGCGCCTTGCCGTCCTCGCCCAGCACGCTCAGCGCCGCCAGCGCGACGCCGCGGGCCACGACCGGGCTCGGCGCGCCGCCGCGGCGCGGTCCCTCCAAGAGGGCGGCCTGCAGCCGGGCCGGATCCTCGCGGCTCGGCCGGTAACCGTCGGCGGAGATGCGTTTGACGCGGCTGAGCCGGCCGGCGGGGTCGCTGACGGGCGCCTTGGACCAGGCCTGGTGCTGCACCGAATAGGCCGCGCGCTTGACCTTCTCGCCCTCGCCGCTGAGGGCTGCGCCCTGCGCATAGAGCGCGCCGCTGGCTCGCGCGCCGGCCTGGTCGCCGCCGGGCAGGGCGAGCGCCATGCGCGGATCGGCGGTCAGGCGCCGGGCTAACTCGCCGCGATCGTGCTCGGCGCGCACGGCGGCCACGAAGCGCGGCTCCTGCAGGGCGGCCAGGGCGGCGTAGGCGATCATGCCGTTTTCGAGTTCGCGCGGATCGTGCGCCGCGCCGGTCTGCAAGGCCTGCGAGACCTCGGCGGGGCCCGCGAACTGCGCGTCGATCCCGCGGGCGTTGCGCATGAAGCTCTCGAAGGCGCTGGCCTGGACAGCGAGGTCGCGGTCGACGGGCGTGGCGAGGCGCGGCGCGGCCGATGGGGCTGGCGGGGCGGCGTGCGCAATGCGCGCCGGCTTGGTCTCGGTGGCGCAGCCGGCGAGCGCCAGGGCGCAGGCCGCCGCGGCCAGGCCGAAGGATTTGGTGCTGTTCGTCATATCGACCCCCGCTTTGTGGAGCCCCCCGAAGCGCCGACCGGATCCGCACCCAGGCGAGCGCCGCCGTGATCAGTTGTGGGCGAGCTTGGTTTCCTCGGCGTTACCAAGCTCTACCGCTCGAGCAGGGCCGCGGTCTGGATCGACGAGGCGAGCGGCGGCGGGGCGTCGGCGCCGGCGGCGTCGGCCATGCACTTGCCGGGCTCGATCATCGCGTGCTCGCCCAGGCAGAAGACGTCCTCGTAGTGAGGCCCGGCCACCGCCATGCACTGGAAGAGGTTGAGCTTGGCCATCCGCACGCAGCTCGCCGAGCGGGCCTCGGTGAGCAGCGGCCGCAGCGCCTCGTCGCGGCCCTCGTCCGCCTCGCCGGCGATCGCCAGCGCCGCCACGGCCAGGCCGCGCAGCACCACCGGGCTCGGCTGGGCCGCCGCGCGGCTTTCGCTGCGCGTGGACACCGCCTGGAACAGCCGGTCCGCGTCGGCCTCGCTCGGCGAATAGCTGCGCACCGCCAGGTCCTTGACCAGGGCCAGACGCTGGCGCGCGTCGGGCACGAAGACCTTGGACCAGGACTTGCGCTGGATGTCGTAGGCGGCCTGCTTCACGCGTCGTCCGTCGGCGACCAGCGGTTCGATCTGCCGCAGCAGCGCGGTGCGCGAGCGCGTCGCCGCGCCGTCCGCCCCGGGCAGCTCGATGGCCGTTTCCGGATAGTCGCTCAGGCGGCGGATCATGAACTCGCGCGACCGCTCGTCGGCCACGATCCGCTGGACGCCCGCGACGAAGGCGCGGTCCTGCAAGGCGGCCATGGCGGCATAGGCGATCATCCCGGCTTCGAGCTGCCGCGGGTCGTGGCTGGCCCCGACCTCGACGGCGCGGGCGATGTCACGCGGGCCCTTGAAGCCGGCCTCGATGGCGCTGGCCGTACGGGTGTAGCTTTCGAAGGCGCTGGCCGCGGCGACCAGGTCGCGCGACATGCGCACGTTAGGCTCGCTGTCCTGGGCGACCGCGCCGCCGACCCCGATGGCCCCGAGCGCCAGCGCACAGGCCAGCGCGACTTTCGACTTGGCGATCAACATCTTCGAACCCCCCAGCTACGGGGAGCACGACATCACGGCCGGGATGTTCGCCGGATTAACAGAAAAGGCTAATGTTTATTGACGGTTAAACGAGATCAACCATCGCGCGGCAGGCGGTGTTCGACCGTGCCTAGCGCATCGGCCAGCCGCATCTTCGCCGAGCCGGGCGCCAGCGGCTGCTGCTGGTCCGGATGCGGCGCCCAGCCGGTGAGGGTGACGATCTCGAAGGTCGCCCGGACCCGTCCGTCGGGGCCCGCGAACCGCTCGGCGTAGATCTCGGCGGCGCGGGCCAGGAGCGTGCGGGTGAGGGCGCGCGGATGCCGGTCGGCCAGCACGTTGGTCTCGCCCATCTGCCGCAGGTCGGCGAGCAGCCTCAAGGGGTGCTCGTAGCTGACGTCGACCCGGTCGACGTCGCCGACCGGCAACGCAAAGCCGGCCCGCTGTAGCAGGCCCGCGGCGTCGCGGCTGTCGGCGAAGGGCGAGACGCGGCTGCCGGCCCCGCCCAGGATCTCGTCTTCGGCGGCGGTGAGCGCCTGGCGAAGTTCGGTGAGCGTCGAGCCGCCCAGGAGGGCGCCGACGAAGAGGCCGTCGGGCTTCAGCGCGCGGCGGATCTGGATCAGCGCGCCGACCACGTCGTTGGTCCAGTGCAGGCCCAGCGTCGAGACGACGAGGTCGAGGCTCGCCGGTGCGAAGGGCAGCCGCTCCTCGTCGAGGGCCACGCGGGGTCCGGCGCGGCCGGCCAGCATGGCGGGCGAAAGGTCGGCCTCGATCAGCAGGCCCACGCGTGAGGCGGCTGGGCTTTCAGCGAGGGCCTGACGGAACGCGCCGTTGCGCGCCGAGAGGTCGACGGCCAGCGGGAAGTCCCGCATGATGGCTTCCAGGCGCTCGGCGATGTCGAGGGCGGCGCGGCGCTGCAGGAATTCGGCGTCGGCGAACCCCCTGGCGGCACGATCCAGGCGCTTCTTGTGCAGGGCGCGGTCGAAGAGCCGTGGTGCGGCGTATGGGGGTGGGTTCGGCATGAGCGCGGAAGATGGCCTCTTCCCAAATCTTTTCAAAGAAGGCGAACTATTGAAACCGGGCCCGAGGGTGCGGGCGCTGTGGCGCGGCGCTCTGGACATGGTGTTCCCGCCGCAGGCCATCGACGGCGGCTCGGCCTTGGCGGGCGGCTTGTCGGCCGCCGCGTGGAGCCGCATCCAGTTCCTCGACGGCCCGCTCTGCGACGGCTGCGGGCAACCCTTCATTTTGCCTACGGATCAAGTGCCCGGCAGGATGATGCAGGCGTGACCAGTTTGGCGGGGCTTCTGGCGAGCGCAGTCGCCACGTTGGTTTTCTACGTCGCTGTCGTGCGGAAGCAGGCGGACCAAAAGCGACCGCTGGCGCAAGTCGGCTTCATTGCGCTCTACGCGCTCACCCTTCTTCTTGCCCTGCGTTTCGGGGCAAGAACCTACCCCGGAATGTTCATGCCCAGTTCCGCCGTGCTGAACTGGATGTTCAACGGGACCACGCTCTTCACCTTGGGGTATGGCTTCGTGGTGCTCGGAGCGGCCTCTCATGCAGCAAGTCTGACGCTGAGGGGACGGCTATCCCGCGCCCTTGAAACCTCCACCGTCAGCTTCACCTTTTTCGCTGCATGTATCTCCGCTTATGGCTTCTTCTGGGCAGCGACCTTTCATCGGCTCCCCTAAATCTGCGAAGGATCGAACAAGGACATGGGCGCGGGGGCTGATGGAGGGCTGAGCGGGTTGGTCCGGGTGACTTCCTCGCGCGCGAAAAGCTTCGCAGGCGGTCTGATCGACCTCATCCTCCCGCCCGTGACGCTAGATGGCAGCACACGCGCCCTGACGGGCGGCCTGTCCGCCGAAACGTGGGGTCGGATCGCTTTCATCGACGGACCCCTTTGTGACGGCTGCGGGCAACCAGTTCTTTTGCTTACGAACTAGGGATACCCAAGGCAGGTCACTCCAATGACCTAAGCGATGGCCGATTGCCGCGCCAAATCTGTTGAGTCAGGGTGTGGCCCGATGCAGCGAAGCTTCCGCCCCGCGATCACGAAATGGGCCACAATCCTTATGTTGCCAGTGCTTATACCCGCCGCCCTGATCGCCGGGTTATGGCCCGGGAGTAGGACAGTCGCTCGAACACCCGAGGAGGTGGCCGATTTCCTGCGCAACTTCTTGGAGGGAACAGGCCAAGATTGGGATTGGGACGATTTCGAAAGCCTACGTATTGCAGACCCGGAACTGGAAGCGATCCGCGAGCGCGCAGCGCATGCGGCGCCGCCCGATCCCGATCTAAACGAGCTTCGAGCACTCCTTGCCGAAGCCCAAGCCATTGCTCGCTCGCGGGCGGCCTAGAATCGGTGGCGGGCATCAACGACCGCGATGGCGTGGAAGAGTTCATGCAGGCGACCGTTTCACGCTTGAATAGCCTCGCCAAACACTTCGTCGATCTGATCCTTCCGCCGGTGACCTTGGACGGTGGGGCGTCCGCTCTGACCAGCGGCCTGTCCGCTGAAACGTGGAGCCGGATTACATTCCTCGACGGCCCGGTTTGCGACGGTTGCGGGCAACCCGTCTTTTTGCCTATGAGCCGGACGGGGTGACGATGTTCAAAATCACGATGCGGGCTGGCGGGATCGACCCCGCTGTGGGTCATGCAGCAGCGACCGACATCGAGAACGAGTTTCGAGAACATCGCCCATGGCACGAAAGCGTCACCTGCAGCTTCCGTGACGGGATGCTGACCTTGGTTGGGGTTAATGACTTCGATCAGGATGGCCGCGCGTTGTCAGATGAATTCTCAGACTGCCTTTCCGCCTACATTCCGCTGGACGGCATTAGCGACGAGGGAGTCTTCGAGGTCGTCACCGTGGAGACGGTCGAGTGAGTATTCGGGCTGATGAGGGAGTAGGTGGGCTGGTCGCGGCGGCGGGCTCCCACGCAAAGCGTTTTGCGGGTAGTCTACTTGACCTCATCCTCCCGCCGATGACGCTGGACGGTGGAGCGCACTCTTTGACCGGCGGGCTGTCGGCCGCCGCGTGGAGCCGCATCCAGTTCCTCGACGACCCGGTCTGCGACGGCTGCGGCGCGCCGTTCGAGTTCGACATCGGCGCGCGGTGCGCGGCGTGCCTCGCCAAGCCGCGGACGTTCGACGCGGCCCGCGCCGCCTGCCTCTACGACGAGACCTCGCGTGATCCGATCCTGAAGCTGAAGCACGCCGACCGCCTGGACCTGGCGCCGCTGTTCGCCCGCTGGCTGTCGCGCTGCGCCCACGAGCTGCTGGCGCAGGCCGACGCCATCGCGCCCGTGCCGCTGCACCCGTCGCGCCTGCTCAGCCGCCGCTACAACCAGGCCGCCGAGATCGCCCGGCCGCTGTCGAAGCTCTCCGGCGTGCCCTACCTGCCCGACGCCCTGGTGCGCCGCCGCGCCACCGACACCCAGGGCGGCAAGTCCGGGACGGGGCGCCGCCGCAATGTCGCCGGCGCCTTCGAGGTCCCGGCGGGCCGCGCGCGCCAGGTGGCCGGCAAGCGCATCCTGCTGATTGATGACGTGATGACCACGGGCGCCACCGCGGCAGGCTGCGCGCGGGCCCTGAAAGCCGCCGGCGCCGTGCGCGTGGATGTCGCAGTGGTGGCGCGGGTTAAAGAGATGGCAGGACTCACCATATGAAACTTCCGCGACAGTTGGTTCACTAAGAGCGTCATGTCCCACGTCACCATCTACACGAAGCCCTATTGCCCCTACTGCGTGCGGGCGATCGATCTGCTTGAGCGCAAGGGCGTCGACTTCACCGAGATCGACGCGGCCTTCGACCCGGAGAAGCGCCAGGAGATGATGCGCCGCGCCAACGGCCGCGCGACCTTTCCGCAGATCTTCGTCGGCGATCGGCACATCGGCGGCTGCGACGACATGGTCGCCCTGGACCGCGAAGGAAAGCTCGACCCCCTGCTGCAGGCGGCGGCTTAGGCCTTTTCAAAGGCTGGACTATAGACTGGCGCCATGAAGGTCGCCCTGATCCAGACCCGCACGCCCGCGACGCACGACGCCGCCCTGGCGCACGTCCTGCCGATGGTGCGCGACGCCGCGGGGCAGGGCGCGCACTTCATCGCCACGCCGGAGGGGACCAACGTCCTGCAGAAGGACCGCGCGGTGCTGCTGCCGATGCTGCGGAGCCTGCAGGAGGACGTGGTGGTGGCCGGCCTGCGCGAGGCGGCCAAGGACCTCGGCGCCTGGATCCTGATCGGCTCGGCGCTGGTGAAGCGGCAGGACGGCAAGGCCGCCAACCGCTCGGTGCTGGTCTCGCCGAAGGGCGAGATCACGGCCACCTACGACAAGCTGCACATGTTCGACGTCGACCTGCCGACCGGCGAGAGCTCGCGGGAGTCGGCGACCTATGAGCCGGGCGCGCAGGCCGTCACCGCCCAGGCGGGCGATCTGAAGCTCGGCATGACCGTCTGCTACGACCTGCGCTTCCCGGCGCTCTATCGGGCGTTGGCGCTCGCCGGCGCCGAGGTCATGACCATCCCGTCCGCCTTCACCCGCCCGACCGGCGCGGCGCACTGGGAGGTCTTGATGCGCGCCCGGGCGATCGAGACGGGCTCCTTCGTCCTGGCTCCGGCGCAGGGCGGCAAGCACGAGGACGGCCGCGGCACCTGGGGCCATTCGATCGCCGTGGCGCCCTGGGGCGAGGTGCTGGCCAAGTTCGACCACGATGAGCCCGGCGTGCTGATCGCCGAACTCGACCTCGCCGCCGCCGCCAAGGCCCGCGCCGCGATCCCCGCGCTCGCCAACGCGCGGCCGTTCGCCCAACCCGCAGCGCTCGCATGATCCGCTACGCCCTTCTCTGCGAACACGAGCACGCGTTCGAAGGCTGGTTCGGCGCCTCGGCGGACTTCGACGACCAGCAGGCGCGCGGTCTCCTGGAATGCCCGGTCTGTGGCTCCAGGGCGGTGCGCAAGGCGATCATGGCGCCGGCCGTGGCGGGCACGAAGCGGCGCGGCCAGAACGACTCGCCCGCTCAGAACCACGCCATGATGATGGAGGCCATGGGCCGCATCCGGAAGCACGTGGAGGAGAACTTCGACGACGTGGGCGACGCCTTCGCCACCGAGGCCCGCGCCATCCATGAGGGCCGCTCCGAAGATCGCGGCATCTACGGCCAGGCCAGCGCCAGCGAGGTTCGCGCCCTGGTCGAAGACGGCGTCCCCGTCGCGCCCCTGCCGCCCGAGCCGCGGAAGAAATCCGAGCTGAACTGAATCCGCTCATCCCGGAGAAGGCCGGGGATCCAAGCCTTCCCTTCCCAATTTTGGGAAGGGGGGACCGTCCGCCGACCCCGGCCTCGAGCCGGGGAAGAGCGGATGGTGGGAAGGGAAAGCGGCAAACTCGGCGCCTGCGGCTTTCCCTCTCCACCCCTCGCTCTACGGCGAGCGGTTCCCCTCTCCCGCTTCGCGGGAAAGGAAGTCTGCATCCCCGCCTGCGCGGGGACGAGCGGGTGTTGATGCTGTGCGAATGACCCCATAGGGTCGCCGCTCAAGCTTGGAGTTCCTGATGATCCGTACGCTGGCTGTCACGGCCGCCCTCGCGCTTTCCGCCACCGCCGCCGCAGCCCAGCCAGCGCCGCCAAACTTCCCCGGGCAGGCCGAATTCCGCGACCTCTACAAGGAGCTCATCGAGACCAACACCACGGTGTCGGCGGGGTCCTGCACGACCGCGGCGCAGGAGATGGCCGCGCGGCTCAAGGCGGCCGGCTATGCCGATGGCGACCTGCAGCTCCTGATCCCGCCGAGCCGGCCGAAGGACGGCAACCTGATCGCCGTGCTGCACGGCAGCGATCCCAAGGCCAAGGCGATCATGCTGCTGGCCCACATCGACGTGGTCGAGGCCAGGCGCGAGGACTGGGAGCGCGACCCGTTCAAACTGGTCGAGGAGAAGGGCTACTTCTACGCCCGCGGCGCCAGCGACGACAAAGCCATGGCCGCGTCGTTCACCGACGCGATGATCCGCTACAAGAAGGAAGGCTTCAAGCCGCGGCGCGACATCAAGCTGGCGCTGACTTGCGGGGAGGAGACCCCGGACACCTTCAACGGCGCCCACTGGCTGATGACCGCGCACCGGTCCGACATGGACGCCGCCTTCGCGCTGAACGAGGGCGCGGGCGGTCGGCTGCAGGGCGACGCGCGGGTCTACCTGGGCATCCAGGCGGGCGAGAAGGTCTACCAGGACTACACGCTGGAGGTGACCAACCCCGGCGGTCACTCCTCGCGGCCCATCCGCGACAACGCGATCTATCACCTGGCCGGCGGCCTCTCGAAGATCGGTCTCTACGATTTCCCGGCCCATCTGAACGAGGCGACGCGGCTGCACTTCGAGCGGATGAGCCCGATCCTGGGCGGCCAGATGGGCGCCGACATGAAGGCCGCGCTGGCCCAGCCGACGCCGGCTACGGCCGTCGCCTCGATTGCCCGGGATCCAGGCTACAACTCGATGATGCGGACGACCTGCGTGGCGACCATGGTCAACGCCGGCCATGCGCTGAACGCCCTGCCGCAGCGCGCCACCGCCAACGTCAACTGCCGCATCCTGCCGGGCGAGGCCCCCGAAGCGGTGATGGCGCAGCTCGCCAAGGTGATGGACGACCCGGCGATCCACATCCGCATGGCCGGTGAGAAGAGCCCGGTCTCGCCGCCGCCGCCCCTGACCAAGGACATCACGGGCCCGGCCGAGGCCGTCGCCCACCAGCTCTGGCCCGGCGTGCCCCTGGTGCCGGCCATGTCCACCGGCGCGACGGACGGGCGGTTCCTCACCGCCGGCGGCGTGCCGACCTACGGCCTCTCCGGCATGTTCGGCGAGAGCGACGGCGGCGGCGTCCACGGACTGAACGAACGCATCCGCGTCCGTTCGCTCTACGAGGGCCGCGAGTACCTCTACCGGGTGGTCAAGCTCTACGCGGACCAGGCGGGCTGACGTCCGGGTCGAGCTCCACGCGAACCCAGCGGATCTATAGTCAAGCTTTCGCTTGATTTGCGGCTGCCGCAGCGACAACCTCAACGCGCATTGGGGAGTGCGTGTGATGTCGGGGTGGCGTGGGGTGCTGACCGCGGTTGCGGTCCTGGCCGGCGGAGCTGCGCATGCTGCGCCGCTTGAGGCTTACGGGAAATTGCCGAGCCTGGAGATCGGCGCGGTCTCGGCCAGCGGCGCGCAAGTCGCAGTGGTCGTCACCAACGGCGAAGAACGCCGGATCGTGGTCAAGGACCTCGAGAAGAACGCGGTGCCCCTGCTGGCGACCGTCGGATCGACCAAGGTCCGCGACCTGCGCTGGGCAGGCGACCAGCACCTGATCCTGACCACCAGCTCGACGCAGACCCCGCTCACCGTGCAGGCCGACAAGGCCGAGTGGTTCTTCGCCTCCGACATCGACGTCCCGACCAAGAAGCTGCGCCCGCTGCTGGGCGACGTCGAAGGCTCGATGAACGTCCTGGAGGGCCTGCCGATCGTCCGCACCGTCGACGGACATCCGGTGGTGATGCTGCGCGGCGTCAGCTTCGTGAACTCGCACGGGGTGATCAGCCTCTATCGCGTGGACCTGACGCATGCGGGCACCAAGCTCGTCGAAACCGGCCAGACCAACACCGACGACATCATCGTGGGCGCGGATGGCCAAGCCATCGCCCAGTCGCTCTACGACCGGATCACCGGCAAGTGGTCGGTGAAGGCCAAGCAGGGGCAGGGATGGCGCGATCTCCTGCAACGGGACGAGCCGATCGATCCGCCGGACGTCATGGGTCTCGGCCGCACCCCGCGCACCCTGCTGATCGGCGGCAACCAGAAAGACGACTTCGCGTGGAAGGAGCTCGATCTCGACAGCGGGCGCAGCGAGATCATTCCGGCCACGGACGGCCAGGGCCCGATCCACGATCCCATGACCGGGCGGCTGATCGGCCTCGTCAGCATGGTGGGCGACCAGACGCGCTACACCTTCTTCTCGGCGCAGGACGACGAGGCCTGGAAGGCGGTGGTCGCCGCGTTCCCGAACGACCGCGTGAGCCTGGTTTCCTGGTCGAACGACCGGCGGCGCATCCTGGTGCGCGTCGATTCCGCGACGGCGGGGCCGGCCTTCAACGTCGTCAACCTCGCCACCCGCGAAGGGGCCTGGCTGGGCGCGGAGTATGACGGCCTGACGCCGGCGGACATCGGCCCGGTGCGGCCGGTGCGCTTCAAGGCCGCCGACGGGCTGAACCTCACCGGCTACCTGACCCTGCCGAACGGCCGCGAGCCGAAGGCCCTGCCGTTGATCGTCTTCCCGCACGGCGGGCCGGCGGCGCGCGACACACCCGGCTTCGACTGGTGGGCCCAGGCGATGGCGTCGCGCGGCTATGCGGTGCTGCAGGTCAACTACCGCGGCTCGGCCGGCTTCGGCTGGGAGTTCCAGAAGGCGGGCTTCGGCGAATGGGGCCGCAAGATGCAGACCGACCTCTCCGACGGGGTGCGCCACCTGGCCGGCGAAGGCGTGATCGATCCGAAGCGGGTCTGCATCGTCGGCGGCAGCTATGGCGGATACGCCGCGCTCGCCGGCGCCACCCTGCAGAAGGACATCTACCGCTGCGCCGTCTCCTTCGGCGGCGTCGCCAACCTGCGCCGGCTGGTCAACTACTCGCGCGGCCGCTCGGGCCGGATCGCGCTGCGCTACTGGACCCGCTACATGGGCGCGGAGGATCTCAGCGATCCGGTCCTGGCCGCCTATTCGCCGGCCCTGCACGCGGCCGAGGCCTCAGCGCCCATCCTGCTCATCCACGGCAAGGACGACACCGTGGTGCCCCTCGACCAGAGCACGGAGATGGCCGACGCCCTGAAGCGCGCCGGCAAGCCGGTCGAGCTGGTCGTGCAGAACAACGCCGACCACTGGCTCTCGCTGGGCGCCACGCGCCTGCAGATGCTGCAGGCGACCATGGCCTTCGTCGAGAAGAACAACCCGCCGCGGTGACGGGATGGCGGCTCCTCAATTCAACACGTCGGATAGAGTTCAGCAGGGCTTACGCATGATCAGATTGGGACGGGTGCTCGCCGCCGCGGCGGTGCTGGTGGCGGGCGCCGCGCGAGCCGCGCCGCTGGAGGTCTACGGCGGGCTGCCCGCTATCGAGGACATCGCGATCTCGCCGGACGGCGCGCGGCTCGCGGAAATCCGCACCAATGGCGAGAAGCGCACGATCCGCGTCGAGACGCTCGCCGACCATCGGGTCCAACGTCTCGTCGACGGCGGGGACGCCAAGCTGCGGGGGATCCTCTGGGCGGGCCCTGAGCACCTGATCATCCTGCGCTCCGTCACCACGGCGATCATTGGCACCACGGGTGGTCGCGGCGAACATCTGATGGGGATCGACTACAACGTCACGACCGCAGTTGCGCGCCCACTGCTGCGCGACGTCAGCGGCGCCTTGAACGTGATGGGTGGCTGGCCCGAGGTGCGGACGCTCGATGGCAAGCCCGTTCTCTTCGTCCGTGGGATCAAGTTCGCCGATAGCCGCGGCGTGCTCAGCCTCTATCGGATCGAGCTCGAGCACGACAACAGCACCCTCGTGGAAGAAGGTCGTCCAGAGACAGAAAACTGGCTGATGGGGCCAGACGGCGCAGCGGTGGGACAAACCCTTTGGGACGCTCAGACCGGTCGCTGGTCCATGAAGATGAAGGCCGATGGCTTCTGGAAGGAGATCCACGTCGAGCAGGACATGATCGAGACGCCGGAAATGGTGGGTCTTGGTCCGGACGGCCGCTCGATCCTGGTGGAGGAGTTCAGCGACGGAAAGGACGTGACGCGGCAGGTCTCCGCCGACGGCAAGTGGGGCGCTCTCTCGGACATGCAGCCGGGCGAGCGTCCCCTGCACGACCCGATGAAGCACAATCTGATCGGCTTCCGATCGCTGGTCGGCAACGAGGTTCGCTACCGATTCCTCGATCCCGCGGACCAACAGGTCTGGCAGCTGGTGCAGAAGGCCTACCCGGGCCAGCGCATCGAGCTGGCGAGCTGGACGGACGACCGCAAGAAGATCGTGGTCATGGCGGACTCGCCGACCGAAGGCCCCGGCTACGGCCTGATAGATCTGACGACGCATCACGCGGACTGGATCGAGAACCGCTACGCCAAGCTCGGGCCGGACGACATCGCGCCCGTGCGCCCGGTGCGGTTCAAGGCCCAGGATGGGCTGGAGCTCACAGGATACCTGACCCTGCCGCGCGGACGGGAGGCGAAGAACCTGCCGCTGGTCGTCTTCCCGCACGGCGGCCCGGCGGCGCGCGATGAACCCGGCTTCGACTGGTGGGCCCAGGCCATGGCCTCGCGCGGCTATGCGGTGCTGCAGGTCAACTATCGTGGCTCCGATGGGCTTGGCTGGGACTTCCTGAAGGCCGGCTTCGGTCAGTGGGGCCGCAAGATGCAGACCGACCTGTCGGACGGCGTCCGCGACTTGGCGAAGGAAGGGACGATCGATCCCAAGCGCGTCTGCATCGTCGGCGGCAGCTACGGCGGCTACGCGGCCCTGGCCGGGGCCGCGCTGGACCCTGGCGTCTATCGCTGCGCGGTTTCTTACGCGGGCCCGAGCCACATGGGGCGCATGGTCTCCTGGTCGAAGAACCGCAACGGCGTCGCTTCGGAACGCTACTGGCTGCGGTTCATGGGCGGCGAAAAGGCCGGCGACGCCGCGCTGGCGGCGATCTCGCCGGCGCTGAACGTCGACAAGGTGCAGGCGCCGGTGCTGCTGCTGCATGGCAAGGACGACACCGTGGTGCCGCTGGAACAGAGCTACATGATGTCGACAGCGCTGAAGGCCGCGGGCAAGCCCGTAGAGCTCCAGGTATTCAACAGCACCGACCATTGGCTTACGCGCGGCGAAACGCGGATCGAAATGCTCAAGGCGACGGTCGCCTTCCTGGAGAAGAACAACCCGCCGAACTGAGGGCTTGCGACGGGGCGTCGTCGCGCCTTGTGTGGCGCGGGCGCCACACTACATCGGGGAGGCCGGGCCGTGCTTGATGAGGCGGCCCCGCCCATTCGCCTAATTGAGGGGACCTGATGAACATCGACGTCTATTCCGACCGCGCCAAACAGGCGATCCAGTCGGCGCAGAGCCTGGCGCTGGCCCGCGGCCATCAGCAGCTGGGCCCCGAGCATCTGCTGAAGGTGCTGCTGGAAGAAAAGGACGGGCTTTCCCGCGCGCTGATCCAGAGCGCCGGCGGGCGGCCGGACGAGGCCGACAAGGCCGTCGACGTCCTTCTGAGCAAGACGCCCCGCGTCGAGGGTGGGTCGGGCCAGCTCTACATTAAACCCGAAACCGCGCGCGTCTTCGCCGGCGCCGAGCTGGGCGCCAAGGAGGCGGGCGACGCCTTCGTCACCACCGAGCGGTTGCTGATCGCCATCTCGAAGGACGGCGGCGAGGCGGCCAAGGTGCTGAAGGACGCCGGCGCCACGACCAAGGCGCTGGAAGCCGCCGCCGTGGCCCTGCGCAAGGGCAAGACCGCGGACTCGGCCTCGGCCGAAGAGGGCTATGACGCTCTGAAGCGCTACGCCCGCGACCTGACCCAGGCCGCCCGCGACGGCAAGCTCGATCCCGTCATCGGCCGCGACGAGGAGATCCGCCGCACCATCCAGGTCCTGTCGCGCCGCACCAAGAACAACCCCGTCCTGATCGGCGAGCCCGGCGTCGGCAAGACCGCCATCGTCGAGGGCCTGGCGCTGCGCATCGTCAACGGCGACGTGCCCGAGGGCCTGAAGGACAAGAAGCTTATGGCGCTCGACATGGGCGCCCTGATCGCCGGCGCGAAGTATCGCGGCGAGTTCGAGGAGCGGCTGAAGGCGGTGCTCAACGAGACCACAGCCGCCGAGGGCTCGATCATCCTGTTCATCGACGAGATGCACACGCTGGTGGGCGCCGGGAAGAGCGAGGGCGCGATGGACGCCTCCAACCTGCTGAAGCCCGCCCTGGCCCGCGGCGAGCTGCACTGCGTGGGCGCAACCACGCTCGACGAGTACCGCAAGAACGTCGAGAAGGACGCAGCACTCGCCCGCCGCTTCCAGCCGGTGTTCGTGACCGAGCCCACGGTCGAGGACACCATCTCGATCCTGCGCGGGCTGAAGGAAAAGTACGAGCTGCACCACGGGGTGCGGATCTCCGACAGCGCCATCGTGGCCGCCGCGACCCTCTCCAACCGCTACATCGCCGACCGCTTCCTGCCGGACAAGGCCATCGACCTGATGGACGAGGCGGGCAGCCGGGTGCGCATGGCGGTGGACTCCAAGCCCGAGGAGCTGGACGAAATCGACCGGCGCATCGTGCAGCTGAAGATCGAGCGCGAGGCCCTGACCAAGGAGACGGACGCCGCCTCCAAGACCCGCCTGGAGAAGCTCGAGGACGAGCTCATCGACCTCGAGGCCCAGTCCGAGGACATGACGGCCAAGTGGCGCACGGAGAAGGAGAAGGTCTCCTCCGCCGCCCAGACCCGCGAGGCGCTCGACCGCCTGCGCGCCGAGCTGGTCGTGGCCCAGCGCAGCGGCGACCTGCAGCGCGCCTCGGAGATCGCCTACGGCGAAATCCCGACGCTGGAGAAGCGCCTGGCCGAGGAGGAATCCAAGGCCGACCAGGACGCGGTTTCGCCCGAGGTCGTCGACGCCGAGCAGATCGCCGCGGTGGTCTCGCGCTGGACTGGCGTGCCGGTGGAAAAGATGCTCGAGGGCGAGCGCGAGAAGCTGCTCAAGATGGAGGACGCGCTCCGCGCCCGCGTGGTCGGCCAGGAGGAAGCCCTGCTGGCGGTTTCCGACGCCGTGCGCCGTGCGCGCGCGGGCCTGCAGGACCCCAACCGTCCGATCGGCTCGTTCCTGTTCCTGGGCCCCACGGGCGTCGGCAAGACCGAACTCACTAAGGCCTTGGCCGAGTTCATGTTCTCCGACGAGCACGCCATCACCCGCCTCGACATGAGCGAGTACATGGAGAAGCACTCGGTGAGCCGCATGATCGGCGCGCCGCCCGGCTATGTCGGCTACGACGAGGGCGGGGCGCTGACCGAAGCGGTGCGCCGGCGGCCCTACCAGGTGCTGCTGTTCGACGAGGTGGAGAAGGCCCACCCCGACGTCTTCAACGTGCTGCTGCAGGTGCTGGACGACGGCCGGCTGACCGACGGCCAGGGCCGCACGGTCGACTTCCGCAACACCTTGATCGTCATGACCTCCAACATGGGCTCGGAGTTCCTGGCCACGCTGGAGGAGGGCGAGGACGTGGAGGTCGCGCGCGCCTCGGTGATGGAGGTCGTGCGCCGCCACTTCCGGCCGGAGTTCCTGAACCGCATCGACGAGATCATCCTCTTCAAGCGGCTGGGCCGCGAGGCGATGGACGACATCGTCAAGATCCAGCTTCAGCGGGTCGAAAAGCTCTTGGCCGACCGGCGCATGTCGATCGCTCTGGACGCCTCGGCCACCCACTGGCTGGCCGAGCGCGGCTACGACCCGGTCTATGGCGCGCGGCCGCTGAAGCGGGTGATCCAGAAGGAACTGGTCGACCCGATCGCCAAGAAGCTGCTGGCCGGTGACCTGGAAGACGGCGCCGTCATCGCCGTCACCGCCGGTCAGGACGGCCTGACCATCGGCCGCGCCAAGGTGCACTGACCCATCTCATGGCGAAAACGCCCGCCGGTTCTCGCCGGCGGGCGTTGTCGTTTCAGCGGTCACGAACCGCTAGTCGCAGATGCGGCGCCTCAGGTAGCCGCCGTAGCGGTCGTCGAAGACGTCCTGCAGCTTGCATTTGATGCGGTGGCCGTCGCGGGCGATCATCCCGTTCGGGTCGGGGCCATAGCGGTCGTAGGGCACGTCGGCGTAGCCCTCGGCGAAGGCCGGACCGAGCACGGAACCGGCGATCGCCGGCGCGTCATACGGCCGGTCGTCGGTGTAGTGGCGGCCGTAGGCGTCCTCGAAGTAGCGCCGGCCATAGCTGTCGTAGTGGTAGGCGTAGTAGGGCGGCGCCGGCCGGTAGTACCCGTAGGGCTGGGCCTGCAGCGGCTGAGCGATCATTGCGCCGCCAAGGACCGAGGCCCCGGCCGCGGCGGCGACAAGCAACTTACGCATTAGAACCTCCAATCGAGAGGCATCCCAGGCGGGAAATAGCGTCGTTGCGGCGGGTCGGTTCCCAATCTTCGCGGAAATGGCAGTCATGGAAAAGGCCCCGGCGCGAACCGGGGCCTCTTCTGTGCTAGGCGCGGCGCGATCAGTCGACGCAGCGGACCCAGCGGCGGCCTTCGCGGTACATGTCGCGGTGGGGATCGTAGCCGTGGTAGCGCACCATGCAGTTGTGCACGTGGCCGTACCAGCGGTCTTCGTGACCGCGCCAATGGCGCCAGCTGTGCATCGGCGGAGGCGGCGGGGCGCCCCAGGTGTTGTCCCAATGGCCGTACCGTTCGACCACCACCGGCTGGGCGATCGAGGCGCCGGCGGAGCCGATCAGCGTGGCGGCCGCCAGGCCGGCAAACAAGAGCTTACGCATGGAATATCTTCCTTCGTCTGTGTCCCGACGCAGGGAAACGCAAACTGGCCTTGCAGGTTCGCGTGAAAATTCCAGCGGGTCTCAGAATTCGAAGCTTGTCGCCCGGCCGCCGCGGGTCACCACCCGGCGCATCATCGCGAAGCTGCCGCCGCCCTGGCCACCGACCGGCTTGGCGAGCGTCACCGCGTACCAGGCGCCGTCCGGCAGGCCGGTGAAGCTGACGTGGTCGGTGCTGTCGCACGCCGCGCGCCGCACATAGGGGTCGGAGTCGCCCGCCGGGGCCTGCGCCGTGCGGCTGCGCACGTCGGAGGTGGGCAGCGCCGAGCGCTGGTCGGACTTGTAGAGCACCATCATCCGCCTGCGCGACCAGGGCGTTTCAGGCGTCAGCACGACGGTCGTCCCCGCGCAGGTGTAACGCACCGCGCCGGCGTGGAAGTTCAGCGAGCCCACCAGCGCGTTTCGGCCGGGGGCCCTCGACCAGGCGAAGTCGCTGGCCCGGAAGGTCGCGTCACCCGCCGGCGGCAGGCTCGGACCGCGCCCTGGCGGCGGCGGGCCGTAGGTCGGCGCGCAGGCGCAGAGCGTACCCAGCAAGGCGGCGGCGGCGGCGATGAGGCGGACGTGATGCGGCATAGGCCGAGCATATAGTCCAATGCGGCGAAATCGCGCCAGAGGTCAGCCCGCCTGCGGATTCAGAGTTCCGCCAGGCTGAACAGCATCAACCCAATGACCAGGACGCCGAACGCCGTGGCCGTGATGGTCCAGACCACCAGGGTCTTGAGGATCGCGCCCAGGATGCTCGAGCCGTAGGCCCCGCGCAGGGTCTGAAACATGTTGATCGGTGTCCAGAGCGCGAGCCCGGTGAACCACCAGCCCATCAGCCAAAGCGGAAGGACCAGCCCGACGGCGTTGGTCAGGAACGCGAAGGACAACAGGTTCATCGCCACGATCAGGTGGTCGTAGATGAAGATCTCGCGGCGCTTGCGATAGACCAGCGCCAGGCTCAGCCCCACGATCGGCAACAGCAGGATCGCCGCCCTCTGGCCCCAGGTGAAGAGGATCGAGCGGTAGTAGTCCGGATTGGCGATCGCCTTCTGGATTCCGGCCTTGAACCAGCCCGCTCCCTTGTCGGGGACCTCGATCCTGGGCGGCGCCGGCAGGCCCCTGGCGATGCGGTCGGCCTTGTCGAGCTGGGCGGCGTAGCGGGCCTGGGCCTTGGCCACGGCCTTGTCGTAGCGGGCCGCGACCTTCGCGGGCTTGTCGTCGGGATCCTTCAGCTCCTCGGCGCGGTCGGCAGCCGCCTCGGCCAACTCCTCCTTGAGGTCGTGAGCCGCCTCGGTGCGCCGCTTGGCCGCCGCCGCGGCGCGTCCGGCGGGCGTCGCCAGGGCCGCGGCCTCGGCCCGCTGCTGGCGCTTGTTCAGCGCCGACATTTCCTGGGTCGCGTGCTCGGCGGCGAAGATGAAGAGGACCAGGGCCACCAGGAAGGTGCGGAACGGCGGCACGTGCCTGATCACGCGGCCTTCCATGTAGTCCCGGGCAAGCCCGCCGGGACGGAAGAACAGCGCCGGGATCGTGCGCATCAGCCGCCCGTCCAGCTCGAACCAGGTCTCGGCCGACTCCCAGATCAGCCGCCAGATCGAGCGCTTGTGGTGGTCGGAGTCCTGGCTGCAGACATGGCAGTAGCGGCCCTGCAGCACCGCCCCGCAGTTGGCGCAGGTCGCGCCCGGCGGCGGCAGGGGTCCACGCTGGGGGTTGCCCACGGGGCCGAGCGCGCCCACCGCCGCTGCTTCGATCTCGCTCGCCACCCGCGTCCCTCGATGATGCCCGCGAACCTAGCGAAGTCCGGCGCTTCGGAAAATCCGCCCCGGCGTTCGGCTAGTCGTCCCGGCCGGGCCGCCCGCGCATCGCCTTGACGCCGGAACGCTTGGCCTTGCCCTCCAGCCGCTTCAGCTTCGAGGCGTAGGTGGGCCGCGTCTTCTTGCGCGGCTTGGGCCGATGGGTCGCCTGCTCGATCAGGTCAACCAGTCGGGCGCGGGCGTCCTGGCGGTTCATCTCCTGGCTGCGATGGCTCTGGGCGAAGATCACGATCACCCCGTCCTGGTTCATCCGCGAGCCGGCGATCCGTTCCAGGCGGTGCTTCACGTCGTCGGGGAGCGACGGCGAGTTGCGCGCGTCGAACCGCAGCTCCACCGCCGAGGAGGAGGTGTTGACGTGCTGGCCGCCGGGACCCGAGGCGCGCACGAACTTCTCGCTGATCTCGTCGTCTTCGATCGCGAGGGTGTCGGTGACGGGGATCATGCGACCGGCTTTGCCAAGCTTCGCCTAACGGTTTATGGACGCAGCCATGCGTTCGTTTGGCTTGCACAACGTACTTATCACGCGGACCGCCTCCGGCGGGCCGGTGAGGATTGTCGTGCGCTAGAGCCTGAACCGCACGGACGAACCGCCACCAGCCCCGCCGGAACCGGACGGGGCTTTTTCTTTGGCCCCGCCGTCCCACCCACGGAGACGAGACGATGCCCAAGCCGCCGCCTGACATCCTGATCCGCGCCCTCGAGCCGGCGGACATGGTCGAGGTGACCGAGCTGTTCAACCAGCCGAAGGCCTACGCCGGCACGCTGCAGCTGCCGTTCACCTCGGTGGACGCCCGGCAGAAGCGCAACGCGGCCGCCGCGTCGCCGGCGTTCACGCGGCTCGTCGCGGTGATCGAGGGCAAGGTCGTGGGCGTGATCTTCCTCAGCCGCTTCGAGGACCGACGCGCCCATGCCGGCTCCCTGGGCATGGCGGTGCACGACGCCTACGCCGGCCGCGGCGTTGGAACCGCCCTGATGGCCGCGATCGTCGACCTGGCCGACAACTGGCTGCAGATCAAACGCCTGGAGCTGGGCGTCTATGCGGACAACGCCCACGCCATCGCCCTCTACGAACGTTTCGGCTTCGAGCGCGAGGGGCTGCAGCGCGCCTATTCTTGGCGAGCCGGCGCGTTCGCCGACAGCCTGATCATGGCGAGGCTGCGCCTGTGACCGTCCGTCCCTTGACGCCCCCTACCTTGACGTCTGAGCAAAAAACCGCTGGAAAGCGCCCGCTTTCCCGCACCTGCGTTGCCGCACTGCGGCGTTTCTTGACCCTCCAGGAGAACAATCATGCGCGTCTACTATGATCGCGACGCCGACCTTTCCCGCATCCTGGACAAGAAGATCGCCATTGTAGGCTATGGCTCCCAGGGCCGGGCGCACGCGCTGAACCTCAAGGATTCCGGCGTGAAGAACGTGGTCGTGGCCCTGAAGCCCGGCTCGGCCACCGCCAAGAAGGTCGAGGCAGACGGCCTGAAGGTGATGAGCGTGGCCGACGCGGCCAAGTGGGCCGACGCGGTGATGGTGCTGGCCCCCGACGAGCTGCAGCGCGGGATCTACAACGCCGAGATCGCGCCCAACCTGAAGGACGGCGCGGCCCTGCTCTTCGCCCACGGCCTGAACGTCCACTTCAACCTGATCGAGCCGGCGCCCGGCGTCGATGTCCTGATGGTGGCGCCCAAGGGGCCCGGCCACACGGTGCGCGGCGAGTACCAGAAGGGCGGCGGCGTGCCCTGCCTGATCGCCATCCACCAGAACCCCACTGGCAACGCGCTGGACTTCGGCCTGGCCTACGCCTCGGCGATCGGCGGCGGCCGCTCCGGGGTCATCGAGACCACCTTCCGCGAAGAGTGCGAGACCGACCTCTTCGGCGAGCAGGCGGTGCTCTGCGGCGGGCTGGTGGAGCTGATCCGCGCGGGCTTCGAGACCCTGGTCGAAGCCGGCTACGCGCCGGAGATGGCCTACTTCGAGTGCCTGCACGAGGTGAAGCTGATCGTCGACCTGATCTACGAAGGCGGCATCGCCAACATGAACTACTCGATCTCCAACACCGCCGAGTACGGCGAGTACGTCACCGGCCCGCGCATCGTGACGCCGGAGACCAAGGCGGAGATGAAGCGGGTGCTGGAGGACATCCAGTCCGGCCGGTTCGTGCGCGACTTCATGCAGGAGAACGCGGTCGGCGCGCCCAGCTTCAAGGCCACGCGCCGCCGCGGATCCGAGCACCAGATCGAAGAAGTGGGCGCGCGGCTGCGGGCGATGATGCCCTGGATCACCAAGAACAAGCTGGTCGACACCGCGCGGAATTGAGCGAGCGCGCAGCGCCGACTCATCCCCGCGAAGGCGGGGATCCAGATGACGTGAACCATGGGCGGCGGGTCGAAAGGGGACGGCCCGCCGCGTCCGTGCTAGCCTGGGACCGTTCGAGTTCTGGGTTGTGGTCTGCGGTTGCGCGGCCTACCCGCGACGCCACCGCTAAGGCCACGCGCCAGACCGCAAGGTCCGGGAGGTGACGCATGGCGTCCGAAAACCACATCGAAAACCCCTTCGAGTTCGTCATCGAAAAGCTGAGCTGGGCGTTTTCCGACGCCGGCCGCGCCGCGCTGCCGAGGCGCGACCGCCACGCCGCGCAGGCGGCGCCGGTCGTCCGGCGGATCGGGGCCGGGGACCTGTGGGCGGCCCTGCGCAAGGGGGTGACCGATGTCGGGACGTTCCGCGACGACGTCCTTTTCATCGGGCTGATCTATCCGCTCGCCGGGCTGGTGCTGGCTCGCCTGGCGTTCAGCCTCGACCTGCTGCCGCTGTTGTTCCCGTTGGCCTCGGGCTTCGCCCTGATCGGCCCCTTCGCCGCGGTCGGGCTCTATGAACTCAGCCGCCGGCGCGAGCAGGGCGACCATGTGACCTGGCTGGACGCCTTCGGCGTGTTCCGCTCGCCGGCCATCGGCTCGATCCTGGGCCTGGGCGCGATCCTGCTGACGCTCTTCCTGGTCTGGCTGGCCGCAGCCTACGAGATCTATCTCGCGACGCTCGGTTCGACGCCGCCGCAGACGGTCGCGGCCTTCGAGCGCAGCATCTTCACCACCGGCGGCGGCTGGACGATGATTGCGGCGGGCTTCGGCGTCGGCTTCCTGTTCGCCGTCTTCGCCTTCGCGATCAGCGTGGTGTCTTTCCCCCTGCTGCTCGACCGCGACGTGGGGATGATGGTCGCGATCAAGACCTCGCTACGCGCCGTGCGCGAAAACCTCGGCGTGATGACGCTTTGGGGCGCCATCGTCGCCGGGGCCCTGGTGCTCGGATCGTTGCCGGCGCTGGTGGGCCTGATCTTCGTCGTGCCCTGGCTGGGCCACGCGAGTTGGCACCTCTACCGGCGGATCGTCAGCTAGTCGTCCCACTGCCGCTTGTCGTGCATCCGCTGGCGGCCGGCCTTGTGGATGGCCGCCCAGCGTTTGCGTTCGGCCGCGGCGGCGAGAGGGTCTTCCTTGCGCACCGCATGAGCGAGTTCACGCTGCAGCTTCTGGAAGCTTCGCCAGCGGTCGGCGTCGAGGCTCCCGTCGGCCAGGGCCGCCTGCACCGCGCAGCCCGGCTCCTTGTCGTGGGCGCAGTCGCGGAAGCGGCAGCCCTCGGCCAGGCGTTCGACCTCGGCCGTGGTTTCCGCGAAGGCCGCGGCGACGCCCGCCTCGGCGTCCCAGAGCGCCAGCTCGCGCATCCCCGGCGTGTCGAGGATCAGCGCGCCTGACGGCAGCAGGATCAGCTCGCGGTGCGTCGTGGTGTGTCGCCCGTGGGCGTCGTCCTCGCGGATCTCCCGCGTGGCCATCCGCTCGGCGCCGGCCAGCGCATTGACCAGCGTCGATTTTCCGACCCCCGACGAGCCCAGCAGGACTGCGGTCTTGCCGGGCGCGAGGAGGGCGCGGAGTTCCTCCAGCCCTTGGCCCGTGCGGACGGAGATCGCGATCACCAGGACGCCGAAGGCGACCGCCTCCACCTCGTCGATCAGCGGGGCAGGCTGCTCGCAGGCGTCGGCCTTGGTCAGCAAGATCACGGGCTTGGCGCCGCTTTCGTAGGCGGTCGCCAGGTAGCGCTCCAGGCGGCGCAGGTTGAGGTCGGCGTTCAGCGACGCCGCCAGGAGCGCGGTGTCGACGTTCGCCGCCACTACCTGCCGGTCCTTGGACGTGCCGGCCGCCAGGCGCGTAAAAGCGGTGGTGCGCGGCAGGACGTGGGCGATGATCGCCGCATCGGCCTTCAGCTCGGCCGCCACCCAGTCGCCGGTGACCGGATAGCCGCCATCCGCCGCCTCGTGGGCGAAGCGGCCGGAGATGCGGCCCTCGATCTCGCCGGCCGAGGTGGCCAGCCGGTAGAGGCCGCGCTGCTGGACGATGACGCGGGCCGGGACAAGGCCCTGGGCCGCGAAGGGTTCGAAGTCTCGCTGGAGCGTCTCGCTCCAGCCATAGGAGGTGAGCAAATCAGGATTCCTTTGTGAGAGGTCGCAAGCCGTCAGGCGTCGACCGCGGAATCCCGTCTTCTGAAGAGGGGAGGCCCGTCAGGCGGGCAGCAAATCGACGCGCGAAAGAGCTGTGCGGGCAATGGGCGTCGTCATCACATCCTCCTTCACTGGCGCTGCGTCGATCGCAGGAGCTTGGCCCCGCGCCGCGGCTGGGTCAAGAAGGCCGCCAAGGAGCAGACCATGACCGACACCCTCGACGTCGTGATGAACGACAAGACCCATCGCTTCGAGGTGACCCTCGGCGGCGAGACCGCCTTTGCCGAATACACGCTGCTGAGCCACGCCCTCGTGCTGCCGCACACGGTCGTGCCCGACGCCTTCGCCGGCAAGGGCGTCGGAAGCCTGCTGGCCAGAACCGCGCTCACCTACGCCCGCGAGCACGGCCTGAAGGTCAAGCCGATCTGCCCCTTCATGGCCGGCTACATCAAGAAGCATCCGGAATGGCACGACATCGTGGACGACGATTTCCGGGCGCGGCTGGGCCTCTAACGCCCCTGGACCGAGCAGCCGTTGCCGCGATCCCCTGCAATTGACGCAACGTAAAGTGGTCTTCGCAGACGCCGCAAATGAACGGCAGGCGCGCCACAGTAGAGCTCGGCATTCGGATTTCGCGAGGATTACATTCGTTGCGATTTCAAAATATTGAATGCTGGCGCGAACTTAAATCTCTGGGTTTCGATGTTCTGCGATTGACCAACCGTCGTTCGTCCTCCAGCCTCCCATAAGGCGCACATAATAAGCGCCCAGGAAACAGACTTCGGGGAGGCAATTCAGATGCAGTGGAAGCACGCCCTTATGGCGTCCAGCGCCATGCTGGCCGCCGCGCTCGGCACGACAGCGCACGCGCAGACCAAGCCCGGTTCAACGGCCGCCGCCAGCAACACCATCGAAGAGCTGGTGGTCACCGCCGAAAAGCGGGCTCAGAGCCTGCAGGACGTGCCGGTGGCCGTCTCGGCCTTCACCTCGGAGCGGCGCGACCTGATCGGGATCACCACGATCACCGACATGACCAACTTCACCCCGGGGCTGGAATATAACGCGCAGAACGACCGCAACACGCTGCGAGGCGTCGGCCGCAACACCAACGTCCACGCGGCCGAAGGCTCGGTCGCGCAGTATTCCGACGGCATCTACACGAGCTCGACCGTCGAAGCCGGCAAGACGCCGCTGTTCGTCGACCGGGTCGAGGTGCTGCGCGGTCCGCAGGGCACTCTCTACGGCCGCAACTCGATCGGCGGCGCGATCAACATCATCTCCAAGCGCCCGACGGAGGACTTCTACGCCGAGGTCCGGGCCCAGATCCAAAACTACGACCACACCATCCTCGAAGGGGCCGTGTCCGGCCCGACCTCCATTCCTGGCGTCCAGTTCCGCCTGGCCGCCGGGTGGGAGCGGCAGACGCAGGGGTGGCTGAAGAACACCGTCCCCGGCCAGCCCGACGCCGGCAACATCATCGACCAGAAGATCTGGGAAGGTCAGTTGAAGTTCCACTTCAACGACAAGTTCGAAGGCTGGATGAAGCTGTCGGGCATCGACTGGCACAACGACAGCGGCGGCCCAGGCTCGAAGAACACCATCACCCGCACGACCTTCCCGGACGGCACGCTGACGCCCGGCATGCCGGCCTCCTCGTTCCCGACCTTCCTGGCCGCCAACGCCGGCCTCACGCTGAACCCCGGCTACGCCTGCATGCCGACGTCGGCGACCGGTTTGACCAACATCGTCACGGCGGGCGGCATGTCGCTGGCCCAGGCCTGCACCAACGCCAGCCAGAACGACCCTCGCAGGTTCACCAGCGACATTCCGTTCCAGGTGAAGCTGACCGGCACGACGATCTTCGCCAGCGAGTGGGTCTACCACTTCGACAACATGGACCTGAAGTACGTCGCCGGCGGCACGCACTACCACTATCACCTGACCGGACCGGCGACCGATCCGCTGGACACCGCGGCGGTCACCTCGTTCCAGCTGCCCTTCGTCGACGGCGACACGGTAATCCCGGGCGCGCTCGGCGCGCTTGGGACCGTCAATCCGCGCTACGCCTTCAGCTATGAGGAGAAGGAAAACTGGTTCAGCAACGAGTTGAACCTGGCCTCGACCGGCAATGGCCCGTTCCAATGGATCGTCGGCGCCTACTACTACAAGGAGAACTATACCCAGCCGGTCTCCACCACCCTGCTCGAGCAGGGCGCGCCGGTGACCAACGGCCCGTTCCTGACCGACGCTGTCTGCAGCTTCACGGGCGGCGTCTGCCCGGCGCTGGCCGGCAACAACCGGATCTACGACGACCGGCCGGAACTGGAGATCACGTCGAAGGCGGTCTTCGCCCAGATCGACTGGGCCTTCTCCGACCACTGGAAGACGACGCTCGGCATCCGCTACACCGAAGACCACAAGCAAGGTCAGGAGTCGCTGCGGCTGCTCTGCTTCGACGTGCCGGCCTGCGCCGGCTCGCCCGAGAACTTCACCAACTTCATCATCGACCTGACCCAGCTGCCGAGCGCGGGCATCGGCGGTCTGGCGCCGGGGCTGCCGGGCGGGCCCGGAACGCCGGGCGTCTCGTCGCTGACCACCATCGATCCGGCCACCGGCTTCGCCACCCGCCACTACAACGACAGCTGGTCGGCGACGACGGGCACGGCGGGCCTGCAGTGGGATCCGGATCCGGACACCATGGCCTACTTCCGCTACAGCCGCGGCTACAAGGCCGGCGGCTTCCGGATCGGCATCGACACGACGATCGGCGACAGCCCCACCACCAACCCCGAGCACATGGACGCTTTCGAGATCGGCCTGAAGAAGAACTTCGGCCGCACCCTGCAGACCAACATCGCGGTCTTCTACGACAACTACGAAAACGACCAGGTGCCGATCACGATCGCGGCGACCAACGGCGGCATCGCCCAGGCCAACGCCATCTTCTTCAACGTGCCCAAGGCGATCACCGCGGGCGTCGAGCTGGAGGCGACCTGGCAGCCGATCGACCGCCTGCAGATTCTGTTCAACTACTCCTACAACGACGCCCACATCACCAGCGGCAGCGGCGTCGTCGATCCCGTCGACCCGACCGCGGTCCAGCCCGGCGCCAAGCCGGTCGGGGCGCTGACGCCCTGCGCGGCCTTGCCGGCCGACAGCACGCTCTGCGACGTCTTCACGGGCAACGCCCAGCGAGGCCAGGACCTCAAGGGCGGCAACCTTCCGAACGTGCCCAAGAACAAGGTGGCGGTGAACGTCAACTACACCTGGGACCTCGCGGGCGGCTCGCTGACCCCGTCGGTGAGCTACGTGTGGCGCGACAAGCAGTACGGTTCGATCTTCAACCGGCCGTACTATCAGTCGCCGTCGTACGATCAGTGGGACCTGCGGCTGACCTGGAAGTCGCAGGACAAGAAGTACAGCATCATCGGCTTCGTGCGGAACCTGGGCGACACCATCGGTTACGAAGGCGGGGCCGGCGCCATCCGCAACGCCGGCGTCGTGCCGGCGCACGCCCTGGGCATCGTCTCGCCGACCGGGGCCGCGACCAGCATTCCGGTCCTGCAGGGCATCACCAGCCAGTACACGATCACGCCGCCGCGCACCTTCGGCGTCGAGTTGCAGTACAGGTTCTAGCCACCTGGGGCTGGCGGGTGCGAGCCCGTCAGCTCCAGTTGATCGCGGCCTCGCCGCGCAGCAGGGCCTCGGTCCGCGCCGTGTGCTTGCCGCCTTCGCGGTCGTGCAGCACGAGGGGCGGCAGGAGCTTGAGCGGCGCCTTGCCGGTCTTGATTGCGCGGACCAGCACCCGCTTGGCAGGCTGGTCGGCGAAGGGCAGGACGGGCAAGACCTGGCAGGATCCCGCCTTCGGCGCCAGCAAGGCCAGGATGTCGCTCAGACGGTCGGCGCGGTGGATGACCGTGATGGTCCCGCCCTCGCGCACCGCCTTGGACAGGAAGACCAGCCAGGCCTCCAGGCCGTCGTCGGACAGCCAGGCGTCGCGCCGCTCGGCGGCCGGGCCGCGCAGGGCCTCGGGATCGTCGAAGAACGGCGGATTGGCCATGGCGGCGTCGAAGGGCTCCAGCCCAAGGCCGGAGAACCGCAGGGCCACGTCACCCGCCAGCGCCGTCACCCGGTCCTCCATGTGGTTGGCGGCGATGTTCGACTTGGCGAGCGCCAGGGCCTTGGGATCGCGCTCGACGCCGGTGAACGCCGTCTGCGGCCGCCGCGCCGCGGCCGCCAGCAGCGCGCCGCCCGCCCCGCATCCAGCCTCGATCACCCGCGCGCCGGCCTGCGCGTCGCAGGCCGCGGCGAGCAGGGCGGCGTCCAGGCCGGCGCGGTATCCGCGAACCGGCTGGCGCAGCGAAACGCGGCCGTCCAGGACCCGGTCTTCGGTGGTTTCGTCCATCGTCCGTGCGTCCAGGTAACGCCTTCCGTACGGCGGGTGCGCTTGACCCTGCCCTATCGCGTCACCATTGTCCCTCGCAACGGTCGCCGCCTCCCCGGTCCGGCCGTTCTAAGCCAGGAGCCGAGGTCCGCGTGGACGTCGCCATACGCCCCGCCGTCGCCCTGAAGCCGCCGTCGCTGGACGCGCTGCTGGCCCTGGCGCGCCCCGACATGGCCGCCGTCGACGTTCTGATCCGCCGCCACATGGACAGCCCCGTGCCGGTGATCCCGGCGCTGGCCGACCATCTGATCGCCGGCTCCGCCAAGCGGCTGCGCCCCTTGCTGACCGTCGCGGCCGCCCGCCTGGCCGGCGCGCGCGACGACGCCTGCCTGAAGCTGGCCGCGGCCGTGGAGTTCATCCACACCGCCACCCTGCTGCACGACGACGTCGTGGACTCCTCGCAGCTGCGCCGCGGGCGCGTCGCCGCCCACCTGATCTGGGGCGCGCCGTCGAGCGTTCTGGTCGGCGACTTCCTGTTCGCGCGCGCCTTCGAGCTGATGGTCGGCGCCAATTCGATGCCGGCGCTGGAGATCCTGGCCCGCGCCTCCCGCGTGATCGCCGAGGGCGAGGTGCTGCAGCTCACCCGCGCCCACGACCTGGATCTCGACGAGGACGTCTACCTCGACATCATCAAGGCCAAGACCGCGGAGCTGTTCGCCGCCGCCGCCGAGGCCGGCGCGGTCTCGGCCGGCGCTCCGCCCGAACGCTGCCGCGCGCTTCGCCGCTACGGGCAGGACCTGGGCCTGGCGTTCCAGCTGGTCGACGACGCCCTCGACTACTCCGGCGACAGCGAGACCCTGGGCAAGAACCCCGGCGACGACTTCCGGGAAGGCAAGGCGACGCTGCCGCTGCTGCTTACCATGGCCCGCACCGGCGCTTCGGAACGGGAATTCTGGATCCGCACCGTCGACCGGCGCGAGCAGACCGACGCCGACTTCGACCGGGCCCGAGAACTGATGCGCGCCACCGGCGCCCTGCAGTCGACCGTCGACCTGGCCGCCTCCTACGCCGCCAGCGCCAAGGCCGCGCTCGGCGATTTCGACGGCAATCCCTGGCTTCCGGCCCTGGAAGACCTCGCCGACTTCGCGGTGGCGCGGCGGACCTGACAGACCGGTCGGCTGGCCGACTTAGGAACCGCTCGCGCCGCTGTGCGCTCCCCCGAGCCCAAGGGAGGACGCATGTTTTCAGGATTGAGATTGTCACGCTTGGGCCACTTCACGCCCGAGTTTCCCGACGCCGAGGCGCTGCACCGCGGCCTCGCCAAATGGAACCGACGACGGCTCGCGGTGCAGGCGCCCACCGCCGATTGGCAGGCCCGGCTTGCCGAGGACCAGCGGATGCTGCGCGTGGAAGGCGCCTTCATCGAAGCGTTCCGCGCCCACGTCGCGGAGCTGGTCGGCGCCGTCCCCGGTGACGCAGACGGCTTCATCGCCTGGTTCGAGAGCCTGAAGGACGCCGGCGCCGGTCAGTGGGACCCGCTGTTCGCCTGGCTCGAAACCGACGCCACCCTCGAACAGATGCGCTGGTTCCTGACCCAGGAGGCGGCCGGCGAGGCTGGCTTCGACGACCTGGTGGCCATGACCCAGGTCAAGCTGCCCGCGCGGCCGAAGCTGGAGCTCGCGCGGAACTATTGGGACGAGATGGGCCGCGGCAGCGCCGCCGGCATGCACGGGCCGATGCTGGACCGCACCGTCGAGGGTTTGGGCCTGGAACCGACCATTGAGGGCACGCTCTGGCAGAGTCTATGCCTCGCCAACACCATGACCGCCTTCGCCGCAACCCGGCGCTATGTCTACCAGTCGATCGGGGCGCTCGGTGTTGTCGAACTGACCGCGCCGACCCGCGTGGCCTGCATCGACCTCGGCTTGAAGAGGCTGGGTTGCGGCCCCGAGCAGCGCAAGTATTTCGCCCTCCACGCCCACCTGGACGTCGAGCACTCCAGGGCCTGGAACGCCGAGGCGCTGGTTCCCCTGGTTCGCGAGACGCCCGAGTGCGCGCGCTATATCGCCGAGGGTGCGCTCATGCGGCTGATCTGCGGCGAGCAGTGCTTCGAGACCTACCGCGCGCACCTCTGGGCGCACGAGCACCCGGTGGTCTATGCGGCGGAGTAGGGCGCTCAGGCCTCGCCGAACGGATGCGGCAACCGACCGGATTTGAACAGGATCACCGGGTTCTCGTCGTAGTCGCCAAGTTCGGTGTCGGCGGTCGCCGAGAACGCCACGACGCCCTCGCGCAGGGGCGCCAGGCGCTCGGCCTTGCGCCGCGCCTCCTCGGCGGTCTTGCAGCCAACCTGCTGCTCGGCCTTCAGCCCCTTGCCGCGCCCGGCGACGTAGGTCTGCAGGATGTAGACGGTTTCACTGGCCATGCGTTGACACGCGCCCGCCCGCGAGTCCCGTCAATAGGCGTCAGCCCGGGCCGATCATGTTCTCCGGCCGGACCACGCGGTCGAACTCCTCGTTGGTGACATAGCCGCCGCCGACGGCTTCCTCGCGCAGGGTCGTGCCGTTCTTGTGGGCGGTCTTGGCGATCTTGGCGGCGTTGTCGTAACCGATGGTGGGGGCGAGCGCCGTCACCAGCATCAGCGAGCGCTCGAGGTTGGCCTTGATGTTGTCCTCCCGCGCCTCGATCCCTGCAACCATGTGGTCGGTGAAGGAGACGGCGCCATCGGCCAGCAGGCGGCAGGACTGCAGGAAGTTGTAGGCCATCACCGGGTTGTAGACGTTGAGCTCGAAGTGTCCCTGCGAGCCCGCGAAGCCCATCGCCGTCTGGTTCCCCATGACCTGGACGCAGACCATGGTCAGGGCCTCGGCCTGGGTCGGGTTGACCTTGCCCGGCATGATCGACGAGCCCGGCTCGTTCTCCGGCAGGGAAAGTTCGCCCAGGCCCGAGCGCGGCCCGCTGCCCAGGAACCGGATGTCGTTGGCGATCTTGAACAGGGCGGCGGCGGCGGCGGCCAGCGCCCCGTGGCTGAACACCATGGCGTCGTGGGCGGCGAGCGCCTCGAACTTGTTGGGCGCGGTGATGAAGGGCAGGCGGGTGATCGCCGCGATCCGCTCGGCCACCTTCTCGGCGAAGCCCACCGGCGCGTTCAGGCCCGTGCCCACCGCCGTGCCGCCCTGGGCCAGCTCGTAGAGGCCGTAGAGCGTCTCCTTCAGCCGGCGCACCGACATGGCCGTCTGGTGCGCATAGCCGCCGAACTCCTGGCCCAGCGTCAGCGGCGTGGCGTCCTGGGTGTGGGTGCGGCCGATCTTGATGATGTGGGCGAAGGCCTTGCTCTTGGCCGTGAGCGCGGCGTGCAGGTGCTCCAGCGCCGGCATGACGCTGCGGGCCACCTCCTCGGCGCACGCGATGTGCATGGCCGTCGGGTAGGTGTCGTTGGACGACTGGCTCATGTTGACGTGGTCGTTGGGGTGGACCGGCGTCTTCGAGCCCATCACCCCGCCCAGCATCTCGATGGCGCGGTTCGAGATCACCTCGTTGGCGTTCATGTTCGACTGGGTGCCGGAGCCGGTCTGCCAGACCACCAGCGGGAAGTGCTCGTCGAGCTTGCCGTCGATGACCTCCTGGGCGGCGGCGACGATCGCCTCGGCGATCTTGGGGTCGAGCTTGCCCAGCGCCAGGTTGGCCTCGGCCGCGGCGCGCTTGACGACGCCCAGCGCCTTGATGATCGGCTCGGGCTGCTTCTCCCAGCCGATCTTGAAGTTCTGCAAGGACCGCTGGGTCTGCGCGCCCCAGTACCGGTCGGCGGGGACCTCGATGTGGCCGAAGGTGTCGGTCTCGGTGCGGGTGGCGGTCATCTGGCAGGTCCCAAGCGGCAGTTTGCGAGGCGGTCTAACCGCCGACCGGGCTCGCCGCAACGGGCGTGGCGCGAGGGCGCCCCGGACGGTATAGGTGAACGCTCAAGCTCGGAGCCCGAACCCATGCTCGTCGCCACGACCAACGACATCGCCGGATACCGGATCACCGCCCACATCGGCATGGTGCGGGGCGTCACCGTCCGCTCGCGCAGCGTCGTCGGCAACCTGGGCGGGGCGATCCAGTCGATCTTCGGCGGCAACCTGTCGATCTACACCGAGCTCGCCGAACACGCCCGCCAGGAGGCCTATGAGCTGATGGTCGAGCACGCGGCCACCGCGGGCGCGACCGCCGTGGTCGCCATGCGCTACGACGCCAACGAGATCATGGACGGCATCACCGAGGTGCTCTGCTACGGCACGGCCGTGAAGGTCGAGCGGGCCTGAGCCGGTGACCTCCGGCGCGGAGGACGCCTGGACCCAGCACGGCAAGGTCCGCGCCCGCGAGGCCGAGGGCGTGATGGAGGTGGTGGTCGACGGCCTGACCACCCAGGCCAAGTACTACAAGCCCCTGATCTACGAGTTCTTCCGCAAGGCCTGGCGCGGCTCGCGGCCCGCCTGGGGGGAATTCAGCGTCGAGATCCGCATGGAATATGTCGGCGACCCGCCCTGGCTCGACCTCGACAACCTTGCCAAGGCGATCCTCGACGCCATCAAGGGCTACGCCTTCCACGACGACGCGCAGGTCGCGCGCTTGCTGGTCGAGCGCGAGGCGGGCGATCGGGAACGGATCTCGGTGACCGTGCGCAAGCTCAGCGGGGCGGGCTTCGGCGCGCCTTTCCATCCGCAGCGGGAGGTTTCCAGATGATCGCCTTGCTGGAGACCCACGACCCGGTGCGCCTGAGTTTCCTGAAGATGATCCTCGAGGAGGCCGACCTCCATCCGTTCATCTTCGACACCGCCTCGACCTACCGCCAGCTGCCCAACCGGCTGATGGTGCCGGAAAGCGAGGCCGAACTGGCGCGGATGCTGATCGCCGAGGTCGAGCGCGACCCGCCGAAGCCCGAAGCGTTCTGAAAAGAAAACGGCCGCGCCCTTCTGGGGCGCGGCCGCTCTAACACCAGCCTCTAGGGGAATGATGGGAGGCTAGCGGTACTGTTGGAGGCGCGTGGTGCGAAGCCCGGCCAGGCCGTGACGGTCGATGGAGCGTTGCCAGGCCAGGAACTCTTCCGACGTGAGCCGATAGCGCTCGAGGGCGTCCTCGAGCGAGAGCAGCCCGCCGCGGACGGCGGCGACCACCTCGGCCTTGCGCCGGATCACCCAACGACCGGTGTCCGCGGGCGGCAAGTCCCTCAGCGTCAACGGCGCGCCCGTGGGCCCGATAACGTAGGACTCCCCACGGCTGTTCGTGCGCGTCTGCTGTTGCTGCAACATGGTTTTACGTCTTTCCAACCATCACTGTTGAGCGAGAGAATATACGGCGGCTCCTAACAGCCGCTGAATCGTCAGAGTGAATAAAGACCTTATCATTTGATTTTCCATGTACTAATTCGGGACAATGCTGATCTTAATCTTGGTTAATCAGCGTTAAGACTGCTTACCTGATGATGTTGATCAGCTCATCGAGCATTTGGTCGGCCGTCGTTATGATCTTGGACGACGCCGAGTAGGCCTTCTGGGTGGTGATCAGGCCGGTGAACTCGGACGACAGGTCGACCGTCGAGGCTTCCAGGCTGGAGGGCGAAATCTTGCCGGCCCCGCCGGCGCCCGGCGCCTTGAGGGTCATCTGCCCGGAGCTGAGGGTCGCCAGATAGGCGTTGCCGCTGGTCGCCTGAAGACCGTTGGCGTCCGGGAAGGTGGCGATGGCGATCTTGGCAATCTTGCGGACCTGGCTGTTGTCGAAGAGGGCCGAGACCACGCCGTCCTGTCCGACCTGAACGCCGACGATGTTGCCGACGCCCGCGCCGTCCGAGGTTACCGAGTTGACCGTGGAGGCCGCGGCGAGCTGGGTGAACTGGCTCATGTCGACCGTGACGGACTGGCCCGAGACGCCGAGAGCCGTAGCCCAGGCCGGCTGAGCGCCGCCGGAGGCCGCCAGGGCGATCGTCGGAGGCGAACCGGCAGGCCCGAACAGGGTCGAGTTCGCCAGGTCGATGGACCCGTCGGTGTTGAACTTCACCTGACCGGCGGCGATCTGGCCGTTCGGGCCGGCGGCGTTCACATCCGAGGCCGGCACCGCGTAGATTTCGGCGTTCCAGGTGTTGGGCGTGCTGGTCTTTTCGAATGCGAGCGCGAACTTGTGAGCTCCGCCCACCGAGTCGATGACCGTCAGCTCGACCGGCGGCGCGTCGGGCGCTGTGCCGGTGCCGGTCGCCGCATAGGACGCCATGCTCTTCGTGGTGGACGTCTTGTCGTAGGCCGCGAGGGCCGTCGTGTTGACCGCCGTGGTCTGGTCGAGGTTGGCGCTGATGCCCAGGTTGCCGGTCTGCTGGACCGCGGCGCCCAGGTTCTTGACGTTGATCGGACCGAGCTTGCTGAGGTCGGACGGGTCGGTCGAGAACGAGCCGTCAGGCTGCACGGCCCAGCCCTGCAGGTAGAGGCCGGCGTCATTGACCAGGAAGCCGTTGGCGTCGGGCTCGAAGGCGCCGGCGCGAGTGAATTCCCGGGGGTCGGCCGCCGTCAGGCCCGCGCCCTTGGTGGTCACCACGAAGAAGCCGTCGCCGTTGATGCCCAGGTCCGTGGAGGACGAGGCGGCCTGCAGAAGGCCCTGCTGGCTGACGAACTGCTTGGAGATGCCCTGCACGCCGCCGGCGGAATACTCGCCCTTCACGGCCTGCGAGGTCACCATGGTGGCGAAGCTCACTTGGTTGCGCTTGTAGGCGGTGGTGTTGACGTTGGCGATGTTGTCCGAGATGGCCGCCAGCGCCGAGGAGTTGGCCACCAGGCCGGAAACCCCGGCGAGCAGTGCCGAATTGATGCTCATGGTTCGTTCCGTTCTTTCCTAGATGCCGCGTTCAGCGGGCGTTGGGCGGCGGCGAGGCGCCGTCCGAGTTGGTGGAGTGGATGGGGCCGGCTCACGAGGTCGCCGGGGTGGTGGGCGGCGGCGGTGTCGTCGCCGCGACTTGGTTGATGGTGACGACCTTCGCCCAGTCGACGGGGCCGCCGTTGACGGTGATGGAGGTCGAGCCGTTGCTCTGGGTGACGCCGGTCACCACGCCCTCGACGTAGTTGGTGGTGGCGAGCTGGGCGCCCGTGCCGTCCTTGGCCGTCACCCGCAGGGTGTAGGGACCGTCGGGCAGCTGGGTCCCGGTCATGTCCTTGCCGTTCCACGCGAAATCGTGGTCGCCGGCCTTCATGTCGGTAGGCGCCTCGACGTGGACGACCTTGCCGTTGGTGTCCAGCACCTCGACCTTCAGGTCCGAGGCGTCGGCCGGGATGTTGTAGGTCCACTTGGCTTGGCCGCCGGTCAGGTTGGCGTTGTCGCTCACCGCCTTCACGTTCTTGCCGATCAGGCTGACGGCGGTGGTGATGCCGTTGGAGGTGTTGTTGACCAGCTGCTGCAGCAGGTCGTTGGCGTTGAGCTGCTGCTCGACGCTGGTCATCTGCACCAGCTGCTGGGTGAACTGGTTGGAATCCAGCGGCGCCGTCGGGTCCTGGTTCTTCAGCTGCGTGGTGAGCAGGCTGAGGAAGGTGTTGAAGTTGTCGGCCAGGCTCGCCTTGCCGAGCGCGGTCTGGTTCGCCGTGGTCGTCGGGTTGGAAGCTGTCGGGGTGACGGTCATGAGGTCCTCAGATCCGGATATCCACGCCGGAGGCTGAGCCCTGGCGGAACATCAATTGGCTGGCGGGGACGGCGTCGGCCGTCGTGTCGATCGCCGCCTGGAAAGCGCGGCCACGGAAGGCCGCGCCGCTGTTGGCGTCTTCGCCCTGCGCCTGGCGGCCCTGGCCGCTATCGCCGGCGATGTCGAAGGAAAGGCCGCCCGACAGGTCGAAGCCGGATTGCTCCAGGGCGCGCTGCAGCTCGCCGGCGCGCGATTTCAGCTCGGCGGCCGCCTGCGGGTTGTCGAAGGACATCGCCGCGGTCATGCGGCCGTCGCCGCCGATCTCCACGCGGACGTTGACCTTGCCCAGGCCCGCCGGGTCGAGCTGCACGTCGAAGCGGCTGGACCGCCCGTCGAGCTTCTTGGCGATCTGAGCGGCGAGGGTGGCGACGGTCTGCGGGGTGGCGCGGACGGGTGCGGTCGCCGCGTGCGCCAGGGCGGCCGGCGCGTTGTTCGCCGCGGCGTTGAGGGTCGCCGGCGTCGTGGCCGGCGCGTCAGGATCGGCTTTGGCGGCGGCCGGCGCCGCGCCGGGTTCGCGATCGTCCGGCCCCGGCTTGGCCACGCCCGCGTCGGCGGAGGCCTGCAGGGCGTTGGCGGCCTTGGCGGAGGTGTTGACGTTGGGCGCGGCGTCGGCTTGAGCGCCTTCGACCCGCGCGCTCTTGGTGGGTTGGCCCTTGTCCTTCGGGCCGGCCGCCGGCGCGGGATCGGCCTTCGGCGGGGCGTTGGGCGCCTGGGCGCCCGCGGCCGCAGCCGCTGCGGCGGTCGTCGCGTCCTGGGCGGCGCTGGCCGCGGCGGGCGGCGGTGCGGCTGTCGTCGTCGCAGCGGCGGCGGGCGCCGGCGCCGGCGGGGTCGCGGACGGCTGCGCCGCGGGGGCGGTATCGGTCTTGGCGAGCCCGGGCGCGGCCGTGGCGGCGGCGGTCTGGGCTTTCGCGGCGGCGGTGGCGACCGCGGAGACAGCGCCCGGCGTCGCGCCGTGGCCTTGCTCGGCGTCGCCGTCGTCGTCGGCGGTCTCGCCGAACAGCTTGGTCAGCACCGCGGTCGCAACGGCGCTGCGGTTCGCCTTGTCGCCGCCCGGAAGCGTGGGCGCGGCTGCAGCCGCAGTGCCGCCGTCGGCGGCGCCTGTGGCGGTTGGCGCGGCGGGCTGCGCCGCGGCGGTCGTTGTCGCGGTCGGTAGCAGCATCGCCAGGACGGCGTCGGGCGTCGCCGTCGCGGGCGTCGGCGTGGCCGAGGCGTCATCGGCGGACTTTGGGGCGTCGTCGGCGACATTGTCGGTTGCGGACGCGGTCTTGCCCGCCTTGCCAACGTCCTTGCCGGGCGCGGCGGCGGGGGGCTGGCCGTTGTCCTGGCCCTTGCCGCCGATAGCCGCCAGCACGGCCTCGAAGCCGGTGGGCGGGCCGTCGGCCTGCGCAGCCGCGCTCGAACCGCCCGCGGAGGCGGACGAGGTTTGCGGCGGCGGCGCGGCGGGAACGAACGCGGGAACAGACATGCAGATCGACAGCCTTGGGCGTCTGGAACGATGACGGTGGGCTGACGCGTGCTGCGTCGGGGGTTATTCGGACGATCTGGAGCAACCTTCGCGCCAACTGCACAAGTCATTGCTTTTCTTGAAATAACACCCTTCCAGACCAGGGGGCGTGCGGGGCGCCGAGAGCGGAAATTGCCGGGCGTTTGGCGTCCGGTGGGGCGTTTCCTGCCGCCCGGCCGTTCGGCGTCGGATCGCGGACGCCGACATCTGGCGCCGGACTTGCGCCCCATTTCACAAGGTCATTCGACCCTGAGACCGGCGATGTTGAAAACAAACGATAATTTCCTCCCCCTCGCGCGGGCGTTCACCAACCTCCCGGCAGATTCCGCCGGGTTGGGCGTCAGCCTTTGCCGAGCGGAGGCCTGATCGATGTCGCTCACCATCGCCCTTCAGAACGCCACGTCGGGGCTCCAGGCGGCCCAGGCGGGGCTGCGCGCCGTCTCCGACAACATCGCCAACGTCAACACGCCCGGCTACGTCCGCAAGACGATCACCCAGGAGCAGCAGGTGGTCGGCGGCGCGGGCGCCGGCGTCGACGTCACGGGCGTCAAGCGGATCACCGACCAGTACCTGCAGTCGGCCAGCATGACCGCGGGCGGGGAATCCAGCCGCTATGACATCTATTCGCAGTTCCTGGACAACGCCCAGAGCCTGTTCGGCGACCCCTCGGGCGCGGGCTACTTCTTCAACATGCCGGACGACATCTCGGCGTCCTTCGCGACCGCGGCCAACGATCCGTCCTCGACCCTGCTGCGCGCCCAGGCGGTCAATTCGGTCAACAGCTTCCTGGGCGAGGCCGACCGGATCAACACCCAGATCACGGCGCTCGGCACGACGGTGGACTCCCAGATCACCGGCGATGTGACCCAGGTGAACAACCTGCTGTCGCAGATCGACAAGCTGAACTCCGACATCACCCGCGCCAAGATCAGCGGCGGCGACTCCAGCGGGTCCGAGAACATCCAGGACCAGCTGCTGAACCAGCTCAGCGGCCTGATGAACGTCAAGATCAGCGCGCGCGACCAGGGTGGCGTCACGGTGCGCTCGACCGAAGGCGTGCTGCTGGCCGGCGACGGCGCCTCGACGCTCACCTACAACCGCAGCTCCACGACGCCGGGCTACATCTCGGTGATGACGCCGGGAGCCTCCACCGGCGCGCCGCAGTCGATCACGGTCAACAGCGGGGAGATCCGCGGCCTCCTGGACCTGCGCAACGACAAGCTGCCGGGCATCGCCGACCAGCTCGGCGAGTTCGTCTCGCGCACCGCCCAGGCGCTGAACGCCGCCCACAACGCCTCGACCGCCTCGCCGCCGCCGACCTCGCTCACCGGGCGCAACACCGGGCTCGACGCGACCACCGCGGCCAGCGGCTTCACCGGCAAGACGACGGTGGCGATCACCGACTCCTCCGGCGTCGTGCAGCGCACGGTGGCGATCGACTTCGACGCCGGCACCATGAGCGTCAACGGCGGCGCGGGCGTGACCTTCACGCCGGCGACCTTCGTCTCGACCCTCAACACGAGCCTGGGCGCGCAGGGGACCGCGACCTTCTCGGGCGGGGCGCTGAAGATCGCCGCCACCGGAACCAACGGCGTGGCCATCGACGAGGGGACCTCGCAGAAGGCCGGCCAGGGCTTCTCCCAGTTCTTCGGGATGAACGACCTGATCACGTCCAGCGGCATGTCGACCTACGACACCGGCCTGACGTCGACGGACGCCAACGGCTTCACGCCCGGCGACCAGATCACGCTGCGGCTCTCGACCCCGGACGGCAAGCCGATCCGCGACGTCGTCGTGTCCGTGCCTCCGGCCGGCAGCCCGACGGTGGGCGACCTGGTCAACGCCCTGAACAGCAGCTCGACCGGCGTCGGCCTCTACGGCGCGTTCACCCTCGACGCGCAGGGCGGCCTCAGCTTCACCGGCGCTCCGCCGCAGAACGCCCAGCTATCGGTCGTGCAGGACACCACCCAGCGCGGCGTCGGCGGACCCTCGATCAGCCAGCTGTTCGGCATCGGCCTGGCGCCGCGCTCGGCGCGGGCCGGGACCTATTCGGTCAACCCGACGGTGCTGAACGACCCCACCAAGCTCGCCCTGGGCACGCTGAACCTCGGCGTCGCCGCCGGGCAACCGGCGATCTCGCCGGGCGACGGCACGGGCGCCACCGCGCTCGCCGGCGCCAACCAGACGTCGCTGCTGTTCAAGGCCGCCGGCGACCTCGGCTCGTTGAGCATGACGGTCAGCAGCTATGCCGCCGAGCTGGGTGGTTCCATCGGGCGCGACGCGGCCACGGCGGAGGCGCAGAAGACCAGCGCCACGGCCGTGCAAAGCGAGGCCGACGCCCGCCGCCAGTCCGTCGAGGGCGTCAATATCGACGAGGAGCTCGTCAACCTCACCACCTATCAACAGGCGTTCAGCGCGAACGCCCGGATGATCCAGGCCACCAAGGATATGTTCGACATCCTGGCCGGCCTGATCACCTGACCGCCTTTAAGTCCCGAAGGATCCGACCATGGTCGACCGCGTCTCCACCGCCGGAAACTACTCCGCCATCCTCGCCAACCTGATGGCCGCCGAAGGTCGCCAGGTCGACGCCGAGAACCGCGTCTCGTCGCAGAAGAACGGCAACGACCTGAAGGCCTACGCCAACCAGGCCGAAACGCTCACCGCGATGAACACCGTCAACGCACGGCTCGACAACTACCAGGACACCAACACCCAGGTCGGGGCCAAGCTGACCACCCAGGACAGCGCGCTGAACTCGGTGGCGGACTCCGCGACGGCGGTGCGCCAGGCGATCACCGAGGCCTTGGCCAACGACAACGCCAACGCCCTGATGCAGGTGGTGCAGGGCCAGTTCCAGACTGCGGTCGCGGGCCTGAACGCCCAGTATGACGGCAAATACCTGTTCGCCGGCGGCAAGGTGACGACCCAGCCGGTGACGGCCACCCAGCTCAGCGACCTGACGTCCGGGCCGCCGATCTCCAGCTTCTTCCAGAACGACGGCTACAAGGCGACCGCGAAGCTGGACGACTCGACCACCGCGACCACCGGCCAGTTGGCCAGCGACCTCGGGACCAATCTTTTGACCTCGTTCCAGGCCCTGCAGGCCTTCGACACCGGCGGCTCGGGCCCCATGAACGGGCAGCTCACCGACGCCCAGCGCACCTTCCTGCAAAGCCAGCTCGCCGGCTGGGATCAGATCGGCAAGGACCTGACGACGGCCACGGCCCAGAATGGCCTGCTGCAAAAGCAGGTCGACACGGTCAATTCGCGCCTGACCGACCAGCAGAATACGCTGCAAGGCATGATCGGCGGCGTCACCAACGCCGATATGGCCAAGGCGGCCACCGACCTCGCCAACGCCCAGCTCTCCGTCCAGGCCACCGCCCAGGTGCTGCAGGTGATGCAGGGCTCGTCGCTCCTGAACCTGCTGAAGTAGCGCGCCGCCGCCGTTCCTGCGAAGCTCGCGGCAGTTGGATCGCGGGAGTTCGCGGATGCGGTTGTTTGGTCTGATCGTGGGCATGGCGGCGGCTCTGACCGCGCACTCGGTGTCCGCCGCGCCGCTGGCCGGCGCGGACGACGCCAGGTGCCAGAAGGCGCTCGCCTATTCCGCCGCCCGCCGCGGGGCTGCGGTCCTGGTCCTGAGGGACGGCAAGCCGATCTGCGAAGGCTACGCGGGCGAGGGCGCGCCGGACCATCCGATGGAGCTGGCGTCGGGGACCAAGAGCTTCGTCGGCCTGATGCTGGCCGCCGCCGTCCAGGACGGCCTGGTCACGCTGGAAGAGCCGGTCGCCAAGACCCTGCCGGAATGGAAGGACGACCCGCGCAAGGCCAAGGTCACCATCCGCCAGCTGCTCAGTCTCACCTCGGGCATGCCCAGCACGATCGGCCGCCCGCCCACCTATGCGGACAGCGTCGCCATGCCGCTGAACGCCGAGCCGGGCACGGTCTTCCAGTACGGACCCGGGCCCTACATGGTCTTCGGCGAGGTCATGCGCCGAAAGCTGACCGCGGCCGGCCAGCCGGGCGATCCCTACCTCTACCTGAAGCGCCGCATCCTGGACCCGATCGGACTCGTCCCGGGCCGCTGGCGGCGGCTGCCGAACGGCGACGCGCTATTGCCGCAGGGCGCCATGCTGACCGTCGGCGAATGGGTGAAGGCCGGTGAATTCGTGCGGGCCGGCGGCAAGTGGAACGGCCAGCAGCTTGTCGATCCCGCCACCTTCCACGCGCTCTTCGTGGGGTCGAAGGTCAACCCGGCCTACGGCATCACCTGGTGGCTGCCCAACCCCACGACCTCAGCCGATGTGGTGACCGCCGCCAACGATCTCTCCCGGCACGCGAGCGAGGTCCCGCGCGACATGGTCATGGCGGCTGGGGCCGGCGACCAGCGTCTCTATGTCGTGCCGTCGAAGCATCTGACCATCGCGCGGATCGCCAGCTTCGATCCTTTGCGGGTGGTCGCTGTCGGCGGCCGCCGACAGCCGCAGGACGGGCCGAAATGGTCGGACGCCGACTTCATCCGCATCTTCACCGACTGACCCGCCCTCGCAAAACCGGGGTCGAGCCGCTAGATAGGCGGCCATGAACGCGCCGGTCCTCAACCCTGGAACGCTCAGCGACGGCCTGATCGAGGCCGCGCGCGACGCCGTGCGCCTGCCGATCGGAACGCGGATCGTGGCGGCGATGTCGGGCGGGGTGGACTCCACCGTGACCGCGGCCCTGCTGGCCAAGGCAGGCTACGACGTGGTGGGCGTGACCCTGCAGCTCTACGACCACGGCGCGGCGATCCAGAAGAAGGGCGCCTGCTGCGCCGGCCAGGACATCCACGACGCGCGGACCGCCGCCGAGTCCCTGGGCATTCCGCACTACGTCCTCGACTACGAAAGCCGCTTCCGCGCCGAGGTGATCGAGGAGTTCGCCGACGCCTACCTGCGCGGCGAGACGCCGATCCCGTGCGTGCGCTGCAACCAGACCGTCAAGTTCCGCGACCTGCTGGACGTGGCGCGTGACCTGGGCGCCGAGGCCATGGCGACCGGCCACTACGTCCGCCGCGCGGTGGGCGCGAACGGGCCGGAACTGCACCGCGCCGCGGACGCCAATCGCGACCAGTCCTATTTCCTGTTCGCCACCACCGCGGAGCAGCTCGACTACCTGCGCTTCCCGCTGGGCGGCCTGCCCAAGCCCGCGGTGCGCGCGGCGGCGGCCGAGCTCGGCCTGGCGGTCGCCGACAAGGCGGACAGCCAGGACATCTGCTTCGTTCCGGAGGGCCGCTACACGACGGTCATCGACCGCCTGCGCCCGCATGGCGCCGAGCCGGGCGACATCGTGCATCTGGATGGCCGCGTGTTGGGCCGCCACGAGGGTGTCACCCGCTACACCATCGGCCAGCGCCGGGGGCTGAACGTGGCGGTGGGCGATCCGCTATTCGTAGTGCGCATCGACGCCGACGCGCGCCAGGTGATCGTGGGGCCTCGCGAGGCGCTGCTGACCCATGCGCTGACGCTCAAGGAAACGAACTGGATCGGCGACGACGCCTCGGTGGAGGCTGCGTGCGTCGCCGCGCGCCCGGTGCTCGCCCGCGTGCGCTCCACCCGCGAACCCGCGCGGGGGCTTCTGGCGCTCGTCGACGGGGCGCCCGGCGTCATCTTCGACGCGCCGGACGAAGGCGTCGCGCCCGGCCAGGCCTGCGCCCTCTACGCCCCGGAAGCGCCGACCCGCGTGCTCGGCGGCGGCTTCATCGCAGGCACGGTGCGCGCGAACCTCTGAGGCGCTCAGGTGTTCTCCCGCCAAAGGAGACACACCCATGGTGGCCAAGAAGAAGTGGATCGCCGGCGCGACCAAGAAGGAAGGCAAGCTGCACGAGGCGCTGCACGTGCCGAAGGACGAGAAGATCCCGGCGGCCAAGCTGCACGCCGCGGCGAAGAAGGGCGGCAAGATCGGCAAGGAGGCCCGCCTGGCGGAGACCCTGAAGGGCCTGAACCACAAGCACTCGTGACGCAGGCGGGATGACATCGCGGGGTGCGGACGCCTATATCCGCCCCATGAGCACCACCGCCTCCGACCCCGTCGTCATCGCCAGCTACGCCCGCACGCCCATGGGCGGCTTCCAGGGCGTCTTCGCCCCCGTCAAGGCCACCGACCTGGGCGCGGCCGCCGTCCGAGCCGCCGTGGAGCGCTCGGGCGCCCAGCCCGACGCCATCGAGCAGATCGTCATGGGCTGCGTCCTGCCCGCGGGCCTGGGCCAGGCGCCGGCCCGCCAGGCCGCCATCGGCGCCGGCCTCCCCAAGTCGGTCGAGGCCACCACCGTCAACAAGATGTGCGGCTCGGGCATGCAGGCCGCGATCCTGGCGCACGACGCGCTCGCCGCCGGCTCCGTCGACGTGATTGTCGCGGGCGGCATGGAGAGCATGACCAACGCCCCGTACCTACTGAAGAACCACCGTGGCGGCGCGCGGATCGGCCACGATATGTCCTATGACAGCATGTACCTGGACGGCCTCGAAGACGCCTACGAACCCGGCCGGCTGATGGGCTCCTTCGCCGAGGAGACCGCCAAGCAGTACCAGTTCACCCGCGAGGCGATGGACGAGTTCGCCATCCGCTCGCTGACCAACGCCAAGGCGGCCACCGAGAGCGGCGCCTTCACCCGCGAGATCGTCCCCTACGAGGTGGTCACCCGCAAGGGCGCGGTGCTGATCGTCGACGACGAGCAGCCGGCCAAGGCCGACCCGGCGAAGATCCCGACCTTGAAGCCCGCCTTCGCCAAGGACGGCGCGATCACCGCGGCCAACGCCTCGTCGATCAGCGACGGCGCCGCCGCGCTCGTGATGACCCGCGAGAGCGTGGCCAGGAAGCTCGGCATGACCGTCGTCGCCCGGGTGGCCGCCCACGCCGCTCACGCCCACGAGCCGGCGCTGTTCACCACCGCGCCCGTGCCCGCCATCCAGAAGTGCCTGAAGCGCGCCGGCTGGAGCGTCGAGGACGTCGACCTCTTTGAAATCAACGAGGCCTTCGCCGTGGTCGCCATGATCGCCGAGCGCGATCTCGGCATCGACCGCGCCAAGCTCAACGTCAACGGCGGCGCCTGCGCGCTGGGTCACCCGATCGGGGCCAGCGGCGCGCGCATCCTGGCCACCCTGCTGAGCGCGCTGGAAGCCCGCGGCGGCAGACGCGGCGTCGCCGCCCTCTGCATCGGCGGCGGCGAAGCCACGGCGATGGCGGTGGAGCTGGTTTAGGAAATCAAGCTGCTCCCCCTCTGGGGGAGCTGGCGGCGTAGCCGACTGAGGGGGTGCTCCAAGTTCCGAGCCAGCCCCCTCCGGCGCTTCGCGCCACCTCCCCCAGCGGGGGAGGAGCGAACGCTGGCGATCCTTCCTATTGCCGCTGCTTGGCCATCTCCATCGCCTGGGCGCGCAGCTTGGCGATCTCGGCGGGGCTCGGCGCGTGGCCGCCCATCGGGCCCTTGCCGGACATGGCGTCGTTCATGTTGATCTTCATGCCGCCGGGCAGGGACATGTCGCCGGGCTTCATGTCGGCCGGGCAGGGGCCCTGCCAGGTGGCTTCGATGGCGATCTTGTGCACGCCGTTCGCCTGCGGCATCGGCCCGCCGGTCGTCGTGGAGGTCACATCGACCTTGTAGTGCGAGTTGAAGTCCCCGGTGGCCGTGCCGTCCGAGGTGGTCGTGCCGCCGGCCGGCGACTTGCAGACCGAGTGGAAGTCCCAGCCGCCGCCGGCGTGGGCGGTGATGTTCTGTTCCGCACAGGTCGACTTGGCGGCCTGCGAGCCCCACCAGGCCATCTGCTTGTCGGCGGCCTCGTCGAGGCACATCTTCGTCGACTGGGTCATCTCGGCCATCGAGACTTTCTGCTCCCAGAGGCCGGCCTTGCGCGGTGGCGGCGTCAGCGGCCCGGCGGGCGCCGCGGGCGCGGTCGCCGAAGCGGTCGCGGCTTCTCCAGTCGCCGCGGTCTCGGTCTTCTTCTGGCAGGCCGCCAGCGCCAGCACGGCCGCCCCGCAGACCCACATCGCGCGTTTCATCTTGAACCTCCCGACCCAATGCCCAGTTTGGGACAAGGCTAACCGAATCCGCCGGCAGGAGAACAGGGATATGTCTGACCCCAAAAGCGCCTTGCGCGACACCGGCGACCGCTATGAGATGGATGAGCAGGGCCTGACGTCCTGGGCCGATTATCGCCGATCCGGCGACCGGCTCTACATCGACCACGTGGAAAGCCCGGTCCCGCTGCGCGGCTCCGGCGCCGCCGGCCGCCTGATGGCCGCGCTGTCAGCCGACGCCAGGTCCAAGAACCTGCGCATCACGCCGATCTGCGGCTATGCGGCCGCCTGGCTGCGGCGGAGCAAGGAGTTCGGAGATCTGGTGGGGTAGGCGGCCCGCCCCCTTCCGATGTCATCCCGGAAAGCGCGCAGCGCTTGTCCGGGACCCGTGATCGCGCGCGTTGAGAATTGAGCAGAGGGCAGACGCCGCGCCTCAACCGGTGGCATCGGAGCGTATGGGTCCCGGTCTTCGCTTCGCGAAACCGGGATGACAGCGGAGGTCGCGATCAACGCGCCGCTGCGCCAAAACAACCCACAGGGGAAAACATCCCTAATTTTCGCGGTTAACCGCTGGGCTTGCTCCGGAGGCTTCCTCGACGGAGGAGGGCCCAGTCGCCCTCGTCGGAACGGCGCGTCCCGCGCGCCAGGACCACCGGTCGGCGCCCGCGCATGCGCGGGACATCCGGCCAGGGTCACCCGCACCTCACGTGCGGGCGGAAATGGCTTCCAGCGTCTGGACGCGCATGTCGGCGTCTTCGACGAAGCGGCGGGCCAGGTCGCGGATGCCGGGCGGATAGGCGTCGCCGCCTTCTGCGATCTCGGCCGCGATCTGCTCGGCGTTCATGATCGCCGCGGAGAGCGCGTGGACGTGGTCCTTGGCCAGCTGCTTGGCCTCGGCCTGCAGGCGGCGCACGCGATCGGCGACGGTTTCTTGCTTGGCGGTATGGAGGTCGTTGTCGGCCACCACGCTAAGTGACGGGCTCATGCGATAAGTCCTCATTCCCCAACCCAGGTCTTGGCGCGGCCCCAGGGGATCACAACGATCCCCAACCGATGGGCCGCGGGCTCCTGCGCTGTCTCGGTTACGTACAAAAGACGTCACAGGTTCCCTGACCCGTGCATGAACGGCGCCGCTTGCTGGGCGAGTGCGGCGCCGAGGACACGGTGTTGGGTTAACGTCGCCGCCCGAGCCGGGCCTTGCGGAAGCGCTCGTCGGACTCCGCCTTCGCCTCGGCCTTCACCCGCTTCACCGCCCCGCGGTCCACCGCCTCTCCGGGGGCGGTCAGGGCGTCGTTGGCGAATTCCAGGTCGAGCAGCTTCAGGCGCTTGATCTCGTCGCGCAGGCGCGCGGCTTCCTCGAACTCGAGGTTGGAGGCGGCGGCGCGCATACGGCCTTCCAGGTCGCGCAGGGTGGCCTTGAAGTTGTCGCCCATGAACGGCTTGGAGCCGTCCTCGGCGACGCCCACCGGCACGGTGACGCGGTCCTTCTCGTAAGGGGACGCCAGGATGTCCTTGATGCGGCTCTTGATGCTGGCCGGCGTGATGCCGTTGGCGGCGTTGTACTCTTCCTGCTTCTCGCGCCGGCGCTTGGTCTCGGCCATGGCGCGTTCCATGGAGCCGGTGACGGTGTCGGCATAGAGGATCACCCGCCCGTCGACGTTGCGCGCCGCGCGGCCGATCGTCTGGATCAGGCTGGTCTCCGAGCGCAGGAAGCCTTCCTTGTCGGCGTCGAGGATCGCCACCAGGCCGCACTCGGGGATGTCGAGGCCCTCGCGCAGCAGGTTGATTCCGACCAGCGCGTCGAAGGCGCCCAGCCGCAGGTCGCGGATGATCTCGATGCGCTCGAGGGTGTCGACGTCGGAGTGCATGTAGCGGACCCGCAGGCCCTGCTCGTGCATATACTCCGTCAGGTCCTCGGCCATCTTCTTGGTGAGCACGGTGATCAGGGCGCGATAGCCCTGGGCGGCCACCTGGCGCACCTGGTCGATCACGTCGTCCACCTGGGAGAAGCCGTCCTTGGCGACGGGCTTGATCTCCACCGGCGGGTCGATCAGGCCGGTGGGGCGGATCACCTGCTCGGTGAAGACCCCGCCGGTGCGGTCCATTTCCCACGGGCCGGGCGTGGCCGAGACGTGGACGGTGTCCGGCCGCATGGCGTCCCACTCCTCGAACTTGAGCGGGCGGTTGTCCATGGCGCTCGGCAGGCGGAAGCCGTACTCGGCGAGCGTGAACTTGCGGCGGTAGTCGCCGCGGTACATGCCGCCGATCTGCGGCACCGTCTGGTGGCTCTCGTCGACGAAGAGCAGGGCGTTTTCCGGGATGTATTCGAAGAAGGTCGGCGGCGGCTCGCCGGCCCGGCGGCCGGTGAGGTAGCGGCTGTAGTTCTCAATGCCGGCGCAGGAGCCGGTGGCCTGGATCATCTCCAGGTCGAAGGTGGTCCGCTGCTCCAGCCGCTGGGCCTCCAAGAGCTTGCCGTTCGCCACCAGCCAGTCGAGGCGTTCCTTGAGCTCGTCCTTGATCTGGCTGATCGCCTGGTTGAGCGTCGGACGCGGCGTGACGTAGTGGCTGTTGGCGTAGATCTTCACGCCTTTCAGGTCGGCGGTCTTCCGCCCGGTCAGCGGGTCGAACTCGGTGATCGCCTCGATGGTGTCGCCGAACAGGCTGATGCGCCAGGCGCGGTCCTCGTAGTGGGCCGGGAAGATCTCGATGGTGTCGCCGCGCCGTCGGAACGTGCCGCGCTCGAAGGCCTGGTCGTTGCGCTTGTACTGCTGGGCCACCAGGTCGCCCATCAGCTTGCGCTCGTCCAGCTGCTGGCCGGGCTCGAGTGTGAAGGTCATGGCCGTGTAGGTCTCGACCGAGCCGATGCCGTAGATGCAGGAGACCGAGGCGACCACGATCACGTCGTCGCGCTCCAGGATCGCCCGGGTCGCCGAGTGGCGCATCCGGTCGATCTGCTCGTTTATCGACGAGTCCTTCTCGATGTAGGTGTCGGTCCGCGGGACGTAGGCCTCGGGCTGGTAGTAGTCGTAGTAGGAGACAAAGAACTCGACCGCGTTCTCCGGGAAGAAGCTCTTGAATTCGCTGTAGAGCTGCGCGGCCAGCGTCTTGTTGGGCGCCAGGATCAGCGCCGGGCGCTGGGTCTCCTCGATCACCTTGGCCATGGTGAAGGTCTTGCCGGAGCCGGTGACGCCCAGCAGCACCTGGTCGTGCTCGCGCTGGTTCACCCCGGCCACGAGCTCGGGGATCGCGGTCAGCTGGTCGCCCGCCGGCTGATAGTCGCTGACCAGCTTGAACTTGCCGCCGCCCTCCGACTTGGCCGGTCGCGCCGGCCTGTGGGGCTTCCACAGCATCGGCATGGTGTTCTCGTCGTAGTCGAACGTCGCCGACATGTCGGCGACGCCGGCGTCGGCGGCGGGTGCGGGAGAACGGGCCATGAACGCCAAATTAGGTTGTCGAGGCCCGAAACGCTAGGCCGCCGAACGCGGTTGCTGACAGCAAGGTGGCAGCAGCTTCACCCTCGCCAAGAGCGTGGCGGCGGGTAGGGTGGTGAAAACGGAGGATGCGATGGCCAAAGACCACCTGGACGCCGAAGCCGTGCGCGCCGCGCAGGGCGTGCTGGACGCCTTCATGAAGGCCTTCAACGCCCGCGACATCCCGGCCTTCGAGGCGACCTTCAACTTCCCCAGTGTGCGGCTGGCGAGCCAGGGGCTGGTGATCCTCAACGCCGGCGACATGAAGGCCGAGCGGTTCACCACCGGCGCGCTCGCCGAATGGGACCACTCCGCCTGGGACCGCCGCGAGGTGATCCACGCCGGCCCCGACAAGGTGCACATCGACACCCGCTTCACCCGCTACCGCAAGGATGGCTCGGTGATCGGCGGCTTCGACTCGATCTACGTGATCACCCGCCAGGACGGCCACTGGGGGGTGAAGATCAGGTCGAGCTTCGCGCCGTAAATCCCCCTCCGACGTCCGTCGCTCCGCTCCGGCCGCCACCTCCCCCTAGGGGGAGGAGCGATGCTGCCAGGCTCCTCCCCCTCAGGAGGAGGTGGCGCGGCGAGCTTGCGAGCCGTGACGGAAGGGGGAACTACCGCCGCTCGTTCAGCCAGTCCTTGATCGTGCGGTCGACCAGGGCTTCCGCGTCGTGCTGCACGAAGTGGCCGGCGGTGGGGACCATCAGGATGGTGGTGTCGGCGGTGACGTGCTCCCAGGTGCCGTTGTGGCCGGCGGCGTTCAGCGCGGTGTCCTTCATGCCGTGGATCACCAGCACCGGGACCTTGATCGGCGGGAAGCTCGGCGGCGGCCCGGCGGTTTCGCCGACGCCCTTCGGATAGTTGGCCCGGTAGTAGTTCATCATCGCGGCGAAGTCGGAGCGCTTGAAGGCCTCGACGTAGCCGGGCTTCTCCTTGGGGTCCTTCACCCAGCCGGCCAGGCCCTCGGCGGTCAGGTTCTTCTCGGAGCCCGGCTTCTGGAAGTTGCGGGCGTAGTTGGAGCCCTCCTGCTGGGCCTTGTTGGTGGCCAGCTCACGGCCCATGCCGGCCGGGTGCGGCACCGACATGATGATCAGCTTGTTGACGACGTCGGGCCGGCTCATGGCGACGTTCCAGGCGATGGCCGCGCCCCAGTCGTGGCCGATGACCACGGCGTTCTTCTGGCCCTCGGCGGCGATCACCGCGGCCACGTCGCCCACCAGGTTGGGCATGGCGTAGGCGGCCTCGCCCTTGGGCTGGCCGGAGAGGTTGTAGCCGCGGTTGTCGATGGCGGCGGTGCGGTAGCCGGCGGCCGAGAGCGTCGCCATCAACGGCTTCCAGGTCGCCCAGTAGTCGGGGAAGCCGTGGATCATCACCACCAGCGGGCCCTTGCCCTCGACGACGTAGTGGATCTTCACCCCGCCGTTCTCGGTGAACTTGTCCTGCGGCTTGGCGGCGGGCGCGGCCTGGGCCGCGAAGGCGAGGGCGGCCGCGACGGCGATCGCGCCGGCCAGGGTGAATCTGCGCATGAGGAAGCCTCCCGTTTGCGCCGACCATAGCACCGCTTACGGCGTAAGCGAGAGGCGGTTGCATACTATGCGCTAGACAGTGTGTGGCGCACAGTATATGCCACACAGCATGACCGACGCCGACATCTTCGAGACCCTGCGGCTGGAGTTGCGCCGCGGGTCGCTGATCCTGGCGGTGCTGGGCCACCTGCGCCGCGAGCACTACGGCTACACGCTCCGCAAGGCGCTCTCCGAGGCCGGCGTCGAGATCGACGAAGGCGCGCTCTATCCGATGCTGCGGCGCCTGGAGACGCAGGGCCTGCTGACCAGCGAGTGGCGCGAGGAGGAGAAGCGCAACAAGCGCTTCTATCGCCTCTCCGACGAGGGCAAGCGCGTGCTCGCCCGCCTCGTCGAGGAATGGCGGGGCCTCAACGCCTCGGTCACCGACATTCTGAAGGGAGATTCCTGATGGATCTCATCGAACGCTACCTGGCGGCCGTGGGTCGGCAGCTTCCCGCCAAGCAGGCGGCCGACATCGAGGCCGAGCTGCGCGACGTGCTGCTGTCGCGGCAGGAGGAGCAGGAGGAGCGCCTGGGCCGCCGGCTGAACCGGTCCGAGATCGAAGCCCTGCTGATCGAGTTCGGCCATCCGCTGACGGTGGCCGGCCGCTATCGCAGCACCCAGCACCTGATCGGGCCGGAGGTGTTCCCGTTCTGGTGGGCGGCCGTCAAGGCGATGCTGTCGATCGTGGCGGGCGTCTATCTGGTGCTGATCATCGTGGGCGTGCTGACCGATCAGACGCCCGCGCAGTTCAATCGGTCCGTGCCCTCGGTCTGGTACGTCGCGATCTATCTGTTCGGACTCATCACCCTTATCGCCATAGGCATCGAGCGGTTCGGCAAGACGCGGGTCCTGCAGCGCTGGAAGCCCGCGAACCTGCCACCGGCCAGGGCCAGGCGGCGCTCGCGCTTTGAGCTGGGTGCGGAAATCGGCGCCGACGTGGTGTTCATCGCCTGGTGGAGCGGTTGGATCCACTTTGCCGGCCTCGTCCCCTATCCGGGGTTCCTCCACTTCGAGTTGGGGCCGGTCTGGGCGACCTGGCACTGGCCGATCCTTGGCTACTACGTCGTGGAGATGGTCGCGAACGTGGTCGCCATCTCACGGCCTGGCTGGGTCTGGGCCAACGCGGCGATCCTGACGGCTCGCTACCTGGCGGGCATCGTCATCCTGAGCCAGGTGATGCGCGCGGATCACTGGGTGATGGCCAGCTCGCCGACGATGCCGCCGCATGCGCTCGCGATCCTGCAGACCAACCTGGATCTCGGGATGCGCGCCGGCATCGGCCTCACGATCGCCGGCATGGCCTTGCGGATCGCGCTCGAGTGGTGGCGGCTGCGTCGGGTCACGCGGGCGCCGTCGGCCTAGGCGTCTGCGCTCTTCGGCGCGGGCGTCGGGCCTAGCGCTTCTTGTCGCCCTCGGCATGGCCGACGACCGCCCCGGCCGCGCCGCCCACCGCGGCGCCCACAGGACCCGCGACCACCGCCCCGCCGACGGCGCCGGTGGCGGCCTTCTGTTCGATGGTGTGGCCGCAGGCGGCAAGGCCGGTCAGGGCGGCCGCGGCGACGATCAGGCTCAGCGTCTTGCGCATCTTGGATCTCCAAACCGAATATCGGCGAGACAAACGAAACGGCTACGTTTGCGGTTCCTGCAACGGCCAAGGCTGGCCCGCGGCAGCGGCTGGAAACCCCGCTCGGCGGCGGTTCGTTAACTCGCGCGCCGCGTGCAATTTCATGCTGCACTGCAATATCGACTTGCCTTCCAGGCCGAATTTGTTCATAGACACTTCACCAATTGCCGTCGCCCACCCCCATCGAGTCCGGGGCGGGGCCCAGCCAGCGGTCACTGCCAGCAAGAGCAGGGGCGATCGCGGCGACAATGTCGGGGGGCAGTTCGCCCTCGCCGTGTAGGACACGTTATTTTGTCATCTGGAACGCAGGCGCGCGCCGACTGGCGCGGGCTGTTTAGCGCCGCTTTGATAGGTTCAGGCGTCGGCCTGGGCCTGGGCGCAACCTATCTCGCGGCGGGGCTCGGTCAGGCCGCCGCCGACCACCTCCGGGCCGAACGAGTCGCCGCCGAAGCGGTCGGCGGACCGTCGGAAACCATGTTGCAGCGCGACATGAACGACGCCGATCCCAGCGCCCTGGCGCAGGCCGGCGCCGGCGCGCGCCTGCGGACCGACCGCGGCCGAGAGCTCGATTGCCTGACCTCGGCGGTCTATTTCGAAGCCCGGGGCGAGACCCCGCGCGGCCAGGCCGCCGTGGCCCAGGTGGTGATGAACCGCGTGGCCAACCCGCGCTTCCCCAAGAGCGTCTGCGGCGTGGTGTTCCAGGGCGCCGCGAGCCATGGCTGCCAGTTCAGCTTTGCCTGCGACGGCTCGATGCGGCGCGGCCGCGAGGCCGTCGCCTGGGATCGCGCCCGCCGCATCGCCGAGCGGGCCCTCTCCGGCGTCGTCCTGGCCGACGTGGGCAAGGCGACCCATTTCCACACCACGGGCGTCGATCCCGAATGGGGGCCGCAGATGCTGCGCGTCGCCCAGGTGGGTCTGCACGTCTTCTACCGTCCCAACCCGCACCCGCCGTCTATCGCCCCGCCGGAAGACCGGGCGGTGTTCGTCAGCCTGCCCATGGGGCCGGCTTCGAACCTGCGCCTGACGACGGCGGTGCTGGCCAAGACCGCGGACGCCGCCGTGGCCGCCACCGGCCTGGCGTCGCCGGCCTCCGCGACGGTTCCGGCCGCCGAGGTCAAGGCCACGCCGGTGAAGCCGGCGGAGCCCGCGACGACGCTCAGCAAGGCCGCGGCGCCCGAGCAATCGGCGGACACCGCGGCGTCCTGAAATCCTCCCGACATCGCCTTGCGTTACGCAGGCTTCGCCGCCAGCCTTTTGGCGAGCGAGTCTCCCGGTCTCTTGCGGGAAGGCTTAAGGGGGAAGCCGCATGGCCGAGCAAGCGCGTGAGGAGCTGGCGAAGCAGCTCCTGAACTGCAGTTACGGGGCGCTCAACCCGGTCCAGCGCAGCGTCATCGACCTGATCGCCAACGAGACGCCGACCCACGTCGATCCGGCGCTCAGGCATGACGACCGCAGCTTCGGCGACCGCCTGGCCGACCGGGTGGCGGCGATCGGCGGCTCCTGGGGCTTCATCATCGCCTTCGGTGTGTTCCTGGTCCTCTGGATGGGCTGGAACGAACTGACCAAGGGCCACCCGCTGGCCTTCGACCCCTATCCGTTCATCTTCCTGAACCTGATGCTCTCGATGGTCGCGGCCATCCAGGCTCCGGTGATCATGATGAGCCAGAACCGCGCGGCGGCCCGCGACCGCGAATCCGCCGACCACGACTACGTGGTCAACCTGCGCGCCGAGCTCGAAATCATGCACCTGCACGACAAGGTCGACACCATGCGCGAGAAGCAGATGCTGGAGATGCTGCGCCAGCAGCGCGAGGCCCTGCGCCTGCTCAAGGGCCAGGTCGACAAGCTGACGAAGAAGACCTAGGCGCGCGCGGCGCGGCGCAGCGCCTGGGGCGGCTGTCCGAAGGCTCGCAGGAAGGCGCGGCGCATGCGTTCGGGGTCGCGGAAGCCGGCGACCTCGGCGACCCGGTCGATCGGCTCGTGCCCGGCTTCCACGCGCACCCGCGCGGCCTCCAGGCGCAGGCGCTCGACCGCCTTGGCCGGGGTGACGCCGGTCTCGGCGGTGAAGGCGCGGGCGAAATGGCGCGGACTCATCGCCGCCTGGTCGGCCAGGCGCTCGACGCCCAGGGGCTCGTCCAGCCGCTCCCGCATCCAGTCCATCAGGCCCGCGAACCGCCCATGGACGCCGCCGATGTCGAGCAGGGCGGAAAACTGCGACTGTCCGCCGGGCCGGCGCTGGTGGACCACGAGCTGCTGGGCGGTGCGCCGCGCCACCTCGGCGCCCAGGTCCTCCTCGATCAGCGCCAGCGCCAGGTCGATGCCGGCGGTGATCCCAGCCGAAGTCCAGACCTCGCCCTGGCGGACGAAGATGCGATCGGCCTCCGTGCGGATCTTCGGATAGCGCCGCGCGAAGTCGTCGCATCGGCTCCAATGGGTGGTCGCCCGCTTGCCATCCAGCAGGCCCGCCTCGGCCAGCAGGTAGGCGCCGGAGCAGACGCTGGCGATCCGCCGCACGTCGGCCGCGCGCCGCCGCAGCCAGGCAATGGGCTCGCCAAGGTCGGGCAGGGCGCGCGTCCCGTTGCCGCCGGAGACGACGATGGAGTCGTAAGGCTCGTCATCCAGCGGCTGGGCCAGCATCCGCACCCCGGAAGAGCTCGCGACCTCGCCGCCGCCGGCCGCCAGCAGCTTCAGCTCGTAGGCGTCGCCGCCGATCCGGCCCGCGATCTCGAACGCCGCGATGGGTCCGGTGGCGTCGAGGATCTGGAAGTTCGGGAAGACGACGACGGCGATCTGGCGAGGCATGGCAGCTTCCGAGGGAAATAGGTCATTTCTGCCGCAAGCTAGATCGGCGACGATGCCGGCGTCAAATCACGAGGGCCCGCGCCATGACCCAAGCCGCCGACGCGTTCCGGATCGTCTTTCCGATCTATCCGGGCGTCACCCACCTCGATTTCACCGGCCCGCACCAGGTGCTGAGCCGCGCGCCGGGCGTAGAGGTCACCGTGGCGTCGTTGGGCGGCGATGACATGGCCTCCGACGGCCTGACGTTCACGGGCCTGGCCGACCTGGCCAAGGTCGAACGCTGCGACCTCATCTGCGTGCCGGGCGGCCTCGGGGCCACCGACGCCATGCTGGATGAGGCCTTCATGCGCGAAATCCGCCGGCTGGGCGCGGGCGCGCGCTACGTGACCTCGGTATGCACCGGCTCGCTGATCCTGGCCGCGGCCGGGTTCCTCACCGGCAAGCGGGCCGCCTGCCACTGGGCCTGGCGCGAGCTGCTCGAACCGTTCGGCGCGATCGTCGACACCGGCCGTGTGGTGCGCGACGGCAACGTGATCACCGGCGGCGGCGTCACCGCGGGCCTCGACTTCGCGTTCACGGTCCTGGCCGAGGTCGCCGGCGAGGAGCTGGCGCAGGCCGTCCAGCTCGGCCTGGAATATGCGCCGGCCCCGCCGTTCAACGCGGGCCGCCCGGAGCTTGCCCCGCCGCAGGTGCTCGCGGCCTACAACAGCCGCATGGGCGGCCTCGTCGCCTCGCGCCGCGCGGCGGCCGAGGAAGCCGCCCGGCGCCTGCAGCCCGCCTGACGGTAGGAAGCGATGGGGCGGGCGGCTATGCTCGCCGCGTGGCTCGCATCGTCATCGTCTCCGGCCCGCCGGGCGCCGGCAAAAGCACCGTCGCCCGCGCCCTGGCGGAGGGCTCGGCCGAGGCCCGCGCCGTCCACCTGCACACCGACGATTTCTACGCCTACATCCGCAAGGGCTTCGTCAAGCCCTGGCGGGCGGAATCCCAGGACCAGAACATCACGATCATGAACGCGCTCGCCGGGGCTGCGGCGACCTATGCCCAGGGCGGTTACGAGGTGCTGGTGGACGGGATCGTCGGGCCCTGGTTCTTCGATCCCTGGCTGGCCGCAGCCCGCGGACAGGGCCTCGACCTGCGATACGTCCTGTTGATGCCGGACGAAGAAACCGCGGTCGCCCGCGCCCAGGCCCGCACGGCGCCGGGCGCCATGCGGGACGCCGCCGTCGTGCGCACCATGTGCGGCCACTTCCGCACCTTCGCCCCGCGCGCCGACCACATCCTCGACACCACCGGCGAGGTGGTCGGCGACACCGTGACGAGAGTCCGCGAGGGCCTCGACGCCGGCCGCTTCAGGCTCTTCGACGCCGCCTGAGGGCGACGATCCGGGCGCCGGATGCGAGCAGGCCTTTCGGCGCGGCCCGCGAAACGATAGGTAGGCGACCTACATAACGGCCAGCCGGAGGGACGAGCGTATGGGCGATCAAGCAGGTGACCGCAGCCGCGGCCTACGGCCAGTCGTGATCGCCCTGGGCGCCGCCGCATTGATGACCGCCGCCGCCGCACTGGCCGTTCACGCCCAACCCAGGGCGCCCACGGCCAAGGCGCCCACGACCAAGGCGGCGGCCTGCGCTGGCGGCGATACCGGCATCACGCTTCCGCCCGGCTTCTGCGCCACGGTCTTCGCCGACAACCTGGGGGCCACGCGCCACATCGCCGTCGCCGCCGACGGGACGGTCTACGCCAACACCTGGAACGGCTCCGCCTACTTTCCCCGGACGCCGGTGGCGCCCGAGGGCTTCCTGATCGCGCTGCAGGACACCGACAAGGACGGCAGGGCCGACAAGGTCACCCACTTCGGCCTGACCCCCGCCGAGGGTTCGAAGGGCGGCACCGGCATCGGGCTCTACAAGGGCGCGGTCTATGCCGAGATGAACGACAAGATCATGCGCTATCCGCTGCCGGCCGGCGGCGGGGTCCCGACCGGCAAGCCGCAGGTTGTGGTCAGCGGCATGCCGTTGGGCGGCGACCACCCGATGCATCCCTTCGTGATCGACGCCAAGGGCCAGATGTTCGTCGACATGGGGACGGCCACCAACAGCTGTCAGCCCAAGAACCGCGTCGCCGGAATTCCCGGGAACGACCCCTGCACCGAGCTCGAGACCCGCGGCGGGACCTGGCTCTATTCCGCCGACAAGACCGACCAGGCCTTCTCGCCGAAGGAACGCTACGCCACCGGCATCCGCAACGGCATGGGCCTGTCGTTCGACGCCTCCGGGCGGCTCTTCGCGACCCAGCACGGCCGCGACCAGCTGCTGCAGAACTGGGGCAAACTCTATCCCGACGCCAAGGTCGCCACCGAGCTTCCGTCCGAGGAGCTGATGCTGGTCAGGCCGGGCGGCGACTACGGCTGGCCGTTCTGCTACTACGACCCCTTCCAGAAGAAGCTGGTGCTGGCGCCGGAATACGGCGGTGACGGCGGCAAGGCGGTGGGGCTCTGCGCCCAGAAGCTCCCCCCGGTGGCGGCCTTCCCGGCCCACTGGGCGCCCAACGACCTGAAGATCTACAACGCGAAGGCCTTCCCGACGGCCTACCAGGGCGGAGCCTTCATCGCCTTCCACGGCTCGTGGAACCGCGCGCCGGCCGCCCAGGATGGCTTCGCGGTGGTCTTCCAGCCGCTGAAGGACGGCAAGGCCAGCGGGAACTACGTCGTCTTCGCCGACGGCTTCGCCGGCCCGAACAAGGCGTCGGGCAAGGCGGTCTTCCGGCCCTCCGGCCTGGCGATCGGCCCGGACGGGGCGCTCTACATCACCGATGACGTGAAGGGCCGCATCTGGAAGGTGACCTACCAGGGCCCGCCGGGCGCGCCTGTCACGCCGGCGCCGGCGCCCACCTATGCGGCGCAAGCCCCTGCCGAGGCGCCGGCCGCGGCCCTTCCGACGCCTCCGGGCGCCACGGCGAAGCAGGTGACCAAGGGCATGGCGCTCTTCAAGGGCGGGACCTGCGCCGCCTGCCACGGCCAGGACGCCGCGGGGGGATCGATCGGCCCGAACCTGACCACCGGCAGCCCGCTCTGGACCGACGGCAGCCTGGCTGGGATCACCGACGTCATCACCAAGGGCGTGCCGGCGCCCAAGCAGTACCGCAGCCCGATGCCGCCGATGGGCGGCGCCCAGCTGTCGCCGGACGACCTGGCGGCCCTGGCCGCCTACGTCTGGTCGGTCGGCCACAAGCCGAAGCCCTAGAACAGCAACGACGAACCGCGGACCCCGCAGCAAGCGGGGCCGCGCCCGGGAGGAGAGACCGATGAAGACGATGATCCCGACGGCCGCCGTGGCCGTCCTCCTGAGCCTGGCCGCCGCGCCGGCCTGCGCGCAGGTCTCGCGCTCGACGCCGGGCCAGCCGGAGGCGCGCACCGCCCTCGACCTGATGCCGGCCAAGGCCAGGCTTGTGGTCACGACGCCGGCCTTCAAGGGCGGCGAGCAGATACCCTTCGAATATACCCAGTACCGGACCAACACCTTCCCGGGCCTCGCCTGGACCAAGGGGCCGGCGGCGACCAGGTCCTACGTGCTGATCTTGCAGGACAGTTCGCTGCTGGTGCGGGGCGCGCCGGTTCTGCACTGGACGCTTTTCAACATCCCACCCAGCGTCACCAGGCTGGAGGCCGGCATGGCGCCCGCCGGCAACCCGCCCGGCTCGTCCTACGGCCCGAACTACAAGGGCGCGAGCCAGCCCTACACCGGCCCGCGCACCCCGCCGGGACCCGGCGACGACTACCACTTCGAGGTCTTCGCGATCGATACGACCATCCCCGATGAGGGCAAGTCGAGCTACGAGGCGATCATCAAGACCATGGACGGCCACGTGCTGGCCAGCGGCGAGGTCGTAGGCCGCGGCATCGCCGACCCGAACGCCCCGCCACCCGCGCCGCGGCCCGCGACGCCGGCGCCTGCTGCGCCCGCGCCCAAATAGCGCTACAGGGTCCCTCCGGAGTCTGGGGGGACTGAACGAGTGAGCACACGCGAATTCTCCGAGCTGGAGAAGCGGGTCACGCTGTGGGGCGTGGCCATCGTCTTCCTGTTGTCGGCGCTGGACCAGACCATCGTCGCCACGGCCATGCCGCGGATCATCGCCGAGCTGAACGGCCTGGCGCTCTATTCGTGGGTGACCACGGCCTATCTGCTGGCCTCGACGGTGATGGTGCCGATCTGGGGCAAGCTCGGCGACCTCTTCGGCCGCAAGCCCGTGCTGCTGGCCGGGATCAGCCTCTTCCTTGCCGGCTCCTGGCTGTCGGGCCTGTCGGGCGAGTTCGGCGACCTGCCGCTGATCGGCAGCGGCATGGTGCAGTTGATCGTCTTTCGCGCCATCCAGGGCATCGGCGGCGGGGCGCTGTTCACCACGGCCTTCGCGATCATCGGCGACCTCTATCCGCCGCGCGAGCGGGGCAAGATCGGCGGCATGTTCGGGGCGGTCTTCGGCCTGGCCAGCACCATCGGTCCGCTGATCGGCGGCTACTTCACCGACCACGGCACGGTGACCCTGCTGGGCCATGTGGTCGCCGGCTGGCGCTGGGTGTTCTACGTGAACCTGCCGCTGTCGCTCCTGTCGCTCTTCATGATCATCGTGAAGATGCCCAAGATGTCCCATCACGCACGCGGCAAGATCGATTTCATCGGCGCGGCCCTGATCATCGCCACCGTCGTGCCGCTCCTGCTGGCCCTGACCTTCGGCGGCCACTCCTACCCGTGGGGCTCGCCGGTGGTGCTCGGCCTCTTCGCCGGCTCGGCGGTGGGCCTGCTGCTCTACATCTTCGCCGAGCGGTTCGCCTCGGATCCGATCCTGCCCCTGGAGCTCTTCAAGAACCCGGTGTTCTCAACGGCCAACCTGGCGGGCTTCCTGGTCTCCATGTCGTTCATGAGCACCGTGGCCTTCCTGCCGCTCTTCCAGCAGCTCGGCCAGGGCGTGGCCGCCACCACCAGCGGCCTGTCTCAGCTGCCGCTGATGGCGGGCCTGTTCGGCTCGTCGATCCTCTGCGGGCGGATGGTCAGCAAGTCGGGCAAGTACAAGGGCTTCATGATCGGCGGCGTCCTGGTGACCTTCCTCGGCATCTGGCTGCTCAGCCGCATGCACGCCGAGACCACCCGGCTCGACCTGACCTGGCGGATGCTGGTGCTGGGGATCGGCCTGGGGCCCGGCCAGAGCCTGTTCAGTCTTGCGGTGCAGAACGCCATGCCGATCGAGCGCCTGGGCGTGGTGACCTCGTCCAGCCAGTTCTTCCGCCAGATCGGCTCGACCATGGGGGTCGCGATCTTCGGCACCTTCCTCACGGCGCACCTGAATGCGGGCCTGGGGAAGATCATGCCGGGGGTGGATGTCGGCAAGCTGCACGCCATGGGCGCGGCGGCGGGCTCGGGCGCCGCGCCGGTGCTGCCGCAGTTCGTGAAGGACATCATCGCCGACGCGATCACCAGCGTCTTCGCGCTCGGCCTCTATGTGGTGGCCGCGGCCTTCCTGGTGGTGCTGTTCATTCCGCGCATTCCGCTGCGCGACCGCAGCCCGATGGGCGCGCAGGCCTCGAAGGAAGAGGACGGCGAGACCGTCATCCCGGCGGAGGCGCACCTCTAAGCGCCGCCGATCGGCGAACATCGGTCGCATTATCCGCGATCGACCCGGCAACTTGTCCAGATCGCCGCCTACCGGTTCAGGCCGGGCGCCACCAGTTTCCCCTCCCGTTCATCGAGAGGAGAAAATCGAATGAAAACTGTGACCGTGGCGCTCGCCGCCGCAATGAGCCTGACCGCCGGCATGGCCAGCGCCTTCCCGGATACCCGCACGCCGATGAACGAGGAGGTCGGGCGCGTCGTGCTGCGCTACCCCGAACTCGACCTGCGTCGTGAGGAAGGCGCGCGGATGCTGATCGGACGCATCAAGCTGGCGGCCCACGTCGCCTGCGGCGCCGAACCCAGCCCGCTCAGCCTGGCCGAATCCCGTCGCTTCCAGACCTGCGTGACCGAGGCCACCTCCCGGTCGATCGCACGGGTTGGCTCGCCCCTCGTCACGGCGGTCTATCGCCATGACGCCCAGCGCCAGCTTCTCGCCCAGCGTTAAGCTGCGGGAAGCTCGAGCCGGGAGCGGCGCGGTGGACCCCACCCGACGCGCCGCTCCCGTAGCCCGGGAGACACCAAGTCCAACCGCTCGCGACAACGGCAGCAATCACCCCTGCTGGTTGTCCAGATCGCCTCTTCAACCTTGCCAAGCGCCAGCGCACCTTCCGCGCCCACCCAAAAGGACCCGCGTTAGATGAACTTCGCTCACGCTTCCGCCCTGCCGGCCAGGGCCGTGCCCTACGTCGGCCCCTGCGGCGCGGCGGTCCTCGACGTCACGGTGGTGCTGCTCGACGACGGCCTGTCGTCCACCGCGATCATGCCGCTGGAGATCTTCCACTCCGCAGGCGTGCTCTGGAACGACCTGCAGGGCCATCCGGCGGAGCCGGCGTTCCGCGTGGTGACGGCCTCCATCGACGGCCGCGCCGTGCGCAACCCGCAAGGCCTGGCCATCCAGCCTGAGACCTCGATCGCCGAGATCGAGCGGACCGACATCATCATCATGCCGACCTCCGGCCTGGAGCTGGACGTCAAGCTGGTCGAGAACAGCGCGCTCCTGCCGTGGCTGCGCAATCATCACACCGCGGGCGCCTATGTGGCCGGCGTCTGCATGGGCTCGGCCTATCTCGCCGCGGCCGGCCTGCTCGACGGGCGCATGGCGACGACGCACTGGGCCGTGGCCGACGACCTGGCCCGCCGCTACCCGCGGGTGAACTGGCGCCCGGACCTGTTCGTCACCGAGGACCAGCGGCTGCTCTGCAGCGGCGGCGTCAACGCCTCGATCGACCTCAGCCTCTACCTGGTGGAAAAGCTCTGCGGCCACGAGGTCGCGGTGAAGTGCGCCCGCGCCCTGCTGCTGCCGCGCCCGCGCATCCACCAGTCCGGCTACGCCATGCTGCCGCTTTCGCCGCCGCACAGCGACGACCGCATCCGCTCCGTGGAGGCGTTCCTGCAGAAGAATTTCCACGACGACGTCTCGATCGCCGTGCTGGCCAAGAAGGCGGCGCTCGGCGCACGGACCCTGGCGCGGCGGTTCAAGGCCGCGACCGGCCGCCATCCGTCAGCCTATCTGCAGGCCGTGCGCATCGAGACCGCCAAGGCGATGCTGGAGCGCGACGGCGCGTCGATCCAGTCGGTGAGCGCCGCCGTCGGCTACGACGACGTGGCCTTCTTCCGCAGCCTCTTCAAGCGCAGCACCGGCATGACGCCGGCTGAGTACCGCGCCCAGTTCGCGCCCCTGACCGTGCGCAGCGAGGCCGCTTAGGCCTCGCTCAGGCCGCGTCGAGGCCGATGTCGAGGGCGCCCGCCGAGTGGGTGAGGGCGCCGACGCTGATCACGTCGACGCCGGCGCCGGCGATGGCGCGGACGGTCTCCAGGCTGACCCCGCCGGAGGCTTCCAGCACCGTTCGCCCGGCGACGCGGCGCACGGCCTCGGCCAGGTCCGTCAGGCTGAAGTTGTCGAGCATGATCACGTCGGGGCCGTACTTGAGGGCCTCCTCGAGCTGGTCCAGGCGGTCGATCTCGACCTCGACCTTCGTCAGGTGGCCGACGGCCGCGCGGGCGCGGCGCACGGCCTCGCCGACCGAACCGCAGGCGGCGATGTGGTTGTCCTTGATCAGGATCGCGTCATCCAGCCCGAAGCGGTGGTTGACCCCGCCGCCACAGCGGACCGCGTATTTCTCCAGCGAGCGCAGGCCGGGCGTGGTCTTGCGCGTGTCGACGATCATCGCGCCGGTGTTTTCCACCGCGTCGACATACGCCCGCGTCAGGGTGGCGACGCCGGAGAGCCGGCCCAGCAGGTTCAGCGCCGTGCGTTCCGCGGACAGCAGGGCGCGCGCGTTGGCGTCCACCCAGGCGAGCTTCTCCCCCGCGCCGAGCCGCGCCCCGTCCTCCGCCACCGCCTTGAAGTCGGCGGTGGGGTCGAGCTCGGCGATCGCCAGGCGTGCGCAGGCGAGGCCCGCGACCACGCCGGGCTTGCGCGCCACGAAGACCGCCCGCAGGCGGGCGTCCGCGGGCACACAGGCCTGCGAGGTGATGTCTCCCGCGCGGCCGAGGTCCTCGGCCAGGGCCGCCCGCACGATGGGCGCGATCAGCAGGTCCGGAAGGGGCTCGGTCATTCGGCGGCGTGTTTCCAGCTGGTGGCGAGGTCGGACCAGCGGACGAAGGTCCGGGCCGGCGTAGGATCGGGCGTGGCGGCGTCGAGGCGGAAGTGGCCGCCGCGGCTTTCGGTGCGGGCGAGCGCGCAGGCTGCGGTCAGGCGGGCCGCGACGAGGGCCGCGGCGCGTCCGTGCCGGGCCTCCAGGCGGTCGATCTCGTCGAGAAGGCGCAACAGGCCGTCGGCCGAGCGTACGACGCCGGCGTCGCGGCTCATGGCGCAGCGCAGGCTCCTCACCGCCGCCTCCGGCAGCTCCGGAGCGACCAGGCGCACCAGGCGGCCCGCGGGCGGCTCGCCCTCGGCGGCGGCCGCGCGCCCGGCGCGCGTCCCGAACACCGCGGCTTCGAGCAGGGAGTTGGAGGCCAGACGGTTGGCGCCGTGCACGCCCGTCGAGGCGCATTCGCCGGCGGCGTAGAGGCCGGGCAGGGACGTGCGGCCCTCGGCGTCCGTGGCGATCCCGCCCATGTGGTAGTGGCAGGCCGGCGCGACCGGGATCGGCTGCGTGCGCGGGTCGACGCCGCCGGCCATGCAGGCGGCGAACACCGCTGGGAATTCCTGCGGGAAGTGCGCGCCGACGGCGCTGCGGGCGTCGAGGAAGGCGCCGCGCCCGGCTTCGCGCTCGGCGTGGATGGCCCGGGCGACGACGTCGCGCGGCGCGAGCTCAGCGTCAGGATGGTAGCGCGCCATGAACCGCTCGCCGTCGGTGTTCACCAGCACCGCGCCTTCGCCGCGCAGGGCTTCGGTGGCCAGCGGCGCGGGATCGCGGCCGATGTCGATGGCCGTCGGGTGGAACTGCACGAACTCCGGGTCGGCGATGAGCGCGCCGGCCAGCGCCGCCAGCCCCAGGCCTTCGCCCTTGAGCTCGGCCGGCGTGGTGGTCACGGCGTAGAGGCCGCCGATGCCGCCGGTCGCCAGGATCGTCGCCCGCGCCGTGACCTCGATCAGCGCGCCCTCGTGCTCGGCCACCACGCCCCGCACACGGCCGGCCGCGTCCTGCAGCAGGCCGCGCAGGCGATGGCCGGTCCTGACCTCGATGGCGCGTGTGGCCAGCACGGCGACGGCGACCGCGTCCATGATCGCAGCACCCGCCTGGTCGCCCTTGACCCGCGCGACGCGGGGCCGCGAGTGGGCGGCCTCCAGGCTCTGCGAAAAGCCGCCGTCCGCGGCGCGGTCGAACGGCGCGCCCAGGGCCGCCAGCGCCCGCACAGCGTCGGGACCTTCCTCGGTGAGGATGCGGGCCATGTCCGGATCCACCAGGCCCGCGCCGGCGGCCATCGTGTCGCGCGCGTGGTCCACGGCGCTGTCGCCGTCGGAGAGCGCCGCGGCCATGCCGCCCTGCGCCCAGGCCGACGAGCAGCCGTGGTTGAGGGCCGCGTCGGTCAGCACCAGCACCTTGGCGTGCGGCGCGGCCGCCAGGGCGGCGCTGAGGCCAGCCAGGCCCGCGCCGACGATCAGCACCCCGTCATGGGCGATCCGGCGCATCAGATGAGCTCCACGTCCACGTGGTGGCGCGCCTTGACCAGGTCGTAGCGCGCGGCCTTCGCCGGCGGCGGCAGGTCGACCATCCGCTGCACCGCCAGGCGCGCGCGCTCGGCGATGTCGGCGTCGACGGTCACCTCGTGGCGGCCGTGCAGCAGCGCCTCGTAGATGTTCTCCAGGCTGATCCGCTGCATGTGCGGGCAGAGCACGCAGGGCCGCACGAACTCGGTGTCGACCGCGTCGGCGGCGACGTTGTCGGCCATCGAGCATTCGGTGATCAGCACCACGCGCTTGGGCTTGCGGGTCAGGACATAGTCGTTCATCGCCGCCGTGGAGCCCGCGAAGTCCGCCACCTCCAGCACCTCGGCGGGGCATTCCGGATGCGCCAGCACCTCGGCGCCCGGATAGGCCTCCTTGATCTCCAGGATGTCGGCGGCCGTGAAGCGCTCGTGCACCTCGCAACGGCCCTTCCAGGCGATGATCTTGATGTCGGTCTGACGCGCCACGTTGCGGGCCAGGAACTCGTCCGGGATCAGGATCACCCGGTCGACGCCCCAAAGGCGCGCGGCTTCCTCGACCACCTGCACGGCGTTGGCGCTGGTGCAGCAGATGTCCGTCTCGGCCTTCACCTCGGCGGTGGTGTTGACGTAGGTGACGACCGGCAGGCCGGGGTAGCGCTGCTTGATCAGTCGCACGTCGGCCCCAGTGATCGAGGCGGCGAGCGAGCAGCCGGCGCGCAGGTCCGGGATCAGCACGGTCTTTTCCGGCGACAGGATCTTCGACGTCTCGGCCATGAAGTGGACGCCGGCCTGGACGATCACGCGCGCCTTCGAGCGGGCCGCCTCCTTGGCCAGGCCCAGGCTGTCGCCGACGTAGTCGCCGACCCCGTGGAAGATCTCCGGCGTCATGTAGTTGTGCGCCAGGATCACCGCGTCCTTCTCGGCCTTCAGCCGATTGATCGCCGCGATCAGCGGCGCGCGGGCGCGCCACTCCATCGGCGTGACGGTGCGGCGCACCTTCTCCCAGACCGGCGCGGTCTGCGCCTCGACCTCGGGGGTGAACGCGAACTGGAACCCATCGGCGGCCATTTGAAGCTCCTTATGCTCAAAATGAGCATTTCTTCGGCCTAAAAAGACGCCAGGCGAGGGTGGGTCGCTGGCGGGTCATGCGCCCTTCTTTTGCTCACTTCGAGCAAAAGCGGTCAGACAGATATAGCGCGAAGTCCGGCGAGCGCAAGTCACGAAGTCACACGGCTTCCGGCGCACGCCCCATCACCGCGTCGATCACCGCGGCCAGCGCCTCGGAGGGATAGGGCTTGGCGAGCAGGGGCCAGGGCGCCTCGGCCGCCGCGCCCAGCGCCTCGCCGGTGTAGCCGGAGGTCAGGATCACCGGCAGGCCGGGCCGCAGCGCGACGGCTGCGTGGGCGAGTTCGACGCCGTTCATGCCGCCGGGCATGATCAGGTCGGTGATCATCAGGTCGATGGGGCCCTTGCGCTTGAGGATCTTCAGCGCCGGTTCGGCGGCTTCCGCGCGCAGCACCTCGTGGCCGAGGTCGCTCAGCATCGCCTCCACCATCTCGCCCACGCTGGCGTCGTCCTCCACCAGCAGCACGCGGCGCGCGGGCCCCTGTTTCGAGGCCGTCGCTTCGAGCGGGGCGGGGCCGCGCGCGGCGGCGGCCGCGGCGAGCGGCAGGTAGATCCGCACGGTCGAGCCCTTGCCGAGCGCGGTTTCCACGATCGCCGCGCCGCCGCTCTGACGGGCGAAGCCATAGACCTGGCTAAGGCCAAGTCCGGTGCCGCGCCCGGGCTCCTTGGTGGTGAAGAAGGGCTCGAACACCCGGCTGGCCGTCTCCGCGTCCATGCCCTCGCCGGTGTCATGCACCGAGACGCAGAGGTAGTCGCCCGCGGGCGCGCCCTCGGCCTCGGAGGCCGCCAGCACGCAGCGGCGGGTCTCCACGCGGATGCCGCCGCCCGCGGGCGTCGCGTCGCGCGCGTTGACCACCAGGTTCATCACCGCCGCCTCGAACTGGCTGGGGTCGATGTTGCTCACCGCGCCTGGCGCGCCGGGCGCCACCGTCAGGGTCACCGCCTCTCCGACCGCGCGGCGCAGCAGCGGTTCGCTGTCGGCCAGCACCTCGTCGACGCAGAGCATCTCGGGCTTCAGGGCCTGGCGGCGCGAGAAGGCGAGGAGCTGCTGCGTCAGGCGCTCGCCGCGCCGCGCGGCGCCCTGCGCGGCCTCGATCATCCGCTCGCGCCGCGCCTCGTCCTTGGGATGGCGCTGGATCAGGTCGAGCGCGCCGATGATCACGGTCAGCAGGTTGTTGAAGTCGTGGGCGACGCCGCCGGTGAGTTGGCCCACGGCCTCCATCTTCTGCGCGCGGCGCAGCGCCGCCTCGGCTTCGTCGCGTTCGGCGAGCGCGGCCTGCACGCGCTCGGCGAGCAGGTCGTTGATCCGCTTGAGGTCGGCTTCCGCGCGCTTGGCGTCGGTGATGTCGTAGCCGACCCCGATGTAGCCGGCGAGCTCACCGTTCGGCAGGTAGCGCCGCAGTGAAACCGAACGGATCCAGGGATAGTCGCCGTTGCTGCGCCGGTAGCGCGCCTCCCAGACGAAATCGCCGCCGGTCTGGAGGCTGCGCTGCTCGTCGGCGGCGATGCGATCCAGGTCGTCGGGATGGATCAGCCCGCGCCAGTCGAAGCCTAGGGCGGTTTCGTAGTCCAGATCGAGAAATTCCAGGTAGGCGCGGTTCACGAACTCCCGCGTGCCTTCCAGGTTGGAAATCCACATCAGCACCGGCGCGCTGTCGGCGAGGTTGCGGAACCGGGCCTCCGTGGCGGCGAGGTCGGCCTTCACCTCGGCCTCTGTGGCCTTCGCCTCGTCGAGCCTGAGCAGGGCCTCGCGCAGGGCGGCGGCGACCAGCACCGTGGCCGCCGCGGACAGGCCGAACTGGAAGACCACGGCCTCCAGGGAAAACGTCGATGGGATCGCCGTGTTGCCGAACAGGCCGATCAGCAGGGTGACGACCAGCGAGCCCCAGCCCCAGCGCGGCCCGGCGTAGAGCGTCGCGATGATGAAGGCCGGGAAATAGGTGGCCGACAGGCCGGCGGCGTTGTCGAACCCCAGCAGGAGGCCGCGGATCAGGATCGCGCCGGCGAAGACCGAAAGCGTGATCAGCGCCGCCAGCCACAGCGGCGGAGAGCGTCTGGGAATGAACCTGAGCGGCCATTCGGAAGGCGTCATTCGAAGGCGTCTCCGGCATGAAGTCTGCAGGCCCGGCCGTGCCGGCGCCAGAATGGGAGTGCTGGCGCCCCGGCGCAACGGAGGATATGAGCCGTGTCCGCCGAGGCAACGACAACGCTCGTCGGTGAACATGGCTCCGCTTGTTCATTATTTGGCCGGTTTGCGGTCCAACCTACGCCTCGCGCCGACGTTAGGCCGCCGGGGCGTCGAGAACAGGAAGACGAAGAGATCCGCACGCTGATCGACAGATTGCGCCGCGCCGGCCTGGCGACGGCCATGGTGCTTGCGGCGCTCGCCGCCTGCGCGCCGGCGGGGAAGCACGCCTCGACGTCTGACGTCCGCAGCCTCGCCACGCGCGACCTTTCCGACCGCGCCCTGTTCGACGCGACGGCCCGCTTCGACCCGGCGATCCGCGACCTCGCGCGTCGCCATGACCCGGGCCTGCGCCGCGCCGACCTCTGGGGCCGTCCGACCGGCTGGGCCAGCCTCGACATGCACCAGGCGCCCGATCTCGGGTTCTCGACCCAGGAAGGCGAGGGCGCGGTCGCCGTGAACAACCTGCGGCCCTTCGCCCGCCTGCCGATCCGCCCCATGCGGCCGTTCGTCCTCAGGGCCGACGCCGACGATAGCGCGCGCGCCCTGCAGTGCATGACCCAGGCGATCTATTTCGAGGCCGCCCGCGAGCCCTTGAAGGGCCAGCAGGCGATCGCCCAGGTGGTGTTGAACCGGGTGCGCCACCCCGCCTATCCGAAGTCGATCTGCGGCGTGGTCTACCAGGGCTCGGCCCGGCCGACCGGTTGCCAGTTCACCTTCACCTGCGACGGAGCCCTGCGCTGGACGCCGCAGGCCGGCCTGTGGCGCCAGGCCCAGGACGTGGCCAAGCGCGCGCTCGCCGGCTTCGTCGACAAGGAGGTGGGTTCCGCCACCCACTACCACGCGGCCTATGTGGCGCCGTACTGGGCGCCGACCCTGGTCAAGATGACCCAGGTGGGTCAGCACATCTTCTATCGCTGGACGGGCCCGTGGGGCGAGCCGCCGGCGTTCAGCGGACATTATGCCGGACGCGAGGCCGACCTCTCGCCCGAGCTGCTGGCCAGCCTCGACGCCCGCACCCAGGGCGATTTGAAGCCCGCGGCGCATCAGATCACCCTGGCGGTCGCCGGCGAGTCCCGCACCTACAACGTCATCGATCCCACGACCCACCTCGGCGACCGCAGCCGGGTGCTGGGCGCGCTCTATGCGCCGCGCCGCCAGCCGACACCGGACGAGGTCAAGCGGATCAACGAGAGCCTGGCGGCCATGGAGCGCAACCTGGACGCAGGCGCGCCGGCTCAGGGCCAGGCCCAGGTCAGGCCCGCGCCCGGCCCGAAGGCCGAGGCCGCATCGAATGGGCCACAGCCCGGTCTATAGGGGTTCGGCCTATAGAGGTTCGGACGGCCCGCCCGTGAAGGCGTCGGGATAGCCGACGCTCATGGCCGCCGCGAAGGCTCCGTCCTCGAGCGCCAGCGCCTGGAAGGCGGCCAGGCCGCGATAGGGCGCGCCGACCTGCCGCGCCGCGTCCGCCGAGAAGCCGAAGCGGCCGTAGTAGGCGGGATCGCCCAGCACCAGCACGCCGTGGCAGCCGAACTCGCGGCCGGTATCCAGGCTGGCCCGGACAAGCGCCGAGCCCAGGCCGGACTTCTGCCGATCCGGGTGGACGGCGAGCGGCGCAAGCGCGGCGTAGAGTTCCGCCCGGTCGGCCCACAGGCGGCTGTAGAGGATGTGGCCCGCGACCGCGCCGTCTTCTTCGGCGACCAGCTCGAACATCACATCCTCGTCCGCGCGCAGCCGGTTCACCAGCTCGGCCTCGTCGGTGCGTCCGAAGGCCGCCGCGATCACAGCGTCGATGGCGGGACGGTCGGCGGGGCGGGCGAGGCGGATCATCGCGGCCCTACCAGACGCCGATCTTCTCGGCCTCGTGGTGGCTGATTGGATGGTGCGCCTTGCGGTGGTCTTCCTCGGCCAGGAAGCGCACCGCTTCGAGCGCGGCCATGCAGCCCATGCCCGCCGCCGTCACGGCCTGGCGATAGATGTCGTCTGTGACGTCGCCGGCCGCATAGACCCCCTCGATCGCCGTCGAGGCGGTGCCCGCCTTCACCTGCAGGTAGCCCGAGGCGTCCATCTCAAGCTGGCCCCGGAACAGTTCCGAAGCCGGGGCGTGGCCGATGGCGATGAACACCCCGTCGCAGGGGACGACCCGCGTCTCGCCGGTCTGAACGTCCTTCAGCCGCACGCCCGTGACGCTCGCCGGATCGGTCGAGCCCAGGACCTCGTCGATGGCGCTGTTCCAGATCACCTCGATCTTCGGATGATGGAACAGCCGCTCCTGCAGGATCTTCTCGGCGCGGAATTCGTCGCGCCGATGCACCACGGTCACCTTCGCGGCGAAGTTGGTGAGGAACAGCGCCTCCTCCACCGCGGTGTTGCCGCCGCCCACCACCACGACCTCCTTGCCGCGATAGAAGAAGCCGTCGCAGGTCGCGCAGGCCGAGACGCCGAAGCCCTGGAACTTCTGCTCGGAGTCCAGGCCCAGCCACTTCGCCTGGGCGCCGGTGGCGATGATCAGGGTCTCGGCCAGCCAGACCTGTCCGGAATCCGTCGTCAGCCGAAAGGGCCGTTGGGACAGGTCCGCGCTGAGCACGATGTCGTTGACGATCTCGGTCCCGACATGCTCGGCCTGGGCCTGCATCTGCTCCATCAGCCAGGGGCCCTGGATGACGTCGGCGAAGCCGGGATAGTTCTCCACGTCGGTGGTGATGGTGAGCTGGCCGCCGGGCTGGATCCCCTGGATCAGCACGGGGTTCAAGAGCGCGCGCGCGGCGTAGACGGCGGCGGTGTAACCTGCCGGGCCGGATCCGACGATCAGGCAACGGACAGAGCGGGGTTGGGGGCGGGTTTCGGAACGATCCTCAGACATCCCTCTTATGTAGGCGAGATTCTGGAGCGGCGCATGCAAGACGAACTGAAGACCGCCGGCGTGGTCGCCCTGGTGGGCGCGGCGGTAGGGGCGGGCGTGGCCATCGGCCTCGGCCTGCGCTTTTTCACCGCAGTCGCGATGGTGGGCCTGGGCACGGGTGTCGCGCTCGGCGTGGTGGCCGGAACCAAGCCTAAGCACCAGGACGCCCTACCGCCGCCCTCACTGCTTTAGTTAACGCCCGTTTCAGCGGCCGGTCCTAGACTGGTCGCCGATGAGCGCTTCGCCCGAAATCGAGATCGCCGGCCGCAAGATCGGGGCGGACCATCCGCCCTACGTGATCTGCGAGCTGTCGGGCAACCACAACGGCAGCCTGGAGCGCGCGCTCGCCATGATCGACGCCGCGGCCGCCACCGGCTGCGACGCGATCAAGATCCAGACCTACACCGCCGACACCATCACCCTCGACGTCGACCGGCCCGAGTTCCGGATCATCGGCGGCCTCTGGGACGGGCGCAGCCTGCACGAACTCTACAGCGAGGCGCAGACGCCCTACGATTGGCACGGGGCCCTCTTCGCCCGCGCCGCCGAGCGCGGCGTGACCCTGTTCTCCAGCCCCTTCGACGAGACCGCCGTCGACCTGCTCAGCGGTCTGGACGCGCCGGCCTACAAGATCGCCTCCTTCGAGGCCATCGACCTGCCGCTGATCCGCTACGCCGCCGCGCGCGGCAAGCCGCTGATCATCTCCACCGGGATGGCGAACCTGGCCGAGATCGAGGCCGCGCGCGCCGCCGCCCTGGAGGCCGGGGCGGCGGGCGTCGTCCTGCTGCACTGCGTCTCCAGCTATCCGGCCGACCTCGCCGACGCCAATGTCCGCACGGTCGCCGACATGGCGGGGCGCTTCGCCTCGCCTATCGGCCTCTCCGACCACACCCACGGGGCGGCGGCCTCGATCGCGGCCATCGCCATGGGCGCCAGCGTCATCGAAAAGCACTTCACCCTGGCCCGAGCCGACGGCGGGCCGGACGCGGCGTTCAGCCTGGAGCCGGCGGAGTTCACCGGCCTGGTGCGCGACTGCAAGGACGCCTGGACCGCGCTCGGCCGCGCTCACTACGACGTCCTGGGCGCAGAGCGTGGCTCCCTGCAGTTCCGCCGCTCGCTCTACGTCACCGCCGACGTCAGGGCAGGCGAGCCGCTCACCCGCGCCAACATCCGCTCGGTCCGCCCGGGCAACGGCCTGTCGCCCGCGCACTTGGACGAGGTGCTGGGCCGCCCGGCATCGCGAAACCTGAAGCGCGGCGAGCCGCTCGCGTGGGACATGCTTGGAAAGATCCCAGAGTAACCGTGGGTTAAGCCAAATCGCGGCCTGCTTTCGCTACGCCCGGAGATCCGTCGATGACCGCCATGCCGAAGCCGCGCGACCTCGAACCTGCGCCTGCTCAGGCTGCGCTCGGGGAGACCGTGATCTCGGACTTCATCCGCGACGGGGCGCACCTGTTCGCCGATCCGCTGGACCAGGCCGCCTGCGCTGACCTCCTGGCCCGCATCCGCGCCACCCGCGACTTCGGCTCAAACCTGTTCCTCTCCGAGGCCGAATTCGACGCCGACCCGCAGTACACCGGCGTCAATCCGAAGCCCGGCCGCAACCTGCTGGAGCGGTTCGAGGACCGGCTGGGCTTCGTCGAAAAGGCGCCGCAGCTCGTCGACGCCATCACCACGCTCCTCGGACCCGACTACGAGATCCTCAACAAGAAGGTGGTCTGCGGCGTGCCCGCCGCGGCCGTGCCCGACTGGCTGAAAGCGCGCATCCTCGGCAATCCGGTGAACAACCTCGGCGCCTATGTCCGTCCGCAGCACCGCGACGTGACCTATTTCTACGGGATCGACTTCCACCAGGACCTGATCGACTACAAGGCCCGCGAGGCGGACTTCCTGACCCTCTACGTCTACCTGCATCCGGTGACACGATCCGACGCGCCGCTCTACCTGCTGGAAGGCAGCCATCTGCTGGGCGGATCGGTCTTCCCGCACACGCTCACCCGCATCGGCGACACCGAGTGGCTCTACCGCAACGCCCAGCACGGCGAGGTCGTCGCGCGCCAGCGGATCCTGACCGGCGACACCGGCTTTGCCGCCATCTGGCATGCCTGCACCCTGCACGGCACCCAGCCGGACGCCGCGGACCACGAGCGCATCTCGCTGCGCTACCTGGTCGCGCGCCGCCACGAGGGCCGGATCGGCCTGGACGAGGTCAACGCGAAGCTCAAGGGACCCCTGAGCCTCACCGACACCCGCGCCGACCTGGGCGCCGACGGCTCGGCGGTCATCCGCCGCAACACGGTCAACCAAGCTTGATCGGCCGCTAGGCGGCCCGCTCGGCGATCAGCTTCAGGAACGCCTCGGCGACGCGCGGTCCGCCCTGACCGTCGCAAAGCTCGGCGCTGTGGGTGGCGAGCCCGCGCCGCAGCGCCGCGTCGGTCATCAGCCGCATCAGGGCGCGGTCGAAGGTGGTCTCGAAATCCGCCGCGTCAACATCCGCCACCAGGGCCGCCTCACGCTCGGCCAGCGCCTGGGCCGAGGCCCGCTGGTTCTCCGCCAGCACCAGCATCAGGGTGGGCAGGCCAAGGGTGCAGCGCTCCCAGGTCGAAGACCCCGCGCCGCCGACCGCGATGTCGGCCTCGGCGGTCAGGCGGGCCATATGCGGGCTGTCCACATGCAGCGCGATGCGGGTGTCGCGCCGGGCGATCTTGCTGAGCGCCGGCAGGCTGGGGGCCTCGGCGCCCAGGACGACGTCCAGCCCGGCCTCGCCGATGCGCGGCCGAAGCCGGTCAACCACCCGCGCGGTGACCCCGTCCACGTCGGTCAGGCCGAGCGAGACCAGCACCCGGCCCACCGGCTCGCCGCGCCAGGCGAGCGCCGTGTCCCGTAGCGCCGCGAACTCCGGCCGCACCGGCGCGAACTCCGGCCCCAGCAGCAGGCGCGCGCCCTCGTCGATCAGGCCCTCGTAGTCCTCGGCGCGGCGGGCCGGGCCGGAGTCGAGCACCATGTCGACGCCCAGCGGACGGTCCGCCAGGTCGTCGATCGCCATGGCCGGCGCGCCCTGGGCCATGGTCCGGTGGTCGCCGGCGGAGAGGCCGTAGTGGTCGAAGACGATGGCGTCGTACTGCTCGCCCGCCACCGCCTCGGCGAGGTCGCGCGGTGCGCTGGAGGCGGCCGCGGCGTGCGGGGTTTCCGGCGCGAAGGCCGCCAGGATCGCGGCCACTGCGGGGGATGCGATGAAGCGGCAGCTCGCCCCTTGCGCGTCCAGCACCGCGGCCAGGGTCAGCGAGCGCATGACGTGCCCGCCGCCCACGGCCGGGCCGCCGTCGACAACGAACAGGATGCTGGGGCTGCTCATGGCGCCGTGGGCCCTCCGGAGACTCAAATCCTGACCACCCTAGTGTCCCGATCCCGAAGTTCGCCAGAGCTTGTGGCGGGCCGGGACGAACTTCGGGATCGACGAGGACACTAGCAAGCCCTTGTTTCCTAGTGTGCTTCTCGGTTTTGAAGTTCGCTGCAGCGCACGACCCTAATGAGGCGAACTTCAAAACCGGCACACTAGGCGCAAATGCAAAGGGCCGCCCCCGAAGGAGCGGCCCTGCACGTCGATATTGTGGCGAGCCCTAGATGATGCTGCTGCCGGAGATGTCGGCCAGCGCGCGGCCCGTCAGGATGACCGCGTCGTCAGCGACGTGGTCAGCGTTGTTGTCGACAAAGACGATGACGTCGCTGCCGACCTGAACGACCGCCACGTGCTCGGCGCCGTTGGCCACCAGCAAGGCGTTGGCCTTGGTCTGAGCGTCGGCGAAGCTGGTCCCAGTCGAGTCCGTGTGGAAGGTGCTCGCCGGGGTGATGTCCAGGTGATCGCCCGCGGCCCAGTCGGTGATCGTCGCCACGCCCGTCGCTCCGCCCGCAACCGGCGAGGAGCCAGGCGCGAAGACGAAGTTGTCCGCGCCGCCGCCGCCCGTGAGCAGGTCGTGGCCGCCGCCGCCCTTGATCGTGTCGTCGCCGGAGCCGCCGGTGATGGTGTCGCCCTGGGCTGTGCCGGTGATGCTGTCGTTGCCGGCGCCGCCGTCGATGACCGAGGCCGAGCCGCCCGTGCCGGTGATGGTGTCGTCGCCGTCGCCGCCCTGGACGCCGCCGGCGCCCGTGAAGGTGACGGTGTCGTTGCCGGAGCCCGCGTCGATGATGTCGGTGCCGGTCCCGGAGATGATCGTGTCGTTGCCGGCCCCGGAATTGATGCTGTCGCTGCCGGCGCCCGTGGTGATGGCGTCGTTGCCGCTGCCGGTCACGACCACGTCCGCGCCCGTGCCGGTATCGGAAAGCACGTTGTCTCCGTCGCCGAGGTTGATGTGGTCGCCCGTCGAGCCGGTGATGGTGACGGTGTCGACGCCGGAGCCGCCGGTGATGGTGTTGGAACCACCGGTGTCGGTCAGGTGGTTCGCGCCCTCGCCGAGGGTGATGGTGTCCGAGCCCGCGCCGGATGAGATGCTGTCGTTGCCGGCGCCGCCGTCGATCGTGCTCTTCCCCGTGGCGCCGCTGATGGTGTCGTCGCCGTCGCCGCCGGAGATCATGCCCGAACCGGTGAGCGCGATGGTGTCGTTGCCCGCGCCGGCGTCGATGGTGTCGACGCCCCCGCCGGCGCTGATGTTGTCGTTGCCGGCGCCCGACAGGATGCTGTCGGCCCCGCCGGCGGCGGTGATGGTGTCGTCGCCGCTGCCGGAGATGATGATGTTGTCGCCCGCGCCGGCCGCCACGTGGTTGGCGCCGTCGCCGACCGTGATCACGTCATTGCCGGAACCGGTGGTGACCGAATCGTCGCCGAGGCCCGTCGTGATGTTGTCGTTGCCGTTGCCGGTCGTGATGGTGTTGGTCCCATCGCCGCCCGAGATCGTGTCGTTGCCGCCCGCGGTGGTGATGGTGTCGTTGCCCGCGCCCACGGTGATCAGGTCCGTGCCCGTGCCGGTCTTGACGATGCGGTTGTCGCCCGCGCCGCCGTCGATCGTGTCGGCGCCGTTGGCGGCTGTGATGGTGTCGTTGCCGGCTCCGCCGTTGATGGAGTCGTTGCCGCCGGTCCCGCCGTTCAGGTTGTCGTCGCCGTCCTCGCCCAGGATCACGTCGCTGCCGCTGCCGCCCAGCACCGTGTCGTTGCCGAGGTTGCCGTCCAGCACGTCGTTGCCGCCGCCGCCGGAGAGGCTGTCGTCATCCTTGCCGCCCAGGATGGTGTCGGCGTTGGAGCTGCCGGTGATGGTGTCGTTGCCGAGGTTGCCTTGGGCGAAGTTCGTGCTGCCCGCACCGCCGCCGCCGGTCAGGTCGAGGGAGTCGTTGCCCTGGCCGCCGTACATGGTGTTGAAGCCGGCCCCGCCGGTGAGGACGTCATTGCCCTGGTTGCCCTGCAGCAGGTCGTTGCCGGCCGCGCCGTCCATGGTGTCGTCACCGTCGCCGCCGAACAGGCCGTCGGCGCCGGCCGTGCCGGTCACGTTGTCGGCCGTGGCGAGACCGATGAAGAGCTTCGAGCTGTCGGGGAAGAGGGTCAGCGACTGTCCGCGAAGCCCCGAGGTGCTATCGGCGAAGTTCAGGGTGTTGCCGCCGAAGGAAAGCGTGATGCTTGGCGGCGTGTTTACTGTCAGCGGATTGAAGATCACGGTCGCCTGACTGGCGGTGCCGGAGCTGAAGACGATAGCGTCAGTCGACTGGTAGGTGTTGGCTTGCGCCTGCGTCATCTGATCGAAAAAAAAGTTCGCCACGTCTGAGCCCCCGACTCACAAGATTTGCGCCAAGATGGCGGCATGGTGTTGCGAAAGTCTTGCTAAATAGCTTCGCTGTTTACCAAGACGCAAGCTCGCGTCACAGGCGAGTGGCGACGTCCCGCGCATCGAAGCGGCGCAGCAGTTCCGCGGCCGCCCGCTGCGTCTCGTTCAGCGGCGGATAGGCCCACGATTGCAGGGCGCCGACGAAGGGCCGCACGATCTCGCGGCGCCTGAGGTCCTCGTGGAAACGCCCGAACTTCCGACCGCCGCCGGCCATCTCCAGGACGTGGATCGGCTTGCCGGTGGTGGCCGCGTCGGTGGCGAGGTTGGTGGAGTCCTCGGTGACCAGGATGACGTCGGCGGCCGCCAGGAAGGCGAAGTAGGGGTTGTCGCCCTGGTCGTCCCAGATCCAGCCTGGAATGCCGGCGAGGCGCTCGGCCAGGATCCGGCGGGCCGGCTCGGGCGTGCGGCGGGTGAAGCTCAGCAGCAGCGAGCCGCCGCTGGCCTCGATGGCCTGGGCGACCTCCGTGGCCATGGCGCGCGCGCGGGCCGGCGGCAGGTCGTGCGACTTCGACTTGCCGCCGACGATCATCGCGACGCGCGGACGGGGCAGGGCCTCGATCCGCGGGGCGAACCGCGCCAGGTCGCGCGCGAAGGCCTGCGGGTCCATGCGGTTCGGCGCGCCGACGATCGGGAAGACGTTCGCCCCGGTCAGCTCGTCGTGGACCGGCGGAACCACCAGGTCGAAGGCGTCGAGGCCGCCGCGCGGGTCCTGGGTCTGGACGACGAAGGTGCGGCCGCGCGACCAGCGCCGCACGCGCCGCGAGAACGGCAGGCTGGCCCGGCCGGCGCCGATCCAGATGTCCGGCCAGGGCGGCGCGATCGGGGTCTCCGCGCGCAGGCTGAGCCGCGGGAGCGGGATCAGGCTGAGCAGGCTTCGGCCCAACCAGCCCCAGCGCCAGGCCACGCGCTTGACGACAATGCTCGCCGGCCGTTGGCGCGCGACGGCCTCGGCCAGGCCCAGGACCTGGGCCTCGATGCCGATGCGGCCGTCCGAGACGGCCCAGATGGTCAGTGGGGTTGCGGAGGCCAGGGCCGTCGCGGAGTGGGTCAGACCCACTCCACCTTGGTGATCTCGTAGGCCTTCACGCCGCCGGGGGTGTTCACCTCGACGGTGTCGCCGCTCTCCTTGCCGATCATGGCGCGCGCGATGGGCGACGTGATCGACACGCGCCCCTGCTTCACGTCGGCCTCGTGCTCGCCGACGATCTGGTAGCGGGCCTTCTCCTCGGTGTCCTCGTCGACGACCGAGACCGTGGCGCCGAACTTCACCTGCTTGCCGGAAAGCTTGGAGACGTCGATGACCTGGGCGCGGGCCATCTTGTCCTCGATCTCGGCGATCTGGCCTTCGATCCAGCCCTGGCGATCCTTGGCGGCGTGGTACTCGGCGTTCTCCGAGAGGTCGCCGTGCGCGCGCGCTTCGCCGATCGCGGCGATCACGGCAGGCCGCTCCACGGTCTTCAAACGCTTCAGCTCTTCGTCGAGGGCGTGATAGCCCTCGGCGGTCATCGGGACTTTTTCCATGGGAGGTCGGTGACTCGGGTTCGCCCTAGTTGGAAGTTCGCAGTTTCCGGCCGCGGGCGCAGGCGTCCGGGGGGAAAGAGGATAGAATTGTGCGCCGCAAAACGCAAGGTGACGAAACCAGCGCTACGCGAACGCCCCCACATGTAGGGACGCCGCCCGCCGGTTCGAATAGCCGGAGGGACATTTGCACATAGGATCGAGGCTTTGCGACTTCATCGTGACCGCGCCGATCAGCTCGCCGCCGGCGGCCGCGTCTGGCGCGGGTCGTAGAAGAAGCGCTCTTCGGCGATGCGGTCGCCGTCCCACCGCTGCAGGGCGACCTCCTCCATCACCATCGGCGGGCCTTCCGCCGGCGTGAAGGTGAACTTCCAGCGGATCATCACCTTGTCGCCGTCCACCAGCAGGTCGGTGACCGGGTCGGTCTTCATGGTCGCGAAGCGGGCCATCGTCGCCTTCTCGTCGGCGATCAGCCGCTCCAGGCCCAGTCGCGGCTCCTGCTGGTTGTCCCGCATCGAGGCGTGCGGGTGATAGAACTGCTCCAGCGCTTCGACGTATTTCGCCTGCTCGACGAGCGCGACGAAGGCCTGGACGCGGTCTCGGGTCGGCATCGGCATCTCTCCTTCGCGCCGGAACTGGCGCAGTCGGCGCCCCCGTCCTAGGTAAGCTCCCGCTGCAGGAGACCAAGCCCATGGCCGCGCCGCGCGGGATCACCCTCTACCATTCACCGGCCAGCCGCGCCTTCACCGCCTATTGGATGCTGGAGGAGTTGGGCGTCCCGTTCGAGGTCCGCACCGTCGACATCCGCAAGGGCGAGCAGAAGGCGGCCGACTATCTGAAGCTCAATCCGGCCGGCAAGGTCCCGACGCTGACGGATGGCCCGGTCGTGGTGAGCGAGAACCCGGCCATCGCGATCTATCTGGCCGACCGCTACGGCTACGGCTCCCTGGCGCCGAAGATCAACGAAGCGGATCGCGGCGCCTACCTGAAGTGGATGGTCTATTCGAGCGCGGTGGTGGATCCGGTCGCCAGCCTGCACGAGCAGAAGATCGACCTGCCCGGGTTCAACTTCAGCTTCGGGGCCTTCGAGGACATGGTCCAGGTGCTGGCCGGCGTGCTGAAGGGCCAGAAATACCTGCTGGGCGGCCGCTTCACCGCGGCCGACGTGGTGCTGGGGGGCACGCTCTCGCGGCTGCTCTACCAGAAGGTCCTGCCGCAGGAGCCCGTGCTGCTGGACTACAACGCCCGCCTGACCGCCCGCCCGGCCTTCCACCGCGCCGCTGACGCGACCTGGCCGTCGCATCTGTTTCCGACCCCGGCCTAGGGTGAAAACTCAACCAAGCTATTGAGTTATAAAATTATCCGTCATGGCCCGGCTCGTCCTAGCGCCCCTTCGCGGCCGGCAGCTTCGGCCCGTCGAGCGGCGAGGGAACCTGCGCGGTGTTGAGCGTCATCGACACCAGGTCGTAGTAGCCGCAGAGCGCCACCAGATCGACGACGCCCTGGTCGCCAAGAACCTTGTGGGCAGCCGCATAGGTGGGATCGCCGACCCGATGGGTGCGGCGAAGCTCGGTGACGAAGTCGTAGACCGCGGTCTCGTCGGCGGCCATGCCGGCGGGCCGCTTGCCTGCCGCAACATCGGCGGCCACGGCGGGCGCGAGCCCGGCCTTCATCGCCAGCGGATAGTGCGCCGACCACTCGTAGTCGGCGTCCCAGGCTCGCGCCGTGATGAGGATCGCGAACTCGTTCAGCCGCGGCGGCACGCTGGAATGGAAGCGCAGGTGCTCGCCCACCTGTTGCAGCTTGTCGGCGAGCTCGGGGCTGCGCAGCCAGGCGTTGAACGGCCCACCGAGGCTCTTTCGCGGCCCGGCCATGATCGCATCGGCGACCTGACGCTGGGCTGGCGTCATCTGCTCGGGTGTCAGCGTCGGGAACCGCTCCGCGGCGCCGGCGGAAGATCCTGCGGCTATGCCGAGGCTCATGGCTGCGGCGGCGATCGGGCCGGATGGACGGCGCATGGCTGTTCCCTCGTTAGTGGCTCTCGCTGACGATCGCGCCGGTGAGCTCGTCCGGCTGCGGCGGTTCGTAGACGCCCTCGATGAACTCGAAGAGGTCGGGCGTCACCTCGATGGCGAAGCTCTCGCCGCGCACCTCGTTGCGGCTGGCGACCCGCGCGCGCCGCACCTCTGTCGGCGCGGTGACGAAGTGGAACTGCAGCGCCAGCCCGGTCGCCTCGGCGATCTCGCGCACCCGGGCCCGGTCGGCGACCCGCATCAGCCCGATGTCGAGGATCACCGAGGTCCCGGTCGCCAGCACCGCCGCGGCCGTCGCCCAGATCTGCCCCTCGCAACGGCCGACCCGCTCGATCATCCAGTCGTACTGCAGCGGCTCGGGCATGTCTGGGCCGAACATCCGCGCCATCCAGTCGTCGAGAATGAAGGCGACCGCCTTTTCCCGCCGCGCGAACTCGTGGGCGTAGGTGGTCTTGCCCGCGCCGCAGGGGCCGAAGATCACGTTCAGCGTGGCGCCGCCCATCAGCGGACCGAAAGCCCGCCGTCGATCACCAGCTCCGCGCCCGTCACATAGCGGCTCTCCTCCGAGGCCAGCCAGAGCACGCCGTTGGCGATGTCCTCCGGGAAACCCTTCACGCCCAGCGGCACGGCCATGCTCGACATGGCGTCCAGGTCCGGCGGCGCGTTGGCGCCGGGATTGAGTGGGTTGACGATCGACAGCCAGATCGGGGTCTCGATGATGCCCGGATGCACCGAGTTCACCCGCACGCCGTCCTTGGCGTTGGCGCATTCCATGGCGACCGCCTTGGTGAAGAGCCGCACCCCGCCCTTGGTCGCGCAATAGCCGGCCAGCATGGGCGCGCCCTTCAGGCCCGCCACCGAAGACATGTTGATGATCGAGCCGCCGTCGCCGGACACCCGCATCAGCGGGATCGCGTGCTTCACGCCCAGGAACACGCCGTCGAGATTGACGGCGGTCTGTTTGCGCCAGTCGGCCAGCGTCATATCGAGGATCGAGCCGCCCAGCCCGATCCCGGCGTTGTTGACCAGGATGTCGAGGCGTCCGTGGCGGGTTTTCACCTCGCCGACCACCTGCTCCCAAGCGGCCTCGTCGGTGACGTCATGGCGCAGGTACTCGGCCTTGCCGCCCGCCTTTCCGATGACCGCCACGACCTCGGCGCCTTTTTCGTCCTGCAGGTCGGTGACCACGACGACGGCGCCCTCCGCCGCCAGCTTCTCGGCGCAGCCGCGGCCGATGCCGCTCGCTCCGCCCGTGACCAGCGCCACCTTGCCCTGCACGCGACCGCCCATCTGATCCTCCCTTTTTTCCGGATCAGGCCTAACTCAGGGCGCGGCGAGCCGCCAGCCGTTCGGCGTCCACATTCGGACCGCCGACGACGCACACGACCGTTGGGCGGCTCCGCGCGCCGCCCGGAAAGACGGGAAATGGCTCCGGCCGACGGGATTCAATCCGCCGGCCGGGTGGATCTAGCGCATCCAGCTCGGCGTCGAGTCACCGGTCGCGATGGCATAGAACATCCCGATCGCCAGCAAGACGACGGCGATGATCATCGCAGTACCCAGCATGCCTTCGAAACGCTCGGCAATGTGCCGGTTACGGTGAGGCCGAACATCTTGGTGATCAGAGTGCATACGGCATTCTCCCAATCTGCTGGGGGGTTCTTGTCCCCCGCCAGACTGCGGCAGACGCCAGCGGCGTCGTTCCGGCCGGTCTATCTGGGGCCGCCGGAGCGCGCCCATGGGCCTGCATCAGTCAGGCACTGGCCTGAATCTGCGCCTCCAAATACCCTCGGTCAATCAAAAGCTTGACCGCGAGTTCGCCTGTGGCGGGAATGTGATCTTGACGCCACATTGGTACCAGTGTACCAAAATAACATGAAAACCGTCGAACGCGTCCAGACCGGCGTGCGCCTGGAGCGCCGTCTTCTCAAGGTGTTGAAGGCGCTCGCCGAACACCTCGACCTCTCGCTCGGCGACCTTCTCGAGGGCATGGCCCTGCACGCCTTCGAGGGCAAACCGGCCTTCTCGGCGGCCACCCTGGAGAAGATCGCGGCGCTGAAGGGCGTCTACGACCTCGAGCTCACCGCCGCCGACGCGCACCAGCTTTCGGAGGCCGCGCCATGAACGCGCAGTCGGCCCTCTACCTCTACCGCGTGGTCTTCGTGGCCTTCATCGTCTGGGCCAGCGCCAAGACCTTCGCCGAGGGCTGGGCCGCCGCGCCGGGTCACGCGCGCGCGCTGGCCGGGAGCGGCCACGTCCGGCTGCTCGCGGCCACGGAGATCGTCGCGGCGTTGGCCTTCCTCTGGCCGGCGGCCCAGATCTGGGCGGGCGCGGCCCTGATCCTGATCTTCGCCATCGCCACGGTGCTCGACCTGATGATGGGCGGCGTCCCGGCGCGCTTCGCCTACTATTCGGCGACCGTCATGATCCTGGTCTTCCTCGAGCGGCGGATGGGCGCCGCCTAGGTTGAGGACCCGATCTTCTGAACCTCCCAATCCGTCATCCCGGCCGCAGCGAAGCGGAGAGCCGGGACCCAGGGGTTCGGGCTGTGCGGCCGCCCTGGGTCCCGGCTCGGCCTGGCGGCCGTCCGGGATGACGGGGTATTTAAGCTGCTGATATTATGGCGTTATAGTTGAGTTCTTGAGCCAGCGCGGTCGTCAGCCGTAGCTCTGCAGCGGCCGCACCTCGAGGGTGTCTTCCACGGTCGCGACAATGGCCTGGGCGGCGGCGAGGGCGCCTGCGGCGGTGGTGTAGTAGGGCGTCTTCATCATCAGGGCCGTGCGGCGCAGCTCGAAGCTGTCGGCCAGCGACTGGCGGCCCTCGGTGGTGTTGAAGACGAGCTGCACCTCGCCGTTCTTCATGGCGTCGACGATGTGCGGGCGGCCCTCCAGCACCTTCTTGATCGGCTCCACCGGCAGGCCCTCGGCCGCCAGGAAGCTGGCCGTCCCGCCCGTGGCCACCACCTTGAATCCCAGGCCCAGCAGCAGTTTCACGGGCTCGATCACCCAGGGCTTGTCGGCGTCCTTCACCGAGACGAAGACGCAACCGGTCTTGGGCAGCACCGTGCCGCCGCCGAGCTGGCTCTTGGCGAAGGCGCGCGCGAAGGCTGGCCCCATGCCCTCGCCCTCGCGCACCCAGTCCAGGCCCATGACCTCGCCGGTCGAGCGCATCTCCGGGCCCAGCACGGTGTCGACGCCGGGGAAGCGGGCGAAGGGGAACACCGCTTCCTTCACCGCCACGTGGTCGTAGGGCTTCTCGACGAGGTCGAAGTCAGCGAGCTTCTTGCCGGCCATGATCTTGGCGGCGATGGCGGCCAGCGGCCGGCCGATGGTCTTGGCCACGAAGGGCACGGTGCGGCTGGCGCGCGGATTGACCTCCAGGACGAAGATGCGCGGCTCGTCCGAGTGCGGCTCCTCGATCGCGAACTGCACGTTCATCAGGCCGCGCACTTCGAGCGCGCGGGCCATGGCCTCGGTCTGCCGCTTCAGCTCGGCGATGGTCTCGGGCTTCAGCGAATAGGGCGGCAGGGAGCAGGCGCTGTCGCCGGAGTGCACGCCGGCTTCCTCGATGTGCTCCATGACGCCGGCCACGAACACCGCCCCGTCGGCGTCGCAGATGGCGTCCACGTCCACCTCGGTGGCGCGGGAGAGGTACTGGTCGATGAGCACCGGGCTGTCGCCCGAGACCTGGACGGCGTGGCGGATGTAGCGGTCGAGCTGCTCGTCGTCGCGGACGATCTCCATGGCCCGGCCGCCCAGCACGTAGGAGGGTCGGATCACCACCGGGTAGCCGACCTTGTGCGCGCCTTCGAACGCCTCGTCGCGGCTGCGCGCGATGGCGTTGACCGGCTGGGCGATCTTCAGGCGGTGCAGGAGCTGCTGGAACCGCTCGCGGTCCTCGGCCAGGTCGATGGCGTCGGGCGTGGTGCCCAGGATCGGGATGCCGGCGTCTTCCAGCGGCTTGGCGAGCTTCAGCGGCGTCTGGCCGCCGAACTGCACGATCACGCCCAGTAGCGTGCCCTTGGACTGCTCGACGTGGATCAGCTCCAGGACGTCCTCGGCGGTCAGCGGCTCGAAGTAGAGGCGGTCGGAGGTGTCGTAGTCGGTGGAGACCGTCTCGGGGTTGCAGTTCACCATGATCGACTCGACGCCGATCTCGTCGAGCGCGAAGGCCGCGTGGCAGCAGCAGTAGTCGAACTCGATCCCCTGGCCGATGCGGTTCGGCCCGCCGCCCAGGATGATCGCCTTCCTGGCGTCCGAGGGCTCGCTCTCGCAGTCCGGGGCCTGGCCGAGCGCGCCGGTCTCGTAGGTCGAGTACATGTAGGGCGTCTCGGCGCGGAACTCGCCGGCGCAGGTGTCGATGCGCTTGAAGACCGGCCGCACGCCCAGCACCCGGCGCTCGGCCCGGACCAGCGCTTCCGTCGAGCCGGTCAGCTTGGCGAGCCGCGCGTCGGAGAAGCCCTGCGCCTTCAGCGCGCGGAACCCCTGCGCCGTGGTGGGCAGGCCCTCTCCGCGCACGCGCGCCTCTTCGCCCACCAGCGCCTGGATCTGGCGCAGGAACCAGGGCTCGTAGGAGCAGGCCGCGTGGATGTCCTCGACCGACAGGCCGTGGCGGAACGCCTGGGCGATCACCAGCAGGCGGTCGGGCGTCGGCTGGCCCAGCGCGCGCAGCACCGCGGCGTGGCCCATCTCCGGATCGGCGGCGTTCTCGATCTCGATCTCGTCGAGACCCGTCAGGCCGGTCTCCAGCCCGCGCAGCGCCTTTTGCAGGCTCTCGGCGAAGGTGCGGCCGATGGCCATGACCTCGCCCACCGACTTCATCGAGGTGGTGAGATAGGGCTCCGAGCCCGGATACTTCTCGAAGGCGAAGCGCGGGATCTTGGTGACGACGTAGTCGATGGAGGGCTCGAACGAGGCCGGCGTCGCGCCGGTGATGTCGTTCATCAGCTCGTCGAGCGTGTAGCCCACGGCCAGCCGCGCGGCGACCTTGGCGATCGGGAAGCCGGTGGCCTTGGACGCCAGCGCCGAGGACCGCGAGACCCGCGGGTTCATCTCGATCACCACCATCCGCCCGTCGGCCGGATTGACGGCGAACTGCACGTTGGAGCCGCCGGTCTCGACGCCGATCTCGCGCAGCACGGCGATCGAGGCCGCGCGCATGCGCTGATATTCCTTGTCGGTCAGCGTCAGCGCCGGGGCGACGGTGATGCTGTCGCCGGTGTGCACGCCCATCGGGTCGATGTTCTCGATGGAGCAGACGATGATGCAGTTGTCCGCCTTGTCGCGGACGACCTCCATCTCGTACTCCTTCCAGCCGAGCACGCTCTCCTCGATCAGCACCTCGGTGGTCGGCGACAGGTCGAGCCCGCGCTCGACGATCTCGCGGAACTCCTCGACGTTGTAGGCGATGCCGCCGCCGGTGCCGGCCAGCGTGAAGGACGGCCGCACGATCGCCGGCAGGCCCACGAACTCCAGGCCCTCCAGCGCCTCGTCGAGGGTGTGAGCCGCCTTGGACTTCGGGCTCTCCAGGCCGAGGTGATCCATGGCGTCGCGGAATTTCTGGCGGTCCTCGGCCTTGTCGATGACGTCGGCCTTGGCGCCGATCATCTCCACCCCGTACTTGGCCAGCACGCCCGAGGCGTCGAGCGCCAGCGCCGTGTTCAGCGCCGTCTGCCCGCCCATGGTCGGCAGCAGCGCGTCCGGCCGTTCCTTGGCGATGATCTTCTCCACCATCGCCGGCGTGATCGGCTCGATGTAGGTGGCGTCGGCGACGTCCGGATCGGTCATGATCGTCGCCGGGTTGGAGTTCACCAGCACGATCCGGTAGCCCTCGGCGCGCAGCGCCTTGCAGGCCTGGACGCCCGAATAGTCGAACTCGCACGCTTGGCCGATGACGATGGGGCCAGCGCCGATGATCAGGATCGAGGAGATGTCGGTCCGTTTGGGCATTCCGTCTCGCGCGCAAGGGCAGCCACGTGCTCGCACGCGCTTCCCGGCCAAATCTGCAGGTTAAGCCGCCCGTTTAGAGACGGAGTCGGACGCGCGCAACCCCGTGTGGGAGGCGGTTAGGAGAACAGCTCGCGGTCCCTGATCTTGCAGGGCAGGGTGTAGTCGTCGTCGAACCACGGAAGCTCGCCTGGGGCCTTGGGCGGGACCCGAAGCGTCAGGGGCTGGGCCTTACCCTTGGCCTGCGATTGGGCCACCCGGAAATGGTAGTGGTCGAAGAGACCCAGCGCTTCCACCGCATATGCGGTCGCGACGCGGCGGTCGGCAATCAGCAGCAGGTTCTCGCCGTTGCTGCGGTCCGCCGTCGTCGAGAAGTTGTACGAGCCCAGGTAGACGCGCGCCGTCGGCTTGTCGAAGTCGATGACGACGAACTTGTGGTGCAGGCGGATGCCCTTGCCGCCGGTGGGCTCCGGCTTGAACGGCGGGGGCAGATGCTTGCCGAGCGCGCCGGGATAGACGGCCGCCACATTGCCGTCCGGCTTCTGCACGTCGAGGCCGCTCACCTTGTGCTCGCTCATGCCGTAGACGAAGCGGTCGTTGCGCCCGGTGATCGCCACGATGGCGTCGCGGATCACGCCCTTCGTCTGGTAGAGGAAGGCCAGCGAGTAGAGCAGGGACGAGGTCGTGTGCTGGCCGATGTCGTCTGCCACGGTTTTCAGCAGCGCGTTGCTGGCGGCGTGCGGCGAGAAGGCGACCTTGGCGGCGACGCCCGCCAGGCCGAGGTCGCTCCATTGGGCGCTGCCGCTGGCGCCGAAGGCGGCCACGGCGTCGCTGGCCCAGTAGGCGTCGAACGCCCCCTGGAAGGCTGCCACCGCCTTGGCGCCGGACAGCGTGACGGCGTTGTTGGCCTGCACGAAGAAGCCGCGCCAACTGAAGTTGGTCGAGCCGCAGATCGCCTGCATCACGCCGCCGCCGACGACGATGAACTTGTTGTGCTGCAGCTGGCCCATGTGCTGGCGCTTGACGTTGGCCGCGCCGGCGGACGCGGCCAGGCGCGCGGCGGCGGCGGTTTCGGCCGAGCCGACCGCCCCGTGGCTGTCGCTGTCGTCGACGATGATCTTGAGCCGCGGCCCGAGGCTCACCAGCCGGTCGACCACCTCGGGGATGTTCAGGTCGTAGCCCACGACGCGCACCTCAGCCGTTGCGTCCGCCACGGCGGCGTCCAGCAGGTCGAGGACCGAGCGGCGCGCCTCGAACCCCATCCAGGCGTAGGCCGCCTGGGCCTTGGGATGGGTCGGGACAAAGGAGAGGCCGGAGTCCGCGTCGGGGGGCAGCAGGGTCGCCATCTCGGCGTTGGTCTTGGCGAACTTGTCGACGAAGGCCTGGGAGGAGATGAAGCCGCGCGTGAAGGCGACATTCAGCTCGCCGGCCACCGTTTCGCGGGCCAGCGCGATCTGCGCCTGCTGGGTCGCGCCGTAGCTCAGGCCGCCGCCCGCCGCCATGAAGACAGGTGTCACGCGGTAGGTGAATTTGCCGGGCTTGTCGGCGTTCAGCGGGAAGTGAACCCAGCGGAATTTCTGGATCGGCGACACCCGGGACGAAAGGATCGCCGGATTGAGCTTGCCGTCCATGTCGGGGAAGGCCAGGCGGTTGGACACCGCCCAGAACTTGGTGTCGCCCGGTTCGCAATATTCGATGGCGAAGCCCACGAAGTCGTCCGGCGGCCGCGGGCCGTCGCGCCAGTTCATGGCGAGCAGGCACATCCCCTCGCCGCGATGGATCTTCAGGCTGAAGGGGGCCTGCGCCGCCTTGCCGGTGACCTGGAAGTCTTCCGTCGCCATCCGCCGTTCCCCGATGCATCCCTACCGGGTAAGTTGACGCATAGGGCGCCTAAGGCTGCAAGTCTCGAGAACGGCGGTCTTCGAAACTTCACAAACAAAATGGGCCGGTGCGGACACCGGCCCATCTGTCGTGGCTTGGCGGGCTTTGGGGCCCGCAAATCTGAAGTCCTAGGCCTGGAGCTGACCGGCGGCGGACTTGCCGCTGCGGGGATCCTTCTCGAGCTCGTAGGTGATCTTCTGCCCTTCGTTGAGGCCGCGCAGGCCCGCGCGCTCGACCGCGGAGATGTGCACGAACACGTCAGGACCGCCTTCATCGGGTTGGATGAAGCCGAAGCCCTTGGCGCCATTGAACCATTTGACGGTGCCGGTAGCCATGTAAATTCAAGTCCTTCGATAGGTTATTGCCGACCGGTGCAAGCATTTGCGCCGACGATCGGAGATCGAAAGGGGTCGGGAGGCGGGTCCGGCGCCCAGTTTATCGAGCGGGGGAAGTCAGCCGAACCGTAACGAAATCGATGCCCCGCACCGTGGAGGATTTCGAAACGGGAGGCAAGCTCGCGAAAAATGTGCCGAAAGCTCGAAACCATTTCGCGGCTTAGCCATATACTCCAGTGTGAAGCCCCGCTCGTCGCGGCGGCCCGTTGCCAAAGAGGCGCCCTATGTCCCTCATCGAAAAGATCCCGACGCTCAGCGATGAGGAAGTGATCAACCTGCTCGCCAACGCCCGGCGGCTGCAGGAAAGCGGCGACGAGCGCCAACAGACCGCGGCGGCCGAGCTGCTGCCCGCGCTCGAGGCCGCGGCCGAGGAGCGCAAGACCGAGCGGCTGGCCGTGGCCCAGGCCAAGCGCACCGCCTCGCGCAAGCCCAAGAAGGTCGCGGCCTGACCCTTGCCGTTGCGCGGCGTAACGGGCAGCGTCCGGCCTCAACCCTGACCTAAGGCCCGACCCCGACCTTGGCCGCCGCAACGCCCGAAGACCTGGCTGCGCTGATGGCGCGCATCGCCGCCGGCGAACGCGCCGCCCTGCGACACCTCTACGAAGCCACGTCCGCGAAGCTTTTCGGCGTCTGCCTGCGTATCCTCTCCGACAGGGAGGAAGCCGAGGACGTGTTGCAGGAGGTCTACCTCACCATCTGGCGGCGCGCCGAGCGCTTCGACGCCTCGCGCGCCGGCGTCATGGCCTGGGTGTCGACCATCGCGCGCAACCGGGCGATCGACCGGCTGCGCGCCCGCGGCCCGCTGGCCTACGCGGACCCCGTCGAGGACCTGCAGCTCGCCGACGGCGCGGCGGGCGCGGAGGCGGGCTTGGTGGCGGCGGGCGAGGCGGCCCGGCTGCGCGACTGCCTGGCCCAGTTGGACGAGCGGACGGCGAAGGCGATCCGCAGCGCCTTCTTCGAGGGCGTCACCTACGAGGCGCTGGCCCAGCGGATCGGGACGCCGCTCGGCACCGTGAAGAGCTGGATCCGCCGCGGCCTCGCGCGGCTGAAGGGGTGCCTCGCCACATGAGCGAAACGCCCGACCTCAGCGAAACCGAAGCCTTCGCCGCCGAACACGCCCTGGGCGTGCTGACCGCCGCCGGGCGGCGCGAGGCCGAGGCCCGCATGGCCGCCGACCCGGCCTTCGCCGCGCTCGTGGAGGCGTGGCGCGCGCGGCTTGCGCCGATGGGTGACGGCGTGGCTTCCGTGACCCCGCCGGCCGGCGTCTGGGCCCGGATCGAGCGCGGCCTGCCGGCCAACGACAACGGCCTTGCGGTCCGCTTCTGGCGGCGCGCCACCGCCGGCGCCTCGCTGCTGGCTGCGGCCGGCATCGCCGCGGCGGTGATGCTGGCCGCTCGTCCGCCCGTCCTGATCCGGCCGCCCGAGCCAGGCCAGATGCTCAACGCCAGCCTGGTCAGCCCGTCGGGGACCGCGCCTACGCCCCTGTTCGTCGCCGCCTACGACCCGGTCCGCAAGTCGCTGATCGTCACCTCGCTCGTGCAACCCGGCCAGGACCCGGTGCACGTCCATGAGCTCTGGGTGATCCCGGCCGACGGCAAGCCGCGACCGCTGGGCTTCATCGAGCCCGGCAAGACCAAGCTCATGCCGATGCCGCAGAGCCTGCTCCCGTCCCTGGCCCCAGGCTCGTCGATCGCCGTCTCGGTCGAGCCCCCCGGCGGCTCCCCCAAACGCGATGCGCCCAGCGGCCCGATCGCGGCCGTCGGGAAGCTTGCGAAAATCTAGAATACGCGGACTGCATCCGGCGCGCGTCGACGCCCGTATCTCCTCGCAACTGACCGGTCCGGGTCAGTCACAGAGGGAATTTTCAAATGAAATCCAAGATCATCTCGTCGATCGCCGCCGGCCTTATGCTGTCGGTCGCGGCCGGCTCGTTTGCGTCGGCTCAGATGGCGTCCGAGAAGACCGTCACGGTCGGCGGCGCGCCGATGTATCCGTCGAAGAACATCATCCAGAACGCCGTCAACTCGAAGGACCACACGACCCTGGTCGCCGCCGTGAAGGCCGCGGGCCTCGTGGACACCCTGTCCGGCCCTGGCCCCTTCACCGTCTTCGCGCCCACCAACGGGGCCTTCGGCAAGCTGCCGGCCGGCACGGTCGACACCCTGGTCAAGCCGGAGAACAAGGCGACCCTGACCAAGATCCTGACCTACCATGTGGTCCCGGGCCGCATGTCCTCGGCGGACCTGATGAAGACCGCCGCCATGGGGTCCGGCAAGAACATGCTGAAGACCGTTCAGGGCGAGCCGCTGACCGTCACGACCAAGGGCGGCGCGGTCTGGCTCACCGACGCCAAGGGCGGGATGTCCAAGGTCACCATCGCCAACGTCAACCAGTCGAACGGCGTGATCCACGTCGTCGACACGGTGCTGATGCCCTAGGCGCCGACGGGCAGGAGGCCGGCGTCGCCCGCCGGCCTCCTTATCCGCTAGGCCGGCGGGGCCACAGGTTTGGCGTGATGCCGATGGTGGTGGTGGCGCTTCACGCCGTTGCTGGCGGAGATCGGGTTCACCGGAAGCTGGCCTTCGAAGCCTTCGGGGTGGGTTCCGTTGCGGTCGGTGACGATGGTCGAGGACCCGTTGGTGGCGGTCGTCCCCGTGTGGATCCCGACCTGCTCGGCGGGCGTCGGTCCGCTCTTGGCCGGCTGCGCCATCGCGGGAGCAGCGAACGCAAGCGCGGCGGCGATCGACAGGTATTTCAGCATTTTCAGTCTCCAAACCCTGATCGGGAGGCAAACGGCTCCGGTGCGACGCGGTTGCGCGGGGCAGCGCCGGCCACGAAAAACACGAAGGGACACGAAAGGGAGAACGCGGGTTTGAACTTGCGAAGCGCGCTTTTGCGCGCTTCCTCCGCCAGCGCCCAAGCGCCTCGCCAGCTAAACTCCCTTTCGTGTCCCTTCGTGTTTTTCGTGGCTCATGTTCTTGTATTGTTCTCATCTCTGAGATGGCCTATCCTGCGCGGCGTGGAACGGGTTGAAGCCGACGTGGGCGGGAAGCTCCTCTATGCGAACGAGGTGTTCGCCCATTCAGGGTGCGATTTTTGAGGTCTATCGCGCGATGGGGCCGGGCTTCCTGGAGGCCGTGTATCAGGGGTGTCTCGCCCTGGAGCTGACCGAGCGAGGTGTTCCCTTCGCGGCCCAGCAGCCCCTGGCCGTCGCCTACAAAGGACGGGCCTTGCGGCAGTCCTATTCGGCCGACTTCGTCTGCTTCGGAGCGATCATCGTCGAACTGAAGGCGATCCGGGAGACGGCGCCCGAGCATCGCGCGCAGGTTCTGAACTATCTGCGGGCCACCGGTCTGCGGCTGGGTTTGTTGGTGAACTTCGGCGCTGCGCCCCGAGTCAAGATCGAGCGGTTCGCTCTCTGAGGCGGCCCGCTACTTCGCGGCGTCCATCAGGCCCGCGAACCGCTCGAACAGATAGAGGCTGTCGGTCGGGCCGGGCGAGGCCTCGGGGTGGTGCTGGACCGAGAACACCGGCCGGTCCTTGAGCGCGATGCCGGCGTTTGTGCCGTCGAAGAGCGAGACGTGGGTCTCCACGACCGGCGCGGGCAGGCTGTCGCGGTCGACGGTGAAGCCGTGGTTCATCGAGACGATCTCGACCTTGCCGGTGGTCAGGTCCTTCACCGGATGGTTCGCTCCGTGGTGGCCCTGCTCCATCTTCATGGTCCTGGCGCCCACGGCCAGCGACAGCATCTGGTGACCCAGGCAGATGCCGAAGACCGGCGTTCCGCTCTCCACCAGCTTCTTGATCTCCGGCACCGCGTAGACGCCGGTCGCGGCCGGATCGCCCGGGCCGTTGGACAGCAGGACGCCGTCGGGCTTGCGGGCCAGGATTTCCTCGGCGGTGGTCGAGGCCGGCACCACGGTGGCCCGCGCCCCGACGCTGGTCAGCGCCCGCAGGATGTTGCGCTTCACGCCGTAGTCGACGACCACGACCTCGTACTTGGGAGCGGCGGGCTTGGCGTAGCCTTCAGGCCAGGACCACAGGCCCTCGTCATAGACGAACGGCTGCAGGCAGGAGGCGTCCTTGGCGAGGTCCAGGCCTTCGAGCCCGCTCCAGGCCTTCGCCTTGGCCACCAGGGCGTCCAGGTCGAACTTGCCGTCCGGCGAATGGGCGATCATCGCGTGCGGCATGCCGTGCTCGCGGATCGAGCGGGTAAGGGCGCGGGTGTCGACGCCGGCCAGACCCACGACGCCACGCCGGGCCATCCAGGTCGGCAGGTCGGCGTCGGCGCGCCAATTCGCGGGCGGCGTCGGCAGGTCGCGGAATATCGCGCCGCGCGCCGCGGTCTCCGCCGAGCCGGACATCTGCTCCAGGTCCTCGGCGGTGGTCCCGGTGTTGCCCACATGCGGGAAGGTGAAGGCCACGATCTGGGCCATGTAGGAGGGGTCGGTCAGGATCTCCTGGTAGCCGGTCATGGCGGTGTTGAAACAGACCTCGCCCACCGCCTCGCCGACCGCTCCGACGCCGATTCCTTGCAGGATGGTCCCGTCCGCCAGGGCCAGCACGCCGGTGCAGCCGGGCAGCAGTTCACGGCTCTCGGCGGTCATGGCGCTGGGCGACTCCTTTTGGGCAAACGGCCGCGTAGGTAGTGAGTCCCGCAAGCGCGGTCAATGTGCGCATATCGCACGCCTGGAACAGTGGGAGCACCCCTGATGAGCGAGGGCTATATCGATCCCGACCGGGCGGCCTGGGAGGTTTTCAAGTCACTGCCCAAGGATCAGGCGATCCAGATGCTGAACCTGATCCGCCTGAAGCCCAAGGCGGAGTACCCATCGGACCATCCCGACCACGGCAAGGACCTGTCCGGGCTGGACGCCTACCGGGCATATGGCCGCACGACGGCGCACATCTTCAAGCGGGTGGGCGGCCGGCAGGTCTGGGTGGGCCAGCCGCAGGTGATGGTGACGGGCCCGCAGGCCGAGGCCTGGGACCTGGCGTTCATCGCCGAATATCCGAGCTCGGGCGCCTTCATCGAGATGGTCCGCGACCCGGAGTACCGCGAGCTGGTCAAGCACCGCACCGCCGGGGTCGCTGACAGCCGGCTTCTGCGGCTCGCTCCGGTCACGCCGGGCGAAGGCTTCGGCGAATAGCCGGAAACGAGGGAAGCTTGTCGTTTCGCCGGCCCGCCGATCGCGGCATCCTGGCCGTATGCTGATCCTCAAGCCCAACTGCGAGTGCTGCGACCGCGACCTGCCGCCAGAGAGCCCGGACGCCCGCATCTGCACCTACGAATGCACCTTCTGCGCCGAGTGCGTGGAGACCCGGCTCGGCGGCGCCTGTCCCAACTGCGGCGGCGACTTCGCCCCGCGGCCGATCCGGCCCGCGGCCATGCTGGCCCGCCATCCGGCCTCGACCGAGCGCGTGACCAAGCCGCATGAGGCCTGCGCCGCCTGACGCTCGTGCGGCGGCATAACCCCGGTTGACCGCGGCGCGCGGCGGGTTTCACCTCCACCGACCAGAAGTGGAGGGCGACATGAACCTAGCGAAAAGGTTGTCGGCGGAATTCCTGGGCACCCTGTGGCTTGTGCTCGGCGGCTGCGGCGCAGCCGTCCTCGCGGCCGCCTTTCCCAACGTGGGCATCGGCCTGCTCGGCGTGTCCCTGGCCTTCGGGCTGACGGTGCTGACCATGGCCTACGCCATCGGCCACGTCTCCGGATGCCATCTGAACCCGGCGGTCTCGCTGGGCCTGTTCGTCGGCGGGCGGTTCCCGGCCAGGGACCTCCTGCCCTATTGGGCGGCGCAGGTGCTGGGCGGTATCGCCGGGGCGGGCATCCTCTATGTCATCGCCAGCGGCGCGCCGGGCTTCGACGTCTCCGCGGGCTTCGCCTCCAACGGCTTCGCAGAGCATTCGCCGGGCCACTATTCCATGCAGGCGGCGCTGGTCTGCGAGGTCGTCATGACCTTCGGCTTCCTGTTCGTGATCCTGGGCTCGACGCACGGCAGCGCGCCCAGGGGCTTCGCGCCCATCGCCATCGGGCTCTGCCTGACCCTGATCCACCTGATCAGCATCCCGGTCACCAACACCTCGGTGAACCCGGCGCGCAGCACCGGCGTCGCGATCTTCGTCGGCAGCTGGGCGGTGAGCCAGCTCTGGCTGTTCTGGCTCGCGCCCCTGGTCGGCGCGGCCCTGGCCGGCGTCGTCTACCGCTGGGTCGGCGGGCCGGAACCTGAGCCGGTTCCCGTCACGGGGAGCTAGCCGAGGCGACCGCGAGCGCCGCGAGCAGGGTTTCGGCGTCGATCGGCTTTCCGATGTGGCCGTCGGCGCCGGCCGCGGCGCTGGCGGCGCGGTCGTCTGGCGCGGTGTTGGCCGAGAGCACGATGATCGGTGTGCGGGGCTTTCCCGACGCCGCCTCGGCCTCGCGGATCGCCCGGATCGCCTCCAGGCCGTCCATCACCGGCATCCGCAGGTCCATCAGCACCGCGTCGAAGGCGCCGAAGCGCCAGGCCTCGACGGCCTCGCGTCCGTCCTCGACGCAGGTGGGCGCCGCGCCGGCCGCCGACAGCATCAGGGCGACGACCTTGCGGTTGGTCGGATTGTCGTCGGCGACCAGCACCTTCAGCGGCGCGCCGGACCGTTCCGGGGCTTGGCCTGGCGACACCGCGCGGGCCGCCGCGTCGATCTCCTCGTAGTCCAGAAGGCCCAGGACCAATCGCTCCAGCTCGCCGGCCGAGGCCCGGATGTCGGCGACCAGCGTCCGCTGGCCGTCGTTCAGCGCGCTGGCTTCGAGCGCCTGGGATAGGCCCGCAACGCCGTTCAGCGGCGTGCGCAGGGCGTGGCTCATGTCGGCCAGGAACTCGCTCTTGGCGCGGCTGGCGGCCTCGGCCCGCGCCAGGGCTTGCTCCAGCGCCTCGGCCTGCCGCTTCAGCTCGGTGATGTCGACCCGCAGACCGATGACGCCGCCCTCCGAGGTCCGCCGGTCCTCGATCATCAGCCAGCGGCCGTCGGCGACCTGTTGCTCATGGCGCTCGCCGGTGCCGGCCCGCAGCATCGCCTCGCGCCCGGCGAGCCAGGCTTCCTCGCGCCCGATGGCGGCCGGATAGTCGCCGCGCTTCACGCCCTCGCGCAACACGTCGATCAGCCGCGCGCCGGGCCGGAAGAGGTCGGCCGAGCGATGGTAGATCTCGGAGTAGCGGCGGTTCCAGAGGATGTAGCGGCCTTCGCCGTCGAGGAAGACCACGCCCTCCGGGATGGCTTCGATGGCGTCGCGCAGGCGGTCGCGCGCAAGTCCGGCCTCCGCTCGCGCCGCCGCCACTGCGCCGCCGGACAGCCGATTGGCGATCCAGTCCCAGACGCCCGCCATCCTGTTCACCCCGACTCAAACCCGCACGCCATCTTCCACGCCCTGCGCGGCATGGTCGTCCGGGCACGGACCAAAGCACAGCTCTCGCGCAAGGCGCCGCCCGATTGGGCGCCGGGACGATCGCTTTGCGCAGGCTTCGAACGACGGCGGCGCGCTGCTAAGAGGCCGCCCATGCCTGTGACCGCAACCCGTATCACGACCGTCGGTCTCGATGCCGACGACACCCTTTGGCACAACGAGACCATCTTCCGCCTGACCCAGGACCGGTTCCGCGCGCTGATGGCCGAGGTGGCCGCGCCTGACGTGCTGGACGCGCGGCTGGCGGCCGTCGAGAAGCGCAACCTGTCGCTCTACGGCTATGGCGTGAAGGGCTTCACCCTGTCGCTGGTCGAGACCGCCATGGAGCTCACCGGCGGCGAGCCGCCCGGCCGGATCATCGCCGACATCCTGGCCGCCGGCCGCGAGATGCTGGCCCATCCGGTGGAGCCTCTGCCGGGCGTCGACCACGCGCTGGCCGAACTCTCCGAGCGCTATCGGCTGGTGCTGATCACCAAGGGCGACCTCCTGCACCAGGAGCAGAAGCTGGCCGCTTCCGGCCTCGGCGACCTCTTCGCGGCCGTGGAGATCGTCAGCGAGAAGGACGCCTCGACCTATGCGAGGGTGTTCGACCGACATGGCACCGGCGCGGGCGAGGCGGCGATGTGTGGCAACTCCCTGCGCTCCGATGTGCTGCCGGCGCTGGAGGCGGGCGCCTTCGCCGCCCACATTCCCTATCCGCTGACCTGGGCGCACGAGATGGCCGAGCCGCCGCTCGGCCATCCGAGGTTCGTGGAGCTGGCCTCGATCTCCGAATTTCCGGCCTGGGTGAGGTCGCTCGGCTAGGCCGTGTCACAAACCGAGCGGCCGGCGCGTCTTGCCTTCAGGAACCTCCTGGGAGCCGCACATGGCCCGCATCCTCACCGCTGTCCTCGCCCTGGTCCTGGGCGCCAACGGCCTCGTCATGCTGTTCGCCGGCGCCTGGTGGTACGGCGTCGTGCCGGGCGTCACCACCACCGGCCCGTACAACCCGCACTTCGTCCGCGACATCGGGGCGGCCTACCTGGTGGTCGGCGCCTCGTTGGCCTGGTTCGCCGCCCGGCCGCGGCAAGGTTGGCCGGCGCTCTGCGCCGCCGCGGCCTTCCTGACCCTGCACGCCGCGATCCACGTCTTCGACGCGGTCTGCGGGACCAAGCCCCTGGCCGACATGACACGCGACTTCGCGGCCATCTACCTGCCGGCCCTCATCACCCTGGCCATCGCCCTGAACCGCCCGACCGAAAGGAGCGCCTGACATGCTGAAGGCCCTGCTCGCCCGCCAGATCGACAAGATGGAACGCCTCTGGGGCTATGACGCCAGCTATATGCGCCGCGTGCTCGCCGCGAGCCCGGCGACCTTCCTGAAGTTCGGCCTCGTCACCGGCCTGGTCGACCGCAAGGCCGCGCCCGGCGAGGCCCTGGCCGCCGCGGGCATCGTCGGCACGCTCGCCGAGGACTGCGGACCCTGCACCCAGATCGGCGTCGACATGGCTGCGGCCGGCGGCGTGAAGCCGGACGTCCTGCGCGCCATCCTGGCCGGCGACGAGGCCGCCATGGGCGAGACCGCCGCGCTCGGCTGGCGCTTCGCCCGCGCGAGCCTGGCCCGCGACATGGAGGCCTGCGATCCCCTGCGCGACGAGATCGTCCGCCGCTGGGGCGAACGCGGGCTCGCGGCGGTCTCCATGGCGCTCATGACCGCGCGGATGTACCCGACGCTGAAATACGCGCTGGGCTACGGCAAGGCCTGCTCCAAGGTCACCGTGGCCGGCGTCGCGACACCCGTCGCGCCGCTGGCGATGGCGGCGTAGGCTTGTCCGCCATGGACGCCGCCCTGATCGAAGCCTTCGAAGCGCAGCGGCCGCGCCTCCTGCGCCTGGCCTACCGCATGCTGGGCTCGGTCGCCGAGGCCGAGGACGTGGCGCAGGACGCCTGGCTGCGCTGGAGCCGGGCCGGTGAGGGCGTCGCCGATCCGGCCGCCTGGCTGGTGCGCACCACGACGCGGCTCTGCATCGACCGGCTGCGGGCCGCCAAGGTGGAGCGCGAGGCCTACCGCGGCCCCTGGCTGCCGGAGCCGCTGATCGAGCCTCTGACCGAGGATCCGGTCGAGCGCGCCGAGGACGTCTCGGTGGCCTTCCTGCTGGCGTTGGAGCGCCTGTCGCCGCTCGAGCGCGCGGTCTTCCTGCTGCATGACGTCTTCGACGAGGACTACGCTTCGGTGGCCGAGACGCTCGGCCGCACCGAGCCGGCGGTGCGCCAGCTCGCCAGCCGGGCCCGCGACCACGTCCGCGACGCGCGGCCCCGGTTCGCCGTCAACCAGGAGGACGCGACCCGCCTGGCGACGGCCTTCGTGACCGCCGCCGCGCAGGGCGACATGGCCGGCCTCTCCGCCCTGTTGGCCGAGGACGCGATCCTGGTTTCCGACGGCGGCGGCAAGCGCAAGGCGGCGCTGCGGGTCATGGTCGGCCGCGCCGACATCGTGCGGCTGATGGAAGGAATCCGCTGGCGTGGCGCGGGGATGCAGGTCGAGGACCTGCGGACCGTGCGCATCAACGGCTATCCGGGCCTGGTCGTGAAGCTTCCTGACGGGCCGGAGACCATCGCCTTCCAGCCGGGCGAGGATGGCCTGATCGCCGCCGTCTACATGGTCCGCAATCCGGAAAAGCTCGCCCACCTTGGCGAGCTGTGGGGCGCTACTGGCGGCGGCCCTGCGGCCTGACCACCGCGCGCCGCAGGTGCCCCGCCCAGCGCCGCGCGGCGGCGAGCAGTGACGTGGCCATCACCACGAAGAAGATCATCAGCCAGAAGAATTCGCCGGTCCGGCCCTGCGCCTCGCCGACCTCGTCGGGCGAGCGGCCTCCCAGCACGCGACTGACGCCGAAGTATTCCAGGGCGCCGATGGCCGCGAGGGTCACCAACAGAGCGCCCGCCAGGCGGAGCCACATCAACAAGCGCCCATCCCCAAATCACTACGCGACGACGCATTAAGCATCGGCCCTGTGCGGCGCCGCGTCAAAGGAAACAAGGAACCACGGAAAACACGGACAGAGCACAGAAGGGGTGAAATCACTCTCGTTCCAGCCAGGTTGAATCGCGCGCTCCGCGCGCAATCGATTCATCCGCCGGCCCCGCAACAGAATCTCCTTCCGTGCTCTGTCCGTGTTTTCCGTGGCTCCTCTTTATCTTCCCGCAACCCATCGCTTGCCGGAGCCCTCTGGGCGGCGTCTATGATCTTCGCCGTGCGCTTCGACGAAAGATTCCTCGACGAGATCAAGTCTCGCCTTCGCCCATCCGATGTGATCGGCAAGACGGTGAAGCTGCGCCGGCAGGGGCGCGAGTACGTCGGCCTCTCGCCCTTCACCAAGGAGAAGACGCCCTCGTTCTACGTCAACGACGACAAGGGCCAGTTCTTCGATTTCTCGTCCGGCAAGACCGGCGACATCATCGCCTTCCTGCAGGAGAGCGAGAAGCTGACCTTCGTGGAAGCCGTGGAGCGGCTGGCCGCCGAGGCCGGCGTGCCGCTGCCCGCCGTCGATCCCCGCGCCGCCGAGCAGGAGAAGGTCCGCCAGGGCCTCTCCGACTGGCTGGAGCTCGCCGCCCAGTGGTTCGAGGCCGAGCTTCGCCGCCCGGCCGGCCGCGAGGCGCGCGCCTACCTCGAACGCCGCGGCCTGCCGGAGAAGGACTGGGCGCGCTTTCGCCTGGGCTTCTCGCCGCCCGGCCGCACGGCGCTGAAGGACTATCTGGTCGCCAAGGGCGCGCGGCCGGGTGAGCTGGTTGAGACCGGCCTCCTGATCGCGCCGGAGGAGGGCGGAGCGCCCTACGACCGGTTCCGCGACCGGATCATCTTCCCGATCGGCGACGCGCGCGGGCGCATCGTCTCCTTCGGCGGCCGGGCGATGGATCCGCAGGCCCGCGCCAAGTACCTGAACGGCCCCGAGACCTCGGTCTTCCACAAGGGCCACCAGCTCTACGGCCTGGCGGAGGCGCGCAAGATCATAGCCGCCGCGCCGCCCCCTTCGAGTTCAGGCGACGAGCATCCGCCGCTGGTCGTGGTCGAGGGCTACATGGACGTGATCGCCTGCCAGCGGGCGGGTGTCCCCGCCGTGGCGGCCATGGGCACCGCACTGGGCGAGGACCAGATGGACGTCCTGTGGCGCCACCACCCGGAGCCCACGATCTGCCTCGACTCGGACCGCGCCGGCCGCCAGGCCGCGAGCCGCCTGCTCGACCGGGCGCTGCCGCTGCTGAAGCCCGGCAAGAGCTTCAAGTTCGTGCTCATCGAGAGCGGCAAGGATCCCGACGAGGTGCTGCGCGAGCAGGGGCCCGCGGCGCTCAAGGCGCAGCTTGCCCAGACCACGCCCTTCGCCGAGGCGCTGTTCGCCCGCGAGCGCGACGCCGAGCCGCTGGACACGCCCGAGCGGCGCACCTCGCTGAAGGCCCGCCTGCGCAAGCTCGCCGCCACTATCGCCGACGCTGACCTGGCCCAGGCCTACAAGGAGGACCTGCTCGGCCGCTACGAGCAGCTCTGGCCGACCCGCCAGCCGGTCTACACGGTGGGCGCGGCTGGCCGCGAGCTGTCGCGCGCCCGCTGGGACAAGCGCCGCGCGCCGGCTGCGGGCTCGACGCCCGAGGCCCGCGACGCCAGCCGCAGGCTCCGACAGTCGCCCCGTCCGCTCGCCGCCGCCCTGGCGCTCGCCGCCGTCCGCGATCCCGGCGTCATCGACGACAAGATCGAGCTCGTCGGCGCCCGCGGCTTCGGCGACGAGAAGCTGGATGCGCTGGCGCAACAGCTCGTGCGGCTGCGCTACGAGGCCGACGGCGCGGAGTTCGACGCCGCCCTGCAGATGCGCGGCTTCGATCCGGCGACGCTCAGCCTGCTCGAGGAAGACGCTCGCCGCGCTGGGGTTAGCGCGCCCTTCCTGCAGGCCACTGGCGAGCGCGCCCGCGACCTCTGGCGCCAGGCCTTCGACCTCCTGATGACCCTGGAAAGCTTGGAGCGCGCCGTCGAGGCCGCCGCCCGCGACCTCGACCGCGACCGCGACTCATCGACCCTCGCGACCCTGAAAACCGAGCGGGACACCCTGCGCAAGCTCCTCAACAGCGACTGGTCCCACCCGGAAGAAGCCGCCACGCCGGTGCTGCCACATTAGGTTGAAAGCCCAACCATTTCTTTTTCTTGGTCATTCCCGGCCTTGTGCCGGGAACCTATGAACTCCGTGGTGATTCGAGAAGGCGCGGCGGCGCTGATGATGAGCCGCAACGCCGGCGATCCTGGGGTCCCGGCACAAGGCCGGGAATGACGATCGAGAAGTGAAATGCGCCAAATTGTTGAGTCATCAACCTCGGCGCACCCCTCGTTCCTATTCGTCCGGACGCCTCCTACCTTGACATGGAGGCCCTTCGACGCCATCTGGCCCCCTGCGGATTTAGCGCGCTGTTGACAGGCATCGATCGGGCCGCCGCGATTTTATCGGGCGCGCCCCTCGCAGAGATCAAAGATGCCTCCCTCGATGCGCGGTGATCCCAGTGGTCGCGCCTCTTCGCGGGCTCTCTTCGAGGGCTGGCGGTCAAGGTCGACGCCACCGACGCCCAGGAGGGAAACCTTCGGGGTGCGCGATGCATGGCGACGCCTGCCTTGATCCCGAAGTGACGGCGCGGCGCACTGACGCACCTGATCAGAACGGGAACATTTGGGCGGTCAGCGGGTCGTAGAGGTGCGGCCTCTCCCTGTCTAGCCGCCATTAACCAGTTTCGGCCCAACCCTTGCATGGGGATTGCGAGCCGATTTCGGAGACCTCGATGAGCACGACCACCGCTGAAGCCGAAACGCCAGAAACCACCGGCGGCGACGGCCCGCTGCTCGATCTGACGGACGCCGCGGTCAAGAAATTCATCAAGCAGGCCAAGGCCCGCGGCTACGTCACCATGGACGAGCTGAACAAGGTCCTGCCGTCCGAGGAAGTCACCTCAGAGGCGATCGAGGACACGCTGGCGATGCTCAGCGAGATGGGCGTCAACGTCGTCGAGGCGGAAGAAGACGCCGAGGCCGGCGGCGAGGTCGCGGTCCGCGAGGAATCGGCCGTCGTCGAGACCGCCAAGGAAGCCGCCTACGACCGCACGGACGATCCGGTGCGGATGTACCTGCGTGAGATGGGCTCCGTGGAGCTGCTCTCCCGCGAGGGCGAAATCGCCATCGCCAAGCGTATCGAGGCCGGCCGCGACACCATGATCCGCGGCCTGTGCGAAAGCGCGCTCACCTTCGAAGCCATCATGGTCTGGCGCGAGGAGCTCGGCTCGGGCCGCATCCTGCTGCGCGAGGTGATCGATCTCGAGCAGACCTACGGCGGCCTGAACGCCGGCGCCGACGCCCTGCCGGTCGAGGCGGTGGCGGAAGCCGAGGAAGAGAAGGAAGAGGCCGAGGCCGCCGAGGGCCAGCCGGAAGGCGAGAGCGACGACGACTTCGACGACGGCGCGGGCCCGACGATCAGCGCCATGGAGGCCGAGCTGCGCGAAGGCGTCATGGCCACCCTCGACGCCATCGCCGCCGAGTTCGAAAGCTTCCGCCTGCTGCAGGAGAAGCTGGTGGGCCAGCGCCTCAAGGGCCAGGACCTGTCGGACAAGGACCGCGCCGCCTACCAGGCCGCTGCCGGCGCCATCGTCCAGCACCTCAAGACGCTCAAGCTGAACAACAACCGCATCGAGGCGCTGGTCGAGCAGCTCTATGCGATCAACAAGCGCCTGATGGGCCTGGAAGGCCGCCTGCTGCGCCTGGCCGACAGCTACGGCATCAGCCGCGGCGAGTTCCTGAAGGCCTACTTCGGCTCCGAAATGCGCCCCGACTGGACCGACCAGGTGAAGGCCCTGGGCGTGCGCTGGACCAAGTTCGCCGAGAACGACAATGGCCAGATCGGCGACATCCGCACCGAGATCGCGGCGCTGGCCACCGAAACGGGCGTGCCGATCGACGACTACCGCCGCATCGTGCAGACCGTCCAGAAGGGCGAACGCGAAGCGCGGCAGGCCAAGAAGGAGATGGTCGAGGCCAACCTGCGCCTAGTGATCTCCATCGCCAAGAAGTACACGAACCGCGGCCTGCAATTCCTTGATCTCATTCAGGAAGGCAACATCGGCCTGATGAAGGCGGTCGATAAGTTCGAGTACCGCCGCGGCTACAAGTTCTCGACCTACGCCACCTGGTGGATCCGCCAGGCGATCACCCGCAGCATCGCTGACCAAGCAAGAACCATCCGCATCCCGGTGCACATGATCGAGACGATCAACAAGATCGTCCGCACCAGCCGCCAGATGCTGCACGAGATCGGCCGCGAGCCGACGCCGGAGGAACTGGCCGAGAAGCTGGCCATGCCGCTGGAGAAGGTCCGCAAGGTCCTGAAGATCGCCAAGGAGCCGATCAGCCTCGAAACGCCCATCGGCGACGAGGAAGACAGCCACCTGGGCGACTTCATCGAGGACAAGAACGCGGTCCTGCCGATCGACGCGGCGATCCAGTCGAATCTGCGCGAGACGACGACCCGCGTGCTGGCCTCGCTGACGCCGCGCGAGGAGCGCGTGCTGCGCATGCGCTTCGGCATCGGCATGAACACCGACCACACCCTCGAAGAGGTGGGCCAGCAGTTCAGCGTCACCCGCGAACGGATCCGCCAGATCGAGGCCAAGGCCCTGCGCAAGCTGAAGCACCCCTCGCGCTCCAGGAAGCTCCGCAGCTTCCTCGACAGCTGAGGCGCCGGCCGCTTAACTGGCGGCCGTACAGTTCAGGAGCTTCGCCGTGCTTTCCGTCCTTATGGCCGCCGTGCTGATGGCCGCCGCCGAACCGTCCGCCGCTGCGGCCGCCGATGCGCCCGCCGCGGTCGGCGCGCCGGCCACCCAGGCCAAGGCCGAGAAGCCCAAGGGCTCGGACAAGGTCTGCTGGGACGAGCGCCCGACCGGCAGCCACGTCAGCAAGCACTTCTGCGCCACCCGCGACGAGCGCGAAAAGATGGAGCAGGACGCCCAGGCCGCCGTCACCTCCCGCGCCCGCTCCCAGCAGGCGCCGGGCGGCCTCGGACCCTCGCGCTAGGTTGTCATGACCTAACGACCCGGGAGGATCCTGGGCCGCTGCCAACCTCCGATTTCGACCCATTGCGGACTGTTCCCGTGCGCATAGGGAAAATGCGCACCGCAAAAACTTGACTCTTGGCTTGACGCGTGTTCTCGTTTTGTTCATGTCGAGCGCTGCGGACAAGCGGGCGAGGGCGGAGGCCATGCTGGGCGAGCTCGCGGAGCTCGGCCTGATGCTGGCGCGCGACCTGGCGGTGCAGGCCCGCGCGGCCGAGGATGCGGGCGAGAAGGTGGCGCTGACCGCGGCCTTCCAGAAGACCTCGCGCGCCGTGCGGCTGACGCTGGCGCTGGATTTCCAGCTCGAACGCCAGGCCGCGCGGGCTGACCGTGAGGCGCAGTTGCAGGCGCGCGAAGACCTTGCCGCCGAGCAGCGATCTGCCCGCATGGCTGAGGACGCAGCCGAACCTGCGCCGGCCGAGCGCCAGAAGGCGCGCGTGCGCGGTGTCTTGAACCGCCTGCTCTGGACCGAGGCCGAGGGCGACTCCGACGAGTTCGACGTCCTCCTCGCAGACCTCGACGCCCGCCTCGATGAAGTGGCTGAGGCCGAAGGCTTCGCCGACCTGCCCCTCGAGGCGCTGGCCCAACGCCTGAAGTCCGACATGCAGATCCAAGCCGCCCTGGTGGTCACCACCGCGCGCAGCCTCGCGGCCGCCAACACCGCCCAGCCCCCGCTCGCCGACACCGGCTAGCCTAACTCCCCCGTGGGACGGTGGAGGGGGCAAACCTCAGGCTCGGCCGACAGGTTGTTCGTAACCTATTCCGCGGATGGGGCTCGCCCCTTCCACCGCTCGCTCTGCGGCGAGCGGTCCCCCTCCCGCCGTTTCACGGGGGAGGTAGATTCCAGCGCGGCCTTCGACCTGGCGCGCCCGCCCGGCTCCCTCAGCGCCAGGCGTAGTTGAAGCTGAGCGAGATGCGCTCGGTCCGCGCGCGGTTGGCGGGCACCTCGTGCCGCAGCCAGCTTTCCCACATCAGCACCGTGCCGGGTTGCGGCTGCAGGTAGACGAAGGCGCGGGCGTCTTCCGGCGCGTCGGCCAGCCTGGGCGGGGCGGCCATCATCAGCGGCAGCCGCGGATCCTCCAGTTTGAGCGCGCTCGCCCCGTTGGGCGTCGCCACATAGACCGTGCCGGAAATGACGCTGTGCGGATGGATATGTCCGGAGTGGGCGGCCCCCGGTTTCAGGATGTTGACCCATAGGCTGTCGAGCCTCAGCCGGCCGCCGCGCAGGTCGAAGGCGAGGTCGGCGGCGAAGGCTTTCGCGTGGCGGTCGAGCCTGGCCTTCAGCTCGCCGAACACGCTGGCCCGCGTCGGCAGGTCGTCGAGCGAGGCATAGGAGGTGTAGCCGCCGTAGCCGTTGGCCTTGCACCAGGCCCGGCCTGCCGTATCCTCCGCCGCCAGCATCCGGCAGGCGTCTTCCAATTCGGCTCTGAAATTTTCGAAACTTCCGTCTGTGCTAAGCGAGGTCTCATAGACCGGAGTCGCGAAGAGGGGACGGAGCGCCATGGCAGGGCGCTAGTCGCGCGGCGCCGGAAAGTCAAAAGATTGGGGACGCTGGCGCTTCGTCCAAACGTCCGTTAGGTATTTGAGTAAAGTCGACTCCGCACATTGAGGCGGGGATTTGGGGAGCGAAGAATGATCAGGACTATGGTCGCGCTGGCCTTGGCGAGCGTGGTGATTGGCGGTCAGGCGCAGGCTGCGCCGGCCCATGCGACGTCGGGCAAGGCGAAGCCGGCTGCGGCCGCGAAGGCTTCGGCCTATCGGGCGCCGCGCGGGCCCGACGGCAAGCATCCGGACCTCAACGGCGTCTGGCAGGTGATGAACACCGCCAACTACAACATCGAGCCGCACGCCTCGAGCGCGGCCCTGCAGATGCGCCCGGGCCCCGTGGTGCCGGTGCCGGCCAAGGAAGTCCTGGCGCTCGGCGCCGTGGGCGCGGTCCCGGCCGGCCTCGGCGTCGTCGAGGGCGGCACGATCCCCTATACGCCCGAAGCGCTGAAGCAGCGCGACGCCAACAAGGCCGACTGGATCCACAAGGATCCGGAGATCAAGTGCTACCTACCGGGCGTGCCGCGGGCCAACTACATGGCCCTGCCGTTCCAGATCTTCCAATCCGAGAGCGCGACCCTGATCGCCTATGAATATGCGGGCGCGGTGCGCAACCTGCTGTTCAAGGATCCGGGCCCGGCGCCGGTCGACAGCTGGATGGGCCAGTCGGTGGCGCACTGGGAAGGCGACACGCTCGTGGTCGTCGTCACCGGCATGCTGGACTCGAGCTGGCTCGACCGGGCCGGCAACTTCCACACCGGCGACCTGAAGGTCACCGAGCGCTGGACGCCCACCGGCCCCGGCGTGATGCGCTACGAGGCGACGCTCGAAGATCCCTCGATCTTCACCCGCCCCTGGAAGATGAGCATGAACCTCTACAAGCACGTCGGCGAAGACGCGCGCCTGCAGCAGTTCAAGTGCGTCGAATTCGTCGAGGAACTCATGTATGGTCACCTTCGGAAAGAACCCCTGAAGTAACGACCCTATCCGCCCCGTCTTTCCGGCTTGCCGCCATGGCCGGCCGGGAAGGTGAAAAGAGATCAGCATTGTCCGCTGGAGACGCCCAAATGAATTTCCATCGTTTCATTATCCCGGCCGCCATTTCCGCCGGCCTCCTGGCCGCCGCGACGGTCGGCGTGACGCAGGCCTTCGCCCACCACGCCTTCGCCGCCGAATTCGACGGCAAGTCGCCTGTGCTGCTGCGCGGCAAGGTGACCAAGGTCGAGTGGATCAACCCGCACGCCTGGGTGCACGTGGCCAACGTCAACCCGGACGGCACCACCACCGAGTGGATGGTCGAGGGCGGCACGCCCAACACCCTGCTGCGCGCCGGCATCGACCGCAACTCGCTGAAGATCGGCACCGAGATCGTGGTCCGCGGCTACCAGTCGAAGGACAAGGCCTGCACCCCGATCTGCAAGGCGAACGGCCGCGACGTGACCTTCCCGGACGGCCGCAAGCTGTTCATGGGCTCGTCCGGCACGGGCGCGCCGAAGGACGGCGCCGACAAGAGCGAAATGCCCTAGTCGATCTGAATTCGAAGAAGAGGGGGCTTAGCGGCCCCCTCTTTTTTTGCCTGCGGTTTGGCGGCGTCCGAAGCGGCGCCGAATGGCCTGTCGCCGATCGCGGAAATGCCGATAATTCCGCGCTGTAACGGATGTGTAACGGCGGCGGAACCGTAAGCTGCTTGATTGCCACGGGCGGGCCGGTGTGAGTGCGGGGGCGTGCGGACGTTCAGGGCCGCGCGGAGTCGAAGAGTCCGAATGGACGGGTTGAGGGTTGGGATGAACGGAAGACCGGAGCTGCGTCGATGATCGGCGCCTTCTTGAATTGGCTGCAGCATTCGCTCGGCAAGGGGCCGTCGCCGGATGCGCAGTCCTGGAGCGAGGCGCTCCTCGGCTCGTTGAACTTCTGGAGCCTTCTGGAAGGCACCCACCTGATCGCGCTGATGCTGTTCGCAGGCACCATCATGGTGGTCGACCTGCGGCTGCTGGGCGTCACCTTCCGCAAGACCAAGGTCTCGGTGGTCAGCGACGCGATCCTGCCGCTCACCGTCTTCAGCTTCATCTTCGTGGTGGTCACGGGGCTTGGGCTGCTCTTCGCCAAGCCGTTGTTTTATTACCACAACATATGGTTCCGGGCGAAGATGATCTTCCTCGCCATCGCGCTCATCAACATCGTCATCTTCCACGGCCGCGTGCAGGCCACCCAGGATAGCTGGGACGCCGACGAAAAGCCGCCGCGCGCCGCACGCATGGCCGCCGCCGGTTCGCTGATCGCCTGGCTGCTGGTGATCACCTGCGGCCGCTTCATCCCCTACGACTGGTTCGAATGTGGCAAGCCGCAGACCACGTTCATCAACTGGGTCCAGGAGTGCAAGACCTCCGAGAAGGGCGAAGTCAATCTCGCGGGGAAGCACCTATGAAGATCGATATCGAGGAGTACCTGCCGCACATCCGGCCGTGGGTAGAAAGCCTCGCCAACACCTTCCCCGGCAAGCAGATCAAGCCGCAGTTCGCCTTCTGGGAAGTGGGCCATATCGTCTCGCTGTTCATGCTGGGCGGCACGACCATCCTGATGAATCTGCGGCTGCTGAACGCCGGGCTTACGCAGGAGCCGCCGTCGGAGATCTACCGGAACCTGCGGTTCTGGCAGAACGTCGGGGTGATCGGCATTGTCGTCACCGGCGTCCTGATCGGCTCGGCCAACGCCGAGCGCCTCTACGACAGCGCCGCCTTCATCGTGAAGATGCTGGCGCTGATCGCGGGGATCATCCTGACCTACGGCGCAAGCCGGCCGGTGGCCGCGGCGAACGGTGCGGTGAGCATCGCGTCCAAGGCCTGGTTTGCGCTCGGCACGGCGATCTTCGCCCTGGGGATCTGGATCTTCGTGATCTCCGACCTGATCAACGTCGGCATCTACCACGTGATCACCGGCGCGGCCCTCATCGTGCTGTTCGCGACGCGCGGTCGGCTGCGGTGGGTCTATGCCGGGGTGCTGATCGCCATGATCGTCGCCCAGTTCGTCAACACCCACATCCTGATCAAGCCGGACGACTACGACCACCTGAACCCGGTCAACAAAATCTGGACGGTGGCGTTCTCGACCTGGATCGTGGGCGTGGCGCTCTTCCAGCTGTTCCGCGCCGGACGCGGCGAGGCCGGCGGTCCGCTCACCAAGTTCATCGCCTATGCGACGATCCTGGTCTGGGTGATGGGGGCCGCGGCCGGGCGCTGGATCGCCTTCGCCTAGAGGCGAGGGCGGCCGGGCTCAGGCGCTCTGCAGGTCGAGCAGGGATCGCCACATCTTGTCGGCGATCTTGATCACGCCGACGTTGGCGCTGAACGCCTGCTTGGCTTCGATCTGGGTGACGGCTTCGGAGGCGTAGTCGACGCTGTCGTCGCCGGCCATGCCCGCGACGCGGCTCGCCGAGGCCTCGAGGCTGCGGCTGGCGGCCATCATGCCGTAACGGGCGGTGGAGATCGGGTCCATGGCGCAAGTCTGCGCCCGCTACGGTTAAGCTATCGCGAGGGTTCGTGGTGAACGGCGGCTGAAGCTTTGGCGGCCGCACCCCGCGATCCACAGCGATTGACGGAACGCAACGCGGCGCTGCCAATAGGCGTTCGAGGGACCAGTTGGAGAAACGCCATGAGATCCCGCGTCCTGATCGTCGCCGGCGCCTTGAGCCTCGCCGCCGGGGCCGTCTTCGCCCAATCGCTGGCCGACAATCCGCCGAAGACCACGACCATCTGCCTGGACGTCGCCGGCAAGAGCCTGCCGGCCAGGTGCCAGGTGCAGGCGAGCCGCCTCGATGCCCGCGAGGATATCTGCCTCTGCGGGCCGGGCGCCGATCGCGTCACGATCCCGGTCTGTCCGGCCGGCGTGCGCGCGCCCGCCGAAAGCGCCGCCTACGAGACGGCCCGTCGCAAGGCCGTCAACCACGGCAGCCTGGCCGGAGCGATGTACAACGGCCAGCCCATGTGCCTGGCGCCGCGCAACGCCCTGAACCCTTGAGGGGCGCGGCCGCCGGCTACTTGCCGAGCGCGCCGTAGACCGATTTCTGGAAGACCGGCAGGGCGGCGCGTCCACCCATCCGCTGGCCGGTGGCGAGCTGCGCCGCCGCATCGGGCCCGAGCGGCATGGAGTTCTGGATCAGGTAGATCAGCACCATGTCCTCGGCCGGATCGGCCTGCCACCAGGTGCCAAAGGCCCCCGGCCAGCCGAACGCGCCCTCCGAGCCCGCGCCCATCCAGGCCTGCTTTTCCGGGTCGGTGATCACCGAAACGCCCAGCCCGAAGCCCTGGCCCAGCCAGAACGGGATGCCCATGAAGGCGATCTGGCGCTGGTCGTCGGTCAGCCGGTTCCTGGTCATGGTCTCGATCGTCGCGGCCTTCACCAGCCGCACGCCGTCCACCTCGCCCCTGCCGAGCATCATGCGGGCGAACTTCAGGTAGTCGTCTGCCGTGGAGATCAGGCCGCCGCCACCGGCCTCGAAGGCGGGCTGGCTGTCGACGTGCGGGAAGGAGACGTCTTGCAGGCGATCGGTCTCCGGGTCGATCCGGTAGAGCTTGGCCATGCGGCCGCGCTTGCTCGGCGGACACCAGAAGTCGGTGTCGTGCATGCCGAGCGGGCCGAAGATGCGGTCCTTCAGCACCTGGCCGAGCGGCTTGCCCTCGATCCGCGCCACCAGGAAGCCCAGCACTTCGGTGGCGTGGCTGTAGTGGAAGCGCTCGCCCGGCGGGTAGGAGAGCGGCAGGCTTCCCAACGCGGCCAGCCATTGGTCCGGGGTCAGCGGCGTGCCGAGCGGCGGCCCCAGCGCATCCTCGTGCGCCTGGGCGATCGGCCCGACGGAGGTGAAGGCGTAGGCAAGGCCCGCGCGATGGGTCATCAGGTCCTCGACCGTGATCTCGCGCGGCGCCGGGTAGGTCTGGTCGACAGGGCCCGTGGCATCCTTCAGGACCCGCATGTCCTTGAACTCGGGCAGCCACTTGGTGATCGGGTCCTCGAGCCGAAGCGTGCCTTCCTCCATCAGCATCAGCGCCGCGATCGAGGTCACCGGCTTGGTCATGGAGGCGATGCGGAACAGGGTGTCGCGGGTCATCGGCGCGCCGGCCTCGACGTCGCGATGGCCGACGGCGTTGACCTGGACGACCTCGCCCTTGCGCCAGATCAGGGTGACGAAGCCGGAGAGGTCGCCCGCGTCGACCACGGCCTGCAGCGCCGGCGGGATCTGCGCCAGCCCCGCCTCGAGGAACCCGCCGTTCGTCTGGTCGCCGTCCATGACGCAACTCCCTTGCCGCCTGTTATCGACGTTCACTTGGCCGCCATAGCGCAGGGCGCGGGCGAGCGCGTCAAGCCTCACCCCACGGCAGCGGGCGGCTGCCGCGTTGAACGCCGTGGGCTTCCTGCGTATTGGGAGCCCATGACAACGCTTCGCATCGCCGCCTCCTGCCTCGCAGTCCTGGCGCTTTGCGCCTGCTCGCCCGGCGCCCCCAAGGGGGTCGACAAGGACGAGCTCGATGCCGCGGTCTCCCGCGCTATCGGCGACCCCGCCTCGTGCCTGCTGATCGCCGAGCAGGCGACGGGCAAGCTCGTCTATCGCTACAACACCCACACCGCCTGCGCCCGCGCGCTGCCGGCCTGCGACCCGGCCCAGCCGGGCGCGACACAGACGCTCGACAAGCTGCTGAAGGCGACGCTGAAGGACGGCCAGCCGCGCACGCTGAGCTGCAGCTCCACCGCCGACGCCTCTCGCGGCGTCGGCTGGGCCGCGGGCCCGATCCCCGGAAAGGGACTGGTTTACGCGGCCATGATGGAGGGCGACCGCGCCTTCCCGGGTCGGATGATGGCGGAGCGCCTGGACCGCGCCTTCAAAGGGGCCGGCCTCTAGCGGGTCAGCTCGTAGAAGCCGCTGACGTCGATCCGCACCTTAAGCTCGCCGGGCTCGACGCGGACGGCGCTGACCGCCATGTCGCGCTTGGCGAAGGTCGCCATCGGCATGGGCGGCGCGGGCGCATAGCCGCCGCCTTCGCTCAGGGAAACCAGCCGGCCGATCCGATAGCCGGTCGCCTTGGCGTAGAGCTCGGCCTTGGCCTGCAGCGCCTTCACCGCCTCCAGGCGCGCCGCATTCTCCGCGGTCGTCGGATCGTTCAGCCCGAAGCTGATCCCGTTCACCTGGTTGGCGCCGGCGCCCACCGTGGCGTCCACCGCCGCCCCCAGCCGCGCCAGGTCATGGACGGTGACGCTCACCTGGTTGGAGGCCTGGTAGCCGGTCAGCCGCGGCGGCTGGTTCTGCTCGTAGGCGTACTGCGCGCCGAGGTTCAGGTTCGAGGTCTGGATGTCCTTGGCCGCGATCCCGGCCTTGGCCAGCGCCGCCAGCATCTGGTTCATCTGCCGCGAATTGGCGGTCATCGCCTCGGCGGCGGTCTTGGCCTCGGTCGTCACGCCCAGGTTGATGGTCGCCATGTCGGGGGCGATCTTCGTCTCGCCATAGGCCGCCAGATTCAGGGTCGTGGCGTGGAACGCGCTGTCGGCGGCCGACGGCGGGGAGGCCTCGGCGAGGGCCGGCGCGGCGGCGCCGGCGATGGCAACCAAAAGGCTGAGCGACGCGGCGCGCAGGACGGTCTTCATGGCGATCTCCTAGACACGAGCATCCGCCCGCGCCCGCAAGCTGGCAAACCCTACCTGAACGCCGGCTTTAAGGCCCGTGCAGCCCGTGGTAACCGCCATGACGCGTCGCTGCTGGGGCCTGTAGCTCAATGGTTAGAGCCGGCCGCTCATAACGGTCTGGTTGCAGGTTCGAGTCCTGCCGGGCCCACCAGCGAGGCTTCCGTACCCGTCCGGCGCCACGCCTGCTTCCAAAGACGCAGTGAACTGAGGATCGTTCGGTCACACTCGGCGGGCGCGGCGGCCCGCGGGCGATCGTGATGCTTAGGAGGCGCCATGCGCGCCGCCCGATAGGATGCGAATCGCCGACGATGGCCGAGGTTCGCCCGGGAGCGCCCAAAGAGATGTCTCGACAAACGGTCTCATCCGGCCCTGGCCAGGCGTCCCCTTCCGCCTCGTGGGCGCTGCGTCGTTGGTGGGGACTCATGGATGCCCGGATCGGCATCGTGCCGGTCCCCGTGGCGCTGGTCGTCGTCGGCGTGGCGGCGGTCTATGTGTGGATCGGCCAGGCCCCGTCCGACATCCTGATGAACATCGCGGTCCTGGCGACCGGCGGGTTCCTCTGCGGCGAGATCGGAAAGCGGATCCCCGGGCTGCGCCACCTGGGCCTGGCGGCCATCCTGGCGACCTTTCTGCCGTCCTATCTGCGCTATGCGCACCTGCTGCCGGCGCCGATCGTCAAGTCGATCACCGAGTTCACCGACGGCTCCAACTTCCTCTACCTGTTCATCGCCTCGATCATCGTGGGCTCGATCCTGGGGATGGACCGCCGGGTGCTGATCTCGGGCTTCCTGAAGATCTTCGTTCCCCTGATCGCCGGCTCCGCGGTGGCCTTTGTCGTGGGCTGCGGGACGGGTATGGCGCTCGGCCTGGGTTTCAAGCACACGCTCTTCAAGATCGTCGTGCCGATCATGGCCGGCGGCGTGGGCGAGGGGGCGATCCCGCTGTCGGTGGGCTACGCCCAGTTCTCGCACCAGCCGCAGGGCGACCTCTTCGCCGAGGTGCTGCCCGCGGTGATGCTGGCGAGTCTGACCGCCATCGTCTTCGCCGGCGCCCTCAACTTTCTCGGCAAGCGCTACCCGAAGTTCAGCGGCGAGGGGCGTCTGCAGCCGGGCGAGGAGGACGCGCCGCTCGCCGACGACGAGGCGTCAGCCGCTCCGCCGTCGATCCAGACGGTCGGGGCGGCGGTGGTGATGGCCGTGACCCTCTACCTGGTGGGCGCGCTCACCCAGAAGCTCTGGAACTGGCCGGCGCCGGTGGTGATGCTGGGGCTGGCCGTGGCGATGAAGCTCGGACGCGTCGCCTCGCCGTCGCTGGAGCAGGGCGCCTACGCCAACTACCGCTTCTTCTCGACCTGCGTGACCTATCCGCTGCTGTTCGCCATCGGGGTGGCCAAGACGCCATGGGAGAAACTGATGGGCGCCTTCAACCTGCCCACGGTCGCCACCATCGTGGCCACAGTGGCGGCCCTGATGGGGACCGGCTTCGTGGTGGCGCGCTTCGTCGGCATGTATCCGATCGAGGCGGCGATCGTCACCGGCACGCATTCCGGCCAGGGCGGCACCGGCGACGTCGCCATACTCACCGCCGGGAACCGCATGCAGCTCATGCCCTTCGCCCAGATCGCCACCCGCATCGGCGGCGCGATCACCGTGACGCTCGCCCTGGTGGCGTACGCCCGGTTTGGCCGATAGCGAGGCGCCGTGGCGGCCGTGCGGAATTCCGCACAGTCCGGCGACCCGACTGGGCGGATATCCGCGCCGATCGCGAGGAGGACTTCAGAAATATCAAATATAACAGATGGTTACGGAATTCCCTAATCACCTCGTCGCCTTGCGGCGCGGGTGTAGATTCCGCTGGACCCCACAGAAGGGTCACAACGCAAAAGAGCCGCGACGACCGGCGGCGCCATAGGGGGAAGTTCAGGGATGACCAGTCGCAGCGCGATGCTGTGCGGCGTGGCCGCATTTGTGCTTGGGTCGCTCGCCGGCGCGGCGCGGGCGGCGGACGCGGCCGCCGAGGCTCCCGCCGCGAATGACGTCCAGGAGGTGGTGGTCACCGGCAAGTTCCTGGCCACCGGCGCGCAGAGCGCCACCAAGATGGACCTGTCGGTGATGGACACGCCATTCTCGGTGTCCGCCTACACCGGCGACTTCCTGAAGGCGATCGAGACCACCAACATCTCCGACCTCTATCGCTATATGACCGGCGTCTCGCGCGCCGGCGCCACCGGCTACGACCTGACCCTGCGTGGCTTCAAGACCGCGGCGACCGACCGCAACGCCATCTTGGTCGACGGGCTGCCCGGCCTGACCGTCCGCTTCGGATCGCCGCCGACGGTCGGCACCGAGCACATCGAGCTCGTGAAGGGGCCGAGTTCGGTGCTCTACGGCCAGGGCCAGCCGGGCGGCTTCATCAATGTCATCACCAAGAAGCCCTTGCGGACCCCGCAGCTCACCGCCGAGGTCGAGGGCCTCGACTACGCGTCCGACAACGCCGACGGGGGCGGCTTCGACGCGTCGGTCGATGCGACCGGTCCGCTGGGCTTCGGCGGGAGCGTCCTGGGCCGCGTGATCGCCGAGATCGGCCACACCACGGGCTTCCGTGACCACCAGTTCTCCAAGCCGATCTATATCGCGCCCAGCCTTACGTGGGAGATAGATCCGCACACTGACGTGACCCTGCTGATCGAGGCGCGCCAGACCTCCGTCAGCTTCGACAGCGACCTGATCGCGCCGCTCGACAAGCTATCCCTGCTGCCCAAGTACACGACCTACTATCAGCGCCCGGGAGACATCCTGAAGGAGCGGGGGGTCGGCACGACCCTGCTGTTCGACCACGAGTTCGACAACGGGGTGAAGTTCAACCTCGGCGTCCGCGATGTGCAGCACAAGGACCACACCACCGGCATGGACGTGAACGGCTTCGCCGACGCGGCCAACACCAAGCTGCAGATGCGCGCCCGCGATGTGCTCAATACCCGCACCTACGACTTCGCCGACGGCAATCTCAGCATCCCGTTCCACACCGGGCCTATCGAGCACAAGCTGCTGCTGGGCGTGAACGGCGGCCAGGAAATGCAGGATTTCAACCGGCTGCAGTTCTACCTCGTGCCCACGACGGGGCCGGGCAGCTTCCTGATCGACGTCTACAATCCGAGCTACGCGGGCGTGCCGCTGCAATCGTCGCTGCCGGCGACCAACGCGGGCGCGGCCGGGCTGAAGGCGCTGAACGATCCGCGCACCATCTCCAAGACGGTCGGCGCCTATGCGTCGGACCTCCTGACCTTCGGTGACCACTGGAAGGCCATGGTCGGGGTCCGCTACAGCCGCGACGAACAGACGTTCCACGAGCAGAAGGCGCCCGGCGTTCCCGACCGCAGTTCGGACGTGCACGATGTGCTGCCGCTCGCTGGCCTGATCTATCAGCCCAACGAGAACCTCAGCTTCTACACGAGCTACACGACCTCCTTCGTGCCGGTCCTGGCCTCGGCCGTCGACGTCAACAACGAGAACCACTTCCCGGCCACCAAGGCCAAGTCGATCGAAGGCGGCGTGAAGGCCAATCTGTTCGACAATCGCGTGAACCTCACCGCGGCCATCTTCGACATCAAGAAGACCGGGGTCACCAGCACCTTCACGGTGGGCTGTCCGACGTTCATTGGGACCTGCACCCAGCAGGTGGGTTCGGAGGAGGCCAAGGGGCTGGAGCTGGAAGCCACGGCCAAGCCGGTCGAAGGCTGGACCCTGATCGCCGGCTACGCCTACACCGACTCCAAGGTCACCGCCTCGACCGATCCGGTGACGGTCGGCCGCGAGGCGACCGATTCCCCTAAGAACGCCGCCCACCTGTGGAGCCGCTATGATTTTTCGAGCGGGCCGCTGGCCGGCTTGGGCGTCGGGCTTGGGATTTCCTACACCGGGAAGCGCGAAGGCCTGTTGCCGACCACGAAGGCGCCGGACGTCACCACCCTGCCGGCCAATACGATCACGGACCTGGCGTTCTACTACACGCTCAAGAAGGTCCAGATCACGCTGAAGGTCTCGAACCTGACCGACAAGCGCTACATCGAAAGCGAATCCCTCGGAAACACCATCTTCCCAGGCGCGCCGCGGCAGGTGGTGCTGGCGTTGAGGACGACCTTCGACTGATCGGCGGCGCCGGCGACCTCGCCGAAGGGCCGCCCCACCTGGCTTTCTCAGGGGCGGTCGGCGGCTTCGACGGCCATTCAACGACTTGAACGGACTGATGTTTTCGGTGCATGAGGAAGACCGTCCCGCCTGAACTGTCCGAACTCTCGCCTATCCGAAAAATCGGGTGTGCGGTATTTCGCCAGGTGCGGTCAGGAGGCGCCGTGCTCGCCATGCTTAGCGCCCAACAGCTTCGCTGGACGGTCTTCACGGTCTTGTCGGCCGCGATCCTGGCGGCTGCGATCTGGGTCTCCGGCGATTGGGCCGAAGCCGGCGCCGTGCAGGCCGCGGCGAAACACGCCAAGGCCGACGCCAATCTTCGGGCTGCCGCCCTGGGCGCCGACCTCGACAAGCACCGGGCGCTTCCGCTGGTGCTGGCTTCCGACCCCGACGTCCTCAGCGCCCTCTCCAACGGAACCGCCGCCCGGTCCGCGGCGCTCAACGCCAAATTCGAGCTGCTGAGCGACCGCACCAGGGCGGCGGACATCTACCTCTTGGACAGCAAGGGATTGACGATCGCGTCCAGCAATTGGCGCAGCCCGAAAAGCTTCGTTGGTATGCGCTACGGGTTCAGGCCCTACTTCCAGCAGGCGATGGCCGCCGGGTCGTCGGAATACTTCGCCATGGGCACGGTGTCGGGCGTGCCTGGCCTCTATCTGGCGCGTCGCCTCGACGGCCCGCGCGGGCCGCTGGGGGTCCTCGTCGTGAAGGTTGAATTTCTCGATCTCGAGCGCGCGTGGGCCAAGCTTCTCGACCCATCCTTCGTGACGGACTCGCACGGCGTTGTCCTGATCTCCAGCGTCCCGGCCTGGCGCCTGCGGGTGCTGAGGCCGCTTGCCGACACGGAGCGGCGAGCTCTGCTGCAAGGCCGGCAGTTCGGTGACGCGGACCTGCGGCCGCTCCCGTTCCGCCGGCGGCTCCATGATCCGATCGTGCGTGCTCGGATCGGCGGCGAAGGCCGTCACGCCGAGGGACAGGTCGTAGCCCCGGTGCCGGGTTGGCGGGTGCATGTGCTGGTTCCGGCGGGCGCGCCGATCGACGCCGCCGTGGCGGGCGCCAGGGCGATGACCATCCTGATCGGACTGGGGGTCGTGGCCGTGCTGGCGTTGGCCCTGTCCATGGTGGGGCGCGCCGAGCGGCAGACGCGGCGACGGATGGCGGCGCAAGCGGAACTGGAGGCGCGGGTGGCCTCGCGCACCGCCGAGCTTTCCGAAGCGAACGCCAGGCTGCAGACGGAGATGGAAGAGCGCCGCCGCGCCGCGATCGAGCTGCAGCGGCTGCAGGAGCAGGCGGGACAGGCCAATAAGCTCGCGGCGCTGGGTCAGATCGCCGCCGGCGTGGCGCACGAGATCAACCAGCCCGTCGCGGCGATCCGCACCTACGCCGACAACGCGCGCGCCTTCCTGGATCGTCGCGATCCAGACCACGCCCGCGAAAACCTGGCGATCATCGCGGGCCTGACGGAGCGGATCGGGGCGATCACCGGGGGCCTCAAGAACCTGGCGCGCAAGCCGACCGGCGAGCTCGCCGCGGTCGACCTCAACGCCGCGCTGGACGGCGCCATGGTGGTGATCGGCCATCGCCCTCGACGCCAGGGGGTCAAGATCAGCCGCGACGGCGCGCGCGACGTCCTGGTCCTGGGCGACGGCATTCGGATCGAGCAGGTGCTGGTGAACCTGATCCAGAACGCGCTCGACGCCCTCGACGGCCAGCGCGACGCCGCCCTGCGGCTGCGCGTCGAAGCGGACGACCGGGCGGGCCGGGTGGTGGTGACCGACAACGGCCCCGGCCTGGCCCCGGAGGCGGCGAGAGGGCTCTTCACCCCGTTCGTCACCACCAAGGCGGAGGGGCTTGGCCTGGGGCTGGTCATCAGTCGCGATATCGCCCGCGACCTGGGCGGAACGCTTGAGGGCGGCGCAGGCGAGGCGGGCGGCGCCGAGTTCATCCTGAGCCTTCGGAGGGCCTCGTGAGCGACGCGGCAGGCTATGTGTTGTTCGTCGACGACGACGCGACGCTTCGTGCGGCCAATGTGCAGGCGCTGGAACTGGCGGGTCTGGCGGTGCGCGCGGCGCAGGACGCGCAGAGCGCCTTGCGCACGGTCGCCGCGGAGTGTCCGGCCGTGGTGGTGACCGACGTCCGCATGCCCGGGATGGACGGCCTGGAGCTGTTCCGACGCGTACGGGGCATCGATCCCGAGCTCCCTGTGGTGCTGATCACCGGCCACGGGGACATCGCCATGGCGGTCGCGGCCATGCACGAGGGCGCCTACGACTTCCTCAGCAAGCCCTATGCGACCGACCACATGATCCGCATCGTCCGCCGCGCGGCGGATACCCGGCGGCTGGTGCTGGAGAACCGCAGCCTCCGCGCGGAGGTCGCGACCGCCGAAGCACAAGGCCCTTTGATCGGAACCACGCCGGTGATGGAGCGTCTGCGCGACACCGTCCGCCAGGTCGCCCAGGCCGAGGTCGATGTGCTGGTCGAAGGGGAAACCGGCGCGGGCAAGGAGGTGGTGGCGCGCATGCTGCACCGGTTGAGCCAGCGCCGCGGCCGGCCGTTCGCGCCGATCTCCTGCAGCGCTCTCCCGGAAAGCATCATCGAGAGCGAACTGTTCGGGCACGAGGTCGGCGCCTTCCCGGGGGCCGTGCGAAAGCGCGTCGGGCGGATCGAAGCCGCGGACAAGGGAACGCTGTTCTTCGACGAGATCGAGAGCCTGACGCTCGAGACCCAAGGTAAGCTCCTGCGGGTCCTGGAGGAGCGCGCGGTGACACCGCTCGGATCCAACGACGCGCGCAGCCTGGATTTCCGGGTGATCGCCGCCTCGAAGGTCGACCTGGCGGAGCAGGTCAAGCGCGGGGCCTTCCGCGCCGACCTGTTCTATCGGTTGAGCGTCGTGCGGGTGCAGGTCCCGCCGCTACGGGAGCGCCGGGCCGACATCCCGGTGATCTTCGGGCATTTCCTCGCGGCGGCGGCGGCGCACCTGCGCCGCGATCCGCCTGCCGTGACAGACGAGGTCCGTCGCCGGCTCCTGGAGCACGACTGGCCGGGCAACGTGCGCGAGCTGGAGAACTTCGCGACCGGCGTCGTCCTGGGCCTGGAGACCTCGATCGGCCCGGACGGCGTCGAAGGCGCGGCCCGTAGCCTGCCGGACCGGCTGGAGGCCTATGAGGGCGCCTTGCTGCGCGAGGCGCTGGCGACCCACGCGGGCGACGTCCGCTCGACGCTCGACGCGTTGCTGATCCCGCGGAAGACCTTTTACGACAAGCTCCAACGGCATCGGATCTCTATCGATACCTATCGGCCACGGCGTGACGGACGGCCGTCCGGAAAGGCTGGCCGCTAGATCCAGGGCGTGTGGGAACCCGCACAATACATGCCGACGATTGTGCCGAACTTCGCCTTCGGAGCGGCCGTGACGGAGATTTCGGCATTGTATTCAATCGTTTGATGGACCTCAGATTCCTTTCGGGCGTCCCACTGCGCGATGTAGATTTATCCGGTCATGGGCGCGGCTCGAGACAGGGGAAAGCCCTGCGGCGCCTGGCGAGTATCGGGAAGGAGAACACGTGATGGGCAGGGAAGACGGGCGCCGAAGCCCGCCAAGCCGTCCGCCGTCAGTCCGGGGCGGTCGGTGAGCGGGGTCGCAACAGCGCCGACCCGGGCCGGGGCGGCATTGAGCGCCCGGACGTCCGTCGCCAGGCCGCGTTCGCAGCTTCGCAAGACGCTGCTTTGGCTGCACACCTGGGTTGGCCTGACCTTCGGTTTCGCCCTGCTGTTCCTGGCGCTTACTGGCGGCGTCCTGGTGATGCGGCCGCACTTCGAAGACCTGCTGAACCGGCGCCTGGTCTCGGCGCCCGCTTGCGCCACGCCGCTGGCGTTGGACGACCTGGCGTCGCGCGCCCGTGCAGTGCATCCCGCGAGCAAGCTCGGCAGCGTCGAGATCGACACCGCGGCTGGGTCGTCGATCGCGGTCAAGTTCGCCGACAAGGACTATGTCTACCTCGATCCGTGCAGCGGAAAGGTGCTCGGTCAACAGAACCAGTACGGCGGCTTCTTCGGGACTATCGACTGGCTGCACCGCTTCCGGTTCGTCGAGAACGGGCGGCCGATCGCCGGCGTGCTCAGCGCCGTCACCCTGCTCTTCCTGATGGCCGGCGGGCTCTATCTCTGGTGGCCGCGGTCGCGGCAGGCCGTGAAAGGCGCGCTCACCTTCAACGCGCGTCGGCCCGGCATCGGGCGCACGCTCAGCCTGCACAAGGTCGTGGGCGTCTACGCCTCGGCCCTGCTGCTGGCCATGGCCATCACCGCGCTTCCGCTGTCGTTCGAGTGGGCCAAGCACCTGATCGTGGTCGCCACCGGGACGCCCGCGGACTCGCCACCTCCGCCAGCCGCGCCCCGGCATGTGGCCAGGATGCCTGGCGCCACGGCAATGGGGGCCAAGGTCAAGCGGCTGAAGATGCAGGACCTCTGGGCCCGCGCGCAGGCGGACGTGCCGACGATGCAGTGGGCGGCAATCAAATACCCGAAGAAGGACGGCGTCGTCGAAGTCGAGATCCTCGAGCGCGGGATGCCGCACGCCAACGCCAAGTCCTATCTCTATCTCGACGCGGCGACCGGGCAGACGCTGAGGCTCAGCCACTACCGGACTGACACGACGCTAGGCCGCAAGACCTACCTCTACATTCTTGCGCTGCATTCCGGCCTGATCGGCGGGCTCCCCTACCAGCTCGCCCTGATGCTGGTCTGCTTCTCCGTGCCCGTGCAGGCCTATTCCGGCTTCAGCCCCTATCTGCGCAAGCAGTTCCGCAAGACGGCCCCGGCAGGGTTGTCGCTGAAGATCGTCGCCAAGACCGTCGAGGCCGAGGGGATCTGCAGCTTCGAGTTCGCCGACGGCGCCGGGCGGCCCTTACCGGCGTTCAGCGCGGGGTCGCACATCGACCTGCACATCGCCCCGGGCGTCGTGCGGCAGTATTCGCTCTGCAACGATCCGCGTGAGACGCACCGCTACCTCATCGCCGTGCAACGCGAGGCCCAATCCCGTGGCGGCTCGCGCGCCCTGCACGAGGTGTTCGACGTCGGCGACGTTCTGGAGGCGAGCCTTCCGAAAAACCATTTTCCGCTGGCGCATGCAGCAGGGCGCTCGATCCTGATCGCCGGCGGCATCGGGATCACGCCGATCCTCTGCATGGCCGAGCGGTTGTCGAACATCGGCGCGGCTTTCAGCCTCCACTATACGGTGGCGAGCGTGTCCCGGAGGGCCTTCTCCGCGCGGCTGAGCACGGCGCCGTTCTCTGGCCAGGTCCGCTACTACGCCAGCGACCAGGGCCGGCGGATCGACGTTGACGCCGTGCTGCGCGCGGCCGACGCTGATGCTCACGTTTACGTCTGCGGCCCGGACCGGCTGATCGAGGCGGTGCTGGCCTCGGCGCGCGGCCTGGGCTGGCCGGAGGACCGCATCCACGCGGAATACTTCGTGGCCGAGGCGCACGACACCGCCAACGACCGCGATTTCGACGTGCGCCTCGCGAGCAGCGGCCTCACGGTGCACGTGCCAAAGACGGTCTCGGTGGCCGCCGCCCTCGCCGGCCACGGCGTCGACATTCCGATGTCCTGTTCGGAGGGGGTCTGCGGCACCTGCCTGACACGCGTGCTGGAGGGCGAGGTCGCGCACCGTGACCGGGTGCTCTCAGCCGCGGACCGGGCCCGAGGCGATCAATTCACGCCCTGCTGTTCGCGGGCCGTTGGGCCGCTGCTGGTGCTGGACCTCTAGGGCGGGGCGGCTTTGCCAACACCAATGCGGCCTGCACCGGGTGCGCGCTGAGATGGAGTGGGAATGACGATCGGGGGCAAGAGTGCGTGCGGGCGGCCACCGGCGGGCAGGCTGCGATTGGCAGGCGTGGCGGCCATCGCCGCGATGCTGCCGCCCGCCGCGGCCTGGGCGGCCGACGAAGAGATCCAGGTCTACATGGACGAGATGAGCGCCAAGGGCGCCTACGGGTTGGACGTGCATGTGAACTACGTCCCGAAGGGCCTCGGAGCCAACGTGGACTACGCGGGCCAGATGGCTTCGCAAGGACGCTGGCGGATCACGCCTGAATGGGCCTACGGCCTGACGCCAAATCTGGAGCTGGGGGCCTATCTGCCGTTGGCCACCATCGACCAGCACGGCGATCTCGAGCTCGGGGGCGTGAAGGGGCGGATCAAGTTCATCGCGCCCAAGGCGGCCGACGATCCGTTCTTCTGGGGGCTGAACTTCGAGCTCGGCCGGGTGCGCCGCGACCTCGACATCAACCCCTGGAACGCCGAGCTCAAGGGGATCGTCGGCTACCGCAAGGGTCCATGGACCTTCGCCGGCAACCTCAATATCGACTGGGCCGTCTCCGGCCCGGAGAAGGGACCGACCACCTATCAGATCGCGACCAAGCTCACCTATGCCATCCACGAGGGCTTCGAAGTCGGGCTGGAGAACTACAACACCCTCGGCAGCTCCCGGCGCCTGGGGCCTCTCGGGCAGAACGACCAGCAGGTCTTCGCCGTCGTCGACAAGTCGTTCGGCAAGTGGGACCTCGATTTCGGCGTCGGCCGCGGCTACGGCCGGCCGGAAGACGACTGGGTGGTCAAGGCCATCGTCGGCGTTCCGATCGACTGATGCCCGGCCACCAAACCCTCCCGGCCAGCGTCGGCCGATATGGCGGCGTCGCCATCGGGCTTCACTGGAGCATCGCCGTGCTTGTGGTGGCGGCCGGCGTGCTCGGCCTGCTGCACGACTCCTGGCCGAAGGCGACCCAGGCGTTCTGGATCAATGTCCACGCGATGGTCGGGCTGGCGATCCTGGCGCTTGTCGCGGCGCGCGTCGCCTGGCGCCTTAGCCACGCGCCGCCCCGGCTGCCGCCCGACGTCGGCGCGCTTTCCGAGCGGCTTTCGGGGCCCGCCCATCTGCTGCTCTACGCCCTCCTGGCCGTCATCCCTCTGATCGGCATCGTCACCTTCGTCTGGCACGCGCGCGTTTTCGACTTCGGTATCTTCAAGCTCGATTTCGGCGTGGCGAAGAACCGGGCGGTTTTCCATCCAACCGAAGTCGTCCACGGCTACCTCGCCTACGGCCTCTTCGGCCTGGCGGGCCTCCATGCCCTGGCGGCCCTCTGGCATCATTTCGTCCGGCGCAACGGCGTCCTGCTGCGGATGTGGCCGTCGGGGCGCGGCGCATGAACGGACGGCTGTTCCTCGCGGCCCTGATCGCCGCCTGCGCCATGTCCTTCGGCCCGGCCGCCGGCTGGGCCGCCGACTGGCGCGATCAGGGCTCCAGGGCCCTGATCATCACCTACCATGTGGCGCCAGCCGATCGGCTGGCGTTCCGCGCGGCGGTCCGCCGCTCAAGCCTGCCACGTCTCGAGGCCCTGGCGTCCAAGGGCGACCTGGAATCCTACCACGTCCTGGTCAGCCGTTACGTCGACACCGCGGGCTGGGACACCATGATGATCCTGAACTTCTGCAATCCCGACGCGCTGTCGCGCTGGCGCGCGACAGAGGCGCGGGCGCCCGCGGGCCTGTCGCCCAAGGCGCTGAGGTTCGTGCGCGATGTCGAGACCGCGCCGGCCGATCCCATGCGCCGCGGCGTGCAGAGCTCCGCTGGCGATACGCCGTCCGTCTATCTGGTGACGCCCTACGAGGTTCTCATTCCGACCGACGACTACCTGGCCTATGTCGACGGCTATCTGCTGCCGCAGACCGACGGCTGGATGTCGGCGGGAGCCTTGCGCTCGTACACCCTCTACCTCGCCCGCTACTATCCAGGCCGCCCGTGGGCCTCGTTGCTGGTGATGGAGTACCGCGGCGACGCCGGCTTGGCGCGGCGCGAGGCGGTGGTGAAGTCGGTCCGCGCGGCGCTCGCCGCCTCGCCCGAGTGGAAGAAGATCGCAGACAACAAGGCCGCCGTGCGCATCGAGAAGCTCGCGGTGGTTGCGGACGATCTGGCGGCCGGCGCGCCCCAGCACGACAGACCCTAAAGTCCGCTTTCGCGCCGATGACCCTGATGCCCTTGAACCAGTTCTGTCAGCGCCGGCCCAATCCGGTGTTCAGCCCCGAGTACAGGGCGATCGTGGCGGTCCTGATCGACGCGCGCCGCCGCGCCGGCCTGAGCCAGCGCGCCCTGGCCGGGCAAATCGGGAAGTCCCCCTCGCATGTGACCATGATCGAGCGAGGTCAGCGACGCGTGGACACGCTCGAACTGCTCCTGATGGCGAGGGCCATGAACCTTGATCCGCTCATCCTCGTGGGACGGATGGCGTCCCGCATCGAAGAGCTGGACGCGTAGCTCAGCCGCGCGCTGGGCCGGGCGTGGGACCCAGAACGCCTCGCGCCTGCAGAGCGCTCGATAGGGCGTCGGCCTCGCCCCCGAGCAGCAGGTGCAGGCTTTCGGCGCGGGGGCGCGCGATCGCCCGGACGCCCAGGGCCGTCAGCGCGCCTTCGTCAACGGCGCCCGCCGCGATCTCGAGATAGAGCCGGCGATCGCAAGCGCCGCAGGCCTTGAGGTTGTCGCATCCGCCAAGCGCCGCCAGCCAGGCGTCGACGTCGGCCGGTTCCGGGCGCGGCGCCGGCGGGGGAGCAGGCGTCGTCGGCGCGACCGCCGGCCGCAGCGCCGCGGCGTCGCGCATTTCGCCGGCCACCTGGTCGGCGACCGGGCCCAGGACCACCTGAAGGGTCTTGGCGGAAGGCCGCACGACGCCGACAGCGCCCAGCGCCTTCAGCGCGGCTTCGTCGACCTTGCCGGGATCGTCGAGCACCAGGCGCAGGCGCGTGGTGCACGCGTCGATGCTCGCAAGGTTCCCCGCGCCGCCGAGCGCCGCCAGGAAGCCGGCCGCCCGTCCCCCGGCGACTGCTGGGGCCGCGGCCTGCGCCTGTTCGGCGTCGCGTCCGGGCGTCTTGAGGTCGAAGCGCGCGATCGCCCAGCGGAAGACACCGTAGTAGAGGCCGAAGTAGCCCAGGCCGACGGGCAGCAGCAGCAACGGCCGTGTCGCCTTGCCGAAATTCAGCACATAATCGAAGAGGCCGGCGGAGAAGCCGAATCCCAGCTTCACGCCTAGAAGGCTCATCACAACGAAGGCGAGGCCGGTGAGCAGGGCGTGCAGCGCGAACAGCACCGGCGCCAGGAACATGAAGCTGAACTCGATAGGCTCGGTCACCCCGGTCAGGAACGAGGTCAGCGCCATCGACAGCAGGAGCCCGCCCACCGCGCGCCGCCGACCCTTGGGCGCGGCGTGGTACATGGCCAGGCAGGCCGCCGGCAGGCCGAACATCATCACCGGGAAGAAGCCGGCCATGAAGACGCCGGCCGAGGGATCGCCCGCGAAGAACCGCTTCAGGTCGCCGGTCGCGCCGTGGAAGTCGCCGACGATGAACCAGGCGACGTTGTTCAGGATGTGGTGCAGGCCGGTGACGATCAGCAGGCGGTTGACCACGCCGTAGACGAAGAGGCCTGCGCGGCCCGAGCCGACGATCGCATGGCTGAGCCCGTCCAGCCCGCCGCTCAACGCGCCGTAGGAGCCGCCGACCGCGCCCGCCAGGGCCAGGCCCGCCAGCCCCGCCATGATCGGCACGAACCGCCGCCCGCCGAAGAAGGCCAGATACTCTGGCAGTTTCACGCCGGAAAAGCGGTTGTAGAAGAGGCCGCCGACGATCCCCGAGGCGATCCCGACAGGCACGCCCAGCTTGGCGATGGCCTTGGATCGGAAGGCGGCCTTGGCGAGGTCGGCCGCGTCGCCCGCCATGCCCTTCAGGGCGTCGACCGGGACGTTGAGCAGGGTTTGCGCGCCTTGGGTCGCGATCAGGAAGCAGACCACACCGGCCAGGGCGGCCGCGCCATGGTTGTCGCGCGCCAGGCCGACGGCCACGCCCGCGGCGAACAGCAGGCCGAGGTTGGAGAAGATCGCATCGCCCGCCGAGGCGACGAACGGGATGTTCAGCAGGTCGGGCTGGCCCAGCCGCAGCAACAGTCCCGCAACCGGCAGGACGGCGATCGGCAGCATCAGGGCCCGGCCGAGCGCCTGCAGGGCTTCGAGCGGGGAGCGCATCATCCGGCCTCTCCGTTCAGGAAGCTGTCGCTGAGCGCGCGCACCGCCTCCGCCGACGGGGCGGCCAGCGCCGCTTCGGCAAGGCGCTGGCAGGCCTTGGGCGAGAGCGTGCGGATCAGCGCCTTGGCCTCGGGAATCGCCGCGGTCGGCATGGAGAGCTTGCTGACGCCCAGGCCGATGAGGATCGGGATCGCGGCGGGATCGCCGGCCAGCCCCCCGCAGACGCTGGTGGCGAGACCCTGGCCGGCGCCGCCCTGGCAGGCCTGGCGGATCAGCCGCAGCACCGCCGGATCGAGACCGTCGACCTCGCCGGCAAGCTCGGGATGCCCGCGGTCCATGGCTAGCGCGTACTGCGTCAGGTCGTTGGTGCCGATCGACAGGAAGTCGGCCTCGGCGGCCAGCCGGTCGGCGATCATCGCCGCGGCCGGAGTCTCGATCATCACGCCCAGGTCCATGCGACCCTCGGCCTTGAGGTCGCTGCGCGCCGACTCCAGCGCCGCCCGGACCGCCTGTAGCTCGGAGAGCCGCGCGACCATGGGAACCATGATGCTGCAGCGCCCGTGCGGCGCGGCGCGCAGGATGGCGCGAAGCTGGGTACGCAGAAGCTGCGGCCGGCGCAGCAAGAGGCGCACGCCGCGGACGCCGAGCGCCGGATTGTCCTCGTGCGTCTCCGGCAGGTAAGCCACGGGCTTGTCGCCGCCGATGTCCAGGAGGCGGATCACCAGGGGCCGGCCGCCCAGGGCCTCGGCGATCGCCTTGTAGCGCTCAGCCTGCTCGTCCTCGTCCGGCGGGGTCTCGCGTTCGAGGAACAGGAATTCGGTGCGCAGCAGGCCCGAGCCCTCCGCGCCCCCGGCGGCGGCGGCCTCGGCGTCGGCCAGGGAGCCCAGGTTGGCCAGCACCGGCAATGGCGCGCCGTCGGCCAGGCGGGACGGGTCGCGCGCTGCGGCGCGGGCGGCCTCGCGGCGTTCGGTCCGCTGGGCGAGCCGGCCCTGCGCGGCTTCCAGCGCGCGCGCGTCCGGCGCCGGCTGCACGGTCGCAGCGTCGGCATCGAGGATCAGGGTCGCGCCCTCCGGCACGGCGTCGAGCGCGGCGCCCAGGGCCACCACCGCGGGAAGGCCCATGGCGGCGGCCAGGATGGCCACATGCGAGGTCGGCCCGCCGCCGCCGACGCAGAGACCCGCCAGCCGCCCTTGCGGAATGGCCATGAGCTGGGAGGGCAGGAGCTCGTCGGCGATCAGGATGGCGCCGGCCGGCAGCTCCGGCTCCTGCGCCGTCTCGCCCAGGAGCACGGTCAAAACGCGGCGCTCCAGGTCGATGAGGTCGTCCACGCGCTCGGCCATGCGCCGGTCGGCCAGGCTGCGGAGCGCGTCGACATAGCCGCCGACCGCGGCCTTCCAGGCGAAGCCGGCGCTCTTGCCTTCGCCGATCCGTCGGTCCGCCTCACCCAGGAGGGTCGGGTCGTCGAGGAAGGCCCGGTGGGCGTCGAGTATGGCGCGCCGCGGGCCAAGCTGTTCGCGCGCACCGGCCTCGGCAATCTGGCGGGCGACCTCGGCAAGGGCGGCGGTGAGCGCGCCGCGCTCGTGGGCGACGCCCTGGCCGGGCTCCGGGACCGCCAGCTCGGTCCGCGCGCGGCGCGCGGCGACCCCGATCGCCAGACCCGGTGCGGCGGTGACGCCTCGCAGCAGGCCGTCGGCGGGCGCAGACGCGGCGATCGGCGTCGCGGGCGCGGCCGGCGCGGGCGCTTGGGCTTGCGCTTCGCCCATGCCGCTCTCGATGAGGCCTGCGATGGCGGCGAGTGCGTCTTCCGCTTCGGGGCCGGAAGCGGTGAGGGTGGCCGTGTCGCCGTGGCCCAGGCCGAGCGTCATCAGGGCGACCGGGCTGCGGGCGCTGGCCTCGCGTCCCGCCCAGGCCACGGTGACCTCCGCGCGATAGCCGGAGGCGCAATGGGCGACGCGCGCGGCGGGCCGCGCGTGCAGCCCATGGGCGAGAGGCACGAGGATGGTGCGCTGAATGGCGGGCCCGGCCGGCGCGGCGGCCTCGCCCGCGGCGTCCAGTCCGGGCCGCAGCGTCAGGACCGTATCGCTCGCCGTCACGAGCCCGTCCGCGTGGCGACCGACGATCGCGTGTCCTGCCGGCTGGGTGATGACCATGGGCGACACCAGGCTCTTGGCGCTGCGCGCCAGCCGGTCGAGATCGAAGCGGATCAGCGGCTCGCCGGCCTTGACCGCCTGGCCCTCGGCGATCAGCGCCTCGAAGCCCTCGCCGCCAAGGGTGACGGTGTCGAGGCCCAGGTGCAGCAGGATCTCCACGCCGCCGGAGGTCCGCAGGCTTAGCGCGTGGCGCGCCGCGTGCAGGCTCGAGACCGTCGCGTCGCAGGGTGCGCGCAGGACGCCCGCTGTAGGGTCGATGGCGATCCCGTCGCCCAGCATGGCCTGGGCGAACACCGGATCGGGGACCTCGGCGAGGCCGCAGGCCCAGCCGTCGAGCGGCGCGAGGAGGACGAGGTCAGCGGCCATGCTCTGGGGTCGCGTCCGCGGTTCCCGGCGGCGCGAGTTGCACCCAGTCGAGGGCCAGCACCGGGTCGAAGCCGCGCGAAGTGAAGGTGAAGCAGAGGTCGTGGCGGCCGTTGCGCGCCGGCAGCGGCAGGCTGAGCGACGCGCGGCCGCCAACCGGTCCCGCGGGCAGCGACGCCACGGCGATCGGGTCGGACAGGCAGTTGTCCTGGCGCACCTCCAGCTCCCCGGCCGGTCCGCGGGGCGGGTGCAGGATGACGCTGTTGTGGCCCGCGTCGAAACCGAAGTTGAACGGCAGGCGCGCGAAGGCGACGGTCAGGCGAGAGACGCCGGTGAGGTCCGCGGCGGGATAGAGCCAGCAGGCGTCCTGTGGATTGACCATGTAGGTGCGGGTCTCGCCGGCCGGACCACGGGGGCCCTCGAGGTTGAGCGTCAGCTTCTGATTGCAGAGCCGCAGCTGGTGGCTGCCGCGCCGGCGGATCGAGGCCGCGTCGAGCTGCGCTTCAGCGACGGGACCCAGCCGCGAGCCGTCCAGGAAGGCGGCGGCGCGCACCCGGGCCGGAAGCGCCGCGGTGAAGGCCCCGTCATAGCGCCGCGCCGCCGGAGTCGGCTCCGCGCCGTCCGTGGTGTAGCGGATCTCGCCGACCGCCGACTGGGCGGTCAGGCTGACGCTGGCGCCGGCCGCATCCGGGGAGGCGTCGATGACCACGTTCAGGGCGGCTGGATTGGCCTTCAGGCCCAGCGCGGCGTAGCGGCCGAACTGCGCGGGCAGGCGGCGCATGAAGTCCGTCCAGTCGCGCCGCTCAGGGGCCGACCAGGCCACCTCGGCCACGGCCGCCGCGCGCGGGAAGGCCATGGCCTGGAACTGGTCGAAGGTGCGGATGTGCTCGGTCCAGACATTGCCCTGCAGACCCAGCAGGTGGCCGGCGGCTTCCGGCGGCAAGGTCGCGGGAAGCGGATTGAAGCCGTAGACGTCGCGCAGGGTGATCATCACGCCGCGGCCCAGCGGATCGTGTGGGTCGTTGCTCTGGCCGTTGTCGAAGTAGAGCCAGGGCGCGGGCGCGAGCACGGTGTCATGCCCCTTCGCCGCCGCGGCCACGGCGCCGTCGATCCCGTGCCAGGACATGACGGTCGCATCGGCAGGCAACGCGCCGCCCAGGATCTCGTCCCAGCCGACCAGGCGACGGCCATGGGCCTCCAGGAAGCCGGCGATGCGGCGCGTGAGGTCGGCCTGCAGCGCCGCGGGATCGGTCTGGCCGAGCGCGCGCAGCCGCGCCTGAGCGTCCGGCGTCCCGTTCCAGCGCTCGTGCGCCACCTCGTCGCCGCCAACGTGGATGTAGCGGCCGGGGAACAGCGCCATCACCTCGGTCAGCACGTCCTCCAGGAAGGCCACGCTCTCTTCGTTGCCGCTGTAGATGTAGGGAAAGCCGCCCCACTGGCTCTGGGCTTCGCGGGGCGGCGGCGCGCCGGCCCCGAGCCGCGGATAGGCCAGCAGGGCCGAAACCGCGTGCCCCGGCATCTCGATCTCCGGCACGATGCTCACGTGCCGCGCGGCGGCGTGGGCGACCACCTCCCGGACCTGGTCCTGGGTGTAGAAGCCGCCGTAGGGGACCGGGCCCTTGCGGCCGCGCACCGCGTCGGGGGAGCCCGGCGGCGGGATGCGCCAAGCGCCCACCTCCGTCAGCCGCGGGTACTTGCGGATCTGCAGGCGCCATCCCTGGTCGTCGACCAGGTGCCAGTGCAGGACGTTCAGCTTGTGCAGCGACATCCAGTCGATGAGCTGTTCGATCTGCGCGGTCGTCTGGAAGTGGCGCGCGGAGTCGACCATCAGCCCGCGCCAGGCGAACTGCGGCCGGTCCTCGATCCGCACGGGTGCGAGCGTGGCCGGACCGCGCCCGCCGTCGGCGGTCAGCAGCTGCCAGAGGGTGACCGCCCCGTAGTAGAGGCCGGCGTCGCCGGTGGCGGCGATCCGCGCCTGGCCGGCGGCGACGTCCAGCACGTAGCCTTCCGGCGGCAGGCCCGGACGGCGCAGGAGCACGATGGCCGGACCGGCGCCCGTGGGCGGATCTCCCGCCGCAACTTTCAGGTTCAGCCCGCGCGTCCGCAGCACCAGGGTGGCGAACTGCTCGGCGGTCCGCCGCGCACCCGCGTCCCCGCGGGGCGTGAAGATCGTCTCGCCCTCCGCGATCGCGACCGGTGCGGGATCGGGGGCCGGGCTGACGGAAAGCGGGGCGGGGATGACATTGACGGCCGGGCTGGCGGCGGCGGGCGCGGCGGCCAGCAGCACGGCGGCCAGTACGATCCAGGCGCGCGCCCCGCCGCTAGCCACGGCCGCCTTGGCCCTGCCGTCGCTGATCGTCGCCGCGGGACGCCGAGGCCGCGTCCTCGCCGGCGATCCAGGTGTCGAGCACCTGGATGTCGTCGTCGACCAGCACCAGGTCGGCGCGGTAGCCGGGCGCGATCCGGCCCATGGCCTCGCCCAGGCCCAGGAACTCCGCCGGGTTGCGGCTGGCCATCCGCGAGGCCTCGGCCAGGTCGAGGTCCAGCAGGCGCACGGCGTTGCGCACCGCGCTCGCCATGTCGAGGTCGGAGCCGGCCAGCGTGCCGTGCTCGTCGACGCAGACCCCGTCCTTCACGGTGATGGTCTTGCCCTGCAGGACAAAGGAGCCGGCGTCGGAGCCCACCGACGGCATGGCGTCGGTGACCAGCACGATGCGGTCATGCGGCTTGCAGCGCAGCGCGATGCGCAGCACCACCGGGTCCACGTGGCGGCCGTCGACGATCACGCCGCACCAGCTTTGGCGGTCGTCCAGCGCCGCGCCGACGACGCCGGGCTCGCGGCTGGTCAGCGGCGACATGGCGTTGAACAGGTGGGTGAAGCCCGACAGGCCATGGTCCAGGGCCGCGCGGACTGCGGGGTAGGCGGCGTTGGAGTGTCCGGCCGAGACCACCACGCCGGCCGCAACCAGCCGGGCGATCATCTCCGGAGTCGTCGTCTCCGGCGCCAGGGTGACGACCGTGCGGCCGGCCTTCAGCGAGGTCAGAAGTTCGAACGCCGCTTCGTCGATCCGCCGAAGCTTGCTGAGCTCGTGGATGCCCTTGCGCTTCGGGTTGAGGAATGGCCCCTCGATGTGCACGCCCAGCACGCCGGGGACCTTCCTCGCCAGGGCGTCGCGGGTCGCGGCGATCGCGGCGGAGACGGCGGGCAGGTCGTCGCTGATTAGGGTAGGCAGGAAGCCGGTGGTGCCGAACCGGCGGTGCGCGCGGCCGATGGTGGCGATGGTTTCGGCCGTCGGGTCGCCGTTGAAGAGAGCCCCGCCGCCGCCGTTCACCTGGATGTCGATGAAGCCGGGCAGCAGGATCGCGCCCTTGAGGTCGCGCGTCACCGCGCCCGCGGCAGCTTGCCCGGTCGGCCCGATGGCGGCGATCCGGCCGTCGGCGATCCGCACCGCCAGCCCGCTCTCCAGGCCATGGTCGGTCATCACCCTGCCGTTGACGAGCGCGAGATCCATCAGGTGGTTTCTGTGATCTTCGAGAGGTGCGGCGGCCGGTCGGGATCATAGCCGCGCGCCACCGCGAGGCTGCAGGCCATACGGTAGAAGCCCTGCACGAAGGCGATCGGCTCGAGCGCCGGATGGGCGGCGGGCGCGGGGAGGCGGCAGACGCCGGCCTGGTCGCGGCCGCCCACCTGCAGCACCTCGGCGCCCTGCGCGACACAGGCGGCGACGGCCGCCTCGACGCCGTCCTGGGTCTCGTCGGCCTGCACGAAGGCCAGGATGGGGAAGCCCGGCCCGACCAGCGCCATCGGACCGTGGCGGACCTCCGCGGCGCTGAACGCCTCCGCATGCAGGCCACAGGTCTCCTTGAATTTCAGCGCCGCTTCCTGGGCGACGCCGAAGCCGGGGCCGCGGCCCAGCACATAGAGGCCGCGCGCGCTGGTCAGCCGCGCCTCGGCCTGCGGCCACGGCCGGCTCCACGCCTCGGTCAGAAGGTCCGGCAGGTTGTCCAGGGCGGCGAGCAGTTCCGCGTCTTCGAGCCAATAGCCCACCAGTTGCGCGGCGGCGGTCACGGCGCAGATGTAGGACTTTGTCGCCGCGACGCTGAGTTCCGGCCCCGCGTGCAGCGGCAGGACCAGGTCGGCCTGGGCCGCGAGCGGCGAGGCCTCGTCGTTGACGAGAGCAACGACCGTCGCGCCGGCAGCGGTCGCGGCCTGAGCGGCGGCCAACAGGTCGGGGCTGCGGCCCGATTGGGAGATCACCATGCAGAGCATGCCCTCCATGTCCGGCGCCGCGTCGTAGACCGAACTCACTGACGGCGGCGCCGAGGCGGTCATCACCCCGAGCCGCGTCTCGACCAGATAGCGGAGATAGGTTGCGGCGTGGTCCGAGCTGCCGCGGCCGAAGGTGACGACGGCGCGCGGGGGTTGACTGCGCAGCCGGGCGGCCAGGGCTTCGATGGCAGGGCGGTTCAACGCGAGCTGGGCGCGCACGCGACCCGGCGCCTCGGCGGCTTCGCGGAACATGGCGGTGGCCTCGGCGGCCAGGCCGGCGCGGCTCGCGGGACGAGGCGGAGGTTCACGCAAGAGATTCAATCCCGCGCTCAAGTCAGGAGGCCGAGGTGTTGAGTTCGGCCACGAAGTCGTAGGCGTCCCCACGATAGTAGGACTTGGTGACCTCCACGGGGCGGCCGTCCTTCAGGAAGCTGCGACGCTCGATCAAGAGGCCCGGCGCGCCGTCGTCGATGCCCAGGAGCTTCGCCCGCTCGCCTGTGAACAGGATCGCCCGTAGCCGCTGCAGCGCGCGGACTGGGCGCACCGAATGCTGACCCAGCGCCTCATATAACGACTCGCCAACCGCCGCCTCGCTGGGCAGGCAGAAACCTGGCACCGTCGAATATTCCAGGGCCATCGGCTCGCCGTCGGCGTAGCGGATGCGGTTGAAGCGGTAGACGCGGCTCCCCGGGCTGAGGCCCAGGGTCAGGGCTTCCTCGGGCGTCACCTGGCCGGCCGAGCGGCTTAGCCAGACGCTCTCCGGCCGGCGGCCCCGCGAGATCATGTCTTCGGAGAATGAGGACAGCTTGGAGAAGCTCTTCTCCACCCGCGTCTCGCCGCGCGCGGCGACGAAGGTGCCTGCGCCCTGACGGCGGGTCAGCATGCCTTCGCCCACCAGGGCGTCCAGCGCCTTGCGCACGGTGATGCGCGAGATTCCGAACTCTTCGGCCAGCTCGCGCTCCGGCGGCAGCGCCTCCTCGGCAGCCAGCCGGTTGTCCTCGATGGCGTCGCGCAGGGCGTGCTTCAGCTGCTGGTACAGCGGGGCGCGGTTCTGCTCATCGAGGCTGCCGACGAGTTGGGAGAACGACGCCACGGTTGAAGTCCTCTTGCTGGGCCCCGGCGGGGCTTCGACGCTATCCACTTTGTGCCACACTATAAGACCACTTGCATATCAATATCTGATTGGTCTGTTAAAGGAATGGTTTTGGGCTTGCAATCTCGTGTTGGTTGATGACAGTTATGCGAATGGGAAGGTCGTGGTTCGCTGATTGGCCGCATCAAGCCGCCGGATTGGTACTGAACTGGGCCTAGGGATGGCATCGCTCTCGGGCGATCCGATTCGGGGAGAAAAGCGATGGATGTCCGTAGGCGTATCCTAGTCGGCTCGGTCAGTGCGGCCACCCTGGTCATGGTCGGCGCAGCCCCGGCGATGGCCGCCGATGCGGCGCCCGCCGTGAGCGAGCTGGTGGTAACCGGCATGCGCGAATCGCTGGAGAAGGCGATCGAGATCAAGCGCGCCAGCGACAACCACGTCGAAGCCATCTCCGCCGACGATATCGGCAAGCTGCCCGACAAGAACGTCGCCGACGCCCTGCAGCGCATCCCCGGCGTGAACACCACCTCCGCGGCGAGCGGTGAGGGCGGCTTCGACGAGAACGACCGCGTCAGCGTGCGCGGCACCTCGCCCAGCCTGACCCAGGTGACCATCGACGGGCACAGCGTCTCCACCGGCGACTGGTTCATCCTCGATCAGTTCTCCACCGTCGGCCGCAGCGTCAGCTTCACCTTGCTGCCGTCGGAAATCGTCTCGACGACCCTGGTCTACAAGACCCAGGACGCGACGATCCTGGAGGGCGGGGTCTCCGGCGCCATCGATATCGTCACCCGCCGGCCGCTGGACTTCGCGCAGCCCGTGACCCTGCAGTTCTCCGGGCAGGGCGCCTACAACACGCTCACCAAGTCGACCAAGCCCCAGGTCAGCGGCCTGGTGTCGTGGCACAACGCCGACAGCACCTTCGGCGTGCTGCTGCAGGGCTTCTCCGAAGAGCGGAGCGTCCAGCGCTACGGTCAGGAAACCCTCGGCTACACCCAGATCACCAGCGCCATGCCGACAGGTGCGGCGAACCCGTCGCTGGTCGGCGTCTGGGCGCCTACCCTCATCGGCTCGACCCTCTTCCAGCAGGAACGCAAGCGCCAGGGCGGCGACATCGCCGTCCAGTGGCGGCCGAACGACAAGGTGGAGCTGCGGTTCAGCGGCTTCTACTCGAAGCTCAACGCCACCAACCACAACGACAACTACATGTATTGGGGCTCGAACGAGCTCAACAACAATGCGCCCACCAGCTTCACGGTGAAGGACAACACCCTGGTGGCGGCCAACTTCCCGCTGATCGGGCCGGCCGGCACGCCGGTCAACGGCCTGGTGGTCGACAACATCGTGCGGCCCGACGCCAGCGGCACAAGCTACTACTTCAACCTCGACGGCGACTTCCACGTCAGCGACAAGCTGACCGTCAGGGGCCAGGTCGGCTACACCCACGGGGTCGGCGACACCCCGACCGAGCCTGCCTACGAGGTGGATGGCGCCACCGCGATCTCCTACGCCCCGTCCGGCAACGGCTGGGCTGTCACGCCGGCCAACATCAACCCGCAGAGCCCGGCGGGGCTGGCCAACGACTGGGCCTGGAACGAGACCTTCAAGTCGGTGGACAAGGAGACGTACGGCAAGCTGGACGCGACCTACGACATCGATCGCGGGGCTTTCAAGAACGTGCTGTTCGGTGTCCGCTACGCCGACCACCAGCGCAAGGTCGACGGCTGGGACCGCGGCTGCTCACTGGGCGCCGACGGCCAGTGCTGGACCCTGCCGCCGCAGCCCTTCTCGGCGACCAATCCGACGCGCTACCCGAGCGGCTTCAACTCCGGCGCGCTGGGTATCCCGGGCCTCTTGATCCCCATCGCCGGCAACCCCGACACCATCGTCAGCATCCTGGACGGCATCAAGGACGGGGTGCACGGGCCGATCTCCTCGATCGTGCAGCCGCAGAACTACTACTGGCCGGGCGCCTTCAAGGTCACCGAGCATGATTTCGCCGGCTATCTGATGGGCCGCTTCGGCGGCGAGGGGTGGCGTGGCAACGTCGGGGTGCGGGTCGTCCGGACCGAGGAGAACGCCTTCGTCAACGTCTCCGACCCCGCGGGTACGCATGTCGGCGACATCACCTCGTCGGCCTACGGGCCGTACTACATCGCCAACGTCAGCCACACCTACACCGACGTCCTGCCGAGCGTGAACCTGACGTTCGACCTTTCCGACAAGCTGTTCCTGCGCGCCTCGGCGGCGGAAACCATGTCGCGGCCGGACTTCAGCGCGCTCGGCGGCACGGTGTCGCTCACCGACACGACCCTGACCGGCAACGGCGGCAACCCGAACCTCAAGCCCATCAAGGCGGCGGTCTACGATGCCGCGCTGGAGTACTACTACGCCCCGGCCTCGATCGCGGCGGTCAGCGTCTTCTACCAGGACCTGTCGTCCTACGTGTCCTTCGGCGTGGCGCCGGCGACCTACTTCAGCCAGTTCTACAACGCCTTCAAAACCTACCAGGTCTCCTCGCCGATCAACACCAGCGGCGAGGTCAAGGGGGTCGAGGTGCAGGTGCAGCAGTCGCTGCCCTATAACTTCGGTTTCCAGGCCAACGTCACCTACGTCGATAGCCACGACGCCGACGGCAATCCGCTGGTCGGCACGTCGAAGTGGACCGCCAACGTCGTCGGCTATTACGAGAAGGACTGGCTGAGCGCGCGCCTGGCCTACACCTACCGCTCGCACTTCTTCGTCGGCCTCGACCGCAGCGCCGCCGAGAACCAGGACAACTACGGCTCCTTGGACGGCTCGCTGAACATCAACATTAACAAGAACATCGCGCTGACGCTCGACGCGCTGAACATCACCAACAACAAGCTGAAGTACTACGCGCTCAACAAGAGCCAGCCGCGCGCCGTCTACGACAACGGCTCGCAGATCTTCTTCGGCATCCGCCTGCGCTACTAGATCCCCAACCCGGATCCTCCCTCCGGGCCAGACCTAAGGCGGAGCGGCTTGCCGCTCCGCCTTTTCCTTGTGCGGATCAGTCGATCCGGTAGCCGAACCGCTCCACCCAGGGCGCCAGCACCGGCAGGACCGGCGCGAGGCGTTCCTCGTAGCTTCGCCAGCGGCCCAGGCCCTTGCGGTTCAGGCCGGCGCGGACCTGCAGCGCGCTGGGCGTTCGCACGCTGCGCCGCTGCGCCGTCGCGGCGATGTCCGCCATGGCCGGGTCAGGCGAAAGGCCCAGGAAACCGCAAATCTCCCCCAGTGTGGCGTCGAAGTCCTCGACCAAGGCCTCATGGCGGATGTCGAACCAGGCCAGCGGCAGGCGGCTGCGGTAGACGTCCGCCATCGCCATGCCGGCGGCGTAGCAGGCCGCGGCCTGCCCCAGGTCCGTGAAGGCATAGGTCATGGCGTTGAGCTGGAAGTTGCTGCGCAAGCAGCTCAGCACCACGTCGCGCGGATCGCGGACGGCGAACAGGATGCGCGCCTGCGGGAACAGCTTGGCGACCAGCGGCAGGTCCTCGGTCCCGGCCGGCGCCTTGTCGAGAAAGACCCGGCCGGCGGGCTCCACGCCGTGGCGGCGGACTTCGGCCCAATAGAGCTCGCGCCAGCGGGCGGCCTCGTCGGAGCCGAGCCGCGACAGGCGCTCGAGGCCCTCTTCGGAGTCCATGAATTCGGCGTGCGCCTCGGCGAGGGTCGGGGCCTCTTCCAGCGCCACGACATCCGGGTGGCCGGCCAGGACCTGTTCGAGCAGGGTCGTGCCCGAGCGGGGGAAGCCGACCAGGAACACGTGTCGCGCCGGCGCGCCCGCAGGCGCGGTCGCGGGCGGCGCCTCTGCCCAGGGGGCAGGGTCGGCTTCGCGGAACCAGGCGGCCAGCCGCTCGAATCGGGCGACGACGCCTTCGCGGCTTGCGGCCCGGTCGGCGAAGACGCGCCGCTGCAGCGTCTTGCCGGCGACCGCCGCGTCGAAGGCCTCGGCAGGTCGCGCGAGGGCTTCCAAGGCGTCGGCGAGCAACAGCCAGGCGTCGGCCTGCTGCAGAGGGCCGAGACCTGAATCCTGCACCAGGCCTTCAAGCGCCGCCGCAGCGGCCGCGGTCTCGCCTCGGCCCAGGGCCAAGCGCGCGGCCAGCCAGCGCACCGCCGGCAGCTCTGGGCTCGCGGCCCGCAAAGGCCCCAGAGACTGATCGGCGGCGGACCAGTCGCCGGCCTCCACCGCCAGCAGGGCCAGGTTGAACGCGGCGTCGAAGCGCCCCGGCTGTCGCGCCAGGGCCTCTCGGTAGAGGGCCTCGGCGTCGTGCACCCGCCCAAGGCTCTGCAGGACGCCGCCCTTGCCGCACAAGAGATCGGGCGCGCCGGGGGCGAGGGTGAGCGCTCGGTCCCACGCGCGGAGCGCTGGCTCGGGCTTGCGGCCCGCGGCGAGGCTCACCGCCAGGTTCGCCCAGGCCGCGGGATCGTTCGGCGCACGGGCGACGTCAGCTTCGCACCGGCTGACGGCCTCCCCATACCGCCCGGCGCGCAGCAAGGCCTCGAGACTGATCTGAGGGCTGGGAATATGGCGGGGCGGCGGAATGGGCGGACCTTCGTGACGACGCCAACCTATCGCCCGCCAAGATCAAAGGCCACGTCGCCATCGGGCCGACGGAGGGAATTCTCACGCCGCAGTGGAAGTACGGCGCGGTTGATGCTGTGATCCCCCCGAAGCAGCGGGGCTCAACAGACATGGCCAACCTCAACAATCGGGCGAAGCAGGCGAATACCTACGACGCCATCGTGGTCGGCAGCGGCATGAGCGGCGGCTGGGCGGCGAAGGAGCTGACCGAAAAGGGCTTGAAGGTCCTGGTCCTCGAACGCGGCCGGATGGTGCGCCACATCACCGACTATCCGACGGCGAACGAGGACGTCTGGTCGACCCACTATCCGCGCGGCAAGCTGCCGGACGAGCTGATGAAGGCCCACTATCCGGTGCAGGAACGCACCGGCTATGCGCTCACCGAGTATACCCAGCACTTCTTCGTCAAGGACGACGAGCATCCGTACACGGAGAAGCAGCGGTTCGACTGGATCCGCGGCTACCACGTCGGCGGCCGTTCGCTGCTCTGGGCGCGCCAGACCTATCGCCACAGCCCGATCGACTTCGAGGCCAACGGTCGCGAGGGCGTCGGCGTCGACTGGCCGATCCGCTACGAGGACATGGCGCCCTGGTACGACTACGTCGAGCGCTACATCGGCGTCAGCGGCCAGAAGGAGGGCCTGGCCCATCTGCCCGACGGCGTCTTCCAGCCGCCGATGGAGATGAACTGCGTCGAGAAGGACCTGAAAGCCAAGTCCGAAGCCCGCTTCCCCGACCGGCGCATCACTATCGGCCGCGTCGCCCACATCACCGAGCCCACGGCCGAGCAGAAGGCCCTGGGCCGCGGCCGCTGCCAGAGCCGCAACCTCTGCAGCCGCGGCTGCCCGTTCGGGGCCTTCTTCAGCTCCAACGCCGTGACCCTGATTGCGGCCGAGCGCACGAAGAACATGACGCTGCGGCCCAACTCCACCGTCACCTCGCTGATCTATGACGAGAAAGCCGGCAAGGCGACGGGCGTGAAGGTGCTCGACGAGACGACTAGCCAGGAGCTCGAGTTCTACGCGCCGGTGATTTTCCTCTGCGCTTCGGCGATGAACAGCGCCTGGATCATGCTGAACTCGACCAGCCGGCGGTTCCCCAACGGCTTCGGCAACGACAGCGACCAGGTCGGGCGCAACATCATGGACCACCACCTGGGCGTGGGCGCGGGCGCCGAGGCGCCGGGCTACGAGGACATGTATTATTCCGGCCGCCGCCCGAACGGGCTCTACATCCCGCGCTTCCGAAACCTCGGCGATGCAGCCTCGAAGCGGACCGACTACCTGCGCGGCTTCGGCTACCAGGGCGGGGCGGGCCGACCCAACTGGGACCGCCCGGCGCCCGGCTTCGGAGCCGAGCGCAAGGCGGCGCTGTCGCAGCCCGGCCCCTGGCTGGTGCGGCTGGGCGGCTTCGGCGAGACCCTGCCGAACCCCAAGAACCGCATGACGCTGAACCACGCGGTCAAGGACGCGCACGGGCTGCCGACCATCACCTTCGATGTCGGCATGGGCGACAACGAGCGCGCCATGCGCAAGGACATGAAGAGCGCCGCGGCCGAGATGCTTGAAGCCGCCGGCTTCAAGAACGTGCGCGAGCTGGACGGCGACTACGGCCCGGGCCTCGGCATCCACGAGATGGGCACGGCGCGGATGGGGCGCGACCCGAAGACCTCGGTGCTGAACGCCTACAACCAGGTGCACGCCTGCAAGAACGTCTACGTCACCGACGGTGCGGCCATGGCGTCGTCTTCCTGCGTGAACCCGTCGCTGACCTACATGGCGCTGACGGCGCGGGCGGCGGACCACGCGGTGGCGGCCGGCAAGCGGGGGGAACTCTAGATGTCGATGTCGATGAACCGACGCCAGGCGGCGCTGACCTTCGGAGCGCTCTGGACGACGCTGACGATCCCCGCCGCGGCGGCGGCCCAAGCAGCCGTGACCTTGAGCTGGACGCCCAAGGCGCTGACGCCCGTCCAGGCCAAGACGCTGGACGCGGTCGCCGACCTGATCATCCCGGCCACCGAGACGCCTGGCGCGCGCGAGGCCGGTGTGCCGCCCTTCGTCGATCAGGCGGTGGCCGACTACTGCACGCCGGGCGACGCCGCGGCGATCCGCAAGGGCCTCGACCGCATTGAGGCGGACGCACAGGCGCAGCACAGCGCGGCCTTCGTCACCCTGACGCCGGCGCAGCAGACCGCGATCCTGGCGCGCTACGACGCCGAGGGCGGGACGCCCGCGGCGGGGATCGGCCGGGGCGACACCGAGACCGGCCTCTCCAACCGCATCCCGGCCCTGGTCGCGCCGCGCGGGCGGCCGTTCTTCGCGGTGCTGAAGGAACTGGTGACGGTGGGCTATTTCACCTCGAAACTCGGGGCGACCAAGGCGGTGCGCTACGAGCTGACACCCGGCGCCTATCATGGCTGCGTGCCGCTCTCCCAGATCGGCCGGGCGTGGGCCATATGAGGCGCGCGCTAGTCGCGGCGTTGGCGGGCCTCGCCTTCGCGGGGCCGGTGCGCGCGGCGGAGACATGGCAGTCGATCTTCAACGGCCGGAACCTCGATGGTTGGGTCATGAAGATCAACCATCATCCGGCGGGCGAGAACTGGCGAGACACCTTCCAGGCGAAGGACGGCGTGCTGCGCGTCGACTACAGCCAGTACCCCCGGTTCAACGACGAGTACGGCCACCTGATCTACAAGACGCCGCTCTCCCACTATCGGCTGCGGCTTGAGTATCGCTTCATGGGCCCGTCGCCGCCCGGCGCTCAGGCCTGGGCGGTGCGCAATTCCGGCGTGATGATCCACGGCCAGGCGCCCGAGGCCATGGCGCTCGACCAGCCTTATCCGATCGCCGTTGAGGCCCAGCTCCTGGGCGGGACTCCCGGCGCGACGCGGCCTACCGGCGCGGTCTGCACGCCCGGCACGACCGTCTCGATCGGCGGCGTGCCGCAGAAGGCGCACTGCATCGACTCGAACGCGCCGACCTTCCAGGACGGCCAGTGGGTGAAGTTCGAGGTCGAGGTGCACGGCGCGCGCCTGGTGCGCCACTTCGTGAACGGCGAGAAGGTGATGGAGTACGGCGACATCAAGCTCGACCCCAGCGAGTTCAAGCGTTTCGCCAACGTCGAGCCGGACGACGCCAAGGTCGCCCCGCTCGACCATGGCTACGTCTCGCTGCAGGCCGAGAGCGGCCCCATCGAGTTCCGGCGCATCGAGCTCATGCGCCTGGCGGACTAGCGCCGCCTGGGATCGAACTCCCGCCTTGACACGTGGTTAACTCGGATCGCCGAACATTCTCCCAACGATAAGGGGGAACGCTGTTGAGCCAGGTCGCCGGCAGCACGCGCGCGGGCATGGCCCCGGCTGTTCAGCCGTCGGGGCTCAACCTCTATGCGGCGTCCATGCGCAACCTGCTTCCGCGATTGGTCAGCAGCACGGCCGTCGGCGTCGTCGCCATCTGCTTCCTGGGCTGGCAGTGGGCGCTGATCTGGTCCTGCGGCGTCTGGGCGAACCTGTGGTCGTCCACGGTGCTGATGACCGCGGCCGGTCGGCATCGTGCCGATCGCTGGAGCGGCGTGCTCGGCAGCGCGATCTCGGCAAACAGCGTGCTGGGCGGATCGATGCAGGCGGTGATGATCATCGCGCTGTGGCGGCACGGCGGGGAAATGCCGCGCGTTTTCGCGCTCGTCACCGCCTTCATCGGCGCGGCCTATGTGCTCCTGCAATACTACGCCGACCTGAAGCTCTTCCGCCTGCTGCTGGCGCCCTATGTGCTCACGCTGCTCTACATGGCGTGGAGCGCCGGCGGCGACATGGGCTGGCCGCCGACCGCGGTCATCGCGGTGCTGGCCGGCGCGGTCAGCCTGACCAACTTCTTCTTCCTGTCGCGCCGCCTGCTCGACCGTTCCCGCTCTGCGCTCCGCCAGGCGCGTCAGCAGGCGCAGCAGGGCGAGTTCGCCGCCGAGGCCGCCAACGCCGCAAAGTCGACCTTCCTGGCCACCATGAGCCACGAAATCCGCACGCCGCTGAATGGCGTGCTCGGCATGGCCCAGGCCATGGCCGGCGACGAGCTCTCCGACCGCCAGCGCGACCGGCTGTCGGTGATCCACGGCTCCGGCGAGGCCTTGCTGGCGATCCTCAACGACGTGCTGGACCTTTCGAAGATCGAAGCCGGCAAGCTGGAGCTGGAGCACGTTGAGTTCGAGCTGGGCGATGTGGCGCGCGGCGCCTATTCGGCGTTCACGGCGCTGGCCAACAAGAAGGGCCTCTCCTTCGCCCTCGACATCGAGCGCGCCCGCGGCCGCTACCTCGGCGACCCGACGCGGCTGCGCCAGATCCTCTACAACCTGATCTCCAACGCCCTGAAGTTCACCGAACAGGGCGAGATCCGCGTGGCCGCCCGCCGCGACGGCGAGATGCTGCAGTTCTCAGTGGCCGACACCGGCGTGGGCATCGCGCCGGAGAACCTCGCCAAGCTGTTCGCCAAGTTCGACCAGCTCGATTCCTCGACCACACGCCGCTTTGGCGGCACCGGCCTGGGCCTGGCGATCTGCCGCGAGCTCGCCCAGCTCATGGACGGCGAGATCACCGTCGAAAGCGAGCTCGGCCTCGGCGCCAAGTTCACCGTCCGCGTGCCGCTGCGCTGGCTGGGCGAGGAACGGCAGCTTTCCAGTCGGGTCGAGGCTGCTGTCGCCGATCAGCCGGAGATCGCCTTGCGCGTGCTCGCCGCCGAAGACAATGCGGTGAACCAGCTCGTGCTCAAGACCCTGCTGCACCAGATGGGTGTCGACCCGCACGTGGTCGACAACGGCCAGCAGGCGCTTGAGGCCTGGGAGACCGGCGACTGGGACGTCATCCTGATGGACATCCAGATGCCGGTGATGGACGGCCTTACCGCCACCGCGGCGATCCGCAACCGCGAGGCCGACACCGGCCGGGCGCGTACGCCGATCGTGGCGCTCACCGCCAACGCCATGGCCCACCAGGTCGAACAGTACATACTGGCCGGAATGGACGGCCACGTCGCCAAGCCCATCCAGGCCGTCGAACTGTTCACCACCCTGACCCGCGCCGCGGTCCCGCCGCAGGTGAAGCCGGGCGGCGGCGCCCAGGCCGAAGTCGCCTAGGGGCGCTTGCCCGCATAGGCGCTGGCGGGCGCCCATTTCGGCGCCTCGTCCGCGTCGGCCACCGTTTCCGACAGCTTGTAGAAGAACCGGTTGAAGTCGCCGGCCGCCTCGAAATCCATCGGCTGTGTCAGGTCGTCCTGCGGACGGTGGTAGCGGATCTGATACCATTCGCGGTAGCGGCGCTCGGCCTCGGTTCCCGGCTCATAGCCGAAGATGAAGCCGGTCGCCGGGATGCCTGCCTGCATGAACGGCCAGTGGTCGGCGCGCTGCAGGAGGCCGCGCTCCGGCTCCGGGTCCGGCTGGATTCGGACGCCCATCGCGGCGGCGAGCCCACGCGCGGTCTGGCCCAGGCTGCTGTCGTCGACGGCGAGTTCGGTCAGGATCTTCAGCGGGAACAGCGGCCGCAGCTGGTCGAGGTTGATGTCGGCCACGATGGAGGCCTTGGGGACGGTCGGATGGTCCACGAACCAGTGCGCGCCGAGCAAGCCCTTCTCCTCGCCGGTGAAGGCCGCGAAGACCACGCTGCGCCGCAACGGTCTTCCTCTGTGCCGGTCGGCGAAGCGGATCAGCGTGCCGACGTAGGCCGCGTCGTCCAGGGCCCCGTTGTAGAGCCCGTCGCCGTTCACCGGCTCGCCGTAGCCGTAGCCGTCGAGGTGGGCGGAGAGCACCAAGTGCTCGCCTGAAAGCTTGGGATCGCGTCCAGGCAGGACGGCCAGCGCGTTCTTCGCGGCGTAGTCGCGCCGGGTCAGGTGGAAGTGCGCCGAAAGCCGGGCGCCGAAGTCGAAGTTGGGCAATTCCTCCCTGGCGCCGCCGGACTTCAGGATCAGGTCAGCGTTGCCTTGTGCGCCGACCATCGCCTTGAACGCCTCCGCCGACATCGTCATGACCGGCAGAGACGGCGCGGCGGGCGGCGGCGATCCGGCGATTGCGACGCTTCGGGCGTAGGCGGCGGGCCAGCGCGGCGGCTCGATCGTGAAATAGGGATCGTCGACCTCGATCAGGCCGGCGGCATGCGCGGCGGCGGCGGTCTTGATGCGGTCCGCCGCCGACGGCAGCCCTTTGCGCTTGGTGTTGAAGCAGACGACGACCTTGCCCCTCGAAGTATCGGCCGGGTTTTCCACATCGGCCACGGCGTCGGGCCCGCAATAGCCGCGGAAGGTCAGGGGCGCGTCGAGCAGCGCGGGCAGCTGGTCGGTAGGGCGGACGCTGATGTCATGAAGGAACTTGAACTTCAGGCGCGTCCCGTCTTCGCGCACCATCTCGATCGAGGTTCCGTCGGTCTCGACCTTGCTCTCATGCACCGGGAAGGTCTGGAACCAGCCGCCCTTGTCGCCGGCGGGCTTGAGGCCGGCGGCCTTGAAGCGGGCGGCCACCACGTCGGCGGCGCGGTCGTAGCCGGGCGAGCCGGTGTCGCGGCCCTCCATGGCGTCCGACGACAGCGCCTCCGTGATCTGGAACCAGGCCCGGGTATCAGGGTCCTTGATCCCCGCCGAACGCGGAGCGGCCTCGGCCCCGCCGGCCAGCAGGCCGGCAAGCGCGAGCGCGGTGAGGGCGGGGCGCGTCCTCACTTGTAGCGATCGAACCAGGCGAGGATCGCCTGCGCCTTGGCCGCCGCCTGCGAGGGCCGCTCGGCGAGGTTGCCGTGGCCCTGGCCGGGCACCCGGATCAGCGCCGTCGGCACGGCGCGGAGCTGCAGGGCCGCGAAATACTGCTCGGCCTCGGACGGCGGCGTGCGGTGGTCCTCCTCGCCGACGATCACCAGGGTGGGCGTCTTCACATTGCCGACCAGCGACAGCGGCGAACGCTTCCAATAGCCCTGCGGGTCCTCCCACGGCATCTTCCCGAACCAGGACGTGGCCATGAAGTTGTAGCCGTCGGTGGTCAGCACCTCGCTCGCCCAGTTGATCACCGGCTTCTGCGAGGCCGCCGCCTTGAAGCGATCGGTCCGGCCCACGATCCAGGCGGTCAAGAGGCCGCCGCCGGAGCCGCCGGTCACATAGAGCCGGTTCGGGTCGACCGAGCCCTTGGCGATGGTCGCATCCACCACGCTCATCAGGTCGTCGTAGTCGTGGCTCGGGTAGTTCTTCTCGATCTCGTTGGCGAAGGCGTCGCCGTAGGACGTCGAGCCGCGGGGGTTTGCGTAGACCACCATGTAGCCGGCCGCCGCATAAAGCTGGTCGTCGGTGGAGAACACCGGGCCATAGGCCGAGAACGGCCCGCCGTGGATCTCCAGGATCAGCGGATACTTCTTCGCCGGGTCGAAGTTGGGCGGAGTCACCACCCAGGCGTCGATCGGCTTCTGGTCGAAGGACGAGGTCACCGCCAGCGGGGTGACCTTGGCCAGCGTCTTGTCCTGAAAGAGGTCGGCGTTGAGGTTGGTCAGCCGCTGGACCTTGCCGCCGCGCGCGACGCCGATGTCCGGCGGCGAGCCCGCGTCGCCCATGGTGAAGGCCACCAGGCCATTCCGGCCGACCGAGAACTCACCGCCGGTGTAGGGCCGGTCGAGTTCCTCGCCATTGGTCAGGCCGCTGGCGATCGTCTCCATCTTCCCGTCGAGGCTGACGCGGGCGACCTTGGTGACGCCATGGTCGGCGTAGTCGACGTAGAGGCTCTTGCCGTCGGCGGCCCAGGTCGGATCGCCGACGCTGCGGTCGAAGCCGCCCGTGACCACGCGGCTGTTCTTGCCGTCGCGGTCCATGACGTAGAGGCGCACGTTTTCGTAGCCGCGGTGGCCGTGATCGTCGAAGCCGATGTAGGCGATCTTCGAGCCGTCGGGCGAGGGCGTCGGCGCCTGGTCGGGCCCGACGCGGTTGGTCAGCCGCACGGTCGTCCCATCCGCGATGGAGACCTGGTAGATTTCGCTCTCCTGGGCCTCGCGCTCCCAGTTGGGGGAGCGGTTGGTCGCGTAGAGCAGGTGCTTGCCGTCCGGCGTGAAGGCGAGCTGGCCCCCCTCGTCATACTTGCCGAAGGTGAGCTGCCGCGGCTGGCCGCCGTCGGCGGAGACCACGAAGAGGTGGCGGTAGCCGGGCTTAAGGTAGCCGCCGCCGTCGCGACGGTAGGTGACCCGGTCGATCAACTTCAGCGGCTCGGCCCACTTGGCGCCGGGCGGCGGCGTCATCGACGTCCCAAGGGGCTTCGGCGGCTCGAGCGTCAGCATCACGAAGGCCAGCGACTTGCCGTCCGGCGACCAGACGATCTCGTTGGGCGCCTGCTGCAGATTGGCGACCTTGGCCGAGCGGCCGGCGGCCATCCAGCGGACGTAGAGCTGCGCGCCGCCGGGGCCGGCGACCACATAGGCGAGCCGCGTGCCGTCGGGCGACCAGCGGGGCGCGAAGCTCTGCTCGTCGCCGGTGACCAGCGGGGTCTGGGCGCCGCTCTGCGGGTCGATCAGCCAGATCGAACGCTTGCCGCTGTCGGTCATGATGTCCTGGGTCGTGCGCACATAGGCGATCGCCCCGCCGTCCGGCCTCACCTGCGGGTCGCCCGCGGCGCGCAGCCCGAAGATGTCGGCGCCCTGGAAGGTCCGCGCCGGCCCCTCGGAAACCTGGGCCAGGGCAGGGGCGAACGACGACGCCGCGCACGAGATCGCGAGCGCGGAAACGAACAAGGCAAGACGCATGGAGGCTCCCCGAAAACAGAAGCCGCTAGAAAGGCTGCGCCGTAGGGGTTTGTCCAGCGCGCCGGGAAGGCTACATCGGCGCCATGGCCGAAGCATTCAACGACAAAGTCCTCCCCGCCGAGAAGGCCGAGCGGTACGCGACCGTCGCCCAGGAGATCGCGGCCGTACTGGACGGGGAGCCGAACCTCGTGGCGCGGATGGCGACGGTCGCCTCCATGCTGGCGGCGAGCTTCGAACACTTCTTCTGGACCGGCTTCTATGTGGTCGACCCGGATAAGCGCGAGGAGCTGGTGGTCGGCCCCTACCAGGGCACGCTGGGCTGCCTGCGCATCGCCTTCGGCCAGGGCGTCTGCGGGACAGCCGCGCGCAGCCGCCAGACCCAGGTGGTCGACGACGTCGAGGCCTTCCCCGGCCATATCGCCTGCGACAGCCGCGCACGGAGCGAGATCGTGGTGCCGGTGGTGGACGCGCAGGGACGGCTGATTGCGGTGTTCGACGTGGACGCTGTCACGACCGGCGCGTTCGACGCGCAGGACGCCGAATGGCTGGAGCGCATCCTGCAGGACAGCTTCGCGCACTAGTCTGCCTCCCCTGCGAAGCGGGGGAGGGGGACCGCGCCCCGGAGAGGGCGTGGTGGAGGGGGCAAGCCCCATCCACTGAGTTTCGTACGCCGATCGATCCGCCAAGCCTGAGGCTCGCCCCTCCACCATCGGCTCTTCGGCCGATGGTCCCCCTCCCGCCGCTGCGCGGGGGAGGTCAGCCGTCGGGCCTTCGCTCGGCTCCGTCTCCCGCCGGCGCTTCGCAGACGCTCAGCGTCAACTCGCCGGAAAGCCCCATGTCGGCGATGACGCGGCGGGCCAGGGTCTCGATCGGCAGGGTGGCGAAATCGGCGCTGAGCGCCGCCTCGTCGAGGCGGGCGTCCAGGTCCTCGACCAGCACCTCGTAGTCCTCGTCGTCGCCCTCGGATTCATTCCAGAGCAGGCGCTTGAGGAGGCCGCGGACGCGGTCCTTGCGCGCCTCGACCGGATCGGCCGGTTCAAGGGCCGCCGCGACGCGAGCGCGGGCGTCGGCTCTGCGTTCGGTTTCGGCCTGGATCTGAAGGGCCGTCTGCGCCTCCGCGGCCGCGTCGCGCGCGGCGTCCCGCTCCAGCTTGGCGTCGAGAGCCAGGGTCAGGCGCACGACGCGGGTGGCTTTGTGGAAGGCGCCGGCGAGCGCCACGGTCTCGTCCACGTCCTCGCTTTCACGCAACCGCACCGCCAGCTCGCGCGCCACCATCAGGCTGAGCTCAGCGAGCTCACCCAACATGGCCTCGGCGCGGGCCTGTTTCTCCGGTTGACGCCCCATGAACAAAAAGAGAACATGGAGATTGCCCTTAAGTCAAATTTTTATCGATTTTCGTTTCCTCCGCTGATCCCCGCGAAAGCGGGGGAGGGAAAAGCCCTTACCTCCGGCGCGCGCCGCCCGTTCTTGTCTTACGCAGCGGCGCCTTCATACAGTCGTTTTGACGCGCCATGGAGCGCACCAGTCTTTCAAGGGAGCACGGCGATGGCCGAAGCCTATATCGTAGCTGCGACGCGGACCGCCGGCGGGCGCAAGGGCGGACGCCTTCGCGAATGGCACCCGGCCGACCTGGGCGCGGTGGTGCTGAACGAGCTCGTCGACCGCACCGGCGTCGACCCGGCCGTCATCGAGGACGTGGTCATGGGCTGCGTCATGCAGGTGGGCGAGCAGGCGACCAACGTCGCGCGCGGCGCGGTGCTGGCCTCGAAGCTGCCGGAAAGCGTGCCAGCGACGTCGGTCGACCGGCAGTGCGGCTCCTCTCAGCAGGCGCTGCACTTCGCCGCCCAAGCGGTGATGAGCGGCACCATGGACGTGGTGATCGCCTCGGGCGTCGAGAGCATGACGCGGGTGCCGATGGGCCTCTCCGTCGCCCTGCCGGCCAAGGAAGGCTTCGGCAATCCGATGAGCCCGAACCAGCAGAAGCGCTATCCGAACATCCAGTTCAGCCAGTTCATGGGCGCGGAGATGATGGCGTCCAAGTACGGCCTGACCAAGGACCAGCTCGACGAGTACGGCTATGGCAGCCACCAGAAGGCGATCGCGGCCACCCAGGGCGGGGCCTTCAAGGACGAGATCGTCGCTGTGACCGGCAAGGACGGCAAGGAGGCCGAGGGCAACCCCGTCCAGCACGACAGCGACGAGGGCATCCGCTACGACTCCAGCCTCGAGGCCATGCGCGGCGTGAAGCTGCTGCGCGAGGGCGGCGCGATCACCGCGGCCACCTCCAGCCAGATCTGCGACGGCGCCTCGGGCGTGATGGTCGTCTCGGAACGGGCGCTGAAGGAACATGGCTTGACGCCGCTCGCCCGCATCCACAACCTGACGCTCATCGGCCACGACCCGGTGATCATGCTGGAAGCGCCGCTTCCGGCCACCGAGCGGGCGCTGAAGCGGGCCGGGATGTCGATCGACGACATCGACCTCTTCGAGGTGAACGAGGCCTTCGCCTCGGTGCCGGTGGCCTGGCTGCAGACCACGGGCGCGGACCCGGCCAAGCTGAACGTCAACGGCGGCGCCATCGCGCTCGGCCACCCGCTCGGCGCGTCCGGCACCAAGCTGATGACCACGCTGCTCTACGCGCTCAAGGCCCGCAACAAAAAGTGGGGCCTGCAGACCATGTGCGAAGGCGGCGGCCTCGCCAACGTGACCATCGTCGAGCGGCTGTAGGCGCAGTCGACCTCTGCCGCTGAGGGTGGCAATTATTGCTCCTCCCTCTTGCGGGGAGCGGTCGGGTGTGGGGGTGTCAACTCGGCGCTCAAGGGGACAGGGTGTCGTGCTCACAGCCGGCGCCCCCACCCCTAGCCCCTCCCCGCGAGGGGGAGGGGAAACGGTGTCGTCGGCCATGGCGATATTGAGGTTGAGAGCATGTCGTCCCGCGTTTTCGTCGTCACCGGCGCGTCCGGCATCCTCGGCTCGGCGGTCGCCCAGGCCGCGGCGGAGCACGGCGCGCGCCTGGCGCTGATCGACTTCGCCAAGGCCCCGCCCGCCGCGCCCAGCGGCCCCGAGGTCTTCTTCCAGGGCGGCGTGGACCTGACCGACGCCAACAGCGCGTCTGCCGCCATCGACGCGGCGGCCGACCGCTTCGGCGGGATCGACGCCCTGATTAACGTGGCCGGCGGCTTCAAGTGGGAGGCGCACGAGGGCGGCGGCTGGGAGACCTGGCACAGCCTTTTCCTGATGAACGTCCAGACCGCGGCCAACGCCAGCCGCGCGGCCATCCCGCACCTGAAGCGCAGCGCCGCGGGCCGCATCGTGAACGTCGGCGCGAACGGGGCGCTGAAGGCCGCGCTCGGCATGGGCGCCTACGCCGCCTCCAAGGCCGGCGTCCACAGTCTGACCCAGGCGCTCTCCGAGGAGCTGAAGGCCGAGGGCGTGACCGTCAACGCCGTCCTGCCCTCGATCCTCGACACCCCGACCAATCGCGCCGACATGCCCAAGGCCGACTTCTCCGCCTGGGTCCAGCCGGCGGACCTGGCGGCTGTGATGCTGTTCCTGGCCAGCGAGGAGGCCCGCGCCGTCACCGGCGCCCTGATCCCGGTCACTGGGCGGGTGTGACTATTTCGCGGGGCTCAGGTTCATCACCAGCTCCGCGTCGCGATCCACGGCCGCGCGGCTGAAGTCGAGCGGCACGTAGGCGCCCGTCGCCCAGAGGGGGAAGAGGTCTCGGTAGTGCGGGCTCATGGGGTCGCCCGACTGGCCGGGCGTGTTGACGGCCACGGAATTGTCCCAGGCGCCCACGTCCATCACCAGGCGGACGGACGCGCCGGCGATCTGGCGGAAATCGGTGGGGCGATAGGTGGCGGCGCGCGGGCTGTTGGCGGAGCCTGGGATCTGCAGCGTGCCGGTCGCCATCTGCTCGGCGAGCTGACGGTCGGCGAGGACCGCGGCGGCGGGCTCGAAGCGGGCGTGGTGCAGGCGGCCCCAGGTCCAGGTCGAGATATCCCCGCCCAGGCGGTCGCGCAGCTCCTTCACCGTCGCGCCGAGGCTGCCCAAGAGCATGGCGTCGCGCGTCGACCCGGCCTGCGAGGTCTCCAGGTAGCTGATCACCGCGTCGAGCTGGCCGGAGCCGACCAGCAGGCGGGCCTTTTCCGGCGTCACGGCGGACACCACGGTGTGGCCCAGGTGGTTCGTCGTCCAGACCTGGTAGATCGCCGCCGCGACGCTGTCGGTGCGCTCGTCATTGTCCCAGCCGCGCAGCAGGTCGAGCGCCTTGGCGACGTCCGGGTCGGGCGAGGAGAGGTTAGCCAGGAGCGCGATGGTCCGGCGCGACAGCGGGTCGTGGCTGTCGGTCTGCAGCGCCATGGAGTCGGCCAACGTCGCCTTGGGCAGGCCCGCCAGCACCTCCTTGATCCGCGTGATCCGCGAGCGGTCGGCCCATTCGTAGCTCGGCGCGGGCTGCGCGTAGCCGGCCGGCAGGTTCATCTCGTTGGCCGTGGCGAAGAAGCCTTCGGGTGGATTGTGCGCCACCGGCAGCTTGGCCTCCGGCATCAGGCCGGCCCACTCGTAGCGCCCGTCGCCGGGGACCGGAAGCAGGCCGTCCCAGTTGGGCCGGATCGGCGTCAGGCCCGCCGCGGACCAGCCGATGTCGCCGCTGGTGTCGGCGAACACCAGGTTGAGCGGCGGCGTGCCCCAGGCTTCCTGGCCGGCCTTGAAGTCCGCCCAGGACCTTGCATGCCAGAGGCGTGACGAACCGAAGTAGCCGGACGCGCCGGGCAGGTTCCAGACGGTGCGCATCGCGAAGGCATGGCCAGGCGCCTCGTCGATCACCGGGCCGTGGCGGGTGAACTTCAGCACCACGTCGCGCGGCGCCTCGCCCTTCACCTCGATGGTCTCGTGGACCACCTTCATCGGCTCGAGCTTGCCCTTGTAGCGGTAGGCGTCGCCGTTCTTGCCGGAGCTTGGGGTGTCGTAGACGTAGAGGTCCTCCTGATCGATGTAGAAGATCGTCAGGCCCCAGGCGACGTCGCGGTTGTGGCCGAAGGAGACGCCGGGCAGCGCCGGCTCGCCGGCCCCGATGATGTCCAGGCCCGGCGCGTTCAGGTGGGCGATGTAGCGCAGCGAGGGCGCGCCCACCGGACGGTGAGGGTCGTTGGCCAGGATCGGGCGGCCGGTGGCGGTGCGCGCCGGCGCGATCACCCAGTTGTTGGAGCCTTCGTTCTGGTAGGCGTCGAGGGCCTGGGCAAGCTTCACCTGCGGGTCGGCCTCGGCGTGGCGTCCACCCTTGGCGAGCGCCTCGAAGCTCACCGGCTGGGTCGCCAGCAGATAGTCCTTCAGCACGTCGGCCGGGATCGCGCAGGGGTCGAGGCCAGCGGGGATCTTGGTCTCGTGTTGCGGCTCCAGCTTGCGCCGCAGTTTGTCGGCGCCGACCCCGCCGGCGCAGGCCACCTGCGCGCGCGCAACTTCCGAGGTGACGTTGGAGACGAGCGCGTGGCTGCGGATGCGCAGGATGTCCTCCGCCGCCCACGCCTCCGGCTGGCTGGCGGTCAGCTTGAACTCGACGGGCAGGGGGCGCGTGCCGGCCTTGACCTCGGCCACATAGGCGTTGACCCCGGCGGCGAAGGCCTCGACCGCCTCGCGGCCGCCGACGTCGTAGGCTGCCCACTCCGCGGACATGTCGCCGCGATAGAGGAAGAGCCGCGCGGCGCGATCCTGCGCCACGTAGGACGGTCCGAAGCTCGCCGAAAGGCGCCCCAGGCCGCGCTTGCGCCACAGGTCGATCTGCCAGAGCCGGTCGCGGGCGGCGTTGTAGCCCTGCAGGAAGAAGGCGTCGCGGGCGCTGGCGGCGAAGATGTGCGGCACGCCCCAGTGGTCGACCACCATCTGGGCCGGCGCGGCGAGGCCGGAGACCGCCCAGGCCTCGCGCTTCACCGCGGTGGAGTCCTGCGCCGCCGCCGCCGCGCCCGCCAGTCCGAGCGCCAGCGCCGCCCCGGTCAGGATCCTCGCCCAAGTCCGCATGTCCGCTCCCCGCAACTTGTTGGGGCGAGTTGACGACAGATCGGGCGCTTCGTCCACGCGGCCTTGCGGTTCCCCGCGCGTCATCGCCTAGACTGGCGATACGCAATCAGGAAAAAGGGCAAACATCATGATCGGCTACGCAACCATCGGCACCAACGACCTGGAAAAGGCCAAGGTCTTCTACGACGCGGTGCTGGAGCCGCTCGGTGGCCGGCGCACCTTCGCCAACGGCGACCGGATGCAGTTCTACGGCTCGTCCGCCACGCCCGGCATGATCGCCATCAGCAAACCCTATGACGAGCAGCCCGCGACCTGGGGCAACGGCAGCATGTTCGGCCTGCCGGCGGCGACCAAGGAACAGGTCGACGCCGCCCACAAGGCCGCGCTGGCCGCCGGCGGGACCTGCGACGGCCCGCCCGGGCAACGCATGCCGACCTTCTACGGCGCCTATTTCCGCGACCTGGACGGCAACAAGATCTGCGTCTTCAACATGGGCTAGCCGGTGATCGGCTACACCACCCTCGGCGCTACCGATCTGGAGCGGGCCAGGGCGTTCTATGACGCCGTGCTCGCGCCCCTGGGCGGTCGGCGCACGCTGACCTACGAGCGCTCGCAGTACTACGGCGGCCCCGGACGCGGCGCGATGCTGGGCGTCGTCCTGCCTCACGACGGGCAGGCGTCCAGCGTCGGCAACGGGGTGATGGTGGCGCTGACGGCGGAGTCGGCGGCGGCGGTGGACCAGGTCCACGCCGCCGCGCTGGCCGCCGGCGGGACCTGCGAGGGCCCGCCCGGCCAGCGGATGGACAACTTCTACGGCGCCTATTTCCGCGACCTGGACGGCAACAAGCTCTGCGCCTTCTACACCGGCCGCTAGCGCCTACTTCGCCGGCGTCGTGCTCACCCGCCAGACGATCCCGCCCACGTCGTCGGCCACCAGCAGCGCGCCGGTCTTGTCGACCGCGACGCCGACGGGACGGCCCTGGATCTTGTCGTGCTTGTCGAGGAAGCCGGTCAGGAAAGCCTGCGGGGCGTTCTGCGGCTTGCCGCCCGCAAAGGGGATGAACACCACGCGGTAGCCGCTCAGCGGCTTGCGGTTCCAAGAGCCGTGCTGGCCGATGAAGGCGCCGCCGCGATACGACATCGGAAACTGCGCGCCCTGATAGAAGACAAGGCCGAGCGCGGCGGTGTGCGCGCCGACGCCGAAGTCCGGCGCGATCGCCTTGGCGACCATCTCCGGGTTGGCCGGCTTGGCGCGGACGTCGACGTTCTTGCCCCAGTAGCTGAAGGGCCAGCCGTAGAAACCGCCCTCCTTGACGCTGGTCAGGAAATCCGGCGGCAGGTCATTGCCAATCTCGTCGCGCTCGTTGGAGACCGTCCACATGGCGCCGGTCGTCGGCTCGAAGTCGATGCCGTTCGGGTTGCGGATGCCCGAGGCGTAGATCCGCGCCTTGGCGGTGGCGATGTCGTACTCCCAGATCGCGGCGCGGCCGGTTTCGTTCTGCAGGCCGTTCTCGCCGACGTTCGAGTTTGACCCGACGGTGGCGTAGAGCTTGGTCCCGTCGCGGCTGGCGACGACGTTCTTGGTCCAGTGGTGATTGATCGGCCCGCCCGGCAGGTCGAACACCTTCTGGCCGGTGCCGGTCTCCGAGGTCTGGCCGTTGGCGTAGGGAAAGCTCACGACGCCGTTGTCGTTGGCGACGTAGAGGGTCTGGCCCACCAGGGTCATGCCGAAGGGCCGCGTCAGCCCTTGCGCAAACAGCATCCGGCTCTCGGCGACGCCGTCGCCGTCGCTATCGCGCAGCAGGAAGATCTTGTTCGGGCTGGGCTTGGCGGAGCCCACGCTCTTCATGATCATCTTCTGGAAGAAGCCCTTGATCCCCTGGTTGGTCTTGTCGGCCGCCGAGGGCTCGGAGGCGGATTCCGAGACCAGCACGTCGCCGTTCGGCAGGACATAGAGCCAGCGCGGGTGGTCGAGGCCCTCGGCGTAGCGCTTCACGGTGAAGCCGGGCGGGGCCTTGGGCGCGGCGCCCTCAGCCCAGCCCACGACCTTCGGCGTGCCGACCGTCGGGATCAGCGATTTCTGCGGCTTCGGCAGCGGCGGGTCAGCCCCGAAGCCGGCCCACGGATCCGATGAGCCCTTCGGCATGGTGCAGGCGGCAAGCGACAGCGCGGCGAGGCCGGCGGCGGCGAAGAAGGCGTGACGCATGGTCTGAAGTCTCCCTGTCGGCCTTATAAACCTAGCGTGGCCGCATGTGTTGCGCGGCCGGGCCCTAGGCCTGCAACGCTCGTCGCAGGGCGTCGATCAGCACGCTTCCCACCGGCGGCTTCTCGACAAGCTCGCAGCGCGCCTCGACCGCGGCGGCGCGCAGGCGGCGGGTCGGCCCGGCGACGATCAGGATGATCGGGACCTCTGCCCGCCGCCGCCGGATGGCCTGCACGGCGGCAAGTCCGGAGGCCGGGCCCCGCGAGTGATGATCGACGATCAGGCAGGAGATGGACCCCGGCAATGGTGCGGCGCGCAGCGCTTCACCGCTTCCAACGCCCCGCACGCTGAAGCCCTCGACCCGCAACAGGAATTCGAGCGCGCCCCGAAGCGCGGAATCTTCCGAAACGACCAGCACGATCCTCTGCAGGTCGGAAGGCGCGGAAGGCTGACCCATGGTCGTTCGCTAGCACCCGGCGTGCCCGCCCGAAATTTGTGGCTAGCCACTAGGTAGTTCTACGTAGCCGTCCGAGAGGCCGCGCAACTTGATAGCGAACTCACCCGGATCACACGGCTTGCGGCATATCATTGTTCGGTCCTTACTAGCGGCGGGGTGGGGGAAGTCGGATTGCAGGCCTTGGCCGCGTCTTTGGACATTGTGGCTCTTTCGGTGGCGGCTATGGACGCCTTGAAGGCGACGTCGTGGCCGACACTGGCGACTGGCTCGATCGCCTTCGGGCTGCTTGGCGGCGTCGCGGGGTTCGCCATTTCACGGCGATTCCGCCGGCCGGCTGAGATGGAGGCGGTGGTCGCCGACCTCCAGGCCCGGGAAGCGCACCTTCAGTCGATCCTCGACACCGTGCACGACGCCATGATCGTGATCGACGAACGCGGGACGATCCAATCCTTCAGCGCAGCGGCGGAGCGCCAGTTCGGCTGGACCGCGGCGGAGGCCATCGGCCGCAACGTCAGCATGCTGATGCCCAACCCCTATCGGGACGAGCATGACGACTACCTCGCCCGATATCGCGACACCGGGGAGCGCAAGATCATCGGCGTTGGTCGTGTCGTGGTGGGCGAACGGCGGGACGGTTCGACCTTTCCCATGGAGTTGGCGGTCGGCGAGATGAAGTCGGGCGACCGGCGCTTTTTCACCGGGTTCGTCCGCGACCTCACCGAGCGCGAGGTGGCGGAGCGGCGACTGCAGAACCTGCAATCCGAGCTTGTCCACGTCTCCCGCCTGACCGCGATGGGCGAGATGGCCTCGGCTCTGGCGCACGAGCTCAACCAGCCGCTTTCCGCCTGCGCGAGCTACGTCCAGGGATCCTTGCGGCTGGCCGCGCGAACCCCGATCGACAGCCAGGCCATCACCGAGGGTCTGACCCAGGCGGAGAGCCAGCTCCTACGCGCCGGGGACATCATCCGCCGCCTGCGCGACTTCGCCGCGAAGGGGGAGACCGAGCGACGCATCGAGAACGTGCCGAAGCTCCTGGAGGAAGCCGGCGCGCTGGCCATGGTCGGAGCCAAGGAGCGCGGCGTGCGGCTCCGCTTCGACATCCAGCGCAACATGGCGCGCGTGCTGGCCGACAAGGTGCAGATCCAGCAGGTGGTGCTGAACCTGATGCGCAACGCCATCGAGGCGATGGCCGACGGCCCGCGCCGCGAGCTCACGGTGGCCGCGAGGGACAGCGAGCCGGGCGTCGCCGAAATCGCCATCTCGGACACCGGCCCCGGCATCGCGCCCGACGTCGCCGATCAGCTTTTCCAGCCTTTCATAACCACCAAGCAACAGGGAATGGGCGTCGGGCTGTCGATCTCGCGCACCATCGTGGAAGCCCACGGCGGGCGGATCTGGGCCGAAGTGAACCCGGGCGGAGGCACGGTGCTCCGCTTCACGCTACGCGCGATCCGCGAGGGAGAAATGGCCGATGCCGAGGAGGACTGACGTTTATATCGTCGACGACGACGAGGCGATCCGGGCTTCCCTTCGTTTCCTCCTGTCGACCGCCGGCATGGAGGCGCGCACCTACGAGTCGGCGGTGCAGTTCCTGCGCGTCTCCGACAGCCTGCCGCCGGGTTGCCTGATCACCGACGTGCGGATGCCGGAGATGGACGGAGTTGAGTTGGTGCGGCGGCTGAAGGCCCGAGCCGTGCCGTACTCCGTGATCGTGATCACCGGCCACGGGGACATCCAGCTTGCCGTGGAGGCGATGAAGGCTGGAGCGATCGACTTCCTGGAGAAGCCGTTCAAGCACGACGTGCTGCTGGCGGCCGTGCGCGCGGCCCTGGACTCAGACGAGCAGGAGGCGCGGCTGCTCGGGGCCAAACAGCAGTTCCAAGAGCTGCTCGCGGGGCTTTCGGCCCGTGAGCAGCAGGTCCTAAACGGCGTCGTGGCTGGCAAGCCGAACAAGGTCATCGCCTACGACCTCGGGATCAGCATGAGGACCGTGGAGGTCTACCGCGCCAACACCATGACCAAGACTGGCGCCGGCAGTCTCTCCGAACTGGTGCGCATGGCCCTCTTGGCTGGCCTTTGATCTGCGGCGCATGACGTCGCGGCGCCGTTGCGCGCCGTCCGGAAAGGGGCTCCCCTGCGCCGCAGGGAGTGACGACATGGACCTGAACGAAACGCCCGAGATGGCGGCGTTCCGCGCCGAGGTGCGGGGCTTTCTCGAGGCGCACCGCGGCGACTACGCCCAAGGGTCGGCCAACGACGTGCGCGCCTGGCAGAAGCTGCTGATCGAGCACGGCTACGCGGCCCGCACGATCCCCAAGGCTTACGGCGGCTATGGCGCCGAGCCGGATATCCTGAAGGGCCGGATCATCGCCGAGGAGTTCATAGCCGCCGGCGCGCCACGGGGCATGGCCGGGCAGGGCATCTCCATGCTGGTCCCGACCCTGCTGGAGGTGGGCTCCGAAGAGCAGAAGACCCGCTGGATCGGGCCGACCCTGCGCGGCGAGATCATCTGGTGCCAGGGCTATTCCGAACCCGGCGCGGGCTCGGACCTCGCCAACCTGCAGACCAAGGCGGTCGAGGACGGCGACGACTTCCTGATCTCGGGAAGCAAGATTTGGACAAGCACTGCGGCGCAGGCCCAAATGATGTTCTGCCTAGTGCGCACCGAGCCGCAGGCGCCCAAGCACGAGGGCATCTCCTACGTCCTGATCCCGATGGACACGCCGGGGATCGAGGTGCGGCCGCTGAAGACCATGACCGGCTCGGCGGAATTCAACGAGGTGTTCTTCACCGACGTGCGCGTGGGCCAGGACCAGGTGGTCGGCGGGCGCGGGCGGGGCTGGTTCGTGGCCAACACCACGCTCAAGCACGAGCGCGGCATGCTGGGGGATCCCAACGCCACGGAAGCGCGCCTCAACGCCCTGATCGAGCTGATGAAGACCGAGACGGTCGACGGCCAGAAGGTGATCGATAACCCAGTCTTCCGCGACCGCCTGATGCAGCTACAAGGACGGGTCTTGTCTATGAAATTCAACGGCCTGAGACTTATAACCTCACAGCTGTCTCAGGAACCGGCGGGCCTCGCGGGGCTGATCGTCAAGCTGCAGGGGTGCGAGCTGAACCACCAGCTCGCGGCGCTGGCCATCGACGCCCTGGGCGAGCTCGGCATCCTCTATCATGACGGGCCGCACCTACGGGCCAAGGGGTCCTGGCAGAGAAGCTACATGTTCGACCTCGGCCTGATCATCGGCGGCGGCACGGCGCAGATCCAGAAGAACATCATCTCCGAGCGGGGCCTTGGCCTGCCGCGCGAGCCGAAGCCTGCGGCGGCCTGAGCCCATGGATTTCTCGCTCACCCAAGACCAGCGGATGATGCAGGAGAGCCTGGTCCGCACCCTCGCCGGCGCCAGTTCGCTGGACCGCGTTCGCAAGTTCGCGGGCGACCTCTCCGACAAGGGCGGCGACATCTGGAAAGCCATGGCCGACTTCGGCCTGGCGGGAATCTGTATCCCGGAGGAGCACGGCGGCCTGGGGCTCACGATGCTCGACGCGGCCCTGGCGTCGGAGGCGCTGGGCCAGGCCGTCGCGCCGGTGGCGTTCATGGGCGTGGTGCTGGGGCCTCTGGCCCTGCTGCGCGGCGGCTCGGCGAGCCACCAGGCGGAATGGCTGCCGAAGCTGGCCTCGGGCGAGCTCGTGGCCGCGGTCGCCATCTCCGAGCCGATCGCCGGGGCGCGCGATGGGGCCGGCGTCACGGCCAAGGGCGGAAAGCTCTCCGGCAAGGCGATGTTCGTGCCCGGCGGCCTGGCGGCGGGCCTGCTGATCGTCGTCGACCAGGCGGGCGGCCTGCATCTGGTGCGCGGCGATGCGGCCGGACTCACGCGGACCCTGATGCCCGGCATCGACGAGACGCGGCGGCTGGCGGAACTCGGTTTCGAAGCAACGCCCGCCGAGCCGCTGGGCGGCGGCCCCGAGCTGCTCACCGCGCTGCGCGACGCCGGCTGGATCCTGCTCGCCGCCGACACCCTGGGCGCGGCCGAAGTGATGCTCGACAAGGCCGTGGCCTACGCCAAGGAGCGCCGTCAGTTCGGCCGCGTCATCGGCTCGTTCCAGGCGGTGAAGCATCTCTGCGCCGAGATGGCCGCCGAGCTCGAGCCCTGCCGCTCGCTCGTCTGGTACGCGGCCTATGCGTTCGACGCCGCGCCGGGCGAAGCCTCGCTGATGGCCGCGCACGCCAAGGCGCTGACCTCCGAGGTCGGCCGCTTCGTGGCCCGCACCTCGACCGAGGTGCACGGCGGCATGGGCATCACCGACCTCCTGGGCCTGCACTTCTGGTTCAAGCGCGTCGGCCTCAACCGGCAACTGCTCGGCGGGCCGGAGCGCGTCCGCGAGATCGCCGCGCGCCTGCAGGGGCTGGCGGCGTAACGTCCTTTCCCGCGAAGCGGGAGAGGGGAACCGCTCGCCGAAGAGCGAGCGGTGGAGAGGGAAAGCTTCAGGCGCCGAACTCGCGGCTTTCCCTTTCCACCATCGGCTCTTCGCTGCGCTCGGCCGATGGTCCCCCTTTCCCATGAATGGGAAAGGAAGACGCTACACGTGCGTCGGCGGGATGCGCTGGGCCCAGGGGCGGGCGGCTTCGAGTTCGTAGGCGAGTTCGAAGAGGGCGCGCTCGTTCCCGGCCCGGGCCGAGAACATGGTCCCCACCGGCAGGCCGGCCTCGGTCCAATAGAGCGGCATGCTCATGGCGGGGGCGCCGGCGATGTTGTGGATCGGGGTGTAGCCCACGTATTCCGTCAGGCGCGGCGCCAGGACGTCGAAGGGCACGAGCGGGCCGACCTCGCCCAGCAGAGGCGCCGGCGTCGAGAGCACCGGCGACAGCACCACGTCGAACTGGTGCGACGGGAACCAGGTGTCGTAGGCGAGCGCATTGGCGCTGAGCCGCCCGACGGCGGCGGGCAGGGCGCGGGGCGGCGCCTTGCGGGCCATCTCCACCATCCCCAGGCTGAAGGGCTCCAGGTCGCGGGTGTCCGGCGCGCGGCCGAGCGCCTTGGCGAGCTCGTCGGCCAGGCCTTTGGCGCCATTGGCCCACAGCAGCAGGAAGTCCTGAATGAACTGCGGGCCGTCGTAGGGCAGGTGGGTCGGCTCGACATGGTGGCCAAGGCTCGCGACCAGCTTGGCGGCGCTGTCGGTGGCGGCCACGACGTCAGCGCTGGGCTGGTGGCCGAGCCCGTTCTCCATGAGCACGCCGACCCTCAAGCGGCGCTTGGCCGGGCCGGTGACGACGCCGACCGCCGGGAACCGCGCGCGCGTCGCGCTATCCTCGGTAAGCGCAAAGAGGGCGGCGCTGTCGCGGACGCTGCGCGAGACCACGTGCTCGACGCCCAGGTCGCTGATCTGGGTTTCGCCCTGCGTGCCGATCATCCGCCCGCGCGAGGGCTTCAGGCCGAAGAGCCCGCAGTTGGAGGCGGGGATGCGGATCGAGCCGCCGCCGTCGTTGGCGTGGGCCACCGGCACGACGCCGGCCGCGACGGCGGCCGCGGAGCCGCCCGACGAGCCTCCGGAGGACCGCGTCAGGTCCCATGGATTGCGGGTGACGCCGGTCGAGACCGGCTCTGTGGTCGGCAGGAAGCCGTACTCCGGCGTCGCCGACTTGCCGATCGTCACCAGGCCGGCGCGGTCAAAGGCGTCGATGTAGGCGAGCTGGTGGGTCGCGGGCGGAGCCAGCCGCATCGACTGCGAGCCCTGGCGGGTCGGCAGGCCCACGTAGTCGTCGAGGTCCTTGACCAGGAACGGGACCCCGCCGAAGGGGCCGGCCGGCGTCCCGGCCTTCGCCTTGGCGAGCGCCCGGTCGAAGTCCGAGTTGACGATGATGTTCAGCTTGCCTTGCAACGCCTCGGCGCGGCGGATCGCGGTCTCGACCGCCTCCGCGGCGGTGAGTTCGCCGCGCCGAATGCGCGCGGCCATCTCGGTGGCGTCCGGCCAGGGCGAGGCGGGCGGCGGCGGAGCCACAGGCTTTGGCGCAGCAACGGCTTTGACCGCGGCGAGCGCGAGCGGCGCGGCGGCGAGCGCGCGGCGGGTGATCCTGGACATCTTGCCTCCCCGATTTTGCGCCAGCTTGGGCGTGATCGGCCCCGCTAGGCAATGGGGGAGGCGCAAGACCCTGGATGCAAACAGACGTCATCCCGGACGGCCGAAGAGCCGATCCGCGACCCAGGGCGATCGCACCGCCTGGGCCCCTGGGTCCCGGCTCTCCGCTGCGCTCCGGCCGGGATGACGAGCCGGTTTAGTGCGACTTTGACTTGTGCTCGGGTTTTCCCTTGCGCTTGGTGTGGGCCATCTTCTCGAGCTCCTTCTCGCTCATCGACATCATCGATTTCGAGGCGCCCTGGAGCTTGGACTTCGGCGTGTCGCCGCGCTTGGCGGAAAGCGCGGCGCCGGCGGCCTTCTGCTGGGCGGCGGATTTGGCGGGCATGGGGGTCATCTCCTCTTCGTGTGACCGCAAAACTTCCTAGCCGCCGTTCGGTTTCAGCCTGGCCGGGCCGTTGCGAGTCGCGCCGTGCGGTGGTCGGATGCCTCCAACGAGAAAATGGGCGGAGGGGCGACGATGGCGGGTTCAGGAAACGGCGTGGCGCGGCGGGGCCTGTTGACGGCGGGCGCGGTGAGCGGACTGCTGGCGGCGGCGCCCAATGGCGCGGCCTCCGCCAAGCCGGGCGGCAGCGGCGGCGCCCATTCGCTCTCCACCCCGCCGCAGGCGATCGTCGAGACCCGCACCGGCAAGGTGCGCGGCGCCGTCCGCGACGGGGTCTTCGTGTTCAAGGGCATCCCCTACGCCAGGGACACGGGCGGCGCCGCCCGCTTCCTGCCGGCCCAGCCGATGGCGCCCTGGACCGGCGTTCGCACGGCGCTGACCTACGGCCCCTGCTGCCCGCAGGTCGTGCGCGGCGGCTGGAAGAGCGACGAGAGCGCCTTCATCTACGACTGGGACGACGGCTATCCGGGCGAGGACTGCCTGAGGCTCAACGTCTGGTCGGCGGGCCTCGGCGGCAAGGCTCGGCCGGTGATGTTCTGGATCCACGGCGGCGGCTACGAGACCGGCTCGTCGCAGGAGCTGCCGGCCTACGACGGCGAGCGGCTGGCGCGGCGCGGCGACCTCGTCTTCGTCTCGGTCAACCACCGGCTGGGCGCGTTCGGCTTCCTCGACCTCTCGCAGCTCGGCGGCGCGAAGTACGCCATGTCCGGCAACGCCGGCCAGCTCGACCTGGTCACCGCGCTCGAGTGGGTGCGGGACAACATCTCGGCCTTCGGCGGCGATCCCGGCAACGTCACCATCTTCGGCCAGTCCGGCGGCGGGGCGAAGGTCTCCACGCTGATGGCCATGCCGAGCGCTAAGGGCCTGTTCCACAAGGCGATCGTCGAGAGCGGCTCGCTGCTCAATGTCGGCGACACCGGCTACACCCGCCAGCTCGCCGAGGCGGTGTTGAAGACCCTGGAAATCGCGCCCGGCGACCTGGACAAGCTGGCGGGCGTGCCGCCGATGGCCCTGGTCGCTGCGGCCGACAAGGCCAAGAACGCCATGCCGAAGGCGCCGCCGGGAACCATCAACCTCGGCTGGGCGCCGGTGGTCGACGGCCACGCCATTCCCGCACCCACCTGGGCCAACGGCGCGCCGGCGCTGTCGAAGGGCGTGCCGATGATCATCGGGACCAACCTCAACGAATATTCGCCGAGCCTCGGCAATGCGGCGCTGGAGGACATCGACGAGGCGCGGGCCCAGACGACGGCCAAGACCTTCGGCGGCGCCTCGCCCGCCGCCTGGGCGGCGTTCCGCGCCGCTGACCCCAAGGCCAAGCCCGTGGAGATCCTCTCGCGGGTCGTCTCCGCCCTGTTCCGCGCGCCGGCCGTGGAGCAGGCGCAGGCCAAGGCGAAGCAGGGCGGGGCGGGCGCCTTCCTCTACCGCTTCGACTACAATCCGAAGGCCGTGCTCGACGGGCGGGTGCGGGCCTTCCACTGCGCCGAGATGGCCTACGCCTTCGACAACGTCGACCGCTGCCTGAACGCCACCGGCGGGACGGCCGAGGCCCGCGCGCTCTCGGCAAGGATGGCCGACGCCTGGATCGCCTTCGCCCGCACGGGCGACCCGAACCACAAGGGCCTGCCGCACTGGCCGCCGGTCAGCGCGACGGCGACGCCGAACATGCTGTTCGACGCCGTCTGCACGGTGAAGGACGATCCCGACCGCGCCGAGCTGGCGGCGCTGAAGGGGTAGGGGTCCCAACATCCGCTCATCCCCGCGAAAGCGGGGACCCAGGCTTTTTATCTCTCGCGCGCTTGAAGAAGCTTGCGTGGCCTGAACGCTGCAACAGAAAACGCCTGGGTCCCCGCGTTCGCGGGGATGAGCGGTATTGGGTACAGACCTACCTACTTCGGCAGGTGGGCGTCGTACCAGGCGAGCCAGCGCTGCGCCCGGTCCTTGAGGAAACTCGGCCGGGTGAAGCCGTGGAACTGGCCGGGGTAGATGATCAGGCCGGTGTCGACGCCGCGGCTCTTCAGCGCCTGGTACATCTGCTCGCTGTTCAGCAGGGGGACGTTGAAGTCCTTGTCGCCGGCCATGAACAGGGTCGGGGTGACGATCCGCGGGTTCTGGTAGAACGGGTAGCTCAGCTTCATCCAGCCCGTCGGGTTCGCCCAGGGCGTTCCGAGTTCGGTCTCGTAGTCGAGGGCGTACTGGTCTGTGCCGTAGCCGGAGAAGACGTTGGAAATCGAGGCGCCGCTGACCGCCGCCTTGAAGCGCTTGTCGCTGGCGATCAGGTAGTTGGTGATGATCCCGCCGTAGCTCCAGCCGCCGACCACCAGCCGGTCGGGATCGGCGACGCCGCGCTTCACTGCGTCGTCCACCGCCGCCAGGGCGTCGGCCACGTCCACCGTGCCCCACTTGGCGTAGATGGCGGACGAATAGGCCTGACCGCGCCCGGTGCTGCCGCGGTAGTTGGAGGCCACCACCGCCAGGCCGTGGCTCGCGTAGATCTGCCAGTCCAGCGAGAAGGCGGCCGCGCTCTGCGACTGGGGCCCGCCGTGGCTGAACAGCATGGTCGGCAGCCGCGCGCCGGGTTTCGCGTTCGGCGGGGTCACGAGGAAGCCATGCACTTCGGTCCCGTCGCGGCTCTTGAAGCTGGTGCGGGTGACGGGCGCGCGGTCCAGCTCCTTCAGCCAGTCGTCGTTCTGGTGGCTGAGCTGGCGAACCGCGCCTGAGCCGTCCACCGCATAGACCTCCGGCGGCGCGGCGGGCGTGGAGAGCAGGGCTGCGAGCGCGCCGTTCGCCGCGATGGCCGGGTCGGTGAAGCTGCGCCAGCCGCCGGAGACGGTCTTCACCGGGCCGCCGGCCGCGGGGACCTCGGCGATCACCGAGGCCTCGTCGTCCTCCTCGATGAGGCGGATCGTCTTGCCGTCGGGCGACCATTTGGGATCGCTGACATTGCGGTCGAGCCCGGCGGTGAGGATGCGCGGCTTGCCGCCCGCCGCGGGCACGACCGCCAGCGTACGCACGCCATAGGCCATCAGCTTCGGCGGGCCGCCCTGCAGGTAGGCGATCTCGCGGCCGTCCGGGCTCCAGGCGGGATAGCTGTTCCACGGGCCGGCATTGTCCTGGCCCTCGAAGGTGGTCAGCGCCACCGGCGGCTGGGCCGTGCGCTCCGCCTTCACGACGTAGAGGTTGGTGTCGTAGCTGCGGTCCGGATCGGCGGCGTGATTGGAGGTGAAGGCGATGGACCTACCGTCGGGCGACCAGGCGGGCAGGGCCTCGTCATAGTCGCCGGTGGTGAGCCGGCTCGCCGTCCCGGTCGCCAGGTCGTAGAGCCACAGCCGCTGGCGCTTCTTGCCGAGATAGCCCTCGCGGTCCTGCTTGAAATGGAAGCGGTCCACGACGATCGGCTTCGGCGGCTTGTCCTTCGCCGCCACGACGGTCGCGGGCGGCGGGCTCGGCGCGGCATCCGGCTTGGGCGTGGCGTTCGACGCTGCGTCGGGCTTGGTCACCGTCACGGTGGTGGTGTTCGCCGCCTCGGCCTCCGGGTCCGGGTCGTCGACGACAAGGACGAGCCACTTCGAGTCCGGCGACCAGGCGTAGTCCTCGACCGAGCCCTTGATCCCCGGAAGTTTGCGCCCCTCGCCGCCGAGGCGGTCCATCAGCCAGAGCGCCGCGTCGGTCTGCTCGCCGCCGCGCGCTGAGACGAAGGCGAGGAACCGCCCGTCGGGGCTGAACCGCGGCGCGGTCTCGCTTTCGTTGGCCCGGTGGGTGAGCTGGACGGTCCGGGCGCCGTCCCAGGAGGTCATCCAGATGTGGCTGAAGCCCTTGTCGGCGGCCACGTCGGTCCCGGCCACGGTGTAGGCCACCCACTGGCCCGCGGCGTCCACCTGCGGATCGCCGACCCGCAGCAGGCGCGCATAGTCGTCCGGCGTCACCGGCCGGCTGATCGCCGCGGTTCCGAACGCCGCCGCCATCAGCGCCAGAGCACCGGCTGTCAGTTTTGCCATGTGAAGCCTCCCCCGAAGCGCAATGCGTAGCAGGCGAGATTGCCAATTTCATCCGCTCATCCCGGCGAAGGCCGGGATCCAGATGGGAGGCTCAGCCGCTGGCGCTACGAACTCGGAGTTCGTCCCGCCATCCGCCAAGCCATGAGATCTGGATCCCGGCCTTCGCCGGGATGAGCGGTGTGAGGGGATAGTTCTAGGCCGCCTGCACCCGCGGCTTCACGCCCGCGACCGCGATCAGCGACTCCACGCAGTCGCGGATGGAGTCGTCCAGCGGGCGGAAGGTGACGCCGGTCGCGGCGCGGATGCGGTCGTTGCGCAGCTCGCCCTTGGCCCAGATGGCGCGGAACTCCGCCTCGCGCGCCTGGATCCGCTCCGGGAAGGGATCGATGACGTTCGGCGTGTCGTGGTTGAGCTCCGGCAGCAGGCGGTCGATGTCGGCGCAGATGTCTTCGACGTTCCGGGTATCCGTAGACCAGGCGATGTAGCGCTCGCCATTCTTCACCTCGGTGCTTTCCAAGAGGCGGATGTGGCACTCGGCGTCGTCGCGCACGTCGACGGTCATCCAGGGGCGATAGACGTCGTTCTGGCGGTAGTCGCCCAGGAGCATGGTCTCGATGTTGTGCTGCCACGGCCCCATGTCCTTCTGGTGCGCCGACTGGATGGGCCCGACGTTGTCGCCCGGGCAGCAGGTGATGGCGTCCCAGTTCCCGCTCTGGGCGGCGGCCTCGGCGAAGGCGCGCTCGGCGGCGAGTTTGCCCATGGAATAGCCCTGGCCGCGCTCCGGCGTGCGCTTGGGGTTCATCTCGTCGGGGTAGCGGTCCTCGTAGAAGACCGGGCGGCGCACGATCTCCTGCAGGTCCATCTCCGAAATGACTGCGGCGATGGAGGAGGTCACCACCACGCGGGTGACGCTGCCCGACCCGTTCACGCTGGCGATGATGTGGTCGCAGGTTTTGCGGATGTAGTCGGGGTCGTTGTAGCCGCTGACGTGGCTGATGTGCGCCACCCCGTGGCAGCCCTTGAAGACTTCGTCGAAGCAGCCGGGATTATCGAGGTCGGCGCCGTGCAGGGTCAGGCGGCCCGAGGCGTAGCCGGGCATCGCCTTCAGGAAGCCGGTGCGCTTCGGGTCGTCCGCGTCACGCACGCAGGCCCGCACCCGATAGCCCTTGTCCAGCAACAGGCGCACGACCCAGCCGCCGAGGAAGCCCGCGGCTCCGGTCACGGCCACCGTGCCGCGCTTCGGAATGGGCGCCATGATCGTCTCTCCTGTTTGCTGCGCCAACCTAGACGCAGGCGCGCTCGACCCGGAATGGAATTGTGCCGCGGGAAGGCCCGGATCCGTCTCGCCACCCCGCGGTCGCCTTGCTAGGCTCTGGCGCAAGAGACGCCGAAGGCGCGCTGGGAGGAGAAGAGCATGACGATCAGGACAGGCGGCTTGCTGGCCGGTCTGGCGCTGGGAACGGCGCTGTTGGCGGGCGGCGCGGCGAGCGCCAAGGACGTGCTGGGGGTGGCCTGCAAGAGCCCGCCGCCGGCCCATTGCTCCGGCGAGGCCTGCCAGCCGCTGCTGGCCGATCCGGGCAACGCCACCGATCCCAAGACCGGCCGCAAGTTCTGGCTCGACTACCCCTGCGACCTGAAGCCGAACGACAAGGTCGTCTTCATCCTCAACATCCACGGCGCCGGCTCGATCGGTGAGTGGCAGCGCCACTACTTCCCGGCCTTCGACTACAAGGACAAGTACAAGCTGGTGGTGGCCACGCCGACCGCGGCGACCTCGCCCGTACGGGTTCCCGGCCAGCCCGGCGTGCGGGTCTGGGTGGCCGACGCCGACGACGCCTACCTGCAGAACATCTCGACCCTGGTCTTCGACGCCTTCGGGCGGAAGAACATCAAGTCCTTCTGGCTGGCCGGCCACAGCCAGGGCGGGGCGACCTCGCACCGGATCGTCTGCTCGGACTTCTTCAAGGACAAGGTGGACGGCTTGCTCAGCCTCTCCGGCGGGCGCGTCGGCCGCGCCGAGATCAACCCGCGCTTTGGGCCGCCCAAGGCCGACGGCTCGCCGCCAGACCCGCGGCCCATGCCCGCCGCCATGACCGCCCCGCCCCTGCCGGCCTGCGAGTTCAGCCATATCTTCGAGACCGGCGAACATGAGGTCGTGAGTCTGCCCGCCACCTCGCCGCTGGCCGAGAAATTCGGATGCGCCGCCCGCGTCGAGGAGAAGGACGTGGTGGACGACCAGCCCGGCTATGTCTGGGACTACGCCCGCCAGGGCTACCCGGTCTGGGGGACGAAGGCGCGGCCCGGCAAGGCCCACGTCTGGGTCTTTCCGAAGTGCGCGGGCGGCCGCGTGGTCGCCGACGTGGAGCGCATCGACAAGGGCCACACCGAGGGGCTCGAGCCGCACGTCACCGAGGCGATCGTAAAGCTGATGGTGGCCGCGCCCGGCGGGAAGGTGGCCAAGGGGAGCTGACGCCGGTTGGCGGGGTCGCGCGAAGCTCGCACACTGGCGATATGTATCCGCGGCACCGCCTCGACGCCCTTTCCGACGGCATCTTCGCGGTCGCCATGACTCTGCTCGTGCTGGAGATCCGCATCCCGGATGGGGTGGATCCACACACCGACGCCGAGCTTCTGGCGGTCATCGCGGGGCTCGCGCCGAAGATCTGGCCTTACGCGCTGAGCTTCGTCGTGCTGGGCGCGCGGTGGCGCAAGATGATCGCCGGCCGCCCCGGCAAGGCGCCGGTCAGCCGCATCTACATGACCTGGTCATTGGCCAACCTGCTGCTGGTCACCTTCGTCCCGTTCTCCACCCTGGTGCTTGGCCGCTACGCGTCTTTGGCGCCAGCCGTCTGGCTCTACTCAGCCAACCTGGCCGGCATGGCGATCGCCTCATGGCGGGCGAGCCGGACCGCGCCAGCGGAGGAGCGCAACGGCGGGTTGGAAGACGCCGCGGGGCTGGTGGTGTTCCTGGTGTCGGCGGCGACGACAATGGGCCTGAGCTTGATGCACACACCCTGGGCCCCGATGGGGTTCGCCCTCAACGCCATGGCGCCGCTCGCCGAAAGCCTGGCGCGGAAGCACGAGGCGAAGGCCGCCGGCTAGGCCTGGACGGAGACCTGCGGCGCGGGATCGGCGGCGGGCGTGGCGACGGCTTCGCCCGACGAAGAATAGGCCGCGGGCGCCTCCTGGGCCGCGACCGCCTTGCCGGCGTCGTCGAGGTCCTTGTCGGCGGTGTCCATCTTGGCCTGGTCGGCCTTGAAGTCGTCCTGCGAATGCTCACGCTTGGCACGTTCGATGGCGGCGCGCAGCAGGGACTTGGCGCTGGCTGCCAGGATCTTGGCCTCGGCGATCACCCGGTCCGGCGCAGAGACCGACGGCGCGGCGACGGCCGAGGTCGCGGCCGCGGGCGGGGTTGGCGTGGTCGGATCGGACTTGGCGGCGTCGGCCGGCTTGTCGCCGCCCGCTGTGGAGGCGTCGGCGCTCGCGGCGTCGGCGGGAACGGTCCCGTCGCCGGCCGGCGTCGCGCCATCCTTCGCCTCGGGGGCGGCGGATGGGTCCGGAGCGTTGGCGGAGGCGGCGGCCGGAACGGCGGTGGGCGTCGCAGCGGCGGGGCTTCCGCCCGCGGCGGCGTATTCCTTGGCGGCCTGGCCGATCTCCTTGGCGATCTGGGCGGCCTGGCGGGCGACGGTCTTGGGATCGCCGCCCATCATCATCAGCATCTTCAGCCGCTGCTTCAGGGCCTCGAGCTTGGCGAGCGCCGCGCCCGTGCGGTCGGCCTTGGCCTGGGCGGGCAGGGCCTTGAGCCTGGTGAGCGCGTCGCGCGCCTGCTGCAGCTTGGCGTCGGCCCGCGCGTCTGCGGCGGCATTCGCCGCACTTTGCGGTTTGGCGGGCGCAGCGCCGGTCGCGCCCGTCGAGGGCGTCAGGAGCGTGGCCGCCGAGGGGCTGGACGCCGTGATCATGCGGCCATCCTCACCCAGTCTGGTTAAGGGGCCGTGCCGCCTCCCGGGCTTCGATGTCGCCACGGTGGCGCTGCCCCTGCGCGGGCCGTTCCTCAAGGGTTCGCAATCCGGCGTTCGTTGACCTTGTCATCCGCGAGGCCGAACGTGGCCGCCTCGATCCACAGGGGACGATCAGATGTTCAAGGAATTCCGGGAATTCATCGCGCGCGGCAACGTCGTCGACCTGGCCGTCGGCGTCATCATCGGCGCGGCCTTCGGCGCCATCGTCAAGAGCCTGGTGGACCAGGTGATCATGCCGCCCATCGGCCTGGCCATGGGCGGCCTCGACTTCTCGCAGCTCAAATATGTGCTGAAGGCGGGCGACGCGGCGACCAAGACCGCGGAGGTGGCGATCTCCTACGGGGCCTTCGTCAACACCGTGATCAACTTCCTGATCGTGGCCTTCGTGATCTTCTTGCTGGTCAAGGGCGTGAACAGCCTGAAGCGCCAGGAAGCGGCCGACCCGGCGGCGCCGGCCGCGCCGACCCCCACCGAGACCCTGCTGGCCGAGATCCGCGACCTGCTGAAGTCGCGATAGGGCGTATCGGCATTCAGCAACGGTGGGCGACCTTGCGCCTTCCCCTCCCGCTCGCGGGGAGGGGCTTAGGGGTGGGGGCGCTGGCTGTGAGGCTGACGCTTCTGCCCCCGAAGCACGGAGCTGACACCCCCACACCCGACCTCTCCCCGCAAGGGGGAGAGGAGCCGACAACGTCACCGCCGCCGGTGAATGTCGATCCGCCCTAGTTGATCACCTCGGCGGCGAAGCGGTCCATCTCCTCGTACTGCGGGCTCATCTGCAGCAGCAGGAGGTCGAGGCCGGCCGCTTCGTAGGCCGCGATCCGCTCGCGGATCTGCGCCGCCGTGCCGATCAGGTTCGGGCGCAGGCCGCGGTTGGAGACCGAGTATTCGGCGATCTTCATCTCGCGCTCGAGCTGGGTGCCCGAGAGCCACTGGTCGTAGTTACCGAAGCCCGGCGCGTTGGGGTCGAGGGTGGTGATCCGCGCGACCTCGGCGCGGGCCTCTTCCTCGCTGTCGCGGACGATGGCGTAGGCGGCCATGCCGAACGCCATGGGCGGCTTACCGGTCGCCGCGCGCCTGGCCTTCATGTCGGCGATCTTCTCGGCGATCACCTCGACGGTGTCGCCGTGCATGACATAGGCGTCGCACTGGGTGGCGATCAGGGTCTTGGCGGCCTCGGACTCGCCGCCGGCGTAGACCACGGGCTTCCGGACCGGCTTCGGCTCGCAGATCGCGTCCCTGAGCTGGTAGCGCGCGCCCTCGTGGGTGAACTTGGGCTCGCGCCACAGGCCGTCGACCACGTCGAGCCACTCGGAGGTGCGGCCATAGCGGTCGTCGTGCTGGTCGAACTGCAGGCCGTAGCTGGTGGCTTCCTCGGCCCACCAGGACGAGACGACGTTCAAGGCCAGCCGCCCTTTCGAGATGTTGTCGATGTTGGCCGCCTGCTTGGCGAGGAGGGCCGGGTGGTGGAAGTTCGGCCGCACCGCCACCATCAGCTCCAGCTTCTCGGTGACCGCCGCCAGGGCCGCGGCCGTCGACCAGGCGTCGAGCGCCGGCTGATCGGTCCCCTTGATGTCGTTGAGGTTGAGTTCCGCCACTAGGGTCAGGTCGTAGCCGATCTGCTCGGCGCGCTGGCAAAGGCGCTTGGTGTAGTCCCAGGTCGCCGCCATGTGCTCGTCGGGGATGTTGCGCAGCCAGCCGCCGAAGACCGGGGTCCAGAAACCGTACCTCATGCCGCAGCCTTCGAACGGGCGGCGACCTGCGCCAACAGGTAGTCGATCAGCTTGTCGTGCGGGTCCCAGCCCAGCACCTCCAGCGGCTTGGCCACGAAGTTCGACATGGCGTTCAGGTCGTAGAACCGGGCGCGGCCGTCGCGGTCGTCGACCATGTATTCGATGCCGCCTACGTCCAGGCCGCTCATGGCCGCCACGCGCTCGACGGCGCGGACGATCTCCGGCGGCGGCTTGAACTCGCTGATGGTGATGGTGGGCTTGTCGACCATGCAGACGTCGGCCGGACAGAGGTCGAAGGTCGAGCCCGCGCCGTCCAGCGCCAGGGCGTAAAGCAGCTTGCCGTCCAGCACCTCGCAGCGCAGCACGCGCGCGTCACGGGCCGGGACGTACTCCTGCACCAGGGCCACGCCGTCGACGCCGACCGGGGTCAGGCCGTCGGCGACCGCCGCCGCCAGCTCCCCGGTCGAGTCGTAGCGGATCATGCCGGTCCCCGAGCCGCCGACGTTGACCTTGACCATCACCGGATAGCCGATCTCGGCGGCGAGCCGCGCCACGTCCTCGCGGCGGTGGGCCACTCGGGTCTTCGGGATGTCGAGCCCGGCCTTGCGAAAAAGGCTGAGCTGGCGGGCCTTGTTGGTGTCGTAGGCGAGCACGCCAGGGCCGTTGATCACGCGGCCGCCCAGCGACTGCCAGTGGTCGAGCACGGCCATGGAATAGAACAACGCGTGCTCCTCCTGGCGCAGGAAGGAGGACATGGCGAGCCGGTTGAGGATCACCGGGGCCGGCAGGGCGGTGTCGGCGGGATCGAAGGTGTGGCTCTGGATCTCGATCGGCGTCCAGGCGACGCCGCGCCGCTCCAGCGCGGCGAACAGCGCCTCGAACCACTGCGGATGCTCGTAGAAAACGGCGACGTCGGCCAAGGCGAACTCCGGGCGTTACGGCGGCCCGAAAGCCGCGTCAGCGACCCCATAATTCACATCCGCGGGCTTCGCATCCCAGAAAGGGCTTGCGTTCGTTCTGGTGTTATAGTTAGGTAAAACACCAGATCGGGCAAGGATGGCGGCGTGCGGTGCGACGAAACCCCAAGGGCGCAATGGTCAAGACACGATGGATGAGTGGAACGACAGCCAGCCGATCTACCGCCAGCTTCGCGACCGGGTGGTCGCGATGATCCTCGATGGCGTGCTGGGCGAGGGCGATCCCTTGCCGTCCGTCCGCAACGTCGCGGCGGAGTACCGGGTCAACCCGCTGACCGTACTGAAGGCCTACGACAGCCTGGCCGACGAGCGGCTCGTGGAAAAGCGCCGCGGGCTTGGCCTGTTCATCAACGCCGGCGCCCGTGACCTGCTGCTGCAGGGCGAACGCCAGCGGTTCCTCGAAGAGCAGTGGCCGCAGATCGCCGCCACCATCGAGCGCCTGGGCCTGACGCCCAAGGAGCTGCTGGCCGCGGCCAGCCGGCCGAAATCGGGCGGGCCAAAATCGAGCGGGGAGGGCTGACTCATGCTCTGCATAGAGGCCCGCGGCCTGCGCAAGGCCTACAAGACCACCGTCGCCCTCGATGGCGTCGACCTGAAGGTCGAGGAGGGCCGCATCCTGGGCCTGATCGGCCCGAACGGCGCCGGCAAGAGCACGGCGCTCAACGCCATCCTCGGCCTCACGCCCTACGACGGTGAGCTGAAGGTGCTGGGCCTCGACCCCTGGACCCAGCGCGACCGGCTGATGAACGACGTCTGCTTCATCGCCGACGTGGCGGTGCTGCCCCGCTGGATGCGCGTGTCGCAGGCGCTCGACTACGTCGCCGGCGTCCATCCGCGGTTCGACCGAGCGAAGGCCGAAGCCTTCCTGGCCAAGACCACGATCAAGCGCGCGAGCCGGGTCCGCGAGCTCTCCAAGGGCATGGTGACGCAACTGCACCTGGCCCTGATCATGGCCATCGACGCCAAGCTGCTGGTCCTGGACGAGCCGACGCTCGGCCTCGACCTGCTCTACCGCAAGCAGTTCTACGACACCCTGCTGAACGACTATTTCGACGGCAGCCGGACGATCCTGGTGACCACCCACCAGGTCGAGGAGATCCAGCACATCCTCACCGACCTGATGTTCATCGACCGCGGCCGGATCGTGCTCGAGAGCAGCATGGAGGACTTCGAGGGGCGCTACGCCGAGCTCGCGGTCACGCCGGACCGGCTGGCCGAGGCCCGGGCCCTGCGGCCCATCCACGAGCGGCAGGTCTTCGGCCGCACGGTTCTCCTCTTCGACAACGCGCCGCGCGCCGCCCTGGCCGCGTTGGGCGAAGTTCGCACCCCCAGCATCGCCGACCTCTTCGTCGCAACGATCGAAGCCCGCCACGCGCGGATCGACGGAGCCTTCGCATGACCCTCGACGCCGACGCCCTCGACGACATGCCGCGGCCCGAACGCGCCGCGCCGCGGCCCACCCGGCCGTTCTACTGGTCCGTGCGCCGCGAGCTTTGGGAGACCCGCTCGGTCTTCATCGCCCCCGCAGCGGTGGGCGTGATCGTGTTCCTGGGCTTCCTGGTCAGCGCCATCGGCATGCCGCACCGGCGGCTGCACACGCTGACCCTGCCGCCCGAGAAGCAGGCCGCTCTGATCAACCTGCCCTACGACATCGGGGCGGCGGCGCTGATCGGCAACATGATGATCGTCGGGCTGTTCTTCTGCCTGGCCGCGCTGCACGGCGAGCGGCGCGATCGCACGGTGCTGTTCTGGAAGTCCCTGCCGGTCCCGGACCTCACCACGGTCCTCGCCAAGGCGACGATCCCGTTCCTGATCCTGCCCGCCGTGACCTTCGTCGTCGTCCTCATCACGCAGGCGCTGATGTACCTGGCGAGCTGCGCCATCCTGGCGTCGGGGGGCGTCAGCATCTCGACGCCCTGGTCCTTCGCGACCGTCCTCGCCGGACCCGTGGTGCTGATCTACGGCCTAGTGACCATGACGCTGTGGCTGGCCCCGCTCTATGGCTGGGTGCTGCTGGTGTCGGCCTGGGCCAGGCGCGCGCCCTTCCTGTGGGCTGTGCTGCCGCCGCTCGCGGTCGGCCTCTTCGAGCACATGGCCTTCCATCGCGGCTATGTCAGCTCGCTGCTGCTCGGACGCCTCACCGGCGGCTACGAGGTGGCGTTCATCGTGCCGACCAAGGCGGCGCTGAAGGCCTCCGGCGGCATCCCCCAGATCGGTCTCGACAAACTCGACCCCGGCAAGTTCGTCTCCACGCCCGGCCTCTGGATCGGCCTGGTCGTCGCGGCGGCCTGCCTCGCCGGCTGCGTGTGGCTGCGCCGCCGCGGCGAACCGACCTGAGGCCGCCATGTCCCACCTTCTGCTCAGCCCTGACGCGCCGATCCTGATCCGGGCCGCGGCCGGCGCGGCGCTCGGCCTGCACGTCGGCGGCGCCAGCATGGCGATGGCCGCCGGCGCGGTTTCCCTGATCGCCCGCAAGGGTGGCCGCCTGCACCGTGTCGCCGGGACCGTGTTCTTCGTGGCCATGCTGACCATGTCCGGCGTCGCCGCGGTCGTGGCGCCCCTGCTGCCGGACCGCTTCTCGGCCCTGATGGGCGCCTTCGCCTTCTACCTGACGCTCACCGCCTGGGTGACGGTCCGCCGCGCGCCGGGGACGGCGGGCCGCTTCGAGGCCGTGGTCCCGTTCGCGCCGCTCGCGGTGGCGGCCTGCGCCCTGGTGCTCGCCTGGCTTGGCGGACAGCAGCCCAACGGCCTGCTCGACGACGAACCGGCCCAGCTCGGCTATGTCGTCGCCGGCCTCGCGGTGCTGGCGGCCGTCACCGACCTGCGCGTGGCGCGCGCCGGCGGCCTCTTCGGACCCAGGCGGATCGCGCGCCACATCTGGCGGATGTGCCTGGCGCTGTTCATCGCCTGGGGCTCCTTCGCCGGCCAGCCGATGGCCCAGCCGACGCCCCTGCGCAATTCCCCGTATCTCTTCATCCCCGCCCTGGTCGTGCTCGGCCTGATGGTTTTCTGGCTGATCCGCGTCTGGGTCGCAGGCCCGCGCAGGACGCGCCGGCCGGTTTCCGCGAGCCCGCTCGCCGCCCAGGAGATCGCCACATGACCCAGCCTGCCCAAGACGCCTCGCCGCGTGCGCTCACCTGGGCGGCCGGCCTGCTGGCGGTGGCCGCCGCGGCCGCCATGGCCGCCGCTGGGGGCAATGCGCACGCCGCGACCTACCACGCGCCGCGCACCGCCTACGGGACGCCGGACCTGCAGGGCCTGTGGACCAACACCGCGCTCACCTTCCTGCAGCGGCCGCCGATCTTCAAAGGCCTGATCGCCACCGACAAGGAAGAGGCCATGCTGATCGCCGGCTTCAAGAAGATGGCCGGCGACATCATCAGCCCCGATCCGGTCGATCCGAAGCTGCCGGCCCCGCCGGTGGTCAAGGAGGCGCCGCAGGCCGACTTCATCGAGATGGACCTGCACCTGGCGCGCATCAACGGCCAGCCGCGCTCGTCCTGGATCGTCGAGCCCGCGGACGGCAAGCTCCCCTTCACCGAGGCCGAGAAGAAGGCGAGGGCGGCCGCAGCCAAGGCCCCGGAGGTGTTCGACAACCCGGAGGACCGCGACACCCAGGAGCGCTGCCTGACCGCGATCGGCTCGCCCGAGGGCCCGCCGATGATGAACACCGGATTCAACGGCCACTACCAGATCCTGCAGACCAAGGATTACGTGACCATCCAGGTGGAGATGAACCACGACGTGCGGATCATCCGCATGGGCGATCGCACGCACCTTCCCGCCGCGATCGACCCCTGGCTCGGCGACAGCGTCGGCTGGTGGGAGGGCGACACCCTGGTCGTCGAGACCACCAACCTGAACACCAAGGGCCATGTCTTCTCGCTGGGCGGCGGCTTCCGCTACTCGCCCAAGACCAAGATCGTCGAGCGCTTCACCCGCACCGCCAAGGACCAGATCCTCTACGAGTTCTCGGTCGAGGACCCGGAGGTCTTCGCCAAGCCCTGGCGCGCCGAGATGCCGATGCGCGCAGCGAAGGGGCCGATCTACGAATACGCCTGCCACGAGGGCAACTATTCGCTGCCCAACATCCTGGCCGGCGCGCGGGCGGAGGAGAAGATGGCGGCCTCGGAGGCCTCGCAGCACCCTGCCAAGTGATCGGCGCCGCCGAAGTCGCGCGCCCGACCTAACCCTCGCCGGGGCGCGGAGGGCCAGCGCTGAAGTCCGCGACGAGCGCGGCCCTAGCCGCCGCACGGGCTATAGCGGGTAGAGTCGCGTCGTTTGGCCGTCCTTGACCTTGCGCACGAGCCCCCGCCGGATGAGCGTCGCGCGCAGGGAATCGGACTGCTCCCTGTTCAGGAGCCGGTTGATTTCCGAAGGCCGGATACCCGGTTGGCTCCTGATGATCGCCAGTATCTCGGCCAGGACCTGTTCTGTCGCCGCCTTCGACGCCCGCGCCTTGGGCTTCGCATCTTTCGACCCGGCTCCGCCGTTCATCGCGATCCTCCATGGACTGGGTTTGGGGACCCTGTCCCTATTAGCTGAAGGCGAGCTTGCCCGCATGTGTCCCGCAGGGCGATCCGCCACGCGCCGTTCCGGATGCGGCCTTCGAGGCTGTCCCAGTTGCAGCGGGCGCCGGCCCAGCCTCTGGCGCTCGATCGGGCGTTGGATCAGTCTGCAGCTGCAATCGATGGAGTGTGCGATGACAGGTCCAGTTGCGCAGCGCCGCGAAGTCCTGGCCGGCGCCATAGCCTTGATGGTCGGTGGGCGGGCGGCCGCCGAGCCTGCGTCCGTCGTCAGCCTTCCGTTCGACAACGGCGAGCGGCCGCTTGGCGTCTACCCGCAGAAGCGGCCGATGATCGTGCTGACCGAGCGGCCGCCGCAGCTCGAGACGCCGTTCGAGGTGTTCGACCACGGCGCCTTCACGCCGAACGACGCCTTCTTCGTGCGCTATCACCTGGCGGGCGCCCCGCCGCGCGGCCTGAACGCGGCCACCCATCGGCTGAAGATCGGCGGGGCGGTGAACATGCCCCTGGACCTCGGGATGGATGACCTGCGGAAGGACTTTCCGGCGGTCGAGCTGGCGGCGGTGAACCAGTGCTCCGGAAACGGCCGCGGCTTCTCCTCGCCGCGGGTCGCCGGCGGCCAACTCGGCAACGGGGCGATGGGCGCGGCGCTCTGGCGCGGCGTTCCGCTGCGGGCCCTGCTCGATAAGGCCGGGATCAAGCCGAGCGCCAAGGCGGTGGAGTTCAACGGCGCCGACGTCCCGCCGATGCGGACGATCCCCGACTTCATCAAGGCGCTCAGCGTCGACCACGCCCGGCAGCCGGAAGTCATGCTGGCCTACGAGATGAACGGCGCGCCCTTGCCGCTGCTAAACGGCTATCCGCTGCGCCTGATCGTACCGGGCTACTACGGCACCTACTGGGTGAAGCACCTGACCGAGATCACCGTTCTGGAGCAGGATTCGCAGAGCTATTTCATGCAGAAGGCCTACCGGGTGCCGGACAACGATTGCGCCTGCACGCCGGCGGGGCAGCCGGCGGCCCAGACCCGACCGATCGGCAGGCTGAACATCCGCAGCTTCATCACCAATCTGCGCGACGGCCAGACGCTGGCGGCGGGCCGCGTGCCGCTGCGCGGCATCGCCTTCGACGGCGGCTCCGGCATTGCCGGGGTCGAGGTTTCAACGGATGGCGGCAAGGCCTGGGCGAAGGGGAGCTTGGGCCAAGACCACGGGCCCTACGGTTTCCGCGAGTGGTCCACGCGTGTTGTCCTGCCCAAGGGCGACCACGTGCTGATGGTCCGCGCGCGCAGCAAGGCGGGCGAGCTCCAGCCGATGACCCAGACCTGGAACCCGCCTGGATACATGCGCAATGTCGTCGACCCTGTCCGGGTGATGGCGGCGTGAGGCGGTCCCTCACGTCGCGGGCCGCGCTTGGGCTGTCGATCGCGGTCCTGGCCGGCCTCGCCGCCGCGCAGCCGACGCCGGCCCCGCCTGCCTACGCCCCGCCGCGGGAAACCTCGCATCTGCTGGACGGCCCGGGCCTGGCCAAGGCGCAGACCTATTGCCTGACCTGCCACTCGGCGGACTATGTGAACACCCAGCCGCGCGGAATGCCCGAGGCGTTCTGGACCGCGGAAGTCGCGAAGATGCGCACCGCCTATGGCGCCAGGATTCCGGACGAAGACGTTCAGGATCTGGTGGCTTACCTGACCGCGACCTACGGGGTTTCGCCTCAGCGATAGCCGGACGGCGCTTCAGCTATGGTCGTGCGGCACGCCGGCTATTCCTCCGTGGAATGGCGCCACGGCGCAGCGGCCGTTGGACACGGGTGCGTTCAGCCATATTCCCGTCCTGGCCGTCAGGGAGCGGCAGAGCTGGAACCAGCGGAGATGCGGATGAGCGACCTGAGGACTGCGGCGCGGGAGGCCTGGCTTTACGCCTTGCCGCTGATCGAGATCGCCACCACCCGGGCGCGTGGCCAGGCCGTCGGCCACAGGATGGGCGTGCTGGCCCATGTCCGCAACCTTGCCACGCCGAAACACCGGGCGGTGACCACGCCGAACAACGACACGCTCTATTCCACCGCCCAGCTCAACCTGTCGGCCGGGCCGGTGACCCTGACCTTGCCGGCGTCGGGCGAGCGCTATCTGTCGGTCGCGCTGATGGACGCCTACAGCAACAACTTCGCCGTCCTGGGTACGCGATCCACCGGGCCGGACGGCGGGACCTTCCGCCTGCTTGGACCTCGCGAGGCCTGGGACGGCGCGGGCGACGTCGTCCGCGCGCCCACGGAACACGTCTGGGCGCTGGCCCGCATCCTGGTCGATGGGCCGCACGACCTGGAAGCGGCGCGCCAGGTGCAGGGCGGTCTGTCGATCCAGGGGCCCGCCTGCGATCCTCCGGGACCGTTCGCCGCGCGCTCCGCGCCTTGGCCGGAGTACTTCGCCAGCGCCGCCGCCTTGATGGCCGCCAATCCTCCACCGGCCACGGACCGGGCGATCCTGCGCCGAATGGCCCCCTTGGGCCTGATGGGCAGCTTCGACCCTGGACGCTTCTCGCCAGCGCAGGCCGCGGAGATCGAAGCGGGCGTAGGCGAGGCGCGGCAGGCAGCGCGCCGAGGGGGGCTCGGCGGCGCGGACTTCGTGCAGGGCTGGTCCTACCCGAGCCCGCGGCTGGGCGATTTCGACCAGGACTACGGCCTGCGCGCGTCCGTGGCCCTCGGCGGCCTTGCGGCGCTGCCGCCGGCCGAGGCCATGTACATGCGCGCCGAGGGCAACCTGCCGGGCCATCTCTTCGACGGGGCCAAGACCTGGCGGCTGAGTTTTCCCGCCGACGGGCGCCTGCCGGTCGACGCCTTCTGGTCGCTCAGCCTCTATGAGGCCACGCCGGAGGGGCAGTTCTTCTTCGCCGACAATCCGATCGACCGCTACGCCATCGGCGATCGCACCCCGGGGCTGGCGCACAACCCCGATGGATCGTTGGACATCTGGATCGGCCACGCCGATCCTGGACCGGCGCGCCGCGGCAACTGGCTGCCGGCGCCCGCCGGGCCCTTCGCGCTTTTCATGCGCGCCTATCTGCCGAAGCCCGAGCTGCTGGAAGGCGCCTACCGCCTGCCGGCCATCGTCGAGGCCTGACGTCTCACGGGGTCTGAACGCCAGGAATGGGCCCCTTCCATTCTGTCAACGATCGAGCCTGCGCCGGGACCGCGGGCGCCCTATAACCGATGGGGCATGGCGGGATGTCGCGACGGCTTCCTGCGCCGGCGACCACGGAGACGGCCCGCTTCATGTCCGACGCGAATACCTGGTGGCGACGCCTGGCGGGCGAGCCTCTGGTCCACTTCCTGCTGATCGGTGCGGTGCTGTTCATCGCCGCGCGAGCTTACCAGGCCCACACCGACATCTACCGGATCGAGGTCACGCCGGCCCACGTGGCGCAGCTCGCGCACAAGTACGCCCTGCAATTCGGCGGCCCGCCCGACGCGGCGACCCTCGAGCAGATCGTGCAGGAGGATATCCACGACGAGGTGCTGTTCCGGCAGGGCAAGACGCTGAAGCTGGACGCCGACGACGAGATCGTGCGCCGCCGGGTCGTGCAGAAGGCCCAGTTCCTGCTGCAGAACCTGAGCGCGCCCGCCGATCCGACCGAGGCGCAGTTGAGGGCCTACTATCAGGCGCACGCGGCGAAGTACGCCGAGCCGCCGCGGGTGACCTTCAGCCACATCTACTTCGCGGCCGACAAGGGCGGCGACGCGGCCGCCGAAGCGCGCGCCAGGGCGGCGCTGGCCAGGCTGAAGCCGGGCGTGACCCGCGCGCCGGACCTCGGCGATCCGTTCCCGGACATCTATGATTTCTCCGGCTACGACGCCGAACAGGTGGCGCGGGTGTTCGGACACACGCCGCTGATCGCAGCGGTGTTGCAGGCGCCGGTCGGCCGTTGGTCGGGGCCGTACCGCTCGGCCTATGGCTGGCATCTCCTCTATGTCTCGGCGCGAACGGCGGCCGGGGAAGCCTCCTTCGACACGGTCGCCGACCGAGTGCGAAGCGACTACGCCCAGACGGCGCAGGACGCGGCCAACGCCGCAGCCTTCGCCAAGGTGGCCCGGCGCTTCACCGTGGTCCGCGCCGATAAGCCGAACGCGCCGGCCGCGAGCGCCGCGAAGTGAGACGGCTTTGGCGCCTCTTCGCCCTGCTGGCCGGGCTCTGGCTGACAGCGGTGTCCGCCGCGGCGCACGAGGTGCGGCCCGCCTATCTGCAGATCGACCAGACCGGTCCCGCGGACTACGCGGTCCTCTGGAAGCAGCCCACCATGGGCGATGTGGCCATCCATCTGGTCCCGCACCTCTCGAATGGCTGGCTGGAGGCGCCGACGGCCGACGCCTACGTCGCCGACGGCTTCATGATCCGCCGCTGGCAGATCCACGCCGCCGGCGGGACGCCGGGTTCGGCGCTGGACGGCAAGACGGTAAGCGTCGAGGGCCTGTCGGACACCATCACCGATGTGTTCGTGCGCATCCGACTGAAGGACGGCCACGACCTCGAGGCGGTGCTGAAGCCGGAGGCTCCGGCCTATCTGATCCAGCCTCAGGCGCGCGCGCCTTCCGCGGCGCTGGCCTTCGTCTGGCTGGGCGTGCAGCACATCCTGAGCGGTCCCGACCACCTGCTGTTCGTGCTGGGCCTGCTGCTGATCGTGCGCGACCGGGCGATGCTGTTGAAGACCGTCAGCGCGTTCACGGTGGCCCACAGCCTGACCCTGGCGGCGGCCACCTTCGGCCTGGTCCATATGTCGACGCCGTTGCTGAACGCGCTGATCGCGCTCTCCATCCTGTTCGTGGCGCCGGAGGCGATCCGCGCCCGTCGCGGCGGGACCAGCCTGACGATCCGCCATCCGTGGGTGGTGGCCTTCGCCTTCGGCCTGCTGCACGGGCTGGGGTTCGCCAACGGGCTGGTCACATTGGGCCTCGACGAGAGCGGCCTGGTCCGCGCGCTGCTGGCGTTCAACGTTGGCGTCGAGGTCGGCCAACTCCTGTTCATCGGCCTGGTCTTCGCGCTCATCCGCGCCTTGCGGCTGATGGCCGTGCCGTGGCCGAAGGGGGCGGCGCTGGCGCCGGGCTATCTGATCGGCGGGCTCGGGGCGATGTGGACCCTGCAGTACGCCGCCGTCGTGTTCGGAGCGGCGTGATGGGCCGTCGCGCGGTCCATGCCGCCCTGGCGGCCGCGGCGCTGGCGGCGATCCCGGCTGTGGCGAGCGCGCATCTGTCGGCGACCGGCATGGGGCCGCTCTACGATGGCGTCGCGCACTTCAGCCTGAGCCCGGAGGACATCCTGCCGGCCGTGGCGGTGGGGTTGTTCGCCGGGCTTCGGGGCCCCAGGCCGGCGCGCTGGTCGGCGGCGGCGCTGGGCGCGGCCTGGCTGGCCGGCGGGGTCGCGGGGCTGGCGGGAGCGGCGCCGTCTGCGGTGGCGCTGTCGGTCGCGACCGCGGGCGTGTTCCTGCTGGTCGGCGGCCTGCTTGCGGCCAACGCCGAGCTGCCGCTGGCCGCCGGCGCGGGAGCCTGCGGCGCCGTGGGCCTGGTGCGGGGCCTGGCGGACGCACAGGGCGTCAGCGCCAGCCTGCCGTACTTCGGCGCGCTCTGCGCCATGGCGGCCGCGGCCGGAGTGACCTTCGTGCTTGCCGCGTCGGTGACCCTGCCCCTGAAGCGGTTCTGGATGGTGGTGGCGGTGCGGGTCGGCGGGAGCTGGCTGGCGGCGGCGGGCCTGCTGCTGGCCGGCTGGGTCTGGCGCTACGGCGCGCGCGCCGGCTGAACCTCAAGCCAGCGCCTGCCAGAGGAACCAGGCGCCGCCGGAGAGGATCGCCGCGCCTGCGCCGCGCAGCGCCAGCTTGCCCCAGCGCCAGCGATGCACCAGGCCGATGGCGATGCCGGTGGCGTGCAGCATCCCCGTCGCAAGGATGAAGCCAAGGCTGTAGAGCAGGGCGTTCTGGCCCGGCGGCAGTTCCGCGCCATGCGCATAGCCGTGGAACAGGCCGAAGGCGCCGACCAGAGTTGCGGCCGCCCACAGGGGCGGTTTCAGCTCCGCCAGCACCGCGGCGCCAAGGCAAATCCCGGACAGGGCGATGGCCACCTCGCTTCCCGGCAAAGGCACGCCGATCAGGCCCAGGAAGCCGCCCGCCGCCATCACCAGCGGAAACGTCACCGGCAGGATCCAGATGGCTGGCCGGCCCAACTGCGCGCCCCACAGGCCCACGGCGACCATGGCGATGACGTGATCCAGTCCAGAGACCGGATGCTCGAAGCCGCTCAGGAATCCGACCGCCTCCCCGCGGACGACGTGGGCCTCCGCGGCGACCGGAGTCAGGGCGAAGAGGGCGGCCGCGCCGAGGCGGAGAGCCCGGTTCAGGGCAAGGTTTCGCCGCAAGGTCTCGCCTCCGCCGCCGCGCCGCTACCACGTGTAGCGCAGCGAAATCCCATAGGTGCGAGGGAAGTTGTAGCGGACCACATTGTTCAGGGCCGTCGGCGCTGCGAACACCACATAGGTGGTGTTGAGCAGGTTCTCGGCGTGCGCCGCCAATTCGTATCGGCCCCACCGGATGCCGGCCCGCGCGTCGAAGTTGGTGTAGTCGTCGAGCAGCGGGACCTGCGCCACCTCCTGCACGCCGCCCCAGCGGCCATTGCCCTTCAGGTTGGCGAAGCCGGTGACGGCGTCGGTGATCGGGTGCGTGTAGTAGGCGTTGAAGGTCGCCGTCCAGTCCGGCTGCTGCGGCTGGCGCAGGCCATTGTAGACGCTCCCGCCGATCTTGCCGCCCTGGCGCGATCCGCCCAGGGTGAGGCGGAGCGGGCCGCCGAGGACATCGAACTTGCTGCTGAGTTCGAACTCGGCCCCCCACAGCGACGCAGGCCCCGCATTGAAGGCGAACACCGTCTGCTGGACTGGGCACACCGGGCTGCCAACGAAGCAGCCGTTCTGGCCTTGGATGATCAGGTTGTCGAACTCGTTTTCGTAGGCGGAAACGGTCAGATAGACGTTACTGGCCAGGTTGCCCTTGAAGCCGACTTCATAGGCCGTGAGCGTCTCTGAATCGTAGGATGACGGCACGGGGATCGGTTGGCGCACGTCGCCCAGCGAGGTGTTGAAGCCGCCCGGCCGGAAGGCGCTGCCGATCTTGGCGTAGAGCAGCAGGTCGGGGACCGGCTTGTAGCTGGCCGTGACCGTGTAGGAGAAGTTCGTCGATTTCTGGGTCCCGTCGATATTGAAGGCGACCCCGTTCGAGGCGGGCAGGCCGGTGCCGAAGTCCAGCCGTCGCGTCGAGAAGTCCTCTTCGTCATGCGTCACGCGCATGTCGGCCGACAGGTTGAACTTCTCGGTGAAGTCGTAGCCGGCCGACCCGTAGGCGGCGTAGGATTCGAAGCGCTCGTGGCCCACGTCGACGGTGCCGGTGGATGGGGAGGCCGCGGTCGGCGACTTCGACAGCACGCTGCGCGGCAGGTCGCGAAGCAGATAGTAGTCGGCGCCGACCAGCCAGGTCAGATTCCCGACCTTGTCGCCGGTGAAGTGGACGTCCTGGTAGAAGATCTTGGCGCGGTCGGTCTGGTTGCCTCCCAGGAAGTTGTCGGCGCCGAGCACGGTGGCCACAGCGCCCGGGGCCACCTTGCCGGCCGCCACCAGCGACTGGGCGTACTGCAGCGAGGAAGCGTCGCGGTCGTAGGCGTTCTGGCCGCTGCGGTCGCGGTACATGCTGGTCGTGACCAGGCTGCCGACGCCCTCGACGTTGGTGTTCGTGGTCAGCTCGTAGTTCGTCATATGCATCTTGGCTTCGGAGACCGAATTCCAGGGCAGCGAGAAGCGGTCCTGGGTGAAGCCTTGGGGGTAGGTGGCGCTCGGGAAGGTGTTGAGCTGATAGACGAGGCCCGGCAGCTCCTCAGCGCCGTGCTCGATCATCAGGTTTGCGGTGAACGGGCCCTGGTTGAAGTTGAGCTGGCCGCGCAGGAACTGCTTGTACTGCTGGTCGGCGTAGCGACCGAGCAGGGGCAGGCGATAGAAGCCCTTGTCCTGGTCCATGTAGTCGGCGCCGAAGCGGGCCGCCCAGTGCTCGTTGATCGGCGTGTTCACGACGAGCTGGCCCTCGTAGTGATTGTTGTTCATCACGTCGCCGAAAGCGTAGCCCTCGTACTGCTGGGTCGGGCGGGCGGTGACCACGTTCACCGCGCCGCCCTCGGCGTTGCGGCCGTTCAGGCCGCCCTGCACGCCGCGCAGCACCTCGATCCGCTCGGGGTCGAACAGGTCCAGGTCGGTGAAGGTGCGGCCCAGCACCGTGCCGCCGCCGATGTAGGCGCCGTCCCGGAACAGGCCCACGCCCGACTCCGCCGTGGTCGCGCGCGAGGTCCCCGAACCGCGCACCGAAACTTCCGAGGTCACCGGGTTGGAGGTGTTGGCGAAGTTCACACCAGGCGTGTTGGTCAGCAGGCTCTGGGCAGTGGGCACGCCGCCGATCTCGCGGATCAGGTCGGCGCCGAGCGCGGTGCCGGCGGTCGGGATGTCACGCAGCCGCTCCTCCCGCTTGCGGGCGGTGACGACGATCTCGTCCAGCGTGCCGGCGCTCGACGATGGGGTCACGGCCGAGCTCTGGGTCCTGCCGGTGTTGGAGGCCTGGGCGTGGGCTGTCAGGGGCGCGACGCCCAAGGCGGCGGCCAGCAGCAGCACCGCTGGCGCGGCCCCGTCGCGCAGGCGCCGGTCATGACGGGTGCGGGTGAGAGTCGACATCTATTCCCCCTAATTGGTGCAGGCGCTCTGGGTCGCTTTGGCGGGAAACTGACGGCGTCGTCTCGCCCGATCAACCGTTCCAGGCATAACCAGGACTTATAGGGGGGCGACTGAGGCTTATTGCGCGAGCGGGTCGCCCAGTCGGAATTCACGGCCTGGAGATCGGATGTGCAAGCTGCGGCTTGGGTCGCTATAACTTTGCGTCATGGAACGCGAGCGCGCCACATCCCCCATGATCCCGGTCGTGGAAGGCCGCACCATCCTGGATCGGATCGAGCTGAAGCAGCTCGAGCACGTCGTGGAAATCTGCCGGGCGGGCAGTTTCAGCGGCGCAGCGCGTCGCCTGCGGCTCAGCCAGCCGGCGCTTTCGAAAAGCATCTCGCGTCTCGAGGCGCAGCTGGGCGTGCTGCTGTTCAAGCGCGCGGGCGGGGCGGCGAGGCCGACGGAATTCGGCGAGCTCATCGCCGATCGCGGGCGGGCATTGCTGGACTCCGCCACCGCGTTGAGCCGCGAACTGGAGCAGCGGGCAGGGCACGTCACGGGGCGGCTGAGGATCGGCCTGGGACCCACCACGCGGTTGCGGCCTATGCCGCAGGTGATCCGCGGTCTCGCGGCCCAATATCCGGAGCTGAAGCTCGATGTCCGCGTCGAAGACGCGCCGTCGGTCATGCGGGGCGTGGACCAGGGCCGCTACGATCTGGCGTTCGGCTACAGCGACTACGCCGAACCCTATGGCGAGCTGATCCGGGTGAAGATCTTCGAGGATCCGATCGTCTTCGTGACGCGGCCCGGCCACCCACTGACCCAGATTGGCGCGCCGCTGACAGCGGAGGAAATATCCCGCTACCCCATGGCCAGCGTCGGCCTGCCGAGCAGCCTCGGCGATTGGCTGGGCGACTACGCCAATACCCGAGAGGCCAATCTGCGCGCGCTCGTCTGCAACGACATGGAGCTGATGACCGCCAGCCTGCCGGAAAACTACACCCTGCGCGGGCCGCACTTCCTCTTCGAGCGGGCCTTCGCGGATGGGGAACTCGTCGAGACGCCCACCGAGTGGAAGGCCACCTACCACTGCTGGATGCTGACCACGCCGGAGAACTGGCGGCTGCCGGTGATCAAGGCGGTGGCGGATATCGCCCGCGGCCTGGCCTAGGCATTCTCGCAAGGCATGGTTTCATAACCTGCGGAGACGGCCGGAAAGCCGCCGCTGACTGGACTTGATCGAGGCCTGGCCAAATAACCTCGACGCAAACGAGGGAGCGGAACAATGACGCGCAAGGGTTTGTGGCTGACGACAGCGGTGGCGGTTCCAGTACTGGCGGTCGCGGGCGTCGCCGCCTTCGACAGCGCCAGCGGGCGCGCGGACGCGGCCCCGGCTGTTCCGGCGCACGAGACGCCGACCCCGCCCGGCGCCGCCTATGTCAGCCGCATCCCTGCCGCCGAGCGTCACGCCTATTTCGGCGACCTGCACCTGCACACCACGATGAGTTTCGACGCCTGGAGCTTCGGAACCAAGACGACGCCGGACGAGGCCTACAAGTTCGCGCGCGGCGAGACGGTGATGATCCCGGCCTCGCAGATCCAGCGCGAGGAGACGATGCAGGTGAACGGCATGGTCCCCGCCAAGCGGCCCTGGCCGCTCGACTTCATGGCGGTGACGGATCACTCGGAGTTCATGGGGGTGGCCAATCAGTTCGACGATCCGTCGAACCCGCTGTCCAAGTCGCCGACCGCCGCAGAGATCGCCAAGAACCCGCACGAGATGTTCGTGCTGGTGGCCAAGACGATCGAGAAGGGCGTTGGCGCGGCCGGCGTCGACCTGAACGCCGCCAAGGCGATGAGCGACACCTGGGCGCTCCAGATGAAGGCGGCGAACGCCAACTATGTGCCCGGCCGGTTCACGACCTTCGTCGCCTACGAGTGGACCTCGGCCCCGGACGGCAAGAACCTGCACCGCAACGTCTTCTTCAATTCAGACCACGCGCCGCAACCCTTCACCTCGGCCCAGTCCAACCGGCCGGAGGACCTCTGGACCTTCCTGGAGAAGGTGCGCGCCAGCGGCATCGACGCCATCGCCATCCCGCACAATGCCGACGCGTCCGACGGGCTGATGTACGACTGGAACGACAGCGACGGGCGCCCGATCAACGAGGCCTACGCCCAGCGGCGGCTGTTGAACGAGCCGCTGACCGAGATCGCCCAGAACAAGGGCGTCTCCGACACCGTGCCGGAGATCTCGCCGAACGACGAGTTCGCCAATTTCGAGCGATACGACCACCTCATCTCGCGTCCGCAGGTGAAGTCGAAGGTGGACGGCAGCTACGTCCGTCAGGCGCTGGGCCGCGGCCTGGTGCTGCTGAACCGAGCGGGCGCCAATCCCTACAAGTACGGCGTGGTCGGCGGCACCGACATCCACAACGGCCTTTCGACGACCGACGAGAACGGCGTCGGCGGCTCGTTCGGCGTGACGTCTTCCTTCCTGCCGACGGGCGATGCGGCCAAGCGCATGCTGCAGATCATCCGCATGCCGGCCCGCCTGGACAGCGACGCTGACGCCAAGGGTGAAGCACATTCCTTCCAGAAGACGCTGGAGGTCGGCACGGGCGGCGTCACCGGCGTCTGGGCCGAGCAGAACACCCGCAATTCGATCTACGCGGCGCTGAAGCGCAAGGAGACCTTCGCCACCACCGGCACGCGCATCCGTGTACGGATGTTCGCGAGCTGGAGCTATCCCGCAGGCCTGATGACCAGGGCCGACTGGGTGAAAACCGCCTATGGGGCCGGCGTGCCGATGGGCTCGGACCTGCCGGCGCGAGCCGGCGGCAAGGCGCCGACCTTGCTGCTGCAGGCCACCAAGGACCCGGACGGCGCCAACCTCGACCGTATCCAGGTGATCAAGATGTGGCAGGACGGCGATGGCTATAAGGAAAAGATCTTCGACGTCGCCCTGTCGGGCGGCCGCAAGGCGCGCGCGGACGGCAAGACGCCGGCGGTCGGCAACACCGTCGACCTGAAGACCGGCAAATATGCGAACACCATCGGCGCGCCGACGCTGAGCGCGCAGTGGGTCGATCCGACCTTCGATCCGTCAAAGCCGGCGGTCTATTACGCCCGGGTCCTGGAGATCCCGACGCCGCGGTGGAGCACGCACCTGGCGATCGTCAACCACCTGCCGATCCCGACCGACGCGCCGGCGACCATCCAGGAACGCGCCTGGACCTCTCCGATCTGGTTCACGCCGCCCAAGCGCACGACCGCGGCGGCCGCCAAGCTGCATCGAGGGTGATCATGCGCCGGCGCCTGCTTCTCGTCTCCACCGCGGCCGTCCTGACGACGCTGGTCGCTGGCGTCGCTCTGACCCAGCAGGCCGGCCCGGCGCGGAAACCCGCGCACATCGCGCCGGTGAACCCAGCCGCGCGGCGCGCCTATTTCGGCGAGCTGCACCTGCACACGGTGATGTCGTTCGACGCCTGGACCTTCGGGACCCGGGTGACGCCGGATCAGGCCTACAAGTTCGCGCGTGGCGAGACGGTCATGGTGCCGGCCTTTCAGGTGGCCCGCGAGCAGGGCCTGTCGGCGACCGGCCTGGTGCCGGCCAAGCGCGCCTGGCCGCTGGACTTCACAGCGGTCACCGACCACTCCGAATACCTCGGCGCCATGACCCAGCTCGACGATCCGTCGAGCCCATTCTCGCAGTCGGCGCTGGGCAAGGAACTGAGCACCGGCGGCGACCAGGCCTTCTTCCGCGCGGGCCGCGCGGTCACCGGCGGCAAGGCCGAGGCCTCGTCTGAGATGGCCCAGGCCGCGGCGGCGTCCAACGGCTGGGCCCTCGAGATGAAGGCCGCCAACGACAACTATCAGCCAGGCAAGTTCACGACTTTCGTCGCCTACGAATGGACCGCTTCGCCGGGGCAGGGCATCCACTGGCACCGCAACGTGATCTTCAACTCCGATCACGCGCCAGCGCCTTTCACCGCCCAGGAATCCAACAGGCCGGAAGACCTTTGGCGCTTCCTCGACGCCCTGCGGAAGAAGGGGATGGAGGTGCTGGCCATCCCGCACAACGCCAACCTGAGCGACGGCCGCGATTTCGACTGGAACATGACCGACGGCCGGCCGATCGACGAGGCCTACGCCCAGGCCCAGGCCCGCAACGAACCGCTGATGGAGATCGCTCAGACGAAGGGTTCGTCTGACACGACGCCGGAGCTGTCGCCGAACGACGAGTTCGCCAACTTCGAGATCATGGACCGGATCTACAAGGGCGAGACCGCGCCGAAGCAGCATGGCTCGTACATGCGCGAAGGGTTTGGCCGGGGCCTGGTGATCCAGTCCACCGTTGGCGCCAATCCGTTCAAGATGGGTGTGGTCGGCGGCTCCGACATCCATAACGGCCTGACGGTCAGCGACGAGAACGGCTTCGCCAGCGGCGTCAGCGGCCTGGATCCCAAGACCATGCTGCCGCGCGGCGCGGCCGCGAGGACGGCGCTGGGCATCGGTGAGCAGGAGCCGGCCCTGCGGCCCACGGGCCAGCGGGAGAACGATCGTCTGCAGTTCAGCGGCGCGGCGATCACCGGCGTCTGGGCCGAAGAGAACACCCGCGAGGCGATCTTCGCGGCGTTGAAGCGCAAGGAGACGTTTGCGACCTCCGGAACGCGAATTCGGCTGCGGATGTTCGGCGGCTTCGGATTCACGCCGGCGATGCTGCAGAAAGCGGACTGGGTGAAGCAGGCCTATTCGCAAGGCACGCCGATGGGCGGCGACCTGTCGGTTGCCGCCGCCGGCAAGGCCCCCAGCTTCATCCTGCAGGCCACCAAGGATCCGGACGGCGCCAACCTCGACCGCGCCCAGGTGATCAAGGTCTGGCTGGATGGAAAGGGCTACAAGGAGAAGGTCTTCAATGTCGCCCTTTCGGGCGGACGCAAGGAGGGCGCTGACGGCAAGGCTCCGGCGGTGGGGAACACGGTCGATCTGAAAACCGGCGGATATACGAACACCATCGGGGCGGCGACGCTGACGGCGGTGTGGCGCGATCCTGAGTTCAATCCCAAGACCCCCGCGGTCTACTATGCGCGGGTGCTGGAGATCCCGACGCCGCGCTGGACGACCCTTCTGGCGATCGCCAACAAGCTGCCGATCCCGACGCGCGCGCCGGCCACCATCCAGGAACGCGCCTGGTCTTCGCCGATCTGGTTCACGCCGCCAAAGGGCCGCCCCGCGAAACCTTAGGCCGCCACGGCTCATACCCGTTCGCCGGACAGGGCGTCCGCATCCAGCAAGGGCCACGTCGAGCAGCGGAGCCGCTCGGTGAAAGATATTTCACTGGCTCAAGCGTGCCGCGATCATCCATCCGTCCACTGCGGAACGGTGGCTGTCCCCGCAGCTCTCCGGCGCTTTGGAGTCCTCGGCAAGATGAAGGAACCTGGCACCAAGCGATGGCGCAGAGGGTTCCGTCTGCAACGCAGCGCGTTGCTGGCGTTGGGACTGGGGCTAGCCGTGCCGTGCGCGGCATGCGCGCCAACGAACCTGGCCTACAATTCGGGTCATGTGCCGGCCCAGCAAATGGGCCAGATCGAAAACGTCTGCGCCATGGTCGCCCGGCTGCCGAGCGGGTCTTCCCAGGACTATGATGTTTGCCAGGAGAGCCTATCGCGTTCACTCGCCTCTCGACTGAAGGCCGAGCGGTTGCTGGCGTCGCGGCGGGACTGCCTGGCGCGCGGAGCGAGCCCTGGAACGACAGCGCTTTCGACCTGCGAGCTGGAGGTTCAGATCAGCCGCTCGACGCCACCTGCGCAGAAGGTTTCCTCCGAGCCGGCGCCCAGACCATTGGTGGTCCTGCCGCGACTGGACCTTCGCCATCGGGAGCAGCGCGCCTGTGCTGAAATCGGCTTCGATCCGGTAGACCGAGGTTTCAGCCAGTGTGTCGCCGATCTCGACGCTGAACTGTCGGCCGTTCACCGCCCGATTATGTGAGGGTCGCCGAAACCGCGTCGAAAAGACCGCCTTTGCCACGGAAATGGGCGTGGCCGGTTGAACGGCAGGGCCACACCGCCGGCCCAACTCCTGTCCCTCAGTGTTCTCCGAACAGGCCTTGCTGAACCGTCTCGAGTTCCTTGGCGTAGCGTCGCACCACATAGACCTCCGCCAGCAGGCCCAGGACCTGCCCCTGCTCACCGACGACGGGCAGGTCCTCGGTTTCGGTTGTCTCAAAGATCTGCATGACCTGCGCGATGTTCATGTCGGGCGTCAGGGTCACATCCTGGTTGACCGCCAGAGCGCCGACGCTGTGATCCTCCTCCAGCCCGTCGGCATAGGCGCTCGCCGTAACGACGATCCCCGCATAGCGTTGGGCGTCGTCGAGGAGGATGACCCGCGTCGCGGAGCCCAGCGGGAAACGCCGTCGGAACTCGGCCAGCGTCGCGGTCGCCGAGAGGGTCGGAACGTCGGTGCGCATCATTCGGCCAGCCGTGAGCGTACGCACCCATCCGACGTCCCGTGCGCTTCGGATGGCTTCGCCGCGCAGGTGAAGCCGCCAGGTGGAGAACGAATAGCCGAACCGTTCGCGGACGATGCTGCTGGCCACCAAGGACGCGGCAAGGGTGGCCGCGGCGACGCCGAAGTCCCGCGTGGTTTCCAGGACAAGGAAGGACATGGTCAGCGGCCCGCCCACGACGGCGGTGGCGAAAGCGCCCATGCCGACCAGGGCGGCGTTTTCCGGCTGCAGGACGATCGGGATGGCGACCAGTGTCGCGAGACGCGCGTAGATCTGGCCAACCAGCGACCCGAGGAACAGGGACGCGAAAAACAGGCCGCCCCGAAAGCCGCTCGCCAGGGACACGATGGACGCTGCGGCCTTCAGCGCCAGGACAAACAGCAGCAGCTTGAGCGTGACGCCGCTCGCGAGGTCGGCATGAAGCGCGCCGTGGCCCGACGAGAGGGTCTGGGGCGAGAGGAACGCCAGCAGCGCCAGGACGCCGCCGCCAACGGCGGTCCGCAGCGAGGCCGGTATGGGCAGGCGGTGGACAAGCCTTTCGCCGCCCGCCACCGCCTGCATGAGGGCGATGCTCAGGGCGGCGCAAAGTCCGCCCAGTCCGGCATAGAGGATGAAGTCGACGGCGTCGGGGGAGTGGAACACCGCGACATTGATTGAATAGGGCGCTGAGCCTAACCCTTGAGCGGCGAGGACGGCGGCCAGGGTCGCGGCGGCCACCGGCGCGATCATCGACGGTGCGTAGGACCCGATGACCACCTCGAAGGCGTAGAAGGCCCCCGTCAGAGGTGCGCCAAACGCCGCGCCGATCGCAGCCCCCGCGCCAGCGCCGACCAGGGTCCTCAAGTCGTTGCGCCGCAGCCGCAGGCGGCTGCCCAGGGCCGAGGCGAAGCCCCCGCCGGCCTGAGCATAGGCCGCCTCGAGGCCCACCGAGGCCCCGAAGCCGTTGGAGATCAAGGTCTGGACACAGATCAGCAGACTGCCACGCAGCGACATGCGCCCGCCGTGCAAGGCGTTCGCTTCGACGACGTCGACCACCGGGTGGCTCCTGAACCGGCCCAGCAGCTTGCCAAGACCGCCCAGCAACAACCCGCCAACCGGCAACCATGCCAGGCGCCAGGGCGAGATCGTGTCCGCGGCGCTCAGGCGCACATCGACGTTCAGGCCGAACAGCATCACCTGCAGCCCATGGGCGAGCGTACTCTGCGCCACGGCCAGCAGGCCCGCCACGGTTCCCACCCCGATGGCGAGCGCGATAAACCAGGCCTCGCTGGACCGGAACCGGCCGCGCAGCCACGCGACCGGTCGCGTGGAAAATCGGGGACGGATCGGAACGGACGTCATCGCGAAGGCGTCTCCGTGGCGCGTCTTGGCGGGCCAAGCTGGCCGCGCCCGCCAAAGAGCGGCTGAGATGAGCGAGGCTTTGGGCTGCGCCATGTCAAGATGCGGAGTCCGGAGCGGCGAACGCGCAGAGCGAGCGAGGCGGCCGGGTCGGGTTCCGCGCCGTCGGCGAATACTGAAGTCTCGCCACGACGTTGAACTGTCGGCACACTGTCACATTGGCTTCACACAAGTCCTGTACTGTCTAAATTTGGGATAGCTTTGCAAAAACGTCACGAAATCGCGACGTTTGCTTCACAATGCCTGACTAGCGAGACCCCAGACCGGCCGCAGGCAAGCGGCGCGGCAGAGGGGTTATGTCATGACATCGAAATCGTTGCTTCTGACGGGTGCTGCGCTTGTTCTCGTCAGTACGCCGTCGGTCGCAGGCGCAGCTCAAGCGGCGCCCAAGCACAGGCACGTGGCTGCCCACGCCGACGCGCAGCTTGTCGATGAGGTGAAGGCGCTGAAGGCCCAGGTCGAGTCCCTGCAGGCCATGGTCCAGCAGCAGGCCCAGGCGCAGCAACAGACACAGGCGCAGGTCCAGGCCAGCGAGGCCCATGCCGCCGAGGCGACGGCCGTGGCCCACGCCGCGCAAGCCAAGCTCGACATGCAGATCGAGCAGATCCCCGGCGCCGTGGAGACGGCCGTGGCGGCGCAGCCGGCGCCGACCCTCGACAAGCTGAAGTACAAGGGCGTCACCCTCACGCTGGGCGGCTTCGCCGAAGCGGCCGGCGTCTATCGGTCGAAGACCTTGGAGTCGGATATCTCCTCGCCCTTCGCGAAGATTCCCTTTGAGAACTCCGGGCTGTCGAAGCTGCACGAAACCCGCTTCACGCCTCGCCAGAGCCGCGTGCAGTTCCTGGCTCAAGGCGACATCAACCACGTGACTCACGCCGCCTTCTACGGGGAGTTCGACTTCCAGGGCGCCGCCCAGACGGCCAACTCGAACGAGAGCAACTCCTACAACCCGCGGATCCGGAACCTCTACGGGACGATGGATTGGGACCTGTGGGGGCTGCACCTGCTCGCCGGCCAGAACTGGTCGCTGGTCACGCTGAACAGCAAGGGCATCACGCCCCGCAACGAGGTTCCGCCGCCCTCGATCGACGCGCAATATGTGCCGGGCTTCTCCTGGACGCGCCAGCCGCAGCTGCGGCTCACCAAGGATTTCGCCGACAAGCAGTTCTGGCTCGCGGCCTCGTTGGAGAACCCGCAGTCGACCTTCACAGGAACATCTGGCAGCGGCCTGCCAGGCGGCGTGAGCGTCGTCGACCTGGCGACGGGCAATTCCGTGATCAACCCCGCGCCGGTGGTTTCAACCGGCTTCGCGGGGTTCAACAGCGTCAACACCAGCTCGTTCAACAAGACGCCCGATGTGATCCTGAAGGCCGCCTGGGAACCCTATATCGGCGTCGCGCGGCCGCTGCACATCGAGGCCTTCGGCCTCTATCGCGACTTCTATGACCAGATCACTGTCTCGGCGACCAACACCCAGGGCCTCACGCCTGGCGTGCACGAGGCGAGCGTCAGCGGCGGCGGCTGGGGCGCAGGCGTCACCTATGCCGCCATCCCCAAGATCCTCGACCTGCAGGCCTCGGTGATGAGCGGCAAGGGCATCGGCCGCTACGGCGCCGCGCAGCTATCGGACGCGACGCTCAACGTGGACGGCAAGATCGCCCCGATCCGCGAGACCATGTACCTGGTGGGGGCGACGCTGCACGCTACGCCGCAACTCGACCTCTATTTGTTTGGCGGCGACGAGCGCGAGGACTCCCGGATCAGCACCTTCGGCGGCGCGAACTTCGGCTTCGGCAACCTCAACAACACGGCCTTTACCGCAGCCGGCTGCACCACGGTGGGCGGGGCCTGTTCGGCGACGGTACGCGATGTCGGTCAGCTCACCGCCGGGTTCTGGGACAAGGCCTACACCGGCTCGTTCGGTCAGGTGCGGATCGGCGTCCAGTACTCGCATACCCGCGTGGAGGGCTTCGCCGGAGGCGGCTACACCCCGAAGACGTCGGACGACATGATCTTCACGAGCTTCCGCTACTACCCCTTCTAAGCGCGAGCGCGGGGGCGTCTTGCACGCTCCCGCGCAACCGCTTCCAGGGCTGGCGCGGCCAGTTCGGGCGGACCGGGCCTCGCCGCTTCCGCCCCGATCGTCGTTGTAGGCGAGCCGTCGCGCCAAAACTGCAGGTTTCCCAGCATGGCTTCGCCGATCGCGCGGCCCACCCGGCGCAGATAGATGGCGAGATCGAGCAGTTCCTGGGACCGTGCATCCATGATGTCGACGGGCTGCCGCAGGGCGGCGGCCGATCGCGCGGCGCGGCCCACGTGCTGCTCAAGCGCGCGCAGGAGCGCAAGGCAAGACCTCAGCCTGGCGCGGTCGGCGCGTCCGAACTGCGGCCGGCCGAGCAGGCGGGCGCGAACGATCTGGGTCAACGCCTGAGTGGGCGAGAGCTCATCGCTGCGGCATATCTCATCCAGGGCGTCGACTTCATCCGGCGCTAGCGAGAGCTCGATCCGCAAGGCTCCGCGACCGGTTGACCGCGGGGTCAACGCCGCCTCGGAATCCGATGAGGCGAGGACTGCCGGAACGTCCAGTTCGGCGACCGCCTTGTCGATCCAATCCCGTGAAGTTCGCATGCGCCTTTCCAGGATTCGGGGACGGCGAACGCGAGCGCTCGACGCTGAATCCAAGGAGGTTTTCCGCCTCCCAAGGCGCCGGCGCCGGTGAAATTTATTTCACTGGCTGGCCCTCGTTTGGTGGATAGCTTGCGGGCCGTTCCATGGCGGCCGTCGCCGCCCTAGCCCCTCGGATCGGCGGCAAACTCATGCCCAAACCCACACTGTCCTCGCCCGGCCTCAGCCCCCGGAGCTGTTCGTGGATCGGCCGCGCGTTCCCGTCGCGCGGCGGCGCCGTGGCCAGCCTGCTGATCGGCGCCCTCTCCATCGCCGGCATGTCGGGTTGCGCCTCAGCGGGACCCTACAACCCGTCGCGCCTCGCCCCGACGCAGCTCAGCCAGGTGCAACAGCTCTGCCGGTCCGTCATGGGCATATCGGTTGGGATCGGGCTTTATTCGGACTGCGTCGAAAACGTCTCGGGCTCGGCGGTGGCGATCGCCCAGGCGCGGGCGCTCGACGCCGTGCGCCAGGATTGCCTCGCGAAGGGGCTGGCGCCCGGCCAGTTGGGGCTGTCGAAATGCGAACTGACGATGGTCTCGCAGCGGTCGGCGCCGGCGCTGGCGGCGGCTGACGTCCGGATCGACACCTCCGGTCTAGGGAAGCCCGCCAAGTCCTACTTCAACGCCTCGTTCGACGAGGGCCGCCGGCGCGAGCAGGACGTCTGCGCGCGGCTAGGCTATGATCCGATCAACGCCGGGTTCGCCCAATGCGTGACGAGCCTGGATACGGCGATCTTCGCCTCGCTGCATCCCATGCAATGAGCGCGCGAGGCCGCGGTTTGGATTGGACGCGGCCGCGCAGTGATGATTGCCCCCGACCTGATCGACAACGACAACGACAGCGCAGCGCCTTCAGTGCCTAGAGTCCTTGTGATCGAGGACGACCGCGAAACCGCCGAGGAGATCGCGGCTTGCCTGTCGGCCAGCGGCTACGAGGTGGCGATGAGGTTCGACGGGCCCACCGGGCTGGAAGCCGCGACCTCGCAACGCTTTGACGCCATCACGCTGGACAGGATGCTGCCAGGGCTCGACGGCCTGGCGCTGATCAAGGCGCTGCACGATGCGGGCTCGGACGCGCCGGTGCTCATGGTCAGCGCGCTGAGCGACGTGGACGACCGGGTCGATGGCCTGCGCGCCGGTGGCGATGACTATCTGATCAAGCCCTTTGCGCCGAAGGAACTGGTGGCGCGCCTGGAGGTCCTGCTGCGGCGCCATCGCCGGTCCGGCGCGGAGGTGCGTCTGCAGGTCGCCGACCTGGAACTGGATCTCGTCAAGCACGAGGCGATCCGCAATGGGCGCAGCATCGAGCTCCTGCCCATGGAATTCCAGTTGCTGGAATTCATGATGCGCAACGCCGGCCAGCTGCTGACCCGGCGGATGATCTTCGAAAAGGTCTGGGAGTATTACTTCGATCCCGGCACGAACCTGATCAACGTCCACGTCGGCAAGCTTCGGCGGAAGATCGACGGACCTGGACTGTTGCCCTTGATCAGGACGGAACGCGGGCAGGGCTACATGCTGTATGCGCCTTAGCGAGGTCTGGCGGACCACCACCTTCCGGCTTACCCTGATCTACGGCCTGGTGTTCGCGGTTGGGATCGGTGCGCTCCTGGCCCTCGTCTATGTGCGTTCCGCCGTCTACATGACCCACCGGGTCGATCGGATTCTCGAAGCGGAAGCCAGCGCCGAAATGGCTGTCCCGGCGGCGGCGCTGCGCCAGACCATCGACGACGGTCTGATCGTCAACGGGCGCACCAGCCTGTTCGCCCTGTTCGCGGCTGACGGGACCTGGATCACGGGCAACCTGAAGGCTCTGCCCGAAGGCCTGACCCCAGGCGGGCGGCCGGTCGAGGCGGCGGCCACCCCGGAATTCGGCGCGAGCGCCCGCCTGTTGGCCCGACGGCTGCCGTCGGGTGAGATCTTGGTAGTCGGGCGCGACATCGATCAGCTGCGCGAAATCCGCCAGATCATCGCCTCCGCCCTGATCTGGAGCGGGATCTTTATCATCGTGGCCGGCCTGGCCTGTGGCGTCGCGCTGAGCCTCGGTCCCCTTCGGCGGTTGCGCGAGCTGCAGGACGCCGGCCACGATATCGCGTCCGGCGACCTCAAGCGTCGTATGCCGTCCAGCAAGCACGGGGACGAACTCGACATGTTCGCCGGCACGGTGAACTACATGCTGGGCGAGGTGGAGCGGCTGATGGCCGAGGTGAAGACCGCCAGCGACACCATCGCCCACGACCTCCGCACTCCGTTGACCCGGGCGCGCGCCCAGCTCCATCGCCTGGGGCAGAGCGCCGCCGTCAACCCGGGCGACATCGCCAGGGTCACCGCGGAGCTGGATGAGGTGCTGGAACGGTTCATCGCGATCCTGCGGATATCGGAGATCGAGACCCGGGCCCGCAACGCCGGCTTCGTCACCACCGACCTCAGCCAGATCGTCGTGCGGGCCGGCGAGCTCTACCAGCCCCTGGCCGAGGAGGCCGGGATCCAACTCTCCGTGGCCGCTGGGCCTGCGACCCTGATCGAGGCTGATCCCAAGCTGCTGTTCGAGGCGGTGAGCAACCTGGCCGACAACGCCATCAAGTTCACTCCGCCGGGCGGGCGCGTGCTCCTCATGCTCGACACCGGCGGTGAGCGGCCCCGGATCGTCGTCCAGGACGACGGCCCCGGCGTGCCGGCGGCGGAACGGACCGCTGTGCTGCAACGCTTCTACCGCAGTGAGCGGGACCAGCTCACACCCGGCTCGGGCCTCGGCCTGAGTATTGTGGCAGCCATTGTGCGACTGCATCGGTTCCGCCTGGAGCTACAGGATTCCGTGCCCGGATTGCGGGTGATTATCGACTGTCAGTCGCCGACCTAAGCCGCGAAATCCACAAGGGAAATCGCGCTTTTGCGCGGTGAAATTTTATTCACTCGATTGGCCGCGCCGGCCGACTAGTTTCCGCAGCGCACCACGCGCTCCGCAGGCGGAAAATGCTGGCGACGGCGAGGTGGCGCGTTCAAGCGCGGAGTTCAGTATGCTGGCGATCGTGCGGCTCGCGTTGCGACGCCCCTACACCTTCGTCGTCCTCGCCATCCTGATCCTGCTGCTGGGGCCGTTGGCGGCGCTGCGCACCCCGACCGACATCTTCCCCGAGATCAAGATCCCGGTGATCGCCGTGGTCTGGACCTACCGTGGCCTGTCGCCCGACGACATGTCTGGACGCGTAATCTACTATTACGAGCGCCAGCTCTCGTCCTCGGTCAACGACATCGAACATATCGAGAGCCAGTCGCTGCCTGGCATCGGCATCGTCAAGATATTCTTCCAGCCGGGCGTCGATATCCGCACCGCCACCGCCCAGGTCACTTCGCTTTCTCAGACGGTGCTGAAGCAGATGCCGCCGGGCATCACGCCTCCGCTGATCCTCAACTACAACGCGTCCACCGTGCCGATCCTGCAGATGGCGTTGTCCAGCCCGCAGCTCACCGAACAGAAGCTGTTCGACTCCGGCCAGAACTTCATTCGCCCCGCCCTGGCGTCCGTCGCCGGCGCATCGGTGCCCTCGCCCTATGGCGGCAAGGAGCGGCAGATCCAGATCGATTTGGACCCGCAGGCCCTGCAGGCCAAGGGCCTCTCCGCCCAGGACGTGGGGGCCGCGCTCGCCGCCCAGAACCAGGTCGTCCCGGCTGGCACCGCCAAGATCGGCGGCTTCGAATACAACGTGAAGCTCAACAACAGTCCCGAAGCGATCGAGGACCTCAACAACCTGCCGATCAAGACGGTCGATGGGGCGACGATCTACATCCGCGACGTGGCCCACGTCCGCGACGGCTACCCGCCCCAACGCAACGAGGTCCGAGTGGACGGCCGCCGCGCGGTCTTGATGAGCATCCTGAAAAGCGGCTCGTCCTCGACGCTGGCCATCATCTCCGGCGTGAAGGGCATGCTGCCGAAGCTGAAGGAGGCGCTGCCGCCGTCGCTGCACATCGCGCTGCTCAACGACCAGTCGATCTTCGTGAGGGCGGCGATCTCCGGGGTGGTCAAGGAAGGGGTGATCGCCGCGGCCCTGACCAGCCTGATGATCCTGCTGTTCCTCGGCAGCTGGCGCTCGACGGTGATCATCGCCACGTCGATCCCGCTCGCCGTGCTGTCCTCGATCGCCGCGCTGTCGGCCATTGGTCAGACGCTCAACATCATGACGCTGGGCGGCCTGGCGCTGGCCGTCGGCATCCTCGTGGATGATGCGACCGTCACGATCGAGAATATCAACTGGCACCTGGAACAGGGCAAGGACGTGAAGTCCGCGATCCTCGACGGCGCCGCCCAGATCGTGACGCCAGCGTTCGTTTCCCTCCTCTGCATCTGCATCGTCTTTGTACCGATGTTTTTCCTGCAGGGAGTGGCGGGCTTCCTCTTCGTGCCGATGGCCGAGGCGGTGATGTTCGCGATGATCGCCTCCTTCATCCTGTCGCGGACGCTGGTTCCGACCATGGCCATGTACCTGCTGAAGCCGCACGACGCAGGCCACGCCCAGTTCACCATGGAGTCGCATGGGCGCGGCGCGCCGCCGCCGAGGTCGCGACACGCGCTGCAACGGTTCCAGCATGGATTCGAGCAGCGGTTCGCCCGCGTGCGGGAAGGCTATCGCGGCCTGCTCGCGACGGCCCTGGAAAACCGCAAGCTATTCATCGTGGGCTTCCTGGCCTTCGTGGTGGCGTCATTCGCGCTTGAGCCGCTGCTCGGCAGCAACTTCTTCCCGAGTGTCGATTCCGGCGAGATCACCCTGCACGTCCGCGCGCCCGTCGGGACCCGGCTGGAAGACACCGCCGCCCTCTTCGACCGGGTCGAGGGCTCGGTGCGCCAGGCGATCCCGGCCGACCAACTGAAGGGCATCGTGGACAACATCGGCCTGCCCGTCAGCGGCATCAACCGGGCCTACTCCAACACCGGCGGCATCGGCCCGCAGGACGGCGACATCTACATCACGCTTGCCGAGAAGCACCGGCCTACCGCGGACTTCGTGCGCGGCCTGCGGGTGAGCCTGCCCAGGCAGTTCCCTGGCTCGACCTTTTCCTTCCTGCCGGCCGACATCATCAGCCAGATCCTCAACTTCGGCGCGCCTGCGCCCATCGACGTGCAGGTGGCCGGCCCCAGCCGCGGCGAGAACGAAGCCTACGCCGACGAGGTCATGGCGCGGATGAAACTGGTTCCCGGCCTGGCTGACGTCCGGCGCCAGCAGTCGACGCACTATCCGCAGTTCAAGGTCGAGGTGGACCGCACCCAGGCCAGCGCGCTCGGCCTCTCGGAACGGGACGTCACCAACACCATGGTGACTTCGCTGACCGGCAGCTTCCAGACCGCTCCGGCCTTCTGGCTCAACCCCAAGAACGGCGTCTCCTATCCCATCGTCGTCCAGAGCCCGCAGCAGGACGTCAACACGCTCTCGAAGCTGCAGAACATCCCGATCAGCGGCGGCAAGCCCGGCGACATGCAGATCCTCGGCGGCCTCGCCACCATTGGCCGCGGCGACGCCGACGCGGTGGTCTCGCACTACGCGATCCAGCCCTCGTTCGACATCTATGCAACCCCGCAGGACCGCGATCTGGGTGGTGTGGCGCGGGACATCCAGAAGATCCTGAAGGAAACCGCCAAGGACCTGCCGAAGGGGGCGACCGTCACCCTGCGCGGCCAGGTCAACACCATGAACAGCGCGTTCCTGGGCCTGTCCTTGGGCCTGCTGGGCGCGGTGGTGCTGATCTACCTGCTGATCGTGGTGAACTTCCAATCCTGGATCGACCCCTTCGTGATCATCACAGCGCTTCCCGCCGCGCTGGCGGGCATTGTGTGGATGCTGTTCGCCACCGGGACTCCGCTCTCGGTCCCGGCGCTGACCGGCGCGATCATGTGCATGGGGGTGGCGACCGCGAACTCCATCCTGGTGGTCAGCTTCGCCCGCGAGCGCCTGGCGCACACCGGCGACGCCCTGGTGGCCGCCATGGAGGCGGGCTTCACCCGTTTCCGACCGGTGTTGATGACGGCGCTGGCCATGATCATCGGCATGGCGCCCATGGCGCTGGGCCTGGGGGAGGGCGGCGAGCAAAACGCGCCTCTCGGCCGCGCCGTGATCGGCGGGCTGATCTTCGCGACCTTCGCCACCCTGCTTTTCGTGCCGGTGGTCTTCAGCTTGGCGCACGGACGCAAACCTGAACGGGCCCACGCTCCCGACATCCTCACCGATCCAGACCGCGGAGACGCCTATGCCCGATAACCCTGAGGCGCTGCATCACCGGCCTCAGCGCTGGATCAAACCGACCTTGCTGGTGGGCGGAGCCGTCGCGGTGCTGATTCTCGGCGGGGGACTGCTCACGCGCACCATGGCGAGCGCCAAACTCAAGAGCGCCGCGGTCGAGCAGGCGATTCCCACGGTGGTCCTGGTCGCCCCCGCCGCGACGCGCGACGCCGAAATGCTCACGTTGCCGGGCGAGGTGCAGGCCACCAATAGCGCGATCATCCACGCCCGCGTTTCGGGATACCTGAAGCGTTGGGACGTCGACATCGGCGCACCTGTGAAGGCGGGCCAGGAACTGGCGGTGATCGACACGCCAGAACTCGATCAGCAACTTGCTCAAGCCAAGGCGCATCTGGCGACCGCCGTCGCCGATCAGAAATTCGCCCAGACCACGGCGGCGCGCTGGACGCACCTGTTGGGCCGTGACGCCGTCTCCCATCAGGAGGCCGATGAAAAGACCGCCGAACTCGACGCCAAGACGACCGGCGTGGAGGCGGCCAAGGCTGACGTCGACCGCCTGCTGGCCCTCGAGTCCTTCAAACGCATCGTCGCCCCGTTTTCGGGCGCCGTCACGGCCCGCACCACCGACATCGGCGCCCTGATCACCGCGGGCAACGCCAACGACCCGGGCTTGTTCACCGTGGCCGACGTGCGTCGCCTGAGGGTCTATGTGCACGTGCCGCAGAGCTACTCGGCCATGGTTCGGCCCGGCGCGGTCGGGCATCTGGCCGTACCCGAATATCCAGGCCGCACCTTCGATGCGACCCTGGTGAGCACCTCCGGCGCCGTTGGCGCGCAATCGGGCTCGGTCCTCGTCGAACTGCAGATGGACAATCCCGACGCCGCCCTGAAGCCCGGCGAATACGCCCAGGTCACCTTCGACCTTCCGCCGGCGGCGGGCGCCGTCCAGGTTCCGGCCAGCGCCCTGATGTTCCGGCAAAAAGGCATGGCCGTGGGCGTGGTCGACGCTCAGGGTCACGCATCCTTGCGTTACATCAAGATCCAGCGGGACCTGGGCTCCACCGTCGAGATCGCATCCGGTCTCGGCCCCACTGATCGCGTGATCAACAACCCGCCCGATTCCTTGAGCGACGGCGAGCTGGTGCGGATTTCCGGAGCCGGCGCCCGCTCGGCGCCGGGTCGGCGAGGCTAGGCCATGCGAGCTCTTCGTCTTTCGTTTTCGGCGCTCGCCCTGGCGGGGCTGGCGGCCTGCTCGATGGCGCCGCCCTATGCGCCGCCGGCCGTCGCCCTGCCCACCACCTTCAAGGAGATGGGGCCCTGGGCTGACGCCAAACCGGCCGACGCCCTCAGTCGCGGGGCGTGGTGGCAGGCGTTCGGCGATCCGATCCTCGATGGCCTGGAAGGGCGGATCGAGGGCGCAAACCCGACCCTGGCCGAGGCCGTGGCCCGCTACGACCAGGCGCGCGCCCTGGCCCGCCAGGCGCAGGCCTACGAGGCGCCCCGCGTGGGAGGCGTGGGGCAGGTGACCCGCAACCGGCAGTCGGACAACCGTCCCCTGCGCGGCTCCAACCAGCCGAACGTCTATTCGGCTGACACTCTGGGCGGGGAGATCGACTACGAGCTCGACCTCTGGGGTCGGGTCCGCAACCTCGCCGCCGCGAGTCGGGCCTCGGCCCAGGCCAGCGCCGCGGACCTGGAGTCGGTGCGGCTGAGCCTGGAGGCTGAGGTCGCCAACGACTACGTCCGGCTGCGCGGCCTCGACGCCGAACTCGCCCTGGTCCGGGATAGCGTGACCGCCTACGGCCGCGCCCTGCAGATGACCCAGGACCGGCACGATGACGGGATCGTCTCGGGCCTCGACGTATCGCGCGCGCGCACCCAGGTGGAGGATGCACGCGCCCAGCTGTCGGACCTCGCCGGCCAGCGCGCGCTCTATGAGCATGCGATCGCCAGCCTGGTCGGGACGCCGGCCTCGAACTTCTCGCTACCGCCTGGCGATTTCGGCCTTGTCCTGCCAGCCGTCCCGACCGGCCTGCCGTCGACGCTGCTGCAGCGGCGCCCGGACGTCGCGGCGGCGGAGCGCCGCGCGGCCGCCGCCAACGCGCAGATCGGGGTCGCCCGCGCGGCCTTCTTCCCCAACATCACGCTCAGCGCCCTGGAGGGCGATCAGAACACCGGCCTCAACTCGCTCTTCGCGGCCGGCAACTCCTACTGGACGCTGGGCCCGGCCATGGCGCTCACCCTGTTCGATGGCGGCCGTCGCCGCGCGCAACTGGCCTATGCCCGCAGCGACTTCGACGCCGAGAGCGCGGCCTACCGCGGGCGGGTCCTCCGGGCCTTCCAGGACGTCGAGGACAACCTTGCCCTGCTCAACCACCTGAGCACCGAAGCCCAGGATGAGGCGGCGACCGTGGCCGACGCGTCCAACACCGAGTCCCTGGCGCTGGCCCGCTACCGCGAAGGGGCCGTCAACTACCTCGAGGTCGTGGTCGCCCAGACCCAGGCCCTACAGGCCAAGCGCGCCGACCTGAACATCCGGGTCCGCCGCTTGCAGGCGAGCGTCAATCTGATCCGAGCGCTGGGCGGCGGCTGGACGTCCGCCGACCTGCCGGCTGACCGCCTCGTGGCGTCGATGGTGTCCGCCAAGCCCAAGGCGCCCTAAACCCACCCGCCGTTGGTGAAATCCTTTTCACTCGTCCGCCGGCCCGAGCGGACTATGATCGCGCGATAGGCAGGACACCGCCCTTTTCCGTTCCGCCCCTTCCCCCGGAGTCGGAAAGCGGCCCGCTTCGGCGCCCCCCAAACCAGGCCGGAGCGGGCAACGCTTTGCGTGCCGCGACCGGGCGCCAAAGGACATGGCCATGGCAAGCCGGACACTGGTCATCGGGCTATCCGTCGCGGCCTTGGCTACAGGTTCAGCGCGCGCGCAGGAGGACGTGGCCAGCCGGAAATTCCTCGAAGCCGCGATCGCGCGAAACAACCTGGAAATGAAGCTCGGGCAGCTCGCCGAGGTGCGAGGATCGACCCCTGAGGTGCGCGCCTATGGTCAGCTCCTGGCGCGCGGCCACTTCCCGAACCCCTTGGCGGCCAACCGTCTGGCGGCGCAGCTTCATATGTTGGCGCCACTGCGGGGGTCAGGCGAGGCCCGCGCGGAGCGGACGAAGCTTCGCGCGATGGCCGACCCCGACTTCGACGGCGCGTTCGTGCGCCTGCTGGCGACACGGCAAGCTGAGGATCTCACGGACTTTCGCGGGCAGGCCGCCCGCGGGGGCGCGATCGCCGATCTGGCCCGCGAGGCCGTGCCGATCCTGGAACGGCAGCTGATGACCGTCCGCGCGCTCGAGCGCGGCGTCAGCGGGGAGCCGGCAGGTGGGTCGTGAGCGCGCCGCTTGGAGGGATCTCGCGAAGGCGACACCCCCGGCGCTTGCGGCTGAGCGAGGCCCGGATCGTGTGGCGCGCAGTTCCCAAGGGCGGCGCTTACTTGGCGGAAGCGCAGGCGAAGTTGGCGGCCTCGTCGGTTGAGCCTGAGCCGTTCCATCTGGCGATCTTCGGATAGGCGCAGAGGGGTCGGGTGCGGAGGGGCTTGGCCGGCAGTCCGAGGTAAGCGAACAGGTCATTGTCGTACTTCGTGGCGACGATCCGCTCCGGCGGCGTCCCGGTCGTCCGCCAGCTGTCGAGCGTCGACAACACGTCGAAGACATTGGGACCCGGCCCCAGCAGGCAGTGGGCCATGCCGGGAACCATGAACAGCCGCAGGGCGTCCTGCGACGCCGCCGTCCTGGACTTGGCGGAGGTGTAGTAGTCGATGGTGCTCTGCGGGGGGATCGCAGCGTCCGCCCAGCCCTGGTACAGCATCAGCTTGCCGCCGCGGGCCTTGAAGGCGCTGAGGTCGGGGTTGTCGGTGTCCAGGGCCTTGCCCTGGCGGCTCTGCGCGATCTTCAGGTCGCGCTCGATGTCGAAGCCGGCCGCGTCCCAGCGCGGATCGCCGAACACCATGTAGCGATAGAATTCGGTCCCGAACCGTCCCTGGCTCGCCTTGGGACCGGTGATCCACCCATCCCAGCCCACCGCCTCTCCGCTAGGCGGAAAGCCGGGATAGATCGACTTGCCCGCCCTGGTGGTCGGGCCCGCGTAGATCTTGCGGGCGGTGGCGACCTCGGCGGGGGTCAGGCAGTCGGCGCGGTCGCCGGCTTTGCATTGCACGGCGCCGGGATCGAAGCGGCAGGCCTTCGGGTTCTCCAGAACCCCATCCTGGACGCCGTCCAGCTTGTCGCACTGGGACATCACGGCCTGGGTGAGGATGGCGAGCTTCGAAGCCGGCAGCGGAGCCGCCGCGACGACGCGGCTGTTCCACACGAAAGCCGACATCAGCCGGGTCCACGGATTGGCGGGCGCGCCGGCGGCGATGGCGTCATAGTCGTCGGGGAACCGCTGGGCCTCGGCCAGGGCTTCGCGACCGCCGTCCGAGCAGCCGTGGAAGTAGGAGAGCTTGGGGCCGGAGCCATAGTAGGCCGCGCTCAGGGCCTTGGCGGCGACGGCCGTCAGGTGATTGGCGCGATAACCGAAGTCCTTGACCTTCTCCGGCTGGCTCAGGGCCCAGCTGGCGTCAATGTCGCTGATGACCGTGTGGCCCATGTCCGTGCCGGCGGCCACGTAGCCCTTGGCGACCGCGCCCCGCATGGCGATGATGGGTCCTGCCATGCTGCCGCCGTAGCCGCCGTTGCCGGCGCCCAGCAGCTTGCCGTTCCAGGAGGCTGTCGCGGGCAACCAGACCTCCGCCTGGATGTCGGAGGCGGGCGTCGGCTTCAACCGCAGCTTCACACGGCAAAAGGCCGCCCCGGCCGGCAGGCCCGGCATGCCTCCGCCCAGCGTGATCACCTCGGACGCGACCGTGGGCCTGGCGCTCTCGACCACCCCATCAGCGACCTTCATCCCGGCCAGGCTTTCGCACGATGGCGCGGCCCGGGCCGCGCCCGCGGCGCAGGTCGCCGCCAGCACGCCCAGGGCCGCGCTTCGCATCAGGGCGTGGGCTCGAGCCCAAGGTGCGATCGCGGCCATCTAGGGCGCCTCCGTCAGGAGGGTCACCGGTCCGATCAAGCCGGAAGGCCGCAACGGCGCGTCCGCCTCATAGGTGGGCGCGGTCGTGAAGGTCACTTTCTGGGCGCCAGGCTGTTTGTCGCCGATCAGGCGATTGACCCAGAGGTTGGCGACCTTCACCTCGACCCTGTTCTCGCCGGGCCGAAGCGCCTTGGTGACGTCCAGCCGATAGGGCGCGTTCCACGCCGTCCCGACGGGAACGCCATTCACGGAAACCTCGGCGATGTCGCCGATGCGGCCAAGGTCCAGCAGAGTCTTCTGCCCGGGACGCAGGCTCGCGCGGAAACGCGTCGTATAGGTGGCGGTCCCCGAGAAGTAGCGGACGCCCGGGTCGGCGCTTTCGCTGAGCGAGGCCAGCTTGTCGAGGTGGGTGGAAGCCGGCGCCCCGCGGCCGGGCTGGAAGGCGACGTTCCACCCGCCATCGAGGGTCTGCGCCTCGCGCCAGGCGGGCTGCCGGATGACGGCCGCCCGCACCTTGGTGGGCTTGCGGAACACCACGAAGAAGGCGTCGTAGGGCCGCATCTGCAGCGAGACCCGAGTGGCGCCGCCCTCCATCCGATAGCTCACCGGCTCGGAGCCCCCCGTCTCGGCGCGCCAGATCTCCGGCGTCCTGCCGGCGACGCGGAAACGCGCATCGAAGGTTTCGGCGCGGTCTTTGCGGTTGTCGATGAAGTAGGCGTCACCGTCGGTGAGCCGGCGGTGGAGGAACAACACCTCGCGGTCCGCCGCCGATCTGTCGTAACTGAAATCGGCTCCGACACCGGATGAACGGAGCGCCGCCTCCACATCCGTGCTGTCGACCACGCGCCCGCGGCCGATCGTGGTCGAAGGACGGCCGCTCCAAAGCCGCCGGACCAGGTCGGCGAAGGCCTTCGGATCGTCGGCCAGGCTCGGCGTGGAGATCGGCGCGCGTCCCACGATGGTCGCGCCCGCGTCGGCCAGCGCCGCCAGCCGCCTCAAGGTCGGCAGGGTCATTCGCTGGCTGTCACCGCCCAGGTAGAGCACGCGATAGCGCGCCCCGCCGCGCGCGGTGAGATCATGACCCTGCACCGTGAGCTGGGAACGCAGAATCTCGGCGTTGACGAAATCGTACGCGTAGTCCCGTGGCAGGTCCTTCAGCGCATGATCTTCAAACAGCTGCGTAATCGGCCGTTCTTCGCCGATGAAATAGGCCACGTCCGCGAAATTCCGCCCCTGCTGCAGCATGAAGCCGCTGCGCGCCATGTAGTCCACCCACGGCCTGGCCATCTCGGCCCAGGTCTCGTGCCGGTTGAAGTACTGGCCGAAGATGAGCAGCGAAAAGCCGGGCTGCTTGTCGTCGAGCGGCTGGTGGACCGAGGTGTGGATCACCGGCCGGTTGACGCCCGTCACGAACTCCAGGTCGATGAACTTCTTCAGGTCGTGCGGAGCGAAGGCCCAGGGCGAAAACGCCGCCGTCATCGACTCGGCCGCGACGACGTTCTGGCCGTAGATGTGGGCGACGGAAGCCGCGCCTTTCATGTCGCCGAGGTAGGTCGGCTTCGGCCCGGACGCCGGGTCATAGGTCCAAAGCGCCGACATCGGGATGTCGGTGTGGCTGCGCATCGTCAGGTCGTCGCCCAGCATCGGGCGGCGGTCTTCCAGGGCCTCGCCATAGACCGTCAAGCCGTGCTCGTGGGCGACGCGCGCCACGGCGCCGTAGTGCTCGTCGGCCAGCAGGTCGCCGAGCGTGCGGCGGAAGTCGTAGAGGAAGGCGTCGCTCTGCGCGCGCGAGCCGATGACGGCTCCGGTCAGGGCCGGCAGCCAGGGCCGCGCGTCATAGCCGCGCCGCGCCTGGAATTCGGCCAGCATCTTCGGCGTCCAGTTGGCCGCGCCGACCTCGATGCTGTCGGTCAGCAGCGCGCGCACGCCCCGCTTGCCGATCAGGTCGGGACCGGCCGCGTCGCGGTACATCGACAGGTAGGTCTCGACATAGCGGCGCACGGCCGCGCCATCGAGCTTGTCGACCTCCAGGCCCGAGGCCTCCTTGGTCGTCGGGTGGTTGGTGGTTCCCAGAAGCGAATAGCCGAGGCGGAGCACCTTCCACCTGCCGGCCGGCGGCGTCCAATCGAGCTGGCCGTCGGGGCGCATGCGGCCGGTGAGGTCGACCACGGAGGACACCGGGACCCCGGCCTCGTCCTTCAGCCCTTCGTCGAGGTTGAAGTATTGGGTCGCGACGCCGAAACCGGCCTTCAGTTCGTACCGGTTCACCTGGGGCTCGCTCGAGAGCCGCAACTCGCGGACCGGGATGGTCTTGGAAGGGGCGCCCGGTGGGCCAAAGCTGATCGTGTCCGCGCCCGGCGCGCCCGAAAAGGGCAGGCTCGCCATGACGGCGGTCGGGACGAAGACCAGGCGGAAGCGGCGCGCGGTGACGGCCGGAAAGCTGACCGTCGTCTGGGCCGTGCCGCGCAGGTCGACCTCGGCGACGCGGACCCACCGGCCTTGCGGATCTTCGGCCTCCAGGCGCGGCTTCACGCCCGACCCGCCGACGCCGAAGACGTCGGTCATGGGGCTCAGCGCCAGGGCGAGGGATCGGACCGTGATCGGCGCCGGATATTCGAGGACAAGCGCGCCCGGGTCGTCGGCCGTCCCGCGCGGCGCGTCGACGCCGGTCTGGAGCTTGCCGTCGATCAGCGCCGTCGCGTCGATCGATCCGCCCGATCCCGTGCTGACGCGCGGCGTCGCAAGCGGGGCGGCGCCGTCGGGCAGGCGATAGGCGACGACCGCGACATCGCGATAGAGCTGTGGCTTGTTCGGGTCCACGGGTCCGAGGATCGTCGCCTGCTCCGGCATATCGTCGAACGGTCCCGTCGTGCGGGGCGGCTCCGGGAGCCTGCCCTGGAACGGTTGCCCGCCTTCGACCAGGGACTCGCTCCAAACGAGCTTCTTCATTGCGTCCTGTGGCTTCACCCACGGGCCGCCCGTCTCGCTCCACCCCGGCGATGACGCGATCGCGAGCTCAAGCCCCTTCTGATCGGCAAGCCCGGCCGCGAAGCGGAATGCGTCTTTCCACTCGGGCGACATGTAGACGAGGCGCTTCTGGACAACCTGCGGCGTCAGCAGGTCGACGTCGAAGTTCTGCAGGCCGCCGATGCCGACGCGGCTCATCCACTCGATGTCCTTGCGGATGCCATCCTTGGTGACGTTGCCGTTCATCCAGTGCCACCAGACCCGCGGACGCGCGCTGTTCGGAGGATTGGCGAAGCCGCGCTCAAGGCTTTGGGGGGCCGCCTTGTGGGTCTGGGCGAACGGGGACGAAGCCGGTGCGAGGAAGCTCCCCGCGAGCAGCAGGCCGACCGCCGCCGCGCGTCGACGGCCATTCCTTGTCGGCGTCATTCGCCGTCCCTCTCATGGTGCGCCGTGGTTGAGTCCACGCCTGGCATGTTTTAAGCAGAAGGCGTCAAATTCGCGCAATTGCCGCAATCGTCAAGCCCGTAACACCGCTGGGAGACCCGACCCGTGCGACAAATCAGGATCGCTGCGCCGCTTGCGGACGACGCTTGCGATCAAATTTCGTCATGCGCCGAGGCGGGCGGTCGGGGACACGGGCGGCGGACTTATTGGGAGATCAAAATGCAGCTAGCCAAGCTGGCGATGTTCGCCGTCGCGGCCCTCGCCGCCGCCTCGGGGGCGGTCCACGCAACCGATCCGCCGGCGATCCCCGTACCGGTCCAGGGCGGCGCGCCAAAGGCCTCCACGCCCGAGCGCACCGAAATGCTGCTGGGCGAGCTGCGGGTCCGCAACGTCAGCCAGCCGTCGCTGACCCCGTTTCTGCCCGCGCCGGGCAAGGCGACCGGAGCGGCCGTCATCGTCGCGCCCGGCGGCGGTTTCATGATGCTCTCCTGGGACAGCGAAGGCGTCGCAGTCGCCAAGCGGCTGGCGGACGCCGGCGTCGCGGCCTTCGTCCTGAAGTACCGCCTGGATCCTACGCCGGACGACACCGGAGCTTTCACGCGGCAGTTCATGGCCACCATGGCTTCGGTGGCGAAGGGTGGCGGCGGCGCGACGACCTTGCCCAGCTTCGCCGCGGAGGGCCCCGCAGCGGCCGATGCGGCGCAAGCTGTCCGCCTGGTTCGCGGCCGCGCGGCCGAGTGGGGGATCGATCCGCGCCGCGTGGGCCTTGTCGGCTTCTCTGCGGGCGGCATCACGGCCGCCAACGTCGCCACAGGCGACCCGTCCGGGCGCCCGGATTTCGTTGGCGTCATCTATGGCGCGCTGCGCAAGCCGGTGCCGGCGGACGCGCCGCCCGCCTTCATCGCGACCGCTGCGGACGATCCGTTGCTCAGGAACGCCGCGGCGCCGATGTTCGAGGCCTGGCGTTCCGCCGGCCGCCCCGCCGAACTGCATCTCTACGAGAAGGGCGGTCATGGTTTCGGGATGGTCGCCAAGGGCGCCAGCAGCGACCATTGGTTCGACGAGTTCGTCTGGTGGATGCAGGCGCGGGGCCTCCTGGGCAAGACCGCGAAGCCAGGCGCCTGACGTCCTAGTCCGGCCCTCCCGGCTTGCGCCTGGGCGCGACCGCGGCGCGCGGCGCCAGCGACACCCCGGCGTCCTCCGCGGCCCTCAGCCAGCTTCGGAAGAGCGCGACAGAGCGCTCAAGGTCCTGCGGCTCGGGGAGCAGCATCTGGGCCATGGTGAGCCCCCTGATCGCCCACGCGATCAGACGCATGCGGGCAAGCGTCTCTTCGTCATCGCCGCCGAACTGGGCGCTGAGGTCTTTGAGCGCGCTCTGCTCGACAGCCGCCTGCATCGGAGCAACACGTTCCGCCAGCTCCAGGTCGCTCCGGGAGGCCATCAGGATCTCCAGCACGGCGAGGCCCGATGGCCGGCTCAAGACCGTCCAGCAAAGCTCCACCCAGTCCGACACGCGCCGACCGATGCGCAGCTGCGCCATCAGTTCCGCGTAGTCGCGGACCTCCTGCTCGAAGACGTGCCGGATCACCTCCGCCATCAGTTCGGCGCGTGTGCCGAACTGGTGGAGGATCGCGCCGCGGCTGATGCCGGCTTCGTCCGCGATGAGCGCCGTCGTGGCCGCGCCATAGCCGAGGCGGTGGATTGTCCTGATCGCCGCCTCGATAAGCGCGGCTCGAGTCTCGCTGCTCCGCTGGGCCTGCGTCCGACGCGCCCCCGCAACGCGCCTCTCAGCCATCCGACTCAACCCTCCGGCGGTGCATCCGTGTCCTCGCTGTGATGATCGGAAATGATCGATTAAGATTAGGAGTTGCGCGAAGCTGCATCAAAGCATAAGCATTCACGCAAGAATGCAAAAATATAAGGGGGAAATTCCTATGATCAGGCGCCATCATATCTCGCGTTTGATGTGCGGGGCCGCCATCGCGGTCACGACCTCCAGCATCGCCGCGTCGAGCCTCGCCCAGCCCGCCTCGCCGGCGCCCGGCGCGCAATCGCCGCCCGCCGAGACCGCTGTCAGCGAAGTCGTGGTGACCGGCTCGCTGATCCGCGGCGTCGCCCCGGTCGGGACCACGGTTGTCGGGGTGAACGAGCAGCAGATCGAGCAGATGGGGGTCGTCTCGACCAACCAGATCCTGGCCAACATCCCGGCGATCACCAGCCAGTTCAATTCGCAGCCGGTCAACCAGACGAATATCGGCATAAGCATCATCCGTCCGAACATCCGGAATATCGGCGCGTCAGGCGGCAATACGACCCTGGTGCTGGTCGATGGGCACAACGTCGTGGGCGCGGGCATCCTGCAGACGACGCCGGACTCCGGCGTGCTGCCGCCCGGCGTCCTGCAGCGCGTGGAGGTCGTCCCCGATGGCGGGTCGTCGCTCTACGGCGCTGACGCCGTCGGCGGCATCGTCAATTTCATCACCAAGAAGAAGGCCGATGGCTTCGAGGTCGCCGGCCACTACGGGATCGCAGACCCCGGCTACCAATCGAGCGACCTGAACCTGACCGGCGGGACCAGCTGGGAAGGCGGATCGGCCTACATCTCGTACGCCCTGCGCGAGAACAGCGACCTGAAGGCGTTCAAGCGCGACTTCCCGCGCCAGGACCTCAGGTCCCTGGGCGGCTCCGACTTCCGGGTCACCACCTGCGCAGCCCCCAACGTCACGGCCAATGGGGTGACCTTCGCCGCGCCGGGCTTCGCGGCGGGTTCGCTCAACCGCTGCGACGCCACCGCGGCGTCCGACATGATCCCGAAGGAGACCCAGAACTCGTTCTTCGGATCCGTCACCCAGGCGCTCACCGACCGGATCGAGCTGTCCGTCACCGGCTACTGGAGCGACCGCATCACCAAGACGGCCGGGGCGCCGCTGAGCGCCGCGGGGGTGACGCTGCCCTCGACCAACCCGTTCTTCCGCCCCCTCAATGGAGCGACGAGCGAGAGCGTCGACTTCGACTTCTCGCCGATCACCGGCCCGAACGCTAATTCCCGCGGCGAGCTCAAGGAATACGGGGTCACCCCGGTCCTGACGATCAAGCTGGGCCGCGACTGGCAGGCCAAGGCCATGTTCAACTACGGCCACAGCGAGACCAGCATCCACATGCCCGAGGTGAACACCACCGCCTTGGCCCTGGCCGCGGCAGGCACGACGCCCGCGACCGCTCTCAATCCCTTCAACCTCACCCAGACCAACCCGGCGATCCTGAGCGCGATCACCAACTTCGAGAACTTCGCGACGAACACCCAGTCGCTGAGCGACTTCCGGGTGATCGCCGACGGTTCGCTGCTGAGCTTGCCGGGCGGCGACCTGCGGCTGGCGGTGGGCGCGGAGTACCAGCGGCAGACCTCCGACGCCTTCAACACCGACGATGCGGTCGGCAACCTCAGCGCGGGGCGGGTGAAGAACGCCAGCCGCAATGTGAAGGCGGTCTTCGGCGAGCTGCTGATTCCGGTGATTGGCGCGGGCAACGCCATGCCGCTCGTGCAGGCCTTCACGATCGACGCCTCGGCGCGCTACGACGACTACAGCGACTTCGGCCACACCACGAACCCGAAGATCGGCTTCACCTGGGACGTCGCCGGTGGCCTGACCCTGCGGGGCAACTACGGCACAGCGTTCAACGCACCGAGCCTCGCGGACACCACCGGCGCGGTCGACACCCGCGTACAGGTCATCCCCGTCAGTCCATTCCGGGCGCCGACGTCCCCCTTCACCGACCTCTTCCGCCCGACCATCGTCCTGGCGGGCGGGAACCCCAACCTGAAGCCCCAGACCGCCGACACCTGGTCGTTCGGCGGCGAATGGAAACCGACCTACTTCGAAGGGTTCCAGGCCGGGATCAGCTACTGGAATATCAAGCTGAAGGACGCGATCGTGGTCGCGCCGCCCGGGTTCCCGACGTCGCTCTTCACCGTGCCGGCGTTCCAGCAGTACGCGACGGTCAATCCGACGCTGGCCCAGGCCCTGGCCGCGACCTCCGGCATGTTCGTGACCGGCGCCCCCAGCGTCGCCTCGCTGTTCACGCCGTTCTCGACGCCCTACGCCATCCTCGATCTTCGCCGGAAGAACGTCGGCAACCTCAATGTCTCGGGCCTCGATTTCCACGCCGACTACACCCGGCCCACCTCGTTCGGGGCCGTGTTCGCCGACGTGAGCGGAACCTATGCCCTGGAGCGGAAGAGCGAGGCCCCGGGCTCCGGCCAGACCGACCTGCTCGCCGCCAACGTCAGCCGCCTGCAGGTGAGCGCGAGCGCGGGCGCGAACTACGGCCACTTCACCGGAACGGCCACGCTCAACTACAGCGCGGGCTTCGATGTGACCGGGGCCGCGCCGCAGACCCACGTGGACTCCTTCCACCCCGTGAACCTGGCGCTGGTCTACAATTTCGACGGCCGCTCCTGGGGCAGGGACCTCACGCTCTCCCTGAACGTCGACAACGTCTTCGACGAGAAGGCGCAGTTCATCAACAGCGCCCCCTCGGCGTTCGGCGCGTTGTCGAACGGCTTCACCCTGGGCCGGTTCGTGAACATCGGTGTGCGGAAGCATTTCTGAGCCGCCGCCATTCTGGTCAACAGCGATCAGAAGCGATAACGTTCGGGCAGCGCCGCCGCGCACTCTCAAGCGGCCAGCTGCAAGGCGTCCCAGAACGCTGCAGGGATAAGCGCCGCGGGGAAGAGGAAACCAGATGGTTGCGGAACGCGCGGTCGCGGTTGGGTCCGCTTCGCCGCCCGGGGCAGACGCCTCGACCGACGCGGAGGACTGGAAGAACACCATCCTCGCGGGGCTCGCGAACTATATCGACGCCGGCTCGATCGTCGCCGGATCGGCGGCGCTGGCGCTCTGGGCGGCGGCCTACCACCTGAGCAACGGCTTCATCGGCCTGCTGGGGGCCTTCAGCGCCAATGCGATCTCCGCCGGCGTCGGGGCGCTGATCGGCGGCCGTCTCTGCGACCTGTTCGGCCGAAAGAAGATCTATCAGTACGACATGCTGTTCTACGCCTTCGGCATGCTGTGGCTGGTCTTCGCGACCCAGCCGTGGATGATCGTCGTGGGGTTCGTCCTGGTCGGCCTGGCGGTCGGCGCGGACATCCCGGCTTCGTGGTCGCTGATCGCGGAAATGGCCCCGTCCGGCAAACGCGGAAAGCACAGCGGCGTGGCCCAGGCGCTCTGGTACCTGGGCCCGGTGGTCGTGCTCGGCCTGTTCCTCGTCCTTGCGCCGCTGGGCGTGCTGGGCGCGCGCATCGTCTTCGCGCACCTGGCTGTCACGGCGGTGATTCTCACACTGCTTCGCTCGCGAATGAAGGAGTCGATCGTCTGGGAAGACGCCAAGGCGCAACGCGAGGCGAACCCCCAGATCGTTCAGGCCAACTGGCGGACCCTGTTCACGCCCAAGCACCTGAAGTCGATGCTCTTCCTCATCGGGATGTACGGCGTCTGGAACCTCTGGGCCGGCACCAATGGGTTCTTCTTTCCATACATCCTACGCACCGTCGGGGCGCAGAGTCAGGCCAGCAGCGTCGCCATGCAGGCCGGGGGCTTTTTCGTCGCCATGCTCTCCATCGGGCTGGTGTTCATGCGCTACTCGGACAAGGTCAACCAGCGCCTGATGTTCGCCGCCTCGGCGATCATCCAGGTGATCGGCATGTCCCTCCTGGCGATCTTCCCGCTCACGACGCCGGTCGCGCTCGCCTACCTCGTCCTCGTCTGGTTCGGATCCGGGTTCGGCGCGCAATCCTTCTTCCAACTGTGGAGCGCGGAGCTGTTCCCCACCCTGATCCGCAGCACGGCCCAAGGGATCACCTTCGCCGTCGTGCGCATCGGGCTGGGGCTATGGAGCTTCTTCGTGCCGGTGCTGACGGCGACCGGCTTCACGCGGCTCGCCTGGATCCTCACCGGCTTCCTCGTCTTGAGCGGCCTTATCGGGGTGATCTGGGCCCCGCGGAACGAGGGCAAGTCGCTCCAACAGATCCAGGAGGAGCGGGCCGCCGAGGGCTAGCTGGCCACGATCAGCTGGACGCCGGCGCGTTCCACCATCCGCCGTTCCTCGTCGGTGACGCCGGAGTCGGTGATGACGACGTGAATCTCCTCGAGGCTGCAGACCACGTTCCCTGAGGGACCCCGGAACTTCGAGCTGTCGACCAGCAGGATGATCTGCTCCGCGCGCTCGATGAGGCGGCGTTCCGCGGCCACGAGCACGACGTCGGCCTGCATGATGCCGTGCGGCCCGACGGCGGCGGCGCCCATGAAGAGCTTGGGGGCATGGAACCGCGGCATGCTCTCTTCGCCGGCCGCGGAGAGGATGATGTTCTGTTCGCGGAAGACCGAGCCGGCGGGCACCAGAATCCGCGTGCCCTGCTGCGTCAGCAGCGCATCGACGATGTGCAGCGAGTTGGTCAGCACCTGCAGGTTCAGGCCCTCCAGGTGGGGGCACATCTGCAAGGTGGTCGAACCGCCGTCGATCATCACGGCCTCGCCCGGCGCGCACAGGGCCGAAGCCGCCTTGCCGATGGCCGCCTTCTGCCGCCGGTTGTGGCTGATGTTCTCGTGAAACGGAACGCCGCTGAGGGTCGGGACGGCGGCCGGGCCAGGCGTGGGTTCGGGCGCAAATTTCGCGCCGCCGCGGACCCGGATGAGGACACCCTGCTGCGCCATCCGCTCGAGATCCCGGCGGATGGTCGCCGGCGAGGCGTCCAGCTTCGCGTCGAGCTCCTGGAACGATGCAAACCCCCGATCCTGCATGAGGTCGAGGATCAGCCGCTCACGCTCGGTCGCGTGCATATGATGAAAATCTCCGGGACGGTTCGTTCAAGCAGTTGTTCCCGCGCCTCAAGCAACAAGCAAGCAGTTTCAATCACGGACGGCCGCGCCGCGACGATCCCGCGGGCCGCAGAGGATCAGACGATCCCGGCGCCCAATCCGACGGCCTTGCGCTCCTGGGCTTTGCGATCGCGCCAGCCGCTGTCGCGGTACGCCGCCAACACGTCGATGGCGCCGCCGGCCTCGAGCCGGGCCATGGCGAGGATCGGCGTGACGTCCGTGCGGTAGGCCGTCCGCAGCGCCTGGAACGCCATCATCACGTCGTTCGCCTGTTGGGCAGCCTGCAGCGCCTCGCGGTCGACCAGCAGGGCCTTGGCGTAGGCTGCGGCGATCGCCTCGGCCGACGACAGCATGCTCTCGATCGGGTCGGTCACGTTGTGCGACTGGTCGATCATGTAGGCGGGGTTGAAGCCCTCGCGGGGGTTGGCCTCGGCCGCCACCAGTTCGTTGAACACCAGGAACAGCTGGTGCGGATTGATCGAGCCGGAGTCGAGGTCGTCGTCGCCGTATTTGCTGTCGTTGAAGTGGAAGCCGCCGAGCTTCCCGAAGCGGTGCAGCCGCGCCACGATCTGCTCGATGTTGACGTTCGGCGCATGGTGGCCGAGGTCGACCAGGCACTGCGCCTTGGGCCCGAGCTGCTGGGCGGCCAGGATGCTCGACCCCCAGTCCTGGATCACCGTCGAATAGAAGGCGGGCTCGTACATCTTGTGCTCGAGCAGCATGCGCCAGCCGTTCGGCAGGCTAGCGTAGATCTCCGCGGCGCTCTCCAGGTAGCGGTCGAGGGCGGCGCCTAGATCCTGCTGCCCCGGAAAATTGGTCCCGTCGCCGATCCAGACGGTCAGCGCCTTCGAGCCCAGCTTTTCACCGATCCTGATGCATTCGATGTTGTGAGCGACGGCCTGGCCCCGCACCGCGGGGTCCGTGGCCGTCAGGCTGCCGTTCCGATAGGAGTGCGCCTGGCCGGGCTGGTCCTGGAAGGTGTTGGAATTCACCGCGTCGAACCCGAGGCCGAGCTCCGAAGCCTCCGCGCGCAGGGCCTCGTAGTCGTCGACGAAATCCCAGGGGAAGTGGGGCGAGACCCGCGGCGTGGCGCGCGAGAGCTGGTTCACCACCGCGCAATCCTCGAGCTTCTCGTGGATGTTGGTGGGTTCGCCGGGGATCGGGAATTTGGCGAAGCGCGTGCCGCCGCGCCCGCTGCCCCAGGACGGCAGGGCGAGCGAGAACGCGGCGACCTTGGCCTTGATGCTGTGGATGTCCGTCCCGCGGCGTTCAAGCGCGCGCCCGAGGCTGTCGTAGTCGTCCCGCAGCGCTTCAAGATGCCGGGCGTTGCCGGTCTCGATGGCGTCCTGCGACAGGGGAAGGCCGGTCATGGTGGTTTCGTCCGCTCAGCGGGTGAAGGCTTGGGCGTTGCCGGCGTCGACATTGAGGATGTTGCCCGTCGATTTGCCGGACGCCTCGGAGGCGAAGAAATAGACCGCCTCGCCGATGTCTTCCGGCAGGACGCTGCGTTTCAGCATCGAGCGGTTCTTGTAGAACTCTTCCAGTTCCTCGCCGGCGTCGATGCCATAGGCGCCGGCGCGCTCCTGACGCCAATCGCCATCCCAGATTCGGGACCCACGGATCACGGCGTCCGGATTGACCACGTTCACGCGGATGCCGTCCGGCGCGCCCTCCAGGGCCAGGCAGCGCGCCAGGTGCAGGGAGGCCGCCTTGGCTGAGGCGTAGGCCGAGGCGTTGGGCGTGGCGGCCAGCGCGTTCTTCGAGCCGATGAAGATGATCGAGCCGCCCTTCTGCAGCTTGAGCAGGGGGAAGGCCGCCCGCGCGGCCAGGAAGTAGCCCTCGGCGAGCACGCCGTAGTTCTTCCGCCAAAGCTCGACGGTGGTCTCCTCGATCGGCGCGGACGAGGCGATGCCGGCATTGGCCACCAGGATGTCCAGTCCGCCGAATTCCCGTGCGCAGGCGGCGAACGCGTCGGCGACCTGGGCCTCGTCGGTCACGTCGCAGATGGCCGAGCGGACGACGTCACGTCCGTATGTCTGCGCGAGGCTTTCGCGCGCGCGCTCGGCAGAGTCGGCGTTGAGGTCGAGCAGCATCACGCACGCACCCTCGGCGAGCAGCCGCGCGGCGCTCGCCTGACCGATCCCGCCGCCGCCGCCGGTGACCAGGGCGATCTTCCCGGCGAGGGGCTTCGGCTTCGGCATCCGCTGGAGCTTGGCCTCCTCCAGCGCCCAGTACTCGATGTCGAACGCTTCCTGCTCGGGCAAGCCGATGTAGTCGCCGATAGCTTCGGCGCCGCGCATCACGTTGATGGCGTTGCCATAGAACTCTCCGGCGAGCCGCGCCGTCGTCTTGTCCGCCGCAAAGGTCATGCGCCCGAGGCCGGGGACCAGGATCACCACGGGATTGGGGTCGCGCATCTTGGGGTCTGTTGGGCGGGCGCAACGGTCGTAGTAAGCGGCGTAATCCCGCCGGTAGTGCTCGAAACGCTCGGCCAGGTAGGCCTCGTCGTCGAGCCGCCCGGAATCTAGCGTCAGCGGCGCGATCTTCGTGCGCAGGAAGTGGTCGGGGCACGAGGTGCCGATCGCCGCCAGCCGGGCGAAGTCCTTCGAGCCGACGAACTCCAGCGCCTCGGCGTCGTCGGAGAAGTGGCCGACCTTCGACCGTTCCCCCGGCATGGCGGCGCGCAGGCGGGGCATGAGCCTTGCCGCCAGGGCCGCGCGGGCTGCGGGCTCCAACGGCGCCACGATCTCGCCGCCGAACGCCGGGCGCGCCGCCAGCCGGGCGTTGAGGTAGCTCGCCGCGTCGGCGATCAGCCCGATGGTGTTCTCGTAGCAGGCCTTGGAACTGTCGCCCCAGCAGATGATCCCGTGGCCGGCCAGCATGACTCCGCGCAGTCCGGGATTGGCTTTCACGTATTCGCGGATCTGCACCCCAAGCTCGAACCCTGGCCGCTTCCAGGGCAGCCAGCCGATCTCGCCCTTCCAGATTTCCCGGGTCGCTGCCTCGCCGCCCGAGGAGGCGGCCAGCGCGATGATCGCATCGGGATGCACATGGTCGATGTGCGCGAAGGGGAGCAGGCCATGCAGCGGCGTGTCGATCGAGGCGGCGCGCGGGTTCAGGTTGAACGTGCAGTGGGGCAGATAGCCCACCATCTCGTCTTCGAACGCGACGCCGCGGTAGAGCTTCTCGGTGGCGCGGAACTTGTCGAGGTAGAGGGTGGCGAAGCCATCCAGGCGCATCGAGCCGATATCGCCGCCGGAACCCTTCACCCAGAGCACATCCGCCTGTTCGCCGGTGAGGGGATCGGTCTCCATCAGCTTGGCGGATGTGTTGCCGCCCCCGAAGTTGGTGACCGTCAGGTCGGAGCCCAGGAGGTTGGAGCGATAGAGCAGCAGATCTTGCGGGCTCATCCCGGGCGTGGCGCCGTCGTCCCAGCGGCTCTCGGAGACCGCGAAGGGCAGGGCCACAGCCCGGTCAGCCACAGGACCGCCTTCGTTTTTCATTGTCCAGAATTCCTGCCACGTCGGTGCGGCGCTGTTTGTTTCGAAGTTGTTGGTCTTCTATGCTCAATTTCGATAAATATCAATCAAAGCAATCCATCGGAGGACGCTTTTGAACGACGGCCTGACCGTGGTCCTCGATGTCGGCAAGAGCCTGACAAAGCTCAGCCTTTGGGACGTTTCGGGGACTATGATCGCGCGCGAGACGCGCCCCAATCGGCGGGTCGACGCCGGCGCCTATGCCGCGCTGGATGCGTTGGGGATAGAGACCTGGGCGGCCGGCGTCCTCAGCGACTTCGCCACAAGGGGCCGCGTCACCGGCATCGTGCCGGTGGCGCATGGCGCGGCCCTCGCCATTCTGCGGGACGGCAACCTGGCCTGCGCCCCGCCCGACTATGAGGAACCCGTGCCTCAGGCGGTCCGCACGGCCTACGAACTCGACCGCGACGCCTTCGCCCTTACCGGATCGCCGCGTCTTCCCGACGGTTTGAACTGCGGTGTCCAACTGGCGTGGCTGGAGACGCTCGATCCCGGCCTGCTCCGGCCTGGGGCCACTATCGTGACCTGGGCGCAGTACTGGGCCTGGCGCTTCTGCGGCGTGGCGGCCACGGAACTGACCAGCCTCGGTTGCCACAGCGATCTTTGGCGGCCCTTCGCGGGTGAGCCGAGCGGGCCGGCGGTCCGCCGAGGCTGGGCGGAGCTGTTCGCGCCGCTGCGGGCGGCGGGCGACGTGCTGGGCGCGCTGACCCCGGCGTGGGTCGAGCGGACGGGGTTGCCGGCGGACACCAAGGTCTACTGCGGCCTGCACGACTCCAATGCGGCCCTGCTGGCGGCGCGGGGCTTCCCTCAGATCGCCCGGCACGAGTCCACCCTGCTCTCCACCGGCACCTGGTTCGTGTCGATGCGCTCGCCCGTCCGCGCAACGGACGTCGACGTCTCGGCCCTGTCGGAAACGCGCGACTGCCTGGTCAATGTCGACGTCCATGGCACGCCGATACCGTCCGCGCGGTTCATGGGCGGCCGCGAGGTGGAGATCCTCTCCGGCATCGACACCCGACGCATCGACATCAAGCCCGACCAACCGGACCTGCTGGCGGCGGTCCCAGCCATCGTGAGCGCCGGGCGCCGCGCCCTGCCGACCTTCGCGCCCGGCGCGGGGCCGTTCCCACACGGCCACGGCCGCTGGATAGACATGCCGACCGACGCCATCGGCCGGCGCGTCGCCGTCTGCCTCTATGCCGCGCTGGTGGCCGATACGGCCCTGGAGCTGATCGGCGCGCGCGAGCGGATCTTGGTGGAAGGCCGCTTCGCCGAGGCGCAGGTCTTCGTCCGCGCGCTGGCCTCGCTTCGGCCCCGCGACACGATCTATGTCTCCAACGCCCAGCACGACGTCTCCTATGGCGCGTTGCGGCTGCTCGATCCGCAGCTTGCCGCGCCCTCTTCCCTCGAAAAGGCGGCGCCGCTCGAGACGGACCTGCGGGCCTATGCGAACCAGTGGCGTCGCGACGCCGCACGGATCGGGGCGGCGGCCTGACGGCGGCCCGGAGACAGGGCTCCGACCTCAGCCGGGCGACGCCCCTTAGCAAGTTCGGGCGGGCCAAGCCGGCTGTGCGCCACCGGCCAGCGCGGTCCTTCGGCGATCAGCTCCTGGCGGGCCGGCTTGCCATCGATCCGTTGGACATCGCAGAAGGGGATATGGTCCTCGGCGCGATCATTCTGACGGGGGGCGCTGGTTCGCGGATGGGCGCCGACAAGGCGACGCTGGACTGGGGGGGTCGGCGCGCGGTCGATCGTGTCGCCGACCTGGCGGCCGCAGCCGGGGCGCGGACCGTCCTGACGGTCGGGGTGCGTGACTATGGGTTGCCGCTGATCCTCGACGGCGCGCCCTTCGGCGGCCCGGCGGGCGGAGTGCTGGCAGGCGCGCCGGCGCTTGCCCAGGCTGGGTGCGATCGAATGCTGGTGCTGGCGGTGGACGCGCCAACGATCCGTGTGGCGGACCTGCGACCCCTGATCGATTGCGACGGCCCCGGGGCGGCGTTCGAAAGCCTCCATCTTCCGGTGGTGGTGGACATGGCTGCGCTGCCGCCTGACGCACAGGCGGGTTGGCCCCTGGCGCGGCTCCTGGAACAGGCGGGCGTGGCGCGGCCTGCGTGTCCGGCGCCCGCGCGGCTCCGCCTTCGCGGCGCCAACACGCCGGAAGAGCGCGTGTGGCTGGACGCCGAGCTTGCGGAATGGGAAGCCGCTCAAAAAGGCGGCGCCGGCTGACGCGAAAACGGCGTTGCTGCAGTGCAGCGGCGTCGGAATGGATCAACGCTCTGTCCTGGCGCCGCGGCGGCCGCCTAGTCGCGGAACATGCGTGTTCTGGTCATCGATCCCGACCCCGCCCGTGCGGCCCTGGTCGCCGAGGGCCTGAGCGGCGTCGAGCCGCTGGAGGTGCGGCACGCGGCGATCTTCAGCGAAGCCGAGGCGGCGATCTTCGAGCCGGACGTGGTGGTGGTGGCCGGCGACAGTCCCGACCGCGACACCCTGGAGAGCCTGCGCGAGGCCAGCATCTCCAATCCGCGCCCGGTGGTAATGTTCGTCGACCGCTCCGAGCCGGGTCTGGCGGAGGAGGCGGTGCGCGCGGGCGTGGCGGCCTATGTGGTGGATGGCCTCGCCGCGGGCCGGGTCCGCGCGGTGCTTGAGGTGGCCATGAGCCGCTTTCAGCTGATGAACCAGCTGCGCCAGGACCTGGAGAAGGCCAAGGCGGACCTGGCCTCGCGCAAGACGGTCGAACGCGCCAAGGCGCTCCTGATGAAGGAGCGCGGCCTTGAGGAGGAGCAGGCCTACCGCCTGCTACGCAAGCTCTCCATGGACACCGGCCGGCCGCTGGGCGCGGTGGCCGCCGACCTGCTGGCCTTCGCCGGCGTGCTGAGAGGAGACGCCTCGTGAGCGACGGCCGGCCGCTGAAGCTCGGGTTCATCCCGCTGATCGACGCCGCGCCGCTGATCGTGGCGGCGGAGCTGGGCTATTTCGATTCCGAGGGCGTGGCGGTGGAGCTCAGCCGGGAGATGTCCTGGGCCACCGTCCGCGACAAGGTGGCGTTCGGAACCCTCGACGGGGCGCATATGCTGGCGCCGCTGGCTCTGGCCATGAGCCTGGGCCTAGCCGGCCTGGACCCCACGCCCATGGCCGCTCCGCTCGCGCTCGCGCTGAATGGTCCGGCCATCACCCTGGCGGCGCGTGTGGCTGAGGCCGCCGGGCCGGGCGAGGGCGCCCAAGGCCTGGCGCGGCTGATCGCGCGCCGGCAGGCGGAGGGGGCGAGCCCGATCACCCTGGCGGTGGTGTTCCCCTTCTCGGTCCACAACTATCTGCTGCGCGACTGGCTGGCGTCGGCCGGCGTCGATCCTGACCGCGACATCCGGCTCACGGTCGCGCCGCCGTCGCGAATGACCGAGCTGCTGAGCGGCGGGGTCATTGAGGGCTTCTGCGTCACCGAGCCCTGGAACGCGACGGCGGTCGCGGCCGGGGTCGGGACGGTGGTGGCCCGCGGCTCGCAGCTGTGGCCACGGACGCCGGACAAGGTGTTCGCCGTCACCGAAGCCCACGCGGCGGCGGAGCCGCAGCGACTGCAGGGCCTCCTGCGGGCGCTGCTGCGCGCCGCGGCCTGGGCCGATGCGCCGGAGAACCGGGCGGCCCTGGCCGCCCTGTTGTCCCAGCCGGCCTATATCGGCGCCGACGCCGGCGCGATCGCCGCCTCGCTCAGCGACATCGTCTTCGCGCGGGAGGCCAACACGCCACGCCCCGTCCATGGTGGGTGGCTGCTCGGGCAGATGATGCGGTGGGGACACTTGCCGGCCAGCGCCGACATCCCCGCCGTGGCGAGCCGGGTCTATCGGCCCGATCTCTACGAACCCGCCGCCGCTGCCCTCGGTCTGGCCGTCGAGGCGGGCGATGTGCTGGAGGGCTACGGCGCCCAGGGGCGCTTCCGTCTCGCTGACGCCGCGGGCTACGCGGCCCGGGCGCCGCTCAGCCGGGTTCCGCGCCGGTAGCGCGCGCGACCCGCGCTTGAGAGGCGCCGCGCCCATGGCTTAGGCAGACCTTGCCGCCAGGGCTGAATCCGCCACGCCCGCGCAAGCTGCCGCCCGCCGAATCCTACGGATGCCGGTGCTGACCGGAGCGCGATCGCCCAGTTTCTGTTCAGACCGCCGTCGCAGGCGCCGCGATTTTGCGCTGCAACATAAATCGGCGGCGCAAGGCGTTGGGCGCAGGTGACGTGCGCCGCCGGACGCGATCCTCTCGACTCCAGGCCCGTGGCAACGGCGTTGCGGCTCCCGGAACCGGCTCAAGGATGAGCCTTCCAACCTCGGCGACGCCGCCGCTCACCGCATTTTGCACGGGGCCTTCCGTCATGCTGAGCCGTTCCTTTTTCCGCGCCGGGCACACGCCCACGCTGCTCTCCGCCTTCCTCTATTTCGACCTGAGTTTCATGACCTGGGTCCTGCTGGGCCCGTTGGGCGTGGCGATCTCCAAGTCGTTCGGCCTGACGCCGGCGCAGAAGGGCTTCATGGTGGCCGTGCCGGTGCTGTCGGGCGCCGTTTTGCGGCTGGCGGCGGGCTTGCTGGTCGACCACATCGGACCCAAGCGCACTGGCCTGTTGCTGCAGATGTTGGTGCTGGCCGGTCTCGGATGCGCGTGGCTGCTGGGCGTCCACAGCTACAACCAGGTCCTGATCCTGGGCCTGTTGCTGGGCGTCGCGGGGGCGTCCTTCGCCGTCGCCCTGCCGCTGGCCTCGCGGTGGTATCCTCCGGAATATCAGGGCCTGGCCCTGGGGATCGCCGGGGCCGGCAATTCCGGGACGGCGCTCGCGGCCCTGTTCGCCCCCGGCCTCGCCCAGGCCTACGGCTGGCAGAACGTGGTGGGCCTGGCCGCCCTGCCGTTGGCCGTGGCCTTTGTGGTCTATCTGGTGTTCGCCAAGGACGCGCCGGGCCGCCCGCCCGCCAAGACCCTGGGCCAGTACCTGAGCGTCCTGAAAACCCATGACGCCTGGTGGCTGATGGGGCTCTACGGCGTGACCTTCGGCGGTTTTGTCGGCCTTTCGTCGTCGCTAACCATCTACTTCAACGCCGAGTACGGGCTGAAGGCGGTGACCGCCGGTTTCTTCACCGCAGCCTGCGTCTTCGCCGGCTCCTTCGTGCGGCCGGTGGGCGGCGCCCTGGCGGATCGGTTCGGCGGGGTCCGCACCCTGACCGTGGTCTACATCCTGGCGGCGCTCGGCTTGGCGCTGGCCAGCTTCCAGCAGCCCAGCCCCTGGCTGGCGCTCGGCCTGATGATGTTCTCGATGGTCGCGCTCGGCGCCGGCAACGGGGCGGTCTTCCAACTGGCGCCCCAGCGCTTCGGGAAGGAGATCGGCGTCGTCACCGGCCTCGTGGGCATGACCGGCGGCGCCGGCGGCTTCTACCTGGCGGCCAGCCTCGGCTGGGCCAAACAGGTGACCGGCTCCTACCAGGCGGGCCTGCTGGCCTTTGCGGGCTTGGCGCTGCTCGCCCTGGTCGGCCTCTTCGGAGTCAAGACCCGGTGGCGCAAGACCTGGCCGCAGCTGGCCGGCGCGGAACTGCGGCTGTGAGTGGGAGCATGACGCCGAACAAGGAGCGCCTGGTCGTCATCGGCAACGGCATGGCCGGCTGCCGCGCCGTGCAGGAGGTGCTGAAGCGCGACCCCCACCGTTACGAGATCGCCATCTTCGGCGCCGAGCCGCGAGTGAACTACGACCGGATCATGCTGTCGCCGGTGCTGGCGGGCGAGAAGACGTTCGCCGACATCGTGATCAACGACGAGGCCTGGTACCGCGACAACGGCATCTCGCTCCACGCAGGTCGCGCGGTCCAGGCGATCGACCGCGACGCCTGCGTGGTGCGGGCCGAGGGCGGGTTCGAGGTGGGTTACGACCGGCTGCTGCTGGCGGTGGGGTCCGATCCCATCCGCTTGCCGCTTCCCGGCGCCGACCTGCAGGGCGTGGTTACGTTCCGCGATCTGGACGACGTGGAGACGATGGTCGCCGCGGCGGCCATGCCCGGCGCCAAGGCGGTGGTGATCGGCGGCGGGCTCCTGGGCATCGAGGCCGCGTACGGCCTGGCGCGTCGCGGCATGTCGGCCACGGTGGTCCATCTGATGGACGTGCTGATGGAGCGCCAGCTGGACGCCTCGGCGAGCTTCCTGCTGGCCGACGCCCTGGCCGAGCGTGGCGTGGATACGGTTCTCGACGCCCAGTCCGAAGAGATCGTCGGCGAGGGCGGCCGCGTCGCGGGCCTGCGCCTGAAGGACGGGCGCGTCCTGCCCTGCGACCTGCTGGTGATGGCGGTCGGCATCCGCCCGAACGTCGCCCTGGCCCGGGCAGCCGGGCTCGAGGTGGGGCGCGGCGTGATCGTCGACGACGCCATGCGCACCTCGGACCCGCGCATCCACGCGGTCGGCGAATGCGTCGAGCATCGCGGCCAGTGCTACGGTCTGGTCGCCCCGATCTGGGAGATGTGCCGCGCGGCGGGCGACGCGCTCACCGGTCTCGACGGGGCTTATGCGGGCTCGGTCCTGTCCACGCGGCTGAAGGTCTCCGGCGTCGATGTCTTCTCGGCGGGCAAGTTTTCCGGCGGCGAAGGGTGCGAGGACATCGTGTTCCGGGACGCCGGGCGCGGCGTCTACAAGCGCGTGGTGCTCGAGGCTGGCCGCGTGGCCGGCGCGGTGCTGTTCGGCGACGCCGCCGACGGCGCCTGGTACTTCGACCTGATGCGTTCAGGCGCCGAGGTCTCCGATATCCGCGAGACCCTGATCTTCGGCCAGACGGTGACGGAGGGCCTTCGGGGGCTCGACCCTAGCGCGGCCGTTGCGGCCATGCCGGACCAGGCGGAGGTCTGCGGCTGCAACGGCGTGTGCAAGGGCGCTATCACCGGCGCCATCGCCGACCAGGGTCTGACGACGCTGGACAGCGTGCGCGCGGTGACCAAGGCCTCGGCCTCTTGCGGCTCGTGCACGCCGCTGGTGGAGAAGCTGCTGAAGCTGGCCCTGGGCGACGCCTTCCAGGCCCAGACGGGCCCGAAGCCGGTCTGCGGCTGCACCCACCATGGCCACGACGAAACGCGCCGCCGGATCGTGGCGGAGGGGCTGAAGTCGATCCCGGCGGTGATGCAGGCGCTGGAGTGGACCACGCCCGACGGCTGCGCGTCCTGCCGCCCGGCGCTCAACTACTACCTGCTCTGCGCCTGGCCCGGCGACTACCGCGACGATCGCCAGTCGCGGTTCATCAACGAGCGCGCGCACGCCAACATCCAGAAGGACGGCACCTTCTCGGTGGTGCCGCGCATGTGGGGCGGCCTGACCAGCGCCGATGAGCTGCGCGCCATCGCCGACGTGGTCGACAAGTTCGCGATCCCGACGGTGAAGGTCACCGGCGGCCAGCGGATCGACCTGCTGGGGGTCAGGAAGGACGATCTGCCGGCGGTCTGGGCCGACCTCAACGCCGCCGGCATGGTCAGCGGCCACGCCTACGCCAAGGGACTGCGCACGGTGAAGACCTGCGTCGGCTCCGATTGGTGCCGGTTCGGGACCCAGGACTCTACCGGCCTCGGCGTGCGGCTGGAGAAGTTCATGTGGGGGTCGTGGACCCCGGCCAAGGTCAAGCTCGGCGTCTCGGGCTGCCCGCGCAACTGCGCCGAGGCGACGTGCAAGGACATCGGCGTGATCTGTGTCGACAGCGGCTACGAAATCCACGTGGGCGGCGCGGCCGGCCTGCACATCCAGGGTACGGAACTGCTGACGAAGGTCGCCACCGAGGAGGAGGCGGTCTGGACGATCTGCGCGGTCACCCAGTTCTATCGTGAGAACGCCTGGTACCTGGAGCGCATCTACAAGTGGATGGCGCGCATCGGGCTCGAGGCGATCCGCGCCGAGGTCGAGGACCCGGAGCGTCGGCGCGCCCTGCACGACCGCTTCGCCTATTCGCAGCGCTTCGCCCGCATCGACCCCTGGGCCGAGCGCGTGGCGGGCCGCGACAATCACGAATTCAACCCGCTCAGCCGCCGCCTGGAGGTCGCCCCCGCATGAACGCGCCTGTGAAGGATCCCACCGCCTGGACCGACGTGGGCGCGGTGACGGATATCCCCCTGCGCGGTGCGCGGCGGGCGCCGACGCCCAGGGGCGCGGTGGCGATCTTCCGCACCGGCGACGGCCAGGTGTTCGCGCTCCGCGACGCCTGCCCACACAAGGGCGGGCCGTTGAGCCAGGGGATCGTCCACGGCCACGCTGTGGCTTGCCCGCTGCACAACTGGTCGATCGAATTGGCTACCGGCGAGCCGCTGGGCGCGGACCGCGGCAAGGGCTGCGCGCCGGTCGTGCCGCTGATCGTGCGCGAGGGTCGGCTGCTGGTGGGCGACGTCTGAGGATGGACGAGGGGCCCGTCCGCACGACCTGCCCCTACTGCGGCGTCGGCTGCGGCGTGGCGGCGAGGGCGAACGGCCGAGCCATGACGGTGGCCGGCGACGCGGCCCATCCGGCCAACGCCGGGCGGCTCTGTTCCAAGGGCAGCGCACTGGGCTCGACCGTGGGGCTGGAAGGCCGGCTGCTGACGCCGATGATCGGCGCGCGGGAGGCGTCGTGGGCCGAGGCGACCGGGCTGGTGGCGCGGCGGTTCAAGGAGACCATCGCCCGGCACGGGCCGGACTCGGTGGCCTTCTACGTCTCCGGCCAGCTGCTGACCGAGGACTACTACGCGGCCAACAAGCTGATGAAGGGCTTCATCGGCTCAGGCAACATCGACACCAATTCGCGGCTCTGCATGGCTTCGGCCGTGACGGCGCATAAGCTCGCCTTCGGCGCGGATATCGTGCCCGGCTGCTACGAGGACCTCGATCTCGCCGACCTGGTGGTCTTTTCCGGCCACAACGCCGCCTGGACCCATCCGGTGCTGTTCCGGCGGATGGAGGCGGCCCGCGCCCGGGGCCAGCGCCATGTGGTCATCGATCCGCGCCGCACCGACACCGCCGAGGTCGCCGACCTGCACCTGGCCATCGCGCCCCAGACCGACGTGCGGCTGTGGAACGGGCTGCTCGCCGAGCTGCTGCGGCGCGGCGCGGCGGACCGCGGCTACGTCGCGGCCCACGTGGCGGGCTTCGCCGAGGTCGAGGCGGCGCTGGCGGCCTCAGATCAATCCGTCCACGCCGTGGCCTCCGACTGCGGGATCGCCGCCAGCGATCTCGAGACCTTCTATCGCTGGGCCGCCGAGACGCCGCGCACGGTCAGCCTGTTCTCCATGGGGGCCAATCAGTCCGCCCAGGGCGTCGCCAAGGGCCTGGCGATCCTCAACGTCCATCTGGCCACCGGGCGGATCGGCAAGCCGGGCGCCTGTCCGTTCTCGATCACCGGCCAGCCCAACGCCATGGGTGGGCGCGAGACCGGCGGCATGGCCACGACCTTGGCCGCGCACATGGACTTCGACGACGCCGCCCGCGCGCGCGTGGCCCGCTTCTGGGGCGCGTCGCAGGTGGCCGAAGGACCGGGGCTGAAGGCCGTCGACATGTTCGAGGCGGTGGGCGACGGGCGGATCAAGGCGATCTGGATCATGGCCACCAATCCGGCGGTGAGCCTGCCACGGACCGACCGCGTCCGCGCGGCGCTGGCGGCTTGTCCGTTCGTGGCGGTCTCCGACTGCATGGCCGGGACCGACACCATGGCCTTCGCCCATGTGAAGCTGCCGGCCCTGGCCTGGGGTGAGAAGGACGGCTCCGTGACCAATTCCGAGCGCCGCATCTCGCGCCAGCGCGCGATGATGGCCGCGCCGGGCGAGGCGCGGGCCGATTGGCGGATCATCGCAGACGTGGCGACGGCCATGGGCCACGGCGAGGCCTTCGGCTGGCGCTCGCCGGCCCAGGTGTTCCGCGAGTGGGCGCGGCTCACGGCCTACGAAAATGGCGATCGGCCCCTCAACCTCGGACCGCTCGCAGCAATATCGCCGGACGCCTACGACGCCCTAGAGCCCGTGCAGTGGCCGGTGACCGCGGCGGGCGGCACGGCGCGGCTCTTTGCCGATGGCCGCTTCCCGACCCCGGATGGCCGCGCGCGGATGCATGTCCTTCAGCCGACCGGTCCGGCCCAGGCCCCGGACGCGGCCTATCCCCTGGCGCTCAACACCGGCCGCGTCCGCGACCATTGGCATACGCTCACCCGCACGGGCTTGGCGCCTGAGCTCTGCCGCCACGCGCCGGAGCCCGTCGTGGACATCCACCCGCGCGACGCCGAAGCGGTGGGCGTCACCGACGGCGCGCTCACCCGCGTGCAGACAGCGGACGGCGAGGCGGTGGTCCTGGCGCGCCTCACGGATCGACAGCGGCCGGGCGGGATCTTCCTGCCGATGCACTGGACCGCCGCTTTCGCTCCGAGCGGCCGCGCCAATCCGCTGGTGGCCGGGGCCGTCGACGCCCGCTCCGGTCAGCCGGAGTTCAAGCACACCCCGGCGCGCGTACGCCCCTATCGCGAGACCTGGCGCGGGTTCTTCCTGTCCCGCGAGGGCTGGGCCGCGCCGGCGGGCCTGGACCTGGTCTGGCGGCGGATCCCGCAGGCCGGCTGCCAGCTGCACGAGTTCGCCGGGCGCGGTGACCGGCGCGAACGAGAGGCCCTGCGTCTGGCCCTGACCCGCGGCGCGGTGGGCGATCCCCTGCGCTTCGAGGACGCCTCGGCGGGCGTGCTGCGCGAGGCCCATCTGGCTGGCGAGCGGCTGGACCGCGTGGTCTTCACCACCACCCAAGGGGCTCTGCCGCCGCGCGACTGGCTGGTCGAGCTGTTCACCGTCGGGGCCTTGGGCGGCCCCGAGCGCACCGCCTTGCTGATCGGCCGCGCTCCCGGGCGCACGGCAGAGACGAGCCCGATGGTCTGCGCCTGCCTGGGTGTGCGCACGGCGCGGATCGACGCGGCCATTGCGGATGGCTGCGCCAGCGTGGACGCGGTGAGCGAGGCCACGGGCGCCGGCTCCAACTGCGGCTCGTGCCGCCCGGAAATCGCCCGTCTGCTGAAATCATCCGACACGAGGGAGGCGCGCCATGCTGCGTGAACTCAAGACCGGCCGCGTGCGCCTGGTGGGCGCCGGGCCCGGCGCGGCCGATCTTCTGACGGTGCGCGCCCTGCGGGCCATCGAGGGCGCCCAGGCCTTGCTCTACGACGCCCTGATCAGCGACGAGGTGCTGGCGCTCGCCCCGGCCCACTGCCTGAAGATCCAGGCCGGCAAGCGGGCCGGCCGCGCGAGCATGGCCCAGACGACCATCAACCGGCTGATACTGCGCCTGGCGCGGCGCGGGCTGGAGGTCGTGCGGTTGAAGGGCGGCGACCCCTCGATCTTTGGCCGGGTTGGCGAGGAGGCCGAGTTCCTGCGCGCGAACGGCGTTGACGTGGAGGTGATCCCGGGTGTGACCGCGGCCTGCGCGGCGGCGGCGCAGTTCGGCATGCCCCTGACCCATCGCGGCGAAGCGCGACGTCTGCTGATCTCCACCGCTCGGGTGGCCGACGGCGCGGTGCTCGAGGACGGCTGGCAAGCCGCCGCCGACCGCGAAACCACGCTCGCGCTCTACATGGGCCGCGACGCCGCCGGCGCCGTGGCCGCCCAGCTGATCGGCCACGGGCGCTCTCGCGCCACCCCCGTGCTCGCCGTCGAGAACGCCGGAAGCCTCGCCGCCCGGGCCATCCCAGCGACCTTGGCTGGCCTCGCTGCCGCCCTCGCCGCCGCCCAGCCCACCGGGCCCGTCGTGCTGCTGATCGGTGACGTCGCCGCGCGTGCGCAGATCGTCGAGGCCGCGCCCGTCCCCCTGCCGCTCCGGAGAGCCCTGCCATGACCGACACCCGGATGTTCGCCTTCGAAAGCGACTTCGTGGCCAGCCTGCGCTGCGTGCCGATGGCGGTGCGGCTCAAGCTCGATCGCTGTGGGATCAAGCTCACCCTACGCCAGTGGAGCCGCTTCACCCGCGAGGACCGCCAACGCCTGCTGCTGGCGGCGTGCGCGACGCCACGCGAGATCGCGGAGTATCACAGGGAGCTGACGGCGCTGGTCGCGCTGCGGACCGGCGAGGTCGCAAAGCCGCTGGCGGACACCCCGTGCGGCCAATGGGAGGTCGCATATCGGCTGCCCGCCGTCGTGGCCGACTACGCCAGGTCGATCGGTTTTGCGCCTCCCACCCTCGGCCAATGGGCGGCGCTCAGCCCGCTGCAGCGGTTCGCCCTGATCAAGCTGACGCGGGACAACCACGACAACGTCAATTTTGTCCCAGCGATGCGGGAGTTCGGCTTGGTGCGGCCGCCGCTTGCGACCGCGGACTTGCGCCTATGCGAAGAACGATTTGCCGAGTCAGCAAGGAACAGCGGGGCGCTTGTTTGCGATAGGGGCCGACGGGCGAGGGCAACCTCAGCCCAAGGAGATCGACCGACAGATCGCGAACCTGGCAATCCACGAGCATTCGAGGGGGCAGGCCCCAGGACTGATAGGCGTCGGCGTTCCGTCGCCGCAGCCGCCCTGAAGATAAGACAGCACTTCAGCCGGTAACCGCTAAAGGGGCCACTTCAAGTGGTCGAACAGCTGCAAGCGCTCGCGCAGCATCCGCATGCGAAACCGCGTGATCCCGATCAGAAACAGGGTCGCCACGAAGGCCATGATGGGCGAGGCGACGATCACGTCATCCGGCTTGAGGGTCATCGCCAAGCCGACGCGGGCCAGGGCTTCGGCAAGGTAGACGATACCCCAGGTCACGGTGATCAGACGCAGGGCCGAACGGAACACGGCATGGTCCCAGAGGCCCTTCCAAACCTCGTTCCGCACCGGGTCCTCGCCCGCCACGAACTGGCGGATCACATAGAACATGAGCGGTCGCCTGAAGAGCAGGGACACCAGGAACACCAGTCCGAACACTCCGGTCAGGAACGAGTCCTTGATCAGGGTGAAGAACATGCTGCCCGAAAGCAGCGAGGCGACGGTGCCGATGACGCCGAAGGCCACGATCATGAAGCCGAGCGGCTCGATGCGCCGGGCGGTGACCCAGGTTCGCAGATTGTTGAGCGCCGGCGCGAGCGCCGCTCCGGCCAGCGCCCAGAGTGGCGACACCCCGAAGTGCTCGAGAGCCTTGAAGATGCCGATCGGCGCCACGACGTCGATGAGCAATGTCGGCAGCAACATCGCGAAATGAAACGGCCTGACGGCCGTCGCGGGCTGCTCTGCTTGATTGGTCATCGTCATCGGCGCTCCGCCGCTGTGCGCGCCATGTTCATGAGGTCGTCGGGCGCTGCGAGGGCGCCGCGCAGCATGTCGCCGATCGCATCGCCGGCCGGCTGCGCGCCCTGGCCTTCGCCCCATGCGGCCTGAAGGGTGAGCCCCCGGAAAAGGGCCACCAGGGCGCCGGCGACCGCTTCCGGATCGGCGCTGGCCCGAAACTGGCCCGTCTCCTGTCCACGCACGATCAGGCGTGCGATCTCCGCGGTCACCCGCGCGGTGTTGGCGAGCAGCTTTTCGCGAATGGCGTCGTTGCGCAGCGCCTCGGCCCATCCCTGAACCGCCACCCGCCGTTCAGCGGTACGCGCCGGGTCGGAAAGCGACCGGCCATGCAGGTCGAGCATGAGGCTGAGGCCGAAGGTCGGATCGACCTCTGCCCCGGCGATCGCGTTGATCAGGGCTTCGCCCTGCCGCCGATCGTCCGCCAGCGCCGCGATCACGTCGTCCTTGGTCGAGAAGTACAGATAGAAGGTGCCCTGGGCGACGCCGGCCTCTTTCACGATGTCGGCCGTCTTCGTGTTGTGGAACCCGTTGCGGGAGAAGCACCGCAAGGCGGCGTCCAGGAGTTGCTGACGACGGTCCTGCTTTTGGGTCTCGGTGAGCGTGACCACTGAAAATTCCCATGACTGACTGATCAGTCAGTCACATATTCCGAGGGAGCAAGCCCGTCAAGTTTACGGCCGCGCGACCGGATGACGCGCCGGATGAGCGCCTGCCTCCGTCATGATGCTGCGGACTATCTGGCGCTTAGGCTCAGCACCCATTTCTCCAACGCCGGGGTGTCGGCAATATCGCCTGCATAGACGATTGTCGGCACAAACGGCCCGAGGCGCGACGGCAGAGAGGGGGCCAGCGCCACCATGCTGGAGAAGGTGGATAGGCCTGACGGCATGAGGTCGTCATGCACGACGGTGTAGTGGGTGTTGGCGTCGGTCGGTTGGCCGATCTGAATCGCCCCGAGTTTCAGCCAGGTTTCGACCACCGCCAGGCAAGAACTGAAGCAGACGCCATCAGTCAGAATGTAGACCTTGCCCTTAAAGAGCGAGGGCGGAAGCGCGGCCTTCGCCGCCGTCGGGCAGCGGACCCGGCCAGTGAAGGGCTGTCCCGCAGCCTGGGCGCGCTTCATGTCGGCTATGGACGTCTTCAGATAGTCCACCACCTCGGGGTCGTGGCCAACGAGCCCCTGATCAAGGCGGCTCTGGAAGGTGGCGATGTTGCCGGACGTCGCGCGGAACACGTCGCCGCCGCATTGTGACGGGTGGTCATCCTCCAGCGCCTTCTCTCGGTCCGGGCCGAAGACCTCGCGTGCGATCTGGGCGCCATAGATCGACGAGCCGCCGCCGTTGCCGCGGAGATCCAGCACCACGAACGGCGCAGCTCGGATCTCGGTGGCCTGGGCCCTTACCGCCGCGACCACCGGCTCGGCGCCCTCCATCAGCCGCTGGACGGCGATCCAGTATCCTACGCCAACGCGGCGCACCCCGTAGCCGGCGGCGCCGAAGGTCGAGGCCTTCGGCAGCCGGGTGTCGAGTTGCGCGCGTACGATCGGCCGCCAGTTGAGCGCGTGATCCTGGGCCTTACCGTCCTTTGCGAACACGCAATGGGAAGGGCGGGCGATGAACGGATTGCCCTCGCTGAGCAGCAGCCAGGGCGCGGTCTGCACCTTCTGGGCGTCCACCGACCAGTCGGCCCGAAAGCCGCCCAGCACCTCGGCGCCCCAGCTTTCCGGCGTGCGCCCATCGCAGGACGTCAGCTCCGCGCCCATCAGCGCCGTTTCCGGCGTACCTGCCTCGGCGTCGACCACCATCCAGTGGATGCCACGCTTGCCGATGATTACGCCGGCCCAGTCCGGCCGTGAGAGCTCAAGAAAGGGAATCGAGCGCAGGTGTTTGTCGCCAAGTGAGTTGGCGAAGCCGGCCATAACCGCGTCATAGCCCTGCAGCGAGACGACCTTCGACGCTCGCGTCGCCGCCGTCGCATGCGCCGTCTCCAGCTCTCGGCGGAACGCTGGGTCGTCCGCCTCCGGCGCCGCACCCGGATGGTTGTCCCTCAGCAGCCGGTAGGCTGCCTCAACGTCGCCGGCGGCGGACGTCTTCCAGTAGGCCGCCGCCTCCGGTGTGGTGAATGACGGCGCCGACAGTGCCTGGGCCCACGCGTCGGATCCCGTAGTCATGGTCGCGAGAAACGCGCCGAGCACCAGGGCGCGTAGGCAGTCGCCCGTTTTCATTGCCATTTGAATCCTTCGGTCAGTGCGGGTGGGACGCTAGAGTGTGAAGGGGGTTGTCGGGGGTCGGCAGGTCTTCTGCGGCCTCGGGGGCGCGAGCCCGCTCGTGCGATCAGAGATCCAGCATTCGTTGAACACCGAGCAGTAGCAGACTCGGAATCCGATGTTCTGGGCCTCGGCCGCCAGCTTCCCGAGGTTGGCCGCGCCGACGCTCTCGTCCTGAATGCTGAGGACGGTGACGATCTCCTTGGAGCTCAGCACGTCGCCGACGAAGGTGGCGCCCTGGTACGGCTCGCGCACGCCGTCCGCCTGGGGGCCCAGCATGGCGTGGATCAGGGCGCGCGCGTTTGGCGCCGCATGGCCCTTGTAGAACACCTCCAGCGCTTCGATCTTGGCCGGCCCGATCCCCTTGTTCTGGGCGACGATCCGCAGGACCGGCCCGCGCTGCTCGTCGCGGTTCGAGATCCCGATGCTTACGAAGGGCCAACTGTTCGCGGCCACCAGCTGCTTCATCGCATCGCCGTTGCCGATGCCCAGCAGCAGCGAGATCAACGAGATCGTCACCGCCGAGACGCTGAGCGCGACGTCCATCCAGGTCTGCCCGGTGCGGCGACGATGCGGCGCCTCGGTATCGGGGCCGGCGTCCATCCTGACCGCTCTACGCGACCACGGCGCCGTCATGCGCATCCGGTCGGCCGGCCCAGACAGGCCGCCACGACTGGGATCGCAACCTGGGACGCGATCTCAACCTTTCCTGAAGTTCGCCCACGCGGATCCTGCCGACTGCTGGACCTTGCCGATCCGTACGCGATGCTGCTTGGCCATATTCCCGGCTGCAAGCTGTTGGATCGATACTTCGACGCGGATCGAACCAATTGAACCTTGCATCCGGTAAAAGCGGAGCTGGCGGGGTCTGTTCGTCGATCCCGCTCTCGAAGTCCCCTGGTTCGAAACGAACCTTGAGCGAGATGCCAATGGTCGTCGCTCCGGCGCCCTGTTTGGATCGCCGGCAGCCGAAGCGGATGACGCATTCGCGGTCGATCTCGACCATTTTCAGCCGCCCGAGTTCGCGCTTCAGGAGATCGAGGTGGCGGCCTTCGATCGCCCGGGGCGCCTTGCCGACGTCGGACAGGTCGCTGATATGGAGGTCGATCAGGCCGCCAAAGGCCTTCAGGCGTCCGACGCTGGAGGGATCGGGGCTTTCGCCGCGGTCGATCTGGCGTTCCGCGTCGATCACCCAGCACTTGGCGTCTTCGTGGCGGACGAAATTTTCGCTCACGGAGCGGCCCTTGCGTCGGACCTAGACGCGCCAGCTGCCGGACTCTTGTTTACGGATCGAGGCTATTTTCGCGGTGCAAATACGGTGCAGAGAGATGTCGTACGGACGCGAAAATCGGTGTGGATCAGGATAAAATCTGCACGCCTCGGACCCTGGTGGCGTTGCGTTCGACGTGGACGGGGCAGAATTTGGATGGATGCGCCGCGGCGGCGGAGCCCCCAAGTGCCGAGATGAGTGACCGGACGGTTTGGCCTCGCGAGCCCGAATTGGGCGACGTCGCATCGCCCTAGATCCGCGAGATAGCCCCGGGTCTGGGTTCGTGAAACTGGCGGCGTCTACGACGATGCGGCCGACGCCTTAGGTGGGAAAGATCCCCGATCGGGTCTCGCTCTATCCATCGACCTGAAGCCTTGCGATCAACGCGTCGGCTGACGGCGACAAGGTTCGTGACCGAAGGGTCAGGATGCCGATGTTCCGACTGATCGTTGGGTTTGCCAAGGGCCGGCTGACCACGTCTGCCGCGCTGATCATCGGCAAAGTGCTGGCCGGCAGGGCGCTGACCCCAAGTCCGGCGCCGATGAGGGCGCCGACCGTCGATATATGCGCGCATTCGTAGAGGGGGCGCACGCTGATGTCGGCCCGTGCGAAGGCAATGTCGGTGGTGCGCCGCACGCTGGAGGCCGCCGTCATGCCGATGAAATCCGCGCCTTTCAAGGCCGCCCAGGGCAGGGGGCCTGGCGCATCGAGCGGATCGCCCCGGCGCACGACCAGCACGAACTCGTCCGAGAACAGGGGCTGGAACGCGAGACGGCGCTCCGGGTCCGGTTCGATGCCGATTGCGAAATCGATGCGGCGCTCTTGAAGTAGGGCTCCGAGAGAGTCGGACAGGGTGTCCTCGACCCTGACTTCCACGTGCGGTCGTTCCACTCGGAAGCGCGCCAGGACGCCCGGAAGGAGGCCCGCCGCGATCGAGGGCAGGACGCCGATGGTCACGTGCCCGCGTTGGCCGGAGATGGATTGCGCGAGGTCGGTGAAGGCGGCGTCGTAGTCGCTGATCAGGCGCTCGGCGATCGGTTGCAGCATCTGGCCCGCGGAGGTGAGGGCGACGTTGCGGGTGTCCCGGTCGAAGAGCCGGACGCCGAGCTGCTCCTCAAGCATCCGGATGCTGCGGCTAAGCGCGGGCTGCGAGACGTTCTCAGTGCGGGAGGCTTCGCTGAAGCTCCGCGTCTCCGCCACGCGGAGGAAGAGCCTTAGGGTGTGCAGGCTGACATTGTTCCGCATATTGGATAAGTCCATTCGATCTTTATCTTTGCGAGACGTCTAGCCCGCCGACATAGTGCGCGCCAAGGCCTGGGACACGCGGGCGGAGGGGACATGCTCGCATTGATCGGACTGGCGGCTGTCCTGGCGCTGGTCGGCCTCATCGTCTTCAACCTGTGCTCCCCCATCGTCGCCTTGATCGCCGTGCCCGTGGCGGCCTCGCTTGTGGCTGGGCTGGGCCTGGCGACCGGCGGCTTCATGCTGGCCGGGATCGCCCAGATCGCGCCGGTCGTGGCGATGTTCGTGTTCGCGATCCTATTCTTCGGGGTGATGACCGACGCCGGCCTGCTGGACCCGCTGATCCGGCTGGTGCTGCGGGCTGTGGGGCGCCATCCGGTGCGGATCGTCCTGGGCACGGCCCTGCTGGCGCTGCTCGTCCACCTCGATGGATCGGGCGCCGTCTGCTTCCTGGTGGTGATCCCGGCCATGCTGCCGCTCTACGAATCCCTGGGCCTCGACCGGCGGATCCTGGCCTGCGCCGCCTCGCTCGCCGCCGGGGTGAACTTCCTGCCCTGGACCGGGCCGACGCTGCGCGCCGCGGCCGCCCTGCATCTCAAGCCGGCGGAGATTTTCCAGCCGATGATCCCGGTCCAGCTATCCGGCCTGGTTTTCGTCTTCGCGGCCTGCGCCTGGATGGGCGCGCGCGCCGGCCGGCGCGTGGAGGCGGGATCGGCGGACAACCCGACCTATGTCCCCGACGCGGCGGCGCTGGCGCTACGGCGTCCCGGTCGGTTCTGGCTCAACCTCGCCCTGACCGCGGTCGTCCTAGCCGCGGTGATCGCGGGCGTGGCGCCGGCGGTGGTGTTCATGCTGGGGACCGCCGTGGCGCTGGCGCTCAACTACCCGGGTCCGAAGGCCCAGCGCGCGCGGCTTGACGCCCATGCGCGCGCGGCCTTGACCATGGCGGGCGTGCTGCTGGCTGCGGGGGTGTTTTCCGGCGTCATGACCGGCAGCGGCATGCTGAAGGCGATGGCCCTGGCGGTGGCGCAGCACGTGCCGGTGGGCGGCGCCCACCATCTGCCACTGGCCCTGGCGCTGCTCGCCATGCCGCTCAGCCTGTTCTTCGATCCGGACTCCTTCTACTTCGGCGTGCTGCCGGTGCTGGCGGAGGTCAACGGCCGGTTCGGCGGCCAGCCGATCCAGGTGGCGCAGGCCGCGCTGATCGGCCAGATGACGACCGGCTTCCCCATCAGCCCGCTGACGCCCGCCACCTTCCTGGTGTCAGGGCTGTCGCGCGTGGAGCTGGGCGCGCATCAGAGGTTCGCCGGGCCCTATCTGTTCGGGGCGTCGCTGGTGATGACCGCGGCCGGGCTCATCTTTGGGGTCCTGCCCCTATGAGGACCATCCGCATCGGCGCGGGGGCCGGCTTCTCGGGCGACCGGATCGAGCCCGCCGTGGAGTTGGCCGCTCGGGGTCAACTCGACTACCTGGTGTTCGAATGCCTTGCGGAACGCACGATCGCCCTGGCGCAACAGGCGCGGCGGCAAGACCCCGCGGGCGGGTACGATTCTCTCCTTGAGGCCCGCATGCGCGCGGTGCTGCCCGATTGCCGACGGCAGGGCGTGCGCATCGTCAGCAACATGGGCGCCGCCAATCCCATCGCGGCCGCGCGCGCCGTGGTGTCGACCGCCCGCGACCTCGGCCTGCAAGGCCTCAAGGTCGCCGCGGTGACTGGGGACGATGTGCTCGATCTGGCGCTTCGCGAGAACCCCGACCTGCTGAGCGGGCCGGGGCGGGTCTGCGATATCGGCGCCGAGCGCATTCTGTCGGCAAACGCCTATCTCGGCGCGTCCGGGATCGCCGAGGCGCTCGACCGTGGCGCGGACGTCGTGATCGCCGGTCGCGTGGCCGACCCGTCCCTGTTCCTGGGGCCCCTGATCCATGAGTTCGGGTGGGCGGCCGACGATTGGGACCTGCTGGCGCGCGGCGTGCTCGTCGGACACCTCCTGGAGTGCGCCGGCCAGTTGAGCGGTGGCTATTTCGCCGATCCGGGCGTGAAGCCGGTCGTCGGTCTTGCTCGCCTGGGGTTCCCCTTCGCGGATGTCCTCGCCGACGGCGCGGCGGTGGTCGGCAAGGTCGCCGGCTCCGGAGGACGCATCGACCTTCGCACCGTGAAGGAACAGCTGCTCTACGAACTGGCCGACCCGACCACCTACCTCACCCCCGATGTCACTGCGGACTTCTCGGCCGTGCGGCTCGAGGAGGTCGGCCCCGACAGGGTGGCGTTGAGTGGCGCCCGCGGACGGCCCGCGCCGGACCACCTCAAGGTCTCGGTGGGCTATCTCGATGGCTATGTCGGTGAGGGCCAGATCGCCTATGCGGGCGTCCATGCCGCGGAGCGCGGCCGCCTGGCGCTCGAGATCGTCGGCGAGCGGCTGGCGCTGACGGGCGTGGCGATGGAAGAACTGCGCGGCGAACTCATCGGCGTCGACGCCATTTTCCCGGGCGGGTGCGAACCGGCCCTCTCGCCCCCGCGCGAAGTTCGCGCCCGCGTGGCCGGGCGGTGCGCCACCCTGGCCGACGCCCAGGCGATCGGCGCGGAGGTGGAGGCGCTCTACACCAACGGACCCGCCGGCGGCGGCGGGGTGTCGCGGTCCGCTAGCGCCGTCGTGGCCATCGCCTCGACCCTGCTGCCGCGCGACCGCATCCGTCCGAAGATCGAGTTGGAGGTCGCGTGAAGGTGCGTCTCCACGATCTCGCCCACGCCCGCGCCGGCGACAAGGGCGACGTCTCGATGATCTCGGTCATCGTCTATAGGAGTGAGGACTATCCAGGCCTTGCCCTCATCCTGAGGGCCGAAGTGGTCGCCGCGGCGTTCGCGGGCCTGGGGCTCACGCGCGTCGAGCGGTTCGACCTTCCGGGCCTCGGGGCCCTCAACTTTGTCCTGCACGGCGCCCTGCGCGGCGGGGTCACCCGCTCGCTTGCCCTGGACGCTCACGGCAAGACCCTGAGTTCGTCGCTGCTGGCGCTGGAGATCGAATGGCCCGGGGCCCAGGGAGGATCCGCCGCATGTTGAAGCCGCTGATCACTGCGGTCGCTCTGGCCGGGACGGCGCTGTTCGCCGGCCCGGCGCTGGCCGCGGACTGCGGCGCGCTCAAGGCGCTCGCGGTCGACGGCGCGCAGGTGGTCAGCGCAGAGGTGACTCCGGCCGGGTCGATGACGACCCCCGCGCCGCTCTCGGCGCCGGTGACCTTCGACCTGCCGGCGTTCTGTCGGGTGAAGGGGGTCGCGAACGGCTCGATCGGGTTCGAGGTCTGGCTGCCGGTCCGCGGATGGAACGGCCGCCTGCTGTCGGTGGGCGCTGGCGGCTTCGGCGGCGACCAGCCGCTCAGCGCCCTGGCCGAGGGCCTGCGCCGCGGCTACGCGGTGACCGGCAACGATACCGGGCATCAGGGCGGCGATCCGTCATGGATGAAGGATCCGGCCAAGGTCCGGCTCTGGGGCCATTCCGCCACCCACCTGGCGACGGCGCCGGCCAAGGCGCTGATCGCGGCCTACTACGGCGCGCCGGCGCGCCACGCCTATTTCGAGGGCTGCTCGACCGGCGGCGCCCAAGCCATGGAGGAGGCGCAGTTCTATCCCGACGACTATGACGGCGTGGTCGCGGGCGCCCCGGGCATGTCCTACGCCCACCTGATGTTGAGTTTCCTGTGGGGCCTCAAGGCGACCGAGCCGCCGGGTGCGCTGATCCCTCCGGACAAGCTCCAAGTCCTGCACGGGGCCGTGGTCGCCGCCTGCGACGCCGACGACGGCCTGAAGGATGGCCTGATTTCAGATCCCCAGGCCTGCCGCTTCGACCTGGCGTCGATCACCTGCAAGCCGGGCGCCGCCGCCGCCACGGCCTGCCTGACGCCGGCCCAGGCGCTGACCGCGCGACGCATCTACGGCGGACCGACGAACGCCCGGACCGACGCGCCGATCTATCCCGGTTTCGCCTATGGCTCCGAGGCGGATCCGGCGGCGGTCACGCCCCTGGGCTATGGATGGGGCGCAATCCAGGGGCCGCTCGCGCAGTTGTTCGCCATCCCCTTGCTGCGCACGATGGTCTACCGCGACCCGGCCTGGGATTGGCGCGGCTTCGACTGGGACCGGGACGTCGCGGAGCTCGACCGCCGGGTCGGTCCGGATATCACCGCGCTCAGCCCCGACCTGGAAGCCTTCCGGCGTCACGGCGGCAAGCTGCTGATCTATCAAGGCTGGGGCGACCAGTTCAACGGCCAGACCCTGCCCATCGCCTATCGCCGCCAGGTGATCGCCGCCCTGGCCGCGAAGGGGGGCGGAGCCCGCGCGGAGCGGGATGTCGACGGCTTCCTGCGCCTGTTCATGGCGCCGGGGATGGGTCATTGCCTGGGCGGGCCGGGCTTTTCCAGGTTCGACGCCCTGTCAGCGGTGCAGGCCTGGGTGGAGACCGGCCAGGCTCCGGACCAGATCCTGGCCGCGCGCGCCGCGCCCGCGCTGGCGGCCGGGGCGGAGACGCGGCTGATCTGCGCCTATCCCAAGGTGGCGCGCTACCGGGGCACGGGCTCACCGGCCGCCGCCGCGAGCTTCAAGTGTGTCATCAGCAAAGCCGCTCAACAGGGAGGTCGGTCATGAAATCCGTTCTGGCCGCGCTGGCCTGGCTCGTCGCGGCGATGGCCGCGGGCGGCTCGACGGCCGAACCCGCGATCGCGCTCAGGATCGAGCAGGGCGTCCTTCGCGGCGCTCGCGCGTCCGACAAGGTCCAGGTCTTCAAGGGCATTCCCTACGCCCGCCCGCCGGTCGGCCCGAACCGGTGGCGCCCGCCCGCGCCGGCCGGCGGATGGACCGGTGTCCGCGACGCGACCGCGTTCGGGCCTGCCTGCGTGCAGCCGACGCTGCCGGCGGACAACATCTATTCCGATCCGCCCCCCCGGATGAGCGAGGACTGCCTTTCCCTCAACGTCTGGACGCTGAAGGCCGCGCGAAATGCGCCGGTCATGGTTTGGATTCACGGCGGCTCGCAGACCTTCGGCTATTCGGGAAGCCCGCTGTACGATGGCGCGGCGCTTGCCCGGCGCGGCGTGGTGGTGGTCACGGTCAACTATCGGCTGGGCGTGCTGGGCTACCTCGCGACGCCCGAACTGAGCGCGGAATCGCCGCACGGCAGTTCGGGCAACTATGGCCTGCTCGACCAGATCGAGGCGCTGCGCTGGGTTCGGCGCAACATCGCCGCGTTCGGGGGCGACCCGGCCAATGTCACAATCTTCGGTGAGTCCGCCGGGGCGATGAGCGTGGTCCAGATGCTGGCCAGCCCCCTGGCGCGCGGCCTGTTTCAGAAGGCGATCGCCGAGAGCGGCGGCATGCCGACCTTGCCCGAGTTGAAGACGGCCATCCATGGTCTGCCGGCCGCCGAAGACCTGGGCAAGTCCGTCACCAAGGCCGCCAAGGCCGACAGCCTTGCGGCTCTTCGCGCGATGGACGCCGAGACGCTCACCAACGCCGCGCGCGCGGCCAACTATCCCGTCTGGTCGACGGTCGATGGCTGGGTGCTGAACCGACAGACCGCCGACACCTTCGACCGCGGCGAGCAGGCGCGCGTGCCGACCCTTGCCGGATCCAACGGCGACGAAATCCGCGCCCTGTTCAAGGTGGCGGTCTCGCCGGATGCAAAGACCTATGTGGCGGCGATCCGCGAGCGCTACCGCGACCTCGCGGAGCGCTTCCTGAAGCTCTACCCCGCCGACGACCTGGACGGCAGCGCCCAGAACGCCATGCGCGACGGGACCTTCGGATGGGGGATGCAACGGTTGGCGGAGAAGCAGTCCGCCGTCGGCGCGCCCGCCTACCTCTACCGCTTCGACCACAGCTATCCGGCCGCGGCCCGGTACGGCGCCTTCCATGGGATCGAGATCCCCTATGTGTTCGGACGCATCGGCAAGCCCGCCCCGGCCGCCTGGCCCGCCGCGCCGGACGCCGCCGCCGAGCGGGACCTGCAAGACGCCGTCCTCGACTACTGGACCCAGTTCGCCCGGACGGGCGCGCCTGGAACCGTGCGGGGCGTCGCCTGGCCGCGGTACGACGTGGCGCGGCGCTACCTTGATTTCGCCGCCCGGCCGGTCCCGGGCGTGGATCCATCGCATGGGGCCTATGACCTGCACGAGGAGGCCACCTGCCGCCGCCGGGCCGTCAGCGACCAGTCCTGGATCGTCAATATCGGCGCGGCCGCCTCGCCGCTGCCGCCGCCGACCGAGGTCTGCGGACCGCGCCAGTGAGGTTCGACGCGGAGGCGACCTTGATGTTCGCCGAGGCAGGGGAGGCCGGCGAGGCGGTTGCCCGCGGGCTCATGCCCACGGTCGGCGCGACGGACAAGGCCTTCATCCTGCAGGGCAGGCCGATCCACGTAGTCGACGGCGTCTGCGTGAACGAGGACGGCATGCTGGCCGGGTCAGACCTGGATATGGCGACGGCGCTGCGCAACATGGTGCGCCAGGTTGGCGTCAGCCTCGAAGAGGCGTCGGTGATGGCCGCAGCGGCGCCCGCGGCGTTCCTGGGCCTCGCGGACCGCGGCGCGCTCACGTCGGGGCGGCGCGCGGATCTGGTCTGGCTGGACGCCGGCCTGCAGCTGCGTGGCGTCTGGATCGCCGGCCAGCGGACAGACTGAGCCGCTCAGGATGTGCGCTCGCGGCCGTCGTGCTCGACGAACAGCATGCCGATGAAGCCCAGGATCAGCAGCCCCGCGACCGGGACGAACCCGGCCTGCTGGCTCTTGAACAGCCCGGTGAAGATGCGCACCAGCGCCGATCCCAGCCAGGCCGTCACGGTGCCTGACAGGGCGTAGAGGCCGAAGAAGGACGCCGACTGCCCAGGCGGGGCGAGGCGGGTCAGGAATGTCCGGCTGGACGAAATCTGCGCGGTGATGAACACCGCGTTGAGGCAACCGACCGCCAGAAAGACCGCCTCCGGCAAGGTGCGGTAGACCGGACCGCCCCAGAGCAACGGATGAGCGGCGGCGTCATAGGGGATGAACAGGATCCGGTCCGGTCCCATGCCCAGCAGGCCAATCAAGCCCACTGCCGCGGCGAGGATCGAGATCTGCACGGCGCGCCGCGGCCCAACGCGGGCATCCAGTTGTGCGCCCACCTGGCCGCCCAGGATGGCGAAGACCGACAGCAGGACGCCATAGGCCAGTAGTTCCTGCGAGTGCCAGTGCATCACCCCAGCCGCGAAGACCCCCATGAACACCAGCAGCGCGCTCATGGCGTCGGTATAGAGCATCCGCGACCCCAGGAAGATCGCCGCGGACCTGTGGCCTCGGAGGCTGCGGACGGTGGCGACGAGGCCCGCAAATCCCTGGCCCACCGCCTTGCGAAGGTTCACGCCGCCGGCGGGCGCGTCCGGCGTGAACAGGAAGAGCGGGAGCGCCAGGACGGCCAGGCTGGCGGCGACGAGGGGGCCGACGATCCGGTCGGTCTCGTGCTTGAGAGGGTCAAGGCCGAACAGCGGGTGGCGCGGCACAAACGCCCAGTCGACCTTGCCCGGCAGGGCGAAGGCCCAGAGCACGAAGACCAGCATGAAGACCGAGAAGAAGTTGCCGAGGGAGAGCGCCAGGCCCGAGGCGTACGGCGCCTGACGCGGCGTCGCCGCTCGCATCAGCATCGAGTTGTGAAGCAGCTCGGAGTAGGCGAACAGCAGGCCCTGCAGGCCCAGCGCCGCCGAGGCCACGGCCAGTCCGCCGCCAGTCAGGCCTGGCTTGACCAACCAGAGCCCGGCCAGCAGCGGCAGCATCAGCGCCGTGACCAGCAGGAGAAGCGGCTTGCGCCGTCCGATCTTGTCGATCGAAGCGCCGAGCAGCGGCGCGGTGAACGCCACGCAGAGGCCGCACGCCGTGGCGATGTCCGCCACCAGCGCCTGTCCCTTCACCGGATCGCCCACCACGGCGGTCGCGAAGTAGGGGAAGAAGACGTAGATCACGACCAGATTCACATAAGGGTCGCGGGCGCCCTGGTAGAGCGACCAGGCCGCCGCGCCCCGGTCGAGCCGGGCGCTGCCCGGCGGCGCGGCGCCGGCGGCGGACACCGCGGCGTCCCTGGTTCGGTCGGTCATGCTGTCCCCCCTCGCAGTGTCCCGCCTCGGATCGGGCGGGTGGTCATTGGGTGAGCGCCAGGCCGCGCGCGAGGCGCAGGGCGCCGTCCAGCGCCGCGCCCCGCGGCGCCACGATCTCGATGGGGGCGGTCTTCAGCCACGGCCGCAGGGCCTCGGCCAGGCCACCCATCAGGCAGATCTCGCGCGCGCCGGCGTCGGCCAGGCGGGCCAGGATCCGCCGCAGGTGGTCGGCGGCTTCCCGCAGGAGGTCGGTGGCGTAGAGGTCGCCGTGCTGGGCCGCGGCGAAAACCAGAGGCGCGAGGGTGGCATAGTCCGCCGGCCGGGCCGCGGTCGCCCAGGCCTGGGCGGCGGGAGGTTCTCCGACTTGCGCGAGGATGGCCGCCGTCAGTCGGGAAGCGGGCTGGCGCCGGTCGAAGGCCCAGAGCGCGCGGCGCACCGCCTCGCGGCCGATCCAGGCGCCGCTGCCCTCGTCGGACACCGCCGCGCCATAGCCGCCGACCGAGATGCGCTCGGCGCCGCGCACCAGAAGGCCGACCTATCCGGTTCCGACGATCAGGATGGCCCCATCGTCCCCATCGAAGGCGCCAGCTTGGGCGATGTAGGCGTCGGTTTCGACCCGACAGGCGCGGAAGCGCGCCAGCGGCCAGTCCGCGGGCGCCCGCGGGTCCGCCGGATCCAGTCCGGCGAGGCCCAGGACGGCGATGAGGTCCTCGAACCTCGTTCCGCCCAGGCCGGCCTCGCGCAACGCCAGGCCGATGGCCTCCTCGATGGACGCCCGCGCGCCTTCGGGATCGCTGAGGACGTTCGCGGCAGCGCCTTGACCCTCGCCGAGCGTTTGGCCCTGAGCGTCGGCGATACGGACCCGACATCGCGTGCCGCCGCCGTCGACGCCGAGCAACAGGGGCTGGTCCATGCGCCGATAGTGCGGACCGCCCACTGGTTCAGTCCCGCCGGACGGTGCGTCTTGGCCAGCTCATGCGAGCGCAGGCTGGGCGCTGCGCGCGGCGTCGAACTCGGCCCACATCGGCCGGCAGTCGAGCATCTCGCCGAGCGCCATCGCCCGGTCGATCGCCATCACCGTCAAGCCGGCTTCCAGGCTGTCCCATGGGCTTACGGGGAAGGCCCGCTCGCCGCGCAACGCCGCCAGCAGGTCGCGCGCCATCGCGTGGTCCGCGCCGTTGTGGGATTCGGCGGACAGGCCGCCCAGATCGACCTCCTCGACGTCGCCCCGGCTGAGGGCGCGCCGGAACAGAATCCGGTTCCGCGACAGATCCGCGCTCAGCTGGCCGTCCGTGCCGATCAGGTTCCAGCGGCGTTCGGTGATCGCCGCGTGGCTGTTGGAGTGGAAGGACAGCCGCACCCCGTTGGCATATTCCACGAGCGCCGTCTGATGGTCGGCGAGGTCCATGTCGGCTTGAAACGGACTCTCGGCGCCTTCCCATCCGGCCCCGACCGCCTGATAGGCCGGCGTGCCGTCGTCATAGATGGGAGTCGCCTTCGCCGCGGCCGGCGAAAAGATGGACCTGCCGCCCATGCTCGCGATTCGCGTGGCGCGCGCGCCGATCAGCCGGTTGAACATATCGAAGTCGTGGCAGGTCTTATCCAGCAAGTATGAGCCGCCCCAAGCGGCTCGCCGACGCCAGTTGCGGGCGATGTAGGCGCCGTGTTCCGGCGACAGGTGCTCGGTGGCGTCGATCGAAACCAGCTTGCCCAGCGCGCCGGAATCCACCCGCTCGGCGATCGTCCGCACGATCGGCGCCGAACGCAGCACAAGCCCGACGAAGAGTGGCGGGGCGGTCTTCGGGCGCGCCGCCAGAATCCGGGCGAGCTCGACGCTTTCGGCCTCGGTCCGCACGATCGGTTTCTCGCAGAGGATCGGATAGCCGGCGCCGAGGGTGGTCTTCAGGTGGTCGAGATGGAGATGATTGGGGGAGCCTACGATCAACAGGTCGAAGGGACCCGCACCCAACAGAGCGTCCACCGAGGCGAAGGCCGGACCGACGTCGATTCCGGCCGCCTCCAGCACAGGCGCTCCGGCGGGCGCCTCGTCGACAACGCCCGTGATCTCGACGGCCCAGCCGACTTCCTTCATGGCGATGAGAATTCGGGCGCTGCGCTGGCCCAGGCCGATCACGCCGATCCGAGATGAGGTCATGCACGCGTTCCCTGTAGGCTCGACGGACGCCCAGTCGGGTCTTGACGCCGCGACGCGAGCCGATGGCGGCGCGCTTCCTGGCCAGCCGGCCGGCACTATGTTGGCGGCCCCGGAAACGAACAAAGACAATGATCGAATAGACTTATGCGCTTCTGGGAATAAAGAGCCCTCCCGATTTATCCGCTGAGCGGATAAGTCGATCCGATAATTATATTTCTGTGACAACGCCGGCTCGGCCACATTGCCAAGGTAGGTGGCGCGTCGAGGTGCGCAGACCGCCAGAACAAGCGTTCGGGACTCCCCCGCTGCGTAGCGCATAGCCCGTCGCCATCGGCGCGTGAGGGCCGGGCGACCCGCGCAGGCCACTAGTCCCGAAGGCCGGAGGAGGATTTGGGGCGCCGGCGCCGGAGGGCGTCTCCGCGACGTTTGGCGGTTCGGCGGCAGCGCGTTGATCCGCCACTCTCACTAACGACCCGATGAGCGCCCTGCCAGGCGGCGCCGCTCGGCAACAACAACATCCAGGGGGAAACCAAAAATGCAGAAACTGATCTGGCTCGGCGCGGTCTCCGCGCTCGCCGTGACGTCGGCCACGAGCGTGGCGGCCCAGACGAAGCCGGCCGCCAGCGGCCAGGCTCAGACCGTGGACGAACTGGTGGTCACCGCGCAGAAGCGGGAAGAGCGCCTGGTCGACGTGCCGGCTGCGATCACCGCCCTGCAGGGCAATATGCTGCGGGAGATCGGCGCCAAGAACCTCTCGGACTACGCGGCGCTGGTTCCGGGTCTGCAGTTCGCCAGCCAGGGCGGCGGCGTCGGCCAGCAACTGGTGCTCCGAGGCCTGGCCACCGGCGTCCAGACCGACTCGGCCCTGGTGGGCGAGATCGTCGACGGTATCCCTGTGGGGTCGTCATCCACGTACGCCCTCGGGGGGGCGAGTGCGCTCGACTCGAGCTTGTGGGACGTCAAACGGGTCGAAGTGTTGCGGGGCCCGCAGGGCACCCTCTACGGCGCGTCGGGAATGAGCGGCCTGATCTCGTATGTCTATAACCAACCCGATCTCCACCGGTACGGCGGCGCGGCCGAGGTGGAAGGCTCAGGGACCCAGGGGGGCGCAGCCTCCTACATTGGTCGCGGCACCATAAATCTGCCGATCATCGCCGACCAGCTTGCGCTGCGGGTCTCCGCCTTCGCCGACCACGAGGGCGGCTGGATCGACAATCCGACGCGCGGCGAGAAGGACATCAACGAGCGATCAGAACAGGGCGCCCGCGCCAACCTCCTGTGGCAGCCGACCGACAGGTTCCACGCCAACCTCGAGGCCCTCTATCAATTCAACGAGGCTCGCGCGAGCGATGCGGCAAGCTACAACGCCACCACCCACGACGCGGTGAGCGGCTCGCTGGATCAGCGGCACTCGCTGCTCGACCCTTCGAAGTTCATCTACGAGCTGGAGGCGCTCAATCTGTCATATGATTTCGGGCCAGCGACCCTGACTTCCACGACCAGCCATCAGTATCTGAAGAACGACCGGATCACCTATTTCACCGACACCACGACGGCGCCGCTGTTCACCAGTCAGACGTTCCTGACCCTGCTGGGCGTCGCCGGTCCGACCGCCAAGAACCTGCTCTTCAACTTCCGCAACCACACCGACAAGGTGACCGAGGAGCTGAAGCTCGTCTCGAACGGCGCCGGTCCGCTGCAATATGTGGCCGGCGTCTATACGGCCCACGAGAAGAGCAGCGGGGATTCGATCTTCACCGGTACCGACGCGGTCGGCACGCCGTTGGCCAACATGAACCCGGGCGTCGATGCGGGCATCCCGTCAGACTACAAGGAGTACGCGGCCTACGCCCAGGCCAGCTACACCTTCGCCGACCGCCTGACGCTCACCGGCGGCCTGCGCTATACGCGCATCGACCAGAAGTTCCAGGAGACGCTGTCCGGACCCTACCGGGCGGGGCTGCTGGCCCTCCACATCCTGGGCGTGACGAACCAGATCACCGGCTCGGAGGAAGACGTGAACTTCCTCGTCAACGTCCGCTACGCCCTGACGCCGGACAGCAACCTCTATGCGCGGATCGCCGACGGCTTCCGGCCTGGCGGCCCGAACGTGATCGTCACCGGCCTCCCGCCCAACTTCCAGCCCGACAAGCTCACTGACTACGAGGCGGGCTACAAGGCCAGCTACATGGGCGGCCGCCTGCAGTTCGACGCCGATGTCTTCTACATCAAGTGGGACCGGATCCAGCTGCGCGCGGCGGTCAACGGCATCACGGGCGAAACCAACGGCGGCGCCGCCTCCAGCCGGGGCGCCGAGGCGCAGGCGACCTTCAAGCCGGCCGACGGTTGGACGATCGGTGGCAACCTGGCCTACGCCGACGCCCGTCTGGACGAGGCGGTGCCGTCGGTCGGCGGCCTGTCCGGCGACCCGCTGCCGCTCTCGGCGAAGTGGAGCGGGGCGGTCTTCACCAGCTACATCTTCCCGATCAGGGGCGACTGGAGCGGCTTCGTGGGCGGCACGATGCACGCAGACAGCGCGCGCAACGTCACCTTCCCGAACGGCGCGGCGAAGGGCAGCCCGAACTATAGGCTGCCTTCCTATCTCCTGGGGGACATCCGGGCTGGCGTCCAGAACGACCGCTACACCGTGACCCTCTTCGTCAACAACGTCGGCAACAGCCGCGCCCAGCTATCGGCGCTCGCTACCGATGTCGCCGTGACCAACACCGGCCAGGTCGCGGTCGCGCGGCCCCGTACGATCGGCGTCAGGCTCGACGCCCAGTTCTAGAGGTGTCGCGCGGAACGGCGGGATGATGCGCCTTATGGACAGGATCGGCTCGGCGGTTGCGGGGGCGGGGAAGGCGGATCGGCCGGGGCTAGAGCGGCTTGCTCTTCTCGGGCTGGTCGTCGTGGCCATCAGCCTTCCCGTCCTGGCGATCGCCGCGCCGGGCCGACAGGTCCCGGCCTACGAGCTGGCGGTCCCTTCGACGGTCAGCGCCCAAATGCAGGCGGCTATGGCCAAGGCTCCGCCCTCGGTCGCTCCGCCCGCCGTGCCGACCACGAACGCGGGCTGGGAGGCCTTCTTCAATCCCGAGCCCGCGAAGACCCACGCGAGGATTTCGGGCCTCCTGGCGACCTACAGGCTCGCCATGACCGAGGAGACCATCGGCGGTGTTCACTGCTACCGGCTGCGCCCGGCGGACGGGACCGCCAAGGCAAAGAGCCTGCTGATGAACCTCCACGGCGGCGCCTATACCGGCGGCGCCGGCGAGAGCGGTCTGTTGGAAGCGGTGCTGGTGGCGGGGACCACGCGGATCGAGACCGTCGCTGTCGACTACCGGATGCCGCCGTCGCATCCGTTCCCGGCCCCCGTGGACGACGCCGTCGCGGTCTGGAAGCAGATCACCAGGTCCTACCCGAGGTATCGGCTGGGCATCTTCGGCACTTCGTCCGGAGGTGGGATGGTGCTGGCCGTGACCCAGCGAACCATCGCCGCGCGGCTGCGCGTTCCCGACGCGATCATGGCCGGCACGCCGTGGGCCGATCTTTCCGAAACCGGCGATAGCTACCAGACTGACCGCTACGCGGACCCGGTCGTCTATGAGGGCGAGCTGAGTGTCGCCGCCAAGCAGTATGCGAACGGGCTCGATCTGAAAGACCCACGACTGTCCCCGATCTACGGCAGCTTCTCGGGCTTCCCGCCGACTCTGCTGCTTGCCGGCGCGCGGGACCTGTTCCTGTCTAACACCGTGAGGGTCGATCGGAAGCTGCGTGACGCCCAGCGTCGCAGTCAGCTCATCGTCTACGAGGGCCAGAGCCATGCAGCCTATCTGTCGGGAGTCGAATTTCCGGAAACCCTCACGGCCATGAGGGATATTGCGGCCTTTTTCGCGGTCGCGCTGAAGTGAGCGTTGCAAGGCCAGGCGCCCGTCCAACCCTCTTCGGAGGCTTCAGCCCGCACACGTCCCAATGGGCAAAGGCGTAATTGCGGCGGTAGAGGCTCGGCGGCTAGGTGTCGCTGCCAGGATGGTTGTTCAGTCTTCACAGATTTGGTTGGCCCAATCCGGCTCCGATCCGCTCCGCAAAATCAGAGACTCTTCGAAAGTCGGCTTTCGAGTTCCTTCGCCGTCAAGGTGCTCCCTAACCCAGCATCGACTGCTGGGCGAAGATGCCCGCCATGGCGCCTTGCCATGACGCCGTGGTGACCGAGGGCAAGACGGGGTTGGTGAGGTCGCCGGCGGCGTAGACGCCGGGCATGCTGGTTTCGCGGCGCTCGTCGACCTTCAGGACGATGCCGAGGGGCGTATCGACGGTGGCGAGGCCCAGCGGTTCGTGCAGGCTAGCGGATGGCTTGTTGCGCGGATACGCGAACAGGATGTCGACCGCGACATCGGGGCCGGTATCGAGCTTGACGGTGGCGTTATGGCTCCCGGGCCGGGTGATCTCGGTGATCCGGCCATCAACGACGGGTACGTTGCGGTGCGCCAGATCGGCCCGGACCTCCGGCGGAATGTCGTGACCATCGGCGAAGACCGTCAGCCTGTCGGTCCAGTCGTGGAACAGCCTGACCTGATTGTGCGACTGCGGGCCGGACCAGACGAGGCCCCAATGCTGGCCGGCGACTTCAAAGCCGTCGCAATAGGGGCAGGGCACGATCGACGTGCCCCAACCTTCGGCGAAGCCCGGAACATCGGGCATCTGGTCGGCGAGGCCATAGCTCAGGATCAGGCGGCGCG